>Ga0226835_1000001_pt1 | contig 2560699 bp, 2450 predicted proteins | sample LAC_MetaG_1_FD_163627 | JGI IMG/M metagenome (GOLD analysis project Ga0226835, IMG submission 163627) | Anaerobic ammonium oxidizing microbial communities from anammox membrane bioreactor (MBR) in UC Berkley, California, United States -... | ecosystem: Engineered > Bioreactor > Anaerobic >... | reverse complement strand
GCGCAGAAGCATACCGACCAGCGGCGCAAGGGCGCGCGGGCGGAGCCTTACGCCAACCATTTGATTGATGTGGTCGATACCTGAACGGCGCGCCGCTGGCGCAGGTCAATGCGGGCAGCCCCGAAACTGTGACCTATCTGCACCCCGACCACCTCGGCACGCCGAAATTCGGCACGAATGCGGGCGGGACGCAGGTCTGGGCATGGGCGCCGGATGCCTTCGGTAACGGCAGCCCCAGCGGCGCCGCCACCGTCAACCTGCGCATGCCGGGGCAGTTCTATGACGCGGAATCCAGCCTGTTCTATAACTGGAACCGCTACTACAACCCCGCCACAGGCCGCTACATCAGCTCCGACCCCATCGGGCTCGAGGGGGGTATCAACACCTTCCTGTATGTCGACGCTAGTCCGGTTATGATGATTGATTCGGAGGGGTTGAATGCTGGCGAGATGACTCTTGGGATGGCGCGAGCAGCCTGCACACTCAATCCCACAAGCTGCGGCACTTTTCTGGCGGCAGCTTCACCGGTTCTCGCAACTGCAGCTGTAGGAGGTACGGCTCTTTATGGGGGTTATAAGGCTGGTCAGCTAGCAGCTGAAGGGATAGCATGGTGCATTAATGAAATGGCACGTGCTGACGAAGGCACATGCTCGTGCCAGCATCGTGACGTTCATACCTCTGGCGGCCAAAGCTGTCAGACGTTAAGAGAAACAGACGTTTGTGGTGGGCCTTATAAAGGTACAGGCTCCAACTCCGCTAGTTGTCAAGCAGACGCGCGTGAAAATGCGCCTCAAGCCTGTAGGGGATGTTTAGGTCACTGCAACTTTACGCCAGCGAAATAATACCCGCAGGGGCTCAAAAAGAAAAGTATTGGAAGAATAAGTAATGCCCACGAAAAAAAATCAAACGCTACAAAGTTTCTTAACGTCGATGTAGATATTTACTCAAACGGCAACCTAAGTACGCTTCTCAAAGCACTTGAGGATCATATCATAGTCTTAAACCATGAGCGAGCATCTGGGCTTGTTTCGTTCGAAGCAGCCAAACAGCCCAAATCTATCGATGCGGCTATTCTTGCTTTTTTCAAAATGATTGATAGCCTTCCACCGCGAGAACGTCTTATTTGGGACAACTGCAAAAAGCGCTGCATGAATATCGGAGTGCAGTGCGGACAAGCCCCTCACGGTCAAGAGTTCTATTTATCGAAAAAAACAATTACATACCTTTTGGCTCTTCAAGCTGAAGTTGTTTTTACAGTATACAGATGCTTTAAAGAACAAGAATAGCGTAACTATTCGATATAAATTGCGCGCAGCGCGAGAAAAAAGAGAACCCTCAAAGGTGACATCATTGCCGCCAGCGGCGAGTTTATCGGAGGGAGCGGCCTCGATTGGCGCAGGACTTTGCCTTCGCGCCCCCCAAAAAAAGGCAAAGAGAGCTGCAAAGGAGGAATTGCAGACGTTAAGCCAAAAGACCTCTGTGAACAACACCCTCTTCGTATAATCCTGACACTATTGTCCCCACCCCCATTTTAGTCCATGCTGGAAACTCCCGAAGAAAAGGAGTTTCGCATGACGGCACCGGTTCAGAGCTTGACGCACGCGCTGATGTTTGCCGCGCAAAAACATACCGACCAGCGGCGCAAGGGCGCGCGGGCGGAGCCTTACGCCAACCATTTGATTGATGTGGTCGATACCTGAACGGCGCGGCGCTGGCGCAGGTCAATGCGGGCAGCCCCGAAACCGTGACCTATCTGCACCCCGACCACCTCGGCACGCCGAAATTCGGCACGAATGCGGGCGGGACGCAGGTCTGGGCATGGGCGCCGGATGCCTTCGGTAACGGCAGCCCCAGCGGCGCCGCCACCGTCAACCTGCGCATGCCGGGGCAGTTCTATGACGCGGAATCCAGCCTGTTCTATAACTGGAACAGGTATTATAATCCGGCTATAAGCCGCTATATCTCAAGCGACCCGATTGGCCTGCAAGGGGGGCTTAACACCTTCAACTATGCCTTTGTTAATCCCGTTATGAACATTGACCCGAAGGGCTTGGAAACTCCTTGGCCTCCGGGTTACGGCGATGTATACTATGGTGGCACAAGCAGCCCTGATTTCTCGCAATCGATGGACAAAGGACAGGCTTGCCTTGCTGCATGTGCTAGTGAATTTTTCGGCGATAGTTCCATTATCAATACAGCCCAAGGCGCTAGTCTACTTGCCGCCACCCCGGTTCCAAAATCGCTCGTTGGGGGAGCTGGCGCGCTGGGTTCCGGCAACATCACCACCCTTGGCAGCGCCGCAGCTTTGCTAACTAAAAACGCACCAAGAATGTCAACGCCAATCATGGGAACCACTAACGTCTGTCGCGCCCTCGCTAGAGGAAATCAATGGGTTGCTGGCGGTATTTTGATATACGATGCCGCTGCGTTAACGAGTTGCACGCCAGCTTGCGCGGAGGGACAATGATGATAACGCGCGACGAAATCGCCGCCGAAGTAATGGCTGTTGTAAAGCTGGTTCGCGGCGCCAAGGTTGAAACACCCTCAATAACGCTAGATTCGTGCCTAGTAAAAGATTTGCATTTAGAGCATGACGCAGAAGACCTCGTTAAACTATTAGAGGAGCAAACTGGCATCAAGCCACCGAAGCAAGAGTGGAGCGAGGCTAGAACTGTTGGGGATGCAATAGAACTTCTCCTCAAATACGCACCCGACGCATCCGCCCCGTGAACTCTACTCTTGCGACCAAGCCGGTCAGGCGAGCGCCCCTCGACACCGGCCCGAGTTCGCGCGCGGGGGCGGCAGCTGAAAAAGAAAAAGAACTAAACATGGGCGAATGCTTCTTCGCTTGTCCCTACTCCCATTTTAGTCCATGCTGTAAACTCCCGAAGAAAAGGAGTTTCGCATGACGGCACCCGTTCAGAGCTTGACGCGCGCGCTTATGTTTGCAGCGCAGAAGCATACCGACGTTTGACGTTGTTCCTGTGACATATCCACGCAGTACTCTGCGTATCATTATAGGAACAGACCAAAGCATCTGGTATACAAACAACCACTACAGAAGCTTTTATAAAATTGTTGTGCCCTAAACCTTCAACATCATGCCAGAGCAGTCATGATTGACCAATAGGAATGTACGCTATGCGGGTAATTGAACTTGATGCCAAATCCTGGAAAATATACGAAGACTACGCAGATGCATTACGTATGGCACTGGGGTCGCCAAGAGGGCACGGCTCCAGCGTAAACGCCTTTATTGACTCAATGGTTTATGGAGGAATGAATAAAATTAATCCTCCATATAAAATTATAATAAAAAACACTAAAAACCTTTCGAAAGATATAGTCGAAGAGATTGAAGCACTAAAGCAGAGCCTCCCCCAGTCGTGGGCTAATAAAGAGGACGAAATAAAAATTATTCTTGAACCATGACTCAAGCCGACCTCGGATGTCGAGTTACTATTCGTCAAAACTTCATACGTCTCTTGCCCCCACCTGCATTTTAGTCCATGCTGGAAACTCCCGAAGAAAAGGAGTTTCGCATGACGGCACCCGTTCAGAGCTTGACGCGCGCGCTGATGTTTGCCGCGCAGAAGCATACCGACCAGCGGCGCAAGACCACAGCGGACAATCTAGCGCCAGCAATTCGACGTGCCAGAAAATGCAGAATGTTGACGAGGGTTGCGTCAATAAGCGCCTAGTGCCGGGGCAGTCGCTAGGCACATGGACGATGTATAACCAATGCAGCAGCTTTGCTTGGAGCACGATCGGTCAATCTCGATATGGCCCCCAAATTGGCCCCGTGCTTCCTCTTTGCACAATGGCAGAGCCAGACCCCGATGTGTACGGGCCGCAGCTTCCTCGTTGTGAGCGTGGCCCATTAGGGACTACCTACGGCCCGAGATAACGGGTAAGATGGCCCCATGAAAAAGCTGATTGTCGGGTTTATTACGGTCTTGGGAGGTGCATATCTTTTCGTAAAAAGCTATTTTTACGCTTGGGTTTCTGACTCTATCGGCGCACAGGCAGAGCCGTATGAAAAATATCAATTCCTATCCAAAATACTCGGCTATTCGTCATGTATTCTAATGGCAGGCGGCAGTTTGCTAGTTTATTTTTCAATCCGAAAAATGAATCAGGAATACAGGGACAAACTCAAGCGCAATCATCAGCCCGAAGAAAATAAGAACCCCTAAGTGAGCCCCACTCTTGCAGCCGGGCCCTCCGACCCGGCCGGACGAGTGCCGCACTTGGAGCCGGCGCCGCGATTGGCTATTACGGAACAGAAGCTATTGCAGGCTGTTTCTTAAATGAGACAGCCGAAGAGGACAACACAAAGCTTGGCTCAAATAGAACAATCCCACTGCCTGAAAAACCCAACAGAGGATGCACATGCACTTGCAGAGCAGATGCAAACGACAATATAGTAGGAAATATTCAGCCGGGCGATAGCACTTTCGCTTTTGGCACAGCCACAGCAAGCAGCTGCTCAGAGGCAAGCAAAGAAGCAAAACGCATAGCAACACATACCCTAGGAAAGCAACCAAAACACGTTGGGTGCAGATGCGCAGGGAAATAGAAATGAAACCTACATTACTAGACAAAGAAGGAAATACGCTTCTAATTGATGACTGGGTTATTTATGAAACAGCCCCAACTTCTTTATTAAAAAACCTCCCCGCCAGTGACCAGGCAGCCATCAAGAAACAAGAGCTGAAGCCTATAAAAATAATAGGGTTTGATGCATATGGACACGCAGAACTAGAGTTCCTCGACGAACAAGGAATATTACACTCAATTTGGATTGATGCCAAAACCATTCTCAAGGTTAACTTAGAAGAAAGCCTCAATTTTAAAGACTAAAGTAATGCTTCTGATAATGGTTCATGTAAAAATGCAGCTCTCCGAACTAGAAATCGACATCCTTGGTGATATGCAGTTTGACACTCATGAGCTATACCGCAGCGAGGGGCTGGATGGGCTCAACAGCGAGCGGGAACCTCTATACCTCAATGGGGCAACTGGTACGGAACAAGTACCCCCTATGGAGACGATCCAGCCGACCAAGAGCAAATTAACGCTGGCGCGGCATATTGCGAGTGCATGCTAAAATAGGCAATAATCAATGGAATCCTTTAAATATAAATACTTTCTTCTAATAGCTGTAGTATGCTTATTGGCGGCATGCGAGCGTTCTACGCTACATGAAACGATGCGTATCACCTCACCGGACCATATGGTTGACGCAGTGATTGCAACTGTCGACACTGATGCGGCAGTTGCAACACCCACAAAACTATTTATTGTTCCCACTGGAACTAAGATTACCGATACAGAATCTGTTTTGGTCGCGGACAACCTTCAAAATTTTACCGTCTCATGGCAGTCTTCGAAAAAACTGGTCGTATCATTCTCATCTGGGCGAGTTTTTTCTTTTACTAATTTTTGGGAATCGAGAGAAGTTAACAACTTTCAATATGTAGTGAGAATTTACCTACGCGATAACAATTCCCCCTGATAAGTTTTCCAACCCCACTCCATACGCAGGATTGACCCGCCCTGCTGGACTAGCGCCGCTAACCCCTTCGGCCCGCGCTGGCGCGGGGGCAACTTCTAAAAACGAAAAAACGGCTACTATTACCCCCATTGCCCCCACCGCAAATCTAGTCCATGCTGGAAGCTCCCGAAGAAAAGGAGTTTCGCATGACGGCACCCGTTCAGAGCTTGACGCGCGCGCTGATGTTTGCGGCGCAGAAGCATACCGACCAGCGGCGCAAAGGCGCGCGGGCGGAGCCTTACGCCAACCATTTGATTGATGTGGTCGATACCTGAACGGCGCGCCGCTGGCGCAGGTCAATGTCGGCAGCCCCGAAACCGTGACCTATCTGCACCCCGACCACCTCGGCACGCCGAAATTCCGCACCAATGCGGGCGGGACGCAGGTCTGGGCTTGGGCGCCGGATGCCTTCGGTAACGGCAGCCCCAGCGGCGCCGCCACCGTCACGCGGTACGAAAACCTGCAAACCGGAAAATCCGTTGTGGTTGATGATATAACTCGTGAAGTTTTACAGGTAGGCGGTCATGGATTTAACTACTGAGACAATTTATATCCAACTACTAGATGAAGGCACCAGAGTCTCACGCCCAACTCAAGGAGTCTCACTGGGAAACAACTTATATCGTGTTCTACCTACTTCAGACTATGACCCCAATAATGAAAATTGGGAGTTCTCCCCCGGTAGCGTGGTTCGTTGCAGAGTAGAAAATTGGTCTAGCGGCAACATTCTAGTCGCCTATGAATTGCTAGAAGAATAAAACGAGAGCCCTCAAAGGCGGCACCATCGCCGCCAGCGGCGAGTTTAACGGAGGGTGCGGCCTCGAGAGGCGCAAGACTTTGCCTTCCCGTAACACCCCAAAGGTAAAGAGGGCTGCAAAGCAGGCGTTGCAGACGTTGAGCCAAAAGCCCCTCTGTGATCAAGCCCCTCTTCTTGTAATCCCGACACTATTGCCCCCACCTGCATTTTAGTCCATGCTGGAAACTCCCGAAGAAAAGGAGTTTTGCATGACGGCACCGGTTCAGAGCTTGACGCGCGCGTTGATGTTTGCGGCGCAGAAGCATACCGACCAGCGGCGCAAGGGCGCGCGGGCGGAGCCTTACGCCAACCATTTGATTGATGTGGTCGATACCTGAACGGCGCGCCGCTGGCGCAGGTCAATGCGGGCAGCCCCGAAACCGTGACCTATCTGCACCCCGACCACCTCGGCACGCCGAAATTCGGCACGAATGCGGGCGGGACGCAGGTCTGGGGTTGGGCGCCGGATGCCTTCGGTAACGGCAGCCCCAGCGGCGCCGCCACCGTCAACCTGCGCATGCCCGGCCAGTACTTCGATGCCGAATCGGGGCTGTTCTATAACTGGAACCGCTACTACAACCCCGCCACAGGCCGCTACATCAGCTCCGACCCTATCGGGCTGGAGGGCGGTATCAACACCTTCCTCTATGCGGTGGCTAGTCCAGTGATGATGATTGATCCGGAAGGGTTGTATAGCTGGTGGGATTTCCAAGGAGACGTTGCCGATGGAGCAGTCGAAGCTCTAAACGGCCTGGCAGGAGTTACCGACGCTCTAACGTTCGGTCAATCTCGACGGTATCGCCAAGAGCAAGGCTTAGAATATGCAGACACTTGCTCAACCGCCTATCAAATAGGTGACTGGACAGGAACCGGCTTGGAAGTGTTAGCCGGTGGCAAAATTGCACTTAGTAAAAGCAGCCCCTTGTTTAAACGGAAAGTTGGATTGCTGAACAATAATGACTACCTTAGAATAGGCTGGGGTTGGAATGGTACCAAACAGACAGGCGGCGATGTTTTTAGAATAGCTATTGGTAGTAAAAAATCAGGAATTCACAAACATATAGATATATGGGGACCGTAACCATGGCTCACTATACAAAACACGAGGTAGCGTGCCTCATAAAATCATTTCTGGACGGAACCTGCGGAGAGTGGGAATGGGATGATTTTACATCTGTTAAGCAAAAGGAGCCTGAACTGGAAAAGGTCAGAATTAGATTAATAAAAATCCACGACGAGTATCCCTCTCAAAATCCAAACGAATACTGCGACGATAACGGCGTACAAGAAATGCTGGAAATTATAGAAACTCTTGAAAAGCTGGAATAGAAAAAGCCTTCTGAATCAGTTTAATCCCGAAACGACAAAAAATCCTTTTGATTGCCCCCACCTGCATTTTAGTCCATGCTGGAAACTCCCGAAGAAAAGGAGTTTCGCATGACGGCACCGGTTCAGAGCTTGACGCGCGCGTTGATGTTTGCGGCGCAGAAACATACCGACCAGCGGCGCAAGGGCGCGCTTAAACCGTAAGGAAGATGCATGATTAAAGACCAAAGACTTGAAAATATCAGAACCCTCATTAAAGGTTTCTCACTTCCTCAATCTGACTTTTTTGAAGAATATATGCTAATCGGAGAGGAAGGAGACAAGTTATACTATAAAGCCGGCATTTTCCTATGCGCAGGCACCTGCGTTGATAAGTATAAAAATGTTGAAGAGTACTGGACTAGATCTTTTTACGCATTCATTGAAAACCTACAAACGGGCGATCTATTCAAAAAGTCAATTCCGTATATTAAATGGGAAGAGGTATCCACTGAATCATTCAGGCGCGAGACTTTAAAGCTTCTAACAGAGTACCGCCTTGAATCTTTTTCTCTAGAAGGACAAAAAGAAGAAGAGATTTTTGAGACACTTCAATGTATAGACTTGTCTCAAAGCGTAAGCGTCATAGACGATTTTGTCACATCCTCTGTTGCTATGTCTAAAAACACTTACGTTTCTTTTTTCAGCCTAGACAAAGATCTCGCTCTAAAAAGTAAATGGCACCGAACAAGTTAGACTATTATCCCGTATTGCCCCCACCCCCGTTTTAGTCCATGCTGGAAACTCCCGAAGAAAAGGAGTTTTGCATGACGGCACCGGTTCAGAGCTTGACGCGCGCGCTGATGTTTGCGGCGCAAGGGCGCGCGGGCGGAGCCTTACGCCAACCATTTGATTGACGTGGTCGATACCTGAACGGCGCGCCGCTGGCGCAGGTCAATGTCGGCAGCCCCGAAACTGTGACCTATCTGCACCCCGACCACCTCGGCACGCCGAAATTCGGCACCAATGCGGGCGGGACGCAGGTATGGGCTTGGGCGCCGGATGCCTTCGGTAACGGCAGCCCCAGCGGCGGCGCCACCGTCAACCTGCGCATGCCGGGGCAATTCTATGATGCGGAATCCAGCCTGTTCTATAACTGGAACCGCTACTACAACCCCGCCACAGGCCGCTACATCAGCTCCGACCCCATCGGGCTCGAGGGGGGGGGATTAATACGTTCATCTATGCGGGCGCTAGTCCGGTGATGATGATTGATCCGGAAGGGCTATCTTATTACAATAGGGCATCGTGTGTAGCTCTATGCACAGTAGCAGGCGGAGCAGTTGGCGGTATAGTAGGCGGCCTTGTCGGCGCTGGCGGAGGGGCGCTAGGAGGCACCTTAGTCGCCCCCGGATTTGGAACCCTTAGCGGAGCGCTGGCTGGAGCGAACGCTAGCTTAGCTCCTAGCATCTCGGCAGGCACTAACTTAGGATTCGCTTCTGGATTAGCTTTTTGCCCCAACGACACAGATGAAAGCTACATTCTAAATTCTGAGAGCGGTCCCAAAACAGGTAATGCCGAACTAGATAAGGCGTTAAAGGGCTCCAGCCCCGGAGATAGCAATAAGGGCTGGAAGACAGCTGGCACCAAAGAAAGTCTTGAAGCAGAGATAAAAAAAATACCCGGAGCGATTCAAACCCCAACAAGCAATGGCGGTAGCGTTACAGTGCTTCCAGACGGCACACGCATTAACATTTATCCAGAGCGCGGGAGCGTTCCCGGAAAAGCCGGTTGGCAAGTTATCCCCCCCGGCTCTAGCTCTGGCAGTCAAATTAAAGGCACACTCGGAAACTAGAAGGCGAATAACGTGGCGGATTTTCTATTTGAAAAAGAAGCTATTCCAGCTTTTATCCTAAAAGAAAGTTATGACTTCTTACAGAAAGAGGGGATGAGTTTCTACAGCCCAGAAAAAACACCCTACAAGAAGTTGCCACCGGTTTTATTGCGCTCGCCCTTCGGAAAAGGAACGTTAATCAGCCCAAAACGTGACTGGAACAGTATTTTAATCCCCTTTTGGCCACCAGAACATGAACATAAGCTTTTTAAAGAAAAACTTATCTCTCAAATTGTTTCTTCGCTTATCAATGGGGCTGGCAGGGGAGCTAAATACATCTCATCTGCAGAGCAAAGGTTTCATCTCTTTGCAAAAATAGACACCTTCAACTATAGAATAATTCGCGAACTAAGCAGCTTAGTAGATGTTACGGAACTATTTATTTTTGATGAAGGCTTAAGCTTTTGTTTTGGATTTAACGCTGATTTTGAATACAGCTTTTTTTCATCACAACATCTCAAACAAGACGACAAGAGACTGAACGGCCCCCTTAAAGAGTGGGATGACTATTTCGTTAGGAATTTTGGTCAAGATTTGCCAGAGTTTAGCCTACATGAAAAAGCCTTTGAAACTATTCTACGCCCCTCAATTCCCAGACCCATGGCCGAATATAACCGCATAAAAACTAAACAGAATTAGAACACCATTCTATTGTTAGAAAATACCTCAGGAGGCTATAACAGCCATCCCCTTGCCCCTACCCCCGTTTTAGTCCATGCTGGAAACTCCCGAAGAAAAGGAGTTTCGCATGACGGCACCGGTTCAGAGCTTGACGCGCGCGCTGATGTTTGCGGCGCAGAAGCATACCGACCAGCGGCGCAAAGGCGCGCGGGCGGAGCCTTACGCCAACCATTTGATTGATGTGGTCGATACCTGAACGGCGCGCCGCTGGCGCAGGTCAATGTCGGCAGCCCCGAAACCGTGACCTATCTGCACCCCGACCACCTCGGCACGCCGAAATTCCGCACCAATGCGGGCGGGACGCAGGTCTGGGCATGGGCGCCGGATGCCTTCGGTAACGGCAGCCCCAGCGGCGCCGCCACCGTCAACCTGCGCATGCCGGGGCAGTTCTTTGATGCGGAATCCAGCCTGTTCTATAACTGGAACCGCTACTACAACCCCGCCACAGGCCGCTACATCAGCTCCGACCCCATCGGGCTGGAGGGCGGGATTAATACGTTCCTGTATGCGGCGGCTAGTCCGGTGATGTATATTGACCCGATAGGATTGGTGGTTGAAGCGGTTTACGACAAGACAACGGGCATTCTCACCGTTACCGACGCAGACACCGGAAAAGTCGTTTCAGCTCCAGCTTTCTCAGGCATGCCTGAGTTTAACTTTTCCGCGGCTCCGAATGGAACCTATACCATAAGCGACTTTCCATGGGGACGCTCTGCCTTCGAACATTACTTTGCACTCTTACGCCATGATAGGAACCTAGACGATACGGCGGATGGATTCCCAAGTAACTATGGTAGGGGAGATATGTCTAACCTTAGATTGCATGCAGGAGATGCAAGCCATGGGTGTGTAACCGTTCCTTACGCGCCAGATTCTTCTGAGTGGAGTCAAATACAAGAAATGCTTGAGAAGACCAGAAGGGGCGCGCCTATTACTATTCAAAAACAAACTTACCCCAATTTTGGCACATTAAAAATCATAGGAGAAGGCTATGGGTCTTTACCTAAGTAGGAGCACGCTGAATGAATAGAAAAGTTTGCCTTGGTATGGCTCTTTTTTTCGTCGCGTTTCAAAGCGGCTGCACATATACAGAAAGCAATAATGCCCTTCTTGAAAGAAGTATCGGGAAGTTAGTGTTAATGAGCGATTCAGTTCATAGCTATGAGCATAACTTTAGCTCTTTTGGAGATTTAAAAACAGCTCATGAGGCTGCCCTTATATACGAGAAACATATCAGACACCTACCGAGAAAGAGTCGAGTAGATTACTTTTGGGCTCTTATGTGGCATTTTGATTTCTTTTTTACTAGCGAGTTTCCAACATTCGCGACCCTTATCTTGCGGGACTGTGGCGTGGATTTCTTAAAAAGACTGGAAGACTACATTGAGAGAGAGGAAGACGCCCAAAGAAACAACTTCAATTTAAGAAACACAAAACAAGTACTTCTACAACTAAAACGTTATCAGGACTCCGAGGAATGGAAGAGGCTACAATCAAAGAAAAATTTTAACGGCCCTCCAGACAGATGAAAGGCTCCGAAGCCGACATCATCCCCCCTAGAACCGCAACAAAATCAGCGCGATCGCGGCAACAACTATACCTATGACACATCTGGCAACACCTTCCGTATAAGAAAAAACACAGCTTGCCCCCACCTGCTTTCCAGTCCATGCTGGAAACTCCCGAAGAAAAGGAGTTTCGCATGACGGCACCGGTTCAGAGCTTGACGCGCGCGCTGATGTTTGCGGCGCAGAAGCATACAGACCAGCGGCGCAAGGGCGCGCGGGCGGAGCCTTACGTCAACCATTTGATTGACGTGGTCGATACCCTCGCCCGCCATACCGGCGGCGCGGATATAGAGCTGCTGATGGCGGGCGCGCTGCATGACACCATCGAAGATACGGGCACGACGTATGAGGAACTGAAACGCGCATTTGGCGAGAACGTCGCCGACATCGTGCGCGAATGCACCGACGATAAAAGTCTGCCGAAGATGGAGCGCAAGCGCCTGCAGGCCGAAAACGCGCCGCACAAGTCGGAGCGCGCGCGGATGGTGAAAATGGCGGATAAAATTTCCAACCTCAAATCCATCCTCGACAGTCCGCCGCCCGATTGGGACGATGCGCGCAAGCTGGAGTATTTCAACTGGTCGAAATCCGTCGTCGACGGTTGCCGCGGCGTGAATGCGGGGCTGGAGCGCGCATTCGACGATTTGCACAAAAAAGGCCTCGCCGCCTTCAAACCCAAGGCGGCATAACCGCACAAATGCGCAACAAAAAAGCCGGAGATAATTTCTCCGGCTTTTTTGTTTGGTCAGGCCTATCAGCCTGCCTCGGCCATTTTTTCGGCGCGTTTGCGCTCGTTGGGGTCGAGGATGCGTTTGCGCAGACGGATGGATTTCGGCGTGACTTCCACCAGCTCGTCGTCGGCGATGTAGGTAATTGCCTGTTCCAGCGTCAGGATACGCGGCGGGATAAGCTTCACCATCTCGTCAGTACCGGAAGCGCGGACGTTGGTGAGTTTTTTACCCTTCAGGACGTTCACGGGCAGATCGTTGTCGCGGTTGTGTTCGCCGACAATCATCCCCTCGTAGACTTCAGTACCGGGCAGCACCATGATGACGCCGCGCTCTTCGAGGTTCCAGAGGTCATAGGCGGTGGCCTGACCGGTGCTCATGGCGATCAGAACGCCCGTGCGGCGGCCGTCGATGTTGCCCTTGAACGGCGCGTAGCCGTGGAACAGGCGGTTGATGATGCCGGTGCCGCGGGTATCGGTGAGGAATTCGCCGTGATAGCCGATGAGGCCGCGCGTCGGAGCGATGAAGGTCATCTTGACCTTGCCCGCGCCGGAGGGCTGCATGGACATCATCTCGCCTTTGCGCAGAGCCATTTTCTGCACCACGGTGCCGGAATATTCCTGATCGACGTCGATGACGACCTCTTCGATCGGCTCCAGGCGCTCGCCGGTAGCTTCGTCGGTTTTGTAAAGAACGCGCGGACGGCCGATCATCAGCTCGAAGCCTTCGCGGCGCATGGTTTCAATCAGAACCGACATCTGAAGTTCACCGCGGCCGAAGACTTCGAAGGTCTCGGACGTCAGGCCGTCTTTCACTTTCATCGCGACGTTGGTTTCGGCTTCTTTGAACAGGCGGTCGCGGATCATGCGGGAGGTGACTTTAGTGCCCTCTTTGCCTGCAAACGGACCGTCGTTGACGGAGAAGGACATCGAAATCGTCGGCGGGTCAATCGGCTGCGCCGGCAGGGCCACCATGACAGCGGGGTCGCAGACGGTGTTCGCAACCGTGGTTTCGGTCATGCCCGCGACAGACACAATGTCACCGGCGGAAGCTTCGTCAAGCGGCACGCGTTCAATACCGCGGAACGCGAGGATTTTGGTCACGCGCGCGTTTTCAACAAGATTGCCTTCGAGGTCGAGGCCCTTGACGTTCTGGTTGGTCTTGATGCTGCCCGACATGATGCGGCCCGTAACTAGGCGGCCCAGATACGGGTTGTTTTCAATCAGGGTCACCAGCATCGAGAAGGGCGCGTTCACATCAACCTTCGGTGCGGGCACGAAATCGCAAATCAGGTCGAACAGCGGTTTCATGTCCTTGCGTTCGGCATCCATAGACGTCGCGGCCCAGCCGTCGCGGCCGGATGCGTAGAGCACGGGGAAGTCGAGCTGTTCGTCGGTCGCTTCCAGCGCGGCGAAGAGATCGAAGACGGCTTCATGTACTTCGTCGGGGCGCGCATCGGGGCGGTCGACTTTGTTGATCACGACAATCGGCTTCAGGCCCAGTTGCAGGGCTTTGCCGGATACGAATTTGGTTTGGGGCAGCGGGCCTTCGGCGGCGTCCACCAGCACGACGACACCGTCAACCATGCTGAGAATACGCTCCACCTCGCCGCCGAAGTCGGCGTGGCCGGGGGTATCGACGATATTGATGCGGGTTTCGTTCCACATGACCGAGGTCACTTTGGCCAGAATGGTAATGCCGCGTTCACGTTCGAGGTCGTTGGAGTCCATGACACGTTCGGCCACATGCTGGTTTTCGCGGAACTGGCCCGCCTGACGCAGGAGCTGGTCGACCAGCGTCGTTTTACCGTGGTCGACGTGGGCGATGATGGCAATGTTTCTGAGCTTCGATGACATGGAGATTCGCGTGCCTTTATAAATAGATGCTGTACTTTTATTACTTTTCGCCCGCCCCTGCGGCGAAACGTGCGCGCATCTTATTGATTAATATTTATTTTTCAAGTGATTTTTTAAGTAAAATAGCCGCGGGCGAAACATCTGTTCACGGACAGAAAACTCTTTCGCCTTTATGGCAAAAAATGATACGATGTTTCAAATTATCCATCTAAAAAGATTCGTTTATTACACGGCCGGAATCCATGAAGCCTGACAACGAACCGCAGGGGAACAAACAACCCCGCCCTTCGCTCGGCGCTGCTTTTGCAAAAGCGGCCCGCAGACGCTTTTCGACCGTGCTGTTGGGCGCAGCCCTCATCAGCGGCTGCGCGACCACCCTGCAAGGACAAACGCCCGCGCAGGCAACCCCGGCACCTCAAAGCAGCCTCACCGCACAAACAGATACGACCGAGGTCGGTCCACGCCGCCCCCTGCCGCCCGAAGAAGCGCGCCGCCGCGCCCAGATCCGCGCTATTTTGCTGACGGATGCGCAAACGCGCTACCCCGAACTGGCGGATGACGCGCAGACCGCCTATTCCGGCAAGCTTGGCGCCCTGCAGGATAGCCTGAATGTCTATCTCAACCGCAGCGACACCGCGATGCACAATGCGATTGTCGTGCTGGACCCGTCGAAAATCGACGTGGCGCTGTCCATCGGCCTCAGCGCAAAACACGCTATCGCGGCGGAAATCGCCCGACATGGCAAGGCGCTGCCTGAATCAACCATCGAAGCCGCCGCCGGCAATGCCGTGCGCGATTTCAAATCCGAAGCCGGCGCGCCGGGGTATACGCAAAACCCCTCCGCCTATCCGAATATGAAAGAAGCCGAAGCGCGGCCCTGCCTTATCATCCCCTCGTCCGACCATGCTTTGCCGTTTGAAGTGCCGGGACTGACGGTGGCGCAAAAAATCGAATTCACCAATACGCACGAAGGCTGGCATTGCCTTGACAGCCGCTACCGCATGACGGCGGCACAGATGGCCTCGCTGGAAACGCATCACCCGAAAAACCTGCGCCATTTGCTGGAAAATGCCGACCTGCGCAGCGCGGCCAGCATCATTCACCAAAAAGAAGCACTGGCCGATATCGCCGCGCTGGGCGACATGGTGCGGCATGGACACGATGTCGCCATCATCGACCACACCATCGGCTGGCGGCAGAACGAAGCGGGCGTCGATTATCTGCATTATTCCGTACCCGGTCTTAATATGCTGAAACAGCGCATTGCCGATATGGGCATAGATGCGTTTCGCGAAATGGCGCCCGCCGCCGTGCGCGATCTTTATTTCGAAATCAACGATGCCACCGCGCTGACGCCCGCCAAACTTTTGGCGATGGCCGAATTCATCAAGGCCGACAGCGCCGCGCGCGATACGCTGCGCGCCGCCGCCCCCGCTGGCTCCGACGCAGCCGCAGGGATTGCCTATGCCGACGAAATCCTCAAACCCGCCGTACCGCAGCACATCGCGCGCGGCATCATCGCCATGCTGACCCCGCCGGATACGGCGCTGCGTCAGGCGCTGATGGACTGGCAACCCATAGACCAGCTGGAACAAGGCGCTATCGCCGCGGGCGGCAAGATCACGCCCGAAACGCTGATCCGCAGCTATGGCCGCATCCAAAACGACTTGCATGGCGAGCTTTTCGGACAGGACGACAAAGCCCGTCTGGCGCGCGAAAAAATGGCGCTGATGAAAAGCCTGTTCGTGATCTATGTGCGCGGTGTCGATTTTGTCAGCGCCAATGAAAAATATGGCGTTGATATCGAAGCTGCCGAAAAAGACCTGCTGGCCCGTGGCCGTGCCGCGGGTATCGGCGTGCCCGCCGCTGCGCCCGCCGCCAAGCCGCGCGTGGCCGGTACGCCGGATACAGGGGCAAACCCGCTGAATATCCGCGATAACGGCTGCGGCTGCCCCAAAACCGGATACAAAGGCCCCGGCCGCTAGGCTTTGGCGGAACATTCCCGGAATTTTAACCTGTTTTGCACCGTTTCCGGTTATAATGTGCTTGTCCACTTTATGAACAAACCGGCAGGCCAGATTTGTCTATCCCGTCCCCCCATGCGCCAAAATCCCTGCGAAAGGCCTTTAACAATGCCTTCGTGCAGGGGCTGATGAGCTTTGCGCTGGCTACCACCAGCAGTACGGCGCTGGCACAGACGGAACAGACGCCCGCCCCCGCCGGACCTGACGTCAATGCCCTTTATGGCGTGCAGGCGGCGCTGCAGGATGCCGCGCGCAGCAAATTTACCGACCTTGTCCGCGCCGCAGACCCCGCGGGATACGGCGCGCGCCTCGGCAGGCTGGAAGACAGGCTCAACGATTACCTCAAGCGCTTCGGCCACGACAACAACCGCCACAACAGCGTGATTATCCTCAATCCCGCCGAAATCGACATGCATGTCATTCTGGACGGGGATCTGGGCCAGATGATCCGAAGCCGCGTGGCCGCGCGCCACAGCAGCATCCATGATGACCGCATCGCGTTCATCGTTCCCCAGCTTAAAGACACCATGGTGACCGCCGGCGGAACCGGCACGTTCACACAAGCGCCGCAGGCCTCGATGCAAAAAGCGGATACCGAACGCGCGGCTTGCGTCATCATCCCCGCGCCGGAACACGACAAACCCTACAGTATTCCCGGCCTGACGGTACGGGAGATGGAAGACTATCTGAACACCCACGAAGGGTGGCACTGTATCGACGGCCGCTATGCGACCGACGACGAGGATAAACAGGCCCTGAACGCGGTCAAAAACCTGCGCGAGATGCAGGGCAATACCGCCGCGCAGCGGGCCCTCGCCGCCATCAATCTGCAAGAGGGGCTGGCCGATGTCGGCGCCGTGGGCGATATGATCCGCGCGGGGACATCGCCCGCCCTGCTGCGTCATGTCATCGCCTGGCGCGCGGGCCCGACCGAGATGGATACCGAACACAATACCGTTGCGGTGCTGCAAGCACTTGAAAAACATATCAAGACCGCCGGGCTTGAAGCCTTTCGCAAAATCGACGATACCGCCGCCCGCCAGCTTTATTTCAAGCTGACGGACGATAACGGCCTGACCCAGCCGCGGCTGCAGGCGGCGCTCGACCACCTTTTCGGCTCAGCGGCCGCCCCGGCGGCGGGCAGCCCGCTTCAGACCTATTACAACCGCCGCCTCGGGGAAATTTCCGCCCTGCTTGACCGCGGCGGCTTCACGCCCGCCCCCGCCGACGCCGCCCAAAAGGGCGAGCGTATCCTGAGAGGCATCGGCGAGTGGGATGCCAGACAGGCACTGGAGGGCGAGGCAATACGCCAGCGCGGCGAAATCACAGTCGAAAGCCTTGTCTACGCCTACAGCCACCTGAAGCAGCGGCTGCAGCGCGACCTCGCCACCGCCAGCAGCGTGACGGCAGAGGTCAAGCACGAACAGCTGTCGCGCCTGCGCATCGAGCTGGTGCTGATGGCGACCGAAGCTTACGATTTCACCGCCGCCAACCGCGCACACGGCGTAACGCTGCGCCCGCCTGCTGCGCCGCAAGGCGCCGCCGCGCCCGCCCCGCGCAGCAGCCCGCACTAAAAATCCGCGCCCCCGAGAAGTGATGCAGATGCGCAACGCTGGCGGATGAATGTCCGCCGGAGCGCCCCTTCGCGGCCCCGCGGGGGGAAAAATCTTTACAAAAAATCGAATCTGCATATAACCTGAAATTATGAGGGTCGCGCAAACGCGATTCGACCGGCGCGCCAAACCAAACCTTGTCGCCGGCACCCGACGAGCCGGATGCCCTCTAAGCAAGAACAACGCAGACAGGGTTTGTATGCAATGGAAGATTACGACGGTCCGGAAGAGGTGGTGCAGCGCTCGCGCCCCGAAGTTCCAGTAACCTGCTTTCGCCCCGCGGCACTGAAAAGTGCGGCGCAGTGGTTTTTGCAAAATTTTCCCGGCAAAACGCTTTACGCTGTCAAAGCCAACCCAGACCCTTTTGTGCTGGCCGGCCTGTATGAGGCCGGCATCCGCCACTTCGATGCCGCGTCGCTGCCGGAAATCCAGCAGGTAAACACGCTCTGCCCGGGCGCCCATATCGCTTTCATGCACCCGGTCAAAAGCCGTCATGCCATCGAACATGCCTATTTCGATTACGGCGTGCGCGATTTTTCCTTCGACAGTCTGGCGGAACTTGACAAAATTGTCGCCACGACCGGCAACAGCAAGGACCTCGGGCTTTTGTTGCGCCTTGCCGTGCCGAACGTGAATGCCGAAATGCCGCTCAGCGACAAATTCGGCTGCCTGCCCGCGCAGGCGGTGGCGCTTTTGCGCGCCGCGCGCAAGGTGTCGGCCCGTCTTGGCATCTGCTTCCACGTCGGATCGCAGACCATGAACCCCGACGCCTATATGACCGCCCTCGGCCTTTGCGGCGATATCATGCGCCAGATGCCGCGCACGCCCGTCGATATCATTGACATCGGCGGCGGCTTTCCCTCGGCCTATCCCGACATGACGCCCCCGCCGCTGTCCGAATACAAGGCGGCGATCGAGCGCGGTTTCGATGCCCTGCCGCATCCCAACCGTTATGAATTCTGGTGCGAACCCGGCCGCGCGCTGGTCGCGGAGAGCACCTCCGTCATCGTCAAAGTCGAGCTGCGCAAGGGCGACGTGCTTTACATCAACGATGGTACATATGGCAGCCTGTTCGACGCAGGCCACATGGGTTTCCGCTATCCGGTTCGTCTTATCCGTCCGACGCCGGATGCGGCACAGGCCGCGGGCAGCATGCCCGCCGGCAAAAGCGGCAGAAAATCGGCGCTGAAGCCGTTCCGTTTCTACGGACCGACGTGCGACAGCATCGATTATATGCCCGGCCCCTTCTATCTTCCCGATAATATCGGGGAGGGGGATTACATCGAAATCGGCCAGCTCGGCGCCTATGGCAACGCCATGCGCACCGGCTTCAACGGCTTCGACGCGCACGAGATTGTTACCGTCGCGACGCCGCCGATGATTTCGATGTACGAAAGCACCACCGAAACGACGGATTCCCAAGAACTCTGCCTCGCGTAAGGCCGCGCGCCACGCCGCAGATTTTCCCTCCGGAAAGAGAGACGACCATGAAAAACCTGAAAACGGTTAAGCTGAAACCCGCCCAAAAGGCCACCGCGCCCAAAGCCGCCAAACCGGCGCTGAAGGCCGTGAAGCCGCACCCGAAAAGCAACCGCAAGGCGGCGCTGCTGTCCAAACCGGTCAAGCACATCGATATCAAATCGTTTGACGCGCGCCCCATCATTAAACAGATGAGCGATATGTCCTTCACCTCGCGCGACCTCGGCCGCGCGTGCGAGATTTTCAACACCATGCTGAAAGACAAATCGGCAACCAGCATCCTGACCATCGCGGGTTCCACCTCTGCCGGCGGCTGCATGGATCTTTATGTCGAACTCGTCAAAAACAACATGGTGGACGTGATCGTCTCCACCGGCGCTTCCATCGTTGATATGGACTTTTTCGAAGCCCTCGGCTTCAAACACTATCAGGCGCCTGAATCGGTCGATGACCGCGAACTGCGCGATCTCTACATCGACCGTATCTATGACACCTACATCGACGAAGAAAACCTGCAAGCGGTTGACCACACGATTTTCGAAATCGCGCAAACGCTGGAACGCCGTCCCTATTCTTCGCGCGAATTCATCTGGGAGATGGGCAAATACCTGACCAAACACGCGAAAAAGAAAAACTCGCTGGTGCAGACCTGCTATGAACACGGCGTGCCGATTTTCTGCCCCGCCTTCACCGACAGCTCCGCCGGTTTCGGCCTTGTGCTGCATCAGGTGAAAAACCCCGGCAATTACATGTCCATCGACAGCGTTGCGGATTTCCGCGAACTGACGGACATCAAAATCGCCGCAGGCACCACGGGCCTTTTGATGATCGGCGGCGGCGTGCCGAAAAACTTCACGCAGGATACCGTTGTTTGTGCGGAAATCCTCGGCAAGGATGCGGAAATGCACAAATACGCCATCCAGCTGACCGTTGCCGACGTGCGTGACGGTGCCTGCTCTTCCTCCACGCTCAAAGAAGCGTGCAGCTGGGGCAAGGTTGACGTCGCGCTCGAACAGATGGTCTTCGCGGAAGCGGGCTCTGTCCTGCCGCTGCTGGCCTCCGACGCGTATCACCGCGGCCACTGGAAAAAGCGTAAAGCCAAGAACTGGGCAAAACTCTTCGGCAAGAAGAAATAAGCCTGACGCCAGACAAGGGGCGGCGACCGCAAGGCGCCGCCCTTTTTCTTTCCCGCACCGGGAACAAGGAAACGCCATGACAAAGCCGACCGATACCGCGCTGCTTTACGACCGGATTGCCGACTGGTTCGACGCCCACCGCGGCCGCGACCTGCGTGAAGCACCCTATCTGGCGCGCGTGGCCGATAACGCCCCCGCAAACAGCGCGCTGCTTGATATCGGCTGCGGCGCGGGCGAGCCCGTGGCCGCATGGTTCATCGGCAAAGGCTGGCGCATCACGGGCGTAGACCTTTCCGCCGCGCTCTTGGATAAAAGCCGCGCACGTTTTCCGGCGCAGGAATGGCTGCATGCGGATATGCGCGGCCTTGCGCTTGGCCGCCGGTTTGATGCCGCCGTGGCATGGGACAGTTTTTTTCACCTGACGGCGGATGACCAGCGCGGCATGTTCGACGTTTTCGCCGCGCATCTGAAACCCGGCGGCCGCCTGCTGTTCAATACCGGCACCGAAGCCGGCACGGCCTATGGCCAGATGGACGGGCATGATTTCCACCACGCCAGTCTGGATGTGGCAGAATATAGAAGTCTGCTTGCAAAACACGGCTTTATGATTATGCTGTGCGACATTGCAAACCCCGCTTGCGGCGGGCGCACCGTCTGGCTTGCCGAATACGCGCCCGGCACCGCCGCAGAGCACACATAAAGTATACAAAGGACACCGACATGCAATTCCTCTCCTCCGCCAAAGGATTCCTTGGTCTTCAGAAAAAAGACGCCGCATCGCCCAAAGACGCGAAAGCGGTCATCATCCCCTTCGGCCTTGAAAGCTCTGTCTCCTACGGCGGCGGGACGTCCAAGGGCCCGCAGGCCATGATCGACGCCAGCCATCAGGTGGAATTGTTCGACGATGAATTCTGGTGCGAACCCTTCCGCCGCTATGGCGTTGTCACCATGAACCCGCCGCGCATCGCCAAAGGACAGGTCAAAGCCCTCGCGCAGCTCGAAGGCATGGTCGAAGATACGCTCAAAGCCGGCAAATTTCCCTTCGTCTTCGGCGGCGAACACGCGCTGACGGCGGGGTCCATCCGCCCCTTCGCCAAGCGCTACAAAGACCTTGTCGTTTTGCAAATCGACGCCCACGCCGACCTGCGCGACGGCTATGACGGCGAACATTATTCGCACGCCGCCGCGATGCGCCGCGTTCTCGACAACCCGAATGTGAAGCTGGTGTCGTTTGGTATCCGCAATATCTCGCAGGAAGAAATCCCCTTCCTCGAGAAAAACGGTAACCGTGTCAAAATCTACTGGGCACGCGAAAAAGCGCAGTGGAACATGAAAGAAATCGTCAAGCACTTCAAAGGCAAGCCGGTTTACGTCACGTTCGACATCGACGGTTTCGATTCAAGCCTCATCCCCGCAACGGGCACGCCGGAGCCGGGCGGACTGTTCTGGGACGAAGCCATGACCATTCTGCGCGAAGTCGCCAAGGTTGGCCACATTGTCGGTGCGGACGTCAACGAACTGGCGCCCAAGCCGAACCTGCACGGCTGCGACTTCCTCGCCGCCAAGCTGGCCTATAAAATCCTGAGCTTTGCTTTCCTGCTCAGCCACCGCAACAAACTGAAAAAAGCCGCCTGATAAGAAACAGGCGGAGGATGTCGTCATGCGCGCCTGCGGAATGGACTTCGGCACGTCGAATTCGGCGGTGTCCCTGCCCCATCCGCAAGGCGGCGTGACGCTTGCCCCGTGCGAGGGCAATCACGGCACCCTGCCCACGGCGCTGTTTTACAGCGCCGCGCGCGGCGCACAAACGCCGCCGCTGGTCGGGCGGCAGGCGCAAAAGCTGTTTTTCGAAGGCGAGGAAGGCCGCTTCATGCGGAGCCTCAAACGCCTGCTCGGCACGTCGTTAATGACGCAGAATACGGTGGTGAACGGCAAGCCGCGCGGTTTTGACCGCATCATCGGTGATTTCATGCAGCACCTCAAAACCAGCGCCGAAGCGGCGGCAGGCCACGCCATTGATGCTGTTGTGATTGGCCGCCCCGTCCATTTTGTGGACGGCGATACAGCGGGCGACAGCGCCGCCGAAAAGCAGCTTGCCACCATTGCGCGCGGCTGCGGGTTTGCCCATACCACATTTGAATTCGAACCCATCGCCGCCGCTTTCGCGCATGAACAGCGCATCACCGATGAAAAGCTTGCGCTGGTCATCGACATCGGCGGCGGCACGTCGGATTTCACCGTGATTAAAATTTGTGCGGCCTATAGCCGCAAACCGGACAGGCGCGAGGATATCCTTGCCAGTCACGGCATTCGCACGGGCGGCAATGATTTCGACAAGCAGCTGAGCCTAGCCGCTTTCATGCCGCTGCTGGGCTATCGCAGCAGCTATGGCGATAAAAACCTCGCCGTGCCGCTATCGCCGTTTCATGACATGTCGGAATGGTCAAAAATCAACTTTCTTTATACCCCGCAGATGCGGCGGGACATTGCGGATATTCTCAAATCCGCCCATGCCCCCGAAAAACTCGCCCGCTTCGCCGCTGTGCTGGCAGACGAAACCGGCCATAAACTGCTGGGCACGGTCGAGGATACGAAAATCAGCCTGACCGGCGCACTGAAAGCCGAAGCGCCGCTTGATTTTATCGAGCGTGGCTTAACCGCCGCCGTCACCCGCAGCGATTTCAACCGCGCGATTGCCGCGGAGATGGACGATATCCTGAACTGCATGGCCGCCTGCCTTGCCGATGCGCAAATCGCGCGCGGCGATATCGACATTGTTATTCTGACGGGCGGACCGACGGAAACGCCACTGCTTCAGGACGCCGTGCGCGCGAAATTTCCCGCCGCGCAAATATCCGAAGACGAGCGCATGGCCAGCGTGGCGCTGGGCCTTGGTCATGCTGCCGCGCGAGTTTTCGGATAAAACGCTGCGGCTGCGCCGCAGCTTACCATTTCTTGAAAATAAAAAACGCCGCCAGCACCAGAAACACGAAACCGATGGCGTGATTCCAGCGCAGGGGTTCGTTCAGATACCACACCGAAAAACCCGCAAACACCACCAACGTGATGATTTCCTGCATCGTCTTCAGTTGCGCGGCATTGAATACGCTATGGCCGATACGGTTGGCGGGCACCTGCAGGCAATATTCAAAGAACGCGATGCCCCAGCTGATGAGAATGACGATCCACAGCGCCGTGCTTTTGTGTTTCAAATGCCCGTACCAGGCAAACGTCATGAAAATATTGGAAGCGAGAAGAAGCAGAATAGTCTGGGCCGCGACGGGCATGATGCACCTGCATGAGGAAGGATACAGGCGGAATCATAAATCGCCGCCCCCCTCTGCTGTCAAGGGCTATCACGGGAGCCTTAGCCGAGAGCGCGGCGGTTCCAGACCACCGCCAGAGTGCCAACGGCGATATTCGTCATGACCAGCGCCAGAAGGATGCCCGCAAACCCCATATGCTGCTGGAAATACCATGCCAGCGGCACATAAAAGACAATGGCTTTCATCAAAATCAGCGTCGTCGCGCGGAACGGGCGGCCAATCGCATTCAGCATCGCGTTATAAACGATCATGACGCCCAGCGCGATATAGGTCACCGGCACCCAGTGCAGGTATTTGGCGGTATAGCCGATAACATTTTCGTTTTTGTCAAAAAATTCCGGTATCTGGTAGGCAAAGACCCACAGCACCCCGGATATCAAAACGCCCCAGCACAGCGCATATTTGACGCCGGCGCGTACCGCTTCGTAAATCCGGCCATAGTTGCCCGCGCCGAAATTCTGCCCTGCGAAAATCGACAGCCCCGCGCCAATCGAATAAAAAACCAGCGTCGACATGCTTTCGATGCGCGTGGCGACGCCGAGGGCCGCGACGGCTTCCTTGCCGAAGCCTGCCGCCATACCGGTTATAATCGCGGCGGATATCGGCGATATCTGGTTGCTGATCATGCTGGGAATGGCCACGTGCATGATGCGTTTCCACGAGGTCATGATGTCTTTGTGCCAGATGGGCGCGACGAGGACCTGCTTGCGGAAAATCAGAAACCACATCGAAATCACGGCCATCAGATAGGATGAAATCACCATCGTTACGGCCGACCCGGCGAGGCCAAGCTTGGGAAACGGCCCCCAGCCAAAAATCAGAAACGGGTCGATAATCGCGTTCATGACCGACATCGAAATCATCATGGCAGAGGGAAAACGCGTATCGCCCGTCGCACGCACGCAGGCGTTGCCGATCATCATCATGCCCAGAAAAGGCAGGCCGCAATACCATATCGCCATATACTTCCAGATGAGCGGCATCAGGGCGCTGCCGGCGCCCATCATCTTGAAAACCGGAATGATGAATATAAAACCCGCAACCGCCGCCGCGGTAATAACGACCGCGCCCAGCGTCAGCGCGTCGGTCGCCATGCGGCGGAATTTTTCGATATCCCCCTCGCCGTAGACGCGCGCCAGCGCGGCAGATGTGCCGACGTTAAGCCCGAAAATCACGCCCATATACAGCATGACAATCGGAATACAAAAACCAAGCGCCGCCAGATAACGCGTGCCCAGCTGCGAAATAAACAGCGTATCGACAAGGCTGAAACTGTTGAGCGCAAACATGCCGAGCGCAAGCGGAAAGGCGAGCCGCAGCAGGTGCTGCGGCACGTCCCCTTCCAGCAAGGTCTTGCGATGCGGACTCATGATGCGCGGTTCAGGTCCTTACGCTTTGAGTTTTGCGAGGGTACCCACCAAAGACGACGCCACGCCAGCCACGCCGGCGGCGGTTTTTTCGTCCTTCAGCGTACCATCATCGTTGAACGCGTTCATGGCCTGACCGACGCCCTGCATCTGCGCCTGCACGGTGATGCCGAGGTTTTGCAAAAGCTCGCGCAGCGCAAAAAGACCGCGCAAACCGCCAAGCGCGCCCGGCGACGCCGCCAGAATGGCTGCGTACTTGCCGGCAAAAACGGATGCCTGCGGCTCGTCCTTGTTTGCGCGCGACGCCCAGTCGATGGCGTTTTTCAGGAGCGCCGAATAGCTGCTGTTATGTTCGGGCGAGGCAATCAGGAACCCGTCGCTTTCGCGCAGGATTTTTTTGAATGCCAGCGCCCCCGCCGGCAGGCCCGAAGCGGCTTCGAGATCACCGTCGTAGATCGGCATATCCAGCGCGCGCAGATCGACAATCGTTACCTCAGCCCCGGCGGCGCGGGCGGCCGCAGCGGCCTGTTCCAGCAGACGCGCATTGAAAGACCCCGCGCGGGAGGAGCCGGAGAAAGCGGCGATTTTAACAGACGAAGACATGATGTATTCCTTTTCGGTTTTAAATCTATGTGTCAAAGCGGCAGATCGAAGAGCAGGATTTCGGCATCCTCCGCCGCGCGCAAGATGGCGCGGCCGTCTGCCTTTTCAAGCCCGAGACCATCCCCCGCCGCAAGCGTGGCATCAATACCGGCACCCGCCAGTGTGGCACGGCCCCGCGCGGCTTGCAGCCAGTATTTGCGGTTCGGGCGGGCATCGAAAGATACCTCCGCTCCGGCATCCAGCCGTACGGCTTTCAGCGTAGCGTCCTGCCGGATATCCAGCGTACCACCGCTGCCGTCGGGCGTGACCAGCGTTTGCCACTGGTTGCGGAAACCCGCGCCGTCGAAACTGGTTTGCTGGTAGCGGGCATCGCCCCCGCGCGATTGCGGCAGTATCCAGATTTGCAGGAGATGCACCCCTTCGCTGTCGGAGGGGTTGAACTCGCTGTGATGGATGCCGCCGCCCGCGCTCATGGCCTGCACGTCACCCGGACGGATGACATCGCCGTTGCCCAGACTGTCGCGGTGCTGCAAAGCGCCCGACAGCACATAGGTGATAATTTCCATGTGCGCGTGGCCGTGCATGGGAAAGCCCGCGCCGGGCGCGACGATATCTTCGTTGATCACGCGCAGCGGCCCGAATCCCATATGGTTCGGATCGTAATATTCGCCGAAAGAAAAGCTGTGGCGGCTATGCAGCCAATCAATTTCCGTAAGGCCGCGCGCCTGAGAGGGGCGGTAATGAACAGATGCGGTCATGGTATCCTCCTCTGCTTTGTTTGTTGAACGTCTGATTTTAAGATAACATTTTCTTTAAACTGTATAATCAGCCAAATATTTAATTTATTATTCGAATAAATCGAATAATATGAAGATATGGACAGACTTTCCAATATCGCCGCTTTTGTGCACGTGGCGGAGGCTGGCGGCTTCGCCGCTGCCGCCAAGCGCCTGCATCTGGCCAATTCGGTGGTCAGCAAACGCGTCAAAGACCTCGAAGACGATCTTGGCGTGCGCCTGCTTCACCGCACGACGCGGCAGGTGCGCCTCACCGATGCGGGCTACAGGTATCTGGAGCACGCGCGGCGGCTGCTGTACGAACTGGAAGAGGTCGAGGCGCAGTTGCGTGCGCAAAACGAAACCCCCATGGGCGATTTACGCGTCAGCGCGCCGGTCAGCTTCGGGGTGCGCTATCTCGGCCCCGCCATTGCGCAATACATTGATAAGTACCCCGGCGTATCGGTGCGCCTGACGCTGCATGACCGTCTGGTCGATTTGCAGACAGAGGATTTCGATCTCGCCATCGCCATCGGCACGCTGGAAAGTCCGACGCTGATTACCCGCAAACTGGCCGACAGCCGCCGCATCGTCGTCGGCAGTCCGGACTATTTCAACAAGCACGGCCGCCCCACCCGCCCGCAGGAGCTGGAGCATCATAACTGCATGAGCTACAGCAACCTGCACGAAGGCAAGTCATGGCCGTTTCTGATTGGCGGGCGGCGCTGGCTGCAGCCTGTATCGGGGCGGTTCAGCGCGAATAACGGCCTTTTGCTGCTGGAGGCGGCGCTGAGCGGCTGCGGGCTGGCGATACTGCCCACGTTTCTGGCGGGGCCGCATGTGCTGCGGGGGGAGCTGGAGATTGTACTGGCGGAATTCGAAGAACCCTCGCTCACCATTCAGGCCGCCTGGGCGCACCAGCGGCACATGAGCGCACGCAGCCGCAGTTTCATCGACCACATGGCCGCTTATTTTTCAGGCAGCGCACCGCCGTGATGCGCGCACCTATGCCGCCAGCACCCTGAATATCCAGACCGCCGCCAAAACCCACATAAGCACAATCACCACTGCCGCGGCGCGGCTTTGCGGCAGGCGTTCGGTATAGCCGGCGGCGCGCGCCATGTATTCCTGCCGCAGCGCCTCCGGCACCAGCCGCCACGTCAGCCACAACCCCGCCGGCACCAGAATGATATCGTCAAGCAGGCCCAGTACCGGAATAAAATCCGGTATCAGATCAATAGGGCTGAGGGCATAGGCGAGCGTCACTGCGCCCAGCACGCGGGCAGGCCACGGCGTGCGCGCATCGCGCAGCGCATGATACAGCGCCGCGATACTTTGTTTAAGCCGCCGGACAGCTGTTTTGAGACGTACGGTCAACATCATGCCCACAGGCTACACGTCCCGCGCCCCAAAGCAAAGACCGCGCAAGAGGCGTCCCCCTTGCGCGGTCTTTTGTCCGGTCGGCGGCAGGCGGTCAGATAGACAGCGCCTGCGCAGCGGCCGACAGCACGGCCGCAATTTTAAAGCTCTGCTGCACGGCAGCCTTGGAGAGGCCTTCCTGCTGCACTTTCGCGGCATGCGACTGCACGCAGGCGCCGCAGCCATTAATGGCCGATACGGCGAGCGAATACAGCTCGAACGTCGCCTTGTCGATACCGGGGTTGCCGATGACGTTCATGCGCAGGCCCGCAGGCATGCGGCCCAGCTCTTCGTCGCCCGTCATATAGGTTGCGCGGTAATAAACGTTATTCATCGCCATGATGGTGGCGGCAGCCTGTGCGGCATTTTTTTCTTCGGCCGACAGTACGGCCGCAGCCTCGCCTTCGATGGCGACAATCACGCCGCGGTGGCGCGTGGCATAAGCAGAAGCCAGCGCAATACCCATGACCTGATTGAGCTTGAGCCCCGCATTCGGATCTTCCTTGAGCACGCTGCCGAGGTTGAGGCGGATGTCCTTGGCGAAATCCGGCAGGATATCCTTCAGGCCATCAATCGAAGCGGTGGCAGGCAGGGATTTCTGGGCGCTCAGGTCATGTACGGTCATTTTCGGGCTCCTGTTGTCTTTTTTTGTTTGCTTTTTTATGTCGTTTTTTGTTTTTATGGCCGCCGTTTCCGGCGGCTGGCTATGCCACATATAGCCATATACCCCGAAAAACCAAGGTCTTGGCAATTTTTATGGCTTTTTTTGTGCGTCGCGGAACAAAACGACACAAATAACCATTTTTTAACATACCGCTGGTAATTTTATTATGTAATAAGTCTGAGGAGAGGGCTGGGTTTGACAACGGAACAAAGGTTCCCCGCAGAACTGAAAGGCAGAGCCAAGCGCGCATTCCATGTGGCTGCGGCGCTGGTTGCGTTCAGCAGCCTGTCGCACGCAGACCAGTCGCGCCAGACATCGGGCGCACCTTTCCCGACCGAAACCGCGGACCGCGAAAACCCCGACAAGCAGCCGATCATCTATACCCCGCCGCCGCTGCCGCCCGCACCGTCGATTGCGCAAATCATCGGCAGCGACGAAGAAAAACAGCGCAATATTTTCTTTGTGCAAAACCGCCAGACGCTGCGCGAATTCCGCGCCCTGCGTGGTGACACCACGAATACCGGCGCGATCACGCGCGAAGAAACCGCGCTTATCCGCGAGATCACCGAAGGCGCGCGCGCCGATGCCAAAACCTATCAAATGCCGCTGCCGGTTGTGGCGACGCTGCATTTTGCCGCACGCCAGACAGGCGTTGACACCAGTGAATACATGCAGCGCCTGACCGAAAGCGGCGGTATCGTCACCGGTGCCGACCGCAGCGGCCTCAGCCGTACCAATCTTTTCAAATTCAACGTGCCGACGTGGCTTTATATGATGAAAAGCTTTGGCCCCCATCATGGCTTCGGCTTTTTCACCGACCAGATAAAAGTGACAACCGCCCCAGACGGTGCGCAGCAGGTATCGGTCGATGACCCCGCCGTGCTGAGGCATATCATTTCATTCCGCGCCAACCCGCGCGTATCCGCGCTTATCGGCGCGGAGTATATGCAGAACGCGGACAGCCTGCCGCAGAATATCCGCTATCACCGCGCGCAGCAGATCACCGCGCCCGATGTGCGCGAACAGCAAAATTATCTTCTGGTGCTGGGCTTTCAACTGGGTATTCGCGGTGCGGACGGCATTGCCGGCCCGCTGACGCGCGCGGCGCTGCATGAATTCAATGTCATGAGCCGCCCGCTGTACGAACCCGGCCAGACCGTGACCAGCCTTCTGCGGCAGGCGACGGAGCAGGCTATCGAAGATTCGGAGCGTTATACCAACCGCTGGCGCACCGTCACACCCGCTGACGCCTTCGCCATCCGCCACGCGGCGAAAGTCGTTGGCGTCGATTACGGCTATATGATGGAACTGGTCAGTGCCGAGAGCGGCTTTGTATCGGATATCGAGGCGACGACATCCAGCGCCACCGGCCTGTTCCAGTTCATCGACAACACATGGCTGTTGATGATCAAAGGGCATGGCGCGAAATATGGCCTGTCCGACCTTGCCGATCGCATCACACTAACAGAAGGGCGCAACGGATACCCCGTCGCGTCGGTCGAAAACCCGTTTGTGCAAAAATACATTCTGTCGCTGCGCACCGACCCCAGATTGTCGGCCATGATGGGCGCGGAATTCGTCAAGGAAAACTACGACAACCTCAGCGCCGCGCTGCCGAACCGCGATATCACGCGCACCGACCAGTATCTGGCGCACTTCCTTGGATCGGGCAATGCGGTGGCGTTTATTTCGCGCATGACCAGCAATAGCAAAAAAGCCGCCGCCAGCGTGTTCCCCGACGCCGCCGCATCGAACCGCAACGTGTTTTACAAACGCGGCGGCGCCGCCCGCAGTTTTGGCGAGGTCTATAGCCTGTTCAGCCAGAAATTCGATACGCAGGTTTTCGACGCGCCGCAGCCGCAAGCCGCAGCCGAAGTTCCCCTGCCGCCCGCACGCCCGCCGCGTCCCTGATTATCTTTAAACCGCTTCAGCTAAACCGCGTCAGGCTGCCGCCGCGCGCGGGTCTGTCTCGACCGCTTCGCCGCAGCGCTTGCACAGATGCGGATGCGCCGCAACCGCGCCGGTATCGGTAGTGTATTTCCAGCAGCGCGGGCATTTTTCACCCTCTGCCTTCGCGAATACAACCGCCACCCCTTCGGCGCCCGCCGCGGTGAACGCGCCTTCCGGCGCCGCGCCCGCATGCAGGGCAATGCCGGATGTAATGCACACATCGGCAAAGCCCGATTTTTGCAGCAGCGACAGCAGGGCGGCATCCGCGACATACACATGCGGCGCGGCCTCAAGCGAGGCGCCCATCAGTTTTTCCGCGCGTTTGACCTCCAGCGCGCCAGTGACAACGCTGCGGGCTGCGGCGATTTTATCCCACTCTGCCGCCAGCGCATCGTTGCGCCATGCGTCATCGGCCTTGGGCATTACAGACAGGTGGATGCTTTCTTTCATGTCGTCCAGCGTCAGGCCTTTGTAGCTGAGCCACGCCTCTTCGCAGGTGAAGGTCAGCACCGGCGCCAGCCAATGGCACAGATGCACGAACACGCGGTCCAGCACATGCACGACGGCGCGGCGCTTCTGGCTCGACAGCGCTTCGCAATAAAGCGTGTCTTTGCAGATATCGAAATAAAACGCCGACAGTTCGCGCGCGCAGAAGTTATGCACGACCGTGACCATGTTCTGGAAGTTGTATTCCTGAATGTTCCGGCGCACTTCGGCGTCGATTTCCCACAGGCGGTGCAGGATGTATTTATCAAGCCCCGACAAGTCTTCCGCCTTCACCCCCGCGCCCGTATCATCGATAGAGCCAAGCAGATAGCAGAACGTACCGCGGATACGGCGGTAGATATCCGCCGTGGTTTTCAGCGTGTTCTGGCCGATGCGGATATCCTGCGCATAATCGCACAGCATCGTCCACAAACGGACGATATCGGCGCCGTATTCATCGACCAGCTTTTGCGGGTCGACCACGTTACCGAGCGATTTGGACATTTTATAGCCCTTTTCGTCCAGCACGAAGCCGTGCGTCAGAACGGCTTTATACGGCGCGCGGCCGCGCGTGGCGCAGCTTTCCAAAAGCGAGGAGTGGAACCACCCGCGGTGCTGGTCGGAACCCTCGAGATACAAATCGGCGGGCGATTGCAGTTCGGGGCGGTCTTCAAGAACGAAGGCATGCGTCGCGCCGGATTCAAACCAGACGTCGACGATATCGAACACCTGCGCGTAATCTTCGGCATTGTGATCATTGCCGAGGAATTCCTGCGGATTGCGCGACCACCAGGCATCGGATCCTTCTGCCACGAAAGCGTCATAGATGCGTTTGTCCACCGCCGGATCTTTCAGCGGTTGGCCCGTTTTCTTGTTCAGAAACAGCGCAATCGGCACACCCCACGAACGCTGGCGCGAGATGCACCAGTCGGGGCGCTGTTCGATCATGGCGCGGATGCGGTTTTCGCCCATCGCCGGCACCCAGCGCGTATCGCCGATGGCCTTGAGCGCCTGCTGGCGCAGCGTGACGTCACTGCCCGCGGCCTTGTCGTCCATGCCGATGAACCACTGCGGCGTGACGCGGTGGATGAGCGGCGCCTTGGAGCGCCAGGAATGCGGGTAATCATGGCGCACGCTGCCCTTGGCGAGCAGACGCTCCGCCGCCACCAGCGCCTTGATGACGCCGACGTTGGCCGTGCCCATTTCGCCCTTTTGCGTGAACACATCCATGCCCGCAAACTGCGGATGTTTGTCGGTATAGACGCCGTTGTCATCCACAGCGGATTCGATAGGGATGCGTTTATCCGCATCGCGCCCTGCATTGTAATTCATGATAAGCAGCCAGTCGTCATGGCCATGACCGGGGGCGATATGCACAAAACCCGTACCGGCATCGGTGGTGACGAAATCACCCGCCAGCAGCGGCACGTCGAAATCATAGCCAAGGCCGCGCAGCGGATGATGTGCATGCGCACCCGTGAAATCCGCCCCCTTGCCCTGCCAGAAAATTTTGGCGTCGGCAACTTTGGCGTCTTTCAGCACAGCGTCTTTGAGCGCGGCGGCAACCACGATTTTATCGCCGGTTTTGGCAAGGCTGCCCTCGGCCACATCGCCCAGTTCAAGGCCCACATAGTCGATATCCGCGCCGAAACCGATGGCGCGGTTGCCCGGCAGCGTCCACGGCGTCGTCGTCCAGATGACGATGTTCGCGCCCGCCAGTTCGGCCGGCCCCGATTGCAGCGGGAATTTCACCCAAACGGTCAGGGATTTGTGTTCCTGATATTCAACTTCCGCCTCGGCCAGCGCGGTTTTTTCAACCACCGACCACATGACGGGCTTCGCGCCCTTATAGAGCAAACCGTTTTGCAAAACCTTGTGGATTTCGCGCACGATGGAGGCTTCGGCCGCCTTGGTCATCGTCAGGTACGGATTTTTCCAATCGCCCGTCACGCCGAGGCGTTTGAACTCGCCCGCCTGCACATCCACCCAATGCTGTGCGAAGGCACGGCATTCGGCGCGGAAGGTTAGCGCATCCACGGCATCTTTATCTTTGCCGGCGGCGCGGTATTTTTCTTCGATTTTCCATTCGATGGGCAAACCGTGGCAATCCCAGCCCGGCACATAGGGCGTGTTGTAGCCCAGCGATTGCCAGTATTTATTGATGACGTCCTTGAGGATTTTATTCACCGCATGGCCCATGTGGATGTCGCCGTTCGCATACGGGGGACCGTCGTGCAGGATGAAGCTTTCGCGGCCCTTCGATGCCTCGCGCTGGCGCTGGTACAAATCCATTTTTTCCCAGCGGGCGAGAATTTGCGGCTCTTTTTCCACCAGTCCCGCGCGGCGCGGGAAATCGGTTTTGGGCAGGTGGATGGTATGGCCGTAATCGGGGGCTTCGGTGGTCATGGGCGCGTATCTCCGCTGGTATGTCGGTAGAAATTCAAAAACCATCGCCAAAATGCCCGATTGGGGCATCACGGTCTAGGTTAAAAACGATGTATTTTGGAAACAGTCCTTTTCACCCGCTTTAGGGGCGAATGGATATGCTGCAATCGTTGTCGTCGCAGGTTTTGTCGAGGACATAGGCTTCGCCCTTCAGCGCCGCCTTGAGACGCGCGGAGAGAAGCTCCGCCAGCGCCGCCTGCTCCGCGCGCGTTTCGGCGAGGGTTTTGGCCGCAGCAGGCTCAGCCGCCACCGCGGGTGCGGTGAAGGTAAACAGCAGGGCTGCGATCAAAAAGGCGTTTTTCATGGTGTCCTTGGGGTCATCCGGTTTCGGATTCTTCTGGCCACGAAACTACCCAAAAGCCCCCGAAAAAGCAAGTTTTGAGGGTAGTTTTTTGACTTTACGGAAATTCATGACTTATTTCAGACGCTTAAGCCCCACCGCTTCGCGCACGTCCGACAGGGTGGCGCGGGCGACCGCGCGGGCTTTTTCCGCCCCCTCCGCCAAAATCGCGTCAAGCTTCGGCAAATCGGCCATGTAGTCGTTATAGATGCGCGAGGGTTCGGCCAGCGCCTCTTCGACTGCCGCGGCCAGCAGTTTTTTGGCATCGCCATAGCCCATGCCGCCCGCCAGAAACGCCGCGCGCATGGCGGCCACATCGGCCTCCGGCGCGAAATAGCTGTAGAGCTGGAAGATGGTGCTGGTATCGGGGTCTTTGGGGTCGGCGGGCAGTTTCGAATCCGTCACGATTTTCATGATAAGTTTTTGGCGCGCTTTCGCCTCGATAAACAGCGGAATGTGGTTGCCGTAGCTCTTGCTCATCTTGCGGCCATCGAGACCCTGCACCGTTGCGCTTTGCGGCTGGATAAGGCCTTCGGGCTCCACCAGCACACGCTTGAAGGTATTGTTGAGATACCCCGCGATATCACGCGCGAATTCGATATGCTGCGTCTGGTCGTGACCAACGGGCACGATTTGCGCGCGCATGGACAAAATATCCGCCGCCATCAAAATGGGATAGGTATAAAGCCCCATGTTGACGTTCGCATCGACATCGCGGCCTTCGGCTTCGTTTTTATCCTTCGCCGCCTTGTAGGCATGCGAGCGGTCCATCAATCCCTTAGGCGTGACGGCCATGAGGGCGGTTGTCAGCTCGAAAATCTCAGGAATATCGGACTGGCGGTAGAAAACCGTTTTGGCGGGGTCAAGCCCGAGGGCGAGCCAGCAGGCCGCAACCTCGTACGTATCGCGCGTCAGCGCCGCCGCATCGCGCACGCTGTTGAGCGCGTGATAATCGGCGATGAACAAAAAAGATTTTCCTTCGTGCGCGGCTTTTTGCAGCGCGGGGCGGATGGCGCCGATGTAGTTGCCGAGATGCGGCATCCCCGTCGCCTGTACGCCCGTCAGAACCGTTTTACCCGCCATTGTGTTTATCCCTTTATTTTACTTGCCGCTGCGGCTGTTTCGGCCAATATAGGCCATATAACGCCACAAGGTAAATATCGGTTATGTGCGGCAGGTACAAACAAAACACGGACGGCGATGCGCTGGCGGCGGTTTTCCGCGCCCGCCGCCGCACGCGCCAGAAAGATCCCTACGGTATCGCCTTGCCGGGGACGGATCTGCCGGTCATCCGCGAAAATAGCGCGGGTCGTTTCATGGATGACCTCCACTGGGGCTTCGTGCCGCACTGGGCCAAGGACGACAAGCAAAGCCGCTTCATCAACGCGCGCGCCGAAAGCGTGGCGGAAAAACCGTCGTTCCGCGATGCATACCGTCTGCGCCGCTGCATCATCCCCGCCGACGGGTTTATTGAATGGGATAGCCGCACCAGCCCGAAAACCCCTTACGATATTACGCTGTCGCCGCCGCAGGTTTTCGGCTTCGCGGGGCTATGGGACCGCTGGACACATCCGGCAACGGGCGAATTTAAAGACAGCTTCGCCATTCTGACGATTGCCGCGTCACCGCTGCTTGCGCCTTATCATGACCGCATGCCCGTGATGCTGACAGCCGCCGCCGACATCGACCGCTGGCTGGCCAAGGACACGCCGCCCGATACCCTCGCCGCGATTGCCGCAAAGGCAGTGGCCCAGCCGCTGGATATCCGCCCCGCCGCAGACGCAGGCCAGCGCGCGAAGGCTGAATCACCGCCCGATACACGTCAGGGCAATCTTTTTTAGGCCTCGCGCGCAGCTATCCTGCTGTTTTATGGCGCTTTCCCATAAGGATTGACAGTTATTGCGGGATTGTCTAGCGTTGCGACATATCCTAACAATATACAGACGCGACATTCATTTATTCCGAGGAAAGGTGCCATGGGTATGAAAGATTGGCTGAAACGCCTGCAGGAAAATGCAGAAGACAAACTGAAAAAAGCAGACGACCCGCAAGCGCAGCGCGATGCCAAGCGCGAAGAAAACGCGCGCAATGTGCGCCGCGCCGCCTCCGCCGTGAAAATGGCGCAAAAAGGGCTCAAGGCTTACAACGATGCGTCGAAAAAAGCCGGCGAGATTGGCCGCACCGTCACCGAGAAAACCGCCGAGATTGCCGAAAAGGCGCAGCCGATTGCCGGCAAGGTCGATGAAACCGCCGGCGCACTGGGCAAAAGAATCAAAGGCGCGTTCGACGTCGTCAAAGAAAAAGTCAGCAAGGGCGCCGATGCCGCTGGCGAGCAGATTGGCGAAAAAATCGACAGCGCCCGCGCCGAACAGGCGAAAAAGCCGAGCACGGGCTCCAGCCTGCTCGACATCCTGATGCCGGGCGTGCCGGAAACGGACGCCACCAAGCCCAAGGACGCCCCCGCGCCCAAAAAGCCGAACGGCCCCAACGCCGGCTGATATCGCGCCGATCTGAATACAAAAACAGCTGCCCGCAACGGCAGCTGTTTTATTTTTGGGCGCGCGCGTTTTTTTATTTTTGGGCGCGCGCGCCTGTATGCGGCAGCGCAAAAAACCATAACCCGCGACAGCAGCCACAATATGGCACACGGGTTTACAGCCCCGCCCCAAGCTGTTAGTTTTCAATCTCTAGATTCAAGCAGCCATAAAAAAAGCCGGAACAATCCGGCGCGGACGTGCTGCCCGGGTGTGTGTGTTGCCGTGTCTGCATTTGCAGCCGCGCGTATGGATAACCACAGACCCGAAAGACCTGTCATGAGCGCAAACCCGAAACCCACCCCCGCCGATAAAACGCCCAACGTAGCCCCGCAAGGCGCGCAGCCCTGGTCGCGCAAATATCCCGTCGATATCGACTGGGATGCGGATGTGCCGCAATCGACGATGGTGCAAAAATTCGAAGAGTCCGTGAAAAAACACGGCAAGCGCACGTGCCTGAATTTCATGGGCAAGACCATGACCTACGCCGAGGTGGGCGAAGCCGTCGACCGTTTCGCCAAAAGCCTGCAGGATCAGGGCGTCGGCAAAGGCAGCAAAATCGGCCTGTGCCTGCCCAATACGCCGTTTTACGTCATCGCCTATTACGGCGCGATGAAAGCCGGTGCGACGGTGGTGAATTTCAACCCGCTTTATGCCGAGAAGGAGCTGGAACACCAGATCAACGACAGCCAGTGCGACATCATGGTGACGGTCAACGTCAAACAGGTGCAGCCGAAAGTTGAAAAGATGCTGGGCACCACGCATCTGAAAAAAATCATTTCCTGCGACCTCGCCGATGCGCTGCCCAGCGTGAAGGGCTTTGCCTTCCGCACGCTGAACACGGTCAAGGGCTGGTTCGGCAAATCGGACACCGTCAAGGTCACGCAGGATAAAACCCACCTGTCGTTCAGCAAAATGATTTCCCGCCCCGGCAAACCCAAGCCGGTTGATGTCACGCCTGACGATATCGCCGTTTTGCAATATACGGGCGGCACGACAGGCGTGCCCAAGGGCGCGGCGCTCAGCCACGGTAACCTCAGCGCCAACCTGCATCAGGCGAATTTGTGGTTCACGGGCGGCAAGCCGACGCAGACGCAGGAAAAAATGCTGGCCGTGCTGCCGTTTTTCCACGTCTTCAGCATGACCGTGCAAATGAACATGTCGCTGCATATCGGCGCGGAGCTGGTGATGCTGCCGAAATTCGACCTCAAGGAAACGCTCAAGACCATCGACAAGGAAAAGCCCACGATGTTCGCGGGCGTGCCCACGCTGTATAAGGCCATCATCGATTGCAAGGACGTGAAGAAATACGATCTCAGCTCGCTGAAAGTCTGCATGTCGGGCGGTGCGGCGCTGAACGAAAACGTCATGAACGGCTTCAAAAAACTGACCGGCCTCGAACTGGTCGAAGGCTACGGCCTGTCGGAGACCGCGCCGCTGGCGATTGCCAACCCCGTATTCGGCGAGAAAAAACTGAATTCCATCGGTATGCCTGTGCCGAAAACGGAAGTTAAAATCACCAACCTGCAATTCCCCGACCAGACCCAGCCGATTAAAATGGAAGGCGAGATCTGCCTGCGCGGCCCGCAGGTGATGAAAGGCTACTGGAACCGTCCCGAAGAAACCGAGAAAGTCATGGACAAGGACGGGTTCTTCCGCACCGGCGATGTGGGGTATGTGGATGAAGACGGTTATATTTTCATCGTCGACCGCATCAAGGACATGATCAACGCCTCCGGCATGAAAGTCTTCCCGCGCAAAGTGGAAGAAGCCATCATGACGCATCCCAAAGTCTCCGAAGCCATCGTCATCGGCGTGCCGCATGATTATCGTGGTGAAACGGTCAAGGCCTTCGTTGTGCTCAAAGAAGGCCAGAAGATGGACCAGAAGGAACTGACGGAATATCTGAAAGACCGTCTGGCCCCCTACGAAATGCCCAAACTGGTCGAACAGCGCGACGCGCTGCCCAAAACCATGATTGGCAAACCCGATAAAAAAGCGCTGGTCGCCGAAGAAAAAGCCAAGGCTGCCGCGAATGAAAACAAGCAGGGCGGCAACAAACCGCCGAAGCCCCCGCGTTTCGGCTAAGACCCTGCCCGCAAAAAAGCCCGGCATCGCATTGCCGGGCTTTTTTTATGCGCGCTGGCGTGGCGTTTATCCGGCGGCGGGCTTGTGTTTTTTCTCAAGTTCTCCGGTTTTCGACAGCATCACGGCCAGTGGGCGCGTGGTTTTAAACTGCGACAGCGTGATGGAGGCCAGCGCCAGAATGGGAATGGCAAGGAACATGCCCGGCACGCCCCAGATCATCCCCCACATTGCCAGATTGGAAATAATAAAAATCGGGCTGAGGTTCAGGTTATTGCCCATCAGATACGGGTCAAGAATATGGCCAAGGAACGCATGCGACGTGCACAGCGCCGCCAGCACCATCAGCGTCGTGCCCAGATCACCGAACTGGATCAGCGCGATAATAACCGGCATCGAAATCGCCACGAAAGACCCTGCATAAGGAATGAAATGCAGGAAAAACGCCATGATGCCCCAGAACATCGCAAAATCCACGCGGAACATGCTGAGGATCAGGAAGGTCAAAAAGCTGTCGAGCGCGCTGACGAAGGCCTTCACACCCACATAACGCTGGATTTTGACGTCGATGACGCGGAACACCTTGTGCCACTGCGCCGCCGCCGTGCGTCCGCGCACCATGCGGCGCATTTTATAGGCGAAGAACCGCTGTTCGTAGAGCAAAAGCCCGATGAAAACCACAATCACAAAAGTACGGCTGGCCAGATTTGTCAGCAGGCTGGCAAAACCGCTCATGACCTCGCCGATGTCCATATGCTTCTTGGCCAGCTCCACCAGTTCGGCAAAGGACGGCACGTTTTCGATGCCGAGGCGCGCGGCGCCGTCGGCCAGCATCTTCTCGAAACTCGCCTGAAACTTCGGCGCCTCGTGCACGACCTGGTCAATATTGTCACGCACCAGCGAGCCTACGACAAAAATGAGTATGCTCAGCATGACCACAGACAGAAAGGTCCGCACACCGCGCGGCAGCGGCCGCCCGCGCCAGATACGCGGCACACCCAGCACCCGCGCGACAGCATTGATGAGATACCAGAGGAAAAAGGCAATAACGAAGGGGATCATGATTTCCTTCGCGACCTTGCACACATAGATAAACAACACCAGCGCCAGAAACCCCAGCATAAAGGCGCTGGCAGCGGAAAAAGCGCGGCGCGCGGGTGTCGCCATGGCGGCGCTATCCGTCATCGGGGCGGTCATGCTGCGCCGCCTTTCTTGCGCGCGGCGGTTTTTGTTTTTGCTTTTTGCTTCACGTCCGGTTTGTCCGGATCATCCCCCGCCGGCGGCAGGGGAGATGTATCATCCACCAGCTCCAGCCGTCCGGTTTTGGTCAGCAGCACCGCAAACGGGCGGGTATGCGCAAACTGCGACAGGGTGATGGTAATCATCACCAGAATGGGCACCGCGAGAAACAGCCCCGGCACGCGCCAGATCATCCAGCCCGCCGCGAGCGAGAAGATAATCATGATGGGGCTCAGGTTCAGGCTGCGGCCCATCAGGCGCGGCTCAAGGAAGCCGCCGAAGGCGACCTGTATCACGCTCAAGCCGATCAGAACGGACAGGAACATCGACATATCGCCGAACTGAATAAGTGCAATCATCGACGGCAGCACAATCACCAGCAAAGAGCCGATATAGGGAATGAAATTCAGCACAAACGCCATCAGTCCCCAGAACTTGCTGAAATTGACGCCGCTGTGCGTCAGGAAGGCATAAACCAGAATCCCCGTCAGTACGCTGACCAGCGCCTTGACCCACACATAGTGCTGGATGCTGATATCAATATTGCGCAGGATGCGGCGCACGTTGGTTTCGGTTTCGGGGTCTTCAATCATTTCGATGATTTTGCGATTGAAGAATTTTTGTTCGTACAGCAAAAAGCCCGTATAGAACGTCACCACCATCGCCTTGCCCGCGATACCCGAAAAGGTTTTCGCCAGCGCCGTGATGATGAACGTCAGGTTGAAATATTCGCGGATATCCTGCACCTTCACCTCGGTATCAAAACCGAGCATATGCAGGATCTTGGGCAGCATCCGCTCCAGGTTGGCCTGATAATGCGGCGCTTCGCGCACCACCTCCGCCGCGCTGCGGCTGATGAGGTCGATGACCGACCACAGCCCCCCCGCCAGAAACAGGATGGAAACCACAAGGCAGACCGAACGCGGCAGCGCCCCACCGCCCACCGGCAGGCGCGACAACCCGCGGGCAATCGCATTGATGAGATACCAGACGCAAACCGCAATCACGAAAGGAATGGTAATCGCCGCCGATACCGTCAGCAGATAGACCACGGTGCACACCACCATGAACCCGAGCGCGTAGGTCGATACCGTCGACGTCCAGGCGCTGTCTTCTGCCGCGATCATCGGGGGAGAGTTCTTTTCTTTTACCATATTTATTCCCTTACCCACATTTTGCGTCAGTTGACTTTAGAATAAGACGCATTACTGTCAACCTCACAAGCGACAAGCCGCGCGGGAGAGACCGGATTCGTCCGGCGCCGAAGGAGCAACCACCCCGGAAACTCTCAGGCAAAAGGACCGCACGGCAGGGCATTCTCCCGGAATGCCCAAGCGTCTCTGGAAAGCGCTCCACGATTGGAACGCACCGAAGGAGCAAGCCGTAGGCACCCCGCCTGACAATATAGACAGGGCGCCGCCGGTGAAAACTCTCAGGTCTCAAAGACAGAGCGGGGCGGTGCTGATGGCATGTAACGTCATGAAAGGACACTGCTTTGGAAAACGCAGCCGTAAAATCCGGTGACAAACCGGCAGATATTCTCCATAAAACGCCCCTCTACGCCCTGCATCTCTCGCTGGGCGGTAAAATGGTGCCTTTCGCGGGCTATGACATGCCCGTGCAATACGACGGCATGGGCGTTTTGAAAGAACACCTGCATACCCGCGCCGCTGCGGGCCTTTTCGACGTGTCGCACATGGGGCAAGCAATCCTGACCTCGCAAACGACGGACCCGGCGCGCGCGCTTGAAAAAATCGTCCCCGGCGATATCGCAGGGCTGAGCGCAGGACAAATGCGCTATACCGTTTTGCTGAACGACAAGGGCGGCATCGTCGATGACCTGATGGTCACCCGCTGGGACGAGCGCACGCTTTATATTGTCGTCAACGCCGCCTGCAAAGATAAAGACTTCGCCTATATCCGCAGCAAAATCGGCCATGAAACCGAACTGGAATATCTGGGCGAACGCGCACTGGTTGCACTGCAAGGCCCGAAGGCGGAAGCCGCGCTGGCCGCGCTGATCCCCGATGCCGCACGCCTGTTTTTCATGACCTCGTTCAAAACCGTTTACAAAGGACAGCCGCTGTTCATCAGCCGCAGCGGCTATACGGGGGAAGACGGCTACGAAATCTCCCTCCCCGCCGCTTTTGCCGAAACTTTCACGCGCGAATTGCTGGCAAATAATGACGTAAAACTCATCGGCCTTGGCGCGCGCGACAGCCTGCGCCTCGAAGCCGGTCTCTGCCTCTATGGTCACGACCTTGACGAAAACACCACCCCCGTCGAGGCCAATTTGAAATGGACCATCGCCAAGCGCCGCCGCGAAGAAGCGAATTTCGCGGGCGCGGATGTGATTTTGAAACAGCTGGCCGAAGGCACGCCGCGCCTGCGCGTCGGCCTGCGCCCTGAAGGCAAGGCCCCCGTGCGCGAGGGGACCGAGATTCATCTGGGCGGCAAGAAAATCGGCGTGGTCACCAGCGGCGGCTTCGGCCCCACTGCCGATGCGCCCGTCGCCATGGGTTATATCGATACCGCCCACGCCAAAAACGGCACCGCCGTCGAAGCGCTGGTGCGCGGCACGCCCCGCCCCTGCGCGGTTGCGGCCACCCCCTTCATCAAACAAAACTATAAAAAGGATTAAATCATCATGACGCAGGTTCTGTTCAGCGAAGACCACGAATACATCAAAATCGAAAACGGTATCGGCACCGTCGGCATTACCGATTTCGCGCAAAAGGCGCTGGGTGACGTCGTTTATGTCGAACTGCCGAAAGTCGGCAGCAGCGTCGCCAAAGGCGGTCAGGCTGGCGTGGTCGAGTCCGTGAAATCGGCGAGCGAAATTTACTCCCCCGTTTCCGGCGAGATTACCGAGGTCAATCAGGCACTCGCCGACGATCCCGCGCTGGTCAACAGCGACCCGCACGGCGCCGCCTGGTTTTATAAAATCAAAATCAGCGATGCGGGCGAACTGTCGTCGCTGAAAGACGAAGCGGGCTATAAAGCCTTCACCGACAGCCTTTAATAACATCCTATCTGCACATACGAACGGCGGACACGACCATGAAATACAGCATCAGCGAGCTTGAGCAAAAAGAAGACTTCATCCGCCGCCATATCGGCCCGGGCGACAAGGATATCGCCGAGATGCTGAAGGTCGTCGGCGCCGCCAGCCTTGACGAGCTGACGGCCCGCGCCGTGCCCGCCGCCATTCTTGAAAAATCCGCGCCTGTTACGGGCGAGGCGATGACGGAGCATGAAGCCCTCGACGAGCTGATGGGCATGGCGCAGCAAAACCGCGTCTGCCGCTCGCTGATCGGCACGGGGTATTACGATACGCTGACGCCGAACGTGATTTTGCGCAACGTGCTGCAAAATCCGGGCTGGTACACCGCCTACACGCCCTATCAGCCGGAAATCAGCCAGGGCCGCCTTGAAGCGCTGATCAATTTCCAGCAGATGGTGATGGATCTGACGGCGATGCCGCTTGCCAATGCCTCGATGCTGGACGAAGGCACCGCCGCCGCCGAAGCCATGACGCTGGCGCAGCGCGTCGGCACCAGCAAAAGCGACACTTTCCTTGTCAGCAGCGATTGCCACCCGCAAACCATTGCCGTCATCGAAACCCGCGCCGCGCCGCTGGGCATCCGCGTGGTGACCGGCACACCGGCAGAACTGGTTGAAAAAGACGGCTTCGCGCTGCTGCTGCAATATCCGACCACCACGGGCAGCGTCGATGATTACGCGGCGTTTGCTGAACAAGCCCATGCCAAAGGTATGGTTGTTGCCGTCGCGACGGACCTTCTCGCACTCACGCTGCTGAAGCCGCCGGGTGAATGGGGCGCGGATATCGTATTCGGCTCCTCGCAGCGCTTTGGCGTGCCGCTGGGTTTCGGCGGTCCGCATGCCGCGTTTTTCGCCGTGCGCGACGAATATAAACGCTCCGCCCCCGGCCGTATCGTCGGCGTGTCTGTAGATGCCAAAGGCCGCACGGCCTATCGCCTGTCGCTGCAAACGCGCGAACAGCACATCCGCCGCGAAAAAGCGACCAGCAACATCTGCACCGCGCAGGTTCTGCTCGCCAATATCGCGGGTTTTTATGCCGTCTGGCACGGGCCCGAAGGCCTGCGCACGATTGCGCGCCGCGTACATCGCCTGACCACGGTTCTGGCGGCGGGTCTTGAAAACCTCGGCTTCAGCGTCGAGAATGCCACCGCTTTCGATACGCTCACGATTGACGCGCAGGCACAGGCGCAGGATATCCTGAACCGCGCGCAGGAACATAACATCAACCTGCGCGATTTCGGCGATGGCCGCATCGGCGTTTCGCTGGATGAAAAATCCACCCGCGCCGAAGTTTTCACGCTGTGGCAGATTTTTGCAGGCAAGAGCGCGCTGCCGTTCAGCGTCGAAAGCCTCGATGCGCAGACGGATGCGATGATTCCGCCCGCACTCCAGCGCACCAGCGCGTTTCTGACGCACCCGACGTTCCACATGTACCGCAGCGAAACCGAAATGCTGCGTTATTTGCGCCATCTGGAACATAAAGACATCGCGCTCAACCGCTCGATGATCCCGCTCGGCTCCTGCACCATGAAGCTGAACGCAACGGCCGAGATGATCCCGATTACATGGCCGGAATTCGCCAACATCCACCCCTTCGCGCCCGCCGACCAGACCGAAGGCTATCAGCTGATGCTGAAAGACCTTGAGAAAAAACTCTGCGCGCTCACCGGCTTTGCCGCCGTATCGTTGCAGCCCAATGCCGGCTCGCAGGGTGAATATGCGGGGCTTCTGGTCATTCAGGCCTATCACCAAAGCCGCGGCGATACGCAGCGGAACATCTGCCTTATCCCCTCCTCCGCGCACGGAACGAACCCTGCCTCTGCCGCTATGGCGGGTATGGACATCGTAATCGTCAAATGTGACGAGAGCGGCAACATCGACGTCGCCGACCTGAAGGCGAAAGCCGAGCAGTACAAAGATACGCTGGCCGCGCTGATGGTGACCTATCCCTCCACGCATGGCGTGTACGAGGAGGAAATCCGCGTCATCTGCGACATCATTCACCAGAACGGCGGTCAGGTTTACATGGACGGCGCGAATTTCAACGCGCTGGTCGGTCTTGCCTGCCCCGGCAAGTTCGGCGCGGACGTCATGCACATGAACCTGCATAAAACCTTCTGCATTCCGCATGGCGGCGGCGGCCCGGGCATGGGCCCCATCGGCTGCGCGGCGCATCTGGCGCCGTTCCTGCCCGGCCACCCGCTGCGCAGCGGCGTCGGCGGCGAACAGGCCATCGGCCCGATTTCCGCAGCGCCCTGGGGCTCAGCGGCTATTTTGCCGATTTCGTGGGTCTATATCACGCTCATGGGCTCCGAAGGGCTCAAGCGCGCGACGCAGGTTGCCATTCTGAACGCGAACTATGTCGCCAAGTGCCTCGCGCGGGAATACGAAACCCTGTATGTCGGCAAAAACGGGTTTGTCGCGCATGAATGCATTCTCGATACCCGCGGCTTCAAGGATACGGCGCATGTCAGCGTCGATGATATCGCCAAGCGCCTGATGGATTTCGGTTTCCACGCGCCCACGATGTCTTTCCCGGTTCCCGGCACGCTAATGATCGAGCCGACAGAGTCTGAATCGAAGGCCGAACTCGACCGCTTCGTCCACGCCATGCGCGTGATCCGCGAAGAAATCGCGCAAATCGAGAAAGGCGCATGGCCGCAGGGCGCAAACCCGCTGCATATGGCGCCGCATACGCTGGCCGATGTCGCGGGCGACGACTGGCAGCGCCCGTATGACCGCGCCAAGGGCGGCTTTCCCGCCCCCTTCGTCGCGCAGGACAAGTACTGGCCGCCCGTCAACCGCATCGACCATGTGGCCGGCGACCGCAACCTTGTCTGCGCCTGCCCGCCGATTGAAAGCTACATGGACAAGGCGGCATGAAGGGCCTGAGGGGTACCTTCGCCGCATTTTGTCTGATGTGCCTTGCCTGCCCGCCGTCCGCGCGGGCGGAGGGGCTTTCCGTCCAGCGCGCTGAAACGGCGGTGGAACAATACAGACGCGCCGAGGCAAAGGCGCAAGAAGAAGCCGAAAAGGCTGGCCCCGCCACTGTCGTCACCGGCACCACCGAAGCGACCGAACCCACGCTGCAAACCGAACTGACCCGGCAAATCCGCAAAATGCCGAACGAGCGTTTCCTGACATTCAATTCGGAAAACGACCTCTATGGCGGCGGCACCGACCGCAATTACACCAACGGCGCGCGCGTCACCTATTTTGACCTTGGCACACCCGTGCCGGATTTTTTCCATGCCGTTGACCGCATGGTGCCGACGTTTTCCATCAACGAAACGACCAGCGTGTCATGGTCGCTGGGGCATAACCTTTATACCCCGAGCGATATCAAAATCGCAGCCGAACAAAAAGACGACCGCCCGTGGGCCGCGTTCCTGTATGGTTCGGCCGGACTTGTCAGCGTGACCAAAAACCACATCGACAGTCTGGAAGCCACCGTGGGCATCGTCGGCCCCGCGGCGCTGGGCGAACAGGTACAGAAATTCATTCACCGCCACGTATCGGACTCCCCGATGCCCAAAGGCTGGCGGCACCAGCTGAAGAACGAACCCGGATTGATGCTGTCGTGGGAACGCAGCTGGCGCGAGCGCTACGCCCTCGAGGCGCTGGGCTGGAATGCGGGCGCGACGCCCTATATCGGCGCGACCATCGGCAATATCTATACCTACGCCAATACCGGCGTGACCTTTTACCTGACCCCCTACGAGGGACGTTTTCAGGACACGCCCGTGCGCGTACGCCCCGCCATGCCGGGCACCGGCGCGTTTGTAGTGCCGGAAAATACCTTCAGCTGGTATCTGTTCGGCGGGCTGGAAGGACGTCTGGTCGGGCGGAATATCTTTCTGGATGGCAACACCTTCACCGACAGCCACAGCGTTGATAAAAACTATCTGGTCGGCGATGCCACGGCGGGGCTTGCGCTCACCTATGGCCGCACACGCCTTAGCTACGCGCTCATTTACCGCACGCCCGAATTCGATGAACAGGACAAGGGCGATATCTTCGGCACCGTCACGCTGGGCGTGCGGTTTTAATACCTGCATTTAGAATTTTGAAAGACCGCGGCGCTTATCCGGGCGGGCCGAAACCGAAGCGCTTGCCATACTGCCGCAGGATTTTATCGCGCTCTTTTTGCGCGCGGCGTTCGGATTCGCGGCGGTTACGCGCATCAATGTCATGAAACGGACGGCCCGGACGGGCCCGCCAGACGGTTTTGAAACTGGCACGCAAGGACTCAGCCTCGGCCAGACGCGCCCGCAAAATCGACGTTTCAGCTGTTTTTTCGGTACCATGCAGCATCCCTGCCGCCATAATCCCCAGCCCCAGCGGCGGGAACAGCATGGTCGCGGGCACGCCGACGCCAACAGCTGCCGCCTGCCCCAAAAAGAACTTGCCGGTCGCTTTGTTCATCTGTTTGCGCAGATCGCGGATGTCGCGGTTCAGATCCGATATCCCGCGGCGGATATCGGCGGAGTCCATGTTTTTGAAATCGGGACGTCTGGAGGCCATATTTTTCCCTCTGCCGTGCGTGTTTCCGATTAAACAAAATATGTCTGCGCGCCGCAATATCCAGCCGCGCAAGATTCCTGCGTTTTACTGCATTTATGTCAATAAAACCACGCGTTTTATCCCCGCGCCCCGCATCGATGATTGACGCATCAGCGTGGAAAAGGCATTGTGCGAGTGGATTTTTCTGCATCCCGCCCGCATCTGAGGAGCCCCGCATGACCGCCATCCAGACAGCCGCCGCCGAAACCCCGCAAACCGTCACGCACAAAGACATGGCCAATGCCCTGCGCGCCCTCTCGATGGATGCCGTGCAAAAAGCGAATTCCGGCCACCCCGGCATGCCGATGGGCATGGCCGATGTCGCCACGGTGCTGTTCAGCAAGTTCCTGAAATTCGACCCGTCGAACCCGACGTGGCCCGACCGCGACCGTTTTATTCTCTCCGCCGGTCACGGCTCCATGCTGCTCTATGCCCTGTTGCACCTGACGGGCTACGAAAAAATGACGCTGGATGAAATCAAGAATTTCCGCCAGATGAAAAGCCTCACCCCCGGCCACCCCGAAGTGATGCAGGATATCGGTATCGAAACCACCACGGGCCCGCTCGGCCAGGGTATCGCAAACGGCGTCGGCTTCGCCCTTGCCGAACGTCTGATGAATGCCCGCTTCGGCACCGACATTGTGAACCATTTCACCTATGTCATTGCCGGTGACGGCTGCCTGCAGGAAGGCATCAGCCATGAAGCCTGCTCCCTCGCCGGTCACCTCGGCCTTGGCCGCCTGATTGTGCTTTACGACGACAACGGCATCACCATCGACGGCCCGACGTCGCTGAGCTTTACTGACGATACGCCGAAGCGCTTCGAAGCCTACGGCTGGGAAGTTTTCAGTGTGGACGGCCACGACCCCGAAGCGATTGCCAAAGCCATCGCCGCCGCGCAGCTGAACGAAAAACAGCCGAGCATCATCTGCTGCAAAACCAAAATCGGCTTCGGCGCGCCGACCAAGGAAGGCAAGTCGTCCTCGCACGGCTCGCCCCTCGGTGACGAGGAAATCGCGGGCGCGCGCAAAAATCTGGGCTGGAGCCACGGCCCGTTCGATATCCCCGCAGATATCCGCGCCGCATGGCTGTCCGTCGGCGCCATCGGCCAGAGCGACCGCAAGAACTGGCAGGCGCGTCTGGATAAAATGGACGGCCGCGCCCGCGCCATTTTCGACCGCATGCTGAAAGGCGACGTTTCCGCCGAAGTTGCTGCCGTCATCGGCGATTTCAAAAAGAAAATGACCGCCGAAGCGCCGAAAATCGCCACCCGCGCCGCATCGGGCAAAGTGCTGGAAGCGCTTGTCCCCGCGCTGCCGGAGCTGATTGGCGGTTCCGCCGACCTGACGGGTTCGAACCTGACGCTGGTCAAGGACATGGGCATCGTCGAGAAGAAAAACTACCGCGGCGCCTATATCTACTACGGCGTGCGCGAACATGCGATGGCCGCGGCCATGAACGGCATCGCGCTGCACAAGGGCCTTATTCCCTATGGCGGCACGTTCCTGAGCTTCACGGATTATTGCCGTCCGTCCATCCGTCTCTCCGCGCTCATGAAACAGCGTGTGATTTACGTGATGACCCATGACAGCATCGGCCTTGGCGAAGACGGCCCGACCCACCAGCCGGTGGAACATGTCGCGGCGCTGCGCTGCATTCCGAACGTGCTGGTCCTGCGCCCCGCCGACGTCGTGGAAACGGCCGAAGCGTGGCAAATCGCGCTCAACCACACCACGGGGCCAAGCGTGCTGGTGCTGACACGCCAGAACCTGCCGCTGGTGCGCAAGGAATACACCGACGAAAACCTGTCGACCAAGGGCGCGTATATCCTGTCCGAAGCATCTTCGGCCGATCCGGCTGTCACCCTCTGGGCGACGGGCTCAGAAATCGAAATCACGATGAACGCGCAAAAAACGCTGGAGAGCGAAGGCATCTCCACCCGCGTGATTTCCGCCCCGACGCTGGAGCTGTTCGCGCAGCAAAGCGAAGACTACCGCCGCAAGCTGACGGATGGTTCTTCCCTGCATGTCGCGGTTGAAGCCGCGGTGCGTCAGGGCTGGGATGCCATCATCGGCCCCGAAGGCATTTTCATCGGCATGAAGAGCTTCGGCGAAAGCGCGCCGTATCAGGAACTGTACGAGCATTTCGGCATCACGCCGAAACACATCGTCGATGCGGTAAAAGAACGACTGAAATAACAACAAGCCGCCCCGGCTCCGCGAAGGAGAGACCGGGGCGGATTTATTCCCTCCTTCGAAGCCGCCGCAGCCGCCCTGCCCCTGCAGGACAAAGCGCGGCAGGACAGAACAATAGAGAGTGAAAGGAAAAATCATGACCGTCAAAATCGCCATTAACGGCTTTGGCCGTATCGGCCGCCTTGTGCTGCGCTCCATCATGGAAAGCGGCCGCAACGACGTCACCGTCGTCGCTATCAACGACCTCGCGACGTCCGAAGCCAACGCGCACCTGCTGAAATACGACACCGTGCATGGCCGCTTCCCCGGCGACGTGAAAGCATCCGACGGCAAACTGGTCGTGAACGGCCACGAAATCGCCATGGTGCAGGAACGCGACCCGACCAAACTGCCCTGGGGCGCGCATGGCGTGGATATCGCCTTTGAATGCACCGGCATTTTCACCAAAAAAGACGACGCGATGAAACACATCGCCGCCGGCGCGAAAAAAGTGCTGATTTCCGCCCCCGCAACCGACGAAGACATCACGGTTGTTTATGGCGTGAACCATGACAAGCTGGCCGCGAACCATCTGGTCGTTTCGAACGCGTCCTGCACCACGAACTGCCTTGCGCCTGTTGCCTATGTGCTGAACAAAACCATCGGTATCGAGCGCGGCTTCATGACCACCATCCACAGCTACACCGGCGACCAGAACACGGTCGATACGATGCACAAGGACCTGCACCGCGCGCGCGCGGCGGCGGCCAACATCATCCCGACCTCCACGGGCGCGGCGAAAGCTGTCGGCCTTGTGCTGCCGGAGCTGAAGGGCAAGCTGGACGGCACCGCCATCCGCGTCCCGACCCCGAACGTCTCGCTGGTTGATTTCAAATTCACCGCCAAACGCGACACGACGGTCGAGGAAATCAACAACGCGATCATCGAAGCATCGAATGGCGCGCTGAAAGGCATCCTTGGCACCTATAGCGAGCCGCTGGTATCGAGCGATTTCAACCACGACCCGCATTCGTCCATCTTCGCGCTCAAAGAAACCAAAGTCATCGACGGCCGCTTCGTGCGCGTCATGAGCTGGTATGACAACGAATGGGGTTTCTCGAACCGCATGTCGGATACCGCCGTCGCCATGGCGAAACTGAAATAATCCGGCCGGAAAGGAACACACATCATGCACATGACCGCAAAAGTAAAAGAAATCCTGTCGTACTACGAAAGCGACAATCCGGGTACCAAGGCGAATATCGCCCGCATGCTGATGCACGGCAAACTGGCCGGCACCGGCAACATGGTGATTTTGCCTGTCGATCAGGGCTTCGAACATGGCCCCGCGCGCAGCTTTGCCATCAACCCCGCCGCCTACGACCCGCATTACCACTATCAGCTGGCGGTTGATTCCGGCTGCAACGCCTATGCGGCGCCGCTGGGCGCACTCGAGGCGGGCGCAGATACCTTCGCCGGCCAGATCCCGCTGATTTTGAAAATGAACTCGTCGAACAGCCTGATTTCGGCGAAAGACCAGTCGGTCAACGCCTCTATTGCAGATGCGCTGCGCCTGGGCTGCTCGGGTATCGGTTTTACCATCTATCCGGGTTCCGAATATATGCTGGAACAGCAAGAAGAAATCCGCGAGCTGTCCGAAGAAGCGAAAGCCTATGGCATCGCCACGGTCATGTGGTCGTATGTGCGCGGGCCGAGCATTTCCAAAGACGGTGAAACCGCGATTGACACCATCGCCTACGGCGCGCATATGGCAGCGCTTCTGGGCGCGCATATCATCAAGGTCAAACTGCCGACCGACCATCTGGAACTGCCGGAAGCCAAAAAGGTTTACGAAAGCCAGAAAATCGCTATCGGCACGCAGGCAGAGCGCGTGAAGCACATCATGCAGTGCAGCTTCAACGGCCGCCGTCTTGTCGTCTTTTCGGGCGGTGCTACCAAGGATGAAAACAGCGTGTATGACGATGCCCGCGCGATTTACGAAGGCGGCGGTAACGGCTCCATCATCGGCCGCAACTGCTTCCAGCGCCCGCGCGAGGAATCGCTCAAGATGCTCGATAAAATCATGGACATCTATCTGGGCAAGGAATAACAAAACCCTCCGTCCAAACAAAAGCCCCGCCGGGAACGGCGGGGCTTTTTGCTATGCGCGGCATGAATATTACACAGGCGCCGCGCGCACCAGATCTATATTTTCAGCGCCCGTGATCAACATCACAAGCCGGTCAAGGCCGAGGGCATTGCCGCTCGACATCGGCAGGCCGTATTCGATGGCTTTGAGAAAGTCTTCATCAACAGGGTAGTCATCGCCGTAAATGCGTTTGCGCTGCGCAACGTCATGCTCGAACCGCGCACGCTGTACGCGGGCATCTGTCAGCTCGCCGAAGGCATTGGCAAGTTCGATCCCGCAGACATAAACCTCGAAACGCTCGGCGAAGCGCGGATCTTCCGGTTTGGGCCGCGCCAGCGCCGCCATGGATACGGGGTAATCGTAAATCACCGTGGGCACGGTCATGCCGAGGTTCGGCTCCACCTTGTCCATCAGGATTTTCAAAAGCGCGTTATCCCAATCATCCTGCGGCGATGTGTAAACGCCAATGCGTGCCGCTTCGGCGCGGATATGTTCGAGGTTGCCCAGATGCGCCGCTATATCCACGCCCGCATATTGACGCAGGGCATCGACCACGGTGATTTTTTCCCACGGCGCATGCGGATCGCAGGTTTTGCCGTTCGCGCGCAGCACGTTGCCCGCCCCCGCCGCATGGCGCACAAGGTCCGCGGTTTCATCCATCATATCCTTGTAATCCATGCCGGTCTGATACCACTCCAGCATTGAAAATTCGGGGCTGTGCCAGCCGGATCCTTCGGCATTGCGAAACACCGTCGCCAGCTGGAAAATTTTCGGCAAGCCCGCGACCAGCAGTTTTTTCATCGCGAATTCCGGACTGGTATGCAAATACAGCGTGCGGCGCGATTGCATATCGGGGCTGACGAGTTCGGTTTTAAAAGCCTGAATATGCGGCTCCATGCAGGGTGCGGTTTGCAGGGCGGGAGTTTCCACCTCCAGATAGCCGCGCGCGGTAAAAAAATCGCGCACGCGCTGCATCACCTGCGCGCGCTGCTGCAAATACGGAACCTTGCGTAAAAATGTATCCGGATACCACCACATGCGCCGTATGTAGCACAGGCGGCGGCGCGGTAAAACCCCCAAACAAAAACGGCCCCCGCGAAGGAGGGCCGTTTCTGTGACGTTAAACTGTCTGTTACTTGGGTGCAGCCGGTGCAGGTGCAGCCGCACGCTTGGTCGCCGCAGCGGCCCCGCGTACATCCACGATGGTCGAACCACCGCCCAGAACCTGCGGCTCGGCGCCATCCCATTTGCTGGTTTTGAGATAGGTGTCGATGTTTTCGCGGCCAATCGCCTGAACGATCTGGTTGAAACCTTTCGCTTCGGCTTCGGCCAGCGCCAGTTTACCTTTTGCTTCCGCTTCTTTTTCTTTTTGCAAGCGGTAGGCTTCAGCGTCGGCAGCCAGTTTGGCAGATTCGTTTTTCGCTTCGGCATCGACGATGGTTTTCTGTTTTTCAACGCGCTGCTGTTCCAGTTCCGTCTCTTTACGGTTCAGGTCGGCTTTGGAGCGTGCCGCGCTGGCAACGGATTTTTCGAAGTCGTCATCGAAGCTGAAATCAGGCAGTTTGACCGCGACGATTTCAAGGCCGAGCAGGTTTTTTACCTGGCGGTTGGTGTCGTCGGTAACGCCTTTCATGATTTCTTCGCGGTTCTGCGCGACGTTTTGCGCTTCTTGTTTACCCAGCGCGCTTTTCGCGGCGTCGAATACGGTGCGCTCCAGCTTCGCTTCCCAATCCGGGTTGTTTTTATAGATTTCAACCAGCTTGTCTTGCGGGATGCGGAACATCACGGAAAGCTTCGCCGTGATGACCTGGTTGTCTTTGGTGTAGGTTTCAACATTTTCGTAGTCGCGGGATTGCAGGGCAACATCCACTTTTTTCACGGAAGTGAAGAACGGCGTTTTCAGGCTAAAGCCCGGCTGGCGAAGCTCGCCCGCGTTTTCGGTCACCATTTTGCCAAGGCGGTAGTCAATCCCGCGCTCTGTTTCGTCCAGAATGGTGAAGGAGCCGGCGCCGGTTACAAGTGCAGCCGCCGCGGTAAAAGACAGGAGGATTTTCTTGGGGGTGATATTCATGTTCATACACACTCTCTCTTGGGGATGGGGTAAATCGTTAAAATTTTCATAATTATTTACGTCACGATTATTTTTTATACCCATACTGACATTATGTCAAAATAAATCATCTGTTTTAAAAATATTTAATTAAATAACAATGACTTAAAAACCATACCCTGCGCCATATAGCCGCAGAACACGCCGCAAACCCTGCCCGGCGATTCTATTTTTTAGATATTTCGGATAAAAAACAGCCGCTTAGGAGTGGGCTGGCGGTGTGCGGCGGCGGATGTTCAGCCGGGGCACACTGGTATCGGCACTCAGGCCGCCATGCACGGCGCTGTCAATCGCGGCTTCGGCTGCGGCCTTGGCGGCACGTTCCGCCGCGACAAGGGCGTCGGCCTTGTTCTGTTGCCATTCGCGCATGTGGGTCATGATTTCACCGGCGAAGGGGAATTGCCCCGCCCGCTCCCGCCCCGTGGCCATGACGGTGCGGCCTGCCGTATCGGCCAGACTGTCGTCCGCGCCTTTTTCGAGCATATAGATGACCCGGTCCGTGCGCTCTTCGCGCAAATCGGCGTTAAAGGCGATATGCAGGGGCGTCAGGCCCAGCATGGCGTATTGGTCTTTGGCATTCACATCGGCCCCGGCGGCGATGAGCATATCGGCAATCTCGAAATGTCCGCCCGCAACGGCCTGATGCAGAGGGCCGAAGCCCTCTTCGTCCAGATGGTTGGGATTGGCCTTGTAGGACAGCAGCAGTTCCACCATTTCCCTGTTGCCTTTATCGGCTGCGAAAAACAGCATCGTGCGGTCCATCCCTGCCTTGGTATCGGGACTGATTCCCGCCTTGAGCGCACGGCGCGCGGCATCGACATCGTTGTCGACTTTGACCGCATCTATCAGGCGCGAGGCGTGGAACATGGGTATTCCTGTAGCGTCTTGGTGGATTTGCCTAATATATTACATATATATGTCGGGCCGTCAAGTAAATACGGTATCTTAATACCGCGCCTGCTTCTCGCCGGCCTAAATCCTTAAAACTTGACTCTTTGGCCATAACGCCGCTATAAAAGCGCAGTTTTTGCGGTCAAGCCGTTCATCCGTACATGGATAAGGTTTTGCGCTCCGCGTCCCCCAGTCGGCGAACTTACGCTCACTGGGGCGAAAATGTTTTGAGTATTGGAGAACAGTTGATGTTCGACAGTTTGACAGGCCGCCTTGGCGGTATTTTTGACGGGCTTTTGAAGCGCGGCGTCCTGAGCGAGGCCGATGTCGCCGAAGCCCTGCGCATGGTGCGCGTCGCCCTTCTGGAAGCAGACGTCGCCCTGCCTGTCGCCAAAGAGTTCGTTGAAAAAGTCAAAGCCGAAGCCGTGGGCGAAAAAGTCCTGCGCGCCGTCAAGCCGGGCCAGCAGGTGATCAAGATCGTGCATGATGCGCTGATCGAAACCCTCGGCCATGAAAACAGCGACATCAACCTGAACGTCCCCGTCCCCGCCGTCATTCTGATGGCCGGTTTGCAGGGTTCGGGCAAAACCACGACCTCGGGCAAGCTGGCGAAGTTCCTGCAAGACAAGCTGCGCAAAAAGGTGCTGCTCGCCTCGCTCGACGTCTATCGTCCGGCAGCGCAGGAACAGCTGGAAATCCTCGCACAGAAAACCGGCGCGGGCAGCCTGCCCATCGTGGCGGGTGAAAAACCCGTCGACATCGCCGCGCGCGCGCTGAAAGCCGCGAAGCTGGAGGGGTATGACGTGCTCATCCTCGACAGCGCGGGCCGTCTGTCGATTGACGATGCGCTGATGGATGAACTGGCCGCCGTGCGCGACCTTGCGAAGCCTGTCGAAACCTTGCTGGTCGCCGATAGCCTGACCGGTCAGGACGCCGTCAACACGGCCAAGAATTTCAATGAACGCATCGGCATCACCGGTATCGTTCTGACCCGTATCGACGGTGATGCGCGCGGCGGTGCAGCGCTGTCCATGCGCAGCATCACGGGCAAGCCCATCAAATTCCTCGGCACGGGCGAGGGCATGGATGGCCTGCAGGCCTTTGACGCCAAGCGCATCGCGGGCCGCATCCTTGACATGGGCGACGTTGTCAGCCTGGTCGAAAAAGCGGTCGAGACGATTGAAATCGACGAAGCCAAGCGCGTCGCCGAGAAAATGGCCAAGGGCAAATTCGACCTTGACGATTTCCTGACGCAGCTGCGCCAGATGAAAAAAATGGGCGGCCTGTCGGGCCTGATGGGTTTCATGCCCGGCATGGGCAAGCTCAAGGGCATGATGGAAAACGCCAACATCGACGACAGCATCCTGAAACGTCAGGAAGCCATCATCCTGTCGATGACGCTCAAAGAACGCACGAAGCCGGATATCCTCAACGCCTCGCGCCGCCGCCGCATCGCGGAGGGTTCGGGCACGTCGGTGCAGGACGTCAACCGTCTTTTGAAACAGTTTCAGGACATGCAGACCATGATGAAGCGCATGCAGAAACTGGGCGGCAAGGGCATGATGCGCAATATGGGCGGGCTGTTCGGCGGCGGCAATATGGCCGAGTTCGAGGAAATGGCCAAGAACATGCAAGACCAGCTTGGCCCCGACATGGGCGAGCTTGGCCCCAATCCGTTCGACAATCCCGATTTCCTCAAGGGCGGCAATTTGCTGAACGGCGGAAAGAACAAGAAATAGGCTTTTAGAAATACCCCCGCGCGGCCACAGGTTGCACCGTGCGGACAGGGTGAAACAACAACGCAACCGGATCAAAAAACTGGAGACAAAAACTATGCTGAAAATCCGACTGGCGCGCGCAGGCGCAAAAAAGAAGCCCTACTACCACATCGTTGTCGCTGACAGCCGCAATCCGCGCGATGGCAGCTTCCTCGAAAAAGTAGGTTCCTACAACCCGATGCTGCCGCGCGAACACGCAGACCGCGTGAAGCTGAACGGCGAGCGCATCACCCATTGGATCAAAAACGGCGCGCAGCTGACCGAACGCGTCGCGATCTTCGTTGGCAAGGCCGGCCTCGCCCCCATGCCCGCGCAGAAAAACAACCCGCAAAAATCCCAGCCGAAAGCCAAAGCCGTCGAGCGCGCGAAAGAAAAAGCCGCCAAGGCTGGCGAAACGGCAGCCGAATAATCGGCCGCCGGCTTTTGCTCGACTGATCCGGTTCGACCGTGCGCAAAACGGGTGCAGAGTCTCAAACGCAGGACAATCTCGTGCTGATGGCCGAGATTGTCGGCGTGCATGGCATCAAAGGGGCCGTCAAGCTGATGGTTTTCAGCGAAACCCCCGAAGCCCTGATAGACTATGCCCCGTTTTGCGACGCGGCGCAGAAACGCTCGTTCGAGCTGATTGACGTGCAGCAGCACGGCAATACTTATCTGGCCTACATCGATGGCGTCACCGACCGCACCGCGGCGGAAAAACTGCGCGGCACCAAACTTTATGTTCCGCGCGAACGCCTGCCCGATATCGAAGACGACACCACGTTCTATCACATCGACCTCATCGGCCTTGCGGCCCGCTGGCCGGATGGCAAACCGATGGGCAAGGTCGTCAACGTCGCCAATTTCGGCGCGGGTGATCTCATCGAAATCCGCCCGATCAAAGGCGCCAGCTTCTACGTCCCCTTCACCGATGAAGCCGTGCCCGACGTCAACCTCAAAGACGGCTTCGTCACCATCGACCCGCCACCGGGGCTTCTGGATTAAATGACGCAGTCACGCCTGCAAACAAAACGGCGGCCCGAAGGCCGCCGCTGTTTTTTGTGACATCCCGAAAATCAGAGCCTGACAATCAGAGACGGATATCCATGCCCATTTTCGGCGTGGCGTAGACGAAGGCCGGACGCTGCATCATGTTGTGGTTGCGCACCTTTGCCTGTGCAAATCTGTGTTTCAGCTTCGCCGCCGCGAGCGGGGAGACGCCCTGCACCGCCTGCATCATATGCGGGGTGATGCGGTGTTCGGCGTAGCGGTCTTTCGGCTCGTTGCCGGTGCCGAAAATTTTGCCAAAAAGCGCGCGACCGATTTTCTGCATCAGATTGCCGCCCAGCTCCTTCGCCGTTTCGCGCAGCAGGAAGCCGCCCGCGGTCACTGCCGCTGCCGCCACCGCGCCGTTCAAAAGAACCGTGCCCAGCAAGCCCGGCGCGACCAGCGCCCCGCCCGACAAAGCCCCGAGCAGCATGCCGCCGCCAAGCAGCGCCGCGCCTGCCCCCAGCGTGACACCCGCCCAAAAATTACCCTTCGCGCCCAGCGCCTGCGCCACGTCATCGGGCAGGCCGGTTTTTTTCAGGGCATAAGGAATGATATTGGCCAGAAGACCGAGGGTTTTCTTTGCGATACTTCCCGAAGCAGCAGGTCCAAATGCCATGATTCTTACCCTTTCTTGAACAGTTGACTAACCATAACATCGAGAAGGTAAACAATTTGTTAATCCGCTGCCGAAAGACATAAACAATCCTGCCAAAGCCCGCCAAACCCTCCCGCAACGATTGACCGCGCCGCCGCCCCATGCGAATTTGACAATCATGACCCTGCGCCACACAGCCCCCTTTCACGCCCATATCGTCACCCTGTTCCCCGAGATGTTTCCGGGGTTTCTGGGGCAAAGCCTGTCGGGCAAAGCGCTCGAGCGGGGGATATGGTCTTTCGATACCGTCAATCCGCGCGCCTATGCGACAGACCTGCATAAAACGGTCGACGACGCCCCCTTTGGCGGCGGCGCAGGCATGGTGATGAAGCCGGACGTGCTGTCAAAAACGCTGGAAGCGCACAAACCCCTCGGCCGCTTTATATACATGAGCCCGCGCGGCAAACCCCTGACCCAGCCGCTGGTGCAGGAGCTGACGCGCGAGCTGCGCCTGACCATCCTCTGCGGCCGCTATGAAGGGGTCGACCAGCGCCTGCTGGACGCCTACGGGGCGGAGGAGATATCCCTCGGTGATTACGTGCTGTCGGGCGGCGAGCAGGCGGCGATGATTCTGCTGGATGCCGTGATCCGGCTCCTGCCCGATGTTGTTGGGAATATGGAAACCCATAGCGAAGAAAGTTTCACCCGCCATTTGCTGGAATACCCCCACTATACCCGCCCCGCCGAATGGCAGGACCCGCAGGGGATTATTCGTAAGGTTCCTGAGGTACTTACCTCCGGCCACCATGCCAAGGTCGAAGCCTGGCGCCGCGCGGAATCGGAACGCCTGACGGCAGAACGCCGGCCCGACCTGTTTGCCAAATACCTCGAAATTTCAAAGAAATCCGAATAAAATATTGAAATAGGCCGAGGTTTTCTGTATGAATCACGCCCATCACTGCAGACTCGCGGGTTTGCAGGCCTATCGGTAATAACAAAAGGTGAACCGCCGGCACGCGCCGTTTAGAAAAAATGCGTGACCGAACTTGACGGGTTCCGACAAAAGAAAAAGGCTAGAGACCATGAACGATCTTCAGAAATTCGAGCAGGCACAGCTGGAAAAACAGCAAGCAACTGCGAAAAAAATCCCCGAATTCCAACCCGGCGACACGGTTCGCGTCAACGTGAAAATCGTTGAAGGCAGCGGCAAAGATCTGCGCCACCGCATTCAGGCTTTCGAAGGCGTGTGCATCGGCCGTGCCGGCAAAGGCATCCAGGCGACCTTCACCGTCCGTAAAATCAGCTACGGCGAAGGCGTCGAGCGCGTATTCCCCCTCTACAGCCCCAGCGTTGACAGCATCGAGCTGGTCCGCCGTGGTTCTGTCCGCCGTGGCAAGCTGTACTACCTGCGCAGCCGCAGCGGTAAATCTGCCCGCATCGCAGAACGTGAGCGCGACCTGCGCGATACCGAATCCGCTGCTGACGCACCGGCAGAAAAAGCCGTCGAGAAAAAAGCCGCCAACGCTTAATTCTCCGGCAAGACCGACTCCCAAAAAACCCCGCAGCGATGCGGGGTTTTTTATGCCCGAACGCTGGCCCGAAACCGCCCGAAGACCACAAGGAACAGAGATGAACACCCCCCATCCCGCCGCAGAAACCTTCGCCCCCGTGGCGCTTGAAAAAGCATCACGGCTTCTCAATCACGGACCGACGGTATTGGTTTCCGCATCGCACGCAGGCATCGACAATGTCATGGCGGCGGCATGGTGCTGCGCATTGGATTTTTCACCGCCCAAGCTGACGGTCGTCATCGACAAATCAACGCGCACGCGCGGGCTGATTGAAAACAGCGGGCGTTTCGCCATTCAGGTGCCGACGGCGGCGCAGCTGCAACTGACAAACGATGTCGGCAGCATGAGCCTTGCCGATACGCCGGACAAACTGGCGCGCTGTGGCGTCACGCTGTTTCGCGCAGACGGTGATGCCTTGCCGCTGGTTGCGGGATGCGCGGCATGGCTGCTGTGCGACGTCATACCCGAGCCGCATAACCAGAACACCTATGACCTTTTCATCGGTCAGGTGACGGCCGCTTATGCCGATACGCGCATTTTCAAGGACGGGCATTGGCTGTATGAACAGGCAGCCCCCGCATGGCGCAGCCTGCACCATGTCGCGGGCGGACATTTTTATGCGATTGGCGACGCGATGCAGGCGCAAAAACCGCAAAAACCGTGACATCCGGCGGCTTTGTGCCGCTGTATTGACGCGCGCCGGCGCGCGGGCTTATGCTGTGAGGTGCAAAAGCACCACAGCCATTCCCCTGCCGCGCAGGATGAAAGCATCATGTCAGACGCCCTTGGCACATACGCGAAAATTTTGCGCGCCCATCTGGTTCATCAGGATAGCGGCGGCGAGGCGATTGTTTATATCGACCGCCATATCGTGCATACCGACACCAGCGCACAGGCTTTTGACGGGCTGCGCCTTGCCCACCGTGATGTGCGCAGGCCCGAAGCCACCTTCGCCCCGCATGCGGACGCGCCGGCAGGCAACCCCGTGCGCGCGAAGCTTCTGGATACGCTTGATGCGAATGCCCATGAATATCACCTTGCGCGTTTTGAAACGGGGGAGCTGGCCGACGGCATCGCGCAGCCCGGCATGACCCTCTGCGGCGCGCGGGAGGATATTTCTGCCTTCGGCGCTATCGGCGCGGTTTGTTTTATCAGCGATGCCGGAGACTGCGAACACGCGCTTGCCACGCAGACGCTGCGCCGGATGGCCGCGCACGTCATGTATATCGACTTTCCCCCTACCTTCGCCGCGCAAACGCCGGAAACCCTGCTGGCCGCGCTGGTGCAGCAGGCAGGTCTGCCCGCCCTGCGCGCCCATGTGCTGGAGCTGGGTGGCAGCGGCATTGCCGCGATGGATATGGAGACGCGACTGCGCCTGTCGTCGCTGCTGTTTGGCATCGCCCCTTTCGGCGCCGTGATTGCGCCCGATGACAAAACCATCGATTGGCTGAAGGGCAAACCGCACGCACCGTCGGGCCGCGACTGGGCTTTTGCCTGCGAATACTGGGAAAGCCTGCGTGCGGATGAAAACGCGGCATATGACGCCAAAATCACCCTTGGCGATCACGCGGCAAGGAGCGCCTGAGCATGGAAAAATTCACCGCCATCAAAGGTATCGCCGCCCCCCTGCCGGACGCGCAGGTTGCCGCCAGCAGCATATTGCCCGCCGATGCGCATCTGACCCTGCGCCGCGCGGGGCTGGGCAAATTTCTGTTCGCCGCGCAGCGTTATGCAGCGGATAGCCGCGAAAACCCCGCCTTTATTCTCAACCAGCCGGCATGGCGCAAATCCGCCATTCTGGTGACGGGTGATTTTTTCGGCCATGACGCCACGGGTGATCATCTGTTCTGGGCGCTGGCCGATTTCGGTATCCGCGTTGTCATCGCCGCGCGTTTTGACAGCACCTTTCGCGCCGGATGCTATCGCCACGGTATCCTGCCGCTAGAGCTGCCGCAGGAACAGACCGCGCCGCTGATGCAGGCAGCGGCGGATAAAAAGCTGTTCACCATCGACCTTGAAAAACAAACCCTCGGCATCGAAGGCGGCGAAACGCTTCGCTTCAGCGTACCGGATTTCGAACGCCATTGTCTGCTCTGCGGTCTTGATACCGTGGGCCTGACGCTGGAGCACGAAGACGCCATCGACGATTTTGAAAAACAGCAAAGAAAGGAGTTGTTCTGGCTCTACGCCTGATAAAGACGCATTCCGGACCATATCATGCCCCACCGCCCTTCGACCGCCATGCCCGCAAAGCAACGCCCGTTTCCGCTGGCAACCGCCCTTCTCTCCACCCTCCGCACTTATAATCTGCACACGCTGCGCGCGGATGTGGTGGCGGGTCTTATCGTTTCGCTGATTGCCCTGCCGCTCGCCATGGCGCTGTCCATCGCCGTCGGCCTGCCGCCCGAACACGGGCTTTACACCGCCATCGTCGCCGGTATCGTCGCGGCTGTTTTCGGCGGCTCCACCACGCAGGTCAGCGGCCCGACCGCGGCCTTTGTGGTCATCGTCGCGCCCATCGTCGCCAAATACGGCCTGCACGGGTTGATCTGGTGCCAGATTATGGCGGGTGCCGCGCTGATTGCGCTTGGCATGCTGCGGCTGGGTAAATTCGTGAATTATGTGCCCTATCCGGTTGTCACCGGATTTACCGCAGGCATTGCCGTCACCATCGGCACGCTGGCGCTGAATGATTTCTTCGGCCTCGGCCTCGGCCAGCTGGAGGGGCATTATATCGACAAACTCGCCGCCATCACCGCGCAGCTGCCGCATTTCCGCTGGCCTGATCTTGCCGTCGGGCTTGTGACGCTGGCGGGGCTGACCTTCACGCCGCGTTTGTTTCCGCGCCTGCCGGCAGCGGTGGTCGGCATCTCGCTCGGCGTAGGCTGCGCATGGGTGCTGCAGCAATCCGGATTTGCGGTGGATACGCTGCTCTCGCGCTTCAGCTATACCGATGCCGCAGGCCAGACGCAGGCGGGTATCCCGCCCTATGCCCCGTCGCTGCACCTGCCCGGCGACGGCAAACTGTTTGCCATTCCCGATTACGCGGAATTCAAAAGCCTGCTGATGCCCGCGCTGGTGATTGCGGCGCTGGCGGCACTTGAATCGCTGCTGTCCGCAACGGTTGCCGACGGCATCGCCCGCACGCGCCACGACCCGAATGCGGAGCTGAACGGCATCGGCCTTGCCAATATTTTCTCCGGCCTTGCCGCAGGTATCCCCGCAACGGGCGCGATTGCGCGCACGGCAGCCAATATTCAGGCAGGCGCGAAATCGCCGCTGTCGAGCGTGTTTCATGCAGTTTTCCTGCTGCTGTATGTTCTGACGCTGGCACCTTATATCAGTCATATTCCGATGGCAGCGCTGGCGGCGCTTTTGCTGGGCGTTGCGTGGCGCATGTCGCACGCGCCGCAGTTCATGATGATTTTGCGCCTCGCCCCGCGCAGCGACAGCGTGGTTTTGATGACCTGCTTCCTGCTGACAGTCTTCATCGACATGGTGGCGGGCATCACGGTGGGCATGGTGATGGCGTCGCTTTTGTTCATGCGGCGCGTCGCGGTGCTGACGGATATCAGCGTGCATACATCGGACAGCGACGACAATCTGCCGCCGCATGTGCTGGTTTACCGCATCGATGGGCCGCTGTTTTTCGGCACCATCGGCAAAACGCTCGAAAGCAGTCTTGCCGCGCCGCAAACGACGGAGCGGAAAATCGTGGTCGACCTCACGCATGTTCCCATGATCGACATGACAGGCATGATGGCGATGACGGTGTTTCTGAGCAGTCTTGCGGCAGACGGACGGGACATCACCGTTTGCGGCAAAACGCATGTGACGGATAAAATCCTGCTGAAGCTGCGCGGATCGCCCGCGGAAGGGCGCGTGCATATCGTGCATCGCCTCAAGGAAGCCTATCGTTAATAGGTTTACAGAATCTTATACCCAGCACCTTGGTCTTGGCGCGGCAGTTTGCTAATCTTGGAGGCATACACAAAAGCCGGAGAATCGCATGACCACCCACAAGCCCTATGACGTGGTGGCGCTCAGCGCGCTGTGCGTCGATATTCAATCTGCCGTGCCTGAATCCGAAATCACCCGCCACGGGCTTAAAAAAGGTCTCACCAATCAGGTATCGCCGGAAACCGTGCGCGCCATCACACTCGGCGATGATGCGATCAAAACCCCCGGCAGCCCCGGCGGCAACGTTGCGGGCGGCATCGCGCTGCGCGGCGGCAAGGTTGCACTGATTGGCAAAATCGCGAATGACGAGGCCGGTGTATTCATCACCCAGCGCCTGCAATCGCATGACGTCGACTTCACCCCCGTGATCAGCAGCAACCCGCAAAGCGCGACCAATGCCGTGATGGTGCTGACAACGCCCGACCGCGAACGCAGCTTCGCCTTTGCGAGCGGTGCAGCCTATGAACTGGCGCCCGAAGACATCGACCCCGCGCTGGTTTCACAGGCGAAAATCACCTATCTGGATTCATATCTGTGGCTGAGCGAAAGCGGACAGGACGCCGTCGCCCATGCCGCCGCCCTTGCCAAACAATCGGGCGGCAAAGTCGCAATGGCACTGAATGACGCGGCGCTGGTCGCGCGCAACCGCGATAAATATCTGGCGCTGGCGATATCGCATGCCGATATTCTGGTCGGCGACCGCAAGGAATTCATGGCGCTGTTCGGCACGGATACCATCGAAGACACATTTGAAAAAATCGCTGCCCACGGTTTCACCGCCGCCGTCACCGCCGGCGCGAAGGGCGCCGATGTCATCGAAAACGGCGTGCGCACCCATGTCCCCGCCCGTAAAATCGATCACGTGGTCGATACCAATGGCGCGGGTGACCAGTTCGCCGCAGGCTTCATCTACGGCCTCGCCGCCGGTAAATCCGCCGCCGACAGCGCGGCGCAGGGCGCAAGCTGGGCATCCGATGTCATCCAGCACCGCGGCGCGGAGCCGCAGGTCGGCAAGAACGCCAGATCAAATATCAAGGCCGCCCCGCCTTACCTGCCGCCGGCTGCCTAAATAACCCGATTTCAGATGATTATGGCCAAGGGAGGGGCGCCGCCCCCGTCCATTAACCGGATTTTATAGGTTTCATGGTTAAATTTTGTTAGGATTTCAATCATATCGCTTTCAAAACGAGGGGGTCGTTTTGCCTGTTCTTCATCTGAACGTTTTCAAAAAATTCTTCTACGCGTTGTGCCTTTTCGCGGGGCTCATGCTGTTTATGGCACCGCTGCATGCGGAAAGCACGAAGGAGGAGGAAGCCAAACCCCTCGCCTACGTGCTGGAGGTGAAGGGCGTCGTCAGCCCCGCCATGCGCGACCTCATCGGCCGTCATCTGAGATACGCGGCAGAACGTAACGCCAGCGTGATGATTATCCAGCTGCATACGCCCGGCGGGCTTTACAACAGCATGCAGGAAATCATCCAGGATATCCTCGACTCCCCCGTACCGGTTGCGACCTATGTCGCTCCCGCAGGATCGCATGCGGCCAGCGCGGGCACCTATATGCTTTATGCCAGCCATATCGCGGCGATGGCGCCCAGCACCAATATCGGCGCAGCTACCCCCGTGCAAATGAGCGATGATAGCGGCGGCGGCAAGCAAAAATCACCCGACGTTCCCAGCCAGGGCGGCGCGATGGAACAAAAAATGGTCAATGACGCCTCCGCCTATATCCGCGGACTTGCCGAAATGCGCGGGCGCAACGCCGAATGGGCGGAACGCGCGGTACGTAACGCCGAAAGCCTGACCGCCAGCGAGGCGCTGAGCAAAAAGGTCATCGACATCATTGCCGAAGACATCCCCACCCTGCTCGACAAAATGGATGGCAAGGTTGTGAAGATGAAAGAGGGCAAGACAATGACCCTCAAAACCCGCGGCGCACGCACGGAAACCGTGGTGCCCGACTGGCGCCACAAATTGCTGGAGGTCATTACCCACCCCAACGTCGCGCTTTTGCTGATGTCGCTGGGTTTCTACGGCCTTGTATATGAATTCGCAAACCCCGGCGCGCTGCTGCCTGGTATTGTGGGCGCGATCTGCCTTCTGCTCGGCCTGTTCGCGCTGAATATCCTGCCGATTAACTATGCCGGCCTTGCGCTGATCTTCATCGGCCTTGCCCTGATGGCGGGGGAGGCCATCACACCGTCCTTCGGGATTATGGGGATAGGCGGCGCCGTCGCGTTTTTCGCGGGGGCGATGATGCTGATTGAAAGCGATACGCCCGATTACGGCGTCGACATCCTTGTGGCGGGCAGCATTACCTTCGTCAGTGTCGCCTTCCTGTCGGTCGTGCTGGCCTTTGTGCTGAAAGCGCAGCGCCGCCCGAAAGTAACAGGCGTGGAAGAACTGACCTCCGCCGTCGGTGAAATCCTGTCGTGGTCGCAGGGCCGCGGCGAGGTACGCATCACCGGCGAGATTTGGAAAGCCGTTTCCAGCGGCGATGCCATCTTGCAAAAAGGCGACAAAGTCCGCGTGCTCTCCATCGACGGCCTCACCCTGACCGTCGAGCAGGACAAATCGTAAATACATCCGATCCGCCGGCTGCCGCTGCGCAGCCGGCATAACCCTCCGCTACTCCCTGTTCATCAAGAAAGGATTTTTCCATGGTTGGCCTTAGTTTCTTCGGGTTCATGCTGCTGATGGGCCTTGTGTTCCTCGGCTATGCGTTCCGCGTCCTGCGCGAATACGAACGCGGCGTTATCTACACCCTTGGCCGTTTCACCGGCGTCAAGGGCCCCGGCCTGATCATCCTGATCCCCGGCGTGCAGACCATGGTGCGCGTCGATATGCGCGTGCGCACCATCGACGTTCCCAGCCAGGACGTGATTTCCAAAGACAACATTTCGGTCAAGGTGAACGCGGTTGTTTATTTCCGCGTCGTTTCGCCCGACAACGCGATCAACAAAGTCACCGATTTCATGCGCGCAACGTCAGAGCTGGCGCAAACCACGCTGCGCTCCGTGCTGGGTAAGCACGAACTGGACGAGATGCTGTCGGAGCGTGACAAGCTGAGCGCGGATATCCGCGAGATCCTCGACGGTCTGACCGACCAGTGGGGCATCAAGGTCGCCAACGTCGAGCTGAAGCACATCGACATCGCCGAGAGCATGATCCGCGCCATCGCCCGTCAGGCCGAAGCGGAACGTGAACGCCGCGCGAAAATCATCAGCGCGGAGGGTGAATTGCAGGCCGCCGGCAAACTGGTCGAAGCGTCCCGTCTGCTCGCCACCGAACCGGGCGCGATGCAGCTGCGTTATCTCTCCGCCTTCCAGGACATTGCCAACGACAAGACGAATACCATCGTCCTGCCGCTGCCGCTGGATATGCTCAAAAAGCTGGGCAACTAAGGCCCGCGGCCCCGCGCGCAGCATGCCGCCGGGGAAATGCAGCTAAAGCATTGTTTTGAATAAACTAAATTACCCTTGATACGGAAACGTATTAAGGGTAATTTGTTGCTCCGTATCCGTTAACCATGGGTACGAAGGCGCCGCGATTCAGCTGTTTCCCGCTGTTTTCTGGTTCAATCCCCGCCGCGCCCGGATTCAGAAGCATGCTTCATGCGGAGAGGTGGCCGAGTGGTTGAAGGCGCTCGCCTGGAAAGCGGGTAAACTGTAACAGGTTTCGTGAGTTCGAATCTCATCCTCTCCGCCATTCATTCTGCCCGAAGCGGCAGTTCTGAGAATTTCTCGCACATATGCGCGCTGTTGGCGTATATCTTCGCTTTCGAGTTTGAAACCGGACTCCTGAGAAACCACCCTTCTCACCCCACACGCCCACGTTCTCTCAGAACTCCTAGAAGCCAGTCCGGTTCGAACTGGCGCAAAATCCGCGATTTATACTTTTGTTATTAAATGATCGTGAGGCTGTTGGTGATAAGACGGCGCACATGGCGCTCATCTGTACCTTCGCGCGCAGCTATATCGCGCATAGACATTCCAGCAAAATGCTCGCCCCGCCATATGGTACCCTTAACTAAGGCTTTGAGCTGCGGAGCCGGAAGATCCAGAGGATCACGGATCGGCACATTATTGGGAAGGACAAAGCTCCGGCCAGACTGTATCGGCTCAAATGGCACCTCTATCTCAACATCCGAAAGAATGATTTTTAACTTACCTGGATAAATTGTGACACGAGTGATATCGGGCTTTGGCTGATCAGGGGTCAATTCCGACAAGTGGCGTTGTAGAGCATTATCAATTAGCGCCTCTATATCTTGTGCAGGAACACGGCTGACAATACCAAAGGGCATGGCCCTATCCTGCAAAAGTGCCTGATTCGTGTAATAGCGGTATTGCTTTGCGCCCTTGCTCGTAAAAACAGGGCTATAAAAATTACCCTCACAGTCGAATAGTTTTCCCTTTAGCCAATTTCCACTGACGGCGGGCTTTTTCCTTCCTTTTTCCGAGGCACTCCCATCGGCCAGCCTTTCCTGCACGCTCTGCCAAAGATCATAAGAGATGATTGCCTGATGTTGGCCATCGTAAACCTTTTCTTTATGCCGAACCTTCCCCGCGTATATGGGGTTTTTAAGTATCTGATAGAGAATGCCCCTCCCAAAGGAAGCCCCGCCATGAACACGTTCCTTTCTAGATATCCAATTCTTAGTTTTAATACTTTGAGAATCTAAATATTCTTTCAATTTGCGAACACAACCAAGCTCTATATATTTCTGAAAGATAAGACGCACCAGATCGGCCTCTTCAGAATTTACCAATAATTGTTTATCTTTTATGTCGTATCCCGTGGGCCGCGTTCCGCCCATCCACATCCCTTTTTTCTTACTGGCTGCAATCTTGTCGCGGATACGTTCACCAGTAACTTCGCGCTCGAACTGCGCGAATGATAGCAGCACATTCAAAGTCAATCGGCCCATGGAGGTCGTCGTATTAAAAGACTGCGTCACGCTAACAAAAGTAACGCCGTATTTATCAAAAACTTCCACCAGCTTCGCAAAATCCATCAATGATCGCGTTAAACGATCGATTTTATAAACAACGACGATATTGACTTTGCCACCCTGAATATCTTCCATGAGACGTTTCAGCCCCGGACGCTCCATGTTTCCGCCAGAAAAGCCGCCATCATCGTATGATTCTTTTATTGCCGCCCAGCCCTCTGCTTTTTGACTAGCGACGTACGCGGCACACGCTTCGCGCTGTGCATCAAGAGAGTTAAAGTCCTGCTCAAGGCCCTCTTCGCTGGACTTACGGGTATAAATGGCACAATTCTTTACGACATTCGCCATCAGCCCGCCCTCTCTTTCAAACCAAAGAAGACCCAGCCATTCCAGCGTGTACCCGTAATATCTGAGGCAATTTGCGAAAGGCTTTTGAAAACCTTACCGTCGAACTCATAGCCCGTGGCGCGGATAATTACGTTATAGCGCTTCCCCCGCCACACTCTGACTAGTCGTGTGCCAGGCTTTATTGCCGACATATTGACCTGATCAAAATGTTCCGGATTACGTCTGTATTGAGCAACAAGAGCATCAAGTCTTTTTTGCTGTTCAGGCGTTAAGCCCTCACCGCGCGATTGCCGACGCTTGGCCTCAAGGCTCTTTTCGAGCATTTCCCGGCGAATATAACGGTGAGGCTGTAGACACCAGACTTGTGCCCATTCACGGCGCAGTTCTTTTAATGGTAAATGAGCAATACTATTATCGGCTCGGCGCATAACTGAACATCTCCTATGTCCATACACGCTCTATTCACGAGTAAAGTCAAATCTATCTAGATACCTCAAGCAGGGGCATATTCTCAGTCTGTGTCTGGAAAGAAGCCATATACTCATCATTTCACTTGGCGGCGAACGGTTCACCTAGGGGCGTAGGGAGATAAGATCGAATAAAGAAATCAGGACAGCTTATATATTAGCGCTCAGAGAAGTCGACCGACACGATATTACCCCTTTGATGGCATTTGTACGCAGTGGGAATAACTCTGCGGGATAGCTTAAACCGATTTAATCGCGGCCCTGAATCGAAATTATGATGACGTCATAAGAGCATTAAAGTGCAACGGATCTTGTGCTGCTACTGCGTTCAATACAATATCAACGACGGCCTTGGCTTCGGACATATCTGCAACGTGCCGTGCTCCCGCACGAGATAAAGTATGGGAGTGGAAGTGCATAAATTTGCGAGCGCGCTCAAGATCAACAGGGTTAACGATCAACTCAGCCAAGTGCTGCTCAATAGTCGTGCAAGTTAAGAACTTGAAATGCAAATATCCTTCAATAAACCTTCGCAAAATATTTCCAAGGTTAAAAATAACATCAGCATCTGTAGATGGCGTATTTTTGTAATTTTTAACTGTATTAAAAAGATACAAATATTCTGAATTATATTTTGTAAGCTCTTCGCCACATGCTTTTATAGTCGATTTAGGAGATGGGCCGGACGCGGTTCTTTCGATCATGAAAACTTCAAAGTCATCTTCTTTAGCCTTTTTAAACCAATCGTGTATCAGATAAAAGAATTCAAAGTTATGAGTAGATATGAAGAGTTGCTTGCATAGAAGCTGATGCTTAGGGTTAGCCGTCGCATCAAAACGATAGAACGTCGATCTTATAAATGCGTATATATTGAAGAGATGATGAGAATCCAGGCTAGAAATTGGATCATCAATGTAAACTAATGTATCTGCAAGAACATTGCTATTCTCTGAAAGCTTAGTGACAAAGTATGCAAACGCGATTGCGGTTTTTTCACCTTCGCTTAAATTCTTTGCACGCTCTGTTCCGCGCATAAGGGCGAATGTATCTTCAGGCGTCACAACAACTCGAATGTCATCTTTACCGAAGAATTGAATTAAAATATCGTTGATTGTTTCGGAGCCTTTAATGCTATCTGAAAGTTGGCGTTGAAGATCCCGAATCTCAGGCTCTAGGGCCGCAATGATGCTTTGTTGTTTTTGGACATCGGCGTTTAGGGCTGCTATATCAGCAGTTACTCCAAAATGATTATTTTGAATAGCATATTCAAGAGTATAATAATCTTTAAGGTTTTCGATTGCTTCAGTCTTCATTGCCCCAAAACTGGCTGTCCGAGTATTGGTATCGTCAATCAAACTATTGAATTCATTTATCGCATCCTGAAATGCTTTTTGATTGTCGATAAAATCTAACGACGAGTCCGGCTGAAACGGATTATCAAGCTTTTCTTTTAAACTCGAAGCTGCTTTATCAAGATTTTCATCGAAAACTTTGTGCTCAGCAGCGACCTTATCGTATCCAGTTTTCCAACGTGGGTGAAGATCGCTATAAAACTTAGTTTCGCCGTAATCCGCCATACGATAGCTTGGGCGTGCTTTTTCTATTTCCTCTAGAACAGTGCGAATATCTTGTTTAAGCGTGACCAGATCTTTTGAAAAATGGCTTTGGATTTCAGCAATTCTTTCATCCGTAAGTTTGCCACCACAAAACGCACAAGAATCACCTGGCGAATGGAGATGCTGACCGGCTTCAACCCAATCTGAAACGGTTTTATTGTCCAACAGGGCTTGAATTAGGCCCGCCGAAGGCACTTTCCGTTGCAATAACTCATTTATGTTTAGGAGTAAGACGTTAAGCGAAACTGGTTTAAAATTAATCGGCTGCACATTTGGTTTAGTATCCGAGTTTGAAGCTCTTAGCCTCAACGCGTCAAATGTTGTTTGATCTATCTGTTGCGGAAGTGGAAATATAAGTTTATCGATATTTGACTTGAGATGACGCTTATCGAATTTTACTATTCCAAGCTCTCTGCTGATCGTGATGGCACATTGAGTTTGCGCTCCACCAAGAGTCTCTCCGGCTTTTGTGGATTTTTCCTTGGCAATTCTTTGTGCGTCGGTAGCAGCAAGGAATTCTTTCATTTTTGCATCTAAGGTGGCTTGAAGCGCAATATTTTTGCTTCCTAAAATGAAAATTGGATCGAGACCTTGAGCATCATCCCAACGGAGATTGTCGCGCTTGAAATCTTCATTGAACACGCGGATATTGCAAATGGCTGCAAATGTCTCATCATAGACGTGCGGCGATGATTGCAATGTAAATTTGGCATTGGCGTAATCCGGATGAACATTTTGTTGTTCCAAGCAACGGAAAACTCTTGATAGTGTCGTTTTGCCCGAATAATTCCATCCGTAAATCAGATTCATCTTTTTGCATTCGGGAAGAGAAGTCCCAGAAAAAGATTGGAATACTCCGAAATCGGATATTTTAGCGATATTATTTATCATAAACTGTTAGACTTTCTAATTTCTAAATGTGTTTAGTGCTCTCTCAATGTTTCAAACATAGACTGTATCTCGCTATCTTCGCTTCGTAAAAACTGAGAAGATTCTTGGTAGCTTTCGTAATCATAATCAGCTCGCTCTTCTTCATGAGAAAGGGCTTCTTCGTGTCGAGATTCGAGATCACTGATAATATCTGAAGCATCTAATTCTAGGGTCTTTGACAAAGACTCTATTCTTGTTTGGTATTCCGCAATTTGTGACGACGAACTTTCTGAACGGTATTCTTCCAAAAATTTCTGCTGTGAAATAGCATTTTTGAAAAGATCCCGACAAAGGCTTTTGTCAATTTCAGGTAAAATCTCTATCTCCGAAAGGTGAACGAGCGTTTCAAGGTCTTCGATGCCGCCAAGTTCTTCACTGGCTTCGCGAATTTTTGAGCCGCAAAGACTAAACATTGATTCGCCAATTCCAACTTCTTGCGCGTATCTAGCCATATATCGAGCGAGGCTCGACCACTCCTCTACAGCCCGCATCGGAATATATGACTCCGCTTCGGCCATGACTGCCGTCTCTGTAATTAATACGCGAAGGCGTTCATCTTGGGTTACTGCGAGCATATCAAAAAAGAATTGCATTCGCCGAGGCATAGATAAATCTACAGAAATCCAGAATACGCCATCTTTTAAATCTAATTTTTCCGTGTGAGGGCGTCCTTTTAATCTTTCAGCTGAAAGTATAATTGCGTCTGACAGAGCACGGAGCTGTTGCTGGTTTATATAAGATAAAAGCTTCCAAATTTTTTCGAGCTGCTCCAGTTGCACAGCGCTCTCAATGAGATCAAGCGCGATATCCTTATCAAACGCAACCTTATCCTCAAGAAAGTCTTTTATTGAAGGATTTTGATAGCCGAGGAGCGATCTATCAATGGTCAAAAATGTACCCAGTACTTCTTTCAAGGCTGATTGAAATGCCCCATATTCGTGCACATGCGCGTATTTTTTGGCTACAAACGAGTACAATGCTCGAAAATTCTCCTCGACTACGCTCGCGCGTTCGCTCGCGCCCAAGCTGGGGAATAACAGCATCAAATACTGCCCTGCCATGCTAAGCCCTTTAAAAGGATGTTCCCAAAGTTTCTTAGGATTCTGAAGAGTTGCAAAAAAATGGCCAGGATACTCAGTTGCGCTTACACCGCTCAAGAGAATGGGATCTGTCAGCCACTGAATGAGGCGAGGTGTGTAATGTTTATGTTCAACAATTTTCTCATATGCTTTTGTGCTAACCAACGCTTCGATAAAATCAGGCGCAAGCCGAGAAAAATAAAGATGGTTGTATAAAATTCTTGCTCGAATGAGCTTTGTGTAAACCGCAAGTTTAAGCGTATATTTACCTTCCAAATAGCCAGAGTTTGCTAATCGTTCGTTATACTTCATAGCTTGCGCAATAACGAATTCGCGAGATGTAAGAATTATGCGTGCATTATTTGATGTGGTGACAAGTTGAAGAAGGCGCACAATATCTGAAGCTTGAACATTCGAAGAATTATCTCCAAAGCTTGATAGGCCGAGAAAATCATCGAAATAAAAAATAAATTTATCTTCCGGATTATAAACGTCATAGGCGTCTTTAGCGCTTGTAACTTCTACAGGCTTGTAGCCTTCATCAATATAACGCAGTAGAAGAATATCAGCGAGTGTTGTTTTACCCACTCCAGGCTCACCGGTAATCAAGACCATCCGCGTATCATTCAAGAACTTGATTGAATCAGGAACGCTACGATTGTCCACAAAAACAGGAACGTGCTGCATGACACGCTCAACTAGTTGCTCGGTTCTCGTTACGACCGCGTTGTGCAATACACGGGTCAAAACATCGCCGCTAGAAAGCCAGAGTTTGAAATTGCGTGTCTCAATATCACTATTGTTTCTTAAAAGGTTATTGAGATCATCTTGACCATAGATATCCGCAGATGACTGGATATGGGGATGGAAAAGCTCAATTATTTCTTGCTTGTTCGCGGCGCTTAAGGGAACTGAAGTGCAAACGATATATCTATCAGGAGCCAATCGCGCCACTTTGGGAAGTTCGCTTTCTTCGAGCGTCCTTAAAAGCTGCGCGTAGCCAGACCTCACGTAATGCTTGCATTGGACAATCGTTCTAACGCCTTTTACAATGTTTCGGGCATCGATACCCCCATCACGGCCAGGCTTAAAAACCTCGTACCGCACGCCAGTTTCAGCCTGGAGAAGGTCAACGCAGATATCTTCAAAGTCCAGATAGGACAATTGTGCAAAATCGTACTTCATAGGAATGGCGAGAAAGCGACCTCGTGTAATTAATGTGCCTGTAGGAATATGATTAAGTTAATAGCACAGCGAGTAGATATAGAATCTGAAATTCTAATTTTACGTAAAAAATAGCCACCAAGTCTCTCCGACGACTGATTTATTTGTCTATGGTAATTTTATTCAGTAAAGCTCTCGCGTCTTTCTTTTCGTTTTAGGCTTTTTTTGGCCCACACCTAAAGCAGAAGCTCGAAATACCCTCCGGCGAAATGGCCAGATCATCTTCTTCCCATTCAGATCCGTAAGTAAGTGAGATTTCTATAGTAGCGTTAAATCACTTGTGTACGCTTATATGCTCTCATGACAACGCGTCATTTCCATACTTAAACGTTATCGAATATTTTAATTTATCTCTCCTGGATTTTTAAACTGATGCTAGCTTGTTAGCCCACAAAAACCCTTTTAACATATACTTTATTACAATAGCTTGGCCTGCATTATCGAAGTGAAACTGCGCAAGATCTCTTTTCCCGAAAAGCTCTAAAAGACTGCAATAGCTTCGTCCCGTTACAGGATTGGATTTATATCGTTTATAGTAGCCGTAGCTTTTTATACAATTTTTCACACTTCCAGATACTCGAATATACAATGCTCGGAGACCATAGTGCATGGATATAGATACAAGCAGATACCAAAGGCAAATGTCGCTACCTGAAATTGGGGAGAGGGGGCAAAAAAAATTATTCTTATCTTCCGCGCTCTGTATCGGCGCGGGAGGACTAGGATCCCCTGCCCTGCTCTACCTTGCGGCAGCAGGCGTAGGGCGCATCGGTATCATCGACTTTGATCGCGTAGATGAAAGTAATTTACAGCGCCAAGTTCTATTCTCGACAGAGGATATAGGAAAACAAAAAGCTCAATCAGCGGCAGAGAAAATCAAAAAGCTCAATCCTACTATCAAGGTTGAATACTACGACCAAGAACTGGATATTGAGAAGGCTAAGGATCTATTCCCGTCATATGACGTTATTCTGGACGGCACGGATAACTTCGAAACAAAGTTCCTGATTAATGACGCGGCCGTAAAATTTGATAAACCTTGGGTTTATGGTGCCATTCAAGAATTTGATGGCCAAGTCAGTGTATTTAATCACAAAGGCGGCCCCTGTTACCGCTGCCTGCAAAACGAAAAGCCAAAATCCCGTATTAAGAGTTGCGCTGAAAATGGCGTCATCGGAGCTGTTGCCGGAATCATTGGCGTTGTACAAGCGTTGCAAGCAATTCAAATTATTATTGACTATCCGGAATGGGAGCTTCTTGCAGGAAAAATATGGACTTTGGATACACGCACAATGCAAACACGTATGCTTACCTTAAAAAAGAATCTTGCCTGCCAAATATGCTCAGCAGATAAAGATTCCATTATACTGCGTTATGCACACACGGCCTGTGACACAGTTGTCGAAGTACCCGTGACAACGCTTACACACAGAAGCAACTATACCTTGATAGACGTGCGCGAAGAGATCGAATGGCAGAAGGGGCATATAGAAGGTGCAATTCTATGGCCTTTGTCCAAATTACAGGCAGGCGATCTACCCGATATCCCAAAAACTCGTGATATTATTTTACTTTGCCAGCGCGGCATTCGCAGCAAACAAGCTGCGCATATACTAAAAGGTCACGGTTTAACTAATGTTTTCAGCCTTACCGGGGGTTACGAGGCTTGGGAAAACAACCAACAAAACATTTCCGGCCTTAGAAATGAGTAGAAAAGAACCTTCCGCTACAACAGATCGCGGAGCTGTCCGTTTGCTCTATCTCATCTGTGGAATGATTTTTGTTATGCTCGGATTTGCTGGCATATTTTTGCCTGTCTTACCCACGACCCCTTTTATGATTGCAGCTGCCGCCTGTTTCGCAAAATCCTCGCGGCCGTTGGAAATATGGCTTGTCTCACATAAAAAATTCGGCCCCATCATCACGAACTGGCGAGAAAGAGGAGCCATTCCTGTTTCAGCCAAAAAGGCTGCCGTATGCGGTTGCGCGGTCGGGTTTTTGCTATTTTTATATATCAACCGGCCCGGGCCACTACTGATTGCCCCTGTTGCTGCTCTGATGGTTTGTGGAATTAGCTATGTTCTTACCAGGCCCTCCGCCTGAATAGCAATTTCTACTTTCTCAGCCTTATATCAAATGAAAAAACTTCGTCAGCAATCTTAGAGCTACATACAAAATCAAAACAGCCGTCGCTCTCTTGATGAAAACAAGATTCAATCGGCTGGCCGACAGTGCTGCACCAACTTGTCCGCCTAAAAGAACCGCCGGAAAAAGCATCCAGTATGGCTGGATCAAGAGGAATAGACCGGCGTTATCAAGCTTGAGAAACTGCCCGACAATCCCCGCGCATGAATTCACAAAAATGAACAAAGCGCAGGCCGCAGCGATTTGTTTAGGGTTTCCCCACTTAATAAAATAGAAAACGGGCGCTAGAAAAATACCGCCGCCGATCCCTGTCAATCCCGCAACAAATCCCAGCGCACTCCCCAATGTGGCGGGCAGAATCTTTTGATACCGGCTCCCCTGTCGGCTAACGGCTACATCTGCCGCCGGCCTTGTTTCCGGCCATAAAAGCCTTAATCCTGAAAAAAGAAGTATGCTCCCCAAAAGACCGACAAAAAAAGTTTCAGATACATGTATCGCGCCACCTATAAAGGCGGCTGGTACGGAAAAAATGATCCAGGGCATCACCCGGAAAAAAGACAGGTGGTTATGGCGATGAAAATGCCAGATCCCGCCGGCGACGACGATAACGTTACAACACAGGGATAAAACCGGCACAATCCGGTAATCTACACCCGAGAAAATGAGAATCGCATTATAAGTTGAACCGCCGCCAAATCCCACGCTTGAATATAAAAGTGCCGTTAAAAAAAATGCACCAATAATCAAAGACATGCTCAAACCCGTTTTGCCCGACTATCCCCGCGAACATCCACTTGAAGGCATACGTCCAGATCATCAATTTTCATGCATAGGCCGTTTTTATCTTTCCCCATATCCTGAAGCTTTCGCACTTCTGCGGGCGTCATGCGCAACAGGATACAGGATTCCGCCTTGTCGGGGATAAGCAAAAGATCAATTTCTTTGAAATCATCAAATAGTCCGTGTGCATTCAAATCAATGACAAGGCAAAAGCTGCTCTTCGCAATCACCGTTCTTGTTTCCAGATAAGAATCCGAAAGAAGCTTGCATAGCTCTTCTTCAGAGATTTTAAATGTAATTGAATCTTCTGATATTTTTGCTTTCATACTGCTCTGATCACATCTTCCCATTCTTCTGGTGTATTTATATTTCGCATTGCCGCTTCATAAGCTGGCAATAATTGGACCGGAAAAATTCCCTGTGCCTCAAGAAAACCATAGACCGACGAGCCCGAGAAATGAACAAAGGGCGGCGTGATATATGCAGGCAACGGCCATTCAATAAAATATCCTCCGTTTTCCTGCGCCAGAAGATGTTCAAGCATAGGTACCGTTAAAAGAGGCATATCGACAGGCAGGAAAAGATATCCTTTATAGCCAGGCTGCTTTTTGAGAATGCTCTTTATGCCCTGCACAGGCCCGGCGTATGAGAGGTCATCCTCTATACATGGATAGCCCTTCAACTGTCCGCTGATAAAAATATTTTTCAGCCCCAGATCCTGCAGAAGATTGACCATATGCTGCACCAGCGGCCTGCCGTTATAATCCAGCAGAGCCTTATTGCACCCCATCCGGCGGGCTCTCCCTCCCGCAAGAACAACGCCCGCGATTTGCTCCAGGTCAGGCATGGCCGCCACCGCAGCATTTACCGCAGCACGTACTGACGTCCACCTCATGTCGCAGAGAGTGCCCCGGCAACCAATCGCTTTTGCCATCCGTATAATGCTCTTTTTTCCAGACCGGTACGTATGTTTTTATCTCTTCAATAACGTGACGGCAGGCTTCAAAACTTTCCGCGCGGTGAGGAGAGCTGACGGCAATGGCAATACTCATCTCGCCAACACGCAAATCCCCTTTGTAATGGGCAATTGCGTAGCGTGTCTCTGGCCATAACCCCATACTTTCTGTACATATCTCTTTTAAAATCTTTTCCGCTAACTTTTCGTGCGCATCGTAAGTGATACCTGTGACCTCTTTACCGTTATGATGATTGCGCACGGTTCCGATGAATATATCGATCGCTCCGTATTCCGGTGTTGTGACTTTCTCAATAAGATCGGCGATATCTATTTTTTGTTCTGTTACGCGTACATCAATAGCCATTTGTCAGCCTCCACAAACTGGGGGCAGTATGGACATCTTGCACGCTTGTTCGATTACGTATTCATCAGGCAGAATATCCGTATCGCTCGCAAAGGCAGAATCCTCAATAAGAGTATGATACTCTTCGCCCAGAGCCTTCGCCATCGCCGTTCTAATAGCCATCACCGTCGCAGGGAGAGGTATATCCACTTCCGTATTTTCCCCCAGCCGTCTGAAAACGCCGTAATGTTGAATAACAATACTCATGCCTTCACCTCAAAACCTTGCTTTTTAACTTTTTCCAGCGTTTTTCCCAAAAAAGGCGCGACGATGTCCCAACATTCCTGTACCGCATTAGGGGAGCCTGGAAAGGCAATCACAAGCGTTGCGCCGATCATACCCGCCGTCATACGCGACAGCCATGCCGTATCGGTATGATGCAGGCTTTCAGCACGCAGGAGATCACCTAGCCCCTCCAGCATCCTGTCACAAACATTCGACAGGACATCCGGTGTGATGTCACGTGGCCCAGGGCCTGTCCCCCCCGACGTAATCAATAGATCCGGCATTTGCGCGTTGCAAATAGATATTAGCGCCCGTTCAATATCATCAGCTTGATCGGGGATAACTTCATAGGCAACGATATCTGCGCCCGCTACGGTCAAAATATCCTTGAGTAACTTTCCGGATTGGTCCGCGTACACTCCTTTTGAGGCACGGTCACTCATGACCAGAACAGCAGCCGCTTTATCCTTCAGAAATTCTTCCTCAGGCAACTGCGCTTCCAGCCAGGGCGGTATACCCTCCGAACTTTTCCAAACACCGCTTTTGCCGCCGGTTTTAACAAGCAGGCGTACATCGCCTATTGTCAGGTTCGGATCTGTTCCTTTGGTTAAATCCCATATCGTCAGCAACGCTGCGTGGACGCCTGACAGTGCCTCCATTTCTACGCCCGTTTTCGCCAGAGCCGCCGCCTGCGCATAAACAGTTACGCAATTATTCTGCTCATTCAGATCACAATGAATGGTCACCTGATCCAGCGGCAGCGTATGACACATCGGTATAAGATCGGGCGTTTTTTTTGCCCCCATAATGCCTGCCGCTTCCGCCAAAGCCAGTACATTTCCCTTCGGCAACGTACCGTCGCGCACAGCCTGGAAAGCTTCTTGATTCATATAGATCGTGCCACAGGCCACCGCACGACGACGCGTCGGCCGTTTGCGCCCGACATCAATCATCTTGAAGTTCGGCGCATCGCTGACCTGAAAATCGATAATCTCTTTTGCCTGTTTCACGGCATATATCCTTTCGTTTTCAACCGCCGATAGACGCCAGATGCGGCGTCGCACCGGTATTTCCATCCTGCAGAAAATGGCTTGATACTTTAAAATTCATCAAAGACATTATCTTTTCTTGCAATGGGCCGATCTGCTCGTCCGACTGCAATAACTCCCTCACGGAATATCCCCCTTCACCAAACAAACATAGATGGATCGCTCCTTTGGCAGACACACGCAGGCGGTTACAGGTTTTGCAAAAATCTTTTGAATACGGCGCAATCAAGCCGATCGTGCCGCTGCTGTCGTCATGCGCGTATTCAAGCGCAGGCCCCGCCCCCTCTTCACGCGGCTTGAGGTGCCAGCCCCTTTTTTCAAGCCGTTCGGTTACATGGGTTCCCGGCAAATGATGGGCGGCAAAATAATTGCCATTGTCTCCGGTTCGCATAAGTTCGATAAACCGCAGGGAAACCGGCTTGTCTTGCACAAAGTCAATAAAATCGTCAATTTCCCCTTCGTTCATCCCCTTCAGCAAGACTGTATTGATCTTGACCGTTTCAAAACCTGCCTGAAAGCATGTTTCGATACCGTCCAATATTTCTTTGAGCCTGTCATGGCCGGTAATTTTTTCAAACTGTTTTGAGTTGAGTGAATCAATACTGATATTGATGGCTCTTAAGCCTGCCGCATAATAATCTCCCGCACGCTCAGACAGCTTGTAGCCATTTGTTGTAAAGGCAAGTCTGCGCACGCCTTCCAGTTCTGATATGTCTTTTACAATATCGAGAAAATCCGGGCGGATCGTCGGCTCGCCGCCTGTAACCCTTATCTTCCACACGCCCAAACCCGAGAACGCCTGCACCAATCGACGTATCTCGATACGCGAGAGGTAGCTTTCACAACCTGTTTTCTGGTAGCCATCGGGCAAACAGTACGAACATCGAAAATTGCATATATCCGTGATGGAAAGACGCAGGTAAGGAAAGCGTCTCCCGAAGTTATCCGTTATCTGCGACGTTTCTCGCATATGTATTCTCCTTTCCAAAGTGGGGAGGCCGCAGCGTTTCCACTACGACCCCGGCTCTCCGTCCATATTTTGCACGACACAAAACTTAGGGCCGGAGCGCTCGGAGCTGCTATGTCGTTATTGACATGGCATAACTAACAAAGACAAGTATGTTCGAAAATCGAAGCCAGCGACTTGATCTGAATCAAGAACGTAATACACTGTAAAATAAGCATTTTTTATATTTTCATCAAGACATGCAGCCTCATTTTCAAAAACCTTCATTTTTAATCTGAAAAACAATATTCTCGGCGGCAAAGGGGAACTTTAATTGCATGGCAAATCATTTTAGCTTTATAAGGAAGAGCCCTTATCTTTAATAAAATGACAAGACAAGAAAGCGCGGCCATGCCCTTAGCCCAGACAATTAAAAAAACTTCCCTATTCCAAGGGATAGATATGCCCACACTCGAACAACTCGCCGGGCAATGTCATGAGAAAACATACAGCAAAGGACGCGACCTGTTTGCCATGGGCGATCCTGCGGACGCTTTTTTTATTATTCTTGAAGGATGGGTTAAACTCTACAGACCCTCAAAAGAAGGTGATGAAACAATCATACATGTTTTCGGTCCGGGAGAATCTTTTGCGGAAGCTGCCGTTTTTAATGACAGTAAAGTATACCCTGTCAATGCACAAGCTATCGAAGATGCCACCGTGATCGAAATCCCGAGAAACTTCTTTGTTCGGAAAATTGAGGAGGATAGCCGTTTTGCCTTGCGCATGCTGGGGGCTATCGCGGCACGTCAGCATTATTTAGTGCAACAGCTGGAACAGGTCACAACGCGCACGGCGCCGCAGCGTATCGGTGCTTTTTTAATCCGTTTCTGCCGCAAACAAAAACAAAGCGGGGGATGGGTTGTGGATCTGCCCTACGATAAATCGATCATTTCCACACGCTTAAATATCAAGCCTGAAACGTTTTCACGAGCGCTTGCAAAACTTACGCCTTATGGCGTAACCGTCGCAGGCCGCAATATTCTTATTACAGATATGCATAAACTGTCCGAATTTTGCGACCTTTCCTTGCAAGAGACCCCTTGCTGATTTTATCAGGCGGCCTGTCCGTCCGGACGGGGGGCGAACAACATTCTGCTGTAAACGGCAAGGTAGACAGCAAAGCACGCTGCCCATATAAGTGCCGAATAAATAATCCAGTTATTTGTTTCCGCTGGCCACAACATTGGGCCAAATACCCGCATAATAGCAGCGACCTGAATGGCACAAAACGCCCCCACAACCCATTTGCCCACACGCAGTTCCCGTCCCGTATGTCCCAGCGTGACACGGCAGATCATCCCTAGAATCATGGAGCCAATGCAGCCTGCTGTCAGTGCATGCACAACGAGCCGTATTTCAAAAAAGCCAAAACCGCTCAGCGCAAATAAAGCCAGACCGATAACAAGCCAACCATAGCCCGCATGCAGGATCCACAATAGCGGCACCGCAATCGACTTGGCCGTATGGTAATGACGCATACGCAAGGCATGGATGACACCAGACAACGCCGCCGTTATACCGACAAATAAAGTTCCCGGAGCAACAATCAACGACACGGTCACGGCAATCAGAGAGACAAGTGCCGCCGCATCCATTTTTATCTGATCCGTCTGAAACGCCACAATACCGCGCTGCCGCAAGGCAGCCACCGTAAATGCCGGAATAACCCGACCCCCGATCAGCGAAACCATCATCAAAATCATCATCATCGCAGCATAAAGCGCCTGCAAATTGCCGCTCAGAAAAAACCATAAGTCACAGGCGAAAAGTACGGACAGCAGTGTCAGAAAAATAAAGTTTCTTTTATTCCAGCTTTTCAAAAGTGGAATAGCCAGAGAGACAGCGAGAGCCGGAATGAAAGAAACCTCCAGTAGAATGATTGCCCATGTCGGTAATCCCATATCAATACCCATGACGACCCGTCCTGCTAGCCACAGCGCACAAAGTCCCGCAAGATGGAGCTGCCGTGCCGGCGCGCCGCCCGTCCAGTTTGCCACAGCCGTCAGCAGGAAACCTGCGACGATTGCCATGCTAAAGCCGTATATCATTTCATGTGCATGCCAGGAAACTGGGTCTACAAGAAAACTCGGCGGCATAACACCACCGATACCCGCATAAAATGCCCCCCATAAAGCGATGCTCAGGACGCTATAAAGTGCGCCCATGAAGAAAAAAGGCCGAAAACCGCGCCCCCAGAACGGAGCTAAAAAAAACGCATTAAACCGCCTGCGCATGCCGCCTCTCTTTCGTAGAATGACCATCTCGGAAATAGGTATCGAAGCACGAAGCCACAATCCGCGTAAATGGTTTTCCCTTATCTGTTACGCTGATAATATTACCTTCTTTTTGCACAAGACCATCTTCCTGCAATAAGGACAATACATCTTTTGCTACTAAAGTATTGCCGAATACAGATAAATCCAGTTCCAGACCGCTCATGATGCGCATGATGGCTGTTCTGGCAAGGATATCCGTGTCATCAAGAATGCATTCCTTTGCTACAGGAGGCTTGCCTGCCTCAACGGCTTTTTTATAAGCCGGTGCATCGACGGCATTTTGCGTATATACCGACCTGAACTGACTGATGGCCGACAGGCCGAAGCCGAGAATAATCTCGGCGGGGTCATCTGTATAGCCCTGAAAGTTCCGCTGTAGCGCGCCATTCTTTTGCGCTTTGGCAAGAGTATCTTCCGGCAGAGCGTAGTGATCGATGCCGATGGGTATATAACCATGCCCACATAGAATAGTCTCCGCTTCCGCCTGCATGGCAAAGCGCTCTTCCGGTGTCGGAAAGCAGTATTTTTCCAGAAGTTTTTGATGTTTTTTCATCCACGGCACATGCGCATAGGGAAAGACGGCAATCCGCGTTGGTCTTATTTTGACCGTTTCGGCCAGCGTATTCCGCACCGTCTCAAGCGTCTGCTCGGGCAACCCGATAATCAGATCAAAGTTGATGTTTTGCAGGTGATGCGCACGCAGGCATGCCACCTGCTGCATGACATGTTGTAAAGGCTGCACACGATTGACAGCTTTCTGTACTCTTTCGTCAAAGTCCTGCACGCCCAGACTGACACGGCTTATGCCCAAGCGCGACAGCTCTTTGATTTTTGAAGCGTTCAGAAGCCTTGGATCACACTCCATATCAATCTGAAGGATATCTTCTACGACAAAGCATTGCCGAACCGTCGCCAGTACTTTCTCGATATCGGCAGCAGGCGCATAGTTGGGGGATCCGCCGCCGAAGTGGATACGGGAAACTTTTACGCGATTGCCCGCATAGTGCGCTGCACACTCTATTTCACGGCATAGCGTGTTGATATATGAAGAAATCACGCCCGTGTGATCAACAATTTTTGTATGGCATCCGCAATAGTGGCAAAGACTATGACAGAAAGGGACGTGTATATAAACCGAAACGGGCGCACGCGTGTCCAGCGTTCGCAGGGCATTCACAATACTGTCTTGCCCCTCACAACTACGAAACTGAACCGCTGTTGGATAGCTTGTATAACGCGGCACAGCGCCGCTGTATTTCTCGATCAGATTCATTGTCTTTCCCGGATTCATAGGCCAAACAATAAAACAAAAACCGCAGGCTACCCTTGATGCAGATCAAGCGCTAGAAGGAAGATTATTGCACCAGTGGACTTTGAGCACCTTCCAACCGAAAACCACTGATCTTGCTCCTGCCGATCAATAACTGGATATACTGGTTAAAAGCTTTGTTCCAGCTTTTTTCATGCAGGTCCTGCGCGATCCATTCCTGCACATTCTCAAAGGGAAGCTGCTTGCCGTCGACACGTTCATGCACCTTGATAATATGATATCCGACTTCCGTCGGTACAGGTGCCTCACTTATTTCTCCCGCTCGCATCTGAAACAGCAAGCGCTCAAAGGCTGGCATCGTCTGCCCCCGGCTGATTTGTCCGAGACGCCCACCATCTTTCGCAGAAGAGCACGCAGATTCTTCTTTCGCAACGGCTTCAAAAAGATCCGGCGCGGATTTTATTTTTTCGAGTGCAACCGTGGCACGCGAAAGCGCCTCTGATCGTGCCTTTTCATCGTCTGGCGGCGCCATATACAGTATATGAGAAACCTCAAAAAGCGGTGACGTGAAAAACTTTTCTTTGTTTTGCCCGTAATACCTCTTACATGTTTCTTCGTCTGCTTCGGGTACATTGATCTCTTTGTCGAGCAGATCTTCTATAATAGAATCTGGGTTTTTAATAGCCTCTGCACGCTGGCAAAGGCCCATTTCCGCCGCTCTTTGAATAAGCACTTCGCGAATAACCAAAGCTTTCATCGCCTCATATTTAGCCGAAAGAAGGCTTTCAGCTGGGTGATACTGTACTTCGGCATTAATTTCCTCAATCGAAATCTTGATGCCGTTTACCTCAATGCCGGGGGCAAGGACTTTCATGGTTCTCATACCGCCCGCTTTCGCACAATCTGATAGGATCGAAATAAATAGCCGACAGGCGCACTGAGTGCGTGTACAAGACGCGTAAAGGGAAAAATCAACAGCAGGAACAGACCCAGCGTAATGTGCAGTTTGAATATAATAGCAACATCCGCAATAAACACATCCGCGCCGCCACGGAACGTGACAATATGCTGCGCCCAGTTCATAAATTTCACCATTTCATGGCCATCCAGATGATTCATCGATACTGGAATTGTCAACAAGCCCAAGATAAGCTGCGCCAGCAGCAGCACAAGAACTGCTATGTCAGCGAAAGAGCTGTTCTTTCGAATTCGGGCGTCAAACAGGCGACGGTGCAAAAGAAGGCAAAGCCCGATAAGACAGAAGACGCCCGCAATACCGCCAGCCACGACTGCAAGGATTTGCTTGGCGCCATGGGAAATGCCCAAACTGTCAAAAACCTGTATGGGCGTCAACAACCCGACAAAATGTCCGGCCAGAATAACCAAAATACCGACGTGAAAAAGAACACTACCGACTATCAACTGCTTCTTACGCAAGAGCTGACTTGATTTTGTGCGCCACGAATAGGGATCTCGATCAAAACGCAGGATACATCCCAAAATAAAGGCAACAATCGCAATATAGGGAAATATCTGAAAAAGAAAGAAATTTAAGAAACCGACTGTCATCATCAAATCCTTTCTTCTTCCTTGTATCCGGCCATGCGCGCCAGCATTTCCTCTGCTTTCGGGCATCCCATATCTTGCCCTGTCGTTTGCGGCGTATTGTCAAAGGCAAACTGCTCTTCCCACTCTTTATCCATTTCCTCAAGACTCAGTGCTTTGCCCGAAGACTTCTTCAAATATTCCTCAACCGCTTTCGCATCTGGAGCACGTCCCGCCGTCTCGATGATGGAATCCAAGATTTCCGCATAGAAAGATTCCCTATTCCGCAACCTTTCAGCTAATGAAGACAGGATATTGACAACGCTTCCGATTGTTTTTGACGCCTCTTGTGGTGTCAAAGTTGCCGCATATTCGGCGAAAAGTGGTAGATAGTCCGGCATTTCATGCGTACTGATGAAAAGCCCTGCTTCTTCATAGACTTTGAGCAAGTCAACCAAAGCTTGTCCACGATCTCGAGAATCACCATGTACATGTTCAAAGAGATGCAGGGAAAGAGATGGCGTCCGATCAAACAACGCCACATAATCCTCCTGCAAATCCAACAGACTCTTTCCCTCAAAACCTTCCAGAGCAGCGCAAAGTCGCTCTATACTGCCTTCAGAAAGCCATTTTTCAGTTCGCAGAACATCCATGCATTCCCTGGCAGCGAGCACATGCCCTTCTTCGGGATATGTTAGAAAATAGCCCAGAATTTTAAGCGTTCTCATCCGGAAGCTCCTTTTTATCACTGTGATCACCACCGCCACAGGAACCACAACAAGAGTCTTGCACATGTGCAGGGATTTTATCCTTCTTCGGATTTTTAGAGGAATCCCGCATCGTCACAGCGTCTTCGGCAATGGCATCTTGATCAGACTTATTACCCAGTCCCAGTAAATTACGTATTCTCATGAGCTTTCTCCTTGTTAACCGCAACCGCCCTTGCCGCCGCCGCAACCGCCGCTTCCGCAACCGCCGCCACTGCCGCAACCGGTATTGATGACTGCTATTTTCTCATAATGATCGCGTTCGAAAATGGTATTGACGCGGTTGCTTTTTGTACTGCCTGATTGCCCGCGTGTCTGTTTCGGACTTTCAAATAAATCATATGCGCTGTTGCTATGTGAAGAACAACCATTACCGAAAGAGAACCCGCAAGCACCACTTTCACCAAAAGCATCCAGCGTTTCTTCACGGTGCCCTGTCGGAATCACATAGCGATCTTCATAATTAGCGATCGCCATGATTTTATACATATCTTCCACGAGTGCTTCGGTTAAGCCGGTCTCCTCAAGTAACGTCTTATCAGGGCACCCTTCGAACATTTTGCTGCGCATATAGTGCCGCATAGCCATCATTCTCTTTAAGCCAAAACGGATAGGCGCCTCTTTGCCCCCTGTCAGCAGATTGGCGAGATATTTAACAGGAATGCGCATATCGTCCAGATCCGGCATAATACCGTCAGCACGCGTGGGGATTTTTCCCTGCGCTGCGGCTGCTTGTACCGGAGAGAGCGGCGGGATATACCAAACCATCGGCAGCGTGCGGTATTCCGGATGCAGCGGGAAGGCGACTTTCCAGTCGATCGCCATCTTGTAAACCGGCGAGTTTTGCGCCCCTTCAATCCAGTTATCCGGGATACCGTCTTTTCTGGCCTGCGCGATCACTTCCGGATCGTGCGGGTTTAGGAAGATATCCAACTGTGCTTCATACAAATCTTCTTCGTTTTCTACACTCGCCGCCTCCTCTATCCGGTCCGCATCATAGAGAATGACTCCCAGATAACGGATCCGGCCCACGCAGGTTTCCGAGCATACTGTCGGCTCGCCGTTTTCTATACGCGGGTAGCAGAAGGTACATTTCTCCGCCTTACCGGTTTTCCAGTTATAGTAAATTTTCTTGTACGGACATCCGGAAATACACATCCGCCAACCACGGCATTTATCCTGATCAACCAAGACAATACCATCTTCCTCACGTTTATAGATCGAACCGGAAGGACAGGAAGCAACACATGTCGGATTGATGCAATGCTCGCACAGACGCGGCAGATACATCATGAATGTGTTTTCAAATTCCCCGTACATTTCCTTTTCAATGTCTTTGAAGTTGTAATCCTTTTTACGGTGTTCGAATTCCGTACCCAGAATTTCTTCCCAGTTCGGCCCCCATTGTATTTTCTCCATGCGGTCTCCCGTCACCAGAGAGCGCGGCCGCGCCGTCGGCATGGTTTTCATTTCAGGTGCTTTTTGCAGATGATCGTAATCGAACGTAAACGGTTCATAATAATCATCAATTTCCGGCAAATGCGGATTGCCAAAAATATTCGCCAGTATTCGCCAACGACTACCCTGATTGGGTTCAATCTTGCCGTTGGATTTTCTTTTCCAGCCGCCCCTCCATTTTTTCTGATTTTCCCAGTCTTTCGGATAGCCTACACCCGGCTTAGTTTCGACGTTGTTGAACCAGGCGTATTCAACCCCCTCTCTCGACGTCCAAACATTTTTGCAAGTGACTGAACACGTATGGCAACCGATGCATTTATCGAGGTTGAGAACCATCGCTACTTGTGCGCGTATTTTCATTATTCTACTGCCCCCATTTTCGCTGGCTCGTCCATCCAGTCAACTTTCTCTATGCGCCGAACGATAACAAACTCATCACGGTTCGAACCAACTGTGCCGTAATAGTTAAAGCCATAAGACAAATGCGCATAACCGCCGATCATATGCGTCGGTTTTACCGTCGCGCGTGTCACGGAGTTATGAATGCCGCCACGGGCGTTCGTAATGCCGCTACCCGGCGTATGCACTAGCTTTTCTTGCGCGTGATACATGAGCATCATGCCTTCATTTACGCGTTGAGATACAACCGCCCGTGCAACAATCGCACCATTTGTATTAAAAACTTCAAGCCAATCGTTATCCTTGACATTTATTTTTTTAGCGTCAACTTCACTTACCCAGACAATCGGCCCGCCACGCGACAATGTCAGCATGTGCAGATTGTCCGAATAGGTGGAGTGAATGCCCCACTTTTGGTGCGGCGTGATAAAGTTCAGCAGGATCGTCGGCGATTCCTCGCCGTGCTTGTCCAACATATTTTGTACGGTTCGCGTATTGATAGGCGGACGATACGACACAAGCGCTTCACCAAAATCAATCATCCACGGATGGTCCTGATACAGTTGCTGCCGTCCCGTCAAAGTACGCCACGGGATAAACTCGTGCACGTTCGTATAGCTCGCGGTATAGCATACACGCTCTGATTCAAGGCCGCTCCATGTCGGCGAGCTGATGATCTTGCGCGGCTGCGCCTGGATATCGCGGAAGCGTATTTTCTCTTCTTCCTTGGGCAACGCCAGATGCGTATGGTCACGCCCCGTAATCTTGCTCAATGCCGCCCATGCCTTAACAGCAACTTCACCATTGGTTTCAGGTGCCAAAGACAGCACCATTTCGCAGGCATCAATATCAGTATCGATTTTTGCACGGCCTTCTTTTTCGCCATTCAGCTTTTTTAAAAACTCGACTTCATGATCGGTATTCCAGCCGATCCCCTTGCCGCCATTGCCCAGTTTCTCTAATAATGGACCAATACTTGTAAACCGCGCGAAAGTTGCCGGATAATCCCTCTCAACAACCTTCATAGACGGCGCCGTCTTCCCTGGAACAAGCGGGCATTCGCCTTTGCGCCATTCCTTGACATCAGGCTGCGATAGTTCGCCTGCCGTATCATGCTGGATGGGGTTCAGGACGATTTCTTTTTCCACACCCAGATGTCCGATGCAAAGCTCGGAGAATTTTCTGGCAAAACCCTTATAGATTTCCCAATCTGATTTGCTTTGCCAAACAGGATCAATCGCTTTTGATAGCGGATGGATAAAAGGGTGCATATCGGATGTATTCAAGTCGTTCTTCTCATACCAGCTGGCAGTTGGCAGCACGATGTCAGAGTATATGCAGGTTGTCGACATGCGAAAATCAAGCGTGACCACAAGGTCAAGCTTTCCTTCAGGCGCTTGGTCATGCCAAACAACCTCACGAGAACGGCTCTGCCCCTCACTGCCAAGATCCTTGCCCTGCACACCGTGCTGTGTGCCGAGGAAATGCTTCATGAAGTATTCATGCCCTTTTCCGCTAGATCCCAGAATATTTGACCGCCAGACGAACATGTTTCTTGGCCAGTTAACCGGGTTGTCAGGATCTTCGCAGGACATGCGCAAATCACCGGAACTCAAACGGTCTACAACGTAATCTACAGGATCGCGCCCGTCTGCTTCGGCGCGTTTAACCAGCTCAATCGGGTTCTCCTCCAGTTGCGGCGCAGAGGGCAGCCACCCCATTCTTTCAGATCGGATATTGCAATCAATCAATGAGCCCGACCAGCGGCTTTTATCTGCCAGTGGCGAAAGAATTTCATCAAGCTGCAGCGTTTCATAGCGCCACTGATCTGTATGCGCATAGAAAAAAGACGTAGAGTTCTGCTGTCTGGGCGGCCGGCTCCAGTCAAGTGCGAAGGCCAGTGGCGTCCAGCCCGTTTGCGGCCGAAGTTTTTCCTGCCCCACATAGTGGGCCCATCCACCGCCAGATTGTCCAATGCAACCACAGAATACCAGCATGTTAATGCAAGCGCGGTAGTTCATGTCCATGTGATACCAATGGTTCATGGCAGCACCAATGATGATCATCGACTTGCCTTTGGTCATATGCGCATTCTGGGCAAAAGCTCTCGCCACCTGAATAACCTGTTCGGCGGGAACACCCGTAATGCTTTCCTGCCATTTGGGTGTGTACGGAATATTTTCCTGATAGTCCGCTGTAACGTGATCACCACCCAGCCCCTCGCGGCTGATTCCATACTGTGCACAAAGCAGGTCGAATACACAGGTTACCGGCGTCTGCTTGCCATTCAGTTCCAGCATGCGGACGGGGATATTGCGCTTCAGAATATCCTGATGTTTATTCGTTTTGAAATAGTCGTGCTCGTGCACCTGTCCACCGAAGTAAGGAAAAGCAACTTCGAGAATTTGATCCTGAATGCCCAGAATCGTCTTGCGCGGGTTTACCGTTTTTCCAGTACGCGAGTCAGCTGGGGCTATATTCCACTTGCCCTCTTCCCCCCAACGGAAGCCTATTGAACCTGTGGGCACCGTGACATCACCAGTATTCTCATCAAAACAAACCGTTTTCCATTCCGGATTGTTTTCTTCATCCAGATTCCCTTCAAAATCAGACGCGCGCACCATACGATCGGGAACAAAATGTCCGTTCCGTTCTTCCAATTTGACAAGGAAAGGCATATCGGAATATTTACGGCAATATTCGTCAAAGTATTCTGACGGATTTTCAATGTGAAACTCTTTGAGTATAACATGCCCCATTGCCATACCCAGCGCCGCATCCGTACCCTGACGGGGGTTAAGCCAGATATCGCCGAATTTGGAGGCCTCGGAGTAATCCGGGGTAATCGTTACGACTTGTGTGCCTTTATAACGTGCTTCCGTCATAAAGTGTGCATCGGGCGTCCGTGTTTGCGGGACGTTTGACCCCCACATGATAATAAAACCCGCATTGTACCAGTCAGCGCTTTCCGGTACGTCTGTCTGCTCGCCCCAAGTTTGAGGACTCGATGGCGGCAAGTCACAATACCAGTCATAAAAGCTCATGCAGACGCCACCGAGCAAAGACAAGTAGCGAGATCCGGCGGCATAGGAAATCATCGACATGGCGGGAATAGGTGAAAACCCAATAATCCGGTCGGGGCCATGCGCCTTGATGGTATGTATGTTGGCAGCGACAACAATTTCATTTGCTTCATCCCAACCGGCGCGTACAAACCCGCCCTGCCCCCGCACCTGCTGATATGATTTTCTTAAAATGGGATCTGCCTGAATAGTCGCCCAGGCCTTGACGGGATCACCGCCCACTTGTTGTTTCGTTCTGCGCCAAAGATCAAGGAGGCGCTTGCGCACCATGGGGTATTTAAGCCTGTTCGCCGAGTAAATATACCAGCTATAGCTCGCGCCGCGTGCGCAGCCGCGCGGTTCATGATTTGGCAGATCAGGGCGCGTACGCGGATAATCCGTTTGTTGCGTCTCCCAAGTGATCAGACCGTTCTTGACATAGATTTTCCAGGAACAAGAGCCAGTGCAATTGACGCCGTGCGTAGAGCGGACAATTTTATCATGCGCCCAACGGTCTCTATATGCCTGTTCCCAAGCGCGGTTTTCGTCCGTTGTGACGCCATGCCCATTCGAAAAAGATTCACGCTTTTGCGAGAAAAAACTGATCCGATCGATAAAATAACTCATAGATTTAGCTCCTTGTACTCAGCTTAATGCCGCTTTGCGCCTTTCGTGACCTTGATCTGAATCAAGCGGACACGTTTTCAGCACTTTATTTCAGCGTTACGGCGCGTATAGAAAAACCAGGTGATGTAAAGGCATAGGGCATAAAAGCCGGTGAATATCCATAAGGCCGCATCTGGTCCGCCCGTCGCTGCGATCGATGTCCCATAACTTTTCGGAATAAAGAACGCGCCGAACGCCCCGATTGCCGAACTAAAGCCAATGACGGCAGCTGACTCGCGTTCAGCCGCTTTACGCACCTCTTCTTGAGGTTTTCCGGCAAGCGCCTTTTTGCGATCCTGCCAGAAAATAACAGGGATCATCTGGAATGTTGACGCGTTACCGACGCCTGTTGCCGCAAACAGCAGCAGGAACATGGCAAAAAAGCCATAGAAAGACCCGGGCTGTTCTTTAATACCAAGGAAATACAGAACCCCCATTGTTCCCAAAGTCATCGCAACAAAAACCCAAAGCGTAACACGACCGCCGCCGAACTTGTCCGCGATCCAGCCACTGCCAGCTCGCGTCAGGGCACCGACAAGCGGCCCGATAAAAGCAAGCTGCAATGAGTTAACGGCGGGAAACTGCGATTGCGCCAATAATGGAAAAGCTGCGGAAAAGCCGATGAAAGATCCAAATGTTCCGATATAAAGCACACACATAATCCAGTTGTGCTTTCTCTCGAAAATCGCCATTTGTGATGCGATGGAAGACCGCACATCCGCGATGTCATTCATATAAAACCAGGAGAGTATTGCGGACAGCGCGATAAAGGGAATCCAGATGAAAGCAGCGTTCTGCACCCAGAGCTGTGCTTCACCAACACTCTGCCCCCCGCCCATAAGACCACCGAAAATGTTGTAAACAATCACAATGGGCACAAGAAACTGCACTGCACTGACCCCCAGATTACCAAGACCTGCATTCAGCGCCAGTGCATTACCCTTCTCTTTCTTGGGGAAAAAGAATGCAATATTCGACATGCTGGAAGCAAAATTTCCGCCACCGAAGCCGCACAAAAGTGCCAAAAGCAAGAATACGACATAAGGCGTTTGCGGATCCTGAACGGCAATACCAATTCCGATGGCAGGAATCAAAAGCGCCGCCGTACTGATCGCCGTCCAGCGGCGGCCGCCGAAAATCGGCACCATAAAAGAGTAAAATATCCGCAATGTCGCACCGGACAGACCCGGCAAAGCTGTTAACCAGAAAAGCTGCTCGGTTGTAAAGTCAAAGCCGATCTTACGTAGATTGACAACAACAACGCTCCAAACCATCCAGAGCGCAAAAGCTAAGAACAGTGCCGGCACAGAAAGCCACAGATTGCGGCGCGCAATTTTCTGACCCTCACGCTGCCAAAAAACTTCATCCTCGGGTTTCCAGACCTTCAGCACAGGTCCTTTGCTTTCCATCTCGGTGAAGTATGCGGGCTTGGCAATATCCGGATACTCTCCTCTTTCCATCAGACGGATGGACACATGCATCCAGAGGAACGCCACTGACACCAGTACGAACATCAACATGAAACAGCCTGTCCAGACGTTCAGATAGTCGTTCATAAGACCAAAGCACAACGGCAGGAAAAAGCCTCCCAAACCACCGATCAGCCCGACAATCCCGGCCACGGGACCGACGTCGTCGGGATAATAAACCGGAATGTGCTTGTATATTGCCGCTTTCCCGAGCGACATAAAAAATCCCAGAACAAAGATAATCATTGTAAAAGGCACAAGGCCCCAACCGAAGCTAAAGGAAATATCCCCCTTGATGCCATGCACCACATAGTCTGTTTCAGGATAGGACAGGAAAAAGCAGCAAATGGCGCAAATGATAAAAGTCCAATACATCACGGATCTTGCGCCATACTTGTCTGAGAGGTATCCACCGACAGCGCGGAACAGAGACCCCGCCACAGAAAACAAGGCCGCAAGAACACCTGCCGTCTTGATATCCAAATCATAAACGCCGATGTAATAGCGCGGCAGCCACAAAGCGAGTGCGACGAAACCGCCGAAAACAAAGAAGTAATAGAGAGAAAACCGCCAAACCTGCAGTTTGGCAAGCGGCTTCAGGGATTCGCGCATAGATTTCGGCGCTTTGCCTGCTGCTCTTTGCGCCTGTATTTGGGGTTCATCCTTTGTAAATATCCAGAACACTAAAGCCAAAACAACAAGTGCAATGGCCCATATCTGTGCTACGGCATGCCATCCGTAAGCAACCATAACGAAAGGCGCAATAAATTTTGTAACGGCCGCGCCAATATTACCCATACCGTATATGCCAAGAGCCGTGCCCTGATGCTCCTTATCATACAACTTGGAAAGATATGCGATACCGACAACAAAGCTGCCGCCCGACAAACCGACACCCAAGGCCGTCAGCAGCATAAGCATGTATGTATCGGCGTAAATCAGACACCATGTAAAAAATGCCGAAGACAGCATAACTGCCATAAAAATGGGGCGGCCGCCGTATTGATCGGCCCATATCCCCAAAAACAACCGTACAAGAGAACCTGTCAGAATGGGCGTACCGATGAGCAGACTGAACTGCGTGTCGCTCAGCCCCATATCCTGTTTGATCTGGACGCCAATAATCGCAAAAATTGTCCAAACGGCAAAACAGGCTGTAAAGGCAATTGTTGTAAGGGAAAGGGCACTTTTTTGCGTTTGCGTAGAGATCATTATTCTATTCCGCCAAGCCATTGAAATAATTATTTTTTAAAAGGGGGGGATTCCTTTTCTTTATCCCCTTTTTCCTTTAATATTGCATACGCTAGCGCTACCCGACTTGATTCAGATCAAGCTCGTTCCGACATACAAAAACTGGACAGTCACGCATTATGATTACACTTCCGAAAGACTTTCCGCATACGGCGAGACCGAAGCTGTTCGATAATCTGACAGAAGATAATCTGCAGAAAATATTGGCTCATTCCGTGATACAGGAGCATGAAGCGGCAAAGCTGCTTATACAGCAGGGAGACGCTCCCGAGGGGCTTTATTTAATTATTGACGGCTCGGCAAAGACATTGCGGCTGAACGAAGACGGCGGCGAGGCAATTATCCGGATGCTGGAGGTCGGTGATACATTCATGGAAGCGGTGCTGTTTATGGGCGTGCCTTCTCCAATCTCTGTTCAAACGCTCACGAAATGTAAACTACTCATGATTCCGGAGAAAACTGTTCGTAGCCGTGTCCTGACAGATGCCCAGTTCGCCGTAAACATTCTTCGCATCGTCACGCGCCATTACAAAAACGCCATGCAACAGATAGACTCGATGCAGATCAAATCACCCTTGCAGCGCATCGGGTACTATTTCCTTATAAAGCATCTGGAAGCCGGACATGACAATCTTGAATTTAAAATTCCCTTTCAAAAACAGACCATCGCCAACTATCTTGGCATGACTCCTGAAACCTTTTCACGCGCTCTCAAACAGATGAAAGAAATCGGTGTCAGCATCGAAGATGAAACCATACGCATGAAAGACGCTTTTTCTTTATGTCATTTTTGTGACTCAGACACAGCTTCTTTATGCTCAAAACATAAAGATGACTGTGGAGACTGCCCTCTGCACTAAGGCATAAGCGGATAGACCTCAACGATATCTCCGGATTTCAATGCCTCTGCACTTTCATTCACATAAATCCAACAATTCATTTTCAAAAATGGGCTGACTTTAAAAGATTCCTGACCGTCAAGTATATCGACCGTCACACTCCCGTCCTCCCAATATTCCAACAACCCCTTCAAAACCATATGCATGCCTTTTTTGCTTTTAAAACTGTTCATCACATGCGCATAAACTGGCTGCTCTGGCTTTTGCCTGTTCAAAACACGTAAAGCCTCTTTAACAAAAAATCTCAAGCCAACGGCTGTTGCAACAGGGTTACCCGGCAGGCCGAAATAAAGCCCCCCACCCGGCAACACTGCCAGTAAATTCGGCTTCCCCGGCTTCAGGCTGATCTTATGATACAAGACTTTTGCGCCATGTTTTTTGAGCCCTTCGGCAACAAAATCGAAACTGCCCGCGGAAACCGCGCCAGAGGAAATAATCAGGTCATAGTTTTTTTTCTGTGCCTCCGCGAGCGTTTGTAAAAAATGCGCCACATCATCTCTTACAACATCCGCTACAACCACCTCCGCGCCGCAAGCGCGCAGAAAAGAGATCGCATAAAACCTGTTGGAGTCATAGATCTGTCCCGGTGCCAGTGCTGATGACAAATCCGCAATAATCTCCGTACCTGTCGGAATAAACAAAACGCGCGGCTGTTTGAAAACTTCAACTTCCCCTACCCCCAGGGTTGCCAGCGGCATGATATGTGCCGGCATAATCTTGTCCCCGGCAGACAATACCGCTGCGCCTTTGGTGAAATCCTCCCCCCTGCGGCGGATATTCTGTCCTGCAGCTGCCGCTGTGTGGAAGGTAACCATATCGCCCTCGACAACGACGTTTTCTATCGGGATAACCGCCTCTGCCCCTTGCGGCAGTAGGGCGCCCGTCATGATATGCCAGCAGGTTCCCGTCTCGACGAGCGATGCCTCCGCAGGCTGCCCCGCACCCAGAACGCCTGCCTTACGCAGCGTAACCGGCCGTTCCGCACACGCATTTGCCAAATCGGCGAGGCGCACGGCAAAACCATCCATTGCCGAATTATCAAACGGCTGAATGTCCAGGGGTGCCGACAGCGATTTTGCAGCTGTCCGCCCGACGGCCGCCTCTAACGGCACGACTTCCGACGCCAGTTTCGCCGCAAGCGCCGCATCCTGAATAACCTGAAGTGCCTGACTGTAACCGATCATGATACTTCTCTTATACTGCGCCCATGCTGACAAAAGAATTGATTCAGATCAAGTACGCTGCGTCTGTGCAGGATTAATAATAGAAAATGGACGCATTTTTAAATAACGCCGATCAAACGAGACTCGATGCGCTTATACAGCGGATCAAGGCGGACGGACAGCATATGCTTGGCTATCCGGCGACCGATATAATGGATTTTAGCGCTCTATACCCGTTTATTGGCCATCTCGTAAACAATATTGGCGATCCCTTTGCCTCGGCCGGCTATTTTAAAATCAACACCCATGACATCGAGCGCGAAGTGGTCAGATGGTACGCCGATATGCTCAAAAGCGGAGATGATGTATGGGGATACGTAACCAGCGGCGGTACGGAAGGCAATATGTACGGCCTTTATCTTGCCCGCGAATTATTCCCCGATGGGATGGTCTATTATTCGGAGGATACCCATTATAGCGTGAGTAAAATTCTGCGCATGGTGCATGCCCGCAGCATCATGATCAAGAGCCGTGCCGATGGCGAGATAGACTACGATGATCTCGCGGCAACAATAGCGTTGCATCGTGATGTGCCGCCGATCATTTTCTGCAATATCGGCACAACGATGAAGGGAGCCGTCGATAATATCGATACGATCAAAAACATTCTAAAAGCGAAAGCAATTAAAAATTATTATATTCATGCCGACGCAGCACTATCCGGAATGATCTTGCCGTTTGTGACAGACCCTCAACCCTTCGATTTTTCCGCAGGCATTGACTCGATTTCCATCAGCGGCCATAAGTTTCCGGGCGCGCCGATGCCCTGCGGGGTGGTTATCGCAAAACAGGCCCACGTCAATCGGGTGGCCAGGAATGTTGAATATATCGGCACAAACGACACAACCGTACTCGGGTCCCGCAACGGGATAACGCCCGTGTTTCTCTGGTATATTATCCGCACAATCGGCGCGGAAGGATTCCGCAAGATTGCGCAGGAATGTTTTTCCGTCGCGGATGATGCAATAGCACAGTTCGCTCAAAAAGGCATTCACGCCTGGCGGCATAAAAATTCGATCACCGTGGTTTTTCCGCGGATCAACGAGCCTGTTCTGCAAAAATGGCAGATTGCATCACAGGATAAACAGGCTCACCTGATTGCGATGCCTGGGGTGACAAAAGAGAAAACAAGACTGTTTATCGAGGAGCTGACGGCATGAAACAAATAACCATCCTCTCGCATAACAAGAAAAACCTGATCGCCGATATAACCCAACGCCTCAGCGCTGGCGGCGTGAATATTGAGTCTATTACAGCACGCGATTTCGGCGATCAGGCTATCGCCACCCTCACAACCGAAGACGATGAAAAAGCTTTAACAATTCTGCAGGCCTGTACGGATTTGCAGGCTATCTGCGAAGATGCGCTCATCGTCAGGATTGAAGATGAGGTTGGATCACTGGCCCGGCTGGCACGCCTTTTCATGGATGCGCAAATCGATCTGCGCAGTATTCGGTTTGTAGAACGCCATAATGGCTATGCGCTTGTTGCCATTTCAGTCGAACGTACCGAAGAAGCCTTGAAACTCGTGGAAAATATTCTTGTTAGCTAAATCTAACATCTGAAGAGATACCAAACGCTCCTCAAAAGCTCAGCCCCAGTTGAAGCCATGCCTTGCGTGTATCGGTATACGGCGCATCTTCTGCTTTATAGTCTGCAAACTTTGCCAGAAGATTCATTTTTTAAAGGGCGTCGTCCCCTGCAGCAGATTAAAAGACTTGCCGACAGAAAAATCGATTTCCCTGCCCAGATCGCCGCGTTCTTCCCCGCTGAAATCATGATAAACAACCGCAACTTGTACACCGTCCAGAGGGCTCTTCGTACCAGAGACCTTGTAACCGACCGTTACACGGGCATCCTGCAATCCCGTGGCAGGCGTATTCAGAAACATATCCGCCCAACCGTTAAATTTATGCAGCGTCGCCAAAGGCGTCTGGAATGCGTTTGCAGAATCGCCGTCCAAAACCTCGTAACCCGCGCCAAACGTCCATCCATAGCCGCCAACAGCGGAAAAGGCGTTATAATAGGACGCGTCATAATCGGAGGGATGGTTTTTGTAGTCGGTTTGATACGCCGTTTCGGCCTCATATGCGATATGCCATTTGTCGTTCAAGGGATGTTTCCCAACAGCGCGGAGGCCGAACGTCCGGGAAGATCGTGCCGGAAGATTTTTAAAAGACAGCCAGTAGCCATAGCCGGTCAGCGTGATAGCCTCCGAAAACTGGCGGGATATATTCAAAAAATGGCTATCCGAATCAAGATCGCCCAAAAGATGGTCGTCTCCGAAAACACGATTAATGTTATGCAGATAGCCATATTGCAAAGAAGTTTTTTCAAACCCTGTATAGGCGAGCGTCAGGGCGTCAAAGGTCTGGTCATTCTGCCGCCAGTCAACCGTTCCGATAAACCTTTGATTGTCTATATTGAGTGCCTGCCTGCCGAGTTTCATTTCGAAATCCGGCACAGGATCCCATGAGATCCATGCCTGATTAAGCTCCTGATTTTCCGGATCGGCTACCACGGGAAAATTTGTCCTGCCGTTCACGGTATCATTAAACTTGTCCGCACCGATATGCTGGACAAACTGTACCTCCAACAGCCCTTTGAAGCCTTTATATTTCCCGCTTTCCAGGCCCAGATTTGCACGCATCGTGCTCGCCTGTGCTTCTTTCGCTACAGGAGCAGGCCCATCCTGATCGACAAATTCATAGCGGTATCTGATTTCCGCGTGGATTTTTCCGTCTTTGGTGAAGCCTTCCAAAGGGCTTTCCGCAAAAGCCGCAAACGACACGGATGTCAGTCCCAATACCGTCAAAAAAAAAAATCTGGAAAAATTTGATGCCATTGCCAGTGCCCCCTGCTTCATCTATCCTTGCTGTCAGGCTAAACAATTTGCTGAAAAGGCGCTTGATCCAAATCAAGCGCCTTTAAAAATTCCTGAAAACGATGTTGAATTGCTCCGGTATAGGCAAGCTGTCTATGTTCAACAGGCGTTCTTGCGCCTTCATCAAGCCCAGCGTCGGCCGCTCGTCGCTGGTTATAAAATTCTGTATGGCATGAAGACCGCGATACCCGCGCCGCACAAGATCCTCGATAATTAATGTGATATCTTTTTCATCCAGAAGATCGGTATGCACCGTTGTCCGCACCTCGAACTCAACGCTATTTTGCGCACACAACAAATCCAGTGTTTGCGAAAAAAGGTCATATTTTTCCGTACCGGTTACCCGCTTGAACTTTTCAGGCGGTGCCTTGTAGTCCAAAGCCACATAATTCAGAAAGCCCATTTGAAGGAAGCCACTGATGATATCAGGCCGCAACCCGTTTGTATCCAGCTTGACGGCATAATCCATATCCTTGAGACGGCGTATAAATCCTGGCAATCCCGGATAAGCGGAAGCCTCTCCGCCAGAAAGAACGACGCCGTCAAGCAATCCGCGCCTTTTTTCAAGAAAAGTCATGACCTGTTGAATATCGCCACGCCCTTTGCCCTTCACAATCTGCGGATTGTGGCAATAAGGACAGCGCATATTGCAACCGGAAAACCAGACAATGCAGGCTGTTCTATCCGGAAAATCAAGCATCGTGAAGGGTGTGACCGCATAAATCGGCAGAGCGCCCGTTTTTAAGGCCGGCCGCTCTGCCGTACAGGCAGCTATTTGAAGCGTGCTGTTATTCATTTATACGCCCGAGAATAAATTACCCGTATCCACCCAGTCTTCCTCAAAATGCTTCCGCTGACGGTGTTCGCCCTGCTTTCCTTTATTAAAGCTGTCGACAGGACGGAAATAACCCATCACGCGTGTCCAGACTTTCGTTTTGGCCTGACATTGCGGACAAACAGGCTGTTCACCATTCAGATAGCCGTGCGTATCACATACGGAGAACACGGGCGTCACTGTCACATAGGGCAATTGGTATGTCGACAGCACCTTATGCACAAATTTTTTGCACGCCTCGGCCGTTGAAATCTTCTCGTTCATATACAGATGCAAAACGGTTCCGCCTGTATATTTGCATTGCAACCTGTTCTGCAATTCCAGTGCCTCGAAAGGATCTTCCGTATGATCAACGGGGATCTGGGATGAATTCGTATAGTAAATATTCTCGCCAAACCCTGCCTGAATAATATCCGGAAAGCGCTTTTTATCCTCTTTGGCAAAGCGGTATGTCGTCCCCTCCGCCGGCGTTGCCTCAAGGTTGTAAAGATTACCGGTTTCGGCCTGATAACCGATCATACGCTTACGCATATGGTCCAGAATATCCAGACACATCTGGACGCCGCGCTCATCCGTGAGATCGGATCTGTCGTCGGTCAGGTTCCGTACCATCTCGTTCATGCCGTTCACGCCAATGGTCGAAAAATGGTTGCGGAAAAAAGGCAGATAGCGCGCTGTATAGGGGTAAAGCCCGCGATCATACATTTTCTGGACAAAAATTCTTTTCTTTTCCAGTGTCGATTTCGAAATATCCATCAAACGATCAATTTCAGCAATCAACCCCTCCAAATCGTTTTTAAAGCGATAGCCCAGTCTTGCCATGTTCAGCGTAACAACACCAAGAGAGCCTGTCATTTCCGCCGAACCAAAAAGGCCATTGCCGCGTTTCAGCAGTTCCCGCAAATCCAGCTGCAACCTGCAGCACATAGAGCGGACAGCACCCGGAGAATAGGCCTCCGGATTTGGGAACCGTTCTTTTGTCACAGGGTCCACAATAAACTGACTGCCGACAAAGTTTTGGAAGTAGGAAGAACCGACCTTGGCCGTGTTTTCAAAAATGGCATTTGCCACCTTGCTGTTCCAGTCAAAATCTTCCGTTATATTCACCGTCGGAATCGGAAAAGTGAAAGGCTGTCCCGTGGAATCGCCTTCGGTCATGACCTCATAATAAGCGATATTGATAAGCTCCATTTCCGCCGCGAAATGCTTGAACGTCATATCCTCAAGGCTGCGGATGCCCATATCACGGCTTTGCGCCTTGCGGAGGAGATCCTCATTCCGGATTCCATCAAACAAATGTTTGTCCTGATAGGTCGGTATCTGCCCCTGTAAATCTTCCGGAACGGAAATATCCAGCGTAATATTTGTAAAAGGCGACTGCCCCCATCTGGCCGGCACATTCAAATTATAGACAAACTGCCGGATCGCTTTTTTGACATCTTTAAAGGAAAGCTGGTCGTAAAAAACATAGGGGGCAAGATAGGTATCAAAGCTTGAAAAAGCCTGTGCACCGGCCCATTCGGACTGAAGGATACCCAGGAAATTGCTCATCTGCCCGAGTGCTTCCCTGAAATGCCGCGGCGGACGGGAAGAAACACGTCCCCCCACACCATTAAAGCCATCATTTAACAAGGCTCTTAATGACCATCCGGCGCAATATCCCGTCAGGCAATCAAGGTCATGGATATGAATGTCGCCCTGACGATGCGCCAATCCTTCTTCGGCACTGTAAATCTCGTCAAGCCAGAAGTTGGCAATCACTTTACCCGCGACGTTATTGATCAACCCTGCATTGGAATAGCCTGTATTCGCGTTTGCATTGATGCGCCAATCGGAACCGGATATATACTCGCTGACAGCCTCCGAGCAATCAACCCGCGTGCCGCCCATCAGGGTCACGATATGATCGGTGGCGGGATCGGCCGGATGAGGAAGTAACGCCTGAGACTTTTTACCGGATACCGTAGCAATTTTCAGAACAGCGTCAGACATATTCTTCTCCTTAATGTTTACCAAGCCCGCTTCTGACCACAAGGCGCAGACTTTTCCTTCACGCGTGGCAAAACACACCTGAAAGTTAGTCATGGCTTTGACGTTGCAGATAGAAGAAACACTAGATATTGTGCCCCTAAATCAATAGATACCCCACGGGCTGATCCGTGAACTTGATCTAGGTCAAAATTCATACTTTTTTAATTTTTTGCGCCCACCTCCGCTCTGAAAAAAATATCTTCTCGGAGATAGCGTACCGCCACGCAATAAAAACGGCGGCCGACATGGGTTTCGGCCGCCGTTTCCTTACTGTACGATTTTAACGAGCAGAGGAGGCGCGCTCGCTTTCCATACAAATTTTGCATTCTTCATGGGACGCTTTATCGCCCTTCTTCATGCAACATTTACACTCCGATGATTTACATTTCTCACAATGCGCCCGACAATGCATGCATTGCTGCATCTGCGTTTCCGGTGTCGCGGCGCAGGCTGATAAAAAAATCACAAACGTCGCAGCTAATATGTGTTTCATCATATTCAGTCTCCTTAGATATTTTCTTTTTACAGGTTTTTTACAAGATTTTCCTGCACATTTGGGGGCTTGAGCAATGGTTTTAAATCGTGCCCGTAGAAAAAAACATCTTTTTTTACTATGTTCGATCCAGGGCAGTCAAAAAAAACGTCTTCGCCAAGAGAAGAATAATAAAACACATGTGCACAAGAAACACAGTCGGCACATAAGTGTTGCTGTTCCCGATCATCCGCACCGGTGTCGTCATGACACGGAATATTGCCCGAAAAATCTGCCTCGATCGGTATATCGCAGCACAGATTCCCTGCATAGGTGTTCACGGAAAACGCCAGCATCATACAGAGAGAAAGAATTTTCATCCAAGCTGCCAACGATACCCCTCCACGCCGTGATAAAATCCGTTCGAAAATGGCATTTGCAGTCCCGCCGCCGCAATCAAACTTGTCGCCTCCTCCGGCGCGCGCCTCCCATCAAGAACGTCCTGATAATATTTTGAAACGGCCACCATATCACAGTCATGTGGTGACAGCCTGAATGTACCGATACCCATAGCCTGCATATTGGCAACCTCATGGATAAGGTTCAAGCATGTATAAGACATCGTTTGTACGCCGTTCACAGAAAGAAAGGCTTGCCCTTTTAGGGTTTTTAGCAGCATACCATCCGGATCTTTTTCACAGACAAACTGGCAGTTATCTTTCACTCGGCCATGGGCGCGGGCATGATAGCAGCGCGCGGATAAAGCCAGACCGACCCGGCCATACACCTGTACTTCCAGCTTTATTTTTTGTTCTTTGGCCGCATGACTTAAAGCTGTGAGCGCCTCTTTCGGAAGCTCTGCCGGCAGGGTGACATGCGTCGCGCCGTCTTGCACAAGCCGGCGGAGCGTTTTTTCGTTATAGGTATTGAAATACTGCCCGATACGATGCGGCCTGCCCCGCAGATGATAGAGGGCAGAGGCATCATTGGCTTCTATCTCAAACTCATCGAATTCACACAGCCCAGCCGTCATTTTTCGCTCTCTTTGAATCATCACCTCGGAAAGAGATGAAAAAACCACGGCTTTTCCGGCATTCATCAGCCTTTCAGAAACCTCTGGATAGTACTGTTCAAAAAACGGCGCGCGTTTCGAGCAGATCACCTCTCCAAGGTAAACAGCCTTTACAGGCGTTTCATCCGCAATCCGGAAATAAAAATCGCGTTTCTTCTCTGCTGGCCAATGAAATAGTATCGGCCCCATCGTCAATTCCCCGCTCATTTTTCTATCTCCATTGCTTGCTTTTATACGCGCCTTGCGTCTGCTTATGCCCTTCCGTTAAGGACAATAGATGCGGCATATCAATAGCCTCTCCAGCCAATACCGCATCAATCGCGCCGCGCCAGGCCGAAACAACACTTTGTATATAAGCTTTAGAACGTTGCCGTCCTTCGATTTTAAAAGCATTCACGCCCGCACTTATAAGCTCGGGTAAAAGGTCTGCCAAATTTAGACTGACTGGCTCTTCAAAGGCATAATAGGCATCCTCTTTATGTGCCGCCAGATAACGCCCCTTACATATTGTCGGATATCCGGGGCTCTGCGCACAGGAAAAGCAATCGATGGTAAATCCGTTCAGTTTTGCCGTCAGGTTCCGATCATGATCTTCTTCATAATCGACGTGACTTGCTGGCGAGCATACGCCGTCCATATTGGTCGACAGGCCAGTCGCATAGTTTGTCAGGCTACATCGGCCTTCTGCCATCAATCCATGGTTGCCAAAGATGAAACACTCAATCTCGCAAGGAATTTCATTTTTTAACGTCTTGATTTCAGGAATAGTCAAGATACGCGGCAAGACAACGCGTTTGACGTCGAAAGATTCACAATAATATTTGATCGCTTCCACGGAAGGCGCGCCCGCCTGGACTGATAAATGCAGCCTTAACCCCGGGTGTCTGGAATGGGCGTAATCCGCAACGCCGATATCCGCCACGATAATGGCATCTATGCCCATGGAGACAGCGTCATCAATCGATTTTTGCCATAGATCAAACTTTCCAGCCGGCGGGAAGGTATTTGCCGCCAAAAGCACTTTGGTTCCGTACTGATGGGCGTAGTCTATGGCGCGCCGTAATTCTTCGTTCGAAAAATTAAGCCCGGGAAAGTTGCGTGCATTTGTTGCGTTTTTGAAACCGCAATAAACAGCGTCCGCGCCTGAATCCACAGCCGTTCTGAGCGAAGCCGGCGTTCCGGCAGGGCAAACAAGTTCGGGGCTATGTATGGCTGGCATGTGTATTGACCCTCCTTGCAACTTTTAAAAAGCTCTGTCCCGCCAAGCCGAAGTACGCGGCAACATCGTCCGCAATGCTCCCATCAACGTCATCGAGCGCATTACGCAGGCATACAATAGCTTCCGTATCTCCTTCTACATGTAAGTCACGTGTAAAAAACAGCGCATCTCCATCCAGCCTACCGTCAATCATGCCCAGCAACGTCAGAAATGAACCGGAAATTGTGCTATCTGCTACCGGCGCGCGGTGTCGACGATATGCCTTTAAACGTACGTTCTGCGGGTCAGGGTACAAACAGAAGACAAGCGGCAAGTTGACCGGGTTGAGCGCGAATAGCTTATGATGATGCCCTTCAAGCCGCTCGAATATTTCAGGCCTTTTAACGGCAATATGCTTGGCAAGGCGGCTCAAAACTCTGTTTATAACCAGTAACGGCAAAAAAACAAAAGGCAGCGAAAAACCCCTGCGCGAACGGCAAGCGTCAAATATACGATCTAATCTGGAACCCAAGTGTTGATGCATGGAATATATTTTATTCCTTTCCGGCAGCACCTTACTTGACCCAGATCAAATATCTCCGTCCTCACGTCCATGCCTATCCGCGCGAAATCGGATATCTTTTTCTCCGAGTTTTAAGCCTTAAAAAGGCCACTCCAATATTCTCAGAGTGGCCCCTTTATTTCTTTATTTTGGTCGACTCTAGGCGGCACGTTCAAGATCCTGACGTGGCCCAAAAAACTCGAAGTGCACTTGGGAAGCAGGAATGCCCCATTGCATCAAGCCATGATACAATGAAACCATAAAAGGCTGCGGGCCACAGAAATAATAATCGGCATCGCGCCCGGGCAGAAGAGATTCCAGATATTCCGCTGTCACCAAACCGTTACTCGCATTCCCTGCACTTACCTGTGGTGCATCGCTGTAACGATAATGCACTTTCAAGTTCTTGTGCTTTTGAGCCAAGCTGTCGAAGCTCGAGCGGAACGCCTGTACATCTTCGTTCAATACAGCATGCACGAGAATGATTTCACGTTCAGGAAATGAATCCAGAGCAGCCAACAAGATGCTGTTGATCGGGGTGATGCCGACACCTGCCGCCAACAACACAAGCGGCCGCGTATGTTTTTCGCTGACATCGAGGAAAAACTCGCCGCAGGGTGGAGCAATCTCGACCGTATCACCAAATTCAATGGCGTCATGGAGCATGTTTGAAACATACCCTGCTGGCGTGTTCGCCTCCGGCGGCACTTCTCGCTTAACACTAATACGGAACCATTCCTGCCCCGGCTTGTCAGACAAGCTGTAGTTCCGCATCGTGGTTGACCCATCTGGTGTAGCCACCCGGACAGTGATGTACTGGCCGGGTTTGAAGGCAGGCAGAGGTGAGCCATCACCAGCAACTAAATAGAACGATGTGATGTTACTACTTTCTTTTTCCTTGCGAATGATACGGAGGGGTTTGAAGCCGATCCAGCCGCCAGGCTTGTGTGCATTTTCATCGTAAATCTGCTTTTCACGGCCAATCAGAATGTCGGCCAAAAAGCCGTAAGCTTCTGCCCAGGCGGTAATAATGTCATCGGTTGCGCCTGCGCCCAACACCTCGCGGATGGAGGCCAGAAGATTCTCGCCAACAATCGGGTAATGCTCCGGCTTGATCATCAAAGAGGCATGCTTCTGTGCAATTAACTCGACCGCACCTCCCAGAACTTCCAAATTGTCGATATTTGCCGCATATGCGGTAATCGCCCCTGCCAGCGCACGTTGCTGTCCTCCGGCATTCTGGTGGGCGGGGTTGAAAAACGGTGCCACCTCAGGATTATGACTGAACATGCGTTTATAGAAATGACGGGTCAGAGCTTCGCCATGCTCTTGCAAAATTGGAGCGGTAGATTTGACGATTTGAACAGTTTTTTCGCTGAGCATCGGGGAATCTCCTTAATATGTATTATTTGCACATATTAAGATTTATGCTATAGAAGTCAATAACGAAGTGATACAGGTTCTTATGCAACTTACAGTTTTTACAGATTACGGCCTGCGATGCCTTATGTATCTTGCAGCTCACCCGGAACGCCGCTGTAGCGTCCGGGAAATTGCTGAATACTACGAAATCTCACGCAACCACCTTGTCAAGGTTGTACACCGGCTGTCACAGCTTGGATATATCAGCAGCAGCAAGGGTAAAGGCGGCGGCATCAAAATGGCAAGATGCGCTGATGAGCTGAAACTTGGCGATCTAGTGCAATCATTGGAACCGAATATGGAGATTGTCGAATGCTTCAACAAGCATACCAACACCTGCCGCATTGCCACTGCCTGCCAACTGAAGCATTACCTTTTTGATGCCAAGAAAGCTTTTTTAATATCTCTCAATAGCCGCACGCTGGCAGACACAATAAAAAATAAATCTTTATTTACCGTGTCGGACACATACAAATAATCGAATATCTTTTCAAGCTTGGCGCGGGGGCGTGTATCGGCTTCAAAGACCCCGCTTCAGGCAATTCAGCGCGCTTTCATCGAAGATGAGGTATTCGGCCTGACCTTGCAGGGCACAGTGCAGCGTTCTGGTCTGTATCGCGCAGGGCTCACAGAAGGCGCCAGAAAAGCTTTTCAGTCAGGCCTTAAAACTAAGCTAACAAAATTACTGGAACACTACCGGAACGAAGTTGACGAGCAACAACACTGCGAGAATATCGAGGAACTAGCAAACCGACTATCCGCCGAATACGCGCAAGTCCTGCCAAACGGGCGCATGAAAATCGGCCACGCCCAAAAAGCACTAAACCTTTATCTGAAATATATGTGGTGTGCAGGCTGGATCCCGGAACCGCCACATTGCCCGTTTGACCGGATCGTTTTGCAGTTTGTGCCAGAATGCAAGAACATGCTATGGACAAAGCTCGACAGCATGGCTGATTATAATCGTATCGTAGAATGTTCAAAAATTGCTGCCGGCGGTAAATCACTGTCGATTTGGGAGCTTGAAATCTATAACCGCTCCCAGCAGCGCGCTTAAAAAAATCCCTGCAATCCGAGAAAATTTCCCTGCTAAATTTGCGGGAATTTTTCGCCGTTTGGCCTATTTAGCACTTTATTACCAAGTACTTTTGTTATTCTTGCCCACGCTCATAGCCGCCAAAATAGCGGAAATTCCCTGCTATTTCCCTGTTAAACAGGGAATTGTGCGCAAGAACTTTTATCGATAGACTAGATCCACCGCCATTTAGTCTGCCCGAAGCGGCAATCCAGAGAATTTAAGGCATAAATGTGCGCTGTTGGCGCACATCTTCGCTTTCGCGATTTTGAACCGGACTCAAGAGACAATCGCTTTCTGGTCTCATATCTCACGCGTTCTCAGGATGCCAAAAAGCCAGTCCGATTCGAACTAGCGGGAAACCCAGGAATTATGATTTTGTTATTAAATGATCGTGAGGCTGCTTGTAATAAGACGGCGTACGTGGCGCTCATCTGTACCTTCACGCTGAGCGATATCTCCTAGAGACATCCCTGCAAAATAATCCTCGCGCCAGATAGTACCTCTCACGAGAGCTTTAAGCTGAGGCGTGGGAAGATCTAACGGATCCCTAATTCGCACATTATTGGGCAGAACAAAACTTCGGCCAGATTGTATAGGCTCGAACGGCACCTGTATTTCAGCATCAGTCAGTGTAACTTTTAACTTGCCCGGATAAACCGTCACACGTGTGACTTCAGGGGACAGCTGATCCGGGGTCAATTCCGATAAGCGTTTCTGAAATGTATACTCAACGAGGGCCTCTATATCATGTGCCGGAATACGGCTTATAACGCCATGTGGTACAGGCTTATCTTGAATAAGTGCTTGGTTAGTGTAGTAGCGATATTGCTTGGCACCTCTGCTGGTAAATACAGGACTGTAAAAATTGCCCTCACAGTCAAATAATTTCCCCTTTAGCCAGTTGCCAGTTACAGATGGCTTTTTCTTCCCGTCCTCACAGACAGAGCCAACTGCTAACTTTCTCTGTACAGCCTCCCAAAGATCGTAAGATATGATTGCTTGATGCTGTCCATCATAGACTTTTTCTTTATGTCTAACCTTACCGGCATACACAGGATTTTTAAGGATTTGATAAAGGATACCCCGACTAAAGGGCCCACCTCCATGCGTACGACCCTTTCTAGATATCCAATGCTTGCTCCGTATGCCTTTAAAATCGAGATGGCGTTTTAACCTTCGCACACATCCCAGCTCAAGGTACTTCTCAAAGATATGACGAATCAAATCTGCTTCTTCAATATTTATTATGAGCTGCTTATTCTTTATGTCGTATCCGATTGGGCGCGAACCGCCCATCCACATGCCCTTCTTCTTGCTGGCTGCAATTTTATCGCGGATACGTTCTCCTGTGACTTCACGCTCAAACTGGGCAAAAGATAACAACACATTCAGCGTCAATCTCCCCATAGATGTTGTCGTATTGAAAGACTGCGTCACGCTCACAAAAGTGACACCATACTTGTCAAAAACTTCAACAAGCTTTGAAAAATCCATTAATGACCGAGTTAAGCGGTCGATTTTATATACAACGACAATATTAACTTTACCTGACTGAATATCGTGCAGTAGTCGCTGCAGGCCTGGACGTTCGGTATTCCCGCCAGAAAATCCGCCATCATCGTAGTGCTCTTTTATTGCTACCCAGCCTTCCGCTTTTTGGCTTGTAATAAATGCTGCACAGGCCTCTCGTTGCGCATCGAGGGAGTTAAAGTCTTGCTCCAGTCCTTCTTCGCTCGATTTACGTGTGTAAATTGCACATTTTTTTGAAGGAGAGGTCACTTATCCACCCCTTTCTTTCAGGCCAAAGAAGACCCAGCCATTCCAGCGTGTGCCCGTAATATCCGAGGCTATTTGAGAGAGACTTGTATAAATCTTCCCGTCAAATTCATAGCCCTCAGCACAGATAATTACATTGTAGCGCTTGCCCCTCCACAATCTGACTAGCCGGGTACCGGGCTTTATTGAGGACATGTTGACCTGATCAAAGTGATCAGGATTACGCCTATATTGAGCAATAAGATTATCAAGGCGCTTTTGCTGCTCTGCCGTTAGCCCTTCGCCACGCGCCTGCCGCTGCTTGTACGCGAGGCTCTTTTCAAGCATTTCTCGGCGAATGTAGCGGTGCGGCTCAATACCCCAAACTTCGGCCCACGCTTGGCGCAACTCTTCTAATGATAACTGAGCAATACTATTATCGACTCGACGCATGTATATACACCTCATGTGTCCATACACGCTCTATTAGAATAGGAAGTCCAGCGAACTTTAGCTCCGCTAATTATTTAGAGGCTTTGTGGATGAATAAGTTTACATTCACCGCACTTTTTTTGCCCGTTTCTGACGCTGTTTTAATCTGATAAGTCACGTCAGCGCCATTACACATAGCATCCCAAAGTGCTAAAGGCACACTATCCCTTGACACAAAAGTATCTACACCTTTTACATCCCTTAAAAAGCCATACGTTTCCTTGCGGCCCTCTAGTTTTAACGAACCAAATACAACCGGAGAAGATGTCTCGAACAACGTATCTTCACGTTTACGAGATGATATGTTTGCTATCTTTTCCACTAAAGAGAGCAGTGTGGTTTCATCATAAATATTGAGGTTTTTAATAGCACGAATTACAGGCAAAGCCTCTTCTAAATGATCAATCATTGTAGAGTCACATATCCACCACCAAGGGCCTAATAACGCCAGACTTCTTCATAAATCTCGCCAGCCGCCGCAGCTTGCTCTCACTGTGCCGACGCAGACGACGTGAAGGATGCTTGAGGGATGTGGTTTCTACGTATTCCAGCGCCATCACAGCAAAAGTGCTGCTAGAAGACGATATGTTCTGCTCTGTGTTCATATTGCTCCTGTTCCAGGGCCGGATATTCGGCCCTATACAGAAGCTTAAGCAGAATCTAAAAATCCGTAAAAACGGGCATATCAAGATTTTTTAGGTTTTGATTTCCCCTTTATACCGCGGATTATCTCACGGACGGCACCGGGCGTTTTTTTGATGCCAAGCGGCACCAAAGCCTCTTGGATAAAAGCAATAATAGGTCCGCTCACACTCTGGTCATAAGTGCTAACACTCCCAAATGTCAACTTACGACCCGCGACCTCTGTCCATATGATACACAGATCACGTACAAGCTCGCGCAGGGCGGCATCCGGCTGATGGCGCTTTTTACTTGTGGCTTTTTGACCCAAAAGAAGCTTCTTCTGATATTGCAGCCGGTCTCTTAGAGACGTTATTGAGCCTTGTATTTCTCGTTTCAGCTGTGGCATCTGCCATGCGATGCCCGTGAGCTCAAAATCAGGTAAATCTTTGATCAACACTTGGCAGGCATTCTCAATCTTCTTTAGATCTTTGAGCTTTTGAGATGGCGTTTTGTCGCCCTTTCTTTCTTCGATTTTGGCTCTTTTATAATCCCAGGCCGCTTCTTCAAGGCAGCAGAGCGCCGCCACATCTCGCGGCATAAGCTTTTTTACCGCAGGCGCATCGCGCAAATACGCCTGAAACATGCCCTGCATTCCAGGTAATTCTTCTCCCAGAACATGAAATGGCGGAAACCTGCCAGGGTATAAAATCTTTCCTGCGGGCAACGCCCCCAAATGAGCCACGATTTTTTTGACCTGAGCATCAGTGTAAGATCGCGGTTCCCCCACCACAGCCCGCGTGAGCTTTATTGTATTGGGCAGGGTCTTTTTCTTACTTACAGGCATGGCGTAATCCGTAAAAATTTATGATAGGGCTATTGTACCAAAACACCTGTTAACAATGCAAAATGGCCTGTTACCACCGTACAAAAGGCCTGTTATTATTTGATAATCTTATTGCTCAAAAGAATAATTCTGAGGGTATTTTCGTACCCCATATTAAACCTCTTTGAAAGATTAACGCATTCGCCAATATATCTCGGGATACCATCAATCAGGAATAGATACCAGTCTTGCGCTTTAATGCCTGTTCTTTTACAGGAAACCAGAGTTTATGTCGAAAATGCTCGATGCCGCGCCCCAGTCACCAATTGACAATCGAACCCAGGACGTTTCCCACACTGGCGACCGTCAATAATAAGCCAACGGGATATTTTCCGCTGGCCGTCAGGGCTAATAACACGGTTTCCGACTGCGCAGGAATGATGGTTGCGGCAAGAAAAGCCGATAGAAATAGCCCGCTGTAGACAGAAAATTCCATTTAACTAGAGCTTTACGGCCTTGAGCCTCAACGCATTCGCAATGACAGAGACGGAACTGAGAGCCATGGCGGCTGCCGCCATCACGGGACTGAGCATCAAGCCAAAGATTGGATAAAGAACGCCCGCCGCCACAGGTACGCCAGCCACGTTATAGATGAAGGCGAAGAACAGGTTCTGGCGGATATTTCGCATGACGGACTTGGAGAGTTTCTGCGCGCGCACGATTCCCATCAAATCGCCCCTTAATAGCGTCAGGCCTGCGCTTTCCATCGCCACGTCCGTGCCCGTTCCCATGGCGATACCGATGTCGGCGGCGGCAAGGGCTGGCGCGTCGTTTGTCCCATCCCCTGCCATCGCCACGATACGCCCTTCGCTTTGCAGTTTCTTGACAATACGGCCCTTGTCTTCGGGCAGGACTTCGGCTTCGACCTCGTCAATACCCAACTGCCGCGCCACGGCTTCGGCTGTCGTTTTATTATCGCCCGTGAGCATCACCACGCGGATTCCGGCGTTTTGCAACTCCTTGACCGCCTGCGGCGTGGTTGCCTTGATCGGGTCGGCAATCGCCAGAAGACCTGCGGCCTTTCCATTGACCGCCGCGAAGATCACCGTTGCACCGTCTTTGCGTAAAGCATCGCCCTCAGCTTCCAAAGCGGAAACATCCACGCCCAGATCATTCATCATTTTAATGTTACCAAGCACCACCGTACGGCCAGACACCTTGCCGACCACGCCTTTTCCGGTGGGCGAATCAAACTCATCTGCTTTGACGATGGAGAGGCCTTTTTCCTTCGCAGCCACAACAATCGCATGCGCTAGCGGATGTTCGCTGCTTTGCTCCAAAGATGCCGCCAGAGACAGCAGATTGTCCTCGGACATTCCTTGAGGGACAATCCGCGTGACTCTGGGCTTGCCTTCGGTGAGCGTTCCCGTTTTATCGATGACAAGCGTATCGACTTTTTCCATACGCTCCAGAGCTTCGGCGTTTTTAATCAAAACACCAACCTGTGCGCCGCGACCGACACCGACCATGATCGACATCGGCGTGGCAAGACCAAGGGCGCATGGGCAAGCGATAATGAGAACACTGACCGCCGCGATCAAACCGTAACTAAAGGCAGGCGACGGGCCGAATGCAAACCACACTATGAAAGCTACGATGGCGACAAGAATGACGGCTGGCACAAACCAGGCCGCGACATGATCCGCCAGCCTTTGAATGGGAGCACGGCTGCGTTGCGCTTCCGCGACCATCTGCACGATGCGGGACAGCATGGTGTCGCCGCCGACGCGCTCCGCCTTCATGATAAAGCCTCCCGTCTGGTTCATCGTGCCGCCGATCAGGGCAGCGTCCTTTTCTTTCATGACAGGCATGGATTCGCCCGTGACCATGGATTCGTCCACCGCACTCCTGCCTTCGACGACCACGCCGTCAACGGGAACCGTCTCGCCTGGACGTACACGCAAAAGATCTCCCGTATGAACGTGGGAGAGCTGAATATCCTCTTCCGTGCCGTCTTCGTTGATCCGGCGGGCGATTTTAGGCGATAAATTCAAAAGTGCCTTGATTGCGCCACCCGTTTTCTCCCGTGCGCGCAATTCAAGAACCTGCCCCAGCAGCACGAGAACCGTAATGACAGCCGCGGCTTCAAAATAGACCGGAACCGATCCGTCCTGACGGCGGAACCCATCGGGAAATACGTCCGGCATCAGCGTGGCGACGATACTGTAAAGCCAGGCCATACCCGTGCCGATGGCGATCAGCGTGAACATATTGAGATTGCGTGATACGATGGATGCCCAGCCGCGTGTAAAAAACGGCCAGCCCGCCCACAGCACGACAGGCGTTGCCAGCAGGAACTGGATCCAGTTAGAGGTCGCGCCCGTCACAAAGTGGAGATTGGTCAAATGCGCGCCCATCTCCAACATGAAGACCGGAAGCGTCAAAATAAGGCCGATCCAAAAACGGCGCGTCATATCGATCAGCTCGTGGTTCGGGCCTTCATCGCCCGTCATGACTTCTGGTTCCAAGGCCATGCCGCAGATGGGGCAGTTGCCAGGGCCGACTTGCCGGATTTGCGCGTGCATCGGGCAGATATAAATCGTCCCCGCCGGTGCGTCTATGACGGGAACTTTCGCTTGGTGATCATGCCCATGCATCGTGCAACACGAACCGTGCGACGATTTTTCTTCAGGTTTCTTATGATCGTGATGATGGTGCGAATGATCGGTCATGGCTGATATTCCTTATTCGTCAAATTTTGAAAACAAACGGGTGACTTCCTCGATGGACTTCATGCGGCTGGCCTTGTCGCCGCTTTGCATGGAGCTCGTGACGCATGAAGACAAATGGCGGCGCAGAACTTCGGTTTCAACTCCTTTGACCGCCGAGCGCACGGCCCGTAACTGGGAGAGGATTTCAGGGCAGTAGCGGCCTTCCTCGATCATTTTCTTTACCCCTTCGATCTGCCCCGCGATGCGGTTCAAACGCTTGATCTCAGCGTCATGGGATGCGTGTTTCGGGACTGCCATCGTCTTTCTCCATTTTTTTATATACCCTATAGGGGTATATAGTACGCAATCCCGCATAATCAAGCCATAAAAAAAGCCTATCGGGGACATCGATAGGCTTTTTTATCGATTCTTATAATAATCAGTGTTTGTGATCGCCGTGGCCGTTCATTTCCATGCCGCCGTCCATAACGGGCATCGGACCGCTGGCGAACTTATCGAGGTTTTCCTTGCTCTCGAAGTAATAGGTCATGCCGTGCGTATCCGCACCGATGACCGCGCTGGCCTTATCAACAGTTTTTCCACTGACGGGATCGGTAGCGGTGCGCAAGGATACGTCATTTTTCAGTTTGTCCGCGCACATCGGGCAGCACCCATAATACGTCTTTCCTTCGATATCGATGGCGATTTGCGGTTTATCGAACACCTTATTGTTCATCATGCAAACATACTGCGCTTCTGCAGGTTTAAGCCAAGCCCCGTCATGGGCAGGGCTAGAGTCTGCGGCCATGGCGGGCGCGAACGCGGTTAAGACCATCATCAATGCCAGTAAAATCGTCTTCATTGGTATTCTCCTTTATGAGTGGTTTATTTTACGGTTATGCCGAACGGCGCGAAGATGTCTTTGCCGCCAATCCGCACCTGGGCGAAGAGCTTCACGAAGCCAGCTTTCTCAGGCTCGATATGAAACTCCAGTTTCGGCCCGCCGCGTTCGATGTCACTGCTCGGCTCTTTGCCCATCGGATGGACATGGAGGACGGAATTATAATCCTCGGTAAAACCGACCACATGCGCGAAGGCGCCCATCACAGGCTCAAGCTGCGTAAAAGGCTGGCCGTCTTTGGTGACTATCACGCTTCCCATGACTGGCGCACCAGCTTTCGGCTCACCATCCAGGGCTAGAGTGAAGGTATAGCCCTCTACCGTCGCTGCCATGCTTGTAGCCTTGTTAATGCTGGCTTTTTCTTCAGCAGGCGACCCCATGTCGGTTTGCACATATTCCTGCTTGCCTGTCGCGACGGGGATCACATCCGCCCAGACGCGATAGCTGTCGTTCTTTAACGGCGTGAAGTCGAACACATACTCGCCTGGATTTTTACCGGCGACAGGATGGATATGATGGTAATCGGAAAGCGATGGATCAATTACCAGCAAATGCAGCTTTTTGGTATGAGCTTCCTTAAGATCATCAAACGTCAGCGGTTTGCCGTCGGCAACGGCATTAAGCTTTACAGTTACTTGCGTGGTTTTTCCGGCCTCCAGGGCGGCAGCAGGCTCAAGCGCCAGCTTCACCGTATTCTGAACGGCCATGGCGTCCATTTTTTTACCGCTATGTCCCATCGTGTCAGGAGACATGCTTGCGGGGGCAGCGGGAGCTTTCGAACCGTGATCAGCATGGTCACCTGCGGCATAAGCAGCAGCTCCTGTGGTCAGGATCGTGGTGACGAGCAGTGCGTGAAGTAATTTCATTTTTAGTCTCCTTAATTATTTGTTTTTTGTCATCTCGTCTGACATGGCATTACAGATTTCTGTCATACGAGAAATATGTGCGGAACTATAATTCCGATGCTTCCCCATGTGGCGATATGAAGCTTCCTCATGACATTTTTCTTTTAGGAATTCAGTGCGCTCAACCTTTGTTTTTCCTTGCATTTGCTCTTGAAGCGAAGGGGTTGCAACTGTTGTGCAGCCTGCTAAAATATTGTTCCCGCAAGTAAAGCAATTAATGTTTTCTTCATAGTGTTCTCCTTATTTTAAAGCCGCTTCGACAAGCTTGAGTGCGCCTTGGCTTTTCTTTAGTTCGGCCAAAGTTTTCTCAATATTTTTATCGTGTGTGGCGATGTGGAAATCAGTAGTAGTTTTGACGAGCTGTTTAGTTGCGCTAGATAATCTGGCTTTTTGTGCTGGATCAACAATATCAACGTCATTTTCAAGAAACTTCGCGGCCTCCTCAATGTGCACAGTAACATCATGCAGTTGATCCATGACCTTACCGTCGGCGAATAAGTCGGTTTTGTGTTTGGTTACCGCCTCATTCATAAATGAAATACCGTCACGCATTACCTGAATAGCGCCGTCTCTTGTTGTTATCTTGGCGGCTTCATCATGAACGGCGGAAGGTTCGTGCTGGCCATGCTGTTCTGTTTTCGAGTGATCCTCGTCGCCGTGCGCAAAGGCTGGTTGGTTTAATCCCGTCAGAGCAAGAATGGTGGTGGTCAATAGTAGTTTTTTCATGGTGGTCTCCTTTTTCATGGGTTGATGGCTTGGGGTAACAGAGTTGCGATTGGCTTTTTGCCGAACTTCCAGAACACGAGCGGGCGTACCGTAAGGTCGAGCAAGGTGCTGGAAAACAGACCGCAGAAAATGACAACCGCGACCGGATGCAGCAATTCGCGGCCAGGCTCGTCGGCAGCGATAACAAGCGGGATCAGGGCCAACGATGCCGTCAGCGCAGTCATTAATACAGGGATAATCCGCTCGGAAGTACCGCGATACACCATTTTCAAGTCAAACTTTTCGCCCTCATGCTCCATGAGGTGGATATAGTGCGCAATCATCATGATACCGTTACGGGCGGCGATCCCCGTGAGCGTGACAAAGCCCACCATGGTGGCGATGGAAAACACGCCGCCCGACAACCAGACGCCGATCACCGCGCCGATAAAGGCCAGAGGAATGGAGGTCATGACTTGCAGAGCAAGGTTGGCGCTCTTGAAATGGACATATAGCACCATGAACATGCCTGCGAGGGAGAGCAGACTCAAAAGCGCGATCAGGCGCGAAGCGCTGGCCTGGCTTTCAAACTGCCCACCATAGGTGACGTAGTAACCTTGGGGTAATTTTACCTTGCTATCGATGGCAGCTTGCACCTTCTGCACCACACCCACGAGGTCGCGGTCGGACACGTTGGCCTGGATCACGATCCGACGCTGCGCGTTTTCACGGTTGATGATATTCGGCCCCTTAGCGTCCTGCACGGTGGCAATCGCCTGAAGCGGCACGACATTACCGTCTTTGGTATCAACAGGAATCTGCTTGATCGCCTCGACATCGTTACGGGCGGTGTCAGACAGGCGCATGACGATGTCGTAAGTGCGCTGCCCGTCCAGAACCTGGCCCACGGCTTTACCCTGCATGGCCAGTTCGGCGTATTCGGCGGCTTCGCCAGACAAGAGGCCATAGGAAGCCGCTTTCTCGCGGTCAAACAGCACATGCACCTGTGGGATCAAAACCTGTTTTTCGACGGACAGGTCTACCACGCCTTCAACTTCGCTCATGGCCTGACGGATTTCTTCTGCCTTGGCGCGTAGCACGTCAAGATCGGTACCGAAAAGCTTGATAGCTATCTGAGCGCGGACGCCACTCATCATGTGGTCGATGCGGTGGGAGATTGGCTGCCCGATATTGACGGCGATGCCAGGGATTTCATCTAAGCGGTTGCGGATATCGGCCAGGATATCGGCGCGGGAGCGTTTAGATTCCTTGAGTTCAACCTCGATCTCGCTCGAATGCACACCTTCCGCATGATCGTCGCGCTCGGCACGGCCCGTGCGTCTGCCCGTCTCGGACGCTTCCGGCACCTGGCGGATCAAGTTTTCGGCAATCGTTCCGATACGGTTTGATTCCGCAAGGCTAGTACCAGGCGGGGTCAGGATATTGATGGTGACCGATCCTTCGTTGAACTGCGGCAGGAACTCCTTCCCAAAGAACGGCACCATCGCCATGACCCCGAAGGTGATCAAAGCGACGAAGGTCAGCACCAACCGGCTATGCGGGAAAGCGAAGTTCAGGACACGCTTTTGCGTTCCCTTGATCATACGGATAAGCCAGCCATCGTGTTCCGCGTTCATCCGCTTCATATTCGGCAACAGATAAGAGCAAAGCGCGGGCGTTAGCGTCAGCGAAACAAACAACGACGCGACGATGGAGGTAATATACGCAATTCCAAGCGGTAGGAATATCTTGCCTTCGATACCACCCATCGCAAAAAGCGGAATAAAGACCAGCACGACGATGATGGTTGCGAACACGATAGAGTTTCTGACCTCACTGGAGGCTTCAAAGATGACCTGCAGAGGGTTGCGTGGCTTTTCGGCATGGCGGTTTTCACGCAAACGGCGGAAGACGTTTTCCACGTCGACAATGGCATCATCAACCAGCTCGCCGATGGCCACAGCCAGGCCGCCCAGGGTCATGGTATTGATGCTCAAACCAAAATACTTAAAGACTATAGCGGTCAAAACAAAGGAGAGCGGAATGGCCGTCAAGGTGATGAAGGTCGTACGGAAATTGAGCAAAAAGAGGAAGAGAACGATGGCTACCAGAATAGCTCCGTCACGCAAGGCTTCCTCGACATTCTTGATCGCCCGTTCGATAAAGGTTCCCTGTTTGAATATCTCGCCGTGAATCTTCACGCCTTCCGGCAAAGTTTTTTGAATGCTGGCAAGCTCGGCCTCAACCGCCTCGGTCAGCTTGATCGTATCAGCACCAGGCTGTTTTTGAATGGAAAGGATAACGGCAGATTGGCCGTTGACGCTGGCATCTCCGCGCTTGGCGAGCGGGCCGCCGAGCTTGATATCGGCCACCTGATCGAGGGTCAACGGCGTCGGGCTACCATTGTCCTGCGGAAGCGGTGACTTTGCCAGATCTTCGATAGTTTTGATCCTGGCGACGTTACGGATCAGGCTTTCTTGATAATCCGAGAGGAGGAATCCCCCCGTGGCATTGATATTCGAGCCTTCGATCGTGGCCTCGACGTCATGCAGCGTGACGCCGTAGTTTTTAAGTTTTAGAGGATCGACCAGCACCTGATACTGTTTCAGTTCGCCACCGATCACCGAGACTTGCGATATGCCAGAAATGGAAAGAATGCGGTTGCGGATATCCCACTCGGCGATCGTGCGCAAATCCATGCCACCGATCTTTGGATCCTCGCTGGTCAGACCGATCAACATAATCTCGCCCATGATCGATGAAATCGGCCCCATAACGGGACGAACATCCTGCGGCAAGGTTTCCTGCGCCTGCTGCAGTTTCTCAGCCACGATCTGACGGGCGGTGTAGATGTTCGTATCCCAGCCAAATTCAACCCAGACGATGGAAAGGCCGATAGCGGAGGCCGAACGCACACGCTCGACGCCCGTCGATCCGTTGACCGCCGTCTCAAGCGGCCAGGTGACCAAAGCCTCGACTTCTTCCGGTGCCAGACCCTCAGCTTCGGTGAAAATCGTCACGGTCGGGCGATTCAGGTCGGGGAACACGTCGACAGGCAGTTTGCTGATCACGAACACGCCATAGACCATCAGCAGGGCTGAGGCCGCGACGACCAGAAGCCTGTTCTTCAAAGAAAAGTGGATGATTGCGTTTAGCATTATATAATCCTTTGCTCACGAGCCATGCGGCGATCAATGCTCATGACCGTGACCGTCATCTTCTTTTTTGCCTTCCATCGCGGGAGTGTCTTTTTTGGGTTCGGTCGATTTAGCGAATTGCAACTGGTAATTCCCAACCGTTACGACTTCCTCATCGGGAAACACGCCTTCCAGCACTTCGCGCTCCGTTCCAAATTTCGCGCCCAGCTTGACACTACGGCGCTCGAACGCATTGCCGCTTCTCACGAAAACGAATTGTTCGCCGCTTTCACCCAGAATGGCTTTGACGGGAACGGTCAAAATGTCGGCAGGCTCGGTCACTTCGATGGAGAGAACGACCTGCATATTGGCAAGCAACGTGCGATCCGGATTTTCAACCAAGGCATAGACATTCAGCGTGCGGCTGCCGCGATCATACGCGCCGTCCATGCGCTGCACCTTTCCCTTCAGCGGCGTGTTGCCGATCAGGCTGCTGTTGACGCTGACATTCTGGCCGACCTGAACCTTGGCGACATCCGGCGTTTCGTACATGACGCCGCGTACCAGGACTTCCGAGGAATCCCCGATTTCCATCAATCCGGCCTCCGGTGTGACGGATTGACCCAGAATAACGTTCTGCTTGGTCACATACCCATCGAGGGGCGACGGGATAGACACCGGAGAGCTGCCGACGAAGATCGGCTGAATGGTCAAAAGGCTCTGGCCTTTGGCAACTTTCTCGCCCACCTTGACGTGGATCTCCGACACGCGCCCCGCCGCCCGCGAGGTGGCGATAGCCTGACGTTCCGGCAAAAATTCAACGATCCCATTTACATCGACCGTTGTTGCGCGCGCGGCGATGGCCGCTTTCACCGTCTGGATGCCAAGATTATTGATCGCCGTATCCGACAATTCTATTGTACTCGTTACCTGAACAGTTTCTTCCGTTCCTGGGGCAGCGGCGTGATCCTCCCCTTCATGGGCAAACGCGGGCATAGACGATCCAATGACCGCGACAAGGGCCGATGTGATCAAAAACTTTTTCATTATCTGATTTCCTCTATTTTACCGCCCAGCTCCACTTCCAGAGCGCCGCGCGCATTGACGGCCTGCGCCAGCGCGTCAAGCGCTTCGTTCTCACTGGAAAGAAGTTTTTCCCGCACCTGCCAAACTTCGAGAGCGTCCGCCTGTCCTTGGCGGAACATGCTGCGCGTCAGCTCGTAGGATTTGCGGTAGCCAGGCAGGATGCTGTCAAAGTAACTGTCCGCGCGGGACTGGAGCGCCGAGGCGCTCTGCTGCAATTCGCCAATGACGTCTTGCTGCGGCAATCCGGCATAAAGATCGGCCTCGGATTTGGCTTGGCGCAGTTCAGCGTTGGCCCGTTTACGTTCCGCATCGTTCTGGTTCCACAGCGGGATGCGCAAGGCGACGCCGACCCCGTAGGACTGTTCATCTCCGTTGGGCGAGCGCGAATAAAACACGCGCGGGCCAAACTCCGGCATGGCGGCATCCTGCTGGGCGACGCTCAAACGACGCTCCGCCGCCTGGATACGGTTTTTGATCACGTTTCTGAGGTTTGACTGCGTCTGCGCAAAGGCCAAAAGCCGTTCGGTATCTTCCGGCACCGCCACGAAAGCCGGACGCTCCAGTTTTGCCTGCTGGAAACTACGCCCCGTCAACCGAGCGAGTTCCGTGCGCACCTGACGCAGTTCCGCGTCGACCGCGTTGGCGTCGGCGCGCAACTTGGCGGCATCCGACGAGAATAGATGGGACGCCGCTGGGCTTGTCTGACCTTGCCTCGCCGACTCCTTTACCAGTTTTTTCATCTTGTCGGCGTCGTCCGCGTAATTCTCGTAGAGCTTCTTGCGTTCGGAGAGCAACCAAACCTGGGTGTAAAGCACCGTGGTTTCGTTGATGACTTTGAGGATTTCGTATTTCTGCTCCATGCTGGCCACGTTCGCCAGAGCTTGCGCATAGCCGCCGCGTGCGCCCGATAGCTGGGATAATTTCAAAGGTTGGATGAATTCCAGATCCGCTCCCATGCCACCTTGACCCTTATCGCGCACGACATCAACCTGAAGCTCAGGGTTATCGAGCAAAGTCGTTTCCGTCGCATCCGCCATCCGGTCTTCATAATCGCGCTGTGCGCGGAACAGGCTGGTGTTTTTTTGAAGGCTTTCCTTGATGACCTGATCAAGAGTTAAAGCGGGAGTTTCCGCATAAGAGGGCATCGAGAACAAGATCGCCACAATCACTAATTGCCATATTATTGATTTCTTCATGAAAATTCCCGCCTTTTGCTGGTCTCATGAAACTAATACGGCTTAAAAGGGGCTATCCCTCAAAAGAAAGGTGCAATTTTTCGGATAAAATCTTCCGCGCCCGATAGACGCGGGTTTCCACGGTTTTTGCCGAAACGCCAAGGATTTCGGCGCATTCGGCCTGGGTTCGCTCCTCCATGGCAAAAAGGATAAAGGCTTCCTTGAGCGTATCGGGCAGCAAGTCGATTTCCCGCCGCAGCAAGGTCAGTTGTTGCCTTGATAGGAAACCCGCCTCGATATTTTCGTCGCTGCGCTGCCAATCGCCAGAGCCGCTCTCATTCAAAGCGTCCAGAGAAACGTTGCGGGCGTGATTTTTATTCTTGCGAAAATGATCGCGGCACAGATTGACTGCGATCTGAAAGAGCCAGGTGCTGAATTTGTAGGCGGGGTCGTATTTGTCGATATTGAAATAGAGCTTTGTGAAGGTCTCCTGCGTCACATCGAGCGCGGCGTCCTCATTGCCTACATAGCGCCAGGCCAGACGATAGACACGCTCCTTGTAGCGGTGCATGATCTCGTTCAGCGCAAAATCGTCCCCAGAGCGCAATCGCTTGACGAGCGCGTAATCCTCATCGGCTGTGTTTTCTTTTCCGATCCTATGGGTTCTGAACAAGGGCATCTGCGGCTAACTTATTAAGCTTTTCCGCCTGTTGCGGCGTTAATACGGTCTGCATGTCGAAAATATGCTCAATCGTCAGCTTTTGCAGCTCACCTTGCGCGTGGTGGATACGCTCAACGGCGGCGGCGACACGCTTGGAAAATGCCTTGTCTTCCAGCATGGCGGCGGCGAGTTCCAGATTACCAACATGGATTTTTTCACGTAAGACCCGCTGCTTCTCGGCGAATTTTTTCTCGATTTGAGCGAGTTTTTGATCCTGTTCCGCCGTGATGCCGATCTGCTCGTGCAGCCAAACATGGGCATCGTTCTGGTTATGATGCGGAGCTTTGAAGAAATTACCGCAAGCGTAAAAAGCGCCAAAACCCACAAGCGCGATGACGATAAAATAAAGGATTTCTTTTTGATAGGAGCGCATCAGGTTTAACCCCCGTTCTTGGCAAAAATAGCCGTAGACGTTATACCATAGTTTGAAGAAAAGACCTGCAGGTTGAGGGCCTGCGCCGCATTGGCGGTCTGCGGGTTGGAAACGCTCAAAGTTGCGGCGAAAACGCCGACCATCAGGGCGAAAGAAAGAGACGCCAGGCGATATTCAGGAACGAAAAGACTGGCCAGCCAGCCTTCGATGACGTTACGCGGCATATCTGCCCGCAGTCTGTTGATCGATTGCCAGACACGGCTTTCCATCGTCTGCAGACGGTCAAGCCGAGGGTGCGTGTCTATCAACCCTTTGATTAGTTTGTCAATTTTTTCATTCGACATGATGCTTACCTCTTTCCAACTATACCAGTAATACGTTAGGAAAGTCGCTATCCCTTAAACCGAAGAACGATTTTTATAACTACTTCCTAATGACGAGGCTAGTTCACGTTTTCCCTGTTTTATGATTTTAATTGCGCTACTCAAAAACAAAATCGCCATAATCCCCGCAACTAAGAGATCTGGCCACCCCGTGCCGGTCCCGAAAACGCCGAGCGCCGCCAGCATAACGGCTACGTTACCGATGGCGTCATTTCGGGAGCAAAGCCAGACAGAGCGCACATTGGCATCACCATCACGCCAGCGCATCAAGATCAATACGCTTGCCACATTCGCTAGGAAAGCCATAAATCCAATGACACCCATGATTTCCGCTTTGGGCGTTTCAATAAAAATGACGTTGTAGATTGTACTGCCCATGACCCATAACCCCATGAGCAAAAGGCTCATCCCCTTTGCTAGTGCGGCGATGGAGCGTACACGCAAGACTTTGCCGATCACGATCAAGCTGATCGTGTATGTGACCCCGTCCGCAAAGAAGTCCAAAGCATCAGCCATCAGGGCTTGCGACCCGGATATATGCCCTGCCACCATTTCAACCCCAAACATCAGGAAGTTGATTGCGATGACAAAGAGCAAGGCCCGCCTGAAACTTGGATCGGAACCGTCAAAGCCTACGTCGTGTCCGCAGTGTGCGCCCATCTTTTACCTTTCAACGGAGCCAGATCATGGCTCGACTTGTTCAACTGTCGGATAAAGCGACTTTACCAAATCTTTCTGACTTTCAAAAAGATCGAGGGCTTCCGTGGCACCCGCCGTGTTTTTATCCTCGGCGGCGTGATGGAAGCGATCCACGGTCTTGGTCAGTTGATCAAGGGCCTGGGTCATCTTTTTGCCGTTCTCTTCCTTTACGGCTTGCGGATGATCATGCAACGCTGCAACGGCGGCAGCCAATTTTTCTCCGGCTTCATGCAGGGCATCGGCGTTGCTGTCCTTTAAGGCCTGCCGTGCCGAAGCAATGGTTTCATCGATCATCGCCCAAGCCGCATCCACCGTCTCCGGCTTTGTAACCGCAAAATGCGGCTTTTCATCATGACCGTGGCCATCGCCGTGCGCTTCCGATGTTTCAGCGACGTGGCCTTCTGCGCCATGATCATGGCCATCAGCGGCATAGACAGGTAAGGACAAGGCGACGATAGCAATTCCGGCAAGTAGTAAAGTTTTAAGCGGGTTCATAGGTTTTCTCCTTTTTGGGTTTTGAAAATGTTTTATAAAGCGCAGGCAGCACGATCAGCGTCAGCAACGTCGCCGTAATCAGACCACCGATGACAACGGTCGCCAATGGCTTTTGCACCTCAGCGCCCGTGCCTGTCGCCAGCGCCATCGGCACGAAGCCGAGCGAGGCCACAAGCGCGGTCATCAAAACGGGCCGCAGGCGGGTTAAAGCTCCTTCCACGATGGCTTCCCGTGTTTCCATACCTTTCTTCACGAGGTCATTGATGTAGGTGATCATCACAAGGCCGTTCAGTACGGCGATACCGGAAAGCGCGATAAAGCCCACCGCCGCAGGGATCGAAAACGGCATATCACGCAAGAACAGCGTCAGGATGCCGCCTGAAATCGCCAACGGGACGCCGCTGAACACTAGCAAGGCCTGTTTTGCCGACCCCAGAGCCGTGAACAGCATCATAAAGATCAGAAAGAAACAGGCCGGAACGACAATCATCAATCGGTTTTGCGCCGCGACCAAGTTTTCAAACTGACCGCCCCAGTCAAGCCATAAACCAGGCGGCAGCTTGGCCTGTTGATCAAGTTTTTGCTGTGCCTCCACCACGAAAGAGCCGATGTCGCGGTCACGCACGTTTGCCTGCACCACGACGCGCCGTTTACCATTCTCGCGACTGATCTGGTTCGGCCCTTCGGAGAGGCGAAATTTTGCCACTTCTTTCAAAGGTACGAACGCACCACTTTCACCGTCCTCATGCGGTACGGGGACGGGAAGGTTTTCCAGGGCAGGAATATCCTGACGCACGGATTCGGGCAGGCGCACGACGATGGGGAAGCGTCTGTCGCCCTCGAATACCAGCCCGGCCTCTTTCCCGCCAACAGCCGACGATACCAGGTCAAGGATACTCCCGACATCAAGGCCATAGCGCGCAATCGCATCCCTGTTAAGGTCAATATCGAGCATGGGAAGGCCTGTGGTCTGTTCAACCTTCACGTCAGCCGCACCCTCGACGCTACGCAGGACGCTTGCGATCTTATTCCCGGTTTCGTTCATGACATTGAAGTCATCGCCATAGACCTTCACCGCAACGTCGCTTCGGACACCGGAAATCAGCTCGTTAAAGCGCATCTGGATCGGCTGGGTGTATTCGTAGTTATTTCCCGGCACCTGTCCCACGGCCTTGGCCAGCTTCTCGATGAAATCCGCCTTGTCCATCGACTGATCCGGCCATTCATCATGGGGTTTGAGGATGATGAATGTATCGGAGACGTTGGGCGGCATCGGGTCAGCCGCCATTTCAGCCGTACCCGTCTTGGAATAGACAAAAGCCACTTCCGGCAAGGCGCTGACGGCTTTTTCGACCTGCAACTGCATCGCGGTCGATTCCGAAATCCCCGTGCTGGGAATCCGCATGGCGTGCATGGCGATGTCTTTTTCATCGAGGGAGGGAATGAATTCCTGCCCCAGGCGGCTTCCTACAAACAAAGAGAAAACAAAGAAGATGACAGCCGAGATGATGACAACCTTTGGCCTGTTCAGCGACCAGTTGAGCATCGGCGCGTAGCCTGATTTGGCCTTGGAAATGATCCGGCTTTCTTTTTCCTCGACCCTCCCCGTGATACACATGGCGATCATGGCGGGGACGAAGGTAATGGAGAGAACGAAAGCGGCTATCAGGGCAATAATGACCGTCATGGCCATCGGCTCAAACATCTTGCCTTCAACGCCCGAGAACGTCAGAAGCGGCAGATAGACCGTGATAATAATCATCTGCCCGAATACGGCAGGCTGGATCATCTGGCGGCTGGCCTCGATCACTTCCTGCATGCGCTCCTGCAACCTCAGCAAGCGCCCCTCATGATGTTGGCGTTCGGCCAGACGGCGCAGACAGTTTTCTGTGATAATGACAGCGCCATCCACGATCAGGCCAAAGTCAAGCGCACCCATGCTCATTAAATTGGCGCTGATGCCCGCTTTCAGCATACCTGTGGCTGTGATCATCATGGTAATGGGGATAACGAGCGCGGTAATCAGGGCGGCGCGGATATTGCCCAGCAACAAGAACAGGATCACAACGACCAGCAACGCGCCTTCACCGAGGTTTTTCTGCACCGTTTGAATGGTGGCGTTCACAAGTTTTGTGCGGTTCAGCACCGTTTTTGCTTTAACGCCGTCTGGCAAAGATTTATTGATCTCGGCCAGTTTCATATCGACGGCGTTTGAAACGATCCGGCTGTTTTCACCTTTGAGCATCATCGCCGTGCCGACAACGACTTCATGGCCGTTTTCACTGGCGCTGCCCGTGCGAAGCTCTTTGCCCAGCTCGACGGTTGCCACATCCTTGATATAAAGCGGTATACCGCCACGCGTTTTAAGAACGACGTTGGCAATTTGGTCAATCGTCTCCAGCCGCCCATCGGCGCGGACGACATAGGATTCGCCCTTTTGCTCCAAAAATCCCGCGCCCGTGCTGGCGTTGTTGCGCTCTAGTGCGTCGATGACATCGGAGAAGCTTAAACCTAAAGCCGCTAGTTTTTGAGGGTCGGGCTGTACGTGATATTGTTGGGCATATCCGCCGATGGCGTCAACTTCGGCAACGCCTTTGACGTTTTTCAATTGCGGCCTGATGATCCAGTCCTGCACCGTGCGCAGATACATGGCTTTTTCGAAGGGTGATTTCAGCACACGGCCCTCCGGCGTGGTGAAGTCCGCCTCTGGATTTTCGTATTCTACCGTCCACATATAAATCTCGCCAAGACCTGTCGAAATGGCCCCCATGCGCGGCTCCGCCCCTTCGGGCAGTGACTCTTTGGCTTCCGCCAGGCGCTCATTCACTTGCGCACGGGCGAAGTAAATATCGACCTTATCCTCGAAAATCACCGTGACTTGGGCAAAGCCGTTGCGCGAAATGGATCGCGTATAGGAAAGGCCGGGTATGCCCGCCATCGCGGTTTCAATCGGATAGGTGACCTGCTTTTCGATCTCATAGGGCGAAAGCGAAGGCACTTCCACGTTGATCGCCACCTGATTGTTCGTGATGTCGGGTACGGCGTCAATCGGCAGCTTGGTCAGGGAATACATACCATAGGCCGCGAAGATCGCGGTCATCATGACGACCAGCAATCTTTGCTTAATGGAAAAGCCGAGTATTTTTTCAATCATTTTTTTATACTTTCTTAGTGTGCATGTTCCGCTTCGGCTTTACCCAGTTCGGCCTTGAGCGTGAAGGTATTGGAAACGGCGACAGGTTCGCCAAAGCTCACGCCGGAGAGAATCTCCACATGGCGGCTGTCCTCGCGCCCCGTGGTCACATCGCGTTTTTCAAAGCCTTGCGCGGTGCGTACGAAAACCGCGGGCTTTCCACCTATCGATTGAAGCGCCTCTTTGGGCAGGATCAGATCGGTATCCTGGGCTGATGTCGCAATCGCGGCATTCGCAAATTCGCCTGGCCGCCATTTACCTTCTGCGTTATCAAGTTCGATAATCGCTTTGGCGGCGCGGGTTTCAGGATCGATGGCGGGGCTGACGAAGATCAGCTTGCCGTCGGCCTTGCCGCCGCTGCCTGCGACATTCGCCATCAAGCCTTCCTTGACGAAAGGCAGGTCGCCAGGCGCGATAGCGGTTTCAACCCAGACCACACTCAAGTCCGCCACGGTAAAAGCCGAATGTGTCGTATCGACATATTCGCCAAGCGTCAGCTCACGGGCGATGATACGGCCCGGCAGTGGAGAGCGCATTTCATGAAAGCGGGAGTTTCCATTGCTGGAGACTTCGCCGTCGTGACCCAGGGCTTGCAATTTCTGCTTTGCCAGATCGAGTTTTATTTTAGATTCCTGATGGCCGTTTTTCGCGGTTAGATAATCTTGTTCCGCCGTGATTTTTTTATCCCACAGCCCTTTTTCACGGTTAAAGGTCGTGCGGGCAAGCTCTTCGGCGCGTCTGGCAGCGAGATATTCAGCCACGGCCTCGGCCATTTCTCGGCTTTCGATCAAAGCCAGTATCTCGCCTTTTTCAACGGTATCGCCCAGGTTCTTTCTGGCTTCCGTCACCGTGCCGCCCACTTTGGCGACGATCTGCGACATGCGGTCGGCGGCGGCGACGATTTTTCCAGGTACGGACACTTCCCGTGCCAATTGGCCAGGGCCAGCGGCGGCAACTTTAATGTTCGCCGCTGCGACCTGTTCGGCGCTTAAAGGAATGACGCCTTCTGCGTGTTCGCCTTCTTCCGCCTTGCCTTCGGCATGGCCATGCTCATCTTCGTGACCGTGGCCGTGTTGCTCTTCTTTGCCTTCGTCGTGCTTTTCTTCACCCTCTTCATGGCCGTGCGCATCGCCATGGGCGTCTTCCGCCGCTAGGCTGGGCGAGACCGTATAATTCCATGCGGAAAACCCGCCTGAGAGCGCGAGTATGGCAACACCTGCCAAAAGCAGGATTTTAATTTTTGACTGTTTCATTGGTATTTCCTTTATCGTTGTGTTGCCCGGCATGAATGGCCGTCATGCGCTCAATGGTTGCCCGCTGGCGGTGGTAATCCAGAACCGCTTCGTTGAACTGCTTGCGGGCGTTAAACAGGGTGCGCTGTGCATCCAATACTTCCAGATAGCCGAATTTTCCGGCCTTATACCCTTCACGGGCGACGCCGAAAGCCTCTTCCGCGCCAGGCAAGACGGTTGCTTTCAGCGTTGTCGCTTCGCCGTAGGCACTGCTGAAATCCCCGTAAACACCCGTCAAGACGGCTTCAAGCGACAGCTGCGCACCCCGCTGATCAAGCATCGCGGCATTCAGGTCGTGGCCAGCGCGTTCAATGCCGGCGCTGTTTCTATTAAAAACAGGAAACGGAAAGGAGACGCCTGCAACAAAGGCTTGCGCGTTATTATCTCTGGAATCCCTTATGCCAAAACTAAGCGTGGGATCGGGAACGGCGTTGGCCTTTTCAAGAGAGAGACCGGCACGCGCCTGATGAACGCTTGTGTCGATAATTTTGACATCCGGCGTCTGATCCAAGCGGACACGGTAGGATTCTAACGATTGCGGCTGGCTCAAGGGCGGCAGGCTGTTCGCCGCCACGATAAATGTGCCGACCTTGCCGCCCATCAGTGACGATAAGCTTTGTTGTTTGGCGCTAAGGTTGCGACGGGCGCGATCCAGGGCAATCTGGCTGGCCGTGCGCTCGATCTCCGCCTTGTTTTTCTGGATCGGCGGCTCTTTTCCGGCCTCGACCTTGGCAACAACGCTGTCACGCACTTCCGTCGCCAGCTTTTGTTCTTCTTCAAGAATGGTGACTTCCTGCTGTGCGGCGACGACTTCCGCAAAAGCAACCGTTACGTCACGGATAAGATCAAGACCCGCGGCATCGCGGACATAGTGGGTTTTTGTCTTCTCGGCATCCGCCACGCGCACACGGTTTCCGCGCTTGCCGGGCAGTTCCACCAGCTGTGAAACGCTGTAGGTATATTCGGCGCTGCTCGTCCCGTCATAAGGGCCGCTGCCATAAATATTTTCAGCCTCGATAGAAATTTCAGGGTTTGGTAAAACTCCCGCCTGCGATTGACTGGCGGTGGCGGCATCCGCCCGCGCCGAAGATGCCCCCAAGGCCGGGGAATTTTCCAAAGCCCATGCGACAGCCTGATCCAGTACAAGCAAGGCAGGTGTGGCTGGCGTTTCCTGTACGACAGGATTGATCGTCGCCTGTTCCTGGGCATAGGCAGGAAAAGCTGGCGGCAGCGAAACCGCCGCCAGCAAACCTGCCAGAATGAATGATTTTGTTTTCATGTCTGGCTTTTCCTTTTTATTGGCCGCGTTTGGACAGCCAGTCACGCATAAAGGCGATTTCCGCCTCCTGCGCCTGGATGACGTCTTGCGCCAGTTTTTTCACTTGCGGGTCTTTCCCGTGCGCCAGCGCCAGTTTCGCCATGTCGATGGCGCCCTGGTGGTGCGGGATCATGCCGCGCATGAAATCGGCATCGGCATCGCCCGTGGGGGCCACGCTCATGTTTTCATGCATGGTTTTCATGGCAGGGGCATAAATATCCTTCGTGCCATGGTTCATGTTTGAATGATCCATGCCCGACATCTCGCCCTTTGTTTTTTTGGAACACATCATTCCCTTACCGTCCGACATGCTGGCACAGCAGGAACAGGACATGTCGCCCTTCATGCCCATGGTCGCAGCGGTGCCGCCCGCTGTTTCAGCGGGTGTCGAAGATTGGGGTTTTAGGGTGGTAGAACAGGCCGACAATGACAGTATTGCCAGTACGATGAGCGTGGGACGCATAGCCCCGGATAGAAGCGTTGTCATAAGAATATCTCCTCGTTTGATTGAAAAATGCGTAACGCAAGTTCCAGCCGCTTTTGCAAAGCGACTTTACGGATTTAAGCCTATCGACTTAGAATCCGTTTAAATCAAACGAGGGATTTGGGAGGGCGCTTGAAGCCCGATAAGATATCTCCGTCTAAACTTGTATCGACGGCTGTATATGAGAGGCTCACGACAGGGTCACTCATCATCAGACCCATGGCAGGCATGGCAACGTGGGAAACACAGCAATGACCGCAGGTCAGGCATAAATGCTTGCCGTCTTTTGTGCCGCTATTGTCGTCTTTATTAGCGGCGCCATCATGGCAGTCATCCATCGACGACATATTCTTTTCAAGAGAGACGCCTTGAGCGCATTTTTGCGAATCAAAAGCGTGCGCAGCGGCTGAAAAACCGCTGAAACCAATCGCAAAAATGAGCAAGATGACTAAAACACGCATGATCGAAGCATAGCATGAAGTAATTAAAAAACAATGAGTTGCTTGCGATGCATAAGATTTCTTAATTTTTTAAAGGCCATATCAAGAGTTTAGATCAACGCACACTCTCGTTCCTAGTTGTCCAGTCATGCGATAAAGATTTGCCAGATTATTTAAATGGCCGCTCCAGGGAGGAGCGCTTCGTTGCCCGTCATCTTTTGCGGAACGGCATACATCCATCAAGATTGTCGGGGCTGGTAAATCACTCATAGCATCCTCGCAGCTTTTTACTCACACTCACGCCCCAGATTTTGCGGTGCCAGCCGTAGACACAATAAGTAATCATTCGTTATAATAAGATGAATTTAGCGGCGCGTGTCATTCACACCGCCACTTAGTCTGCCGTAACCGGCAATCCTAAGAAATATTGGCGCATATGTCCGCAATTGGCGGGTATGTGCGCTTTTGTATTTTGAACCGGGCTCCTGAGAAACTGCCCATCTCATGTGCCATCTCTGGATTCTCTCAGAATGCCAAAAGGCCAGTCCGGTTCAAACTGGCCAAAAACCCGCGATTTATACTTTTGTTATTAAATGATCGTGAGACTGTTTGTGATGAGGCGGCGTACGTGGCGCTCAACCTGACCATACCGCCCAGCCATGCCGCAGGCACCGAGAAAAAAATCCATGGCAAGGCGCGCACAAGATTAATATGCCCCGCACGGGAAAATCTCCATATCCCGCCACTAACCACAACTATATTGCAAACAAGAGAAATAACCGGGATGAAACTATGTGGCGTTTCTGAGAGAGCAAGAATGGCCGTATATGTGGATCCACCGCCGAAGCCGATCATAGCGTATATAAGCGCCGTCAGAAAAAAGGCTCCCGATACCATCGCCATCCCGCACATCCCTCAAGAGAAGGATTTTGTATAGCTCTACGATCCACACAGATCAAGGCTCTTTACCTCATATCTTTATGTCAGCGTCATCACGGTCGGGAAAACCCCGGCGAACAAAACGTCAGATTGCTTGCGCCGCATCGGCGACGCACATCGCTTAGAATTCTACTGTTTGGCAAAGTACCTCGAGCTGCACGCCGAGTTACCAGAATTCAACCGCAGTGATGCCCCTAAATTCAGCCGCCAGCAGCGCCCTAATTAAATCCCGCCAATCTCGACCAGCCTCGTGTTGCCCTTCTCGCCCGCCTCGTAGCGCAGGAATTGCACAAGGCTGTCGATCTGGTCGTCATTTCGGCCACCGGGGAACTGCACCAGCTCGTGGTAGAAATCCTTCAGCCAGGGCGCCTCGCGGGGCAGCCAGACCTTGCCGGCCTCGATGTGCACCGACACGGCTGCTGCACGGGTTCTTTTGTCTTTATCTGGCCTGATGGCCGTTACATAGTCCATCGTAATACCAAGATTGCGGCTCACCTCCTCGTAAAGGATAGAACCGGAGCCTGCGTCCTCAATCACAATCTCGACCAGCGGGTATTTGGCCGCATGCTCGTAAACGAGTTTTTTAAGGTCGGGATAGGCGAGCTGGACACGCAGGATGTCGAGCAAGAAATATTCGTTGTTAAAAATCATCCAGGTTGTGCAAACACTAAAATCATTTTTGCTGCCGCCTTTGATCGCGGTATCCCAGCTCTCGACGATACGGCTGCCCCGGCGGGGAATGAGTGTCCCTTCATAGCGCTTGAACCATTCGAACTTGATGATTTCGCCTTCCTCGGGGATCGGGCGCTGCAGGTATTGGGCTGAATAGCGATAACTGCCGATTTCGGCTTCAATCTTGTCCAGAACTGCACGGGGCTCGCGTGCCTCATGCAGAACCTCCCCAACCTTGCGGTGATAGGGGGCAGCGTTTTCCAGTTCGATGATTTCGTCAAAAGCGGCAATGGCGGGCAGGTTCAGAACTTCCCAACCGCCTTTTTCCATCAGGTGCCCGACCAGGTCGTCCTGGTGCAGGCGCTGCATCACAACGATAATGATGCCTTCTTGCTTGTTATCCAGGCGGCTGTAGGCGGTGTTAAAGAACCATTCGCGTGCCGCGTCGCGCTTTGCCGCGGACATGGCATCATCAGCCTTCATAATGTCATCGATAATGACAATATCGCCGCCGCGGCCAGTCAACGTGCCGCCGACGGAGGTCGTGTAGCGAAAGCCGCCTTTCGTGGTCAAAAACTCCACCTCGGTGTTTTTCATGGAGCTTAGGCGCGTATGAGGAAAGGTCGCTCGGTACCAAGGCTCCTGCATGATCTGGCGGCATTCGCGGGCGTTTTTAAGCGCAAGATCGGCGCTGTAACTTGCGCAAACAATACGCTTCTCGGGATAAAGGCCCAGGACGTAAGCGATAAATGCCACTGACACAGATACGGATTTCAAATAGCGCGGCGGCAGCGTAATAATCAGGCGCTTGCAATCGCCACTGATGCACTTTTGCAATTTGTGCGTCATGGCGCGAATATGCCAGTTATCCTGATAGGGCGAACTCGGCTGCAAGGTATTTTGGACCTTTGCGACAAAGCTCGCGAGGTCGTAAGTCAGAGAATTATACAAAAGCGCTTTGGGATCCATTTTTTACTCCTTACCCTGCATGTACATGTAAAGATTTTTTAGGATTTCATCGTCCTCCGGGGACAATGGACCCGTGGCACGGACCGTTTCTTCATCAAAGCCAGTCAAACGCGCCATCAGACCCAAGAGCGCGCTTACGGCGTGCTTATTACCGCGCAGCGCATGAACCATCAGGCTGCGCAAAAGCGCGCGTTGCGCGGGCATGCGGATTTCACGATCGCCCTCGCGGATAGCTATGATCCGAGCCAGCTCGAGCTCAAGATCGGTTTTGAGATTGGCGCCGCCCTTCTTGCGACCCTTCGGATTACCGGAATGGCCAGACTTAAAACGGGTATGTGCTGGCGGTTTTTTATATCCGACCTCGTAATCGTCTTTATTCGACATGGCCAGCCTCCTGTTCGGTTTGAGCGAAGGATTTACCGGTTTCAGCGTGGATGGCATCCTTGCCGGTCATTTTTTGCCAGCGGCGGATGGCGACATCTACATAGGCCGGCTCAAGCTCGATCAGACGGGCATGGCGGCTCGTACTCTCGGCTGCAAGGATCGTTGTGCCTGAGCCGCCAAACGGGTCGAGGATGATGCCGGCAGGTGCCGAGCAGTCGAGAATGGCATCGGCGACCAGAGCCGTCGGCTTGATCGTCGGATGGGCCGCCAAATCGTCCTCGCGGCCGGCGTGGAAAGTGTTCTGGCCGGCGTACTTCCAGAGGTTCGTTCTGTAACGGCCATGAACCCCCAACTGAATGTTATTCACATGCGGCGCAGTGCCGTTTTTGAAAACCGCGACGAACTCATGCTGGGAGCGGTAGAGCGAACCCATGCCGCCGTTATCCTTGGCCCAGACGCAGATATTTTTGAGTTCGGTGTAGGCTTCGCGGCCGGCAGTGACGAGCTCCTCGATGTGGCGCCAGTCCATGCAGACAAAGTGGATGCTGCCGTTGGCGGAATGGTCGGCCATATGGCCCAAGGCGGTACCGAGAAAGGCCAGAAACTCGGCGCGGTCCATCTCGCCGCTGGCCATGGCGAATTCGGCATGCTTGTGCTTACCAAGGCCACTGATGTCTTTGACACGCACGTTGTAGGGCGGGTCGGTAAAGATCATCTGCGCCTGGTCGCCACCCATCAGGCGAGCATAGTCACCGGCCTCCAGGGCGCTGCCGCACAAAATCTTGTGATTGCCCAAAAGCCAGAGGTCGCCCGGGCGGCTGACTGGGTCCGGCTTGATCAGATCATCGAAAGGCGCATCAGCCTCTGCAGGCTCCTCGTCATTGCCGAGCAGGATGTCGATTTCCGCGACCTCGAAGCCGGTCACGGTCAGATCCAGGATATCGGCAAATTCCTGCAGGTGCTGGAATTCGATTTTCAGGATGTCATCATCCCAGCCCGCCAGTTCGGCAAGCTTGTTATCGGCAAGGCGGTACTTTGATCTGTTCCAGCGTCAGGTGCGAGATGGTAATAGTCGGCACCGTTTGCAGGCCCAGTTCCTCGGCCGCGAGCACACGGCCGTGACCGGCAATGATATTGTCGTCCTCGTCGATCAATGCGGGATTAACAAAGCCAAATTGCTCGAGGCTGGCAGCGATCTGCTTGACCTGCTTTTTGCTGTGCGTACGGGCGTTGTTTTTATAAGGCTTGAGTTCCGAGATATTCCGGTACACGACCGGTCCAATGTCTTTCATGGCTGGCTCCGTTACTTGGGAGCCGGGCATAAAAAAACGCGGCTCCGGTTTTTCCGAAGACCACGCTCACTTCCCCGAAGGAGGCGGACTGCTTATATGTCTTGTGGTAGCAACGTCTGGATCCCTGATCCGCTGTTGCCCGGAATTGATACCTGCACCGCAGGGCAAAAATCCGATAAGCAAAATCAGATTACCAAAGGCCTGTGATTTTTGCAAATGGAGAGTCTATGTCGTCAGCTTGCCTGCGGTTAAAGCCTTATGCCCTCAAGGACATCGGAAGGTTTAATACCTAATCCTTTGGCGATCTTACACAGACCAATAACCGTAATATTGCGGCTGCCGCGTTCGACATGACTGATATAAGTGCGGTGCAAGTCTGACTCGAAGGCAAGGTCTTCCTGCGACAGGCCTTTATCCTGTCGCAGCTTCTGTATCCTTGCGCCTAGTTTCTTCGAGATATCCATGCGAAAAGCGTCGCAATATCCGAGACTTATCGTCTACAGCCTAGTAGTCACAATTTGCTTGATAATGTTTCAATACCATGGCTGTATGAATGCATGAGCATATCGGCTTTAAAGACCCCGCTTCAGGCAATTCAGCGCGTTTTCATCGAAGATGAGGTATTCGGCCTGACCTTGCAGGGCACAGTGCAGCGTTCTGGCCTGTATCGCGCAGGGCTCACAGAAGGCGCCAGAAAAGCCTTTCAGTCAGGCCTTAAAACTAAGCTAACAAAATTACTGGAACACTACCGGAACGAAGTCGACGAGCAACAACACTGCGAGAATATCGAGGAACTAGCAAACCGACTATCCGCCGAATACGCGCAAGTCCTGCCAAACGGGCGCATGAAAATTGGCCACGCCCAAAAAGCGCTAAACCTTTATCTGAAATATATGTGGTGTGCAGGCTGGATCCCGGAACCGCCACATTGCCCGTTTGACCGGATTGTTTTGCAATATGTGCCTGAATGCAAAAACATACTGTGGACGAAGCTCGACAGCATGGCTGATTATAATCGTATCGTAGAATGTTCAAAAATTGCTGCCTGCGGCAAGTCACTGTCGATTTGGGAGCTTGAAATCTACAATCGCTCCCAGCAGCGCGCTTAAAAAAATCCCTGCAATCCGAGAAAATTTCCCTGCTAAATTTGCGGGAATTTTTCGCCGTTTGGCCTATTTAGTACTTTATTACCAAGTACTTTTGTTATTCTCGCCCACGCTCATAGCCGCCAAAATAGCGGAAATTCCCTGCTATTTCCCTGTTAAGCAGGGAATTGTGCGCAAGAGCTTTTATCGGTAGACTACACACACCGCCATTACCTCCGCCAGTCTCCGCAACACCCGCCCTCTCCGGCAGCAAAGTCCGTAGATGCGCTAGGCTTTCTGTTTGGGGCGGATGCAGGAAAGGCCGCCATCGACGGCAAGAACCTGACCCGTGATCCAGTCATTTTGCGGATCGGCCAGAAACACTATCGCGCGCGCCACGTCTTCGGGCGTGCCCAGGCGGCCGAGCGCATGCATCGCTTCGGAAAACTTTCTTGACGTATCGTTGCCGGTGATTTGCTGCGTCAGCGGCGTTTGCGTGAGCCCCGGCGCCACCGCATTGACCCGCAGCTTCGCCCCCGCATAACTGGCGGCCGCTGAAAGGGTCAGGCCGACGATGCCGGCTTTGGCCGCCGCGATCGCTTCGTGATTGGCAAGCCCCTCAAGCGCGGCGGCCGACGAAACCAGCGTGACAGAACCGCCGGCGGGCATGGTTTTTGCCGCCGCTCTGACCACCGAAAACGCCGTTGTCAGCGACGCCTCGATCACCGCCTGATAATCCGCGGCGGACGTCAGATGGGCAGGCTTCAAAAGAAGACTGCCCGCACAGTTGATAACGCCGTCGATATGCCCCATATCCGCGCGCGCCTGCGAAAAAACAGATTCAGTCTGCGCGAAATCCGCCGCGTTCAAAACGGCGTCCGGGGTTATTTTCCGGTCATCGCGCGCCGTTGTAAAAACGCGGTGTCCCTGCGCCGTCAAAAGCTTTTGCGTTGCCTGACCGATGCCGCTTGATGCGGCCACGATAATAAAATGCGCCATTTCAACGATGCTCCCTTGGCTTTGGACTTTGGCACATTAGATATTGTCCCGCCGGTACAATAAACAAGCCCGTTTTATTCATAACATGACTGCCCTCGTCTGGTTTAAACGCGATTTACGCCTTGCCGACCATGCGCCGCTGCATGCGGCGGCGGCATGGTGCCGTGCGCAGGGCAGCAAAATCCTGCTGGCGTATTTTATTGAGCCCGATTTGTGGGCGCAGCCGGATGCCAGCTTCCGGCACTGGCGTTTTATCGCCGACAGCTTGTCGGATCTGCGCGAAAGCCTGCATGGCATCGGCGGGCGAATCCTGATCCGCAAGGGGGATTGTCTGCAGCAGTTGAATGATCTGCATGACCGTCATGCGCTGCGGGCTATTTTCGCCCACGAAGAAACCGGCAACGGCTGGAGCTATGCCCGCGACAAAGCGGTCATCACGTGGTGCAAAAACCGCGGGATTGCCTTTCATGAAAGCCAGAGCCATGGCGTCATCCGCCGTCTGCCCACGCGGGATATCTGGGCCGCGCGCCGCGACGCCTATATGGCGCAGGGTATTCTGCCGCCACCCGCCACGCTGCCCGCCAGCGTTGATATGGATGACTGGGGCGAAATTCCCGCAAACCTTGAACCGTATTTACAGGCCGACCCATGGGCGCGCGACATAGGCATAGCAGCCCGCGTGCAAAATGGCGGCCGCAAAGAGGGAGAAAAAGTGCTGGCCGGATTTCTGGACAGCCGCAGCCGCCATTACATGCATACGATTTCAAAGCCCGGCATATCGGCCAGACATTGCTCGCGCCTCAGCGCGCATATCGCCTATGGCACGTTGTCTGTGCGCGAAGTGGCGCAGGCGACCGAAAAGAAACGTCAGGAATTGCACGGCAGCGGCCAGCAAAACTGGTGCCGCCAACTTGATGCCTTCGCCGCCCGGCTGGCATGGCGTTGCCATTTTGTGCAAAAGCTGGAACAGCAGCCGGATATCGAATTCAAATGCATGCATCCGGCCTTTGAAGGCTTGCGCCCGCATGCCCGCGATACCGAAGCGCGTCTCAAAGCATGGTACACAGGTCAAACCGGATATCCGCTGGTGGATGCGGTGATGCGCTCGCTGCACGAAAACGGCTGGGTGACGTTTCGCATGCGCGCGATGGCGGTTTCGTTTGCCAGCTATCATCTATGGCTGGACTGGCGACTGACGGCGCCCTATCTGGCGCGGCTGTTCACCGACTATGAACCCGGCATTCATTATGCGCAGCTGCAGATGCAATCGGGCGTCACGGGGATTAATGCGGTGCGCGTTTATAATCCGGTCAAACAATCGCTGGAACATGACCCTGCGGGCGATTTTATCAAACGGTTTGTGCCTGAATTATCCGGCATGTCAGCCCAATGGGTGCATATGCCGTGGAAGCTGAGCGGCAGCACAGCCCATGCCGCCACAGCCTACCCGCCACCGCTTGTCGACAATGAAACAGCGATGCGCGCGGCCAAACAGAACATTCACGATATTCGCAAAAGCGATGCGTTTTTCGACGCCGCCCGCCACATCGCCGACAAACTCGGCAGCCGTAAAAAAACGTCACAAACGCGAAAGCCGCGTACATCCGCCAAGGCCGCAGGGCAGCTCTCGCTGGGCTTTGACGACGAATAGCGCCCCCTAAGGCGCACCAGTTAACTATTTGTTATTTAAAGATATTTTTGTTTGCGGCGTTTATTTTCCTGCGCGCCGGGCTTTTTCTGGCCCGGCTTCAGCTTGGCTTCAGATTCGCAGGCGATAGTGAAAACAGGATCGAACACAAGGACCTGTTGTCATGCACGCCATCGAATTTATGCCCGCCCGCGACACCCACGCCCGCCTGCTTCTGGATGGACGGGCGCTGCGGCGTTTTACGCCGCTGCTGCCTTCGGTTATCGATATTACGTCGCGCTTTGCGCCGGAGCGTGAAAGGGTCGAGGCTTTCATCCGCGACATCTACCGCAAAAGCTATAACGCAGACATCGCCGTGCGCTATCCGACATTAATGAGCGTGCGCAGCGCCGAGGGCGAGATTCTTGCCGCCGCCGGTTTTCGCCTCGCGCATGAAGAGCCGCTGTTTCTGGAACAATACACCCGCGAGCCGATCGAAGATGTTTTGACCCGCAGCCTCTCACAAGATATCGCGCGCAGCGAAGTCGCGGAAATCGGCAATCTGGCCTCTCAGGGCAAAGGCGCTTCGGTTTTCCTGTTTGCGGCCATCGCGTCTTATCTGCTGGCGCAGGGGGCGCGTTTTGCCGCCGTGACCGGAACCGACCAGCTGCACCGCCGTTTTGAAATGATGGGCCTGAAGCCCGCCGTGATCTGCGATGCGCAGCGCAGTCTTCTGAATTGCGAACAAAAAAGCTGGGGCACCTATTACGACACGCAGCCGCGCGTTCTGGCGGGTTCGCTGGAGTCGAGCATGTCGCAGCTGAACAAACTTCTTGGCGCAACCTATCAGGAAAACGGCGTTACCCTCTTTCCGCGCATTCATAAAAAAACTTGGCTGAGAGATTTATTCACATGCAAATAATCCGCGCGATAGAAGAAAAATCCCGCCTGATGCCGCAGCGCGCCGCGCTTAGCGATGGCGGACGCATCATCACCTATGCGGAACTGCCTGCCGCCATCCAACAGATGGCCGGAAAACTCCTCGCCGCCGATTGCAAACGTCTGGCGATTGCCGGCGATAACAGCATAGAGTGGATTATCAGCGATCTTGCCGCGCTGGCATGCGGCATTCCGGTTATTCCGCTGCCGCCGTTTTTTACCCCCGCACAGCGGCAGGGCGTACTGGAATCTTCCGGCGCGACGCATATTGCGCTCGGCGCGGCGCTGGTACCGGCAGCGCTTTCGTCGCAGCCGCTGCTGCCCGATGGCACCGATAAAATCACCTATACATCCGGCTCCACAGGTGTGCCCAAAGGCGTTTGCCTGCAGCAGGACGGGCTTGAAGCCGTTGCGACCAGCATCGGCGGCGTACTGGGTTCGCAGCATGTCGGGAAACATCTCTGCGTGCTGCCGCTTGGCGTGCTGCTCGAAAACGTCGCGGGGGTTTATACCGCCTTGATGACCGGGGCGACAGTATGCGTGCCGGCACTTGCGGTTATCGGATTTCAAAATCCGTTCCGGCCTGATTTTGCGGCACTGCTGCGCGCGATTGTCGAGCGCAAGGTGACGTCGATTATTCTGGTGCCGGAACTTTTGCGCGGCTTGATGGCCGAGATCCGCAAATTCGGCCTGCCGCCCAAGGGCCTGACCTTTGCGGCCGTCGGCGGCGCCAAGGTCGCCCCCGAACTGTTGACGCAGGCCCAGCAGCTCGGCCTGCCCGTCTATGAAGGCTACGGCCTCAGTGAATGCGGTTCTGTCGTTTCACTCAACACTCCGTCGATGGCGCGTACAGGCAGTGCGGGGCGTCTTCTGCCCCATGTGCGCGCGCATGTTGATAGCAGCGGAGAGATTGTTATCGATAACCCCTGTTTCCTCGGATATCTGGGCGATGCGCCGCGCCGAAGCGGCGGCTTTGCCACCGGCGATATCGGCCATATTGATGACGAAGGTTTCGTCTCCCTGCAAGGCCGCCGGAAAAATCTGATTATTACAAGCTTCGGCCGCAATATATCGCCCGAATGGGTGGAAAGCGTTTTGCTGTCGCAGCCGCAAATCCGTCAGGCCGTTGTCTATGGCGACGGCGAGTCCGCGCTCAAAGCCCTCGTTGTGCCCGCCGCGGCGGATGCCGATATCAAAAGCGCCATCGCACAGGCCAATAGCCAGCTGCCCGCTTATGCCCATATCGCGGACATTCGCGAAGTTCCCCCGCTGACCGCTGAGAATGGTTTTCTGACCGGCAACGGACGTATCAAACGCACCACTGTTCTTAACCACTTTTGCCAAGGAGCCTGCCATGACGTTCTATGAAAGACTGCAAAAAGAAACCGCCGCCGCCCGCGCCCAGCTATATACCGTGCCGCAACTGACTGACGGCCTGCGCGGGGATATTTCGCGTGAAACCTATATCGCGTACCTGACCGAAGCATTCCATCACGTCAAGCACACGGTGCGTTTCATGATGGCGATGGGCGCACGCCTGCCGGAAAACAAAAAATGGCTGCATGACGCCATTGCCGAGTATATCGAGGAAGAAAAAGGCCACGAAGAGTGGATCCTCAACGACATCGCCGCCGCCGGCGGCGACAAGGAAGCGGCACGAAACGCCACGCCCAATCTCGAAACGCAGGTGCTGGTTGCGTATAACTATGATTATATCGCCCGCAAAAATCCGGTCGGTTTTCTGGGGATGGTTTTCATGCTGGAAAGCACGTCAACCCAAATCGCCAGCACGGGCGCCGATGCGATTATGGCGGGTCTCAAGCTGCCGAAAAGCGCTTTTACCTATCTTTATTCACATGGCGCGCTTGATATCGAACATCTGAAATTCTTTGAGAATCTGGTCAATCAAATCGACGATCCGGAAGATCAGGCCGCGATTATCGAGGTGGCGCAGAATACTTTCCGTCTTTTTGCAGGTGTTTTGTCGGCTATTCCCCACCAGAAGGCAAAAAAACATGCGGCTTAATGGCAAAAAAATATTCGTGACCGGCGGCACGGGCGGCATTGGCGTTCCGCTCGTCGCCCGCTTGCGCGATGCAGGCGCGGAAGTATCCGTGCATAGCCGGACGCATCACGGCGATCTGACCGGTGATATCGCGCCGCTCTGTGCCCAGCTTGCAGAAGATACGCCGGATATTCTCATCAATCTGGCCGGATATAACGTGTTTGGTTACTGCGAAGACCAGGACATGGAAAGCCTTATCCGCCTGAACCTGACCGTACCGATGCAACTGACGCAAGCGGTACTGCCGGCGATGAAACGCCGCGGGCATGGCAAAATCGTGAATATCGGCTCCATGACCGCGCTCATTCCGCTGCCGCATATGACGGGATATGTCGCGGCGAAGGCAGGGCTGAAAGGTTTCTCCGACTCCCTGCGGCGCGAACTGCAGGGCAGCGGCGTCAGCGTTTGCCACATCACACCGCGCGCCGTCAAAACCGCCGCGAACAAAGGACTCAAAGCGCTTTTGAACGAACAAACCGGCGTCAGATACGATAGCGCCGAAAAAGTAGCGGCCATTATTGTCGCCGCCATCGAAAACGAAAAATCGGATGCGCGCATCGGCTGGCCGGAGCGCTTTTTTGCCATCCTCAACGCCCTAATCCCCGGCGCCGTGGACAACGGCCTGCAGGAGAACCGCCGTATTGGCGAAAAAATCCTTCAGCACCATCACAAATCCCCCCACACACATACGGAGAAAAAAACCGCCATGAAAACCGCTCTTATCGCTTCCTTGCTCATGCTGTCGCTGACGGGCGCGGCACAGGCGCAAAGCCAGCCCGCCGCCATGCCCCAGATGGGCAGCCCCATGCAAATGCAGTCCCCCGCCCGCGCGCCGCTGATGATATCGGAAGAACCTGCGGATAACGTCATGGCAAAAGTGGCCGATTTGCAAACCCGCTGGGCAGAAATCAAATACAAATCGACCGATAACGATAAAAAAATCGCCGCCATGGCCGCGCTTGAAAAAGAAGCCGAAGCGCTGGTTATCGCCGCGCCCGACCGCGCCGAAGCCAAAATATGGGATGCGATTATCCTCTCGACCGAAGCGGGTTTCATCAAGGGGCTCTCGGCACTGCCAAAGGTGAAAAAAGCCAAGGCGCTGCTTGAAAACGCTCTTCAGACCAATCCGCAGGCGCTTGACGGCTCTGCCTATACCTCCCTTGGCTCGCTTTACTATCAGGTGCCGGGCTGGCCTGTTGCTTTCGGGGATAAGGAAAAGGCGGAGAAATACCTGAAAGCCGCCCTGATCATCAACCCTGACGGCATCGACCCCAATTATTTCTACGGCGATTTCCTGATCCATCAGGGCAAACATGCCGATGCCATTCCGGTATTGGAAAAGGCGCTGGCGGCCCCTGACCGTGCCGGACGCACCCTTGCCGACGAAGGCCGCCGTCAGGAAATCCGCGCAGCCCTCGCCACCGCCCGTGAAAAGGCCGATAAAGAGGGGCGCAAGAAAAGCTATAACTGATAGAGATACCGACCGTTTTCCTCTATAATCACAGGGCCTGCCGGTTTGTGCAGGCCCTCTTTTTTTAAAGGTGTTTTTTATATGCGCGTATTGCTGGTAGAAGACGACCAGATGCTCGGCAAAGCAACGCTGGCAGGCCTGCGCACAGCCTTCGCCGTCGACTGGCTGATGAATGCGGAAGATGCCGAGGCCGCCATCCGCGCCCAGCCCTACGCACTATTGGTGCTGGACATCAACCTGCCGGGCGAATCCGGGCTTGACCTGCTCAAACGCCTGCGCCGTGCGAATGATACGACCCCGTGCCTGTTCCTGACCGCGCGCGATGCGGTTTACCACAGAATTGAAGGATTAAATGCAGGCGCAGATGATTATCTGGTGAAGCCGTTTGATCTGCACGAACTGCTGGCGCGCTGCGCCGCGCTGATCCGCCGCGCCCACGGACGCGCAACGCCCGTCATACGCCATGGCGAATTGACGCTCGACCCGCTGGCGAAAACCGTGCATGTGGGCACGCAGCCCGTCATGCTGTCGGCGCGGGAATTTGCGATTGCCGAATGTTTGCTGAGCAATATCGGCCACGTCATGAGCAAGCAGCAGATTGAATCCAGCATCTATGACTGGGGCAGCGACGATATCGGCAGCAATACCGTCGAAGTTCACATCTCCGCCCTGCGCCGCAAGCTGGGCAAGGATTTTATCAAAACCATCCGCAACATCGGGTACGTGATCGAACCATGAAACCGCTTTCCCTGCGCCTCCGGCTTATCAAAAACCTGCTGCTGCAAATGACGGCGGCGATTATCCTTTCGGGCGCACTGGCGCTGGCGTTTATTTATCACGAAGTCGACGAGGTCTATGACGCGACGCTGGTACAGTTCTCGCGCTCGCTTGCATCGATGCCGGTTGCAGATGCCGACCCGCAAAACTATGCGGGCATGGAGAGGGCAAAAGACACCCAGTTGGCGCACAAGTACGAACGGAAAATTTCCTATCGCATCCTTAAAAACGGACAGGTCATTACAGGTTCGGCCGAAGGGCCGGATATGGACGGTATTTTTCTGCCGCCCGGTTTTTCCGACCTGCACCACGACAAAAAGGGCCGCCATGAATGGCGGGTCTATACCTTGCTGGATGAAAAATCCGGCCTGACGGTCGAGGTGGCCGAAAAATACGATATCCGGCGCGAACTGACGTTCCAGCTGCTCAGCAGCCTATTGCTGCCGGCGGTTCTTTTCATCATCGGCGCGGTGATTGCCATCTGGTGGGGCACCGGCGCCAGCCTGCAAATACTGGGACGCGTATCGGGCGAGGTTAAATCGCGCGCGGCGGACGACCTGTCGCCTATCGACGACCGCGACATCCCCGTCGAAATCAAGGCCCTGACCGGCGCGCTGAACGAGCTTTTCGCCCGCATCGAAACCAGCTTCACGCGGGAGCGCGAATTCACCGACAACGCCGCGCATGAATTGCGCACGCCGCTGGCCGCCATCAAAACGCAGGCGCAGGCGCTGATGCGCGCCGAAAACCTGACAGAGGCCGGACAGGAAGGTCTCGAAAACCTGATTGCCGCGATCGACCGCGCGGCGGAAATGACCGATGCGCTGCTCTCCTTCGCCCGCCTGCAGGGCGACCGCAGCGAAGCCAGCCCCGTCGACCTGCCCGCCCTTATTCGCGAAGAAGCAGCGGCACTATCGGGCTTCGCGCAAGGCAAACAGGTCCATATCGAATTGCAGCTGGAAAACACGCCGCCCGTTCAGGGCGTCCGCCATGCATTGGCGCTGATGACCCGCAACGTGCTTCACAATGCTGTTAAATTTTCACCAGCCGGCGGCACGGTGACAGCCTGCCTCCGCATGAAAGATGGCGTCATCCGTTTCAGCGTCACGGACAATGGCCCCGGCATCCCTGAAAAACATCTGACGCAGGTGTTCGAGCGTTTTTATCGCATTGATAAATCCCAAAGTGGCTCCGGCCTCGGCCTGAGCATCGTCAAATGGGTGGCAGATAACCATCAGGCAAAAATAGACCTGCGTACCGGGCAAGAAGGCGGGCTTTCCTTCAATATCGAATTCCCGCGGATGCAGGCCTAATTTTTATCCGTCAGCCGCGCTGCTGCAGCGACAGCTTCATTTTCTGGCCCAGCGCCGCGCGCGTTTCGCGCCATGACGCCGCCAGATCCTGCAGCATGTTGCCGATACCGATGTAGCGGAACATGGCATAGAGCAGCAGCGTCAGGTTGATGCCGGCATAGGCGACCGGCGTCCATTCCTGCTCCAGCGCATTGGTCACCGCCATATAGATGCAATAGCCAATCATGCCCAGCTCCATGAAATAATAAAGCGCAGGCGCGCCGGTGCGGTTTTTGACCTTGGGCGTGCGGGCGAAGGGGACCTTGCGGCCCGTAATCATCTGCTGCAGCTGTTTGAGAACCCCCGCCGTGATAATCGGCAGCAGCATCAGGTTCAGCGACACCACGCGAAATACGTCGGTATAACGATAGCCGCACACTTTGAGATCACGCGCATACAGCAGCAGCAAGGGAATATTCGCATAAATCAGCAGCGGCGTGCTGAGACGCGGGCTGAAGCTGTAAAACGCGAACAGATACATCACCGCCACGCTGAGCGTGGTCATGGCCAGATAGTTGAAGCGCATGAACAGCTCTTTGAGTAGGCGCAGGTTCTTCGGCGCATGGATGGCATAGCGCAGCAGCTTGGGCAGAATAATCAGCCCGCCATTCGCCCAGCGGCGACGCTGGATAAGCAGCGATCCGAAATCCGCCGGCGTCGCGCTGAAGGTCATGCGCGCGGGGTAATTATAAAGCAGCCAGCCTTTTTGCACGAGGTCGATGGTCGATTCCGTATCCTCGATCACCGTACGGTCCTGAATATAGACCGTGACCGTTTTTCCTTCGACCATCGAAACTTCCTTGATGGCGTTGAGCGCCGTCATGCGCAGCATCGCATTCGCCCCCACCCAGAAGCTGGCGTACCAATACGTATACCCCTGATGGGTGTGATACTGCACGTCAATCACCGCGCCCGCGATGCGTTCAATCGCGACGGGGCTGCCGGGGATGGACGAACACGGCGCCTGCGCCACGGCTACTTTGGCGTGTTCGGGCTGTTCAAGGAAGTAGACCAGACGCGACACATAGTCGTGCGTCATCAGGCTGTCGGCATCTATGGTATTGATGTAATCGGTATAGGGCACACTCAGCGTCGCCTCTTCGGGGTCGCACAGCTGCAGAACAAGCCCCTGCGGTGTTTCAACCTCTTTCCACGAATGGCCGATCAGCTGGATGTAGCTGTTCAGGTTCATCGCCTTGTTCGCGTCATGCGACAGGTTGATATAGCGTTTGCGCTCGAAGCTGGAAAATTCGACCTCGAACAAGGCGGCGAGCAGACCGTAGTGGTGCGCCAGACGCTCCGCCGTCATGTCTTCGGACAGGGCTTCGGTCGCGCGGGCACGGTGGCGCTGCGCCGGCGTCACCAAAATCGTTTCGACAAAAAATTTGACATCAAAAGCAAGCTGCTCGAGGGGGGTGCCGGCCATGACGATCTGCGCCTGCGCATCGAACCAGGCGGCGGCACGTTCATAAAGCGCCGCAATGCGCGATTGTTCTTCGGCGGGATTGACGCTGCCGTCGGCCGCACGTTTCTGGTAATCGGCGCGGGCGGCGCGGTAAATCGCGGCTTCCTTGTCAAATTCCGCCTGCAATTCGGACGGCAGCGCGCGGGTGATGGCCAGCTGTACGCAGTCTTCTTCCTGCGACGGATTGGGAGGGTTATCAATAAGCAGCACCACGCGTTTGGCCGGATATTCCGACACGGCGGCAGAAAACATGGTCTGCCAGATCACAAAGCGCTCTTCCTTATAGGACGGAATAAGAACCGTCAGGCTGGGCGCGGGTTTGTCGAAAATGGTTTCGACCTCTTTCGCCTCGGGGATACGTTCGCGCAGCTGGCGCAGGTAATTACCGACAAGGCAGACGTTGTAAAGCAGCGCGGCATAGAGCACCAGCGCCAGCGCCACCAGAAACACCAGCCCGCCGTAAAAGGGCGTCAGATTGGGAAAGAAAAAGCTGTCGTAGACCTTATGCACCGAACGGTCGAACAGCATCGCATAGAGCGTCAGCGTGACAATCAGGCAAAGGATGGCCAGAACGGCTTCGCGTTTGGCATGGGGGGAAGACATGGCGGACGGGACGGACATTTTGGGGATGATTCTCGGATTTGAGGGTAAACGCCTATAAATCAAGGAAATTTTAAATTTCCCTAATGTTTATAGCGCCTTAGTTATACATAAGCGGAGGGTTGCTTTCAAGGGCAATCCTCCACGTGTGGCGCAGCTTGCGCGGCGGGCAGCGCCATCGGCGCTTCTAACACGCCACACGGACGTTTTGTTCCATCATGAGTGCGCGAAAGGCTTACTGTTTCAGACGCTTGCCGCGCCCCGTCTCGCGAAACCGGCACAAGGCAGTATCGCTGCACGGCGGCGGATCCCTCCTTTTGTCCGCGGTGGCATACGCAGGCCGCCGCGGTACATACGCACGTATGCGTGCGGTGCGGGCATGTTTTCCGCGCCGCTACAGATGTTTTGTGTTATAATCGAATATTGATTATTTTTTATGCGCGTCATACGGGCCAGGGTGGGGACAGAGCCTGCATGCTTTCTATTGAAACCTTTATCGAACAATCGCACAGGGCCGCCACGGTCGAGGAGCTGTTCGAATATTACAAAAAAGCGATGATGATGCTGGGCTTTGACCAGATCATCTTCAGCCTGATGACCGAACACAAAAATATTGAACGTCCCGCCGGCCACGGAATTATCGCGAATTATTCCGAAAGCTGGATGAAATATTACAGCGAAAAAAGCTATGAGGATTTCGACCCCGTGCGCAGGCATATGTTTGCCGCCCCGGGGCTTTTCGTATGGGATCAGCTGCTGGAAAGCGTGCCCACCACGAAAACCCAGAAAGTACTGATGCACGAAGGCCGCGATGCGGGGCTGAAAGATGGTATCGGCATTCCGCTGCACGGCCCGCGCGGCGCGCTGGCAGGGGTCGGCGCGGCCAGCAGCAGCGGCGGCGTCGATCTTGGCGATAAATTTATCCTGTCCAAAGCGCATCTTTTGGCGCAGCAGTTCTACACGTCTTTCCTTGAGCTGGAGGCGAAGCGGCTGCAAAATTATGACCCCGCCCCCATCAACCTCACCGACCGCGAGCAAGAGGTGCTGAAATGGTGCGCCCGCGGTAAAACCAAGGCAGAAATCGCCATGATTTTGGGCCTGTCGGAAAACACCGTACATGCCTATGTGAAAGAAGCGCTCAAAAAATTAGGCGCCAACAACATGACCCTGGGCGTCCTGCGGGCGCTACAGCTGGGCCTTATCCAGATTTAATCTTTTAAAATCAATTTGTTACTTCATACCCCCACGAACGTGGGTATTCTCATTATGGCCGCCTTGCCGCTATCCTGAATAAAGAACTGTTATTTGGGACAAGAAGGCACAAAGACGGTTATGATTTACTGCATTAATCACAAAACAATTCATCACTTCGGCAAAGCATTTGTTGAACAGTTTTACCTGCGCTACGACCTTCTGGTCGATGGGCAGTACTGGGACCTGTCGCGTTTTCAGGGCATGGAATACGACCAGTACGACACCCCCGCCACCACCTATCTGGTACATATCGGCAAAAATGGACAGGTCAACGGCAGCGTCCGTGCCCTGCCCACCGACCGCCCGTATATGATCAAGGATATCTGGCCGGAAATCGTGCAAACGCGGCCCTTGCCGCAATCACTGTCGGTATGGGAAGCCTCCCGTTTTTGCGTCAGCAAGCATTTGCCGCGCGAGGAACGCACGCGTATCAAGAACGAACTGGTACTGGCCTTTCTTGAATTCGGCTTGCTCAACGACATCCGCGAAATGGTGGGCATCATGCCCCCGAAGCTGTGGCAGAGCGTGTTTATCAACGCGGGCTGGGACATCGAATTCCTTGGCCCTGAAAAAGACCTTGGCAAGGATGGCATCATCGTTGCGGGCGGCATGCCGATTACATTGGCAACGCTGGAGCGTGTGCGCGCGGCAACCGGCATCCAGCATGCCGTTCTGCGCCTGACCCCCGATAATGTCGTCAACCCGACACCAGAAGACGTCGCCAACCAGAACCTCATCGTCAAAAAAGGTGCTGCATGACGGGATCAACCGCAAAACCTGTCCGCCACGACACATCCGACGACAGCACCCCGCTTTGCGAAAAGGTCGGCAATCTGATCGTCTGCCTGCACTACCTGTCCACACAGGCGCGCAACGACGGGCTGTCGCAGATTGCCGCGGAAATCGACCGTACGATTGCCTCCACCGCGCATGCGGGCCGCGATATTTACATGGATTATCTGCAATCAGTGGTCACGCGCAAGGCACTGGGCCCCGCAGATTTCGTCGAGGATTTTTGCAACGTCACCGATGAAACGGTCAAAGGCGCATTGATGCAGATTGTACGTGAGACAGGCCGGCACGTTCCCGAACTTTAAAAAGACCGGCAGCAAGGGTGGGGTCAACATGACAAACGAAAAGGTATCCAGACTGATCCAGCAAATCGAAATCCAGCACGATGCGCTTTGCACGGATTACAAGCACATGCGCGACCTGCTCGCCGGCATGGGCGGCAGCGAGGAAACGAAGCTGGAAAAAATAGCCTATATGTACTGGCAACTGCGCAGCCAGATGTCGGATATCGCCAACGCGCCGCACATCGAAATTGATTTTAGATAGATAGAGCAGAGGTTTTTAACGGTACTTCCCTTTTAACTAGGTACTTTTTACATCCGCAATTGTGTGACAATCAGCCTTCGGGCTGGCTGTGTCACAGAATTATTTAAGCACCTAACCCTAAGGAAATCCCCGGCCGCAAGGCAGGGGATTTTCTTTTATCGCAGAAACATAAATTACTTCGGCGCAGTGCGGTTGTATGCCTTTTTCACAAGCCCTTGCAACGCCGTGGTGTCGGCATCCTGTTTTAAAACGAATTCTTCAAAACTGCGGCACGCGAATCCCTCGGCATCCTGCGGCCATCCGGTACGCACCAGCACGCCGCGGTTTTCATCAAGCAATTTTTGCAGCATCGGCAGATGCACCACAGCCAGACTCGCCATATCCGCAGATACGGTATCGCCCCACATTTTATCGCCGGCACGGAAATGCAGCACCATATAACCGGCCGTGCGGTTGAAAGCCGCGCCAAGGCTTTGCCCGTCATGGCCCAGCTGCGCAATCTCGCGCAGCGTCAAAAGCCCCATGGCTTTATCTACGCCCACGTTTCGAATATGGCCGATATCCGGCCCCCTCGGCGCGGCAGAGGCGGCACCTGACCTTGCCGAGAAGCTATGAATGATTTTTTTGAACCAGGACATTTTGAGCCAAGACTGTTTAACCGGATGTGCTGAGCTTAGGCAGTTCAGACTACACAGCGAAAATAACTATGTAAATACGAAAAGCTTGATATTGCACCCGCCACCCCTTGAAAAGCCGCAAAAGCGGCTTAAAATCTAAAGTAAGGCGGGCCGGGCCCCTCTGGCGCCGAGGCAACCTATCACAAGCCTCTGCGTGATGTCGGACCGCATCGGGAGAGATTCCGGTGTCGGTCTTTTTTTGTGCCGGCGCCATATCCTCCCAAGCCATGTTCACAACCGCGGGAGGATTTTTTGTTTTCATCGATGACCAGAACGAAAACTCCGCATGCTTGCCGCAAACAAACGGCCAGCGTACGCCGCATTTTTACATCAGGAGAATAAACATGCCCCTTCTCGTATCCCCGATCGACGGCTCGCCCATGCGGCAAATCCACCGCTACGGTATCGAAATCGATGTCTGCCCCACATCCGGCGGCATCTGGCTGGACCGCGGCGAGCTGGAGAAAATCCTGTCGATTTTGCAAGAAGATCTGCAGGCCGCCGCGCAAAACCGCATGCAGCCCCCCGCAGCCCCGCGCCACAGCCACGACGATGACGCACGCGACCATCACGCGCGCAGTCATAAACCCTACGACAAGCACGAATACCGCAAATACGACGACGACAAGGACGAACGTAAGTACTACGGCAAGCCCTATAAAAAAGATAAAATGTCGCGCCTGTTCGACATTTTCGACCTTTAACAAGCCCCGCATAATGGACGGAGAAAGCCTATGAACGACTTCCTGATGATTGCGGCAGGTCTTGTCCTGCTGTTTATCGGTGGCGAGGCCCTGCTGCGCGGCAGCGTATCGATTGCCTACCGCATGGGGCTGTCAAAACTGCTGGTCGGTGCGGTTATCATCGGCTTCGGCACGTCAATGCCGGAGATGATGGTATCCGTCGGCGCCGCGCTCAAAGGCTCGCCGGAGATCGCGCTCGGCAACGTGGTCGGCAGCAATATCGCGAATATATTGCTGATCATCGGCCTTGCGGCGGTGCTCTCGCCGCTGCTGGTATCCCCCGGTGCAGTACGGCGCGACGTCATGGCGATGATGGCGGCGAGTGGGGTGCTGTGTATCATCGCTGTTTTTGACATCATGCATGCCCTGACAGGGGCGGTGATTGCCCTCGCGCTTCTGGGCTATGTCATTTACTGCTACCGCGCCGACAGAAAGGCTTCCGCGGGCGCGTCAGACGCGAACGAGCAACCCGAAGAAAAGCCGCTCAACCCCTTGCTGGCCGCGGCCGGCTGTATCGTTGGCCTTGCGGGCTTGATGGGCGGTGCGCATTTGCTGGTCACGGGCGCCGTATCTCTCGCACGCGGCTTCGGCATTTCCGAAGCCGTCATTGGCCTGACCATCGTCGCTGTCGGCACCTCTCTGCCGGAACTGGCCACGGCGGTCGTATCGTCCCTGCGTAAACAGAACGAACTTGTGATCGGCAATATCCTTGGCAGCAACGTGTTTAATATTCTTTGCATCCTCGGCGTGACCATGATGGTCAAACCGATTGCGGCAGAGGGGCGGATTATTCACACGGATATCTGGATTATGCTGGGTGTCGCCGCATTTCTGTCTGTCTTTCTGTGGCGTGGCATCCGCATGGGCAAAGCGGCAGGCCTTGCCATGCTGGCCGCCTACGCAGCCTATACGGCATGGCTTTACCTATCCGCAAGCGCGGCATGAAGGGCCAGCGGCGGGGGCGCTGTTATCAGGCGTCCTCCGCCGCTGCCTTCGCGGCTTCTTTTTTAGCCTGCAGCGCCTTGCGCTGTTTATAGATGAAGGCCAGAAAATCGCGCGTGATATCCGCACGCACGCTGGCTGCGGCCTGCGTCGGAACAAAAACGCGCACGGAAAAATGGTAATGCCCGACATCGCTGGTGGAGAGATCATATGAAGGCTCCGCAAGACCGATGGCGATGCCCGCGCGGCGGCGGATTTTACGGTTGAACGCCTGCGCTTCGGTGCGGAAGGGCATGAAATATTTTTCGGTGATTTTTGTCAGCGCGGCAGAGGCCGCTTCGGGATCGACATCGGCATATTGCACGGCAATCTTGATGTCTTCGAAAATAAACGATTTGAAAAAATTCGCATTTTCGACGTTTGACGAGAAAATCTTACCGTTCGGTATCACAACAGTGCGGCCCGTGAACTGGTAGCTTTTGCCCTTCATGTCGACTTCCTGCAAACGGAAGGAAAACGCGTCGAGGTCCACAACCTCCCCCGTCACGCCGTCGATGCTGATCCAGTCGCCCGTTTTGAACGGCTGGCTGGTCACGCGCATGATAGCGCCCATCAGACACAAAATCATTTCCTTGGTCGCCACGACCACCGCAACGGCAAAGGCCGCGATAGACAGCGCAAAGGTGTGCAGCTGCGGCGCCCAGATAAGCACCAGCCCCACGACCAGCAAAATCGCGCTGCCGTTTTTAATGCGGATGATCCAGCTGCGCTGTTCTTTCGCCAATACCTCGCTATCGCGCCAGACGCGGCGGATGAGCAAACGCCGCCCGAACATCACCGCCGCAATGAACATCAGAGAGGTCAGCATACTGCTCGCGGTAAAAAAGCCGCGCACCGACGCCCAGTCGATGTCGAGAGCGACGATGTCTTTCCAAAGCTGCGAGAGGTATTCCATGTTTATAAGCCTGTTTTTTCTTGTTATTTTCTAATGAATATACATATCCACAGCGCCGGAGGCAACCGCAGCGGCAAGAAAATCGCCTGTGCAAGAATAATTGAAATCGGCTGCTTTTGCAGCTAGGTTATGGCGCTTACAACATCCCCAGCGACAGAAAGTTCCAACGCATCATGCCCCGCACCGCCGCCAAGCCCCGTCTGCTCACCCGCAAAGAAGGCCTTTATCTCAAGCATACCGGCGGCATCAAAGGCCGCGGCGTTTTTTGCAGCAAGCCGATTAAAAAAGGCGAAGTGCTGGAAGTCACCCCTGCCCTGCTGCTGAACGAAATCGAAACCGACACCGTCGACGATACCCATCTGGTGAATTACACGTTTGTGACAGGAGATATTTCCGCCAAACTGCGTAAAAAGGCGGGCATCAAGGATACCGGCAGCGCCAGCAGCGTGCTTCTGGGCGTCATGACATTCTGCAACCACGATGAACATCCGAACGCGGAAATCCATTGGGAAGAGGAAGACGGCACCGTTTATTACACGCTGATCGCCACGCGCAGCATTCCCAAACACACCGAAATCTGCACGACCTACGGCGACGGCTGGTTCGAAGACCGCGCATAATCCTGCGCCAGTGCGGCCAGTTCGCGCACGAGCTGTCGGTCACTATGCTCAGGCACCGCGATTGCGCAGCTGCAGGCATTTGCACAAAATCTTCTAAAAGCGCAGAGCGGCAGGGTCAATTTCAGCCGTCTAAAGTTTTGCCATTTGAGGATGCGATGTATTATTAATATCCGACCGTGAAGCGCGCACGGATATGCCGCGGCTGTTCAATTTCGTCCAGCATCGCCACGGCATAATCTTCTTCGGAAATATGGCTTTTACCGTCGGCATCGACCAGCAGCCCATCCTTGCCCAGACGGAAAACCCCTGTGCGCTTGCCGGGCGCAATCAGGGCGGAGGGGGAGAGGAATGTCCACTCCAGCGCCGTCTCTTCGCGCAGCACGCCGAGGAAGGCGACGCCTTTTTGCGCTTCGGGCCGCCACGCCTCGGGGAAATCGGGGCTGTCGACGACGCGGCTGCCATCCGGCAATTCCAGACTGCCCGCGCCGCCCACAGCCAGAAACCGCTTCACCCCCGCCACCTTCACCGCCCCCAGCAGAGCAGCTGAATCGAACGACGAAAAGCGCAGCGCGCTGACCACGGCATCATGCCCGCGCATCAGGCCCGCCAGTTCCTTCGGGTTTTGCGCATCGCCGGCGGTCGGCGTGACATTCGCCGCATGGGCAATCTTTTCAGGATGGCGGGCAATCGCGGTGACGTGATGACCACGCGCGGCGGCTTCGGCCAGAATTTTGCTGCCGATGTTTCCGCTGGCGCCGATAAGGGCGATTTTCATGACAGTCTCCTTTGCGCTGCCCCCACGGCGGGGATTTATTGATATATTTCAATATGGATATGGTCTGTCGGCCATAAATGTCAAGTTGCAAGGCCGCCTGCGGATGATAGACTAATTCAAACAAACCACCTACCGGAAGAACACCATGGCCCGCAGCCGTCTTTTGCCCCTGTACGAATTTTTCTGGCATCTGGCGGAGGCGCAAAAGGCCGGCCTGCCCCTGCGCACCACCATTCATGATATTGCCGCCAATGCACCGAGCCGGACACTCGCGCGGGTTTATGCGGATATTGAACTGTTTTTGCAAAGCGGGCGCACGCTCGCCGATGCGCTCGATGCACACCCGCGTATTTTCGACGATACCCTGCGCGCGCTGGTGCGCAGCGGAGAGGAATCGGGCCGCATGTCCGCCGCCTTTGCGCGCTGCGCCGAGATTGTGCGCACACGCGACAATCGCGCACGCGAAATGCGCCGTGTCACGCGGGAGCCTAAAATAACCGCCTTCATCGTCGTCTGCCTTGGCGTTGTCAGCCACGCCGATACGATGGTGAATGGCGCCATCACGCTGGCGCTGCTGGGAACGGCGGCGCTTTTGGCGTGGCGTTTTTCACCCGCACTGCGCCGCGCGCTGATGTCGGTTTTGCTGCACACCCCCGTTATCGGCAGTATTCTACGCCGCGACGGCTGGGCGCGGTTTTTGGAAAGCCTGTGTTTTCTGTATCAAAGCGGCATTCCGCTGCGCGCCGCTGCCGAAACCGCCGCGCAGCTGCAGCCCGCCGCGGGGCTGAAAAGCACGTTTTTGCGCATTGCCGAAAAACTGTCGCTGAAATCGGGGCTGGAATCCGCCTTTGCCGCTGAAAAAGCCCTCGACCCGCTGGTGCTCAGCATGGTGCGCGCGGGCGAGCGCAGCGGCAATCTGGCGCAAAGCCTGAACGAAGTCGTTTTGCGCCTTGACGAAGAAAACGACCGCGCCATCACGGCGCTGCGCCAATACACAGGGCCGATGCTGGCCATCGGTCTTGGTTTTGTTATCTGGCGGTTTTTATAAATCAGCGGCGACGCGCAACAACAAACATCACATCTTCGGTGAACAGCATGCCTTCGGGATTTTTATCCGACGGGAAGGCACGGTTCATCATCCAGATCAAATCCGAATGCGCCCACGGCGAAAGCTCTATCAGATGCCGCCCATACAGGAATTTGGCGGTGGAGGCGGTAAACCAGTGTTCCAGATATTTTTGCGTATCGGGCACTTCGTGGCCGACGGTATAGGCTTTGTGCGCGCAGATATCCCAGCCATGCTCGTCCAGAAGCGCGCGCCATTCATCAAGCGTCAGGTAATGAAACGGGCTTTGTACCTTTTCAATCCGGAATTCGCCGCGCACATAGGCGTCAACCATTTGCAAAAGCGTCGGCAGCGCCTGACAGGTGCTGAACACCATATAACTGCCGCTTTGCGTCAGTGCCGCGATATCGCGCATCAGCTGCGGTTTGTTCGATACCCAGTGCAGCGCCCAGTTCGACATGACCGCGCCGAGCGGCGTGCCGTCGATTTTAAGCTTGCCCAGTTCCTCCGCCGTTGACTGGATATAGGTAATGCGCGGGTCTGCATATTTTTCACGCGCCACGGTCATCATGTCGCGGTCGGGCTCTACGGCGGTCATGCGCTGCACGCTTTGAAACACGCGGAACGACTGCACCGTGCGCGCCCCTGTGCCTGCGCCGATATCTATCATGCTGCGGATGCTGGCCAGTTCACGGTCGGAGATCGCCTCGCGCACGAGCGCCATCAGGACATTGAACTGTTCCTGCTGGAAATCACTGGTCTGGTCATAGCAAATGCCGAGGTGCTGTTTCATGGCCGCGATTCTAGGCCGTGGCGCAGCCTTTGTCAAAAGCACGGCGGAACAGGCCTTCCTGAAAAAAGGTTTCACCCAGATAGGGATGCGTAATCGACAGGCGGAACGTAAAGCTGCCGTCACCATGATCCAGATGGGCCACATCGGCCTGCCCCGGTGTCAGAAGATGCGGCAAGGGTATCTGCCAGAACAAAAAATTGCAGAAATAGCTGTAGCTGCGGAAATAAAGCTGTCCGCCCTCGGTAAAGACCGCGAGTTTCATGCCGAAACCGCCGCCCACAACTTCCAGCATCTCGCCCGCCGCGCTTTCGCGTTTGACGGAAGAGACAATCACCGGCGCGCGGCCGGCGTATTGATAATGCCGCTCCCAGCACACGCCGCCGTTTTTGGCAAAAAGCCTGACCTGCATCGGCACATTCTGTCCGGCATAGGGGGTAAGCGGATTGCCAATGACACGCGTTAACTGCGCGAACAGCCAACCCGCGCGGCTGCGGCGGATGGTTTGCATCACTCCGTCATACACGAAGACTTCACCCGCCGCGGGTTCGTGCGCGAAGCGGGCCTGAATACCGGGCCGCAGGCGCGCCCATGCCGCACCCAGCTGATGGCGCAGGGCGTTATCCGGCTTCAGGTTGCCGATTTTGGGCACACCCAGCGCACGCAGCAACAGATTGCGCAGCGCCTTGCCCATCGGATAGGTCAGCCGCGCCGCGCGGCGGGAGAAAAAGAGCGCGCGGTCAATCAGCCCCGTCAACCCCTGCCGCCGTGTAAAAGCTGTCAGCCGCCACACGGCTTCGCTGCCGTAGTAAAGGTCGTCACCGACCTTCAGCACCATACCCTCGTCGATATCCAGACCTGCCGCCGTGATATCCGGCATCAAATCCTGATCGCTGCGGGCATTGACGAGCGCGATTTCCACCCTATCATCACGGGGAGCAAGTCGGGTGCAGTAACTGCGGCACACAGGGCAATCATGGTCATATACCAGAAATACCTTTTGTTTTTCAGCTGCTTGCATGTTACCCCCTTGCCGCGCACGGCACCGGATGCTATATTTAACTAAGTAGCTAAATATAGCATCTCATGAAAACGCCCGCGCCGTCAACCACCCTGCGCGCCCGAAAGCGGCACAAGGCTAAAAAGACAGAAAAGAACCGACATGCTGACCGGCAAGATTTTTGATGCGCTGTCATCCCCCGTCAGACGAAAGATTCTGGCGTATCTTTCCGCGACCTCGCTGACTGCGGGGGAGATTGCGGCGCGTTTTGATATCTCCAAACCCTCGCTGTCCAAACATTTGTCGATTCTGGAGAACGCAGGTCTTGTCCATAGCGAGAAGAAGGGCCAGTTCATTCACTACTCCCTCGTGCGTGACAACCTTGTGAATACGCTGAACGGTTTTGTGCAGGAGGTATGCCCCGTCGCAAGACCAATCAAGAACGAAAGCCGCAGCGTTGCGCAGACCAAGCAAAAAGGCACCGCAAAAACAACAACCCCACAGGAAACAGAGTGAGAAAACACCCATGAAGCAGCTTTTTTCGTTCATGACCGCCTTATTTATTCTGGCCACGTTTATTCTGGCCTCCCTACCCGCCGCCGCGCAGGAACCTGCCGCAACGCAAACACAAAGCACGGCACCGCAGGATGCCTTCGGCTTCGAATTCTTCGGAATTGATGGCAAGGAAATGCCGCTCGAGACCTATCGCGGCAAAGTACTGCTTGTCGTCAATACCGCCACGGGCTGCGGCTTTGCCGGACACTTCCGCGATTTGCAAAAACTGCAGGATACGTATGGCGAGCAAGGGCTTGCGGTGATTGGCGTGCCGTCGAACGATTTCGGCGGGCAGGAACCGCTGGATGGGGATGTGCTCAAAAAAACGGTCGAGAGCACCTATGGCGTGACTTTCCCGCTGACCCAGAAAACGGCCGTGAGCGGCGCGGCGGCGCATCCGTTTTATCAATGGGCGGGTAAGCAGAATGCGGGCGGGCTGCTCTCCAGCAAGCCCCGCTGGAATTTTCACAAATACCTGATTGGCCGCGACGGGCGCATCCTCGCCTCCGCCGGGCCGACCACGGGGCCGCTGGACAAGGACTTCGAGGGTAAAATAAAGTCCGCACTGGCACAAAAAACCGAATAAAAACAAAACAATAGCCAAATCCATCGGTTATTGACATAAAGAGGAGCGTTCTTTATGCTGCGGCTGTCGATTCACCGCACATATCCAAGGACGTTTCCATGGCCCACAAGCCGCCACGCCCCATGCCCGCCTACGCCGACGCGCTGAGCAATAGCATCGCGCAGGGCGACATCGCGGCCGTGCGCGCGCATTTCGACAAAATCCTGTGGGGCGGCAACGAACAGCGTCCGACCTGGGCACATCTGAAAATCGCCGTGCAAAAAGACGACGTGGCAATGGCGCGCCTGTTAGTGACCTGGGGCGCCCGCGCGGGCGTTGACGATCTCGGCGCCTTGCAAAAATCCGCGCCGAAAAAATATCCGGAATATCTGCAAACCCTGCGCCGCGCAGGGCATGGCATTTCGCCCAAGGCGCTGCGCGAAGGCATTGCCGCCGCTGCCGCCCTGCCCGAAGCCGCCGCGAACGAAAGCCTGCGCCCCTATGACGGCCGCCGCCTGATCGATGGGGTATTCATGGACCCGCGCGCCGAAAAACTGCCGCGCGAATGGCGCCAGCTGCTGCAAAACATGCAGGCGAACGGCGCGCCCGAAGCCATCATCGCGGGCGGCGCCCTGCGCGATCTTTTCAACGAACGCGCCATCAAGGATGTGGATATTTTCCTGCAAAACCGCGGCAGCGAAAAGAAAAACCGCAAATTCCTTGAAAAAGTCTTCGCCGCCGCATCACTGCCGGTGCACAAACAGATTATCAGCGGCGGATACGACAGCATCGCCACGGCCTTCCCCGACCCCAGCCACGGTACTTTCGTGCAGCGTGTCAGCCGCGGCTATGCCACCATCCGCGCGGCCAGCAACAGCGAGGCATGGACCGTGATCGCCGGCCCGCAAAAAACAGAATACAACGTCATTTTCATCGACGGTCCGCTGGGCGAGAGCATGAAAAAAGCAGGCATGCTGCACGAAATTCCCGATGAAGTTCATGAAAGTCCCGCGCAAACCATGATCCGCCATTTCGATTTCGGCCTGTGCCAGATCGGTTTTGACGGCGGTGATCTGCATATGACCGATGCCTATCAAAAAGACATCGAGAACAAAACCATCACCCTGCAAAAACAAAACGGCACATCGGCGCAGCATTTGCAGCGTATCGTCAAGAAATATCCGGATTTCAAACTCTGCGATGAGTCGCAAAAAGTGCTGAACCCGCCCAAACCCGCCCGCCAAACCAGCAGCGGATATGGCAGCAGCCGCTCGCGCAGCAGCTATGGCGGCTGGTCTTCGTATTAAGGCCCTGCGGCGCTATCAGTAATCTATGGTGATGTTGTCGGCGTCGAGGAACACCTCGTCGCAGTTTTTCTCGCTGCCGCCGCGGTCGATGACCAGAAAATCCGACGGCGCGTCCAGCGCCAGCGAAAAATGATGCCACACACCGGCATGGTAATTGACACCCTGCCGCGGTGCGGCGACGAAGGCGCGCAGATGCGCGATGTCAAAATCCCCTTTGTCCGCGACAACCACCAGATAAGGCCGGTCATCCAGCGGAAAAAACGCCTGCGATGACAGCGGGTGACGTTCCATCACCTTCACCGCCACAGGCCGCGCCAGCGGCGTGGAGCGGAAAATACTGACCAGCGGCGTGCCCGCCGCGCCCGTCACATCCAGCCGCGCCAGATCGTGAAAACGCTGCGTATAGCCGTAGTTGATTTCCCGTCGCTCGCGCGCTTGCGCGGTTTCGATGACATCGCCGAAGGGGGCGAAGGCCGCCGCGGTCAGCGGCGCAGGTTTCAGGATGATGCCCATGCGCCGCCGCCCCCGCGCTTAACCGACCGTACCGAACAGACGCAGACGGCTGATGCCGCCATCGGGGATCATGTTCACGCGCACATGCGTGACCACGCCCAGCTTCTGCACTTCTTTCACGTATTTATGCACATGGTGCGCCTGCATTTTGGTTTCTTCCAGCAGATACGGCCAGTAAATCGCCTGCGAGGCGATGGTATCTTCGTGAAAAGCCGGCAGGTTGAACGCCTGTATCGAACAGCTGTCGGGGTAATTGCCCTTGTGAAAAGCCGTATCGATATGGATTTCCTTGATGATGCCCGGATGGCCCAGCTGGAAAATCGCCCAATCGAAGCCGGGTTCGCGGCGGCGGCGGGTTTCCCATGCATCGCCCATGTTGATACCCTTGCCGGGTTTGGTGATGTTGACGGGCGATCCGTAATGCGCATCCGTCATCGAGAGGCAACGCCCGCCGTTTTCCATCGCCAGCAAATCGACGGTTTCGCCTTTTTTAATCTTGCTCCAGTCTTTCGACACGCGGCCATATACACGCAGACGCGCGACGCCGCCATCGGGATAGATATTCAGGCGCAGGTGCGTCCATGCGCCGGTATCTTCGATGGGCAGGAAATTGGGGCTGTGACCCGTCAGTTTGACGACCGGCAAAATCGTATGCCATTTGGCGTTTTTGTCCGGCACTTTCTTGTCGGACACGCAGGCGTCGATGGACGCGGCAGGCGCATAGTTGCCGGTGAAATGGCGGGTATCGATATTGAAGCCGGAAATGACCCCCTTGGCGCCCAGCTTGACGATGCAATGGTCATAGCCCGTGCCGCGTTTGCGGCGGCTTTCCCAGCCGTCCATCCACTTGCCGTGGTCGTCATAAAGGTCGGGAATGAAAACAGGCTCTTCCGGCTTGATCAGCCGCGACTTGTCGGCGAAAAAATCATCGGTTGCATATACGACTTCGGCGCCCAAAGCGGGATGGGCAAGGTCGATAGATACGCGCGCGAAGTCAGGCAAGGCCACGATATGTGACATGGTATCAAATACTCCTTCAGAAGGGTTCAGGTGAGTTTTTCCAGCCGGAAACGCGCGATTTTGTGAATTTGCTGAAGCGCGTTCTGGAATTCTGTTTCGTAGTCGTTTTGCAGACGCTGGTTGAATACCTGCAAAATTTCCCCGCGGGTCATGCCCTTCACCGCGACGATGAAGGGAAAACCGAATTTCTCGCGGTATTCGTGATTGAGCCGTTTGAACGCCGCGAGCTCCTCACTGCTGCACTGATCGAGCCCCGCCGATGACTGTTCCGACACCGACGCCGCCGCCATATCGGGCGTTTTGACGGCAAGCTCGGGGTGCGCGCGCATCAGCGACAACTGCATGCCGCGGTCGGCCATGTCGACGGCCATGCGCATGGCGGCATATAGCGTCCAGACCGTATCGACGTTGCCGACATCGCGGTCATCGTAAACCGCTTCGGCCACCCAGGGGGAGTGTTCATATACGCTGCCATAGACGCGCAGGAAATTGTCACGCGACATGGCGCTCGGTTTCTCGGCGAGCATTTTATCTTCCATCACACCCCTCCCTTATACGGATGGCAGTCATGCCAGTGCCGCGCGATATCGACGCGGCGGCAGATCCAGACATCTTTGTGGCTGCGGACATATTCAAAAAACTTTTTAAGACCGGCAATGCGGCCCGGCCGCCCGACGATGCGGCAATGCAGACCGACCGACATCATTTTCGGCGCTTCGGCCCCTTCGGCATAGAGGGTATCAAAAGCGTCTTTGAGGTAGGTAAAGAAATGATCGCCCGTATTGAAGCCTTGCGCGCTGGCAAAACGCATGTCGTTGGCATCAAGCGTATAGGGAATGACCAGCTGCGGTTTTCCCTCCTGCACCGACCAGAACGGCAGATCATCGCTGTAATCGTCGGCGTCGTATAAAAAACCACCTTCTTCGACCACCAGTTTGCGCGTATGAGGGCTGGTGCGGCCCGTGTACCAGCCGAGCGGCCGCGCGCCGGTCAGGTTTTTAATCACTTCAATCGCGCGTTGCATATGCGCACGTTCGGTATCGATATCCACATCCTGATAATTGATCCAGCGGTAACCGTGGGAGCAAATCTCGTGCCCCTCATCCATAAATGCCTTCGCCATCTCGGGATATTTTTCGAGCGCGCTGGCGACGGCGAAAATCGTGACGGGTATATCGAACTGGCGGAACAGGCGCAGCAAACGCCACACGCCCGCACGGCTGCCGTATTCGTAAATCGACTCCATGCTCATATGGCGGTTGCCGGTAATCGCGGGCGCATTGATGATTTCGGACAGAAAAGTTTCCGCGCCTTTATCTCCGCTGAGGATACAGTTCTCCCCGCCCTCTTCGTAATTCAGCACGACCTGCAGCGCAAGGCGCGCGCCGCCCGGCCACTGCGGATGCGGCGGCGTTTTGCCGTAGCCTTTATAGTCGCGCGTATCTGTCGTCGTCGGTGCGGACGGAGCGGTCATCGGCAAGCATCCCTGTTATACCCGCCTTAAATAAGGCCATATTTCGGGGCTTTTTTCCACGGCAATATCGGTCATAATGATATTCGTCATTATACCACGAAACAGATTTTACATAGGTGAATCATGTCCGGAAAGCTGACCACGCATGTGCTGGATACCACACACGGCCGCCCCGCCGCGGGCATGTCGCTGCGATTGTACCGCATGGGCGAGGTGGCCGAGCTTATCTGTGCCAAAACCACCAACGATGACGGGCGCGTCGACGGCCCCATCCTTGACGGCGGCAATTTTACACCCGGCAAATACCGCCTGTGTTTTGATGTCGCGGCCTATTTCCGCGCGCAGAGCCTAAAGCTGCCTGACCTGCCGTTTCTGGATACCGTAACGATTGATTTCGGCATTACCGATGCTGCGGCGCACTATCACGTGCCGCTGCTGGTCTCGCCCTACGGCTATTCCACCTATCGCGGCAGCTGATTATTTTTGCTGTTGCTGCTCTATCCAGAGCCCCAGAAGCGCCCGTTCCTCCGCCGTCATGCCGGTTTCATTGCCCAGCGGCATGGTATCGGCATCAACGGCCTGCGCCTTGATACGCGGCGCGTGCTGGCGCACGTCCGCAAGGGTTTCGAGGGCGACATCCAGCGGCGCGGCATCGACCGATTCATGCGTCGGCACTTTGGCGTGGCAGGCGGTGCAGTGGGTTTTGATAACGCTCATCACCGCTTTGTCATCGACCTTGCCCGCATGGGCGATACGCTCCAGCTTCGCCTGCGTTTGCAACCATGACGCGGCCAGCATAACAAACACAAATCCCGCCGCCCCCGCCATGAGGTAGCGCGCATCGGTATTGCCCTTATGTTTCTGGTTGAAATATTCGCGGATAGGCCATGCCGCGGCGCAAAGCCCCGCCAGCACCAGCCAGTTATGCGGCACGGCATACAGCATCGGATAGTGGTTGCTGACCATCACCAGCAAAACCGGCAACGTCATGTAGTTGTTATGCAGCGAGCGCTGCTTTGCGGTTTTGCCCAGCGCCGGATCGGGTTTTTCGCCCTTCAGCATCGCGGCGACGGCTTTTTTCTGGTTGGGGATAATCACCATGAACACGTTGGCCGACATCACCGTGCCGAGCATCGCCCCCACATGAATAAACGCACCGCGGCCGCTGAAAATCTGGCAAAGCGCATAGGCAGCCGCCGTCATCAGCACAAACCAGACCACCCCGAAAACGCGGTTGTCTTTGCCGAGCGGCGATTTGCACAGGTTGTGATAAACCAGCCAGCCGCCGACAATAAACGACAGCCCCAGCAGCACCGCATCAATGGGGTGCAAATCCATTTTGGCACGGTCGATCAGAAACAGGCTGGCGCCGTAATAATAAACAAGGCAGAGCAGCAAAAATCCGCTGATCCACGTCGCGTAGGATTCCCATTTGAACCAGTGCAAATCATCCGGCATATGGGGCGGCGCGACCTGATATTTTTTCTTGTGATAAAAACCGCCGCCATGCACAGCCCAAAGCTCGCCGCCGACGCCTTCTTTTTTGTCCTTGTCATCCGCAGGAGGCTTCAGGCTGTTATCCAGCCAGATGAAATAAAACGACGAGCCGATCCACGCAATCCCCGTAATCAGGTGAAACCAGCGCAGCGCAAGCCCCAGCCAGGAAGACCAGTCGATATCCATCTTACGCCGCCTTTTCGTAGGTCAAAATCATGTCATAGGCCGGCGTGGTCAGGAAATCCTCCAGCTTCGGCGCCATCACAAGTTTTTCAAACAGCGCCGCCGCGTCTTCCAGATATTTATCGCTGCCGCCAGCGCGCAGTTTGGCGGCTTCATCGTCCAGCATGGATTTCATCAGCGCATCGTCAATCACGCGGCCATCGGCCATGACGGCACGGTGCACGCGCCATTGCCACAGCTGCGTGCGGGAAATTTCCGCCGTCGCCGCGTCTTCCATCAGGTTATGGATGGGCACGCAGCCATTGCCCGACAGCCATGCGCGAAGGTATTGCAAACCGACATGGATATTGGCGCGCAATCCCGCCTCGGTAATCTCGCCCGCAGGGACGGCCAGCAGATCCTCCGCCGTCACGGCAACATCATCGCGCATCAAGCCCGTCTGGTTTGGCTGCGGCATCAGGCGGTCAAAAATCTCCCGCCCCTTGGCGACAAGCCCCGGGTGCGCGACCCATGTCCCATCATGACCGTCGCCGGCTTCGCGTTCTTTGTCGGCGATGAATTTTGCCAGCGCTTTGGCGTTCGCGTCGTCGTCGTTTTTAATCGGAATTTGCGCAGCCATGCCGCCCATCGCATGCGCACCGCGGCGGTGGCAGGTTTTGATCAAAAGCTGGCTATAGGCACGCAAAAACGGACAGGTCATGGTCACGCTGCCGCGGTCAGGCAGCACAAAAGCCGCATCGCGCGCGAATTTTTTGATAAAACTGAAAATATAATCCCAGCGCCCGCAATTCAGCCCCGCGATATGATCTTGCAGCGTATGCAGGATTTCATCCATCTGGAAAGCGGCGGTGATGGTTTCAATCAATACCGTCACGCGCACCGTGCCGCGGGCAAGGCCCAACGTATCTTCGGCATGGCTGATGACATCGCTCCAGAGTGCGGCCTCTTGCCAGTTTTCAAGTTTGGGCAGGTAAAAATACGGCCCCGTCTTGCGCGCGGCCAGCTGCGCGTGGTTGTGAAACAGATACAAACCGAAATCGAAAAACGACGCGGATACGGGCGCGCCGTCCAGCAGCACATGCTTTTCTTCCATATGCAATCCGCGCGGACGCACCAGCAGCACGGCGGTTTTTTCATTCAGCTGATAGGCTTTGCCCGTTTTGGCATCGGTAAAAGCAATCGTACGCGCATTCGCATCACGCAGATTGATTTGCCCGGCAATCTGGTTTGCCCATGTCGGGGTATTGGAGTCTTCAAAATCCGCCATAAAACAATTCGCGCCGGAATTGAGCGCATTGATGACCATTTTGCGGTCAACCGGCCCCGTGATTTCCACGCGGCGGTCCTGCAAATCGGCCGGCACGGGGCGGATATGCCAGTCACCGGCACGGATTTTGGCGGTTTCGGGCAGAAAATCGGGACGGAAGCCAAGATCAAAAGCGAGCTGCAAAACCGCACGGTCTTCCATCAGGCTGCGGCGGCGTGCACCGAAGCGGGCTTCGAGGTCTTGAATAAAAGACAATGCCGCAGGCGTCAGGATACTCTCCTGACCTTCGGCGGCGGGGGCGTGAATGGCCAAAGACGATGTCATGCGCAGACGTAACCTTTCGCAATCTGAAATTTACGTCAGTCTAGCACCGCCGCCGCCGCGGCAAAACCGCTAAACAACACTGCACCAAGCGGAATATGCAAAAAAAACTACCGCGCCGGCTTTGCCCGCGCCGCAGCATTGCCATTGGCAGGCGCCTGTTTCTGGCGCCAGGCTGCCGCCTTGTCGAAAACATCGGATACTGCGGTCGGTTTCAACATATCGCCGAAACCGTCTTTGCGCACGGCATCGTAGAGCGTGGCGAGTTTCAGGCTGCGGCCATCGGTTGCGCCCTTGGTCCACATTTTCGATGTCAGCGCGGCGGCGAAATCGGCATCCAGCAGCGCGCGTTTTTGCAGCGCGGCCAGCGTATGGCCGCCGCTTAGCTGTTCAAACGTGCTGCCGTCGCGCGCCGCCGCCAGCGCCAGCGCATGCAGCGCCATCTGCGCCAGTTCCGGCTTGTGGAAGGCGGAAATATTCGGCGTGCGCAGCGACGATTGATGATCGACGTTGCGGCCATAGGTGGCGGCAATCGGGCTGCCGTGGATTTTGAACTGCGCATGCGCCCATTTGTCGTAGGAGAGGCGAATGCGGTCGTGCAAGAGCTCGATACTGTCGCCATCGAAAGCCGTATGGATGCGGCATTTATCAAAGACCTCGATGGGGCTGTTCTTGCGGTCGCTTTGCGCCTGCGGACGGTCGTTGAGCATCAGGTTCGAAATCACGTCCATCTGTACAAAGCTGCGGCCAAGCTGGTCTTCGTCGAACTGCGTCACCTTGCCGTCCTTGGCCTTGGGCTGAAGCTCCGCCGACGGCTTGTTTTTCAAAACCCAGAAAAACGCCTTTACGGGCGAAATACCGTCAAGGCCGTGGTCAAACAGCAGCTGCATATGTTCCAGCTGGCGCGCCTTGTTTTTATGCGCGTTGCCGCTGATCATCCCGCCATGCAAATCGCCGCCCCATGTCGCGTAGGAATTGCGCCCTTCATCGAGGTTCGGGTTCGAAATCGCGATTTTGTTTTCGACGTTCGAAAACAGCATGATCAGCACCTGCCGCAGCCGCGCCTGAATATTTTCGTAGGCCAGCTGGTGTTCGTCCTTGGCGACCGTCACAACGTCATAGGCCACCTCCTCGAAGCGGTCTTTGAGCGCGGTGATTTGCGCGTCAATCTGTTCGCGCGTCGCGTCGTCTTTGCGGGTTTGCAGGATTTTGGCGATTTCGCGGCGGATTTCCGCTTCGCGCGTATCGTCGATTTTGCCGGGGTTCACGCCCGCGAAAATTTCGGCATAAACCTCGACCAGTCTTTGCACGTTGCGGTATTCGAACTTGCCGCCGATGCCTTTATATGATGCGCCGTCCGGCGTAACGCCCCCCTCGACCAGCGTGCGTGCGGCGCGCAGCGTTTCGTCGGAACTGTTATCGGTGCCCATATAAACGCAAGTGAGCATATGCTTCATGCATGCATCCAGCGCGGCATCCTTGCCGCCGGCGACATAGGCCGCCTGCACGTCTTTTTTGTAAGACAGATGCGGCATGGCCGCGAGAAAGCCCTCGACGCCCAGCTCCTTGAACCCCAGTTCCACCATCAAACGCACCTTGGCGGCGTTATAGGCGCTATCCGCGCCGCCTGACAGCGCTTGCGTGATGCCCTGCAATTTGTTTTTGCGCATGTAATCGAACAGCCACAAAAGCTCGTTGCGCATTTCTTCTTCGAAACTGCGGCGGGGGGATTTTTCCCACGGCGCGGGGCCGTCCTGCACGGGCTCGCTCGCCGCGCCTTTGAACACATGGGGAACCACGGCGTGCGGCGCGTGCCCCTTGTCTGCGGGGGGCGTGACGGTGACGATCTGGCTGGTATAGGCCATGTCGGCGAAGCTGCTGCGCAGGCCTTCGGAAATAATCTCCCCGTTCTGCGCCATCAGGCGGCTGCCGAATTGCGCGAAGGTGGAGCCGGACGTGCCCAGCCCATCCGTATGCACAATCACGCCGCAATGCCGGGAAGCCAGTTTGCAAAGTTCTTTATGTTTGTCGATTTTATCTTCGACCGGCGGGCTGGCATTGGGGTTGAGCGCGACGGTGATATCAAAACGCTTTGCCTTGTCGGCCAGCGGATTATCGCGGTCGTAATCGGCGTTGTCGGGGCTGCTGTCAAAGCGAGAGCCGACCCAGTATTCTTCGCAAATCACATGCGTCAGATTGGCGCGTTTATCGCCGCTGCCGATTTGCACCACGGGACTGCCGAAGGGAATGGGCTTTTCCGGCAAGACCGTGCCATCCGCCAGCGTCAATGCAGGCAGGTCAATCATAATCGTGCCGTCGCGCCCTTGTCCGTGACGGTTGCTGTATTGATTGGCGAGAGTATCGCTCCATTCCTCGAAATGGCGCTTTTCGTAGCCGCGCTCGTAGTTGAACAGATAGCGCTTGGCCGACATCGCCACAATCTCGCCGCCCGTCACAATCGTCTGGACGTTGAAATTGTTATTGATGCGGTTGTAAATCGGGCTTTTGCGGCGCTCCGGCTGGTCGGGCAGGTTTTTATCGGCAAAATACCACGGATGGCCGACGGAAATCACCAGATGCGGGTCGAGGCTGGCGGCGTAATCCGCAATCACCTGCAGCATTTCGCGGGTTTTTTGGTTGTCGGAGTAATAAAAATCGTCGCCGCGCTCATATCCGCTCAGCCCCAGTTCCTCCAGCGCCAGAATATCGGCGCCATCGGCGACCGCACGATCGATGGCTTTGCAGATATTCGCCACGTTGCGCGGCCAGTCGCCCCCCGTCTGATTGCAGCTTGCCGATGCGATCTTGAGCTCAAACGGGGCGGGGCGGTTTTTATCGGTCATGGTGCGAATTTCCGTGCTTTCGGTTTCACGTTGTTGTTCTGCGCGGGGTTGTTCTGCACAGGCAGCAGTTCGGACGACTGCGCGATGCGGATGCCCGCCGCGCGCATTTCATCTTTTGCCGCAGTGACCTCTGCCGCCGACAGGCCGCGGCTGGCGTCTTCAACGAATACGACTTTAACCCCTGCCAGCATCGCCGCCGCATCCAGCGCCGAGAATTTGACGCAGAATTCGGTGGCAAGGCCGCAGACGTGCAGTTCGGTGACGCCCTGCTTTTTCAGATGTTCGGCAAGGCCGGTCACGGCGGCACGTTCATTGTCGCGGAAAGCGGAATAACTGTCCACCGCCGGATTTTGTCCCTTTTGCTGGATAAAGTTTACTTTGTCCATTTTCAAATCGGGATGGAATTCGGCGTCTTTGGTGCCCTGTACGCAATGGTCGGGCCACAGGCGCTGCGGTTTGCCCGACAGCTCGCCCATGTCGAACACGTTTTTGCCGGGGTGCTGGCTGGCGAAACTGCCATGATTTGCGGGATGCCAGTCCTGCGAGGCGACGATGTAATCATACCCCCCGCGCTCCATCAGGCGGTTGATGACGGGGACGGTTTTATCCCCCTCCGGCACCGCAAGATTGCCGCCGGGGCAGAAACCGTTTTGCACATCCACAATCAACAGAACCTTGGTCATGATATTTTTCCTTTAATCTTTTATTTGCCGCCGATGCGGGGCTGTTTTTGTTTCACCTTTGCCGCAGGTGCGGGAGACCCCTCGCCTTCGAAACGCTCGGTATAGCTCTCGACGCCCGATTTATTGGCAGCGCGGCCATGGCCGAGGTGTTTTTGTTCGCAGTCCATACGCTGCGCGAACAGCTTGGCATCCAGATAGACGGGGATGCGTTTGGGCTGTGCAGGCAGACCTTCGGAAAGGGCCTTCATGTCCACATTCATGACGTCTTCGCCTGCCGCCTGCGCCTTGTTGAACAGCGCCAGCAGGCGGTCTTTCAGCACATCTTCGGGTTTGCGGCTGACGCGGCGCACGTCTTCGGGCAGGGTTTCCAGCTCGCTGCGCACGAACCGCGCCATCGCGGCAAGATCCGTTGTCAAAACACCGCTGCCGGCGAAGGTTTCTTTTTGCGCGGGCGCTTGATACACATATTTTCCCTCGGCATCAAATACCGGCACCAGCAGGTCTTTTTGCACCATATTCGCGGGTGCGTTTTTGACATCCGTAAAATCGCGCAGGTTGACCTGTTTGCCGTCTTCGGCAAGGCCGAGACGTTCGTCGTAAATCACCACCTGCGCCAGTTTGCCGTTATCATCATAAAAACGGCGGGAATTGATGCGGCCGGGGTTGGACGATTTGACGGGCGCATGCGCGGCGACTTTCATGACGGGTGTCATATCCGCCCCTTCCGGCGCGTCCTTGCCGTCGAGCACGCCCATATAAACCGCGGCGGCTTTGTAAACCAGCCCCAGCGGCGGCACGTGGGATCCAGCGGTGCCGATGCCCCATGCGCTGAAAAACGCGCCCTCTTCGCGCATTTTCTGCGCCGTATATTCATCGATACCGTCGGCGGCAGCGCAGAATACACTGCATTTATCCGCATGTTTCAGCAAATCCGCATCGGACATTTTTTTGACGCCAGCGGTATCAAGGCCCTCAATAAAGCCCTCTTCGGCAAAGCGGCGCAGGGCGAGTTTGGAGTATTTCACGATATCGCCGCTATCGAAACGCACGCCATAATGTTCGCCGAGACCTTGCGCGCGCAGCTCTTTAATAACCGTAATCGCGTTTTCGAGACCCTGCACGGGGTCATAGGTATCGACCAGCAGAATACCGCTTTCGGGATGGGCGAAGGCGAAGCTGCGGAAAGCATCACCCTTGAGCGCGTCTTTCAGCTCTGCCGTCTTGCCCTGTTTTTTCAAATCCAGCAGTTCGGCATACGTCAGCTCGCCAATTTCTGCGCCGTGGGTCATGACCCAGGCGTGGTCCATCGTACCCGCAAAAGCCTGCGCAAAAGATTTTGCCGCCGTGCCTGTCGATGTCGTCGTATAGCCGCCGATGCCGAGACTGCGCGAGGCCTCGATGGCCGCGCCAAGGCCGGGGCCGCGGCGCAGGCCCTGCACGCTGGCGCTGCCCGCCGGGGAGCCGTTATCCATTTCACGCGTCAGCACATCCGTCTGGCGCGCCCCTTGCGTCGCATAGGCGCTATGGCCGTTCAGCAGGCACAGCGCAACAGATTCCAGCATTTTTACCTGCGCAATCGGACCTTCGACACGCAGCACGGGCTCTTGCGGGAAAAAGACACTGCCTTCGGGTGCGGCGTCGATTTTCAGTTTGAATTCCATTTTTTGCAGATAGTCGATAAACGCATCGGGAAACTGGCGTTTCCCCTTGGGCGTTTTCAGGGTGCGCAGATAGTCGGTGTCCTGTTTGGTCAGGCCGTGTTCCTGCCAGCGCTTCACGATATCAATCACGCCCTCGAGCCCGGCGGCGACGGTATAGCCGCTGCCACCTGCTTCCTTGCGGCCAAACATATAAAAGACGGACGGGTTATCCGCGCGGCCTTCGAGCCAATAGGCATAGGCCGTGGTGAAATGGTATTTGTCGGTCATCAGCGGACTGGTTTGTTCGATGCCGTAGTTTTGTTCTATGAAGCCCATCGCCGTTTCCTTTTTTATCCCGTCCGCCCCAAGGGGCTTGCTTTTGAATCGGTATATATCTACAATTTGAGTATATATATCTATTATATGAGCATAACAGTGTCAAGTCCATGAAAAAAGAAAACAACAATAACGCTAAGCCCTTGATTTTAATAATGCCCGCGGCACCGCCGTCGGCAGCGGCGGCCGCAAAAGCGGCAGAAATCGAATCCCTGCCCGCCAGCGTGGGGCTGTTTGCGAGTGGCGAGCCATTTGTGGAGCTGTTCCCCAAATCCGGCGATGATGCCGACAAGCGCGCCGCCATGATCAAAGGCCGCGACGTGATTGTGGTGCAATCCGGCGGCGAGCCCGTGGGGGAAGCTACCGCACATCTGCTGATGGCTGTGCATACGCTCAAGGCTTACGGCGCCGCGCATGTCACCGCCGTCATGCCCTTTGCGCCCTATATGCGGCAGGACAGGACATTCGATAAACGTTTTGTGTCGCTCGGCGCGGCGTTTTTCGCAAACCAGCTCAAAGCCGCCGGCGCCGATGCCGCCGTGACGCTGACGCCCCATTCGCAGGCCGGTATCGACGCGTATAAAAAAGTATTCGGCGATGATTTTACGGCGCAAAGCGCCACCGGCCTTTTCGCCGCCTATATCAAAAAACAGCTTGGCAGCGATGCTGCCAGCCTTGCAATAGGTGCGCCCGATGGCGCGGACAAAGCAAAGGACGAAGGGCAGATCCGCGCCCGCGCGCTGGCCGATGCTGTTTTCGGCAGCCACGACGGCGCCAAGCTGTTTCTGATCGCCAAAACCCATACCGGCGTGAATGACACCAAAATCACCGCCTCCACCGGCGATGTCGCGGGCAAGCACTGCGTAATTGTCGATGACATGATCGATGGCGGATCGACGATGATCAATGCGGCGAAGCTGCTGAAATCGCGCGGTGCGGCCAGCGTCACCGCCTGCGCGGCACATGGCATTCTGTCGGGGGCGGCGCTTGAAAAAATCCTCTCCGCAGCGGCAGAGGATGGCCGCCCCGCGATTGACAAACTGGCGCTGACAGACAGTCTGCCGCAGGCAACGGTCAAGGCCGCGGCGCTGATAGAAAAAGCACCCGCGCTGGCATCCCGCATCGACATCCTGCCTGCGGCGGAGATTCTTTTACAGGCGACGCAGGATTTACGGCAGAGGCCCACCGCAGCGCCTGCGCTGCAAAAACCGTCACGCAAACATGCGCCTTGAGACACGGCAAGGCTTGACAAGACTCGCCGCCGCGTGTTTCGATGGGGATATGGCAACCGATGTGACCCATAGCGGCGTTTTCGCTGCGTCTTTCGTCCGCACCCTGCGCTGGTGGCGGAACTGACCGCCATTTTTCTGTCTTTTTACCCCCAAAACCCCTATTGTTGACACCTGCGCCGGATGTATCCGGTGTGCAGCTTACCTGCGGTTCCGGCATCATGAAAATATCTTCGCAAGACACCACGCTTGATTATGCGCACGGCCTCGATTTCCTTGTCGGCGCGCTTGATTGCGCGCGCGGGCTTTATATGGCATCCGATACGGATTATCCGGGGCGTTATTCGCGCTGGGACATCGGCTTTGCGAACCCGCCCGTCGAGGTGCGCGGCTATCACGACCGCACGATATTCAGCGCGCTGAATGCGCGGGGGGAGAAAATTCTTTCGCTGCTCGCGGCATTTTTCGCGGCAGCGCCGGACGAGGCCTTTGCCGCCGCGCAGACCGATGCGCAAACCCTTGTCTGCGCCCTGAAACCGACAACCAAGGTTTTCAGCGAGGAAGAGCGCTCCCGCCAGCCCTCCCCCCTCTCGCCGCTGCGGCATATCATCCGCGCGCAATCCGGCGCAGACAGCTTCGCTGGCTTTTACGGCGCTTTCGCCTATGATCTTTTGTTCTGCTTCAATCCCATTTCGCTCAAGCATCCGCGCGCGGCGGATGACGCGCTGTTTCATCTCTACCTGCCTGACAGCATCTATCTGCTTGACCGCCGCAAAGAAACGCTGGTGCGCCGCGATTTTGAATTTTATGCCGACAGCATCAGCACAGCTGGCATGGCGCGCGAGCCCCTGCCCGCCGGCATCCCCGCCGCACCGCCCGATGCCGCCGATATTCGCAGCAACATGGACGATGACGCCTATGCCGCCATGGTCACGCGCGCCAAAGAACATATCCGCAAAGGCGATGTATTCGAAGTGGTGCTGAGCCGCATTTTTACCGCCCCCTGCGCGCAGCCGCCCTCGCAGCTGTTTCGCAATATCCGCCGCATCAACCCGTCACCTTACGAATTTTTGATGCAGATGGGCAGCGAACAGCTGGTCGGCGCCTCGCCCGAAATGTTCGTGCGCGTCGAGGGCAAACGCGTCGAAAGTTGCCCGATTTCCGGCACCGCCCGCCGTAGCCGCACCCCCGGCGATGCCGCCGTGATTGAAGATGCCGAAATCCTGCGCGGGCTTCTCAATTCCGCCAAGGACGCGGCGGAGCTGACCATGTGCACCGATGTCGACCGCAACGACAAGGCGCGGATTTGCGCCCCGGGTTCCATCCGCCTGCTCGCGCGCCGGCAGATTGAAACCTATGCAGGGCTATTTCACACCGTCGATCATGTCGAAGGGCAGCTGCGCGCCGGATTTGACGGCATCGATGCGTTTTTATCCCACATGTGGGCGGTGACGCTGACCGGCGCGCCCAAAACCGAAGCCGCGAAAATCATCGAACAGCAGGAACCCTGCGCCCGCCGTTTTTATGGCGCGGCCGTGGGCGCACTGCACCTCAACGGCGATGTGAATACCGGCATCACCATCCGCACGCTGCATATTAAAAACGGCATGGCGTCCTATCAATCCGGCGCCAGCATTGTCTATGATTCCATCCCCGCCGAAGAAGCGGCGGAGACGCATACCAAGGCGCAATCTTTCCGCCGCATCCTTTCCGGCGACGTGCCGAAGCCGAGCCTGCGCCCCGCCGCGCGCACGGGCGAAGGAAAAACCGTTATTCTGATTGATAACGAGGATTCGTTTGTCCATACCCTCGCCGATTATATTCGCCAGACCGGCGCGGCGGCGATCACCTATCGTCATGGCACGCCGCTCGATACGCTGCTCGCGCATAAGCCGCATCTGATTTTGCACTCCCCCGGCCCCGGCTTGCCCTCGCAGTTCAAAGTGCCCGAAACCGTGCGCGCCGTAGCCGCGGCGGGCGTACCGCAATTCGGCGTTTGCCTTGGCCTGCAAGGAATGTTCGAAGCCTTCGGCGGCACGCTGGGTTATCTCGATACACCGCGCCATGGCAAGACATGGACCATCAAACCCGCGCAGCACGCGCTGTTCGGCGATATGCCCGCGACCTGCGTGGTGGGCGCCTATCATTCGATTTATGGCCGCAAGGAAACCCTGCCCGCCCAGCTTGACGTTATTGCCGAAAACGAAAACGGGATTGTCATGGCGATTGCGCACAAAACCCTGCCCGCCTGGGCCGTGCAGTTCCACCCTGAATCGGTGCTGTCGATGCAGGGTTATGCGGGGCACAAGATGATTGAAAACGTCATGCAATATCTGGCGGCGCCCGCATGACGCAGAACATTACCCTTCTTGCCCGCCACCTGGCGCAAATACCGGCACCCGCCGCCGAAGACTGGGCGGCGCTGATGCGCGCCTTTTGCGCCGCGGATATGGATGATACCGCCAAGACCGAAGCCCTTGGCATTCTCGCCGCCCGCCGGATAGACGGCGAGATGCTGGCCGCCTGCGCCGCGTTTTTACTCACGCAGGCCGCGCCCTTGCCGCTGGGCACGCCTGAGGCCATCGATGTTTGCGGCACGGGCGGCGATAAAAGCCGCGGCGGCATCAAAACATTTAATATCTCGACCGCGGCCGCCTTCGTCGCCGCCGCCGCGGGACAACCCGTTATCAAACACGGCAACCGCGCCGTATCCAGCCAGGCGGGCAGCAGCGATGTGCTTTCCGCCCTTGGCGTGCGGATTGCCGAAAACGCGGCGGAGGCCGCCGCGGATCTTGATGCCTTCGGGCTTTGTTTTGTCGCTGCGCCCGCGTTTCACCCCGTGTTGAAACATGCCGCCGCGGCACGGCGCGCACACGGGCAGCCGACGTTTTTCAATCTGCTCGGCCCGCTCTGCAACCCTGCGCGCGTGACGCGTCAGGTCATGGGCGTTTTTTCCGCCGAATACCTGACGCCCGTCGCGGAAGCCGCCGCCGCGCTGGGTAAGACCGATATGCTGGTGCTGCATAGCGACGATGGACTTGATGAAATCAGCCTTGCCGCACCTACATCGGCGCGGCTCTTGCGCGGCGGACGAGTCGAACATCTGACCTTGACGCCCGAAGATGCAGGCATTGCCCTACAATCCCTGAATGCTGCCGCAGGCGGCGATGCGGCCGAGAACGCGCGCATCATCCGCGCCGTTTTCGAAAACCCCGAAGGCGCGGCTGCGGATATGGTCGCCCTCAATGCCGGTGCGGCGCTGTGGGTGGCGGACCGCGCGCAAAATCTTGAAGATGGTTATCTTCAGGCCATCGACACCCTGAAGAACGCACGCGCGCAAAACATGCTGTCGCGCATGCGCAAGCAGACCTGAGGCACCCATGAGCGGCTTTCTTGAAAAAATTCATGACATGACCAAAGACCGCGTGGATGCCGCGCGGCGGGTGAAACCGCTGGCCGCCATCAAAGACGCGCCCCTTTATACCCGCACACCTGCCGCCGTGATGCCCGCCTTCGCCGCACCAGGCTGGCATGTGATTGCGGAGGTGAAATTCGCCAGCCCCTCCGAAGGGGATATTCGCCAGCCGGCCGAGCCGGTCACCGTTGCCGACGGCTATCTAAAAGCCGGCGCGCGTATGCTGTCGGTGCTGACGGAGCCGCGCTATTTCAAGGGTAGCCTTGATTATCTGTCCGCTATTCGCGAATCCGCGCCGAATGCGCTGCTGCTGCGCAAGGATTTTATTTGCGATGCCTATCAACTGCACGAGGCGCGCGCGCATGGCGCGGATGCGGTTTTATTGATTGTCGCCATGACCGAAGACAGCCTGACGCGCGATTTACTGCAGCAGGCCGAAGCCCTCGGCCTCACTGCGCTTGTCGAAGTACATGACGCCGATGAAATGGAGCGGGCGCAAAAAATGAATGCGCGCATGATTGGCGTTAACAACCGCAATCTCAAAACCCTCAAAACCACGCTGGATACCAGCCGCCATCTGGCGCGGCGCAAAACACCGGATAGCCTGCTGATTTGCGAAAGCGGACTCAGCACGGCGGCGCAGCTGCGGGAAATGCGCGGCATCGGCTATGACGGGTTTTTGATGGGCACGCATTTCATGAAAAAACCCGCGCCCGGCGACGCGCTGGCCGAACTGCTGGGGGCCTGCGCCGCATGACCCTGCGCATCAAAATCTGCGGCCTGACACGGGCGGAGGATGCGGCGCGGGCGCGCGATGCGGGCGCATGGGCGCTGGGCTTTATTTTTTACCCCAAATCCAAACGCTATATCACGCCGGATGCCGCAGCACGCATCGCCCCGCCCGAAGCCCCCTGCGTGGGCGTTTTCGTCAACCAGATGACCGATATCGATGCGGCGTTGAAACACATGCCGCTTTTTGCCGTGCAGCTGCATGGCGATGAAACGCCGGATGATGCCAAGGCCCTGCGCAGCCGATTTGGCGGCGTGATTATCAAAGCCTTCCGGCTGCAAAGCGCGGCGGATTTGGCGCAAATAGACGACTGGCGTGATGCCGCTGATTATATCCTGATTGATGCCGCCGTTGCGGGGCAATATGGCGGGACGGGACACACCGCCGATTGGGCGCTCGCCGCCGCCGCGAAAAATGCCGGATTGCCGCTGATTTTATCGGGCGGCATTGACGCGGCGAATATCGCCGCGGCGCAGGATGCCGTTGCGCCTTTTGCTTTCGACCTTGCGGGCGGCGTGGAAAGCGTGCCCGGTATCAAGGATGCCGCCAAAATCAAAACCCTGTTTGAGACCAGCCGGAGGATTTCCGCATGACGACCCAAGCAAAACCAACCCCCTCCGCCCTGCCCGACAGCGCGGGATTTTACGGCGATTTCGGCGGGCGCTTTGTGCCCGATACCCTCGTTGCGCCGCTGGAGGAGCTTGAAAAAGCCTATGCCGCCGCGGCGGCCGAGGCATCGTTCTGGGATGAATTCCATCGCCTGCTGGCTGATTTTGTCGGGCGCGAAACGCCGCTGCAACATGCCGCGCGGCTGAGCGCGCATCTGGGCGGCGCGAAAATTTATCTTAAACGCGAAGACCTTGCGCATACGGGCGCGCACAAAATCAATAATGCGATAGGCCAGATTTTGCTTGCCCGCCGCATGGGCAAAAAACGCATCATCGCCGAAACCGGCGCCGGCCAGCACGGCGTTGCAACCGCGACCGCCGCCGCAGCTTTCGGACTGGAATGCATTGTTTACATGGGTGCCGACGATATGGCGCGGCAGGAGCCGAACGTCTACCGCATGCGTCTTTTGGGCGCGGAGGTACGGCCCGTGACTTCCGGCTCGCGCACGCTCAAAGACGCGGTGAGCGAGGCGATGCGCGACTGGGTCAGTCATGTGCATGATACGTATTATCTGCTTGGCTCCGCCCTTGGCCCGCATCCCTATCCGCGCATGGTACGGGATTTTCAATCCGTCATCGGCACCGAAGCGCGTGCGCAGATGATGGCCGCCGAAGGGCGCTTGCCCGATAGCGTCGTCGCCTGCGTCGGCGGCGGCAGCAACGCGATTGGCATTTTCTCCGGCTTCATTGACGATAAATCGGTGAAGCTGACAGGCGTCGAGGCCGGGGGCACAGCGATTGCCAAAGGCCAGCATGCCGCGCGGTTTTCCGGCGGATCCACGGGAATTTTTCAGGGCATGAAAACGATTATCCTGCAAGATGGCGATGGACAGGCCGAACCCACGCACAGCGTTTCTGCAGGGCTTGATTATACCGGCGTCGGGCCGGAACATGCGCAGCTGCAGCATACGGGCCGCGCGGATTACACCTATGCCGGTGACGACGATGCAGTTGCCGCACTGCATTTGCTGGCGCGTACCGAAGGGATTATCTGCGCCCTTGAAAGCGCGCATGCCGTCGCCTATGCCGTCAAGGCCGCGCCGCAGCTGCCGAAAGATCACATCATGATTATCAACCTGTCAGGCCGCGGCGATAAGGACATCGGTATTCTGCGCGCTTATGAGGAGAATAAAAAACATGGCCGTTAAATCCCTGCGCCAAACCCTGCTGGAGGCACGCGCCGCAAAAACCTCCGCCTTCGTTCCCTTCGTCATGGCAGGCGACCCCGACATGGCGACAAGCGCCGATATTTTGCTGGCCCTGCAAGAAAGCGGCGCGGCAGCGATTGAGCTCGGCGTGCCGTTTTCCGACCCCGTGGCCGATGGCGAAACCGTGCAGCGCGCGGCGGAGCGGGCACTGGCCGGCGGCGCTACGCTCGGCGGTGTCCTGGACATGCTGCGCACGGCGCGCGGGCGCGGACTTTCGATACCCGTATGCCTGTTTTCCTACCTGAACCCCGTGTTCCGTATGGGCTACGCCACCTTTGCCAAGGCCGCACAGGCGGCTGGGGCACAGGGCGCCCTGATTGTCGATTTACCCCCCGAAGCCGCCGGAGATTATTTGGGGGCCATGAAGGCAAACGGGATGGAAACGGTCTTTTTATGCTCCCCCACCACAACGCCAGAGCGGCTGGCGCGTATCGACGCGGCCTCCAGCGGTTTTGTTTATTATGTATCGCGCGAAGGGGTAACGGGGGCACAGGCCAGCCTGCCCGAAAGTCTCGATGCCAAACTGGCCGCGCTGCGCGCCCAGCTGCAATCGCCGCTGGCGGTCGGCTTCGGGATTTCCACCCCCGCCCACGTTGCCGCCCTCAACGGCAAGGCCGATGCCGTTATCGTGGGCAGCGCCCTTGTCAAAACCATTGCCGAACATGGCAAAACCGCCCCCGTCGCGATTGCACGGCAGGTCAAGGATTTGCGCGCCGCTTGAAAAGCCCGGCAAAGCGCCTAGAATAACGCCAAACGACGAACAGGTGCCGCCATTAAAACGTTTTTCACCATATTCGGGATGCTCTTGGGTCTCGGCCTTGCCGCGGCATGGTATTTCAGCTATGGCCCCGCCAGCATGCCGCGCGTCGAAACCGCACAGCTGCGCAAAGGCATGGCCGTCGAAGCGGTCTATGCGACAGGCACGGTCGAGGCGACCGTGATGCTGCCGATTTCAGCGCGCATCACGGCGCGGCTGATGCAGCTCAATACAGACGAAGGGCACGACGTTAAAAAAGGCGACGTGCTGGCACAGCTGGAAGATGTCGATTTGCAAAAAACGCTGGACGAGCTGAAAGCCCGCGAAGTTTTCCTCAAAAAAGATTACGACCGCAAGGCTGCCCTTGCCAAAAGCGGGTATGAAACCCGCGCCTCGCTCGATCAGGCACGCGCCGACCTCGACGCCATCCGCGCTAGCATCGCGCGCGCGGAGGCTGAAGCCTCCTATACCAAACTTGTGGCCCCTGCCGACGGGCGCGTCATCCAGCGCGACGGCGAGATCGGACAGATGATACCGGCCAACCAGCCGGTTTTCTGGCTCAGCTGCTGCGCGCCGCTGCGCATCAGCGCGGAGGTTGACGAAGAGGATATTTCGCGCGTGGTGCCGGGGCAAAAGGTGCTTATCCGCGCCGATGCTTTCGACGGCCAGACATTTGAAGGCGAAGTGCTGGCGATTACCCCGAAGGGCGACCCTGTCGCGCGCAGCTACCGTGTGCGCATCTCGCTGCCGGAAACCACGCCCATGCATATCGGTATGACGGCAGAGAACAATATTATTATCCGAGAAAAATCCGACGCCTTGCTGGTCCCCACCGCTGCGCTGCGGGGGGATGCGGTTTATGTGCTGACGGGCGATAAAGCCCTGCGCACGGAGATCAAGACAGGCATCAAAGGCATCGAAGAAGCCGAAGTCACCGCGGGATTGAGCGGGGATGAAACGCTGATACTAAACCCACCCGCCGACCTTGCCGACGGCGCGCGCGTGCGCACCCGAAAATCGCCATAAACAAGGAGGCGTTACATCATGCGCCTTTTGCTTTCGATGGCGATGCGCCACCTGCTGGCCCGCAAACGGCAGAGCATTGTATCGCTGCTGGGGATTATTCTGGGGGTGGCGTTTTTTCTGTCCATCGCCTCGCTGATGCAGGGATCGGAGCGTGATTTCATCCGCCGCCTTGTCGACAACGCCCCGCATATCACCGTGTCCGACGATTTCAGAAACCCGCGCGCCCAGCCGGTTTTTACCGCCTATCCGCAGGCGATGGTCGAGCTGCGCGGCAGCCGCCCGCTGACCGAAACACGCGGCATTCGTGGGTTTGAACAGATTTTATCCCTGCTCTCCAAGGAAAAAGGCGTCGATGCCTCGCCCGCACTGACGGGGCAGGCGCTGATCAGCTTCGCGGGGCGCGACGTCGCCGTGACGCTGAACGGCATGGTGCCGTCGGACATCACGCGCGTCACCACGATTGCGCAGTATATGATAGAGGGGCGCATCGAAGACCTCGACGCCAATCCGGGCGGCATTATTATCGGCGGGGAGCTCGCGCGCAAAATGTCGCTGCGCAAGGGACGTACCATTACCATGGCGGCCCCCAACGGACAGGTACGCAGCTTTAAAATCGTCGGCATTTTTCGCACTGGCCGCGCCGCATACGACGAAACACAGGTTTTTATGACGCTGAAGCGCGCGCAGGCGCTGCTTGACCGCGCCAACCGCGCCAACAGCATCATCATCAAACTGGATGATCCTTATGACGCGCGCAATTTTGCCGAAAAGCTGGAATCGCGCATCGGTTATAAATGCGTTTCTTGGCAGGAATCATCCGAAGACCTTCTGGGCACGCTGGTCGTGCGCAACGTCATCATGTATACGGTCGTGAGCGCCGTTTTGATTGTCGCGGCTTTCGGCATTTACAACGTGATTTCAACCGTGGTCATGGAAAAACAGCGCGATATCGCGATATTGAAATCCATGGGCTTTCATGCCGCCGACATTAAAAAAATATTCGTGGTGCAGGGATTTTTGCTGGGCATCGCGGGCAACATGGCAGGCCTGCCGCTCGGCATGGGGATGATGGCTGCGCTGATGCAGGTCAAAATCCAGCCGCCCGGCAGTCTGGAGCCGATTTCCATGCCGCTGGACTGGTCATGGCCGCAGTTTGCGATTGCCGGCGCCTTTGCGCTGACGGCATCGGTTTTTGCGGCCCTGCTGCCCGCACGCAAGGCCGCCGATGTGCAGCCCGTTGATATCCTGCGGGGGACGGCATGACGACACCAAACCCCACCCCCGCTATTCGCAGCGAAAAACTGATGCGCCGTTTGGACGGCGAAGTGCCGGTGACGCTGGTCAAAGGCGCAGATGTTGCGATTTATGGCGGTGAATTCGTCGCCATCACCGGCCCTTCGGGATCTGGCAAATCATCGTTGATGTATCTGCTGGGGCTGCTCGACCGGCCGACGGACGGCAAACTGTGGATTGCAGGACATGAAACCACGCGCCTGAACGCCGATGCGCTGGCTGATATCCGGCTGGCGCATATCGGCTTTGTGTTCCAGTCGCATTTTCTGCTGCCGGAATTTACCGCGCTTGAAAACGTCATGCTGCCGATGCAAAAACTGGGGAAACTGGGCGCGGCGGACATGAAAAACCGCGCCGCGGCGCTGCTCGACACCCTCGGACTTGGCGCGCATATCAACAAACTGCCCAAGCAGCTGTCGGGCGGACAAAGCCAGCGCGTCGCGATTGCCCGCGCCCTTGCCAACGACCCGCCAATTATTCTGGCAGACGAGCCGACAGGGAATCTTGACACCGCGTCCAGCCAGAATGTGCAGGGTATTCTCAAAAATCTGGCGCACGAACATAACCGCGCCGTTGTTGTGGTCACGCACGACGCCGCCTTTGCCGCCACGGCAGGGCGCATCATTCATATTGTCGACGGTCATATCGTACCCACGCCCGCCACCGCATAAAAAAAGCCGCCGGAAAACGGCGGCCTTTTTCAAAAAGAAACATCGGATATCAGATATCAAAGCGGCTTGCCGTTCAGGCTCAGCGCCATGTCGATATTGCCGCGCGTCGCTTTGGAATAGGGGCAGAAATCATGCGTTGCCCGCACAAGATCCGCTGCCACGGCATCATCCAGACCGCTGAGCGCGACGTTGATCGCGCCGCTGAGGTGGAAACCGGTTTCGGTTTTATGCAGGTTGATGTCGACATGCACCGTGGGTACTTCGGGCAGGGTGATTTTCTTTTGTCCCGCGATAAAAGCCAGCGCGCCGCCGAAGCAGGCGCCATAGCCGCAGGCAAACAGTTGTTCGGGGTTGGTGCCGGGGCCGTTGCTGCCGGGCGGCGAGAGATCGAGCACGACTTTCTTGTCGTCGGTTTCGGTGTGACCGCCGCGGCCGCCCTTGGCGGCGGCATGGGCGCTGTAAATAATGGTCATAGGTGAACCCTCCGTTTGGGATTGAAGCGGTACTATTTCTAGCATGGCCGCCGCGGCCAATCCATGCCCTTGACGCACGGGGGTTACTGCGCGCTGACAGTTACGGTAATCACATCGCGATAATTTCCCGGCATTTCAATGCCGCTCATGGCGCCGATGGTGATTTTTGTATCCAGCCTGTCGCCCGCCGCAGGGGTCACCGCGCCACTGGCCAATGCCTGCACCGCCGCACCCGAGTTTAAGTCGACCGCCACGCCGCCGATGGTCAGGCTATAGGGTATCTGCTGGGCAGGGTTGACGAGATGCCGCAGCTGCTGTGCATTTTGTGATTGCAGGGTGATGCGGTATCCGTCGTTGGAGCGCACCATGGTGTCATAGCTGCGCACCTGACCAGACGATAGTGCGCCGAAATCCACCGTCTGCGCCGTATCGGCAAGGGCGAAGGCGCCGCCGCTGTCGACCAGCGACAAATCGACACTGCTTTCGGCGCGCGCCTGAAACGTGATTGTTTTGCTATCCACCTGCTGATAGAGCCCCAGCAAAAGCCCCGCATACAGCGTCACCGTCAGGGACGTATCCTGAAACCGCAGCGCCCCCGCGCGCACGACCTGCTGCGTATCAATGCTCCAGTAAAAACTTTTACTCTGCGTCTGGTTCACACCGATAAGCGCCGGAAACAACCCCGTAATGACTTCGCCTGCGGCGGCACTGCCGAGCGGCTTGATCACGGCCGTTTTCGCCGCTGTTGTATAGGCGTTGTAATCAAGCGTATCGCCCCCGCGTGTCATCCGCCGCTGCGACGGATTGCCGCTGCCCCCTGCCGATAGGGTGATAAAATAATCGCAGGTCACCAGCGTAATCGGGGATGTCACCTGAAACGTTACCGTTTGCATGTATTCCGCCGCATCATAAACAGCATATTCACCGCTGGCGCCCTGAAATGTCGCGGTGGAGGGCACGTTTTGCAACCGAAGGCCCAGACATAACGCCATCGCGGGCGAGGCCTGCGACAGCATCGCCACGCAAAATACGCCTAAAACGGCATAGAACCGCAGATTCATATTACCCTCCCGCGTCGTCTTGCAGCGGCGGCAGATATAGATCGCCCGCTGCATAAAGCCCCACAGGCGCACCCGCAGGAATATCCAGATACACCACGCGCCGCGGCATGCGGTGTAGCGTCATCACATAGCGGCCGGGGGACAGCCCTGTAATGTTAAAAAGCCCCCCTGCATTCGTAAAAAATTCTTGCGCGGCACCGCCCGCGAGAGGTCTGATTTCACCGCCCATCAATGCGGCAGACTGACCGCTGCCGTCGATGATACGACCCTCGGCGTAAATATTGCCCGCATGGCCGACCGTCAGCACCGCGCCGCTGCGATATGCCGGAAATACGGTATAAAGATCGCGCCCGATATCATACCCCACAGGCAAAAACCGCGTATCAATGCGCACCGGATAGTACATATAGGGCGTTGCATCCGGCAGAACGGCGGGGCCGAAGGCATCGATACGCGCACGAAACGCATCTTTTTCATTCCGGCTTTGCGCAACCGATGCATTGATGCCAATCGCCCCCGTATCCAGCGTTTCATGCCGCCGCAGCATCACAAAACTACCGCTGATAGGCCGCGAGACGGCCAGCAGGCCATCCGCATAGGCAAGCGCCGCACCTGCCAGCATCTGGCTGCGCTCTTCGCTGCGGCCATCCATGTCGCGGTAGATATCATGCCGCAGCGACACCTCCCCGCGGTAGCCGCGATAGGCGATACCGCCCGTCGCCTGCGCCCCGCCGCCGTCCTGACGCAGCAGCGCCGCATAGGCTTGCGGCGCGCCGATATCCTGTGGCGGGCGATAATCCCAGCGCGCTTCCTGCGTCTGCGCAAACGTATCGCTGACCGCCTGAAAACTATGCGGCGAAGACGGTGGCGACCATGTCAGCGTAACGAAGGCGCCGATACCCTCCTGCCGCCGGTGTTCGGCATTCAGCGATACGGTCAGGCCTTTTTGAAAACTGCGGCCTGCGGTAAATGTATATGACCAGTCGTCTGCGCCGCTGCCGCGCCCGAAACGGTAACGCCCGCCAATCCCTGCTGTCACGGCTTCGCCCATCATAAAATTATACCGTGCCGCCACCTCCGCTGCGGATGGATTGACCGGGTTCGGCTGCCCCAGCGCCGCAAAATCATCGCCGCGCCAGCGCAGCTGCGCCGAAAAATCGCGCCGCGCCGTAACATCCGCCAGACGGTATGACAGCTGCAAAGCCGCATCCGCCCCTGCGCTGCGGACGCGGCTGCCCGCCGCATCCAGTCCGAATGTCCCGAGCGCTGTCGCTTTGAGCGCGGAGAGCCCCGCCTGCTGCACATCCGCATCCCCCTGCGCCTGTGCGCCCAGCGTGAGCGTTTCGCTGACGCCATAGCGGTGAAAACCGGAAAAAACGGGCGCCCCCGCATCGTATTTAATATCGCGGTTGTCTTTATCGGCGCGAATGCCCGCACTATAGGCATAGGCATGCAGCCCCTGTTTGAGCAGCTGGCGGTCACCGAGCAGCGGGAAGCGCTTGACCTCCACACTCCCCGTCGCACCGGTGATGACAAGCGATACGTCATTTGCCCCATCCGCCACCGGAAAATCGCTGATATCATAGCTGCCGGGATCCAGACGCAGGCTGCGGATACGCTGGCCGTTGACAAGGATATCAACGCGCGATGGCGATTGAACCACAAAAGACGTATCGCCCGTCGGCGTCGTCACGCGGTAAGGTTGGAGCGTAAAGTTACGCGCAAGACTGACCCCCAGCATCGGCTGGAACGACTGGAAAGATGTTACCGGATACGACAGATCACCCGCCGCCGCACGCAGCATTTGCGCCGGAAAATCGCGCACAAGCCGGACATCGCCACGACGCAAGGCGTCGGGATCGTTTTCAAGATAATCCGCCTGCGCCTCCAGCACCGTGCCGCGCCAGTGAACCGCGCCATCGATATCAAGCCGCGCGGGCTGGCGGCCATCGCCTGCGGCATCGCTGCCCGATACGTATTCGACCCCGCCGCGCAGATTCACATAGGCCGAAAGGGCTGCCGGCATGACCACGCTGTCATCAGGCGCCACTTGCGGCGATTTCACCGAAATTTCCATGCGCCGCAGCTGCGCCGGGTCTGGCGTCAGGCGCAAAACAGCATCGAAATCGTCGTAAACGATGGTAAGCCCCGCAGGCGCAAAATCATCCGGCGGCAAAAAGCCGCCGCGGGATGTTATGGCCGTAAACTGTGCAGCGACCGTTTCATTCATGCGGTTTTCCACCCACTGCGACAGGCCATCTGCCTTGATACGGATATGCCCGTCCGGCGTTTGCACGGCATCGACGAAACCGGCAAGGCGGCCTTCCGCCACCACGGGAATTCGGGCGGCCGCCTCTTCGGCATGACAGGGCACGTTCAAAACGCAGAGAAAATAAAGCGCGCAAAGCGCCCTGTAAAAAATCCTAGAACATGCCGTCATAGGCAAACTCGGCGCGCGCAATCGCCGCGCTTCGCGGCAAGGACGGCAATCCGGCAAGGGTAAACAGGCGCTGTGCGCCCGCATGGATATTTTCCCCCTCAAGCGGTTTTAATGCAGATTCCGGCAGCTCCATTTTATTGCCCGCCGCCAGTACCAGCGTCAGGCGCGGGCGGCGCAGGAGTGCATGCCCATTGCCGCGGTTATGCAGCGTCAGGCGCAACCGTCCATCCGGCAGTATTTCCGCCGTTTCAGCGCGGATATCGCTTTTGACCTCCTGCGCGGGGCGGATATAAAGCGCTGCCTTGAAACGCAGCAAAAAGCGCACGGCCGCGCCGTCTGCTGCCGCGTCTTTCAAATCAACCGGCAACTGTGCCGCGACAAGGCGGAAGGCTTTTTCCCGCGCAGGCGCATCACCCAGCCAGACGACACGCACCGCGCGGCTTTCGCGCGGCGGTACGACCAGCTGCGCCGGAAAAATGCTGAACAGGTTCTTTGCGGGTTGATTGGTTTCAACGCCATCGGCGTCGACATCCCATGTCTCGGCATAAACCTCAACCGCGACGGCGCCGTTTGTGTTGTTTTCAAGCCGGAAGACCTGCACCGCACCGCCCTTTGCGGCGGCAGAAGACGGGGACACCACAATCGCCGCCTTGAACGGTAACAGCTTCAGCGCGGCGGCGGGCGTTGCCAGCAACAGGACGAACGCCAGCGCCGCGCCAAGGGCCGAAAGACGATAGGAACCGCGCATATCCGCCCTACTTCGCCGCAATCGTGAATGTCAGGGTTTCGGCATAGGTAAAGCCCACCGTCGGCGTCAAGAGCGGCGCGGCGCCGTAAGTGATGCGCACATCGCGGCTGAGATTGTTTTGCGGCGCGTTCGAATCCGTCACCAGCCCGCCCGCCGGTACCGGCACGCCATTGTAGGCGACGGTGAAGGGATGATTGTCGCTGCTGACCGAATCAACAAACAGCCCCGTGTGGTCGCCGGAATTGGTGCCGACAAGACTGACGGTATAGCCGTCCGGATCGTTACAACTTTCGGTGACGGTGGCGATCAGACGGTCGGTATCGCCCGCGGAAATATCGGCGATATTGCTGGCCCCTGCTTCTGCTGTCACGACAATATCGCAGGCCAGCGGCACCGCGCCGTTCACCGTGACCGTGCCCACCTGCGCCGCTTGCGCCAGTGCCGCCGCACCGCCAAACACATATAAAAAAACCGCCGCCACGAAGGTGTTTTTGAGAATCTGCTGCATGATATCCCCCCGAAATCAATAAAGCCCCCATCTACAACTAAAGATTGTATCATAAAATACTTAATAATTTCAATGACATACAAATGTATGCGGCACAAGCGCACCGCTTAACCAAAAATTTCATACTGGGTGTTAAAATTGAAGGAACTGGGATTGGGTGTGGAACGTAGGATACGACGAAGCCCAGTTATCGAACGGTTTTCACATTCGTACGCAAACATATAGGAGTCTAAAATGACTAAACGTGAACTGCTGAGCGCTGCAACTGTCCTCATGCTGCTGGCTGGTACGCCGGTACTGGCGATGGCTGAAGAAGCTGCTCCCGCCGCTGAAGCCACCACCGAAGAAGCTGCTGCCCCCGCTGCTGATGATGCTGCGACCACCACGACGGGCGAAGAAGCTCCGGCACAAGACGGCGCGACCGAAGAAGCACCTGCTGAATAATCAGCGGTCGGAAGAACTCCTTCCGCTTCTGCAAAAACACCCGATGGCGACATCGGGTGTTTTTCTTTTTATTTCAATACCTTAAAATGCATGAGCGGGTTCAAGGCATTTTTTGGATATTTCGGCTTGTTTTATACTCTGTTTGAGTATAAATATCTTCTTATAGAGTATATTTTTGCTCAAAACGAAGATAAGCGGCGGAAAGCCGCATAGCCGAGGTTACAGATGCGCGCCCTTTTGAAAAACCAGACCGGTATCTGCGTCGATACCATTCCCGCCCCCGCCGTCACCCGCGATGATGATGTCATCATCGATATCGCACTCGCCGGCCTGTGCCGCACCGATGTGTTCGTGGCCGAAGGACGCATTCCGGCGAAAGGGCCGCAACTGGTGCTCGGTCATGAATTTTCAGGCATCGTCTGCGCCACGGGTGATCGCGCCGCTGCGGATATCAAAAACGGTGCCCGCGTCACGGTGATGCCCGTACTGCCCTGCGGCAGCTGCCCGCTCTGCCGTGCGGGCCGAGCCATCAGCTGCCAGCACACGACCATGCTGGGCATCGAACACGACGGCGCCTTCGGTGAAAAAATCCGGGTTCCGCGAAGCGCGGTCTATACCATTCCCGAAACGCTGTCGTTCCGTCACGCCGCCTATAGCGAGCCTGTCGCGGCGGCGTTGTCGGTGCTGAAATCCGGCATCCGTCCCGAAGAAAAAGGCGTTATCTACGGCAACAACCGCTTCGGCCAGCTGATCGACCGCATTCTGCGCGCGCACGGCTTTAGCGATGTCACCATCATCGATGCCGCCGATGCGCCGCATGCCGAAGACGGCAGCTATGATTTCGCCGTTGAAACACTTGCGACCACCAGCATGCTGCGCAGCCTGATGCGCATGGTGCGCGTGCAGGGTCGCATCGTTCTCAAAAGCCGCAAGCATGAGCCTGTCGAACTTGTCCTGGCGGAGGCGGTGCGGCGGGAAATAACCCTCTCCGCCGTCAACTATGGCGATTTCCGCGAGTCCATCGACCTGATGGCCAGCGGACGCATCGTGGTCGACGATTTGCTGGGCGAAGAATACGCGCTTGAAGATTACGCCGGCGTGTTTGAACGCTCCAAAACACATGAAACCCGCAAGGTCTTTTTCGACCCGCGTAAATAACCCTTTATGACGGAACTTTCCCATGTGCGGCATCATCGGCATCCATGACAGCAAACAGCCCATAGAACGGCCCGTACTGGCCGCAGCGGCGCAAAGCCTTTTGCACCGCGGGCCGGATGGCGCGGGATATTATATCGATACGAAAAAGCGTCATGCGCTTGCGCACCGCCGACTGTCGATTATCGACCTTGCCACGGGCGCGCAGCCGCTGAAAAACGAAAGCGGCGATATTATTGCCGTGGTGAACGGCGAATTTTACGGACACGAAGCCATTCGCGCCGCACTTGTCGCGCGCGGCCACGTATTCGCAACCCGCTCCGATAGCGAAATTCTCATTCATCTCTACGAGGAATATGGCGTCGATTGCCTGTCGCAGCTGCGCGGAGAATTTGCTTTTATCCTGCGCGATGAAAAGCGCGGATTGACCTTTGCCGCCCGCGACCGTTTTGGCATCAAGCCGCTATTCTATACCCGCCTTGCAGGCGGCACGCTGCTGCTGGCGTCGGAGGCGAAGGCGCTGTTCGCTCTGGGCGCGCCTGCACGCTGGGATACGGATTCGTTTTATACGGCGGCCAGCCTGCAATACACCCTGCCCGGACGCACATTGTTTGATGGTATTTTCCAGCTGAAACCCGGCGAAATGATGATGGCGCGCGGCGGTGATATCCAAACACGCGCTTACTGGGATATGACGTTTCAGCCCGAAGCGGAAACCGAGCAGGACGAAATCGTCGCTGCCGAAACCGTCGAAGCCGCGCTCAAAGACGCGCTTTCCGTCCGACTCGGCGCGGATGTGCCGGTTTGTTTCCATTTAAGCGGCGGGCTTGATTCGAGCGGCCTTCTCGGCCTTGCCACAGCCATTACAGGCCGCGCGCAGGATGCCTTTACCGTACGTTTTCAGCACGAAGGCTATGACGAATATGCCATCGCGCGCGAAACCGCAGACCGGCACGGGGCACGCCTGCACACCGTCGATGTGTCGCAGGACGATCTTGTTGCCCATCTGCCCGACGCCGTGCGGGCAGGCGAAGGACTGGCCATCAACGGTCATCTGGCAGGCAAATACCTGCTTAACCGCGCCATCCGAGGTGCGGGGTTCAAAGTCGCCCTGTCGGGCGAGGGTTCGGACGAAATTTTCGCAGGCTACCCCCACTTGCGCCAGGACGTCTGGGCACAGGACAGCGCCAACGATGCCGCCGCGCTGGCGCAGCAGGCGCAGCTTTATGCCACCAACGGCGCCTCCGCAGGTGTGCAAATCGCACTGGGCGAAGGGCTCGACACCTCTGCCGTGCGGGCCGCGCTTGGCTATGTGCCCGCGTTTCTGTCGGCGAAGGCGACGCTGGGCCGCCGCCTGCAGGGCGTGCTTGCACCTGCTTTCCGCCGCTTTTATGCCGGTCACGACAGTTACGCGCAGCTGATGGACGTGACGGGCGCAGGCGATATCACGCGCGGCTGGCACAATGTCAACCGTTCCGCCTGGATCTGGAGCAAGACCGCGCTGGCCGGATATATCCTGCGCACACTCGGCGACGGTATGGATATGGCGCATAGCGTCGAGGGCCGGCTGCCCTTCCTTGATCATCACCTGTTTGATACCGTGCGCCGCCTGCCGGTATCGATGAAAATCAAAAACGGCAGTGAAAAATATATTCTGCGCCGCGCGCTGAAGCCTTATCTGACGCGGACGGTTTTCGAACGCCAGAAGCATCCTTTCATGGCGCCGCCGGTCAGCCTGTTTGCCAACAGCCGCCTGCGCCAGATGCTGGACGACCATTTCGCATCAAAAAGCTTCGCCGATATGCCGTTTTTTGACGCAGCCGCCGCCCGCGCACTGCCCGCCCGCCTCGAAACCATGGATGCCCGCGAAAGGGCAGCGCAGGAACCCGTGCTGATGACCATGCTCACCGCGCATGTGCTGGGACAATCTTTCGGCCTCGGCGTATAGGGGGCGATATGCAGCAGGATTTCATTCACCGCTTTATCGATACCGCCCGCCGTTTTAGCCACCATGCCGCCATCGAGGATAAAACAGGCATCACCACCTATGACCTACTGCTGCGCCGCGCCGCCGCGATTGGCGCGATGTTGCAAAAAAAGAAACTGCCGCCCGAAAGCATCATCGGTCTTTGCTTTGAAAAATCGGCGGATTATATCGCGGCGATGCTGGGCGTGTGGTATACGGGCCTTGCTTTCGCACCGCTGCCGCCATCGCTACCGGCCGCACGGCGGGATTTCATTGTGCGCGATGCCGATATCCGTGTTTTTCTGAGCGCCGAAAACCTGCCCGCGCCCCTCCCCGCGGATGACGCACTGACACCCGCGCCGCAAGATGACGCGCGCCTTGCCTATGTGATGCACACATCGGGCTCGACCGGCACGCCCAAAGGGGTCGCTGTCGAACAGCGCGGCATCGTCAACGTTATTGAACAGCAAATCAAAGCCTTCGGACTGACGCCGCAAAGCCGTAGCCTGTTTTATCTTTCGATCAGCTTTGATGCGTCGCTGTCGGACATCGGCACAGCCCTGCTCTCGGGGGCGGCGCTGGTGATTGCGGATGACGATATTCTGCGCGATGGAGAAAAGCTTCTGAACTTCATCCGGAGCCGCCATATCACCCACAGCGACCTGCCCCCCTCGCTTTTGCGCCATATCGACCCGCAGCAAGTGCCCGATTGCCTGAAAACCATCATTATCGGCGGCGAAGCCTGCCCGCCCGATACGGTGCGCGCATGGGCGAAGCGCCTGAACGTCATCAATGTCTATGGCCCGACCGAGGCCACAATCTGCACCAGCCTTTGCCGCTGCGACGCTCATACATGGCAAAAGTCGCTGCTGGGCGATGCCCTAGAGGGGGTTGAATACCGCACCATAGAAGGAGAGCTTTATATCGGCGGTATCCAGCTGGCGCGCGGATACCTGAACCTGCCCGATCTGAATGCAGAAAAATTTGTGATACTGGACGGCGCGCGTTTCTACCGCACAGGCGACCGCATCTCGCAGCTGGCAAACGGCAATATTGAATTTCATGGACGCATCGACCGCCAGTTCAAACTGCGCGGCCAGCTGGTGGAGCCGGACGAAGTTGAAGCGCAGCTTTGCGCCTGCGCGGATATCCGCAAGGCGGCGGTCATTAAAACGGCGGCCCCCGTGCAAATCATTGCCTATGTCACCAGCCCGGGCGCGATAGATGCCGCCACGCTGCAGGCGCAACTGGCCGCCAAACTGCCCGCATGGATGGTGCCTGCGCGTATTTTGCGCCTTGCGACATTTCCGCTGACCGCCACGGGAAAAACAGATTACGCCGCGCTGGCCGCCCTGCCGCTGCCGGAAGGCGAAGGCGCCGCGCCAGCACAAACCGCCGCCGAAAAAGCGCTCTGGGATTTGTGGCGGGATGTCATCGGTCACGGCCGCTTCGGGATTGATCAAAGCTTCTACAGTGCCGGCGGCGATTCGCTCGGGATCATCCGCCTGACGCTGGATGCGGCACGGGCTGGCATTGATGCCTTCCCCGCACAAACGGCGGAGGGTAAAACCATCCGCGAGCTCGCCGCGCAAACAACCGAAACAGAAGCCTTTGCCATGAGCGCCGATGATTTGCGCGCCCGCATCGCCTTTGATGCGCATATGCAAAGCCGCATCGCCGCCGCATCGCAAAGACCGGCAGAGGCAGATACGGCAACCGCGCCCATCCTGCTCACGGGCGCCACAGGCTGCCTTGGCTCGCGCGTGCTGGCCGAACTCCTTACACGCACGAAAGCAGATATTTACTGCCTCGTTCGCGCCGGCGATGACGCCGCTGCATTGACGCGTATTGAAAAGACTTTTGCCAAATACGGCCTTCCTCTGCCGCCCGCACATGCCGCGCGCCTGCATGCGCTGGCAGGCGATGCCGCGCAGCCGCGCCTTGGTTTGCCCGCCGCAACATACGATATGCTGGCCGAACGGATTGCTGCCATTTATCACTGCGCCGCTACCGTTAACATGCTCGCAGATTTCGATACACTCGCCCCCGCCAATCTGGACGCGGTGCGGCATATTCTCGATCTCGCACTCTCGGGTCGCCGCAAGGATATTCATGCCGCATCGACCCTATCCGTTTTTGTCAGCACCGACCAGAACACGGGCAGGTTATTCGAAGATGACAAGCTGCAAAACGTACGCCGCGTGTATGGCGGCTATGCGCAAACCAAATTTGCAGCAGAATGTCTGCTACTGAACGTGCCGGAGACGGCCTGCAATATCTGGCACTACCGCTTCGGCCTGTTGACGGGCGATACGCGCAGCGGCGCCGCACCGGAACGCGATTTTCTTGCGCTGTTCGGTCAGGGACTGGCCGCACTCGGCGTCGTGCCGGAAGGCTTTGATGACAAACTGCACGTCGATATCACCCCCGTCGATTACGCCGCGCGCGCCATGGCCCAGCTGTCGCGCCATGCACCCGCAGGGATATATCACATCGCCGGCAAGGAGCCGTTGCCGCTAGGGCGATTGACCGCAGCAATGGCACGCGCAGGCCAGACCATCGCGCCCGTTTCCCTGCACGGATGGCAGGAAATGTTGAAATCACGGCCCATGAATACGGCAGAAAGCGCGGCCGCGCTGGGGCTTTGCCGTATTTTGCCGCCAGACGCCTATGCACGTCACCGCATCATGGATTTGTTTCAGGCGACCGATGTTGTTTTTGACACCCGAAAAGCCGACGCGTTTTTGCACCCTGCGGGCATCATCTGGCCCAAGGCGGACAATGCGCTGCTTGATCTTTATATGGCCGACGTTTTCAAAGGATATCAAAAGCCGCTGAAAATTTGCCTGTTCGGGCCTGAATCAACAGGTAAATCGACGCTGGCAGCAAAACTGGCCGCGCATTACGGCGCGCCCCTTTGCGCAGAATACGCCAAAGAATATATCGAAGCGCAAGGACGGCAGCTGGCACTGAGCGATATGCACGCGATTGCCGCCGGACAGCGCCGCAGCGAGGCGGCGGCGCAAGATGCGACAAAAAACGGCCTGCTGATATGCGATACCGATGCACTGACCACAAAAATCTGGAGCGAATGGCTGTTCGGCACCTGCCCTGAATGGATTGCCGCAGCCGCAAAAGCCGGAGATTACGATCTTTATTTGCTCATGGATATTGACGCCCCATGGGTGGATGACATCCACCGCTATCTGCCTGATAACCGCGCCGATTTTCTGGCGCGCTGCGAAAGAGAACTGGCGTCACAGGGCCGCCGGTATCAAAAACTCTCCGGCAGCTGGGATAAAAAATTCACGGCTGCCTGCCGCGCGATTGAAGCGCTGCGCGGCGCACCAAAGGATATGGCCGCATGAACCGCATAGATATTACACCCGCCATCACCAAAGCCATCGAAGGCCCGCTGGCCGAACACGGGCTGGTCTTTGGCAAATTCATGCCTCCCACCAACGGACATGTGTACTTGCTGGATGTCGCACGCCGTTCCTGCCGCCGGCTGACGATTGTCGTTTTGACGCTGGCGGGGGAGCCGATACCCGGCCACCTGCGCTATGAATGGATACGCGAGATGTATCCTGACTGTACCGTCGTTCATCACGATCACGACATGCCGCAGGAACCGCAAAGCCCGCACGACATCGCCTTTTATCATGCATGGCGCGATACACTGCGCAAACATTGCCCGCAGGATGATTTCGATGCCCTCTTCGCCTCGGAAAGCTACGGGTATCAGGTCGCCTGGGCGCTGGGCATCCGGTTTATTCCCGTCGATACCGCGCGTGGCGCGGTGCAGATTTCGGGCACGGCGATGCGCAGCGATCCGTGGCAGTATTGGCAGCATTTGCACCCTGTGGTACGTCCCTATTTCCTGAAGCGTGTGGCGCTGGCGGGCGGAGATGCCGCCACGCGCGCGCATCTGGCGCAGGAACTGGCCGCCGTTTATGGCACCTGCTGTGTTCCTGACTATGCCACCACATTTACCGCAGACCTTGCGCGGAATATCCCCGGCTGGCGCGAAGCCGATATATCGGCAGATGATATCCATACCATCGCGCGCGGGCAAATGGCGTCTGCGGCGGCACTGGCCCGGCAGGCGACGCGCGTGATATTCAGCGCAACCACCCTGCAGGAATTGAAAAACCAGTCGCACGCCCGCCATGGCCACAGCCCCGCATGGCTGGCGCAGGCGGCAGCGGATGAAAAATTCGATGTGGTTTTGTCACTCGACGGCAAAAGTGGCGGGCGCGACGCTGTGCCGCTGGCCGCCCCCACGCTGGCGGCGGCGCTGGCGGCGCTCAGCGGGTACTTGCCGCCCCCGTCAAAGGCCGTGTAGAATTTCCCCCATATAAGGGGGATTGAAACCATGGCCCATCAGCGCGGATTCTTTAAAAAGATTTTTGCTTTTGTAACAGCGCTGGCGCTGCTGGCGCCGCTGATGATGGGGGGCATGGCCAAGCTTGACCCGAAAGATCCGCTGGGCATCAGCGCACTAATCAGCCCGCCAACGCAAAAAGCGGCCCAGAAGGAAGCGGCCGAAACACAGCAGCCCCCCGTCATTACCGGCCTGCGCCGCACCCATATTCTCTATGGCGACCGCAGCGGCGGCGGACATTTGTACGGACAGGGCAAACCCTGCAAATCCGAATTTCCCGCCGACTGGGATGCCGATAAAATCATCACCACCGTCGAGCGTGCCGCCGCCAACGACAACCTGCCATGGAAAGAACAGCAAAACGGCTATCACGTCGCTGACATCATGTCCGGCAATTTGCGCGTGCGGATTGTCGTCAACGAAGACAAAAGCGAGGTCGTGACAGCCTATCCGCTCAACACCCCGCGCAATCCCTGCCCGGCCAACGACAACAGCAGATATTAATCTTCGGATTTTTGGGTTATTTCGTAAGGGTGCGTGCCGCCGCGGTAATCACGCACGGTATAGCCGTTTCCGTCTGCGGCGGGCTCTATCCAGCGCGGCTCCACAGGTACTTTCCCATGGCCGCCCGGTATATCCAGCACATAGCGCGGGATAGCGACACCTGAAACGCGGCCCTGCAGGCTGCGCATGAGATTTTGTCCCTGTTCAATCGTCAGACGGAAATGCGACGTCCCGGGGGCGAGGTCGGGATGATGCAGGTAATAAGGCTTTACTTTCATCGCGGTCAAGGCGCGGAACAGTTTTTCCAACACCTCTGGCTTGTCATTCACACCGCGCAGCAGCGCCGATTGCGACAACAGCGCAATACCGGCGGCAACCAATTTTTTGACGCAAGCCCGCACGGCATCCGTCAATTCCTGTGCGTGATTGGCGTGCAGGACGACATAAACCGCCTTATCGCTTTCAAGCGCGGCAATAACCTCATCTGTCATACGCGCAGGATCGGCCACGGGAACGCGGGTATGAAAGCGAATGACCTGCACATGCGGAATATCGTTCAGCGCCGCCATAATCCCCTGCAGGCGCCGCGCGGACAGCACGAAGGGATCGCCGCCCGTCAAAATCACTTCCCATACCTGCGGCGCGTTTTTGATGTAGTCGATGGCCGCGGCAAGTTCATCGGCGCTGAGGGCTTCGCTGCCCGGGCCGACTTTTTCGCGGCGGAAACAAAAACGGCAATAAACCGCGCAAACATGCACGGGCTTGAGCAGCACGCGGTCGGGATAGCGATGCACAATCCCCTTGACGGGGCTATGGGCATCATCGCCGATGGGGTCATCAAGTTCTTCGGGCGTGTTCACCAATTCATCCGCCGCCGGCAGGTATTGGCGCGCCACGGGGTCTGCGGCCGTATCAGGGCTTTGCATGGCCGAGAGCACATGATCGGTCAGCGATACGGCATAGCGCTCCATCACCGCCGCGATGGCGGGGTCTTGGGCGGGATTCGCGATATCGGTTTTTTGCCGGTTTTTGACCTGCATGATGGCTCCTTATCCGGCATTATGTATAGAATATGCGAAGTTTTTTCAAAGACTTTCAGCAAAATCTTTACATAACCTTATAGCTTTGATATATAAGCAGGCGCAAAAAACCGAGGAAATTCATGACCGCCGCCCAAAACAAGCCCGCCGCCAAAACCGTCAAAAAGAAAAACACCAAGGACGAGGAAGCCCCGACCGTCGGTGTGGTCAGCCTTGGCTGCCCCAAGGCGCTGGTAGATACCGAACGCATCCTGACCCAGCTGCGCAGCGAAGGCTATCAGCTGTCGCCGAATTACGAAGATGCGAATGTGGTGATTGTGAACACCTGCGGCTTCCTCGACAGTGCGAAGGAAGAGTCGCTGGAGGCGATTGGCGAGGCGATGGACGCCAACGGCAAAGTCATCGTCACCGGCTGCATGGGTGCGGAGCCGGAACAGATTACCAAGAAATATCCCAAAGTTCTCGCCGTCACCGGCCCGCAGCAATACGAAGAAGTCGTCGGCGCCGTGCACAAAGTCGCCCCCGCGCCGCATGACCCGTTTGTGGATCTGGTGCCGCCGCATGGCATCAAGCTGACGCCGCGCCATTATGCCTATCTGAAAATTTCGGAAGGCTGTAACAACCGCTGTTCTTTCTGCATCATTCCGTCGTTGCGCGGTGACCTTGTTTCACGCCCCATCATTCAGGTGCTGGCGGAGGCTGAACGTCTGGTCAAAGCCGGCGTCAAGGAACTGCTGGTGATTTCGCAAGATACGTCGGCCTATGGCATCGATAACCGCTATCAGGCTTACCCGTATAAAAACCGCACCGTGCGCACAAAATTTATCGACCTCTGCCGTGAACTCGGCGATATGGGCGTATGGACGCGTTTGCACTACGTCTATCCCTATCCGCACGTGGATGAAGTTTTCCCGCTGATGAACGAGGGGAAAATCCTGCCCTATATCGATATCCCGTTCCAGCACGCATCGCCCGCCGTTCTTAAAAACATGCGCCGCCCCGCGCATCAGGAAAAGACGCTGGACCGCATTCACAGCTGGCGCAAGGCCTGCCCCGATCTCGCGATCCGCTCCACCTTCATCGTCGGCTTCCCCGGCGAGACGGATGCCGATTTCGAATTCCTGCTGGAGTGGATGCAGGAAGCGCAGCTCGACCGTGTCGGCTGTTTCAAGTACGAACCCGTATCGGGCGCAAAAGCGAACGAGCTGGAAGGCGCCGTACCGCCCGAAGTGCAGGAAGAACGCTGGCACCGCTTCATGGCCCTGCAGCAGGGCATCAGCGCGGAGCGCCTCGCCAAAAAAGTCGGCAAAACCATCGATGTCATCATCGATGAAACCGGCAAAGGCGGCGCAACAGGCCGATCCAGCGCCGATGCGCCGGAAATCGACGGCGTGGTGCGCGTATCCGGCACGGGCATGAACCCGGGCGATATCGTGAAGGTGAAAATCACGGCATCGGACGAATACGACCTCGAAGGCGAATTGGTCGCCGCCTAAATCATCAGTTTATTGCGGTGGACGCCGCAACTTTGCCGGTTTGGCCAGCGTCTGCGGAAACACATCCTGTTCACGGCGCGTGCCGCCGCGCGCGCGGTGCTGTTCGAAGGCCTTGCGAAGGGCGGGCAGGTTTTCAATGCGCGTGAAGCTTTCGCGGTAAAGCGCCTCGACGGGCTGGCCCGGCGCTTTGCGCACCAGTGAAATACGCTCGAGCGTGCGGAAATTGAAAATCTCCTCAAGGACGCGGTCGCCGAGGGGGCTTTGGTGAATCACTTCGTCGGGGTCTTGCGACAGCATATTGATAGCATCTGCAGCGCCGCGCGTTTTGGCGAAGCTCAGGGCATCGGTGCCTTCTTTGTTGCGCAGACTGCGGTCTGCCCCCGCATCCAACAATACCGCCAGCGCTTTCATATTCGCATTGAACGCAGCGACCATCAGCGCGGTGGAGCCTTTGCTATTGCGGGCATTGATATCGGCCCCGGCATTCAAAAGGCGGCGGATACATTCGGCGTGATTTCCGGCAGCGGCGATAAAAATCGCGGGGGCTTCGCCCGCGCCGGCATCGGCATTGGCGCCCTGACGCAGCAGCATTGTCACCATTTCCGCGCGGCCTTGGCCGGCGGCTTTGAGCAAAGCCTTATCGAGTGCGTCTTGGGAAATACGCGTCATGTGTCCTGCTTGGGTTGATGGCACCCGTATATAAAGAGGCCGCCGGTGCGAGTCAACCGGCGGCCTCCTGACGTGCTATCTCTTGCCTGAAATTACTTGTTTTTCAGGAGATCGCGGATTTCTTCCAGCAACTGTTCGTTGCGCGGGGGCTTCGGCGGTTCGGCCGCGGCCTTTTCTTCTTCTTTCTTTTTCAAGTTGTTAATCGGCTTGACAATAAAAAAGAAAATCGCAAAAGCGACCAGCAGGAAGCTGAACATGGCATTGGCGAACATGCCGACATTCCAGGTCACAACGCCCGCCGCCTTGGCTTCGGCAATGGTCTTGAAGCTCTGGTCGGTAAAAGACAGGGGGATGAAATAGTTGCTGAAATCCACCTTGCCGACGATCAGGCCCAAAGGCGGCATGATGATATCATCCACCAGCGAGGAGACGATTTTGCCAAAAGCCGCGCCGATAATCACACCGACCGCGAGGTCGATGACGTTGCCGCGCATAATGAATTTTTTAAAGTCCTGAAGCATGTCTGTGGTCTCCCAGTGTCATAAAAAAATAGAAGGATTCTCCCCGGCCGAATCCCTTGGACGGCGGCGGGGAAAGGGTTTTTGCATGCTAGTGCCTTGACCCGCAAAGTAAAGCTAAAACCATGAAATTATTGAAAATTTTTACAGACTTTATTTTCCGGAAAAAAATTTGCATAAAGAAAACACGGGTGCTATAGTGCCTCCGGTTCACAATAAATATCTATTCCAAGGATTGCAGGCACGATGGCTGACCAACCCCCATCGACGACACCCTTCCAACTGCCGGATGACGTGCACGTCCTCGCGCATTTGCGCGACCAGCTGGGCGATTACCTCTCGACGCTGGAGCGCAATACGGATTCCATCCGCGACTGGCTGTCGGAACAGCAAAACAATATTATTGTCGGCCATCACCGTCTTGTGCGCGCCATTGAAATGGACCGCGACGAGAAAAAAGCCCTCGACGTTCTCAAAAACCTTGGCGATACCGCCGGTTTTATCCTGAACCTGCAAGATTTCGGCGCGCTGGCGCGTGCGCGTTTTGGCGAAAATTCCGCCCTTGAAAAAGCGCTGGCGGCCGTGCCCCGCGGCGTGCCCGCCGAGATTCTTGAAGACCTGCCCGCCGTGCGCGTGCCCAAACCCAACGACACGGTCGAAGCGATCGGCCTGCAAACTCGTATCGATATCCCGCCCCTGCCGGATGACGGACAGAAAAAAGGCTTCTGGTCGTCGCTGGGCGGCATGTTCAAGGGTCAAGACCCCGAAGAAGAAGCCCGCCGCAAGGAAGAAGCCGTCAAGCGCCACTGGCGCCAGCTGCGCGGCGAGCTGATCAGCCTGCAAAGCGACCGTCATTACTACATCGACAGCTTCATGGACTGGATTGGCGAAAATCTGGAACCGGAAGACCCCGCGGCCCCCACGGCCAGCCTGATGCAGCAATACGAAAGCCCGCAGTACGTCATCAATCTGGCCCAGCGCGACTATGACGAGGTTAATACCGAACGCACCCGCCGCTTGAATGCGCAGGCGCTTGAATATTCCAGCCTTGCCCACAAACTGGATACGCAGGATATCAAGGGTTTCATCGCCCAGATGCCCGCCCTGTTCCCGCGCCACGAAACGCCGGAAAGCAAGCGCAGCAAGGAACTGCTGCTGACCGATTTCGGCGTGGCTAGCTTTGCCGAACTGGCACTCACCCATGTCAAAAAAGATACGGACCGCATCGCACTGCTGTCTGCCGCGCTCAGCTATGAACCCAGCTTCAAAATTGCGGGACTGCAATCGGGCGCGCAAATTTTCGAGCGCGTGCTGCGCGAAGTGCTGAAGCCCGAGCCGCTGAACCCCGAAGCGCTCGAGATCACACTCAAAAAACTGCGCGGCCGCGAAGATGGCACAAACTTGCTGCCTCTCACCAATGCCACGCAAACGCCGTTTTACCGCATCGCCTCGCGCTTTAACGGTGATCATGCGCGCATCGGCCAGACCAGCGAAAAAATCCTGACCGGCCTTGGCATGCAAGACGCCGTCGTCAGCAAGCATGTTGCCGCTTTCGCCGCCGCTGCCGATAACGGCGATGCGCAGGCCATGTTGAACACGCTGCGCGATATCAGCGCGCGCCGCACCGGACATGCCTTCATGGCTCTCTGGGCACTGACATACCCGCAGGAATCGATTATCGAGAAGCTGCCGGCCACGGGCGCGGCACCGAAAATGCTGTCCCTTCTGACGACGGCCGCCATCGAAGCCGGCGTTCATGACGAATGGAATGTAGGCGGCAGCGCCGTCAAATCTACGGCGCCGGCACGCAGCGAATATGGCGCGGCTATCCGCTTTATTGACGAACATATCATGCCCAGCCTCTCGGGACCCGAACAGTTTGATATTCAGGCGGCGCGCCTTGTGCTGGCCACCGCCTTCCTCAATGGCGGCCTCGACGCCCTGCGCCCGCAGTTGACGGCGCCCGGCGGCTGGCTGGAACAGATTGCTGCGTCGGACAGCCTCAAGGACAAAGACAAGCTTGCCTGGCTGGCCGCACTGGTCGAGCCTTATAATAGCGATATCGTACGCGCCAATATCCTTCACGCGGCGGCGGATCAGGCCGAAGACAAACAGGCGGCCCGCCTGCTGTCGGCGATCGAATCCATCTTCGTCAGCGACAATGTGCGCCTTGATTCAGAACGCATGCTGACAAACCTCGGCCGCATCGCCAATATCTGGTACAACCCCGAGCCGAAAACACTGCGCTTCACCATCAGCGGCGTCGGCCAGCTTTTGCAAGAAAACGTCAGCCAGCACATGGCCGACGAAACGCTAGCACTGCTTCAGCGCAAAGGCGGCTTCGAGGCCGAATACGACGGCCTGATCAACGCGGCGAATATCGACCGCATCGTGACCAGCCAAAGCGGGACCAAAATCGGCTGGCACCGCCATACCGCCGATTTCAACGGCACCGAAGCGCAAGCAGCCGCGCTGCACCGCCGCGCCGATTTCATGCATGAGGACGACCCGAAAACAGGCGAGACCTTCAGCATCAATCAAAAATCTATTTTGCTGCTGCAGCCGCTTGAAGACGGCACCCATTTGCTGATCGACCGCTATGGCGCGGCGCATGTGCTGGAGGGGAATATCCGCCTCGAAGCGCAGCCGCCGCTGCTGGATCTGGGGGGCGTATGGTTTAACCCGCACGCGGCGTCCATCATTTCGCTCAGCAGCGACAAAAAATCGCTGGAATTCCGCGCCGAAAGCCGCGAATTCGACGACTTCCTTGAAGTCGCCGCCGGTGAAGACGACAACGGCAAACCGCAAGAAGCAAAATACCTTTATACCGTCGCCCTGCCCGGCAGCACCGCAGGCAAGGCCATCGCGGATGTGATCGCAAACGATACAGGATTTGCAGCGCCTGTCGGCGGCGCGGACACGCTGGTGCTGAACCTGCGCGCGCTTGGCTATCTGAAATACGAAGACGACGACGTCAAAGGCGACGCGGGTTTCTACTGCCATAAATATGGCCCGACGCGCAGACCCGGATTCGTGCATCCCGAAGACGCAGAATTCGCGGAAGCTCTTTATAAAGGGCTCAAAACCGCGCCCGACGTGATTAACGTCGGCAAGCATTTCGCGCACAAGAGCATGATCGAAGACGCCTATTTCAACGCCGAAAACAACACCTTCTATATGGTTATCGGTCAGGAAGTGCACAGCACCCCGGCAAAGCCCGAAGAGGCCTATGCGGCGCTGAAAAAACTTTCCGGCGAAAAAGGTTTCGAGGTTGTCGGCACGAACCTTGTCGACAATCCTGTCAAAGGCGGCATCGGGCAGGAAGAAGTACCCGCCGATGTCATCAACCTGTCGCGCGCATCGCTGATTGCCTATAGCGCCGCGCAAGACCATACCTACATCCATACGGATCAGGATAAATATCACATCAATCTCAACCGCAGCTGGGCGCAGGATCTTTTCAAGCGGCTTGAAAAAGAAGGCCGCGCATCGGCGCTGAAAAACGCGCAAAAAATTCAGGGCGCCGCCGATTTTGAAAGCGCCTTGTCTTTGGCATCGTCGTTTGATGTCGTCGCAAAGCCCGCGCTGGGCAGCGATGCGCCCGCTTATCTGCTGGCGCAGGCGATGGGCGAGGGCAAAGAAGTCCGCCGCATCGGCACCATCGACAAGGACTTCAGCGTGGCGAGCGCCGCCGTCAACAGCGGCCAGAAAATCAAATATCCGCGCCAGCGACAACCACAGGCTGCCGCGAACACGGAGATGCCGGCAAGCCGCCTGAGCGGATCCAAATATCGCCCCGGCTTCTAAAGGCAGCGCATAAAAAAACGCCCGCAGATGTTGCGGGCGTTTTTTGTTTTATCTTGATAGGCGATCAATAACCTTTGTTATCGCGCGCGGCACCCGTCAGGGCATCGCCCGCCGCTTTGGTATCACGGCCAAGGCCCTCCATCGTGTTGCACGCGCTGAGCGGCGCGACAAGAACAGCCGCCAAAGCCAGAACCTGAATCCATTTTTTCATTTTTTTCACGGCAAGGTACTCCGTTGTTTTGGGGTTATTTTTCAAAATGATAGCAATAATTCCCGCGGAAAGGCAAGCCCCTGCCCCGTGCTTACGGCGCCTCCGGCTGCGGCATCGCGGGCAATTGCAGCTCTTCGCGCACTTCGGGCGGCATATCCGGAACATCGGGCGCATCCCCCGCGTCAGGCACAGGCCTGCCTTGCGGCGGCATATCCGCGTTTTCCGCCCCGTGCGGGGGCGGCGGGCGGTGGCCTTCCGGCGGACGCGGGCGGTCTTCCCCACCGCGGCCAAAGCCGCGGCGCGCGGGCATCATTTCACGCAAAAGCTTGCGGCCTTCGGGGGATAGCTGTTCCAACGTCTGGATACGCGCAGCCGTCATTTCCTGCAAAATGCGGGATTTAATCGCCGCCTCTGCCGCGATCGCATCGTCCAATATGGCTTCATCCACCGGCTCGGCTTCCATCGCGGCGGCAACGGCGGCACGCGCCTTGTCCAGATCCGCGCGCAGTTCGTTGAACAGCGGATCGTATTTTTGTTTGACAGCCATCATGATCTCGCGGTCGGCGTCATTCAGCGCCGCATGCAGTTGCTGTTCACGCTTCTGCCATTCGGCGCGGCGGCTGTCGCGGTTGTCGGCACTGCGAGAAGCCTCTTTCCCCCCGGGGGCCGCCGCAGGTGTGACGGCATCGCCAATCATCAATCCGGCCAGAAAGAAGTTTACTGACAGCGATAAAAACAGCGCGGCGGCCAGCACGATGGTCAGTTTTTGCTGTTTCATTTAGAAAATTCTCCCGTCATAAAGCGCGCTGTCATCGGCCAAAATCTGTTCAGTTTGATAGTAAACCGGATTCATCAGATGTTCCTGTTTTACCGCGGGCTGCATGCCTACGATAAAACCAAAAACCGCCGCCGCAAGCAAGCCGCCAGAGGGGGCGAAAATATACGCCGGACGCCAGCGGAAAAAACCGCCTTCGGATGCCTGCTTCCCCGCAGACGCCGCCGCAGAAGGTATATCGGCTACAGCCGCCAGAATACGCGCTTCGAGCACATCCAGCTTTGCCTGCGCGGGGGCATAATCGCGCAGCGTTTGTTCGAGCACCAGCGCGGCATCGAAATCGGCGCGGGCGGCGCCGTCGTGCTGCGTCAGGGTCAGCGCGTCTTTCATCTTGTCCTGCGGCCAGCGCGACAAATCGGCACCGTATATGTCCAGCAGTTCATTCATCTCTTCGCGTGTCATCATGGCTTATCCCCCGATGTTTTGTTCGCTGCCGTCCCGCTCGCCCTGCAAAAGGTCGCGCAGGGTTTTGCGGGCCCGCACCAGCAGGGATTCCAGCGCCTTGACGCTGATACCCAGCATGTCCGCGGCTTCGCGGTTTGAAAAATCTTCGTAAAAGCACAAAACGAAAGCGGCGCGCTGACGCTCCGGCAGTTCGGCGAGTGCAGTCTGCACGCGCGCGGATTGTTCGCGCCGCTGCATCTGGCGTTCGGCGTCGGGCGTGCTATCGGCTTGTTCGGGCACGTCATCGATATTGCCGAAAGTCTTTTTTCGCTTCTCGTCAATGCAGAGGTTAAGCACGATGCGGTAAAGCCAGGTTGAAAATTTGGCGCCCGCCTCGTCCGGGTCTTGCCAGCGGTCGGCGTGTTTCCAGACGCGGATGAAGGCGTCCTGCGCCACATCCTCTGCGGCGGCCGTGCTGCCGAGCACGCGCGCGGCAAGACGAACGGTGCGGCCCAGATGGCGCTGCATAAGCGCCTGCAGGGCACGCTGGTCGCCAGCGGCGATACGGGACATGAGCTGGGCGTCATCACGGGCCTCGTCCATGCTTTGGGTTATGTTCAAAGGCTCCTGCATCCGCCTGTCCGAAGGTCTGAGCTGCAACACTGATATGCCCCCTGGGGTTTTGCGGCGTTCGGGCCTATACCACTTATGGCACGAAGCCCCCCGTAAAACCCTGCGCGGGCGCTGGTTTTTATGTATGATATAGGCATGTTTTTTTAAACCTTTTTCGCGCATGATTTGTTCCGTAGCCCCGTGACATAGGGGAAGGCGCACAACAACCGCCGAAAGAATTTCTATATAAATCAAAGGAGTAATAAATATGTTCTTCAAAGCCCCCCTGATGATCGCCGCCCTGCCGGCGCTGGCGCTGACCTTCGGTCTTGCCTTTTCGTCTGTTGCAGCCGCGGAAGACACCGCGCCGCAGGAACAGGCCAAGAGCGCCGAAAAAGCCGAAGATGCTGCTTCCGGCGGGGACAAAAATTGGAAAAAAGAGCGCCGCGCCAAAGGTGAAAAAGGCGCCAAAGGCGGCCGCGGCTTCGCCATCCCGAGCGAGGAGGAACTCTCCAAACTCGAGGGCATGAACGCCGAACAGCGCCAGGCCTATATGGATGAGAAACGCAAATCGTGGGAGGCCATGAGCGATGCGGACAAACAGGCTGCCCGTGAAAAAGCCCGCGCATCGTATGACGCCCTCAGCGACGAGCAAAAAGCCGTACTGAAAGAGCGCCATAAAAAGCTGCGTGAACAGTGGCATCAGGAACAAAAAGCCAAATTTGAAAGCATGAGCCCCGAAGAGCAGGAAGCCTTCAAAAAGAAAATGCGCGAGCGCGTTGAAAAGCGCGGCGGCAAATGGGGTGACCATAAAGGCAAAGACGGCGAGTTCAAAAAACGCGGCGAATTCCGCAAAGGCGGAAAAGCGGAAGGCAGCAGCACAGATGCCGCCCCCGCCAAAACCGAAGAAGCGACGCCCGCTGCCGAATAATACCCCTACCGATTGACACACCAAAGCCGCAAGCATTTTTATTGCTTGCGGCTTTTGGTTTTATTTATAATCGCGCCATGACACGTACAAGCACAAAAATCACATTCCCTAACGGACGCGGGCAGATGCTGTCGGGCATACTGGACGCGCCCGCCGCAGCGCCTCTGTTCTATGGCATTTTCGGCCCCTGTTTCACCTGCCCCAAGGAAACCCATGCGGCGGCCAAAGTCTGCCGCGCCCTGGCAGAAGACGGCGTCGCCATGCTGCGTTTCGATGTCACGGGCGTTGGCGGCAGCGAAGGAAAGGCCGTCGATACCAATTTCACCACCCGCCTTGGCGATATGCGCGCCGCCTATGATTTTCTGGCCGCAGAATACGCCGCACCGAAAATACTCATCGGCCACAGCATCAGCGGCACGGCGGCATTATCCGCCGTTCAGCAGATGCCTGCGGTGGGATTGGTTGCCACCATCGGATCCCCCGCCGACCCGGCAGCGATTATCGCCAAATTCCGCCGTAACGGCGATATCGAGGAAACGGCAGCAGGTGCGACCATCAATGTGCTCGGCACGCCGCACCATTTCGGCGCACATTTTGTGCCCGATATGCTGTCGCAGCGCGTCGCCGAAGATACGGCGGCACTCACGCAAAAACTGATGGTCTTCCACGCCCCGCATGACCGCATCGTCAGCTACGACAATGCAGAAACCATCGTGGCGCGGGCGGCAAAAGAGGCGGAGGCGGAACTGATCCGCCTTGATGAAGACGCCACGCATTTATTCGAAAACCGCGCCGATGACGCGCTTCTGGTCGCCGAAACCATCATGCTCTGGTGCCGGCAGCATCTGATTTAACCACAATATTCGCCGGTTTAGCGCGGCGGTTTGGGCGGTTTTGGCGGCTGCTTGCGGTTATCGTTCGGCGGTGGGCGGTGCGCGCCGGACTGCGCATCGATCATCGCGTCGCGGAAAATGCGGCCAAGCCCCGTGACGACAGGTTCGCTTTGCAAGACGCGGGTGGACATCGCCTTCACGTTTTCCGCCATGGCGCGCAGGGCCTCCGGCGTTTTGGTTTGCGGCAGCTGGGGCGGCGCATAATGACCGATACGCTGGATGTAGAGTTTGCAAATTTCCAGCACCGCAGGCGATTGCGTTTCCGCGCCAATACGCGCCGCAGATTCGATCAAGGTCATCACGCGATCACCCTCCGGCAATTTTTTCGAAGCCATCGCCATCACCAGCGGTTTGAACGCCTGGCCGATATTGCTTTCGGCATCGGTGGACAAATGCGTTTGTTCGGCAATTTTAACGGCAAGATCGCGCGCCTGCTGCGGCGTCAGGTTTTGCAGCTGGCCCTGCTTGTTAAGGTCAATCACCTGCTGTACGGCGCGTGACGTCCAGTGCGTGACGTCCATTTTATGCACCGCGTTCATGTTACGCAGATCGCGCACATATTCGGGGAATGTGCTCTGGCTGCCGTAACGCTGGTAGTGGCGTATCATCGCATAGGCATCGGCCTCGCATTCGGCTTTGTTGCCGAAGCTGCTGGTTTTCATGCTTTGTTTGTTGATTTTGAGCATGGTCACCGCATGGCCAAGTTCATGGTCGAGCACATAGCGCTGCCACATTTCGGTATTGTTATATTCCGCAGCCATCGTCGGAAAACGGCTGTTGGACTGGTGATCGCCTGCCACGAAAATGGATTTCAGCAGCGTCGCGCTGAACTGGTCGCCCGCCGGAATAACGATGCGTCCGTAAATCGCGCTTTCGGCTTTCTGGTTGAACATGGATTCAGAAATATTCACACTCATCGGCAGCTTGCCTTCGAACCCGCCCAGCGCCATTGATTTCGCCATGGAGGTTTTTGCTTCCGGATGGCGCTGCTGAAGCGCGGCGATCTGCGGCGCGATGCTGTCAACGGCGTCGCGGCCGCGCGCATGCGCCTGATGGTTCAGGATGAATACATCGCTCTGATGTTCGGGGAATTCCGTATAGAATTCGGCAATCGCCGCAGCAAGGTTAAGCGGCGGACCGCCGGCATCGTCTTCGGGCGTGCGGGGAATGCGCAAATCCATCGCGGGGTAACTCCTGATTCTTTTTTGCAAGAATTAGATATTAGGAAAAGAGCCCGCGCATGACCAGCTGCAATCGCACAAAAAATGCGTCCGATGCGGCATGATTATCACGATAATTATTGGATTATGTATATTTATGCAAGCTTCGCCAGTACTTCGCGGAAACGGGCGCGGCTTTGCTCCTCGCGTTTGTGATGGCCGTTTTGCACTACCCAGCGCCCGCCGGCCATGACGTCTTTGACGGGGTTGCGGCTGGCCGCAAAAATCGCGGTATCGAGGATATGATCGCGCAGCTTGCCCGTCATCACGCCCATGTCAGGGTCAAGCACGACGAAATCGGCGCGGTGGCCGATTTCAATGCGCCCGCATTTGCGGCCCAGCGCCTGCGCCCCGCCCTGCGTCGCCTTTTCAAACAGCATCGCGCCGACGGACGGCAATTCATGGTCTTTGATAATCGTGCGTTCGCGGCGCAAAAGCCGCTGCACGTATTCCAGCCAGCGCAACTCTTCGACCATATTCACGCTGATATGACTGTCGGAGCCGATCGCGAAGCGTCCACTTGCCTGAAAATAATCCACCAGCGGAAAAACGCCGTCACCCAAATTCGCTTCGGTAGTCGGGCACAAACCCGCCACAACGCCCGATGCCGCCAGTGCCGCGGTTTCTTCGGACGTCATATGCGTGCAGTGGATAAAGCACCATTTTTCATCCGGCGCGGCATTTTCAAGCAACCATTCGACAGGCCGTTTGCCTGCCCATTCAAGGCAGCCCTCCACCTCCGCCGTTTGTTCGGCGGCATGGATATGAATGGGCGCATCCGGCAGCAGTTTTCGCACCGCCGCTGTGCCTTCGCGCAGCATCGCGGGCGATACCGCACGCAAGGAGTGATGGGCGAAACCGATAGTGACCTGCGGCACACCGCCGAATTCGCCATACAGATTTTCGACAATCCGCATCACGCCGCCCACATCGCTAATAAAACGCTTTTGCCCCTCGGCAGGGGGTTTTTCGCCAAAGCCGCCATGCGCATACAGCACAGGCATATGCGTGATACCGATACCGGTTTCAAGCGCCGCGCGGATCATCTGGCGCGACATCGCGGCGGGGTCGGCATAGGGCTTTCCAGCGGCATCGTGGTGGATATAGTGAAATTCACCCACGGTGGTATATCCGGCCTTCAGCATCTCGATATAGACATGGGCGGCCAGCGCCTCCATATCCTCCGGCGTCAGGAAGGCGAGGAAGCGGTACATGGTTTCGCGCCAGCTCCAGAAGTTATCTTTCTTGCCGCTCGCACGCTCCGTCAGGCCTGCCATCGCCCGCTGGAAAGCATGGGAATGCACGTTCGGCATCCCCGGCACCAGCGGCCCCGCCACAATATCCACATCACCGCCCGTAGGCGCGGCCGATTTGAAACTGTCCACGCCGACAATCCAGCCGTCCTTGTCACATTCGATAAGGACGTTATCGGCCCAGCCATCGGGCAACAGCGCTTGCGGGGCGAAAATCGTGGTCATGCGGGTATTCCATGTTCCTTGGCCAAAAAATCTTTTATAAATGTATATCCGACCCCACAAAAGGCCAAGCCATGTTTGATACGCTCTGGAAAAACCTGCACATCGCCACCATGGCGGATACCGGATACGGGATTATCAATAACGCTGCCGTCGGCATCAAGGATGGCCGCATCGCGTGGCTGGGCCCCGTGGAAGAACTGGCGCTGCCGCATGAAAACCTGTCCGAATACGTGCTGGACGGCGAAGGCAAATGGGTCACGCCCGGGCTAATCGACTGCCATACCCATCTGGCCTATGCCGGCAGCCGCGCGCATGAATTTGAACAGCGCCTGCAGGGCGTTTCCTACGAAGATATCGCCCGCGCGGGCGGCGGTATTGCCTCGACGGTCAAGAGCGTGCGGGACACATCCGAGGATAAAATCTTTGACCAGACGCTCTTTCGGCTACTGACGCTGTTCCGGCAGGGGGTGACGTCCTTTGAAATCAAATCCGGCTACGGCCTCGACCTCGACAGCGAGCGCAAACTGCTGCGCGTGGCCACGCGCCTGCGCGATGATTACGGCTTTCGCGTACAGCGCACATTTCTGGGGGCGCACGCACTGCCGCCGGAATATAAAGACCGCGCGGATGATTATATTGACCTTGTGTGCGAAACCATGCTGCCCGCCCTCGCGGCCGAAGGGCTGGTCGATGCCGTCGATGCCTTTTGTGAACATATCGCCTTTTCCACCGGACAGGTGCAGCGCGTTTTCGATGCCGCGCGCGGTCTGAACCTGCCCGTGAAATTGCACGCGGAGCAGCTTTCAAACCTGCATGGCGCGCGGCTGGCCGCGCAGTATCAGGCGCTGTCTGCCGACCATCTGGAATATCTGGACGAGGATGGCGTAAAAGCGATGAAAGCCGCGGGCACCGTCGCCGTACTGCTGCCGGGCGCGTTTTATTTTCTGCGCGAAAAGCAGCTGCCGCCTGTGGACTTGCTGCGCGCGCACGGCGTGCCCATGGCGATTGCAACCGACCACAACCCTGGCACATCGTCGTGCCTGTCGTTGCCGTTGATGCTGAATATGGCCTGCACGCTGTTCCGCCTGACGCCCGAGGAGGCGCTGGCAGGGGCGACCCGCCACGCCGCGCGCGCCCTTGGCTGGCAGGATCATCTGGGCACACTGGAGCTGGGCAAGGTTGCCGATTTCGTTTTGTGGGATATCACGCATCCGCGCGATTTGTGCTATGTTTTCGGCAATAATCCTGCCATCGGCGTCGTTAAAGACGGCGAATGGCACGGATTTGCGGGCTAAGCTTGATTGCCGTAGCGAACCTTGCCCCAATCGAGCAGCGATTGCAAAACTGACTTCAAAACCGGCTTCAGATTGTCCGCCTTCTCTTCGCGGTAATGATAAGGCGCGCCGCTATCCATGTATAAATCCCAGATGAGCTCCATCTGTATGGCATGGATATTGTCAGCAGGACGGCCATAGCCGCGCGTGATATACCCGCCGACAAAGCGTTTGTTCAGCACCGCCGAATAGCCGCCCGATGACGCCGCCGCCAGCGCCGCCTGCGACATATCCGCATCGCAGCTGGTATCATGCGCCGTGCCAAGGTTCAAATCCCACAGCCGCCCGTCGAACAGCCGCGGCACTTCGGCGCGGATGGAATGGGCGTCGTATAAAATCGCATAGCCGTATTCGGATTTGAGACGCGCAAGCTCCGCCGCCAGCGTTTCGTGATAGGGCAGCCAATAGGCGGCAATGCGGTTCAGCTTCTCGATACCGTCCGGCGCTTCGCCTTCGGCATAGATATCCTCGCCATCAAAGGTTTGCAGCGGGCAGAGCCCCGTTTTAACCTGCCCCGGATACAAATCCGTATCTTCCTGCGCGCGGTTCAAATCGACGACATAGCGCGAATGGGTGGACATCAGAACACCCGCCCCCATATCCACCGCAAAATCATACAAACGGTCGAGATGCCAGTCGGTATCCGGCAGCGCGCGTCCCGTATCATTCAGCCGCGCGCGGATATCGGGCGGCAGATAGGTGCCCATATGCGGAATACTGACCAGCAGCGGCGTGCGGCCCTGTATCAAGCGGCGAACCTGCATGAAACACCCCCGTTACAGCGCGAAAGACGGCAGTGTTTTACGGCCGAGGAAGGGCAGGAACGTCCCCGCCTCCACAATCCGCGTGGCGATACGGATATCGGGCGCGAAATAGTGATCTTCGCTGTAATGGCTCACCTGCGCGCGCAGGATATGCATCACATCCTGCAGCGGCTTGGAGGTTTGCAGCGGCAGATGAAAATCAATCCCCTGCGCCGCAGCCAGAAGCTCTATACCCACGATGTTGGCGGTATTGGTCGCCATATCGTTCAGACGGCGCGCGCCATGCGTGGCCATACTGACATGGTCTTCCTGATTGGCCGACGTCGGAATACTGTCCACACAGGCCGGATGCGCCAAAAGCTTGTTTTCGGAGGCCAGCGCCGCCGCCGTCACATGCGCAATCATAAAGCCTGAATTGACGCCCGCATCGCGCACCAGAAACGGCGGCAGGCCGCTCATGCGGCTGTCAATCAGCATGGCAATGCGGCGCTCGCTCATATTGCCGATTTCGGCGACAGCGAGGGCGAGACTGTCCGCCGCCATCGCGATAGGCTCTGCATGGAAATTGCCGCCCGATTTAACCTCCCCCGTTTCAAGGAAAATCAGGGGATTATCTGTCACGGCATTCGCTTCGTTCAAAAACACATCGGCGGCGAAGCGGATATGGTCCAGACACGCACCCATCACCTGCGGCATGCAGCGGATGCAGTAAGGGTCCTGCACCTTCGGATCATCGGGGTTGTCGTGCGATTTGCGAATGGCACTGCCCTTGAGCAGATTGACGTAGACTTTGGCGACGTCAATCTGGCCTTTCTGGCGGCGCACCCGCTGGATGTCGGGGTCAAAGGGCGTGGTGGAGCCTTTGGCAGCATCGACCGTCAATGCCCCCGCGACAACCGCCCCCGCGAAGCAATCTTCGGCACGGAAAAGCCCGCGCAGCGCCAGCGCCGTCGAAACCTGCGTGCCGTTGATCAGGGCAAGGCCCTCCTTGGGCGCCAGTTGCAAAGGCTTCAGCCCCTGCTTTTTCATTTCGTTACGCGCATCTTTGAGGATACCGCCCACACGCACCTGCCCCGCACCGATCAGCGGCAGCGACAGATGCGCGAGCGGCGCCAGATCACCTGATGCGCCGACCGAGCCCTTTTCGGGAATGCAGGGGTAAATCTCGCGGTTGTAAAGCTCTATCAGGAAATCAATCACCTCGCGGCGTACGCCGGAATACCCTTGCGCCAGTGCATTGATTTTCAGCAGCAGAATAAGCCGCACAATATCATCATCAAGAAAACGCCCCACACCCGTCGCATGCGACAGGATAAGGTTGCGCTGCAGGGTTTCGAAATCCTCGGGCGCGATGCGCACCTTGGCCAGTGCGCCGAAACCAGTGTTGATGCTGTAAACCGTCTGCCCGTCATCGATAATATTCTGGATATGACGCTGCGACAGATCGATGTTTTTATATGCCGCAGGGCTCAGCGCGATGGGAACGTGATGCTTGGCCACCATACGCAGAATGGGCAGGCTCAGCTCACCCGGCTGGATCACAATCTTTTTCATTTTACGTTTCCTTTCGCACCGCTAATCATGGGCAGGTGCAGGCCTTTTTCACGCGCGCAATCAATCGCAATATCATATCCCGCATCGGCATGGCGCATCACGCCGGTGCCAGGGTCGTTGGTCAGCACGTTTTTAAGGCGGCGGGCCGCATCATCCGTGCCGTCGGCCACGACGACCATGCCGCTATGCTGCGAAAAACCCATACCAACGCCGCCGCCGTGATGCAGCGACACCCACGTCGCGCCGGAGGCGGTATTCAAAAGCGCGTTGAGCAGCGGCCAGTCGGATACGGCATCGCTGCCATCCTGCATGCCTTCGGTTTCGCGGTTCGGGCTGGCGACGGAGCCGCTGTCCAGATGGTCGCGGCCGATGACCACGGGGGCCTTCAACTCGCCATTTTTTACCATCTCGTTAAACGCAAGGCCGAGGCGCGCGCGGTCGCCCAGCCCTACCCAGCAGATGCGCGCAGGCAAGCCCTGAAACTGGATACGTTCTTTCGCCATATCCAGCCAGTTGTGCAAATGTTTGTTATCCGGCAGCAGCTCTTTGACCTTCGCATCGGTTTTATAAATATCTTCAGGGTCGCCCGACAGCGCGGCCCAGCGGAAAGGCCCCACGCCGCGGCAGAACAGCGGGCGGATATAGGCAGGCACAAACCCGGGGAAAGCGAAGGCGTTTTCAAGCCCCTCTTCCTCTGCCATCGCGCGGATATTGTTGCCGTAGTCGAGGGTCGGGATACCCATGGCGTAGAAGTCCAGCATCGCCTGTACATGCGCCTTCATGGATGTTTTGGCGGCATGAATAACCTCGTCCGGCGCGGTGCGGCGTTTTTGTTCCGCCTCCGCCCATGTCCAGCCCGCGGGCAAATAGCCGTTCAGCGGGTCATGCGCCGAAGTCTGGTCGGTCACAGCATCGGGGCGATATTTCGCATCCGCTTTGGCGCGCTTGACCAGTTCGGGGAATACCTCTGCCGCGTTGCCAAGAAGGCCGACGGAAATCGCCTTGCCCTGCGCGTGCGCGGCGTGAATCATTGCCACGGCTTCGTCCAGCGAGGTTGCTTTTTTATCGAGATAGCGCGTTGCAAGGCGACGCTCGATACGACTCATCTGGCATTCGACCGCGAGCATCGAAGCGCCCGCCATGGTCGCGGCCAGCGGCTGCGCGCCGCCCATGCCGCCCAGACCGCCCGTCAAAATCCATTTACCTTTCAGATCGCCATTGTAATGGCGCCGGCCCACCTCGACGAAGGTTTCGTATGTGCCCTGCACGATGCCCTGCGTGCCGATATAAATCCATGAACCTGCCGTCATCTGCCCGTACATCATCAGGCCTTTGGCATCCAGTTCGCGGAAATGCGCCCAGTCTGCCCAGTTCGGCACCAGATTGGAATTCGCGAGCAGCACGCGCGGCGCGTCTTTGTGTGTTTTGAAAACACCAACAGGCTTGCCCGATTGCACCAGCAGGGTTTCGTCGGTCTCCAGCCCCTTCAGCGTTTCGACGATTTTGTCGAAGCATTCCCAGTTGCGCGCGGCCTTGCCGATGCCGCCATACACAACCAGCTCGTCGGGGTTTTCCGCGACATCGGGGTCGAGGTTGTTCATCAGCATGCGCAGCGGCGCTTCGGTCAGCCATGATTTGGCGTTCAGCGCCGCGCCACGCGGCGCCTTGATGATGCGTTTGTTGACACGGGCGGGTTCTGCAGCCATGGCTCACCTTAACTGTTTGAAAATGCGATACAAAAACATACACCATCCTGAATTTTTACAACAGGGTGTTGACAGTTCCATAAAACAGGCAGATAGTGCAGCGCTTCGGCCATGCGGCGGCGCCGCAATTTTTTAATCACGCACTGCCGTATTTTTGGATAGCCGAACCATAACAAGAAAAAGACTGAATAAAGAAGGTGATACCATGACTACCCCCCACAGCTGGACAGACCGCGACCTCGATAGCATTTTCAACCGCGTCGCCCAGCAGATCGAAAGCATCGCACGCGATTTCGCGTCCGACCTGATTGACGTCAACATGGCGCGCGACATCGACAGCCGCGAGCCTGTGATCCGCTTTGTCTTCGCAGACAACAGCGCCCCCGCGCTCGAGCGTATGCCGCAAAATATTGGCGGCACCAAAGTCGTCGCGACGTTCAAAACCTGATATCAGGTGACGCAAGCAAAAAGGCCGGCATGTGATGTGCCGGCCTTTTTTGTTATGCGTGCGCTTTTATGCAGAAACTGGGCAAAAATTATTCCGGCCATTTCTCCGGCACAATTCCCATCGCCTCGGCCGTTTGCGCGGGCAGCGCGTTCAGCACAACACCCTGCGCACCTTGCGGCGAAATGGTGGCAATCACAATCATGTTCTTCTGATGCCCCGTGACGGCATCTTGTTTAATGACGGCATATACCTGCTGATATTGGCCATCGACCGTACCTTCCGTTACCAGCAGGCGCCGCGCGCCCGCGCCGAATATTTGCAGCGCGGAGACCCCGTTGGCTTCCGGTGCGGCAATCAGGCAGGACGGCTGTTCTGTCAGGCCGAGCATATAAAGGCTGCCGCGGCCCTGAATGGCAAGCCCCACGCCCTTGTGCTGCCCCAGAAACTGCTGGGCGAAAAAAGACGGCATCGGCTTCGCGCCAATGCTATAGGCCTGTTCGAGCATCTTGTTGCCCTGCCCCAGATAGGCCAAACAAAGCCCGTCAAACAGGCTATTTGCTTCCTGCGCTTTCAGATCCGGCTGCGCCGGTGCCTGCAGGGTTTGCGCAAATGCGGGCAGCGCAAAGGCCAGCAGCCCGCACAAAAACAAGCCCGCCGCTGTCAGGCGCGTACGCATCAGATATGGATCGGGCGGCCATCGACAGCCAGCGCCGCTTCCTTGACGACTTCGTTCAGCGTCGGGTGCGCATGGCAGATGCGCGCAATGTCTTCGGCGCTGCCGCCGAATTCCATCACCGCGACAACTTCGGCAATCAACGTGCCCGCTTCGGGCCCGACGATGTGACAGCCGAGCACGCGGTCGGTTTCCGCATGGGCGAGGATTTTCACAAAGCCATCCGTCGCCGCCATGGCGCGCGCGCGGCCATTCGCCATGAAGGGGAACTTGCCCGCTTTGTAGGGAATACCCGCTTCTTTCAGCTGCTCTTCGGTTTTACCGACGCTGGCCGCTTCGGGCGCCGTATAGACCACGCCGGGGATGCAGTCGTAATTGATATGGCCCGACTGGCCTGCGATGATTTCGGCCAGCACCACACCTTCGTCTTCGGCTTTATGCGCCAGCATGGGGCCGCGCACCACGTCGCCGATGGCATAAATGCCGGGGACATTGGTCTGGAAATGGTCGTCGATCTGCACCATGCCGCGGTTGTCGACATTGACGCCGACTTTTTCAAGGCCGAGGCCCGCCGTATAAGGGCGGCGGCCAATCGCCAGCAGGACTGTTTCGACTTCCAGCTTTTCCGCCGTCCCGCCATTCGCAGGCTCCAGCGTCAGCGTGACTTTGCCTTTTTTGGTTTCCGCGTCGGTGACTTTCGTGCCCAGCTTGAATTCCATGCCCTGTTTGGCGAGGATTTTTTTCATCTCTTTGGACACTTCACCATCCATGCCCGGCAATACGCGGTCGAGGAATTCGATCACCGTGACTTTCGCGCCCAGACGCTGCCATACCGTGCCCATTTCAAGGCCGATGACGCCGCCGCCAATCACGGCAAGGCTGGCCGGCACCTTATCGAGCGCCAGTGCGCCGGTCGAGGTGACGATATTTTTTTCATCAACTTCAATCCCGCGCAGCGGCGTGGATTCAGAACCCGTCGCAATCACGATATTTTTGGCACTGATGGTTTTCTTGCCGTCCTTGCCGTTTACTTCGACCGTGCCGGGGGCGCTGATGCTGCCCGTACCCACGATATGGGTGACCTTGTTTTTCTTGAACAGGAAGCTGATGCCCTGCGTATTGGCGGCAACCACCTTGTCTTTGTGGGTCATCATTTTTTTGAGATCAAGCTTCGGCTTGCCCACATCAATACCAAGGCCGGCAAAGTCATGCTCCGCATGCGCAAATTTCTCGGATACGCTCAGAAGCGCCTTGGAGGGGATGCAGCCGACGTTAAGGCAGGTACCGCCCAGCGTGTTGTCTTTTTCGATGCAGGCGGTTTTGAGGCCCAGCTGCGCGGCGCGGATCGCGCAGACATAGCCGCCGGGGCCGGAGCCAATCACCACAACGTCGAAAGTTTCAGAAGACATGTTTCCCTCTTTGTTTTTTGAGCGGTTTTTCTGTGCCGACTGTACGCCAAACAGCGTCCGTTTTCGAGTCAAATGGCCTGCCGCGCTGCAAGCCCGCCCCCGTTATTATTATGAAAATATTGATTTTTTTGAGAAAGTATCTTGACCAGAATCGGCGTTTTTTGATATTCGGGAATCTTCGATTCAAGCGATCTCCTTTGCTATCGAAGAAGTTTCTTGATAGAGGGTGTCTTCAAGAAGAAAGGGCCGGTCCGTAACACCGGCCCTTTTACTTTTTTTAGAGATATTTCAATTATTTCCGGCATCTGGCCGCCATAGGCGGGACAAAACCTTGCCAAAAACCGGAATTTTTGTTATGTTAAATGCGCATTTGCGGGGGCATCTGACATGAAAAAAGCACGCTTGCCGGACGGACAGGTTCTTCTGGCGCATCAGTATAAAAAAGAAGAGCACGGCAGCGACCTTCTCTGTGCCGACCCCGATTGCAATGCCCATATGGGGTTCCGCCGCGAAGCGCTGACACATGGCAGCCTCGCCCTGAAAAGCGCGCATTTCTTTTCCAAGAACGTCAAAGACCACATCACCGATTGCAACGCGCATGAAGAACTCGCCATTCAGGCGAAACACCGCAAGTCGCTGGAACAGGCCATACGCGAAGGCAAGAATATCGTTATCAACCTCAACGTCCGCCTGATGGAAAACTTTAACGGCGTCGCGGGCGCGCTGGTATGCCAGTCCAGCACCAACGAGGTGCGCGATTACGTGGCCGTCGGCGCGCGCAATGTCGAGGATATGCTCAGCTACATCGAAACCATCACCGACAAGGGCGGTGACGCTGCACGCGCAAAAACGCGCGTGAACTATCAGGGAAAGACCCTGCCGCTCGAAGATTTCATCATCGACAGCAAAGACAAATTCAGAACCCTGCTGAATAACATGTACCTGACCATGCAATCGACGCCGCGCCAGCACAAACCGCACGGCCCCGATGCCATTCACAGCGTGCAGGAAATCACCGATTTCCCGCGCCTTATCCGTTTTAACGCGACCGAAGGCAGCCGCGAAGGCCGCACCAAGGCTTTGCGCGGCACCCCCGTCAACATTTTCAAAAAGCCCGGCCAGCGCATCGTGATGCTGCAGCGCGCCGATACAGACGATAAATTCCGCCAGACCCTGCGCGGCGAGGTTGTGCATCTGATCGCCCGCCCGTCCCTGCACTGGCACGAAGCGCAGCGCGCGCGGCGGGAGCTGGATGAAAACAACCCCGTTGTATTTCTGGACATGCACTGGAAAGTCGTCAGCGCCACGCAGTTCACGCCGGATGAAAAGCCCGCACCCAAAAACGCGCCCGACAAGCCGAAGCAAGGCTCTCTCGGTATCTAAAAATCACGTGAAGTTTGATTATTTAAAGCGGTGATACGTCACGCCGCCCTGCCGGTTTTCACCCGCAGGCGCCGCTGCGCGCCAATCTGTCGCTGCCGTAAAATCCATCACCGTAAACGTGCCCGGCGCCAGATTTTTAAGCGAGTGACAAACCTGCGGCACGATGCCCTCGACCGTTTGCAGGCGGTTGGCAGGCAGCGCCAGCACGGCGAGCGCACGGTGTTCGAAGCGGTGCTGGTCTTTCATATTGGCATCGGCGGTCAGAAGCACGGTAAAACCTTCACGCTCCGCCAGCGTCAGAATATCGGCATCCTTGCGGCCGCTCCAGCCCATATGCGCGACGCTGCGCGCTTCGAAGCCGCCTGCGCGCAGCCATTCGACCATTTTCACGGGCAGGCATTCATCGACCAGAATTTTTGTCATGGCTGCTGTTCACCCGTTTGTTCGAGGATCACGCGCAGCGCATAGGACAGCACCGCCGCCGCCGCATCGGCGGGGATGGATGGATAGGCTTCAAGGATTTCCTCCATCCGCATCCCGTCCTGCAAATTATCGAACAGCACCGCCACCGGTACGCGCGTGCCGCGAAAAACCGTCTGGCCGCTCATGACGTCATCGTCGCGGCTGATCCATTGTTCAAGGAGCATGGTTTTCTTTTTTCACCCCGTCCCGCTTGAAAAACCCGTATTTGAGGAAATGCGCGGTTTCAATGACCACCGCCGCATTCGACGGCATGGTGGCATGGTTGGCATGCAGCACAATATGGTCTTTTTCACCGGCGATATGCGTGCTGTCAATCGACACCTTGCCATCGTCATCGCCTGGAATGATGATGGATGAAATGGGATCAATCGTGCGGTCACCCGCAATCACGCCGATATCATAAAACGGCTTGCCGAAGGTTTTATAGACTTCGTAGGACGTGCGCAGCTGCTGGCCCGCGGGGCCATATATTTTTTCAAAAATCCCTGTTTTATTGAGGAAATCGGCCACTTCGCTGCCGCCATTCGGGCTGCCGAGCGCAACCACGCGGCCCAGATTTTCCGGCTTGTACTTCTGCAGATAGGTACGAATGACCAGCGCCCCCATAGAATGCCCGACAAAATGCAGCTTGCGGCCTTTATCGGCAGCAAAAGCTTCGACATCGGGCTGCATGCGCGCCGCAAGCGTATCAAGGTCATATTTGCGCGAGTCATAGCCGAGGTTCAAAACCGCATAGCCGCGGCGGCGCAGATCCGTTTCCATCTTGCGCATGGCTGCAGGGCTGCGCCCGATACCATGCATCAGAACGACGTAATCTCCTGCCGCATTCTGCGCCGCCGCAGGCGCGGCGGGATCGATAGCAACTTTTTTTGCCGCTGCCGGGGAAACCGCGGCAACAGACAAAATCACCAGACAAATGGCAAACAACCGTTTCATCAAAAAAGCGGGGCGCCACAAGCGGGCGCCCCTCCCTTATCAAACGTCGAGCAGCAGACGCTGCGGATCTTCGATAGCATCCTTGATACGCACAAGGAAGGAAACCGCTTCCTTGCCGTCAATAATGCGGTGGTCATAGCTGAGGGCGATATACATCATCGGGCGGGCGACAACCTGACCGTTCACCACGACCGCGCGCTCTTTGGTCGCGTGCATGCCGAGGATGGCCGATTGCGGCGGGTTGATGATGGGCGTCGACAACAGGGAGCCGAAAACGCCGCCGTTGGTAATGGTAAACGTACCGCCCGACAGCTCGTCGAGGCCCAGTTTGCCATCACGCGCGCGCAGGCCGAGATCGCCGATTTCTTTTTCAATCGACGCGAAGCCTTTCACGTCCGCATCACGCACCACCGGCACGACAAGACCCGTCGGGGTCGATACCGCAACGCCGATATCGTAGTAGTTTTTGTAGACGATATCGGTGCCGTCGATTTCCGCGTTGACCGCAGGAAAATCTTTCAGCGCCTGAATGGCGGCCTTGACGAAGAAGGACATGAAACCGAGCTTGATGCCGTGTTTCTTTTCAAAGCTGTCTTTGTACTGGTTGCGCAGCGCGATGATATGGCTCATATCGACTTCGTTAAAGGTCGTGAGCATCGCGGCGGTGTTTTGCGCCTCTTTCAGACGCTCGGCGATACGCTGGCGCAGGCGGGTCATCTTGACGCGCTCTTCGCGGTCGGCCTTCGCGCGCGGGCCAGACGGCTGCGCGGGCGCCTTGGCGGCGGGCGTTGCTGCCGGCGCTTTCAGCGCTTCGAGCACGTCACCCTTGGTGATGCGGCCGTCTTTGCCGCTGCCTTGCAGGCCCGATACATCGAGGCCGTTATCATCGGCGATTTTGCGCGGCGCGGGCGACAGGAAGGTGTCGTTGTTGGACGCCTTGGCGGCGGCCTGCTGCGCCTTGGGCGCTTCGGCCTTGGCGGGGGCGGCTTTTTTATCCGCCTTGGGGGCTGCAGCGCCGCCTTCGGTGATGAAACCGAGGATCGCGCCAACCTCGACGTTGCCGCCGGTCTGGACTTTGATTTCCTTCAGAACGCCCGCGGATTTGGCGTTGACTTCCAGCGTCACCTTGTCTGTTTCCAGCTCGACCAGCGGCTCGTCAACGGCGATGCTGTCGCCGACGTTTTTGAGCCATTTCGCAACAGTCGCTTCCTTGACGGATTCGCCGAGGGCGGGAACGATGATTTCAGTGGCCATGATGATTTACCTTCTTTTCTCTGTGCTTAAGCTTAACGTATATCAAACCGTCAGCGCGGCCGTGACCAGCGCTTCCTGTTCCTTGTTGTGGGTTTTGAGCGAGCCCGTGGCAGGCGCCGCCGCCGCAGGGCGTCCGACATAAACGGGTCTGCCCGCCTTGTGCTTGATGCTGGCGAGCGCCTTTTCGATACGACGGTCGACGAAGTTCCAGCCGCCCTGGTTTTCCGGTTCTTCCTGACACCAGATCACATCGGCGTTCGGATATTTGGCAAGTTCTTCCGCCAGCGGTTTTTCGGGGAAGGGGTAGAACTGCTCCAGACGCACCAGCGCAACGTTGGTGATGCCCGCTTTTTCGCGCGCTTCGAGCAGGTCGTAGTAAACCTTGCCGCTGCAAATGACCACGCGCTTGATGCCTTTGGCCGGCAGCGGGTTGTCTTCGTGCAGGACGCGGTGGAACGTTTCCTTGCCCGTGAACATGCTGGCCGGCGATACGCACAGTTTATGACGCAGCAGCGATTTCGGCGTCATGATGACCAGCGGCTTGCGGAAGTCGCGGCGCATCTGGCGGCGCAGAGCATGGAAATAGTTGGCGGGCGTCGAGCAGTTGAGCACCTGCCAGTTGTCTTCGGCGCAGAGCTGGAGGAAACGCTCCAGACGACCCGAGGAGTGTTCCGGCCCCTGCCCTTCGAAACCGTGCGGCAGCAGCATGACAAGACCCGACATGCGCAGCCATTTGGTTTCGGCAGACGCGATGAACTGGTCGATGATGACCTGCGCACCGTTGACGAAATCGCCGAACTGGCCTTCCCACAGCACCAGCGATTTCGGGTTCGCGGTGGAATAGCCGTATTCAAAGCCCAGAACCGCCGCTTCACTGAGCGGGCTGTCATGCACTTCGAACGTCGCCTGTGCGGGGTCGATGTTGTTAAGGGGGATATAACGCTGTTCGGTCGTCTGGTCGGTCAGCGCCGCATGCCGCTGCGAGAACGTGCCGCGGCCGCAATCCTGACCGGACAGGCGCACGGGGTGTCCCTCCAGCGCCAGCGAACCGTAGGCCAGCGCCTCGGCCGTTGCCCAGTCGAAACCTTCGCCGGTTTCGAACATTTTCTTTTTCGCATCCAGCTGGCGGGCGATTTTGCTGTTGAGATCGAAACCATCCGGCACGGACGTAATCGCCTTGCCGATTTTCTGCATGACCTCTTCGCTGATCGCGGTTTCGCCGCGGCGCTCGTCACCATGCGCCTGCTTGAGGCCTGTCCAGTGACCTTCGAGCATATCGGCGCGGTTGGGTTTATAGCTGGTCGCCGCGATGAATTCCTTCTCCAGATACGCGTTCCAGTCGGCGTACATCTGGTCGGTTTCTTCGGCGGTCAGGATGCCTTCGGCGTTCAGCTGCTCGGCATAAAGGGTGCGGGTGGTTTTCTTGCCCTTGATGACCTTATACATCTGCGGCTGGGTGAAGGCAGGTTCGTCCGACTCGTTGTGGCCATGACGGCGGTAGCAAACGATGTCGATGAACACGTCTTTTTTGAAGGTCTGGCGGAATTCGACAGCCAGACGCGCCGCATGCATTACGGCATCCACATCGTCGCCGTTGACGTGGAAAATCGGCGACTGCACCATTTTCGCGACGTCCGTGCAGTAATTGCCGGAGCGCGAATAGGACGGCGCGGTCGTAAAGCCGATCTGGTTGTTGATCACAACGTGCATGGTGCCGCCGACGCGGTAACCCGGCAGGTCGGACATCATCAGCGTTTCGGGCACGATGCCCTGACCGGATACGGCGGCGTCACCGTGGATCAGCAGCGCCATCGCCGACAGGCGTTCATCATCGCGGCTCATATCCTGTTTCGCGCGGACTTTGCCGACGGCGACAGGGTCGACGAATTCAAGATGCGACGGGTTCGGCGTCAGCGACAGATGCACGATCTGGCCGCCGAAATCGCGGTCGGACGAGGTGCCGAGGTGGTATTTGACGTCGCCGGAGCCCTGAACGTCATCCGGTTTCGCGGGCGTGCCCTGAAACTCGGAGAACATGGCCGTAAACGTCTTGCCCATCACGTTGGTGAGCACGTTAAGCCGGCCGCGGTGCGCCATGGCGACCACAACCTCGCGCACGCCCATGCGCGCGCCGGTAGCGATGACCTCTTCGATGGCGGGAATGCTGGCTTCACCCCCCTCGACGCCGAAGCGTTTGGTGCCGGTGTATTTCATGTCGAGGAATTTCTCGAAACCTTCCGCAGCCGTCAGGCGCTGCAGGAAATGTTTTTTCTCCGCAGGCGTGAAGTTGATGCCGGCATGGGGCTGTTCGAAACGCTCCTGCAACCACAGACGCTGGCCGAGGTCCTGAATGTGCATGTATTCAAGACCGATCGACTGGCAGTAGGACGCCTGCAGTTTTTCGATGATCTGCGCGAGGGTCAGTTTTTGCGCGCCGAACGTGCCGTCGACAAAAATCTCGCGGCCAAGGTCGGCTTCGGTAAAGCCATAGGTACGGATATCCAGATCCGCATGGTGGTGTTTTTGCGACAGGCCCAGCGGGTCGAGGTTGGCAAGGAAATGCCCGCGCACGCGGTAACCGCGGATGAGCATCTGTGCGCGGATGGCATCCTGCACGGCGCGCGCATCCACAGCAGCAGCAGCGGCAGGCGCGGCGGCTTTATCGCCTTTTTTGGCGGCGGGTTTCGCGGCATCTTCGTTATTGGCGGCGGTTGACAGCACGGCGGAGAGCTTCTCCGGCGACGGCGTCCAGCTGGCGCCTTTCAGCTCGGCAATCAGCTCCTTGCCTTCCGCGCCCATATCCTTGAACAAATCGGCCCAGCTGGCGTCAACCGCCGCCGGGTTTTGCAGGAATTTCTCGTAAAGCCCCGCGATGTAATCACCATCGACGGCGGAGAGGAAACTGAGGGCGCTGCGTTGAGACATGATGTCGGTCTTTCGGGTATCGGTCTTGTATTGAATATTAGTTTCGGTCACAGGCAGAGAAGCGCGGGGCGGCATCACGCCGCCCCGCCACATCTTATGCCGCCTTGATGGCTTTCATCACGGCGTCGCCAAGGCCTGCGGGGCTGTCGGAAACGACAAAGCCGGCCGCTTTCATGGCCGCGATTTTGTCTTTCGCGGCGCCTTTGCCGCCGGCGATGATCGCGCCGGCATGGCCCATGCGGCGGCCCGGCGGGGCCGTCACACCGGCGATGAAACCGGCAATGGGTTTTTTCTTTTTGCTGTTTTTGATGAACTCGGCTGCGTCTTCTTCGCCGCTGCCGCCGATTTCGCCAATCATCAGGATGGCTTCGGTTTCATCATCGTCGAGGAACAGCTGCAGCGCATCAATGAAGTTGGTGCCGTTCACGGGGTCGCCGCCGATACCGATGCAGGTGGTCTGGCCCAGGCCGTTGGCCGTGGTCTGCGCAACCGCTTCGTAGGTCAGCGTGCCGGAGCGTGAAACGATACCCACTTTACCGCGTTTGTGGATGTGGCCGGGCATGATGCCGATTTTGCACTCGCCCGGGGTAATCACACCGGGGCAGTTGGGGCCGATAAGACGGGTTTTGGAGCCTTGCAGCTTGCGCTTCACCTTCACCATGTCCAGAACCGGAATGCCTTCGGTGATGCAGATGACCAGATCCAGCTCGGCGTCAATCGCCTCGAGGATGGCATCGGCCGCGAACGGCGGCGGTACGTAAATCACGGATGCATTCGCGCCCGTATCGTTCACAGCGTCTTTCACCGTGTTGAATACCGGCAGGTCGAGGTGCTTGGTGCCGCCTTTACCGGGCGTCACGCCGCCGACCATCTTGGTGCCGTAGGCAATAGCCTGTTCGGAGTGGAACGTGCCCTGCGCGCCGGTGAAACCCTGGCAGATGACTTTGGTGTCTTTGTTGATAAGTACGGCCATGATTATGCAGCCTCCGCTTTGACAGTGTTGACGACTTTCTGCGCGGCATCGGCAAGATTGTCGGCAGCGATGATGTTAAGGCCAGATTCTTTCAGAAGCTTTTTGCCCTTGTCGACGTTGGTACCTTCGAGACGCACGACCAGCGGCATGGTGAGCCCCAGTTCGCGCGCGGCGGTGATAACACCTTCGGCAATAACGTCGCAGCGCATGATGCCGCCGAAGATATTGACGAGGATGCCCTCGACGTTCGGGTCGGACAGGATGATGCGGAAAGCTTCGGCCACGCGCTCTTTGGTCGCGCCGCCGCCCACGTCAAGGAAGTTTGCGGGCTGGCCGCCATAGAGCTTGATGATGTCCATGGTCGCCATGGCAAGGCCTGCGCCGTTGACCATGCAGCCGATGTTGCCTTCGAGCTTCACGTAGTTCAGTTCGTGGTCTTTGGCGCGCTTTTCAGCCGGATCTTCTTCGGTGACGTCGCGCAGCTCTTCGACTTCTTTCTGGCGGAACATCGCGTTGTCGTCGAAGTTCATTTTGGCATCGAGCGGCAGGATATCGCCGCCCTTGGTCACGACCAGCGGGTTGATTTCGACGATGGACGCATCCAGCTCGACGAAGGTGTCGTAGAGTTTGGACAGCAGGTCGACGCATTTGCCAACCTGTTTGCCTTCAAGGCCGAGGCTGAAGGCGATCTGGCGGCCATGGAACGGCTGGAAGCCGGTCGCGGGATCGACATGTACCTTGGTGATTTTTTCGGGGTGCTTTTCGGCAACTTCCTCGATGTCCATCCCGCCTTCGGTCGAGGCCATGATGGTGATGCCCGACGTCGCGCGGTCGGTCAGCATGCCGAGATACAGTTCGCGGCCAATATCGCAGCCGTCTTCGATGTAAAGACGGCGCACTTCCTGACCCTGCGGGCCCGTCTGGTGCGTGACCAGCTGCATGCCGAGGATTTTCGAAGAAGCCTCTTTCACTTCGTCAATCGATTTGACGACCTTGACGCCGCCGCCTTTGCCGCGGCCGCCGGCATGGATCTGCGCCTTGACGACGTAGACGGGGCCCGGAAGGGTCTTGGCGACTTCAACGGCCTCTTCGACCGTATAGGCCACGCCGCCGTTCAGCACGGGCACGCCGCGCGCTTTCAAAAGCTGCTTGGCCTGATACTCATGAATATTCATCTGTAGCTATCCTCTGATGGTTGGAATGTCAAACTCAGGCCGCAGCGGGCTTGAGGTTCTTGGCGACTTCGCACAGCGTTTTGACGGCTTCGACGGATTTGTCGAACATCGCCTTTTCCTCTGCGGTGAAGGAAACCTCGATAATCTTCTCGACGCCTTTCGCGCCGATAACCACCGGCACGCCGATGTAAAGACCGTTCACGCCGTACTGGCCGGTCAGCATCGCCGCGCAGGGCAGAACGCGTTTTTTGTCGAGCAGATAGCTCTCCGCCATCGCAATCGCAGCAGATGCGGGCGCATAGAAAGCGGAACCGGTTTTGAGCAGCGCGACGATTTCGGCGCCGCCGTCGCGGGTACGCTGCACGATTTTGTCCAGCTTCTCCTGCGTGGTCCAGCCCATCTTGACGAGGTCGGGCAGCGGAATGCCCGCAACGGTAGAATAACGCACCAGCGGCACCATGGTGTCGCCGTGACCGCCGAGAACGAATGCGGTGACGTCTTCGACCGATACCTTGAATTCATCGGCGAGGAAGTGGCGGAAACGTGCGCTATCGAGGACGCCGGCCATGCCGACGACTTTTTCAGGCTTGAAGCCCGTGACTTCCTGCATGATGCCCACCATGACATCGAGCGGGTTGGTGATAACGATCACAAAAGCATCCGGCGCGTGTTTTTTGATGTTCTCGCCCACGGCCTTGATAACGCCCGTGTTGATGCCGATAAGATCGTCGCGGCTCATGCCCGGTTTGCGCGGCACGCCGGCGGTGACGATGACAACATCCGCGCCCTCAATGGCGGCGTAATCGTTGCTGCCCGCGAAAGCGGCATCGAAACCCTCGACCGGTGCGGCTTCGGCGATATCCAGCGCCTTGCCCTGCGGCACGCCTTCGGCGATATCCACCAGCACGATGTCACCCAGCTGCTTCAGCCCCGCGAGAAGCGCGAGCGTGCCGCCGATTTGACCTGCGCCGACCAGCGCGATTTTTTTACGGGCCATGTCTGAATTCCTTTTTTGCTTTCTGAAGCGGGGCTGCCGGGGCAGTTTCCCGAATGTTGCCGTCATAATCCTTGATTGTGCCAATCTTTAAGGACTCGAACCGGTGTAAAAACTAGCACAAATCCCCTGCGTTGGTAGGTCATATTTCTTCAAAAAACAATGGTTTTCCGCAACATGCCCCCTTGATTTCCGCTTTGCACAAAACAGGGGTGCGGAACATCACTTTTTGTTCGTTTTTATGTTAATTTTTACATGCTTTTCTCCGCCACTTCGGCTGGTATGATGGGGCATGAACACTGCCCCCGCCAAACATACCCCGCTTGACGGCACCGCGCTTGGCGCGCTGTTTTTGCGCCAGCGAGATGAATTTTCCTGCGGCCCGGCCTGCCTTGCCAGCGCGGCGGCGCTCTACGGCGCGGCGCATGCGGACTATGAAAAACTGCGTACCCTGCTCGCCCCGAACCCTGTCACAGGTTCCGACAATTTCGACATGGCGCGGGTCGCGGCAGAACACCTGCCCTTCGTTTCAGCGGGGGAGGATTGCTATACCGGCGGCGTCGCGGTTGCGAATATCATTCAGGAAGAAGGGCACTACGTACTGTTCCTGCGGCGCGAAGGGGCGCGCGTACTCTACTACGACCCCTATCATCACGAACTGGTCGAAAACGATATCGATGCCATCGAATGGGTATCGGAAAGCGGCCATTTGAAAAAATGGTGCATCAATCTGGCGCCCGTCGAGGGCAATACGATGCAGAAATGGTATGACATGGCGGCCGCACCCGCCAGCGCCGCCGCAGGTAAACCCAGACCCGAAAAGCCGCCGCAGCCCTGAGGCGCGTTATTTCAATCGGTAATACCGAAGAATTCCATCTGCCATTTGATTTCATCCACCGACATCGGATATTCGGTGCCGCCCTTGGCGTACATCACGTCCTTCAGCGGGATTTTGGCAAGGCGCTGTTGCAGTTCGATACAAAAACGCATCGGCAGCTTGGCGCGCCAGCACAGCGCCACCAGCGGCTTGGGCGTGACGGTTTCGACAATCCGCTTCACGATTTGCGGATGCACCTTCGCAAAATGCGCAAGACCGAACATGACAAAATCATTTTCGTTCCACGCCAGCGCATCGGCCAGCACGTCGTGAGTCATTTTACCCGTTTTGATATAGCGGATGGCGCGCTGTTCGGGCGTTTCCCCCTCCGGCATGTCATGCAGATAGCTGAGACGGCGGCCGACCATATCGGATATCTGCTTGCGCGCGGCGGCATCGAAATCGCTGCGTTTTTCGAGCACCTCCAGCACCGCCTTGTCCACGAAGCCGATCATCTGGCGCGCCAGTTCGGTCGAAAGCTCCTTACGCATGGCGACGGGTTGATGCCATTCGGGGTGGTCTTTGGCGCGGTCGACGATAGTCTGCAGCGCTTCCGTCGACAGGCGCGCACCGGGGTTTTTGACCAGAGCGGTCGTGGCCTCCGCATCGCCCGTCCCCACGACGGCATCGGCGACGCGCGGGGATACGCTCTCTCGGTTGGCCACCGCCACAACAACCCACGGCGCGGAATAGCCGGAAATAATATCCAGCAAATCCTCGTCTTTCAGCGCGACGCAAAAACGCAAAATCGGCTCCGCCACCTCGCGCGCGAGGTCATTGGCAAGACGCACCGCCAGCTGCGGCGGTGCATAGGCGTAATCACTGAGCGCGGTCGTAAGCGCGCGGCGGATTTGCAGCATTTCATCCTGCGCCAGCATACCAAGCGCCTGCACGGTGAAGGCGTATATCTGGCTATGACGCTCCGGCGTCAGCGTGGGCAGCAGTTTCAGCAGACGCTCCGCCAGCACGAGACGCACATCGCCATCGCGGTCCTGCGCCAGCAGGCTGGAGGCCTGCAGCGGCGTCGCGCGGTTATTGGCGACGGCGCGGCGCACATCGGCATCGCCCTTGTCGGCGAGGTAGTACAAAATTTCCGGGTTGGTGTCCTCGCTCTGCGCCAGCACCAGCCAGTTTTTAGGCTCCCCCGTTGCCAGCTGGCGCTTTTGCTCGTCGTACATTTTACGGCGGCGGTTTTCACTGAACTTCTTGAAAAAAGAAAACATTTCTAGGCAGCTTCCCTGTAGGTGCGCGATTGCATTTCCATGATACGGCTGATGGTGCGGTCAAAAACCCCTGCATGAACCGTGCCACGGTAAAGCTTTTCCGGCGGCGCGGCGGCGGACAGGGCCAATACAATATGGTGGTCGTAAAGCGCATCGACAAGCGTCACAAAACGCAGCGCCGCATCACGGCGGGTATCGTCCATTTGCGGCACGTTTTCAAGGACAATCACGCGATATCGCTTGGTCAGCTCCAGAAAATCCAGCGCGCTTTTGGGCTTTTCGCACAAATCGGCAAAGGTGAAATAGGCGATTTCCTTGGCGGCGCGCGGCACATGTATCACGCGGCCCTTGACGTGGATATCGTCGGGCGCGCCGGCATCGCCGTCGGCAACGGCCATAAAAATATTTTCCAGCGACTGGCGGGCGTCGGCGTCATGCGGCCAGAAATAAATCTTTTGCCCCGCAATGCGGCCCAGACGGTAATCGGTCTGCCCCGAAAAGCTGATGACGCGCAGGCGTTCTTTCAAAAGCGCGATAAACGGCAAAAAGCGGTCACGTTGCAACCCGTCTTTGTAAAGGTCATCAGGCGGAATATTCGATGTCGCCACAACCACAACACCGCGGTCGAGCAGTGCCGTAAACAGTCTGCCCAAAATCATCGCATCGGCGACATCGCGCACCTGAAATTCGTCAAAACACAGCAGCGTCGCACGCGCCGCAATATCGTCGGCGCAGGCTATCAGATCGCCATCGATGCGGGCGCTGGCGTTTTTATGACGCGCCGTGCGCTGCGCGTGCAAGAAATCATGCACTTCAAGCATGAAGGCGTGGAAATGCACGCGGCGTTTTTTGGGCACAGGGGCATGGGCGAAAAAAAGATCCATGACCATGGATTTGCCGCGCCCGACACCGCCGTGGAAATAATACCCCTTCGGCGCGGGCATGACCTTGCGGAACAAGCCGCGGCGCCCCGGCTGATAGCCCGTAAGCGCGCGCGCCAGATCGTCGAGCGCCGCCACAGCCGCCGCCTGCACGGCATCGGGCCGGATCGCCCCCGCCGCAAGCTTTTGTTCATATGCCTCTAAAACAGTCGTCATAGGGTTCTTTTTACATTATTATGGGCGGCAAGGCACGTGTTTCGCCCGCCCTTTTTCTTTTGTGATTGTTATACATGAACCCGCCCTCCCCCAAAACCCCGTCCGAGGCGTTTTTGATTGCGGCCAACCTGCTGCCGCTGGCGGGCGCCCTATTTTGGGACTGGAAGGTTTTCGACATCATGTTCCTCTACTGGATGGAGAATGTGATTATCGGCCTTTTCCACGCCGCAAAAATGACCCTGCTGCTGGCGCGTAAAAAACTCTATGCCGGTTTTCCCATAGTCATTTTCTTCATTTTCCACTACGGCATGTTTTGCCTGGGACATGGCATTTTTCTGATCGTGCTGTTCGGCCTGCAACTGAAGACCGGGCAAACGGCGCAGTGGTCGGAAGTAGACGCCCTGCTGAGCACCCTCACCGCAGACCCGCTTTTCCTGCTAGCGGCGGCGGGGCTTGTCGCCAGCCACGGATTTTCGTTTTTTGACAATTTCATCCGCAAGCGCGAAATCGACAAGGTCAATCCCGCCATGATGCTGATGGGGCCCTATGGCCGCATTATTGTGCTGCACGTTGTTATTCTTCTGGGCGGCGGCGTGGCGATGGCGCTGGGCCAGCCGGTCTGGGCACTGGCGATGCTGGCAGTGCTCAAGACCTTCGGCGACCTGCAGGCACACCGCCGCACCCATCAAAAACTGGCAGAAAAGCAATAAAAATACCCGAAACAGTCTATGGCCATGCCCCTGCGGCGGGCGTATGATGGCATTACACCCTCTGTCACCCTTTTTGTTCAAGGAGATGAATATGTGCAAAGATAAATGCAGCGGCAAAGGCAAATGCTGCAACGCTTTCGACAAAGCCAACAACCCGCCGCCGGCAACGCCGCCCGCCCCGCCCGCAAACGACCAGAAACCCGCGGATGCACCGAAGAAAAAATGCTGCGGCGGCTCCTGCCATCCGAAGAAATAATTTTTGCTTCGGCAAAGAAAAAGCCCCGGTTATCGCCGGGGCTTTTTCTTTTGTAGGCTGGCGGGCGATTACGGCCCTTTGGGCTTGCCCAGTTTGCGCCGCAGAAAATCCATCGTGGGCGTGAAAGAGTTTTTATTGATGGTATGACCAAGACCGGGGACGACTTTATCCTCGACCGGCAATTTGGCGCTTTTAAGACGTTTGAGGCTGTCGTCGAAATGCAGGCTGACCTGCGATACCGCATCATTAAACGCGTTATCAAAAGCTTTTTTGAGCTTGCCCTTGGGCGGCTTGGCCTGTGCGGGATCGACGTTCATTTTACCCGCGTAGAAAAAATCATCCTTCTCGCCCATCACGAACAGGGTTTCGGGCCGCGATTTCGGCTTGATAATGGGAAACACGGGGCCGGAGTGGTTAATCACCGCCGCTACCTGACCCGGGCGGCGCGTGCCCATCTGCACGGCAATCGCCCCGCCGAGGGAAAAACCAAACAGGGCAAGGCCGTCATCGTTGAGGCCGCGTTTTTGCAACTGTGCATCGACAAAGGCATTCAGCTGGTCAACCACCGGCACACGGTTGAAAAAATGGCTGAGCACCAGCTTGGCATTCTCGCCCGCGTTCTTGCTGATCTTGTGCCATGTATAAAGGTCGTCGGCGCCGCGCGCGCCGTTTTTGCGGATATGTTCCTTGGTCGCGCCCAGCGGTATGGGCGCCTTCACAATCAAAATATCTGTATTGGGACGTTCATCGCGGATTTGCTTCGCGAGTTTATCGAACATCACAGGATGATTGGCATGACCGGGCAGAATAATCACAAGGGCATCGGCCTTGCCCGACGCGCAAGGGTATTCGACAAAATCAAAGCCGTTTTCGTGCTTCATCGGGCGCCCGCTTTTGTGAATATGCGCCCCCTATCCCGCCAAGGATAAGACATGCTAGGCGAGGCACCGTCCCTTGTAAACCGTGAAAATGAACAGCGGTTCAGATGCGCAAAATCATCAGAATTGGTCGTTGGCGATTTGACACGCCGCAGCATTGCCACCCATGACCGGCGCGCTGAGGCCATAAACCTGCGGCAGCAGCGCATCCGCAAAAAACCGTGCCGTGACCAGACGCGTATTCAGGAACAGCGCATCCTCGCCGCCCTCGAACAGCGCGTTATGCGCTGCAAGCGCCAGACGCGCCATCATATACCCGCCCGCCACCAGCGCGAATTGACGCTGATAGCTGACCGCGCCCGCCGCGACGGCTTCGGTATTCGCCTTCACGTTGGCAAGCATCCAGTCGGTGGTTTTGCGCAGCTCTTCGAGCGCACGGCCGAGACCCCCGCGCAGCGCATCGAGGTCATCGCTGGGCTTTTCCGCCAGTGCCGGCAGAAAAGCCGCGATTTCATCCATGAACTTTCTCGCCTCCGCCCCGCTATCGCGCAGCAGTTTGCGGAACACAAGGTCATTGGCCTGAATGCCGTTGGTGCCTTCGTAAATCGGCAGGATACGCGCATCGCGGTAATATTGCGCGGCGCCGGTTTCTTCGATGAAGCCCATGCCGCCGTGGATCTGCACCCCCGCCGATGTGGTTTCGAGCGCAAGGTCGGTCGACCACGCCTTGACCAGCGGGGTCATGAGGTCGGCACGCAGCTCCGCCGCCGCCCTTGCTTCGGGCGTTTCGGCATGGCGCATGCGGTCAAGCTGCCCGCCTGCGTAATAGGCGAGGGCGCGCGACGCTTCGGTATTCGCCTTCATGGTCAGCAGCATACGGCGGACGTCGGCATGTTCGATAATCGCGACGCGCTTGCCGGATTTGTCGCCCATGCGCGCGCATTGCACGCGGTCGCGGGCGTAGGCCAGTGCATGTTGATACGCACGCTCCGACAGCGCGACGCCTTGCAGGCCGACGGAGATACGGGCGTTGTTCATCATCGTGAACATGTTGCGCAGGCCCTTGCCCTCTTCGCCGACCAGATAGGCGATGGCGCCGTCTTTCTCTCCATATTGCATGACGCAGGTGGGGGAGCCGTGAATGCCCAGCTTATGTTCCAGCGATACCGCCTTCACGTCATTGCGCGCGCCGATGCTGCCGTCGGCATTGAGCAGGAATTTCGGCACGATGAAAAGACCAAGACCGTCATTACCCTCCGGCAGTCCGTCGATACGCGCCAGCACCAGATGGATGATGTTGTCGGTGAAATCATGTTCGCCGAAAGTGATGTAGATTTTCTGCCCTTTCATCACATAGTGGTCACCGACTTTTTTCGCCGTTGTGCGAATAGCGGCAAGGTCGGTGCCTGCCTGCGGTTCGGTCAGGTTCATGGTGCCTGTCCATTCGCCGGAAATCAGTTTGGGCAGATAGGTTTCTTTTTGCGCGGGGGTGCCATGTTTTTCAATCGCCTCGATCGCCGCTGACGTCAAAAGTGGGCACAGGCTGAGCGCCAGATTGGCCGATTGCCACATTTCATTGACTGCCATGCCCAGCGACCACGGCAGGCCCTGCCCGCCATGCGCGGGCGGGCAGACGAAAGCGTTCCAGCCGCCTTCGGAAAATTGCTTGTAGGCGTCTTTAAACCCGTCGGGCGTTTTCACCTTGTCACCGTCTAGGCGCGCGGCCTGGCGGTCGCCGTTTTTGTTGGTCGGGGCCCAGACATCGCGCGCGACGCGGGCGGCTTCTTCCAAAATCGCCTCCACCATATCGGGCGTCGCATGGGCATAGGCCGGCAGCGCCGAAATCTCGCCCAGTCCGGCGATATGTTCGAGCACGAAACGCATTTCCTTGACGGGGGCCTGATAGGACATTTGCTTTCTCCTGAAACTTTGCTGCGCATAAGTATAAGGATTTGCGCGGCCGATGAAAGCCGCCCGTCTTATTCAGAATCCTGCCGTAAGGGCCGCCAACTACCCCCGTGGTCTGCGCGGCGGGCGCTTTGGCACGGCGTTTGCAACGATATATTCCAGAAGAGGGCAGAAAGCCCCGTCAAGGTTAAGGAGTTTGGATATGACAGCCGCATTCGGCGCCGCAAAGGCGAATATTATCCAGAAATATCAAAAACTTGCATCACAAGACGTGATACAGGCCGTCCAGAGCGCCTCCAAACGCACGGGGGCAGATTTTGCCTTCCTGATGCACAAAGCGAATGCCGAAAGCAGTTTTAACCCCACCGCAAAGGCTAAAACATCCAGCGCCACCGGTCTTTACCAGTTTATCGAAAGCACCTGGCTGAACATGGTCAAGAAGCATGGCGACAAATTCGGCCTTGGCGATTATGCCGATAAAATCGACATCAAAAACGGCAAGGCCGTCTGCGCGAGCGATTGCGACCGCCGCGATATCCTCGCCCTTAGAAACGACCCTGAAATCTCCGCCCTGATGGCGGGCGTTTTCACCGCCGAGAACAAGGCGCATCTGCAAAAGAACACCAAGGGCGACGTCGGCGCGACGGAGCTTTATTTCGCGCACTTCATGGGCGCGGGCGGCGCGGCCAAATTCCTCAACAGCCGCGCGGTGAACGGCGATGCGATCGCCGCCGATATTTTCCCCGCCGCCGCCAAGGCGAACAAGAATGTTTTCTACGACAGCAAAACGGGTGAAGCCCGCACGCTGAATGAGGTTTACAACTTTTTCGACAAAAAATTCGGCGCCGGCGCGCAGACCGCCACGAATGCAAGCACCGAAGCGGCAAAGGCCGCCGCGAAGAACAACGTTGCAGAGACGTCTGCCAAGGCGGCTGCCAAACCCGCCGCCGCGCCCGCCGCGCGCAATTCAATCCCCGCCGAAGTTCTTGCAAAGCTGCCGATGTTCGACGATGCGAATGAAGCCGATGATATCATCTGGAACGACGACCCGCGCTTTTTCGCCAAAAGCGGCTATAGCGCAGGCACCAACCCCTTCGGTTTTCAAAAGGTATCGCCCGTCAGCATCCTGATGCTGGCAGAGATACAGCAAAGCCTGATCGCCGATAACAGCAAGCCGCGCTACAACACCTAAAAATCAGCGCATATCCGCATAAGGCGCCCGCAGCTGGATACCCTGCTGCGGCAAAGCGTTTTGCAGCATGCCCGCCATATCCGCGGCATTCACGTTGATGGTCGGCTGGAACAGCGCGCCTTCGGTTGCGAGGGAGATAAACATCTCGATCGTCGATTTGCGCGGCGGGAAGCGCACCAGCGGCACATCGTCCTTCTCCCCCACTTTGGCGAGCGTGCGGGCATGACGCACGGCCACATCCAGACCGCCCAGATCATCGACAAGGCCGATTTCCTTGGCCTGACGGCCCGTATAGACGCGGCCTTCGGCGAGGGCGCGCACTTTTTCAATCGGCATCTTGCGGCCTTCGGCCACGCGCTCGAGGAAAGCTTCGTAGGTTTCTTTCATCAGCGCGTCGAATTTTTGCAGCTGCGCGGGCGTAAAGGCGGTGTTTGACGACCACATACCCGCATTGTCGCCTTCGCGGACTGTATCCCAGTTAATGCCCAGTTTTTGCCACAGGCCAGCAAGCACGAACTTGCCGCCGAAAACGCCGATGGATCCCGTCAGCGTGCCCGGCTGCGCGATGATTTTATCGGCAGGCGCTGCAATCCAGTAGCCGCCCGATGCGGCGGTGCTGGCCATGGACACCACAACAGGCTTTCCCTTGCGGCGCGTTTCCATGATGGCGCGGCGGATGGTTTCGGATGCCTCCGGCGATCCGCCGGGGCTGTCGATGCGGAAAATCACCGCGGCGACGCCGGCATCATTCTGCGCGGCGCGGAAGGCTTGCACAATCTTGTCGGCAGCCATATTGGACGACATAAAGGGCGAGGCCTGCGCGCGCGGGCCAAACGGCACAATTTCGCCGCTGCCATAAATCAGGGCGATTTTGTCTTTTTTGTTCAGCACCGCCGCCGGCGCTTCGCGGCGCGTCAGCTTGGATGCAAAACCGTGCATACCGTGACCCAGCGCCTGCGTTTCCGCGACAAAGGAATATCCCATCAGCGATACGGTATCGACGTCGGGCTTTTCATCCTCCGCCTTTGCAGCGGGGGCTGGTTGATTGTTGTTATCGGCAGGTTTTTCTTGTGCCAGCTCCGGCGCAGCATCGGGAGTGGCGGCAGGCGCCTCCGCTTGCATTTCTTCCGTGCGCGCTTCGGGCGTCTGCTTTTCAGCTGTTTGGTTTTCCGGCGCCGGCTTTTCAGCTGCGGCGTTATCTTGCGTCACGGTTTTTCCGGCATCCGCTTTTTTATCGGTGTCGGGTTTTTGGGCCGAAGCAACGCGGCGGGCATGGGCGACCATTTCGTCATAGTAGCCGACGCGGTCAACCAGCTTCAGGCGCAGGGACTCTTTTTCGCCATAGGGCGAGCCGTCGACCAGCGCGCGCACCTGCGCTTCGGACAGGTTGCGCGATTGGGCAATACCCGCCATCATCTGGCGTGCCAGATCGCTGACGATAGATTGCATCATTTCGCGGTGCGGCGGTGTCATGCCGCGTTCGGTCAGACTTTCGGGCGCAGATTTATAAATGCCCTGATGCACGAACTGCGTCTCGACACCGACTTTTTCCAGCAAATCCTTCACAAATGGCACGTCGGATGAAACGCCGGTTGCAGAAACGCTGCCGACAGGCTGCAGCCAGATTTCATCGAAAACCGACGCCAGATAATAATCACCCATACCGCCACCGAAACCGCCATAGCTGTCGGCATAAATATAGGTGCGCTTGCCCGCGGCACGGAAACGCTCCAGCGCGCCACGCAGCTCTTGCGCCTGCGCCGCCGACAGGGCCATGTCTTCAAGCTTGACGACCAGCGCCTTCACGCGCGCGTCTTTTGCGGCGAGGTCGATGGCGGAGACCACATCTTGCAAAATCGTCGCCGGGCGCAGCAGCGGTTGCGAGAGTGACGGCGCCCCCTCGACTTCCGCAAGGTCAGATTTGACAGCGAAGGTCAGCACCATCGCATCGGGCAACGACGACGGCGCATAGTTCATCATGCGAGACATCGTTATCGTCAGCATCACGATGGAAATGAAAGCCGATACGCCCACCATAAAAAAGAAGCGGTAGAAAAAGCGCCAGACCTTGGCGATGAATTTGTCTTCTTTGCGTCGTTGCGGCGTGTCGCTCATGTCAATACCTTTTGGATGGGGCGCGTAAAATTTTTATGAGACTAACCCAAGATTGCGTGTTGAACGACAGCAAAATTGCAGATATATTCCAATCCATCAGCACATCAAAAAAAAGCCCCACATGCCGAAGCACATGGGGCCAAATCATCGAAGCGAAGTATTAAGGGAGACACCGTAGCCAAAATATTGGGCGGTGTTTTTCCTCGAGTCAGAGTGTCGTGTCTCTGTGGATAAGAGTCGAGTCTTTTTTACGAGGCGCGTCGACCTTTAAAATTATCGTTTATATTCAATACCTTAAAAATCTTCGGCCGCGCCTTGCGCGGTGGGTTGTGCGGCTTTGTGTCTGAAAAGCTTGGGCTTTCGCCGGAAAAAGCGGCGCCGATTCGCCGCCGCTTGAACAAGCCGCTTCAAGATTCTGATATATAAGGACTTGCGCAAAAAGACGCGGGCGCGGTGCTTACGCTTCTATCACCGGCATGCATTGCGCCTTGTGCCGCAGCCAGTGATCGCACAGCGTCAAGGCCATCATCGCCTCGGCTACCGGCACACCGCGGATGCCGACACAGGGGTCATGGCGGCCTTTGGTCGCAATCTCGGTTTCATTTCCTTCGTCATCGATGGTTTGCAAGGGCTGCGGCAGCGATGATGTCGGTTTGAACGCGAGGCGCACGACAATATCCTGCCCCGTCGAAATACCGCCCAGAATACCGCCGGCATGATTGCTGAGGAAATAGGGCGCGTCGTCTTTCATGCGAATCTGGTCGGCGTTTTGCTCCCCGCGCAGACGCGCGGATTCGAAGCCCGCGCCAATTTCCACACCCTTTACGGCATTGATGCTCATCATCGCCTTGGCAAGGTCTGCATCCAGCTTGTCAATCAGCGGTGCCCCCAGCCCTGCGGGAAATCCGCTGGCCACAACCTCGACAATCGCGCCAAGGCTCGAAAGATCTTTGCGCGCGCCGTCAATCGCGGCTTCCCATTTGGCAACAGCGGCGGCATCGGGACTGAAAAACGGGTTTTCATCCACCTGCGCCCAGTCCCAGTTTTTTCGATTGACGGGAATACCGCCGATTTCAACCACAGCGGCGCGGATATCGATGCCCCCACCCAGCTCGCTTTGCAGCACTTTGCGCGCAACGGCCCCCGCCGCGACACGGGCCGCCGTTTCACGCGCGGAAGACCGCCCGCCGCCGAAATAATCACGGATGCCGTATTTCTGGTCATAGGTGAAATCGGCATGGCCGGGACGGTATTTGTGGCGAATGTTTTCGTAGTCTTTGGACCGCGCGTCGGTATTTTCGATGTAAAGCGAAATCGGTGTGCCCGTCGTCATGCCATCGAAAACGCCGGAGAGGATACGCACTTCATCCGCTTCCTTGCGCTGGGTGGTGAAGCGGTTCTTGCCCGGTTTGCGGCGGTCGAGGTGATACTGGATATCCGCCTCGCACAAAGGCACCATCGGCGGCGCGCCATCGACGACGCAGCCAATCGCGGGCCCGTGGCTTTCGCCCCAGGTGATATAGCGGAATAGCGTTCCGAAAAGATTGGCGGACACAGCGCGTCCTCCCGCTGTTAGCCGGAAATGCCCTGCAGCAGTTCAGCCGTTTGCTTGGCGCTGTCGACCTGAACCATGCCGATGGTGTTATAGCCGCTGTCGACATACATGATTTCGCCCGTGACGCCCGCGCCAAGGTCGCTGAGCAGGAACAGGCCGGCACCGCCGACATCCTGCGTGGTGACGTTGCGGCGGAGCGGCGCGTTCAGTTCATTCCATTTCAGGATATAGCGGAAATCGCCAATGCCGCTGGCGGCCAGCGTTTTGATGGGACCTGCGGAAATCGCGTTGACGCGGATGCCTTTCGGGCCGACGTCGCTGGCGAGATAACGCACGGAAGCTTCCAGCGCCGCCTTGGCCACGCCCATGACATTGTAGTGGGGCATCACACGCTCCGCACCGTAATAGGTCATGGTCAAAAGGCTGCCGCCGTTTTTCATCAGCGGCACGGCGCGCTGCGCCACGGCGGTGAAGGAATAGACAGAAATGTCCATGGTCTTGAGGAAGTTGTCGCGCGTGGTATCGAGGTAAAGCCCGTCCAGCTCGTTTTTGTCAGAATACGCGATGGCATGGACAACGAAATCCAGCCCGCCCCATTCTTTTTCAATCTGGTTGAACGTGGCGTCGATGCTGTCGGCATTCGTCACGTCGCACGGCAGGATGATGTTGGAGCCAATACCTTCCGCGAGCGGACGCACGCGCTTTTCCAGCGCATCGCCCTGAAAGGTGAAAGCGAGCTCGGCACCATGCTGATGCGCGGTTTCGGCAATACCCCAGGCGATCGAGCGGTCGTTGGCGACGCCCATAATCAATCCGCGTTTGCCCTTCATCAGCGTGCTGGCATGTGTCATTTGTTCACCTTTGTGTTCAGGCTGTCCGTTCATGGCTATTGTCCTGCGTCATGCATGATTCCGCGCATCCTACACAATTTAATAAAGTCACGTCCAGTTTGATGTAAGCATGAAAACGGCCCTTTTATTTTTCATATGCGCGAAGAAAAAATTCCGGAACATCGCAGGAACTCTTTGTGCTAAACAAGCTTTACTCTTTGTTAACAGAGTGATTTGTTATAGATTATGTATTCGAGGCGCGGGGTTCTTCCCCAAAGTCAAGTCTTGAATTCGTATCCATACTGTTGTTCACTTCCCACACCTTCGCAACAACTCAAAGGTCTGAACCTTGCTGCAGTATTATTCACCGCGCACAAGAATGTTCCGCAAGCGCCGTTTCCGTTTGCGTCACGCCCTTCTTCCTGTCGCCGCCATTGCATCCGTTTACGCCATGCTGTCATGGCTTGGCGCACCTGCCACCGACACGCAAAGCACCGCCCCGACGATGGCGGCCGCCGATGTCATGACACCAGCCGCGAACGCCGCGCAATTCGAAGGCATTGAAAATATTGCAGGCAACGTCCCCGGCAACATGAAAGCTGCGTTCGAATACGTGCCGCCGCCGGCAACACATGAATTCAGCGACTTCGCACGTGGCGATACCGCCGTGCCCAAGCCGCAAAAAACGCTTCAGGCCGCCGCACCGAAAATCGCCCCCGCGCAAGTGCCGCCGGCGGTTGCTGAAACGCTGTCACAAATTCAATCGCGCCTGCAAAACCTGCTGCAAGCTGGCAATGATCTTTTTGTCGCCGAGAAAAAACTGGCCGTCGGCCGCGGCGATACGCTGATGGATCTGCTGGTACGCAACGATGTGCCGCGCAGCGACGCCTATAACGCCATTCAGGCGCTGAGCAAGGTTTACAACCCGCGCGATCTCAACCCCGGCCACGCCATCACGGTTTTCTTCCACAAAGACCCCGCGGTTGCTGACCCGAAGTTCAGCGGCCTGCAGATTGAAAAAGACAAGATCAGCACGGTCATGGTCAACCTTGCGCAAGACGGCAGCTATAAAGTCGACGAGCAGGAAAAGCCCGTTTACCGCAGCATGAAAGCCGCGGGCGGTCAAATTGACAACTCGCTGTATGTTTCCGCAAAAAACAGCGGCGTGCCGGATGCGGTCATTCTTGACCTCATTAAAATGTATTCCTGGAACGTCGACTTCCAGCGCGATATCCAGCCCGGCGACAAATTCGAAGTCATGTACGAAGAATTCGCCACAGACGGCGGCGATGTCCTCGCTGGACGCAACACCATCATGTACGCGAAGCTGACCCTCGGCGGCCGTGAAATGCCGTTCTATCTGTATAGCTCTCCTTCGGGCGATACCGATTATTTCGACAACAAAGGCCAGTCGGCGAAAAAATCCCTGATGAAAACGCCGATTGACGGCGCGCGTCTCAGCTCGGGCTTCGGTATGCGCCGCCATCCCATTCTGGGCTACGGCAAAATGCACAAGGGTATCGACTTCGCGGCCCCGCGCGGCACGCCGATTTATGCGGCAGGCGATGGCACCATCGACAAGATCGGTATTGTGAACGGCTACGGCAAATATATCCGTATCCGCCACCGCAAGGATCTGCAAACGGCTTATGCCCATATGAACGGCTTCCGCGCCGGCCTGTCGAATGGCAGCCGCGTCAAGCAGGGCCAGATTATCGGCTACGTTGGCACGACTGGCCGCTCCACCGGCCCGCACCTGCATTACGAAATTCTGGTCAGCGGCAAGCATGTGAATCCGGCTTCGCTGCGCCTGCCAACCGGCAAAATGCTGGAGGGCAAGGACCTCGGCCGCTTCAAGGATATGGTCGCCGAACGCAACCTGCAGTTCGACCAGCTGATGAACGGCATGGTTATCGCCGACAGCCAGCCCGTCAAAACCGGCGGCAAGACGCGTCAGGCCTCCCGCTAAATTTTACAGACTTTAAAAAGCGGCCCCTTCAAACGGAGGGGCCGCTTTTTTTTGCCCTGCCGCCGTGATAAAAAGAAATATTCCCCCGCACCCCTGACGGAGTTTTTATATGCTGCGCGCGCTGATGTCCCCTGTCCTTGCCGCCTGCCTTTGGGCAGCGGCTGCTGTCACGCCCGCCGCGGCCAGCGTCAGCAGCGAAGGGTTGAGCGGCAACGAGCTGCTGGGCATGTGCAACAGCAAATACGATACGGATTACGGATTTTGCGCAGGATATGTCAGCGCGATTGCGAATGCGATGCTCGTCGGCCCGGTCAGCGGGGAGCGTGCATGCAGCCACGGCCCCATCCGCAGCCAGCAGCTGATCGATCTTTATCGCAGCTATGCCGAAGTCTTTCCCGAAAACCTGCGTGGTGCAGCGGCGAAAAATGTTGCCGTCGCGATTGCCCGCGGCTTTCCCTGCAACGATTGATGGATATTCGGGTTATTTTTTAACCCAGCGGCCCTGTTCGTCCTGCTGGAAATAGGTCAGTTCATGCCCCTCGGCCTTGTAAGCGCTCCAGCGGGCACGCGCGGCCTTGACGGCGTCTTCGTCATTGCCGTCAAACAGCTCGCAGCAAAGCGTATAATCTTTGACATGCGGCGATGTCGCGCCATCGGCCAGCACCAGCATCTGCGCCCCGTTCGGGTTGTCGTCCTCGGTCGTCAGCCATATCGGCTGTTCCGCCTCGTTGCCGTCGCGGATATAGCCATGCGGCAGGAAACTGCCGGCATCATATGTCCACAAAAGACTATCAAGGGCTTCAATCCGCTCGCGGCTGCCCGCCTTGACCACAATACGCGGCTGCACGGTAATGGCCTTGGCCAATAGCTCCGGCAGGGCCTGCTCAAGCCGCTTGGTGATCATGTGATAAAAACGAATATCCGTCATGGCTCCGTCCGCCTGCGCGGGATTGTTAGGATAAGAAAGAGCATGTTATTATCGGCCATCGTCCCCAAAAGGCAAGAGGCACACATGTCCGACGGCTGGCAAACACCCTCTATCGCGCAAAGCACGGAAATTCTGCATCGAATCAATGCCGCCGAGCCTGTGACGCGTTACGGCAGCGACACCGCACTGGCGCTGATGCCGCTGCCTTTTTACGGGGCGGATGCCCGTCTGGCGCGCGCGGTAAAACCGCAGGCGGCGAGCCTCGCACAATATTACATTCTGTTGCCCGAAGAGGTTATACCGCTCGATGGCAGCACCGCGAATATCCACAGCGCCAATGCCGCGGCGCCGCTGGCACTTGATGAACAGAATATCGAATTCTATCTGGCCTTCCGGCTTTATTTCGGCAGCGCGAGCCTGCTGCTGCGCGCCCGCGCCACGCGCCACGACGACGGCTGGCAAGCAACCGCCCGCGCGAGCGACAAAACCGGCACGCACGAGCTGACGCTGCATATCTCGCCACGCGGCGAAGTCAGCGAAAGCCACAAGGAATATCGCAGCGACGACAAGTTGCCGCACCTGCCGCCCTTCGCCCGCGCCGGATAAACCTCGTTAAAGCGCCGCCGCCTGTTTTTGCAGGGTCACGTAATCCGTCTTGCCCGTGCCCAGCAGCGGGATTTCCGCCACCTGCTGTATCTGGCGCGGAATAGACAGCTCGTTGATACCCAGACTGCGGAAATGACGCGTAATGTCTTCGGACGCCGCCTGCGGCTGCGTTGTAAACAAAATCAGCTTTTCGCCTTTTTTGTCATCCTTGACGCTGACAACCGCATGCTGCGTATCGGGCCACAGTTTTTGCAGCGCGCTTTCTACCGCTGTCAGCGAGACCATTTCACCGCCGATTTTGGCGAAACGCTTCATGCGTCCCTGAATGGTGATATAGCCCGCATCGTCCTGCGCCACGATATCGCCGGTATCGTACCAGCCGCCTTCGGGCGGTTGCAGCATGCCGGGGGCGTCGGATTTCAGATAGCCCTTCATGATGTTCGGGCCATGAATGATCAGCTTGCCGGTATTGGGTGTATCAATCCCCTCGACCTTTTCCAGCTTCGCGGTGATACCCGGCAGCAGACGCCCGACACTGCCCGGCTTGTTGTGCATGGGCGTGTTGATGCTGATGACCGGGGCGGTTTCGGTTGCGCCGTAGCCTTCGAAAATACGCACGCCGTATTTTTCGGCATAGACTTTGCGCGTTTCTTCTTTGAGCTTTTCCGCGCCCGCGAAAATATAGCGGATGGCGTGAAAATCATAGGGATGCGCAAAACGCGCATAGCCGCCCAGAAACGTATCCGTGCCAAACAGAATGGTCGCGTTGGTGTCGTAAATCAGCTCCGGCACGATGCGGTAATGCAGCGGCGATGGATAATAAAACGCCCGCAAACCCGACAGGATGGGCAAAAGCGTCCCGCCCGTGAGGCCGAAAGAGTGGAACATCGGCAAACAGTTGAACACGATATCCGTCGGGCCGAAATCGACGCGGCTGCCAATCTGGTGACAATTCGCGCGGATATTCCGGTGCGATAGCACCACGCCCTTCGGCGTCCCTTCGGAACCTGACGTGAACAGTACCACCGCCGCATCATCGGGGGTGGCGGCGGGTTTGCACATACGTTCCATCAACTCCGGCCAAAGGCGCGCGACAAGGCCATAAAGCTTGTCGCCAAGCCCGATGCGGCTGCGCACGTCTTCGAGGTAAATCATCGATACGCCGGCACCTTCGATAGCGTCCACCACGGGGGCGAGCTTGCCCATCTCGACAAAACGGCGCGAGGAGATGACATGCGTCAGCTCCGCCGTCTGGCAGGCGCTGACGATATTCGCAGGCCCCGCCGAGAAGTTCAGCATAGCCGGCGCGCGGCGCATGATGTGGAGCGCAAAGAAGGTCAAAACCGTACCCGTCATGTTGGGCAGCAGCACGCCGACAGCGGGAACGGATGCGTCCGCACGCGCTGCAGGTATCTGGCGGTTCAGCACACGCGCGAAAGCAAAGGCCGCGCTGATCAGGCGTTGATAATCCATCGGCTGGCGCTGCGGGTCTTCGCAAACCACATGCTTGCCGCCGTGCAAACGGCGCGCACGCATCAGGGCGCGGATCAGGGTTTCATTGGAATCGCTCGCTTCGAACATCATGCCGGACATCAAATCATAAAGCTTCGATGCGGCCAGCTGGCGGCGGCGGCGGCCGCGGGCGTCTTCGGGCAGCTGGAAATCGCACGGCGGCAAAACCGTCAGCGTGATTTTGGGGAACCAGCGGATATTGACCTTGCCGCGCAGGCGCGAAAACGGCGTATATTGCGCCCCGTCGATACGGATAGGCAGCAGACGCGCCTGCGCCTTGTCGGCAATCAGGCCGGGGCCTTCGTATACCTTCATGAGCGAGCCGGTGACCGTGATGCGCCCTTCGGGGAAAATCATCGCGATTTTATCCTGCCGCACTTCTTCGACCAGCGATTTGATCGCCATCGGATTCGTAGGGTCAAGCGGGAAGGCATCGACCAGCGTCAAAAACGGCTTGATCCACCACTTATTCGCCACATGCGTGTTAACGGCAAAAGTGATTTTTACCGGCAGATAGGCCGCAATCAGCGCCGCATCCAGAAACGAGGTATGGTTCGCGACAATCAAAACACGCTTGCCTGCCGCCTCGAAATTCTCCATGCCCTTGATTTCGACACCGTAAGCCCAGCCCAGTACCGCCCGCGCGACGGAGCGCATGAGGTCTTCAGGCAGCAGGTGCACGATATAAATGGCGACCAGAATATTGCACAGCGCCATCACCAGAAAAATCGCCGGAATGGTAAAGGCCATCTGGATAAGAATCACGCAAACTACGGCGGATACGACCATGAACAGACTGTTCATGACGTTCAGGCCCGCAATCGTGCGCGCCAGCATGGCGCCTTTGGCGCGCTGCTGCACCATGGCATAAAGCGGCACAACAAACATCCCTCCGCACACGGCAATGAGGAACAAATCCGCCATCACGCGCATGCCGCCCGTCGTTGCGGCAAATGTCGCCGCGGTCACCAGTTCACCCGCACCGGCAACATGCGACGCCGCATGGCCGGTTGCGAAATACAAATCCACGCCGAAAATGGCCATGCCGATTGCCGCCAGCGGCACATAGGTCAGCTGCACCCGGCCCTTCAGCAGTTTTTCGCACAGCACGGAGCCAACGCCGATACCGATGGAAAACAGCGTCAAAAGCAGCGTGACCACCGTTTCGTTGCTATGCAGGTAATCCTTGGCATAGCTGGGGAATTGCGTCAGGTAGGTCGCACCCACCAGCCAGAACCACGAAATCGCCAGAATGCAGCGGTAAACGGCGACATCAGTCTGGGTGTCGCGCATCATGCGGCCTGTCTCGCTCCAGAACTTCGGATTTACCTGCAAATCCGGCGACGGGCCGGGCGCTTCGGGTATCTGGCGGCTGGCGAAATAGCCGGCGATGGCGACGCTGATGATGGCAATGGAAATCACCCATTCCCCCCCCTCGGCCATCACCAGAAGGCCGCCCGCGATAGTGCCGAGAAGAATGGAAAGGAAGGTCGCTGCCTCCACATAGGCATTACCGGCCAGAAGTTCGTCGGCTTTCAGATGCTGCGGCAAAATCGCGTATTTCACAGGGCCGAAAAACGCCGAATGCGTGCCCATGCCGAACAGCAGGAACATCAGAACCCAGATATTGCCGGTGACGAAACCGATGCTGGCCAGCGCCATCAGCGCGATTTCTGCCAGCTTGACCATGCGGGCAATACGGGCGCGGTCGTATTTATCGGCCAGCTGCCCCGCGGTGGCGGAAAACAGGAAAAACGGCAGAATAAAAACGCCCGCGGCCACCGTCACCAGCAGTTGCGGCGACATATGCGCCTGTTCGGCCAGGCGGAAGGTGATGAGCATCACCATCGCGTTTTTAAACAGGTTGTCGTTGAACGCGCCCAGAAACTGGGTAACGAACAGCGGCAGGAACCGCCGCGATTTCAGGATGCTCATGTTATCTCCCTCTTGGCTGCGGCGGTTTTATGCTGTCCGCGTGTTTATTCCCACACGCGCGCTGCGCGTTTATTCCCAGTTGTCGGCGACGTATTTATCAAGAAGGCGCACACCGAAAGACGACGCGCCCTTGGGCACGCCCGGGCGGTCTTTGTTCGACCACGCCACGCCGGCGATATCCAGATGCGCCCATTTCACGCCGTCCTGAATAAACCGCTTCAGGAAATGCGCGCCGATGGCAGAGCCCGCATCGCGGCCGCCGCTGATGTTTTTCATGTCGGCAGCGGGGCAGTCGATGGCTTTATCCCACGCATCGCACATCGGCATATACCAAAGCTGCTCGCCGGTTGCGCGGCCTGCGCTGACCAGATCCCACGCCAGCGCATCGTCGTTGCTGAAAACGCCAGCGTATTCGTGGCCAAGGGCGATGATCATCGCGCCCGTCAGCGTCGCGAGGTCGACGATATGCGTGGGCTTGAATTTCTGCTGCACGTACCAAAGCGCATCGCACAGCACAAGACGGCCTTCGGCATCAGTGTTGTGCACTTCAATCGTCTGGCCGGACATCGACGTCACAATATCGCCGGGGCGATAGGCCTCGCCCGAAGGCATGTTTTCGGCAAGACCGACGATACCGACCGCGTTGACCTTGGCGCCGCGCGACGCGAGCGCCTTCATCAGGCCCGTCACCGTGCCCGCGCCCGCCATATCCCATTTCATTTCTTCCATGCCGGGGCCGGGCTTCAGCGAAATGCCGCCGGTATCAAACGTCACGCCCTTGCCGACGAAGGCAACGGGGCGCTGACCTTTTTTACCGCCCTTATATTCCATGCTGACCAGACGCGGCAAACGCGCGCTGCCCTGACCCACGGCCAGAATGGCGCCCATGCCCAGTTTTTTCATGTCCTTGTCGGTCAGCACCTTGACCTCGATACCCAGCGGGGCGAGTTCTTTTTTGATGATGGCGGCAAAGCTTTCGGGATACAGAACGTTCGGCACTTCGGACACGAGATCGCGCGTCAGGAACGCGCCTTCGGCCACTTTCTGCTGCGCGCCGAACGCCTTGCGGGCCTTGGCCGCATCTTTGACGGTCAGATGGATGGTTTTCAGGGTCGGCTTTTTATCCTTCGGCTCGCGCGTCAGGTATTTATCAAAACGGTAGGTGTTCAAGAGCGCGCCGAGGGCGACATGCGCCGCCGCCGCATCGGGCGACAGTTTGGATTGTTTCGCCTCTTCTTCGGGGAAGCCCACATCGGCCAGAACAGATTTGCGGCTGTTGAGCTGCGCGGCAAGACCGCTGCCGATTTTTTCAAAGCAAAGCGCGCCAAGATCTTCCGGATTGCCAAGGCCCGCAACGACAACATAACGGGCGCCCGCGCCCTCCAGCCCCGGCAGGGCGAGGAACTGGGCTTTTTTACCCGTGAATTCGGCAGCTGCCAGCGCACGTTTCAGCGCGCCCTTGGTCTTCGTGTCCAGTTCGCGGGCGGCGGCGGAGAGCTTGGCCCCGTGTTTGCCGTCTTCGGCAACGAAAATCACCCGGGTATCGGCGTTTTTGGCCGGTTTCTGGTCGAACTGGATCTTGGCGGGGCTGCTGGTCATGGCGGCTATTTTTCTTTCTTTTTAGGGCGGGAAAAGGTAAAAACGGAGGCAAGGCCCCATGCCCGCAGCGCGGACAGCAGAGCCATCAAGATAATAATAGGGCGGCGCGCGTTTCGCCACCCCGGATGCAGCGCTGATGCTCACCACACGGTATCTATTTAAAAATCTTTTTTCCGTAACGGTATTTGTTGCCGTCACGCTGTCGTTGGTTATCTGGCTGACGCAGTCGCTCAAGCTGCTGGAGCTGGTTGCCAGCTCCGACGCGCCGCCGTCTTTGTTCCTGAAACTTGTCGCCCTGACCTTGCCACGGTTTTTAGAGGTTATCCTGCCCCTCGCCCTCGTCACAGGCATCCTGTTCACCTATAATAAAATGATTATGGATAACGAGCTGGTTGTCATGCGCGCCTGTGGCTTTGACCAGTTCACGCTCGCGCGGCCGGCGCTGACGCTTTGCGCCGGATTTATGGTGATTATTGTCGCGACGACCTGTTTCCTCTCCCCCCTCAGCCACGGAGAAATGAAAAAACTGCGCCGCGAGATCAAGGCGGAATATTCGGCCTTTTTGCTGCGTGAAGGGGTTTTCAACACCTTCAGCAACAACCTGACCGTTTATGTGCGCCAGCGCGACGCCAGCGGCGATTTGCTCGGCCTGATGATCCATGACCGCCGCGACGAGAGCAAACCACCTGTCACCATCACCGCCAAGCGCGGCCGTATTTTCATGAACGGCGATGTGCCCAACATTCTGGTCTATGACGGGATGCGCCAGCAGATGGATACGCAGAACGACATGGCATCACGCCTGTTTTTCTCGCGCTACAACATCGAGATAAAAGGGCTGGAAGGCACCGCGCAGGAACGCTGGCGCGAAGCAAGCGAGCGCACCCTGCCCGAACTGTTCCGCCCCGACATGAACGACAAGCGCGACCGCAAATACAAGGACGCCTTTATTGTCGATGCGCATCTGCGCCTGCTGGCGCCGTTCAATACGCTCGGTTTTGCGCTGGTGGCGCTGAGCTGCATCCTGCTCGGCCCCTTTAACCGGCGCGGACAGTCGCGTAAAATTCTCCTGGCTGTGGTTATTGTGATTGCGCTACAGGCCGCGGAAATGGCGCTCGGCAATGCGGCGAAAAAACAGCCCGTGCTGCTCGCCGCGCTTTATGTGCTGGCCTTTGCGCCTGTCATGATTTGCGGATTTTTAATGCACCTGCGCGGCGAACAGTGGCTGATCGACCGTCTGCGCCGCTGGCGCGGCAACCCGCCCCGCCTGACGGAGGAGCCCGCATGATCACCGGTGCCACCACCCTGTTCCGCTATATCCTGCGCCACTTTGTGATGAATTTCATGGGCGTGGTCGTCATCCTGCTGGGCCTCGTTTTTATTTTCGACGTGATTGAACTCATGCGCCGCGCCGCGGGCGTGCAGGGTGTATCGCTTGACGTGATTTTGCTGATGGCGATTTTGAAGCTGCCGGAAGTGGGGCAGAAAGTCGTGCCATTCGCCGTTTTGTTTGGTGCGATTTACACCTGCTGGAAGCTGAACAAAACATCCGAGCTGGTTGTCATCCGGGCAGCGGGTATTTCGGCATGGCAATTCCTGAGCCCGATGTTCATGGGGGCGTTTCTGATTGGCGTTGTGACAACAACGGTGGTGAACCCGACCGGTGCCGTCATGATCGGCAAGTTCGAGCAGATGGAGTCGCAACACTTCAACACCACATCCAATCTGGTCACCGTATCGCGCACCGGCATCTGGTTGCGCCAGCCCGCCGAGGGGGGCTACGCCCTGTTCCATGCCAGCAGTTTCGACCAGCAGCACTGGCGCATGCAGGATGTGATTGTTTTCTTTTTCGACCGCGACGATACGTTCCAGAAACGCATCGACAGCCCGCTCGCGCGGCTTGGCGACGGATTCTGGGAACTGGAAAAGCCCATCGTCAACGACGCGCAGGGCGTCAGCCGCATGGACAATTTCGAGCTGCCGACCAACCTGACCTCCCGCCAGATTGAAGAGTCTTTTGCCGACCCCGAGACGATTTCGTTCTGGATGATCCCCGAACATCTCCGGATTATGACAGAAGCCGGGTTTTCCGGCACCCGCCTTGCCATCCATTTTCAGGCGCTGCTGGCCCAGCCCTTCCTTCTGGCTGCCATGATCCTGCTGGCTGCGACATTTTCGCTACGCCCGCAAAGATTCGGTGGCACAGGGGTCATGATAGGCCTTGGCGTTGGAATTGGTTTCTTTATATTCTTCATGGAATCAATCCTTCAGGCTTTCGGCATATCACAGAAAATTCCTGTATATCTGGCGGCTTGGACACCGGCTCTGGTCAGCTTGCTCATGGGGGCGACCGCCCTTTTGCATATGGAAGATGGCTAGAGTTAAGAATTGAGTAATTATATACGGTTAGAGTATTTAAAACGGCCCCCCTCAGAGAGACCTTCATGCCCTTCATCTCCCGCTCCAAGACCACCTTCGCCGCAAAAACCTTTGCGATGCTGATGTGCGCCTTCCTTCTTACCGCCACCAGCGGCTGCACCAGCGCGAAAAACGAAATGCAAACCACGGTCGTCAATGACCCGCTGGAGCCGTTGAACCGCGGCGTGTTCGCGTTCAACAACGCGCTCGACCGCGCGCTGATCGAACCGGTGGCGAAAGTTTACAACTTCCTGACCCCCGACTTTTTCCGTGCGGGCGTGCAGAATTTCATGCGGAACCTTCGCTCTCCGCTGATCGTTGCTAATAACGTGTTGCAAGGCGACCTGAAGGGCGCTGGCGTTGCCACGGCCCGTTTCGTCATCAACACCGTCGGCGGTATCGGCGGCCTGTTCGACCTCGCGGGCGCGCAGGGCATGCCGTACGAACCGGAAGATTTTGGCCAGACGCTGGCCGTCTGGGGCCTGGGCGAGGGTTTCTACCTTGTCCTTCCCGTTGTCGGTCCGTCTTCGCTGCGTGATACGGCGGGTATGGCCGTAGACACTATCGCGGATCCCGTGCGTCTTTACGCATTCAACCGCGACGAAGAATGGATTTACTACACGCGCGGTCTGGTCGAAGGTCTCGACACCCGCGCAAGACTGGTCTCGGCCGTGCGTGACATGCGCCGCAACAGCCTTGACTACTACGCCGCTGTCCGCAGCGCGTACACGCAAAAGCGCCGCTCGCTGGTGCGTGACGTCAACCCTGACGCTCCCAAGGCGCAGGCCGTACAGTACTACGACGAGGGCTGGGAATAACCCGCTGCCCCGAGGACCGAAAGGATACACTTGATGACCGTCTCTCTCTCCCGCCGCCTGATGATTGTCGGTATGGCGCTGGCGCTGGTGCTGCCTGCGGGTGCTGCTTTTGCACAAAAACGCGATGAAGCTGCCGTCAGCTTTGTCCAGAAAATGGGCGACGTCGCCCTGACCGAACTGACCGGCAAGAACATCAGCGCCAAAGAACGCGAAGCCCGCGTGCGCGAACTGCTGCGCAAGAACTTCGATGTAAACGCCATCGGCCGTTTTGCGCTTGGCAAACACTGGAACGCCGCAAACGAAGCCCAGCGCAAGGAATACCTGTCGCTGTTCGAAGACATGATCGTACGAACCTATGCCCAGCGTTTCGGCGAATATGCCGGACAGCAGTTTAAAGTCAGCAGCGCCAAGGCCATTTCGGATCGCGACAGCATCGTCAACAGTCAGGTCGTGCAAAAAGACGGCCCGCCCGTTGCTGTTGACTGGCGCGTACGCAATAACGGCGGCAACCTGAAAGTCATCGACGTCTTCATCGAAAACGTCAGCATGGCCATTACCCAGCGCAGCGATTTCGATGCCGTCATCCAGCGCGGCGGCGGCAAGGTCGAAGCCCTGCTGGAAAGCCTGCGCCAGCGCAAGAAATAAGCGGCGATAACAAAAGCCCGAATAAAAAAGCCCGCCGGAAACAGCGGGCTTTTTTATTGTCTCGTTTTGCAATCAGCCCTCAGGGCGCCGGCTCGACAATCCGCGCGACAATCCGCCGCACCAGCGGCAGGATAATCAAAAGAACCGGATAGGCAATCACCCACGACAGCGCCCAGCTATGCATCCAGCTGGACACAAATCCCGCCGCCAGCCCCATATGCGAAAAGGTGCTGATGCCGGAGACAAGACAGCTCATAATCAGCGACAGCACCATCGGAAACACAACGGGCGTATATCGATGCGGCAATCTGCGCAGACGAAAGCCCGCGTATTTTTCCGCCGTCTCTTTGTGCCCGCAGCCCGTCACGACGCGCGGCGCAGGGGTTTGTACTTGATACGGTGCGGCTGGTCGGCATCTTCGCCAAAGCGTTTCTTGCGGTCTTTTTCGTAGTCTTCGTAGTTACCTTCGAAGAACACGACCTGACTATCGCCCTCGAATGCCAGAATATGCGTGGCCAGACGGTCAAGGAACCAGCGGTCGTGCGAGATAACAACCGCGCAGCCCGCGTAGTTTTCCAGCGCATCTTCAAGCGCGCCCAGCGTTTCGGTATCAAGGTCGTTGGTCGGCTCGTCAAGCAGCAGGAGGTTAGCCGGCGTTTTCATCATCTTCGCCATATGCACGCGGTTGCGCTCGCCGCCCGACAGCACGCCGACTTTTTTCTGCTGGTCAGGGCCGCGGAAACCGAAGGAGCCGACATAGGCGCGGCTCGGCATTTCACGTTTGCCAAGGACAAGAATATCGTTCTTGTCGGAAATTTCCTCCCACACGGTCTTGTTGCCGTCCAGCGCATCGCGGCTCTGGTTCACGTAGCCCATGATGACGCTGTCACCCACGGTGACCTTGCCGGCATCCGGCGCCTCTTCGCCCGTCATCATGCGGAACAGCGTGGTTTTACCCGCCCCGTTCGGGCCGATAACGCCGACGATACCGCCCGGCGGCAGTTTGAAGCTGAGATTTTCAATCAGCAGGCGGTCTTCATATCCTTTGGACACGTTTTCAAATTCGACCACATTCTGGCCCAGACGCGGCGGCACAGGGATAACGATCTGCGCCGTGCGGCTTTTTTCGAACTTCTGGCTTTCTGCCAACAAATCTTCGTAAGCGGTGATACGCGCCTTGGATTTCGCCTGACGCGCCTTGGGAGACTGACGCACCCATTCCAGTTCGCGCGACAGGGTTTTTTCGCGGGCTTCCTGCTCGCGGCCCTCCTGTGCAAGGCGCTTGGATTTGTTGTCGAGGTATTCGGTGTAGTTGCCCTCGTAGGGGATGCCGCGGCCGCGGTCCAGCTCCAGAATCCACCCCGTCACGTTGTCAAGGAAGTAGCGGTCGTGCGTGACCATGACGACGGTGCCTTTGTAGTCGAGCAGGTGACGCTGCAGCCAGGCAACGGATTCCGCATCCAGGTGGTTGGTCGGCTCGTCGAGCAGCAGCAGGTCGGGCTTTTCCAGCAGCAGACGACACAGCGCCACGCGGCGCTTTTCACCGCCCGACAGATTGGTGACAGCAGAATCGCCGGGCGGGCAGCGCAGCGCATCCATGGCGATTTCGACCGTACGTTCAATGTTCCAGCCGTCGGCCGCGTCGATGATTTCCTGCAGTTCCGCCTGACGCGCCATCAGGGCGTCGAAATCGGCGTTTTCTTCGGCAAACTTCGCGCTAATAGCGTCGAATTCGTCACGCGCAGCCTTCACCTCGCCGAGCGCTTCCAGCACGTTTTCCATGACGGTCTTGCTGGCATCCAGCTGCGGTTCCTGCGGCAGGTAGCCCACGCGCGCGCCTTCGGCCGACCAGGCTTCGCCCTGAAAATCCTTTTCTATACCCGCCATGATTTTGAGCAGGGTCGATTTACCCGAACCGTTCGGGCCCAGAACGCCGATTTTGACGCCAGGCAGGAAGCTCAGATAAATATCCTCCAGCACCTTTTTGCCCCCCTGATAGGTTTTGGAGAGGCCTTTCATCACATAAACGTACTGGTAAGATGCCATAATGCCGATTTCCTTGTGTTTTTAGCTTTGTTTTTATTTACGTAGCGACGAGCGACGACAAAGCTCTCATTTTGAAAAACAGATACGTTTTAGCACTCCATACCGAGAGTTTCAACGGCTTCAGCCGCCCCGCCAGAAGCCCCCACCCCTGAAAAGGGGCGCGGGGCCGCAAGGCTTTAATCCCGCGACAACAAGCTTCTAAAAGCATTAAAAACAGCCACGACCGGTATATCCGCGATATTTTCTTCCCGCAGGACGGAAACGGATTTTCCACGCGGCGCCGATTGATCAGGGTTAGACCTGCCGGAAAAAAGAGAAACAACCGGGCAGCCCGCCGCAGAAACCAAATGCATCGGGCCGGTATCGTTACCGATAGCCGCTGCCGCATGACGCGCAAGCTCTGCGATATCTTTGATAGAAGTTTTTCCACATAGGTTCACAGCATAAGGCGCAAGCTCCCCGATATGGCCAAGAACATCTGCCTCTGCCTGCGTCCCGACAAGAACAGGAACATACCCCAATTCTTTTATACGCTGCGCAAGTTCGGCATACATTGCTGCCGGCCAGCGCTTTTGAGGATGCTGCGGAGCGCTGCCCGGGACAAGCAATACAAACGGCCGCGGGATGTCGAAGCGCGCTATATCGCCAGACATCCAGTTGAGATCAACGGCGGGAAACCGGCTGATATCGGTTGCGACCAATGCATCCGTTTCATAAGAAAAGCCACCGCCTTTGCGGTCGTACCATTTTTTTCTTAACCCTGATGGCGCCAGCAAACTCAGTATGCGCGTTCTGTCATTACGCTGGATATCGTATACGCAATCAAAGCCGCGCCCGCGCAGGTCTTTTGCAAAGGAGAGCCATGCAGGAAGCTGTGTCCAAGACCAACGATTGATTGTCCAAACCTTGTCAAAATAGGGGCATCCCTCGACAAGCGGCTTGAACGGCGACAAAGTCAGCAGGGTAATTTCGGCCTGCGGATAATATTGGCGAATAGCGGCGAAGGTCGGAAACGACGCGATGATATCCCCAAGAGCACTTAGGCGAATAACAAGAATACGTTTGTTGGATTTCATCGCCGAGCCCCCATGAAAAAGGCCTTGTTTATTCAGCTAAGCCCCTGTATTTGTAACATTATTCAAATATTGGAGGCAAGCCCCTTGGAGACGTCCCTGCTAGAGAAACTGACAATTGCCATTCCCGTTTATAACGACGAGAAGTATATCCGGCATGCCGTCGAATCCTGTCTGGGACAAGCCGGAAAGATTGTCATTTACGATAACGCCTCCACGGATAATACCAGCCAAATTTGCAGCGCGCTTGCGGCGCAACACCCTGCTGTCAAATATGTACGTCACCCGGAAAATATTGGCGCGTTCGGAAACTTCAAAAGCGGACTGTTCGATTGTCAAACTGAATATTTTTGCTGGGTAGGTTCGCATGACTTGCTTGATGCCGGATACAGCGTGCCTATCTTGCGCGCGATGGAGGCCAACAAGAATATATCTATCGGCGCGGGTACTATCGTTTATATCGATGAAGATGGCCGCAAAACAGGACAAGTCACAAAGACGGTATGGGCCAAAGAAACGACAGGCCGCTCGGCAATAGACCGAGCAGGTCTATGCGCGACAAAAATCAAAGACTGTTTTCTTTTTTATAGTATTCATCGCACTGCGTCGGCAAAGGCAGCCTGGTTTGACGAGGCCTGCCTTGGTTTCGATAGAGCATTTATTTGTAAAATGGCCGCAGAGGGGGAATTCTTTTATGAGCCCACCGCTTCATTCTTTGCGCGCGACTTTGTAAAAACGCGCAAAGCGCAAGATACAAATGCGCGCAGAATCAAAGACATTGGCGGCAGCAAAGCAGCTGAAATACGCAAAGATCTCTGCCAAAGAAATAAAACGATGATACAAACAATTCTTGCTTTGGCAGAGAACGATCAGGAACTCCGCCTTGCTCTTTGGTATATCGACAAGATAAACCGCAGATATGTATCTAGAAAGAAATATCAGAGAAGAAGACTAGCTTTAATCTTCTTCTCTGTATTAATCGCGACTTGTATATCGCTACTATGGCTAGCTAAACTTTGCTGAGCCCCACTCAAACTCGTCTAAGGAATCCGTCGGGGGCTACGCTCAACAGCAGCTTGTTATTCAAGCTTCTGTCAATTTCAAATTGCAATGCCTCTCCCCGCACATCTGTCTTTGGCTGACTTACATTCTCTTTCAAATAACTGTGCACCGCAGTCTTAGGGCTATTACCAGGCGCCCACGGCCTGTCTGGAAAAGCGTCGGCAGACAAATCTTCGACAATCGTATCAAAAACAATACAATAGCTGCCGCGACTTACGAGACCCGCGTAGAGATTTAACTCGTGAAGCACATGCTCGTGGGTATGGTTTGAGTCAAGACATACTAATACTTTTTTATAGCCAGATGCGATTTGCTTCACTTGCTCGAATATGCCTGCATCAAGCGACGAGCCTTGCAACATTTGGATTCGAGAGCTGAGAGGATGTGCCTCAATCGCCGCGCGATTATGGGGCCGTATATCAATATCAACACCAAGTACCTTACGCTTCGGTTTGCGCGGGTCTAGCACTTCTCCAAGGCGAGAAGCTTCGCAATAATCAAGAAGAGCCAGCATCCCGGCACTCAAAACGAGAGAGCCTCCGTGCGCGATGCCAGTCTCAATAATCAAATCGGGCTGGACCTCCCAAACTATTTCCTGAAAAGCAACGATATCAGCCGGCAGCTGTATGATAGGACGCCCAAGAAAACAAAAGTTGTACATATACTTTTGTTCAAAAGCCTTCGACAGCCACTGGCTTGACAAGTTCCGCCAGTCTTTATCCTGTGAATACTTCTCAACGGCCTGCTCGCGCTCAGCAAAAAATTCTTGTATCGGGTTCATAACTCACTCCATTCTTAATTCACGAGATGGGAATCCTGACAGTATCTCAGGTATTTCTTGCAAAATATTCTGCTGTGGGCAGCCGAATTCAGCAGAAAGCCGTGCGATGTCAACTTCCGGAAATCTACGCAGAGCTCCTTCTTTTGAGAATTCAACTGATTTCCCGCATTTCCTCAAAGCTGCCGCCAACTGTTCATGACTAACAGACTGTCCGGAAGCAACATTGTAAAGCCTTTCTTTTCCGTTTAAAGCAATCTGGCTCAAGAAAAATACAGCATCTTTAATGGAAAGATAGTCCTTTTGAGATAATGGAGACTCCCCAATGATGACAGATCCAGCGCGCGCCAAATCTTGCTGTATAGCACCCAAGAAGGTACTTGGACTTTGTCCAACGCCATAAACATTCGATAATCTGGCCACTCTAATTGTGGCACACTCTTTGCCAAGACAAATCGCTTCGCCAAGAAGCTTTGTAAGATCGTAGATTTTGTCTGATGAGGGAAGAAGAGGCAGCGGTGTTTCCTCATTTGCCCGCGCTGTCGCATGTAAGCCACCATAAACCCGTGTACTGGAAAGATACAGCCAAGAGTCGAACTCTGCACCTTCCATGAGGCTGTATAGCTTATTCACATGGGCATCTACCGCCGCTTGCGGATTCTGCCGGAAATTTCCCGTTGTTCCTATGCAGTATATAACATGCCCGAGGGGTTTTCCGCGAAGATGCGGACAATCACGTTCGGGCAGATAAACGCTATGGCCCTGACCACGGAGATACTCGGCGAGATGCCGGCCGATAAAACCCGTTGCTCCCAGAACGGTAAACAGGCTCATTGCCGCTCTCCGAGCTTCTTTATAGGATTGCCGCCCCACACAGTATATGCGGGAATCTCGGCGCGGACTAACGACATTGCTGCAATCACGCAGCCCCTGCGGAGTATAGCACCATCCAGCAGCACGCAACCCGCGCCAATCCAGACGTCTTCTTCAATTAAAATCCCACCCCTGCTCGGCTTGAACCGCTGTTCGCGTATCAACATGTCCTTGCGTTCATACGCATGGTTGACGGGCGCAAAAACGCAATTGGCCGCAACCGCGACATTGTCCTGAATAAGCAGACCATTTCCGGTGTATATGACGCAGCCAGCGTTAATCACGACATTTTTCCCGATAATCACGTCGCCGGACCCGCCAGCAGGCTTGATTTTGACGAAGCTGTCAATAACCGAATTTTCGCCTATTGAAATAAGCGTACCCCGGGTACTCTCTTCTATATCGGCAAGAGAGGAAATGCGCGCGGTATCGTGACGTTCAATCGGCATTAATCAAAAACCGTAAGTGTTGGAACCGCAGATATAAACTTTTCGGAAGAGTGCCCCGCCGCGCGCAATTGCGCAACGACTTCCGCAGCAAGATTCCACGGTAGAATAAGAATAAAATCGGGTGCGTATTCGGCTATACGTTCTGGCGGCAGGATGGGAATATGCGTTCCTGGCAGATATTTTCCCTGCTTGGACGGGGCGGCATCAAAAACCACGGGCAAAAGGTCGGGCTTGACGCCCGCGTAATTCAGCAGTGTGTTCCCTTTGGCGGCGGCACCGTAGGCGACAACGCGTTTGCCGGTTCTCTTTTGCTCGATCAAAAAAGCCAGAAGATCGTTTTTGACCTTATCCGCCCGCGCCTGAAACTCTTTATAGGTCTCCAGCTGCCGCAGGCCGGCTGCCTCTTCCCGTTTGAGGATGATATCCACCTGCGGCTGCGTTTGAAGCCCCGCTTTTTCGTGACAGCCGTACACACGCAAACTACCGCCGTGGGTCGGCAGATTTTCAACGTCATAGACCCTGAGCCCGGCAGCTGCAAAAACCTTGGTTACTGCCTGCAGGGACAAATACGAATAATGCTCATGATAAACTGTGTCGAACTGATTATTCGCGATCAGAGCCTGCAGGTGCGGGAATTCAAGCGTAATCGTCCCGTCATCCGCGAGAAGTTCCGCCATCCCCCGCGTAAAATCGTTGATATCGGGAACATGGGCATAGACATTGTTACCGATAATCAAATCAGCCTTGCGTTCCTGCGAAGAAATTTCGCGCGCCAGCCTTTCACCGAAAAAAGCTTTTCGCACAGGGATACCGAGTTTTTCGGCCGCGATAGCCGTACCTTCTGTCGGCTCGATGCCGAGACATGGGATTCCGGTTGCAACAAAATTGCGGAGCAGATACCCGTCATTCGACGCAAGCTCGACCACAAAACTTTCGCGGTCGAGCTTAAGACGCTGCGTAATCATATGGACATAGCTTTCGGCATGCGCGAGCCAGCTTTTCGATACAGAAGAGAAGTAAGCGTAGTCTTCCCTGAAAAGCTCTTCCGATGCAGAAAAATCCTGCGTTTGTACAAGCCAGCAGGAATCGCAGACATAGACCTTCAGCGGAAAATATTTTTCGGGCGCCTGCAAATCCGCAGCGGAAAGATAGTCATTCGATGGCGGCGCAAAGCCGAGATCAAGAAAACAATGCGAAAGCTCGCTGTAGCAATGACGGCACTTCATATATCAATCCCCCGGAAATCTTTATCAAGCAAGGCATGCCCTTGATCACGGATAGATATATCCGTGACGGGCAGCGGCCATTGAATTTTTAAGACTGGATCATCATGACGAAGCCCGCCTTCGGCAGATTTCTGATAATAGGCGGTATGGAGATAGAGCATCTCGCTTTCCGGCTCAAGCGCCTGAAATCCATGCGCGAAGCCTTCCGGTATAATCATCATCAAAGCGTTTTGTGCAGATAGCTCCTGCGCAAAAAACCTCAGGAAAGTGCTTGAGCCCCGGCGCAAGTCGACCGCCACATCAAATACGCGCCCCTTCAGGCAACGTACCATTTTCATCTCCGCATGGGGCGGGTGCTGGAAATGCAGGCCGCGCAGCGCCCCCACCTGCTGTGTCACCGATTGGTTGACTTGCACAATAGACCGGCTACCTATCGCGGGCTGCAAATCCTGCGCGCAGAAAAGGCGGCTAAAGCCGCCCCGCTCATCGCGAAACGGCGCTGTTTCGGCAAGGAAAAGCCCTTGTATGCCGGTTTCCGCAAGCCTCATACCGCCCATGATGCTCCCTGCGTCTGGGCGAGTGCCGAATATTCACGGATTTGCGGGAGAGTTAAAAGCGCGCCCTCTTTTAAAAAGGCCTGATACCAGACAGCTGTTTTCTCGAGGCACTGCTCCAAAGACCACTGCGGCTGCCAGCCGAGGCTTTGTCTCGCTTTCGTGCTGTCGAGATGCAGCAGGCGCGCCTCATGGAGCGCGCTTTCTTCCTGAACATCCCAGGAAATTTGCGGCCAGTAACGGCGCAGCCCCGCAAGGATATTCTGAACACTCTGGTTTGATTCATCATCAGGCCCAAAATTCCATGCCTGTGCGGCAGAATGGTCGCCCAAGAGAAGCTTCTGACCAAGCATTAAATATCCGGATAACGGCTCGAGAACATGTTGCCACGGCCGGGTGGCGCGGGGGGAGCGAATAACCAGCGGACGTCCGCCAGCACTGGCGCGGACCAGGTCGGGTATCAACCGATCCTCTGACCAGTCTCCGCCGCCAATAACATTGCCCGCGCGCGCTGTTGCCAGCAAAACTTTTCCGTCTTTTTCAAAAAATGATTTTCTATAGCTGGCGGCAACAAGCTCCGCCGCCGCCTTCGAAGCACTATATGGATCATGGCCGCCGAGCTTGTCATCCTCGCGATAGCCGCGTTCGATCTCGAAATTCTCGTAGCACTTATCCGTTGTTACAACAACAACAGCACGGACAGACGGACTCTGGCGGCAGGCCTCCAGAACATTCAACGTACCCATGACGTTAACCGACCATGTTTCATGCGGGTCACGATAAGACCGCCGCACAAGCGGCTGCGCCGCCATGTGAAACACGATTTCCGGTCTCGCCTGTGCCATCAATGCAGCCACGCGTTCAGATGAACGAATATCCTGGATATTCGAGCTCTCTACGGCCGGCGATAGAAGATTCCAATGCGAAGGCACCGTTTCTGGCGCAAGGGCAACCCCCGTGACATCAGCCCCCATTTCCAAAAGCCATTGCGAAAGCCAAGTACCTTTGAAGCCTGTATGCCCGGTCACCAGCACGCGACGGTTGCGATAAATATCTGAAAACAAACTCACGACCAAACTTTCCACGGCGCCTTACCGGATAGCCACATCTCTTCAAGAAGGTTCTTTTCGCGCAGCGTATCCATCGCTTGCCAAAAGCCGTTATAGCGATAGGCATTCATTTGTCCCTCAGCCACTAGGCGGCGCATCGGATCATGCTCCCAATAAGTCGCATCGCCGTCGATATAGTCAAACACAGAGGGCTCGAGCACAAAAAATCCACCATTAATCCAACCACCTTCCGCACGAGGCTTTTCCTGAAAGGAGGCCACACTGCCCGAGTCCGAAATTTCAAGCACGCCAAAACGGCCAAGAGGCTGGACTGCGGTTACGGTCGCTTTTTTGCCGCTGTTCTTGTGATAGGCTAAAAGCTGGTCAATCGGCAAATCGGAAACACCATCGCCGTAAGTAAAACAAAAGGTCTCATTCCCGACATAATCGCGTACACGCTTCAGACGCCCGCCGGTCATTGTTTCGGCCCCCGTATCGATCATCGTGACACGCCACGGTTCGGCCTTGCGCTGTATTACTTCGATACTGTTATCCTTCATATCGACGGTGATATCAGCCTGGTGCAAAAAATAGTTGGCAAAATATTCCTTGATCACATAGCCGCGATATCCAAGACAAATTACAAAATCATTGATTCCATAATGTGAATACGTTTTCATAATGTGCCACAAAATGGGGCGACCGCCTATCTCAACCATGGGTTTGGGCTTCAAGTGCGATTCTTCGCTAATTCTGGTACCAAATCCACCGGCAAGAATTACGGCCTTCATTTTAGGAACTTCCTGTTTTACAAAGCTTTGAAGAAAATCTTTTAAAAGCTTTATATATCTTTTGCAAAGGCAAGGAAAGCGGTAGCTTGGCTGCTTAGTTGCGCGGCTTTAACAGATTTCGCGCTTTTGATAGGCTATTTAACAGGAATGTCATGCTTCGCTTACCCACACTTCGCGCGTATTTGACCTATAACGCGCACCTTTTTAAGGCCGTGTTCAGACAACACCACCAAGAGCTGCAAAGCCTGCTCGCCCCTTACATCAAGCAAGACGCGGTGGTCGCCGACGTTGGCGCACATGCAGGGCAGTTCACCAAACTTTTCGCCCGCATGGCGCCCCAGGGCCGTATCTATGCTTTTGAACCGGGCGCCTATGCCCTTTCCATTCTGCGCAAAGTCGCGCGCGTTAAATCTCTCAAAAATGTCATGATCGTACCGTACGGCCTTGGCGATACCGCTGGCCATGCGACGCTGCACTTGCCCATCAAGAAATCAGGCAGTCTTGGCTTTGGCACAGCCTCCCTTTCGGACCCGAAAGAGGGAGCCGCCACCCATGCCGATAGCGTATCAATCACAACGCTTGATGCATTTGTTGAACAACAAAAAATCTCAAAACTCGATTTCATCAAATGCGATATCGAAGGCTGGGAGTTCAACATGCTGAAGGGCGCAAAAAAGACGCTGGAAACCCTTTCACCCGTACTCATGCTCGAGTTAAATCAGGAAGCTCTGAAAAAAGCCGGGAGCTCCAAACAAGAAATCGAAGATTTTCTAAGCACGCTCGGCTACGGCGCGACAGCGCAAGCAGGCGCAGATATCATTTTCGTCCGGCGTGCGTCCTGAAAGCCTGGCTCCTCCCGAATAGCAACCCGTTAAAAAGAAAGCGTTCCATGTCCCGTCTTCAAACAAGCATTTGCAAAGCCTGCAGCACTGCACTTAGCCCCGCCATGACGATTGGCAACAAAAATGGTTTCGACTTTTTATGCTGCCCACAGTGCCGAACTGTTACGGTATCTCCCTTTCCCACGCCCGAGGAGTTGATGGCTTTCTATCAGTCCTACAAGGGTACGGTAAATTACCGCGACAAGGCGGGGAAAAAACTCAACCGCGCATCAAAACGGCTCAAGCGCCTTATGCGGCTGACCTCGGCCAAACGTTTTCTCGATGTGGGCTGCAACTATGGATTTACAGTCAAAGCCGCGCTTGATCTCGGCCTTGATGCCAAGGGAATTGATATCGACAACACGGCAGTATCCCAAAGCAAAGAAAGCTATGGGGCCACCAAATTCGAGACAATTTCTGTTCAGGATTACGCCGCGCGCGGAGAAAAGGCCGACATCATTTATACCAGCGAAGTCATAGAACATGTGCCCGACCCCGACAGTTTCGTACAAGCGATAGCGCAAATTCTTGATAAGGACGGCATCCTTTACCTTACCACGCCCGACGCCGGGCACTGGAGACGGCCGAAAGAATTCACGCAATGGGAGCAGGCAATGCCGCCCGAGCATATCACCTACTTCACGCGCAAGGGGATCTCTGCCCTACTTCAAAAGCACGGACTGAAAGTGGAAAGATTCACCTTCACACTGAAGCCAAATCTGCGTCTCATTGCCAGAAAAATGACCTGATATAATAATCACCCTGAATGCCCCCGAACCGGGCACGCATAAAAGATAGCTCCGCCAAATCACAAAGATGGAATTCAGAAAAGATAGCCCCGCTGTTTAAAGACCTGCTGGCCTTTAGGGCGGCCGGACAGGAATAGAATTATTACATTTCTTTAGTTTACATAAAGCATAGCCCATTTAGGCTAGCTTCGCGCAGCCTCTACTAGAGATGGGGAGCAGGGTTTCCCTTTACATCCACCGCCGCCGGTTTTATGAATATAGATAACCCTCCAAATACAAGAGATACAGAATCATGGCCAAGGAAAGAAACGGCTCTGCCCTTTATGCTCTCGAAGGCCGCGCGCTGGATGCGGCGAAGCGCCTCGAAGAAGAGCTGCGCAAAGAGCTGCAACGCGTACCCGTTTTGCAAGCCGGCAACATGAAAGACATCGGCGAAAGCTGGGATGCGATGTACAAAGGCTTCCTTGCGCGGATGGAAAAGGAAGCGCCGGAGATACTGGCGCTCACAGGACTCAAATCCCCCGCCATTCAGGTGTTCAAGGGCGTCCAGACGCTGCCGCGCGCCTATATCGAATACCCGCAGATTTTCACCTCGCCGGAAAAAGAGCCGCGCTATTTCATGTACGCGCCGATTGACTATAAAGGTGAGCATTTCAGCCCCGTCGATTGCAAACGCATTCGCGGAAAAGAAGCGGGGAAAATAGACAACCTTCTTTTCGCCGGTGGCTGGCTTGGCAATGCGCCGATCGTATCGGTCAAAAAAGAAGGCGTCGCAACGCCTGAGGACTATACCCCGCCAACGCAAAGCGAGCTGCGCAAATCTTTTTCCTATGCGCAAAACGACCGGGTCTGTTTTTTGCCCGGCGGGCGCAGCCTTGAGGCTGTCAACGATTACCGCGCCCGCACCAAAGAGTGGGAGCGCATCATCAAGGAAGCCTGCCGCGGTATCGAAGAAGAGGTTGCGAAGAAAAAAGACGTCATCCTGCAAAACCTTCCCGCTGGCGAAGATGTACGTATCAGCTGCACCTATAGCTACAGCATGGGTGGCGGCGACAAGGCACGGCTTTTGCTGTCCATTCGCCGCGAAGGCAAAGACAATATGTGGAACGCGGGCAAAACGATCGATGTGCCCGAATCCGCTGCCTATCATATCGAGCGCCGCGAAGGCGGTGAATATACCGTCACGCCGCGCCGCGATACCGAAGAGGGCAAGAAAATCGCCGCCCTCATAGACGCCATCCCGCTGACGCCGGGGCTTTGCGATTACCCCGAACTTTACGCCAATTATAAAATCAAAAAAGACCAGATCGGCCAGATGCTCGGCATCAACGGCCGCATACCGCAGGTCACGGATGCCGGTGGTTATACGGTTTTGCTTTATAACGCCGCACCGGCGTCGAAGAAAAAGGCTTTTTGTCCACCGGGCGCAATCCCATTGCCAGCGGAAGCCTATGAGTGGCTGCGTTCGGATGACGGCGATCGCAATATGGGTCAAAAGCCGCCACCGATGCCCAAAGAAATCGCCGATATTCTTTCTGCCACACATGCGAACGAAGTGGGCAAAGACGTCGGCGTGCCGCGCATCGGCCGCATCCATCGCCGCAAAGGCGGTAAGGATATTGGATAAATACTCCACACAATAAAAAAGCCGCCGGACATCGGCGGCTTTTTTATTATTACTCTGCACGTGTTTATCTGAACACGAACGCGAACATCAGCACCACCAGTACAGCGCCCGCACCGCCGACAATTTTATCGCGGCTGCGAACCCATTCAATACTGTTGGAAATTTCTTCGAGCACGGCAGCGTTGATTTTGCTGCGGTGTTTTTCGATGAGCTTGTCGAAGCAAAACGGCAGCGCCATCATCACGATCATGACATCCGCGAGTATACGCACAACCATATAATCGACCTGATAGATTTTAATCGGCGTGATAATCGCATCCAGCAGCCCGTAAATGACACCGCCTACGCCCAGATATTTCATGTTGTCGAAAAGAAAAGCCAAGGCCTTTTCAAGAAAGGGCGGCTTTTTAGGAATCGACTTGCTGAGATAGACCAGCGTAAAAGCACCCAGCAGCAAAAGCGTAACAATACCCATGACCTATATCCTCTGACTGATAGAACCGCATTGCGGATAGGCACAAGCATAATCCAAAGCCATACAAAGGCAAGCGCCGCCCGGCAGCGGCAGCGAAACGGGGATCAATCCGGCATCAGACGGATTTGCTGGAGAATGCCCTGCGCCTGCTGGCGGTCGCGGGCATCGGGGGCGCGGGCGATATAATCTTCGATGGCTTTGATGGCCTGCCCCTTTTGCCCCAATTTGGCATAAAGAACGCCCTTGTCGAACAGGGCGCGGTATTCGGCGGGGGCCAGCGCTTCCATCGCCTCGACCACGATGACGGCCTGCGCGTAGTCTTCCTGCTCGATCAAGCGTTTTTTAAGATTGTTTTGCAGACGTATCAGGATGTCGCGATTGGAAACGGGCAGGTAAAACTGGTGCGACAGCTCCGCTTTTTCCCCTGCAATCGATTTCAAAAGACCGCGCAGCGCCGCCGCGTCCATTTCCGCACCGGCACGGAACGGGTCGGCAATCAGACGCTCGCCGTCCATCTCGATACGGACAAGGAAATGGCCGGGGAAGTTAAGCCCCTCCACCTGCCAGCCGCAATGACGGCCTGCCACGATGTACAAAAGCCCCAGCGCCACCGGAAGCCCGCGGCGACGCTCGATGACGCGGATCAGATTCGCGTTCTGGATATCGTCGTAATTCTGGTTATCACCCGCATAGCCCTGCTGTTCATGCAGCACGCGGCGCAGGCACGACAGACGTAATTCCGCACTGTCCTGCTCGCCCGCCTTGAGGCGCAGCGCGTGTTCTTCATCCGTCAGCTCACCGAGTTTGCGCAAGTGATGGCGGTACCGCTCCGGCCGGACGCCGGGCAGAAACAACAGCGCCAGCGCCAGCGCGGCGGCGCCAAGATTGATGTCGGCATCGGGAAGCGTGCCCGCATATCTGACGTATTGAAACGCTTCGTCGGGCGTTTCAAAAACGTGCAGGTCGTCTGCGGTGTCGTCCTCTCTCAAAAGCCACCCGGGGGCGCATCGTCAATCGGCGCGCTTTCGACGGCCTGCGGCGTCAGGGGAACAGGATCCTGATACACAGGGGCCGGCGGGACAGCGCTGACGGCGGGGCCGGGTGCGGCGGATACCGCCGAAGCTTCTCCGCGCAGACGCACATAGCTGACAACGTTTTTAACGCCGCGCGTATTGCGTGCGTGGTTGATAACGCGGTTCAGCTCGCCCTGAGTTTGGCCGATACCCATCAGATAGACGGTGCCCGCGACGGTTTCGACGGTGTAGTTGATCGACTGTACCTGTTTGTCAAAGACCATCAGGGTTTTGACCTGTCCGGTAATCCAGGCATCGTTGGCATAGGTGCCGACGGTCGCGCCCTTGTCATCGACGCGGATTTCGTTGATGACCTGCTGCACGCCATCGACCTGCCAGACAAGGCGGATCGCTTCGACGCGGTCATCGGGCAGCGGCAGCGTCCCCGTCACCAGCACACGGCCTTCTTTGACCGTGACGCCAAGACGGCGGTACATTTCAACGTCATGACGGAACCATGCGTCGGAAATCTGCACCTTGATCGCGGTATCGCTGGCCGCACCCTGAATGCCGCCTTCCTGCGCGGCGGCAACGCCCAGCGTCGCACCCGCGCCCAGCGCCAGACCGGCGCAGCCCGACAACAGCGGCACAGCCCCCATCGCCAGCGCGAGAACGGCCATGCGGCCCGTCATAAGATATGTCGAAATTTTCCGGCTTTGCATCGCCAATCTCCCCTGATGTTACGCCATCTGCACGGCGCGATTTAAAACGCGTTTCTGATATGCAGCGGCCAGCGTCCGGGCGCCCATACAAGCGCATCGAAGCGGACGTCAAGCCCAGTGTAGCGCGGATGATTCTGCAGGTAAAGTTCCGCCGCCTGCCGCACCCGCGCCTGATTGCCCGCGTGAATGACGGCCTTGGCTTCGTCCTGCGTGCCGCGCCATTTGACCTCGGCGAAGACCAGCACGCCGCCGCGCCGCGCGACAATATCAATTTCACCCACGCGGGTTTTATAGCGCATGGATAAAATCCGGTAGCCCTTGAGCCGCAAATACCACGCCGACAGCGTTTCCGCCCATATGCCGCGGCGGTAGCCCGTCATCGCCGGCATCAACCCGCGCCGTCCCTGCCGACGTCTTTAACCGCAAGCGCGCGGGCATAAACGTCGTTTTTACGCCAGCCGCTTTCGGCGGCGACCAGTGCGGCGGCTTCCTTGACGCGCAGGCCCTGATGCTGCATCACCTCGGCAAGGCGGGCATCGACGCGGGTTTCATCCCATGCCGCCGCTGCATCGCCCTGTCCGACAATAACGACAATCTCGCCGCGCGGTTCCCCTGCATCGGCGTAATGAGCCGCCAGTTCGGCCAGACTGCCCGTGCGCACCTCTTCGAATTTCTTGGTCAGTTCACGCGCCACAGCCGCCGGACGCGCCCCCAGCACAGCCTGCATATCCGCAAGGCTTTCAGCCAGCCGCGGTGCAGTTTCGTAAAAAACCAGCGTGGCAGGTACGGCAGCAATATCTGCGAGCGCCGTGCGCCGCGCTGCCGATTTGGCCGGCAAAAAACCGCCGAAAAAGAACCTGTCCGCCGGCAGACCCGACAGCACCAGCCCCGTCAGCGACGCCGAGGCGCCGGGCACACAGGTAACAGGCAGGCCTTCGTCGCGGCAGGCGCGCACCAGTTTGTATCCGGGGTCGGAAATGAGCGGCATGCCGGCATCCGACACCAGCGCCACCACCTGCCCCTGTTTCAGCTTTTCGATGATTTTGGGGCGCATCTCGGCGGCGTTATGGTCGTGATACGGTAGGCGGGGCGCCGATATGCCATAAACCTGCGCCAGTTTGCCGGTTTCGCGCGTATCTTCGCAGGCGATCACATCGGCGGCCTTGAGCGTTTCCAGCGCGCGCAGGGTCATGTCGCCAAGATTGCCAATCGGCGTAGCGACAATATATAAACCCGGTGTAAGATGGGCCTTGGGCGCGGACATTGGGTTCGGATGCTCCCGTTTTTGTTTATTTGTCCTGAAGAGTTTTGGAGTTTTTTCCTTGAAACAAGCATACACAAAAATTCCCGCGTTCCTGCAATCTTTCTTGCTTGCCTTCATGCTGTCTGTTGCGGTTTTCGGCCTGTCGGCCTGCCAGACCTCCGGCAGCGGGCAGCCGAATACGGCGCAGGGCGTTGTCACCAATGACCCCAACAGCCTGCCCGATGTCGGCTGGCAAACATGGCACCAGCGCCAGACGCTGAGCCGCGAAGATCAGGCCCTCGCCGCGCAGCAGGGCCGCCCCGGCCTGCAGACCAGCGCAGGCGATGTCCGCGCGGCGCCCGTCAAGGTCGCCCTGCTGGTGCCGATGTCCGGCCGCAGCGCGGATCTGGGACAGGCGATGCTGAAATCGGCCCAGCTGGCGCTGTTTGATGTCGGCAGCGCCACATTCGAGCTTTTGCCGCTGGATACGCAATCAACGCCCGAAGGCGCCGCCGCCGCCGCGCGTCAGGCCGCCGCCGCAGGCAGCAACCTGATCCTCGGCCCGATTTTCGCCGACGACGTCCGCGCGGCCAAACCTGTCGCCGCGCAAGCGGGTATTCCCATGGTCGCTTTCACCACCGACTGGAAACTCGCGGGGAATGACACCTATGTTCTGGGCTTCCTGCCCTTCGCGCAGGTATCCCGCGTCGCGCAATACGCGCAATCGACGGGCCTGAGCCCGCTGGCCGTCTATGCCCCGCAAACCGAATACTGCGATGTGGTCATCAGCACCCTGCAGCGCAGCGGTACGCCGATGCTGCGCGTCGGGCGTTATGCGGCAGGCGAGACCGCGCTGCAAAGCATGGTGCAGGATTTTGCCGTTCAATCCGGCATCACGCCCGCCAACCCCGCAGACCCCACCACCAGCCCCACAGGCACGCCGGATTTCCGCGCCTTGATGCTGCCCGTCGGCGGGGAGAGCCTGCGCTCGCTGGTATCGCTGCTGGATCTTGCGGGTATCGACAATCAAAACACCCGTTTCATCGGCACGGGCCTGTGGGATGATGAAAGCCTGACGCGTAACCCCGCGGTTTATGGCGGCTGGTTCGCCGCGCCCGATCCGGCGCTGCGCCGCGATTTTGAAAAGCGTTACATGGATAGCTACGGCAGCGCGCCGCCGCGCCTTGCCACGCTGGCCTATGATGCAACGGCGCTGGCCGCCGTGCTGTCGCGCACCAGCGATGCGCAGCCCTTCACGCGCGCACGCCTCACAAACCCGCGCGGTTTTGCGGGCATTGACGGTTTGTTCCGCCTGCGCCCCGATGGCCTCAACGACCGCGGCCTTGCGGTGCTCGAAGTACAAAGCGGGCGCGCGCGTGTGATTGACCCTGCACCGACGGCCTTTGTCGGCTCCGGCAGCTAAACAGCATGTGCCTGACCGATATCCGCACGCGCATGCTGCGCGCCTGCAAGGAAGCCGGACGCGCGGCGCAAAGCGTCACGCTCGTCGCTGTTTGCAAAAATCAGGATGCAGATAAAATTCTGCCCCTGCTGCAGGCGGGCCAGCGCGTATTTGGTGAAAACCGTGTGCAGGAAGCGGCCGAGAAATGGCCCGTGCTGCGCGCCACCTATCCCGATATCGAACTGCATCTGATCGGGCAGCTGCAAACCAACAAGGCCAAAGACGCCGTCAAACTTTTTGATGTCATCGAAAGCCTTGACCGCCCCGCGCTGGCGGATGCGCTGGCGAAGGAAATGAAAAAGCAAAACCGCTTCCTGCCCTGTTTCATTCAGGTCAACACAGGCGAAGAGCCGCAAAAGGGCGGCATCGCGCCGCGCGATGTGGCGGATTTCTACAGGTACTGTCTTAAGCTTGATATTCCGGTTGCGGGCCTGATGTGCATTCCGCCCGCAGATGACGTGGCGGCGCTGCACTTTGCGCTACTGCATAAACTTGGCCAGACGCTCGGCGCCACAAAACCACTTATGCTCAGCATGGGCATGAGCGCCGATTTTGAATCCGCGATTCGATGCGGGGCCACCCATATACGCGTGGGCAGTGCGCTTTTTGAAATTATGAAAAAAGATTAAAATCAATAATTTCAATAGATTAGCTTTTTTTCGATTTTTTTGCCCCCTATGCTTGCATTTTCAACATCACGTTGACATAATGCACATCGTTCACTTATAAGTTACATAATTTGCATGCACCGCTGATGCCCGCCTGACAATAATAATTGCAGCGCAGGCGCGATTTGGAAACATCTCGCAAGTTTTGCATGACGTTCAGGCAAGAAAACAGAATAACCGCAGGCTTTAAACCACACACAATATAAATGCACACCCCGATATCAAGAGAGGCAAAAGACCATGGGTAAAATTATCGGTATCGACCTTGGCACGACGAACTCTGCCGTCGCCATTTACGAAAACGATCAGGCGAAAATTTACGAGAACCAGCTCGGCAAGCGCACGACCCCCTCGGTCATCGCCCTCAAGAAAACCCGCGACAAGCAAAGCGGCGACGTCAGTTCCGAATGGATTGTCGGTGAAAACGCCAAGCGCGGTTCCGTCGCGAACCCGCTGAACACTATCTATGGTGTCAAACGCCTCATCGGCCGCAAATTCGCGGATCCGGAAGTCCAGAAAATGCAGGCCCTGTCGTCTTACAAAATCGTGCCGGCACCGAACGGTGACGCATGGGTTGAAGTCGACGGCAAAGCCATGGCCCCCGCTGAAATCAGCGCGAAGATCCTGCGCGAACTGAAAGAAGCCGTTGAAAAACAAATCGGCGAGCCGGTGACCGAAGCGGTCATTACCGTCCCCGCCTATTTCAACGACGACCAGCGCCGCGCCACGCGCGATGCAGGCACCATTGCCGGCCTTGATGTCAAACGCATCATCAACGAGCCGACGGCAGCCGCCCTTGCCTATGGTATGGACAAAAAAGAAGGCGGCAAAATTGCCGTATTCGACCTTGGCGGCGGCACCTTCGACGTTTCCATCCTCGAAGTGATGGCCGACAAAGACATGGGCACGATGGTGCAGGTGCTGTCGACCAACGGTGACACCTTCCTCGGCGGTGAAAACTTCGACGAACGCATCACCGAATTCCTGGTCAAGGAAATCAACAAAGAACACGGCACCGATATCGACCTGAGCAGCGCGGCATCGCGCGGCCAGTTCGCGCAGCAAATCGCCCGCGTCCGCGAGGCGGCTGAAAAAGCGAAAATCGAACTGTCGCTGCAAGAAGTCACCACGGTCAGCCTGCCCTTCCTGATGCCCGATGCCGAAGGCCAGATGATCAACTTCGAGATGAACTTCACGCGCAAGCAGCTCGAAAATCTGGTAAAAGACCTCGTTGAAAAAACGCTGGAGCCTTGCAAAAAGGCACTCGGCGATGCGGGCCTGAAAATCTCCGACCTTGACGAGGTTATCCTCGTCGGTGGCCAGACCCGTATGCCCATGGTCGTCAACACCGTGAAGAACTTCTTCGGCAAAGAACCCCGCCGCGACGTCAACCCCGACGAAATCGTCGCCATGGGCGCATCCGTTCAGGGCGCGATCCTGCAGGGCAAAGTCGAAAACGTTATCCTGCTGGACGTTATCCCGCTCAGCATCGGCATCAAAACCAAAGGCGGCGTCATGACCCCGCTGATCGAGCGCAACACGCCCATTCCGACGGAATTCAAAGACGTGTTCTCGACCGCAGAAGACGGCCAGCGTCAGGTAGACATTTTCGTTCACCAGGGTGAACGCCCGATGGCGGCAGACAACAAACTGCTCGGCCACTTCGCCCTGACCGGCATCGCCCCCGCGAAAGCAGGCGACCCGCAGATCGAAGTCGCGCTCAGCATTGATGCCGACGGCGTTCTGAAGGTTGAAGCGAAAGACCTGAAAACAGGCCGTGCGCAGAAAATCACCGTCAAAGCAAACGGCGGCCTGACCGAACAGGAAGTCGAGCGTATGCTGAAAGACGCCGAAGCCAACGCGGAAAAAGACCGTATCCAGCGCGAAACCCTGACCGCAATGGCGAATGCCGATGCGGAGCTGAAAGAAGCGCAGCAAGATATGGAAGAGGACTACTACAAGCAGGCGCCGGACGATCTGAAAAAACAGTTCGCCGACACCATGAAAGAGCTGACCGAAGCACGCGCCACCAAGGACGTCGCGAAGGTTCTCGAGAAAACCCAAGCTCTGAAAGAAGTCCGCTTCGCTTTCAACAGCGTAACGCCGGCCAACGACGATGCACAGCCCGCGGCGGAAACGCCCGCACCGGCTGCCGCAGATGCGCCCAAGCCGCCGAAACCGCCGAAAAACAACGCGATGTAAGCAAGCGGCCGCGAGCCCTTAGAAAAAAGCCCCTCCATCCGGAGGGGCTTTTTTTATGGCGCAAACAAGAGCCCAACAAAAAAAACCCGCAGACAGGCCGCGGGGGTTTTTGTTTTAAGCGTTTACTTTATTTATCGCGGCGGAAACCCTTGAAGAGTTTCTTGGGTTTGTCGAGCGGCGCGGTGTTGCCCTCGACCTGCTGGCGCAGCTCCTCGACGGTTTCGGCCAGCTCGTCGACGCGGTCAGGGCCGCTGTTGGTATTTGCCGTCTGGAAACCGGCCTTGAGCCCTGCCTCGGGGGACATGACGGCGGCAGGTTCGTTGCCTTTACGGGCGGCCTCCTGCGCAATCATCAGGGTCGCCTGCGTCTGGTATTTGCTGTCCAGACGGTCTTCGCATTTGCTGCGCATCCAGCTGGTCACGGCATAGCCCGTACCCGCCGCCGCGGCGCCCAAAAGGAAAATCGGCGCCTTCACCAGCACAACACCCGCAACACAAATGCCGCCGATGATGGCGAAAGTTTTGGCCACTTTGCCGAGTTCCTGCTTTTTCTGCAGGTCTTCGCGAATGGACTGCTCGATTTGCTCCAGCTTGCTTTCGATCGAAGAAGACATATCGCTATCCTTTGTCTGAAAAGGAAATCAGGGATTTCAATCATTAAACTTATGGGAATGGGTATACGCCGGTTTTTCCGCAAAATCAATGAAAACCGTGCATTTTTCCGGCCCCTGCCGCCGCCGCTGGCGCAGCGCAAAAGGTTAAAATGGTTGCGATTGTATGTTTTTTATGGCAATCATGGTTCTCTTTTTAAGAATCTATCCCTTTTCACTCGGTACTGGTCATTTTCGCAAAAATCGTAAGCCCGCAGGAATTTTCACCCATGCGTTTAAAACCTCGTTTTTTTAAATCCCGCGCCCTGCTTCTGGGCACCCTTTCCCCCCTGATCGCCGCGCGAATCGCCTGCGCGGAGCCCGCAGCAAATGCCCTGCCGACAGGATTTTCGACAACCGGCGCCGCCGCCATGACGACCAGTGGCAACACCATGACCGTCACCCAGACGGACAGCCGCGTCATCATTGACTGGCAGCGTTTTGATATCGGCCGCGACGCCCGTGTTGACTTCGCGCAGCCCGGCAGCCGCAGCATCGCCATCAACCGCGTGACCAACAGCAGCGGCGACCCCAGCCAGATTTACGGCCAGCTGAACGCCCATGGCACGGTTGCCATTCTTGATCGCAACGGTATTTTTTTCGGCGCGGGTGCGAAGATCGATACCAGCGGCATTATCGCGTCCACTGGCACCCTCGCCAATCCGGCGGATTTTTTATCCGGCAGCCATCCGGTCTTCAATGATATCGCCGCGCAAAGCGGCGCGCGGATTGATAACCACGGCGAAATTACCGTGCGGGGCGCGGGCCTTGCCGCGTTTGTCGCGCCCGCGGTACATAACAGCGGCATCATCCGCGCGCGGCTGGGCAGCGTGACCCTCGCCAGCGCCGATGCCGCGACGCTTGATATGTATGGCGATGGTCTGTGGTCGATAGAAGTCACGGGCGCGCTGGCCGGTAATATCGAGCGTCTGCGCAACAGCGGTATCATCGAAGCCGATGGCGGCAGTGTTTTTCTCAGTGTGCGCACCGCACAGACCGCTGCCAATAATGTCATCAACAACACAGGTGTAATCTCTGCGCAGCGCTTTGCGCAAAAAGACGGAAAAATCATCCTCAGCCCCGCTGCGGGTGCAGCCGACCGCAAAAACAATGCTGTACTGGCCGGCGCAAGCGCCGATTTGCAGAGTGTTTTTGATACGGCCGCGCAAGACGGATCAACAGAAGTTCATCTGGCAAGTGGCAACTATCACGGAAATTTTGTCCTGCACCGCGCCATGGCACTGGTCGGCGAGGACAACAACGACCAGCCTCATCTGATTGCAGATACAGACGTCCCCGCGCTGCGCATTGCAGCGAATAGCGTATCTATCCGGAACATCAGAATCACAGGCGGTCTGCTGGCCGAAGGTGTGGCGGGACTGCGCGTCGCCAACAGTGCGCTGGTGCAGGCCGCGGGTAGCACGGGACAGGCACTGACGCTGGTTCATACGACCGGCGCGGTTTTCGATCAAAACTATTTCAGCCATTACGGCAGCGGCGGCCCCGTTACCCTGACATCAACAACCGGCAGCGTGTTCACAGGGAATTATTTTATCGGGATGGGGGATTTTGCCGTGTCCGCCACGGGCGGCAGCAAACCGCAGATAGGCGAGAGCAACATGTTTATCGGCAGCTTCACCACGCCGTTTTTATGGACGCCGGTAGCGCAGATTAACGACAACCGCACCAGCACGCGCCCTCCCGCGGTCGAACTGCCCAAAGCAGAGGCGGAAATTATCATACTTGATGCGGCGTCTCTGGCCAGTATCGCCCCCGCTGCAGGCGATGAGACGGCGCAGGATTGCGAAACGCCCCAAAGCTGCCACTGATTTTTACGGTGTGGCGGCAGCCGGCGACGTGGCGAGGGATTTCTTTTTGCCAAACATCCAGCGCCAGACGGAGGGGCTGTAAAGCTCCGGCGCGGGGCAGTTGTGCGACATCTGCGGAAATTCCACATATTCCAGCGGCGCCCCCATTTTACGCGCCAGCACGGAAACGTCGCGGCTGCGCTCCGGAGGGATCACTGTATCCTGCGCGCCGTGCATGACAAGCATGGGGGCTTTTTTCAAAAACCCCGCCTGCTGCGGCGCCCAGCCGCCGCTGATAGCCACAGCGGCGGCAAAAAGCTCGCCGTATTCCTTGATTGCGCCAAAAGCCCCAACGCCGCCTTCGGAACAGCCTATGACGTAAATACGGCTGATATCGACGGGATAGTCGCGCACAATCTGCGCCAGCGCCTGCATCGCACCCGGCAGCCCTTTGGGCCGTTCTTTGTCATGCGCGCTGCCCTGCGGCGTAGAGGCGGGTTCATACCACGTCATCCCGTTCGGCAATACCGGTACGAAAATAAACGCGGGATAATGGATTTGCATGTCGCGCTGTATCAGGTATTGCGCCGCATAGGCATTGCCGGGCGCACCATGGAGGACCATCACCAGCGGAAAGCGCAGGCCCTGCGGCCATGGCTTTGACGGCGCGAACCAGTAATAAGGCAGATGAAGATCGACAAGTCCGGAATTCACACGCAGCGATTTTTTTTCAAAAAAGCGCGTGTATTCCCCCGCAGGCTCCAGCGTGCGCGGCGGCGCGTTCACCAGTGGACGCCCTGTCACCACAGCGCGCAGGGTCTTGGTGCCGCTTCCGCCCGCAAGGCCACGGTCCATGCCCATATATAAAACACCGCCGACAGCCCCCACGATCATAAGAACCATCAACCAGAAAAAAACCTGCGATTTGGCGTTGGCGGGCATCATGCGTCCTTTGCGTTTGCTGCAAATTCTAAGCATGCCGCGCGCGCTGTAAAGAGAAAGACACGCGGGCGCTGTGATTATGTTATTTGATGCTCAGGCTTTTTAAACCTTTGATTGCTAGGGTATGAGGGGGACATTTTATAGGCTTTTATAAACAGAAAGGCAGCATATGGCGAGCGAACAGCCCAAACCGCGCCAGGAGTCCATCGTCTACCGCGTGATGCACAGCCCGGTTTTCGTGGCCGCCAGCGGTATCGGCGTTATCATGATGGCCTTTACCTTCGATGCGCTGCGCGCATATCTGAGCCTTGAAGGCGTCATCATCGGCACCGCCGTGTTCCTGTTCATCGTGCTGATGAACCTTGTGGTCGGCAATTTGCTGGCGAAGTTGCAGAACCAGGATTTTTTTGACAGTCGCCTCGAAGTTCTCAACAACATCATTCTCAGCAACAACCTCAACTGGCTTGTGAACCAGAAATACGTGCAGATGATTGAAATGCAGGCGGACGAGGTCTGGGCCTTCGCGCCGGAGCTGACCTACGCCATCCAGCCCGACAGCGATATTTTCAAAGCCATTCAGGTCAACCTTGCGCGCGGCAGCCGTTATAAAATCTTCATGCCCAACACACCGGAAACCCACCGCATCATTGCGGATTACCGCCGGTTGCATACCTTCCAGCCCGGGCAGGTGCAGTTCGTGCTGGTGCCACACGAAGAGTATGTGTTCCATACCATCATCGTGATTTACGACCCGCTGTCGAACAACCCGCACGCCATTGAATGGCTACCCATCGACAATCTGGTTGCGTGGCTGGAGATGGATAAAAAACATACCGGCAGCATGGTCGGCATCGGCGAGGTTCTGATCAAACGCTATCTGGGCGACCGCGCCGAAGATACCGCCTTTGTGCGCGAAATTCCGCGCGGCACAGGCAAAGCCGTCGTCATCCAGCAAGACGAATAATCCCCTATCACGGCGCAAACAAAAACCCCGGCGAGGGTGCCCGCCGGGGTTTTGCGTGTGTGTAAGTACAGGGAAGTAAGGTTTAGTCCGCGTATTTCACGCCGCAGCCATAGGGCTTGGTGGAAGCGGTTTCAACCGGCTTGCCCTCCAGCACGGCATTGACGGCTTCGCGCACATAGTTCTTGGCGCCCGGAATGTCTTCCTGTTTGAAAGACGCGCGGTCATCGATGGCACCGGCGTAGACCAGCGTGCCTTCTTTGTTCACCACAAACATATGCGGGGTGGTTTTCGCTTCGTAGGCTTTGGAAATGGCGTTGTTGGAATCAATCAGAATGTGCGTCGGGGCCGCGCCGCCATCGGCAGCGGTTTTCAGCGCCTGTTCGCCGGTTTCATAGCCCTGCTTGCCTTCGGCAGAACCGTTGACCGTCAGCCAGACAACGTCTTTTGCCGTCAGTTCTTTTTGCAGGGCCTGCATGTTGCCGCTTTCGTAATGCTTCACAACGAAGGGGCATTCTTTGTTATGCCACTCCAGCACCACAACCTTGCCCGCGAAATCGGACAGGGACACCGTTTTGCCGTCAGCCGTGGTCGCGGTGAAAGCAGGCGCCTTCTCGCCGACGGTCGCAGACAGGGCCTCCGACGCGCTGAACGCCAGCCAGCCGGCGACAGCCGCCGCCGTCAAAGCCATGAAACCGATTCCTTTGCGCATCATGCATGCGGGATTATTTTGCGCTGCACAAATTTCTTTTGCCATATCCGAAACTCTCCTTGAGTGGGTTGGTTATATGTCTGTTCAAACGGCAGGAAAAAGCTCCGCGACTGCGGAACGCTGTCTTTGATGTAGTGCGCCGCACAAAGTTGACAACCTTTTTCAAGTAACAAAGTTCCAAATATCGCCGCTTTTTTACGGAAGAATCCGGCGTGTGTTTACGCCCGCCCCGCCGCATGGCATAACAGGCACAGCAAACAATATTAAAGACCCAACCAAAAAATACAGAGGTGCGCCATGAGCCAGTCTGCAATGCCCAAAACCCACTCCGCAACGGCCCCAACCGTCAAGCTACTGATTGGCGGACAATTCGTTGAATCCAAAACGACGGAATGGCGCGACATCATCAACCCCGCAACGCAGGAAGTTCTGGCGCGCGTTCCCTTCGCGACCAAAGACGAAGTCAACGCTGCCGTCGCCGCCGCGAAAGACGCGTTCAAGACATGGCGCTTCACGCCCATCGGCACGCGCGCGCGCATTTTTCTGAAATACCAGCAGCTGATCCGCGAAAACATGAAACAGATTGCCGCCGTGCTGACGTCGGAACAGGGCAAGACCCTGCCCGATGCAGAGGGCGATATTTTCCGCGGCCTTGAAGTCGTCGAACATGCCGCCAACATCGGCAACCTGCAAATGGGCGAACTGGCCAACAACGTCGCGGGCGGCGTCGACACTTATACTGTTTTGCAGCCGCTGGGCGTTTGCGCGGGCATTACCCCGTTCAACTTCCCCGCGATGATCCCGCTGTGGATGTTCCCGATGGCGATTGCCTGCGGCAATACCTTCGTGCTGAAACCGTCGGAGCAAGACCCGCTCTCCACCATGAAACTGGTCGAGCTGGCGATCGAGGCGGGCATCCCCGCTGGCGTGCTCAACGTGGTGCATGGCGGCCCCGATGTGGTGAACGCAATTTGCGACCATCAGGATATCAAGGCCGTGTCTTTTGTCGGCTCGACCGCTGTCGGCACGCATGTCTATAACCGCGCCACGCTGGCGAGCAAACGCGTGCAATGCATGATGGGCGCGAAAAACCACGCCATCGTGCTGCCCGATGCGGCGAAAGAACAATCCATCAACGCGCTGGTCGGCTCATCCTTCGGCGCGGCGGGCCAGCGCTGCATGGCGACTTCGGTCGTTGTGCTGGTGGGCGAGGCGCGCAAGTGGATCCCCGAATTTGTCGAAAAGGCGAAAAAACTCAGCGTGAATGCGGGCCACGAGCCTAATACCGACGTCGGCCCCGTCATTTCCTGCGCCGCCAAGGACCGCATTTGCGGCCTGATCGAACAGGGCGTGAAAGAAGGCGCGAAGCTGGAACTGGACGGCCGCAGCACCGCCCCCAAAGGCTACGAAAAAGGCAACTTCGTCGGCCCGACTATTTTCTCCGGCGTGACCGCGAAAATGGATATCTATAACAAAGAAATCTTCGGCCCCGTTCTCTGCATCGCGGAGGCGGAAACGCTGGATGAGGCTATCGCCTTCATCAACAGCAACCCCAATGGCAACGGCACGGCGATTTTCACGCAGTCCGGTGCCGCCGCGCGCAAATTCCAGGAAGAAATCGATGTCGGCCAGGTCGGCATCAACGTGCCGATTCCGGTGCCGGTACCGCTGTTTTCGTTCAGCGGTTCGCGCGCATCGAAACTGGGCGACCTCGGCCCCTATGGCAAGCAGGTCATCTTGTTCTACACCCAGACCAAGACCGTAACCGCGCGCTGGTTTGACGATGCGGCCACCGCCGGCGGCGTCAATACCACCATCAGCCTGAAATAACACCCAAGAGAGATAAGCCGAGATGGATTTCGATTTCAGCGAAGACCAGCGCGCGTTCCAACAGGCCGCGCGTGATTTTGCCCATGCGGAAATGAAACCGCATGCCGCCGAATGGGATGCGACCGCGCATTTCCCCATCGACGTCATCAAAAAATCGGGCGAGATGGGATTTTGCGCCATGTACTGCCCGCCCGATGACGGCGGCATGGGGCTGTCACGTCTGGATGCCGCGATTATCCTTGAGGAACTCGCGGCCGCCTGCCCCTCCACCGCCGCCTATATCTCCATTCACAATATGGTGGCGTGGATGACCTGCAACTGGGGCACGGCACAGCTGAAATCCGAATGGGCGGCGGCGCTGACATCGGGCCAGAAACTCGCATCCTATTGCCTGACGGAGCCGGGCAACGGCTCCGACGCGGGCAACCTCAAGACGCGGGCGGAAAAGGTGGACGGCGGCTGGCGCCTGACGGGCGCGAAGGCGTTTATTTCAGGTGCGGGCGCGACGGATTTTCTGGTTGTCATGGCACGCAGCGGCGGCCCCGGCCCCAAAGGCATTTCCGCCTTCGCCGTCGATGCCACAGCAGACGGCATCTACTATGGCCGCAAGGAAGAAAAAATGGGCTGGAACAGCCAGCCCACGCGCGGCATCACGTTTGAAAACGTCTTCGTGCCCGAACATCACCTGCTGGGCAGTGAAGGCGAAGGTTTCACCATCGCCATGAAAGGCCTGAACGGCGGGCGCATCAATATCGCGGCCTGCTCGCTCGGCGGGGCGCAGGCGGCTTATGACGCGGCGCGCGGTTATGTGCATACGCGACAGCAATTTGGCCAGCCGCTGGCCGGTTTCCAGTCGGTGCAGTTCAAGGTCGCCGATATGGCCACGCGCCTGATTGCCGCGCGCACCATGGTGCACCGCGCCGCCGCCAAGCTGGATGCGGGCGCGCCCGATGCGATTACCGCCTGTGCAATGGCCAAGCAATTCGCCTCGGACCTGTGCTTTGATATCGTCAACGATGCGCTGCAGCTGCATGGCGGATATGGCTATACGCGTGATTATCCGGTCGAGCGTTTGCTGCGCGATTTGCGCGTGCATCAGATCCTCGAGGGCACAAATGAAATCATGCGCCTGATTATCTCGCGCAGCGTGCTGGACGAAGCCAAACCCTGATTTTCTTTTTAAACCCGAAAGGATTTTATCATGACGCAGCATATCGCTTTCATCGGCCTTGGCAACATGGGCGGCCCGATGGCGCTCAACCTGTGCAAAGCAGGCTATAAACTGACCGTTTTCGACGTCATGGCAGACGCCGTGAAAAAATTGACCGATGCCGGCGCCGGCGCCGCGCCCGATGTCGCCAGCGCCGTCAAAGATGCCGATATCATCATCACCATGCTGCCCGGCAATGACCATGTCAAAAAAGTCTATCTGGACGCCAGCGGCGTGGTCGTCCATGCTAAATCGGGCGCGCTGCTGATTGACTCCAGCACCATCAACGCGGACATTGCGCGCGACGTCGCCAAGGCGGCGGCGCAAAAAGGCTTTCGCATGATTGATGCGCCCGTATCGGGCGGCACAGCCGGCGCGGCAGCCGGTACGCTGACGTTTATCGTCGGCGGCGCGGCGGCGGATCTTGAAGCCGCGCGTCCCGTACTTGAAAAAATGGGCAAGAATATTTTCCACGCCGGCGCAAGCGGTGCCGGACAGCTGGCCAAGATTTGCAACAACATGCTGCTGGCCATCCAGATGATCGGCACCAGCGAGGCGCTGAACCTCGGCGTTTCTGGCGGGCTTGACCCCAAGGTGCTGTCGGAAATCATGTCCAAAAGTTCGGGCCGCAACTGGACGCTTGAAGTCTACAACCCCATGCCGGGCGTGATGGAGAATGTTCCGGCATCGCGCGGCTATACGGGCGGATTTGGTACGGACCTGATGCTCAAGGATCTCGGCCTTGCGATGGAAATCGCGGCAACAGCGGATGCAGCAACGCCGCTTGGCACGCATGCGCGCGACCTTTACAAGGCGCATAGCGAAGCCGGTAGCGGCAAGCTGGATTTTTCCAGCATCCTGAATTTTGTGCAAAACCAGAAACTGGCAAAATCCGCGTAACAAAGCGGCAACAAGCCAGAAACAATCCGGCACGATGAACAAGGGCGAAGAAAAATTTCTTCGCCTTTTTTCATGCGCTTAGCCGCGCGCTTGTCATAGCATGAATCTTTTTCGGAACGGCCATTTTGCACCGCGCGTAAGCGATGGTGACGAAACGAGAAAGTCACACAGAAAAAGGAGACTTATCATGAAAATCAAAAAAACCCTGATGGCGCTGGGCGCCAGTGCCCTGTTTCTGATGCCGGCCGCTTCTGCGCATGCAGCAGATACGGCAGCGAGCAAAGAAATCCAGGCGCCCGCGACGGCGGCGGATGTCACCGATGAAAAACTCGAAGCCTTTGCCGAAGTGCATCAGGAGGTTGAAACCGTGAACGCCGAATATCAGGCAAAAATCGCAGCAACCGCCGATGTGAATAAAAAGAACGTACTCGCGGCCGAAGCCAACAAAGAGATGATGAAAATCGTCGAGGCATCGGACCTCAACATTCGCGAGTACAACCGCATTGCCGAGCTGGTGCAGCAAGACATCGGCCTGCAAAGCAAATACAAGGAAATCCTCAAAGACTAAACGTTTCTTCCCCCGAAGAAGAGCAGCCCGCCGCAAGGACGCCTTCCCTTGCGGCGGGTTTTTCTTGCACGCACCCGAGCGGCGATTAGGCTGCTTTCTCCTGCAGAGCGCCGAGGCCGTAGAAAATATTGCAATAGGCCATGTAATCCCCCGCAAGATCCGGGCGCACGCCGAGCGAATTGACAAGGCGCGCGAGCCGGCGGGCATTTTCCTCGACCTTTGCCATCGTCATATTTTTGGCAGCCGCGACATTGGCGCGGGTTTTCGCGTTTTCTTCTGCGCTGATTTGCGACGTCATTTCAACGAAGGCTGCGATGATACCGCCAGAATTGGCGATGACATCGGGAACAAGCTTGACACCTTTTTTGAAAAGAATTTCATGCGCCTCATCCGTCGTCGGGTTATTCGCCCCCTCGGCAACAAAAGCGGCTTTGACCTTATCGGCGTTGTCTTTGCGCAGAACGTCTTCCATCGCGCAGGGGAAGACAACATCGACGGCGGCGTAAAGCGCATCGTCACTGGCAGCGGATATTTTATCGGCCTCCGCCTCCAGCAGCTTCTGCGCCTCTTCACGCTTTTGATGCGACAGGGCGTCTATCAGCGCGGCTGATGGCGCCGCGCGCAGCGACCACGTGCCGCCGAATTTCGGGTCAGACACGCAGGCGAGCTTGCCGCCGAATTCGCTGAAATAGCGGATAACCGCCGCGCCCATCGCCCCTGTGCCCTGCACGGAAAAAGTTTTGCCCGCAGCAACGCCGCCATTCTCGGCAATCAGCGTGCGCGCCGCAACGGCAACGCCCAGCCCCGCGATGCCTTCCTTATCGTAATCGGTGCCGCCCATATCGACCGGTTTGCCGGTGAAGCTGCGGCGGCTGCCCAGCTGTTCGCAGGCCCATATCGCGTTTTTGGGCGGGATGCAGCCGACGTCATAGCCAAAGCCGCCGAAGACGCCGCCATTTTCATGCAGCACGGGGCGGCACAGTTCGACAAATCTTTTGTATTTCCGTTCATAGGCAGGGTCTGCGCTGTCGATTTTCAGGCCGGATTTCGCACCGCCCAGCGGCAGGCCCGCCGCCGCATTTTTTTCGGCCATCGCGCGGGCCAGCCGCTTGACGTCATCCAGCGTCAGGGTTTTTAGCACGCGCGTACCGCCCTTGCCGCAGGCGTGCAGCGGGCCGCCATTGCTGATGCCCGTATTCCAGACAACGACATATCCCTCGACGCCTTCGGCGGGGTCGCGCACGGTCAGCTCCAGCTCCGGCTCCATGGCGCGGAAACGGGCGCGCAGTGCCTCAAGTTCTTTGTGAAATTCCACGGCTGTGGTCGGGACGGAAAAAGCAGCGGTCGCGGTCATGGCAAGGGCTCCCTGGGTAATAACACGCCTGAATAAAACTATTCAAAAATCTAGCATGCAGGCCCTGCATCCGCAGTAAAAAACCCCTGCCCGCAGCGCAGCAAAAGAGGATTTCCATGCAAAAACGCCGCCCAGACAAAGGCGGCGTTTTTAGCAAAATTCTTTTGGTAAAGCGCTGCGGATTACATCTGGCCGATCAAATCCTGCATGGTGGCCACAGGGTCGATTGTCGGTACCCCCGGCCAGCTGGGCATGGCCCCGGGGCCGGAAAGTACACCACCCGCCGTCAAGTCATCCAGCGCATTCTGAATGATTGTCGAGTTTGCTTCGGAGAAAATCTCGGTCAGCAGACGCGGGCCCGGCTCCCCGAAGGTATAGGGGATGGTACCGCTGAGCATTTCGAACATCGAGAAATAGGGCGTACCCGGTTCAACCGCGCTGCCAATCAGGCTGCGGAAATCCGGCGGGAAATCGTTACCCCAAAGCTGGGAGATGCGCGAGCATTCGCCCTCCGGCGTTGCGGCGGAGACCAGACTGGTTATAGCGCTGCTGATGGCATCGGTAATCGACTGGACGATGCTGTTGATGGCGTTGGTGATCGCGGATACGGCGGAGCTGATAAAGTTGTTGATGGTCTGCCACGCTGAATTGATCGCAGTGACCGCAGCCTGAATAACCGCCGGCGTGGATACACCCAGCAGGGTCATCGCGGTGTTAAGAATGCTGTAATAGCTGTTGAGGTCCGCGACATAGCCGTTCAGCGTAGCCAGCGGCCCTGCGATACTGTCGAGGATCGGCTGGATAGTATCATTCACAAACGCGTTGACGTAGCCCATGACAGTCGCCCCCAGCGCCTGCGAAAGGGAGTCTGTAAAGTTGCTGGCATGTTCCTGCATCGTCGGCGTGACGACAGCATCAAGACCTTTGATCAGTTTGGTGCTGGCGCCGAAATCAGGGAAAGAGCTGGTGCCGAAAACGGATTCAACCGCGGCAGGCACGTTCGTGGGGGTAACGTCGGAAAAAATCCCGCCGAGGCGCGCAGTCAAAGCCATGGCATGGTCAAAACACGTCATACCGGGCGCGTTATCGTTCTGGGGCGTGTTCTGCTTGGTATGCGCGTTGCCTTCAATACGCTTCGCTTCGGCGTGGTTTTCAGCGGCCTGTTCGGCCTCCGGCGGGCAGCCGGGATTGCTTTGCGCATGCGCAAAATTGGCGGTGAACCCGAGCCCGAGCCCGATGAACAACACCACTGCAAAAGACAGAAAATTGTTTTTTGTCATTGAACCGACCCACATAAACAGCACGGGAGCTTATACCCGACTCACCCGCGCAAGCGCAGTTTTGAAGCCTATTCCTTTAGTTTACCAAAAATTTGAATAAAATGTAATCTAATTCACCTTTTTAAAGGTTATGCATTTGATTTTAAATGATTTATATGTCTGCCCCGCCCAAATGCCCGGCCACTGCCAGCGGTGACCGTTCGCGCATCCCTTTATTATAAGCCAAAATATGAAAATTGTAGGATTAGTTAAAATTCTGCGGGTTCTTTTGCAGGTTGCTGCGGATACTCTCGACGGTACCCGGCGACATATCTTTCATCTGCTCCGCCAGCGCCTTGAGCCGCTTGAAGGATGTCGGCAGGCAGTTGTCAGGGACGTCGGCCGCCTGCTCCACAATCAGCGCCGCCAGCTCGCCGAACATCAATACCGGCAAATGGGTTTTACGCATCATGTCGTCGTGCAGCGCGCCGGTAATCAGGACCTCTCCTTTATGCGTGACGATTTCAGCACCGATTTTTTCGAACAATGCGCAAACGGCTGCCGTCTCCTCGCAACGCTGCGTAACAATGCAGGTGCGGTTGGTGCGCGGGCTTTGCGGACCGAACATCGGGTGAATACCCGTCACGCGGGGGCTGTGGCGCAGGCAATCTTCATTCGGCTGCGCCTGAACGGAACACAGATTGACCAGATGCTTGCCCGCATGCGCCGCCGCAACAACCGGCACGGCAGACACCGGCACAGCCAGCAAAACGGTATCGGCGTCTTCGCTGATTTCCGCATAGGGCGCCAGCTCGGTCATAAGGAACGCGCCGAATACGCCACGGCCAATAATATTGATTTTCATGATGTCCTCTTGATACCCGCCCGGCCGCAGGGATGAAGTATAAATATTATATCGGGCCGCTTCGATACTGATACGTTTCCGCGAAAGGCAAAGTCAACGCCCATAAGGCGACACAGGAACACGCCAAAGACAAAGAAATTTGTTTATTATTTCAAAGGGGAAAAATGGCGCGCCCGAAGAGATTCGAACTCCTAACCTTCTGATCCGTAGTCAGATGCTCTATCCAGTTGAGCTACGGGCGCATGCCTGCGGTAAACCGCATTTGGAGCGGCGCGGGGCAGAGCCGCTCACGCCGGTTTCTGGTTTCTATAAGATTCTGCCGCGAAGGGCAAGTGTCTTTTGAAGGATTCTTGCCGATCGCGTCCACCGCGGCCGGACAGGCGGCCCGTTCACCCCCGCCCGCCGCAGGAGAGGCCGGCAGGATTTTCCGGCTTTTTCATTATGTTAACCACAAAGGGCTGCCGGAGCGTGTCCAATCGGCACTGTTTGACTAAAAAAGCAGACATCCGCCCCATTCTGCGGATTCAATATTGAATAGATTCAAGAATCTGGTTTAAAAAGGACAGTAATCCCGCGCCCCTCCGGCCTTCCGGATACGCCCCATTTCTAAAACGAGGTGACAACCTTGCCGACCGTGACATTCCGCACCCTTCTTCCCGCCTGCGCGCTTGCGATGATGCTGAGCGCCTGCCACGCCGATGGCCACAGCAGCACCCAGACCTCGTCCGGCAATCGCATGCCCGGTCTTGTTGTCAGCAACGAACCGCCGCCGGAAGTCATTTACCGCCGCGGCTCGCGCGATACGGTGCTGGCAGGACAAGAATCCTCCGCGCTGCGCGGCTACAGCTCGCAGAACATCGAAACGCTGGTCACGCGCAAAGTCGGCGAGCTGCGCCGCGATCTGGACAATCTGGCGCGCAGCACGAACGGCTATGGCGACCGCCTCAAAACCCTGCAAGTAAAGAGCGACGCTGCGGCGGCGCAATACTACGAGCAGGTCGCAACCATCAATACCGAACTGCAGGCAGGATCCACCCCCGGCAACCCGGTTCTGGTCGAACGCTGGAACACCGCGCAGGAACGTCTGGAAGCCCTGTCGCAAAACGCCGCACACCTGAACGGTCTTGCCAATGACCTTGCCAACGAAGCGTCCAAAGCTTCGTACCTGCAGGAAAACGTCCGCGCGGCCTATGGCCTGTCGGGCGCGGTGAAAGAAGACCACGTCAAGCTGCGCGCGCTTGAAGACGAAGTGAACCAGACCATCGTCACGCTCAACCGCCTGCTGACTTCGACCAGCGACGAAATCAACCGCCGCCAAGCATATCTGCGCACGGAAAAGCTGAACCTGCAAACGCTGTCGCTGGCTGTCGCCAACGGCGAGCTGTATGGCCAGAACCTGTCCAACAGCCTGTTCAAACGCGCAACGCAGGAAGCGACCACGTTCTCCGCCCCCGCCGCGCAGAACCCTGCTACGCGCCGCCCGCTGGTCATCGTCCGCTTTGACCGCAGCAACGTGAACTACGAACAGGCGCTCTATACCGCCGTCGGCCAGGCACTGGAAAAATATCCGGCTGCCAAATTCGACCTCGTCGCGGTCAGTCCCGCACAGGGCAATGCCGCCGAACTGGCGCTGGCATCCACCGAAGCGCGCAAAAACGGCGAAGCCGTTCTGCGTTCGCTGACGCAAATGGGCCTGCCGCTGGAGCGTGTGCGCCTGAACGCCGCCAACAGCAGCAGCGTGCGCAACAGCGAAGTGCATCTGTACCTGCAATAACCCGCACGGCGGCTGTTACAGACGGAAATTTATTTCTACACAAGGACAGGCGCCTGACTATATGATGGTCGGGCGCCTGTTTTTTTACCGCCACTGAAGGATCTACATGGAACATTATCTCGACCAGCTGACCGCCATCGCCATGGTAACCACCGTGGCACTGATGTGCGGGCTGGCCCTGATACGTATCCGTCAGCCGGCGATTGTCGGTTATATTCTGGCCGGTCTGGTTCTTGGCCCCACGGGGCTCGGGTTTGTTTCCAACACCGAAACCGTCAAGCTGCTCGCGGAACTGGGCGTCATCATGCTGCTGTTCATCATCGGCATGGAGCTGAACATGCGCAGTTTCCGCGCCGTATATAAAACGGCGCTGGCCACTGTCGCGATGCAGGTCACCGCCGCGGTCGGCATTTTCGCGCTGCTGGGTTTTTTCCTCGACTGGTCGATACAGAAAATCCTGCTCTTCAGCTTTGCAACGGCGCTGTCCTCGACGGCGGTCTCGATTAAGATCCTCGAAGAGACAGACGACCTGAAAACCCCCGTCGGACGCACGACGATTTCCGTACTGATCGCGCAGGACCTTGCCGTCATCCCGATGATGCTGATCGTCGGCGCCTTCGCCGCGACGGGCGATGCGGAATCGGCAGGACGCGCCATTCTGGTCAAACTTGGCATGGCCGTCGGCCTGATGCTGGTGGTGATGTGGTTTCTTTCACGCCGCGAACAGATTGAAATGCCCGGATCCAAATGGGTTATTTCGCGCCCTGAAATCGTGCCGCTGGCGGCGATGGCCTTTTGCTTCAGCTGGGCGACGCTGTCGGGCGCGGCGGGGCTATCCGCTGCTTACGGCGCGTTTATCGCGGGTATGATTATCGGCAATTCCAGCATCCGCGAGGTGATGCACCACGCGGCGGAGCCGATACAAACCATTTTGCTGATGGTGTTTTTCCTCTCGGTCGGCCTGCTCATCGACCTCAACTTCATCCGTGAAAACTGGGTGCATGTGCTGATCGTGCTGACCATCGTGACGGTTTTGAAAACTGCCGCGAACATCCTCATCCTGCATTGGCTGGGCGAGCCGTGGGAGCGTTCGTTCCACAGCGGCGTGGTCATGGGGCAGGTCGGAGAGTTTTCGTTCATCCTCGCCGCGATGGGGCTTTCGGTACATGTTATTACCGCCGACGGCTACCGCCTGATGATTGCCGTTATCGCGCTGAGCCTGCTGATCAGCCCGATGTGGCTGATGATCGCGCGCCGTCTGCATGACATGGCCATCCATCGCCTGACCGGCCACCTGCCCCAGCCCGCGCCGGACGACCTTTAAGCCAAGGCGCTGGCGGCCACTAAGCTGTTATTTTTCGCTGAAGAATTTCCCGACCGCATGGGCGATGACCTGCGGCTCGACTTCCTCGACCGCGCCGACGGGCATCTTGCCCAGATGGAACGGGCCGTAGGATTCGCGGATAAGGCGGTTCACCTCCACCCCGAAATGCGACAGCACGCGCCGGATTTCGCGGTTCTTGCCTTCGTGCAGTGTCATGTGCAGCCAGACGTTGGCGCCCTGCTGTTTATCCAGCTCCACCTTGATGGGGCCGTAATGCACACCATCGACTGTGACGCCTTTGGCCAGCGCACGGATCATCCCCTCGCCCACGCGTCCAAACGCGCGTACGCGGTATTGCCGCGACCAGCCCGTGGCCGGCAGCTCCAGATGCCGCGAGAGGGCGCCGTCATTGGTCAGCAGCAAAAGCCCTTCGCTGTTCAAATCCAGCCGCCCGACGGAAATCACCCGCGGCATGTCGGCGGGCAAATGCTGGAAAATCGTATCGCGCCCCTGCTCGTCACGGTGGCTGGTCACCAGCCCCGCGGGCTTATGGTAACGCCAGAGGCGCGTGGCAGGCGCATCACCAATACGGCGGCCATCGACCACAATCGTATCGGCAGCCGTGACCAATACGGCGGGGGTTTCAAGGATTTTACCGTTCAGCATCACGCGGCCCTCGGCAATCCAGCGTTCCGCATCGCGGCGCGAACATACGCCCGCCCGCGCCAGACGCTTGGCGATGCGCTCGCCTTTGCTGCTGGTATCTTCGATTTCGCTGTTTTGCTCTTCGCCGTTCATTCTGCTAATTTATAGGAATGCAGGCAGAAAACAAATACATGATGCGCGCGCAAGCGCTGGCGGCACAGGCCGCGGCACAGGGCGAAATCCCCGTCGGCGCCGTGCTGGTCGATAGCACCAGCGGCGAGATTATTGCCGAAGCCCATAACCTGACCGAACGCGACAGCGATGCGACCGCCCATGCCGAAATGATTGTGCTGCGCGGCGGCGGCGGCCAAAAAGGCAGCCCCAGACTGGCCGATTGCGACCTTTATGTGACGCTGGAGCCCTGCGCGATGTGCGCGGCGGCGATTTCCTTCGCCCGCATCCGCCGGCTTTATTTCGGCGCCTATGACCCCAAGGGGGGCGGCGTCGAGCATGGCGGCGCGTTTTACAGCCAGCCCACCTGCCACCACCGCCCCGAAGTCTATGGCGGCATCCACGAGCAGGACTGCGCGCAGTTGCTGAAAGATTTTTTCAAGGATAAACGCACATGAGCGCGAGCGGACTTTTCGATAACGACGACCCGTTCGGCCTGCCGCCCGCACCGGACGATACCGCGCCGCTCAAGAACGCGCCGCCGGAATATAGCGTCAGCGAAATCAGCCACAAACTGAAACGCATGGTGGAGGATGAATTTTCATTCGTGCGCGTGCGCGGTGAAATATCCAAAGTCACCATCGCCAAATCCGGCCACCTGTATACGGCGCTGAAAGACGACAGCTCGGTGCTGGATGCGGTGTGCTGGAAGGCGACCGTCGCACGCCTCGGCATCCGCCCCGAAGAGGGGATGGAAGTTGTGGTCACGGGCCGCCTCACCACCTATCCCGGACGTTCGAACTATCAGATTATCATCGAAACGATGGAGCTGGCGGGCCAAGGCGCGCTTTTGAAAATGCTGGAGGAGCGCAAAAAGAAACTCGCCGCCGAAGGCCTGTTCGACCCTGCGCGCAAACAGCTTATTCCGTTTTTGCCCGACGTCATCGGTGTTGTCACATCACCGACGGGCGCGGTCATCCGCGATATCATGCACCGTTTGAGCGAGCGTTTCCCGCGCCGCGTGCTGCTGTGGCCCGTCATGGTGCAGGGCGCGGGCGCAGCGCAGCAGGTCGCCGCGGCCATTCGCGGGTTTAACGCGATACCGCCAGATTCCCCCCTGCGCCCCGATGTGCTGATTGTCGCGCGCGGTGGCGGTTCGTTCGAAGACCTGATGCCGTTCAACGACGAAGCCGTGGTGCGCGCGGCGGCGGAGAGCGATATTCCGCTGATTTCCGCCGTCGGCCATGAAACCGACACCACCCTTATCGACTTCGCCGCCGATTTGCGCGCCCCCACACCGACCGCCGCCGCGGAAAAAGCCGTGCCGGTGCGCGCGGAGCTGCTGGCCGCCGTGCTGGATGATGAAAAGCGCCTGCACCTGACGATGCAGCGGCGGCTGCAACATTACCGCACGCACCTGACGGGACTGGGACGCGGGCTGGGCGATCCGAAACGGTTGCTGGAAAACACCATGCAACGCCTCGATTATCTGGGCGGAAAACTGGATAGCGGCCTTTCGGCCTGGCTGCAAAAACGCCGCGCGGTGCTGGGCGAACTTGGCGCGCGCGTATCGGACAGGCCGCTGCGCCAGCGCATTGATGCCAGCGCGCGGCTTTTGGCGCAGCAGGGCGAGCGGCTGAAAAACAGCGAGCGAAAAATCATGGAGGAGCGTCAGCGGAAATTACAAAACCTCGACGCCCTTTTGCAAAGCCTGTCGTTCGAGCGGGTGCTGGAGCGCGGCTATAGCGTGACTTTTGACGCCAAAGGCAACATCGTTTCCTCCGCCAAAGACATCCAAAGCGGGGACGAACTGCGCCTGCGCCTGCGCGATGGCGAGGCGGCGGTCAAAGCGAAATAAACAGGATTATTTTTCATCCGCCGGTGCGGATGCGCCAGCCTCGGGCGCCTGCGCTGCCGCGGGCATTTCTTCGGGTTTGATGAACAGCTTTTCGTACAGCGCCTGCAGCGCGACCATGCAACCAAGCGCCAGTGCATAAAAGCGCAGCACCATATACGGCTCGATGGCGTAGTGCATGGCCAGCGGGAACAGCACCACCGCCACTACCGTCGCCATGTAGACAAGCCCCGTGAAAAAAACGCTGTCGCGGTCGCGCGTGGCAAAAAAGCCCCACGGCGTCAGTGCCGCCGATATCGCCCAGGCAATACCGGGGTAAAGAACTTCCGCGTCTTCTTTGATATACGGCAGCACCACCGAAAAAGACCACGTGGTATAGGCCGCCAGCAGCAGCACGAACCACGCAAAGCTGAGCACCGTGAATGCGCGTGCGGCGAGTGGATATTTCTTTTCCGTCGCCATCATCGCGCCCGCAAAAAAACCGGCCGGAATCATCAGCAGCGGGAACAGTACGGCAGAGAAAACAAACGCCATAGCGGTCGGCCACAGGGCATACCAATGACCCGCGCCGACCATCCAGAAACCGCTGCACAGCATCACGGCGACACCGGCGGCGATAAAGGGATTGAGGCTTTTTTTAACCAGCTGCTTGATATGTCCCGACATGCGGCATTATCCCGCGACAGATTTAGAACGGGATTTCGTCATCCATGTCGTTTTTGGAAGAAGACGCGAAGGAGCCGCCGCCCGATGAGGGCGCACCGCCGCCGAAATCATCGCCGCCGCCCATAGAGTCGGAACCACCGCCGCTGCGGCCGTCGAGCATCGTCAGCTCGCCGCGGTAGGGGCGCAGCACGACTTCGGTCGTATAAACTTCGCGACCGTCTTTTTCGTACTTGCGGGTTTCCAGCTGGCCTTCGATATAAACCTTGGAGCCTTTTTTAAGAAAGCGTTCGACCACGCCGACCAGCGCGTCGTTGGTCACGGAAATGCGGTGCCATTCGGTGCGCTCTTTGCGCTCGCCGCTCGCCTTGTCTTTCCAGCTTTCGGAGGTGGCGATAGAGAAGTTGGCCACGCGGCCGCCGTTCGGGAAAGAGCGGATTTCAGGGTCACGACCCAGATTACCGACGAGAATGACCTTGTTAACGCTACCTGCCACGACTGCACCTTTCGAATAATTCTGAAACCTTGCCTTTGACAATTACCCTAGGAAAAAGCCGGCGGCTGGATTAAGATAAATCCACACCGCGAGAATCTGCCCGAATGCGCAAAAGCCTTGATAGGCTTATGTTTATCATGTGCATGGGAGCGAAACAAGCGGCTTCAAAACCGCCCGAAAGGCACAATATTTACAGGCTGATACGGCACCCGCCGCACAGCCGGCAGACGGAAGGAGATACGGATATGCGCGCATGGCAAAGAATGCTCAGCGGCCGCCGCCTTGACCTGATTAATCCTTCCGCCATGGATATCGAGATTGAAGATATCGCCCACGGACTTTCCAGAGTCGCCCGCTGGAACGGCCAGACGACCGGCGACCACGCCTTTTCTGTGGCGCAACATTCGGTGATTGTCGAGAAAATCTGCCGCACGCTGGAGCCTGACGCCGACCGTGTCTGGCTCATGGCGGCCCTTTTGCACGATGCGTCCGAATATGTCGTCGGCGATATGATTTCGCCGTTTAAAAACGCACTCGGCGTCGATTACCGCGCGTTTGAAGACAAGCTGATGCAGGCCATCCACATCCGTTTCGGTCTGCCCGCCGTCATCACCCCGCAGCTGAAAAAATTTGTGAAACGCGCGGATAAAATTTCCGCCTATCTTGAAGCGACACAAATCGCAGGCTTCAGCGATCTTGAAAGCCGTAAATTCTTCGGCCCGCCGCCGCTGACTATTCAGGACTGGAAAATCGAACCCCTCTCCGCCAACGAAGCCAAAGCGCAGTACATCGCCCGCTTCAGCGAACTTCTGGCCGAGATGCAGGAACAAAGCGCGGCGTGAGCCGATGCGCGCTGTAAAAGCTTTTATTCTGGCAGCCTGCCTATTACTTAGCGCCCCCGCTTTGGCTGAATATACCTATTCGGACGGGGAGCCGTATAACGGCACGCTGATTTTTTCCAGCGCGCGTTTTTCCAAACCTGTTGTTTTCAACAACCTGCCCCGTTTCGAAAACTATCCCGCCGCCGCAGAAACAGAAACCGCCAAAGACATCGACTGGAAAAGCCACCCGCGCGCCTGGGAATATCGCACACGATTACGAAACGGCCTCTATGCATCCGCCAACCTTGGCGGCGCTTATTCTGTTGTCATGCATGGCTGCGGCAGCGCTTGCCAGTCCGCGTGGGTCATTGAACGTCAAAACGGGCGCGTCATCGGACAATTTTATACAACAGCAGGCGCGGCTTTTGACAACAACAGCCGTCTCATCATTGCGAACCTGCCGGACCGGCGTGCGGATTTAAGCGAGAGCTGGGGCCTGCTCGACGAGGTCGTTTTTTACGTCGCAGACGGTTCCGAACTGAAAATAATAAAACACATCCGCATCCAAGATATGCTCAGCGGCAAAGAAAACGGCGATTAAGCCGCACGCCGCGCCGCACGCTTTACGGCGGAAAACGGTTTAATGGTGTTTTCATTGGCTGCTTCGTCCTGAAGGCCTTCCTGATGATAGGCTTCCATATGCATGCAGCCTTCGTATTTGCCGGTAAAAAACGCGGCGACCATTTTGCGTGTGCGGCTTTCGGCGCCTTTGGTATCAACCTCGGGGTCGCGCAGCGTGGCGAAGGTAATCATATCGTCGCGGGTAAAAAGAACGTCATGTTCGATTTTATGTTCGCGGAGATAGGCCGCAAAGGCGGCAACAATCCCCTTGGGCGCATCCGCCGTAAAGGCGATTGTAGCGACCAGCGCGTCGCGGGCATATTCCTTGCCGAGGGCGACGGCGCGGTTGAAATCGTTTTGTTCTTTTTTCATGTCCCTGTCCTTGGGTTGCGCCCGCATCTTTGCGGGGTTTGTGCTTGGCCTCCGCCGCACCGTCAATGCGGTACAGCGGGAGCATGAAAAACGTCAGCCTGTGATAAGGCCCAAGACTACTATGTGAAATTCAGAAGGCTGGGGCACTTAAGCACCCCCCCTTTGCTTTTTTTGGCGGCGGCCCATTTTATCATAGTATTTTGGCGAATATGTTCTATATTTGTTCCAAATAAATGTCTTAAAAACGGCGGGTACCATGACCAAGACAGGTAAAACAGGCAAAAGCGGCGGCGAGAAACTCAGCGACGCCCTTCACGGCAAATATAACGATTCCATCCGCGTGCGCGGCGCGCGCGAACATAACCTCAAAAACGTGGACATCAATATTCCGCGCGACCAGCTGGTGGTCATCACGGGGCTGTCGGGGTCGGGCAAATCATCCCTCGCCTTCGATACGATTTATGCGGAAGGCCAGCGCCGCTATGTCGAAAGCCTCTCCGCCTATGCCCGCCAGTTTCTGGAGCTGATGCAAAAACCCGACGTCGACAGCATTGAAGGCCTGTCGCCCGCGATTTCGATTGAACAAAAAACCACATCAAAAAATCCGCGCTCCACCGTCGGCACCGTCACGGAAATTCACGACTACATGCGTCTTTTGTGGGCGCGCGTGGGCGTGCCCTATTCCCCCGCGACGGGCAAGCCCATCACCAGCCAAACCGTATCGCAAATGGCCGACCAGATACTGGCGATGCCGGATGGCACGAAGCTTTACCTCCTCGCCCCCATCGTGCGCGGACGCAAGGGCGAATACCGCAAGGAAATGCAGGAGCTGAAAAAGAAAGGCTTCCAGCGCATCAAAATCGACGGCATTTTCTACGAACTGGACGATGTGCCGACGCTGGACAAGCAGTTGAAACACGACCTTGCCGTTGTGGTCGACCGTATCGTGGTTAAAAAAGACATCGGCAACCGTCTCGCCGATTCCATTGAAACGGCGCTGAAACTCGCCGACGGACTGCTGATTGCCGAAGACGCCACCACGCAGGAAGAGCATATTTTTTCGGCCAAATTTGCCTGCCCCGTTTCGGGCTTTACGATCGAGGAAATCGAACCCCGGCTGTTTTCCTTCAACAACCCCTTTGGCGCCTGCCCGTCCTGCGACGGCATTGGCAGCAAAATGCATTTCGACCCCGACATGGTCGTGCCCGATCCGACGCTGACACTGGCCGAAGGCGCCGTCGCCCCCTGGGCGAATTCGTCGTCGGGGTATTACGAGCAAACGCTGGAAAGCCTCGCCGCCCACTTCAAAGTCGCCATGAATACGCGCTGGGACAAGCTGCCACAAAAACTGCGCGATGTCATTCTGCATGGCGGCGGCAAGGAAAAATTCGCTTTCAAATACTGGGACGGCAACAAGCATTTTACCAGCACCAACACTTTCGAAGGCGTCATTCCCAATATGCACCGCCGGTATCTGGAAACGGAAAGCTTTCACATCCGCGAAGACCTTGACCAGTACAAGACCGAACAAATCTGCACCGCCTGCAACGGTTTCCGCCTGAAGCCCGAAGCGCTCGCCGTCAAAATCGCCGGCCAGCACATCGGCGAAGCATCGGCGCTGTCGATTGAAAAAGCGCAAAGCTGGTTCGCGGGACTTGATAAAACCCTTGGCAAAAAAGACATGGAAATCGCCGCGCGTATTCTCAAGGAAATCAACGAGCGTTTAAGCTTCCTGATGAACGTCGGCCTCGATTATCTGTCGCTCAACCGGATGTCCGGCACGCTGTCGGGCGGGGAAAGCCAGCGCATCCGTCTGGCTTCGCAAATCGGCTCAGGCCTCACGGGGGTTCTTTACGTGCTGGACGAGCCATCTATCGGCCTGCACCAGCGCGATAACAACCGCCTGCTCGATACGCTGAAACGTCTGCGCGATCTTGGCAATACGGTTCTGGTCGTGGAGCATGACGAAGACGCCATCCGCACCGCCGACTACCTGATTGATATGGGCCCCGGGGCAGGCCTGCACGGCGGCACGGTTGTTGCCGAAGGCACGCCCGATGCCGTGATGAAAAACAAACAAAGCCTGACCGCGCAGTATCTGTCGGGCGCCAAAACCATCCCCGTGCCTGCCCTGCGCCGCAGCGGTAAAACGGTGGAGGGTAAAAAGGGCACGCAAACCCAGTATATCGAGGTTATCGGCGCGCGCGAAAACAACCTGAAAAACGTGGATGCCAAAATTCCTGTCGGCACCTTTACCTGCGTGACAGGTGTTTCGGGTTCGGGCAAATCGTCGCTGGTGATTGATACGCTCTATGCGGGCGCGGCGCGGCGGCTGATGAAGGCGCGCACGCAGCCGGGCGCGCATGACGATATCCGCGGGCTTGAATATATCGACAAAATCATCGACATCGACCAATCGCCCATCGGCCGCACACCGCGCTCAAACCCCGCCACCTATACGGGCGCCTTCACCCCCATCCGCGATTGGTTCGCCGGATTGCCCGAGGCCAAGGCGCGCGGCTACGGCCCCGGACGTTTTTCATTCAACGTCAAGGGCGGACGCTGCGAAGCCTGCGAAGGCGATGGCGTCATTAAAATCGAAATGCACTTCCTGCCCGATGTGCATGTCACCTGCGATGCCTGCAAGGGCGCGCGCTATAACCGCGAAACGCTGGAAATCAAATACAAGGACAAATCCATCGCCGAAGTGCTGGACATGACCGTCGAGGAAGGGGCGGAGTTTTTCAAAGCCGTTCCCTCCATCCGGGATAAAATGGAAACGCTGAAGGAAGTCGGCCTTGGCTATATCCATATCGGCCAGCGCGCCACGACCCTGTCGGGCGGGGAAGCGCAGCGCGTGAAACTCGCCAAGGAACTCGCCAAGCGCTCTACCGGCCGCACGCTCTACATCCTTGACGAGCCGACCACCGGCCTGCATTTCGAAGACGTGCGCAAATTGCTGGAGGTTCTGCACCGCCTTGTCGATCAGGGCAATACCGTTGTGGTTATCGAACATAACCTCGAGGTAATCAAAACTGCCGACTGGCTGATCGATATCGGGCCGGAGGGCGGCACCAAGGGCGGCGAGATTATTATTCAGGACACGCCCGAAAAGGTCGCACGCGAAAAACGCAGCCATACCGGACATTTCCTGCGTCCGCTTTTGGACAAGAAAACCCGCGCCGCCTGATATTTTAGACGCAGATGCAAAAAGCCGCCGTATTTAAAACGGCGGCTTTTGTCGGTCTGCATGTTTCTAAAACGATGGCGGCGCTGGCGGGGGCGGCGGCGTGTTATCGGGGTCGCGGCGCCGTGTCCATTCGCGGATATCCAGTTTTTCGTAGCCGTTCATTTTGGCCAGATTATACAGCTCCATAAACTTCGGGCGCGGCATGTCGAACATCACTTCCTTGCCGCCGAAAGGACCCTGCCCGTAGAGCAGGCTGAATTTTGTATAGGCGCCGTTCTTGCCGTCGGTATGACCCTCGACACTCTTCCAGTCGATATCGCCTTCCTTGACGACACACATTTTAAAATTCTGCTGCTGCGGCTGGCGCGCGAAAAAAGCAATCTGCAGCGGCACATCGGCAAAATCCCTCTCGGGGGACGCGGGCTGTTGCGCGGCAAAATCCTGCCGCAGCTGCGGAAACAGCACCTCAGCCGCCACAGGCCCCGTGATGCTGCGCAAATCCAGCACAGGGGTTTCCTGCGCATCGGTCAGGAAAACCGCCTGCTCCAGCGCCTCATATGCCATTTTGACGGCGATTTTCGCGCCGGTTTTAAGAACGATGCCCGATACCTCCGGCCCCAGTTCGACCAGATAATCAATCCGCTCGCGCATAAAACTTGCCGCGACAAAACCGCCGCTCTCTTGCGGCACCTGCGCGCGGATGAGCATATCCGCCGCATCATGGCGGGTAAGCGTCTTTTTGAATTTGCCGGACAGGGGTTCTGCCATGGTCAGGGGTTTTTCTGTTCATGACGGCGGCGGGCTTCGGCGGGCGTCATGTCTTTGAACTTTTTCATCGAATAATCGGTCATATCCACAAAATTCTCGCCCCGCGCGACGGCTTCGCGGCACAGACGGCGGAATTCGCTGACCTTGCCTTCGATAATCACTTCGTCGCTGCCAAACGGCGATTTCTGCGGCGCATAGAGCGACATGTTGATGGTCGGGCCGCCGTGGATGCTGCTGCCTTCCTTGATATCGGACAGCTTGATGTCGCCGCCTGCAAAAGTGAACGGCTCGAAGGTGCTTTTTTGCGATGCACGCACAAACGCCTTGATGGTTACGGCGGCGATGTCGGGTTCGTCCTCGCGCTCTTTGGCGCGGCGGAATTCTTCGCGCAGCTTTTTGACCAGCGCCTCTTTTCCCTCAATCATGGTTTCGGCCGTGAGGTCGATTTTATTGCCGTTCGGCTGATCTAGGCGCTCCGCCAGCGTTTGCAGCGGCAAGGCGATCAGAACCTCCTGACCGTCCTGATGCTTGATCAGGCTATGGCCGGTGCCGAAGCTGCGCAGGCTTTTGATCTGGCTGGCGCGAAAAGCCTGCACGTCTTCCTTGGACACGTTTTCCGTGCCCGCGACGCGGACATAAATCCACGGGTCGTCGGAAAGGGAGGTGAGGTTTTTCTTGAAAGCACTCATCGCGCCGCCGCCAAGCTTCGGGTTTAAAAAGAATGAAGCCACAATCTAGCAACCGCGCACGATTATGTCAACCAAGGATTGGGGTATTTTATCTATTGAAATCAATAACTAGCCGGCTTTATGCCACCGTTTGTGCAGCCACAGCCATTCGGCGGGACGGGCGCGAATCCATGTCTCAAGGTAACGGTTTACCTCGGTCAGGATACGGCGGATATCCGCATCGCGGTCGCCCGTCGGCGCGATATCCAGCGGCGGAAAAAACGTGACGCGAAACCGCGCCCCCGGCAGGCGCTGCGCCACCGCGGGCACGACAGGGCAATTAAATTTGAGCGCGAACTGCGCAAGCGCCGTTGCGGTCAGGGCATCATGCCCGAAGAACGGCACGGGAATACCTTCGGTCAATTTCTGGTCCATCAATATCGCGACGGATTCACCGCGGCGCAGCAGCGTGAAAATCTCGCGCGCCCCCTTATCGCTTTTGGCGATGTGACCAAGACGATCACCGCCGCGTGCATGACGCAGCAAGTTATCAACCCACGGATTATTCGGCTTGCGGTACAAAAGACTGATCCGCAGCCCGCGGCGCAGCGCCATCAAACCGTAAATTTCCCAGTTCGCAATATGCCCGCCAAAAAAAATACCGCCTTTTTCTTTCACCAGATTGAAATGTTCGATGCCTTCAATCTCGATGCGGCCTTCCATATGGCGCAAATGCGGATATTCGGCGATGACGCGGCCCAGATTGTCCCACATGCCGCGCACGATATCCTTGCGCTCTGCTTCGGTTTTTTCAGGGAAGGCAAGCTGCAGGTTCGCATGGGCGGTACGCGATGCCCCCATGCGCGGGCCGATGCGGGATAAAACAAATCCACCAACAGCAGATGCTGTTGCCACCGGCAAAGCCGCAAAAATACCGTAAACCAGATAAGCCAGCGGCGTTTCCAGCGCATAACGCAACCGCCGTTTCCAATCCAGCGGACGCGGCCCGCGTTTTGGTCCCGCCCGCCCCGCATGTTGCGTTGTCTGGCTATCGCCGCTCATAGCAGGTTGCCGTGCGTCTGGTAAACGGCTTCGTCGATCAGCGCGACCAGCTGCGACGCATCTTCCCATTCGACGTGAATGCTAAAAATTTGTACTTTGTCGCGCAGCGCAGGCGGCAGGCGCACGTGGTCTTTTGCGGTTGTCACCACCACGGCGTCCTGCGCGGCGGCCGCTGTCATCAATTCTTGCAAATCTTCTTCGGTATAGGCGCAGTGGTCGGGATAGCTGCCCCAGCCTTCCAGCACCGCACCGGCAGCGGCGAGGCTGGCGCGGAATTTTTCCGGCCGGCCGATACCTGCAAAAGCAAACACCTTTTTGCCAAACAAATCGGGGTTGGTCTCGTCCGGCACCAGACGCGCATTCAATACAGGCGTATCCGGCGCATGGGTGCGCAGTGCATCCATCACTCCGGCCTTGTCGTCGCCCAGAAGCACAATCGCATGCGCACGCGACAGGCTGAAATCCAGCGGCTCGCGCAGCGGCCCTGCCGGCAGCATGCGGCCATTGCCAAACCCCGACGCGCCGTCAATGACCAGCAAGGAGAAATCTTTGTAGATGGAGGGGTTTTGATAGCCGTCATCCATAATGATGATATTCGCGCCCGTATCAATCGCCGCCTGTGCACCGAGGGGACGGTTTTTGGATACCCACGTCGGTGCCTTGGTGACCAGCAGCAAAGCTTCGTCACCGACATCGTCGGCAGTATCGCGGTCAGGGCTGACCTGAATGGGGCCGATCTCGCTGCCGCCATAGCCGCGCGTCAGCAGATGCGGGTTATAACCGCGCGCCTGCAACAAATCGACCAGCGAAAGAACAACGGGCGTTTTACCCGCACCGCCCGCCACCAGATTACCCACGCAGACCACGGGCCGCGCCATCGGCACGGGATAATAAAGATCAAAACGCTGACGCACGGCAAGACCGTAAAGCGCCGCGAACGGCGATAGCAGCGCCGCTTTCTGCTTTGCGAACGGCGCGGCGGAGTCATACCAGAACGCAGGCGTTTTCCATGTGCCCATCATGACGCTTTCCTTTCGGGCGTCTTGCTGCCTGCTGCCATCGCCGCTTCCAGCACGGGTGCGATATCCTGCATGATGCCGCCGAGAACGCCGGCCTTTTCCGCCGTCATGCGCGCGGCATTGTCGCCGAATATCTTATACCCCTGCGGCGCGGCCAGCGCGGCGGACACCTGTGCTGCCAGCGCGGCTTCGTCTGCGACCTCGACAATCGCCGCGGCGCTGCGGAAATCTTCAAGCACGGTCAGGAAATTGTAACCGACAGGCCCCCAGAAAACCGTGCAGCCGTATTGCCCCGGCTCGATCGGGTTATGTCCGCCGATATCGGCAAAAGTACCCCCCATCACCACCAGCGGGCACAGGCGGTAGAACAGCCCCAGTTCGCCCATGGTATCGGCAAGATAGATGCCTTTGTCGGGCAATGCGTCGCCATGGCTGCGGCGCGCCAGCGGAATGCCGGCCGCCGCCGCTGCTGCTGCGATATCGGCGGCGCGCGCCGGATGGCGCGGCACCACAACTGTCAGCAAATCCGTATGATCAGCGGCAAGTTTCTGATGCAGGGCGAAAGCACGCTCTTCCTCCCCCGCATGTGTGCTGGCCCAAAGCAGCAAGGGTCGCCCGTCCGCCTCCGCGCGCAGTGCGGCGAGCGCGGTCTCATCACACGGCAGCGGCTGCGCCGCATATTTCAGGTTCGCCGATACGCGCACCGATTTCGCGCCAAGCGCCGTCAGGCGGGCCGCTTCGGCGGCGTTCTGCGCAAGACACAAACGGAAAGCCGACAGCATGCGGCCAATCGTGCCGCGCGCATAGCGCCAGCGCTGAAAAGATTCCTGCGACATCCGCGCATTCAGCAAAACGGCCGGAATATTCCGTGCGCGCAGCGCCATCAGCATATTCGGCCACAATTCGGATTCCGCCCAGAAGACAGCATCAGGCTGCCAATGGTCGAGGAACGACGCCACCCACCGCGGATGATCCACGGGGATATATTGGTGAAACGCCCCTTCGGGCAGGCGGTCGGCCATGAGCGCGGCAGACGTCACCGTGCCTGTCGTCACCATCACCGATGCCTGCGGATAGTCACGGCGTACACGCACGACAAGCGCCAGCAGCGACAAAGATTCCCCGACACTGGCCGCGTGAAACCACAGCAGCGTGCCAGCAGGCCGCGGACGTGCGGGATTGCCGCGGCGTTCATGCGTACGCGCGGGGTCTTCCTTGCCGGCACGCAGGCGCTTTTGCAAATAAGCGCCCAGAAGCGGCGTGGATGCCTGCATCATCAGCCTGTAAAGCGTGAGCAACATGCGACCTTTCGTTTCCTGCGGCACACGGTTCGAACAAGACATCAAACCGCTGGCCAAGCCCCTGTAAGATTGGGTTTTTTAGCCATAAATGCAAGCATTTCTTGCAGTTTTTACCCGCCACGCCCTAGAATGATCCAAGCCCGCCGCCCAGAGGAGCCGCCGCGTGACCCAACCGCCGACCGACAGCCGGAACGCCGCCATCGCCGCGCTGAAAAAGCAAATCGCCGAGCAGCGTGCGCGGCTGGACCCCGATGTCCTGAAGCGCGCAGCGCAGGCCGCCGAACTGTCGCAAAAAACGCCGGAAGAGCGCGCGGCAGGACTTGTCCCCTATGACCGCGCCGCAGCGGCGGAGGCTATCCGGCTTTTCCTGCAAAACCATCCTGACGCCGCACATTTCGAAGAAGAACTCATCAGTCTGCTGCGCCAGCAACAGCAATAAAAAACCGGCCAGAAGGCCGGTTTTTTATCAGCGGTATTCATACACTACATCTGGCCGATCACGTCATCCACTGACGAGCTTACTGGAAGGACATCGAAGTCTTTCCAGCTGGGCATAGAGCCCGGCGCATTCAAGCCGCCACTTGTCAGGTCGTTCATGGCTTGGGAAAGAATGCTGCTGTTATTTGACAATTCCTGCAGCAGATCGGTGCCGCCACCCGAAACGGCGTTATTCAAAAGGTCATAAAGCGTGAAATACGGCATACCTTTTTCAATGGCTGCGCCCATGAGGCTCTGGAATTCCGCGACAGGTGAATAACCGTTACCCCAGAGCTGGGCAATCCGCGAACATTCACCGTCGGGCGTTGCCGCCGCGACAAGACTGCTGATCGCGCTGTTGATCATGGTCACAATAGAATTCACGAGGCTGTTGATGGCACTGGTAACAGCCGCAACAGCACCGCTGATCATGGAGTTGATCATCGACCACGCCGCGTTAATAGTCGCAACGGCGGTAATCACCGCTGTCGGCATGGCAAGGCCCAAAAGGTCCATCGCCGCAACGAGGGTGTTGTAATAACTGTTGATGTCAGAAACATAGCCGGCAAGGTCGCCCATCGGGCCGGAAATAGCCGACAGGAAGCTGTTGATCGCACTGTTCACGAAGCTGTTGAGGTAACCGGCAATAGTGGCACCCAGCATATGCGAGAGGGAGTCTGTAAAGTTGGGCACGTGCCCCGCCATAATCGGGGAGACAACGGCATCAAGACCGCGCACAAGCTTTGTCGAGGCGCCGAAATCGGGGAAAGAACTGGTTCCGAAAACGGACGTGTTTGAAATCGGCAGCGAGGCCATGGCGCTGACGTCCGAGAAAATGCCGCCAAGACGCGACGTCAGCATCAGCGCATGGTCAAAGCATGTCATGCCGACTGAGTTGTCGTTTTGCTTGATGAGTTCGCGGGCTTCGGATTTTGCTTCGGCACGCTTTGCTTCGGCGCGGCGTTCAAACAGCGGCAGGACGTTGTCGCAATCGCAGCCCGGCTGACATGCATTAGCCGCCGTGACCGAAAGGCCCATCATGAGCGCGAGGAAAAGCGCTAAAAATCCGTATTTTCTCATGCGTCAGACCTCGACCCCATCAATAACAACCGCGCTGAGACAGGCCCCGATCAAGGGCAGGTCGCAGAGCCACCCGCCGCGTTCACAACCTCGCAAAAGCTATTCGCTGAGGAAAAATCCGGAATGGCAGGAACAGGCAACTGAGTGATAGCTGTTTGCAGCAGACTGAAAATATCGAGCCCCGGATCTGCACCCGCTTCCCAGTTTTTAGTGAAACGATCGCCAGCCCCGGCCGGAATATCGCCGGAAATCAATTCGGCAAAGGTCAGGTAAGGTACGCCTTCTGCGATACCTTTTGTCTTGATCTGTTCCCACAAGTCTTCGATACCGGTGCAATCGACGTTGTTATCGGGTGTGGTCTGGTCATAGACAACGGTCGTCGAATCGTTACCTTCAGCGTCCGCAAACTGGTCGAAGAACGCCGTCAGTGCGTCGGTAATCACGGAGGCGAAGTTGGTGTTGCCGATGAAGCTGCCGGAAAACAGGTTACCGCCGCGTTCTGCAGAAACACCGGCTGCCTGGTTGAAACAGGTCATGGCCAGAACACTGTCCGGCTTGACCACGATTTGTTCGGTGACAGCAACGTCATACAAAACACGCGCCTGCGCTTTTGTCTGGGCGGCATCAAGAACGGCAGGACTACACCCCTCGACTGCCTGCGCCTGCGCGCCCGTGCTGATAAGCACCACACAAGCAACTGACAAAAATGACAAAAATAGCTTTTTTGTCGGGAATGTGGCAAAAACGGGAAGAATCTTCTTCATGGCGATACCCTAATCTGCAGATGGATGACGCATATATCTTTAATTTTAGCAAAATTCTCGGCATGTGTCTGCATCAAAGTAGGGAGATGCGGGCTAACCAATTAAAATAAAAAGGAAAATCGGCAATTTATGCGTATCGTCAGCGGCCAGTTCAGGGGTAAAAAGCTCGAAAGCCCGCAGGGACTCACCACCCGCCCCACCAGCGACCGCGCCAGACAGGCCGTGTTCAATATATTGGAACACGCCAGCTGGCGCCCTTTCATTTTACCAGAAAACGCCTTTGTTTTGGATGTTTTTGCAGGCACGGGGGCCTTAGGGCTCGAGGCGCTGTCACGCGGCGCCGCCGATGCCGTCTTTATCGAACAGGCGCCCGAAACGCTGAAAGCGCTGCGCGCCAATATCGATTCGATGCGTGTCGGGGGGCAAAGCCACATCCTGCGGGCTGATGCCCTGCACCCGCCCGCCCGCCCGCCCGCGCTGACACCGCGCACGCTGGTCTTCCTAGACCCGCCCTATGGCAAGAATTTCGGCTATGCGGCGCTGAACGCCCTTGCGGCCAAAGACTGGCTGGCGGCCGATTGCGTCTGCGTCATGGAAATGGCCAAAAAACAGCCCGAGCCCCTGCCCGCCGGTTTCACCCTCGCCGATACCCGCCATTATGGCGTGGCCGAAGTGCGGTTTTTGCTGCGGGGCCAGCACCCGTAAAAAAACAGGGCGCCGTTATGCGGCGCCCTGTTTTTGATTAGATACCTGTGCCGGTCAGAACGACAACTCGGCAATCAGCTTATTCAAATCGCTTTCCAACTTCTGACGCTTCGCGGCCATATCGTCGCGCTGAGCATCGATTTTGGAGATCAGGTCTTCCTGTTCGTTCAGCTTGTTCAGATAACGCTGCTGCACATCCGACGTCCCCGTCAGGCTGCGCAGGTTTTCACGCACGCGCTGCTGGTCTTCGAAAATGACGCTGCGCTGGCGCTGCAACTCTGCCGACTTGCGGTCGATGTCGTCCATGTTGCGGCGAACTTCCGCCATACGGGCGAAGGCTTTGCGCGTCGATGCGTCAAGCTGCCCGCGGTCGGTCGCATAGGCGGCCAGCTGCGGCGTCGAAAAGCTGGCAATGGTATAGGACTGCCAACCCTGATGTTCCAGCACCACATTCAGCGTTTTTTTCTCGCCCGCCTTTACCGGTACGCGAATGCGGTAATGGGTATCGGTGACCTCGACCTCTTTCGGGTCGGGGGAGACGATCTGGTAATCACCCATGCGCGAATGTTCGATAACAACAGTGCGCTCTTCCTTCTCCGGCGCCTTGATGGTGTAGATGGTTTCATAGCGCGTCGTCATGGCGGTGCGCATCACGCCCTGCGATACGCTGATGCGGCCCTCTGTCGATTGGCTTTTTTGTTCGCGGTCGATGGCGGTTTTGGAATCGAGCGCATAAGACACCATGCGCTTGTCCCCGCGCGCCACCACCGGCATGTTGGCATCACCGACGAAGCTGGTGCCTTTCAGCAGAGCGCTTTCTTCGTACAGCGTCAAAACACCGGGGGGCAGGCCGGTATCGCCATCGTTTTTCAGCTCCACCGCCGCCAGCGGATGGCGCGGATGGGTATCGGGCTGATAAAGCGCGACGCGTTCCATCGGCACCTCGCGGCTGACAAACGGCAGCATCATCGATTGGCCGGATTTCAAGCTGAAGCGGTCGGGAAAGCGGAACAGAACCTGCGTCGTCGCCTCCGCGCTTTGCGCCGCACTCGCCGCCTGCGCGACGTTGCGCATGCCGCCATAGCCGCCGGAAGACATTGCCGCGCCGCCTTCGTAAGCAACGGCGCTATCTGCCGACATTTCCATTGCCTGTAACTGCATGGATTCACCGCGCGCGCGCATTGCCTTCATCATCGGCGCGCTGGCAGGGGCGGGCGGCGCACCGCCGACCACATTGCCGTAGTCGCGGCGCTCCATATCGCTGGCGGTGCTGACGGCGCCGCTATCGGTGCGCGGCATCACGCGGCCGAAAACCTGCACCGGAATCTCGGGACGCTGGACGTAGTAGGATTCATACAAGGACTGGCGGAAGGTCACAGGATTGCCCGACACCAGCGTCATATCGACATTGTTCCAGTCGCTGGCTGTCATGTTTTCAACCACGGCCCAGCCTTGCAGCAGCCCTTTTTTGTCCTTGCCCTCGCCTTCAGGCAACACAAGGCGGTAAGCGGTTTTCCACAGCGGTGCATCCACGACATAGGACAGCGTCACCGGACGCGCCCCTTCGCCGGGCAGCGACACGGTGAGCATCCGGCGCTCCGACGTGCCGTTTTCGTGGATACTGTCGAGGGCGCGGGCAATCTCGCCGCGGATTTTCGCATCGTCAAAGCGCATGGATTGCAAATCTTCCAGCAGCGCCTGACGCATCCCCTCTGCCGTCATCACGCTGATGCGGTGTTTGGTGACGGTTTTGCCGTCTTCAAGCTCCACCTGCTCGGGCGTGACCTGAATGACTTTGCCGGAGATCTCCGCATTGCCGCCGCCCTTGAGGGTAATCGCCGCCCCCTGATAGGCGTTGATAAGCAGCATGGGGTTCGACAGCTGTTCCTGCGTGAAGGGAAGATCTTTGAAAACCTGTTCCAGCGGCTGTTTACCCGGCAGCGTCACACCGCCCAGGCGTCCCTGACGGTCAAAGATGACAAGGCTTTTGAGGATGTCATCCACCTGTTCGAAGCGCACGGGGAATTCGACCGTGGCGTTATCTTTCACCTGCATCTTGTGCACGAAATTCGCAAGGCCGCTGGTGGAGAGGATGACGCGGTCAACGGGGATTTCACCGCTTGGCCCTTCGGCACGGGCGAAGCTGAGGGCGGTTGACGACAAAAGCGCGGCGGCAAAAAGCGTGACGGCAAATTTTTTCATGTTCAAACTCCTGAAGGTGTGCGGCCTGAAGGTGGGACGATGCGGCCGCCGCTTTCCTTGGCGTGGAAAGCAAAAATTTAATAACCCCTTCGCATTCAAGCAAAAAAGGGTGAATAAAGCCTAAACCGGAGCACCGGCAAAAAGCTAGATGACAAAATAAACCAGCAGGAAACCGCCCAGGAACAGGCGATAAAAAACAAACGGCAGCAATCCGGCCCGTTTCAGCCAGACCATCATGAAATGGATAGCGCAAAGCCCCGCCAGAAACGACATGCCCACGGCCAGCCCAGCCTGATGCCAAAGACCGGGATTATCCATCTGCATCAGTTCGCGCAGACCCATCGCCCCCGCGCCCATCGTCGCAGGGATGCCCAGCAGGAACGACAGCCGCGCCGCATCCACCCGCTCATACCCCAGAAAACGCGCTGCCGTCATGGTCACACCGCTGCGGCTGGTGCCGGGTATGAGGGCCAGGGCCTGCGCAAAGCCGATAATCAATACACGCTTGAGGGTACTGTCGGTGACTTTCAGCTCGCGCTTGCCGAACATATCGGCAAGGCCCATTAAAAGACCAAAAAACAGCGTCGTCGCGGTAATCACCGCCACGCTGCGGATGCCGTCCGGGAAGGCGACGTGAATATAGGCGCCAAAGGCGAAAGCAGGAAGGCTGCCCAGCGCGATATACCAGCCGAGATTACGCGCCTGTTTATCCTTCGCCTTGGGACCGCACAGCACGTTCCAGCCGATGTTCCAGATATCGCGGCGGTAATAAAGCAAAACCGCCAGCAACGTGCCGACATGCAGCGCCACGTCGATGAGGATGCCCTGATCCACTTCGCCCAAAAGACGCGGTGCAAGCACCAGATGCCCGCTGGAGCTGACCGGCAGGAATTCTGTGAGGCCCTGAAGGGCGGCAAGGACAAAAAGCTGAAAAAATGTCATAGTATGAGTGATTTAGCACTATAGTCGCCGGAGTGTCATGTACTTTCTTTGTAAAGCTTCGGTTAAAACTTTATTGCGAATTTATTAACCATAATACTTTTTGCTTAGCTTTTTGGCGAGAATCCTGTATGTTCTTAGTCCAAGGGGGATGCCTCGGGCATCTAGGGGAGCGGCAGTTGAACACCATGTCTTTCATGAAAAACATCGATCATAGCCTGGCCGAATTCAAGGCCGCGATGATGCCGCTGCTGACGGCCCTTTATAAAGAAGCCGTCGACGGGTACATCAACCTGCAAAAACGCGGCGCCATCCTGTTCAAGGCGTTTTGCCACAATGCCATCAACCTGTGCCTGAATTTGAGTGTTAAAAGCTTCGCCATCATGACGATTATTCCGGCAGTTCTGCTGCTGGCTTCGCTGGACCTGTCTTCGCGCGCGGAAAAAGAAGCGCAGCAAATGAAAGCCGCCATGGCCGAGCAACGCCAGAATACCCGTATCAATACACAAACGATGCATGCGGGCGTGGATATGCAGCAGCAGACGACTGTGACGCCCGCGGCGGCGGCCGCCGCGCAGCATCTGGCCGCCACACAAAAAATCGTTCCGCCGCTGATTTCCAGTGACGCGTTCATGACATTCACGCAGCAGCCCACCCCGCGCGATGCGGAAGAATATCTGAAAGAAGGCCTCAAAGCCGCGAAGAAAATCGAACCCGCGGCGGGCCCCTGATATAGCCTGCGCCACAGCGCAAATCGCAGCACAGCCTCTTTGACGCCGATTATTCATTGAAAATTCAAGCACAAAGCCCCGCGTAATCCGGGGTGTTTTTTCATGCAAACTGTGCTATAACTCTGGCGGGATCAACCATTCAGAGACACATCATGTCCTTCTTGAAAAAGATCTGCCAGAGCCTCGCGCTTAAATGCTTCGGTGCTTTGGCTTTGGGAATTGTCGCTGTTACCTTGATTACACTTGAACTTGCACAAATCGGCCTTGAAGAAGAAATCACGACAGAAGTGTCGGATGCCGATATCCTGCGTTTCCCCGAAAACGAAGATTCCCTGCGCGCCATGAGCGCGCGGCTGATGCAGGATCTCGACGCGCCGAATATCGAACCCGCCGCCGGCGAATAATGCCTGCATCAAACAAAAACGCCCGCTTGTGATAGCGGGCGTTTTTGTTTGATGCGGCAAAGTGGCTTAAAGATATTTTTCGACCAGCACTTCCGCAATTTGCACAGCATTCGTTGCCGCGCCCTTGCGCAGGTTGTCCGCAACCACCCACATGGCAAGGCCGTTTTTCAAAGAAGGATCTTTGCGGATACGGCTGACGTAAACCGGATCTTCGCCCGCGATTTCCGCCGGCGTGACGAAGCCGTCTTCAGGATCGGGACGGTCAACAACAACGATACCCGGCGCTTTTTGCAGCGCCTTGCGCGCGGCAGCAACCGTCACGGGCTTTTTGAATTCAACATGCACAGCTTCGCTATGCCCGACGAAAACAGGTACGCGCACGCAGGACGCGACCACTTCGATATCCTTGCCGAGAATTTTTTTGGTCTCGACGCGCATTTTCCATTCTTCCTTCGTCTGCCCGTCGTCGAGGAATTTGTCGATTTGCGGAATGACGTTGAAAGAAATCTGCTTGGCAAAAACTTCGCGCGAGGGCACGTCGTTGGAATAAAGACCGCGCGTCTGGTGGAACAGCTCGTCCATCGCTTCCTTGCCCGCGCCCGATACGGACTGGTAGGTTGCCACCACCACACGCTGGATAACGCCGAGGTCATGCAGCGGTTTCAGCGCCACCACCATCTGGATGGTCGAGCAGTTGGGGTTTGCGATGATGCCCTTCTTTTTATATTTCTTGATATCTTCGGGGTTTACTTCCGGCACAACCAGCGGCACGTCCTTGTCCATGCGGAAAAAGGATGAGTTGTCGATCACAACCGCGCCAGCCTTCGCCGCTTTGGGCGCGAATTTTTCAGACACGTCGGAGCCGGCCGAGGCCAGTACGATGTCGATACCCTTGAAATTGAATTTGTCGAGCGCCTCGACCTTCAGCACATTGTCTTCGCCAAAGGACACTTCCTTGCCCGCGCTGCGGGCGGACGCCACGGCATGCACTTCGGCCACCGGAAAATTGCGTTCCGCCAGTACGTTCAGCATTTCGCGCCCGACATTACCGGTGGCGCCGACGACGGCGATTTTATAAGCCATTTTTATACCCTCTTATTTTTCTAGCGCCCCGACAGCGGGGCAGGCCGATTATAAGGGGATTCCGGTAAAAAGGGGAAGGGTGTTATTGCGCCGCCAGCAAGTGATAAAACACATAGCTGCCGCCATTCCCGTTTTGGACGCAAGCAGCGGAAGGTGTTGCATTTTCTCCGCCCGGCAGCGCGGGACGGCCATGCGCGGCAAAGGTCCAGGCATTCAGCCCCGCCGTGCCGTTGACGGGCCCCGGGGTGGCAAGATCGATAGCCACAGATTCGACCTTCGGCGCAGCCGGCAGCCCGAGCGCGAGGTTCACCATTTCGCAAAACTCGCGCGGCAGGCCCTGCAGATAGGCGAAAACGTCCTTGCCCTTTTCCTCGTCACTGCCAAGTCCGGCGATAAACCAGCCCTCGCCCGCCGCGCTGACGGTTTTGAAACGCCAGCGACCCTGATCGGACAAGAGCCCGTCGGGCGGCGTCTGGTAGCGCACGCCGCCGCCGTTTGAATGAAAAACCGCTTTGGGTCCTTTGGATTCAGGGGAGAAGTCAATTTTCTCCAGCGCTACGCCGGAGGCTTGCAGGCGCGCAACGCCCGTACGCACAACCGCGGGAAATTGCAAAACCTGCGTGACCACCAGACGCTGGTTTTCCTGATACAGCGCCTTCGTTTTCGAATGATCGTAAAAGTAATAAAGACCGCCCGTCACCATCGCAAAAAGCAGCAGCGAAAGGGCGACGGTTGCGCCCGACTGGTTGCCTGTTTCATCCGCGATGTCCTGCGTGACAGGCGGCATGGCTATTCGCCCTTCGGTTTATCGCTGCCGGCGGGGGGTTTATCATCTCCTGCAGGTGTTTTGCTATCCGCGGGTACGGCGGGGCGGCGCATATTTTCGTGCGGGTTCTGCTCTTCCAGATATTCGGGTGCGGCAGCGGGCGCATCCATGCCGTCTTCGCCCTGCGCGTCGCCCGACCAGCCGTCTTCGTCTGCGGCGATATTTTCCATCAGGCGGCGCTCGGCTTCGCCGCTTTCGGCTGCCTGTACACACGGACTGGCCGCGAGCCAGACACATGCCGCTGCAAAAAGAACATAACGTTTCATGAAAATCCGGGTCAAAGACCCGCCCCTCTGACAGGACAATACGTTTAGATAAAATATCCGGTACCAAGCTTAGCGCGAAGGGCGCGCGCTGCACAATGCCGATTAAAATTACATAAAATACACATACCCGTCCGTATTTATTTTCAAACGCGTCTTGGGCAGCGCAGCAAAGGCCGCTATAGTGGCTGTCGCCGATTTAACCGGAATCGCAAAGACCGAGATTCCCAAGCAGGCGGGGCGCATGACGACGCAAGGCAGTCAGAAACCAGGGGCACTCGAGGGCGTACGCGTCCTAGACCTCACCCGTATTCTGGCAGGGCCCAGCGCCACACAAATCCTCGGCGATTACGGTGCCGACATCATCAAAATCGAAAAGCCCGGACAGGGCGACGACACGCGCAGCTGGGGCCCGCCGTTTGTGCAGGATGCTGCGGGGCACGACACGTCCGAAAGCTCCTACTATCTTTCGGCCAACCGCAACAAACGCTCCATCGCGCTTGATTTCACCAAGCCGGAGGGGCTGGCAGTTTTGAAAAAACTGCTCGCCTCCTGCGATGTGCTGTTTGAAAACTTCAAAGCGGGCACGCTGGAAAAATATGGCCTTGGCTACGCACAGCTGCGCGCGGAATTTCCGCGCCTGATTTACTGCTCGCTCACCGGCTTTGGCCATACAGGCCCGTACCGCGACCGCGCCGGATACGATTTCCTGATACAGGGCATGGGCGGCATCATGAGCCTGACCGGCCCCATCGACGGCCCGCCGTATAAAATCGGCGTCGCCAAATCCGACCTGATATGCGGGCTTTATGCGCTGTCGGCCATTCTTGCCGCGCTTTACAGCCGCGAAAAAACCGGCCAGGGGCAATTCATCGATGTCGCGCTTCTGGATACGCAAATCGCCGCGCTGTCGAATGCGGGGCAATATTATCTGACATCCGGCAAGGTGACGCCGCGGATGGGCAATGCGCACCCGACCATCGTGCCGTATGAAGTATTCGCGGCGGCGGACGGGTATATCATCCTCGCCGTCGGCAACGACCGCCAGTTCCGCGATTTTTGCGATGCCGCCGGACGGATTGACCTTGCCGATGACCCGCGCTTTAGCGCGAATAAATCACGCGTGAAAAACCGCGACATTCTGCTGCCGGTCATCCGCGACATCATCGCGCAAAAACCGCAGGCCTTCTGGATGGACACGCTGGAAAAGCGCGCCGTGCCCTGCGGTCCCGTCAATACGCTGGACCAGGTTTTCGCAGATCCGCAAGCGCAGGCGCGCGGCATGGTAACCGACATGACGCATGCCCTGTCGCCGGAACCGGTGCGGCTGATTGCAAACCCCGTCAAATTTTCGGAAACGCCCGTCAGCTACCGGCGCGCGCCGCCGCCCCTTGGCGCGGATACGGATGATGTACTGAAGGCCGAACTGGGCCTCAGCGACGATGAAATTTCAACCCTGCGTCAACAAGGAGTAGTGTCATGACGATCCTGCAAGCCGGACTGAACAGCGAGAAGAAACCCGTATCCAAGCTGCGCATTCCGCAGCATGACCTTCTGGGCATTGACGCGCTGGATGCCAGCGACATTACCTCTATCCTCGATCTGGCCGAATATTATGTGGTGCAAAACCGCCGCCGCTCACTCACCGGCGCGCTTTTGAAGGGCATGGTCATCGTCAACCTGTTCCTTGAAAACTCCACGCGCACGCGCCTGTCATTTGACATGGCGGCGAAGCGTCTGGGCGCGGATGTTATCAATATGACGGCGGATGGGTCATCCATCCTCAAAGGCGAAAGCCTGACCGATACGCTCAAGACCATCAACGCGATGCGCCCGGATGTTGTGATTATCCGCGCCCGCGCCGAAGGTTCCGCAGAAGACGCGGCAAAACTGATTGACGCCCCCGTCATCAACGCGGGCGACGGCACACGGGAACACCCGACGCAGGCGCTTTTGGATGCGCTGACGCTGCGCCGCCATTTCGGCCGCCTTGAGGGCCTGCATGTATCCATCGTCGGCGACATTCTGCACAGCCGCGTGGCACATTCGAACCTGCACCTGTTTAAAAAAATGGGCGTCAGCCACAGCTGCGTGGGGCCGAAGGAGCTGCTGCCCCTTGGCGTGGATGGTACGCAAGACCTGAGCGCGGGTATCAAGAACGCCGACGCCGTCATGGTGCTGCGCATCCAGAAAGAGCGCCTGACGGAAAAACTTTCCTTCACCGAAGAAGATTACTTCAAAACCTACGGCCTGACGGCGGAGCGCCTTGCGCTGGCCAAGCCCAATGCCGTCGTGCTGCACCCGGGCCCCATGAACCGCGGCGTTGAAATCGACGCCGCGCTGGCGGACGACCCCGCACGCAGCCTGATTACCACACAGGTGGAAATGGGCGTCGCCGTACGTATGGCCTGCCTCGATCTGCTCACCCGCGGCCTGCGCAACGCCTGCTGATGCCACGCGCGCAGCTGGAAGAACGCTTTTTTGCTCTGTGGCAACGCCTTGGCGCCGATAATGGCGCAGGCTTTGCCGCGGCAGCAACGCGTTTGCTGGATCTCTATGCAGAGCCGCACCGCGCGTATCACAACCTCACGCACCTTGAAGACGTGCTTGCGAAGCTTGATTGGGCGCAAAGCACGATGATGATGAATGGCGAGATATCCGGACTGGACGGCACCGAACGCCGCCGGCTGTTCGATACCATCGAGCTGGCGCTTTTTTACCACGACGCCGTTTACAACGCACAGGCAAAGGACAACGAAGCGCAAAGCCGCGAGCTGATGAAACGCGATGCCGCCACCTTCGGTATCGACGCCGGATATATCGAAGATGCCGCACGGTTGATTGACACAACCGCCCATCACGCCCGCGCCGCAAGGTTTGACGAAAAAATCATGAGCGATTGCGATCTGGCCATTCTGGGCGCGGACGAGGCATCGTTCAAAAAATACGATGACGGCATTCGCGCCGAGTATGCACATGTCCCCGCCCCGCTTTATGCAGTGGGGCGCGCAAAAGTGCTGCAGGGGTTTCTGGACATGCCGCATATTTTTAAAACCCGCGCCTTTGCCGATGTTTTTGATGCGCCCGCCCGCCGAAACCTCGGCGGCGCCCTCGCGCCGCAAAGCCCCCTGCCGATACTGGGGCGGCTTAAAAAACTGATTTTCAAAAACTGAGCGTTCCGGATTTTTTATATCCCGCGCAGGGTAATCCCTTGGCGCGCGGTAGAAGGTTTATCAAGACCTTCCCGCATAACCGCCACCAAAGGATAAAAGCCATGAAAAACCTTGCGAAAATAGGGGCGATTGCCCTGATGTTCTGCCTGACCGCCGCCCCTGCCCACGCGCAGGACAACACCGGAGATGCCGCGGCCTACGCAGCGCCCGCGCCCGTCAGCGCCGCAGAAAAACTCGAAGCGCTCAAGCACATGTCGCCCGAAGAGCGCAAAGCCGCCATTGCCGAGCGCCGCGAGGCTCTGAAAAATATGAGCCCCGAAGAGCGCGAAGCTGCAAAGGCAGAACGCAAAGCCGCCTTTCAAAACCTCAGCGAGGAACAAAAGCAGCAGATCAAGGCCGCGATGAAAGAGCGCGGCGGTGCGCATGGATTCAAAGGCCGCGCGCGCGAATAAACCGCGCCGCTGCTGCCCTTCCCTGCGGCAATGCGGCATAAACAGCGCATGCCGCAGGGCGGTTTCGAATACACCTGCCCGCCAGTCCAGTTGAAATCAGCGGAGGAATAGGCGATAGTGGCGCATCCTGAAAGGAATGCACCATGTCGTTTTTATTGACCCAGACACCCGCCGCCCTCGACTATAGCCTTGTTATTGTCGCCCTCATCGGCGGCTATCTGTCGGGCAGCGTGCCTTATGGTCTTATTCTTGGCAAACTGGCCGGACTGGGCGATATCCGCGCGGCCGGTTCGGGCAATATCGGCGCGACCAACGTCTTGCGCCTCGGCGGAAAAAAGTTGGGTGCGGCCACGCTGCTGCTGGATGCGCTGAAGGGCGCCATTCCGGTTCTGGTCGCCAAGCAGTTCCATATGGATTACGCCGTGCTGACCGCCCTTGCGGCATTCGCCGGTCATCTTTTTCCTGTGTGGCTGAAATTCAAAGGCGGCAAGGGCGTTGCGACCGCCCTTGGTATTTGCTGGGCCTTGATGCCGCTGCTGGGGCTGTGCCTGTGCCTGCTGTGGCTGGGCACTGCGATGATGTTCCGCTATTCATCCCTTGCGGCGCTGGCCGCTTTTGGCATGGCGCCGGTAGTTACGCTGCTGATTGGCGGTGATTACCAGATGACGCTGACCGTTCTTATTCTGGCCGTCGTGGTCTGGATACGCCACCACCAGAATATCCGCCGCCTGTGGCGCGGCGAGGAAAGCAAAATCAACCTCGGCGGCAGCAAGAAAAAAGAGGCGGCGTGAGCAGCGGCGGCATCACCCCCGCCGAAAAACTGGCACGCCTGCGCCTGATACGCAGCGAAAACGTCGGCCCCATTACCTATGCACGGCTGATGCAGCGTTTTGGCAGCGCGATCAAGGCTATTGACGCCCTGCCCGAACTGGCCCGCCGCGGCGGCAGCCAGAAAGAGCTTAAAATCTGCAGCGCTGCCAGCGCCGAAGACGAAATCACCAAAATCGAAAAATTCGGCGCGCGGCTGGTTGTTGCGGGGGAGGCGGAGTATCCGCAGCTTCTTGGCGAAACCGAGGACGCGCCGCCCGTGCTGACGGTGCTGGGCAATCCGGCATTGCTGTCGCGCCCCGCGCTGGGGGTTGTCGGCGCGCGTAACGCATCGCTGAGCGGCCGCAAAATTGCCGAAAGTTTTAGCGCGCGTGTGGCTGCGGCGGGCTATGTGATTATCTCCGGCCTTGCGCGCGGCATTGATGGCGCGGCACATGCGGCAGCGCTGCAAAGCGGTACCGTCGCCGTCGTCGCAGGCGGCATTGATGTGATTTATCCGCGCGAGAATGAAGCCCTTTATCGCGATATCGCCGCGCGCGGCGCGATTGTCGCCGAAAGCCCGTTTGGCACAGAACCGCTGGCGCGTCACTTCCCGCGCCGCAACCGGATTATCTCCGGCCTGTCGCTGGGTGTATTGGTCGTGGAGGCGGCAGAGAAATCAGGATCCCTGATTACTGCGCGCATGGCGCTTGAACAAAACCGCGAAGTTTTCGCCGTGCCCGGCTCCCCGCTTGATCCGCGCGCAGGCGGTACCAATAGTCTTTTGAAAGACGGCGCGCATGTCACGACCAGCGCCGACGACATCCTGAATGTGCTGGGCAGCCTGCGCCTGCGCCCGCTGCGCGAGCCGCCGCAAAAGCCGTTTGACGGTGCGCCGGCAGATGATTCGCAAGGTCACGCCAATATACCCGATGCGCTGCGCGCACAAATTCTGGAAAACTTAAGTCCGGCGCCGATTTCCATAGACGAACTCATTCGTGAACTAAATGCGCCGGTTAGCTATATTCTGACAATTCTTCTGGAGCTGGAGCTTGCAGGACGTATTGAACGGCAGGCAGGAAATAAGGTAAACCTGATTTAAGGTGCCTTAAGCGACACTATTTATAATGTGTCGACACCCCATAGCCGCCACCCTGCCAAACGGCCACCGGCGCGGCTCTATTGAACGACCGGACACAGGAACGCATGTCTGCACAAAATCTCGTCATCGTCGAATCCCCCGCCAAGGCCAAGACCATCAACAAATACCTTGGCCCTGATTACACCGTCGTGGCCAGCTTTGGCCATGTGCGCGACTTGCCCGCGAAAAACGGTTCGGTCGACCCCGACAAAGATTTCGCCATGCAATGGGAAATCGGCGAGCGTTCGCACAAGCCGCTCGGCGAAATCATCTCGCGCGCGAAGAAAGTGCAGAACGTTTTCCTCGCGACTGACCCGGACAGGGAAGGCGAAGCGATTTCCTGGCACGTCAGCGAATACCTGAAAGAAAAATATCTGGCGGATAAAGTCAAAATTCGCCGCGTCACCTTCAACGAGATTACCAAAAGTGCGGTGCAGGAAGCGTTCAAACATGCACGCGATATCGACCACCATCTGGTGGACGCCTATATGGCGCGCCGTGCGCTCGACTATCTGGTCGGCTTTACGCTGTCACCTGTTTTGTGGCGTAAGCTGCCGGGTTCACGCTCGGCGGGCCGCGTACAATCCGTCGCCCTGCGCCTGATTTGCGAGCGCGAAGCCGAAATCGAGATTTTCAAGCCCGAAGAATACTGGTCTATCGAAGCGCTCCTCACCACCAAAGACGGCAAAGGCTTTACCGCCCGCCTGTCGCAGCTGGATGGCGAGAAGATCGAAAAAATGACCCTCGGCAACCAAGGCAGCGCCGATGCCGCCGTTGCACGTATCAACGGACAGAATTTCAGCGTCACCGCGATAGAACGCAAACAGGTGCGCCGCAACCCCTATCCGCCTTTCATCACCTCGACGTTGCAGCAGGAAGCGTCGCGCAAGCTGCGTTTTTCCGCGACCAAAACCATGCGCACCGCGCAGAAGCTTTACGAAGGCGTGGACATCGGCGGGGAAACTGTCGGCCTTATCACCTATATGCGTACCGATGGCGTGACCCTGAGCGGCGAAGCAATCGCGGCCGCCCGCAAGCTGATTAAAAACAAATTCGGCGACAATTACCTGCCCGACAGCCCGCGCGCCTATAAATCCAAAGTCAAAAACGCGCAGGAAGCGCACGAAGCCATCCGTCCGACAGATATCCACCGCACGCCCGACAGCGTGTCGGAATATCTGGGCGAAGACGAGGCGAAACTCTACGATCTCATCTGGAAACGCACCGTTGCTTGCCAGATGGAAAGCGCTGTGCTCGATCAGGTATCCGTCGATATCGCAAACCCCGATGGCAAGGTCGTGCTGCGCGCAACCGGTTCCATCGTCGCATTTGACGGTTTCCTGAAAGTCTACCGCGAAGAACAGGAAGACGAGGACAAGGACGCCAGCGAAGAAGAACGCCGCCTGCCGCCGCTGAAAGAAGGCGACGCGCTGAAGCTGGGCGAAGTCACGCCGAGCCAGCATTTCACGCAGCCCCCGCCGCGTTACACCGAGGCGAGCCTTGTGAAGAAAATGGAAGAACTGGGCATCGGCCGCCCCTCGACCTATGCCTCTATCCTGCAGGTGCTGCAAGACCGCGACTACGTGAAACTCGACCAGCGCCGTTTCATCCCCGAAAGCCGCGGCCGGATCGTGACCGCGTTTTTGATGAACTTCTTCGGCCAGTATGTGGAGTATAACTTCACCGCCGACCTCGAAGAGCAGCTGGATGAAATTTCCGCGGGCGACATCGAATGGAAACGCGTGCTGCGCGATTTCTGGAAGGCGTTTTCTCAGGCGGTAGAAAAAACATCCGACCTCAAAATCACCGATGTCATCAATGCGCTTGAACATGACCTTTCGCCCATTCTGTTCCCTGACCAGGGGCCGGAGGGCCGCGTCTGCCCGACCTGCAAAACCGGCACGCTGAGCCTCAAGCTCGGCAAATACGGCGCCTTTGTCGGCTGCTCCAACTATCCGGATTGCCGCTATACGCGCCCCGTGCTGTCGGGCGGCGGCGATGGCGACGGCAACGCAGGCGAAAGCGGCAACATCGCGCCGAAGCTGCTGGGCAAACACCCGAAAACCGGCACCGACGTCTCGCTGCGTTTTGGCCCTTATGGCCCTTATGTGCAGATGGACGCGCCCGAAGGCACCGCCGCCGAAGCCGTGGCGGAGGAGCCCGCCGACGACGGCAAGAAAAAGAAAAAGGCCAAGAAACCCGCCGCACCCAAACCCAAACGCGCACCCGTGCCGAAAAACATGGATGCGCATGATATGGATCTGGACCGCGCCGTGGCCCTTTTGGCCCTGCCGCGCGATGTCGGCCTGCACCCCGAAAGCGGGGAGATGATCAAGGCGGGCATTGGCCGCTTTGGCCCCTTCCTTGTGCATCAGGGTAAATTCAAATCCATTCCCGCCGACGATCCCGACGGCGTATTGACCATCGGCCTGAACCGCGCTGTCGACTTGCTCGCACAGCAGGGCAAGGGCCGCGGCGGCTTTGGCGCTCTCAAAGAGCTGGGGCCGCACCCCGAAGACGGCAAACCCGTCACCATCAACCGTGGCCGTTATGGCCCCTACGTCAAACATGGCAGCGTCAACGCCACCATCCCCAAGGATGTGGAGGCCGAGGCCGTCACCATGGCACAAGCCGTAGAGTGGCTGAACGCCCGCAAATCCGCCGCGCCCAAATCGGGCGGCGCGAAGGCGCCCGCCCGCAAAACCGCGCAGAAAAAACCCGCCGCCAAGAAAACGGCCGCGAAAAAATCTGCCGGATCGCGGAAAACCTAAAATCAGAAAGAAGCCTATCTCTTGAAAAATTCAAAACCACCGTCCCGCAACAAACATTCCAAAGCAGGACGCGCCGCTTCCGGCCCCAAGGGCCGCGAAGGCGGCTTTGCGCATCCGCACCGCTCCCCCAAAGCCCGCCGCCGCGATGAACAGGCCGAAAGCACCCTGCCCACGCGCGAAGAGCTGAAAGAATTCCTGCTCAGCCACCCCGATGCGCTCGACAAGCGCGAAATCGCCCGCGCTTTCGGCATCACAGGGCAAGACCGCACGCAGCTGCGCCGTCTTTTGCGCGAAATGACCGAAGAGGGCATGCTGGAGAAGAACGAGCGCCGCGGCTATCAGGCGCCTGACAGCCTGCCGGAGCGTGCACTGCTTGAAATCACCGGCCTCAGTGACGATGGCGAACTGCTGGCACGCCCGCTGGACTGGCACGGACGTGGCAAACCACCCGTGATCTACGTCATGCCAGACCGCAAACGCGGCGCGGCGCTGAAAGACGGTGACCGCGTGCTGGCCCGCCTGCGCAAGGTATCCGCCAGCGAATACGAAGCGCAAATGCTCAAGCCGCTGGAAGAAAACGGCGAGACGCGCACTGTCGGCTTTTTCAAATCCTATCGCGGGGGCGGCTTTGTCACGCCGACGGACAAGAAAAACAAGCTGGAGTATATGATTCCCGCCGAATTCATCAACGGCGCACAGGACGGCGATCTGGTATCCGCCGAAACCCTGCCGCCATCGCGCCAATACCCGCGCAGCAAAAACGCCGCGCGGGTGGCGGAGGTGATCGGCCAGAAGGACGACCCCAAACTCATCAGCCTGATTGCCATTCACACGCAGGGTATTCCTGTTGAATTTCCGCCTGCCGTGATTGAAGAGTCCGAAAAGCTGAAAGAGCCGGACCTGTCGGGCGGGCGCATCGATATGCGCGATATCCCGCTGGTGACCATCGATGGCGCCGATGCGCGCGATTTCGACGACGCGGTTTTCGCCATGCCCGACGACGATCCCAAGAACCCCGGCGGCTGGAAATTAATCGTAGCGATTGCGGATGTGTCTTACTACGTGCGCTCCGCGACGCCGCTGGATGTCGAAGCGTTCAAACGCGGCAATTCGACCTATTTCGCCGACCGCGTAGTGCCGATGCTGCCGGAGCGTTTATCCAACGACCTGTGTTCGCTGCGCCCGCATGTGCCGCGCGCCTGCCTGGCCGCCCTGATGACCATCGACAAAAACGCACGGCTGATAGATTACCGCTTTCAGCGCGGCCTGATGCGCTCCGCCGCGCGCCTGACCTATGAACAGGTGGAAGAAGCCCACCGCGGCAACCCCGATGATACCACGGGGCCGCTGATGGATACCGTTATCCATCCGCTCTATAAAGCCTACAGCCTGTTGAAACATGCACGGCAAAAACGCGGCGCACTGGAAATTGACCTGCCGGAGCGCAAGGCGATTATCAACGAAAAAGGGCAAGTGACCGCCATCGTGCCGCGCGCGCGCCTCGACAGCCACCAGCTGATCGAAGAATTCATGATTTTGGCCAACGTCGCCGCCGCGCATGTGCTGGAAGATAAAAACGCCCCCTGCGTTTACCGCGTACACGACCAGCCGTCGGCGGATCGCATCGAAGCCGCGCGTAGCCTTCTGAAGGATATGGGCTATTCCCTGCCGGAAACCGACAATATCCACCCGCGCAATATCAACCAGCTTTTGAAAATATCCAGCGAGCGCGGCGATGCCGACCTTGTGCATACGCTTTTGCTGCGCACACAGTCGCAGGCGATTTATCACCCTGACAATATCGGCCACTTTGGCCTCGCGCTTGAAAAATACGCGCATTTCACTTCGCCCATCCGCCGGTATGCGGATTTGATTGTGCACCGCTCGCTCGTGCGTGCGTGCAAACTGGGCGATGGCGGACTGACGCCGTATGAAGAAGACAATATTTTCGACATCTCCGAACATATTTCGCAGACCGAGCGCCGTTCCATGCTGGCGGAGCGCGATGTGATGGACCGCTTTACCGCGCAGTATCTGCAATCGCAGGTCGGACAGGTCTTCAAGGGTAAAATCTCCAGCGTGGCCTCCTTCGGGCTTTTCGTGACACTCGATGAATCAGGCGCCGACGGCATCGTGCCCATGCGCCAGCTGCCGCGTGATTACTATATCCACGATGAAAAACGCCATATGCTGGTCGGCAAGGAAACGCGCCGCACCTTCCGCATGGCGGATGCCGTTTATGTGCGGCTGCTTGAAGCGGACCCGCAGCGCGGCAGCACGGTGTTTGAAATGGTCGAGGGTATGGACGACGGCGACGGTTTCACCGAACGCCCCAAACGCCCGCACCGCGGACAAAACGACCGCCGCAACAAAAAGCAGGGCCGCCCGCAGGAAAACGGCCGCGGTGACAAGAACAAACGTTTTTCAAAGGACAAGAAGCGTAGGCGCTAAATCAACGGCGCTTATGCCTTGCGCACAGCCGGCGCGGCTTCAACCACGCGGTTGCGGCCGGCACGCTTGGCATCGTAAAGCGCCTTGTCGGCACGTTCGATAAGCGCGGCGATTTCCTCGCCGGGTGTATATTCCGCGATACCGATGGACAGCGTGATACGGCCCATATTTTCGTTGCTGGCCTTGTTGATGACTTCCTTGCTTTCGACGGATTTGCGCAGCACTTCGGCAACGCGCAGGCCCGCGGACATCGGCGTGTCGGGCAGGATAATCGCGAATTCCTCGCCGCCGTAACGCGCGGCAAAGTCGCGGCCCTTGACGTTATCGGTCAGGGTGCGGGCAACAAGGCGCAGCACCTGATCACCGACTTGGTGGCCGTAGGTATCGTTGAATTTTTTGAAAAAGTCGATATCGAGCAGCATCAGCACCAGCGGCGTGTTGCTGGCCTCGCACTCGCCGATGCAATTCAGCATCTGCTTGTCAAAAGCCTTGCGGTTGAGAAGGCCGGTCAGGCCGTCGGTCATCGCCTCTTTTTTGACGGTGTCGAGGTTATTGCGCAGCTCCGTCACCTGTTTGGAGGAATTGACCAGCTGCACTTCGAGTTCCTGGTTTTTCTCGACCATCTTGCGCGTATCCGCCACGATGGCGGTGACGATTTTGCCAAGGTCTTCGATAGAATTCGCATGAGTCAGCTGCGTCGACACGTCGCTGAGGTTTTCGCCGTATTCGGTGGCCGCGGATTTCGCACCGCTGACCATCGATGCCAGTTCGGCAATCGCGCTTTGCATCTGGTCGCTGATTCTCTTGACGGCTTCGTCGCGCACGGCTTCGTTCATGTAGCGGCGGTAAATCTGGTGGCAGGCGACCTCGTCAATCTTGCCCTGATAGGCTTCGATCGCACGCATGATTTCAACATCACCGAGGAAATAACGGTACCACAGTTCGTACATTTCCGGCACGGCACGCAGACCCAGCACATCAATGCGCTCCAGCGCATTGACGGCGATTTCCTGAACCTTCTCCAACGACTCGCTATACATGAACGGCGTCGAAATTTCGGTCGCCGCCGTCTTGGCATTGGGTTCTTTTTTATCGGTCGGTTTATTCATGAAAGAGTGGTGCCTGCGTGAAAGCTTTGGTCATCTGCAATGTTAATAAACTAAAGAAAAAGCCGCGGGATTTCCAGTGCCACGCGCATTTTCAGAACATTACAAATGCTTAATATCCGGACGCATATGTTCTGTCTGGGAAGAAAGCGCCACGATCGCGTCTTCGGGCGTTTCGACAACCTGATACAGGCTGCGATGCCAGAACGGCGTAAAGCCCACATCGACCATATGGTCGACCATTTTGAGCAGCGGGTCATAAAACCCCTCCACGTTCAGCAGAACGATGGGCTTGTCATGCAGGCCGAGGTATTTCCATGTCAGGATTTCGAACGTTTCGTCGAGGGTGCCGAACCCGCCGGGCAGCACAATGAAGCCTTCGGATTTATCCACCATCATTTTCTTGCGCGTGTGCATGCTGTCGACGATATGCAATTCGGTGACGTCGTCGTTCATGACCTCTTTGTCCTGAATATGTTCAGGAATAATACCCACGACCTCACCACCCGCCGCGAAGCAGGCCTGCGAGACGATCCCCATCAAACCGACACGGCCGCCGCCATAGACCAGACGCACCTTGGATTCCGCCATCACCTGCCCAAGGCGCGCTGCCGCGTCTTTATATACCTGGCTGACTTTATGGCCCGTGCCGCAGTAGACACAGGCGGATGCGATTTTGGACATGGTGCTGAATTTCTCCTTTATATCCGCGGTCTTTGCCGCGAACGGTGGCTAATCTGTATAGGGAAATTAGCCCCCTGTGTCCAGTTTTTTAGATTTTTATGTAAAAATATGTCTTGTTAAAGCCTGTTTTTGCTTGTCTTGCGCCGCAATAAGCGACAAAACTACTGTCTGATTTACAGCAAACGCAGGGATCCCCGCCATGGACGACATTATCAATCTTATCCGTAAAACTCTTTTCGTACCGGTTCACCCGGCGGGCTGGCCGTTTATTGCCGGTTTTGCGGTGCTGGCCCTTGTGCTCGCGATGATCGCGGATGCGCTGGGCTTTGCAGGTCTGGTGCTGACGCTGTGGTGCGTTTATTTCTTCCGCAATCCGGCGCGCATCACCCCCGTGCGCGAAGGCCTTATCATCAGCCCCGCCGATGGCATGGTTTCGCTGATCGCCGAAGTACCGCTGCCGCCCGAACTGGACGATTGCCGCGGCAAAGATGACGACACCCTGTGCAACGCCGCGACCGTGACGCGCGTGAGCATTTTCCTCAACGTTTTCGATGTGCACGTCAACCGCGTGCCGGTCGATGGCGACATCACCAAAGTTGTTTACCATCCGGGTAAATTCCTGAGCGCGAACCTCGACAAGGCCAGCCTTGAAAACGAACGCTCGACCGTTTTGATGAAAGTCAAAGGCCAGAATACCAGCGTTGCCTTTGTGCAGATCGCCGGTCTGGTCGCGCGCCGTATCATTTGCAAACTGAGCGCCGGCCAGCAGGTGAAGGCGGGCGAACTGTACGGCCTTATCCGCTTTGGCAGCCGCGTCGATATTTACCTGCCGCCGGGCGTAGAACCGCTGGTTTGCGTCGGCCAGCGCGCGATTGGCGGCGAAACCGTGATTGCGGACATGCAATCGAAAGAAGCCCGCCGCAGCGGCGAAAACCGTAATCCGGCTTAAGCGCAGACAGGGTCATCCGCAAGGATTAAAGCCATGCAAAAACAAGTCCAGCCAAAACCGCCGCGCAAGCTGCCGCTGCACAAGATGATCCCGAACATGATCACGCTGACGGCCATGGCCGCCGGCATGACGTCGATCAAATTCGCCATCGCGGGCAAATGGGAACATGCGGTCATCGCAATCGTTGTCGCCGCCTTTATGGACGCGTTCGACGGTGCGGCAGCGCGCCTGCTGAAAGCGCAAAGCAAGCTGGGCGCCGAGCTGGACAGTTTTTCCGACTTCGTCTGTTTTGGCGTGGCGCCTGCGCTGGTGGTTTATCTCTGGGCCCTCGAAGGGGCGGGCCGCTGGGCCTGGCCCGTGGCGCTGGTCTTTGCGATGGCGGTGACGCTGCGTCTGGCGCGCTTCAACATCGCCACCGAAGAAAACGACCCGAACGACCCGCTGAGCAAATATTTCACCGGCGTTCCCTCGCCCATCGGTGCGGGTCTTTGCCTGCTGCCCATGATTGTCAGTTTCCAGACCGAAGGCGATGCGGCGGCACTGGTCAGCTCCCCCGCCGTGGTCGGCATCTGGGCCATGGTGGTTGCGGCGATGATGGTCAGCAACATCCCGACATTTTCCAGCAAGCAGCTGCGCATTCCCTACAAGCTGAAGGTACCCGTGCTCGGCTTTTTCGCCATCGTGCTGGCGGGACTTATCAACGACACGTGGCCAACGCTGACGCTGATGGGGGTTGTTTACCTGCTGGCGATGCCGTTTGGCGTGCGCCACTATCAAAAGCGCGCCGCCGCTTATGCCACCGGACAAAAAGACCCGGAAGCAGAAGCAGAAGAAACCGAAGAGTAATTCCGGCTCCGCCGATCTAAACAAAAACGCCGCCTTTTTAGAAGGCGGCGTTTTTGTTTGGCCGATGGCCTGATTATTTCCTCTCGCCGGGCGGCTTGGGCGCGCTCGGCCCGCGCGTTGCGGAAAAGTCATGCTGTTCTTCCGCCACCATCGTGCGGTAAGACTGCGAAGACTGTCCAAGGCGCATGCGCTGCTGTTCGGGAGTCTCCTGGTTGACCAGTTGTTCCATGTTGGCATGCCCCTGCGCGAGGCCTTCGTTGATACGCGCCCAGCTGGGGGAATTGAGGTTGTTTTTCGCCGTAACGATGTTGTCCTGAAATTTCTTGAGAACGGGGTCCGCCAAAATCGCCGGCGCCGCGCTCAGCGCTGCGATGCTGGTACCCGAAATCTTAGCCCCGCCCGCAATCACTGCACTGTTGCCATGCGCATAGGAATGGCCAGCCACCGTGGATGTCGTGCCGTTGATTTGTGCGGCCAGTTTACGCTCCGCCAGTTCTTCCTTGCTCGGACGGCGCATGTCTTTGGCCATCGCTTTGCGGTCGGAATAGCTGTTCGGCATAAAACCGTCCGAACCCGCGTATTTGCTTTGAATGGCGCGGTCACGCTTGTTGCCGCCACCGAACATCATGTCACTGCCGCCGCCGCGTTTGGCGCTGTCGGAAATATCCGTCATCGCCGACATAAAAATGCTGCCCGCAGGGCCGGCCTTCGCCGTCACGCTTTTCATCGCGGTGCTTTCGAGTATTTCCGCCACATCGGCCTTTTGGCCGCCGGATACACCCGCACTGCCACCACCACCCTGCACACCCATTTGCGACAGGGTTTGCGCCATGGCGAGGGCGTTTTGCTGGATTGCCTGCTGGTTGTCGATCAGCTGACCACTTGACTGCTCGTTCTGAACGGTATCGACCATAGGGCACTCCTCGTTATGTTTGCCGCGCAATGTCGCGGCCCGTGTGTTTGCACACCGGTATTTACGGTATTAGCCCATGTTAACACGGAAACCGTATTATCGACAATCAAAACCACGCCAGCGCGCACTATCTGTTTGAAAAACATACACAATCGAAAAAGTGGTGCTGCGAATCTGGCAAGCCCTTTCAAAACTCATGCCGCCAGCGCCAACGGCCCGCGCAGCCGCCGGTAAGACAGCGCCTCGGCGACATCGGGCACGTCTATCACCTCGCGCCCCGCAAGGTCGGCGATGGTGCGCGCCACGCGCAGCACGCGGTGCCAGCCGCGGGCAGACAGTTTCATTTTTTCCGCCGCATCGGTCAGCAGCTTCAACGCGGCGGGCTGCAAGGGGGCAATCTGCGTCAAGAGGTCGCCGTCCGCCTCCGCATTTGTCAGCAGATGGCCCGCGCCCTGTGCGGCGAAGCGCTCCTGCTGGCGCACGCGCGCCGCCTCCACGCGCAGGGCGACATGGGCGGAGCTTTCCCGCGCGGGGGGCAGCGCCAGATCCGCCGCACTGACGGCGGGCACGTCGATATGAATATCGATACGGTCGAAAACAGGGCCGGAGATTTTTGCCTGATAATCCGCCATGCATTTCGGCACGCGCCCGCAGGCCAGCGCCGCATCGTCCGCATGGCCGCAGCGGCAGGGGTTCATGGCCGCGACCAGCTGGAAATGCGCCGGAAAGGTCACATGATAATTGGCGCGGCTGACCAGCGCACGGCGGGTTTCGAGCGGCTGGCGCAGCGCCTCCAGCGTCTGGCGGTTAAATTCCGGCAACTCGTCCAGAAACAGCACGCCATGATGCGCCAGCGATATTTCGCCCGGCTTGGCGCGCAGGCCGCCACCGATAATCGCGGGCGTGGATGCCGAATGATGCGGATCGCGGAAGGGACGCGTCATCACCAGCTTGCCGCCTTCGAGCGCGCCGGCAATCGAGTGTATCATCGACAGCTCCAGCGCCTCGCGCGGGCTGAGAGGCGGCAGAATACCCGGTAGCCGTGCCGCCAGCATCGATTTGCCGGAGCCGGGCGGGCCGACCATCAGCATGTTATGTCCGCCCGCGGCGGCGACTTCCAGCGCACGCTTGGCGCTTTCCTGTCCCTTCACATCGGCAAGGTCGAGGCGGATAGGATTTTGCTCCGCCATTACCGCCTGCGGCCTTGTCAGCACCTGCGTGCCTTTCATGTGATTGAGCAGCGCGACCAGATTGTCCGGCGCCAGCACATCCAGATCTCCCGCCCAGACGGCTTCGCCGCCGCAATCCTTGGGGCAGATAATCCCGCGCCCCTGCGCGGAGGCGGAAATCGCGGCGGGCAGCACGCCCGATACACCGCGCAAACTGCCATCGAGCGACAATTCACCCAGTACGCTGTAGTGCGATAACTCTTCGCCCGGAAAAACCCCCATCGCCGCAAGAACACCAAGTGCGATAGGCAAATCAAAATGACTGCCTTCTTTCACCACGTCTGCGGGGGCAAGGTTCACGGTGACGCGCTTTGCCGGTAGCGCCAGACCGATGGCATGCAGCGCCGCGCGCACCCGCTCGCGGCTTTCGCCGACAGCTTTGTCGGGCAGGCCGACGATGCCAAAGGCGGGCAGACCCTGCGTAATTTGCACCTCGACATCGATATCGAGAACATCGACACCCTGAAACGCAACGGTTTTGACGCGGTGGACCATACTTTATCTATACCTTCTGCGGTCGGTAGGCCGCGTAAAAAGTCATCGTTGGTATCCAAAAGATATCTGACGAAAGCACATTCAAAAAAACTGTTTCCTATTAAATCGTTTATTTTTGTACCCAAAATGTTCTCTCGCGTAAAGTAATATTATTACAATATAGCCTTATAACTTGACAGAAAGCAGACGAAATGTAGGCTGTCTGCGCAATGTCCAAACCTGAGCACACAGAATCAACCGCATGGAAAAAGCTGCGCGGCGGCCTTGGCAAGGCTGTGTCGCGCAAAGCGCCCGTGTGGGTCAAAGCCTGCCGCACGCTGGTACTCAGCGCTGCGGCGCTTTTGGGGATTGATCAGGTACTGCTGCCCAACCTGCCGGGCCGCAGCCTGACCGATGGCGAGAGGACGATGCTGCGGGAGGTTTTCAAGGACTCCGTCGATTACAGCAAAATCCGGGTGCATCAGTCCGGCACCGCGCATCGCTGGCTGAATATGCAGGGGGCGGAGGGCGTCACGCATAAAAACGTGATCATCATCCGCGACAATCCCTGCAAAAACGATTATAGCGCCTGCAATGATGACTATTACAAATACGTCTTCATGCATGAATCCGCGCATGTCTGGCAAAGCCAGAACAACCTGATGCCGGGGACGCTGACGCTGGCGTTTGAAAACTACCGCCGTCTTTTGCCCGGGGACAAATACCACACGCATTACGAATACAAATTGTCGCCGGATAAACCGCTGACGGCCTATAACGTCGAACAGCAGGCCAGCATCATCACCGATTACCACATGCATATCAAAACCGGCGCGAGCAACCGCGCGTTTCTCAATCTGGATACCCATGACGAGATGAAGGTGGAGAGAGACGCCTACGAGCGCACACTCGCCCCGTTTCATCAAAACCCGTCTTATCCGCGGCACCGTTAAGCGCATGAAAACAAACGGCATTTCCGGCGATTTTGCGCCCTGTTCGCCCCGCCGCTTCTGTGGTACATAAAAGCATGGCAGACAAACAAAAACCGCAAACCTACGTGGCCTTTATTGTGCCCGACAGCAGCGAACCGCAAAAAGGCATTGCGGTGCCCTTTGCCGTGGAAAGCCGGAACCTTGGCGATCTCGACATTCCGCGTACCGCCTGCGCGTTTTATTTTTATGACGCGCCGGCAGGATTGTCCCCGCAGGAAAGCCTGCTGCACAAACGCAGCACGTCCAAAGAATATTTGCTGGCGCATGAAACCCTGACGCGCCATGACGTCAAAATCCTGCTGGCCGGCCCCGATTACAAAAGCCTTGAAGGCCGCATGCAGTGGGACCCGCGCGTCGAAGAGCATGACCTGTTCATCGTCACGCGCAACAACAGCATCCAGCCTGTGACGGAAAACCATGTCGTCATCAACGCGCGGATGGAGCAGATACATCCGAAAACTCCGCAGCATGGCCGCACCATCGCGCCGGAAAAACTGGCCGGGCTTTATAACCCTGTTTTGCAAAAAGATATCCTTGTGCCGCAAATGCCGAGCCCGCGCCGCCGCGGCCCGCGGCCCGATGCGCCGCCCGCCCGTTAACGCAGGCGCCCTGTCATGACCAGAATGCGCACCTTCGTCGAATATATCGTGCCGAATAAAAAAATCCCCGCCGGCAGCACGATTGTGCATGAAGTGCAGGACCGCGATATCAAAAAACTCGATATCCCGCCAAACGCGAGCGAGTTTTATTTTTTCGACAGCCCCACCGACAGCGCCGATCCTTACGATGCGCAGAACGACCAGCATAACTGCTCGGCTTTTTATCTGGTGGGCGTGCGGGTGGTAAGCGCGGCGGAAGCCAAACGCCTGCGCCGCAGACCGCGCCCCGCGCGCGGAAAGAACGCCCATAAACCCGTCGCGCTCGGCATGACGCAATCACAGCTGCGCGAAGCGTTTTGGCAAACCGATTTGAAACTGCACAGCCATTTCGCCGTCATGCGCAGCGGCAAACTGCGCGGCATCCGCGATAACAACATTGTGGTGAATGAACGCGGCGAACAGCTTTATCCAAAGCCGCCCGCACAGGCGACGGAGCAGGATATCACCCTGCTCACCCTGCCCGCCGTGCGGCGCAGACCCAAAAACGGCTAGGGCCAGATAACACGGCGCAAAACGTCATAAAGCACATACAGCGCTGCCGCCGCAAAAGCGGAAAACACACAAAACAAAAACCAGAAAAACAGCGGTTGCTTGCGACGGTCGGCAAAACGGCGGCTGTCGCTGTGGGGCATTTTGCCTGACGTCAGGCCCTTGAGGATATTCGCGATCATAAAAAAGGCAAACCCGCCGCAAATGGCCACCGCGAACAGCACACGCAGCCATTCGCCCATGCGATTTAGGCCGCCTTGCGCAGTGACAGACCCGCCCAGACATCCAGCATCGCATCGCGCAGGGCATACATGTCCTGATCGCTGTGGAAGGGTGTCGGCGTCAAACGCAGACGTTCGGTGCCGCGCGGCACGGTCGGATAATTGATGGGCTGCACGTAAATGTTGTGACGGGCCATCAGCTCGTCGCTGGCTTTTTTGCACAGGCGCGCATCGCCCACCATCACGGGCACAATATGACTGACAGACGGCAGCACGGGCAGCCCCGCCTCGGTCAGAATGGTTTTAAGGGTTGCGGCGCGTTCCTGATGGCGCGCGCGTTCGGCCTTGGACGATTTCAGGTGACGCACGCTGGCCAGCGCACCAGCCAGCAATGCGGGCGGCAACGCCGTCGTGAAAATGAAGCTGGAGGCATAGGAACGCACGCAATCCACAATCGCACGGCTGGCGGCGATATAACCGCCCATGACGCCGAAGGCCTTGCCAAGCGTGCCCTCGATAATATCCACGCGCGACATGACTCCGTCACGCTCCGCCACGCCCGCACCGCGATCGCCGTACATGCCGACGGCATGCACTTCGTCGAGATACGTCAGCGCGCCGTATTTTTCAGCCAGATCGCAAATCGCGCCGATGGGGGCGATGTCGCCATCCATCGAATAGACGGATTCAAAGGCGATGATTTTCGGACGGCAACGCTCCACCGATTGCAACAGCTGTTCAAGGTGCGCAAGATCGTTGTGGCGGAAAATGTATTTTTCACAGCCCGCGCCGCGGATGCCCTGAATCATCGACGCATGGTTGAGCGCGTCGGAGAAAATCACGCAATCCGGCAAAAGCTTGGCGATGGTCGACAACGCCGCCTCGTTCGAAATATAGCCGGAGGTAAACAGAAGCCCCGCTTCCTTGCCATGCAGATCGGCAAGCTCGCTCTCCAGCAAAACGTGGTAATGCGTGTTGCCGGAAATATTGCGCGTACCGCCCGCACCGGCGCCGGCCGTTTTCGCGGCGTCGCACATGGCGGCGATAACATCGGGGTGTTGCCCCATGCCCAGATAATCGTTGCTGCACCAGATGGTGATTTCACGCTCGCCGCCCGCTTCGTCGCGGTAGATGGCCTTGGGGAAGCGGCCGACCTGACGTTCCAGATCCGCAAACACGCGGTAACGGCCTTCCTTGTGCAGGTCGTCGAGACGGTGCTGGAAAAAGCTGTTGTAGAATTCCAGCGCGGTCGTGCGGGGACGGTTTTTAAGGTCCGGAAGTTTCGTGAGCGTCATGGCGGCCCTGCCTTGTTGTTTTTACGTTTTTCAGGCTTCCATAGATGTACACGTCACACCCGCCGCATGCAATATAATTACATAAGGGACTTGTTTAGTACCTGTTTACATTCATAAGTCTCGTTTATCACCGGACGCTGCACAGCACCACCATCCAGCCGGCAAGCCCCTTGATAAACGGAATTTGTATAGACCGCACGGGCACTTAGGCATAAGCTGGCATGGAGGATATTTCAGGGCCGTCCGGCCCGCGGGAGTTATTGAGAATGATTATTGTTTTCGGTTCATTGAACGTCGATATCGTCATGCCCGTTGGCCATTTCCCGCAGCCCGGCGAAACCGTGCTGTGCAGCGCCGATTATATGAGCCGCGCGGGCGGCAAAGGCTCCAATCAGGCCGTCGCCGCCGCGCAGGCCGGCGCCAAAGTCGCCTTCGTCGGCAAGGTCGGGGATGATTCCTTTGGCCGCCGCAGCATCAACAACCTCAAAAATCACGGCATCTGGGCCGCGGGCATCGGCGTGTCGGAACGCCCGACGGGCTGCGCGACCATTGCGGTCGATGCACAGGGCGCAAATATTGTCATGGTCGCCCCCGGCGCCAATCTGGATGCCACCGCCGATCAGGTACCCGACGAGGTGCTGGGCGAAAAGAACATCATCCTTGCCCAAATGGAAGTCACCCCCGCAGAAACCCTGAGCGTGCTGGCGCGCGCGCAGAAACTGGGCGCAACCACGATTTTGAATGCATCGCCCGCCGCGCACCTGCCGGAGGATGCCCTCGCTCATATCGATTATCTCATCGTCAACGAAATCGAGGCGCTGCAACTGGCGCAAGGCTTCGGCAGCCGCGAAACCGACCCGCATAAAATTGCCGCGCTGGTTGCGGACAAGGGCAAAATGACCTGCATCGTGACGCTGGAGGCCAAAGGCTCCGTCGCCGCACGCGAGGGCGCGCTTTATGCAGTAGAAGCCCTGCGCGTCGACGCCATCGACACCACCGGCGCAGGCGATACCTTCTGCGGCGTATTTGCAGCATGTTTGCAAAAAAATATGACATGGCTGCAAGCCCTGCACCGCGCCAGCATCGGCGCCAGCCTGTCGTGCCTGGCCATGGGCGCACAAACCCAGCCGCCCACACTGGAAGATATCGAGGCGCAAATCGACAACCTGCCAGCGCCGCAGAAAATCAGCTGATATTTAGATTCCCATCTAGAGCATTGGGACTTGAACGCACCGCCGCGTTTCAGGAAATTATTTTCTTACGCTAACCGATGCAGGTTTTTTACTGTCGTCTGTATCGGCAGGCGGCGGCATGTCGGCGCGCCAGCGGACGGCTTCGGGCAGCGCGACGCCGCGCGGCAGCAGCAGCCAGGCATAACCGCGGCTTTTCATCAGCCCCGCCTGATGCGCGGCATCATCGCCCGCGCCCCAGAAAAAATCACCGCGCACGGCGCCGCGGATGGCGCCGCCCGTATCCTGCGCAATCATCAGCTGCGTGATGCGCGGCGGCGGCGCAGCTTGCGCGGCGGCATCGGCGGCAGGTTCCTGCGGCGCTTCGGCATCGATAAATACGGGTGCGCCATAGGGGATACGGCGGCGGTCAACCGCAAGGCTGCGACGCGGCGTCAGCACCACCCCCTCCGCCCCCAGCGGGCCATCGGCACCCAGACGCTGGAAGAAAATATAAGACGGGTTCTGGTTCATCAAACCCTGCGCCTCGGCAGGGTTTTGCTCCAGCCAGCTGCGTATCGATTGCATCGATACGTTTTCTTTGGTCATGATACCGCGCGCAATCAGCTCGCGTCCGATGGCCACATATTTATGCCCGTTCTGCGCGGCATAGCCGATACGCTCGATGCTGCCGTCCTGCCGCACGACCTGACCGGAGCCCTGAATGTGCAGGAAAAACGCGTCAATCGCGCTATCGACTTTCGCCAGAATTTCCGCGCGCCCTGTCAGCGCGCCCGCTTCGATTTCCGCGCGCGTCAGATAGGGCACCAGCTGCGCGCCCTTGACGCGGCCTGTGATGCTCTCGCCTTTCCATTCGGGACGGAAATCCCCGAGGTTGACGGTAATCATGTCATCCGGCCTGCCGTAAAGCGGCACGGCGTTTTCATCCTCCGCCGCCGCTTCGCGCAGCTGCGGTTCGTAATATCCCGTGAACAGGCCTTCGCGCGTTTGCGGATGGCGCGGATCGGCCCATATTTCGTAAGGAGTGAACTGGCTTTCAAAAAACGCGCGGGCATCTTCGGGCGCCGCAGGCAGGGTCTGGCATACGGCTTGCCAATCCGACATGCGTCCCGCGTAATCCATCAGCGCGAAAAACGGCGCATCGGCAGGCCTTTTTTCGATGCGGGCGCAGGATATACGCAGCGCCGCCAAAGCGGCCGCATGATCGTCAGCGGCAAAACCGGGTAGCGTGTCAAAGCTTGTCGCGCGCAGATAAAAACCGTCTTCGGGCGGCGGTAATTCGGCCGGTTTTTTTTCACCCTCGCAAGCGGCAAGCATCAACAGCGCCAGCATCGGCGCGGCCCAGAAACAGCGGCGCGGTTGATACGGCATGGATTATTTTTCGGCGGCGCGGGTTTCGATGAGCGTCCAGTTCGGATCGGACGCGCGGGTATCGCGGGTGAAGGTCCAGATATCCTCGACGCTGAAAACGCGATCCGGGTTGCCGTCAATCACGTTACCGCTGGCATCACGGGTGACCGATGTTTCCTCCACATCGAAATCAACCGTCACATAGGCCATGGTGCCGCCCAGATGCGCTTCGACAATGCGGGCGGATTTGATGCGGTGGATGGTGAGCTCGTGCGTCTGTCCCAGCGCTTCGCGGTTTCTGACGCCCGCGGCGAAATCGGCAAATAGTTTGGGGCTGAGCAGGGGACGCAGCGTATCCAGATCGCCGCGGCTATAGGCCATCACAATCATTTCAAATGCCGCGCGCGCGCCCTGCATGAAGCTGTTGATTTCGAAATATCCGTCAGCCGCGGCAATTTCGCGCAGACCCGCTTCGATACGGCCATCCGTATTGGCGCCGGCGTCGATATGCCCCTCTGCGCCCGCGAGGGCGACGACGTTATCTTGCATCGGGCGGGCATCCAGCGTAATGCCTTCACGCTCCACCGGCGATTCCGGCTGCGCGGCAGGGTCATAGGGGTTGCGGCGTTCACGCTCTTCGCCGTGGCGGGTGCCCAGAACGGCATTCAGGCGGTAAATCAAAAACGCCGCAATCAGCGCGAAAATAAGAATGTCGATATACACGTCGGCAATGTCCTGTCTGGTCGAGGTTTCCGGCGGCAGGCCCGCGGGGCTTGCATGGGTGCAGTCTATATTATAAGAATACGGCTATCCAGCGTCAGAGGCTAGAAATCCACCGGTTTAGACATAGTCCGGCCCCGCGCGATGCGCAAGCCCTGTCACCGTCATAACAAAAACAAAGCGCTGAAATGAATATCTTTTTTAAACTTTTCCTGCTGCTGCCGCTCATCGAAATCATCGGTTTTATCGCGATTGGCGGTAAAATTGGTCTTGGCTGGTCGCTGCTGTGGCTTATCGGCGCGGCGGTTTTGGGCACCTACGTGCTGCGCGGACAGGGCGGCGTGTGGTCGCGGGTGCAAACAGCGGACGACGATCTTTTCGTGGTCGAGGGCATGTTTGACGCGGTTTGCCTGCTGCTGGCGGGGCTTTTGCTGATTTTTCCCGGCTTTATCAGCGATTTTATGGCGCTCGGCTTGCTGGCGCCGCAGTTGCGCCGCCTGTTTTTCCAGCGCCTGCAAAAAAATCCCGACGGCTTCATCCGCCGTCATGCCCGTTTCAACCAAAAAACCCGCCACGGCGGCATGACGCAGGAAACCACCATTATCGAAGCAGAATATACCGAAATCGACACCGCACACCGCCCGAGCGAACCGCCGCAAAGCTTGCCGCCGCAAAACGGCAAACAATGACCTTATGTAAAGGGATTCGCGCTTGCGCCCATAGCGGCAGGGTGCTACCCCTGAAACATATATTTTAAATCGACATGCGGCGCCGCTCGCCGCGATGATGACGCCCTTACAAGGATTCACAGCATGACCAACACACCGCAAGCACCGCAAGCGAACGACGCCGCCCCCGGCATCCAGATCGTCGCGCAGTACATCAAGGACCTGTCGTTCGAAAATCCGAACGCGCCCGAAAGCCTGGTGAGCGGCTGGCCGCAGCCCGATACGAACGTGCAAATCTCGCTGCGTCACCAGCAGGTGCGTGAAGATGCTTATGAATGCAACGTGCATTTCCGCATCGAAGCGAAGAAAAAAGACGACGGTAAGGTCTGCTTTATCATCGACCTCGCCTATGGCGCGCTTGCGATCCTCAAAAACATCCCCAAAGAAAACCACCAGCCCGTGGTCATGGTTGAAGTGCCCAAACTGCTGTTCCCCTTCGTGCGCGAAATCGTGGCCAGCATGACATCGAAGGGCGGGTATCCGCCGCTGTACCTGACGCCGATCAGCTTCGAGACCATCTACGTCAACGAAGTCAAACGCCTGCAGGCTGAAAAAGACAAAAAATCCGCCGCGAACTAATCTACGCCGGATACAAATAAAAAGCCGCCCGTCAACGGGCGGCTTTTTTGTGAGAGAAAGGCCCCTAGCCTTCCGCTTTTTTTGCGGCGGACCAAAGGTTGTCTTTCACTTTTTCGATGAATTTTTCGTGGGCGGCGATTTCGGCCTCCGTGGGCGGAAAGCTGCGCTGCGGACGGTCCTGACGTTTGATGCTGGCATTCAGCTGCGCCGACGTTGCGGCGGCCTCCGCCGCAAGACCAAGACCATGCTGGCGGCCGCCAAGAAGTTCCAGATACACCTCTGCCAGCAGCTGCGCGTCGAGAAGCGCGCCGTGCAGTTTGCGCTCCGTATTGTCAATTTTAAAGCGGCGGCACAGCGCATCGAGGTTGGCGGGCTGGCCCGGGAATTTTTTTCGCGCCATCAACAGCGTATCCACCACGCGCGTCATGGACAGCGGCTTGGGAAAGCCCGCCATCTTCAATTCCGCGTTGATGAATTTCATATCGAATTCGGCGTTGTGAATAACCAGCGTCGCATCGCCGATGAAATCGAGAAAGTCGCCGACCTTTTCCGTGAACAGCGGCTTGTCTTGCAGAAATTCCGTTGTCAGGCCGTGAATACGCACGGCATCCGACGGTACATCGCGCTGCGGGTTCAGATACACGTGAAAATGATTGCCCGTCGGCAGGTGGTTCAAAAGCTCGACGCAGCCGATTTCAATCAGGCGGTGGCCTTCCGACGGCTCGAAGCCGGTGGTTTCGGTATCGAATACGATTTCGCGGATATCGGCCATGGTTAATGCCTCCCGTTCGTCGGGGGCGCGGCGCGCGGCTTTTGCGGCGGCACAATCGTATCCACGATTTTTTTCAACTGTTCGCGCGTATCGTCCAGACTGATATCCGTGGTCACGATATAATCGGCACGGGCGCGTTTTTCGGCATCCGGTATCTGCTGCGCAAGGACATGCGCGAAGCGCTCTTCGGTCATGCCGGGGCGCGCCATCACACGCGCTTTTTGCACATCGGCAGGGGCGGTCACGACCAGCACGGCATCCACCCGCTTCTCCCCGCCTGTTTCAAAAAGCAGGGGGATATCAAAAACGACGAGTTTATGGCCTTTGTGTTCCATCTCCGCGCGGAAGGCGGCGCTATCCTGCTGCACCATCGGATGCAATATCTGCTCCAGCGCTTTTTTCTTCTCCGCATCGCCGAATACAATCTGGCCCAGCGTTTTGCGGTCGATGAAATCCTGTCCCTGCGCATCCTGCAGCACGCTTTCGGGGAAGAGCTTGCCGACGGGGCCCACGCCCGCGCCGCCAGCGGCCAGCAATTTATGTACCGTCGCATCGGCGTCATGCACGGGAATGCCCATATCCTTGAGCATATTCGACACCGTCGATTTGCCCATGCCGATGGAACCTGTGACGCCGAGGACAATCATGCCGCGGCCTTTCGCATATCTTCATAAAGTTCCAGCGTGACCTCGGGGTCTTGTCCGAACCATTCGCGGAACCCAAGGCGCGCCTGATTGAGCAGCATGCCCAGCCCCTCGACCGTCGGATTGCCGCGCGCGCGCGCCGACATCAACAGCGGCGTCATTAGCGGGCGATAAACAAGGTCACATACCGCCGCATCGACCGGCAGCGTCGAGAGATCCAGCTCCAGCGGCGGCTGGCCGATCATGCCGAGCGAAGAGCCGTTCACCAGCATCGTCGCGCCCGTGAGCGCCTGCTGGCGGTCTTCCCATTTATAAACTTCTGCGTTGAGTTCAAGGCCGCTAACGATTTTCTCCGCGCGCTCCGGCGTGCGGTTGACGAGGGCGAAATGCTTGGCACCCGCATCTTTCAGGGCGGAGATGACGCCGCGCGCGGCGCCGCCAGTGCCCACAACGACGACTTTGTCGCCGCGCCATTCGGGGAATTGCGCCTTGAGGCTTTCCATGAAGCCAAATCCGTCGCTGTTATAGCCTTTGAGCTTGCCGTCTTTGACCACGACAGTATTGATGGCGCCGGAAACCAGCGCGCTGTCATCATGGCTGTCCATCAGCGCCATCGCCTCTTCTTTGAGAGGGATGGTCAGATTGCAGCCGGCATAATCGTTATCGATGAGCATCTGCATCGCGTCTTTGAGCTGGTCCAGCGTGACCGGCATGGCGTTATACGTCGCGTTGACGCCGTGACGCGCAATCCAGTACCCCATGATACGGGGGGAGAGCGAATGTTCGATCGGCCAGCCCATGACGCAGGCCTGTTTCAGTTTCGCTTCTGGCATTGGGTTTCCTTTTCTTGTTGTTTGCCGTCGTTACGGCTGGCAAGGCTTTCACGGTGAAGGTCGAGCAGCGAGAGTATTTCGGCTGCCGTTTCCTCGACCGAACGGCGGGTGACGTCAATCACCGGCCAGCTCATGCGGTTATAAAATTTGCGCGCCTCGGCCACTTCGGCCTCGACATGCGCGGGCTCCAGATAATCGGTTTCGCGCCGCTCGCCCAGCTGTTTCAGACGGTTGCGGCGGATATCGATGAGCCTGTCGGGCGATGCCGTCAGCGCGACGAACAGCGGGGTTTTCAAATCCAGCACGCGTTCAGGGAACGGCACACCCGGCACATAGGGCACGTTCGCCGCCTTGACGCCGCGGTTGGCCAGATAAATGCAAGTCGGCGTTTTCGATGTGCGCGACACACCGACCAGAATGACATCGGCCTTGCCGAGGTCGCGGTCGCTTTTCTGCCCGTCATCGTGATGCAGCGCGTAGTCGACGGCATCCATGCGCGCGAAATATTCTTCGTTAAGCTGGTGTTGCAGCCCCGGCTCCGCGCGGCTTTGCATGCCGAAAGAAACGCTCATCAAATCCAGCACCGGATGCAGGATCGACAGCGTGCGCACGCCCAGTGCCTGACAATGTTTTTCGAGCGTCTTGGCGAGCCCCTCGTCCACCAGTGTATAGAGCACCAGCCCCGGATTTTGCCGGATGCCCTCCAGCACGGCGGGCAGCTGGCGCTGCGCGCGGATCAGCGGCCAGAAATGCTGTTCGGTTTCCACGCCTTCAAACTGGGCAAGGCAGGCCTTCACCACGCTGTTCAGCGTGCCGCCGGTCGAATCCGAAATCAGATGCAGATGGAATTTGGTCATGCCTTCCGCGGGCGTTTTGAAGTGGATACCTGTTGTGCCAATCCCCGCAGTTTATTGCAAGGCGTCACTCGCGCAAAGTCATGAAGTTGTTTACATAACCATATTGACAAAAACCAGCCCTGCCTTTAGGCTCGGGTCATCCCTTATGATATGAATAATGCACATTTCACGCGCAGGAACAGACGCCATGACGGATCCGCTTTCAGACCTTTTTTCCTACTACGGCCGCCGCCCGAACCAGTTCTTTTTGCACGAGCTGCAGGAAATGCTCTGCCCCGCGCCGGACAGCACATCGCAAGCCCGCTCCAGCACGCTGGATTTCAACACATCGCGCGGCGTGACCAGCAGCGACGGCACCCGCCGCGCGAGCTATAGCCTGCAAAAAAGCAAGGATGGCAACAGCATCAGTTTGCAGGTCAGCATCCGCAGCGACGGGCGCGTATATGAAACCAGCCTCAGCGCCGTGCGCGTGCGCAAAGACAATCTTTTCGAAATTCAAAGCCTGACGTTCGACAACAAAAAAGAAAAACTCGGCCACCGCTGGGAAATCACCTCGGTGCTTGGCTTCATCGGCAAAAACCATTTGCAAAAAATCTGCGAAGGCCGCGTACCGCCGCCGCATGAAGAGCGCGGGAAATTCGGCAAACTGGGCCGGTTCTGGAGCCGCTGCCTTTTCGACAACCCGCACCAGATGATGATGCCGCCATATTAATAAATACGCCTATTTTTAAAGGATATTTTGCATGTCACGCCCTGTCGTCGCGCTGTTTGCCGGCTCTTCCACGCCCAAAGATCCCGCCATCATGGCGGCGGCGGAAAAACTTGGCACCACGCTCGGCCAGCTGGGATTTGATTTGATTTACGGCGCGGGCACGCAGGGCGTGATGGGCGCCGTCGCCAAAGCCGCCGCCGCGGCCGGCAGCCATGTCACCGCCGTGGTGCTGGAAAAATACGCGCACGAAGAACAAATCGCAGGCGCCACCCTGATACAGGTCAAAACCGAACAGGAACGCTTCGCGCTGCTATCGTCGCACGGCAACCCTGTCGCCAGTCTGGTCATGCCGGGCGGGCCCGGCGCGCTGCGCGAGGCGCTACAGGGACTTGAAAAAGCCATCTACGACAACGGGGCGCCCGTGGTACTGATCGAGGCTGGCCCCTATCTGGACGGCATTCGCCAGTATTTTTCGCTGGCGGTTGCGGGCGGGTTGATACGTGAAGACCGCGCGGGCAAGCTGCTGTCCATGCCGCCCGACGGGGATTTGAAAGCCCTGCTGTCGCCGCAGCAGAATCTTTCGCCGCGCCCTGCGCCGCCGCAACAAAAATTCTGACCTTACCCACGTCGATAAGATGACGAAAAACCCTTGAATTTCATAAGATTTTCTCTTATTTCAGGGGCATGGAAACGACGCATCACACAGACGCCATTATCATCGGCGCAGGCCCTGTCGGCCTTTTCGCGGTGTTCGAGCTGGGACTGCTCGACATCAAGGCGCATCTTATCGACATCCTCGACCGCCCGGGCGGCCAGTGCGCGGAGCTGTATCCCGAAAAACCTATCTATGACATTCCCGCGCTGCCCATCGTCACCGGCCAGCAGCTGACCGACCAGTTGATGGAACAAATCAAACCGTTTGGCCCGACCTTTCACCTCGGCCAGATGGCGACGCAGATTGAAAAAACCGATACCGGCTGGCGCGTCACCACCGACGCCGATACCGTCATCGAAGGCAAAGTTGTGATTATCGCCGCGGGCGGCGGCAGCTTTACGCCCAAAAAGCCGCCGATTGCCGGTATCGAACATTTCGAAGGCACGTCGGTTTTTTATGCCGTGCGCAAACGCGAACAGTTTCAGGGAAAGCATCTGGTGATTGCAGGCGGCGGCGATTCCGCACTCGACTGGACGCTGAATTTGCAGCCGATTGCAGCCTCCGTCACGCTTCTGCACCGCCGCGACGATTTCCGCGCCGCGCCCCACAGCGTCGCCAAAATGCGCGAACTGGTCGCGAACGGCAACATGAAGCTGGTGATTGCGAACCTGACGGGTCTGAACGGCACGGACGGTAAAATCGACAGCCTCGCCCTCACCTATGCCGATAAATCGGCGGGCAGCCTGCCCTGCGACACGCTGCTGGCGTTTTATGGTTTGACCATGAAACTGGGCCCCGTGGGGGCGCTGTGCGAAAAGCTGGGCATCGTGCTCAAAGACGGCCTCATCCCCGTCGATACCGAAAAATTCGAAACCAGCGTCAGCGGTATTTTCTCGATTGGCGACATCAACTGGTACCCGGGCAAGCTGAAGCTCATCCTCTCGGGCTTCCACGAAGGGGCGCTGATGGCGCAGCAGGCTTTCCGTTATGTCCATCCGGAGCGCAAGCTGCGGTTTGAATACACGACTTCAAGCTCGAATTTGCAGGAAAAACTTGGCGTTAAGTGATTCCGGTGGTGTAATATGCCGCAACTTTCGCGGCAAGACAGACAACCAGAATATGAATAATCAGCGTTTTGACATCCTTGGCTGCGCCCTACAGGGCATCCGCTCGGTTTTTGCCGAGTGGCGCTATTTGTCATCGATCGCGCTGGTTCCCGTCGGGCTCACCGCGCTGATTACGCTTTTCAAAGCCTACGGCATCGAGAACAAGACCCTGACCACGAACGTGCTTGCGACCTTGCCGACCTCGGCGCTGGCGGCGTGGTTCATGTTTCTGCAAACACGCCTTCTGGTATTCGGGGAGCGTGGCGGACAAAATTCCGCCGTCAGCGGCGATGAACGCCGCCGCGCGTTCGAGGCATCGATGATTTTGTGGCTGCTGACCAGCCTCGCCAGTCTTGGGTTTACCACTTTCGTCGCCTATTGGGGCGAACAAATGCAGCAGGGCGGCAGCACCGGCCTGACGGCTGTGGGCTATCTGATGCTGGGCGCGGCCTTCTGGGCCTTGCGATTTTCGCTGGTGCATATTCTGGGCGCGATTGGCTATTCCATTCGCAGCTACATTTACCGCGTCAATGGCGTCATGGTCTCGCTGCGCATTTTTGCGATGATGATGATTGTTTTCTTTCCGGTCAGCTTTGTCAGCGGCCCCGTCGCGCAGGCGCTTCTGGATGCGGCGCAGCGCGAGGCGCCGATGCTGCAGATATTTGGCCTTCAGCTCATTCTTTGCGCGCTGACTTTCATATTTCTGGCCTTTTTCAACGCGGCCGGCGTTTTTGCGCTGCGCGAGATGCTGAAGCTGGATGTTGCGGCGGCACAAGGAGACAAACGGTGAAAATCATCGTCAACGACCGCGAAGGCACCCGCCATGAACTGGACGCCATTGAAGGCTGGCGCGTGATGGAAATCATCCGTGATTACGGCATGAACGATGCGCGGCTTGGCATCAAGGCCGAATGTGGCGGCGCGCTCGCCTGTGGCACTTGCCACGTCTATGTCGCCAAACAATGGCAAGACAAAATCCCCCCCGCGAGTGAGGACGAGATTTACATGCTCGATGAAGCCTTCGAGGTGACCGAAGATTCCCGCCTCTGCTGCCAGATTATCATGAACGATGATATCGACGGCATCGAGGTCACGCTGGCCCCGGGCTCCGAACCCTGAGAAAATTGACGCAACCGAAAGTACATGGATATGAGCAATCTGGAAGCCCTGAAAAAGGAAATTGTCGAAACGGTCAAGGCCGCGAACGATATCCAATCCCTTGAAGAAGTCCGCGTGACCGCGCTTGGTAAAAAAGGCCGCGTGACCGACCTTATGAAGACTCTCGGCACCCTCTCGCCGGACGAGCGTAAGGAAATGGGGCAGGCCCTCAACCGCCTGAAAGACGAAATCAGCGCGGAAATTGACGCACGCGCCACCATCCTCAAGGCCGCTGCGCTGAATGCGCGGCTTGCGGCTGAAAAAATCGACGTTACCCTGACGCCCCGCCCCGAAAGCAAAGGCAGCATCCACCCCATCAGCCAGACCATCGAGGAGATGATCACCATCTTCGCCGATATGGGTTTCAGCGTTGCGGAGGGGCCGGAAATTGAAGACGATTTCCACAACTTCACCGCGCTCAACTTCCCGCCCGAACACCCCGCGCGCCAGATGCACGATACATTCTATCTGCCCGATGTCGCCGGCAAGACAGGCGATGCGGCAAAGCGTCTGTTGCGTACGCATACATCGACCGTGCAGGTGCATGTGATGCAAACGCAAAAACCGCCTATTCGCGTGATTATTCCGGGCCGCACCTTCCGCTCCGACTACGACATGACCCACACGCCGATGTTCCACCAGATGGAAGGCCTTCTTATCGACAAGGCGGCGCATATGGGCCACCTGAAGGGCTGCCTGATCGAATTCTGCAAACGCTTTTTCGAGGTCGACGACCTGCCGACGCGTTTCCGCCCGAGCTTCTTCCCCTTCACCGAGCCGTCGGCCGAAATGGATATCGGCTGCAGCCGCGACAAGGGCGAGCTGAAAATCGGCGCCGGTTCCAGCTGGCTGGAAATTCTCGGCTGCGGCATGGTGCACCCGAATGTGCTGAAAAACTGCGGCATTGACCCCGATGAATATCAGGGCTTCGCCTTCGGCATGGGGATCGAACGCGTGGCGATGCTGAAATACGGCATTCCTGACCTGCGCACCTTTTTCGAATCCGATCTGCGCTGGCTCAAACATTACGGCTTCGGCCCGCTGGAGCAGCCCAACAAGGCGCTTGGTTAAGAACACAGAACAGACGACAAGAGTTCACATACATGAAATTCACGCTCTCCTGGCTCAAAGATTTTCTTGATACGCCCGCGACGCTGTCGGAAATCACCGACAAGCTGACCGCCATCGGCCTTGAAGTCGAAGGCATCGACAACCCCGCCGAAACGCTAAAAGGCTTTGTCGTCGGGCATGTCGTCTCCGCCGCCAAACACCCCGATGCAGACAAGCTGCAATGTCTTGTGGTCGACACCGGCAAGGAAAAGCTGAACGTCGTCTGCGGTGCGCCCAATGCGCGCGCGGGGCTAAAAGGCGTTTTCGCCCCTGTCGGCAGCTATATCCCCGGCAGCGACCTGACGCTGAAAAAAGGTATGATCCGCGGGCAGGAATCGAACGGCATGATGTGTTCGGAGCGTGAACTGCTGCTATCCGAAGAACATAACGGCATCATCGAGCTGCCCGAAACCGCCGTGGCCGGCAGCGACGCTGCCGCCGCGCTGGGCCTTGACGACCCTGTGATTGAAATCAACCTGACGCCGAACCGCGGTGATTGCGCAGGGATTTACGGCATCGCGCGTGACCTTGCCGCCGCAGGCCTTGGCACCTTGCGCCCGCTGGCGCTGCCCAAACTGACGCCGACGTTCGAAAGCCCCGTCAAAGTATCCATTGCCGATACCAAAGCCTGCCCGCTGTTCATCGGGCGTTATATCCGCGGCGTAAAAAACGGGCCGTCGCCGGAATGGCTGCAAAAACGTCTGAAATCCATCGGTCAAAATCCGATTTCAGCGCTGGTCGATATCACCAATTACCTGACCATCGCCATGAACCGCCCGCTGCACGTATTCGATGCGGACAAGCTGAAGGGCAATATTCACGTCCGCGCCGCAAAATCCGGCGAAACGCTGACGGCGCTGAACGATAAAACCTATACCCTCGAAGACGGCATGACCGCCGTTTGCGACGACAGCGGCGTTCTGGGCCTTGGCGGCATCATCGGCGGTGTCCCGTCGTCCGTCACCGAGGCGACCGTGAACGTGTATCTGGAAGTTGCGTTGTTTGATACCACCCGCACCGCCATGACCGGACAAAAACTGCAAATCGACAGCGATGCGCGATATCGTTTTGAACGCGGTATCGACCCCGCCTTCGCCCATGACGGCGCAGCGATTGCCACGCAAATGATTTTGGATATCTGCGGCGGCGAGATCAGCGATATAGCTGTGGCTGGCAGCGCCCCCGATGCGCGCCGCGTGATTGCCTATGCCCCCGAACGCCTTAAACTGCTGGGCGGCATGGATCTGCCGGAGAGCCGGCAGAAAGCCATCCTCGCCGCCCTCGGCTTCGAGGTGGCGGATGCCGGTAAAGTCTGGAACATCAAAACGCCCAGCTGGCGCAGCGATGTCGAAGGCGCCGCCGATATCGTCGAGGAGATTCTGCGTATCGAAGGCTACGACAATATCCCCGCAACGACGGTGCGTCCCGGCGCAGATGAAAAAATCGAACCGCTGTCGCCGCTGGCAAAACGCGGCACGGTAGCGCGCCGCGTACTGGCGACGCGCGGCCTTTGCGAGACGATTACATGGTCGTTTCTTGACGAAGCTTCCGCCGACCTCTTCGGCGTCAACCGCCGCCAGAACAAAGCGGCCCTGACCCTGACCAACCCCATCAGCGTTGATTTGTCGGTCATGCGCCCGTCTATCCTGCCGAACCTGATTGCCGCCGCCGGCCGCAATGCGGACCGCGGCATCGGCAGCGCCGCGCTGTTCGAAATCGGCAACTGCTATTGGTCGGTCGAAGCCGAAGGGCAAGTCCTGAGCGCAACCGGCCTTCGCAGCGGCGATGCACGCCCCCGTCACTGGTCGGGCCCCGCACGCAGCGTGGATGTCTATGACGCAAAAGCCGACGCACTGGCCGTGCTGGAGGCCTGCGGCGTCAATACCGCCAACCTGCAAATCACTACGGATGCGCCGGAATGGTACCATCCGGGCCGTTCGGGCGCGCTGCGTCTCGGCCCCACGGTTCTGGCGTGGTTCGGGGAAATTCATCCCGCCGTACTGGCCGCCATGAAGCGCGACGAGGCCTATGCCGGTTTCGAGATTTTCCTGCCAAGCCTGCCGCAGCCGAAGAAAAAGGGCCCGCAAAAAGAACTGCTGCGCCCCTCCCCCTTCCAGCCGGTTGGCCGTGATTTTGCCTTCATCCTTGATGAAACCGTCGAGGGCGACAAGCTGCTGCGCGCCATTCGCGGGGCGGAGAAAAAACTGATCAGCCATGCCGAAATTTTCGACGTGTATCAGGGCAAGGGTGTCGAGCCGGGCAAAAAATCCGTCGCCGTCGCCGTAAGCCTGCAGCCCGCCGAAAAAACCCTGACCGACGAGGAAATCACCGCCGTCTGCCAGAAAATCGTCGAAGCCGTCACGGCACAGACAGGCGGCACGCTGCGCGGATAATTTCGCAGAAGCATCAAAAAAAGGGCGGCCCCGCAAGGCCGCCCTTTTTTGTTTCCCGCCATATACCGCGGGCAGAATTTACCGCGACTTCGTATGGTCGTCGATTTCATCCTTGATCTCTTCGGCGGCTTCTTCTGCCGCGTCTTTGACGTCATCCGCGGTACGCTCGATGGTGGCCTGCATGCGCTCCATCGGGGTTTGCGGTTTTTGCATACGCTCGTAGGTCAGCATGCCGACGACAACCGCCAGCACCAGAATAACCACATAAAGAATCGCGTTCTTTTTCATTTTTATCTCCTTTTTACAAGAACCGGAACGTCAACGCAGCAGCAGCGCGAAAGGTTCCTCAGCCGCGCACGATGCCTTCTTCGGCCAGCAAATCCTTTTTCGACAGTTTGCCGACCGCCGTTTTGGGCAATGGCAAATCGCGGATCACGATTTTCTTGGGCATTTCGGTCGGCGAAAGCTTGTCCTTGAGGAAAGCCTTCAGCGTATCAACGCTGACAGATTCGCCCGTGCGCAGTTTCACCCATGCCTGCACCGCTTCGCCGCGCAGTTTGTCGGGCACACCTGCGACGATACACTCCTCGACGGCGGGATGCGTGTATATAACCTCCTCGATATGCCGCGGATAAACGTTATACCCGCCCACCAGCACGAGATCTTTGACGCGGTCGACCAGATACACAAAACCGTCGGCATCCATATACCCGACATCGCCCGTATGCAGGCGGCCGTTTTTAATGACGGCAGCGGTTTCGGTATCGCGCTTGTAATAGCCCTTCATCATTTGCGGGCCGCTGACGACCACTTCGCCCTTCTCCTTGGGCGGCAATACGGTTTTTCCGTCTTCAAGACTGACAATCTCCACCACCGTTCCCGGAATGGGCAGGCCGATGGAGCCTGCGCGCGCTTTCTTGCTGTGCGGGTTGCACGTGGCGACAGGCGAAAATTCGGTAAGGCCGTAACCTTCGGCAATCAAGCGCACGCGTGTGCGCTCTTCGAATACGCGCTTGACATCGGCCGGCAGCGGCGCACCGCCGGAGAGGCAGAATTTCAAACAGCTGAAATCATGCTCAGCCACACGGCTATCGTTGGCAAGGGCGATATACATCGTCGGCACGCCCGCCATATAAGCCGGACGGTGGTCGCGGATAAGTCCCAGCACTTCGGCAACGCCGAATTGCGGTTGCAGCAGCATTTGCATGCCCTTCATCAGCGGCATATTCATTGCGACCGTCATCGCAAATACATGAAACAGTGGCAGCACGACGATCATGCTGTCCTCGCCCTCGGCGGCGGTGTGATACCAATAGCTCTTTTGCAGGGCGTTGGCGTAGAGGTTTTTATGCGTCAGCATCGCGCCCTTGGGCACGCCGGTGGTGCCGCCGGTATATTGCAAAACCGCGATATCCTCGTCGGCATCGATACTGACGGATTTCGGACGGTCACCCACCTGCAAAAGATTGGCAAAGCAGGTGATGCCCGCCGCTTCTTCGGCTATTGTCGGGGCGCGCAAGTCTTCGGCGGCGGGACAGACGATAAGGCGTTTAAGGCGGGTTTTTTGCATGATGCCCGCCGCCTTGTCTTTCAGCGCGGGAATATCCAGCGTCACCATGAAATCGGTTTCGCTGTCTTCGACCTGCGCCATCAAATCGCGCTCGACGTAGACGGGGTTATAATTCACCACCGTCGCGCCCGCTTTGAGGATGGCGAAGTACATCACCACGCCCGCCGCGCTGTTGGGCATGAAAAGCCCGACCTTGATACCCTTGCCCACCCCGAGGGCCTGCAATCCCGCCGCGGCGCGGTTGGCGAGCGCGGCCAGCGATGCGTAATCATACACAGCCGACGGCGTGCGCAGCGCGGGGCGCGCAGGCCATTTGGCGGCGCTGTCATCCAGCAAGCTGAACAGCGGCACCGCAGGCACATCCAGCGCGGCAGAAACACCCTCGGCATAATTGCGGACCCAGGGAAAATCCTGACTTTGTTCAGATAGGCTGGAGGCAGCATCCATACGCAGGGCGTTCGACATGTTTTCGTCCTTCGTGTTGTCTATAGGTTGGCGTGTTCTCTGTGGTTCGGGTTTATTTCCGCTCGATACCTTCTTCGGCAAGAAGGTCCTTGCGCGAAAGCTTGCCCACCGCCGTTTTCGGCAGCGGCTTGTCCCGCACAATGATTTTGCGCGGCATTTCGATGGGGGAAATCTTGTCGTGCAGGAACTGAAGCAGCATCTCTTCGCTCACCTGCGCACCTGCGGCGGGTTTGACCCAGGCCCAGACGGTTTCTCCGCGTTCGGGGTCGGGCACGCCCGCGACGATGCACTCCTCGACGTCTTTGTGCAGATAGATGGCTTCTTCGACAATGCGCGGATAGACGTTATAACCGCGCACGATAATCAAATCCTTGATGCGATCGACAAGGAACAGATATCCCTCGTGATCCAGATAACCGACGTCGCCGGTATGCAGGCGGCCATTTTTAATGACCTCCGCCGTCGCTTCGGGTTTTTTATAGTAGCCCTTCATCACCTGCGGGCCGCTGATGCAGACCTCGCCCTTCTCGCCGACGGGCAGAACGGCGCCGGTGTCGCGGCAAATGATTTCAATCACGGTGCCCGGCACCGGCATACCGACGGAGCCCGCTTTGCGCTTGCCAATCGCGGGGTTAAAGCTGGCACCCGGCGACGTTTCGGTCAGGCCGTAGCCTTCGGCCAGCGCCTGCGAATGGGTTTTTTCTTCGAACAGGCGTTTGACATCCATCGGTAGCGGCGCGCCGCCGGAGATGCAGAACTTCAGGCACGAAAAATCATATTTACCGACATCCGGCGAATTGGCGATGGCGTTGAAAATCGCCGGCACGGCAGGGAACATCGTCGGGCGGTGCTTTTTAATTGTTTTCAGCACCTCTTCCAGATCGAATTTCGGGTGCAGAATAATCTTGGTGCCCGCCTGTACGGAGCAGTTCATGACCACCGTCATCGCAAAAACGTGGAACAGCGGCAAAACGCCGACAATCGTTTCCTTGCCGGGTTCAATGGTTTTCACCCATTTCAAAATCTGTTCCATGTTGGCATAGAGATTGGCATGGGTCAGCATCGCGCCCTTGGGCACGCCGGTCGTGCCGCCGGTATATTGCAGCACGGCGACATCTTCTTCGGGATCGATGACGGGCATGTCGACTTTGCCGTCGTTATTGATGATATCGCTATAGGATATGCGGCGGTCATCCCAGACGACCTTGGCGATGTCTTTGCGCTTGGCAAGTGGGAACAGGAAGTTTTTCGGGAAGGGCAGCGCCGCGCCAAAGGGGCAGATGATGACTTTTTTCAGCTTGGAGTAATGCAGCGCGTGATTCATTTTATCGCACAGCATTTTCAGATCGACCGTCACCATGATGTCGGTGTCGCTGTCATCAATCTGGCTGACCAGTTCGTGGTCTACATATAGCGGGTTATAATTCACCACCGTGCCGCCAGCCTTGAGAACGCCGTAGTAGAACATGATAGAATACGGAGTATTGGGCAGGAAAAGTCCAACCTTCACCCCCTTGCCGACGCCGATTTTTTGCAAACCCGCGGCGACGCGATCGACCATCGCGCCCATTTCGGCATAGGTCCAGCTGCGGCCCAGAAAATCGCACAAGGGCTTATCGGCAAAAATTTTCGCCGCCTGATCCATGACATGGAACAGCGGTTTTTTATTCAGCGGCGCTTTCCACGAAATGCCCTGCGGATAGAATTTTTCCCAAATCCATTGCTGGCCGTCGAACAGCGGCACCGGCGCGGGAGAGGAAGAAACAGGAGAAGAAGGAGTCTGGGTCATTGCTTGTGCTGCCTTGGCCATGGGGAGAAGCTCCGGTAAAACATCAATGAATAAATTTGTGCATATAGCCAGATACTATAAAGGCTTTCGCCGCGAAGCTAAAGCACCGATAGGGCTAATATTCTTTTGGGGTTATGGCATGATGCGGCGCAGAACAAAAACCGCGCGCATCGGGCAATGTTCAGCGGCGCGGCATGGGCGATTTTTGTTTTTTCTGAAACGCCGCGATATTCGCGCGACGGTAATCGGCCAGCGTTTGCGCACCCAGCGCCGCGGTCACGCGGTCGATAACAATTTGCGCACGTTTGGATGGTTTTTGCTGGGGCTGCATGAAACCGGTGTTGTGCCCGTTTTCATACGGGAAGGGAAAGTCATACTGCGCCGCCGTCACATCGAATACAGCGCCTGCGCCGCGTTTACCCTCTTTGGGCCCGCGTATCCACCAGTGCGTCTCACGCGCAAAACCATTACCAGTCTCACGCGCAAAATGAGAACCCGCGTCGCGCTCCGCCTTTGTGCGGTCGGCGCCGAAGTGCATACGTCCATCAGACGTGACGGTATAGCCGCAGACAACAGGTATGAAGCCCGCCGCCTTGCCGCCCGCGATATGATAGAAAGCTTCGGAGGCCACGGCGCAATGCCCCGTTTCGACCGGATCGCCGGGTTTCAATCCGGCGCGGTACTGCGCGCTCAAGAGGTCAGGCGTCAGCGCGGCGATAATCGCACGCTTGATCTCGGCAAATCCGGTCATATCCGGTCACGGGCCTTCGCGTTTTTCATTTAAAAATATGGATGCCTTATCCATAACGGCGCAGGATGCGCGAGTCAAGGCCAGACGGACGCAGCGGGCGCCGCGCTGAAAACAAACATTTTTTTGGCACCAAATCCGGCGCCGCCTAAGCGGCATCAGCTGTCGATACGCAAAATATCCGGCGGGTAGCGGCCTTCAGCAATATCCACGATATGCTTCGGCAGGATGACCGGAAAAATGAAATCCGGCGTGACCGCCGCATCGGCCGGTTTCCACCAGCGCATGTCGGATACGAATTTGCGTTCGATCTGCGTATGCCCCGCCGTTGAAATATCGCTGCGCGCCGTATGCGCCACAAAATATTTTTCATCGATATGCAGAATATCGCCATAGAACATCAAATCAACCTTGCGGTGCCAGACCTGCGGACCGGTTGTGATATCGGTATGTCCGGTTTCTTCGAAAATTTCGCGGCGCAGGGCGTCCATGATGTCTTCACCCTCGTCGATGCCGCCGCCGACTGTGCCCCAGTAATCACCCGCGAGCGGCTGGCCGCCGACAGGATGAATATTCGGATCGTTTTTGTATTTGAACAACAAAAACTTACCCGCTGGGTTGAACAGCAGCGCACGCACGGTATATCGGGTTTTACGGGACATCTGGCCTCTCTCTGATTTTACTTTTTTATGCTGTTGGCGCGCGCGGCACAACTATCTTTGATAACAAAGAAAAGGCTGGCAGCGGATTTCTTCCGGATGCCAGCCTTGAAGTTGGGTTAGTACAGGTTAAGAGTAGGGTGGTCAAGCGTAAGGCGTGGAGGAAAATACCGTCCGGCGGGCCCTTTCGAACAAAGCCGTAAAGGCAGGGTTAGAAAGGAAAGACGGCATCGATGAATTGCTGTCCGTAGCGCGGCTGCTGGATTTCGCTAACCTGACCACGGCCGCCGTAGGAAATGCGCGCTTCGGCGATTTTTTCATACGAGATGGAGTTGTTGTTGATGATATCTTCCGGGCGGATAACGCCATCCAGCGTCAGTTCGCGCAGTTCATAGTTCACGCGCACTTCCTGCTGGCCGCGGATGATGAAATTGCCGTTCGGCAGCACCTGCGTAATCATGGCGGCGATTTTGAGGCGGATTTCCTCCTCGCGCTTGATTTTACCATCGCCCGTGCTGGTCGAATTCGTGCTCATGCCGACAAGGTTGCTGGGATCAACACCGCCCGGCAGGACTTTGCCCAGATACCCTTCGAAACCGGCCAGATTGGGAAGACCCGTCTGTTCGGTACCGTTGCGCTGGCGCTCGGTCTTGTTTTTCATGTCGGCCTCGTCCGCGATATCGATATTGACCGTCAGAATATCGCCGACTTTATGCGCGCGCTGGTCCTTGAAAAACGTCTGGCGGCTGGGCTGCCACAGGGAATTGGCGTTGGTATTGGCGGCAGGCTCGCTGGGCATTGGCAGCTTGATAAGCTCGGGGTTGTTGGCGGTGTTCTGTGCGGTCTGGATACCGCTCATGGCCGGCGCCTTGCCGATGTTGGAAACGCGGTCGGGAATGCCGCAGGCGGAGAGCATCAGTACCGAAGCCAGCGACATCGCAAGCGTGAGGGATCGTGCGGGTTTAAAAACCTTTTTCATGGGAATTACTCCTAACTAACCTGTACTTTTTTTGTTTTTGTAGTGCCGACAAGAGCCTTGCAAGAGCCGTGCCTGTTTTCAGGCTTCCGGCATTTTTGCGGCGATTTAGCTGCCCGCAACGCGGACGGAAACCGCCTGCATGCCGGTCACGACAGCATCCAGCACCTGACGGGATGACATATTCATGACCTTGACCAGCGCACCGGAGGCGCCATTTTCCAGAGCGCGCGCCTGCGTGGTCAGATGGATAGGCCCGCTTTGCAGGGTCACGGTCACGATATCGCCTTTTTTGACCAGCGTGGGCTGGACGATATCCCCTGCGGCAACCGCGCGCAGGGCGGGCAAGTTACGGCGCGGCGAGAGGCCGATCAGCTGCGCCTCGTCAATCACGGTATTGGCGGCGACCTCGGCGGCACGCACATCCACACGGGTGATATCGGATGCCGTGATGATATCGCCCATACGCTTGGGCTGGCTCAAAACAGGCAACGACGTCAGCAGATACAGCTGCCCGCTGACATCGCGGCGCACGCCTGCTGCCGACAGGGTGGCGCGGAACATCCCGCGCGCGAGGTCATAGCGCAGATCTTCGATTTCAAGCGCGGCAACCGCCTGCGGGGGGATGTAGAAAACACTGCCGCGGCTGTCGAAAACCGTTTCGAAACGCTGGCCCGGCAGCGCTTCGGCCAGTTTGGCCTGCAGCGCGGCTTCGATCTGGAAGCGGTCGATTTCCTGCGCATCGCGGCGGATAACCGTTTTTTCCATGCCGTTTTGCGAGCGCCAGCCGAAACCGAAAGCATTGGAAATGCGCGTCAGATCATGCGCCGACAGCACCATTTCCGAACCCAGCGCCGGCGACGGTGCCAGTTCATGCCCAGCATAGCGGCCGGCGCCGTCAAAGACATCGCCGACGGTGATGACATTGGCGGCAACGATGGCTTCGCCGCGCGGCGTGGCGACATCGCCCGCCCAGGCTTTGCCGATCACGATGACCGTCATAACCAGCGCCATGAACATATTCTTGCCGGTATCGGCGGTGACGGCGACAAGCGTTTTTGCAGTGTTTTCTGTGTGTTTCATATCCGGTCTCCCAACCCTTATGACTGTTTCCCATCAAGCGCTGCGGCGGCCCTTCCCGGGGCAGCCGCACGCGCCGCCGTTACCTCAGGTTCGAAATCGTGGACAGCATTTCATCACCCGTCTGGATGATTTTCGAGTTCATTTCATACGCGCGCTGCGCCTGAATGAGCGAGGTGATTTCCTGCACGATGTTCACGTTCGACGTTTCAAGCGCGCCCTGTTCCAGCTGGCCATATCCGGGTTCGCCCGGGTTGCTGACGACGGCGGTGCCCGACGCTTCGGTTTCCATCAGGATGTTGTTACCGATGGCTTCAAGGCCCGCATCGTTGGCAAAAGTTGCCAGCTGGATCTGGCCGACGTTGGTCAGCGCCGTCTGGTTTTGCAGCTTGACCAGCACCTCGCCCGACGCGTTGACGGTCACGTCAACCGCATCCGGCGGAATGGTGATACCGGGCTGCACGTCATAACCTTCGGAGGTCACCAGCTGACCGTCCTGATCCAGCTGGAAGGAGCCATCACGGGTATATCCCGTCTCGCCGCTCGGCAGGGTGATCATGAAATAGCCTTCGCCCTTGATAGCGACGTCGAAGGGGTTACCGGTCATTTGCAGCGCGCCCTGTTCGTTGATGCGGTAGACCGAACCCGCTTTAACACCCAGACCTTGCTGGATACCTGCGGGAACCGTCGTGCCCTGGTCGGAAGACGACGCACCGGGGCGCACTTTGGTCTGATAGAGCAGATCCTGAAATTCCGCGCGCTGGCGTTTGTAGCCCGTGGTGGTCATGTTGGCGATGTTGTTGGAAATCACGTCGACGTTGAGCTGCTGTGCGAGCATCCCGGTGGCGCCGATATCGAGGGTCAATGACATGTGGTTTCTCCTTGTCTGTGGTCAGACGTTAAACTTGAGTCAATTTCTGGATGGCGCTGCGAATACGTTCGTGGTCGTTTTGCAGCATGCGCTGTGCGGACTGGTACGACCGCAGGATTTCGATCATGCGGTTCATTTCAATAACGGGGTTGACGTTCGCATTCTCGGTAAAGCCTTGTACGATGCGTATATTTTCAACCGGCTGTTCGGCCTGTCCGGCGGCGTCAAACAGGTTTTCACCCGTGCGGGTCATCGCCTGTTCGTTTTCGACGGTGGCAACCTTGATGCGGCCGATGGTGCCGAATTCGCTGGTGATCTCGCCGTCTTCGGTGATGCGGATTTGCGTGGCGTCTGCCTGCACCAGAATGGGCTCGTTGTTTTCGTTCATAACGGCATAGCCGTTTTTATTGACCAGCTGGCCGTTGGCATCGAGCGTAAAACCCCCGTCGCGGGTGTAGCGCAGGCCGCCCGGCGTTTGCAGAACAAAATAACCGCGGTCTTGAAGAGCGACGTCGAAGGGGTTGTGCGTTTGGGTGAGCGAGCCGACAGAAAGATCGCGGTAGCTGCCGCTGTTCGTCGACTGGCGAATGACATCGCCGCCGCGCGGCTGGGTCATGTATTCACTGAACAGCGTTTGCTGCGCGCGGTAGCCCGGCGTGCTCATGTTGGCCAGGTTGTTGGCCGTGATATTCATCTGCTGCTGCAGCGAGAGCTGCTGTGATAGTCCGATGTAGGATACGTTCTCCATAGCCATCCACCTTTACTTGCTGTGCCTGTCCGCATTTTTATGTTTATCGGTGTGCTGAACAGACGTCTTAACCTGCGGAAGACTTTGCAGAAACTGTGCCAGTTTGATTTATTTAATAAAATCAATATCTTAAATAAAGGCCTGCCCGCCGCTGTCCCGCACCACCACGCGCACCGCCGTTCCGCGCAGAACCAAGCGGGCATTTTTTGCCGCGCGGTGCAAAGCTGGAGGATTTTCTGCAATTTTAGAAAAACTGATTATTTAGGAAGCCGTTTGTTTTGCTGATAAAATGAACTGACAGGCACCTTCAATCTGTGGCACGATATGTGCAGGGTTTTGAGGAGTTTATGCGCGGTCTTTCACTTTGAAAGCGGCGCTTTTCATAAAAGCAGGGGATCATGGCAAGCGACAGCAAAGAAGAAGTCCCGCTTTCCGCCGATGGCGCGGAGGCTTTGGGCGCGGCAGAGGAAAGCCGCTTCAGCGCGAAAAAAATCGTGCTTTTTGTTCTGGTGCCTTTGATGGTCATCGGCGGCGCGCTCGGCGGCGCTTATAAAATGGGCTACCTCGACAAAGTCCTGCCCAGCCACGAAGTCGATTGCGCCACCGTCAAGGAAGGCGATGATGCCTATGCGGGCTGCATCGAAAAACTCGCCAAAGCGTCCGAAGGACCGGGTACATTCATCGATGTCCCGCCGATTGTGGTTAACCTCAGCACCACCGGCCGTCAGCCACGCTTTTTGCAAATCAAGCTGAAGGTGGAGCTGGAAAGTCCCGCCGACCAGAAACCGTTTGAAGCCGTCATGCCCCGCGTCGTCGACCAGTTCCAGACTTTTTTGCGTGAGCTGCGCGTCGATGACCTCAACGGCTCTGCCGGTCTTTACCGTATGAAAATCGAACTGCTGAACCGCGTGCGCGCCGCCACCCCCGATGTGAAGGTGCGCGACGTTCTTTTTCAGGAGATGCTGGTACAATGACGGAAACAACCGAAAAAACCCGCACAATCAAGCCCGAGGATATGGTCGAACAGGAAGGCCGCATTCTCGATCAGGATGAAATCGACAGCCTGCTGGGCTTTGGCGATGATACCGGCAATACAAGCAAGACCGGCATCATGGAGCTTATCAACTCCGCGCTCGTCAACTACGAGCGCCTGCCGATGCTTGACGTCGTGTTCGACCGTCTGGTGCGCCTGATGTCGACCAGTCTGCGCAACCTGACATCCGATAACGTCGAGGTCAGCCTCGACCATATCTCCTCCGTACGCTTCGGTGACTATCTCAATTCCATTCCCCTGCCCGCGATGCTGAGCATTTTCAAGGCGGAGGAATGGGACGACCGCGGCATGATGGTCGTCGACAGTGCGCTGATTTATTCGATTGTCGACGTTCTGCTGGGCGGACGGCGCGGCACATCGGCGCTGCGCGTCGAAGGCCGCCCCTATACCACCATTGAAACCAAGCTGATCGAACGTCTGGTGCAGGTCGTGCTCAACGACCTCTCCGCAGCTTTTGACCCGCTGTCGCCGGTGTCGTTCCGCATGGAGCGCATCGAAACCAACCCCCGCTTCGCCACCATCACCCAAAGCAACAACGCGGGCGTGCTCGCGCGTTTGCGTATCGACATGGGTGACCGCAGCGGACGTATCGAAATCATGATTCCCTATGCGACGCTGGAGCCTATCCGCGAAATCCTTCTCCAGATGTTCATGGGCGAAAAATTTGGCCGTGACAGCATTTGGGAAAGCCACCTGACGCGCGAACTGTTCCAGACCGATATCCATCTTTCGGCCATTCTGGGTGAAACCAGCGTATCGCTGAACGATATTCTGAACTGGAAAGTCGGCTCGACCGTTGTTCTCAACACGCGTCCCGACGACCTGATTGAAATGCGTGTCGGGCAGCACCCGATGTTCATGGCGAAAATCGGCCAGAAACAGGGGCAGATCGCCGCCAGCATCGAGGAATACATCGAACCCAAGCAAGAAGAGGAATAAGCCATGCCCTCTCTCGGCCTTGTGCTTGACATCGTGCTTTTGGGCGCCATCGGCGCGGCGATGCACCGCGCATGGATTTTGTCGCGCCAGTTCGAACAGGCCAGAGCCGACCGCGCCGCCTTCGAACAGCTGATATCCGCGCTGAATATCGCCGCAGGGCGCGCCGAAGAGGCTATCGACGGCCTGAAAGCCGCCGTCAGCGATGCGGGCGACAGCCTGCAATCGAAGGTCAACGCCGCCCGCGCGCTTGAAAGCGAGCTTGAAATCATGCTGCAGGCCGGTGACAGTCTGGCCGAACGCCTGCAAAGCGCCGCCGAAAAATCACGCACGGCCGTGCAGACCGAACCCGCTGTCAAAGCCGAAAGCGCACGCCCCGCGCCGCCAAAAGCGGCAGAGCCACGCACGCGCGCGGAAAAAGAGCTGCTGGACGCCCTGCGCGCCAAGCAGGAAGGATAAAGGCCGCGCATGAAAAACTTTCTTAAAAAACTTCCCCTGAATATTTTTACCTTGCTGGTCGGCGCACTGGCGCTGGCTTTTGTTTTCCGTGTGGTCGATGTCGTGGTCTATGGCGGCAAGGCGCCTGCGGCCGTTTCAAGCGCGCAGGCACAAAAGCAGGTGAACGAAGAACCCCCGCCGCTTTCTGCCGAGGATATTCAAAAAGCCGTGCGCGACACCGCCAAGGCCGCCGAAGAACTACCGGATTTGCCCCAGCAGCCGCCCGCCGATAAAACCCCCGCACCCGGTCTGGCCGCGGACCCGTCGCTTGACCCCGAACAGCGCATTTTCAGCGCCGCGGAAATCGAGGTGCTGCAATCCCTTGCCCGCCGCCGTGAAGAAATTGAAAAACGGGAACAGAAACTGGCCGAGCAGGAAGCCCTGCTAAAAGCCGCCGAACAGGAAGTCGACCGCAAAATCGCCGAGCTGAACAAGCTGCGCGCCGATATCGAAGGTCTTTTGGGCAAACAGGCGGAGATGGAGGACGAACGTATCCTCTCCCTCGTCAAAATCTACGAAAACATGAAGCCCAAAGAAGCCGCTGCGATTTTCAACACGCTGGATATGGATGTACTGCTCGCCGTCATCAGCCGCATGGCCGAACGCCGCAGCTCGCCCATCATCGCGAATATGGAGCCGGAGCGCGCGCGCCTTGTCACCATCCGCCTCGCCGAGCAGCGCAAGCTGCCCGAAGCGAAACCCGCCAAACCCGCAGGCACACGCTAAATGACGCAGCGCCCGCCGCATAGCCGCCGTCAAATCCGCCACCGCCTGATGTCGGGCGCGGCGCTGGTTGCCTTGCTATGGCTGGCGATCCCTGCGCAGGCGCTGGCGGAGAAAGTCGGTGTGCGGCTGGGCGCGCATGACAGCTATACCCGCGTGGTCGTCGATTTCGACCGCCTTGTCGGTTATGACGTCAAATCGGCGGATGGCAAAGTCAGCGTGATCTTCGATGCGAATGCGGATCTTGCCGCGCCGGATGTGCAGGCCGGACTGGTCAAAAACCTCTCGACCGGGAAATCGGGGCAAAGCGCGACGATGGATATCGCCATCCCCGCTGGCGCGACGGTTAAGCATTACCGTCTGATGCGCAAGGTAGTGATTGACGTCTACCCGCCCGCCGCCGCGAAGGAAACCGCCAAAAAACCTGCGGCGGAAAAAACGCCCCCCGCACAGGCTACTAAAGCCACCACGCCGCCGCCAGATGCCAAAGCTACGCCCCCTGCTTTGGAAAAAACAGCCGAGAACGCAGCAGAAAAAATTGCAGACACATCCGCGCAACCTACCGCGCCGAAGGATACCCCGCCCGCCGCAGCGAACGCGGCGGTAACCGCCCCTGCCGTTGACGCCGCGCCAAGCGCCGACCCGGCGCTAGCCGCCACGCCGGAGACTGCGGTAGCGCCAGAGCCGGCTGCAGCAGCACCGTCTGCAGCAACCCCGCCCGCCGCCCCGCCCGCTGGCGCAGCACAGGAAGAGGGCGCACAGGCCGCTGAAATTTCCGTGCAGCTGCCCAAGGAAATTTTAGTTGACCAGGCCCCCAATCCACAGCCCCTGCTGGCCCCGCCGCAGGAAGAGCAGCAACCCACCGTCCTTCGCTTTTCCAGCATCGCGCCCTTGCAAATGGCCGTGTTCACACGCGGGGATTATTTGTGGATCGTGACAGAAGGCAGCACCGGCAGTGCGCAAAATCCGGAAGCGGACGGGCCGCTCAGTAAACTAATCGGCACACCGCAAATCATGCGCTTTACAGGCGGGGTTGCCTATCGCTATCGCTTGCCGCCGCAAACCTTTGTGTCCGTTGAAAAAAGCAACATGGTTTGGGAAATCAGCCTGACCAGCCTGCCGCTGCAGGCGCCCGGACAGGAAATCGTGCATGTCGAATTTGACAATACCAGCGGCAAGGCGAAGCTTCTTGCTACGCTTAAGGGCAACAGCAAGCCGCTGTCGATCGAAGACCCCGACGCAGGCGATACGCTGCAGATTATTCCCGTCGCACTGCCCGAACAGCGCATCGACAAGGGCCGCCGCTTCAGCGATGTCGAGGTCATGCCCGCGCTGGCCGGCATGGTGGTGCGCACGCTGGCCGACGGCGTGAATGTCACGCGCATCAATGACTACGTTATTATCAGCGCCCCGCGCGGCGTGATGGCCACACCGGATGCCGGCCCCGTTCTGCTGACAGACGACCCCTCGCGCGCGATGGGCACGCATCCGCGTCTATTCGATTTCCCCAACTGGCGACAGGGGGGCATGCCTTATTTGTCACGCAACCGCCGCGCACTTGAACAGCGTGCCGCCACTGCCCCGAATGACGAGCTGCGCAACGAAGCGCTCATGAATATGGCGCTGCTGTTTTTTGCGAACAACTTCGGCCATGAAACGCTGGGCGTGCTGCGCCTTTTGGAGTCACGCAACCCGGCGCTGGTGCGCAATCCGAATTTCATCGCGCTGCGCGGCGCGGCAGCCGCCATGGCGGGCCATTATCAGGACGCGCTGCAGGATTTGTCGAACCCCGCCATCCAGCAGCACCCCGAGGTGAACCTCTGGATCGGCTACGCCGCCGCCGCAACCGAACAATGGCGCATGGCCAACCGCGCGTTCCCTGCCGATAACGCGCTTTTGCTGGAATATCCGCCGAATATCGCAACACCGTTTACGATTTACATGGCCGAAAGCGCGCTGCGTCTTGGCCGCACCGATACGGCGGTCAAGCTGCTCAATACCCTCGATACATGGGCCAGCTCGACAGACAACCATCACCGCGCCGCCATCGCCTATCTGAAAGGCGAAGCCGCACGACAGGAAGGGCGCAAATCCGAAGCGATACGCATCTGGCGTCCCGTGGCCAACGGCCTTGACAGGCTTTATCACACCAAGGCAAGTCTCGCGCTCACCAACCTTGAACTGGCGGAGGGGAATATTCCGCTCAAGGAAGCCATCGACCGTCTGGACAGTCTGCGCTTCGCCTGGCGCGGCGACGGGCTGGAGGTGCAGATCCTGCATAACCTCGGCCAGCTGAAAGTACAGAACGGGCAATATCTGGACGGCCTCAGCGATATGCGCAAGGCCATGACTCTGGCTGATACACTGCTGGGCGACACCGACGTCATCCGCGCGGATATGACCCGCGTGATTGCGGATATTTTCATCGGCGGACAGGCGAAGAATATCGCCCCGCTTGAAGCCATCGCCATCTTTTCGGCCTACGGCAATCTGCTGCCGACGGGGACGGAGGGTTCTGTTGCAACGCTCAATTTCGCGGATTTCCTGATCCGCGTTGACCTGCTTGAAAAAGCGGCGGAGCTGATCGACAGCCAGCTGCGCACGGGCGCTGCCGCACCGGAAAAGGTCCCCGCGCTCGGCGCGAAACTCGCGGCGGTCTATTTGCTCGACGGTCGCCCGTCGGAGGCGATTTCCGCCCTGCAGCGCAGCCAGCGCAGCGATACGCCCGCCGCGCTTGAACAGGAACGCCAGATGCTGCGCGCGCGGGCGCTGTCGCAGCTGAACCGCACCAGTGATGCTATCGCCGCGCTGGGCGCATTCAACACACCGGAAACCAAACGCCTGCGCGCCGATATTTTGTGGCGTGCGCGTCAGTGGGTCCCCGCCGCACAGGCGATCGAAAGCCTGCTGCCTGCGGAAGTGCCCGCGGCACTGGATGCCGAAACCGCCGATATGGTGGTGAATGCGGCCGTTGCCTATAAACTCGGCGGCAACAGCGACGGGATTGAAAACCTGCGCCGCCGTTTCGGCGCGGCCATCAGCCAGACGCCGAAGGCCAACGCCTTTGGCGTTGTCACGCGCGGCGGCGGCAGCGCGGCGCTGGGCGATCGCGACACCATCCTGAAAATCGCGGGTGAAGTCGATATGTTCAAAGACTTCCTCAAAGGCTATCAATCGCCGCAGGGTTCAGGCGGCTAAGCCTTGCTGCAGGCCGGCATCTTTCGCAATAAAATCAAATCCTGCCCCCGTTTTCTTGACATAATTTGAAAGCGGGCGTAGACTTTTCGGATATTTAACGAGTCTGACCCGCCCCGCCGTGCAGCGCCGCCTTTGACCAGTCGGCAGCGGCTTTTGCAAACGGGAAGACATCCAGATGCCGCCCGTGCCCAGCGCCCCTGCTGCATCCGTTTCACTGACAACCGAAAAAAGAATAAGAGGGTATACCAGATGTCCAGCACCGATTCCGCTATCCAGCCGCCGTCCGACCAACTGCGTCAGGGTTTTGACACCGCCGCCGCACCGTCACTGGCGCAGGTGAAGGCCGCACTGGAATCAAACCCGCCCTTCAACGAACGCTGGCGTTTGTACCGCACCGCTGCGCAGATCGGCGGCAATGACGCGGCTGATTTGCTGGCCGCCGCCCTGCCCGCCGAGAAAGATGCCGGTATCCGCTACATGACCGCAAGCCTGCTGCGCGATATCGCCAAGGCGACGCCTGACGCATCAGCCGCCGCCGCGCAGGCCGTCGCAAAAGCCGCAACGCAGGAAACCGATGCCTATGCCCGCCGCAGTATGGAGCTGTCGCTGGCCGATATCGCCACTGCCGCGCCCGCCACCACCCCTATCGCCGCGCAGGCGCTGGCTGCGAACCTGTCAAAACCGTCCGATACACTGACGCGCAGCCTGCAGGCCGGACAGCTTAGCGATTTCGTCGCCGCCGCTCCGCAAACGGGCGCGCAGATTTTGCCCGCTGTTATCACTGCCTTCGCGCAGGAAAAAGACAAATTGGCCGCGCATCATCTGGCGCGCACCCTCACAACCATCGCACATGCCGATGCTACCCAGCGCCCTGCTGTTATCGCCGCGGTGATGACAGCGCTGACCACGCCGCCATCGCAAGCACACCCACTTGAAAAAACCTTCGCCGCCGCCAGCGCGCTGCACAGCATCGGCAGTCACGCCCCCGCGGACGTGACACAAGCCCTCGCACAGCACCTCACGCAGGGTGCTGCGGGTGACAATGCGCGCCGCCTGTGCATTCTTGGCCTCGGCGCATTTGCCGAAGCAGACAAGGATTGCGCGAAAACAGCCGCGAAAGCACTTTTGAAAGCGCTGACAACGGAAAGCGATGCGCTGCACCGCCGTCACATCGTCGATGGCGTCATGAAAGCGGTTTATAACGGATTCAGCAGCCAGTCGGCCGGCGGAGCATTTTATGCGCATCTGAATGCGCGTGAACGTGACCGTGAAACCCGCGAGAAAATCAGCCGCAGCCTGCGTCAGCTGGGCCACAAAACGCCCGCCACGCCGATGAGTATTCCGGCGCCCAAGGCCTGATCGCGTTTATACAGGAAAAGAAGGCGACAAAAGCCCTAGCCCTGCGCGGTAATTTGCGCGGCGGGCGGCAGAGCCGCTGAAGCGTCGGCATTTGCCGTGCGGGCCGCAGCAGCCGCGCTGTCTTTGCGCGCGGTTTCTTCGGCATGGAGTTTTTCCAGCTCTTTTTCAAGCCGTGCGGCTTTGCGGCTTTCCTGCCAATAACGGAAACGCGCTTTTTGGTGCAAGACCCAGACGAACAGCGCCCCCAGAAAAAACCCGCCGCCCAAAAGACCGAGCGCGAGTTGCCACAGCGGCAGCGTCGCGGAGAACACCTTGTCATCCGGCAGCAGATAAAACGTTACATCCGCGCCGTTCGACAAAACGACCAGCACGGCAAAAACCGTCAGTGGCAGGGTGATGAGAAGCGTGAGATATTGCATGGAGAAAACTCCCCGCGCCGAAGCGCGCATCGGCAGGCCTGCGGCAAGAGCGCATCTGCGTCTGCGGCCGGAGCCTTAAGCAGCCCGCGCCGCAGATGAATTAGTTGAGATCGTCGTCGCCCGAGCCGTCGGATTCAATACCGTTCAGGCGTTCGTGCATTTTCTTGCCGATTTTGAAGAAGGGCACGCGCTTGTTGTCAACCTGTACGGTTTCACCCGTGCGCGGGTTGCGGCCCACGCGGGCTTTGCGCTGCTTGACGGAGAAAGCACCGAAGCCGCGCAGTTCAACGCGCGCACCGGAGGCCAGCGCTTTGGTGATTTCTTCGAAAATCGTATCCACGATTTGCTCCGCATGGCTTTGGTACAGATGCGGATTCAATTCGGCGAGTTTGAGAATCAATTCTGACTTTGTCATGGCGGCTTTAAATTCCCTACAGGCGGCCGGGCAAGGTTTTCCGGGTTGTTTCAGGTTTTTCAGTATTTCAATAGCTTACAGTTTCAGGTTGCCAAGTTTCCCCCGCAGCGTCAAGGAAAAAACCTTTGAAATCAAATGAATAAAAGGTTAACGCCCGCGCCGCGCCCGAAAGCACGTCAAAAAGCCTTTAAAACCGCCATTTTTTGATTTTTGAACGCGCGATGAAAAGATGCTAAATCCCGAAAAAACAACCCCTTGCCACCCGTGAGCGCACCAAAATTTATACATAAAATGGCGGCCTGTTCGAGAAAAGCGCGCGAATCTCCCCTGCACCGGTAAAAATCAGAGGCCAAAGCGGCGGCGATTCTTGGGGGTAGCGCGCGCATCGGCGGCAGGTTCTGGGGAGGGCTGTTGATGCCGTGCCTGCATGGCTTTTTCGATGAAATGCAAACGAAGATCCGGATATTGGCGGAAAAGCTCATGCCGCGCCGGCGCATCGGCCATCACGGCAGCATATTTTTCCGCAACCTCGCGGCATCTGTCGTTGAGACGTGTGCGCGCGATGTGAAGAGTCTCGATATCCATCGCGACGGATTTCAGCGCCGCCTTATCACCAAGCCGCGCATCATCCAGCATGCGTTTAATCAGCACCGTTGGCGCATATCCCGTGAGCACAGAGGCCAGCAGCGCCGTTGTTCCGGTGAACGGCTCTAATAGCAAAAGCCCGGCAACCAGCGGGGTATTGATACCGAAGGCCGTCCAGAATCTTTTTTCATCCGCGCCGCGGCGTGCGACGCCATAAATATCTGCCGCCAGCTGCGCGATGTCTTTATCCAGATCCTTGAGCGCAAGATAATCATCTGCCGCGGTTTTTGCAGACGGTACCGCCATCAGCGCATCATCGATACGCGCCAGCAGATCCTGCCGCCGCGCCGCGAATATCTGTTGTGGTGTCGGTTTTTTAGGTTTGCCGCCAGGCATGTTGCGTTTCCGGTTGGAGAATAAACGAGGGTTCATACCTTGTAAGGAGGCATTTTTGTTATGTCAATATTTCTGCGGAAATGCTGCAACGCAGGAAATATAAAAACACAAAGCGGATTGATAGCGATATTTTATTTCTATAGAGTGAATAAAATTCTTATTTTATGTACGCGAAGGGATTCAGCCATGACTGTCCTCGCACTCGCCCGCCAAATATCAGATGTGCCGCAAGCTGCGGCGCAGGTGCCGAAGGCGGGCCCGCGTACAGCGGGGCCGCTGCGCGGTTCCCTCATCAAACGTTTTGCCAAAGCCGCCACGCGGATTGTCGTCACCGCCCTCGCCGCCGCCGCGCTGGTCTATGGCGGGTATCTGGCCACGCATTACGCAGGCAAAGGCGCGCCGCTGACTGCGGGCGAGGCCGCGATGGTCGAAAGCGTGTTTGGCGACGAAATCGACGCATCAAAAATGCGCAAGCACTTCCGCGAAACCTCTTTCGCTTACCGCCTTGCGCCCAAGACGGTTACGGGTATGGTTCTGCCGCCGCTCAGCCATATCGATTTTTATGGCGATGCAGGCCGCAGCGATGATTTTTCCAAAGACAATCCGCGCATGGCAAGCCTGTTCATGCACGAGGCCACGCACGTCTGGCAAAACCAGAACTGGCGATGGAGTTTGCATCACCTCGACAAGGTACGTCTCTATGACTACACGCTGGTTGAGGGGGCGCGTTTTGATTCCTTCGCGCTTGAACAGAAAGCCGAGATGGTCGGCGATTACATGCGCATCTGGCTGCACCCCAAAGGCAAAATACAAAGCGGGCATACGGCCAGCGCCGAAGATATCCTTCTGCGCGATGTGATCGAGGCCCGCTTTCCGCGCGCAAAAGAATCCCGCCTTGCCCTGCCGCCGCCCGCGAAGCTGGCGCCCGCAAAACCCAAAATGCCCAACAGCTGACAGGTCTTCGTTTTACCTGCACAAAAAAACCGCCGCCTGGCACGATGCAGGCGGCGGTTTTGATTTATAGCGCGATTAGTAGTTCGGCTTGATTTTCTTGACGGGCAGATCGGCGGCGATGGGTTCATCGTCGATCATTTCGATCATGCCGTTTTCGGTCATGGAAAAACGCGCGGCGAAAAGTGCGTTGCCGTAGAGAACCATGGCGCTGGCTTCAAGCGCGCCTTCGGAGGTGCGGCCTTCGAACGCGGTCGGACGCACAGCGTCCTGAATGACTTTGCGCATGCCGTCTTCAAGGCGGCTCTGGTCGATGGCGGGATGGTTGATATCCTCGACAATCAGGAAGGGGCCTTCGTCGCCATGCACGAAGTAGCAGAAGAAGCGCAGGTAATCGAGCACGTTGGCTTCGGTGACCTTGATCGGATCGGCTTCGTTGGCGTCATGAATGGGCGCGGAAGAACCATCGAGCAGGAACATACGGCCCTGTTTGGCCAGAAACCAGAACGGCCCCGTACCCGGCGCCCAGGCGGTATCGTCGACGCGCACAAGACCGATGGTCGTATAAAACGGCAGCTGGCACCAGCCGACAGAAGCGGTCGCGGCAGACGCGTTATGCGTGCCCTGAATAGGGTTTACAAGCTTGAGAAAGGGCTCAAGCGGCGCACCTTCGACTTTTTGCCAGTTGTACTCTTCGAACATGTTCTTCTGCCTTTCCAGAAACAATCCTTCAGAATCCGACCCGATGTTGTCACGTCTCGGCGCGGAATGCAAGTATCTAAGATTCCAAGGCTTTGATAACAAAGCCGGATATAGAGGGCGGCGATAGCGTCAAGCCGCCGCCTTGAGCCCGCCGAACAGACGGTCGAGGAAGTGTTCGCATTTCAGCAGCTGTTCCTGCGCGATAAACTCGTTCGGCTTGTGCGCCTGTGCGATAGAACCCGGCCCGCAGACCACGGTCGGCACGCCCTTGTGCTGGAAAATGCCCGCTTCGGTCGCGAAGCTGACCTTGGCCGCCTCGTTCGCGCCGGTCAACTGCAGCACCAGATCGACCATCGGGTGGTCGTTGGCGATATCGAATGCCTGCACCTTGGCGGCGGCGCGGAATTCGAAACCGGTTTTGGGGTCGATGTCCTTCATGCGCGGCTCCAGCGTCTTGAAGGCGTACTGGCGGATTTCTTCGGCCAGCGCTTCGGGGTCGACCTCGGGAATATTGCGGATTTCGAAAGAGAAATCACAGCGGTTCGGCACGATGTTCAGCGCCGTGCCGCCGTGCATGATGCCGGTATGCAGCGTCGTGAACGGCGGGTCGAAAGCTTTGTTAAACGGCCCCTCGCTTTGCATGCGGCGGGCGATGGATTTGACATGCGCAATCAGCTCGGCCGCAGCCTCGACGGCGTTGACGGCATAGGGCGCCAGCGATGAATGCGCTTCTTTGCCATGTACGGTGCAATCGTAATCGCAGATGCCTTTGTGGCCGGTAATCGGCTTCATCAGCGTGGGTTCACCGACGATGCACAGCTGCGGCTTGACTGGCAGCGCGGCAATCGTATCGGCAAGACTATGTGCGCCGAGGCAGCCAAGTTCTTCATCATACGAAAACGCGAAATGCACGGGTGCGGAAAGCTTGCCCGCTTTGTGCCGCGCAACGATATCCGGCAGTTTGGCCAGCGCGACGGCAATGAAGCCTTTCATGTCGCAGGTGCCGCGCGCATACAAAAGTCCGTCATGTTCGCGCAGCGCAAAGGGGTCGCTGTCCCATGCCTGCCCTTCAACGGGGACAACGTCGGTATGACCCGACAGCACCACGCCCGGTTTGTCTTCTGGCCCGATGACGGCATGCAGGTTGGCTTTGTTTTTGGTGTCGTCGTGAATAAGCGTGGAGGCGATGCCGTAGCTGTCCAGATAATCGCGCACCCAGTGGATCAGCTCGAGGTTGGATTTGGTGCTGATGGTGTCAAAACCGACCAGCCGTGCGAGCATTTGCTGGCTGGTGAAGGTGGTTTTCGTCATGACGGCGGCCCCTTTCGGATAAACGGTGAGAGGACTCTAGCACAATTAAGGTATTAACACATTGTTTTTATACGCGTTTTGCTTCCGGCTGGCCGGGCATGAGTTCACATAACGCGGTTGACATAGAGCGGCAGGGATGCTACAAAGAATCCCAACAAAAAACTTTTAAAAACAAAGCATAAGATTCCCCGCGACGAGGAGCTGTGACACCATGACCGAATTCCGCGATTCCGGCCTGCCGAACAACCCCGAAATGTTCAAGGCCTATCTGACCTATCGCCAGAATATCGAAAACCTGCCCGAAGAAATCCGGCAGGAAGAAGCGCCGCTGAAAGTCGCGCGCGTGCTCAGCGAACATACCAACGACAACAAGCCCGTGATCCTCGCCCTGCTCGGCCTGATGCCGGAAAGCACATGGGGCCTGATGGGCAAACGATTTGGCACCGATATCGCCGAAAGCCTGCAGGAAAGCCGCCTGCATGTCGCAACCGGCTATGCCTATCTGCGTGACGCCAGCCCGCTGGTCAAGCAGATCACCCTTGCCGGCGCCATCAAGGCGTTTGAAAAAGTCGAGCAGGGCGCCGAAGAAATGGCCGAAAACCTGAGCGTCATCCGCATGTCCGGACAGGCGCCGATGAATTTCAAAACCCCGACGGTACTGCTCACCGATACCTATGCCAAAATCCGCAACGCCTGCGACGGTACGTCCGGCCTGCCCGCGCTCGAGACGACCTACGCCGAAAAATTCGAACGCATGAAATACGCGCAGAGCGAGATGATCGCGCAAATGGCCGAGGTAGGCATTTTCATCGCCGGCATGCCGCCGGGCGCAGCGCCGGCGGAAATCCGCTATCCGACGTTTGAAGAAACCGGTTTGATGGATACACCGAAAGTGCGCGCCGCCTATGACCTTTTGACCACGCATACGCGCGTGCGCCCCGAAGATTTCGAAGGCGCGATTTACGCGGCGCAGCTGCTCAGCACCGTCTCGGCGACCAAAAACCCGACGGCTATCGCCGCCGCGCTGGTCGATATCGGCATCCGCGACATCAACCCCTATGACGGTATGTTCCTGCAAAAGAAACTGGACTGGGACGTGCTGGAAGTCCTGAACACCGCGACGGTTTACCAAATCAGCCACCCGCAGCAGGTGCTGGGCGCGCCCATTGAATTCCGTCAGGTAGCCATCGCTAATGCTATCGCGGTGATGGACGATGCGCGCGAAGGCGGCAAGGAATTCATGCGCGTGGTCGCGGAAAATCCGGAATATCCCAAAAATTCCGTGCTGCAAAACATGCTGGCGCTGAAGCGCGTCAGCGTCATGTCGCAGCAATACTTCGCCCCCGCCCTCGGCCGTACCGACATGCCGGAGCTGGACCGTTTGTTCGTCGACAAGCTGAAAGCGCTGAACGAATTTATTTCGCAGAACATGCCGGAACAAAAAGCCCCTGCCCCGAAGCCGAGCGAGCGCAAGCCGAAGCCCGAAAACGACGGCCCCGCCGGCCCCTGAGGCCCGGCGGCGTCATGCGCGTGTATGCGGCAAATTAGGTATACCTAGATTTTCGGCATTTTTGCGCGGTCGAATGCGCAACTGATGGTCGCACCGCGCACCGCATCGGGAATGTCAAAGGTACGCTTCACGCCAGCCTGCAAATCATCTTCGAGCATATAAAGGCTGGCGCAGACAATGCGCTGGCCCGGCGGGCCGCTGCGGATGGGACAAAACAGCATTTTTTGTCCGGCCGTATCGAAAACAGCCTGAAACGCCATGCTGTCCTGCGCGCCGCGGCGGCGCAGCGTCACATTCACGCGCTGGCTATCGCGCAGCGGGAAATAGGCTTCGTCAAAATCATACCAGCCGCGCGCGAAACGCGCGGCGCCCTTGCCGACGATGCAGTTGACCGCACCGGCAGCGGCTTGCGCTGCGGGCGCGGCCTGCGCGGCAACAGGATCGTCAACCATGTGATAATCCGGCGCACGCGATGCCCCGCCCCATGACGGCAAGGACAAACCCGTTGTATTGCAACCCGTGAGCAGCAGGCATACAAGAAAAGGCGCCGCCCAAAGCCGCGACAAACCAAGGCCGAAATCGAAAACGGAAGGTTTCATATTGTCATTTTCCCCCGGCCTGTATTTTAATAGTATAGAAGTTGCGATGCCAAGCCCTTATCCGGCGCCTGCGGTCAAATCCGGCCTTTCGTAAAAGGGGGCGTTGTTTGCCGTGCGGCAACGTACGGCGGAAAACAAAAATAAAACAAAGAAAGACAGCGCGTGTTTTTTAAACGGGCCACACTTTTCACCTGCTTCGGCTTCAAGGTCCGCGCGGATCTCAGCTGGGTGTTTTTGTCCATCCTGATTTACTGGATGCTGGCGACCAATACTTTTCCGCGCCTGATGCCGGGACATCATGCCGATGTATACCAGTTGATGTCGCTGTCGGCGCTGGGGCTTTTGATGGTGTCGATTATCGCGCATGAAGTCGCGCACGCGATTATCGCAGAGCACTACCAGATGCCGATTGAAAGCATCACGCTTTTCATCTTCGGCGGCGTTGCTGAAATGAAGGGCGAACCCAGCCACCCCAAAGGCGAATTCCTGATGGCGCTGGCAGGCCCCGCGATGAGCGCGCTGCTCGGCGGTATTTTCTATGGCGCCTATCAAACCTATCTGATTTACATGACCTACGATCCCGCCGCCGAAGTGCTGCGGTTCCTGGGCATCCTCAATCTTTTGATTGCAGGTTTCAACGTTATCCCCGCCTTTCCGCTCGATGGCGGGCGTGCGCTGCGGGCTGTTATCTGGCAGGTGAAGGGCAATCTTGTTCTGGCGACGCGCATTGCCTCCAGCCTCGGCGCGGCTTTTGCCTATGCGCTTCTGGGCTATGCCGTCTGGCTGATTCTGAAATACAGCGACGTCATGTCGGGCATGTGGACAGGTATCATGGGGCTGTTTCTGCATGCGGCTGGCGGATACAACGTGCGCCAGACCGAGAACCGCACCCTGCTGGCGGCGGAAAAAGTCGCGCGGTTCATGCACAACAGCATCGTCACCGTCACGCCTGACCTGACCATCAACGAAATGGTCGACCAGTATGTTTACAAACACTATCAAAAAGCCTTTCCGGTGCTGGAAAAAGGCAAGTTGGTCGGCGTCGTCACGCTGCAGGCGCTGCTTTCGCTTGACCGTCATAAATGGCACTGGCTGCATGTCGGCAGCGTGATGGAAAGACCGTCCGCCGATAACACGATCGCCATGGACGCCGGCGCTTATGACGCACTGGACCTGATGCAATCGCACGGGCGGGAAATGTTGATGGTCACGGGGGAAAACAACCAGTTCATGGGCGTTATCAGCTTCCGCGATCTGGCTACATTCTTGTCTATCACCATGAAAATCGACCACGACAAGCCTGTCGCGGAAAGCCGCAAGGCCTGATAGGACGATAACCGCACCTAACTTTTTTTGGAACTACGCATCGCGCCGGGACGCTTCAGTCCCGGCTTGGGCGCTGTTTCATTCGGATACATTTCGGCACGCATCTGCTGCACTTCGCGCGCCATGCGGTTGAAGGCATCCAAAAGCTGGCGGTTGACTTGCAACAGCTGGCGCTGTTCATCGCGCAAGGATTTCACCTCGTCGCGCAGCGCCTTGATGTCGCGCTGGTTGTCAGCCACCCCTTTGGCAGAGGTTTTGGCGTTATCGATGATCTCGCGCTTGTCGTAGTAGCTCCACTCGCTCATGGCAGGCTCCTGCTACGCGGCGGCTTTTGCGGGCGCAGGCTGGCCGGTTTTTGCATGGACGGCTTCAGGTCTTCGCGCAGCCCGCGAATTTCGCGCGTCATCCCCTCGAGCGCATCCGCGACGCGGTTGAAAGCGCGCGCCATCTCGGCATCGTTTTTTATACCCTGATCGGATTGCTCCTTGAGCAGGCGGAGGAGTTTATGCGTGACCTCGTCGCCACTGCGCACCGCCGCGAGAATCTCGCGCACAACCTTCAGGTCTGTACTATCCATCGGCATGACGAATCTGCTTTCGGCGGTGAAAATGAAACGGTCTATTTACCTAACAGGTCGCCATTAATATGTCAATAAACGATGGCGCTGCAAATCTGTCTGATTTTAAAGGGAAAGCGCCCGAAAACCTTCACGTGCGGCTGTCGCGCCGCCATGCCGCGCCTGCCGCACATAGCCAGCCGAGCATCAAACTGACGCCGCCGTAGGGGACGGCTGCGCGCAGGCTCTCCGTCACGCCCAGCGTGCGCATATATATAAACCCCGAAAACACGAGAATACCGAGCGTGAAAAAAATGCCGGAGAGCATCAGAAACATATTATGGCCCGCAGCACGCGCCCAGATGCCCAGCGCCAGCAAGGCGAGGGCATGCAGCATCTGGTATTGCACGGCCATTTGCATGCTGGCGCGCGCGGCATCATCGGCAAAGACATGACCATGGCTGGCATAAGCGCCGAGCGCGACGCCCGATGCCCCCAAAACGCCCGCCAGTGTGATGAAGATCTTGTCCATGCAAACCGTAGCAGATGTCAGGCCGAGGCGCTGCGCGTCGATGCGCCGCCGTGCGCCGCAGACCAACCCGCGGGATCGCCCAGAAACTTTTCAACCTCTGCCAGCACATCGGGGGCGAAGCTGCCGCGGCGGCGCGCTTCGGCCAATACGTCACGCCAGGTGCAGAGCGCATGCAGCGCGAGGCCGGCATCGCCGAGGATTTTCGCACTCTCCGGATAGATGCCGTAGAAAAAGACCGAGAAAACGTCGCTGACCACCGCGCCCGCTTCGCGCAGGGCATCTGCGAAAGATACCTTGCTGGCGCCATCGGTGGCGAGGTCTTCGACCAAGAGAACCCGCGCCCCTTCGGGAAACTGCCCCTCGATACGCGCATTGCGGCCAAAGCCCTTGGGCTTTTTGCGCACATACAGCATCGGCTTGCCCAGTGTTTCCGACAGCCACGCAGCGTAGGAAATGCCTGCCGTCTCGCCCCCTGCGATATAATCTATTTTTGCGACATCCAGCGCTGAGGATAATTGCGCAGCGCCGAGGGAAATGATTTCCCGCCGCGCCTCCAGAAACGAGATGACCTTGCGGCAATCGATATACACAGGGCTGGCCCAGCCAGAGGTGAAGATATATGGCGTCGCCGCATTGAAATGCACCGCACCGATATCCAGCAAAAGAGAAGCGACCCGTGCGGCGGCGGCATCACGGTTGAACGAAGAGGATGTCATGGAAAGCTCCCTGTATCAGTCGAAGATCCCGCGGCCGCGGCGGCTGGGCGGGGCGAAAATCCAGAAATTCCGGAGAAGAAGGCCGATGCTGAAAAAAATGATTTCCGCGCCAAGGCAACCGCCAAGCGCGAACAGCAGAAAATATTCACGGCGATTTTCGGGGGACATGTCGCTGTAGATATAGGCGCAGAGCCCGACGCAGAACATGGCGAACATACCGACGACCGTCCAGTTGAAGGCCTTGAGCAGACGTTCGTTCACATAGCGCGGCTGAAACGAGAAAAAGGCCCACAAAACCCCAAGGGCGATAATACCGAGCAGAAAAATGAAAGTACCGATCATGCCGGCGGCTCCTGTACACATCAGGCGCGGACATGCTTGCCGCGCCTGATTGTTTTAACCTTTTTAGCTCTATGTGGCAACCGCCTGCGGCAAAGGCAGGCGCGTACCTGTGTCAGGCAACCTGGGATTCGACAAACTGCATGGCATGGATGCCATCCAATACTTTCCGGAAACGGCGCTGCATATCCGGCGTGGTTTGCACGAATTCGGTCGCAATGCGCTTTTTCATGGCGCGGACGACCCGGCCCGTCTGGCGGATAGTGATGGTTTCATGCGGCAGGCGGAAACGGATATTCATATCAATATCCTGACCGGGGGCCGGGTTGCCGTCCGCTTCAAAGCAAAGGCCGCCCATGCTCCAGTCCCGCAGGCTGTAGGTACGGCCGTTCACTTCCACTTCCGCTTCTACACCTGATTGACGGATATCGTGCCGGACGTGCCGGCGGCGCCATTCGGAGGCTCCGTTCAGGGAGCCATCGCCGAGGCCGAGTATGTTAAGGAGACGATCGATCATCGGGCTCCTCCTTTCTCTCTTGTTTCATTTTCTAGGCCGCAACGGCAGAAAGTCAAGCTTTTCAATGTCATAATCTTGAACAATCGTTAAAAACTTAGAATGTTTTATAATTATGTAATTCTAAATTGTCAAGCCCTGCCTTGTTGCCATATTTTTGATGACGGAATATGGCTTTTCCTTGACTCAAGACAAGGCTTTCCCCTATAAAAACCCACCAAAAGCAGCCTTTACGGAGGTTGCGGCGGTACGCTGGCTCGTATTTGGCTGCCTCGCGTGCCGCTGAACGTTTAATTGAAAGGAAAAGAAAATGCCAAAGATGAAGACCCACTCGGGCGCTAAAAAGCGTTTCAGTGTGACCCGCCGCGGTAAAGTACAAGCCCGCGCTGCACACAAACGCCACCGCCTGGTCAGCAAATCCAAGAAAATGAAACGTGACAGCCGTGCGACGCTGATTATGGCGGACATGGATGCGAAGATCATTCTCGACAACTTCCTGCCCTACGAGCGCAGCAAAAAGCGCAAAACGCGCCAGCAGCTGAAAAAGCAAATGCAGCTCAATGCAAAAAATAAAGCGAAGAAGGAGGCTGCATAATGGCCCGCGTTAAAGGTGGTACCGCCTCGATCAATCGTCACAAAAAAGTCCTGCGTCTGGCAAAAGGCTATCGTGGCCGCAGCAGCAAATGCTTCCGCATTGCGCTCGAGCGCCTCGAAAAAGCCCTGCGCTATGCATACCGCGACCGCCGCGCCAAGAAAGCGGAATTCCGCGGTCTGTGGATCCAGCGTATCAACGCCGGCGCACGCCTGAACGGCCTGACCTACTCCAAACTGATGGGCGGCCTGAAACTGGCCGGCATCACGCTGGACCGCAAAGTCCTGTCGGACATCGCCCTGCGCGATCCCGCCGGCTTTGCCAGCATCGCCGAACAGGCGAAAGCCGCTCTGGCTAAAAAAGCCGCTTAACCGCGCTTTGAGGCAAAGAACAAAAACCGCGAATGGCCCCGCCATTCGCGGTTTTCTTTTGCGGCCGGAAAATGCTAAACAGGGAACAGCTAAAACAACCGGTTTTGCTGCACCCATAATGGAATAGCCCATGGCCAAAGCCCAACGCCTATACGTCTGCCAGACCTGCGGCGCGACCCATAACAAATGGGCCGGCAAGTGCGAGGCCTGCGGCGAGTGGAACAGCATCGTCGAGGAAATTTCCGAATCCCGTCCGCCGCAAGGCCTCAGCCGCGGCCGCGGCAAGGTGATTGAATTCGCCGCGCTGTCCGGCGCGTCCGAAGCATCGCCGCGCCGCAAAAGCGGCATCGAAGAATTCGACCGCGTCACGGGCGGCGGGCTTGTGCCCGGCTCCGCGGTACTGATCGGCGGCGATCCCGGTATCGGCAAATCGACCCTGCTGCTGCAGGTCATGGCGAAACTCTCCGCGCAGGGCCGCTGCGCCTATGTCTCGGGCGAGGAAGCGATTGACCAGGTGCGCATGCGCGCGCGCCGCCTTGGCTGCGACAAAACGCCCGTCGCGCTCGCCGCGGCGACCAACGTGCGCGACATCATCGAAACGCTGGAGCGTGAAAAAATCGACGTTATCGTCATCGATTCCATCCAGACCATGTATCTCGACAATCTCGATTCCGCCCCCGGCACCGTGGCGCAGGTCCGCGCAAGCGCGCAGGAACTGATCCGCACCGCAAAAAAGCGCGGCACCTCGGTTCTTCTGGTCGGCCATGTCACCAAGGAAGGCCAGATCGCCGGCCCGCGCGTACTGGAACACATGGTCGATACCGTTCTTTATTTCGAAGGCGACCGCGGCCACACTTTCCGCATTCTGCGCGCGGTCAAAAACCGTTTTGGCGCGACGGATGAAATCGGCGTTTTCGAAATGGCCGAACAAGGATTGGCGGAAGTTGAAAACCCCTCCGCCCTGTTCCTTGCACAAAGGCAGGAGCAGATTTCCGGCAGCGCCGTTTTCGCCGGCATGGAAGGCACGCGCCCCGTGCTGGTCGAGGCGCAGGCGCTGGTCGCCCCCTCGCCGCTCGGCACGCCGCGCCGCGCCGTCATCGGCTGGGACAGCAGCCGCCTGTCGATGGTGCTGGCGGTGCTGGAGGCACGCTGCGGCGTGCAAATCGGCCCGAATGACGTATACCTGAACATCGCGGGCGGCCTGCGCGTGACCGAGCCTGCCGCCGACCTTGCGGTTGCGGTCGCGCTTGTCAGCTCGATGTCCGGCGTGCCCGTGCCCGCCGATATGGTGATTTTTGGCGAGATCGGCCTGTCGGGTGAAGTGCGTAACGTCGGCCAGGCCGACCATAGATTGAAAGAAGCGGCGAAGCTCGGCTTTCGCCACGCCCTCATTCCCGCCACGGGCGGCAAGCCGCCGCTGAAGCCCGAGGGCATGAAACTGACACAAATCCGGCACCTGAAAGACATGCTGCCGCTGTTTACGGAGGAATAAAACCCCATGACCCCCATCATTCTCGATACCGCGGTCATTATCGTCATTCTGCTTTCGGTCATTGTCGCGTTTTTCCGCGGCTTTGTGAAAGAAGTGCTGACCATCGTCAACCTCATCGGCGCGGCAGCCGCATCGTGGTATCTGGGCGGACAGTTCGGCCCCGCCTTCCAGAAATGGATGGGTGCCGGGCAGCCGCTGGCCGCAGGGGAAAAGCCGCATAAAGTCCTCGGCCTTGTACCGCCGGAAGTTGCAGGCACGTTCTTGTCGTACTTTGCCGTGTTTTTCGTGACGCTGATTATCCTCGCCCTTGCCGGGATGGCGATTTCGGGCAGCGTGAAGGCGATGGGCCTTGGCCCGCTCGATAAATTCCTCGGCATGGTGTTTGGCGCGCTGCGCGGATTTTTGCTGGTGCTGCTGATGTACGCGCCCTTCGCGCATTTCATGCCGCCGGATAAAGAAAAATATCCGCAGTGGGCGGAGGAATCACTGAGCTTCGGCATTCTCGATTCCAGCTACCGCTGGGTAAAAGATACCTTCGGCGATGAAGAAGCCGCCGCAGGCGAACCGCAGGAAGAAGAAGGCCCGCTTGGCCGCCGTCTCAAGAAAATGGGCGATGACATTCTGCGCGAGCAGGAAAAGAAATCCGCCGCCCCGCAGGAAGGCGCGATCGAGACCTATCATGACGTCACCGAAGATATCCGCGGCGAGATTCTGTCCGACGAAGAAAGCCACACCCGTCCATGAGCCAGAAAAAGAACAAAAAACACGCCAAATCGTCCGGTGGCGGCCTGCGCCGCTTCACACTTTGCGTTTTGCTGGTTTGCGCCGCACTGGTCGCGGCGCTGAGTTTCAGCGAGCGCAAGCACTGGCCGGAAAAACTGCGCAACGAAGACGCCGTGATTGCCCTTTATAAAACGCGTGACGAGATTATCGAGCGTATCTGGTCGCGCGGCGATGTCACCATCGACGTGCTGCCCGCGCAAAGCAAAGCGAAAGAGCCCATCAACATCCGTCCGGCCAAGGCCAAGCCAGAACAGGGCTATGCCCCCAAAGACCGCGCCAAGCTGGACGCGCTGATCGAGAAAGAAGGAGAGTTGAAATGACGACCGCAGCCGCACAGGGAAACACCGGCGGGCGCCTTGAAGGCCGCCTTGCCCTCGTCACCGGCGCATCGCGCGGATTGGGCGCGGCTGTCGCCGAAGCCTATGCCCGCGAAGGCGCGCATGTCATCCTGCTCGCCCGCACGCAAGGCGCGCTTGAAGAAGTGGACGACCGTATTCAGGCCGCAGGCGGTACGGCGACGCTGCTGCCGTTTGACCTGATGGAGCATAAAAAAATCCCCGCCCTCGGCGCTGCGATTGCGGAGCGTTTTGGCAAGCTGGATATTCTGGCCGCCTGCGCCGCCACGCTGGGCGCGCTGTCGCCCGTGGCCCTGTCCGACGCCAAAGTTTATGACGAGGTTATGCGCGTCAATTTCATGGCCAATGTGCATTTGCTGCGGAGCCTCGACGGGCTTTTGCGCGGCAGCATCGCGGGCCGCGCGATTTTCGTGACCGACCACACGCTGGGCGAGACAAGCCCATTCTGGAGCGCCTACCGCGCGAGCAAGGCAGCGCTTGAGGTCATGGCCGCCACCTATGCGCAGGAAGTCTCTTTCAGCCCGCTGCGCGTCAACGTGGTCAATCCGGGCCGTCTGCGCACCGAACTGCGCGCCGCCGCTTTTCCGGGTGAAAATACAGCGCTGCTGACGCCGCCTGAAAAGGTGACAGATATTTTCGTGCGCCTTGCCGCGGAAGAGTGCAGCGATACAGGCCGCATCGTCGCCGCCGCATGAATACGCCGAACCCGCATCTGCACGGGTCAAACCCGAAGCTGCAGCTGGAGCTGAAGCTGAAGCGCATGGCGACCACCGCCAGCATCACGGTTGCCACGATTTTGATCATCACCAAGGTCACCGCCTTTCTGATGACCAATTCGGTGAGCCTGCTGTCGTCGTTGATGGATTCGTTTTTTGATTTGCTGGCATCGCTCGTCACCATGCTTGGCGTCATGCATGCCGCAACGCCCGCTGATGAAGATCACCGCTTCGGCCATGGCAAGCTGGAGGCGCTGGCGGCGCTGGCGCAGTCGATTTTCGTTTTCGGCTCGTCGATGTTCCTGATGGTCGAATCGGCCCGCCGCATCCTGAACCCCGAACCTTTGAAAGACGCCGACATCGGCATTCTTGTCATGCTGCTGTCGATTATTCTGACGGCAAGCCTGATCAGCTTCCAGCGCTATGTGGTCAAGAAAACCAAATCCGTCGCGATTTCGGCCGACCGCCTGCACTATACGGGCGATTTGATGATGAACACGACGGTTATCGCCGCGCTGCTGCTGGCCAAATACACTGAATGGCCGTATTTCGACCCGCTGTTCGCCGTGATCATCGCTATTTTGCTGTTGCGCGGTGCCTGGGGCATTCTGATATCGTCGGCGGATATCCTGATGGACAAGGAACTGCCCGACGAAGATCGGCGCAAAATCGAAGACATCGCAACATCCCATCCGCATGTCGTGTCCATCCACGATTTGCGCACACGCAGCACAGGCAACCATGTATTCATCGAATTTCATGTGGAGATGGACGGCGAGATGTCGCTGAACCGCGCCCATGACATCACCGAGGAGCTGGAGAAAAAGCTCTATGCCGCCTTCCCCAAAGCGGAAATCCTGATGCATCAGGAACCGGCGGGCATTGACGACCACCGCCTCGACCACCGGATTCAATCGGCGCCCGCAGGCGGCAAATAGGCCGCAAACAAGAAATCAATCGGCGTAGGGGTTGCGGCTGGTCTTGATAATCAGACGCACCGGCGTTGCGGGCATATTGAAATCGCGGCGCAGGCCGTTGATGAGATAACGCTGGTGCGTCTCCGGATAATCGTCGGGGCGCGATACCCATATTGCGAATGTCGGCGGGCGGGCCTTGATCTGCGTCATGTAACGCAGGCGGTTCTGGCGGCCATTGACCAGCGGCGCGGGGTTTTGCGATTCCATCATCCGCAGCCAGCGGTTGAGCTTGCCGGTGCCGATGCGGTGGTTCCACAAGTTATAAACATCCAGTACGGCCTGCATCACCTTCTCGACGCGCTGGCCCTTGATGGCCGACACGGTCACGATGGGAATATCCCGCACCTGCGCCAGCTGGGTCGACAGCTGGTGTTTCAGCTCTTCCAGTGTCGCTTCTTTTTCTTTGACCAGATCCCACTTGTTGACGACGACCACCATGGCGCGCCCCTCGTCCACGATGTGGCCGGCAATGGTCAAATCCTGTTTTTCAAACAGGGTTTCACCGTCAATCACCATCACCACAACCTGCGCCAGACGAATGGCGCGCAGCGTGTCTTCGACCGCCATGCGCTCGATGTAGTTCACAACCTTCGCCTTGCGGCGCAGACCTGCCGTATCGACAAGGCGCAGCTGGCGTCCGCCGAATTCCCAATCCACATGAATGGCGTCGCGGGTAATGCCCGCTTCGGGGCCGGTCATGGCGCGCTCTTCGCCCAAAATGGCGTTGAGCAGCGTCGATTTGCCGACGTTGGGGCGCCCTGCAATCGCGATTTTAATCGGCTTGCTGAGATCCTCGGCCGGAACCTCTTCGTCACCAAAACCGGTTTCATCGCCTTCGTGATATTTCTGGAACAGAACCTCGATGTCTTCTTCGGGCTCTTCGGCGTTCAGTGCGGCAAAGCGCGCGGCTTTGGCTTCGGCTTCTTCGACTTTGGGCTTCAAAATCTCGTAAAGCTCTTCCATGCCAAGGCCGTGTTCGGCGGAAATGGCAATCGGCTCGCCAAGGCCGAGTTCGTAGGCCTCATACAAACCCTCCGCGCCGCTGCGGCTTTCGCATTTATTGACGACAAGGGCGCTCGGGATATTCTGCCGGCGCAGCCAGTCGGCAAAGTGCCTGTCCATCGGCGTGATGCCGGTACGTGCATCAACCACCAGCAGCGCCATGTCAGCCCGCGCAAGCGCGCGTTCGGTCTGCTGGCGCATGCGCCCCTGGATGGAGCTGTCAAAACTTTCTTCTAGACCCGCCGTATCGATGACGCGGAAACTGAGACCCATCAGATGGGCATCTGCTTCGCGCCAGTCACGCGTCAGGCCGGGGGTGTCGTGCACCAGCGCCAGCTTTTTACCCGCCAGCCGGTTGAACAGCGTCGATTTGCCGACGTTGGGGCGGCCGATGATGGCGAGGGAAAAAGTCATGGTGCAGGTATATCCGTTTCTTTTGTTATCAGCGCGGCGCGCTTTTTATTGTCAGCGCCACGCGCTGAGGGTGCCGTTCTGCGACAGCACGATCATCGTGCCGCCCGCCACCACCGGCGCCATCAGCGTTTCGCCGGGCAAACGGTGGGTTGCCAGCACGCTGCCGTCCAGCGGGCTCAGCACCAGCATGTCGCGGTTGCTGCCTGTCACAATCAGATGGTCGCTCGCAAGGATCGGGCCGGCCCAGACCACGGGCTCGCTGTGTTTTTTGTCGGCCCAGCGCGGCAAATCGGCGACCCAGCGCACTTCGCCGGTCGCACGTTTGAGCGCGACGACCTGCTGTTCCGCACTGATGCTGAAAACCGTATCGCCCGCCACCCACGGCATTTCGGAGCTGCCCAGTTCACGCTGCCAGCGGCGCTGGCCCGTGACCTGATCCAGCGCCACCATGCGGCCGCTGTAGCTGACGGCGAAAACCATGCCGCGGTCGATGACCGGCAGGCCGCGCACATCGGCAATCGCCGACAGCGCGCCGCCACGGCGCACCGCAGACAGGTTATCCTGCCACACGACCTGTCCGTTTTCAGGACGCAGGCCAAACAATTCACCCGAAGAAAGCGGCAGCACGACCAGCGTTTCATCCGCCGCGACAGAGGCGGAGCCGAGAAGGTTCGTCGCCTCGCTGACGCCGGCGTATTGCCAAATCAGCTTGCCATCGGCGGCGCCATAAACCATCAAACGGTTATCGAGGGTCACCAGATACACGCGGCCATCCATGACCGTCGGGGCGCTGCGCGCAGGCGCGGGCAGAACCGCGCGCCAGATATCGCCGCCCGTTGCGGGGTCAACCGCCATCAGGTGTTTGTATCCCGCCGTCACATAAAGCTTGCCTTCATGCCACGCAAGACCGCCGCCGACAGCGCCGCTTTTCCCCTCGCCGCGCGGCACCACGGACTGGCGCCACTGGCGTTTGCCGTTTTCAAGCGCGAAGGCGCTGAGGTTGCCTTCGGTATCCAGCGTATAAACGCGGTCTTCCGCGACGACCGGAATGGCCGTCAGGGGCGTGCGTTTATCGCCGCCGGCACCGATTGACTCGCTCCAGACTTTTTTGAAGGTCGGCGCAAGCGCGACATGTGTCATCGCGTGGTTGGGATATCCGCCCGCCTGCGGCCAGAATTTGTTTTCCCAGATTTCGGGCAGGGCGATATCTTCCGCCTCCAGCGCCGGATTGGGCACAAGGTCTTTTTGCAGCTGCAAAATCGACAGGCGTTCGCCGGGCAGCGGCGGGTCTTTGTCGCTGCCGAAGATTTTCTCCGCGCTTTCGCAGCCACTCAGCAGCAGCGCGCAGGCGAGCACACAGGCCAGCCCCGCAGGGGAAGAAGCGCTGCGCCGTTTCATCCGCGCCCCGCTTCGCCGGTCGATTGCATGTAAAGGCCGCGCAGCGTGGTCGCGCGCGCGCGCACTTCGTCGGGCACATCGGTGCTGCCGGTAATAACGCCGAGGGTATCGACGGCTTCTTTCATTTTGTTTTCACGCGCAAACAGCAGCGCCTCCATTTCCAGCGCGGAATAACGCCAGACGCTTTTGGGGCCCGTCAGCGGTTTCAGCGCCGCATGCAGTTTTTGCGCATCGCCCGTGTCAAGGCGGTGGCTGACCGCCAGAAGCGCCGCCAGATCACGGTAAACACCATCAAGACCGCGCGTCGCGGCGATGCCGTCGTAAACCGCGGCGGCCTGTTCGCCTTCGCCTTTTTGCGCGTGAATGGCCGCCGTCACAAAGCCTGCGAGCGCGCTATGCGTGCCGCGGCCTTCGCCCGCCAGTTTTTTGAGCGCCGCTTCGTCCGCCGCATCCATGGCGTTGAACAGTTCGTACGTCGCCTGCGCATCGCGGTTAAGCGTATGCTGGCGCCAGTAGCTGAGCGCGGCGGTCATCACAATCGCCAGAATGATGCCACCGACGATCCAGGCGCGGTTTTCAATCCAGAACGCCTTGAGGCGTTCTTCGCGCATATCATCCTGAATTTGCCTCATTACATCGTCGGACATCGGGGCTTCCTGTCTGTTTGTTCTCATATCTTTGAAATGCCGCCCTAAAATTGGCCCAAAGGCCCCGCCGGGTCAAGGAAAACCCCGCCACGGCCGCGCTTAAAACCACCTTCGGTATTGACATAACGCGGGGTTGACGCCCCCAAAGGCGGATGATATGACGGAAAGCATTCTTTCAACAGCTTTGAACACCCCGCGCGGCGCCCGAAGGCGGCGCGTCCCGTACAGGAGCGATATTCATGCCCTCTTTCCGCGACATTTTCCGCCGCGCCAGCGAATCCGAAAAAGCGCAAAAGCGTATGGAAGCCGCCAATAAAACAAACCTGCGCGGCACCAACGAGCTTTTCCGTGCGATTGAACGCGGCGCGCACAGCGATGTGGTCAAACTGATCGAGGACGGCGCCGATATCCACGCGCGCAGCAAATCGCAAAGCATGGTGTCCAACATGATGTTCCGCGTCCCCTATGCCGCGGGCTCGACACCGCTGCATGCGGCGGCGCTGCTGGGGCATTTCAATATTGCCGATACGCTGCTGCGCCACGGCGCCGACCCGAATGTGCGCAACAACGAAGGCCACACCGCGCTTGATTACGCGCTGATGAGCCACGCGTGGTTCGAGGATAGCCTTGCCAAAAAGCAACAATCCAGCGTCACGCTGGCACGCTTTGTCACCGCGGCCGCCGATAAGGTGAATATCTATCAGCGGACCATCACCCTGCTGCTCGCGCGCAGCGGCAAACCCGGCCTGCTGGAGCTGCCGGAGCGGTTCAAGGAAATGATCCCGGCCAAACGCCGCAAAGGCCCGCAGGAAGACGCCCCCGGGCTTTAAGCCTTTTCAAAAAATATCAGGAACGGCCCGGCCCGCGTGGCGGACGGGGACGCAGGCGGAATGCATCTGCACCGCCGGCGGCATCTATGCGCGCCTCGAGCGCCGCGCGCGCGGCAGCATCAAAAGCGGCCTGCGCGGTGGTTGTTTCCTCGCCGGCCTCTTCTGCAGCGGCGCCGGATATCGGCGCTTCGGGCGTCAGGTCGTCTTCGTCATGGCGACGCGCGCCGCAGCTGCGCAAGTATTCGGCAATTTGCGGATGGTCTTCGGCAATCGCGGTATCCAGCGGGAAATCACCCACGCGGTCGGCGACGTTGAGCTTCGCCCCGCCGCCCACCAGCACCTTGACCATCAAAAGATCGCCCTGAATGACCGCTTCGTGCAGCGGGGTGATATCGGGGCGGTCTGCCGCGACGTTCGGGCTCTCACCCGCCGACAACCGCGCGCGCACGGCGCTGACGCTGCCCGATTGCACGGACTTGAGAAAGGCCTGTTCCTGTACGCTGAGGCGTGACATGGCGGTTACGGCTGCGGCGGTTTCTTGCCGCCGGTTTTGGGCGGACGTGTGCCAAGACGGAAGTCCGGCTGCACATAGGATTCAAGCTGCGCGCGGTGCGCGGCGGCCATAAAGGCATCCACATCATGCGCGGCGGCATAATCTTTGGGCACGGCATCCCACAGTTTGCGGAACTCATCGGGCGCGTCTTTCCAGACATCGACATCCATCAAAAGCGGCAGCTGGCCCTGCTGACAAATCTTCAAAATCGTGCTGTCGCCATCGGCACCGCGCGCGGTTAGATCGCCTGAGGTAAGCTTATCGGGCGTGCCTGCCGCCGCGCGCGCCAGCGTCATGACCGCGGCAAGCCCGCCACGACTGACCGCATGGTTGAACTGGTCACTGAGGTTTTCAAAACTGGCGCGGCGCATATCGGCAAGAGAGCCAAACGGCAGCGCGGTTTCCGCACGCACCGCAGAGGCCGCCAGCGCGGCAAGGCGGTAGGCGGCGGCATCATGGCCCATCGCGCGGGCCAACTGTTCGGGCGTACGGCCATCAGCGTCATAGGATACGGCAGGCACACCGCGCGCCACAAAGGCGGCAACCGTTTCCGTCTCGCCCCACAGCGCCGCAAAATGCGCCAGGCTGCGGCCCGCTTCATCCGTCCAGCGCGGGTCAAGACCGGCATCCAGCGCCGCCAGCAAATCCGCGCCGCGGCGCGCATCGATCATATCGGCGATAGTTTCGTCGCTGAAACGCGGCGCAGGCGGCGTTGTTTTCGGGGGCTGTTTGCGGGCCATGTTATTTCATCCTGCTGCGCGCGCGTTTTACGGCGCGCCGGTTGTTTTTTAAGGCGTGCCCGGGCCGCGCGGTTTGCGCGGGCGGGGCTTGAGGCGGATATCGTCCGCCTGTTCGTCGGCGCGGCGGCTGAGCTCTTCGCGCTGGTATTTATAAATATCGCGCACGGCCGCGTCGAAATCGACCTGCACTTTGGCGCGCGGATCCGCATCGATATAGGGGCGCAGCGCCAGCATTTCATCCAGCCGGTCGCGCCAGACCGCCGCAGTAAACAGCGACGACAGCCGGCGGCTGGCGATGAAGGCTTCAAGCAGCGTTTCACCGCCGTAATAATCGCTGCGTTTCAACAAATCCGCGCGGGTCAAACCGCCCTTGCTGCGCGCAATCGCATCCATCACAAAATCCATCTTTCCCATGCGCACAAGGAAATGCAGCGCCGTCGTCTTGCCATCGAGGCCGATGGGCACATAGGCGCGCAGATCGGTAATCGTGAGCTCTTCAGGGCGGCGGCTGAACAGCGTGCGCGCACCCTTGGCATCCAGCGTTTTATAAATCTCGTGCCAGGCGGTGCCGAGCAAATCCTTGGCCCCTACCCACCACAGCATATCAAGCGACGTTTCGCCGCGTCCGCTTACGGCATGCACATCCGCGCCCGCCGCCAGAAGCGCGTTGACCTTGCCGGTATCGCAGCGCGCAATCGCCAGATGCAACGCGGAGTAGCGCGCGCGCCCTTCGGCATTTTCAATCGCATTGGCATCCGCGCCCAGGCGCAGGGCGCGCTCCACCTCTTCGGTCGTGCCTTTGTGGATGGCGCGCATCAGAACCTTGTCGATGCGCGTCTGGTAATTGCTGACCAGCACTTCGTCGGGCAGGTAGCGCGGGTCGTTGCCGATCAGCTGGAAATTCGCCCCCGCATCGGACAGCAGCCGGATACCCAGCGTGAAATGGTTGCGATAAGCGGCATCGAGCGCGCTGGCGCCGTCGTTGTCGGTATCCGACAGTTCGGCGTCATATTCGATCAGCAGCTTCAAAAGCGCGGCATCGCCCCGCTCCACCGCTGCATGCACGGGCGGCAAACCGCCCGGCAGCACGCGGTCAGGGCAGGCGCCCGCTTTCAGCGCCGCTTCAATTTCCGCATGGTCGATGACGCCGCGTTTCATCGCGGCAAGGAAACGGTTATCGGCCGCTTCCTGCGCCGCCGTTTTCACGGCATCAGCCGCCGTACTGCAAAGAAGCTTTTGCAGCGGCTGGTCGTCATCGATGTCGCGCGGCTGGCGGGGGGACACGCGGCCTATCCTTTCGCGGAATTATGTATTCATGGAAGGTAGTTTTTTACCATAGGCGCAGGAGGCGGGTAAACCCGAAATCACCCGAAAAACAGCGTTGAAACCGCCGCAGCGCAGCATCGGCAGTTTCGCGTTTGCGATGGCGGTTTTGCTTGACGAATCGTGCATTTCCGTATTATTTTCATTTATACTCAAAAAGAGCATAAATGAAAAAGGAGCCCCCCATGTCCAAACCCGCCCGCGATTTCAGCAAAACCGCCTGCGTTCGGGAAACCCGCGCGCTTTGCAAAGTCATGGAGGCGCTCGCCGCCCTCGATGCCGACGGCCGCGCTTTCGTCCTTGCGACGGCAGCTGCGCGGCTGGGCGTGCGCATCACCACGCCCGGCCCCCAAAAGCCTGCGAAAAAAGCCGTTGATAAAACCCACTGGTTCAGCGACACGCAGCCCTTCGGCCCGCGCAACCTTGATTGCTGAAGCTGCGCGGGAATAAGGCCGCAATTTGCTTTATTTCCGCGCCGCCGCGCCCTAAAATGCCCCCGAGTTCAAAGAGACGCGCCAAATACGGGGGATGCTCCGCGCCGATATGCTGCTTTACTTCAGGAACAAATTCGCGGGCAAGCCGACATTCAGCCAGGGGGAGCTTAGCCTCATCCTCGGCGTCTACGGCGAGCGCGTGAAGCGGGGCGAGTGGCGCGATTACGCCATCGACTGCCTGCCGGATATGGCGGTGTTTTCGATTTTCCGGTCGTCGCGCGAAAACCCTATTTACTCCATCGCCAAAATTCCGCCGCGCAGTTTTCTGAAACAGGCGGAATATGTGGTCTATGAAGGGGGCAAGACCCTTCGTCAAAGCGCATCGCTGCGCGAAGTTCTGGAAGTGTTCGAGGATAAACAGGCATGACGTTTTTTTCTTTGCGCCGCACATACCCGTTTCTGGCCGTATCTGTACTGGCGCTGGGTCTGACCCTTCCCGTCGCCGCGCAGGCTGCGGAGCAGATCAAATACCTTTCCGACCCCGTCTACGAAAAAATGGCGCCGGAAGATCCGCACCCGATGGAAGATCTGGTGCTGATGGGCGAGGAGGGCGATGCGCGCGCGCAGTTCATCCTTGGCGATTTGTATGGCAAGGGCAAGGGCGGGCTGCCGCGTAATATCAAAAAATCCCGCGAATGGTTTGAAAAAAGCGCGCGCGGAGGGTATGCGCAAAGCTTCATTCGTCTGGCGGCTCTCGAAAAGCGGGTCAAAAAGCCGGAAGATGCGTATAAATGGTACACGCTGGCCATCGATACCTTGCCATCGGGCGAGCGTAAATGGGCGCAAACCGCGCGCGATGCACTGGTCAAGGAACACAGCCTGACAGCTGCGCAAATCAAATCGGCAAAAGCCGCCGCGAGCGCATGGAAAAAGGCCGCCGCCGAAGCCGCGGAAGCCGCCAAGAAAAAAGCCGCCGAAGAAAAAAAGCAGGACAAGAAAACCGACGCAAACATCATGACCGACGCGCTGCAGGTTGAACCCGCCGCCGGCGAAAGCAGCGAAGCGCCAGCCCCTGCCGCCGGGAGCGCGGATGCAGCCGCGGCAGAAACACCCCCCGCAGCCGATATTTCAGCCGCCCCCGATGCCACCAGCACGCCGGCAGCCGAAGCCGCGCCCGCAGCAGCGCCAGCCACTGCTGCGGAAACGCCGGCGCCCTGATTTTACCGCTTCAATTCCACCAAGACACCATCTGCAAACCCAAGGAGAGATGACATGAGCAAGATTAAAGTCAAAACCCCCGTCGTCGAGATGAACGGCGATGAAATGACCCGCATCATCTGGGACATGATTATCGACCGGATGATCAAGCCGTATCTCGATATCGATCTCAAATCCTATGACCTGTCGATTCAATCGCGTGACGCCACCAACGACCAGATCACGGTTGACGCCGCCAATGCCATCAAACAATACGGCGTCGGCATCAAATGCGCGACCATCACCCCCGACGAAGCGCGCGTCGAGGAATTCAAGCTCAAGAAAATGTGGAAATCGCCGAACGGCACCATCCGCAATATCCTGAACGGCACCGTGTTCCGCGAGCCGATCATTTGCAAAAACATTCCGCGTCTGGTCACCACATGGACGAAGCCGATTGTTGTGGGCCGTCATGCCTTCGGCGACCAGTACAAGGCGACCGACGTCAAAATCCTCGGCCGCGGCAAGCTGACCATGACCTTCACGCCCGATAACGACGGCACGCCCGAAACATGGGAAGTGTATGATTTCGCCAAAGGCGGCGGCGTCGCGATGGGCATGTATAACACCGATGAGTCCATCGCGGGTTTCGCGCGCAGCTGCTTCAACTACGGCCTTGCCCGCGGCTATCCGGTGTACCTGTCGACCAAGAACACCATCCTCAAAGCCTATGACGGCCGCTTCAAGGATATTTTCCAGGAAATTTTCGATGCGGAATTCAAGGCGAAATTCGATGCCGCAGGACTTGTCTACGAACATCGCCTGATCGACGACATGGTCGCCTCCGCCCTGAAATGGGAAGGCGGTTTCCTCTGGGCTTGCAAAAACTACGACGGTGACGTGCAGTCCGACAGCGTCGCGCAGGGTTTCGGCTCGCTCGGCCTTATGACGTCGGTGCTGCTGACGCCCGACGGCAAAACGGTTGAAACCGAAGCCGCGCACGGCACCGTCACGCGCCACTACCGCCTGCACCAGCAGGGCAAGCCGACATCGACCAACCCCATCGCGTCGATTTTCGCATGGACGCAGGGCCTGAAATACCGCGGCCAGTTTGACGGCACGCCGGATGTCATCGCCTTCGCCGAAACGCTGGAGCGTGTGTGCATCGACACCGTCGAAAGCGGCGACATGACCAAGGACCTCGCGCTGCTGGTCGGGCCGGAGCAAAAACACCTGACGACGGAGCAATTCCTCGACAAGCTCATCGCCAACCTTGATCGCGCCATGCAGAAAAAAGCGGCATAAAAAAACCGCATAAAGCCAAAAACCGCACAGGTTGATTGCTTTATTGCCTGTATAAAAACCCGATGCTACGCTGGCATCGGGTTTTTTATTGGATTTGAATGGGGGTTACGCCATGCGCCTGCCGGTTCTTTTTATGTGCTTTGCGTTTCTGCTGTCCGCTGTACCCGCCGTTTTTGCAGGCGAGGCGCCGGCAAAAGCAGCTGTCGACATGACCGCGTTTTACAAACCGGGCATGGGGCCCTATAAAGACATTTCCAAGTTTGACGGCCAGCTGAACATGCCCGGACGCCGCACCGCGCTGCAATACCGCGCAACCTTCAGCCGCAGTGCGCAGAACATGCCCGTGATTGTCTGGTCCCACGGCGCGTTTGGCAGCCATACCGCCTATGTGCCGCTGGCGGAGTATTGGGCCAGCCATGGCTATCTGGTCTTGCAGCCAACCCACAGCGATTCCATGCGCGAAGGCACAAAGCCGAATGTCAAAAACCCGCTGGTGTTCAAGGATTGGGACGACCGCCCGCGCGAAGTATCTTATTTGATTGACCAGCTGCAAAACCTGCAAACGCTGATCCCCGCCATCAAGGGACGCGTGGATGCCGGTAAAATCGGCATCGGTGGCCATTCATTCGGCGCGCATACAGCCCAGCTGCTGGCGGGCATGCAAGTCAAACGCTTCATGGGCGGCGGGGAGCGCTATGATTTCCTTGAAAAACGCGCACAGGCTTTTGTGATCGTTTCGCCACAAGGCACCAGCAACCAGATTGATGCCGCCGCACTGGCCAAAATGGACGCGCCGTTTTTGATGATTACCGGCACCAACGACAACGCCGCCAATAACGGCAAGGATTATATATGGCGTCTGGAAGCGTGGAACCACGCACCCGCAGGGCCGAACCGCTATCTGCTGCTGATGCAGGGGGCGCATCATGGCTTTGGCGGCATTTCGGGTGCGGTACGTTTTTCGGGCGCAGGCCCCGCCGACGCGGCGGAGGTGGAGGCTGTCCGCAGCAGCGCCCTTGCGCTGTTCGATGCGAAAGTGCGCGGCGATGCGGCCGCTGAAATGTGGCTGCTGGATGGCGAGATCAGCCGCGCCACAAAAGACGGCACGCGATTTACATGGCTGAGCAAGCAATAGCCGTCCGCAAAAATATTCTAAAGTGGCTGCGTCCTTTTATATATCTGGGCGCGGCAGCGGCGCTGCTGGGCAGTTTAATGCCGCATGCGCCGTTTTCTGTTTTGATCACTGATCTGCCCAGTCATTTTGTTGTTTATTACCTGCTGGGCAGCTTTGTACTGGCGGCCTGCGCGGCGGCATTGCGGCTGCACAGGCTTGTCTGGTTGCCGCTGGTCGCCGTGATGGCCCTGAATATCGCTGCCCTGATGCCCTATCTGCCTGCAGGAAAAATCCACGCCGCCGCTGCGGAGATTAAAATCCTGCAGGCGAATCTACTGTATCTGAATGAAAATGCCACATTACTGCATCAGCTCATCGCGGCAGAAAATCCCGACATCATCGCGCTGTCCGAAGTTAACGCGGATATGGCGCAAAGCCTTGAGAAAATCAAAAACGCTTATCCCTATCATTTGATAGAGCCGATGCAAAACGATGCACGCGGACTGGCGCTGCTATCGCGCATCCGGGCGGCATCGATGACGCGCGTCACTTTCGGTGATAGTGCCGTGCCCGCACATCTTGCGCGACTGGAAACGTCGCAAGGGCCGCTGACGATTGTTTCCATCCATCCGCGCACACCGCTGCATGGACTGGCGCTGCGCGATGCCGATTTTACGGCGCTGGCTGAAAAATTCCGTGACCGCGCCGATATGCCGCTGGTTATCACGGGCGATTTCAACGCAACGCCATGGTGCCCCGCGCTCAAGGGTCTGAAGCGCAGTCTCGCCCTGCGCGATACGCGCGAGGGCTATAGCCTCAACGGCACATGGCCGGTCTGGCTGCCCGCGCCACTGCGCTTGCCGATCGACCATACGCTGGTGAGCGGCCACGTACAGGCGACCGGCCACCGTCTGGGTCCCGGTATAGGTTCTGACCATCTTCCCAGCCTGATAAGCATTACTTTGCGCCCAGCAAACCGTTGATTTTGAAATGAATTCACGCCTTTTCTTTATGCGCGTGACTTTATGGCAAAAATGGATATGGTAATCCGGTATTCAAAATTCCGATTCAGCTTGCAAGGAAGTCACCATGGCCAGCAGCTACCCTTACGGTAAGAAACCCGAAAAAAAGCCCAGCAAATTCAGAAGCGCTTTTCTGAAAGTCACGCTGGCGGGGGTTCTGCTGAACGGCAGCTATCAATACTACGTGCCGGAATCCGCCAAGGAAACACTGAGCAGCGCTGTCAACAGCGTCCTGCATGTGGATCAGGCGAAGGCCGCGATGGGCGGCGCGCCCGAAGCGGGCAAAATGAATTTCGTATTCGAAAACCAGAACCAGCCCGCCATTCTGGGCGAGGCGACGAAAGGGGTTTTCTTTTCCCACACCAACATCATGGATGAATGGTACGCCGCGCAGGGCCGCCATAACCAGCTTTTGCAAAACAGCGACAACCGCGCATCGCTGCAGCTGTGGCTGATGCAGCTGGACGGCCTGAAAGGAAAATCACTGGAAGAAAAGGCGCGCGGTGTCGATGCGCTGATTGACAAGCAAATCAAATACAGCCTCGATCCGCAAACCTACGGCAAGGAAGAATACTGGGCATCGCCGATGGAAACGCTGCAGGCGGGCCGCGGCGATTGCGAAGATTTCGCCATTTTGAAATACCATGCCCTGCGTTATCTGGGCGTGCCAGCCGATAAAATGTTCGTCGTCGCCGTCAGCAACAAGGGCGCAGGCCAGCTCGACCACGCGACGCTGATGGTCGATGTGCGCGAACCCGGCATTCTGACCCAAGCCTGGGAAGCCGCGAAAAGCAAAGTCACCGGAAAGCCTGCCGCCGCGCAATTCGTCATTCTGGACAACGACGGCAGCGAAGCGGGCAAGCTTGTGGAATCGCGCAGCAGCGATTACAAACCCTATTACGCCATGAATGAAAAGGGCATCTGGGCGGTGCCCAGCAACAGCGGCCTGCGCTGGTAAAGCCTAGGGTGCGGACGGCGCGTCGGGCTTTTTTTCCATCGACGGCCAGCGCACATAGGCAAAAGCCCATATCATAACCGGCGCCAGAAACGGCACGATGACAAACAGCGCCCAGTAAGGGTTGCGGCCCGCGCGCGCGGCAATCACTGCTGCGCTGGCCATCATCACAAAAATCGTCAGCCCGCCGATGAGATACGACAGCCATTCGGGAATAGCGGGGAACAGCGCGCTCATGCCGCACCGCCCGTTTCATGTCGCGCGCGCTTGACGCGCGGCGGCTGCGGCGGCAGATGCGGCCATTTACGCAGCGCCATCAGCAGCATCATAAACGCAAACCCCATCAACGGCACGAACAGCAGCAGCGCACACAGCGCAGGCAGCCCCATGCGTTTCAGTGCCCGCAGCACCGGCCAGACGCACAAAACAGCCGCTAGGTAGTATTGCGCCAGCGCCGATTGCTGCAAAAGCGCGATGAATTCTGTCATGAACGGCTCCGGATATCGGGGATTTCAAACAACAGCCAGACCAGCACGCTGAGCACCACCAGCGCCCCGCCCTGATGAATAGCACCCAGAGCAACAGGCACGGCATGCAAAAGCGTGGCGATGCCAAGTCCCGCCTGTGCCAGCAGCACCCACGGCAAAGCCTTGAACAGCGTACCCGCGCGGCCCTGCACGTTGAAGCCGCGCGCGCGTTTGTAAAACCAAAGGCCCGAAAGCACCGTCAGCACCGCCAGCACGCGGTGTGTGAACTGCACGGTTGCAGGCTCTTCGATAAAGGCTTTCCAAAGCGGCTTATGCGCCCATAGCTCGGGCGGCAGCCAATGCGCATCCATCATCGGAAAGGTGTTATAAAGAAGCCCCGCGCGCAGACCCGCGACAAACGCGCCCCAGATCATGGTCAGCACCGCAAGCCCCAGCACGATTTTGATGCCGCCGCGCAAGACCGTCGCGCGTCCCGCATCGGGATCGGGCCGGCAGCTGAACGCCAGCGCCATGCGCAGCATGCAGGCGTAAATCAGAAAGGCCAGCATCAAATGCGCGGCCAGACGGTAATGGCTGACCGCAGGCTGGTCGACCAGACCGCTTTTGACCATCAGCCAGCCCATCAGCCCTTGCGCAAAACCCAGCGCGAGAATACCCAGCAGTGCCGGTTTCGCCTCCGCCGGAATGCGTCCGCGCAGCCAGAAAAACGCCAGCGGCACGGCGTAGACAAGACCGATCATACGGCCCCACAGACGGTGCAGCCATTCCCAGAAATAAATTTCCTTGAATTCCGAAAGGCTCATGCCGCGGTTGACCTTCAGGTACTGCGGCGTTTGTTTATAAAGATCAAACTCGCGCTGCCAGTCGGCGGCATTCAGCGGCGGCAGCGCCCCTTTGATCGGCGCCCACTCGACAATCGACAGGCCGGATTCGGTCAGGCGCGTCACGGCCCCGATCAGCGCCATCAAAAATACCGATGCCGCACAAATAAAAAGCCATGTGGCAATCGCACGGCTGGAATCTTTCTGGGGAGAGGAAACGGCGGCTGTCATATCAAAGGCTCATAAACATACGGACGGAAACAATCACCAATACCACCGCAAACACGCGGCGCAGCATCGCGCGCGGCATGTTGTGCGACAGGCGGACACCCACCGGCGCCAGCAACATGGAAGATGGGATGATCATGCCCACGGTCAAGAGGTTGACATAGCCAATCGACCACGGCGGCAGCGTATCGCTGACCAGTATGCCTGATACCATATAGCTGATAACCCCCGGCACGGCCACAGCCACGCCCAGCGCCGCCCCCGTCCCCACCGCGCGCGGCATGGGAAGGCCGATGCAGGTCATCAGCGGCACCGTCAAAATCGCCCCGCCGACACCCAGCATGGCCGAAATCACGCCAATCACCGCCGCCACGCCCTTTTGCACCTTTTCGGTCAGAAAACGCAGCGGCTTGGGCTCCGCCTTGTCCTTGGAAAACGCCATATAGGCGGCAATCAGCAAGGTCATGCAGGCGAAGATTTCTTTCAGAACGATGCTTTTGACGCTGGAGGCGAGCATCGCGCCCAGAATAACCCCGACCACAATCGCCGGGCCCCAGCCGCGCACGATGGCGATATCCACCCCGCCGCGTTTGTAGTGGCTGAATGCGGACATGCTGCCCGTGGCCATAACCACCGCAAGCGAGGAGCCGATGGCAATATGCATCGCATGGTCTTCGCTAAAACCAAGAGAGGAGAGGGAGAAAAACAAGGCAGGCACAAAAATAATGCCCCCGCCCACGCCCAAAAGCCCCGACAGAAAACCGCCCACGCAACCGATCGCCAAGAGCAGCATAATCAGTTCAGCGGGGATCATCGAAGTGTCGGCCATGATGCTTTCTGCGGCGGGAAGGTTAGTTTTCGTAACTCGGCTATGAGTCGTTTAAACTATACGCTTTCCGCGCCGGCGAAACAACACGCGAAGCCTGTTTATTTTTGCCGTTCAGGCCAATTATGCCGCCGCTTTGTAATCCAGCCCGACATCGAAATTGGGGGCGCTGTGGGTGACGGCGCCGGAGGAAATCAAATCCACGCCTGTCGCCGCAATTTCGGGGATACGCGCGAGGGTAACGCCGCCCGATGCCTCCACAACCGCGCGGCCGCCGACCATGGCCACGGCCTGTTTCATCTGCTCGCCCGTCATGTTGTCGAGCATGACGATATCCACGCCTTCGTCCAGCACTTCGGCCAGCTGTTCGAGCGTATCGACTTCAACCTCGATTTTGACGGTATGGCCGATATGCGCCTTGGCGTTGCGGATGGCATTGCGCACACCGCCCGACATGGCGATGTGGTTGTCCTTGATCAGCACGGCATCATCAAGGCCGTAGCGGTGCGGGATACCGCCGCCAATCATCACGGCGTATTTCTGCACGGCGCGCAGCCCCGGCAGGGTTTTGCGCGTCGCGGCGATTTTGGCCTTGTGATTGCCGACGGCACGTACCATTTTCAGCGTCAGCGTCGCGACGCCCGACATATGGCCCATGAAATTGAGCGCCACACGCTCCGCCGTCAGAATAGACCGCGCGCGGCCTTCGACTTTCATCACCTCGTCGCCTTTTTTGACGTCCGCGCCTTCGCGGATCAGGCGGGTGATTTTAAGGTTGGCATCGACTATGCGAAACGCTGCCTCGGCGATATCAAGACCGGCGATGCGGCCCTCTTCGCGCGCGGCAATCACCACGCAGGCACGCGCCGATTCAGGCACCGTGCTGTCGGATGTGATATCCCCCGCGCGGCCCAGATCTTCGGCCAGCGCCATGCGCACAAGGGGTTCGATGATGAAGGGGGACAGGGGGGCGACGCCGGTCATGCGACTTTCTCCGTTTGGGTGTTTTGCAGCGCGGCGGGCACAGCGACAAGGCTGGCGGCAACCGCTTCGGTTTCCTTGAGCGTGACGAAGCTGCGTTTTTGCAGGGCGCGCACGGCTTGCGGATAATCGCTGCGGCAATGGCCGCCGCGGCTTTCGCGGCGCATCAGCGCCGATACCGCAATCATACGGCAGAGAAGCGCCATATCCGCCGTGCGGGCATCGCGCGTTTCGGCAGCAGCGCCAAGGCGCATGAAATCACGGATAGCCGCCGTCAGGCCCGCTTCGCTGCGGATGACACCGACCAGCTCGCTCATGATATGGCGCAGGATATCACGCTCGACCACCGGTTCTTTGGCGACAGGCAGCAGACGCACGCCGGTCAAATCGGCTTTGGGCGCGGCGGTTTTGCCTGCAATCGCCACAGCGATATCTTCGGCGGCACGCGCGCCCATCACAACGGCTTCCATCAGCGAGTTGCTGGCAAGGCGGTTCGCGCCGTGCAGTCCGGTGGCCGCGCATTCACCCGCCGTCCACAGGCCCGTAAGGCTGCTGCGGCCGTTCAGATCGGTGGCGATGCCGCCCATGTGGTAATGCACTGCAGGCATGACGGGGATAAGATCGCGCTGCGGGTTCAGACCCGCACGGCCCGCAGCGGAAATCAGCGCGGGGAAATGCGCGGTGTCGATGTGGCGGCAATCCAGATACACTTTCTGGCCTTTTTGCATTTGCGCGAAAATACCGCGGCTGACCACGTCGCGCGGCGCCAGCTCGCCCGCCTCGTGGTAATCCAGCATGAAACGCTCGCCGCGGCTATTCAGCAAATAAGCACCTTCGCCGCGCAGCGCTTCGGTCGCGAGCGGCGCGGGGTCTTCGCCGATATCCAGCGCCGTTGGGTGGAATTGCACGAATTCAAGGTCAGACAGCACAGCACCCGCGCGCGCCGCCATGGCGACACCGCGGCCAATCGCATGCAGCGGGTTGGTGGTCGCGGCAAACAAACCGCCGACCCCGCCCGTGGCCAGCAAAACAGCTTTGCCCAGAAAAACAACCGGTGCGTTATCGTCCAGACGGCGGGTCAGCACACCGCTGACGGCGCCCGTGCGCTCGCCACCTTCGCGCAGCAAACGCTCTGCCGATACGCCGGCAACAAATTCGATATCCGGCGTCTGGCGCACGGCTTCGCTGAGCGCACGCATCAATTCTGCCCCGAAGCCATCGGCCGCAGCGGCTTTGAGCACGCGGCGGCAGGCATGGCAGGCTTCGCGGTTGAGGCGGTAGGCGCCTTCTTCATCACGCTCGAAGCGCACGCCGTATCTGGCCAGGATTTCGATATATTGCGGCGCGGCCTCGACCAGCGTTTTGACCGCCACGATATCCGCCGTGCCCGCCGCCGCTTTCAGCGTATCGGCAATGTGGCTGTCGGTGGTATCTTCGGGTGCCACAACCGCGGCGATACCGCCCTGCGCCCAGGCGCTGGCGCATACGCCGCCCAGCGGCTTTTCGCTGAGAACCATGATGCGCGTTTTCTTGCCGCCCGCCTGTTTATCCGCGGCCAGCGTCAGCGCCGCGAAAAGCCCCGCCGCGCCGGAGCCAACGATCACAACATCGGCCGTTCTGGTTTCAATACTTGCGGTTTTCTGGGTGGTCATGGTTCACATCCTCCGGCCTTTACCGGTTTTTCAGTGGTTAGATTTTCACGGCCAGCATGCGTTCAACCGCTGCGCGGGCGCGGTCGGCGACGGCAGCATCAACGTGCACTTCGGTGGTGCGCGTTTGCAGGCTTTTCAAAATCGCCGGCAGGGTGATGCGCTGCATGTGCGGACAGAGATTGCAGGGGCGCACGAATTTCACATCGGGGTTTGCGGCCTGCAGGTTGTCGGACATGGAGCATTCGGTAATCAGCACCACACGGCTCGGACGTTTATCGGTAACGTAATCGGCCATGGCTTTGGTCGAACCCGCAAAATCGCATTCGGCGACAACTTCGGGCGGGCATTCGGGGTGACCCAGAACCACTGCATCCGGCCATGCCTTGCGCATTTTTTTGATGTCGGCAGGGGTGAATTTTTCATGCACCTCGCAGGCGCCTTCCCAGGTCAGGATTTTCTTTTTGGTTTGTTTGGCGATGTTGCGCGCCAGATACTTGTCGGGGATCATCAAAACCTGATCTTGCGGCAGGCTTTCGACGATTTTCAGCGCATTGGACGACGTGCAGCAGATATCCGACTCTGCCTTCACATCGGCCGACGTATTGACGTAGGTCACAATCGGGGTATTCGGATATTTTTCACGCAGCAGGCGTACATCCGCCCCCGTGATGGAAGAGGCAAGCGAGCAGCCCGCGCGCATATCGGGGATAAGCACGGTTTTTTGCGGGCTCAGGATTTTCGAGGTTTCGGCCATGAAGTGAACGCCCGCCTGCACAATCAGGTCGGCTTCGGTCTTGGCCGCTTGCTGCGCCAGTTGCAGGCTGTCGCCTGCGAAGTCCGACACGCAATGGAAAATTTCCGGCGTCATATAGTTATGCGCCAGAATGACCGCGCCCATGTCACGCTTCAGGCGGTTGATTTCGAGGATGTAGGGGGCGTGCACGCTCCAGTCCAGTTCGTTCACCACGTTCTTCACGCGTTCGTACAGCGGCGCGGTTTCGCGCGCGACGGCGGGCGTGAATTTCAAATCGGCTTCGGGGCGGATGACGGTATCGAACATTCTTTTTCTCCTTGGCACCGCGGTGTGTTGTTTGGCGGCGTTTTGCTCTCTATGAGCATTTTATATACTCTATTAGAGCATAAGTAAAGACCTTTATCAACAAAATGAGTATAAGTATTTTATCATTATATTACATATAGATAAGCCGTGGCCGCGCCAGCAAAACCAGCGCCAAAACATGTCCCCTGCCCCCAACAGGTGCGAATCATAGAGAAATCGGGCGGGCGTCCCCGCCTTTGACCTATGAAAAACGCTTTGCTAGAGTGCGCGCATGCGTTTCACTGACCATTTCAAAAAAGCCGTCGGCCTGTGGCCGCCGAAGGGCCCCTATATCGCGCTGAGACAGATGCTGTCCGGCGGCGGTGATGTCACGCATATGCCCGCGCTGCTGCGTGAATACCCCGATGCCGCGCGCTGGGAGAAAAAAGGCGACATGCAGCCGCTGCATTACGCGCTGTGGCAACGCAACTATGCCGCCGCCGAAATTTTGCTGGAACATGACCATAGCCTCCTCCGCGATGCGGGCGACGATGGCGTGACGATTGTGCACCGCTATGCGGCGCGCGGCGAAACCCATGCGCTGCAATTTCTGGTTCATCAGGGCGCCGATTTGAATTTGCAAGACCGCAGCGGCCGCACCGCGCTGCATCACGCGGCGATGAACCGTTATAACGGGGAGAATATCGGGCTGCTGCTGCGCTATGGCGCGCAAGCGGACATGCGCGATTCAGACCGCCGCACCCCCCTGATGATAGCGCTGATGACGGGTAACAAGGCGGGCGCGGAGGCGCTGATTAAAAAACCGTTCGATGCGCGGCAAACCGATGCCTTTCGCCGCACGCTGCTGATGGCGGCGGCGGAAACCGGCATGGATCATTTAATGCCGCAGCTGCTGCGTGCGGGCGCGGATATCCATGCGGTCAATCCGCTGGGCGAAACCGCGCTTGATCTGGCTATCAAGAAAAAACACGCGCGCGCCGCGCTTTTGCTGGTCGAGGCCGGCATGCCCGCGACCTTTGACTATAAATGGCGCAAGAAACTCGGCAATCTCATCCGCCCGCTGGAGGGCAGCGAGCCTGCGCTGCGCCGCCTTGGCCTGCGCCCGTCGCCAAAGAAAAAGGCGAGCTTTGCGCAAGGACCCAAGCCTTATTAACCATGATAGCGCAGGCGGCGTTTAGCGCTGCGGCCCCTTGCTGTCTTTTTTCGGCGCGGCGGCGGGCGGCGTATAGGCCATGCGCTGTTCGTGAATGGTTTGACCGGGGATGCCGTATTTATCACGGAACGGGCGCGACAGACCGCCCGCCGGATCCCAGCCGCCATGCGTGAGCGCGCTATCCAGTTCACGCGTCAACTGCGCGAAGGCTTCGGGTATTTTATGGCGGTGATCGGCCAGCTGGTTCATGCTCGCCTGCACGCTGATGCTGCAGCGGTAACCGGCCAGACCCGCCTGATTGAACATCGACGACAGCTGCTGCTGGCTGAGGACCAGCGCGGTGATATCGGTTTTTTGTTCGTTCATGAACTTCATATAGTCCATGAACTTGAAATAATGCTGATGTCCTTCCAGCACGAATTCACGCGCGATATCGACCTTGAGCGCATCGACCTTGCCGTCGGCGCCGAAACTGCAGGCGGGTACGTATTGCTTGCCGTTGAATTCGATCAGCAAGGCTTCGCCGCGGTCGGCCATGGCGATGAACTCTTGCGCGCTCACGCCCTGTTTTTTCGCGGCTTCATCCACGCTCAGGGTCGGCTGGGTTTGCAAAAACGCCTCGGCATCGGCATAGAGCCTGCGGTAGGTATCCGGCCCTGCCATGACGCGCGCTTCGATGCCTGTATATTTCGGCAAGGCGGCGATCAGGTCATCAAGGGGGCGGGCGACTTTAAAAATGCGCGTACCGTCGTAGGGGTTTTTGTCGGTCATGGTGCGGCTCCTGCTGCAGGCTGTCCGCGTCTTGCACGCGGGCCTTTTTGTAAATCACGATGTATTATGACATGCCTGTTATGGCATGTTTTCAAAAGACCTTCAATACTTTGGAAAATATATCAACCGCCGAGGCTGGCCGACAGCTTCACGCCGGGGGCCGGACGCTCCAAAAGCACATCGCGGCGGAAACGGAATAGCGCGGCCGGGCGGCCGCCCGCTTCGGCGGATTTTTTACCCGCGACTTCCTCGACCATGCCGGAGCCTTCGACAAGGCGACGGAAATTCTGTTTGTGCAGGCGATGGCCGACAATCGCCTCGACCGTTTTTTGCAAATTCAACAGCGTGAATTCGGCGGGCATCAGTTCGAACACAACGGGGCGGTATTTGAGTTTACCGCGCAGGCGGCCCATTGCCGTCGCCAGAATCCGGCGGTGGTCATAGAGCATGGAGCGGCCGGGCACCAGCACGTAATCGACCTTCATGCCTTTGTCGCGGATGGCTTCGTACACAAGGTTCGCGCCATAAAGAAGCTCGTAGCGCTCCAGCACTTTTTCTTCGTCCCACGCGGCGGCGCCTTTGGTATCGGAAAGACCGAAGCAGACCTGCGCGCGCACGCGGCGGTGTTCTTTTTCTTCGGCGGTATCGGCGGCGGAAATCCAGCGCTTGAGACCCGGTTCAATCGCATCCTGCAAAATGCGCGGCTTCCCGTCGCGCCAGTCTTCCCACGGGAAATAGTCGTACCAGCTGCCGAAGAAAACGCGCTCGGATTTCTCCGCGCTCGCTTTTTCATGCGTCAGCGCCAGATATCCCACAGACACCACGCGTTTTGTTTCATCACGCTGCCCCGCGTAACGTCCGCGATTGCCGAAGGTGTAAAGCTGTTCGAAATAACCGGGGCTGAGCGGCGTCTGGTCGCGCACCCAGGTGCGCAGGCCTTCTTCAAGCGTTTTATGCTGCAGCGGATCGAAAGGGCCGAAGGGCAGCGCATCGCCGTCTTCGTTGGGCGATGTCACGCCCGCCGCCAGCGCATGTTCGGCGCCGCGCACGATGAAAACTTTGGGCTCATGCCCCTGCACCGCCACCACCACGGCAGACAGGCCAATCACAACGGCGGGCATCTGTTTCTGGAGATCGGCTTCGGCTGTCATCGGATAGAACTCGCTTTATCGCGCAGGCGCAGGCGAAAGACGCTGCGGCTTATTCGTATTTGAAAGCCGGCGCAGGCGGTTTTTTCATGCCCGGTACGTTGGTGCCGCGCATGCTTTGACGCGCCAGCCAGGTTTCGATTTCACGCTCCGCTTTCGCGCGCTCGTCGTTGGTCATGCTCTTGGCCAGCTCCGTCAGGCTGCGCACGGCGGTGGCGCGCAGTTCGTTTTCGCTGTCGGTCAGCTTTTCAACGGCGATCTTGTACCATTTATAGGCATTCACGATATCCTTGTCGCCGCCGACGCCGTAGCGGTTGGCGCGGGCGAATTCAAGGAAACCCAAACCGTAATCGGCCGCCATCGCTTTTTGATACCATTCGCGCGCCGCGACGGGATCTTTGCGAACGCCGACGCCGCCTTCGTACATCTGGCCCAGCGCGACCATCGACGGCGGAAATCCGCCCTCTTCTGCCGCCTTGCGGTACCAGCTGGCTGCCGATGCCGCATCGGCGGGCAGGCCGCGGCCCGTTTCATACATCAGACCCAGACGGTGCTGCGCCTGCGTGTTGCCGGTTTTCGCGGCGTGCATGTACCAGATCGCGGCATCTTCGATGCCTTTTTCGCCGCCAGCTTCGCCGGTTTCATACATATGCGCGATAATCAGCTGCGAGGGCATGTGACCCTGCTCTGCGGCGCGGCGGTACCAGTCGATGGCCACCTGAATATTTTTATCAACGCCGACGCCGTTGCGATACATATAACCCAGCGCGTTTTGGGAATAGATATCCCCCTGATTGGCGGCAAAGGTGTACCAGCGCAGCGCTTCGGCGTAATTCGTTTTCACGCCTTCGCCAAGGCGGTACATGGTCGCAAGATTATATTGCGCGCGCATGTTGCCCTGCGTGGCGGATTGCAAAAACCATTGTGCCGCCAGCGGCAGATTCTTTTTGTAAGGACGGCCCATGCGCATCATGGTCGCAAGGTTGTTTTGCGCAACCGCATCGCCCAGCTGCGCCGCGCGGGCGTACCATTTGAAAGCCTGTTCGTCGTCGCGGCGAAGGCCATGACCGGTCGAATAGATATAGCCCATGTAGGAAACCGCGGGCAGGTAATCCTGCTCCGCCGATTTGCGGTACCAGCTGGCCGCCTGCGCGATGTCCTTGTTCATGCCAAGGCCGGTATCCAGCATATAGGCCAGATAATATTGCGCGACCGGATCGTTGGTATTCGCCAGACGCCAGAAATGGCGCTGCGCCAGTTCGTTGTCGCCGTAGTTGAATGCGGAAAGGCCTTCCTCCAGCGAGGGCTGGAATGCCTGCGCCATGGCGCGTTCGGCCGGCAAGCCGCTCAGCATCATGGCGATCACAAATGCCGGAACATAACGGGGCAGGGTCATCGGAAGGAATATCCTGAACGAGGCATGGGAACTTTTTTGCAAGCTCCAAGATAATACGTCCGCGCAAAAGTTAAAAGCCTTTGCGTATCAGGCAAAGGCTTTTAAGGGCTGTTTTTTGTGTTATTTCAACATCCTGCCGCGTTTCGTAAATGCCGCGGGGCGCGAAAGGCCTATTCGGCCATGCCGATGGCGGCCATATAAAGCTCGAGCAGTTCCTGCTCTTCGCGGCGTTTTTCCAGATTCGCTTTGCGCAGGGAAACGATTTTGCGCATGATTTTGGGCTCGAAGCCTGTCGCCTTCGCTTCGCTGTAAACGTCGCGGATATCTTCGGCGAGGGCTTTTTTCTCCTCCTCCAGACGCTCCACGCGCTCGATGAAGGATTTCAGGCGGGCGCCGGAAACTTCGCCGCTGTTATCGGGGGTTTCTTTGGTTTTGAGATTTGCGCTTGTCATAAAAATTCTCCCGATAAGCCGTGCCTGCGCCAAAACAGCTCAAACACGATAAAGTGATTCATGGTGACCAGAGGGGCGCATGATACCCCCTTCGCGCCCAAGGTCAATATGGAGAATCAGCGCTAAAGCCGCATCAGGCGGGCGGCGGCAGGATGGTGATATGGCTGTCGGGCGTGAGATGTTTCAGCACCGCCAGCAGGTCGTCATGCTTGAGCCCGACACAGCCCGCCGTCGGCGTCCATTCCTCGCGCGCAAGATGCATGAAAATCGCACTGCCCTTGCCGGGCGTCACGGGGTCGTCGTTATAGCCGATCACCACCGTCATGTCATAGAGATGGTCATCGCGCGTCATGCGGTCGCAGACGGCCGGATGCGGCAGCACGACTTTTTTGTTGTAATCCGCATGCGACGCATCTTCGCACCAGCCGGTATCCGGCGTCAGGATTTCAACCGGCAGCGCGGTTTCGGGCTGCGCCATGCGGTCGGCGCGGTAAATCAGCTGACGCAGCGGATAGGTGCCCACAGGCGTTTTGCCGTCGCCTTCGGTTTTATCCAGCGTCACACCCGTGCGTCCCAGCGTGCAGTCATAGCGCGCGCCGCCGATAAACAGCACGCCCGTCGTCGCATCCCAGGATGATGTCTGTACGATAATATTCATGGCCAAATGATGACAGATTGCGCATGGGCGTCAAGCGTGATGACGCCAGCGATGTATACTGAAGGCGCGTTAATGCAGCGCGGGTGTCAGGCGGCCCGTGGCAGCCGCGGCATTCTGCGATTTTTTCAGCGCTGCGTATTTATCGAGCGCCGCCATCATCTGCTGTGGCACGGCGGCGCGGCCCGCCATGTGGGATACCAGTCCCGCGCTGTCGCCCTGCGCCTCAAGCGCGGCGGGCATGAAAGAAGATGCAATTTGCTCCGGCGAGGATGCCCTTCTGGCAGCCTCGGCCGGAGCATTTTGCGATTGAAGAACAGGGGTGGCCTTCGCCTGATGCGTGGCAGGATTTCTATCGCCCACATCTGGTGCCGTTGATCGCCCGGCACCCGACGTCTGGCCGGTGTGCGTCCGGTCAGCCGTTTGCGTGGGCGCGAGCATCCCTCTCTTCGCTTGGATGGCCGGCGACACGAAGGGTAGGGAACCTCCGTCCGGCCCGATATTCCCGCCCGTCTGCGTGCGTAGGGTTGTAGGAGTGACAGACGGTGGGAAGCCTTTGGAATCAAGCGCGGCCAGTTGCGCGGCGCGCGATTCACGAATTTGTTTTTCAATCTCGCCGCCGGATTTATGCGCGGCGGGGGTCATGACAGCATTGGCCTGCGCCAGCTGCGTCGATGCGGCGGCGTTCTGCGCCGGAGCATTTTGCGCGGGGGCGTCGTTCCAGATAATGTCGGCTGCGGCCAGCATGGTGGCGGGCGCTTCCTTGGCGGGTTTATGCGGCGAGGTCTTGTCATCTCCCGTGACCATCGCCAGCATCGTCTCGCCGATATCTTTGCCTGTGGCATCTTCGACGGCGGCATTGGCAACGCCCGCGGCCAGACCGATAGGTCCGCCATAAAGCGCGCCGCCCGCGATACGTGCCACGGGGCTGATCTCGTCGCCCGTCATATGACGGTACATAGTGCTGATCACCGGAATATGCTGCAACGGGTTGATGATATCGATGACCGTTTTGATAAAACCGATAAAGCCGCCGCCGTCGTTATCTCCGCTGGAGGCGACATCGGATGCGGCGGAAGATTGGCGTACCATCTGGCTGAAGCTATCGCTTTTGGCCGCTGCGCCAGACATATTCGTTTTGGCCGCTGCGCCGGCCGTGCGCCCGTCACCGCGCAGCTCCGCACGAAAAGCGTTTTGATAGACGCCTTGCGTTTGTGCTGTTGTGCTGGTCTGCGGCGTGGCCATACGAATCCCTCTCCCTCTCGGGAAATCAGCCTTGCAAGCGTCATGCCATTTTTGATCGGGCGCATCACATCGCTCTGCGCACATATATTGAAGTGTGCATGAAATGCACCGCCCCCGCCGCCAGCGCTTATTATGGTCAATAATCGGGTTTGGCACGGGGCTTGCTTATATATCAGCGGGAAGTCTTGTCCGCCTTGGGTGGGCAGGATCTAGGGAAAAAGACAAGATATTGTAAAACAAGGCAAAAACGATGACGACCGTATCCTTAAATTCGGCCCTGAGTGGCCTGAAGGCAGCGCAGCAGGCGCTGAATACCGTCTCGACCAACATCGCCAACGCCAGTACGCCGGGCTATACCCGGAAAATTTTGCCGCAGCAGACCCTGATTGTCGGCGGCACGGGCGCAGGCGTGACCACGGGCGCGCTGGTGCGCAACGTCGACAAGACCTTGATGAAAAGCCTGTTCGGGCAAGTCAGCGCGACACAATCGGCGCTGGTCAAAAGCACCTATCTTGACCGCGTGCAGGATTTCCACGGCGCAACCGAAGCGGAAGCCGCCTTGTCGAACCGCATCGGCAAGCTGTCGGATGCCTTCTCCGCGCTTTCAAGCGCGCCGGACAATACCATTTACCTGAACCAGACCGTACAGGCGGCACAAACCCTGGCGAAATCGTTCAATGATTATACGACGCTGATTACCGACCTGCGCCGCCAGACGGAATCGGAAATTTCCGCCTATGTGGGCGAAGTCAACAACAGCCTGAAGCAGATTGCCGAACTGAACGTGCAAATCGCGCAGCTGACCGCGGGCGGCCAAGCAAGCGCCGATCTGGAAGACCAGCGCGATACCGCCATCCGCAACGTCTCGCAATATATCCAGATTTCGACCTTCACCGACCAGAACAACGTCGTGGTCGTTTCGACCAAACAAGGTCAGGCGCTGGCGGATACCAAGGCACAGAAACTGGTTTTCAATGCATCGGAAACGCTGTCGACGACGTCCTATTACCCGGGCGGCGGGCTGGGCGGGCTTTATATCAACTCGACAGGCGGCATCGAACTTGCGCAAAGCTCCATCGGCGGCGCGATTGGCGGTTTGTTCGAAGTGCGCGATCAGGTGCTGCCGCAATATCAGGCGCAGGTTGACGAACTGGCGCAAAAAATGGCGGAGCGTTTCGATACGCTGGGCCTGCGCCTTTTCACCGATGCCAGCGGCAACGTACCCGCCAGCGTCGCGCCGCCCGCGCCTGTCACCTATAGCGGCTTTGCCGGTGAAATCCGCGTCAATACCAATATCGTGAACGACCCGACGCTGCTGCGCAACGGCACCAACGGCGGCGCGGTGCAGGCTGGATCGAACAGTGTTGTAAACCGTATCACCGCCTTCGCCTTCGGCAACGTCGCCGCGCAGAACGCGAACGGTACGGTTGATATCACGGGCAATATTTTCACCGCCGCCAGCCTGACGCAGACGAACAAACTATCGGGTAACGTCAACCTCAACAACTACAATCCCGACCTATCGGATGCGACCAACCTGACGCTGCCTGCCGCGTTCGACCTGACCATCGGCGGCACGACGCAGACCATCAACATCGGCGCAACCGATACGCCGATTGACCTTGTGAACACCATCAACGCGGCCTTCGGCCCCGGCACGGCGGCGCTGAACGGCCTTGGCCAGCTGTCGTTCACCACGACCGACGATATCACCCTGGCCGATAACACCATCGGCGCTGCGGGTATGGCCGATCTGGGCTTCACTTTCGGCACGTATCCCGCCAGCAATCCGGCCTTTACCGTCAGCGTGAACGGCCAGCCTGCCGTAACCATTACCATTTTGCCGACGGATACCGAAACGGATCTTTTGAACAAGCTCAACGCCGTCCCCGGCCTGACCGCGACACAGGGCACGGGCGGCGTGTTGCAGCTTGTCCCCGACGAAGGCGGCAGCCTGAACCTGCAAAACACCAGCGGCAATCCGCTGGGCGGACTGGGACTGTCGATTACCAATGTCAACCATACCTCGTTCCGCCAGAACAACCTTGGCCCCGCGGGCAATCTGTCGACGGGCCTTGCGGCGAACAGCAGCATCGGCGATTACGCCAAGAACCTCGTCAGCCAGCAATCCGCCACCTATAACGCGGCGCAAAGCACCTATAACAGTGAACAAAGCTATCTGGAGACCCTCGACAGCCGCAACAGCAGCATCAACGGCGTCGACCTCGATCAGGAAATTGCGGAGCTTATCCGCGTACAGACCGCCTATACCGCCGCTGCGCGCATGATTACCGCGACCGAAGAGTTGTTCGATACGCTTTTCGCGGCGATACGCTAATTGAATAAGGAGACCACGTCATGGTTTACACACCCGGCATTTCCTTCCTCGGCACGACGAATACGCAGATTTCGCGCCTGAAGCAGCTCAATACCACGCTGACCGATTTGCAGCGCCAGCTAACCACGCAAAAAAAATACGACAACGTCAGCGGTTTTGGTGCGCAGGCCTACAGCGTGCAGAAACTGCGCACCGACAAGGCGCAGCTGGATACCTTTCTGACCAATATCTCGACGGTCGAAACGCGGCTGCAGGTCATGTCAAGCTCGCTGCAGCAGGCATCGGACGCAGGGCGGATGATGACCGACGCCGTGAGCAATTTTTACAAATACGGCGCCACCGATATCGAAACCGTCAGCCTTGTCGCTCGCCAGCAGCTGGATTTGATGCGCGACGTCGCCAACCTTGAAATCGACGGGCGGTATATGTTCGCCGGCAGCGCAACGGATGCGGAGCCGTTTTCGAACTACGGTCAGCTTGACCTCAACATGCAAAACCTTGTCACCGACTGGCAGGCGGGCACCATCACCACAGCGCAGCTGATTACCGCGGTCAACAACCTGTCGGATACCGATGCCGGTTTCAACCCCGCCCTGTCATCGACGGGCAAGGTTACCACGCAAATCGATAAAAACCTGAACATTGATTACACCTCCGTCGCCACGGATAACGGCATGAAAGAGTTGATGCGCATGATGGCGCTGGCGGCGAACCTGCAGCCGCTCGACCTGTCGGCATCCCCGCCGGGCCCGACGCAGGCGGATATGGACCAGCTGGTCAAACATATCGTCGACAGCATCAATACCGCGACCCAGAAAACCGACCAAGGGAACGGCCAGATCGGCGTGCATCTGGCAACCATCGAATCCGTGCAGAACCAGCACCTGACCGACAGTTCGGTTTTCGACAAAATTTTGATCGAAAAAGAAAACGCCGATACGACGGAGGTTGTGGCGAAAATACAGTCGCTGCAAACGCAAATCACGTCGTCTTACGAAATCACCAGCCTTGTCAGCCAGCTGTCACTGGTGAACTATCTGCGCTAAACCGCGCGGGCGCGATTCCGGCGCGAAAATTATTTTGGATTGACGTTGAAGATTTTGGGGCGGCGGCGGTTGACGTTGGCCGCATCCTGCGTTTGTTCGGGCGGTTTGGGCTGCGGCGCGGTTTTCATCAAATAATGACGGTCAGACCAAGTCGCGCCTTGCAGGGTTTTGAAGCCGACCAGTTTCGGCGCGCCCTTGGTTTCAGGATCGACCGAGCGGCAACCGTCACGCGTGACGCGAATGGCATCGCCGTTGTCGGCCTTAATCACGCGCTGGCCCATTTTTTCCATCGCCTCGGCGCAGGATTCGCGCAGTTTGCTGTCGCCGTGGATGGGCATGACGGTTTTGGGCTTGGCCATTTTCGCCATTTCAATCAGTTCGGGCAGGCGGGCATGCGCCTGCGCATACAGCGGCGCATCGGCGCGGGTCAAAACCTTGATACCCTTGTTTTTCAGCGTCGCCATCAGGCGCGCATGCTGGCCTTCCTGACCCGGAATCACGGGTGCGCAAAACAAAACGATATCGCGCTGCGGGTCCAGCGTCAGGCCCGGATGATGCCCGTCTGCCGCGCGCGTCAGCGCCGCGCCGGGCGACCCTTGTGCGCCAGTCACGATGACCACGCTGTCGCGCGGGCGGCTTTCTTCAAGATCGCGGATGGAGCGCGGGGTTGAAAGCACGCGCACATCGACTTTTTCGCCAATCGAATCCGAGAGCGTCAAACCCGTTTGCTGAAGCGCGGAGAGCGATTGTTCATGCGACCAGCCCGATACCCAGACCGTGCGCCCCTTTTCCGCCGCAACCTTGGCGACGGAGGCGACGTTTTCCTCAAACCCGCTCATGACCGCAATCACGAAACGCTTGCCCGGATATTTTTCCATGAGATCGCGCAGCGCATCGCGCACGTCTTCTTCGGTTGTCGGCACCACGTCGCGGTCGGCGCCGGTGGAATCGAGCAAAAGAAGATCTACGGGTTTATTGACGATACGCTGGAATTGCTGTTCGTCAAACGCAGGGCCCCAGACCACCGACTGGTCGAGCTTGAAGTCGCCGGGGTTGAGCATGTTGCCTTCGGGTGTTTCGATAAAAAACCCGACCGATTGCGGCGTCGAGTGGCTGACCCAGAAAGCGGACACTTTCACAGGGCCTTCCTGCACAGGCTTGCCAGGGGCGATGGTGATAATTTGCGGCCATTCCGACGGATCAAGACCGGCGTTGGACAGTTCCTGTTCCAGCCGCTTCGCCGTGTAGGGCGTGGCGTAGATTTTCGGCAGCTCATACCCCATCAGCAGCAGCATCGGCAGCGCATTCATGTGGTCGGAGTGGTTATGCGTCAGAAAAATCGCATCCACCGGCTGCCCCGGCTGGTGGCTGGCATCGTCGCGGCGGCGGAAATGGTTGGCGTAATCGGGGATGACCGTATCGCAATCGGTGAGCGCGGGGTCTTCGAGGTGGCGCGGGTCCGACGACATCACCCCTGCGTCGAACAGAATATTCCATGTGCGTTTATCGCCATTGGCATCGGTTTCGCTATAGCTGCAAAGCCCGCTGTTCATACCGATGCGGTGTTTGTTATTCCCGCCCAGAATATGCCAGTGCAGTGACCTGCCCGAATGTCCGTCGCGATCGCCGTTATCGCCAGATGGGGGTACGGGGGGCAGAGACGTCATGGCGCTTAACTCCCGCTATCCGATTTTTTACCGCCACTGCCGCGCAGTGCAGCCCCGTCCGCATAACAAACAGGGGAAGAAATCTCGACCGCTTCGGCCGCGGCATCCGCAAACGCGGCGCTGCGCGGCGTCATGCCGCAGCGCGCATCGGCAACACGCATCCAGGTCCAGAGAATTTTATCGAGAATGCGTGCATCCGGCGGAATCGCCGCATCACAAAAGCCGGGGAGCGCCACAATCAGGCGGCGCAGGGATTCGCCATCGAGCGCGAGCCTGTCCTGTTCGGGATAGGTCGCCCAGAGGGCTTCTGCAAGACGATCCTGTTCTGACCAGGACAGTTGCATCCGAAAGACTCCGGTGTTTTTTGAAACTAGGCGATGATACCAAAGCCCTGCCCCCTTGTCGATGCAACATCGAACAAATGTTCAAGTAACTGATATCGGAAAGAAAATCCGGATGCTGCGCTACAATAGGGGCGCGCGGTGTCATAAAAAAACCCCGCACACAAAGGAGCGGGGTTTTTTGGGCCGGACAGCCGTCCTTACGGGGCGCGGTTGGTCGGCAGGTCTTTGCTGTCGAATTTCGGAATATTGATGTCCATATCGGAAGCAAAAGCCGCCGTTTCCATGAATACCATTTCTTCCATACGTTTGTAGAGTTCGTTCATCTGCTGCAGGCGCACGGCGTTGACCGTCCCCTGTTCACGGATGACCTGTTCGGGGCTTTCGATCAGGCGCACGATATATTGCGGGTTATGGAAGCGGTCTTTGCTAACCGCATGTACGATTTCCGCATAGCTGGCGTCGGTCGAGGCATCCGCCGCAGGCAGGCCCGAAGCCGTACGCATTTCCTGCGTGTTGACCTTGCTACCCCCGACACGCTGGCCAATCATCAGCGCCACGGAGTTATAGATGGTGTTCTGACGTGCTGTCAGAGAGCGGCGGCGCAGCAGCGTTTGCTGGCCCGCAGGCGACTGCACCACAGATTCCGGCACCGGCGGCAGGGATTTGGGCGCCAGCATATATTTCATGACGGCATCGACGACCAGCTGGTTATCGGGCGATGTCGCATCAATCGTCTGACGGTCACCCCACAGCAAGGCAGGCAAGTCAACGTGACGGCCGGCCAAATCACCCGGCGCGCCATCACAACCCTGACCACCTTTATCGGGGTCGCAGAAGCGCGTGGTATATTCCTGCCAGCGTTCGTTCTGGTCGGCAGCCGTGCTGCGGCCTGCTGCGGTACCCTCCGCGTTCATACGGCGGGGCTGGGATTGTTTTGCCAGGGTGCGGGCTGTCGCGCGTGCCATACGCGCGGCCTTGCCAACGCCCGAACCGCCGGGGGGCGGGCTGCTCGGGTCGGCGTTACCCGTGGCGATGGCGTCAAACTGGCAGGCGATTTCGCTCGGCTGGTAACGGCGGACCGCTTCAACCTGACGTCTTTGGATATCCTGCATATATTCGTTCTGGTTTTGCGCATCCATCATGGAACCGTAAACACGGCTCTGGTCGATTTGCGAGGCGTGCAGCTGGCTGGTCATTTGCTTCAGCGCCGGTTCGAAATGTTCACGCCACCACACCGACAGACCTTCGCGGATATTCTGGTCGAACTCCTCGAGGCGGGTGATGACTTCGTTTTTCGCGGTATTGGTGATTTTATCTTCGATAAAGTTTTCTTCCTGTTCGATGAAATCGTTCAGGTCGTCTGCAATATCCTGCGCCATCTGGTTGAACGTCGAGGTCGCGGTGAAAGAGTTTTCACACTGCGCGCGCGCGGTGCCCGGCGCAAACAGCACCGGCAGGGCCAGCGCCAGCGCCAGCGCGGGAATAACCCCGACAGCCTTGCGTTTACTGGTTCGTCGGCAATTCATTGCGACCCCCTCCTCTCAGAGACGTGGCTTTTCTATCCAGAATATTACCCGCTTCGATAGCCTGTGCGGTGGCGATCTTTTCGGCCTTTTCAAACATGCGGTACAGCAGCATCAGGTTATAGGCCTGAAGGAATACTTCTTTTTGCGAAACACTGGTCGCGCCATCGGTCAGGCCGACGTAATATCCCGGATCCCAAAGCTGTTCCATGATCGACTGGCGGATTTCACGCTCCGACGGATTGGCGGAGGCGTCGTTGATACCGACACGCTGGCGAATCTCGCGGACCTGATCCGATCCATCGGCATTCGTCGGCGCGCGTTCGGCAACGATAGAGAAGCCGAGCGCGTTCACCGCGTCCATCTGCGCGAGATAGCTGCGGTTATGCTGGCGCTGTTCTTTACCGGCGGCACCGTTGAGAACGTTGTTCTCGATGGTCTCCGGCGGCTCGAAACCCGTGATGTTGTAAATCAGTTCATTGACGGCAATCGCGATATCGGGGTTGGTCATGTCGAGCGTTTCGCGGCCAAACAGCGTCACGCTGGGCATCAGGTGTGCGTTCGGGGTTGTCGCCGAGCTGCCGCCGCAGGCCGTGTTGCCGCCGTTGGCCAGATGGTCGCAGAAACGGTTGCGGTATTCCTCGAAACGGGTACGCACCACGCCGGCGGGACCGTTCGCCGCGGGCGTACCGGCATTGTTGTTGGCAAGCTGGCTGGTCGTTTGCGCCAGCATGTTCGTGGCCGCGCGCGTCGTGCCGCTGGCTTTGGTGAGCGGAACGGCAACCGTATCGAAACGGCAGCCTTCATCCGTCGGGCGGAAGTTCTGGCGGGCTTCAAATTCTCGGCGTTGGAAACCGCGCGCGGTTTCGGTCAGGTTACTGCTGTCAAACAGGCTGGACATTTGGCGGGCCTGGTCGGTGACGCCGGCGTTCAGCTGGGTGGTCATGGCCTTCAGCGCCTCTTCCCAGTCGCGCCAGAACTGGCGCATGCGCTGGTTGAGGGCGGTTTCCATCGCTTCAAGCGAGGCAATCAGCGCCGCGCTCGACGCTGTGGTGGTGGCGGTGTAAAGCGCGCTCAGGGTTGTTTGCATCGCGGTAATCGCCGCCGCCTGCGCCGGAATAACCGTACCTGTCGCAATACCCATGGTAGAGCCCGGGGTTTCGCACTGCGCGAAGGCGTCTGTGGGTTTCGCAACCGCGATTGTCGCCGCTATCGCCGCCAAAGCCCATACCGGCAGGGCTTTCCTGCGCTGTGTCTCTTGGCGGTGCTGGGGTTTCGATTTCATGAAAACACCCTTTCCTATTGGTTCGTATTGCGCGTCAGGGCAAGACTGGGCAGCTGTACGTCATCTGCCATCATGCCGACCTGAACCGCCAGCGCCAGCGCCTGACGTTCCAGCAGATCGTGATAGTCGCGCAGCAGCATCAGATAGAAGGTGCTGATCGCGAGTTTTTCCATTTCCACACCGGCACGTTCCATTTGCAGGCCGTTGGCGAATTTACCGCTGCTGAAACGGTCAACCGTCAGCGCGTTCAGCACTTCGCGGTAGCTGGGGTTTTCAGAAATGTCAGAGATGGGAATACCCGCTTCCTGACGCAATTCCTGAATCCACTGGCCAAGCTGCGAGCCGGGCATGCGCTGGCTGAAAACATATTGCGGTACGGCGCGGATGGCATTGTATTTCGCCAGATAGTCGCGGCGCTTGATGATGGTTTCGATACCTGCCGGCCCGCCCATGGCTGCTTCAGGTACCGGATCGACCGCAGGGCTGCCGACAAGGTTTTCCATGTTTTCACGAATGGCGCGTTCGTAAACCTGACCCGTCGTCATGGGGTTGCCATCGGGGCCGATGACGGTGGTTGCGGTTGCATCATCGACGTTGATGGTCAGCTTGTTGTAGACGAATTTGGTGATTTCGGTATCGGCGTTATAAAACTCCGGCGGGGACGGGGTGGTACCGCAGACGTTGCCGCCGCCATTCGCGTTCGGGTCGCAGAAGGCCGTTTCATAGGCGCTGGTGCGATAGCGCAGATAGGCGCTCTGGCCGCCCGCACCCTCTTCGCCCATCACGTTGGCGCCGGTGTTGCTGGCTTTGCGCTGCCATGCACCGCGCGTCGCGCGAGAGAAAGTTTTGGCGCGGCCCGCACCGCCCGTCAGACCGGCAGGCGGGCACACGTTGTCACGCACGACCCGCGCCGTTTGGGTTTCTGAGCGCATAACGGCGCTGTTGGTCTGGGTTTCATGCTCCGAGTCCATTGACGCCTGATAGCTTTTGTTCAGGTCGCTGTTGGCCGTATTCATCTGCACGGTCATGGAGCGCAGGCCCGGGTTCAGGTTGTAGTACCACATGGTGGACCACCAATCGATCATCTTCTTCTCGATGTCGTTTACCTTTTCGAGCAGGTTCTGCACCATACCGTCAACATGCTGTGCCAGCCAGTTTTCAAGGAATACGGAAGTTGCGACCAGCTGGGTGTAGAAAGCGTTGTAGATCGCCTGACGGACAAGGCTGGCAGTACCGGATACTTCGCAAGGCGTAACGCAGCCTTTGCAGCAGGCACAAAGACCGCCCGCCACCGTTACCGGAGAGGCCGTTACCTGCGCCTGACAGGCGTTGTTGTAAGAGGTCATCGAGTTATAGCCGGAGGCAAAACCAAGCGCCACCACCACAACCATCGCCAGCGACGCGGCATATGCCTTTTTCGGCAAGATCCGTTTTGCAAGGCTGCTCAGTCGTTCCTTGATCGATGTCATCATTGGTTCACCGGCTTGTCGTTAAGCTTGTCTTCGAATTTGGAATGTTCGCGTACGTTTTTACCGACGCGCGCCGCCAGCAGCAGCGCATAGCGGTCAAGAAGGTCAATCTGGTCGGACATCTGCATCGCCTGCAGCGCCTGTTGCATCACGAGCTCGCGGCTGTTGTTTTCGGGCTCGTCCACCTGGTTGACGGTGTTTTGGCCGCTGCGGTAACGCTCGACCATCAGCGCGTCGAGCACTTCGTTATGGCTGGGGTTATCGCTGGAATTGGTGAGGCCGGCGGCGTTACGGATCGGCTCGATGAATTCAGCCATATCGCTACCGGGTACCCGGCGCGCGACAATATAATAAACAGCATCAAACAGCACCTGACGGCGCGCCTTGTACGATTCGCCCTTGAGGAACATTTCCTGCCCCTCGGCGCCGGTCAGCATTTCTTTCGGCACCGGCGCCATCGTGACCGGCTCGACGATGTTGGTCAGCAGATCGTCGACGGCTTTGCGCGTCTGCGGGTTGCGCACATCGATGGTATCTTTTTCAAAAATCTCGCCCGTCACATCAAGATCGCGGCCAACCATCGGGCCTGCCGCCGTGCAACCTGCCGCGCCGCCGTTAACAGCGGGATCGCAATAGTTGGCGACGTAGTCTTGCCATCTTTCGCCCTGATCGGCACCGGGGCCGTTGGCGGCAGCCGTACCTTCACGCGCGCCGGAGCGGTTGAGACGTTCACGCGGCGCCGCGGTGCCATAGGCACGGCGCACGTTGGCCGCACGCGCCATACCGCCTGCGGTGGTTGCACCAACGCAAACGGTTTCACTCGGGCGCATCGCGCGGTGTGTTTCGATTTCAGTACCCATCAGCGCCATGTTGGTGCGGTTGGCGTCCATGCTGTCGGTGAATTGACCAATCAGGTTGGACTGATCCGCATCAGCGGTGTTGAGCTGTACGGTCATCGCCTGCATCGCGGGGCGCAGGTTATACAGCCAGAAAGTATCGAACCAGTCGTTGAGGTTTTTGCCGACTTCGAGAATTTTTGCCGCAACCGCCATATCAAACGCGATCATCGCCTCGGTAAATTTGGCGGTGATCATTGTGGTTGCAATAGTGATGCCGGGAATAGTCGTTGTCGTGTTGACAAGGTTGATCGCAACGCCCATACCGCCCGCAGCATACGTGCAAAGACTGCACACGCACTGCGCTTGCGATTTGCAGGATGTCGCCACGTTAAGAGAAAGATAGCCCGCCGCCATAAAGGCGCAGATGCCAACAACGGCGAGGATTTTCTTGATCGAGCCGAAAAGAGACATATCCAGAAATACCCCCGTCAGACGCGCCCCGATCGTCACCGGAATCGCTGGTTGACACTAAACTTATTCTTTCATTCTATCACATTTATCTAAAATGTGATATATTTCAAAAATAAGTTTGTATTTCAGGTATTTACGAAACGATTACGGCGTCAGGTCGTAGGATTTGACCACCAGAACGCTCGGGCCGTCCTTGCCTTTGTGCAGTTGGCCATAGGGCTGGGGGCGGACTTCGGCGAACTGGTCGAGCAGTTTGCCCACGGCTTCATCGTAGGAGCCGGCGAAGCTGACATCTTTTTTCAGCTTGTAGTCATAATCAATCGACCAGAACAGCTCGACACTTGCAGCATCCGACCAGCTTTTAAGCGTATCGCGCAGGGTGGCGCCTTTGGCACCGGCCCAGGGCTCGCCCGCCTTTTGCGGGGCAGCGGTCGATTTTTCAGCCGGTGCGACCAGCGCGGTCGGCGCGGCAACTTCAGCGGCAGGCGCCGCTTCGGTTTTGGTTTCCTCGGCCTTCGGCGCATCGGCAACAACCGGTGCAGCAGGCGCTGCGGCGGCGGCTTCGGGCGCGGGGCTCATTTGTTCCATCGGCGGGGGCACGGCCAGATCAGCCGGCGCCTCGCTCACGGGGGCGGCTTTGTTGGCTGCCGACGGCGGCAGCGACGTCACCGCAACCGGGCGCGAGCCTGCGGTTTCCGGCGGATAAGACATCACGGGCTCTTTTGCTTCCGGTGCGGCCATCACGGCAACAGAGTCGCTTTGCGCCCCTGCGGTGCGGCTTTCCGCTGCCGGACGGGTGCGGCGAATGGTCACCGGTTCTGCCGAAGCGGCAACGGCCGGGGTTTCGCTAACCGCTGCGGGTGCAGCGGCAGCTGTTTCTGCGGGCGCGCTGGTCAGCGGCGTCGGTGCGGTATCGGCATCGGCGCTGTCGGACGGCATGACGGACATGCCTTCAGGTGCCGCAGGCATCGGCGCATCAGATGCAGCGAAGCCTACAACAACAACGTTGCCTTGCAGTTGATAGCTGAGGCCCTGCGGCGCGAGCATGTCGGTAATCACTTGCTGCCAGGGTTTGCCGCCTTCCCACGAAACCATCACGCCGGGGTTCACGCCGGAGGCGAAAGAAAACTGATGCCCCGCAGGAGCGACTTGCTGAAGCGCAATCACCAGCGGCAGATCGCGGCCGAAACCAGCGACAACATCCGTCGGCGCCGCAGCGGCAGCAGGCGCGGGCGTTGCCGGCGCGAAAGGCGCCAGCGCGGGACTGACGGGTTCTGCTTCAACCGGCGTGGTCGGTGCAGCGGCGGCAACGGGCGCGGACGCCGGCGCAGCAGCTTTGCCATCCCAGCCGACAACAGGCTCAAGACCCGACATGTCGCCTTCAACGGGCGCGGGCGCTGCCTGACGCACGGGCGGTTCGATCGGACCGCGCCATTCGAAGCCGGCATGTGCCGGAGAGCTGAAGCAAAGAAGAGCAACACCCGAAACCATGAGGGCGCGGCCAAAGAACTGCTTGAACGAAGGCGTGTGTGTCATCGTGATGTCCCGCTGTATGTGCCTGTGGCGTGTAAAATCGAATGTATCGTTTATAGTCCTAAAACCAGTCAAAAACAACTGCCTGTCGGACGTTATCGCGGGGTTGCGATAAAACCCGTCCGGAAGGTCAGGAGCCGGTATCCTGCAGCTTGCGGCGGCGCGTCCAGATCCAGCCCGGACGCTTGGTGCCGATCAGCCAGACGCGCAGCGAACGCAGCGCGGCCGGAAAGGACAAACCCTTGCGCTCGAGCAGATAAAAAATAAACAGCATGCCGACAAGAAGGCAGATCGTCCAGATACGGAAATGCAGCAGCACCAGCGCGACAAAAAGACCCGCACGCGCATCGAAGCTGAAGAACCGTACGGTCTTCATCGTATTACGCCAGTGCCACGAGCGGCCTTCGTCTTCGCCTTTATCTGCTGCCATTTATATTAATGTCCCCCTGCCGTTTCTTCTTCTTCGTCGCCTGCTTCCTGTTTGGTGCCTTGTTTGTAGATCAGGTAGTGGCGCTTTTCGATGAGACCGGCTTCGAAAGCGTCTCTGGCCGCCTTTTCCATGGTTTTTCCGTATTTCGGAACCATCTGCATCAGCTCCAGCGGCCATTGGTCGAAGGTCAGACTGAGCAAACGCTCGCGGATTTCTTCGGTAAAGGGCATGTATTCGCGCAGCGCCACGCGGCCGCCGCCGATTTTCGGCACCAGCGTTTGCGTGACCACCATGCGGATGGTTTCCATGAGAGCGAAAGCACGTTCGGTACGCTCCGACGGCTCGAAGGTCGAGACCATGCGTCGGATCGTCGCCGCCACACCCGTCGTGTGCACCGTGGCGTAAACGGTGTGACCCGTCTGCCCCGCTTCGATAGCGGCGGAAATGGTTTCGCGGTCGCGGGCCTCACCCACCAGAATGATTTCGGGCTTGCGGCGTAGTGCGTTTCGCACGCCCGCAGCGAAGGACGGCAGGTGGCGCGGGATTTCCGACTGCGCAACCAGCGAGCGTTTCGCCTGAATGGTATCGTAGGTAAATTCGATCGGCGCCTCGTAGGTCAGCATCTTGCCGCAGCCATGCAGACTTTCGATGAGCATGCGGTTACCCGCCGCCAGCAGGGTGGATTTGCCCGAACCCGTCGGCCCCGTGACCAGCACAAGACCCTGACGCGGCTTCCAGTTGGCGATGATTTCCGGCTCGATGTTCAGCTGTTTCATCGTCGGCGGCGCGGAGGGCAGCGTACGCATCGTGACCTGTACGCCGTCGCGGCCGTCGGCCAGAATAGCCGTCATGTTCACACGGAAACGCGTGCGCGTGAAACGGTCGGTCATGACCTCGTAGGACAAGTCGATGTCGGCGCCGCCCGCCAGAATGGCGAGGGCTTCTGTACCGTAGAGTTTGACGAGAACCGCCGCCATATCCGCCGCGTCAAGCGCGCGGTAGGTGGACGGGTAAAGCGTGCCGTAAATCTCGCTGTAAACGGGACGGTTGGACTGGAAGGTGATATCCGACGCGCCCTTCTTCACGCACCACAGCAGAAAGGGGTCGATGTGATGCTCCAGAAAACGGTCGGGTTCAGCCGGCCATGTCTCCTTGAGGTCGTCGACGCCTTTCTTGAGGAGACTTACCGGTCTGCCGGCTTCCATAGATCTGCACCTGTCAGGAATTGCGAGGGGCCGGTGATGCGCAGGGCACGGTCGCCGACACGCATCTCGTTGCCGCCGCCCGTCACGCCGCGATCTTCATGCAGCGCATAGGGTTGGGAAATTTTACCTTCGGCCAGCAACAGGCGATAACGCACCATGCCATTATAATCGGCGGTCAGCTGGTTGAGACCGGTTTCAAAAGCCTCTTCGGCCTGCTGGAAACCTGCATCCCAGCCGTCTTTCACCCAGCCGCTCCATTCGCCCTGCTCTTTGGCGTTTTTCGGCCAAAGGATGCGCGGCGGCGGCGTGATTTCGGATTCATAGTTCATGACCAGATACTGGCGCCAGTTACGTGCCGTCGGCACGATTTTCGCCTGCTGGTTGATTTTGAGAACCTGATCGGCAACGGCAGCTTCAACGCCGCCCTCGGTAATCACCATCGCGCCGAGAGACTCTTTCACGATCGGCGGTTCGATCAGCAGACCCGAAGGCGCTTTCACGAGCAGCGGACGGAAATCGAATACCTTGTCGAGTACACGCTCGTAGCCGCCCAGACGCTCGAGGATCTGGTAGTTGCGCTTGGCGAGACCGCCGCGCGCGCCGTAAGACAGGGCCGCTTCGCGCTGCGCATCGCGGCGCATGTCGAGGGCGATTTCTTTCGAAATCAGATCATCGACGATTTCGGGCGTCGTGCCGTGGGTTTTGTGAACCTGCTGGAGGTTGATCAGCTCCGGCGGCGGCTTGACGTTGTCGAGCGGATTGATTTCAGGCTTCTGCGGCTGGATGCCGAAGAGATCGATGCTCGATTTCGCTTTATCGGCCAGCTTGTCGGCTTTATAGGCCGGGCTGTCGGGATCGAGAATATCGCCCGTGTAGTTGCCGCCACCAAAACCTGCATCCGCCTGAATGCCGGGAACACCCTGCATGGGCGCCTGACCGTAGGGCGTGCTCGGCACTTGCTGCATCGGGAAGGGCGATGCGCCTGCTTTTGCAGCGGCGGCTTGCTGGTCAGCCAGCGCCTGCGCGAGTGCATCGGGCGTCAGTTGCTGTTGCTGCGCCTGCGCGCCCGCCGAAAAAGCCGTCAGCAGCGCTGCGGTGCAAAGACCGAGAAACAGACGGGACAAGGCCGGACGATTAACCACCGGAAACGGGCGCATAGTTCAACTCCACAACACGTTGATCGGGATCGACGACGATATTGGCACGCAGTCCGGCCTGCAGGCCAAGATCGCGCAGAACCTCGACAACCGATTTCTGCTTGGCCTGTACGTTGACGACAAGCGGCGCAGGCGGCTGATCGCCGTTGACCTGGAATTCATAGCCCGCACGGTCGGCGAGACGTTTGGCGATAGGCTCGATCGGGCCGGCCCAGTCAACCGAAACGGTGCGGCGCAGTTCCTGCGGTGCATACGGTGCGGCTTGCACCGATACGCCGGGATTGCGCGCCTGTTCGACCGATGCGAGGGTTTGCAGTGCGGAGGAAGCTTTGTCGACAGCCGCGGCAAGACGCAGGCTGACCGGGTCGGGAGTAGCGACCATCTGATGATCGATCTTCGCCGCCGGTGCGCAGGCCGAAAGAGCGAGCAGAGCCGCGCCACCGATAAAAGAAATTTTTTTGTTCATGAGAGTTGTTCCATCACTGCCCGAAAAAAGGGAAACACGTTTGCGTGGACTGATTTTAACCATTTTCAGTCGCAATGCAAACGGCATGCTACTGTTTTCAACATTTTCTCGTCGCTATCTGGAAAAGGGGTGCGAAAGACCGTGCGGCGCGGTCATCCGGGCTTGCGGCGGGCCTGCTGGCGCTGTGCGGCGGCGACCAGATCGTCAGGGCTGCGCACCAGGCGGTAACGCTGCATGGCGTCCATGACCTTGCTGCGGTATTTGCCGCCCAGATGCGGGGTCGCGGAATGATAATAGGCGATGCCCTGATAGAGGCTGCCCGTCTGGTTAATCTTTTTGCGTAAAATCCAGGTGCCGACGCCGATATTGACGCAGCCGTCATCGCGCACAAGACGGTGTGCGGTTTCGCGCGGCACGTTCCAGTGGCGCGACAATTCGGGAATCCAGATCGTATTGATCTGCATCGGGCCGAGGTCATAGGTATTGTTGGTGTTTTTGGACGCCATGCCGATACGCCCGCCCTCGACATGCAAAATGCCGAGAATCAGCGCGGGCGGCACGGAATAGGTCTGTGCCGCGGTAAAAATACAAACTGCCAGCGCCTGCGCCGTCATCATGGCTGTGGTGCGTCCTTTAATACCGTATGTTTTGTCGTTTCGCTGCCGCGCGAAACAGGGCCGCCATCAATTGCGGGCCAGTTCCGATTCGAGCAGCATCATATTCGACGGTTTGCCTGCAATCACCGTCAGCTTGCCGTCATCCGGACGGCGATAAATCGTAAAGGGCGTTTTGGCCAGACCAAAGGTCTTCACCATTTGCGTATTGGCGTCAATCGCAGCCAGCGAGCCATCGACAGCTTTTTCCTTTGCCAGCACGTTTTGCTTGCCCGCAATATAATCAGACCATGCCGCCGCCGGATCTGCGCTCGACAGCAGCGCCGCCCCGCCTTCGCGGTTGGCCTGCGCCTGACCGAAGGGCACGAGGCGTACTTGCAAACGGCCCGCTTTCACCGACGGCTCCAGCGCTTTCCAGTATTCCTTGCAATGGTCGCAGTTCACGTTCATGAACATATAAAGATAAGGCGCATCCTGTTTGCCGGCCTGCACCCAGGCGGCTTTTTTCTCGACCGTGGCATAGAAGCGTTCGGATTTGGAAACATTGCTGGACGGCTCTTCCGCGCCCGGAATGGCTTCTTGCGAGCCTTCCATTTTGGCTTTCAGCGCGTGCAGCTGGCTCATGGTTTCGACTTCGCCTTGCGGATTGACGAGATTGCCCAGCACAAGACCACCCTGCGGCGTCGTGTAGGCGGTGCGCGGCGGGATGTCCTTGCGCGTCAGAAGCCAGCCATCGAGGCCATAGGCATGGCCGATGAATTCGACATCGCCGCCTTCGCTTTTGAATTTTTCCAGCTCCGGATGGCGCAGTTCATTGCCCGGTGCGGCGGTGGCGGGTACAGGCTGCTGCGCGGTCGGCGCCTTTTGCGCGGCAGCCGTCAGCGGCAACGCAAGTGCGGCGCATACAACAGCGGCGGCAGCCGTTTTTTTGAAACCGTGAGCGTTCTTCATCATCCCGTCTTCTCCTTTGCGGAGCCCCTGTTTTTGACGCGGGCAGAGCCGGACGTCCAGCCTGCGCGTCCACAAGAGACTAGAGCATTCACTGCGGCGCGACAATATTTTCCGCGTTTTGCACGCAGACGGCACAGGCGCGCCCACAAACGGCAGACCGCGCCCTGTCCGAAGCCAAGGCCCATCCTTCATATTATAAACGATGATTAGATATTTTCTATAACAGAAAAAGAGTGTCCTAAAGCCAAGATATAGCCCCTGAACCCCTGCTTAGAGCCTAAATCCGCCCGGCCCCTTGCCTTTTTTGGCGGGGGCGGCGGGAACGTCGAGCGCATTGCCCGTTTCGGCCACAGGCACGCTCGCGGCGGGATTGGCGCTGCGGTCGGGCATGGCGCTCAGCAGCATGCGGGTGATATCGGCGCGCGCGGTAGCATTTCGGGTATCTTTATTCAAATCGAAAACCGTGCGGTTACGATGATCCTTGATGAACAGGTCGGGGCCGTAGCGCAGCAAGAAACGCACGCGGGCGGTCGACTCTTTCCAGACCGAACGCATCAGAACCGTCTGCCCGTCGGCGTTACGCGCGTTGATATCGGCGCCTTTTTTAAAACACAGGGTCAGGCGCTCATCGAAATTCGATTCATCGAGCGCGGTGAACATTTCTTCGTTCACGATGCGCTGTTGTTCGCGGCTCAGGGCTGTGTTTTTGTCGGTCATAGCGCGAAGCCTCCGCCGCCACGCGGTTTTTGCGGACGGCGCGCGATGACCGCAGCGGGCTTCATCACCTCGATATCCGCCTGCGCGGATGCTGCGGGCGTGGCGGGCGCTTTGCTGGTTGCGGTGTTTTGTGGCTGCTGGTCGGGCATTTTCGCCATCACGGCGTTGATGATATTTTGGCGCACATTGCTGTCACGGTCGATGCGGCTGGCCACCGTAATCGCGATATCGCCTTTTTTATCGGCGACCATGGTATCGGCGCCGCGCGACAGCCAGTAATTCACCATGCGTTCGGAATAGGTTTTGATGCCGATCATCAGCACCGTATCGCCCGCATCGTTTTTCGCGTCGATACGCGCACCGGCGCCGAGCAGGAAATCGGTCATGTCGGCGGAAAAGCCGCCGCTGTTCTGGCCGACCGTCGCCGCCAGATGCAAAACCGGGCCGAAAACGTTTTGGGATGTGCTGCTGGCCATGCTCTGGCGCACGGAATAAAAAATGCCGCTGGTCATGCAATTCGGATCCGCCCCCTTTTGCACATACAGCTTCGCCTGCACAACGTCGCGGTTGCGCACGGCTTCGATCAGCAAATTATTGAGAGTGTCCTGTTGCTGGCTCATTGTTTTTGATGGGGCCTGTTACGGGTTGCACGGTCGGCGCCCGCGGATGAATCACGCAGGCAGCGGCAGCAGACTACCAAGACCTTCTTTTTATGTCAATTCATATGGCAAACGCAGGCTTGCGCCCTATTAATTTACATAAATGCGTATCTTGACAGCGGACAGTACGCCCCCTAAACAGCTTGTCAGTGCTTTTACATTAGACATTTCTGGAAGGAATATCATGAAGGGACGCAAACCTGGCATCTCGCGCTTTCGCCGTGCGTTTTTGGTCGCGGCAGCCGCCATCGGCCTCACCACCGGCAGCGTCGGTATCGACAACCTGCCCAAAGATCCGGTGACCGATACGCATATCACCTTCCAGACCGGCAGCGCCGGTCAATACGGCTACAACATTTCCCCCATCGACCAGATGTGGAAACACACGCTGGTGATGAAAAGCGAGGCGCAGCGCGACCTCGACCTTCTGGCCGCCGCGCAGGATGGCGACAGCTGGCGCATCCGCGCGCTGGTTGAACACGGCATCAATACCGAAACGGCCGGTGCCAGCGCACTGGCCGCAGGCGCCGGTGCGGGCCATGCCGATGTGGTCGATGCGCTGCTGAAAGCCGGCGTGAAAGCCGATGCGCAAGTCAACGCCGCGCTGATTGCGGCGGCGAAAAACAATCATTCGATGATTGCCCTGACCCTGCTGGAAAACGGCGCACAGGCCAGCGCGCGCAGCAGCGATGCGCTGATTTCCGCCGCCGAAAACGGCAACGATGTTCTGGTGCGCGCCCTGCTGGCGCGCGGCGCCGATGCGAATGCGCAGGACGGCATGCCGCTGCAGGCCGCGATTCAGGGCGGTCACGCGGATGTGGCAGACGCCCTGCTGTCCGCAACGCGCACGGCGGCGGTATCCATCCCCGCCGCGCCCGATTACAGCATCTGGACGGGTGCGCAGCCGTTCGACCATCATATCGGCCCCAACCGTTTCGGCCCACCGCCGTTTTTCGCCCCCGCGGATGACCCGTTCAGCATGAATTTCACGCTGGTTGAACGTCCGGTCATCGATGTCAACGCGAACAACGGTCAGGCGCTTTATGATGCCGTTTACAAAAACGACATCAACATGGCGCGCGTGCTGATGAAGCATGGCGCCGATGCCAACGCCAAAGACGGCGCCATCAAGCAGCTGGCCAACGAAAGCCGCAACACCGAAATGGCGAACCTGCTGGGCGGCAAAACGCCCGTCGCGCCCGCTTTCATCATCCCGCCCGGCATTTAAAGACGCCTGACGCGTATAATCTGTTTATTCCCGCCCCCGTGCTGTGATATACACGGGGGCAGAAACAACACGCCGGATAGCAACATGGATGCCGCGCCCGCCTTCGACGAGGAGAGCCTGTATAAATGCACGCCCAGACCCCGCCCATGATGAAACCGAACCTGCCCCCCGAAGCCCTGATTACGATTGATATCGTCGAGCAGCTGACGCCCGCCGATCTCAACGACCTGTGCGATGCGACCGATGCCGCCATCGAGGCGGGCGGCGGTTTCGGCTGGGTCGCCCCGCCCGCGCGCGAGGTGATGGAGCGTTACTGGCGCGGCGTCATGGTGGTGCCGGAGCGTCATTTGCTGCTGGCCCGTATCGACGGCATCGTCTGCGGCGCCGTGCAGCTGGTAGAGCCGAGCCGCCATAACGAAGCGCAGGCCTTCAGCGCCGCCCTGCTGGCCGCTTTTATCGCCCCGTGGGCCCGTGGCCGCGGTGCCGGCCGTAAACTGACGGAAACGGCGGAGAAGCTGGCCCTTGAAATGGGCTACAAGGTTCTGCAGCTGGATGTCCGCGACACGCAGGATGCCGCTATTCATATGTACGAGAAGATGGGCTATCAGCGCTGGGGCGTGAACCCCGCCTATGCCCATATCGATGGCAAGATGATCGCAGGCTATTACTACGCCAAGACCATCAGCCCCGTGATTGCCCCCGCCCCCAAAGGTTAACGCAGCCAAACAGGCCGTGGCGGGCGACTTGCATCGCTGATTATTCAAACTCCCCTGATTTTAAAGGAAATTAACCTTTTGGCCGGCATTCGCGCGGCAAGCATTCGCCACGCGCGGCGCGGAAATTTATATTCAAATTCAAAAGCTTATTAAAAAACGGCCAGAATCAAACCGCCGAGTCTGGGCAAATTTCGGGGCTGTTTTGGTTGTAAAATGGTTAATAAAAATATTATGGAAATATTTTAGAAACAATATTACATTCACATGAAATATTTCATAATAAAATATGCCAGTTTGCTGCTTTTCTGTAATTTTACCTTGATTATCCGGCCTTCCGGATTTAACCTTATGTTTACTTACGTAAACGATTATCCAAAATAAAAACAGAACCCCTGCTCTCAAGGAGGCCTAAATCATGGCGTATGATAACGAAGACAACTACCACGGCATGCGATTTTTGCTGGATGCCCAGAACTCCCGCCAGTTTGGCGTGCGTTACGACCACGGCAAAGTATCGAAGCCGATCCATGTCTTCGCCGAGGACGACCGTGAAGCCGGGTTCAAGCCGAACGAAACCGTTTTCGCCTTCGATGACGAAGCCAAAATCACCACCGACAACGGCAAGGCCCGCCTGTCGACGGTTGCCTATCAGATCATCACCAATGAATCAGCCGAGCCGAAAAAGCTGAAAGAGCTGAGCGTCGATTACGACGTCACCTTCCGCGGCGATGGCGCCGGCAACTTCAAAGTTGTCTATAAACTGTCCCCGACGTCGCGCGATGCGCTGGCGGAGCGTGGTTTTGATGCCAGCTTCCCGCAGGAATTCAGCGAAGCCATCGACCCCCGCGGCCTGAGCCGTAACGGCGTGACCAATCAGGTCGTTGTCGATCGTTCGACCCTGAGCAATCTGTCGTTCCCGCCGCAGCACACGACCAACAAGGCACATCTGGCGCGCTACGCGCTCGAAGGCAACGATCTCGACAGCGCTGTTATGCCGCGCCCCGAAGATATCGTCAGCCAGCGCCCGCAGGCACAAGACAATGCACCGCAAAAGCCTGTGCAGCAGCCGACCACGGCGCCCGCCAACCAGAACCCGGGCGAACCCGCGCCGCAAAAACCTGCGCCGCAGTTCAACCGCCAGACCACGTTCCGTCCGCCGGTTGTGGACAAGCCGAAAATTTCTGACAGCGCGATCGAAGCTGTTATCAAGATGTTCTGCGAAGACCTCAGCGAAAAGGCCGCCCGCGGCCAGCTGGACCCTGTTGTCGGCCGTAACAATGAAACCCAGGCTGCCATCAAGGTCATGTCCCAGCGCAAACAGTCCAGCCTGTGCTTCACGGGTGAGGCAGGCGTTGGTAAAACCGCGATGTTCTCCGCTGTTGCACAATATATCCACGATGGCGATCAGGTTCCCGACTCCATGCGCGGCGCGCGCGTTCTGCAGCTCGACCTGCAGGCGATGAACGCCGGCGCGAAATACCGCGGTGAATTCGAAGCCAAGCTGAAACCGCTGATCGAAGGTCTGAAAGAGCGTCAGGGCTACCTGAACGGCCGCAAGGTCATTCTGGCCATCGACGAAATCCACTCGCAGCTGACGTCCGGTAAAGCCGAAGGCGGCACCGACGCCGGTAACATGATGAAGCCCTTCCTGACATCCAAGGGTATCTCCGTCATGGGCGCGACCACGGATGACGAATACAAAAAACACATCGAGAAAGACCCCGCGCTGGCCCGCCGCTTCGAAGCGATGCGCCTCGAGGAGCCGAAAAAAGACGACACCCTGCACATCGTGCAGAAATTGTGGCCGCTGATCCGCGACCACCACGGTATCGCCAAAGACCCCAGCGCCGAGGAATTCCAGTATCTGGTCAACATGACCAACCGCTACGCGCCGAACGAAAGCCAGCCGTCCAAGGCCGAAAAAGCCCTCGACATGGCCGCCGCTTCTGCCAAATTCCGCGGTTCGGATACCATCGAGCGCGAGGACTTCCTCTCCGCGATTTCGAAAATGTCCAAACTGTCGGCTGACTTCCTGGGCCAGAACGACCGCGACCGTTTCCTGAAACTGGAAGCATCGCTGAACGAACAGGTTCTGGGCCAGCCGGGCATCGGCAAGGTCGCAAGCGGCCTGATCGGTTCGCGCGTCGGCCTGAACGACCCGAACAAGCCCATGGGCTGCTTCGTTCTGCAAGGTCCGAGCGGCACGGGTAAAACCGAGCTTTGCAAAGCCCTCGCCCGTACGCTGTTCGGCGACGAGAAGGCGCTGATCAAGCTCGACATGTCGGAGTACATGGAAAAGCACAGCGTCGCACGCCTGATCGGTGCCCCTCCGGGTTATGTCGGTTTCGACAGCGCACAACCTGCCCTGACCGAAGAAATCCGCCAGCGCCCCTATTCCATCCTGCTTTTGGATGAAATCGAAAAAGCGCACCCCGACGTGTTCAACGTCCTGCTGCCCGTACTCAACGACGGCGAGATGAAGGACAACCAGGGCAAAACCGTCAAGTTCAACAACGTCATCGTTGTTATGACGACCAACCTCGGTGCGAAAGAAGCGATGGCAGCCCTGCAAGGTGGCGGCAGCAGCAACGGTCTGGCACTCGGTGGCGGCGCTCTTGAAAAAACGCCGCAGGAACAGCAGGAAATCCTCGCCAAAATCTACGAACGCGAGCGTAAATCCTTCTTCCGTCCCGAGATGGTCAACCGTATCGAGATGCTGGGTGGTTTCATCACCTTCATCCCGCTGGCGCAGGAAGTCATCACCAAGCTGGTCAACCGCGAGCTGAAAAACGTCAACAGCCGCCTTTCCGACCCGACTGGTGCAAACTTCGGCGGCGTGACGCTGGAAGTTTCCGCAGACGTCAAACTGCAACTGGCGCAGGAAGGCTACAAGCCGGATATGGGCGCGCGTCCGCTGGAAAAAGTGGTCCGCGAGAAACTCGGCAACCCGCTGGCTTTCTGGCTGCTGGAAAACGAAGACAAGCTGAAGACCTTCGCTGCGGCGAATGGCGGCGCGAAACTCTACGTCGAAAAAATCGGCGCGGATTTCAACCCCGTCATCAAAGCACCGAAAGAAGAACTGGTGGCCCTGCCTGCTGCAAAAGCAGACAAGAAAACCGCCGCGGACTTCAACGCTTCGGCAGATGCCGCTGCGCCGGCCAAAAAGCCCCGCAAGCCCCGCAACCCCGCCAACGACGAAGCTGGCAAAACGCCGGCCCCGCGCAAGCGCAAGTCGGGTGGCAATGATTTCAACGCCTGATCATTAAGGCTTCGGCCTTGATGTGAAACTGACAGGGGCTCCGCAAGGAGCCCCTTCTTTTTTGTGCCGACGGCGGCGCTCGCAAACCAAAGAGAGCAGCAACCCGCGCAGATGGGCAGCACAAAGGCCGCACCGCATACGCAGAGCGAGAGCAATAAGACGGGTATGAGAAAAGCGTCGCGCCGTTAGCGCGGGCCGCCGGGGCCGCTGTTTTTGCGGCCGGGTTTTTGCGGGGGATTTTTATCTGCCGCAGCGTCAGCCGGCGGCGTATCCGCGGGCGGCGGCAAAGCGGGTTTATTCTCCGGCGGCGGCAACAGATTCTGATTGGCGCTGGTTTTATCTTTGAACTGTTTCAGGCGATAGGCGCTCCAGCCGAACATGCCGCCCGGTACAATCATCGCCACGACCAGAATGCCGATTTCCTTGGGCTTGCGCAGATCGCGCACCGTATGCGCCGCTGTGCCGCTCAAATCGCGCAGACTGAGCCCGCGCACACCGCGCACGGCATCGTCAAAGTTTTGTTTCAGACTTTTTTTCGGGCGGGCCGGTTTGTTGTTTTTATCGGGCTTTGGCGTGTCCTTCGGCCCCGCGTTATCGTTATCCGCCTTGGGCTGCGGATTGTTTTTATTTTTGTTATTGCGGAAGAAGAACATGATGTGTGGTGATCGCCTGTTATTTTTTCAATTACATAACACAAAGGCATCGTGCCCTGCAACAACATCCTGCAACAGCGCGCGTTCAGTGGCGGCAAGGTCTTGAATAGATTTAATATCCCGGCTTGGGCCCGCGCGGGCCTTTGGGCGGCCATTCGCCCGTCACCCACGGCGGACGCGGCGCGTGCGGACGTTTCGGCGCATAGCGGTAAGGATGGCTTTTTACAGGCAACACCATTTTCGGCGGCGGAAACGACGGCAGTTTCGGGCGCGGCGGATTTTGCAGCGTTTTGATTTTACCCATCTGGTCACGCAGGCGCATCAGGGTATAGGCCTGCTGGTAGCCTGCATTCTTCTTCGCGCGCATGGCTTCGATATGCGCAGGGTAATCACGCTCGAACATCACCTGATACAAAAACTCGCGCCGCGCGTAATCTTTGTCTCCGGATGCGGCGAACATGCCGCCAACACCGCTATGCGGCGGAATCTTCGACGCCAGTCTTTGCAGCTTGATATCGCGCGCCGCGATGATGTCCATATCGAGCATGGTTTTCGCCAGCAGCGGATGTTTGGCCCCGACAAGATCAATCACATTGACCTGCGCAAAATTCGCGCCGCTGTCCTTTAGCTCGCGCACGGCGGACTGTACCTCTTCGGGCACTTCACGGCGGTGGCAGCGGTCGTTGAGGTAGCGCATGATATGCGCCGTTTCATTCGCATCGGGCACATAGGCTTTGCTGCGGATGGCGGCGCGCAGCGTATCAAAGCGTTTGGGGCTGAGGAAATGCGCCACGCCCTTGTCTTCGATATGGCGGCGCTGCGATTGCAGATTGAAGGCAGCGCGTAGCGTTTCGTCCGGCGCGGCCGCCGCCAGCGTATCCAGAAGCGCGGGGGTAAACGCCGCCGCTGTAAAAAATCCGTTTTCCAGCAGCGTTGCATCCATATGCGCCACAGCCGCACTGTGACGCGAGGCCTGACGCGTGTGCAAATCGGTAAAGCGCCGCGCTTCCTCCGGTGTTACATTGCTCTTCGCGTTGCATAGGACCTTGGCGGCCGCGCTGAAAGCGATACGGTGGCGGCTCACCGTTTCGGCGGCCTGACGTATTTCAAAATCATCCTGCTTGAGTGTTTCCTGCGCAAAACACCAGCTATGCAGCATCTTTTCGCGCAGCGTCGCAATATCGCCGCCCAAAAGACCCCGCTCCTGCAGCGCGGGCACAAGCGTGTAAATATCGACCGTGTGATCAGACAGTCTGTCGAGAGCAAGCGGACGCACAGACACCCCCGCCGCACGCACGTCATCAATCACCGCGAGCACCGCCGCTGTATCCGGCCCCTGTGGTGTATGACGCGCCATGTCGCGCAAAAGCGGTATCAAATCGACGCCATAATCGCCCGCGCCGGCAGCATGAGCGAAAATTTCCTGCGCCTCCGCCATGTTTTTGAGCCGCACCGCGCGCAGGCCGAATTTGACAATCGCCAGATCCAGCGCCGCATTTTCTTCGGGCCTGACATGGCCCAGCTTGGCGTTTTCCTCCATCAGGCGCTTATCCATCGCAATCGCCACGCGCGGGTCGATGGCTTGCGCATCCGCAGCCCTGTCGATACGCATGCCGCCTTCGGCAAGAATGGAGGCAAAAGGTTTTATCGTGTCTTTGAGCGCGTGCACGGCAATAGCGGTTTGCGCCTCGCTCCAGCGCGCGCCATGCGTAACCAGCAGCTGCGCCATCGCGCGGTCCTGCTGCTGCACGGCCAGATAAAGGTGAAACCAGTCCGGCTTGAAATCGGTGCTGTGCCAGAACGTATGATCAAACAGCTGGCGCGCCGCTTCGCCGTCCTTGCGCAGGATGGCACGCGTCAGCGCCTCCGACCATTCGCGCGCGTCCATCGCGCGGTCGGTACCGGTATAAAACCCGAAATCATACGGCCACATATAATGCATCGCGGTCGTTTTCTGGCGCTCTTGGCGCATGCGGCGTCGGGGCTGGGCCCTGAATCGCCTTGGTTATTTAAGGAAATTGACTATACCCCGCGCCATGCCGCAGGGTCAACGCCGGATGCAGGCGAGGGGCGCATTAAATGCGCATGCAGGTCAAGGACTTAAGATGAAAAGCGGCCAGCGGTTTACGCGTAGGCCTGCAGCATGCTGCGCAGCTGGCGGGTGGTCGTTTCCACGCGGTCGGCTTCGCGCCCGATGGTTTCGACGCGGCGGCTGAGATCGCCGTCGCTGCCCGCTTCCTGTCCGGCCAGCACAGCCGCCTGATAGAGATAAACCTCGGCCTGCTGTTCCAGATTGGTCAGCAGCTTTTCGCCTGATTTGATGGTCGCGGGGTTGGGCTTGGCGCCCGTTTCGGTCATGTCGCGGATGGTAGAGATGAAGGCCTCGGCCGCGGCGAGTTGCTTGTTCGGCTTGGCAGCCGCGAAAGCTGTTCTCAGTTTGCTGTCGGCAGACATCACTGAATCGGTCATCCTGCGCACCTCCGGCATGAACACGTCAAAATCCTGAAAACCCTACACTTAACAAGCTATCAGGACTTGGTTAACGGAAAGTGAACAAACGCCCCGTTTTGCCAATGTTTTCGCGGGTTTTTGAGGTTTTTTTCCGCTGCGCCGCCGCGGTCAGCGATGGCCGGGCGGTTTGGGCGGCGGCGGGCTGTTTTTGTTCTGGGTGTTTTGCTGGTGGCGGCGCATTTCCGCGTCCTCCCGCTCCTTGCGGAGCATCCATTCACGGATGCGCAATTCCACGAAATATTCGGCGGAATCCTTGGGCGGGCTTGGCAAAATCATCGAATGCAGGGCGCGCCGCTGGCGCTCTTCGCGAAACGCCGCGGTCAGATCGCGCGCGGGCCCCTCCCCCTTCGGCGTCACGGCACGGATAAAATCGCGCATCGCCGGCGGCAGGGGCTGCGGCGGTGTCGGGTCATCAGGGCCGGAGGCATTCGGTTTCATACACCCATTCTAGCGGGGCGTCGGCCAGCCCTGCAACAGGCAATAGAGCGTCAGGCCGTCCATAAGGTTTTTGCGCGCGCTGCCGCGGCGCAGACGGCGGTCGCTGTCCTGCTGCCGGCAACTGGAGCCGAAAACCAGAATGTCGATAATCATCGCGTGGCTGATTTTTTCGCGGTGGCACTGTTTTGTCCACTCCACATAGCCGTGCACCAAACGTCCGTGCGCCGCCCCTGCATTCCCCGCGCCCGCTGCGCCCGGAATGCGCTGCCAGTCGGACGAGACATAGCCAAGCCCGCGGCCCATGGTTTCAAACGCCATGGCGATTTGCAGCGCGGCATCCTGCTGCGCGCCGCTCATAGCGTCCCAGAGGCGGGCATCGACGATGCGTCTGCGCGTCACATCTTCGCCGCCTGCCGCGCCGCGCAGGCGCACGGGCGTTGTCGGCGCCAGAAGCTCCTGCCGTGCATGCACATCGGCGGTTTGCCGCGCTGCCGCCGGCGGCGTTGTAGACGACGGCGATTTGCGGCGCGGCCGCGCGGGCCATTCGGGGCGCCAGTCGCGCCAGATATCACCGTGGTTTGCGCCGTTTTTGTCGTCTGCTGACATCCTGTATTTCTCCTTTAAAAATAGCGTCTGGTAAAATAGTGACGAATAAAAATGAATGGGGATAAAGCTTCGGAAAATATCATGCGGGATGTTCGTCGCGGCAGCGCGCGCGGTGGGCGCGCACACGGTCGGTTGAAAGGCGCTGCACCTGCGTCCATTCGGCAATGTGATTATCGGTCGTGATCATGCCGCGGGTATAAAGCGTATCCAGCGCTACCGAGATACACGCGGCATCCATATCCGTCAGCGCGGCGATATCATCGGCATCCAGCCCGGCAAGACTGCCGCGCGGGCGGTTGCGGCTGGCGTGATCGTAGAGCACCGCCCAGAGCGCCAGCATTTCCCCCCGTTTAAGCCCGGCGCGCCGCGCTACCGTCCAAAGGCGCGGGTTCAGCGAAACACCGTTTTGCATTTTGAACCATTCCATGTGCCGCCCCCTGTTTGCAGGCTGTTGTTTCCGGCATACCTCCGGCGGTGCGGCAAGGATGCTTTTTTGCGGCCCTGCCGGTCATGCAAACCGGACGAATCTTGTACGGGTTAATATTGCGTTATTCGCAACTTTTAGTCCAGAAAAATCTTTGTTCTATATTTTAATTATAAATATCAATGATTTTATATTATATCGCCACTGTTTATACATTGCGCTTTTCACAAAAAGCTAAATGCGCTAATCTCAATTATGTCCCGTTTGCACGAAAAGATTCGCGATATCCTGGATAACAACCCGCAGCTGACGCAGCGCGGGCTTGCCGCCGTGATGGGGCTCGACCCCGCGGCGGTGAACCGCATGCTGCATGGCCGCCGCGGTATCATGGCGGAAGAAATTCCGATGATCGAAGCCTACCTCGGCCAGAAGCTCGGCTTTGTGTCCAGCGGCGCGCCCGCCGCAGCAGCAACGCCTGCCGTGCCCGCGCTGCCCGACAGCATGGCCCCCATTCCCGTGCGCAGCCTGCAGGGCGACGCCACCATCGACTGGACGGCCCGCCACCCCGCGCAGGCGGGCATTGCGGATGCTTTCGCGATTTATGTCGGTGACGACAGCATGGCGCCGCGATATTTGCGCGGTGAAACCGTCTATGTGCATCCGCACCGCCCCGCGCGCGCGCCGCAGGATGTGGTGTTGCAATCGGTATCCGGCGCGATGACGCTGTGCCGCCTTGCCGCACAAAACGGCGACCATCTGCACCTGCAGTTTTTCAACCCGCCGCGCGAAGAAATCCTTGCACAGAGCAGCCTGCGCGCCGTTTATGCCGTGGTCGGGCGCGGATAGACCAGACGTTTATTGCCGCACAGATTTTTCGACAAACAAAAACCCCGCTGCCGAAGCTGCGGGGTTTTCGCGATCTCCTTTGATCGAACGATTGTCAGCGGCGCTGCTGGCGCGCACGGCGGCGCGCCTCGGCGGCGGCCTTGCGCATGGGATCGAGGTCTTCCTGCTTTTTCGACTCTGCGCTGGCAGCGGGGGCGGCGGGTTTTTCCGCAGCCGGTATCGCGTCTTTTTTCGCGCCCGTGTTGAAATCGCCCGCAGCGGGTTTTTCGGCCAGCTTTTGCGCAGGCTGCGCGGTTTGGCGCACATCTGCGCTGTAGCTGTCATCAAGCGGTTTATAGAAGGGTTTGCGGTTTTTGTTGCCGCCGTTGTCGTTTGCCGCCGCGCCTTCGCGCAGCTTGTTGCGGCATACCAGACCCGCCGCGATGCCCGCGGGAATAGCCAGCGCAACAACGGCCGCCGCGCCATAAACAGCCGCCGCCGCGCCGATGCCAACCGTCGCCGCCGCCGCCGTGAGCGTACCCATGACAGACGATACGATACCCGCCGGAACAACCGCCGCACCTGCCGCCTGCGCCGCAGCAAGGCCGCCGACCGCCGCGCCCGCACCGGCCACGCCAAAGCCTGTCCATTTAACGGTATGCAGCAGCGCTTTTTTCACGCTGGCGAAAGCACGGCCCAGACGTTTTTTGAGGGTGCCGTTTTTCTGGTGATCCAGCCATTCGGCTTCGCGTTCGCGCATGAAATTGCGCACGGGCATGGACTCCGCGCCCGCTTTCCAGCTGCGCCAGCTGCGCAGACCGAAATAGCCCGTCGCCGCGATGGCGCCGATGGAAACCCATGTCGTCATGACCGGCGTCAGAACAAATACAGCCGCCGCCGCCGCGCCGTATTTCGCCGCCGATACCCAGCGGTCCTGCGTGGAAATGCGATTTTTGTTGTCGCTCTCGCTCGGACGGATGGCGCGAAAAGCGTTATAACCCGCCATGCCGACCAGACCTGCCGTCGCAATCGGCAAATAGGTCAGCACAAGACCGATTTGCTGCGTGATCAGATACGTCGCGCCGCCCGACACGCCCGTGCCCGCCGCCGAAGACACCAGCGGTTTTTGCTGTTTGGTTTCGAAAATGCCTTTGGTCTTCTGCCAGAAATACCAGAGCTTGCCGGGGGATTTGCCTTCGTAGCTGACGCTCATGTTCTTGCCTTTTCTTATCTGGTTGTATGCGCGGCGCGGCCCTGACAGGACGGCGGGTGGCGCATCGAATCTTGCGAATGAAAACAGGCCCAGTATATTGCCATAATAGGTAAAGTCAAAGTATTTTTAACCTAAAAATACTCAATAGTAACATATACTTAATATCACTTCGGACGGCGCGGATGCAGCTGCACAACCTTCAGGGGCACGATGTCGCGCTGAAGCACGCAATTCTGTTCAAACAGCCGCGCCCGCGCGGCGGCGGCTTCGGCATCGCGGCGCTGCACGAGCACCGCCATGAAACTGGCAAATTCTTTCGGCGGCAGATGTTCGCGCGCGAGAGCTTCGGCATCCTCGCCTTTTTTGTTCACAACATCCATCGCCGCGCCCGCCGCCGCCAGACGGCACGCCGCCCAGCCATGGCCGGCACGCGCCGCTTTCATCAATGCCGTATCGCCGTGAATATCATCCTGCGCATCCAGCGCGGCGCCGGATATCAGCAGTTTTTCAACCGCGCCGCTCAGCATTTTTGCACAGGCAAACATCAGCGGCGTCTCGCCCGCGACCGTGACCACGTCATGGCGCGCGCCATGGTGCAGCAGCAGCGCCGCATGTTCTTCGTGCCCGTTTTCAAGTGCGTAGAGAAGCGCGTTTTTACCGGCGATATCTACGGCATCAATCTGTTTTTTATGTCTGGCGATTTCTTTATGCAACGCGGCAAGGTCGCCATAGGCCGCCGCGGTCAGCAGCGCTTGCGGCGGCTCGGCCGCTTTTATTTTGAACGCACCGCGCAGCATCAGGGCGCCCGCTTGCGCACAGCGAGCGGCGAGAGCAGCGCCACCGCCTGCTGCGCAACGCTATGCCGCGCCGCCGTCGTTTCGCGCACAAAAGCCAGCAAGTCCGAAGCCCCCTGCGCGCGCAGAATATCAAGGGTGTTTTCACCGCTCTGGCGCGTGCGCGCCGTATCCGCCCCGGCATCGAGCAGCACCGCGAGGGCGTTTTTGCGGCGGCTTTCGGCAGCGATCATCAGCGGCGTTTCGCCGGAGGCAGACACCGCATCAACCTCCGCGCCATGCGCCAGAAGAAACCCCGCACATTCGGCATGGCCATAAAGCGCCGCCCAGTGCAGCGGTGTCCAGCCTTCATCATCGCGCGCCGCAATGCGCGCGCGCAAATCAGAAAAAGCCATCAGACCGGCAAGGTCACCCTGCGCGACAAGATTTGAAAACTTTTCATCCACGCTGGGCGGCGCATCGTTATCGTCTGACACTGGCGTGGCGCGGGGCGGCATTTACGCGCCGCCTTCCAGACGGGACAGCAGGCGCGGGTTATTGCCCAGCGTTTTGTGCACGGGGCATTTGTTGGCGATTTCCAAAAGACGCGCGCGCTGTTCGGCATCAAGTTTGCCCTCAAGCGTGATATCGCGGGTAATCACATCAATCACGGCATTGCCCATGTCGTCTTCGCGGTGATGCGTCAGGCGCACGGAAACTTTATCCAGCGGCCAGCCCTTGCGCTCGGCATACATGCGGATGGTGATGCTGGTGCAGCTGCCAAGCGCGGCGAGCAGCAATTCATACGGCGTCGGCCCCTTGTCCTGTCCGCCCTTTTCGACGGAGGCGTCGGAAAGGAAATGATGCGTTTTGCCCGTGACGTTTTGCACGAAATTGCCATCGCCGCTATCCGCAACCGTGACTTCTGTCAGACCGTCTGCCATGTGAAACCCCTTTTATGCCTGAAGTGTTTGAACCGTGCGAAAGCCGGATATCAGCCGTTTTTCGGGCCGGCGTTTTTGCGCGGCGCGTTTTTTTCCGATGCGCTATTGGCGGGCGTATCGCCCTTGGGCTTGTCATCCAGCGCGTCGTGGATTTTATCCTCGATCGCATGTGCGCCTTCTTTGGCTTTCAACGCGGCCCAGCGGCCAAAGGTTTTGAATACCGATGCGCGGGTTTGCGCCGGTTTTTCAGGCGCGGTGCTCGTATCCGCTGCGGGTGCGGCATTCGCGGTTTTTTGTTTTTCAACGGCGGCGGTCGCTTGCGCCTGCGCTTCGGCGGCTTTGCGTTCTGCTTCCTGTGCGCGTTTGGCTTCGCGTTCGCGCTTCACCTGCGCGGCGCGTTCCTGCCAGGCGCGTTTCAGCTCGTTCGCCTTCATCTCCAGATATTTGTTTTTGACGATGTCCTGCACATCACCCATGTAGTCGGCCTTGATTTTCATGACCTGCGCCCGCGCGAAATAGCCAGACGCGGCAGCCGCACCCAAAGACGCCACGCCCACAGCGCCCGCCACCAGCAGCGTCGGCGCCATGACAACGCCCGCAATCCCTGCGCCGATCGCGGCAAGCCCGCCCAGCGCAAAACCCGCCGCGCGTTTCAAACAGCCGCGAATACCGGCATGGGTTTTCACCATGTCCTTCACGGTATTGATAATCCATTTATTGGTGGGCAACAGGGCGGAATGCGGATCGATATCCGGCAGCATCATGCGCGCAAGGCGCGTTTCGGGGTTCAGCGGCTTTTGCACATCTGCGGTCGGCACGGGCATTCTCCCTTCCGGACATCAAGAATCAATTTTTGGAACACAAAATTCAGGCGTCAGACTATCACTTTTTCATAGCGCGGGAAAGCTTTTATGGTCCTGATAAATCAAGGATTTACGATTTTGGGCCCGCAATATTCTTGCGTGCAGGCGCCGCTGTGGCGGCAGGCGGCGTTTCGCGCGCGGCAACGTCCTGTTTTTGCGCGCCGGCGTCCGTGCGAGCGGCGGCATTGAAGCCGTCATTCGCCGCCGGCATCGTGCCCGCGGCGGGCGGCGCACTCTCCGGTGTCAGGTCGGCGGTGGGATTCTCCGCGGTCTGCTGGGCTTCCGCCGCTGCCAGCGCCGCTGCCTTTGCGCGCTTTTTCTCGCGCATATGCCGGATACCCGTGATGCCGAAATAAAGCCCGCTGATACCCGACACCAGATAGCTGGTCGCCGTGACCGCCGCGACCGTGATAAGCCCCCCCAGCGCCACGACCGGCAAAACCAGAATTTGCGTCGCCAGCGCCGCCGCCCCTAGCACCAGCGAAATCGCCGCGCCGCCGACGGCAATGCCGCCCAGCACATTGTCTTGCTGGCCTGCGGTCAGCCTTTTGGTCATCTTCCAAGCGCGGCTGTTCAGAAACCCTTTAACGACAGGGGTTTCCAGCACCTTGCGCACGGCGGGTTTTTCACACTGGCGTTGCCACCAGTTGGGCCCTTTGCTCTCCGGCTTCGGCGGCAGCGGTTTGCCCGTGACATTCGAATAAATTTTGCGCAGGCGATACCATGACCGCGCACCGCCCGCGACAATCCCGTAGGCGCCGATACCCACCACCGCACCGCAGGCCGCAATGCCCGCCGCCGCCAGCATAAAGGGTGCGGCAACGACATAGGAAACAGTCAGCACGCTCGCGATCACAATCGCGCTCGCCCCGCCCTTGACGGCCAGCGCATGCACCCAGAATTCGTGTTCGTGCATCAATTCCTTGGCAAAGGATTTGGTCATGCGCCAGCGCCGGCCAAAGCCGCTGCCCGCAGGCGCGTTATCCGCAGACACAGGCGCGCCCGCACCCGCCGATAAGGCGGGGTCTACAGCGGCGTTTTTCTGTTCGGTTTCCGTGGACATGCAGGAATTATAAAACTTTATAAACGGACGATAGCCGCCAAAGTCCGAAAACGGATATCGGCAGCCCCCTTAAAAGGGCAGCGCATGATTCAACATATTCACGGCAATGGCAAGAATCGTTTTGCCCATTTTGGCGCGATTTTGTTCAAAAACACCTAAAATCCGGCGTAAAAAATCCTGCCGGACGCGGGAATTAAGCCGTTGAAAAATAATAGCAAAACTAACAATTTTAAAAGCCGTCCAAAAACCCTGCGGTCTTCACCAATCGTTAACTTTATTTGCATAAAGTCTATGTATACACGAAACGCCGCAGCATCCGAAAAAGCGGCGATATCGTAGAAAAACCGGGAGGATACAACAATGAGCGACATCAAAGGATATATCTACGTCGGCAAAGGTCACGACGATGCGGCCCACAACGGCCTCGGCGCGGATGTGGCGCGTTTCGTTATCGTGCATAAAGGCCGCGAGGCGGAGGCCGAGAGCCTTGCCAATGCCTTCAAGAGCGCGAAAGATCACCTGCGTGTGCGCACGGGCGTTGTGCAGTGGCGCGCCGAACAGGTCGACGAGCAAATCGAGAAATTGAAATCACGGCCGGAGCTGGCCGACACACTGGGCCAACTGATGCGCGCCAAAGCGGATCTGAGCGGCGTCAGCGCGGCAGCCAGCAGCGAGTTCGGCAAAAAAGCCGTCAAGACGGTCAAGCCGGTACCGGCCACGCCGCAGCACCGCGCGCGTCCCGCAGGCCTTCACGCATAACGCGCGGCGGTTTGCAGCACGCTTCGGCAAAGGCTGAAGCGCGGCGCACAAGCTGACTTTACTTTCAGACTGATGGGGTCTCGTCCGCCGGGACGTAAATACCGGGTTTCGTGTCCTCCCGGACATGATGGGGAAAAACTGAAGGGCCGTCCGCATGTGACGGCCCTTTTTTTATGCGCGGACGGGCGTCTTCAGCTTCAGCGCCCCTCTGCCGCCGCGCGGCGTGTGCGCCACATCGAAAACCCGCCCGCCAGCATGGCCAGCCCCGCAATACCCAAAAGCCCCGGCCACAGCGCGTTCATTACCGGCCCGCGGTCTATTATCGCCTTATCCGCCGGTGCGGCGGGGTCGTAGAGAACCGTGACCTGCTCGCCTTCCTGCAGCAGCGGGTGGCTGCTGCCCTGACGTTCGGTGAAGACATGGTCTTCGCTGCGCGCATCGCTGAAGGATACCCGCGCGCGGTATGTCACCGTATCGCTGCCGCGCGACGTTTCAAAACCGACAATCACCCCCTGCGCGCGCTGGCCTGTCATCGATAACCGATAGACGTCGCCGCCCAGATACCACGCCCCCCACAGCGCGCCGAGGCCGAGTAAAAACAGCAGCGGCATCGCCGCGCGCTGCGCCTGTTCGGTTTCGGCGGCAAGGCGGCGGCCGTCGGGGCTTTGCAAATAATCCTCGGCGGTGGTCAGATTCATTTTATTGAATTTTTCTTCGCGGCGGCGCTGCATTTCGGCGCGAAAGGCGCTTTTGGTTTTGCGCGCATCCTTGGGCAGCAGGATTTTGTGAAACCGACGCAGCCCCGCAAGAACAAACACCGCCAGCACCATCCAGCTCATCGGCGTGAAGGGATGGGCGAAAAGCCCCATACCCAAAAGCACAAGGCCGGGGATGAGAAAAATAAAACCAATAAGAAAAATGCCGCGCAAATCGCTGCGGATGGATTTGGGATCGTCGGGGAAAACATAGAGCGTCACCTCGCGCCCCGTTTCCTTGCCCTTGATGATGCTGGAGCCGGTATCGGATACCGTTTCATAAGTTTCCCCCGTCGGCATCATGTAGCGGTAAACCGCATAGAACATCCGCCCGCTATGGCGCACCCCCGTGATAATCGCGGGCACGCGCAGCGCCCGCAGATAGGTATGCAGGCCGAAAAGCACAATCGCCCCGCCCAAAAGCGACAGCACAAGCCCCGCCGACAAATATACCGCCTGATGAAAAGCCGTCATGGCGTCAAAAGTCATTTCGAACATTTTTGCTCCTGCCTTGCCGCGCACGGCCGCGCTGGCCATCGGGGGCGCGCGGTGTTAGACTGCACATGAAAAAAACAGACGTATCTATAGCCCCAGAATACAAAACACCCGAGGTAAAGGACAAGCCATGACCGCCACAGCGAAACCTTACGACCCCAATAATATCTTCGCCCGTATCCTGCGCGGCGAAATTCCGTGCAACAAGGTTTTCGAAAACGAACATGTGCTGGCTTTCCGCGATATCCATCCGCAGGCGCCGGTGCATGTGCTGGTCATCCCCAAAGGGGCCTATGTCGATATGGATGATTTCACCGCACGCGCCAGCGCCGATGAAATCGCCGCCCTGATGCGCGCCACGGGGGAGATTGCCCGCGCCGAGGGAATCGCCCAAAGCGGATACCGCGTTTTGTCGAATTGCGGCGCGAATGGCGGACAGGAAGTTCCGCATCTGCACCTGCACCTCGTCGGCGGGCGCACGCTGGGCCGCATGCTGCAAAGCGCCTGAACGGCCGGAATGCCGGCAGATGACATAATGTTTATCTAAACGCCTGTTTTTATAATCATTTTAAAATGTCGCGCCGCAAAATAAGAAAATATCCAAACATCGTATAGAACCTTGTCAAAAGTTGCCCCTCTGCTAGACTAACCGCGGTTTTCCTGCAACAACAGCCAGCCTGCGGGCGGGCGAGGACGCATGGCAGACAAACGCCGATTGCAAGAGTCGTTTAGGCGTGCCGCGACAAAAACGCGCCGCACGCTGGGCGGTGTTTTTCTGGGCGCCGCGCTTCTGAGCGGATGCAGCAGTACGCCTGCGCGCATGGAAGGCGATATTGAAAGCGCCATCCTCGGCCACAAGCCCGTTGCGGCGACCGCGCTTCAGCAAAACCTCGAAGGCCGCAGCCTGACGGCCGACACCGAAGCGATTTTCAAACGCAACGTCAAAACCCCCGTCAACGAAAACCTGCCCGAAGACAAGCGCATACGCGCCTATATCGACCAGCTGTGTTTCGTGCCGCAAAGTCCGCCCAAGCCTGAACAGGAAGCCGTGCGCGAAGCGCTGCAGGAACTGGCGAAGCTGCCGGTGACAGGCAGACCGCTGGTGGAACTGGCGATGCGCGAAAACATGCAGTTCTGCAATATTCCGACCATGCCGCTCGGCACCGGCGCGCAATATGTGCCGTCGCTGGGTGCCGTACTGGCGCCGCCCGAAGGGGAAAAACTGCAACTGCGCCAGACCATCGCGCATGAAATCCTGCACGGCGCGCAGGACAAGCACGGGCTTCTGAATTATCAATACACATGGGATATCGAAAGCCGCCTGACGCGCAATCTGTCGATTGAAGCGGCGGCGCTGTCGATGGAAATCCTGATCGCCTTCGAAGCCAAGCAGATGGGCAATCCCGCACATTGGGATTACATGCAAAAAAGATACGGCCCGCAAAGCGCCTATGGCGATCCTGCGGTTTACAAAAGCGCCGATGAAACCTGGGCCAAAGCCAAAGCGGAGGGCAAGGACGATGCCGCCGCGCTGCGCGCTGTGGGCGGCGTTATCTGGAATAAAATGTTCGATAATCGCGCATGGCTGGATTTCTATCTGAATTTCGAGCTGCAAACATATTTGCGCGACATCACCAGCGGCGCGCTGGATAACCAGACCGAAATTCACGGCAAAGCCTATGCGCAGGCCCTGACCGACAAAGCCGGCAAAATCGGCAACAGCGAGAGTTTCACCGAAGGCGCGCGCGTGCCCGCCCTCGACAAACTGCTGGAGGGCAATACGGCGATGCGTCAGGCCTATGCCGCGGCGGATCTGGAACGCCACCGCCGCTCGCTCGGCGCGGATCATCCGAAAACGCAGGCGCTCAAACGCGCGGCAGAGGCGGATAACAACCCCTACATCGCCCTCGACCTTGCCAAGATTGTCGAGAAAAGCCGCGCCCATACCTTTGCCGATGAAAACGGCAAACGCAAATTTTCTTTCCTGCACGAATACATGGATACGGCCGTTGGCCGTCCGCGCGTGCAAACGGCCGCGCCCGCCCCGTCGATGCTACCCGCGGCGCACCCGCCTGCCCCGCCCGAGGTTAAAGGCACCGAAATCGCTGCACCCGGCAAGCCCGCCGCAGGGTCTGAACAACCCGAGCCTGAAAAGCCTCAGGACAGCCCCGATGTCCCGCGCCCTGTTACCCCGCGCGATACCTTGGCGCACATTAAATCCAGCCCCGCCATCGGGCGCGCGGCCTGATACCCTTTCGTTAAAAAGAGCCTAAAAACAACGGCTTTTCCTTGGTGCCGTCGTATCTGAACGCTGTTAAAAAAATAGTCAAAATCATAGCTTTACATATTTTTAAGCCCTGCCCCCTATAATAGGGGAAAAGGAAACGCGGCGAATCCTGCCTGCGGCCCCCGAGGCCCCACAAGGACACACGCCGCTCGAAAAAGGGTGTGTAGAGATATGGTTGCTATCGTCGCGGCCTTCGGGCCAGAGGATCTGGACAAGCAGCAGGACAGACTGAACGCCGCCCTGCTGGAGGCCGCCGCCACCGATGACATCCCCGCCTTTCGCCGCGCCTTTGCCGAGGGGGCGCATATCAACGCCCGTGGCGAGATAAACGAAACCGCCCTCATCCGCGCCGCACGCGAAGGCCGGTTAATCATGACCGAAATTTTGCTGGGCGCGGGCGCCAGTCTGGATTTGCAGGACCGCGACGGACGCACGGCATTGTCGTATGCGACGCAGGGCGGGTTTACCGAGATTGTATCCATGCTGGTGCGCAGCGGCGCAGACATCACACTGGATGATAAAAACGGCGACAAGCCGCTGGATATCGCGCTGCGCAGCGGCAATCCCGCGATGGTCGCCTTGTTCGAAAAACCGCTGAAAGATTTGCTGGCGCGTATTCCATCCGCCGATTCAGGGCCGCGGCTGCAACACCGCCGCGCCCCCGCCTGCCCGCCCGATCCGCACGGCGATACGATGCTGACATGGGCCGCACGCGAAGGTCAGGAAAACGTGGTGCGCGCCATGGTGCAATCGGGCGCCGATGTTTTTGTGCGCAACCGCGCCGGCCGCACGCCACGGGAAGTCGCGGAAGCCGCCGGTCACCGGCTGGTGGCCTGCATGCTGGAAGACGCCGAAGCGCGGCAGATGTCCGCGCACGAGACGCAAGGGGAAACGCCCACCGATATATCGGCGCGGCCTGTTTAAATATTTGATGTCTGCATCACAGTAACGCCGCCCGCCGCACAAGGCGGGCGGTGTTTTTTTAAGGACGCGGGCCGCCGGATTTGCGCTGCGGCGCGGCGGGTTTCGCATCGTTCGCAGGCGCGCGTCCGAAACGCGTCACGACGTCATCGACCGCCGCCGTAATGCTGGGGGCGGCACGGGCGCCTTCGGGCAGGGTCTGCCCCGCCATTTCGCGGCCATGCCAGTTGAGCGCCGCTACATGAATGGCTTCCATACCGTTTTTACGCGCGGGGATAATATCTGATTTCAGACTGTCGCCGATCATCACGGCGTCTTCACCCTTCAGGCCCGTTTTGGCCAGTGCGGCCGCATAGACGCCCGCGTTTTTATCCTCGACCACAAAAACGTCGCGGAAAAGATGGCGGAACGGCAGCGCGGCAACGCGCGCGTTTTGCACATCCGGATCGCCCACGGTAATCAGATAGGCATCAAGGCCCGCGGCAACGACTTTGGCCAGCGCTTCGGGTGCGCCGGGTTTAATTTTCGCTTCGGTCGCATAGACGTTATAGGCCATATCGCGCGCATGTTTAATCTCGCCGGCATCGGCATCGGGCACGTATTCCTTGAGCACGTCTTCGTAAGCCTGCGGCAGAAGTTCCTTGCCGTAGCCGAAGCGGTCGAAAATTTCGATCTGGCGGGCGCGCAGACGCTCGACGATATCCTGCGGATTGTCATGCACGCCGCAGCTGAGCATGAAATCGGCGAAACGGTTTTCGGCATCAATATAGATTTGCTGGGTTTCGATCAGCGTATTATCCATGTCGAAAAAAACGGCTTTGACCACGCGCGGTGTCTCCTGCTTGTCGTTGTTCTGGCATTGATGTCGTATGCCGCGAGTCTATCGGTTTTTGCGCGTCATGCAAGGGGGACTAACGCCGTCTAGATTAAGTAATTTCAGGTGTTTATTTTTGCTGCATTGCCATATTGTTGCAAGCCGCGCCCAATCCCGCTACTCTGGCGGGCGAAAGGATGCACGGATATGAGCTGGATGAGACACCGCTTCGCCGCACGCGGCAAACCGACGCCGCCGCCAGAGCCTGAAAACGGCATCGTCATGGCCATTTCAAATGGCGACCGTCACTGGCTTGGCAGCCTGCTGCAAAGCGGGGCCGACGTGAATGCGCCGCATCGCGGCACGCTGCCGCTGCATTTCGCCGCGCGGCGCGGGGAATTCGATATTGTGGATATGCTGATTGCCCGCGGCGCCGACATCGACGCGCGGGACGAACGGGGGCGCACCGCGCTTATGGATGCCGCGCTGAAAAAAGACGCCGCGATGCTGGCAGGACTGCTGGCGCGTGGCGCGGATGTGCATCAAAAAGATTATAATGGCCAGACCGCGCTGCATCATGCGGCGCACATCGGCGCCTTTGATATTGCCGCCGCGCTGGTTATCGCGGGCGCGGATGCGGATGCGGAAGACTACAGCCGCCAGACGCCCCGCGCGCTGATAAAAGCCGCCGGCCGCCACGCTGAAACAACGCTGGAAAATGCCGAAAAACAGCATGAACAAATGATATCGCAGAAAACGGCGGAACTGGGACGCAGCCTCTGTGTCATGAAACCAGCCGCTGTGCGCTCACGTATTTCACCGCGCGGATAACGCGGCCATCACGCATAAAAAATCCGGCAAGCGCCGGGGGGATATCAGGAAGCGGAGCGCGCGGCCGCGCGATCATTTGCATTGGCGGCATTGGCCGCTTTGGCGCGCGTTTGCTGTTTACGCGCCTGCCATGCCGCGAAGGTCATGAGCGCGTGTTCTTCGCCAAAGCGCAGCGCCTGCATTTCAAGCCACACGCGCAGATACGGATTGGTCGGCGCCGGATCGATTTTATAAATCGGATACACGCCGCCGAGATTGATCTCTGCCAGAAACGGCAGCTGTTCTTCGATGCAGGTTTTGACGGTTTCGACATTCGCGCGGGTTTGTGCGGCGTCGGCTTCGCTGCCCATCACAAAAGCAACAAGGCGGTGGAGCGCGGCGGAGCCTTCCTGCGCGAGCATCAAGCCCGTGGTCAGCGAAATGATATCGTTGAGATGAAAAAATTTCTGCGCGGCATCGTCGCTGCTGCTTTGCAGCATGTCGTGGTCGTTTTGCAGCGCGGCGGCAGCATCGGCCGCTTCATAAGTATCATAGGTCATGATAGCACCCATTCACTTGGCCACCGTGGCGGCCTGTTGCGGCGACAGGGATGTGACGCCGTTCAGATCTTTCAGGTGCATGATTTAAAACATTTTTTGCACAAAGCGTCGAGCAAAATTGCCTGAAAGAGTGGGTTGATATTGCCGCCCGCTTTGCCTTATGTCAATTAAATTGTCGCAGCGCGCAAAAAACAAAAGCTTTATCAAATGCTTCGCCCGCAGCGCCTGCGCGCCGCCGGGTAACGGGATATCAAAAACCGGAAAATAAAACTGCCGCCTGAGTCGAAAATCAGGGGTTCGGGCCGCCGCGTTTGGGCGGTTTCGCCTTGGCGTCGGCGCCGTTGTCTTCCGCGCCGCCCTCGGCATCGTTCGCGGGCGGTTTCAGCATGCCGCCCGGCTGGGACGGTTTGGCGAAATCACGCGCGGAGGGCAGGCGCAGCACTTTGCCGCGCGGCTTGTCGAGCGTGCCGGTATCCTCTTTTTCTTTTGCCGCCGCATCGCGCACACGCATCAGTTCGGGGTTCAGCGGCAGCTGTTTTTGATAGCGGCCACCGGCCACAATCAAACGCTGCACCACGGGGCTTTCGCGGTCGCCTTTTTCGGCAAGGCGGTCAAGCACCGTCCAGCCGCGTTCGTCGGTGAGGTCGGGATTGGCTCCGCGGTCGAGCAAAAGATCGAGCACGTCCATATCTTTTTTCTCGATCGCGATATGCAGCGGCGCGTTACCTTTGGCGTCGCGGATATCCGGGTTCGCCTTGCGGTCGAGCAGGGTCTTGAGCATATCCGCCCGGCCTGTCGCTGCCGCGAAATGCAGCAAGGTGCGGCCCGCGCGGTCCTGCGCATCCGGATCGGCGCCGCGGATGAGCATGATGCGCACCACGCTATCAAGGCTGTTCGATTGCATGACCCAGTGGCGGCCATGTACGCAGTCGCACAGTTCGCCCAGTGGCGTGACGCCGGCGTTGTTTTTTTCCTGCAAAAGTTCCGGCGCGCGGTCGAGCACGCGCGCGAGCATGAACACGCTTTGTGTCCGCGCCAGCACGTGCAGAACGTTATTGCCGTTATTGTCTTTTTGCATCAGATCGGCGCGGTCGATCACCGACGCGAAGGCGTCGTGCTTGTCAAGGCGCGCGGCGAGATGCAGCAGGTTTTCACCCTTGTCGTTGACAGCGCAGACATCGGCGGCAGCGCTGAGCATCTGCTGTACGACCTGCGGATATTTCTGCAGCTTTTCATCGTCGATCATATACATGAAGGGCGATTTGCCCGCATCGTCGCGGATATTCGGATCCGCGTTGTTGCGCAGCAGACGCTCGACCATCAGCGGTTTGTCGAGGAAATGATGCAGCGGCGTCTTGCCGTCATCATCGCGGATATTGGGATTGGCCCCGTGGCTGACGAAAACGTCAATCAACGTCGGGCGGGCGGTGCCCAGTTTATGCAGCGGCGTCTTGCCGTCTTCGTCGCGCAGGTTGGGGTCGGCCCCGAGCTTCAGCAGCATCTGCACGAAACTGTCCTGATTTTGCGCGGCGGCATGGTGCAGCGGCGTGCGGCCCATGGCGTCTTTGAGATTGATATCCGCCCCCGCCTGCACCAGCGCGAGCGCGATGCCATGACGGTCTTTATCGAGGGCAAGATGCAGCGGCGGATAAATCATCGCGCCGCGGAAATTGACATCGGCACCCGCCTTGATGAGGGCCACCACCCCCGCCAGATCACCGCGCATGACGGCGCGCTGAAGACGCGTGAATCCGTTTTCGTCGACCTTGTTGGGGTCTCCCTTGAAAAAACCGGCCATCGCGTTAAAAAAGTTTTTCAATTCGGCTGTCCCGTGTCGACCGTCCCACCCCTGTCGGGCGGGCTGGCGGATGATGCAAAATTGCTTACGGTGAAAAAAATTAGCATGATGTGGAAAGCGAGTCCATGCCGCATCGTAAGCCTGAATTAAAAACACCCCCAAAAACGAAATAATATTACAATTAACGGCGTTTAGTTATAACATCCCGCCGCAAAATGTTGTCAGAAGATTGTTATTAAATGATTTTTTGACTTGCGCCGTCATACCCCCCTCGGTGACAATAGCTTGTAGACGGTCTGGGGAAATAAACATTGTCATGTTTACTCAGGTGCCGCCGCGCCGCGCGGCTGGCCTTGTTCCCTATCCGTCCTGCTGCTGTCGTTCCCGTTTTCATCCCTTGCCTCTTTATGTCTATGTCCCCCATGCGCACCAAACCAGCCCTGACCTCCGCCCTCTGCGCCGCCGCGGCTATCGCGGTGAGCATTGGCTGGGCGTTTCCGGCGGCCATCGCGCGGGCCAATCCGGTGGAGATGACTTTGCCGCTGGAAGAACACGGCGGCGCGTCCGGCGACGAACATCACAACACCGCCCCCGCCCGCCCCGCGATGGATGACGAGGCGCAGCGCATCTATAAAAAATACGGCGGCGCGCTGTACCAGATTCAGGTCATCGACATCGTGACCGAGAAAAAAACATCCATCGGCTCCGGTTTTCAATTCACCGCCGACGGCAAGGTGGCGACGAATTACCACGTCATCGCCGATGCGCTGCAGCGCCCCGATGCCAACCGCCTTGAATTCGTGCATGACCATTACGGCACGGGCAAATTGAAACTGCTGATCGCCGACGTGCGTCACGATCTTGCGATTTTGCAGCTGGAACAGCCGCATGCGGAATATGTCGAGCTGGGCAAATCCGACCTGCCGAAGGGGGTGCGGCTTTATTCGCTGGGCAACCCGCATGACATCGGCTTCACGATTGTCGAGGGCACGTATAACGGCGTCTCGCGCGACAGTTTTATCGATAAAATCCACTTCTCCGGCGCGGTCAATCCGGGCATGAGCGGCGGGCCGGTGCTGGGTCACGACGGCAAGGTTGCAGGCATCAACGTCATGACGGCGGGCAACCAGATCGGCTTTCTGGTGCCGGTGGAGCCGCTGAAGGCGCTGGCCGATGAATACGCTGCGCAGGATGCCAGCTTCAACTTCACCAAAGACGCCGCAAAGCTGGTCGAGGCACAACTGGTCGCCGCACAGGACGCCGCGCAAGAACGCCTGATGAACGGCGACTGGAACGCCGCACCCTTTGGCCGCGTCAGCGTGCCGGGGCGTATCGATACCGCATTCAAATGCTGGGCCGCGCAGCGCCACACGGAAAAAAGCCCCTATACGCATTACCGCACCACCTGTTCGACCGAGGATAGCCTTTACCTCGATGAAGGGTTTACCACCGGCAGCTATGTTTATAGCTATGACCTCATCCGCGCGCGCAAGGGTTTTGGCAGCCTGCGGTTCTATAGTCTTTATGAACAGCTCTATACGACGCCCGAAAGCAGTTTTTTCAGCATGAACGTGCAGGAAAAAGACGCCGAGAATTTCGCCTGCCAGAACCGTTTCGTCACCCATGGCGGACAGCGGTGGAAAGCCTCGTTCTGCGCGCGGCAATATAAGCGCTATCCCGCGCTCTTTGACACCATGCTTTACATGGCGCAGCTGGGACAAAGCCGCGAAGGGCTCATCGTCTCCCTCGGCGCGCAGGGCATCACCAAAGATAACGCGCTGCAACTGACGCAGCGCTTCATGCAAAGCCTGACGCCCGTGCCCGTGCCGGAAGATACACCCGCCCTGCCCATCGGCGTCGAGGATGCCGGAGAAGCCCAGCCGTCAAAAGACGATACGCCGAAGGGGGATGCACCATGAAACTGGTCATCCGCATCGGCGATTACGGCGGCGATGATATCGTCACCTATCATACGGCTGAGAAATTCCCGCTGACGCTGGGCCGCGGCTATGCGAACGATATTATTTTGCCCGACCCGCATGTTTCGGCGCGCCATGCCGAAATCGTACATGACGGCACGGGCTGGGTGCTGTTCGACATCGGACAGGAAAACGCGATCCATCACAATGGCGCGCCGCTGCATAACCGCCAGATGCGTCTGAAATCGGGCGACGAGTTTATGCTGGGACTGACGCCTGTCGCCGTTTTCGACCCGCACCATCCCGTCATCGCGACTGAAAAGGTTGAACACACGCACCCCGTCATCGCGCATCTGTCATCGGGGATGATGCCGTGGGTATATTTCCTGCTGGCTGTTCTTTTCACGGTGCTGAGCGATTACATCGAATACTGGTCTGAAAATACCGCCGCGCAAATGACCAAGGCTGCCGGCGGCGCCGCGCTCTGCCTGCTGCTGTGGGCCGTGCCCTGGGCCGTCACGGGGCGGCTGTCGCGCCACCGTTCTGCCTATGTCGCGCATATTGCGCTTGCGAGTGTTTTTCTGCTCATCTCGCTGCCCGTCTGGGCGCTGCTGGATCTGACGGCGTTTCTGACCAGTGAAAATCTGTTTTCGGATGCGCTGTTCATTATCGGCAACGCCGCCATTCTGGGCGGGCTTGTCTATGCCAGCCTTGGCGTGGCGACGCATATGACGGCGCGGCGCCGCGCTTTCGCCTCCGGCTTTTTCACGGCGGGGCTGATGGCGGTAATTGTCGGCTTCTCGTATCTCGACCAGATGAATTTCTATCCGCAGCCGGTCTATGGCACGATTATCGAGCCTTATTTGCAAAACCTGCCGCCCGCGCGCGATATCGACAGTTTCATGGCAGAGGCGGAAACACTCTTCGCGGGCAATAAAAAGTAATTATTCCATAGCCTTGCAAGGCTGCACCCCCGCACGGACGGGGAGAGGCGCCGCTTGACTCCCCGCGCGGATTATGGAACGTTGTGTGTCATACCCGACAGGACACGCTTTATATGCAACCACCGCGCCCATGGCCGAACCCGCCGCCGCCGAACCATCCGGAGTTTTATCCGGCGGGGCTTTTGACGGCTTATGAACCCGCGCGCGGCGGCCACGACCGTTTTTTCTGTCACGGCCTTGCGCCGAAATCGCCGCAGGTGCGCATCATGTCGGCCGCCGTGCGCGGCGATGCGGCGGATTTGCGCGCGGCGCTGGCGCAGCATGCGGATATCACCCCCGATTTCATGAACGGCAATGGCGTCACGCCGCTGATGGTGGCGGCGGCGCGCGGACATGTCGAGGTTCTGAATATTCTGGCCGACCATCCGCTGACAAATCTGTCGCAGCAAAACCGCAGCGGCTGGAGCGCCCTGCACTACGCCGCCTACTTCGGAGAGGCGCAGGCCGTCACGACACTGCTGCGCCGTCAGGCCGATATCGGCATCCGGAACGCGGCAGGCGAAGATGCCTTCAGCCTTGCCAAGGATGACAAAACCGCCGAGGCGTTCTGGAGCTTCAAGCCCTTCGTGCGCTATTTAAAAAAACAAAACCCCGCGCATCCGCGCCTGTCGCCGCCGCAAGCGGTGCCGACGCAAAAAGCAGAAACCCCGCCCGCCGCACCGCCGCCCGCGCAGGAAACACCGCGCGCGATCGAGCCGCTGTCAGCCGTATTTTTACGCGCCGCGCTGAACGTCGGGCTTAGCACCGCCGCCGCCGAGGGTGTGTGGCGCGAGATGCAAAAAAATATCCAGACCCACAACAACGCCCCGCTATTCGAAGCCTATGACCGCATCGAACACGCGGCGCAGGCAGCGGACAAACGCGGCACGGCCATCCGCTTTGACTGGGACGGGCTTTTGGCGACAGCCGCCGTGGCGGGCAATATCCCCGCGCTGGTATTCATCGCCCAGAAACGCGATTACATGGACAGCAAGCCGCTCACAAACGCACTGGCCGCCGTCATCCGCACGCAGGCCGACACGCCGCAAACGGCAGAGGCGGTGCGCTGGCTGCTGCGCTGGGGCGCGGATGCCAATGCCAACGCAAAAATACTGAAAACCGGACAGACGTCGGGCACGCTGGCCTATCAGGCGTTCGCGCGCAAACTGCCGCATGTGTTCGACGCGATCTGCACGCAGGCGGGAGAGCTGAAATCATGGCATGTCACGCCCGAACAGCTGAAATGGGAACAGGAAATCGATAAAATCTACAGCGATTATCCGCCCGAACCGCCGCGCGATGCCGATGCGCGCCGCCGCATCAAGGCGCTGTCGGAAAGCATCGCCGTTTTGAAAATACGCAGCGCCCTGCATCATGCCGGTCACGAAAAGCTGACCCGTCATCTGGCCGATGCACTGGGTGACGGCGATCTCCGCCGCGTCTGCGCCGTCTATACGGAGGCGCGGACCGACCGCCTGCTGCGCGGCGCGTTCAACGTGCCCAAGCCGCTGGGCGCTGCCGCGATGCTGCTGGCGCTTGAACACGGCAAGCTGGGCTTTGCGAAAAACCTTGCGGCCGACGGGCACAGCCTTCTGCATCTGGACAGTAGCGCCGCCGCGCGGCTGGCGCAGCTGTCGGAAAAAACGGATGCGCCGCTTCAGGATTTCCTGCGCGCGCAAAAAAGCGGCGCACGCTGCGCACCCGATCTGCTGTCGGTGGACGACAAATATAAAATGCTGCGCGGGCAGGCGGCGCGCTACCCCGTCTCCGGGCGCGGTTTCGGGTTTTAACCCTGCGCGGCATTACGTCAAGCGCGTTGCGGCAAAGGACTGATTTTCAAAAAAAGACCGATTATGGACGCGCGGCCCGCTTTATTTGATGCGGCGGCGCATCCACGCGATGTGGGGGGATACCGCGCCCAAAGCCACGAGATATTGTGGCCATTAACCGGATATTAAACCCCTGCGGCCTAGTCTGGTGCCGCACAGCGCCCCCGCCTATTTGCGCCGTTGATATTTGTACGTTAGTCTTTTTATGGGGGTGTCGGATCGGGGTTTCGTATGCGTCTGAATGACTTGTTCAATACCATCACCGGCAACAATATCGACAAACGCAACGACGCGGGGGAAACAAAACTCTACCGCGCCGCGCGCGAAGGCAACGTGGGCGAAGTCAAACGGCTTCTGCGCGCGGGGGCTGATCCCGATATTGCCGACAGCCACGGGCTGACGCCGCTGCATCAGGCAGCCTATTGGGGCGAAACGGAAATCGTGAACCTGCTGCTCAAGGCTGGCGCCGCACCCAATCTGGATAACGGTCAAGGCTGGACGCCGCTGCACAGCGCGGCGCTGGCGGGCGGCATGAAAAGCCGCAAAGAGATTATCGCGCAGCTGAAATCCGCCGGCGGCAAAGACGATATCACCGATAAACACGGCTGGAGCGCGCGCGATTACATGTCGCTGTGGGAAGAAAACGCCGACGCCGCGCAAAAACTGAAACACATCACCGGCCACGGCTGCATGCAGGGCGCGGATGACGCCAAACGCACACCGGATACGCCCGCCGTGCCGCCGCAAAACGGCGCGAAGCCCTGCGGCCCGCCCGCCCCGCGCCACTGAAAATCTGCCGCAGACGCCCGCGCGCCAAAACCGGACAGACCGGTTCCGATTATTATTGCGCCGCAAGGCGTTTTGCCTGACACTATAAGTATGTAAGGGATTCTTCCGCACGCGCAGGCGCGCGGATTTCAGGCAACAAGGAGCCGCACACATGGAAAGCTGGATGATCTGGGCAGGACTTGGCGTTATCGCGCTTTTTCTGGTCGTTCTTTACAACCGTATCGTCGCGCTGGTCCAGCGCCGCAAAAACGCGTTTTCCGATATCGACGTGCAGCTGAAACTGCGCCATGACCTCATCCCCAATCTGGTGAACACCGTGAAGGGCTACGCCTCGCACGAAAGCGGTCTTTTCACCCGCGTGACCGAAGCGCGCGCCGCCGCCATGCGCGGGGGCAGCATCGCCGACCGCGCGCAGGCCGAAGGCATGCTGGGCGCAGCCATGATGAACCTGATGGCGGTTGCCGAAAACTATCCGCAGCTGAAAGCGGATTCGAATTTCCAGCAGTTGCAGGCGGAGCTGTCCGACATCGAAAACAAGATCGCCGCCGCGCGCCGTTTCTTCAACAACGCCACCAGCGAATACAATACCGTTATCCAGCAGTTTCCGGCTGTGCTGATCGCACGCATGTTCGGCTTCCGCGAAGAAGTGTTCTTCGAGCTGGACGCGGCGGAAAAAGATGCCGTGAAAACGGCACCCAACGTCAATTTCGGCACCTGAGGCGCAGCGCCGCACATATGTGCGCCAGAAGCCAAGGGCACGAAAAGTTGAGGGCGTGACATGTTTCTCCGCTCGGCGGGTCTTGCGACCCATATCATGAACAACCAGATAAAGTCCGTGATCTTGCTCATGGGCTTTCCCTTCCTGCTGCTGCTGATGCTCGGGGGATTTTTTGCGTCGATGAGCGCGCTTCAGCAGGCCAGCGGCGTTTACCGCCCCGTGGTCGAAGGGGCGAATACCGCACTGAACGCGCAATGGATGGTTCTTGAAAACTTTATCCGCGCGGACGAGGTCATTTCCGATACCGCCGCCGACCGCCCGATACGCCCCGATACACGGCAATATTCTTCATCGGCGCCGTCTTCGTACTACGGCTATGGCGCGGGCGGGCAAAAAAACATCAACTGGCAGATCGCGCTGCGCGACGGTGCCTATGGCATGATACGCCATAGCCCGATTGCGATTGGCGTGACGGCTATCTGGTTCACCATTGCGTGGTTTTTTCATGGCGCGATGATCAGCGCGGCGGCGGGCGCAAAGCCGGTGACACGCGCGCAGATGCCGAAGATTTACAACATGCTGGAGAACCTCTGCATCGCGCGCGGCATACCCATGCCGCGTTTCGAGGTTGTGGATAGCCCCGCCCTCAATGCTTTTGCCGCGGGCATCAACGACAAGACGTATAAAATTGTGCTTACGCGCGGCATCATCGAAGCGCTGCGCGACGACGAGCTTGAAGCCGTCATCGCGCATGAACTGTCGCACATTCTCAACCGCGATGTGCGGCTGCTGATTATTTCGGTGATTTTTGTGGGCATGATCAGCTTTTTTGCCGAAATGGCGTGGCGTTCGCTGCGCTATGGCGTGCGCCCCGCATTTTATACCGGCAGCAACAACAAAGAGCGCGGCGGCGTCGCCCTTGTCATGCTGGTTGCGGCCATCATTCTGGGCATCGGCTATCTGTTCGCGCTGGTCATCCGCTTCGCGCTGTCGCGCAAACGTGAATTTCTGGCCGATGCGGGTGCGGTCGAGCTGACGCGCAACCCCGAAGCCATGATGCGCGCGCTGATGCGCATTTCCGGTCAGGACAAGGTGCGCGGCATGCCCGACGAAGTGCAGCAGATGTGCATCGAAAACAGCCAGCGTTTCATGGGCATGTTCACAACCCACCCGCCGATTGCCGCGCGCATTCAGGCGATTTCGGCCATGACCAATACGCCCGTGCCCGAACTGCCCGTCACCCTGCGCCGCCCGCCGCGCCGCCCGTGGGAAGGCGGCACCCCGCGCGAAGAGCGTCCCATCGCCCCCGGCCGCCTGTTTCCGGACAGCGCGCATGGCGCATCCGTCCAGACGCAAACGCCCCCTGCTGGCGGCCCGCAGGGCGCCCCCGCCGCGCCCCAAACACCCCCAAGCGGCGATATTTCACCCGGCAACCCCTGGGCCCGCTGACGCCGCAAGCGGGGTTCAAAAATAAAACCCATTATCATCATGGACTTAGGTAAAACGGCGGTCGATTTTGGGTTGTGGTACAGGCCACATTTTCATATAATGTATCCATCTGTTCATCCCAAACGCACGGCCTGATTCATGAGCGACCCGCAAAACCGCCCTCAGCCGCACCAGCCTGCCGCCGCCACCGGCGATGCGGCACAGCGTGCGGCGGTGGAACGCCTGCGCATCGCATTGGCAGGCGCGCTGAAAGACGGCGATCTTGACCGCTCGCGCAGCTATCTGCGCATGACCCCGCCGCATATCGCGCGCGGCGCCGTGATGGCCCTCGGCGCGCCGTATCTGAAGGCGATGCAAAGCGCGGCCCATGTCACGCTGGACGGCAAACAAGGTCCCGCCGCCGCCAGACAGTTTATTGATGAAGAGCTGAAACCGCTGGTCGCGCGCGAAGGCCGCCGCCCCCTGCCGCAAAAAACGCCCGCCGGCCAGAAACCCGGCCATAAACCGCCCAAGCCGCCACAAAATAAAAACAGCCTGATGCGCCGCCTTGCGCGCGGCACCGCAATGGTTGCATTGACGCTGGGTCTTTCAACGTCGATGGTCATGGAAAGCACCATCCCCGCCAGCAGCAGCGAACCCGCTGCGGACACGGTGCAGGTGGTGGAATCCTTGCGCACGGATGTATCCCAGCTGCGCGGCGAATTCAGCAAAACATCGCTGGGCCGCGATATGCTGGCGCTGGCGGATGCCAACGGCATTTCGATTGTCTATGACGACGCGCTGAGCGGCACCACGCTGCTGGGGTCGTATAACGCGGGTACCAAATCGCTGCGCATGAACCCGTCGCAATCCATGGCGGAGCAGGTCATGATCATGGCGCATGAATTGCGCCATGCGTGGCAGGATGTTGTGCTGGGATACGGCGAGATGGAAAGCCGTCTTTTGACGCCGCAGCAGCAATGGACGCTGCGCCGCTATCTGGAGGCCGACGCCTTCGCGTTCAGCGCCTATTTCATGGCGGAGCGTATGCTGGAGCTGCCGGAGGCGGAGCGCCCCGACGGCCTGCGCGAAATGGCCGCCGCGCATTTGCTGCATGCGGAATTTACCTCCGACGACGGGCTTACCAATGAAGAATACCGCCGCTATGCCCTCGACCGCATGTTCGAAACGCTGGGGGGGAGTTATAACGAAACGCATCTGCGCCTTGCCCACGAACAGAACAGGCCGTTCGATGACGACACCAAATTCGCCCAGCAGTTGTTGCGGCGGGGTGACATCGACGGCGCACTGGTAACCATGCGCGGCCTGCAGGAGCGGATGAACACCACGCCATCCGCACAGGCATTCGACGAATATCTGCGCCGGTTTGGCGGTATGTCGCTGGACCCTGCGCAGCAAACGGCCTTGCAGCCGCCCCCCGCCGCTGCAGCGGCCAACCCCGCCGCCACAACCACCGCCGCCCATACGGCCCCCGCCGACGCGCCCGAAACCCCGAGCGGCAACAGCAGCGACAGCGCGGTGAATGCGCAGGTCGCCGTGGCCGAGACGCTTAACCAGACTTTCCGCGCGCTGGCGCAGGAAATGACCCGCTATGTGGAGCTGGAGCGCCAAATGGCGATCCGCGCCGGCAAGCCGACCACGAATTCGCGTTTCATCCCCATCGCCCCGCAAAACGGGCAGACGGGCGAAACCCGCGCCGAACACACCCCGCCGCCCGCCGCCGGCAGCACCCGCACGGCGCCCGGCCCGAAAGCGCCCTGATTATACGCGCGCACCACCGCGGCGCGCACAAAGCCCCTCCCTTTACTTTTATGCCGCCGCGCCGCATGCTGGCGGTGAAAAGATTTTGGGGAATTTTCCGCATGAAAATGTTTTTGATCTGCCTCGCGCTTGCCGCCGCGATGTGTCTGCCCGCCTTCGCGCGCGCAGCCGACGTCGCCCTTCCGGCAGCGGGCATTTTGAACATTCCCGCGGCAGGGCTTGGCTATATGCTGGTCTTTTTTCACGAACTCGGCCATACCGCCGCGTTCTGGCTGTTCGGCTATCCGGCGGTGCCGACGTTCGATTTCACACATGGCGGCGGCTATACGCATGCACAGACGCAATCGTGGTTTATTCTGGGGTGCCTCTGGACGGCGGCGGTTCTTCTGGGTGCGCGGCTGTGGCAGGACATGCAATACCGCGCCCTGATGTGGCTGGGCGGTGGCGTGGTGATACACGGCGCCCTGATGCTATGCGGCGGGGACATGATTGTCATCGGCTTTGCCGGCCATGCGGGCGAAGTATTGGTGGCCGCCTTTTGTTTGCTGCGCGCTTTTCTGAACACGACAGACAAGGCACGCGGCGCGGCGGAGCGCTGGCTGAACATGCTGTTTGGCTGTTTCGTTCTGGTCTATGACACGATTTTCACAGCTGCGCTGATGTTTGATGATGCCAGCCGTGATGTGTACGCGGCGCAAAAAGGCGGACATCTGGAGGGCGACCTTGACCGCGTCGCCCTTGCGCTGCATGTGCCGATGCCGGCGGTTGCCGGATTTTTGCTTTTGCTGACCTGGGCCGTTTTCGCCTTTGCCATTATTTACGGGCGCAGGCACGCGCCCCATGCGGACTATCCCGCCTAGACGGACATCGAGCCAAGCTAGGCCGTAGTGCCGGCCGCTGGCGATGCATTGCGGCGGCGCAGTTTTGTGGTGATTGGTTTAATCGCGATATCCTCGTCAAGCGCACCGGCTTCGGCGGCACGCTTGCTGGCGACAGCATCAAACTCGTTTGCTAATTTTTCTTCGAGCATTTCAGCGAGCGTCACACGCTGTTCTCCCGTCATCCTGTCGATGTCTTTCATCATTTTTTGCTGGGGCGTTTGCGGAGATGATGCGCTTCTCTCCAGCCTATCGATAAGGGCTTGCTGTGTCTGCGCGGGCAATGTGCTGAAGTCCTTGCATATACGAAGAACCGTTTCATCCTCGATGGCCTTTGCCGAAGGAGGCACCGCCACCGGCTGCGCCGGCGCGGGCGGCGGATTTTTGAGCTGTTTGTGATGTTTAAGGGCCTGCGCCGTGCCGCCGATAACGCCAGGCACAACGCCGACCACGACACCAACGACAACCGCGGCGGCGGCAATCGTCGTCGCCAATACAACCGGGGCAGCCAACGCACCCACCGTCGCGGCCGCGATACCGGCCGCACCTGTTGCGGCAACCTGCGCTACCCCGCCTGCGCCTGCAAGGCCTGACCATGTACCCACCCCGGCCGCAATACCCGCACCCAGCCCGGCAAGCGCGCCACCGATGCCGTTCACGAGACTCATCCCCTCGGAATCGCCATCGAAAATATTGCGGTAGATACGCGAGATGCGCGAGCGCTCCCGCTCGCTTTGCGTGAGGTACTTATCGTTGAAAGCATCCATGACCGCATCGACATAACTGCCCGTCGCGGTCAGCACCGTCATAGCGATATTTTCAAGCGGCTTGGTCAGCGGCGCCGCATAGGGGTTGGCCCAGAAATCTTTGAGTTTTTGCAGCATCAGCGCCCCGAATATGTCGTTAAAATAATGACATCATTATACTTTATTTTTTACATAAAATCAAAAACGGGGGACGAAAAAAGGGGCAACCCTTCGGCGGCGGCCCCCTTTTTTCGCTTTTATTCAGTGCCTTGGCCGTATCAGCCGCCAAAGCGGTCGGTCACAACGATTTCGCCAAGGGGCAAGAATCCGCCTTTGCCGCGCGCGGGGGCGATTCCCTTGCCGATGGCCAGCAGCATGCCGACGGCGTGATCTTCCGGCAGGTTGATGATCTTGCCGACCGCATCGATATCGCAGCCGATCATGGGGCAGCTGTCATAGCCCATGTCCTTCGCGGCGAGCATGAGGGTCTGCGCGACCAGACCGACGGAGCGCATGGCTTCGTCACGCGCCAGCCATTCGCGGCCGCGGTAAAAATCGCCGATGGCTTTGACAAGAAAATTGCGCACATCATCGGGCGCGTTTTGCCAATAGCGTTCGGGCTGTTTTTCCCATGCCTTCAGATCGGCGCAAATCACCAGCATCAGGCTGGCATCGGTCACCTGCGCCTGCCCCCATGCGGCATCGCGCAGTTTCTGGCGCTGCGCGGGGTCTTCCACCTTGACGAAGCGCCAATGCTGGATGTTGAACGAGGACGGCGCCTGCTGCGCCAGTTCGAAAAGTTTTTGTTCTTCCGCTGCCGTCATTTTATGCGCGGGGTCGAACGATTTAACGGCGCGGCGCGCGCGGATGGCATCTTGGGTGGCAAGGCTGGTCATATGTCTTCTCCTGATGACGTAAAATATTTGCTGCGCAGAACATATGCCGCCGCGCGGTGAAAACAAGCCCGAAAACAAAAATCCCGGCCGCGCAGGCCGGGATTTTGCCGGTATCCAGAAAGATACAATCCAGCGGTATGCGAAAGCATACCGCCTTTGCGTCACGCCGCCTTCTTGGTCAGCGCCTTGTGATTGGTGATGATGGTGTCAACCACCGAAGGGTCGGCCAGCGTCGAGGTATCGCCGAGCTGGTCGAACGCATCTTCGGCCACTTTGCGCAGGATGCGGCGCATGATTTTGCCGCTGCGGGTTTTGGGCAGACCCGGCGCAAACAAAATCACATCGGGCGTCGCGATGGGGCCGATGACCTTGCGCACATGCGCCACGATATCCTTGCGCAGCGCATCGTCGGCGTTTACGCCGTCCATCAGGATGACATAGGCATAGATGCCCTGCCCCTTGATGTCGTGCGGATAGCCGACAACCGCGCTTTCGGCGATTTTGTCGTGACTGTTGAGCGCGTCTTCCAGCTCCGCCGTGCCGATGCGGTGGCCGGAGACGTTGATGACGTCATCCACGCGCCCCGTGATGCGGTAATAGCCTTTGGCATCCCGGCGGCAGCCGTCGCCGGTGAAGTACATGCCTTTGTAGGCAGAAAAATATGTCTGCACAAATCGCGCGTGGTCTTTATAAACCGTGCGCATCTGCCCCGGCCAGCTGTCGGTCAGTACAAGATTGCCCTCCGCCTCGCCTTCCAGAAACTTGCCTTCCGCATCCACCAGTGCAGGTTTGACGCCGAAGAAAGGCTTCGATGCATAGGACGGCTTCAGTTCATGCGCGCCCGGCAGCGGCGTAATCAGAACGCCGCCGGTTTCGGTTTGCCACCATGTATCGACCACGGGGCAGCGTTTGTCGCCCACAACGTCGTAGTACCACATCCATGCTTCTTCGTTGATGGGCTCGCCCACCGAGCCCAGAATACGCAGGCTGCTGCGGTCATATTTTTTGACCCAGCTGTCGCCTTCGCGCAGCAGCGCGCGGATGGCGGTCGGGGCGGTATAGAAAATATTGACCTTGTGGCGCTGCACGGTTTCCCAGAAACGCCCGTAGTCGGGGAAGCTCGGCACCCCTTCGAATACCAGCGATGTCGCACCATTGGCCAGCGGGCCATAGACGATATAGCTATGCCCCGTTACCCAGCCCACGTCGGCGGTGCACCAGTAAACCTCGCCATCGCGGTAATCAAATACATATTCGTGCGTCATCGCGGCATAAACCAGATAGCCGCCGGTGGTGTGCAAAACACCCTTCGGCTTGCCGGTAGAGCCGGATGTATAAAGAATAAATAGCGGATCTTCGGCATTCATTTCCGTGCAGGGGCAGTCGGTCGATTGCGCGGCACAAATATCATGATACCAGACATCGCGGCCCGGCTTCATGTCGACCGCACCGCCCGTGCGTTTCAACACAATCACCGTCGATACGGCGGGGCATTCCGCCAGCGCGGCGTCTGTGTTGGCTTTCAGCGGTACATGCTTGCCGCCGCGCAGGCCTTCGTCGGCGGTAATCACCACGTTTGAATCGCAATCAAGAATGCGGTCGCGCAGCGAGGACGGCGAAAAGCCGCCAAATACCACCGAATGCACCGCGCCGATGCGCGCGCAGGCGAGCATGGCGTAAACCGCTTCGGGCACCATGGGCATGTAAATCGTGACACGGTCGCCTTTTTTCACGCCGCGGGATTTGAGCGCGTTGGCGAGCTTGCAAACCTCGTCTTTCAGCTGCGCGTAGGTAATGACGCTGCTGTCGCCGGCCTGATCGCCTTCGCGCAGAAGCGCGGTCTGGTTCGCGCGTTTAGGCAGGTGACGGTCAACGCAGTTATAGCAGGCATTGAGCGTACCGTCGTAAAACCAGCGGATGCGCGCGTTATCGGCGAAATCCACATCCTTCACCTGCGTGTAGGGTTTCATCCAGTCGATGCGTTTGCCGTGTTCGCGCCAGAAGCCTTCGGGATCGTCGAGAGACTGCTGATACATCGCCGTGTATTTTTCCGGCGTGATTTTCGCGTTTTTCATGCTGGCGGGGATCGGAAAATATTCGGGATGCTGTGTGTAATCGGTCACGGCGCGGCCTCCTTCATCAAAATGACATGCACAGGCAACGGCGGGCGTGCTTGTGCGCATAAAGCTTTGTGCTGAACAAACCGCCAACAGCATAGCAAGGATGACGACGAGGTCTATCCCAAAACCCATATTGCAACGCAGCAAATCTATGTCATAACAATCACATAGGACATAAATACAGATAAACAACCCGCCGCGCGGTATCCGGCGGCATCGAAGCGCCCCTCTGGCAGTACCTTGGGTGCGGTTTTTGTTGCAGCGGCCCGCGCGCGCGCCTAACATCCAGCGCCGGAGGCGGCCCGCACATTGCGCCGCCATGCTTTTCAACAAGGATGCAACACCGCCATGACCGAAGATGACAAACAGCGCCTGAAAGACGCTTTTCTGAGCGCGATTGAACAATCCCCCGCCGCGGACGAACCCATCGACGGCATGACCGACGGCAAGGGCGGGCGCATGACGCTGCGCAAACTGTTCATGGCGACGATGGAGCAGGATTCGTTTTACGCCGATATCGACCGCGATATTCAAAAAGGCCTGACGAGCGTCGAGCGCGTGGCCGAACAAATCCGCAATACCCGCCGCATTTCGCTGCAGCCCTGAGATTCCGCTTTATTCAAGAAATAAAAAACGGCTCGGACAAGCGGGCCGTTTTTTGCTTTGTTTACGCTGTTTTGACGCGGCGTCTCAAAGGCCGCCCAGCTTGCAGATCACTTTCCATTCCGCCGCCGTCACGGGAGAGACCGAGAGGCGCGACTGGCGCACGAAGGCCATGTCTTTAAGCTTTTCATGCACCTTGATATCGGCGAGGGTCACGGGGGTTTTGAATGCCTGCCCTGCGCTCACTTCGACCATGCCGAATTTTCCCGTCTCGTCCGTCGGGTCGGGATGATAGAGCTTGCTGATTTTGACGATGCCGACGATTTCCTTGCCCTCGTTGGAGTGATAAAAAAACGCTTCGTCGCCGATTTTCATCGCCTTCATATTGTTGCTGGCCTGATAATTACGCACGCCCGTCCAGCCGGTTTTCTTGTCCTTGCACATCTGTTGCCAGCTGTACGCATCGGGTTCGGATTTCATGAGCCAGTAAGCCATTGCCTGTTTCTCCATCGCGGGGTTGATTTTTATCTAGGGCAGCGCGGGGCGAATGTCCAGCGCAATAAAAATTAAGCCGTTGTTTTTTATTATTTTTTACGTATCTTATTGACAGAATATCCCACAGGTATACAACAGCGTTCAGCGCGCGGCACGCCTGCGCCCCACAACGCGAAAGATTCTCCGATGCAAAATTCCGGCACAAACGATAACACATCCCCCCTCAAACAGGCCGCCGAGGCGCTGAATAAACATGACGGAAACGTGCAAACAACACTGGCGCGGATTGCCGACGTCGCCCTCGCACCGCTGCAGCAGGCACGGGCCGAAGGCACGCTGGCGCAAAAAACCGACGATATCCCGACGGTGCTGGGCTTCATCATGGGGCAGCTGGATTTTGATGATCTGGCCGAAACGCTGCACGCCGCACTTGACCGCAAAAGCCTGTCGCAGCATTTCAAAAGTGCTGTTGCCGACGCGCCCGAAAAAAACGCGCTGATGCTGAAGCGCGCGCGCGAGCTGAAAACACAAGTCGAAAGCATGAGCGAGGAAAAGCATATCGCCTTTTCAAGCGCGATCGAAAGCATTCTGCCGCCCGGCGTCGCGGCATCCGTCCATGCTATGCGTGGCGACAAATCGCTGGCAGATGACGTGCGCGAGGTGCGCGCGCTCATGAAAAACCTCACGCCCGAACATATCGCGCAGGCGATGCTGGCGCGTGACAGCCGCACGAACAGCCAGGAAATCATTGCCGCGATTGCCGATACCGCCGCATCGGTCACGCCGGAGAAAATCCGCAGTTTTCTTCTCTACAGTCTTGAAAATTTCAATGGCGGCGAAATCGCAGGTCTTTACAAACGCGCATGGGAAGCCTCCGAAGAAGTGCTGGAAGCCGCGCAAAACGGTGATTTCATGTCCCCGAAAAATCCGCGCAAGGTAAAAGCCTTTGGCCAGTCGCTGCAACTGGCGCTGAGCGTGATTGAAGAAGGGCTTGACCACGCCGGCATCACCCTGCCGCAAAACCTCAAAGACGCGGTGGCAGATTACATCGACAGCAACCGCATGCTGCGTCAGGCCGAAGGCATCCGTCAGGCAGAACTGGCCAAAACCGGCACGCAAAACGATGTCGCCGTCAGTGCGCCCATGAAGGTGCGCCGCCGCACCAAGGGCGGCCCCGCCAACGGATGATCCTACAGGCGGCCTGTCTTACGGCTTGGGCGGAAAGAATTTTTCCGGATGCATTTTTTGCAAAAGCTCCGGCTTTTCCTTGAGCAAATCCTGACGGTTTTTTTCCGTCTGCTGGCGCTGCGCATCAATCACGGGATGGTCGAGCACGGCCTGCAGCAAACGCCCTCCGCGGCCCGTCAGCGTATCGAGCATTTCAACCATAATAATATTCGGCGCCGCAATCGGACGGATGTCGAGCAGCATGTCGAGCAGTTCTTTTTCCGGCTTTTCCGGATGCATCAGCGACAAGGCACCCAGCGCCAGCGCCACGCTGCGCGATTTGCCGGCATGGCAATGGATCAGAACCGCGCCATCCTCGGTTTTCTCCAGATGTTCCATGACGAAGGCAAGACCGGCCTCCACCTGTTCCAGATCGGGGCCCTGATGCACTTTTTGTTCGGCATCCCAGAAGCTGAGGATTTTTTGCGGCACATGCGCGTGCGGCGTTTCATCAAGTCGCGGCGCCGCGCCCTTTGCCCCCGGCGCAACGCCCGGATGTTCAATCGACAAAACGGCGGTGATTTTGACGGACGTATTGTCATTCGCCGCATGGTCGAGGGTTTTCACAAGCTCGTCCGCGCGGGTGATGATGATGCGGTGGGGTTTTCGGGGTTCGGTCATGACATTCCCTTCTTTCAATTCTTTTAATCGTCTTCGGTACGGATGGCACGGGCCAGCAGATCGTGGATCACATCCGCGACTTTCGCGCTCTGGTGCAGGATGTGGTCAACCGCGCCGCAAATCGGCATGTCAATACCCGCCTTGTGCGCGGCCAGCGCCAGCGCGCGGGCCGTCGCGACGCCTTCGGCCACGGTGCGGCGCGCGGCCGTAATCTCGGCAAGGCCCTGCCCCTGCCCGAGCGCATGCCCCAGTGAAAAATTGCGCGAGGTCATCGAATTGCACGTCAGCATCAAATCGCCCACGCCCGAGAGGCCCAGAAACGTTTCCGCCTTGGCACCGCGCGCAAGGCCGAAGCGTTTGATCTCTGCCATGCCGCGCGTCATGACGGCAGCGCGCGCGTTCTGGCCGAGGTTTTGGCCCTCGACAATCCCGCAGGCGATGGCAATCACGTTTTTAATCGCGCCCGCGATATCCACGCCCACCACATCCTGCCCCAGATAGGGGCGGAAGGTCGGGCTTTTCACCGCCTGCGCCCAGATGGCCGCGGCATCGCGCGGGGCGGCGGTGGCGAAAGTGGCCGCGGCAGGCAGGCCGCGGATAACCTCGCTCGCGAACGTCGGGCCGGACAGCGCGGCATAAGGCGTTTCGGGCAAAACTTCGGCCACGATATCGGCGGGCAACAGGCCTGTGGCGATTTCTATACCCTTGGCGCAATTCACCAGCGGCACGCCCGCGCGCAAATGCGGTTTTATTTTGGCGCACATATCGCGCATGAACTGCACCGGCGTCACCGCCAGCACCATATCGGCCCCGTCCAGCGCCACGGTGATATCGGATGTGGCGCGCAGGGCTTCGTGCAGCTTCAGCCCCGGCAGATACACGGGGTTTTCGTGCCGCGCGTTGATGGTATCGGCAAGCCCCGCATCGCGCGCGTACAAAATCACGCTATGGCCCGCGCGGCGCACGATATCGCCCAGCGCCGTGCCCCACGAACCCGCGCCGATAACGGCAATACGCTTTATTTGTGTGTCAGCTTGCGTCATCTTGTCAGACCTTTTGCGATTTGGCGGCGACAATGCCGGCGGCAGGATCCAGCGGCCAGCGCGCGCGCACGGGGAAATCAATATCATCCGTCATGCCGCGCATAAATCTTTCCATGCCCGCCCAGGCAATCATCGCGGCATTATCGGTGCAAAGCTTCAGCGGCGGCGCGATAAAACGCAGCCCGCGCGCGGCGGCAACGTCTTCGAGCACGGCACGCAGACGTTTGTTGGCCGCAACCCCGCCCGCCACCACCAGCGATGGCTGCGCGGGCGAGAGCGCCAGATATTCATCCATCGCGCGGGCAATGCGATCGCGCAGAATATCCGCCACAGTTTCCTGAAAACTTGCGCAGAGGGCGGCGGCTTCGCTGCGCGGGATATCGCCCGCCGGAAAACCGTCGATGATTTTACGCACGGCCGTTTTCAGGCCGGAGAAAGAAAAATCACATCCCGGCTTGCCCAGCATCGGTCTCGGCAGCGGGTATTTCGCGCGCGCGGATTTGACGTCGGTACATTCCGCCGCCAGTTTTTCAATCGCAGGCCCGCCCGGCCAGCCAAGGCCCAGCAGCTTTGCGGTTTTGTCGAAGGCTTCGCCCACGGCATCGTCGATGGTGGTGCCAAGCCGCGTATATTCGCCAATGTCCCTGGCAATCAAAATCTGGCAATGCCCGCCGGAGACCAGCAGCAGCAAATAGGGAAAGGCCACATCGCCATCTGTCAGCCGCACGGTAAGCGCATGGCCTTCCAGATGGTTGACCGCGACCAGCGGCAGGCCGCGCACCTGCGCAATCGCCTTGGCCGTCATGACACCGACCAGCACACCGCCGATTAGCCCCGGCCCTGCCGTGACCGCGACAGCGGAAATATCATCGAGGGTGACCTCTGCTTCTTGCAAAGCTTCTTCGACCAGATGGTCCATGTGTTCGAGATGCGCGCGCGCGGCGACTTCGGGCACCACGCCGCCAAAGGCCAGATGTTCGCGCTGGCTGAGCACGCGGTGCGCCAGAATCCGGCGGTCTTCGCCGACGATGGCGACGGCGGTTTCATCGCAGCTGCTTTCGATGCCAAGCACAAGGCGGCAGTGGGGGCGCGGGTTTGTCATGCGCTTGTTATATCAGTCTTCCTGTGTAAATTCACGCGGAAACATCTGTCATAATACTTACGAATAGCCCGCTTGCCGGCCGGTGGCCCTTGTTTTATTTGACATATCGTATATACGCAGTTAAGTTCGTTTCCGAAATATCAACCCCGCGCGCGTTTTGCGCCGCCAGCCGCAGGAGCCTGCCATGGAATTCCCCAAAAACATCGCCGCACAAACCCGCGGCCAGTTTAGCGAAGCCTTTAACCGCATGATGCACAAACCACTGGATGCCGCCGGGTTTTACGCCGCCGCGCAGGACGCGGGCTGGCACGAGGCGCGCATTTTCCCGCCCGGCACGGCCCTGATGTTCGACCGCAGCAAAACCGACACGCGCATCACCGTCGACACCGACCGTTTCGGCAAGGTCTGCCGTTTCCGTCAGGGCTGAAGCGCTGCCGCCTTTCATACTCAAACGCCGGCAGCCTCTGCCGGCGTTTTTATTGCTGCGGGATGCCGCACGACAAACGCGGCGCATCGTTCTTGGCTTTCTGCGCCAAAAGGCCTAATAACTTATAAAAGAATAACACGCGACAAAAACGGATTCGGACATGAAAACAAAAATCAATATCGGCACGCGCGGCAGCCCACTTGCCCTTGCGCAGGCGGAATTGCTGGCAAGCGCGCTCAAACGCGCGCATCCGCATCTGGCGGCACCGGGCGCGATTGAATTTGTGATCATCACCACCAGCGGCGACCGTATTCAGGACCGCCCGCTGTCCGAGGTCGGGGGCAAAGGCCTGTTCACCAAGGAAATCGAAGACGCGCTGCTGGACGGCACCATCGATGCCGCCGTGCATTCGATGAAAGATATGCCCACGGAATTGCCCACAGGGCTTGTCATTCCCTGCCTGCTGCCGCGCGAAGATGTGCGCGATGCGTTTTTCAGCCGCAGCGGCGAGACATTGGATAGCCTGCCGCAGGGCGCCGTTGTCGGCACATCAAGCCTGCGCCGTCAGGCGATTATTCTGGCGCGCCGCCCCGATTTGAAAGTCGTGATGTTCCGCGGCAACGTCGGCACGCGTTTGCAGAAATTGCAGGATGGCGTTGTCGATGCGACGCTGCTGGCCGTGGCGGGGCTGAACCGCCTTGGCAAATCGGATATCATCCAGCATGTGCTGGAAACCGATGTGATGCTGCCCGCCGTCGCGCAGGGCGCCGTCGGTATCGAAATCCGCGAAAACGACAAAGACATGCAGGCGCTGCTGGCGCCCGCGCATTGCCCCGTGACCGCGCTGCGCGTCACGGCGGAACGCGCGTTTCTGGCCGCGATGGACGGGTCTTGCAAAACGCCGCTCGGCGCGCTGATGTCCGTGCCCGACCCCGATGGCCGTGCGCGGTTCGATGCACTGTCGGCCAACCCCGACGGCACCAACCTGCACAAGGTCAGCTATGTGATGCATGTCGCCCATGCCGGCGATGCGGAGCGTCTGGGCCGTCAGGCCGCCGCCGATATCCGCGCGAAGCTGAAAGCGGCGTAAAACCGCCATCTAAACAGCGCCAAGATATCCGCCGCAGGGCAAAAAACGGCAGTTCCGTCTTAACGGGATGTTCACCTGCGGTATATATTATTAAGGAGTTGTCCTTTTGGCGGCGACCGCTGCCCTGAATAGTCCGGCCCCGCGCCGCACATGTATTTGAAAAGGTGGAAAAGCCCATGCGTTCCATTCTCGTCACACGGCCCGAGCCGGCTGGCAGCGAGCTTGCGGAAAAACTCCGCCGCGAGGGGTTCGAGACGTACCTCGCCCCGCTCAGCCGTTATGTGTCCGTCCCCGCCGATTTTGACGTGATGGCGAGCTGTCAGGCGCTGGTCTTTACAAGCGCGCAGGGCGTGACGCAATTTCCCGCCGCGCCGGAGGGACGCGACAAAACCGTTTTCGCCGTCGGCACCGCCACGGCGGAGGCGGCGACGCAGCACGGCTTTGCCCATGTCATCGCGGGCGCGGGCGATGTACGCGATCTGGCGCAAACGCTGATTGCACGCAAGGAAGAACTGGGCCTGCAAGAAATTCTACATGTATCGGGCGAAGATACCGCCGAGGATCTGTCGCAGCTGCTGGCCGACAGCGGCATCACTGTACATCGCCGCGTGGTTTACCGCACCGAATTCATCGACCAGCTGCCGCCGGAAATCGAACGCGCGCTGATCGAGGATAAAATCAACACCGTGCTTTTGTTTTCTGCACGCGCCGCGCAGCACTGGCTGCGGATTCTGTCGCGCGAGGATTTGCGTGCCGCCAGCGCCAGACTGGAAGCCGTCTGCCTGAGCGAGCGCGTCGCAAACGAACTGCGCGGTACCCCCTGGCGCGCCGTGAAGGTCGCACGCACCCCGCAGGTAGAGGCCGTATTTGATATTCTGCGCGGCGCCGATACCGCCCCGCCGCTGCCCATGGCGCTGCCGGCCGACCCGGTTATCGACGCGTTTGGCGGTTTGCGTCCGCTGGCGAACCGCCTCGGTATCACCGCATCGACGGTGCAGGGCTGGAAAAAGCGCGGCATTATTCCCGATACGCGCGTGGAGGCGATTTACACCGCCGCCGAAGAAGACAATATCGACATCAACGCCATACTTGCAAAAGGACAATACAAGATGACCATGGACGACGTGGACGGCCGCAGCCCGCAGACGCAGGCAAGCGATCGCCGGCGCAGCAGCGACCGCCGCCAGCAAAGACCGACCTACGACGCCTATGGCAACGTCCGCTCCGCCACCTACACCGGCCCCGACCGCCGCAGCGGCATCGACCGCCGCGAACACGCTGCGCGCCAGCAGCAGCGTATCCGCGCGGAAAAAATACGCTTCGTCAGCCGCACCATCATCATGTCGGCGTTTTTCATCGGCGCGCTGGCGCTGCTGGGCACGTTTGTGATGGCGCCAGAATTTTTCTCCTTCGCCGAACGCCGCGACCGCGAAAAAGAATACGAACATCGCCTGCAGGAATACGACCGCCAGATCAAAGAACTGCAGCAGCGCCAGAACGAACTGCGCCGCCAGCAAGGCCTCGCGCCGCTGCCGACGCAAGACCAGACAGCCCCCGCCACGCCTGGCATCGGCCAGCGCATGAACCAAGGACTGCAAAAAGCGCAGGGCGCCGTTGATACGGTGAAAAGCGTCGTGGGCAACAGTGTCGAAGGCGTACATAAAAGTGTCGAGAAAAGCAGCACCTATCAGGGCTTCCAAAGCCTGATGCGCATGCTGGCGACGCTGAATAACCTGACGCGCACGCAAGAGGGCGCCGCCGAAGCCGAAGGCATGATGGGCCGTCTGCGCAGCGTGATGTCGGGCGCGCCGCAAGACCCCGCGGGCCTCAGCAAAGCTATCGAAGGCGCGACGAAAACCGACCCGATGCTGGCCGAGGTGATGGGCGGCATCGCCCCCAAAGATCTGGGCGCAGCGGCGATGCTGCTGACTATGAACGAGCTGCGCGGCAATATCGGCGGCGGCCAGTCGTTTGAAAGCGATCTGCATATCATCCAGAAATATGCCAAGGACGACCCGGAAATGCAGGCCGCGCTGAAACGCGTCGCCCCCTACGCCCGCAGCGGTGTCCTGAGCCGCCAGCATTTGCAAAAAGAATTCCGCAACATCGCCGCGGATATCGTGATGGCGAAGCTGCAAGGCGAAGACGCGTCGGTACGCGAGCGTGTGCTGCTGCGTCTGTCGAAATACGCCAAAATGCGCAAGGTCGACGATATCGAGGGTGATACCGTCGATGCCAGCGTCGCGCGGGCCGAGCTGATGCTGGATCAGGGCGACATCAAAGGCGCCATCAAGGAATTGCAATCGCTGGAAGGCGCGCCCGCGGATACCGCCGCGCCGTGGCTGGCGCAGGCCGAAGGGCATGTCGCCGCCGATGAATCGTCACAGGTGCTTTTGCAAACGGTACTGGGCATGCTGGGCAACGGCACGGGGCCTTTTGCCGGCTTTAGCGATATCGGCAGTATTGATATGGGCGGCATCGACCTCAATAGCGCTGTCGGAGACCTGCTCGAACAGCTGCCGTCGGGGGCCGAAGGCTTCGGCAATACAACGACCGTTCCCTATCTCTCCCCCTCGCTGCAGCAAAACAGCCAGCCGGGTATCAGCATTCCGATGCCATAAGACATACCGGCGGGTTTTACTGACGTCCTTTTTTGTTTATTGTATTGAAGAGCCGAAGATTTCGTTAGGTCTTTCCGCGGCACATCCGCCGCCCCGCGCACGAAAGGATAACCCCATGCCCCGGAAGAACACCGTATGATCCGCGCCGTGTGGTTTTTGGCCAGACTGGGCCTTCTTGTTTACGCCATCGGCTGGCTGGCCGCGCGGCCGGGCTGGATGACGATTGACTGGCTTGGATACCGCATCGAACTGGCGGTCGGTTTTGTCGCCGCCGTTCTGCTTGTTTTCACACTTGCCGTTATTTTCATCGACCGTATCTGGCGCGGCTTTGCCGTGCTGCCCGCGACCCTGCGCCGCTATCGCTATACCGTGCGGCGCGAAAAAGGCTACCGCGCGCTGACTGCCGGCCTTGTGGCTGTCGCCGCCGGCGACCCCGCGGGGGCGGAGCGCAGCGCACGCAAGGCGGAAGCCCTGATACCCAAAACCCCACTGACAAAATTGCTCGTCGCGCAAACCGCGCTGCTCAACGGCAACGTGCCCAAGGCGCGGCGCGAATTCACCGATCTGCTGGACGATAGCGAGGCAGCGTTTTTCGGCCTGCGCGGGCTTCTGTCGCAAACCCTGAAAGAAGGCAGCTATGACGAGGCGCAGGACCTGATCCGCAAAGCGGAAAAGCTGCAGCCCAAACGCAGCTGGGTCGTGCGCACGCGTTTTGAAATCGAAACCCGCAATAAAAACTGGCCCGAAGCGACCGAGGTTCTTAAAAAAGCCGAGAAGATGCGCATTTACGATGCACGCACCGCACGGCATCACCGTCAGGCCATTCTGACGGCGCAGGCGATGGAAAACGAAAAGCAGGGCTTCCTGACCATCGCGGCGAAACAGGCCGCGCGCGCGGCCACGCTGGATTACAGCTTTGCGCCCGCATCGCTGTTGCTGGCCGATGTTTACAGCCGCCTTGGCAAAACCCGTGCGGCGCAAAAAACGCTGGAGCGGGCATGGAAAGCGCAGCCCCACCCCGATATCGCCGCCCTGTGGATGCGCCTGATGCCGCAGCCGCGCAAGGAGGCCTCCGTTTACGATACCGGCCGCGATGCCTATCAATGGGCGCGGCGCCTGTCGGATTTGAACCCGCAGCATACCGCCAGCCAGCGTCTGGCGGGGCATTACGCGCTTGAAGCAAGTTTGTGGAAAGAAGCGCGCGAGCGTCTTGTCGCCGCGAATGATTTCCGCGCGCTGGCGCGGCTGGAGCGTGCAGAAACCGGCAATGAAGCCAAAGCCCGCGAATGGCTGGAGCATGCGGGGGATTATCCGCCCGATGCCCGCTGGATCTGCACCAGCTGCGGGCATATAGCCGCCGCGTGGTCGGCGCTGTGCCCGCATTGCATGGCGTTCGACGCTTTCGGCTGGAGCATCCCGCAGGGCGATGCGCATGCCCCGCGTCTGGCCCCGGCGATGCCCGATAACGATATCATCGCGCCGCCTGCACCGACTGCGCTGCGCCGCCCATGACACGCAAACCGCCCAATAATAACGCCGAAAAGCCGCTGGCCGGCAAACTGGCGGGTCAGCTGCTGCTTCTCTCCTCGCTGGCTGTTTTCATGGGCGGCGGGTTTGTCATGGCAGCGCGTGTGGTGCCGCCGCTTTTGCATGTGGATATGGACCAGAAAGTTTCCGGTCTTGGCACCGTCATGGCTATTCTGTTTGCCTGCTGTGTGCTGGCTATTTTTCTGGTTTATGTTTCGGTGGCCGTCTGGATGCTGGTGGCGCGGCTGTTTCTGCCGCGCGCAACCATTTATGCGATCATGACCAGCGGCCCCACATGGCGTTTCGACCATTGGCTGTTCAATCTTATCTGTCCGGATGACAAGCCGCGCTGATGCTCGCAGCACCGCAGCGCGGTTGCGCATCGCCCTGCCAAGAATTTTGAACGCCTGAGAAAGTTATTTGCAGCGCCGCGCGAAAAATGAAAGCGCGACTTATATTCGCGGCAATAACGGCAGCGTGCGGCTGCGGAAAAATATCAGTTTTTGCCTTTGGGCAGCGTAATGCGGGTAAAGCCGCGTTCTGTCGTGACTTTGTAGAATTCGTCGTACTGTGCGCCGGCAGTAGGCTGGCATACATCGAACATCTGCTGCTGGATCTCGGCGAGGCGTTCTGCCGCCGCAGCGCTTTGCATCGTGGCTGGTTTCATGGTGGTTGCTCCCTTTTCCCGCGCGCACTCTATATCGGGCGCGAATCGGGCTCAACCCCCTGAATGTGTTTTTTTATTGCGAAGTTGCGGAACTTTTTTACGCAGGCGGCGATGCGCCACTACATCTTGTGTCCGGCGCAGGCGCAGCCACGAATTTATTCAAGCCGCAGGTTTTTATCGCGCACAACCAGCGGGTAAAGCGCAAGCCCCGCGATGAAACCGCCGACATGCGATGTCCAGGCGACTTTCCCCTCTGCCCCCGGCATACCGATGTAGCCGAACAGGAGGGAAATACCAATCCAGAGCGCAATCAGAAACACCAGCCGCTGATAACCCTGCCCCCCGAGAAGGCCGGAGCGGAACATCAAAATCAGCATGCCGCCAAAAAGCCCGCTGATGCCGCCAGATGCGCCAATCAGCGGCGCGGCGTCATAGGGCATGACGGCAAAATGCACCAGCGCCCCCGCAAGCCCCGTCGCAAAATAGATAATTGCCGTGCGTTTCAGGCCGATGGTTTTTTCAAGCGCGCTGCCAAAGGCCATCAGCATGCCGATGTTGACGCCGATATGCAGCCAGCCGCCATGCAAAAACATATGCGTGACCGGCGCGACGGCCGCCCGCCAGTCGGCCTCCAGCGCGCCGGAATAATAGGCTGGCACAAAACCGTAGCGCATATAGACATCGAACATCACCGCATCGGGCAGCACATAGCGCAGCCCCATCAAGAGCAGCAGCGTGACCAGCAGGTATTTGACGCCGCGCGGCAGATTGAGAATCGGTTCGGATTTTTTTTGCGATGCAGCACCATCATTCGCCGGCGGCGGTGCATAACGCGCCGCGCGTTCGGACGACGAAGGAAAGCGCGCGACATTGTCACTCCCGCTGCCGGTTTCCTGTTCATTGCCGCTATTGTTGTCTTTATCGTTTGCCATATTGACGCGGGGGTTGATATTCCAAGCTGCTAGCGAGTATGCTCTTGGCACTTGCGGAATGCAAATGCCATCGCAACCGATGGCCGCGCAGCGCAAGCGCACACCGGACTTCGCGCGCCCCGAAACGGCAGCACCAGAAACCGGATACGCCCACAACCCATCGACGCCGCGCAGACGGATTTACGCGCCGCGTCCTGACGTCAAAGGATACCTGACATGTCCAACAGCCTGAAGCCCAACGATCTCGACGCCCACTTCATGCCTTTCACGGCGCAAAAATCGTTCAAGAAAAAACCGCGCATGATCACAGGCGCGAAGGGCATGTATTATTATTCCGACGACGGGCGCGAACTGCTGGATGCATCGGCAGGCCTGTGGTGCGTGAATGCGGGCCACAGCCATCCGAAAATCGTCGAGGCTATTCAAAAACAGGCCGCCTCGCTCGACTACGCGCCGAATTTTTCGTTTGGCCACCCGCTGGGTTTTCAGGCGGCGTCGCGTCTGGTTGCGGAAATGCCCGGCGACATTGACCATGTGTTTTTCAGCAACTCCGGCTCCGAGGCTGTCGATACGGCTGTCAAAATCGCCCTCGCCTACTGGCGCGCGCGCGGCAAGGCCGCCAAGACCAAAATCATCAGCCGCGAACGCGCCTATCATGGGGTGAACATCTGCGGCGTATCGCTGGGCGGCATTCCGTGGAACCGCAAGGTTTTCGCGGGCGCCATGATGCCCAACGTCGATTACCTGCCCCATACTTTCAACCTCAAAGAACAGGCCTTTTCCAAGCATCAGCCCGAGTGGGGCGCCCATCTGGCCGACAATCTTGAAAACATCGTCGCGCTGCATGATGCCGAAAACATCGCCGCCGTTATCGTCGAGCCGGTTGCAGGTTCGACCGGCGTGCTGGTCCCGCCCAAGGGTTACCTTGAAAAGCTGCGCGAGATTTGCAACAAGCACGACATTCTGCTGATTTTCGACGAAGTCATCACCGGCTTTGGCCGTCTGGGCAAGGCGACGGCAGCGGAATATTTCAACATCGTGCCGGACATCATCACGACAGCCAAGGGCATCAACAGCGGTACCGTGCCCATGGGCGCGACGTTTGTGCGCAAGGGTATCTATGACGCGTTCATGGACAGCTCCGGTGAATACAGCATCAATTTCTTCCACGGCTATACCTATAGCGGCCACCCGCTGGCCTGCGCCGCCGCACTCGCCACGCAGGAGGTTTATAAAACCGAAGGCCTGTTCGAAAACGCGGCCAAGCTGGAAAAAACCTGGTCCGACGCACTGCACACGCTGAAAGGCAAGCCGCATGTCATCGATATCCGCACCATCGGCCTGATGGGCGCGGTGGAGCTGGACCCCGGCACCGACCGCAAATATCCCGACGAAATGTCGCGCGCGATGGAAGCCTTCGACCGCATGTATTTCGAATACGATACCGTCATGCGCTTTACCGGCAATACGCTCGCGATGTCACCGCCGCTGATTTTGAACGAAAGCCATATCAGCCTGCTGGTCGAACGTCTGGGCAAAATGCTGTCCACGCTGCGCTAAACGCACGCGCAGCCCTGCAAAACCCCCGCCCGCAACGGCGGGGGTTTTTGTTTGTTTATAAGGACTTGCACATAGGCGGCGCGGTTTGCGGTGACAAAACCGGCCCGCTTTGGTAATATGGCAATACCTATTCACCGCCAAGGCGCATCATGCCGGAAATGTCCGACAAGCCCGTGATTCTTGTGAACCTGCCGCGCGATCTGGGCGACGGGCTGTTCTGCGCGCCTGCGCTGCGCCACATCGCCGCCGTGGCCGAAGAGCGCGGGATGGAGGTCGTGACCATCGGCGCCAAACACCGTCACGGCTGGGCCGAAACCATGACCGGCATAACGCTGCCGTGGCATGACACCGCCGCCGCGCCGCTGCCGCCCGCGACGCTGGCGCGCACGGCGATCGGATTCAATTTCGATTTTTATGAACATACGCTGTGCGACAGCTATCCGTCCGTGCCCGTATACCAGCCGGAGAAAATGGAAGTCGTCGCCAAAGACACGCCGCAATTCGGCGCGGGCGCCGTCGTCGGCAAAAAACATATTTTCGAATTGCTGCACGATTGCCTGCGCGATGCGGGATTTCTAAAAGCAGACCGGAAACTGCCCCTGCCCGCCATGCCTGCCGCGCTGGTCAGCGATGACGCCGTGCGAACGGCGCAGGAAAAATTCGGCCTGCAAAAAAATGAATCCTACGCGATTTTCGTGCCCGTCTGCGCGGCGAACCGTCCGTTCAAACGCTGGCAAATCGAAAAATTCGCTGAAGTCGCGCAGCATTACGCCGCCGCAGGCATCACCCCCGTTATCATCGGCGGCCCTGCGGATGCGGAAAAACAAACCTGCGCCGAGCTGGCAACGCACATCGGCGGGCGGGCGAAAAATATTTGCGGGCAGACATCGCTGGGCGATATTGCGGCGCTGGCGCGGGGCGCGGTCTTCACGCTGGGCAATGACACCGGCCCCACGCATATCGCGGCGGCTGGCGGCACAGCTGTATTCACGCTCTACGGATATTACAACGACCCGGCAACATGGCAATCGCTGACGCCGCAAAATACGGCAAAGCCGCTTGTGGGGCCGACCATTCAGGATATTCCCGCCGCGCAGGCGATAAGCGCCATCGACGCGGCACGCCGTCCCGCGCCGCAAGCCGCGCCCGCCAGCGCCGCGCCGCGATAAAATGCGCCTGCGCACACGTCAGGCTGTTTTGCGAATGTCGCGGTTGAACCCGAATTTGAACGTAAAGGGTTTTGCCTTGGCATCCGGCGTCAGCTGGATATAAAGCCCCTGCTTCGCCAGAATATCATCCACGCAGGTCATCTGCTCCACGTCATAGCTGTAATCTTCGTGATGCGATTTCCAGTGCAAAACCTGTTTCAGGGCGCGCGCTTTCGCCTTGGATTTGGTCGGCGCGACCACGAACACGTTTTTATGCTGTTCGGCGAAATCATCGGGGTCATAGCCGCCAAGGTTGACGAACCAGAGCTTGTCCGCGCCCGCAGGCTTTTCCGCCGAGAGGGTGATACGGTGGCCATCCGCCGCCGTCAATTCGCCCCAGCAATCCAGATGCAGGCTTTCGGGTGTGCCCCACCATGTGCGGCGGATGTCGTCATAGGTTGCCTCCATGCTGTCCGCGGCGCAGATGCGCACATCATGCAGTTCGATCAGCGAAGTTTCGGTCGAACCGCCGATATAAAATACAAAAAGCTTCATGACTGTTCCTTTTATGCCGTTTGTGTCAGGCCGCCGCATCCCACGGGGTGAAGGCGATTTTTGTTTCCAGCGCCGCCGCCGCCCGCAGCGCCAGCGTATCTTTCAGATAACCCGCCATGATTTGCATACCGACCGGCAAGCCGTCTTTAGACAGTCCCGCCGGAATGCTCGCCGCCGGCAGCCGCGCCAGATTGGCGCCGTAAGTAAAAGGCGTCCAGTCATCCCACAATTTGCCATTTTTACCGCGCGGCATGTTGCTGCCCGTATCAAACGCCGTCATGGCCGTGGTCGGCGTCACCAGTATGTCGTATTCATCCAGAAGCGATTTAAAATATTCGCCAATCGCCATGCGCGCGCGCTCGGCGACCAGATAATCATGCAGCGGCAGCTTTTCGCCGCGCGCCGCCCAATGCACCAGCCGCGGATCGGTCTTTTTTTTCTGCGCTGTTGTATAGCCTTTCAACATATGCGCGGCGACGGCCATCCAGTGTTTGTTGAACACACCCACAATATCCGGCACATCCAGACGGATGATATCCACGCGGCCAAGCGTGCGCAGATGCGGCAGCATTTTTTTCATCACTGCCGCCACATCGGAATTCATGCCCACATCATTGATAAACGGCGCATAGGCGATTTTCAGTTTCGGCAGCGGCGCTTCCAGCGCTCCGGCAAAACAGGGTTTATCCAGCGGCAAGGCATGCCAGTCGGGCGTATGACCGTTTTTGTCAAACTGCGCCATGACATCGAGCATCAGGGCGCAATCGCGCACCGTGCGCGCGATGGGGCCGACGGCAGAGAGTGTCGAAAACAAACTCGGCGGCCATGACGGCACCACGCCGGGGCTGGGTTTGAACGCGACGGCGCCGCAAAAACTGGCCGGAATACGCACCGACCCGCCCGCATCACTGCCCAGATGCAAAACGCCCATACCCGCCGCCGCGCACACCGCCGCGCCGCCCGAAGAGCCGCCGCAGGTTTTGCTGTCGTCCCACGGGTTGCGCGTGATGCCGTAAAGGGGGCTGTCGGTCACACCCTTGTGCCCGTATTCGGGCAGGGTGGTTTTGCCCAGAAAGACCGCGCCCGCTTCGCGCAGGCGCGCCACGGCGGGGGAGTCTTCTTTTTGCGGCGCGGTTGATGACAGGCGGGAGCCGTAGCGTGTCGGCCAGCCTTTGACATGAAACCAGTCTTTGATGGTCACAGGCACGCCATCCAGCGCGCCCAGCGGCTTGCCCGCCCGCCAGCGGCGCGCCGATGCGCGCGCGGCGGCAATCGCCCCCTTTTCATCGACAAGGCACAGGGCATTGAGCCGCGGGTTCACATCGCGGATACGGTCGAGCGCCGCCACCGTGACGTCCAGCGGCGACAGCGTGCCTGCGCGGTACAGATTCACAAGGGCGGCCGCATCCAGACTGCACAAATCGCCGCGCACGGGTGACGTCATTTTTTCTCGCCCTTTCAAATAGTTATGTTTAATTACCGCAGGCTTTTCACCGGATTTTTTGCAAGTATGATAGAATAGAAGGAATTCACAAAAGGGTTTTGACTCTTTTGCGTCCGCCTATCAAGCACGCCGCGCCGCATCGCCGGCCGCGTGAGCAGAGGGCAGCGGCGCGCGTGAAAAAGGAATATTCAGAAATACCCAAGCAGGGAGAAAGCCGACGTGAAACCCGCAGTTTATTTTGCCGCCGCACTCGGTCTTGCCGTTTTTTGCGCACCCGCCGCACCCAAACCGGCTGTGGCCTATGACGGTTTGATGTCCGGCTCTTCGACCAGCGAAGGCTATGACGGTCTTCTGGCCCCCACGCAGCCCGGCGGACGCAAAAGCAGCCGCGGCGCGGACGAGCCGCCCGGTTACGACGGCCTTGTCCCCGGCAGTGTGCCGCAGCGCCCCGTAGAGCCCGAAGCCGACAACGACACCGCGCCGAAACGCCCGTCAACCGCGGCAACCCCGCCCGCAGGCCAGTCGCCCGCCGTGCGCCCGGCGGCCACCACACGCGCCCCTGCGCAAACCGCGCGCCCCGAACTGCCGATGACGCCGCGCCCCGGCCGTTTGAAAACAGGCCCGATTTCCAGCGCGGAGCAACTGTTGATGCTCGCCTCGCTCAACGGCAAGCGTCTGGATCTCAGCAAAATCGCCGATAACGTGAAGCCGAGCCCTGGCATGTTCGGCCTGAAAAACCCGACCCTGCCGCGCATCAACGGCATGGCGTCGATGGAATTTCTGGCCAAGAACCAGATTGATAAAATCATGGGCGCGCTGAATAACCCCGCGCTGAGCGCCGAGCAGCGCCAGAAAGTCGCGCAGCAGGGCTATCAACAGCTGCTGGTTTTCGCCGATGGCGTGATGACCCGCCGCACCGTGCCCGATGAAGTCTTTTTGAAAATGGGCATGCCTGAATCGCTGCTGGCCGAAGAAAAAGACGCCAACGAGCGTGCGCTTGCCCGCTATGAAGAGGCCTTTAAAATTCTGCGCCCGATGCAGTAACCCATAAACACGCGCCAACCGCCGCTGAAAGGAATATTCCCATGATCGCCGCATACCGCCGCCCGCTTTTTGCCGCTGCACTGGCTCTTTTCTTGTTTCAGGCGCCTGCGGCAATGGCCTACGAAGGTCTGACATCGTCGGGCGGCGAGGCGCCGTCATCGGACGGCGGCGGATATGACGGCCTTGTCGGCTGGCCCGCAACGCAGGGCGCAAGCAACCCCTACGGCGCCGCACCCGCCGAAGATATTTATGGCCTGGTCAAAGGCACCGGCGCCACGCCCGAACAGCGCGCCGAAAACGCGCGCCGCGCCCGCGAAGAGCAAAAACTGCAACGCCAGCAGGAAATGCGCGAGCGCAATCTGAAGCGCGCGCAGGAAATGCAATCCAAGCTGGAGGCGCAAAGCGATGCACAGCAGCGCCGCATCATGGAGCATCAAAACGACATCATGCGCCGCATGCAACAGCAACAGCGCCAGCAACAACAGCGCTGATTTTCAGAAAAGCATTGCTTGATTACGATGCGTAGCTGCACGGCGTGCAGCGTACGATTTCGTCATCCTTGAGTTCATAGAACATGATGACGCCGCGCTCGATGGCTTCGTCCAGATAATCTTTGCGCAGGCCCTTCAGCACCGCTGATTTTTCAGCGGCGGTAATCAGCACATCGCGGGGGTTGTCGGGGCTGATGCAAAAACGTGCGGGCACTTCGATACCGCCGTCAAAAACACCCAGACGCGGCATAAGGATGGTGACCCCCGTGCGCGTGGCGAAGACAACTTCGTATTCGCTAATGATTTCAGCCATTTCGTTTTCTCCCCCTCTTACTCTAGCTGAGTCTGTCTTAAGAAAAGGTTTTCATGTAGCATAGGGGCATGAAAACACGGGATAAAATTCTTTGTCTGGGCCTGCCCCCCGCCCTGACGGGTGCGCTCGCGGAAGCCTTCGGCCCGCAGACGGAGCTGTTATCCCCCGCCGCGGCGGGCGGGGCGGCAGATCTGGTTATTTTCCGCAGCGGCGATACCTTGCCGCCGGAAACATCGCCCGCACTGCCGCGCCTTGGTATCGACGTCCAGCGTCCGCAGCGGCTGGGCGCACTGCTGCGGCGCTGCCGCCAGATGATGGAAAGCCCGGCGTTTTATATCGACGACCTGCAAATCGGCGAAGCGCTGTTCCAGCCGCAGGAAAAAATCATCGCCGCGCCCGACGGCACGTCGGCCGCGCTGACGGACAAGGAAGTGGACATTCTGCTCTGCCTTGCGCGTCATGCCGGGCAAACCCTGCGGCGCGAAGACCTGCTGCACCGCGTCTGGCGTTACCAAAGCGGCGTCGATACCCACACGCTGGAAACGCATGTTTACCGCCTGCGTCAGAAACTGTCGGGATTGGGGGGGCTTGAAAACCTGCTCGCCACCGACGAGGACGGCGGCTACCGGCTGTCCTCATCTGTTACGGCAGCGGCAGCCGCGGCGGCGGCCGCAGAAGGTGACGGCTGAGCGTCCGCGCGCGCCGCGCGGTAGGCGGCCAGAATATCTTCTATCCTGCCCATCGCCTTGCGCGCCGCGCGGATATCCGCAACCACATGTTCGGTACCCGCCATATCCTGAAACCCCACAGGTTTGGTTTCGATGACGATATCGGCCAGACGCAGCCGCCGCTGCAGTATCGTCTGGCGCAGGTGCACCGCGCTGACGCTGCGGTACGGCACGCGGATTTTATCGCGCAGCAGCGCGTTTTCGATGAAGCAAAGGTGATCGTCGTAAAACATATAGGCAACAGCGCGGCAATTCACCCAGGCCACACAAAACTGCGGCAGGATCACGATGCAAAAAACCGCCACGCAGGCGAGGATATAGGAAACAAACACCGGCAGCCCCGCGAATCTCGCGCCAAGGCTGGCCGCTTCGGGCAGCAAAAACAACATCAGCAACAGACTGACCGTCAGGCGTACCGGATGACGGTAAAGCTCCATCAGCGGATGGAAACGGCTGCGCAACCGCAGCCGCGGAACGGAAGGGGCAGGATCAGCCGCGCGGGACATCGCTTGCGGCAGCGGGGGCGGCTACCGCGCCAGCTGCGCGCGCCATGGCGCGATATTCGCTTTTCTCGATAAGGTCGAGGATACGCGGCAGCACGTCCAGACGCTGCGGCACGTCATCGATTTTGACGCCGCTGAAGGCGCGCGGATGACGGTTCATGCCCGGAACGGTAATCAGAATGCTCGTCAGCATGCGCTGGCTTTGCAGCGCACCGCCCGCCTGCGTGACGTTGGACACATCACGGTAGCGCACGCGTTCGCGGCGCGGACTGATCAGAAACTGATAGTACTGGCAATCGAAATAATCTTCGTAAAAGCGGAAGATGGTGCGGCTATAGGCTTTTTTCTTCAGCTCGAAAAACAGCGGCGGCAGCACGACCAGGCTGGCAATCAGGAAAAAGCCGTAGACATAGCCCGCGCTGACAAAGCGGCCGAGGCCGATGAGATTGAGAAAGATATAAAACAGCGTACCGCCAATGATCGTCATCAGCAAAAAGCCGACGCTTGTAAAAATAAGCGCCTGCACGGTGACAAGACCCTGATCAAAATGCGGGCGGATGGTGAGCAGCGGCTGCTTTTTTTCCATAGGAAAATACCTTTATCGAATACGTGCCATTATCCTATGACGCTTTGCTTTTCTCAACCATATCTTTGATTCGCGCGAAGGGGTTTTCGTCGCTGCGCAGCCCGCGCAGCGTCAGACATTGCGCCTGTCTGTCATAATACGGCATGGTGGCGAGTGCAGGCTCATGCGCGCGCAGCTGCAGGCGCACGGCGGTAAAGCCTGCGGCGCGGTCTTTATCGCTCAGGATATCGGCGGCGTCATCCACCGCGGCAATCCTGGCGTAATCAAGCGCGGCAAGCGTGCGCGGCGCCGCGGCGCTGCCTTGCTGGATTTCGATACGCCCGCCGTAAAGCGCGAAGCGCGTCAGCGCCGGGCTGCGTGCCAGCAGCGCAGGCAAAAAAACCGCCATTCCGAGATCAAGCACGGCAACGCCAAGAAAAACAGCCGAAATCAGCGGATCTTTGTCGCCGGTCAGCAGCGGAAAAATAAACGCCATCGCCGCCACAAACAGCGCCCCCACAATCATGGCAAGGCGGAGCTTCCCCGCAAGCGACGGCATGATTTTCGCATCGAAACTGAAAAGGGGGCTGGTGGTCATCGGTTTCTCCTGTTTGTCTGCGGCGCGCGGGATTTATAAGCCGCCGCGCGGATTATCGGGTCTTTGCACCGGCGCGGCAAGCGCAATATCCAGCGCGCGGCACTGCTGGCGCAGGGCATCGTAAATCGTATACCCCTCCGCCACGCGGATGCTGCGCACACCGGCTTTTTCCAGCGCCGCCAGCATGTAGAAAATATCGGCGCCGGCCGCACTTTCTGTGGCGGCGGCGGGGGCGCTGCGGGCGCGTTCGGAAAGTTCGGTGCGCATGCCCTCCCCCACGGGTCCGACCGGAAGCGGCGCGGCTGCCGCCGCCCGTTGATAGGCCAGCAGCGCGGCAGGCACTGCCGCCGCAGGTGTTGCAGCCGCCGGCTCATCGGGCACACGGCCGCTCAGCAGCGATTGCAGGGCGGCGACGGTCAGCTCCAGACTATCGGGGGCAAAGGTTGCATCTGCCGCAGGCGGCTCAGCCGGCGTGTCATCGGCGGACGCAGTCGGCGGGGCGGCAAATGGCGGTTTTCCCTGTTCTTCGCCGCTGCGCGCGGCGGCAGGCACACCGGCGGCGGGGGCTATATCACGGCGCAGGTTGACGGGTCTGAAAAAGTCGCCGGTCCCTGCGAACATGACGGCTTATTTCTTGCCTTGCTGGAGATTGATGATGCTGTTGCGGCTTTTTTCCGCGCGGCCGATGCCGTTGCGAGACCATAGCACACGGTCGGAATGCGAACCGTAGAGAGAGATGCTCACCACCTCGCCGCCCAGCAGGCGGTATTTTTTGCCTTGCAGTTCGATCGGCGTTTTATCGGCGAATTTCGGTTCGACTTCGATCACCACGTTGATTTTTTTGCTTTGCGACGACAGCGCATTGATAATCAGCTCGGCATCTTGCTTTTCGATCCCGATCCATTGGTAATCCATCAGCTTCGGAATCACGAGCGCATAGTTTTGTCCGGCAAAGCTATAGGCAAAAAACGTTTCGTTTGTGAAACTTTCGATGATAAAGCCCTTGTTCAGCTCGCTATAGGGCGACAGCTGCACGCGCGCGCCCACAACCAGCGCATCGGGCTTGATATAAAGCTTGAACTTCTGGATGTATTCCTTGCGCTTCTCCTCCAGCACTTTCTGGCGGTCGAAATCGTTTGATGCCTGATATTCTTTTGTATACTTCGCCCATTCGGCCGGATCCGGCGCATCGGCGGACAGCACATGCTGGGTGATGGCGATTTCCTCCGCCGTTGACAGGCGCGGGCGATATTCCGCGCCTGTGGTTCCCGTCGCCCATTGTGCGGCCGATGGCGATGATGCCACAAGGGCGCCTGCCATCATCACAGCCACAACCGCAGCAGCGGCAAAACGGCGCAGGGGGGAGTGGAAAAATCTTTGATGCGATGTCACGTCGGTTGTCCTCTCTCTCGTCAGGGGCCGCGGCGGCAGGTTTTCGCGCAGGCCGCTTTCACCTTTTATAGGCATAGTATAACATAGCAGCGGTTAAGATTTTTGAACAGCGCAAGGCGATGAAAAAAGACCGTAAATCAGGAACTTCGGATGAAGATCGCGCGTTATGGCAGCACGTGACCAAATCCGTGCGCGCCTATGAAAAACCCAAAGCCGACGCCGCCCGCGCCGCGAAACCCGCCGCCAAAAAATCCGCGACCAAACCCGCCGCGCCGAAAGAGCCCGCCGCCCCCATGCCTGCCGCCAAACGCAGCGCGGGCGTGATTGTGACGCCGGCGCCGCGCCAGCCGCTGGCAGATGACGGCACGGCCAAAAGCCTGCGGCGCAAAAAATGGACGATTGAAAAAACCCTCGACCTGCACGGCATGACGCAGGCGGCGGCGCATCAGGCGCTGCTGCGTTTTATCGCTGCGGCAGAGCGTAAAGAGGCGCGCACCCTTTTGGTTATCACCGGTAAAGGCAGCCGCCTTGCGGGGGGTGGTGTTTTGCGGCGTCTGTTGCCGTTATGGCTGGAAGAGCCGCCGCTACGCGCCAAGGTTCTGGCCGTAACCCCCGCACGTATCGAAGACGGCGGCGACGGCGCGTTTTACATCCGCCTGCGCAAAAAGAAATAGGCGCGCTGGCGCATCAGGGCCGCGGCGGTTTGCGCGCCGGCTTTGGCGCCAGACGAAAACTGTCCGCCGTTTCCTGCAGCATCAGATGGTCAATCGCATTCAAAAGACTGTCGATATCCACATCCGCGCGGTGCGCCGCGGGCAGATGCTGCGCATGCAGCGCCGCCGCTTCGTCACGGCGCCCGCGCCAAAGACGCGCATCAAACACCCGCTCCAGCTGCTGCGTCTGGGCGAGCAGCAGCAAAACCGTCTGCCCTGCGGGCGTTTTCTGCATCAGCTCTTCGGTTGTGATTTTCTCGCCCGCGCTTAAAAACGCATCGCGCGCAATGTCAAAATGTCCGGCCTTGGCAGCCAGATGCAGCCCCGTCTGCCCGCCATAAAGGGGCTGCGGCGCGCGCAGGGCGGCCACGTTCATGCCTTCGAAGAATTCACGTTTTTGTACCGCGCCGCTGTCGCCGCTGCGAATGGCGTCAGCCACACTTTTCATGCCCAGGCTGATCGCCCAGTCGAGCGCGTTCATATCGCGGTGATAAACCGCGGGGTCGGCGCCGTATTGCAGCATCATGAGCGCCGGTTCGGCATGGCCGTGCGCGATGGTGATGCACAGATAATTGCCGAGCCCCGCGCGCGGGTTTGCGCCCGCAGCCAGCAATTCGCGCATCACATCCGCATCGCCGCGCGGAATGGCATTGAGCAGACACACGGAATCGTCATGCGCCGCATTCGCCCCGCGCGCCAGAAAATCGCGCACCAGTTTGATATCGCCCTTGGCGGCGGCTTCGGACAGGCTGTCATCCAGCACCGCCTGCGTGAGCGTGATGCCGCGCGCAAGCAAAAGGTCGATGACGGCATGCTGGCTTTGCGATACCGCGTTCAGCAGCACACGGCCATCCCTGAAATTGATATCGACACCCATATCGAGAAGGGTTTCGACCCGCCACACCTCACCCGTGCGCGCGGCCTTGCACAGCGCATCGCCGAGCTGTCCGGCATTCTGCGAGCGCACGTGCATCAACCACTTTTCATCATCGTCATCGATATCGGTCACGGACATCGGGCTTTCCTTCGCGCCTTTGCGGGTGATTCTGCCGCCGATACCCCCGCCGCGTGCAAAATACCCCCGAAAACGGGTGTACGCCTGTGCGCGCGGCGAAAAAGCGGCAAAGTCAAAGGTTAACGGCGCGTACGCCGCATGTTTTACGAAACATTGCCTTTATAAGGGGTTAGATGCGCGGGGTCAATCCATAGGGGCTTTTTGCGGGCGGGAAAATTAAGTCAATCTTAACACATCCCTGATAACAAAGAAGAAAATGGCCCGCGCCGCATGGTTTTTGTTGAATATCGCTAAAGTTTTATGTAATATAAAAATATGGAGAGAGATATGACGCATAAAGAGCACTTCGACTCCAAAGCCAGCCGCCCCGCCGCATCCGATGCGGCCCTTCCGCAGGCTGCCATCCAGGTACAGGAGAATGGCATCAAGGTCGTCCATCATGGCGGCCCCGGCTTTATGCGTCCGCAGTAATTCTGCGACATCTTCAGCGAGTTTATTGTTGTGAGCCCCTTCCTTCCAAACCCGGCTTTTACCAGCCGGGTTCATTTTTTCCGGCTCATGTATTCTGTATATTTGTGGATAATTCTTGGCGCGACGCCCCGCTTTGTGGTTTGATAGAAACTGCAAACGGCGGCCCTCGGGGTGTGTTCGCTCAGGGTTTCAGGGAGTTCTTCCATGTCTCGTTTGCCGGCACGCCTCACGCCGTTCTTTTTTGACTCAAGCCAACCGCCTGTACCGCCGGATCAAACGCCGCCCGCACCTCCTATAAATAATCGCGGCGACTGGACAGAGCCCCACCCCGAAGGCTGGGCCCGTAAAACGGTAGCGGTGAATTTTATCGGAACGGTCGTTCACGAACGGCCGGACCCTTTCGCGACCGAAGAACAAAAACAAAAACGCCAGCACAAGCTCGATAAAATCGCCGCGCGCAACGAACGCGTGCTGAACGAGGCGCTGTTCATCCTGTCGCAAAGCCCGACCGGCCGCGACGTGCTCGAACAAATGACCAAAGAAGGCTACCGCATTGTGTTCGACGACAAGCGCACGGGCGATCGCGGCGCGGGGGGACTTTGCGATCCATCCGACAAAACCATCATTCTGCGCGGGCATGACAATCCGGCGTATCTGGCGCTGCTCATCGGGCACGAAGCGGTGCATGCGGTGCAAAACACGCGGCATGATTTGTTTCCCTCGACGCGGCACAAACCGGAAGTGGGCATCAAACTGTCGTTCGCCATTGAAGCCGACGCCTATGCGCAGCAATCGCAAATCGCGCTGGAACTGGCCTATGGCGACCCTGACGGCCCCGCCGACCAGATTAAATTCGAAGAGCCGCTGAAGCAGATGCGCCAGCGTTTTCCCGACATCATGCGCGCGGCGGAGCGTGTCATGACCCATGCCGAGAACATGAAAAACGGCGCCAGCGTCGCGGCGGCATTCGAAGCCTTCTACGGCAATTTTCATTTACGTACATTCTACGAAGACGCGCATACCGAATGGGCGGAAACCTACGCGCCGCATCTGAAGGGGGGGTTTTCGTGGATGCAGCGGCATTTCAGCAAAGACGTCGACAGCCAGTGGATCAAGGACCGCATCCAGCATCGCGGCAAAGCGTATCTGAACCAGCATGCGCCGCATCTGGATTTCAACGATGCGCGCCACAGTGGCCTGACCGACGTCACCATCCAGAAAATTGAAAAATTCTACGCCGCGCATTTGCCCTCCGCGCCCAAGCCGAAGCTGAAAAATTTCGGCGTGCACATGAAAGACGCCGTGCGCTGGGTGCTGGGCTTGAGCGGCGAGACGCATGTCGTTTTCAAAAAGAACGACGACCCGACCAAGCCGCCGCTGAAAGCGCCGCCGCGCCGCGACCGCTGGGGCATGTGGAAGTAGTATAATTTATCATTCAATATCAATGCGTTAATACTTTAATCGGGTATTGACAGCGGCAGCGTTTTTGCATAATCTCTGGCTCTGTTTCAAAGCACCCAGAATCAAAGTCCAGAACGCAAACGCCGAGAACCTGAACGCATGCCTGACAACACACAGACCATCCATCCCTGGCGTCCGGTGCACGCACACGTGCGCAAGCTTTTCGCACAGCTGAGCGAAGACGAACACGGCAATGTCGTCGTGCCCGAGGCCGTGAAAAAAGCGATGGCCGAACTGGGCGAGAGCGGATGGGACAACGACCGCCGCGTCTATACCTTTGGCACGGGCGAGACCAAACAAAACGTGCTGGCCGCGCGCGCGGGGCTTATCCCGTGGTGGCCGGTTTTGACGGGCGCGGCGTTTTTCGGCGCGCTGGATGATTTGCGTTATATCAAAAGCGCCGCCGATAAATATGCATCACCCGACAAACAACCGTCGCTGAACAGCGCGCTGACGTGGATTTCTTTTCCGAACAAGCTGTTCGAAGATGTCCGCAACAAGATCGAACCCAAGGTCATCAAACAACTGATGGAATGGGGCGCGAACCCCAACCATGAAGACGGCAAATGGTTTACCAAAGCGCTTTGGAATCTCGATGCCGATTGCATCAAGGTTTATCTGGATCACGGCGGCAGCTATGACACCGTATCCGCTGTCATGACCGCCGCGGATAAAAACAGCGACGTGCGCAAAAAAATCCTGCCGCTTTTGTATGGCCGCAGCTTCATGACCAAAACCGGCGACGACACGCTGGTGCAAAGCCAGTTTATCCCCGACATCTATGGCGTGAGCCTGTTTCGCACTGTTTTCAATTTTCAGGCCCAGCGCGTGCATGAGATTTACGAAGCCGCCAATATGACGCCGGTCATGCATTCCTATGATTTCAGCGATTACAACACAGGCATGCTGGGCAGCGCGCATGACGCCTTGAAAAAACTCGGCGGCAGCGCCCCCGATATCCTGCGCGCGACGGGCAAGCCTTTGTCTGTGCCGGGCGGACTTAAACGCAGAACATCCGAAGGTCCACAGTCATGAGCCATTCGCTTTCCCGCATTCCGCATGCAGATGATATGGACGACGCGCTGTTCGAAAACACCGAAGGGGCAGAAGTGTGGAAAAACGCCGCCCGTGCGATTGGCGAAAATTTCACGCGTTTCGGCGCAGCCCTGCAGTCCCTGCCCGTCTATGACGACGCCGAAGATGATGCCGTCACCACCCTGCGCGACGATTTGCAGGAACTGGTGCAATCCTATGGCGAGCGTCTGGATAACGAAGGCTGGGAAAACGCCGGCAAATATTACATTTTCGGCCAGATAGACACCGCCACGCTGGTCGCCGCCGCGCGGCAGGAAATGATGGACTGGGATGATGTTCTTTACGCCAAGGCGCTGATGGGCACGGGCGGGGATATCAAAACCATACTGGAGGCAATGCAAAACGCCGAAGCTGGCATCGACCTCGACGAAGCCCTGCGCTGGGCCGCGGAGCCGGGGGAGCTGACCGACGGTCTGCACCACAGCGGCAATCTGGATACCAGCACTGCCCTGCTGGCCGCGGGCGCCAAGCCGTCGTCAAACGATGGCGATCTGTTTTTCGATGTCCTGCGCGAAGGGCGCGAGGATATCGCGCGCGCGTTTTGCCGCGCGGGCCGCGATGACGAAAGCTTTCATCTGCACTACTGGAACGAAAACGCCCGCAGCTGGCTGAACGAAGCGCCGCCGCGCGATCTTTTGCGCCAGATGTACTGGGAATACGACCGCTACGAAGCCGTCGATGCCGCGACACTGCTGGAGCGCAAGCCCATGCGCGACGGCGGCAACCTGCGCATCATTTTCGATTTCGCCGCCCGCCGCGTGAGCGAGATTTATATGCGTGAACAGCACGCCTTCAAAACCGAGGTGTCTTTTGACGATTACGGCGCCGCCGCGCTGGATACCGCCCGCAGCAAGCTGCGCGAACTCGGCGGCCATCCGCCCGAAGACGTACCCGGCCCCAGCCGCAGCCTGGGCAAGCCGAAACTGGCAGCACCGTCGCGCTAGACGCGCCCGCCACAAAAACGCCCCGCACAAACAAAAAACGCCGCAGTCATATGCGGCGCTTTTTGTTGTCCAAACGACTGGATTATCCGGCAGGTTTGGAATCGTTGCCTGCGATATCGTCCAGCTTGACCTTGGTGCTGCCGACAAGTTCATCGACGATCTTGTCGATGACCGCGCCAAGCGAGGCGTTATCCACGTCACCCTTTTCAGAGAGCGCGGCAATCCGGCGGCGGATTTCGCTGCGGGCCGAGCCGCCGGGGAAGTTGACGCCCAGCAGACGGCGCGCCTGCGCCGCGCCGATACGCGCATAAAGACGGTTGCGGATGGCCGCATCCTCCGCCGTGGTCGAAAACGCCCACAGTTCGATGGGGCCGAGCGTGTTGATCAGGTGCTGTTCGTAGCGGCCGTCGGTGGTACCCAGAACCAGCAGTGCCGGTGCACCGCCCGCTTTCGGGCCCGTCAGCTTGTTACGCATGACCCAGCGTGCCGTATCGGTCAGACCGAAGCGTTTCTGCGTGGCATCGACCGCGGCATCGGAAATCGCCGCACCGAGAACCCAGACGCCCGTCGCCAAGTCGACCATGTCGTCGTCGAAGTCGTCCAGCATCTGCGAGGCGAGGATGATCTGAATACCGCGCTTACGGCCCTCGCGTACGTCACGCACAATCTGCGCGCGCACGGATTTGGTTTTCGACGTACGGTGGAACTCGTCATAGCAAAGACGCTTGGGCGTTTCGGCCAGATCCTGCAGGCGGCTTTCGTGATAGGCGCGGTATTTCGGCGACATCTGCGCCAGCGCCTCTTCGTTAATCCACCACGGGGTGACCAGCGCCTGACGCGCCAGCATGTACATGACGGCGGTCTGGCGGTCGGATGTCGCGTCGCCCGAGGGGCAAACGTCGGCAAGGTCGAGCGCGCAGACGCGGGTTTCCGCGAGCGAGAATTTGGTCACCGACGACAAAATCGGGAATTCGCGGACGCCGGAGGTAATCATACGCTCGAAGGCGTGGATCACACCCTCGGACGAGGCGCCGATGGAGGTTTCTTCGAGCAGGTTTCTGATCTGCGGGCGGCGGGCGGCGGCAATCGCGTCACCCAGCGTCGGCATTGCATAGCGCTGCGCCAGCGATGCTTCGTAGGTCAGCCCCTTGTCGAACAGCGCATCCACGACGTCCCACCAATAGGCGCCGGGAACAACCTTGATATCATGCTGGCGGATGGCGTCATCAACCACGCTGTCGATACGCGGCAGATAGGGGCGCGGCTCCGCGTTGGCGGAAGTATCGTCACGCCAGCGGTACATTTCGTCGACGACCATCCCGCAAAGCTGCGAAATACCGTCGTAGGGGTCGGGCTGGCCGGGCGGCGTACAAATCAGGGTCAAAAGTTCGAACAGGAAGCTTCGCTCCGACACCTGCGGCGTACGCATACCCAGCTTGGTGTCAAACGGGTTGATCGCGAATTGCGCGGTCATCTGCAGGCGGTACGACGTCACTTCGTGACGGCGGTTCGGCGGCAGGGCATCCTTGAGCAGCGAAACCAGACCCGCCGACGACGGGCCGATGTCGATAACAGCGATGAACGGCAGGTTCGACACACCCGCCGCAAGGCAGGTGCCGAGGTTCAGCGTGTTCATCAAAACGGATTTACCGCCACCGGGCTGCGCGAAAACAAGGTCGAACCATGTCGTCGTCACGTTGGTACCGGTTTGATACGGCCAGACGCGGCCATCGGGGGTACGGAACAGGATGGAGCCCTGTTCAAACGGGCTCGATGCGCGCTGCCACGGTACCAGCTTCATGACTTCATAGAGCGGCGCAACCGCCGGCGGCGCCGTCGAGGCGCAGTGAATGCCGAGCGCCGAGGACATGACCTGATCCAGCGGATCGCCGGAGATCATCGATACCTGCGCATAGCCCCACGATTCCGCAGACTGCGTCAGCGTGGAGAGGCGGTCTTCGAGAAGTTCGATATCATCCTTGGGCGCCCATGTCGCAAACGACAGGCGGAATTTGACCACGGGTTCGCTGCGCGAAATTTCGTTCAGCTTTTCAAGCGCGTCTTTCACCATCTTGTTTTCGGCGTTGGTGACGGCGAAAATCGACGACAGGAACTGCTGCATCGCCATGCCCTGAATGCCGCCGCCTTCCAGCAGGAAGGACATACGGAACGGCACGCGCGCTTCGGACATACGCTCGAGGAACGCGGGGAACGGAATGGGATCTGTCGGCCCCAGCACCATGTCACAGCCGCCCCAGACGTATTTACCCATTTCAACGACGTGGTCGTTGATGACGCGGGCATTCGCCATGGTCAGCTGCTGGCGCAGCGACGGCCAGAGAATGTCCGACATATCGTTTTTCTTTTCGGGCGCGCGCGGAGCGATTTTATCGCCCGGCAGCACAGCACGCCATTTGCTGTCGATACTGACCTGCAAAAGGTTGGCGCGAATGGTGGCCAGCGCATCGTGCACTTCCATCACCGCCGCCTGAATACCCATTTCCTTCAGCGCCGTGACGGTTGCGGTCGAAAAGCTGTTGTGACGGGTGCGGATGCCTTCGATCGCGGCGAAGGGATATTGCGCATCGTCCGCCTTGATCCATTTTTTGCCGCGGGCGCGCTCGGCTTCGCGGGCCATGTCGGATTTGCTGAGTACCGACGGACGCGTCCACAGCACGAAATAGATTTCTTCCCACGCCAGATAGTGGCTGAGGTTCTTCGCGCGTTCTTCGAAAATATCGTCGATTTCAAGGCCGGTATTCTTCGCCGCCATATAGTTGGGGCGCAGCAGTTTTTTCAGCTCGCCATAGCTGCGTTCGGGGTTGCGGCTGAAATAAATCTGCATCGCATGGCCGGGGCGGTCGAAACGCGTACCGATTTTAACCACGGAGTCGGAAAGAATACGCTTGTATTCAGCATCACCGATGATCTGGCGCGCGCCATCGACGCGGACAACCGTCAACAAGGAGCCATCTTCGGCAACGAGGGTCGTGTCGTCATCCGCCGTTTCGAGACGGATAAAAGATTCGACCGGCTGGCGCAAGATCCGGACAAAGGGCTTCAAAATTGCGTCAAACATACCCATTAACAAGCATCCCTGATTGTGCTGCCGAGAGTCCGGCTGTGAGGCGCCCACCCGCAAAGGGTGCGTTTTTGATGGCGCAGCATTGAATAATATATCAGATAAACCTTTTAAAAACAGGTAAAAGCCGCGGCTTTCGCACGTAAATTTTACCGGCGGATTTTATATGCACCCCGTTATGACATGCGCGGCGCTTGCGCATTTTTAACGTAATGCCCGGCACGGCGCCGCCGCGGCGGATGCACGCGAGACGCACAGCGAAACGCGCGGCATCGCGGGTGCGCGAAATGCGCATGGGAATGAAGATAAAAATACGGGGTAAGAATGAAAAAGATGATGAATAACGCGGGCGCGCTGCGCGGTTATTCGGCCACCGGCGGGGATTTTTTGCTATCGGCACGCTGGCGCAGTTCATAGAACAGATTGACCCAGCGCCGCGGCGGTACATCGCCGAAGGGACCGTCTTTGGATCGCCAGTACGCCAGAATCTGCGGGAACTGGTTGAATTCGAGGTCGCCCTCTTTGATGATGCGGCGGTCCAGCGGCAGAATACGGAAGCCCTTCAGGCGGCCCGCACGCTCGCGGTATTCCTTGGCTTCCAGAAAATCCTGCAAAACAGTGGCAAGAATACGCGGGCTGTCGGTACCAAGGCGGCGCTGCGCCTCTTCCTTGCGCTGCAAAAGAGATTCAAGCGCGTCGCGCGCGGCATCGGCCATCGGGCCTTGGGAAATGCGCGCCACATAAATCGCGCGGCAGATGTGATGAAGCGCGGCCTGACCAATCTCGGGCAGCCAGATCACGGCGCCGGATTGCATGCGCTCGACACGCTCCAGATGGAAACACTGATGACAAAACGTGCAGGCGCAAGCGTAATCATCCGCATTGCCGCTCTGGCCGTTCTTGCCGATATAGTTTACTTCCTGATATTTGCGCGATTGAAAACCGCAGTAGCGGCAGGTGTGCTGATCACGCTCCAGCACTTTTTGGCGTATCTCCTCGGACGGCTGATGCACATCCGTAGAAAGAATACGCCCGGCATCGGACAATCCGCTGATGCCGGGCGATATCCTTAAATAGGCCATATCAATATCCTTGAATAGATGCTTGAGTGGCCTATCCCTCCATTAACCCGGGTTGAACAGGTCGGAGGAGTTTTCGAGTTTCAGGTTCGAAACGTCGGCCTTACCCAGGTCGCCGTCAGAGATCGAACCCTGCATAACACGCATCATGAACGGCAGTGCGAGGAACATGCCACCGCAAGCCAGACGGATCAGGGCGTCTTTCATGGGAGCCTGAGCCGGGTTGTCCACGTGCTGTTTCAGTTTGAAGATACCGGCGAGAGCGAGACCTGCACCAGCGATGTACGCGAGGGTGGAGATCAGGGCAACCGTACCGGAAACCGCCTGAACAACGTTTTTGCTGGCTTGCGTCAGGTCGTCAGCAGAAGATGCGAGAGCAGCAGTGCTTTGACCTGCGAGCATACCAACGGTTGCTGCAGCGGCGAGTTTGTGAGAGAGTTTTGACCGTTTCATTTGTAGTTCCTCCTTTTACTTACACACAGTTTATTATCGTAGCACGCTTTTATCGTGTCTACTAGGTAAATGAGAGTCCCGTGACGTTCGCGGTCCGCATGATCACGTTGATCAGCTCGCCGAGGTTAATCGCCAAAGTGCCCCCGAACAGGAACGTCAGACCTTGTGCAACAGTGGCCCCTTGCTGGCCATCGGCAAAAGCTCTTAAGACGAACCATCCTCTGATAAAAGCGATGTAACCGACAAGCATGACGAATGCCATTACCGCTTCTATAACTGTTTGAATGCGCTCGCGGTCTTCGGTCTCGGTGATGACCGTCGTCGCGACGAGTGCATTGGTTTTCAACGCGTTGCCGCCATCGCCAAACAAGCTGTTGGCAAAGGTACCCATGGAATCCCCGAAGGAGAACAGAGCACCGGAGGCAATAAAGGTGGTGATGGTACCAGCGCCGCCGGGGCCGCGCGGGCCCTCTTCCATGCGCTTGGTCAGGCGGGAAATACCGACCAGCAGCAGGGCGATCGCAGAAAGATAGCTGAAAGCCGTGAGCAGCGCCTCGGCAGGGCCGGCGATGTTGCTCATCACGTCGAAGACCATCTTGTCGAGACCGCCATCCGACAGATCGGCCATGGTGGTGCCGGAGTTCGTCAGTTTGTTGCTGCCGATATCCTCGACACCGAACAGCGAGCCGCGGACAACGCGGATCACAAACGGCAGCGACAGGAACATACCGCCGGCCAGCATGCGTTTGATGCCTTCGGCCAGTTTGGTTTGCGCCGGATTATCGACGTGATCTTTGAACTTGAAAATACCGGTAACGGCAAGAATACAGCCGAAGATATAGGAAATGGTGGAAAGAATGCCCGAAAAACCATCCCAGGACCCGACCACGTTGGTCATGATGTCGCCGAGCTTTTGTCCCGCAAAGGCCGCATCGGCGGATACCACTGTAAACAGCGCAGCCAGCAACGCAGTCTTGCAGAGATGTCTATTCCACATGCGATATACCCTCAGTCCTGTTTAGAGGTCATACTATAATTACATCATCTTTTGTAAATCTGTGCAAACAGACAGTTGATGGACGCGTGTTGTATACCCGTTAACTCTTTGATTTTTATTGATAAAAATAAGAGTTTCGAGGCGTACAAAAGCAGGAAAAAAGGAAGGAAAAAGACCGTTTTTTGGTTAAAAAACCGTCGCGCAGGCCCAAAAACCTATGAGAATGATTCTCAAAAGTTAGTTATTGGTTAATGGAACCACGCGTACCGTTAACAACCCAGCGGCCCTGTGCATCGGTGGTGATGGACGTTACTTTGCCAATACCGGACAGGGTATCGCCCACGCTTACCGTACGCATTTCATTAGACCCCTTTTCGGACACCCAGGCCATACCGGGCTTCGCAGAACGCAGGGTCCAGCTGACACGTTTGGCGGGGGCGGCTGCCTTGGGGGTAGATTTTACCGCGGCAGCAGGCTTGGCATCCGCTTTAGCGGCATCATCCGCCTTGGCACTGCTATCGGCAGCTTTGGGGGCTGCTTTTGCGGCGTCCTTGGCTTCTTTTTGCGCGGATTTGAGATCTGCCTGCGCCTTGCTCAGCTCTTCGGATTTTTTCGACAGGTCGTCCTGTGCCTGCTTCAGCGATTTTTCGCTGGCAGTCAGGGATTTTTGCAAATCCGCCAGCTGCTTTTCGAGGTCTGCAATGCGCGCCTTGTCCGCCGCGTTATCCGTCGCCGCCATCGTCGCCGCAGGGGCTGCAGTTTCAACGGGGGCCGCCGTCGCCGGCGTTGCCGTTTCAACCGGTGCTGCCTGCTCTACAGGTGCCGCGGCAAAAGGATCGACAATATTATCGTTGCTGCTTGCGCTGTTATCCGCCGCCGCGCCGGTTTGCGCTGCAGGCGCTTCGCCGACAGCCGCAGGGGCGTCACCCGTTACCGCGAAAGGATCGACGATGTTCGAAGTATCCGCAGGGGCCGCGGGCGTCTCGGCCGTTGTTGCGGGTGCATTCTGCGCAGGGGCAGCACCTTCGCTGGCGAAGGGATCCCAGGGAGCGTTGATGCTGTCGCTGGATTCTGCCGCAGGCATATCGGGAATGGCGTTTGCTTCAGGCATTGCGCCGACGCTATCCGTTGCAGCCATCGTATCGACCGGTGCGGCAGGCTGCGGGGGCAGGCTGTCGGCCGGCAGATCCGCCGAAGCGGTCATCGCCGGCGCGGCAGGCGTTTTCGGCGCCGGTGCAGGCGCCTGTGCGGTCTGCGTCAAGCCGGGAATATCAAACGGCAGCTGCACGCCCAGAAACTTGACGGCAGCAAAACCGCCGCCGCCCAGCAAGACGAGCAGGATCAAAACGGCAAACAACCCGCCGCCGGATTTTTTCTTGGCGGGTTTTTCTTTCGCCTGTTCTTCCTGACCTTCATCAAGAGACACGTCGTCGAAAGATTCCTCGGAGGTTTCTTCTTCGAGTTCGAGATCAAATCCGTCTTTGTTGGTCATCCCTGCAGTACCTTATATCTGGATGTTGCGTTTGTATTAAAAAGCTCCGGGCGGCTTATTGGGCGCTGACGCCAACCTTCAGGCCGACTTCGTCGGTCGTGACGGTTTTCAGCATCAGAATACCAAAGGTCGTACCCTTCGCCAGTTTGATGGTAATGGGGCGCTTCGCCTGCTCGCTGAGCACGGAAGACACCTCACCCGCTGCTTCCTCGACACCTTTCATGATTTCTTTTTCGGTATCGAGTTCTTCTTCCTGCTGCACCACGCCGCCGCCACCGGTTGTGGTGGTGGAGGTGACGGTTTTAGACGCCGCCGAAGCATAACCTTCGAGGAACTTCGCGGCAGCCGGCAGAATCACACGGCGGAAATAGTGGCGGTCGATGTCGGTTTTCATACCGGCCAGCGTGGTTTTTTCATCCAGCGCGATACCGTCGATGGCATAGCCGACGCCTTCTTTGACGATGACGCTGAATTCAAGCACCAGATATTCTTCTTCAACCTTATAGCCGCCAAGCGCGCGGCCACCGGCAAACGGGCCGGAGAGGACATGCGCCAGAACCGGCCCCGGAATATCGGAGTTCAGTTCGTTCAGCAGCTGTGCGTAGGCGATAGAGCCCGCGGGGGAAATCAGACGCGTTTCGGGCTTGGACGCGGCATTCGTCGCCGTCGCCGCGCCTGCAGCCGTGCCGGCTGCCGCACCCGGCATCGGCATGCCCGGCAATGCGCCGCCCGGCATGGTCATACCGCCCATGGAGCCGCCGGAAGCCTGCATGCTTTCCTCTTCGCGGATCATGACGTCGTATTCCGAATCAACCTTGGTGATCGATTTCACCTTGGAGGGCATCGGCGCCTGCGCGGCGATAATCACGCGCATCTGCTCCGACAGAGCCTTGGCCGCGTTGGGGTCCATTTTCATGGCCGCCTGCTGCGGACGTACGGGCTGCGCCATGGGCACAACGTCGGGCTCTTTTTCAGCCGGTGCGTCCTGCGAGGGCGCATTCGACATATCTACGTTGGCGCGGGCATTGGCAGCCTGACGCCATGCCGCGAGCGGATCTTCTTCGGTTGCGCGCGGCGGTTCGGGAATATTGATGGTATCCGACGTGGTCGCATCGATCGAGGTCGGCAGGAAGCTGGTGCCCTTGTCGACGCTCTTCTTGAGTTCCTGTTCGTTGTTCTTGTTGATACGCTCGATCATCGCCTGGTCGATGTCTTCGACCTTACCGGGGGTCGTGCGGACATCGCTGGTCTGGATGCCGGTGCGTGCCTTGCCTTCGGGCCCTTCTTCTTTGGGCGCGAAAATCATGTAACCGCCAAAAAGAACCGCTGCGCCAAGAACCACAGCGCCGATTTTCATCAGCGGGTTATTGTCCCACGACTCTTTGAACGAGGCTTTGGGGGCCGCGCTGTCCTGCTCGAAATCGTCTTCGGGCGTATCGATGTCGAGATCGTTGTCGTTATTGGTCATGGCGTGGTTACCTCGTCAGCAACGATTTGAGCGCGCACCATCCGGCCCTCGTCGGAGAGCAGAATGACAGGCGCATGGTTAAGGGCATAAACGTTCATGCCGTCAGCGGACGACACGCTGGAATCCCAGCCCGGCGACAGCAGCGTCAGCGGCGTACGCAGGTACATTTGTTCGGACACTTTCCACGCCGTGGTGCGGCCATCGGCGCCGGTGACTTTCAGGCGCACGGCGTCTTTCGGCGGCGTACCGTCGAGGAAACCGGTCATGTTGTCATCGCGGCCGGCAACAGCCTTGAGACCGCCATACTGGATCAGCGGCGTTTTGGCGAGCGGGCCCGGACGCGGAATACGCGCATCAAAGCGGTAGTGTACTTCGTCGATACCGGTCGCCAGACGGATGGTGACAGGCGTGATGAGATCGACCAGGCGGATCGACACGTTGCCGATGCCATGCGCTGTCATCGGCGTGATGCGCACGACGTGGCCGCCGTTTTCAGGCGTGGTGACTTCGAATTTGCCAGCCCAGCTGATGTCCTGAATAGGCCAGGGCGCGCCGGTCGAATCGAGGATGGTCAGCGTGGTCACGTGACCGGGCGCCATTTTGATGACGGCGGGCGCATCGCTCGGATCCAGCGAAAGGGTTTCGACGACCTGACGCGGTTCCGGCACGGTGATCGGCGTTTCGGCCGCTTCGCGTTTGACTTTGAAAACTTCGAGCGTTTTGCGGATTTGCTCCGGCTCCAGCGGCAGCAGCTGCTTGAGCGCGGTTTCAAACGCCTGCTCTTCCAGCTTGCGGCGCTGGTCGGCAGCCTCCTGCTCCATCAGTGCCTGCATTTCTGCGGCGGTCGCGCCGACCATCGGGCCGACGGGCAGCGTGCCGGCGGGGCCAAGCGGGTTCGACATCATCGGGTCGGCATTCATGGCGGCCATCGGGTTGATGGGCTCTTCCGCAGCCGGCGCAGCGGCGGCAGGGGCCGCGGGCGGTTGTTCGGCGGGCGCCGCGCTTTTCTGCGGCTCCACTTTCTGGCGCCATTGTTCGATTTCGTTCAGGTCAGTTGTCTGCGCCAGGGCCGATGCAGGCGCGAAAGCAGTCGCCGCGCCAATAACCGTCAGGCATACGATAGTTGAAACCAAAGGCCTCATCGCAGTTCTCTCCTTAAAAATCCGCTCTCTATCGGGGCTGGTCTGGCGAGACCTCTTTTGTGCCGGACGGCAGAGAAACATCATATTTATACCCTACGCGCCATACGGCGCACAATGCCAAAACCTAGACAGACCACGTAAAGATGCCAAGGCCGGCCGGGTTTACCGACGTCGGCAGCCTTACGACAAACATTTGCACATTCGCGTTCACCCGTTTTTCCTGACCGGGGACGCGAACCGTCAGAATAAGGGGCACCTGAATCATCCAGCCCTGTTTACCCATGTTCATCCCCTGCGCAACAATAGACGGCGGGGCGCGCGGGATTGCCGTAATGACCTGCTGGAACTTTTGCGAGTTCTGGAACAGCGGTGACGTCACAAAGTTTTCACGGAAGCTTTTCAGCCCCTCGGGCGAGAAATATTTCGACGCGCTGGCGAAACGCTGGTTCACGTCATCGAAACCGAAAGTCAGAATTTCAGTTGCAGCCTGCGCGGACCAGTCGAGCAGCAGGGCGTTGTTGATATAAGGCTCCGACAGGGCAACAAGGCGCAAGCGTTGCCCGCCCGACAGTTCGGCGAAATAGCGGTCTTGCGGGATTACATAGGCAACGCGATAAAAAACGGCAGCCAGAAGAACCATGATCACCAGAACAAGACCGATCGCGACACGGAACATATTTTTGTACCCGTCGCGATACGTCATCAGCTTTTCAAGATCGGCTGTGGCGTTTCTTTCTGCTTGCGTCGTCAAGACTTCCCCTGCCCCTGCTATGCCGGTTTATTGTGCGCGCTGCTGTACAGCCAGCCACTGCTGGATACCGACACCTGCCGGGTTTTCCAGCGACGAGACGCGCTCGACAACAATGCGCAGCATCAGGTTATCCGTGCGGGCCTGGCCGGACGCGCGGTATTCGATCATCAGCGGCATTTCAAGCACCCAGCGGTATTTGCCGCCCGAAACGCCATGCTGGCGGATCACCGGCGCGCTGCGCGGCGATGCGACAACGACCTGCCGCTGTTCTGTCACAGCTTCGATGATGCGCGCTTTTTCCATCGCGGCGGAGAAGCTTTCCCAGCCCGATTTGGTGAAGTGGCGCGATGCCGCCTGCAGGCGGCGCTGATAGTCGTGGAAGCCGAAGGTCATCACCTCGGTCGCGGCCTGCGCCACCCACGACACCAGCGCGGAGTCGGTGAGGAAACGCTCGTTCAGCGGCGACAGCTGCATGATGCGGCCGTCTGCGGTGGTTGCGAAATAACGGTCATGCGCAACCGAGTTGTTGATGTGCACGATCAGCGTCAGGATCAGGCCGATGATGATGATGCCTTCAAGAATAACGATCTTGATAAGGTTGCGGAAACCGTCGCGGTAGAATTCATTGCGCGTGACAACGCTGACCAGCGGGCCGCCCGGCATCGGCGCGGGCTTTTCGGCAACCGGCGCGACCGTGCTGCCGGAACCTTTTTTGCCTGCCGTTGTTTTCGGTGTGGCCATTGTATCGGCGGCAGAGGTATCGGCGGGGGCCTGTGCGGCGGGCTTGCTGCCCAGAACCTTGCCCAGCATCGACAGCGGATTGCTGTCCGCCTTGGGCGCATCCGTCGCCGCAGGATCTACGCCCGAGGTTGCGGTTTCGTTGGTTTCGCGTCCGGCATCGGCCATACTATATATATCCCCTTAAGCTGTCCCTGTTCTTTCGCGCGCCGCCGCCTTTGTCGCGCCCGCAGGCAAGCGTTAAAGACAGCGAACGGACAAGCTGCCGCGTGGCAACTTTTAACCCCAGAGTGAAATACTATTTTATTCAGCGGCTTACCGCAACAGGCTTTGTTTCGCACCCCGCGCATTCTGCCGTCCGCCGTCTCCGGCGCGGGCTGGATAGCATCACCCCCGAACAGCGGCTTCGCGGCCGGATAAATTTTTTGCTGCAAGCCGCAAACGTGCCCGCGCAACCTCCGTCACGCGGACGCCCGACACAGAAAATATTTAAACGTTTGTTTTTAAACGTTTATTTTTAAAAGCCGGTTTTAAATTTCCAGCGGCAAAGCCTTTACACTTCTTTTCATATTGTGTAATTCTTGTACGACTCAAGCCCTGCCCTTTTACTTGTATGGAAACGCGCGGAATTTTCATGGCAAAGCCCCCGACGGCGACCACGGTTTTTCAAAACGCCGCGCGCAGGAATTCTGCGGGCGCGAAAACAGATTCTTATATCCGCCCTGCAGGCGACGCCGCCGCCGTGCCCGACATCGTGGTCTATGACACGCCGTCCCTGCGCGGATTCGAACAGGGCGCGGAAGAAGCGCTGTTCATCCTCGCGCAGAGCGCCACCGGCCGCCGCCTGATGCAAAACGCCATCGCGGCGGATGTCGGCATCGTGTTTCTGGATGAGAATGAAAGCGACGGCGCGACGCGCGGCTATGTCGATTGGGAACAGAAAATCGTTTTTCTGGCGCGCGAGACAGACCCGCGGTTGCTTGCACTCACGCTCGGCCATGAACTGGCGCATGTGAGCCAGTTTGCAAACGGCAGCGTCCTGCTGAATGTGATTGAAGACCACCCGCTGCATGCGCTGAAAAAATTTCTGGCGATCGAAGCCGATGCGCGCGCCTATGAAATCAAAATCGCGCTGGAGCTTGAATATCCGGCGCCCGCCGAAGGAAATACCCGTATCCGTTTTGACGGCATGGCGCAGCTGGCCGCGCATAAAACCGAAATCTCCTCCCTGCCGGATCTGGCCGCGCGCATCGCACCGCGTCTGCATGACGGCAGCCTGTCCGATGACCGTATCATGGCGGCGTGTTTCCGCGCGTTTTACTATGACATCAACCTGCGCGCGACCTACGAAAACATTTTGATGACGCGTATCGAAAAACTTGACGACAGCATCCTGCGCGCGCCGCAAAGCTTTGCGCGCGAAACGGACAGCGCGGCCTTTCTGGCGCGGCTTGACGGGCATGACACGCCCTACATGCTGAAAAACCGCGAGGTCACGGATATCGCCGATCCGCGCCTTGCCGCCGTATCCGAAAAAACGCTGGCGCGCGTGCAGCATCTGGCCGCGCTGCGCAAGGCAGCAGGCACAGCTGTCGATGACGCACAGTGGCGCGCCCCCGTCTATGCACCGGCCAGCGCCGCCGCGCCCGCATCCGCACCAAAAGGGCCCCGCGCATGAGCCGCCGCGCGTTTAACAACACCGCCGCCTCCCTGCTGGCCGCCCTGCACAGGGATGACGACAAAACGGCGCTGCGTCTGGTTGCCGATGGCGCGCCGCTTACAACGGTCGACAGCGCAGGCAATAGCGCATGGCATCTGGCCGCGCATCTGGGCAAGCAGGATGTTTTGCAGCTGATGGCGCAGATGGACGGCGGCATTGTCAACAGTATCGGCGCAGACGGCACCGCCATGGGCGCTGCCGCCGCGCGCGGCGATGTGGCGACGATGCGCATGCTGGCCGCGCTCGGCGCGTCGCTGGATGCGGTCGATGGCAGCGGACAAACACCGATGATGCGCGCCCTCGCCGCGCAGGAATACGGCGCGCTTAGCGTGCTGATGCGCATGGGCGCGCGCGTGGAGGCGGTGAATGGCGATCACAAAAACATTCTGCATCTTGCCGCCGAGATGAATGATACCGCCGCGCTGCGCGTTTTGCTGGCGGAGGGGGCGGCGCTGCATGTGCAAAGCCGCATGCCTGATGCGGCGAAGCTGACACCGCTGCACACCGCCGTGAAGGCCGGCGCCGAAGAAGCGGCGCAGCTGCTGCTGCGCGCAGGGGCGAGCCCGAATATCCCCGATGCGCTCAATATGTCGCCGCTGCACAGCGCGGCGGAGCGCAATGACGCGGGCATGATTTACACGCTGGTCTGCGAAGGCCATGCCGATATCGACGCTGCCGTGAATGCCGCGGGCTATACCGCGCTGCATAGCGCCGTCATCCACAAATGCGCGGAGGCGATGCGCGCGCTGTGCGATCTGGGCGCGGATGCGCACCGCATGGACAGCGACAAACGCACCCCGCTGCATATCGCAGGCTGGAACGGGTTTTTGAGCGGCGTCAGATATTTCATGGAAAATGTCGCCGCCGAAACCGACGATGACGCCGCCCTGCAATCGCGCACGCAGGCCCTCTACGACGCCATTTTTTACGACCACGCGGAGGTTGCGGATTATCTGATTGCCAGCGGCAAGGTCGATATGAACCGCCCGACGCGCAGCGGTGAATACGCGCTGCAGGCCGCGCTGCAAAATGGCAAAAGCGATATGGCCGAGAAAATCATCGCCGCCGGCGCGGATGTGAATGTCAAAAACACGGCAGGCATGAGCCCGCTGCTGCTCTGCGCGATGCGCAATCTGGTGGTGCCGGCAACGCTGCTGCTGCAAAAAGGCGCGAACCCTAACCTGCATCCGGCGGGGGAGCCGCCCCTGCATGCCGCCATCACCGGCGATTATCCGTTCATGGTCAGCCTGCTGCTGGCGCATGGCGCGAATCCCCTGCAAACCGACAGCTTTGGCCGCGCCGCGATTGACGTCGCCCGCCAGAAAGGCCGCGGCGCCAGCATGGTCGGCGATATCGAACAGGCGCAGCAGCGCTTCGCCAATATGACAAAAGACGCACCACCCAAATCCGCGCCCGCGCCCAAATCCGGCCCGTAAAGCAAAGGCTGACCCTGCTGCACCGCAGCGCAGGCACGGCATAAACCGGCTGCAAATTTTTTCATAAGCGGTTGAAGCCCCCGCCCCTGCGTGCTATACCGCAAAGACCCAATACAAACGATATCCCGCAACCGGAGAGGCGCCACGGCGACAAAGCCACGGCGCGGCAGGCATGACGAACGACAACCAGCCCAACCGCCCGGACGACAGCGACCCGATAGATAAAATCTTCGGCCGCGTGTCGGATATGTTTGGCAAAATGGCGAATATCGACCCCACGCGCAAACCCACCGATACGGATAAATTTTTCCGCGCCGTCAAAGCCCGCAAGCTGGACGACGTGCGCGCCGCGCTCGAAAACGGGTTCGACCCCAACCAGTATAACAAGGACGGCGATACCGCGCTGCACCTCTGCGCGCGCGGCAACCTGACGGACGTTGCCGAAATATTGCTGGCGCACAAGGCAAACCCGCGCATCGCCAAAAAAGACGACCCTGCCGCCCTGCCGCTCAACGATGCCGTCAATTTCGGCAAAGCGGAGATGACGGAACTGCTGGCGCGCCATGGCGGCTATCTGCCCGGCAATGCGCCCGACGGCTGGAACCTGCTGCACCGCGCCTGTGAAAAAGGCAAGCCGCAGCTGGTCGATGCGTTGCTGAAGGCCGGCGCGGGCGCGAACGACACCACGAATAACGGTTCGACCCCGCTGTTGATTTCGGTCATGCGCGCGCAAACCGCCGTCGCCGATGTGCTGCTGGACGACCCGCAGGTCATTGCCAAAATGAACGACCTTTACGCGCAAAGCGACGAAAAACGCCGCAATGCCTTCCAGCTGGCGATCGACCGCGGCCAAAGCGCGATTGCGCGCAAAATGATCGCGCGCGGCACCCGCCTGAATACCGAAGACGCCGACGGCATCACCCCGCTGCAATCCGCCATTCGCCGCGGCGATGTCGAACTGGTCGATGTGCTGACCAAAAGCGGCGCCGATATCAATCATCTGAACGCGCAGGGCACGCCGCTTTATTTCGCCGTCGCCACGCCGGAGCTGCGCGACGATGCCGCGCGGGAAAAAATCATTTCCCTGCTGCTGGCGCGCGGCGCGGATGCCGATATCGCGCTTCCCGCCAGCGGCCGCACGCCGCTGATCGAAGCGGCGGCCAACCCCGACCGCCTCGGCGCGCTCAAGGCGCTGCTGGCCTATCCGGTCGGCAAGGATATTTGCGACAACGACGGCATGAGCGCGGTTTTCCACGCCCTGAAAAACCCGCGCGCGCTGGATGCGCTTTTGCAGGCGGGCGCCAGCGCGAATGCGCGCCATATGAAAGACGCCTCGACCCCGCTGATCGCCGCGGCGCAGGACGATAACCCGCATACCGTGCGCCGTCTTCTGGATGCGGGGGCGAACCCCATGCTGTTCGATGCGCGCGGCAAATCGGCGCTGTCCTATGCGCGCGATAACGTGGTCAATGAATACGCCGGCGCGGCGAACGCGCCTGCGATTGTGGCGATAATCGAAGAAAAACTCGCCCCGCAAACGCGCGCGCGGCGCAAACAAAAACCGCGCGGCGCGGAGCATGACCTGTGAGCGGCGCCTATCTGCGCAGCCTGATCGCCGCGGGCGACAAAGCCGCGCTGATGGATGCGCTTGATAACCCCGTTCTTTCCGCTTTTGCAGATGATATCGACGACAAGGGCCGCAGCCTTCTGCATGCGGCGCTGGCGGCAGACATGCCCGATGCCGTGCCCGCCCTGATGGCGGCAGGCGCGCGCGCCCGCACCGCCGATGCGCAAGGGCGCACCGCGCTGCATATCGCCGCCGAAAAAGGATACGCGGATATCTGCCGTCTGCTGCTGGATGCCGGATTGGATATCAACGCCCGCACGGGCGGCGGCCGTTTTGAAAGCCCCGCCGCAGACATGGGCGACACCGCGCTGCATCTGGCGATCGAGGGCGGACATGTCGATACCGCCGCCCTGCTGCTGGCGCGCGGCGCGAACCCTGCGCTTAAAAATCCCGATAACAAAGACGGCCTGAATGCCTGGCACGCGGCGGCCAAATGCGACAATCCGGCGATGATTGACCTGCTGCTTGCCCACCCGGAACATGCCCGCATGAATGATTTTTGCGCGCAGGGCCGCACGCATGCCGATGCGTTCCGCCTTGCCCTGCGCGAGGGGCACGGCGCGGTCGTCCAGCGCTTTATCGACCATGGCATCGACGTCAACCGCCGCGACAGCGAAGGCCATACGCCGCTGCACTGGCTGATTTTACACCGCAAGACCCGCGCCGAAGCGCTGCCGATGCTCAAGCTGCTTTTGAAAAACGGCGCCGACGGCGACAAGGCCGCGAATCTGTGGGGCGAAACCCCGCTGATGGTCGCGGCAAAAGCCGATTTCCCGGAGGCGATGCAATTACTGCTCGACAAAGGCGCGGACGTGACGCGTCTCAGCAATTTCCGCGAAACGGCGCTGCATTTCGCGGCGCGGCATTATACGGTGGAAACGATACATATCCTTCTCGACCACGGCGCGGATATCAATGCGCCCGACCGCATCGGCCAGACCGCGCTGCATATCGCGGCGCACCATAACCGCCGCGATGTTGTCAAAACGCTGGTTGCGCATGGCGCCAATCCGCTTTTGAAAGACCAGCGCGGGCGCACGCCCGATTTGCTGTGTCAGGCACCGGTGCAGGAAACCACCCGCGCGATCGTTGTGCAGGCGCAGGACGTCTGGCGCAAAGGCGGACGCCCTGTATTGGAAAATGGACGCCTGCGCCGCCGTTTCAATCTGCAAACGCGCAGCGCCCGCCGCGCAGGGCCGCCGCGTTTTGACAAAAAACCGCCTTCAAACGGCGGCGGATATCAGCCATAATGTTTGCCTGAACCCGCGCCGCGCCGAGATATCGCGCCGCATGCGCGGAATCTGTGCCACCCATAACAGCCCAAGGAAAGGACAAGCCCGTTGCTGCCGCCGAGCGTTGAACGCCTTGACCCTCCTTCGCGCGCGACCGTCAACCAGCCGGTTGATACGTCGGGCAACCGCTATTTGCATGCCGTGTGCCGCACCAGCGGCTATAGCGCCCGCGCCATCCAGACCATCAATCTGGGCGCGGATGTCAACGCCGTGAATGCGGACGGCTATTCGCCGCTGCGCTATGCCATCGAATATGGCGATGCCGATACCGTTGTGGCGCTGCTGAAACGCGGCGCGCGCGCAAGCTATAGCGCGAATGGCAAACCTTATAACGCTGTCACCGCCGCCGTCTTGCGCGGCCGCGCCGATATGCTGGAGGCCGTTTTGCGCCACGGCGGCGGCGCGCTGGTCAACAGCCCCGGCATTGATACGCGCGGGGAGATTGAAAAATCCCCCCTGATGGTGCTGGCGGTGCAGAAATACCATTATGACCTGTTGCCGCTGCTGGCGCGCGCGGGGGCGGATTTGAACCGCGTATCGGATGCAAGCGGCGCCACGCCCATCATGCAGGCCGCGCAGAACGATGCGGCGGGCGTGATACAAACACTCGTGCGCCTCGGCGCGGATATCAACGCGCGCGGCCGTGACGGGCAAAGCGCGCTGCATTTCGCCGCCGGCCACAACGACCACCGCACGGCGGTCATGGACATGCTGCTGGCGCTGGGCGCGGATATCAACGCGCGCGACGCCAAGGGCCGCACGCCGCTGATGCTGGCGATTGACGCGAACAACACGCGCATGGCGGCGAAGCTGATTGCCGCGGGCGCGCAGCTGGATATTCAAAACCCGCAGGACAACAACGAAACCGCGCTGATGATCGCCGCGCGCAAAGGCAACGGCGATGCCGCCGCGCTTTTGCTGAAGGCGGGGGCGGATGTTTTGCTATGCGACCGTTTCAACCGCACCGCCGCGAAAGTCGCCGAAGACCACCCGGCCACCAACCGCAGCATGTACGACCCCATGATGGGTTTTTCCGCGCCGCAGCCCAAAACCATGCTGCAGGAGGCGGAGAAAAAAGCCCTCGCCAAACGGTTCGAAGGACAATACAGGGACGCGCGCAAACGCCACGGCCCCTGACGAAGACGCAGATTATTTTTCACGCCGGCGGTACATAAAGGGTGTCCACAACAAAGGACGACGACGTGAAAAAGAAAAAACTGACCGGCGCGGCGAAACCCGCCGCCAAATCCCGCGGCGATATCAAGGCGCCCGCTGCCGCATTCAATGGCCGTTTCCTCAAGGAACCGGATAAAATCACCGACGCCGCCACCGGCCGCACCAAACTGATGGATGCCGTGCTGTCGGGCGATACCGCGCAGGCGGAACGTCTTTTGCAATCGGGCGCCAGCATCAATAAAGCGAACAAAGAAGGCAAAACCGCGCTGCATTACGCCGCGCGCCTTGGCCATATCGAGATGATCCAGCTGCTGGCCGGATACAACGCGCAGATGAACCCGCGCGATAAAAACCTGCGCACGCCGCTGCAAGATGCGCTGGATGCGCCGCAGGCGCTGCGCGTCATTGGCGCGCTGGTGAAACTGGGCGCGGATGCGAATATTCCTGATAATACGGGCCGCCTGCCGCTGCATCACGCCGCCGTGTCCGCGCAAAACGGCGTTGTCAAAAAGCTGCTGAAGCATACCGACAACCCCAATACGCCCGACAAAAAATACGCGCAGCCCCTGCATCTGGCGGCGGAAAGCAACAGCGTCGATGTCGTGCAATCGATTATGTTTGAACGCGTCGCGGTGCTGAGCGCCAACCAGAACGGCGATACCGCGCTGCATCTGGCGGCCATGCGCGGCGATCCGGAAGTCGCGCTGTTTCTTTTGAAAACCGAAGCCGCGCAGATGGTCAACGCCGTCAATCTGGATGGCCGCACGCCGCTGCATGCCGCGTTGAAAGCGGGCAGTGAAAAACTGGCGCGCGCGATGATCGATGCGGGCGCGGATGTCAACGTCATCGACCGCGCCGGATTGTCGCCGCTGTGCGAAGCGGTCATGAGCGGCAATCCCAAACTGGTGCGCCTGCTGATCGATGCGGGCGCCGACGTCGGCAAAAACGGGGCCGGCGCGAAAACAACCCCGCTGGTGCTGGCCATCCAGAACAAGCGCGGGGAGCGTATTTTGCAGCACCTGATGGATGCGGGCGCGGATGTGAATGCGCCCAATGACGACGGACAAACCCCCTTGATGGCGGCGGCGACGCGCGGCGATATCGCGCTTGTCAACCAGCTGCTGGAAGGCGGAGCGAACCCCGCGCTAACCGACAAGCACGGCCAGAACGTGCTGCATTACTGCACCGCCACGACGCCGGTGAAGATCATCGAGGCGATGATCGACGGCGGCGCGGATGTGAACGCGAAAAGCGCCTGGGGCCGCAGCGCCCTGATGGCAGCGCTGCAGGAGCGCAACGTGCCGCTAGCCGAAACCCTGCTGAAGCGCGGCGCCGACCCGAAGGTACATGACAACCAAGGCATGACACCGCTGCACGCCGCGCTGCAAATGCGCCAGATGTCGCTGGTGAATACGCTTTTGGAAAAAGGCGCGGATGTGAATGCGGCGGGCAGCTATTCGAAAGTCACGCCGCTACATCTGGCATGCAGCATGGGGCTGGAGCGCGAGGCGCAAAAGCTTTTGGAAAAAGGCGCGAACCCGAATGCGCAGGACAACATGGGCCGCACGCCGCTGTGGCATTTGCTGCAATCGCATTACGTGAGTGCGGATCTCGTGCGCAAGATGCTGGAAAAAGGCGCCGACCCGCTGGCCGAAGACCATTACGGCACCAATGCCTATGACATGGCGCACAACCAGCGCAAAACCGCGGTGGTTGAACTGTTTCGCCAGCACCAGCTGAAAAAATCGTCCAAGCCGTACAGCCCCAAACCGCCGCGGCCGCCGTGGGGATTTTACTAAGCCTAAGCGACTGGAATTAAAGAAAACACAAACTTATCATAGACATAATCCGGAATCGCCTGTAGTATGGCGCAACACCGGATATAGCGATTGAGGACGACGCCGATGGCGAAAAAACAGCCCCCTTCCGTGCATTCCAATTTTCTCAAAGCGGCGCGCGATGGGGATTTTGACGGCGTCCGCTATTACTTCGAAGAAGGCGCATCCCTGAGCGCCCGTGACGATCAGGGCCGCACCGCCATGCATATCGCGGCCGAGCGCGGCTTCACCAAAACCATCGAACTGCTGGTTGAACTGGGCGCGGATATCAACGCGCGCGACAACAACATGGAAACGCCGCTGCACCGCGCCGTGCGCCAGAACAGTTTTTCATCGGACATCAGCGCGCTGCTGATTTTGCATGGCGCGGACATCACCCTGCGCAACCGTTTCAACGAAACGCCGTTCAATCTGGTGAAGCAGGAAAACCAGGTAAAGCAGGTGCTGCGCGGCGCATGGCTGGCGGCACTGCAAAAAAATCCTATCAATGTCGAAACGGCGCTCGACCACGATGTCAATCTGCCGCCCGTGATGAGCGTGGTCAAACGCCGCAATTCATCCGGCACGCCGCCCGCCGCACCGTAAGATTTCAATCTTTTCTGTTATATAAATAGTCATTTATTTCAAATGCTTATAGTCTTTATTTGACATAATGTTTATAAACGGGTATCGTTACCCATCAGTGGCCAAGTCCTGCGCGGAGGAAAAATTTTATGAGCATTCCTGTTTTTGTTGACCTCGACAGCGTTTTTGAAAATGCCCTCAAGGCTGCCCGCGACCATGGCACGACATCACAAACCGCGGCCGCATCAAACCCGACGCCAGCCATGACACAGGCCGCAGCAAGCGACACACCTGCCGACAGCACCAAACGCGATATCGTGATTACCAAATCGCCCAATGTAAAGCGCCGCACACCTGCGGGTTAAGCCCGACGATAAGCCCCGTTTTTTCGCCGCGCTCCGCTGGCAAAAGCCCCCGCATCAGACATGATGTTGCATAACTTTGAAGCATTCTTGCAATATGCACGAAGGCTGTTCAAATGCGCTGCAACATTGCTAAAAACCTCGCCCCGCGCGGGCTTGCAGCATTGACCCGCTGATAATGATATGTCAAAAATCTATACGTTCTGGACATTTTCATGCCACCGCTTGTCGCCGCGCAAAACCGCGCGTGCGGACGTGCGGCAGGCAAGACGTAAAAGACACGACAAACGATAGGCGAACAAGGCATGGAACAGCAACCCGTTTCCGACGGCTTTAACGACAGCGCAAAAGATACGCCGCGCCCGCAGGCCCCCGCCGCCGAAGCCGCCGCCGTCGACATCAAACAAGACGCCCTGCTGGTCGCGGCCAAAGACGGCAAGCATGACGACGCGCTGTCGCTGCTGCGCGCCGGTGCGCGCGTGAATGCGCTGAATGAACAACAGGATTCGCCGCTGACGCTGGCGCTCGGCAATTACGATGTGCGCATGGCGCGGATTTTCCTGCGTGCCGGTGCGGATGTCGCGAAATACGAAGAAACCACCGGCAAATCGCTGCTGTCCGTGCTGCGCCATGCCGGCACGAATTTCCGCCCCGAAGAAGAAACACTGGCCTGTCTGCTGCTGGACCACGGCGCGGCGGCAAATGTGCGTGATAACCACGGCATGCCGCTGGTTTCGCGTTATGCCTCGCTGGGCATGCTGCAGGCGGTCGAGCGTATTCTGGAAGCGGGCGCCGACCCGAACGCCGCCAATAGCACAAGCAATTATTCGGCGCTTTATTTCGCCATTTCCGGCGACAGCAAATCGCTGCCGGTCATCCGCGCGCTGCTGGCGGGCGGTGCCGACCCGAACGGGGCAGAGGGGGAAACCACCCTGCCGCTGCTGACCGCCGTGCGCCAGAAAAACTTCGCCGCGGCCGAAGCGCTGCTGCAAGCCGGCGCCGACGCCAACCGTATCAGCACCGCGAATGCCACGACACCGCTGGTCGCCGCGCTGAAAAACGGTGACATGGCCACGGTGGATTTGCTGCTGAAACATGGGGCGAAGCCCGATGCGCCGGTCGACAAAGGCATGCGCGCACTGGATATTCTGGTGCGCGATAACAACGATGTTGCCGCGGTTGAAAAAATCATCGCCGCCGGCGCCAAAGCAGACACCAACCGTCTGGATGAAAACGGCGCACCCGTTGAAACCGCTTTGCATCTGGCCGTGCGCCACAAGCGTCTGGATATGCTGAACCTGATGCTGAAAAACGGCGCCGACCCGCTGGTCGTGGACGGTTTCGGCTATACGCCGCTGCAACTGGCGCATAGCCTGCTGGGCAGCGACGATGCGATTGTCGATCGCCTGCGTCTGGCCGATGGCGCGGCGCGCATCACGCGCGAACAGGCCATCCGCGCGGCTGCCGTCGATACGCCGCCGCCCAATGCGCCCAAACCGCCGTCGCATCAGCCGCCGTCGCCCTGATTTTTCGCCACAGAGGTACAAAAAAATGCACCCTGCCTTCAACCGCTCGTCGCAAAAGCCGCCGCAAGGTGTTAATGCCCCGCTCGATGACCGCGGCCGCACCGCGCTGCATCTGGCCATCGAAAACAACGACGAAGTTGCCGTGCAGCGTCTTTTGCGTCTGGGCGCGAATGTGAATCAGGCCGACAAGCAGGGGCAGACCCCGCTGTTCGAAGCCGCCGCGCATAAACGCGAAAACATGCTGGAAATCCTGACCGCCCGCGGCGCGAAGGTGGAGCACCGCGACAATCAGGGCCGCGGCCTTGCCGAATGGGCGATTGAACAAGGCGCCGATGCCGTGTTTCTGGAGATACTGGCCTCCTACGGCGCGCCGTTCGATACCACCAAAAACAGCCGCCGCACGCCGCTGCACCGCGCCGCCGCCGAAGGCCGCGCGGATCTGATCGAAACCCTGCTGATGCAGGGCATCGACATCAACGCCCGCGACAACGACGGCAAAACGCCGCTGCATATCGCAACCGAAGCAGGCAACGTCGCCATGATGCGCGCGCTGGTGGAAAAGGGCGCGAATGCCGTGCAGCGCGATAACGATATCGTGACTCCGCTGCATATCGCCGCCGACCGCGGCAATGTCGCCGCCGTCGATTACCTGCTGACCCTGCCGGAAGTGCGCGTCAGCATCAACCAGCACGCCGCCTATACGAACGGCTTCACGCCCGTCATGGTCGCCGCATCGAAAAACCATGTCGCGGTGATCGAACGTCTGGCGGCGCATGGCGCGGATCTGAACCAGACCGATAACCAGAACCGCCACAGCCTGTTCATCGCCGCCGAAACCGGCCATGTCGATGCCGTGCGCAAGCTGATCGCACTGGGCGCGGATGCGGGCAAGGATGTTTTATCGAACAGCAATAAATCATCCGCCGTACACTGGATTGACGAAAAGCATTACAAGGAAATCCTCGGCCTGCTTGTGACCGCGGGGGCGAATATCAACGCGGTCGATTCAAACGGCCAGACGGCGCTGCACCGCGCCTGTGATTATACGCGCAAGGAAAAAATCCTTGCTCTTGTGCAGCTCGGGGCGGATGTCAACGGCATCAACAATTTCGGCCAGCGCCCGATTGACGAGCTGGTAGACAACTACAGCTATCGCAACGAAGACATGCCCGAAGTCATCGACGCGCTTTTGCGCGCAGGGGCGGATGCGGGCATTTCCCCCTCCCCGCTGGTGCAGCGCGCGCCGCTGCACGTCGCGGTCGATGCGGGCCATGTGCAATCGACCACGCTGCTTTTGAAAAAGGGCGCGCCCGTCGATGTGCGTGAACGCAGTTCGCAGCAAATGACGCCGCTGTTGATTGCCGCTGAAAACGGCAACCTGTCGATGGCGGATATTTTGCTGTCTTATGGCGCCAATGTCGCCAAGACGGACGCCGACCAGCGCTGCGCCCTGCATCTGGCGGCGCGGAGCGGCAATGCAGGCTTCTGCGAGTTCCTGCTGGATAAAAGCGATATCGACATCAACGTGCGCGACAAACAAAACTGGACGCCGCTGCACCATGCCTGCGCGCGCGAAAAAACCCATGTGGTCAAAACCCTGATTGAACGCGGCGCCGACCTGACGGCAGTTGACGACGAGGGCTATACCCCGCTGCATCGCGCGATGGCGGAGCGCAGCGACGATATCATCGATATCTATGTCCAGACGCTGGGCAATCAGGCGGATTTTGACGTGCTGTCGCAGCAGGGCGATACGCCGCTGATGATTGCGGTGCGCACGGGCTTTGTTCGCTCGGTCGATAAGCTGGTCGCGGCGGGCGCCGATGTCACCACGCAAAACCCGGCCGGTGCGAGCGCGCTGCACGTCGCGCTGGAGCAAAGCGAGAATAATATGTCCATGACGCTCGCAACCGCGCTGCAAACGCGCGGCATCAATCCAGACACGCTGGCCGACAAGGACGGCAACACGCCGCTGCATATCGCCGCGCGCATGGATGCAACGGCCGTTATCGAAAAGCTGCTGGAAATGGGCGCCGATATCGACCGCCCGAACGCCGCGGGCGAAACGCCGCTGCATCTGGCCGTGCGCAACACCCATTTTTCCGCGATTTCGACACTGGTCGAACGCGGGGCGAAGGTATTGACCGCCGATAAAGACGGGCAAACCCCGGTAGATATTGTCATGCAGGCCGAACAGGGCTATCTTTTCGATGTCTTGCTGCCCGCCGCGATCCGCGAAGAGCAGGAACAGGCGGAGAAAAAGCCGGCCCCGCCCGCAAACGCCCCCAAGCCGCCAAAGCCGCCTGCGCCCTGACATCACAGCACAGGAAAGAACGGCAGGGGCACCGGCAAAGAAATGAAGGAGCCTGCCCATGAAAACCCGTTTCCTGTTTCAACGCGCCCGCAGCGGTGCGGCGGCGGTTGTTGTTGTTGCGCTCGTGCATATCGCCGCGCCCGCCCTTGCCATGGATGATATTTTCAGCGCGCAGCAAGACGCCGTGGAAAATCCCGGCGGCGGCACCAAGGTTGTCACGCCGATCAAAGACTGCCTCGACAAGCTGCCGCCCGAAGAGGCGGAAGCCGTGCGCCGCAATTACCTGAAGCCCTATCAGGAATGCATCATGCGCCTGCGCGCCTTTGAAGCGCGCGGCGGGCACAAGGCCGCCGCTGCCGCTGCCACAAACGGCAAAGACGGCGCTCCGGCTGAGGGGGGCAAGGAACAAGCTGACAAACCCGCCGAAAACGCACGGAATTTCGTGCGCGTACGCCCCGATGACGGCCCGCGCCTGCCTGCGCAAAGCTATGGCGCCACGCCGGAGCCCGCAGCCCCCGCGACCCCCGCCCGCCCCGCATGGGACAGCGGCTATAACCGTTAACCTATCTGTGTTATAATATTATTATGCGGTGAAGCCCCGCCGCGTTGCCTTGCCAAGGAAACGGTATCATGCGCCTGAGCTCTGTTTTTCATACCCTTGCCGCCGCTGCGTTCATTTGTACGGCTCTCAGCCTGCCTGCACAGGCGCAGCACGAGATGGAAGGCGAAACCCCCGCAATGGAACAGCCGCAACAGGGCGATTATACCGGCACCGCGATGGAAGGCGGATTTATCGGACAGAATGGCAATACACCGGCGCCCGCACCCGAGGCGAGCCGCGACATCCCCATGCCAGTTGCTGGTAGCGATGCGCCCCCCGCCCTGCCGCCGGTTTTTGAAGCAGTCAAAGAAGCTGAACAAAGCGATGACGGTGCAAGCGGCGTTGCCGACCCCTGCGCCGATTTCGCGGATTCATACGACGGCTATAACATGTGCCAGGACCGCATCAAGAAAATCGAGCGCATGCGCGAAGCCAAGCAGCGCCGCATGGGCACAACACCTGCGCCTGCCGCAACCGCGAAAGAAGAGGCCGAGCCGGAAGACGACTCGAAAAAGGCTGTTAAAAAAGTCGAAGAGCTCGAAAAGAAAATGAAAGAAAGCGAAGAAGCGGCCGCTGCAAAAAAAGCGGCGCCGACGACCAAAAAGGGCATCGGCGAGTTCAACCGTAACCCTGAAAAAGGCGAATCTGTTTTCGGGAAGTAATCAGCCGCGTCTGCGCACGACCGGCCCGATGGGCTTCATAAGCGAAATATCCTGACGCGTGCCTTCCTTGATTTGCGGTATGTCGTAGCGGCTGAACGCTTCGCGCACTTCGTCTTCCAATCCCCATTGACGGGCATAGAACATCATATCGCGTCCGCGTTTGTCGGAAACATCAACGCGCGCGCCTGCTTTCAGCAGCAAGACTGCCGCGCCGCGATAGCCGCCAAGACACGCGAGCATCAGGGCCGTGTGGCCTTCGTCGTCGCGCTGTTCAAGCTTAACACCATTTCGCGCCAGTAAATTGGCGACCGTACCCTCGGCTCCTGCTGCGGCGGCAATCATCAGCGGCGTGCGGCCCTTGGCGTCCGGATGGTTGATATCGGCGCCCTGCGCGATCATGTCATCGAACAGCGATGTCAGGCTGCGCCCCGCCGCCATCGCGAAAGCCGTTTCGCCATCGTTATTGACCGCCGCCATATTAAAGGCGTGTTTGAGACAGAAGGCAGAGGCTTCTTCGTGATGCGCGGCGATGGCCTGCATCAGCGCGTTGTTGCCCGCCGCATTGACAGCGTGATTTTCCGCGCCATGCGCAAACAGGAACGACAAAACCGGAATGCTGCCGCGCGCCCCGCCCCATATCAGCGCCGTATTGCCCATTTTGTCGGAACGGTTGACGGCCACGCCCTTGGCATAGGCCGCCTTCAGCGCGGCAAGGTCGGCCTTGCTGGCGGCTTCGATAAATTCGGCTGTAGCGCTTTCGTGTGCGCGCGCAATCATGAACCGGAACCTTTGGCGGGTGAATAAAATGTCCTTTATCGTAGATTCTATATATGTAAATGTCAAATTCAGGGGCGATTTTGACATTAACCCCTTGAGGATATTCAAATACCCGCCCCGCCGCGGCCCGCGCCGCGCGTTTCTGAAACCGCGGGAAACCACATGTAACCATCCCCGGTTTTTGATTCGCGGCCGCTTGACGGGGCGGGGCGGATGCTGCCCGCAGATACCGCCAAGCCCTTGTACGGCCTTGTGAAAAGACGCCTCCTCACGAGGGTGGTTTCGGACGGCTGAAAAAAACTTTTGCCAGGCGGGATCATTTTTGGCCAAATCCAACCATGCTCCCGAATTGCGAGCGACACACTCCGCAAACACAAACGCCAGAACAACCCCCGCACACCCGCCGCCGATAACGCTGCGGGTTTTTGCGTAGAGGGGTTTGGAAACAGTCGCATGACCCGCCGCAAAAAAACCGCCGCGCCGAAAAAGCCGCGCAAATCCGCCGCGCGCCGCAGCGACCCGCGCCGCGCGATTGACGCGCGCGCTTTGATCGATGCACTGGAACAGCATGTGCTGGGCACGAAAAAAATGACGGCGACGCAGGTGAACGCCGCGCTGGCGCTGCTTAAAAAAATTCTGCCGGATTTGCCCGCGCAAGCCGTTGCACCGGACAGCGCCGACAAAAAAGCCGCGCCGCCGCATGAAGACGCCCTGCGCGCGCTTGAATAGCCCATGACAGAGATAACAGAACGCGAACGCCGCATCCGCGCGCGGCTGATGACGGATTTTGCGCATTACGCGGCAAAATGCCTGAAAGTCCGCGCCAAGGGCGGGCGCATTGTGCCGCTGAAACTCAATAGCGCACAGAAATATATTCATGAACGGCTGGAAGAACAGCTTGTCACCACCGGCCGCGTGCGCGCCCTGATTTTAAAAGGCCGCCAGCAGGGCTGTTCGACCTATGTGCAGGCGCGGTTTTACTGGAAGGTAACGCACCGTCGCGGCGTACGCGCCTTTATTCTGACGCATCTTGAAGATGCCTCGCGCGCCATACACGCGATGGTGCAGCGGTTTTACGAGAACTGCCCCGAAGCCGTGCGTCCGCTGGCAACGCGGCGATCCTCGCGCGAGCTGGTTTTCGGCAGGCTCGATTCAGGTTATGCCGTCGGCACGGCGAAATCGTCGGGTGTCGGGCGGGCGCATACGCTGCAATATTTTCATGGCTCCGAAGTTGCTTACTGGGCGCAGGCGGAACAGCACGTCGCCGGCGCGCTACAGGCGGTGCCGGACGAAAAAGGCACCGAGATTATTCTTGAAAGCACATCAGCGGGTGCCGCGGGACTTTTTTACCAGATGTGCATGGATGCGCAAAAAGGGCGCGGTGGATATACATTCATCTTCGTACCCTGGTTCTGGCAGGACGAATACCGCCAAGACCCGCCGCCCGATTTCACGCTGAGCGCGGAGGAGGCCAGCTATCAAACCGCCTACGGCCTTGACGACGCGCAAATGTACTGGCGGCAGGTAAAAATGGAAGAACTGGGCGGTATCTGGACATTCCGCCGCGAATATCCGTCAAGCGCCGAGGAAGCTTTTCACAGCGACCGCCCCAATGCGCTGTGGGACCGCGCGGGTATCGACCGCTGCCGCCGCCACCCGCAGGATGCGCCCGACATGAAACGCATCGTCATCGCCGTCGACCCCGCCGTAACATCGGGCCGCCATAGCGATGAAACGGGGATTATTGTCGCGGGCCTCGGCACTGACAACCGCGGGTATATCATCGCCGATTTGTCGGGCCGGATGAGCCCCGCCGAATGGGCGTCCTGCGTTATCAGCGCCTATTATAAATATCAGGCCGACCGCGTGGTTGCCGAAGTCAATCAGGGCGGCGATCTGGTCGAACATACGCTGCGCAGTTTTGACAGCGCCATCGCCTATAAATCCGTGCATGCCAGCCGCGGCAAAATGGCGCGGGCGGAGCCGATTGCGGCGCTGGATGCGCGCGGGCTGGTGCATCACCTTGGCGCCTTTCCGGCGTTGGAAGACCAGATGTGCCGGTTTGACCCGCTGCAGGATGCCAAAAGCCCCGACCGCGTGGATGCGCGCGTCTGGGCGCTCAGCGAACTGATGCTGGCGCCACGCAAAGACCCGCGCCCGATGATCTGGCAGCCGGATTGAAGAAAATTTCACTACCGCCGATATATTGACACAAGCCGGAGTATCCGCATGGGCTGGAAAAATCTGTTCTTATCCAAAAAAACCGTGAAGGCAAGCGCGAGCGCGCCCTTGATGGTGCAATCCGGCGCGCTGCAGCCGAGATTCACGCCGCGTCAGTACGACCAGCTGGCCAAGGAAGGCTATCAGAAAAACGTCATCGCCTATCGCTGCGTCAAACTGATCAGCCAGAGCGCGGCGGCAGTGCCCTGGGTGGTGATGCAGGGTGCGGGTGCGCATAAAACGCGGCTGGAGGATCATCCCCTCGCCCGTTTGCTCACGCAGCCGAACCCCATGCAGGGCGGGGCGGAGCTGTTCGAGGCCGTTTATGCCTTTTACCTGATTGCCGGCAATAGTTATATCGAAGCCGTCAGCGGCGAAGATACGCCGCCGCGCGAGCTGTGGACGCTGCGCCCCGACCGACTGCGGGTTATTCCGGGCAGTCACGGCCTGCCCGCCGCCTACCGCTACAGCGTCGGGGGCAAAAGCGTTGATTACCCCGTGGATATTTTCAGCGGCCACAGCCGTCTTTTGCACCTGAAGGCCTTTCACCCGCTGGATGACTGGTACGGCATGAGCGCGCTTGAGGCCGCCGCCGCCAGTATCGACCAGCATAATGATGCCGGACGCTGGAACGCGGCGCTGCTGCAATCATCGGGCAGGCCGTCGGGCGCGCTGGTCTATAAACCGCCGCATGCCGATACCGCCGCGACGCTGACCGACGAACAGCGCGAAGGGCTGAAGGCGGAGCTGGAAAACTTTTTCAGCGGCGCGGGCAATGCCGGACGCCCGCTGGTGCTGGAAGGCGGGCTGGACTGGCGCGAAATGTCGCTAAGCCCCAAGGATATGGACTGGCTGGCCGGAAAAGACGTTTCGGCCCGCGAAATTGCGCTGGCGTTTCATGTACCGCCGCAGCTGGTGGGGATTGACGGGTCGCTGACCTTTGCCAATTTCGAGCAGGCGCGGCTGGCGCTGTTTGACGATGCGGTCCTGCCGCTTATCGACCATGTCAAGGACGAGCTGAACCACTGGCTGGCCCCGCGTTTCGGCAGCGACGTTCATATCGACTACGACATCGATAAAATCGAAGCCTTCGCCCTGCGGCGCGAAAAAATCTGGCAGCGCGTGAATGCCGCCGATTTTATGACCGTCAACGAAAAGCGCGCCGCGCTCGGCCTGCCGCCGCTGGATGGGGGCGATACGCTGGGGATACGCGCATGACAGCGCAGGTAAAATCCGCAGGCGCGCAACCCGCGTTCAATTTCCGCTGCGGGGGTAAACTCTACAGGCTGGATATCACCGCGCGGCTTGTTTGCAATATCGAAGACGAACTCGGGCCGCTATCCGACCTCGCCCGCCGCTTTCACGGTGGCCGCTGGCGCATGGGCGATGTCATCACCTTGATGCACATGTTTTTGCAGGCCTGCGGCGAAAGCATTGATTTTTACGACCTGGGCGATGCGCTGCTGCGCGAGGGATTTGCGCAGCCGCTGGCCACCGTACAGCGTTTTATGACCGCCGCAGGTCTGGATATACAGCCGCAGCAAAGGATTCCGGCATGAGCGCGATTGACAATCTGGTGCAACAAAAAACGGCGTCAACAGGCAGCGGGCCGCTGCTGCTGGCGACGCTATCCGGATGCCGCCGTTTTGCCGATGCTTTCGGCACGGGGGAAGAAGCGGCGTTTTTCTATTTCATCCGCCATCCGGCTGCGCCGGAATGGGAAGTCGGCATCGGCCACATGGCGGATAGCCAGACACTGGTGAGGGGCAGCGTCATCGCCTCCAGCCAGGGCGGGGCGAAGGTTTCTTTTTCGGCGGGGGAGAAATATATCATCAACGATATCCCCGCCGCGCGGCAGCTGATACTGCCGGACGCGCCGGATGCGGGCGACACGCTGGTCTATGACGGCGCGGCATGGCAAGCGGCAAAGCCCGCGATAAGCAGCATCAGCGGGCTTGCCGCCGCGCTGGCCGCCAAAGCCCCCGCCGCGCATGGCCATGCGCCCGAAGATATCAGCGGCTTGACCGCGGCGCTGGCGGCAAAGGCGGCGCTGACGCATGCCCACGCCCCCGCCGATATCGCAGGGCTTGAGGGGTTGCTGTCAGACAAGGCAGCGGCAAGCCACAGCCATACGCCGGAAGAGATTGACGGCCTGAGCGCCGCCCTGACCGCGAAGGCCAATAGCGCGCACAGCCATAGCGCCGCCGATATCACCGATTTAACGGCGATGCTGGCCGATACCCCGCCCGCCGCGCATGCGCATGCCGCCGAAGATATCGACGGGCTAAGCGCCGCGTTGGCAGGTAAAGCGGCCGCCAGTCACACGCATACCATCGGGGATATTGAGGGACTGGGGGCGGCCCTCGACAGCCGCGCGGGCGCGGTGCATAGCCACAGCACGGGCGATATCAGCGGGCTTGATGCAGCGCTGGCCGCCAAAGTGCCTGCCGCGCGCAGTATCGCCACCACGGGCAGCCTGAACGGCGGCGGGGATTTGAGCGCAAACCGCAGCCTGAGCCTGAGCGGCGATGAAACCAGCCCCGGCAGCGCTAAATACTACGGCACCAACGCGGACGGTGTGAAAGGTTTTCACAGCCTGCCCGCAATACCCGACATGCCTGAAACGCCGGATGCGGCAGGTATCGATTTCGACGACACAAACCGCGTACTGGTCACGGGTACAAATGTCGCCGCCGCACTGGCCGCCGCCGACGGCGCGATGCTGCGCGCGGGGTTTCATCCCCGCCATAGCGCGATGTGGAATCATTTCAACGGCGGCGAGGCGGGCGGGTTTATCGCCGCCGCATCCGGCACTAGCGCAAATGCATCCACGCCGGAGGGGGATTATACCGTCAATACCGACGCGATTGGCGTTTGCCGCCTGACAACCGGCACCACCGCCAGCGGCGCGGCGCTGCGCGGCCTTGGCACTGCGGCGATGATGCTGCATACACCGGGCAAGAAATTGCGCCTGTTGAGCCGTATCCGGCTTGCGAACCTGACGGCGGCGGGGTCGCAGGAAATCCGCGTCTGGGGCGGCGTCAGCATCGGCACGGCCGCGACGACAGCGCCCGCCACCGCCATCGGGTTTTACTGGTACTACGACAAGGACAACCCCAACTGGGTGCTGCGCCGTCGCAATACCAGCAGCGTCAGCGATATTGATACCGGCATCGCCGTTTCTGCCGGCGTCTGGTACGACATGGAACTGACAGTGACAGGCGCCGCCGCCGATGCCGATGTCAGCGCGGCGCTGTCGATCAACGGCACGCCCTGCGCCGTGCATACGCAGCTGATTGGCATGATGCTCTATAACCCGGTATCAGCCGCCATACAAAAAGTCGTCGGGACCACCGCGCGGCTTTTGTATCTGGATTACGAGGCCCTGTTCGTGGAGCGTTCTGCATGACGCCCGCCTGTGGCATCGGCGGCGGTATCGGCATCGGCGTATCAGCCCCTGCCGTGCGGCAGGCCGGATATGCCGCCGTTTTCAACCAGACACAACCGCTGGCCGCGCGCGCCGTGCCGCGGCAGATGTTTGCCGCCGTCTGGCGTCCGCACCTGCTGTGTATCGCCAGAATATCCGGCATGACTTTTATGCCCGCGCGCGTTGCCGTCGCGCAGCCGTTTCATATCCGCATTGTCCTGCCCGAAGAAAGGTAAACAACATGCATACCGCCATTCACCCGCTGGTCGAGGTTCGCAGCGGCGAAATATTCACGCTGGTGTTCAACATCACCGACGCGGCGGGACAGGCCGTCGACCTGACGGACGCCGCGGCGGAATACCGCATCGCCCGCCGCGCGGGGGAGCGTGCGCTCGTCACCCTTGAAAGCAGTCCCGCTGGCGGGATTATTTTCACGGAGAGCGCGGCGCATGTCGGCATTGATACAGCGCAGCTGCAAAGCGGCAGCGCGCCCCTCCTCGGCGATTTTTTCGGGCAGCTGCGCCTGACGATCGGCGGGCAAACGCTGGTCGCTGCCGAGGGGCCGTTTTGCATCCACCCCGTCATTCTACCCGCCGAGGAGACTGTCTGATGAACCCGCGCCTTCCCTCCCCACTCGCCCAAACGGCTGCCGTGCTGGATACGCGCGCGGAATTGAAATTCGCCCCCTCTGGCGTGTTCGAGGGCTATGCCGCCGTTTTCGGCAATATCGACAGCGCGAATGACCGCATTGCGGCGGGCGCATTTACGCGCAGTTTGCAAAAATGCCGTGAAGAAGGGCGCTTTCCGCCCATGCTGTGGCAACATAATGTGCAAAAACCCATCGGCATGTGGCAGGCCATGCACGAAGACAGTCATGGGCTTTATGTCAGCGGAAGATTGTTCACGGATGATATCGCACAGGCACGCGAAGCCTATGCGCTTTTGAAGGAAAACGTGGTCAGCGGACTTTCTATCGGCTATCGCACCGTTCAATCCACGCGGGACGCCACAAGCGGCGTGCGGCTTTTGACGGAGCTGGATTTGCTGGAGGTCTCTATCGTCACCTTTCCGGCGAACGAGCGGGCGCGCATCCGCGCCGTAAAATCCCAATTCGCCGCGGGGCATGTCCCCGCCGAAAAAGATGTGGAGGCCGTCCTGCGCGATGCAGGGTTCAGCCGCAAACAGGCCAAGGCGCTGATGGCGCATGGCTACAAGGCCCTCGCCGCGCGCGACGCGACGGAGGGGGACGGGGCAGAGGACGACGGCCTTGCCGAGATGATCGGCGAGCTTGCCGCGCGCCTGCGCCGACTGACGTAATACACAATCCCCCTCACCCGAACAAAAGGATTATGCCATGACACAGGATGTCCGCTCGGCCGTCTACGACCTCGGCCGCGCTTTTGAAGCCTTCAAGGAAGCCAACGACCAGCGCCTGCGGGAAATTGAACGCCGCGGCGCCGCCGACCCGCTGACCGATATGAAAGTCAACCGCCTGAACGGCGAGATCAGCCGCGCGCTTGACGCCGCCGATGCCGCCAAACGCCGCGTAGATCAAATCGAAACCGCCATCAGCCGCAGCCCCGCACACGGCAGCGGCGACGAATGGAAAGAAGCCGAGATGTTCATGCTGGAGCGCAAGGGCCGTATCGAACACGACCTTGGCATCGACGGATACCGCCAGTACAAATCCGCGCTGCGCAGTTACCTGCGCAAGAACAACGCGGGCGGCGGCGTGGATGAAATCAAGGCGCTGTCGGCAGGGTCCGACCCCGACGGTGGCTATACCGTGACGCCCGACCTGTCGGGGCGCATTGCCCAGCTGGTGCGCGATACATCGCCCATGCGTCAGGTCGCAAGCGTGATTACCATCGGCACCGATGCACTGGAAGGTATCCACGACCTCAACGAAGCGACATCGGGCTGGGTGGGCGAAACCGAATCCCGCCCCGAAACCGCCGCGCCCAAAATCGGCGAATACCGCATCCCCGTGCATGAACAATATGCGGAGCCGCGCGCGACGCAAAAACTGCTCGACGACAGCCTGTTCAATGTCGAGGAATGGCTGGCCGCGAAAATCGCCGAACGTCTGGCACGCATGGAAAACGAATCCTTCGTGACCGGCAACGGCGTCAAAAAACCGCGCGGTTTTTTGACCTATGCGGCAGGCACGCCGAGCGCATCGGGATTTTCTGTCATCGAACAGGTATTGTCGGGCGGCAGCGGCGATTTCGCCGATGAAAACCCCGGCGATGCGCTCATCAGCCTTGTCTATGCGCTGAAATCGGCCTACCGCGAAAAGGCTGTTTTCATGATGAAAAGATCGACGCTCGCCGAGGTGCGCAAACTCAAGGACGGCAACGACAATTATATCTGGCAGCCTGATTTTCAAATGAAACAGGGCGGCACGCTGCTCGGCTTCAATGTGGTCGAGGCGGAAGACATGCCCGATATCACCGCCGGCAGCCTGTCGATTGCCTTCGGCGATTTCAGCGCCGGATACCAGATTGTCGATCGTCAGGGTATCCGCATCCTGCGCGACAGTTTCACCGCCAAACCCTACGTCAAATTCTATACGACCAAGCGTGTCGGCGGCGATGTGGTGAATTTCGAAGCCATCAAGCTGATGAAATTCGCCGCCAGCTGATCGGGCGAATACCTCTCCCCCGCATGCGCCTTCGGTGACAACCGCTGCGCCGCATGCACCGGAAGGCTGCGCCCTTGCGCCGCCCCCCGCGCATCTGCCGGATATATGCCGGCAGAACGGCGCGCCTTCCGGTTTTCTTTTTATACGAAAGGACGACTTTTATGCACGACATCATCCACAATATCGGCGTATCGCAAATTGCCGCGCCGCAAACCGTGACCAGCGGGCCGATTGTCAGCGAAACCATCGACATGCAGGGCATCGGCGCACTGGCCGTTGCCGTCATGCTAGGCGATACGGCGGATACGCTGGGGCCTTCGGTCTATCTTGACCTGAAAATCGAACACGCCGATGACAACGGCGCGGGCGCGCCCGCCGCATTTAGCGCCTGCCAAAGCGGCGATGTGAAGCCTGACATGGCGGTGTCCAACGGGGTTTTCAAACGCGTGGACAGCAACGCCGAGGCGGATATGCGTTATGCGGTCGAATACAGCGGCGGCAAAAGATTTGTGCGCCTTACCGCCGCGCCGCAGGGCCTGACCGACGGTATTCAGCTTGCCATGCTGGCGCTGGCCGCCAATGCCGCGCAAAAGCCTGTTGATAATGCCTAGACCGCATCACGACTGACCGCCTCCTGCCTCCCCTTCGCGGGCGGGGTTGCATCTTGCCGCCCCGCCCGTTCTTTTTGCCCGCTGCGTATCAACGGAGAAACCCATGACCACACCCGCCTATCATCTGGTGGAAACCCTGCCCGCAGGGGCGGAGGCGCTGACGCTGGAGGAAACGCGCCTGCACCTGCGCATCAGCCACGATGCCGAGGATGCGCTGATTGCCGGATTGATCGCGACCGCGCGCATGGCCTGCGAACAGGCGACGGGTTTGTCGCTGATCAACCGCGGATATAGCTTATGGCTGGATTGCTGGCCCGGGCAGGAAAGCCGCGGCTGGTGGGACGGCGTGCGCGAGGGGGTGCGCAGCATCGTGCCGCAGGCGGTGCTGCTGCCCCGCCCGCCGCTATGCAGCGTGGAGGGGGTTTATATTTACGATGCCGCGGGCGTGCCCGCCACATTTCCGCCCGCGCATTATTACGCCGATACGCTGCGGCGCCCGGGCAGGCTGTTGCTGCAAACGGGCATTGCCGCGCCCGCGCCCGCACGCATCGCAAACGGCATCGAAATCCGCTATACCGCCGGTTTCGGCGCCGCGCCGCAGGCCGTGCCGGCCATGCTGCGGCAGGGCATGAAGCAGCTGGTCGCCTATTTGTACGAAAACCGCGGTGATGCGCCGGAGCGCGCGCTGGAGCTGTCGGGCGCGGGTATTCTTTTTCGTCCTTTTCGCATGATGAGGCTGGCATGACACCCCGTATCGGCGCCATGCGCCACGCGCTCAGACTCCAAGAAGCACATAAAGTCCCCGATGGCGGCGGCGGCTGGCATACCGTCTGGCAGGATGTCACCATGCACCCGCTGGTATACGCCGCAATCGAAGAGCTGGGCGGCGGAGAAAGCTTGCGCCAGCGGCGGCGCGATAGTGACATTTCCTATCGTCTGCACATCCGCACGCGCGGGGATGTAGTTACGGGCATGCGCCTGACGGATACAACGGCCAAAACCGTTTACGAGATTATATCCGTCCGGCAAGCGCAAAGCGGGGAGAGCTGGCTGGAGCTGGCCGCGCTGCGCCGCCCGCTTTAGGCCGCTTGCGGTTTTGCAGCGGGCAGCGCAAAATACCCGCATGATGTTTTTCGTTTTTATTCTGCTGATCTACGGCATGGGCCTTTTCCACCGTTTCGAACACCGCGCGATGATTGCGGATTTGCGCGCGCTGCTGCCGCTGCTGCCGATGGCGGGGGAGCCGCCCGCGCCGCATGACTGGCGGCGCTGCGGCGGCACCGATGCGAAGCCGCTACTGAAACGTGCTTTCAACCCCCGCGGGGCAGCGGCGGCACTGCGCTATGCCATGCCCGTCTTATTTGCGGCGGTGATGTTGATTGTGCTGCAGGCTTATGTTTTTGCGGCGTGTTATATCGCGCTTTGCGCCGTCAAGTGGTTTGCGGTATCTGCCGAACTGGCGCCGCGCGATGACAACACGAAAGATAGCAGCAAAGGCCGCTATACCCTGCGCCTGGGCACATGGACATTGCTGGGCGAGGATATTTAAACCAGCGGCGCAGGCATCAAAAAAACGGGGTTACGGCTGGCCGTCTTTTTTATCCTTGGCGTCAGCTTCCGGCGCTGCATCTTTGGCGGTGTTATCCGCTGCGGGGGCGTCGGCGGGTTTATCATCTGATTTTGCGTCGCCGGAGGCAGGGGCGTCACCTTTTTGCAGATCGCCAAGACCGTCGGGATCATGCGGCGTGCCGGCATCGCCTTCTTGCGGCGCGGGGGTATCGGCAGCAACGATTTCTTCGGGCAGCGGGCCAAGGTTACGCGGATCTACCGGTGTCCATTCGGCAATTTCGCGGTCGGCGATTTCGACGTCGTTGTAATCCAGTTTGCTGCGGACCTGTTCGGCCATTTTGTCGGCAACCTTGCCAAGACGCGGGTTGCCACGGCTGCGCGCGGCGATGCGGAACCATTTATACGCGGCGACATGGTCGGGCTTGATATCGAAGGTTTTGCCCTTGCTACCCTGATACATGTGCATCGCGTAGAAAAACGCGGAGGTTTGGTGCCCCAGCTTGGCGGCGCGTTCAAACCACAGAATCGCGAGACGCGTATTGACCGGCACGCCGTCGCCAACCTGATACAGCGTCGCCGTTGCCAGCATGGCGTCCGCGTTGTTGCGCATTGCGGCGCGGTGATAGAGCATGAAGGCCTCGGTCGTGTCTTTGCCGACGCCGTGACCTTCGGCATACATGTTGCCCAGAAGAACCATGGCGCGCGCATCGCCCTGTTCGGCAAGCGGGCGCAGCTGCGCGATGGCGCGGCGCCAGTTTTTATTGTCGTAGGATTTCTTGCCTTCAAGAAAATCTGCCATGGCCGCAACCGGCAGCGCGATGACAAAAGCCATGACCAGCATCAATACCTTGAAACGCATAGGAACCCCCGTCCGGACGCATGCAGGGCGGCGCGCCGGAGAAATATGTGTGAGATGAAGAATCTGAAAAGCGCCCTTTTTTAAGAATAAGCTTTTTAGCCGTTTTTTTCAAACCCCGCGCCACACCGGATTGAAACACGGGCGTGTCGGCGTATCCTGCCCCCCAGCGAGAGGAACTTTATGACGAGCGAGACGTTCTGGCACCTGCAATCCGCGCTTTACAGCAAATTGAGCGCAAACACCGCCCTCTGCGGACTATTGGCGGCGGGCAGCGCGGGTATTTACGATGACGTGCCGCGCGATGCGGCTTTTCCCTATATCGTCATCGGCGATATGTCATCCTTCAGCGAGGATACCCAGCAAACCCATGCCGAAGATGTGCGCATGACCCTGCACGTCTATAGCCGCAGCGGCGGGCAGCGCGAATGTAAACGCATCATAGATGCGGCAGCCGACGCACTGGAAGACGGCGCGCTGAATATCGCAGGGCATATCGCCGTACTGTGCCGGCGCCTGTCTGTCAGCTGTGCCCTGATGGCGGATGGCGAAACGCGGCAAGGGTTGATGGAATACCGGCTGATTGTCGAGCGTGTGATTTAAGCAAAATCAACCCCCAGAGAACGGAGAACCCCATGACCAGCCAGAAAGGCCGCGACCTGCTTTTGAAAATCGGCGACGGCGGCGAAGATGAAATTTTTACCGCCATCGGCGCCGCGCGCAGCGTCGCGATGACCGTGAACAACCAGCCCGTCGATGCGACCAGCATGGCCGACGGCGGCGTGCAAAACCTGAACGCGGCGGCAGGCGTGCAAAGCCTGAGCCTACGGCTGGAGGGCATTTTCAAGGACAGCGCCGCCGAAGAATTGCTGCGCACCGTTGCGTTTGATCGCACGGCGCGGCATTTCCTGCTGCAATTTCCGAACGGCGACAGCTATAGCGCGCCGTTTGTGGTTGAAAGCTATATGCGCGGCGGCAATCACGACGGACTTGAAACATTTGGCGTCACGCTGCTGCGTGCGGGCGCAGGCGTGTTCGGCGCGGCGGGCACGCCATGAACCATCTGCCGTACCTGACATTACCCCTGCCCGCCGGAAGTCTGCCGCTGAGCCCCACGCTGGCGCTGGTCGAGGTGATGGAGGCGGAGGCCGGAAGCCTTTACGCCCTTGCTGCCGATGTGCTGGCGGCGCGCGCCAGCCACGGGCAGATGCTGCGGCTGCTGGCTGCCGTTTATCGCCATGCAGGCTGCGCCCTTGCGCCCGCAGCGCTGGAAGATTTTCTGATGACCGTGAATGTGGCAAAAACCGTCACCGACATTCTGGCCGCGGTTTTAACACCGCTGTCGCGCATGGATATCGCGCAGGAGTTTCCGCGAGCGGGGGAGCCGCCGGCCGCGCGGCGCGGCAGCTGACCCTGCCGCGTTTGCGCGGTTTTTTTATGGGTGTGCTGGGCTGGACGCCCGACACCCTGCGCCGCGGCGCAAGCCTGCAAGACCTTGCCGAAGCCTATGGCGCATGGCGCGACCATCACGGCGCGGCGCCACCCGATGTGCCTGCCGCCGCGTTTATGCACGAAATGCTGACGCGGTTCCCCGACAAGCATCACAGACCGAAAGAAGGTGAAACGTCATGGACAGCACCCGCGACACCGAAAACCTGACCCGCGCCATGGACGACATGCAAAAACGCAGCCGCCAGCTGGGCGACAGCCTGCGCGCACTGGCCGATGAAGGCTTGGGCAGGCTGGGCCGCGCCGTGCAGCAGCAGGTCGGCAGCGCATCCGGCGCGCGCGGCGGTAGCGGCAGCGATGCGGGGAGCATCGCCGCGCAGGAACTGGCACGTGTGCTGCGCGCTGAAATGGCCGAAACCCTGCGCCAGGTTCTGACGCCGCAAGCAACGCGCGAAGGCGGCGGCATCAATATCGTCGTGCATAACAACACGGCAGCGCAGGTCGGCGTGCGCGAAAGCACCGATGCCTTTGACCGCCGCACACTGGAAATCACCATTGACCAGATGGTCGCGCAGTCGCTGGCGCAGGGGCGGCAAACGACATCGGTACTGCAAAGCCTGTTCGGGCTGATGCCCTCGCTGGTCGGACGTTAAGCATAAGGACACACCACATGACCGCCCTTCCCGATATCGTCTGGCCTGAAACATTGCCGCAATCGCCGCTGCTGGATGGCTGGCAGGAAACGCTGGCCGACAATGTGCTGCGCACCGCCATGGAACAAGGCCCGCCCAAACTGCGCCGCCGCGGCAGCGCCGCCAGCGGCAAAATGACCGTTCATTTTCTGCTCAGCCGCGATGATTGCGCGCTGGTGGATGATTTTTATCAAACGGCGCTGGCGGGCGGTATCAAGCCGTTTGCCTTCACGCATCCGCGCCGCACGCAAGCGGTTGCATGCCGTTTTGCCGCGCCGCCGGATTATACAGCGGCAGGCGACGGATTTTTCCGCGTGCGCCTGTCGCTTGAGATTCTGGCAGGAGAAGCCGCATGAGCCGTACCCTGACGGGCGAAACCCGCGCCGCCCTGCACGCGCCGCAGACGGATGAAATTTTTACCGTACTGCTGACCATCAGCCATCCGGATATGCCGGAGGCCATCCGCGTGTGCAGCGGCGGGCGAAATGTGACCAGCCGCGGCAATGATTTCATCGCCTATCCTTTTTCGCTGCACCTGCCCGAGGACGAGGAAGGCCGCAGCCCCCGCGCACGCCTGAGCATCGACAACGTGGAGCGGCAAATTGTACAGGCCGTGCGCAATCTGACATCATCGCCGTTTGTGACGATTGAAATCATCCGCCATGCCGCGCCAGACGTCGTGGAAGCGCGGTTTGACGATTTCCGCTTCACCAACATCACCTATGATTCGCAGGCCGTGGAGGGGGATTTGACCGTCGAAGACTTCACCGCGGAGCCCTATCCGGCGGCCTGTTTTTCGCCCAGCCTGTTTCCGGGGCTGTTTTAGCGGGAGTTAAATCACTGGAATCGCGATTTGAATCCCCGAACTTAACCCTTCGTTCAATTTTCTTATGGTAAGATGAGAAAAATAGGGTTAAGCTGTTAAAAATCAGTTAAGAATCTCGGTTCTCGTTGATGCTTTAACACTTGCCCATAGGCAGGCTAAGGGGGCTATACAATGAAATCACAGTTCGTCGGCGGTGGGCAAACCACAGGTTTTGATGATTACCTTTGCACCTCTTTGGGGTGCGTGGCCATCGACAGCCGCCATGGCGTCAGCGGAAATGACCGCAAGAGCATTCAGGCCATGCAGGATTTCGCAGCAGCCAACCCCGACAAAGTCAACACCGCGCGCCTGAACGCCTGGGCTGAAAAAGTTTTCTCCGCCGATACCAGCATCAAACCGGCGACCACCAACCGCACCAAGCCCGGCATGGGCGGCGGCATGTAAGCCACACGGATTTAAGTTTCAAAAAAACCCGCCCGACCACGGCGGGTTTTTTCATGCGCGTTTCGCGCCCCGCCAGCTGCAAGGAGACACCTCTCATGCCCGTCCCGATATGGGCGGGGCGGTATATCGGACTGCCTTTTCGTGACCACGGACGCGACCGCAGCGGGCTGGACTGCTGGGGTCTTGTACGGCTGGTGCTGGGGGAGCAGTTCGGTATCGCCCTGCCGTCGCTTGCCGCGGAATACGAACATACCCTCGCGCTCGACGATATCAGCGGCGTCATCCGCCGCCAGATACCGATGTGGCAAAGCGTGACCGAAGGCACGGAGCGCTGCGGCGATGTCGTGGTGCTGCGGCTGCACGGCCTGCCGCTGCATGTCGGCGTGGTGCTGGGCGATGGATACATGCTGCACGTCGAGGCCCGCATCGACAGCGCCATCGAAAAATACGACCAGACCCGCTGGAAAGACCGGATTTACGGATTTTACCGCCACCGCGGCATCTCCGCCGCCACAGGCGCAACAGGACAGCGCACATCACCATGACATCAAACACCTTGAAAAAAGCACACGGCGATAACGGCATCGCGGTGCGCCTGAGCGCGCATCCTTTTGCGCCGGAGCGTACAAACGCGCGCCGCCGTGCAGGTGAAAGCGTGGCGGAAATCGTCGCCGCCTGCGGCATCGCGCCCGACGTCACTCCCTATGTGCATGCCTTTATCGACGGGCATCATATCGCGCGTGAAAACTGGGCGCGCGTGCGGCCGCGCGCGGGCACGACATTAACCCTGCGCATGGTGCCGATGGGCGGCGGCGGCGGCAAAAATCCGCTACGCACCGTTTTGTCACTGGCGCTGGTCGCGGCAAGCCCCGTGATTGCAGGGGCCATTGCCGGCGCACTGGGTGTGGGCGCACAGGCGGCGTTTATGGGCATCAGCGCCGCGCGGCTGATTACGGCGGGGGTAAATATTGCGGGGCGTCTGGCGCTGAATGCGCTGGCCCCGCCCGGCAAGCCGCGTTTCGGCCTTGGCCAGAAGGAAAGCCCGACGCTGTTTTTGCAGGGCGCACGCAATCAGGCCTATCCGTTTGGCCGCGTGCCGCGCCCGCTGGGCCGCCACCGTTTTATGCCGCCGCTGGGCGCGATGCCCTATACGGAAACGGTGGGCAATGACCAATATCTGCGCATGATCTTTATCTGGGGGTATGGCCCGCTGGATATCAGCGACCTGCGGATTGGTGAAACCCCGCTTTCGGAATTTGACGGCGTGGAAATTGAAACCCGCCACGGCTGGCCGGACGACGCGCCGCTGACGCTTTACAGCAACAGCGTGATGCAAAACGATATGGAAGCCGTGCTGCGCGAAGAAAGCGGTTATATCGTGCGCACCACCGAAACCGAAGCGGACGAAATATCCGTTGACCTAACCTTGCCGCGCGGTCTGGTTGCCTTCAACGGCAATGGCCATAAAATTGCCACCGGCGTCGAGGTTGAGGTGCAATACAGCCCCGCCGGCGAAAACAGCTGGAGCGCGGCAAGCGGCAGCTATACGCCGCTCGAGGCACGCACCGTCACGCTGCCCAGCGCGCCTGCGGCTTACAAAAAAATCGGCATCACCTACGTTGCCACACGCACCGACCGTATCGTGATGGACGCGGCAAGTGGCGCGCTGAAAGTTTTGCAAGGCAGCGTTTACCGCATCGGTTTTGATACAAACGTGCCGGAGCCGCCCAAAGTGCCGGAGGGTTATTTGCGCATCGCGCAGGTGGAGCGGCGGTCGGATGACGGCAGCATGATTCCGGAAGAGCGCATCACCGATGACCGGCAGCCGCAACAAGGCCGCTTCGGCGCGGATACCGATTTCACGGCAGGGGTATCATTTAGCGCGAACCGCGTGAACATCGCGGCGGGCAGCTTGCGTTATCCCGGCTTTAGCCTCAGCGCCAAGCAAAGCAGCGCCGTGCGTCAAAGCATCAGTTTCCGTGTGCCGCGCGGGCGATATGATGTGCGCCTGCGCCGCCTGACGCCCGACAGCGACGATGACCGCACGTTCAATGATACCGTGTGGACGGCGCTGCGCACCGTGCGCTATGCCTATCCCGTGCGCATGCCGGGGCTGGCGATGACAGCCTTGCGCATCAAAGCCACCGACCAGCTGAACGGGATTCTGGACAGGTTCAACGGTATTGTCGAATCCATCCTGCCCGACTGGAACGGCAGCGCGTGGGTGTTGCAGCCGACATCCAACCCCGCATCGCTATACCGCCATGTTTTGCAGGGCAGCGGCAATGCCCGCCCGCTGGCCGATGGCCGGATTGACATCAGCCGCCTGCAGGAATGGCACGATACCTGCGCTGCCGCAGGCCGCGAATTCAATGCGGTTATCGATTACGACACGTCCCTGCGCGAGGTATTGCAGGATATCGCCGCCGCGGGCCGCGCATCACCATCGCTGACCGACGGGAAATGGAGCATCGTCGAAGACCGCCCGCAAAGCGTGCCCGTGCAGCATTTCAGCCCCCGCAATACATGGGGGTTTCAGGGGCGCAAGGCGTTTGACGAAGTGCCCAATGGCCTGCGCGTGCGTTTTATCAACCGCGCCAAAGACTGGCGGCAGGACGAACGTCTGGTTTTCCGCGACGGCATCACGGCGGAAACCGCGCAGCGCTATGAAACCATCACCCTGCCCGGCGTTACCGATGCGCAGCAGGCCTGGCGTGACGGCAGGTATCATCTGGCCAGCGCCATCCTGCGCCCTGAAACCTATACGTTTTGCTGCGATATCGAACATATCGTTTGCACGCGCGGCGATCTGGTGCGCTTCAGCCATGATGTGCCGATGTTTGGCCTGGCCAGCGCGCGGATTGCCGCCACCCTGCCCGCCGCCGAAAATCCGGCGCAGATAGGCAGCCTGACGCTGGATAGCGCCATCGATATGCAAGCCGACAAGAACTACAGCCTGCGCGTGCGCCGACAGGATGGCAGCGCCGTGGTTCTTTCCCTTGAAACCGAAGAAGGCCTGCAAACCACCCTGCGCCTGTCTGCGCCGCAAACGCCCGAGGCACTGGGGATCGCCGCGGGCGATCTGGCGCTGTTTGGCGAAAGCGGGCAGGAAAGCGTGGCACTGGTCGTGCGCGGGATTGAACCCATGGGGGATCTGGCGGCACGTATCACCTGCGTGGATGCCGCGCCCGCGATTCATGCCGCGGATAAAGGCGCTATTCCCGCCTTTGCAAGCCAGATAACCGTGCCGGTGGAGCTGCGCCGCCCGCCAGCGCCGCAGGTTGGCAGCCTGAAGGCGGCTATCAGCCGCGCAGGCGATACAGAGGGGGCAGCGATCAGCCAGCTCTCGCTGACGCTGGCAGCGCATGATTTTCCGCGCCCGCTTACGCTGCGCGCCGATATCCGTGCCAAGGACGAGAGTTTTTTCAGCCCCGCCGATATCATCCGCACCCATGACGGCCGTGCCGTGATTGAACGTCTGAGCGAGGGGGAAACCTATGACCTGCGCCTGCGCTATATCACAGACAGCGGCGTTTTTTCACCGCCGCTGCTGATTGCAGGATACCGCATCGATGCGCTGGGGCCGGATGCGCCCGCCGTTGATGGATTATCGCTGAATATCATCGGCAGCACGGCCTATATCAGCTGGCCTGCAGCGGCTACGGCGGGGCTGAGCCATTATATCCTGCGTTTCAGTCCGCTGCTGACAGGGGCGGCATGGAACAGCGCGATTGACGTGGCGGCGCATATTCCCGCAGGCACAACCGCGCTGAGCGTTCCCGCCGCCGTCGGCAGTTTTCTTTTGAAGGCCGTAGACATCCGAGGCCGCGAAAGCGATGCGCCCGCTATTGCGATATCCGGCGTCGCCGGACTTGCGGGATATAACGCGGTTGAATCTGCCGTTGAATCCCCTGCCTTTGACGGGCCGCATACAGGCACCGCTATATCCGGCGGCACGCTGCAGCTGGCGGAAAGCCAGACAGAAGGCATTTATACATTCGATAACATCATTGATCTTGGCGCGGTTTACACATCGCTGGTCAGCGCGGATATTCTGGCGGGCGGTATCGACCGCGCCGAAAGCTGCGATGACTGGCCCGACCACGACAGCGTCGAAAACCGCGATGGCAGCACAGACCCTGCGCGCTGGCGGTTGCGTTTGCAAATCCGCACCACGGCGGACGACCCCGCCGCCAGCCCCGTGTGGTCGGCATGGCAGGATGCGGCGCTGGGCGAATATACGGCGCGGGGCTTTGCCGCGCGTTTGCTGCTGGAATCGGATAGCCCGACAGTGACGCCAGTTGTGAGCCAGCTGGGCTTGCGCGTTGATATGCCCGATAGACGCATTGCCCTGCGCGGTCTGATATCCGATGCGGCGGGCAGCGCGGTCAGCTTCACGCCTGCTTTTCGCACCGCCCCCGCCATCGCGATCACCGCGCAAAACATGCAAAGCGGTGATTATTACACGCTCACCGATATCACCCCCGCCGGATTTTTGATCCGGTTTTTTAATGCGGGCGGCAGCGGCATCGTGCGCGATTTCGATTACATCGCCCAAGGATATGGCGAAGAGCTTTCAACCTAAGGAGTATGAATATGTCACAGGCAAGCCCGACCATCGGCGCGGGGAAAAGCGGCCTTGTTTACAGGCAGGAAGACAACGACGGTAAAAAAGCCCTGCTGACGCAGCACAAGGGCGCCGCTGCCCCCGCCTATGCCGAAGCCGGCACGATATGGCTGGATGACAGCGCGACACCCTGGCGTTTGAAAATATTCGACGGCAGCGACTGGATTGTCATGGGCGCGCTGCATGCGGGGAATAATTCGTTTTTGCCGTATCACGGTACATCGGCGCTGCGGCTTTGCGCCTTCGCCGCCGATACGGGCGATGTCAACGCCTGCGCCGTCAGCCCCGTCCCTGCGCCGCCGCAGCATCAAAACGGTCAGATGGTGGTTTTAATTCCGGCGCATGACAACACGGGCGCGGCAACGCTGGCGCTGGGCGGGCTTGAGGTTAAAAATATCGTCACCGATGACGGCAGCGCACTCGCCAGCGGAAACTTGCGTGCGGGGCGCGCCTATTTGCTGATTTACGACGGCGCGCAGTTTGTGGTGACAAACCCTACGCGCGAGACCGGCCTGCCCGCAGGCAGCATCATTGCCTGCCACTATGCGGCGTATAACACCTATGCGAGCCTGACGGCGATGATCCCGCACGACAATACAGTGCCGCAGGCGGGCGAAGGCACGGAGATCCTGAGCATCACATTAACCCCGCAAAGCGCATCGAGCCGTGTGCGCCTGCGGTTTTCAGGGTTTTGTACGGCATCGGGTAAATTTCCGGCAACGGCGTTTTTGTCCATCGATGGCGGCGCGGCCGTGCAGGCCGTAACAGCGCTGGGCGACGATGCATCGCAAACGCTGCATCTGGGATTCGAATTCGAACACAGCCCCGGCGATACCGCCGCCCATACCTATAGCGTGCGCGTCGGGCCGGGCGGCAGCGGCAGCCTGCGCATGAACGGCAGCGCCAGCGCACGGCTGTTCGGCGGCGCGGCGGCGGCGACGCTTTGCGCCGAAGAAATCAAAGGCTGAGGAGCAGGCACGCATGAGCATGGAAACCCTGCCACTGCTGACCTTGCCTGTGACGCTGATTGCGCATCTGGTCGGCACGGTCTGGTGGGCGGCATCGCTGAGCCGCCGCGTCGATTACATCGAGAAATGGATCGCCCACCACGAACATACCGCCGAGCGTCTGGCGGCACTCGAACAGCGCATCGACCATCTGCACGACGGTATCCAGCGTATCGAGCTTTTTTTACATCAGCGCAGCTAACCGCCACATCACAAGGACGCCATCATGAATCATTTTTTCATGCCGCGGGGTATTCGCAACAATAACCCCGGCAATATCCGCCTGTCGCCCACGCGCTGGCAGGGACAAAAAGACGTGCAGCTGGATACGTCATTTGTCGAATTTACAGCGCCTGTCTGGGGCCTGCGCGCGGTGATGCGGCTTTTGCTGACGTATCACGTCAAATACGGTTTGGATACGGTCGAAAGCATCATCAACCGCTGGGCGCCGCCGCACGAGAACGCGACGGATCATTATATTTACAGCGTCGCCCGGCATATCAAAAAGTCACGCCGCGACAGGCTGGATATATTCGACCCCGCCTTGATGATTGCGCTGTGCGAAGCCATCACGCGGCATGAAAACGGCGCCCCGCCCGCAGGGGAGCCGCCGTTCTGGTACGCGCCGGCGCTGTATGCCGAGGCAGCGGCGATGCTGCCGCAAATATCAACCCCTACCCCTGACAGAAAGGCGAGAACATGAAAAAGTTTCTGGATTTCCTGCTGGCGCGCGCGCGTGAAAGATCGACCTGGCTGGGGCTGGTATCGGTGGCGACGGCGCTTGGGATTGTGCTGAGCGAATTTCAGATCGAGGCGGTGATTGCCGCTGGCATGTCGCTGGCTGGCGTCATTACCGCCTTCACCGGCGATGACAAAGACGGCGGCAATACCGGCGGCGGGGCACCGGCATGAGCGGTTGGGCAGCCGTGCTGACGATTGCCCTGCTGGTCGGGGCACTCGGCGCCGCCGCATGGCGCGGCGGGGCGGCATCCGAAAGGCAAAAGCGGGCGGAGGAGAACAGCCATGGCAGTTTTAAAGCGCATGCTGTGCGCGATCGTCTGCGGCATGATGATGATTTTGCAAAGCGGGTGCGCGCACGTTTCACCCGCTAGTTTTTGCGCGCTTTATATCCCCGTCTATACAAGTGCGGAGGACAGCACGGAGACACGTGCGCAGGCAGATAGCAACAACGCTGTCTGGCTCGCGCTTTGCACGCGCGAGGGGACGGATTAAATACCGCCGTAGATGGCGTGGTGCTGCATGACTTTGAGCAGCGTGCGTTCCAGCGTTTTGTGGTTACCGCGCGCCGCGTGGTCGCGGGCGGTCTGGCCGCGGCCATCTTCGGCCAGCACATCAATACCAGCGGCAATCAGGATGCCCGCCATCTGCATGTCGCCGCGTGCCGCCGCGATATGCAGCAGACCCTGCCCCGTCAGGCGGTCGGTCACATCGATATTCGCGCCCTGTGCAATCAGGTACGCGGCCATATCGGCATGGCCCTGCTGTACGGCGCAGAAAAGCGCGGTGTAGCCGAAGGGATGAATGGGCGCATCAAGCAGCGCGCCCGCCGAGAGCAGAAACTGCGCCATATCGATTTTGCCAGCGGCGGCGGCTTCGTGCAGCGGACGGCGGCCTTCGTCATCGGCGCGGTCGATATCAAGACCGGCATCGAACAAAGCTTCGACACTGAGCGTGTCGCCTTCGCGGGCGAGGTCATGCATGAGACTTTGGCCGAGAAGTCCCGCGGGGCGGGTGCGGCCAAGCAGCGCGGCCAGATCCGGCGTATGCAGATTGAAGTTATGGGCCAGAAGGTCGGTGGTGACAGTGGGAGGCGTCATCGCAAGCTCCTTTCGTCTTCACGGGCGAAACACTATATCTGGTAGATGGCTTTATTATACACCACAACATCGTGAATAAAAAGTTAACGACGCCTATATTTCCCCCGTTGAATCAAGGCTTTAGCTTTTCATATTTCGGCGCGTTCTGTGCAGTCAAAGCGGTGTTTCGTTATCGAATGATAAAAAATATCCGCGCCAAAGATTCCGGATTTGAATCACTTACCACGCTTTGTTCATGTAGCGCTTCGGGTGATGTCTGCCTGCCCGCACACCGTCAAAACCGGCAGGTTCCGTTTTCAAAAAATATTTTTTGAAATGCGTTTTTCGCGCCTAGCCCGGGCCGCGGCTGGCCGTACCGCCCTTGGGCTTTCGCGATTTGGATGCGGCGGCATCATCCGCACCTTTTACATGATCACGCAAAACAACATCGCGCATCGGTGCGGGCGTCATCACGGCAATCGCCATGCCGCCCATGGGCATCGCGCTTGCGGCGGCAATCATCGCTTCCTGTTTTTTGGCTTCGAGTTCGCGCAGGCTGCGCGCAAGCGCCTTGTAGCCGAGCTTTTCCGCATGTTCGCGCAGCGTGAGCCCCGCCTGTTTTGCGAAAATGTCCGCGCCGGTTTCCAGCAGGGTTTGCAGCACTTTCATGTTCTGCGCCTGAAGCGCGATGTGCAGCGGCAGTTCGCCCGATTTGTTTTTAACATTCGGATCGGCGCCGATGTCCAGAAATTCACGCACCGTATCGACATCGCCCGTTTTAACGGCGCGCGTCAGATAGGTTTCCCCTTCAAGTCCCGGTTTGTCGACTGCGCTGCCGACGCGGGCGCGGTTGAAAAAACGTTTCAGCGACATGGTGCGCTCCAGTTTTATTGACGGGTCAAAATTAAAATCACGAATGGGGGTATCTTGGGCAATCGCGCCGCGTTTCGCAACAAAAAGCATGTTTTGAGTGTCCGAAAGACACATCATGAAATTTTATTGCCCGATGTTTTGAAATATTCTTTCGAAGCGGGCGGGTTTTTCGTATTGACTCCCCTGCCCCTGCGCGTAAGCTGCTTGCATTCAAGAAACGACAAGGCCCGCCAGAGGCCGTTTTGCAAGGAGACACGCCCGTGAATTTCGGATTCAATCCCCCCGATCCCGATGCCGTCAAAGAGGCGATGAACCGCCTGAAAGATGTTTTCGCGAAAGCCGCCGCCGCCGATACGGGCAGCGCGCAGCCGCTGTTCCAGAAACTGAGCGACAGCTTCAACAACGCCGTTGATGCCGCGCTTGACCTGCAGGACAAAAACCCCGGCATGGATCCGCGTCAGGCGATGATGCAGCTGATGCCGACCCTGATGCAGGTACAATCCTCGATGAACCGCCTGCAGCAGGCCGCGCGCACCAATCCGCAGGCCGCCGAAGCGCTGCAAGAACTGATGACCGATATGCGCAGCGAAATGAGCGCGCTTCTCGGCGGCATGCCCGGTTTCCCCGGTCAAGGCCCCGCGACGCCGCCCAAGCCGCCGGCACCGCCGAAAGGCCCCGCGCCGCGCAAACCCGGCCGTGACGGTTCGCATGACTTGTAATCACGCTGCCGCAGCGTGATAAAAGAAAAAGCCCCTGTCCCCATTGCGGGCAGGGGCTTTTTTCATGGATATAAACGCGCGGATAGGCGCTTGACCGCGCGGTGATGGCGCGGGATTATGCAGCGCAGGAGAAAACGGACATGGTGCAAATTCGCAAACAAGGCAACAAGACCACGTGGGTTTTGGAAGAGGACAGCCTGTCCGGCCGTCTGGGCGAGCTTGGCAAAATTTTCAACTACCACAGCCGCGAAGAAGGTGACCGCATGGATATCCGCTTCATGGCAGAAACGCTGGCCATGCAGACGGAAACGCTCGCGCATATGGCGCGCCAGCAGGAAGAAGAAATCGAACGCCTGCGCCGCGTCGAGCGCGCGCTGGAAGAACTGCGCGCCGAATTCAAAGCCTATGTCCAAAAAATGGATACGCCGGGCGGCACGCTCGATAAACCGGCGATACGTCCGCCATCGGCAAAAAAATAAACGTCTTTATTGTCTAGGCCTGCAGATGACGCTGCAAATGCAGCGGCCGCAGTGCAGGCTTTTTCTGCAAGTCACGCTCTTCGATATTCGCCAGGGACAAAGCACGGCGCAGGTCTGCCGCGTTTTCTAAAAAGAATCGCACGCGCCCCTGATCGGGGTGCGGCTGTTGAAGTTCCCATGCCAGTTCGCGGGTTTCGTAAGATTCTTCGTTAAAGGTCTTATCCAGCTGTCCCATGCCGTTTGCATCTCCTTGACGTTATCAAACAATTTTACCGCCGGCGGCAGGAACGCGCGGCGGGGTGGTCTCTTAAATATCTGCGATTAAATCGTTTTCCGGCGATATCATGTCGCACGTCAGTTCGTCCTGCATCTTCAAACCCGCCCAGCGGGCGGTCATTTTAGTCTTATCCTTTGAGTGTATGCTCAATTTATGAAAAGAATCTTAAACGCCGAAAATGCCGAAAAGCCCACGAAACATTGCATTTATACGCGCTTCCGTCTATATACGCGCATGGCCCTCTTGATGGCGCGCGCGCATATCGCGCGGCTGGCGCAGGTGTTCGGGGGTATATTTTAAAAATATTTATTTCAGCATGGAGGAGATTAAAACACATGGGGCGCAAACTGGAATTCTGCCGCGACAAAGCCCTCCATACTGCCATGGAAAGTTTCTGGGCGCAGGGATATGAACATACATCCATGCGCGACCTTGCGGCCAAGCTCGGCCTGCATCTCGGTTCTGTTTACAACGCGCTCGGCGACAAGGAAAAAGTTTTTGAATCCGCGCTGAAGCTGCATTTCGACGAATACGTCCGCCCCGAGATGGAGCGTCTGGCCAGCGCCGAAAACCCGATCGCCGCGATGGATGCGCTGATGTCGCGCGTGATTGACGAATGCGACGAAGAAAACGGCCCGCGCTGCTTTATCATCAATTCTCTGCTGGAAATCACCTCCATCAACGACAGCATCAGCCAACTGCTTAAAGACTACATGTTGATGATGGAACAAAATTATGTGCTGTGCCTGACACGCGCGCGCGATATGGGCCAAATCCCAGCCAGCGCCGATGTAAACGCGCTGTCGCCTTTTTTCATGGGTGTGCTGTTTTCATTGCGCACCATGGGCAAGCTGAAAGTGCCGCGCGCGCATCTGAAGGATGTTCAGGCCTGCACGCTGCGCGCCCTCGCCGCCTGACAACAACAAGCGAAGTGAAAAGCCCCGCCGAAACTGGCGGGGCTTTTTCTTTTTGCGTGGCATTGAAAATAAAATCCGCACTCACGGCCGCGGCGGTGGGTCTTTCGGGCGCGCGCCAGGCGGCAGCGGACGGTCAAGATAATTTTGATAAAGATGCGCCATCGCTTTATTCGGCGTTTCTTCGGCCTGCACCGCGGCCAGAAGCTCCCGCACCACGCCGCCTGCGTCTTTCGCAGAGGCAAGGATCATGGCGATCATCGGCTCGTCTTTTTTATCGTGCGCGGTGCGCAGCGCTTTGTAATCCTGCCGTGCCGGATCGGCGCCGTGTTCCAGCAGTAGCGCCGCGGCGGCATGGTGGCCGCCGGTTGCTGCGCGTATCAGCGCTTCGCCATCCTTGGCATTGACATCGACGCCACCATGACGGAACAGCAGCTGCAGCATGCCGGTATGCCCGCCGTTGGCTGCCCAGCGCAGCGCGAAGTTATCGCGCGAAGCGATGTCGACTTTCTTTTCGCTCAGCAGAAATTCGGCGCGCCAGAGCTTGCCGACAAGCGCGGCATAGTGGAAATCTTCTTCCAGCTCTTTTTTCTCGCGCCCGGGCAGCCAGACGCTGCGCCAGAAACGGTCGCCCAATGTCGGCTTATACGGGTTGCGCGGTGTTGGTTTCATGCCGCACCCCCGGGGCCTTTCGGGCCTTGCTTGTCCTGCGGGTTTTTGGGACGCGGCGGCAGGCGCACATCGGGCAGGCTGGCGTGGAAAGATTCAAGTTCGGCACTGAGGTCGCGCCCCATCATCAGGCGGCCATAGGCGCGGGACGCCGCGCGGCGATCTTCGGGGGACAGGAAATCATATACCTTATCCGCCTCGTCATACCGGCCGAGCCAGATGCGTTCATCAAACAGCGTATCGAATTGCCCCAGAGCCGCCATCACCCCCGCCGCTGTCGCGCCGGTTGACGAAGGTTTCAGGAAATCGGCGGCGCAAAGGCCGGACAGGATGTCCTGCCGCAGCAGCAGCGGCATCATCCCCGCTTTGGCCGCCAGATGCAGGCCTGTTTCATCATCGCCGCTGCGCAAGTCCGCAAGACGGATACCTTGCGGCGTGCGCAGCATCAGTTTTTTCTGGCTGATCTTTTGCGCATCGCGCGCGGCGCCGTGCAGGGCCGTATACACATCAAAACTGCTTTGGGCGTGCGCCAGACGAAACGCTTCGTTGTTGTTTGCAAACAGGTCTGCACCGCTTTCGGCAAGCAGGGGCAGTAGATCCGCCTTGCCCAATACGACGGCCAGCGTCACCGGCCTGTCGTTGCGGGTGTTGAGGTTTACCTCGCCCAGGTCGATGAGATAAGGCACCATGGACGACGCGTGGTCGGACACCAGCGCCGCCTTGATAATAAATCCGTCATCCCGATCGCGCGGGGTCATGCGGGTGTTTTCGAACCAGCGTTCACCCCCGCTGGCCGTGCCGTCAAAAAGCGGGCGCACGAAATCATGGTCATACCAGAAATCCAGCCACGGAAAGCGCGCGCGCATGCGCGCCGTGGTGTCGCTGTCCGCTGTCTGCGCATCGCGGGCAATCGCCATAAGCATCGGCAACTGGCTGCCCGGTTCGGCGGCATCCGCCGCGGCAAAGGCGGCATCGTCATCGCCTGCCCGCACCATATCACCAAGGCGCGTGGCATCCAGCCGTGCATCACGGTTTTTCGTGGACCGTCCGGCATGACCGGCAGCATTAAAACTTGAGCGTTTGCCGGTCATGATTATCGCCCCGGCGCAAATCCGCCGGCCCGTGGCGGCGGGGGTGGCAGGTTGCCGGCTGGACTATCGGCGGCAGGGCCGGCTGGGACATCGTTACGCGCGGCTTTTTGGGCGGCGATATGTTTTTCAAGGACGGCGGCGGTTTCTTCCTGCCCGTTCTGGCGCGCCCATTTGAGGGCAAGACCGCCATCGTCAGGCACCGTCATGCCCTTTTGCAGCAGGAATTCAAGCACGCGTACATGGCCAAAGGCCGCCGCGACATCCAGCATCAAACCGTTGCGGGCGTTCATGTCGCTGCCTGCAGCAAGAAGCGCTTCGACTGCGTTTTTATGCCCGTTGCGGCATGCCCAGTAAAGCGCGGCATGGTCGTCCTGCGTCACATCGGCGCCCGACATCGCCAGCAGGCGCACGATATGTTCGTGTCCTTTGGAGGCGGCAATGCGCAGCGGCTCGCCATTGCGGGCGTTGAGATCAGCCTTGGCGCGGATAAGGTCTTCCATCATGCGCATGTTGTTCAGGCCCGCAGCAATGCGCACGGCTTTATCGTCCTGCGCATGCACATCGGCACCGTGCGCAATCAAAAGCCGCATGGCTTCGCGCTGGCCCGCGATAATCGCGGCGTGCAGCGCGGTGCTGCCGTCGTCATCGGCTTTGGCGCCATAGCGCATCAAAAGTTTTATGGTAGAGGTATGGCCCGCCGCAGCCGCCGCGCGCATCGGCGCCGAAGACTGGCAGCGCGCATTGGCGCCGGAGGCCAGCAAAAAAGCGGCAGACGTATCATGGCCGTGCGTGCAGGCGAAAATCAGCGCCTTTTCAACGCTGCCCGCCTGAATAACCATGCCGGTTTTGCGCAAACCATCGCGCGCGCTGTTGAAACTGCGCGTGAGGAAATTCTTGCTGTTTTTGCCGTCATGCGACGGGTCTTTACCGGACATGATCTTTTCAATGATTGGATTTTGCTTATTCACCCTAGACATAATAGGCGGGAGCGTCAATAGCCGCCACCGCAGGCAATCCGCTGTTTACAAAGAGTTTTTGAATTTTTCAGGGACGCGGCGGCGTCTGGCCGCCTTTGCGGCGCTGCGGCAAACGGAAATCATGCGCGTCCGCTTTTTGTTGCAGCGCGTCTTGCTGGCGCGCGACATCGAGCGTGCGCATCAGCGCATCGTGATGCGCCGCCTGCGCGTGTTTCCACTCTTCGGGCAAACCGTGCCACAGCTGTAAATATTCATCCTGCCGCGCGCGCCACAAAAGCGGGGAAAACAGCCAGCTTTCCGCCTTTTGATCCGAAAGGCGGTCGAGAACACTATAGCCGTGTTTGTCGGTGGACAGAAAATCCGCCGCTGTAAACGCCAGCGGTGTTTTATGAAGAAGCGCGGCCAGCTGCTCGGCTTTTCCCGATGCAATCACGCACATGAGCCCGCTTGAATCCTGCTGCCCGCCTCGCGCGCGCAGCTGCGCCAGCATATCCGCGGGATCTGCCGCCGATAGGGCGGCCCCTGCCCTTTTTTCATCCAGCACGCTTTGCGCGGCAATCGATAGCTGCACGTCCTGCAAAATCAGACGTTCGGTCTGGCGCGGGTTTTGCAGCGCGCGCGTTTCCGCCCGCTTGAGTGCGCGGGCACGGTCGCGGCGGGCATCGGCACCCGCGCGGATGGCCGCAATAACCGTTTCGGCTTCGCCATGGCTTATCGCCTCTTCCAGCACGCTTTGCGCGCCACCCGCGGCCAGCAAAACCTCCAGCGTGCGCGGCGCGTCGGCATGGGACATCTTGCGAAGCCCGCTATATAAAACCGGCGTCAGCACATCGAAAAAGTCGCGTTTATTCTCGGCAGGCATTTCGGTAAAGCGCGGATGGCGCGCGATGACTTCGACGATCGCGCCCGCCCCTTCGCGGGCGGCGGTGAAGGCAAACCATGTTAGCAGATGCGGCATATCGTCGCCGCGCGCTTCTGCGAGCGCCAGCAGCATATCTGCGGCCGATTGCGTATCCAGCACCTGAAGACCATCAGGCAGCGCGCGTTTGTCGGACAGCGTGTGGCATATTTTTTCAAGCGCAGGCCTGACATCGTCATCACGGTCCAAAAGCATTGCCGCCATGACGATATGCCCGCGCGACGCCGCGTAGGAAAGCCCCTCCGCCTTGGGCGCACCGCGTGCGATCAGCATACGCGCCATATCTTCGCTACCGGCATCAATCGCGGCGCGCAGCGGCAGGCCGTTTTTAAATGCGGCATCCGCCCCCGCATCCAGCAACTTTTCGGCCAGCGCCTGATGCCCCGCGCGCACAGCGGCAAAAAGCGCCACGTTCAATGTCAAAGGGTCATGCGCGGATTTTTGCAGGAAATGGTCGACGATGCCGTCAAAGCCGTTATAGGCCGCCAGATACATCGCCGCGTTGATACGTCCGTGCTGCTGGTGCAGGACCAGCGTTTCAAGAAGCCCTTTGCGCAAGGCTGCGTGCGGCGATTGTTCGTTTTCGGCGCGGCGTAGAACTTCGGCGGTTTCCTGACTGTCGGCTTCGGGTGTGACGCCTGCGGCGAGCAAGCGGCGCACCTGTGCAATATCCCCCTCCAGCGCGGCACGCAAAAGATTTTGCGGCGGGGTGCCGCCGTTTTTATCCTGCGCGCCGGTCATGGCTTGCGGCGCCTTGCGAGGCGGAAAGAATCTGCGGGCGGCGTCAAATCGGCGATTTCATGGCGATGCATGTCGGCGACCAGCGCCGCGAAATCACAGGCGCCCTTGGCGCGGAAATCTTCTGTTGCGGCATAAAGCTTTTCGGCTTCTTGCGGCGCGCGGTACCAAAGGGCGCTATCGAACAGCGCGGCCAGTTTGCCCTGCGCGGCCAGAATATCAAATGCACGCTGCCCGCCCGCATCCACGGCCAGAAAGTCATCGGCGCGAAGGGTTTGGCTTTTATCCGCTTTCACCGCCGACAAGACATCCCCCCACTGACCCGCCCGCACAGCCAGTTGCAAACGGGTATAGACACCGTCCGCATCCCCCGCCACGTTTTCGCGCAAATCGGTGATGTTGGCGGGCGGAGAGCCCGAGGCCGCGTATAAAAATGCCACCCCTTCGTTATCCGCCGCCAGAAGATCGTGATAAACCGCAATCGCGATAGCGGCTTTTTCGGCAGGCAATTCACCGCGCCGGCCATATTGCGCCGCAATCATGGCGGGGTGGTAAAGATTGGCCCCCTTTTCATGCAAATAATGCATGGCGGCGGGCTGACCGGAATAAAGCGCCACAAAAAACGCGCTGTTGCCCGCCCGCACGTCGGCACCCGCATCGGCAAGCGCGCGCAACGCATCCAGCCGCCCCTTGGCGGCGGCGGCAATCGCCGCGTCGTCCGTCGGCGCATCGGGTTTGTGCGTGCGGATGGCGCGTACAACACTGGCGGCGCTGTCGGCATAAAACAGGGCCGCGCGTTTGATGGTTTCGCCAAGGGTTTCGGCATCCAGCGAAAACCCGCGTTCGAAAAGCGTTTCAAGGATATCGCTTTGCCCCGCGTTCACGGCGGCATGGAAAACTTCGATGGTAAAAGGGTGCGCCGGTAAAGGTTTTTCCGGCTCGTAGGCGAGCTGATGGCGCAGAATTTCCCACTGCCCCGTCCGTGCCGAGGATTTCAGATCGAACCAGTATTTCCAAAGCGCGTCTGGATTTTGCGGTTGGTTGTCATTTCCTGCCGTCATCGTCCGCCACCCCTACCCGAAGCGCGGACGCAGGCGGAACTGTGCGCCCACATCGTCTGCCACGTTTTGCAGGCGGAAATGTTCGACCTGCGCGGCGATGGCATCCATATCTATCCATTTTTTACGATCATCGCTGAGACGGCTTTCGAGACTGGAGAGAATATCGGTGTTTTTCTTCGCCCAGTAATCCGGCGCCAGCAGGATAGCGGCGTCTTCGCGGTCGATGGCCATGTGAATAACGCTGTCGCTGTGGCGGGTTTCGGCAAAAATATCATCCATCGCAATCTGGCCGCCGCGCGTCAGGGAACGCATGACGTCTGGCAGACGCCGCGCCTTGGTGGCCAGCTGCAGACCCGTATCGCCTTTTTCGGTTGCGGTTTGCAAAAGATCCTGCGCGCGGAAATCCTGCCCGAACAGCGTATCGAAAATATGGCGGTGTTTTTCGGTGTAGGCCTGCTGCCATGTATCAAAGCGCTGACGCCATGTATCGGCGCGCGCGGTATCGTCCAGCTCGGTGAACTTCGCGGTGAGAAAGCGTTTGGCTTCGCCTTTCAGCGCGAAGGGGTCGGCGCCGGCATCGATGAATTTTTCAAGAAGTTCGGGGTATTCCTTTCCCTCCGGCAGCTTATAAGCCACCAGCATCATCAGCATCGAGAGGGATTTTTCTTCATTCTCCGCGCAGAGGTCGATGAGGCGCGTCATCATCGCGATATAGTCCTGCTTGCGGTCTGCGAATTCTTCGTCGCGGGCGTTCATCAGCATCATGATCATGATGCTGCCATGCTGGTTTTGTCCCGCCGGCAGCGGGATATCCAGAAGCGCATCGACGGCGCCATATTTCTTTTCCGTGGCCGCCATCAGCATCATGTTCGGCACAATAACCTTGTCCGGATATTCCTGCTGCAGGGCGGCGGCAAGCGCGGCTATTTTGTCTTCGGGCGCATTCTTGGCGATCCGCGCGAGGCCTTCGGATTCCGCAATACCTGCCGCCGTGCATTTTTCCAGCATCAGGATTGTTGTAGCGGGATGCCCCTGCTCCGCCGCTTTGGCAAGATAGTTGACGTAGGCCGTCGGCGTCACATCATCGCCCGCATCGTCCAGCAAGCGTTTGACCAGCGGCGCAGCATCGGCAGCGGCAATAATGCCGCCAATCAGTTCAAAACGGAAATCATCGCTGAGGGGCGCGCTGAAAGCCTGCATTTCGACGCGCGCCATATCGCCATCGAGCACGGCCTGTCGCAGCTCGTTTTCAAGCGCGGCTTGGGAAGAATTCGGATCTGAAGGCGCTGCCGTCATGTCCTGGCGTCCGTTCCTGTCGGGCCTGTGCCCATTTATTTGATTCTACAAAGAAAAGATGCTTTATCGTAAAGAGACACCTTCTTTATGTCAATCAGTCATTCTTTGTTTTAAATCAAGGGCTTGGGCGGCGCTTAAGCTTGAAACCGGCAAGCGGAATGATGTCATCGAGGGTGGCTTGTTCGGCTTTGCGCTGAATATCTTCGCGCATCTCGGCGCTCATAGCCTCCGGCGGCAGCAGGGCAAGCGCCGCGGCGAGTTTTTCAGTATGGCCTTTCCATGCGGCGGGCGCGAAGAAAGCGGCGACGTCATCGCGGCGCGCCAGCACCTCCATCACGGTTTCGCCGCGGGCGTTTTTTTGGGCAAAATCCGCGGCGGCAGGAATGGCCCTGTCAATCATCGCAAGGATGCGGTGTTCGGCGGCGTAGTGCAGGGCGGTCATGCCCGCGGCGGGGGCGTGTTCGCGCAGCTTTTGCGCATCCGGCGGCTGGCCGCAATGCCCCTGCAAAACCGCAAGATGATGCGCAGCGGTTTCGGTAGCCGCCTCGGCAATCCGCGCGGCGAGCGGCGCATCATCTGCGACCGCTGCTATAGCCTTGCGCGGATGAAGGCCTGCACGGACCAATAGTTCCAGCAGTGCGCCGTCGTCTTGCACGGCCTGCTGCGCGGCCGGATGCACCATCGCATCGGCGAAAGCGCCCGCATCGGCCCCTGCGCCCAAAAGCCAGCTGGCCATAGGCGTTTTTGCGCGGTCGACCGCCAGCCGCAGCGCTTTGTCGAGCGTGTCTTGCGAAAGAAGACCTTTCATCCGGCAGGTTTCTGTCACCCAGACAAGGGCGGGCATATTGCCGCCCAGCACAGGCACATACATAAAATCGGACAGCGCAGCCGTGACATGCGGATAGATTTTCTGAATGACCTGCAGTGGGGCGGATTCAAGCGCCGGGCGAAACAGTTCGGCATAGACCGAAGGGCCGGCAGGCAGCGTATCCAGAAGACCCGTCAAATAATCCCACACCGGCATCTGTGTATCTGCGATGGCTTTGCGCCCCGCATCCTTGAGCGTTTTGGCGTCGATATGCTGCGAATATTGCTGCTGTACCCACTGCGCCAGCATGACATCCCCGCGCGCGCAGGCCCCCGTGAACAGTGTGCGCACGGCGGAAGCACGCGCCTGTTCCGGCCGTTTATGATCTTGCCAGAGCGTTTCAAATGCCGTGGCATCACTGCGCGCCGCAGCCGCCGAGAGCGCGGCCCAGGGCAGGGCGGCGGCATCGAAAACGGGTTTATGGCTGGCGGGCTGCATAGGCTGTTCCGTCGGTTTTGGTGGTTTGAAACGCATTAAAGCGGATTTCATATTTATGTCAACGGTATTTAGGCTATACCTTTGACACATTTAGGATTTAAAACAGCGGACGGGCAGGGTACAATCATTCCGACATTTAACACCGCGGAGACATATCATGCAAAAATCGGAAATCAGCCGCCTTCAGCAATACCTGCAGGAGAAATTCGGCAACCGCAACATTCGCCTGTCCCCGCGTAAGGAAGCCGGCGATTCCGTCGAGGTGATGCTGAACGATGAATTCATCGGCGTGATTTACCGCGACGAAGACGAGGGCGATGTTTCCTACGACTTCAACATGGCCATCCTTGAAATGGATCTGCCCCCCGCAGCCTGAGCGACGAGGCAGATATGAGCGTAGCGCAGAACGAAAAACGTACAGCCCGGGAAATTTTCGACGATATCCCGTTCCCGCTGAAAATCGTGGTCGTGGTCGGCTCGCTGTTCATTCTTTATACCATCTATTATCTGATCTTTGTCGGCTTCAGCACGCGCAACAACGAGCCGCAGCCCTCTATGCTGCGCGTCATCACCAACCCCGCATCGCGCGGCGTGTTTGACCCTGCCATCGCAAGTGACGGCAAAACCAGTCTGATGACCGTGACCAATGCCTATGAAGTCGAGGGCGATTTGTTTGCCACAAACGTCGCGCTGGTTGTCAGTTATAAAAACTGCAAAACATGGGCACCGCTGGGTATTCTGTTCGAAAGCCGCCCCGAAACGCTGATCGGCCCCGATTTGAAAACGCCTGTGGCCAGCGGCGTCTGGCGCGCGGAAACAGCGGGTATTGTTTACGACCCTGCCGACGCGGGACGTGAATGGAAAGCCTATGCCTACCGCTATTTCTGGAGCGGCTCGGTACCTCTCGCACGGCTTTACAGCGTGATTGTGATGCGCACCTCCAGCAACCCGACCGATTTGAAAAGCTGGTCGCGGGAGGAGTGGGTTTTCTCTGCCAAGCCCGGCATCCCGCCAGAGCCCTTCGGCAGCATGGTGAGCGGCGCTTATCTCAACGGCCTGCATCCCGATCTCGCCAATACCTATTTCTACGCACGGCCAAGCCTTGTTTCGATTGACGGCGTTCTGGTCATGTCGCTGTCTACCTTTGTGCAGGGCAAAGATACTGTAAATAGCGTTATCCTGCTCGCCTCGGGCGACCATGGACGCAGCTGGCGTTATCTGGGCACGGCGCTGGATGAAAAAGACCTTCCGCGTATTGATGCGGGACTGGTGAGAATTAACGGGGCCTCGATTTTCGCGAAGGAGGGTGCGCTTTATATCGCCTTTGCGCTCGGCACCAAGGAAAGCGATTCAACCGGATCCTATATCTTTGCCTTTGATGATGCGAATACGGCAAAGCTGGCCGCTGATCCGAAAACAGGCGCACTGGTGCCGGTTTCACATGTCAAAACCCTGCGCCAGCCCCCCTCCAAACTGGGCGGCGGACACATGGCCTATGCAGAAACCTGCGGCAACGGCCTGGTCTTTTCTGAATCGCTGAACAACCAGCGTTTCGACCTTCTTTTCCTGCCGCGCGCACCGGTGAAATAAGCTGCAAAATAATCTTATACAATAATTGCGTTTTTTGTTTTGGTTGCGATAGCCGCTTTGCGCGGAAGGTGCGGTTTGTTAGGATACGGCATCACATTCATACCGTATCCGCGCAGGGGAGAAAACGCCGATGGCATCGCTGTATTTCAAATTCGCCGCCATGAATTCGGGCAAGTCGACGCAGCTTTTGCAGGCGCATTACAATTATTTTGAACGCGGCATGAACCCCATGGCGCTGACCGCTAAAATCGATGACCGTTTCGGCAACGGTAAAATTACCGCGCGTATCGGCCTTGATCTGCATGCGGAAACCTTTGCCACCGATACGGATGTATACAGCCTTGTGCACAAAGCGCATGAAGACAAAAAAGTCGATGCCGTCCTGATTGACGAAGCGCAGTTCCTGACGCCCGAACAGGTCATGCAATGCGCGCGTATTGTTGATGATCTTGATATTCCCGTTATGTGCTATGGCCTCAAGACCGATTTCATGGGCAAGCTTTTCCCGGGCTCGGAGGCGTTGCTGCGCTTTGCCGACAACCTTGAAGAAATCAAAACGATCTGCTGGTGCGGGCGCAAGGCGACGCATACGGCGCGCGTCACCAGCAAGGGCGATGTGGTGCGCGAAGGCGCGCAAATTGCGATTGGCGGCAACGATATGTATGTATCGCTGTGCCGCAAGCATTTCATGCGCGGCGAACCGGCGGCGCAAAAATCCGCTGAAAACACCAAAGACAAAGCGGCCGCCTGAAATTATGGCCGTTGAAATCGAGCGTAAATTTCTGGTCATCGGCGACAGCTGGCGCGAAAACGCCGAAGACTGCACGCGCTATGTGCAGGGCTATCTGTCGTGCGAACCGGAACGCACAGTGCGCGTACGCATTGCGGGGGAAAAGGCGTTTCTGACCATCAAGGGACAGCCGCCCGCAGACGCGCCGCTCGAAACGCCCGAATTCGAATACGCTATACCCAAGGCGGATGCCGAAGCCTTGCTGAAAATCTGCCTGCCGGGTGCGATTGATAAAACAAGATACCGTGTGCCGCACGAAGGCAAGGTTTTCGAGGTTGATGTTTTCGCCGGTGAAAACCAGGGGCTGGTCGTTGCAGAAATTGAATTGAGCCACAGCGCTGAAAATTTCAGCCGTCCCGCGTGGCTGGGGACAGAGGTTACCGAAGACCTGCGCTATAAAAATGCCAGTCTTTCGGTGACGCCATACAGCCGCTGGCCGAAGCCCTGACACTTCGTTTTTAACATATTATTCACCAAGCCCGATTATACTGTGGTCATGATGATTGACTGCGGGATGGTATGGAACAGATAAATACCGTTATAGAACAATGGCATGAGCGAATCGGCCCGCTGCAACAAAAAGCGGTCGAAACGCGTGGTGCCTATATGGCCGCCAGCCGCAAAATCGAAGATTTAAAAACCCCCGTGCCCGAAGGCGGCATCGCCGCGCGCACGGGCGGATATTTGCGCAAGGCTTTCGGCTATGCCTTTCGCGCGCCGGTTCTGCTTTACAAGCAAGAGCTGGCGAAGCTGGATATGCAGCGTGAACAATTCACGCTCGACAGTTTCATCACTGATACGACATCGCGTCTTTGCGCCGAAATAACCCCCGCACTGGCAAAGACAGCACCGCAGGAAGCGGAAAAGATAACCGCTTTGCAAGATGCGCTGAGCGCAGGACTGACGGCGCGTAAAAAATCCGACTACGCCATCATTTCCTGCGAACAGGCCGCAAACAATATCCAGTGGGCGAATAACAAATACTATTTCAATGCGCTGCAGCGCTGCCAGAACAGCGCGCGCAGCCTGCGCGATACCAGCGAAGCCATTAAAGAATTCAACATCCAGCTGGAAAAAGCGGATTTTGTATCAACATCCGCAGCGCAGCGAAAAAACTTCGATGATGTCGCAGATGTGGAGTTTGGCAAATTCGGCCCTGAATTCAGCGGCAGCAATAACGCTAAATTCAACGCAGCCCGCCGCCGGCTATCGGACCAGCGTGCAGAGATGTCGCAATCCATAGATAATTTGCGGACCGATCTGCTCGACAGCCTGAGCGCGGCTGCCGACAAACTGGGCATCAGGACAAAAGCCTTCGATAGCCTGATTACTGCTGCACACCAGCGCATCAAACCCGCTGCACCAACGGTTTCCGGCGCCGCGCCCAAATCGGATTTCTAACGCGAAAACCCTCTATTACGCGCGATGCGCGCTGACAAAAGGCTGCGAGCCGCGGCTCTCGGCGATTGTCAGGCGTCGAGGTTTTGGACTTCGAGGGCGTGTTCCTGAATAAAATCCCGACGCGGCCCACGCGCGATGCGCGCTGACAAAAGGCTGCGAGCCGCGGCTCTCGGCGATTATTAGGCGTCGAGGTTTTGGACCTCGAGGGCGTGTTCTTGAATAAAATCCCGACGCGGCTCGACGATATCGCCCATAAGGGTCGAGAAAATTTCTGACGCCATATCGTCCTTGTCGATTTTCACCTGCAGGAGCGAGCGGGTATCGGGGTCGAGCGTGGTTTCCCACAGCTGGTCGGGGTTCATCTCACCAAGACCTTTGTAGCGCTGGATGGTAAGGCCTTTTTTCGCGGCTTCGATCACTTTGGTGTAAAGGTCATAGGGGCCGTGAACGGCGATATCCTTGCCCTCCGCGGCAATCAACGCGCCGGAAGCGGGGAAGAATTCAGCAAAAAATTCCTGCGTTTTGGCAAGGCGCTGGCCGTCGTGACCGTTCAGGTGGTCAACGCCTACCTCGATGCGGGTTTCAACGCCGCGCACCGTTTTGCTGAACACAAAGCCGCCGCTTTCCAGCGCTTCGCCTTTCCAGCCGCGTTCATAGAACGGGGATACGGCATCCAGACGCTGCGCTGTGCGCGTGGCGGTTTCCTGCGTACGTTTTTCAGGGTCAAAACCGCCCGCCGCCGCCAGCTGTTCAACCACATGCTGGTGGCCGATGCGCTCAATCAGCGGTTCCAGATTCTGGCGGATGCTGCGTGCGATACCGAGGGTACGTTTAAGGTCGTTGCCCGCGACAACTTCGCCCGACGACACGCGGAAACGCAAATCTTCGATTGCGCTGTCGATAAGATATTCTTCAAGATCAGCATCGTTCTTGACGTAGCGTTCGTTTCCTTTGCCGCGCTTGACTTTGTAAAGCGGCGGCTGGGCGATATACAAGTGCCCGCGATGGATAATCTCGGCCATCTGGCGGTAGAAGAACGTCAGCAGCAGCGTACGAATGTGGGACCCGTCGACGTCCGCGTCAGTCATGATGATGATTTTGTGGTAGCGCAAATCATCGGCCTTAAATTCGTCGCGGCCAATGCCGGTGCCAAGGGCGGTGATGAGCGTGCCAATTTCGGCGGAGCTGAGCATGCGGTCGAAACGCGCACGCTCGACGTTCAGAATTTTGCCGCGCAGGGGCAGGATGGCCTGATTTTTACGGTTACGCGCCTGTTTGGCAGAACCGCCGGCGGAATCCCCTTCGACGATGAACAATTCGCTGAGCGCAGGATCTTTTTCGGAACAATCCGCCAGTTTGCCGGGCAGGGAGGATACATCGAGAATACCTTTGCGGCGCGTCAGTTCACGCGCCTTGCGGGCGGCTTCGCGGGCCGTCGCGGCCTCCACGATTTTGCCGACGACTTTTTTGGCTTCGCCCGGGTTTTCTTCGAACCAGTCGGCCAGCTGCTGGCCCAGAACGCTTTCGACCACCGGCTTCACTTCGCTGGAAACCAGTTTGTCTTTTGTCTGGCTGGAGAATTTCGGGTCCGGTACTTTGACGGAAACAACGCAGGTCAGGCCTTCGCGCATGTCTTCGCCCGTCAGGTCGACTTTTTCTTTTTTAAGAAGCCCTGTGCGCTCCGCATAGGTATTGATTGTGCGCGTCAGCGCCGCACGAAAACCGGAGAGGTGCGTACCACCATCGCGCTGCGGGATGTTGTTGGTAAAGCAGACAGTGTCTTCGTGATAGGCATCCGTCCATTCCATGGCGACTTCGACGGTGATGCCGTCCTGTTCGCCCTTCACGTAGATCGGCGGTTTGTGCAGCACGTTTTTGGAGCGGTCGAGGAAGCCGACAAAAGCAATCAGACCGCCTTCATAGATAAATTCGGTTTTCTTGGCTTCTTTTTTGCGGTTGTCGATCAGCGTCAGACGTACACCGGAGTTCAGAAACGCCAGTTCGCGCAGGCGGTGTTCCAGCGTGGTGAAGTTGAATTCCACCATCGTGAAGGTTTCTTCGGACGGCAGGAACGTGACTTCGGTACCCGTCTTGTCCTTGGGGCATTCGCCCACGGCTTTCAGCGGCGCTTCGGCCACGCCATGGATGAAACGCATGTGCCATTCTTTGCCGTCGCGCCAGATGCGCAGGTCGAGCGTTTTCGACAGCGCGTTCACAACCGAAACACCGACGCCATGCAAACCGCCGGAGACTTTGTAGGAATTCTGGTCGAATTTACCGCCCGCGTGCAGCTGGGTCATGATAACCTCGGCCGCGCTGACGCCTTCTTCTTTGTGAATTTCGACAGGGATACCACGGCCGTTGTCGCGTACCGTGCAGGAGCCATCGGCATTGAGCGTGACATCCACGCCATCGCAATAGCCGGCGAGGGCTTCGTCGATGGCGTTGTCGACGACTTCGTAGACCATGTGGTGCAGACCGGTGCCGTCATCGGTATCGCCGATGTACATACCGGGGCGCTTGCGCACCGCGTCGAGGCCTTTCAGAACCTTGATTGAATCCGCGCCGTAATCATCGACAGCAGCCTGCTTGTCGGGCTTTTTGGCCGTCTCGGTCATGTGTTTATCCTCTGTCATGCGTGCATGATTTTCTATTCATAACCCTAGCAAATTTTGCTGGAAAAATCGATGTCTAATATGCGCCTAATTTTTAAAAAAATCAAAGTTTTAGATTGTTTTTAAGCCCATCTTTCCGTGCTTTATCAAGGGGGCTTTCCGGGCGGGTTTTATTTTCTATAGCGTGCGCAAAATTGCGGTCTTTTTGTTTTCATATTCTGTGAAAAATCGCGTTTTCGAAGAGCCCGCGCGTGGCAGGGAACAAGGACGCGACACACGCGCCCAAACCTATTTAAACGCTGTCACAAAAACCAGCAGCAGCGCGGCGACAACAATGCCCATGCCCGCGCGCACGTCGGTCTCTTCGCGGTGGCCGACGATGCGGTAAACCGCCGCAATCATCACAGGTGCCGTCAGGTTGATTGCAGCCTGATAGGACGGGCTTTCGGAATAGGCCATGGCGTAGTTTTTAAAAACCATGTGCGAAATCCATACCACCGCCGCCGCAAAGGATGCCGCCAGCAGCGGCTTCATTTGCAGCGCAGGCGCGGCGGGCACGGCGGGCACGGTCTGCACCAGCGGCGCGGGTTTGCCGCGGCGTTTCCACAGGATATAAGGCCCGACCAGCGCCAACGCAATCAACGACTGCACGTACATATAACCCAGAACAACGCCCGAAAAATCATCCGCGCCCGCGCCAAAATCCATGGCGTATTTATTGAGCACGGTAGTGATTGTGTAGCCCGTGAGAGCGGGGGCCATGTAAACCATGGCGCTGCGCGATACTTCGCAGCGGTTGAGGCGCATGGCGAAATAGACGCAGGCGCCAAGCGACACCAGCACCCCCAGCGTCAGCCATGGCCGCGCCAGATATTCGAATAGCAACGCAGGACGCACCGCAAACCAGAGGAAAAACGCGATTAATACCGTGACAGGCATCAAACGCGACACCATGCCGGCGCCAAATTTCGCGCTGGCATTGAAGGTACGCACGTCTGAACTTGTCCCCACCATCACCGTCACCGCAACGGCCGCATAAAACATCGGGTTTTGCGGCCAGACCAACGTATGCACAAAAGGTGTCATCAAGGCCACAATCATAATGCGCATGGTGAAAACCAGAAAATCGCCCGGCATGCGCCAGTATTGGTTCACCAGATAGAAACCCGCTGAAAAGACCGCAGAGACAAGCGAAAACCACGCCCAGCCACTGCCGAGCATAAAGGCATCAAACCCGCTGCCGGAAAAAATATTCACGGCGCCCCCGCTTCACGCAGAGAAGAATAAGCGGAAAGAACATGACCGCTATCGATCATAAAAACCGCCGCGTCTTTGAGCGCGCCAAACAGCGCGGCCTCCGTACCCGTCAGCCAGACCTGCCCGCCCAGCGCCTGCAAATGCGCGAACAACTGCGCGCGGCGGTCATCATCCAGATGCGCGGCAACTTCGTCGAGCAGCAGCAGCGGCACGAAGCCCTTCTCCCCCCGCATCATCAAGGCATGCGCAAGAACAATCGAAAGCAAAAGACCTTTCTGCTCGCCCGTCGAACACTGGTCTGCGGGCATATCTTTTGCGGCGTAGCGCACGGCAAAATCGGCGCGGTGTGTGCCTGCAGCGGTGCGCCCTGCCGCGGCGTCCGTCATGCGTGAGGCGCGCAGGGTTTCTGCTGTCGATTGTTCCACAGCCAGCGCCGGATGTTTTTCAAGCGCGGCGGCAACGCCGCATACCAGACGAACCGCAGGCGCGGGGAAAAGCGTTTGCAGCTGTGATAGTTCATGCAAATGATGGGATAGGCGCGCAAGAAGATGCGTGCGCGCCGCCGCAATCGATACGGCATCTGCCGCAATTTGCGATTCAAGCGTATCGAGCCAGCGCGGATCAGGCGTGCGCATATCGGTCAGCAGGCGCAGCCTTTCGCGCAGGTTCTTGTCATAGCGGTTGAGATGCGTGACATGGTCTGGCGCATAGGCAAACACCAGCCGGTCAAGGAATTTGCGCCGCGCCGCCGCGCCTTCGGTGAAAATCCTGTCCATCTGCGGCGTGAGCCAGACGGCGGCGACATGTTCGGACAAGTGGCGCTGGCCTTTGACTTCCTTGCCATTGAGGCGGATCACCCGCCGCGCCGCACCGCCCGCCTTGCGTTCAAGCCCCGTGCCGAGGCGCAGGGAAAAGCCGGCCGTGCTTTCCAGCTCCGCCGCGACGGCCCAGCGGGCATCCGTACCCGCATCGCGGGACGTCAGCTCGTCCAGTTCTGCCCCGCGCAGGCCCTTGCCGGGGGCCAGAAGGCTGACGGCCTCAAGGATGTTGGTTTTGCCCGCGCCGTTGGGGCCAGCCATGACGATTTGCAGGGCGCCGCCGGTTTCGAGTCGCAGCGCCTCATAGTTACGGAAACTTGTTAAACTGATTTTGGACAGGCGCAACGGCACGTTTTTCTTCCCTTTACCGTTTATAATGTTTTCAAAGGGAAAAGCCAATTTCAAACCTGATTTTGAAATAAAATTTCATGTAATAGACAGGAAATAAAATTAACAATTTATTAAAAATATGAAAACGTATATACTGCATAAATCAAGAAATTCAGGCCAAGCCTTACAAGACCAACAATAAAGATTTGCCGGGAGCAAGCTATGTCCGATGAACAAAAGAAACCCGTTGGTGACCGTATCCGCGCTCTTATCGAGCCCGCGCTGGATGACCCGCGCCGTCCGGAACTTCAGCTCAAAAAACTGGACGAGATCTTTAATATGGTTTCCGCCAGCATGCCCCGCATGCTGGAGCAGGACTTTGCCCAGTTCGAACACCACGTCGAGCGCGAAACCGGCCGCAAGCCTGAAAACCGCAACCCGCTGATTATCGACTCCCTGACGCAGGTCGGCCGCGATGGCGAAGCCCTTTATACGCCCATTAAAAAACTCGGCCTGCCGATTTCGACGACGTTTACGTCCTTCGCCGCGGCCGACATCAATGAACTGCCCGGTTACATCAAACTGCATGAAACCGCACGCGATATGAACGTTGCGCTGAAACTCGTCGGGGTTGTTGCCGAAGAAACCAAAGGCAGTGCCCTTGGCGGAATGCCGCCCGTGCTGATCGTGGATGGCACCAGAAGCTACGAGGAAGGCGCGCTTGAAAGCTCCAACCTTTACCCGAACCTGCCGCCGCGCAAGGTTGACTTCGGTCGCCGCGGCGGTGATTTCGAACTTTGATTTTACCAGAGCGAAAACTAAAGGGCGGCTGTGACAGCCGCCCTTTTTTGTTTAGACTGCCCATATGAAATTGAAACTTCACGATACGCTTCTGGTTTTGTTCAATCTGTTTCCGCTGGCGCTTGTTCTTGACGGGACATGGCGCCCTTTTGACATGATGGCTTTTTACTGGCTGGAGCTCGTTGTCATCGGCGGCTTTGCGGTTGCGGCTTTGTTGCTGGCTGCGTTTTATAAACTGTCGCAGCGGCGCATCGCATCGGCAATATCCGATATCGCTGGCAGCGTTTTCTTTTCTCTGCACTTCGGGTTTTTTATCGTGATGCTCGGCTTTATCGTCGGGTCTTACCTGCCGGAAGGCACCGAAACCCGCGCACTGACAGACCCGCTTGTGCCCGCGCAAATGGTGCTGGAACATGCCCCTCTCACGAACATCCTGCCGATGGTTTTTAGCTGGCAGATGTTTGTTTTTATCACCGATTATATCCTGCCGCGTCAATATGCGGTAGATCATCCGCGTATTATGCTTCACGCTTATAAAAATCTTTTCGTGCTGTTCATCAGCGGCTTCGTGGGGATTATGGCGGCAATGGCGACCCATAGCCTTCTGTGGGGCGCCTGCCTGCTTGCGGTCGTGAAAACACTTGTAGCTTACGCAAGTGCGCAGATAAAAGCAGGCGAAGAGCAGAAAAAAGAAACGGCCCCCTGAGGGGCCGTTTCAAATGATCGCTGCGGCATATGGTTTATACGCGCATCGGCATCAGCACGTAGAGCGACGAGGCGTCGCTGGAGTCCTGAATAATCGTCGGCGATGCAGGATCGGACAGCGACATGCGGCAGCCGTCGCCTTCGATTTGTTTCGTGACGTCCATCAGGTATGCAGAGTTGAAACCGATTTCCATCGGCCCTGCATTGAACAGGATTTCAATTTCTTCGGACGCCGAACCGCTGTCGGGCGAGTTCGCCGACAAAGTCATCGTCTTGCCGCCGAGGGTGAGTTTGACGGCGCGCGATTTCTCGCTCGAAATCGTCGACACGCGGTCAACCGCACTGCCAAGAAGCGCCGGATTGACCTCCAGCACCTTGTCGTTGTTTTTCGGGATGACGCGTTCGTAATCGGGGAAGGTACCGTCGATCAGCTTGGTCGTCAGCGTGATGTGGTCGAAGCTGAATTTCAACTTGTTGTCGGTCAGGCTGATTTCGATGCTGTCGCCGGCTTCGTCAATCAACTTGCGGATTTCGTTGATGGCCTTGCGCGGAATAATCACGCCGGGCATATCGCGCGCACCTTCCGGCAGCGGCATTTCGAAACGCGCCAGACGGTGGCCGTCAGTCGCCACGGCGCGCAGTACCGCCACGCCTTCGTTTTCGGTTGCGTGCAGATAAATCCCGTTCAGGTAATAGCGGGTTTCTTCGTTGGAAATTGCAAAGCGCGTGCGGTCAATCAGCGTGCGCAGGTCAGCCGCGGGCAGTTTGAAGCTATACGCGAATTTATCAGCGCTGCCCATGCGGGGGAAATCTTCGGTCGGCAGGCAGCCGAGACGGAAAGTGGATTTGCCCGCCTTCACTTGCAGCGTGGTATCGCCTGCGCCGCTGACGAGTTCGATGCTGGAGCCATCGGGCAGTTTTCGAACAATGTCATAGAGCGTATGTGCGGGAACCGTCGTTGCGCCGCCTTGCGCCGCTTTGGCGGCGGTCGATTCAACGATTTCGAGGTCCATGTCGGTCGTGGTCAGGGACAGCGCATCGCCTTCGGCCTGCAAGAGCACGTTGGCCAGAATTGGAATAGTGTTGCGGCGTTCGACCACGCTATGCACGTGGTTGAGCGAGCGAAGCAAATCGGCGCGATCAATGGTGAATTTCATGGCGTCCCGTCCATCGAAAAAAGCTGTTTTGTAGATGTCCGGATTATATCAACCGCCCCTGCAAAACCCAAGCGAAAGTTAGGTTTTGCAGGGCTTTGCGGTGATTGGCCCGCCGGATGGCAGCGGACTGGATTATGGTTACTTGGCGGCTTTGCGCAGCGGTTTTTTCTTCACCGTTTTTGCGCGCGCCGGTTTGCGGGCAGCCGGTTTTTTGGAAACCGTTCTTTCGCGTTCACGGCGGGGGCGGTAAATACCTTCATCCATCAAAATCGGCGCCAGCGCTTCGAGGAAAATGCGGCCCCATTTTTGCGCATCGCGCTTGGTCGCCACCAGATCCTGACGGAATTCGACGATGACGTAGGGAAGGCCGGTGTCTTCGGCGTGGGTTTTGATGGTGTTTTTGCTGAGGTTCGCCTGCTTGAGGGTATAAGGCTCGTTCTCGCCCACCACCATGCCGGGGTTTTGCGCGCGCAGGTTTTCAACCAGGCGCATCGCAATCGCCTCTTCCTTGTTCCAAAGAACGCCGATATGCCACGGACGTTTGAAGCCGTCCATTTCCGGCGTGAAGCTGTGCAGGGACACGATCACCGGCACGATGCCTTTTTTAAGATAGCCCTTGATCTGTGTCGACAGCGCGCGGTGATAGGGCCAGAAAATTTCATCCAGACGCTGGCGCTTTTCGGCGGCGCTGAGGTTTTTATTGCCGGGCACATGGATATGGTCGGAAACCTCGCGCATGCATTCGGGGCTGCGCTCGCCGCGGTTGACGTCGACGACAATGCGCGAATAACTGGCAAAAAACGCTGTGGCATCGAGCTTTTCGGACATATAGCGGCCGATATTTTCGGTGCCCGGATCCCAGGCGATATGTTTTTCAAGATCGGCCTTGCTGAGCCCGACATCGTTCAAAACCTTCGGCACGCGGTTGCTGGCATGATCGCACACGATCAAAACCGGCGCGCTGCCCTTGGGGTTTTCGATGCGGTAGGCGGCAGGCTCGCCCGGCTGCAGCAGGCGCGCGGGCAGCTTGCCGCGCGTGGCGGTTTTTGCAGCGGCGGCCGGCTTGATGGTGCTGAGCGCCTTGACCGGTGCTTTTTTGATTTTCTGGGCGGGTTTTTTGGAAGCGGTTTTCGCGGCGGTTTTGCGGAATTTCATGATTGTTTTGTCACGTCTCTATCACGTTTGTTACGTCCCGTCGGCGGAACGCTATACCATGTCCATGCCGCGGCGGGTGAATTTGACATGCCGGTGGACATGTGCCGACATCAAAAGGCCGAAACCGAACAACACCGACAGCATCGAAGAGCCGCCATAGGAAATCATCGGCAAGGGCACGCCCACCACGGGCAGCAAGCCCATGACCATACCGATATTGATAAAAATATAAAGTGAAAAGTTGATAACGATTCCCATGACCAGCAGCCTGCCGAACTGGCTTTGGCAGTTGAATGCGATGAAGTAGGCATAGACGATAATCGCAATCAAAAGCCCGAGCAGGCCGAGCCCGCCGATAAGCCCCCATTCCTCGGTGAACAGGGTGAAAATGAAATCTGTCTGCTTTTCAGGCAGGAAGTTGAGGCTGCCCTGCGTACCCTTGAGGAACCCCTTGCCGGATATACCGCCGGAGCCGAGGGCGATTTTGGACTGGATAATGTTATACCCCGCACCCAGCGGGTCGCTTTCTGGGTTCAAAAAGGTCATGACCCGCCGCTTCTGGTAGTCATGCATAAAGCTCCAGAGCACCGGCACGGCGGCAACCACCCCGCCCCCGACAATCAGAAAAAACCAGTAACTGACCCCCGCCACAAACATCATCGCCCCGACAATCATCAGAATAATCGCCGCCGTGCCGAGGTTCGGTTGCAGAAAGACCAGCCCGACCGGCAAAAGGGCAATACCAATCGGCGGCAACAGGAACAGCGGATTTCTAATCTCGTCGGGTGTACGGCCGTGATAATACCGCGCAAGCGCGAGGACTACGGCAATTTTCATGATTTCGGACGGTTGCAGGCGTAAAAGGCCGAGGTCAATCCAGCGCTGCGCGCCCATACCGATATGGCCCTTGATTTCAACGAAGACCAGCAGCGCGACACAAAGACCGTAAAACGCATAGGCAAAGCGCATCCAGAGCCGGATATCAATCATCGCCGTAATAATCAGCCCGACCAGACCAACAATGAAACGCAGCCCGTGCGGCGTCGCCCATTTATCGGCATTGCCGCCATCGGCGGAATACAGCGACATAAAGCCGATACCGCCCACCATGACCAGCAGCGCCACAAAAGGCCAGCTGATGGAAAAGAATTTTTCGGGAAGTGTGAGGTTATCGCGGTTGAACATGCCTGCTATCCCCCCGATGTGCGTTTGTTGGTTTTAACGGGCGGACGTGCAGGGCCGGGGGCGGTTTTTTCAATCCGCGCTTTTTCTTTCATGGCCGCCTCTATCGCCTCGTCAACCGTATGGATTTTCTGCGGGTCACGCTTTTGGGTCGCGAGCAGAATATCGCGCGCGAGCGGCGCCGCCGCCTTGCTACCGCCCACGCCGTGTTCGACTACAACAGACACAACATAGCGCGGATTTTCTACAGGCCCGTAGCCGACAAACAGCGCATGGTGACGCTGACGCCACGGCAAATCTTCGTTTTTGACGCCCGCCGCGCGCTGGGCGGCAGTAATCGCCCGCACCTGCGCGGTGCCGGTTTTACCAGCCATCGAATACCCCTCTTCGCGGATGCGTGCGCCGGCGGCGGTACCGCGCCCTTCGTTCACCACGGCATTCATGCCGCGCATGACAATCGCCAGATGTTCAGGCGGAAGACCCAGCGAGGGCCAGTTTTTGAGCTGACTGCCTTCTTCTTCAATCGTACGCACCAGAATGGGCTTCACGGCCAGCCCGCCATTCACAAGCCGCGCCGTCATGGTCGCCAGCTGCAGCGGCGTTGCCAAAACATGCCCCTGTCCAATCGCAGTATTCAGTGTTTCACCCTGCTGCCATGCTTCGCGGTGGCGACGCTGTTTCCATGCGCGGTCAGGCATGAGGCCGGGACCTTCGTTCGGAATTTCAAAACCGAGCCTGTCGCCAAAACCAAGACGCCGCGCCATTTTTGCAATCGCGTCCACGCCGATGCGCTTGCCCATTTCGTAGTAATAGCAGTCGCAGGATTGCGCGAGTGCCTGCACGGCATCGACATAGCCATGCCCGCCCTGTTTCCAGCAGTGGAATTTGTGGTTGCCAAGCATGTAAAAGCCGGGACAGAAAACTTTGACACCCGGGCTGATGCCCGCCTCCAGCGCCGCCAGCGAGGTGACCATCTTGAATGTCGAGCCGGGCGGATATTGCCCTGAAACCGCCTTGTTTGTCAGCGGGTGTGTATCATCGGCCAAAAGCTCTTCCCACACATCGGCAGGAATGCCGCGGCTGAACAGGTTTGGATCAAACCCAGGATGCGAACAGAGCGCATAAACTTCGCCGTTATGCGCATCCATGACAACGGCGGAGGCGCTGCGCTCGCGCGCCAGCATTTCCTGACATTGCATCTGCAGGTCGGCATCCAAAGTCAGCGTCAGGCGGTGACCTTTTTTGGGGTCGGTTCGTTTCAGCTCGCGGATTTCGCGGCCAACGACGTTGACCTCGGCCTGTACTTGCCCTGCGGTCCCGCGCAGGGTTTCATCAAAGCTTTTTTCGACGCCGTTTTTGCCGATGCGAAAACCGGGTAGGGTCATCACGGGATCATCCGTCAGCTCCGACTGGCTGACGCGTCCGACATAACCGATGATATGCGACGTTGCGGCACCGAAGGGATAGGATCTGATTTCACCTTCGTCAATCGATACGCCCGGCAAATCCGGTAAGTTCATTTCGACGCGCGCCATGTCGTCCCATGTCAGGTTTTCCTTGACCAGCAGGGGGGTAAAGCGGCGATGGCGCGTCATTTGCACCAGCACTTCCTGCTTGTCCTCTTCGGTCACGGGAATAAAGTGCGCGAGTTTATCGAGCGTTTTTTCGACATCATCCGTCTGTTCAGGCACGATGAAGGCACGAAAATTCTGGGTGTTGATTGCAAGCGGAACGCCGAAACGGTCCATGATTTCGCCGCGGCCCGCCGCGACCAGACGCATGCTGATGCGGTTGCGGTCGGACAGCATCTGGAATTTTTCCTGCTCCACGACCTGCAGAAAACCGAGCCTGCCTGCCAGAACCGCAAAAATCGCCCCTTGCGCGGCGCCGACCAGCAGCGCGCGGCGGGAAAACTCTTTGTAGCGTTCCATATCGCGGTTCATGGCCGTTATACTAACTTTGCGCGGAACACTTTGAAAGACAAACTAGGGAGAAAACGCGCGGCTAGAAATCTATTTTCCGGCAAGCGAGGAGCGGGCGGCAACCCAGCGGCCAAAAGCCGACAACGCCGGAGCGGCCACAGGGAAAAGGGCGCAGGTCAGCGCAACACTGACAACCTGCGGGCGCAGCGCAATGGCATGGCCGGTAAAAACGGAATACATCAGCCATTGCAGGGCGCCTGTACAAACCGCAACCAGCGACAGCCCCGCCCAAACCACACGAAACGGCTGCCCGAGCAGGAATTTGCGCTGGCGGAAGGTCATCCACTGTACAAGCACCAACGGCAACGCATTCAATCCGGGGGGAAACCCCGCCAGTAAATCCAGCGCGATGCCGAGACTGAAGGTCAGAAAATAAGTGAAAACACCGGGCCAGAGGATTGTCCAGTAAAACACCGCCATCAAAACGAAAGCCGGCCTGACTTCGGAAAAATGCGGCCCCGGCAACGGAAAGGTACTAACCATCAGCAGCACGAAAATCACCAGCAGCATCAGACCGATGCGTCCTGCCGCAGCAATAAGAATGCCTTTCCAGCTATCCTGAACCCGCAATGTCATGGAAAAAATCTACCTGCCTGCTTCAAGGCACGGGCGACGACAGCTCACCGCTGATAAGCGCCGGATCGACGGTTGTATTAATGACCTGCACATAGGTCACTTTTTCAATCGCCGTCAGGGGGCGTACCAGAACGCCTTCGGGCCCGATATCGACAATCGTGCCGATGGGAATATCAGGCGGCAGCTGGCCGCCATCACCGGAGGTGACGACACGCTGGCCGACACTAAGTCCACTGTCGATGGGCAGGCGTTCAAGACGCAGCAAATCGCTGTTGCGGCCGGCCAAAATGGCGCGGGTACGGGTGTTTTGCACCATCACAGGAATGCGTGAGTTAAGGTCGGTAATCAGCAGTACGCGGGACGATTGCAGCCCTGCCTCGACAACGCGGCCGATGAGCCCGTGGCCGGACATGACGGCGTTGCCTTTGCCGACGTTATGGGTGCTGCCGACGGGCAGCAGCACGCTTTTTACAAACGCGCCGCCCGGGTCAGAAATAATCCGCGCAGTTACGAATTCGAGTGCGGGGTCTGCCTTGACGTTCAAAAGTTCGCGGAAGGATTGGTTTTCGGCCTGAAGTTTCAGCGCCGCTTCGTACCACTGCTGCAGCTTGGCGTTATCTTCGCGCAGGCGAATGTTTTCGGCTTTCATTTCGCGCATGGTGCGGATGCCATCGAATGAATCGCCCGCAGTCGCAAACGGTTTGGATACGGCGGCCATAACCGGCGCCATGATATCTGTCACCGTCACGCGCAGGCGTTCGACGGGAAGACTGTCAATTTTGTAGAAGACCATCAGGGTAAGAGACAACAGCGCAAGCGCCGCCGGTGTCAGGCGGGTGGCCATGCTGCGTAGTGTCATGGCTTGGAAGGTATCTTTGCGGCTTCTCCGGGTCACCGGACACCATCTCCCTGAGGTAAAACGAGACATCGGGGCGTCTGGCAGCCCTTTTGGTCTCTTGGTATCCTCATTATAACAGCGATTTATTAATAAAGGCAAAAGGACTTTTGCCCAAACCCCTGAAAACTATGCGGATTAACGAGGTGCCCCCCGCGCAGCCACAAAACAGGTCTCGGCTGCCGACGCCTGTAGGCGGCACGAGTTCCGCCCCTCCAAAGAGAGGGCGTCGAATTAATACATTTTGCTGAGAACGCCGTTGAGCTTCTTGCCCGTCTCAAGCGCCTGACCGGAGCCGAGTGCCACGCAGGACAGCGGGTCATCCGCCACCGTGACCGCAAGCCCGGTTGCATAGCGCAGCACGTAATCAAGATTGGACAGCAAAGAGCCGCCGCCCGTCATGACAATACCACGGTCGACGATATCCGCCGCCAGTTCGGGCGCGGTGTGTTCAAGCGCACCCTTGACCGCATCGATAATCGCACCGACGGGTTCAGCCAGCGCTTCGGCAATCTGGCGTTCGGAAATAACAAGTTCCTTGGGCACGCCGTTCATCAGGTCGCGGCCCTTGATTTCCATCATGCGGCCTTCACCTTCTTCGGGCGGGCAGGCGGAGCCTATTTCTTTTTTGATGCGCTCCGCGGTGGCTTCGCCGATGAGCAGGTTATGCGTGCGGCGGATGTAGCTGATGATGGCGTCGTCCATCTTGTCGCCACCAACACGCACGGATTTCGCATAGACGATGCCGCCGAGGGAGATAACGGCAACTTCGGTCGTGCCGCCGCCGATATCAACGACCATCGAACCTGTGGGTTCGGTCACCGGCAGGCCGGCGCCGATAGCAGCAGCCATCGGCTCTTCAATCAGGCTGACATCACGCGCGCCGGCGCTTTCAGCGGATTCCTGAATGGCGCGGCGCTCGACGGCGGTAGAGCCGGAGGGCACGCAGATAACCATGCGCGGAGACGCGAAGCTGCGGCGGTTGTGCACTTTGCTGATGAAGTACTTGATCATGAATTCAGCCGCTTCGAAATCGGCGATGACGCCGTCGCGCAGCGGACGAATGGCCATGATGTTGCCGGGCGTGCGACCAAGCATGAGCTTGGCATCTTCACCGACTGCTTTGGGCAGTTTGCGGCCATCGATGAATTCCATCGCGACCACAGAAGGTTCGTTGAGCACGATACCCTGACCACGCACGTAAACCAGCGTATTGGCCGTACCCAGGTCAATCGCCATATCGGTGGACATCAGTCCCAGCAGTTTTGAAAACATCGCGCGCCCCGTTCCCCTGAATTTTTTCCCGCGTTTGCATTCATATTAAACACAGGAATTGCGGCTTGAGCAGTATGCCTTGCGGCAGATTACTGCTTTGCCTTCATGCGCGGGTTTTCTTTGTTGATGACGTAGAGGCGCATTTTGCCTTTGCCATCACGGCGACGCACAACCTTGTTGTTTTTGTCGCGGCTTTTCAGCGATTTAAGAGAAGAAGTCTTTTTCATGATGCGAATCCAATCAAATCTCGAATGTGGTTGCCTTTCAATAAGGCAACGCAACCTACTGATATTTTTAATTTTGGTCAACCATTATCTGACAAACAATCTGGCAAATTTCCCCGCTCATACGCAGGCGTGACACACAGGCGGGCGATGCTTGATAGGCCAAAAGCCAGGCGGATTGATTCTCGGAAAATACGCCGCATAAAACATCGGAATTTCAGCGCCCAATTTACTTGACAAATTATTGTAATTTTATTGCTGCGATACATTGTTACCGTGAATTAAAATGATATTTTAACGGTTTCAAACATAATTTTAAATTTATGAAAAAATATTTGCTTTTTTGCACTGCCGCATGATACAACCATTTTGCTTAGATGCAGGGAGCCGGGGGGTTTCTATCCGCACACAAAAACAAACAATAATAATCAAGTAGTCCCACCATAAGCACAAAAAATCCGGCTCTGCATCACACCTTCCCTTGAGAAGGTTTCAAACTGAAAAAACAAAAATAACCCCGCCGCCGGTACCCGGAAGCGGGGTTTTATTTGTCCCGTTTTTTCCTAGCAGCGCTGTTGCGGCAGCTGCGCGAAAAATTCCGCGGGCGAAAGCCCGCCGCTGTCATCCGTGTCGGCCGTATCAAACAGAGCCCGTTCCTGTTCGGCGGAAATGCCGCCCAGCGTGCTTTGGGCGCTATATTCGCGAAGGGAAAGGACGCCATCGCCGTCTTTGTCGGCAGCAGCGAATTTTTCCGCCTTTTGTTCAGGCGTGCTGATGCAGGCGCCGGCGGCGCATGGGGCAACCGCCGACAACAGCATCACAGCAAGTACAAAACCCGCGCGCGTCATCAGCGGGAATTTTTGATGACAAAAGTCGCGCGTTTGGAAAACTCCTTCAGACGCGCGGCGCCGACATAGGTGCAGGCACTGCGCAAACCACCGAGGATTTCCTGCACGGTATGGGCAACGTCACCTTTGTAGTCGATGCGCACCACGCGGCCCTCGGACGCGCGGTGTTTTGCCATGCCGCCCGCGTATTTGTTCATCGCGACTTCGGACGACATGCCGTAGTACTCGACCTGATTGTCGTTCTTTGCCAGTTCTGCCAGCTGTTCTTCGCTGAGGGTTTCGGTATGGCCAGCGAACATGCCGCCGAGCATCACGAAATCCGCACCTGCGGCAAAAGCCTTGGACACGTCGCCCGGCATTTTGCAGCCGCCATCCGCGCAGATAAAGCCCGACAGGCCATGCGCCGCATCGGCACATTCAATCACGGCGGAAACCTGCGGATAGCCAATCCCCGTCATGGCGCGCGTCATGCAGGCGCTGCCCGGGCCGATGCCCACCTTGACGATGTCGGCGCCGGCCAGAATAAGCGCTTCGGTCATATCGGGCGTGGCGACGTTGCCCGCCATGATGACCTTGCCCGGATGGTGTTCGCGCACGCGCTTGATGAAATCGAGGAAGTATTCAGTATAGCCATTGGCGACATCGAGGCAGATTTTGTTGATCGAATTGCTGCCCAGCGTATTCATGACGTTGTCGATTTTGGTGATATCGTCAATGCCGAAAGTTACGAAAGAAAAAGCGCCGGAGATATTGGCGGCTTTGAGGTCATCCAGCGGGATATGCTTGTGAAGGGCAGTGAAAATGTCATGCTCCGCCAGTGCTGCCGCCATTTTGACGGTACCTACCGTGTCCATGTTCGCCGCGATGATGGGCACGCCCGTCACGTCAATACCGGCATGCGGCATTTTGAAGGTGCGGCGGACGTCCACCTCGGCCCGCGATTTCAGGCGGGAGCGTTTGGGACGGATCAGGACATCGTCAAAATCAAGTTTCGGTTCGGCTTCAATTCTCATGTAGGGCACTCCGTTTCAGGGCACGCGAAGAACCCGTGGGCTTTCGGGGCCGACGGGACAAGGTGAAACCGCAATGGTGGGGGGTTTCGTCTATCCATAGGCCGTTTCAGCGCGTGAAACAAGCAGATTAAATCACTGTGCCGTGAATTGTTCGCCTTGACATAACGGGGCCGTTTTTATATTTGTTTGTGTTTATATACGCAGCTTTTGCGCGATTCCCCCAAACACCGTTCTTCTTCCCCGTACCATCCATTCAATGGCATGTGCATCCGCACGCCCTGTGTTGGCGTTTTACTGGGGGGCAGGTTTTATTTTCCGATGCAGAAATCGCGGAATATTTTATCAAGCAGCTCTTCGACATGCACGCGGCCAGTGATACGGCCAAGCGCGCGCAACGCCATACGCAAATCTTCCGCCGCCAGTTCCGGCAAGACGGCGGATACCGCACGGGCCAGATGCTCGGAAGCTTCCGTCAATGCCGCGCGGTGACGCTCTCTGGTCAGCGCAGGTACGCCGCTGCCTGCGCCCAAAAGCCCTGCGATGCGCGCTGTTAAGGCCTTGAGGAAATCGTCCATGCCCTGTCCTGTCCGCACGGAGAGGGGAAAGCCATCAAGCGGCAGCGCCATGCCGAGGTCCGCTTTCGAAAGGGCAACGATTGTTCTGTCATCAATCAGTGCCGCTGTCGCGGCGTCGGGCGCGGGTAATGTCGCATCGAAAAGGGCGATTTTCAAATCGGCTTCCTGCGCGCGGACATGGGCGCGGCGAATGCCTTCGGCTTCTATCTGCTGCGCCGTATCGCGCAGCCCCGCGGTATCGGCCAGAATGGCGGGATAGCCGCCAAGATCCAGATGCACTTCAATCACATCGCGCGTTGTGCCCGCCTCGTCAGATACGATCGCCGCATCACGGCGGGCGAGTGCATTCAGCAGCGAGGATTTACCCGCGTTCGGCGCGCCGATAATTGCGACCATGACGCCGCTGCGCAAACGCTCCCCGCGGCGGTTGTCATCGAGATGCAGGGCAATTTCGGCGCGCAGTTTTTCGATTTGCGGCAAAAGCGTGCCCGACAGCCCTTGCGGCAAATCGTCTTCGGGGAATTCGATATCCGCTTCCTGATGCGCAAGAATACCGGAAAGACGCGATGTCCAGCCCTGATAAACCGCCGCCAGATCGCCGCCCAGCTGCGACAGGGCTTGCAGGCGCTGCGCCTCTGTTTCCGCGTCAATCAAATCGGCAATCGCCTCCGCTTCGGTCAGGTCAAGCTTGCCGTTTTCAAAAGCGCGGCGGGTAAATTCACCCGGCGCCGCATGGTCAAAACCGTCCATACGGCCCAAGGCCGCCACGAGCGATTCAATAACCGAACGGCCGCCATGCACATGGTATTCAACGGTATCTTCGCCCGTAAAACTGGCTGGCCCCTTGAAGTAAATCACGAGTGCGCGGTCGATGGATTTATGCGACTGCGGTTCGCGCAGCGTCACGTAATAGGCATGACGCGGCCGCGGATTTTCTTTACCGCCAAGAATTTGCAGCGATAATAGCGCCTGCGGGCCCGAAACACGAATGACCGCAACCCCCGCCCGCATACTGCCGGAGGCCAATGCAAAAATCGTTTTATGCGGGTTGTTTTGCGTCATTTAGCAGCAGGCCGTGCCATCCGTACCACAGCCCGCGGGCTTTTGTTCGGCGCGCAGTTCTTTCTGGTCATTGGTCAGACGCAGACGCTCGACAATTTTGCCGTCTTTGATATGGCTGTCGACGATTTCGTCAATGTCGTCTTTGGTGGCGTAGGTATACCAGACGCCTTCGGGATAGATAACCATGACCGCACCCAGCTCGCAGCGGTCAAGACAGCCTGCCATATTCACGCGCGTATTTTCGATTTTCAGCTCGCTGATGCGCGCTTTCATGTAATTGCGCAGCTCGACGCCGCCTTTTTCCTTGCAGCAGCCGCGCGGATGACCCGCCGGACGCTCGTTACCGCAGCAGAAAATATGCCGCTCGAAATAGGGTTTTTGGGCATCGCTTGGGTTGTTCATGGCGTAATCCTTTTACTTTCGCTAAGGTAGGTCAGGAAAACCAAGGCGACAAGATGAATCTCTCCGGCAAAAACCTTTTGGGCGACGAAACCAGCCCCTATTTGCGCCAGCACAAGGACAACCCCGTGCACTGGATGCCGTGGGGGGATGCCGCCTTCGACCGTGCCCGCGCCGAAAACAAGCCGGTTTTGCTGTCGATTGGTTATGCCGCCTGTCACTGGTGCCACGTCATGGCGCATGAAAGTTTCGAAGACCCCGCCACCGCAGATGTCATGAACAGTCTTTATGTCTGTATTAAAGTTGACCGCGAAGAACTGCCGGATGTCGACAGCCTGTATCAAACCGCGCTGGCGCTGATGGGACAGCAGGGCGGATGGCCGCTGACGGTTTTTCTGACGCCGCAAGGGGAGGCCTTCTGGGGTGGTACGTATTTTCCGCCGCATCCGCGCCATGGCTTGCCGTCATTCCGCGAAGTATTGCGCGGGGTTGCCGATTCATGGCTGCGGGAGCCGGATAAAGTCACCCATAACAGCGCCAGCATCCGCCGCGCACTGGGTGCGCTTTATACCCAAGGCGCAGGGCCTCTACCGCTGCCCGCACAGGCGGCGCAGATTGCCGAAAAGCTTTTGCAGCGGTTTGATCCGGTTGGCGGCGGGTTTGGCGATGCGGAGTCGCCGAAATTTCCGTGTTTGCCCGCCTTGTCGTTGCTCTGGGCCTGTCATATCCGTACAGGGCAGGACAAGTATAAATCGGCCGTTGTGCAAGCGCTGACCGCGATGTGTCAGGGCGGGCTTTACGACCATATTGGCGGGGGATTTTTTCGCTATACCGTCGACAGCGGCTGGGAAATTCCCCATTTTGAAAAAATGCTGGCCGATAACGCACTGTTTATCGATTTGCTGACAGACGTTTTTCGCGAAACGCAAAACCCGCTGTTTGCCGCACGCATTGAACAGACCATCGACTGGCTTACGCGCGAAATGGCCGTCAGCGAAGGCGGCTATAGCGCTTTCGCCAGCAGCTTGGATGCCGACAGCGTGTCAGACACGGGCGCAGCGGCAGAGGGTGCATTTTACGTCTGGCGCGCGGGGGATGTTGATGAAGCCCTCGGTGCCGATGCCGGTGATTTCCGCGCGGCCTTTGATATTTCAAAATTCGGCAACTGGCCGGGGCAGCCCGGATACAGTATCCCGAACCGCCTGTCGCAACCGGAATGGCAGGGAGGGCAAGAACAGCGGCTGCATGCCCTTTGCCGCAAGCTGCGGTTCGCACGTGAAAGCCGCCCTAAACCGGCACGCGATGACAAGGTTATATGCGATGTCAACGCGATTTTGACGGCCGCTTTGTGCCGTGCCGCTTTTGTTTTTGCACGAACGGAATGGCAAGACTTGGCGCTGTCCTGTTTTGAATACCTGCGGCAGTATCTGCGCGATGAGAACGGCCATCTGGCACGCAGCCGCTGCGCGCGTAGAAACGGCGCGGCGGCGCGGCTGGATGATTATGCGCATTTCGGGCTGGCCGCGCTGGCGCTTTACGAAGCAACCCGCCGCGCCGATTTTTTATCCGATGCCGCCACTGCGGCCAAATCGGTGATAGACAACTTTGCCGCAAATGGCGGCGGGTACTACATGACGCCGCCGGACAGTCTGCTGCCGCTGCGGCCACTGCATGCGGATGATAACGCCCTGCCGTCGGGCAATGCGGTTGTGGTGAAGCTGTTTTCAAGACTTGGCGCTGTGACGGGCGATATACGCTGGCACGACGCGGCGGAAAAATGCGCCGCCAGTTTTGCCGATACCGTGGCCAGCCATATTTTCCCGCATGCCTCCCTGATTGAGGCCGCATTCGAGATGCAAACCAGCCTGAGCATCGTTATCGCAGGCGGCGATCAGGAGGCGCGCGCCGCCCTGCACAGCGTATTGCGCAGCCTGTCTGTGCCCGCGCAGGTTCTGCGACTGGAGGATGGTGCGGATATCCCGCAAGGACACCCTGCTTACGGTAAAAAAGCGGACAACGTGGCCCTTGCATGGATATGCACGGCAGGCCGGTGCCTATCGCCTGTCGCATCCGTCCAGACGTTTCGGGAAATGCTGCGCGCGGAGCGTCAGGGCACGCAGCGTCCGCCCGCCAACGACGGTTAAGCTGGTTCGCCTTTAAACTCTTGCGATTTAACGCTTGCGCGGCTTGACGCTCCGCCCTAAACGGGTAGTCTGTAGGGCAGCATAAATACCGAAAGCGAAAGGAAAATCATCATGGCAGAGACAATCACGGTAACGGCGCATGACGGCGGTTCTTTTTCGGCTTACGTCGCGCGCCCGCAAGGTGCCGGCCCGCATCCGGCGGTTGTGGTTATCCAGGAAATTTTTGGCGTGAACGCGGTGATGCGCGGTATTTGCGACAATCTGGCGAAGGAAGGTTATATCGCCATCTGCCCGGATCTTTTCTGGCGGCAGGAACCCGGTATCCAGCTCACCGACCGCAGCGAAGCGGAATGGAAGCGCGCGTTTGAACTTTTTAACGGGTTTAACGTTGATCTTGGCGTTGAAGATCTTAAGTCCACACTGGCCGCGGCACGTAGCATCAGCGGCAGCAATGGCAAGGCGGGCACCATCGGTTACTGCCTCGGCGGCAAGCTGGCGTTTTTGATGGCAACACGGTCGGATGCCGATGCGAATGTCAGCTATTACGGCGTCGGACTGGATGCGCTGCTGGGCGAGGCGGGCGGCATCACCAAGCCGCTGTTGATGCATATCGCGGAAAAAGACAAATTCGTCCCGCCCGAAGCGCAAAAGAAAATTCTGGACGCGCTTTTGAACAAATCCGGCATCACGCTGCATGTGTATCAGGGCGTTGATCATGCTTTCGCGCGTGTCGGCGGCGAACATTACGACGCGGCCATGGCGGAAACCGCCAATGACCGCACGCGCCGGCACCTCAAGGCGCATCTTGCCTAACAGAACAGCCCCACCCAGACGCTGACGGTTTTTTCATGTCCAGACTAGAACAGCTTCCCGCACAGCCCGCCGAAGAACATTTCCAAATCCCGCAAAAGGGGGCAAAGGATCTGGCGAATATGCTGGATGGCAACGGCGTAAAGGTTGATCAGGTCCGGCTTGCCAAACACGATACGCAGGTACATCTGGTGCATGCGCAAATGCGCGTCGAGCTGAAACCGGATATGACCGTCAGCCAGCGCAGCGGCAGCCAGCCCAGCGGCAAGACCATGCCCACCAAAGAAGCTGTCATGACAGACGCCGCCGCGCAGTCGAAAACATTGGTCAGCGACGATAACGTCCAGCGCGAAATCGGCGAATTCATCGACAAAAAGCCCGGACGGGCTTTTGGTGAAAAACCTTTCCGCTTCAAGCTTGCCGCCGCGCATCAGGAATATTCGGTTATCGACAAGTGCCTGAAGTGTAACGGCGCCACCACAAACCCCTGCGGCACCTGCAACGCCAGCGGACAAGCGCCCTGCACGGGCTGCGCGGGACAGGGCGCGACACAATGCCCCGTCTGCTATGGCACCGGGCAGCAGCAGCGCGGCGACGGATCGCGCGTACCTTGCGTAAAATGCAGCGGCAGCGGCCGCAGCGTTTGCATGACCTGTCAGGGAATGAAAAACCAGCGCTGCGTCGTTTGCAACGGCAACGGTCGCACGGCCTGTACCGAATGTGACCGCAGCGGACACTGGACATACGTTTACGATGCGCATTGGCATTGCGAGGCGCAGTTCGAGCTGGACAGAAAACAAACCCTGCCCGAAGTTATCGAAGTTGTCGAACATCTGGGCATCCAGAAAACGGCAACCGAGGGGCATGCCGAAATCCTGCGGCTGATATCGGAAGTTGAAGACGACAAGCTTATTCTTCCCTATATCGCGCTGCTGCCCGTGGCGCAGGTCGAATTTTCTATTATCGGCAAGACGCATCCCGCCGTTATTGCGGGCCTGCATGGGCGCATCATCGAAATCGAACCGCTAATTGACACCCTGACAAAACCGGGCGTCAGTGCCATGGTGAAGCTGTCCAAGGGGCCCATGGCGGCGGCCGCGCTGGTTGCCAGCGCCTGCCGCTTTAAAATGATACGGCAAGTTCTGGCGGGCCTTGCGCACCATAGCAAAAGCCATGTGTACCAAAAGCTGCGCCGCGAATATCAAATTCTGATTACCGAGAAATACGCCAAAGCAACCATCCGCTACGCGGACCTTGCGCTGCTGGCATTGGCAGAGGGGCCGCGCTGGAAAGGACTTATCGTTGGCGTTCTAGGAGCGGGCGGCATTTTTGCCGGATATTTCATGAGCCCCGTGCGTGAAGCTGTGCGCGGCATGATGGTGCAGCAGCGTCTGGAGCAACATATTCTGGCTGCCGATTTCGCGCTGTGGCTGCTGGGATGGGGCGTAGCGGTTCTGGTCATCAAAATCTTCGCCGCAAATGCGCTCAAAAAGATTTTGCCGCAGAATGTGCAGACCGACGACCGCGGCTTGCCGGCGGCAGGGAAACAGGGATGGGTTGCACTGGGTGTAACGGCGGCTGTATGGCTTGCCGTCGCGTTTTTCTCCTCGCCCAAGCCTGAATGGATTGTCAACATTCTTCAAAAAGCCGGAATTTCGCTGTGATAAAACATTTTCTGACCGCCGCCGTGCTGTGCAGCCTTGTTCTGGTGTCCGGCTGCACGGGCATTTCGCGCGGCATTGCCGAAGCCGTTCTTGACCGAAAAGTCGAAGACACGCGCCAGTGCCAGATGCAGGGGCCGAAATTTGGCGGACTGCAACAAAGCCTCGACAAACATGCCAGCGACGCAAACGGCACGACCAAGGTTCTGATGGTGCATGGTATCAGCCATCACACGGCAGGCTATTCCAACCGTTTCCGCGATAGGCTGGCGGCATCGCTGGGGCTTGAAATTGTCGATCCGGAGGTGAAAACCATCCAGCTGTCCGCGCCGGATATCATGCCCGCGCAGGACGGCACGCCGCCGGAGCTTGGCACGCTGCGCATCACCCGTCACAGCAACCGGAACGACAAGCGCAGCTTGCTGTTTTATGAACTGACATGGTCGCCGATTACAGAGGAAGAGAAAAAACTCATCCTCTATGATACCGCCAATACCGAGGGGCTGGCGCGCAGCGGCATCAACCACACCATGAAGGGGTTTTTGAACGCCACCGTCCCCGACCTGCTGATTTACATGGGTGATGGCCACGATAAAATCACCGCATCGGTGCGTGAATCCGTTTGCTGGATGTTTTCCAGTGACTGGTTCGGCCTGCCCGCAGGCGGCGGGCGCTATGCCTGCCACCAGTGGCAGGGCACGGCAATGGAGCAGGTCGCGAATGATGATTATTTCTTTATCACGCACAGCCTTGGCAGTCGCATCACGCTGGACACCATCCAGTCTTTTGTAACGGATAGCAAAAGCGCGCTGCCAGGCAGCCGCCTTGAGAGCATTCGCGGGCTGGTGCGCGATAAAGATTTCACCGTTTTCATGCTGGCAAACCAGTTGCCGCTGCTTCAGCTGGGGCGTGAGGCGCCGGCCGTCACCGGAAAGTTCCGCGAATACTGCACCGCAAACGGGGAGCTGAAAGCGCAGCGTATTTTGCACCGATTAAACATCGTCGCCTTCAGCGACCCGAACGATATCCTGTCCTATCCGGTGCAGGACGATTTCGCGCAGCAGCATATCGACAGCCGCATCTGCCCCCGCCTTGCCAATGTCAGTATCAACGTCGCCCAGCAGCGCGACATTTTCGGCGCCGCCAGTTTTGCCGACCCGCTGACCGCGCATAACGGATATCTGGAAGATCCGCGCGTGATTTCACTGATTACAAACGGCACCGGCGATGGCGAAAAGACGGAGCCCGCAGACGGTAAATGCAGCTGGCAGGAAATGCGGCGCACGCCAAAGCCTGAAACCCCCGCTGCGCAGCCATAAAAAAACGCCCCGTTCGAAGCGGGGCGTTTTTTTATGCGGGTCCTTTTACTGGTTCATCAGTTTGAAGAACTCGTCATTGTTTTTGGTGTCTTTCATTTTATCAATCAGGAATTCGACAGCATCGACCGTGCCCATGGAGGACATGAGTTTGCGCAGAATCCACATCTTGCTGAGCATGCCGTCTTCGACCAGAAGCTCTTCCTTGCGGGTGCCGGATTTCTGGATGTCGATGGCGGGGAAAACGCGCTTGTCGGAAATTTTGCGGTCGAGCACGATTTCGGCGTTACCCGTACCTTTGAATTCCTCGAAAATGACCTCGTCCATGCGCGAGCCAGTATCGATCAGCGCCGTCGCGATGATGGTCAGCGAGCCGCCCTGTTCGATGTTACGCGCTGCACCAAAGAAGCGCTTGGGACGTTGCAGGGCGTTGGCATCCACACCACCCGTCAGAACTTTACCGGACGACGGCACAACCGTGTTGTACGCGCGGCCAAGACGGGTGATGGAGTCGAGAAGAATAACCACGTCGCGCTTGTGTTCGACAAGGCGCTTGGCTTTTTCAAGCACCATCTCCGCCACCTGCACGTGACGTGCGGCAGGCTCGTCGAAGGTGGAAGAAATGACTTCGCCTTTCACGGAGCGCGCCATATCGGTCACTTCCTCGGGGCGTTCGTCAATCAGAAGAACAATCAGATAGGCGTTCGGATGGTTGGTTTCGATGGAATTGGCGATGTTTTGCATCATCACCGTTTTACCGGTACGCGGCGGCGCCACAATCAGCGCACGCTGGCCGAAGCCAAGGGGCGATACCAGTTCGATAACACGCTGCAGCTGCACCTGAACGGGGCCTTTGCCCTTGCGCGGCGCGCCGATGGTGCCGGCGGTCGGGTCGTCCAGTTCCAGCTTGATTTTGCGGTCCGGATAAAGCGGGGTGAGGTTGTCGAAGTTGATGCGGTGACGGATCTGTTCGGGATGTTCGAAGTTGATCTGGTTCACACGCAGAAGGGCAAAGTAGCGTTCGTTATCTTTGGGGGCGCGGATTTCGCCTTCGACTGTATCGCCGGTACGCAGGCCAAAACGCTTGATCTGGCTGGGCGAGACGTAAATGTCATCGGGGCCCGGCAGGTAGTTTTCTTCGGGGCTGCGCAGAAAGCCGAAGCCATCCTGCAAAACCTCGAGAACGCCCGAGCCGGAAATAGGAATATCCTGTTCGGCCAGTTGTTTCAGGATGGCAAACATCATTTCCTGTTTGCGCAGGGTGGAGGCGTTTTCGATACCCACTTCCTCGGCATAGGTCAAAAGCTCGGCGGGGGATTTGGTTTTCAGTTCCTGCAAATCCATCGGCTTGACGTTGGGGTCACGGCGGGCCATGGCTTCTTCTTCGGCCGCAAGTTCTTCGGGCGTCGGTTCATAGGGCTGGTTGCCGTGGCCGCCATGGCCATGATGGTTGCCGTTTCCATTGCCGCCGTGGCGGGAGCCGGAATGACGTGAGCGTTTTACCACTGGAATACTCTTTCGTTGGTCTTGTCTGGTTATTGGGTCGTTATCTGAAAGCCCGGGAAGTTTTTGGAGAAGGGGGTGACAGAAAAGTTGTGCGGAAGGCACAAAAGTCACGCCGGAAAGTGTCCGATATGCATTTGGAGAATATCAAAAGGACGGAAATGCCTTTTTCGGCGGATATTTTAAGATTATCAAAATTCCATATGATTGTCAACAAGGGGGCCTTCCTCGTTACTTATTAACATAATGTTATGTTTTAGGCGTTATGATTGGGGCATTGGGTTTAAAAGAAAAGGGCCTGTTATGTTGAAAGCGATATTCGGATTTTCATCCAATACCGATTTTTACAATCCGGTGGGCAAGCCGGTGCATGATCTTTTGTCCACCAAAGAAAAAATCAAAGGCCGTGTTTTGCCTCTGCTCGGGCAGGTCTCTCTTTTTGCGCTGTCTGTCGGGATGTCTGCCATGGGCGCATCGCTTGAGGAAGCGGCGCTGAGCGTCGGCATTCTGGGCGGCCTTGCCGCCTATATGCGGCATAGCCAGCTTTCGAATTACAAAAAGAAACTCGATAACGAAAATCTTTATGATTTGTCGACCCCGCAAGACGCCGCGCGTTTTCACGAAAAGTATCCGGAACACAAAGGACTGCCCGCGCAGCTGTGCCTGATTGCAGCCGAAGCGGGGCTTGATAAACCCCCTTTACTGCATGTGGGCGAAAATACGGATTATGCGGCTATCCTGGATCTTGATTTCGGCAAAAAGAAAAACTTGCTGATTGAAATAAACCCCAAAATTCTGAAAGAAGAATCTCCCGCGCTGGTTGCCCATTTGCTTGCGCATGAAATGGGGCATGGCCGGCTTGGACATACAAATAACCTGCCTGCTGTCGTTTCAGGAACAGCGATAGGCGCGCATATCAGCGCCGGTGTGCAAATGGCTGTCAGCGGAAATTATCTTGGCGGTATTTTCTATACCGTCGCCGCGCTGACAGCGCACAAGATGGCCGGCGCAAAAAGCCAGCAATACAAAGAGCGTGAATGTGACAGGCACGCATTGCTCGTATCCGGTGTCGGGCGTGAAGCGGCGGACTTCTTTGAAAAAGGTACAACGCAGCTCGAAAAGGGCGCCCCTTTGCCGCTACGGATAGCCTTTGGCGCGATTGATACCTATCAAAGCCTGATGGCGGCGCATCCAAGCCATGAAAAGCGTACTCAGTATTTCCGTGATTTCACCGATGCCAACCACGCGTATTTGGAAAAGACCCGCATTAAAAACGGGCTGGTTCCATCAAAGCCGCACCGCTTTAAAATGGTTTAATTACAGCCAGAATAACGATCGCCATCATCAAAAGCGTCGGTATTTCGTTTATCTTGCGATAAAATTTGTGTGATTTTTTGTTTTCATCACGCAGGAAAACCTTTCGCGTATAGGCGAGATAGCCATGAAAGCCGCTCATCGCCAGAACCAGCGTCAGCTTCGCATGCATCCATCCCTGCCCTGTCATGATGCCCGCATTCGCGTGCAGCATCAGAAGCCCGAAAATCCACGCGGCAATCATTGCGGGGTTCATGATAATCTTGAGCAGTTTGCGCTCCATGATTTTCAGGGTTTCGGATAGCTCGGAGCCTTTTTCCGCTTCGGCGTGATACACGTACAAACGCGGCAAATAGAAAATACCTGCCATCCACGATATCACCGCCATCAGGTGCAATGCTTTGAACCAGAGGTAATGCGTGGCAATAAAATCGTGCATGATATTTCCGTTCCGGGGTTAGAGAGCGCAGCCGCAGCGCTTGAAGGTTTCGGGGCAAACTCGCTGCCAGACCTTGCCCGCCAGTTTGTCTTCGACCAGCGCCGCGAGGCCGGCGATAAAATCTGGATGGACAGACACCGTGGACACGCGCGCGAAATAGGGGATGCCTTTTTCATGGGCGTATTCGCGGTATTCTTCTTCGATTTCGACCAGCGTTTCGACATGTTCGTTCACAAAAGCATGCGGGTAAACAATCACCCCGACGCCATCGGCGGCGGCCTTGTCGAGCGCCTGTTCGGTCGAGGGGCCGATCCATTTCAGCGGGCCGACGCGGCTTTGATAGCAGACCTGCCAGTCGAGGTTTTCAACGTTCATGGCCGCGGCAATTTTTTGCGCGGTCTGTTCGCACTGGAATTGATAGGGATCGCCGCCCGCGATCGTTTTTTCAGGCAGGCCATGGGCGGAAAACAGCACGCGTGTTTTTGGCGGCGCCTTCGCCAGTTCCGCGCGCACCAGCGCGGCGGAAGCATTGATAAAACCGGATTGATACGGATAGCAGCAGATTTTTTGCGTCGGGATATCAAGCCCGGCCTTTTTCGCCTCGCGCTGCCAGTTTTGAATGGATGAAAAACTGGTTGTGGTCGAAAACTGCGGATACAGCGGCAGCAGGATAATCTGGTCGGGATTGAACGCTTTGACCTGACGCACAACGTCGGGCGACAGCGGATGCCAATAGCGCATGGTGACGAAAGTTTTCAGCTGCGGCCATTTTTGCTGAAGCAAGCTCTCCAGCGCGCGTGCCTGCGCTTCGGTATTTTCAAGCAAGGGCGATTTTCCGCCCAGTGCGGCATAGGATGTTTTGGCCGCGCCGCGCCCGCGACTGAAAGAAATCCATTTCGCCAGCATCCAGCGGATCGGCAGCGGTGCGCCGATGATATTCTTGTCCATGAAAAAATTGAACAGGAAGGGTTTGATATCCCCTTCTTTGAGCGGCCCGCCGAGGTTCATCACAACAACGGCGATTTTGGGGTTTTGGCTGGGCGTATACGGGCTGGTCATGGCGTTTTCCTTTTTGCCCCTTATGTAGCGCGCTGCCAGCTGCGGACAATCCCCACCAGCTCAGCTACATGTTCGGGTGGCGTTTCCTTGATAACGCCATGACCAAGATTGAAAACGAAAGGACGGCCTTCGGCAGCAGCCAGAATGTCGAGTACAGCGCGGCGCATGGTATCGCCACCTGCCAGAAGTTTTTCGGGGTCCAGATTGCCCTGAAGGCACACATGGCGCGGCATGGATGCAATATCCGCTTGCGGATCGAGGCCGAGGGCGGCAATGCCCGTTTCAGCCGCATAGGCCGCGTAATGCGCGCCTGCCTGACGTGGAAAGCCTATAACGGGCACATCGGGCGCCGCCGCGCGGACCTGATCGATAATCCGCTTTGTCGGGGCAATCACCCAGTCTTCGAAGCAGGCATCGGGCACAAGGCCTGCCCAGCTGTCGAAAAGCTGCACCGTATCCGCGCCATGACGTATTTGTGATATCAAATAGCGCGCCGTGACATCGGAAAGCTTTAGCAAAAATTCCTGAAAGCCTTTGCTATCTGCCAAGGCCATTTCTTTCGCACGCGCAAAACTGCCGCCACCGCGACCATGCAGCATATAACAGGCAACAGTCCACGGCGCGCCTGCAAAACCGATAAGGGTTTTATCGGCAGGCAATTCACGCTTGAGGATATCAATCGTTTGATAAACAGGCGCCAGTCTGGATTCAAAACCGGCTATGTCCAGCCTGTCGATATCGGAAAGTTTTTCCAGCGGCGGAAGCTGCGGGCCTTCGCCTTCGACGAATGCCAAACTCTGGCCGAGCGCATGCGGAATAACCAGAATATCCGAAAACAGAATAGCGGCATCAAAGTCGTAACGCCGCAATGGCTGGAGGGTGATTTCCGCCGCCATAGAGGGGTTGTAACAAAGATTGAGAAAAGACCCTGCCTCTGCCCGCAGAGCGCGGTATTCGGGCAGATAACGGCCTGCCTGACGCATCAGCCACAAGGGTACGCGGGGCGTGATACGGCCCTTCAGCGTTTCCAGCATGGGTTTTTCTATAACTGTCGATATCATGGCGGCCTTGTTTTGCATGGTTCTTTATAAGCCATGCCTTTCGCCCATCCAATATAAAGAAAATATATATAAGAGAATTGTAGGAGTCGTAGGCGCGTGGATGAGGGGGATAACTTCAAACAACACTATTTTTCCACAGAGCCTGTCATGCGCAATCGTCGGTTTTTTTGAAAACTTTGTGCAAAAGCCAATTAAAAACAATAAATTCAAGATGAAACAGGCTTGTGAATAACGGGGATAATTGATTATTCCGGTAAATAAACTTATCCCCGCTTTTCTATTCCGGAGTCCATGCGTGGATGGGCGGACTCATAATTCCGCAGATTATCCCCCAAAGGCATCACCGATGAGAAAGCCCCGCGTTTATGCACGTAGTTTTCCACACAGCTATACACAAACCATATTCCAAGCAGCTGATATCTGCATATCGCGCTCAATCTTGAGCGGTCGTTACGGCTTTTCTTCGTGCGCGAATGCCGATAGGATAAACGCTGAGCAAACGTCATCCTGAATTGGGGTAAGGGTAGATGAGCGAAGACTGGCAAAAAATGGATGTGGAGCGCACGGCGCGTATTCTGTCGGAAGTAAATCCGCATCTGGAACCTGTGCCGTTCAGCATGGAAAGCACTACTATCCGCAGCCAGCGGCTTTCGTTTTACCGTGACTATGAATTTCTGGAACTGACGGATCTTTCCGCTGTGCCGGCGGTGCGCAAATATGCGATTTACAAGCCGGGCGATGTGAACGTCATCAACTGGACAAACCAGACGATATACGAAACCAACGAAAAAGCGCCGATCAATATCAATGCGCGCAACGTTGTCGAATATGTGAAGTTTTTCTTTGGATACGTGCGCGGCCGTCATGGCCGTTTCATGATTATCGAGACGATTGACGATATCCGCTGGCAGGTGGAACCGCCGCTGCAGGGTCGCAAGGTCATGCAGCAGATGCTGGAGCCTGTAACGCTGCTGAGCGAGGATGATGACGGGACGTTCAATCTGGAAGCCTTCATGGTTTTCAAAGACTCGCTTTTCAAAACCCGCGTGCATGTGAAGCCTGACGGCCTTGTCAGCATGTCGGAGGAAGAATTGAAAATCGAAGGCATGCCTATTCTTCAGGACTCGGCACTTCAGCACTATGCCTGAGAAAACCCACGGATAGCACATCCTTTACGCCCATTTTGCGGTACCTGCCATGCGCTGCCCTGCCCCATTTTTCGAACCGCCGCAGGCGCTGGAACATAAACCGTCTTTTGCGGATATACCCTTATCCCTGCGCGAAAAAATAGCCGATATCTGCGGCAGTCCGGTTATGGATGGCGCTATTTTGCATGGCAGCCTTTCGGCGACAGCGGGTTTTGTGCTGACGCTGCAGGATGGTCAAAAAATATTTGCCAAGGGCAGCCACCCGCAAGAAATGTCGCACGGCACGCTGCACATCCGCAGCGAAGCCTATGCGTATCAGGTATTGCCCGCGCTTAAATCCGTCGCGCCGCGTTTTATCGGACTTGTCAGTGATGATCACGAAGACGGCTGGACGCTGGGTCTTTGGGATTATATTGCGCGCGATAAAGCAAACGCCCCAGATGTTGATATTGCAGATGTGATGCGAAAGATCGCCAGCGTACACAAGAGCGAGATACCCGCGACGTTCACGGCGAAGGCCGCAGCGCATAACTATTTGTCGCTTTTTCTGCGTGACGAAAAAAAATGGCAGCGTGTGCGCGGCGAGGCGAAAATAAAAGACAAGCTGTTGTCGGTTTTCGATGATGAACAGGCGCACCTGTGGCTTGATCGGCAGCTGGATAGTTTATGTGCGATGCAAGCTGCAGTGCCGGCGTTTGATTTTCAAACCGGATTGATACACGGCGATTTGCGTCTGGATAATATTTTGGCAGCGCCGCCACATACATATATTGTCGATTGGCCGAACGCCTGCCGCGGGCCCGTCGTTTTTGATGTGCTGATGCTTTCGGTGCATTTGGAATCTTTGGGCTATGGGCGGGCAGAGGATTTTATTTCTTTGTATGACGTCGCCGCAGGCACGGCTTTTGCACAAAAGAATAACCAAGAGCTGATGATCATGGCCGCCAGCATGGCCGGATTTTTTGCCGATCAGGTCTACAGGGTGGTGCCCGAAAAGATGCCGCGGCTGCGCTGGATGCAAAAATCCTTATTTTTCGGGCTGTTAAGCCTGATGAATCGCCATGGGCGAATCGAATCACCTCCGCGTATGTCGGGGCTTTTGCGTATTTGACACGCGATTATTTGAACCATTGTTCATTGCAGCATGGCAAAAAACGCCGATTTAATTACATAACTATAATATTTTGCTGCTTTTTTGGCTGAAAACACCGGATGTTAACCACCGCTGCCGCATGATGAAGGTGCTAGGGGAAAAGCTGCCTGCTTCGGATAACAAAGATCGGACTGAACAGGATACCGGCACCAGAGGACTACAAGGGTATCTAAGGCCACAAGGCTGACACGACCGCGAACTTTGACTTCGGCACAGGCAAGGGAAAAAGGTGTGTAAATGGCAAACGACGTTGATAAAGACAGCGACTTCAAACTGCCCAAGCCGGACAAGCAGCGTTTTCGCAGCAGTGCGGGCCGCCTCCGCGACGGCAAACACCTGTCGCACCGTGCCAGCATGGACTGGCGTTTGGATCAGCGCACTGTTTGCGACAAGCCGGATATCGCCGCTACCATCGTCCCCGTTGAAGAGCTGAAAGAAATCCTGCTGCAAAGCCGCACCGCCGAGCAGCTGATGACAGGCGATGCCGCCGCAAACCTGCACATTGTTTACGATGCGCAAGTACCTGCATCTCAATTTTATCCGCCGCGCGAAGGCCGCGGCGCCACGATCACCCTGAACCCGTTCCGCCCGCGCGGCGATTTGCTGAACATGCTGGCGCGCGAACTGCGCCGCAGCTGGCAGCATTTCCACGGCGCGCTGGTCAACCCGATGGATTACGAGCCCGACGAGGCTATTCTGGTCAACCGTGCGCAGCAGGCGGACGTTTTGATGGTTTCCATCAAAGTGGCGTGGGAGCTGAAGCTGGGCGGCAACAGCGAAGCCTGGGATTATCTGGTCGGATCGCCGATGTCGGATGTGAGCCGTACGTTCGAAATCAAGGCGCAAACCGATTTCCGCAGCCTGAACAATGGCGAAGCGGCGCGTGCGGCCTATGATAAATTCTTCGAAGACAGCCGCACCAAGATTCATGACAAGCGCATCATTCACCAAATGCTGCTGGATGAAGCGGGCTACATGAAATCGCAAAAAGAGCGCAGCCGTGTATCCATGGATTTGTTCAAGCGTCTGGGTGAACTGCCGTCGGGCCGCAACTATCTGTCGATGAGCGCAACCCGCACGCCGATGGATACCTGCTATGCGACGGTTGAAGACCGCTCCAATGCGAATTTCCTGTGGTTCATCAAGTTCGAGCGCAGCTTTCAGGAAAAAGAGCGCCAGATGATCGAAGAGTCGGTCAAACTGTCCGCCGAAGTTGTCGACTTCGCACGCTTTGCCAGCGCGGCGCGCCGCCCGGGCAATGCGGAGCAAGCCTGAGAGGACGCGCGATGACGGCGGATATACCACACCCGCCACGCATCGTTTTTCCGCTGTCGCATTTCACGCAGAATGATGCGCTGGAAATAAAAATTCCAGCGACCGCGCAACCGCAGGCAAAAATATTCGCCGATGCCATGCAGCGTGTTTGCGGTTTTCTTTTGCAATCACCATCGGGCCGTGCGCTGATACGCGCGGCGCTTTTGCGCGGCGTTCATATCGGCCTTGATCCGCTTTTGGAGCCGCAAACAAGTTTTTATTATCCGCTGCAAAAACGTCTGGATCTCGGTTATCAACCCGCAGCGCTGCAAGCATCGCAAAAGGGCATCAGTCTTTATCTGGCCGGCATGACGGGGGGCTTGCGCCGCATATGGCAGCAAAGCCGCGCGCTGGCGCCGGATACGGCGCTGCGGCCCGAAGATTTCTTGCGCTATTGCCGCACGTTCGAAGCGGATGTTTGCGCCGTCACGCATCTTGTCGCGTGGGAACTGCGCGCGGCAGGCCCGTGTTTTTTCTGGCGTCACCTGCTGGCAGGCGTGGATGGCGATGTCGCGATATCTTTTGCGCGCGCGGCAAGCGCGCACCCGCGCCACCAGTTCGACGGTACGGCGCTGCGCGCGGCGTTTCTGGAGTGGTTTCAGGTAGCGGAGAGGGTGGATGCCTGCGACCATCTGGCGCTCGAGATGATGGATATGGCGCTTTTGGGACTGCGCGGCAGTGCCGGCGAGATTGGCCGTGCCAAGCTGGATGGCAGCCGCATGAACATGCTCGGCGCTTTGCCGCAGGGCGGGAATTATTTGACTGGTATGCGTTTCCGCGCGGCACCGATGCGGCGCGGTTGTGATCCGTTTAACCGGACGCATCTAAAGCATATCCAGCGCGACATCACCTATCTATCTGAAAACCAAAAAAGTTTTTGATATTTTTTGACATATCGCCTGAATCGCCGTAGTGTTAACGCATCGTTAACAATTCAAATTTTTGGGGTTCGTCATGGCGAATGAGAACACGTTTAAAGAGTCCAAGCTGAAATCTGCCTTTCAAGGCGTTGCCGGCGGACTTTATGCCGCGATTGGCGAAGACGCGAACATGGGCATGCAAACGGCGGGTTATATTTACGACCGCGCGAAGCTGGCAAAAGATCAGGTTGTCCAGAGTTTCAAAACCAAATTTGCCTGAGAATGTTTCCCCGCGAAGGCGGGCAGCAAAAAAGTTCTTTGTAAAGTTGAAGCCTGCTTACTGCATATCCAGTAAGTGGGCTTCACCTCTTTTGGCGAGCCACTCACGCGTCATCAGCATGGCGTTTTCACGGTCGCGGCGGCTGAGGCGCGAATACACGGAATCGCGGTCGCGGCGCGCGGCTTCTCTTTCGGAGCCATCGGGATAGTTAATCACCGCCAGCTGCAGCCACATCAGCGCTTTGATGCTGTCGTGCGCGGTACCGTTCCCGGTAAAGTTCATGACACCAACGTGGTGCTGCGCAAGCGCGCGGCCTTGCTCTGCGCAGGGAACCAGCAAATCATAGGCTTTTTTGGGGTCTTTTTCGACGCCCTGCCCAAGGTTGTACATGATGCCGAGGATTTCTTTGGCGCCTGTATGGCCGCCGTTGGCGAGCAGTTCGAGGTGCGGCAGCGCACGTTCGTACTGGCCGTCTTTATAGAGCTTCAACACGGCTTCGTATGTCAGCGCGACGGGTTTGCCGTCTTCGTCGGTTTCTTCTTCTTCGGCGACCTCGCCGTCTTTGTCTTCTTCTTTCAAAAGAAGACCTTTCCGGATGCTTTGATATTCGGATACGTCCGGCATGGTGTCGCTGCGGGTACCGATTTCAAAAACGGATTCCTGCGCCTGCGCAGGCAGCGATATTGCCGCCATGAGGGCGAGAGCGGAAACAGTCAGGAGCGGCATCAGAAGGCGGGTCATGACGGAAAAATCCTTGTTCAAATCGCTCTTACTATTATAAGGCCTTTTACGCGAAAGGCAAAAGCCCCTCAATCAGGCGGGTTTTTGCAAAACCAGCGCGCGCCAGTCGCCGAGTTCGATTTTATCAACCAGTTGAAGGCCAAGGGCGGTATGCGCCGCTGTCACGTCCGCTTCCTGACGGGCAAGAAGGCCGGACAGCACCGCAAAACCCCCCGGCAGCAAAACGGCGTTCAGATCGTCCGCCATGTCAATCAAGGGCTGCGCAAGAATATTGGCGGCAATCAGGTCATAAGGGCCATGCGCGCGGGCCATGGGGGCGTTGTAGCCGTCGCCCGCCTGCATCGAAATCAGGTCGGCGGCGCCGTTCATGGCGGCGTGGCGTTCGGTGACCACGATGGATTCCGGGTCAATGTCAACCGCGGTTGCGCGGATATCCGGCCAGATTTTGACCATGCCGATCGCGAGGATACCGCTGCCGCAGCCCATGTCGAGGCCGTTTTTGAAGGTATGCTTTTCGGAAAGACGGTCGAGCGCCATCAGGCAGCCTTTGGTGGTTTCATGCTCCCCGCTACCAAAGGCGGTGGCGGCATCGATGCAGAGCGGCACCAGTCCCGCGGGCTTTTCGCCGGTATAGTGCGAACCATAAACAAAAAAGCGGCCCGCCGTGACGGGCGGGAAATTGTCATGCACATGACGCAGCCAGTCTTTTTCGGGCAGTTTTTCGGCGCTGAGCGTCAAACCGGCGGTGATGTTTTGGAAGCCGCCCTCGCTGGCGGCCATGTCGACCTGCGCTTTAATCATGCCAAGGTCAGGTTCGCCATAGGTGGTCAGCGAAATCGTCCAGCGGTCGCCGTCGGCGGCTTCTTCGTTGCGAAGGAATACGGAAAGACCAAGCTCTTCCAGTGCCGCGCCGATTTGTTCGGCGATTTGTCCCGAAACTTTTTGCCGGAAATCAAAACTGACCTTGTAGAGCAGGTGCGGAATGATGTTGTCGTAGTCGAAGAGCGGCTGGTTCGGCATGTGTTTTCCTTGGGCGGCGGTAGATGATGCGGCAATCATTCTTGATATTGGGCGCTTTGTCCATCATATTATTCATACAATGTATCTGATTTAACGGGGTTTTTATGCAGCACAACGTGGTTATCGCCGGATATGTCCGCACGCCGTTTCACTTTGCCGGCAAGGGCGATCTCGCCTCTGTCCGGCCCGATGACATGGCCGCTATTGCCGTGCGCGCGCTTGTGCAAAAAACCGGCGTGAACACGCGGGAGATTGAAGACCTTATCCTTGGCTGCGCCTTCCCGGAAGGTGAACAGGGTTTTAACGTCGCGCGTCTGGTGGCGAATATCGCCGATCTGCCGCTGACGGTGGCGGGTACGACGGTCAACCGTTTCTGCGGGTCGTCCATGCAGTCCATTCACATGGCCGCGGGGGCGATACAGATGGGCGCGGGGCATGCGTTTATTTGCGGCGGTGTCGAAAGCATGTCGCGCATCCCTATGGGCGGTTTTAATCCGCTGCCCAATCCGGCTTTGGCTGAAACTTTTCCGCAGGCATATATCGGCATGGGGGAGACGGCGGAAAATCTGGCGCGCAAATATTCCATCAGCCGCCAGCGTCAGGAAGCTTTCGCGCTATCGTCGCAGCAAAAAGCCGCTGCCGCGCGCGCTGCCGGAAAACTGCAGGATGAAATTACCCCTGTCACTGCCGCAGATGGCAGCATTGTCAGCGAAGATGGCTGCATTCGCGGCGATACGACGCTGGAGGCGCTGACAGGTCTGAAGCCTGCGTTTGATGCGGAAGGCAGCGTGACGGCGGGCACATCGTCGCCACTGACGGACGGCGCGGTGGCAACGCTGGTTACCACGGAGGAATTCGCCAAGGTGAACGGGCTTCACATCATGGCGCGCGTGCGCAGCATGGCCGTATCGGGTTGCGCGCCGGAAATCATGGGCATCGGTCCCGTGGATGCCTCGCGCAAGGCGCTGAAGCGTGCGGGCCTGAGCATCGAAGATATCGATATCATCGAGCTGAACGAAGCCTTTGCCGCGCAGGCATTGTCTGTGCTGCAGGAACTGGGCGCGGATGAGGCAAAGGTCAATCTCGATGGTGGCGCGATTGCGCTGGGCCACCCGCTGGGTGCATCGGGCGGACGCATCACAGGCAAGGCCGCAAGCCTTTTGAAACGCGAGGGTAAAAAACTCGCGCTGGCAACCATGTGCATCGGCGGCGGTCAGGGGATTGCGACCATTCTGGAAGCGGTCTGAGAGCGATGGCCGATATTTCAAAACTGCCGAAGGTTGATTTGCACATTCACCTCGAAGGCTCCATCACGCCGGCGATGGTGCGTAAACTTGCGCATAAAAACGGGCTTGAAATACCGGAGGGGCTGTTTGACCCGAGCGGTGAAAATTTCCACTGGCCCGATGACGGCACGGCAGCGGGTGCGCTGAAAGGTTTCGTCGAAGCCTACGACAAGGCGACATCCGTCATGCGCGGGGCGGAAGATTTTGAGGCCGTCACCTATGATTATTTTGTGCGCAGCGCGGCCGAGGGCTGTATTTACGCCGAGCCGATTATTTCCGCCGAACATGGCGCCATGGCGGGTCTGACGTACCCTGAAATGATGGCGGCGATTACCGCAGGCTATGAACGTGCCAAAGCTGAAACGGGCATCGAAGCGCGTTTCATCGCCACCTGCGTGCGGCATTACGGCCCCGCTGCCGCGATACATGTCGCGGAAATCACGCGCGATAACCCGCACCCGCTGGTCACGGCCTTCGGCATGGCGGGGGATGAAAATGCGCATAGTGTTGCGGATTTCAAACCGGCCTATGATATCGCCGCGCTGCCGTACCGCAATGCGCATGCGGGCGAAGCCGCGGGCCCCGAAAGCATTCGCGCCGCGCGGGAGCTTTTGAACGTGCGCCGTTTCGGGCATATGGTGCGCGCGATTGAAGACGCCGCGCTGATGCAGGAGCAGCTGAAAATCAACGCCGTGCCGGAGGTTTGCGTCTCCAGCAACCTCTGCCTCAAAGTCTATCCGGATTACGCATCGCATCCGCTGCGCAAGTTTTTTGATGCGGGGCTGAAAGTCACGCTCGGCAGCGACGACCCGACATTCTTCGGCACATCTATCGGCCGCGAATACCAGATTGCGCAAGAACACTTCGGCTTTACCGTGGCCGAGCTTTTGCAAATCAGCCGCAATGCGATTGAAGAAGCCTTCTGCGACACCGAAACCCGCACGCGTCTTCTGCGCCGGATTGATGGGTATTCGGTTTAGAGAACCCCAGCCTATTGCAAGAAATCACATCCCGCCTTTATGCGCGGGTGTTTGCGGCGTGATGGTTTTTTCGACCGCTTTCACGAGTGCGCCGCCGAGGGTGGAGTCGAGGGCGACGATGTCTGCGCCCGCGCCTTTGAAGGCACGCAGGGCGGCGAAGTGTTCGGGGCTGCGCAGGTTGATTTTAAGATCGGGCGCGGCGTCGGCAGCTTCGGGCGTACGGCTGCGCTGTGCGAATTCGGCCTCGCGGGATTTCAGGTTTTCGGCGGCGGCGTAAAAAGCGCTGAGCGCGGCGCCGGCGGCGGGGCGTGCGGTATCGTTCTGGCCATCGAGAATTTGACGGTGCAGGCGCGCCACGTCGGATGCGGCGGCAAAACTGCTGCCGAGCTTCCCGCCGAGGGCGGCGAGGGGGGATATCGTCTGCGGCTCTTTTTCCTGCATCTCTGCCATGGTATAAGGCCCCTTCGGAAGGACTTGTCCTTTTTGCGGATTTCCGCTATCTATTTTCCCTAAAAGCTAAGCCCTTTGTTCTTAAGCCCAGTATAGCGCATCTTTGCCGGTTTATGAGCAATCGTTTGGCTTACAATCTTGCCGATTTGCGAAAGATTGTAATAACCATATCAAGTGATTGAAATGTCTAATAAATTCGATGTTATTGTGGTGGGTGGCGGCCATGCTGGCTGTGAAGCGGCGGCGGCATCCGCGCGTATGGGGGCAAAAACCCTGCTGCTCACGCATCGAATCGATACGATTGGCGCGATGTCGTGCAATCCGGCCATTGGCGGCCTCGGCAAGGGGCATCTGGTGCGCGAAATTGACGCGCTGGACGGTGTCATGGGCCGCGTGATTGACCAGGCGGGTATCCAGTTCCGCATGCTGAACGCGAGCAAAGGCCCCGCCGTGCGCGGCCCGCGTGCGCAGGCGGACCGCAAACTTTACCGCGAAGCCATGCAGGCATTGCTGCTGGATTATCCGAACCTGACCGTTATCGGTGAAGGGGCGGAGGATATTCTGCGCGATGGCGCAGGCAATATCAGCGGCGTGATTTCTTCGGCAGGGACGCAGTATGACTGCGCGGCGCTTGTTATAACGACAGGCACTTTTTTGCGCGGGGTTATTCACCGCGGCACGCATCAGCACGAAGCGGGCCGCATTGGCGAAAAGCCGTCGGTCGGACTTGCGCTTGCGCTTGAAAAATTGAACCTGCCGCTGGGCCGTTTGAAAACCGGCACGCCCGCGCGTCTGGATGGCCGCACGATTAACTGGAGCGTGTGCGAAGAGCAGCCGGGTGATACACCGCCGCAGCCGTTTTCTTTTATGTCAAAAGAGGTTACGGTACCACAAATTAGCTGCTATATTACATATACCAACGAAAACACACATCAGGTCATCCGCGATAATCTGCACGTCGCGCCGATGTATTCAGGTCAGATTAAATCCTCCGGCCCGCGTTACTGCCCGTCTATCGAAGATAAAATCGTGCGCTTCGCCGATAAAGAGCGTCACCAGATTTTCCTCGAGCCCGAGGGGCTCGATGACCACACGGTCTATCCGAACGGTATTTCAACTTCGCTGCCCGCTGAAGTGCAGGAAGCACTGATCCGCACCATTCCGGGGCTCGAAAACGTGACGATTATCGAGCCCGGCTATGCGATTGAATACGACTATGTCGATCCGCGCGCGCTCAAGCGCACGCTGGAAGTTCATGCGGCACCCGGTCTGTTTTTGGCGGGGCAAATTAACGGCACCACAGGCTACGAAGAAGCGGGCGCGCAGGGTTTGATGGCCGGTATCAATGCCGCGCTGGTCGCGGCGGGCCGCTGTGAAGAATTCACCCTCGACCGTGCCGATGGTTATATCGGTGTGATGATTGACGACCTTGTGACGCAAGGGGTGACGGAGCCTTACCGCATGTTCACCAGCCGCGCGGAATATCGCCTGCTGCTGCGCGCGGATAACGCGGACCAGCGCCTGACGCCGCTCGGGCTGTCGATTGGCTGCGTCGGGCACGACCGCGCGGCGGCTTTCACCGAAAAGCAGCAAAAGCTCGAAGCCGCCCGTGCGCTTGTCCATAGCCTGCAAGCCCTGCCGATCGAGCTGGAGCGCCGCGGGTTCAAGGTCAATCAGGACGGCATCAAGCGCTCCGCCCATGACCTGATGCGCTATCCCGATATCAGTTTTGACAATCTGGCTGGTATCTGGCCGGAGCTGGCGGATATCGAGCGTGATATCGCCGAACAAGTGGAAATCGATGCCCGCTATGCCGGATACATCCAGCGGCAGGAGGCCGATATTCAGGCTTTCCGCCGTGATGAAAACCTCAAGCTGCCCAAAGACCTCGATTACAGCCGCGTCGGCAGCCTGTCGAATGAAATGCAGCTGAAGCTGCGTCAGCATGCGCCCGATACGCTGGGCGCGGCTTCGCGTATTCCGGGCGTGACGCCAGCCGCGCTGGTGGCCCTGCTGCGTCATGTGAAACGCCGTGACCGCGAGGAGCGAGACGTTGCCTGAAGAATCCCTCGATAAAGTATTCCTGCGCTATGGCTTCGGTGTTTCACGTGAAACACTGGAGGCGCTGGGCGTTTATGAATCCCTGCTGCTGAAATGGCAAAAGGCTATCAATCTGGTCGGCCCCTCGACACTGGATGCGGTGGCGGAGCGCCATTTTTTCGACTCTGCCCAGCTGTTCCGCTTTATCCCCGATATCAATGTGCGTCTGGTCGATATGGGCTCCGGCGCGGGCTTTCCGGGGCTGGTGCTGTCGCTTCTGGGGGTCAAGGAAGTCCATTTGATTGAATCCGACGTGCGCAAGGCAACCTTCCTGCGCGAAGTTTCACGTGAAACAAAAGCCGTCGCCCATATCCACGATACCCGTGTCGAAGATGTCAAAATCGACAAAATCGATGTTTTCACCGCCCGCGCCCTTGCGCCGCTCAAGGATCTGCTGTCTTTCATGCACCGCCTGTCTACCCCGGGGCATCCGTCGTATGGCCTGTTCATGAAGGGCATGCAGTATCAGGAAGAGCTGGATAAAGCCGCCAAACAGTGGTCTTTTGATGTCGAGATGTACCCCAGCATGACCGACTTGGCCAGCAAAGTTATTAAAATCAGTAACTTATCCAAAAAATAAGGCATTTTCCGCACCTGTTTCACGTGAAACACGGGGGCGGCTGGTTTCACGTGAAACATAATTTGCCTTGCCCGCGGCGGCAGATTCGCGCTATTTACTGGGCATGACCCAGCCTTCAGACACATACGAACAAACTGCGGCTTCTGCCGCCGACAAACCCGCGGACGGCGCTGCGGCCTCCCCCCGTTTGTCCGGCCCGCGCTATATCAGCATTTCGAACCAGAAAGGCGGCGTGGGCAAAACCACGACGGCTGTCAATCTAGCGACCGCCCTTGCCGCTGTTGGCAAACAGGTTTTGCTGGTCGATCTCGACCCGCAGGGCAATGCCTCGACCGGTCTTGGTATTGACCGTGCTGACCGCGACCGTGGTTCTTACGAATTGCTGTTTAATGAAACCACGGCAGACGAAGCCGCCGCACCGACCAAGGTGCCGGGGCTTTATTGCATTCCATCTTCCATGCACCTGTCGGGCGCGGAGATTGAGCTGATTGACGCGGATAACCGCGAATTTCGCCTGCGCGATGGCCTTGCTGCCGCCACGCGCCGCTATGACTATGTGATTTTCGACTGCCCGCCCGCGCTCAACTTGCTGACGCTGAACGCGCTGGCCGCGTCCGATGGCGTTCTGGTGCCGCTGCAATGCGAATTTTATGCGCTGGAGGGCCTCAGCCACCTTGTGAACACCATCGAGCGCGTGCGCGATGCGTTTAACGACAAGCTGGAGCTGCTGGGCATTGTCCTGACGATGTATGACAAGCGGAACAATCTGTCAAATCAGGTTGCCGATAACGTGCGCGAATTTTTCGGCGACAAGGTTTATGACACCGTCATCCCCCGTAACGTGCGTATATCCGAAGCGCCGTCATTCGGCCTGCCCGCGATTGTCTATGACATGGCGTGCAGCGGGTCGCAGGCGTATATCCATCTTGCGCGCGAAATGCTGAAACGTGAAAAAGCCCTTCGCGATGCCGCGCTGAAGGCCATGGCCGAAGCCCAAGGAGTCCCCGCATGAATACCGATCCCAAAAAACGCGGTCTGGGCCGCGGCCTCGACGCGTTGTTCCGCGATGTGAAAAAAGAAGAAGCGACCTTGCAGCAGAAAAAAGCTGTCGCGCCTGCGCCCACGGCGACCCCAGCAACTCCGGCCGCAACGCCAGCGGCCGCGGCGCCTGCCGTAAACACCGCGCCCGTGCGTCGCGCGGAGGAAATGCTGAAATCATCCGAAGCCAATGCGCCGCTGCAGCCGCCGCGCCGTTTGCCGGTTGATCGTCTCAAGCCCGGCAAATATCAGCCGCGCACGCATTTCGACGATGATGCGCTGGCGCAGCTGGCGGATTCCATCGGTGCGCACGGCGTATTGCAGCCGCTGCTGGTGCGCCCGATTGAAGGCATGATGTATGAAATCATCGCCGGTGAACGCCGCTGGCGTGCCGCGCAAAAAGCGCGCGTGCATGACGTGCCTGTCGTCATCCGCGACCTGACCGACAAAGAAGCGATGGAAATCGCGCTGATTGAAAACCTGCAGCGCGAAGATCTTTCCGCCATCGAGGAAGCCGAAGGCTACGAACGCCTGATGCAGGAATTCGGCCATACGCAGGACATGCTGTCGCAGCAACTGGGCAAAAGCCGCAGCCATGTTGCCAACACCATGCGTCTTTTGAAACTGCCTGCCAGCGTGCGCAAGATGGTGCAGACAGGCGCGCTCAGCGCCGGCCATGCCCGCAATCTTGTCGGTCACAAAGAAGCCGAGCAAATGGCCGCTGTGATCGTCAAGCGCGGCCTCAGCGTGCGCCAGACCGAAAAAATGGTGCAGCAGCTCGAAGCCGGCGACAAGAAAAAACCCGCCGCGCTGAAAACCAAAGGCTTCGCACAAAAAGACGTGGATATTCTGGCGCTGGAGCAAAAAATGTCCACGCTGCTCGGCATGAAATTCGTGATTGATGGCGAAGGCAGCTCCGGCAAGCTGAGAATCGAATATAAAAACCTCGACCAGCTTGACGACATCATTGCCCGCCTGTCGCGCGCGCCGCAGCGTCATTGATCTGCGTACCTATTCAAAACAACGTCACCGTATTCTTCGGGATACGGTGACATCCTTTTACAGCAATAGAAAACAAAACCATGACAACCTTGCCCGCCTGTCCGCAGTGTTCATCGTCCTACACGTATCTTGATCGCGGTCTTTATATCTGCCCCGAATGCGCGCATGAATGGGCCGAACAGGCGGTCGCTGCGCCAGACGCGGTCACGGAAAAAGTCGTGCGCGATGCAAACGGGGCGGTGCTCAAAGACGGCGATACGGTCAGCATCATCAAGGATCTGAAGGTCAAAGGTTCCTCAACCGTGGTTAAGGTCGGCACGAAAGTCAAAAACATCCGCCTTGTCGATGGCGATCATGATATCGACTGCAAAGTCCCCGGCATTGGCCCGATGGGGCTCAAATCCGAATTCGTGAAAAAAGCCGCGGAATAGTAGAGCCCGAAAAATATCTTAGGCGCGGACCGCAATCAATATCGCTTGCTTCTTATTTGATAGCCGAAGAGTAAGAAACATTCTTGCTGTCGCGCACAGTACATACTTGTAGCGCCTGACGATCATTATCTTGCAACAGAGCGCGGGTATAAAGGGTTTGTGTACTTGTCTCTCCCGTTACTTTCGCGCCGCGCTCTTCCAGCCTTGCTTCGGCGTGCGATTTGCAGTCATCCAAGGTTTCAAACAACAGGCTTTCGTCAACAACAAAACCGCCCGGAAGCTTTGTGCCTACAGGAATGAGATGGTTGCTCTCTGCCTCGCAGGCGGAAAGGCAAAAGGCTATCATGAGAACACCAAAAATGTTTTTCATTCTTGCTTTTCTTCTAAAAATTAAGCGCGGCGGCGCAGGGATCGCGCGCCGGTCTGCGCCAGCGACAAAATGGCGCGGCCGCAGATGATGTTGGGGTCTGCGCCGGTTTGTTTGCATTTGGCCTCGACCGACATCAGCAGCGCCAGCGCCTGTTGCAGCTGCTCCATGCCCCAGCCGGTGACCTGCGCTTCGAACGCGGCTTTATGCTTCCAGAAGACTTCGGGGCGCAGTTTTTTCATGGCGACTTCGATATTTTCGCCGCGGTCAACGCGCGCGCGCGTGACGGACAGGCGCGTGAAATAGTTTTGCAGCGTGCGCAGCACGGTCACGGCGGGCACGCCTTCGGACAGCACGAAGCTCAGGATACGGTCAGCCTCCGCATACATGCCGCTGGCGACGTGTTTCGACAGGTCATCCAGCGACAGAGCTGCGCTGGCGCCCACGCAGGCCATGACATCGTCAATGGTGATATTGCGGTTGCCGCCCATATAAGTAATGAGCTTCTGGATTTCGGAGCGCGCGACGCCGCGGTCACCCACCACATTCGCCGCCATATAGACCAGCGCATCGGAGGGCATATTGTATCCGGCGTCTTTCAGCCCGTCTTTCAGCACGCGGGCGATATCGCGTTCATCTTCGACATAGCAGGGCAGCGCGGCGGCGTTGGGCGCGGATTCAAACAACTGGCGCAGGCCGGAGCGGGGTGGCAATTCCCCCGCCGATACCAGCACAAGGTTATCGCCAGCGCGCAAGGCCTCCAGCGCCGCGCGGATGGCGTTCACGGCCTTGTCGTCTGCATCGCGCAGGCGCACCACACGGCGGCCGCCCAGCATCGAAATCGATTGCGCTTCATCGAGAAGCCGCGAGGGATTGTCGGCCAGATCATCTGCCGCAAATTCAACCACGCCAAACGGGTCGTTCGCATCCGGCACAACATGACGGGTCAGGAGGTTCATACGCTCGCGGATAAGACCTTCGTCGGGCCCGTAAACCAGCACCGCCAGCATATCGGGCGGCGGGTTTTTGGCAAAACCGTCGATAGCCTTGAAGGCAAGCTTGACCACGCAGCCCCCTTTTACGGTTTATTCTGGTTGTGGAAATGCAGGGCAAGCGCGGTCTGGACGCTATCGGCCAGCTCGTCGAGAAGGTGGTCGTTCAGGCTTTCCTTGGACGACAGGGTCGCGAATTGGTTATCCAGCAGGTTATAGCTGCCGAGGGCGCGCTGTTTGCGCTCCAGCACCACCGCGCCCGATTTACGGTCACGCAGGCGCATGACGGTCGAAATTTCCATCAGCGCGCGGGTATAGGTGGCGTCCTTGCGCACGGCCTGATTGGTCAGCGTTTTGTCGAGCGGCTCGAATTCCAGCACGAACGCCGCATCTGCAGGGCGGCCTGCCAGATACAGACGGTCGATCAGGGCATTGCGCAGATACTGGCCGTCGCGGTCGGGAATATTTGCAATTTCGACGTTGCTATAGGCGGCCGCGACGCTTTTTTGCGCCTCTGCCGACGGGCGGGCGTACATGGGTTCGAACCCGCAGCCCGCGGGCAGCAGCAAAAGCGATACCAGCGCCAGCGCGCGCGGTGTTTTACCCGACCACATTGATGATCCTGTTCGGCACGACGATGATTTTCTTGGGCGCTTTGCCTTCCAGCGCTTTTTGCACGGCAGGGTCGTCCATTGCGGCTTTTTCGGCGGCGCTTTGTTCGATGTCGCGCGGCAGCTGCACGGTGGCGCGCAGTTTGCCGTTGACCTGAATGGCGATGGTGACGGTGTCGTTGGCCAGCAGGGATTCGTCTGCCTGCGGCCAGTGTTCATCGACCACCAGCGTCGCATGACCCAGATGCGCCCACAGCTCTTCTGCAAGGTGCGGCATCATCGGGGCCATCAGCTTGATCATCGCCACGATACCTTCGCGGCGCACAGCGGCATCGCCGCCCTGCGTGGTGAAGTCTTCGAGCGCGTTCGAAAGCTCGCGCAGGCGCGCAACCGATTTGTTGAAATGGAAACGGTCCAGATCCTGCGTCATTTCATGAATGGTTTTGTGGATTTTGCGGCGCATCGCATCGCTGTCGGCCTTGCCGGTGGCGGCGGGCGCGTCATCCTGCATCATAATCAGACGCCAGACGCGGTTGACGTATTTCCACGCGCCTTCGATACCGCTTTCCGTCCATTCCAGATCGCGCTCCGGCGGGCTGTCGGACAGAATGAATAAACGTGCGGCATCGGCGCCGTAGGTCTCCAGAATTTCCACGGGATCGACCGTGTTTTTCTTGGACTTCGACATTTTCTCGATGCGGCCGACAGTCACGGGGGACTGGTCGGCTTTTTTGTAAACGGCGTTACCGCTGAATTCGATTTCGGCGGGGTAAAGCCATTTGCCGTTCTGGTCTTTGTAGGTTTCATGCGTGACCATGCCCTGCGTGAACAGCGCGGTGAACGGCTCGTCAAAATTCAGATAGCCGCATTTTTTGAGGGCGCGGGTAAAGAACCGTGCATACAAAAGGTGCATGACCGCATGTTCGACGCCGCCGATATACTGGTCGACCGGCGCCCAATAGGCGACTTTGTCTTTGTCAAAGCCGCGCTCTTCGTTTTTCGGGTCGCAATAGCGGAACTGGTACCAAGAACTTTCAAAAAACGTATCGAAAGTATCGGTTTCACGCTCCGCCTTGCCGCCGCATTCGGGGCAGGTGGTGTGTTTCCAAGTCGGGTGATGGGCAATTGGGTTGCCGGGCTGGTCGAAGCTGACATCTTCGGGCAGCGTGACGGGCAGGTCTTTTTCCGGCACCGGCACAATGCCGCAGGACGGGCAATGCACGATAGGCACGGGGCAGCCCCAGTAACGCTGGCGGCTGATGCCCCAGTCGCGCAGGCGGTATTGCGTGGTGCCTTTGCCCTTGCCGAGTTTTTCCATGCGGGCGATCGCTTCGCGCTTGGCGTCTTCGGACGTCAGGCCGTTCAGGAAATCGGAATGGTACAGCTTGCCCGGGCCGGTATAAGGCTCGTCGTCGATCGCGAAGGATTTCGGATCTTCGCCATCGGGAATGACCACGGGGATGATATCGAGCGCATATTTGCGGGCGAATTCGAAATCGCGCTGGTCATGCGCGGGGCAGCCGAAAATCGCGCCGGTGCCGTAATCCATCAAAACGAAGTTGGCAATGAATACGCGCAGCTTTTTATCTGTCATGAAGGGGTGAATGACTTCAAGCCCTGTATCGAAACCGATTTTCTCCGCCGTTTCCAAAACCGCTTCGGACGTGCCAAGGCGGCGGCATTCGGCGATGAAATCGCGCACGCCCGCATGTTTGTCTGCCAGCGCCGCGGCAATCGGGTGGTCCGGCGACAGCGCAACAAACGACGCGCCGAACAGCGTATCGGGGCGCGTGGTGAAAACTTCGATGTCTTTGGCTTTCGCATCCGCGCTGGTCGCGTTCGGGGCGATGTCAAAGCGGAAATTCAGACCCTGCGATTTGCCGATCCAGTTTTCCTGCATGATGCGGACTTTTTCCGGCCAGCCGGGCAGGGTATCAAGGCCCGACAGCAGCTCATCCGCGAAATCGGTGATTTTCAGGAACCACTGTTTCAGCTTGCGGCGCTCCACCGGTGCGCCCGAACGCCAGCCGCAACCATCCACCACCTGTTCGTTGGCCAGAACGGTGTTTTCGACCGGATCCCAGTTCACGAAGCTTTCTTTCTGGTACGCCAGCCCCGCCTTCAGGAAGTCGAGGAAGAATTTCTGTTCATGCCTGTAGTATTCGGGCGTGCAGGTCGCAACTTCGCGGTCCCAGTCGATGGCAAGGCCCATCATGTCCATCTGGCCCTTCATGACCGAAATGTTCTGGTGCGTCCAGGCGGCGGGGTGGGTTTTGTTTTCAATCGCGGCGTTTTCCGCGGGCAGGCCAAAGGCGTCCCAGCCCATGGGGTTCAGAACGTTAAAGCCCTGCGCGCGTTTGAAACGGGCGACGACGTCCGACAGCGTATAGTTGCGCACATGCCCCATATGCAGACGGCCCGACGGATAGGGGAACATCGCAAGGGTATAAAACTTGGGTTTGCCCGCATCTTCGGAAACGGCAAAGCTGCCGCGGTCACGCCAGACCTTTTGCCAATGGGCTTCGGCGCGCTTGATATTATATCTGTCTTGCATAGGGATATGTCCTTCAGGTCGGAAACCTGCCGGCGTCGGCGCCTGTATGCCGCGCCGCGCGGCGGGCGGGTAAAAGGCTTAGTTCATACGGCCCATTTGCGCGACGCGCAGTTCGCGCGCGCGGGTCAGAATGGCGTTTTCGATGCCAAGGCCCATTTCGGGGGTCACCGCCGCATCGCGCCAGTTGCCGCCCTGTTTGGCCTGTTTGAACACGGCAACGCGCACGCCGTCAGAACGCAGCTGGCGGTCAAGGATGAACACGTTCAGCTTGAAACGTTCGCCCGGCACATCGGGGTTTTCGTACCAGTCGGTCAGGATAACGCCGCCAAACGGGTCGGCGGATGCCAGCGGCATGAACGACACCGTATCCAGCGATGCGCGCCACAGGAAACTGTTGACGCCAATGCCTGCGCCGCCTTCCGACGGTTCGTCATCGCTGCCGAACAGTTTGTCGCCCAGCGATTTGCCTTCGCCGAAAATCGTTTCGCGCTTCTGGTCGCTATAGACGATTTTATCCGACCCTTTCGGGCGGGTGGGGTAGCTGGCTTCGCGCTTCACGTTCTCGCCGCAGCCCGCCAAAAGCAAAAGCGCCGCCAGCACCGGTAAAAAGCGGCGCAGGAAAAAAACGGGGCGCGAAGTCGGTCGGGCGGTCTGTGTCATATCGGTTGTCCTGTTTGCTTATATATAGAGAGAATTAAATACCACGAACCCACCCGCGCATACAATAAGAAGGCAGACGGCAATCAGCGTCGCCCGCAAGCGCGCAAACCCCGCAGCGTCAATCACCGCACAAGGCCGGCGCGGCTGGAGTCGCCCTTTAAAACGTGCGGTGGCGCGGCCTGTTCCGCGCTTTGCAGGCGGGCCATGTGCGGCTAACGGCAATATGAAAAAACAGGGCAAAAGAGGGGCAAAACCCCGCCGAATCCGCGGAATTCCACAAAAAAATCAACATCATTTTACCTAAAGTGCGAAACCATGATGTTGCGCGGATGTCACACAGACCCCCGTATGTGGGTTTCCGGCCTTTGTTCAGGTTGACCGTGCGCCGTGCCCTCGGATATTTCTTTTGTAACGGTGAAGAAGACATTCATTGTCTTCATCTCACTCAAGTCAAAAACGCTCACGAAATTCTTCGGGGCACTTTGGAGGAAAACACAATGAAAAAGGTACTTCTCGCAGGTACGGCTCTCGTGGCAGCAGCGCTCGTCGCTTCGCCCGCTCAAGCCGAACTGAAACTTGGCCTCGGTGGCCATTTCAAAGGCTACGGCGTCTACGTTGATGAAGATGCAGAACTTGCTGGCCAGCGCAACTTCGAATTCCGCAAAAACACCGAAGTTCACTTCACCGGCGAAACCACGCTGGACAACGGCCTGACCGTTGGTGTTCACGTTGAGCAGTCCGTCGAAAACATCGACGACCAAGACAACGAAAACTATGCATACTTCTCCGGCGGCTGGGGCCGCGTTAACTTCGGTAACGAAGATGGCGCCGCTTACCTGCTGCAAATCGCTGCTCCGTCTGCTGACAGCAACGTTGACGGTCTGCGTACCTACATCCGTGGCTTCCAGTCTGACGTTGAGCTGGATTACGATCTCGCTCACTTCGGCAACGGCCCGATCGAAGCAAACACCACCACGACCGCTTCCCGTACCGATCGCATCACCTACCTGACGCCGAAATTCAACGGCTTCCAGGCTGGCGTTTCCTACGCTCCCGAAGCTTCGACCAACGATGGTCTGAACAGCATGGGCGTGAACGCTCTCGAAGACGCTTGGGAACTCGCTGCACGCTGGGATGGCCAGTTTGAAGGCGTAGGCATCAGCGTTGGCGCAGGCTACGCGACTGTTGACAACGACGCTGGCTCGCCGGAACCGGAAGGCTGGAACGTTGGTTTCAACCTCGCTTGGAACGCGTTCTCCTTCGGTGCTGTATACCTCGATGAGCAAGACACGCAAGGTCTCGACATCGACAGCACGACCTGGGTTGTCGGCGCTGCTTGGGACAACGGCCCCTGGCACGTTGGTGCATCTTACCTCGCTCGCGAAGATGATGCAGCAGCTGGCGACGTTGACAGCTACAAAGCAGCCATCGGTGGCGGCTACACCTTCGGTCCTGGCATGACCTTCCGCGGCGCTCTGGCGTTCGGCGAAGCTCCTGTTGCCGGTGCTGAAGAAAGCTTCACCCAAGTTACGCTGGGTACCGACATCAGCTTCTAATGTTGTGCAGGTGTAAACCTGCCTTCATCGGAACTTGATAAAAGAGGGGCGGCCCCATAAAGGCCGCCCTTTCTTTTTGTTTTTTGGATTTTTATTTTTTGCGCGCCTTCCCTTTTATCTGTTTCGCGTCCCGCCCCTGTGGCGGGTTTTTGGTTTTTTGCGGGCTTGGGTTTTGCACTCGCCTCTTTTCCCCGCTGCCGTTTCTGGCGGTTGCCAGCCCCGCCGCTTTCGGGCAGTCTTGAAAACACATGGCGCGAAAGGTGGTCTCCTGATGATTCTGCTGGGATTGATTTTTATTGTGGTGGTGGCGCTGGCCGTGGTCGCGGCGGCGCGTCCGTGGGCGGGGTCAAAAATGGATATTTGCACCGCCGATAACCCGATGCCCGCCGGTGGTACCGAATCCCGCTGGTATCACCCCGATACCGATAAAATCGCCGATGACGGTTTGCATGTGCAGCTGCGCTGCCGTCATTGCGGCCTTGAGATCGACCACGTCCCCGATTGACGGAATCTGCTTGAAATCCTGCCCCTGCGGGCTAGATTGGCGGGGAGATAAAACAGGAGAGAGATTTGCATAAACAATCCGGATACAAATACCAAAACCCCGCCGCCGTTGCGATGGCGGCCTTCATGTCGTTCTTTGCCGAAGGCGCTTCGGCCAACAGCAATTCCGCCGTTGGCGGTGCGACGGTCGATGCGGGCAAAACCGCGATTGAATGGCGCCTTGCGATGTCCGAGGACGACGATAACGCCGGACAAGACCAGCGCGTACGTACGCGCGTACATATAGATCACGCTTTTTCAGACCTTTACGCAGCCCGTCTGGTTTACAGCATGGATAGACGCAAGGGTGACAACCTTGAATTCGACGGCCTCAGTCTGCAAAACCGGTTTCATCTTCTGAAAAAAGAAGACTATGGTTTTGATGGCGGTATCCGCCTGAACTATACCTTTGCCGATGGCGACAAAAAACCCGACGTGCTGTCGCTGCGCTTTTACCAGCAAATCCCCTACAAGGCATGGGAAGTCCGTTTCAACCAGATCATCGAAACCGAAATCGGCGAAGACCGCGATGGCGGCATGCTGGCGGAATGGCGCTCGCAGGTGACTTATGCGGTCAATGACAATCTGCGCGTGGGCCTTGATGCCTTTCATGACTTCGGCAATCTGGATGAACAATCGGGCTACAGCGATCAGGAACACGCCGTCGGCCCCGTGGTCAAGGCGAAGCTGGGCGGCGGCTACAGCCTCGAAGCGGCCTACCGCGTCGGTATCTCCGATGCCTCCGCCGACCAGTCGGGCACCTTCATCCTGACCAAAAGCTGGTAAAGCGCCGCGCCTCCTGCGGCTCTGCGGGGTGTTCTGGCGTTTTGACTTTCACGCGGCGGCGTCCCTATAATGGCGGACGTTTCAGCGGGGGGCTTCATGCATCTTAAATATATTTCCATCACCGGCGCCGATGATGCCGTCGATCCGTCGCATCTGGTGGCGCTGTCGCGCGAATTTCCGGCGGCGGAATGGGCGATTTTGCTGCTGCCGCCGCGCGCGGGCACGCCGCGTTTCCCCAAACTTGACTGGATAAAATCCTTCGCGCAAAAAGCGGCCGGCTGCCATACCGCCATGCATTTGTGCGGCGAGGCGCTGCTGGGTTTCGTCGCGGGCGAGGCCTCCATTCTGGAGGCCATGCAGGGCTTTTCGCGTATCCAGCTGAATTTGAAATTCGGCGATGTGGAGGGCAAGTACGATGCGGGCACCTTGCTCCAACGCGTGGCCGACAACCCGCGCTGGCAATTCATCATTCAATACGCCAAGGACAAACAGGGGCTGCTGCCGCTGCTCAAGGATATTCCCAATCATGCCGTGCTGTTCGACGAATCCGCCGGACGCGGCATTTCCCCCGATACGTGGGATGCGCCGCTGGCGGGGCATTTCTGCGGCTATGCGGGCGGGCTGCGCCCTAACAACGTCGCGCAAAATCTGGAAGTGATCGCCAAGGTCGCGGCCGGACATGAAACATGGATTGATATGGAAACCGGCGTGCGCACCGACGATGTTTTCGACCTCGCCAAAGTCCGCCGCGTGCTTGAAATCGCCAGCCCTTACGCCAAAAAAGCGGCCTGATGCGTGCCCGCTTCGGCGGCGGGCGCGGCAAAGTGGTTGATTTAAATGCCCCGCGTGGTTAAATCATCCTCGTATTGTGCGCTGCGATACGGCGGATTGTTCCGCGCGCAGCTGCGCGTATCCCGAATGGCTTTCGGCCTTTCACCCTCTTTGCAAAAGGAATGATGTTCATGTCTCAAGCACAGGATCCCGTCGTTATCGTTGGCATGGCCCGCACGCCCATCGGCGCGTTTCAGGGTGATTTTTCGGCGCTCAGCGCCTCCGACCTCGGCAAAATCGCGGTCGAAGCTGCCGTCAGCCGCGCCGGTCTGAAGCCTGCGGACATCGAAGAAGTTCTCATGGGCTGCGTTTTGCAGGCCGGTCAGGGGCAAGCGCCCGCCCGTCAGGCCGCGCGCAAGGCAGGTCTGCCCGACAGCGTGCCGGCGACCACTATCAATAAAATGTGCGGCTCCGGCATGAAAGCGGCGATGCTGGCGCATGACAACCTGCTCGCCGGTGCGGCCAGCATCATGGTTGCGGGCGGCATGGAGAGCATGACCAACGCACCCTACCTGCTCGACAAGGCGCGCGGCGGTCTGCGCATGGGGCATGGCAAGGTCATGGATCACATGTTCCTCGATGGTCTCGAAGATGCCTACGACAAGGGCCAGCTGATGGGTGTGTTCGCCGACGAAACGGCGCGCAACTGCCAGATCACGCGCGAAGATCAGGATAACTTCGCGCTGCTGTCGCTGACGCGCGCGCAAGAAGCGACCAAGGGCGGCGCCTTTGCCTCCGAAATCGTGCCCGTGGTCATGAAATCCAAAACCGGCGATGTCACCGTGACCGAAGACGAAAGCCCCAAGCGCGCGAAGCCGGAGAAAATCCCCTCCCTCAAGCCCGCATTCGGTGCGGATGGTACGGTGACGGCGGCAACCTCCAGCTCTATTTCCGACGGCGCGGCGGCGCTGGTGATGATGCGCAAATCCGAAGCGGACAAGCGCGGCCTTAAAATCATCGCCACCATCCGCGGTCATGCCAGCCATGCGCAAAAACCGTCCGAATTCACCATCGCCCCTATCGGCGCGATGCAAAAACTGTTCGACAAAACGGGCTGGAGCGCCAAGGACGTCGATCTGTTTGAAATCAACGAAGCCTTCGCCGTGGTGACCCTCGCCGCGATGAAGGAAATGGGCCTGCCCGCCGACAAGGTCAACGTGAACGGCGGCGCCTGCGCTCTCGGCCACCCCATCGGCGCCACGGGGGCACGTATCATGGTGACGCTGCTGGCGGCCATGGAAAAACGCGGCGCGAAACGCGGCGTTGCGGCGCTGTGCATCGGCGGCGGCGAAGGCACGGCGATTGCACTGGAGCGCGCGGCCTGATCCAAAAGGCGCGCTGATATCCCTCCGTGACACGTCAACCATCCAAAAAGAAAAAAGGGCTGCGGGCACCGCCCCGCAGCTCTTCTTCTTCCCGCAGCAGCCCGCGGCGCAAGCGTGGCGGCGGCGGTTTTTCGTGGTGGCGTTTGTTTTTCACCCTCGGCCTCTTCGGCTTTGCGGGGTTTATGCTGGTGCTGGCATGGTTCGCCTATGACCTGCCCGACACGCGGGAGGTTCAGCCCGTCGACCAGCGCCCCAGCATCACCGTGCTCGCGCATGACGGCACCATGATTGCCCGCTACGGCGGACTGACAGGCGATATCGTCCGGGTGCGCGATTTGCCGCCCTATGTCGCTGGCGCGGTCATGGCCATCGAAGACCGCCGTTTTTACAGCCATTTCGGTGTCGACCCCTTCGGCCTTGCCCGCGCGATGTGGGTGAATGTCCGCGCGGGGCGCTTCGCGCAGGGCGGCTCCACCATCACCCAGCAGCTGGCGAAAAACCTTTTCCTCACGCCCGACAAAACCATCCGCCGCAAAGTGCAGGAGGCGATGCTCGCCCTTGTCATCGAATGGCGGCATGACAAGGATGAAATTCTTTCGGCTTACCTGAACCGCGTTTATTACGGCTCCGGCGCTTATGGCATCGACAGTGCCGCGCGCACCTATTTCGGCAAGCAGGCGAAAGATTTGACACTGTGGGAAAGCGCCGTGCTGGCAGGGCTTTTGAAAGCGCCGTCGCGCTATTCGCCTGCGACCAATCCCAAACTGGCGCGTGACCGCGCCCGGGTTGTCGTGAATGCCATGGCCGAAGCCGGATTTATCGGCAAGCAGCAGCGCGATCAGGAAATCAAAAACGGTAAAATCGAACTGGCCGGCAGCCGCGAGGCGGGCGACCTCAACCGCTACTACGCCGACTGGATCATCAACCAGATCGACAGCTTTGTCGCCAATAACGACCGCGATATTGTGGTGCGCACGACGCTGGACGTGAATTTGCAAAAACTGGCCGAACAGAAAGTCGACGCCCATATCGCCAGTCTGAAGCCGGAAGACAAAGGCATGCAAACCGCCGTCGTCACCCTTGCCAAAGACGGCGCGGTGCTGGCGATGATTGGCGGCACCGATTATACCGAAAGCCAGTTCAACCGCGCGACACAGGCTTTCCGCCAGCCGGGATCTTCGTTCAAGCCGTTTGTTTTTCTGGCAGCGCTGGAAGCCGGCTATGAAACCGATACGCTGGTAGAAGACGCTCCCATAACAACCGGCAAATACCGCCCCAAAAACCATGATGGCAAATACTACGGCATGGTGACGATGACGGATGCGCTGGCGCTGTCCCTCAACACCGCGACCATCCGTATTCTGGAGCAGGTCGGCGTATCCAAACTGATTGACGTCGCGCGCCGCCTCGGCTTCACCCAGCGCGTCGCGCCGGAGCTGGCCTCCGGCCTTGGCGCAAGCGAGGCGACGCTGATCGAAATGACCAATGCCTATGCGGTCATCGCCAACGGCGGCTATGCCATCTGGCCCTACTCCGTATTGTCGGTCGAAGATACGGCGGGGAATATTCTTTACCGCCACACGCCTGTCAGCCCGGCGCGGTTGTTTGCAACGCGTGATATCAACAGTCTCGATTCCATGCTGGTGCAGGTTGTTGCACGCGGCACGGGGCAGGCGGCGCAGTTGAGCCACGGACACGTCGCGGGAAAAACCGGCACCTCGCAGAATTACCGCGATGCGTGGTTTGTCGGCTATACCGACCGCATGGTCACAGGCGTCTGGATGGGTCATGACAACAACACCGCCATGCAGCGCGTATCGGGCGGCGGTGCGCCCGCGCGCCTGTGGCGTGCCTATATGGAAGACGCGATTGGTCAAAGCGTGCCGGTGTTTTCGCCTGAACTGCAGCGCAGCGGCCCGTCATCGCAGGGCGGTGACAGTTTTTCCGAGATGCTGGGGCGTCTTTTCGGCGGCGGCAGCGCCCCGACACCATCGGGCGCGGGCGGCGCCCTGCGCGACCGCTTCAAGGGTGATAACTCCACGCCCAGCTATAATAGATAAAATTTCAGGTCGATATGCGCTTGCGTCTGTTTGCAGGCGCATGGCCAATCATCGGCTTGCGCCATAGTCCCAGCAGTTCGCGGTAGTTCTCGCGGCTGACGGGGGCGGCCCAGTGCGGCATGCGCGCACCGGTTTCCATGGCTTCTACGAATGCGCCCGGGAAAGAGTCGCGCCCAGCGCGCAGCCCTTGTTCGACGAGTGTTTTAGCCACAACCTCGGGCGCGTGACCTGACAGCGCGGCCGTTTTTTCAATCGCCATATAGATACGATAATTATCGTCGCGGCTGCGCAGCGTGCTGAACTGGTGCAGGAATGTTTTGCAAAAATGCAGCTCCAGCGCCGAGCCCTTTTCGGGAACGGCGGGCAGGCTATAGGGGCGCGGGTGTAACGGGAATGTCATGCGGCGATCCTTTTTGCGAAAGCAAAGACCTGTCTCACTGATTCCAGCATGCGCCGAAATAGTCTAATAAATGGTTAAATATCAGCTGTTTAAGAATCTGCGCCGTCGTTTGTGGCGTCTATGTCATATCCGTCCGCGCTGCCGCTGGCAGGGCGCGGAATATGGGCGCGGGCGATGGCATCGACGCGTTCGTTTTCGACGTGTCCGGCATGACCCTTGACCCAGACCCATTTGACGTCATGGTTTTGCAAAAGCGCGTCGATACGCTCCCACAGGTCGCGGTTTTTGACTTCTTTTTTATCCGCCGTACGCCAGCCGTTGCGCTTCCAGTTGTGCATGTATTTGGTGACGCCTTCCATCACATACTTGCTGTCGGTGTGCAGCGTCACGCGGCAGGCGCTGTTGAGCGCCGAGAGGCCTTCGATGACCGCCATCATTTCCATGCGGTTGTTGGTGGTATTTTCTTCGCCGCCGCCCAGTTCCTTTTCATGCGCGCCGTAACGCAGCAGCGCGCCCCAGCCGCCGGGGCCGGGGTTGCCGCTGCACGCACCATCGGTAAACAGGTCGATATGCTTCCCTTTGCCCGTCATGGCGAAAACCCATAGTCGGCGGCGCTGTGCGCGGATTGATGAAACCGCAGGATACGTACATGCTCCATCGGGTCTTTGGGCGTTACGACAGCCTCTTTGGCGGGGTTGAACCAGTCATACATGCGCGTGGCGACGATGCGCAGCGCTGCGGCACGGCCCAAAAACGGCAAGGCCTTGATTTCTTCCGCCGACAGCGGCCGCACGGCGTGGTAGGCCGCCAGCAGCGCCGCGGATTTTGCACGGTCGAGCATCCCAGTCTTGTCAAAACACCATGGGTTCAGCGTCAGCATCAAATCATAGGCAAAGGTTTCGGTGCAGGCGAAATAAAAATCGATCACACCGCTGAGCGCGCCGTCTTTGAAAAACACGTTATCGGGGAAAAGATCGGCATGCACCGCGCCTTGCGGCAAATGCCGCGGCCAGTTTTTTTCAATGTCGTCGAGTGCGCTTGACAGCTGGCCGGACAATCCGGCTTCCAGTGTATCTGCTTCGCGCATGCAGGCGCTTATCAGGCTGCGCCATGCGGCGGGGCCCATGCCGTTTTTGCGTTTTGGACTGAAATCTTTCGCCGCCAGATGCATGCGCGCCAGCGTTTCGCCGACTGCGGCAGCATGCGCGGGGGTAATCTCGCGCGGCCAGGCCCCGTCAAGAAACGTGGTGATGATGGCTGGTTTGCCCGCCAGTGTAAAAATTTCCGCACCGCTGCGGCTTTTCTCGGCGGCGGGGCAATCGATGCCGCGCGTGCGCAGATGCCGCATGTAGCCGAGATAAAACGGCAGTTCCTCCGCATTCACGCGCTTTTCGAATAATGTCAGGATATAACGCCGTGCCGTGCCGCTTTTGTTTGTGAACAGATGGTAGTTGCTGTTTTCAACGCCATCGGAAATGCCTTCGAACCCTGTAAGGGTGCCGATGTCAAAAGCGTCCAGCGCTTTTTGCAATTCCTGTTCGGTGATGCGGGTATAAACAGCCATGCACGGCAGATTAATGCCCGCAAAAGCGAAAGGGAATCATTTTCTGATTCCCTTTCGTGTTTTCGCTGTGTGCGGGATACCTGATAGTCAGGGGCGCCAGTGCATGCCGAATGCGCGTTTCGGCGCGGGCGGCGCCATGCCGCCGCTCTGTGCGGGCTGGAAGGGATAAACGGCTTCCTTGCCGTCCAGCACGGTTACGCGGCCATCCTCGCCGATGCGGCCGGGGATATACTGGCGGCTGCGTTTTTCGACCACTTCGAACTGGCCGTCTTCGCCCGTGAAGTTAATCACGATGCGTTTGTCATGCGGGTTGCTGGATTGCACTTCGACGGCGGGGCGCGTCGGCGTACCTTCAATCACAAAAGGAGACGCGCTGTTGATTTTTTCGATTTCATACATCAGCTCGGCAATCGCGACCTTGCGGGTATAGGGGTCGGGGTTGAACGGCTGGTCACCGGCATCCAGCACGGCGGTGCGGACAGCCGCAGCCCATGCGTCGAAACCTTCGGTGTTTTCGGGGGATGTTTTCGAATCCTTCGCGTGGAACGTCAGCATATAGCCAAGGCCGCCATCAATGTGCGGGCTTTTGACGTCAATCGCCAGACAATAGGTCTTCGCCATAACAGTCCTTTCGTTATTTTGTGTCGATACCCTCTATCAGCACACGTTTTTTGTAAACGTACAAACGAATAGGCAGTCAGTGTCTGCAATGCTTCCTTTGAAATCGAAAACAACTATAGGGATGGGGGTCTCAAAATCAAGGCGAAATTTTTGCCGCCCGATTTCAATGTTTTAACGGGCGCTATGCGATGCTGCGATGCGCAAGTGCCGGGCGCGCCGGCACGGATGTTCCGTAATCACGTCGCAAGTACACGTGGAATTTTGAACTGGATGTTTTCTTCGGCGACAACGGCGGTTTGCACGGTGACGCTGAAACGCGCGCGCGCAGCGTCAATCACCCCTTGCACCAAAACTTCGGGCGCGCTGGCGCCGGCGGTCAGCCCCAGCGTGCGGATATCGCCCAGCGCTTCCCAGTCGATATCTTCCGCTTTGTCGGCCAGAACCGCATGCTTGGCGCCATAGGCGCGCGCAACCTCGACAAGGCGGTTGGAATTCGATGAATTGCGCGAACCGATGACAATCACCGCATCCGCGCGCGGCGCGATATCCTTGACCGCCAGCTGGCGGTTGGTGGTTGCGTAGCAAATATCCTCTTTTTTAGGCGGCGCGATATCCGGATAGCGCATTTGCAGCGCCGCCACGATATCCGCCGTATCATCGACCGATAGCGTGGTTTGCGTGACGTAGGATAATTTGACGTCGCTGCCGAAGCTGAGTTTTTCAACATCCGCGGCGCTTTCAATCAGCGTGACGGCGCCATCGGGCAGCTGCCCCATGGTGCCGACGACTTCGGGGTGTCCGGCATGGCCGATCAGAATAATATGGCAGCCGTTGCGGTGATGCAGTTCTGCCTCGCGGTGCACCTTGCTGACGAGCGGGCAAGTGGCATCGACATAAATCATGTTCCGCCTTGCAGCTTCATCCGGCACCCGTTTGGGCACACCATGCGCGGAGAAAATGACAGGGGCGCCTTCCGGTACCTCGTCGAGTTCCTTGACGAAAACGGCACCTTTGGCGCGCAGGTCGTCCAATACATGCTTGTTGTGTACGATTTCATGGCGCACATAAACCGGCGCGCCGAATTTTTGCAGCGATTTTTCGACGATTTCAATCGCCCGCTCCACACCTGCACAAAAACCGCGCGGCTGTGCCAGCAGGATCGTCAGGGCCGGTTTTTGCGAACTGTCGGGCTTATGGGGCGAATTTGCTATCATGCCGGAAATATAGGCGCGCCGGCGCGGCCTGTCGAGTCTGCATCCGGCTTGCCGCGCGGCGGCGGGAAGGTTATGCTGGCGCAGCTGAATAAACGGAGGCCAGAGATGACTTTTTCGCCGCAGCGCCCGCAACTCATATTTGCCGTTCCTCGTGCACGGTTTGCCGCCCTTTTGCTGGCGGGGCTTTTGCTGCTGGCGGGCTGCGCCGGAAAGCCGCCCGCGGCGCTGCCCCCCTGCCCTGACACCGGTCTGGTGCTGGGTGCATCGCAGCTTTACGATTTCAAGGCCGACGCCGAAAAAACCGAGCCTAACCGCATCATCGCCGCGCGCATCGATAATTACCGCGGTGCCTGCCGTTATGACGGCGCGCAGATGGATTTTGATCTGGAGCTGGATTTTTCCGCATGGCGCGGCGCACAGGGCACAACGCTCGAGCGCGGCCAGTTTCCATATTTTATAGCTGTTCTGGATGCCGAGGAGAGTGTCTTGCAGCGTCAGGCCTTTTCCACTACCGTTCCCTTCGATAAAACGGGGGCTGGCCTTAAAACCGAAAAGCACCGCCTGCGGTTGCCGCTGGCGGAGCCCAAAGAGGCCGCCGGATACAAGGTCGTCATCGGCTTTCAGCTGACGCCGGAGCAACTGGCGTATAACCGCGGCGACGAAAAACCCGCGCCCGCGCCGGCAAAGGCGCCCAAAGCGCAAAAGAAAAAGAAAAAATAATCGTCCCCGAAATGACTGAGCGCCGCCGCGCGGCATGAACCGACACTTCACACAAGGACAACGCACATGACTTTTGATACCGCGGCCTTCTGGCAATCCGAATTCGCTGAACATGCGGCCTGCTTCGAGGCCACGCACAAAAAACTCGCGCCCGCTTTCACCGCGCTTTTGGATGCGGCGGCAAAAACCATCGAAAACGGCGGCAAAATCCTGTTCTTCGGCAATGGCGGTTCTGCGGCGGATGCGCAGCACCTCGCGACTGAATTGACGGTGCGCTACAAAAAAGACCGCGCCCCCATCGCGGCGATTGCGCTGACGACCGATACCTCTGCGCTGTCGGCGATTGGCAACGATTTCGGTTTTGAATTTCTTTTCTCGCGCCAGGTCGAAGCGCTGGGCCGCAAGGGCGACCTTGCCATCGGCATTTCCACGTCCGGCAACAGCGGTAACGTTATCAAGGCGCTGGAAAGCTGCCGCGCCATCGGCATCACCACTGTTGGTTTTACAGGCGAGACGGGTGGCAAGATGCCGCCGCTCTGCGATATCCTTTTGAACGTGCCTTGTAAAACCACGGCGCGCATTCAGGAAATGCATATCATGCTGGGCCAGATGCTGTGCGGCGGCCTCGAAATGAAACTTGGTCTGGTGCCCGTCGAAACGGCGCAAAAACTGGCTGTATAAAGCGGAGAGCGCGATGTCCAAAGACAAAGAACTCGACAAACTCAGTTTCGAAGACGCGCTGGGCGAGCTGGAAAAAATCGTGCGCCAGCTGGAATCCGGCACGGGCGATTTGAAAACGTCGATCGATTCCTATGAACGCGGCATGACGCTGAAAAACTTCTGCGAGGCGAAGCTCAAGGAAGCGCAGGGGCGTATCGAGAAAATCACGCTTGCCGCCGACGGTACAGCCAAGGCCGAGGCGTTTTCTCTTTCTGAATAAATCTGCTGGTGGCGGCTTTGCGCCGTTTAGAAATGGCGGCGCGTGAAGATATGCACGCTGGCCTGCAATATGCGCGGGCTGCCTGCATCGCGCAGTATTTTCGCAACGCCGTCGTGTCCGGCGCTTTCGGCCCAGTCGGCGGGGCTTTTGCCCATCAAACAGCAATTCGCTGAAACACCTTTTTCAAGCAGCAGGCGGACGGTTTCTGTATCGCCCTGACGCGCGGCGATGCAAAGGCCCATCGCAGGCACCATGTCGTTGGTCGGGATGTGATAGGTCTGCATCATGCCGGCGGCTTTGTGGCCGTCGCGCTTTTCAACGGCGCTTAGAAACTGGTGATTGATATCGACGGTGGAAAGCGCTGATGCGCATTCCTTGTCTTCTCCGAAGCGGTTGAATTCATCGACGATGGGTTTGAGCACAGGAACCCCGCTGGCGCACGGCTTTTTGATTTTCATATTGTTACCAGATTCCTTTGTCGGCGTCAATAATATGGATAATACTGCTTTGTCACGAATCGAAAAAAGATGACTTTTTTCTGTGGCTTGCGGTATAAAAAGAAACCCTTTTAACACTCTGCTCAGGAAACCTAAAGACATGGCGCCATCCCTTAGAGAGGCCTCCCCCAAGCTGAAAGACGCGATGGAGGATTGCCGCGAGAAGATGCAAAAAACCATCTCGAGTCTCCTGCCGCAGACCGACCTTGCCGAAGCTCCGCTGTTCGAAGCGATGCGCTATGCCGCACTGAATGGCGGTAAACGCCTGCGCCCGTTCATGGTGCTTGAAGGCGCGCGTGTGTTCGGCGTCGATCAGGGCCGCGCGCGCCGCGTCGCTGCAGCCGCCGAATTCGTGCATTGCTATTCGCTTGTCCACGACGACCTTCCGGCGATGGACGATTCCGATACCCGCCGCGGCAAACCCGCGCTGCACAGGGCTTTTGACGAAGCGACCGCCATTCTGGCCGGTGACGCACTTTTGACGCTGGCCTTTGAAATTCTCGCTGATCCCGAAACGCACGAAGATCCGCGCGTGCGTGTTGAACTGATTGCCCTGCTTGCAGGCGCGATCGGCATGCACGGCATGGTCGGCGGCCAGATGCTTGACCTTATCGGTGAAAAGCAGGAATTCGACGTTGGCACCATCAGCCGGCTGCAGCGCCTGAAAACCGGCAAGCTGATTGCGTTCTGCTGCGAAGCAGGCGCCATCCTCGGCAAGGCCAATCCGGCGCACCGCCAGTCGCTGCGCAACTATGCGCATGACCTCGGCCTTGCGTTTCAGGTGACGGACGACCTCCTTGACCTTGAAGGCAAGGCGGAAGAGCTGGGCAAACCCGTCGGACAGGATGCGAAAAAAGCGACCTTCGTATCGACCATGGGTGTCGAACAGGCGCGCGCCCGTGCGCAAATGCTAGTCGACCAGTCGGTTTCGCATCTACGCGTGTTTGACGGCGGCCGTGTCGACCTGCTCAAAGACCTCGCCTATTACGTGCTGGAACGCCGCGTTTAATTTACACCGGACAGCTTTACAAACCAGCCCTGCTTGCCTACCTTAATAACGGGTTTTGCAACAGGGGGTTTCCTATGCGCTTTTTTGCCGTTTTGACGACTGCTTTCGCTCTTTTCACCGCCGTGCCCGCCATGGCGGAAATGGCCATTGCCACCACGCCGCAGGCCGCGGTTGAAGCGCCCGCAGCGGCGGATGACGCCTTCGCCTGGCATGAACGCAGCATCGGCAATGTCGATGCGCCAGTAACGATTGTCGAATATGCGTCGCTGACCTGCGGGCATTGCGCGGCTTTTCATGAACTTGTGCTGCCGCATGTCAAAGCCGAACTGATCGATACCGGCAAGGCGCGTCTTGTTTACCGTGACTTTCCGCTGAACGGCGGCGCGGTCAAGGCGGCGAAGCTGGCGCGCTGCATGCCGGAGCAAAGATATTTCCCCTTCGTCGCCAGCCTGTTCAAGGCACAGCAAACATGGGCGCAAAGCGAAGATCTTGATGCGGCTTTGGTCAAACTCTCTGCCCTCGCCGGGCTGGAGGAGCAGAAAGCGCGTGACTGCCTTGCCAACCGTCCGCTTGAAGATAAAATCCTTCAGGTTATGCAAGAAGGCCAGATGAAATACCGCATCAACTCGACGCCGTCTTTCGTATTTTATGACGACAAGGGCGAACAGCTGCAGGAATACAAACCCTTCACCGACCTGATGGAAAAACATTTCAAGGACGCGCATAAACACTAAGCGCGTCTGTTTACTCTCAGGCGCTGCGCAGATCGGCGAAAAACTTTTCGGCCCGCAGCTTCAGGCTTTCCGATTCCCGTGATAATTCACGCGCGGCGGCCAGTACTTGCCCCGCTGCGCTATCGGTGCGCAGCACGCCGGCGCTGACCTGCATAATATTTTCCGCCGCACCGCCCGCGCCGCCGGCCGCATGCGCAACGCTGCGGGCGATTTCAGCGGTGGCGATATTTTGCTCCTCCACGGCTGCGGAAATATTGCTGGCGGCGGCGTTAATGGCGCCGATAGTGCCCAATATGCCGCGAATGGCCTGTGCGGTTTCCTGCGCACTATGCTGTATGCCGCCGATTTGCGCGGCGATGTCGCCCGCCTGCGTTGCGGTTTGACCGGCCAGCGATTTGACTTCGGCGGCGACAACGGCAAAACCACGTCCGGCGTCACCGGCACGTGCCGCTTCGATGGCGGCATTGAGAGCAAGTAAATTGGTTTGCTCCGCGATGTCGGTAATCACCTTCACAATGTCGCCGATCTTCTGGGCAGATTCTTCTAAAACCCTGACAGTACCGTCGGTTTCCTGCGCCTGTTTGACGGCGGATGCCGTGATGCCTGTCGCCGTCGTGACCTGACGTGATATCTCGGCAAGGGAGGTATTAATTTCCTCCGTCGCGGCGGATGCGGCGGCGATGTTGCCGGATGCGCCGCGCGCCGCGCTTTCCGCCATCTGCGCCTGCCGTCCGGTTTCACGCGCGGCGCTGTTCATTTCAGCAGCGGTGCTTTCAAGTTCGGTTGCCGCCGCCGCCACGGTCTTTAACATGCCGGAGAAAGAAACATCAAAACCTGCCAGCAGTTTTTCAAGCGTTTCGCTGCGGCGGGCTTTTTCTTGTGCCAGCCGCCGCGCCTCCAGACTGTTGCGGCGGAAAATATCCAGCGCTGCGGCCATGCGGCCGATTTCGTCGCGGCGGCTTTGTTCGGGAATGGCGATGTCCAGCTGGCCTGAAGACATATCGCTCATAATGCGTGTCAATTCCTGTACGGGCCGCGAAATGCTGCGGGCAATCGCGATGCATCCGGCAATACCTACCGCCAGCAGCACAATCTGCGCCGCGAAAACGGAATGGCGCATGGAAACAAGCGCTGCAGACGCCGCTTCGCCTGCGCTGTCTAGCGCGGCCAATTGCTGCGATTCAAGGGACTCTGCCGCGCGGCGGTAATGATGTATCGCGTCTTCGTCTTCTCCGTGATAGAGGTCGAGAGCGGCCTGCCGCGCCGCGGGCGTATCCCCGCTTGTATGTAATGTAGTGTAATTTCGCGTAAGCGTGCGCCACTGCGCGGCGATTTCCGCATGTGCGCGCCGCATGGGGCCTTCGGGCGTGACGGCCAGCAGATTTTTTTCAAGCGCCGCGTATTCTTCGAAAATGTTTTCGGCTTGTTTGTTGGCGGAGATTTTGTCGGCGATTTGTTCTGCCAGCAAGTTATGGCCTTTGATGGCGTATAAACGCTCCGCCAGCGCGCTCATATCAGCCAGCGCGTGGATGGCGATATACTGGCGGCTTTCAAGGTCGTACGAAATCAGCTCCAGCCGGTGGGCGTGATGGGCGACCATCCCCGTCATCGCGGTGGCCAGAATCACAATCAGTCCGAAAACCGATACGACCCGTGCCGTCACCGGCATATCCTGCAAAAATCGGCCCATGATTCCCCCATGTGCTGCCTATATGCAATCCTAAGCTGTACCCGGTTAATAATCGTTGAAATAAATACACTTCAGGTTGTAATCATGCGCGGGTATGCGGCCCATATTCAAACCAGCTGCCAAATCTGGCGTATCCGGAAAATAAAGATTTCTTCGCCCGCGCTGCGGGTTTATAACAAATCACTTTCGCTAAAAAATAGCGGCCAGAAAGACAAAAACATGACCAAGACCCCGCTTCTCGATACCGTTCATCTGCCTGCCGATTTGCGCAAGCTGGATAAAAAACAGCTCCCCCAGCTGGCGGATGAACTGCGCGCCGAAACCATCGATGCCGTGTCGGTGACGGGCGGGCATCTGGGCGCGGGGCTGGGCGTGGTCGAGCTGACCACCGCCATTCACTACATCTTCAACACGCCCGACGACCGCCTTATCTGGGATGTCGGGCATCAGGCCTATCCGCATAAGATTTTGACCGGCCGCCGCGACCGTATCCGTACCCTGCGTCAGGGCGGCGGGCTTTCGGGCTTCACCAAGCGCAGCGAAAGCGAATATGACCCTTTTGGCGCCGCGCATAGCTCGACATCCATTTCCGCAGGGCTTGGCATGGCGGTTGCCAGCAACCTCGATGGCCGCGACAACCGTGTGATCTGCGTGATTGGCGATGGCTCCATGAGCGCGGGCATGGCCTACGAAGCCATGAACAACGCCGGCAGCATGAAAAGCAAACTGGTGGTCATTCTCAACGACAACGACATGTCGATTGCGCCGCCCGTTGGCGCCATGAGCGCCTATCTCTCGCGGCTGATTTCATCCAAGCCTTATCTGGGAATGCGCGAACTTGGTAAAAAAATCACCGGCAAATTGCCGGGCCCGCTGAAACGCGCCGCCGCCCGCGCCGAAGAATACGCGCGCGGCATGGTCACCGGCGGCACGCTGTTTGAAGAGCTGGGATTCTATTACGTCGGCCCCATCGACGGGCATAATTTCGACCATCTGCTACCCGTGCTGGAAAACGTGCGGGATTCGATTTACGAAGGCCCCATTCTGGTGCATGTCGTGACGCAAAAAGGCCGCGGCTATGCGCCCGCCGAAAACGCGGCGGATAAAATGCACGGCGTTGCCAAATTTGATGTGCTGACAGGTGCGCAGGCGAAATCACAAACAAATGCGCCGTCTTACACGCGCGTTTTTGCCGATAGTCTTATCGACGCTGCGCGTAAGGACGATAAAATCGTCGCCATCACCGCGGCCATGCCGTCGGGCACGGGGCTTGATTTGTTCGCCAAGGAATTTTCGGCACGCACGTTTGATGTTGGTATTGCCGAACAGCATGCGGTCACTTTCGCCGCGGGTCTTGCGACCGAGGGCTACAAGCCGTTTTGCGCGATTTACTCGACGTTCTTGCAGCGCGGCTACGACCAGCTGGTACATGACGTCGCCCTGCAAAACCTCCCGGTGCGCTTTGCGCTGGACCGCGCCGGTTTGGTCGGTGCCGACGGCGCGACGCATGCGGGCGCGTTTGACACCGCCTATCTGGCCTGCCTGCCCAATATGGTCTTGATGGCCGCGGGTGACGAAGCCGATTTGAAACACATGGTTGCCACCATGGCGGCGCATGACAGCGGGCCGATTGCCCTGCGTTATCCGCGTGGCGAAGGCATTGGCGTTGAACTGCCGTCCGAAGGCGACATTCTTCCTATCGGCCGCGGCCGCGTCCTGCGTGAGGGAACCACGATTGCGCTGCTCAGCTATGGCACGCGTCTTGGCGAATGTCTCAAGGCCGCTGACCAGCTGGCGGCGATGGGACTTTCCGCGACGGTTGCGGATGCGCGTTTCGCCAAGCCGCTCGACCGTGAATTGATTTTGCGTCTTGCCGCCACGCACGATGTTTTGCTGACGGTCGAAGAAGGCAGCGTCGGCGGGTTCGGCGCTATGGTGCTGCACTTGCTTTCCGCCGAAGGCATCCTCGACAGGGGTCTGAAAATCCGCACCCTTGTGCTGCCGGATACCTATATCGATCACGATGCGCCGGCCAAGCAATACGACTTGGCAGGGCTGAATGCGCCGCAGATTGCCGCGCAGGCGCTGGCGGCGCTGGGCAAAGAGGCGGATATCAGCCTTGTCAAACCGGCCTGATCAAAACACAGACGCGGAAAAGCCGTCTTTGGCGCGCGCGCTGGAATGTTTTCGCGTGTCGCTGCTGCTGGGCCTGACGTCTTTCGGCGGGCCGGTTGCGCATATTGGCTATTTCGAAAAAAACTATGTGCAGCGGCGCGGCTGGGTTTCCGCCGCGCAATTCGCGCAGCTGACGGCGCTGTGCCAGCTTTTGCCCGGCCCTGCCAGCAGCCAGATGAATTTTCTGATCGGTTGGATGCGTGGCGGTGCGGCCGGTGCCTGTTTGTCCTTTCTCGGCTTTACGCTGCCATCCGTTCTGCTGATGCTGGCTGTGGCTGTTTTTGCCCATCAGCTGGCCGGATTTGCCGCTGTTGTCACCACGATGAAACTGGTGGCTGCCGTGATTGTGGCGCAGGCCGTATGGTCGATGGCGCGGCGGCTGTGCCCCGATGCGCGCAGGCGTATCGTTGCCGCGCTTTCTACCGCCGCTTGCGCGCTTGCGGGCGGTATTTATGTGCAGATGGCCGTCATGGCGCTCGGCGCGGCGGCGGGCAGCTGGCGCGCAAAAGCCGCGGCTGATGCAACCTCGGCAGATGCCGCCTTGCCTTGCGTGATATCCGGCGCGTCTGCGTGGCGGGCATTGCGGGTTTTTGTGCTGTTGCTGGTTGCGCTGCCCGTCCTTGCCTTTTTCGTTGGTGAGGGGCAGGGCGATGCGACATCCCCTGCGGCGATGGCGGATGTGTTTTACCGCAGCGGCGCACTGGTTTTTGGCGGCGGGCATGTGGTTTTGCCGCTGCTACACGACGCGCTGCCGTCCCTGCGGCAGGATATCATGATGTACTACGGCTTTGCGCAGTGTTTGCCGGGCCCGCTGTTTGCGATTGCGGCGGCGCTGGGCTATGCCCTGTTGCCGTCATCGCCGCTGATGGGCGCGGCGCTTGCCGTGACCTTCATTTTCCTACCCGGGTTTCTGGTGGCGATGGCGGGGTATTATTTCTGGCAACGCCTTTTGGCCATGCCGCGATTGATGGCGGCGCTGTCGGGGCTTTCGGCGGCGGTGGTGGGTATCCTGGCGGGGACGCTGATAGACCCTGTGCTGACGGGCGCCATTCACCATGTGCAGGATGCCGTTTTTATTGCGGCTTGCTTCGCGCTGGTTCAGTGGAAAAACATTTCCGCACCGGCGGTCATCGCAATCTGCGCGGTTTATGTCTGGGCCGGAGGTATGATTGCATGACGCGCCAGCGGCTGGATCAGGCACTGGTTGAACGCGGCCTTGCCCCCAGCCGTGCGCGGGCGCAGACCATGATACGTGCGGGCCATGTGATGGTTAGCGGCAAAGTGCAAACCAAACCGGCCGCAGAGGTCGCGGCGGCAGAAGATATCAGCATCAGCGGCGATGTGCACCCGTGGGTATCGCGCGGCGGTATCAAACTCGCCCATGCACTCGATGTTTTCGCGCTGGATGTCGCGGGGGTGGTGTGTCTGGATCTTGGCGCCTCCACCGGCGGGTTTTGCGATGTGCTGCTGTCGCGTGGCGCGGCAAAAATTTATGCCGTGGATGTTGGACAGGGGCAGCTGCATGAAAAACTGCGGGGCGATACGCGCATTATCAATCTTGAATCCACCCACGCCAAAGACCTGACGCGCGCGCTGGTGCCCGATGCGCCCGATGTGCTGGTCGCGGATGTCAGTTTTATCAGCCTGACCAAGGTGCTGCCGTTTGTGCTGCCGCTGCTGTCGGCGTCCGCGTGGGCGGTGCTGCTGGTCAAGCCGCAGTTCGAATCATCCCCCGCCGATATCGGCAAAGGCGGCATTGTGCGGGACGAAGCCGTGCAGGCCGCCGCCGTGACCAGCGTGAGCGATTTCCTGCGCGCGGCAGGCTGGCAGGTCAGCCCCGCCATCGACAGCCCCGTCACCGGTGGCGACGGTAACCGCGAATATTTAATTTATGCATATAAATCATAGGTATAAATAATATTTTGACATAAAAAACAAGGACGTTTACCGTTTTTCATGCTCCCCGTGTTAGGCTAAAGCCATGGCAGATAACGATTCACCCCCGCATTCGGACAAAACGGCAGCCCTGCGCAAGACCGTGCTGGCCGAGGTGCGCCTGACGCCGCTGGGCCGCGCGCTGCTCCGCGAACTGGGCCGTTTGCGGGTGAAGATTGTTTTTACGCCCGATGTGCCGGGCGGCGAAGACGGCAACAAACTTTTCGGTCTGTTCGATCCGCGCATCAATACATTGTTCGTCGATGCAAACGCGCCGCGCGCGGCGCAGCTCCATTTCTTCGCGCATGAAGCGCGCCACGCCCTGCAAATGGAACAGGGCCGCAAGCTCACGGATGCGGGCAAAAACACATCTGTCGATTATTTCTCCCCCGCCGCGCAGCTATATCTGATGCGTCTGCGCGAACTGGACGCCGATACCTTTGCCGTCTATTTCGTCGCGCAGCATGACATGCACACGCGCAGCAATCATTTCGCGCATATGGCCAAGCGCGGCATTCTGTTTGGCAGAGACCCCTATGACCGCGCCACCCTCTATGAGGCGTTCCAGAAAAAATGGGAAGAGCTCGGCAAGCCGCGCGACCTGACGGCCCCCACGCGCGCCGCGGCCGATGCGTTTTTACAAAACACCGCGCTTTTGAATACCTATAATAACTTCGCCCTGCATGTGTGGGAAAATACGCTGCTGCAGGGTCTGAAGGATAATGCGCAAAAACCCGAAAGCAGTTTTGCACGCGGCTTTCGCGCGATTGTACGCGGCGCGCAAAACGCACAGACGGCGAAGAAAACAAAAACCGGCGGCGTGCGCGATATTTTTGCGCAGCATGCGGCGGCCTACAAAAAGATTTTGCCGCGCAGCCGTGTACCGGATTATACGGGCGGCCAAAGCGCGGCGGCCTTTACCCGCCATGTATGCGATAAACCCAAAGATGCCAATCCGTGGCATACCACGAATTTCCGCTATGAACGCGCGATGGACAGCTTTAGCCGCGCCATCGACCATTACGCCGCGTTGCCGGAGGCTGCGAACAGCAATACGCCGTCCCCCGCCGCACACAAAAAACGGGGGCCGCGCGCATGAGCAGCCCTGTGAACACATCGGTCTCCCTGCGCGCGCGTTTGCGTGAAACAGTTGCGCAATTTTGTCATGAACGCCTGCATGGCCGCGACAGCGATCGCCGTCAGCAGGCGATGGATATGCTCTATACGACGCCGGAGGGCAAGGCGCTTCTGGATACCGCCGCGCAATATAATGTGCCGATCCGCTTTATGCGGGCGGGCAAGGTGGGCGCGCTTGGCTCCCTTTCCAAAAACCCCGAAGACGCCACCGTCGGTGTGTCCGTGGCCAATACCGGCAATTTGCCGCAGATGGTGCTGACGCTGTATCATGAACTGCGGCATCTCAAACAGCAGGAAGAACAGGGCGATATTAAAAACGGCGTGTTTATGGGGCTCAAGAATACACGGCGCTCCCATATGCTTTCGCTGATGCAGGAGGCCGACGCGTTTACGAGCGAGGCCATGTTTGCCCTCGATAGAAACGCGGCCGGCGATAAAACGTATTTAAACAGCGTGATGAACCCCAAACACGACCTCGCCCGCGTGACCGCGCAGTATATCAAAACTGCGCCCGTGGCCTACGAGCAGGACAGGGATGCTTTCCGCCGCGGGCTTTTCACGCATATCATGCTTGAAGGTCTGGCGGGGTATTCTGCTTCTTATTTCCTCGGATATGCTGCCGCTTTCCGCAAGGCCGCGACCAAAGACGAATTCACAGCGCTGGTGGGCGATTTGCGCGAACTGCGCAAACCTGATAATACCGGCGAACTGGCGTCAGCTTACGGGCCGTCTTATGTTGAAAAAATGTCGATGACGGCGCTCGCCCGCGTTTTCTTCAAAACCTTGCCGATGGCCGAACAGCAGGCGCTGGAGCTGGTCGACAAAAGCGTGCGCAGTATCGGCAAAATGACCGAAGAGCAATATCAGAAAACCCGCGAAGCCGCGACAGCCGCGCTGATTTCCGTTTATCAGACCGACCCGCGCGATCTTGCATATTCAAACGAAGCGGATACGCTGCGCCGTACGCTATCCGCCGCGGCTGCGGACAGCGCGCCGGATCTGCGCGCAGCCTTTGCCAAGGTCGCCGCGCGTAAAATGCAGCCGCCTGCAGGTTTTGCGCCGCGCGCGCCGCGTCCGCTCTAGGCGTTCTTTAAAGACTGTTATGCCGTTTCTTTGAAAAGCTCACGGCCGATGAGCATGCGGCGGATTTCAGACGTTCCCGCGCCAATTTCATACAGCTTCGCATCGCGCAGCAAACGGCCCGTCGGATAGTCGTTTATATATCCGTTACCGCCGAGGCATTGAATAGCCTCCAGCGCCATCCAGGTTGCTTTTTCAGCGGCGTACAAAATGGCCCCTGCAGCGTCCTTGCGCGTGATTTCCTTGCGGTCACAGGCCTTGCCGACGGCATAGACATAGGCGCGCGCGGTATTCAGCGCGACGTACATATCGGCGATTTTGCCCTGCATCAGCTGGAATTCACCGATGCTCTGGCCGAACTGTTTGCGCTCATGCACATAGGGCAGCACAATATCCATGCAGGCCTGCATGATGCCGATGGGCCCTGCGGCCAGCACGGCGCGTTCGTAATCAAGGCCGCTCATCAGAACATTCACGCCCTTGCCGGTCATGCCGAGGATGTTCTCTTCGGGTACTTCGCAATCTTCGAAAACCAGCTCGCAGGTGTTCGACCCGCGCATGCCCAGTTTGTCCAGTTTTTGCGCGGTCGAAAATCCTTTGAATGTTTTTTCGATGATAAAGGCCGTCATGCCCTTGGCGCCCGCGGCGGGGTCGGTCTTGGCATAGACGACCAGCGTGTCGGCATCGGGGCCGTTGGTGATCCACATTTTGTTGCCGTTCAGGATATAACGGTCGCCCTTTTTCTCCGCACGCAGTTTCATCGAAACAACGTCGGATCCCGCGCCCGGCTCGCTCATCGCGAGTGCGCCGATTTTGCGGCCCGCGCAAAGGTCAGGCAGGTATTTCTTTTTCTGCTCGATGCTGCCGTTGAGGCGGATCTGGTTCACGCAGAGGTTTGAAAACGCGCCATACGAAAGCCCGATAGAGGCCGAAGCGCGCGAGATTTCTTCCATCGCAATAATATGTTCGCAATAGCCAAGGCCGGAGCCGCCGTATTCCTCCTCGACCGTGATACCCAGAAGGCCAAGCTTGCCGAATTCGGGCCACAGGCCATTCGGAAATTCGTTGCTGCGATCGACCGCGGCAGCGATGGGGGCGATATTGTCCTGCGCGAAGGCGCGCACGGTTTCGCGGATCATGTCGGCATTCTCGCCCATATCGAACTTCAGCGACGGGTAATCGAGTGCCTTGGGCACATAGCTTTCGACATGAAGGGTATCGGCGGTATGGGCGTCAACAGAAGACATGCTTTGCGCTTTCATCGTTTGAAACTCCGGTTGTGGTCGGCCACAGCATAGCGAAAACGGCACGCTTTGGCGACCCTGCAAAGCCGGATGCGGCGCAGCATAAAAGCCTGTGTATTATGACATAAATCAGTTCGGACGGCGGATATTGGCGCGCATCGGGCAGCAGGTGATGGTGATGCTGCGGGGCAGCCCCTGGGTGATGGTGTCGATCTCCAGCCGCAGCTGCGCTTTTTGCGCATCCTGCCGTGCGGCTTCGGCTGCGCCCTGTACGGGCACAATTTGTACCGCAAGGCTGTCATAGCCCAGTTGCACGGCCAGCTCACGCACACTCTGCCCCTGATTGTTGGTCAGATCCGGATTGGCGCCGCGTTTCAGCAGCAGCGATACGCATTCGACCGCGCACCAGCCGACGGCCACGTGCAGCGCCGTCCAGCCGCTGTCGTCGCGCGCATTCACAATGTCGGGCAGCAGGGTGATATGGCTTTCCAGTGCCGTGCGCAGCGCCTCCGCATCGCCGCAGCTGCAGGCTTCGAGCACTTCGGTGCAGGCGCTGGCCAGCTCGCTCTTGCGCATGCCGCCGACACCCTTGGCGGCGGCCTTGGGGGCGCGGCGGGGGCTGAATGATTCGCGGGCGTGCGGGGTTAATTGCGGCATGGCGATAATACGGCTTCTTTCAAAAACCCTATAAGCCTAGCACCGGTCCGTATTATGTCCAGAAAATTTTGCGGCGGTGCGCAAAAACGCCGATTTCACCGGCAGATTCGTTTACAGCAGAAAAACCGTGGCCAGCCCCAGAAAGGCCAAAAACCCGATAACATCCGTCATCATGGTGAGGAAGATTCCCGCCGCCGGCGCAGGGTCGATATTCATACGCGTGAGCGTGACGGGCACGAAGGCGCCGAAAAATCCGGCGACCAGCAGGTTGATAACAAGGGCGGAGGCAATCACCAGCCCCAGTTTCAAATCATGAAACCACCACCACACCGCCGTGCCCAGCAGCAGCGCGAAAAACGCGCCGTTCAGCATGCCGACCAGACATTCCTTGCCAATCACGCGCCAGGCGTTGGCGGCGGACAGTTCTTTGGTCGCGAGCGCGCGCACCGCAACCGTCAGCGTTTGCGTGCCCGCGTTACCGCCCATCGAAGCGACAATCGGCATCAAAACGGCCAGCGCGACGATTTTTTCAATCGAACCTTCGAACAGGCTGATGACACTGGCCGCGATAAAGGCGGTGAACAGGTTGACAATCAGCCACGTCGAGCGTGACCGCGCCGTCGCAAGTGTCGAGCTGTAAATGTCTGAATCGCTCACACCGCCCATGCTCAGCAGGTCTTCTTCCGCCTCCGCGTCGATAACGTCAACGACGTCGTCAACGGTGATGACGCCGACAAGGCGGCCCACATCGTCCACAACCGGCGCGGACAAAAGGTCTTTGCGGCGGAAAATCTGCGCCACCTGTTCCTGGTCCATGGTGATGGGAACTTTGACATGGTTTTCATCGACGATGGATTCCATTTTCACGCTGCGCTGCGTGCATAGAACATCGCTGAGCGTGACGGAGCCGATATATTTATGCATCGGGTCGACAATGAAAATATCATAGAATTTATCGGGCAGCGATTCAGACGCCGCGCGCAGGTAATCTGCGGTCTTGCCCACCGTCCAGAACTGCGGGATGGCGACGAATTCGCGCTGCATCAGACGGCCCGCGGATTCTTCGGGGAAGTTGAGGCCTTCCTCGACCACGGCGCGCACGCGGCGCGACAGGTGGCGCATAATCTCGCTGCGGCGCGTTTCGTCCAGCTCGTCAATCAGGTGGATGGCGTCGTCCGATTCTAGCTCGTTCACAATCGCGGCAATGTGCGGGCCGGACATGTTGGCCAGAAGCTCGTTGAGGATTTCGTAGCTGAGGTACGAAAAAACCTCCGGCACCAGATCGTCTTCGAGGATATCGACAAGCCTGTGGCGCAGCGGGCCGACCTTGGTCAGCAGCTCCGCCGCGTCAGGCGGTGGCAGGCCTGCGCATTTATCGCGGATTTCCGCGATCTGTTCGTCTTCAAGCAGGGTGACGACATCGCGGATAAAATCATCCGACAGGCCGAGCTGCTGCTCCGCCGCCATTTCATCGGCGGCGGCGCTATCGGGGGCTTCTGCGCCCTGCAGCTCGTCGTCTTTATGCTCCATCAGCCCTCTTCAAGCGGGGTCAGGCGCGTTTGCGCGCCGCACCTTTGCCAGCCTTGCCAGCGGGTTTTTTGCCGCCGGCGGTCTTGCCCGGTTTGGCGGCGGATTTTGCCTTCGCCGCTTTCGCCGCTTTGGTTGCCTTGGTGGCTTTCGCGGTTTTGGCCGCTTTGCTTGCGGCGGTTTTTTTCGCGGCGGGCTTCGCGGCTTTTTGCGGCTGCTTTTCACGCTCCAGCAACTGCGCGCAGACCGAAGCATAGGCTGCCGCGTTCACAATCCCGCGCGACGTGACAGACGGCACCATGATATGTACCGGCTGCGCCGCACCCAGCAGCAGCGGGCCGACGGTGATACCATCGCCCAGCGCACGCATGATGTGGAAGGTGATATTCGCCGCATCGATGTTCGGCATGATGAGAAGGTTTGCCTCCCCCTTCAGGCGCGAATTGGGGAACATCATCTGGCGCACTTCTTCGGACAGGGCGGCGGCGGCGGTCATTTCGCCCTCCACCTCCAGATCCGGCGCGCGTTCGCGGATCAGCTCCACGGCGCGGCGCATTTTGACAGTGCTGTCGCGGTCGATGCTGCCAAAGTCGGAATGTGACAGCAGGGCGATTTTCGGCTCTACGCCGAAACGGCGCACTTCTGTTGCGGCCATGATGGTCATGTCGCAAATCTGCTCCGCCGTCGGGTTCGGGTTAACGTAGGCATCGCAGATGAAATACGTGCCCTTGGACAAAATCATCACGTTCATCGCGGCATAGGTATCGTTGCCTGCCGTATGGCCGATGATGTCGGTCACGTATTTGAAATGGCGGTCATAGCGGCCAATGGTGCCGCAAATCAGCGCATCGGCATCGCCTTTGTAAACCATCAGCGCCGCGATGACCGAATTGCGCGTGCGCACGGCCTGCTTGGCGATGGCGGGCGTGACGCCCTTGCGCTCCAGCAGCGCGTGATAGGTTTGCCAGTAGTCGTTGTAGCGGCTGTCGCCTTCGGGGTTGACGAGGTCGAAATCGACACCCTTTTTCATGCGCAGACCCATACGCTTCAGGCGCGTCATGATCACTTCTTCGCGGCCGATCAGGATGGGACGGGCGATTTCATCGTCGATGATGGTTTGCGCGGCGTGCAGCACGCGGGTTTCTTTACCTTCGGCGAAGGCGATGCGTTTGGGGCTGCTCGACGCGCGCTCGAAAATCGGGCGCATCAGCTGGCCTGATTTGAACACGTATTTTTCCAGCGAAGCGCGGTAGGCGTCGAAATCTTCGATGGGGCGCGTCGCCACGCCGCTGTCCATCGCGGCCTTCGCAACGGCAGGCGGCAGCTCGAGGATCAGGCGGGTGTCGAAGGGTTTCGGGATCAGGTAATCCGCGCCGAAGCTCATCGGCTCTTCGCCATAAACGGCGGCCATTTCGGCGCTGGTTTCCTGCATGGTCAGCTCCGCGAGGGCGCGGACGCAGGCCAGTTTCATTTCTTCGTTAATCGTGGTCGCACCGACATCCAGCGCGCCGCGGAAAATGAACGGGAAGCAAAGAACGTTGTTGACCTGGTTCGGATAATCGCTGCGGCCCGTGCAGATAACGGCGTCGGGTTTCGCCGCGCGCGCTTCTTCGGGCATGATTTCAGGCGTTGGGTTCGCGAGCGCCATAATCAGCGGCGCATCCGCCATGGTTTTCACCATATCGCCCTTGAGAACGCCCGGACCGGAAAGGCCGAGGAATACGTTCGCACCCTTGATGGCGTCGGCCAGCGAACGCGCGCTGGTTTTTTGCGCGAATTGTTCCTTTTCGGGGTCCATGCTTTCGTTGCGGCCTTTGTACACAACGCCCGCGCGGTCGGTCAGGGTGATGTTTTCCTTGGGCAGGCCAAGGGCGACCAGCAGGTTCACGCAGGCCATCGCCGATGCACCGGCGCCGGAGGTGACCAGCTTCACGTCTTTCAGTTTGCGGCCGGAATATTTCATCCAGTTGGTGAAGGCGGCGCCAACGATGATGGCGGTGCCGTGCTGGTCGTCATGGAACACGGGAATGTTCATGCGCGCTTTCAGGCGGCGTTCGATTTCGAAACATTCGGGCGCCTTGATATCTTCAAGGTTGATGCCGCCAAAGCTCGGCTCCAGCGCGGCGACGATATCGACGATTTTATCGATGTCTTTTTCATCAAGCTCGAGATCGAGCGCATCGATGCCCGCAAATTTTTTGAAAAGAACGGCTTTGCCTTCCATCACCGGCTTTGCGGCCAGCGGGCCGATGTCGCCAAGACCCAGCACGGCGGTACCGTTGGTAATAACGGCCACCAGATTGCCGCGCGCGGTGTACAGCGATGCGGTCTTGGGGTCTGCCGCGATTTCTTCACAGGGCGCCGCAACGCCGGGCGAATAGGCGAGCGCGAGGTCGCGCTGCGTGCCAAGCGCCTTGGTCGGCGTGATGGCGATCTTGCCCGGGCCGCCCGGGTTTTTGTGATATTCGAGGGCGGCTTGGTAAAGTGCGTCTTTTTTGAGTGCCATGTGCGAAAAAACTCCTGGAGGGTCGGCAGGCAGCGGGCCGCAGGCGCGGCGCGTCGGCCTTTGCGCGTGAGACTAACACGAAACGCAAAACTTTTGAAAATCAAAAGGAAAGGGAGAGAGATGGTGCGGTCAAGAAGACTCGAACTTCCACGGGTTGCCCCACAACGACCTCAACGTTGCGCGTCTACCAATTCCGCCATGACCGCACAAAAGGTAGGACAGTTTAAAACTGCCGTATGGAAATATCAGATTGCATCCGGAGTCGCAAGGATATTCGCGGAATATTATATTCCATAATGTAAAAAGCAGGACAAAGCCCGTCCGCAAGGTCTGTTTACAGCCGCACGGCTTGCGCTACACTTGGTGCGCGGCCTTTTCATGCAAACATCTCCCGCCGCTAGAAAGCAGAACTATCATGGATATCTCGACTTCCCAGCTTCTGGTCGCTTTTGGCGCGACCGCAGCCGCGGGGCTGGCGACGGCGTTTGGCAGTTTTCTGGTTTTTGTGTCCAAGGCGCCGAGCCCGCGTCTTCTCGCCTTCGGTCTCGCCTTTGCGGGCGGGGCGATGGTTTTTGTGTCGCTGTCGGAAATTCTCAATAAATCCGTCGCGTCCTTTACAATCGCCTATGGCGACAAGATGGGGTTTACCTACGGCACGCTCGCGTTCCTTGCAGGGGTGTTTCTGATTGCGGCGATCGACCGTCTGGTGCCGAACCCGCATGAAACGCTTGAAGCGGAAGATCCGCATTTCAAGGAACAGAACCGCGCCTATATCAAACGTGTCGGTCTTTTGACGGCGGTGGCGATTACCGCGCATAACTTCCCCGAAGGTCTTGCGACATTTTTCGCGATGCTGAATGACCCTGTTGTCGGTCTGCCGCTCGCCCTTGCGATTGCCATTCACAATATCCCCGAAGGCATCGCGATTGCCGTGCCGGTGTATTACGCAACGGGCAGCAAGAAATACGCCTTTGCCGCAAGCCTGCTGTCGGGCCTTGCCGAGCCTGTCGGCGCGGCAATCGGCTATTTGCTGCTGGCGCCGTTTTTGTCGGATGCCGTGTTCGGTGCGGTCTTCGGGATTATCGCGGGTGTAATGGTGTTTCTGGCGCTGGACGAACTGCTGCCCGCCGCGAAGCGTTACGCCAAGTCGCATGAAACCGTCTATGGTCTGATTACCGGCATGGCCGCGCTCGCCATCAGTCTGGTGCTGTTCAAGTGGTGATATAAAAAGGCCGATTTATCGGCTAGGCGCGCTTCTGTAGTTCACGCGTGCAATGCCGCCGTTTGCGCTGCAGCCGCGTTCGTGCGTCAGCGATTCAACATTATCATCTGCAAGGATCTTGTCGAATTTATCCTTGTGCATGTTGTAGCAAACGCTGCCTTCGGCGAAGCGGGCAAGGCTTTCTTCAGCTGCATTCAGCGGACCGTTGGTGCTTTTGACATACGATGTGCCCGCAGCATGGTCGGCCACGGTCATGGTGTCCGACTTGAAATCAAAAACGACGGTGCGGCGTCCGTCTTTCATGGTGTGGGTCAGCCCGTCGGTTTCAAATGAAAAGGTGCCGGGAAAAATTGATGCGTCCGCGGCCGAGCCGTCGGCGGGCTTGGGATCGCTGCATCCGGCAACGGTAATAAAGGCGGAGAGCAGGGCGGCCTTGGCCATAGCGAATTTAGACATCGAATCCCCCTTCGTGCCACGTGCGGGCATTCGCCTATGGTAACAAAAGGGCGTTAAGATTCGATTGCCGCTAAAAAACCTTAGTTCGGTTTGAAACCGCCGCTGTTTTTCGGCGGTTCGATTTTGGCCGCGGGCGCAGGTTTGGCTTTGGGCGGCAGGATGCCGCCGTTCTGGCTGTGCTTTTCAAAAAACAGCTCGTCCATCTGCTCGCGGAAGGCCTGCGGCAGCAGGCGGTAGGCCGCCATGTAATGGAAGTCCGGCTCTGCCGACGGCGCTGTGTCTTTGTATTTCATCAGCGACTCTTCCATGTCGCGCAGGATCAGGAACGCGGCATCGAAATTCATGCGGAATTCATCGCTGTCGCTGCCGATGCGGCGGCCGGTGTATTTGGTGATGGCTTCGCGGTAGGCGCGGCTGACGTCCTGCACCCCTGCGGTAACAGTCTTGATGTTGTTCTGGATGGAAATCGTCCAGTAGCCTTCTTTGGTGCGCTTGGCGGTCAGCTGCACAAACTTGTCGGTGCCTTCAAGGCCGGGCACGGGCAGTTGGCGCGTGGTCATCTGTTTGACTTCGTCGAAGGAGTTCGCCGCTTTGTTGAACCAGCCTTTAAACATCGAAAAGCCTCCTTCTTTTTACAGAATGGTATAATTTTCTGAAATATTGTCGGTTTATCCGGAATTTTTTCTAAAGACGGTGGCCGGATATGTCAAGGGGGGCTTTTCAACAGACAGGGGAGGGATTATGTTCAGAACATTCGACATATTTGATTTTTATATACAAACGAAAGCGATTTTTTAATGGCGATTGCCCAAAAAAAGCCTGCCGCGTCCAAACCTGCTGCCCGGAAAGCATCTGTGCAAAAAATCCCTGTCCATTGGCAAACCGAAGAACGCCCCGTGCCCTATGACCGCGCCCTCGCGTTCATGGAAGCGAAGGTTGCGATGATCCGCGAAAAGGGCGAGCGGGATATGGTCTGGCTGCTCGAACACCCGCCCGTTTATACCGCGGGCACCAGCGCCGACCCCAAGGATCTTCTCAATCCGCGCTTTCCTGTCTACAGCGCCGGCCGCGGCGGACAATATACCTATCACGGCCCCGGCCAGCGCGTGGCCTATGTCATGACCGACCTTCAGCGCCGTAGCAAGGCGGCAGGACCCGACTTGCGCGTTTATATCCACGACCTTGAGGAGTGGATTATCCAAACGCTGACAAGTTTTGACATCAAGGGTGAACGCCGTTCAGATCGCGTGGGCATTTGGGTCGATATGAAGCCTTTCGGCAGACCCAAGGGCACCGAAGCGAAAATCGCCGCCATCGGCGTGCGCGTGCGCAAATGGGTCGCCTTTCATGGCGTGTCGCTGAATGTCAGCCCCGATCTTTCGCATTTCGATGGTATCGTGCCCTGCGGCATTTCCCAGCACGGCGTGACCTCTCTTGCTGATCTGGGCGTCAAGGCGACGATGCAGGACATCGACCGCGCCCTGCAGGACGCCTGGCCGAAAGTTTTCGGCTAAATCATGGCCAGTCCGCAAGATCCGCCGCTTTACCGTATCATCCGTCAGAAAACGCCGTCGGATGTTGCTGCGGCGCTGGCAACAGGGGCCGACCCCGATGCGCCCAGTGCCGATGGCAAATATACACCGCTTGGCTTCGTGGCTGAACTTTCCATGTCTGAAACGTACCGCCGGGATATTGTGGGGCATTTGCTTGCCGCGCGTGCTGACGTATCCAAAGCGTCGCCAAGCGGTGATAGGCCGTTGCATGCCGCCGTGCGTAAAGGCGATACACATCTGGCAGCCTTGTTTTTATTACGGGGCGCAGACATCCACGCGGTTGACTGTCACGGTAATACGGCGTTGCATGTTGCCGCCAGAATTGCTGCGGGCAGCGGCAAATCCGATATGATGCGGTTTCTTTTGAAGAACGGCGCGAACAGTTTGCTGCAGAACACGGCAGGCCAGACGCCCCGCGCCTATGCCGATGCGGCGCGTGCAACCAGCCTGTTTCCGGATGTGCCGCGCGGGCATTTCGATGTGTGGGAAAGAAATAAGCCCGCCCTGCGCCAGCATTTTGAGAGAATTCACGCGCGCGATGGTCTTTCCTCGGCCTTGGCCGTAAGTGACCAAGACAGGATTGCGGCGCTCATAGAGAAATCTCCGGATTTACGTCTGGCTGCGCGGTCCAAAGGTCAGGCCCATAAACATCCGCCGCAAGGACATCCGTGATGAGCATCATTCCCTCCTTCCGCGCGGTCTTGAACCATGACGTTACCGATGAACAGGTCGCGGCGCTGGAAAAGAATATCCGCGCGCTCAAAGGGGTGGTCAGCGTGGCGTTCAACCAAAACGCCCCTGCCAGGAATACTTGCGAAAAATACCTGCTTGTCAGTCACATGCCCGGACAGAATGTCGAGCAGACCGTGGCGCGCATGGACGGTATCCAGCGCACGCAAGCCGCACGATTCTGACAGATTTACGCCCGCTTTCGGGCTGAGAGCAGCGCGCGGGCTGCCGCGAAAATCGTTTTTTAACACATGATTCGTTTGTGCTGCAATGCGGGAGGTGCATAAACACCGCAAAATGCTCAATTTAGTAATTATATAACAATATTGTATTCATTTAATAAATTTTATTTCGATAAAATCGCCTTGCCTTTAATAATATTTTCGAATAACAATATTTGACCTAAGCAAGATACCGGCACCAAAGACTGCAACCGCATACAAGACGGAGGCACTATTGGCACAAAGGGTTTCGGCCACGACGATTACCGAGATCACGACCTCCCCGGGGTTTGTCCCGCCGGGCAAGGTGCCGACCCCGCCGTCCCGCGAAGAACTGATCAGCAGCATCCAGAAATCCATCGATGCCCGCATTGAAAAATTCACCCGCCTGCTGTCCGGTCCGCTGAACGAAGAAGACCAGCGCCGCGCCACTGAATCCCTGGAGCGCGCGCGGGCAAACCAGAAATGGTTCGCGCAGGCCGTGACGGAAATTCCCGAAGGCTTCCAGCTGATGCCGGTTCTCTACAGCAAGATTACACAAGACCAGAACGGCGCCGTTCATGATGAATATCTGTCGAATGTGCGCGCGCGGTTTTTGAAATTCATCGGTGAAAACCACGCCGATGCGGCGCGGGCACTGGGCATTTGCGAATTCGGTATCGAGCGCATGAAAAACGGTCTCGACCCTTCCGACAAGGAAGGCCGCCCTTATGATATGAACATCGATCATATCATCGAGCGCGCGGGCAGCGGTCTTTGGGCGAACAGCAAAGAAAAAGATCCCGACCAGAAGCCTGAAGTCGAAGATAAATTCCGCCAGAACCATTTCGGCAACCTGATTCTTATTCCCACCAAAATCCACGATTTCAAAAACACGCTGAACGGTCTTCAGCGCATCGGCGATATGCAGCCAGGCGAAAGTAAATGGATTTTGATGCTGACCCCCGAACGCAACGAGAAAAACCCCGGTTTTATTTGCCCGCCGCAAACGCCGGGCAGCCGCTGGGATGTACTGGCGGTTCGTCCCAAAGACCCCTTCAACGACATTCACCATGCCGATTTCATCGCCAAACAGGCGATGGACCGCCTGCGCGAATTCCGCGCCAACCCTGTCGTTGACAAGGGCCTGATGGCCGTCGAGGAAATTGCCCGCCGCTACAAACGCGACGTGGCGCTGATGGCGAACGACAACATCAAGGGTCGCCGCAGCCTTGCCAAGATTTTCAACGACGTTATCGAGCATGACGAAGCCGCGCGCGACATGGAAAAATTGCTACGCCCGATTATCAAAGAAGTCGCAGACAATCTGGGTACGGCTTTCGATCATGTGGCTGAAAACCTCGGTGGCCCCAAGGGGCAGAAACTGCTGCATAACTTTAATGCGTTTTACCGCGGCGGCGCGATGCGCCAGCTGCGCGAGCAGACCCGAAAACTGCCGATGGACGAGGCCAAGCAGCTGTTTGATATTTGCAGCGTGATTGATGCGGATATGAACGTGCTGATGCCGCAAAAGCCGCGCGAAGAAACGGCGGCCGTGCCGGCGCGTTCTCCCGCCCGTCCCGAAAGCGGCGTTGCCCGCCAGTCTTTCAACCGCAGCGGCAAACGTCAGGGCCGTAACGACAACGGCCTGTCGAAACCCGGCGAAGGTTGGCAAAAGAACAAGCGCAAGAAGCGCAACGGTTCGCGCCACCGCGACTGGCGCGAATAAACCGACCGCTAAAAAGTAAAATAAATTCAAATAGATAAAGTGCCTTCAGCTGTCGCTATGGGCAGGTTTGATACGGTTTGCGGGTCTGCCAAAACCTTTGCAATTCAAGGCCGATATGTTAAAAATCCTGCAAAATGAATATTTTGCAGCGGTTTGCCGCGCCGGAGGCCTTTGCCATGTCCACCCCCTCGCCCAGTTTCAAGCAACCTGTCCCCGCTGCGGCGCCGGATGTCGAGGCGCTTTGCAACCGCTTCCTGAACCGCGAGGCGGTCATCGGCGTTATCGGTCTTGGCTATGTCGGTCTGCCGCTGGTCTGCGCGATTTGCGCACAGGGTTTCAAATCCGTCGGCTTTGATATCGATGCCGATAAAATCGACCGCCTGAACAAAGGCGAGTCCTACATCGGCAACATCCACAACGATAAAATCGCATCGCTGGTCAGCGGCGGCAGTTTTCTGCCGACGGGTGATTTCAGCCGCCTGTCGGGTGTGGATGCGATTTTGATGTGCGTGCCGACGCCGCTCAACAAAAACCGCGAACCCGACATGACCTATGTCGAGGAAACCGCCAAAACCATCGCCAAACATTTGCGCCGCGGCCAGCTGGTCGTGCTGGAATCGACGACATGGCCGGGCACGACGCGCGAGCTTCTGAAGCCCATCCTCGAAGCGGGCAGCGGGCTCAAGGCCGGCGAAGATTTCTTCCTCGCCTTCTCGCCGGAGCGCGAAGATCCGGGTAATGCGCAGTTCCATACGGCGATTATTCCGAAAGTGGTCGGCGGCGACGGCCCTGCCGCGCTGCGTCTGGCGCAAACGATGTATGACCAGTTTCTCACCAAAACCGTTGCGGTATCGACGGCCGATACGGCCGAAGCCGTCAAACTGACCGAAAACATTTTCCGCGCGGTTAACATCGCCCTCGTGAACGAGCTCAAGGTGATTTACGATTCCATGGGCATCGACATCTGGGAAGTGATCGAGGCGGCGAAAACCAAGCCTTTCGGTTACATGCCGTTTTATCCCGGCCCCGGCCTTGGCGGTCACTGCATTCCGATCGACCCCTTCTATCTGACATGGAAAGCGCGCGAACATGGTGTTTCGACCAAGTTCATCGAACTTGCGGGCGAGATCAACGTTTTCATGCCGCGCTTTGTCGTCGGCCGTTTGACCGAAGCGCTGGACCTGCGCTTTTCGAAATCGCTGAACGGCGCGAAAATCCTGCTGCTGGGCATGGCGTATAAAAAGAACGTCGCGGATATCCGCGAAAGCCCCGCCTTCGGCATCATGGAGCTGTTGCAAAAACGTCAGTCCGTCATTTCCTATCACGACCCGTTTGTCGATGTTGTGCCGCCTACGCGCGAACATGCTTCTTTTACGGGCATGGTATCGTCGCCGCTGACGCCCGACGTCATTGCGGCGGCGGATGCGGTGGTGATCGTCACCGACCATACCGGCGTGAATTATGACATGGTGGCGCAGCATGCCCGCCTTGTCGTCGATACCCGCAACGTCTTTGCCGCCCGCACGGATCGTCATAATATCGTCAAGGCCTAGGTCGCGGGCTGGCGGGCCGCGCTTGATTAAATCCGGCCAAGCCCATAGACTTAATCAAATTTAGGGGAGGGGATTTCTGACATGTTCGGTTTTGGTAAAAAAGAGGAGCCCAAGCTCGTCGGCGCCAAGCGCAAACTGGAACATGCCAAGAAATACGGTGCGGGCTTTCAGGTCAAATCCAAACGCGAGGGTAAAGAGCCCAATCCCCAGTTGGCTGCCGCCATTGTCTGGGCAATGGCCGTCGGTGCCGCGGCGCTGTTGACGCAGGCTATCAAGGGGGGTGAAACCTACAGCACCGGCAACGCGGGTTTTGATAAACTGATGTTCAGCGCCTCCGCGCCGTCGTTTATGGGCTCGCCCGAAATCGACTACCTGCTGCTGCTGGTTATTCGCGGTACGATTATCTTCATCATTGCGGGGATTATCCCGGGTCTGACGCTTCTGTGGCAGCGCATTTTCGACAAAGCGCACATGAACGTCTATATCGGCTTTTGGGGCGTGACTGTCGGTCTTGGTGTTATCTATCTGATGTCCAAGGGTGTCCTTGCGGATATCGCCAAACAATTCTCGCAAGCTTTCATGTAATTGCGGCAACGCCGCTTCTCAACTCTTTCTGACGCCAGCTGGCGGGAGCATTTAAATGGATAAACCGTGGTGGATGTGGGCGATCTTTTTCGGGGTCGTCGGCTTTTTGCTGTTCCTCGACCTTGGCGTTTTTCAAAAGAAAAGCCACGAAATCGGCATGCGCGAAAGCCTGAAGATGAGCGCGTTCTACATCAGCATGGGCCTTCTTTACGGCGCATGGCTATGGTTTGAACTGGGCGCGGCGCAGGGCAGTTTGTACCTGACGGGCTTTCTGGTCGAAAAATCGCTGTCTCTCGATAACATTTTTGTCATCTCGCTGGTTTTCGCCTATTTCAAAATTCCGCGCATGTACCAGCACCGCGTGCTGTTCTGGGGCATTCTGGGCGTGATTGTTCTGCGTGGCGCGACGATCCTTCTGGGCGCCACGATCATCCACAAGTTTGAATGGGTGCTTTATATCTTCGCGGCCTTCCTGATTTTCAGCGGCATCAAAATGCTTTTCATGAAGCATGACGAAGAGGATCAGGATATCGGCAACAATCCCGTGCTGAGGTTTTTCAAAAAACATATGCGCGTTACCCATGAAATCCACGGTGATAAATTCTGGGTACGCCAGCCCGATCCGAAAACCGGCAAGCTGGCGCTGTTTGCAACGCCGCTGTTCCTCGCGCTGCTGGTCATCGAATTCGTGGATCTGATTTTCGCCGTCGACAGTATCCCTGCGATTTTCGCGCTGACGACCGACCCCTATATCGTGTTCACCAGCAACGTTTTCGCCATTCTGGGTCTGCGCGCTCTCTATTTCGCGCTGGCGGTTATTCTGGTGCGCTTCAAGTATCTGAAATATGCGCTTGCGCTGGTGCTTGTATTTATCGGCTCCAAGGTCTTCGTCGCCGACCTGCTGGATTTGGAAAAAATTCCGGCCGTGGTGTCGCTGGGGGTAACCTTGTCGCTGCTGGCGGGCGGGGTCTTGTATTCGCTTTACAAAACGCGGCAGGAACAGCGCACGCCCGCACTCTAGGGCACTCACCATAAAGCGTGAAACTTGCGATTAATTCTATGGCAAATAAACCCGCTATGCCCTTGGCATCGCGGGTCTTTGCTGCGCCAAGTTTTTTCATTTTCCGACTTTACGTAGCGGGCGGGGTGCTTCATACTCCTTACAAACAAAACAGCGCGCAACTTGCATAAGAACGCGACTCAAGGCTTTGCGGAAACCTTCCGCATCGACCGGTAACCAGGGTGTGGCCGATATCAACGTTATTCTAAAACGAGAGGCCCCATTATGTCCGAACCCAAAAAAGTCGTCATCGCCGGCTATGTCCGCTCGCCCTTTACCCCGGCCGGGAAAGGCGACCTCAAGGATATGCGCGCCGACGACATCACCGCGCAAACCGTTCAGGGCCTGATCCAGAAAACCGGCGTTGATCCCAAACTTATCGAAGATCTCAAACTCGGCTGTGCCATGCCCGAAGGCGAACAGGGGCTGAACCTTGGCCGCCTTGTCGCGCTGCGCGCCGGTCTCCCCGAAGAAGTCGCGGGCGTGACCATCAACCGTTTCTGCGGCTCTTCCATGCAGGCCATTCATGACGCCGCGGGCGCCATCACCATGGGCATGATGGATGCCGTGATTTGTGCCGGTGTCGAAAGCATGACGCGCGTGCCGATGGGCGGCTTCAACGTCTCGCCGAACCCCGCGCTTTACGAACAAAGCCCCGGCGCTTACATGAGCATGGGAGAAACCGCTGAAAACGTGGCGGAACGCAAAGGCATCAGCCGCGCGGAGCAGGAAGAATTCTCCCTCAAATCCCAATTCAAAACCGCTGCGGCGAAAAAAGCCGGCAAATACGATGCGGAAATCGTGCCCATCGTGAAGCCCGACGGCACGGTTGTGAAAGACGATGGTTGCCCGCGTCCCGACTCGACGCCCGAAGGTCTCGCCAAACTGAAACCCGCATTCAAAGCGGATGGCACGGTGACGGCGGCGACGTCTTCGCCCGTGACGGACGGCGCGGCGGCGGTGCTGGTTTGCTCCGAAGAATTCGCGCTCAAGCATGGTCTCGAAATCCTCGCCGAAGTGAAATCCTTCGCGGTTATGGGCGTTGATCCGACCGTTATGGGCATGGGCCCCGTTCCGGCGACGGAAAAGGCCATGGCCAAAGCGGGCATTACGATGGACAATGTGAAATTCGTTGAAATGAACGAAGCCTTCGCCTCCCAGGCGGCGGCATGCCAGAAAGACCTGAAAATCGCGGATGAAAAGCTGAACGTGCATGGCGGCGCCATCGCGCTGGGCCACCCGATGGGCGCCACCGGCGCGCGCATCACGGGCAAGGCCGCGCAGCTGCTGCACGATGAGGGCAAGGACGGCGATTACGCCATCTCCACCCAGTGCATCGGCGCGGGGCAAGGCATCACCACGGTTCTTAAAAAATACTCGCCCAAGCCGTAAGCGCGGCGCTATTCCAGCAAACGGGCACAGTAAAAGACGCAAGGAGACTTGAAACATGGCCATTAAAAAAGCGGCAGTGATTGGCGCGGGCGTGATGGGGGCGGGCATTGCCGCCCAGCTCGCCAACGCGGGGATCGAAGTCGAACTTCTCGACATCGTGCCGAAATCGGCGCAGCAGCCGGGCGCGGACCGCGATGTCATCGCCAAGGGCGCGATCGAGAAAATGCTCAAAACCAATCCCGCACCGCTGATGCACAAACGCAACGCGAAAAAAATCCGCGCGGGCAATACCGAAGACAACATGGACCGCCTGAAAGACTGCGATCTGATTATCGAGGCCGTGCTGGAAGACCCCGTCATCAAGTCCAATCTGTTCAAAAAAATCGACGCCAACCGCAAGGAAGGCTCGACGGTTGCCTCCAATACCTCGACCATTCCGCTGGCGACGCTGGTGGATGGGCAGTCCGAACAGTTCAAAAAAGATTTTGTCATCACCCACTTCTTCAACCCGCCGCGCTATATGCCGCTTCTGGAGCTGGTGACGTCGCAACATAACGCCCCTGAAAAAGTCGCCGAAATTTCCCGCTTCATGGATGAAAAAATGGGCAAGGGCGTCGTGGTGTGCAAAGACACCCCGGGCTTCATCGCCAACCGCATCGGTACCTTCTGGATCCAGTGCGCCATCAACGAGGCGATGGACCGCAAGCTGAAAGTCGAAGAAGCCGATGCCATCGTCGGCCGTCCGATGGGTATTCCGAAAACGGGCATTTTCGGTCTGGTCGATCTTGTCGGCCTCGACCTCATGCCGCATATCAGCAAAAGCCTGACCGAAAAACTGCCCGCCGATGACGGCTATGTCAAAATCGCGCGCACGTCCGATGTCATCGATAACATGATCAAAACCGGCTACACGGGCCGCAAGGGCAAGGGTGGTTTCTACCGCCTGAACGACAAGCGCGAGAAAATGGCTGTCGATCTTCATACGGGCGCAGAACGTCCGGCTGAAAAAGTCAAAATGAAAGCCGCCGACAATGCGCGCAAGGGCGGGCTCAAGGGTCTTGTCGAAACCAAGGACAAGGGCGGCGATTACGCCTGGGCCGTGCTCAAACAAACGCTGTGCTACGCGGCGGAACATGTGCATGACATTTCCGGCAACATCACCGACGTCGATCAGGCCATGAAACTGGGCTATAACTGGAAACAGGGCCCGTTTGAAATGCTCGATAAACTCGGCGTCGATTATTTCATCAACCGCCTGAAGGCCGAGGGTGAAAAAGTCCCCGCCTTCATCGAACAGGCGGCCGGCAAAACCTTCTATAAAACCGAAAACGGCAAACTGCATTTCATGCAAAAAGACGGCAGCTACGCCGAAGTTGTACGCCCCGAAGGCGTGCTGCTGCTTTCCGACATCAAACGCGCATCCAAACCGGTTCTGGATAACACCAAAAACATTCCGGGCATTGGCAAAATGGGCGCGGCGCTGTGGGATGCGGGCGATGGCGTTCTGTGCCTTGAATTCACCTCCAAAATGAATTCGCTGGATTTCTTCAGCCTCAAAACCATCAACGATGCCATCGACATCATTGAAAAAGGCAGCAAGAAAGACAAGAACGGCCAGCCCTTCAAGGCGCTGGTCATTCATAACGAGGGCGAAGATTTCTCCGTCGGTGCGAATATCGGCGTTGCGCTTTATGCCGCCAAGGCCAAACAATACTGGATCGTCGACAAGATGGTCAAAATGGGTCAGGACACGCTGAAGCGTATGAAATACGCCAAGTTCCCCATCGTATCGGCACCGGCGGGCAAAGCGCTCGGCGGCGGCTGCGAAGTTCTGCTGCACAGCCATCACGTGCAGGCGCATGCCGAAACCTACCCCGGTCTGGTCGAAGTCGGTGTGGGTCTGCTGCCCGCATGGGGCGGCTCGACCGAGCTGATGACCCGCGCGCAGAAAAACAAAAAACTGCCCAAGGGTCCGATGCCGCCCGTGGCGATGGTGTTTGAAACCATTTCGACGGCGAAGGTCGGCCTGTCCGCTTTCGAAGCCAAAGATCTGATGTACCTGCGCGATACCGACGGTGTGACGATGAACAAATCGCGCCTGCTGGCGGATGCGAAGAAAAAGGCACTGGAAATGGTGCCCGATTTCAAACCCGAATTGCCGCAGGATCTGAAGCTTCCCGGTAAATCGGGCGCCACCGCGCTCAATATGGCTGTGGATGGTTTTTATCTGAAGGGTCAGGCAACGCCTTATGATGTTGTCGTGTCGTCCAAAGTCGGCGATGTGCTGACGGGCGGCGACAAGGCAGGCCCCGGCGTGAATGTGTCGCAGGATTATCTGCGCGAACTCGAACGTAAAAAATTCATGGAGCTGGTCCACGACCCGCGCACCGTGGCACGTATCGAAAGCATTCTTAAAACCGGCAAACCGCTGCGTGAAAAACCCATCGCGGGCAAACGCGCGCATGACCTGCGCAAAGAAGCCGATGCGCAAAACCCCGGCCTGTTCGCACGTTTTGTCAAAAACCCCCTGCGCAAGGTTTTTGGCAAGGCCGCGGGCAAACCGGCAGCCAACGACAACCCCGGCATCACGCCCGATAAAAAGCCGCAGGTGAACTGGCCCAATATCGGCAAGCGGAAATAACCCCGGGAATCTCTATCCTTGCACACAGTAGAAAACGCCCGCTTGCCCCACCGGCATGCGGGCGTTTCTCTTATCTATTTGAAAAATAATAATTTTATATGCCGCTTTGCAGGCTGATTTGGTTTCTTGACAAACCCCGCCGTCTGTCATATTTCTATCCACCTGTGGGAAACAGATTCTTCCCACCGCCTGTAAAAAGGCCAAGCGGATGTAGCTCAGGGGTAGAGCGTTACCTTGCCAAGGTAAATGTCGAGGGTTCAAATCCCTTCATCCGCTCCATTTTCTCCCCCGTTGCCGCCCATCAGGGCGGTTTTTTTGTGCCCGCGGCGCAGGGCTTGGCCTGCGTGCGGGGTATTTATCAAAACCAGCTTGCCAAAAGACGCGCCGCCCGTGCGAGGAGTATTCGCACTTCGCGGGGCGATGGGGTAGCCTGAAAGCACGGCCCGCCATGGCGGCGGGGCCTGCGGTTCGTCTGCTCGGGGGATGCATGAAAAACACATTGCGCGCTTTGGTCTGTCTTTTCTGTCTGTGGGCGCCGGCCGTGCTGGCGCAGGAAACGCCGCCGCCTTCTTCTGCGGCTGCGGCAACAGGCCCTGACCCCAAGGTATTGGAAAAGGCGCTCAAAGGTGATGCCGAAGCGCAGTATGCGCTTGCTACAGCTTACGGCAAGGGCGAAGACGGCGCGCCGCGCGATCACAAGGCGGCGCTGACATGGTTTTTAAAAGCGGCCAACCAGAACCATACCGAAGCGCAATATGATCTGGGCATGTTTTATATGTTCAGCGAAGAAACCGGCGCGCGCAGTGCCAGCGAGGGTGTCAAGTGGTTCCGCCGTGCGGCGGAGCGCGGCCATGTCGGCGCGCAAAACGCGGTTGCAGCCGCTTATGCTTCCGGTGAAGGTGTCGATAAAAATTATCAGGAAGCGATGAAATGGTGGCGCAAGGCCGCAGATAAAAATAGTGCCGAAGCGGAATTTAACATCGGCTATTCCTATCTGATGGGCGAGGGCGTGGATGAAAACGACGCCGAGGCTTTCAAATGGATCACGCTCTCCGCGCAGCAGAATTTTACCGAGGCGCAATATATGCTCGGACGTCTGTATCTTGAGGGGATAGGAACCGCCGCTGATTTGCCGCTGTCGGTCAAATGGTTTCACGAAGCCGCAAAAAAACGCCATGCGGGCGCGACGATGATGATCGGCGATGCCTATATCGAAGGCCGCGGCGTACCGCAAAACAGAACCGAAGCCTTTTACTGGTATAGTCTGGCCGCCGAAATCGACGAAACCTATAAGGCGGAAAAAGACGAGCTTCGCGAGACGATTGCGCCGCGCGACCAGGTCGAAGTGCAAAAGCGCCTGATGAACCGATAGGCTCTGGATATCGAGGGGGGGAAAATGAAACCGCGCCATATTTATGCTGCTTTTCTTGCTGCCCTGATGTGTCTGTCGATTGCCGCGCAAAGCGCTGCGGCAGAGGGCGGCCTGCGGGAAAAACTGCGCGCGCGTATCCAGCAAAAAGCGCAAGATGGCGAGGGCGCGCTGGGCGAAGAAGGCGGCGGCAGCTGCGCCGAACATTACGCCAAAATAGACCGCCGTATTTCCGCGATGGGGCCGAAGGCGTTCGGTCCGCCGCCGGATATCAAGGATGTTTCCTACGGCACGCATGAACGCCAGCGCATGGACGTATATTTGCCTAAAATGCGACCAGCTGCGGGGGCGCCCGTCATTTTGATGGTGCATGGCGGCGGTTGGTGCGTGGGTGACAAGGCCCTCAAATCAACGGCCGAGAATAAATCTAAGCGCTGGACCGAAAAAGGCTTCGTTTTTGTCAGCACGAATTATCCCATGATGACGCACGGACGGAATGCGCTGGCGCAGGCGCATGAAATCGCCCGCGCGGCTGCCTATGTGCAGCAGCATGCTACCGAATGGGGCGGCGATGGCAGTAAACTGATATTGATGGGGCATTCCGCGGGCGCGCATCTGGTGTCGCTGGTGGGTGCATCGCAGGCGATCCGCGATGCCGAAGGGGTACAGAAAATTCTGGGTGTTGTGTCGATTGATGCCGGTGCGACGGACCTTGAAATGCAGATGCCAAAAGTGGTGCCGTTCCTCAAAATCCGCTATGCGGAAGCCTTCGGCACGGACCCCGCAGAGTGGCCAGCCGCATCGCCGCTGCATCAGCTGGGAAAAACATCGGCACCGTGGCTGGGCATTTGCTCCACCACGCGCCCCGACAAGCCCTGCGAGCAGTCGGATGCCTATGTGAAAAAAAGCCTCGCCCTCGGCGTCCCCGCCCAGACGCTGCCGCTGCCAAAAGGTCATGGGAAGCTCAATAGCGAACTGGGTAAATCCGGCAGCTATACCGACGCGGTCGAAAAATTCATGGCGTCGCTGGATGCCGCTGTTGCTGCGCGGCTGCGCTAAACAAAACAAATGAAACAGGCGCAGGATGATAAACCTGCGCTATGTCCGTATAGTTCTGGCAGCGGGATTATTTTTCTTCCTTGACGCGCAGTACGTCGCCGGTCACGGCATCAAGCCTGACTTCGTGTTCGCGCTCCGCCTTGATGACGCTCACGTCATAGACGGCTTTGCCGTTTTCACGGTCAAGATCGGCCTCGATGGCTTTGCCGCCGACATGCTTTTCGGCGATCTGGATGGCTTCGGTCAGGGAGATTTTGGCTTCTTCAAGCAAACGCAGGTCTTTGGTGACCTCGGATGCCTGCGCGCTGCGGCTGTCCATCAGGCTGCTGGTCGTGGCACCGGCCAGAAGCAGGGCGACGCCGAGGGTCATGATATTCATTTTATTGTTTTTGGCGGGCATGACGGGCTCCTTTCAGCAGAATGAGGGCTCTTTCTAATGTTAGGCCGAAATGGCTGGAAAAAAAGAGATTAATCCGACATTTTCTGTCTTTTTTATGCTGCGTTGCGGTGGGTTGACAGAAGCCGCCAAAGCCCCCACTATGGCCTGCCTGCCATAAATAAACGTTTCAATAACGACTCGCGTGATGCGCGGGGCGGCGATGCAGGCGGGTCTGAAAAGGCTCCGGCAAAGAGGGTGGATGACCTGGTGCAAACACAAGGATATCCGCCATGAGCATTATTAAAAAAATCAAGGAAATGTCGCTCGAAATGACGCGCTGGCGCCACCGCCTGCACGCGGAGCCGGAACTGGCTTTTGACGAGCGCAAGACGGCGCGTTTCCTGACCCGCCAGCTGCAAAGCTTCCGCGTCGATGACGTGCAGAGCCTTGCCAAAACCGGCGTTGTCGGCGTGCTGCACGGCAAATCCGGCCCCGGCGGCCCCGCCATCATGCTGCGCGCGGATATGGATGCGCTGCCCATTCAGGAAAAAACCGGCGCGCTGCATCAATCGCGCAGCCCCGGCGTACATCATGCCTGCGGCCATGACGGCCATATGGCGATGCTGCTGGGCGCGGCGAAATATCTGGCCGAAACCCGCAATTTCGAAGGTACCGTCTATTTCGTATTCCAGCCCGCCGAGGAACACATTGGCGGCGCGCAGGAAATGATCAAGGACGGGCTGTTCAGCCGCTTCCCCGCCGATGCGATTTATGGCCTGCATAATTTTCCCGACCTGCCGCTTGGCACCATGGCGACGGGTGCGGGGCCGATGCTGGCGGCGAATGACGATTTCCACGTCACGTTCAAAGGCGTCGGCGGCCATAGCGCCCGCCCTGAAAACACAACGGATGTTGTGGCGGCAGCGGCGGAGGCAATTTTGGCGATCAAAGCCATGGCCAAAGCCGAAATTCCTGCCGGCGAGCCGGCGGCGGTCACCGTCTGCGGCCTGTTCACCGATGGCGAAGCCAATAACGTTATTCCTGATGCGGCGACGTTCAACGGCAGCATCCGCAGTTTCGATGGCACCCTGCACCAGACCCTGAAAACCAAAATGCAGCAAATCGTCGAAGATACCGCGCAAAAATACGGCGTCACGCTGGAACTGGAATTTGAAAATGGCTATCCCGTGCTGGTTAACAGCAGCGATGAAACCGATTTCGCGGTGAAAGTCGCCAAGGAAACCGTAGGCGACAATGCCGTGATTTCCCCCGTGCCGCGTACGCTGGGCGTTGAAGATTTCGCGTTTTATCTGCAAAAAAAGCCGGGAAATTTTATGGCGATCGGCACCGGCCCGACGGACGGCAGCAAGGGACCGGATATTCACAGCGCCAAATACGACTTCAATGACGCCGCCCTGCCTGTCGGGGCGAGTTATTGGGCGCGTCTGGTCGAAAAAGCCCTGCCGCTGGGCGGCCGCACTGCTAACGGCAATGCGCCGCAGGCCCCTAAACCGCCGAAGCCCTGATAGGCCTTTAAAAAGCGCGCGCTGTTGCCGAATGGGCACGCGCGCGTTTTTTTCCCGAAACGGCTTGAGTTTGCAAGAGTCTTGCCTTTATCTTGAAAGGCAGGGATTCGCCGCATTTTTACAGCGCGGCGGTATGTTGTTATGCAAGTCATCGAACAGTTCACCCAGGGAAAAACGGGGGATGAAGCGCTCAACGAAGACAAGATTGTCGTCGATGAGCATTTTATCGCTGTGATTGACGGCGTGACGTCGCGCCGCGGCCAGATGTTGCAAGGCATGACGATCGGTCGTTTCGCCGCCGAAACCATCGCCGCCGAAATCGTCCGCCTGCCACGCCAGATAGAAGCGCGTCAGGCGATTGACCATCTGACTGAGCGCCTCAAAAGCATTTCCGAAATGGTAGCCGCCTCCGAAAACAAGACTTTCGGGGATATGCTGCGCCGTCCGGCCTGCGCGCTGGTGATGTATTCGCGCCATCGCCGTGAAATCTGGCGCGTTGCGGATCCGACGTTCATGATCAACGGCCTCGCCAATACCAAAAACTTTTTGCAGGAAGAAAACTGGGCGCAGCTGCGGCGGGCCTATATCTGCTCGCGCCTTGCCAAGGGGGATAGCGAAGATTCCCTGCGCGACGGTGACCCGACGTGGGAATTGCTGGCGCCCATGATGGCGGAATTCAAGGTTTTCACCAATTACGACGGGCCTTTCGGCTATGGCGTTATTAACGGCACCCATGTGCCCGACGCGCATGTCGAGATTTTCAGCGCCAGCCACGCGAATGAAATCGTGCTGGCAAGCGATGGCTATCCTTACGTCGCCTCGACCCTTGAAGAGACCGAAAAAACCCTGCAATACGTGGTCACGCAGGACCCGCTGATGTACAAACTCTACCCGCAGGTCAAAGGCGTGAAGCCCGGTTATGTTTCATTTGACGACCGCAGCTATATCCGCTTTATTCCCTGACCTATGACGCCAGAACAAGCCGCCCTCGATATTCAGATAGACATAATCCAGACGCCCGAGCCTTTCGGCGCGCTGTTTGCGCAGCTGGGTATCGCGGCGGTGACCTATGCCCATCCTGCGGTTTTCACCGTAGCCGAGGGGGAGGGATTCAAACACCGCATCCCCGGCGGGCATACCAAAAACCTGTTCCTGAAGGATAAAAAAGACCAGTTGTGGTTGGTCACGGCGGGCGCCTATACATCCGTCGACCTCAAGGGGCTGCCGGATCTCATCGGTGCGGGGCGGCTGTCTTTCGGCTCGCCCGAACGTCTCATGGACAATCTGGGGGTGACCCCGGGTTCGGTCACACCGCTGGCCCTGATCAACGATACGGCGCGGCGGGTGCGCTTTGTGCTGGATGAAAAATTGACGCAGTGCAGCACCGTGAATTGCCATCCGCTGCGCAATGACATGACCACCTGCCTTGCGCCCGACGCCTTGCTGCGGCTGCTGCGTCACTGGGGCTATGACCCGGTGGTCGCCAGACTTGAAAAACAAGGCGAATAACGCGCGAAGGCCTGATTTTACGTTGATTTTACAGCCTTCGGGCTTATTTCTATGAAACAGGCTGCTATAATGCAGGCCTGTCATTCAGAAAATACGGAACAAGCATGCTCGACCTGACCCAACTTGGCAAAAAACCGGCAGATAGCGCCGCCAGCGCCTATATCCGCGATACGCGTACCGACACGTTCGAAACGGATGTACTGGCGCAGTCGCTGCGCACGCCGGTCATCGTCGATTTCTGGGCGACATGGTGCGGTCCGTGCAAACAGCTGATGCCGGTGCTTGAAAAAGTCGTCGCCGAAGCCGGCGGCAAGGTGCAGATGGTCAAAGTCGATATCGATAAAAGTCCCGAGCTTGCGCAAATCTTCCGCGTGCAGTCGGTGCCGACAGTCTATGCCTTCTGGCAGGGCCAGCCGGTTGATGGTTTCATGGGCGGGCGCCCCGAAAGCGAACTGCGTGCTTTTGTGCAAAAACTCGCAGCCCTCGCCGGCAGCGGCGCGAACAATAACGAGGCGGAGGGCGACGATATCCCCGCCGCACCCGTCGATGTCAGCGCGGAAATGAAACGCGCCGATGATTTTTTCGCCTCCGGTCAATATACCGATGCGATGGCGGCCTATAGCACGGTTCTGGACATCGCCCCCGAAAATATGGATGCGATGGCAGGTATCGGCTGGTGCTTTGTTGCGGAAAAATCGCCCGAAGGCGTTGCCGAAATCCTGTCGCAGCTGACGGACGAACAGCGCGCGCATCCGCGCATCAAGGGCCTGTCTTTTCTGATGACCGCAATGGAAGCGGCGGCAGATGTGCCCGATGCCGCGACACTCGAAGCGGCGCTTGAAAAAGACCCCAAAAAACATGCCGCGCGTTTTGATCTTGCGCGCCTGCGCCTTGCCGCCTGCGACATTGAAGGCGCGATTGACGCGCTGGTCGAACTCACCCGCCGTGACCGCGAATGGCAGGATCAAAAAGCGCGTAAACTGCTGTTGGATATTTTCGATGCTCTCGGCAATGCGCATCCTTTGACGGCGCAGGGCCGCCGCAGGCTCTCCGCCGTGCTGTTTTCCTGAGGAATGGGAATGGCTGACGCGTTCGATATATCTTTTGACGAGCTACCCGCGGAAATGCCCGTATTTCCGCTGCCGCGCGTGATTTTGCTGCCGCGCGTGCAGTTGCCGCTGAATATTTTCGAACCGCGCTATCTGGCGATGACCCGCGCGGCGCTGTCGTCGCACCGCCTGATCGGCATGATACAGCCCGAAAACGATTCTGGCCTTGGCAAATTGTGCAGAACCGGCTGCGCAGGGCGCATCGTGTCGTTCAGTGAAACCGATGATGGCCGCTACCTGATTACGCTCAAGGGCGTTGCGCGTTTTAATATTCATGAGCCACCCGCACTCACCGCGGGCGGCTATTTGCAGGCAAAGCCTGACTGGGCGCCGTTCAAATCCGATTTGCAGCCTGATACCGTTACCGATATTTGCCGCGAAACCATGGTGGGTACGCTGCATGCCTATTTCAAAAAAATGGGCATGTCCTGCGACCAGTGGGAACAGATCCGCCAGATCGGCTGCGAAAAACTTGTCGCGACGCTCAGCGTGGTCTGCCCGTTTGCCGCGGGTGAAAAACAGGCCCTTCTCGAAGCGCCGACCCTTTCTGACCGCGCGCAGCTTTTGCATGCGCTTCTTGAAGCGGCTGTGCGTGAAAATTGCGGCAGCGGCTGCAACGATACCTGCCACTGATTTCAACCGAAAGAATATCGATGCCGAGCGAAGCCAAAAAAGCCGACCCCAGATTGCTGGAAATTCTTGTCTGCCCGCTGACCAAGGCGCCGCTCGATTACGATGTGGACAGGCAGGAACTTGTCAGCCGTCAGGCGGGGCTCGCTTTTCCCATCCGCGACGGCATTCCGGTGATGCTGCTGTCCGCTGCGCGCAAGCTGGACTAGCCGCGCATGGCCGATCGCATCTGGATTTACGACAGCACGCTTTTCGCGGGTGACCATGCGCCCGGCCATAGCATGCGCGCCGAAGACAAGCCGCGTATGGCCGCGATGCTCGACCGCATGGGCGTTGATATCATCGAGGCTGGTATGCCCGCAGACGATGATGACATCGACACGATTTACCGCGTTGCGCAGGTTTTGCATGGCGCCAAGCTGTCGATTATCTGCCGCACAAGACCCGAAGACATCATGGCCGCCGCGCAAATCGCCCGCCGTGTGCAGCGTGTGCGCCTGAATGTGTTCACGGCGGTATCGCCGCAGCATATGAAACACCGTCTTCATATGGATATGCCCGAAACGCTGGATGTGATTAAAAACGGCATTACCGCGGCCCGCGCCCATGCGCAGGATGTGCAATGGACAGCCGAAGATGCCACGCGGGCCGAACCTGATTTTCTGTGCCGCGCCATCGAAACGGCTATCCGCGCGGGTGCCGGTACCATCAACCTTGCCGATAGTGTTGGCTATGGCGTGCCTGCTGAAATGGCGCAGATAGTCCAGATGGTCAAAAACCGTGTGCCGGACATCGACCGCGCCGTGCTGTCGGTTGATTGCCCGAATGATCTGGGCCTTGCACTGGCCAATAGCCTTGCGGCGCTGGATGCGGGTGCACGGCAGGTGACGGTCACCCTCGGCGGCCTTGGCGCACGCGCCGGCCATGCCGCGCTTGAAGAAGTCGTCATGGCCATCCGCACGCGGCAAGACAGGCTCGCCTATGAAACTGCCGTGATGTCGGAATATCTGGTGCCCGCCGCCAAACTGCTGGGGGAGCTGACGGGCTTCACCCCGCAGCCCAGCAAGCCTGTGATTGGCCTCAGCGTGTTTTCGCAGGAATCCGGTATTCACCTCGATGGCCGCGCCTATGACGTCATGACGCCAGAATCGGTCGGGCGGGATAAAACAGAACTGGTGCTGGGCAAATATTCCGGCCGCAGCTTTTTCCGTGCCAAGCTGCGCACGCTCGGGTTCGAACTTGACGATGCCGCGCTGGACGCCGCCTATGCCCGTTTTCAGGATTTCGCCGAACGCCGCCGCAAGGTCAGCGATGACGATTTGCGCGTGATTGTGACCGCAACCGAAGGCCTGCCGCCCGAACGCGTGACGTTTGTGTCGATGGGGGTCAAATCCGGCTCCTTCGGCCCGCAAGAGGCGGAGCTGGAAATCGACATCGACGGCCAGCGTCACAAAGCGCGCGCCATGGGCAAAGGCCCCGTCGATGCGTGTTTCAAGGCGATGCGTATTCTGGTGCCGCACGATGATGTGATTTTAACGCATTACGAGCTTAAGGCGCTGACCCAAGGGTCGGATGCCAAGGGGGAGGTAAACGTGCGCCTGTCGGGCGGCGGACACAGCTATAACGGCATCGGCATCGACCCTGACGTGATTGTCGCTTCGGTGCGTGCCTATATCGACGCCCTCAACCGCATGCTGGCTGGCCGCGATGCTGAAAACCCTCATCAGAATGCGTGAAACGCCGCCGCCGCCCGCCGCTATCGACGGCGTGCGCGTGGTGCCGAACAGCCGCGCGCGGCGTCTGTCGCTGCGCGTGGATGCCAAGCTGGGCGATGTGGTGCTGACATGGCCCAAACGCACATCGCTGAAGGCGGCTGAAAAATTCGTACGCGATAACCGCGCATGGATCGAAAAACACCGCGCGCGCCTGACCCCCGCCCGCGCCTTCGCGGCGGGTGAACAGCTGACGCTCGGTGGTGCGGTCTATACCATCCGGCATGCCGAAGGCCGCGGCCTGACCCGCATCGAAGGCGATGATATCGTGGTGCATGGCGATGTCGCCCATGTGCATCGCCGTGTGCGCGATTTCATCAAGGCCGAGGCGCTGCGCCAGCTCACGCAGCTTTCGCATGAAAAATCCGCATCGCTAGGGCTGAAGCCCTCCGGCGTGCGGGTGCTGGACCCCAAGTCCCGCTGGGGCAGCTGCGGGCCGGACGGCAGGCTGATGTATTCATGGCGTATTATTCTCGCCCCGCGCGCGGTCATGGATTATCTGGTCGCGCACGAGGTTGCGCACCGCGTGCATATGAATCACGGCCCCGCGTTCTGGCGTCTCTGCGCCAGCCTTACAACCGACGCCAAATCCTCCCGCCGCTGGCTGAATGAACACGGCAAAACGCTGATGGCGTGGAAATAGACGCAAACAAAAACCCCCGAAAAGACTTTCGGGGGTTTTTGTTTGGCGGTGCTGCTTACTTGGCGGCGGGGCCTTTGGGTTTGCGCTTCAGGCCTTGTTCGCGCAGGCTTTCGGTCAGCTTGTCGCGGGCGGCATCGGCGGCATCCAGTTTTTCGCTGACGATGTCGCGCAGGGCGGCGCGTGCAGCGGCGACATTGTTAAACACCAGCATATTCTTGCCCGCCGCGACAAGGCCGGGACGTTCGTTATCGCGGCCTGCGGCGGCAAAAATCCACGCGTTATCTTGCGCGGTTGCAGCAGGGGCTTTGCCATCCGTTGTCACGGCATAGCTGAACTGCGCAGACAGCCCGCCGAAAAAGGCGGGCACGACATCGCGCGCAAAAACCTGTTCCTGTTTCAGCTTGGGCACGCTGTCGGTATCGCGCAGCACATAAACGGTTTGGCCGACATTCAGGATTTGCGCGGGCAGGGTCAGGGAATCTTTGAGCGTGCGCAGCTGGAAACTGAAACCGGCGTCCAGCGCGGCGTCGATGGCTTTCACCGTTGCGGCGGCTTTGGCGGCGGCGGCGGTCACGGGCTTCGGCGCGTCCTTGCCGGCGGCTTGTTCCTGCGCCAATGCGGCCTGCGTGACCTCGTCCATCAGCAGGGTGGCGATGGCGCTGCGGTGTTGCTGGTAATGTTCGCGGCGGCTGGCGGAGAGTTTTTCCTGCGCCTCTTCGATGGTTTTGAACTGATAGCTTTCACGTGCCGCGCCCAGCTCTTCGGTAATGCCGATAACGGTGCTGGCATCAAAACGGGCAAGGCGCATCAGTTTGGCCGTCGTCGTTTGCGGCCGCGGCGCCAGCAGATGGGATGTGTCCAGATGGTCAAGCGTCGGCGCATAATGGATATCGAGGGCGGCAACCGCCTGTTCGCGCGTCATGGTTTGGGTATTCTTTTGCATGGTCTTGGCTCCTGTTGCTCACCGGGGCGCATGAAGGGGAAACGGTGCGCTCTCAATCCGGTGGATTTGATACGCAAAAAAGGGGAATGCGCCGGATTATGGCACTTGCCTGCGGCATGTCAACGACAATATGAATAAACCCGCGTTCAAGAAAACAAAAACCCCCGAAGTTGCCTTCGGGGGTTTTGTTCGGTTGAAAGGGCTGACGGTTATTCAGCGTCTTTCTTGCCTTTCTTCTGCAGAGCAGCGCCGAGGATATCGCCGAGCGAAGCGCCCGAGTCGGACGAGCCGTATTCGGCCATCGCCTGTTTGTCCTCGTCGATTTCGCGCTGCTTGATCGACAGTTCGAGCTTGCGGCCCGAGCGGTCGACTTTCAGCACTTTCGCATCGACTTTTTCGCCAACGGCGAAACGGTCGGGGCGCTGTTCGGAGCGTTCGCGGCTCAGGTCACCCTTCTTGATGAAGCCCGAGAGCTTCTCGTTCACGGAAACCTCGATACCCTTGTCGGAAATCGCGGTAACCGTGCAGGTAACCGTGGTGCCTTTGGCAACGCCGCCGAGGGCATCAGCAAACGGATCGCTGTCCAGTTGCTTGATACCGAGCGAAACGCGCTCTTTCTCTGCGTCAACTTCAAGGATCTTGACCTTGACGCTGTCACCTTTCTTGAAGTTCTTGATGGCTTCTTCGCCAGCTTCGCTCCAGGACAGGTCGGACAGGTGCACCATACCATCGATCTGGTCGCCAATGCCGACGAACAGGCCGAATTCGGTGATGTTGCGGATTTCGCCTTCCAGCACGTCGCCCGCTTTGCGGTCAGCCGCGAACTTCAGCCACGGGTTTTCCGTGCACTGTTTCAGGCCGAGGCTGATGCGGCGCTTGGTGAGGTCAACGTCCAGAACCTGAACTTCGACTTCCTGCGACGTAGAGACGATTTTGCCCGGGTGGACGTTTTTCTTGGTCCAGGACATTTCGGAGACGTGCACGAGGCCTTCGATGCCATCGCCCAGTTCAACGAATGCACCGTAGTCGGCAATGTTCGTGACGCGGCCTTTGTAGCGCTCGCCCACTTTGAACTTGCCGGCAACATCACCCCACGGATCGCCTTCCAGCTGCTTCATGCCGAGGCTGATGCGCTGGGACTCTTCGTTGAAACGGATGATCTTGACGTTGACGGTCTGGCCAACGGACAGGACTTCCGACGGGTGGTTGATGCGTTTCCAGGAAATGTCGGTGACGTGCAGCAGGCCGTCGACACCGCCGAGGTCGATGAACGCACCGTAATCGGTGATGTTCTTGACCACGCCCTGCAGTTCCTGGCCTTCCTTGAGGTTGGAAACCAGTTCGCTGCGTGCTTCGGCGCGGGATTCTTCGAGAACCGCACGGCGCGAAACGACGATGTTGCCGCGCTGGCGGTCCATCTTCAGGATCAGGAAAGGCTGCGGCGTGCCGAACAGCGGGGAGATATCACGCACGGGGCGGATATCGACCTGCGAGCCGGGCAGGAACGCAACAGCGCCATTGAGGTCGACCGTGAAGCCACCTTTGACGCGGCCGAAGATGATGCCGGTGACGCGTTCGTTCGCTTTGTGCTGCTTTTCCAGCAGGACCCAGCTTTCTTCGCGGCGGGCTTTCTCGCGGCTCAGGACGGCTTCGCCGTCTTTGTTTTCCAGACGCTCGACGTAGACTTCGACCTTGTCGCCTTTTTTGATTTCAGCGCGTACACCTGCGGCGCCAAATTCGCGCAGCGGGATGCGGCCTTCGGATTTCAGGCCGACGTCGAGGGTGACGAATTCGTCATCAACGCCGATGACCGTCCCTTCAACGACGCTGCCTTCGAAGGATTTGACATCCTTCAGGGTTTCGTCGAGCAGAGCGGCGAAGCTCATTTTCTCGCCGGTGATGTCCGCAGCGCTGACACCTTCGATAATTTTAGCGGCTACTTTTGCCATGTGTTTAGTTCTCACTTTTCATATGAAATACAAACCGCGGGCCGCCATGCGGCACCCGAGCCCGCGTCTTGTTCGCGCCGTTTGTAGGGGATTCAGGGGGGCAGAGTCAATGAAAACCCTCGAAAAAACAGGCATAAACCACGGTTTCGACCAGATTCCGCATCGCCGCGCCCGCTCCGCGCCGTTTACTGCGCGGAGGAGAGTTTTTAAATTAACATAACACTGAGAATTAAATGACGGGATGGCGGGCGAGAGAGGGGCGGCAACAGAGGGCCGCGCAGCGTCTGAAAGGGGCCATAAACGCTCTCGGCTTGTGGGGCTTCAGGCAACAAAAAAGGCTTCCTCAGCGGGAAGCCTTTTTTGTTGGGGCAATACCGTATCAGGGCTGCGGCGGCTTGCGCATCGCGGCGGCATTGTCGTTGGTTTCCGACAGGAACTTCGCGCGGATAACACTGATCGCCTGATCGAGCGCCTGCTGCGCGTTCAGCGTGGTGGTATCCAGCACATAGGCATCGCTTGCCGATTTGGTCGGTGCGGTCGCGCGGGTCTGGTCACGCTCGTCGCGGCGTTTCAGATCGGCCAGCACTTGTGACTGGCTGAGAATGGCGCCTTTATCGGCGCTGGTCGCTTTCAGCTCTTCAAAGCGGCGACGCGCACGCTCTTCCACCGATGCGGTCACAAAGAATTTTACATCCGCATTCGGGCAGATGACGGTGCCGATGTCGCGACCATCCAGCACAGCGCCGCCCACATTGCCCGGCGGGTTTGCGGCGAAGGCGCGCTGGTAATCCAGCAAGGCCTGACGCACTTCGGGGATGGCGGCGACTTTGGATGCGGCTTCGGATACTTCGGGCGCGCGCAGCGCGGGACTGGCCAGCAGCTCGGGCGTCAGGTTGCGGGTGATGATGGCAACAGCGGTTTGCACGTCCTGCCAGCTGTCGGGGTTGCCGCCGCTTTCCAGCGTGGCAAGACCAACCGCACGGTACAGGGCGCCGGTATCAAGGTAGGCATAGCCCAGACGCTCTGCCAGCTTGCGCGCCAGCGTTCCCTTGCCGGAGGCGGCGGGGCCATCCACGGCAATCACGATTTTTTTGTTGGCATCGCCGGCGGCTTTGGGCTGCGGGATAAAATCTGTTTTTCTGAAGTGGGCCTGCATGAAAATCCCCTTGGACGCTAAGCGCCTGAAAATGTTAATCCTCTTAAATAAAAAGATTAACATATCGTTAACAAACCGGCAACCGGCACGGCTGTCATACCACGAAAAGCCCATGCGATTCAATGTCGTTTTATGGAATTAATTTTCAAGTGCTTGGCGGCGTTTTTCAATCCATGCGCCGCAGCAGACGGTACGGGCGATTCGCGGCAGGCCTATGCTGCAGGGGCATCCGCCGTGCGGGCGACGAAATAATTCGCGACAATACCCATGGTTTGCGGCGGCAGCGTCACGTCGGGGCCGATGCCCTGCACAACGATGGGGCAGGCGATATCTTTGCCCGATGCGGTGCGTACAATCATGGTGTTGTGGCGAATGGCGCTGACCGTGCCGCCGATATCCCGCGCCAGCTGCGGCAGGAAATCGGGGCCCAGTGTGAAAAAATGCAGCCGCACAGGTTTGCCGACCAGCATATCTGTTTCGGGGATGGGCTCTGCCGCCTCGCTCTGGTCAAAACGCAGCAAATGACTGTCAAGCACCGCGGAGAATTGTGCCATACCCGTGCGCTCCCCCGGCAGGGTGATGGAGTTTCCGTCCGCGTCTGTTATCTCCAGATGATTGTTTTTGACCTGCGCCTTTTTGATGTCGCGAAAACGCAGTGATTTTTCCGCGCCAAAAGGCGCTGCTGTTTTCACTTCCTCGCGGTTGAACCAGAAACGCCGCAGCAGCAGAGAGTATGTGCAATAAACAGCCCCGAGCATCAGGGCCCCAGATACCGCAAAGCCGATAAGACGGTTCTGCGCGTTCTCTGCCGCGGACATATTGAAACAGGCACCGCTTTGCAGCGCGGCATAGATCGCGCAAACGCCGATCAGCAAAAGCCCGAAACACAGCGCCTTGGCGGAGCGCAGCGGGCGCATGTGCAGATAGCCATCTGCGTCTGCAGCTTCTGTTGTTTGTGCGCCATAGTTAAAAAAAGGATTGGCAATGATGCAGACAAGGGCCGTGATCAGCAGCACAAAAACGACGATGCCATCGGCGGGCCAGCTGCTCATGCGGCGACCCCGACACTGCGGATATCCGCGCCCAGTGCGTTCATCAACGTCGCAAACCCGGGGAAGCTGGTATTGATGGTTTCCGCATCATCAATCGTGACCGGCGATTGCGCGGCCATGCCCAGCACCAGAAAACTCATGGCGATGCGGTGGTCCAGATGCGTTTCAACCGTGCAGCCGCCCTGCGGCTTCGCACCGGACAGGCCGTCCACTTCCAGCGTGCTTTCGCCCATGCGCGCCGTGATGCCGGCGGCCGTCAACCCGCGGTGGATAGCGGCCAGACGGTCGCTTTCCTTGACGCGCAGCTCTTGTAGGCCGGACATATAGGTTGTTCCCGCGGCGACGCTGGCGGCGACACCAAGGATGGGGAATTCGTCAATCATCGACGGCACGCGCGCTTCGGGCACGGTGACGCCTTTCAGTCGGCTGTGACGCACGCGGATATCGGCCACAGGTTCGCCCGACAGTTCGCGTTCGTTTTCAAACCTGATGTCGGCGCCCATGTCACGCAGCGTCGCATAAAGCCCCGTGCGCAGCGGGTTGATGGATACCTGCGGCAGCAGAATGTCTGAGCCGGGCACGATGAGCGCGGCGACGACCGCAAACGCGGCGGAACTGGGATCTGCCGGCACCATGACGGGCTTTCCGCTCAATACCGGTTTTCCTTTGACGGTGATGACATTGCTGCCATCGGCTTTTTTCTCGCTTTTGATATCGGCGCCGAAAAACCGCAGCATGCGCTCGCTGTGGTCGCGTGTCGGCTCCGGCTCTATGACCGTGCTTTCGCCGTTGCAGGCCAGCGCCGCCAGAATAACCGCCGATTTCACCTGCGCCGATGCGACGGGCAGGGTATAGGAAATTTCGCGCAGCGTTGCCGAGCCCTCGACCGTCAGCGGCAGTTTGCCGCCGTCGGTGGCGGTGATTTTGACGCCCATTTGTTCAAGCGGCTTGCTGACGCGCGCCATGGGACGTTTGCTGAGCGAGGCGTCGCCCGTAAACGTCGCGCGCACCGGATATCCGCCGACCAGCCCCATCAAAAGCCGTGTCGAGGTGCCACTGTTGCCCAGATAGATTTCTTGGGCGGGCGTGCGAAGCCCGTCCGCACCCACGCCTGTTACATGCCAGACGCCGCCTGCCTGCGCGGGGCGCACGATTTGCGCGCCCATGGCTTCAAGCGCTTCGGCGGTGTGGATGACGTCTTCCCCCTCCAGAAGGCCGGTGATTTCAGTGACCCCTGCCGCCAGCGCGCCGAACATCAGCGCACGGTGCGAAATGGATTTGTCGCCGGGCACGCGCAGCGTGCCGGAGAGAGGAGTGGAAAGAGGATGCGATACAAGACCTGTCATGCCCTACAGCATAATGCAGCCGCAGAAAAAAGGAATAGCGCGCGCGAAAATTATCAGGCGCTGCCCTTGTCCTCGATGCTGCGCAGGGGGGTGGTTTTCGCCAGATTGCGGTTATGGTTGATCACGTATTCGCGCATCTGGTCCTGCGGCAGGGGTTTGGTGTATTTGAAACCCTGTACCTCGTCGCAGCCTTCGGCTTTCAGGAATTCTTCGTGCTCGATGGTTTCGACGCCCTCGGCGATGACTTTCAGGTTCAGGCTGTGGCCAAGGGTGATAATGGTCTTGGCAATCATGCGGTCGTCATTGTTGACCAGGGCATTGCGGATGAACGATTGGTCGATTTTCAAACGGTCAATCGGGAACTGGCGCAGATAGCTCAGCGACGAATAACCGGTACCGAAATCGTCGACGGCCAGCTCGACGCCCAGCTGGTGCAGCTGGCTCAGAATGTCGATGGCGCCTTGCATGTTTTCCATGAACACGCTTTCGGTGACTTCCAGCTCCAGCCATTTGGGGTCAAGCCCGCTTTCTTTCAGCGCCGCCGCCGTCAGCGCGACGATGTCCGAGCGGTGGAACTGCACGCCGGAAATATTCACGGCGATACGGAACGGCGGCAGGCCCTTGTCTTGCCACTGTTTATTGATTTTGCAGGCGGTTTTCAAAACCCATTCGCCAATCGGCACGATCAGGCCGGATTGCTCCGCCACCGGAATGAAATCGGCGGGGGAGATAAAGCGTCCGCCTTCCTTGCTGTTGTCGGGGCACCACCAGCGCAGCAGCGCCTCCGCGCCAATCAGCTGGCCCGTGCGCAGGTCGAACTGCGGGTGGAAATAAAGACGCAGCTGGTTGTCTTCAAGCGCGGTTCTGAGATCGCGCAGCATCTGGAAACGCTGCTGAACGGCAAGGTCGAAATCTTCGGAATAATAACGTACCGTATCGCGGCCTTCTTCCTTGGCACGGTTAAGGGCGATGTCGGCGTTTTTGAGAATCTGGCGCGCTTCCATACCGTCGTCGGGGCAGTGTGCGACACCGATGGATACGCGCACCTGAAAGCGTTCGTGGAGGATGCTCACAGGTTCCGCCATGGCGTTGAAAATACGGTCAATCAGCGTGGCGGTATCGGGGTTGTCTTCTTTCAAAACCACCATGGCGGTGAATTCGTCGGCGCTGGCGCGGGAAATCAGCGATCCGGGCGGCAGGGCTTTTACAAGGCGTTTGCCGATGGCTTCCAGAAGTTTGTCGCCGAATTCGTGGCCCATCGTGTCGTTGATGTCCTTGAAATGGTCAAGGTCGATGGCAAAAACGGCAAGACGACGTTCTTCCTCCGCGACGCGGTGGCGGATATTGTCGTCCAGCTTTTCAAGGAAGAAGGTGCGGTTCGGCAGACCCGTCAGGTTATCGTAGTAGGCCAGTTTGTGAATACGGTCTTCGGCCTGCGAACGCAGCTTGCGCAGGTTGTGCGCGTTCTGGCGGATCAGGTCGTTGGCGATACGAAGGGCGATGCCGATTTCATCACGCGTTTCGCGGCGCGGGCGGCGCACATCGGGCTTTTCAGGGTTCTGCGCGGCGCTCAGCAGGTTATTGCGCAGAACCATGACCGGCTCCAGCAGCCATTGACCCAGCACCAGCATCAGAACGGTTGTCACAAGCCCCGACAGCAGCAGCATAATCAAAACCGACTGTTGGATATGATGGTTCAGCATCGGTGTGATGCCGGCGGTATAAAGCTTGACGACAATATTATAGGGTTTGCGCAGCTCCTGCGCGCGCAGGGAAACTTCATAGAAGCGGTTGCTGGCGCTCAGCTGCTGCGCGGGAGTGTCGCTGTTGCCGCCGGGGCGCAGCATGACAGTGTCGCCAAAGACCTGAATAAGATTGTTATCAACGCCATAAACGGCGATACCGCTGATCATGGTTTCGGTGAAAAGACGGTCAGCGGCCTCCTGCGTCAGCGGCGCGCTCAAGGGGTCATTGGTATCGCTCAGCGATGATAAAATAAATACGCGCGCCAGTTCGCGCATTTCAAACAGCTTTTGTTGTTTGAAATCGCTCGCGGTGACAAACATCACAACCGCCTGCACGGTCAGGATGGTCAAAAATACGGTGATGGTGATACGCCAGCTGATCTTGCTGCGCCAGATGCGCACGGGGCTGGCCAGATGGTCCCACAGCGAGGCACTGCGGAATTGCTGCCGGAACGAACCCGAAAGGGACGTGCCGGTTTTGGCAACCGGTTTTGGTGTGTTATCCCGATCTGTCAATTACGAACCCCTGTGCCCGTCGTTTGCAGCTGTCTGCCGTCTCTGACCGTTCGGATATAGAACAGCGGCAGTTCTCTAAAATTGTAAATAAATTCGCTTAACAAATCATGTAATCCTGTGCGGCGGGGGTATGGGGTGTTCACGGATTTTATCCTAAAGTATTGAATATAATATACTTTCTTTATTTCATCCGCAGCAGGTATGGGCGGGGGCGGCGACGTCCTCCGCCCCTGTGATGATTGATTCTAACAAGGTTTCTTCAAACCGTACAGGCAGGCCGGCAGGGTGGCGCAGGGTGATTTCATCGTCCCACATGGCGACCTTGCCGCGCAGGATCGTGCCGACGCACCAGCCCGTGACCTGCATACCATCGTAGGGCGTCCAGCCGCATTTGCTTTTGATCCAGCGGTCGGTGATTTTGCGGCTGGCGTTCATATCCACAATCGCGAAATCGGCGTCATATCCGGCAGCGATGCGGCCTTTGCCGCAAATCCCGTAAACGCGCTGCGGCCCGTGGGCCAGCAGATCGACAAGGCGCATCAGGCTCAGGCGGCCGTCGTGCACGTGGTTGAGCATCACGGGAAGCAGTGTTTGCACACCCGGCATACCGCTTGGCGATGACGGATAGGTTTTGGCTTTTTCATCCAGCGTATGTGGCGCGTGGTCGGACCCTATCGTATCCACAACCCCTGACGCTACGGCGGCCCACAGGGCCTCGCGGTGTTCGCGGCTGCGGATGGGCGGGTTCATTTGCGCGCGCGTGCCCATGCGTTCATAACAATCAGGCGCAAAAAGCGTCAGGTGCTGCGGCGTGGTTTCAACGCTCGCGATGTCTTTATGCGCCGCCAGATAGGCCATTTCATCGGCGCTGGTCACGTGCAGAAAATGAAGACGGCGGCCGCTTTGGCGGCCCAGCGCTATGGCACGTTTGACGGCGCGCAGCGCGCATTCGGCATCGCGCCATTCGGGGTGGGTTTTGACATCCGCGCTGTCTGTGGCGATATGCTTGCGCGCGATCAGCCGTGCCTCGTCTTCTGCATGCAGGCACAGGCGGCGGCGGCCGGATTGCATGATGCGCAAAATGGTTTCGTCTTCGGCTGCCAGTAGCGCGCCGGTGGACGAGCCCATGAAAACTTTCACGCCGCTGCATCCGGCAAGGCGTTCAAGGTCCTGAAGATAATGCGCGTTGCCCGCGCAGCCGCCCATGTAAAAAGCGTAATCGCACCATGCACGGCCATGTGCGCGCTGCATTTTGTCCCGATGCGCCTCGGCGGTGATGGTCAGGGGTTCGGTATTCGGCATTTCGAATATGGTGGTGACGCCGCCCGCAATCGCAGCCAGTGTGCCGGTGGAAATGTCTTCTTTATGCGTCAAACCCGGTTCACGGAAATGCACGTGGCTGTCGATGACGCCAGGCAGGATATGCAGATGGGTGCAGTCGATGGTTTCTGCGGCTTTGCCCCCTGCAAGCGCACCGATGGCGGCGATGCGTCCGCCGATGACACCGATATCGGCTTTGGTTTCGCCAGCGGGCAGACAAACCGTACCGCCGGACAGAATCAGGTCAAAATTTTGTGTCATAAAGGGACTCATTTTTGCCAAAAAACCTGCTATCTTGTAGCACGGTCAACAAAGGTTATTCTAATGGAGTTTTTGCAAAACATCGGCAGCAACCACCCGCCCGTCGAAGAGGCGGAGGTCAAGGTCGATCTGCGCGGTATGGAAAAGCCGGACGCGCTCGACAAGCTCGACCATGTGGTCAAATACTGTAAACGCTCCTCCGCCAAGACGTTGTATGTGACGTTCGAACCCGCGCGCCCCGGTGCCGGCGAAACGCTGTTCCAGCCTGTCGCGCGTTATTTCAAATTCGAAAAATTCAACGGCTATGTCGTGAATGCCGTGCCCGTCATGCGTGATGACAGCGGCGGATTTTTCGTGACCTTCAAGCTCTGAGCGGCCATGACCATCTATATCCACAATACCCTGACGCGGCAAAAAGAAGAATTCCGCCCCATAGACCCGAAAAACGTGCGCGTCTATGCCTGCGGCCCGACGGTGTATAACTACGCCCATATCGGCAATGCGCGTCCGGCGGTGGTGTTTGATTTGCTGGCGCGGCTGCTGCGTCATGTCTATGGCACGCGTCATGTGACCTATACCCGCAATATCACCGACATCGACGATAAAATTATTCAGGCTGCGCGGGAAACGGGGGAGCCGATATCGGCGATCACCGAAAAATACGCCAAGATTTATAACGAGGATATGGGCGCCCTCGGCGTGGGCATCCCCGATCATCAGCCGCGTGCGACGGATTATATCGCCGACATGCTGGACATGATGCAAAAACTCATCGCCGCCGGACATGCCTATGCCGCCGAAGGGCATGTGCTGTTCCATGTGCCGTCGTGGCCGGAATATGGCGGTCTGTCGCGCCGCAGCCGCGATGATCTGATTGCGGGCGCCCGCGTCGAGGTGGCCCCCTATAAAAAAGACCCTGCCGATTTCGTGCTGTGGAAACCCTCCACGCCTGAACAGCCGGGCTGGGACAGTCCATGGGGCCGCGGTCGCCCGGGCTGGCATCTGGAATGCTCCGCCATGAACGCGCGCATCAACGGGCCGCATTTCGACATTCACGCGGGCGGGGAGGATTTGATTTTCCCCCACCACGAAAACGAAATCGCCCAAAGCACCTGCGCGCATGGCGGCGAAAAATACGTGAATTACTGGATGCACAACGGCCATCTGATGGTCGAGGGGCAAAAAATGTCCAAGTCGCTGGGCAACTTCCTGCTTGTGCATGATCTCATCCGCGAATATCCGCCGGAGGCGCTGCGTCTGGTGCTGCTCTCCGCGCATTACCGCCAGCCGTTCGATTTTACCAAGGCCGGTATCGAACAGGCCAAAAAAACGCTGGACCGTTATTACGGTCTTTTGCGCGACCATGCCGATGTGCCGGATGTGGATGCGGACGCACCCGAAGATTTTATCGCCGCGCTGTGCGATGACCTCAATACGCCCAAAGCCATGGCGGAGCTGGCGCAGATCGCCAAGGGCTTTGTCGTGGACAAAACAAAAGCCAAGGCGGAGCTGAAAGCGGCGGGCAAACTGCTCGGTTTGCTGCAGCAGGACCCGCAGGCATGGTTTCAGGGCGCCGCTGCGCAGGGCGGACTGGATGCCGACGCGATTGAAAACATGATTGCGGCAAGGCGCGAAGCGCGCGCGCAAAAAAACTTCGCCGAATCCGACCGCATCCGCGATGCGCTGTCGGCGGCAGGTATTATTATCGAAGACGGCCCGCAGGGCACGACATGGAGACGTCAATGACCACAAAGCACCCCGAAATTCTTCTGGTTCCCGAGAGCGCAGAGCAAATCTGCTGCAATGGCGGCGGCGGCGCACTGGGCCACCCCAAAGTCTATTACACGTTTCATGGTCAGGACGAAGTTGTCTGCGGTTATTGCGACCGCCTGTTCACCAAGCAGCCGCAAGACGGCGCGAAGCCGTATAAAACGGCAGCCTGAGCGGTTGTCTTGACGGACAAAACGCCATCCCCCGACGCGATGCTGGACGATGATGCGCTGGCGCTGGTCTATAACCGCCGCCTGCTCGATCTCGCCGCGGGGGCGGAGCAGCCGCTGCGTCTTCAAAACCCACAGCTGAGCGCCCGGGCGGTCAGTCCCATTTGCGGCAGCGATATCACGGTTGATTTGAATGTCGATGGTGCGGGCCGCGTGACGGCTTTCGGTTTTGCGGTCAAGGCCTGCGCGCTCACCAAATCCGTGGTTTCCATTATGCGCGGCGCCATCATCGGCAAAACGCGCGAAGAGATTGCTGAGGCAGCTGCCGCGCTCGAGGCGATGCTGGACGGCAAAGACATGCGTCCTGCCGGTGACTGGGCGGCGCTGGATATTCTCTCCCCCGTGCGCGACTACCCCGCGCGGCATAATTCTATCCTGCTGCCCTTCGAGGCGGTGGAAAAAGCATTCGCAAAAAAATCATAAGGAGCGCGATATGGACGCAGCCTTCAAAGCGGCCCGCAAGGCGGCACTGGCCGAGATACAGGCGACCTTCATGCAGAAAATGGATACGCTGGCCAAAGAAGGCGCGCAGTATAGCGATAACAGCAAACTGTCGCTGCCGGAAATCATCGAAGTGCAGGAAAAATTCCGCTGGACGCCCGCGGTTCTGGCGGCTGCGGTCGATTTGCAAGCGGACAGGCCGCTGAAGGATATTTTTGCGCGCGTGAGCAAACGCTACGCGCCGCCGGAAGGCTTTCCGCGCCGCCCTGCCGCCGGCGGGCCCGCCGAAGACCTGCAAAGACCCGCAGGGCAAAGCGGCCGCGACAGCGCCTTTGCCGATATTCGCAAAATGCTGGAAATTGCGGAGCGCGATTTTGACCTGAGCTATAAACCGCTTGACCGCGAAGACGTGAAATACTTTCTGGCCAAGCATCCAATTGGCGAGGAAAATATTCGCTTCGCCCATAAAGAAAACCAGCGCCATTTCATGAAACAGTATATCGCAGAGGCGCGCGGCATACTCGACCGTTTGCAAAATCCGCCGCCTGCCGCGCCCAAGGCGCCCGCACCGTAAACCTTGAACGAAAAGAAAAAGGCGGCCCGCATATGGCAGGGCCGCCTTTTTCTTTTTAAGTGTGCCGTCTTAAGGCTGGCGCGGTTTTGCGGCGGTGGCCTTTGTTTGCGGCGCAGCCTGTGATGCCGCGACAATCTCCTCAAATGCGGCTTCGCGCGCTGCGGCGGTATTGAAATAGGCCCGCACGGCTTCGGGGTAGGGACTGGTCGGGGTTTTGGGACGCTCAAGGCTCATGCCGTATTTATTATCCGACTTTTCGTTGGTGTGAAAACGGATGGACGTGAAAACATCGGGCGTCACATAAATCGCGCGGCTGGCGCCAGTGATCGCCGTCAGCGTACCGCTGGCGTCCGCAATTTTTGTTGCCAGCGCCAGACGGGCGCTGTCTTCCTCGGCGCGGGTCATCTGAATTTTGTATTCGGGGTCGTTGATCTGCACATCCAGCGTACCGGAGGCTTTGAAAACAACATTCACCTGTCCGCCGTCGTCGCGGATTTCCTGCACAGACGCAGGGTCGATGTAGAGCGCGGCAGGGCGGCTCCAGCGGGCATGCGCCTCATCCGGCAAAAACTCCATCAGCTGTTTGCCGGTTTTGCGTACAGCTTCCAGCAGGGTGGTGACTTCGGCGGGGGTGGCTTCGTAGTTTTCTTCCCAGCCGAGACCGCGCACGCCAACGATGATTCCCTGCGTGGCATTCGGCATCACGGGGGTAATGGTGGCAAATGTTACGGCATGCGGGGCGATGAAATGGGGATATTCCTTACCGTCATGGCGCAGGGGCAGGGCCAGCAGCGGGTTGCCCGCATCGGCCAGTTTTTGCAGCAGGTCGTTCGTGTCGACGTTCCAGCTTTTCATTTCAAGCGCGTAGAGAAGCCCGTTTTCACCGTAAATCCCCATCTCCCCTTTTTCAGGAAACACATGAATGCCCGTGACGCTGTGTGCGTCGATAAACGTCGGTTTGTCGTTGGAGGTGGTGATATTGATAAGGTTTTTCATGAAAAAGAAATCTCCGGCTGTTGATGGGGGTGCACAATAGTTGGTTATGAAAACATGTCAACCCCCGCTGCTTTCGCTCTGCGCGCGCCAAATTTAAGTATTTGTATAAAATAAGCTTTTCGCCTGTGCTTGCCTTTTGGCGGGCTGCGCGTATATGATGGTATATGGATATACGCCGCAGCTGCCGAATGTCGGGGCCGGCGATGCCCGCTCGCTTAAACGCAAGGAGCCTATGGCATGAGCAGACGCCTTTCCCTTTTCGATAGTCCCTTTTTGCTGGGGTTCGACCAGTTTGAACGCGCGCTTGACCGCGCCGCCCGTGCCTCCAGCGAAGGCTATCCGCCCTATAACATCGAACAGCTGGGCGAAACACAGATCCGTATCACGATCGCCGTGGCAGGTTTTTCGATGGAAGATTTGTCGGTACAGCTGGAGCAAAACCAGCTGGTCATCCGCGGCAAGCGTCAGGGCGACGACGACGAAAACCGCGTGTTCCTGCACCGCGGCATCGCGACGCGCCAGTTCCAGCGTGCCTTTATTCTCAGCGAGGATATCGAGGTGGTCGGCGCGCAGCTCGATAACGGCCTGCTGAACGTCGATCTGCGGCGGATTGTGCCCGAAACGACGGTGCAAACCATCCGCATCACCACGCCCAAGGATGCGAAAAAAGGCAAGACGATAGACGTAACCGGCGAGGCCTTGTCCCCCGGAAAAACGCAAGACTGAAAAGATATAAAATAAAGCAAGAAGAATAAAAGCCGCGCCAAATCGCGGCGGCAAGAGGAGGCTCCCATGACAAAGATTCCCGCGCAGGATTTTAAAAATCCGCTGATTGCGATGACGCAAAACGATTTGCGCGAACTGGGTATGGAAGAAGTTGGCTATGTGCGCAAATACAGCGTCAAAGGCAAGCCCGCCTGGGTTTTGCATGCGGCGGACGGCACGGCACTGGCGGTGCAGGAAAACATGCCCGCATTGCAGGCCAGCCTGCAGCATCACGATCTTGATATCGTGTCTGTGCACTAATCATTTCAGAAAAATTTAAGACTAAACGTCAGGCTGCCTGTTCGTTGACCCATTCGGTCAGCACGCCGAGCAGCGTTTCGGTTTCCTTTGCGCTGCGAATGGCGTCGCAGGTTTTTGCGTCTTTCAGGAAACGCGATATCTGCGCCAGCATCTTCAGGTGCTGCGTGGTTTTGCTTTCGGCGGGCGCCAGCAGCATGAAAATGATATCAACGGGCAGGTTGTCGATGGCGTCGTAATCGACCGGCGTTTCCAGCCGCACCAGAACGCCATACATGCGCGCGGCGCCCGGAATTTTGATATGCGGAATAGCCACGCCCTGACCGATACCGGTCGTGCCGATACGTTCGCGGTCCAAAAGCGCGGTCAGCAGGTCATCGGCATTGCCGCCGATTTTTTCGGCGATTTGCTCCGCGATGGCGCGGAATGCTTTTTTCTTGCTGGTGGCCTCAAGGGCCGGAATGATGAGATCGGCGCTAATCATACATTTATCGCGGATGGCAGGACATCGCATCGGCGCCGGATATATCTGTGGCGCGCGATGCGAATGTTTTTATTCCTGCGACCGTGGGTGTGCGTCCTCTTTACCTTCTCGAAAAGCGTTATTGTTTTTATGCGCTTTTCATTTTTCTTGCGGTCTTATTTCTTGATGCCGTCGGGGTCGACCCAGCCGACATGCCCGTCCTTGCGGCGGTAAACCATGTTATATCCGCCGTGCGCGGGGTTTTTGAACAAAAGCGCCGGCATATCACCCAGCTCCAGACGCATCACGGCATCACTGACGGCCAGCGTCGGGATATGGGTTTGCATTTCGGCGATGATGGCCGGTTCCTGCCCGCCCTCGGCTTCTTCCTCGTTCGACTGGAACGTGGTGTAGGCCGCGCTCAGCAGCTCCGCCGTATCTTCGTGGCGGTGATGGTCGCGCAGTTTGTCTTTGTAGCGGCCCAGGCGCGTTGCAACGCGCTTCGACGCTTCGTCGAATGCCGGATACGGATCATCCGCTTCGTATTGCGCTTCCAGCGTCATGCCGCGGCCGACGTGGATGGAGATATCCGCTTTATAGCGGTGGTTTTTTTCCTTGGTGAAGGTGACCGTCGCTTCTACGGCGCTGTTGAAGTATTTGCCGGTGGTGTGGGCGAGGTTGGCGCGAACATGTTCACGCAGCGCGTCCCCCACATCGAGGTGCTTGCCTTTTACTGTCAGTTGCATTCTTGAGAACCTTGCTGTTGCAATTTACGAATCCGGCCCGAACGTAGCGCGGATGAGGATTTTAAGCCATAATTTTATTATAGACACCGATTGGTAAAGTCAAGGTTAAGGACGCCAAAAATGTCAATTAATCTTTTAAAAACAGCACCTTAACTGTTTTTCTGGCGGCGTCTTTGTACCGAGGAGGGGATTTTCATCGCCTCGCGGTATTTCGCGACCGTGCGGCGGGCAATATCGATGCCTTCGGCCTTCAGCGCGGCCATCAAATCATCGTCGGACAGAATCGCCGCGGGCTTTTCCGCATCGACCAGTGTTTTGATGCGCGCTTTAATCGCTTCGGACGACCATGTCGCGCTGCCGTCAGTGGAGGCAACGCCGCTTGTGAAAAAGTATTTCAACTCGAACACGCCGCGTGGCGTGCCGATATATTTGCCGGTGGTCACGCGGCTGACGGTGCTTTCGTGCATGCCGATGGCGCTGGCGACGTCTTTCAGTACCAGCGGCTTCAGGTATTCGACGCCATAAAGGAAAAAGGCTTCCTGCTGCACAATAATATCTGTCGCGACTTTCAAAATGGTTTCGGCGCGCTGCTCTAGCGCACGCACCAGCCAGTTGGCGGAATTGATTTGCGCGCTCAGGTATTCCTTATCTTTTTGTCCCGTCGCATTCTTGGTGATTTCCGCGTAATAGGTGCGGTTGACCAGAACGCGCGGCAGGGTGTCGCTGTTCAGCTCCACGGCCCAGCCGCCGCCGCGCGATTTCGGCAGCGGTTTCATCAGCACATCCGGCACGACGGTTTGGCTGATAAAGCGGTCAAACGCCAGGCCCGGTTTGGGGTTGAGGGTTTTAATCTCCGCAATCATATCGCGCAGGTCTTCCTCGTCCACCTCGCAAACCGCGCGGAGTTTCTTGAGGTCATGCGCGCCGAGAAGATCGAGGTTTTGCAGCAATTTCTGCATCGCAGGGTCGAGCCTGTCGCGCTCGCGCAGCTGGAGCGCCAGACATTCGCTGAGGTTGCGCGCGAAAAGCCCGGCGGGGTCGAGGCGCTGAAGCGTGTCCAGCACACGCTCCACTCGTGCAAGGTCTGTGCCCAGCCGCTCCGCCAAGGCAGGCAGATCGGCGCGGATATATCCGGCTTCGTCCAGATAATCGCCCAGCACGCGGGCAATCGCGCGGTCGCCCGCGTTTTCAAATTCCAGCTGGATTTGTTCTTCCAGATGGTCGCGCAGCGTTTGTTCTTTCGCCATGGTGTTTTCGAAGCTGAAATCCGGATCATCGAATTTCAGGCTGCCGCCGCTGCCGACACTGGCGAAGCTGTCGGTGGCGAAGGCGTCATATCCGCCTTCCTGCGGGGCCATGTCGCCGCCGGTGAAAACGTTGTCGAAATCGGTATCCAGCGGACGTTCGTCTGCCGCGGCGCGGTCGGCGGCGAAGGCGTCCTGTCCTTCCGCGTTGTGGGATGTCAGAATATCGCCATCGCCGGGGCGGGCATTTTCTTCGGCATCGACGCTGTCGGATGCGGGGGCCTGCGTGCCGTCGTCTTTTTCCAGCAGGGGGTTTTTTTCGATTTCCGCTTCGAGGAATTCCGCCAGCTCGACGTTCGACATTTGCAGCAGCTTGATGGCCTGCTGCAGCTGCGGCGTCATGGTCAGGGTCTGGCCCTGACGTAGATCCAATCGCTGGTTGATAGACATTCCCTACTCCCTGTTTTCAAATATAACAGGTACGCGGCGTGGTGTCACGCGCGGGGCGCGGCGCCGGTGTTCGGTTAAATGCCCGTGCGGATTATTAAAGGCTGAATTTCTCGCCCAGATAGACGCGGCGTACGTCCTTATGGTTCACGATGTCTTCGGGCTTGCCTTCCATCAAAACCTGCCCGCCGTGCAGAATGTAGGCACGGTCGACGATATCCAGCGTATCGCGTACGTTATGGTCGGTGATCAGCACGCCGATGTTGCGGTTTTTGAGATGTTTCACAAGATCGCGGATTTCCGCAACCGCAATCGGGTCAATACCGGCCAAAGGTTCATCCAGCAAAATGAACTGGGGATGCGTGGCGAGCGCGCGGGCAATTTCAACGCGGCGGCGCTCCCCGCCCGACAGGGCGACGGCGGGGGTGAAACGCAGATGCGTGACCGAAAATTCGGCCAGCAGCTCTTCCAGCAGGTGTTCGCGGCGGTGGTGGTCTTCCTCGACTGCCTGCAGCACGGCGCGGATATTGTCCTCGACGTTTAGTCCGCGGAAAATCGACGATTCCTGCGGCAGATAGCTGATACCCAGCCGCGCGCGGCGGTACATCGGCAGGCCTGTGATATCTTTGCCATCCAGCTTGATGACACCGCTATCGGGATCAATCAAACCGGTAACGATGTAAAAGCAGGTTGTTTTACCCGCACCATTCGGGCCCAGAAGCCCGACGGCTTCACCGCGCTTCACATGCAGCGATACATCGCGCAAAACAGGGCGGCGTTTATAGCGTTTCATCAGGTGTTCGACCGCAAGGCCGCTTTGCACCAGTTTGGGTTCCCGCCGTGCGGATTTCTTTTTTTCTTTATCTTCGGTCATGATCGCTCAGGGCGTTGCCGTGGTTTCTTTTTTCTTGGGGTAAAAAACGCCGCGCACACGCCCGTCGCCCACAGGGGCGGGGGGCGGCGTTGCGACGCCGTTGACAATCAGCGACGGGCGCGCGGCATCGCGCGGCGCATCGCCAAACAATTTGCTGACGCCGGTTTTCAGATCAACCTCGGCGCGGGTGCCTTCCAGCCAGTTTTCGCCCTGCAAAATGCGCACCTTGCCGCGCAAGGTGGCCTTGCCCGCCGCAACATCATAAACGCCGCTATCACCTGTCACGGTTTCGCGCGCGGTTTTGACGGTGACGGCGCTGTCGGCAACGATACGCTGCAGGGTCATCGCGTTTTGATCGCCGCCTGCGAAAAAGGCGGACAGGTTATCCGACGATACGCTGTCGGTGCCGCGCGTGGCGGTGGCTTTGCCTATCGCGCTCAGGCGGTTTTTGGCGGTGTCGAATTCGATTTTATCCTGCGCGCTCAGCGATTCCGTCGGGGTTTCGATACGCAGCTTCCCGCCCGTCAGCGTCGCAAGGCCGGAGGCCACGTCGTAAACCGCCTTGTCGCCATAAGCCGTATAGGGCGCCGATGAAATTTCGACATTGCCGCTGGCGGTCATTTTTTCAATGCTGCCGCCAAGCCCGCCGGTGTCCGTACCGCCGCCTTTTCCGCCGCCGTAATGGGCTGTCAGCGTGTCGCTTTTGACTTGCATATTGCCTTGGCGTGCAATCGCATTGCCGCGCGCAGTATAGGTTTTTTGCGTGCGGTTCCACTCCAGCGTATTATCGGCAAAAATCTCGATCGGGGCGTTGCTGTTGCCGTTGCTAGGCGCGGGCTGCGCAGTAGCGGCCCCTGCGCCGATAAGCAGTGCCGTCATGGCGGCGGCGGTTGTCATGATAAAACGGTTCATCCGCCCCTGCCTTCACGGCCGAGACCATGCAGCGTCACATGCACGGGGCCGGAAAAAACGATAACATCGCCGCCGTTTGCAATGTTCATTCCGGCGGCATTCAAAAGCGCGGCGGGCCCTTGCAGCGCCACGGGTTTTTCCGTCACCCCGCTGCGGGATTTAAGGGCGATGCGCATATCCTGCATTTTCAGTTCATACCCGTCATCGTGGAACAGCGTGACGCCGTCCGACAAATACAGCGAACCGGCATCGTTATCATAGAGGCCTTTTTCGGCATGGGCCGCCAGCCACTTGCCGCCGTCAAGCGCGATATCGGCGCGCGGCTTTTCAAGGGTCAGGCTGTTCGGCGCGCTCATGTCACGGCGGGCGTGCGCTGCGGTGACGGTGTACATGCGGCCCTCGGCATCGGCGCCCTGATATTTGACTTCAACCATGTCGATTTCGCCGGGTACGGTTTTTTCTTCGGCGGGCAACTCCGCGATGCTGACGGGCTGCTGCGTATCGTTACCCGACAGGCGCAGGATGACCACGCCGACAATCACCAATGCGCACAGCGGCAAGGCAAGGCGGGCGATGCGCACAAACCATGTATAGCCTGCGCCGATTTTGGCGGCGCGGCTGGCGCGTGCGGGGTCATAACCCTGCAGGCGCGGCTTTGACGGTTGTGGCGCGGGGGTGGTCACGCAAACCCGGCACGCAGGCAGTCATGCAGGTGCAGGACGCCGACAGGTTTTTGCGCCCCATCGACCACGATCAGCGTGGTGATTTTGCGGAAAGTGTTTTTAAGGTCGTTCATCACGGCCATAGCTTCGGCAACCAGCATATCGGGGCCGGCGGTTCTGGGCGTGCGGCTCATGATATCTTTTGCGGTTTTTTGCGCGATGTTGTCATCCAGCAGGTGGCGGCGCAGGTCGCCGTCGGTGATAAGACCGCTCAGAATGCCGTTCGCATCGACAAGCGCGATACAGCCAAGGCTTTTCTTGCTGATGATCTCGACGGCTTCGCGGATGGAAATATTCTCGCTGGCAACCGGCAGCTTGTCGCCCGTGTGCATGATTTCAGACACGCGCATCAGCTGTTGGCCCAGCTTGCCGCCGGGATGGTAAATTTTGAAATCTTTCGCGGTGAAGCCTTTACGCTCCAGCAGCGTGATGGCTAGCGCATCGCCCAGCGCCAGCGACATCGTGGTCGAGGTCGTCGGCGCAAGGCCGTTCGGGCAGGCTTCGGGGCAGGCGGGCAGCAGCAGCGTCACATCCGATTTGGCGCCCAGCGTCGACAGCGCATTGCTGGTGATACCGATGAGGGGGATGGCGAAACGGCGGGTGTATTCGATCACGTCCAGCAGTTCCTTGGACTCGCCCGAATTCGACAGGGCCAGCACGACGTCGCCGCGCACGATCATGCCCATGTCGCCATGGCTGGCTTCGGCGGGGTGAACGAAAAATGCCGGCGTACCGGTGGAGGCAAGGGTTGCGGCGATTTTGCTGCCGACGTGTCCGCTCTTGCCCATGCCGGTCACGATGACGCGGCCTTCGGCGGCGGAAATCATTTCGATAGTCTGATCGAAACTGTCACCCAGGCTTGCGGCCAGCTGGCTGAGCGCCGCGGCTTCGGTTTCAAGAACGCGGCGGCCGCTGGCGACGGACGTGCTGGGTGTTTGCGTGCCTTCGGCTACGGGATGCATCGGGATAATCGCCATGGGCTGAACGTCCTGTTGAATGGGGTCTTTGTCTGTTTCTTTTTATAGGCCGAAGCCTTTAATTTTTAAAGGCTGAAGCCTGTGGTTCTTGAAGTCAAAACACGGAATTTTCTACCAAATTTTCTAAATTATGTCAATTTAGGCGTTTTACTGCGCAAAATTGACATAATACGAAAGATGTGAGAAGATACGGGCCTGATTTCCGCAGCGAATCATAACCTTATTCATGTGCCTGCTTGCTGTCTGCCGGCGGGGCGTAGAGATAGACTTTTTGCAAAGAGAGATTCCCGAACATGGCCAAAGCCCCCGCAACCCTCAGCGGTACGCCGCAGCAGCAGCGCAAATTCGTGGTCGATTGCTGGAACGGTATGATGGATGACATCGTCGATACGGTGGCAAAACATCCCGATGCGGTGCATTGGCGCCATCCCGATACGGGCGATACAGGCCTCACCTATGCTGCCGCGCATGGCAGTCACAAATATGACGTGGCGACATTTTTGCTCGGCGCGGGGGCGGATATCGACGCGCAGAACAACGACGGTTTTACGCCCCTGATGTTCGGCGCCAAGGGCGGATCGGAATCTTACGTTGAATTGTTTCTCGCGCGCGGCGCGGATGAAACCTTGCGCAATAACGAAGGAAAGACGGCCGAAGAAATCGCCATCGGCACAGGCCGCACCTCTGTTGTCGAAGAATTCGAAAAAAACCGCCGCCGTATCGTGCGCGATGCCGAAGAAGCTGTGCGCCGCGAAACGCAGGCACGCGAAGAAGCGCTGCGTGACGATATTGCGATGATTTGCGAAGGGACGCGCAGCGATATTGTTTTGCGGCCCGCGCCCGCCATTCGCCGCCGCGCGCCCGGTGCCGGATAGACGCATAAAAAAGCCCCGTCAAACGGGGCTTTTTTATTATCAAGAGTGGCTGAAAATGTCTTCTTCGTCCCAGCCCGCGATATCCAGAAGCGCGCGGTGTGGCAGAAAATCAAAACAGGCCTGCGCCAGATGCATGCGTCCTTCACGTGCGAGCATGCGGTCCAGCTCCGCCTTCATGCGGTGCAGATAGAGAACGTCGGATGCCGCGTAGTTCATTTGCTCCGGCGTCAGGGTATCGGCGCCCCAGTCGGTGGTTTGCTGCTGCTTGTCGAGATCGACGCCGATCAAATCCTTGCACAGGGTTTTCAGGCTGTGATGCTGCGTAAACGTGCGCGCCAGACGCGAGGCGATTTTGGTGCAGTAAATCGGCGCGGTCACAACACCCAGATATTCGTACATGACGCCGACATCAAAACGCGCGAAGTGAAACAGCTTGGTGACGTTTTTGTCGGTCAGCAGTTTTTTGAGGTTCGGCGCGTCGTACTGGCCCGCCTTCAGCTGCACCAGATGCGCCGTGCCGTCGCCGGCAGAGAGTTGCACAAGACACAGACGGTCACGCTTGGGGCGCAGGCCCAGCGTTTCGGTGTCAATCGCGACAGAATTGCCAAAAGAAAGCCCGTCGGGCAGGTCGCCGAGGTGCAGGGTGATGGTCATGCTGTGAAATGCCCCTAAAACTAAAATACCGGGCTGATGCCCGGTATAATGGTGCCCAAGAGAAGACTCGAACTTCCACGGGTTGCCCCACAGGTACCTGAAACCTGCGCGTCTACCAATTCCGCCACTTGGGCGCGGATGAAGTATGGAAGGGTATAATGGAAATTAATGCGGCTGTCAAACAGCCTGTAAGACAATCCGGTACATAAACCTAAGTCCTTGGGAATATATAGGGAAAACAGCTTTCCTGACGCAATTTTAACGTTTTTGTCCTAAAGTGGGAAAAGGCGCGCGGGGGCTTTGCGCGGCCTGAACGGGCATGCGGGGGCTTTATTCATGGAAATTCTGGTCATCGACCGCGAATCTCTTACCAACCAGCTGATCACCTCCAAACTGGGGGCGAAGGGGCATCAGGTCACGGTGGAGCCGAACAAGAACGCGGCCTTCGAACTTTTGGGCAGCAAGCCGTTTGATTGCATCATGGTCGACCCTGCCCCGCTGAGCGAGGCGCGCCCCGTTATTATCGGCGTGTGGAAAAGCCTGAAATCCGCGGCCAAGCCTTATCTGATGTTGCTGTCGAAATCGGCAACCACCGAAGACGCTATTCTGGCCGGTGCCAACGATGTGTTGATCAAGCCGCTATCCAGTCAGGAACTCGATGAAAAAATCGGCAACGCCGCGCGTCTGATAACAGTGGCACGCATGCTGGCACGCGAAGACAACGTCCATTCGACGGGCGGCATGATCGGCAAGGCGGCGTTCAACCAGCTGTTCCTTTCTGCAACCGACCGCGCGTTCCGCTACGGGGAGCGTAGCCTGATTGTCTTCGTGCGCTTGGTGAACCACGAAAAACTGCAAGCCTCCGTCACGCCCGAGGTGTTCGAGGGGGTCATGGAAAAACTGGCCAAGCAGATGACCTATATGCGCCGCCAGTCCGACGTGATTGGCCGTCTGGGCGCGGATGATTTCGCCATCCTGCTTCAGCGCCCGCAATATGAATCGGAGCCGATTGACGCCATCAACCGCTTTTCCGAACAGCTGGAAAAATTCTGCACTGCCTATGACGCGGGCAGCGTGAAGCCGGAGATTCATCTGCGCCTGGTCGAATTGCCGCAAGGCGCGCAGCATGCCGAAAGATTTGTGCCGCAGGCCGTTGCTGCGGCGGGTAACGGCGAATAAACCCCATAAACGGTGATGTCCCGCGCGGAAGTGTCTTACGCCGCTTTTGCCGCCATGCTAGACTGCGGGCGGCAAAATGCTACAGGCTGCAACATAGATAAAAGGCGTCCTATATGACTTCCATTGTTGATGCAAACATGCTCGATACCCTCGAGGGGCTTTTGAAAACAGCGCGGGGTTTTGGCGCAACGGCAGCGGATGCCGTGCTGGCCGATTCAACGTCGGTATCGGTGCAGCGCCGTCTGGGCAAGCCTGAATCCCTCAGCCGCAGCGAAGAGGCCGAAGTGGGCCTACGCGTTTTTGTAGGCAAAAAACAGGCGATTGTTTCTTCGTCTGACAAGTCCCCCGATGCGCTGCGCCAGATGGCAGAGCGTGCCGTCGCCATGGCGCGCGCGGTGCCCGAAGATGCCTATGCCGGTATCGCCGATGCGGCGCAGCTGGCCACCAACTTCCCTGACCTTGATATGTATGACGGCACTGAAATTTCCGTCGATAAAATGGCCGAACTTGCCGATGCTGCCGAAGATGCTGCGCGCGCGGTCACCGGCGTCACCAATTCCGAAGGTGCAGAATTCAGCGCGGGCAGCGAAGCGGTTTATTACGCGGCCAGCAACGGTTTTGCGCAAGGTTATGCCGGCAGCGGTTTCAGCTTGTCGGTCTCGGTCATTGCGGGGCGCGACACGGCGATGGAAACCGACTATGAATACGACAGCGTTACCTTTTTGGCGGACCTGAAAAATGCTGCCGACATCGGTCGCGCCGCGGGAGAGCGTGCCGTGGCCGCGCTGAACCCGCGCAAGGGCAAAACCAAACAGATGCCCGTGGTTTTCGACCGCCGGGTGTCGGGCGGTATGATCGGCTCCCTCGCCGGGGCGATTTCGGGCGGGGCGGTTGCGCGCGGCACCACGTTCCTCAAGGACAAGATGGGGCAGCAGATTTTTGCCGCTGATATCACGGTGGTGGATGACCCGTTCATGAAACGCGGCATGCGTTCCCACCCCTTCGATGCCGAAGGCGTCGCGCCGCAAAAGCGCAATATCATCGAAAACGGCGTTTTGACGGGCTGGCTGCTGGATCTCGCTTCGGCGCGGCAGCTGGGGCTGCAAACCACCGGCAATGCGGCGCGCGGCGCTTCGGCGCCGCCGTCACCGCGGGCCGCAAATTTCTACATGCAGCCCGGCAAGCTTTCAGTCGATGCGCTGATTGCCGATATCGACGAAGGTTTTTTTGTCACCCAGATGATGGGCAGCGGCGCGAACCCCGTGACGGGCGATTACAGCCGCGGCGCGCGCGGCTTCTGGATTGAAAACGGAAAAATCGCCTATCCCGTCAGCGAAATGACGATTGCAGGTAACATCAAGGATATGTGGATGCGCCTGACCGCCGCCAATGATTTGATTTTCAAATACGGCATTGACGCCCCGACACTGCGTATCGAAGGCATGACCGTCGCGGGCAGCTGATGAAGCTTTAAAGACTGCTTAGCGATACATTGCGCGGGCGGAAGGGGATAACCACGCCAAAGCTCTCCGCGCTTTTCGCCGCGCCATGCAGACGCGGCAGCATCAGACGGCTGCCGGTGCTTTCTTCGCGCACATCCAGCATGTCCTGTTTGTTGAAGCTTTGTTCTACCATGCGGATGCTGATATCCAGTGCCTTGGCATGAAAAAGGCTTAGCCCCAGTTCCACCACGCTTTTGGACGGTCGGGTATAGGTCTCGCCATCAAAGCTGATATGCAGCACACGGAAATAGTTCGGACGCGCCGTGCGCTCCGCCAGCAGATAGAATTTATCTTCGCCCGCATGGTCGGGGCTGTCATGCTTTTCTTCGTCACTGCGCATCGCCTCCAGCTCCGCGACCAGACGCTCGCCGCCGGCTTCGAGGCGGATATCGGCGAAACCTGCGACGGCGCCGCTGTCGGCGTCGCAATAATGCCATTGCAGACGGCCTTTCTCGCGCACTTCTGGCGCGCCCATCTTGGTCAGCAATTCGTGCAGGTGATAAATCATGTTTTTTCCCTCATTCCCGTCCCTGATAACAGCCTAGGGATAAAAAGTTGAAGAAAGGTTACAGCGTCATTTTAGGGATTTTTATAATTCCATAACGTATAAATATGGGGGTGTATTTTCGGTAAACTATGTTACGGTCGCAACAGCATTTCAAAAAGAATATCAGGAGTGAAACAAATGGCATCTCTTGACCGCAATCCGTCCGCCGATGAACAGCAGGGCGGCTGGTATCAGCGCTTCATCAAAAAACATCAAAAACTGGCGCGGCATGTCAGTACCGCCATGGTGCTGGGGGGTATCGCGGGGATGTTTGCCATCAGTATCGCCTCGGGCGGCATGCCTGCCCTGACGCCGCTGGTCTGGTCAGGCGTCGGCGCCTGCGTCGGGTCGCTGATGGGGGGCATGCAGGTGAAATATACACTCAGCAAATTCTACATCGCCGAACAGGCAGAAGCCCGCCGCGCATCCGCCGTGCAGCTGATCGCGCCCGCCTTGTCAGGATTGGCCACAGGTAAAAAAGCGGCATGGTCTTTCCTGCGCGCGGCACGTCCGGCACGCGGCGGCAAACAGCCCGCCGCGGCGAATAACAACGAGCAGTCCCGCGATAATGCCGCAAAACTAGACGCTGTACGCAAACGCTGGTTTGGTGGCCCGCGCGGTTGATAGACAAAGCGTTACAAAAAAAGCCCCCGCACAAACGGGGGCTTTTTTTGTGTCTGTCGCCTTCTATTTTTCCACTTCGCGCAGAACCTCGCGGAACTGCTCAAGGCACCAGTCGATTTCCGATTTGGTAATGGTAAGCGGCGGCGCGAAACGCACCACGGTTTCGTGCGTATCCTTGCTGAGGATGCCGCGCGCCATGAGCTTTTCGCAAATCTTGCGTGCCGCTATTTTTGCGGGGTCGAAATCGACGCCGATCCACAGACCCTTGCCGCGCACTTCGCGGATAAGCGGGCTATTGATGCCGCGCAGCTGCTGCATCATGTAATCGCCCAGCTTTGCGCTGTTTTCGACCATGCCTTCCTGTTCCAGCACGGTCAGTGATTCAAGCCCTACGGCCGCCGCCAGCGGGTTGCCGCCAAAGGTAGACCCGTGGCTGCCCGGTTTAAAAAGGCTGATGACCGCGCGCTTGCCGACAACCGCCGATACCGGCAGCAGGCCACCGCCGAGCGCTTTGCCCAGCACCAGCAAATCCGGCAAAATATTTTCATGCTGATAGGCGAACATCTTGCCGGTGCGGCCCAGCCCCGACTGCACCTCGTCCAGAATCAAAAGCACATTGTGTTTGTCGCACAGCGCGCGCAGGTCGCGCAGGAAGCCTGCCGGCGGAGTTTTGATGCCCGCCTCGCCCTGAATGGGCTCAATCAGCACGGCTGCGGTATTGGGCGTGATGCTCGCTTCGATGGCTTTCAAATCGCCAAAGGGCACGGCGCGGAAACCGGGCGTGAAGGGCCCGAAATTCTTGCGGTAGTCCGGCTCCGTCGAAAAACTGATGACCGTCGTGGTGCGGCCATGGAAGTTGCCTTCGGCCACGATAATTTCGGCGCTGTTTTCAGGAATACCCTTGACGGTATAGCCCCACAGGCGCGCGGCCTTGACAGCCGTTTCGACAGCTTCCGCCCCCGTATTCATCGGCAGCATCATGTCGAGGCCGGTCAGCTGTGCCAGCTTTTCCGCGAAAGGCGCCAGCATGTCGCTGTGATAGGCGCGCGAGCAAACGGCCAGCTGCCCCGCCTGATCGCGCAGGCGCGCGACGATGCGCGGATGGGCATGGCCGCAGCTGACGGCGCTATAGGCGCTCATCATATCCAGATATTTTTTTCCTTCCTGATCCCACAGGTACAAACCTTCGCCGCGGTGCAGCACAACCGGCAAGGGGTGATAGTTTGGCGCCACATACTTGTTTTCATGGGCAATCGTCGCTTCGGAGCGCGTTTGCGGTTTGGATTTTCCCGTCAGTTTTCTCAACAAAGCGTTTAACATATGCCCTCTCTTGAATTGGCTTTGGCCTCAAGTATAGTAGGCCAACAATAAACGAGTCGCTGCGTACGCACAAACCTGTGTTTAAAACGCGGCTGCTCCGAGAGTATCAAGCCCCCCAAGGAGAAATGCAATGCTCATCGGCTGCCCCAAAGAAATCAAGACCAAGGAATTCCGCGTCGGCCTGACCCCGACGTCCGTGCGCGAATATGTGCGCAACGGCCATCAGGTCGTGATTGAAACCAATGCCGGTGCAGGCATTCAGGCGTCGGACGACGATTACATCCGCGCTGGCGCGAAAATCGTCAAAACCGCGAAAGAAGTTTTCGAACAAGCCGATATGATCGTGAAGGTCAAAGAACCGCAGCCCGCCGAAACCGCGATGCTGCGCAAAGACCAGATTCTTTTCACCTATCTGCACCTTGCCGCCGACCCCGTGCAGGCGAAGGGTTTGATTGATAGCGGTTGCATTGCGATTGCCTATGAAACCGTGACGTCCGACCGCGGCGGCCTGCCGCTGCTCGCCCCCATGAGCGAGGTGGCGGGGCGCATGGGCGTGCATGTCGGTGCGTATCATCTGCATGCGGCCATGGGCGGCAGCGGGATTCTTATCGGCGGCGTTCCCGGCGTGAAGGCGGCGGAAGTCGTTATCCTCGGCGGCGGTGTTGCGGGCACGCATGCGGCGAAAATGGCCGTGGGTATGGAAGCGCGCGTGACGATCCTCGAAAAATCGCTCGATCGTATCCGCCAGCTCGAAGATCTGTTCGGCAACCGCGCGAACATCATCTACTCCACGCAGGACAGCGTCGAGCAGTATGTCACGCAGGCTGACCTTGTCGTCGGCGCGGTTCTGATTCCGGGTGCGCTGGCGCCGAAGCTGATTACGCGCGACCTTCTCAAAAAAATGCGCCCGAAATCGGTTATCGTGGATATCGCCATCGATCAGGGCGGCTGTGCCGAAACGTCCAAGGCGACGACGCACGACAACCCGACCTACGAAGTCGAAGGCATCGTGCATTACTGCGTTGCGAACATGCCGGGCGCCGTGCCGCGCACGTCCGCCTATGCGCTTAACAACGCCGTTCTGCCCTATGGCCTTGAACTGGCGAACAAAGGCTGGGTCAAGGCGCTGGGTGACAACAAGCACCTGCGCAACGGCCTGACCGTCTGCAAGGGCAAAATCACCCATGCCGAAGTCGCCCGCGACCTCAAACTCGACTACGCAAAAGCAGAGGAGCAACTGGCAGCATGACAACCCCTTTCATGAAAAACTTTCTGGACGGTGAAAAATCGCCGGAAGAAAAAAATCTCCTCGCCGTGCAACTGGCGGAAAAAAAGCGTGACGTCATGACCATCGACGCCGATGCCTATACCGACGAGGAATGCGATGAAGACGAAGCCATGGGCTGCGATTTGCCCACGGGCGGCTGTGGTGGCTGCGGTTGCCGCAGTTAACCAGGGCTTGAGCTGATAAAAAACGCCGGTGCAAAACACCGGCGTTTTTTTATGGGCTGGCGCAGATATTTATGCGGCCAGTGTTTTCATGTCGATAACAAAACGGTACTTCACATCGCCCTTCAGCATGCGCTCATAGGCGGCGTTGATGTCTTTCATCGCAATTACTTCGACGTCGGACGTAATGCCGTGCTGGGCGCAGAAATCCAGCATCTCCTGCGTCTCCGCAATCCCGCCAATCAGCGAACCTGCGATGCTTTTGCGTCCCAGAATAAGCCCGAAAACGGTGGGCGAAGGGTGCGGATGATCCGGCGCGCCGACCAGCGTCAGCGTGCCGTCACGTTTGAGCAGGTTCACGAAAGCATCAAGGTTATGCGATGCCGCCACGGTATCCAGAATGAAATCGAAGCTGCCCGCGTGCGCGGCCATTTCATCGGCGTTTTTGGATACGACGACTTCGTGTGCACCGAGGCGCAGGGCATCGTCTTTCTTGCCGGGGGATGTGGTGAAAACCACCGTATGCGCGCCAAAAGCACGGGCGAATTTGACGCCCATGTGCCCAAGGCCGCCAAGGCCGACGATGCCGACCTTTTGCCCCGCCTTGACGTTCCAGTGGCGCAGTGGCGAATAGGTGGTAATGCCCGCGCACAGCAGCGGCGCGGCAGCGGCAGGGTTCAGGCTTTCGGGTACGCGTAGCACGAATTCCTCACGCACCACGATATGCGACGAATATCCGCCCTGCGCGATGGTGGTACCGTCGCGTTCATAGTTGTTATAGGTCTGGGTCATGCCTTCTTCGCAGAATTGTTCAAGGTCGTCCTTGCAGCTTTGGCAGGTCTGGCAGGAATCGACCATGCAGCCCACACCGACAAGATCGCCGACTTTGAAATTGCCGACACTGTCGCCAATCGCCGTGACGCGGCCGATGATTTCATGCCCCGGCACCATAGGGTAAATGGAATTTTGCCAGTCGTTGCGGATCTGGTGCAGGTCCGAGTGGCAAACGCCGCAATAAAGAATGTCGATGGCGACATCATTTGCGCGCGGCGCGCGGCGTTCAAAGGTGAAGGGGGCGAGGGGCGTGGTCGCGCTTTGCGCGGCATAGGCGAGCGTCTTGGTCATGGGGGTCTCCCTGCTGAAAAATAGCCGTTTGCACAAACATGGTCTCTTTGACGGGCAAGTCAAGATGGCGCGTTTATTTACGCTCCAGATTGCGCGGATCGAGCCTGTCTTGCAGCGCATCGCCCACGAAGTTGAAACACAGTACGGAAATAAAAATCAACATACCCGGGTAAATCATGAGCTGTGCATTTTCCCACATCTGGTCTTCGGCATGGGTCAGCATGTTCCCCCAGCTGGGCAGCGGCGGCTGGATACCAAGACCAAGGAAGCTCAGAACCGATTCCATCAGAATAATCGCCCCCACGGCAAGCGTCACGGCGACACTGACAGTGCTCAGGATATTCGGCAGGATATGGCGCAGCAGAATGCGTCCGTGGCTGACACCCAGCGCCTGCGCCGCGCGCACGAAATCCGATTGGCGCAAAACCAGCGTACGCGCCCGCGCCAGCCGCGCAAGGGTTGTCCAGCTCAGCAGCGCAATCAACAATGCGATTTTATAAAGGCTCAGATACTTTGCCTCGGCGATATCGGCAGGAATGCCCAGTTTTTCAAGGTCAAGCGCCGCAAGAATAATCAGCAGCGGCAGCGAAGGAAGGGCAATCAAAAGATCTGTCATGCGCATCAGAACGGCATCTGTACGGCCGCCTGCGTAGCCCGCCGTCATGCCAATCAGCGTACCGATGCTGCCAGCGGCGAGGGCGGCCAGAAACGCAACCCCCAGCGATACCTGCCCGCCATACAAAAGCCGCAAAAACACATCGCGCCCCAGCTCGTCCGTGCCGAGCCAATAGGTATCGGATGGCGGCAAAAAGCGGCTGCCAAGGTCGGCCATGTTGCTGTCGATGCCGCGTGCGGATTCGATCAGCGGCGCACAAAAGCAAAGCGCCGTCAGCAGCAGGATAATACCCAGCGGCAGGGCTTCGCGCAGCTTCATGCCTTGCCCCCCGCCGCGATGCGGGCGTCAAGAAGGGTATAGAGCATATCCGCCAGCATATTCGCGGCCAGCACACAGCCCGCCAGTACCAGAAAGCCGCAAAGCGCCAGATTGTAATCATTTCCCATCACGGCATCGAACATCAGCTTGCCCATGCCGGGCCATGCGAAAACGGTTTCGACCGTCATGGCGCCGCCCACCAGCGTGCCAAGATCGAGCATAAAAATCGTTACCAGCGGCGGCAGGGCGGCGCGAAAGGCATGATGCCAGACGACCCGCGCTTCGCTGCATCCCTTCGCGCGGGCGGTGCGGATATGGTCGGCGCGCAGGGCGTCTATCATGGCGCTGCGCAAATGGCGGATATAAACCGCCATGCCCGCCAGTGTCAGGGTCATGACGGGCATAACCATCGACAGAATACGGCCTTTGATATCGGCGCTTTCAAGCGCGGCGCCCGCGGGCAGCCAGCCCAGCTTGACAGAGAATAAGGCCATCAGCAAAAGCCCCAGCCAGAAGGCCGGCAGCGAAATACCGCTCAGGCATAAAACCCCAATCACGCGGTCGGCCAGTTTATTCTTGCGGCAGGCGGCATAAACGCCCAAGGGCACGGCCACCAGAACGGTCAGCAGCAGCGAAATGCCCATCAGCAAAACGGTATTCATCAAACGAGGTCCGATGACGTCGAGTACCGGCAAGCCGTAAAGACGGCTATAGCCCAAATCCCCGCCCAGCGCTGCGGTGAGCCAGCTGCCATAGCGCAGCAGCAGCGGCCGGTCGAGGCCGTATATTTCCCGCAGCCGTGCGGCATCTTCGGCGGTCATATTCGGATTGCCTGCAATCATCAGGTCGACAGGGTCGCCCGGCATCAGGCCGATCAGAACATAGACCAGAAACGAAAGAACCAGCAGCGTCAGCAGCGCCTGAAACAGGCGGGGCAAGAAAATATCCGGCGTCATTCGGGTTTTTGGGTTTCTGTCTCTTCGGGGACGGGCGGCGTTTTTTCGGTTTCGATTTGCGCGGGCGTTACGCCTTCGGCCTTCATTTTTTGAATTTGTGCCTCCGTGATGCGGCGCAGGCTATGGCGGATATTCTGCCAATAACGTTCCTGCACGATGACGAAGCCCCTGCCTTCGAGGTTGTTAATGAAAACGCAGACATTCTTGGGGCTGTTTTCCGCGGGATGTGCGGCATCGTAATCCAGCACACGCTGCAAATAGCTCATCAGGGCGGGCCTGTCCTGCTTTGCGACTGTCGGGGCGATTTTTCCCTCCGGCATCAGGGCCAGCAGGCCGTCCATATTGTCAACGGCATTGGGAGAGCCGCATCTCAGCGCATCATACCGCAGCCGGAAACGTGCCATGAAATGCCAGAAAACGGCTTTGTCGATATCGTTGGCCGCCGCTGACCAATGCGCGAAGGTCAGGAAAAAAAGCGGGTTCAGCTTTCCACTTACGGGATCCAGCATCTCCATGATTTGCGCACGTTCGGCAGCGGGGCGAATTTTTATCCACTTCAGCAGCTTGTCCTGATCGCCCGTTTTGAGGGATTGTTCAAGATGCGTTTTCAGCATCGGCAGCGGTTCGCGCAGGTAGTATGCCTGCCATGCCCAGGCCGAGGCATGCGGCACCGCCAGCATCAAATAGGCCAGAAAAAACAAAACAGCGGCGACCCGCAAAATGAATTTTCCCGTTTTAAATTCCCAACTGTCGCGCAGGGAAAAGTTCTCCTCCGGCGCGTCTTTGGCTTTCTTGCCGGTGTTTTTGTTCAGGCTCATTTTTGAATGCTCCAGTTTTCAGCCCAAAGGGTCGTGGGGTTCAGGTGCCCTGTCGGTTCGATACCGCGCAGCCAGACCGGAATGATAAAAGGCTCCGCGCGGTAATAAAGCGGCAGCGCGGGCAGGTCATCGGCATAAAGCTTTTGCAGCTGCTGCCAGAGCGCGCTGTTGGCGTCGGGTGCGCAGGTGACATCCAGATCGTCGATGGTTTTATCCATCGTTTCGCTGCGGTAGGCAGGATAGTTCTGCCCTGCGTAGTTATTTTCCGCGCTGGGTATCATCGAGGAGTGCAGGGTTGTTTTTGGAATATTTGCAGGCGAAGACAGCCAGGCGTACATGACACCGCCTTCGAACTTGCGCTCGCGCATCGTGCTGCCGAAAAGCACGCGGGCTGGCTCGTTCTTGATCACGGCATCGACACCGATTTTTTTCCAATCCGACTGGATGGCCTGCTGGATAACCTCGCGGCTTTTGTTGCCTGCGGTGGTTGCAAAGGGAATGGTCAGCTTTTCACCTTTGGCGTTATAGCGATATCCATCCTTGCCTGTTTTCCATCCGGCTTCATCCAGCAGCGCTGCGGCTTTCGCGGGGTTATGTTCGTAGCGCGTGACAGCGTCGGTAAAGGCCGGATCCAGCGGATTAATGTTGCTGATCGCGGGTGGCTGGCGGCCTTCGAATACGACATTGTTGATCTGTTCGCGGTTCATGCCGTGCATCAGCGCGCGGCGCACGCGGATATCGTCAAAAGGCGCACGGTCGAGCGGCAGGTCGATGTGTTCATAAGTCAGGCCCGATTTATAGATGATATTATACTGGCCGGGGCGCTGTGTTTTCAGGCGTTTTTCAAAAGCCAGCGCCTGATCCAGCGTCAACCCCAGCTCGCCTGCGATATAGTCAATCCCACTCGACAGCAGATGCGCCGTCAGCGCGGCGGATGTTTCAATCGTCTTGAAAGTAATAAAATCGATAGCGGGCGCTTTGCCGGACCAGTGCGGATTTTTTTCTAAAGTGATAAAAGCGCCGCTTTGCAGATGCGCAACGCGGTAGGGTCCGAAATAAAGTCCGCGATGCGCCGGGTCGGTGTTATACAGCGTGCGGTTTTTGTAGTTGACCGGATCCTGCTCGAAAATCTTCTTTTCAAGATGCGCGGGCAGCGGATGAAAATCGTTGATCAGCGCAAAGGTGCATTTTTCCTTGTCAAAGTGAATGGTGAGCGTATCGGGTGCGCTGGACGTGATATCGCGGATATCCTTGGCGAAAAATTCGCCGTTGCTGACGCCGGACTGCGGATGTTTGCCAACCTGCCAGGCGAAAATAAAGTCGGCGGCGCTGAGCGGGGTGCCGTCGTCCCAGCTAAGGCCGGGGCGGATTTTATAGGTGGCGGCGATGCCGGTTTTGCCTTCGCCATAGGTTTCGCGCACGGCAAGGCCGTTTTCGAAACTGGGCAGTTCGGTGCAGATCAGGCATTCGGCTGTCCACGCAGCGTTATGCGCGGTCATCGGGCGCTGTGCGGCCCCCAGCACCAGGCTTTTGGCAACCATCGCGTCAAACAACGGGTGCAACGTCGACGGATACTGGCTGATGCCGATATTGAGATGTTGCGGCGTCTGTGCCGCAGCGGGCAGGGCGACCGCCATTTGAATTGCCAGAATGCAGGACAAAAAACCGTGGCGCAGCGAGGGCGTTTTCATCTCTTGTTCAATTCTCCGGCTTTGGATTAAAGTTGAGGCGCAATGACAGTCTAGCTTCAGGCAAAAGGTAACGAAAATCCATGATGAATATCATACATATTTTTATATGCATTGTGGTGGGCTGTATATTGCTGGCGCCCTTTGTTTTGCCATTCTGGAAAGTCTGGGCGCGGCTGAAGTCCCACCATCCGGATATCTGGCACGCCAAGGGGCCTTTCGACCCCGTCACCATGATGGCGCATGGATATGTTGTCAGCAATTTTTTTGAAATCATCGCCCTTGCCGAACATGACGAAGTGCTCAAGGATCGCGATGCCGTTCTGGTCAAATGGGCGCGCGTATCGCGCGAGATGATGCAGCTTCTGCCCAAAAGCTTTATCGGGCAGGTCGGCAGCGTCATTTTGTTTTTCGCCATGACTTATGCCTTGGCCGGCGCCATCATGGATATTTTCTAATCCTGTTCTTAACCCCGTTTCCGGATAAAAATCATGAGCAAGAAAAGCGGCGGACATCTTCTGGTTGAATGCCTGCGTGCCCACGGCGTCAAAAAAATATTTTGCGTTCCGGGTGAAAGCTATCTGGATGCGCTGGACGGTTTGCACGATGCGGATGATATTCGCACCATCACCTGCCGTCAGGAAGGCGGCGCGGCCTTCATGGCCGAAGCCTACGGCAAGCTGACGGGCCATCCCGGTATTTGCTTTGTCACGCGCGGCCCCGGTGCCTGCAATGCCAGCATTGGTGTTCATACGGCAATGCAGGATTCAACGCCGTTTATCCTGCTGGTCGGGCAGGTGGCGCGCGACCAGAAAGGCCGCGAAGCCTTTCAGGAAGTGGAATACCGTGACATGTTCAAACCGCCCTTTTGCAAATGGGCGGTTGAAATCGACCATGCTGCCGATATCCCGCGCGTGATGCGCGAGGCGTTTGATATCGCCACATCCGGCCGTCCCGGCCCTGTGGTCATCGCCCTGCCCGAAGACATGCTGTGCGAAGAAACTGATGCACCCGTGCAGATGCCGGCGCCCGCTGCGCATTTTGCGCCGACGCTGCATGATATCCAGTCGCTGCGCGATATTCTGGCGGGGGCAAAAAATCCGCTGGTGATTGTCGGCGGCGGCAGCTGGCATGATACCGATATTACCGCGTTTCAGGATTTCGCGCTGCGCAGCCGCTTGCCAGTCGCGGCTGGATTCCGCCGGCAGGATGCGTTTGACAACAACCATGATTGCTACGTCGGCGCGCTCGGCACGACGGTCGACCCGAAACTGTGCAAAGCGGTCGAAGAAGCCGATGTTGTTCTCGCTGTTGGCACGCGGCTTGGCGAAATCCTGACGCAGGGCTATACGATTATCCAGCCCGGAACGCCCAAACAGCGCCTGATACATGTCTATCCGGATGCGGACGAGCTGAACCGCGTGTATCAATCCGAACTGGCCATCCATTCGTCTGTCGGTGAATTCGCAAAAGCCCTCGCGGGCGTCACCGTCGACGGCAGCGCATGGGCGGGCCGCACGCAGGCACTGCGCGAACAATATCTGGCGTTTTCGACCGTGCGCAGCCGCGATAAATTCACCCCCGACCTTGACGGGATTATCGAAGATATCATCAACACCCTGCCCGAAGATGCCATCCTGACGACCGATGCCGGCAATTTCAGTGGCTGGCCGCAGCGTTTTGTGCGCTATGCGCGCCCGATGCGTCTGCTGGCGCCGACGTCGGGGGCGATGGGCTATGGCGTGCCCGCGGCCGTTGCGGCGAGCCTGCGTTATCCCGACCGCGTGGTCGTCGGTTTCATGGGTGATGGCGGTTTTATGATGACCGCGCAGGAAATCGCCACCGCCTGCCACGAAGGCGCGCATCCGGTATTGCTGGTGTTCAACAACAGCATGTACGGCACCATCCGCATGCATCAGGAAAAACACTATCCCAAACGTATCAGCGCAACCAACCTGACCAATCCCGATTTTGCTGCTTTTGCGGCCGCGTTTGGCGCGTCGTCATGGGTGGTCAATAATAACAGTGATTTTCTACCGGCCTTCCGTGCGGCGATAGACAGCAAAAAACCCGCGCTCATCGAAATCCGCATGGACCCCGAACAAATCACCACCGCGAAAAAACTGGCCGAGCTGTGAGCGACATCATACCCGTCACCGCCGCAGACCTTGTCGCGCTGGAGGATTATCAAACCAGCCATCCCCTGCGTGTCGATCTGGTTTATGCGCAGGCGACACATCGCGATAATATGTTCGGCGGTGCGATTTACCGCCGCGATGCGCGTATGTTGTGCCACCGCAAGTTTTTGCCGGTTATTCTGGACGCCGCGCTGTTATGCCACCGTCAAAGCGGGCTCTGGTTCGAGCTGAAAGACTGCCTGCGCACGGTCGAGGCGCAGGAAATGATGCGCCAGACCGATATCGTCAAAGCCAATCCGCACTGGCTGGAAGAGCCAAACCGTCTGCTCTCCCCGCCCGGAAAGGGCGGGCATCCGCGCGGCATGGCGATTGATATTGTTTTACTCGATGCCAACGGCGACGAAGTCGATATGGGCACGCGCTTTGATTATCTGACGCCTGATCCGGCGCGCAATCCGGCGGCACGCAGTTTCCGCGATTTGCCTGCCGATGTACTGGCGCGCCGCCAGCTGCTGGAAGATTGCATGATGCAGGCGGCGGCAAGCCACGACCTGCCGCTTTTGCCGTTGCCGCAGGAATGGTGGGATTTCCGCTTTCCCCGCGACCTCTATGACCTTTATGCGCCCGTGCAGGATGCCGATATGCCGCCCGGCCTGCGCATGACGACGCTCTAATTTAAATTTTTCGCCGTTTTAAATCCCGCAGCAAAAAACGCACCGGTGCCAGCGTTTCGGCTAGTGCCGCAGGCACGGGCAGCGGTTCGCCGCATATCATCGCGGCGATGATTTCCCCGCCCAGCGGCGCGCCGGACATGCCGTGTGCGCCATATCCGGTACTGATATAAAGATGCGGTATGACCGTGACGGTGCGCCCCTCTGCATCGCCGCCATGGCGCAGGTCGGCAAAATCCGTGCGCACGGCATCTGCATCCGGCGCGGGCCCTATTAGCGGCAGTTTGTCGGGCGTTGTCGCGCGGTATCCCGTGCGCCCGCCAATCACGTCGTCCTCGCTGATGCCCAGCTGCGGCAAGTGGGCGGCCAGTTTTGCGATATTTTCCGCATGGTCTTCGCGGCGGATATCTGCCGTTTCAACCGCCTCTTTTTGAAAGGTTGCGCCGATATATTGCACGCCCTCCACAGGCGGGGCGATATATCCGTCATGGCAGATGACTTCATGCAACTGTGCCGATGCGGCAGTGGGCCGGATATAGCTTATTTGTCCGCGCAGGGATTGCAGCGGCAGCCAGCTTGTGCCCTCCATATCGCGGCTTTGATTGCCAAGGGCGATCACCACATCATCCGCCTCGCAAATGCGTGCGCCGCTGATGTCGTCGATATGCCATTTATTGTCCGCATAAGATAACGTGCCGATAGACCGTTCCGCCGCAAGGCGTATATGCGGAGATGCGCTTAGCACCGCGCAAAAATCCGGAGGGGATAGATAGCCGGCCATCGGTTGGCGCAATCCGGCGTTTGCATCATGAAACGCATAAGCGGCGGGCAGGCCGTTATTTTCAACTTGTTTGTGATGGCGCGCGGCTTCATCTGCGTTTTTGTCGATGTGCAAAACGCCGCTTTCCCGCCATGAGGGCACAGGCAGGGCCGTGCAGAGCATGCGCGTATAACAAAACCCGTGCGCATGCAGGCGGCCCATCGCGCTCGGCTCTGCCGTGATTTTGGGGTAAACAATGCCGACCGGATTGCCCGATGTTTCCTGCGCAACGCCGCTGCAGCGGTCAATCAGCGTTACCTTATGTCCGCGCCGTGCCAGCGCATAGGCGGCGCTGCATCCCGCAATGCCGCCGCCCAGCACCGCGATATGTTTTTGGGGCGCGGGCGCGGGGCTATCGCCGCTTTTTTGTGCGGCGGTCATTGACCATTTGATGCCAAATCCTTTGACCTTTTGCACATCGAAGCCCAGCGATTTCAGCGCGCGGCGCATGTGGCCCGTCACGGAAAATGTTGCCAGCGTGCCGCCGCTGCGCGTGCGGGCCGCGACCATGGGAAATAATTCCTCCCGCCACATATCGGGGTTCTTGGCGGGGGAAAAACCATCCAGATACCACGCATCGAAATCCCCGATGATTTGCGGCAGCACATCGGCGACATCGCCAAAGCACAGCATCAGCCGGATACGCCCGCCAAGCAGCAGCAGGGTATGAAAACCTTCTATCATGGGCGGGTACTGCGCCATAATTTCGCGGCATATCGCGGCAAGTTCGGGCTGCTGCACGGAAAACTGGGCGTAGATTTGCGCCAGCATGTCTTTTTCAATCGGATGTTTTTCGATACTGACGTAAACCAGCCGTGCCTCCGGCGGTGCGCCCGTGGCAAAACGTGCCGCAGTCAGCAAAAAATTCATACCGGTGCCAAAGCCAAGCTCGCCGATATGAAAGCTTTGCGCGCCTAGCGCCGCAAAGCGAGCTGCGATGTTGTTGTGCCGCAGAAAAACATAATCTGATTCAGCGAATCCCGCGCCGCGCTGGAAATACACGTCGCCGTAATCCAGACTTTCAAGGTCGCCGTTCTCAGACCATTGCAAACGGGCGGGTTTCAGTGTCACAATAGTTATCCCGATGTAGTGTTCGGCGGCATCGCCAAGCTTGAACATAACATCGCAGCAAAAAATAAAAAGGCAACAGGAAAGGCCGTCGGGATGTCCTCAGCGGGGGTGGTGAAAATCCTTTTTGTATGTACGGGGAATATCTGCCGCTCGCCGACGGCGGAGGGGGTTTTCCGTCACCTGACGCAGGCTGCCGGTATCGAAGACCGCTTCAGAATTGATTCGGCAGGCACGGATTCGTACCACGTGGGCGAGGGGCCAGACCGCCGCGCCGTCAAAATCGCCGCGCGTCACGGCGTATCGCTGGACGGCCAGCGCGCCCGTGCGCTAAGGCCCGAAGATTTCAATACCTTCGACTATCTGTTTGCCATGGATGGCGGGCATTTGTTTGATATGCAAAGCCGTGCACCTGCCGGACATAACGGCAAGGTCGAACTGTTCCTTGCCGCCGCCGGTTACAGCGCGCAGGATGTGCCCGACCCGTGGTACGGTAATGAATCCGATTTCGAAAATGTTTTCGATCTGGTGCATGGCGCGTCCGTCGCGCTTTTGGCAAAACTGCGCGAGGCACACGGCATATGATTTCTCCGGCGATTTACAGCGAAGTTGAGCAGGCGCTCGGCCTTCACATCACGGCGGTTGCGCCGCTGTCTGCGGCAAATAACGCGCAAATTTATCGTCTGGCTTTCGCAAACGGCGAAGTGCGTGTGGCCAAGGTTGCCGAAAAAGGGCTTGAAACCGAGGCCTGGATGCTGAAATACCTGCGCGAAAAATCCAGCCTGCCGGTACCCGAAGTGTTCTATAGCAATGAACACGTCATCATCATGGAATTCGTGCCATCCACGGGCATGATTGATTACCGCATCGAAAGTACCGCCGCCGAACAGATCGCAGCCTTGCACGGCATCACCGCCGAGGCCTATGGCATGGAGCGTGATACGCTTGTCGGCTCCCTCACGCAGCCGGGCGGCTGGGAAAAAGACTGGAGCGCGTTTTTCGGGGAAAAACGTCTGCTGCATATGGCGCGGCGCGCCATCAGCGAAAATAAAATCGATGCGAAAATGCTGACGCAGATTGAAAAACTGGCGGCGAAACTGCCCGCGATGCTCAAAGGCGCTCAGCCGCCGTCGCTGGTGCATGGCGATATCTGGAGCGGTAACATCATCGCCGGACGCGGGCGTATTGCAGCCTTCCTTGACCCCGCGATTTATTACGGAGATGCCGAGGTGGAGCTGGCCTTCATCCGCCTGTTCAATACCTTCAGCGATTCATTTTTCGCGAAATACAATGAAATCCGCCCCATCCGCGCAGGCTTTTTCGAAGAGCGCGCAGATATCTATGCGCTTTATCCGTTATTGGTGCATACACGGCTGTTCGGCGCGTCCTATGCCCGCAAGGCGCAAAAAATCCTTGATAAATTCGTGTAAGGCTTAGGCCAGCTGCGGCGCGAGGACGCCGAGCGTGCGCTTGACCAGCGTATCAAGGTCGGCGGCGCCCAGTTGCGCGGGGCTCATTTTTTCCTCGACGATCAGCGTGGTCAGGCCGTGGCACAGGCTCCAGACCGCAACGGTCAGGAAACGTGCATCCTCGCCGCTGGCTTTCTGGGCGAGGGCGGCGGAAATCAGCGCATAGCTTTTGCCTGCGGTCATGGCCAGTGTCGGGAAACGCTTCAGATTTGCCAGTTCGCGGCCGAACATGATGCCGAACAGCGGTTTGTTTTCCGTCGCGAACCGCGCATAGGCGCAGGCGAGTTTTTCGATTTTTTCCTGTGTGCCTTTGGCGCCCGTGGCGGCCTCGGCCATCGACAGCGCAAGGCGCTGGAAACCCGTTTCGGCAACAGCGGCCAGCAGTTCGTCTTTATCGCGGAAGTGGCTGTAGGGCGCGGCCTGCGTTACGCCCGTGGCGCGCGCGAGACTGCGCAGGCTGAGCCCGTCAATCCCGTCGCTCGACAGGATATCCAGTGCGGCCGCCAGCAGCGCTTCGCGCAGGTTACCGTGGTGATATTTGAATTTTTTCTGGAAATCGACAGCAGTCGCGGTTTCGGCGCTCATCAATAATGTCCCCTGAAATGCGTAAAGCAACCCCTCGCAAAGACTTGCGAACCCTTCGCAAATCAACTTTGCACCGACCAGATGCAGGGGTCAACAGCAATACTGATGACGCGGCGCAAAAAACATAACAGGGGTTGCAATCGCGGGGAGGCTGCCGCATCATTCGCGCATTCAAATATTATGACGTTAAAATATTATGGAGACTGGTGATGACAGACAAGCACGCACCAAACCCCGCGCGCGCGGCGCATCCGGCATATCCCAAGGAAACGCGCGGCCATAATTTCTACGACATGGATATCAATTTGCAGCGGCTGCTCGCCCGCACTGCGCCCGATATGCTGGCGCGCAATCAGGACCGGCTGCAAGATTTCGGCGCTTTCGTCGGCGGGCCGCTGGATGAACAGGCCAGCTACAGCGACCGCCATGCGCCGCCCAAGCTTGAAACACATAACAAGGCGGGCGAGAAAAAAACCCGCGTGATTTTCAACCGCGACTATGAAACCTGCCATCAGGAAGCCTATCAAAAAGGCACCATCGGTCTTGCCTTCATGGATCAGGACCCCGAACCGCATCTGCTCAGCTTTGCGATGGGGTATATGCTGTCGCAATCCGATATTTCGGTGCATTGTCCGGTCACGATGACAGGCGCGGTCGCCTATGTGCTGGATAAATTCGCGCCCAAGGATGTGCGCGATGCCTATCTGCACGAAATGACCCGCATGGACGGCAAAACCAAAACCGGCGGCACCTGGGCAACCGAATTGCATGGCGGTTCCGACGTCGGCGCGACCACGACGGTAGCTAAAAAAGATGGCCAGAAAATTACCCTGCACGGTCTTAAATGGTTTACCAGCAATGCCAATTCCGGACTTGCGCTTGCAACCGCGCGGCCCGAAGGTGCGCCCGCGGGCAGCAAAGGCCTCGGCCTTTATCTTGTGCCCAGCCATTTGCAGGACGGCAGCCAGAACAAATACAACGTGCGCCGCCTCAAAGACAAGCTGGGCACCAAGGGTCTTGCGACAGGCGAGATTGACCTTGAAGGCGCCGAGGTGATTGAAATCGCCCCGCCCCCGCACGGCCTCAAGATGATGATGGAGGCGCTGGAATATAGCCGTATTCACAATGCCGTTTCCGGTGCGGGCGTGCAGCGCCGCGCCCTGATGGAGGCCGCCAGCTGGGCGACCCACCGCGAAGCCTTTGGCAAACCGATTGTCAATTATCCCATGGTGCAGAACGAACTGGTGGATTTGACGGTGCGTGCCGAAGCTTCCGCCGCGCTGGCATTCGAAGCGGCGGCGACTTTCGATGCCGCGCTCAAGGATGATGCAGAGCGCCCGTGGCTGCGCATTGCGACGGCGCTTGCGAAATACCGCACCGCCGAAGACGGCGTGCAGTCGGCTAAAAAAGCGCTCGAGCTTGTTGGTGGCAATGGCTATACCGAAGAATTCCCGACGGCCCGCCTGCTGCGCGATGCGATGGTGCTGACCGTCTGGGAAGGCCCCGCAAATATTCAGGCGCTGGAGCTTTTACGCATGGTAGCGGGCAAAGAGCCGGGCGATAAACTGTTCACGGATAAAATCTGTGCTATATCGGATGCGCTGCCTGCGGAAATGGCGGCGGAGAAAGGCCTTCTCGATATCGGTCTTCAGCAGGCCGAACGTGCCCTTGCCCATCTGCGCAAACATCCGGCGGATGGCGAGCGTTTCGCACGCAAACTGATGGATCATATGGCAGACGTTCTGTCAGGCGCGCTACTGGCCCAAGAAGCCGCACATGACCTTGCCGTGCATCAGGATGCGCGCAAGGCGCTGGTGGCCAAAACCTATTTGCAAAAAGCTTTCGGCAGCAGGGAATTGTCCCTCAATCACGACAAAGACCCTGTGCACGTGCATTTCGATGCGCTACTGCATTACCGCGCGCTCTCGCCTGCTGCGCTCGGCTATGTGCCGCCGCCCGCCGCACCGGCAGTCGATAGCAAAAAACCCAAACCGCCCACCCCCGAAGCATAAAAGATGAACCAGATGCAGGCGGCGGATGACGTATCGGCGCGGTATCACGCGATTACCGCGCATTGCCGCGCCTTTGCGGGCGCGGATACGCCGCGCAGTCTGCGCGTTCTGGGGGCTAATCTGTTTCTGTATGGCGGTCTTTTGTGGTTGATGTATGCCGCGTTGCCGCTGTCGTATGGACTGTCCGCGCTGCTTGCCGTGCCGGCGGCGTTTATGCTGGTGCGTATTTTTATTGTGCAGCATGATTGCGGGCATGGTTCGTTTTTCAAAACCCGCCTTGCAAATAAATGGGCGGGGCGCGCGCTTAGCCTTCTCACATGGACGCCCTATACCTATTGGCAGCGCGAACATGATGTGCATCATGCTTTTGTCGGGCAGATTGAACGTCAGGACATCGGGTATATCGATATCCTGACGGCAGAGGGCTATCGGGCGCTGCCGCCGCATAAAAAGTTTTTATATCGTTTGTACCGGAATCCGCTGGTGCTGCTGTTCATCGGCGTGCCGCTGCATAATATTGTCCTGATGCGCGTGCCGCCCTTATCGCCGCGCCGCTGGGATGCGCGCCATTTTTTGTCTTTCAAGGGTGCATGGGCAAGCGTGATGACGCATAACCTGTGCCTGCTGGTGCTTTATGGCGCTATTTTTTATTTTTTTGGTGCGGCGGCTGTTTTTGCCGTTTATCTGCCCGTGCTGGCGCTCGCGTGGATCATCGGCGGATGGATGTTTTACGTGCATCACCATTTTGAAAACGCCTATTGGCAAGGGGGCGATGCATGGCACCCGCACGAAGCGCGGCTGCTGGCAAGTTCGCATTATCGCCTGCCGCCGATCATGCACTGGCTGACCGGTTATATCGGACTTCACCACATTCACCATTTTTCAAGCGCCATCCCGCATTATAAATTGCAGGCGTGTATGGATGCGCTGCCGGCGCTGCGGGATATGAACCCGATAACGTGGCGCCAGAGTCTATCGTCGGTACGGCTGGCGATTATCGACCCTGACCGCCGTAAAATGATGCGCCTGCGCGATATCGTTTCCTAGCGCAGCGATTCTGCGGGTACGGCAAAACGCTGGTTCAGCGCGGGCCTGTCCTGCGGGCATTTTTCAGCCTCGCGTTTATAATTTTCAGGTGTATCAATCGTACCCTGGCGTTTGCGCCGCGCTTCACGCAGGCGCTCTGCCATCGGCACGCTTGCGGCGACGATTTCTTTCAGAAGTCTTTGCTGGTGCTGCGCCGATTCCCCTTGCGGATAAGGCCCGAAGCCCTGATAGCCGAGCGAGCGCAGGTATATCATCATATCCAGCTGTATGCGCGGCAGATATTCCTGTATTGCCGCGGCATCAATTTTGACATGTTCGGCTTCATGCGCGCGCGTCACGCCGAGGCTGCAGGGCAAATCCAGTATTTCCTTGGACACAAAAACGGCGGGTTTATAGGTAATCCAGAACACGGCCTTGTCGACATAGATACATTGATTGCCCTGTTCGTCGGTCAGAGTTTTGAAACTGACATTGAAATTACTGGTTGTCACGCTGGTGGTAACGCCCATGACAACAGACCGTTTATCGGTCGCCAGCGTAGATTCCTTATCCTTGGCCATACTTTTTTTGAGGGTATGTGCGCTATGTTCTTCGCTGTAATACAGCGGTTCGGTTGCAAAATGCACATCGACTTTCGGCGCATCCGCGACCGGACAGGCGCCCAGCGCCACTTGGGTCAGCAGCTTGAGCGCAAAAGCGGGGCCGATATCGAAAAGCGCCATGGTTCCTATCACCCCTGCGGGCGCGGCCCGCGCGGCGGGGTATCCGGCAGCTGCGATTTTTCAGCTTTTTTCAGCATGCTTTGCTGATAGGCGGGCTGTGTGATTTTTTGATTCAACTCGAAAATCGTTTTTTGCAACCCTCTGGGCAGCTTGCCCAGATTGTTCCACAGCCAGATGTCCTGTTTGCGGTACCCAAGATACGCGCCCATATCCTTTTCCAGCTGGGCATCGGGCTTTTCGCGGTTGAACATTTTCTGGTTAAACCGCGCCAACAGCAGCATGTCTGATTCCTTGCCGATCTGGCAATAATGCCGCATGACCATCGGCTTTCCGTCCGGCTGTTCGGGCTTGATGGTTACATCGACCGAAGACAGCTGCCCGCGCGCGACCGCGGCATCCATTTTCTTGCGGCCGTCGTGTTCGCGTTTCAGTTCGGGATGTCCGTCGAAGGTCAGGGCATCGTCATAAACGGCGACCCATGTCAGGGGTTTCAGTCCGCCCAGCATCAATTCGGCCTCGATCGTATGATGGGGGCCAATGACTGGTAAGTGCTGTGCGACAGCATTAAAGGCGCTGCGTAAAAAACCCGCCATGATACCCGCTTTCGACGTAGGCTGATTATAGCCCATCCGCGTTAATCCTTGCTTAAATTCGGCCAAGTCTTTGAGTTAAAAGCCTCTTAGGCCTGCTTGCGCCAGCGGGCGGCGGCTTTGGTTACATGCGGTTTGATTTTATCGATGCCCTTGCCCAGCAGGCCGAAAAACGGCATAGACAGGCAGCCGGCAATCATGCCCGCCACAATCGCGCCGACCATATTCAGCGTGCCGCCGATAAATCCGTTTGCCGTTATTGCGGCGATTGCGGATTTCAGCCCCTGTTCCGCGCCCGGGATTCCGTGCACCAGAATGCCGCCGCCCACCGCAAACATCGCGGTTGTGCCGACAACGGACAGCACGCGCATGAATGTCGGTGTGTGATTGACAAGGCCTGTGCCAAGGCTGCGCAGCGCTTTGGCGCGCACATCCTGCCCGGCCGTTTTTTGCAGCTTCAATCCCCAGTCGTCAAACTTCACGATGCAGGCGACAAGTCCGTAAACGCCGATGGTCATGCCAATGCCAATCACGCTTAAGGTCGCGGCCTGCGTCACCAGTGGTGCGTGGGCAATCGCACCCAGACTGACGGCGATAATTTCCGCCGATAAAATCGTATCTGTGCCGATGGCGCCCCAGATTTTTTTGTTCTCCAGCTTCAATAGCGCTTCGGGGCTTTCTTGGATGGCGATGACCATTTTTTGATGATGCTCTTCGTCTTTGTCGTCTTTTTTATGCGTCATTTTGTGAAACGCTTCATAACAAAGAAATGCCCCGCCAAACATCAAAAGCGGCGGTATCGCCGCAGAGGGCAGGGTCAGCGCCAGCGGAATGAGAACCGCTTTGTTCAGCAGGGATCCAAGTGCGATTTTGCCCACAATCGGCAATTCGCGTTTGGGGTCGATGCCGACGACGGCATTCGCGTTAACGGCCAAATCATCGCCGACAATTCCGGCCGTTTTCTTGGCGGCAATTTTCGACATCGCCGCAACGTCATCGAGCAGCACGGTAATATCGTCAAGCAACGCCAAAAGTCCGGAAGACATTTAAAAACACCCTTTCATGATAAATGCGCACAAAAAACCTGCCGCGCCGTAGCTGGGATTATATCGGTTTCTCTCTTAAACGTTGAAGCAGTCTTTTTGGGGATAATGGTGGCGCAAAAAGTCCTGCGAGGCCCTATATGGAGGGTGCGATAAACCATAACAGTGGCTTGCATTCTAAGGAAGTTTCTATATAGTTGAATATGTATTTTCTAAATAGAAAGTGCCTCACGCTCTTGCCTTTTTTGGGCTGTTACATGGCTTTTTCTTTGCCACTTGAGATCGTTAATCTCGATTGGCAAGGATTTTCAAATGAAGCCTAAAACAATAAAGCGCCAGACTTCACGCTCAAGAAAAACTAAAAGTATAAAAATCCTTTTAGAGTACAAATCCACCGTTTATCAAAGCGGCTTTGATCTCTCGCATATATTAGCTTTGTGTCTTGCAGCGGTTCAGGTAGTGATGCTTTTCTTTTAAACGCATAAAATGTTTATTCGTTGAAGGCCTCAACTGCCTGTGTGCCTCTCCTCTATCGCGAAATAGGCGCCAACAGCGCGCATTTCTGCGCGGTCGGCGTGGATAGTCTCTGGATAGTGGAAGGTTTGGTGGTGGATGCAGTCCATCCGCAACCGGTCTTTCGGACAATTCCCTGTTTAACAGGGAAACAGCAGGGAATTTCAGGCGATTTGGCGCAAGGATTTCCGCTGAAGATAACAAAATTGCTTGTAGATAAAAGGGTATAGGGCTCTGAGCCTGACAAATTCCCGTAAATTTAGCAGGGAATTTTTCTCAACGTTGCAGGGAATTAAGGCGACGTTTCTTCAAGCTCGGAGAGCTTTTTGTGGGTCGCGGCCAATTCAAATTCGAGAAACTTGATCCGGGCACGGAGCTTGGCCGCGGTAGCTGGACCATCGCTATTGATCAAGTCATGGCCGGCAGCTAAGGCCGCTGCAATTTCAGTCTGTTCCAACTGGCGGCGAACCGGTTTGGAAAACAGGCGTTCATCTGTAAAAATTTCAAGTTTGCCGCCCTTTGCCTCGATAAGGGCATGGTACAGCATATGCTCTTGTTCAACGCCTTTGGTCGGGCGGCGGTATTCGCCCAGGCGCCTTTTGAGGTTTTGGGTTTCACCGATATACAGGCGGCCGTCGTTGAGCGTGATCCTGTAAAGCCCGGGCACACCCGGCAAAGTCTCGAACTGCGGCCAGCCCTTGTTGCAGAGCGTAATAAGGCCATGATGCTGCCAGACAACTTCGATCATTTAATTGCTTTTGACATATAAATATCCCGTTTTTGGGATAATCCCAATACAGGATTAACGCTAGTGGGCAACGGTATCAACTGGAAAAGCGCCCACCTCTTTGAAAAAGAGCATTTATTCGGATAAGTCGGCTAAGTTATGCGCCCTTTTAGTCAAAGCCCGCGAGAATGCGGGCCTGACGCAAGCGGCCTTGGCGCAGAAATTGGGGAAACCGCAATCTTTCATTGCAAAGTATGAGGGTGGAGAGCGCCGGCTTGACGTGATCGAGCTCATCGAAATCTTAAAGCACGTAAAAGCCGACCCTCGGAAAATACTGGAACAGCTACTTTAGATATTACTTAAAAGCTGTATTTAAAAGCAAATAAACAGTTGAACGTCTGATAGTTTATAATAAGGTTTATCGGTTGGAGCATGGTGACACGAATGGCCCCATATACCTTTATCTCCTCTGTGTTGCGGACAATGACCGAAACCACGAGATAAATACCGAAGAGCCGCCGGCACTCATTAGTGTATTGAGTGAGGATGCTTCAACACCTTAATCGAGTTATACAAAGCTAGAAGTAATAACTGAACTCGAGAACTTGCAAAAATCGCCAACCTTTGGTAATCTAAGGGTGCTTATCGGATTTTGCCCTGCAGTGTGGGTGCAAAAACCGGGCGACAGCGGATCAGGGATCCGGACGTCGCTACCACAAGACATATAAGCAGTCCGCGCCCTTCGGGGAAGTCAGCGTGGTCTTCGGTTAAACCGGAGCCGCGTTTTTTTATGCCCGGCTCCTTAGTAACGGAGCCCGTCATGGAAAACATTGGCCCGGTCGTGTACCGGAATATCCCGGAACTCAAGCCTTACAAAAATAACGCCCGCACGCACAGCAAGAAGCAGGTCAAGCAGATCGCGGCCAGCATCGCGCAGTTCGGTTTCGTTAATCCCGTCCTTCTCGACGAGGAGGATTATATCATTGCGGGTCATGGCCGCGTGGAAGCTGCCAGACTGCTCGATATGCCGCAAGTGCCAGCCATCAAAATCGCGCACCTGACGCCGGGGCAGATCAAGGCCTACCGCCTGGCTGATAACAAGCTTGCCGAACTGGCGGGCTGGGATGACGACATCCTGAAAATCGAATTCCAGCACCTGCAGGAATTTGCGGATGTGCTGGACCTGACCGTGACCGGCTTCGAGGTCGCGGAAATCGATATCCTGCTCGGCAACGACGACAAGGCTGCGGAAGCAGACGCCCCCTTTGACGACCTCGTCAAGCCTGACCCGGTCAGCCGCCCGGGCGACCTCTGGTTGATGGGTAACCATAAAATCCTCTGCGGCAGCGCGCTGCTGGCCGAAGATTACGCCCGCCTGATGGGTGACGATCAGGCGCAGATGATTTTCACCGATCCGCCCTATAACGTGCGCGTCAAGGACATCAGCGGCCTTGGCAAGCACAAGCATGCTGAGTTCGCCATGGCCAGCGGCGAGATGGACCGCGCGGAGTTCCTGGCCTTCCTCGGCGCGGCCCTCGGCCATATGGCCAGTCACTCGATCGACGGCAGTATCCACTTCGTCTGCATGGACTGGCGCCATATCGAGGAACTGGTCGCCGCGGGCCGCGAGGCCTATACCGAACTCAAAAACATCTGCGTCTGGGCCAAAGACAACGGCGGTATGGGCTCGCTCTACCGCTCCCAGCACGAGTTCGTCGCAGTCTTCAAAAACGGCACCGCGCCGCATGTGAACAACGTGCAACTGGGCAAGCTCGGCCGCTACCGCACCAACCTCTGGAAATACGCTGGCCAGAATACGTTCCATGCCGGACGCGAGGACGATCTGGCAGCCCACCCGACGGTCAAGCCGACCGCCCTGGTCGCCGATGCCATGCTTGACTGCTCTGTCCCTACGGGCATCGTTCTCGACCCGTTTGGCGGCTCCGGCACGACCATCCTTGCGGCCGAGAGCACGGGCCGCCATGCGCGCCTGATGGAGCTCGAGCCGGTCTATGTCGATGTCACCATCCGCCGCTGGCAGAAAATGACCGGCAAGGATGCGGTGCATGCCGAAACCGGCAAAACCTTCAACCAAACCGAACAGGAGGCTGGCCATGTCTAATAAGAAAGATTACGAGGTCGGCTATGGCAAGCCACCTAAAGCCGGGCAATTCAGGCCCGGCCAGTCGGGCAATCCGAAAGGCCGCAAGAAGGGCCGCATCAGCCTTGAGGACGTCATTCTGAAAGAGCTGTTCTCGAAGGTTAAAATCCGCGAAGGCAATAAAGAGCATAAAGTTACAAAGCTCGGCGCCCTGATCAAAAGCCGCACCAATACGGCACTCAAAGGCGACCGCCATGCTTTTGCGGATGTTATGAAGCTGTTGGAACGCGCGGATATTGATCTGAAAAAAGCAGCAGAAGCCATGGATCTGTCTGCAGAGGACGCGCAAATCCTCGCGCTTTTCAAAAAACAGAGCGAGGTTCGTGATGACATCGAATAAACGCCTGACCCAGGCTATTCTGCGCAACAACCTCGCCATGTTTATTGCCAGGTCGCAGATGATTTTGCAGCCACACAAACCCTACATTCACGGCCCTCATATCGAGGCCATTGCGCACCAGCTTGAACGCTGCATGCGCGGTGAGATCCGGTTTTTGATTATCAACCTGCCGCCGCGCTATCTGAAGTCGGTTTGTTGTTCGATCGCTTTTCCTGCCTTCCTGCTGGGGCATGATCCGACCCTGGCCATTACCTGCCTGAGCTACGGCGATGTGCTGGCGCTCGACTTGTCACGCAGCTGCCGCAAGGTGATGCAATCGCCCGAGTACCGCGAACTCTTTCCGGGCACGCGCTTGAGCTCGACCAAAAATACCGAAGCGCTCTTCTATACGACGGCTGGCGGCCTTCGTCGTGCAGTTTCGATGGCCGGCGCCAATACAGGCCTCGGCGCCGAATTTTTGATCATTGACGATCCGAGCAAGGCCGACGACGTTCTCTCCCCGCACCGCCGTGAGGAAGTCATTAATATTACAAGAAACACTTTATTGTCGCGCCTTAACGACAAGAAAAAAGGCTGTATTATTTTGGTGATGCAGCGCCTGCATATGGATGACCTGACCGGCTATCTGCTCGAGCAGGGCGGCTGGACAGTCTTGAACTTGCCTGCCATTGCCGAAGTGTATCAGGAGATCCCCCTTGGCGGCGGCAGAACGTGGAAGCGCAGCCCGGGCGGCGTTTTGCTGCCAGAATACGAGTCACTGGACGATTTGAATCTGTTGCGCCGGTCCATGGGTGAGTTTTCGTTTTCGGCACAGTACCAGCAGCGCCCGATCCCCGAAAACGGCCAGATCTTCCAATTGGACAAGTTTCAATTTTACGATACCTTGCCGCCATTTATAAACGGCGACCGCTGTGTCATAAGCTGGGACACGGCCATGAAAGACGGCGAGCTCAACGACTGGAGTGTCTGTACGGTCTGGCAGGTTTATCAGAATAAATATTACTACTTGGTCGACGTTGTCCGCAAAAAGATGCTTTACCCTGACTTGTTGAAAACCGTCTACGCAGAGGCGCGCAAATACCCGATTGTCGAGCTGCTGTTCGAAGACGCCGGATCGGGCACGATTTTGTATCAGGAGGTCTCGCAGAAATATAACCTGCCCATCGACGAGGTTCACTGCATCAAACCTGAAGGCAACAAAGCCACCCGCGCCGCGGCAATTACGAACCTAATTGAAGAGGGGCGTGTTTTCCTACCCCGGCAGGCCGAATGGCTGGAAACGCTTCGCAATGAACTTCTTCAGTTCCCCAACGGCCGCCACGACGACCAGGTCGACAGCATGGTCAATTTCCTGCGCTGGGAGACCCAGAACAAGGATAATTGCCGGCTTGTACCGCTAGGCGGGATTTAAAGTGCGCAGTCGGGGGGGCTTCAGACAAATCAATTTTATAGATTTTGTAAAATCTTCTATCAAATTGATTTGACAAAGGGAATCCGGCAGGCATAATAGAACAAAAAAAGAACATATTCCCTGTATTTGTCCTCTAAAATGCCCTGCTAAAAAGCCGCCTGTCCGGCGCCCTTCCGGAGTCTCCGCATGAAAACAAAACCGAAGTCTGTCAAACCTGCAAAGAGCGCTCTCAAGACCAAACGCAAGAATATGGGACTGACCCAGAAGCAGATGGGCGAGCTGGTCGGAAAAGACGCGAGAAACATCCGCCGCTGGGAGAACGGAGAAAACCAGCCAAAGGCAGATACTCTACAGGAGCTGCTATCTTTGAAGGCTAACGCGCCTTATGCGTTTGAAGGTGAGGGTTCATTCAATTTTATCGATTTGTTTGCTGGTATCGGCGGTATCCGCCTGCCTTTCCAGGAGCTGGGTGGCAAATGCGTCTTTACTTCCGAGTGGGACAAATTTGCGCAGAAGACATACAGCAGGAACTTCGGCGAGATGCCGCATGGAGATATAACGCAGATCTCTGCATCGGATGTGCCTGATCATGATGTTCTTCTAGCCGGCTTCCCTTGCCAGGCCTTCTCACAGGCGGGCCTCAGACAGGGCTTCCACGATACAAGAGGTACACTTTTCTTCGAGATCCAGAAAATCCTTGCAAAGAAACGTCCTAAAGCCTTCCTTCTTGAAAATGTCAAACAGCTACGTGGTCACGATAAAGGCCGGACATTGCAGACAATTCTTGAAATTTTGAGAGGCGAATACGAGGAGCATATCCCGAAAAGCGTTCTGCTTTCCATGTCCGCCGAGGCCCGCGAAGCACTTGATACCCGTCTGAATTACTGGGTTGATTATCGTGTTCTCAGAGCTGCAGACTTCGGTGTTCCCCAGAACAGGGAGAGGGTCTATATCGTCGGCTTCGATAAATCTGCTTTTCCGAGTGTGGATTTCGATGCGCTCTTTAAATGGCCGGAACCGACAGGTGAAAAAACCAGCCTTGGTAAAATCCTCGAGAGCAATAAAAAAGTTGATCCGCGCTATACGATCTCGGATCGCCTCTGGGCGGGACACCAGAGAAGACGTGTCGAGCACAAGGAAAAGGGTAACGGCTTTGGTTATAGCCTCTTCAACAGACAGAGCCCGTATGCAAACACAATCAGCGCCCGTTACTACAAGGACGGCAGCGAGATCCTGATCGACCAATCGGATGTTGGTAAAAACCCCCGCAAGCTGACACCGCGCGAGTGCGCGCGTCTGCAGGGCTTCCCCGAGGATTTTGTTGTCGATTATGTTTCGGATGTGCAGGCCTACAAGCAGTTTGGCAACTCGGTGTCCGTGCCGGTTATACGTCATCTGGCAGAGGCTATAACAGCGACCATGGAAGAAGCGGAATCTCTGTCACAGAAGGCGGAAAAGAAGCGCAAAAAACATGGCTGATGTTGTTAGCCCCGAAAAACGTAGCCAGATGATGGCCGGAATAAGGGGGCAAGATACAAAGCCTGAAATCACTATCCGCCGCCTTCTTTTTTCCAAAGGTTATCGCTTCCGTTTGCGCCGGAAAGATCTTCCCGGCAGACCGGACATTGTTCTGCCTAAATATAATGCTGTTATTTTTGTCCATGGGTGTTTCTGGCACGGTCACGAACAGTGCAATTTGTTCCGGATGCCTAAATCAAAACAGGAATTCTGGAACAAGAAAATCTCCGGCAACATCATAAGAGATGAAATTGCTATAGCCAAATTGCAGGAAGACGGTTGGCGTGTCTGTACGGTGTGGGAATGCGCTTTGAAAGGACGCAATCGTCTTGGGGAGGATAAGGTGATTAATTCTCTTGCGAGCTGGATAGAAGATGGCGGCTCGCGGAAAAACATCCGGGGCAAAAAAGAGCGAAATCTCTAGCTTCAGGCGGCATTTTTAATTTCAGTGCCAAATATATCTTTCCGCCATGCATCTGTTGCTGCTCCTGACGCATAGTCACTCATAGCTTTTTCTATATCGAGATATATAATTCCTATCTCGCCGAATGGAGCAGGAAGGACTGTCTCTTTCCTGTCAATAACTACGGCTTTTTCCGGACGATTGGCGTGTTCGGGCGCAGGCACAACAAACCGGTTGTATATCTTCTTTTCGGGGAATACTGCAGCCAGTGTTGTGGCGTAGTAGAATTGCTTGACGAGGTCGGCCCAGGCAGGTTTCGTGCTTTTGAAATCATAATATTTGGCGTCAAGTACTGCGAGTTTTTCACCTTCACGCAGGATAATATCCATTCTTTGCTTGTTAGAAGCGGATCTTTCTATTTTTCCATCCGCATGGATATAGGCAGGGACAGGAATATGCGGGGAGATTTCTTCTGACTGATTCTTGTAAAGGACAGAGCAGATATCCTCCCAGACATGTTCGAAGTTGCAAATGCCTGTAACAACCTTGTTATCCTGGGGGGATATAGACATATTTTCGAGGAACATAACCAGGTTCCGGATGAGCCGGATTTCCCTGTCGGCAAAAACAGCTGCAAGCTCTCTCTTAAGAACAGCAATAGACTTTACGACGGGGTATGGCAGTGTTGCACCCGTCAGTTCGGGCGCAACGCCGGCATTGTCTTTATCCAGATACCATGAAAATAGAGGATCCAGTATCGCGACAACAGCTGCATGAATTGCGGTCACTTCATTGGAAGCGAAGTAGTTTATTTTTCTGACCAGAAGATCCGGATATACAGGTATTCCGTCCTCGCGTATGTGGGGAAGGAATTTTTTTATTACCTGAGGCCAGGCAATTTTCCCGCTTTGCCTTTTTCTGGTTTCCGGATCGGTGTTCCGGTACAGGCCATACTTCATATAGTCTTCGAGAATTTCAATGGCGATAAGCGGAGAAGTGCCGCGGATTTTCTCCGATGGGTCCGCGTCCACAGACAGAGTATTGCCCCGGTTGCGGGCATATTGTCTTATGGATGAAACAAGCAATCTTGCATTGCTGCGCGGATCGTGTGTGCTGCGAAAGGTTTTAGGCAAAAAAGAGTAAAGACGGTTTCCGAGACAAATGACCCCGCAAAAAGATACCTTCCCCTCTATCTTGTCGGATAGAAGGCCGGCATTTTCCATGAACAGGGAGAGCTCAGGGTTGTCGCCGGGCAGCAAGCTGCCATCTTTGGACTCATAGATCTGTATCATCTATCAGGCGGCTTCCGTTGCCTTTGCCTGTATCGCAGGCAAACGGTCTTCTACGGATGTGTGGAATACAGCTTCCCCGTTCTCGTAGGCTTTTACCAGGTCCGAGAATGTTTTTATATCCTTGCGGAAAAACCCGTCCCTGCTGTGACGAAGAACATCATCCCAGATATAAATCAGAAGTTTACCGGTGACTGCTTTTTCGCAGGTCGCTGTGTCCTTGCGCTCGGCGTTGGAAAGGAAGAAGGGGCCGATAAGGCGATCTTCCTCTACCCCACGTGATTTGAGTGTTTCATTCAGGGCTTTGGCAAACTCTGTCCATGAATAGCTGTTGCCTTGATAAGGAATGATTGCATCCGTGAAGGCGGGCTGGGCTGCATGTGCATCGAAGTCGATCCGGCAGTAGTGGAATTGCCAGCGGCGCTTGAAAGCCGTATCGAGCTGGAATACGCCTTGATCACTGCTGTTCATAGTGGCCAGAATATGAAGATTGGCTGGAATACGCACGGCATCCGGTGTCGTATATTTTCCTTCGAGATACGCCTTCCATGTTTCATCCGGAGTCACCGCGTACTGGCTAGCGCCATCATTTCTGTCCAGAAGTTGAAAGGCCTCACCAAAAACAGCCGCCGCGTTTGCGCGGTTCAATTCTTCTATAATCAGATAAACGTCTGTTCCGGGATTTTGGTCTGCATGCAGGAGTGCGTTTGTGAATGGTCCCGGAATAAACGAATAGGAAATGCTGTCGCCGTCCTTGACGGGTCTGAGGCCACCAATAAAGTCGGAATTCTGGTACTCTGGGTGAAAAACGGTACGAAAAACCGTTTTGCCTTGCGTCATCTCGTCGATGTAGTGGCTTTTGCCGGAGCCGGGAGCGCCGTATACAACCAGGTTAATACCATGTCCTGCAGGGGGGGCGGCGGCAGCGGTTACGTTGCCCGTCTTTCCGGAGTGTCCTTCGCTGTGTAAGGCTTCGAGGGCCACGAGGGTTTTCTCCAGCTTTTCTGCCTCCAAAGGCATCCTCGAATCCGCATAGCTAGCAGCAGGCATATCGTTTGCCCAGTGGATCAATTTCGATAGCAGATTAAAAGTATTCGCTGTTTGAGTCAGAAGAAGGCTTTGGAATACAGGGTTTCCTTCGAACTGGGAATGCAGATCACGCCATCTTTTCTCATGGTATGTGGCGTATGATGTATCGGTTACAAAAGTATCCAATATTTTTTGAAATGCCCGTGCAATATGGTCGTAGCCAATCACGAACATCGATCCGCTTCTGGATTTTCCGCTCCAGAACTCGATATACCTGCCTTTTTCCGCTTGAACAAAAAAGTTCGTTTCCAGATTTTTAATATAAGTATTGAAACTGCCTGCAGTAAACATAGGTGTCTCCAGTAATTTCTTAAACTCTTCCACAATAGCCCTGTTTTCAACTTTTCGTGCGCCGCCAAGGCTATCATAATAATCCACATGGCCTTCCGCGGATATCAGCGCCTTTTCAAGGGCGCCAGATCCTAAGTCGTTATATATTCTCTCCAGATAATACCTTGTCGCCTCCATATTGATCGAGCGTTTGTAAGTCTCGCCGTCCAGCATTCTTACGAGTGCTTCGATGTACATTTGGGCGGATGCATCATCCATCCCATGGTTTGAATGGAGGTCGGCAATAGCGGCCTGCCTGTCAATGCCGCCGGCATGGACCTGTTTACCTAATTGATAGGCTCTCTCTATTTGCAGTCTGGTAATAGCCATGGCACCCGATTCTCTTGTTTATCAGTGGAGTAATATATACAGAAATATCCACAGCGTAAATCCGGCGGGGCTTGGTTGCTGAGTGCGCGTGATACTAAGTCCATGATTTAAAAGTGAAAATATTGATATATTTTATATCTGTGAATTACATTTTAAAAATGTAGTTGAATAAATATATTTATATAATACATTACTAAGAATAATTTTGTGAGGGAATTCTACAAATGAGAAACAAACGCAAAAAGTTTGTCGAGTTGGCAGAAAAACGTGTCACCAAAGCACTAAAATGTATCGAACTGGTGGGCAACCTTTCCAATAGGTCGAACTACGATTACACAGAAGATGATTACCAGAAGATAGTCCGTGCGCTTGATGCAAGTCTGCGTGATATGAAGCGTCGGTTTACCGATAGCGACAGCGCTGCCGAAAAGAAATTTTCACTTACTGATTAACAAGGAATATTACAGATGGAAAATGTAAAGCCATCATTGTCATTTCTCGATAACCTCGCGGACGAGGAAATAGGCCTCGGCGATGCCGGTATCGAGACTTTCAAGAGCGCCCCCTTTTCAGGTGTCGCAAGGGAATGCGGGCAGAACAGCGCCGATGCGCGGATGGGAGACGAAACAGTCAGGCTAGATTTTGATCTGGTAACGGTTCCGACAGATAAATTTCCCGACATTGCCGCATACAGAAAGGTTATATCTGCCTGCAAGCCCGAAAACGGCGACAGCACCAATAAGGACCACCAGTTCTTTACACAGGCAGAAAGGGTCCTTGCAGGGCCGGAACTTAAAATCCTGCGCATAGCTGACTTCAATACTCAGGGCCTGAAGGGGCCTGCGCGCAAGGGTACGCCTTTTCACGCACTGGTCAAAAGCTATGGTGTAAATAACAAGCAGGATCATGCATCCGGCGGATCTTTCGGTATCGGCAAGAATGCAGTTTTTGCCTTGTCCGATATCCAGACCGTTTTCTATTCGACACTCTACAAGGACGAAGCCGGAGTACAGCGCTTTCTTGCCCAAGGTAAAACAATCCTTATCTCGCACGAGCAGGACGGTGTACCGAAACGCGGCACAGGTTATTGGGGAAATCCGTATGGTTTCATGCCAGTCGAGCAGACCGGACAGGTTCCCTCATGGCTGGTACGCCAGGATATAGGCACGTCGATATTTGCTATCGGCCTTCGCGACGAGCCCGACTGGGCCTACAGGATTGCAGCATCCCTTGTCAGGAATTTTTTCTGCGCCGTACATCGCGGTAGAATGGAATTCGGTATCGACAATGGCGCAATTGTCATTAATGCCTCTACAATCGGGGCACTCTTCGAAGACAAACGCTTGCTGGAAACGGTGCGTGAAACGGGCGAGGAAGAAGATTTTATCTACTCCAAAAACCTTTACGAGTGTCTGGTTTCGGGCGAGGCGACAGAAGAGGTTCTGCAGATCAACGGTTTCGGTGGTCTTCGGGTACGTCTACTTGTCCGCGAAGGCTTGCCCAAAGGTGTATGTTTCATCCGTAATGGCATGGTTATCACAACGAGCCTCGAGGCTTTTGGCCAGAAGTTTCAGAAATTCAAGCTGCACAAGGATTTTATCGCAGTTATCGAACCGGCGGGAGACAAGGAAAGTGCTTTCATCAAAAGCCTCGAGAACCCTGCCCACGACAGACTTTCCGCGCAGGGAATACCCGATCCTGATAAAAGGCATAAAGCTGAAAAAATCATGAAAGAGGTGGCTAGCGAAATCCGCCGCGTCATAAGAAAGGAGGCTCTTCCCGAAATCGACGAGGAGGCTGATCTGGATGAGATGGGTGAGTTCTTCGGGGATGATAGTGTGCTTGAGAAAATAGATCCTCAGGGTGAAGAGGCTCCGCAGACCTACAAGCCGGCGCCGGTACAAAAAAAGATCCCGTCGCCGGTATCGCGAAAACAATCTAAAGATAAAGGCGGCACTGGCGGGGGAGCCGAATTTGAGCCGGCAAATCGGGAGAGCACAAAACCGATGGAACCTATCGGTGAAGGCCAGGAGACGGGAACAGGAGACGGCGGTAAAGGCGGGCGTGTCTATACAGTGCCTGCCGACTTGTCGGATTTCAGGAATTATATTCCGAAGGGTGCGGGAAGGTCCCACAGAAGGATTATTTTCACGCCGAACGTCACGGGCACCGGAAAGCTACATCTGATGGCAGCAGGCCTCTACGATACGGCCCCCCTTAAGATAGAAGGAGCAGACAAGGGTACTGCCACCGGTGGAGGAATTGTTGTCGAGTTTATTGCCGGACAAAAAATGCAGATCGATGCAGTACTCTCTGAGGATTTTGACGGCCCTGTCGAAGCGCTTGCCACCGCGGAGGTGACGCGATGAAAATAGACGAGACAATGCGATATCCACACCCTGTTCTGAGTGAGTTCACAGGGGACTATCCCGAGCGGTCATTTTCGATGGAGTTCGAGCTTACCGAGCAACCTGCCACGGGAAGCTTGCAGTTACGCCATTCCTACGTTGTTTCCGACGGGGGTATAAACACCCTGTTGCAGTCAGGTCAGGCCTCCATCGGCATCATCGTTGTCTGTCTCGAAACGTATTACAACAGCTTGGTGCCGCTTGACCTGCAGGGTAGTCCTGTGGACTTTCCGGCCGGAACTCTGCGCGGGCGTGTCAGTATCCGTCCGGTGATCTGGACAGCGCAGAACGTAACCGCATTCTCGAGTGAGGGCCTGCATCCAGACTTTTCGGATATCTCCTGGGATTTTTCCAAGGGCACCATTCTTGCCATAGGTCTCGAGCAAACCGTAAATATCGGTAAGGAAAAGCTTGCGCCGATGGAGACCGTTTTTTCGTTATCTCCCAAGGAGGGGCTAGCCGAAGGCGATATTCAGGTAAGCCTCGACGGAGAGAAAATTACCATTCTTGTCTCGCCGGCGACATGTAAAAGAATGCATGCCCTGAGAAGGGACAAATCAACAAAAGCGATCTTGCTCAATAGCGTCTTTCTTCCTGTCGTGATGGACGTTCTTGAAAGCCTGCGAGATAACGAGGCCGAATATGCGGAGAAAAGATGGTATAAAATCTTTAGCGCGAAGTGCGATCACCTCGGCATCAAGATTCAGGACAGCGAGCCCCTTCGAGATGCGCTAAAATTGCTGAAATATCCGTTCCACAGGATAGTGGTCGAGGAGGAGTAATCATGACCGAAAGGTTGAAATATGTGTCCGAAGCGGTTTTCGAGAGCTTGTATACCGATATCGAAGCGAATCTTGATCGCTACGCCACCGGAAGCTTTGAGGATCTTGCAAAAAACGTCGGCTGGTCTATCGAGCTCAAGTTGGACGCAGATATCGAGGGGCTTGCCGCGCTTGATGCCGGAAAGTCGGATATCGAGAATGCCTATGTTGTATGGCAATGCCTCGGAGAACTCTCGCCGGCACTTGCGACAGAAAACAGGATATGGACACGCCTGTCCCATATCGAGTGTCTTTCTTATTCACGTACCCGCTGGATCAGGAAGCCCGATGATGTAAATGTCGAGAACATCAAAAAGCACTTTTTTGCAAACAGCCTTACCCGATACAGGGACGATCACGCAATTTCAAGGCTCTGGTGGAGCGCGTACATAGCCAGTCGCGCCTTGCCTGAGGATCCGAAGCTGGGCCTCGAGCAGATTTTCAAAACCGCTGACATCCGGTCGAACATCATTGAACGCCCTTGGATTGGCAGCAGGGTAGCGATTACAGGTGGTATTGTCCGGGCAATGGTTAGTGAGCCGTGGCTGACGGCAAAAGAGCAAAACTTCCGCGATTTTATGAAGAACATAAACAAGTTCGGCGGCGGGAAAATGTTCGAGACGATGAATAACAATGATGTCGATGCTTTTGTCGCGTCCTGTTATGCGGGTCTCAAGTAATCATCTCTACAATTGAGCTGTGAGTGATAATTTTAAATTATCGAAATTAGAGAAGACTCTCAATCTTTCTCCGTTCTGGGTAGGTCTACAGACAAGTTTTTAAAAGTATGCAGCAATGAAGCGTTTATGGCTCTATATGGACATATAATGCACCATAGCCACAATAAGGAAGGGCGATCCAAAAGCGCTTTAGGAATTAACTTTTCTGGCCCCTCTTCTGCCGCTTTTTGCAATGTTGTCCAATCGCCAGTAAGTGGGGGGATATTCTGATAGTTTTCTCCCTGTTCGCTTCTAAAAAGACAAAACATCCAAGGCTTTTCTGGGAAAAAAGAAACAGATCCTATCTTTGAATAGCGCGCCCAATTAGCCTTGCATTGATCTTTCATGTTCCGCTGAACCATATGCAACATAAATTGATAAGCAAAACTAGAAGTGGCAACTTTTTCCTCCAGTTCAAAATCGATTGGAGAAGTAAAAGATTCAAGGCTCTCTGAAAGATTATGCTTTATAACATCCTCGGCGGGATAATAGACTGGGTACAGGGGTTTTTCTAAAAGCTGCGTCATAAGATTATTAGTCAACTCCGCTGATAGTGCAGCTTCCCCTTTAAGAAATAGATACCAAGCATGCGTTAAAAATAAAGGTATGGCGCTCTCACCCCATAAATACAAGCTGTCTTGATTACTCGGCAAGAAAGTTTCCAGCTTGGACTTGAAGGCATCTTCTGGCCATGTATCAGCCCCCTCTGCCCAAATCCAGAAAAAACTACATAGTCCCACCAGCAAAGTATATCGCCAAGGGTATGTAGCAAAGTCAGCCATACCGTTTCCTTCTACAAGAGGACGATCGCGCACTATGACCCCTTCAACTAAAAGCGCTAATTCATTAAAGATCACATCTTCCGCAAGCTTTAAAGTCTCTTCAATAAGGTTCAAATCCTTACCATGTTTTTCACAAGCGGCAATTAGGTAAGTAGAAAGCATCGTCCATGCTATTACTACAGCCCAATGATTTTCTTTTTCTGAAAACGATTTTAAGGCAACGGATGTCAGCAAAGCGCTGCTCGCTATCCTTCTTTTAAAATCCTCTGTAGGAAAAGCTTTCTCTTCTTGAGGAAAGCCAACCCTTAGTAAATCCGTCAGCAAAGTATGAAACTTCTCCATAGGGAATAGTTCATTGCCCTTGCACGTTAATATCTCAAGGAATGTGTGCATATTTGCAAGTTCAGAAGGCCATAAGCTGTCTTCAAGAGACAAAGCCCATTCTAATAGTTGACCACGTGATATTGTTTCTAATTTTCTATTAGGATATGGACGTGAACAGCTTAGCGAAATCGCCAGAATGATCAGCGCTGAGAAAAGCGACCTGTTCGACGTGCTGGCTTATATCGCCTATGCTTTGCCGACTATCACCCGCCTTGAAAGGGTCTCCGCACGTCGTGCAGAAGTCCTTTCGCCGTTCGACCAGAAGCTGCAAGAATTCCTCGATTTTGTTCTTGGCCAATATGTCGAGCGAGGTATCGATGAGTTGGCTGCAGACAAGCTTGCCAGCCTGTTGGAGCTAAAATATCACGCCGTCTCCGACGCCACCGCCACTCTCGGTAAGCAGCCGCAGTCTATCCGCGAGGCGTTTATCGGGTTTCAGCGGAGTCTTTTTGACGCGTCTTTATAATGAATAGGATACAACGAATAAATTCAGAAAGCAGACCATAGGCAAAATAATGTGGCGCGATATTGAGTGGATTCCTCAATTGGAAGAAGATGCAATTGTTTGGATCAGCGTTAAAAAATTTGATGCAGTCTGGAGTCTTGAGAGAGACTTTTATATAACGCAACCTCCCGATCCAGAAGATCAACTAAAGTATCAAAGATTCGGCGCTTGGTTTTCAAAAAATCAGAGCGCTGTCGAGATGCCGCATATCAGCTTTTTCGGTGAGGACTTTAGCTTTTCAAATGGGCGCAACCGCTTTGCCTGGTTGAGAGATCGAGGGCTAAAAGCTTTGCCTGTAACAACGGATCCAGAAGAAGCAACGGAATTGAGAAGGATAGCTGGAACAAGAAGCCGGATATCGCGGATCAAGATCAAAACCTGATTTCCAGCAATTGTGAGTGATAACGTTTAATTGTGGAAAATGAAACGCAATTTGAGCACGGCATGGAAGCTATGTTATATTTTTGTAGCCCTATGTTTAACTACATGAGTTAAAATGCATCCCTTAACGACAATCATTTGCGGTAAACCAAGATTAACAGGCGCCTATGGAGAGGTTCATACGCATCTAGCAGATACTCTGGATAAGCTTTTTGTTCGTGCTAAAAAGTTAATCGATGATGGTGATGAAACTGATTTAGCGCTCTTCGCCCCTACTCTTGGCAGGTCTACCATAGAGGTAGCCTTTACCGCTATTTTGTCTCGTTTCGATCCCTTCAGAATTCTCGCTATTCGCAGATCACAAAAAAATCCTAGCTATTTAGTACAGATGAGGAATCCGATTGCATTTAATTGGGTTGGCGACGTCAAGGGCGAAGAAAAGCCCAAAGAGTGGGGAAGTGAAGGTTTTAGCTTAAAGGATCTTCAACGCTCCCTTCTTGGCAAGCATTATGGAGATCTGTTTCTCGAGGAGGCCTTCACGAATATGCTAGATTCTACACCTCCATTAAAAGGAGGTGTTTGGATGGACGCCCTCAGGAAAATATCTCCCGATGCTTTTGTAACGTATTCAAGAGGGCAGGCTGACCAGTTATATTCTGAACTATCGAAAGGCATACATCACGAGTTTGTTGTCCCGATGGTGGTAAAGTACGACCCCGTGACTGTGAATGATTTGCTTGGTCGAGTATGGGAGTTGGTAGGATCCTTAGGGATAGTTACATGTCATTCACCGCTCGTAAACCCTATACCCGCGAATGAAATTATTGACTTGTATGAAGAAGCTCAGTCGGAGTTTAGTCTATCATGACGGTGCATAATAACGAAGCTAACTTAGTTTTAGCGGCAGAAGATTTTGAAATTAATCAATTTCGTGCTCTTCACAAGTTTTCCTCTAACGACGAGCGGGTCATTTCGAAACTAATGGCGCATGGGCCTGTCTTACTTCAAGGTAGCAGGGGGAGTGGAAAGAGCGCTCTTATGAGGGAAGCTGCGGAAAGGCTGCTAATCTCCACTAACGCTGGAGCGCTCGCTATTTATTTGAGTCTGCGCCATATGCCGCTTTTAAGGAGTGTAGGGGATGAGTATCAGCGAATTTTATGCGGGCTACTGGTCAACAAGGTTAAGCATGTCTTAAAAGACACAGAATTTACGTTTGATGCAAGTCCGAATCTTATAGAGGTTCAAGCTGCGCTAACAGACCTGTCGCAAAGGATTAAAAAAAGGATCGTCTTAATGTTTGATGACGCCGCGCACATAGGGCGCGAGGCATCATTAACCGAGTTTTTTGATATTTTTAGAACTTTAGGAAGCAGCTCTGTTTCTTGCAAGGCTACAATTTACCCAGGCGTCACAAATTTTGGCAATCGGTTCGATGTTTATAATGACGCAACTGTTGTAGATGTAATTAGAGACGAACATCAGCCTGGGTTTTCAAAGCTTTTCATGGATGTTGTGTCTGCAAGATTTCCAGAGATTGTTGAAAAAGGATTTTCATCCGAACTTTCTTTGGAAAAGTTTTCGCATTTTCTTGGAAAAAGTGTTTTAGGCAATATGAGGAGTTTCATATTTGTTTGCAACAATTTGACCAATTCTGCAGAAAGTAGAATTGGTCTTCCGACTCTGACTAAAAGTTATTTAGACATGGCTTCCAACTTTTATTGGCCTTTGATTGATGAGGTGAAACCAAAGTTAGGAAAGTATGTATCCGTTGTTGAGCCTTCAAAAGAAATCACAGAAAAAATTTTTTCTGAGGCCGGAAAACATCAAAACCCAAATGTAATCATTCATAAAGATACTTTGGGCCGTCTTTCTAAAGCTTTTGAGATATTGGAGTATGTTGGATTTGTTTCTAAAAGAGAGGTATCAAAAGCTCTTAAATCTGGAGGGAGGGGAAGCCGCTACTCTCTGAACCTATGCATGTTGCTAGAAAATGTTTCTGGCACACGTATTACTGCAAGCCTTTTCGAAAAGTGGAATCAGCAAGACGAAGAAGCTATCCAAATACATACGAAATCTGAGGTTTTTAACGAAATTAATCTTCCGGATTTTAACGATGGCAGTGATCCTGAAATTCTATCGAATTCATTAGATGTTCTGCGTAAATCCCCAATTTATCCTTACGGTATAAGTGACCGGCTAATTGAGCGGTTACGCAGCGCAAATATTGTAACGGTACGTGATCTCTACGATGCTACAGATCAGCAGCTCGACGATATTGAGTACATAGGGGAGTATCGCGTTAAGCAGTTGAAGGGTATTGTCGCTCAAGCTATTTGGCTGTAGGTGCCCTCTAAGCTAAAAAAACTGGACTTCCTTTGCGAATAGAGCGTGTATGGACGCATGAGGTGTTGGCATGCGCAAACATTCGCAACTTGATAATATAATAATAGTGCTCGACTACCAATGGCGGAATTACGACGACAGTGGGCTGAATGTTGGAGAATAAAGCCACATTGGCGCATTGGGCGGCAAATGCTCGAGAAAAGCCTCGCATTCAAGCAACGCGAAATACGTGGCGAAGGCATGACACCGGAGCAGCGCAAGCGTCTGGATAATTTAGTTGCTCAATACAAGCGAGATCCAAAATCTTTTGATCAAGGGCCTGCTGGTCTAAAGCCCGGTACCAAATTGGTACGTGCCCATCAGGGTAAGAAGCACATTGTACTGGTTAAAGTAGATGGATTCGAATACAGGAAGCAACATTACAGCAGCTTGTCCGAGATCGCTCTTGTTATTACAGGTACGCGCTGGAACGGATGGCTCTTCTTCGGCGTAAAGCGACGATCGAGGAGCCATCTATGAACCCAGCGGTTAAGAATTGTGCTGTTTATACACGCAAATCGACCGAAGAGGGCCTAGATCAGAACTTTAACTCATTGGATGCTCAGCGCGAAGCATGCCTTGCCTATATTACCAGCCAGAAGGCGGAAGGCTGGATACCAGTCCAAGCCAATTATGATGACGGTGGTTATTCAGGTGGGAATATTGAACGGCCGGGACTAAAGAAACTTATTGAAGATATTAAGGCTGGGAAAGTCGATATTATCGTCGTTTACAAGATCGACCGTTTAACACGCGCTTTAATGGATTTTGCCAAGCTTGTGGAGCTTTTTGATAAGCATCAGGTGACTTTTGTTAGTGTCACGCAATCTTTCAACACAACAACTTCTATGGGGCGGCTGACGCTGAACGTCTTGCTTTCATTTGCGCAATTTGAGCGTGAAGTTACCGGGGAGCGCATTCGCGATAAGATTACGGCCAGTAAGAAAAAAGGGATTTGGATGGGCGGTCCAATCCCGCTCGGCTACGATCTGAAAGATCGCAATTTACTTGTTAATGAGAAAGAGGCGAGCCTCGTAAGGAAGATATACGAAACATACTTGAAGGTTCGGAGTGTTATAAAGCTTATTGAAATATTGAACCACGATGGGGATAAAACAAAGGCGGGTAACAATTTTACGCGCGGGATGCTTTACACGCTTTTGGCAAGCCCCCTTTATATTGGCAAGTTAAAGCATAAGAGCCAAATATATGAAGGTGGACAGAGGCCAATTGTACCTTTGGATACTTGGTCAGCCGCGCAAGAGCTATTGGCTAAGAACGCAGTTGAACCTCGGGGCAAGAAAAAGCCTCAACAGGCGTATCTTTTGCGGGGATTAATATTTGACGCTCAAGGTACAATTTATAGTCCTGTTTTTACCAATAAGAACGGCCAGCGTTATAGGTACTACGTCAGCCGCGATAAAATCCAAAACAGAGCTCATCTAGAGTCTATTCCTCTGCGTATGCCGGCACAGGAGATGGAAGCCCTTGTCGAAAAGGGTTTGCGCGTATGGCTCTCGGACCATGGCAACCTTTGCAGAATAGTAGGTAAAAGTATTGAGGGCGATTTTGAGGTCATAGAAAGCATATCTAACAGAATTGCAGCTCTATCCTTAGAACACCTGTTTAGAGGCATATCCAAAATTACAGTTGGTTCGGATACACTTAGTATTGAGGTTAGCGTTTCTGGTCTAGGGGCAGTTTTGCATGAGATTTATGGACTCAACCTTGTAGCGTTGGTGAGAGGTACAGAGAGTATTTGTCTTGAGGTTCCCTTCAGGGTCGGCAAGTCCTGGCATGGCGCAGTAGTCATACGGCCCCCTGAAACTGGGACACCGGAGGATATGTTTGACCTACCCTCCCACGAGTTGCGTGATTTGATCCGGGGGTTCATCTGGCGAGATGAACACTTTAATGGAATGACTATCCGTGAAATCGCCAAGCGCGATAAAAGATCGGACGCCTTTGTCGGTAAAATGATCCGTAAAACCTTCGAAGTCGCTTAACTCTCTCCTGCTGTAAATTCTAACCCTCGCAAAAGGCGCCAAACGAGTTTTTGCGGTTTGGAGAGAAAAGGCCGTTTCCGTCCTTGAATCGAGAGTCTCTGCGCTTTGGCGTGTCAGTCCTGTCGCGAAGTATGCGCCAACAGCGCGCATTTCTGCGCGACCGGCGTGGATAGTCTCTGGATAGTGGAATGAATGGTGGACCCGATCGGGATCGAACCGACGACCTCCTGCATGCCATGCAGGCGCTCTCCCAGCTGAGCTACGGGCCCTCATGCGCGGCTGCGCTTTGAAGTGTCGGTATATAACCAGAAACGCGCGGTGGTTTCAATAACTATATTGAAGGCGTGCGTGCGGCGGTCGGTGCGATTAATTATCTGATTTATCTTGGTTTTATAGGGGGTGTGGCAACCTTTGGCGCGGCAGGCGCGGGCAGGCGCACCGCCTCGAGGGCGGCGGCGAGTTCGGATTCGTCCGCGCATTTGACGAACTGGCGGCTGCCATGCACGGGGCCGCTTTTGGTTCTGCCCTTGTCGTCGAGCGCGGGGCTCCAGCCGAAGTTTTCAAGACCAAGTGTTTCGTGGAAAGTGCCGATGAAGTAAACGCCGTGATGCGCCGCATACATGACGGCGACATCGTGTCCGGCGATATAGGCACCCTGCATGCAGCCATCCTGCGTGCCGAAGGCATAACCGCGGTGCGTATCAAAGCTTGCGCACATGGCGCCGAGCGTTTTTTCAGCTGCAGCTTTGCGTGCCGCCGGATTTTTTTGCAGTGTATCGAAATCCTGCAGCTGTCGGCGGAAGGTGGCGGCATCGACATCGTCGCCGTCAAGGCACAGGCTGCACGCGGCCAGCCACCAGCAGGCGGCGCTATTTGCGTCTTTGACATGCCATATGCCGTTTTCATGCAGGGTGCTGGCGCGTACCTCGCTCACGGCCTTCGGCGTATAGGCGGCATGCAATGTGGCGGCCAGTTTCTCCGCATGTGCAGGGATGAGACCAAGGGCGCAGGCGATACCTGCATCAAATCCGCTGGCGGTGGTGCCCTCCGCCGGAATACGGGCGCTTAGTGATGTTTCGCGGTCAATGTGCAGCGGCCAGCGGCCCAGCGCCGCGACGGCGTCCGTGCGCGCAAGCACGCTGTCACGCCACGCAGAGGGAGATTCCAGAGAAACAGAATAAGCAGGTTTAACCATGCCCCGATATTAGCGCGCCGCGTGCGCGGGCGGCAAGACGGGCGTGCGCGAAATTGCAAAACGCGACGGCGCTGCTTGCGGCAACGGCGGCGGCGCGGCCGGTGCCTTGCGCTGCCATGCAACCCCGAGAGCCTTGGCGACAGGCTTGCTAAGGTTGCCGGCGTGGTCGAAATGCTCCCCGAATACCGGCTTGCCTTCGACATTGTATACCGGACTATAAAATCCTTTTTTACCGCTGTTGAGGTCGCGCACAATCGCGCGCGCCGCATCGTCAAGGCCGAAGCTCTTGGTTTTGGGTTTGCACCAGCCCACGCGGTGCTTTTTCAAATCCGCAATAACCGCATCGCGGCGCACGGCGCTCAGGCCCGGCAGCGGGTCGTTTTTCGAGGGCGCGACAAAAGACAGTTTGCTGAGAATAGCGCGCGTATCGTGGCGCAGCTTGTTGAATTTTTCCTCGAAGGCCTTGTAGTCGCTGCGCAGCATCGGGGGCGCATCGGGGCGGGCGATACCATCGGCAGGGACGCTCACATAGGCGCCGCCTTCATAAAGTTCGTGGGTGATATTGGGATTGAGGGCCATGTTTTTCGATTCGCCGGAAAAGTTGTGATCTCTTTGCAGGCCCATTATCCCATGGCGGGCGTTAACAAGGGCTGAACTGCCCGCGGGTTTTCCGGCTGCATACGTCCTGTGCGGCGCAGCAAAAAACCCCGCCTTTGCGGGGCGGGGTTTTTTTGTCCGGAAATGCCGGCCTTATTCGCGGGCGTTGCCCATAAACGAGAGCATATACTGGAACAGCATCACAAAGTTGAGGTAGAGGTTCAGCGCGCCCTCAACCGCCAGTTTGGCGTTGGCGCCCGCCATGCTGCTGCCATAGGCATAGGTTTCTTTCAGGCGCTGCGTATCCCATGCGGTCAGACCCGTAAAGACGATCACGCCAATCGCCGACGTGACGAAATACAGCATGCTGGATTTCAGGAAGATGTTCACGACGCTGGCAATCAGCAGGCCGATGACGCCCATGATCATGAAGCTGCCCATACGGCTCAGGTCACGCTTGGTGGTGTAGCCATAGAGGCTGGTCGCCGCAAACATGCCTGCGGTGATAAAGAACACGCGCGCAATGCTTTCTGCCGTGTAGGCCAGAAAAATCGAGGCCATCGAAAGCCCCATCAGGCCGGCGTATACAAAAAACAGCGTTTGCAGCTGGCCGGCAGGCATGCGGTGCATGCGGCCCGGCGTGAAGCCGAACATCAGGAAAGCGAGGGGGGCAAAGGCCAATACCCATTTCAGCGGCGTGCCGTAAACGAGTTTCAAGAGCTCTTCGTTCGCGAACATCATTTGCGCGAAGCCGAAGGAGACCAGGCCTGTGATGGCAAGGCCGATACCCATCATGTTGTAAACGCCGCGCAGAAAGCCCTGAAGGCCCGCGTCAACGTCGGTACCGTGCGCGGCGACTGTGGCCTGAGGACGGTAGGGATCGTAGGACATTGTGTTTTCCTCTCTAATGAATTCTGATCGTCATGCAGCGCGTATTTCAGCAATACCGCCTGCAGCTTATACGCTCTATTATACCGCAAAGATCACCCCTTGCGGCGATTTGTATTAAATATATGAATTATTTCATTATTTTCAAGGGTTGCGTAAATAAGGCGCGGGTTTTTGGCCCATCGCCCGCCACGTACCCGACATTCCCGCCAGAACGGTGATGGCAAGGCAGAGGCCGGTTACCCATAATACGGGCGCAAGGCTGAAGCTGAAAGGCATATTCAGAATGAAGTTCATCGCCGCCCAGCCGCCCAAGGTGCCGAGTCCGGCGGCAATCAGAACGGTGATAATACCCAGCGTCGCGTATTCCAGCAAAAACGTGCGCATGATGCGGCCGCGCGTCGCGCCCAGCACCTTCAGCACCACGGCGTCATACACATGGCGCCGGCGCGCCGCGGCAATCCCCCCTGACAAGACCAGCGTGCCCGCCACCAGCGTCAGCGCCGCGCTGACGCGCACCGCGTCGGCAATCGCGCGTAAAACGCCTTGCGCCAGTTCAAGGGCATCGCGGATACGTACACTGGTCACGTTCGGTAGTTCGCGGGCAAGCCGCGATTGCAATCCCGTTTCCGCATCGCTGTCGACAATGACGGTGGCAATGAAGGGGGCGGGGATATCATCGACCGCGCCGGGCGCGAAGGTCATGGCAAAGTTCATGGCGAAGCTGGCCCATGAAATCTCGCGCACGTTCATCACCGTGGCCTCGGTTTCAACGCCCAGAATTTCGATGACCATCTTGTCGCCAACGCCAATCCCGAATGCGCGCGCGACGTTGGAGGCAATCGACAGCGCGGGCGGGCCTTTATAATCCTTCGGCCACCATGCACCTTCGGTGATGCGGCTGTGCGGCGGCAGGTCTGAAAGATAGGTAAATCCACGGTCGCTATGTGTGACCCACTCTTCGTTTTTATCTTTTAGCGCCTCCAGTGCCGGTACGCCGTTCACGCTGACCACGCGCCCGCGCAACGATGGATTGATAATCAGATTTTTTGCGCCCTTGGTCTCTGCCAGAATTTGGGTAAAAGCATCTTTTTGGTCGGCCTGAATATCCAGCAGGAAAAACGACGGCAAATCTGCGGCCAGATCATCGCCCAGCAGGCGTGAAAAATTATGCTCTACCTGCGCAATCGCCACCAGCACCGTCAGGCCAAGACCCAGCGACAGCGCAATGCTGCTGGTCGCGTTGCCGGGGCGCGTCAGATTGGCAATCGCCATGCGTGCCTCGGGGTTTTTGCGCGGGCGCAGCTGGCGCAGTACGTTCTGGATAAAAACAGACGCCAGCTGGAACACGGCAAACGTCACAAAGGCGCTGAATACGAAATAAAGCGCAAAACGCGGAATAGGCGCGGTCTGTATGACCAGCACTCCCAAAAGCGCCGCCAGAGCGCCAATCCAGATCAGAACCGGCAAGGCGGGGCTTTTATGTGACGGCGCCACCAGATCGCGGAACAGGTCGGTCGGGCGCGTGCGTACGGCGCGGCCCAGCGGCCACAGGCTGAAACACAGTGTAATCAGAAATCCGAAAGCCGCCGACTGCGCCCATATCAGGGGGTATATGCCCGTCTGGTCGCTGAGGCTGAATTTCTGGGTCAACAGCGCGCCTGTAAAAACCGCTGCCGTGCTGCCGATGAGAACCCCTGCGGCAATGCCGATAAACGACAAAAACAGGATTTGCAAAAGATAGGTGCGGAACACAAACCCCTGCGGCGCGCCAAGGCATTTGAGCGTCGCGATTTCCGCGAGCCGCGTATCGAGAAAGCTTTTGACCGCATTCGAAATGCCAACGCCGCCGACCAGCAGCGTCGTCAGGCCGATCAGCATCAAAAAAAGGGTCAGGCGGTTGATGTACCGCTCGATGCTGGGCGATGCGTTCAGGAATGTGCGGATACGAAAGGCATCTTCGCCAAAGGTGGTGATGATTTTTTGTTTGACGGCTTCCAGCTGCGCTTCGCTGTCAAGGCCGGGGATGGCGATGCGCGTGCGGTATTCCAGCAGGTTGCCCGCGCCCGTCAGTCCTGTCGCGCGAAACGCCTCCATCGACGTGAGCAGGCGTGGGGCGAGGGCAAAGCCCGTCGCATTCACGCTATCAGGTTCGCGGCCAATCACCGCGCGGATGACGAAGGGCGTTTCGCCCAGATGCAGCACATCGCCGATCTGTGCATCCAGCCGTGCCAGAATGTCTTTTTCAACAGCGGCGCCGTAAAAACCTTTATCATCCTTGGCGAACAGAGCGGTCTGCGCGGTATTGACGGGATTGCCTGCGCCGTCCACAAATGTCGCGGCGCCGTAAAGTGGCCATGCCGCATCGACGGCTTTAATCTCGACAATTCCCGCCATGTCGGTTTTTTCGTGGCGGGCCATGGCGCGGGTTTCGGTGATGATGCTGGTGCGCGCGCCCATATCGGTTTCAAGAAAACGGATAACCTCCGGCGCGGGCGGGGCGTGCGGCGTGCGTATGGCCAGATCGCCGCCCAGAATATACCGCCCGTCATGGCGCAAACTGTCGCTCATGCCCTGTGATACCGAGGCCACGGCGGAAATCATCGCCACGCCCAAAATCAGGCAGGCGATAAAAATGTAAAATCCGCGCACGCCGCTGCGCAGCTCGCGCCGCGCGTAAACAAGACTGAGCCACAAACCGCGCATCAGGCAGCTACCCCTTCGCTTTGTTCGATGTGTCCGTCGCGGATGGCAATTTTAATGTCGCAGCGTTTGGCAAGCTCGGGGTCGTGCGTGACCAGCACCAGCGTCGTGCCGTGGCGGCATGTCAGATCGAACATCAGGTCGATAACCATTTGCCCCGTGTCGTGGTCAAGGTTGCCCGTCGGCTCGTCGGCCAGAATAAGCCGTGGCGCGGTGACAAAAGCGCGTGCGATGGCAACGCGCTGCTGCTCCCCGCCGGACAGCTGCCCGGGGTAATGCGTCAGCCGGTGGCCGAGCCCGACCGCCTCAAGCGCCGCCTGCGCCTTGGCAAAGGCATCCGGCGCGCCCGCAAATTCCAGCGGCACAGCCACGTTTTCAAGCGCGGTCATCGAGGGGATGAGGTGGAAACTTTGAAAGATAATGCCTATATTATCTCTGCGGAAAGCGGCCAGCGCGTCTTCGTCAAGGCCTGTCAGTTCGCGATCCGCGATATGGATGCGGCCGCCTGTCGGCTTTTCCAGCCCGCCCAGCACCATCAAAAGGCTGGTTTTACCGCTGCCCGACGGCCCGACGATACTGACGGTTTTGGCGGCGGGCAGGGCAAGGCTGATATCGCGCAGAATATGGACGTCGCCCGCGCCGCTGGGCATATGTAAATCAACGCGTTCCAGACGAAGCAGGGGCGCAGAAACCGCGCCGGAGGTTGTTGTCATGTGGTTCTCCCTTTTATCCGCGCCCAGTGCAGCGGCATCCGGCAGGATGCAGGCGGTTTTGCGGCCTTCATTAGATAATTCAAGGGGCTATATAGTCAAGCAGGCCGTGGCGCTCACGGTGGTGTTGCTGGGCTTGATGCTCGTGCCGCTGGCTGCTTTCGCGCAAACGGGGGCGGCGTCTCCGCCAGGCACGGCGGCGGGCGGCAAAACCATTCTGGCTTTTGGCGACAGTTTGACGGCGGGATACGGGCTTAAAGACAAAAACCTCGCCCTGCCCGCGCAGCTGCAGGGCTTGCTGGCCGCGCAGGGGCTGCCCGTGACCGTCATCAATGCCGGCGTGTCGGGCGATACGACGGCGGGCGGCTTGCGCCGTCTTGAATGGACGCTCAAGCGCTATAACCCCGATTATGTGATTTTGGCGCTTGGGGGCAATGACATGCTGCGCGCCGTCGATCCGCGCACCAGCCTTCAGAATTTGCAGGCGATGCTGGAGATCCTCAAGACCTATAAAAAACCCGTGCTGTTGGCAGGTATGAAGGCGCCGCAAAGTATGGGGCCTGCCTTTGCCAAGGGGTATGACCTGATGTACAGCGGCCTCGCGCGGGAATATGGCACTGTATATTATCCCTTCCTGCTTGAAGGTGTTGCGGCGAACGCGTCGCTCAACCTGCCCGATGGCGTGCATCCCAATGCCGACGGGGTTGCGGTGATGGCGCGCGGTATCTATCCTTATGTCATCGAACTTTTGAAAAAATAAAAACAAACCGCCACAGCGGCAAGAAAGACCCTCATGAAATACAGTACGCTCGGCATGACCGATATCAAGGTCAGCCTGATTTGCCTTGGCACCATGACCTTTGGCGAGCAAAACAGCGAAGCCGAAGCTTTCGCGCAGATGGATGCGGCCACGGCGGCAGGCATCAATTTTTTTGACACAGCTGAACTTTATGCCGTACCGCCGCGCGCAGAAACTTATGGCGCGACCGAAGAAATCATCGGCAACTGGTTTCAGAAAACCGGCAAGCGCAAGGATATCGTGCTCGCGACCAAGGTTGTGGGCGCCGCGGGGCATTTGCCGTGGATACGCGGCGGGCAGGCACGCCTCAGCCGCGCGCATATCGACGAAGCGCTGGCGGGCAGCCTCAAACGCCTTAAAACCGATTACATCGATCTTTATCAAATCCACTGGCCGCAGCGTCCCGTGAATACCTTCGGCAAGCTCGGCTATGACCAGTACAGCGTGTCGGGGCGTGAGGCCGAGGTGATACTGGAAACCCTCGAAACGCTGTCGGATGCCGTGAAGGCGGGCAAGATACGCCATATTGGTGTTTCCAACGAAACGCCGTGGGGCGTGATGAAATATCTTGAACTGGCGTCGCGCCACAACCTGCCGCGCATCCAGTCCATCCAGAACCCCTATAGTTTTCTCAACCGCAGTTTCGAGGTCGGCCTTGCCGAAATGGCGATGCAGGAAAAAACCGGGCTTCTGGCTTATGCGCCGCTGGCAGCGGGGACGCTTACGGGGAAATATCTGGACGGACAGATGCCCGCCGGTTCCCGCCGCGCCATCGACAGCCGCGCATCGCGCTATGACCGCAAGGGCGTGGATGACATTGTGCGTGGTTATATTGATATTGCCGCGCGCTTTGGCCTGGATGTTACCGTCATGTCGCATGCCTTTGTGAATACGCGTCCGTTTTTGACGGCGAATATCATTGGCGCGACGCGTGTGGAGCATATCCAAACCGCGCTGGCGGCGCTGGATGTGACCCTGCCGCCGGAACTTCTGGCCGAGGTCGAGGCGCTGCATGCCCGCCACCCCATTCCCTGCCCGTAAAGGATATTTCCATGCCCCGTCTTTTTATCGGCCTTGATATCCCGCCCGATGTTTCCGCGCAAATCCATCTGCTGTCGGGCGGTATCCCCGGCGCGCGCTGGACGAAAGAGGATAATTATCACGTCACCCTGACCTTTATCGGCGAGGTGAGCGAAGCGCAAATCGATGATGTGGACGAGGCCTTGGCCGGTATCGATTGTCCTGCCTTTGATTTGGAAATCGCGGGCACGGGCAGCTTTGCGCAGGGGGATGATCCGAAAGTTCTCTGGCTGGGCGTGACGGAAAACCCGACCCTGCGGCTTTTGAAACAGCGCATCGACAGCGCGCTGGATCGCTATGATATTCCGTTTGAACGCCGCAGCCGTTTTACGCCGCATGTCACCATGGCGCGTTTTCGCCAGATGCCGGACGAACAGAAAATTGCCGAATTCATGCAGGCGCATAACCTCAAACACTTTGCGCCGATTGCGGTCGAGGATTTCGTTCTCTATGAAAGCTACAGCGGCAGCGAAGGCCCCGTGTACCAGCCCATGGAATATTATCCGCTGGGATGAAAAAATGACGTTCCAGAAGATTGTCGATATAGTCGGGTGGCTGCTGTGCGTGTTTGCAGCGGGCCTTGTTATTTATATTCTCGGCACATCTGACCAAAGTTTTTCAAGAGACGACGAGAACATGAAGGCGTTCAAAATGCCGCTGGTGGCGTTAAGCGATGCCCAGCCGCGTTTTGCGTCGGCGCAAGAACTGTTTGGCGCCAGTCCGCTCGAAGGGGAGAGGATATGCATTTCCATCCGCGACGGTTACGGCGAGAGTGGGGCGGAGGGGCAGCGAAACGAGCTTGCCCGTCTTTTTCCGGATAGAGTGGCCGCCGTGCGTAAGTTGAATTTATCGGACGGTTTTCCCAAGGTGATTATTGCAGCAGCTCTGCCGGGCGGTCGTCTTTTTGTGGCAACGGGTGATGCGAAGATTGCGCATGCGCCGTCCGTTGATATAGGGCTGGAGTTTGTTGCCGTAGATGAAGAGGGAAAATTTTCACGCGCTACAAAGCACCGCGGTTATCGTTGCGTGCCGTTTGAAGATGCGGTTTTTGTTTTCTCTCGTCATCAAATAAACAAGCAGGCTTATGTCATGCTCGCGGACAAGCGGAGCCCGTCTTTGTGGCCGTATGGCGGGGTCATGGCGCAGGATATTGCGTCAGGCAAGGTTACCCGATAGCGCTGCACATTTCCTTGATGACGTCTTCGAGCGTCTTGCCCTCCGCCCGCGCGGCGAAATGCAGGGCCATGCGGTGACGCAGAACGGCAGGGGCGATGTCGATCACATCGTCCAGCGACGGCGTATAGCGGCCATCCAAAAGCGCATAGGCGCGTGCCGCCAGCATGAACGACTGTGCCGCGCGCGGGCCGGGGCCCCAGCTGACGAATCTTTTGACGGTGTCGATTTTGGTCTGTTCGGGGCGGCCCGACTGCACCAGCTGCAAAATACCGTCGACGACTTTCTGGCCGATAGGCAGCTGGCGGATGGTACGCTGCGCCGTCATGATTTCATCGGCGCTGAATACGGCGCTGGCCTTGTCTTCGCTGACGCCGGTGGTGGCCAGCAGCATGCGGCGTTCATCTGCCGCATCGGGATAGCCGATATTGATTTGCAGCATGAAACGGTCCAGCTGCGCTTCGGGCAGGGGGTAGGTGCCTTCCTGTTCCAGCGGGTTTTGCGTCGCCATGACATGGAACGGACGCGGCAGGTCATAGGTCGTGCCGCCGACGGATACCTGATATTCCTGCATCGCCTGCAACAGCGCGGACTGCGTACGGGGGCTGGCGCGGTTAATCTCGTCCGCCATCAAAAGCTGGCAGAAAATCGGCCCTTTGAGGAAGGTAAAACCGCGCGTACCCGCCGCATCCGTGCCGAGAATTTCGGAGCCGAGAATATCCGCCGGCATCAGGTCAGGCGTACATTGCACGCGGCGGCTATCGAGGCCGAGAACGGTGCCGAGCGTGTCGACCAGCTTGGTCTTGCCAAGGCCGGGCAGGCCCATCAGCAAAAAGTGGCCGCCCGAGAGAATCGAGGTCAGGCAAAGGTCGACCACGCGGTTCTGGCCGAAAATCACGGTGCGAATGGATTCGCGCGCGCCCGACAGCTTGCTTTTCAGTTTGACGGCCTGCTGTTCAAGGTCGGCGGTGATTTCGGTGCGCATCGGCTCGACGGACATGGTTCTTCCTTTATGTCTTGGTTAACCTACGTCTATTATAGTAGTCGATAATGAATAAAGCAGAAAGAAATGTCTGAATTCCGCCCAAATCCCGCCCTGCCCGAAGAGGATTTCGGTATCAAAATCCTGCGCGACGGCACATGGCTGCATCAGGGGCGGCCGATGGTGCGCCACAATCTGGTAAAACTTTTCGCAACCGTCCTGAAGCGGGATGAAAACGGCGCTTTCTGGCTGCAAACACCCGCCGAACAGGGGCGCATCGAGGTTGAGGATGCCCCCTTTATCGCGATCGAGATGCAGCGCCAGACTTCTGAAAACGGCGAAAATCTGCTATTCAGGACAAATGTGGATGACTGGGTGACGCTGGATGTCGACCACCCGCTGGTAATGCGTGCGGATGTGGCGGGGGCGCTCTGTCCTTATATCCATATCCGCGGGGCGCAAGGCTGCGGGCTGGAGGCAAAACTGTCGCGCGCGGTTTACTACGAACTGGTGGCGCTGGCCGTGTGCCATCCGGAGGATGCCAATCTTTACGGCGTTTACAGTGCGGGGCGGTTTTTTGCCCTCGGCCATGCGGAGACGCTGGCGGCGGCGGATGAAACGGATTAAACAAGAATAAAGAATAAAAAAAACGGACATGAAACAACTCGCCCACATCACGCAAAGACTTTCCGCCTATCGCTGCCGCAGCGGCAACGATTGCGCGGGCGATCATTTGCTGACGCCGGAATGGCAAACCCCGCCGCCGCCCTACCGCGATGCGGCGGTGCTGATTGCGCTGCTTCCGCGCGGTGATGATTTGTCGGTTGTGTTTACGCAGCGTACATCGCATCTGACGGCGCATGCGGGGCAGGTCAGTTTCCCGGGCGGCGGGGTGGAACCGCAGGATTTCGATGCCGCCGCCACGGCCCTGCGCGAAGCCGAAGAAGAAATCGGCCTGCCGCAAAGCGCGGTGCAGGTGCTCGGCCAGCTGGATGATTACATCACGGGCACGGGGTTTCTGGTGCGTCCCGTTGTCGGCTTTGTGCCGGAAATTCCGGTGTGGAAGCCGGATGATTTCGAGGTCGCCGAGATATTCGACGTGCCGCTGTCGTACCTGTCCACGCCCGGCCGTATTTTCAAAAGCAGCCGCGAATTTCGCGGCATCATGCGGTCCTTTTATGCTTGCGACTGGGATAAATTTCACATCTGGGGCGCGACAGCGGGGATGCTGAAAAATTTCATCGATGTGATCGGCGACGAGGGGGCGGCGTGACCGTTCTTCTGGGTAAAATCAGCAAACAGGCATGGATGGTCGCGCCTGAAACGCACAGGGTCATGGAATCCCTGCTGCGCGATGGCGGCGATGCGCGTTTTGTCGGCGGCTGTGTGCGCGATGCGCTGGTCAACCGCAAGGTGATCGATATCGATATCGCCACGCCGCTGAAGCCCGAAGAAGTCATAGCGCGTCTGCAAACTGACAAAATTGCCGTGGTGCCGACGGGCCTGAAACACGGTACGGTTACCGCCATTGCCGATGGCAGGCCGTTTGAAATTACGACTCTGCGCCGCGATGTCGCGACTTATGGCCGTCATGCGGATGTCGCCTTTACAGACGATTGGCGTGCCGATGCCGCGCGGCGCGATTTTACCTTCAACGCGCTTTACGCGACGCTGGCGGGGGATGTGCATGATTTCTTCGGCGGTATCGAAGATCTGCGCATCGGGCGCGTCGCCTTTATTGGCGATGCGGAAGAGCGCATCCGCGAAGACGTTTTGCGCATTTTGCGCTTTTTCCGTTTTTACGCGCATCTGGGGCGGGGCGATGCCGATGCGGCGGCGCTGGCGGCATGCGAAAAACTGTCCGACCAGATTCCGCGTCTCTCGGCGGAACGTATCCGCACCGAGGTTCTGAAGCTGCTCGAAGCGCCGCGCTGTGCAGAGGTCTGGCAGTTGATGATGGAACACCGCATCGTCACCCGCTTTCTGCCCGAGGCGACGAATGCGGCGCGGCTCGGGCGGCTGGTCGCGCTCGAAGACAAATATCAAAGTCACGGCTTTATCATGCGCCGTCTGGCGGCGGTGCTGGATGTCACGGTGCAGGGCTTGATTGATATCAGCGAAGATTTGCGCCTGTCGCGCGACCAGACGCAGCAGCTGCTTGCACTGTTTGAACCGTCTTTTGATGTCAATCTGCGTATGGATGAAAAAACCACCCGCCGCGCGGTCTATCGTCTGGGCAATGATGTCGTGCGCAGTTTGCTGCTGCTACTGGCCGCCGGTAAAGGCGACGAGGGCAACCTGCGCGAAATTTATGGTTGGGCGACTGCGTTTCGCGTGCCGCGCTTTCCGGTGGTCGGCAACGACGTGCTGGCACTGGGCGTGCCCGCGGGACCCGAAGTCGGGCGGTTGCTGGCGGATGTCGAAGATTGGTGGGCGGCGCAGGATTTCGTCCCCGGCCGCACGGCTTGTCTGGACAGGCTAAAAGTCATCAGCGGGCGCAAAATATAAACAGCTGCGGACAGCGCCGCAGCTCAGGGCCATTTTACTTCGGGCGGCATCGACATCAAAATCGCTTCGGTATTGCCGCCGGTTTTCAGGCCGAACTGCGTGCCGCGGTCGTGGAGCAGGTTGAATTCCACATAGCGTCCGCGCTTGATAAGCTGGTGTTCGCGCATCTCCGGCGTCCATGGGCGGTTCATGTGGCGCGCGACGATTTGGGGGTAGATGTTAAGAAACGCTTCCCCTACGTCGCGGGTAAAGCTGAAATCGGCGTGTTTGTCGCCGCTATCCAGATAATCATAGAAAATGCCGCCGATACCGCGCGGTTCATTGCGGTGCGGCAGAAAAAAATATTCATCGCACCACTGCTTGAACTTGGGGTAATAGGCGGGGTCATGTTTGTCGCAGGCGGTTTTGAACGCGCTGTGAAAATCGGCGGTGTCTGCGTCATCGGGGTACATCGGCGTCATATCGGCGCCGCCGCCGAACCAGCTTTTGGATGTTTCGATGCGCCGCGTGTTCATGTGCACGGCGGGCACCAGTGGCGAACGCATATGCGCAACAAGACTGACGCCGCAGGCCATGAAGGCGCCGCCGCTTTCCGTCGCGCCCGGAATTTGCGCGCGGAAACTGTCAGAAAATTTTCCATGAACGGATGAAATATTGACGCCGACTTTTTCAAACACGCGCCCGCGCATGATGGAGATTTCACCGCCGCCGCCGCTGCTGCCGTCTTCGTTTTTACGCTCCCACGACTTGCGCTCGAACTTTCCGGCGGGCAGGTCGCTGTGGGTGCCTTGCAGCTGCGTCTCCAGCATTTCGAAAGCCGCGCAAATACGGTCGCGCAGCGCCGTGAACCATTGCATGGCTTCGGCATGGGTGACGGTATGCGGTTGTGGCGCGGCCTCGGGCATCGGATTCTCCTGTTTTCACGCATTAAATAGGGGGCGGCGTGAAAAATCAAGCGCGGCGGCGCGGCAGATGGTGCCTATGCGCCCTTTGCGGGGCAGCCGCCAGTCTGGCGCAGCGCCTCCGTCAAGGCCATCGCGCCGCTGATGGCAACATTGAGCGAGCGCATGCCTGCCGCCATGGGAATGGTGATGCGCGCATCGCAGGCGTGGTGAACATCGTCCGGCACGCCCGCACTTTCGCGACCGAGCATCAGGATATCATCGGCGCGGAAGGAAAAATCCAGAAAGGATTCGCTGCTCTTGGTTGTCAGCAGAACAATGCGGTGCCCTGTATGCGCACGGCGGAAGGTGTCAAAATCCGTATGCCGCGTCAGGTCAAGGCTATCCAGATAATCCATGCCCGCGCGTTTGAGATTTTTATCGGATAGAATAAACCCGCAAGGCTCGATAACATCCATCGCGCAGCCCATGCACACGCAAAGACGCATCAGGGTGCCGGTATTTTGCGGGATATCGGGTTGGTAAAGGGCAAGGCGCATTTTTATTCGTCCTGCGTCGCGCGGCTGCGCCGGACTTCGTCTTCGTCAATCCACGCATGGCCGAGCGCGCCGGGGTGTACCAGGAAATCGTAGTTATCACCGCGCTCCCCCGCATCAAACAGCTGTGGGCCTGCACTCATCGTGAATGTCTCGCCCCCTTCGGCGTGCCATGATGGAAAAGACAGTTTATAGCGCAGCTTTGCCGATGAGGCGCAGACGTAGTCGCCGTCGCGCAACTCGGCCATACGCGCCTCGCGCACGACGGGGAGGCATTCCGATGGGCTCAAATTATAGGTGCGGGTGGTCGAGCTTTTGCGGCGGCGTTTGCTGCAATGAACCGAACATGATTTTTGCAGCAGCGGTTTGTTCTGCATGACGGGCGGTGCTTGCGGCAGGCGGCGGTTCGCTTCCTGTGTCAGCAGCGGTACCGACAGCACAAGTCCTGCAAGTCCGATCAGAATAAAGTCGCCCAGCGCCATAACCAGCCACATGCTGCGTTTAAGCGCCGCCAGCAGCGCCAGAATCCATAGCCCCGCCGCGAGAGGTACTAGCGCCAGCGATGCCGTCATGAAACGGCTGATATCCAGCATGCCGACATCACCGCCCGCATAAGCGAAGGCACCCGCGATGCCCCCCGCCAGCAATGTCGCATGCAGCACCATGAAAAACGCTGCGCGCTGCGCATAGCTGATGAAGGGGCCCTGATCCAGTGACATTTCCGCACACTTGGCGGCAATGTCGCTGATTTCCCAAAGGTGGGTCAGGATTTTTTGACGGTTCTCCTCTATCCATTGCGGCGTTACGCTGTCAACTTCCAGCCACAGGCGATGGCCGAAGGCGCGCAGGCGTACTTTTTGCGATTGCGCCATCAATGTGTCGACGGCCGTGCGCACGCGCGGCGATTGCATCAGGTCCTGAAAAAGCGCGGGATCGTCGCTGACAAACAGCAGTGCATCGGTTTTTGCATCGCCGGTCTGGTATTCTTCGGCCACGCCGAGGCCCTTTAGCAGGCGCGACAGAACGGTTTCCGGCGCGACCCTGAAAAAGAGCCGCGTATCTGTCGGCAGGCCGACGCGCACATTCAGAAGAGGCGATTTTTTGCTGACAGGCTGCTGCGCGTGATAATAGGTGCGGCCTTTGTCATCAACCTGCAGCGACATGCCCCCGCCGCTGAACGAGCGGTAGCGCAGCAAAAAAACAACAGCGAAGAGAACAATGTAGATCACAAGTATCATCAGCGGGCGCTCTTCGGGTTCAGATCAAAAACTCATCCCCAGCGCAAACCGTCCGTAAAGGCCGATCAGCAGGAGATGCAGGGGATAGAAAACATGCAGAAAATATTTTGGCAGATAACGGCCATCCTGCGGCAGCGCGGCAGCCATGCGGATGATAAAAACCGGCGGCACGATGGCGGCTAGCGCCACCAGCGCGGCAAAAGCCATCGCGGGCGCGCTGTCGTCACGCAATAATTCCTGAAACCCGCCCATGTTGACGGCGCACAGCAGCAAGATCAGACAAGGCAGGCCAAGGCCATGGCGCCGCAGCGTCAGCAGGAATGCGGCGGGCAGCATGACGCCGGCGGCGGAAAATTCAAACGGCGAGGGGAAGTACATCAGCCCCACCGACAAAAGACAACCGAGCGCGATGTGCCAGTCTTTCAGCCGGTAGCTGAGCCCCGCTACCGCCGCGCCAAGGCCGAGGGTGAACAGTACGTTGCCCGTTGGCCCGATATCGCGGCTGAGCTGCGCGATGGGTTCGGTCAGCAGCGCGAACAGCAGCAGGCGCGGGGCATAACGTTTGAAACCATAGGACGGACCCTGCGCCGGCCCTGCCTTCAAAAGGCCGACGGCGATGGCGTAGCAAAACAGCGGGAATACCGCGCGCCCCAACAGAAACATTTCGGGCCGCGCGCCGGACAAAAGGGTCGTGTTTATATGGTCAATAACCATAAGTATGGCCGCGCATGCTTTTATGGCATCAAGGGCGCGGCCATCCACTTGAGGAATAAAACTTTTACGCAGGGACTGATTATCCATAAAAGCGTATTTTTTTAACGTGGGGTCGTTTATTTTGGTTTTTGATTAGGGTAGTATCTGCGGAAAGCGGGTCGGGCCCGTCCTCCGCTCAGTCTATGTCTTTATCCGGCAGGTCTGCCGAGGATACCGCCCGACAGTTTTTTCAGCATGACCTTACTCAGGATGTAAGTCCAGAAAAAAGGAAGAATAACAATGGACTCGACCAAAAAACAACACGCCGGCCACGCAGAGGGTGAAACCCGCCGCGATTTTCTGTACCTGACAGCCGGCGCAATGGGCGCGGTTGCTGCGGGCACGGCTGTCTGGCCGCTCGTCGACAGCATGAGCCCTGCTGCGGACACGCTCGCGCTCGCTTCGACCGAAGTAGATGTCTCCAGTATTGAAGCAGGTCAGACCATTACGGTTGTCTGGCGCGGCAAGCCGGTGTTCGTTCACCGCCGCAGCGCCGAAGAAATCGCCGAAGTCCGCGCCGAAGCGTGGCAGGAGCTGCGCGATCCGCAAAGCGACCAGTCGCGCGTCAAGTCCGGCCATGACGAATGGCTGGTGCTGATCGGCGTGTGCACGCACCTCGGCTGCATTCCGATGGGTAGCAAAGCGACCGACGTGAAAGGTGATTACCAAGGCTGGTTCTGCCCCTGCCATGGTTCCCACTACGACAAGTCCGGCCGCATCCGCAAAGGTCCCGCGCCGAAAAACCTTGCCGTTCCGCCGTATGAATTCGTTTCCGGTACGCTCATCCGCATCGGTTAACTTCCGGCCTCTTCCGGATTTAAGATAGAAAGCATCCGCCATGTCCCGTCCCGCACAGACAGAAAAATTCCAAAACCCCGTCGTCCAGTGGATTGACGAGCGTCTGCCGATTTTCACGATGCTCATCAAGGAATACGGCGTATTCCCGATGCCGAAGAACGCCAACTATCTCTGGAGCTTCGGCGGCATGGCGCTCACCATGCTGATCATCATGATCGTCTCCGGTGTCGTTTTGGCCATGAGCTACACGCCGCACGTCGATATGGCGTTCAACAGCGTCGAGCGCATCATGCGCGACGTCAACTACGGCTGGCTGCTGCGCTATATTCATATGAACGGCGCGTCGTTCTTCTTTATTGCCGTCTACATCCACATCATGCGCGGGCTTTATTTCGGTTCCTACAAAAAGCCGCGCGAGATCCTGTGGATCGTCGGCGTGGTGATTTTCCTTTTGATGATGGCGACCGCGTTCATGGGCTATGCCTTGCCGTGGAGCCAGATGTCCGGCTGGGGCGTGACTGTTATCACCAGCCTCTTTGCCAAATTCCCGCTTATCGGCGATGGTCTGGTGACCTGGCTCTGGGGCGGCTTCTCCGTCGACAACCCGACGCTGAACCGTTTCTTTGCCCTGCACTTCCTGCTGCCCTTCGTTATCCTTGGCGTTGTGTTCATCCACGTCTGGGCGCTGCACATCACGGGGTCCAACAACCCCGCGGGCGTCGAGCCGAAATCGGAAAAGGACACGCTGCCCTTCCACCCGTATTTCACGTCCAAAGACGGCTTCGCGCTGGTCGTGTTCCTGACGGTCTTCCTCGGCACGGTGTTTTTCGCGCCGCTGGCCCTGACCGAATTCGACCATTTCAAGGCCTATGACTCCATGGTGACGCCGCCGCACATCGTGCCGGAATGGTACTTCCTGCCGTTCTACGCGATTCTGAAGTCTTTCGTGTACGACTTCACGGTTGTGCTGGCGCTGCTGGCCATGGGCGGCTTGCTGCTGGCCTTCCCCGCGGCTTTTGTCTTTTTCAAAAATGACGCGAAAAAACGCAAAATGGCGTTCATGGGTATCGGCGCGCTTCTGGGCGGTCTGGTGCTCATCACCCTGCTTGCGATTGCAACGACGCATCTGGAGCAGCCCTCGGCTGCGGCCTACCTGAAGGTCGTCATTATCCCCGCCGCGCTGCAAGGCGTTCTGGCGATGTTCGGCTCGATCCTGCTGCTGGTCGCGCTGCCGTGGATTGACGCCTCGCCCGTCAAGTCGGCGCGCTATCGCCCGATCTACAAAAAATGCCTGCTGGTTCTGCTGATTTCGTTCATTACCCTCGGCTACACCGGCGCGCAACTGCCCGAAGGCTGGCCGGTCATTGCCGGTCAGGTTGCTACGCTTTATTACTTCGCGCACTTCCTCGTCATTCTGCCGTATCTGGCGCGCAAGGAGAAAACCCTGCCCGTGCCGAACAGCATTGACGAAGCCTGCGGCGCATCGAAAGGGAACCAATAATCATGTATAAAAAATCCCTCCCGCTCGTTCTGGCTGCCCTTGTGGCCTTCAGTGCGCCCGCGTCTGCCGCCGAAAGCGTCCAGCCGCCCAAACAGCACTGGAACCATCAGGGCATCTTCGGCACCTATGACAAGGCGTCGCTGCAGCGCGGTTTTCAGGTGTACAAGCAGGTTTGCTCCGCTTGCCACGGCATGAAGCTTTTGTCCTACCGCAACCTTGCGGGGCTTGGGTATAACGACGACGAAATCAAGGCGATTGCCGCCGAATATACCGTTGTTGACGGCCCGAATGATGATGGCGAGATGTTCGAACGCGCCGCGCGTCCGGCTGACCGCTTCAAATCGCCCTTCGCGAACGACAAGGCTGCCCGTGCGGCCAACGGCGGCGCGCTGCCGCCCGACCTGTCGCTGGTCGTCAAGGCCCGCCACAATCATGAAGACTACATTCATGCGCTGCTGACCGGCTACGAAGCGCCGCCCGCCGTGGATGAAAAAGGCGAAAAGGTGGAAGTTCCCTCCGGCATGCACTGGAACAAATACTTCCCCGGCCACATGATTGCGATGGCGCCGCCGCTGGTCGAAGGCGCTGTCAGCTATGCCGATGGCACCAATGCCACGGTCGAGCAAATGTCCAAAGACGTGACCCAGTTTCTGGCCTGGGCGGGCGAACCGCACATGGAACAGCGCAAGAAAATGGGTATCAAGGTCATGCTGTTCATGTTTGTTTTTGCCGGCATCATGCTGGCCGCGAAAAGAAAGGTCTGGGCTGCCGTCCATTAAGGGACTTTGCCTCGCCTGACGCCTTTCGCGCGCAATAACAAGAACAGCGTATCAACGCGGAAATAGAGACAAGTGTCGCGCCGGCCCCCGAAAAGGCATGGCGCGTCACGCACATTATTTAACAGGAAGGCCGCAAGCCCAAGAGATGACACCCGCCGAACTGCCAGACACCGGAATGAATGCCAGCGAAGTGCTTTTGCACATCGTGGGTGGCGTGTGCCTGTTGCTGTGGGGCGTCAGCATGGTCAGCACGGGGCTGAACCGCGCTTTTGGCGCATCGCTGCGCCGCGTGATTTCCCATTCGACCAGCAACCGCTTCAAGGCGTTTGGCGTTGGTGTTTGCGTGGCGGCGCTTTTGCAATCCTCGACTGCGGCCAGTTTGATTGTCAGCTCTTTCGCGGCGCGTAATATCGTGACCATTTCCGGTGCGCTGGCCGTGATGCTGGGCGCCGATGTTGGCACCACGCTGGCGGCGCAGCTGTTGTCGCGCGATCTGGGCTGGCTTTTGCCGGTGCTGCTGGCGGCGGGCTATATCGTCAACAAGACGATGGAGGAAAGTCAGTACAAACACGTCGGCCGCAGCCTTGTCGGGCTGGGTCTTATCCTGATTTCGCTGGGCATGATTAAAACTGTCGCTGGACCGCTCGGCCAGTCCGAAGCCGTGCATGTTCTTTTGGAGCCGCTGAGCAGCCAGCCGGTGCTCGCAATCTTGCTCGCCGCGCTTCTGACGTGGATTGTGCACTCCAGCCTTGGCATGATCCTGATTTTCATGTCGTTCGTTGCGGTGGGCACGATTCCGCTGCATCTGGGTTTTGCGCTTGTTCTGGGCGCGAACATCGGCGGCGCGATTGCGCCGGTCATCATGACCCTGCGCGATATTCCGGCGGGCCGCCGCGTGCCGCTGGGCAACCTGTTGATCCGCTCGCTCGGCGTTTTGATCTGCCTGCCGCTTTTGTCGCAGGTGGAACCGCTGATTGCCGAATTCGACCCTGACCCCGCGCGCCAGCTGGTGAATTTCCACACGGCTTTCAACCTTGCGCTGGCGGTGATGTTCATGCCGTTCATCGGGCCGCTGACGCGCCTATCCGAAAAAATCCTGCCGGACCGTCCGCGCGAAGAAGACGAAAGCCTGCCGCGTTATCTCGACCCGACGGCGATTTCGACGCCGGCGGCGGCGCTGGCCTGCGTTGCGCGCGAAACCCTCCGCGTATCCGATATTATTCAGGGCATGATGCGCGATACGCTGGAGGCGCTGCGCGCCAATAACATGCGTCAGGTGCAGGCCATCCGCGATCAGGAAGCGGTCGTCGACAGCCTTTATGAGTCGATCAAAACCTATCTGGCGCGTTTGTCGAACCAGCCGCTCGAAAAACGCGACAGCCGCCGCTATATGCAGATTTTGACGTTCTCGACCAATCTGGAACACATCGGCGACATCATCGACAAAAGCCTGATGGAACTGGCGATGAAAAAAATCCGCAATCAGGATAACTTCTCCCGTCAGGGTTTCGGGGAAATTTCGGCGCTGCACGCTAAAGTCATGGACAGCATGGCATTGGCCCAGAACGTCTTCATGACGGGCGATGTCAAAATGGCGCGCCAGCTGTTCGAAGAAAAAGCCGTGCTGCGCAATCAGGAAATGATGGCCTCCGAAAGCCATTTCAAACGCCTGCGCGAAGGGGTCGCGGAAACGCTGGCAACCTCCAGCCTGCACCTCGATATCCTGCGCGATTTCCGCCGCATCAACAGTTATATTTCCCTCATCGCCTATCCCATTCTGGAAGAAGCGAAGGAGCTGAAGCCGACTCGCCTCAAACCGCAGGGTGAAAAGTCTAAACGCCGCCCGCGCCGCCGCCGCAAACCGGAGGCCGCGCCCGCTGCAAAACTGCCCGATAGCGAAGAAAAATCCTGATAAAACAGGGCGATATATAAATCTTAACAATTCGTGAATTTACGACTTAACGCCGTTAATCTTCCTTTAACGGCGAAGGGTGTATTCTGAAACTAGGAACACATTCTTTACCTTTGTGAATATGCTTCCTACGGAATTCTGAAGTTTGACCTTCATCTGTGCCTCCTCGTGATACCTTTCACCCCGCCCTTTCGAGGGCGGTTTTTTTTGGTGCCTGTTTTCATTTGTCCCCGCCTGCTTTAGTCTGAAGACATGACAAAACGCATCCTTATCATCGCCGTTCATGGCGCAGGTCTGCAGGGCAGCTTTTTCGGGGCGCTCGCGCCGCATTTGCTCGATTTCGCCCTCAAGGCCGTAACTTTGCCCGGACATGACGCGCGGCGCGGTGATGCCTTGCTCGCCGATATCCCCGCGATGGCCGCGTGGCTGGGGCGTGAAATCGATGCTATTCCCGCCGAATATGATGTTGCTCTGCTGGGCCATTCGATGGGTGCCTTGGTGGCGCTGGAGGCCGCGGCGCATCCGCGCATCCGCGCGGCCGTGCTGCTCGGGGCGGCGGCGGAAATGCCGGTGCATCCCGATTTGCTGCAAACCGCGCGCGACAATCCGGCGGCGGCGGCCGATATGGTCGCCAAATGGGGCGTCTACCGCGCACATGCGCAGGCAGATACGCTGCGCACGGTGCTTGGCCATATGATGGCCGCCGTGCCGTCCGCGGCGATCGGCCATGATCTTGCGGCGTGCAATGCCTACAAGGGCGCAGCGGCTGCGGCGGCGCGGGTGCAAAAACCTGCGCTGGTGCTGGCTGCGGACAGTGACAAGATGACGCCGCTTGCAGGGGCGCAGGCCTTGGCCGATATGTTGCCGCAGAGCACGTTTGTGATCGCCGAGGAAGCGGGGCATATGCTGCCCATCGAAAAACCGCTTGAATGCGCCAATGAAATCAAGGCGTTCCTGCAGGGGTGATTTTGCTGCGCAGCGTTAAGATTTTCTCAAACATCTCCTGATATGATGAAAGAACAATCGACGAAACGCTATTTCCTTACATTGAAGGAGAAGACAACTATGGCCACAGCACATCTGTCCGCGCTGCAAAAAAAACACGAAGACCTCGAACACCGCCTGAAGGTCGAATTGAAACACGCAGCCAGAGACGAGGCGCAGATCCGCCGCCTGAAGGAACAAAAGCTCCATATCAAAGAGCGCATAGAAAGATTGCAGGAAGGCACCGTGCATTAAGCGCCGTTGTTTGCCTTCAACAAAAAAGCCCCCGCAGTGCGCGGGGGCTTTTTTTATGGCGTTTGCGGTGTTTTAACCGTTGGCGCGGGCATCGTCTTCGTCATCGATGTCCAGATCGTCAAGGTCATCGAGCGCCGGCGTTTTGCCGCTTTCGATAGCAGCGGGCGCCATGGACGGTGCAGGCGCGCTGGCCGCAGTTTCTTCGGCGGCATCATTGCCGAAAGTCGGGATGGGTTTGCCGGCAGCTTTCGCTTCGCGCTGGACGCGGCGCTGGGCACGGCGCACGGCCTTTTCCAGCTCCTCGCCCGTGCAAAGGCCGATCGACAGCGGGTCGGTCGGTTTCAGCGACGTCATCAGCGGATGCGTTTTGCTGCGGATGGATTCAACCGTCGGCTTGGTCGAGCCGATGAGTTTGGCGATTTGCACGTCCGCCAGTTCCGGATAGCGCTTCAGCAGGTACAAAACCGCGTTCGGCTTTTCCGCGCGCTTGACGACAGGCGTATAGCGCGGACCCTTCGCGCGGGCGCGCGGCTTGGGCAGGTCGGTCTTGAGCATTTTCAGCTTCGCGTTGCTGGTTTTTTCGCAGCGCGCGATTTCTTCGGGCGTCAGCTCGCCGTTCAGGATGGGGTTTGCGCCCATGATGCCGGCGTTCACTTCGCCATCGGCGAGGGCTTGAACTTCCAGCGGGTGCAGGCCGCAGAATTCGGCGATTTGATCAAACGTCAGGGTCGTGTTGTCGACCAGCCACGACGCGGTGGCTTTGGGCATGAGGGGATAGGCCATGTGATAGTCTCCTTGCTTCTAAATTCCGGCCCCAAACGGCGGATATAGTTCACACGCACGCGCCACTTGGGAAAAGCGGCGACGACTGAAACAGGTTCAATCGTTTTGGGAAAACGTCGCCATCATAAGGGAATAGCGCGGAAAGTCCAGAAAATAATCCGCAGCCCCGTGGCGGGGGATGTTTTCAAGTGATTGTATTATAAGAGATTTATGCAGGCTCGCTGCGGGGTTTGGCAAGGCCGCGGCGCTGGCCTTCTTGCGGCAGGGCAGGCAAAGCAGGTGGTCTGCCGCCCAATTCGCAAAGCTTGGCATGCATAAATTCAAGCGATTCGCGGTCCAGCTGGCCGAAGGGCGTGATTTGCGGACTGCTGCCGGTCTGGCCGTTTTGCGTGATTAGCGTGCGGCCCAGAAAATCATAGCTTTGATAGATCGTAGCGGCGGGTGTGCTGATGCGTACGCTCAGTACAACATCGGCATTTTTCTCAAATTTATATTTGTCGCTGGAGGTGTTGAAATCCGGACTCAGCGTCGCGCCGCTCATCGCTTCAGGCCTCTGGGGCCGAAGGGCGAGGGGGTGAAGCCTTGTGCCACCGGTGCGGGGCCAGGGTGTGCTACCAGCTCGCTGTGGCGCATGTGCTGGCGCATCATCTGTTTCCACTGGCGCGTATCCTGAATGAAGCGGGTTTCCAGCTTGTAAGTCTCGTTTTCAGGCGTGGTTACTGCCTTTTCGCGTACTTTGGGCTGGCCGTTTTTGTTCAGGCCATTGGCGGTAAAGTAACCCATGCCGTCCAGAATGTTGCGCAGGGTTTTTTCGGTTTTGATATCCGTCGGAATGACCAGACGCTTTTCCTGACCGAGTTTGGAATCCGGATTGTCCTTGGTGTAAAACACGTGGCCGCCGCTGGTATGGTCGTAGGCGTAGCCGAGTTCACGGGCGGCGCGGACGACTTCGTGGTGCGTGCGTGGAATACCGGTGCTCATTGTCTGACCTCAAAATCAAAAACGACTTCATCCGCTTTGACGTTATCCATCTGCAGGTATTCGAGAGCCAGCGTGCGCGACAGCGCAAAAATCTGCTCCCGATCCTCATGCTCGACGTTAAAGCCGGGCATATCGTCGCTCGTGGCCAGATAAACGTTCTCCGGCTGGTGTTCGATGACGATGGTGATATGGCGCATTGCGGTTATCCTGATGCTTAATCAGGAAATTATAATGCCATAAAATGCCTTCGGGTAGAAGAAAATGAATCCCCGTCACCCCCTAAAAGGTAATAAATGGAATGTTTTCAGGGTTTTTCGGCGGTATTGACCCGCAAAATAACCTTGCCGAAGTGCTGTCCGGCCTCCAGATAGTCGTGGGCGGCCTGCGCTTCGGACAGGGCATAGATGCGGTCGATGACCGGAGTGATTCGCTTGCGGGCGATAAACGGCCAGACGTTTTTCTTGAGCGCCTTGGCGATTTTGCCCTTGGCCGCCGTGCTTTGCGGCCGCAGGGTCGATCCGGTCATGACCAGACGTTTTGACATGATTTGAAAAATATCAATCTCGGCGCTGCGGCCGCGCTGCATGGCGATGCTGACATGGCGCCCGCCGGGGGCCAGGATTTTCAGGTTGCGCGGAATATAATCCCCGCCCACCATATCCAGTATCACATCAACGCCCTTGCCGTCGGTTTCGCGCAAAATTTCGGTATCGAATTCCGCCGCTCTGTAGTTGATGGCCTTGTTTGCGCCCAGCTTCAGGCAGGCGGCGCATTTATCGTCGCTGCCGGCGGTCACATAAACCTTGGCGCCAAAAGCGCGCGCCATCTGTATCGCCGTGGTGCCGATGCCGGAGGCGCCGCCGTGCACCAGCACGCGCTCCCCTTTTTGCAGTCCGCCGCGTTCGAATAAATTCGTCCAGACGGTAAAAAATGTTTCAGGGATTCCCGCCGCCGCAATCCAGCCCAGATTTTTCGGCAGCGGCAGACACTGCACGGCGGGAACAACGCAATATTCCGCATAGCCGCCGCCTGCAACCAGTGCGCAGATTTTCTGCCCCGTCTTGATGCCGCTGACGCCGCTGCCTGTCATCACCACGTCGCCGGAAATTTCAAGTCCGGGGATATCGGTCACACCCTCCGGTGGCGGATAAAGCCCGCGGCGCTGCAAAAGATCGGGGCGATTGACGCCGGCGGCCCGCACGCGCACCAGCACCTCGCCCGTGCGCGGCATCGGCACGGGCACTTCCGCCGTGACCAGTTTCTGGTCGCGGATGATAGCGGCCGTCATTGTTTGCGGAAGGTCGGGCGCTTTTTTCACAGTATGGATTTCCCCGCAGGCTGTATTTATAGTGAAGGCGGATGTCATCGGCAGGCCATGCCGACCCCAAAGGAGCATAGCATGATTTTCGACGAGGATTCAGAGCCGAAAAACAAAAAACCCGCCCTGCGCCCGCTCGACAAAATGTCGGTGGATGAATTGCGTGAATATTTGCAATCTCTCGAGGTGGAAAAACAGCGCGTCAGCGCGGAAATCGAGCGCAAGCAAAAACATATGCAGGCGATGGATGCACTGTTTGGCGGGAAAAGCGGCGGCTAGACGGCAGGCACCTGCTTAGCGCGCGCTTGTCGAGCGGACCACGCGCCAGCCGTCAATCACCATGCCTTCGGCAGCGCTTTCGGCATCCGTGCGGATAATAATCGCCTGCGCTTCGAAATTGCCGCCGGCGACCTGCTGGTGTTCACCGTTCTCGTCGATTTTATAAAAGCTGATGAGCAGCGGCAGCGTCACGTTCCACGCATAAACACCCCCGATGGGGCCGCTCGCGACAAAAGCGGGGTTCGATGTCGCAATCGTCGACATTTCATTGCCGCGCAGGTTCACCATATCCAGCACTTTGGCATCGCGCATGTAGGTTACAAATTCGCGGAAGCCTTTTTCGCTGAAAACGGGACGGTATTCGCGGATCTTGTTTTCAATTTCCGCCGGTTTGTGGGTCATCAGATCTGCGGCCAACCCTTTGAACCAGTCGCCGACTTCTTCGGCGGTGCGGTGCGGGTTTGACAGGATTTTCTGCGCCTGCAAATAGGGGTCTTTGTATTCCATCCAGCTTTTGTCGACCTTCACCGGCGCTTCGTTATACGACTCCGGCGGCGGTTCGGGCGGGCCGTCTTTTTCTTCGCCCGGCAGAGCCTCCAGGATAACCTGTGCCTCCGCAGCGGGACTGAAGAAAAGAAGCGCCGCCAGCAAACTGCCGGCCCATCTGGATGTTTTCATGCGAAACCCCTCCGCTTGTTTAAGTCTGGTTGTGCCTTACGCCGCGCGGGCGATGGCACGCAGTACGTAGTGCAGGATGCCGCCGTTTTTGAAGTATTCGATTTCATCCAGCGTATCGATGCGGCACAGAACCGTGAAGGTTTCGACCGCGCCGTTTTCGCGTTTCATGGTGACGGTCAGATCCATGCGGGGTTTAAGGCCGCTTTCGATACCCGTCACGTCAAAGCTTTCGTTGCCGGTCAGCTTCAGGTCGGCGCGCGTCTGGCCATCCTTGAATTGCAGCGGCAGTACGCCCATGCCGACAAGGTTGGAGCGGTGGATGCGCTCGAAGCTTTCTGCAATCACGGCCTTGACGCCCAGAAGGTTCGTGCCTTTGGCCGCCCAGTCACGCGACGAGCCCGTGCCGTATTCCTTGCCTGCGATAATCAGCAGCGGCGTTTTGGCGCCGACATATTTCATCGCGGCATCGTAAATCGGCATCACTTCACCGGTGGGGACGTGTTTGGTCACGCCGCCTTCGACGCCCGGGACCATTTCGTTTTTGATGCGGATGTTGGCGAAAGTGCCGCGCATCATCACTTCGTGGTTGCCGCGGCGCGCGCCGTAGGAGTTGAAATCCGCCGGCGTGACGCGGTGGCCGATCAGGTATTTGCCGGCCGGGCTGTCTTTTTTGATCGAACCTGCGGGCGAGATATGGTCGGTCGTGATGGAATCACCGAAAACGCCCAGCAGATAGGCGCCCTTGATGTCATGCACGGCGTCCGTCTGTTTGGAGATATTGGTGAAGTACGGCGGGTTCTGCACATAGGTGGAGCCGTTATCCCAGTTATAGGTCATGCCGCCCGACGTTTTGACGCCTTGCCATTCGGCGGGGCCTTCGAACACGTTGGCGTAGCGGGATTTGAACATCTCCGACGTCAGCGCCTGCGCAAGCGCTGCCTGCACCTCGGCCTGCGACGGCCAGATGTCTTTCAGGTAAACGGCCTTGCCATCCTTGTCGATGCCGATCGGGTCGATGGCAAGGTCGATTTTCATCGAACCCGCCAGCGCATAAGCGACAACCAGCGGCGGGGAGGCGAGATAGTTCGCCTTGACGAACGGATGGATGCGGCCTTCGAAGTTGCGGTTACCCGACAGAACGCCCGCGACCGTCAGGTCACCTTCTTTGATGGCGTTTTCGATGGCTTCGGGCAGCGGGCCCGAGTTGCCGATGCAGGTCGTGCAGCCATAACCGACAAGGTTGAAGCCGAGGGCATCGAGGTCTTTTTGCAGGCCGGCTTTTTCAAGATAATCTGTCACGACCTGAGAGCCCGGCGCGAGGGAGGTTTTGACCCACGGTTTCACCGTCAGGCCGCGTTCGCGTGCTTTGCGCGCGACAAGGCCCGCGCCGATCATGACCGACGGGTTTGACGTGTTGGTGCAGCTGGTGATGGCGGCAATCGCCACATGGCCGTGTTCCATGCTGAAATCGTGGCCCTTGACCGCAACCGATGTCTTGGTCTTGTCGGCGCCGACATCCGCGGCCAGTACTTCGTTGAAATTCGCGGCGGCTTTGGCCAGCGCCACGCGGTCTTGCGGGCGCTTGGGGCCTGCCAGCGAAGGCTCGACAGCGCCGAGGTCCAGCTCCAGCGTATCGGTGAAAACGGGGTCGGGGCTGTTTGCATCGCGCCACATGCCCTGTGCCTTCGCGTATTCTTCGACCAGCTTGACGCGGTGTTCGTCGCGGCCGGTGAAACGCAGATAGTTCAGCGTTTCGTTGTCGATGGGGAAGAAGCCGCAGGTCGCGCCGTATTCGGGCGCCATGTTGGCAATCGTCGCGCGGTCGGCCAGCGACAGGTTGTTAAGGCCGCTGCCGTAGAATTCGACGAATTTGTTGACTACGCCTTTTTTGCGCAGCATTTGCGTGACCATGAGAACGAGGTCGGTCGCCGTCGTGCCTTCTTTCATCTGGCCCGTCAGTTTGAAGCCGATGACTTCGGGGATAAGCATGGATACGGGCTGGCCCAGCATCGCGGCTTCCGCCTCGATACCGCCAACGCCCCAGCCGAGAACCGCAAGGCCGTTCACCATGGTGGTGTGGCTGTCGGTGCCGACCAGCGTGTCGGGATAGGCCACGGTGCGGCCCTGTTTGCTTTCGTCTTCTTCGGTCCAGACGGTTTGCGACAGGTATTCAAGGTTGACCTGATGGCAAATGCCGGTGCCCGGGGGCACGACGCGGAAACGGTTGAAGGCTTTGGACCCCCAGCGCAGGAACACATAGCGCTCCATGTTGCGTTCGAACTCGCGCTTGACGTTCGCTTCGAAGGCTTTCGGGCTGCCGAAATCGTCGACCATGACCGAATGGTCGATGACAAGGTCAACGTTCGCGAGCGGGTTGATTTTTTTCGGATCGCCGCCCAGCGTCACCATCGCATCGCGCATCGCGGCGAGGTCGACCACGGCGGGCACGCCGGTGAAATCCTGCATCAGCACGCGCGCGGGGCGGTAGGCGATCTCGCGGGTGCTTTTTTTATCTTTCAGCCATTCGGCCACAGCCTTCACGTCGTCGGTGCTGACGCTCTGGCCATCTTCGAAGCGCAGCAGGTTTTCCAGCAGCACTTTCAGGGAATAGGGCAGCTTCGTGATATCGCCGATGCTCTTGGCCGCTTCGCTCAGGCTGAAGTAGTCATACTCCTTGCCGTCGACGGTGAGGGTTTTGCGGGTCTTGAGCGTATCATGTCCGGTGGTGGTCACGTTTGAAAACTCCCTTGGGTATCCGGTGGATAAGGCCGCCGTGGGGGCGGCCGGAAAGGCCTTTTTTCCGACTATAAAGCAGCTTCCCTAAGATTTTGTAACTCGGGGCTGAATGGTCTATAGTCGGCCCGCGCGCGGGCGCAGGGCGGCGATGCGCCGCGTTAACAGACATTAATATAGGCCAAAGACCGGTCATGGCGAAACGGCTTTTTTCTTCAACCCTGCATCTGTCGGATGTGACCTGCATCCGCGGTAGCCGTTTGCTTTTCCAAAACTTTTCCGCCTCCCTCGCGCCGGGTACGGTGCTGCGTCTGGCGGGCGATAACGGCACGGGCAAGACCAGTCTTTTACGTATGATGGCGGGGGCGCTGCCGGTGCAGGCCGGACGCATACAGTGGGATGGCGCAGATATTTTGGAAAATGGACGCGAGGCGCATAACGCCCGCTTTGCCTTCCTGCCCGCCGACGACCGCGATTTAAAACTTCTGGAAACTGCCGCCGAAAACCTGCGGTTCTGGGCGCAGCTCTGGCGGCTTGAAAATCCAGCGGCGGGGGTATCTGCGGCGCTGGAGGCGCTGGGGCTGGCCGCGCTGGCGGATACGCCTGTGCGCGTTTTGTCGGCGGGGCAGAAACGCCGTTTGTCGTTGGCGCGTATGGCGATGAAACAAAGCCCGCTCTGGTTGATGGACGAGCCTTTCAACGCGCTGGATGACAAAGCCATCGCGCTGCTGTCACGGGCGATGGCAGCGCATGTCGCGGCGGGCGGCATGATCGTGATGGCGACGCATCACCATCCCGATATCGCGGCGATGCAAACGGCGGTGCTGGGCGCGCCAAGGCAGGCGGCATGATGGCGGCGCTGCTTGCCCTTGTCGCGCGCGATCTGCGCCTCACGCTTGGCCGTGGCTCCGAAGGTCTGGTCACGTTGTTCTTTTTTTTGATGGTGGTCACGGTATTCGCGCTGGCCATGGGCGGCGATGCGGCGTTGATTGGCCGTGCGGCTGCGGGGATTATCTGGACGGCCGCGGTCCTCTCTGCGCTGCTGACGCTTGAATCGGTTTATCACCGCGATTATGCCGACGGCACGCTGGATTTGCTTTTGCTCTCGCCGCTGCCGGCGTGGCAGATTGTCGCCGCAAAAATGCTGTCGCACTGGATTTTGGGCGGGTTTTTGCTGCTGCCTGCCGTGCTTGTCGCCGCGCCGATGCTGTTCATGCCGTTTGGCGCTTTGCCTGTTTTGCTCTTGTCTTTGCTGATGGGCACGTTATATCTCAGCCTGCTGGGCGGGCTTGGCGCGGCCCTGACGCTGGGCAGCCGCCGCCCCGGGCTTTTGCTGGTGGTAATCGTGTTGCCGCTTTATACGCCCATGCTGCTTTTGGGCGGTATGGCCGTTTCTGCCGCGATGATGGCCATGCCCGTCAAAGCCTATCTGCTGTTGCAGGCGGCACTGCTGCTGCTGGCCTTGCCGCTGGTGCCGGTTGCCGCTGCTGCCAGCCTGACGACGAATATGAGGTCATCGTGATCCGCCGCTTTGCCAATCCTACCCGCTTTCTTGCGCTGGCCCGTGTCGTGATGCCGCTGGCGGCGGTTTTGTGCGTGGCGCTTTTGGGGGCGGGGCTGTGGCTTGCGCTGGTGTCCTCTCCGCCCGACTACCAGCAAAAAGAAACCGTGCGCATCATGTACGTGCATGTGCCGGCGGCATGGATGGCGCTGTTCATTTATACCAGCATGGCGATTGCCGCGATCACCGGATTTGTCTGGAAACATGTGGTCGCCGAGCTTTATGCCCGTGCCGCCGCGCCCATCGGCGCCGCTTTCACGCTGATATGTCTGGTTACGGGCGCGTTGTGGGGCCAGCCGATGTGGGGCACGTGGTGGGCGTGGGATGCGCGCATGACATCCGTGCTGGTGCTGTTTTTTCTGTATCTTGGGTATATCGTTTTGTCGGATGCTTTCGACGATCCGCAGCGCGGCATCAACGCAGGCGCGATTTTGCTTATCATCGGGCTTGTGAATATTCCGATTATCAAATTCTCGGTCGATTGGTGGAATACGCTGCACCAGCCCGCCAGCCTGACGCGGCTGGATGCGCCCGCGATTGACGGCAGCATGCTAAAGCCGCTGCTGGTGATGGCGCTGGCGTTTAAAATGTTTTTTGTTGCCGTGGTGCTGCTGCGGCTTGATGCCGAAATTCTGCGCCGCCGTATCGCCGCACGTCAGCAGCAGGTGGCAGGGGGCGGATTGTCATGACCATCGAAAACCTCAGCCACGCGCAATATATCGCCCTTGCCTACGTATCCGCGGCGCTGGTTCTGCTGGCGGTTCTTGTCCAATCCGTTTTTTCCTATGCCGCCGCCCGCCGCGCCGCGCGCAAGATGGGCATCGATATCCGCCGCGGGGATGATGCCGCATCATGAAAAAACGCCAGCGGCTTTATTTTGTGATTTTCGTTCTGCTGTCGCTTTCGGGGGCGGTCGGTTTGTCGCTTTATGCGCTGCGCGATAATATTTCCTATTTCTATAGCCCGCGCGAAATTGCTCAGATGCGCGCGTCCGGCGATACGCGCGTGGCTGTGGGACAGCGTTTCCGTCTTGGCGGTCTGGTCGAAGAAGGATCTGTGGTCAAAAGCACGCAGGAAGCCAAAACCAGTTTCAGCGTCACCGATGGCGATGCGCGCATCACGGTGCATTATACCGGTATCCTGCCCGACCTGTTCCGTGAAGGACAGGGCGTGGTTGCGACAGGCGCTATCGGTGATAACGGCGATTTCAAGGCAAGCGAGCTTCTGGCCAAGCATGATGAAAACTATATGCCGCCCGAAGTTGCCAAGGCCCTCAAACAAGGTCACGAAGAAGGCAAGGCCCGCCTGATGCAGCAGGATGCAGGCACGCCATGATTATCGAACTTGGTCATTTCGCCCTGATACTCGCTTTCATGCTGGCGCTTTTGCAGTCGGTGGTGCCTATGATGGGCGCGGCGCAAAACCGCCGCAGCTGGATGATTTTCGGACGTCAGGCCGCATGGTCGTCGCTGGGGCTTTGCACGATTGCCTTTGTTGCCCTGATGCATGCTTATGCGCTGTCGGATTTTTCAGTCAAGAACGTGGTTGAAAACAGCCACACCCTTAAGCCGCTTCTTTATAAACTGGCGGGCACATGGGGCAACCACGAAGGGTCCATGTTGTTATGGGTGTGGATGCTGTCGTTCTGGAGCGCGATGATTGCGCAAAAGGGCAGCCACCTGCCGCCGACGCTGCAGGCGCGCGCGCTGGGCTTTCAGGCGATGATTACGGCGGGGTTTATGCTGTTTGTATTAACGGCATCCAATCCTTTTTTGCGTCTTGATCCGGCGCCGCCCGAAGGCCTTGGCCTCAACCCCGTTTTGCAAGACCCTGCGCTCGCCATCCATCCGCCGTTTCTGTATGCGGGCTATGTCGGGTTTTCGGTATCTTTTTGCTTTGCCATGGCGGCGCTGCTGGAAAAGAAAATCGACAGCACATGGGCGGCTTTTCTGCGTCCGTGGGTGCTTGCGGCCTGGGCGGCGTTGACGGTGGGTATCGCGCTGGGGTCTATCTGGGCTTATTACGAACTGGGCTGGGGCGGCTTCTGGTTTTGGGATCCGGTTGAAAACGCGGCCCTGATGCCGTGGCTGGCAGGTACGGCGCTGCTGCATTGCCTGTCGGTTTTGGAAAAGCGCGGCGCGATGAAAAACTGGACGATTTTTCTCGCTATTCTGGCCTTCAGCCTGTCGCTGCTTGGGGCGTTTCTGGTGCGCTCGGGCGTTTTGACGTCGGTACATGCTTTCGCGCTGGACCCGGCGCGCGGGGTTTTCCTTCTGGTGCTGCTGGGACTGGCGACGGGCGGCGCGCTGTTTTTATATGCGCTGCGCGCGCCCTATATCCGCGGCGCTGCGCTGTTTCGCCCGTTCAGCCGCGAAACGGTTTTGTTGTTCAACAACGTATTTCTGTTTGCCTGCGTTGCCACGGTTTTCATGGGCACGCTCTATCCGCTGTTTATGTCCGCGCTGGGGCTGGGCAGCGTATCGGTGGGTGCGCCTTATTATGCGGCAGTGCTGCTGCCGATGTTGCTGCCGTTTATGGCCATGATGGGCATTGCCCCCGCCATGCCGTGGCGTGCGGGTAAGCCGCAAACAACCCTGCGCCGCTTTGCCGCGCCGCTGCTGCTGACGGCGGCGGCAGGCGCGGTGATGGTGTTTTCGCCGCTGCCGTCCGGCCCTGTGGTGATGATATCGATGCTGGGCGCGCTGTGGGTTGTCCTGACGCTCGGACAAGACGTGCTGCGCAAGGCGGGAAGTTTGCGCGGCTTTTTGTACCTGCCCGCGCGTTATTACGGCATGGTGCTGGCGCATGCGGGCTTTGCACTGGTGGTCGCGGGTGCGGCGGGTGCCACGCAGGCGCATAGCGAAGATATCCGCTGGATGGCTGCGGGCGACCGCACGCGTATCGCGGGATACGAAATTGTGATGCTGAATGCCGCGTCCGATATCGGCCCCAATTTCAACCGTGACAAAGCTGTTTTTAGCGCGCGTGAAGTCGCAGACGACAGCGGCGATTCCGCCTATTTTTTCATGACGCCGGAAAAACGCTGGTATCCCGAAAGCGAAAAATCCACGAGCGAGGCAGCGCTTTCCCTGCGCGGGCTTGACATGCTGTATGTCGTGCTGGGCGATGAAGACGCGGCCGCGACCACGGCGCGTTTTGTAGTGCGGGTTTACTATCATCCGTTGATTGCGCTTTTGTTTGCAGGGGCGGGTTTGATTGCGCTTGGCGGTGTTCTATCTATGCTGGCGCCGCGGCGCGATGCCAAAGGGGCGCGCGCATGAAACCGCAGTTGCTTGCCCTGATACCGCTTTTGTTTTTCGTGGCGCTGGTCGCGCTGGTGGCCGTGCCGTTGATGCGCAGCACAGATCCGGCAAAGCCGGAATCGGCGATGATTGGCCGCGTGGCGCCGGACGTCACGCTGCCTGCCGCGCTGGCGGGGCAAAACGCGTTTTCGACGCAGGCGCTGCGCGGAAAACCTGCTGTGGTCAATTTTTTCGCTTCGTGGTGTGTGCCGTGTCAGGCTGAACAGCCGTTTCTGGCCAAAATCGCGCAAGAGGCCGGCGTTGATGTTTATGGCGTGAACTATAAAGACAAGCCCGAAGCGCTCTCCCCGTGGCTTGAAAAACATGGCAACCCCTTTATGGCGATCGGCGCCGATGCCGATGGCCGCGCGGCGATTGAATGGGGCGTTTATGGCGTACCTGAAACGTTCATTATTGACCGCAACGGCGTCATCCGCCTGCGGCATGTCGGGCCCGTGACCGCCCGCGAATATGACAGCATCTTCATGCCGCTGCTGGCGGAGGTGAAAAAATGAAAACGTTTTTGTTTGCGTTTTTATTGGCGATTTTCCTGCCTGTTGCCGCTTTTGCCGTGCAACCGGATGAGGTTCTGGCCGATCCGGTGCTGGAGGCGCGGGCGCGTTCTATCAGCCAGCAGCTGCGCTGCCTGGTCTGTCAGGGTGAAGACATCGACGAGTCCGCTGCGGGGCTTGCGCGCGATTTGCGCCTGCTGGTGCGCGAACGGCTGGTCAAGGGTGACAGCGATGAACAGGTGCTAGAATTTGTGCGTGGCCGTTATGGCGATTATGTGCTCATGAAGCCCCCGCTGGCGCCGCGCACATGGCTTTTGTGGCTGACGCCGGTTCTGGTCCTGCTCGCGGGCTTTCTGGTTGTTTTGCGCATGATGCGCCCGCGCCGCCGCGCGCAAGGGGGCGAGGCATGAGCATGCTTTATATCCTGATGGCCTTTCTGACGGCGGGCGTCTGCATCAAGCTGGTGCATATTCTGGCGCATGAACGCGGCAGTGTGCGCGCCGGGCGCGAAGACCGCTTTCTGGTCGCCTTGATAGTGCTGATACTGCCTGCTGCTGCGCTGGCGCTGTATCTCACGCTTGGCCGTCCCGATTTGCGCGGCCAGCAGGCAATCTTTGACGTGACATCGGATTTGTCCATGCGTCAGGCGGCCCTGCTGGCGCGTAAACCGATGTCGGTCCTGCTTGAAAAAAATCCCAACGATATTGGCGCGCATCTGGCGCTGGCGGAAATCAACCGCCGCATCGGGCGTTATGATGAAGAGGTGAAGTTCATGGCGCGCGCGGTCGAACTGGCGCGCGAAACGGATGACCCGTTCCTGCGGCACTATGCGGCGACACTGGGGCAGGCGCAGGTACGCCAGAACAAGGGTGTTGTCGGCGATGATGCGCTCGAAACTTTTGCCTATGTGCGCAGCCTCTATGCGCAGGAGCCGCTGTCGCGTCATTACGAAGCGCTTTCCGTCGCGCAGCGCGGCGATCCGGCGGCGGCCTTGGCGCTGTGGCAGCAATTGCTTTCCGAGGGGCCATCACGCGCCTATTGGAAAGACATGGTGCGCAAGGAAATGAACGCGGCGCGAAATGCGCTGCGTCAAAAAAGCAGCGCCCCGAAACAAAAACCGGTAACTGACAAATAACGCCCTAGCGGCGACGCGTCTGCTGTCCCGGTATGGGGATGGGGTTGGGTTCATGCGCGCAAGCATTCGACAGGCGCGTATATTCTTCGCGGTTGTCGATGCGCTGGTGGCGGTTGCGCCGGACCTGATCCATCTCGGCGATGGCGGCCTGCGCGGCAGCCTGTACCTGCTGGCCGATCCATTCCTGCAGCAGCGGCAGCTGGTTTTTTGTCACGGGCTGCATCGGCGGCATATTATTCACGGCCCGCTGGATGGCGGCCTGAATACGCGGGATGAATTCGTTCAGGGTGATGATATCAAGGTTAACGTGCTGCACTTCGTGCTGCATCGTCGTGTTATAACGGCAGGTGCCGGGCTTGTATTCGTTTGCGATGTAAACATCGGGCTGATAATCCAGCACGACCTGTATTTGCTTGACCGACGCGCAGTGCGCATCCGCGCCGCGCATCGACATGATGGTCATCTGTATCTGGCGCGAGATCAGGATTTTGCCCTGTGTAACGCCGCCAACGACATAAATTTCGTTGTCATGTTTTGAAAACGTGGTGTCGATAGAAAAATTGCCAAGCTGTGCGCTTGGCAAATGATAAAAATACTTCGGCGTGCCGTTGCGTGTCTGGATATAAACGGGCCCGGGCTGTACCTGCGGGCAGGCAAAATTGCTCGCAAGGGTCATCAGCCCGGCGCTGATGATGTGTTCCAGTCCGAAAATCATGCCTGTTTCCTCCCCCGATTTTTGACCGCAGCCATGCCCTGCTTGATTTTCTCGCCGGCGCTGCCGGCGGCTTTGCCAACTTTGAGCACGTTATCAATGCGGCGCGCCAGAAATGCCTGCGTATCGGCATGTCCTTCGCTATCGTCGCCCAGCCAGTAAAGAATGGTTGCGGTGATGACGCCGGACAGCAAAAACCGTTTGGTATATCGGTTATAATCGGTGGCGGTGTCGCCGGCGGCCTGCCAGATGATATCGGCGGTGCGCCAGACCTGCCGCGGCAGCAGCAGCCCGCCGGGCGGGGTGCCCAGATAGCAAAGCGCGCTGGAAACCGCCTGTTTCCACGGCGTCAGTATTTCGAGCCGGATTTCAACGCCGCGCGCCACACGTTCGCGTACGCGCAGCTTGTCGAGCGGTTCGCGTGCCAGCCGCGTCTGCATTTCCGCATCGGCCCAGTCCGAAAAATAAAGCGCCAGATCCCGCGTGCCGCCGGGAAAGGCGTTTTCTGCCGCTGCAGCCGGTATGCCGGCGCGGGCGGCGGCGGCCTCTACCAATCCTTCGTGCCAGCCATCAAAGGCGACATCGGGCAGGGCGGAGAGCAGGATTTGCCTGCGCAGCGTATCCTGATCGGTCTGGCGGTGGCGGGTGTTTTTGGCAGAGCGGGCGGAGGAGGGCATGTGCAGCCTTTGAATTTGAAGGGCGGATGTGTAGATTACTCCAAACACCCTTTACAAATTCTATCACATTTAGGTGCCAGAGAGTAGTCATGCCCGCAAAAACCCGCCCCGCCGTCTCGAAAAAACCCGTGAAAACAAGAGGCTCGGCAGGACGGGGCGCTTTGCCTGTCTGGTCTTTGGATGATCTGGTGCCGCCGCCCGTGCAAAAAAATATTACCGCCACACTTGCAAAGGCGCAGCGGGAGGCCGCGGCCTTTCGTAAAAAATACGAAAACAAAGTCGCGCGTCTTAGCGCGGCGGGATTCGGTGCGGCCTTTGCCGCCTACGAAAATATCAGCGAGACGCTGGGACGTATCGGCAGTTATGTGTCGCTGGATCGCCAGACCAAGCTTGACGATGCGCAGGCGGGGCAGCTCTACCAATCAACCAGCGAGGCGCTGAACGATATTTCCGCGCATCTGGTTTTTTTTCGTCTGGAAATCAACCGTGTGCCTGATGGCGTTTTTGGCAAATGGCTCAAACATCCGGCTGTTGCCCGCTATCGCCCCGTGCTGTCGCAAATGCGCGCGTTTCGCCCCTATCAGCTGTCCGACGAAGTCGAGAAAATCCTGCATGACCGTGATGTGACGGGCGCGGGCGCCTGGATGCGCATGTTCGATGAAACAACGGCGAAGCTGCGCTTTCCCTTCCGCGGCAAAACCCTGACCGAAACAGAAATTTTCCATCAACTGCTGTCGGATGATGCGGCGGTGCGCCGTGATGCGCATGCCTCTATCGGCAAGGTGCTCAAGGAACATGCGGGCACTTTCGGCTTTATTCTCAACACCCTTGCCAAGGAAAAAGAAGTCGACGATCGCCAGCGCGGATTCAAAAGCGTGATGGCGTCGCGCAATCTCGACAATCAGGTCGAGGATGCGGTGGTAACGGCATTGGTCGATTCCGTGCGCGCTAGCCACAAAAATCTGTCCCACCGCTACTACAAACTCAAAGCCGGGTGGATGGGTAAAAAACAGCTTGATATCTGGGACCGGAACGCGCCGCTGCCCTTCGCGGCAAAGCGCAAACTGGGCTGGGGCAAGGCCTGCGACACGGTGCTGCAGGCCTATGGCCATTTCCATCCCGAACTTGCGCGGGTGGCGCAGCAATTCTTCGACGGCAGCTGGATAGACGCACAGCCGCGCGCGGGCAAAGACAGCGGCGCGTTTTCCGCGTCAACCGTGCCCTCCGCGCACCCTTATATTCTGATGAACTACAAAGGCGGTCTGGATGATGTCATGACGCTTGCCCATGAAATGGGGCATGGCGTGCATCAGGTATTGGCGGGCAAGCAGGGATATTTCATGGCCGATACGCCCCTCACGCTGGCCGAAACCGCCAGCGTGTTTGGCGAGATGCTGGTCTTTCAATCGCTGCTGGCATCCGAAACCGACCCTGTGGCGCGCCGTGCCCTGCTGGCCCGCAAGGTCGAGGATATGCTCAATACCGTCGTGCGTCAGGTTGCGTTTCACGATTTCGAATGGCAATTCCATCAGGCGCGCAAAAAGGGTGAACTGACGCCCGATGAAATGGGCGATATCTGGATGGACGTCATGCGCCGCAGCCTCGGCCCTGCTTTCAGGTTCGATGAACATTACCGTTATTTCTGGGCCTATATTTCACATTTTTATCACGCGCCGTTTTACGTCTATGCCTATGCCTTCGGCGATTGTCTGGTGAATGCGCTTTATATGGCCTATGTGGATTCTGAAAAGAAAGGTCAGGGCCGCGCCTTCGCCGATAAATATATCGACCTTCTGGCGGCGGGCGGTACCTTGCATCACCGTGCGCTTCTGAAGCCGTTCGGGCTTGATGCGGGAGACCCGGCATTCTGGCGGCGGGGATTGTCGCTGATTGAAAGTTTCATAGACCAGTTGGAATCGGACGGGAAGGCTGATAATCTGGCTGCGCCGCGCAAAAAAACGCGCCCGCGTCAAAAGAGATAACAGACAGCATGTTCCTTTTCGGTAAAAAAGCCAGAATCGCCGACCTTTGCCGGCAAATCTCCCTTCATGCCGAAGAAGCCGTGGTTATTATCGACCGCAACAGCGAAATCATCTTTTTCAACGAAGGCGCCGAAAAAGTTTTCGGTTATACCGCCAGTGAAATCACAGGCCAGAAACTCGATACCCTGCTGCCGGAGCGGTTTCATATCCAGCACGATATGATGATCCATGAGTTCGGCCATTCCGAAACTACCGTCAAACATTCCGAAGACCGCCACCGTCAAATCTATGGCCGCCGCAAAAGCGGCGAGGAATTTGTCGCCAGCGCGTCGATTTTCGATCTCAGCCGCGGCGACCAGAAATTCTATGGCGCGGTGGTGCGCGATATCAGCAAAAACCGCAAAACAGAAGAAGAATTGCTGCGTCTTGCCGCGACCGACCCGCTGACGGGCGCGTTCAACCGACGCGGATTTACCGCGATTGCCGCACGCGAAGCGCTGCGCGCCAACCGCTATCACCACCCGCTGTCGATTTTGATGCTCGACCTTGATCACTTCAAGCGGCTGAACGATACCTATGGTCACGGCGCCGGCGACAAAGCCTTGCAGCGCTTCACAATGATTTGCACCAATGCGCTGCGCAACGTCGATGTTTTCGGCCGCTGGGGCGGCGAAGAATTCGTGGCGCTGCTGCCTGAAACGGATATTCAGGGCGCGGCCGTGATTGCGGAGCGTCTGCGCCGCCTGACCGCCGATAACCTGCTGACCTATAACGACCATAAAATCAATTTCACGGTCAGCATCGGCATTGCCGAATTCAAGGACGGCGAAACGTCCATCGATGGCGTATTGGGCCGTGCCGATAACGCGGTCTATGACGCCAAGAAAGCGGGCCGCGACAGAATTTCCGTATTCAGAAATTAATCAAATATTCTGAAAAACAAAACGGACGCAGGGGTAAAAAAGCCTTTCTGTCATAAAATTCTGTGTTAGGCTTTTGGTCGTTCGTTCAAACAAGAAGCTGTCCACCGCCGCCGGCGGATGTCAAAGACGGCCGGTATGGGCGGTAAACGGGTGTCTGCGTGGCCAAGGCCGCGCCGTGCAAGCTTCGGAGGCCGATGCAAAAGCAACCGGACCAGACACCGGATACCCCGCCGCCGCAGGACAAGCTCCCGCGCTGGGATTTGTCGGCCCTGTTTCCGGGCAAAGATTCCCCTGAATTTAAAAACGCTCTCGCGGATATCGACCGCGATGTGAAATCTTTCGCGCAGGACTGGCGCGGCAAGGTTGCCAAGGCTGACGGCGCGGCGCTGGGCGCGGCGGTGGCGCGGTTTGAAAAAATCACCGAAAACATCGCGCGCGTTGAAACCTATGTGTCGTTGCTGCGCGCCGCGGATAACCGCGAAGACGCCTTCGCCAGCAAAACTGACGACCGCCTGCGGGCCTCGGTGCAGGAACTTTTGTTTTTCACGCTGGAGCTGAATAAAATACCCGAACCTGCGCTCTTGCAAAAAATCGCCGCGCCGGAACTGTCGGTCTACGCGCCGTGGATAGGCGCACTGCGCGCCAGCCGCCCGCACCAGCTGGATGATGCGGCTGAAAAATACCGTCACCTCAAAGAAGGCGCGGCTGAAGATGCCTGGCGCCGTCTGTTTGATCTGACGATGCAGGGGCTGCGGTTTGACGTGGGCGGCGAAAAGCTGACCGAAGCGGAGACGCTGAATATCATCGACAACGACCGCGATCCGGCCAAGCGCCGCGCCGCATGGGAAGCCTTCACCAGGGGGCTTGGCGACAACATCGGCCCCTTCGCGCTGATCACCAATACGCTCGCCGCACTCAAGGCGGCCGAAGACACCCAGCGCGGTTTTGAAAAGCCCGAAGACAGCCGCCATCTCGAAAACCATATCGAGCGCGATACCGTGGCGGCCCTCAGCAGTGCCGTCAAATCGTCGCATGCCAAAACATCGCACCGCTATTACAGCTGGAAAGCGAAAAAGAATGGCGTCGCCAGATTGCATCCCGCTGACCGCAATGCACCGCTTGCGGATGCGCCGCAAAAATATATCCCGTGGGAAGAGGCGAAAGAAATCGTACTGGCCGCCTTCGCGCAAATGTCGCCGGAGATGGAAAAAATCGGCCGCCGCTTTTTCGACGAAGGCTGGATAGATGCCGAACCGCGCGAAGGCAAGGACAGTGGCGCGTTTTCGCATCCTTCCGTTCCGTCTGCGCATCCGTTTATTTTGCTGAATTATTTCGGCACGCCAGGCGATGTAATGACGCTTGCGCATGAACTCGGTCATGGCATCCATCAGGTCTTGGCGGCGAAACAGGGGCAGTTGATGGCCGATACGCCCCTGACAATCGCCGAGACCGCCAGCGTGTTTGGCGAGATGCTGACTTTCCGCAGTTTGCTGGAACGTGAAGAAGACCCCGCCGCGCGCCGCGCGATGCTGGCCGGTAAAATTGAGGATATGCTCAATACCGTCGTGCGCCAGACAGCGTTTTTTAATTTCGAGCAAAAACTGCATGCCGAATACCGCGAAAAAGGCGAGCTTTCCGCGCAGCGTATCGGCGCCCTCTGGCGCGAGGTGAACCGCGACAGCCTTGGCCCTGCGGTTAACATGGATACGCCGGGGGCGGAAAACCTCTGGGCCTATATCCCGCATTTCATCCATACGCCGTTTTACGTTTATGCGTATGCCTTTGGCGATTGTCTGGTGAACGCGCTCTACGACAGCTACGACAAGGCTGTGGATAAAAAAGATTTCGCGCAGAAATATCAGGCGCTGCTCGCCGCGGGCGGCAGCAAAACGCACGAACAGTTGCTGGAGCCTTTCGGTTTCGATATCAACGATCCCGCGTTCTGGCGCAAAGGCCTCGGCGTGCTGGAGCGTTATATCGACGATCTCATCACGCTTGATAACAAAATCGAACAGGCGAAAAAGGCAGAACAGGATTTCAAACATGCTGGTAAATCGCTGACGGGCGATAAAGCGGGCGCAAACGATAACAAATCCGCCAGCGCGTTTAAAAACGCCGCGCGGCGCAAGCCGCCGGCGGCAGGGCTCGACGAAACGCCTAAACCTTCCGCGCCGCCCAAACCCCCGAAAGCGGGAGGAACGCCATGAAACCGCTCCGTAGCGGCATGCTGCCGCAAAAACGTTTGCAGGACGATTTCAACCGCGCCCGCAAGGCGGTGAACGACAACCCGTCGCCGCATGATGACGATCTGCCGCGCTGGGATCTGGAATCGCTTTACAAATCGCCCGACGCGCCGGAGCTGAAAGCGGAACTCGCGCAAATCGACAAGCTGTGCGACGATTTCGTGGAAACCTACGAAGGCACGCTGGAATGGCTTTCGGGCAGCGATCTTGGCAAGGCGCTGAGGGTCTATGAACAGATCGAAGCCCTGCGCCACAAAGTCAGCTGTTACATCACGCTCATGGAATCCGACGATGTCGCTAATTTCGCGCGTCTGGGCGATCTCAATAAATGGTTTCAGGAAAACGGCGGCAAGATAGGGTTTTTCGAAGCTGAACTTGCCGCGATGAAAGAACAAACCCTGATGCCCAAACTGGCGGCGCCGGAGCTGGCCGCCTATGCCCCGTGGCTGGCGGTTTTGCGCGCGCGCGATGGACAGTCGCTGCCGGACGGCCTTGGCGGTCTCTCGGCCGATTTCGCCACGACCAGCCGCGAAGGCTGGAACCGTTTTTATCACGAGATCATCAATGCGCTGCGCGTTGAGTGGCGCGGTGAAAAACTGTCGCTGGATGATATGGCCGACCGCCTGTCGTCAACGACGCTGGCGGAACGTCAGGAAGGCCGCCGTGCGATGGCGGATGCGCTGAGGGCGCAAAGCGCACGCATCGCCCTTTGTTACAACGCGATGATCCGCGACGATATAATTGACAACGACCTGTCGGGCGTGACCCGACCCGATGCGCCGGTCAACCGCGCCAACCGTGCCGGTGACGAAGTGGTCGATACGATGTTCGATACCATTAAATCATCTTATGCGCAGCTGTCGCACCGTTTTTATGAATGGAAGGCGCAGCAGCACGGGCAGGAAGTCATGCCGCGTGCGCAGGTTGGCATGAAATTGCCGGGGCTGGAAGAGGCCAGCCATGAATATTCGTTTGGCGAGGCAAAGCGTCTTGTCATGCGCGCCTTCCGCAAATTCTCCCCCAAATTCGCGCGTCTGGCCGAAAAAGTTTTCAGCGCCGGCCATATCGATGCAGAACCGCGCGAGGGAAAAGACACCGGCGCCTTCGCCCTGCCTGCGGGGCCGGGGAATGCGCCCTATGTGATGCTGAGCTTTACCGGCACGGCGGGCGATGTGGCGGCGACGCTGGGACATGAGCTTGGCCATGCCGTGCATCAGCAGCTGGCCGAAAAGGCCTGCGGGTTTTTCATGTCGGACGTGCCGACGCCGGTTGCCGAAACTGCCAGCATTTTTGCCGAGATGCTGGTTTTCGAAGAATTGCTCAAGACCGAAAAAGACGAAGCGGTGCGCAAAAAACTGCTGGTTGACCGCCTTGAAAACATGCTGGGCAACGGGCTTCAGCAACTGGCCTATTACGATTTTGAAAAGCGCGTGCACGAAGCCCGCCGCGAGGGCGAGCTGGATGCCGAGGCGATTTCCGACATCTGGGTTGAAACCCAGCGCGAATATTACGGCCCCAGCGTCGAGACGGATGATTATGACCGCTATTACTGGATGACGGTGCCGCATTTCTTCGACACGCCGTTCTATGTGTATTCTTACGCCTTCGCGCAGCAGGTGGTCAGCGGATTGTATCGTTCTTACAAAACCGCCGAAGCCGAAGGGCCGGAGGCGCGGGCCGAATTTATTGAAAATTATATCGGGCTGCTCGAATCCGGACTGACCAAAAATCTGTATGAAATGTTCCAGCCGTTCGACCTCGACCCCGAAAGCAAGGAATTCTGGGAAAACGGCCTGTCGCTCGCCGCGCAATATATGGACGAACTGGCGGCGCTGGACACCCGCGCCCCTGCCGCGCGGGCCGATAAACCGTCTAAAAAGCAAAAAGGCCCCGGCGCGGGTAAAAAATAACCCGGCCGAAGCCGCTTCGCCGTGGGCTAAAAACAGGATTGAGGCGGGGCTATTACAGAATCCTCTCGACTTTTTTGCGCCGCGATATCATCTTTGCATCATGAACAAAGATCGCGACGGCAAAAAACCATCCGGCAAATCCCCCGCAGGCGGCAAAAAAACACCCGCCCGTAAATCCGCTGTATCCGCCGGCGCGAAGGAATCCCCCGAAAAACTTGCAGCGAAAGACACCGAGAAAAGCACCGTCGGCGGGCGCATCAAGCGTTATGCGCGTGTTTCGACGACCATGACGGGCCTCGCGGCGCGGCTGGCGGGGCAGAAATACCTCGGCCTTGATATAGACAAGCCGCAGCATGCCAAGCAGCTGATGGAAAGCCTCGGCAATCTCAAGGGCCCGCTTCTCAAAGTCGCGCAGCTGCTCGCCACTATCCCGAATGCCCTGCCCAAGGAATACGCGGCGGAGCTGCAAAAACTGCAATCACAGGCGCCGCCCATGGGCTGGCTGTTCGTGCGCCGGCGCATGGCGGCGGAACTGGGCCGCGATTGGGAAACAAAATTCAAAAGTTTTGAAAAAGAAGCGGCTGCGGCCGCCTCCCTCGGGCAGGTCCACCGCGCCGTCACGCATGACGGACGCAAGGTCGCGTGCAAACTGCAATATCCCGACATGCAGGCAGCAGTCGAGGCTGATCTTGGCCAGCTGAAACTGGTCATGGGCGTGTTTGAAAAATACGACCAGTCCGTGGTGACGGATGATATTCAAAAAGAAATCGCCGCGCGTTTGCACGAAGAACTCGACTATGCCCTCGAAGCGCGCCATGCGGCGCTTTATGCGCGGATGCTCAAGGAAGAACCCGGTGTGCATGTACCGCAGGTCGTGCCGGAACTGTCTTCGGCGCGGTTGATTACCACGACATGGCTGGAAGGCGCCTCGATACTCGGCTTCGTCGAGGCCAAGGCGGATATCCGCAACCGGATTGCGTATAATCTGTTCCGCACATGGTATGTGCCGCTTTATTTCTATGGCGTTATTCACGGCGACCCGCATCTGGGTAACTATACCGTGCAAAAAGACCAGAGCATCAACCTGCTCGATTTCGGCTGCGTGCGCATTTTCCCGCCGCGCTTTGTCGAGGGGGTTATCACCCTTTATCACGCCCTGCAGCGCGAAGACCGCGATATGGCGGTCGCTGCCTATGAATGCTGGGGCTTTTCAGGGCTGAACAAGGAAACCATCGATGTGCTCAATATGTGGGCGGGGTTCCTTTATGGCCCCGTGCTGGATGACCGCGTACGCCCGATTGGCGTTGTCGAAAACGGTGTTTACGGCCGCGATGTCGCATCGAAAGTCCACCGCGAGCTGAAACGCATCGGCGGTGTGCGCGTGCCGCGCGAATTCGTATTCATGGACCGCGCGGCGCTGGGACTTGGATCGGTCTTTCTGCATTTGCGGGCGGAGATTAACTGGCACAACCTGTTTCATGAACTGGTTGCCGATTTCAGTGTCGATAAATTGAAAAAACGTCAGGCGGAGATGCTCTCCGGCTTTGACCTTACGGCGCCCGTTTAAGGTTGCGTACATCCGCGCGCGGTGCGGCGGATTTTTCCGGCAGATCGAGCCCGAAAAGAATCTGTTCGCGGTTAAACGCAAATTCGCGCTGCGCCAGTTCATGCATGGCGCGCGTCCAGCCGGGACCTTCCAGCGGTTCGCTGTTTACCCGAACATAGCTTTCGGCGTTTTGCATGTCGCTGAGCGTGCCCTGAATATAGCCGCGCAAAACAGGCGCGCCCCATTTGAAAACTTCCCAGCTGTTCGTCTCCAAAACGGTCTGTGCCAGAATGCGGTACGGTGTGTCATCGCCCGGCTGCTGCGCTAGTGCATCCTGAAACGGCTTGAACGCGTCGGTGATGTTTTTCACGATCTGGTCGTTCGGTGTGTGGGCAATCGCGATGCGCGCCGCAAGGGTTGCGGTCTGCTGCGCATCCATACGGGCGAGGGGCAAATCCGGCGCGAGTTCGATGACTTTATCAAGAACGAAGCTGGTGAAATGATCGGCATGGCGCGTGCCTTGCAGCGATACCAGACGTTGTGCGCGGCGCAGGCGCAGACCTTCGACGCCTTTGAGACCGTCATCGCCGAACAGCTGCATCTGGCGCAGGGCGGCATAGGTATCGGCGGTTGATTCATGCAGCGTACGGCTCAGCTTTCCGGGCTGGCCATAGAGCGTGACGATATGGCCGATTTCATGATCGACCACGAAGTTCATGGCCTGTTTGTGACTGACAGCCGCGCCGAGCAGGGCAATCGAGTCCGTACCTGTGTAAAGAACAACAAAAAAATCGTTATCCGGCCCTTTGAACACGATCGAATTTTTTTGCGCGCTGTATTTTTCCAGCTGATTGTTCAGCGATGTGCGCAAGGAGGGGTTGGTCTGCATCAGGCGGGCGAAACGCGCGTCTGCATCCGCATGGCCGCCGATATATTCCTTGCGAAAGCTGTCGACAAAATAAATCCGTCCGGCCATATGCGGAAATTCCGCGCGGATACGTGCGGCGGTTTCGGCAAAATCGAAATTGTCGTTGGCGGTTTTCAACAGCGTTTTCCTGACTTTCGCTTCGGGCTCAAGAGTATTTATTATACATAATAATTAACCAGTGGCCACCTTTTTGTCATAGAAAGCGGCTATTCAACCTAACATACTGATTTACCGTGAAAAATCCACCCAAAAACGGCGGCTGCGGTTGAGTTTATGCGGGTTTTGCGGCATGCTGAAACCGCTTTGGCGATTCACCGCCGCCGTGTGTCATACACGTCCTTGCGGCAGCGCCGACAGCCGGGATAACCCCCGGCCTGTTCTTGCGATCTTCACCGCGGCCAAGCGCCGTACAAACTGAGAGCGGCCTGCCGCCGCATATCTGGGGAAACGTGTCATGAAACTCGCCATCGGCAAAGAAACTGCCACAGCAGAAAAACGCGTCGCCGCGTCGCCCGAAAGCGTGCGCAAGCTCATCGCGCTCGGCTTTGACGTCAGCGTTGAAAGCGGTGCGGGGCTGACGGCCGCCGTCACCGACGATATGTTCGCGCAGGCGGGCGCCAAAATCGCGCAGGGCGCGGATGTCTATAAAGATGCCGATGTCGTGCTGCGCGTGCGCCACCCTGCGGCATCCGAAATCGCCGCGATGAAAAACGGCGCGATATTGCTGGCGCAGCTGGCGCCCTATCAGGAAAAAGAAACCCTGCAGGCGCTGGCTGCGCAGGGCGTTACCGCCTTTGCGATGGAATTCGTGCCGCGTATCACGCGCGCGCAGACCATGGACGTTCTGTCGTCGCAGGCGAACCTTGCGGGCTACCGCGCGGTGCTGGAAGCGGCGGCGGCCTTTGGCCGCGCCTTTCCCATGATGATGACGGCAGCGGGCACCGTGCCGCCGGCCAAAGTATTTATCATGGGCGCCGGCGTGGCGGGTCTGCAGGCGATTGCGACGGCGCGCCGCCTTGGCGCTACCGTATCGGCCACCGACGTGCGCCCCGCCGCGAAGGAGCAGGTGCAAAGCCTTGGCGCATCCTTCGTGATGGTAGAAAACGAAGAAACCAAAGCCGCTGAAACATCGGGCGGCTATGCCAAGGAAATGAGCGACGATTATAAACGTCAGCAGGCAGAGCTGATTGCCGAAACAATTAAAAAGCAGGACGTGGTGATTACCACGGCGCTGATCCCCGGCCGCCCTGCGCCGAAGCTGGTCACCGAAGAGATGGTGCGCAGCATGAAACCGGGCGCGGTGATTGTGGATTTGGCCGTCGAACAGGGCGGCAACTGCGCGCTGTCGAAGGCGGGCGAGATTGTCGAGGTTGGCGGCGTCACCATCGTCGGTCACCTCAACCTGCCCAGCCGTATCGCCGTCGATGCCTCTGCGCTTTATGCGCGCAACCTGCTCAACTTCCTGACGCCGCTGGTGGATAAAGAAACCAAGGCGCTGAAGCTGAACCGCGAAGACGACATCGTCAAGGCATCGATGGTCACCGACGGCGGGCAGATCGTGCATCCGCAGCTCAAAGCCTGACCAGAACCGCATTAACCCCCATACGGGAGAGAGAACATGGACTCACATAAACTCGCCGAACAGGCCGCAGGCGTCGCGACGGGCGCAAGCCAGTTGTCGCAGCAGGCGCAGGACCTCGCGCTCAGCATCAGTCAATATGCCGCGCCCGAAACGGCGGGTATGCCGTTTTTTGTGGTCGGCCTGACGGTTTTTGTTCTGGCCTGCTTCGTCGGTTATTACGTGGTCTGGCGCGTGACGCCGGCGCTGCACTCCCCCCTCATGGCGGTAACCAATGCGATTTCGTCGGTGATTATCGTGGGCGCGCTAATCGCCGCGGGGCCGGAGGAGTGGAACTTTTCCAAGCTGCTCGGCTTTCTGGCCGTCGTGCTCGCCTCCGTCAATATCTTTGGCGGGTTTATCGTGACGCACCGCATGCTGCAAATGTTCTCCAAGAAAAAGAAACAAGGGGCCTGATCCATGCCGATGACCGTATCTCTTCTGGCCTATCTGGTTTCTTCTGTGTGCTGCATCATGGCGCTGCGCGGTCTTTCGGGGCCGAATACAGCCAAGGGCGGCCTTATGTTCGGCGTGGCCGGTATGGCGCTGGCGGTGGTCACCACCTTGATGCTGCCGGGCGTTTCGTCGTATGGCGTTATTCTCCTCGGCATCGCCCTTGGCGGCGGCATCGGCGCGCTGATTGCCAAAAAAATCGAAATGACGGCGCTGCCGCAGCTGGTCGCGGCCTTCCACAGCCTTGTGGGTCTGGCGGCGGTGTTCATCGCGGCGGCGGCTTTCCACAACCCCGAAGCCTATAACATCGGCACCCGCGGTGAAATTCATATCGGCAGCCTGATTGAAATGGCGCTCGGCGTGGCGATTGGCGCGATTACCTTTACAGGTTCGGTCATCGCCTTTGGCAAACTGCAGGGTATCGTGACGGGTAAGCCCGTCGTGTTCAAGGGCCAGCATATGCTGAACGCCGTTTTGGGCGGCATTCTTTTGCTGCTTATCGTTTTGCTGTGCATTACTGAATCGACCTTCGTTTTCTGGGCGATTGTGTTCCTGTCCTTCCTGCTGGGCGTTCTGATGATTATCCCGATTGGCGGGGCGGACATGCCGGTGATTGTATCCATGCTCAACAGCTATTCCGGCTGGGCGGCGGCGGGTATCGGCTTCACGCTGCAAAACAACCTGCTGATTATTGTGGGGGCACTGGTGGGCGCGTCGGGCGCGATCCTCAGCTATATCATGTGCAAGGGCATGAACCGCTCTTTCTTCAACGTTATTCTGGGCGGTTTTGGCGGCGAGGCATCGGGCGCGGCGGCTGCGGCGGCGAAATCGGATAAGCCTGTTAAAATCGGCTCCGCCGAAGATGCGGCGTTTATCATGAAAAACGCCTCCAGCGTCATCATTGTGCCGGGCTATGGCATGGCGGTCGCGCAGGCGCAGCACGCGCTGCGTGAAATGGCCGACCAGCTGAAAAAAGAAGGCGTCAAGGTGCGCTATGCCATCCACCCCGTCGCGGGCCGCATGCCCGGCCACATGAACGTACTGCTGGCCGAAGCCAACGTGCCGTACGAAGACGTGCTGGAGCTGGAAGAAATCAACCGCGATTTCAGCCAGACCGATGTGGCCTTTGTGATTGGTGCGAATGACATCACCAACCCCGCCGCGAAAAAAGATCCGGCATCGCCCATCTACGGCATGCCGATTCTGGACGTCGAGGCGGCGGGAACGGTTTTGTTCGTCAAACGCTCCCTCGGCTCCGGCTATGCCGGTATCGATAACGAGCTGTTTTTCTACGACAACACCATGATGCTGCTGGGCGATGCCAAAGAGATGTGCGAAGGCATCATCCGCGCGATGGAACACTAAACATAATCCAAACGCTTGAAAACGGCGGCATCCTGTGGTGCCGCCGTTTTTGTTTGTGTGCGGCGCAGCATGGGAAAGCGTCTGCTGCACCGCAAAAGCCGGGGGCAGGAAATTTTTGGCATGGGCTTTAGTGGGTAGTAATCCGTTTATTTCACGTTATACTCTTGGGGACATCTTCAACGCCGCAGTTTTCGAGGAAAGAGACAGCCGAGCATGGAGTATCTGGCCAGATTTTTCGAACCAGACACATGGCAGGAAGGATCTTTTACCAACCGTCAGGGTAAGACGATACGCTTTGGCCATGCGACGCCCGAAGGCGCCGTCAAAGGCACCGTCGTGATGACGACGGGATATGCCGATTTTATCGAATCCTACTTTGAAACCGTTCACGAATATCTCGACCGCGGCTATCAGGTTTACATGATGGACTGGGCAGGCCATGGCGGGTCCGAAAAGGTGAAGGCGGCGGATGTTAAATCAGGCGCTCAAAAAAAACCGGCCATCCTCGATGACCATATCGCCGACCTTTGGCAATTCCGCACGACGGTGGTGAAACCCGCAGCGGACAAGCCTGTGTTCCTCAGCACCCATTCGATGGGCGGGCAGGTGGCGCTGCATACGCTTAAAAACCATCCTGAAGGATTTGACGGTGCCATCCTCGCGACGCCGCTGGTGGACGTGAAAGTGAAAGGGCTGCAAAAAACCTTCCTTGCCACCGCGATGCGTACTGCCGTCAAGCTGGGTCTGGGCGGCAAAGTCCTTGAGGGCGGCCGGCAGAAAGCCGTGCGCAAAATCACCCGCGCGCGGCGCGAGCGTAAAAAAGACAACCCCGTGCGCATGGGGCTTCACAAGGCTTTTATGCTGCGCGCGCGCGATTTGCGTGCCGAAGATCCCACCATAGCCTATGCCGATAATATTTACCGCGCGACCGCCGCCCTGAATGCGCCGGGCGTGCTGGAGAAAATAAAAACCCCCGTACTGTTCGGTATCGCCGGACGCGATAACATGATTGATAACGACACCATCCGCCACGCCGCCAAGGTGATGCCGCAGGCGCGGGTTTGTGATTTGCCGGATGCCAGCCATGCCTTCTGGATTGAACGCGACGATCTGCGCAACAGCTGGTGGGGCGCGATTGATACGTTCCTCGCCGATTGCCATGCGGATTTTGACCGCAAACGCCAGCCGGTCAATGACAATAAAAACAATGTGGCGCAGGGTGCGCCCAAAAACGCTGCGAAAGGGCCGCGTGCATGACGGAAAAACCCGTACATCCCCTTAGCGAACCTGCGGGCTTCAAATGGGGCAGCTTCACGAATGCCAAGGGTGCGGATATCCGCTACGGCAGCCTGAAGGCTGACGGCGAGAGCAAAGGCACCGTGGTCATGCTGCCGGGTTTCCGCGAAAGCATCGAAAAATATTTCGAAGCCGCGCGCGAGATGAAAGAACGCGGGTTCGATGTCTGGCTGATGGACTGGCGCGGGCAGGGCGGTTCTGACCGTTATTTGCAGGATAACCCGCAAAAAATGCACCACGAAGGTTATGACGAGCAGATTGAAACCCTGCACCAGTTCACGCAAACCGTGGTCGACAAGACGCCGTCGGGCCCGATGTTCATGATGGCCCATTCCATGGGCGCGCATATCGGTCTGCGCTATTTAAAAGAACACGATGGCGTGTTCGATAGCGCCATGCTGAGTGCGCCGATGGTGGATATCAACACGGGTACGCTGCCCAAACCGCTCGCGCGCCAGATGGCGAAATTCGCCAAGGCGGGAAATTATCTGGATAAATATATCCCCGGCGGCAGCGATTGGAGCGAAGAGAAAAACGCCTTCAAGGACAATAACAAAACCGGCGACGAAGCGCGTTTTAACGCCGCGCTGGATATCCTGAAAGCAAAACCCGAACTGAAAACCGGCGATCCGACGTACGGCTGGGTCTATCATACCTTCCAGTCCATTGACATCCTTAACCAGGAAGACTATTTGAAGGGGATAAAGACGCCTGTTCTGATGCAGATTTCAGGGCATGAGAATGTTGTCGACCGGCCCGCGCAGGAGCGCGCGGCGGGGCTTCTGCCGAATTGCCGCCGCGTGGATATTGCGGATGCGCAGCATGAAGTCTGGCACGAAAAAGATGAGCTGCGCAACGTGTGGCTGTCTGCTGTTGACGCGTTTATGGCAGAACGTCTGTCGCCGTCGGGACCTGCGCCAAAAAAGCCTGACCCGTCAGCGCCGCGTCCGCCGAAACCATAGGGATGTGCTGACGGCGGGTATCTGCCGGACGTAGAGAAGAAAAAGAATACAGGAATAAAAGACTATTATGACGGATCAACGGCCTTACCAGCGTCTCAGCGACCTTATTCTCGAGGCGCTGACCTTATCCCTCGAACAAAAAGATGTCGTGATTTCCGACATCCTCAGCCGCGCGCTTGAAATGTCGATTACCCGCAATGCCGGCGGCCGCGACTTCATTGAACGCCGCGATTTGTCCAAAGACGTCGAATCCGCGCTTGAAAAGCTCTACGCCCTCAAGCGCGAGGCCAAGGGCCGCGATTAATTTTCCGGTCATCATAAATACGCTCAAGCCGCGCCAATCAGGCTCAGCCATTCGTCTTCGCTGAGGATGGCGACGCCCAGCTCCGTGGCTTTTTTGAGCTTGCTGCCCGCATCTTCGCCCGCAATCACGTAATCCGTATTCTTGGATACGCTGCCCGCAACCTTGGCGCCCATCGCTTCGGCCTGCGCTTTGGCTTCTTCGCGGCCGAGGCGGACGAGCTTTCCGGTAAAGACAACGGTTTTCCCGCTGACGGGTGAATCCGCTGCCTGAGTACGGATATAGGGCTGGATATCCAGCTCGCCGCAGAGGTCGTCAACAGCGGCCATCTGCTGCGCATCGTTGAAAAAAACCGTGATATCCTGCGCAACCGACGGGCCGATGTCTTCGACGGCGATCAGGTTTTGATAGGCGCTGCTCTTGATGTCTGCCGCCGCCCGCATCTCGCTGCGCAGGGTGTCCAGCGTTTCGTAATGCATGGCGAGTTTTTTGGCGGTGGCCTGTCCGACCTGACGGATGCCAAGCGCGTAGATAAAACGGTCGAGCGGAATACGCCGCCGCGCATCAATCGCGCTCATCAGATTGCGCACGGACAAATCGCCCCAGCCGTCGCGCTCTTTCAGCATATCCGCATGGCGCGACAGCCTGAAAATATCCGCGGGCAGGCGCACAATACCTTCGTCGTAAAACTCGCGGATGATTTTATCGCCCAGCCCTTCGATATCGAAGGCCAGACGGCTGACGAAGTGCTTTAGACGCTCCACGGCCTGCGCGGGGCACAAAAGACCGCCCGTGCAGCGGGTGGCCACCTCGTCTTCGGCGCGCACGGCAGGTCTGCCGCAGGCGGGGCAATGCTGCGGGAAAATATAGGGCACGCTGTCTGCGCCGCGCTTTTCCGGCAGGCTGCGCACCACCTGCGGAATAACATCGCCTGCGCGCTGGATAATCACATGATCGCCCGCGCGTACGTCCTTGCGTTCAATTTCGTCCTGATTATGCAGGGTCGCGCGCGATACGATAACGCCGCCGACGTTGACGGGCTTCAGATGCGCAACAGGGGTCAATGTCCCCGTGCGGCCGACTTGCACTTCGATAGCTTCCAGCACGGTTTCCGCCTGTTCAGCGGGGAATTTATGCGCAATCGCCCAGCGTGGCGCACGGCTGACAAAACCAAGGCGGCGCTGGAATTCAAGGTCGTTCACTTTGTAAACGATACCGTCAAGGTCGTAGGGGATATCGGCGCGATCACCGTAAACGCTTTCGTGGAATTGCACCAGCGCATCGGCGCTGCCGCAGACAACCGACGGCGCGGGGATCTGAAACCCGAATTTTTGAAGCGCGGCGCGGATGCCCTCCTGCGTTTGTGCCACGGGCGCGGAGGTTTCGCCCAGCGCATAGCCAAAAAACCGCAGCGGGCGGCGCGCTGTGATGGTGGGGTCCAGCTGGCGCAGCGATCCGGCCGCCGCATTGCGCGGATTGGCGAAAATTTTATCTTCGGCGGCGGCCTGCGCGGCGTTCAGCGCATCGAAATCGTCGCGGGTCATGTAAATTTCCCCGCGCACCTCCAGCACCTCCGGCGCGGCGGCGATGGTTTTGGGCACATCGGATACCGTCATGATATTGGCAGTGACGTCTTCGCCTTCTTCGCCGTCACCGCGCGTCGCCGCCTGCACGAATATGCCGTTTTCGTAGCGCAGGCTGCACGACAGGCCGTCGATTTTTGGCTCCGCCAGTATATCCAGCGGCGCATCGGCGGCGAGCGTCAGGAACTTACGCACGCGGTCATAAAAATCCGCGACGTCTTCGGCGCTGAAAGCATTGCCCAGCGACAGCATGGGTACACGGTGGCGGACCTTGGCGAAGGCAGAAGACTTCTCGGCGCCGACAGTAAGTGTTGGGCTAAACAAATCAGCGCCTTGCGGCAGGATTTTTTCGATTTCCTCCAGCCTGCGTTTCAGCTTGTCGTATTCGGCGTCGGAAATTTCGGGCGCGTCTTGCTGGTGGTACAAAATATCATGCCGCGCGATTTGTTCGCGCAGCAGGGCGGCTTCCATTTCCAGCGATTTGACGGATTTTTTAGGCGGCGGGGACATGCTTTTCCGCATTCTCCAAAAGTCTTGCGGCCTGTGCGCGCGCTTCCGTCGTGATGTTGGCGCCCGACAGCATGCGGGCGATTTCTTCCTGCCGCGCCGTCAGTTCGGTCAGCGGGGTGATCCGCGTGACGACGGTACCTTTTTGTTCGGTTTTGGCGACATGCCAGTGATGCGCGGCGCGCGCGGCGACCTGCGGGCTATGCGTGACGACCAGTACCTGACAGTGCAGCGACAGGCGCTGCAAACGCTCGCCCACCGCATCGGCAACGGCGCCGCCGATGCCGCTGTCGACCTCGTCGAAAATCAGGGTCGGCACGCTGCCGCCGCCCGACAAAATCAGCTTCAGCGCCAGCATGAAACGGCTCAGCTCCCCGCCTGATGCGATTTTATCCAGCGGCCCCGGCGCGGCGCCGGGGTTGGTGGCGACCACAAAACGCACGCGGTCGATACCTTGCGCGCCCCAGTCGTCTTCGGACAGCGATTTTTTGCACTCGACGTCGAATTTTGCCTTGTCGAGCTTCAGGGCGGGCAGCTCGGCATTCACGGCCTTGGCCAGCTTGCCGGCGGCTTTCTGGCGTTTGGCGGAAAGTTTTTCGGCAAGGGCGATATAACTGCCGCGTGCGCGGGATACCGCGGCTTCCAGCTCGCCCAGTGCATCGTCCTGATGGGTAATCAGGCGTAATTTTTGCGACAGATCTTCCAGCACGGCGGGCAGGTCGTCGACGGTGCAGCGGTGTTTTTTGGCGCAATCGCGCAGGGCGAAATAACGCTCTTCGATATCTTCAAGGTTGCCGTCGTCTTCGTCGCCTGCGCCCAAAAGACGTTCGGATTGCCAGCCGAGGTCTTCGAGATCGACGCGCACGCGCGACAGGGTTTCCAGCATCGGCGTGACGCGCCCATCTTTCGCGGCGAGCTTTTCAAGCACGCTTTCAAGGCGTCCGCACAGGCTTTGCAGGCCGCCGTCTGTGGTGATGATATCCGCCGCTTGCGACAGCCCCTCGGCCAGTTTTCCGCGGTTGAGCAGGCGCTGGCGTTTCTCGGCCAGCAGCGCTTCCTCTCCGGCTTTGGGGGAAAGTTTTTCCAGCTCCGCCACCGTATAGCGCAGATATTCTTCTTGCAGGCGCATGGCATCAATGCCTGCCCGTGCTTCTTCTAGCTTTCCAAGCGCGGCGCGCCATCCGTCCCATGCGGCGGCGACGGCCTTGGCATCGGCAAGGCTGTCCGCGAAAGCATCCAGCGTATCGACATGCGTGGCGCTGTCCAGCAGGCCGTGCGTGTCGAACTGGCCGTGGATTTCAATCAGCTGTGCGCCGACATCGCGCAAAAACTGCACGGATACGGCGGCATCATTGATGAAGGCTTTGCTGCGTCCATCTTTGGCAACGCTGCGGCGCAGGATAATGTGCTCTGCCCCGTCAATGCCGTGTTCGGCCAGAAAATCGCGCAGCGGGTGCAGGGCGGGCAGTTCAAACGATGCGGTTACCGTTGCCTGTGCGGCGCCATGGCGGACCAGCCCCGCATCGGCACGCGCGCCGAGCGCAAGGCCCAGCGCATCCAGCAAAATCGATTTGCCCGCGCCGGTTTCACCCGTCAGCGCGACAAGGCCGGCGTCGCCTTCCAAAGACAGGCGGTCAATCAGAACGACGTTTTGAATATCAAGGCTGGCCAGCATGTGTTGTCCTGCCTGCTCCTGCGTTTAGAACAGTTTGCCGATCGTGCGGTCGTAAACAGATTTCTTGGGCGGCGGTGCGCCGTTGTCACCGACCAGCGCATAGGTATCTTTGTACCAGCGGCTTTCCGGGAAGTTATAACCGAGGATGGCGGCGGTTTTGCGCGCCTCCGCCGGAATGCCCAGCGCCAGATAGCTTTCGGTCATGCGGTGCAGCGCTTCGGGCACGTGCGTTGTGGTTTGATATTTATCAACCACGCGCTGAAAACGGTTGATGGCGGCCTGATGCTGCTTGCGTTCCTGATAATAGCGGCCGATTTCCATTTCCTTGCCGGCGAGGTGGTCGCGTGTCAGGTCGATTTTCAGCATCGCATCGCGCGCATAAACCGTATCGGGGAAACGGTCGACCACGCGCTGAAGGTTTTCAAGCGCCATTTCGGTCAGGCGCTGGTCACGGCGTACGTCGACGATTTGTTCGTAAAAGCACAAAGCGCGCAGATAATGCGCATAAGAGATACTGTCATCGCCTGGGTGCAGTTCGATGTAGCGGTCAAGCGCAAGGATCGCCTCGTCATATTTCATGTTGCGGTAGTGCGAATAACCGGACATCAGCTGCGCGCGTGTCGCCCATTGCGAATAGGGATACTGGCGGTCCACTTCGTCGAACAGCTTGGCAGCGTCGAAATAGGCGCCTTCATCAAGACGCTGCGCGGCGCGGTTATAGAGCGTTTCGACCGGCTCCTGCTTGGCGGCTTCGGCGGCAACGCGCTTGGCGGCTCTTTCCTCTTCGGTGGCGCAGGCCGACAGCGGCAGGCACACCAGCAGCGCCAAGAGTACAAGGCGCGGCGCGCGGCCGGTTTGGCGCAGCGGGAGGGGGGCTTTGAAAACGGTCATAGGTGTCGCATCCGCACAGTGTCTAAAAATCTGAAAACAGGCTTTTTATAGCATGTTTCCGCACAGCGGGGCAAACACCGGCGCAGGGCTTTTGTGTCTATATTATGTGAAAATCAAGCGCCGACAGGAACGGCTTCGCCAAAATAGGCGGCGTTGCGCACGGGGGCCTGCGTTTCGGGCGCCTGGTTCAGCGTGACGAGGGCATAGGCCGTCGGATCCGCAAAAAGCGCATGCAGGACTTTGTTGTTCATCGCGTGGCCAGCCTTGATACCGTGGTAGTGGCCGATCAGCTGCGCGCCGGCGAGGTAGATGTCGCCAACGGCATCCAGAATTTTATGGCGCACGAATTCGTTTTTGAAACGCAGGCCGTCGGGGTTCATGACGGTATCGCCATCAATCACGATCGCGTTGTCGAGAGAGCCGCCGCGGGCAAGCCCCATTTTGCGCAGCATTTCGACTTCATGCAAAAAGCCGAAGGTACGCGCCGCCGCAATTTCACCGCGGAAGCTGTTTTCTTTCAGCTGATGCGTATATTTCTGGCGGCCGATCAGGGCGTTGTCGAATTCGATTTCAAAGCCGAAATACTGGCCATCTGCGGGGCTCAGGATGGCTTCTTTGTCGCCGTCCTTGACGCTGATGGTTTTTTTGATGACCAGCACTTTGCGCGCGGCCTTCTGGCGCGCAAGGCCCGTGCGGTCCATCGCTTCGATAAACGGTTTGGCGCTGCCGTCCATGATGGGGGTTTCGGGCCCGTCGATGTCGACTTCGGCGTTATCAACGCCCAGCGCGGCAAAGGCGGACATCAGGTGTTCGATGGTGGATACCGTCGCGCCCGCCTTGTTGGCGATGACGGTGCAAAGGCGCGTGTCGGCGACGTGGTCCCAGCGTGCGGGGATAACATTGTCGCGGTCTTGAATATCGGTGCGGATAAAAACAATCCCGCTGCCGGCAGGTGCGGGGCGGATGGTCAGCGTGGCGGGCGCGCCGGAATGCACGCCAATGCCGCTGATGGTCAGGGCCTGTTGAACAGTGTGCTGGTACACAGATTTCAGCATCTTAAACATCCGCTTTGTTGCGATGCGGGGGCATCCCCGTATGTTCAGGAGTAACAAAGTTTCTTGAACGGCTGAAGTCACTCTTTGTGACAGAGTGTTACAAGGATAAAGGTATGAATCATAAAGTATTTTTCGGCCTCAAGGCGGCGCGTAAAATGAATTGACATAAGGCAAAAGCGGGCGTAAATCTAAACCGATTTCGAAAACTACCTGCTGATTCATCCCTTGCCTGTGGGCAGGGCAGGGGTTTTCCGCCCGCCGGCCCGCCCGGCACGTGTTCGTTTTTATAGGGAGATACCCTGATATGCGTCATTCATTCCACCGTGCGGCCCGCCGCCATTCCATTTTTTCCGGCGTTGTTATGACCGCTGTGGCCGTCGGCTTTGCGGGCGCCATTGGCGGCAGCGTTTACTACCAGACCTCGACGCCCGAAACCGTGCGCGCGATGGTGACGGACAAGGAACGTCAGGTGTCCTCCGACAGCGACGGCGCGACGACCAGCAAATATATTGTATTCACCGACAAAGAAGTCTTTCAAAACACCGATAGCATGATCCGCGGCAAATGGCGTTCATCCGACCTGCAGGGAAATCTGCACGCGGGCTGCACCTATGATTTCAACGTTTATGGTTTCCGCAATGGGCCGTTCAGCATCTACCGCAACATGGTCGATGCGAAGCACGTGCCGACCGAGGCCTGCCCCGTTAACAAGCCCGCCGCCGCGCGTATCGCGCCGCAATCCTGAAGAAGGAAATTAAACATGACGCCGAAAAACAAACAACTGCTGCGTGCGGCTTTTACCATGGCGGCCTTCGGGCTTATGGTCACGGCGGTTGCGAATGCGCAGGATATCAAATCCCAGCCCGAAGCCGGTAAAAACTGCCTCGGCATGGTGGAGCTGGATATCCGACAGTCCTCGTTTTCACTCGACCCTACGGTGCATATCAAAAACGCTGCCAACGCAACGCAAATCACCGTGCCGATGTTTGTGTCCGACTATAATAAAATGAAAGAAGGCCAGAAACTCGACAGCAGCTTTCGCACCGGCTCCGCCGTTTTCAACGGCAGCATTTCCTGGCGCAACGTGACCGTGAAAAAGAAAAAAGGCTTCGTGTGCGAATAATCAAATCGCCAGAAAAAAACAAAAAGCCGGTAACTGTTTACCAGCTTTTTGTTTGCGCGCTTCAGGGCGTGCCGTACTGGCGTATGTAATCGTCGCGCAGCGCCTCCGCGCGCGTCAAGGTTTCCCAAGACATCTTACGCCGCGCGGCATGGGCGCTCTGTATCATGGCGTATTTCTTTTTGCCATCGGTTGTGCGTGCGGCGGCTACATGAAACCAGACATAGGCGAGCATGGGATCGTTGATGCCGCTGTCTTTGAGTTTGCCTGCATAGGCGGTCGCCAGCATCATCTGCGCCGGCAAGGATCGGGCGCGTGCCGCTTTGTCCAGCCAGTCCAGAAAAGCCACCATGTCGCGCGGGTAATTCCATGTACCGTTGTAATAGGCGAGGGCGACGCGGCGCATCGCTTCGGCATTGCCGCGCTCCGCCGCCTGCAGGCAGGCATCCGGCATATTCAATCTAAAACAATCCGACAGCGCTGCCGGACTTGCCATGCCGCGCGCGCCCATGTCTTCCGAAAGCACATCAATGTGGGGATTGGCCGGACGCAAATCCGGCGTGGCGGGAGCGGGCGATTGCGCTATTGCCGCCGATGCGCAGCAAATCGCAAAAGCCAGAAAAAGTACGGCGCATCGCTTCAAGGTTTTGTTGTTCAATGCCTGTGCCCCCGTTTTTTTTATCTGCGTTTTTTTATTCTAGGCCAATGTTTGCGAATAGAAAAAATAAAAAGGCCGGAGATTTCTCCCCGGCCTTTTCGTTACGCCCCTAGCGGAGGGGTAGTAGCTTTTGGTTCGCCCGACGGCTTGGCTGTCGATTAGTTCGCCTGGCGGCGGAGGAAAGCGGGGATATCCAGCTCGTCCTCTTCCTTTTTGCCGCCTTCTTCAACGATCAGCTTGCCAGCTACAGGCGCAGCCGGCGCGGCAGCGGGTGCTGCTTCGACGGTTTCTTCCTTGTGGCGTTGCAGGGTGAAGCGTTCGAACAGCGACGGCGATTTTTTCACCGGCTTTTCGGCTGCAGCGGGTGCTGCGGCTTTGGGCGCGGCGGCTTCGGCTTCGCCAAACAGATCAGCGCTGGGCGCGGCGGCCTGACGCGGATCGACGGGTTTGGGCGGAATGAAGCTGTTGCCGTGACGCTCTGCACGCGGCTGCGTGACGGGCGGTACGGTGCGGTTGTAGCTTTGCGCCGGCGTGTTCGGGCGGGTCCAGGTATCGGACTCGCTGACCGTTTCATCCAGCTTGCGGGCGGTTGCCGTAGCAGCAGCGGGGGCAGCGGTAAAGCTGGCCGCATGGCCGACAGCGGGTTCGCCAGCCGTTTCGGCTGCTTGCCAGTTGCCTTCACCCGACGTCACCGGTGCAGCGGTTTTCTGCGCGGTGACTGCACGTGCCTGGCTGGCATGTGCGGGGATGATGGACGACGGGATGCCGCCGGTAAAACCCGCTTCGCGGGCAACCGGCTGCGGTGCGGCGCTGTAGCCATAGCCGCCCTGCGTACCCATGCTGCCTGCGGGCTTCGCGCCGCCAAGGCCGCCACGGCGCGCAGGTTCAACCTGCGTGCCGGCCAGATGCAAAGGGCGCGGTTGCACCATGCTGGCTGCTTCGATGCCGGTTGCGACAACGGACACGCGCATCGCGCCGTTCATCGTCTGGTCGAAGGTGGAGCCGAAAATGATGTTCGCGTCGGGATCGACTTCGTCGCGGATACGGTTGATCGCTTCATCCACTTCGAACAGCGTCATGTCGAGGCCGCCGATGACGTTGATAAGAACGCCTTTCGCGCCCTTCATCGACACATCGTCAAGCAGCGGGTTGGAAATCGCTGCTTCTGCCGCTTCGATTGCGCGGCGTTCGCCTTGACCGATGCCCGTGCCCATCATTGCCTTGCCCATTTCGAGCATGACCGCGCGAACGTCCGCGAAGTCGAGGTTGATGAGACCCGGCATGACCATGAGATCGGTCACGCCGCGGACGCCGGATTGCAGGACTTCATCCGCCATTTTGAACGCGTCGGCGAAAGTGGTTTTTTCATTCGCGATGCGGAACAGGTTCTGGTTCGGGATGATGATGAGGGTATCGACGTATTTTTGCAGCTCCGCAATGCCGTTTTCGGCGAGCTTCATGCGGTGCGTGCCTTCGAAATGGAACGGCTTGGTCACCACGCCAATCGTCAGGATGCCCGCTTCGCGTGCGGCCTGCGCGATGACAGGCGCTGCGCCCGTCCCCGTGCCGCCGCCCATACCGGCGGTGACGAAAACCATGTTGGAGCCTTCGAGATAGGCGAGGATTTCCTCGATGCTCTCTTCAGCGGCGGCGCGTCCGATTTCCGGGTTTGCGCCAGCGCCAAGGCCGCGCGTAACATTTGCGCCCAGCTGGATTTTATGCGGCGCGGTAGAACCTTCGAGGGCCTGCGCGTCGGTATTGCACACAAGGAACTCGCAACCTTCGAGCTGCGAGTTGATCATGTTATTCACGGCGTTGCCGCCGGCGCCGCCGACACCAACAACGGTGATCTTCGGCTTCAGTCTGTTGGTGGGTGATTGCATTCTTACATTTATCATTGTTGTTATCCTCCGCTTCGTAACGCTGCCGATTCTACTTACTCTCTTCGCCGCTTTCCAGAGTCATCATGCACTTCGATGCATTTTTTTTGAAATCAGTTCAGGTCTAACAGTTTGGAAAATCAGGTGAATTTTGGCCCGTTCACCGGAAAACCCAGCCGTTTGAATCGCTTACCAGTTCTCTTTCAACCAAGACGTGACCTTTTGCAGCATATTGCCTTGGAACGCGCCATGCAGCGCGAAGGGCAAAGCGAAGTTGTAGCTCTGCGCCGCGCGCGGTGTTTCGTCCATGGCATGCTCTGCCGCATAGGTCAAAAGACCTGCGCAGGCGGCAAAAGCGGGGCCGCCCGTCGCTTCGGCAAGGCCGCGCAGACGCTGCGGACGGCCAAGACGGATTTGTTTGTCGAGGATCAGCTGGCCGATGTCGCAAAGACCCGGCAGCTGCGATGCGCCGCCCGTCAGTACGACGCGGCGCCCTGCGATCTGGTTGATGCCGTTGTCGACAAGCTTCGCGCGCACCAGCTCGAACGTTTCCTCGATGCGCGGCTGGATGATGCCGACCAGCAGCGATTTGGGAATATAATTCGGCTGCAGCGGCTCTTCCTCGCCAATCGGCGGCACGTCAATCAGCGCGCCATCGTCGGTGGATGTCGCATGTGCGGCGCCATAGAGCGTTTTGATGCGCTCCGCATCCGCAACGGACGTTGTCAGGCCGCGCGCGATATCGCTGGTGACGTGATTGCCACCAACGGGAATGGCTGCCGAATAAATCAGCTTGCCCTGCGCGAAAACGGCGATGGATGTTGTGCCGCCGCCCATGTCGATGACGGTGCAGCCGAGATCTTTTTCATCTTCGACCAGCGTTGCAAGCCCTGCGGCATAAGGCGCAGCGCAAAAGCCGTCGACTTCCAGATGGTTCTGGTGCAGCGCGGCCGTGATATTGCGCAGGGCCGTGCTTTGTGCAGTCACGGGGCTCAGCAGTACATCGAGGCTTTGGCCCGTCATGCCGCGCGGATCGTTGATGCCGCGCTGGCCATCCAGCGCATAGCCCGCTGCAATCACATGCACCAGTTCGTCGCGGCCATGCTGGACAGCGCCGCGGCTGTGGGCCAGTGCGCCCTGCACGTCGCGGTCGGAAACTTCGTGGCCGGAGATTTTGACATTGACCGACATCTGCTGCGATTTGGTATGCACACCCGGCACCAGCGCGAATACGCTGCGGATGGGCTGGCCCTGTAGTTGACGCGCCGCCATCAGTTCAGCGGATTCAACAGCGTGGGAGATCGCCGTTTCAACCGCTTTCAGATCGACAATCGTGCCGGCTTTGACGCCGCGCGATGCCTGATGGCCAATGCCGATAACTTCGATGCCGCCATGGGCGCGCATTTCGGCGATGAAGCAGCAAATCTTGCTGGAGCCGATATCCAGCGCGGCGATGATATTGCTTTCAGGCGCGCTTTTGCGGCGCGACGCCGGTTTGGCGGCAACGGATTTGCTGCCTTCTGCGTCGCTGGCGGTGGCTTGCTCCGGCGGGGTTTTGCCCTTCTTCATCTTGTGCTCCCTTCGATGTCTTTTTTGTTCTTTTATTTATATGTTGGTTCAGATTTGTTCGTTGTCTTTAGCGGGCGGCGCGGGGTTTGGCTCTACGACCAGTTTGCCCGCGATACGCAGGTCGATATGCGCGACGTCGCGCGCCAGAACATTGTCTGTATCATCCAGCCGCGCCAGCTGGCGCAGCGCCAGTTCCACATCTTTTTCCGGCAACTTGACCAGCAGACCGTTTTTCAGGCGCAGATCCCAGCGGCGGTTGCCGATGCGAATGGCGGCGGCCAGTTCGCCCGCGATATCCGGCTCGGCATGCAAAAGCCCCAGAAGGGTCGCAACGTCCTGCGGCGCGTGTTCGCCCACCACCAGCGGCAGGTGTTTCCAGCTGTCGAGGTTTTGTTCGGTCAGCACATGGCCTTCGATATCGATGACGGAGAGCTTTTTGCGGTACTGCCACAAAGCGGCAGGTTTGCGCTCTTCGATGGTGACGGCGATGGTATCGGGCAGGCGGCGCGCCACGCTGGCGGTTTTGACCCACGAAATCGCGGCGATTTTTTCCTGTCCGTCCGCGATGGAAACGCCGAACAGCGCATCGCCTTTTTGCATCCCAAGGCGAGAGAGCAATTCCTCGGGTGCGGTATTGCTGCGGCCAATCACCAGAATGTCATTGATTTTGAATCCGGCAGCGGCGCTGGCGGATACGGCTTTTTGCGCGGCAAAGCTGCCGGCGGCTGAAAACCAGCCGCCCATCCAGCCATAGACGGCGATGCCCAGAATAACGCCGAAACCGCCGCCGTAAATGCCCGCGGTCTTCAACCGCTGCACCCAAAGCCGCGCACGGCGCCGGGAAGCCGACGCGTCGCCTTTTTGTCCAAAAAATCTCATCTACCCCAAAAACCTGCGGCTTTGTTAAGCGCCGCGGTGCCCGTAACCCCTTACGTATGCACCTCGGCGTGCTCGACGAGCCACGCCACAAGTTCCCCAAAGCTCAACCCCGTATGCGCCGCCTGTTCCGGGACAAGGGATGTTGGCGTCATCCCCGGTTGCGTATTCGTTTCGAGGTAGTAAAGTCCCGAAACGCCCGGTTCGTTATCATTGTATCTGAAATCGCTGCGGCTGACACCTGTGCAGCCGAGTTTTTCATGCGCGAAGGCCGCCATGCGCAGCGCTTCGTCAAAAACGGCGCGGTCAATCGGCGCCGGAATAACATGCGTGGAGCCGCCCTGCGCGTATTTTGCCTCGTAGTTGTAAAAATCCACATGGGTGCGGATTTCCGTCACGGTGAGCGCGCGGGCTTTTTCATCCTTGATTCCCATAACGGCAACAGAAAGCTCGCGGCCCGGAATATATTCCTCGACCAGTGCCCATTCGCCGAAGCTCCAGGTATCAAGGCCCAGCGGCGGTTTGTTGTCGCCGGGGCGTACAATATAAACACCCACGCTGGAGCCTTCGCTGTTCGGCTTCACGACATAGGGGCGGGGCATCGGCTCCGCGCCTGCGCGGATATCGTCGATATGCACCAGCTTACCTTCGGGACAGCGCATGCCCAGCGGCTTCAGCACTTCCTTGGCCTTTTGTTTGTTCATCGCCAGCGCCGACGGCAGCGGGCCGCTATGCGTGTAAGGGATGCCCAGCATTTCCAGAACGCCCTGAATGCAGCCATCTTCGCCGCCTTTGCCGTGCAGGGCGTTGAAAACGACATCGGGCCTCGGCGTCAGTGCGGCCAGAAGCGCGGACAGGTCGCGCTCGACATCCACTTCGCGCACGTCATAGCCATGTTCGCGCAGCGCTTTGGCGCAGGCGCGCCCGCTCGAGAGGGAAACTTCCCGCTCCGACGACCACCCGCCCATCAGTACTGCGACTGTTTTGGCCATGATTTGAATTTTACCCCTTCATGAAGGACAGAATATCCTTGTCCTCCGGCAGCGGAACCCCAATCCGCTTGATTTCCCAGCGTAACATGATGCCGCTGTTTTCCGCAACACGTTTACGCACTTCTTCGCCCAGACGTTCAATGTCTGCCGCGCTGGCGCCGCCCGTGTTGAGCAGGAAATTGCAATGCAGCTCCGACACCTGTGCGCCGCCGATTTTTAAACCGCGGCACCCCGCGGCGTCAATAAGCTGCCACGCTTTTGGCGCATCTTTCGGATCCGCGCCCTGCGGTGCGGGCGGATTGGCGAAGGTAGAGCCGCCGGTTTTGGTCTTGATGGGCTGCGTCTCGCTGCGCTTTTTCTTGATATCGTCCATGCGCGCATCGATGTCGGCTTTGTCGCCCGTCCTGCCGTCAAACACCGCGCCGAGGAAAATCACATCCTCTGGCAAATCGTTGTGGCGGTAGCTGAGGCCCATTTCCGCACCGCTCAGGGTCTTGATGCTGCCGTCGCGCATCATGACATCGGCATGGCGCAGGATGTCTTTAACCTCCCCGCCATAGGCGCCGGCATTCATGCGCAGCGCACCGCCGATGGTGCCCGGAATACCGGACAGGAACTCAAGACCTGCGATACCATGTTTCGCCGCCGTCAGCGCGACGTTGATATCCAGCGCGGCCGCGCCGGCTGTCACGCTCGTTTCGCTGGCGTCAATCTGCGCGAATTCGCGGCCCATGCGGATGACGACGCCGGGGATGCCGCCATCGCGCACAATCAGGTTCGACGCAACGCCCAGCACCGTGACCGGCACATCTTGCGGGCATCCCGCGATAAAATCGGCAAGGTCGTCGCGGTCTTCTGGTTTGAACAGAACTTCGGCGGGGCCCCCAACGCCAAACCATGTCATCGGGCCGAGAGAGGCATTCTCGCTCAGCCGCCCGCGCACCTTGGGCAGGCGCGCCAGCAGTCCGGTATCAAAAACCTTTTGCGCCGCGCCCGACATCAATGCTTCCCGTTTGCAGCTTTGGGGGCAATGCCCAGCAGCGTTTCCAGCTCCCGCGGCAGGGCATGCGCCCATTGCGTGATGCTGCCCGCGCCAAGGCAAATCACGAAATCGCCCGGTTTGGCGATATCCTTGATAAGGGCGGGCAGGTCTTCGGGTTTTTGCAGGGCGCGCGCATCGGCATGCCCCTGCTTCTGGATAGCGGCAACCAGCGTGTCGCGGCTGATGTTCGGGATCGGCTCTTCGCCGGCGGTATAGACATCGGCGATGACGACCTTGTCGGCCAGTGCGAAGCAGGTCGAAAATTCCTGAAACAGGTTTTTGAGACGCGTGAAGCGGTGCGGCTGCATCACGGCAATCACATTACCGCCGCCGCGGCCCGCCACAGCGTCGCGGCCGGCCTTCAGCACGGCGGCGATCTCGACGGGGTGGTGCGCGTAATCATCGATGACGGTGATGTCATTCACGATGCCCGTGGTAGTGAAACGGCGCTTTACACCTGCAAATTTTTGCAGCGATTTGGCGATCTGTTCGGCGGGAATGCCGATTTCGTGACCGACCGCGAAGGTGGTCAGCGAATTCTGTACGTTATGCGGGCCGAACATCGGCAGTTTGACGCCTTTAATTTCCCGCGGGAAATTCGTCAGGTGCGGGTCGTTGATTTTGACGTCATACAGCAAACCCTCCGGCGTCGAGACGACATTAACGGCCTGAATATCCGCCTTGTCGCTGAAGCCGTAGGTGATGGTCTTGCGGTGGAATTCCGGCACCAGTTCGGCGACGACCGGATGGTCGATGCAGGCGACAACCACGCCGTAGAACGGCAGGTTATGCGCATAGGCGATGAATTCTTCTTTCAGCGCATCGAAGGTTTCGTAGTAATCCATATGTTCGGGGTCGATGTTGGTGATAATCGACGCCACCGAGGGCAAATGTGAAAACGTGCCATCGCTTTCGTCGGATTCAACGACCATCCAGTTGCTCGCGCCCATGCGCGTATTGCTGCCATAGGCGTTGATGATACCGCCGTTGATCACGGTCGGATCGATACCCGCCTTTTCGAGGACATGGCCAATCATCGACGTCGTCGTCGTTTTGCCGTGCGTGCCCGATACGTTGATGCACCATTTGGATTTCATCAGTTCCGACAGCAAATCCACGCGGCGGATGACGGGTATTTTTTCTTCCTGCGCCGCGATGATTTCAGGGTTGGTTTTTTTGACAGCCGTCGATTTGACAACGACGGCGGCGGGTTTGCCTTTGGCGTCGAAAACGTTTTTACCGTCATGGCCGATCATCACACGCACGCCCAGTTCGCGCAGGCGCTGTACATTGGCGTTTTCCGACTGGTCCGAGCCTTGCACGTCATAGCCGAGGTGGTGCAGCACTTCGGCATAGCCGCTCATGCCGATACCGCCGATGCCGATGATATGGACGGTGCCAATGGGAAACGGAAAAGTCTTGCTCATGCGGATGTTCCTTTCATGCGCAGAGGGCAGGGGCGCCAGGGCGCATGCCGGTTGTGTTTTGGACGTGCCGCGTGCCGGATTTTCATGGGGCGGCGGCCTGTTCTGCGGCCAGATCGGCCAGTTTTGCCGTGGCGCCCGTCTGCCCGCAGGTGGCGGCAGCAGCGGCGGCATGGCTTAGAAAAGCGGGGTTTTCAGCGAAAGTGCGGATTTTTTCCGCCAGCGCCGCCGGCGTGAAATCCGGCTGCAAAAACACCCATGCGCCACCAGCTTGTGCAATGATGTCAGCATTATGTTTTTGCTGCATATCCTGATGGCCGGGGTAAGGTACAAAAATCGCGGGACGCCCCGCAACAGCTAATTCCGCTACGCTCGATGCGCCGCTGCGGCCGATAAACAGCTGGCAGCCCGCCAGACGCTCCGCCATATCGCTGAAAAAGCTTGCGGTTTCAGCTTTAATTCCCATATCGGCGTATTTTTTTGCCGTTGCCGCAAGGTCATTTTCACGGCATTGATGCATGACATAAAGTCGCGATTTTATATTTTCTGGCAAATCTTTAAGCGCCTCAGGCACCACATCGGCAAAAACGCTCGCTGCCTGACTGCCACCTGTAATCAGGATTTTAAAAACATCCGCAGGCGGTTGATAGGCAATATCACGCACCGCCATGATGGGCGCACGCACGGGGTTGCCCGTGACGACCGCTTTCGTTTGCTGGGCGGGCGAAAGCCCGCGTGTGCCCGCCAGCGACAATGCGATTTTGCGCGCGCGCGGTGCCAGCAGCACGTTCGCCTTGCCAAGGACGGCATTCTGTTCGTGCAAAATAGTGGGTTTGCCCAATATCTGCGCCGCCAGAACACCGGGGAAAGACGGATAGCCGCCAAAGCCGACGACCAGCGCAGGCTTCAGTTTCGATACCAGCCGCAGCGCCGCCAGAACACCGATACCCATATCCAGCACGGCACGGATTTTCGACGCCAGCCCGGGGCGCAGGGTGGCGGCCCGTACAGTATATATATTGACGCGATCGCCAAGGCTTTTGAACGCATGTCCGCGCTTGTCGGTGACGATGGCAACGGTATAGCCGCGTGCCAGCAGCTCGGCCGCCAGCGCTTCTGCCGGATACAGGTGCCCGCCTGTGCCGCCTGCCGACAGCAGGATGGTTTTGTTTTCGCCTTTTGTCATGCTCAGCTGTTCCTGCCTTCGCGCATGCCAAAGCCGCGCCACATATTACCCGACGTCAGTTGCTGGCGTTTGCGCGTCAGCGACAGCAGCATGCCCATGCCCAGTCCCAGCGCCAGCAGCGAAGACCCGCCATAGCTGATAAACGGCAGTGTCATGCCCTTGGCGGGCAGCAGCTGAAGGGATGAACCCATATGAATAAGGCTTTGCAGGGCAAATTGCGTCAGCAAACCGCCTGCCGCCAGCACGACAAACAGATCCTCGCTCTGCGCCGTGCGCCACAGGCTGCGCAGCAGAATGAAGGCGAAAAGCCCGACAAGGAAAAGTGCGGCCAGCAGCCCCATTTCCTCCCCTGCTACCGCAAAAATGAAATCCGCATGTGCATCGGGCAGGTTCATTTTGACCTGTCCGTGGCCGGGGCCGGTGCCGAATAGCCCGCCGCTTGCGAAGGCGTCCAGCGATTTTTGTACCTGATAGTTATCGCCGCTGGAGGGGTCGAGGAAGCGGTCAATCCGGCTGGATACGTGCGGGAAAAACATATAGGCGCTGAAAAGTCCCGCAACGCCAAGACCACCCAGAACAAAAACCCAGATCATCGGCAGGCCGGCCAGAAAAACCTGTACGCCCCAGATGGCGGAGATAACCAGCGACATGCCAAGGTCGGGCTGCAAAAGCAAAAGACCCAGTACAAGCCCGAACAGCCCCAGCGCCAGCAGGTGGCCGGGAAATTGTCCCTCACCTTGATCCTGATGCCGCGCCATCAACCACGCCGCTGTCACGGCGAAGGCGGGTTTGGCGAATTCGGACGGTTGCAGCGAAAAGCCGAAAATATGCACCCAGCGCGTCGCGCCTTTGATTTCAGGGCCGAAGAAAACCGCGCAGAGCATCAAGACCATCGATACCAGCAGCGTCAGCGAGGCGGTTCGCCAGAGCATTTTACGCGGCAGCATGGATGCCGCCAGCATCATACCCGCGGCAGGCACCAGAAATACCAGATGCCGCACGACGAAATAAAACGGCGGCAGGCCAATGCGCTCCGCCACCGACGGCGATGCGGCTGATACCAATACAATTCCGCACAGCATCAGAATGGTCAGCGCCGCCAGTGTCCAGCGGTCCATCGACCACCACCAGGCGCCCAGCAGGGATTTATCAACCCGCGATGACAGGCCGCTCATACGGGGCCTCCTTTTTTCTCGGCTGATTTGGTGCCTGTGGTGACGCGGCGCACGGCTTCGCTGAAGACATCGCCGCGATGCTCGAAGCTTTTGAACTGGTCAAAGCTTGCACAGGCGGGGGAGAGCAGGACGGTCGCGTGGTCAAGCGCCTCGCGCTGCGCGAGGGCATGTGCAGCCTCGACGGCTTTGTCGAGGGTGCCGCAGCGCGTGTAGGGTTTTTTGTGTTTATCCAGCCATGCGGCCAGAATGTCTTCCGCGGCGCCAATAAGAAACGCATGGCGAATGTGCGATAAATGCTTTTCGCATTTGTGATAGCCGCTGCCTTTGTCCTGCCCGCCCGCAATCCAGTAAATCGGGCTATAGGTCGACAGCGCGACGGCGGCGGCGTCGTCATTGGTCGCCTTGCTGTCGTTGATATAGGTCACGCCGTGCAGGCTGGTGACGATTTTCTGGCGGTGTTCAAGACCCGGAAAGCTTTGCAGCCCCTTGGCAATCGCGGCGGTATCGATACCGGCGGCGCGGCAGGCCGTATAGGCCAGCGCGGCATTTTGCCAGTTATGCCGTCCGCGCAGCGCGGGGCAGGTATTGAGATCGACCACGCCATGCGGGCCGTCGAACAATTCGCCCTCGGCGGAAACGAAAACGCCCTGCGTCATCGGGCGCAGGCAGGATACCGGCGTCATGCGGCGCTGGCCTTCCTTGCGCTGGCGGGCGAAAATTGCGGCGCTGCCTTCATCATCGACGCCGATGACGCCGATGCCTTTGCCGCGGAAAATACGCTCTTTCGCGGCCATATACCCCTCCATGCTGCCATGGCGGTCAAGATGGTCGGGGCTGATATTCAGCAGCAGCGAAATATCGGGGCTGAAACTATGCATCAAATCCAGCTGGTATGATGACAGTTCCAGCACGTAAATACCGCCCGCGCCCAAATCCGGCAGCCCCAGCACGGCCTCGCCGATATTGCCGCCGACGGCAACGTCGACACCGGCGGATTTGATGATATGGCCGATCAGCGCCGTTGTGGTCGATTTGCCGTTGGTGCCGGTGATGCCGATGGTGCGGGCCTCCGGCTTGGCGCGGTGGAACAGCTCCATATCGCCCAGAATGTCGATGCCGTGCTTTTGCGCGGCGGCAATCGCCGGATGCGGCGCGGGGTGCGTCAGCGGTATCCCCGGCGCGACGCACAGGCAGGCAAAGCGCGACCAGTCGCCGTTTGTGAAATCCTCAACTGTGGCGCCTTTATCAAGGGCAGCCTTGCGCATATTCTCCCCGTCATCCCACAGCACGGTTTGAATGCCTGCGGCCTTGCAGGCTTCAAAAACCGACAGCCCGCTGCGGCCGAGGCCCAGCACGGCAACCGGTTTATCCTTGAATTGGGATTTGAGCGCGGAGAGATCGATCATGCAGCAGCCATGTCCTTATCGCAGTTTGAGGGTCGACAGCCCGATGAGAGCAAGGATGATAGAAACAATCCAGAACCGCACAACGACTTTGCTTTCTGCCCAGCCGAGTTTTTCAAAGTGGTGATGCAGCGGCGCCATCAGGAAAAAACGTTTGCCGCCCGTGCGTTTGAAATAAACGACCTGAATAATGACCGACAGCGTTTCTGCCACAAACAGTCCGCCGATGATGGCCAGCACCAGTTCGTGCTTGGTCACCACCGCAATCGCGCCCAGCGCGCCGCCCAGCGACAGCGACCCCGTATCGCCCATGAAAACCGATGCGGGCGGGGCGTTGAACCACAGGAAACCAAGTCCCGCACCCAGCAGCGCGCCGCAGAACACGGCAATCTCCCCCGCATCCGCGATGTAATGGATGCCGAGGTAGCTGGAAAAGTTGACGTTGCCCACCAGATAGGCAATCAGGCCGAAACAGGCCGCCGCAATCATGATAGAACCGATGGCAAGGCCGTCCAGCCCGTCCGTCAGGTTCACGGCATTCGCCGCGCCCACAACCACAATGACGCCGAAGGGAATAAAAAACCAGCCAAGGTCAATCAGCAGGTTTTTGAAAAACGGAAAGGCAAGGCTGCTGCCCAGGCCGCCGGTGGTGAGCAGCATGATGGAGAGCACCGCTACGGCGGCGATGGCCATTTCCAAAAGCAATCTGAGCTTGCCCGGAATGCCGCGGTGACTGCTGCGCGTCAGCTTCGCGTAATCGTCGGCAAAACCAATGGCGCCATAACCGAGGAAAACAAACAGCACAATCCACATATACGGGTTGGTAATATCGACCCACAGCAGCGTCGATACCGTTACCGAAAACAAAATCATCAGCCCGCCCATGGTGGGCGTGCCTTTTTTCTTCAAGTGGGTTTCGGGGCCATCCTCGCGGATGGGCTGGCCTTCGCGCTGCTTTTTCTTCAGCCAGCGGATGACCGCAGGGCCGATGGCAAGGCTGATAATCAGCGCTGTGATAATCGCGCCGCCGGTGCGGAAGCTCAGGTATTGAAACAGGTTGAACGCCGTGAAGTAATTCGTCAGCGGATAGAGCAGGTTATAGAGCATTCTTTTTATCCTTGCCGTTCATGCCGGCGGGTTTGTCGTTTTTATCGTTGGCGGCGCCGCTGTTTTTATTTCCGGCGGCGTTGATATCCATTGCATGCAGCGCCTCGATGACATAGGCCATGCGGCTGCCCGCGGACCCCTTGACCAGCAGCACGTCACCCGGCTTCACCGTTTGCTTGATGATATCGGTCAGGGCCTTGCTGTCCTTGGCGTGGGCGCCCTGCCATTCGGCGGGCAGCGCCTGATAAAGCGCGTCCATCAGGGGGCCGCAGCAGAACAGCTGGTCGGTTTTTGCTTTCAACAGCGGATTGGCCAGCTCCGCATGCAGGCGCGGGCCGTCCTTGCCCAGCTCCAGCATATCGCCGAGAACGGCGAGGCGGCGGCCTTCGCCCTGCGGCTCCACCAGCTCAAACACTTTAAACGCCGCCTGCATGGAGGCAGGATTGGCGTTATAGCTTTCATCGATGATGGTCAGCGGCGGCTCCCCCGCGACCAGCGTGACCTGATAGCGGTTGCCGCGGCCCGATACGGCTTCGGCGTTTTTCAGCGCTTCGATGCCTTTTTCAAGATCGCCGCCGGCAGCTTTTACAACGCCCAGCGCGCCCAGCGAATTGAGTACGATATGTTTGCCGGGGATTTGCAGTTTATATTTAACTTTCTCGCCGTCGATATCGGCGGTGACGCGGCTGCTGTCGGCGTGCAGGGCGCAATCGACCAGCTTGATATCCGCGCCGTCTTCTTCGCCAAATCCGCGAATGTCCTTGATGCCCTGCTTTTCCGCATGCGCTTTCAGGCGGTCGAAATAGGGATTGTCGTGATTGAGAATGGCGATGCCTTTTTCCGACATGCCCGTAAAAATCTCCGCATTCGCATCGGCGATACCGTCAAGGCCGTTGTCGAAAAATTCTATATGTTCGCGGTCGATCGTGGTGATGATGGCGATATCCGGTTTGACCTGGTCGGTCAGGCCGATGATTTCGCCCGGGTGGTTCATGCCGATTTCAAAAATGCCGAAATCCGCATCTGCGGGCAGGTTGCTCAGTGATAGCGGCACGCCCCAATGGTTGTTAAAGCTTTTTTTCGACGCATGCGTCTTGCCGCTGGCGGACAAAAGCGTAGCCAGCATTTCCTTGGTGCCCGTTTTGCCGACGGAACCGGCAACGCCGATAATCGTCCCCTTGCAGCGCGCGCGTGCGGCGCGGCCGAGGTCTTCCAGCCCGCGCGTGGTGTCATCGACAACCAGTACGGGGCCTTTCGCTTTGGAAACATCGTAGTCTTTGGATACCATCACGGCGCCCGCGCCTGCGGCGAAGGCCGCATCGACGTAGTCATGTCCGTCCAGTCTGTCGCCTTTCAGGGCGACGAACAAATCGCCCTTTTGCAGCGTGCGCGTATCGATAGAAACGCCATGTACGGCAAATTCGGCACTGGCGCGTCCGCGCGTGGCAGCCGCGGCGTCTTTGGAGGTCCAGAGCGGGGTTTTGTTATCTGTCATCTTATTCTGTTATCCTGTTATCTTGTGGTAGGTCTAGGGTTCTTTGGTTTATCAGGCGCCGTACGCGGTGACGGCGGCTTTCGCCTCTGTCACGTCGTCGAAGGGCAGCACTTCCGCGCCGACAATCTGCCCTTGCTCGTGACCTTTGCCGGCGATGACCAGCAAATCACCCGCGCCGAGGCCTTTGACGGCCTGACGTATCGCGTCGCGGCGCCCGGCAATTTCGGTTGCGCCGGGGCAGCCTTGCATCACTTCGCTGCGGATGAAGGCGGCATCTTCGGTGCGCGGATTGTCGTCGGTGACGATGGCTACATCGGCAAGCCGCGCCGCAATCTCGCCCATCATCGGGCGTTTGCCGCGGTCGCGGTCGCCACCGCAGCCGAAAACCACATGCAGCTTGCCCGCGGTATGCGGGCGCACGGCTTTCAACATGGTTTCAAGCCCGTCGGGCGTATGGGCGTAATCGACATAAACCGCCGCGCCGTTTTTCAGGCTGGCGGCGTATTCCAGCCGCCCGCGCACGCTTTGCAAACGCTCCAGCGCATGCACGCCCTGCATTTGCAGGGACGGGCTGTCGGGGTCGGCGGCGAGAACAAGGCCAAGCGCTGTCAGCGCATTCATCGCCTGAAAATCGCCGACCAGCGGCAGCTCCAGCGTATAGCGCTGGCCCATGACCATCAGATCGAGGTATTGACCGTGCGGCAGCGGCTTTTGCGCGGTGATCTTGATATCCTTGGCCGCATGGCCGACTTCGATGACGCGGATATGGCGCGCATCGCAAATCGCGCGCAGCTTTTGCGAATAGGGCGTGTCCATGCAAATCACGGCAACGCCTCTGGGCGACAGCACATCGCTGAACAGCCGCGCCTTGGATTCAAAATATTTATCCATCGTGCCGTGATAATCCAGATGGTCGCGCGTCAGGTTGGTGAAGGCGGCGGCCGTCACTGCAACGCCATCCAGCCGGTGCTGGTCAAGCCCGATGCTGGAAGCTTCGAAGGCGAGATGCGTCACGCCTGCTGCTTCCAGCTCCGCAATTTCGGAGTGCAGCACGACAGGGTCCGGCGTGGTCAGTAGGCCCGGGCGTTTGAAGCCGGCAATCTTGCCGCCCGCGGCTTCGACCCCAATGGTGCCAAGGCTGGCGGCGGCATGGTCCATCGACTGCCAGATCTGACGGCAGAAATTGACCGTGGAGCTTTTGCCGTTAGTGCCTGTCACGGCCGCAATCGTGGACATCTGGCGGCCATAAAATTTGGCAGCCATCAGCGAAAAGCGGCGGCGCGGGTTGTCGTCTTCGATAATCACCACATCATCGTTGGCCGCGCCCGTCATGTCGGTGCCGCGCGGTACCAGCACAGCAGCCGCCCCGCGCGCAACCGCGTCGGCGATAAACTGGCGGCGGTCAAGCTTCGCACCCGGGAAGGCGGCAAAAACAAACCCGGCACGCACTTCGCGCGAATCTGCGCTCAGCCCCGTGATGTGCAGGTCGGCGGCCTTGTCAGCGTTCAGCAGCGTGACGCCTGCGGCGTCCGCGTCATCTATCAGTTCCAGCAGTCGCAATGCTCTTTCCTTCCTTGCTGTCTTTCAGGTAGCGCGCCATTTCCAATTTGATGTCGCGCTGCGGCCCGCTTCGCGGCGGAATGCCGTAAAGGGGCGCCATTTGTTCAATCACTTTGCCGACCACGGGCGCGGCGGTCCAGCCGCCGGTCGCGTAGCCAAAGGTTTCTTTGGTGGGCTGCGGTTCATCCACGATGGCCAAAACGACATAGCGCGGCGCTTCAATCGGAAATACGCCAATGAAGGACGACAGGCGCGCATTCTTGCTGTAGCCGCGGCCCAGTGTTTTATCCGCCGTGCCGGTTTTACCGCCAACGCCATAGCCTTCGGCTGCCGCCTTGCCGCCGGTGCCGCCCGCGACAACCAGCTCCAGAAGGTCGCGCACGCGCTGCGATGTTTCGCTTTTAACAACGCGCGTGCCCTTGATGTCATTGCCGCGCGCCGGGTCATGAATCATCGTTGGGTCGATCAGCACGCCGCCATTGGTCAGCGCCGCCGCCGCGCGCGCCAGATGCACGGGGCTGACGGCGATGCCGTGGCCGTAGGACGCCGTCAGGGTGTGGATTTCACGCCACGGCTTCGGGTACAGCGGCGCGCCGCGCTCCGGCAGGTCGATGGGGGCGCGTTCCAGAAAGCCAAGTTTTTTGTAAAAATCGCGCAGCCCGTTTTCGCCCAGCGATTGCGCCATTTTCGCCGTACCAATGTTGGAGGAGTGGATGAACACTTCCGGCAAGGTCATCACGCGGCGCTTGGCGTGGTAATCGTTGATGGTATGACGACCAAAGCGGATGGGTTCGCGCGCGTCATAGCTGGTGCCGAAACTGGCGATGCCCGCATCCAGCGCCGCGGCGACAGGAAATAGCTTCATGGTCGAGCCCATTTCAAACACGCCCAGCGTGGCGCGGTTGAATTTCTGCTCGTCGCTGGCCTGCGCGGGGTGGTAGGGATCGAAATCCGGCAGGGATACCATGGCGATGACCTCGCCATTGCGCACATCCATGACAAGACCGATGGCGGCCTTGGCGCTGAAGGTTTTCATCGCGGCGCTCAGTTCGCGGTGCAACAGGTGCTGTATGCGCAGATCGATGGTGAGGTGCAGTTCTTCCTCCCCCTCTGCCAGCTGTTTTTGATAGGCGCGTTCAATCCCCGCAATCCCGATGCCATCCACGTCGGTATAGCCAAGAATATGCGACGTCAGGCGGCCATGGGGGTAAATGCGGCGCGCTTCGTCCTGAAAGCCCAGCGACGGCTCGCCCAGCATGTTGATGGCCTGCATCTGGCGCGGGGTGATGTTGCGGGCGATCCAGATGAATTTGCGCTTGGAGCTAAGCTTGGTGAAAAGGTCTTTCTCTTTTTCCTCCGGCAAAATCTGCGCCAGCTGTTTGGCGAGTTTTGCGGCATCGCTGACCACGGTCGCGTCTGCGAAAACCGATGCCATGCGCAGCGACGTTGCCATCAGCTCGCCGTTGCGGTCGGTGATGGTGCCGCGCAGGGCATTGGTGGGTTTACGCGGGGCGGTGCTGTCGGCCGCGGCGGCGGTCGCCGCCGGCGGTTCGGTATCGCGCAGCAGCGTCAGGTCAATCAACCGCAGCGACACGGCCAGATATCCGACCATGAAAACCGCGGCAACGAACAGCATGCGCAGTTTGGCCTGTCCGAGCAGGCGCGCCTGATGTCCTTCGACGCGGGTTTCAAGGGTGCTGCGCATTACGGCGTCCCCCCGAGGCTGTCGAGAACGTCGTTGAAACTGCGCCGCGCGGCATCGTCGCTTTGCGGCTTGACGGCGGCGGCTTTGGCGGCGGGTGCTGCGACGGGCGTGCTGGCAGGCGCCTGCTTCTTAACGGCCTGAATGCTGCGGGGAGGCGCTTCGGTTTTGATTGCGGGCTTGAAGGCGGCAGGCTGGCGCAGGTCAGCGGGTTTGCGCGGCGCGGGCATGACTGACCCTGCCGCGGGTTCGGTGGCGCTGGCGGATTTTTTTTCATCCGCTGTGGCGGCGGCATTTTGCGGCGTGGCGCTGCGTTCGATATCGGTTGCGATAGCGGCGATCAGGTCATCCTGCGGCGCGGCGGGGGTTTCCGGCACGGGGCGCAGCGGCAGTTCCTGCGCCTGCGTGAATTGTTTGCCGCGCATCGGAGCAAGCTTCAGGTATTGAGCCGCGAGTTTTTCCAGACGGTCGGGCTGGTTCAGATAGCTCCATTCCGCCTGCAGGACGCGCAGGGAGTCTTCTTCGCGGCGGGTTTCCGCAGTAATCAGGTCAAGCTTGGCGCGCCCGTCTGTCACGGCCTGACTTGTTTTAAACAGCATCGCGCCGCATACGAGGGCGCAGATCAGCCAGAGAGCGGCAAATTTGCTCATGCGCGGCCTCCTGCTTTGCGGGTAGCTGCGGCTGTGGCCATCGGCGCGTCTGTGCGGATGGCATAGCGCAAGCGGGCGGAGCGTGCGCGCGGATTTACAGCGGTTTCCGCATCGCTGGGGGCAAGACCGTTTCGTTTTTCAAGCGCGAAAACAGGCGGCGCTTTTTGCGACATATCCGGCGGCAGGTGGCGCGATGTGCCGGCCTGTTCGCCCGATTGTTCGCGCAAGAAAGCCTTCACGCGCCAGTCTTCGAGCGAATGGAACGACACGACAACCAGCCGTCCGCTTTGTTTCAAAATCGCGGGGGCAGCGGCAAGGGCGCGGTCAATCTCCCCCATTTCGTCATTCACATGGATACGCAGCGCCTGAAAACTGCGCGTGGCGGTATCGGTTTTCATGCCGCCGTGCATGGGCAGCACGCGGTGGATGATGGCGGCCAGCTGCGCGGTCGTTTCGATGGGTTTTTCGCGGCGCGCCTCGACGATGGCTTTGGCGATGCGGCGGGCGGCACGCTCTTCGCCATAGGTGTAGATGATGTCGGCAATGTCTTTTTCATCTGCCGTATTCACGACATCGGCGGCGCTCTCGCCGCTCAGGCTCATGCGCATATCCAGCGGGCCATCATGCTGGAAGGAAAACCCGCGCGAGGCGGTACCCAGCTGGATAGAGGAAACGCCAAGGTCGAGCACGAAGCCGTCGACCTGTTCGACGCCAGCGCCTGCCAGCAACTGCGCGACATCGCCGAAGCAGCCATGCAGCGGGTGAAAGCGGCCCGCGAAATCGCGTTCGAATGCGCGGGCGCGGGCGAAGGCTTCGGGGTCGCGGTCGATGCCGTAGACGGTGCAATCCGCCGCTTCAAGGATGGCACGCGCATAGCCGCCGGCGCCAAAGGTGCCGTCGACATAAACGCCGCCGTCTTTCGGGGCAAGGCAGTCCAGCACCTCGGCCAGCATCACGGGGATGTGGCGCGCGGGCGCGGTTGCCGCGTTGTGAAGCGTATCGGTCATCCGTTGTTTAATCCGTCCCCAAACCTGTCAAGGCAGCGGGCGCGCAAATCGCCCTAAAAACCTTGAAATCCAACCCCTTGTTTAATTTACACGGCGGGGGTGGGGGCGTCAATCAAACAGGGCTGCCGATGGGGGCGAAAAACGCGGCGCGATGTTCAGCGCGGCGGGCGCAGCGCTGCCGGTTTGCCGTTTGAATCACGCGCGGGCAGCGGCGGCGGGTTGCCCTCCATTTTGCGGCGCTGTTCGTGCATACGGGCAACTTCGTCGAGGCTGTCGAGGTCGCTAAAATTCTGCACATGGATATTGCTGCTGAGCGCGTGACCATACCACATGCTATAAATTGTCGTAATATTTTGGGCGGCAAAATTGAAAACGCGGCGCAGTTCGGGGTCTGCCTTGGATTGGCGCGAAAAATCATTCACGACGCTGAGCGTGTAGTCGTTGAGCTTTTCGAAAATCTCGTCGTTGGTTTCGTGAAGGATATCGTCGTTTATGTCTATGTAAACAATCTATTCGCTGTATATTTTATGATTAGGGTGTCGTTTTACCGGCGGCGGGGGCTTTCAACGTGCCTTTTTTCATCTGGGGAATGCCCTGCATGACCTCGTCCAGCGGCGGGGGCTTGCCGCCGCGCTCGCGCAGTTTTGCGTGCATCTGCACGATTTCGTCGGGGTTCGGCAAATCCTTGAAATCATGAATTTGCATCGACGACGTCACGGCGGCGCTATACCCCTTCGAGCTGCTGCCATAATCCGTATGTTTGGGAATGGTATATTCCTGCAGCACGCCGCGTTCATAAATCGTGGTGACCTGACGCGATGTAAAATTGAATATCCGCGTCAGCCGCGGCGCGCCCCAGTCGCTTTTGTCATGCGCGAGGGACGAGACGACGGCAAGGGTTGTCGGGTCTATGCGGTGATAATCCGTCATGGGCGGCGCGGCTGCAGTCTGGGTTTGCCTGTCGTCGCGCTCTGCGCATCGAGGATTTCTTCGAGCGGCGGCGGGTTGCCTTTCAATTCCGTTTTTAATTTGCGGTGCATCTGCTCAACTTCATGAAGCGAGGGCAAATCGCGGAAATCCTGCACATGCATCTGCACCGAAGAGGTGACGCCCGCGCCATGATCCGAAGAATACTGACCCGCTACGCCAGCAAAATGGCGTGCCAGTGTGGTGATTTGTCCGGTGCCGAAATTGAAAATGCGCGTCAGCCTGTATTCACTGGGGGAGCGGAAACTGCCCATGCTCAGGCTCTTGTCGTTCAGGATCTGCACGGCTTCGAGCGTGTAATCGTTGATTTTATGATAGCTTTCGCTCATGCGGCTTACCCTTTCGCGGCGGGCAGGTGCGCGGCGGGCTTTTTGCCGAGGCTGCGCAGGACATCTTCAAGCGGCGGCGGATTGCCCTTCAATTCCGTTTTCAACTTGGCATGCATGAAACGGATTTCGGCATCGGATTGCACATCGCCGAAATTTTCAATCACGGTCTGGGTGGATACCGATGACGATCCGCCGGACTCGCTGCCGCGCGGTTCATACGTCAGGTCGCGCGTGACGGTGGTGATTTGCCCCGCCATAAAATTAAAAATGCGGGTGATGCGCGATTGTACGGTCAGATGGTGACTATAGCCGGAAATGTCCTCCTCCGGCGCCGTCAGCGTCTGGCGCAGGGTATAGTCGTTGATTTTGTCCAGACGCTCGCGCATGGGTTATCCTTTGCCGGGGGCGGCGAGGCTGTTTTTCTTGTTCATGCCGCGCGTGACGTCGTCGAGCGGCGGGGGATTGCCCTTCAGCTCTTTCAGCTTGGCATGCATGAAACAGATTTCGGCGTCGCTGCGGAAATCTTCGAAATGTTGCTGCACCAGACTTGTCGACACGCCGCCCGCACCGCCGGTTTTATACCCGCCGTTATTACCCAATGCGACATCATGCACATGCGTGGTGACCTGCTGGGCCAGAAAGTTGAAGGTACGCGTGATGATGCTGCGGTTTGTAAAGCCGTTCATATCGTCAAAGCGGCGGGTGGTGACCTCGCTCAGGGTATAGTCGTTGTCGACAACATAGCTTTGTTCGCTGCTCATCTCTGATGCTCTCGAATCCTGAAAAATGAATGAAATCAGGTGTAACAATACGAAGCGAGAATAAATATGTCAATTAATAATTCACATATTTATTTCAAAGGCTTGAGCTTCCCCCAGCCGCGCAAAAAATAAAAACCAGAAGGCCTGTAAGCCGGGTTCTGTCCCCCTTGCGGGGTGACGGCCATTCATCTAGGGCGGCGGTTGCCCGACGCCTCCAGCGACCGACCCGGAAAGCAGGCTGAAAACAGGCCCTGCGGTTGCCCGCGCGCTTTCCCTATTTGGTCTTGCTCCCGGTGGGGTTTACCCTGCCATTTCCGTTACCGGAAACGCGGTGCGCTCTTACCGCACCTTTTCACCCTTACCGGCAGGCCGAAACCCGCAGGCGGTATGTTCTCTGTGGCACTGGCCGTCACGGCTGCCGAGGCTGCCGCGCCCGGACGTTATCCGGCACCGTGTTTTCAGGGAGCCCGGACTTTCCTCCCCCGCTTTGCAGCGGCGGTGGCCGTCCGGCCTTCTGGTTTCGGAACTCTAGGCGCAGCCGCGCGGGCTGGCAAGTGAATTATGTTATCATTCAGGCGTCAATCAGCGCGACCAGCCCCGACAGGCGCGACATCGTGCGGCCCGTGACCATGCCGGGCATGCCGCCATCTTCGAAAGCTTCCGGCTCGAAATGGCGCTGGAAGGCAGGTACCAGAACCTCGGCGGGCAGCGTGGGATCATAGCCCACATGCGCAAGCGCGGTCATGAAGGCCTGCGGCGACATCAGGCCGCTCGCCAGCTCCCGCGGCCACAGGCCGATGCCTGCAGCGGCCAGCGTGCGCCACGGAAACAGATGCCCGGGGTCTTGCTTGCGCGCAGGCGCGATGTCGGAATGCGCCAGCACGTTGCGCGCCGGAATATCGTGGCGCGACAGAATATCGCGGCACAGCGCCACCACGCCTGCGATTTGTTTATCGGGAAACGGCACGTAGCCCAGTGAATGGCCGGTGTTTTGAATCTCGATGCCGATGGAATGGGTATTGAGGTCGGTCATGCCGCGCCAGTAGGATTGCCCCGCATGCCATGCGCGTTTGTTTTCATCGACCATCTGGATCACGCTGCCATCAAGATCAACCAGATAGTGCGAACTGACTTTTTTTTCAGGGTCGCACAGCCATTGCCGCGATGTTTCTGTATCGGGCAGGTCGGTGTAGTGCAGCACCAGCACGCTCGGCGCGGCGCCTGCCGCGCGGTCGTTGAAATTGGGCGACGGCGATTGCGTCAGGGGGACATAGGACATGCGCGGGGTGGCCTAGCGTTTCGGGCTGAATTTTTTGTTGATGCGGGCAACCGCGCGCAAAAGGGCGACGGTCTCCTTGCTGGCTTCGCCCGGCTTGGCGCCTTCGGTCGTAAACAGATGCGGCTCATAGCGCTGCTGGAACGCATCGATGACCTGACCGAGAGACGGGGTGCCGTCTTCGTGCACGCCGGTATCGTATCCGGCCTTTTTGAAAAGCTTGGCCAGTTTTTGCGGGTTCTTGGCAACCGCGGCGGCGTTGAATTTGTCGCGCAGTTTGGGTTTGGGCCAGACGCCGATGTCGTGCTTGGCCAGCTCCTTCCACGGGAAATGATATCCGGGGTCCTGCTTGCGCGCGGGCGCGATATCGGAATGTCCTACCACGTTTTCAGGCGCGATGTTGTGGCGGTGCATGATGTCCTTGCACAACAGCACCAGCGTCGTCAGCTGCGCAGGGGTGTAATCTTCGTAGCGGCGGTTGGAAATCTCTATGCCGATGGAGGCGGAATTGAGATCGGTGCGGCCGTGCCATGACGAAATGCCGGCATGCCATGCGCGTTTTTCTTCGGGCACCATTTTGAAAATGTTTCCCGCTTCGTCGATTAAATAATGGCAGCTGACAGGCGGATCATGGTCGGGGTCCGACAGGCGCATCAGCGCATCGACGGTCGAATTCATGCTGGTAAAGTGAATGACCAGCACCGACGGCTTTTCGCCGTTTTCGCGTTCATTGAAATTGGGTGATTTCCATGGAACAACTTTCATGCCGCAATCTCCGCTGCCGATGCTTCGCGCACGAAGGCTTCGACCAGTGCCTCGAAGCGCGCGGCGCCGCGCGCGGCGTTTTCAAGCGTATGCGCATGGCTCAGGTTTTCGTCCGACAGCCCCGCGCCCATATTGGTAATCATCGAACAGCCGACAACACGCATGCCGCAGTGGCGCGCGATGATGCAATCGGGGACGCTCGACATGCCGACCGCCTGCGCGCCCATGGCCATGGCCATGCGAATTTCGGCAGGCGTTTCGAAGGTCGGGCCGCGGAAGGCCATATAAACCCCTTCATGCAGCGGCGCATTCGCGGTTTTGGCGGCGGTTTTGAGCATTTTTTGCAAATCGCCATCCCATGCGCCGGTCATGGGCACAAAGCGGGGGCCGAAGCTGTCATCGTTCGCGCCGACCAGCGGGTTCAGGCCCATGTAATTGATGTGGTCGGTAATCATCATCAGCTCGCTGACTTTGATATCCGCGCGCAGTGACCCTGCGGCATTGGAAATAAACAAAATCTCCGCCCCCGCCGCATGCACCGCACGGATCATGGTTTTGAGCGGATAGGCGTCGTCGGTTTCATAAAAATGTTTGCGACCTTTGAGCACGATGACATCGGTGCCGCCAAGGCTGCCGATCATGACCTCGCCGCTGTGGCCCTGCACGGTCAGTACGGGAAAGCCCGGCAATTCGGCATAGGGTACCGAAACCGCATTTTGCAAACGATCGCCCAGACCGCCAAGGCCGGAGCCGAGGATGATGGCGATTTTCGGGCGGCGCGGCCCTGCGGCGGCGCGGATTTTGGCGGCGCTGTCGGCGACGTTGTCGGCATGGCTGCGGGTCATGGCGCGATCCTTTCGCTGTTCCCGCGGGGCGGGGTGTGCATCGTGATTTGGATGGCGAAATAGTGCCGCAAAATGTCCCAGCTGTCACCCCCATGCGGCAAATTTGGCTTATATATTTGAAATAAAAAGATAAAATATGTGGCCTTCGTTTTTAACATAAGGGCCGATGCGCCGTTTTGCCGCGACGTAGCCTGCGCGGGGTTTTCTGGATAAGGGGTATCGATATTCTGGACAGCTGATGCCCGGCGCATAAAAACAAAAAAGCCCCGCATGTATCGCGGGGCTTTTTTTGTGCGGGCAAGATTACACGCGGCGCTGGATCATCAGTTTTTTGATTTCTGCAATCGCCTTGGCGGGGTTGAGACCCTTGGGGCAGGTATTGGTGCAGTTCATGATGGTGTGGCAGCGGTAAAGGCGGAAGGGGTCTTCGAGGGCATCCAGACGCTCGCCCGCCGCTTCGTCGCGGGTGTCGTCCAGCCAGCGGTAAGCCTGCAGCAGAATGGCCGGGCCGAGGAAACGGTCGCCGTTCCACCAATAGCTCGGGCAGGACGTGGAGCAGCAGAAGCACAAAATGCAGGCCGCAGGGCCATGGCCGTCTTCCCCGTTCAGCTTGTTGGCGTCTTCGGACGATTGCAGGCGTTCGCGCGCGGGCGGGGTGCTTTCGGTTTTCAGCCACGGCTCGATGCTCGCATACTGCGCATAGACATGGGTGAGGTCGGGCACGAGGTCTTTCATCACCGGCATGTGCGGCAGCGGGCTGATGTTCACATCGCCGCTGCAATCCTCGATCGCCTTGGTGCAGGCGAGGGTGTTTTTGCCGTCGATGTTCATCGCGCATGAACCGCAAACCCCTTCGCGGCAGCTGCGGCGGAAGGTCAGCGATGAATCCACGTCGTTTTTGATGTGGATCAGCGCGTCCAGCACCATCGGCCCGCATTTCGCAAGGTCGATTTCATAGCTGTCGACGCGCGGGTTTTCCGCGTCATCGGGGCTCCAGCGGTAGACGCGGAAGGTCTTGGGCTTCTTGGCGCCTTCGGGGGCCGGATGTTTCTTGCCATCCTTGACCTTGGAGTTCTTGGGCAGGGCGAATTTTGCCATGATGCGTTATCCTTGATAGATATAGGTATCTTTAGGCGGTAGTGATTAATACACGCGGGCTTTGGGCGCGATAACTTCGACGTCATTGCTCAGTGTGCGCAGATGCACGGGGCGATAGCCGATGTTGGTCTTGCCTTTTTCATCCACGGTGATGACGGTGTGCTTCATCCACTCTTTGTCGTCGCGGTTCGGGAAATCCTCGTGCGCATGGGCGCCGCGCGATTCCTTGCGGTTTTCCGCGGAAACGATGGAGGCGACGGCCTGATACATCAGGTTGTCCAGCTCGATGGTTTCGACAAGATCCGAGTTCCAGATGAGCGAGCGGTCGCTGACACCCACATCTCCGCGGCCGGAGAAGATTTTATCCATTTTCGCCACGCCCTCCTTCAGGCTCTCGGACGTGCGGAAAACCGCGCAGTGGTTCTGCATGGTTTTTTGCATGCCAAGGCGCATGTCGGCCGTGCGCGTGCCGCCTTTGGCATTGCGCAGGCGGTCAAGGCGGTCAAGGGCGATATGGCCGGCATCGGCGGGCAGACGCTTGTGCGGCGCGCCCGGCGTGACGGTTTTGGCCGCCTGAATGGCCGCCGCGCGGCCAAAGACCACAAGGTCGAGCAGGGAGTTGGAGCCGAGGCGGTTCGCGCCATGCACCGATACGCAGGCCGCTTCGCCCACGGCCATCAGGCCCGGTACGATACGGTCGGGGTCGTCTTTCGACGGGTTCACGACTTCGGTATGCACGTTGGTCGGGATACCGCCCATGTTGTAATGCACGGTCGGCAAAACGGGGATGGGCTCTTTGGTCACATCGACGCCGGCGAAAATCTTCGCGGTTTCCGCGATGCCGGGCAGGCGTTCGCGGATGATGGCGGGGTCAAGGTGTTCAAGGTGAAGGTGGATATGGTCGGCATGTTCGCCCACGCCGCGGCCTTCGCGGATTTCGACGGTCATCGAGCGCGACACGACATCGCGCGAGGCGAGGTCTTTGGCGCTGGGCGCGTAGCGTTCCATGAAACGCTCGCCCGCGCTGTTGGTCAGGTATCCGCCTTCGCCGCGCACGCCTTCGGTAATCAGACAGCCCGCGCCGTAAATACCGGTCGGGTGGAACTGGATGAATTCCATGTCCTGCAGCGGCAGGCCTGCCCGCAGCACCATCGCGTTGCCGTCGCCCGTGCAGGTATGCGCGGATGTGCAGGAGAAATAGGCACGGCCATAACCGCCCGTCGCCAGCACCACGCGGTGCGCGCGGAAACGGTGGATGGTGCCGTCTGCCAGATTCCATGCCATGACGCCGCGGCAGGCGCCTTCGTCGTCCATGATGAGATCGAGCGCGAAATATTCGATAAAGAATTCGGCTTTGTGTTTCAGGCTTTGCTGATAGAGCGTGTGCAACATCGCATGGCCCGTGCGGTCTGCGGCGGCGCAGGTGCGGCGCGCGGTGCCTTCGCCGAAATGCGTGGTCATGCCGCCGAAGGCACGCTGGTAAATCTTGCCTTCTGCCGTGCGGCTGAAAGGCATGCCGTAGTGTTCCAGCTCGATCACCGCGGGAATGGCTTCGCGGCACATATATTCGATGGCATCCTGATCGCCCAGCCAGTCCGACCCCTTGACGGTGTCGTACATGTGCCAGCGCCAGTCGTCTTCGCCGTTATTGCCAAGTGCGGCGGAAATGCCGCCCTGTGCGGCAACGGTATGGCTGCGCGTCGGGAAGACCTTGGTGATGCAGGCCGTTTTCAGGCCTTTTTCGGCCATGCCGAAAGTGGCGCGAAGGCCCGCGCCGCCGGCGCCGACGACAACGACGTCATATTCATGTTCGATGATCGCATAGGATTGCATGATGTCTTACCCGAGATTGAGGCCGAAATTGATGCGCACGATGGCGTAAATCGCCACGATGCCAAGAAAAAGAAAACCCAGCTTGTTCAGCAGCAGCAGCGCGAGCTTGCGGCCTTCGCAGTGGACGTAGTCTTCGATGATGACCTGCAGGCCCAGCGCCGCGTGATAAAACGCCGCGGCAAGGAATGTGCCCAGCGCGAGAGCGGCGCAGGGTTGTTGCAGCCACATGATGAAGGCGTCGTGGTTATGCGTGACCAGCTGCGGCAGCTGGGTCAGCAGATAAACCAGCGACGGTACCATGGCGATACCGGATACACGCTGCACCCACCAGTGATGCGTGCCGTCTTTTGCGCTGCCAAGGCCGCGGGCGCGGCCAAGCGGTGTGCGGATGGAAGAATCTTTGTGTGCGGTCATGGCTTAATGTCCTGCGTAAAACCAGAGGGCGGCGGTCATGGCAATCGCGCCGAACAAAACGGCATAGCCGCTGGCATAGGCGCCTTTCAGCGTCAGCCAGCGTCCGGTATCCCAGACCAGGTGGCGCAGGCCGTTCAGAAAATGGAAACTGAGCGAGAAAAGCCAGCCCGCCAGCATCAGCTGCCCGATGAGGCTATGGGTGAAATCGTGGAACCGGTCGAAAGAATTCGCCCCGCCCAGCGCGGCCATCAGCCACCACACGGCCAGAAAGGCGCCCATGGCAAGGCCAAAGCCCGTGATGCGGTGCAGGATCGACAGGAACATGGTCAGCTGCCAGCGGTAAATCTGCAGGTGCGGAGAAAGGGGGCGGCTATTATTTTGCATAATGTGTATTCCGTAGGGTCACGAAACAAATGGCCAGCCACAACTTGCGGCGGCGCACGAGATACAAGGAAGATATCGCCCGAAAGGCGGTACGTCCAGTCGCCGCGCTATAAAAATATGGAATAAACCCTTCTAAAGCCCGATAAAAAATAGGACCAAATGCCGTCTGCCGGTCATTCGTTCAAAATCCGGCCGGAAACGGCCGCCGCTGTGGAGGGGAAGATGCAGGCTTGACTTTTCATATCCTCAATTTAAGCTGCTTCCTACAAGCATATATATAAGTAAGAAAAGGGTGTGCCGGAGAACGGCGGCAATAACCTGCGGCCATACGGCGCGCAGCGGGATTAGCCGTGTACTCCTGCCGGATTTCGTTGTAATTATGGCTACCTACGACAAAGATCCGGATTCGAAGTTTCTTGCGGCCCCGCCGCGAGATGTGTGGCCTGCCCAACCGCCTGCGCGGCGCGGCAGGTGGCGACAACGAAAGGCACGCCCCGATGACGACCGACCGTCCGCGCCCTGAATCTCACATCCCGCCCAAACGGCAGGAACATGCCGGCGTCTATACCGTCGCACCTGACCAGCCGTTTCTTGCCGCGGTTGCGCGCGGTGTGCTGACGCGCATCGGCGATGACCCGCTGCGTCTGTCGGACCTTACCATTCTTGTCCCCAACCGCGATGTGGCGTTTCAGCTGCGTCAGGCTTTTATGGAGCAAATGGGCGGACGCCCCGGCGTGATGCCGCGCATCGATGCCCCCGGCGATATCGACGATGGTTATCTGTCGCTGCGCATGGCGGACAATCAGGTGTTGTCACAGGCGCTGATGGACATTCCGCCGCCGGTGACAAGGCTGGAGCGTCAGTTGATGCTCGCCTCCGAAATCATGAAAATCCCCGGCATGGCCTCCTCGCTGCAAAAGGCGGTGAAGCTGGGCGGGGAGCTGGGGAATTTTCTGGATGAACTGCAATCCAACAATATCCAGCTGCGCGATATTGACCGCCTTGTCCCCGATGCGTTCAAAAAGCAATGGGCGCCGACAGCGGAATTCCTGCGTATTATTACCGACGTCTGGCCGAAAAAATTGCAGGAAATGGGGCAGGTCGACCCTGAAGAACACCGCAGCGCGCTGATACAAATTCAGGCCGCGCACTGGCAAATGTCGCCGCCGCGCAATCCGGTGATTGCGGTCGGCTTTTCGGATACCAATCCCTCGACCCTCACATTGCTCAAGGCCGTGATTGGCACGCCGGGCGGCGCGGTTGTTTTGCCGGGCGTCGATACGGCGCTGGATGACAAAAGCTGGGATGTGCTGACGCCGGTGCATCCGCAATATGCTTTCAAAAAAATCCTTTCCGCGATGGATGTATCGCGCAAGGATATCCGCACGCTCGAAGGCGCGGCGCACGCGCCGCAGCACGCGCGCGCGAATAACCCCGAACTGACCTCGCGCGAGCGGCAAAAGCTTCTGCGCGAAGCGATGCGCCCTGCCGGCACCGCCGAGGGCTGGAGCCATCTGAAAGCCCAGAAAAAAACACCGCCGCGCATCGCCAAACTGGCCGAACCGGTCAACGACGATAAAACCATCAGCACCGCCGCGCTGAACGGTATGGATCTGGTCACCTGCGGATCGCCGCAGGAAGAAGCCAGCGTCATCGCGCTTAAAATGCGCGAAACGCTGGAAGTGCCGGGCCGCACCGCCATGCTGGTGACGGCGGACCGATCCCTCGCGCGGCGCGTATCGGCGCGTCTCAAATACTGGGATATCCATGTCGATGACGGCGCGGGTTTGTCGCTGGCCGATACGTCGGCGGGCGTGTATCTGCTCGCCTCCGCCCATATGGCGACAGAGGAATGGGCGCCGGTGCCGCTTCTGGAGGCGCTCAAACATCCCCTTGCCACCATGGGCGAAAGCAAAGCCGATTTCCGCGACAAACTTGCCGCGATCGAAGACATGGTGCTGCACGGCCCGCGTCCGGGCCCGGGGGCGGAGGGTATCAAGAATATGCTCGCCGCGGCCTTCAACCGCCAATCGCGCCGTCCCGACCAGAAACTCAGCAAAGAAGAACTGGCCGCGAAGCAGGCCGATCTGACGGCCTTTGTTGACCGCATCGATGCGGCGGGCAAGCCGTTTTTCGATATGGTCAGCTCCGGCAAGCCCCAGCCGTTTGCGCAGTATCTTGATGCGCATATCCGTTTTGCCGAAGCGCTCGCGGCCGAAGGCAAAACCAAAGGCGCCGACCGCCTGTGGCGCGGCGACGACGGCGTGAAGGCGTCGCGTTTCCTGACCCAGCTCAAAGACGCCGCGCAAAAACTGCCCGACGTCACCGGTCGGGATTATGTGGACGTGCTGCAGGGTCTGATGCGCGATGTCACGGTGCAGCCGACATCGCGCCCGCATCCGTTTCTTAAAATCGTGACGCCCGAACAGGCGGCGCTGCAGAAATCCGATGTGGTCATCATCGGCGGCATCAACGACGATGTCTGGCCGCGCAAAACCGCCGAAAACCCGTGGCTGTCGCCGGATATGATTAAAAAACTCGGCCTGCGCGAGGCGGAGGAAAGCATCGGCCGTGCCGCGCATCAATTCGTGCAAATGGCATCGAACCCGAACGTGCTGTTGTCGCGCAGTGTGCGCAGCGGCGATGCGCCCAGCGTGGCCTCGCCTTTCCTGACGCGGCTGATGATGGTGCTCAAAGGCGCGGGGCTTGAAAACGCCATCGAAAGCCGCGACCAGCTGCGCGATATCCATGCCGCCATGCATACCCCCGGCGAGGTCACGCCCATCGACCCGCCCGCACCGACGCCGCCCGTGTCGGCGCGCCCGAAAAAATTGCCGGTGACGGCGGTTGAATCGCTGATGCGCGATCCTTATACCGTCTATGCGAAATACGTTCTGAAGCTGCGCCCGCGCGACCCGCTGGATGCCAGCCCCAGCGTCTCGGAAAAAGGGACCTTCACGCACGATGCGCTGGACGCTTTCGTTAAAAAATATCCGGAAAAACTGCCGGATAACGCGCTTGAGGAGCTTTTGAAAATCGGCGAGGAAACCTTCAAAGCGCGCATGAACAATCCGACGGTGCAATCCTTCTGGTGGCCGCGTTTCGAGCGCATCGCCAAATGGTTCGTGAAATTCGAAAACGAGCGGCGCGAACTCAGCCGCACCATGGGCACCGAAGTGAACGGCAAGCTGGAAATCGATCTCGGCGGCGGCGAGGTATTTACCCTGACGGCGATTGCCGACCGTATCGACCGCGACAGCGAAGACCAGCTGCAAATCATCGACTACAAAACAGGCTCCGTACCGCTGCAAAAAGCGGTGGGTCTGGGCTTTTCGCCGCAGCTGACGCTGGAGGCGCTGATCGCCTTCACCGGCGGTTTCGACGGGATTGACGCGGGCGATGTGGGTTCCTTGCAATACTGGAAACTGTCGGGCGGACGTCCTGCGGCCGAAGTGACCGAAGTGCGCGGTGATGTCAAAAAGCTGGTCGGCGAGGCGCGCGAAGGCGTGGAGCGTCTGGTCAAGGCTTTCAACGACCCGAAAACGCCCTATCTGTCGAACCCGCGTCCCGAATGGGCGCCGCGTTATCAGAACTACGAACACCTCTCGCGCAGCGGGGAGTGGGGCACGGTCAGCAAGACCAATAACAAAAAACAGCCGCGCAAAGCCACGCAGCGCCGCCGCAGCACGGGTAACACCCCGGGCGGCAAGGGAGGGCAGAAATAATGACCAACCCCCATCAGGATAAAAACCCGAAAAACCTGCCGCCTGCCGCGAATGACGCCCTGCATGACCAGCCTGATGCCGCGGGCAAACCCGCCGCGCCCAAAAAATCCGCCCGCGCGCCAAAGCTTGACCCGAATATCGCGCAGCGCAAGGCGTCCGACCCGCTGGCCAGCGTCTGGGTGACGGCCAGCGCGGGTACGGGCAAGACCAAGGTTTTGACCGACCGCGTTTTGCGCCTGATGTTGTCGGGCGCGACGCCCGACCAGATTTTGTGCCTGACCTTCACCAAGGCGGGCGCATCGGTGATGACCAACCGCATCCGCGAAGAACTGGCGGTCTGGGCCACCTGCGACGATAAAAAGCTCGAAGAAAAACTGACCAAGCTCAGCGGCAAAATGCCGGACGAGGCGACGACCAAACGCGCGCGCCAGATGTTCGCTGAATTCCTTGATGCGCATGGTGGTTTGAAAATCCAGACCATTCACTCTTTTTCGCAATCGCTCATCCGCCGCTTTCCGATTGAATCGGGCATTCCGCCCTATTTCGACGTCATGGACGACCAGACGGCGGCGGAAATGCTGCGTGAATCGCAGGCGGATATCCTGCGCCGCATTCAGCGCGAACCGAATACGCCGCTGGCGCGCGCCGTGCATGCGGTGACGCCCGAGGTTTCCGAAGACGATTTCGCCGCCCTGATTGGCGAGCTGACATACCGCCGCGGCCAGTTGCTGGCGATTTTCGGCGAACGCGGCGGGCTCGAAGAAACCATTGATGCGGTTTACGATCATTTGCAGGCGCCGCGCGGGATTGACGGCCAGACCATGATGGCGATGCTGAATAGCGAAGCGGGCCTTGGCACGCCGCCCGATATGACGGCATTGAAACAGGCGGCGGATATTCTGGCCGCGGGCAGCGCGACCGACCTTGAAAAAGCGAAAATCATCAAGGCCTGGATTATGCACCCCGACAGCCGCGTCGAGATTTTTCAGGACTACGCCGGCGTGTTCCTGACCAAAGACGGCGAGATGCGCAAGCGCCTGACGACCAAATCGACTGCCCACGCGCAGGAGATTCTGGAGCAGGAAGCCAAACGCCTGATGGACGGCATGGAAGCGATTGCGACAGTCAATACCGCGCGCAGCACCGAATCCATCCTCCGCCTGACCGGCGCCATTCTGGAGCGTTATGCCGAGAAAAAGCGCAGCCTCAACTACCTCGATTACGACGATCTGGTGCATTACGCGAACAAGATGATGCGCGAAGACAATGCGGCGGGCTGGGTTTTGCAAAAACTGCCGGGCAATCTGAAACATATTCTGGTGGACGAAGCGCAGGATACCAACCCCGACCAGTGGCAGCTGGTGTCCGCCATCGCCAAAGAATTTTTCACGGACGCCGAGCGTAAAAAGTCCAAAGACCACACAATTTTCGTGGTCGGTGACGAAAAGCAGTCGATTTTCAGCTTTCAGCGCGCAGACCCCAAGGAATTCGCGCGGCGCAAGAAAATGTTCGCGGATCTCGTCGGCAAATCCGGTGGCAAATGGCGCGAAGTGCAAATGGAAATCGCCTTCCGCTCCTCTCCTGCGGTGACGCAGGCGGTGGATGCGGTGTTTGCGAACCCCGAAGCCTCCGACGGCTTGTTCGATGAAAACGAAGCCGCAGATAAAAAAGTCCACCACGATCCGTTCCGCCGTGGTCAGGCGGGAATTGTCGAAGTGCACCCCGTCATCCGCGCCAAGCAGCCAGAAGAAGCAACGCCCTGGGCGCTGCCGCTGAAACGCGAAGACGTATCAGATCCCGCCGCTGACCTTGCCGATAAAATCGCCGACCAGATCAAAGACTGGCTGGACAACGGCGAGGAACTGCCGTCACGCAAACGCCCCGTCAATCCGGCGGATATCATGATTCTGGTGCGCCGCCGCTCGGCCTTTGTCGACCACATGGTGCGCGCGCTTAAAAAACGCGACATTCCGGTTGCGGGCGCAGACCGCATGTCGCTGCGCGAACAGATTGTGGTCATGGACTTGGTCGCGCTGGGTGAAGTGTTGCTGTTCCCCAAAGACGATTATAAACTGGCGAGCGTTCTCAAATCCCCGCTTGTCGGCATGACCGACCAGCAGCTCGAAGACCTTGCCGTGGGGCGCGGCGCCGATTTGTGGTCGGCGCTCAAAGAAAAAGCGGCGGATGAAAAATCCGCCGGTATTTACAAATCGGCTTTTGAATACCTCTCCCGCCTGCAGGAACGCCTGACGGCGGAGCGTCCGTATGAATTCTACTCCTCCGTGCTGATGGATGCCTGCCCCGCGCATGCGAAATCGGGTCTGAACGCGCTTTACAGCCGCCTCGGGTTCGAGGCGGAAGATCCGCTGGTCGAATTCATGAACGCGGTCGAGCGTTTCGAGAAAATCCATGTCCCCAGCATGCAGGGCTTCCTCGCCTGGCTGGATGCAGGCGAGGCGGAGGTGAAGCGCGAGATCAACCTCGATTCCGACTCTCCGCGCGTGCATATCATGACCGTACATGGCGCGAAGGGGCTTGAAGCGCCCATCGTGATTTTGCCCGATACCACGGGCATCCCTGCCGACAATACGCGCGCCCGACCCAAGTTTTTGTGGCCGGAGGGCGACCGCCCCGTGCCGCTATGGGTGCCGCGCGCCGATCAGGAAAGCCGCATTTTCGCTGCCGAACGCGAACGGGCGGAACAGGAACGCGACCGCGAATTCCGCCGCCTGCTGTATGTGGCGATGACGCGCGCGGGCGACCGCCTTTACGTGTATGGCAGCCAGAACCGCGACAAGGTGCAGGAAAAAAGCTGGTATTCGCTTATTGCCACGGGGCTGCAGCAAAATCTGGGCGATCAGGTCAAGGTTATTGATGCGCCCAAAGTGGAGGGCGAGGGCAAGCCCGCCGCAGCCAATGATAACCCGCCCGCAGACGGCGCCGCGCCCGCGCCCGAAGAGGATGCGCAGAAAATCCTGCGTTTCGAAGTGAAACAAACCGCCGCGCCGCAGCCCGATAACGTAAAGCCGCTTGGCAAAAAGCGTGTCGCCGGTATTCCGGCATGGGCACGCACTGCGCCGGCCGTATCGCAGCAGCCGGTCGAAAAATTCCGCCCGTCGGAATATAAACGCACGGCGGATGATTACAGCGCCGCCTCCCCGCTTGAAGGCGCAGGGGAAATGTATCACCGCCAGCTGGGTACCGTGGTGCATAACCTGTTCGAATTCCTGCCTGCCGTCGCGCCCGAAGCGCGCGAAGCGGCGGCTAGAAAATTCCTCGCCAAACCGGCATGGGGCTTGAGCGCGAAAGATCAGGAACAATCCCTCAAACAGGTGATGTCGATTTTGAATGACCCCGATTTCGGTTCGATTTTCGGGCCCAACTCGCGCGCCGAGGTATCGATTACCGGTATGTTCGACAAAGACGGTAAAAAGCAGATGATGTCGGGGCAAATCGACCGCCTTGTCGTCGATGATAAAACCGTTTTGATTGTCGATTTCAAAAACAGCCGCAAGGTGCCCAAAGACGCCACGCAGGTGCAGTATAAATATGTCGCGCAGATGGCATCCTACCGCCTCGCGCTTCAGCAGATTTATCCGGATAAGCAAATCAAATGCGCGCTGCTTTATACGCGTGAATCGAAACTTATTCCCCTGTCGGGTCAGAAACTCGCCGCCGCGGTGCGTAAACTGCATCTGGCGCCGCAGTTCAAAGCCGCCGCTGCCAAAAAACCGCGCAGCCGCAAACAAACCCCGAAGCCCAAGCCGCCGCAGGCGTGACAACCTGCCATCAAAAGGAAGTATTCTTATGACGCAAACAATGTCTGCGAAACTCGGATTCATCGGCCCCGGCATTATGGGGCAGCCGATGGTTTTGAACCTGCTGAAGGCGGGGCATCATGTGGCTGTTTATGGCCGCACCGCTGCGCGCACCGCGCCGCTGGCGGCGGCAGGGGCGCAGATTTGCGCATCGCCCGCCGAAGTCGCGGCCGCAGCGGATATTATTTTCACCTGCGTATCCGACACGCCCGATGTCGAAGCGGTGATTTTCGGTAGCCAAGGCATCATCCACGGCGCCCGCGCGGGCAGCGTGGTTGTGGATATGAGCACGATTTCCCCCGATGCCACGCGTGATTTCGCGGCGCGTCTGGCGGCAAAGGGCATCGACATGCTGGATGCCCCCGTATCGGGCGGCGAAAGCGGCGCGATTGCAGGCACGCTGTCCATCATGGTCGGCGGCAAGGACGAAGTCTTCGCGCGCGTGAAGCCCTATTTCGACGCCATGGGAAAAAATATTGTGCATGTCGGCGCGAACGGCGCGGGGCAGGTTGCGAAATCCTGCAACCAGATTGTGGTCGCCGTCACCATCGAAGCGGTGGCGGAGGCGATGCTGCTGGCCGAAAAAAGCGGCGTTGACGGCGCGAAGGTGCGCGCGGCGCTGCTGGGCGGCTTTGCGGGCTCCAAAATCCTCGAAGTGCATGGCAACCGGATGCTGAGTGATGATTACAAGCCGGGCTTCAAAACCGCGCTGCACCGCAAGGATATGGGGATTGTGCTGGATACGGCGCAGCGGCTCGGGCTCATGTTGCCGGGGGCGATTCTCGCCACGGGGCATCTGGATGCGGTATTGGCGGCGGGCGAGGGGGAACAGGACTCGTCTGCTATCTTCAAGGCGCTGAAGCGCGCGCAGGACAAAAATCCTGCCCGCAAAACCGCGACGTAAGTGCTTTACGTAAATTATCTAATCGATGTTATATTTTATATAATCAAGCGCCCCTTGCAGGATATGCGTGGCGGCGAGCTTGTCGATGACGGCGCTGCGTTTTTTGCGGCTGACGTCGGCCTGTTCGATTAAGAACCGCTGCATGGCGGCGGTCGACAGGCGTTCATCCCAGAAACAGATGATGGGGTCAAACCCCAGAATATCCTTTGCGCGCAGCAGGTTATTGCCGAAATGGCGCACGGATTCCGCGCGGTTTCCCTCTGCCCCCGACATATGCACGGGCAGGCCGATCAGAAAGCCGCCGACCTCGTATTCCTTGCAGATCGTGGCCAGCTGGCGGGCGTTTTCGGTGAAGGTGGTGCGCGCGAGGGTTTTCAGCGGCGTCGCGATGGAAAGGTCATGGCTGGCTAGCGCCAGACCCAGCGTTTTTTCACCATGATCCACGCCCAAAAGCCTTGTTTTGGCGGGCAGATGGGCCTTCAGTTCTTTTATTGCGACAACCGGCATGCTAGATTTTTCCGCTGAGATTTGACTACTTAAATAAGGAAAAATACGGAAATGTCCATCGATAAAGATACGGTCGGTAAAATCGCGCGTTTGGCGCGCATCCGCGTGACGGAAACGGAAAAGGAAACCCTTGCGGCGGAACTTTCCGGCATTCTGTCCATGGTCGAAAAACTGAACAAGGTCGATACCAAAGGCGTCGAGCCCCTGACCTCCGTCGTGCAGGTCAAATTGCCGCAGCGCCCCGATGTCGTGACCGATGGCGGCATCCCCGAAAAAATCCTGCAAAACGCGCCGGAACAGACGGCGGGCTTTTTCGTCGTTCCCAAAGTCGTTGAATAAATTCACGCGCTGCCAAGCGCCATCCGAAAGCAGACTGACATGACCAAACTGACACACCTGACCATCAAGGCCGCGCTCGACGGTCTCAAGAAAAAAGAATTCACCGCGACCGAGCTGGTCGATGCGCATATCGCCGCATCCGAAGCCGCGCGCCATCTGAATTGCTACATCACCGAAACCTTCGACAGCGCCCGCGCGCAGGCGAAGGAGTCCGATGCGCGCTATGCGGCGGGCAAGGCTTTGCCGCTGGATGGTATTCCGATTGCGATGAAAGATCTGTTTTGCACCGAGGGCGTGCAGACGACCGCCGCCAGCAACATTCTGCGCGGTTTCGTGCCGCCCTATGAATCAACCGTATCGGCAAAAATGAAAGCCGATGGTCTGATTTCGATGGGCAAGGCGAATTTGGATGAATTCGCGATGGGCTCGTCGAACACCACCTCCGCTTTTGGTAACGTCATCAACCCGTGGAAACGCAAGGGTGATAACCGCGACCTCGTACCCGGCGGCTCTTCCGGCGGTTCTGCCGCGGCGGTTGCCGCGCGTATCGCCATGGGCGCCACGGGGACGGATACGGGCGGTTCCATCCGTCAGCCGGCCGCGTTCTGCGGTATTGCGGGTATCAAGCCGACCTATGGCCGCTGCTCGCGCTTTGGTGTGGTGGCGTTTGCCTCCTCGCTCGACCAGCCGGGGCCTTTTGCGCGCACGGTCGAGGATAACGCGCTGCTGCTGCGCTCCATGGCGGGCTATGACCCGAAAGACTCCACCTCCGTGAACGTGCCGGTGCCGGATTATGCGGCAGCCTGCGGCGGCAGCCTCAAGGGCCTGCGCGTCGGCGTGCCGAAAGAATACCGCGTTGACGGCACCAATCCCGAAATCGTCGCGCTCTGGGACAAGGGCGTGCAGATGCTCAAAGACGCGGGCGCGGAAATTGTCGATGTATCGCTGCCGCATACGGGCTATGCGCTTGAAACCTATTACATCATCGCGCCGGCGGAATGTTCGTCGAACCTCGCGCGTTATGACGGTGTGCGTTTCGGCCAGCGCAGCGCGGGTGAGAACCTTATCGACACCTACGAAAAAACCCGCGCCGAAGGCTTCGGCCGCGAGGTCAAGCGCCGCATCCTCATCGGCACCTATGTGCTGTCGGCGGGGTATTACGATGCCTATTACAATCAGGCGCGCCGCGTGCGCAAGCTCATCTGGCAGGATTTCATCAATGCCTATCAGAAATGCGACGTGCTGCTGACGCCGACGGCGCCGACGCCGGCCTTCGCGATTGGTGAAAATACCCAAGATCCGGTGACGATGTATCTGAACGACATCTTCACCATCCCCGCATCGATGGCGGGCATGCCCGGCATGGCGGTTCCGGTCGGGCTCAGCGCCGACGGTCTGCCGCTCGGCCTGCAGCTGATTGGCAAACCGTTCGAAGAAGAAACGCTGTTCAAAGCCGGCCATGCGCTGGAACAGGCGGCGAAATTCGACGTGCTGCCGCAGCTGGTCGCGGCGTAAGGGTTGCAGGAACAAGGTCTATAAGGAATAAAAATATGTCTGGAATTATCAAAGGCGAAACGGGCGATTGGGAAATGGTCATCGGGCTTGAAATCCACGCCCAGGTGCTCAGCGAAACCAAACTTTTCTCCGGCGCCTCCGCGGCTTTCGGTGGCGCGCCCAATGCGCAGGTCTCCCCCGTCGATGCGGGCATGCCCGGCATGCTGCCCGTCATCAACAGCGTTTGCGTTGAAAAAGCGGTGCGCACCGGCCTTGGCCTCAATGCCGCGATCAACCTTGAATCGGTGTTCGAGCGTAAAAACTATTTTTACCCCGACCTGCCGCAGGGGTATCAGATTTCGCAGTACGAAAAGCCCATCGTCGGCAATGGCGAGATTGAAATCGACCTGCCCGATGGCACGGTCAAGAAAATCGGCATCGAGCGCCTGCACCTTGAACAGGACGCGGGTAAATCGCTGCACGACCAGCACCCGCAAAAAAGTTTTGTGGATCTGAACCGCAGCGGCAACCCGCTGATGGAAATCGTCTCCAAACCAGACCTGCGCACACCCGAAGAAGCGGCCGCCTATGTCGCCAAAATCCGCGCCATCGTGCGCTACCTCGATACCTGTGATGGCAACATGGACGAAGGTTCCATGCGCTGCGACGTCAACGTATCGGTGCGCCGTCCGGGCGAGCCTTTTGGTACGCGCTGCGAGATTAAAAACGTGAATTCCGTGCGTTTTGTGCAGCAGGCGATTGAATACGAAGCGCGCCGTCAGGTCGAGGTTCTCGAGGCTGGCGGTAAAATCGTGCAGGAAACGCGCCTGTTCGATACCAAAAACGGCACCACGCGCTCCATGCGCTCCAAAGAAGACGCGCATGACTATCGCTACTTCCCCGATCCCGACCTGCTGCCGCTGGTGCTGGACCCCTCTTTCGTCGACGGTATCAAGGCAACCCTGCCCGAACTGCCGGATGCAAAGAAAAAACGTTTTATCGCCATGGGGCTCACGCCCTATGACGCAGGCGTGATTACGGGCGAGCGTGACCGCGCGGCCTTTTTCGAAAAAGTCGCCAATGGCAATGACCCGAAACTCGCGGCCAACTGGCTGACCAACGAGCTTCTGGGCGCGCTGAACAAGGCCGAAAAAGACCTTGCCGACAGCCCCGTATCGGCCGAGCAGCTGGGCGGGCTTGTCGCCTTGATCGCCGATAACACGATTTCCGGCAAAATCGCCAAGGAAGTTTTCGCCGAGATGTGGGCGACGGGCAAAGATGCTGCCGTGATTGTCGAAGAAAAAGGCCTCAAGCAGGTGACCGATACCGGCGCGATCGAAAAACTGATCGACGATGTCCTGGCCGCTAATGCCGACAAGGTCGCGGAATACCGCAGCGGCAAGGACAAGCTGTTCGGCTTTTTCGTCGGCCAGATCATGAAACAATCGGGCGGCAAAATGAACCCCGCCATGGTCAACGATCTTCTGAAATCCAAATTGCAAGGATAACGCACATGCCGACGGTCAAAGGACTGCCCAAGGGCAAAGCCGCCCCCCTGACGATATCGCAGGACGCGGCGCGCCGTTTTCTCGTCGGCCTGTCGTGGGATCCGAAAGAGCCGGAAAAGCCGAAGCTGATACCGCCCTTCCCCTCGGGTGATCCGGCGGCGATGGTGCCGTGGCTTTTGCTTTTGCTGCCGCGTCTGGTGCTGCTGCCGTTTCGTCTGTTGTTTCGTCCGGTGATTCAGGCCGATGCGAACGCCAAGGCGCAGTGGAGCAAGGCCGATGATACGCGGGGCCGCGATAAAAACTCCGCGCATTTCGACCTCGATCTTGCCTGCTATGTGTTTGACAAGGATTTCAAGCAGCTGGCCTATGTCGGTCCGGACGATGCCGCGTTTATCGATGCCAGCAAAAAAGTCTATCACAGCGGCGAAGATCAGGGCGGCTTTGGCGGCCCTGACGATGAAACGATTTCCGTCGAAACGCAGGGCTTGCCCGAAAACTATCACCATTTTTTCTTTGTTGTCGAATGTGACAGCAAATTCAGCCTTGAAGAAATCCGCAATCCCGCCATTCGTCTGGCCGATGGCAAAACCAATGAAAACGCGATTGAAACCACGCTGACGCCGCCCGCGCATCTAAATGCGCATGGCTTCGCCTTTTGCCATGTCTGGCGCGAAGGCGAGGGCTTCATGGTGCGTAACCTCGAAGAATATACCGGCGATAATATGGACTGGCCGAAATTCCTGTCCGGTTTCGCGGCGGCGTAAGGGATACGATGTCGGGTTTTGTTGTATTTGATGTCGACGGCACTATTCTTGACAGCTTCGGCATGTATGAACGCGTGCTGCGCGTGTATTCGGAGCTGAACAAACTGCCCTATCCGGACGTGAACGCCATCAAGCGCGGATACGGCGAGCCGGAAAAGCACGATTTTATGTGGGGCGTTGCGCGCGAAGAGCAGATCAAGCATCTCATGCAAAGCTTCAAGCTGAACGATGAATGGTCGCTGTCGGGCGAGCCGGATAAAATCCCCGACCTTTTTTCGGGCGTCAAGGATGCGCTGGTGCATCTTAAAGACCTTGGCTATACCCTCGGTATCGTGACGTCCAAGCCCGAAGGCCCGCTGCTGTATCAAATGGAACATCACGGCGTAAGCAAGCTGTTTTCCGGCATTCGCACGGGCACCGATGTGAAGCGCCGCGGCGAGGCGGAAAAACCCGCGCCCGACCAGCTGCTGAGCCTGATGCGCGAGCTGGGCAAACATGCCGAAGAAACCCTGATGGTCGGCGACACATCGATGGATGTGCGCATGGGCCGCAACGCATCAACCCTGACGCTGGGCGTTACCTGGGGTGCGCATCCGGTGCAGGAACTGGTCGATGCGGGCGCGCATCATATTGTCGATACGCATTTCGATGACGTGGTCGGTCACGTCAAATCGGTTTTCGGATAAAAAATCCCCTTTAAACTTGCGCCGGCTATCAGCCCGCGCGGCGCGCGCCTTTGCTGGGCGGCGTGCGTTTGACGCTGGCAGACAGCGGGCGCTGTTCGGATGGGCGCTCGACGTAATGAACACCGTCGAGTTTGCGGATTTGCGCGGCGAATTTTGCGGGCGCATGCATGAAAAAAATGCCGCGGCTGCCAAGGGTGCCGTCATCATTTTTCACGCGCACCTGATTTTCAAGGCCGGCGGTTTTCGCCATCTCGCGGATACGGCGCATCATCGTTTTGACGTCTTCGGTGATGTCGGTTTTGGCGCGCGACCCTTTGGCGCGCAGGCCGACCGAATACACATAGCACTTGGCTTTATCGTTGAAATCTTTGCGGGCGTCGTTGCTCATGGCGATGTCCTTTCGCGCTTAAAATCCGAATTTGGGAAAGCGCGGTGTCTGGCGCGGCGGGGGCGGTGTATAGGGGGCGAAATCCTTGGCGAAGCTTTGTGCGGCGATTTTACGCGCGGCGTCTTCGCTGCAGCGGATGACGATACCGATTTCGCCGTTCATCGGGGTGATGGCGGCAACGTCTTTTTCAATCCCTTCGGCTTTCAGAAAATCGCGCAGGCGGCGCAGCGTTTTTTTCTGGGCATCGTCCATCTGGCGCATGATTTCCATGGGGCCGGTGCAAAAGCTGCCGGGCGCGGGCTTCAACTGGACGTCATACGTGAACTTATAATTTTGCATGTAAATATTCCGTGCAGGCATCCGGCGGCCGGATGATTCGCTCTAATCATGACTATGGAATGCCATAATCTATAGGCGCATGGCGGCGGACTGTCAATCTGGCCTTATATTGACATAAGCAACAATCTTAACGGCGGAAGGCGCGCAGCAGACGCGGCGCTGCCTGTGGCGGCACCTGCGGCTTGGGGGCAGCGGTGTTGTCGTTGTCTGCGGCGGGCGCATTGTCGTTGAGCGCGGCGGCGGGTTTGGCCTCCGGCTTGTGTTCGGGCACGGGGATGTTGAAATGCTGTTTCAATTTGCCGGCTTCGGGCAGGGGGTGCGGAATATCCTCGCCAAGATCATGTGCATCGAACGGCACGGGGATCGGATGGTCGACAGGCTCCGGCGCTTGCGGTTTATCAAGGCGCAGCACTTTTGCAAGCCCGCCGCGGATATTCTCGGCAATCGCGCGCCAGCCGCCTGGCGTGACCCGACGTTCGGCATCCGCCATGATGGTGGCGTTGATGGCATGGGCGGCGGCAATCAGGCCATGGCCTTCTCCAACACCAATCGCGGCAAAACTGAAACCGGCGCCTGCTGTCATCAGCTTCGGATGACCCAGATGCTCTTCGGCATTCCTGACGATGTTGCGCATGCTGATACCAAAAGCGAGCGCGACCACCGGCAGCACAAACAGCGATGCACCGCCCGCCATCAGCCCTGCGCAGGCAAAGCCGCCATTGATATAAAGATCAGGACGCTTCACCGATAAAACAGCGATGGTTTTGGCTTTTTCGACCCAGCCTGCTTTAACGGCCGGTGCTGCAGGGGCGGGTGTTTGTACTGCGGCGGCGATACCTTGTTCCAGCTGCTTTTTATGCGCGGCCTCTTTTTCTTTGGCAATACGGTTGGCTTCCATGGCGTCGGACAGGCTTTGCGCCAGTCTGAAGTTACCGACCGCCAGCAGGAAGCTGGCCGTTGCCGGCAAGGCTGTGCCGCCTGTGACGGCGGCGCCTGCGACAACCAGCAGCGCCAGACCGCTTGCGCGCAGCGCCGTGCGGCTGTCGCCTGCGATATCCGCAATCTGTGTGTAGTTTTTCAAAAATTTCGGCTGCGCCAGATGCAGCGTTTTGAGCCCCACAGAAACCCCCGTCGCGCCAAGGCAGGCGATGAAGCCCACAGGGTTGGTTTTGGCGAACATCAGAACATCGGCGACACCGAATACGATGCCGGGATCGAGGGCGACGTCTTTGACAAAGGTGCGCGGGGTCAGCTTCAGGTTTTCGGGGGAAGTCGGTTGGGACAAGACCGCCATAAAGATTCCTGCGCAAAAGTGGGTAGGTCGCCGCTATAGTCGGGCGCCGCATCTTTTATACATGGATTTCGGGTTTTTGTGTGGATGGCGCAAAAATATATTTTTCATACGCTTGCCGCCCCTGCGCGGCGGCAGATGAAACCGCCAGTCCGGACAAGGGGTTGCCATCTGCAGAGTGTTGGACGGGCCGCGAAGATATATATTTACATAATAAAAAACGATGTTAAGATAACGATAGTCCGCAGCAAAAAACCCAGCAAATCCGCGCATCAGGGCCCGATTCCGGCCTTGGCGGCGGGCAGGGTGTTGCGCGGGGGGCAATGTGGGGTAGACTGCCCTGTCTCCGACCTTTGCCTGACACCGACAAGCATTCAAAACGACCAGACCCGATGACCGATAGCACCCCCAAACCCGCTGGCAGCAAATTCGCGCCCATTGATTTTACCCCGCCCGCCGCCGCGCCGCAGACGACGGAGCCGTCGGTGCTGTTTTACGATGCCATTATTTTCGGCGGCGGCATTGCGGGGCTGTGGCTGGCCAATACCCTGCGCCGTGCGGGCTATAACGTCATCCTGTTTGAAAAAGACACGCTGGGCGGCATGCAGACGCTGGCATCGCAGGGGATGATCCACGGCGGACAGAAATACACCCTCGAAGGCGCGGTGACGCAGCATGCCTCCTCCATCGCGCGCATGCCGGAGCGCTGGGAAGCCTGCCTCGGCGGTTATGGCGAGATTGACCTGACCGCGGTCAAATTCCTGAGCGAGAACCAGATTATGTGGCCCGCAGGATCGCTGCTGTCGGATGTGGCTGTCTTTGGCGCGGCGCAGCTGGTGAATGCGCAAACCACCAAACTCAAACAGCCGGACATCCCCGATGCGCTCAAGGCGCCGGGCAAGAAATTCAAAGGATCGGTCTATAGCATGCCCGAAAAAGTGCTGGATACGCGAACATTGGTGCAGGCACTGGCCGCGCCGCTCAAAGGCCGCGTGTTCAAGGGCGCGCCGAGCGAGATATTACCGGACGGACAAGTCGCCGTGAACGGCGTTGTCATGCAGGCGCAAATGCTGATTTTCACGGCGGGCACCGGTAACGAAGAAGCGTTTAAAATGCTCAAGATAGAAAAACGTCTGAGCCAGCGCCGCCCCCTGCGGCAGGTGATGGTGCGCCCGCTGCCCGAGCCTCTATACGGCCATGGCATTGTTGGCAAACCGAAGCCGCGCCTGACCGTCACTGCGCATCCGAACGGGCGTGATGGATACGTCTGGTATCTCGGTGGCAATATCGCCGAAGAAGGCGCGAAAATGACTGACGAAGAAACCCTGCAATTCGCGCGCAAGGAATTGCAGGCCGTCTTCCCGCATATCGACTGGACGGACAAACAATGGGCGACATGGGCGGGCGACCGCGCGGAGCCTTATGACGACAGCGGCCATCTGCCGCCCGGCCCCTTCGTGCAGCAGCGCGGCCGCGTGATGGTGGCATGGCCGACCAAGCTGACCTTCGCCCCCGCGCTCGCCGACCGCATGATGGATAAACTGCGCGAACGCAAAATGATGCCCGAATACAAAACCGAACCGCCTGCCGATAAATTCCCGGCGGCCGAAGTGGGCCGCTATCCGTGGGAAACCGCGCTTTGGCGCAAACTGCGCGATTGATGTGCCGCAACCACCCGCAACAACAGAAAAGGACAGGTTGATATGAAACTGCCACAGCGCCCCTTCGCCGCGACAGGAAAGAATGTCAGCGTGCTTGGCCTTGGCACGGTTAAATTCGGGCGTAACCGCGGCGTCAAATATCCGGGCGGCGATGGCTTTGCGCTACCGCAAGACGGCGAGATATCGGATATTCTCGATCTCGCGCTCGATCTCGGTATCAATCTTCTCGATACCGCGCCCGCCTATGGTCTGGCGGAAGAACGCCTTGGCGCGATTTTGGGCGCGCGTCGGCAGCAATTCTTTCTGGTCTCCAAAACGGGGGAGGAATTCAACGCCGATACCGCCGCGTCCGAATATATTTTCACCGCCGAACATACCCGCATGAGCGTCGAGCGCAGCCTGCAGCGCCTGCGCACCGATTATCTGGACTGTGTGCTGGTGCATGCGAACCGCGATGATGTGCGCGTCATCCTTGAAACGCCCGTGCTGGAAACCCTCGCGCGGATGAAAGAAGCGGGCAAGATTCTCAGCTTCGGCGTGTCCACCTATACGGTCGAAGGCGGCAGCCTTGCCGCGCGGCTTAGCGATTGCGTGATGATGGCGTATAACGTCGGCTACCTGGACGAAGTCGGCGTGCTGCCCGAAGCGCAAAAGCTCGGCAAGGCGGTGCTGGTGAAAAAAGGCCTCGCCTCCGGCCATCTTGGCAATTACGCGCAGGGCGGCGATGCGGCGGCGGAGCTGGTTGCCGATAATATCCGCTTCGTGCTGGATACCCCCGGGGTGACGTCGATGGTTTTTGGCAGCCTGAATCAGGCCAATATCCGCGCGAATGCGGCGGCAGCCCTGCAGGCGGCCGCGGGTGCCACCCCCGCGCCTGATGCTAAGTAATTGATTCTAAAAGCGTGATTTTCCGCCACCGCGCGTGACAAGAGACTTCCCTTTTTGCGCCGCGCTATATATGATGTGCCCCTGCTGCTCAAGGCTGGCCAGCGCCTGCTGCGCCGCCCGAGCATAAAACTAAAACGCCTTTCTGCGGAGACGTGGCCGAGTGGCTGAAGGCGGCGGTTTGCTAAACCGTTATACGTTTGTAAAGATGTATCGAGGGTTCGAATCCCTCCGTCTCCGCCACTTCATATCCGTCCCGTTTATAAATCATCCCCTTGCGTTTAAGCCGTCGCGCGTCGCATGCTTTTCGATGCGGCTTGAGATGCTCTGGCCTGCTATAAAAGCTAAAGAACAAACGGGGGGATGCTATGTCTGGCGGCGATGCTCAGCAGCAGGTGAATGTGACGGCTTCGGATGCGTTTGCCGCGCGCTGGCGGCGGGGGCAGCTGTTTTTGATTGTGGCCGGGCTGCTGGCGCATTTCGCGCTGCGCTGGGCGGGCTTGCCGCCGCTGGGCGCGCTGGCCGCGGCGGATGTGCCGCTGGTGCTGGTTGCTGTCCTGTGCGGGCTGCCGCTGGCTGTCCAAATCCTTTTCAAGCTGCTGCGCCGTGATTTCGGCGCGGATCTTCTGGCGGCAATCGCGCTCCTGACGGGCCTTTGGGTCGGGGAATATCTGGCGGCGGCGCTGATTATCCTCATGCTGGCGGGCGGGCAGATGCTGGAGGCCTATGCCATGCGCAAGGCCTCGTCGGCGCTGCGCGCGCTGGCTGACCGTATGCCCACGCTTGCGCACCGCAAGCGTGGCGATGCGGTCGAAGATGTCGCGCTGGCCGATATTGCCATCGGTGATTTGATTGTTGTTTTCCCGCATGAAACCGCCCCCGTCGACGGTATTGTCGTCGAGGGTAACGGCGCGATGGACGAATCCTATCTGACGGGCGAGCCGTATCACGTGTCAAAAGCGCCCGGCGCGGCGGTTCTATCCGGCGCCATCAATGGCGAGGCGGTCCTGCTGATCCGCGCGGAAAAACGCGCGCGCGATTCCCGCTACGCCCAAATTATGAACGTGATGCAGGAAGCCGAACAGAAACGCCCCGCCGCGCGCCGTCTGGGCGACCAGATTGGCGCTGTGTTTGCGCCACTCGCGCTGCTGTTCGCGCTGGCGGCATGGTATGTGACCGGCGATGCGACGAGGTTTTTGTCGGTACTGGTCGTTGCCACGCCCTGCCCGCTGCTGATTGCCATCCCGATTACCCTGATGAGCGCGATTTCGATGGCGGCGCAGCGCGGCATCATCATCCGCGATCCTGTGGTGCTGGAGCGTTTGCCCACCTGCCGCACGGCGATTTTCGACAAAACGGGCACCCTGACGCATGGCAAGCCGGAACTGACGGAAATCTTGCCCGCGCAGGGGATTGACCCAGACCGGATTTTACAGCTCGCCGCCAGTCTCGAGCGCTATTCAAAACATCCGCTCGCGCAGGCGATTTTGCAGGCTGCGGAAAAAAAGGCCTTGCCGCTGCTGCAGGCGGCCAGCGTCTCGGAAAAGCCGGGGCAGGGGCTAACCGGCATGGTGGACGGGCACGAGGTTCGCGTAACCCACCGCAAGAAACTGCTGCAGATGGACCCGTCGCTGGTCACCACGCTGCCGCCGACGGCGGAGGGGCTGGAGTGCATTATCCTGCTCGATGGCGCCTATGCCGCAACACTGCGTCTGCGCGATGCGCCGCGGGCGGAGGGCAAGCCCTTTATCGGGCATCTGGGGCCAGTGCATGCCTTTAACAAAGTAATGCTGGTGTCAGGCGACCGCGATTCAGAAGTGACGTATCTCGCCGGCCTGCTGGGTATCCGCGAAACCCTCGCCTCGCAAAATCCGGAGCAAAAAGTCGCGGTCGTCCGTGCCGAAACCCAAAAAGCGCCCACCCTGTTCATGGGGGACGGGATTAACGATGCGCCCGCGCTGGCTTCTGCGACGGTGGGCATTGCCTTTGGACAGCATAGCTCCGTCACGGCGGAGGCGGCGGGGGCGGTTATCCTCGAAAATACGCTGGTGAAGGTGGACGAGCTGCTGCATATCAGCATTGCCATGCGCCGTATCATGCTGCAAAGCGTGATGGGCGGTATGGCGCTCAGCCTCATCGCCATGGGCTTTGCCGCAGGCGGGTTTATTACCCCTGTGGCGGGCGCGCTGCTGCAGGAGGGGATTGATATCGCCGCGATTGCCAATGCGCTGCGTCTGGCCGTGGCCGGCAGAATCCAGACCGATATCGAGCCGCCAAAGGGTGCTAAATGATAATTATAGTATGTAGATCTCTCGTCATCATTTGACGTAGCCTTTTTTCATGAAAACTAAAGCCGATAAGGAGACGCCCTATGTTCTGCCCAAACCTTTTCAAATCGCTTGCCGTCATCCTGCTGTTCTCTCTTGTCACGCTGGGTGTGCCTCGTGCGGCACATGCAGAAGGGGCTGCACCGCGCTATAAAGCCGTGGCGTTTGATTACTTTGTGATTTTCAATCCGAACTCTGTTGTGCCCGCGGTGGAGAAAGTTTTTCCGGGCAAGGGCATGGATATCGTGAAACTGTGGCGCACCAAGCAGTTCGAATATTGCTTTCTGCGCTCCATTACCGCGGCGCATGCGGATTTTTTCAAGGTGACGCAGGATGCGCTGGATTACGCGCTTGAGAGCATGAAGCTGGCGGCGACGGCGGCGCAAAAGCAGGAAATGATGAACGCCTACCTGACGCTGGCGCCGTGGCCGGATGCGGCGGCGGGGCTCCAAAAGCTGCGCGCGCACGGTATTAAAATCATCACCATCGCCAATTTCAGCGGCAGCATGCTGCGGGCGAATGCTGAGCATGCCGGTATCGCGCCGCTGTTTGACAATCTCCTCAGCACCGAGGCGGGCAGCGTTTACAAGCCGGAGGCGGCGGCCTATGCTCTGGGCCTGTCGCAGCTCGGTCTTCAAAAAGAAGAGGTTGTTTTTGCGGCCTTTGGCGGCTGGGACGCCTATGGTGCGAAAAAATTCGGCTATCCGACCTATTGGGTCAACCGCTTCGGCCTTCCGGCGGAAAAGCTGGATGTAGAGGCCGATGCAACCTCCGTTGATTTTGAAGGACTTCTGGCCTTCGTGCTTGGCGATGCCGCAACGGATACGTCCGTGCCGCAATAACGTCTGGTCTTGCTCAAATCTCGTTTGCAGGCCGTTTTTCGCGCGGGATTTTCCCGCGACGGGCTCTTTTTACCCTAATCCGATAATTTTTCTTGCATTTGATGGCCCGAATCAATAATTATGCGAATATCGTACGTGCCAATGACCCGCGGCTCCCGACCAATGGGGGCGCCCTTAAGGAAGCTTCTTCCCTCAAGGCAGGTTAAGCAACGGCGAACTTTTTAGTGCTATCCGTCTGTGCGCTCCGGCGCGCGGGCATATCGCAGCGAAGAGTTTTCGCTTTTGTTAACTGCTTGATTGATGAGGAGGCTCCCATGTCAGCCGCAGCCAAGCCATACCCTGTATCCGGCACCAAGTCCGGCCTTTCCACCTCCCGTCGTCCGGAGGGCTTTTGCCATGATTAAAAAAATCAAAAACGCACTCGATGCGGCGTTCGAACGCATTTCGCATGAATTCAACGACGAAGGTGTGACCGTCGTCATGGCAACCTATACCCCGCCGCAGGGGCGCCTGCTGTCGGAATTCAACCGCGTGGGCGGCAAAGCCGTCATCGCCGGCGGTAAAAAAGACGCGCCCGCGTTTAAAAACGTGGCGCAATACGGCCTTGATTTCGATACCACCCCCTATATCAACAGCTTCCCCAAGGGCATGTCCGAACAGATCGTCGGCGCTTTCCCCGAAGCGGTGCTGAAAGATAAAAAAGTCGCGGTTTTTGCCTTCATCACGCCGCCCGCATCCTGGGCGCGTTATATCGAAGAGCGCAACCTCAATACCAACGTCGTTGCGTCGAACGAGCAGAACACACGCCTGTTTTTTGAAAACAAAGGCAACCTGATGCATATCCTGCAGCAGGCGGGACTGGGTGCCTATGTCATCCCGACCGAGGTTGTCGAGGCGAAAAAATCCGAAGCCGAGCTGCGCGCCATCTATAACCGTGTCAAAAGCGACAGCGGCAAAGTGGTGGTGCAGCCCTGCGTCGAAAACTACGAGCCGACGCGCTTTATCGATTCCGAAGACGCTTTCGTCGCGCATGCCCTGCGCTCCAAAACGCCGTTCAAGGTGACGCGTTTTGTCGAGGGGAACGAGGCGAACCTGTCTTTCTTCGTCGGCAATACCCTGCCGAACGAAAACGGCCGCGGCGTGACCAAATGCAACCTGCCCGAAGGCATTGACCGTGGCAAGCCCGAGAGCCTTGCGCTCATCGAAGCACATGCGGCGTCCAAGGGCATTGATGCGTCCAATGTGTTTTCTGTTACGGGCCGCGCGACGCTGAAAGTCGTCGGCGACAGCCTGCTCGCAAACGAGCCGGGTGACAGCGTTGGCAATAACATCGGCCATGTGTACGAAGAAAAAATCGCCAAGCAAATCGCGGAGATCGGCGAAAAACTCGGCTGCAAAATGGCGCTGGGCGGCAAGGTCGGTCTTGCCGGTGCGGATCTGATTATCGACCGCAACGGCAAAATCTGGATCAACGAAATCAACGACCGCCAGCAGGGCCCGACCGACCAGATGAGCGCCGATGCGGAAGCCAACGGCATCCCCGGTCTCAGCCGTATGGCGTGGTTCGCGCATTTCGCCGATTTTTCCAAAGCCGAAAACATGGCGGTGCTGTCCGCGCTGCGCGACAACGCGGCGGGTATTCACCAACAATACGCAACGTCGTCGGGCTCTTTCTATATCAAAGTCTACGCGACCCACGACAGCGAACTGGACGGCAGCATTGCCGCGCTGCGCGACCTGCCCGCCGGCACTTACAGCGTGCACAATGAAAACGGCAAATGGAAATGGCAATCGCTGGGTGAAAACGCCAAGCTGTCGCCCATCGACCTTGCTTCGGGTGCGCTGACCGTGAAAATCAGCGGCGGTAGTCTGAAACAGGGCGACCAGCCTGCCGCAGGGGCGGAGCTGTTCCGCATCACCGGTATCGCCAGTGGCGACAATGCGCCCTTCGTGATTGAAAACGGCGTGTCCTGCATCAACCCCGCATGGCGCGGCGCGCTCAAGCAGCTGTACGCCGATTGCTTCGGTGCCGATTACGTGGAGAAAAATCCGCTCTATCGCGCAACCATGCAGAACGCGAACGACAATGCTGTTTTGCGTCCGGCGAAAAACCTGCCCTCCGGCACGGCGCCGCGCTAAACCCGCCTGACTTTACGCAAACAAAAACCCCTTCCGCGCTGGAAGGGGTTTTTGTTTTATGCGCCGTTGCGGCGGCTTAAAGTCTGACCAGCCATTCTTTGGGCACATAGTGCAGCGTTTCATCGCCAAGGCGATAGATATGCGTCGGCGCGTGTTTATACATCACGCCGTCTTCGCTGGCGATTTCCGGCAGCTCCTCTCCCAGATCGCGGCTGGGGTGCAGGGTAAATAGCGTATCGCCTTTTTTGAAATCGTCGCCCAGTTTGACGTCATACCGCACAAAACCTGCCGCGCGGGTCAGGATTTTCTTATGGTCGCGGAAATAATAACAATCCGCAGGAGCGGGCGGCGCCAGATTTTTGTCAATCATGCCGAGACGCGCCAGCAGCCGCAGGATGCCATTGAAAACCTCCTCGATTTTCGCGGCGTTGTATTCATCGTGGCTGCCGCATTCAATACACAGGTTGTCAATGCCCGCAGGGTCCATGGCGTAATCAAATGACCCCGCCGTTTCGGGCGTCACAATATCGTCCATGTAATTGTATTTGAACCCGACATCACGCACGAGGGGCAGATAGGCTTCCTTGGTGAAAATCACATAAGGGTTGCTGGCGCGCGCCGTGTGCAGGTCAAGGCCAAGGTCGCATTCCTTGGCCAGCGAAAACAGCGCGTGGGCGATGCGCTGGTGCAGGCTGCCTTCCGCCTTGCCGGGGAAATGTGAATTGCAATCCTTGCCGTCATAGAGGTCAAATTTTCCGAAGGTGTAGAAATAAGACCGCTGGTCCCATGACGCCGGATTGGCGCAGGGGATAAAAACGACCTCCCCCGCTTTCAGATGTTCTTTGAGGAAGCGGAACAGGCGGTGCTGCACCCAATAGGTAATCTCCCCGCCGTGCATGCCGCTCTGGATATGCAGCTTTTTACCCTTGGCGGGGGCGGCCAGCGTGTAGGTCACGATATCGATGGGGTTGCCCGCGATGGTCTCGCCGACGGGGATACGGTTTTTGACACTGTGCATGGGGCTTCCTCCGTTTACAGGGCCTGATTATCGGAATTTTTACCGCGAAAAACAAGCAGGGGTTTCCATGCCAGCGGCGGACGTCCGCTTTCCGCTGGAAATATCCCGAAGGCGGGAGTATTTTTAAAACAGGTGCCGCGTCCCCTGCGGGACTGCTCAGAGTGTTTATCTTGGCATATAACTTCAAAAATGTTCGTATTCTGATCGTCGAAAGCTCGCCCGAGCTGTTCGAGCTTTTCCGCGGCGTGTTCAAACTGTTTACGGTGCCCGAGCGCAATATCGACAGCGCCTACAGCATGGATGAGGGGTTCGAGAAGTTCGCCGACGGCAATCACGACCTTGTCATCATCGACTGGTTGCAAACGCCTGACCGCGGCATTGAACTGACACGTAAAATCCGCATGTCCGACCGAAGCCCCAATCCGTTTGTGCCGATTATCATGACGGCAGGCAGCGGTCATGAAAACCGTGTCACGCGGGCACGTGACGCGGGCGTATCGGAGTATCTGGTCAAGCCTTTCACGGCGAAAACGCTGGCAAAGAAAATCGAACGGATTGTCGAAAATCCGCGCCAGTTCGTGGTATCCGAAAAATATGTCGGCCCCGACCGCCGCACGGGCCGTGGCGGCTACGAAGGTCCCGAGCGCCGCCAGCAAACGGCGGAGCAAGCCGAAAGCCAGCTGGGCAATGCGATAAAAGAATAAACCCGAGAGAGGCGTGATGAGTTTTATCTCCTGTCCCGAAGCGGATGCGCAAAACGCCGCGGGCGCAAATCCGGTCGAAATGACGATTATTCCGCGCAGCGGTGATATCGGCGGCTACGAAGTCCGCCGCGCCCTGCCTTTTCGCGGGCGGCGTATGGTGGGGCCGTTCATTTTCTGGGACCAGATGGGCCCCGGCGAGTTTCTGACGGGGCAGGGGCTTGATGTTCTGCCGCATCCGCATATTGGGCTCTCGACCGTCACGTATCTGTTCGACGGCGCGATTGACCACCGCGACAGTCTGGGTACGCTGCAAACCATCCGCCCCGGTGATGTGAATTTGATGACCGCGGGCAGCGGAATTGTCCATTCGGAGCGCACCGGTGCCGCGGAGCGTGCAGCACCCTCGCGGCTATTCGGTATTCAAAGCTGGCTGGCGCTGCCCCTGCCGCTTGAAGAAACGGCGCCTGCGTTCGAACATCACGCCGCGCCGTCTTTGCCGCGGCTGCAGGCCGAGGGGATTGATTTGCGCCTTGTCATGGGCAGCGGGTTTGGCCTGCAATCGCCCGTGCGCGCCGATTGGAATACGCTTTATGCCGATGTGACGCTCGCGGCGGGCGCCGTATTGCCGCTGCCGAAAGAAACCGAAGAGCGGGCGCTTTACGTGCTGTCCGGCGATATCGAGATCGCAGGGGTGCGCTATGCGCCGCAGCAAATGCTGGTGCTGCGCCCCAGTGACGATATTGCGCTGCGGGCACTTAACGATGTTCGGTTGATGGTGCTGGGCGGTGCGGCGATGGACGGCCCCCGTTATATCGACTGGAATTTCGTCTCTTCGTCCAAAGAGCGTCTGGCGGTGGCCCGCGACGACTGGCGGGCGCAGCGCTTCCCGAAGGTGCCGGGCGAGGGCGCGGCCTTCGTTCCCTTTCCTGAAAAGGCCTGATGACATAACCCCGAAAACGACGGCCTGCGCCTGCTATTGGCTCTGGCGGCGCGTGCGTCCGCAGGGTAAAATAATCGCTGGTGTCCGCAAGGGCATTGCGATGATAACCCCAAGACCGGAGACAGGGCATGACCGCCGCCATGCAGGATAACCAGGTGCAAACCGATGACGGGATCAACCCCGAAAAAACCAGCCGCGCCTATATGCTGCTGGCGATTATGCTGTTTACGGCCATCACGGGCGCAGGGTTCCTGCAGCATCACATCGGCAATAAACAAAGCGCGCTGATGCAGGTCGCCATGCTGACCGAGCAGCAGGTGCGCCTGACGCAGCTGATGGGTATCATCGTTGCGCAAAATCAGGAAACGCCTGATCCCAAAAACATCGAGCGTCTGCGCGATGCGGCCAATGCCTCCGTTCAGGCGGATTCACGTATCCGCGTTTTGATGCCGCTGACGGAATGGTCGCCGGTACCGCAGGTCAATCTTGAAACCATGCAGCCGCTGCGCCAGCTGACGGACAAGGTCTTTAGCTATGCCGCCCACAGCGAAGGTGGCAATAAAGGATTTGCCCGCGATTACGCCAAGGAAATCATGCAGCTCAGCCGCGAGAATATCGCCGCGGCCTGGCACGACGAAGCCGCCAAATTCATTCAGGAACGCGCATCGGAAACCCAGAAAGTCATTTATCTTTCCTATGCGCTTTATGCGGTGATGTTGGCGCTGCTGGCGTGGCAGGCGGTTGGTCTTGTGATGCCGGCGCTGAACATGATTATGCGCCAGCGTGATTTCCTCAAAAACCTCGCGGCGGCAGACCCGCTGACAGGGCTTTATAACCGCGGCATGCTGTTCCGTGTGGCGAATATGCTGATCAGCTCCGCCCGCCGTCATAAACAGGAACTGGCGGTCCTGAGCGTCGATGTCGACGGCTGCCAGAAAATCAATGACAAGCACGGGCGCGGCGGCGGCGATCTCGCCATTCGCGTGATTGCCGAAACCATCGCCGAACAGCTGCGCACCAGTGACGTGGTGGGCCGTGTTGGCGGTAACGAATTTGCCCTTTTCCTGCCCTCTACGGATGAATACCGCGCGGGTGTGGTGGCGGAAAAAATCCGCACTGCGGTCGAGGCCATTCCTTTCAGCATCGGCGATAGTAACATCGTGCTGACGATCAGCATCGGCGTTGCCGATATCCAGCCCCACCATAAAACCCCCGACGATATGCTGCGCGCCGCTGAATATGCGCTGCGCGCCGCGAAAAAGGCGGGCCGCAACCGCGCGATGACATACAGCGCCGCGCATCTGGCCGCAGCGGAGGCCGTCGGCGGCGGCGCCACGGGCGGGGATGCTATCGGCAGCATTTGATTGGGTTCTCGGCGCGCATCGGGCTTCTTTTTAAATAATTCCCTTCTTTTGCTTTCCGGCCGCTATGATAGGCGCCGGAGGAATCGATAATGTTTTTTTATATTCTGCTGGGTCTTTTTGCCGCCGGTCTTGGTGTCGCCTGTTACCGCTTCGGCGTCGAGCGGGCGCTGGGACTGGCGATATGGCGCAGCTTTGGCTATCCGGTACGGGCGGGTTTTCTGCGCGGTGTCAGCAAAAAAACTGGCGCAACGCTGCTGGATGTGACGCCCGCGCGCCCTCCGCTGCGTTTTATCGGTGTCATGGGCGCGGCGACCGTATTTTTGCAAATCGTCGGCTTTAATCTGGGCCGACTGATCGGCGGCGAGGGGGCGACCATGCTGCTGGGCAGCCTGATGGCGCTCGCGCTGGTGGTGACGATCTGGCTGCCGTTTTTCCGTGCGCAGATTCACCGTAAACGCGTGCGCATCGGCGTCACGCCGCGCGGCATTCGTCTTGCCGGCGGTGTATTCCATCCGGCGTCCGATATCGGACAGGTTTATGTGCGTGCTGCCATCGATGCACCGCAAAATCTGATGTTGCTGAATGAGCGTTTTGCGACATCGCTGGCCAATCTGGGGCGCGGGGTGACGCGGCTTCTGGCGGCGCGTTCATGGCTGGTGACGTTTTATCACCGTGAATCAGGACGTGAAGACGTGCTGGCGGGCGGGCTGACGCAGGACTGCGCCGAAGCGCTGGCGGAGGCGATTGTCGAGGTATTGCAAAACGAAACCGCCGCGCCGCTAGAGGAAGATACGCCTGCGGCGACCCCGCAGCGCGAAGAGCTTGATATCGAATAAGCGGCGGTTATGTGCGCAGTGGCGCGGGCTTGAGTCTGTAAACCGCCGTACATAGCGCGGCGGGCGCGGGCTCTGCGGGCGGCATATGAGCGGCCGCGGCAAAAGCGGGCGCCAGCGGTGCGGGTAGCGTATCGTTCGCCGCAACGATTGCAGGGTGTGCCGATAGCTTCGTGCGCATGGGCGCCGGCGCCATATCCCGGTCGCCCCATATGGCGCCGCGCAACCAGCCGAGCGCGCTTTGCACAATTTCACTACGTGCCAGCCAAAGTCCCAGCCCGCCGCTGGCGAATCCGGCGGCAAAAGCGACGCCGGATTTCTTCAGGCGTTTTTTGTCAAAAAATTTTGCAGCTTTGCGCTGTTCTTTTGGCCCGCGCAATTTTTCGCCGGCAAAGTTCTTCATGTAATTGTATGTCGCGCTGGCAACGCCGGTGGCGCCCGCCAGCAGCGCCACCATCCCCAGTGACGAGACGCCGCCGATGATACCCGCTACCCACGTCACGGCAATCAGCCTGAAGCTCATCGATACCATCGTGCCCGCCGCCATATCGGCGGCTTTTTTGCCCAGACTGGTAGCGACGTTTTTCAGCCGGTTGCCCTCGGCTCGCCATGCGCGCAAGACGCCGCTGAATCCGGCGATGCCGATGCCGGTTTCAAATACGCGCGTGCGCAGTCGTTTACGCGGCGGCGCGGCGGATTCCTGCTCTGGGGCGGGTGTGCTCATGCGCTTGATTGTAAAAAGAAATTTCTGTTCTGTCCATGCGCTAAATCCCTTTTCTTGACATAAGCGAAGGTGGCTTTAGGATAGCGGCGGACAAAAACGAGGGATTAAAAACATGACACTTTACGACATCATGGTACGTGACGGTGCGCGTATATTCCGCTGGCGCAGTTATCTGCCCCTGTTTTTTATTGGCCCCTTGCTGCTGGCTTTTAAAGAAGCCGCGCATATGGAGCGGGTGATGGGTGAGTTTGCCGAAGACCTTTGGGTTCTGATGTGCTTTTTGCTGTCGCTCGCAGGCCTTGCCCTGCGTGCCTATACGGTGGGACATGTGCCTTCGGGTACATCCGGTCGTAATGCCAAAGAGCAACGTGCGACGCGCCTGAATACAACGGGGATGTATTCCGTTGTGCGCAATCCCCTTTATCTCGGCAATTTCATTATTTTGCTGGGTGTGGTGCTGTCGCTGAAGGTCTGGTGGCTTGTGCTGATTGTTACTATGGCGTTTTTTGTTTATATGGAACGCATCATACTCACGGAAGAAAAATTCCTTACCGAAAGTTTTGGCGAAGTGTATTTGGCATGGTGCCGGAAAACGCCGGTCATCATTCCTAATCTTTCGCTTTGGCAAAAACCGGATATGCCGTTTTCGCTCAAAACTGTATTGAAGCGCGAATATCAGGGGTTTTTGGGTATCGGTACAGCGTTTTTTGTCACCGAGTTCATCGTCGATTTGTATTTCGAAGGCCAACCGTTTCATGAGTGGGTCGTCGAAGATATTGCATGGCCTGCTATTTATGCACTAATCGTGGCCATAAGCCTGACGCTGCGATATCTCAAGAAAAACACGCGTTTTCTGACCGTGGATGGACGATGAGTCTTGTGCGGCCGTGCTGACAAAAAAGCGCCGGCATAGGCCGGCGCTTTTTTGTATCAGCGCTGCGCGGCTAGAACATTCCCGGCGATTTCGGTTTTGACGGCGGGGGCGAGACGACGTTGAGTACGGAGCCTACAGCCCCCTGCACTTTTTGCGGATCCGGCGGCATAAAACTGCCCGGGTCTTTGAGGTGCGGGCCGATCATCATCTGGATGAACTGCGCCTTTTCGGAAAAGCTTTTTTTATCGCCGATGGCTTTGGCAATCACGTTCGCGGTTTCTGTGACGGACGTATTGCCATCGTTGCGCGCGCCAGCCTGATGCAGCGCGGTTGCGATTTTGGCGGCCAGGGGCGAGGCGGCATTCACGTATCCCGCATTCTGCTGCGGCTGCTCGGGCTTGCGGTTGTCGAGCAATTCCTGATAATAGCTGCGAAATCCGGCTTCCGCTTTTGCGGCGCGCTCTTCGCCTTGACCGTAACTGGATAGAAACTTCGACATGGTGACCTGCCTGCTGGCTGTGCTTGAGTGATTCCGATTATATGTGAAAAACCTTAACGCCATCTTAACGATTGCCGTGCAGCTGCCGGACGGTCTAGCATAGATGCATGATTAAACCCGATGCACTGCTGATTATCGATATACAACAAGGCTTTATGAAGAACGGCGCGGATGCCGTCATCGCGCCTGTGGCCGAGCTTGTGAAGGCATGGCCGCAGGACAAGCTGTTTTATCTGCGCTACCGCAATTATCCCGGCAGCTTGTTTGCGCGTCATCTGGACTGGCATGAATTCATGACCTCGGGGCAGGTGGATATCGTGCCTGATGTGTATGTCGAGGGCGCGCCGGTTTTCGAGCATTACGGCTATCGCCCGCCCGATACCCTTATCGAGGTTCTGCGCGGATTCGAGACCATCGGCATTTGCGGCGTCGATACGGACGCCTGCGTCATGGCCGCGGTTTTTGCGCTATGGGATGCGGAAATCCGGCCCGTGGTGCTGGCGGATTATTGCATGTCATCCGGTGGACGGCAATTTCATCTGGCGGCGCTGGATCTGATGCTGCGCCAGTTTGGCACCGACGGCATTATCCGCGGACGCCTTTAAAATTTGGCCTGTTACCAATCCCAGGTGATGCTACCCGCGACACGCGCATCGCACAGGTTGTCGCAGCGTTCCTTTGAAATGCTGGTGTCGTAGAACCTTACATCAACCGTGAACGGCTCGAAGTTATAGGCAAGGCCCAGCGAATAATCGGCATAATCAGGCGCGCCGAAGAGATCATTATCCTCGACCCACTGGTGGCCCACATGGCCGACGAGGCTGAGCCCCTCCAGCACCGGCAGCGGCACGTCGGCGGTCGCGGCGAGATAAACGCCGGTGCCCGAGTCAGCAAAAAAATCCGGTGAATAATAGGCTTCCGCGCCCAGTGTCGCGATGTCGTTCGGCAAGGTGCTTTCATAGGAAAGGATAAATTCGTAGTGGTCGTAGTCGAGCGAACGCTCTGCGCCCGGATACCAGTAATATCCCGCGCCCACCGACATATCGCCGGGGCCAAGGCCAAAGGTATAGGTCAGATAGAAGTCAACTTCGGCTTTTGCTTCCCAGCTGTCGTTGTAATCGACGTTGGAAGCCCAGACTTCTGCGGCCCATCCGCTGTCATGTTCCAGCACCACGTTGCCTTGCAGCGCGGGGTGGCTATCAGAATCAGAAAAGCCGCGCGTCATATATTCGCTGGCAAGCGTGAGCGAGCCGGAGAGCGCCCATGGCCCGGCGGCTTCTTCGGCTGCGGGGGCGGCGTCGCTTGCGGCGGCTTCCTCGGCATATACCGGCAGGGCGGCGAAGGTCAGGGCGGAAAAAACGGCGGCAGTCAAAAACGTCTGGGCTTAGCGCATGAAAAACTCCCGATAAAAATGTTGATTGATTATAGCGGCAGGTCATGGAAAAGCGCTCAAAAATATTTATTTCGATAAGATGGCTATAAGCGCCCCGCTCGGGGGTAAAATGGCGGTGCGCGGCGCGCGCGGGGCATGCTATTGTGCGAAAGGGAAAAGGGGGCGTCATCCATGAGTATGATCGAAGTCAAAAACCTCAACTTCGACTATCCCGGCAAACGCGTGCTGCATGATGTCAGTTTCAATATTAAAACCGGCAGCGCCACGGCACTGGTCGGGCCGAATGGCGCGGGTAAAACAACATTGCTGCGCTGTCTGGTCGGGCTTGACCGTCCGCACAGCGGCCAGATTATCGTGGGCGGCGTTGATGTCGCGGAAAACCCGCGTGCGGTGCATCGCCAAATTGGCTACTTGTCCGACTTTTTCGGATTGTTTAACGATCTGACCGTGCGCCAGTGCCTGACGTATATGAGCTGGTCTCAGCAGGTTGACCATAAAAACGTCGCCGCCCATGTCGAAAAAATCGCCCGCGATGTGATGATCGATAACATGCTCGACCGCAAGGCGGGCGTTTTGTCGCGCGGCTATCGCCAGCGGCTGGGTATCGGTCTTGCCCTTGTCCACGACCCTGCCATTGTGATTTTGGATGAGCCTGCCTCCGGCATGGACCCGGAAGCGCGCATCCAGCTTTCGCGCCTTGTGCGCGATCTGCGCGCGCGCGGCAAGACGCTGATTGTGTCATCGCATATTTTGAACGAGCTTGAAGATTATTGCACGGATATGCTGATTATCCGCAGTGGCCGGGTGGCCGACCACGTGCTGCTGAGCGAGCATGCGGCGCAAACAGCCCGCCAGCTGCGCATTTCGATGCAGGGCGGCGCGGCCGCTCACGTCACGGCACTGCAGGCGCAGAAAGGCCTGACGGTCGAGAGCATCGAGGGCGATGTCGCTCTTTGCCGTTTTGAAGGTGACGATGCCGCGCAGCGCGGGCTTCTCTCCGCGCTGACGGCGGCGGGCGTGCCGGTTTATAATTTCAGCGCTGCGGCGCATTCCCTGCAGGATGCCTACATGCGCGTGACTGAAAAAGATCCGGCGGAACCGTCCGCCCGCAAGGAAGGGCCTGCCGCATGAGCCGTTATATCCTCAGCCCCGAACTGAACCGCCAGATATGGCTGCGCTTTTCATGGCTGCGCGTGCTGTTGATACCTGCCGCGCTGATGTGCGTTATTTACAGTCACTATATGATCTACGACAAGGATTGGGCGATTATCGCGGCCGGTCGCCTGTGCTGGATATATTTCATTCTTGTCGGCATCTGGGGCAACCACGAAGCCGCCAATACCATGCGCGACGAAGTCACGACAAATACATGGGACATGCAGCGCATGACGCCGCAGGGTGCCGGCGCGCTGATATTCGGCAAGCTTTTTGGTGCGACATCCTATGTCTGGTATGCGGGTATTCTGACCATGCTGGCCGCACTTGTGCTGCATCATATCGGCATTCGCGCATTCTATGGCGATGGCGCGGGGCTTGCGCCCGGCGCGGCGTTGCTGGTGACACCTTATGCCAGTCTTTATTTTGTTTTTTTCATGCTCATGGGCGGCGTGCTTGCGCATGCGGCGACATTTCTGGTGTCGCTCGACGGCATGGTCGGCAAGGTCGAGGTTGACCCGCGCCATCGCCGTCCGCGTACCGTGACCGCTTTTCTGGCGGGATTTGGCATCAGCTGGTTTCTCATCCGCCGTGCAGGTGTAAACATGCTGGAAAACGGACAGGTCTACCGCGCGCGCGGCACGGTGGAATGGTTCGACTTCCAGCTGCCGGTCGAGTTTTTTATTGCCGCCGCCGCGGTTTTTATGGCGTTCTGGGTTTTTGTCGGCATTTACCGGCTGACCCGCGCGGAGATGATGTACCCGCTCACGCCGGTTTGCTGGTTTCTGGCAGTGGCTTCGATTTCACTGTTTGTTGGCGGTACGGCTTTTGACCATACCATGGTGACGCGAAATTCCATTTTCGAATTTGCGCGCAGTTATGCCTTTCCATTTTATGTGTTTTGCGCATCGCTGGGTGCGACCTATTACGCTATGCTTGCGCAGGCGGGCGATTTGCGCCGCTATGGCCGCATGCGTGAAGCCTTTTGCGCCCGCCGCTGGCGCAAGGTTTTTGAAAACATGCCGCAGTGGCTGGCGTCTTTTGTGATCGTTCTTTGCGCCTTCGGTTTTGTGCTGTATGTAGTGCGTCAACCCGTGCAGGGGCCGTTCGGCTTTCTGGTGAAGCCGGAAATATTTATTTCCCTTGCCGCATCGTTGATGTTGTTCGCCTTGCGTGACGGGCTGGCCATGCATGTGATTTCCGCCCTCTCTTCGGGCCCCAGTCAGAAATTCGAGCGTAGCGTTTACTATGTGTTCGTCTATTTCCTTTTGCCCGCTGTACATATGTCTGTCGCGCTCAAGGGGCTGCAGATAGATCCGATGCGCTTTTTCTCGATTATTCAGGGGAACGGTGCGTTTCACCCGTTGATGTATTTCGGCTGGTATTATCCGAACCCGTTTCCCAACCCGGTGATTTCGCTGTTGCCGGCCTTGGTGCAGATGGTTTTTATCGCTATCGCATACCTGCTGCTGCGCCGCCGCGGTGTGGAGCCGGCGGATAACGGTAACCCCGGCACAGGCGCGCGCGGGAAAAAAGCCAAACAGCAAAAAGAACAAGAGGATGTCGTATGGACGTCGTAATGCGCGTGAACATGGCTGATGCGGCGGCGGGCAAGCAGCCGCAGGCAGAAAGCAGGCCCGTGCGCGCATTGGTACATCCGTGGCTTGATTTCTGGCTGCTGGGCGGTTTGTCATTTGTGGCGCTAGGCGCGATGTGGCTGGCGATTGATGTTTTCAAGGTCAATATCGGTGCGCGCGTGCCGTGGTGGGCGTATTACGCGTCCTTCGCTGTCAATTATCCGCATTTCGCGTATTCGTACCAGCTGTTCTATAAAAACTACGCCGCACGGCTTTCGTCGCCGGAAACCGGCTGGGCCAGCCGGTTGCGCCTGACCATCGCAGGTATCATCGTGCCCATGATGATGATCGGCTATTTCATGCAGGCGGGGCTGCTGCAAGACCGGCAACTGATGGGATACGGCGTTTTTGCCATGCTGTTTTTTGTCGGCTGGCACTACGTCAAGCAGGGTTATGGCGTTTTGATCACGACATCGGTCTACAAGGGTATTTTCTACAGCAACTGGCAAAAACGCGCGCTTTATATCAACGCCTATGCCATCTGGGCCTATGCATGGCTCAAGGGTAATATGATGCTGGCGCAGCACAAATATTATGATGTGGCCTATTACACCATCGAACTGCCGCGGGTATGGATGACCTATGCGGGCTGGGCGGCGGTTATTACCTCGGCGCTGGCACTGGCGGCCATCCTCTGGGCCTGGCTTTACGAGAAAAAAGGTATCACGCCCAGCGGTATCGTCGGCTATGCCAGCGCGACCTATTTCTGGGTCATGTTGCCGCATGTGCACCCGCAGTTCTTTTTCTTTATTCCGCTGTTCCACTCTCTGCAATACCTGCCGTTTGTGTATAAATTCAAAAAAAGCGAATTCCTGCAAAGCCAGCAGGCGATACCGCCCGCAGAAAAAAGCCTGCGCTTTGCTAAAATCGCGCGGCTGGTCATGTTTGTTTTTGGCGGCTTTGCGCTGGGCGCGCTGTTCATGGATCTTCTGCCCGGGGCGATTGACAAGCTTGTTGCCGAGGATTGGGTTCACTTCAGCCGCAATTATTTTATTGTCAGTTTCCTGCTGTTTATCAACATTCATCACTTTTTTATCGACAGCGCCTTCTGGCGCCGCGATAACAGGGATGTGCAGCAATACCTGTTCCGGGCCTGAGGCGTGGGTGTCTTAATACTTTGATAAAGAAGGTCAAAGCGTGATTTTGACCCGCGTAACCGCGGCGCTGTGCTACAATAAAGAATGCGGGCGGTAAGGCCTCGCGCGGTGCGGCTCCAGAACGGAGGATATATGCATGACCAATATTCTGACCCTGCTTGCGGGTACAGGGCGCAGCGCGGCCCAGACGGCGGCAAAAAGCCCGCAGCGCGCCACTCTCGAAAATCTCGCCAAAGCCGACCCTGAAAAAGCCAAACAAGCCGAAGAGCGCATGAATGCGCTGCAAGATACCCTGCGCCAGATGCAGCAAATGCGTCAGGATCAGGACGCGGCGCGCAAAGAAGCCGCGCGCCAGAAAATCGCGCGTATCAAGGCGCAGATACAGGCGCTCAAGTTTTCCGCCTCGGGCGACCCGAAGGCCAATGCCCGCCAGCTCGCCCGTCTTGCGCGCGAACTGCAGCAGGCGGCACGGGATTACAGTGGCGCTGGCGGCATGGATGCCGGCGGCGGTTTGGGTGCCGCGGCGCCGTCGGGAAATGATGCCGCCAAGGCCTCAGCGGGCGAAGCTGCCCCTGCTGCGGCATCTGCTGCAGGGGCGAATACGGCGGGGACTGCCGCCGCAGATGCAGAGGAAACGGAAGCCCCTGCACAGGAAAATCAGGGCAATACCACGGCCGCTGCCCACGAAGAGGACAGAGAAGGCGGAGACAGCAGCGCGCGCGGTACATCCGAAGAAGACCGCGCCTTCGCCGAAGAAGCGCGCCGTTTGCAGCGCCAGATCAAGCAGATGCTGCAAGAACAAAAACGCCGCCTTGCCGAAGAGGGTAAAAACGGGGCGGGTGACGTGCAGGCCGCCGAAGCAGCCCTGCGCGAAGCGGGCCTCCAGATACAGGGGATTGAAAATCCACTGCCGTCGATCGATATAAAAGTGTGACGCGCAGCAAGGCCTGTCGCGCCGCGCAAAACGCAGGGCTTTTACCGGAGGAAACATATGAAACGCAGAGATTTTATGGCCGGAGTTGCCGCAGCGGTTTTTATGATCTGGCCGGGCGTGGGCCGCGCGCAGCAATCACAGCCCGAAGGGGCGGCGTCCGTTAAAAACCCTTTCGATTCCAAGGAAAAGCAAAAAATGAACCAGAGCCTGACGCGCGAACAATGTCACGTCCTTGACGAACAGGGGACGGAACGTCCTTTCACCAGTCCGCACCTAACCGAAAAGCGCAAAGGCGTTTTTGTCTGCGCCCGCTGCAAAACGCCGCTGTTCAAATCGGCGACCAAATTCGACAGCGGTACCGGATGGCCGAGTTTTTACGAAGCGATCCCGGGCGCACTGGGCACCAGCGAGGACAATAAACTTGGCTATACCCGCATCGAATACCACTGCGCGAAATGCGGCGGGCATCAGGGGCATGTTTTCAACGACGGGCCAAACCCGACGGGTTTGCGTTATTGCAATAATGGCATTACCCTTGAATTCATCCCCGACCCCGCGCCATAATGGCCGGACGCTCAACGACGATTTCATTAAAGGGTATCCATATGAAAAAATTCTTTCCGCTGGCGGCGGCCTTCGCCGCTGTTCTGTTTCTGGCCGCTTGTTTCGAAGACAGTGATAAAGCGGCCGCAAAAGAAGCATCCCCTGAGGTAGCGGCCGCAACGCAAGTCGCGCAAGACGAGACAGCTTCAGGCACGCCGGATGCCGCAGCGGGTGTCAGTATTGCTGCGCCCTCCGCCGATGAAATTGTTGAAACGCCGGAGGGGCCTGTTTCCGACGTGGCCGAAATGGATGGCGGCGAGGAAAAGCCCTTTCCCGCGGAAGAGCCTGCCGCTGTCGCCGGAGTGGGCGCGCTGACAGCGCATGAATGGCTGCTCGAGGACATCAAGGGTGGCGGCGTCATCGACCGCCTGCGCCTGACCATCCGCATCGATGCGGCGGGCAAAGTAAGTGGCCATAGTGGCTGCAACCGTTTTGGCGGGCAGGCAGAAATAAAGCAGGGTCAAGACACCTCCGGCGAGATTTCTTTTGGCGCGCTTTTTTCTACGCGTATGGCCTGCATGGATGATGCGCGCAACAATCAGGAAGCGGCCTATCTGGCGGCACTGTCCGAAGTTGCCGGCTGGCGCACCGATGAAAACGGGCTTTTGCACCTGACGGGTGCGAACGGTGCCGATGTCCTGCGTTTCGCCAAAGCCGAATAAACAGCATTTGATAAATGAAAAGCCCGGGCATCATGCCCGGGCTTTTTTTTATGCCTGTTGCCGGATCAGTTTTCTGTCCGGTAATTCGGCGCCTCGCGCGTGATGGTGACGTCATGCACATGGCTTTCGCGGTATCCCGCGCCCGTCATGCGGATGAATTTGGCGCGGGCCTGCATGTCCGCAATCGTCGCGCAGCCCGTATAGCCCATGGAGGCACGCAGGCCGCCGATCATCTGGTGAATAACAGCGGCGATGGGGCCTTTATAGGGCACGCGGCCCTCGATACCCTCGGGCACCAGTTTCTGGCTTTCCTTGACCGATCCTTGCGCGTATCTGTCGGCGCTGCCTTTGACCATCGCGCCTACGCTGCCCATACCGCGATATTCTTTGTAAGAGCGGCCCTGATACAAAATGACTTCGCCCGGCGATTCATCCGTACCGGCGAACATGCCGCCCAGCATCACGCAATCCGCGCCCGCCGCGATGGCCTTGGCCATGTCGCCGCTGCTGCGGATGCCGCCATCGGCAATGACGGGTACATTGTATTGATGCGCCACCGCTGCCACGTCCATCACGGCCGTCAGCTGCGGCACGCCGATGCCCGCCACAATGCGCGTGGTGCAAATCGACCCGGGGCCGATACCGACTTTCAGGCAATCCGCGCCCGCATCAATCAGCGCCTTGGCGGCCTCGCCCGTGGCGATGTTTCCGGCAACGATGCGCACACGGTTGTGCAGGCGGCGGATTTTGCCTACCATCTCGCCGACCGATTTCGCATGGCCATGCGCGGTATCGACAACGATTAAATCCACATCGGCATCGACCAGCGCGGCGGCGCGCTCGAAATTGCTCTCCCCCGTGCCGATCGCGGCGGCGGCACGCAGGCGGCCTTCCCCATCCTTGCAGGCGGTCGGGTGCAGCTGCGCTTTTTCGATGTCTTTCACGGTAATCAGGCCGATGCAGCGCTCGTTATTGTCGACCACCAGCAGCTTTTCAATGCGGTGGCGGTGCAGGAGATCTTTGGCTTTTTCCTTGTCGGCTTTGTTATACACCTTGACCAGATTTTCAGACGTCATCAGTTCGCTGATTTTCTGCTTGGGGTTTTTGGCAAAACGCACGTCGCGGTTGGTCAAAATGCCGACCAGCTTGCCGTTTTGCAGCGTGACAGGAATGCCCGAAATATTATGCGCGCGCATGGTCGACAGCGCTTCGGCCAGCGTCGCATCGGGGCGGATGGTGATGGGGTTCACGACCATGCCGCTTTCGTAGCGCTTCACGCGACGGACTTCTTCGGCCTGCTGTTCGATGCTCAGGTTGCGGTGAATAACGCCGATGCCGCCTGCCTGCGCCAGCGCAATCGCCGCCGCGCTTTCGGTCACGGTGTCCATGGCCGCCGACAGCAGCGGGATATTCATGCCGATATCGCGGGTGATGCGGGTGGAGGTATCGGCCTCGTGCGGCTGGATTTCGGAGGCGCCGGGCAGCAGCAGCACGTCATCGAAGGTCAGTCCCTCCGCCCCGATTTTGCTGCGCGGGTGCGGCAGGATTTTGGGCGTGCGGGATTTGGAAACAGTTTTTTTGCCGGACGCCTTTTTCGCCGCGCCGGCTGTGGTCTTGTCCGATTTTTTTGCTGATTTCGCCATAATGCAACCCCCTGTAAACCCGATTTCCGCCGGATGACGGTTGCATGTTTTTATAGAACGGATTGCGGGGGATGTCTACTGATTAACTAAAGAAGTCTGCTCGTGTATGTGGGGATTTCCGATGCGGCTATTCGTAGGCTATCCGGAATAGGCGTATATGATTTTTCTTTGTTTGGGGATGACAATTACAAACCCACCGCCCCAGCCCAAGAAAGTATAAAAATTACCGCGCGCCGTCAGGGCCGCGTTTGCGATGTCTGCAAATTCCTGCGGCGGAGTTATGGGCGATTTGCGGCCGGGTTTGTTTAAATAATGCTCTATTTTTGGCGTCGGCGTCGCGGCGGTTTTTGCGCGTTCTTTGTGCCACTGCGCGGGGCCGGTCCAGTTCGGGTTTCCGCCCATGGGGGTTTCAATCCAACCCATAAGCACCTGACGGCTGCTTGCGCGCGTAAGGTTTTGCAGGGTGGATATGCCTTCTTTCTCCAGCTTCAGTGCGAATTCTTCCGGCAGCGGATATACAGCAAATCCCGCCGATTTCCCGCCAAGGCCGAAGCCCTCGATGCTTTCGATTTTATATAACGGCTTTTCCGCGCGCAGCTCCGGCGGCAAAAGATGCGCGTAATGTGCTTGCCGCGTCCAAGGGCCGCCCGGATATGCGCAAAGTGCGAGAGAAAAAGCCGCCACGCAAAAAGCAGCAGCCAGTTTTTTCAGATAAGCGCTGCCCGCGACCAGTTTTGTTTGCAGGCAACAATAATGAAAAAATGCACAAGGCACCGCAAGCACGACGCCATAGAAAACAAGCGTAAAGTCTTTAGTCGCCACCCATGCGGCGAGGGGGATAACCAGATAGAAAACGGCGCAAGAAGCAAAACCGCGCGCCTCGAACATTTTTCGCAGCAGTGGCATAAAAAGCAGGGCGAGCAGCGGCAGGGGCGCATATAAAATCAGCGTGAGCAACGTCATGCCAAAAGCACGCGTCGCTGAGGGTGCTTCATCAAAGCCGAAAAAGAAGGGAAAAAGAAAATTCCCGGCTGTCACGCCGCCGATGTAGGAAAGAACAAGGCATGCGATATGGCGGCGCAGGCGGAGTTTCACGGTTTCTGCGGGGGCGTCTCTTTTCATTTATTTCCCTTGCATGGAAAGCAGAAGTGCCTCGATTTCGCGATGCAGCTTTATAAATTCGGTGTGCGGAATATTCATGAATCTGTAGCTGGCTTGGTATTTTTCGTTGTTGGTGATGTTGTTGTCTGCGTAGCACATTTCCGTGTCGTCGCAGGCGAGCAGGAATTCGATTGCGCCCTGATTGTTTTTATAAAAATACAGACTCGCGTTTCCGTCCATGTAGGGTTCGCGGATATTTTTTTGAAAATACCAACCCCCGCCCAAATCCTGTATGGGTGCAAAATGGGGTTTGCCGTTGTCGTCCTTGTATCCCTCGTTATTTTTAACATAGGTTAAAAACCTCTGAGACTGTTCTTCGCCATGGTTTTCGGCAGGCGTGGGGCGGCACCGCGGCGTTATATGAATCGCGACCTGCCCGTCTTTCAGTCCGCCGCTAAAGCGTCTTTTGGCGGGGGCGAGGCCGGGGTATTTTGTAACCATTGAAACGCCCGTAATCGGGGTGCCATTGGGTACAGGGTATTCCGCCGTACAAACAGGGGCGCGTTCTTTCGGGATATTTAAATATCCGCTGTGCGTAGGCAGGTCTTCGGGCAACGGCGCAGGACAATAGGTGGATGTCAGACTTACCGCATAGCTAGCCGCATCTTTTGATGACGGGCAGGGGACGATTTCTGTGAATTTATCCCCCATCCAGCACGCGGCAAGAAAAAGAGTGCTGGATAAAACCAGAATGTTTCTGAGGTGACTCATGTTACTCCCACTCAATCGTTCCCGGCGGTTTGGAGGTGATGTCGTAGACCACGCGGTTGATGCCGCGGACTTCGTTGACGATGCGCGTCGCGACATGGCCGAGGAAGTCGTGGGGGAGGGGGGCGTAATCGGCTGTCATGCCGTCAATCGAGGTGACCGCGCGCAGCGCGAGCACGTGGTCATAGGTGCGGCCATCGCCCATGACGCCGACGGTTTTGACGGGCAGCAGCACGGCGAAGGCCTGCCATGTCTCGCGGTAAAGTTTCTTGTCATGCAGCTCGCCGATGAAAATCGCGTCTGCTGCGCGCAGGGTGTCGAGTTTTTCTTTCGTGATGTCGCCCGGAATACGTATGGCAAGGCCGGGGCCAGGGAAGGGGTGGCGTTCGATGAATTTATCCGGCACGCCCAGCGCACGGCCCAGCGCGCGCACTTCGTCCTTGAACAGCATGCGCAGCGGCTCGACCAGTTTGAACTGTAAATCTTCGGGCAATCCGCCGACGTTGTGGTGGGATTTGATGGTGACGCTCGGCCCGCCCGAAAACGATACGCTTTCGATGACGTCGGGATAAAGCGTGCCCTGCGCAAGGAATTCGGCGGGGCCGGCTTTTTTCTTCGCGTCTTCAAAAACGTCGATGAAGGTTTTGCCGATAATCTTGCGTTTTTGTTCGGGGTCGGTGACACCCGCAAGGCGGGAGAGAAACAGATCCTCCGCGTTTTCATGCACCAGCGGAATGTTAAAATGGTCGCGGAACAGCGAAACCACTTCGGCGGCTTCGTTCTGGCGCATCAGGCCGGTGTCGACAAAAACGCAGGTCAACTGATCGCCGATGGCGGCATGCAAGAGCGCGGCGACGACGGTTGAATCAACCCCGCCCGATACGCCGCAAATCACGCGGCCCGTGCCGACCTGTGCGCGCAGGCTTTCGATGATTTCATCGCGGAAATGCGCCATGCTCCAGTCCGCCTTGCAGCCTGCGATATCGATGACGAAATTACGCAAAAGTCTAGCGCCTTCGGGGGTATGGGCGACTTCGGGGTGGAATTGTACGCCGTAAAGCCCGCGCGCGGGGTTCGCGACGGCGGCATGGGGGCAGCTGTCACTGGCCGCAATCGTGTCAAACCCGGCGGGCAGGGTTTTGACGCTGTCGCCGTGGCTCATCCATACCTCGGCGCGGCTGCCGTCCCCCATGCCGGCGAGGAGTTTTGCCTTTTCGGTGCGGATAAACGCGCGGCCGAATTCGCGTTTGTCCGACGCCGCGACGCTGCCGCCCAGCTGCGCGCACATGGTTTGCAGGCCGTAGCAAATGCCCAGCACGGGCACGCCCATATCAAAAACCTCCATGGGGGCGCGCGGGGAATGGGCTTCGGTGACCGAGGCGGGGCCGCCCGACAGAATAATCGCCTTGGGCGCCAGCGCGCGGATATCGGCAATCGGGGTATTGAAGGGCTTCAGCACCGCATAAACCCCCGCCTCCCGCACGCGCCGTGCAATCAGCTGCGTCACCTGCGAGCCGAAATCGAGAATAAGCACCGTGTCATGCGGCGTGGCGGCGGGGGCGGCGGAATGGGGGCGGGGGGCGGCATGGGTCATGGCGGTTTTCCCTGATGTCGGTTGCGGCGGTGAATCGGCCTTGGGGCTTCTTTTCGTTTTATCATCCGCCGCGGCGGCTTGTCAGCGGTTAAGTCCTTGTTTTCCTGCCGTGGTTTGACGGTTTGGGGCGGGGGTGACAAAATGGCTTGTGGCGGGCTTGGATTCTGGTTAGTCTCCGCCCCTTCAAGTATTCATAATGATTCAAAAAAAGGAACCGCCGATGTCCACGCGCAAGGTTGATATCCACCGTCTTGAAGGCACCCCCCATGACGAAGCCAAAGGCTATCTGGAGATGAAAGACCCGAGCGTCATCCGCGAAAAGGATGGCGGCTATCTGATGTATTGCAGCCTTGGCACGTCGACGACGCAGCAGTGGGTGGTCGGACGTTTCCGCGCCGCGCATCCGGCAGGCCCGTGGCAGGAATTGCCCTGCGCCAAAATCGAGGGTGTGGAGGGACGCGAGGTCTGCGCCCCCGCCATGATGCTGGCGGAAAAAGACGGCAAGCCGCTGTACCAGATGTATGTGCAAACCACCTGCTTCCATCCGGGCGGGGTGATTGCGCTGGCGACATCCACGGACGGTGAACATTTTACCGGCGCGGCAGAACCTGCCGCGAAGCCCGAAGACCTGAAGCCCGAAGACCGCGCGAATGTCATGAGCCTTTATGACGTCGGCATGTCCGATATGGATATGAACGGCAAAACCTATGAATGCATGGTCTATTCCGGCTATCGCCGCGTTGGCTGCGGCGATGTGTATATGAGCTTGCGCGAAAAACCCGAGGCAGGCGCGCAAACGCCTTGGAGCGTCCCGACGCTGATTTTGAAGCAGGAAGATGTGCCCTTCCACAACCGCCCCGACAAAGACAATTTCGAATGGGGCCTTGAAGGCGTGAAGATCGATAAACTGGCCGACGGCGCGTTTTTGATGACGGGTGTCTGCTTCCTTGATTTGCCGAACGAGGCGCGCGGTACGCGCCAGCGCGTATTCTTCGCCGCCGCCGACAAACCCGAAGGCCCGTGGGTGCCCATGCGCACGCCGGTCGAGCCGACGGCCTATCCCGAAGGTACCGGCGAGAACGGCCACCCCGATACCATCGACCTTGGCGAAAAACTGGGGCTTTTGTATCAGGAACGCGCGGGCGAGGGTAAGCCGTGGCATCTGCGCTATACCGAATACAGCAAGCAGGAACTGGTGGCCGAAATCCGCCAGCATCTGGGCGCGGCGCGTCAGGCCGCACCCGTGCGCAGCGCATCGCCCAAGCCCTGATCTTGACATAAGGCCTTCAGCTGGGGGCTGGCCGCGCGTGCGGCGGCTTTGCTATGATGTCTGCGGTTTTAATCGCGGCAGACAGGCAGGGCTTTATGACGGTATTCCTCGCACGCGGACAAACGCGCCGTATGGTATTCAACGGGCCGATGCGCTCCGGCCTTGTGCTTGATTCACGGGCGCTTTTGACGCAAGGGTATGGCCCGTTCCAGCAAAAACTACTGGCCACGCTGCGCGAGATTTTCAGCGGCGAGTGGTTTGCGCCCGCCTCTGCCGCGCGCGACTCCGGCATGAAAATCGATATCGATACGCGCCGCGGCACCACGTTGCTCCCGGAATATTTCGTTGCCCGCCGTCTGGATGGCGAGGCGCTGTCGGGGGTGCTGTCGGAATACGGCCTTGATGCCCAGACGTGGCCGCGCCGCGACGGGCGCGCCGAGCGTGAAGACGGATATTTCACCCTGCGCCGTCTGGATATCCACATGTATGACCTCGGTTACGGCTCTGCCGTTTTCGAAGGCGAAGTGACGGCGGCGCGTGACCTGACGCTCGGCGAATACCGCGAATTGTGTGAACGTCTCAGCTCCGTTCTCAACGGCTACAGCGGTCTTTTCAGCGGCATGTTTGAAAAAGTCGCCAAGGCTGTACCGGCTGAGTTGATGCTGTTCAATTTCCATGGTCCGCAGCAAAAAGAAGAATTCTGGCGCCGCGTTAGCTTCGGGCATGATATCGGTACATTGTTCTGGGTGCACCGCGTATTCACCGTTGAATGCGCGGGCGGCAATGAATTTAGCGCAATGCGCGATGCCTGCCGCGCGCTGGTATATAGCGAACAGGCGGAAAAACTTGAGGACGCATCCATCGCCCCCGATATCGCCTTTTACCCGGGCAGCGGCAATTCGGCGGTTGTTTATACACCGGCGCAGGCCGCGCAGGCGGATATTCTGACGTCGATGATACGTGTGCAAAACGTATTTTATGTGACGGCAGAGGATATCGACCGCGATTTGTTTTTTCTGGCCAATGAACTGGATCGCCGCAAGCATACGCAGGATATGCGCCTTCTGGAGCGTCAATCGCGTATCATCGTCGAATACCAGTCAAAGATTTCCCTGTTCAATGCCGTTTACGACGATTTCGACAATCATCTGGATCCGCAATCGCTCAAGGTCTGGCATGCGCTCGAATCCGCCTGGGCGACGCGCGACCGTTTCCGCAATTTGATGACCAAGCTGGATATGATTGACAAAATCTATCATCGCATCATGGAAAGCCTGTCGCACCTCTATGACAAAAGGCTGGGAACTTTTGTGCTGGCTTTCACGTTAATCAGTACGTTGTCCGTGATTGTTGACACTGTTGACTTTACGCAGGGCGGCGATTTGCAGGCGCCCAGCGTGCTTCGGCTGAGCGTGCTGTTTGCCATGGCGGCTATCGTGCTGTTTCTGGCGATCCGGCTGATGAAGTCGCGCGACTGATAAAGCTTTTTGTATGCGGGCACTTTGGGCTTGCCTGCGGCAAAGCTGCGCTTTTATAATTCGCGCGTCACAAAATTTTTAACGCAAGGCGTTTTCAAGGCGCTGTATTCGGGAGAATAAACATGAAAAAAGCAATGATGGCAGTCGCAATGATGGCGACATTGGCGCTGGGTGCGTGCGGCGGCGAGGGCGGCGCGGATGGCGAAGTGACCAAGGCGCTCGATGCGCATTACGAACGCGCGCTTTGCGCGAACTTTGTGCCCCAGCCGCCATTTACGATCTTTACCCAAAGTGTGACAGGCGGCGATAAAGCCGCACTTGCCGCGCAAATTCTGACCGAAGCGGGCATTCTTGCCAAGACGGATGAAAAAAACCTGGGTGCCGGCAACGTCACGGCAACCTTTGATGCCACCGAAAAGGGCGCAAAGATTATTCAGGGCAGCCGCATTTGCTACGGCAAAGCCAAAGTCGAAAAAATCATCGAAGCCTCCGATCCTGAAAAAGCCATGGGCACCGAAGTGCGCCGCGTAAAAGTACGCGTTTCGTTCGAAATCACCGAACCTTGGGCCAAAAATCCGGCGCTGGCCTATCTGGTGCAAACGGGCGAGCATGAAATGACCCACGTTCTCATGAAAAACGGCAGCGGCTGGAGCGTCGCCCAGTAAAAATCCCGCCATACCGACAAAAAACCCGGCCACTGTGCCGGGTTTTTTTGTATGCTGGGCAGCGGGGGCGCGTATGCAAAAGTCTTATGACAGAATAATCGTGATCGGCGCAACGGGGTCTGGCAAGACCACGTTTGGCCGCGCCCTTGCCGCGCGCAGTGGCTGCGCATTTATCGATCTGGACGATTTGTATTGGCTGGCAGATGGGCAGGCGCGCGCGCCGGCGATTATCTGGCTCGATTATCCGTTGGTTTTGGTTTTCCGGCGGCTTCTGGCGCGCTCCTTGCGCCGCATATGGGATAAAACGCCGGTTTGTAACGGCAACACAGAAAGCCTGCGGAATCTTTTGTCCAAAGACAGCATCCTGCTCTGGCTGTTTCGCAGCTACTGGAGGCATCGGCGCAGCTATGCTGCGATATTTGCGGATACTGGACTTTACCCCGATGCCGACTATATACGCTTCACATCCCCCGCCGCTGCCGAAAAATGGCTGCGCCATTTGCCCGTGGCGGGGTAACCTAATCTGATTTCATTCTGACCGGAGTTTCGACATGACCGCTAGTGCCGCCCCTGTTTCGCTGTTTACGCCCCTGACGTTGCGCGGGGTCACATTCAGAAACCGCATCGGCGTATCCGCGATGTGTCAGTATTCCGCTGTGGATGGCATGGTCAATGACTGGCATCTGACGCATCTGGGCGCGAGAGCTGCGGGCGGTGCAGGGCTGGTGATTATGGAGGCGACGGGTGTTGTGCCCGAAGGCCGCATCACCCCGGGCTGCACCGGCATCTGGAGCGATGCGCATGCCGCAGCGATGAAGCGTATAACCGATTTTATCGCATCGCAGGGCGCGGTTGCGGGTATCCAGATCGCGCATGCCGGACGCAAGGCTGCCTGCGATTTGCCCTGGCGCGGCGGCAACCCGCTTGCGCTGGCGGATGGTGGTTGGCAGACGGTCGCCCCCTCCGCTCTTCCGTTTCAGGACGGCCATCCTGTGCCCAAAGAAATGACTGTCGACGATATTCGCCGCACGCAGGATGCTTTTGTGGCAGCCGCGCGCCGTGCTGTCGGTGCGGGCTTCAAGTTTATCGAACTGCATGGCGCGCATGGATATTTGATGCATGAATTTTTCTCCCCCCTCAGCAACCGCCGCACGGATGCTTATGGGGGCAGCTTTGAAAACCGCGCGCGTTTTATCCTCGAAACCGCGCGTGCGGTGCGGGCGGAGATACCAGCCGACGTCGTGCTGGCCGCGCGTCTCAGCTGTTCGGACTGGACCGAAGGGGGCGTGACCATCGACGATAGCGTCGCGCTCGCAAGCGCGCTGTCGCAGGCGGGTGTGGATATGATTGACTGTTCTTCGGGCGGCAACGTCGCCGATGCCAAAATTCCCGTGGGGCCCGGATATCAGGTGCCCTTTGCTGCGCAAATTCGGCGCGATGCCGGCGTGGCGACGGCGGCTGTCGGCATGATTGCCGAGGCGCGGCAGGCCGATGAAATCATCCGCAAGGGCGAGGCGGATATGGCGCTGCTGGCGCGCGCTTTTCTGCGGGATCCTTACTGGGCTGTGCATGCCGCCATCGAGCTTGGGGCCGAAGCCGATATCCCCCTGCAGTATCTGCGCGGCTACCACCTCAGCCGCACCGCGGCGCCTTCTAAAAAGGCGGGCTGAAGCGCTATGGTTTCCTTGCGCCAGATGACGGTGGATGACGGGGCCTTGCTCCGCGATATCCGTCTTCTGGCGTTATCCGCAGATCCGCGGGTTTTCGGCTCTTCTTTTGCAAAAGAGAAGGAATATGACGCCGCAATCTGGCGCAGCTGGCTGGAGGATGCGGACGTTGCTATCTTCGGTCTGTTTGATGATGCCGATGCTGTGGCGGGTATGACGGCGATCGCACTTTCCCGCGACGATCCGGCGCGCCGGACGGCCAAGCTCTGGGGATCTTGGATGCGTCCGGATTTGCGCGGGCGGGGATTTTCTGAATTGTTTTACCGCGCGCGTATCGACTGGGCGCGGCGCCATCCCGAAGTGGAAAAAATCATCGTATCTCACCGCGCGTCGAATATAGCTTCAATGAAGGCCAACCAGAAACATGGTTTTATTTTCACGCACCGCGCCCCGCATATCTGGCCGGATGGCGCTGCAGAAGATCAGCTGTTTTATGAACTTGTTATAAAAAAGACTTGTGTTTAAGGACTGATTAAAACCATTTCAACTTTCTGAAAATATACAGCTGCATAACGGCGACGCAAAAGCTGAGCGCGCAGACGGCCTGAAAGGCATAGGGCTTGGTCGCCGCCGGAATACCCTCGACGTTCATACCCAGAAGGCCGGTGATATAGGTCAGCGGCATGAAAATCACGGTAATCATCGACAGCAGGTAAATGTTGCGGTTCAGGCGGGCGGACATGGCGCTGTAAATTTCGTCCTGCAAAATCTGGCTGCGTTCACGCAGGGCATCAAGTTCCTCGAGGAAGCGCGTCAGGCGGTCAAGGCTGTCGTGCAGCGACCATTTGTCCGACGGCGACAGCCACAGCTGGTCGGTTTTTTGCAGACGGCTGACGACATCGCGCAGCGGCGACAGGTGACGGCGGAACAGTGTCGCCTGTTTGCGCACCGATGCCAGATCGCCGCGCAACGTCGGCGTCGGCTGGTCGGCGGAAATATCCTCAAGCGCGTCGATGGTGTCTTCAAGGCTGTTGATGGTCGGCTCGATACCGTCGTCGATGCACATGCAGAGCATCGAAATAAACTCGCCGATTTTACGCGGGCCGCGGTGTTGCTTCATGCGCTCGTCGAGATCGGAAATCGCGCGGGCCTTGCGGCGGCTGATGGTGATGATGCGGTGACCGCTCATCCACAGGCGGATGGATACCAGATCTTCCGGCTCCGGCCCCGGATTGTGATTGATGCCGCGTAAAATCAGCAGTGTTCCCTGCTCGGCTTCTTCAAGGCGCGGACGGGTTTCCTCGGCCAGCATGGATTTGACCAGCAGCGGTTCCAGCCCGATATCGTCGCGCAGGAATTTTTTGGCATCGCCATGGCGTCCGTTCAGGTGAATCCAGACAGGTGCTTCGGCCTCGCCAAGTGCGCTTTGCAGGTCACAGGCCACCGCGCCGCCTTTGCCGTCCAGACGGTAGCAATGCAGCAGGAAATGGCTGGGGGCTGGGTTTGTGCGGGTGTCTTCCATGCGCGAAAATCCGGCGGATTGTTTTACAGGCCAAGTATGGCTTTTTTCACGCGGCTTGAAAACCCCGCGGGGCGGGGGCACACTGGCAGCATGCTTTTTTGACGAAAGGTCTTCCTATATGACAACAGGCGATAGCGGGGTAGTGATCCGCATAGCGGCAGACGCTGACGTGCCTGCGCTTGACACTCTCGCGCGTGGCATGGGGCAGGTCCACGAAGCGGGATATTTCGCCCGCTGCCTCCATGAGCAGGCGGAGGGGCGCCGGCAGATATTTTTGGCGCTGGATGACGCCACGGGCATGCTGGCCGGGTATGTCCAGTTGAACGATTATCCGCTTTATGCGCCTTTCCGCCGCTTCGGGATGCCGGAAATTCAGGACCTCAACGTCCTGCCCGATTACCGCCAGCGCGGTATCGGCGCACGGCTGGTCGCTTATTGTGAAGAGGTTGCGCGAGCGGCGGGGAAAGCGGAAATCGCCATCAGTGTCGGCCTGCATGCGTCCTTCGGGGCGGCGCAGCGGCTTTATGTCCGCGCGGGCTATGTGCCGGACGGTGCGGGCATCGCCTATGACGATGTGTCGGTACGGGCGGGTGAAATGCGGCCCATCGACGACAATCTGACCCTGAAAATGACCAAACCCCTCGTTTGAACTATACGGCGGCAAGTTGCGCGGTAGCCGAAAGGCCTATCCTGCTGCTGTATGCGCCGGAAAATCTCGAAAAACAATAAATTAACCAAATCTTAACGTATTTAAGATGTAATCGCGTACCATGTTTTATTTTACGAAATATTTTTGAACGACTCACTAAACGGGGGAATTTAATCATGACTGTCAAAGAACATTTGCTTTTAATGCCGCATCGGCTTTGCGAAACGCGCGCGGGTAATCTGGCGCATACCATCGGCCGTATTGTGTTCCGGCCCGGCCGTCCCATGCTGGTCGAGCATCTGGGCGGGCTTTATCTGGAACATGATTTGCTGACCGGCGGGGTCATGACGCCCGGCTATGGCGATGAATACAATATCATTCACATGTTCGAAGCCGACCGCGCCTGCTGCATGGCGGATAGCTGCCGTAGCCGGCGGCCTGCGCGCTGGCGGCGCGGACGGGTGTAAATCCGTCTGCCGCCTGCGGCTCCGTCTGCGCTAGAATGGCGGGGGCATAAAAAAGGGCAGGCGCGTGACAGACGACGACAGCGAACATCAGACAGACGACGAAGGCATCGCCTTGACGCCGGAGCTTTTGCTCGGTGCCTATGCGGCGGGCGTTTTTCCGATGGCGGAGGGACGTCACGCCGAAGGTGTCGGCTGGTACGACCCGCCGCAGCGGGGCATTTTACCGCTGGATGCACTGCATATTCCCGCGCGTTTGCGCCGCACGGTGCGCGCGCGGATATATGATGTCACGTTCGACCGTGATTTCGGTACGGTTATCCGGGCCTGCGCCGATGCGCGCCGCGAAACATGGATCAATGATACGATCATAGATCTTTATGAGCAGACCCACCGCAGGGGCTTTGCGCACAGTGTCGAGGTGCGTGATGCGAAAACCGGCGATATCGTCGGCGGCCTTTACGGCATCGCCCTCGGCGGTGCGTTTTTCGGGGAGAGCATGTTTTCCCGTGCCCGCGATGCCAGCAAGGTCGGGTTTGTGCATCTGGCGGCGCGTTTGCGCGCGCGTGGATTTGTGCTGTGGGATGCGCAGTTCGTGAACAATCATCTGCTGCAATTCGGCTGTATCGAAATTCCGCGCACGGAATATCACAGGCGCTTGCAGGCGGCGCTCGCGCGCGTCGATGTCAGATTTATGCGTTATTCGGCAGCAGGGGTTTCCGCGGCATCATCGGGGGCGGCTTCGGACGAGAAGGTTTCCGATTTCGCCGACGTGACCGATTTTTTGCAGTCAATCACCCAAACGTCATAAACGGGGTGGTCCATCGCCGACAGGGCGGGGTTCGATGAAAACATCCAGCCGCTGAACACCCATTTGGATTGATCTTCGTGGGGTTTGCGCTCCCAGATTTGCAAAAAGGCGGCGGCCTCGGGCTCTCCCACCGGCGGGGATTTGCGGCAGGCGCGCACCTTGATGAACAGCGATTTGCCGAACTGCACCGTCTTGTCGACCGGAATGTCGAAGGTATGCGTGCGTGCCGACAGCTTGTCGATACTGCGCACGACCACGACGTTCATATCCTCCATCTCGCGCGCCTCTGCGGGCGGTGCGGATATCGCCGCGCCGAAAAGGCAGAGCAGGCTAAAGAGAAGAGGGCGAAACATCACAGTGCGGTCTTTCCGGCCTTATGGCTGCTGCGGCGCGGTGTCTGCGGGGGCGGTGTCGCTGCCTTTTTTATCGTCTTTGGTCAGGCTGAAAATAACCTGGCCCAAAAGCTGTTCCAGCCCCGGCGTCGATTGGGTGTATTCAATGAAATCCCCACCGGCGAGCATTTCTTCGTCCGCGCCCGGCTCCAGCGTCATGAATTTGCCATCAAGCAGACCTGCGCTGGCAATCACCGCCGCCGTATCGCGCGGCAGCTTGACGTTGTTGTCGATGTTGAGGCGTACTTCGGCCTGATAGGTTTCGGGATCAAGCGAGAAGCCGGTCACGCGGCCGATTTTAACGCCGCTGACCTTGACCGCGCTGCCGCTTTCAAGGCCATCGATTTTGCTGAAGCGCGCTTTCAGCTCATACCCGTCCTTGTTGCCGATTTGTGCGGTCGTGTGAAAGAAAAAGGCGAAGCCTGCGGCAACAGCCAGCACGAGGGCGCCCATCGCGGTTTCGACAATATTTCTTTGCATATCAATCTCCGTATTTTTGTATCGCGGGTGGTTCTTGGTTTTATTCCGGCGGCTGCCACGCGCTGTAATCGGCGGTGCTGGCGGCACGCTGGCCTCCCATCAGGGCGTGGCCCGGCGGGCGGTAGGCATGTTCGGTGCCGGTCTGGTTGGGCAGGTGCGGCTTTTGCCATTCCTTGCGGTATTTGTTATCGGCCGCAGGTACAGCGTCCGTCTGGTGGTGCAGCCAGCCATGCCATTCCGCGGGAACCAGCGAGGCCTCGGCCTTGTCCTTGTAAATCACCCAGCGGCGTTCGCGTTTGGTGCCTTTGCGCGGCTTGCCACGGTAATAGACGTTACCCAGATGATCCTGCCCGACCTTCTGGCCGCGCATCAGGGTGTGGATCAGCATCTGCACGTTGGTGAGGACGCCAAATATGGAAATTTTTGCCATGCTTTGCTCGCTTCGCCGGATGTCGGCTGTTTCTGTGCCGGAATCCGGCAACTTGATCGCCCCCCAATATGCGGCATCACGGTAAAAGCGCAATGATTTTCTGTGTTTTTTGTCGGCGCTGGCGCCCAAATCGCCGCTTGAAGCCGCCGTATACCCTGTGCCACAGTGGCGCTGCTTCCGCATAGGGCGGAACAAAGCCGTTTATTTTACAGAAGGCAATCGTTTGCGTTTCGAACGCCGATATACCGCAGAAGGGGCCGACCCCTTCGACAGCCTGCGCTGGCAGATCCTGACGGATGCCGATGGCGAAGCTTTCCGCCTGCCCGCCGGCTGGGGCGCGGCCGCGCTGGAGGCTTTGCGCGGTGCTGGCGTTTTTGCCCTGCGCCCGCCGGTATCCGCGCTGCGCCCGCAGGCCGAAGGCAGTGTGCCCGAATGGCTGCGCGCCCATCAGGCGGAGGGGGCGCATGACCCTATCCCCGAAAATGATATGCGCGATGTGCTGCGCCGCGTGGCGGGGGGGCTCTGCCATGCCGCCTACCGCGCCGGATTGTTCGATGATGACAACGACGCCCGCATTTTTTTCGATGAACTGTGCCACGTGATGCTGCACAGGATCGCGCTGCCTGAATTGCCGCTGCTGGCTGCCGCGGGTCTTGGCTGGGCTTATGGCCCCGCTTATGTCCGCGCCTATATACCGTCGGAGCGTATCGCGCCGCTGCCTGCCGGTTTTGAAACGCCGGACGTGCCGCATGCGGTGCTGGCCGTGACGCCGGAAATGCCGGTTAAAGATATCGCGCGCCGTTTGCGTATTCACGCGGATATCCGCGCCCTCGACAATCCCGCGCCGCTGACCGCTGTGCTGCCCGCCGAACATGCCGAAGCGCTCGCCGTCATTGCCGCGCAGAGCGAAGATGAAATCGATGCGCTCGCGCGCCAGCTGGGCCGGACGCTGATGCAGCAGGCGGCCGATGCCGTCATCGATGCCTGCGACCGCAGCGCGCTGCGCGGCTTTGATACCGCTTTCAATGGCAAACTGTCGCGCGTGGTCAAGGATATGCGCGCGGGCGGCGTGCCCGAAACGCTGCTGCGCCGCGCGATTGATTTCGCCCAGCAGGGCGGCGAGGCGCTGGCCCTGCGCGGCGAAGACGATATCGATACCCCCGCCGCGCCGCCTGTGCAGGTCGTGCTGTCGGTGCCCGATGAATTCATCGAAACCGCCCTGACCGGTCACGGGTTTTTGCTGCGCGAAGCGGGCGAAGCTGTGCGCCATGCCGATGCGGATGCGCTGTGGTCGAACCTTGGCGAAGCGCTCTGGACATCGGGCCAGCCGCAATTCTTTTTCCGCGACAGCGCCGCCGCGCCTTATGGTGCTGCCGCCGGACCATGGGCGCCCGCGCAGATGGCTGCGGCGCAGGCCCTGGTTTCCACCGCAGGGGTCGAAGCGCCCGGCGCCACGCTCAATCTTTCCGCGCTTGCGGCGCAGGCCGAAGGCGTTTTGATCGACCATGACAAAACCATTCAGGCCGTGCGCGTGATGGTGGCCGCGCTGGATGCCGCACTGGACTTGCCGGGACTGTCTGCGGCCACGCGCGCGCGCCGCCCGCTGGTTATGGGCTGCAGCGGTCTTGCGGGGATATTGATGTCGGCAGGTGTTGCCTATGACAGTGATGCCGCGCGCACGCTGGGTGCGCAGGTAACGGCGCTGCTGTCGGGCGCGGCGCAGCTGGCCTCCGCCGAAATGGCGGACCGTCTGGGCGCTTATGACGATTATGCGGCAGAATCGCGCGAACGTCTTTCCGCCCTGCGCCGCCGGATGGAAGCGCTGGACGGCGCACGCGGCGCGGCCAAAGGCGTCATGCGCCGCCTGCCGGTTTTGAATGCGGCATTGTCCCCCGACAAAAACATGGAAACCGTGCTGCGCGATGTGTGGCAACGTGCCTATGCGATTGGCAAGGAACAGGGTTTCCGCCATGCGCATCTGACGGGTTTTGCAACGCCCCTCGATATGCAGGCTTTGCTTGGGGTCACCTGCCGCGATATCGCGCCCGAAGCGGCCTGCGTGCGGTTCGAAGGATTCTTTGGCGATGGCGCCGATGGCACGGCGCTGCTGTATGGCAAAAAACTCAATCCTGCCGTGCCGCGCGCGCTGAAACGTCTCGGCTATACCGCCCGCCAGATAGATGACATCCACACCCATGTCGTCGGCCATGGCACGCTTCTGGATGCGCCGGTCATCGACCACCGCGCGCTCAAAGCCAAGGGCATGTCGCAGGACATGATTGCCGCGGCAGAAACGCAGCTCGCCGCCGCGCAGGATTTGCGCTACGTGTTCAACCGCTGGACGCTGGGCGCAGGGGTCGAAGAACTGCCCGTCGGCGATGCCGAAGATATTCTCGCGGCGCTTGGTTTTTCCGATGACGATATCGATGCCGCCAGTTTGCATGCCTGCGGCGCGATGACCCTCGAAGGGGCGCCGCATTTGCTGCCGGAACATCTGGATGTGTTTGATTGCTTCATGCCCTCGGGCCTTGGCATCCGCCGCGTCGGCGCCGAGGCGCAAATCGCCATGCAGGCAGCGGTGGAGCCGTTCCTTTGCGGTGCTGTTGACGCGACGCTGGTGCTGGATCATCACGCCGGTATCGAAGACATGCAAAAATTGGTGCTGATGGCATGGGAGCGGGGCGTCAAACGCTTCGCCCTCTGGCGTGATGGCGCATCGTTGCTGCACAGTGCCGCAACCCTGCCGCAAAAATGGGAAACCTCCCTGTTTGCCGAGGAAGAGGAAGAACGCGGCATCCGCACGCCTGCGCCGCGCAAACGACGCAGCGCCCGTTCCTGACCGGCAGGGATTTCAAAACGAACGAATAGCTTTTCTGATGTACGCCGTGGTTTGGCGCGCCGTGATTTTTATTATTTATGCGTATCCGGTGACAGCGGTCTGCGGCGCAGGGTGCGCGGCAGCGACAGTGTCGGGATATCACGCTCCGATCCTTCGACAATCGGGGCAATGAAAGCTTTTTGTTGTTGTACGGCGGCCGCGGCGATAGCGGATTCGATTTTTTGCGCGATATCGGCGTGTCCGGCGCTGCGCGCGGCAGAAGCCGCATCTTCGCCCTGATTATTTTGCGCCGACATGTCCACGCGGTGGCGCAGCAGCAGGCGCACGGTTTTCGCATGCCCTTCGCGCGCAGCGATAATCAGCGGGGTATCGTTATTCGTATGGCGCGCGTTTTTATGCGCGCCGCGGCGGATGAGGTCGGTGATTTTTTCATCCTCGCCAAATTCGGCGGCCCGTAGCAGCGCCTGATCCAGCATCTGCGGGGTCTGCTTGTTGTCGTTGGCGGCGGCATCGTTAAAAACGGCTCCGAAATCCAGCATGTCTTGTTCCTTCCGGGCGGGCGGGATTCGCCGCTGTTGGGGCTGCCCACACTATAAAGCCTGCCCGCAAACAATGCAAAAATATGAAAAACAAAAGGGATACGAGGTCGCGCGGGGATATTTTTTCTAAAATCTCTTATTCTTATCAATAGTTTAAATAAAACCGCCGCGCGCTAGCCAATCTTTAACCGCTGTTAGGATATCATTAATAAAGATATGACATTCTGTAGCTGTTACCAGAATCGGCCACAGAAAAAAGGAGACCGGACATGGGTAAAGAAGGCAAATACTTCCCCGAAAGCGATGCGTGGGCCGCCACCATGCCGGATATTCGCGGTGACTTCAAAGAAGCCTTCCCGCGCCGTGCCGCCGCTGCCGAAACGCAGGTGGATGCCGAATACAAGAAATTCGCGAAGCTGGACCTCAGCAACGCCTTTTAAAAAAGACCCGCGAAGCGGGCTCACAACATCACATAATATGATTGGATGAACAAAAAGCCGCGCGTTTGACCGTGCGGCTTTTTGCTATCTGCGCGGCGCGGCTTGCGCAGGGCGGCAAGCTTCTTTAGTCTTGTGGCACATCATTATATCCAACCGCCGCACAAGGAGTTTTCGTCATGTCCGCTGCCGCCATTCAGGAACGTTTGCAATCTCTCGGCGTGACGCTGCCGACACCTGCGGCGCCTGTCGCGAATTACGTGCCCTTCGTCATTTCGGGCAAGACGCTTTATGTGTCCGGCCAGCTGCCTGTCGGTCTTGATGGCCAGATGGTCAAGGGCCAGCTCGGCCGCGATGCGACGCTGGAGCAAGGCCAGCAGGCGGCGCGTCTTTGCGCCATCAATATCCTTGCGCAGGCGAATGCCGCGCTGGGCGGTGATTTGTCGCGCATCGCGCGCTGCGTGAAACTGGGCGGGTTTGTGGCCTCCACTTCAGATTTCTTTGATCATCCCAAAGTTATCAACAGCGCGTCTGATTTGATTGTCGGTGCGCTCGGCGATGCGGGACGCCATGCGCGCTTCGCCGTCGGCGTGGCGGCGCTGCCCTTCGGCGCGGCGGTCGAGGTTGATGCGATTTTCGAGCTGACCTGAACAGCCGATGAAAACACCCGGCATTTTCTGCGCGATTGACGCGCCCGATCTCGACAGCGCCCTTGCCCTGACGCGCAAGCTCAAGGGTACAGGCGTTGATTTGAAACTCGGGCTTGAATTCTTTGTGGCGGAAGGGCCGCGCGGTATCGATGCGGTGCGCGCGGCAGCCGGGGCGGATATCCGCATTTTCCTCGACCTCAAGCTGCATGATATTCCGAACACGGTCGCCGCGGCGGTCAAAAGTGCGATGCGCTGCCGTGCGGATTTTCTGACCATACATGCTGGCGGCGGTCACGAAATGATGCGCGCCGCCATGCTTGCCGCGCGCGAGGCGCAGGAAAAAACCGGCCAGCCTGCCCCCGTGCTGCTCGGCGTGACGGTGCTGACGCATATGGACGCGCAGGATCTTCAGGGTATCGGCATGAACGATGCGCCCGCGCAGCAGGTGGAGCGTCTGGCAAAACTGGCGCAGGCGGCGGGGCTGGGCGGCTGCATTTGCGCGCCGCAGGAAATCGCCGCGCTGCGCAAGGCTTGCGGGCCGTCGTTCCGTCTGGTCGTGCCCGGTATCCGTCCGGCGCAAAGTGCAGCCGGCGATCAAAAACGTGTCATGACGCCGCAGGAGGCTGCGGCCCTCGGCGCGGATGATCTGGTGATTGGCCGCCCGATTACGCAGGCCGAAGACCCCGCCCGCGCGGCACGCGATATCGTGGATAGTCTGCGCCGCGCTGCCGCCTGAATTAGACATAAAGTTGGTCCAATGCCCGCGCCATGGGCGCGTCAAATATACATAAATAAGCCGAATATTCGTCTGGCAGGGCGAAAAGGACCAGCGCGGGCGCCGGATTATGGCTTGCGGTCATTATTATAATGACGGTCGGGCCTGTTTTTGTTACAGAATCCCCACATAAGATACTAACCCCGCATACCAAACAATGTGAGATGGCATGAACTGGATTACCAACTTCGTCCGCCCCAAAATCAAGGCGCTCGCCGATATGGCCGGCAAGAAAGATGTGCCGGATAATCTCTGGCATAAATGCCCGGGCTGCGATGCCATGCTGCACCATCAGGAACTGCAAAAGCATCTGCATGTCTGCCATCATTGCGGCTACCACCTGCGTCTGGATGCGATGGACCGTCTGGCGTCGCTGTTTGACGGCGGCGAGTTCCAGCTGGTCGACCTGCCCAAAGCGGCCTTCGACCCCCTGAAGTTCAAAGACCGCAAGAAATATACCGACCGTTTGAAAGACGCGCAGTCTTCGACCGGCCGCAAGGATGCCATTCTTGTCGCGCAGGGCGCGATCGGTGGCCGCAGCGCCGTGATTGCCGCGTTGGATTTCAGCTTCATGGGCGGCTCTATGGGCGCAGCTGTGGGCGATGGTCTTGTGACCGCATCGCGTCTTGCGGTCATGCTGGGCGCGCCTTTCATCGTCATTCCCGCATCGGGCGGCGCGCGCATGCAGGAAGGCATGCTCTCGCTGATGCAAATGCCGCGCAGCGTGATTGCCGTCGAACAGGTCAAAGAAGCCCGCCTGCCCTATATCGTTATCCTGACCGACCCGACCACGGGCGGCGTCAGCGCGTCTTTCGCGATGCTTGGCGATATCCAGATTGCCGAACCGGGCGCGCAAATCGGCTTCGCCGGCCGCCGCGTCATTCAGGAAACCATCCGTGCCAGCCTGCCCGACGGTTTCCAGACCGCGGAATACCTGCGTGACCACGGTATGGTCGACCTCGTCGTCCCGCGCAAGGAACTGCGCGAGAAACTGGCATCTATCATCGGTCTTCTGATGGATGGCGGCGCCGCGAAGCCCGCCGCGCGCAAGGCGAAAACCAACGGCGCGCTGAACGGCAAGACGCTGCACGACGACCAAGCCGGCGCCTGACGCCGCACCCATCGCCAAAAGGGAGCGGAAGCGCATGCTGCCTGAACCCAAATCCCTGACCGCCGCTGCCGCCGTGCCGGATGCCGCGCATTGGAATTACAGCGCCGATCCGCAGACGGAAGCGTTGATCACCCGTATCCGCGATACCTATCCGCCGCATGTGCCAGCGGGTCTTTCACGGTTTCGTGAATTCCTCGCCGCGCTCGACAATCCGCATCTGCGGATGCCGCCGGTTTTTCATGTGGCGGGCACGAATGGCAAAGGCTCCACTGTTGCCTTTTTGCAGGCGATGCTGGAGGCAGGGGGTAAGCGCGTGCACCGCTTTATCTCCCCGCATCTGGTGCGGTTTTCCGAACGCATCGTGATTGCCGGACAGGAAATCGGCGATGCGCAGCTGGATGCCTTGGTTGCCGAAGTAGATGCGGTGGCCCGCGGACGCGATATTTCCTTTTTCGAATTTTTTACCGCGCTAGCCTTTCTGGCGTTTTCGCGCACGCCGGCCGATGCCGTTTTGCTGGAAACCGGCCTTGGCGGGCTTCTGGATGCGACGAATGTGATTGAAAATCCGGCCTGCGCCGTGATTACGCGGATTTCGTTCGATCATATGCGCACCCTTGGCAATACCCTGCCCGATATCGCCGCGCAAAAGGCGGGGATTATCAAAACGGGCTGTCCCGTTTCGATTGCGCCGCAGTTCGATGCGGCCGTGCCGACGGTTTTCGATGAATACGCCGCCAAGGTGCGCGCTTCGGCCGTGCAAATGGGCGGGCGTGACTGGCATGTGACGCTGCAGGCAGGCGGTTTTTTGTATGAAAGCGGCGGCGATGTTTTCGACCTGCCCTTGCCCGCGCTGGCGGGTGCGCATCAGATGCTGAATGCAGGGGCGGCCATCACGGCTTTGCGTCTCAGCCCCTTTGCCGCGCTGGCGCGGCAGGACATTCTATCCGATGCCATGCGCCGCGTGCGCTGGCCCGGACGGCTGGAGCGGCTGCAGAACGGCGCGCTGGCCGCGCTGTTGCCGGCAGGCTGGGAATTATGGGTCGATGGCGCGCATAACGATTCAGGCGCCGAAACCCTGCGCGCGCAAATCGACAGCTGGGCCGCGGCAGACGGTTTGCCGCTGCATCTGGTCACCGCTTTCAAGGCGCGCAAAACGCCGGATGATTTTTTTGCACGTCTGGTAGGCTGTTTTGACAGCGCGCAGGCTGTGCATTTCGGCATTGATGCGCCGATGGAGCCGCCCGAAAGCCTCGCGGCACTTTTGCAGGCCGCGGGTTATGCGGATGTCAGTGTTTCGGAAAGTCTGCCCGCGGCGCTCGCCGCCCCGCGCTTTGCATCCGCGCCGCGCGGGCGTATAATCATCACGGGTTCGCTTTATCTGGTCGGGCATGCGCTGAAACTGAACGGCGCCTGACCTCTGCGGGCCCGCCAAACCCAGCGGGAGCGCCCGATGAAACCACAAAATCCCAACCGCGTGATCCGTCATGGCACCGCCGTGCTGCTGACGTCGGAGGCGCATGCCCAGGCGGCGCTGTTCATCCGCGGTGCATCGGGCAGCGGTAAATCCGATCTGGCGTTCCGTTTGATGGCGGCGGGCGCGATGCTGATTTCGGATGATCAGGTCGAGCTTGAAAAACGGCAGGACAGGGTTTACGCGGGCGCCATCGACGCCATTCGCGGGTTGATTGAAGTGCGCGGGGTCGGTCTTTTGCGCTATCCGGCAGCCGATCCGTCGGCGCTGCGGCTGGTCATCGACCTTGTCCCGCGCGAAGACGTGCCGCGCCTGCCGGAATGGCAGGACATTGATATTCTGGGGGTCAAGCTACCGGTTTTGCGGCTCTATGCCTTTGATGCCTCGGCGGTATATAAAATCCGCGCCGCGATGGCGGTTGTCCATGATCCGAAATTGATTGTAAAATAAACCCATGAAAAAAACGCCCGCCAAGAAAAAGACATCTGCCGTCATTTCCCGCAAAAAAGCTGCGCCGCATAAACGCGCAGGGCGCCCCGTGCTTCTGGTGACGGGCATGGCGGGGGCGGGCCATTCCTCCGCGCTCAAGGTGCTTGAAGATATCGGCTACAAGGCCATCGACAATTTGCCGATTTCGCTGCTCTGGCCGCTGCTGGCCGAACAGGCGGGGCAGGATAGCCCCGTGGCCATCGGCATCGATAGCCGCGGCTGGGATTTCAGCGCCATGTCGCTGGCCGAACACGTCAAACGCCTGCGCGAAGTGCCGGGTATCGACCTTAAAATGCTTTATATGGATTGCCAGACCGATGTGCTGCAGCAGCGTTTCACCGAAACGCGCCGTGTGCATCCGCTTGCGGTGGACCGCCCCGTTTATGACGGCATTGCCGAAGAGCGCGCGATGCTCCAGCCCCTGCGCGAGGCGGTCGATCATGTCGTGGATACATCGCATCTGCGGCCGCAGGATTTGAAGCGTATTCTTTCCGGCTATTTCCGGCTGGAGGGGGAGGAGGGGCTAAAAGTCTTCATCACCTCCTTCGGCTTCAGAAACGGCCTGCCGCGCGAAGCGGATCTGGTTTTCGATGTGCGATTCCTTGACAACCCGCATTGGGATCCGGCGCTGCGTCCGCTCTCCGGTCTTGATAAACCCGTGGCCGACAAGGTGCGGCGCGATGCGGGCTACAAGCCTTTTTTTAAAAATCTGACCGCGCTGCTGGCGCCGCTTTTGCCGCGCTATCTGCGCGAAGGGCGGCATTATCTGACGATTGCCGTGGGCTGCACGGGCGGCCGCCACCGTTCCGTTTTCACGGCGGAGCAGCTGGGCGCGTGGTTCGCCAAAGCCGGTTACAGCGCCGAAGTGCGCCACCGCGACCTTGCCGGCTGGAGCGCACGTCAGGGGCTAAATGCCGCGGAGGCAAAGAAACCCGCCCCGCGAAAAACAACAACAAGAAAAAGGAAAAAAGCATGATTGGTCTTGTCATCGTGACCCACGGGCGCCTTGCCGAAGAATTCATTTCCGTCATGGAGCATGTCGTCGGTCCGCAAAAACAGATTGCGCCCGTCTGCACATCGCCCGATGACGATCTGGAGGCGAAGCGTCAGGAAATCATTCAGCGTATCAAGGATGTCGATAGCGGCAAGGGCGTGATTGTCCTCACCGATATGTTTGGCGGCACACCGTCCAATCTGGCGATTTCCGTGACCTCGGAAAAAAATGTCGAGGCGCTGGCCGGCATCAACCTGCCGATGCTGATCAAGCTGGCTTCCGCCCGCCAGACTGAAAGCCTCAGCAAGGCGGCGGAACTGGCTGCCGAAGCGGGGCGCAAATATATCAACGTGGCAACCGCGCTGCTTCAGGCGTGATGAATGTCCGCCCGCATTGAAAAAACCGTCATGATAGTCAACCGCCGCGGTCTGCATGCGCGCGCGGCGGCCAAGTTCGTGCGGCTGGTCGAGGAAATGGGGGCGGAGGTTCTGGTTGCCAAGGACGATATGGAAGTATCCGGCGCGTCCATCATGGGGCTTTTGATGCTGTCGGCCAGTATCGACACGACCATTCGTATTTCCGCCATGGGCGCGGGCGCGGCCGAAGCGGTTGCGGCACTTGAAGATCTTGTCTCCCGCCGCTTTGACGAGGAGGTCTAGCATGTCGCCGGACCGCCGCGAAAAAATCCTGCGCGGTATCGGCGTATCGCATGGCATCGCCATCGGCCCCGCCTTTCTGGTGCAGCTGGAACGCCCGCGCGTGCCGGTCTGGGCCATCGCGGCGGAGGATGTCAAAGCCGAACAGGCGCGCTTTCAATCCGCCGTGATGACGGCGCAGAATGAGCTGGGCGAGCTAAAGGAACAAAGCGCCCGCCTGCCCGAAACAGCGGCGGAGGAAATCGGGCTGCTGCTTGATGCGCATCTGGCGATGCTGTCCGGCTCGCGGCTTGTGCGCGGTGTTTTGAAGCGTATCGAAACCGAGGCCGTGAACGCCGAAGCCGCCATTGAACACGTGATGCAGGAATTGACCGACCAGTTCCGCGCGCTCAAGGACAAATACATCGCCGCGCGTATTGACGATGTGGAGGCGGTGAGCAACCGTCTCATCCGCATCCTGATGAATCTGCCCTATATCGCGCTCGATTCCGTGCCGCCGGGCGGGATTGTGCTGGCAAAGGAAATTTCCCCCGCCGATACGGCGCTGATGGACCCGAAGCGTTTCGCGGGGATTGCGACCGTGCATGGCGGGGCGGCGGGGCATACGGCGGTCATGGCGCGTTCATTGGGTATTCCGGCGGTGCTGGGGCTGGATAGCGCCCTGCTCGACAGCGCCGGCCATGGCGGTACGGCGATTGTCGATGGCGTTGCGGGTGTTCTGATTTTAAACCCCGATGAAAAAACGCTGGCCGAATACAGGGCGCGCCAGCAGGCGCTGCAAACCGCCCGCCATGATCTTGATAAAATCATTCACCTGCCCGCCGAAACCGCCGATGGCACGCCGGTATCCCTGCGCGCCAATCTGGAACTGCCGCGGGATGTCGAGGCGATTGCCGCCGCCGGCGCCGACGGTATCGGTCTTTTCCGCACCGAATTTTTGTTCATGAACCGCAGCACCCTGCCCGGCGAAGATGAACAGTATGAGAGCATGGCCGCCGTCGTGCGTGCGATGGGCGGACGCAGCGTTACCTTCCGCACGCTGGATATCGGCGGCGATAAAATCGCGCGCGCCATGGGAGCATGGATTGCGGAGGCGACCAACCCCGCGCTCGGCCTGCGCGCCATCCGGCTGTCGCTCAAGCGGCCGGAGCTGCTGACAGACCAGTTCCGCGCCATGCTGCGCGCGGCGGCGCATGGCCCTGTGCGCATTTTGCTGCCCATGGTGACAACGGCGGAGGAGGTTGAACAGGCCGCGCAGCTGCTACGCCGCTGTCATGCCGATTTGAAAGCGGAGGGTAAACCCGTACCCGATACGCTGCCGCCGCTGGGCACCATGATTGAAATCCCTGCCGCCGCGCTGTCGGCGGACAGCCTTGCGGCGGTGTCTGATTTCTTCGCGCTTGGCACCAACGATCTTGTGCAATATACGGTCGCCATCGACCGCGGCAACGATCAGGTGGCGGCGCTTTATAACCCGCTCAACCCTGCGGTGCTGCGGTTGATTGAATTCACGCTCGAAGCCGCGCGACGCGCGGGCATTCCTGTCAGCATTTGCGGCGAAATGGGGGCGGATCCGCTCTATACCCCCTTGCTGCTGGGGCTGGGCCTGCGTGAATTTTCGGTCGGTTCTGCCGCGCTGCCGCGCATCAAACAGCGAATCAGGTCTTTGCGCCTTGAAGCGGCCGAGGCACATGCCCGCGCCGTCATGGACCAGTACGACCCCGCCCATATCAGGGCCATAGTCGAACAATTCAGCCCCTGAATACGCCGCTTTATTGCCGAGTTAGGTCTTGAATTTCCGGTCCTTTTCCTTATTTTAGGGGCAGTTTTGATTTAAGCCCCAAAGGAGCAGGCAATGACAATGGCACAAGCGAAACAACCCACCGGCGGTGATTTCAAGGTAAAAGACTTCTCGCTGGCCGATTGGGGCCGCAAGGAAATTGCGATTGCCGAAACCGAAATGCCGGGCCTGATGGCCCTGCGCGCCGAATACAAAGGCAAAGCGCCGCTGAAAGGCGCGCGTATCGTCGGCTGCCTGCACATGACCATCCAGACCGCCGTTCTGATCGAAACGCTGGTTGACCTTGGCGCCGAAGTGCGCTGGTCGTCCTGCAATATTTTCTCGACGCAGGATCAGGCTGCGGCCGCCATCGCCGCTGCGGGTATTCCCGTGTTTGCGTGGAAAGGCATGAACGAAGAAGAATTCTGGTGGTGCATCGAACAGACCGTGCACGGCCCGAACGGCTGGGTGCCGAACATGATTCTGGATGACGGCGGCGACGTCACGCAGCTTATCCACCAGAAATATCCGGAACTGCTGAAAGGCATCAAGGGGCTGTCCGAAGAAACCACCACGGGCGTTCACCGCCTCTATGAGATGGCGAAAAAGGGCGAGCTGAAAGTTCCCGCCATCAACGTCAACGACAGCGTCACCAAATCCAAATTCGACAACCTTTATGGCTGCCGCGAATCCCTCGTCGATGGCATCAAACGCGCAACCGACGTGATGGTCGCGGGTAAAGTTGCCGTTGTTTGCGGTTATGGCGATGTGGGCAAAGGCTCCGCCGCTTCGCTGCGCACGCAGGGCGCGCGCGTCTTGGTGACCGAGATTGACCCCATCTGCGCGCTGCAGGCCGCGATGGAAGGCTATCAGGTGACGACCATGGAAGAAGCCGCACCGCTGGGCGATATTTTCGTGACTGCCACCGGCAACGTCGATGTCATCACCCTCGATCACATGCGCGCGATGAAAGACCGTGCGATCGTGTGCAACATCGGCCACTTCGACAGCGAAATCCAGATCGAAGCGCTGCGTAACTACAAGTGGGAAAACGTCAAACCGCAGGTGGATGAAGTCGTATTCCCCGACGGCAAGAAACTCATCGTCCTCGCCGAGGGCCGCCTTGTGAACCTTGGCTGCGCGACGGGCCATCCCAGCTTTGTGATGTCTTCGTCCTTCACCAACCAGGTGCTGGCGCAGATCGAGCTTTGGAACAACAGCGACAAGTACGAAAACAAAGTCTATGTCCTGCCGAAACATCTGGATGAAAAAGTCGCCCGTTTGCACCTTGATAAACTCGGTGTGAAGCTGACGAAGCTTACGGAAAAACAGGCCGATTATCTGGGCATGGACAGCGCCGGCCCCTTCAAGCCGGAACACTATCGCTACTAATCGGCTTCAAGCGAATAATTTTTAGCTTTTACAAACGCTTCCCTTGTTCGCGCAAGGGAAGCGTTTTAACATGGCAGAGTGAATGGGGAAGACATCAACAAAGATGCCGCGGCATCACCGAACCCGAAACTGTCGCTGACCGACCGTCTGCTCGACGCGCTTGTCCCTGCGCGGCGGGAAAAGCGGCATTTATCACGCCAGTATGACAGGCTGGAGGCGTTTTCGCGCGCCGTACCGCTGGAATATTGCGGCTGGGATCAGGACGGCGTGCAGGCGATGTCGGCGGGATTTTGCCAGCTTTTGGGCGTTGAAAAGGTCGAAAGCCTTGCCGATGTGCAGGCAGGCCTTGCCCCCGGCGACGCCGCCGCTCTCGAAGGGCTTTATGACAGGCTCCAGCAATACGGCGAGCATTTCGATATCGGTATGTACAGCCGCGGCGGTAAAACCGCGCTGAAAGTCTTTGGCAAGCGCGGGGTTGTGCAAAACGGGCGGCAGATTTTCTCCGTCATCTGGGTCATGGATATCACCGATTTCGCGCAGGCCGCGCTCAAAAGCGTCGAGGCCATGGGCAAGGTCGAAAAGCGCGAGGCCGACCTCCGTGCCAGTTTCAACGCGCTGCCCTATCCGGTCTGGATGCGTAACCATACGCTCGACCTCACGTGGTGCAACAAGCTTTATGCCCGTATCCTGGATGATACCGCCGCGGGTGCGGTGGCGGAGCAAAAAGAACTCCCGCTCACCGGCGCCGCGCGCAGCGATGTGACGCAGCGTGTGGTTGCGCAGCGGGCAATGGCCAAGCTTTCGCCGCAATCCCTGCGCGGGCATATGATTGTCGATGGCCAGCGCCGCCTGTATGAACTGATTGAAATCCCGATGCCGCAGGAAAAGCGGATGATCGGCATCGCCATCGATGTCACCAAAGAAGAAGAATGGGCAACATCCTACGAGCGCCTTGCCGCGTCCCAGCGTGAAACGCTGGAACAGCTGCGCACGGGTATTGCGATGTTCGATGCCGATATGCGGCTGGAGTTTTACAATTCCTATTACGAACAGCTGACCGGCATGCCCGGCCACTGGATGGACACCAAGCCCAAGATTCTCGAGGTTATCGAAAAACTGCGCGAACTGCGCAAACTGCCCGAACAGGCGGATTACAAACAGTTCAAACAGCAATGGGTCAGCCGCTTTACCTCGCTGCTGGAGCCGTATGAGGAAATGCAGTACCTGCCCGATGGCACGGTCGTGCGTCTGATTTGCGTGCCGCGCCCGATGGGCGGGCTTTTGCTCACCATGGAAGACGTCACCAGCCGTCTGCAGCTGGAAACGTCGTATAACACCCTCATGGCCGTGCAGCGCGAAACGCTGGATAACCTTGTCGAAGGCATCGCGGTTTATGGCGAAGACGGCCGCCTGCGTCTTTATAACGAAGCCTTCAAGCGTATGTGGGATATCAAGCCCAAGGCGCTGGGCGACGAGCCGCATATCACGCAGGTGCTGGACGGGCTCAGCAGCTTCTTCCCCTCCGCCGCGTGGCCGCAGATGAAAAACCTGCTGCTGTCGAACGCGCTGGAGCGGGAACCGCGCAAGGGCCGTCTCAGTCGCGCGGATGGCAGTGTGCTGGAATATTCGATTGTGCCGCTGCCCGATGGCAATATCCTCAATGCATGGTTCGATATCACCGATACGGTCAAGGTCGAACAGGCGCTGATGGAGAAAAACGCAGCTCTCGAAGAGGCCGAACGTCTGAAAACAGACTTCCTTGCCAACGTATCTTACCAGCTGCGCACGCCGCTCAACGCCATCATGGGCTTTACCGAGATGCTGCATCACCAGTATTTTGGCCCGCTCAACGAACGCCAGCTGGAATATACCTCGAATATGATCGAGGCCGGACAGCGCCTCGTGTCGCTGGTCAATGATATTCTCGACCTCTCCACCATCGAAGCGGGGTATCTCAAGCTCTATCCTGCCGATGTCAAGGTGCGCGTGCTGATTGAACAGGTCGCCCATCTGACGCAGGAATGGGCGCGCAAGCAGAAAATCGAAATGTTCGTGCAGTGCCCCGACGATGTGGTCATTTTCGCGGATGAACGCCGCATGAAACAGGTTTTGCTAAACCTCATCAGCAATGCCATCAATTACAGCCCCGCGGGCGGGCTCTTGACCGTCGCCGCGCACGTGCAGGGCGATTTCGTGGATATCAGCGTGCGCGATACCGGTATGGGCATCCCCGCCGATGATTTGCAGCATGTGTTCACGCCGTTCGAGCGTATCCGCAGCCGCAAGGCACACCGCAGGGGCGGCGCCGGGCTGGGACTGTCACTGGTTAAAAGCATCGTCGAGCTGCATGGCGGCGACGTAAAAATCGAAAGCCGCGAAGGCGTCGGTACCACCGTCACCTGCCGCCTGCCGCTGGGCCATACCGGCGCCAGCAAAATCGCCACGCACCAGCAGGGCGGGGAATGAGCGCCTTTTAAAACAGGGCGGCATAAACAAAAACGGCGGGTTGTGATACCCGCCGTTTTTGTTTGTCGTCTGGTCTGAAAGTTATTCCGTCAGGCGTTTCCACCAGCCCTTGCGCTGTTCCTTGTTGCCGTCGCCATTGGCGGCGGAGTGGGGTTCGCGCACGGGCAGGATTTGCGGCGCGCTGTCTTGCGCGGTGCGTTCCTGCGGTGCTTTTTGCTGGGTTTGTTCGCGGCGTTCCTCGCGCGGTTGGTGTTCGCGGGGGGCGTGGTTGCCGTGCTCGCGCGGGGCATGGTTATTCTGCTCGCGCGGCTCGCCGCCATTTTGCTCGCGGCGTTCGCCACGGTTGTCGCGGTCGCGGCCACGGCCACCACGGCGGCCACGGCGGCGGCGGCGGTTACGATCGCCGCGGTCTTCGCGGTTGTCGCCGTTCGGGCGGCCTTCGGCGGGGGCGCCGCCGTTGTCGCCATCGAAGCCGGCGTCATCGCCGTTTTCGGCGAATTCTTCGGCCTCGGCATAGCTTTCGCTGTTCTCCATGCTGTCCGCAGGGGCGTCAGCGGGGGAATGGCTGCGCTGTTCGCCGCGGTTGTCGCGGTCGCGTCCGCCACGGCGGCCACGGCGACGGCGGTTGCGGCCGCGATCACCACGCTCGCCGCGATCTCCGCCGCGGTCGTTACGCTCGCCGCGGAATTCGCGGGGGGCGCTGCCGCCTTCTTCCTCGCGGCCATCATCCGACATGGTGGAATCGTCGGTGATATCCTCGGGGTCGATGTCGGGCAGATCGGACATATCGACGGATTTGACAGGCGCCAGCGCGGCCGGACGGTTGCTCCGGCGTTCGCCGCCACCGCTACGTACCGCTTCGATATGGAAGTTCGGCTTCAGCAGCTTGTCATCGGCATTGATGAATACGCGCAGGTTATAACGCTGTTCCAGAAGCGAGATCATCTCGCGCTTGTGGTTGAACAGGTAAAGGGCGATTTCGGTAGGCACCGATACGCGCAGCTCGCTCGCGCGGCCACGCAGGGCTTCTTCCTCTATCGCGCGCTGGACCATCACCGCAGTGGTTTCGACGGTGCGGACAACGCCAACGCCGCTGCAATGTTTGCACGTCTCGAAGTTGGTTTCGACCAGCGAGGGGTGCAGCCGCTGGCGGCTGAGTTCCAGCAGGCCAAAGGCGGAAATGCGGCCCAGCTGGATACGCGCGCGGTCACCGGCCATGGCGTCGCGCAGTTTGCGCTCGACCAGACGGTTGTTGCGGCGGTCTTCCATATCGATGAAGTCGATGACGACAAGGCCGCCCTGGTCGCGCAGACGCAGCTGGCGGGCGATTTCCTCGGCGGCTTCGATGTTGGTTTTCATCGCCGTTTCCTCGATATGGCGGCCTTTGGTGGCGCGACCCGAGTTGACGTCGATGGATACCAGTGCTTCGGTCGGGTTGATGACGATATAGCCGCCCGATTTCAGGTGAACCGTCGGGTTGTGAATTTCGTCGATCTGGCTTTCGACCTGATAGCGGAAGAACAGCGGAATATCGCCGTTTTTGTATTCATGCACGCGGTCGGCGTGGCTGGGCATCAGGGTGCGCATGAAGTCTTTGGCAGCCTTGAAGCCTTCTTCGCCCGCCACATGCACTTCGTCGATGTCGCGGCGATAGAGGTCGCGGATTGCGCGTTTGATGAGGTTGCCCTCTTCGTAAATCAGCGCGGGGGCAGTCGATTTCAGCGTGTGTTCGCGGATCTGGTCCCACAGGCGCAGCAGATAGTCGAGGTCGCGCTTGATTTCCGCTTTGCTGCGGGCAACGCCCGCCGTGCGCAGGATAACCGACATGCCTTCGGGCACGTTCAGTTCATGCAGGATTTTTTTCAGACGCTGGCGGTCTTTGGCATTCGATACCTTGCGCGATACGCCGCCGCCGCGCGGGGAATTCGGCATCAGGACGCAATAGCGGCCCGGCAGGGAGATATAGCTGGTGACAGCCGCGCCCTTGTTGCCGCGCTCTTCCTTGCTGATCTGGATCAGCATGATCTGGTTGCGCTTGATGACTTCCTGGATTTTATAGCGGCGTTTCAGCGCGGAGCGGAACACCGGTGTTTCGACCACATCGCCGCCGACGGTTTCAACGTCGCGTTTGCGGCGGCCGTGGTGGTGGTGCGTATGGGCGGGGGCGGCGGTTTCGCTGCCTTCGGCCGCTTCGGCGGCAGGGGCTTCCTGCGTGTCGTCGCCGGCCTGCGTGTCCGCCTGCATGTCTTCTTCTTCTTCGTCTTCTTCGCTGTCGTCGATCAGCGATTCCTGCGCGATATCGGCAGCGATAGAACCGGTATGCACGGGGACATAAGGCTCTTCGTCGTCTTCCTCCTCATCTTCGTCATCGATTTCGATGACTTCGGCCCGGGGGGCGTCAAGGCCGTCTTCGTCGCCGTCTTCATCGTCTTCGTCGTCTTCGATGATCTCGCCGCGCTGCTGCAGTTCGGCCAGTTCGGCTGCGTCTTCCTCGTCTTCCTTGGCGGCCTGTGCGGCGGCAAGGGCGCGTTCCTCGGCGATCAGCGCCTCGCGGTCGGCGATGGGAATGCGGTAATAGTCGGGATGAATTTCAGGGAAGGGCAAAAAGCCGTGGCGGTTGCCGCCAAAATCGACAAAAGCCGCCTGCAGGGACGGCTCTACGCGTGTGACTTTGACCAGATAGATATTGCTTTTGAGCTGCTTGCGCAGAACGTTCTCGTAGTCGTATTCCTCGAGGCGATTTCCGGAGACGACGGCCACCCGTGTTTCTTCGGGATGGGTTGCGTCGATCAGCATCCTTTTCGTCATTGTATCAATCCTTTGGGCGCAGAGCCGTAACGTCTTTCCCTGCGACAAAGGAAAAAACTGGCGCGCCGTTCTGTTCTGTCAGGCTGGCGGTGCGTTAAACCGTTGGTATCCACTCCCGGGCTTGCCTTAAAGCGCCTTTTGGGCGAAAGCTTTTGCCGCGTTCGTAGGGCGCGTCCGTGAAGTTGTTAGGGGCGGACGCCGCCTGCCAAAGATTACGGTTCTTGTCACCGGGCTCATTCGCACTGACTTTTCCGGAAAATAAGCTCCGAAGAAGCAGGAGGTTGAAATGAGCCGACCTCAAAACTCGTTGACCCGATATTCCACCTCACGCCGCAGCATACGGCAGAGGGAATATTTTTGTCGCAAGCGGATGATACGCTGATAGCGTTCGCATCACAACGTTTTATTGAACCGGCGCGCCGTAAAAACGGCCCGCGCCTGCCGGCAGCCGCCCTAAATCCATGGAATCAACGATATTTATTTTCTGAAAGGTTGTCCCCCTCCGTGCAGTTTGTTTATACTGAAAGGCGGGGAAACGGCCTTTCGGGGCCAGACGGGGATGGAATGGCGCGCCTGAGTCGCATTTTTTTCATATTCATGGTGCTGGCTGCCTGTGCCGCGGCCTTTGCCGTCATGCCTGCACAGGCGCAAAAAACGGCGGGCACGCCGGTTGTCGAAGATATCCGCTATGGCCTGAACGCGGGCAAAATGCGCGTGGTCATCGACCTTGACCGCAAAACGTCCTACCGCGCGTTTTTACTGGCAGACCCGCCGCGGCTGGTGATTGACCTGCCGCAGACCGAATGGAAAATCCCGCGCAGCCGCCCTGTGCCTTCGGGCGACCTTCTCAAATCCTACCGCAGCGGCGATCTGGACGGCGGGATCACCCGTATCGTTTTCGACCTGCGCAAAACGGCGGTGATTGCCGGTGCTTTCGTGTTGGATAAAAGCGGCACGGCGCGCGACCGCGTTGTGGTCGACCTTTCCGCATCGTCGGAAAACCTGTTCCGCGCCGCGCTGGAGCGTGTTTATGGCGATAAAAACCTCTCCGGCGTGCCGATGAACGCGGCCACGCCCGCTGTCGCCGCCAGCACCATGGCGGCGGGACGTAATGCGGCTGCTGCTGCGGCGACCCCGCCCGATGCCGCCGAGACGCCGGTGCGCAAGCCTGCCGCCGCTACCGGACGGGCGCCGGCACCGCCCAAAGACACCGCGCCGCGCAAATACGTGATTGTGGTCGATGCCGGACACGGCGGCGCTGACCCCGGCGCGATTTCCGACAGCGGCGTGCATGAAAAAACCATCACGCTGGCCGTGGCACGTGAATTGCGCCGCCAGCTCGAAGAAACCGGCCGCTACAAAGTTGTCATGACGCGCGACCGCGACGTGCAGATGCGCCTGCGCGACCGCCTCGAGCTGGCCCGCACCGTGAAGGCCGACCTGTTCATTTCCCTGCATGCCGATAAAATCCAGCGGTCGAATGTGCGGGGTGCGTCGATTTATACCCTATCGCGCAACGCCTCGGACGCGGAAACCGCCCGTCTGGCCGAACGCGAAAACGCGGCGGGTGTGGTGGCCGGCGTGGACCTCAGCTCCGAGAGTCAGGAGATCGCGGGTATCCTTCTCGACCTTGCCATGCGCGAGAAAATGAATGAGTCGAGCCTGCTCGCGCGCTTCCTTGAAGACGCGTTTCGCCGCAAAAATGTAAAACTGTTGCCAAATTCCCACAGGTCTGCGGGCTTCGCTGTTTTGAAGGCGCCGGACGTGCCTTCGGTGCTGATCGAAACAGGTTTCATGTCCAACGACGCAGAGGTGAAATTGCTCAGTTCTGCTGAATTTCAGCGCAGAATCTCGTCTGCCATCCTCGAAGGCGTTGATGCATATTTCCGCAAAATCCGCGCCCTGCAAAAGATATAAAATCCCCGCCAAAACCGGTTTTCGGGCCGATTTGCGGTATATTACAGAAAACCCCGCCTGCTGGACGGGAATCAGTCACTGTAGTAAAAAAAGGGGGTTACAACGTTGTACCACCGCCTTCTTGTTCTAGAAGGCTTTTCAAAGAGGAAAATAAAACAATGAAACGCTCTATCATCGCTCTTTCCGTTCTGGCTGTTATGTCTGTTTCCGCTTGCACGAGCGGCGGCTCCTGGACCCCGATGTCTGCTGGCCGCACCGCTGGCGAAGGCACGGTTGAGTCTTATCAGCCTGCGAAAAAAGCTGACAAGACCTTCAGCCACTCGCTGCGCAAGTAAGGCCTTCCGCACGCAGGCTTCGGCCATACGTGCGTGATGCAAAGAATAAACCGCGCCTCGTCGCAAGACAGGCGCGGTTTTTCTTTTGGGCCATCCGCTGCGGCGGATATCAATATCAGTTGTATTGTGGACGCGGGCGGCTGCCGCTGCTGCTGGCGTTGTTTTTCTTGCCGCTGTCGTCGTCGTCCTTGGCGCTGGGCGTGGCGATCAGCACGGGCACGCCGCGGCGCTCCTTCACGGCTTTTTCAACCACGCTCCAGTTGACGCGGTGGGCGGCAACGCCCGCAGCCTCGACGATCATTTCGCGCATTTTGTCGGTCAGCGGCGTCGGCGTGATGTCGATGCCGTTTTCGATGTCAATACTCTGGGTCTGGGTCGGGTTCGCCTCCAGATACAGTCCATCATCCAGCCAGCCGACCAGAATGGGCTGGTCAACGACGGCGACGCGCGTCCCGACCGGCACCATGCCAAAGAAATTCACGACGTCTTCAGGGTACATCCGCATACAGCCCGAACTGACGCGGCGGCCGATGCCCCACGGTTTGTTGGACCCGTGAATAAGGAACGTGGGCCAGCCCAGATAGAGCGCATGCGTACCCAGCGGGTTCGACACGCCGGGCGGAATCATGCGCGGCAGCCACGGTTTCGCTTCGCGCATGCGGTCGGTCGGATACCAGCTGGGGCCTGCCGTTTTGCGCACAACCTTGGTCACGCCGGTGGGGGTGTCCAGCCCCTCGCTGCCGATGCCGATGGGATAGGTAATCGGCTCGCGTCCCGGATCGCGGAAATAATAAAGACGCATTTTGGCAAGGTTCACCACGATGCCCTGCTGGCGTGCGCGCGGCAGCAGCTGGAAACCCGGAATAACCACAGGCTTGCCCGGCGGCGGCGCCCAGGGGTCGAGGTCGGGATTGGCGGCGCGCAGCTCCACATAGCCCAGCGAGTAATGACGCGCGATATCGAGGAAGGTGTCTTCCTCCCCCGCGATATAGGTGGTTTCCTTGCCCATGGCGATGCGTGCGCCCATGGGGTAGTCGGGCAGGCTGCCCTCCTCGGATTTGTTGGTGACCTTCAGCGTTTCTTCGCCCATGGACTTATCGGCCTTGGCGTTTTTGGGCTTTGGCGCGGTACTGGCAGCGGACGGTTTTTTGTCGGCGGCTTTGGCGGCGGGCTTTTTGCTATCGTCTGTTTTTGCGCCCGTGGCCTTTTTGGCGGCGGCGGCCTTGTCATCCGGCTTGGTCGTGGCCAGCAGCGGCGCCGGTGCGCAAACCAGCGCCAGCGCGACAATCGGGGCCAGCAGCGCGGCGCAGGCGGTGAGGGGGCGTTTCGCAAACATCCGTAACATCCATGTCTTCCTTGATCGGGCGAAGTCTTTGCGCGGTATGATAGATGAATTATACTCCGAAAACAGTTATTTTTTCCCCCGTTTATACCGGATAAAGCCCAGAATGTTCGCCCGCCTGTGGAACCGCCCGAAACCGGATATGCCCCCGCGGCTGGATGCGCCGCGGATTTATTTGCGCCTGCCCGAAGCGCGCGATGCCGATGCCTGGGTTGCGCAAATCAGCCGCAACGCCGAGTTTCTGCGCCCCTGGAGCCCGACATCGACCCTGCGGCAGGTGAGCCGCCACGGCTATGCCGCGCGACGCGCGCTGTGGCAATACGACAGCAAACAGGGCTGCGCGCATGTGTTTTTTATTTTCCGGCAGGAAAACGACGCGCTGATTGGCGGCATTACGCTTGGGAATATCATTCGCGGCGCGGGGCAAATGGCGACGCTGGGCTACTGGCTTGACGAAGCGATGCGCGGGCAGGGCCTGATGGCGGAGGCTGTCGGCAGATTGTCGCAATACGCGCTGGAGGATATGCGCCTACACCGGCTGCAAGCCGGTTGCCTGCCGGAAAACCACGCCAGCCACCGCGTGCTGGAAAAAAACGGTTTCCATGCGGAGGGCATCGCGCGCGGCTACGTCAAAATCAACGGCGTGTGGCGCGACCATGTGATTTTTTCAAAACTGTCCGACAGGGATGCGGCGTCTGCCTGACGCGACGGGCCGCCTATTTGGGGGCATTCACGCGTTTGCGCACCGTGGGGCCGCAGCGTAGCGTCATATCGCCAGCCAGAACCGATGCGCCGGAAATCGCCTGCTGGCGGGCGCATAGGGCTGTATCCAGCACGGCTTGCATATCATGCCGCACGGCGGGCGTGCCGCCCGGGGGCTGTTTGTCGTTTTTGGCGGCAAGGCTCAGCGGAGTTTCGCCGTCATGGCGCGCGCTGTCGGCGCGGGCACCGGCGGCGACAAGGGCATGCACGTTCTGCGGACGCTCGAACATTACGGCATAATAAAGCGGCGTCTCGCCCAGATTGTTGCGCGGGTCGATATGCGCCCCGGCATCCATCAGTTTCTGGGTGTGGCATGCGTCGTCACATTCGGCCGCGTAATGCAGCGGTGTGTTGCCGCTGCTGTCGCGCGCGTTGATATTCGCGCCATGCGCCAGCAGCCAGCCGATATGATCGCTGTCCCTGCCGATGACGGCGAAATGCAGCGGGGTCAGGCCATCGGCTTCGGTGCAGTGGACGGCTTCGGGCCAGCGCGTGATGATATGGCGCACGGTCGTGACATCGTATTGACCCGCGGCCTTGCACAGCACGGCGGCTGTCGCGGCGGTGAAGCTGCCGGCGGCATTGTTATTGGCGGCGCCAAAACCCAGACGGGCCGCGGCGCGCAATTTGTCGAGAAAACGGGAGGACATGGTTATTCGAATCAGGCTTGCAGTTTCAACAAGCCCTGCACGTTACGCCTGCGGCGGCGGGGCTGTCAAAACCGTTTTCCGTATTTGCGGTATCCAGGCACCTAAGAAGGCCATAAAAACCAAAAAACAGCACGCAGAGGCACATAAGCACCTCACGGTTCATGAAAAGAGGATAAAGGGATGTGGTGGTCAGGCGTGGCCGGCGTCGGCCGACAGGGCATGTGCATTGATGCCAAGGCGCGACAGGGCCTTGCCCCACTTGTCATCGAGCGCTGTGCCGAAAATCAGATCTTCGTCGGCAGGGATGGTCAGCCAGCTGTTGTTCTGGATTTCGGATTCCAGCTGCCCCGCACTCCAGCCCGCATAGCCGAGGGCGAAAATACTGCGCGACGGGCCGCGTCCTTCGGCAATCGCCTCCAGAATATCCACGGTGCCGGTGATGCACAGCGTATCGTTGATGCGCACAGTGTCTTCGCGGATGAAATCGGTGGAATGCAGCACAAACCCGCGCCCGGTTTCGACGGGGCCGCCGAAATGCACCACAGGTTCGACCAGAAGGGATGAGCGCGGCAGTTTCAGCTGCGATAACAGCTCCCCGAATTCGACATCGGGTAAACGCTGGTTCACCACGATGCCCATCGCGCCAGCCGCGCTATGCGCGCAGATATAAACAACGCTGCGGGTGAACAGCCCGTCCTGAAGCCCGGGCATGGCAATCAACATCGAATGGCGGAACGGGCTGTCGCCGTCCAGCAAATTCGGGTCAATCTGTGTGCTGCCCTGAAGCTCTTTTTTCATCATGTCTTATCGTAGCAGAAAACCATGAAGGAGGGGTAAAGTCCGGCGTATCTGCCGACAATCTTATGAATCTTATGGGTTTTTGTTGCTTTCATCTGCAGGGGGTTCCGCGGCGGCAGGAGCGGCGGGGCCGGGCGCCGTGGCAGGGGCTGTGTTTTTGCGTACCTGACGCCAGCGCTGCACGTTGCGGTTATGCTCCTGCAGGGTTTTGGCAAAGGCATGTCCGCCCGTGCCGTCGGCAACGAAATAGATGAAATCATGCTGTTCGGGGTTCAGCGCCGCCGCCAGCGATTCATAGCCCGGATTGGCAATCGGTCCCGGCGGAAGCCCTGCGTATTTATAGGTGTTATAGGGGGAATCGACCTGTTCCAGATCGCGGCGCAGCAGCGCACGGCCGAGACGCATCTTGCCCTCCGTCAGGGCATAGATGACGGTGGGGTCGGTTTGCAGCTTCATGCCCATGCGCAGGCGGTTCACGAATACACCGGCAACGCGCGGGCGCTCAGCGGCGATGGCGGTTTCCTTTTCGACGATGGCGGCCAGAATGACGGCCTCTTCCGGTGTTTTAATCGGCAGGTCGGGGGCGCGTTTTTCCCAAAGCTCGTCAAGGGCGGCATTCATCGATTTTTGCATGCGCGCGACGATATCGGCCCGGTGCGCGCCGCGTGTGTAGTGATAGGTTTCGGGCAGCAGGCTGCCCTCGCGCGGGATATCGGTGATTTCGCCCTGCATCGCTTCGGCAGCGTTGATGAGCGCGATAATCTCGACAGCCATCAAGCCCTCGGGGATGGTGATGCGGCGCTGGAATGTTTTGCCCATGCGCAGGATGCGGATGATATCACGGGTGGAGGCGACACCCGGCATCAGGTACTCACCCGCCTTGAGCCCGCCGCCGCCATAGCGCCACTGCATGTAGCGCGCGCCGATTTCAAACACGCGCGCATCGGCAATAAAGCCTTGCGCTTCAAGATCGCGGCCGATTTTGGCGATGCCGCCGCCCGGCTCCACGAACATCATGGTGTTTTCGGGCATGACGCGCATGGCGTGAAACGCACGGTCGAACCACAGGCCCGCCGCCAGCACGGCGCAAAGCCCTGCCAGCGCGGCATAAGCCACAAACCGCCCGAACGTCACGCCCTACACCTTGCGAAAGACGAGCGAGGCGTTGGTGCCGCCAAAGCCGAAGGAGTTCGACAGCGCGACATTCACCTTTTTCTCTTTCGCCTTGTGCGGGACAAGGTCCACGCCCGCCGCCACGTCGGACGGGTCGTCAAGGTTCAGCGTCGGCGGCAGAATGCCGGTTTCAATGGCCTTGATGCTGTAAATCGCCTCTACCGCGCCCGCCGCGCCCAAAAGGTGGCCGATGGCCGATTTGGTCGAGGAAATGGAAACGGTTTTAATCGCATCGCCAAACAGGCGCTTGGTCGCGCCCAGTTCGATATCATCGCCGAGCGGCGTCGAGGTGCCGTGCGCGTTGATGTAATCCACTTGGTCGGGCGAAATGCCGGCGCGCTTCAGCGCGGCTTTCATCGCGCGGAAACCGCCATCGCCGTCTTCGGCGGGGGAGGTCACGTGATACGCATCGCCCGACAGGCCATAACCGACGACTTCGGCGTAAATCTTCGCGCCGCGCTTTTTGGCGTGTTCGTATTCTTCGAGAACCACAACGCCCGCGCCTTCGCCGATAACAAAGCCATCACGGCCCTTGTCGAAGGGACGGGACGCTTTTTCGGGCGTTGCGTTATAAGACGTCGACAGCGCGCGGCAGGCGGCAAAGCCGCCCACGCCGACGCGGCAGATAGCGGCTTCGGCGCCGCCTGCGATCATCACGTCGGCATCGTCAAACGCAATCAGGCGCGCGGCATCGCCAATCGCATGGCTGCCCGTCGCGCAGGCGGTGACCACCGCGTGGTTCGGGCCCTTGAAGCCGTAGCGGATGGAGACTTGCCCGGAAATCAGGTTGATGAGCGAAGAGGGGATGAAAAACGGCGAAATGCGGCGCGGGCCTTTTTCGGCCATCAGCAGCGATGTGTCGTGAATATTCGACAGCCCCCCAATCCCCGAGCCGATGAGCACGCCCGCACGGCAGCGCGCTTCTTCGTCGGCAGGGACATATCCGCTGTCTTCGACGGCATCCACGGCGGCGGCGTAGCCGAAGTGGATGAACTTGTCCATTTTCTTCTGCTCTTTGGGCTCGATGTATTTATTGACATCGAAGGGCGCTTCCGCGCCTTCCCAGACGGGCACTTCGCCCGCGACTTGCGACGGAATATCCGAAGCATCAAAGCCGCGGATGTTGCGGATACCGGATTTGCCGGCGGTGATGGCCTGCCAGTTATGCGCAAGGCCCTGGCCGAGCGGACTGATGATACCCATGCCTGTTACGACAACACGTCTCATGTTTTATCCCTGTCTGGTCTTGATTGGTTGGTGGATGCGGCGTGATGAATGGTGAAATAGTGCGGGGAAGTAAAAGAACAGCCCCTCTCCTGTTTTGCAAAGAGAAGGGCTGTTCGAATCCGTATAAACGGCGCGCCGGTTAGGCGGCTTTCGCGTTCTGCTCGATAAAGCTGATCGCGTCTTTTACGGTCTGGATTTTCTCAGCCGCATCGTCGGGGATTTCGATACCGAATTCCTCTTCAAAAGCCATGACGAGCTCGACCGTGTCCAGGCTGTCTGCGCCCAGATCGTCGATAAAGCTGGCGTCGTCCGTGACTTTGGCGCCATCGACGCCCAGATGTTCGACAACGATTTTCTTGACGCGTTCGTTGATGTCGCTCATGTAAAAACCTCGTTTGATTACGTTAAAGTCTGTCCCTGCCGCGCAGAGTGGAGCATTAGGTAACATAAATTTTCCGCATTGCAAATAGAGATTGATTATTTACATAATAAATAAAACCAAACCCCGTTTAGATGCAAAAAGCCCCGCCTTTGCGGGCGGGGCTTTGAGAACAGCTTGGGGGCGGGTGATTAAATCATCGCCATGCCGCCATTCACATGCAGGGTCTGGCCGGTCATATAGCCCGCTTCGTCTGACGCCAGATAGACCACGGCCGCCGCGATATCATCCGGCGTGCCCATGGTGCCCGCGGGGATGGTCGCGTTGATTTTGGATTTCTGCTCCTCGTTCAGCGCATCGGTCATGGCGGTTGCAATGAAACCGGGGGCGATGCAGTTGACGGTGATGCCGCGGTTGGCGACTTCCTGCGCCATGGATTTGCTCATGCCGATCATGCCGGCCTTGGACGCGCAGTAGTTCGCCTGTCCGGGGTTGCCCGTGACGCCGACGACCGACGTGATGTTGATGACGCGGCCTGCGCGGCGTTTCATCATGCCGCGGATAGCGGCGCGGATCAGGCGGAACGGCGCGGTCAGGTTCACGTCCTGCACAACCTGCCAGTCTTCGTCTTTCATGCGCATGAACAGGCCGTCTTTGGTCAGGCCTGCGTTGTTGACGAGGATGTCGATCTGGCCCATCGCCTCTTCGGCGGCCTTGACCAGCGCATCGGCGGCTTCGGCGGTGTTGAGATCGCCGGGGACGACATGCACGCGCTCCTGACCGATTTCGGCGGCGAGTTTGTTCAGCGCCTCGACATTGCGGCCCGACAGGGCGACGTCCGCGCCCTGTGCATGCAGTGCCTTGGCAATCGCGCCGCCAATGCCGCCCGATGCGCCGGTGACGAGTGCTTTTTTACCCGAAAGATTGAACATGTGATGATTTCCTTTTTCTTGTTCTTGTTTCTTGTTGTTTAGATTTTACCGGCGGGAGGGCTGCGCCCAGAAATAAACCAGCACCAGAAGTCCGGCGGCGGGGATCAGCAGCAAAAGCTGCAGCCAGCCGCTGCGCCCCGTGTCATGCAAGCGGCGGGCGCCGACAGCCAGCGAGGGGATGGCCAGCGCAAGGCTCAAAAGCCCCGACAGCGCATAGAATATCGACAAAATCTGCCCGAGCCCTTGCAGCACAAGGCAAACCCCCAGCAGCGGCAAAAACCACAGCCAGAATTCGCGCAGGTCCGCACGGCCATCGAAATTGGCGAAGTTGTTCAGGATATGCCGTGCGTTTTTCTGAATGTCGGCGACGAGCGCGTTGAAATCCATGCGGGGGTTCCCTGTCGGTTGGCGGCGGTTATTTCAGGAACTCTTCGATATCCTTCGGCGTGCCGACAGCGCGGCCGGTCATGTCGCCTTCGATGCGTTTGGTCAGGCCCGTCAGCACCTTGCCTGCGCCCAGTTCGACCGTTTCGGTCACGCCGCGGGTTTTCATGTACATGACGGATTCGCGCCAGCGCACCATGCCCGTCACCTGTTCGACCAGCAGCTTTTTGATTTGCGCGGGGTCGGTCACTTCGCTGGCAATCACGTTGGCGACCAGCGGGACGCTCGGCGCGTTCAGGGTGATCTGCGCCAGCGCATCGCGCATCGCATCGGCGGCGGGCTGCATCAGCGGGCAATGGAACGGCGCCGATACCGGCAGCAGGATGGCGCGTTTCGCGCCGCGTTCGGTGGCGAGCGCGACGGCCTTTTCAACGGCTGCCTTGTGGCCGCTCACGACGACCTGACCGAAAGAGTTATCATTGGCCGCGGCGACAATCTCGTGATTGCTGGCGGCTTTGACGATGTCGGTCACATCCGGCAGTTCAAGCCCCAGAATGGCGGCCATGGCGCCGACGCCGACCGGCACGGCTTTTTGCATCGACTGGCCGCGCAGCTTCAAAAGACGCGCCGCATCGCTCAGGCCAAAAGAACCCGCCGCCGTCAGGGCGGAATATTCACCCAGCGAATGCCCCGCGACAAAAGCGCAGTGGGCAGCGGTGAACAGATCCGGCTTTGCCTGCTGCAGCACGCGTGCGACGGCGACAGAGACGGCCATCAGCGCGGGCTGGGTGTTTTCGGTGAGGTTGAGGTCGGTATCCGGCCCTTCGAACATGATGGTGCTGAGTTTTTGCGACAGCGCGTCATCGACTTCCTGAAAAACCTCGCGCGCGGCGGGGAAAGCGTCGGCTAGGTCTTTGCCCATGCCGATGAATTGGCTGCCTTGGCCGGGGAATACGAAAGCTTTCATGACGTGCATCCTTATATATATGAAGGGTGGTGAATCCAGCGTCCTTACATAAACGACCTTGCCGCGATGGGCAAGGCGACAGACAATACGGCAACGGCAGGCGCAAACAGGGCGGGAAACTTTGCGCGCGAAGGCTGGATATGTTAATCTGATGAAATTATGACAGTAAAGGCATAGGCGATGCAGTTACAACTATTTGATTCAGATAAAAATTTAGTCATTTTACAACCCTCCTCCCCCGAAGAGCCCGCACAGTTGCAAGCCGTGGTCGCGGCCGTGGCGGCGCAATACGACCAGCTGGACGAGACTATTCTGAACGTGCCGGAGCTCGATGTGTCCATCACGCAGGCGGCCCTTGCAGACGCCCTTTCCGCCCGCGCCAACCCGCAGGCACCCTTTCCCCTGTCTTTGCGCCATTTTTACAATATTTTTAAAATACTCGGCTCGGCCGATCAGGAATATCAGATTTTGGCTTTCGATCCCGCCGTGACGCTGACACATAAGGACGTCGTGCGGCTGGATGATTGCTTTTTCGCGATATCCCGCCAGATACCGGAGCGCACGGGCAGGAGCCTCGCATGAGGGGGATGCCGGAGCATTTTAGCGACCTTGTGCAGGAAGTGGCGGAGAAAAGTTTCGCCAAGCATGGCGTCATGTATGGTGAATTTGATAACCCGCTGCTGGGCCCGCCGCTGCAAATAGATAACGCCGCGCAGCTGGCACGCCATGTGCGCCATGTATTGCTTAGCCCGCTCAGTGTGGCGGCGAAACTGTCCGAAAACCGCGTGGCCTGTTATGACCGCTATAGCAATACGCTTGTCGTGCTAACGCCGGATGCGAAAAAACCCGGCACCTGCTATCGCCCGAATGCCAAAGGCACAACATTCCAGAAACTGCTGGACAGAAACCGCATACCGGAAGAGGGCAAACGCCCGCAGGCCTTTCTGGGTGGCCTTTATGCGCTGTTTCCGGAGTGGCGTGGGAAGCTGCAAATCACCGAAGAAAAACCAACCGCGCAAACGCAGCTTTCGTCAGGAAAGCTGGACTAACCCACCGTTCATGTGTGTATCTTTTTAGTGCGGGCGGCGCTGGAGGGTGGCGGGCTTGAGCAGCGGCACGTCGCGCGCGCTGCCATTTTTAATCTCGGCATCGATGCTGTCGTTGCGCGCGGCGCGCAGCTTTTCGGCGAAGGCGGGGTCGATGGTGGCGCGCAGGTCGTCGGGCATCGGTTTGCCGTGCAGCCAGTACTCCGGCTCTTTGGTTTTATCGGCATAGGTGACGGCGGGGCCGAAGGCGCGGCTCAGCACGCCGTTTTCGTACCAGGCGCGGTCGCCGTTGGCGGCTTCGATCGCGGGTTTGTCGCCGCCGCGGTGCAGCTGGCCGTGGATGAAATAGGCCTTGCCGCCTTCGGGGTCGGTGGCGGCGGGCAGGTCGCCCTCGCGGTGCAGCTGTTCGTTGTCGTCGTACCACTCCTCGCCCCCTTCGCTGGGGGTGTGGCGGCCGGCGGCTTTGCGGCTGAACAGGTCGGAAAACGACATGCGGGCTCCTGAACATGAATAATGGTATTATAATACCTCTATTTTCAGAATAATCAAGCGTCAAATCAGGTCAAAGACGTGGTTTTTCGGCGAATATCCGCGCCTAAATATCGAAAACCCTTGCGTTTGCGGGCCGAATCCCCGATATTCGCCGCCTGTAACCCGCCAGCCGGCTTGCCGTCTGGCTACATGGGTTGCGCGGCTGGTTTGCGCAAGGTGCGTGAAAACAGCGGCAACCTGCCTTTAAACCAAGGGATGTCACATGCCTCTTTATGAAACCGTGTTTATCGCACGGCAGGATGTTTCTGCCAAACAGGTAGAAGACATGGCTGCCAGCTTTAGCAAAATCGTCAACGACAACGGCGGTCAGACCAAGCGTATCGAAAGCTGGGGTCTGCGCACGCTCGCGTACCGCATCAAGAAAAACCGCAAGGGTCACTACACCCTTTTCCACTTCGACGCGCCCTTCAAGGCGATCGCCGAAATGGAACGCAACATGAAAATCAACGAAGACGTTCTGCGCTTCCTGACCGTCAGCATCGAAAAACTGCCGGAAGGCCCCTCGGCCATCCTGCGCCAGTCTGAAGAAGGCGAAGACCGTCCCCGCGGCGAACGTGGTGACCGCGAAGGCCGTGGCGAGCGTTTCGAACGCGGCGAAGGCCGCGGCGAACACCGCTCTGAACGCAAATTCTCGAAAGAGGGAGAACAATAATGTCCGCTGAACGCAAACCTGCTGAACGCAAATCCGCTGGCGGTCCCCGCCGCACGTTCTTCCGCCGCCGCAAAACCTGCCCCTTCAAAGGCAAGAACGCGCCGGAAATCGACTACAAAGACATCAAGCTGCTCGGCCGCTACGTGTCCGAGCGCGGCAAGATCGTCCCGTCCCGCATCACCGCCGTATCGCAAAAAGCACAGCGTAAACTGGCCCGCGAAATCAAACGCGCCCGTTTCCTGGCGCTGATGCCCTACGTCGCGAACTAAGAGCACAAGGAAGGACATACAGATATGCAAGTCATTCTCCTCCAACGCGTGGAAAACCTCGGCCAGATGGGTGACGTTGTCACCGTTCGCCCGGGTTATGCCCGCAACTTCCTGCTGCCGCGCCAGAAAGCCCTGCGCGCGACGAAGGACAACATCGCTTTCTTCGATGGCAAGAAAAAGGAACTGGAAGCCCAGAACCTGAAACGCCGCGAAGAAGCCGAAAAAGTTTCCGTGAAAATGGAAGGCCTCAAAGTCGCCCTGATCCGTCAGGCGTCCGAAGCCGGCCAGCTTTACGGTTCGGTTACCGCCCGCGACATCGCGGACGCGGTTTCCGCCAAAGGCTTCAAGATCGACCGCGACCAGGTGACGATGGACCGTGCGTACAAACTGCTCGGCCTCTATCCGGTTAAAGTCTATCTGCACCCCGAAGTGGTTGTCGAAGTCACCATCAACATCGCACGTTCCGCTGAAGAAGCGAAAATTCAGGAAGAACGCGGCGAAGCCCTGATCGTGAAAGACGACCGCACGCTGCGCGCTGAAGAGCGTGCTGCGGAAGCTGCCGCCGCCCTCGAGGCGCAGGCTGCTGCGGAAGCTGCGAAAGCAGCCGCCGAAGGCGAAAAAACCGAAGAAACCGCCGCTTAAGGCGATTTCACGTTTTTACAAAAAACAGCCCGCGCGCGATGCCGGGCTGTTTTTTTATGTCCGCCGCCGCGCGAACAGGCGGTATGGAAAGCGGATATGAAAGCGCCCCCGCGCGCAGGTGCGGCAGGCATGTCACAGCCGTGCCGCCGCCGCAAAAAACCTGACAGAATCGTTCATATCGCGAGATTATTCTGCTAATTTGGGGGCATGACAGCAGATGCCCTCCAACGTTCCGTTTCCGCCGTCGCCGCGCTCAGCGGCGATGCCGATTATCGTGTGATGCCCCACAACGATGAAGTGGAGCAGGCGCTGCTCGGCGCGCTTTTGGTTAATAACCGCGCACTTGAAAAAGTGAACGAGTTTCTGCGCCCCGAACATTTCTACAACCCCGTGCATGGGCGCATTTTCGAAGCCATCGTGAAATTCGTGGAGCGCGGACAAGACGCGAGCCCGATTACGCTCAAAAGCTATTTCGAAAAAGATCAGGACCTCGCCCCCGTCGGCGGCGGGCAATATCTGGCCGACCTTGCCGCGCATATCATCAGCGTGGTCAACGTCGAAGATTACGGCCGCACGATTTACGAACTGCATTTGCGCCGCGCGCTGGTCGCGCTGGGCGAAGACGTGGTGAACGACGCTTACGCGCTCAACGTCGATGTCACCGCGACCGACCAGATCGAACAGGCGGAAAAGCGTTTGTTCGACCTCGCCACCGCGGGCGATTACAAGGGCGGGTTTATCCCCTTCAGTGAATCCCTTGCGCAGGCAATTCGCCAGGCCGAAGTCGCCTATCAGCGCGAAGGCATGGTCACGGGCATCACGACGGGCCTTATTGATATCGATAAAAAACTCGGCGGCCTTCAGAATTCGGATCTGCTTATTCTCGCGGGCCGTCCGTCGATGGGTAAATCGGCGCTGGCGACCAACATGGGCATCAACGCCGCGCGCGCCTATCTGCAATCGGGCGGCAAGGAGGGGGCGGTCGTCGGCATGTTCTCCCTCGAGATGTCGGCCGAACAGCTGGCGGGACGTATTCTCGCCGACCTCTCCGGCGTGCCGTCGGACAAAATCCGCCGCGGTGAAATCGCCGATACCGATTTCCAAAAATTTGTCGAGGCGAGCCAGCAAATGTCGCGCGCGCCGCTGTTCATCGACGATACCCCCGCGCTGACCATGAGCGCGATACGCACGCGTTGCCGCCGTTTGAAACGCCAGCATAACCTTGGCCTGATTATCATCGACTATTTGCAGCTTATTCAGGGTTCCGGCAGTGCGGGATCGCAGGGCAGCCGCGTGCAGGAAGTATCCGAGATCACGCGCGGGCTCAAGGCGCTGGCCAAAGAGCTGGATGTGCCTGTATTGGCGCTCTCGCAGCTCAGCCGCGCGGTCGAGGCGCGCGACAACAAGCGCCCGCAGCTGGCAGACTTGCGTGAATCCGGTTCTATCGAGCAGGACGCGGATATCGTCATGTTCGTTTATCGCGAAGAATATTATCTGGAACGCGAACAGCCCGCGCCGCGCCCCGAAGAGGCGCCCGACAAATTCGCCGCGCGTCACGACGACTGGCTGCGCCGCATGGAAGAAACGCATAACGTGGCGGAATGTATCATCGCCAAGCAGCGTCACGGCCCGATTGGCACCGTCAAGCTGCACTTCGAAGGCGAATTCACGCGCTTCGGCAACCTCGAGCAATACCGCGTCGAAGAATACGAGTGATCGGCCATGATGGATTTTATCGAAGCCGATTTCACGGGGCCTTCTTCCCGTCTGACGGTCGACCTTGACGCGATTGCGCGCAACTGGCTTTTGTTGCGTAAAAAGCTGCAAAACGGCGCCGATTGCGCGGGCGTGGTCAAAGCGGATTCTTACGGCCTTGGCGCGGCGCAGGTTTCGCGCACGCTATATGCGCAGGGCTGCCGCCATTTCTTCGTCGCGCAATATGCCGAGGGGCTGAAGGTCAAGGCGGCGTTGGCCGATATTGCCGTATCTTTCCCGCATGCGCCGGTATCCGGCGTTGAATCCGTTCCCGATGCGCCGAGCATCTATGTGCTTGAAGGGCCGCGCGGCGCGCCGGCTGCCGAGTATATCCAAAGCGGTCTTGTGCCCGTGCTCAACAGTCCGGCCGATATCGCGCATTGGCGCGCCGCGGCAGCGGCGGCGGGGCAGCGTTTGCCTTGCCTGCTGCATATCGATACGGGCATGAACCGCCTAGGTCTGAATGGCACGGAAGTTGCGGCGCTGGCGGCGGACAAAGACGCCTTCGCGGCGCTGGATGTACGCTACGCCATGAGCCACCTGTGCTGCGCGGACGAACCGGCGCACCCCAAAAACGCCGAACAGCTGGCGCTGTTTCGCGCCCTGACGGCGGCGCTGGGCCGTCCGCTGCGTCTCAGCTTCGCCAATTCGGGCGGGATTTTTCTGGGACCGGATTATCATTTCGACCTCGCGCGTCCGGGCTGCGCGATTTACGGTATCAACCCGACGGGTCTGCCGCAAAACCCTATGCAGGGCACCGTCCTGTTCGAGGGGCGTATTCTGCAAAACAGAATAATTGACAGGCCGGGCAGCGTTGGCTACGGTGCGGGCTATGCCGTGGCGCCGGGTCAGAAATGCGTCACTGTTTCAATCGGATACGCCGACGGATATTTGCGCAGCCTGACGGGCCGCGGCAAGGTTTATATCGGCGGCGTCGCCTGCAGCGTGATCGGGCGGGTATCGATGGATTCCATCATTGTCGATACCGCGCATCTGCCGCAGCAACCCTTGCCGGGCGGTTGGGTCGAAATCATCGGCCCGCACCAGACGGTGGATGATGTGGCGGCGCAGGCCGGCACCATCGGCTATGAAATTTTTACCGGCCTCGGCCCACGCACGCCGCGGCACTATATCGGGGGCAGCGCATGAGCAGCATGACAGATAACCAGCCGCAGGAACAAAAGGCTCAGGGCTTTTCGCCCGTGGGCTGGCTACTGGGCATGTGCCAGAGCATCGGCGCGACGGTTCTCGGCTTCCTCGCCGCGGTCGGGCGTCTGGCCATTTTTGCGGCGCAGGGGATTTACCACTGCTTCACCCCGCCGTTCTATCCGCGCCTGCTGTGGCGTCAGGTGGTGGATATCGGTTATTACTCGTTGCCTGTCGTCGGTATGACGGCGCTGTTCACGGGGATGGTGCTGGCGCTGCAAAGCTACACCGGCTTTTCGCGTTTTTCGGCAGAAGGCGCTGTTGCGACCGTGGTCGTGCTATCGGTCACGCGCGAACTGGCGCCCGTGCTGGCGGGCCTGATGGTGGCGGGACGCATTGGCGCATCGATTGCCGCTGAAATTGGCACCATGCGCGTCACAGAGCAAATCGACGCCCTGACCACGCTGTCGACCAATCCGTTCAAATACCTGATTGCGCCGCGTCTGATTGCGGGCACGCTGATGCTGCCGCTGCTGGTTTTGATTGCCGACGTCATCGGTGTTTACGGCGGTTATATCGTCGGTGTTTACAAACTCGATTTCGTTTCCGAAAACTATATCCACCGCACGTGGGAATTCCTGACGGCGGATGACGTGGTCTCCGGCCTTTGGAAAGCGGCGGCCTTCGGCTTCATCGTGACGCTGATGGGCTGCTACAACGGCTTTAATTCCCAGCGCGGGGCGCAGGGCGTGGGCGCGGCGACGACGAATGCGGTCGTGTCGGCCTCTATCCTGATCCTGATTGCCAACTACTTCCTCACCCAGCTCTTTTTCGCGGGGAAATAAACCATGACGCAGACCGCCAAAAAACTCGAACTTCGCGATGTGCGCAAATCCTTCGGCAGCAACCATGTGCTGCGCGGGGTGAATATTTCCGTTGAAAAAGGCAAATCGCTGGTCGTCATCGGCGGCAGCGGCACCGGAAAATCTGTGATGATCAAATCCGTGCTGGGTATCGTGACGCCTGACAGCGGCGCCATTCTGGTGGATGGTCAGGAAACCACGGGCCTGCGCGGCAAAGAGCGTGATGCCTTGATGCGCAAATTCGGCATGCTGTTTCAGGGCGGCGCACTGTTTGACAGTTTGCAAATCTGGGAAAACGTCGCCTTCGGCCTTATTCAGGGCAAGGGCGTGTCGCGCAAAGATGCCTATGACATCGCGATTGAAAAACTGCGCGCCGTCGGCCTGCCGTCGCGCGTGGCAAAATTGCTGCCGGCGGAGCTGTCGGGCGGGATGCAAAAACGCGTGGGGCTCGCGCGTGCGATTGCGGCGAACCCGGAGATTATTTTCTTTGATGAACCCACGACGGGTCTTGATCCCATCATGGCGGACGTGATTAACGATCTTATCATCGAAACATCCAAGGGCCTCGGCGCGACCACATTGTCGATTACCCACGACATGCACAGCGCGCGCAAAATCGCCGACGATATCGCGATGATTTATAAAGGCGAAATTATCTGGCACGGCAAGGCAGCGGATGTTGACCACTCCGGCAACCCTTACGTCGAACAATTCATCAAAGGCTCCGCCGAGGGGCCGATTAAAATGGAAATCTGAGGCTCCCCGTGACCAAGGACAAAACACCGCCCTCCGATAAAAAAGAACTGCGCGCCGTACGTCCGGCGGTGGGCCGTGCGCCGAAATCCGCCGCAGCTGGCGCGGGAAAAGAGCCGCCGCGCGCAAAGCCGCCGCAGGCAAAGGGCAAGTCCCCCAAGGCTGAAAAACCCGTGCGCGATACGCAGCCGCGCCCGCGCAGCACGGGTCCGGGCTGGTTTATGCGCACCTTTATGGCGCTGCTCTCGCTCGCGGTCATGGGGGCTATTCTTGGCGTCGGCGCGGTGGTGGCGCTGCTGTTTTACTTCAGTCAGGATCTACCGGATTACAGCGCCCTTGCGACGTATGAGCCGCCGATTGTCACGCGCGCCTATGCCGATGATGGCCGCCTGCTGGCTGAATTCGCCGCGGAAAAGCGCGTGTATATCCCCGTGCAGGATGTGCCCGACCGTGTGATTCAGGCATTTTTGTCGGCGGAAGATAAAAACTTTTTTACCCATCCCGGCATTGACGCGACGGGTGTGGCGCGCGCTATCCGCGACAACGTTTTGCACATGGGGTCGAACCGCCGTCTGGTCGGCGCCTCCACCATCACGCAGCAGGTGGCCAAGAACTTCCTGCTTGCCGACGGTCTTGAAGATGAACGCGGTAACGATATCGCCAAATTCAAACGCAAATTCCGCGAAATCATTTTGTCGTTCCGTATTGAACAGGCGCTGAGCAAGAACAGGATTCTTGAACTCTATTTGAATGAAATCTTCCTTGGCCAGCGTGCCTATGGTGTGGCGGCGGCGTCGCTTGAATATTTCAACAAGCCGCTGGACGAGCTGACCATCGAAGAAGCTGCTTATCTGGCCGCCCTGCCCAAGGCGCCCAACAACTATAATCCGGAGCGCCACTACGAAGCCGCCGTCGGTCGCCGCAACTGGGTCATCGAACAGATGAACGAAAACGGCTATATCACCGCCGACGAGGCACAAAAGGCTAAAAACGCGCCGCTGAAAACCCAGAAGCGCGACAGCGACCAATACGTCAACTATCCCTATTTCGCCGAAGAAGTCCGCCGCCGCCTGCTGGAGCTTTACGGCGAAAAAGGCCTTTACGAAGGGGGGCTGATCGCCCGCACGTCGATGGTGCCGGAATACCAGCGCGTGGCCGAACGTGCCCTGCGTAACGGGCTTGTCGAATACGACATGCGCCGCGGGCTGCATAGCGAGCCCGTCGGTAAAATCGACAACCTGAAAGATTGGCAAAAGGCACTGGGCGAGATCCGCCGTCCTGCGGGCGCGGGCAATTTCGAAACCGCCGTCGTGCTCGACAGCGGCGAAAAACAGGCGACCATGGGCCTGCGCAATGGCGATAAAGTCACCCTGCCGTTCGAGCGTATGCGCTGGGCGCGCAAACGCGGCGGGCCGGAAGTTAAAAAAGTCAGCGACGTTTTGAAAGAAGGCGATGTCTGGCTGATTGAAAACACCGGCGGTGCGGGCGACAAGGCCACATGGTGGCTGCGTCAAATCCCCGAAGTGCAGGGCGGTATCATCGCCATGAACCCGCACAACGGGCGTATTTTCGCGATTGCCGGCGGCTTCAGCTATGAAATGAGCCAGTTCAACCGCGCCTCGCAGGCGATCCGCCAGCCGGGTTCGGCGTTCAAGCCCTTCGTGTATCTGGCGGGGCTGGAGGCGGGCTTTACCCCCGCAACGCTTATTCTGGATGCGCCTTTTGTGATGGAACAGGGGCCGGGTCTGAAAGACTGGCGTCCGAAAAACTACAGCGCCGATTACGGCGGGCCGACGACGCTGCGCGTCGGGCTTGAAAAATCGCGCAACCTCATGACCATTCGTCTTGCGAATTATGTCGGCATGGAGCGCATTGCGCAAATCTGCCGTCAGTTCGGCGTCACCGACAATCTGCCCACGATGCTTTCGATGTCCATCGGGGCGGGCGAGACGACGCTGCAGCGCATGGTCGCGGCCTATAGCATTTTTGTGAACGGCGGCAAGAAAATCACCCCGACCACCATCGACCGTGTGCAAGACAGAACGGGTAAAACCATTTTCGTACACGACAAACGTCCCTGCGAAGGTTGCGGCCCGATGATCCCCTGGAGCGGTCAGGTCACGCCCGATATCCCCGATACGCGCGAACAGATTGCCGACCCGCGCCACATGTATCAAATCGTATCCATGATGGAAGGCGTCGTGCAGCGCGGTACGGCGACCGCGCTCAACAGCCTCGGCCGCCCGATTGCGGGCAAAACGGGGACGACCAACGAATCCAAAGATGCTTGGTTCATCGGCTTCACGCCCGACCTCGTCATCGGCGTTTATATCGGCTATGACGATCCGCGTTCCCTCGGCGCCAAGGAAACCGGCGGGCGTGTCGCCGTGCCTGTGGTCAAGGAATTCGTCGACAAGGCGATGAAAGACGTACCCGCACTGCCGTTCCGCGTGCCCGAAGGCATCCGTCTGGTGATGGTCGATCCGCAAACGGGTACCCGCGCAGGTGCAGCCACGGAAAAACCGCTGCTGGAGGCTTTCCTTGCCGGTACCGAACCGGGCGAGGAGCCGATGATGTTTACGGGTGAGGGGGTTTCCTCCGTCACCGACGTGACCAACGTGGGCGAAAGCGTCAATACCGGCCTTGGCGGGATTTATTGATGCAGGCGCCGCACGCCGCGCTGTGGCGTGAAGTTGTTTATGCCCTGCGCGTGGCTGTTTATTATTTCGGTATTTGCGGCCTGCTGGCCGCTTGCTGGCATGTCATGCCGCCATGGGCTCTGCCGGGGGCATTGGTGATTGTATGCGGCGCATCGATGCTTGACCTGCGCCGCCGCAGCCGGATTTTCAAAAGTCGCCTTGCCGTGCATCCGGATACCTCTGATATCTCCCCGAACCTCGGCAAGATCATGGCCGATCTCTATGCGCGCGCGGGTCTTAACCCCGCCGATTATCCGCTTTACGATTTTCGCGCTCAGTCGGCCGCCGCCGTTCCCGACAGCCACAAATCCCCGACCAATATGAACGGCATGGCCGAAATACCAACGGCCGCCGTGCTGGAGCTGGGGCGGCCCGTGCTGGCGGTATCCGCGCCGCTGCTCGCCCTCATGGATGACGAGGAAGAGCGCGCCGTGCTGGCGCATGAATTCGTGCATTTGATTGAATCGCATGTGTACTGGCGCTATGCGCTGCAGCTGTTGTCCTCTGTCGCGGTCTGGATGCTGTATCTGTTGCAGATTGCTGTTTTTTGCGCGGCGGGCAGCAAGCCCGCGGCGTTGGCGCTTGGTGCGGGTGTCATCGGGTTTCTGGCGATGCGCGCGCTGCAAACGCCGCTGCCTTTTGCGGATAAAAAACAATCCGACTTGTCGGTGCATGAAAAGGCCTATGAACGTCTTTTGCTCAAGCGGCGTTTGCGCATCGCGATGATCTGCGCGTTTGGCGTCATGGCTTTTTACAATCCGTTTTTTCTGGCTGTGTATGCCGCAAGCTGGTTGCTGATTGTGCTGATGGCGGTGATCGTGACGGGGCTTAGCCGTACGAATGAATACAGGGCCGATGCGGGGATTATCGCCCTCGGCGCGAGCCCTCTTGCGCTGATGACGGCGCTGCGCAAGCTTGATGTGCTGGAAGCGCGCGCCCGCGGCAACGCCGGCCGCCTTGGCAAAGGCAGCTGGCGGCAGCGTCTGCTGGGCACGCATCCGTCGCTGCGCTTGCGGCTGGCGGGCTTGGCGCGTACGGCGCAGCGGGCGGGCATTTCCGCCGCACAGATTCGCGCGGCAGCTGAAAACCCGCTTGCTGTGGATGAAAGCCACCGCTATCCGCTATGGCTTGTGCAGAGCATGCAGGCGCGATAGCCTATAGACAAAGATTTGAAAAATAAGAATAATATCCCATGGCCACGCCAGCTGGCGGGCCGCAGTGCTGCAGCGCTTTAATTTTTCATAATTTTAAGGTATAATCTGCGGCATTATTCACAAGCGCGCGCGCGAAGGAGACCTTCTATGCCGGCACAGCTTTACACCGCCCGTCACGTGGCCAGTGCGGCCTTTCACTATACGGCCACGCTGGGGTTGCTGGCCACGACGGCGCTGGTCGCACCCGCATGGGCTGTCGGTGCGGCCGTGGCATTGGTAGGGGGCATCAGTTACGCCAGCATCCAGTCGCAGAAAAAGATTTTCGAAGAAAACCTGCAGCGTCATCCGGATGTTTCCGTTGTCGCGCCCAACCTTGGCAAGATTGCCCAGGAGCTTTACACCAAATCCGGCCTCAGCGCTGATCAGTTTCCGATTTACGATTTTCGCATCGACGAAAGCAAAATTGCCGACCAGCCCGAGGGTGTGCAGAAAAAATTGCGCGAAACCTTTAACAGTATGGCGGATGTGCATAACGCCGCCGCACTCAATCTGGGCAAGCCCGTCATCATGATTTCAAAACCGCTGCTGGCGCTTTTGAACGACGACGAAGAAAAAGCCGTGCTGGCGCATGAATTCGCCCATGCCGCCGCCAAGCATCAACATCTGTCGATGCCGCAAAAACTGACGGCCACCGCCATCGGCCTTGCGGCGGGGGTAACGCGTTTCGCCGCTTTCCTGTCCGCGGGCTGGGTTGGCGTCCCTGTCGCGATTGCCGCAGGGATTGGCGCGCGTATATTGACGGCAAAGGCCGCGGGCAAATGGGGTCTTATCTCCACCCCGGATGAAAAACTGTCTATTGCCGAGCGTATCGAGAAAAAGAAAGCAGCCGGTATTGTCAAAGTCGGCGGCACTATCGGCCTGACGGCGGCAGCGGCGCTGTTCAATCCGCTCTATCCTCTTTACTACGTCGCGACCAAAGCGATCTCGACGGCAGCGAAGCTGCTGACGGCGACCTTCAGCCGCAGCAATGAATATCAGGCTGACCGCGGCGCGGTGCAGCTGGGGGCTAATCCTCTCGCGCTGGTGACGGCGCTGCGCAAAATGAAAACCGTGCAGGAAATCAGCCTGAAAGAGGCCATCGGCGGCGAGCTGCCGAAGGCAGGCAGGTTGCGCACGATGTGGAAAAATGCCAATTCAACGCATCCCACCATTCCGCGCCGGGTTGACCGCCTGGTCGGCATGGCCCGCAAACAGGGCTATACCGATGCGCAGATTGATGCCGCCGTGCGCGCGCCTATTCATCTGGGCCCGCAGCACCGTATGTCACCCGCCGTGATTGAGAAAATGCTGGCCCGTTAAGAACGGGTCATCAGCCAAGCATCTCGATGCCCATTTTCTTGAGCATACGGTCCAGCGCTTTGAGCACGGGGCTTTTGATGTTCGCGTTCTTTTGAATTTCGGCGACTTCCGCATCCAGCTCGGCGCGGTGTTCTTCCATATCCTTGCGGATTTCCTCGCGCAGTTTGTCGGCGTCGATGCTGTCCATCTGCTGGGCGTGCAGCATGTTCAGAATGCGCTCTTCATCTTCGGTCACGATGCCGTCGGCATTGGCGAGAATGGTGCCGAAATGAATGAGCATGCCGCGGTATTCAGGTTCCGTCACCTTGACCAGCAGGTCGGCGAGGTTTTGCGGGATTTCCAAATCCGCCGCCAGCGTCATTTTCTGCGTCGGCGTCAGGCCATAGGTGCGGTCCAGATTGGCGAAAATCCTTTCAAGATACGTGCGCTCTTCGGGCTGGATGATGCCGTCAGCATGGGCAATGCAAATCACGCAGCGCCACATGTTGTAAAGGCTGGGGGTGACCCCTGGTTTGCCGCTCGGTGTGGCGGGCGGCGGCGGGGTGACGGGCGACGTGCTGTCCTGGTTCATGGGATTGTCCTCGTTGTCTTCAATCGGCCATCAGGTCGATGCCGAGTTTCAGCAGCAGCGCATCCAGCGCACGCATCAGCAAGCTTTGCGGGCGCAGGCTGTTCATTTTCATGTCGTGCGCGAACATTTCATCCGTGACGACCTGATGCACGTCCTTGCGGATCTGCTCCATATCCAGACTGGCCATCTGGTCGGCACGCAGCTTTTTCAGGATGGCGGCTTCGTCGGGCGTCAGTTGCCCGTCGACATGCGCCAGAATTCCCGCGAAATAAATCAGCTGGCTGCGGTAATAGGGGTCGTTGATCTGCGGCAGCAGCTCGCCCATGCGCTTGGGGTTTTTAATGTCGTCTTCAAGCAGGCGTTTTTGTTCATCGCTGAGGCCGAAGGCGCGGTCCATATTGCCGAAAATCCGGCGCAGGTACGAAAGTTCTGCCTCCTGTACCAGCCCGTCGGCATGGGCAACGACGATAACGCAGCGCCACATGTAAAACATGCTGTGGCTGACAGGCTCTCCGGATTTATGGCGCGGCACAGAATTCATAGGCTAAGCCTACGGTATTACAGGTTTCTAATCAATTAATCCCTGTCCGGTAAATGCGGGCGTGGGCGGGGGATTTACCTATTCACCCGCCGCTTCGCTGAGGGCGTCCAGCACCGCAGATTCGGTCAGCAGCTCGGGCAGCACGATCCCCTCTGGCGCGCCGGGGCCATAGACGATATTGAAGGGGATACCGTATTTACCATAGCTTTGCAGATAGGCGGCAATGCTTTCGTCGCGCTGCGTCCAGTCGGCCTGTAGTTTGACCACGTTTTCGGCATCCAGGGCGGCGGCCACGCTGTCACGCTCCAGCACGAAACGCTTGTTGGCCTTGCAGGTCAGGCACCAGTCGGCGGTCACATCGACAAAAACGGTTTTGCCGGCCTCCAGCTCCGCGGCGATACGCGGCTGTTCGAATTTCTCCCAGCCTTTGGCCAGCGTCGGCGTTGCCGTGATGGTGACAAGAATGCTGCCCAGCCACAGTGCCGTCGCGACCAGTGCAAGGGCAAGGACTTTGCGCAGACGCACCATCCATACCCCCGGCTTGGGCATATATTTGAATACCCGCGGCGAGACCGCCAGCAGGATATACGGCAGCGCCAGACCGAGACCGAGGAAGGTGAAGATGGTGAAGATCTCAACCGCGCCGCGCGCCAGCGCGAAGCCGACAGCGGTGCCCAGAAACGGTGCCGTGCAGGGCGTGGCCAAGAGTGTCGCGAAAGCGCCGGTCAGGAAATGTCCGGCCAGTGTCGGCTCGTCCGCCGATTTCGGCGTTGCATGGCGGGCAATGAAACGCGGCAGCGGAATTTCAAACAGGCCCCACATATTGGCGGCGAAGCCCAGCACCACAATCGTCAGAAATGCAAGGAAGCCCGGATGCTGGAATTGAATACCCCAGCCGATGGTTTCACCCGCCGATTTCAATCCGACCAGTACGCCCGCGATCAACCAGAACGAAAACAGAATACCGGCGGCGCTGGCCATGAAGTTTTTGAAAATCACACCGCGGCTGTCCTTGCCGCCGTGGCTGACCACGGACAGGATTTTGAGTGACAGCACCGGCAGCACGCAGGGCATCAGGTTCAAAACCAGCCCGCCCAGCAGCGCCAGCAGCAGGATTTTGTAATCAAACGTGACGATTTTATCGCCCAGCTTGGCAACGGACTGCACGGGTGCATCCGACGGGCGCGGCGAGAGGGCCAGTGTCCCTTCAACGGCATGCGCGCCATCGACATAGGTCAGCATCAGATCGCCGGCCGAAAGGTCTGCCTCGATTTTATCCAAAGGTTCGGTGCTGTGTACGGGGGCGCGCAGCGTCAGCTTGCCGGTCTTGCCGTCATGTTTCACGGCGGGTTTGCCGAAAACCGTTGCTGCCGGATGTTCGATAAAAAGATCAACAGCATCGGACGGCTTGTCCGCTACCGTCATCTCGGCAACCACAAAACTGCGGTTGCCGCTGTCGTAATCCAGCCAGACGCGGTCAAAACGCGCGCCATCATGCGCGGGCACCGGCAGGGCGGCGCGGGCACGGGCATAGGCTTCGGCATCCGCCGAAGGTGTTGCTTCGCCGCCGGGCAGCGCGAAGTGCAGTGTATGGGTTTCCGGCACGCAGATGTCGTCGCAGACCAGCAGGTCGAGTTTGAGGTTCAGGCTCAGCGGCTGGCCCGCTTCGGCAACATGAATATCGAGGGGGAAGACGGCTTCGTGTTTGTAGCCGATGTTGTCGATGTCATAGATGGTGAAGCGGTGTGGTGCGGGCCAGTGTATGGTGTGTCCCTTGAAGTTTTCCGAACCGCTCCAGTCGAGGGCGGGGGGCAGACCGGCATCGCCAGGGGTGCGCCAGTAGATTTTCCAGTTGCCCTCCATACGTACACGCAGGGCCAGCGGGACGATATCGCCCGTGCCTGTGGCCGTGATGGGGCTGAACAGGTCCGCCTGCGTATGGAACGTGCGCGCGGGCGCGGCGGGCACCGACGACAGCTGCGCGGCCGCAGGGGCGCTCAGGCCGAGGGTGAACAGGACGCAAAACAGGGAAAACAAACGAAACAGCGGCAAGGGACCCCCCGCGAGGTTGGAGAAACGGGCACTGTCAGGAATATAGTCCAATCCGCCCGAATATCCAATGCCGCCGCAAGGCCCCTACAGGGGGCCTTGCGGGGCTGGAAAGGCTTAAAAAGGGATGATTAACCCGCGATGCGCTGTTTCAGGGTTTCGATATCGGCGGCCAGCTGGCGGTCGGCCTGCAGCAGCTCTTCGATTTTGCGCACGCCATGGATAATGGTCGTGTGGTCGCGCCCGCCGAATTTGCGGCCGATTTCGGGCAGGGAATGCTCCGTCAGCGCCTTGGCAAGATACATTGCCACCTGACGCGGACGCGCCACAGGGCGCGCGCGGCGGGGGGAGAGGATATCCGTCATGCGCAGGTTGTAATGGTCGGCGACGCGGCGCTGGATGTCTTCGATGGTGATGCGGCGGCCGGCGGCGCGCAGCAGGTCTTGCAGCAGGTCTTCGGCGCCTTGCAGCGTGATGGCGCGGCCGACCAGTTCGGCATGGGCGATCAGGCGGTTGAGGGCGCCTTCCAGCTCGCGCACGTTGCTGGTGATTTTGGCCGCGAGGAAGCCCAGCACATCGGCCGGCATCTCGCGCTTCATCAGGGCGCATTTGGCGCGCAGGATTTCAAGGCGCAGCTCTTCACTGGTGTTCTGGATACCGGCGACCAGCCCCATACCAAGGCGGGAACGCAGACGGTCGTCGAGTCCTTCGAGATCGCCCGGCGCCTTGTCGGCGGACAGTACGATTTGTTTGCCCTGATCGATCAGCGCGTTGAAGGTGTGAAAAAATTCCTGCGCGGTCGATTCCTTGCCGCAGATGAACTGGATGTCGTCGATCATCAGGATATCGACGCCGCGCACGTATTCTTTGAACGCCAGCGTGTCGCGCGAACGCAGGGCGCGCACGAACTGGTACATGAATTTTTCGGCGGACATATAAACGACGCGCTTTTCGGGTGCGCGCGCCGCGACATCATGCGCGATCGCCTGCATCAGGTGCGTCTTGCCAAGGCCGACGCCGCCCTGCAGGAACAGCGGGTTGAAGCTGACGTTCTCGCCCGAAGCCAGTTTCTTGGCCGCCGCGAAAGCAAGCTCGTTGCTGGCGCCGACCACGAAGTTGTCGAAGGTGAAGCGCGGGTCGAGCGCGGAGGACATGTTTTCAACCGCGGCATCCGCGCCGGCGGCGTTTTCATTGGCGGTGATAACGGGTTCATACGGGCGCGCGGCTTCGGCGGCGGCGGGCTTCTGACCCTGCGCAGCGGAGATCACGTATTCAACGCGCGTGCAGCCGGCGATTTGCGCGGCGCAGAGGCGCTGGATGCGCTCCGCATAATGCGTGCGAACCCAGTCGCGGATAAAGCGCGTGGGGACACTGATTTCCAGCACGCCCGCGTTCAGCGCGCGCATCTCCAGCGGGGCGACCCAGCTGCGCCATGCGGTATCACCGATGTCGGATTTCAGCGCGGCCTTGACGCTGTCAAAGGCAGAGGCGAAGGCGGAATCGCCGCGAAGGTTTACGCTGCCCGTTTCGTCATCTTTGTGGACAATCGTATTGCCGCCTTCGAACATCGTGTGCCTCTGACTGTATAAAAGTAAAACCCAAAACCCTGCTTCACAACCTTTGGCGGAACGAGGCTTTTTCGCTGCCATCCAACAACTGTGGACGATAAACGATTCTGCTGCTTTCCCGCGTGAAGGAAAACCGGCACGTTGATGAAATGGCTCGAAAACCGCGCGGGTCTTGGCTTTATTTTATCGGTGCAGGTGTGAAGTAGGGCAAGACTACCGAGGGGCAAAATGAGTCGCAAGAGGAGATTGTGGATAATTTTAAAAAAGAAACAAACGAACTGAATTATGCGGCATCGCGCGATTTTTTTGCGGTGAAAAAACGCGCGTGTAAAAACTTTCCTGTTGCGAATTTTGAATCGGTTTTTTTGTTTCCGATTCTGCCGCGCAAATTTTGCGCGCGCGACGTTTTTCGTTGACAGTCATTCGGTATGAATCAGGAACACACGCGGCAGGGCGCGGCAAGAATCATCGGCGCGCGATGAGAATCAGGAGAGAATCGCGGCGGTTTTTTCAGACGATTCTTTTTGTCCCGCCGCGCATGTGTGAAACGTGCGCGGCCTGCCGCGGACAATAAAAAATCTTGTTACAGACAATAAAAAAACGCCGCAGACAAGTGCGGCGTTTTTAACAAAGGAGAGCCGGTTGACCCGGTCTTGGTTATCCTTGAATTATTTCTTCGCGGTCTTCAGCGTTTTGATCTGCTTGGACAGACGCGAGATTTTGCGCGAAGCGGTTTTCTTGTGCAGAACGCCTTTGTCGGCGCCGCGCTGGATTTTCGGCTGAGCGGCCTTCAGGGCTTCGGCGGCGGCTTTGTCGTCACCTTTCGCGATCGCTTCTTCTACCTTGCGGATGGAAGAACGCATTTGCGACGTGCGGCTCTTGTTCTGTGCGGCGACACGGGCGTTGCGACGGACGCGCTTCTTGGCAGACTTATGGACGGGCATTCAAGTACTCTTTCTGTGTTGAGGCTGTTAAGCGTTATCTCGTTAAACGCCGGAACCCCGGCGGCATCCCGGCGCACGGCAGAATCAGGATGATTCCCGGCGGCATCAGGATTTCACGGTTTTTAAAGCGGTTTATCCCCAAAGTCAACCGGTGCGAGGGGTTTTGCCTTAAATAATCCGTAAAATGCCCCTGCCGCCCCCGATACGGGCTTTAAAGGCCTGTTTTAGCGGCCTTTAAAGCTGGCAGGGCGCTTTTCGGCAAAGGCGGCCATGCCTTCCTTCTGGTCTTCGGTCGCAAAGCTGCTGTGGAACAGGCGGCGCTCGAATCTCATCCCCTCGCTGAGAGTGGTTTCAAAGGCGGCATTGACCGCCTCCTTGGCCATCATGGCGGCAATGGGGGAGAAGCTGGCGATCTTCTCGGCGGTTTTCATCGCCTCGGCCATCAGGTCGGCGGCGGGCACCACGCGGGCGACCAGTCCGGCGCGCTCCGCCTCTTCGGCGTCCATCATGCGGCCCGTCAGGCACAGCTCCATGGCTTTGGCCTTGCCGACCGCGCGCGTCAGGCGCTGCGTGCCGCCCGCGCCCGGAATGGTGCCGATGGTGATTTCCGGCTGGCTGAATTTCGCGCTGTCGGCAGCGATGATAAAATCGCACATCATCGCCAGTTCGCAGCCGCCGCCCAGTGCATATCCTGCCACCGCCGCAATCACGGGTTTGCGCGTGCGCGTCAGGCGTTCCCAGTTGCTGGTGATAAAATTGCCGGCATAAACGTCGACAAACCCCTTGGACGCCATTTCCTTGATATCCGCGCCGGCGGCGAAAGCCTTTTCGCTGCCCGTGACGATCATGACGCGGATATTGTCGTCGCTTTCCATGTCATCGACGGCGGCGGTCAGTTCATCCATCAGCTGCTTGCACAGCGCATTCAGCGCTTTCGGGCGGTTCAGCGTGATAATGCCGACGGCGCCTTTTTTCTCGGTCAGGATGTTTTCGAATGTCATGGCGGTTTCCTTTCGTTGCGGGGCGGCGTTGGTCATGATGCGCCTCTCTGAATAATAAATGCGGGATGATTACTGTTTGGGTGCGGGGGCAATTTTGAATTGCACCAGCTGCACGCCGGGGGTGCCGGGTTTCTGGAACACGTCGATGACCAGCATCTCGTTCTTGCGGCGATAGGTATTATAGGTGCCCTTGTACAGCTGCCAGCCGAGCGGCGGCAAGGCCTGTCCGTAATAGCCGAGGATCTGGCGAACCTGCGCGGGTGTTTCCGCGGTGGTTTCAAGGATGCGGCCGTCGGCGGTATCGAATGCGACGGTTTTGGAGAGGTCTTCCTTCATCGTTTCCATCAGCGGCAGGTCGGTGATGACCTTGGAATAATCGGCAAGTGCTGCGGCGGGGATGAAAGCCAGCGCAAAAAGCAGCGTGATAACAAAACGGCGCAGCATAAAAGCCTCTCTCTTGGACGCGGGCGTCCGGTGATAAAAAATCCGGCAGCGGACCTGCCGGTTATTTCTGGCGCGCCGGACAGTAAAAGGTCGAGCGGCCGCCCTGCGTTATTCTCTTTATTCCGCCGGTTTTTTGCAAGGGGCAGGTGCAGCCGCGGCATTTCTGCCCTTCCTTGTCGTAAACCGCCCATTGGTGCTGGAAATAACCAAGCTCCCCGTCGCTTTGCACGTAATCGCGGATAGAGCTGCCGCCCGCAGCGATGGCCCTATCAAGCACCTTGCGGATGGCTGTCCATAATTTGCGTACTTCGGCGGCGCTGAGGGATTGCGCGGGGCGTGCGGGGTCGATGCGCGATTCAAACAGCGCCTCCGCTGCATATATGTTGCCAACGCCGACCACCAGCTCCTGATCCATAATGGCGATTTTGACGGCGGTTTTGCGCGCAGCGAGCGCCGCGGCCAGATAGGCGGCGGTAAAGCCGTCACTGAGCGGTTCGGGCCCCAGATGGGCGAAGTGGCGGGTTTGTTCGGTCTCCGCCGTCGGGGCGATATCCAGAACGCCAAAACGCCGTGCGTCGTTGAACACGACGCGCCCGCCATCGTCAAAATGAAAAATCACATGGTCATGTTTTTCGGGAATGTATTTTTCATCCGCCGGCGCAATCACCATGCGCCCCGACATGCCCAGATGCGCAATCAGCGTATCGCCCCCCGCAAGGTCGATGAGAATATATTTGGCGCGGCGGCGGATGGCGGTGATGCGGCGGCCTTCGGTTTTTTGCGCAATGCCTTTGGGAAAAGGAAAACGCAGCCCTTTGCGCCGCAGTTCAAGCCGCGCCACCGTCTTGCCGGTGATGGATTTGGCAAGGCCGCGGCACACGGTTTCGACTTCAGGTAATTCAGGCATGACCTGTTCTACAACAGTCCGGCGATAGGGGAGCGGCTGGCGTGTGCTTATGTGACGATGAGTTTATGAACGGCTTCGATCTTCGCCATGGTCTGGCTGTGCAGCGCGTCACTGTAGCGGGAGATGACACTGGTCAGCGCCGGATCAACTTTTGCAAGTTCATGCGTGGCGGAAAGAAGTTTTACCGCTCCCTTGTCCTTGGCAAAAGTCTGAAGCAGGTAGTCCGCAGCTTCGTAAGAGCCGCTTTCCGCAGCGATGTGAACCGCGGCGACTTTTTCTGCATGGGTGAGTTTCATGCAGGCGAGGGCGTTATCGCAACGCGCGCGGCTGTTGTCCTCGGCGGCATCAAAAAGGGGGGCTGCCTGCGGGAAAAGATCTCTCAGCATTGCGCTATGACCGTTCATGGTAATCATCCTCAATTTTTTATTTTTCAATGTGCTGACTATTATACATAGGAGGAAGCCTGTGTCGAATAAAATCAGGCATCATATTGATAACAAATAAAATATTAGAGGCGGCGGCGGATGGCGGGCATGTGCAGCGTGGTCACGTCGTCTTTCAGCTCCGGCGTGTCCAGAATGCCAAGCGCTGCGCGGATTTCGCCCTTGCGCTCCGGCACGGCAAGCCCCAGCCAGCGGTTGAGCGCGGAGAGCGTGTCCTTCAGCGCCGCATGGCTGCGCTTTTCGATGATTTCGTTGTCGGATACAAATGCGCCGCGCAGGTTGCCTTCGGGCGGTGTTTCATCGCCGCGGCGGGTGTAGCGCTCTTTGTAGATGCTGCTCTCGATGGTATAGCCACCGTCTTTGGCGGGTTTCATTTCGATGAATAGCACGGGGCGCGACGCCAGCGCGACATGCGTCACGCTTTGTTTTGAATCCGGATTTTTATTGCCCACGCCCACATCGTGGGTTGAGGGCACGCCCGCGGTCATGAACCCGCCGCTGGCTTCGCGGCCATAAAGCAGCCACAGGCGGATGCTGTCCTGCTGCGATTTGGCGGATTGGTACAAATCCGCGCGGGTGAAAAATTCCAGCCCGCCCGCGGATGGCATTTTGTTCAGGATGTCCAGAAACGGCGCGATGATGTTGTGATAGGTGGTGAAATGCGCCTCGACCTCCGCGCGTCTTTTTTCGCGGGCGGTCATATGTTCGGGCTTGCGCGCACGCACGGCGGCGATGGCGCGTGCGACGTCTTCGGGCCCATTGATAAAATTATCAGCGGCGCGGTTGAACGGGGTAGCGGCTTTTTTGCGCGGGTCTGTCATGGCTTGGGCGGTCTTTTGCGGATGGTGACGGGCTGCGGCAGGGTGATATCGCGCGGCGGATACAGCAGGTGTTCAACATCTGCAATGCGCGCGGGCGCATGCACGCGCAGCCATGCACCAATGATATTGGTAAACTCGTGGCTATGGGCAAGGGGCCTGTCGGGCGTTTTTTCAATGACCATGCCGTATTCGCCGCAATAAACGCTGTAGCTTTTGCCGGCCTGCGGTTTTTCGTAGCGTTCGATATAGGTGTGATGCGACAGCCGCGTTGCGGGCGCTTCGGCCTGGGGGCGGAAACTCAGGCGCAGCACCGGCGTTTCGCTGAGCGCGAGCAGCTGGCTGAAATCCTGACGCTCCGGCGTGCTCTGTTTGCTTTCGATGGTAATCAGGTGGCTGGACGGCGCTTCGTGCAGGCGGCCTGCGGGTTTGCCCTCGCGGGTATGAAACAGCCAGATGTCGATACGCGGTTCGATATCGGGTCTGTCCGGATACTGGCCGGGGCGTATGATGTCGGCGCGCAAAAAGAATTCAAGACCGTTCTCATCGCGCGGCAGGCTTTTCAGCACCTGCAGCAGCGGCAGGACGTCTTGTTCGAAATGGGCAAAAACATCGTGGTCGGTTTGCGGCTCTGGCGCGGCGGGGGGCTCTGCGGGCGGGTCAAACGCCGCTGGCGCGCGTGGCGCGGGCTTGCGCCCGCCGCGCTGAAAGCTTTGGCGAATTTTGTCTGCCCAGCGTCGCATGTGCCCTCTGTTCAAAGAGATGCCATAATACACATGAGGGGGCGGCCGTCAACCCAAGATACGCCTGCCGCGGTCGCAGGCCTCTACCAAGAGGATATTGAAAACAAACAAAAAAAGGGGCCGGAATTTCTTCCGGCCCCTTTTTTGTCTGACGTGCAGCGGATGAAGGGGGCGGGCGAACCCGGCCCCCGTTATCCACTTCTTACATCATGCCGCCCATATCGGGGGCGCCATGTGCATGCGGCTCGTCTTTCTTCGGCAGTTCCGCAATCGTCGCTTCGGTCGTGATGAGCAGACCGGCAACGGATGCAGCGCCTTGCAGCGCGGTGCGGACAACTTTCACCGGATCGATGATGCCGGCGGCAACGAGGTCGCAGTATTTGTCTTTCTGCGCATCGTAGCCGAAGTTGGCTTCTTTTTGATCCGTCAGCTTGCCGACGACGATAGAACCCTCAACGCCTGCGTTGAACGCGATCTGGCGGATGGGGGCTTCGAGGGCGCGGCCGATGATCTCGATACCGACTTCCTGGTCGCGGTTGGCAGGCTTCAGGTTTTTCAGAGCGCGTTTGCCGTAGAGCAGAGCGGTACCACCACCGGGGATGATGCCTTCTTCAACGGCTGCACGGGTTGCGTGCATCGCGTCTTCAACACGGTCTTTGCGCTCTTTCACTTCGACTTCCGTCGCGCCGCCGACGCGGATCACGGCAACGCCGCCGGCGAGTTTCGCCAGACGTTCTTGCAGTTTTTCCTTGTCGTAGTCGGAGGAGGTCTCTTCGATTTGCGCTTTGATCTGGGCAACGCGTGCTTCCAGCTCTTTTTTCGCGCCCGCGCCGCCGATGATGGTCGTGTCATCTTTGGTGATGCGGACTTTTTTCGCTTTGCCGAGCTGTTGCAGGGTGACGTTTTCCAGCTTGATGCCGAGGTCTTCGGAGATGACTTCGCCAGCCGTCAGGATGGCCATGTCTTCCAGCATCGCCTTGCGACGATCGCCGAAGCCCGGCGCCTTCACCGCAGCCACTTTCAGGCCGCCGCGCAGTTTGTTGACCACGAGGGTCGCCAGCGCTTCGCCTTCGACGTCTTCAGCGACGATCAGCAGGGGTTTGCCCGACTGGACGACAGCTTCGAGGATCGGCAGCATGGATTGCAGGTTGGACAGTTTCTTTTCGAAGAAAAGAATATAGGGGCTGTCCATTTCGCAGACCATTTTGTCGGCGTTGGTGATGAAGTAGGGGCTCAGATAGCCGCGGTCGAATTGCATACCTTCGACGACATCCAGTTCGGTGTCGAAAGATTTTGCTTCTTCGATCGTGATGACGCCTTCGTTGCCGACTTTCTGCATGGCTTTTGCCAGCATTTCGCCGACTTCTTTGTCGCCGTTTGCGGAAATCGTGCCGACTTGCGCGATTTCGTTGTTGGACGCGATTTTCTTGGCGCGTTTTTTGATATCGTCGATAACGGCTTCAACGGCCATGTCGATACCGCGTTTCAGGTCCATCGGGTTCATGCCGGCGGCAACCGACTTCACGCCTTCGCGGAAAATCGCTTGTGCCAGAACCGTTGCGGTCGTGGTGCCGTCGCCAGCCAGGTCGTTCGACTTGGAGGCAACTTCGCGCACCATTTGCGCGCCCATGTTTTCGAAGTTGTCTTCCAGTTCAACCTCTTTCGCAACCGTGACACCGTCTTTGGTGATGCGCGGCGCGCCGAAAGATTTCTGGATGACCACGTTGCGGCCTTTCGGGCCCAGCGTGACTTTTACAGCGTTTGCCAGCGTATCAACGCCTTTCAGCATTTTCTGGCGCGCATCGGCGGAGAATTTTACGTCTTTAGCAGCCATAGTGTGTGACTCCTTCAATAAATCAAAATGAGGTTAAGCGGCTTTTTTCGCTTTTTTGCCTTCGATGATGCCCATGATGTCGCTTTCTTTCACGACCAGGAGCTCTTCGCCATCGATGGTAACTTCGGTGCCCGACCATTTGCTGAACAGCACGAGGTCGCCTTCTTTGACATCCAGCGGAACCAGTTTGCCGGCTTCGTCACGGGTGCCGGAACCGACGGCGATGACTTCGCCCTGGGCCGGTTTTTCTTTGGCGGTGTCGGGGATGATGATGCCGCCGGCGGTTTTGGCGTCGCTTTCCAGGCGGCGCAGCAGAACGCGGTCGTGCAGGGGACGGAATTTCATGTTCGTATCCTCTTCAGTTGAACAAGGTCTCATGTCCGGTTTCGGGAAAGCCCAACCATTGGCACTCTCCTCGGACAAGTGCCAAAGATGTAGCGCAGGCACGGCGCGGTTTCAACGGGAATCTGGCGGAATTTGGCGGTTTGCGGGCCCAAAAATCCCTGTAAAACCAAGGCGTTTGGCGGGTTTTTAGCACTCGGGCGCGGTGATTGCCAAGTCTTTGATTTTAAAGTTTTTTAACACTGATTTGGTAATATATGCTTAAATAGAAGTAAGAACGCGCACTTCTATAACGGAAACACGCCAGAATTCGTAATAGGAGATTAGGAATATGGCAAATTTGATACTGCAGCTACAAGACTACCGCCTGACGACCGCAGAAATTCTGTACCATTTGCCCGACCATCCCAGCCTGCTTCAGGCCTATGTCTGGCAGGAATATGACCGCGCCCCCGAATTCCCCGAATTGCACCGTTTCCTCGGCTTTTGGGTGCGGCAGATAGAAGGACGCCTCCATTCCGTCCGCGTCGCCAGCAAACATCTCATCAGTGCCGAAGACCTGCGGGTCTGCCGCCACGAATTTCTGATCAATTAACCCGCGCCTAACCTGCCGCGTCGCGGCGCCAATTCGCGCGGCGCTTGCTGTTCGCACTTTGCCCGCGCGCGCCGCTCGGCTACACTGCCGCGCATGTTTCAGCTTCACGAAGATATGGGCGCCCTGCCCGCCCTGCCGCAGGGAACTGTTTTGGCCATTGGCAATTTCGATGGCGTGCATCCCGGCCATGCCGCGCTGGTGCGCCGTGCGGCGGATATCGCCCGCGCGCAACATCTCATTCCCGCCGTGCTGACGTTCGAGCCGCATCCGCGCGAATTTTTCGCCCCCGCGGGGGAGCCGTTCCGCATCACCCTTCTGCCTGAAAAAGCGCGGCGGCTGGCGGCGCTGGGCGCGGCGCATGTTTTCGTGCCGGCGTTCGATGCGGGGTTTGCGTCGCTGTCGGCGGCTGAATTCATGGCTTTCCTGCGCGACCGGCTGCGTGCGCGGCATATTGTGGTCGGCGGTGATTTCGCCTTTGGCAAGAACCGTGCGGGCAATATCGATGCGCTGCGCGGCCTGTTCGATGTGACGGTGATTGAGCCTGTGACCTGCGCGGATGGCGCGGCCTATTCCTCGACGCGCATCCGTGATTTGCTCCGGCAGGGGGATTTGAGCGCGGCGGCGGCGCTGCTGGGCCGTCCGTGGGAAATCGAAGCCGAAGTCGTGCATGGCGACAAGCGCGGGCGCGAACTGGGCTTTCCGACCGCCAACCAGCAGGTCGACCGTTATGTGCGTATTCCCTTTGGCATTTATGCCGTTCAGGCGCATATCGAAGGCGAGGACGCGCCGCGTGCGGCGGTCGCGAATTTCGGCATCCGCCCGATGTTCCGCATCCGCCAGCCGATTTTCGAGACGTATATCTTCGATTTCCATCAAAACATCTATGGAAAAATCCTGCGCGTGCAGCCTGTCAAATACCTGCGGCCCGAAAAAGCCTTCGACGGTATCGAGGCGCTCATGCAGCAGATGAAACAGGATTGCGCAGACGCCCGCGCTGTGTTCAAATCTTAAGACGGGAAGGGGTTTCCCGTTCTTTTCACAACGGGGAGTTAAAAAAGCCGTATGAATAATCCGCTGCCCGCCAAAAAATTTCGCCCCGGACAGTTTTTCTTGTTCGGGATGTTTGTTATTTGCGTCATTATTTTTGCCGATCAATATACCAAATGGCTTGTGCTTGAAACCATGCTCCGCAGCGGCGGCGATACGCCCTCTTTTCAGGACTGGTTCATCACCCGACAACCGCTGGAATTTTTTATCGACCAGCGTGAAGTCTATCAAACCCGCGAAATATCAGGCTTTCTGAATTTCGTCATGGTCTGGAATACCGGTATCAGCTTTGGCATGTTCAGCGATAACGCCGACATGGAAAAAGGCCGCCTGCTGGCGCTGCTCTTTATCGCCCTGTCGCTGACCGTCGCCCTCGGCTTGATCGTCTGGCTGGCGCTGGCCCGCAGCCGTCTGCTGGCGGCAGGGATTGCCCTCATCGTCGGCGGCGCCATTGGTAACGTTATCGACCGTATCCGGTTCGGTGCGGTGGCCGATTTTGTGGATATGCACGTCGCGGGCTATCATTGGCCGGCGTTCAATCTGGCCGACAGCTGTATTGCCATCGGGGCGCTTTTTCTGGTAATTGATACCATGACATCAAAAGACAAGGGGCTTCTTGGCTGAGAATCAGCGCGCGAAGCCGTTTGAGGAACAAAGCCATGAAAAAGACTGCGAACCGTATTTCCCTGCCGCTTCTCTCGGCGGTATTGCTCGCCGCGACGATTTTGTCCGGTTGCACCGACGTGAAGCGTCAGCTGGGTGTCGGCCGCAATTCGCCCGATGAATTCGCGGTGGTCAAACGCGCGCCGCTGACGCTGCCGCCGGAATACAGCCTGCGTCCGCCGTCGGGTGATATTCTGCCGCCCGCATCCGAGGTAACGCAGCAGGCACGCAGCGTGCTGATGGGCAGCGCCGCCGCCAAAGCAGAAGGCGGTACGGCGGAGCAATCCTTCCTCGCACGCACGGGCGCCGTTCAGGCGGACCCCGATATCCGCACCGCCATCAACCGTGACAACGGTTACATCGCGCTGCAAAGCCGTACGGTTGCCGATAAGCTGATTTTCTGGAACGAGAACGAGGGCGATCTCTCGAAGGCGCCCAGCTCTATCGTCGATGCGGAAGCAGAGGTCGAACGCCTCAAGAAAAACCGCGAAGAAGGCAAACCGGCCAATGCCGGCGATGTGCCTGTGATCGAGAAAAAGAAAAGCACCCTCGATAAAATTTTCTAAGGCCGGGGTATATCACCCTCGCGCATCCGGCAAAGCCGTGCCTGTGTCAAAGCGCGGCAAGAATGCGTTCTGCATCCGGTGTTTCCAGTACCATCTCCGCCGCCATCTGGTGGCGGAACCAGGTGACCTGCCGCTTGGCATAGTTGCGTGTGGATTGCTGCGCGGCGACGACGGCCTCCGCGCGGGTCACGGCGCCATCCAGATAGCTGCGCAGTTCGGGATATCCCAGCGCCTTGTGCAGCGGCCACAGGCTATCGGCGTGCGGACGGGGGAAATCACCGACTTCGGCTTCGATACCATCCTGCATCATTTGTAAAAACCGTTTGTCGCAGCGCGCATAAAGCACGTCGCGCGCCGGCAGCAGGGCGATTTTGATCATACGCAAATGCGCCGGCGGCCCTTCGCGCGGCAGTGCCTGCCACTCTGCGAGGCTTTGGCCCGTATGCTCCAGCACTTCCATGGCGCGGATCAGGCGCTGGGTATTGCTCGGGTGCAGCCGCGCCGCCATTACGGGGTCGCGCGCGGCAAGGCGTTTGTGAAAGGCCTCGTTTCCTTCCCGCGCCATCTCTTCCGCCAGCCGCGTGCGGACTTCGGACGGAATTTCCGGCATCGGGCTGATGCCTTCGGTCAGGGTGCGGATATAAAATCCCGTACCGCCGACAACAACCGGCAGGTGCCCCGCCGCCAATGCCGCATCGATTTCGGCCAGCGCCATATCGCGCCAGCGCGCCGCGCTGCAGCTTTGTGCGGGGGGCAGAACGCCATAGAGACGGTGCGGCGCTGCGGCGCGGTCTGCGGCATCGGGCTGTGCGGTCAGCCGCGGCAGGCCGTCATAAACCTGCATGGAATCCGCATTGATGATGATACCGTTCGCCCTGCGCGCGATATCCAGCGCCAGTCCCGATTTGCCGCTGGCCGTCGGGCCGCCGATGACAATCACATTCTGCACGGCGGCCATGCGGTATCTCCGGCTGCTATTATTTCAGCCGGATGGCGATGAAACGGCGGTCTTCCTTGCGTGCGACGAACATCAGCACCGAAGAGCGCCCGGCCTTTTTCGCATCGGCCACTTTTTGCGCGACATTTTCGGGCGAGACGCTGTCCTGCTGGTCAACCTCGACGATAAGGTCGCCGACGGCAACGCCGCGCTCGGCGGCGGCGCTTTCCTTGCCCACTGCCGTGACGACAACGCCGGTTGCGCCCGCCGGAATACCATGTGCCTGACGCAGCGCGTCGTTCACCGGCGCCACGGTCAGCCCCAGCTCGGGAATATCCTTGGCGGCGGGTACGGCAGGTGCCGGCGCTTTTTCATCCGGCTTGCCGTCGCCGGCGGCTTTGTCAGATGTTTCCATCTGGCCCAGCTCCACCGTTACCGTCGTTTCCGCGCCGTCGCGCCAGAGGGTGACGGGCACTTTCTTGCCTACTTCTGTTTCGGCAACAATCCGCGGCAGTTTGCGCATCGCATCGATCTCCTGACCGTCAAATGTCAGGATGATATCCCCCTCGCGAATGCCCGCTTTGCCCGCGGGGCTGCCTTCGGTCAGGCTGGATACCAGCGCGCCGCGCGGCTTGCCCGTCAGGCCGAAGCCTTCGGCAATTTCGGCATTGACGTCCTGAATGCGCACGCCCAGCCAGCCGCGGCGGGTCTGGCCGTATTTCACCAGCTGTTCGACCACATTGCGCGCAAGGTTCGACGGCACCGAAAAGCCGATACCGACAGACCCGCCCGTGGGCGAGAAAATCGCCGTATTCACGCCGACGACATTGCCGTCCATGTTGAACATCGGCCCGCCGGAGTTGCCGCGGTTGATCGAGGCGTCTGTCTGGATGAAGTCATCATAAGGACCTGCGTTGATATCGCGCTGGCGCGCCGATACGATGCCTGCGGTCACAGTGCCGCCCAGCCCGAACGGGTTGCCGATCGCCAGTACCCATGAGCCGACTTTCGCCTTGTCACTGTCGCCCCAGGTGACGGCGGTCAGCTTGCGGCCGTCAGGTTTGACCTGCAAAACGGCAAGGTCGGTTTTTTCGTCCACACCGACCAGCGTCGCATCGAGCGAGGTATCGTCGTGCAGGATAACGCGGATTTCATCAGCATCCTTGATCACGTGGTTGTTGGTGACGACATAGCCCTTTTCCGCATCAATAATGAAGCCCGAACCGAGCGAGGAGACTTTGTCCGGCGTTTGCGGCAGGCGGTCGCGGTATTGTTCGTAGAAATCCTTGAAAAAGTTTTCAAACGGAGAGCCCGGGGGAAATTGCGGCAACTGCGGCGCGGTCTGCATGACCTTGGCGGTGGTCGAGATATTGACCACGGCAGGCAGCAGACGCTCCGCTAGGTTTTCAAAGCTGGGCGGCGCGGCGCTTTGCGCGGCGGCGGGCGCGGGTGCAGCCGTCAGCACCGGTGCAGCGGCAAGGCCGAAGGCCAATGCCGAGATTGCGATAAGGGATACGAAAGAGCGGCTGAAAGCCATGGCAACCTCCTTGGGGAACCTCTTTAGAAAAAGGGCAGCGGCGCAGGGGTGAAACCGAAGGCCGCGGGCGGGGCGCGGCGTCATATCCGGCAGGCGACGCGCAGCCACTCTATAATAGGTATGCCGCGCGGCGGCTGAGGTCAAGCAGCGCAGGTTAACTATTTGTCAAAAAAGATAAAAACGGCGCTTCTCTTCACCGGTGCCTGCGGGCGGCCTAGGCGCGCGCCAGCGCCACAATTAAAAAACCCAGCAAGGCGCAAATGATGCCCAGCAGCCGGATCTGTCCGTCGTTGAGTTCGGCGATTTTGCCCAGCATGTCGCGCATGCCGCGTGGAAATCCGGCATAAAGCGCGCCTTCAAGAAGGAACATCAGCCCGATGGCGGCCAGAAGCTCTGTCATGCGGCGGCGGTTTCCTCGCGCGGTGGCGGCTTAACGCTTTCCCTGTTCGCTTTTGAAGAAGCGGAAGAAATCGCCCTCCGGCTTCAGGATCAGCGTGGTGTCCTCGCCCGCCAGACTGTTGCGATAGGCTTCCATCGTGCGGTAAAACGCATAGAATTCAGGATCGCGTTTAAAAGCGTCGGCATAGATTTTAATGGCTTCCTGATCACCCTGACCGCGCAGGATCTGCGCATCGCGCTCCGCATCCGCGAGGATGACAGTGCGTTCGCGGTCGGCTTTGGAGCGCACTTCCTGCGCGATTTCCTGACCTTCGGCGCGGAATTCGGCAGCTTCGCGCTCACGCTCGGTGCGCATGCGGGCGAAAATCGCCTGGCTGGTCTGCTCCGGCAAATCGGCGCGGCCGATGCGCACATCGACGATGGTGATGCCCATACGTTCGACCTCGCCGTTCACCTGTTTGCGGATGTTTTGCATCAGCGTGCCGCGCTTTTCGGACAGAATATCCGTCAGGCTGGCCGTACCCATGGTGGATCGCATGGTGGAGTTGATGATGTTGCTGATGCGCGAATTAGCCTGTTCCGTCGTTTGCAGGGCCTTGTAAAACGCCAGCATGTCGGTGATGCGGTAGCGTGTGAAGGTATCCACCACGATACGCTTGCGGTCGGCCAGAATGACTTCTTCGGGCACAGCATCGACATTGAGCGCGCGTTTTTCAAATGTCAGCACGTTTTGAATAACCGGTATCTTGAATTTCAGGCCCGGCTCGGTATGCAGGCTGACGGGCTCGCCGAACTGCATCACCATCGACTGGCGGAATTCCGGTACAATGAATATCGACTGGCTGACGCCGAAAACTGCGATAAGCAGGATAACAAAGAGAATGACGGGGGTCTTGCTCATGATGGTGTTCTCCTTGCGTACCGGTTACTGGCGCGGCGCGGCGGCTTTGCCGCCGTCCAGCTGCATATAGGGCAGCACGGGCACGCCCTTGTCGTCGCCGACGATAATCTTGCGGCTTTTTTGCAGAATTTCCTGCATGGTTTCGATGTAAAGACGTTTTTGCGTGACGTCCTTGGATTCCGCATAGGCCTTGTAGATAGACAGGAAGCGCTCCGCATCACCCTGCGCGCGGCTGGTGACGGCCTGTTTATACGCCTCGCCATCCTGCAGGAGTTTTTGCGCATCACCGCGCGCGCGCGGCACGATGTCGTTGCGATAGGTTTCAGCCTCGTTGCGCAAACGCTCGCGGTCGGCACGGGCGCGCTGCACGTCGTTGAAAGCATCGACGACCTGCTGCGGCGGGTCGACCTGCAGCAGCTGGACGTTGTTGACAACGATGCCCGCCTCGTATTCGTCGACAATACGCTGCATCAGGATTTTGGTCTGGCTTTCAATCTCGCCACGTGCTTCGGTCAGGGCGCGCTGGATTTGCGTGCGGCCGACGATTTCGCGCATCGCGCTTTCGGCGATTTTTTTCAGCGTGGTTTCAGGGTCAACGATTTTGAACAGGTAATTGCCCGCATCGCTCACGCGCCACAGGACAACGAATTTGATATCGATGATGTTTTCATCGCCGGTCAGCATCAGGCTTTCTTCGGCGACACCCTTGTGACTGTCACCGCGGAAACCAACTTCGAGGCGGCGGTCGAAGGCAACATCAAGCTTTTCGATGCTCTGTATCGGCCACGGCAGGTAATAGCCAAGACCGGGTTCGCTGCGCGTCGATGTCCATTTGCCAAAGGTCAGCACCACGGCGTTTTCCCCGGGGTTCACGCGGTAAAAGCCGCTGCCCAGCCAGAACAGCGCCAGCACGGCGAGGGCGAGCAGGAAAGCCTTGTGCGGTTCGATCGCGCCCGGCATGCCGCCGCGTCCGCCGCCTTTGCCGCGGCCGCCACGGAAACGTTCCTGCGCCTGACGCAGCATGTCGTCGATATCGGGGCCGCGGTTGCCACCGTTGCCGCCGCCCGGCGGACGCTGTCCCCACGGGTTGTTGCCGCCGCCGTTTCCGCCGCCTGAGCCCCAGGGGCCGTTATTGGTCAAAATCGTGCCGTCCTGTTCGGGCGTCGCGTTCTCGGCGGTCATGGCGTATTCCTTGAGTGGTTAGGGTGTTGCGTGTTGTTTGGCGGCCCTGCCGGGCACATAAAAAAGAATTATGAAATACCTGTTTATTTCATGTTTTCCACTATATGATGCAGGCGGCCAAAGGCAAGTTTATTCAGGCAGTGTATATATGTCGGTGATTGAAAAAGAAAAGGTTTTGGCGGCGCTGGCCGCTGTGATCGACCCCGCGCTCGGCAAGGTCGGCGATGTGACGATCGACGGTGCATCCGTCTATGTCGCTATCGAGGTTGACCCCGCCAAAGGCGCCGCGCTGGAGCCCATGCGCCAGGCCGTGCAAAAAACGCTGGAGGCATTGCCCGGTGTTGCGCAGGCGCAAGCTATTTTGACCGCCGAGCGCAAGGCGCCGCCGGTCTTGGCCGTCAAGGGCGGTGCCGCGGCGGGCAGGGCGCAGGGCGGCGTTTCTCATAAAATCTCCTCCCGCCCCGTCGCGCCGCAGGTGAAACATATCGTTGCCGTAGCGTCGGGCAAGGGCGGGGTCGGCAAATCGACCGTGGCCGCCAATCTGGCCGCGGCCTTTGCGATGATGGGCAAGGCGACGGGACTTCTGGATGCCGATATCTACGGCGCCTCGCAGCCGACCATGACGGGCCTGCATACCCGCCCCGAAACCAACAGCAGCGATATGATTGTGCCGCCGCACTGCGATATCGCGGGCCGCGCCCTCAAAGTCATGTCGATGGGATTTTTTGTAGAGCGCGGCGCGCCCGTGATCTGGCGCGGGCCGATGGTGCATAGCGCGATACAGCAGCTGTTCCGCGATGTGGAATGGGGGGCGCTGGATGTGCTTGTCGTTGATCTGCCGCCCGGTACGGGCGATGCGCAGCTGAGCCTTGCGCAATACGTGCCGCTGTCGGGGGCGGTGATTGTATCCACCCCGCAGGATGTCGCGCTCAGCGAGGCGGAAAAGGGCCTGCGCATGTTTGAAAAAACCAAAGTGCCCGTCCTCGGCATCATCGAGAATATGAGCTATCACACCTGCGAAAACTGCGGCCACCGCGATGAAATTTTCGGCCACGGCGGCGCACGCACGGCGGCCGCGCGGCTGAACGTGCCGTTTCTGGGTGAAATACCGCTGCTGCCCGCCATTCGCCGTCAGGCCGATAGCGGCCTGCCCTTTGTGGCATTCGATGCGGCGCATCCGGCGGCGGATGTTTTCATGAATATCGCCGCGCGTATCTGGATGACGCTGCCCGATAAAAAAGCGGCCGTGTAAAGCGCCCTTGACGCCCATTAAAAAAGCCGCCGTTTTTATACGGCGGCTTTTTTAATGTGATGCTTTTAATGCTTGGGCGGTTTCGGTTCGTTTTTCGGCGTGCCCGGTTTTTTGATACGGCGGACTTCCGGTGCATCAAGGGCGTTTTTGTTGTAAACCGCCATGCCGGTTTCGCTGTTCATGCGCAGTTCGATATCCAGCGGCAGCAGGCTGCTCACTTCGTTGAACGCACGCGCGGCGCGCTGCATCAGGCGGATGTCGCCGGGGGTGGCGGGTGCGCTGCGGTTTTGCGAAGCGGCGGCAAGGAAATGCGCGATTTCGCCCAGCGCCTCGTCGTCAGGCACGAAAGCGGTTTTGCTGCGCAGGCCTTTGGCAAGCTCTTCCATGTCGGCAGCGTCAAAAGCGATGACAAGGCGCTGGATATCCGGCGAAAGCTTCGCGAATTCCTGCGGCGTCGGCGGTTTATCAACGGCGACCATGTTGAAATCGACCATCAGGTCGGCGGTTTTTTTGGAGACTTCGCCCAGAACGTCAAACGCGTTTTCCGCGCCGGACAAAAGCGCGGCGGCGGTCAGGCGGTCGACCTGTTTGTCGGGCATATGTCCGCGCATTTCTTCTTCGATAATGCCGGCGGCAATCAGGCTGTCGAGATCGACATTGGAAATCACATCCAGCGTATTCAGAATTTCGGGGCGGTCGGGCAGCAAACGCTCCGCGATACGGAACAGCGGGTCGTCCATGCGCGGATCGTCGTTTTCGTCGTCATCGTCCTCGCCAAAGGCGCTGTTGTAATCGACGTCGTCCATCATTTCGGGATCGAAACCGGGCTTCACGCGCGGCTCGTTGCTGCGGTAGGGGATGAAATCGTAGGTGACGGGTTTGTCTTTGGCGCTGTTGTCGTTTTGCGGCGCGGGCGGTTTTACGCCTTTGTTGATGACGGCGGCGGGCGTGCCATCATCGCCATCCAGCGAATGTTCGGCGTCGCGCGCGCGCGATGTGAAATCGGACGCCCGGTTGAAATCGGGGCGGGCATCGCCGTTTTGCGGCTTGTTTTTACGCGGGTCCTGCATCGGTTTCTCCGGAGTGTGTCAGATAAACCGTTGATTTACCTGAAAAACAGCGAAATTTTAATTATGGAATTTGATACTAGCGGATTCTGCCGGCGCGGGAAAGCAAAAAAGCCGCCCCGCCTTGTTTTCGCAATAAAATTAGAAGTATAGGCGCTGCCCGCTATGCCCGTGCCAGCACGGTGATGGTGTAGCTGCCGCTTTCGCCTTCCTGTGCGGCGTGAAACTCGCGTTTGATTTCGCGCCATGCGCTGCGGTCGAAGGCGGGGAAGGTGGTATCCCCCTCCGGCGTCAGATGCACTTCGGTCAGGTACAGAAAATCCGCAAGCGGGATGGTCTGGCGATACACTTCCGCGCCGCCGCCGATGAAAATTTCGTCCACGCCATCGCGCGCGGCGACATCCCGCGCATAGGCCAGTCCCGCATCGAGCGAGGCGACGGTCACGCAGCCGTCCACTTTGTAATCGGGGTTGCGGCTGATGATGATGTTGGTGCGGTCCAGAAGCGGCTTGCCCAGCGATTCAAAACTTTTGCGGCCCATGACAATCGGCTTGCCCTTTGTCGTGCGGCGGAAATATTGCAGTTCCGATTTGATGCGCCACGGCAGTTCGTTTTCGCGGCCGATGATGCCGTTGTCGGCAATCGCCGCGATGAGCGAGATTTTCGGCTTGTTCATACCGCGACCTCTGCTTTGATAGCGGGGTCGCAGACGTAATCCAGCAATTCGAAATCTTCGAATTTAAAGCCGAAAATATCCTTCACGTAGGGGTTCAGCTCCATCCGCGGCAGTTTGTGCGGCGTGCGGCTGAGCTGCAGTTTCACCTGCTCCATATGGTTTTCGTAGATGTGCAGATCGCCGAAGCTATGCACGAAATCGCCGGGCTTCAGCCCCGTCACCTGCGCAACCATCAGCGTCAGCAGCGCATAGGAGGCGATATTGAACGGCACGCCCAGAAAGACGTCGGCGCTGCGCTGGTAGAGCTGGCAGGACAGTTTGCCCTCCGCCACATAAAACTGGAAAAAGCAGTGGCAGGGCGCCAGCGCCATTTTGGGAATATCGGCGGGGTTCCACGCGGTCACGATGTGGCGGCGGCTGTCGGGATTTTTTTTGAGGTCTTCGACGACCTGCGCGATCTGGTCGATGGTGCCGCCGTCGGGCGTCGGCCACGACCGCCACTGGTGGCCGTATACGGGGCCGAGGTTACCGTTTTCATCCGCCCATTCATCCCAGATGCTGACCTTGTTGTCCTTCAGATAGGCGATGTTGGTATCGCCCTTCAGGAACCACAAAAGCTCATGGATGATGGATTTGGTATGCACCTTTTTGGTGGTGACAAGGGGGAAGCCTTCGCTGAGGTCATAGCGGTTCTGATAGCCAAAGCAGCTATAGGCCGCGGTGCCGGTGCGGTTTTGCTTGTAAACGCCATGTTCCAGCACATGGCGCATCAGGTCATGATATTGCTTCATTTTTTCCCCTTATGGCGGGTGATTGGCGTTTCGCATCGATGCTTCAGCATGCCTGAAAGGGGCGGGCGATTTCAACCAAAACCCCCGCCTGTGCGGCAGGCGGCGCGGCGGCGGCAGGGGGTTGACAGAATTTATAGATTATGAAAATATATTCCATCCAAAGGACCCCGCCATGCCGCATGCATTTTTTCAGGATACCGAAACCAAAGTCGTCTGGGACCAGCGCTGTTTTGACAGCTTCATGGCGCAGCGCGACCCCGTGCAGGAAGCGGCCGACCAGAAACGCCTGAAAATGCTTTTCGCCGCCGCATCTTCGCCGGTAACGCAGGAAGCCTTCGAATGGGCAGAAGCACAGGGGATGAAATTCTTTATCGACCACAGCCTGCAAAATGCGGGTGCCTATTACACCATGGGCACGGGTGTTGTCGGGCTGGGTGCGCGTTATGCGCATAATCCGGCGGTGGCGCTGCCGATGCTGGTGCATGAAATCCGCCACGGCTGGCAGGACACGCAGGGCATGATACCGACAACGGCCCGCAATTTCGCCGAATACATGATTCAAATCGCGCTGATCGAAGCGGACGCCAGCGCCTGGCAATATGCTTCCGAACGTCAGGAAACTTCGAACTGGTATTACGAAGAAGGCATGAAAGCGCCCAGCTTCCCCGAACGCGAAATATTGATGGCGAGCGAGTTTGCGCGCTGGAATGCGGCGCACGGCAAATTCTATGGCGAAACCGCATCGCGGCGCATGGGCACGAAGCTGGAATTGCCGGGGGTGACGCCCGTCAATTTCAAAACCGAATTCCAGCCCTACAGCGGCAAAAACGCCATGAAAGTCCCGCAGATCCGCGGCATCGATACGGCGCTGGATGCTGTCGTCGAAAAACTCGGCCGCGGGTTTGATGCCGCAAACGGCAATCAGGCGAATTATCTGGCCACGCCCGCGATGCGCGAACATCTGGCGAAAAATGTGCTGTCCAAAACGCTCGCGCACCGTTTCTTTCAAGCGGCCGCAAAAGTGCCGCCGCTGGTCAAGGACGTCAACAAAGCCATGACCCGCAAACAGCAGCAGCACCGCCGCAAGCATGGCGGCGAGCTTTATCTCTAAATACTGGTTGATTTTAAACCGGCGCGGACGGTTTACGGTGCGGGTGCGTTTGTACGCGCGCCGGTGTTTTGCTGCTGCGCCGGTGCTGCCGTATCGTCAGGGGTTCGCGCGGCAGGGCCTTTGTAGGCTTTGGACTGCGCGATAAAATCTGCGCGTGTTGTGCCCGCATTTGCAAAAACCTGCGACAGGGTGGGCAGGCTTTCGCGCGGGGCGATACCGTATTTCTTTTCAATTTCGGCAATTTTTTGCGCATGGGCGGGGGAGAGGTTTTCAATTTCCGTCAGCGTTTTATTGTGCGCATCGGTGCCGAATGTATTCGGGCCGAAAGAATTTCCGATTTCAAGAACGTCCGCCCCGTCCATGCGCGCGAATGTCAGCGTCTCGCCGGCCTGCAGGTTTTCGTGGCGGTATTTCATCATCAGTTCGTATTCTTCAAGCGCGCGGGCGTGCCATTCATCGGCGATAACGGTTTTTTCGGCGCCCTTTGTCCAGACGCCCAGCAGGTTGCGGCAATCCTGCGCGGCTTTTTCAAAGGCATCGGTCAGGCTTGCGCTGGCGGCACGGATATTCTGAAACGTGCTGACGGGCAGGGGGGAGCCTTCCATCGCCTTCATGATATCGGGCGCATCTTCGATAGCCAGTGAGCACAGCCACGCGCCCTTGACGTAGGCGTCCTGCTCCAGCCGTTCTTTGCGCAGCAGGTAATCATAGGGCGAAACCATGATATTCGTCGCCGCATTGAACGGGTCGGCATGCAGCGCGGCGGCGTTTTGATATTGCAGGGCATGCACGAATTCATGCGTGCGCGCGCCCATCAGGCGCTCGGCATTTTCAAGCGCCTCCGCGCCGTACAGCACATAATTGCTGAAACCGTCCTGCCCCGGTTTGGGCGGGTAGATAAAAGAGTGGTAGCCCGCGCTAGGCTTCATTTGGAAATCGATGTCCTCGCGCTTCAGCACGCCGGCGGTTGCCTTGAGGAAAGCAAGGCCTACGCCGCCCAGTTCGGGATCGTGCAGGCGTTGCATCCAGCCGTCTACTGTGCCCAGCTGCTGTGACAGCTGCGCGCGCTGCGCTTCTTCGCGCGCCACGTCCTCGGCCGACGGGGTTGCGGCGGCGGTTTTCGCGTCGCGCAATTCCGTATCGTCCAGAGCGTCTTTTTTGACAGGTTCGGCCATAATTTACCTAAATTTGGTATTATTCTAACAATATGGCCCCGAAGCCCCAAGCAAAAACCCCCGCTGCACTGCGTCAAATCATTTAAATCATTGGATTTCTTTTAAAATATTGGAAATCGGGCAGGGATGCCCTATAATAAGAAGTGTCGGGTCAAACCGACTATGACGATAAACGCGCTGTGGAATAGGCGATACGGACCCGGGGGCGGTACCCGGCGGCTCCACCACTTATCCAGTTTGCGGCTGCTTTGCGAAAAGCCCGCGCCGGTATGGGGCCGAAATAGGATCGACGTGCGTAGTAAAGATGGTTGCTTTCGTCCGGCATTGTTCCGCCGTTATCGGGCTACTTTTACAAATGCTAACGATAACACCGTAGCACCGGTTGCTCTCGCTGCCTAATGGCGGCCTGAGTGCCAAATGATACAATCCCTGTATCTTTGCGGATATAGGTGGGGCGTGGGGCAGGCCTAGCAACAGAACTGCCCCATTTTCTTTTTGGCTTTCCGGCCTTATTTCACAGGTTCAGTTTTGCGCACGGGCGGGCGGCAAATGTTCGCCATAATCACCTTTGAAAATACCGTGACAGGCGGCGGCGCAATCTTTAAAGTGTTAAAAAACAAAAAACGGCAGGAATCAGGATGGCCCGTAATCACGAAGAAGCATTTCGCTATGACAAAATGGTCGAGCGCGCGCTCCGCGGCGTGGTGCGCAATGCGCTGCAAGAGGTTGTGCAGGACGGTCTGGTCGAAGACCACCATTTCTATATTACCTTCCACACCGACCATGTCGGCGTGAAGCTGCCGGATTATCTGCGCGAACGCTATCCCGGTGAAATGACCATCGTGCTGCAGCACCAGTTCTATGACCTTGAGGTTGACGAAGACCGTTTCTCCGTCATGCTCAGCTTCAACAACGTGCCCGAACGCCTGACCATTCCGCTGTCGGCCGTCACCATTTTCGCCGATCCGTCGGTCAACTTCGCGCTGCAATTCCAGCCGCTGAGCGAGGAAGACGACGAAGACATCCGCTTTGATGCCGAAGAGCTCGACCTCGACAAGGACGACAAGCAGAAGAAAAAAGGCGAAGTCGTTTCCCTCGACAGCTTCCGCAAAAAAGACAAGGACAAGGACAAGTAATCTTGTCCCTTTCCTCCGCCCCCGTTATTGCTGTCCGCGCGCTGGTCAAGGAATATAAATCCGTCCGCGCCGTCGATGGCATTTCGTTTGACGTGATGCCGGGCAGCGTGACCGCGCTTCTGGGCGGTAACGGCGCCGGTAAAACCACCACGATTGCGATGCTGCTGGGGGCACTGCTGCCGACATCGGGCAGCGTGCACATGCTCGGCCACGACATGGCGCGCGACCGCTTCCGCGCTTTGCAGCGCATGAATTTTTCCTCTCCTTATGTCGATTTGCCCAAAAAACTGACGGTACGCGAAAACCTGCGCATCTATGGCCGTTTATACGGTGTGCCGGCGCTGGAAAAACGCATCGCGCAGCTGGCAGAAGAATTGGACCTTGGCGAGTTCATCGACCGCGGTCTTGGTAAATTGTCGGCAGGGCAGCAGACGCGCGCATCACTCGCGAAATCGCTGGTGAACGCGCCGGAATTGCTTTTGCTGGATGAACCCACGGCATCGCTCGACCCCGATACGGCGGATCGCATCCGCGGATATTTGCAGGATTACTGCAAGCGCACGGGCATGACGATCCTGCTCGCCTCCCACAACATGAAAGAGGTCGAGCGTCTGTGCGACAACGTGCTGATGATGAAACGCGGACGCATTGTCGACCGCGGCAATCCGGCGGAACTGATTGCCCGCTATGGCCGCAAGGATATGGAAGAGGTGTTTCTGGACGTTGCGCGCGGCACCTCCGCCGCGCCCGCGCCGCATCACCCCGACCCTGAATCGCCGGAGGGGGAGGCCGCATGATGTCCCAAGGTGCCCTGTCACGTATTTATGCCGTCTGGCTGCGGCATTTTTATATCCTCAGCCGCAGCGCGCCGCGTTTGCTGGAAATCATGTACTGGCCGTCGGTGCAGATGGTGCTGTGGGGTTTTGTCAGCCGCTTTTTCGCCGCGCGCGGCGGGGCGGAAATGGGCACGCTGGATGTCGCGCTCGGTACGCTGCTCGGCGCTGTGATGCTGTGGGATATTCTGTTCCGCACGCAGGTCGGTCTGTCGATTGCGTATCTGGAGGAAATCTGGGCGCGCAACATGGGGCATTTGTTTGTCAGCCCCCTGCGCCCGGGCGAATGGATGTGCGCCATCATGCTGGTCAGCCTGTGCCGCGCCATGGTGGGCGCAATACCCGCTGCGCTGCTGGCCGTGCCGTTTTACGGTTTTTCGGTTTTCGATATGGGCCTGCCGCTGCTGTTTTTCTTTTTCAATCTGGTGTTCATGGGGTGGTGGCTCGGCCTTCTGATTACCGCGATGCTGGTCAAGGCGGGGCCGGGTGCGGAAAGTCTGGCATGGATGACGACCTTCGCCCTCGCGCCCTTCTGCGCGGTTTATTATACCCCCGATGTGCTGCCGCTGTGGATGCAGCAGGTCGGGCAGGCCTTTCCGGCGCTGCACGTGTTCGAAGGTCTGCGCGCCCTCACCATGCACGGCGAATTCCGCGCCGATTATATGTGGACGGCCTTCGGGCTTAATCTGGTTTATCTTGCGATTGGTGCGGCGGTGCTCGGCTGGGCGCTCAACGATGCGCGCCGTCACGGCACGCTTTTGCAGGCGGGCGAATAAGCCGCCTGCGTATATTTTTGCATAATTTTGTAATAATTTTACGTATTTGTGTTTTGCGTAAAACAATGCTATCCATTTGAGACACAAAAAAGACAAAAAAAGACTCACACCCAGAGCATCCGAGGAGAACGCAGATGGAATTCAAGGATTCGGGCCTCCCCCAGAACAAGCTGGTGGAAGACGCCTTCAACTACAGCAAAGCCAATGCGCTGGCTGCCGAAAAAGAAACCCTTAAAAACGTCCAGCAGCAGGTCGGCATGATTTTCGACCAGCAGAAAATGGAACTGGACATGCTGAAACAGGGCGGCGCCATGACCGACGCCGAATACGAGGAAGAGAAAAAGAACCTCGAAAAGCAGCGCCAGATGCAGATGAACGCCCTCGGCCCCATGATTCAAAAAGGCCTGATGGAAATGTTCGCCGGCAAACGCGTTGGCCCGGCCCGCGAATTGCAGCAACATTCCGACGGCGCTTCGCCCGAAGTGCTGGCGGCGGTCATGCTGGTTGAATGCGTACGCTCCCCCATCGACTACGAAAACATCGAAAAGAAATTCGGTGGCGCCGTGGCCGGTCTGGTTGCCGAAGTCGCGCATATCGATGCCTATCCGAGCGAGCGCAGCGAGAACCTGAAAAAAGCGGGCGCCGATACCAAACGCGCCTTTATCTCCCGCGCGTTGACGGATATGGATACGGCGACCAAGGCGATTGAAAAAGCGTCGAAGAACCCCTTCGCGCGCGTCATGCTGCCGCCCGGTCAGGAACAGGAAATCTTCGCCGATGCACAGGCTGTCTGGGGCGCGGACAAGAAACTGGACGCACGCTTCCTGCAGCTGTTCAACAAATTCACCGAAGCCGCCGGTTCTACCTTCCGCGCCGAACTCGACGCCAAGGGTGAACTGGAACTGGTCAAAGGCGCAGCGCCTGCGAAACCGCCGAAGCTGCTGACCGGCCCCAAAGGCCCGAAACCGCCCAAACCGCCCGGTAACGGCGGCATCGGCGGCGACGTGTTCTAATCACGCGGCCGCTTTTGCGGATACAAAAAAACGCGCTCCTGACGGGGCGCGTTTTTTTTTTGTGCGGTTTTCTTTTTTAAAACTTACGCGGCCTTGGCAATCGCACGCAGCAGGCTCAGCGCCAGCGCGCCGCGCAGGGCGGGCGGCGGGGTCATGTTTTCGGCAACGATGTCGCGCGCGCGGCGGATATGTGCGGCGGCGTCCGCGCCGAAGATTTGCATCATCTCGCCAATCACCTCGGCGCTGTCGTCGAGAATGACGGGCGCTTTGGCAAGGCGTGCGGCAATCGCGGCGCCCAAGGCGGCGGCGATATCAAAACTGCCTGCGGCCAGCAGCGCGTCAAACGCATCGCCTTTTTGTGCGAGTGCTTCGCGCAGGGTCGCGGCCATTTCCGGTGCGGCGGGATTGGGCAGGGCGATGACCAGACTGTCGATGCCGGCCTGCACCGCCATCATGCCATAGGCGAGGGCTTGCATCGCCTCGGCTTCGGACAGTGCCGCGCCTGACGCGGGATTACCGCTGGCATTGTCGAGGTCGAGTTCATAGACCTGAAAATCCGCGTTCATATCGAGGGCCAGCGCCGACAGCGGATGCGCGGGTTTGGCCAGTGCGGCGGGCAGCAGCGACAAATCTTTTTGCGCGTCTGCGGCAAAACCGTAGCGGCTGAGAAACAGCGCCATGCGCGGATGCGTCAGCGCGGGCTGTGCTTTTCCTTGCGTGTTGGCCAGCCACTGGCGATGCGCACCGAGCGTGCCCAGAAGCGCAGCCTGCGGCGGCGGTACCTGCGCAGACAAGGGCGGCAGTTCGCGCGTCACCAGCTGGCGGATGTCCTGAAGTGTCAGGGCGGCCTCTGGCGATGCGGCGGCATTCGAAGCGGTGGTCATTGTTTATTCTTTCTCTGCGGGTTTATCGTGTGCAGCGCGGATAGCGCGGGTCGTTCTCGGCAACGCGAGTCCACGTATCGCGTTCGCTGAAAATCGCTTTGGATGCGACAATCTGCATCTGGCTATCGCCAACGAGGGTGGCCTGCATGTTGACGGTGACGCCGCGGCCACGCATTTCCAGCTTGCCTTCCCATTTGTTCGGCGCAACCTGATTGAACTGCATGCGCGGTTTATAGTCGCAAAGCCCCAAAATATCGTCGCGTGTCGGGCGGAATGTCTTTTTGCTTTCCTGATCGCCGAAATAATCAAACGCGCGGCGGTCGTCGGGATTGACCCAGTGCAGGGTACCGCAGATGCCGGTTTCGGGGCAGGTGCGCAGGCGGATGACCGCATCCACAAGATTGGTTTTCCACAGCGTCTCGGCAGGGCCGAGTGCGGGCGCGGGCGGCTGGGGCGCGGCATCCTGTGCGGCGGCGCTGTTGGCGTCCTGCGCGGCGGCGGCCGATACGCCAAAGGCGAGCAGCAAGGCTCCGGCGCGCTTGCGCAGCAAGGGACTGATGCTGTTGGTTTTATGCGGTGCTGCGGACATCGGAAATCGCCTTTGTTCGGGAACGGATAGAAAATAGAGGTCCAGTATATTTTAGCTCTGGAAATTGTCCCAGCCTGTCTGAATAACCTCTTGATTCGTCTTTAAAAGACACCAGTTCAATAAAAGCCAGAAAATAGAGATTTATACTCCCTTGTCAATTCCACAGCAGGCGGCAAAGACGTTAGAAAATTCATGTAGATATCTGATTTTCATAATAAAAACAATATTTTATTGCGCCTTTGTTAACTATTCTGTGCGATGCTTTAGCTTGAGGAGGCAGGGAGACTTTGAAAATGGGGTTCAGCAATAACACGGTGCAAGACAAGCCCGGCAAAGACAAGAACGGCAAACCGCCAGTCGAGTCTTACGATATGTCGCCAAACGACCTTTCGGGATTGAGCATGACGCCTGATGACAAAGACCTGGCCATCGCCAAGCCTGCGCTCGAGCTGGAAAAGCCCGAGACGGCCGGCAGTTCTGACCCTGCTGCCATCAACCTGTCGACCGCGAACCTGCCTGCGGGCGGGGACGTTAAAAACAAACGTATCGGTGATCGCCTGGTCGAACAGGGACTCATCACGCAAGACCAGCTGAAGGTCGCGCTCTACGAAAAGCAGAGATCCACACGTCTTATCGGTGAAATTCTTGTCGATATGGGCTTCATCAGCTCCGAAGTCCTGTCGTCCTTTCTGGCGGAATCGACGGGTCTTCAGCAGTTCGACCCCAAAAAGACGATGCTCGACCCCGCGGCGCTGGAGCTTATTACCAAAAAAGACGCCCTTAAATATCAAATGCTGCCTGTCACCATCGACAAGGCAAAGAATACGGCCGTCATGGCGATGGCCGACCCGTATGACGTCGTTGCGCTCGACAAGCTGAAACAGCTTTTGCCGCGCGGCTGCGCGATTACAACGCTGGTATGCCCGCCGGAAATTCTGGCCGACACCATTCACAAATCCTTCGGCGTCACCACGTCGATTGACGGTATTTTGAAAGAACTGGCGGGTGATGCCGCCTCCGCCAAAATCAACCTTGAAACCCTCAGCGAGGACGAGGCCTACAGTCACCCGATTGTACGCCTTGTGAACGCGCTGGTGTTCGAGGCCGTGAAAATGGGCGCGTCCGACTTGCACTTCGAGCCGGAAGAAAGCTTTATCCGCCTGCGCTATCGCGTGGACGGAGACCTCATCACGGTTCATACGTTGCACAAGGAATACTGGAGCGGTATCGGCCAGCGTCTCAAAATCATGTCGGAGATGAACATCGCCGACAAGCTGATGCCGCAGGACGGACGCTTTAACCTCAACGTCGGCGGCCGCGAAGCTGACTTCCGTGTGTCGTCGTTGCCCACGGTGCATGGCGAAAACATCGTTCTGCGTGTTCTCGACAAAAGCGCGTCTATCGTGCCGCTCGATAAGCTTGGCTTCTCCGAACACAACATGAAGCTCATCAAAAAATGCCAGGCGCGTCCCGAAGGCATCATCATCGTGACCGGCCCGACGGGTTCGGGTAAAACGACCACGCTGTATTCGATGCTGAACGCGGTGAACACGCCCGACGTGAACATCCAGACGCTGGAAGACCCGGTGGAATATTCCCTCGGCCTCATCCGCCAGACGCATGTGCGCGAAGGTGCGGGTCTCGGCTTCGGCGAGGGGATTAAGGCCCTGCTGCGTCAGGACCCGGACATCATCTTCATCGGTGAGGTGCGCGACAAGGTCACGGCCGAGCAGGCGCTCAAGGCCGCCATGACCGGTCACCAGGTTTATACCTCGCTGCACACCAACGACTGCTTCGGCGCCATCCCGCGTCTTGTGGATATGGGAATGCAGCCGGGGATGCTCGCGGGCGCGATTATCGCAACCTTCGCGCAGCGACTTGTCAGAAAACTTTGCCCGAAATGCAAGGTATCCAAACCGGCCACGCCCGAGGAATGCCAGCTTCTGCGCGACGGCCCCGACGGCAAGCCGATTGACCCGAACAATCCGCCGATGATTTTCCACCCGGGCGGCTGCCCCGAGTGCAATAACACCGGCTACAAAGGTCGCGTCGCCTGCGTTGAGATTCTGTATTTTGACGAGGAAATGGATGATGTGGTGGCTTCAGGTTCACATAAGTCTGCGATGAAAAAGCTGGCCCGCACCAAAGGGTTCAAGTCGATGCTGGATGACGGTATTTTGAAAATATACGAAGGCACGACCACCCTTGAATCCGTGCGCCAGACGCTCAATTTCGCCGACCGCATGTAAACCGCCCCGTGGGCTGTTACAAGTACTTGGTTTCCTTTTATATTTGTTGTATCAGTAGAAAACGCGCCTTGCTTTCTGCGCGGCGTCTTTTCTAGTTCGGAATAGTTGGTTCAGGGACACATGCCGAAATACAGCTACAAGGCTATTAACGCAAAAGGCCGCCCCGTGCGCGGGGTCGTGACGGCCGCGAATGAATCCGAGCTGTTCAACCGTTTGCAGGCAACCGGCATGAATTTGCTGGACTGCAAGGAAATGAACGAAAAGGTCGGCAAGCTTGCCGCGCTGACCGCCGCCAAAGTCAAAACCCGCGACCTTATCCAGATGTTCGTGCATCTGGAACAGCTGCAAAAAGCGGGTGTTCCGCTGCTGGATGCGCTTTCCGACGTGCGTGACACGGCTGAATCCACGCGCCTGCGCGACATCATGGGGGATGTGTACTCCGAAGTGTCTTCCGGCTCGTCGCTGTCGAACGCACTCGCGAAACATCCGATGATTTTCCAGCCGATTTTCATTTCCCTGCTCAATGCGGGCGAGGAAACCGGTAACCTCACCAATTCCTTCGCGCAAGTGATCCGTCACCTGAAGTGGACGGACGCGATGTCGGCCAAAATCAAAAAGGCCACTCGCTATCCGAAAATCCTGATTGTCGTCGTCGTTGGCGTCGTGGGCCTGATGATGGGTTACGTCGTACCGGAGGTTGTCGGCTTCTTGAAAAACATCGGTCAGGAACTGCCGGGGATTACGCTGGCGCTGATCGCGACCTCTGAATTCGTAGTGAATTACTGGGCGCATATCCTCGGGATCATTATTGCCTTGATGGCTACCATGCGTATTGGCCGTGCCGTATCCGAAGGCTTCCGCTACCGCACCGACTATATCGCGCTGCACCTGCCGGTGATGGGGCCGGTTATTCGCAAGATTTCCCTGTCGATGTTCTGCCAGACCTTTGCAGTTTTGTTCAGCAGCGGTCTTGAAATCCTCAAATGCCTTGATGCGGCGAAGAAAACCTCGACCAACCTTGTGATCACCGAGGCGCTGGAGAACGTGCGCACGCAGGTGCAGGAAGGCAGCCCGATTTCTCAGGCGCTCAACAATTCCGGCGAGTTTCCATCGCTGGTCGTGCGCATGATTAAAATCGGCGAGGAGTCGGGTAACCTGACCGGCGTTCTCGAGCAGGTTGCCGAATTCTACGACAAGGACGTCAACGAAGCCGTCGACGGTATGATCGCGATGATCGAGCCGATGCTGACGGTTATTCTGGGCGGCATCATCATGTGGATCGCTGCGGCGGTCTTCGGCCCGGTCTATGACAGTTTCGGAAAGATGGGTGTCTGACGATGGTCGGTTTCAAAAGAGGACGTCGCGTGTTGATGGTCGGGGGCGAGGGGGTTACGCTTTACGCGCCCTCGTCGCGTCTTGGCATGGAACGCGAAACGTCGATTTCGTGGGAAGTCCCGAATTTCGAAGACCAGCTTGCCGATATTCTGGCCGATAAAAGCGTGGGCCGTGCGGTCACTGTGCTTTTTGATGGCAACGACCAGACTTACCGCAAGGAAGATAATATCCCGAAGCTGTCGCCCATCGACCGCCCGCGCTACGTGAAGCGTAAACTGGAACTGGCCTTTCCGGCTTATCCCATCCGCGCCTCGCTTGAAATCAAGCCGCCGAAGAAGAAATTCGGCCGTGCCTCGGCCGCCGCCAAGGTTGCGCCGTCCTATCTCTTTGTTGCTCTGCCTGAAACCGAACAAGTCGACCGCGTGTCGAGCGCCATGACGGATGCGGGCGTGGCCATCGGTGGCTTTGGTCTTTTGCCGGTTGAATCGTCCGGATTGGTGTCCGAGCTTGCGGAAAAAGTATTCGCGGGCAAGGGGCGGAAATCGCGCTGGGCGCTTCTGGTCGGGCAGCATGAAACCGGCGGCCTGCGTCAGGTTGTGGTCAAAGACGGCAACCTCGCGCTGACGCGTTTGACGCCGACGTCCGATGCAGGGCCTAGCGGCCCGGGATGGGTTGAAGATGCCGTGCGCGAATTCAAGGCAACGACGAATTACATTTCGCGTTTCGGTTATTCGCCCGAAGATGGCCTTGATGTCATCATCATTTGCGGCGATATCGAAAAGCAGTTTTTCAAGCCTTCCGAAATCGGTGTGCCGCATTTCCAGTGCCTCAACCTGAACGAGGCGATGCGTCATATCGGCGTCAAGGCCAGCGGCAACGAGAAAAACAACTATGCCGATGCGCTGCATGCCGCGTGGATCAGCAAAAACGGCCGCCTGAAGCTGCCGGTGCGCGTTCCCAGTCTGCACCGCGTCATGGCGCCGCGCCTCGCGGCCGGTATCGGCAGTATCGTGCTGGCGCTCGGCGTGGTGGGCTTTACGGGTCTGAGTGTCGAGTCTTATGTCGGCTATAGCAGAACCCAGAGCGAGATTGCCCAGAAGCAGAACCAGAAAGCCTTGCAGGAACGCGAATACGAGCGTGAAACCGCAGCCTTTGACAAGCTGCCGATTCAGCCCGCGGTCGTCCGTTCGGCGATGTCGGTGAAAGATTTGCTTGAAAAAAATACTGTCAAGCTTCCGCCAATCCTCGGCCGGCTGAAAAAGGCCATGGGCGGGGATATCCATCTGGAGGAAATGACCTTTATTCATGAGCCCGCCCAGTCTCTCTCCGGTGCTAAAGCCACGGGCATGACTGCGCGCTTTGGGGCCAAACAAAATGCAAATGACAGAGGCGTCGTCAAAATCAGCTTCAAGTTCTCGATGCCTGACAATATGCCGCTTGAGCAGAAGGTGAAACGGGCGGAGCAGTTGCTGGAAAGCCTGAAAGCGCAGTTTCCGGATTACAAAGTTAATATCGCGAGCCAGTTTGGCGGGTTTTCGCGCGAGGGTAGCCGTACAGGCGGTGTCGGCGAGGTTGTTGCCGGGGCTGGCGGCAATGTCAAGGATACGGCACAGTTCGACATGGAAGGAGCGCCTTACTGATGAAGCTCATCGGCATAAAACGCGCGCTTTTGCTTGCTATTCTTTTGGCTATCAATCTGGCGATTGCGGGGCTGTTCTTTTTCGTGATTGAACCCATGCGTGCAAATGCGACATCGCAGCTCGCAGCGGTCGAAGGGCAGATTTCGGGTCTCCAGAGTAAAATTCAGAACGTCAAACGAGAGCTTGAGGATTTTCAGCGGAACCTGCCGAAGTACGAGCAGCTCAAGCAGGCAGGTTTCTTCAACAATCAGGATCGTTTTGACCTGATGCGCCATCTGGATGATGTCCGTCTTAAAAATGACATGCGCGGATTTCCGTTCGATGTGACGGAGATCAAGGAGATACCCAACAAGGATGCTGCGGCCTCTAAGTCGCGTTTGATCATGAGCCGTATCAATATCAAAGATGTGCCGGTGCTGGTTGATAACGATTTCTATCAGTTTGTAGATGTCATGGAGCAGGTATTCCCCTCCCATGTCCGCCTGCAGTCGTTCACGATTAGCCGTGTGCCGCGTTTCGATGCGACTTTCCTTGCCGATATTCGCAGCAAAAAGAAGAACGGCGCCGTAACGGCGACGGCGGAATTTGACTGGTTGACGATTGTCCCCGCCCCGGCAGAAGAGAAGAAGTCCGGCAAGGGATGGGGGGGCAAGAAATGAGCAAGTTTCATTTAACAGGTTTGATAGCGGCCTGCTTGTTGTGTCTTGCGGCGCCTGTATGGGCTCAAGAAGCCGAAAAAGTGGCACAGTCGACCCCTGCAGAGAAGCCTCAAAATGACAGGGCGGCGCAAAGAGCCGCAAAAGCTGCCGCCGATGCTGCTGCAAAAGCCGCTGCAGAGGCGTTGAACGCCGAACTCAGCAAACCTTTCCGTGAAAGTCTGCTGTTCAGCCCGGCGGAGGTCAGCTCGCTGCGCGAGGCGGCGGCGGGGCGTAGAACGAACGAGAAGTTTCTCGAGGCAGAAAGTGTCGAGCTGATCCCGATCGACCGCAAGATCAAACTGTCCGGTATTTACTACAAGGACGATGCGAACTGGATTGTCTGGATGAACGGCTACAAGCTGCACCCGCGGTATCTGTTGCCCGAGATTCACAAAATCGACGTCAAACAGGACGAGGTTTATCTGGAGTGGTACGACATCGGCCTGAACGACATCATCAAGCTGAAAATGCGCCCCCATCAGGTCTATGACATTGTGACCGGGCTGCTTTACAACGATACAGCCGGCGGCATGGGGCCGGGTACCGAGCCGCGAGGGGGGCGCCGGAGATGACCGCTTCCAACGCGCCTGCGCGCCCCGCATCCTGCGCGGCGCTTTCAGATACGGCCATTCATATTGACGGCATTGCCGCCGATTACGGTCATGGGCGCGTGATCGAGAATATTTCTTTTGATGTCAAAGCCGGCGAGACCTTCGGTCTGATCGGCCTGAATGGCGCGGGTAAGACCACGCTGATAAAAATCCTGCTGGGCCTGATGGACTCTGCGGCGGGGAATGTGGAGATTTTCGGCAAGAAAATCCTCGACCCCCAGGCAAAATCGCGCATCGCCTACCTGCCGGAAAAGTTTGAACCGCCGCCGTTTCTCTCCGGTCTTGAATTCGTGAAATTTTCGCTCCAGCTCTATGGTCGTCCTTATGATAAGGATGCTGTGCTGGCCGCCGCGGACCGCGTGGCGCTGGTGCGTCATGCGATGACCCGCCGCGTCAATACCTATTCCAAGGGGATGCGCCAGAAAACCGGCCTCATCGGTACGTGGATGACGGAATGTCCGCTGCTGATCCTCGACGAGCCGATGAGCGGCCTTGACCCGCGCGCCCGCGTTCTGGTGAAAGAAGAAATCATGCGCTGCCGCGCGCGCGGGATGACGGTGTTCTTGAGCTCCCATATCCTGTCCGATATGGACGAGTTGTGCGACCGCGTTGCCGTTTTGCATGACGGTGCTATTCAATTTGTCGGCACGCCCGCCGCGCTTCGCGAAAAGACGGAGCAGGCGTATCTGGAGCGTGCCTTTCTCAAGCTTATCGAAGGATCGAAAAGGGTTTACGAATCATGAAACTGTTTGGCAGCAAAGACGATCAGGAACAGGAAGACGTTTTCGCGGAAGAAGTCGATGGCGCGGAATCTGCTGACGAAAGCTTCGAGCCCTCCGATGATGCTTTCGCCGAAAACGCCGGTGGCGCCCTGAGCGCACCCAGCCGCAAGCTGGAAGGCGGTGGCGGCAAGGGGAAAAAAGGCTTGCTGCTGGGCGTGCTGGGCCTGCTGCTGGTTGGTGGCGGCGGTGGTGGTGCTTATTACTACATGATGATGATGGAAGAACCGGTTGCCGCACCGCGTGTGGCCAAGGTTCTGACACCCAAGGGTGATGCCCCTGCGCCCGCAGCTGCAACAAACGCTGCGCCCGGCGCAGTGCCGCCGGCGATGGATGTTACGGCGGATATCATGGGCGCGCCGCCCATGCCGCAAGTGCCCGCAGATATGCCGCAGGACCCGCTGCTTGCGGCCGCGCCTGCAACGCCGGCGGCGTCCGAAGCCGGCGCGTTGCCTGATGCGGCTGCATCAGCAGCGAACGGCGCAGCGCCTGCCGTGGACCCCTTTACCGAACTGGGCGCACCGCCGTCTGATCCGGCGGCGCCTGTGGGGGCGGCTGCAACGCCTGTGCCTGCCGCGACGGCTACGCCGGATACGGCGGCGCCGGTGACTGCTGCGCCCGATGCGCTGGCCGCCGCGCCGGATATGCCGGACGAGGCGCCGATGACTGAAAGCTTTGCGCCGCTGTCTGTTGCTGAAACTCCGGCGGATACGGCCGCGCCTGCACCGGATACGGCCGCGGCTGCGCCCAAGGAAGATCTGCCCATGCCGCGCATGCTTGAAACTGCGGCGCCGGCGACGCCGCAAACCGCCACCGACGGCGCTGTAACCGGCGCAACAGCGGCGCCTGCCGCGCAAACTGCGGCGCCGGCGACGAATGCCGAAAAAGCGATTGTTGAAAATGCCGCAGTGCTTGACCAGCTGAGCGCACCCGCCGCTGCAACGGCAGCAGATCCCGCCGCTGCCGGCAAAACCATCAACGAAATTCTGGGCGGCGGACAGGATGCGATCGTGCGTCCGATGCCCGACAGCTATGTCGTTGTGCGTAAGGAGACAGATGGCAGTGCCCTCGCTGCGCGTCTCAAACAGGGGCGCAGTGCGCTCATGAACAACAACGACATGGCGGCGCTGCAGATGTTTAACGAGATGCAGCAGGATTTCCCGCGCGATAACCGCGTATCGATGGGCCGCGCGCTGGCGATGCAAAAACTCGGACAATACGATCAGGCGCTGGCAGCCTATGAGGAAATCCTCGAAAAAGATCCCAAGAACCTTGAGGCGTTGACGAACATGCTGGGTATTCTCAAGCAGCAAAACCCCTCGCTCGCGCTCGAAAAGCTGGGAGAGCTGCGTGAAGCCTATCCGTTTAATGCGGATATCGCCGCGCAGCTGGGCGTTGCCTATGCATCGATGCAGTCCTATGCGGAGGCATTGAAGTATTTCGACATCGCCGATGCGCTGAAGCCCGGCAACGGCTATGTCATGTACAACCGCGCCGTCGCGCTTGACCGCATGGGGCAGGAAGAAAAAGCAGCTGCTGTCTACAGGCTTATCGTGCGCCTCGCCGCCGAAGGAGCGCTGAAAGAGCCGGTACCGGTCGAGGTTATCCGCCAGCGTCTGTCCACCATGCGTTAATCGCGCATGCCGGATTTTTTCGCCGAGCTGCCGCCTTTTTTCTATTACATGACCACGGTTCTGCTGGGCCTGTGTCTGGGCAGCTTTGCCACGGCGCTGGCCTGGCGCTTGCCGCGCGGCATCTCGATGACGGCGAAGGCGCGCTCTGCCTGCGCATCCTGCGGGCATGAACTGTCTGCGCCCGATCTTGTGCCTCTATTGTCGTGGATTTTTTTGCGTGGACGATGCCGCCATTGCGCCGCGCGCGTCGGCTGGCAATATCCTTTGATCGAACTTTCAACGCTGGGGCTTTGTCTGGCGCTGCATCTTGCTTTCGGCTTTTCCGCTGTGACGCTTTGTGCTTTTGCCATCGCGCCGGTGCTTGCCGCGATGACGGATATCGATTTCCGCTACAAGATTTTGCCTGATGTGCTGAATGGGGCGCTGGCGCTGGCGGGGCTTGCCGCGATTGTCGCGGCATCGCTGGCGGCATTTGATGGTCCGGCGCACGCGGCCACGATGCTGGGACAGGCGCTGCTTGCCGCGATTCTCTATGGCGGGCTTGCGTGGGGGCTGCGGTTTTTATTCCTGAAGCTGATGCGCAAGGAAGCGCTTGGTCTTGGCGACGTTAAGTTTTTTGCGGCGGCGGGCGTATGGCTTGGATTGTCGCCTGATACGCTGGCCGCATTTTTGATGCTGTCGGGCGTTTTCGGCGTGCTGATTGCCTTGCTGTGGCGCAGATGCACGGGCGAGGCGGAGTTTCCTTTCGGTCCCGCGCTCATCGCCTCTTTCCTGTGCGTGCTGTTCTGGCGCGGGCTTTATTTTGTTGTCATATAGCCTTGCGGGCGTCCGGCGGGGAGAGGCGTCTTAATTATTTACCCTTTTTTCAACTTATGCCGCTAATCTTGTACAGGGGATACAGGTTTGCGGCGGCCGCGCCGCTTCACAACGCGGCATTGCCCTGCGCGTCTGGCGGGCATATATAAAGACAAGCTGTCAAAGGGGGCTTTCCGTGGAAATTACCGAACTTTTGAAATTCACGCTCGATAACAAGGGCTCCGACTTGCACCTCGCCGGGGGCAACCAGCCGATTGTGCGTATCGACGGTGAATTGCAGCGCATTAAGACCGACCCGCTGACGCCCGACCAGATTCGCGCGATGCTGTTTTCGATCATGACCGAAGAACAGCGCGCCGTGTACGAACGCGAGCTTGAACATGACTTCGCTATCTCCCTCGGCGCCGATGCCCGTTTTCGTGTGAACGCCTTTACCAACCGCGCGGGGTCCGCTGCGGTTCTTCGCGTCATTCCGACCAAAATCCCGACGATGGAGCAGCTCGACCTGCCGCCCGTTATGCGCCGCCTGGCCGAGCTTGAAAAAGGTCTTGTGCTGGTGACGGGCCCGACCGGTTCGGGTAAGTCGACCACGCTGGCGTCGATGATCAACCACATCAATGAAAACTACGCCTCGCACATCCTGACCGTCGAGGACCCGGTGGAGTTTTTCCACCCCTCCAAACGCGCGCTGGTCAACCACCGCGAGGTCGGTAACGATACCCGCAGCTTCTCGCGCGCACTCAAAAGCGCGCTGCGTGAAGACCCGGACGTCATTCTGGTGGGTGAGATGCGCGACCATGAAACGATTTCACTGGCGCTGACGGCGGCGGAAACGGGGCACCTTGTGTTCGGTACCCTGCACTCCAACACCGCATCCAAAACCATCGACCGTATTATCGACGTGTTCCCCGCCGCGGAAAAAGAAATGGTCCGCGCGATGCTTTCGAGCTCCATTCAGGGGATTATTTCGCAAACGCTGCTATCGAAAGAGGGCGGCGGACGTGTGGCGGCGCATGAAATCATGGTCGGCTCCAACGCTATTCGCAACCTGATCCGTGAAAACCAGCTGGCGCAGATTTACTCGATGATCCAGACCGGTTCGCGCTACGGCATGCAGACGATGGAAGACTCGGTAAACGACCTTCTTGAAAGCGGTCTGATTTCCGCCGAAACCGCGCATAACGCGCTCAAGAGCGGTGCCGAGGATACGGCGGAACAATCCGACGGTACGCAGGCCGTGGCCGCGCCCAAGGCGCCGCCGCCCGCCGCACCGCCCAAGAAAAGCCCTATCCTTGGCGGCATGAAACCGGCGCCCGCGCCGGCCCCTGTCAAAAATGAAGAGGGCGAGCCAGACGGAGGTTATTCGTTTTGAGCGGCGTTGCGATCTACGCATATCTGAACGAGATGATCAAGAAAGAGGCCTCCGACCTCTATCTGACGGTCGGCGTTGCACCGACCTTGCGCATCAAGGACGATCTTCTCAAACTCGGCGAACAGGTCTTGCAGGAAGAAGACGTGCAGGCGATGCTCAACGAAGTGTTGACCAGCCGCCAGCGACGCGAATTCGATTCAAATATGGAGCTGAACCTTGCCTTCGACATGGGCAAGGAAGGGCGCTTCCGCGTCAACGTCATGCGCCAGCGCCAGCATACCGGTTTAGTCATCCGCCGCATTACCAGCAAGATCCCGAGCTTCGAAGCGCTGCGCCTGCCCAAAATTCTTGAAAAACTGTCGGTGGAAAAACGCGGGCTTATCATGGTCTGCGGGGTTACATCGTCGGGTAAATCGACAACGCTGGCGTCGATGGTTGATTACCGCAATACCAATATGGATGGCCATATCGTCACCATCGAAGATCCGATTGAATATTACCACGAACATAAACGCGGCATCATCACCCAGCGCGAGGTGGGCATCGACACGGCGTCCTATCATATCGCGCTTAAAAACGCGCTGCGCCAGAAGCCCGACGTCATCATGGTCGGCGAGGTGCGCGACTTCGAGGTGATGGAGCAGACGATCGCCGCTGCCGAAACCGGCCACCTGTGTCTGGCGACCATTCACACCAACAACGCATCGCAGGCGGTAGAGCGTATCATTAACCTCTTCCCCGAAGACCGCCAGCAGCAGGTACGCATCGCCCTTGCGATGAACCTGCGTGCGATTATCGCGCAGCGTCTTGTGCGCGCTGTCGACGGCGGCATGGTCGTGGCGATGGAAATTCTGCTGAACGAAGCGCTGGTGCGCGAGCTGATCCTGAAAGGGGAGACTACCAAAATCAGGGAAGTTCTGGCAAATGGCGGCGCGGCGGGTATGATCTCCTTCGACCAGTCGATTTTCCGCCTATTTAGCGAGGGGGTTATTTCTGAAAAAACCGCCGTCGCTGAATCTGACGTTCAGACAGATATGAAAATGAAAATCCAGCAATTCAAGCTCAGCACCGGCTCCAAGGACATGGCGAGCGTTGACACGTCTAAACTGTCTCTGTAACAATATGTTGCTTTAGGTGGCCCCGATCGGGTGCTGGCCTGGAGCACCCGCAACATATTGAAAAACCGGATATTGCTGCCATGATCTCTTTTTCCTCCGGCTTCGGCCGTCGTGCCGCCCGTCTTGTGGTTACCGTCGGGCTCGCGACGATGCTGGCCAGCTGCCAGCTTGCCAAAAACCAGTTCGTAGATCATGACCGCAGCGGCGAGGCCAGCAAGCAGCTTTATCGCGATGCTTTGGCCCCGCAATTTCTTTCCCCTGAAGATAAGCCTAATGTTCCTGATTTCCAGCCAATCGTAGCGACACCGGCCGAACTTCAGCTCCCGTCGCCGCTGGTAACCGTTTCTGTGAACCAGACGGTTTCGCTGCGCGATCTGATGTTTGAACTCGCGCATCAGGCCGATGTGGATATCGAACTGGATCCGCAAATCCGCGGCTCGATTATTTTCACGGCGCGTGAACGCCCGTTCAATCAGGTCATTGACCGCATTTGCGAAATGTCGGGTCTGCGCTACCGCTATGAAAACGATGTGCTGCGCGTCGAGCTGGATCGTCCCTACGTGAAAAACTATTCGGTCGACTACATCGCGTCAGCCCGTAAGCAGTCGAGCGAGATTAAAACGGATATTTCTCTGAGCAATGCGGCGGGCGATACGACAGAGGGCGGCTCGAGCAGTGGCTCGAAGTCTTCGGTTTCTGCCAGCTTGGATGGCGACCTGTGGAAGGAGCTTTCCGAGGGCCTCGAGCAAATCCTGACGGCATCCGACACCCAGATTTCGCTGGCGACCACGCGTGATCCTGTTGCGCAGCCCAAAAACCCGCTGCCGGAGCCGCAGCCCTATAACCCCGAAGATCCGAACTCTGTGCCGCCGCCGCGCCCGGGCGACCCGCGTGTGGCTCCGCTGCCAGCCGCTCGTGCCCCGACACTTAACATTTCGACTCCCGCCGCAGAGCCGCTGGTGCCCAATGCGCCCGCAACTTTTGCGATTACCAAACAGTCGGGCATCGTCAGCGTTTTCGCGTCTGACCGCCAGCACAAACTGGTCAAGAAATTCCTTGATGCTTTCCGTCTGCGGGCAACCACGCTTGTACTGATCGAAGCCAAGGTTCTGCAGGTTGACCTGAACGACGAATTCGCGACCGGTATTGACTGGAACCAGATGAACCTGACCGGCCTTGCAACGGTTGCCGGCAGCTTCCCGCTGCCCTCGCTGACCCCGACGCCGAGCGGAACGTTTACGGGCGCCATCAAGGCGGGCGACGTTCAGACGGCCGTGCAGATGATCAGCCGTTTTGGTACCGTGCGTGCGCTGTCCAGCCCGCGTGTGACCGTACTGAACAACCAGCCCGCGATTGTCAACGTGTCGCAAAACAATGTCTATTTCGAGTTCGACGTGCAGATTACCGAAGGCACGACCGATCTGGCGCCCCGTATTGCCATCGACAGCACCCAGAAAGGTATTCCCGAGGGGGTTCTTATGACGGTTGTGCCGACGGCAAATCCTGAAACCGGAGAAATCCTGTTGACCGTGCGCCCGTCGATTTCGAAAATCACCGGATTTGTTCAAGATCCGACTATTCCGCTCGCGCTTGTTTTCAACAGTCTGGATCCGTCCAACGCGCCGCCGAACCAGGTTCCCGAAGTCGCCGTCCAGGAGATCGATTCCGTCATGCGTCTGCAGTCGGGGCAGGTCATGGTGATGGGGGGGCTGATGCGCGATTCAAACTCTGTTGAAACGCAGGGTGTGCCGGTGCTTTCCGATATCCCTCTTATCGGCAAGGCGTTTAGCAGCCATTCTGACCGTATCGAAAAATCCGAGCTGGTGATTTTTGTCAAAGCCCAGATTGTTCCGTCGTCGAACGTGGATGATATGGACCGCAAGCTTTATAACACCTTTAGTCAGGACCGCCGCCCCGCGCGCATGTAAAAAGGGCCGCTGTGTTCTTTAGCAAGGAGTGAACATATGGTGTCACGCCCGCTTATCGGATTCATTCTGACTGCCGCTATCCGCGACAAGCTGGTGATGACCTTGATGCTCATGATCATGCTCGGGGCGGGGGTTTCGGTGTTCCTCGGCTCTTCCGGCATGACGGAGCAGGAAAGCTTCGCGGTTGTCTTCGGTGCCGGTGGCCTGCGTTTTCTGGGCGTGCTGGGTATTGTGCTGTTTGTTTGCTTTTACATGCGCCGCGCCTTCGAGACCAAGGAAGTCGAGTTTCTGCTGTCCCGTCCGATTTCGCGTATGACGTTTCTGTTCAGCCATGCGGTGGCTTTTATGGTCATCGCCCTTGCGGTGACGGCGGCAGTCGGTGCGGCAGTGTTCTTTCTGGGCAAGCCCAACACGGGCGGCTTTGTCGTCTGGCTGCTGAGTATCGGTGTTGAAAACGTGATTATGGCGGTTGCGGCACTGTTCTTTTCGATGGTGCTGTCGAGTGCGGCGGGCGCGGCCCTTGCGGCGCTCGGGTTTTATGTGCTGTGCCGTCTGATCGGCATGTTGCTGGGCATTGCGGCGCAGCCGCCCGAAAATATTGCCTTCGCGCTCCTCAATAACCTGATGGAAGTTATTTCTATCATCGTACCGCGTCTGGATATTATGGGGCAGACGTCGTGGCTTGTGTACGGGGTCGAAGGCGCCGGCGGTGTTTCGCTGGGCGAAAAGGCAAGCCCCTATGCCGTGGCGCTGGTCGAACATCTGGGCGTTGGCGGTTTCGTTCTTGCGCAGGGCGCCGTTTTTGTGGCGCTGCTGATTATCGCGGCCGCCTTTGATTTTGTGCGGCGGGAATTCTGATGACAGGCGCGCAGCTGCGGTTCCGGATAAATCTTTTTCTGGCGCTGGCGCTGGCGGTGAATGTTGCCTTCTGGTTCGCATCGCGTGATACCTATGCCCATTGGGGCAACGTGCCGCCGGTGCCGACCAAAAACGGCGCGCGCATCATGACCCTCGGCGACGAGCAGTTTTCCTACCGTTTTGGCGCCATCACGTTACAAAACCTCGGCAACTCCGGCGGGCGGGTTACGGCCGTCAAGGACTATGATTACAAAAAACTGGGACAATGGTTCTGGCTGCTGAATGACCTCGATCCTGCCTCCAACCATGTGCCGATGATGGCGGCCTATTATTTTGGCGCAACGCAAAAGCCCGAAGATGTGGCTGTGATCGTGCGCTATCTGGGCGCTATCGGCCAAAACCCCGTTGGTAACAAGTGGCGCTGGCTGGTGCATGCTATTTTTCTGGCACGTCACCGCATGGATGACCTGCCGCTTGCTTTGGATATGGCCTATGTCCTGAGCCGCATGCAGCCTGTCGGCGATGTTCTGCCGGCCTGGGCACGCCAGATGCCCGCCTTCGTGCTGGCGGAGCAGGGGGAGAAGCAGACAGCGCGCAAGATTATCGAAGAAATTTTGATGACCGCAACGGGCCTGCATCCAAACGAAGTCAATTTTATGAAGGATTATTTGGTCGAAGAGCTGGGCGTGCCCGAACAGGAAGTACGCCAGATTATCAATATGCGCGGCCAGGATTTGATGCGCGACCCTGCTGAAACCGCGGTGACGATGCCGGCGCCGGTACCCTGAGCGCATATGCGCGGGCGGCAATACAGGTAGAGAGAGATGCTGAACTACACGGTTACTTTCAGCCTGATTGAATGGCTGTCGATCACGGGGCTGGTGCAATCCGTCCTTATTCTTGTCTATATCCTGTTCCGTGTGCGTAACTGGCGGCAGGCGTTTATTCCGATTGTGTATTTCTTTTTTCTGGCCGCGGCGTTCGGATTCCAGTTCGCGCTTCGTCTTGAAGACTATGTGTATATGATCCGCCCGGCGCTCTGGCTTTGCTGGGCGATGGGGCCGCCGCTTTGCTATCTGCTGGTGCTACAGGTCGTGCGTCTGGTCGATATGCCGCCTGCACGGCATTTTCTTGTCCTGCTGGCGATACCGGCGTCGTTTCTTGCGGCGCTGTTTGTTTTGCCGCTCGCGGGCGGCTGCAAAGGCGGTCTTCTCGGCTGCGCGAATTTTCAGGGCATGCTTTACTGGACAGGCGCCATGGCCGGCGCCTGCGCGCTGTTGCCGCTGTGGTTCAGCCGGAGCAGTTTTAGCGATCTGTGGCGCGCGCGTAGCGGGCGCGAGAGATATTGGCTGGTGATAGTGCTGATCGCCGCCAATCTGGCCGCGCTGGTGATCAGCTTTTTGCGTTCGGCAGGACAGATCGCAACGCGCGAGGCGGATGCATTGCTGGTTGTGCTGGGGATCTCTTTCGCCTATCTGATGACGACAACGCTTTTTCGCGTCTATCCGCCGCCCGTCACGCTTAACCGTACGCCGCGCACACGGCTTCTGGCCTTGAGCGAAGAGGAGCGTGCGATTGCTGAAAAAATCCGCATGCTCATGGAAATGGATAAAGTCTATCAGGAACATGCCTTCAGCCGTGCAGATCTCGCGCGGGAGGTTGGCGTGTCGGAAAGCACGCTTTCCAAAGTCGTCAATGCGGCTTTCGGCCGCAGCCTGCCGAAGCTTTTGAATGAATACCGTGTCGAAGATGCAAAACGGATGCTGGCCGATTCGTCCATTCCGATTCAGGTGGTGGCGTCGGATGCGGGATTTAATTCTGTTGCTTCCTTCAATCGCGTTTTTCGGGATATTACAGGCGAAACGCCCAGCGCATGGCGGCAGGAACACCTGAAATAAGGCGCTCCCGCGATATAAAATTATTCTCAAATCAGACTCTGCGGTTATCAAATCCGGCAGAGACTTCTCATTTTGTCGCGTGCATGCAGCGAGTCGCGCATGCCGCGTGCGGTGCTTTGATACCTTGTCACAACGAACTTCGGGGCTACGCAGGTGTGTATTTCAAACGAATTGAGAACCTGCAACTTCTCATCTTGACAATGTTAAGGGTGTACGCGCGTACGGCAAAAAATTTTCTATAACAACAGCATATGTCAATCACAGGTGCTCAATTTGACACCGTGAGGAACAAAATGGTGCAAGTTAAGGAATCATTTAACTTTTTTGTTGAATTATAAAACTTGGGTCACCAAACTATGAATGACTTGCGTTGCAAAAAGGCTTTTACAGCTTTAGCGCAAAACGGGGTAATCATACGGAACTCGTATACTCAATCTACTAAACGCAAACAACCTTGGGGAGCTATCTACATGAAATCGATTCACACGCAAAAGGGCTTCACCCTTGTGGAATTGGCCATCGTGATGACCATCATCGGTCTTCTGATCGGCGGTATTCTGAAGGGCCAGGAGCTGATGGAAAACGCCCGCGTGACCTCTACGGTCGCTCAGGTGAAATCCTATGAAGCTGCTGTCACGACTTTCCGCGACGCCTATAACGCAATGCCAGGCGACATGCCCAACACCACAAACCGTCTGCCGGGTTGCGCAGGTGGTATTTGCGAGCCCGAGCCGACTGAAGCCGGTAACGGGGTTGTCGGTGATCCGGCTTGGGGTACCAATCTTTTTGCTGCTCAAGTGACGGCCCCGATGAACGGTGCGGCGGGCGACGTGGGCGCGGAAACCCAGTTGTTCTGGGTGCATCTGCTGAAAGCGGATTTGATCGCCGGTGTAACAGACTCTCCGACGCGTACGGGTGGTCTGCTGGCTTGGGGTGATTCTCACCCGGCGGGCCGTATCGGCGGCGGCTTCGTTGCCGGTTATGGTGATGGTGAACCAGGTCCGGGTAACCCGAGCACGACTGTTCCCGGTATTTCCGGCGCAATGGTGGCTCTGGTGCAAAACATCAACGTTGCCCCTGGCACCACTGCCGGCCTGAACCCGCTGACCCCGGCACGCTCGGCCCAGATTGACCGCCGTATTGATGACGGTCGTCCGAACACGGGCTACGTTCAGGCCTATGGTCTGGCGGCCTCCTGCTTCGGCGGCGCCAACGACGACGAATATGTCGAGGCAACGGTTAGCAAGGATTGCGGTCTTATGTTCCGTATCCAAGGCTAATTTTGCCAAGGTCTGATAAAAGAGCCCGGGGCGACCCGGGCTCTTTTATTTTTTTGTTAATCTTTTCGGCGCGTCGGTAATATTCAGTCCGGATATTCGGTGGCGTTACAATATCTTCGCGCATTTAGTTAATGATTCCTTTAATTTTTAAGACGATAATAATAGAAGACCAAGTGTCTATAGGGGGATTCCGTCACATGGCGTTGCGCGGTAAATTTTTTCAAAAAAGTTCTGAACGTAATGTACGGGGCTTTACGCTTATTGAAGCTGCGATAAGTTTGACAATTTTGTCGATTTTCATCGCGACAGGCGCAAGCCTCTACGGTCAATACGTCAAAGAACAAATTCGCCACACCACAATCCAGAACATGGATATTCTGGCGAGCTCGCTGAACGACCACTTGGTACTGCATGGACGCTACCCATGCCCTGCGCCTGTAAACGCCGAGCGTACCGACGCCTCTTACGGTATGGAAGGGACGTGTACGGATACGAGTACTGCCGTAGGCACGTGTTCTGGCGGTATCTGCGTTGAGGAAAGCGTGAACACCGTAACAATTAGCGGAGTGCCTACTCTGGTTCGTGTCCGCCGCGGCATGTTGCCATTCCGCTCGATGGGTATCGACGAATCGTATGCTCTGGATGGGCGAAACAACCGTGTTCAATACGCGGTCACAGAAATTCTTACATCTGCGCTTACCTACAGCAAAGGGTATGGCGGTATCACGGTGCGCGATGAAAAAGGCGGCATCATGGCCGATCGCGTCCACTATGTTATTTTTAGCAGTGGTGATGATGGCGCTGGCGCTTACAGTAACTACGGTAAGGCGGTACTGCCTTGTAATACAGCGGCGCTGGATGGTGAAAACTGCAATACAGGCAATACACCGGCAACGAGAAAAGCATATTATGCGCTGGGCGCGAACAGCACCTCGTCGGGTGCCAAGCACTTTGATGACCGCGTAAAGTTTTACTCCTCCAACGTTACGCCGCTGTGGCGTGTGACCGACGAAGAGGGGGTCAATATCCGCGACCTCGTGAATGCCGAGAGTGGCGGGCGCGTTGCCGTGGGAAACTCCTCGCCGCAGGCGACTGTTGACGTTTCAACATCCGTCAAAGCTCAGCTCGATCCTATTTCCGGTACAGGCGGCAATGTTTATCTGTCCGAGAGGATTTGTAACGCGTCAGGGACCGATTGCTTTACCGTTGCCGAAATCGCCAAGCCGGACTCTATAAAGTACAACTGTGATCTCAAGGACCCCAGCAAGCCCTTTCTTAAGGGCTTCATTGGTGACCAGGCGGAGTGTATGTCTCTGAGCGAAAGCCTTTCCGGATGCACGGAAACAGGCAAGCTGGCGAGAGGTATTGATGCAAACGGCGAGCTGATTTGCGCGACAGCCACCAGCTGCCCGGCCAAAGTAGTCAACTTGTGCTATTTGAGCGGTGCTTACGATACGGACACATTGCCCTCAACTTTCGCGGGACAGACCGTAACTACGAAAACTTCGGGTATTTCTTATAGACAAAACTGGCTGTGCCAAAGTTCGGGCGTCTGGAAAAACACTTCTTCTTCCGGCGTTTGTTCATGTACGCCTGAGGATTATACTTACACAGGCAGCTGTTCTACCGGTTTCACGGGGTCGATTACCTACCGCTTCGTAAGGACCTGCCCTGCCAACACAACATCGACGACCACAATTTCGAATACGTGTACCTGTACGCCTACTTCACAAGAAACGACGGGTACCTGCCCTTCGGGCGCGTCCTCCGGTAGCATCAAATATTCGACGCCATGGGTTTGCACGAGTGCGTCAAGCGGATACTGGGATACAGCCAACAGAACCGTGGTCAGCAATACATGTAAATGCGATCCGCAACCTCCGGGTACGCGCACTATCGCCTGCGACCCCGGATACTCGGGTACGGTCAACCAACAGCGCACATGGGTATGTGCCGGAGATGGTGGCGGCAGCTGGTCGGGATGGACCACTGTAAGCAGCAGCTGTACATGCGACTCCACGGCTGCGCAGTATCAAACGGCATCTTGCCCGGCGGGCCAGATTGGTACGGTCAACCAGCGCCGCCTGTTTGATTGCACAACCCAGAGCTGGAGTGATTGGGAAACGACAGGCAATACCTGCTCTATCGTTACCTACACGTGGCGTATGAAAACGGTTACGGGTAGCGGCTCGACGCCGCGTAGCGTTCAGGTGAACGGTACGTGTACAACTCAAGGCCAAACGGCAGAATGCTCTCAGCCGCTGTCATCTGGTGCGGGTTATCAATACGGGAGCTGCCAATGCGAATAAAATCCGCTCAGAACCTCGGGTTTTATCAAAAAACAAGACCCGAAGGGGGTTTTACGTTGGTGGAGATGGCGATTACCATGTCAATCTCTGCCTTGATACTGGTGTCCATTCTGCAAGTGTATATGGTCTATCAGGATCAGTATGACCGCCGGACGGTGCGCGATAACGTCGTTGCCGCGAACGAGGCTTTGGGGAATTTCTTCTCCAAAGAAGGCCGTTATCCATGCCCCGCCAACCCAACGATCCCCCTTTATGACGAGAACGCAGGTGTTGAAGACTGTACATTGGCTGAAATTGACGGCGCACGTCAGACCGACGCGACGGCTGCGGTGACGCCGCGCCCGAGCACGGATCCGCTCCTGACAGGAACTTTGCCATTCAAGACTATGGGGTTGCCTTTTAAGCAGTCTGTCGATCCGTGGAACAATAAATTGCTTTATACGGTAACCAAGGCCCTCACTCAAAAATCGACTTTTCATGATACCTATGGCGCGATCAGGGTTGAAACAGAGAGCGGCGCTTCATTGACAACAGCGGAAAATAGCGTCCACTACGTTGTTTTTTCTGTGGGTAAAAATAAGGCTGGCGGCTATCTGGCCAGCGGTCAAAGGCCTATTCCTTGTCAGGCGGGTCTGCCGGAAAGCAAAAACTGCGAGCTTAAGGAAACCTATGTTCAGGGACTTCTGAACAGAGGGGCTGGCTCTGAATACTTTGATGATATGCTGATGTATGGCGCGCGTTCGATTAGTAAATTGTGGGACTTCCATACGCGTAGTGGCGGCGAGGTTTCAACATACTACGTCAATAGCGGTAACGTGGGCGTTGGGGTTGCCGACCCGCGTACAAAATTGCACGTGGCGGGCAACATTCGCAGCGGTAAAGCTGCCCAGCAGTTAATATGCGATGATAGTACGCCGCCGCGCTGTTGGCCTGCGGCCAACTTTGGCGGTAACCCCGGTACCGCATGCGGTACGGCGCCAGTGGGTTCTGTATATGTTGCGCAGGGTATAAGAAATGGCCAGATCGCCTGCAGTACGGTCGCGGTTCCTCTGCCGAGCCCAACCGGCCCTCAAGAGTGTCCGGCGGGTCAATATGTGGCAGGCTTTACCTATACGGGGATGATTGTATGCAAAAACCCTTGATAAATCTGAAATCAAGACGGACGGGAGAGGGGGGGCTTTCGCTTCTCGAGGTCGCGATTGGCCTTGCTATTGCCGGTGTTTTGATGGCGGGGGTTATGAGCGCCTACAACAGTTACAAAAAGCAGGTTGTCTATACTAACACGGAGTTTACCCGCAACCTGATTCTGAACGCGATTTCTGAATTCGTTTACATGAATGGACGATTGCCGTGCCCGGCCGATCCGACTCTGCCGCGTAGCAGCCCAAATGCGGGCCGAGAGTATTGCTTGCCGACAGCTGTCGGAAACGCATGCCGTGCTTACGGCGGTGGTGCAGGGGGGCAGGTCTGCCGATTTGATGGTGCGCGAGACACGTCGGCGGATAGTAACGCTGCGCCTGACCCGCTTTTGTACGGTGTTGTTCCGTATGTTACCTTGGGCCTTGTGCTTGATGACGTGGTGGACGGCTGGAAGAATCAAATGTCTTATACCGTCACAGAGTATCTGACGCGCGCGGGGACGGGTGGCGTTAATACCCAAACATATAACGCCCAATACGGCGCCATAACGATGTTCCTTTATGATAAGGCAACGGATACATTTATTCAGGCGACAAACAACGAAACAACCCAGCCCGCTTCGTTTTTGTATGCAGTTGTCTCCCACGGACCGGATGGTCGGGGTGCATATAATTCGAATGGCAAACTTGTGTCGCCCTGCACGGGTCAGGGACGCGATCTTGAGAACTGTGATAAAGATGCTGCCTTTAATATCGTCGAACAAGACGGAGATGCAAACTCCTTTGTGCCCGGGCCTTATTACTATGACGATGCGCTCGTTATGTTCAGGCTTAACAAAGATACGGACAAATGGGGCGCGGGATCGGCGTCTGGGTCCGGTTACATTTTTAACAAAAACGGTCAGAAAGTGGGGATTGGCACGCAAGAGCCAACAGACCCGCTGCACGTCGTCGGTGATATTACAGCGAATAATTACCGTGTGAACTCGGTGTGCGATGCTAATGGTACAAACTGCTTTGGGCCGGAAATTTTCGGGGGCGCTGGTATCAGCTGTAACGGCGGGCTTGTTCTGGGCATCAAGCAAGGGCAGATGGTTTGCCAGAAGCGCACATACGGGAGTGATTATATTCCCGGGACCTGCCCTACGGGCAAGTACCTCGCCGGCTTTGGCGCAGATAAAAAAGTGATCTGCAAATAGTCTCGCCTAGACGCGGAACCAGCCTTTGAGGATGTCGAGATAAATATCGGCGAGCGCGTGCATGTCGGAAACGGCCACGCGCTCGTCGGTTTTGTGCATGGTCTCGCCGACGATGCCGAATTCGATGACGGGGCAGTGGTTTTTGATATAGCGCGCATCCGATGTGCCGCCTGACGTGCTCAGCTCGGGCGTGCGGCCGGTGTGTTTGCGGATGGTCTCCACAATCAAGTCCGAATGGGTGCCGGGGGCGGTATAAAAACTCTCCCCGCCGACACGGATGTCGAGGTGATAGGGAATACCTGCGGCATCCAGCGTTTCGCGGATTTTGCTTTCCAGCGTTTTGCCGCTCCAAAGACTGTTGAAACGGATATTGAACGTCGCGCGGGCGCGGGCGGGTATCACGTTTTCCGCCTTGTTGCCGATATCGATGTTCACAACCTCGAGGTTCGAGGGCTGGAAATGCTCATTGCCGCTGTCCAGCACCAGCGCATCGAGTGCGCCGAGCAGTCTGACCAGTTTCGGTATCGGATTGTCCGCCAGATGCGGATAGGCAACGTGGCCCTGTTTCCCCTCGACGGACAGAAAGCCCGTGAAGGTGCCGCGGCGGCCGATTTTAATCATATCGCCCAGCTTTTCGCGCGATGTCGGCTCGCCCACCAGACAGAAATCGATTTTCTCGCCGTGCTCTTCCAGCCACTTCAGCATTTTGGGGGTGCCGTTGATGGAAGGGCCTTCCTCGTCGCCGGTAATCAGAAAGCTGATGGAACCTTGCGGTTTGCGCTCTTCAAGAAAACGCAAAACGGCGGAAACGAAACAGGCAATCGGCCCTTTCATATCGGCGGCGCCGCGGCCGCAGACGTATCCGTCGCGCACTTCACCGCCAAAGGGATCAAAACTCCAGCCCGCCACATCGCCCACCGGCACAACGTCGGTGTGGCCGGCAAAACAGAAATGCGGCGCAGCCGTGCCCCAGCGGGCATAAAGATTGTCCACATCCGGCGTATCGACGTCGGAGAATTTGAGGCGATGGCAAACAAACCCCGCCTTGGAAAGGATGCCTTCGAGCAGGTCGAGCGCGCCGCCCTCCGCCGGTGTGACGCTGGGGCAGCGCAGCAGCGCTTGTAAAACCTCTACGGGGTTTTTCTCGGCGGCGGTCATGCTTGCTTACTCGCGCAGCAGATCGTTGATGGACGTCTTGCTGCGGGTTTTTTCATCCACGCGCTTGACGATAACCGCGCAATAGAGGTTCGGCCCCGGTGTGCCATCCGGCAGCGGCTTGCCGGGCAGGCTGCCCGATACCACGACGGAATAGGCGGGCACGCGGCCCATGAAAACCTCGCCCGTGGCGCGGTCGATGATTTTGGTCGAAGCGCCGAGGTACACGCCCATCGACAGGACGGAGCCTTCCTCGACAATCACGCCTTCGGCTACTTCGGCGCGTGCGCCGATGAAGCAGTTGTCTTCGATAATCACAGGGCCGGCCTGCAGCGGCTCCAGCACGCCGCCGATGCCGACGCCGCCCGAGATGTGGCAGTTCTTGCCGATTTGCGCGCAGGAGCCGATGGTCGCCCATGTATCGACCATCGTGCCCTCGTCGACATAGGCGCCGACGTTGACGAAGGACGGCATCAAAACCACTTTCGGCGCGATGAAGGCCGACTGGCGCACAAAGCAGCCCGGCACAGCGCGGAAACCCGCCGCGCGGAAAGCCGCATCGTCCATACCCGCAAAGCGCGAAGGGACTTTGTCGAACCACGGCGAGGGGCCGGGGCCGCCCGGAATGATGCTGTTGTCATTGAAGCGGAACGACAGCAGGATGGCTTTTTTCACCCATTGGTTGACGTGCCAGACGCCGTCTTTTTTCTCCGCCACGCGCAGCTGGCCCGCGTTCATCAGGGCCATGATTTCTTCGACGGTTTTCTTGCCGAGGATACGGGTTTTGTCGGTCAGGGCGTCTTTTTGTTCCCATACCGTGTTGATGCTTGTTTCCAGTTCCTGAAACTCGGACATTGTTATCCCTCTTGCTGTACTTATGTGCTGTTATTTGAATTTCTGTTCGAACCACGCGGTCAGGCGGTCGGCGCGGTGGTGGATGTGACGGTCATCGGCGGGCGCGCTCTGGTCGGGGCCATGCAGCCATACGGTGGTCATGCCCAGATCATGCGCGGGCTTCAGGTTGATCTCCATATCCTCGAACATGCAGGCGGATTTGGGGTTCACGCCATGACGGTAGAGAAAGGTGTGATAGGTATCCATCTGCGGCTTGGGCCAGTATCCGGCATCTTCGATGGCGAAAACGCCGTCAAAATGACCCGCGATACCCAGATGGTCGATCATCCGCAGGGCGAAATGCTTTGGCGCGTTGGTAAAGACAACCTTGCGGCCTGCAAGGCGCGACAGGCCGTCCTGCGTCACGGCGCAGGGGGCGATGAGGCTATAGTCGATATCATGCACATAGGTCAGGAAATCGGCGGGATCAAGGCCATGTTCCGTCATCAGCCCGCGCAGCGTGGTGCCGTAGGTTTTATAGTAATGCTTGCGCAGGCGCGCGGCTTCTTCCTTGTCGGTCTTCAGAAAATCCGCGACAAAATCGGTCATGCGCGTGGCGACCAGCTCGAAAATATGACGCTCCGCATCGTAGAGCGTGTTGTCGAGATCGAAAACCCAGGTGTCGATGTGGCTGAAATCCTGCATCACACGGACTTTCGTGCGCGCAGCGCGGCCTGCAGGGTGCCGTCGTCCAGATAATCAATCTGTCCGCCAATCGGCACACCATGCGCCAGCTGGCTGATGCCGACGTTGCAGGGCTGCAGGCAATCGGCGATGTAATGTGCGGTGGTCTGGCCGTCGATGGTGGCGTTGAGCGCCAGAATAACCTCGCGCACGGCGCTGTCGGCGGCGCGGCGGGTCAGGTGCGGAATAGACAAGTCTTCGGGCGTGATGCCGTCCAGTGCCGACAAGGTACCGCCCAGCACATGGTAATACCCGCGGAACGAGCCGGTTTTTTCAATCGCCCAAAGGTCCGAAATATCCTCGACCACGCAAAGCAGGCTGCGGTCGCGCGCGCTGTCGCTGCAAATCGCGCAAGGGGCGCAGGTGTCGAGGTTGTGACATTCCGGGCATTCGGTAATAACCTCCGCCGCGCGGCCAAGCGCCTGCGACAGCGGCAGCATCAGGCTTTCGCGGTTTTTTAAAAGATGCAGCGCGGCGCGGCGGGCGGAACGCGGGCCCATGCCGGGCAGGCGCGCCAGAAGCTTCATCAGATGTTCGATATCGGTGCCAATCATGAGGGCGATTATACCCGTTTCGGGGGCTGTATTGCCAGCCCCGTTTCGTTAAATATCCGTCATAAAAGCGGCTTTAGCGGATGGTGACCGACAGGTCGCCAATGCCGTCGATATGCGCATCGACCTTGTCGCCGCTGACCAGCGGGCCGACGCCTGCGGGCGTGCCGGTCATCAGGATATCGCCGGGCTGCAGGGTGATAAAACGCGACAGGAGCGCAATCAGCCGCGGCAGCGGCCAGATCATGTCGGACAGCTGCCCGTCCTGCCGCGTTTCCCCGTTTACCGACAGCTGTATCGCGCCCTGCGGCAGGCCGTCCAGCGTGGCGGCGGGGATAAGAAGGCCGCAGGGGCTGGCGTGGTCGAAGCCTTTGGCAAGGTCCCACGGTTTGCCGCCGTCCTTGGCCTGTTTTTGCAAATCGCGCCGCGTGAGGTCGAGGCCCACCGTATAGCCGAACACATGCGCCATGGCGCTGTTTTCCGGGATATTCGCCCCGCCCATGCCCAGCGCGGCGACCAGTTCGACCTCGTGGTGCAGGGATGCGGTTTCGGGCGGGTAGGGGATGATATCGCCATCATGCGCCAGACTGTCGGCGGGTTTCATGAAAAAAACCGGGATGCCTTCGGCGGTGCCTGCCTTCGCCCCCATTTCGGCGGCGTGCAGGGCATAGTTTTGCCCAACGCAAAAAATGCGCCGCACCGGAAAAACCTCCCGCCGGCCTGCGACAGGCAGAAAGGGCGGCGGCGGCGGCGGAAACACATATCCGGTCATGGGGTTTGTCCTTCCTTGGGCTGCCAGGCGTCGCTGAATATACGCTCTTTGTCGGCGCCGAGGTCCAGAAGCGCGGGCAGGGTTGCCGCGACCATCGGCGGCGGGCCTGCCAGATAGATGTCAAAATCGCCAAGGTGCGGGAAATCTTCCGCCAGCGCGGCGCTGACAAAGCCGCGGCGCAGCGGCGTTTCTTCGGCCGCATCCGACAGCACGGGAATATAGCTGAAGCGCGGGTGTTTCTGGCCAAGCGCGCGGAAATGACGGTCAAGGTACAGCTGCGTTTCATCGCGCACGCCCCAGTACAGATGACAGGGCGACGCACCGGCAGCGGCCAGATGCGCCTCCAGTATCGATTTGACGGGGGCAACGCCCAGACCGCCCGCCAGTGCCAGCAGCGGCCGCGCCCCGCCACGCCAGTAACTGTGGCCGAAGGGCCCTTCGAGGGTGATGCTGCTGCCGGGGCGGGTTTGCGTGGTCAGCACATCGCTGAGCCCGCCTTGCCCTGCGCTGCGGATATGAAATTCGATGAAGTCTTCGTCCGGCGCGCTGGCAATCGAATAGGGGCGGGCGGGAAAATCGCCCAGACGCAGATGTGCGTATTGCCCGGCGCGGAATTTAAAGGGCTGACGCTGGTCAAGCTCGACGCGCAGGATGCGCGTATCGCCCATCACATCTTCGATGGAAATAATCCGCGCATCAAAAGCGGCGGGGGTATCGGGTGATGTGGGTTTGCCGTTCATGGGGTGCGCAGCGGATGAGAGTGTGGGGTTTCGGTGAAAACATTCAGGCCTCCCGCCAAGATAGGGGGAGGCCTGAAAAAGTCAAGTTTTGAAGGCTTTAAGCCGCCTTACGGGCCTTTGTTCTTGATGCCCGTGGTGCGCGGGGCGCTGGCCGCGGGGGCTGTGGTGTCTTCAACTTTCGGCAGGCCGAGGTCGATGCCGCCGGCTTTTTTCTGGAAGTAGTCAGCGGCTTGCTGGAATCCAGCGGGGCTTTCGATTTTGCTCAGCGCGAGGCGGTCGAAAGAGTCCTTGATTTCGACTTTGCCGGATTTGATGGCATCTTGCAGTTTGGTGATGCCTTCGGCATGCGCGGGGCTTTTTGCTTCGGCGGCGCTTTTGCTCAGGCTCTCGACAGCGGCAACGTCGCGGTAATCATCTTGCCAGCCGGAATAATCGGCGCGGTTGATGCTTTCCTTTTTCTTTTCCCAGGCTTCGTATTTCGCATCGCCTGCGGGCAGGGGGTTGACCATGCCGCGCGCGGCCAGCGCTTCTTTGCTGTAGGGATCGTCTGCAGGCTTGGGCGGCTCGACGGTGCCGAATTTGCTTGCAACCGGCGTCGCGGGTTGTTCTGCCGCAGGCGCTTCGGGGGCTGAAGGGGCTTCAGTGGCGGGGGCTTCAACGGCAGGCGCTTGCGCTTCAGCCGCGACGGGTGCGGCGGGCTCTTCAGCGGTCGCTTCAACTGTTGCAGGGGCAGCTTCCTCAGGCGCGGCAGGTGCTTCAGCCGCGGGCGCGTCCGCTTCGGGGGCCGCAGGGGCCTCGGTAGCGGGAGTTTCAACGGCAGGCGCTTGCGCTTCAGCCGCGACAGGTGCGGCGGGCTCTTCAGCGGTCGCTTCTGCTGTTGCGGGAGCAGCTTCCTCAGGCGCGGCAGGCGCTTCCGCGGCGGGTGTTTCAGATGCAGGCGCATCGGCTTCGGCGGCGGCAGGTGCGGCTTCTTCAGGGGCAGCGGGCGCTTCGGCCGCAGGGGTTTCCGCAGGCGCGGCCGGCGTATCCTGTGCAGGCGCGGCATCGTTTTTCGGTGCGGCGTCATCTTTGGCGTTCATCACGCCGCTCAGCTCCTGGCTTTCTTTTTTCCAGATTTTGTAAACTTCGGAATCCGGCGAGGGGACGAAGTTGGTCACTTCGATGCCGCGGCGCTGTGCGGACAGCCACAGCATTTCCTTGGTCGATTCACGTCCATGCAGGGTGATGGATTCCCATCCGCGCGCCTTGGCGAGCGTCAGTTCCGCCTCCGCCAGTTCCTGCGTCATGGCGCCGAACAATCCGCGGCGGCCGATGAATTCCTTGCCACGGCTGTCAACGCCCCAGTTGACGCTGCCGGCGGGGGTCTCAAAGGTCAGAAGACCTTTTTTGTTGTCGTACTTCAAGCTATCGATGATTTTCGCAGCTTCGGCATCGATTTCGTCGACCTTCCAGATCTTGCGGTAAACCATCTGCTGGTAGTCGTCATTCAGGAATTTCGATTTTGATTTTTTGCCGCCTTCGGGAGCCTCTTCCTCTTCGGTGGCCGCAGGTGCGGGCGTGCGGCGGGGCGGGGCGGGGGTTTCTTCTTCGGCGGTGGCATCGTTTTGCGGTGCCGCAGGCTGGCTTGTCGCCGTGGTGGTCGCCGGTGCTTCGGGCGCGGTTTCTTCGGCGCTATCGTTCGCGGGCGCATTTTGCGGCGCGGTCGCGGCGGGGCCGGTATTGTCGTTGGTCAGGCCTTCGAAGGCCGTATCCTGGCTGACGTCATCAGGGGCGGTGGTCGTATCCACGGGCGACATATCGCTCGGCGCGGTGGCGACAGCTTCGTTACCTTTTTGATCCTTCTTATCAGCTTCAGCCATGACGGACCCTATCCCCCTTGTAAAAGAAAAGTTAACGCAGTGTTAATTTATGTACCTATATTCTACACCAGATTTTCGTAATCTTTCAAGAAAACGAAAATAGATATTTGAAATCAATGGTTTACTATTTGTTGTAGCGCGTCGATTTCTGCTGGGGATCGTAATAATGGAAGGCATCGTTGTCGAGCTTGATTCCCGACTGCGGGTTTTCGAGCGTGACATCCGTGGTCACTCCCTGCGGGTCGAGCACATGCCAGCCGGCGAGGCTGAGCTCGTCCTTGTCCGTCACGTGGAACAGCAGCGTGATGGAGCCTGCCAGCGGGTCTTTCGCTTGCGTCAGGGTAATCGCAAGTTTGCCGCTGTCGTCGCGGCGCACATCTTCGATACGCAGGTCTTTGCTGAATCCGATGTCGCTGCGCAAAAAGAAATTCGCGAGCGAGCGGCCAATCGGCGCGCTGCTTTGCTGTTTCATCTGTCCATCGTAGTAATGCACGAACATGCCATCCGCGACGATAAAATCTGTCATGGGCGGGTCGTATTGAAAACGCATGCGGCCCGGGCGTTTCAGCAGAAATTCACCACTGAGGCGCTTGCCGCTATTGTCGGTCTGGGTGAAGCGTGCCTTGAGCGTGCGCAGGCTGTTCAGGTAGGCTTCGGCCTTTTTGACATCCGGCAGCGTGCTGAACGACGCGGGCTTTTCCGCCGCCGTCTGCGCCTGTGCGGGCAGCGTGGCCATCGGCGCGGCGCCGAACATCAGCAGAGCCGCAAAACCGATCGCGAGGGAGGGGCGGAACAAAAAGCGGGATACGGGCATGTCGAAATGTCTTTCGGTTGGTGAAACTGTTTTTGGCAACGGCCTGTTTACGAACAGGGGGGCTGTCGTGCCGCCCTTCGCAAACGTGCCGTGCGGGATACGGGTTCCCGCCGGCCTGCCGGGCGGCGAAACGCGGCGCCGTGTTTAACACGCGCCGTGCGTGCAAACCCTGCGGCGGTTTATTCGACCGCGTTCAGGGCGACCTGCTGGGCAAGGAATTTGTCCATCAGGTCATAAAGTTCCTGTTTTTCCTTGGTCGGTCTTTTGGCGGTATGGGTCATCATGAAATCAATCGGAAACCCGCGAATGAGCGTCGCGCCGGTCACCCCGACGGTTTTATATTTCTGGTAGGAAATTTCCGTTTCCGCCGTGAAGCCCAGCGAGACGCCATCGGGCGTGCGGCGGCCTTCGGTGTCGATCATCGGGTTCAGGTATCCGGCCAGTCCGGCGCGGGTATAGTTCTGCATCGTCATTTCGCGCGCATCCAGATAGGTTTCGCGGTCCATGCCCGCGCGCTCGCCTTTTTCATTCAGCCAGGTGACAAGGCCGACATCTGTCATGCCGCTGCTCTCGCCTGCCGCATTGACTTTACCGATACCGGCGATTTGCATGCAGTCTGCAAAAACGGCGACCAGGGTTTGTTTGCTTTTCGCCTTCAGCTCTTCACGGATGATGTCAATCGCGCCGGCTTCCACGGGGTCGGTCTGGTCAAGAAAGCACATGCCGAGCGGCGCTTCGAAATGCAGCGTCGTCTGCCCAAACGGCGCGAACAGCGTGCGGCGCCAATCCAGCGGCCCGCCCGGATAATACTGCGCGGGCGCAGGTGTCGCCATGATGGTGACAAGGCCGATGCCCGCAGCCACGAGGCACAGGGCGGAGAGAGCATTTTTGAAACGGGGTTTTTTCATGATAGCGGCTTTCACTGGTAAGGTGGGCATGAATTAAAAAACATCAGGTACCGTAATTGTCGACAAGGATCTCGCGCTTGCCGACATGGTTGGCGGCGCTGACGAGGCCTTCTTTTTCCATGCGCTCGACGATGCGGGCGGCACGGTTGTATCCGATTTGCAGATGGCGCTGGATAAAGCTGGTGGACACTTTACGCTCGCGCAGGACGATGGCCACGGCCTTGTCATACAGCTCGTCGCCGCTGCCGTCTTCCTCGCCTTGGCCGAACAGGCCGGTTTCTTCCTCGTCTTCGGTCACGCCGTCGATGTAATTCGGCACGCCCTGCGATTTCAGGAAGCTCACGACTTTTTCAACTTCGTCATCTGACACGAACGGGCCGTGTACGCGCTGGATGCGGCCGCCCGATGCCATGTAAAGCATGTCGCCCTGACCCAGCAGCTGTTCCGCCCCGCCTTCGCCCAGAATGGTGCGGCTGTCGATTTTCGATGTGACCTGAAACGAAATGCGGGTCGGGAAGTTCGCCTTGATAACGCCCGTGATGACGTCGACGGAGGGGCGCTGCGTCGCCATGATAAGATGGATACCCGCCGCGCGCGCCATCTGCGCCAGACGCTGGATGGCGTTTTCGACTTCCTTGCCCGCCACCAGCATCAGGTCGGCGAACTCGTCGACGATGACCACGATATAGGGCAGGTTGTTCAGCGGAATGGGCTGTTCTTCGTACACCGGCTTGCCCGTATCGGGGTCGAAACCGGTCTGGATTTTGTGCATCAGCACTTCGCCCTTGTCGCGGGCTTCGCGTACGCGCTCGTTAAAACCGTCGATGTTGCGCACGCCCAGTTTGGACATGGCGCGGTAGCGGTCTTCCATTTCGCGCACGGCCCATTTCAGGGCGACGATGGCGCGGTGGGGTTCGGTCACGACCGGCGTCAGCAGGTGCGGGATATCGTCATAGACCGACAGCTCCAGCATCTTGGGGTCGATCATGATGAAACGGCACTGTTCCGGCGACAGGCGGTAGAGCAGCGACAAAATCATCGTGTTCACCGCAACCGACTTGCCCGAACCCGTGGTACCCGCGACCAGCAGGTGCGGCATGCGCGCGAGGTCGGCGATGACAGGCTCCCCGCCGATGTTCTTGCCCAGCACCAGCGGCAGGCGCGAGGTATTGCGGTCGTAATCGTTGCTGCCCAGAAGTTCGCGCAGGAACACCATTTCACGCTTGGCGTTCGGCAGTTCGATACCGATGGCGTTTTTGCCCGGCACGGCGGCGATACGGGCCGATACGGCGCTCATGGAGCGTGCAATGTCGTCGGCAAGGCCGACCACGCGGCTGGTTTTGGTGCCGGGGGCGGGTTCCATTTCATACAGCGTGACGATGGGGCCCGGATTGACTTTCAGGATATCGCCCTGCACGCCGAAATCGCCAAGGGTGGATTGCAGCATCTCCGCATTCTTTTGCAAACCCGCTTCGTCCAGACGATGCGCCGTGACATTCGCAGGCGGGCTTTGCAGCATATCGAGGGCGGGCAGCGTCCACTCCTCGTCCTCGCCGGTGGTGCGCAGGTCGAGTTTCTTTTGCTTGTCGTCCTTGGCGGGCGCGGCTTTGGGCTTTTCAATGCGCGGCGCAACGATGGGTTTGCGCGCAGGCGCGGCGAGGGCGGGTGCGGCGCTTTCCTCGCTGTCTGCGTCGTCCTCTGCCTCGGGCGCGCTGTCGTTCAGGCGCACGCGGCGCGGGCGGATGCTCGGCGGCGGCGCTTCACGCTTCAGGTTGCTGTAGCGGGCATGCCAAGCGCGGAAGCCCTGCACCAGTTCGGCGGTTTTTTGTGTCAGGGTCGCGCTGATATCGCGCGTGCGGCGCAGGCCGTCCAGCCATTCGCCAAGGCTCAGCCCCAGCGCCGGCAGATAGCAGGCGAAAAACGCCAGCATCGCGCTCAGCGCGACAAACGAAAAGGCCATGCCGCCAATCCAGCCTTGCAGCGGCTGGGCGAGGGTATTGAAAATCAGCGCGCCGGCAGAACCGCCCATATAGGCGCCCATGCCCCAGCTGTCGAAGGCGGGAATACGCGCCAGCATCACCGCGCCCAGCAAAACACCGCCCAGCAGCAGCGGCAGGCGCGTGCCCATGCTGCCCAGCGGACGGCGGCGCAAAATGCGGTAACCCCAGACAACCAGCGCCACGGCGAAAAACCATGCTGACAGCCCCAGCGTCTGCAGCATCAGGTCGGCGGCATAGGCGCCCGGCGTGCCCAGCAGGTTTTGCACAGGCGTATCGGCGGCGGCGGCGGTATTCAGCGACGGGTCGGCTGCGTGATAGGTTGCCAGCGACGCGGCCAGACACAGGCCAAGGCCCGCATAAAGCGTGCCCGCCGTATCCGTCAGGCGGTGCGCGATAAAACTTTGCATGGCGGCGGGCAACAGCGGTGTTTTGCTGCGGCGTGATTTGCCGTGCAGTTTGTTTTTGCCGCGTGAAAAAATGCCCGTGAAAATACCCAAAACCAGCTCCCCGTGTCTCGTGCGCGCCGCGCCTGTGGCTGCGGCGGCGGTTTATCGTCGCGGACGCGAAATCCCCCGAAAGCGTCCAGCCAGATATTGTACCAAATATCGGGCCTGCGCCTCAAGGAAAGAGCGGGTTTTTTGAGCAAATACGCGAGATAAATACGGCGCGCGAAGAGCGGCGCGGCGCGGGCTTAGTTGCCGTCGCCGAGGTCGAGCTGGCCGTTGGGGTCTTTTTCAAGCAGGTCAGCCACTTGTTCGTACACGGTGGCGTTGTCGTTCATCTGCTCGCGCAGGGGTTCGTTCTGGGCGCCCACGTTTCTGAAAAATGTTGCGGCGTCGCGCAGCAGTTTGGATGCCAGTTGAGCGTAGGTCGCCATGTTCAGTCGCCTTTCGGAAAATAATTCCTGCCGAACAGGGTATCATCTGAAACCCTATTCACTCCGGCGCCAAGCCTAGCACGGCCATCAAATGACGGAAACGGAAAATTGCGCTATCGCTTTACGGGAAATCACTTCACGCTGTCGCGGTATCCGTGGCGCGGATAGGTGCCGAGCATGCGCACGTCGGCGGCGAAAAATCTGAGCTCGTCCATCGCGTGTTCGAAAGCGATGTCTTCGGGGTGGCCTTCGACTTCACAGTAAAAACGGGCGGAGTGGAATTTGTTTCCCTCCAGATAGCTTTCCAGTTTGGTGATGTTGATGCCATTGGTCGAAAATCCGCCCAGCGCCTTGTAAAGCGCGGCGGGAATGTTGCGCACCTTGAAAATCAGCGAGGTCATATATTTCACGCCGCGCGCGGGGGCAGGCAGGCTGCGGCTTTTGGCCAGTACTATAAAACGCGTGGTATTGCCGCTTTCATCCTCGATATTTCTTTTAAGGACTTTGAGCCCGTATAAATCCGCTGCCAATGCGCTGGCAATCGCGCCATGCGCGGGGTCGTTCATCTCGGCCACGCGCGCGGCGCTGCCGGCGGTGTCTTCGAAGACCACGGGTTTCAATTTGTGCTCGGCGATGAATTTTTTGCACTGGGGCAGCGCATGCACGTGACTGTAGACGGTTTTGACGTCATCGATTTTCGCGCCCGCCACGCCCAGCAGGCAGTGATGCACCGGAATGAAATGTTCCGCCACAATCGAAAGCGGCGATGCCGGCAGCAGGTTGTGAATATCCGCGACGCGCCCCGCAATCGAATTGTCGATGGGGATCATTGCAAAATCCGCACGGCCGGTTTCGGCGGCGTGAAACGCATCGGCGAAGCTCGGGCAGGGCAGCGGCTCCAGCTTGGGAAAAGCGGTCAGGCAGGCCGTGTGCGAATAGGCGCCCGCGCGGCCCTGAAAAGCGATTTTACCTGTTTTGGCGGCGGATTTTTTAGGCGTAGAGGGCATTGTCTTCCCCGGTTTGCGGTGTCTGGAAATAGGCGGCGGCGCGCAGGATATGGGCGCAGGCTTCGCTGTCGCTGCCCGCGTCGTGGTGGTTGAGGTCAAAGCCGATATGCGCGCTGACGGTCGACAGTTTGTGGTTATAAAGCCCCGGCCAGCTGCGGCGTGCCAGCTGCACGGTGCAAAGCCATTTCTTGCGCGGCATGCCGATTTCGGCGCGCGCCATGGTGCCGGACAGCACGCGGCGGTCAAACCCCGCGTTATGCGCGACCAGCAGCGGCGCGGCGTCAAACCACGGCGCGAAGGCGTCGTGCCACAGCTCGCGGAAGGTCGGCGCATCGCGCACCATATCGGGCGTGATGCCGTGGATGTCGATGAAATCGGGGCGGATGTAAAGCCGCCCTTCGGGCCTCATCAGCCATGATTGCTTGAAAACCGTATCGCCTGCCGCATCGACTGCGCAAAGGCCAAGCGCAATCGCGCTTGCCGCGTCGTAATTCGCGGTTTCGAAATCCAGACAAAGCGCGGCGATATCGGTCATAGGGGATTATACGGCTTTCAGCATCGCGCGGGCAACCTCGAGGTCTTCCGGCGTATCGACGCCCAGCGGCACGGTATCCACCACGGCAACGTCAATCCGCATGCCAAGCGCGAGGGCACGCAGCTGTTCCAGCCGCTCGCGTTTTTCGAGCGCGGCGGGCGGGGCGGATACGAAACGCTGCAAGGCTTCGCGGCGATAGGTGTAAAGCCCGATGTGATGCAGCAAAACGCCATCGCCCGACGGTGCGGTCACGCGGCTGAAATAGAGCGCGCGGCCGCGGCGCTCCGCACGGTCGAAATCAATCTCGGCAATCGCCTTGACCACGTTGGGGTTGGTTTTCTCGTCTTCCTTGGTGATGATGGCGGCCAGTGTGCCGATATCGACGCTGCTGTCGGACAGCAGTTCAAACGCGGTATGGATCAGCGCGGGGTCGATGGTCGGCAAATCGCCCTGCACGTTGATCACGCCGTCGTGCTTGCCTTCGGGGTCGATCTGGTTCAGCGCGCGCAGGATGCGGTCGGAACCGCTCGGCAATGCGGGGTCGGTCAGCACGGCTTCGCCGCCGGCGGCTTCGATGGCGGCTTTGATCTCGCTCTCGGCGCAGGCGATGACCACGCGGCCGATGTTCGCTTCCTCGGCGCGTTTCATCACATGCACAATCATCGGCATGCCATGAATATCGGCCAGCGGCTTTTGCGGCAAACGCGTCGAGGCCATGCGCGCCGGTATCATGACAATCGGGTTCGACGGCAGCGCCGATGCCGCAGGCGCGGCGCTCTTGGCGGCGGTTTTCAGGGCTTCGGTCATGACATCCTCCATCTGCTGTCCGTGCCCGCGCGCGCAACGGCGGCGACAGGCTGTTTTGAAAGGTAAAAACAATCCATAAACGATGCCGGAGGGTAGCGCGTTCCCCCTGTGAAATCAATAAACGGGGATAAACAAGCGAAATCGGTGGCTTAACACAGCGCCGCGCGTACTTTGTCGGGCTCGTCGACTTTGATGATGACGTAGGGCACGGCGCCGCTATCGGCGAGGGTTTTGAGATGGCGGAGGGTGGTGTAATCGCTGCTCTCGGCGCTCACGCGGCTGTTGGCGGTGGAAATTTGCAGGCCGAGGCCCGCCGCCGCCGCCCAATCGCCCAGCGCGGGTTTGAAATCGGTGGTGGTGGTGTCATAGGCGGCAATGCGGATCTCGCTGTGCAGCGCCGCCAGAATATCGCGCGCGGCGCTCTGGTAGTTCTCAACCAGCGGCACGTAACCGGGGCCGATGTTTTCCGCGCCGAACAGGATTTTGGATTTGATCGCGGGCACCAGCATGATATGCGCATCGCGCGCGCGGAAATCGCGCAGGATATCCCAGTTGAACGACGATACAATCACGTTATGCGCCGCCAGCGCCGCGGCATGTTTTTGCATCAGCGCGCAGACGGCAGAGACGCAGGTGGTGTCCTTGATATCCAGATTGATAATGACGCGGCGGTCCGTATAGTCGAAAACCAGCGCGAATAAATCTTCGAGACGCGGCACGGTATGGCCGCCGCCGATATCGATGGCGTATACCGCCGCCGCCGTCATGCGTGATACCAGCTGTCCGGCAAGGGGCGCGGCCGCAGCGGGCGCAGCATGCTGGTCGATGTCATCATCGTGGATGACCATCGGCACGCCGTCGCCGGACAAAAACACATCACATTCGATGCCGTCCGCACCGTGGTCGAGGGCGTATTTGAAAGCGGCAAGGCTGTTCTCCGGCAGCAGTGTGGCCAGATTTTCGGGGGTTTTCAGCGCGGCGGGCGTGGGGCCATATCCGCGGTGCCCTATGATTTTAAAGCCTTTTTGCTGGTGCAGCATGTGATAAACCTTGTTTCCGTCAAGTGCTTATGGAATAATATTCGTGTAAAAGCAAGAATCTAATAACACCCGTACCTGTGGTTGAAAATGGGGATTGTGATTATCGGACATCGCGGCATGGGGCCGACCAGCACCCTGCCGTCCATCGAAGCGCATACGCTGCCGGAAAATTCGCTGGCGGCTTTCGCGCGCGCGCTGGAACACGGTGCCGACGGTCTTGAATTTGACGTGCATATCACGCGCGACGGTGACGTGGCGGTTATTCACGACAACCAGCTTAATAAAAAAATCGCGGGTGCCGACCGCAAGGGCACCGAACTGGGGCTCGTATCCGAACGCACCATGGCGGAGCTTTCGGCGATGGATATCGGCAACGGCCAAGGTATCCCGAACCTGACCGACGTGATGGATTTCATGATTGCCGCGAATGCCGCCTATCACGCGCGTACGGGCAAGAACCTGATGATCGATATCGAGCTGAAGGGCGAGGGCGTAGCCGATGCGGTTTACCGCACCATCAAGCCCTATATCGACGCGGGGTATGTGAATAGCGAAGACTTCGTGTTCAACAGTTTCAACTGGGACAACCTGCGTGATTTGCGCGCGCTCGACAAAGACCTCAAACTTATCCCCGCTATCCGCACCGAAGATTTGTTTGGCAAGGAAAACGTGACCATGCCGGGCTGGAAGGTGAAAGAGGGGGCGAATTACTGCCTCGACGCTTTCGCGCGGCTCAAATCCCTGCATAACGAAATCAGCTGCCATGCGTTTGATTGCATCGTGTTCGACCTGCGCCCGGCTTTTGTCGAATTTTGCGCATCGAACCGCATCGGGCTTTTTACCTCGACATCGGCGGAGACGGTCAAGGCCGACAGTATCCGCGATCCGCTGTCGCTGATGACGGCGGCGGCGACGCGTTTGCCGGTTGTCTGTTTCCGCGCCGACCACGCGGGCGATACGCGCAAGCTGGTGAACGACATCTGCCGCGAACAGGCCTATATGGCCGAAATGAAAAAGCCCGCCGAGGGGTATTCATCATCCGCGCCGTCCAAATCAGGCGGCAGCAAATTCACGCCGACGTAATCTCATATCCTTGAAAATAATCAGCGCGGTCTGTAAACATTCCGCGCTGATTATCCTGCCGCGCCTTCCTGCGCGGGCAGGGGATTGGCCTGCCCGGCGTTTTGCGAAATCTGTTGCAGCAGATAGGCGCGGGTTTCTTCGAAGGTCCGGCGGATATCGCCCAGCGTTTGTTCGCGCAGGTCTTTGCTCGCGGGGTTCATGCCTTGCGCGCGGGCGCAAATCTTTTGCAGCAGATGCGCCCCTGCCATGCCCGCGCTGCCTTTCATGCGGTGGGTTACCTCGACCCATTGCGGGCAGTCGCCTTCCAGACAGGCCGAAGGCAGTTTATCAAGGTCGCTTTGCGCCTGCGTGATGTAGAGCTCGACATAGGCGGCCAGTTCCTGCGGGCTATCGACATATTGGCGCAAAACGGATATGTCCACGATGTTGTCAGCGGCGGAACTGTCATCGGCGGGGGCGGTTTTTTCTTCTGCTGAGGGCATGTGAATGGGCGCGGCGGCCTTGTCGTTATCGGGCAGAACCGTCCATGCCGAAAGAATGGCGCGGAAATGGTCGATGTCGATAGGCTTGCTCAGGTAATCATCCATGCCGGCCTCCAGACAGCGCGCGCGCGTATCGGGCAGGGCGTCAGCCGTGAGTGCGAGGATGGGCACACAGCTTTGCACGCCGTGCATGCGGCGGATTTCCTGCGTGGCTTCGTATCCGCTCATCTCCGGCATATGGCAGTCCATCAGCACCAGATGGTAATTGCCGTTCTGCACGGCCTCCACCGCTTTGCGGCCATTGTCCACGATATCGACGCGGGTGATGCCCAGCTGCGACAGCAGTCGCAAGATGAAAATCTGGTTCAGTTCATGGTCTTCGGCAACCAGCACGTTGAGGGCGGCGGCGGGCAGGCGCACAGGTGCGGGTCTGGTGCGCGGCGCAGGCGCCGGTTCCGGCGCGGTCTCCACGCTCTGCGCGATAACAAACGGAATTTTGAACCAGAAGGTGGAGCCAAGGCCGGGCGCGCTGCTGACACCGATGCGGCCCCCCATTTTTTCGACCAGTTCTTTGGTAATCGCAAGGCCAAGCCCCGTGCCGCCATAGCGGCGGGTATCGGACTGGTCTGCCTGCGTGAATTTGTGAAATATCATCTCGTGCTGGTCGGCGGCGATACCGATACCGCTGTCGACAACCTGCACATAAAGTTCGGCGATGGTATCGCCGATCGCGCGGTGCGCGACTTGTATCTGGATGCGGCCCTCGTCCGTGTATTTGATGGCATTGTGAACAAGATTGGTCAGGATGCGCGCGGTGCGCAGCCGGTCGCCGCGGATATACGGCGGCGTGCCGGCAGTGAATGTCACGTCAAGTTGCAGGCCTTTTTCATGCGCCAGCGGCGCCAGCGCTTCCGTGACATCCGCCAGCGTTGCCGAAAAATCAAAACCGGCGTTATCAAGCTTGAAATATCCGGATTCGATTTTGGCGATGTCCAGAATATCGTTAACGATGTCCAGCAGCGTATAGGCTGATTTGCGCACGATTGTAGCTGTATGGCGGCTTTCCTCGCTCATTTTCGTGTCTTCGGTCAGCATGCGGCTCATACCGATGATGCTGTTGAGGGGGGTGCGCAGCTCGTGGCTCATATTGGCCAGAAAATCGCTTTTGGCGCGGTTCGCCTTTTCCGCTTCTTCTTTGGCGCGGCGGTAGCTTTCGGTTTTGTCGCGCACGAGGTTTTCGAGGTTCAGACGGTGGGCTTGCAGTTCCCGCCGCGATTTTTCAAGCGGCATTGTCACGAAACAGCGTACATAGGCCAGCGCCAGCAAAAACATGCTGATACCCGTCCAAAGGACGATTGTCTGGATATCGGACAGCTGTTCAAATCGCTCTTCCTGCAGGCGTTTTGCCATTGTCAGCGCGTTTTCCTGACGGCCGAGGGCTTCTTCGAGCAGCTTTTCCTGCTCGTGGATGCCCTGCACGGTGTCCCGCATATTTTCTGTGGCGGATTTCAGTTTGAGCCACGCCAGATCGGCGCGGGCAACGGCGCTGCGCATTTCGTATCCGCTGAATCCCGGGAAAAGTATTTGCTGGTCATTGTCGAGGTTGAACGTCAGATTACCGCCATGCAGAAGTCCTTCAAAATTTCCGCTGACGGTGGCCGCGGCTGCACGCATTTTTTCTTTACGGATAGAGGGGTTTTCGACTTCCTGCTGGCTGTAATAGGCGTATCGCATAATCAGCGTGCGCTGGAGCGCAAGTGTGTTCAGCACACGGCTTTCCTCCACCTGCTGGCTCAGGCGCATATTCAGAAACAGGTACGATGCGGATATCAATAGCACAAACACGCTCAAAAGCGCGAAAAGCTGCATGAAAACCGAATGGCCGGAATAGCTGCCTATCGGCTCGCTGCCTTCGCGGTCCTGCTGCATTTTCTTGTTCAGCTGCATGCCAAGCAGCAGCGCCCCGATGAACAGCGCGCCGGAAACCAGCACGACGGCAATCGCCAGAATGTGGTTTTCCTGATGCGGCGTGTAGCGGCAATCCGCCCACGGCACCATGACGGCGGCGGACATGCCGGTATAGTGCATCCCGCAAATCGCAATCCCCATCACGCAAGCTGCGACGCCCTGCCAGACGATACCGCCCACCCCTGTGTAATTTTGCAGGCGGTTGATGATGACGATGGCCGCCGCCCCCGCTGATATCGCGATAACAATCGAGGCGAAGAAAAGCGAGGGGATGTAGTAGGTATCGGCATCCATCTTCATGGCCGCCATGCCTGTGTAATGCATGCCGCAGATGGCAATCCCCAGCAAAAGTGACGCCGATAAAAGCCTTAGCCAGCCATATTTTTTTTGCTGCGATATATAAAGCACGACCCACGCCGCCAGCGCCGCGATGACAAAGGATAAAAAAGTCAGCGAGGGGATATATTCAACCTTCATATCCATTTCATACGAAAGCATGCCGATGAAATGCATCGACCATATGCCAGCGCCGAGGGCCAGCGCCCCCGCGCCGTGCAGCCACAGACGGTGGCGCGGGTTCGTGCAGTTCGACATGCCGATGGCAAGCCGGATACCGGTAAAGGCGCCGATGGTCGCAATCAGTAGGGACAGAAAAACCAGCGAAGCGGTATATTCGGCGATATGGGCATTGGCGGGAATGGGGCCTGACAGAAAAAAGTCTTCGATAAAGTTCTTGAATTTTTCTATGTACATCGCATGCCCCTCTACCCGGCGTTTGCGGTTGTTCTAGCGGGCCAGCAGCGCCGCCTGTTGCAGGCATTTGTTCATGGCTTCTTCGATTTTTTCCTTGCTGAAGGGTTTGGCCACAAAACCACGTGCGCCATGCGCCTGTGACAGCAGCACGTTATCCTTCACGCGGTCGGCGCTGAGGATGATAACGCCCGCCGTGCTGTCGTAGCGCATGATTTCTTCAAGAAGGTCGATGCCCGACCCGCAGGGCAGGTGAATATCGAGAAAAACCACATCCGGCAGATGCTCGCGGTAAGCGGCCAGCAGGTCTTTGCCGTCATCCATCGCGATAACCTTGCCATGCGGCGACAGCGCCTTGGTCAGTAGCGAGCGCATGAACATGTCGTCATCGACGACAAAGAAAACGCGCTCCTGTCTTTTCATGCGTGTTTTCAGCATCGATTCCGCATTCGGTGCGGGTGCTGCTTTTGCGGGGGCTGCTGTGGCCAGTTGCAGGCGGATGGCAATAACCTCCAGCCCTTCGCGGGTGATATTGCCGGTATTGATGCTGCAATTATATTCGGGCATCAGTGCCGTAATGTCGCGTTTCATCTTGGGGAAATCGACGTTTTCTTCAAGCATGACCAGCGACAGCACCTTGCGCGCGCCGCATACAAAAATGGCACCCGGGCGGCGGCCAAAAAACTCGTACACACGCGCGGCAACGGCGTTGATATCGGGGGCCTGGTTATCCTCAATCGAAATATCGACCGCTTTCCAGCCTGTGGTGTCGGTGCGGATATATTCAATCAGCTCCTGCAGGCGTGCGGGCGTGATATGCGTGTAGATCTTCATTTTATGTACATCTGCTTCAAATGCGTTTTTCATTATTCGTCCCCCTTGGTAAAAAACGTAGACTTAATACCGTCGCCTAAAACAAGGCGTAAAAATTCTTCTTTGCTAAAAGGTTTGGTCAGCATGCCGCGGGCGCCGGCGGCGATCATGGCCTTCATGGCCTCGATATTCTCCTCCCCGCTCATGGTGATAATGCAGGCGTTAGGGTCTTCTTCCAGTATCATATCCAGTACAACATCGCCGCTTTGCTGCGGCAGGCGGTAGTCAAGCACGACAACTTCGGGGCGGTGCAGGCGATAGGCTTTCAGGGCTTCTTCGCCATTGCTGGCGCTGATCAGCTGGCAGCGGCCTTTCAGGGCGTTGCGCATCAGCCAGCGCGCGGCCAGATCATCCTCGACCAGCAAAACACAGGGCAGGGTTTCGGCGCCATGCGGGCCGTCCGTGGTATTGCCGGTGCCGGTACCGTTTTGGGAATGAAAGTGAACCATGGCCGCCCTCCTGCTCTGGGGGTTTCGTTGCAATTCGCATGCCATGAAAAAACCGTTTATTTTCAGGCGCAAATTATTCAAAACTGTACGGAATTCGGACAAGTGTATCGAGTGTCCGGATTTACGGCAGGCGGATATCCGACCCGTAACCATCCAGCGACTTTTCGACGCGGGTATATTCATCGCAAATATCGAACAGCAAACTGGATTTGACGCTGATATCGCAGACGGCATTCTGGGCCTGTTCGCAAAGCGCGCTGAGGGTGCGCGCGCCGATGCCACCGGCACCGCCTTTGAGCATATGTGCGGCGTCCTGCCAGTTTTTATGCGCGCTTGGCGCAAGGCTGGATTGCAGAACCTCTATGTTTTTGCGCGATTGTATCAAAAACGCATCTACAAGTTCGCGCAGCGTGGCGGGGTCGCCGCCGGTGAAGGATGCAAGATGCGTGAAATCCACATGTTTTTCGAAATGATCGTTATGCATGGCGCTGTCCGTTTGTTCGGTTTTTTCGGCAGGGGCTGAAAACACGATCCACTGGCCGAGAATATCGCGCAGCTCTTCAAGGTCGATGGGTTTGCTGATGTAATCATCCATGCCGAAACGCAGGCATTTTTCCTTCTCGCCGGTCATGGCATTAGCGGTCATGGCGATAATCGGTACGTGCTTGCGCGTGCCCAGTTCGTTGGCGCGGATTTCGCGTGTCGCGTCATATCCGCTCATTTCCGGCATGTGGCAGTCCATCAATACCAGATCCCACTTGCCGCTTTTGGCCTGTTCGACGGCCTGGCGTCCGTTATCCACGATATCGAAGCTGGCGATGCCGAATTCTTCCATGACTTTTGTCATCAGAATCTGGTTCATCGGATGATCTTCGGCGATGAGGATACGGGCCGCGGATGCGGGAATATGCGCATGCGACTGGGGTTTGCGTTTTTTGCGGTCGCGCAGCGGCGATAGCTGCTGCGTTGTCTGGAATGGGATAATAAAACGGAAAGTGGACCCGGCGCCCAGCGTGCTTTCCGCCTTGATGCTGCCGCCCATCAGTTCGACCAGTTCGCGTGTGATGGCCAGACCCAGACCCGTACCGCCATACCGGCGCGTGGTCGATGTGTCGGCCTGGACGAATTTGTCGAATACTTTTTCAACCTTGTCGGGGGCGATGCCGATGCCGGTGTCCCTGACTTCGCAGCGGATATCAACGCGCCCGTCGGCACGCGGCGTGGCGTCGGCAAAAATCTCGATACCGCCTTTTTCCGTGTATTTCACGGCATTGCTGATAAGGTTCATCAAAATGCGCGACATGCGCAGCGGGTCGCCGACGATATAGGGCAGCGACGCGGGGCTGTAGCGCCCGACAAGCGTCAGGCCCTTTTCGCGCGCCAGCTGCTCCAGCGTCATGATCACGCTGTCCAGAATATATCCAAGGTCAAAGCCGAGATTTTCAAGCACAACCTCTCCCGCCTCGATTTTGGAGAGGTCGAGAATATCATTCACGATTTCAAGCAAATTGGCGGAGCCTTTATGCACCGATTCCACCAGTTCCCGCTGCGGTGCGGGCAGGGTGCTGCCCATGAGCAGGTGGGTCATGCCGATGATGCTGTTGAGCGGCGTGCGCAGCTCGTGGCTCATATTGGCCAGAAAGTCGCTCTTGGCGATGTTGGCGGCTTCGGCCGCTTCCTGCGCGCGTTTGAGGTCTTCGTTCATTTTGACGAATTCGCTGACATCCGTATGCGCGCCGATCAGACGCGCAGGCTTGCCGCTACTGTCGAGCGATACGGTGGCGCGGCAGATAACGTGGCGCGTAGTGCCATCGGCGCACAAAAAGGCCAGTGTCGCCGACACCTGCGCGCGGCTGCCCAGACAGTCCTGAATGAACTGGCGGGCTTTTTCGCGGTCTTCGGGGATAATCAGGTCGTACCAGTCCTCGATGCCGCCGATTTTCGCCTGCGCGTCAAAGCCAAGGATCTGCTGGCAGCGCGGCGACATCCACAGGCGGTTTTCCGCGACTTTCCAGTCCCATATGCCATCGCTGGCCCCCTCTGCGGCAAGCTCGAAGCGACGTTCGCTTTCGGCCAGTTTTTCGTCGCGCTCGCGGCGCAGGTTGGCGTTCAGCTCGTTCAGCTCCTGCGACATGATATCCAGTGCGTGCTGCTGGCGGCGCAGGGTGCGTTCATAATCCGCATAGGCCTGACTGATCAGCGTGCAGACAGGGTCCTGCGATTGCAGACCCGTTTTATCAGCGACCTTGCGCAGCTGCCATTCGAGGAGGTTGTGGATCATGGCCGTTCTCTCAGCAAGGTAATCGTCATGGTCTGGTTATGCAGGTCGCATTTCTGCGTCACGGGGTGGGGGCATATCTCGCCATAGGAATAAAATCCGGCCAGCGGAATATTGCCGAGCGTGTTTTTGACAGCGCCGATTTCCGATGATACGCGCTGCCCCATCATGAGATTCCGCCCGATACAGCTGACCAGCAGCGCCACGGCCGGCAGGTCTTTTTCTGTCCCGACGCCGGCCAGCGCATGGCTTGCCGCCTGCGCCGCGCCATCGACCATGTCGTGCAGCGAGCCATGCATCATTTGCGCGACAAACCCTTGCGGAATTTCATCGGAGAAAATCAGGCTCTGGCTTTTTTCGTCAATGCCGAGGGGGGTGCGTACGATACTGTGCGCTTTTTCATCGGGCGGGCGGATGCTGAGCGGGAACAAAAGGGCGCTGCCGGGAAGTTTTTCCGCATCTTCGCCCAGATATTTTTTATAAAGCCCCAGCGCCGATACGCCGTCGAGTTCATAGACGATATTCCCGGCCGATTTGGTGATCACGCGTTCAGGGCCAAAGCCAATCCAGCCGCCGACGCTGCCGCAGGACGCCTCCAGCCGGTCGCCGTAAAAACCGATGGCGACGATATGCCCGCTTTTCGGCAGATCGTCGATGCCGACGCCGGTTTCATGAAAATCGGCGCCATCGCCTGCCAAACCGCCTGCGATGGTGATATGCGGCGCATGGGCGGTGCCGGCCATCAGTCCCTGCACCAGATGGCTGCCGCTGACGCGCAGGCCGTCTGAAAGGATGTAGATCAGCCGCAAGTCTTCCGCCATCAGCGCGCGGGCCAGCGCCTCGCCCGCGGCGAAAGAGCCTTGATGCGTATCGATCGTTCCCTCCGCGATTTTTATACGGCTGTGCCGGAATTGCATGGCCACAGATACGGCCGAATTCTCAAAGGCCTCCGCATTAAAAATCTCCCCGCCCGTTGTGCAGCCCACCAGACGCGCCGAGGGATAGGCTTTCCTCAGTGCGCCCAGATAGGGCACAGGGGCGGGGTACTTGGGGGAGAGAAAATAAAAAACAATTTGCGCGCCGGGCAGGCCTTTGCCCTTGAACTCGGTTTGTAGTGCGGCCGTGGATATGATGGTTTCAACCTGCATGGCACATCTCCGCAACGGGGTTACACGTGTTGTAGCAATAGCCGTGCCGGATATAAAAAGCTTGCAATTCAGGGATTTAGCGTCAAAGATGGTGTCCTGTTTCGCGCCATCTGACTGATTTTGAGACTTTGTTATTCTTTTTATGAGACAGTATCCAAAAGGGGATGGTTTTAATGTCGGAATGTATCCTCGTTGTAGACGACGATCCTCTGCAGCGTAAGTTTATGTCGTCTATTATTTCGCGCCGGCTGGGCTATGCGGTTGCCGAGGCGGACGACGCGGAACAGGCGCTGGGCCGGTTGTCGCGCGGCGGCGTTTCCGTTTGTATCATCGATTACCGTATGCCGGGTATGGACGGTATGCAGCTGCTGGGCCGCATCGTGCAGTCCTATCCGTCGATGCCGGTTATCATGGTCACCGCAACGACCGATACCGATATCGCGGTGGAGGCCATCAAGGCCGGCGCCGCCGACTATGTCACCAAAAGCTCCGAGCCGGAGCGCATTATTGTGTCCATCAAAAACGTGCTGCGCCTGCGCGAGCTGGAAAGCGAAGTGCACCGCCTGCGCCGCCAGAAAAACGAAGCCCTGCATTTTGCCGATATCGTGGGTTTTGACTCCGGCCTGTCGGAAACGGTCAGCGCGGCGCGCAAGGTGGCGCGCACCGATATTTCCGTTTTGCTGACCGGCGAAACCGGTACGGGCAAAGAGCTTTTCGCCCGCGCCCTGCATGGCGAAAGCCCGCGCGCGGGCAAGCCCTTTGTGGCGGTCAACTGCGGCGCCATACCCGAAAGTTTGATTGAAAGCACGCTGTTCGGCCATGAAAAAGGCGCCTTTACCGGCGCGGTTGCACGCGTGCCCGGACGTTTTCGCGAAGCTGACGGCGGCACGATATTTCTGGATGAAGTGGGCGAGCTGCCGCTCGAAGGGCAGGTCAGGCTTTTGCGGGTTTTGCAGCAAAAAGAAGTCGCCCCGGTCGGCGGCGGCCAGAGCGTGCCGGTGGATGTGCGCGTGATTTCCGCCACCAACCGCGATCTGGGCGAGCTGGTCAAGCGCGGCCAGTTCCGCGAAGATCTGTATTTCCGTCTGAATGTGGTGCATCTGCATATCCCGCCGCTGCGCGCGCGGGCGCAGGATATTCCGGCGCTGGTGGAATATTTCATCCTGCGCCATGCCGCCGAAACAGGACAGCCGCAGCGCGAGGTATCGTCCGAGTTCATTCAGGCCCCCGGCTACGGCTGGCCGGGCAATGTGCGCGAGCTGGAAAACGTGCTGCGGCGTATTTTCGTGCTTAGCGACAATGCGCGGCTGACGCCCGAAGATTTTATTATCGAAGGTCTCGACAGGCTGTCACGGCCTGCCGACGGCGCCGCACCCGCATCGGGCGGGCATCTGCTGTCGCTGATTGACGAGAACGGGCGCCTGCGCCCGCTGCAGGATGTGATTGACGATGTCGTGCGCCACGCCGTTTCCTGCAGCGGCGATAACATCAGCGCCGCCGCCAAAATGCTGGGCGTTGCGCGCTCCACGCTTTACAAGAAAATCAAATAGCTTGCGCTATGCCCGCGCGACGGCCTGCAGGATGTCATCCTTGAGGTCGCCATAGGCGGTGCAGATATGGCTCAGGATATCGCTGCGTTCGCCGGCGCTGGCGCTGTGCATGTTCTGCGCTTTTTCACAAAGGTCGAACAGGATATCCGATTTCAAAAGCGCCGCCCCGCCCTTGAGCTTGTGGGCCGCATCGCACCAGATCTCGCACGGGCCGTCCACGCAATGAAGGCGCATGACGCTGATGGTTTCGTCGGACTGGGTGATGAACATTTCCGCCATGCCGCGCAGGTCGGCCGCATTATCGGCGATGGCGCGCAGGGCGCTGACGCCGGCGGGCTCGTTTTGCGACGTTTCGGCTTCTTCCGGAAAGGTGAACCAGCGGCTGAGGGTATAGCGCAAATCTTCCTCGCTCATCGGTTTGCTGATGTAATCGTCCATGCCGGCGCGCAGGCATCTTTCGCGCGTGCCCGCCATGGCGTCGGCCGTCATCGCCACCACCGGCAGGCTGCGCCAGCCGTTGGTGCGGATTTCGCGCGTGGCGTCATAACCGCTCATCACCGGCATGTGGCAGTCCATCAACACGGCGTCGAACTGGCGCACGCGCAGGGTATCGAGCGCTTCTTGCCCGTTGGCGACAAGCACCGTCTCGCCAAAGCCCATCTGTTTCAGGAGCTTCTGGATATAAGCCTGATTGAGAAGATGGTCTTCCGCCACCAGCAGGCGTGCGGCGCCAACCGCCTTGCGCAGGTTGGCGGGCAGACGGTCGAGCCTTTCGCGCCGCGCCTGCTGGCGGTCGATGACCGGACGGGTTTCCGACGAGGCAAAAGGCAGGCGCACCCAAAAACGCGTGCCGACGTTCTCTTCGCTTTCGACGCCGATTTCGCCGCCCATGCCCTCGGTCAGGTGCCGCGAAATGCTGAGCCCGAGGCCCGTGCCGCCAAAACGGCGGGTGATGGAGTTGTCGGCCTGCACGAATTTGTCGAAAATATGCGGCAGGCGTTCGGCCGATATGCCGATGCCCGTATCGGTCACGCTGAACAGCATGTCGATTTTCCCCTCGGCCGTGATGTCGCAGGCGATGGAAATTTTGACGCTGCCGCTTGTGGTGTATTTTACGGCATTGCCGACCAGATTGACCATGATGCGCGAAAGACGCATCGGGTCGCCGACCAGATAGGGCAGATTGCGTTCACGCATATCGCACGAAAGCGTCAGGCCCTTTTCGCTGCACAGCGGGATAAACACTTCCATGACGTGATGAATGGTCTCGTCCAGCGAGAAAACGACCGTTTCAAATTTCAGCGCGCCAGCTTCGATTTTGGAAAGATCGAGAATATCGTTCACGATATTGAGCAGGCTGTCGGCGGAGCGGTAAACAATACCGGCGGTATCGCGGTGCCCCTCGCTCAGGCTTGCGTCGTCTTTCAGCATACGGCTGAGGCCGATGATGCTGTTGAGCGGTGTGCGCAGTTCATGGCTCATATTGGCCAGAAATTCGGATTTGACGGCGTTCGCGCGCTCGGCCGATATTTTGGCGTCATTCAGCGCCTCTTCGGCGCGGCTGCGCAGGCGGTCGGCGTTTTCAAGCGCGGCGGCGCTGGCCCAGACCATGACCGTGAAAACAATCATATTCAGCAGTACAAACAACGGCTGCAGCATTTGCAGGGACAGTATCCCGTGTTCAACCGCAATCATGCCGCCAAGGCCGATCAGCGGCGGCACCGTCAGCGTGATGGGCAGCATACGCCGCGCCTGCATACCGCCCGCGCCCATGCCGACCAGCACGCCCATCGCGCCGCGTTCGGGACGCAGACACAAAAGCGCGGCCCCGGTCAACAGCAGCAAAACCGCCGTATTCGGCGCCATCGGCAGGTAATATCCGATTTCGGCCAGCGAAATCGTTTTATGCACATAGCCGAGCAGCGTCAGCAGCCCGCTGAAAAACACTCCCAGCGCAAGAATTTGCGACGGCCATACCCGCCCGATGCGCAGGTCCAGCACCAGCAGCGCAAGCCCTGTCAGCACGAAAGCCGCCGCGGAATTGGGCGCCATGCGGTTGACGCGTCCGACGCGCTCGGCCTCTGCCGCCAGCTTGTCGGCAAAAAGCAATCCGTCAGGCCCGACGGGCAGGCCGAAGATATTCGATATAAACCAGTAAACCGGAATCGCCATCATCAACAGCGCCACTGCCTTCGCCGTGCGGCGGCGTAGCGACGCGGGCGGGGCATCGTTCGACAGGCTGAGCGCGATGCCGGTCAGAAAAAAACAGGCGGCCGTGCCCCCAGGGTTCATCGCCGTCATGCCGGGAATACCGCTTTTTAAAATCGCGATATCCCAGTGCCAGCCCCACAGCACCAATACCGCGGTAAAGGTGATAAACACACCGGCGAATATGGCGAAGCGCTGCAGCGCCTGAAGAAGTTTTTGATAATAAAGATCCGGCATGATGAAATGAAACCATTCCCTCTGGCGTTTAGAACTGGATGAAAAAAACAGATGAACTTTACGTGTAATAATTAGCTAAATTCTAACAAGGCAGGGCGGATTGTCTAGCCCCTACGGCCCATATCCAGCGCTGCGGCAGGCTTTTGCGCGCGGCAAAGCCTGTTTTTGAACGCGCGTGCATATATTTGTAGCGTTTGGCTAAGGTTATTCCCGCCATGCGTGCAAAAATAGACGGGCGCGGGGAAGGAAGGGGAGCGGAACAGCTGCGGAATTACCGCGTTGCGGTGGCGGCCTGCGGCTGGGCGCGGTTGATGCAGCGGAAACCTGTTTGCACGTTGCCGTTCGCAGCTTTGGTTTCGACGCGTTCGCAAACCACGGGTTCTTTTTCTTTGGCGATTTCGAACTTCAGGTTTTCGATGGATGTGCCTTCTTCCTTGAGCATCTTGTCCATGAATTCGCGCACTTTGGCGTTGCTTTGTTCGTAAAGGGCAACGGCGAGGTTATACATGTTCATATCCGGCGTGCCGTCGTTCTTTTTCATTTGCGAAATCGTGGTCGCGGCGCGCGCTGTGGCGCAGGCTTCGCTGAATTTGTCGTCGCGTTTGCTGTAGCTGGCGATGAGGGGGATGTTGAGCGAGACGCCGTTGCGCTCCACGCAATCTGCCGTGCTGGTGTGGTTCATGGTCGCGCAGCCGCCCAGACCGAGGGTCGCGCCTGCAAAGGCGAGGGTCAGTAAACCTTTTCTTGCTGTCAGTCCCGTCATGTCACACCGCTTCGTTTTTGATGGTTCGTTTTTTGATTTTTATTTGCTTCTTCGTGTCCCGAAGATGCCGGAGACTTTATCCGAGTCTGTGTATTATGTCAATAAAAATCAAATATTATGTTTGAATTCCATATGCTTAAACCGAAGAGGGGCAGGCGGTGAAGCCTGCCCCCTTCGTTGGCGATCTCCCGTCCCGCGGGTCACCGGTCGTTAAGCCGGGTGCCGGTGTTGGCCGCGGGGCGTGTTCTTATTTGCAGCCGCAATCAGCCGCTTTGGGTTTTGCAGGCGCCGGTGCCGGAGCGGCTTTCGGCTTTTGCTGAACCACAGTGCGGACTTCGCGGGTGTGTTTTTCAACCGTATGCACGACGGGGTTGACGTTGATCGTCAGGCCGTTCGTGTTGGCTGCCGGTGCTTCGGGTGCCGGTGCGGCCGCCGCGGATTTGCGGAAGGCGCGGGCGCCGAAGATGTTCATGACCGAAGACGGTTCCGTATCACCGTTTTGCTCGATGTAGGTGTTGATACGCTCGACAGCCTTTTCCATCGCGGGGGCGCCGTAGTTCGGCAGCGCCTTGATCAGCATTTCGATGGCGAAGGTTTCTTTGGCAACGTCGCCGTTGGCGCGGTTCCAGACTTCAAACGCGGATTTCACGGCAGCGCACTGCTCGATGTATTCAGCGCGCTGGTTGCCGCCGCCGATGCCGACGCCGGTGGAGCCGAAAACGTTCACAGCCGCGCTCCAGCCGAGAACGGCGAGGCAGTTGTCAACCGAACCTGCAAGGTTCGGCGCGTTGGTGCCGACGAAAGAGCGGAAGTTGTTCACCGTGGACTGGTTCGGTGCAACGCTGATGGGGCCGGTAGAGCCGCCTTGCGCGTTCGATACAGCCTGACCGCCTTGGCCACCTTGGCCGCCCTGACCGCCCTGGCCACCTTGACCGCCGGTCGCGCCGACCGTGATGGGGCCCGTTTGCGCAACGGCGCCCGAGGTCGAACCCGATACAGCGGTCGAGCCCGACACAGCCGTGGAGCCGGAAACTGCATGGCCGCCGTTGGCGGTCTGGTTCTGGCCCTGATTTTGACCTTGGTTTTGCTGCTGTTGTTGCTGCTGGTCTTGGCCTTGATATTGGCTGGCGCTCGCGCCGCCTTCGTTGCGATAGCCTTCTGCGTGGGCTGCGGTGGTGAACGCGCCGCTGAGGGCAATCACAGACGTCAGTACGGCTGTACGAAAGGGTTTATTCATGATCTATTACCTTGTTTTGTTTGGATAAAACGGTGTTTGTCGGCTCTTGGTTTATTTTACATACGGCCAATCACAACCCGAATGGCGGCGAACATAACCGAGTCTCTGTGAATATGTCAAGTTTATTTAAAACATAATTTCATTTGCATATTACGGAGACTCGGCGTATCTTCCCGCCCTAATAAACAATGCGGCATGTCCGGCAAACGGATGGCCCGAAGGTTCTGCCCCTAAGGCAGGGCCGCAAACAAAGCCGCGAACGCGCGGCAAAATATAGAGGTGTTTTCATCATGATGCTGACCGCCCAACACGCCGCGATTGACGCGGCGCTGGATGCCGATAGCGAAGAAATCCGCGACGAACGCGCCGTGCGCGAAGACGGTCTGCCCAAACGCAAGAAAAAATGGCTGTCCGGTGTTTTCGCCAAGGCGGCGGATATCGCGGGCCGTGCGGCGGTGACGCAGGCCATCAAAATCACTGCGGTCACGGCGCTGGCGGGTGCGGGCGCTTCGGCGTTTGTCAGCATAGGCGTGGCGGCGGTGGCCTCCGGCGCGGGTGCGGCGCTTTATTCGTATGGCAAAGATACCTACAGCGCATGGCGCGACGCCAAACGCGACGGCGATGACAGTTTCCGCTGGGTCGATACAGAGCGTTTGAAAAAAGCGCGCAATGCGCTCTTGTTCGGCGTGGCAGGCGGTGCTTTCGGTGCATGGCTGGCGGGCACGGAAACCTTTCAGGCCGGGCTTGATATGGCGAAGCACTGGGGCGGCAAGATGATTGAAAGCGCGCTGGGCTTCTTCTCCACGCCCGCACTGGCGCAGGTCGCGCCGGAAGTTTCATTGGCGCAGGTCGCGCCGGAAGTTTCATTGGCGCAGGTCGCGCCGGAACTCTCGCTCGCGCAGGCGGCGCCGGATGTCACCACCCTGACGCCCGAACAAATCACCGCGCGTATCAACGATGCCCACGAAGCCGCGCATGCGGCGGCTGCCGCATCGGCGGTCAGCGAAGATGACATTATCGCGCGCATTGATTCCGCGCATGGCCTTCTGGATGCGGAGCGCCGCGGGCTTGAGGTCATCGCGGTGCCTGAAGCGCCCAAAACCGTACTGGGTAAACTCTGGGATGCTGCCATGACGTCGGATCAGGCCAAGGGCGTGTTCATGGCGCAGATGCTGAAGGCGGACCCCGACAATCTGGCATCGGTGACACCGCAGTTTTTGAAAGACCGCGCACATGATGTGCTGCGCCTGACCGACCTGCCGTGGCAGGAGCGTCTGTCGCTGGCGCGTGAACTGGCCGAAGAGGCGCAGGCGCGCGGCAACCGTCAGGCCGCAGGCTTCCTGCGCGACCTTGCCAAACTCGAAGACGGCACATGGAAACCGCGCGGGCTGAATATCGACGGCGCCGCCGCGCCCAAAGCCGTGCCGGATGTTTCCGCCCCCGAAGTAAAAGCCGTACCCGAAGCGGCGCCGCAGCCCGAAGCAAAACCGCTGACGCAAATCACCCTGCCCGAAGAACAGCCCATCAAGACGGTTATTCTCGAAGCGGACCCCGTGACGGGCGAAGTGCAGGAGCGTGTGGTTGACGCTATCCGCGGCGAAGGCCTGCGCATTGAGCCGGTGACCGAAGGCGCTGCCCTGCCTGACGCTGCGCCTAACACGGTTATTGAGCAGCCTGCCGTAGAACCCCGCGCAGAAAAAACCATGCTGGAAAAACCTGCGGCTGCGTTCGAACGCGCGGCTGTATGCACTGTGACCATGGCGGGCGATTTGTCGGCTGCCGAAACCTTCTGCGAAGTGAGCAAGCCCAGCATGAAGCCGGGCGATTACATCAGTTTTGTGGCGGCGGGGAACGTGCATATCAATGTCGCGACCTCGCTGGTCGAAGGCTCCGTCGATGTGCCGACCCAGTCCTTTTTGCATGAAAAGGTGATTGGCGACGGCGTGGCGCGTTTGGCGTCGGCTGCAAAAATGGCGCCGCGTTAACCTTATTTGTTTTGCATAATTTTGAAGCTTCTGCTATAAAGTGAGACCCACATGGCAGAAGGGAGACGGAATCATGCACCCACAAATCAAAAAAGTCGCGAAATTCGGTGCCGCCGTTTGCCTCGCATTCAATGCAGCGGCCTGCTCCAGCACATCCGGCCCCACGCCGTCTGTCCAGCCCGAAGGGCAGGGCATCAGCCAGCGCGATACCCAAAGCTTCGCGCTTGCCGCCGTGGACAGCGCCCCCGCCGCAGACACGCTGCGGTTTTATAACCTGCACACCAATGAACGTATGACCGTCCCCCACAGCATCGGCGATGGTATCAGCCGCGAAGCCAACTGGTTTATGCGCGATTTCCGCCGTGCGGAGCCTGCACGCATGGACCCGAAACTTTTTGACCTGCTGTCGAAACTGCAGGATGCCATCAACGAACGCCATCCGGGCCTGCGCGTGGAATATCATGTGATTTCCGGCTACCGTTCCCCTGCCACCAATGATGGCCTGCGCGGGGCGGGCGGCGGGCAGGCGCAAAACTCCCTGCATATGACGGGGCAGGCGATGGATATCCGCGTGCCCGGCCTCTCCACGCGCGAGCTGCGCGATATCGCGACTTGCCTCAAGCTGGGCGGCGTCGGTTATTACGCATCTGATGATTTCGTGCATGTGGATACGGGGCGCGTGCGCTACTGGCCATCGCACGACTATCTGTCGTCGCTGAAATGCAATCGCTAATACCGCGCGGCGTCTTTATCTAAGTCCTTCATAAACAAAGACCATTTCGGGTTGTTTTGCGGCGCGCAAATAATTCGCTTGCAGGTCTGTGCAGAAGGCGTATGAGTCAAAGCCAAACACCGGCTTTGCCCGGATAAAAGGCTTCAGCAAGGTCTCTGACGCGCCATGTCCGCACAAAAAAAATCCAAAACCTCCAAAGATGATGTTTTCATGCTCGCCGTTGCCGCCATCGGCGTGGTGTATGGCGATATCGGTACCAGCCCGCTTTACGCCTTCCGCGAGGCGCTGCATGTGCTGGCCGATGCCGAAGGCGCGATTGCGCGCGACAGCATCCTCGGTATTCTCTCTCTCATCCTGTGGTCGATGATTTTGATTGTGACGTGCAAATACGTCTCCATCCTTTTGCGCATCGACAACAAGGGGGAGGGCGGGACGCTTGCGCTCATGGCTTTGGCGCGGCGGGTGATATACAAGAATACCAACGTGTTTTTGTATCTGGGTATTCTGGGCGCGGCGCTGTTTTATGCGGATTCCATGATTACCCCCGCGATTTCGGTTTTGTCGGCGGTCGAGGGTATCAAGACCGTCGCGCCCGATTCCGATGCGCTGATCATGCCGATTACGGTCATTATTCTTCTCGGCCTTTTTCTGTTTCAATCACGCGGCACGGCGTCGGTATCCAAGCTGTTCGGGCCGGTGATGGTGATATGGTTCAGCGTGCTTGGCGTTATGGGCGCCATGCATATCGCGGATGATTTTCACATTTTGCTGTCGTTCAATCCGCTCTATGGCCTCGGGTTTATTGCCGACCATACGGGGATTGCGCTGTTTGTGATGGGGGCGGTGTTTCTGGCCGTCACGGGGGCGGAGGCGCTTTATGCCGACCTCGGCCATTTCGGCCGCCTGCCCATTCAGGGCGCGTGGGGATGGTTTGTGTTTCCGGCGCTGACGCTGAATTACCTCGGTCAGGGTGCGATGATTTTGGCGCATCCCGAAAAAATGGATAACCCGTTTTTCAACATGGTGTCCGCCGATTTCCAGCTGCCGCTGGTGCTGCTCGCGACCTGCGCGACCATCATCGCCAGCCAGGCGGTGATTACCGGCGCCTATTCGCTGACGCGTCAGGCCATCAACCTTGGCCTTTTGCCGCGGCTGAAGGTGCAGCATACCTCCGCCGACCATTCGGGGCAGATTTATATGCCGCAAATCAACTATCTGCTGATGGTCGGGGCGATTTTGCTGGTGCTGTCGTTCCAGTCGTCGAGCGCGCTGGCCGCAACCTACGGCATCAGCGTCACCGGCGCGATGTTCGTGGATGCGGTGATGGCGTTTTTCGTCATCTGGCAGCTGTGGGAATGGAAATGGTGGAAAACCGCGCTGGTCATCGGCCCGTTCTTGCTGATCGAAGGCGGATTTCTGGCCGCGAACATGACCAAATTCGCCACCGGCGGCTGGGTGCCGGTGCTGTTCGCCTGCGTCCTGACGCTGATGATGGTTACATGGGTGCGCGGCAGTTTTATTATCAACAGCCGCTCCATCAAGCGCGACATCAAGCTGCGCAAATTCATGCGCGAATATAAAACGCGCTGGCCCGACCTCGCGCGTGTCGATGGCACCGCCTTTTTCATGACGTCGAATGCGGAGGTCACGCCCGCATCGCTGGTGCAAAACCTGAACCACAACAAAGTGCTGCACCGTAAGAACGTGCTGCTGTCGGTACAGATCGAAGGCGTCCCCTATATCGAAGAAGCCGCGCGCGACCATATCGAGGTGCTGAATGACGAATTCACGCTGCTGATTATCCGCTACGGCTTCAAGGATGAAATCGACCTGCAATACGAATTGCTGCGCCTCAGCCGCCGTCACGACAAGGACATCCATTTCGACTGGGAAGATACTTCGCTGTTCCTCAGCCGCCGCGCCCTGCGCCCTGATCCGCGCTATGGCCTGCCGGCCTGGCAGGATTTTATCTACGTCTTCATGCACCGCCACGCGACAGAACCGTCGGACTACTACCGCCTGCCCGCCAGCCGCGTTATCGAGATCGGGCGTCAGGTGTTTGTATGATGTGACGTTTGCGCGTCTAGCCGCCGTGAATTTCGACGCGGTTGCGCCCGCCGCGCTTGGCTTTGTAAAGGGCATCGTCTGCCTGTTTGAGCATAAGGTCGATGTCGGCCCCGTCGGCCGGTGTGGCGGTGACTGCCCCGAAACTGATGGTGACCGGCAGGCTGATATCGCCGGCGCTCACCGGCATCGCGGCGATGGCTTCGCGCAGGCGATCGACCGTATCGAACGCGGCGGCAGGCTGGCAGTCGGTCAGAACAATCAAAAATTCTTCCCCGCCCATGCGCCCGACGATGTCTTCGGCGCGCAGGAATTCGACAAGTTTTTTGGCAACAGCTTTCAAAACGGCATCACCCGCGGGATGGCCGTGGGTGTCGTTGACGCTTTTGAAATGGTCGATATCGGCAATCACCAGCGTTAGCGGCTTTTTCTGGCGCAGCGCTTCGCTCCATTCCTTGTTCAGCAGGTTTGACATGCCCGCGCGGTTCCAAAGCCGCGTCAGCGGATCTACCATGGCGAGGCGTTGTGCGGTATCCAGCTCCGTTATCAGCTGCGCCTGCGTGCGCGACAGGCCTTGTACGCGCAGTTCCGTCTCGACCATCGCGGCGAGGTCGCGCAGGGCCATCAGCTGCTCCGGCGTCATCTCGCGCGGGCGCGTATCAATCGCGCACAGCGTCCCGACGGGCATGCCGTTGCCCGCACGTACGGGGCAGCCGGCGTAAAACCCGATATTCATGCGCGCGCCGGTGACAAAGGGATTGTTTTCGAACCGGCCGTCTTTTTTCGCATCCGGCACCAGCAGCATATCGGCTTCCTGCAGGGTATGCGTGCAGAAGGCGGCGTCGAGCGGCGCCTCGTGGTTGGGCATGCCCTGTACGGATTTGTAATACTGGCGGTTATCGTCGATGACATTGAAAAGCGCGATGGGAACATCGAGAAGACGGCAGACCATACGCGTCAGACGCTCGAAACGCTCTTCTATCGGCGTGTCGAGCAGCGGCAGGCTTTTCAGCGTCGCAAGACGCTCTTTTTCATTCTCGAAAGGCTTTGCGTCAACCATGCAAATTCAAATTATATTTCGCGGATAAAAAAACAATTACCGGCACGCGCAGCGCATACATACGTATGCAGCTGTTGCAGACATACAACAGGCGCAAACGGCCGCGCCTTTTTTGATTTGGCATTGAATTTCAAAAAAAATGGTGGACACAACAGGGATTGAACCTCTGACTCCTACCATGTCAATGTCCGATTTGGGCTGGAGTGCTTTATGTTATTGATTTTAAAGTGAAAAAGATTTATTTATGCATGGTCAAAGTTTGTGTGAATCTTGCACATTATCTTTAATGCAGGAGAGGCTAATGAAAAGAGTCATTTTCATTTTTACAATTTTTATTTGTTTGTCTGGAGTTGCCCATGCGGACGATTTTCTTTTGCAGTTGGAAGAAGAACGCGAAAGACAAGCAGCGGAGCATAAAGATATTATGCGCGATCAAGCTATAGAGTTTTTGGAAAAAAAGGTTCTCGATTTGCAAGAGACTGTTGTGCTTCAGTCTTTGGCTATCGAACGGCTAGAAAAACGTATAGAAGCTCTCGAGTAGGTAAAGACTAAACTTTTTCGTTTTCGAAAATGGCTAAGTTGTTTTTTTGAGCGTAATTCTGACGCCTTTTGTAGATTGTTTTAAGTGCATTTCTAGTATACGCGCTTTCTGCTATTTCAACCTTTGTGCTTTTGCCTTGTTTTCCCATGCAAAGAGCTTGCATAAGTCTTGCACGGTTTACAATGGCGTAAGCTCACTACGTTATTGAGCTTTTTAGGCTGAATGAAGTAGGGACGGACTTTTATTTGTATAAAGGGGATAAGCGCAATTCAATCGGCGCAATTCTCTAAAAATTTGATTTTTAAGGATAAAAATGGTGGACACAACAGGGATTGAACCTGTGACCCCTACCATGTCAAGATAGTGCTCTACCGCTGAGCTATGTGTCCACATGCGATCGGGGTTGATCGGATGCATTGTTTAGCATAAGCCCCGCGGATTCGGCAAGTCATATAAAAATCAAACATTTCATTGGTTTATTGGGCGCCTGTTGGGGCGGCGGCGCGGTGCGGCGGGCTAGATTGCGCGGTTTAAACCTCGTTTAATCATTTCCCGCTAAAATGCGCTTATGGCAAGCGATGATACCCCCGTGGCACCGACAAGAACCGTCCTTCTCGACGAGCCGCAGGCTGCGGACGCCGGGCATGAACTGTCGTCGGCCTTTGGCGCGGCGGCCAGCCGCACGCTCATCCTCGGCGGGGATACGTTCGACGAAGCGGGCTTTGGCATGGAAGCCGCCGTGCCGAGCGAGGTGCGCCGCGTTTTGCAGGCGCGTCTGTCGCTGGGCAGCCTGCCCAAGGATACCGAGATTAAAATCGCCCCCCGTGAAGCGGGCGCCGCGCCGCGCGAAGGCGGCTTCGAATACGGCTGGTGCTACACCGACCACAAAACCGGCAAGGAAATCCGCAAGGATTACCGCAGCATCGATTACATGAACGACGAGCCCTATGCGACGCGCGTGCATGCGATGCTGGACCAGCTGGGTCTGCCCAAACCCCAAGACGGCGAAATTTTCCGCGGCACGCACCATGATTTGCTGTTCCTTAACAGTCACGGCGTGGTGCTGCGCATCGGCCCGCAGGATGTGGAGGATTTGATGAACCCCGGTATCCTGCAGCCGCTCGGCTGGCTGGAGGATACAGATAACAAGGTCAAGGTCGGCAAGCTGGATTTGCCGTTGACGGTTGCGATTTATCCGGGTGTGGAGCTGTCGAGCCAATATTACGACGCCAAGAAAAAACCCGCGCTGGCGGGCAGTTTGTATGATCTGTTGTCCGCCACCAATCAGGGCTCGGGCGATGTGTGCAGTCCCGGCAATACGGGGATTATCCGCGTGCTGGACGATGACGGCAAGGAAGTCGCCGTGCAGCTGCTGGTCGATGCCGATAACGAATGGAACGGCGCGTCGAAAAACCTGCGCGAAGTGCGCAGCTCGCACCTGCGCGAGCAATCCGGCTCCGCCGCGCAGCGGCCGCAGGACGTGGGCAGGGGCGATATTCTGCGCAATACGCTGTCCGCGGTTTTCAACGCCGTGCAAAATGTGCGCTATTGGGAAAAGGCATACGAAGTCCACCAGCCGCTGCGCCATATGTTCTGGGACGCCTTCGGCAAGATGGATGCCGTCACGGGCCTGCCCGATACCCCCGCGCGGCAAAAATTCTGGGAGACCTGCGCCGCCGTCACCAACAAACCGCGCGCCATCACGCTGCCCGTATGGCAGATGCAAAAGGACGCCGCGGGGAATGTCAGCTACCAGCGGCAGGAAATTCATGTCCCGCATCTGGTGCTCTACCGTCCGTGGACGGGCGCTGCCGCCGACCAGATTGTCCAGCCGATACAGCAATCAAAGGGCCTGCGCGATGCGGTTGGCAAAGAACACATCAAAAAATTCGGTGCGGGATACGAAGAACACCGCTTGAGAGCCTTCATGGATAACGCTGACAAAAACCTCGGCCAGCGCCTCGTCGCGCTGGGTCGCCGCGTCTGGAACGATATCCGCAATTTCTGATTTTGTTTTGCTCCCGTGATGTCCGCGCTGATGGCGCGGCTGCATGTGTCCCACATGCCAAAAAGAATTTGCCCGTGCCGAGGGGGCGGCACGGGCAGGGGGGGTACGGAGGGTAGTAACCTTAGGAAAGAAACGGGTCTATCGCATGCAATCGTTTATTGTTTTTGTTGCGGCGGGCGCGGCCTGTCGGCGCGCACGGGTATTGGTTGTAATTGCGGCTGCGGGCTCAGGGCGTCTTGCACCGCATCCTTCACGGCTTCGGCGGCTTTGCCGAAAAACTCTTTGCATTTTTTGCCAAAAGTCATCGCATATCTCCCGCCGGTTTAGGCTTGAACATGTGCTGCCGCACCGCGTTTTTGCGCGAAATCGGCATAGATGACTTTGTGTTCGGCATCGCCGTGCTTGGTTGCGTGCATCGGCAGGCCGCCTTGGCCCATCAGATAGCGTACGCGGCTGACGATATCCTTCAGGTGGAAGGGGCGGGTGGTCACAGGGGCCGGTGCATAGGCCGGCGTTGCGAAAGTATCCATCGCCACGCCTGCGAAGCCGGTCACGAAAATGATCTGCAGTTCGGGGTTTTCCTGCAAGGCCTTCTGCGCGAGGATGAAACCGTCAACGCCCGGCATTACGACATCCACCACCAGCACGTCATAGCAATCCTGCGAGGACATGCGCCATGCATCGAGGCAGTTGTCCACAATCTCCACGCTGTTGCCCGCTTTTTTCAGCGACGTGTACAGGTATTCGGCGGTGGATTGATTGTGTTCTGCAACCAGAATGCGTGCCATTTTAAGTACTCCCCTATTTAAAACTGCCGTGTGGTGGTTGGTATTAAGCGTTTGTTAATGTCTTATGTTAATAGTAAAACATTTTCCAGAAGGTCGGTCAAGGAATTTATAAACAAAAAGTTAATTTCTGGCGTTACAAAATTACGCTGCGTGATGGTGTTTTCTTTAATTTCAAAGGCTTGAAAATCTGAAAACACTCTTAAAATTCTTGACGATTTATTAACGCGGATGGGTTTAAACTGGTTAAACAGGGTTTTTTGAAGGATATTTTTATGTCGTTTTTACCCGCCGTACCCCGGCTTAGCCGCTTGTTATTGATGGTTTTTCTCCTCGCCGCGACTCAGGCCACCGCAGCCTGTGCCCAGATTCAGACAGAGAAGCAGGCCATGCCCGTCCCCGCGCCGCCGGATGCGCCGCAGGCGGTGGAGGGGGCGTTGATCCCGCCGGCAATGAGTGTGGATGAATTTACCGCCCACATGGCGGGTGCGCAGGCGGCGGGGCTGACCCTTTCGGATTTCGTGGCGCTGCGGGCGGCGGAGCCGTCGCTGGTCGTGCTTGATATCCGCGGCGCGGAGGCTTACGGCCTGCGTCATATCAAGGGGGCGCGGAGCCTGCCGCTCACGGAAATGACGGAACATACCCTGCCGCAGGTTTTGCCCGACAAAAACGTGCCCGTGGTGCTGGTCTGCGAGGAAAGCTTCGCCCCCACGCGCCGCCTGTCGATGACCCTGCAGGCGTGGCCGGTACTCAAGGCGAACGGCTATACGCGTCTTTACCGTCTCAACCTGTGGCGGCCGAAAGAGGGCAGCAGCGTCATGCCCACGCCCGAGGATATCGCGCGCGAGGTCACGTTCGAAGGCAGTGCGGTCATCCCTGCGCCGCCGCCTGCACAGGAAATGACGCAGCCCTAGGGCCGCGTATTCTGGCGCTGGGCAACGACACCGGCAAACAAAAACCCCGCAGGATATCCTGCGGGGTTTTTGTTCGCGGGGAGAAGGCGAAGCTTACTGCTTTTTCTCCGCGTCTTTGCCTTCCGCAGCTTTGGCGCGCTGCTGCTGGATTTTGATTTTCATTTCGCTCACGGGCAGGGCGCCGGGGACGATTTCTTCACCCAGCACGAAGGCAGGCGTGCCGTTGATATTAAGCTGCGAGGCCAGCGTGCGGTTCTGCTCCAGCGACATCAGCACATCGGTGCCCTCGGCTTCTTCGCGCGCCTTGTCGACGTTAAGGCCGATGTCGGTTGCGATCTTGGTGAGCACATCGGCATTCAGCTGGCCCTGATGCGTCATCACGCGGGTGTGGAAATCAAAATATTTGTTCTGGCGGTGCGCGGCCAAAGCCCATTTCGCCGCAAGTTCCGACGAGGGGCCAAGGATCGGCAGGTCTTTGAACACGATTTTGATATTCGGATCTTCCTTCACCAGCGCCTGCAGCTCCGGCAGTACTTTTTTGCAATAGCCGCAGTTGTAGTCAAAGAATTCGACCATCACCACATCGCCCTTTTCGTTACCGATGAACGGGCTGCGCTCGTTGCGGTACAGGCGGTCTTTGTTGATTTTGATGGCGGCGGATTGTTCTTCCATCATCGTGCGCTGCTGATACGCCTCGACGGAGGAGAGGATCAGCTTGGGGTTTTCATTGATGAAATCGCGCACGATATTCTCGATATCGCCGCGTGTCAGTACGCTGGGGGCGTCTTTTTTGGCGGCGTCCTGCGCGGCGGCGGGTGCGGCGTTCAGCGTCAGGCCGAAAAGCGTCGCGGCAATCGCGGCGGTCAGCAGGCGGTGGGTGCGGATCTGGAACATGTAAGGTATCTCCCCGGTTTGAAAATCTGGCGTGGCGGTCAACGTCTGGTGGCACGGCCCACCTTCTTTTATAAACCGCCCGTTATTAAGAATTTGTGCATAAGGGCTGGAAAATCAATCCTTTTTTTTGTCCTTTTTCCCTATAAGGTCGAGAATATCCTGCGCGCGCAGCCAGGCGGCGGATTTTTCGGGCAATTTCTTCTGGGCAAGGGTGGCTTCGCGCCGCGCGGCGTCGGCCTGCCCCCGCAGCGCGGCCTGTTCGGCCAGATGCAGGCGGGACATCCCCTCCTGCCCCAGACGCCCGTAGGCCGTGGCGAGCAGGCGGTGGATTATGGCCGATTGCGGCTCGCTCCGCAGGGCGCGCTGCAGCTCCTTGATGGCGTCCTGCGTGCGGGCTGTTTTGTTCTCCCGCGCTTCCAGAAGGGCATGGGCATAGGCGGTGCGGATGAGGCCGGAATCGGGTGCGTATTCGACGGCGCGGGCATAGGGCGGGATGGCTTCTTCGATGCGCCCGCCTTCGAACAGGATTTGTCCCTTAAGCTCGAGGAACCACGGGTTCTTCGGCTCTTCCTGGATAAGCGTATCCAGCAGCGCCAGCGCATCCTTGGTCTGCGCGCGGCGGTAAAGCGCAATCGCGCGGCTGTAGCGCGACGCAACGGACGCGCCGGTATCGCGCACCGCACGTTCGGGGAAAATGAAGCCGTTCAGCTTGGCTTTCATGCGGTTATGCAGTTCCGTCCATTCGGGCGGGATACTGCCTTTGCGCCGCTGCTGCGCGATGGTGTTTTCAAGGAAATCGATACGGTCGCGCGTCAGCGGGTGGGTGCGCACATATTCGCTTTGCTGCGATTCCGGCAGCAGCTCCTGCGACGACAGCTTTTCCATGAACGAGGCAAAACCGTCGACCGGCAGCTGCGCATCCTGCAAATAGCGCACGCCCGCCTGATCCGCCGCGCTTTCCTGTATGCGGCTGTGGCGCAGGATGGATTGCTGCGCGAAGGCCGTGCCCGCGGTCATTGCCGCCGCGCCCGCTTCGCCGGATCGGGTGCCGATGGCGGCGGCGATGCCGATAATCTGCGCCAGCAGCGCCTGAAGGGAGGCATCATCCACCGCTTCGCGCGTGCGGAAGAGGTGGCCTGCGGCGATATGACCTGTTTCATGCGCCAGCACGCCGACCAGTTCGTCCGGTGTGTCGGTTTCAAGGATAAGGCCCGTATGCACGAAAATATTCTGCCCGCCCGCGACGAAAGCGTTGAGGCTGTCATCCTGCACCAGAATGAAACGCACGGTTTCGGGCGACAATCCCGCCTGTTCGAACACGGGGCGCGCGAAGGTGCGCAGGGTGTTTTCGATTTCCTGATCGCGTAGCAGCGTCATGCTGCGGTTTTGCGCCAGCGCATCGGGCGTGAAGGCGAAGGCGGCGAAAACCGCTGCCGCCCCTGCAAACAGGGCGCAGGCGCTGCGGGCGCCAAAGCGGCGGAACATCCGGGATGTCAGGGTCATGTCGTTCATGCCTTTGGCCGCGCAAGACTGCGGGGCTTTGAAATATCACGCGCGCAGGTAGACGCTATGCGTATGGATGCATCTCATGCGCCTGCGCGCATCAGATATGATATATAGCGCGCATCCGCGCATAAACCAACGGCAGCGCCTGTACGAAAGTTCCTGCGCGAAAGTTTCTGCTTCCTGCGGCGCGGGGCGATTAATAAAGGAACATGCCCTTCGGCGTGAAATGCCCGACGGAATCGCGGGTTTTCCAGTCGCGAAGATCAATCAGCGTATAGCCTTTTTCAAACACGCCCGTGTAATCGGCGAGCAGTTTGAGCGCGCGGCGCTGGTCGAGGTCGGAAAGCTTGTAGAACGTCGGGCCGACTTCCAGAACCGGAATTTGCGCCTGTACCTTGGGGTTGTTCATGCGCTTGGCGCCGCCGAGATACTGTTTGTGGAAGGTATGGTTTTTGTAAAAACCCTTGAGCGCGCTTTCGGCCGTCCAGGTCTGGCCATCCCATGCGGCGGGGTCCCAGTCCTGACCATCCCACTGCTGCGGGTGCTGGTGATGCGGATCGTGGTTCGATGTCATGGGCAGGAATTCGTAGTGTTCCGGGCGCTGGAACAGATAGTTCGGAAACAGGCTGAGACCGTCGGGCGAGCGGCCGGCGGTGCGCTGTTCGGACGTCACGTTGCGCTGGACTTCGCCGGTTTGGGCGGCGGACGCATCGGCTGCAAATACAAAAGCGGCCATGGCACCCGTGGCAAGCGCGGTGACGAAACGAAGGCCGGACAAGTTTTTCATACCCTGAAACTCCCTGAGAATCCTGAATGGTAGAATCCGAAACAGACCGATGGGTCTTCTCTATCGACTCTAGCCCACTTCCCCCCTGAAATCAAAAGCCTAAGCAGGGGTTTGGGGATAAACCGCGCATTTTGCGGGGTTTTATGGTATAGTAAAAAGACAGGGGGCTGTTTCGGCCGCCCCCCAAGCCTGCAGACAGGAAGAGGCGGGATACAAAGCATGACGGACGTCTTTTCGATTGCGCTCTCGGGCCTGCGTGCCCAGCAGACGCGCCTGGCCGGTACGGCCAGCAATATCGCCAATGCATCGACAGCGGGCACTGTGCCCGGGACGGTGCCGTCAGCGCCTGCCTCGACCGCTGCGACCGCGACTGTCTATAAACCCCTCAACGTCAACCTGACCTCTCTGGCCTCCGGCGGGGTGCGGGCGGATGTGACGGCGAATGAAAAAGGCTATAGCCTGTCCTATGACCCCTCCAGCCCCTATGCCAATAGCGAGGGGATGATCGCCGTGCCCAACGTCGATCTGACCACGGAAATGGTCAATCTTCTGGAAATAAAAAACAGCTACAAGGCCAATCTGGCTGTGCTCAAAACACAGGACGAGATGCTGGGCGAGCTTCTGGACACTTCGACATAATTCCATAATATATTTTTGAACGCCTTATTACAGAAATTTGAGGGTTGACTCAGATTTCCGGAACTCTATAGTCGTGCGCATCGCAAAACACAGCGCACGACAGGACGATTCCGATTGTTCTGTTACCGGTGAAGCCAGCAAAGACTGGCGAAGAACACCCTCGATTAGCTGACTGTGCGTACCCGTGCTTTGCGGCAAATGAAAGAAACACGCACAGTCCACATTCATATTTTGGAGAAACACGACATGGATAATCCCGGTTTCAGAATTCTGAGAGAAGCCTTCCAGCATTTCGCTGACAAACATGGCGATGCCGACATCACCGGCCGCCTCGTCCGCTCCCTCGCTGCCGGCGGCAAAGCTGCCGTTGACAAAGCGCAGGAAGAATTCCCGAAAACCTTCGTCAAGCAGGTTGTGGGTGATTTCTACGCGCTGCTGTCCAGCCAGGAAGTCGCAGACGGCATCAGCTCGACCGTTCGCAATCTCGACGAAGAGAAAGTGAAAGACCTCGTTGATCGCGTCATCAGCCAGCTGAAAGAAGACGAAACCGCGCTCAAAGTTGCCAAAGGCCTCAAAGACGCGCTGCAAAAAACCTCGACCGACGACCTCGAAAACGCGCTGGACGCCGCCCTGTCCAGCCGTGGCCTCGGCGAGCGTATGATTGCCAAGGCATTCTTCGAACAGGCCCGTCCGATCATCGACGAGATGCGCGACGCGTCCGAAGAAGACATCGCCGAGAAAATCAAAGAACTGGCCGATACCATCCCCAGCGATGCGATCGCCCAGCAAGTTGCGGCCCTGACCCGCGAAGTCACGCCCGAGCGCGTCAGCCAGCAAGCCCACAAATTCGTTGGCCAGCTGCCGTCCCCCTCCGCGATTTCCGAGATCCTGCACGACCTCGGCAAAGCGGCTGGCGACAAGTTCGACCAACTCAGCAAAACCGGCGACATCAAGAACGCAGGCTCCATCCTGCAAGAGTTCAGCGATGAAGCCCGCAGCATCGTCGAGCGTACCCTCGCCAACGACAATGCCGCGAAAAAGACCTTCAAGCGCGACAAAGGCCGTGACTTCGACCTTTAATCACGTTTGATACAAAGCTTTCTTCATTCCATTCCCTATTGGAAGAAGAAGTTGACGGAGGACGGGAGAGTAGCCACTCCCGTCCTCTTTGTTTTTGTGCGGCAGGGGTTTTTGTGCGGCCTTGCATGCGCCAATAAAAAACGGGCAGCCGCAGGGGCTGCCCGTTTTTTGCAAAATGTCCGCCCTGATTATTTCAGGCCGTCGATCATGCCTTTTTTGACTTCGATAACGTATTCGTCATCGGCGACGCGGCCTGCAACCGCGGCCATGGCGGAGGCGGACAGTTTTTTGCCGATGATGATATAGGTGTCGTTTTCGGTCTCCAGAACCGCGGGGCAGCCGCAGCCGCAGTTGCCGCATGCGAATTCAGGGGGGGTGATGTCGTTGAGTTTCATGGTCGTTTCCTTTCAGGTGTGGGTGGATAGTAGTCGTTGTGGTTGCGGTGGTACATGACAAAAGTCAAAACGCGGATATCCGATTTTCTTCTTTTGCCGGATGTCAGGGGGCCGGCGCGCGGGCCATCCGGACGCCGGATGCGGGCGGCGATGCCTGCGGCGCGACGGGGGTGATGCAAAGCCCGTTCAGGTATTCGCCCATGCTCATTTTCAAAAGGGCGGCGTTGCCGCGCAGGCGTTTTTGCTCCTCCTCGCTCAGGCGGTTGTAAAAAGCCGCGGCGGCGGGGGTGAGATTATCGTTCGCGCCCTGACGGGTATGCCCATGCTGGCCGTGTCCGTGATGCCCATGATGGTCATGCGGCATCTGGTGCTGGGGCACGGGTGTTTTATGGCTGTCATGGCCGCCGTGGTGGTCGTGACCGCCCAGCTGCATCATGAGGGTGGAGGCCAAAAGCCCCGTGATGGCGCTCCCAATCACCAGACGCTTTTCGAAGCGCGTGGCTGTCTGGCCGCGCAGCTTGTGCCAGGCATAAAGCCCGCCTGCCGTAGCTGCCGCGCCAAAAGCAAGGGCGATTGCGGAGACGCCGGCCGTGGCCGTGGTCACGCCTGCCGCGGCAATCACCAGCGGGGTGATGATGCAGCCCGCATGGCCGACAAGAAAACCTGCCGCGCCGGAGCCTGCGCATGCAGCGCATTTCTTGAACATGCCACGCAGGAAACCGCGCGGCTTTTGGGATGTATTGTCATTCGCGGAAGGGGCGGGCGGGCAAGCGCAAGCTGGATCGCAACTTGCAGCGGGGGCCGCCGTCCCCGCATTTTTATCGGGGGTATTCATGGTGTGGTCCTTTATCTGAAACGGAAAGGGATCGTGACGTTTCAGGCAAAGGGCGGGGCTTGCGACTGCCAGTTTTTATCAAGGAAGGTGGCGCGGGCCGCGCTGTCAGCGCCAAAGCTGCGCGCACCGGCATCAAAAATAAAAGGTACCGGCAGCGCGGCGGGCAGGGGCGCGCCCTGCGCCAGCACAGGCGCATAGGGGCAGGGGGTATGCGCCGCTTCGTCATGCGCGGGGGTATCGGGGCTATGTTTTTGCGCAGGCGCTTCGGGCGATTGCGCGGCGGGCACAAAAACCGTCTTTTCACCATAGGCGGTGCAAAGAACGAGGGGGTAGAGCGTACCGTCCGGCGCGGCGGCGCGGGCAATATTGGGCATGAATCCGGCGGGGATGGCTGCCGCGATAAGCATCGCGCTGACCACAAGGCCGCCCAGAATCTTTTGTGCCCAGAACTTCATAGTTTGGTTATACGCTTTTTTGCGGAAAATAAAAGCGGGTTTGCGCAAAAAGGGGCTGAATCAAAGCCTGCCGCGGCAGATTTCATACAGCATAATCCCTGTCGATACCGCGAGATTGAGCGATTCCGTGCCCCCCGGCATGGGGATTTTAACCAGCTCCGCGCAGGCGCCGGCCAAATCGTCCGACAGCCCGTTTTGTTCGCTGCCCATGACCAGCAGCAGCGGCAGGCGGTAATCGCCCTTGCGGTAATCGGTGTCGGTGCGCAAATGGGTGCCGACGGCGCGACCGTGCCATTTGGGCAGGGCGGCGACGATATCCGCCCTTGCGGCACGTACGATTTTCTGGCGCGCGAAGGCGCCGACCGTGGCGCGCACCGTTTCAGGGGCGAAGGCGTCGCAGGTCTGGCCGATCAGCACGACCCCTGCCGCGCCGACGGCATCGGCGGTGCGGATGATGGTGCCAAGGTTGCCGGGATCGCGGATATCCTCGAGCCCGACCCAAAGCCCGTCCGTATCTTTCAGCAATGCCGATATATCATAGGTGCGCATATAAAAGGCGGCGATCACGCCCTGCGTATTATCACGTCCCGTGATGCGGCTCAGCAGCTCTTCGGGCATTTCAAGGGCTTCGGCTTTTTCATCCACGCGCGCCAGCAGGGTCTGCGCCGTTTCAGCGGCATCGGGGCTGAAACACAGGGTATGCAGGTGCCATCCGGCGTCCAGTGCCTCGCCGATATGCCGCGCGCCCTCGACCATGAAAAGCCCGCTCTCGTCGCGGTGCTTTTTGAGCGCGAGGGATTTCAGTGTTTTGACGGCCGGATTGGCGGCACTGGTGATTTGTTTAACGAAACGTGGCATGACGATGTCCCTTGCGGGCACTATAACAGGACTTGCGGCTTTTCGCCCTGCTTTTTCGGTGTGTTTGTTTTTCCTGCGGCTGTCTTTTAGCCTGATTGAGTTTTGACGGGCCGCCCGATAAGCTGGGACAGTGCCCCGCACGGCGCACGCCCACATACAATATAAAGGAACGTCCTATGGCGGCTGTCGGTTTTTTGTTTGCGCTTGGCTATTTCCTGCTGCCCATCATCGCGGTGGTCTGGGTCTATAACAACAGCAAACGCATCGACCAGCTGGCAGAAAACGTCGGCCAGCTGCTCCGCCGGAGCGAACGCTCGCCAGCCAATGCCGCCGCGGCGCCGAACGCGGCCCCGCCGCAGCAAACGCCAGCCGCCGCGCCGGCTGCGGGCGCCACGGTCACGCCTGCGGTTCCGGCTCCCGCGCCCGCTGCGCAAGACACGCCGCGCAAGGACAGCGTTTTTGCCGACAATACCGTTTTTACCGGCGCCGATGGCGAAGAGTGGGTTGAAATCAATGATGCCCCCGCAGCCAAGCCTGCGTATTTCAATACCCCCGGCAAAGACGGCGTGCCGCGTGCTGCCGCGCGCGTCGATGGCGACGATGTATTCGAAAAACTCTGGCGCTGGATGGCGGAGAACTGGATGCTCGCCACGGGGGCGCTGTTTGTGTTCCTGTCCATCAGCTGGCTGGTACGCTACGCGCTGATCGAAGAGTTGATTACCGCAGAAATGCGCATCGGCGCGGGTTTCGTGCTGGGCGGCCTGCTGGGCGGTATCGGCTACTGGCGCATGAAATCCTATCCGCAGCAGGGGGCGATTTTCCTTGTGCTGGGCACGGGGGCTATCATGCTGACGATGTTTGCCGCGCGTGAACTTTACGGATTTTTTAACCCCACTGCCGCGCTGGCCGTTGCCTTTATCACAGCCGGGTTTGTGACGCTGCAGGCGCTGCGCGCGAATATGCCGGTCTTGTCCTATGCGGGCTTGCTGACAGCGATGGCGGCACCGGCGATTACCAGCGCGACGACGCCGTCTTTTGCGGGATTGTTCGGCTATCTGGCGGTGGTTCTGGCGGCGACGCTATGGGTCGTCCTGATGACGGGCTGGCGCAAAAATATTCTGTTCGCCCTGTTGATGACATCATTTTACAGCATACCCTTCTGGGAGGTTTCCTCGCGTTTGCCGTCGAAAGGGGCGGCGCTTTACACAGCCTTCGCCTTTGCTGCCGTGTTTTTTATTGCCGATATGGTCGGGCATTTCCGCGCTGTGCGTAACCGTCTGGCCGATATTCTGATGCCGCTGTTGATGGCGGGTTTTCTGGTCATCTGGATTGGCGTTGCCGCCACCGAAGACATGCGCGCGATGTGGCTTTTGCTGTGGGCGGCGGTATTTTCTGCCGGCTCCGCGCTTTTGTCGCGGCGCACGGGGGCGCAAAGCGTGTTTTACACCTATATGGCCGTTGCTGTCGTGCTGGTCGTGGCGACGACGGCCATCGAATTCCGCGGCACGTCGCTTGTGGTCATGCTGACCTTGCAATCGGCGGGTCTGACGCTTTTGTGCCGCCATGTGCTGCGCATGACCACGGGGACGACAATGGCGGCATTTACGATGCTGCTGCCGCTGTGTCTGGGCGTGGCCAGTCTGGATGCCGCGAAATGGACGGTCGGCGCCATCCCCTCCGGCCATGCGCTGGTGCTGCTGATGCTCGCGCTGGTGCCGCTGTGCCTTGCGTGGTATTTCCACGCCTGCCCGGATACCTCTGCGAAGAGTGCCCCAAAAGCGGCCGATGACACGCCGCCGCATCTGTCGGAAATCTGTTTTTGGGTGATTTCCGGCTCGCTCTACGGTTATGCCTTTATCTGGCGGGTGCTGCATGCGCTGTTGCCGCAGCAGGATTTCGCAACCGCGATTTGCATGATCGTCTACAGCGTCATCGGTATTGCCGCCTATATGCTCGGCCATGCGCGGAGCCGCATATATGTGCGGTATTACGGCATGGGCCTGCTGGGGCTTGTGATTGCCCGCCTGCTGCTGGTCGACCTGCCGGAAATGCCGGTTGCGGCGCGGATTGTCATGTTCTTTGGCGTCGGCGTGCTGCTGCTCGCCACCGCTTTTGTGCGCTATCGCCGCAAGGATGCGGATAAGGCGGGGGAATGATATCCGCCGCTATATCCGCCGTGCCGCGCCGGGTGGATGCGGCGGCGACGTTTGACGCTGTTGTTGCGTGGATTGAAAAGACGGCGACGGCGGAGCGCGCGCCCGGCCTGATTATCGGTATCAGCGGCACTGATTCCATCCTCACTTTTCTTGCCTGCGCGCTTGCCTTCGAACGCATGGGCAAGGGGGATAGGGTGCTGGGCCTGCATTTCGAACATGTATCCAAAAATATGATGGTCGATGGAGACCCCGCAAAGCAATGCGCGGCGCCAGAGATCAACTGGGTTGGCCGCGATATCATACCGTGGCTGCGTGCGCAGGCACCGCAGGCGCTTTTTGAAACGGACGCCACCATTGCCCACAGCGACGACAATAAACGCTGGGGAAACCTGTTCAGCCGCGCCGTGCGCGATACAGGCGCGCGTCACGGCATGTCGTCACGGCATTATTTTCCCGTAGGTACGCGCAACGCGACCGAAGAGGCGCTTGGCACCTATAGCCAGATATCCAAAGCGGTCAGTCTGCTGCCGATTATTGGTCTTTATAAAACAGAGGTTCTGGCCCTCTGCGCCTATCTGGGCGTGCCGCAAATCGCCATCGACAAAAGCCGTGAAGTGGATTGTGACTGCGGGCGTTTTTTCGTGCAGGCCCATTATATGCGCGAGCTTGACCTATATATCATGCACCGCCATGGCCTGCTGCCGCGCGATTATCTGGTGCAAAATATTCCGCCGGATATTCTGGCCAGCGTTGCCGAGTTTTATGCCGAGGAAACAGCGCAAAACAGCTACCGTCCGCGCACCCCTCACCGTCCGGCGGGGCCTCTTGCGGTTTTGCAGCCATGACGGGTGCGGGCTGCGGCGGCGATGATGTTGCTTACTTGCGGGAGGCTGCAGCGCAGGTTGCGGCGGGCGGCGATGCGCGTGCCGTGACGGCGCATCTGCCCGCGCTTCTTTGGCAACAAAACACGCAACTTGCCTGCGCTCTGGTCATACAGTTCGGACATATCGAAGCGATACGCGCTGAAGCTATGGCTCTTCTTGATATGTCAGGGATATCCGCCGCGCAAAAGCGCGAGATGTTGATTGCGATATCCCCTCTGTTTTCAAACATTGCGTCGCCTGCCGCAGCGGCGCTGGCTGCCGTCGCCGCGCGTGCGGCGCGTTATGGGTTTTGTTTTCCGCGTTGGCGTTTTTTGACGCAGCGTGCCGGCAATATGCCCGCGCTCATGGAAAGCTATGGCTTCGAGCGGCTGGAGCGCGCAACCGATGTGCGGGCCCCTGATTTACCGCGCAGTAATCCTGCGCGCGATTTGTTCGGCATCGGCTTTATACGCGAGGTGGACGGGTGGGTGATTGAATATCGCCGCGCCTATCTTCTCTGCGCACGGCGCGGGGATACCGGCGCGGCGGTGGTGATACGCAATAGTTCGTATTTCTTTGGCCGCGACAGGATGGCGCAGCCACTATATGCCGCATGGGGCGATGTGCTGCCGCAAGAACTGCACGCGCTGGATGAGCGTAGTTTTGAACAGGGTGGTCTTTTCGCTCCTTGGCCAGAGGCCCTCACGCAGCGCCCCGATATTCCTGCGGCGGATAAAATCCGCCGTTTGCAGGCGCTAATCGATAGACTGGATGCGGAGGAAAAGGCGCTATCTGGCTGGATATGTCACGACGGCGCCGCAGCCGTAAAAGGCTTTATCGCCGCTGCAGGGAGTTTTTACATCGCGCTTGCTGACGCCGCCTCACCGCCATGGTTTCCCGCTGCCGCCGCGCCTGCCGGCGCCGCGCACTTCGATGCGCTGCGCAGCGAATTGGCGGCCGCGGACGGGAAAGAGGCGCGTGTCATTGCCTTTCTTTCGGGGCCGGCAGGCGATTTTCCGACACCGCCAGTCGGGCTGGCAGGCTGGAAAGGTCTTATTTAACATAAATAATAGGACCTGTGCGTAATCTCAGCGAAGGTTTAATTTGAGGGGCGGGGAAGAAATGGTGCCGGCGGAGAGGATTGAACTCCCGACCTTCGGTTTACAAAACCGCTGCACTACCGCTGTGCTACGCCGGCGCGGCGCGAATTTTACCGAATATTGAAAAATCGCGCTTTCGCCACCATAACTATATAGTCATTCAATTTTTTTCAACCAAAAACATGTAATCTGAAAGACGGCGTGCAATCCTGCTGAAAAGGATAGGATTTTTCGCCGCAGATGCCTAATATAGTGACCGGGTTGACGGGATAGGGAGAGTTAGACGCGTGTCCCAACAAAAAAGTCCGCATGAAGACTTTCTGATGACGTTCTTTGCCGCGTTCGTCATTGGCGGCATTTTGTTCATTATCTGGTATCTGTTTCAGGTCGAATTGAAAAGCGCCCTGCGCTGGATTCGCTATGTCGAATTGAACCTTGTGGCATTGATTTTCGGCGATGACTCCAGCGTTGCCAAATACGGCCCGACGGCCAAGGTCGGCATCTGGCGCAAATGGCTGCCCAAGGCCAACCCCGACACCGATATCGACTTTACGGCCATCAAAGTCATGACCACGCTGGCGGTTTATCCGCTGCGCTATTTCATTATCGGCGCGCTGGGTATACTGGCGCTGATTATCATGTTCAAAGGGCCCGGCACTTACTACCGCCGCCGCATGGGGCTTGAAGCGCTGATGGCGGAACAGGCGAAATCTTTTCCCACCATCGCACCGTTTTTGAAGTTTGATCCGCGCAAGCTGCCGTTCCGCGCGCCGGGCCAGCCGGTGCCGGCACAGCTGCCGATGTTTTCCGAAGCGCTGACGCCCGAAGAGTGGATGGCCTATCACGAAGTTTCCTTTACGGGCGGCAGGCTGGATACGGGCCGCGCCTATCAGGCGCTTGCGCTGCAGCTGGGCAAACGCTGGCAAGGGCCGCTCAAGATGCCTATTCATATGCAGGGGCTTTATGCGGCCTTCGCGCTCAAACATGTGCGCAAGCGCAAGCAGTGCGATGATTTGCTGAATGCCCTCGCCTTGTCGTGGAGCGCGGATAACGGCTTCAGGCCTTCGTCCAAGCTGGTCTCCGAAATCCGCAAGGTGATCAAGGATCCCAAACTCGGCGGCGCCTTGCAAAAACATGCCGATTTGCATGCCTATGAAACGACGGCGCTTTTGCGCTGCCTGCAGCGTGCGCGTGAAGAGGGTGGCGTTCTGGCGCCGGCGCAGTTTGTCTGGCTGCGCGGTCATGACCGCACGCTGTGGTATCCGCTCAACAACCTTGGCCGCAAGTCGTATCACGCCGAAGCCGCGGGCGCGATGGTGCATTACACCAACGAGCTCATTGCCGGCCAGCGCATCCCGACCCCGCGCTTTGACGAGGTTATCAAGGGGCTTGAAGGCTATATGAAGAGCGGTATGGCGCGTTCCATTCCCGAGCTGGATAAAAAAGCCGGCGGTACCAATTACTGGAAGAAGAAATAGAGAAGGACGACGTTTATGAGCGCGAAAACAGCATCCATTGACGCCCGTGTGATTGATCAGGCCCTTGTCGCATCGTTTATGAATGCGGAGCCGCCCAAGGTCTGGCGCGCCGATATGGCGAAGCTGACCACGGCAACGCTGGAGCTGCGCAGCGAAGCGGGACGTTTCCGTCTGGTGATGATTGCGCAGTCCGGCGAAGAGGAAGTGGCCTGTTTCAACACGAAGGATGAAGGCACGGCGGCATTGCAGGCGGTGATGCACGCGATGATCTCGCCTGCGACAACGGCGGCAACGCCCGTGGCGGCGGCGCCGGTTAAAAAAGGCGGCTTCTTCCGCACGCTGTTCAAGCTTGCGGCGTGGCTGTTTGTTATTTTTGTGACGATTGTGGTGCTGTTCGGCCTGACGCGCGGACAGCAAATCGGCCAGATCGGCGATATGATCAGCCGCGGCGACAATGGTGTTATTCAGGAAGGCGCGCCGGCAGCGGCAGACGAATTCTTCAGGTAATCGCTTAACAGGGACGAACGGGCAGGGGAGCGCGGCAGAGCGTGGCAATCAAGTCCAAATACGAGTTTAAACATGAGCAGATTCTCAGGGATGCCCGTCCCTGGAGCGTGCGCATGGCCGACAGCGCCAAAGACCCGTTCACGGCCATCATGGTCTACGGCATGGCGGCGGTCGCGATTTACGTCGACGTCAATGTGGCGATGTTCGGCGACCTTATTCTGCTGTTCGGCCTGCTGTATTTCTGGTGGCTGATGACGCGCCCCGTGCAGCTGCCGTTCAAACTGCCCAAAAGCGCCAACCGCAAAGACCCCAACAACGTCCGCCCCGACGGCAGCAAGGGTATGGCGGACGGTATTCTTTATGTCGGCAACGACAAGGATACGGGCGAAGAAATCTGGTTCACCAACTCGGACGCCCGTACGCACTGTCTTTATCTCGGTACCACCGGTTCGGGTAAAACCTTTGGTCTGAAATCCTATGCCTGCAACGCGTTTTGCTGGTCGTCGGGCTTCATCTACATCGACGGTAAAGCGGATACGGACTTGTGGTCGACGCTGTCGGCCATGGCCCGCCGTTTCGGACGTGACGACGACCTGCTTATCATGAACTACATGACGGGCAACGCCGCCATGGGCGCGCGCGTGCCGTCGAACACGCTGAACCCGTTTTCGTCGGGCTCCGCATCTTATCTTACCAACATGCTGGTGAGCCTGATGCCGGACTCCGAAGGCGACAACGCGATGTGGAAAGAACGTGCGGTCGCGCTCGTTTCCGCGCTGATGCCGTGTCTGGTTTTCAAGCGTGAAACCCAGAATATTCCGCTGTCGATTGGCGTCATCCGCCAGTTCCTGACCTTCAAGGCGGTTATCAAGCTGTCGCGCGATACCACCGTGCCCGAACATATCCGCGCGCCGGTCAAGGCATACCTGAACGAACTGCCCGGTTACGTCGATAACGTGTTCGACGACAACGGCGATGAAAAACCGATGGGCCCCGATTCCGGTCAGGTCGATACGTCGGTACCGCGCCAGCAGCACGGCTATCTGTCGATGCAGTTTACCCGCTCCATGCAGTCGCTGGGTGACGATTACGGCTTCATCTTCGATACGCAGGCCGCGGACGTCGACATGATGGACGTGGTTCTGCAGCGCCGCATCCTCGTGGTGCTCATCCCTGCGCTGGAAAAATCCAGCGACGAAACCGCCAACCTTGGTAAAATCATCGCCTCGACGCTGAAGGGGATGATGGGTGCGACGCTCGGTAACTCGGTCGAAGGTTCGACAGAAACCGCGATTGAAAACAAACCGACCAACTCCTCGACGCCGTTTATCGCGATCTTTGACGAGGTCGGCTACTATACCTCGCAGGGTATGGCGGTTATGGCGGCGCAGGCCCGCTCTCTCGGCTTCTCGCTTGTCTTCGCCGGTCAGGATTTGCCCGCGCTCGAAAAACGCGTGAAAGAAGAAGCGCGCTCCATCACGGCGAACTGTAACATTAAACTGTTTGGTAAACTCGAAGACCCGACGCAAACCAAAGACTTCTTTGAAAAGACCGTCGGTACCACACTGGTGACCGAGGTATCGGGCTTCCAGCGCGGCGGCCCGCAGGGTAATGCCGGCAACAGCTATATGGACTCGTCGAACGCCAGCATCCAGAACCGCGCCCGTGCATCCTACGACGGCCTGCGCGGTTTTACCGAGGGCCGCGCCGTCTGTGCCTTCGGCAAGAACGTGAACGAGATTCAGGTTTACAACTCCGACATCGGCCACGCCAAGGCGATGCGCGTGCACCGCTTCCTGCCCATTCCGCCCCCGGCGGAAGAGGCGCTGGAAAACCTGCGTCTGGTCGATGGTATCCTGCGCCGTCTGCGCAATCCGAAATGGGACGCTGCCGCCGAACCGACGATGCCGAACCGCGATATCGAAGCGATGGCCGCAGGCTTTGCCGAGGCCAAGCAGGCCAGCGCATCGCTCATCGAATGTGGCGTCAATGCGGTCGCCGCGGTTGCCGAAGCGCACGAAACCATCAAGCCCGCCGACGTGAAGCCGGAAGTGGACGAACTGCCCCCGATGGTCGAGCCTGATCCCGAGGGCGAACGTGCCGCAGCGCAGAAGGTTGCCGCGAAAACCCAGACCGGGCCGCTTAACTGGATGCAGGTTATCGGCGCGAGCGAGGATGACGTCCCCGCCATGCCCATGCGCCGTGACCCGCCGGTGACCGAGAAGAAGCCGGTATCCTGGGCAGATGTTCTCGGCCCCGAAGCAACGCAGGCCGAAGCCGAAGCCGCCGCCGCGCCCGCTGTGGCCGCCGATGGCGCGAAAGCCGCGCCGAGCCTCGGCGCACCGCTCAGCTGGGCGGAAGTCATCGGCGCCGTGCCGATCGAAACGCCGCGCGCGGCGCCGCCGGTGCAAAAACAGCCTGCGCAAACCGCATCGACGCAAACCGTTCAGGCACAAACCGTTCAGGCGCAAACAGCGCAGCCCCTGCCCGATACGCCTGCCGCACCGGCAAGCCCGCTGACGCCGCCGTGGGAACAGCCTGCGGCTGCACCGCCGCCGGTGACGCCGCCGCCGGTTGCCGCGCCCGCATCGACGCCGGCGCAAAGAGAAGCCGAAGCCGCCAAGCGCATTGCCGAAAAAACCAACGGACGCGCCCCCATGACATGGGCGGATGTGATTGGCGCTGCCGAGAATATCATCAACGAAACCACCGAAGGGAAATAAGCTTATGGTGTTCCTGCGCACCCTCAGCAAAATCTTTGCCGCACTGGCCACGGGTATTTTTCTGTACGACCTTTGCTATTTCTGGTTCGTCAAAAACAAATTCAACATCCGCCCGCTGAAGGATTTCTGGACGGATATGCACCGCCAGTCCTATCAGGATTTTGCGGGCATGATGAAATCCTTCCTGCCGAGCTGGGACAAGATTGCGGCCTATCCGGCGCCGGTGGTGCTGCTGGGCGTTTCGCTGGCTTTTTACCTGCTGTTCAAGCTGATCCACATCCTGCGCGGCGGCCGCGGCGGCGACGGGTTTAACTATAAATCTGTCGATTGATATCATTAATCTGTTGATATCAAAGAAAACTATCTCTCTTTACATATACACTCCGCGGGCCTAGCATAGGGGTACTCTAAACAACCCCGAAGGCTTTGCCATGGCAGTCATGCCCTGTGATTTCGATGCCGTATTCGCGCCGTTTATACGTGCGCGCGCGGGGGGCCGTGCATGAAACGCCTGTTTTCCGCGGTGGCGCGCAAACAGGCGCGCGAACAGCAAAAGCTGCTGGAGGGCTGGGAAAAAACAAACCCGCCGCGTGCGCTGCTGGAATACGCCGCGCAGGACAACCTTGAAAAAATCGATGCGCTGCTGGCCGCGGGCGTCGACCCGAATGCCGAAGTTCAAATCGACATCACCGTCGATACCATCATGGAAACGCCGCTCAGCGCCGCGGCATCGGCAGGCAAGCTGCGCGCGGCGCAGCGCCTGATTGCGGCGGGGGCGCGGGTTGATAAACCCGTCGATGACAATTACACCCCCTTGATGAAAGCCGCCGTCGAAGGCTGGCCGTTGATGGTTGAATATCTGGCGTCGCAGGGCGCGGATATTCATGTGCGCGAAGATATTTTCGGTCATACGCCGCTGCACAAAGCCGCGCGGCTGGGCCGTGCGGTGACGGTTGAAACGCTGCTTGCGCTCGGTGCTGACCGCTTGCGGCAGGACCATGCGGGCCGCATTGCCGAAGATACGATTTGCCAACAATACGGCGGCAGCGCCGCCGACAAGGACGAACTTGGCCGCGCCATCCGCAAGGCGTTTGACGATGATACCGCGCGCAAGGCCGAAGCTGCCGCGCGTATCGAAGCCGCGCATGCCGCGCGGGCGCGCGAAATGGCAGAGGCGGCCGAGCTGCAGCGCGATATGCAGGTGCGCAGCGTCGCCACCATTCGTCCGCGGGGGCCGAAGCCATGACCTTCGCCGATGCACGCAAAGAAGCCCAACGCTGGGCGCAAATCGAAAAAGACGACCCCGATTTCGCGCTGCTGCATTACGCCGAAATCGGCCATGTTGGCAAAGTCAAAAAACTGCTGAACCGCGGCGCCGATGCGAATGCGGTTCTCGAAATCGACACCGGTATCGAACGTGTGAAAGATACGCCGCTTTATGCCAGCGCGGGCGCGGGGCATCTGCCCGTGGCGCAGGCTTTGATGGCGGCGGGTGCCGATGTGGATATCGAGGCCGATGACGGCTGGCGTCCGGTGCATCATGCAACGCTGAACGGTCAAAGCGCCATGGTGGCTTTCCTCGCTGCCAGCGGCGCAGACATCAACCACCGCGAAGCGCTGGAGGGGCAAACCCCGCTGCATATCGCCTGTGCGCGCAGTGACGACAGAACCGTGGCGGCGCTGGTCAAGGCGGGGGCGCGGCGCGATATCCGCGATGATCTGGGGCGTGTGCCCGAAGATATCATCGGCGCGATTTCCGGCGCAACGCGCGATACGCAGGATAAAAAGCGCAAAAACGGCAGCATACGCCAGATCTTCGCCGATGCCGCCGATGCGGACCGCGCCCACGCCGAAGCTGCTACGGCCGCGCTGACCACGCTTCAAAAGGACATCAGCGTTGCCAAGCCTGTCACCGTTCGTCGCCGCGCGCCGAAGTGAAACTTTCTTACGGCCGCAAACAATAAAGTTTTAGGCTGCCGCAAGAAGCTGTCTTTTTTGCAAATGTGGCTGCTTTTTGTTGGACGGAATGGAAAGCGGGGGCGTAGTGTGTTTTTCCCATATCCATCACTCTTTTTAATGAAGGAAACTTTGCGATGTCACAACGTTTGCCCGGCCCTCTCGTCGCCGTTTTTGCTGCCGCCGCTATCGGCGCGACAAGTTTGAACATTCTGGGCCTGTCTGATGCGGAAACCGCGGCAAAAGCACTGGAAGCACAGGGCTGGCAGGCTGTGGAGCATAAAGGCAAAGAATCTTTTGCCTGCGGCAATGGTGACCTCTATCGCGACAAATTCCTTGCAAAAAATCCGCAGGGTAAAGAAGTCGAAGTGATTGTTTGCCGCGGCGCGTTTGTTAAAGGCGCAACGCTGCGCACGCCCTGATAAAATGCAAAAAACACCCGAAGCTGCGCGCCAAAGTCATTTTTGGCCGCAGCTTTTTTTTGCGTACCGCTTAAAAATAAGTGTCTGTTTGTAGTGTGCGCGGTGCGCTATTCACGCCGGGCTTGCCGGATTGCGGCGGCGGATGTTGCCGATTTTAGGCAGGGAAACTTCTTCGCGCGCGCGCGTTTCGCGCGCTTGCTGCCGCGCCAGAATCTCTTTCATCTCGTCTTCGTTCGGTGTGCGGCCATATATGAAATAGGCGGTATTTGCGCCCGTGGCGTCTTCGATGGCGGGGCCGTCGTCGCGGTGTAATTGTCCGTCCTGTACCCAGTGTTTGGTGCCGTTCGGAAAACGGCGCGCGTAACCGCCGACGCGGTGGGTGACGCCGCGTTCGCAATATTCTTCGTGCCCGTCGGGGCTGGAACAGGCCGGGCCGCCGATGCGGTGGCGCAGGCCGTATTCGTACCATTGCTCCGCGCCGTTCGCGCTGAGAATTGCGGGTTTGCCAATCGCATGATATTTGCCATCAAGGCGCGAAACATAGCCGCCGCCCGGCAGGTATTCGACCTTGACCGCTTCGGCATTCGGCTTGAAATTCAGACTGATTTTTTTGCGCTCTGTCATGATGAAAGAGTATACCTGTTTATGGCAACCGCCGCCAGCGACGGCTGGATTCCCCATGAAAACCAGTCCGTTACGCCTATCCCTCGCCGGCTTTGGCCAGACGGTGCAGGTGTGACAGCTCGTCAACGGTGCGGGTGATGAGCGTGATGTCCTCCGCCCGCGACAGGCGGTGGTCGCCATCCTCCACCCACAAAATGCGCGCATCGGGGCAGACAAGCTGGCGCAAAATATGCTCGCTTTTGCGCCACGGCACATCGGGGTCCTGCTTGCCGTGGATCAGGCGCACGGGGAAGGGCAGGTCTATCTTGTCTTTCAGCAGCAGGTGATGACGCCCGTCGGCGAACAGCGCGGCGGTCAGCGGATACGGCTCGCCATAGGCGCTCGGCATATAAATGACGCCCTTGCTGGCCAGATGATGGCGCTCTTCCTCGCCAAACTCATGCAGGTAAACGTCTTCGGTGAAATCCGGCGCCGGGGCAAGGCCGATGAGTCCCGCCATGCGGCTTTTGCGCGCCCGCGCGAGCAGCAGCGCAATCCATCCGCCCATCGACGAGCCGACCACAATCTGCGGCCCCGCCGTCAGCGTGTCGAAAACATCCAGCGCATCCTGAAACCAGCTGCCGATAGTGCCGTCTTCGAATTTTCCGCTGCTCTGCCCGTGGCCGGTGTAATCGAAACGCACAAACGACTGTTCATGGGCGCGGCAATGCGCCTCCAGACACGTCGCCTTGGTACCCGTCATGTCGGAGCGGAAGCCGCCGCAGAAAATCACCCCGGGCAACGTCTTCGATGCGCCTTCGAAACGGTGATAGGCAAGGCGCACATGGGCGCGCGGCGTCAGGAACTGGGGGGCGGCTTCGGTCATGATGTCGTCCTTTGTTTTTTTGCGGCCCTTATTGTACCTGCCGAAGCGCGCGAAAAAAAGCCCGGCTTTTAAGGGCCGGGCTTCAAGTTCTCAAGGTGCCGTCGTAGTACCGAGGTGTGCAGTAATCTTCAGGAAACCGAAGACGAGGAAAGCATCAGATGACTTCCAGCATTTTCGCGACCAGCGGATGGCGCACGATATCTTTGTCGCGCAGCTGCTGTACGGCGATGCCTTCGACCTTGGCGAGTTTTTGCGCCATGTCCTTGAGGCCCGAGATGCCGTCGAGAAGGTCGGACTGGTCCGGATCGCCCGTGATGACCATGGTGGCGCCCCAGCCCAGGCGGCTGACAATCATTTTAATCTGGCTGTAGGTGCAGTTCTGCGCCTCGTCAATCACCACGAAGGCGTTGTTGAGCGTGCGTCCGCGCATGTAGCCGATGGGGGCGATTTCAATTTCCCCGCTGTCCAGATGCTGTTTCAGCCGTTTGATGCCCATGCGGTCGTTCAGCGCGTCGTAGAGCGGGCGCAGATACGGCGCCATCTTGTCCTGCAAATCGCCGGGCAGATAGCCGATTTTCTCGCCAGCCTCGACGGCGGGGCGCGAGAGGATGATGCGGTCGACCTTGCCTTTGGTGAAGGCTTCTACCGCTGCCGCAATGGCAAGGTAGGTCTTGCCCGAACCCGCAGGGCCCATGGCGAGGACGAGGTTATGCGTGTTAATCGCCTCCATCAGCGCTTTTTGGCCTTCGCTGCGGGGCTGTACGTTTTTCACGTAGTGCTGGTTGGTATCGGGCTGAAACTTTTCAAGAGGGTCCCAGCCGCCGCCGGTGAAGATATTGCGCACGTTTTCTTCTTTGGGTGCGCGGTGCGATTTGTAGGCAGCGACTTTCGATTTTTTCCCCATGCGTCAGCTTCTCCCCTGGTTGCTGTGGCGTTCCGGCCGGTGGTAGTGAATGGAAAATCGCTGCGCCTGCTCCGGGCACAAAAAAACCTCCCATGGGGAGGCGGCATAACTTTTCACGAGGCGGGTAGCGGGACTGGCGATAACCAGTTTGGCGAGTTGATCCGCGCCGAAGGCGGCGGGTAGAACACTCAGTCTGATGAGATCCATGCAGACACTCCCGTTAAGAAACCCTTAACAAGAATGTACGACAAAGTGATTCGCTTGTCATCAAAATTTTGTAGGTCGCCGAAAATTTCTGCGCATATGTGGTGTGACGGCGGTGTTATGAAACGCGCAGCGCGCGTGCTTACGGTTCGGGCATCGTGTGTTGAAGCGCGGGCGCGGCCGCTTTTTTCACGGCTTCGGTTGCGTAATCTTCGATGTATTTTTTCAGCTGCGCACTCGGCGTGATGCGATGTATCAGCATGGATGTCAGCGGCGCGTCTTTGTGATTGACGGCGGCTTTGACCATGTCTTCATCCGGCGTGACGCCAGCCTTCAGGCATTTGTCGGCAAGATGATGATCGCGAAACCCCACAGACGCATGCAGCATTTCGCGCGTGAACTTCGCGCCCTGCGCGGCGAGATGGTCGATAGTCTCCGGCTCGCGCCTGTAGAAGGCCTGCGCCATTTCTTCGGTCAGCTGTGCGGTGCGTATTTGCGCGGCGCTATGATTGAAAGCGCCCTGAAACGTCGTTGCATCGTTGAAAAAAAGCATCGTTTTCTCCGCGTGGGGCTGCCGTGCGGCTCAGCGCGGCAGGCGTGGGGTTAAAGGCTTTTTCGTCAGCTTTATTATTATACATAAAATTTAAAATCCGGTTAAACGCGGGGCATGCCGCGCTTTTTATGCTCTGCTATGATGGGAAAACATTTCGCCAGCAAAGGGCCGCCATCCATGACCATCCGCATGTTCCTGACCGCTTTCGTTTTCGCCGCCGCATGGGGCGCGTTTGTTTGCGCGGCGGTGCCGCAGGCTGCCGCCGCAGGTACGCTGCCGCGCGCGCAGGAGAAAAAAGAGCCCGATGCAAAAGCGCTGCGCCAGACGGCCGTGCTGCGCCTTTTGGAGCTGATGCAGGCCGAATTGCAGGGCACGCCGGAACAGCAAGCCGCCGCTGCCGACCGTGCGGTCGCGGCCTATGATGATTTGATCAAACTTTTGCCCGACGACCTTGATGCGATCAACACGCGTGGCATTGTGAAAGAAAAAAAAGAAACCGGCAGCGGCGCGGCGGATTTCAATGCCGTGATTGAAAAAGCAAGCGCCCGTATCAAAGCCGCCGCCGAAGATGCCGATGCCTATCACGCGCGCGCGGGTGCTTACCGCGGGCTCAAACAGTTTGACCTTGCGCGCAAGGATTATCAGGAAGCCATCCGCCTGAAGCCCGACAACCGCAAATGGGCGCTTGATTTGCGCGCGATGGAGATCGAGGCGCCGGATGCGCCCGCCGACAAAACGGTCAATGACAGCCAGTAAGCGGCTTTGTTCAGGGGGGTTACCTGAGTTCGGATATATGCGCGATGCGGCGCACTTTCCTGCCTTCTTTTCCAAGGCTGTTCAGCAGCGGGTCGAAGCCGGTGTCCTTGCTGAGAATGACGCATTCGCAATCGGGCTCTTTGCTTAAAATCAGCGCAAGTTCATAGGCGATGAAAAAATCGAGCGCGTTCTTGCCATGGCCGTCTACATGGCGCCACTCGACGCGGCTGCCCAGCGGCTGAAGTTTTTCAACCATCGTCAGTGGAATTTTGTTCTGGTTCGTTCCGGTGAAAATACAAATGTGAAAGCTGCCGTCTGCTTTCCAGACTTCCGCATCTGCGACATTTTCGTAGTCGATGAATAAAAAGCGTCTGTGCTTTTTTGCGGGGGCGCTTGCCTTGCCGGTGCCTGCCATGCCGTTTAGAAACTATCCGACAGATAGCAGGGCGTGCAGCGTACCGGCTGCTGGTTTTCGAATTCGACCAGCATGATCACGCCGCGCTGGCGGGCGGTATCGAGGATGTTGGTGCTGACGCCTTCGAAAATCGCGTGATGGGCTTCGGTACCGGCGACGATGCGGTCATCGCGGATGGCGAACCAGAAGGGGCCTTCCTCCGGATTGCCGTCGAGGGTCGGGTGTTTGTAGAAGAAAAAGGCGAGCGCGTCGCGTTCGTTCTTGAAGACTTCGTATTCCGGCACAACCGGATTCATCCCCTCGGCCATGGCGAGGCTCCCCCTTCATCAAAAAACCGCGCCTCTCCCCCCGGATTGGCGCGGCGTACTTGTGTTACCTCGGCTCGAACTGGTCGCCGGCGGCGGTGCCTTTGGGGCGTGCCTCGACGGCGGGTGCGGATTCAAGCGTGTGGTTGAGCACCATCGCAGGGGCCTGCGCGATATATGCGCCCAGAATTTCGCGGGCGTCATCTTCGCTGCGGCGGCCAACGGCGGTGCTTTTCAACAGGCTGGACATGCGTAATCGCTCCTTACCTTTGATATCTCTATTATAACCTACATTGATATTTAACGCCAAGTATAGTTAATTTTCAGTTTACATAGAAATATCAGATGCATGCACGGTAGTTTCTACCGTTTTTCGCGGCGGATTCCGGAGGGCTTCGTCATGTCCTGTAGCGGAGAAAACTCAGGGCTGGCGCGGGGGGCGCGCGGCGGCGGCGGGGCGCGGCTCGCTTTTCTCTTCAGGGCTGCCCGCCTGCCATTTGGTGATTTCATGCTGAAGTGCTTCGCACTCCAGACATTTTTGCAGATAACGCAGGCGCAATTTGAATACGCCGTCATTTTCACCTGCGCTGTAGCGGCTGAAATCCATACCGTGGGCGCTGAGCAGACGGAAAGCGTCCATGCGCTCTTCCTGCACCACGGTGCGGGCGGTGCCCATGCCGATATTCTGCGGTTTGGCCCCGTGTGCCAGCAGCGTGCCCGCCACGCGGATCTGCTGGCGCGACACGGCGCGTTCGAGCGCATTGTCAAGAACACCCTGCGGCAAATCGATATCTCCGGACAGCAGGCGCTGCAGCGCATCGACATTGCCGGCATCCGCCGCGGCGCGGATATCGCGGCGCAGCTGCGTCACGGGGTTGTTTTTATCCAGCCAGCCGAACATCAGTTTTGCCCCCGTCTTTGCAGGCCGCTGCGGTGCGGCGTTTTGGTTTTTTTGTCGATGGGTTTGGGCGCGTCAATCTCGCGCAGGGTCTTCTCCAGCGCGTCCATGCGGCGGCCGAGGTCGTATTGTGCGTGCCGTATTTCGCGCAGCAGATTCATCTGCTCCATCGGCAGCGTGCTTTCGGTGAAGGTTTTTTGAAACTCCTCCAGCCGCGCGATTTCGCGGTGCAGCTCCACTTCGCGTTTTTTGCCCTCTTCGGTGATGGGCGTGCGAAAGGATAAAATCATGCCGCTTTCGGTGCGGCGGGGAATGGCTTCGTTTTCCTGCCGCGCCTGCTGCAGCGCATAGCCAAGGTCGCCGCCCGCGAGCATCAGCGCTTTCGCCAGCAGATATTTGTTTTGCTGCGCGCAAAGCCTTATGGGTTTGCCGTTGTCGGCATCCGGCTGCGCGCCTGCAAGCAGCGCTTCTTCCAGCGTGTGCTGGTCATTGGCGGCGATGGCGGCGTACATGCCCTCGTTCAGGCGCAGTGTTTGCGCCTTGTCGGGGCGGGGCCTTGCGCGGGCGATATCGTTGAAGAACGGCGTCATGCGGATGTTCGCGTCCTTCTTGCGCTACGGCTGTTTGGGCGCGGCAGATGTGCCCCGCAGCGCGGCGGGCACGTGCAGTGCGCCTTTTTCTATCGGCTTGCCGTCGCGCAGTTCGGTGATTTGCTGTTTCAGCGCCTCGATTTCTTCAAGGATGCGCTGCTGGTTTTTCAGCGTTTCGGCGGGGGCGATATGCGCGGTAAAATTTTGCTGGAACTGCTGCAAGGTTGCCATCGTGCGGCCGAGTTTATTGTAGCGCGCTTCCTCCGCCGCGTTTTCAAAACGCGTGATGAAATCTTCGCGACGATCATCCCAGTATGAATTTTTCTGGATACTGCTCCGCTCGCGCTCTGCTTCCGCGCTGGCATAGCCGATATCGGCACCGGCGAGCGCGAGTTCTTTCATGAACAGCATATTGCGCGCGTCGGCAGCGGCGCGCAGATATTGGCCTTTGTTCTTGTTGATATCGCCGCGCACGTCAGGCAGGGCGGCGTAGAACGCGGCGTGGTCATCTGCGGCGATGGCGGCCAGCAGATGTTCTTGCGGCGTGCGTCCGCTGCGGCGCATATCTTCGGGCGGCCAGTCGTGCATGACGGCGGGAATCTCCTGCGGAAAAACAATAACAGTTTTTACGACAATGGCCGTATTCTGTCAACTAAAATGCCGGAGGTCTCTAGGCCGCAGGGTGTTGATTTAAAAAGGTTTCCACGGCTTCGGCGTCGGGGCGGCGGAGGGCATGCCGTGGCGGTGGATGGCGCGCAGGGTCTGCTGCAGGGTGCGGTCGATGCTTTTGTCGGCGCGCACGATATGCCAGCCTTCGCCCGTGCCGGGCTGCGACGGTTTGGCATTCAGCTGCCGGCGCAAAACCCCGACATGCGCGTCGGAGGGGTTGTTGCGGCGGTTGGCGATACGTTTGAACAGCTGCGCCGCGGGGATATCCAGATAGATGCCGATGAAACGGCAGCCCGCGTTTTCGGCCGCGGCTTTTTGTCCGCTGCGCGTGATGGCATCACTGAAAAGCCCTGTCACGATGACGTTTTTACCTTGTGCCATCTGGCTGACGGCTTCGGCGCGCGCGTATTTGATGAAGCGTTCGGTCAGGCTGGGCGTATAGACTTCGTCCGGCAGCGGGGCCAGCGGATTGTGCCCCAGCATGCGCTTGCGCAGCACGTCTGAATCCAGCACCACCGTATTGGGCAAGTGCCGCGACAGCACATAGGCCAGTGTGGTTTTGCCGCTGCCCGACAGACCGCCAATGGCGATCATGACCGGCGTGTCGCTGGCGGCGGGGGGATTGGGCGCGGCGGGTGTATTCGGGGTCGTCACACGAAAATCCTGTTTTTTGTTTTTGGCCGCGCACACCTTGGCGGCGCGAAGACTATCGCATTTTTACATAAATGTGTCAAGGGGCTGTCCATAACACGTCATGCCGCCTGTGCGGGCATGCTTTACAGGTAAATTATTGAAATTATTTATTTATCTGCCGTTTGGCTTGCGCGGCGGCTGGCCGGGCGGGGGCAGGCGGCGCGGCTGGGCTTTGCCGGTGAGGCCGTCATGCAGCGGCGGCGGCGCAGCGGTGCGCGGGCCAAAGGCGCGGGTGTTCAGGATTTCTTCAGCCGCAAGGATGAACAGGTCTTTTTCCGCGGCGATATCAATCTGGCCCAGCGGCTTTGCCTTCGCCGCGCCGTTTTGTTCGATATCGCTTTTGAGATAGAAATCGCCCGTGGTTTCATCCAGCACGAATTTATCGCCGGGGGCGGTTTTCAAAAGCGGCGCCATCTGCGCCATCAGCTCCGCCATGCGCGGCTGCGCCAGGACTTCGGGCAGGTTGCTGTCGATGGCGCCGTTGGGCTTTACGTGGATTTTATAGGGGACGATATAGCGGCCATGACGCGTGGTCACAGTGCCGTCGTTGTTTTCAAGCGGATGCTTGCCGCTTACAATATTCCACAGCCTTTTCAGGCGCGAGGGTTTGTCCGTCATCGCGGGCCGCCACAATGTTATCTGGATATCCCAAGGCTAGGGCGCGCCCGCGGCAGAGTCAAACTCAAAGATGCGGAAAACGCTTGTTTGGCGCGGGTTTTTGCGCGTAGCCGCATGCTGCATCGCAATAGGTACGAAAGCTTTCGATCGCGGATTGCAAATCCGCCTGCAATGCTTTCATGCGCGGCAGACGGCGCAGGGTTTTTTCGTTCATGTAAAGCGCGCGGTTGATTTCAACCTGTATGCTATGACGCCCCTGCGCGGGGTTGCCGTGGCGGCGCACAATCTCGGCGCCGCGGAAGCCGTCGATATTCAGTCCGACCTTGTATCCTTTGTCTTCCAGCAGCGCGCGCAGTTTGTGCAGGTAATGGTCATCCGCCGTCTCGCCGTCGCGGGTGCCCAGAATGATATCGTATTTATTCTTGCGCGTGCCGCGGTGCGTGGTCGATGGCATCGAATGCAGATTAAGATGCACGGCCTGCCCGTGCGCCTGCACCGTTTTATCCATCAGCGCCGCCAGCTTTGCGTGATAGGGTTTGTGATAGGTGGCAACGCGGTTGAAAGCCTCGCTCAGCTTCAGCGTGCGGCTGTAAACAGGCGTGCTGTGGCGCGGTGTCGAAGGGCTGCGGATGAGGCCCCCTTCCTGCGGCGTGTAGTCGGGATCTTCGCCGCGCGCCGCTGCGCGTGCCCACGGGACGCTGACGCTGTCGGCGCGGTTGGTATCGACGTAGGAACGCGGTACGCGCGCCGTCAGCAGCGGCACGCCGAGCGCGGGTAAAAACGAAAACAGCCTGTCCACATGCGCGTCTTCGGCCTGACGCAATTCGCGCAAGGGCACGGCATAATTGAAATCATCGGGGTATTTGCGCCCGCTGTGCGGGCTGTCGGCGACAAGGCAGGTCGCAGGCGCGCCTGCGGCAGCGGCATAAAGCCGCGTGGCCGGCGGTGTGCGGCGCGCGCGTTCGGCCATCGCGGCGGATTACCCGGCCATCTTGGCGATGGTATTGGTGGTGCTGAAGCCGTCTTCCATATCGGCGCGCACGACCTGCCCGCCCCAGCTGGTGATGAGATCGTAGCCGACGACTTCTTCCAGCTTGTACTGGCCGCCCTTGATGAGGAAATCGGGCTTCACGGCCTTCAGGGTTTCGATGGGCGTGTCTTCGTCGTAAACGATGACGGCATCGACCATGGCAAGTGCGGACAAAATCAGGCTACGCGCGCGTTCGTCCTGCACGGGACGGGTCGGCCCTTTCAGGCGCTTGACGGAGGCATCGCTGTTGATGGCGACAACCAGATAATCGCAGGTCGCCTTCGCCTGTGCGAGGGTTGACAGGTGGCCCGGATGCAGCAGGTCAAAACAGCCATTGGTGAAACCGATTTTGCGGCCAAGGGCGCGCTGTTTGTCGGCGGCTTCCGTCAGGGCGGCGCGGTTCATGATTTTCGCGGTGATATCGTTTCCGGCGGCGGTGGACATCTGGCTGCTCCTGATAACGTCGATGATTTCTTCGGGGCGCGTGGTGGCGGTGCCGATTTTGCCGACGACGATGCCGGCGGCGATGTTGGAAATTTCAGCGGCGGCCAGCATCGGCACGCCCGCCGCAAGGGCGGTGGCAAAAGCGGCAATCACCGTATCGCCTGCGCCCGAAACGTCAAACACCTCGCGCACGTTGGCGGGGATATGCACGGGCGGGTTATCGGCGGAAATCAGCGACATGCCGTCCTTGCTGCGCGTCGCCAGAACGGCGCCGATGCCGCAGTCGATGATCAGTTTCATGGCGGCGGCGCGCACATCATCGTCGCTGGCGGCTTTCATGCCGGTCGCGGTTTCAAGTTCCTTGCGGTTCGGCGTAATCACCGTCGCGCCGCGGTAGCGCGCGAAATTGGTGCCCTTGGGGTCGACGACGACAGGTTTGCCGTGTTTTTGCGCAATCGCGATGATGCCGGCAATCAGGCTGTCGGTCAGCACGCCTTTATTATAGTCAGACAGAATGACCACGCCGCAATCGGCCATGGCGGTTTCGGCCGCGGCCAGCATTTCGGCCTCGACATTCTTGGGAATGGCCTGCGCTTTTTCGCGGTCCACGCGCAGCATCTGCTGCCCGCCGCAGACAAAACGGCTTTTGACGGTGGTGAAACGGTCGGTGGCGGTGGCCAGCGCGGCCTTGACGCCGATTTGCGTCAGCTGCGCCGCAACCTCGCGCCCGTTGATATCATCGCCGATAACCGCAAGCAGGGTGGTCTCACCCGCGCCCAGCGCCGCGATATTCGCAACCACGTTACCCGCGCCGCCCAGCATATGCTTTTCACGATCGACCAGAAAAACCGGAATCGGCGCTTCGGGCGAGATGCGCTCGACGCTGCCGTATACGAAACGGTCCATCATCACATCGCCAATGCAGAGCACGCGGGCGGTTTTGAACTGCGACAGGGCTTCGATAAGGTATTGATGTTCGGTCATATATTACGCCTTGCCGGGGTTGTGCCGGCTGCTGAGGGAACGCCTTATAATATTGTTGCCCGTTTTTAACATATTCCATAAGTGCTTTCAAGCCAAAATCTGGCCGTCGTTCACCAGTTGTTAACGGTTATGCATAATAATAGGGACTGTCATATTCGGGCAACAGCCGGGGTATCCGGCCATAAATAAGGGCAAGAGGCAAGCGAGATGTTGCAAAACACCCCGAACCAGCCAAGAAACACCGAAATTTCAGCCATTTGCGCTGGCCGTGCCCTTGCCGGCGAGCGGGTGCCCAATACCCCGCACCGCCGCGGCTTTATCCGCCGTGTGGGCGGGTCGTTCCGCACCTACCGTCTGGGTGACCTGATGGTTGCCGCGGGATTCCTTACCGAGGAACAGCTGCAAAAGGCGCTGGCGCTGCAGGCCACCCGCCGCCAGCCGCTCGGCCATATTCTGGTCGAAGAGGGCTATGTCAGCGCCGTCCAGCTCTACCGCAAGCTGGCGGAGCAGTGGTGCATCAAAACGTCTGCGGCTGGCGTCGCCTTTATGCTGCAAGCCTTCACGCCCTCGACCGCGCGCGCCGACGATGGCGGCACGCATGTGCGTCTGGCGGCAGCGTTCTCGCCCGCGGCCTCGCAACCGGCGCTCAAAAAACTCGACCGCCCGAAGCTGTTCGGCTCGATGGAAATCCGCTCCAACGATATTTCGTCTTTCACGAAATGGACGACGGTTATGGCGCGTTTCGAACAGCAAATGAAAACGGCGGGCGGTGATATGCAGATGCAGGCATGGAAAACGCATCTGCAATCCCTCTCCGGTGCAACGGCGCGCGAAAAAGTCGCGGCGGTCAACAGCTACATCAACCAGATCAGCTATATCGAAGATATCAAAAACTACGGCAAGTCAGACCAATGGGCGACGCCTGTCGAGTTCTTCCGCAAGGGCGGCGATTGCGAAGATTTCGCGATTGCGAAATATGCTTCCCTGCGCGCGCTCGGTTTTTCGACCGACCAGCTGCGCATTGCCATCGTGCAGGACAAAATCAAGAACATCGCCCACGCGCTTCTGATTGTATATACGGAGGAAGGGACTTTCGTCCTCGACAATCAGGATAAACGCCTGCGTCATGCCGCCGAGGTCACGCGCTATCAGCCCGTGTTCTCCATCAATGCGACCAACTGGTGGCTGCACCGCATGCCTGTGGGCGCGAACTCGTAATCTTTCACAGCCGCGCGCTTATTCGCCCTTCAGGCTGAACAGCAGAATGCCGTTGACGTTTTGCAGCTTCCCGCTCTCGCCGGGGTTTTGCGGCTTTTTGAAAGTGAAAGAAGACATGCGCAGCTCCGCGCGCAGCAGCGTGCCTTGCGCACGAACGATGGCTTGCGGCGCCTGTTCATCCGGCAATTCCCGTACATTCAGGGCGACCAGTGCGGCGGCGGCTTTCTGGGTCGGCAGCACGGCGCTGTCGATGACTGTCTCGCCCGAAAGAATATCCATGCCCACATCCCCCTCGGGCGTCATGTATAATTTGTAGCTGTCAAAACGGGCATGGTCGTCAACGATGCTGCGCAGGGCGGCGGCGCGGTCTTCGGATATCCACCCCTGCTGCATGTAATCATAACCGTGAATACCGATCAGCTGCCCGCCGATGTTATGGGCGGAGATACTGATATAGGCGCTGTCTTCTTCGCTGCGGCTCCAGCGGGACACGTATTCCATCCCCCATGCGGCCATGATGTGTTCGGGCAGGCCGTATTGACCGCCGCAGGGCTTACGCGGTTCGCATATCAGCTGTTCTTCGATTTTCTTGGTAAGGCTTTTGCCGCTCATCGGGTCATGCTCGGCGAAGTCTTTCGCGACGGGCAATATCCATACCGACAGGGTTTGCAGCTGCCGGCGGTCGCGGAAATAATCAAGAATAGAGCTGATGGCGCGGCGCTCTTCGAACGAAACGCTTTGCGGCGCTTTCTGCACCTTGCCGTCATGGATAACGCCCGTGGTCTGCAGGCGTTTTTCCAGCTGTGCATACTGGCTTTTCAGCGAGGTATTTACCGCTGACCACGGCCCGAAAGATGCGGCAAGACACAGCGCCGCCAGCGTCAGCGGGACGTGCTTGATGTGGAACGCCGCGGGCTTTGAGACTTTCATCAGGGCCAGTGCCACCAGCCAGCCTAGGCAAAGCGCGATCGCATAGCGCTGCTCGGTCACGCCGTACTCATTGATGCGCGTCCAGATGCCAACAGCCAGCAGCAGCAGCGGTACGGGCAGCAGCGCATAAAACGCACGGTCAAAAAAACGCAGCAGGCGCGTGCCCTGCGCGCGCATCGGATAGATGGCAAGGTGCGTGAGCACCCCGACGGCGCCAAAGCCCGTGACCATATAGGCCAGATTGCCGCGCGGCAATTCCCACTGCGCCGCGATTTTGATGCCATAGGCATAAAGAATGCCCGTATAGGCCAGCATCATCGGGACCATCAGGTAATTCGCGATAAAGGAAACGGGCGCGGGTATGTCGCAGGTTTGCGTATCGGCTTCGAGATCGCGCGGCAATCCGGCCAGCACATAAAGCGGGAAGAACAGACACCAGCCCAGCGCCCAGATGTCGCCGTAAACTTCACCCTTGATTTTGATATCGAACAAATAGCCGATGCTCGCCAGAATAGCCGATAGCCCGCCCGCGAGGATGAGCGTGGAGATGCCGCCGAAAATCACCGCAATCGCGCTTTTATACACAAAAGCCCAGACGGCATCGCCGCTGGCCGCGCGGCGCGCGAAGGGGGCAACCAGCAGGAAAAGCCCCAGCGCGGCACCAAGGAAGATATGCGCCGCCGTCATCTGCGCGGGCACGAAAAACGCGGCGAATAAAACGCACAGCGCCAGAAAAGAAAACGCACCCGATACGCTGCGGCGCGTGCCATGCCCCTCGCCGTACAGCGAGACGCCGAGCGCCAGCACAAAACCCGTGATACAGAAACAAACCGTCCGCACCAATATTTCATTATCAAACGGCAGCAGGTTATGAATTTCACCGACCACCAGCAAAGACAAAATGGCCGACAGCGCGGCGGCGCGCGGAAAGCGCTTCACCGCATCGGCCATAAACTGCGCCATGTAAAGAATGTTGAGGCGCTGAAGAAAGGGGGCATCGGACATGGCGGATCTCCGCTGTTCAATCTATTGGTAATGAAATAAAAACTTTGAAATAACCGCTTATTCCACCCACGCAATGCGCAGGATGTTCGTCGCGCCCGGGGTGCCGAAGGGGACGCCGGCGGTGATGACCACGCGCTGCCCCTTGGCGGCGATGTGCTGCTGCTGCGCCAGTGCCACGGCTTTTTTCACCATGTCACCGAAATTGTCGACGTCTTCGGTTTGCACCGGATAGACGCCATAGGACAGCTGCATGCGGCGCGCGACGTGCAGGTTCGGCGTCAGGCTCATGATGGTCACGGTCGGGCGTTCGCGCGCGGTGCGCAGCGTCGTCGAGCCGGACGTTGTGTAATTCACAATCGCCGCCGCGCCGATGGTGGTCGCGACATCCGAGGCCGCGGATGTAATCGCGTCCGACGGGGTGCTTTCGGGGTCGGGGTGTTCGGCGTCCATGATTTTCCGGTAAAGGTCGTCAACTTCCACGTCGGCGGCGATGCGGTCCATGATGGAAACGGCTTCGAGCGGGTAATCACCCGAAGCGGTTTCCGCCGACAGCATCACGGCATCGGCGCCGTCGTAAATGGCGGTTGCAACGTCGGATGCCTCCGCGCGCGTCGGGCGGGGGGAGGAGATCATGCTCTCCAGCATCTGCGTGGCGATGATGACGGGCTTGCCGGCCTGACGGCAATGGCGCACGACGCGCTTTTGCACGCTCGGCACTTTTTCGGCGGGGATTTCAACGCCCAGATCGCCGCGCGCCAGCATCACGGCATCGGCAAGGTCGATGATGGGCTCCAGCTGCGCGATGGCGGAGGGTTTTTCGAGTTTCACCATGACCTTCGCGCGGCCATCGATGAGCTTGCGCGCTTCGGCCACGTCCTGCGGCGTTTGCACGAAGGACAGCGCAATCCACTCCACGCCCATCGCAATCGCGGCTTCAAGGTCGCGGCGGTCTTTGTCGGTCAGAACAGATACTTTCAACAGCACGTTGGGCAGGTTCACGCCCTTGCGGTCCGACAGGCGCTTGCCCGCGATCACTTCGGTCTCGACGAAGTCCTTGCCTTTTTTGACAACGTGCAAATGCACTTTACCATCATCAAGCAGCACGTCCGCGCCTTCGACCAGCACTTCGAGGATTTCGGGATGCGGCAGATACACGCGCTGCTGCGTGCCCGGCGTGGGGTCGCTATCCAGCGTGATGCGCATGCCTTTTTCAATATCGATGAAGCCATCCTTGAACGTGCCGAGGCGCAGCTTCGGCCCTTGCAGGTCGGCGAAAACGCCGATGGGGCGGCCGACATCTTTTTCAACCGCGCGGATGATATCGAGACGCTTTTTGTGGTCTTCGTGCGTGCCGTGGCTGAAGTTCATGCGGAAAATATCCGCGCCGGCTTCGAACAGGGCGCGTACCATTTCCGGCGTCGATGACGCGGGGCCCAGCGTGGCGACGATTTTGGTCTTGCGATTGCGTTTGAAATGCATGTTTTGATCCGGCGGCTGTAGGGTGAATCCTGCGTGCGGGCGAAACCCTGAAACACGCGCCTATAGAAACATTTTTAGGCCCGCAGGCGCAACCGGTAATCGGGCGCGGCAACTCTCGCGTTTTGCCATAAGCGTGAATGATTTTGACAAGCCCGCCGCCGCGGTCTATGTAAGCCGCAAAGGACACCGCCATGCAGCATCTCTACCCCGTTACCATCCGCGAAACCCATATCGACAGCCTTGGCCATGTGAACAATGCCGTTTACCTGACGCTGTTCGAAGAAGCGCGCTGGGAATGGATTACCGCCGGCGGCTACGGGCTTGAACAAATCCGCGAATACCGCCAAAGCCCTGTCATTCTGGACGTCACGGCGAAATTTCTGCGCGAAGTGCATTTGCGCGAACAGGTCACCATCGAAAGCCGCCTGATGTCCTACGAAGGCAAAATCGCCAAGCTGGAGCAAGATATGGTCCGCATGGATGCGGAGGGGCGTAAAACCGTCTGCTGCGCGGCGGTCTTTACCATGGGGTTTTTCGACCTTGAAACCCGCAAGCTGATCGCCCCGACGCCGCTGTGGAAACGGGCGCTGGGTCTGCCGGAATAAAAACGTTTTAATATCAATATATTAGTTTGACCCTTGCGGCGGGGTTGACGCCGTGCGGCCGCGGGATTAGTCTGCCGCACAGATTCTGAAAATAATTATTTTATATGCCACGAGGCCCCGCGCCGCCCAAACCGCCGCGCACACAAAAATCAATATCCCGCGCCACAACCAGAAGAAACATCATGACCCTTTCGCCCCGCCCTGAAACAGCCGAAATCCAAAAACCGCAGATGGATGCGGATGTGGTCATCATCGGGGGCGGGCCGGTCGGGCTCTGGACGGCGCTGCAGGTTAAAAAGCGCGCGCCGCAGCTGCATGTGCGTGTCTATGAACGCTACAGCGAATACCAGCGCAGCCATATCCTGCGCCTCGAAAATTTTTCGATGAATGTTTACGCCAAAAAATGCGGCGATGAAGCCGAAGCGCAATTCCTGCGCGAGGTGCTGGGCGAAAAACTTGCCAATTCCTTCAAGGCGGCGGCAGGTACGGGCACCGTGTTCGTGCGCACCAACGACCTCGAACATGCGCTGAAGGAACATGCCCGCGCGCTGGGCATCGAAACGGTTTTGCGCCGCATCGACAGCCCCGAAGAGGCCGTGCGCGACAACCCGCGCTGCAAAACTTTTATCGCCGCTGACGGCGCGCATAGCAAAATGCGCACGGCCCTGCTGGGCGAAGACGCCGTGACGGATTATCCCATGCAATATGTGGTCGAGGTGAAATATCAGGCAGAGGGCCGCGCGGAGACGCTCGATTTTCTTGGCGACCAGTACAAGGCGAATAAACTTCTGTCGAACATGGTGTTCGAATATGTCGGCCGCGAGAAAGAGGGCAAAACGCCCGTCACGCTGCGGTTTTTCGTCGATGCCGATACCTATGGCGCCATTCCGCAGGCGGGCTTCAAAGACCCGCTGACGGTGGGCGATGCGCGTCTGCCTGCGAACCTGCGTCAGGATATCAAAACCTATATGAACATCCGCGCCGAAAAAGCGGGCGAGGTCTATGCCGCAGGTTCCGCCAAGCTCAGCAAGCTCACCCTCTCCGTTTATTCCGCGAAAAAATTCGCGGTCGCGAAAGAGGGGCGCGGCTGGTTTATCGTCGGCGATGCCGCGATGGGCGTGCCGTATTTCCGCGCACTGAATGCGGGTCTTATCATGGGCTCGCAGCTGGCCACCATCGTTACGCGCAAATATGCGTCTCCGTCGCTCAAGGCGGCGGCGTTCAACCTGCTGCGCCCGCTCGACAAGGCGTGGGAGTTTACGGGTGCGCATGGCAAAAACATGGCGCTCAAGGCCTATGACGCCTTTCGCGGCGCGAGCGCCGGCGTGCCGTGGGAAATGGTGAAATGGGACGATGCGGATGTCGCGCGTTTCAAAACGGCGCCGCATCCGGCGTTTGATACGCCCGCGGCACCTGCACCCGCGCCGTCGCCCGCCGCCACGCCGCGGCAGCCCCCCAAACCCTGATGTTCAGTACATAAAAAAACGCCGGCGCTGCCAAAGCAGACCGGCGTTTTGTGTATGCCCTGCCGCCGTGTGTTACGGAGTAGAGCGGCAGGACGCCCGCTGCCTGAAAACACATGCCGAAAGCATCGTCTTCAGGCGGCGGGGGAATATCAGCTATGGGCATCCAGACCGGGCGTGCGGCGACGGCCCAGCGTTTCGCTGTGCACGTTCGGCGTCGGACGCTCCGGCGGGTGACCGCCCGCATTCAGCGCGCGCTGGCCGCGGCTGTTGAGTTCCGCCTCCGACAGGCGCATGCGGATTTCCTCGATACGCTCGCGGCGGTTGCCGTGCGGGTTATGCGGCTGGTGGAAATGCGACGCCTCGTTCGCCAGTGCCGCCAGCACGAAGACCGATACCAGATTTTTGAAAGATATATCCGGCAGGCTGCGGCGGTTGCGGCCCGGGCGGACGCTCGATGAGTTGAATGTTTGTTCTAGTTCAGGGCGCAATGAATCACGTTGCGCCTTATGGCGGAAGAAACCGCGCATGAGACACCTCTGTTTTTTGTTGTTTGTGAATATTGCGAAGTCAGGATTGAAGAGTTTGTAGTTCTTTAAAGCGGCTTCGACATCGACCAAGATATCTTGTGCGGCGCACAAAAGTCAAGAACTTGTTGTTTTTAAATGATAAATAGGCATCATAGTACCCCATGCAGCAATCCTGCAGCATTTTTAAACGCGCCGGTTGAAATTTAATTACGCCTGATTTTGCTGCCTGCACCGCCGACTCGTCGCCGCGGCATGCGCGCAGGATACGGGCGCGGCGGGGTTGATTTTCCCCCGCCGATCGGGAATGATCCCGCTATGGCAAATAAACAAAACCCCTCCGCGCCGTTCAACCCTGCGGCGCTGCCGCCCGATGCGGCGTTTTTCGACCGTATCCGTGCGGGCGACGTCGGGGCTGTCAAAAACGTGCTGCACACGCGCAAGGGCGCGGCGGGCTGGCAGCAAACATCGAACGGGCAGAGCGGCCTGCACGTCGCCGCCATGACGGGACACCGCAAAATTGCGGCGGAGCTGGTGAAAGCCGGCGCGGCGGTCGAGGCGCGCGATCATCTGGGCCGCACGCCGCTGGCGCAGGCGGCGCGCAGCGGCCAGCATAACCTTGTCGATTTCCTGCTGCTGCAAAAAGCCGATATCCACGCGCAGGATAAAAAAGGCAATACCCCGCTGCATCTGGCGGCGGAGGGGATCAGCGCCGATACGATCATTGCCCTCATCACCCGCGGCGCCGATGCGCAAAAGCGCAACCACGATGGCGCGACACCCGCCGATGTGGCGATTGCAAACGGCAATCAGGCGCTCGCCAATGTTATTCGCAGCGAGGCGCGCAAACGTGCCGATGCGGACAGGCGCGGGGCTACCGCAGACCCTGCAACCGCCGCCGCCGCGCCGGAAGAATCCGCGTCGCCGCCGCACGAAACGGCGCGCGATATCGCGCCGCTCAAACCCCTCAATCTCCGCAAGCGCGCGCCGCGCTGATCGGCGGTGCGAAGCCTGTTTTGCGCGGCTTTGGACGTGTTAAGCGTTTTTTAAGCCGGCGCGGGTATTCTGAAAGCATCTCCGCTTTGAAACGTCGCTTCGGAATTTTTGCACCGGAAATTTCAGTCGGAAGCCTGTGGATAAGTCCTGAGGGGCTTGAGATATGGGGCGAAAGTTACCATATCTTTATAAACAAAAAACCTTTTTATCCCTTCTGCGTGTATGCGGGCGCAGCGGGCACAACTTATGTTTTTAGGCCGGAAATTTTTTTCGGCGGCATATGCGCGACATTTGTTCGGAATGGGCATGGGTCAAGATAAAAATGGCACAGGCGTGAAAATTTTTTGCTGCAGCGTTTCTGGACAGCCCCCCAAGATGTGGTATGCTTTCAACTGTTGGGCACAAGAGTTAGTGCTTATGGGGTCTAACTCCTTGTTTCCCGACAGGCTCTTGAAATCATCCACAGATTCACCTGGGCCCGAAGCGAAAAAACAAGAAAAATAATAATTATGTATTATGGGGAGACACAATCGATGTTCGATGTCGCACAACTTGCGAAAGGCGCCAAGGTTCAGATCGACCGTTCCCGCGATTCCTATTTGACGGAATTCGGCAAGGCCACTCTGCTCGACCGTTATCTCCTGCCCGGCGAGACGTTCCAGGACCTCTTCGCCCGCGTGGCCATGTACTATGGCGACGATACGGCCCATGCCCAGCGTTTGTACGACTACATCTCCAAGCTGTGGTTCATGCCCGCAACCCCCGTGCTGTCCAACGGCGGCACCGAACGCGGCCTGCCCATTTCCTGCTTCCTCAATGAATGCGACGACAGCCTGCAGGGCATCGTCGACCTGTGGAACGAAAACGTCTGGCTCGCCTCGCGCGGCGGCGGTATCGGCTCCTACTGGGGTAACCTGCGTTCCATCGGTGAAAAAGTCGGCCGCAACGGCAAGACCTCCGGCATCATCCCCTTCATCCGCGTGCAGGACTCCCTGACGCTGGCGATTTCACAAGGCTCGCTGCGCCGTGGCTCCGCCGCCGTCTATCTGCCGGTCTGGCACCCCGAGATCGAGGACTTCGTCGAAATCCGCAAACCCTCCGGCGGCGACCCGAACCGCAAGGCGCTCAACCTGCACCATGGTATCGTGATTTCCGACGCCTTCATGCGCGCCGTTGAAAAAGACGAAGAATGGGCGCTGCTGTCGCCGAAAGACGGCGCTGTTGTGTCCCGCGTTTCCGCCCGCAACCTCTGGATCCGTATCCTGACCGCGCGCATCGAAACCGGCGAGCCCTATATCATCTACGGCGATACCGTCAACCGCGCCATCCCCGAGCATCACAAGCTTGCGGGCCTCAACGTGAAAATGTCGAACCTCTGCAGCGAAATCACGCTGCCGACAGGCAAAGACCATCACGGTCAGGAACGCACGGCGGTGTGCTGCCTGTCGTCCCTCAACCTCGAAAACTACGAGGAGTGGGAAGACCACCCGATGATCATCGAGGACATCATGCGTTTCCTCGACAACGTGCTCGAAGACTTCATCCGCAAAGCGCCTGACAGCATGATGCGCGCGAAATACTCCGCCATGCGCGAACGTTCGGTCGGTCTTGGCGTGATGGGTTTCCACTCCTTCCTGCAATCCAAGATGATTCCGATGGAATCAGTCATGGCGAAGGTCTGGAACAAGCGCATGTTCAAGCACATCAAGGCGCAGGCCGATGCGGCTTCCGTCAAGCTGGCGCACGAGCGCGGCCCGTGCCCCGATGCCAAAGAATACGGCATCATGGAGCGCTTCTCGAACAAGATGGCGATTGCGCCCACGGCGTCCATCTCCATCATCACCGGCGGCGCAAGCCCGGGTATCGAGCCGAACTCCGCCAACGCCTATACGCATAAAACGCTCTCCGGCTCGTTCTTTGTACGCAATAAGTACCTTGAACAGCTTTTGGAGCAAAAAGGCCTCAACAACGAAGACGTCTGGTCGAACATCATCACCAACGAAGGTTCCGTCCAGCATCTCGACTTCCTGTCGCAGGATGAAAAAGACGTGTTCAAAACCGCGTTCGAGCTGGACCAGCGCTGGCTCATCGAACACGCGGCCGACCGCACGCCCTATATCTGCCAGGCGCAGTCGCTCAACGTTTTCCTGCCCGCGGACGTGCACAAGCGCGACCTGCACCAGATTCACTGGATGGCATGGAAAAAGGGTGTCAAATCGCTTTACTACTGCCGCTCCAAGTCGATCCAGCGTGCCGAAAGCGCGAATGGCGGCGACGGACGCCTGAAAATCGCCACCAGCGCGACCGCAGGCGAAGGCGGGGCAACCAAGTACGACGAGTGCCTGGCCTGCCAGTAAGTGGCGAGAGGATATCAATCCGCATAACAACATAAAGCGCAGGGGCGGAACCAACCGCGCCGCCATAAAAAACGAAGCAACCGAAGCGAAGTTCACTTGGGGAGGAACCATCATGCACGTTTTGACATCTGCTGAATTGAAAACACTGTCCATCATCGGCAATCCGGAATGCTGCGACGCTATGCCGCGCAACCATCTGGAAAAGCTGTACCGCCTCGATCTTATCGAGCCCGGAAACTGCGGCCCCGCCCTGTCCACGAAAGGACGCGAAATACTGTTCCGCCGGAAGTAGTTTTTTATCTATGGGAGGGGTAGATATGAGAAAAGCAAAAACTTATAAACGCATGAGAAGAGTTCCAGTATCTGCCTTTGTTACGGGCAGTTTTGGCGGCTTAATGTGCAAGGTTTTTTGTCCGTACTGTAAGCAGCCACATTTTCACGGTTTTGGCGATGGCCATCGAATTGCAGACTGTAAGGACGGAAATGAAAACCCAGGCTATTTGATGTTTGGAACGCTTGAGCTGTTTCAAAGAATCGAAGAGCAAATTATAAAAAACAAACTAAAATCGGTAAAAAAATAAAGGAAAACTCCATGTCCCGTCTTCTGACCGAAAACCATGTCTACAAACCCTTCTCCTACCCCTGGGCCTACGAAGCCTGGCTGACGCAGCAGCGTCTGCACTGGCTGCCCGAAGAAGTGCCGATGGCCGAAGACGTGCGCGACTGGAAACAGAAACTGACGCCGGCGGAAAAAAACCTGCTGACGCAGATCTTCCGCTTTTTCACGCAGGCCGACGTCGAGGTCAACAACTGCTACATGCAGCACTACGCGCGCGTGTTCAAACCGACGGAAGTTCTGATGATGCTGGTCGGTTTCTCCAACATCGAAACCATCCATATCGCGGCGTATTCGCACCTGCTCGATACCATCGGCATGCCCGAAGTCGAATATCAGGCTTTCCTGAAATACAAGGAAATGAAAGACAAGTTCGACTACATGCAGGGCTTTAACGTCAACTCCAAGCGCGACATCGCCATGACCATGGCCGTGTTTGGCGGCTTTACCGAAGGCCTGCAGCTTTTCGCATCCTTCGCGATGCTGATGAACTTCCCGCGTTTCAACAAAATGAAAGGCATGGGCCAGATCGTCACGTGGTCGGTGCGCGATGAAACCCTGCACACGCTGTCGGTCATCCGCCTGTTCAAAACCTTCATCGAGGAAAACCCGGAAGTCTGGACGGAAGACCTCAAGCACGATATCACCGAAGCGTGCAAAACCATCATCCACCACGAAGACGCCTTCATCGATCTGGCGTTCGAAATGGGCGGCATCGAGGGGCTGACAGCGCAGGAAGTGAAAGACTACATCCGCTACATCGGCGACCGCCGCCTGACGCAGCTGGGCCTGACGCCGGTTTTCGGCATCGAGAAAAACCCGCTGCCGTGGATGGACGCGATGCTGAACGGTGCGGAACACACCAACTTCTTCGAAAACCGCGCGACGGAATACTCCAAAGCCTCGACGCAAGGTTCGTGGGAAGAGGCTTTCGCGGACGAAATCTTCAAGGCCTCCGCCTGATATCTGTTTACTCCTGGCACTTACAAGAAAACCCCCGGCACGGCGGCCGGGGGTTTTTCTTTCGCGTCATTTCTGCGTGCTTATTTCAAGCGGCGCGGCTTTATTTTCATTTGCGGCACGCTGATGTCGTTTTTGAGCATGGAGGCACGCTCCTTGCTCAGCGCGCGGTCTTCGATAGAGGCCCGCCAGAAATCTTCTTCGGACAGCGGCTGGCCGTGCCAGAACCACTCCTTCTCGCCATTCTTGTTCTCAATCGCGGGGCCGTCTTGTCTGTGCAGTACGCCATCCAGTCGCCATTCAACCGTGCCGTCACTACGGGTTTGCGCTTCCGCGCCGCAGGAAGAAGCGGCGCTGTTTTGAAATTGTGGTTTTGCGGTCATGTTTGCGGATCGTATAAGTGGTTTTCGATGCTTAAATATACATAATCTGCGTGGTTTTGTAAAGAAAACAAAGTTACGGCAACGTTCACCGGATGGTTAAAAAATATTTTATATTTCAGACGGTTAATCGATTGCGGCAGAGGGGTTAACGCCGCCCCTGTCCATTATTGCCGCCGCCGCGCCGCGTCGGGCGTTTGTGGATATTGACAGGTTTCAGCGGCGTGAAATCGCGGCGGGAACGCATATCGCCCAGCTCTTCGATGAGTTTGGCGCGTGCGGCGTCCTGCGCTTTTTTCAGTGTCTCGATCACCTGTTTGTTTTTGTTTCTGGCCGCGACATCCATGGCCGAGAGGCCGTCCTTGCCGCGCGCATTCAGGTTCGGCTCGCGTTTGATGATCGCTTCAAGAATACGCAGGCGCCCCGAATGCGCCGCCCATATCAGCGCCGTGCGGCCCTGTTCGGCGTCGGTCACGCTCACGTCCGCGCCTTTGTCGAGCAGTTCTTGCGCGCGCTGGTTGATATTGAGGTTCTGCGACGCCCCATCCATCGGCCGGCGCGCAAGGTCAATCAGCTCCTGCCCCAGCGCCTTGCGGTCGAGGGGAACAAAGCCGCTGCCGGCGGCGGCGTTGAAAGCGTTGCTGAGACTCATGGTTGTCCGTCGCTGTGTCCAAAGAATACAGCGTCATTATAGCAATATTGGCTGAACAGGGGGTTAATATCCGTTACTTGGCGGGCTTTTGGGTGCGGAAACGGTTGATATCGTTCTGCAATTCGTCAACCTCGGCACAGTAGGTGCCGGCGCAGATATAGATCATCGCCTGCAGCTGTTCCATCGCGCGGGCAAGGTCGCCGTCTTCCAGCCACAGATTCCCGATGTATTTATTCGCGCCCAGGTGCTGCGGGCTGAGGGCGAGGGCAGTGCGGTAATTCTCCCGCGCCTTTTTCTTGTCGCCGAGTTTTTGATAGGCATAACCGCGATAGACATAGGCATCCGCGCTTTGCGGGTGGCGCTGCAGCACGCCGCCCAGCACGTCGAGTGCCTGCGTATACTTGCCCGTCGCCAGATAATATTCGGCGGTAATCAGGCCTGAATCTTCGCGGAACGGTACCTCGGCCGCTTTGGCGACGTCGTCGTTATTCGCGCGTACGGGCGGGGTGGCCATGAACAGGGCGCAGCCAAAAGCAAAAGTAAAAGCGGCAAGAAGCGGCAGGCGCATAACGCGGTCTTTCTGTGTCGGGGTCAAAGCGGCAGTAGCGGTTCAGGCCTCGACAGTGGCTTCGATGCGGAAATCCTCTATCAGGCCGTCGTATTCTGCGGGTTCAGCCTGCACCCTGTCAACACGCGCCATCAGCGGGCCGTGGCGGCAGGCGCGGATGAGATCTTCGACCTGACGCGGGTCGCCATGCAAAAGCCCCTCGACCGTGCCGTCGCTGCGGTTGCGCGTCCAGCCGCTGATGCCGCGCGAAAGGGCTTCGCCTTGCAGCCAGCGGCGGTAGCTGACGCCCTGCACGAAACCGAAAACCAGAATGCGCATGGCAATCTTGGGAATGCCGGGCGGCAGATCGGGCGGCGGTGTTTCGGGTATGTGTGTCGTTGTCATGGCACAATCCTCCCTGAGGCGCAAACGGACGGCGGCGCCATCCTGTTCCGGAAGTCAGAAAGTCTCTACTTTTAAAGTGTTTTTATTCTTATGGGTGGACGGACAAATATATTTTCCGTCAGACGTGCCCCTCTTGGTACCGGTTGCGCAAAGTTTATCACATCGCCGGCATAAAAAATGACTGTGCGCCAAGCGCAAAAATTACTGTGCGGCAAGCACAAGGCAATTATCCTTCAGCAGGCGGCAGGCCTGCGTCGCCTGATCGCGGCTAAGGCCGGACAGGCGCGCGCGGTAAATCACGCCGCGGCTGGTCATCAGCGGGGCGATGATATACTGGCTGCGCCCCGAAATCGTTTGCGGCAGGCGGTCGCGTACGCCGCGCAGGGCCGACAGCCCCGCGTCATGCGTCGAAAACGCGCCGATTTGTATGGCCCATACATCGCTGCCCAGCGTCTGGCGCACAGGCCCGCTGCCGGTGGTCGGGGCGATGTTGTGAATGATGCGGGGGCCTTTATTGGCCAGATTTTCCTTGATGAACAGGCTGTCGCTGCCGTTGCCGTTTCTATCGCCTTCCTGCACGCCGACCAGACCTGTGTTGATGTCAGCCTCGTCGCTGCGCAGGGTGTTGTTCATCGCCACCTTGTTGCTGGCCAGCGCGCGGTCAACGGCGGTGATGGCCGCGGTGTTGCCCGGTTTGCGCACCGGCAGGCGGATATTCGGCGCAGCGGCGGGGGCTGCAGCCAGTTGCTGCGGCTGTTGTTGTTGCTGTTCGATGCGGCGCGCGACTTGCGGCGTGCTCAGGCGGGCAAAGCCTGCATCCAACAGGTCGGCCATATGTTCATTGCGCGAAGCGGCGGTGCGCCCGCCGAAGACCACGCCGATCAAACGGCGCCCGTCGCGCGCGGCGGAGGCGACAAGGTTATAACCCGACGCCGCGACATAGCCGGTTTTGATGCCGTCCATGCCTTCGTAGCTTTCCATCAGGCGGTTGTGGTTGCGGTAGGTGTTGCCGGCATAGACGAATTTGTTGGTGCTGAAATAACGGTACTCCAGCGGGAAGTCGCGCATCAGCGCGCGGCCCAGTGTCGCCATGTCGCGCGCGGTCGAAATTTGCATCGGGTCGTGCAGGCCGTGCGCGTTGACGAAATGCGTGTTGCGCATGCCGAGCTGTTTTGCCTTTGCCGTCATCAGGCGCGAAAAGCGGAATTCGCTGCCCGCGATACCTTCGGCCAGGACGACCGAAATATCGTTGGCCGAACGGGTGACGAGGGACAGGATGGCGTCTTCGACGCGGATGCTTTCGCCCGGCTCCAGCCCGATTTTGGACGGCGGCTGCGATGCCGCGTGGCTGGAGACGCGCAGGCGCTGCGTTTTACGCAGCTGGCCTTGCTGGATGGCTTCGAACGTCAGGTACAGCGTCATCATCTTGGTCAGCGACGCGGGGTGCAGGATTTTGTCGGGGTTGCTCTCGCTCACGACCACGCCGGTGGCGGCGTCGATGACGATGGAGGCGTATTTGTAATTCGGCTGGTTGGCCTTTTTCTGGCCTTTACGGGCGGCGTCGGCGGTGCCCACGGCGAAGCAGGCCACAAGCAAGGCCGCAACAAGCATGAAAAAAAGCCGTTTCACGTCTCAAACCCTTTGTGCCCGGATTTTCCGGCGCAGTGAACCCCTTGGCATAAATGCGGTTTTTGCATTTACCCCTTCCTTAATATGGTAGGCCGCTTTGGCGGATTTGTCCAGTCGGGGCAAGCCGAAAAACACGGAAATATCTGGATATTTCCGTGTTTTGGGTCATTTCGGGCGGGCTTAAATCTCGCGGCCGCGCAGGCTTGGGGTACGCGGAATATACAGCGGTTCCGGCTTGCGCTCCGGCGGGTCCTTTTCGGGCGGGACGGGCGGTGCGGCGCGCAGCACGGCAGGGCTCGATACCGGGGCAGAGGCCGCGACGGATACCGGCTGTACCGCGGCAGGGGCGCTATAGGTATGGCTGGCCTTGAGGTTATAGCTGCCGCTGATCGTGCCAAGGGCAAAGGTGCTGCGCTCGCTGCTGCGGGCCTGACCTTCGCCATCGAAGCCGGGCGCGTTTTCTTCTTCCGGATCCTCGCTGGTGTCGGGCGGGTCGTTGGGGTTTTGCGGCAGCAGCGGCTTGGGCTGGCTGCCCAGCACGGCGAAGCCGTAATCCAGCAGCACCGTCATGTCGGCTTTGCGCTGCGCGGGATTGTCGGCGCCGAATACGACGGCAACGATGCGCTGCCCGTCACGCTCCGCCGAGGCGGTCAGGTTGAAGCCCGACACGCGGATGAATCCGGTTTTCAGGCCGTCCACACCGTCATAGCTGCCCAGCAGGTTGTTGTAATTGCGGTAGCTGGTGCCGTTGTAGGTAAACGTGCGGTTGCCAAAGAAATGGTAATACTCGGGGAAGTCCTTGATGACAGCGACGGACAATTTGGCCATGTCGGAAACCGTGGTGAACTGGCGCGTGTGCGGCAGGCCGTTCGGGTTCATGAAATGGCTGTCGTTCATGCCAAGACGTTCGGCTGTGGCGTTCATTTTGTCGGCAAAGCCTTCGACACTGCCGCCGATGGCTTCGGCCAGCACGACGGCGGCGTCGTTGGCGGAATGCACCAGCATGCCCTTGAGCGCGTTTTCAACGGTGATTTTGGTGATAACCTGACGCGTTTCGGTGCGGCGTTTGCCGTTTTTATCTTTGTAGGTATTGGTGCGCATCATGGCAAGGTTCGTGCGTTCCTGCGATGCGGCGCGGCGCGAGACGGTGAGTTCCTGATCGAGGTGCAGGGTGCCGTTCTTGAGCGCTTCGAACACCAGATAGGCCGTCATGACCTTGGTGGTCGATGCGGGGCGCAGCTGTTTTTCTTCATCGCGGCCGTAAATCATGCTGCCGTTCGCGGCGTTGATGACCACGGAGGCATAACGGCTGGAGCGCTGCGGCTCCGGCGGCTCGGCGGGCTTTGCGGTTTGCGCCAGCGCAGGCAGTGCTGCGGCCTGAAACGCCATGCAAAGCGCGAGATGTTTGAATAGAGAAGCTTTTCTCAAAACGGTTGATCTCCGTTCTGTTGGTTGTTGATAACGATGTGCTTGGGTCGCGGTATTTTCCGCGCGTTTATTGAAATTATGGCAATATCAGATTCGTGTAAAGCAAGAATTACGTCCGGCGTGCATTTTTTGGAATATTATTCCGCAGCGCAGCATTGGGCGCATGCGGGTTTTGAAGTGGTCTTTGGTTTGGCGGGCATGTGCGCGGCTTCGCGCTGCGGGGTGAGTGCGCTGGCTTTATCGTTTTCTGTCCGGCACTAAAAACCTTTCGTAAAAAGGTGCGGGGCGAAAAACCCTATCCAAATTTCAAAAAAGAACTACTATTTTAAGAGTAGTTTGAAACCAGCGCGGGGCCGCAGCGGCCGCTGTGGTGCGTAGAACCTTAACGGCTGCCCATAATCCAGCGGGCGGGGTCGGAGCAATGAAAACGCAGGATACAAAAAATTTCCCGATGGCCATGGCCGCGCCGTCCGACGATGGCCGCGATGGCGCGCGCCCGGGCGTGGGGCTTTTGACGCGCACGCGCCTGAAGCCCAAAAAACCTGCGATGTACCGCGTGCTGCTGCTGAACGATGATTTCACACCGATGGATTTCGTGGTGCATGTGCTGGAAAAATTCTTCAGCAAAGACCGGCAGGAAGCGACCGAAATCATGCTGCACGTCCACCGCCGCGGTGTGGGCGTGTGCGGCGTTTATACCTATGAGGTTGCCGAAACCAAGGTCGGGCTGGTGATGGACTACGCGCGCAAGCACGAACATCCGCTGCAATGCACGATGGAAAAGGAATAACGCGGGGGAAAAGGAATAGCGCGGGGAAAAAGGAATAGCGTGGGGCGCTGGGGAAGATAACGGCGCGGACGCGTCAGGGGTAAAGAATAACCCGCCAAACGCGGGCAAAAGAACAAAAGGGAATAGGGGATATCATGCTGTCACGACATCTGGAACAGACCCTGCATCGGGCGCTTGCCTATGCCAACGCGCGCCACCATGAATTTGCGACGCTGGAACATTTGCTGCTGGCCTTGACCGAAGAGCAGGACGCCATCGCCGTGATGCGTGCCTGCGGCGTGGATATTGACTTGCTGCGGCAGGAGCTGACGCATTACATCGATACCGAAATGCAAAATCTGGTGCATCCGGCGGCGGAGGAATCCAAGCCGACGTCAAGCTTCCAGCGGGTTTTGCAGCGCGCCGCCATTCACGTGCAATCGTCGGGCCGCGAAGAAGTGACCGGCGCCAACGTGCTGGTCGCCCTGTTTTCGGAGCGTGAAAGCAACGCGGTGTTCTTCCTGCAGGAACAGGAAATGACGCGCTTTGATGCTGTGAATTATATTTCGCACGGCATTGCCAAAGTGCCCGGCCATAACGAAGAGCGTGCCGTGCACGGCACCGACGAGGAAGGCGGCGAAGAAGCCCCCGCCAAAAAAGGCAAGGAGGCGCTGGACGCCTATTGCGTCAACCTCAACGACAAGGCCGCCAAGGGCAAGGTCGACCCGCTGATCGGCCGCGAGAGCGAGGTCGAGCGCACCATTCAGGTTCTCTGCCGCCGCAGCAAGAACAACCCGCTCTATGTCGGTGACCCCGGCGTGGGCAAGACCGCGATTGCCGAAGGCCTCGCCCGCCGCATCATCGAAGGCGAAGTGCCGGATGTGCTGAAAGGTGCGGTGATTTACGCCCTTGATATGGGCGCGCTTCTGGCGGGCACGCGCTACCGCGGCGATTTTGAAGAACGCATCAAGGCCGTGCTGACCGAACTGCAATCCATCGAGGGTGCGGTTTTGTTCATCGATGAAATCCATACCGTGATTGGCGCGGGCGCGACATCGGGCGGCGCGATGGATGCGTCGAACCTGCTGAAACCGTCGCTGTCGAACGGCACGCTGCGCTGCATCGGCTCGACGACGTATAAAGAATACCGCAACCATTTCGAAAAAGACCGTGCGCTGGTGCGCCGGTTCCAGAAAATCGACGTGCAGGAACCGTCTATCGAAGATGCGGTGAAAATCCTCAAAGGCCTCAAGCCGTATTACGAAGAACACCACAAAGTCATCTATGCCGAAGACGCCATCCGTGGCGCGGTGGAACTGTCGGCGCGTTATATCGGCGACCGCAAGCTGCCCGACAAGGCGATTGACGTGATCGACGAAGCGGGCGCGGCGCAGATGCTGCTGCCCGAGGATAAGCGCAAGAAAACCATCACGCTGAAGGATATCGAAGCGACAGTCTCCAAAATCGCGCGTATCCCGCCCAAGACCGTCACCAAGGATGACCGCGAAGTGCTGGCCAATCTGGAGCGCGATCTCAAAACTCTCGTTTTCGGCCAGAATGCGGCCATCGAGGCGTTGTCGGCAGCCATCAAGCTCAGCCGCGCGGGTTTGCGCGACCCCGAAAAGCCGATTGGCAGCTATCTGTTTTCCGGCCCGACCGGCGTGGGCAAGACGGAAGTTGCCAAGCAGCTGGCGAAAACGCTGGGTCTTGAACTGCTGCGCTTTGACATGTCGGAATACATGGAACGCCACAGCGTTGCGCGGCTTATCGGCGCCCCGCCGGGCTATGTCGGTTTTGATCAGGGCGGTATGCTGACCGACAAGGTCGACCAGCACCCGCATGCCGTATTGCTGCTGGATGAAATCGAAAAGGCGCATCCGGATATCTACAACATCCTGCTGCAGGTCATGGACTACGGCAAGCTGACCGATAACAACGGCAAAACGATTGATTTCCGCAACGTGATGATCATCCTCACCACCAACGCGGGCGCGGCAGAGCTGGCCAAGCCCGGCATGGGTTTTGGCCGCGAACTGCGCGAAGGCGACGACGAAGAAGCCATCAACCGCGTGTTCAGTCCCGAATTCAGAAACCGTCTGGATGCGATTATTCCCTTCCGCCCGCTGTCGCCCGAAACGATTGGCCGCGTGGTTGAAAAATTCATCATGCAACTCGAAGCGCAGCTGGGCGACCGCGGCGTGACGATTACCCTCAGCGATGCCGCGCGGCAGTGGCTGGGTAAAAAAGGCTACGACCCCGCCATGGGCGCGCGTCCGCTTGCGCGTATCATTCAGGAACATGTCAAGAAACCGCTGGCCGAAGAACTTCTGTTCGGCAAGCTGGTGAAGGGCGGCGCTGTCGAGATTGACGAAAAAGACGGCAAGCTGGTCTTCAGCTATCCGCCCGCCAAAACCGGCAAGGCGGCGAAAAAAGAAGACGCCCCGCACGAACATGTCGAATAAAAACACCTAACCAAGAAAGACATCATGCCCGTCAGCGAACAAGGCCATATTCTGGTCGTCGAAAACAACGATATCACACGCAAGCTCATCATCGGCATTCTGAACAATAAAGGATACGAAACGTATGAGGCGAAATCCGGCGACGATGCGACGGCCTTCCTGGCCAAGCCGCTGTAACTGCTGGTGCTGGATGTTGAAAACGACAATATCGACAACATAGGCCTGCTGCACAAACTGAAGATGAGCTACAGTCGCCTGCCGGTCATCGCCCTGACCGACGAGGACGATTACGACGCCGTCAAGGCGCGCATCGGCGTCGAGCAGGTCACCATCATGAAAAAACCCGTGATGCCGGAAAAGCTTTTGCAAAGCATTCAGGGATATCTGCTGCCGGGGATTGCCGAAAAAATCGTGAATGAAACGGTGCCTGCCTCGAAACCGCTGGCGCCCGATATGCGCGACCCGCAGGCCAAGGCCGACCGCGAGGCCTTCATGCGCCGCGCCATCGATCTCAGTCAGGAAAAGATGGATGCGAATTGTGGCGGCCCCTTTGGCGCGGTTATCGTCAAGGGCGGCAAAATCATCGCCGAAGGCTGGAACCAGGTGACTTCCAGCAACGACCCGACGGCACACGCCGAAATGGTCGCCATCCGCGAAGCCTGCAAGGCGCTGGGCGATTTCAGCCTCACGGGCTGCGAGGTTTATACCAGCTGCGAGCCGTGCCCGATGTGTCTTGCCGCCCTCTACTGGGCGCGTGTCGACCGTATCTATTTCGGCAATACCCGCGAAGACGCGGCGCGCATCGGTTTTGATGACGATTTCATCTACAGCGAATTCAAGGTAACCGAAGACAAACGTAGCCTGCCCAGCAAAATGTTTTTGCGCGACGAGGCGAAAATTGTTTTCGAAAACTGGATGAAAAAATCCGATAAAACGCCCTATTGATTTTCTGCCGCCCCCATCCACCCCATATAAAAACCGGAGCCTGCCGCCATGAAATACAGCATCACCGCCGACGTCGCCTTTCCCTTGCTGCGCTTTGATTTGCAGGAGGGGGAGAAGGTCAAGGCCGAAAGCGGCGCGATGGTCGCCATGTCCGAAGGCATGGCGCTGACCGGTAAAATGGACGGCGGTTTCCTGCGTGGCCTGGCGCGGAAATTTTCGGGCGAAAGCTTTTTCATGCAACAGATCGAGGCCGTGCATGGCAGCGGCTGGGCACTTCTGGCGGCGGCCACGCCCGGCAATATCACGACAGCCGAGGTCGGCGGCGGGCGCGAGCTTCTGGTGCAGAAAGACGGTTATCTGGCCGCAACCGAAGGTGTGCAGGTATCGACCAAGATGCAGGGCCTGTCCAAGGGCCTGTTCAGCGGCGAGGGGTTTTTTATCGTCAAAGTCTTCGGCGAGGGGACGGTGTTTCTGTCGACTTACGGTTCCATCCACACCATCGACGTCCCCGAAGGCGAGACGGTGCTGATCGATAACGGCCATCTGGTTGCCTGGGAGGCCTCGATGAAATACGAGGTCACCAAGGGGGCCAGCGGCTGGGTTTCCGCCGTGACTTCAGGCGAGGGCTTTGCCTGCCGTTTCCGTGGCCCGGGCAAGGTTTTGATACAGACCCGCAACCCCCAGCAGCTGGCGGGCTGGCTGTTCCCCTTCCTGCCGATTCCGAAAACTGTCGCCCGATAGGCTTTCCAGAAGCGCGATTTTTGCAAGCGTTTGAAATATTAACCATTTCTGCGGTAAAATGGTTTACTTCGCGCGTTCGCGCTGCATCGCTTCAGATGGGGGATCCATGCGTTTTCTTTCCACCGCCGCTCTTGGCGCTGTTTCGGTTTTGTCTGTGTTGGCTTTGCTGTCTGCAGACGTGCAGGCGCAATCGCAGCCGCGTGCTGCGCAAACTGCGCAGGCCGCGCCCGCACAGCAAACGGCTCCTGCGGCAACCCGCCTGCCCGAACGTATCCAGCGCCCGATGATCCCGATTGACCCCGTGACGTTGCGTGCCGAAGGCGTGACCATTCGTCTTTGGGGCATTCGCGCCGCGACGTCGGGCGATACTCCGCTCGAGCTGCGCGCGATGGATTTGCTCACCTCGCTTATTCAGGAAGGACAGGTCAGCTGCAAGCTGGAGGGCGGCAGCATCCCCGAACTCGTCGGCCGCTGCGTGACGCAGGAAAATCAGGATTTGTCGCTGGCGTTGCTCAATAACGGTTATGCCATCGTCGACCGCCGCCAGACCTACAGCACGCCCTTTGCCACCGGCTATGAAACCGCGCAGCAGCAGGCGCGTACCGCCAAGAAAGGCGTCTGGGCGCTCATCGACCGTCAAACGGTCTCTTTGCCCAAATGGCTGCAATCCGACATTCTGGCGCCGCTGGTGATTTTTGGCGGCATGTTCCTCGGCTTTTTGTTCAACGCGATCATCATGCTGCGTTTCATGGGACGTTTTTCGCAAAGCCAGTCGAGCGAGAACTTGCAGGCCGAACGCAAAGAGGCGCTGCTGCAATCGCGCGAGCGTCAGGTGCTGGTCACCACGCTGGAGGGTGAGCTGACCGAGAATAAAAATAAGATCGAGGCTTTCCTCGTCATCTACGGTGATTTGCTCAAAACCCTCAACGACCCCCTGCAAACGCCGAAATACCAGCAGGTCGGCGATATCGTGCAAAAGCATCCCAGCTATAGCAAAACGGTATTTGAAGCCAACGTCAGCAAGCTTTCGCTGCTGGACATCAAGCTGGCGGGGCATCTCTCCAAGCTTTACTCCGCCATGCCGAAGGAACAGGAATATATCAACCTCGACCAGAACGTGCCGCTTGATACCGCCGTGAAACTAGTTGAAAAGGTGCTGCAGGACGCGCAGGAGCTTCTGGGTCCCATCGCGCAGGTTATCCGCGAATTGCAGGAAGCGGCGCGGCAGTAGCAACAGAATTTCTTGCACACAGCAAAAGGCCGGCATCATGCCGGCCTTTTGTTTTGATATCTGTCTGCGCTATCAGGCGCAAAGCGCGCGCGCGCGGCTGACCACGTTCTCGAACATCTCCGTTGTCAGTCTGCCCGTGTTCACGTTGTAGCGCGAACAGTGATAACTGTCGATGAGCGTAACCTCGCCCTTCAGGCTCTTTTTCGGGGTCAGCACATAGTGATGGTCGTGGCCGAATTTGCAGGCCGCCGCGGTGAAGCCGAGCGCCTTGAGCACGCTTTGATGCGCGACCGTGCCAAGCGCGATAATGGCCTTGAGGCGCGTGAAGCGTTTCAGCTCTTCCTCCAGATACGGGCGGCAGGCGGCGATTTCGGCGGGCAGGGGTTTGTTTTCGGGCGGCACGCAGCGCACGGCATTGGTGATGCGCGCATCGATCATTTCAAGCCCGTCATTCGCGCGTTTGTCGTAGGTGCCGCGCGCAAAGCCGAATTTGACCAGCGTCGGATACAGCAAATCGCCCGCATAATCATTGGTGAAGGGGCGCCCCGTGAAGTTCGCGCCGCGCAAGCCGGGCGCAAGACCGACGATAAGCAGCTGCGGGTTATCATCGCCAAACGAGGGTACGGGCGCGTTGAACATCAGCGGAAACGCGGCACGGTTATCGGCGCGGAAACCGGCGAGGCGCGGGCAGGTCTGGCAATCTTTATCGGGGGCGGGGCATGCGGTTTTCATGCCGGATGTGTAACAGCAGACCGCGCCGGGATCAAGGGGTGACCCCTGTCCCGGCGTGCGGCTGTGTGCTGTGTGCAAGTATTTTGATTAGGCGCGGATGCGCGGTGACGGCGTGCCGTTGCCGTCGGTATCGCCGCCGGCGGGCGTCGTGGCTACGGCTGCGGCGCCCTGCTGGCTGGTATTGTTCTGGCGGGTGATGAATTCCATCAGATCGACAAGGTCGATGAAATGGTCGGCCTGACGGCGCAGTTCATCGGCCACCATCGGCGGCTGGGTGCGGATGGTCGATACGACCGTGACGCGCGTGCCTTTGCGCTGGACGGATTCCAGCAGACGGCGGAAATCGCCATCGCCCGAAAACAGGACGATATGGTCCACATGGTCGGCCAGTTCCATCATGTCGATGGCCAGTTCGATATCCATGTTGCCTTTGATTTTGCGGCGGCCCGTATGGTCGGTGAATTCCTTGGCCGGTTTGGTGACCATGGTGTAGCCGTTATAATCCAGCCAGTCGATCAGCGGGCGGATGGGGGAGTATTCCTGATCTTCCATCAGGGCGGTGTAGTAAAACGCGCGAACCAGACGGCTTTGGCCGGAAATCCAGTTCAGCAGGCGTTTATAGTCGATATCGAATTCAAGGCTTTTGGCTGCGGCGTAAAGATTCGCACCGTCAATAAACACCGCCAGTTTTTCTGCGGGGTAGAAAAAGCTGGCGCCGGCGAATTCGGAATTCTTATTGTTTTTCAAGATTTTAACCTCTGGCTTCGAAAACGTTTTACCGCCCCTTGATTGGCAGGAGCGTTTTTGTTACTTGTGTTTCTGGCGCTGCCCCGTGTTTCGTAAATGGCTTGGGCAAAACCCACGCCCGCCATTATCAGGTCAGAGCACTTCTATAGTCTTAGATATTTGACGATGTCAAGTATCTTTATTAAAAATACTTCGTCCTCTTATAGAAACCTGAAATGATGTCGCAGACGTGTAAAAACAAGCGTCTGGTATTGAATTTTTGTTGCAAAGATAGGCGTCGGGTTTTATAAAAAATGCCTGTTTGCAGACTCGGCGAGGTCCGAATCCTGCCCCCGTTATTCCCGCCGGCGCCGTGCCGGCTGAAACTTGCAAAGGTGATCCGAAATGGCTCGTGTAACAGTCGAAGACTGCGTTCTCAAAGTTCCCAACCGCTTTGAGCTGGTGCTGGTCGCATCGCAGCGCGCGCGCGAAATCGGCTCGGGCTCCCCGCTGACGGTTGACCGTGACAACGACAAAAACCCCGTGGTTTCCCTGCGTGAAATCGCCGATACCGATATCTCGCTGGATGGCCTGCGTGAATCGCTGGTGAAAAACCACCAGAAAGTCATCGAAGTCGAAGACGAAGGCGAAGACATCATCGACGTCATGGAAGGCGAAAGCGAGTGGGCGCAGGTTGCCGGTCAGGCCGCCGAGGGCGAGCTGGAAGGCGCAGGCATGGGCGAAGACCTCGGTGAAGACGCCGATACCGCCGAAGCCGAAGAGGGCGACGATGACATTGAAGCCCCCGCGATGGGCGAAGATTTCGGTGGCGACGACTTCGGTGGCGACGATATGTAACACCGCCGGCGTCGATTTTAACGCCAAATACCTTACAAATTCGGAAAAAGCCGCCTATACTTAAATGCTTGGGCGGCTTTTTTCATGCCGCCAGCCCTGCGGCGGGCGGCGGGCTTCAGGCCCCGGCCCGCATCGCACAACAATAAAAAACTACAGGATGGCGGATGCTCCGGCAGTACGAACTCGTTGAAATTATCAAGGCCTATGATCCCGACATGAACGAGGATCTGGTCAACCGCGCCTATGTCTACGCCATGAAGGCGCATGGCGCGCAGACCCGCGCCTCGGGCGATCCGTATTTCTCCCACCCGCTCGAAGTCGCGGGCATCCTGACCGAGATGAAGCTGGATACGGCATCGATTTGCACAGCGCTGCTGCACGATACCGTCGAAGATACCGGCGCGACGCTGGAGGAGATTGAAAAGCTTTTCGGCAAGGAAATCGCGCGTCTTGTCGACGGCGTGACCAAGCTCAGCAAAATCGAATTCCAGAGCGCGCAGGAAAAGCAGGCGGAAAATTTCCGCAAGCTCGTGCTGGCCATGTCCGAAGACATCCGCGTGCTGCTGGTCAAGCTGGCCGACCGTCTGCATAACATGCGCACGCTGCATCATATCCCCAAGCCGGAAAAGCGCCGCCGCATCGGTCTTGAAACGCTGGAGATCTACGCGCCGCTGGCCGAGCGTATCGGCGTGCATAAAATCAAGGAAGAACTTGAAGACATTTCGTTCGAGGCGCTGAACCCCGAAGCGCGCGAGAGTATTTCCGCACGCCTCAATTACCTGCGCGACGAGGGGGGCGATGTTGTCGTCTCGCGCATCATCGACGAGCTGGTCAAGCGCCTGAAAGAAGCGGGGCTGGATGCTGGCGTTTACGGCCGCGAAAAAACCAAATATTCCATCTGGAAAAAAATGCAGCGCAAGAACATCTCGTTCGAGCAGCTGTCGGATATCATGGCTTTCCGCATTCTTGTGCCCAGTGTGGCGGAATGCTATCACGCGCTTGGCGTTATCCACGGGCTTTATCCGACGGTGCCGGGGCGCTTCAAGGACTACATCTCCCTGCCAAAGCCGAACGGATACCGCTCTCTCCACACCACTGTTATCGGGCCGGAAAACCACCGCATCGAAGTGCAGATCCGCACCCCCGAAATGCACGAAGAGGCCGAGCTTGGCGTTGCCGCCCACTGGTCTTACAAACAAACGACCGAGGCGAAAAATACCGAAGGCCGCCAGTACCGCTGGCTGCGCGAATTGATGGATATCGTGGAGCATGCGCAGCGCCCCGAAGAATTCCTCGAGAATACCAAGCTGGAGCTGTATCAGGATCAGGTTTTCTGCTTCACGCCGAACGGCGATCTTATCAACCTGCCGCGCGGGGCAACGCCGGTGGATTTCGCCTATTCCCTGCACTCCGACCTTGGCGATAAAACCGTCGGCGCGAAGGTGAACGGGCGCATCGTGCCGCTCAATACCAAACTTGGCAATGGCGATCAGGTCGAAATCACCACATCCAAAAGCCAGACGCCCAGCCCCAACTGGGAACGCTTCGTCGTCACCGGCAAGGCCAAGGCGCGTATCCGCCGTTTCATCCGCCTGCAGCAGCGCGAACAGTACATGAGTCTGGGCAAGGCCATGCTGCAAAAAGTGCTGAAGCAGGAGGGGTATGATTACAACGAACGCCAGTTCAACCATGATATCTACCGCCAGTTCAAAACCGAAAACATCGAAGACCTGCTGACGGGCATCGGCTCCGGCCATATCGCCAGCCGCGAGGTTTTCTATGCCCTGCATCCCGAACAGCGCCCGAAAGAAGCGCCGCCCAGCCTGCAGAATTTCGTGGCGCCCTCGCTCGAGAAAAAAACGCATGCAAAAGGCAAGGCGTCGATGCCGATCAAGGGGCTTATCCCCGGCATGGCCCTGCATTTCGCGCGCTGCTGCCACCCGCTGCCGGGCGACCGCATCGTCGGCATTGTGACGACGGGCAAGGGTGTGACCATCCACACCATCGATTGCGACACGCTGGAAAGTTTCGCCGACACGCCGGAGCGCTGGCTGGACGTATCGTGGGAAGACGGCGAAGACAGCCCCGAAAGCCATGTCGGCCGCCTGTTGATTACGATTGCGAATACGCCGGGCGCGCTGGGCACGCTGTCGACGGTCATCGGCAAGAACCAGGGCAATATTACCAACCTTAAAATCATGAACCGGTCGCTCGATTTCTGGGACATGATGATTGACGTTTATGTGCGCGACAGCCGGCATCTGAGCGATATCATCGCCGCCTTGCGCGCAACGCCGGAAATCACCTCCGTCAACAGGGCGCGCAGCCGGTAGGCTTTCATGTTCAAACGCCGCAAGCCACAAAGCCTTCGCCAGAAACTGCGCAATGTGTTCTGGCCGTGCATGGGCTGGCGGCGGCTGGCGCGATATTATCTGCACCGCATCGGGCGGTTGTCCGGCACGCCCTATTTCATTGCGGCGGGTTTTGCCAGCGGTGTCGTGGTGTCCTTGACGCCTTTTTTGGGTTTTCATCTGATACTGGGCGCGCTTATGTGCTGGCTGATGCGCGGGTCGCTGGTGGCGATGGTGATTGGCACGGTGATTGCGGGCAACCCGTGGACGTTTCCTGTCATCTGGCTGGTGACGTATCACACGGGGCATTGGCTGATGGGGCATACGGATACGCTGGGCGCCATCGGCATCGCACCCGCGCCGCACGCGCTCAGTTTGAAGCTGCTCATGGAAAGCCCCATGCAGCTCTTGGTGCCGATGACAATCGGTTGTCTGCCGTATTTGCTGCCGGGCTGGTTGATCGGATTTTACGGTGTACGGCGTCTGGTATCCGGCTATAAACAGCGTCCGCCCGCCAAACGGGAAAAAGAAAGGAAAGCGGTATGATTATCGGCACGGGGACGGATATCGTCAGCATCGACCGCATCCGCGCAGTGTTGCTGGACCATGGGGAGCGTTTCATTGAACGCTGCTTTACCGACGACGAGCGCGAACATGTGGAGCGCCGCGCGGGCCGCGACAGCGATATTGCCGTCGCCGGTTATGCCAAGCGCTGGGCCGCCAAAGAGGCCTGCGCCAAGGCGCTGGGGTTGGGCATCCGCGACCATATCCATCTGAAAGATATAGCGGTTGTCAACGATTCCGCGGGCAAGCCGACCATCCGCCTCGACGGCGGCGCCAAAGAGCGTTTGACCAGCCTGACGCCAAGGGGTATGACCATGGATATACATGTCAGTCTCAGCGACGAGCCGCCCTATGCGCTGGCTTTTGTGATTATATCAGCGAGATAAAACAGGAATGAAAAACGTGACGACCGATCCGAACAAGATTTACACCGACATCGACGAAGCCGAAGAAAAAAAACGCGCGGCCGAAGGCGGCGGGGAAGATAAAAAAGAAAAAGACGATTTCACCGAACTCGTCAAGGCAATGGTGCTGGCCGCCGCGATTGCCCTGCTGATCCGCGCGTTTTTGTTCGAGCCGTTCAATATTCCCTCCGCGTCGATGTATCCGGCGCTGAAAATCGGCGATTATCTTTTTGTCGAAAAATACTCCTACGGCTACAGCCGCTATTCTTTCCCGATGGGGATTGCGCAGTTTGACGGTCGCATGGGCGATGGCCGCCCCGAACGCGGTGATATCGCCGTTTTCCGCCAACCCAAAAAGCCGGATATCGATTATATCAAACGCATCGTTGGCCTGCCGGGCGATACGCTGCAAATGATCGAAGGACGTCTTTACATCAACAGCATCCTTGTCCCGCGTGAATTTATCGGTACCGAAACCGTGACGGATCAGGACGGTACGCGTATCTACCAAAAATATCTTGAAACACTGCCGAACGGCATCAAGCACAATATCTATGAACTGTCGGACGACGATCAGTACGATAACACCCCTGTTTATATCGTGCCCGAAGGACATTATTTCGCGATGGGCGATAACCGCGATGCTTCTCTCGATAGCCGCGCGCAGGATCAGGTCGGCTTCGTGCCCGAAGACAATCTGGTCGGCCGTGCGGGCTTCCTGTTCTTCTCGACCGAAGGCATCGGCGATAAATGTGTCAAGGACGGCACCTTTGCCGCTATGAAATCGGTGCTGTGCCAATTGGTCGAACGCCCGAAAGCCGTGCGCTACAGCCGGATTTTCAGCCGTGTCCAGAAACTCTGATTTGCAAAAAAAGCTGGGCCATTTTTTCACAGCGCCCGCGCTGCTGGAACAGGCACTGACCCACGCCAGCCTGCGTACGGCGGCACAGAATAACGAACGTCTGGAATTTCTGGGCGACCGTGTGCTGGGGCTGACGATTGCCGCGATGCTTTATGACGCGTTTCCCGATGAAAGCGAAGGGGCGCTGGCCAAACGTCACACCGCCTTGGTGCAGCAGGCGGCGCTGGCCGCTATCGCGCGCGATATCGGCCTGCCCGATGCCATCCGCCTGTCGGATTCCGAACGCGCTGCGGGCGGTGCGGGCAAGGATGCCATTCTTGCCGATGCGCTGGAGGCGGTGATGGCAGCAGTTTTCCTCGATGCCGGTTTCGATGCCGCGCAGAAAATGGCGGTGCGTTTATTCGCGCCTTATCTGGAATCCTTTGCGGCGCCGCCGGAGGATCCTAAATCCAGTTTGCAGGAATGGGCGCAAAGCCGCAGCCTCGCGCTGCCGGTTTATGAAGTTATCGGCCAGTCGGGCCCCGACCATGCGCCACTGTTCCGGATCTCCGTGCGTATCGACGGCTTCGCCGCCGAAGAGGCCGAGGCCAGCAGCAAACGTGCGGCGGAAAAAGCGGCGGCAACAAAACTTCTGGCCAAGATTACAGGGGGCGCATCCACATGACGGAACAGCAAACACGCTGCGGATTTGTCGGCATCATCGGCGCGCCGAATGCGGGTAAATCGACACTGGTCAACCAGCTGGTGGGTGCGAAAGTCTCCATCGTCAGCCCCAAGGTGCAAACGACGCGCGTGCGCGTGATGGGCATTGTGAACCACGGCGCGGCGCAGGTGATTTTTGTCGATACCCCCGGTATTTTCGCACCAAAAAAGCGTCTTGAAAAAGCGATGGTCGCCGCCGCGTGGCAGGGCATGCAGGATGCCGAGGTAACCATTCTGCTGGTCGATGCGTCCAAGGGCCGCGTCAACGATGATACGCGCGCGATTATCGAACGCCTGAAGCAGACGGGGCGCAAGATCGTGCTCGCGCTTAATAAAATCGATATGGTGAAAAAAGAAAAACTCCTCGAATTCGCGCAAAACTTGAACGCCGAGGGGATTTTCAGCGATGTCTATATGGTCTCCGCCCTCAGCGGCGATGGTGTTGACCGTATGATGAACGACATTGCCCGCCGCATGCCCGAAGGTCCATGGATGTTCGGCGAAGACCAGATTTCCGATATGCCCATGCGCCTGCTGGCCGCCGAAATCACGCGCGAGAAAATCTTTTTGCAGCTGGGTGACGAACTTCCCTATGCCTCCACCGTCGAAACCGAAAGCTGGGAAGACTTCGACAACGGCAGCGTGAAGGTATCGCAAACCATCTACGTCATGCGCGATACGCAAAAAGCCATCGTGCTGGGCAAGGGCGGCACGCGCATCAAGAAAATCGGTCAGGCCGCGCGCGAAGAGCTGGAAGAGATTCTGGAGCGCCGCGTGCACCTGTCGCTTTTTGTCAAAGTCCGCGAAAAATGGACCGACGACCCCGCCCGCTACAGCGCCTGGGGCCTTGATTTCAATTCGTAAACAGGCCTGCCGTCATTAAGAGGCTTATATGGCAGATATTTTCGAATTCTGGTCGCGGATGCAGCGCGGGGAAACAATACATCCTGCTGACAAAGCCGTTTTTGCCCGCATCAATAGTCAGGTAAAAACGACCGGACGCGAAAAAAACAAATTTCAAACGCACTGCCTGCCCGGATGTTTCAGCGGGCGTTTGCGCACAGCGGATGTTGTTCTCTTGTATCTCTCGCCGGGATACAGCCGTCAGGATGAAAAAGACGCTGTTTCGGATGAAGGTCGCGATTATTATTTCAGGAAATGGCAAGGAAATGAGCCGCTGCGCACAAGCGGCGGCGATGGCGAAAAATGGTTACGCAGCCGTACCCGGATATTTGGTGATTACGAGACGGTGCGCAACCATCTGGCCATTCTCAATATCGGCGCCTATCACTCCAAAGTTATTTCGGATTACGCGACGTTGACGGCTTTGCCGTCAAGCCGTGTGTCGCTGGATTGGGCGCAGAATGTTCTCTTCCCTCAAGCGGAGCGGGGCGAGCGCATTGTCATCTGTATGCGCTCCGCAGCCTATTGGGGATTGAAAACAGGGGAGCGCTACGGAGAGGGGCTATTCGCGCCAGCGGTAAACCGGTCAGGTTATCTGCTGAAGAACGCGCAAAATGCCGCTTTAGTCGAGAAGGTGCAAGGGCGCCTTGCCGCGCGACAGTTAGAAGCTGGCGGCAAAAAGGTATAGCGTGCTTGCCCTTGCCGCCGTATTCGTGCCTTGACAAGTTGATCAATATTCTGTAAATTCTTTCGTCTTCGAAAGAAAGGGCTCCGCGCATGCTGCGCAAGATTTTCAGCAAGGTTTCCGGCAAAAGCGAGCATCAGCTCGCCAATGACGCCCTGCGCGCGGCGGTCATCAAGGGCAACCTGCCTGCCGCGGCACGGGAAATGGCGCGCGGCGCCGATGTGAATGCCGAAGATGCGAACAGGCAGACGCCGGTTTTTCTGGCGGCGGCCGGCGGCTATGCCGATGTGCTGCGCCTGCTGCTCGACCGTGGCGGCAAGGTCGATGCCGGAACGCCCGGCGAAGGGAAGGGCACGGCGCTGCTGGCGGCGATGGATGCGGGGCATGATGATTGCGCCAGACTGCTGATGGATCGCGGCGCGCGGCACGACCTGACGGATTACGACGGACGCTCGCCGCTGCATCTGGCGGTTTATAAAGGCAACGATGCGCTGGCACTGGATATTCTGGCGCGCGGCGTTGATGTGAATACGCAGAACCGCAGCGGCAATTCGCCCTTGCACGAAGCCATCACCAACAACAACGAAACCATCGCCATCGCTTTGGTGCGCGCGGGGGCGGATGTCGCGTCCAAAGACCGCTGGGGCGCCCCTGCCGAAGACCGCGCCGTGGCCAAGGAAATGAAAGCGCTGAGCGCCGCTATCCGTGATGAAAAAGAACGTCCGGCCCGCGAAGCCGCCGCCGCAATAGCGGCTGCCGAGGCGCTGGCCGCCGCCATCGCGCAGGCGGATACGCTGCAAAGCGATACGGCGCTTCTGCCGCCGCTGCAGGTGCGCCGCCGCATCCCCTCGCCGTAATGCGGAAAATGCGCATCCCGCGCAGGAAATTTTACCCTAAAAACCTGCCCAAATCTGGATTTTGCCGTCTTTGCAAGCCGCGAATCGGTGTTATATTCTGTGTCTTCGCGGCTCGGCCGCCTACGTTTTATGTAATTGCAGGATTCCCCTTATGAGCTGGACCGACGAGCGCATCGCGCTTCTCAAAAAGATGTGGAAAGACGGCAAGTCCGCCGCCGAAATCGCCAAAACGCTGGGCAAGGGCGTGACGCGCAACGCCGTCATCGGCAAGGCGCACCGCATGGGTCTGTCGGGCCGTCCGTCGCCCATCAAAAAACCCGCCGCGCCGAAAAAAGAACCGGCAGCGAAAAAAGAACGCGCCACAGCGGCACCCGCCGCACCGGCGGCGCCTGCGGGCCGCGGCAAGAAAGCCGCCGTCACGCCGCCCGCCGCAACGGCCAAAGCCAGCGCGCAGCTGAACAAGGAAGTTGAAGAACTTAAAAGCATCCAGAAGGAAATCGTGCCCCTCGGCGGCGGTGTTTCGCTGATTGATCTGACCGAACGCATGTGCAAATGGCCCATCGGCGATCCGCGCGATGCGGATTTCACGTTCTGCGGCCGCGGTATCCGCCCCGGCACGCCCTATTGCCCTGACCATGCGGCGATGGCCTATCAAACCTCCAGCCGCAGCCGCGGCACCGCAATGCATTCGCCCGCGCGCCAGAAAGCCGCCGCGGTCGAGGAGGTCGAGGTCGAAGTCGATGATGAAGTTGATGCAGAGGTCGATGACGACGATGTCGATGTCGTGGATTAAGAAATATCCCGCGTCAAACAAAAAAGCCCCGCAAATGCGGGGCTTTTTTATGGTGCAGGGCGCGGATTAATTAACCGGGCGCACTTCGGTCACTTCGGGGATGAAGTGGCGCAAAAGATTTTCGATACCGGTTTTCAGCGTCGCTGTCGATGACGGGCAGCCCGCGCAGGCGCCGCGCATTTGCAAATAAACGATGCCGTCCTCGAAAGACGAGAACACGATATCGCCGCCATCTGCCGCGACGGCGGGGCGGATGCGGGTGTCCAGCAGTTCCTTGATCTGGCGCACGATTTCATCGTCGTCTTCATGCGCGGTCGATGCGGCGGCATGATCGGCGTGGTGCAGGTGTTCGTCGTGCATCACGTTCTGTCCGGTCGTGAAATGCTCCATCAGCGCGCCCAGCAGCAGGGGCTTCAGCTGCGTCCAAGATGCGGCATCGGTTTTGGTGATGGTCACGAAATCGCCGCCCAGAAAAACGCCGGCGACGCCGCCGATTTTCATCAGGCGCGCAGCGAGGGGGGATGCCGCCTCTGCCTTCGCAAGGTCGGTAAACTCGGCGGTGCCGGTCATCATGACTTCGCAGCCGGGCAGGAATTTGAGCGAGGCCGGGTTCGGCGTCTGTTCGGTCTGGATGAACATGGTTTACGGCTTTCCTTTGCTGGTTGAGTAGGTGAAATGGAGTTCCTGCCCCGGAAAAACAAGGGGGTGGATGGCATGGGCGGCCTGCGCGGCCTCCGCAAAGCCGGTTAAAATCAGCTTCAGCTTGCGCGGGTAAGTGGCGACATCGCCAATCGCAAAAATGCGCGGCGCGGCGCTTTCGCAGGTATCGGGCGTCACGGGGATGTGGAAATGCGCAATATCCAGCCCCCATTCGGATAGCGGCCCCAGCTGCGGCGTCAGGCCGAAAAAGGCCAGCAGGGCATCGGCTTCGATATGGCGCAGCGCGCCGTCCATATCCGCGACATCGATGCCTGTCATCATGCCGTTCGCGCCGTGCAGCGCATGCAGCTGATAGGGGATAACCATCTCGATACGGCTGTCCGGCGCGGCGGCGAGAGTTTTGAGTTTTTCGACGCTGGCATCGGCGGCGCGGAATTTGTCGCGGCGATGCACCACATAAATTTTTTCCGCGACATCGGCCAGCGAGAGGGCCCAGTCGACCGCGCTGTCGCCGCCGCCCGCAATCACCACGCGCTTGCCCGCGAAATCGGCGCGGCGTTTGACCATATAAAACACGCTTTTGTTTTCGAAGGCTTCGATGCCGTCAAGCGGCGGGCGGTTCGGCCCGAATGCGCCGGCGCCTGCCGCGACAATAATCGCGGCGGCTTCGATGGCGGTGCCCTTCGATGTGGTCACGCGCAGGCGGCCGCTGTCCAGCTTCTCCAGCTTTTCTGCCTGTTCGCCCAGATGATAAACGGGGGCGAAGGGCGCGGCCTGCGCCTCCAGCTTTGCAATCAGATCGCCCGCCAGAATGTCGGGGTGCGCGGGGATATCGTAAATCGGTTTTTCAGGATACAGCGCCGTGCATTGCCCGCCGATTTCCGCCAGCGCATCGACAACATGGCAGCGCATGCCCAGCATGCCGCATTCGAACACGGCAAACAGCCCCGTGGGCCCCGCGCCGATGACCAGCACGTCGGTTTGTCTGGCCGTTTCCGGCTTATCTGTTTTAAGTGTATTTTCCATGCCGCTGCCTTTAGAATACGGGCATTAAGTACCACAGGAGTCCCGCAAATGCCACCCGTCACGCCCCCTGTTTCGCAACGCATTGAAAATGAAGCGGAACTTGGGCCGTTCGCCGCGCGGCTGGCGGGGCTGCTGGCGCCCGGCGACATGCTGGCCCTGCGCGGGGGGCTGGGGGCGGGCAAAACGGCGCTCAGCCGCGCGCTCATCCGCCACCTGCTCGGCCATGCGGACGAAGAAGTACCGAGCCCGACCTTCACGCTGGTGCAAATGTACGACGCGCCCGATTTTACCATCTGGCATTTCGATCTCTACAGGCTGGAGGACGAGGAGCGCGACATTCTGGAATTGGGCTGGGAAGAAGCCCGCCGCGGCGGCGTCGCGCTGGTCGAATGGCCGGAGAGACTGGGTGGTCTTTTGCCCGCCAATCGGCTAGAAATAAATATCGATTTCGAAAGCAACAACGACCAGACGGCAGAGGCGCGCGTCATCACCCTCACAGGCCACGGCGCATGGCATGCGCGGCTGGCCGCGTGGCGGTAGCGCCGCGCGGCGTCCCTAACGAAAAGGACAACCGATGAGCACACCCGAGGCGAACCCCGCCCATATCACCAAGGCCTTTGTTCTTGCCGCGGGGCTCGGCGCGCGCATGCGCCCGCTCACCGATAACTGTCCCAAGCCGCTTTTGTATGTCGGTGGCCGCACGATGCTTGACCGTACCCTCGATGCGCTGGTGGCAGCGGGCGTGACCGATGTCGTGGTCAACGTGCATTACCTCGGCGAGATGATCGAAGACCATCTGAAGGCGCGCAAGGATCTCAACATCACCATTTCGCGCGAAGACGTGCTGCTGGATACCGGCGGCGGCGTGCAAAAAATGATTGAACATTTCAAGGACGAGCCGTTTTTCGTGCTGAATGCCGACGTCGTGTGGACGGACGGGCCGGATAAGCCCGCGCTGACGCAAATGGCGGAAAAATGGGATGCGGGCAAGATGGATATCCTGCTGCTTTTGCACACCACCGAAGACCTGCCCGCCTATGCGGGGCAGGGTGATTATTATCTGCCCGCCGGCGGCGATCAGCCGCAATTCGCCAAATCCGATGAATATCTGAAATCCGGTAAACCCGAAGCCAATTATATTTTCGCAGGGCCGCGCATTGTGCATCCGCGGGTGTTTGACGGCGTCGCGCCGGGCGTTTTTTCCTTCCGCGATATATTTCTGGCCGCCGAAGCGAAGGGCCGTCTTTACGGCCATGTGCATGACGGCGCGTGGCATCATGTCGGCACGCCCGAAGCGCTTGAAAAAACTAACCAGATTCTCGCCGCCGCGCCCAAAAAACGCGCGCCCTGACAGGATGCCGCCGCCCTATGGTTGTTCTTCGCGATAAACCGAATGTGCTGAACATCCCTGCGGGGCAAAGCTTCGCGGATAGTCTTGCGCGCGGCCTTCTGGAGCGTGCGGCGCATGACCCGCTGGCGCTGGGTGATTATCTGCTGCTGCTGCCCAGCCGCCGCGCCTGCCGCACGCTGCGCGATGCGTTTTTGCGCCTGTCGGGCGGGCAGGCGATTGTGCTGCCGCGCATGGTACCTGTGGGCGATGTGGAGGCGGAGGAGGTTTCTCTCCTGCTCTCCGGCATCGCCGATGCGGACGAGGCGCTGCCCGATGTCCCTGATGCTGTATCCAAGATGGAGCGGCAAATCCTGCTCGCCCGCGCTATCCTGAGTGCGCAAAAGGCGCAGAGTTTTGACCAGGCCGTATCGCTGGCGCAGGATCTTGGCCATTTTCTGGACGAAGTGCAGACCGAAAACCTGTCGTTTGACGGTCTTGCCAGACTGGTGCCGGAATCCTTTGCGGGGCACTGGCAGCAGACGCTGGAATTCCTCAAAATCCTGACCGAGATATGGCCCGATATTTTGCAAGGCCGCGGCGTGATTGACAGCGCGGCGCGGCGCAATCTCTTGCTCGCCGCGCAGGAAACAGTCTGGCGCCGTCTGCCGCCCGCCTATCCGGTGATTGCCGCAGGATCGACGGGGACGGTGCCCGCCGCGCGTGCGCTGCTGTCGCTGGTCGCGCGCCTGCCGCAGGGGGAACTTGTCCTGCCGGGGCTCGATACCGGTCTTGACGAAGACAGCTGGGCGCAAATCGGCGAAGACCACCCGCAGTATAATATCAAAAAACTTCTGGCGGCGGTCGGGGTTGAGCGCGCCGATGTCGCGCCATGGCCGCTGACACATGACGGCGTCGTCAACCACGCGCGCGTGCGCTTGCTGTCCGAAGCTCTGCGCCCTGCCGAAACGACGGAACGCTGGCGGCAGCTGACGCCGCATGATATCCCCGCGACCGCGCTGGATGGATTGACACGCATCGATTGCGACACCCCGCAGGAAGAAGCCGATGTCATCGCCCTTATTCTGCGCGAGGCGCTGGAAACACCCGGCAAAACCGCCGCGCTGATTACGCCCGACCGCCGTCTCGCCCGCCGCGTCACGCTGTCGATGCGCCGCTGGGGCATTGACATCGACGATTCAGGCGGCCAGCCGCTCACGGAATTGCCGGTCGGGGCGTGGCTGATGCTCTGCGCCGAAGTCGCGGAACAATCGCTGGCGCCGATTGCGCTTCTGTCGCTGCTTAAACACCCCGTGATGGCGGCGGCGATACCGGCCGACGACATGCGCCGGATGACCTATACGCTCGACCAGCTGGCGTTGCGCGGGCCGCGGCCCAGCGCGGGCTTTGCGGGTTTGCGCGCGGCAATCGAAAGCCTTTCTGGCGAAAAACAGCAGGAACAGCGCCGTGATTTGCTGGCATGGCTGGATAAAATCGAACCGCTGGCGGCGCCGTTTGTGTCGATGATGGAAGATGCGCGCGAAAAGCCCTTCCGCCTGATGATGGAAACGCATATCAAAATGGCCGAAGATTTTGCGGCGACCATGGATGCGTCCGGCGCGTCACGCCTTTGGCTGGGCGAGGCGGGCGAAGGCGCCAGCCAGCTTCTGCAGCAGCTTTTGGCCGCTGCCGGTGACGTGCCGCCGATTGCCCCCGCGCATTACGTGCCGCTTTTGCGCATGCTCATGAAATCCGTCACCGTGCGGCCGCGCTATGGCATGCATCCGCGCCTCAGCATTCTGGGGCAGGTGGAGGCGCGGCTTTACTGTGCCGATCTTGTCATTCTGGGCGGTTTGAACGAGGGTACGTGGCCCGCCTTGCCCGCGCACGACCCGTGGATGTCGCGTCCGATGCGCCGCGATTTCGGCCTGCCGTCACCCGAAAAAGCGCTTAGCCTTGCCGCGCATGACTTCGTGCAGGCGGCGAGCGCCCCTGAAGTCATTCTCACCCGCGCGCAAAAAGTCGATGGCACGCCGACCGTGCCCGCGCGCTGGCTTTTGCGCATCGATGCGGTTTTGGAAGCCGTCGGCCTCGCCCTGCCGCAAACGGCGGGGCAGCGGTATCGCCGCTGGCGGCAGGATATGGACACCCCCGCCGCCATCCAGCCCGCGCCGCGCCCCGCGCCCACGCCGCCGCTGCCCGCGCGGCCGCGCCAGTTGTCGGTCACGCGCATCGAAAGCTGGATGCGCGATCCTTACCAGATTTACGCGCAGTATGTGCTGAACCTCCGCGCCTTTGACCCCATCGATGCCGATCCGGGCGGGGCGGAGCGGGGGACGTTTATTCACACCGCCCTCGAGCGTTTTATCGATGCCTATCCCGATACCCTGCCGCCGGATGCGGAACAGCAATTACTCTCGCTTGGCCGCGCCGCGCTGGTTGATTTGCGCGTACCGCAGGATGTCGAAGCCTTCTGGTGGCCGCGGTTTGAAAAAATCGTGCATGAATTCGTGCGTCAGGAAAACGATTGGCGGCAGGAAGCGAAACCTTTTGCAACCGAAGTCAGCGGCCAATATGAATTTGTGACATCGGGCGGGCCGTTCACCCTCAGCGGCAAGGCCGACCGTATCGACCGCCTGCGCGATGGGCGCTATGCCGTGATAGATTACAAATCCGGCGGCACGCCCAGCAAAGGCGAAGTGCGTCAGGGCATTGCGCCGCAGCTGCCGCTCGAAGCCTTGATGCTGCGCGCGGGCGCGTTCGAAGGCTTGCCCGCGGGCGATACGGCAGAGCTTGTTTACTGGCGCGTCACGGGCAGCGGACAAAAGCCGGTCGAGCGGATAACGTTTGCCGACGGCAAGCCTGATATCGCCGAAATGACCGATGCGGCGGCGGCGGGTCTGGCGGCGCTGGTCGAAAAATTCGATGACCCGAAAACGCCTTACCTCAGCCAGCCGCGCGCGGAGGCAAAACCCAAATTCTCCGACTACGAACATCTGGCGCGCGTGCGCGAATGGTCGGTCGGCGGCGATGACGGAGAGGACGCGGCATGAGCGAAAGCGAAGCGAGGACGGGAATATGAGCGCCAACCAGACGCATATCACCGCGCAAACCGCGCCGCGCAAGGATGCCGGAACGGATCAGGCGGCGGCGGCCAACCCGCTCAAAAGCGTATGGGTTGGTGCCTCTGCCGGTACAGGCAAGACCAAGGTTCTGATCGACCGCGTTTTGCGCCTGATGCTACCGCGCGCGCATCAGGATGCCAAAAGCGCAACGCGGCCCGAACGTATTTTGTGCCTGACCTTCACCAAGACGGCGGCGGCGGAAATGTCGAACCGCATTTACAAACGTCTGGCCCGCTGGGCGGTGATGGAGGAGGCGAAACTGGCCGAAGACCTCGCCGTCCTTATCGGTGCGTCTGCCGACGCGGTGGTCGTGCGCGAGGCGCGGCGGCTGTTTGCCCGTGTGCTGGATACGCCGGGCGGGCTTAAAATCATGACCATCCATTCGTTTTGCCAGTCGGTGCTGAAACGTTTTCCGGTCGAAGCGGGCCTGCCGCCCCATTTCGAGCTGATGGATGAACAAAGCGCGATTGAGTACCTGCTGAATTGCCAGCGCGGCATGATTGCCGATGCGCGCGCAAAGCCGGAATCGCCGGTGGCGGAGGCTTTCGCCACGCTGGCGCTTTATCTCAATCAGGAAGACATGTCCGGCTTGATGGCGCAAATCATGGCCAAGCGCAGCCTGCTGGAGGCGATTTTGCGCAAACATGGCGATGGCGCAGGCGGCGCGGCGGGTACGGTCGGTGCGGTCTGTCGCCATCTGGGTGTGACGGCCGATATGCGCGAAGAGGATATTCTGCGCAAGGCGGGCGATATCCCGCCCGAGGCAGAGGCCAAACTGCGCCGCGTGCTGCGCGCGATGCTGGAGGGTGGCAAGACGGATAAAGAGCGCGCGGCATCGCTGCAAATGTGGCTGGAACAGCCGGCGCGGCGCGGCGCGCTGCTGGGGATGTACCGCCGTGTGTTTTTTAACACGGAGGGGGAACTGTACGCGCGTCTTGTCACCAACAAGGTCAAAGACGCCTGCCCCGATGCCATCGAGGTTCTGACCGAAGAAGCGGTGCGTCTGGAGGCGCTGGATGAAAAGCTCAAGGCCGTGCGTCTGGCAAAGCTGAATGCCGCGCTGCTCACGGTTTCGGCGGAAATGCTCTGGCGTTACAGTGCGCACAAGGCAGCGACAGACAAACTGGATTTCGATGATCTGATTATCCGTACCTCCGCCCTTCTGGATGCGCCGGGCATGGTGGGCTGGGTGCTGTTCAAACTGGACGAAGGCATCGACCATATTCTGGTTGACGAGGCGCAGGATACCAGCCCCGCCCAGTGGCGCGTGGTGCGCGCGCTGGCCGGCGAATTTTTTGCCGGCATGGGCAGCCGCGACGATAGCGTGCGCACGCTGTTTGTGGTGGGCGATGAAAAACAGTCCATTTTCAGCTTTCAGGGGGCTGATCCTGCCGCCTTCGCGCAGATGCAGGATTATTTCGGGCGCAAGGTGACGGCGGTGCAGGACGGCTGGGAAATCTTCCTTGAATATTCCTTCCGCTCCACCCGCACGGTGCTGGAAGTTGTCGATGGCGTTTTCGCCCCCGTGACGGCACGGCGCGGCGTGGTGGCCGATATCGCGCGCGAGGTGCTGCACCGTCCCTTCCGCGAGGGCCATGCGGGGCTGGTTGAAATCTGGCCGCTGGTGCAAACCCAAAAACCCGACAGCGGCGATGCGTGGCGCATGCCGGTCGATGTCGAGGCGGGCGACAATGCCGCAAGCCGCCTTGCACGTAAAATTGCCGAAACCGTCCGCGGCTGGATAGACCGCGGCGAGATACTGGAAAGCAAGGGCCGCCCCATCCGTGCGGGCGATGTGATGATATTGGTGCAATCGCGCAGCGCGCTGGTCGATTTGATGATGCGCGCGCTGAAAGAAGCAGGTGTGCCCGTGGCGGGCATCGACCGCATCACGCTGACGGAAGAAATCAGCGTGCTCGACCTTCTGGCTGTCGGCGGTTTTGCGCTGCAAACGCGCGATGACCTGACACTGGCGACGGTTTTGAAATCCCCCCTCGTCGGTATGGGAGAGGAAGAGTTGTTCGAACTTTGCTATGGCCGCCCGCATGGCCTGTGGCAGCGGCTGCGCGATGCGCGCCCCGATGTGGCGCTGTGGCTGCAAAAACGCATCGAACGCAGCGGTTATGCGACGCCTTATGAATTTTTTGCGGAAATTCTGAACACGCCCTGTCCGGGTGATGCGGTATCGGGCCGCCGCGCGCTTTACGGGCGGCTTGGCTATGACATTCAGGACGCGCTGGATGAATTCCTCAGCCGCTGTTTGCATTTCGAACAGTCGCATACGCCCGCGCTGCAAGCGTTCTGCGACTGGTTTTTGCGCGGCGAGGCGCAAATCAAGCGTGAACAGGAATCGCACAAGGCCGATCAGGTGCGCATCATGACGGTGCATGCCTCCAAGGGCCTTCAGGCGCCCATCGTTTTCCTGCCTGATACGGTCAAGATTTTACATGACCACAACAAGGGCCGCGTGCGCCTGCTCTGGCCCGAAGAAGACGTCGACGGCAAGGCGGCAGGCGTCGATGTGCCGCTGTGGTCGCCGCGTCAGGAATTCGATGCCGGTATTTACGAACGCACGCGCGAAGCCGCCGCCGAAAAGCAGATGGAAGAATACCGCCGCCTGCTTTATGTGGCGCTGACGCGGGCGGAAGACCGGCTTTATATCGCGGGTTTCCGTGGCCGTAACAAAGCCAAAGAGGGCTGCTGGTACAATCTGGTTGCGGAGAGCTTCCCCGCCGATGCGCGCGCTGTACCCTTCGAGATGGAGGGTGCGCCGCTGGCGGATGCGGAGGGGAATATTCTTTACGCGCGGCGTTTGTCGCATGCGCAAACGGTGCCGCCTGAAAAAGCACCTGCCGCAGCCGCGCAAGAAGCGCTGGATGCCGTGCGCGTGCCGCTGCCGTCATGGGCCACCGCCGCACCGGCGGCGGAGCCGGTACCGCCCGTCCCGCTGGCTCCTTCCAAACCGGGCGAAGACGAGCCTGCCGCCAAAAGCCCGCTCGGCACCGACGACAGCTGGCGTTTCCGCCGCGGCGTGATTGTGCATCAGCTTTTGGAAATCCTGCCGCAACTGCCGCCCGCGCGGCGGGCGGAGGCGCTGGCGCGCTGGCTGGCGCGGCCGTCGCTGGCGATGCCGGAGGCGGAGCAGAAAACATTCGCTGCCGAGGTGATGGCCGTTTTGACACATCCGGATTTCGCTGCGATTTTCGCGCCCGACGCGCGCGCCGAAGTGCCGGTCGTCGGGCTTGCGGGGCAGGTTTCGGCATCGGTGCCGCAAAAGGTTTTGTCGGGTCAGATTGACCGCCTTTGCGTCGGGGCGCAGGAGGTGCTGGTGGTCGATTTCAAAACCAACCGCCCGCCGCCGAAGGACGAATCAAAAGTCCCCGCCGTGTACCTGAAGCAGATGGCAGCCTACCGCGACATTTTACGAAAAATATATCCTGATAAGAAGGTGCGCACGGCGCTTTTGTGGACGGACGGGCCGTATTTGATGCCGCTCCCCGATAATCTGCTTGACCCGCATGCCCCATAAGTTAGGGTAAACCCAAGCCAAAAACATTACCGGATTTGAGGATACTGCCGCAGCAAAACACGCTGCTGATGAGGCCCCTGCAAGGGCTTGCGCCCGCTGACTGAAAGACGCCGCCTTCACACACAAAGGAAACAGCCATGACCGGTTTCGTCATCCCCGTAAACCAGACAAATTTCGAGAACGAAGTGCTGAAAGCCGACAAGCTGGTGCTGATCGATTTCTACGCCGACTGGTGCGGACCGTGCAAATCGCTGGCGCCCCGGCTTGAAAAATTCGCCGAAGCGCATCAGGACAAGGTAAAAGTCGTCAAAATCAACGTAGATGAAAGCCCGCAACTCGCCGCCGCCTTTGGTGTGCGTTCCATCCCCACGCTGGTGACGATGAAAGAGGGCGCGGCGATCTATATGGTCACGGGCGCGGTGCCGAACGAAATCCTTGAAAAACTGGTCGGGCAGTCTTTACAAACGCCGCCCGCAGCCGATATTAAAAATGACGGCGCAGGCAAGGGGCCCCAGGGGCAAAAGCCGCCAAAGCCATGATATTCGGCCCGTAAAACGGCCAAACACTGAAAAACTTGAAAAAAACAATACAGGAAAGGAAAGCGACATGGGCGCACAACAAGTAACCGATGCAGAATTCGAACAGGAAGTCCTCAAGGCCGCCGGCCCCGTACTGGTGGATTTCTGGGCGGAATGGTGCGGCCCTTGCCGTGCGCTCGGCCCCAGCGTGGATGCGCTTGCGGCTGAAAAAGGCGGCGCGCTGAAAGTCGTGAAAGTCAACATCGACGACAACCCGAACGCGCCGACGAAATATGGCGTCCGTTCCATCCCGACGCTGCTGCTGTTCAAGGACGGTCAGGTCGTCGCGCAGACCGTGGGGTCGATGGCGAAATCCGACCTCGTCAAATGGGTTGACGGCGCGCTGTAATCGCCGCCGCCGACGGATAAAAAGCCCCCTTGAAAAAGGGGGCTTTTTTCATGGGCTTGACGCAGGGGATAGCGTTTTTGTTTGACGCTGCGCGTCCCTGCCTGTCATCATTAAAAAGAAGCCGTTTTTAAAAAGGATATCACGTGCAGGATAAAACCCCCGCCAAACCATCGCCGCTGAAGGGCTTTTTTGTGCTGGCCGGCGCCATGGCGCTCGTCATGGTCATGACGGTGTTTGCGCCGCAGACGCGCACGGTGGCGGCGACATCTTCGCTGCCGAAGCTGGAAACCATGGAGGACGTCACGCGTGCTGTCAGCACGACAAATGCCCCGGTGCTGCTTCAGTTCGATGCCAAATGGTGCGGTTATTGCCGCGCGCTGCAGCCGCATCTGCAAAAACTGCGGGAAAAGAATTTGCAGTCCGAGCTTGAGATGTATCAAATCGACATCGACGCTGCCAAGGAGGTGGCGGTTGAATTCGGCATCCGGTCACTGCCCACCATATTCATCGTGCATAAAGGGGAAGTTGTCGCCTTCAAGCGCGGCGGCATGGACGAGGATGAATTGTTCGGCTGGGTTGCCGAAGTGCAGGAAAAAATTCGCGGCAGCTGAGCCTGCCCGATAAAAAAAGCCCCGCGCAAGCGGGGCTTTTTTGTTTTATCTGCGGCGAAAGATTAGCCTGCCTTGGCGGGCGCCATGATCATGATGACGCTGTTGCCTTCGGCGCGGGCATCCATTTCCACTTTGCCCACATCGGACAGTTCTTCCTTGATGCGGCGGATGATGGCATAGCCGATTTCCTTGTGTTCCGCTTCGCGGCCGCGGAATTGCAGGGTAAAGCGCACCTTGTCACCGTCTTCGAAAAAGCGGCGGGCGGAGCGCAGTTTGACCTGAATGTCATGCTCCTCGATGTTCGGGCGCAGTTTCAGTTCTTTGGTCAGAACGATTTTCTGGTTCTTGCGCGCAGCCGCTTCTTTTTTCTGCTGTTCATAGCGGTATTTGCCGATGTCGCCGATTTTGCAAACGGGCGGTTCCGCATTGGGCGAAATTTCGATCAGGTCGAGACCGGCTTCTTCGGCGGCCAGTACGGCTTCGCGCACGGTCATGACACCGACCATTTCGCCAGCCTCGTCAATCACGCGGACTTTGTCGGCGCGGATCTGGTTGTTGATGCGGGGGCCGTCTTGATGCGGTGTCGGTTTATGAAAGGTAGCGATGGGATCTCTCCATAGGTTGTCTAAACAAATCGAAGTTCAGGTATCGTGTTGCGGTTTAAAACCGCGGCATGCGTCCATCCGCACCCTATCGTCGGGGTGTCAAAACCTCGTCAGGCGGGCGGCTGGGCGTCTTCCGCGATTTTACGAATAGCTTCGTCAAGTGCAAGTACTTCTTGGGCGTCGCTGCCAAGGCGGCGGATGGCGACTTTGTGCTCCTCCGCCTCGCGTTTGCCGACAACCCAGATTTGCGGGGCCTTTTGCAGGCTATGTTCGCGGATTTTATAGTTAATTTTCTCGTTGCGGGTATCCAGTTCGGCGCGGATTCCGGCTTTTTTGAGCCCCTCGACGACCTGTTTGGCATAATCATCCGCATCCGAGGTGATGGTCGCGACCACTGCCTGAACGGGCGCCAGCCACAGCGGGAACTTGCCGGCGTGGTGTTCGATGAGAATCCCGATAAAACGCTCGAGCGAGCCCAGAATGGCGCGATGGAGCATAACGGGGCGGTGGCGCTGGCTGTCCTCGCCGATATAGCTGGCATCCAGACGCTCCGGCAGGTTGAAATCCAGCTGCAGCGTGCCGCATTGCCATGTCCGGCCAATCGCGTCGGTCAGGTGGAATTCCACTTTGGGGCCATAGAAGGCGCCTTCGCCGGGCAGCTCCTCGAACGCAAGTCCTGCACCCGTGAGTGCGGCGCGCAGCGCGTTTTCGGCGCGGTCCCAGATGTCGTCGCTGCCGAGGCGTTCGTTCGGCCCCGGGCGCAGCGCCAGCTTGACGGAGATTTTGTCAAAGCCAAGGTCGCGGTAAACGCCGAGTTGCAGCTTGAAGTAATCGAGCGCTTCCTGTTCCACCTGATCTTCGCGGCAGAAAATATGTGCATCGTCCTGCGTGAACTGGCGCACGCGCATGATGCCGTGCATCGCGCCCGACGGCTCGTTGCGGTGGCAGCAGCCGAATTCCGCCATGCGGATCGGCAGGTCGCGGTAGGATTTCAAACCCTGATTGAAAATCTGCACGTGGGCGGGGCAGTTCATCGGTTTGATGCCCATCAGCTTCTCGCCGTCACCGTGGGTGTCGCGCACCTTGAACATGTTGTCGCCGTACATATCCCAGTGACCCGATGCCTTGAACAGGGCGCTGTCGAACAGCTGCGGGGTTTTGACTTCCTGATAACCCGCGCCGCGGATGCGGTTGCGGATGAAGTTTTCAAGCGCGCGCCAGATGGTATAGCCGCGGTCGTGCCAGAATACGCTGCCCACAGCCTCTTCCTGCATGTGGAACAGGTCCATTTCCTTGCCGATTTTGCGGTGGTCGCGCTTTTCCGCCTCTTCCAGCATGTGCAGATAGGCATCCAGTTCTTTCTGGTCGCGCCATGCCGTGCCGTAAATGCGCTGCAGCTGCGCGTTTTTCGCATCGCCGCGCCAATAGGCGCCTGCGACCTTGGTCAGCTTGAACGCCGTGCCGACATGTCCCGTCGAGGGCAGGTGCGGGCCGCGGCACAGGTCGTACCATTTGCCCTGGCGGTAGATGCTGATCTCCTCGCTCTCGGGCAAGTCGCGGATCAGCTCGGCTTTGTACTTCTCGCCGATGCCTTCGAAATGCTTGATGGCTTCGTCGCGCGCCCAGACTTCGCGGGTGAAGTTTTCGTTGCGCGCCACAATCTCGCGCATCTTGGCTTCGATTTTGGGGAAGTCTTCGGTCGTGAAGGGCTCCGCGCGGGCGAAGTCATAGTAAAACCCGTTGTCGATGGCGGGCCCGATGGTGACCTGCGTACCGGGGAACAGTTCCTGCACTGCTTCCGCCAGCACGTGGGAGGCGTCATGGCGGATCAGCTCCAGCACATCGTCGGATTTGCGGGTGATGATTTCGATCTTGCCGCTTTTGTGCAGCGGACGGCCGAGGTCATAGACCGTACCGTCCAGCTTGACGGCCAGCGCCGCTTTGGCAAGCCCCGCGCCAATAGACGCCGCGACGTCGGCGCCCGTGACGGGCGCGGTGAAGGTCAGCGTCTTCCCGTCGGGGAGGGTGAGCTGGATATCCTTCTGCTGTGCGTCCTGCGGTGCCGTTTTCATCTCAAGAATCCGTTGTTAAGGGGTTAAAAAACAAGGTTATAATCTCGGCCCGTGCCGCGCGGCTGTCAAGCGCTTTCCCCGCGATTTCGCTGGAAATCCGCGATTTTTAAGGGTAAAAGCAAGGATACCGCGCAAAAGCGCGCCGCGCCTTGCGCAAACCGGCAGAAAGCAAAGCCAAGGGGGAATTCTGGCGATGGTTTCAATAACGGGCCTGAATATTTCAACGGGAATGTCGAAAATGATGAAAACCTGGGATAGCGCGAGCCTGACGTTTCGCCGCTTTGTCGAACAAAACCATGCGCCGGTGATTTTGCAGGTGCTGCCGGCGCTGAATTCCGGCGGGGTCGAACAGGGCGTCATCGACATCAACGCGGCGATTGTGCGCGCGGGCGGCAAGTCCATCGTGGTATCGTCGGGTGGTTTACGCGCCCATGAAATCGCCAAGGCGGGCGGCACCCATATCGAAATGCCCGTGCATAGCAAAAACCCGCTGATTATGGCTGCCAACGTCAGCCGTCTGCGCAAGCTGATCCGCGAGATGAATGTCGATATCGTGCATGCCTGCAGCCGTGCCCCCGCCTGGAGCGCGGGCCGCGCCGTCGCGGGCACGCGTGCGCGCTATGTCACCAGCTGCCATGCCACGCATAATATCGGCGGTATGTTCAAACGCGCCTATAATGCGTCGATTTCAAAGGGCGAACGTGTGATTGCGGTTTCGCACTTCATCGCGGACTATCTTGAACAGAACTACAAGGTTGACCCGAATGTGGTGCGCGTGATCCACCGCGGCGTCGCGCTTGAAAAATTCCACCCCAATTCGGTGACGCCCGACCGCCTGATCCGCGCCTCGCAAATGATGCGCATCCCCGAAGGGGCTGCCGTGGTCATGCTGCCCGCACGCATCAGCCGTATCAAGGGGCATATGTTCCTGCTCGATGCTATCGCCGCGCTGGGTAAAAAAGATTTGTTCTGTTTGTTCGTCGGCTCCGACATCGGCAATGAAAATTACCGCAAAGAGCTTGAGGCTTATATCGAAGCCAAAGGGCTTGGCAGCGCGTCGCGCATCATTACGAATTGCGACGACATGCCGGCGGCCTATATGATTTCCACCGTCGTGGTTTGCCCGACGCTGCAGCCCGAAGGTTTCGGTCGCGTGCCGGTCGAGGCGCAAGCCATGGGCCGCCCTGTTATTGCGACAGACCATGGTGGTACGCGTGAAACTATCCTGCGCGATGAAACGGGCTGGCTGGTCACTCCCGGCGATGTCGATGCCCTGACGCGCGCGCTGCACGAAGCCATCAGTCTTGATGGCCGCGGCCGCGCAATGCTGGCGACGCGCGCAATGTCGCATGTCGCGCATCATTTCACCAACGAACAGATGTGCGAAAGCACGCTGGATGTTTATGCCGAACTGTTGGGCTCCGGCGCGGGCGTGAAGGCGCTACCGTCGAATGACAGCTTCAGCGTATCCGAAGCCGACCGCGCGGCCGGATAACATTCCAAAAGCGCACGGGCGGCCATGCAGGATAAACCCCGCGAAAAAATTCTTGTGATCAAGCTGAGCGCGCTGGGCGATTTTCTTGTCGCGCTGGGCCCGATGGCGGCGATCCGCCGTGCGCATCCGGATGCGCATATCACGATCATGACCACGCGCCCCTTTGCCGATATGGCGCAGCGCAGCGGCTATGCCGACGCAATCGAAGAGGTCACGCGCGCCAGATTCTATGAAATCGGCGCATGGCTGCGGGTGGCGCGCTTTTTGAACAAGGGCGGGTTTAGCCGCGTATACGATTTGCAGCTCAACGGGCGCAGCAATAATTTTTTCCGCCTGATGCTGAAAAAACCGCAGTGGTCGGGCATCGCCCCCGGCGCGTCGCATAATTACGCCGCCGAAAATCCGCAGTGGCGGCAGATGCATGCTTTCGCGCGCCACAAAACCATGCTGGCCGCGCTGGGTATCGATGTGCAGATGCCGGATATCGGCTGGATGAAAACTGATGTATCGCTGCTTTTGCCGCCGTCGCCCTATGTGCTCTTGGTGCCGGGCTGCGCGCCGCAGCACCCCTACAAACGCTGGCCTGCTGTCAAATATGCGGCGCTGGCGCTGAAATTGCAGCGCGAAGGGTATGCCGTCGCGCTGTTGGGCACAGCGGCGGAGCATGAAGCGATTGCCAAAATCAAAACCGCCGCGCCGGAATGTATCGACCTTTCGGGCCGCACGTCGCTGTATGATATCGCGTCGCTCGCTTTTGGCGCAGCGGGCGCGGTCGGCAACGACACGGGCCCGTCGCATCTGATTGCGCTTGCGGGCTGCCCGATTGTCACGCTGTTTTCCGGCGTGACCGACCCCGCGCTGAGCGCGCCCACGGGGACGGCGGTCACGGTTATTCAATCCGAAGATATCGCCGATATCACTGTCGAAGACGTGAAAGGTGCGCTGCGCCTGCGGGATGTCGGCGCAGCCGCGGCAGCGGAGGGGGCGGCATGACAGCGCGTCACCGCCATTTCCTCGACGCCTCCGGCCTTGTGTGTCCGCTGCCGGTTTTGCGCGCGCGCAAGGTTTTGCAACATATGCCCGAAGGTGCTATGCTTTGTATCACCGTCACCGACGACAAGGCGCCGCGCGATTTCGAAAGTTTTTGCCGCGAAGGCGGGCACAGGCTGGAAAGCGTCACGCCGACCATGGACGGCATTGAAATTGTTATTCTTCGTGGCCCCAAACCTGCCGAGGAAAAGGAAATACCTCTATGAATAACCCGGCTATGACTATTTTGTGCGCGGCGGCGCTGGTGGCGTGGGTAATGATGCCGGCAGCCGCATCGGCGCAACAATCCGAAGGACAGAAATTGCGCGTGCAGTCCGGCCCAGCAACGGGGCCGAAGAAAAGCTTCGAGCTGGATCTCGGTAAGCTGGTCGCACAAAAGAAAAAAGAGGCGCAGCGCATGGCCGGCAAGACGGAGCGTGATTTGCGTAAAAAACTGCGCAGCAACAACAGAAAAAAAACGCGCAACCAGCGCGGCAGCGGCATAACGGCAGATAAAAACTTCGCCAGCCTCAACCGCTAGATAAAAAATCCTGCCGTATGTTTCGGCATAATGCGCTGTATTCAGGCGTTTTTCATGACTTCCATAACCCCGCGCGATTGTGCGGGGTTGTTTTTTATGGCCGCGGGGGGTAAACAAAAAATATAATAAATCATAGCGATTTTATGGATGTTTTGCGGTTTTAGCCGCATCCGGCATTTTTGCCCCTGTGTTTCACAGCCAAGGAGGCGCGTCATGACGGACCTACGGCAAACGCCGCAACAATCTGAAGCCTTCACGGGCGGTATCCATGCGCGTATCGACGGGCCGGTCGTGATGATAGGTTTCGGGTCTATTGGCCGCGGTTTACTGCCGCTGCTGCTGCGGCATATCGCGTTCGATCCCGCGCAGCTCACGGTGATTGATCCTGACGGCAGCGGGCGCGAACTGGCCGAAAGCTTTGGCGTACGCTTTTTGGCGCAGGCCCTGAAGCCGGATAATTTCCGCGCTGTTCTGGAGCCGCTGCTGGATACGCCGCAAGGCCGCGGGTTTTGCATCAATGTGTCGGTCGATGTGTCGTCGGTGGAGGTGATGCGTTTGTGCCAAACGCTGGAGGCGCTGTATATCGACAGCTCCGTCGAGCCATGGGCCGGATACTTCCATGACAAAAACATAGATATCGCCGCGCGTACCAACTATGCCCTGCGCGAAATGATGCTGGCCGAAGGCCGCGCGCGCAACCGCGGCGGCGCGACGGCGGTATCCAGCTGCGGCGCCAATCCCGGCATGGTGTCGTGGCTGGTGAAGGAGGCGCTGCTCAATCTGGCGCGCGACCTTGGCCTGCGTCATAGCGATGACGCCGCGCCACAGACCCGCCGCGGCTGGGCGCAGCTGATGCAGCAGGCCGGCGTCAAGGGCATCCACATCGCCGAGCGTGACACGCAGCGCAGCCTGCGCCCCAAGCCGATGAATGTGTTTGTCAACACATGGTCTGTCGAAGGGATGGTTGCCGAAGGGCTGGCGGCGGCGGAACTGGGCTGGGGCACGCATGAACGCTGGCTGCCGCCGCATGCGCGGCGGCATAAAACGGGCTGCCTTGCCGCGATTTACATGATGCAGAGCGGCGGCGATACGCGCGTGCGCAGCTGGTGTCCAACGCCGGGGCCGCAGCGCGCGTTTCTGGTGCCGCATCATGAATCCGTCGCGATTGCGGATTATTACACCATCGGCGCGCCGGACAGGCCCGAATACCGCCCGACGGTGCATTACGCCTACCGCCCGTCGAATGTCGCGCTGCTGTCGCTGGATGAAATGTTCGAGCGCGGCGGCAAGCTGCCCAAAAAACAGCAGGTGCTGGGCGAAGAAGACATCCTCGACGGCATGGACGAGCTGGGTGTGCTGCTCTATGGCCATGCGAAAAACGCATACTGGTACGGCTCGCAGCTGAGTATCGAACAGGCGCGCATCCTTGCCCCGCATCAAAATGCGACAGGGCTTCAGGTCACATCGGGCATGTTAGCGGGGATTGTCTGGGCGCTGGAAAACCCCGATGCCGGTGTTGTGGAGGCTGACGATATGGATTTCGCCCGCTGTCTTGACGTGCAGAGGCCTTATTTGGGTAAAGTGGCGGGGTATTATACCGATTGGCATCCGCTGAAAAACCGCGGCAGTCTTGTTGCTGAAAATCTTGACCGTGACGACCCGTGGCAATTCAGAAACGTGCTTGTGCGCACGCCCTCTTAACCGCGTGCGAAAAAGCAAAAGGCCGGCGCGCTGCGGCACCGGCCTTTTGTTTTCCGGTTTATCCTTAGACGGCGCGCGGGTTGCGCTCGGCAAAGCCGCGCTGGTGCCAGTAGGGATAGACAGGCGTTTTTTCGCTGGCGGCGTCAAGTTTTTTTACCTGCTCCGGCGTCAGGTTCCAGCCCACAGCGCCGAGGTTTTGCTTCAGCTGTTCTTCGTTGCGCGCGCCGATGACGATGTTGCATACCGTCGGACGCTGCAACAGCCAGTTGAGCGCGACCTGCGGCACGGTCTTGCCGGTTTCCTTGGCAACCGCGTCAAGCGCATCGACCACGGTATAGAGATATTCATCATCCACCGGCGGGCCGCCTTCGGCACCGCCTTTTTTGATGCGGCCTTCGGGCAGGGGCTGGCCGCGGCGGATTTTGCCGGTTAGGCGGCCCCAGCCGAGCGGGCTCCAGACCATCAAGCCGACGCCCTGATCGATGCCGAGGGGCATCAGCTCTTCTTCGTAATCGCGGCCGATTAGGGAATAATACCCCTGATACACCACATAACGGGCAAGGCCGTATTTTTCCGACGTTGCCAGCGATTTCATCAAATGCCAGCCGGAGAAGTTGGAGCAGCCGATATATCCGACCTTGCCGCTTTGCACGAGATGATCCAGCGCGGAGAGGGTTTCATCCACCGGCGTTTGCGCATCGAAGCCGTGCATGAAATAAACATCGATATGATCGGTGCCGAGACGCTTGAGGCTATTCTCCGCCGCGCGGATGAGGTGATGGCGCGAAGAGCCCTTTTCATTCGGTCCGTCGCCCATGGCAAAGGTTGCCTTGGTCGAAATTAGCAATTTGTTACGCCGGCCCTTGATGGCGGCGCCGAGGACTTCTTCGGATGCGCCCTTCGAATAAATATCGGCAGTGTCGAAAAAGTTCAGCCCGGCCTCAAGGCAGATATCGAGCATGCGCGTGGCTTCTTTTGCGTCCGTATCGCCCCATCTTTTAAAAAATTCGTTGCTGCCGCCAAACGTGGCGGTGCCGAGGCTGAGCACGGGGACTTTCAGTCCCGATTTGCCAAGAGATCTGTATTCCATGAAAAAGTCGTCCTTTGTGTGGGTGAAAACGGGAATCGGTGTGCAAGGTGCGAGATAGGGCGCGGTAAACCGCCGTCAAGGCTGGCCTTCCGGCCGGAAGGCCGCGGCTTTTTATCAACTCCCTGTTTTTAATATAAAAATGCACCGCCGCAAAATAAGGATTGTCAGCCCCGCCGATATTAGGTAAACAGGGCGCCATTCGAAACTTTCCCCACAATCCGCGCAACCATGGAGGTTCTGCATAAATCATGACCGATCACGTTCCCGTGTCTTCGACCCCGTATCAAATCTACGCAAAAATTTCTGGCCCGATCGTGATGATCGGCTTTGGCTCCATCGGCCGCGGCACGCTGCCCCTGATCGAGCGTCATTTTGAATACGACAAGGAACGTTTCGTTGTCATCGATCCGCAGGACGACGATATCGCGCTTCTGAATGAACGCGGTATCCGCTTTATCCAGACCCACGTCACCAAAGAAAATTACCGCGACCTGCTGACACCGCTGCTGACGCAGGGCGGCGGGCAGGGCTTCTGTGTCAACCTGTCGGTGGACGTGTCGTCGTTGGATGTGATGAAGCTTTGCCGCGAGAACAAGGCCTTTTATATCGACACGGTTGTTGAACCGTGGCTGGGTTTTTATTTCGACGAAAGCCTCGGCACCGCAGGGCGCAGCAACTACGCGCTGCGCGAGGCCGTGCTGGCCGAACGCCGCAACAATCCCGGCGGCACCACGGCGGTATCCTGCTGCGGCGCGAACCCGGGCATGGTGTCGTGGTTCGTGAAACAGGCGCTGGTCGATGTCGCGCGCGCCAGCGGTCTGACGTTCGATATGCCGAAAACCCGCGCCGAATGGGCTGCGTTGATGCATAAAACCGGCGTCAAGGGCATCCACATCGCCGAGCGCGATACCCAGCGCAGCAAAAACCCCAAGCCGCGCGGCGTTTTTGTGAATACCTGGTCTGTCGAAGGTTTCGTGTCCGAAGGCATGCAGCCATCCGAACTGGGCTGGGGCAGCCATGAAAAATGGTTCCCGACCACGGGCAAACGTCATGAAACGGGCTGCAAGGCCGCGATTTACCTGATGCAGCCGGGCGCCAATACCCGCGTGCGCACATGGTGTCCGACGCCGGGCGCGCAGTTCGGTTTCCTTGTCACGCATAACGAAGCGATTTCGATTGCCGATTATTATACCGTTGGCAGCGGCGATAACCCCGAATACCGTCCGACCTGCCATTACGCCTATCACCCGTCGAACGATGCGGTGCTGTCGCTGCATGAAATGTTCGGCGCGGAAGGCGAGGTGCAAAAATCCCATCACATCCTGACCGAAGACGAAATTGTCGATGGTTCGGACGAACTGGGCGTGCTGCTGTACGGTCATGCCAAAAACGCTTACTGGTACGGCTCGCAGCTGACGATCGAAGAAACCCGCCAGCTGGCCCCCTATCAGAACGCGACGGGGATGCAGGTCAGCTCCGCCGTTCTGGCGGGCATGGTCTGGGCGCTGGAAAACCCCGAAGCAGGGATAGTCGAGACGGATGAAATGGATTTCGAGCGCTGCCTCGAAATTCAAAAACCCTACCTCGGGCCCGTCAAAGGGTATTACACGGACTGGACGCCGCTTAAAAACCGCCCGGGTCTGTTCCCTGAAGACATCGACGAGACCGATCCGTGGCAATTCCGCAATATTCTGGTGCGCTAATCGCCGCATGAAGCAAAAAAGCCGCAGCCTGTATAGAGCCTGCGGCTTTTTTCATGCGCGGATTTTTCAGGAGCCCGGTTTTTTGGGCGCGCGCGCCAGCACGCGGTCGCCCAGCCACAGCGGCAAGGCCGCGACCAGACGCGCCAGAATAAGCATCGGCAGCGGAAAGGCGATACGCGCGCGGTTTTTCTCGATGCCTCTTTTGATGCAGGCGGCGGCTTTGTCCGCATCCATCAGGAACGGCATGCTGAAATCGTTCACATCTGTCAGCGGCGTTTTGATGAAGCCCGGGAAAATCACCGATACGCGCACGCCGTCGGGCGCCAGCAGCGGGCGCAGTGCCTCGCCCAGCGCGCGCACGGCCATTTTGCTGACACTATAGGCGGGGGCGTTGGGCATGCCGCGCCAGCCCGCCATCGAACTCATGAGGGCTATGTGGCCGCTTTTGCGCGCCTTCATACGCTCGATCAGCGGCATGACGGTGTGCAGCGTGCCGTCAAGGTTGGTATGCAGAATACCGTAAAACCCCGCGCCGCCGCTGCTGCCACCTGAAATGCCGGCATTGGCGATGACGATGTCGATGGGATGCGTGTCATCCCATTTTTCGACTTGCTCTTCGAAGGACAGGCGTTCGGTCACGGGGGTTGTGCTGATATGCACTTCCGCGCCGCGCGTGCGGCAATCGCTGGCCACACGCTCCAGCCGCGTCAGGTCGCGCCCCGTCAGCAGCAGGCGCGTGCCGCGCTCCGCATAGGCGAGGGCCAGCGCATGGCCGATGCCGCTGGAGGCGCCGGTAATCAGGACGGTCTTTTCATTTGTCATATCATAAATCTTTCGGGGCTGCAGCGGGGCTGTATGCTTGTATCCGGCGGGGGTGCGGGTTATAACAAGTCTCCAGCAAGATTCTCATAGCGCAAGTGTAAAAGAAAGATGATGGCAGCAGCAAGCATCACTACGTTTCCCGCACCCAAAGCGTCGACGCTGAAGCGTCGCGGGATTATGCTGGTGCTGGCATCCCCCCCGGGCGGCGGCAAAACCACGGTCAGCCGCGCGATTGCCGAACAGGATCCGCAAACCATGATTTCGGTATCCGCCACCACCCGCGCGATGCGCCCGGGCGAAGTGGACGGCACCCATTATTATTTCGTCACCCGTGAAAACTTCGAACAGCAGATCGCCAAGGGCGAGATGCTCGAACATGCGCTGGTTTATAACAACTATCTCTACGGCACGCCCCGCGGTCCGGTGGAAAAAGCGCTGAGCGAAGGCCGCGATGTGCTGTTCGACATCGACTGGCAGGGCAACCGCAAGCTCAGCGAAACCGCGCCCGACGATGTGGTGTCGGTATTCCTGCTGCCGCCGTCGTGGGCCACGCTGGCCGACCGCCTGCATGGCCGCAAACAGGACAGCGAGGAAGAAATCGAACGCCGCCTCGGCAAGGCGCGCGATGAAATTTCCCACTACAAGGAATTCGATTACGTCATCGTCAACAACGACCTGCAAGATACGATTGCGCAGGTACGCGCCATCCTCGAAGCCGAACGCACGCGCCGCCAGCGCCTGACGGACCTTGACGATTTCGTCGGCACGCTGAAGCCGTAACTTTTCTTATTTTTTTGTGATGTCCTGCAGGACTTCGGCCATGCGCACGAAGCCAGCGATGTCTATTTCTTCCGCCCGTGCGGTGCCGGCAATGCCGGACTTTTCCAAAAGCTGCGTTTCATCAATGCCCAGCGATTTCAGGCTTTGCCGCAGCATCTTGCGCCGCTGGCCGAAGGCGGCGGCGGTCAGGCGTTCCATCGTAGAGAGCTGGACGCTGTCGGCGCGGTTTTTTCTGGGCACGATATGCACCACGCTTGAGGTGACTTTTGGCGGCGGCGTGAAGGCGGACGGCGGAATATCAAATACCTTATGCGCATCGCACAGCCACTGCGTAATCACGCTGAGGCGGCCGTAATCCTTGCTGCGCGGTTCGGCGACGATACGCTCCGCGACTTCTTTTTGGAACATCAGCGTCATGCTGTCGAACATGCCGGCGTTTTCCAGCCAGCCGAGCAGCAGCACGGTTGCGATGTTATAGGGCAGGTTCGCCACCAACGCGCGCGGCGCAGGGCAAAGCGCGGCGTAATCGATTTTCAGGGCGTCATCTGGAATAATACTCAGCTTGCCTGCCGCAGCCGCGCTCAGTTCGCCCAGCGCCGCGACGCAGCGGTCGTCGCGTTCGATGGCATAGATATGCGCGGCGCCGCTTTTGCACAGGGCGCGCGTCAGGCCGCCCGGGCCGGGGCCGATTTCAATGACGTTTTTACCGGCAAGGCTGCCGGCGCTGCGGGCGATGCGCGATGTCAGGTTCAGGTCGAGCAGAAAATTCTGGCCAAGGTTTTTCTTGGCGTTCAGTTCATGCCGCGCAATCGTTTCGCGCAGCGGCGGCAGGGCGTCGATGGCGTCGTAAAGCGTATCGGGGACGGCGGGGCTATCCGGCGTCATCAATTAAAAACGCTGTTCGATGAAGGCGGTGGCGCGAAGGTCGTGCAGATAGCGCTCCGCCATCTGCTCCAGACGCTGGGTGCCGAGGCGGGTGGCGATTTCCTCCCGCGCGCCTTCCGTGCCTGCGGCGGGGGCAGGCGCGCTGGCGGCGGCTTCGGCAGCGGGGACGGGGTCGATGATTTTCGGCGCGTCATTCGATGCTTGCGGCGGCAGTTCGGGCGCGGGGCCTTCGCTGGTCACCAGCGAGGGGCGCTTTTCCTGCGGCGCGGTCTCCGCAGCGGGGGCCGGCGTTGCCGCGGCGGCGCCTGCGGGCATGCCCTTCTGGCGGGCGTCACGCAGGAAAATCAGATGATAGCCTTTGTCGGTGCGGATAGGCTCGCTCAGCTGTCCGGGTTTCAGCGCGGCAATCGCGCTGTTGAGATCGCCGGAGAGCGTGCCCTCCTCGATCCAGCCGAGATCGCCGCCGGTGGCGGCGCCGGGCGCTTCGGAGAATTCACGCGCGGCCTGCGAAAACGGGCGGCCCTTGCGGATTTCCGCTGACAGACGTTCGGCCAGCTCGCGGGCGTTTTTCTCGCTCGCTTCGCCGTCAAACGACAGGAAAATCTCGGCAATGCGGTATTCCATGCGGCCCGAAGAACGCTGCAGACGATCGACTTCGCTATCGATTTCGGTTTCGGAAATCACGATTTGCGGGCGCAGCTTGCGGCGCACCACCTGCGACCACGCGATTTCGGCGCGGATTTGCTCTTGCAGCGTATCGAGGTTGATGCCTGCGCGTTTCAGCTGTTCGCCGAACTGATCGGGTTCCATTTTGTTCTGGTTCGCAATCGCGCTGAAGCCGCGCGCGATGTCGGCATCGCTGACGCGGATATTGAGTGCGCTTGCTTCCTGAAGTTGCAGTTTTTCATCGACAAGACGGTACATGGTTTGCTGCAGCACGCGCTGTTTGGCCTCGGGCGGCAGATTTTTGGGCGCGCTCAGTAGATAAAGACGCATACGGTCTTCGATATCGCTGAAAGTGATGATGTCGTCGTTGACCACGGCGGCGATGCCGATGCGGTTTTGCTCGGCGGGGGCAGGCGCGGCTTTTTTGGATTTGGCGCTGGCGGTTTTGCCGGCTTTTTCGGTGGCGGCCATGGCGGCGGTCGGCGCGCCCAGCAGCAGGGCGGCGCAAGTGGCGAAAAGGGCAAGGCGAAGTGTCAGCGTCACGGGCTATTCCTTGATTGGCGTCGTTTATATCGGTGCGGTATTTCCGGCTGCATCATATAGACAAGCGCGCGGAAATGCCAGAGCTGTCAGTTTCCGTAAAGTATAAAAATCAGCTGCTTTTGCGGTACTGGTTCAAATAAGTCGGCAGAATACCGCCCAGCGCCGCCGGAGAAATCCCCAAATCGGCGAAGGTCGGGTGCTGGCCGGAAACCACGTTATCCTCGGCCAGACTGCGTACCTGATCGACCGTCAGCGGCGGGCGCGGGCATACCGCGCTGAAAAATCCGACGGCCTTTGCGGCAAATCCCGGCAGCGGGACAAACATCCGGCGGCGGTTGGTGGCATCGAGCGTCATCTCCAGCAGTTCGCGGAAGCTGAAGGCCTGCGGTCCGCCCAGTTCATAGGTGCGCCCCGCATATTTGCGTCCGGCATCGCGCGCGGTGACGGTGCAAACGGCGCGGGCGATATCGCCCACGTAAACAGGCTGGAATTTCGTGCGTCCGCCCATGACCAGCGGCAAAAAGGGGCTCAGCCGCGCCATGCGGGCGAAGCGGTTGAAAAAATCATCTTCGGGTCCGAAGACAAGGCTCGGCCGCAGGATCACCGCATCCGGAAACGCGCGGCGCACGGCCTCTTCGCCGGCGGCCTTGCTTTGCGCGTAATGCGACGCCGCGCGCGCAGAGGCGCCGATGGCCGAGATATGCACCAGCGTCTCCACGCCCGCCTCAGCCGCCGCATGCGCGATGCGCTGCGCGGCCAGATGATGCAGGGCGTCGAAGGTATTCTTGCGTCCGCGTTCGAACAGAATGCCGATCAGGTTCACAACATGGGTGCTGCCCGCGATGGCGCGCGCGACGCTCTGGCTGTCATGTACATCGCAGGAAATCGGCACGACCTGTCCGACGCCGCCGCAGGGCTTCAGCAGCGATGCGCGCGCGGGGCTGCGTGTGGCGATGCGGATTTGCGCGGCGGGGTCTTGCTGTGCCAGCGCCTGCACGATATGACGGCCAAGAAACCCCGTGCCGCCAAAAATGGTGATGATACTGCGTTTGGGTGCCATGATTATTCCTGAAAAAATGTTTTTTACGGTCTTTAAGATAGGTGCCGTTCAATAAAGTCAATTCGGGTTCAATTCTTCTCTTTGGTCACGAAACTGTCCATGATTTTCTTGCGTCCGGCCTTGTCGAATTTGATGTCCAGCTTGTCGCGGTCGGTCGATACCACGGTGCCGGGGCCGAATTTCTGGTGAAACACGCGGTCGCCGGGGGCGAAACCGCCTTCGGATTCCAGATGCGGGCTGACCTGCGAAATCGAATTGTCGACAAGCTCCGCCCTGCGCCCGCGAAAACCGGATGAACCGCCGCCGCCGAAACCGCCGCCGCCATAACTGCCGCCGCCGTATCCGCCGCCAAACCCGCCGCTTTGCGGGTTGAGGCCGGTTTCCACCACGGCATCGACATGTTCTTTCGGCAGCTCGTCAATAAAACGCGACGGCAGGCAGGATGTCCAGCTGCCGTAAATCACGCGGTTGGCGGCAAAGGAAATGGTCGCGCGTTTGCGCGCGCGCGTGATGCCGACATAGGCGAGGCGGCGTTCTTCTTCCAGTCCCGCAACGCCGTTTTCGTCCATGGTGCGCTGGCTCGGGAACACGCCTTCTTCCCAGCCGGGCAGGAACACGACGTCGAATTCCAGACCTTTGGCGCTGTGCAGCGTCATCACCGATACCATGTCGGCGCTCTGTTGTTCCTGATTTTCCATGACCAGCGCGACGTGTTCGAGGAAGCTTTCCATGCTCTCGAATTCCTCCAGCGCCGCGACGAATTCCTTGAGGTTTTCAAGCCGCCCTGCCGCTTCGGGCGATTTATCGGCCTGCCACATGCCGGTATAGCCACTTTCATCAAGGATGATGCCCGCCATCTCGCCCTGCGTCAGTTCGCGCAGCTGGTGGCGCCAGCGATCGAAATCGGCGACCAGCGATGCCAGTGTCTGTTTGACCTTGGGCTTGAATTCATCCGTTTCCAAAAGCCGCCGCAGCGCGCCGAACAGCGATATGTTTTGCGCCCGCGCATAGGCATGCAGCACCTGCATCGTCGCATCGCCGATGCCGCGCTTGGGCACGTTGATGATGCGCTGGAGCGCAAGATCGTCATCCGGCTGCACGGTCACGCGCATATAGGCGATGGCATCGCGGATTTCCTGACGTTCATAAAACCGAAGTCCGCCGATGACGCGGTAGGGGATGCTTTCGCGGATAAAACGCTCTTCGAATTCGCGGGTCTGGAAACCGGCGCGCACCAGCACCGCCATATCGCGCAGCTTCACGCCCTTGCGCTGCTGGGATTCGATATCGGCCGCGATGGCCTGCGCCTCTTGCGCGCCATCCCAGACGCCGCGCAGATGTACAGGCTCGCCGTCTTCGTCGGCGCTCCACAATTCCTTGCCAAGGCGGCCGCGGTTATGCGCGATAACGCCGTTTGCGGCGGCGAGGATATTTTTGGTGGAGCGGTAATTTTGTTCCAGCCGCACCACGGTTGCGCCCGGAAAATCCTGTTCAAAGCGCAGGATGTTGCCGATTTCCGCGCCGCGCCAGCCGTAAATCGACTGGTCGTCATCGCCGACGCAGCAGATATTTTTGTGTTTCTGCGCCAAAAGCCGCAGCCACATATATTGTGCGACGTTGGTATCCTGATATTCGTCGACAAGAATGTATTTGAAGCGGTGCTGATAGTCTTCCAGCACATCGGCATTTTTGGGGTCGCGCAGGATGCTGACGCAATGCATCAGCAGATCGCCGAAGTCGCAGGCGTTCAGCACACGCAGACGTTCCTGGTACTGCGCATAAAGACGCGGCAGCTTGCCGTCGGCGATATCGCCAGCATCGGCGCCAGTGATGTGCTCCGGCGTTTGCGCGCGGTCTTTCCAGCGGGAAATAACCGAGAGCAGCAGACGCGGTGGGCATTTTTTGGCGTCGATATTCTCCGCCTCCGCCAGCTGTTTGAGCAGCCGCAGCTGGTCGTCTTCGTCGAGGATGGTGAAATTGGTTTTCAGCCCCACGCGCTCCGCATGACGGCGCAGCATACGCGCGCACAGGCTGTGGAAAGTGCCGAGCCACCAGCCTTCGACCGGTCTGCCGCCCAGCATGGCGGATACGCGGTGTTTCATTTCCGCCGCCGCCTTGTTGGTGAAGGTCACGGCCAGGATTTGCGCGGGCCCCGCGCGCCCCGTCGTCAGCAAATGGCCGAGGCGCGTTGTCAGCACGCGTGTTTTGCCCGTCCCGGCGCCCGCCAGCACCAGCACGGGCCCGTCCAGCGTTTCGACGGCCAGCCGCTGTGCGGGGTTGAGGCTGTCAAGATATGAAAAATGATTTGTGTGTTCGGGCAGCATCTTTTTCCGGCGGCGCTGTAATGATTTTTTGGGTGCTTGGGGAACTGCATACCATGGGCAGCCGTTCGCCTGCCAGATTCCCTTCGTCTCTTCGTCTATAGCAGACAGGAGAGAGGAAAATCTTCAAAAAAACGCCTGTTTTTCCAAATCGGCCTTGTAACGTCGATATACGCAGGTATAAATATGTCAGTCAGCCCAAGGCGGGCTTTTTACATCCAGAGGAGTTATAATAATGCGTGGCCGTACTACCCAAATTTTTAGCATGCTGGCAATCGTGCTGATGCTCGGTGCCTGCACCAACAAAGACAAAGGCAGCGTTGACGGAACGGGCGACCTGAACGCCGCTGACCGCACCCAGATTTCCCAAGGCGTTGACGCCGCGAACGGCGTCGTTCCCGGCAGCCAGCAAGACCTCGTCGTTAACGTCGGCGACCGCGTTTTCTTCGGCTATGACCAGTATGATCTGACCGCGGAAGCCCGCGCGACGGTTGAACGTCAGGCGACCTGGATGAAAACCTACGCCAACGTCAACGTGATCGTCGAAGGTCACTGTGACGAGCGCGGCACGCGCGAATACAACCTGGCTCTCGGCGAAAAACGCGCGATGGCTGTCCGTAACTACCTGATCGCCAACGGCGTTGCGCCGAACCGCGTTCAGACCATTTCCTACGGCAAAGAACGTCCGGTCGTTCTGGGTTCCGACAACACGTCCTGGGCGCAAAACCGCCGTGGCGTGCTGGTCGTCCAGTAATCGCCGACGGTTGGAAGGCTTAAAGACGTGGCACACGCATCGCGTCATAGCGGCAAGAATAAAACAGGGCTCCTGCTTTTTGCAGGGGCTCTGTTTGCCGTGTTCATGACCGCCGAAGCCACGGCTGGCTTCAGCCAGAGTGCGGATACCAGCCAGCTTCTGGGCCGTATCAACCAGCTTGAAAATCAGATCCAGACGCTCAGCCGCACGGTTTACCGCGGCAAAACGCCGAGCCCTGCCGAAGCCGCCGCCTTTTCGGGTGGCAGCAGCGCGGATACGGCGGCGCTGGCGAATATCGAAGTGCGCCTTGGCCAGCTGGAAACCCAGCAGCGCAACCTGACCGGCCAGCTGGAGCGGATGAACCACGACATCCAGCAGATGAAAACGCGGCTTGACCGCACGCTTGCCGATAACGACCTGCGTTTCCAGCAACTGGAACGCGGCGGCGCGGCAGCGGGCGCCAGAACGGGCACCCCCGCCACCGACAATACCCTTTATGCGCAGGACGTGACCGCGCAGGTAACCGATAGCGCCCGCACCAGTGGCAACAGCGCGGCGGGCAACCTCGGCACGCTGTCCGGCAGCGGCGCGGCATCGCGCGGCAGCGACCCTGCGAATATTCTCTACGACAATGCCTTCAGCGATATCCGCGAAGCGAAATACGATGCTGCCGAAGATAAATTCAAACGCTTCATGGCGATGTATCCGTCGCATGCGCTGGCGGCCAATGCGCAGTATTGGCTGGCCGAAACCTATTACGTGCGCGGCAATTACCAGCAGGCGGCGCGCGCCTTCGCGCAGGGCTATCAGGATTATCCCAAGGGCGCCAAGGCGCCCGACAGCCTGCTGAAACTGGCGCTGTCGCTGTCGCAGATCGGCAAAAAAGAAGACGCCTGCCTGTCCTTCGCGCAGCTGAAAAAAGAATACGGCAGCGAACAGACACCCGTCGTCCGCCGCGCCGAACAGGAAGCCAAGCGCATTGGCTGCAAATAAGCCGCGCGGTTTTTCATGACATCCCTTCATCATATCGACACCGCGGCGTTTGACGCGGCAATATCCGCTTGCGGTCTTGCCGATGCACCGCGCGTGGCGCTGGCGGTATCGGGCGGGGGCGATAGCATGGCGCTGGCTGTGCTGTGCGCGGCGGCGCTTCTGCCGCGCGGCGTTGCGCTCAAGGCCTATACCGTCGATCACGGCCTGCGGCCGGAGGCGCGGGCGGAGGCGGAGCAGGCGGGGCGCCAGCTTGCAACGCTCGGCATCGCGCATGAAATTCTGACATGGACAGGCGACAAGCCGCAGACGCATGTGCAGGAACGCGCGCGCGCCGCGCGCTATGCGCTTTTAGAGGACGCCTGCCGCCGTGACGGGTTTGATGTCCTGCTGAGCGCGCATCAGGCCGAAGATCAGATGGAAACCTTCTGGATGCGTCTGGCGCATGGCAGCGGCCTCGACGGGCTGTGCGGTATGGCGCCGCTGCGCCAGCTGGCGGGTGGGCTGCGTCTGGCGCGGCCCTTGCTGGGGTTTTCGCGCGTGCAGTTGCGTGAAGTTTGCCGGCAAGCCGGTATTGTCTGGGCCGATGACCCGTCGAATGAAAACGAAAAATATTTGCGCGTACGCCTGCGCGGCTTCGAACATATTCTGGCCGCCGAGGGGCTTTCGCCGCAGCGTCTGGCGCAGGTTTTGCAAAAACTCGACGATGCGCGTGCGGCTTTGGAGCGGATGACGGATGAAAAATTTTCTACTGTCGTGACGCTCTATCCCGAAGGGCATGCCGCGCTGGATGCTGCCGCTCTTGCGGCGCTGCCGGTGGATATCGCGCGGCGCGTTTTGTCGCGGTTGCTGCAGATGCTATCGCCTGCGGCCTATCCGCCGCCGTTTGAAATGCTCGGCAGCCTTTACGGCGATGTGACGGGGGCGGAGTTTACGGGACGCACGGCCTTTGGCTGCGTTTTTTCGCCCTGTGCCCAAAGCGGTATTCTGGTGCTGCGCGAACAATCCGCCCTGCCGCCGCCGGTGGTGCTGGACGAGGCAGACAGGTTGATATGGGACGGGCGTTTTGTTTTCTCCGGCCTGCAGCCATATGCGGGTATGACACTGGCTCCGCTGGGTATCGACGGCACGGCGCAGCTGAGAAAACTTCTCGACCCAAAAGCGCGCGCGCGTTTCGAGGCGCTGCCCGGAAAGCTTCGCGCCAGTCTGCCCGCACTGTCGAAAACAGACGCGAGCGGCGCGCGGACACTTGTCGCTGTCCCGCATCTGGATTGGTGCGCGGAAGGCATCGGCGCTCTTGCGGTTTCTTGTATTTTCGTGCGGGAGAGTGGCGCGGCTTTGCCGTAATGCCCGTGCAGGGTGAAATTAAAATACCTTTCTCTTTCAGCTGGTTAATAGATTTTTGTAGCGCGGGCTGCGCTTTTTGCGCGTCATGATTGTTTCAAAGACAGCTAAGGCTATATAATTGAAAGAGTATCTGTTTATGACTTAAAAACGACGAAATAGAGGCAGGCATGAGAGAGCAAAACGATAACGACAATCAGGGCGGCAACCAGAACCCGATGGGCCGCAGCCTGCTGGTCTGGCTGCTGATCGTGCTTTTGCTGGTCGGCGTTTTCAATATGTTCGGGCGCGATACGCAGGGCATGGCGGGGCTCAAGCCGATGGCCTACAGCGATTTCACCGCGCAGGTCGATAACAAGCAAATCGAAAGCGTCACAATTTCCGGCGACCTGATGGAAGTCCGCAAAATCGGCGGCGAGAAATTCGGCGTGATTATCCCGACCGGTGCCAATGTCGTGCAGCGTATCGACGGCAAGGGCGTCGTCATCGAAGCCAAGCGCGATACCCGCAATGATCCGACGTTCTGGGCGATTGTTTTGAACCTGCTGCCTATCATTATCATCGTCGGCGCGTGGTTTTATTTCATGCGCCAGATGCAGGGTAGCGGCAACAAGGCGATGGGCTTCGGCAAATCCAAAGCCAAGCTGCTGAACGAACGTAACGGCCGCGTGACCTTCGCGGACGTCGCCGGCGTCGAAGAAGCCAAGGACGAACTGGAAGAGGTCGTCGAGTTTTTGAAAGACCCGCAAAAATTCCAGCGTCTCGGCGGTAAAATCCCCAAGGGTGTGCTGCTGGTCGGCCCGCCGGGTACCGGTAAAACCCTGATTGCGCGCGCGGTTGCGGGCGAAGCGGGCGTACCGTTCTTTACCATTTCCGGTTCCGACTTCGTGGAGATGTTCGTGGGCGTCGGCGCCAGCCGCGTGCGCGACATGTTCGAACAGGGCAAGAAGAACGCGCCCTGCATTATTTTTATCGACGAGATCGACGCTGTCGGCCGCCATCGCGGCGCCGGTCATGGCGGCGGCAACGACGAGCGCGAACAAACGCTCAACCAGTTGCTGGTCGAAATGGATGGTTTCGAAGCGAACGAAGGGGTTATCCTCATCGCCGCCACCAACCGTCCCGACGTGCTTGACCCTGCGCTGCTGCGTCCGGGCCGCTTTGACCGTCAGGTCGTGGTGCCGAACCCCGATGTCAATGGCCGTGAAAAAATCCTTAAGGTGCACATGCGCAAAGTGCCGCTCGGCCCCGATGTTGATGCGCGCGTGATTGCGCGCGGCACCCCCGGTTTTTCGGGTGCTGATCTGTCGAACCTTGTGAACGAAGCGGCGCTGATGGCTGCACGCCGCGGCAAGCGCGTCGTCGGCATGGCCGAATTCGAAGACGCCAAGGATAAGGTCATGATGGGTGCGGAGCGCCGCTCCATGGCGATGTCGGATCAGGAAAAGAAACTGACCGCCTATCACGAAGCAGGTCACGCGATCGTCGCGCTGCATGAACCGGCGTCGGATCCTATCCACAAGGCGACGATTATCCCGCGCGGCCGTGCGCTGGGCATGGTCATGCGCCTGCCCGAAGGCGACCGCCTCTCGGTATCCAAGGAAAAACTGCATGCCGACCTTGCCGTCGCTATGGGCGGCCGCATTGCCGAAGAGCTGATTTTCGGTGCGGAAAAAGTGACCACCGGTGCCTCAAGCGACATCAAGATGGCAACCGACATGGCGCGCCGCATGGTGACCGAATGGGGCATGAGCCACGAGATGGGGCCCATCCACTACGGCAACGGCCGCGACGAGCTCTTCCTCGGCTATAGCGCGGGCAGTCCGCAGAATATTGCCGGCAGCACGGCGGCGAAGGTCGATGCGGAAGTAAAACGCATCGTCGAGGATGCCTATGTCAGTGCAAAGAAAACGCTGGTTGATAACCTGCATGAACTGCACGCCCTCGCCAAGGCGCTGTTGGAATATGAATCGCTGAACGGCGAAGAAATTCCCCGCGTCATCAAGGGCGAACCGCTCAACCGCACCACGGCGGAGCAGGAAGCCGAAGAGCGCCGCAAGCGCGCGAAATCCGGCACCGTGCCCACGGCGGGCGGTATCGACCTCGGCTCCCCCGATCCGGCGCCGCAGGTTTAACCGAAGCCTCCTTAAAAAGCCGCCCCCGAACGGGGCGGTTTTTTTATGCGGCATTTGTATGAAACCCCTTTATTTCAAGAGGTTCAGGCGCGCGGGCGAGGGGTTGACTCGCTCGCGCCGCAGCTCTATTCTCGGGTGCGTTTACAGAATAAAAGCGGCTGATCCTTGCGGTGTCCGGCTTCGGGCTTGCGCGGGCTTGGGCTGTTACGTGACAACACAAACGGTTTTTTATGGTCTTTTTTCAGGCACACCGCATCGCAGAAGCCATTCGTTATGACCGGATGGATACGCTGCAAAAACTTCTCGCCAAAGGGGCAGACCCGAACGCGCATGAAGAATATGGCCGTATGCCGCTGGAACTTGCCGCGCTCAAAGGCAACGTCACCGCCGCGGCGCTGTTGATCGCCGCGGGGGCTTCCGCCGATATGATATATCAGGACGGCACGCTGCTGCATATCGCGGCGGCGCGCGGGAATGTTGCGCTGGCAAAACTGTTTTTGGAAAAATTCCCCGACATGAAAAGCGGCCTTGATGACGGGCGCAATACGCCGCTGCATCTGGCAGCGGCGGCGGGGCATGCGGAAATGGTGACGTTTCTGATCGATGCGGGGTTCGACCCCGCGGTGAAAAATGCCGAAAACCGCAATGCGCTTTATATGGCGCAGCGAAAATCACATCCCGATGTGATTGAAATTCTCGAGGCCTATCACGAAAAAAATCCCCTGCCGCGCCCCGTTTTGCCCCGGCAGATTGCCGAGGCCGCGCCGCAGGCCGATACCCCCGCCGCCCCTGCGGCGGCAGGGAATACGACGGATGGCTGGCATGTGCTGGCCGATGACCGCATCGCCCATGTCACGCTTGATGCGGCGATTGGCTATAAAATAACCGAGGTTTTCAATTTTGCCGCCCGCGAGCGCACGCGCCTTTATCACAATCTGGAGACGCGAGCCGAAAGTGTCGAAAGCCGCGATTTCGACGATATCGCCGAAAAGGCACCGCTGGAAGAAGCGCTGGAACGTTTACGCGCCGCAGGACGTTTGGTCGGTGCGGATGCCGTTTATACCCGCGGCATCGGCAAACCGCCCGCGCGCCGCAGCGGCTAGCGCGGCGTAAAACCCCGGAATACGGGCGAAAACGTAACAAAACGTCATATAAAGTGAACGGATTAAGGATATATTTGGCCCCCGCGCCAGTGGACGCCCCGCAGCCGGGGCGTTAATTTACAAACTGGATTTTCAGACGCAGAAGGATAAAGCGCAAAAAATGACCCGCAAACTTTTCGGCACGGACGGCATTCGCGGCAAATCGAACACAGGCGCCATTACGGCGGAAACCGCGCTCAAGGTCGCGATGGCGGCGGCGCAGGTGCTCGCCCGCGGCAGCCACCGCCGCAAGGTGGTGATTGGCAAGGACACGCGCCTGTCGGGCTATATGCTGGAGCCCGCGATGCAGGCCGGTTTCATTTCCATGGGGCTGGATGTCGTGCTGGTCGGGCCGATGCCGACGCCGGCGGTGGCGATGCTGACACGCTCTTTGCGTGCCGACCTGGGTGTCGTGATTTCGGCGTCGCATAACCCGTATGAAGACAACGGGATTAAACTTTTCGGTGCCGATGGCTACAAGCTGACCGATGAAACCGAAGCGGAAATCGAGGCGCTGCTGGCGACCGATCTGACCACGCGTCTGGTGCCCTCGGCGCAGTTGGGCCGCGCCGCGCGTCTGGAAGACGCCAGCGGGCGTTACATCGAATACGTCAAGAATACCTTTCCCAAGGGCCTGCGCCTCGACGGGCTTAAAATCGTGGTCGATTGCGCGAACGGCGCTGCCTATAAAGTCGCACCACGTATTTTGTACGAACTGGGCGCCGATGTCGTGCCGATTGGCGTTGCGCCCGACGGCACCAACATCAACAGACATTGCGGCGCAACCGCAACCGATATCATGTGCGAACGCGTGGTCAAACACGGCGCGCATCTGGGCATCGCCCTCGACGGTGATGCCGATCGCCTGATTTTGTGCGACGAGCAGGGGCAGGTCATCGACGGTGACCAGATCATGGCGCTGATCGCAAGCGCCATGCACGCGCGCGGCGATCTGGAAGGCGGCGGCGTGACGGCCACGGTGATGTCGAACCTCGGTCTTGAACGTCATTTGAAAGCGAAGGGGCTGAAGCTGTTCCGCACCCCTGTCGGCGACCGCTATGTCGTCGACCACATGCGCCAGAGCGGCTGCAACATCGGCGGCGAACAATCCGGCCATATCATTCTGGGCGATTATTCGACCACGGGCGACGGATTGATTGCCGCGCTGCAGGTGCTGGCGGTTATCCGCACCAGCGGCCGCCCCGTCAGCGAGATCTGCCGCGTGTTCACGCCGGTACCGCAGCTGCTGCAAAACGTGCGTACGCAAAGCCCCGTGTCGCTGGATGCGGCATCGATGCGCGATGCCATCCGGATTGCAGAAGGCAAGCTGGGCGATGGCGGCCGTATCCTTATCCGCAAATCGGGCACCGAACCCCTGGTGCGCGTGATGGCGGAGGGGGATGATGCCGCGCTGGTGAAATCCGTGGTTCAGGATCTGTGCGCCGCCGTTGAAAAACTTGATATCCCCGCCGCGAAAGCCAGCTGATGAAAATCCATTTTTCCGCCGCCGATACCAAGGGTGCGCAGGCCGCGCTGAAAGAGCTGACGCAGCGCTACGGCGACCATCCGGCAGCGGAGGCAGATGTCTGCGTCGCGCTGGGCGGCGACGGTTCGATGCTGCGCGCGCTGCACGATAGCATTCAGAACGGCAAGCCGGTTTTCGGTATGAACCGTGGCTCGGTCGGGTTTTTGCTCAATGAATACCGCCCCGATGGCTTGCTGGAACGTCTGAAGGCCGCGCAAACCGTGACGCTGAAACCGCTGCGCATGTCGGTCACGACGCTGGGCGGCGGATATCAGGAAGCGCTCGCCATCAACGAAGTCTCGCTTTTGCGCGAAACGCGGCAGGCGGCGAAGCTGAGCATCCATATCGACGGCATCCTGCGGTTGAATGAACTGATTTGCGATGGCGTGATTGTGGCGACACCCGCGGGCTCGACCGCCTATAACCTTTCCGCGCACGGGCCGATCATTCCGCTGGAGGCGGGGATACTGGCGCTGACGCCTATTTCCGCTTTCCGTCCGCGGCGCTGGCGCGGCGCGCTGTTGCCGCAGAAAAGCCGTCTGACCTTTACCGTGCAGGAGCCGGAAAACCGCCCCGTCAGCGCGGTCGCCGACTTCACCGAAATCCGCGATGTCGAAAAGGTCGAGGTCTGGAAAGACCACGATGTTTCCATCCATCTGCTGTTCGACCCCGAAATGAATCTCGACGAGCGGATGATCAAGGAACAATTTATGCCCTGATGTGGCCATCTTGCGCCCAAGTCCTTTGAAAATATCGGTTTTTCAGATTTTTCATACGCGGCGCTTGACAGAATCAACGTGCGCGGATTATTGTCATTGCATCATGACGAATGCAAAACACATCGCTGTTTTCTTTTTTAGCTACGCTTATTTTGGCGCCTAGTCGCCATCGTCATTTTTACAGCCTTGCGCTGCCCCCTTCAGTACCGAATCTCGTTTAAGCCCCAAAGGTAAACCCTATTGGTAAAGGCCCGTCAAATCAGGCCACAAGGAATACAGATATCATGACCGACGTCGTCAAAAACAAAGCCGCCCGCATTTCCAGCATCGAAGATGCCCTTCCGCTGTTCCAGCCGCCGCCGCAAAGCTTCACCGGCAAAACAGGGCTGGAAGTCGAAATGGCGCTGTACCGTGCGGGTGACAGGACGCCGGATATTCCCGCCGCCGCCGATATGCTGGCAATGCACGCCGCGCTGAAAGCCGCCGGCCATGACGCGCAGCTGGAGGCCGCAGGCGTTTTGGAATACGCAAGCCCCGCCGCCGCGCTCGATAACCTCTCCCCGCTGGTGGCGCGCGTGAAGGCCGATTTGCAGGCTTTCGAAGACGAAGCCGCATCGCGCGGTTTCACCCGTGCGCCCTACAGCATCCTGCCGACGACGACGGTGGAGCAGGCGCTGGATAACCGCGTGCCGCGCGAACGTCTGGAGGCGTCGCTGAATGTCATCGAAACCGCGTTGAACCCGCGCCTCAACCGCATTCCGCTGCTCACCACGGGCGTGCAGACCAGCTTCAGCCCCAAGGACAGCGACGAAATGTTCCGCATGGCCCACCGCGGTTATGCGCTGACGCCGCTGCTGATCGCCGCGATGAACAGCAGCGCGGGATATGTCGAGAATAACGAAGAGCGTCTGACGCATCATCCGCGCGGCAAATACTACGAAATGTACGGCACGTCGGGCGGTATCTCGCCCGCGTTCCTGAAGGCCGCCAATCCGGCGGAATTCGTGAAACGCCATATCGACGCTGTTTTCGATGCGCCGATGTTCTTCGCTTACGATCACGACGGCGCGCTTATCCGCTCGCAAAAAGACGATGTGCTGACGTTCCGCAAGCTGATGGACCGCGGGCTCAATACCCAGTCGAATTTCGAACTGGCGGAAACGTTCCTTTATAACGACATCAAAATCTGCAATTTGCGCGATGGCGAGGGCAATGTGGTCGGCAAGCGTCTCGAAGTGCGCGCCGCCGACAGCGGCATGCACCAGCCTGTGAGCGCGCTTTTGCTCACCGCCGCGCTGGTGCCGGATGGCGAGACGGGCCGCAAGTTCGATGCGCTTTTGAAAGACTACGGCTTCACCGGTGTGCCGCGGGAAGACGCCGCGCTGCTGCAGGCAGGCCGCGACGCGGCGGTCAACCATGGCGGCAAATTCATGGATGTCGCCTTCGGCAAGGATCCGCAAACGGGCGCCGCGCGTAGCTTGCGTGAATTCGCGGCGGATGTGGCGGGGCTTGTCGTCAATCATTACGCCAAGGACAAGGCGCTGGCCGCTGATGTGTCCAAACTCGCCGATGTGCTGCTGACGGGCGAGTGCGACGCCAAGCGTTTCGCCGCCGAATTCCGCAGCCTGGGCGAGGTGGCCGCCGCGCTTCAGCAAACCCCGGCGCCGCAGCCGGTTTTGCGCGCAAGCCCCGGCATGCGTCCCTGATTTTTGCGTGTTTTCTCCAAAGACCGCCCTTTTCTTCGTGGAAAGGGCGGTTTTTCTTGCGCCGCAAGAATATTTTATTGACAGAATCACCATGAATCGGCCATGATACAAGGCATGAAAACGGCATTTATCTCCATCGTCGGCTTTGGCCGCGCCCATCTGCACCATCACTGGCATTAAGCCAGTTCATTCCGTTTTGGCAGGGTCCGCCCTGCATTTCCCTTCAGATACCGATATCACACACCGCCGCCAGAGCAGGGCAGGCGAAGACAATTTATAAAAGGGTTTTTCAACCATGACCGACGTGCAGACCAACAAGACCCGCCTGATTGCCAGCATCGACGATGCGCGCGCGCTGTATGCGCCGCCGCCCGCCCAATTCACCGGCAAGATGGGCGTTGAAGTCGAAATGCCCCTCATCGATGCCCGCCGCGGCAAGCCCGAAGTGCCCACCGCCGCCGAAATGGAAAAACTGCAAGCCGCGCTGCGCCAGAAAGGCTTCGATGCCCAGCTGGAACCCGCCGGCGTTTTGGAATACGCAAGTCCCGCAACCACCCCCGATGCGCGCGCGGTATCGCGCCTTGTCAGCGTGCTGCGCGATGAACTGGCGACCTTCACCCGATCCGCCGAAGATGCCGGATTTACCCGCGTGCCGTTTTCGATTGTCCCGACAACGACCGAACAGGATGCGCTGGATAAAATCGTGTCGCGCCCGCGCCTGCAGGTCAGCATCGGCGCGATGAAAGAGATTTTTCCGTCCGACACCCTGCGCCTGCCGCTTTTGACCTCTGCCGTGCAGGTCAGTTTCAGCCCCAAAGATGAAAACGAAATGTTCGACATGGCGCGCCGTGCCTATGCGCTGACGCCGCTTTTGATGGCGGCCTGCAATAGCCTCAGCGGCTATGTCGTGAACGAAGACGAGAAAATCGGCACGCTGCCGCGCGCGAAATATTATCAGGGTTATGGCCGCGCGGGCGGTCTGTCCGAAGCGTTCCTCAAGGCGACAAACGGCAAGGAATTCATTGACAATCACATCCGTGAAGTCTTCGATGCCCCCATGCACTTCGCCTATGACAAGGACGGCAACCTGTTTCCGGCCAGCAAACAAAAGCCGATTACTTTCGCGGGGCTGGCGGCGGCGGGGCTGAATACGCAGTCGAACTATGAACTTGCGGAAACCTTCCTTTATAACGATATCAAAATCTGCAACCTGCGTGATGATGCGGGCAATGTGGTTGGCAAGCGCATGGAAGTGCGCGGCGCCGACAGTGGCATCGACCAGCCGGTGATGGCCGCGCTGCTCTCGGCCGCGATTGTCCCCGCAGGGCCGCAGGCAAAGGCTTTCGATGCGCTGCTCAAGGATTACGGCTTCAGCGGCAACCCCGTTCAGGACGCGCCGCTGTACCGCGCCGCGCGCGAGGCGGTGGTGAACCACGGCGGCAAATTCATGGATGTCGATTTCGGCAAAGACCCGAAAACGGGCGAAGCGCGCGCCTTGCGCGATTTCGCGGCGGATGTGGCGAATATCGTGGCCACCCGCTACGAAAAGCAGCCGGAACTGGCGGCGGATGTGTCGCGCCTTGTGCAGGTGCTGCTGACGGGCGATTGCGATGCCAAGCTGTTTTCGCAAAAATTCGACAGCATCAAGGATGCATCCGATTACATGATTGCGCAGGCAAAGCCGCAAAACAAACCGGCACCTGCCCCGCGCATGATCATGGGCAAATAACAGACAAACAAAAAACACCCCGCTTTGGCGGGGTGTTTCTTTTATGGCGGTTTATCAGCCGCGCACCTGCGCGAAAAATTCTTCGCGCAAATCGTCGTCTTCTTTATACGCGCCTGTGAACCGTGTGGTGACGGTGACGGCGTGGTCTTTGTGTACGCCGCGCACTTTCATGCAGAAATGCTCCGCCTCCAGCATCACGGCGATGCCCTTGGGCTTCAGATGCTTTTGCAAGGCGCTGGTGATTTCGGATGTCAGGCGTTCCTGCGTTTGCAGGCGGCGGGCGTAGATATCGACCAGACGGGCGATTTTCGACAGGCCGACGATTTTACCGCTCGGGATATACGCGATATGCGCCTTGCCCAGAAACGGCGCGAGGTGATGTTCGCAGCGCGATTCAAATTCGATGTGTTTGACCAGAACAGGGCCGTCATAACCGCCCGTTTCCGAAAAAGTTTTGGCGAGGATGTCGCCCGCGTTCATGTGATAGCCCGCGCAATATTCGTCGAAAGCTTTGATAACGCGGCGGGGGGTGTCGCGCAGGCCCTCGCGCTCCGGGTTTTCGCCTACCCAGGCCAGCAGGGTGCGGATGGCGGCTTCGGCTTCTTCGCGTGCGGGACGCGCGGCGCTGCTGACAAGTTTCGGCTTTTTGGTGGCGCTTTGTTTTTTGGACATGATGTTCTCTTTCAGGGTACGGGGGGGATTATAGGCGTGGGCCGTCAGGTGCGCCAGACAATAAGCGAGGCCGCGCTGCGGTAGGGGGCGAAGGCATCGCCATGCAGGCGGGTATCGGCGCTGGACGGTCTTTCGGGCAGGTTGTGCAGGTTCTGTAATCCTTTTTGCAGGGCAATGTCGCCCGCGGGCCAGATATCGCCGCGCCCGAGGCTGAACATGAGATATATCTCCGCGCTCCAAAGTCCAATCCCTTTGAGGGCGGTCAGGGCGGCGAAGGCCTCGGCCTCTTCCATATCCGCAAGGGCGGCGGGGTTGAACCGGCGGGCGATCATGGCCTCGGCCAGATGCCGCAGGTAGAGGATTTTCTGCCGGCTGACGCCCATGGCGCGAAAAGCCGTGTCATCCAGCTTCATCAGCCGCCGCGGCGTGATGTCGGGCAGGGCGGCCTTCATGCGGCGGACCAGATGCGTCGCAACCGCCGTCGAAATCTGCTGGGCAAGGATAATATTGACCAGTCCTTCGAAGCCTTCTGGCTGTTTTTTCCACGGCAAAATCCCGTTTTTGGCATAGGCGGCGGCCAAAAGCGGGTTGTTCCGGCGCAGCTGGCGCAGGCCGCGGCGGATTTCTGGTAATTCTTTCAGTTCGGTATCCCCCTCCAGCCAGAAGTTCAGGGGTGATTTGTCTTGTTTTTCAATCATTTTTCATTATTTCTATCTATACTTGAATGCATAAGACATAGGCGCCTTCGGGCTGCCGGACAACCCGATAACCGCAAACAACAAGGATGGGTGGATATGACCTCGCTCGACGATCGCAAACAGGCTTTCGAAAACAAATTCAAGATGGACGAAGAATTCCGCTTCAAGGTCAATGCGCGCGCGGTGAAGCTGATGGGCTTCTGGGCTGCCGAACAGCTGGGTCTGACCGGCGCCGAAGCCGAGGCCTATGCCGACGAAGTCGTCGATGCCGATTTTGAAGAGCCGGGCAATCAGGACGTTTTCCGCAAGGTGCAAAAAGACTTCGCGCTGAAAGGCATGGACGTCACGCTGCACCACCTTGAAAACCAGTTCAACGTGCATCTGGAAGAAGCCAAGAAAAGCCTGATGCAGGGCTGATAAATCTTACGATTTGAATAGCCGCGCGGGGGTTTCCTTGCGCGGCTATTTTTATGCGGTTTTTGCGGCGTCTTCGCGCAGGAAATCGCGCACGATGGCCACGGCCTCGGCAAGGCCGACGCGTTCGACGGCAACGCCCTCGGGGAAGGCGGCGGTCAGGCGCGTCGGCAGGGCGCTGTCGAGCATCACAAAAACCCCGCGGTCGTCGGCACGGCGGATAAGCCGGCCATAGGCTTGTTTGATTTTAAACCGCGTCAGCATGTCATCATAGGCGCGGCCGAAATGGGTGCGGCGCGCCTTGTGCAAAATCGTCGGGCGCGGCCACGGCACGCGGTCATAGACGCAAAGCCGCAGCGACCGCCCGGGCACGTCGATACCATCGCGCGTCGCATCGGTGCCGAGCAGGCAGGCGTTTTCTTCTTCGCGGAAAATATCGATCAGCGTGCCGGTTTCGAGCGGATCGACATGCTGCGCGTAAAGCGGCAGACCCGCCGCTGCCAGCGGTTCGCGCAGGCGCTGTTCGGTCATTTTCAACCGCTGCACGGCGGTAAAAATGCCAAGCGCGCCGCCGCCCGACGCCTTGAACAGCTCGCGAAAGGCCGCGGCCACCGCATCGGCATCGTCTTTTTTGACGTCTTTGACAACCAGTACGCGCGTTTGCGCCGCGTAATCGAACGGCGAGGGGACGTGAAAGCTGGAAACCGTTTCCGGCGCCGACAGCGCGCCGATACCGCTGCGCGCGAAGGGGGATTGCCAGCCCTCGGCATCGTCTTCGTTGATATCCCGCAGCGTGGCCGATGTGATGGCGACGCCCTGCGCGTGCTGTTTCAATTTTGCCGCGAACAGCGCGGCGGGGTCGAGGGCGTGGCGGTAAAACCCGACGTCATATTCATGTCCGTCGGCACGCGTGATTTCAAGCCAGTCGACCACATCGTCCGATGCGCCCGCGCGCAAACTGTCCAGCATCGACACCCAGCCGCCCAGCACATGCTGCGCGCGGCGGTTCAGCGATGTTGCCATGAATTGCAAACGCTCGCGCATGGAGGTATCCAGACTGTCCGCTTCGTCGTCCAGGCGGTCAAGTAGCCGTTTGGCGAGCGCCTGCATCGGTTTTTGAATATCCCGCAGGCGCAGGGAAAGGGCATAGGCAGCCTCGAACAAGCCGGGCAGCGGGGGATGCAGCGGGGTTTCAAGGCCGTAAAGCCCGTTCTGGTTCGCCTCCGCATTGCGCGTCTTGACCTGTTCGCGGCAGAGGGAGAGAAATTCTTCGCTCACCCCCTTCGGCGCGCCGTCCCACAAACGCTGACGCCAGCCGGGGCCGGGCAGGGCACGCGCGGCCTCGATAATCGCCTCCAGCTCGGCCTTCGCTTCGTCATCGCCGGCAATCAGCTCTTCGGCGCGTTTTTGCAATCCGCGCGCGCGGCTTTTCTGCCCGCTTTCGCTGCCCAGCAGCCAGCGTCGCAAATCGGCGGTTTCCGTGCCGTCCAGATGGCAGGAAAACGCTCCATCGGCCGCTTCGAACAGGTGATGCCCCTCGTCGAACACATAGCGCGAGGGCAAAACATCTTCGGGCCCGATAACGGCGGTTTGGTGCATCACCAGCGCATGATTGGCGATGACGATATCGGCGCGTTTCGCTTTGCGGATGGATTTTTCAACAAAGCATTTATCAAAATGCGGGCAGGCGGCGTAAATACATTCGCCGCGGCGGTCGGCGAAGCTCATGATACGGTTCCAGCCAATCAAGCCCGGCAGCCAGCCCGGAAAATCGCGTCCCGCCAGATCGCCATCCGACGTCACCGATACCCAGCGCGCCATCAAACCGAGGGCGGTCGCGTTCAGGTCATGCGTCATGATGCTTTGCGACTGCGCGATATCTTCGAAATTGAGCAGGCAAAGATAATTCTCCCGCCCCTTGCGCGTGACCACTTTGCGCGCGCGGGCGATGGGGTCGTCATAGAGGCGGTCCAGTTCAGCTTCCACCTGACGCTGCAGATTGCGGGTGAAGGTGGATACCCAGACCGCGCCGCCGTTTTTTTCCGCCCAGACCGTAGCCGGGGCGAGGTAGCCGAGGGTCTTGCCAACCCCCGTACCCGCTTCGGCCACCACCACGTTCGGCGCTTCCGGATGATGGCGCGGGGCGAAGGCATGGGCGAGGTTCTGCGCGTAGTCCTGCTGCTGCGGCCGCTCCTCGCGGCGCGTGCCATCGCGGTTTTGTTTGCCCAGCAGCTGTTTCAGCCGCGCGGCGGCTTCATCGGCGCTGACGCCGTCGTGGCCGGCGGGCGGCTCGGGCGCATGCACGGCCCATTCGGGCAATTTGTCCCAGATGCGCAGCGCCGCGCGAATGGCGCCGCGCGTAGGCGGCGTGTCGCTGCGGCCCATCGTCGCCAGCACGGCGGTGGCCCAGGGCCAGCCATACCGCTCCGCCGCCGCCAGCGAGGATTCGGTCATGGCATTATCGGCCTGTCCGTGCATAAGCCCCATCATTGCCGCCAGCGCCGCGATGTCATCCGCGCTTTGCAGCGGCTTTTCCGCGCCGCGCGCCATACCCGCCGCGCCAAGGTCTGCCAGCAGGTGGCGGGCGATGTCGCGCAGGGACTGGCATTGGTCTTCGCCGCTTTCCGGCTCCAGCAAATTCAACCGGCGGGCAATACCGCGCGGCGTGGGTACGGTGAAAGCGCCGGGATGCACGAAGGCGAAAAGCTCCAGCACGTCATAGGCATGAAAACGCTCCATGCCCAGATGCGCGGCGATATGCGGCGCGTGGCAGACCAGCGGCATCTGCTGGCGCACCATCTGCCGCGCGGCATCCGGTGTGATCTCGGTAAATTCGCCATCGGTGGTCAGGCACAGCAGACGCAGACCGTCCAGCACCAGCGCAGGCGTCTTCGGCACCAGAAGGCGGCGTGGCGCAGCCGGAGTATCCGGCTTATGCGGCTGGGGCAGGGTGGTCATGGGTGGCTTCGGCTTTCGCGCAAATTCGTTCTTGGCTTGTTCCTGCTATTTGTAGCGGATTCTGTGTTTTAATACCAGACCAAACCCGTGCGCAGGCCTGTCAGTCGGTACTGCCAAAAACGTGGCCAATCATTCGCGCAACAGCCAGCGGATGAGAAGGGGGTGGGGACTTGTGCCGTAGAATGTCGGGGTGCAAGTGGTAAAGCGTATCAAGGGCTTCGTGGATGCTGAGGCTCACATAAAGCGTTTCATAGACAAGGCGTTTTTTCTTTTGAGCGTAGGTCACACGGTAGAAACGGTAAACGCTCCACGTTGCGCCGCCGTCCCGGCATGCTTCGAAAATAATGCCGTGTGTAGGCGGACATCGGACAGTGCTGATATCGTCCAGAACCAGTTGCAATCCCGTCGCGCGTTTGTACAAACGGCAGAATTTCCGCCGCAAGCGTGTCGCGACTGTTTCATGGTTGGCGCTGTTGTGAGACATGCATCACTATAGGTGCGCAGCGCTGAATAAGCAAAGTAATTCGCTTTTATTTTCACAGGCGTAGTGTTGCTATATAAAACCCAGCAATATCAGCCTTGGGGAGGTCGGGGCAATTTTGGTTTCGGCGTATCGGGCAGCAAACCGCGCGGCACGGGGATTTTATGCCCCAGCTCGTCCGGAAAAACATGATGGATGCGCGCGGCCACATGCAGCGGATGCCAGTGCATATAGGTTTGTTTTTGCATCGCCGTGCGGCTTTGCGCCGCAAGCATGTTCAGCGCATCGCCGATAGTCAAATCCATGCCGAGCAGTGTATCGCGTATTGGCTCCGGCCCCTGCGCATGGCCGGTGCGGTGCCAGACGTTCCAGCGTTGATCGGCGTTGCGTTTGGCGAAATAGCGCCCTGCCGGCGTTTCGGGCAGTTTGATGACGTTCAGATCCTGAAGTTCGATGGGCTGGTGGTTCGCGGCGCGGACGATGCGCGCGGCGAAGCGGTGAAACTGCCGCGTCAGCGGCTCTTCACGCAGGGCGCGGCGCAGGGCGGTGATTTCCGCGCCTTCGTTTTCCTTCGGGGGCTTTGCAAGGTTGATGCGCAGCAGTTCCTGCTCCGCTTCGTATCCCGCCGTCATAAAACGCCCGATGCGCTGCGCGGCTTTTTTCATGCTCTCAAAAAAGGATGCCATGTTGCCGCAGCCCTTATATGGAATATTTTTTGTGCAGCACAGGCATGCCGCGCGCCTGTGCCTTGTCGATGGTATCCTGCGTGCCCGCGCTGCCGTTTACCTGAAAAGCGGCAAGACGGTCTGCGGCCGCCAGCACGGCGGTATTGCGCTCGTAATAGGTTTCGGGTGTGCAGACCGTATGATGCATTTCCGTCAGTGCCGCATGGTTGGTGTTTTGCACCTGCCCCAGTTGCGCGATCAGCGATTGCGCCTGCTGCGGGGTAATCACGCCTTCGTCCGCCTTTTTAAAATAGTGGTTGGCGTAGTCGCGCAGCGATGTCGGCAGGATGATTTTAAGCCGCGCGGCCGCAGGGTCATGCCGCAGCGCCTCGTCGGTTGCGATGTAATCCACGCCGAGCGCGCCGCCCGTGACGATTCCCCCGCCGGATGCGTAGATATCCGCAACCGCCGTGCGCACGTCGGCTTCGACCGCCGCGCTGACCGTGCGCCACGAGCCGGAAATGGCCGTCCATGATGTCGCTGTCTGGGGTGTTTGTTTCATGCGGCCAAGCTAGCACTCTTGATAAATTATGTCAATTTGAGACGGGCTGCCGTTAAATCCTTGATTTGAACATCTGTTTTTGGCAGATATGCAGCCATTACAAAGAGGATGCCCATGCAAATCCGCTGCTATCCCGTGCAAAGCCCAGAAGATATGAAAACCTGCCTTGATATCCGGCACAAGGTTTTTGTCGAAGAGCAGCACGTCCCCGCCAATCTGGAGATAGACGGCATGGACGCCGCCGCGCGCCATTTTGCCGTGCAGGCCGATGGCCGGATTATCGCCACCTGCCGCGTACGCCTGATGGGCAGCGCCGCCAAAATCGAACGCGTGGCGGTTTTGAAAGAACACCGCAGCCGCGGCGTGGGCGGGGTTTTGATGAAATACATCTTGCAGGAACTGTCCAAGGCGGGCGATATTCAGCTGTTCAAGCTGAGCGCGCAGGCAGAAGCCGTGCCGTTCTACGAAAAGCTTGGCTTCCGCACCCGCGGGTCCGAGTACATGGATGCCGGTATCCCGCATTACGATATGGTGCTTGAAAAATAACACGCAGAAAGACGAAATCATGTCCAAACAGCAACCCGCAGCCGAACAGCACGCCACCGATTCCAACGCCCTGATCGAGGCGAAAATCGAGAACATGAAGCAGCTGCAGCTGAAGGGCGTGAACCCCTTCGCCTACCGTTTCGACGTCACGGCCTATGCCGCCGACCTGCAAAAGAAATACGAAGGCCTGCAAAACGGCGAGACGACGGAAGATGTTGTCTCCGTCGCGGGCCGCGTCATGTCGAACCGCAATTCGGGCATGTTCATCGACCTTAAAGACACCACGGGCAAGATCCAGATTTTCAGCCATAAAGAACACGTCGCGCCGGAACTGCTGGAACAGATGGCCTATTACGACATCGGCGATATCATCGGCGTCACGGGCAAAATCCGCCGCACCCCGCGCGGGGAGCTGACGATCAATACCGAAAAGGTCGAACTGCTGACCAAGTCCGTGCGCCCGCTGCCGGAAAAATATCACGGCCTGCACGATGTGGAGCTGAAATACCGCAAGCGTTATCTCGACCTCATCATGAACGATGAAAGCCGCGAAACCTTCCGCAAACGCAGCAAAATCATTTCTTTCATCCGCAAGGTTCTGACGGACGAATGCTTCATGGAAGTCGAAACGCCGATGCTTCATTCCATCGCGGGCGGCGCGAACGCGAAGCCGTTTTTGACGCATCACAACGCGCTCGATATGCAGCTTTATCTGCGTATCGCGCCGGAGCTGCACCTGAAACGCCTTGTCGTCGGCGGGTTTGACCGCGTGTTCGAGATTAACCGCTGCTTCAGAAACGAAGGTATTTCGGTCAAGCACAACCCCGAATTTACCTCGGTCGAGATCTATCAGGCCTATGCCGATTACAACGACATGATGGCCCTGACCGAACGCATCATCGAAGGCGCCGTGAAGATGCTGCATAATGGCGAGACGAAAATCAAATTCGGCGATAAGGAAATCGACTTCAAAGCCCCCTGGGCACGCAAGACCATGACGCAGCTGGTCACCGAAAAAACCGGTGTTGATTTCGGCGCCATTCCTGATGCCAAAGCCGCCGCGGCCAAAGCGAAAGAGCTTGGCGTGCATGTGAAGGACGGCAGCAACTGGGGCGAAGTTCTCGAAGCGGTGTTCGGCGAAAAGGTCGAAGCCGACCTCGTGCAGCCGACGCATGTGATCGATATGCCCAAAGACATCTCGCCGCTTGCCAAAGTCCACCGCGACAACGACACGCTGACGGAGCGTTTTGAAACCTACGTCAACGGCTGGGAAGTCGCCAACGCGTTTTCGGAGCTGTCCGACCCCTTCGACCAGCTGGCCCGTTTCAAAAAGCAGGTCGAAGCGCGCGAAGCCGGCAACGAAGAAGCGCAGATGCTCGACGAGGATTTCGTCGAAGCGCTGGAATACGGCCTGCCCCCCACGGGCGGCCTTGGCATCGGCATCGACCGTCTGGTCATGCTGCTGACCGACAGCCACAGCATCCGCGACGTCATCGCCTTCCCGACAATGCGTCATACGCATAAGGCGTAATGCGTCATACGCATAAAGCCTAATTCACCGCAGATATCATTTAAAAGCCCCCGCAGATAGAACGGGGGCTTTTTTTGAGTTTATCGATTTTGTTGGGTTTGCTGAGCACGGCGCTGTGCTTCTAGTTTCTCGGCGACTTCTTTTTCATAGGCGGCTTTGGCGTCTTCCCATTCCTTGCGCTGTTGAGTGGAAGACCATTTATTGGGTTTCATCCAGACAATAATTTTGTCGGGGTATTTTTGAGCGGCGCCTGAAGCTGCATCGACAAATACGCCAATCCCTCCACCCAGAATGATATTGCCTAAGGTCGCGCCGGCAAATTCATCGTCTGCAGAAACCGTAGCGGTTTGATATCCAGATTTTTTGCAGGTGATGTTCATCGGGCCATTGCCTTTGAGCACGGTTACTGCGGCCGGTGTGCTAGGTAAATACCAGCTGCCATTTTTGCTGTCATGCAGCTGGCACGATGCCCCCTCCGCAAAAGGAGTTTCAATAAAAACAGATTGCTGTGTCCCGCTGACAACGGTGGCGCACCCGGCGAGAACTGATACGGCGAATAGGGCGAATAACTTTTTCATTGTTTGTTCCTAATAATATGACGAGGCCATGTCGAATGACGCAGCCACATATATATTCATTTCTTTCATATATATAAGGTCAGGAAAGAGCAATCCCGAATACGCGCAAGCTTGTGCGGCCGGGAGATTGACAGCCGTTTTTATTATGCGTAATCTCGCTCGAATCTTTTTTTGGAAAATCGAATGTTCGGCAAAGCTAAAAATATCGACGGCCTGCCGCCCGAAGACCAGCAATGGGCACAGTCCATCGGCGGTTTCGGCGCGTGGAAAAAGGCGCTGGAAGAAGCGGTCGCGCAAAACAAGCCGCAGCGTGTGCGCTATTTGATGAATACCCACAAAACCGACCGCGAGATGCGCTTTGCCCTGTGTGCGCTGGCGGTCGAGATGAAGGCGGGCGCGGCGCTGGCGGCGGTGCTGGAAAAACGCGGCTTCGATTTCGATGACAGCGCGCCCGGCGATATCCTGCACGCGCGCCGGTTGTTTGCAGGGGCGCTCGAACAAAAAGATATCTCCCTCTGGCAGGCCCTTTGCGAGCGGAACGCCAAAGAAAAAAGCGCCAGCATCGGCAGCGATGCGCCGCTTGCCCTTGCCGCGGCGGCGCTGTGGCATGACGCAGTCGGCTGGCATTTGCAGCAGGCATCGGCGAAGGATTTGAAATCCTTTGCCGTGGTTCTGGCGCATTTTTCGCGCGCCGCGCCCGACGACCTTGCCTTCGCCCTGTCATGGACGGGCAAATTTGCCGGTTATGGCGAGGCCCTGAACACGGTCTTGACCTCTGTCGCGGAAACGGGGGATGTGGATAAATTGCGTCTTTTGCTGGACAAGGGCGCCAATCCCGACGCCGAAGGCGGGGCGGCGATTTATCAGGCGCTGGCTTTTGGTCATCGTGCGGCCTTTGATCTTCTGGCCGGACAAAGCAAGGACATGGCCGGTTTCGGCGCCGATTTGTACGCGCGCCTGCGCCAGCAAAACCCGCAATCGCCGCTGCTGGGTCATCTGCGCGGCGTGGTTGACGCGGCAACCGCCGCCGCCGAAGTTGCCGAAGCGCAAAGCCGCGCGGGGCAGCGCTATCATCTGATGGCGCCCGATGTACTGGGTGAAACCCTGCATCTGCCCGCGGGCGGCACGCTCACGCATGTTTTCAATTTCACCCTGCGCCAGCAAACCACGATTGCGGAGCGCGCCGCGCCCGAAGGCGGCGTGCCGGTGATGGCCGTCAGCGTGCGCGATTTCGATGACATCAGCGATAGTGCGGTGATTGATAACGCCGCGGTGCGTCTGGTGCAGCTGGGCGGCGCATTGCCCGAGACGGCGCCGCGCGTGCACAAAGCCGCCACATTGCCCAAAACGCCCCACGCCTGAGTCGTCACGTCCCGCCACCGGATAGGGGCGGAGAGGGGGTGATTTTGCATTGTTATGACAAAAAGTGGGTTTCAGAGGCTATAAAAATCAGAATCGTATGCCTTTGATTTATCGTTAAAAAATTATTAATACGGCGTTTTTCGGGCCGTCCGGCGGGTTGTTAACCTATAAAATCTGGACGGTCTATCAGGGGCATGCTACGGATTCAGCACCCTGACATGCCAAATACATAACAAAGCCATCTGTTCGATTTGTGTTGGCAAAAGGGTTCGCGGCTTTAAAATGAGGGCTCCCAAATGAACGTCGAGAAAAAAATGATCCGCAGCGATATTCCCGGCCACAGCGCCATGCTCACGGGCACCATGCCCTACAACAGCGCGCCCGCCGCCACGGCCGCCACCGATGAACAGCGCCGCCTGACGGTTGGCCGCGGCATCGTGCTGAACGGCCAGATCACCGATTGCCAGCATCTGGCTGTCGAAGGCACCGTCACCGCCGAAACCCTGCTGACCCAGCGTCTGGATATTCTGGAGTCCGGCAGCTTCACCGGTACCGCCGAAGTGCAGGATGCCGTGATCGCGGGCCGTTTCGACGGCAAGCTGGTGGTCAAAGGCCGCCTGACCGTCAAATCCACCGCCCATATCACGGGCGACATTGAATATGGCGCGCTGGAAATTGAAGCCGGCAGCCGTATCGAAGCACGCATCGCCGTCCGCCCCGCCGCGCCGGTTGCCGAAAAGGCACCCGCCGCCGACAAAACGGGCGCGAGCGTAAAGTCCACAACCGTAGCCGAAGCCGGGGAGAAGATTTTCGACGCCAGCAATGACGAGGCGGAGAAAGCTGCGGTAACAGAGGAACGCCCGGGCACTTTCCGCCGGGCGGTCGGGTACTAATTGGTTATCCGCCCCCATAGCCCGCAAGGGATGGCCGGCGCTCTGCCTTTTCCCGCCGCACAGGACCCCTGGACCTGGCTGGCCGGAACGGTCGATTCCGCCTTTATGGTGTTCTACGCCCAGCTGCGCCGCAATGCCCGCCGTCTGGCCCGTCTGGGTCTGGCGATGGTGCCGCTGGCGGTTTTGCTGGTCGGCAGCTGCAAAACCTACGAAAGCGATACCGCCTATGGCAGTGCGGAGGCGCCGGCGCTGTTCCGCCTTGCGCTGTTCCCCGACAGCCGTCAGGCTGCCGCCAATGACGACTACCAGCCCGCCCGTGGTTATATCAACCGCGCGCAGAAATACATCTCCGGCGACCCTGCCGCGCTGATGAAACTGACGGAGCGTGAAATCGGCTATCTGTTCGGCAAGCCGTCGATGGTGCGCCGCGATGCCGCTGCCCGTATCTGGCAGTACCGTACCGAAGGTTGCGTGGTCGATGTTTATTTTTACAAAGACGATGCGCGCCAGAACGGCTTTGACGTCAGCTATGTCGATTTCCGCAGCGGCGAAGAGCTGAAAATCGGCGGCCCCATCGCCAATAAACCGGCCCCCCAAAACAGCCAGTCGCGCTGCCTGCGCACGCTGGTCAGCCGCGGTGCGGCACCTTCGCGGGCTTAAGCGGTCTTTCAATCAGACGGTTTTACCTTTGAACGCGCAGAGATCGCGCACGATGCAGTTTGCGCAATCGGGATTGCGCGCCTTGCACACATAACGTCCGTGCAGGATCAGCCAGTGATGCGCATGGCGCAGGTATTTCGCGGGCACGGCTTTCAGCAGCTTTTCCTCGACTTCCTCCGGTGTTTTGCCGGGGGCGAGGCCTGTGCGGTTGCCCAGCCGGAACAAATGCGTATCGACCGCAATCGTCGGCTGGCCAAAGGCGATATTCAAAACCACATTCGCGGTTTTACGCCCGCAGCCGGGCAGTTTGACCAGATCTTCACGCGTTTCCGGCACTTTGCCGTCATAATCGCGCACCAGCATTTCGGCAGCGGCAATCACGTTCTTGGCCTTGGCGTTGAAAAGACCGATGGTCTTGATGTGTTTTTTAAGGCCGTCCTCGCCCAGCTTCAGCATGTCTTGCGGGGTTTTGACGATTTTGAACAATTTTTCGGTCGCGCGGTTAACGCCGGTATCCGTCGCCTGCGCCGACAGCGTGACAGCGACCAGCAGGGTATAGGGGTTGGTGTAATTCAGCTCCCCTTTCGGCTCGGGATTTTGCGCCTGCAGGCGGGCAAAAAACTGTTCGATTTTGTCCTTTTTCATGTGTAAATTTTTACACGCTTGCCGGATAAACCACAAGCCGCGCCGCAACAGGAGAAACCGCCATGAAAATCATCACCCACACCACCACCCGCGCCGCACGCGGCAAAGGCCTTACGCTGGTCTGGGGCGTGCATGATTTTGCGATGGGCAAGATGCTGGTCGCGATGTCTGCCGAAGGCGTTTGCTGGATCGGCCTGAATTGCGGCGAAAAAGACCTCGCCAAAAACTGGCCGGGCGCGAATTTGATTGAAGATGCCAAAATCACCGCCAAGCCCGCGCGCGATATCGCGGCCGCATGGAAAAAAGGCTGGCCGCAGCATGCGGCGGAGATATCGGTGCCGCTGGTGCTCTATGGCACCGCATTTCAGATCAAAGTCTGGAAAGAACTTTTGAAAATCAAATCCGGCAAGACCCTGACCTATGGCGACATCGCGCGCAAGCTGGGCAAGCCGGCTGCCGTGCGGGCGGTTGGCTCGGCAGTGGGTAAAAACACGCTGTCGGTGATTGTGCCCTGCCACCGTGTGGTCAATACATCCGGCAGCAAGGTCAGCTATGCCTGGGGCCCTGCGCTTAAAAAAGCCCTGCTGAAGGCCGAAGGCGCCGCCGCGTAAATCGCGCGGTCTATCCGAATAATTCATCCATCGCGCGCAGATTTGCGCTGCCGGCGAAAACGTGCCGCTCGACATCGCCCGCCGCAAGGCCGATGTGCCGTGTCAGCACCGCCTTGGCCACTTGCCGCAGGTCGGTGGTGGGGCGCAGGTCGCGGCCCTGATAGAGCTGCGTTTTATCAAGTCCCGGCCATGCGCCGTACACTTTGCCGCCCCGCAGGCCCCCGCCCGCGATAAAGGCGCAGGACGCGGTGCCGTGGTCGGTGCCACCCGTGCCGTTGCCCGCGACGGTGCGCCCGAATTCGGTTGCGGCCAGCACGACTGTTTTATCCCACAGCGGGCCCGCCGATTTTTTGATCGCGCCAAATGCCGCATCCAGCGCCGCGAAGTTATTCGCAAGCGCGCCGGCTTCAAGCCCTTGCTGCGCGTGCGTATCCCAGCCGCCGATTTCCAGCGTCGCGATGCGCGGGCCGTTTGGCGCGGAAAGAATTTTACCCACGGCTGCCAGCGTTGATTCCATCGCGCCGCGTCCGCGCCCGCCCGCGCCGCGCATGCGGGTCTTGTCGATATCACCGCTGTCGGCGATATCGTGAATACCGACGGCTTGCGACAGGGCGGTTTCGAACAGGGTATCGCCGCTATACATCCCCTCAAGCGCGATTAGCAGTGCATCGGCTGGCAGGCCGTCGCCGGACGGGCTCCAGCTGCCGACGCCGACGCGGCCCTGCAGCGCCAGCGGAATGGTCTGCCCGACCGCAAGCCCCGGCGTATCCGTCGCGGGGTTCATGATGGCCAAGGCGCGGTTGAGCCAGCCGTCACGCGCACCGTGCGGCCTGTCGGCGCCGCATTCCAGCACGTTTTGCGCATCGAAATGCGACCGCTCACGATAAGGGGTCGCAACCGCATGCACCACGGCGGCCTCGCCGGATTGATATAGCGCGGCAAAGGATTCAAAGCTTTTATGCAGGGCATAAAAATCATCCAGACGTGTCAGGGCCGATGCGGGCAGGGCCATGCTACCGCGGGCGGCGCTGTAATGGCGATCGCCATAAGGTACGGCGGCGGCCAGTCCATCCATCGCACCGCGCAGGATGATGAACACAAAACGCGCATCGCCCGGTGCGTCCGCGAAAGATAAACGCACGCCGCCCATGACGGGCAGCATCGCCGCACCGCACAGCCCCTGCAGCAGCAGGCGGCGTGACAGTGGCGTATTGTATATTTTTTCTGTCATGCCTGTTTACCTCCGCTGGAATTCAGGACTGGCGAAAATCAGGGTAATCGCCTCGGCCGGGCTGCCTGCACGGCGCACGGCGGTGCGTGTGGCCTCAGCGGCAACGGGCCCGATGGTCTGTTCGAGAAGTCCGGCGGGGTCGATGCGCGTATGAATGGCGGCGGCGACGTTTTGCGCGATATCGATGCGGCGCAGCAGGGCCTCGCCGCCCAGCCAGTCCTTGGCCATATCGCTCCATCCCGCAGGGGAGGGGGCGGAGAAGGGCACCTGTCCCAACGTCCGGAAAGCCGCTGCAAGCCGCATATCGTCGATATCGATATCCGCCGCACGCAGCAGAGAAATAATGAAATCATTCGGCGTTTTGATTTTTTGCAGCGGCGCCTGCCAGATGTCGGGCAGGGATATCAAACTGCGGTAGACATCCAGAAGTCGCCCGCCGCTGCGGCTGTAGCTTTGGGCGAGGGTATGAACGCTGGCCGCGGACGGCGTATCGCTGATAAAGTGCCGCGCCAGTTTTTCGGCGATGAATTGCGCGCAGGCGGGGTGCAGCGCAAGGCTTTGCAGGGCCAGCCGCGCTTCGTTTTCTCCGCTTTCGCCAAAACGCAAGCCCAGCAGGTTTTTATCCCCCGGTTCATGCGCGGCGGCATTGAATAAAAACCCGTCCGCGCTGCGTCCTATGATATCGACCGTCCAGCCGGTCAGCATTTTGGCAAGCGCGATAACGTCATCCTGCGTATAGCCGCCGTTGACGCCGAGGGTGTGCAGCTCCAGCACCTCGCGCGCGAGGTTTTCGTTAAGTCCCTTGCCCTGCCGCCGCCCCGCACGTGACTGCGGGCCGATGGACCGGGCATTGTCCAGATACGTCAGCATCGCCGGATGCCGCGTCGCGGCCAGCAGCATATCGCCGAACGTGCCCATGATATGCGGGCGGATAACGTCGCGCTCGAATGCGGCAACCAGCGGCAGGCTCTGGCGTTTGGTGGCGGATACGGTGAAATGGTTACTCCAGAAATGCACCAGCCGTTCGAAAAACGGCGCGGGGCTGTCGATGGCGGCGCGCGTGCGTGCGGCGGCTTCGCGGGTAAAATCGCCGCGCAGGTCTTTTTGCAAATCGCGCAGCATGCGCCGCTGGTCTTCGGCATTCGCGTCTTTCATCTTGCGCAGTTTTTGCAACTGGCCGAGCGCGCTTTGCACAACGTCCGGCGTCGGGGGCAATCCGGCAAAGGCGGGGGAGGCGGCATAGCGGCTGTCAAGCTGCGCCAGCACCCAGCGTGCCGGATCGCGCGCAATGACATCCAGATCGCCCGGACGCGGGCCGAAACCGAAACGGTTGGCGGCAATAAAGGCGGCAGCAGAGGACATAAAGAATTCTCCCGATGAAGAATAATACGGGAGGGGGCGTTAAAATCCTGCGGCAAGCCGCAGAAAATAAATAACCATTTTAAAACAGGGGCTTGCGTATTCGCTTAGAGTCCCAGCACGTCGCGCATGGTATAGCGGCCTGGGGCTTTGCCGGCCAGCCACATGGCGGCGCGCACGGCGCCGCGGGCAAACAGCGCACGGTCGGACGCGCGGTGGCCAATCTCGATACGCTCGCCCAGTGCGGCGAAGGTCACGGTATGGTCACCAATCACATCGCCACCGCGGAAAACAGACATGCCGATGGCGCCTTCGGGGCGCGGGCCGATCTGGCCGAAGCGGGCGGGCACCATGGCCTCGTCCAGTTTGACGCCGCGGCCTTTGGCGGCGGCCTCGGCCAGCGCCAATGCTGTGCCGGACGGCGCGTCGACTTTGTGTTTGTGGTGCGCTTCAAAAATTTCGATATCGAAATCTTTGGGGCCGAGGCGGGCGGCCAGTTGTTCGACAACCGACAGCAGCACGTTCACGCCGACGCTCATATTCGCGGCCTGCAGCACGGCGGCGCGGGCAGCAGCAGCGGTAATGGCGGCATCTTCAACGGCGCCCAGGCCTGTGGTGCCGATGACCAGCGCCTTGCCGCTGGCATGGGCGGCGGCGGTATTTTCCATGGTGGCGGCGGGGGTGGTGAAATCGATCAGCACGTCGCAGGCGGCAAAAACGGCATCACGGTCGGAAATAATACGCACGCCGCAATCGCCAAAACCGCAGAGCGCGCCGATGTCGCGGCCAAGCGCGGTGCTTTCCCCGTGCTCGCCCGCCGCGGCAAGCGTCGCCGCGCCATGCGCGCCCGAGAGGATTTCCTTGGCGATCATCTGGCCCATGCGGCCCGCCGCGCCCAGAATGCCGATTTTGGTATTGCCGATCTTGGTCATATGCGATTGTTTCCGGTTTTTATCGTGGTTTGCAGGGCGCAAGATTTACTGGTGCGTGCATTGCACGGATTCTGGGCCCCAGTTGAAATCCTTCTCGACCGTCATGGTGAGCGCGTGCAGCGTGCCTTCGTGTTCGAAGGTGTGGTTGATGTCAACTTTGTCGATGACGGTCAGCTGCATGCCTTCCGGTGCGGTGAGTGTCAGCTTGGCTTTGATGCGGCCATTTTTTTCTTCGGCGTCATAAACGCTGTAGCTGAAATTCGGCGTCGGGGTTTCCAGCGTCGCGGCCAGCGTATATTTGTCGCCATCCTGCGTCAGGGTGAAGCTATCCGGCGTGCAGGTGTAAACCAGCTGCTTTTTTTCCGCGGCGGCGGCGGGTGCATGCGTTTCATGGTGGTGTTCTTCGGGCGCGGCGCGCGACGGCGTTTGCAAAAACATCAACCCTGCGGCAACGGCGGCGGCAACGGTGAATGCGCTCAGAACGGATTTTTTCATGATGTACCCCTTGCCGCGGACGGCGATAAAACAGTCTTGCCGCAGACGGCAAGAAATCTTTTGACACCGGCAGTATAAGCCAGTGATGCTATGATGGCCAGCCCTGCAAACTGGCGTTGATCAGGAAGGTAACACCCAATGTCTCAAAGCGTTATTGAAAACGAACCGCCTGTCGGCATCACGCTCCTGATGTTCTGGGGGCTGATGTGGCGCACCTGTGTGTGGATTTTGGCGCTTTTGGTACCTTTGATGATTATCGTTTTCGCGCTGTCTTTTTTCATGGCCAGCGTCTCCGAAACGCAGGCAGAGGCGGAGCAGTTCTCTGTGCTGCTGGGGACATTTTTCGGCTGGTGCGCGGGGGCAGGCGCGACCTGCATGGCGCTGCGCGGCATGATGGGCAAGCGCTTCGGCGGCTATCGCCTGAAGCTGGTCAGGGATGACGCCGCCGTGCGCGTGGATAATATTGAGAAGGCTTAGTCCTTCAGGTCTTCCCACAGGCCTTTGACCTTGTCGAAAAAGCCGGACGATTGCGGGTTGGTTTTGTCGTTGGTATCGCCCGCGAATTCCTGCAGCAGCTCTTTCTGCCGTTTGGTCAGGTTGACAGGGGTTTCGACCACAACTTCGACAAACATATCGCCGCGGTTGGGGCTGCGCAGCACGGTCATGCCCTTGCCCTTCAGGCGGAATTGCTGGCCGGTTTGCGTGCCGGCGGGCACGGAAACTTTCATGCGCTTGCCGTCGATGGTGGGTACTTCGATATTGCCGCCGAGCGCGACAGTGGTAATCGGCACCGGTACGCGGCAGTAAAGGTTCGACGCCTCGCGCTGGAAAAAGCGGTGCGGCTTGATACCCAAAAACACGTAGAGATCGCCCGCAGGCCCGCCGCGCAAACCCGCTTCGCCTTCGCCGGCAAGGCGGATGCGTGTGCCGTCCTCGACCCCTGCGGGGATCGCGACCTTCAGCGATTTTTCCTTGCGCGTACGGCCGGAGCCACCGCAGCCGCCGCAGGGTGTTTTGATGGTCTGGCCCGCGCCGCCGCAGGTGGGGCAGGTACGTTCAACGGTGAAAAATCCCTGCTGCGCGCGCACGCGGCCTGCGCCGCGGCAGGTGTCGCAGGTATCCGCCTTGGTGCCTTTTTCCGCGCCGGAGCCGCTGCAGGACGTGCAGGATTGCCAGCTGGCGACCTTGATGGGCGCTTCCTTGCCGGTGAAGGCGTCTTCGAGCGTGATTTCCATTTCATACGACAGGTCGCCGCCGCGCCGTGCGCCATCGCCCGATGCGCCGCGCCGGCCGCCCTGACCGCCCATGAAATCGCCGAACATTTCTTCGAAGATGTCGCCAAAGCCGCCGAAGCCGCCGCTGAAGCCTTGCGCGCCGCCGCCAAAGCCGCCTGCGCCCGCGCCGCCGCCCATGCCGCCCGTGAAGGCGCCATGGCCGAAGCGGTCATAGGCCGCGCGTTTTTGTTCGTCCTTCAGGACGTCGTAGGCTTCGCTGATTTCCTTGAATTTTGCCTCGGCTTCTTTATTGCCCTGATTTTTGTCGGGGTGATATTGCATGGCCAGCTTGCGGTAGGCTTTTTTAAGCTCGTCCGCGCTGGCTTTTTTATCGACGCCGAGTACCTGATAAAAATCTTTTTTGGACATGACGGGTTTCCCGCGAAAAGGTCTTGTTCATCCGCGCGGGCGGGGCATCCGTGTTTCAAGATGCCCCGCCGCTTGCGGTATGCAGTCGTTCAGGCTGAACGCAGGCTTAGTGACGGGTTTTCTTGTCGTCGTCGACTTCGGTGAAGTCGGCATCGACAATTTCGCCTTCCTGCGCTTTCGCATCGTCCGACGGGCCGGCATTGGCCGGGCCTGCGCCCATGCCTTCGGCCTGTTCGGCGCGGTACAGGTGTTCGCCCAGTTTCATGGACGCTTCCTGCAGCGCATCGGTTTTGGCCTTGATGTCATCGGCATTGCCGCCGGCAATCGCCGATTTCACGGCTTCGATGGCGCTTTCGACGTTTTTGCGGTCGTCCGCGGGGATTTTATCGCCCGCATCCTTCAGCGTTTTTTCCGCTGTGTGCGCCAGCGCTTCGGCACGGTTGACGGCTTCGACCTGTTCGCGGCGGGTTTTGTCGGCTGCGGCGTTTTCTTCCGCGTCCTTCACCATGCGCTTGATGTCGTCGTCGGTCAGGCCGCCCGATGCCTGGATGCGGATTTGCTGTTCCTTGCCGGTCGCCTTGTCTTTCGCCGACACATGCACGATACCGTTGGCGTCGATGTCAAAGGTGACTTCGATCTGCGGAATGCCGCGCGGTGCGGGCGGGATGCCGACGAGGTCGAACTGGCCGAGCAGTTTGTTGTCCGCCGCCATTTCACGCTCGCCCTGGAACACGCGGATGGTGACCGCGTTCTGGTTGTCCTCGGCGGTCGAGAAGACCTGCGACTTTTTGGTCGGGATGGTGGTGTTGCGGTCGATAAGACGCGTGAACACGCCGCCCAGCGTTTCAATACCCAGCGACAGCGGGGTGACGTCGAGCAGCAGAACGTCTTTCACGTCGCCCGCCAGAACGCCGCCCTGAATAGCCGCGCCGTCGGCAACGACTTCATCGGGGTTCACGCCGCGGTGGGGTTCTTTGCCGAAGAAGTTTTTCACGACTTCGATGACTTTCGGCATGCGGGTCATACCGCCGACCAGAACGACTTCGTCGATGTCGCTGGCTTTGACGCCCGCGTCACGCAGGGCGGCTTTGCACGGCTCCAGCGTTTTTTCGATCATGTCGCCGACCAGCTGTTCCAGCTTGGCGCGGGTCAGTTTGATGTTCAGGTGTTTCGGGCCCGACGCGTCCATGGTGATGAACGGTTCGTTGATTTCCGTCTGCATGGACGACGACAGTTCTTTTTTCGCCTTTTCCGCGGCGTCTTTCATACGCTGCAGGGCGATTTTGTCGTTGCGGAGGTCGATGGCGTATTCTTTTTTGAATTCATCCGCCATGAAATCGATGATGCGCAGGTCGAAGTCTTCACCGCCCAGGAACGTATCGCCGTTGGTGGATTTGACTTCGAAAACGCCGTCGCCGATTTCAAGGATGGAAATATCGAACGTACCGCCGCCAAGGTCATAGACCGCGATGGTGCCGGAGTGTTTTTTGTCGAGACCGTAGGCGAGGGCCGCAGCCGTCGGCTCGTTGATGATGCGCAGAACGTCAAGGCCCGCGATTTTGCCCGCGTCCTTGGTGGCCTGACGCTGGCTGTCGTTGAAGTAGGCGGGAACCGTGATGACGGCCTTGGTGACTTTTTCACCCAGATACGCTTCTGCGGTCTCTTTCATTTTTTGCAAAACCATGGCGGAGATCTGCGACGGCGCCATTTTCTCGCCGTCGATTTCCACCCATGCCGCGCCGCCGTCGCCCTCGATGATTTTGAAGGGCGCCTTGTCGCGCATTTTTTTGACTTCCGGCTCGTTGAAACGGCGGCCGATCAGGCGCTTGATGGCGTGCAGGGTTTTGTCGGGGTTGGTCACGGCCTGACGTTTGGCGGGCTGGCCGACCAGACGTTCGCCGTCCTTGGCAAAGGCGACCATCGACGGAGTCGTGCGCGCGCCTTCGCTGTTTTCGATGACTTTGGGCTTGTCGCCTTCCATGATGGCCACGCAAGAGTTCGTCGTGCCAAGGTCGATACCAATGATTTTGCTCATGATTTTATCCTTTCTGCGGCAAATATATGGGAAAAGCCCTGACATCAGGCACTTCTCCACGATTTCCATATGCTTCGAGCGTTTTTGAAGCGTATTTCGACAAGAAACTACACCCGTTCACGCCCGAAGTGAAGGTCTTTTGCTGATTTTTATACGCGCAGGCAGGGCATCTAGATCCCTGCCGGACGTTAATAAATCGGCATAGGCTTTGTGATAAGATAGGGACTTTCAGGATGCATTTTCAGGGGGATGATATGTCTAAACATAAAATATTTTTTGCGACGGGTGCGCTGGCGGTTTTCATGCTGGGCGGGGCGGGTGGCGCAGTGGCGCAAAATGCCTGCACCAGGGCTTGCGCCAGTCTGCCGGACGTGCGCTATGACAGTCCCGAAAAAATTCCTCCGGTGATCGCAGAGGTTCTTCAGCAGTCGGAATTTCTGGAGGTCGCGATTATGAGCGGTTTGAGTTTTCTTCGTAATTCCGGCGAAGACCGCCGCCTTTTGACGCGTGACGTGGTTGAAAAAGCGCGGGCAAGGGAAATGATGGACCACCGCCGTCAGGCGCTGCGCGATATTGTCAAGTATGACGAGGATATGGATGGTTTCGTGACGCCGGCTGAAATAGACGCGCTGCTGTCGCTCGAACAAAGAAACGGCTACGTTGCAGAGAGAAACGACCGCCGCCGTCAGGAGGTGATGCAGGCAGATGCCGATGGTGACGGGCGTGTGTCGCTGCGCGAGGCGGCGACGTATAACAACACGCGGCGGGGCATAAATTATTCTTCCGCGCAGTCGGACAAGCTGGAAAGCTTTCTGGCGCTGGATACAGACGGTGACGGCGCCCTGTCCATAAAAGAAATGGAAGCCGTGATACGCGCGGCCTTCGCCGTCCTGGATAAGGATGAGGACGGCGTTCTGGACGCGCAGGAAAAAAAATCGCTGCAAGACCTTCTGCGCCGCCAGCGTGAAGTGCAGCAAATGAAGGCGCTGGCCACACGCTGCGCGATGCCCAAGGCCGCAGCGGACGAAGACGTCGCCTATCTGGGCACGCAGGAAGGAAGCGCCATCAGCGCGGCCTCTTTCTCAGCGGAACGCCGGCAAACATTTGCGGCCGAGATCAGTGTCAGCACACTTGAGAAAAAGAAATATCTGGTGCTTGCGGCGGCCACGCCGATGATCTGGGACATCACGGGGCCGGTCACGCATATTTCGCGCGTAGTGGTTTTCGGCCCCGACGAGGCGGGGCAGGTGCAGGCAGGCGTGCGCGGCATTGCCAAAGACCGCATCACTTTCCTGTCTATGGAATGTATGCCGAAATTTTACGAGGATGTTCGAAACCGGCAGGGTGAAAATCCTGGCGCTGTCACGGCGATTGAAGCTTATTTGGGCCAGCCGCCCCGTGTGGCGCAATCTATCGACATGCTGTATAAAGCGACATTGCTGGGCGGCGAATTTATTACCGTCAGCAAACCTTCCGATACGGAATTCGAAAAACCGAAGGCAGGTTTCGACCCCGACATCTGGCGGGAAAAAATAGCGCGTGAAAAACGGGCCTTGCACAACATTCCGCCCGAAGATGTGGTCAGCGGCGCCACACTGGTGCTGCCCGGCGTGCTGCCCGGCAGCTACGGGCTGGCCAAACTGGTGCATGACGGTGTGATTGAAAAAGTGCCGTCGGGCCGGTTTATGCGTGTGTATGAAACAGGCAACGGCAACAGTGTCCGTGTCATCGATGGCAACAATACCGATACCGATACCGTCATCGTGCAAGGCGGCGGCACGGCGAGCGAGCGCCGCGTGCCGATATACGAATACAGGCTCAGACGCGACATTCCTTCCCTGAACGCGCGGCTGGTGGGAATACGCAAACTGTATGTGCCGGACAATGTCAAAATCCCCCCTGATCTGGGGCTGCGCGAATGTTCGGGTCAAACAGGCCCTGCGGGCGAACGTGTTTTTAATGTCAATTGCAGCGGCGAATAACGCAGAACCCTGCTTGCGGCGGGCAAGGCTGGGCTAGCGGCCGCGTGCGGGGCGTTTGCGGATATTGAGGGGCGCGGGCAGGGCGACATCGCCGCGCGTGCCTTCGGTAATCTGGCGCACGTCGTCGTCGAAGGCTTTTTTCTTTTTGAGGCGCAGGGTGCTTTCGATGGCGGCGGCGAGTTTGACGTAGCCTTTTTCCTGCGCGATCGCGGCGGGGGTTTTGCCACTGCGGTCCGGTTTATGCGCATCCGCGCCGAGTTCAATCAGAAGTCTGACCGTTTCGACCTGCTGCGCCTGTACGGCGGCGGTCAGCAGCGTGTCGCCGCGCTTGTCCATGTGATTGGCATCGCAGCCCCAACCGATAAGCTTTTTGAGGAAATCATGATGCCCCTTTGACGCCGCCATGCTGAGCGTGCTGCGGCCGATGCTGTTGCAATCGTCGATATTCGCGCCCGCCTGCAAAATCTTCAGCGCCGTGTCGCCATCGCCCATGTAGCCGCACCAGACCAGCGGTGCATTATCCTTGTCGTCGCGCGCATGCACGGAGGCGCCGGCGGAAAGAATAGCGGCGGCGATATCGGTGTGGTGATAGTGGATGGCAACCATCAGCGCGGTCTGGCCGTGGCTGTTTTTTTCCTGCACCGATGCCCCGCGCGCAAGGAGGTCGGATAAAAGCGCGGCATCGGCGGCAGGGGCGCGCCCCTTGCCGAGTTCTTCCAGCAGCTGCTGGCCCAGCTTCGCGCGCAAGGCGGGGGCAGCCGTGCGCTGCGCGGCTGTGTCCGGCGTGGCGGCGGCATTGAACGGGGGCTGGGCGGGCGCGGGCTGTGACATGTATTTTCTTCAACGGCTGTGGTGGCACACCATAGCAGAGTTAAAGATTATGTCAATATTCGGCGGTTTTTATCCGAAAATCAGGCTTATACGCTCTGGTCCAGCTGGCTGCCTTCGACGGCGATGCCGCCCTTGGCAACGCCGACGCGCGCGGAGCGCAGCAGGCGGTCATGGATGGTATAGGCCGGCTCCAGCACTTGCAGGATGGTGCCCGGTTTCTGGTCGGGCGCGTCGATTTCGAACATCACTTCGTGCAGGTTGGGGTCGAACATGTGGCCCTGCGGGTCGATTTTCTTGATGCCCTGACTTTCCAGCACGCGCTGCAATTCACGCTCCGTCGCTTCGACGCCGATGAAAATGGTTTTCAGCGGGCCGTCCTGCGTGCGTTGTTCGGGCGTGATGGCGCCCAGCGCGCGGCCCAGATTGTCCGCAACGCTCAAAAGGCTGCGCGCAAAAGACGACACCGCGAATTTCGCCGTATCCTGGCGTTCTTTTTCCATGCGCTTGCGGGTGTTGTCGGCCTCGGCAATCGCGCGCAGCGCTTTGTCGGCGGCTTCGGCGGCCTGCGCCTCCAGCTCCGCGATGCGGGCTTCGGCGGCGGCGAGCGCGGCGGCGATGCCTTCGCCGGCGGCGGGGTTTTCGCTCGCGGCGGGCTGCGCTGCATCGCTCTCGGGCATGTCCTGATGGTGTTCGGCCTGATGGTGTTCGGATGGTTTGGTCATGGCTTTTCCCTCATGTCCGTCAAAAGCGTCAAAAAATGAAAACAGCCATCAGAATATGGCTGTTTTCACGGGTGGTTTCAAGTCCGGCCAAAAGCGGCGCGGAGATGTCAGAAAGACGGGGTGATAATCACCTTCGCGGGGCGGATCAGGCGGCCCTCGATTTCATAGCCTTTCTGCGCGACGTGGGTGACCGTTTCCGGCTCGACGTCGTCGTTGGGCATCACGGAAATCGCTTCGTGCTTCGAGGCGTCGAATTCCTCGCCCATCGGGTTGATGGATTTGACGCCGTGTTTGTTGAAAACAGCGCCGAGGTTTTGCAGGGTTTTTTCAACATCCTGCGCCAGCTTGGCGAATTTGGGATCGGCGGCGCGGTCTTTGTGCGAGATGGCACCGAGACCCAGCTCCAGCGTATCCACCACCGGCAATACGTCTTTCACGAATTTCTCGATGGCGAATTTGGCATTCTCCTCGAACTTCGCTTCGCTGCGCTGCAGGGATTTCACGGCCTCTTCGTGCTTGCTGCGCGAGGTCATGCTTTCCTGCTGCAGCGCGCCCGCGCGGGCGGACAGGTCGATGAATTTTTGCTGCCACGCATCGCGCTCCGCGCGCAGGCTTTCCACCGTCTCCGCATCGCCGGATGCGGCAGGGGCTGCATTTTCCGCCGGTGCGGCGGGCGTTTCTGCTGCTGCGGCGGTATCTGTGGCGGCGGCTTCGGGCGCTTTTGCGGCGGGGGCGCTATCGGCGCTTTGTTCCTTGATGCCGTGTTTGTTGAAAACGCCCGACAGCTGGCCGATGGTTTTTTCAACGCCTTCGGTCAGTTTGGCGAATTTGGGGTCGGCGGTGCGCACATCCTGCGCAATCGTGCCAAGGTCTGCACCCAGCGCCTGCATCACCGGCAGCACCTCGTGGGCGAATTCCACGATGGCGCGTTTTTTGTTTTCTTCGAACTGCGCTTCGGCGCGTTTCAGGGATTGCTGCGCCTGTTCGTATTTGGCGCGTGCCTCGTCGCTGGCTTTTTGCATGCCCTCGATACGCTCCGACAGGCGGGTGAATTTCTGTTTCCACTCGTCGCGTTCGGCGCGCAGATCTTCGACCGTGTCTTCGGCGGCGGCTTCTTCGTCGTCCATGATATCGCCGAACAATTCGCGCATGCGCGCGCGGCGGGCGGCTTCTTCGTCATCGGCGCTGTTGCCGCCGCTTTGCCCATCGTTGCCGGCGGGCATGACTTTGTCGTCTTCATCCTGCGGCGGTGTGGGGTTCTGATCGGCCATGGCGATACATCCTCTGGTCTTGAATTAAAGGCGCTGCTGTTTTGATTTTCATATTGTTAAAGCATGGGGCGGGCAGAGTCAAACCATTTTTTCATATATATTTCAAAAGCTTGGGTTTTTATCGGGCGGGGGCGGGCGGCGCTTTGGCGCCGCTGCGGCATCAGGTGCCCAGAATCTTGCCGATAATTTGCGATGTGTAATTCACCACGGGAATGACGCGGCTGTAATTCATGCGGGCGGGGCCAATCACGCCGATGGCGCCCATCACCCGCGCATCCTGCGTGCGGTAGGGCGACACGATCATCGAACAGCCCGAATAGCCGAACAGTTTATTTTCCGCGCCGATATAAATCTTCACGCCGTCGCCCTGCGTGGTGGCCTGCAACAGGCGCAGCATGCTTTCCTTGGTTTCGAGGGCGTCGAACAGCTGGCGGATACGCTCGAGGTCTTCGATAGCCGTGACATCGTCCAGCAGTTTGGATTGTCCGCGCACAAAAAGATGCCCGCCCGCATCGGCAGGGGCGAGGCTCGCGATACCCGCCTCCACCACGCGCGCGGTCAGCGCATCGAGCTGCGTGCGGTCGTTTTGCAATTCGCCGCGGATATATTCGACCGCCTGCGACAGCGTTTTGTCGGCGATGCGTGAATTGAGATAATTTGCAGCGCGTGTCAGCGATGTGGCCGTGACATCGGGCGCGATATCCAGCAGCCGGTTTTCGACCAGCCCCGCGCTGGTGACCAGCACGGCGAGCGCGCGGCCCGGCGACAGCAAAACGAATTCCACCTGCCGCACGGGGTCTTCGGATTTGGGCGCGAAGACCAGCCCCGCGCAGGACGCAAGGCCGGACAGGAAATGGCTCGTCTGCTCCATGATACCGGTGACCGACTGCCCGCGCACGGCGCCAAGGCGGCTGTCGATGCCTGCGCGCTCCGCCGCGCTCAGGTCGTCGAGCTCCAGCAGGCCTTCGACAAAAACCGTCAGGCCGGTTTCCGTCGGCAGGCGTCCGGCAGAGGTATGGGGGGCATAAAGAAGCCCGCGCTCCTCCAGCTCCGCCATGGCGCTGCGGATCGTGGCGGGGGAGAGCTTCATGCCCAGCTTTTGCGAAATCGCCATAGAGCCAACGGGCTCGCCGGTCTCGACATAGGCGTCGACGACCAGTTTCAGAATCTGGCGGGTTCTTTCGTTCAGCTCGCGTATCATGCTGACAATATATAGAAGAAACCCTGCAAAAATCCAATAATTACAATGCCGTGATATAAACAGCATCTAAGATTGACATAACTAGAAAAATCCTTATAGTTTTCACGGTCAATAATAAAAAACGAATCCTGCGAGAGTTTTGAGCATCCCCATGAGCCAAAAACCCGATTTTTATGAAGTACTCGGCGTCGAGAAAACGGCCAGCGAAGCGGACATCAAAAAAGCGTTCATGCGCATCACGATGACCTGCCACCCTGACTCCGCCCCGTACAAAAAACTGAACGACGCGCAAAAAGCCGAAGCCGATACCAAATTCATGTACGGCAAGGAAGCGCAGGCCGTGCTGACCGACCCCGTGAAGCGTGCCACCTATGACCGCCTCGGCCATGCGGGTCTGGATGCGTCGAATAACGGCTCCACCCAGTCGCCCGGCTGGAGCGATGCGATGGGCCCTGTCAAAAAACGTACCCGCACGCAGGAAGAAACCTTTGATTATTTCGACCGCGCCGCGGTGCGCAACGGCGATGCGCCCTCGACATCCAAGCCTGCCGATAACAATGGCCCCGCGTTGAGCGAAGAAGAAATGCGCGCCGCCGCGCGCGCCGCCCGCCGCCGTGGTCGCGGTCAGGACAACGCTGCCGAAACGGTTGAGACGCCCACCGCCGAAGTGCCGCCGCCCGCCGCAAAGGTGGAGCCGAAACCCGAAACCAGACCGCAAGTCAAACCCGTGGTCGTCGAGCGTCCGGCGGAAAAACCTCTCACATCCGGCGCGGCATCGATTTTCGAAGGCGTGGCCGGCAAAATGACCGAAGCCGCAGGCCGTTTGCGCGATGCCGTCAAGGCGGATGCCAACCTGCCTGTCGAGGCGCTGGAAAAATTCCGCGACAATCTGCAAGACCTCATCGGCGAGGTTGATCAGGCCATCCATCACGCCCGCCGCAGCGGGCCCAAGGGCGGCTATAACCGCTGATTTTACCGGTAATTCCGGTGGCTTTTCGGCCTGCATGTTTTATACTGCAGGCCGTTTTGCGTAAATGAAGATATATCTCCAGATGAAAGGACTTTCCATGCGTCCCTCCGGCCGCGCGCCTGATGCTCTCCGTACCGTTTCGCTCGAACCCGGTTTTTCCAAACACGCCGAAGGCTCCTGCCTTGTGCGTTTTGGCGATACGCATGTGCTCTGCACCGCCACGGTCGAAGAGCGTGTGCCGCCATGGCTGAAAGGCAAAGGCAAGGGTTGGGTCACGGCGGAATACGGCATGCTGCCGCGCTCCACCGGTTCGCGCACCGACCGCGAGGCGGCCAAGGGCAAACAATCCGGCCGCACGCAGGAAATTCAGCGTCTGATCGGCCGCGCGCTGCGCGCCGTCATCGACCTTGAAAAACTGGGGGAGATTCAAATCACCCTCGATTGCGACGTCATTCAGGCCGACGGCGGCACGCGCACGGCGGCGATTACGGGCGCCTATGTCGCGCTGCGCATGGCGGTCGATCATCTGCTGCGCATCGGCGCGGTCAAGCAAGACCCGATTGTCGATTCAGTCGCGGCGGTATCCTGCGGACTTTATCAGGGCACGCCGGTGCTGGACCTTGATTACGCCGAAGATTCCAACGCCGAAGCCGACGCCAATTTTGTCATCACCGGCACGGGCGGGCTGGTTGAAATTCAGGGCACGGCCGAACACCGCGCGTTCAGCGAAGAGCAATTCCTCGCGCTTCTCAAACTTGCACGCAAAGGCGTGGGCGAGCTGGCTGGTTTGCAAAAGAGCGCTGCCGCCTGACAGCCGCGCGCCTGATTGTTAAAAAGGATATTTTAGATGAAACCGCAAAAGCCGATGCAGGAAACCCTGCGCTATAAAAACTACGTCGCCAATCTGCGCCACAAACCGCCCTATGCGAAGGAAGCGGCGCTTTTGAAGGAAATCGCGGGCGGCGTACAGTGGCGCATGGATGCCGCCATCGAGGCGATTGTGACCTCATCGCAAAAAAAAGACGGCTATCACGACATCGCCTATATCAATCACCACAATATCCTGAAACAGGCCGCCATGTTCGGCCGTCTGCAAACCACCCAGAAACTGGCCGCTGTGCTGGAATATGCGGGCGAGGGTAAACGCGCGGCCAGCAATGCCGTACATGCCGCCTTCGAGGTTGCCGTCACCCACGGACATTACAAAGTTGCGGATTACCTGCATGAAAAATGCCATGCCCGCCCCGGTTACGATACGGGCGACCACACGCCCGCTGCGATGGGCTGGGCGATTGAATTGGCGGATTTGAAAAAAATCGCCTATCTGGTCGATAAAGGCGATAACCCCTCCGCCGCGCTGGTATCTGCCGTCAGCAACAAGAAAACGGCGCGTGCGGTGATGGAACTGCTGCTCGATAAAGGGGCGGACATCAATTATGCCGCCCGCGGTTTCTGGACGCCGTTTTTGCAGGCGGTGAAATACCGCCGTTTTGATCTGGCGGAATTCCTGCTCGACAAAGGCGCCGACCCGTCCAAATCCGGCGGCGAAGCCATGCTCAACCTGATGGAAGCGGGCAACAATAAACTGCTGCAAAAAATCATCGCGCAGGGCGCGGCGCCGGATGCCGACCTTGTGCAGCGCGCGCTCTATGCGGGCAATATCGATGCGGCGGAGATCATGATGAAATCCGGCAAAGTCGATATCAACGCGCAGGGCGGGATTATTTTGCTGGCGGCGGTGCGCTGCAAACAGCAGCCCGAAGCCGTCATGTTCTGCCTCACGCAGGGCGCAGACCCGGCGCTGGCGCTGGCAACCGCGCAGCGGCCCAAACAGCCGTGGGAACGCGCAAACGACGACGAACAGATCAAAGATTATCTGGTCAGACTGGTGCAGCAAAACCCCGCCGCCAAGCCCGCCGCGCCCAAACCGTCGCAGCCGTAACACAGAATAGGACATCCCCTATGACCATTCATATCCTTCGCGCCGACAACGATGAATCTCCGCCGCGCATTTTTGACGGCGATGAAATCGTCTTCGCCACGCATAACGCGGGCAAGGTGAAGGAAATCCGCGACCTGCTGGGCACGCGGGTGAAATTCGTGACGATTGCGGGTGATTACGGGCTTGAATCTCCGGCCGAAACCGGCACGACCTTTGTCGAAAACGCGCTCATCAAGGCGCGTTTTGTGGCGGAAAAAACCGGGAAGGTCGCGCTTGCCGATGACAGCGGCATTTGCATGGCGGCGATTGACGGCCAGCCCGGCGTTTACGCCGCCGACTGGGCCGAAAAGCCCGACGGCACGCGCGATTTCGGCATGGCGATGCAAAAGGCGCATGCGATGGCCGTGGAAAAACACGGTGATTGGGATAACGCGCCCAAGGAAGCCTATTTCGTTTCCTGCCTTGTGCTGGCGTGGCCCGACGGTCATGCGGAAGCGGTCGAAGGTCATTCGCACGGCACGCTGGTCTGGCCGCCGCGCGGCGAACAGGGCTTTGGCTATGATCCGATGTTCGTGCCTGCGGGCGATACCCGCACCTATGGCGAGATGCCGCCCGAAGACAAAAAGAAAACCAGTCACCGCGCCGAAGCTTTCCGGCTGCTTTTTGTGCGATGCTTCCGCTAGGCGCATCGGCAAGCCAGGACGAGAGTAGCGAAAAGGGTCTCGCCCTTTACGTGCATTGGCCGTTTTGCAAATTCAAATGCCCGTACTGTGATTTCAACAGCCATGTGCGCGAAAAAATCTCGCATCAGGACTGGCGCGATGCCTATGTGCGCGAAATGCGCCACTACCGCGCGCTGACAGGCCCGCGCCATGTGCAGTCGGTCTTTTTCGGCGGCGGTACCCCGTCGTTGATGGAGCCGGAAACAGCAGGTCTTGTGATTGATACGATTGCCGATTTGTGGGGCCTGCCGCAGGGGACCGAGGTTACGCTGGAGGCGAACCCGACCTCCGTCGAGGCGGACAAGCTGCGCGGATTCAAATCCGCAGGCGTCAACCGCGTGTCGCTGGGCGTGCAGGCGCTGAATGACGCGGATCTGAAAACGCTGGGCCGCCAGCACAGCGCGGCGGAGGGGATGGCCGCCGTCAAGCTAGCCGCGCAGATTTTTGACCGTTATTCATTCGACCTGATTTACGCGCGTCCCGCGCAAAGCGTGGCGGATTGGCGCGCGGAGCTTTCCGCCGCGCTGCCTTATGCGCGCGGTCATATGTCGCTTTATCAGCTGACGATAGAAGAGGGCACGCAGTACCATACGCTTTTCATGCGCGGCGATTTGAAAATCCCCGACGAAGAAACCGCGGCGCAGATGTTCGAGCTGACGCAGGAAATGATGGAAGCCGCCGGCATGCCGGCCTATGAAGTGTCCAATCACGCGCGCCTTGGCGATGAATCGCGGCATAATCTGGTTTACTGGCGCTATGGCGATTATGCTGGCATTGGCCCGGGCGCGCATGGCCGCCTGACCATCGATGGCGTCAAACAGGCGACGCGGGCGCACCGCGCGCCCGAAATGTGGCTGGAGCGTGTCCGCGCCGAAGGCCACGGCGCGCACCCGTTTGATGCGGTCGATTTTGCAGAACGCGGGCGCGAGGCCCTGATGATGGGCCTGCGGCTGGCCGAGGGCGTGCCTGTTTCGCGTATCGAAGCCGAAACAGGGCAGGATTTTTCAGCGTTTGTTAACCTCCGTCAGGTGAGAATACTGGAGGATGAGGGGCTTTTGTCCTTCAGTCACGGCACGCTGGCCGCCACGCCGCAAGGACGGCAGAAGCTGAACGCGGTGCTGTCCTTCCTGCTTGCCGCCTGAGCCGACACTGCCGCGATCATCTGCCCGGGCCCCTCTGACTAGACCGACGGAGACTCCCTTCGATGCAACAAATCGATTTCGTGACCAATCCGCGCACGTTCATGGCCCATTTCGGGACGTGGCTGAAAGCGCATCCGGCCGAACATAACGTCATCCTGTCGATGTGCCAGATGGCCGAGCGTATGCTTGCACGCGGGGAGCGTCCGGATATCCGCTTCGTCACCCAAAGCGAGGACGGCGAGGCGCAGCTCGCCGCCGTGCAGATGCCGCCGCATAATCTGGTGCTCAGCCGTTTTGCGGGCGAAGACCTCTCCGCCCTTGCCGCACGCATGGCGGAGGCGACGCCGAGTTTCCCCGCCATCGTCGGGCCGAGCGATGTTGCCGCGGCCTTTGCCGATCATTGGGCGCGCATAACGGGGCAGAAAACCGTCGAATATATGGACCAGATTATCTATTCGCTCAAAACCGTGCATTTCCCGCCCGATATCGCGGGCAGTTTCCGTCTGGCGCGCGAAGACGAGGCGCCGCTGCTGGCGTCATGGATGAAGGCCTTCGCCGAAGACAGTCTGCCCAAGGCCGAACATCTGAGCGCCGAAGAGGCGCTGCGTAAAACCAGAGACCGCATCGCGCAGGGCAGCCTTGCCGTGTGGGATGTGGACGGCAAAGCCGTATCGCAGGCGGGCGTATCGGGCACCGACAGCGTGGCGCGCGTGAGCCTTGTGTATACCCCGCCCGAACACCGCGGCAAAGGCTATGCCAGCGCGGTTGTGGCACGGCTGTCGCAGCAGCTTTTGGAACAGGGGCGGGAGATGTGCTGCCTTTACGCCGATGCACGCAATCCGGTATCGAATTCCATCTACCGCAAAATCGGCTATCAATTCGTCGGCCGCTCCAGCCTTTATGTGCTGCAGAAATAAATGCGTTTTTCGCGGCGCGTCTGGCTAGATACCGGCGCGGCGTGATGGCGGAGAGATAAGCAGAAAGCCTTAAAGGTCGAAGCTGCGGCCTTTGGATTTGAACTGCGGCGCTTCGGGGGCAGGGATATTGTCGAGCGCGGCGGTGAGTTTCTGGCACACCTCCGCATAGGCATCCGACAGCATGTTGTAGGACATCACCATCTGCTTGCGCATCGCGGTCAGATTTTCTTTGGATACGGCGTCTTCTGCCGTGCGCGGTGCGCTCTGGCCGGGCAGGTTTGTCTCGACGCCCATCGACTGCGCGACTTTGCCGAACAGATCACGCAATTCCGGATCGGGGATATCGGTCATGATGCCGAACGCGCCGACCGGTTTTTCGGTCATGATTTTTTGCTGGATGATCTGGCGGCTTTTCGGCAGGTCGCCTTCGGCGGCTTCGATCAGGCGCTTGCAATCGAAAATCGCGGCTTCGTAGCCTGTTGTGTATTCTACGTTGAAATACATTTGTTCGAACTGCGGCGGTTTCACGCCAACAGACGAGGCGAGGGAGGAGCTGCGCATGCTGGCCTTGCTGAGCGCGCCGGTCATGGAACCGGGTGCGCCACCTGGGGCGCCGTCCATCAGATGCTTGACGCCGCTGGCCAGAAGGCTCCAGGCCTCTTTCTCCGCGCTTTCGCGCATGGCGCCGGGGGCGGTCAGGGAAATGTCGATAATCAGCGTGGGGGCAATCGCGGCCTGCTGTGCCTCGATGGTTTCCAAAACCTTGCGCAGGGTCAGATAACGGTCGCCTTGGAAGCGGGGATTGTTCTGGTCGGTCATAAAAGCCCCCATAAATTTGGCCTGAAAGCCGCGCGAAACCTGAAAAATCCAGTGGTTTCAACGCACTGATATTTACTTTTATAGCAAATATTTCCGATTCTTGCAATTAAATGACATAATATTTTTCATGGCCGCCGGCATTTCAGGGGGCGGGCCATAAAAAAACGCCGGAACCCGCGGGCTCCGGCGTTTTTTGATGCCGTCCGGTTATTGCGGCATGCCGCCCATCAGGGCGCCGATTTCAGTGCCGTTCAGGGTCATTTTGCCGATTTCATCCACTTTGAATACGTATTTGCGGATGGGTTTGCCGTCTTCGGTGTCCTGCTGGCCCAGCACCTGCAGGAAGCTCAGGCCCGACAGCGCGCGGCGGCTCTGGCGGGACGTATCTGCCTCCAGTTTCGCCAGCAGCTCGTCCAGCCCCTGGATGACCAGCGTCAGCTCGCCGGCACCGACGCGCGGCGCGCTCGGCACGGCTTTGAAATCGCCGAACAGCTTGCTCGACAGTTCGGGCGAGCGGATGAAGGTATTGCGCACCGAGATAGACGATCCGGCTCCTTGCAGCATTTGCGGCAAGGCCATGGCAGCGGCCATCACCTGCGATTCATGGTGACGCTGCAGGTTGTGCGGCTGGCCGCGCGTGGCGGCGTCTTCGGCCATTTTGGATGCGCGCAGGCCTTCGGTCGCCAGTGCGGCGAAGGCTTTATACAGGCTTTGCATCGGCATGTTTTCAAGGAACAGCTCGATGTTGGCGTTCTGCGGCAGATAGCCCGCGCTTTCCGGCGCGACAAGGTTGGTACCCATCAGCTCTTTCATGCCGATGCGTGCCGACATGCGGCCTTTGTCGCTGCGCAGTCCCGCCATGTCAACGATGGACGAAAATTCGTCCAGACGCACCGCACGCGGTTTTTCCGGTGTCTGGCCTTCTTTCGGCGGCAGCGGCGCGACGTCGGCGGCGAACTTCTGGAACAGCATTTCCGTTTTCGCATCGCTGAACATCACATAGCCGTCTTGCAGCATCGCGCCCAGCACGGCTTCGGAATCCTCGACCGGCTTGTCACCGGCCTGTTTTACGAGGTCGCGCATTTTCTTTTTGCTTTGCAGGCGCATGCCAAGGTCAAGGGCGGTGTAATCGGTTTTGTTGTAAAAACGCTCCAGACGCGCTTCGCCGGGGCCGGAAAGTTCGGATGCCGAGAAATTCGCCTTGATGTTACGCACTTCGATTTCCGAGGGGCCTGTCCACATACCGTCTTTATCGGGCTGCAGGTTGGTGATGAGGCGCATGCTCTCGACGGTGCTGCTGAAGGGCTCTTTGCCATCGACGGTCAGTTTCAGATCGCCATAATCGGCGTCCACGCGCGTCGGGAATTGCAGCGACGCCTGCCATGCCATGGCGAATTTCTGTTTGCCGATGTTCAGGGTCACGACTTCGTTTGCGGTGCTTTTGAAGGTCATGGTCGGCTGCACGGCCATGCTGGCCAGATATTCGTCGTCGGTCTTGCCGTGGGTCACGTTAAGAACGATGGTGCCGATATCGATGGTGCCGACTTCGGGGTATGCGTAATTGACATCGGGGAAGCGCACTTCGTAGTAGCTGCCCTTGTTGGTGATTTGCGGCGCGCTCGACATCTGCAGGCCTTCGCCGGTTTTCTTGGCGACATCCAGTTCGAACGATACGGCTTCGTCGATGACGCGGCGCAGCTCCTCGACGCCGGCATCGCTGACGGCCTTCTGGGCATAAACGGCGGAGGGGGAAAGCGCCAGCAAGGCCAGCGCGGCAGAGGAGAGCAGGATTTTACGCATGACACACCCTTCGGGGAAAAAGCGAGAAAAGGACTTATTATTTAGAGATAAAAGCCCATATCCCACTATGCAAGAAGACTCTTAAGTAATTCTTAGCAAAGCCGGTTGAAATAGTCATAAAACGGGACTAGAACAAGGCTCCGGGCCTCAAACGTGCCCGAGCGGTTTTTGTTCCCCGCGCAGGGCCGGACAGCAGGAGCGTTATGACATGAAAAGAATTCTAACCGGATACCGTCTGTGGCTGGCCGTGGCGCTTGTATGCGCGGGGCTTTTCTGCGCGCCGCGCGGGGCGGGGGCGATGTATGTCTCAGGCAACGACCTTGTCAATAACTGCATGAGCGAGCGCAAGCAGGATATTTACGCCTGCGTGCATTACGTGGCAGGTGTGATCGATTATCATACCGTCATGCAGTCGCTCGGCACGGCGCCGACGCTGCCGTTTTGCATCCCTGCCGGCGTCAGCATTACCGAAGCGGCTTTTGTGGTGCTAACCTATCTGCGCAACCAGCCGCAGCACGAAGGGTTTATTGCCGCCATGGCCGTGCCCATGGCGCTGAACAAAAAATTTCCGTGTAAGCGCGTGCCTGCGGCGAAGCGGAAAAAGAAATAGGCCAGAACAGGAAACCGCCGTGAACAAACCCGCCGCCAAAAACTCGCAAAAGCCGCTGTTCAACCTTCAGAGCGATTTCACGCCCGCCGGCGACCAGCCGCAGGCGATTGCCGAGCTGACCGAAGGCCTTGTGCGCGGCGAGAAAAATCAGGTGCTGCTCGGCGTTACGGGGTCGGGCAAGACGTTTACCATGGCGCATGTGGTGCAAAATCTGGGCCGCCCGACGCTGGTGCTGGCGCATAACAAAACGCTGGCGGCGCAGCTGTATGGGGAAATGAAAGAATTTTTCCCCGATAATGCGGTCGAATATTTCGTGTCCTACTACGACTATTACCAGCCCGAAGCCTATGTGCCCAAGACGGATACCTTCATCGAAAAAGACGCGACCATCAACGAACAGATCGACCGCATGCGTCACGCCGCCACCCGCGCGCTTCTGGAGCGCCGCGACGTGATTGTGGTCGCCAGCGTTTCGTGCATTTACGGTATCGGTGACGTTGAAACCTATCAGGGCATGGCATTCGATATCACGGTCGGCGACAGTATCGACCGCAACGAGCTTCTGCGCAAACTGGTCGATATCCAGTACAAGCGCAATGATATCGATTTTTCGCGCGGCTCGTTCCGCGTGCGCGGCGATATCGTCGAAGTTTTTCCGGCGCACCTTGACGACCACGCATGGCGCATTTCCCTGTTCGGCGACGAAATCGAGAGCATCACCGAAATCGATGCGCTGACGGGCCAGAAATCGGATACTTTCGAGACGGTCCGTATCTACGCCAACAGCCACTATGTGACGCCCAAGCCGACCATGCAGCAGGCCATCAAGCAAATCAAAGCCGATTTGCATGCGCGTCTGGACGAGCTTCGTTCGCAAAACAAGCTGCTCGAAGAACAGCGCCTCGCCCAGCGCACCCAGTTTGATCTGGAGATGCTGGAGGCCACGGGCATGTGCCCCGGCATCGAAAACTATTCGCGGTATCTGACCGGCCGCAAAGCGGGGGAGCCGCCGCCGACGCTGTTCGAATACCTGCCCGACGACGCGCTGTTGATTGTCGATGAAAGCCACGTCATGCTGCCGCAGCTGCGCGCGATGTATAACGGCGACCGCGCCCGCAAGCAAACGCTGTCCGATTACGGTTTCCGCCTGCCCGCCGCGCTCGACAACCGCCCGCTGAAATTCGACGAGTGGAACGAGATGCGTCCGCAAACGGTTTTCGTCTCCGCCACGCCCGGCGATTGGGAATTGCAGCAGACCGGCGGCGTGTTCACCGAACAGGTCGTGCGCCCGACGGGCCTCACCGACCCCGAGGTGATTTTGCGTCCGACCGAACATCAGGTCGACGATTTGCTGGCCGAATGCCGCATATTGGCGCAAAAGGGTCAGCGCGCGCTGGTGACCACGCTGACCAAGAAAATGGCCGAAGACCTGACGGAATACATGACCGAAGCGGGCATCCGCGTGCGTTATTTGCACTCCGACGTCGATACGCTGGAGCGGATCGAGATTATCCGCGACCTGCGCCTTGGCGTATTTGACGTGCTCATCGGTATCAACCTTTTGCGCGAGGGGCTTGATATCCCCGAATGCACGCTGGTGGCCATTCTGGATGCGGACAAGGAAGGGTTTTTGCGCAGCAAAACCTCGCTGGTGCAGACCATCGGCCGCGCCGCGCGCAACGTCGAAGGCCGTGCGATTTTGTATGCTGACCGTATCACCGACAGCCTGCAATACGCGCTCGACGAAACCGCGCGCCGCCGCGAAAAACAAAAAACCTATAACGCCGAACACGGCATCACGCCCGAAAGCGTGAAAAAGAAAATCTCCGACGTGCTCTCCAGCGTGTTTGAACGCGCCGACCATGTTGATGTCAAAATATCGCCCGACGTGCCGCAGATGGTGGGCGGCAACATGCGCGCGCATCTGGCGCATCTCGACAAAAAAATGCGCGAAGCCGCTGCCAATCTGGAATTCGAAGAAGCCGCCCGCCTGCGCGACGAAATCCGCAAGCTGCAAGAAGCCGACCTCGCCCTGCGCGAGGGGGATATTGTCTAGGCTGCTAGGTTGCTGCGCGTGGCCGACCAAACAAAAAGCCCCGGCTTGCTGCACGGGGCTTTTGTTGTTGTGACGCGCGATGAATTTACGCGTTCGGCTTCGGCGGTTTCGGGCCGTCGTTTTTGGGCGTGCTGTTCTTGGATTCTGCCGCTTTCGGTTCCGCCTTCGGGGCGGGGGGCACTTCGATTTCTTTCGCGTGTTTCAGGAATTCGTTGATGCGGGTGATTTCATCCTGCGAACGGCTGGCGATTTGCGTGATGAACTTGGTCACGTCCTTCACGCTGGTCGGCTTTTCGATCTGGGTCATTTCCATTTTCAGGATGTCCTGGAAATCCGGATGCGACACCAGCGCGCGCGTCCATTCCAGCGTTTCCTTGATGCCTTTGGCGTATTTGCCGCCGTTGCGCTCGTCGGATTTCGCGATGATTTCCTCAAGCACCTGAATGTCGCTCTTGCCTTTGGTGTCAATCTCCAGCTTTTTCGCCACCGCGACGGTCAGGATTTTCACCTCGGCAATCACGGGCAGCACTTCATAGGCCGTCATGATCGCGCCCATGCGCGGCGAAGACAGGATGTTTTTCTGTTCGACCAGTGCGTTGCTCAGGTCCTTGGTCAGCAGATCCACGTTGTTGGAGTGCATGACTTTCGATCCGTGTTTGCGGGCAAGATTGGCGAAAACAATCGCGAGCTTGATCTGGGGAAACATGGCGTATCCTTTCGGCAGACGGGCTTGAATCGGTATAAAGTTTCTTGGATAGGGGTATTTCTATACATAAAAAAACTATGGGTCAAGCATAGGGCGGCTGGCTGCGGCCAAAAAAACGGGCTTTAAATTTTCATAATTATAAAAAAGGGGTTTCTGCGTTCTGCGGCCGGGCTCACGCGGCCGGTGCGGGCGGCGGGGGCGGAGAGCGGGTGCAGTTTTCGAATCGCCTTGCTTGTGCGGCGGCGGGTTTTTGCATTACTGTGAAAACAGAAGCGGAAACGGGGCGCATTTCAGGGCGCCGATTTTTGGGGGCGCGCTCGCCGCGCAGGGGTATGACACAAAAGCGCCGCACGGTTCAACCGGAACAAAACCACGACATGATGCGCTGCGTCGTCGATGGCGCGGGGCAGTTGCTGTTTGTTTCGCCCGCGCTTGGCTGGGCGCTTGGCCAGAATGCCGGTGTGCTGCGCGGCCGTCCGCTCGGCACCATCATCGATATTATTCTGCCTGCGGGCGACAGCAAAATGCAAAGCGGTTTTTACGAAGCCGTGCTGCTGCGCCAGCACCGCGACCCTGTGGTGATGTCGGCGCGCATCGATGTCGTCGATGTGGGGGCGGATGCGCCCTATACCGTTGTCTGGCTCGACCCCGAAGGGCGGCTGCAAAAACAAAGACAGAATGATTTCACCACTTCGGCGCGCGAATTCGCCCTGTTCATCAGCGAAAACCAGCAAAAAGCCGAAAGGCTGGCGGATGAAAAGCCCGACCTCGATTATATTTCGAATACCGACAGCGAACTGCGGCATTTCCTGAACCTTACCTCAGACCTGCTGGGTGTTTATCGCCGCGATATGTCGTTTGTGCGCGTCAATCCGGCGTTCAACCGCGTCATCGGCTATACGGATGCGGAGCTGAAAATGTTCCCCTTCGTGGATTTGATACATGCGGAGGAGCGCGACCATATCCTCGCCCTCATGCAAAAAGTCGTGCATGCCCCCGAAGGCGAAGAAGTGCGCATCGATTTCGAATGCCGCGTGCGCTGCAAGGACGGTACCTTCCGCTGGGTGGAATGGGTGCACAAGGTTACGGGCGAATACGTTTATATCGTCGGGCGCGACGTCACCGATATCAAACAGCACGAAGTCGCGCTGGAACGCCGTGAACAGCAGCTGTCCGAAGCGCAGAAAATCGGCCGCATGGGCCACTGGTTTTTGGAAGCCGGGCAGGAAGTCACCACGCGCAGCGTGATGGAATGGTCTGACCAGATCTATACCATCTTCGGTGTTGAAAAAGGCAACTTCACGCCCAGCATCGGCAATGTCAGCGCCATGCTGCTCAAGCGGGATCTCAGCCGTGTGTACCGCGTGTTTCAGCGCGCGATGATCCGCAAACGCGATTACGAAGTCGAATTCGCCCTGCGCCGTCCGGGCGGAGAGCTGCGCTATGTGCGCTGCGAAGGCCGCTGCAAGGTCAATCCGCGCACGGGCGAAAAAGAAGCGCTGTTCGGTATCATGCAGGACATCACCGAACGCACCCGCCATGAAAAGGCGCTGCGAGAGGCGAAAGAAGCCGCCGAAAGCGCCTATGCGTCCAAAACCCGTTTCCTTGCGAATATGAGCCACGAGCTGCGCACGCCGCTCAACGCCATCATCGGCTTTTCGGAGATGATACAGCGCCAGCTGCTCGGCCCTGTGGGCAATGCGCGGTATCTGGAATACGTCGGCGGCATCCGTCAGTCGGGCGAACATTTGCTCGACCTCATCAACGACATTCTCGACATGTCGAAAATCGAAATCGGCAAATATGAATTGTATGTGGAGGAGCTGAACGTCGGCAAAATCATCCGCCTCGCCATCCACATGGTGGAGGGGCGCGCGCATGAATCGCAGGTGCGCCTTGTGTCCGACGATATCCCCGATGATATCCAGATCATGGCCGACCGCCGCGCCATCATGCAGGTGCTGCTGAACCTGATGTCCAACGCCGTCAAATTCACCAAAGAAGGCGGCACGGTCGATATCCGCTGCTTCCGCGAACTGGGCGGCGTCGCCATCGTGGTCAGCGATACCGGTATCGGCATTCCCAAAGACAAGCTGGATGTTGTGACGCTGCCGTTCGAACAGGTCAGCTCCGAATTTACCCGCAACCACGAAGGTACGGGCCTCGGCCTTGCCATCACCAAGGATCTTATCGAGCTGCACGGCGGCACGCTCGACATCGACAGCGAAGTCGGCGTCGGCACCACCGTCACCGTCCTTCTGCCCGACCGCATCCCCGAAACAAAACCGGCGCGAATGGCGTAAGGTTTATTGATAAAACAGCAAAAAGACGAAAATCAGGCGTAGGCCTGCGGCTGCGCCGTGTGGCGGCTGCGGCGCGACGGTTTTTCGGATGCCGCAGGTTTGGCTTCGACCTCGCCCATATCCGCGACATCGGCAATGATGCCGCTGAAGGCGCGGGTGAATTCGTTGCGCAGGCCCTTGGTGCATTCCGCCAGCAGCCATGCCTGTCCGTTCATCGCCAGCGAGGTGACGCTCTGGCAGCGCACATCGTCTTTCAGGCGTTGTTCCATGATGTTCAGCGTGCTGATTTCCTGCACCTTGGCGGCACGCATCAGCATAACGGCTTTTTCATCCGCCGCATCGGGCGCGGCGGCGGTATTGAAAGGCTTCAGCGTGAACAGGTATTCGCGGGTTTGTTTGGTCATGGTCTTGCCTCGAATGAAATATCATCCATCATATCATTCCTGCCGCTTATGTCAAAATGCTGCGCCTGCAGCAAATTTGCAACGTCTTGATATTCAAGGGAATGGCGAAGGGCGGCGCGCTCAGCCTTCGAGCAGCAGGCTCGTCTCGTCGTCGGTTTCAAGGCAGGCCTGAAGGCCTGCGCGGTAATCGGGATACAGCAGCGAAACGCCCAGCTCCTGCTTGATGCGGTCGTTTTTCACGCGTTTGTTGTCGCTGTAAAAACTGCGCACCATCGGCGCAACGTCGGCCTGTTCATACGGTATCATCGGCGGCGGGCAAATACCCAGCAGGTTGCAGGCGAAGGAAATCACTTCGTGGCTGGTGCTCGGGTAATCATCGGCGAGGTTGTAAATCGCCCCCGGCTTGGGCTGGTTGATGGAGGCGATGAGCGTCTGCACGATGTCGTCGACATGGATGCGGTTGAACACATGCCCCGGTTTGTCAATGCGGCGCGCGGTGCCGCTGCGCACTGTATCAAGCGCGCTGCGTCCCGGGCCGTAAATACCCGCAAGGCGGAAGATATGTAGCGGGAAATCTTCGTTCATGGCCAGCGACTGCCATTGTTCTTCGGCGCGTTCGCGCTGGCTGCCGCGCTGGCTGGTCGGGGCAAGGGGCGTGCTTTCATCTATCCAGCCGCCGTCGTGATTGCCGTAGACGGCGGTGGTCGATAAATATCCCGCCCATTCGATGGTGCCGCACTCCAGCAAATCATGCGCATGCGCTTCGAAGGCGGGATCGCCGCTGCGTGTCGGCGGAATGGACAGCAGCACATGCGTCACGCCGCGGAAACTGTCAAAGGGGTCGGGCAGGTGGCGCGTGGGTTCGAACAATTCGGCATGGATGCCGTCGGCAGCCATCTGCGCGCGTTTGTCGGGGTCGGTCGTGGTGCCGGAAATCTCCCAGTCATAGCGGCGCAGCACGTTCGACAGCGCCGCTGCTGTATAACCGTAGCCGAAACAAAACAGTTTCTTGCCGCGCGCTGCGGGCGCGATCGGGCATGGCGCCGTGGCGGTGGTATCGTGGGGAGGGGCGGAATCGGGTGTCTTGCTCATCGCCGTCACCTTCCGCTCAGAAATCGAGGTCCTGATAGTGGCTGGGCGGCGCGAAGCCGGGGATGACGTCTTCCAGAAGCGGCTTGAAGGCAGGGCGCGATTTGATGCGCACGTACCAGTCCTTGGCGGCTTTATGCTCGTCCCACGGCACGTCACCGATATAGTCAATCGCGGACAGATGCGCGGCGGCGGTAATGTCGGCCAGCGACAGTTCATCCCCCGCCAGCCAGCGGCGGTGTTCGGTCAGAAAGCCGATGTAGTCGAGGTGGTAGTGGATGTTCGCGTGACCGGCGCGGATGGAGGGGCCGTGCGGTTCCCCCATTTTCAGGAAGCGTTTCATCATTTTCTCGCCGACCAGGTTTTCGGTCACTTCGGCGTTGAATTTATGATCGAACCACGCGACAAGGCGGCGGGTTTCGGCGCGCTGCAGCGGCGCGCGGCCCATCAGGTCGATGGTGTTGTAGACTTCGTTGAGGTATTCGCAAATGACCTGGCTGTCGGTCAGGATGGTGCCGTCAGGCTCGATCAACACGGGGACATCGCCCGCGGGGTTGATGGCCAGAAATTCGGTGCGGCGTTCCCATACTTTTTCGATTTTCAAATCGAAATCGAGTTTCTTTTCGGCAAGGGCGATGCGCACTTTCCGGGAAGAAGGATGGAGCCAGAGATGATAGAGCGTTCTCATTGGTATGAATCTTACGCAAGGCACCCTGAATCGCAAAACATTAAATCAAAGACTTGGCGTGAATTCTGACTTGCATAACTGAAAAAAGCCGCACAAGCCGCGCGGCATTTTTCATGAACAGGTGATTCTCAAATTTTACAGATTTTCAGAAATGCGGGGCATGAATGGCGCCAAATAACTTGAATCCGCGCTTTCTCTGTTTGCGCTTTACCAGAGTCCCGAGGGCGTCATGATGATGCGGCCATGCCGCGCCCGCACCGCGGCGTTCTGTACCGATATCGAACGAATTGCCAGAGTCACAAGCAGGCCGCCCGCGCGTGGCAAAAAACAGGCAGCCAGCGAAGATGCGATTCGCGCGGGATCAACGCGCCGGAAGGGCGGCGAGTTCGAACTTTACAGGCACGTCGGCCTGTCCGGTCGATGCGTAATTCTCGGTTGCGAAATCGGCGCGGTTGGCGGTGAAGCCGCCCTTGAGAATAATCATCATCCCGCCCGGCACGTTTTTATCGAGCGTGACGGAGAAGGGGATCGCCATCGCCTTTGATTTGCTGCCGACGCGCAGCCCGCCCTCGGCGATGAATTCGTTGGCGCTCTTGCGTTTGATGGCGGTCGACATGAACGTGGCTGTCGCGGGCGTATTGCGCGTGACCTGTGTCGAGGGCTGCATGTATTCAAGCAGGTCGACGTTGACCGAACGCGCGGGCAGGAACATGCTCGAAATATCCGCAATCAAGACCATGCGGCTTTGCTCCAGTTTGGTGGGGTCGAAATTGAGGTCGAGGTCGTAATTATTGATGGGGATGTCGCGGTTGCTGGCGCTGCGGTTGGTATAGGATACCTTGCTCTTTTCCTGCACCAGCACCCATTTTTGCGGCGCGTTCGGGCCGGCCAGCGTGCCGTATTTACGTTGCGGCTTGGCTTGCTGCGACAGCGCATCCGTGCTGATGCTGGCGAGCGCCAGCGACAGCAGCGCGGCGAACAGGAATGTCTTGGCAAACATGGCAGCGGCGGTTTTCATCTGGCGCAATTCCCCCAAATCCGAATACGGCGACCAGCCCCTGCGGGTGTCGTCCTTTTCTATTATAGCGTGAATAGCGCCGCTTGTCGCGCGGGCGTATAAGTTTTTGATTTGTTTCCGAATTTAAGGCGCTTTGGGGGCGGGTTCGGTGCGGATACCCTCGACCTCGATGCTGATGTTCACTTCATCGCCGATGCCGGGCAGGCCGTAATCCATGCCGAAATCGCTGCGCATCAGCGCAGCCGTCGCCGAAAAACCCGCCACGAACTGCTTGCTGTAGGGGTGAATGGCGGCTTTGTTGAACACGACTTCCAGCGTGACGGGTTTCGTGACGCCAAGCAGCGTCAGGTCGCCCGTGATGCGGCCGGTATTATCACCGGTTTTTTCAACCTTGGTGCTTTTGAAGCTGATCGACGGATGCTCGGCGACATTCAGGAAGTCCGCGCTTTTGACATGTTCTTCCCATTTTGCGTCATGCAGGCTCAGGCTGCTGGCGTCGATGGTGACGTTGACGCTGCTTTGCTCCGGCTTTTCCTCGCTGAAGGTAAAGCCGCCGTCAAAACCGGTGAAGCTGCCTGTCGAAAACGAAAAGCCCAGATGGCTCACCGAAAAGAAAATCTGCGTATGCACCTTGTCGAACGTATAGGCATCCGGCTTGGCGGCATATACAGGCGCGGCCCCCATGAAAAGAGCGCCCGCGACAATAGCGGCAGACATCAGTTTTTTCATGACGCGGCTTTCTTTTGCTCTTCCTGCTTGCGGGCCAGCATGCGCTCCAGCCAGTGGATGTTGAACTGTCCGGCGCGGAATTCGCTTTCCTGCAGGATGCGTTCATGCAGCTGGATGTTGGTGAAGATGCCATCGATGATGGTCTCGCCCAGCGCGCGTTCGACGCGCATCAGGCCTTCTTCGCGGTTGTCGGCATGCACGATGACCTTGGCGACAAGGCTGTCGTAATGCGGCGGCACGCTGTAGCCATCGTAAATCGCGCTGTCGACGCGCACGCCAAAGCCGCCGGGCGCGTGATAGCGGTTGATTTTACCCGGCGAGGGCACGAAGGTTTCCGGATGCTCCGCATTGATGCGGCACTCGAAAGCGTGGCCTTTGAAGGTAATGTCTTTTTGCGTGAAACGCAGCTTGTTGCCGGCGGCGACAAGGATTTGTTCGCGCACAAGGTCGATGCCCGTGACCATTTCGGTGATGGGGTGTTCGACCTGCAGGCGGGTGTTCATTTCAAGGAAATAGAACTTGCCGTCTTCGAACAGGAATTCCATGGTGCCGACGCCGCGGTAGTTCATCTTGCGGACGCAATCCGCGGCCAGCTCGCCGATGAAGTTGCGCTGTTCGGGCGTGAGGGCGGGGGAGGGGCACTCCTCGATGACTTTCTGGTGGCGGCGCTGGATGGAGCAGTCACGCTCGCCCAGATGCACCGCATTGCCCTGACCGTCGCCCAGCACCTGAATTTCGATGTGGCGCGGGTTGGACAGATAACGCTCCATATACATCGCGCCGTTGCCGAAGGCGGCCTTCGCCTCGCTCGACGCCATGGTGTAGCAGGCTTTGAATTCGTCTTCGCTGCGCGCGACTTTCATGCCTTTGCCGCCGCCGCCGGCGACCGCCTTGATGAGGACGGGGAAGCCGATTTCCTTGGCGATTTTCAGACCCTCGTCTGCATCCTTGATGATGCCGTCGGAACCGGGGATGAGCGGCAGGCCCAGTGCTTTCACGGTGTCTTTCGCCACGGCCTTGTCGCCCATTTTGGCGATATGTTCGGGCGTGGGGCCGATGAAGGTGAAGCCGTGTTCTTCGACCATGCGGGCGAATTCCTCGTTCTCCGACAAAAAGCCGATACCGGGGTGGATCGCGTCCGCATTCGTGAGCGCCGCGGCCGAAAGGATGGCCGGAATGTTCAGATAGCTCTGGCGCGACGCGGGCGGGCCGATGCACACGCTTTCGTCGGCCATGCGCACGGCCATGCCGGATTCATCGGCGGTCGAATGCACGACAACGCTCTGGATACCCATTTCACGGCAGGCGCGCACGACGCGCAGGGCGATTTCGCCGCGGTTGGCGATAAGGATTTTCTTGAACATGGTGGTTCCCTTGGTTGGCCTCGGTATCACGCGGGCGCTGGCGCGCCGTGCGTGGTCTTACTCGATAATCAGCAGCGGCTGGCCGAATTCGACCGGCTGCGCGTCGTCGATGAGGATGTCGGTCACGGTGCCGGATTTCTCCGCCTTGATCGGGTTCATGACTTTCATCGCTTCGATGATAAGCAGGGTGTCGCCCGCTTTCACTTTCGCGCCTTTGGTCACGAATTTCGGCGCGCTCGGCTCTGACTGCAGATACGCGGTGCCGACCATCGGGGATTTTACGACGCCCGGGTGGTTGTCGGGGGTCAGCGCGGCGACTTTGCCGGTTTCAACCGCAGCAACAGGCGCGGCGGGGGCGGCAACAGCGACGGGCGCGGCATGAACGGCAGCGGCAACGCCGAGGTTCTTGGTCACGCGCACGGATTTGTCGCCATCGGTGACTTCGATTTCGGTGAGACCCGTTTCGTTGAGCAGGCTGGCGAGGTTCTTGATCGCCTCGTGGTCGATTTTCATCGCGGACATGTCGTTTTTCCTCTCTTTGGTGTCTTCTTTGGGCAGCGTCGCCGTTTTGGTTTTGCTCATAATGGTATTCCTTTCGGTATCGTCACGCGTCGTCGTCGTCATCCAGCAGGGCGCGCATGGCCTGCAGCGCCAGCAGGTATCCATGCCCGCCGAAACCGCAGATGACGCCCGCCGCGATCGGCGATACGTAAGAGTGATGGCGGAACGCCTCACGCTTGTAGATGTTGCTGAGATGCACTTCGATGACCGGCACGTCGAGCAGTTTCAGCGCGTCGTGAATGGCGATCGATGTATGGGTATAGGCAGCGGCATTGATAACCATGCCGGAAAAACCGTCGCGGGCCTGCTGGATGATGGTGACCAGCTCGCCTTCGTCGTTGCTCTGGCGGAAATCGATGGCCATGCCGAGCTCGCTGGCCAGCTCTTCACATTCAAGCGCGATGGCGCTGAGGTTCTTGAATCCATAAACGTCCGGTTCCCGCACGCCAAGCATGTTCAGGTTCGGTCCGTTCAGAACAAGAATGTTGTGACGCTGTTTGGCCAAGCCAACCTCGTTGGAAGTTATTCCGGATGGGGGACTTTATAACATACGTAAAGCCGCCCGCGAGTCAAAAATGATTTACATAAGATAAAAACGGGCGTGCCAAAACCGCTTATCCCCATGTTTTTAAATAATACCTGCCCGCGAAAGGGGCTTTTGGCAACGCAGCATATCCGTTATAAAACGGGTACATCATAAAATATAAACCGCGCCGTCCCGCGCCCGCGACGATACAGGAGAACCCCCATGTCCCTCAAAGGTCTTGCCGCCGTCATCACCGGCTCCACCAGCGGTATCGGTCTTGGCATCGCGCGCCGCATGGCAGCGGCGGGTGCCGACATCCTGCTGAACGGTCTTGGCGATATGGCGGAGATTGAAAAAACCCGCCTCGCCCTGCAAAGCGAGTTTGGCGTGCGGGTGTTTTATCATGGCGCCGACATGCGCAAACCCGACGATATCCGCGCCATGGTGCAATCGGCGGAAAAATCTTTTGGCAAGGTGGATATCCTTGTAAATAACGCGGGTATCCAGCACGTCGCGCGTATCGAGAATTTTTCCGATGAACGCTGGAGCGATATCATCGCCATCAACCTTTCCGCCACGTTTTTTGCAACCAAGGCGGCGCTGCCCGGCATGCAATCGCGCGGTTTTGGCCGTATCGTCAACATCGCCTCCGTCCACGGGCTGGTGGCGTCCAAGGAAAAATCCGCCTATGTCGCGGCCAAACACGGGGTGATTGGCCTGACCAAAGTGACCGCGCTTGAAAACGCCACGAACGGCATCACCTGCAACGCCATTTGCCCGGGGTTCGTGCTGACGCCGCTGGTGCAAAAACAAATCGACGACCGCGCCCTGCAAAAAGGCATCAGCAAAGAAGAATCCGCGCGCGATTTGCTGGGTGAAAAACAGCCCGCGCTCGATTTCGTTACTACCGAACAGCTGGGCGATATGGCGGTTTATCTCTGCGGCGACAACGCGAAGCTGATGAACGGCAGCGCCATCACGGTCGATGGCGGCTGGACGGCGCAATAATGACAAGTACCACCAAAACCCGCGCCGATATCCGCGTCAAGGCCATGGCGGTGTTTCGCCGCGGCGATAAAATTCTGGTGAACGAAGTACGCGAGCCGGATGGCACGCTCATCGGGTTTCGCATTCCCGGCGGGCACGTCGAATACGGCGAAAAATCCGAAGACACCATCGTGCGCGAAATGCGCGAAGAGCTGGGCGCTGATATCGTGGGCCTGCGCCCTATGGCGACGATTGAAAACATTTTCGTCTATGGCGGCCAGCCGGGGCATGAGGTCATCGTCGTATATGCCGCCGATTTCGCCGATGCGCAACTGTACGAACAAGACACGCTTGCGGCCGCCGAAGATGACGGCACCGCCTTCACGCTGGTCTGGCACGACCCCGATGATTTGCCGGATGGCTTGCCGCTGTATCCATCCGGTCTGCGCGATTATCTCTGATCGGCCACAAAAAAACGCCCCGAATATATCGGGGCGTTTTTTTAGACGTCAGGCGAAATGATTAGCCGCCGTTTTTCGGGGCGTCGCCTTTCTTTTTCAGCTCGTCAACTTTGGCTTTTACTTCCGCGCCGAATTCGGCAGCGGCTTTTTCGCCTTTTTCCAGCAGCTCTTCGCCTTTTACGACGGCGTTTGCGAACGCGTCAGCGGCCTTTTGCTTGCCTTCTTCGAATTTCTTTTTCCAATCGAATGCCATGTGTTTTCTCCTCTATGCGTTTCTTGATTTTATATGGGGGCTTGGCCAGAGTCTTAGCACAGGCGACCGCGCCGGGTCAAAATGTTATGTCCAGATATGTTTTTGCGTTCAAAAACAACGCATTTCAGCTGCCGCTTGACCGGCCTGGCCGTTTCGGTGCGCTCAGGCGCGGCACGGGGATATCCCGCGCTGCCGTGGTGGCGGCCTGTTTGAACGCGGCGGTTTGTGCATCATACGCTTCCTGCAGCATAGGCAGCAGCGCGGTGCGCGACAGTCGCGCGGCCATGGCCAGCAGCTTGTCATCAACCCGCGCGCCCGCATCCAGCAGCAGGCGCGCGTTATCCGCCTTGCCCGCCGCAACGGCACAGGTCAGCGCATCGTTGCCGCCCTTGTTGCGCAGGTTCACATCGGGTTTCGCATCCAGCAGCAATTTCAAAATCTCGCCGCCGCCGGTGGCCGCGATAATCAGCACGGTGTTGCCGGCCTCGTTCGGCTGGTCGGGGTCGGCGGCGCGGTACAGCATTTCGCGCGTCAGGTCTCTGAGCTGCATACGCACGGCATGATGCAGGGCGGTATCACCGCGCGCATCGGCCACCTCGAAACTCGCGCCGTTTTTCACCAGCCACAACGCATCGTCCATATCGGGAAATTGTTTGCGCAGCGCCGCCAGCAGTTCATGGCCATAGGTGCGCGCCTCCGCGTGATGCACGCGCGCGCCTGCCTGATTGAATGTCGGTTTCGGGTCAGACATTGCAAAGCCGCCAAACCGTATCGGTTGTATGAACGGTCTTCAGGGTAGGGACGGAGGCGCCTTTCGTCAACCGCTGACGGCAGCTACGCGCGAAAACCCTGTTAAATCAGGCTGTCGAGGCCTTGCTGGAACGGCTCTTTGGGGCCGTATTCGACGCGCACCAGATGCAGGCCGCTGGCGGGGGCCATGGGGCCGGCCTTGGTGCGGTCGCAGGCTTCCAGTACGGCTTTCACATCGTCGGGGTGCCATTTGCCTTCGCCCACCAGCGCCAGCGTGCCGGCGAAATTGCGGATTTGATGGTGCAGGAAAGACCGCGCCTCCGCCCACATCGTCAGGTGGCGGCCCAGCATGGGGCTTGTTTTATCTTCGACGAATTCCAGCCGCGCCAGCGTGCGCACGGGCGATTTCGCCTGACATTCGGCGGCGCGGAAACTGCTGAAATCATGCGTGCCGGTCAGGTGCTTCGCCGCCTTGTTCATCGCGTCGATATCAAGATCGCGGCTGTGGTGCCAGACCTGACCGCCGCCAATCGCGGGGGCGGCGCGGCGGTCGCACAAAATGCGGTAGGCATAGACGCGCCATGTCGCGCTGAAACGGGCGTGAAAATCGTCGGATACGCTCTCCGCCGATACAATCGATATCGGCAAGGGGCGCAGGTGGAAATTGATGGCGTCACGCACGGTTTTTTCATCGGCGGGGCGGGCAAGGTCGATATGCGCAACCTGTCCCAGCGCATGCACGCCCGCATCGGTGCGCCCCGCGACATGCACGGTCACACGCTCGCCGCTGTATTTTTCTATCGCGTCTTCGATGCTGCCCTGAATGGTGGTGATGCCGCCATCCTGCCGCTGCCATCCGGCAAAATCCGTGCCGTCGTATTCGATGGTCAGTTTCCAGCGCCGGGTTTTACGCGCGGGCGCGGCGATATCTGCCGCCGCTGTTTGCACGGCGGGCAGGAAGCTTTGCGCAGAGGGCTTTGGCGCGTTGGCCGCAACCTCGACGGCTTCGGCGTCGATGACGGGCGGGCGGGTATCGCTCATCCCAAAACCTCGCCAATCGTCACATGGCCGCCGTTCATATAGGATACACCGTCCATCGCCTTGCGATTTTCAGGCTGCACCGATATCAGGCGCAAGCTGCCGCTGCCGCAGGCGACGACCAGATGGCGGTCGATAATCTCGCCCGCTTTGCCCTGCGTGCCGTCCGGTTTTTCAATTTGCGCGGCCAGAACTTTCAACCGCAGGCCGCGATGCAGCGTCCACACCCCCGGCCAGCCGGAGAGGGCGCGCATCTGGCGTTCGATATGCGCCGCGCTTTGCGTCCAGTCGATTTTGCCGTCTTCCTTGCTCAGCATATGGGCATAGGTAACGCCGTCTTCGCCCTGCGTTTCGGGCGTCAGCGAGGGCAGCGCCGCCAGCGTTTTGACGATCAACTCCGCGCCCTGCGCTGCGAGCGCGTCATGCAGGCTTTGCGCCGTTGTCGCGTTTGTAATGTGCACGTGGCCGCGCATCAGCACGGGGCCGGTATCCAGTCCGGCCTCCATCTGCATGATGCACACGCCGCTTTGCGTATCGCCCGCCATGATGGCGCGCTGGATAGGCGCCGCCCCGCGCCAGCGTGGCAGCAGCGAGGCGTGGATATTGATGCAGCCATGCGCGGGCGCATCCAGAACCTCCTGCGGCAGGATCAGGCCATAGGCCGCAACCACGGCGACATCAGCCTTCAGCGCCGCGAAATCGGCGCGCGCCGCGGCGTCTTTTTTCAAACTCAGTGGGTGGCGTACGGGCAGGCCAAGCTCCTGCGCGCGGCGATGCACGGGGGCGGGCTGCAGCTTGTGCCCGCGCCCTGCGGGCCGCGGCGGCTGCGAATAGACGCAGACAATCTCATGCCCTGCGGCATGCAGCGCCTCCAGCGCCGACACGGCAAAATCCGGCGTACCCATGAAGATGATTTTCATGCGCGCCTCGCAGCGGCGGCGGTGCCGAGAAGCCCCGCGCGGGTTTTGTGCACGCGGCGCAGGTGGCCGGGGAAAAAGCCGCGCGTTTCGATATCGGCCAGCGGCACCCATTCCAGTCCCGTACTTTCGTGCGACACGGCGAGGGGGACGTCGGTATCGGCTTCGAAGGCGAAGCAGACGTCGAAATGCACATGCGTCGGCTCGATACCCCATGCCTTGCGGCGGGCGCTGACGTGGCCGGAATTGAGATCGAAAATGCCGCCCCCCAAAAGCGGGCGCAGGTGCGCGGGGCTGAGGCCCGCTTCTTCCTCCGCTTCGCGCAGGGCAGCGGCGAAAACATCGGGGCTGCCGTCGCAATGCCCGCCCGGCGCCATCCAGAATTTATTGAGACCGTGTTCCACAAGCAAAACCGCGTCGCGCGCGGGGTTCACAATCCATGCGTCGGCAACCACATGCGCGGTCAGGTTATCGCGGCCATAGGGGTTGGGCGATTGCGCCAGAAACTGGCGGAGCTGCGCCAGGACGGCGGCTTCGTCGTCGTCCTGCGGCGTGAAACTCTCCAGCAGGGCCGGGAGCATATCCATGCCTTACGCGGCCTTTTTCTGCTGGTTGTTATAGGCGTCGAGCGCAAGACGCGCCAGCGGCACGGTATTCGCCGCCGTGATATCCTTGAGCGGCATCCAGACGCAGCCGCTGCTGTTGCTGTTTTTCTCGACATAACCGATGGGGTTGCCCGCGATGGTCGCCACGTAAATCGCGGCGATATGGCGCATGGTCATCGGCTCCCCGTTTGTTTCGATGAAGGGAAACAGCGCGCTGAAGGCGCCCAGCTGGCGGCTGTCGGTGACGTAGCAGCCGGTTTCTTCGAACACTTCGCGCACCAGCGTTTCATGCAGGTGTTCGTGCGGCTCGGGCGAACCGCCCGGCAGATCGTGCAGACCCTTGTAGCAGCCGAGCACCTTGTTGATGAGCAGGATGCTGTCCTTGGCTTCGTTGAAAATCAGCGCATAGACGCCGAAATGCGAGGTGTATTTGGGAGCAGAGGAGGTCATGGCAATACGTAGCTCTCTTTCATGTCTTCTTCGTGTTCGCGCGTCCATTTTTTCAGCTTGCGCATCAGCATGTCGCGTTTCAGCGACGACAGGTGATCCACAAACAGCACGCCGTCAAGGTGGTCGATTTCATGTTGCACGCAGGTGGCAAGCAGGCCATCGGCCTCCATCTCCTGCGGCTGGCCGTTCTCATCAAGATATTTGACGCGTACTTTTTCGGGGCGCTCGATCTCGGCATACTGGCCGGGGATGGACAGGCAGCCTTCTTCGTAGACGTTTTGCTCGTCCGACGACCAGACGATTTCGGGGTTGATGACGGCAATCGGCTTGCCGGGCGTCGGCGGCGGTTCGTGGTCTTCGGCACGGTCGCCGGTTTGCTCCACGTCCATCACCAGCACGCGCAGCGAATGCCCGACCTGCGGTGCGGCAAGGCCGATGCCGCGCGTGGCGTACATGGTTTCGAACATGTCCTTGATAAGCGTGCGGATCTCGTCCGTCACCGCGGCGACAGGTTCGGCGGGTTTTTTCAGCACCGGATGCGGCGCGACGTAAATGGGCAGCAGGGCCATGATTTCTATCCTTTAATTCCTGCTATTTACTTAAAGCGAAAGCGCCCAAAGGTCAAGCGGGGCGGCGGGTGCGCCAGTACGCGGCATAGCAGGCAGATAGGTTATTCAAATTGCTTGAAATAGCGTATCCAGGCAGCCACTGTTTGCAGCCTGCGGCTGACGGTATTTCCAGTACAATTCCAGCGTTTGAAAAGAAGGGGGTCAACCTTTTCGATGCCCTCATGGAGAGCCTTGTTAAAAATGGGTTCTCCAAAAACAATATGCGCAAGTTTTTGGATCTTTTCCCGATGTGGCAAGGCTGAGGCCTCTTTCCCAAGCGCTGTAAGACTTACGACGCTCCTTTTAGTCGTGGCCAATCCCATCCAGCACAAAACATTGCTGTAATAGTCAATTTGGCGCGGAACGACATAAAAATGTTGAAGAATATCGTCTTTTTTCATTTCCCCATGTTCCGCAAGTAAGGACAGCATAGCAAGTGCGGTCTCGAAGCTATCCGCTTGTGGAAAAGGAATGCCCAGAACGGGGGGCTGGGTCGTGGATACAGGGATTGTTTTTAGATCTAAATGTGCAGGTTCTTCGAAACAGAAAAATTTTTCATGTTCGTAATCTACCTGGCAGGTAGCACCGTCGTATTCAATCGGTAAAAAGCGGAGATAAGGTTCCTGATAAAAGCAGGCGAAAACGCGCAGAAGCTTTTTCTGTCCCGTCAATGTGTTCCACGCAAGGTAAGGGTAAAGAATTTGCCGTAGACTCAGGTTATCCGGCGTCCCTATTTTTGCTTCTATAAGGTTTATGCTGTTTTTTCCTTCATATCCGCCATCGATTTCTATTTGAACGCCTTCGACAGGGAAAGAAACTTCGCCCAGTGTGAAAGAAAAGGCGGGGCTTCTGGTGCGTCCGCGAAGGGTGAGTACGATGGGCTCTCCGAATACGTTTTCTAGCGCGCCGGAGATTAAAGCGGCGTCTAACACAGCAGATTCATGGTTCAGTCCCTGGGACGTAAGCGTCAACAGGTTTTCAGGCAACCGGAGACTCTTTACTTTTTCCGGAGGGCTTTCTTTGATGTTGATGAACGGATCAAATGACGCGATCCGGTATAACCCGTTCGAGATAGCTAAAATAGATAAGCCGTTATCCTCGAAAGGTTCGGGCAGCTGTGACCGGAAATCAATTTTTGTCATTAAGCGCGGTTCACGGCCAGAAATTTCTTTAATCTCGTCAGCGGTGATGTCAAAAAAACCATTTTTGCGGATGGTTTCCAGGATCGGCAATGCCGCGAATACTTTCTTCCATCCTATATCATTGGCGCTTGATGATTGAGCTGCCATCAATACCCCAAGATCAATACTTCGTTGGGTTCTTTTCCGCGCTTGTTGCCCTTACAGTTGATGGCGCGTTTTGCCTCCACCAGTTGAATTTTAAATTTTTTATAGAGCTCGTGAATGAAGGGGGTGTTGGAATTCGACAGCATGACATAAACGTTTTTGCGTGATAGCTCCGCAAACATCGACGCTAGCTCGCGTTGATCAAGCGCTCCAAAACCGTTTCCCGTGTAGTTCGTGAAATTTGCCGTCATGGAGAGCGGGACATAAGGCGGATCAAAATATACAAAATCGCCTGCTTTCGCCTCGTTCAGTACGGCTTGATAGGGGCGGCAAAGAATGTCTATCTGGTGCGTTGATAAATAATGGCTGACCGAAAGTAAGTTTTCTTTATCAACAATATTCGGTTTTTCATACCGCCCAAATGGAGCGTTAAATTGTCCACGACTGTTTTCCCGGTAAAGGCCGTTGAAGCAGGTTTTGTTAAGATAAATAAAGCGACTAGCTCGCTGCACGGGGGACAGCTTGGCAAGATCGCGGCTGCGTATATCGTAAAAATATTCCGCTTCGTTCTTGTGCGTGCGTAAGCTGCGCAGAAGTGCGCTAACATCTTCTTTTATAATCACATAGGTATTAATTAACTCGGCGTTTATGTCAGAGATGGTCGCGCTGGAGGGTTGCTCTGCAAATAAAAAGGCGCCTCCGCCGACAAACGGCTCAAAGTAGCGGTCGTATTCTTTGGGCGCGGCGGTTTGCAGTATGTCCATCAATTGCCGTTTCCCGCCAACCCATTTAACGAAGGGGCGCGGTGAATTATTTTCAGAGCCTGTTTTTATCAGGGTTGCTGCTTTTGTGGGTTTGGCCATTTCAGATGAAGGTTTTTTGAGGCGTGGTGGCATAAGTTTCCTGAGGAGAACATTCCTAGCACTTTGTGAGCTAACTGATTGATCTTATCATCAAATTTATGAGAAATAAAAAGAAAGCTCCCGCACTATTGGAACATAATGGGAACAATAAGGCTTCTAGCCTGCTGATGCAAGTGTAAAAATGCTCAAACCCCGAGCGTGAAGTTTTTTAGCCTCATTACAAGTGCGGGGATTACCGCTTCTCCGCGTGGCGCGGCGGCGCGGCGGGGGTGTCTTCGGCGGTTTCGTCTGTATCGCTCTGCGCCGTCAGTTCGGGGGCGGTCAGGGCGCGGGGGGCCTGTTCGATGACGTTGACGTCGGGCAGGTCGCCGTCGCTGCCGATGCCTTGCAGGTTCTGGAACTTGCGCGCGCCGGGCAGCACGTTGCGCTCGAGAGAGCCGACGGCATCGTTATAGCTGGCAATCGCGCCCGAAAGCCCCTTGCCGATTTTCTGCATGTGCGCGCCGAAAGTGCCAAGGCGTTTGTAGAGGTCGCGGCCGAGGTCGGAAATTTCCTGCGCGTTTTGCGCCAGTTTTTCCTGACGCCAGCCGTAAGCCACGGCCTTGAGCAGCGAAATCAGCGTGGTTGGGGAGGCGGGGATGACTTTTTGCTCCACGCCCGCTTCCAAAAGCGACGGGTCGCGCTCCAGCGCGGCGCTGAAATAGCTTTCGCTCGGCAGGAACATCACCACGAATTCGGGGCTTTCGAATTTCTCGAAATAGGATTTCTTGCCCAGCTCCTTGATGCGGCTGCTGACGTGGCGCGCGTGGCGGTCGAGGGCGTCGCGGCGCTCCGTCTCGCTCGCGCCGTCCTTGAGGGCGTCCATATAGGCGTCGATCGGCGCTTTGGAATCGATGACAATACTTTTGCCGCCGGGCAGTTTCACGATGACATCGGGACGCTGGTCGTCGATGCTGACCTGCTGTTCGAAATGCACGCCTTCTTGCAGGCCCGCCATTTCCAGCGTGCGTTTCAGCTGCAATTCGCCCCATTGTCCGCGCGTGGAGGGGGAGCGCAGCGCCTGCACCAGCGACGAGGTTTCGCTGCGCAGTTTTTCCTGATCGGCTTTCATGCCCGCCAGATGCTGGCGCAGTTCGCCATAGGCATTGTGGCGTTCTTTTTCCAGCAGGGCGATTTTCTCGTCCATCAGCTTCAGCGTCGCCTCGACGGGCGTGACGACCTGTTTGATATCTGTTTTGGCGGCGGTTTGCAGCTGGCCGAATTTTTCCTGCGCAAGGGCCAGGAAGTTATCGCGGCTGGCGTTCAGCGCCTCAAGGCTCATGGCTTTGAAGTCCGCGGCCATCTGCTGCTTGGCTTGCTCGATGAGCGCCTTTTGCTCCGCAAGGTTTTTGATGTCGCTTTCAAGGCGCGCGTTTTGCTGCAACAGCTGCTGCAACTGCTGTTCCATGTCTGCGGTTTTTTGCGCCAGATGGTTTTGCAATTCCCCGCCGCCGCGCCGCGCGAGCATGAAACCGATGCCAAAGCCAAAGACAAGGCCAGCCACGCCGCCCGCCAGCACATATATAAAGGCATTGGCATCAAGCGGCATGCGAAAGCTCCGGAATCGGGGGAAAACAGGGGGTGAATCGGATGGCGAATTATAGGGCAGGCGCTATGCATTACCTATTAAAAATGTGCCAACCCCCACAAAAAAAGTCGAAGTTTATGAAAAACAAAGGATAAAAGAGGATAGCGAACAGGCGTTCTATGAATTAAATTAGTTTCCCGTGTCGCTTTGCGTAATGAATCGCATTTTTGATTTGCTGCTGTGTAACAAAATTTCTAAACGGCCGCAAGTCAACAACGACCAGATAACACAAAAACACACGCAACCCGATACGACCACACGCACAAGAAAGGACCGCCGCTATGGCTAACGAATCGACCAGACACATGATCGTTGATCTCAAAACGGGCTTTGCTTACGGCATCAAACTGGATGCAGAGGGCAAATGCACGGCGGTCCAGCCCCTGAACACCAAGCTTGAAACCCTCGAAGGCAAGCTGGTCAAAACCTTCGGCCCGCTCGCCGGCAACAGCAACGGCACCCTGCGCGAACCGCAGACCCTGCCCTATGGCCAGACCACCTATTGCGTCGAGCTGACGGAAAACGGCACCACGGGCAGCATTTTCACCATCGCATGGCCGAACAAAAAAGACGCCGATGCAGGCGTTCTGCCGGCTGTGGCCAAGGCCTCGCTGCCGGATGACCTCGTCAAGGCGCGTATTGCCCCCGCCCCGAAAGCGGCGGCCAGCAACGATGATGCCGATGAAGATGCGAAGCTGAAAGCGGCGCTGAAAAAAATCGACGACATGATCGGCCTCGATACCGCCAAGCGCGATATCAAGCAGAACATTGCCGTTGCGCGTTTCAACCGCGCGAAAGAAGACATGGGTGTTGCGACCAACCCGATTTCGCGCCACATGGTTTTCACCGGCAACCCGGGTACGGGCAAAACCACCTTCGCGCGCGAAGTGGCGAAGGTTTACCACGCCCTCGGTTTCATCGAAAAACCGGAAGTGCATGAAGTGAAGCGTGAAGATCTGGTTGCCGGCTACGTCGGCCAGACGGCGCTGAAAACCAAGGAAGCGATTGAAAAAGCCAAAGGCGGCATCCTGTTCATCGACGAGGCCTATGCCCTGTCGCGCGGGTCCGAAGGCGGCGGTGGCGGCGACGGCAAGGATTTCGGCCGCGAAGCCATCGATACGTTGGTTGCCGCGATGGAAAACATGCGTGACGAGCTGATCGTCATCGTTGCGGGTTACACCGATCCGATGAAAAACTTCATCGAAGCCAACCCGGGTCTGAAATCGCGTTTCATGACCTACATCAACTTCGAAGACTATGCCGTTCCGCAGCTGACCGAAATCATGGATTTCATGCTGAAAGAACGCGGCTACACGATCGACCCGGCGGCACGTGCGCATGCTATCCACCTCATCGAAGATGAAAAAGAACGTGCGAAAAAAGACTTCGGTAACGGCCGTACGGTCCGCAACCTCGTCGAGAAGGTCGAAAAAGAACTCGCCCTGCGTCTCGAAGAAGAGGGCAAACTGTCCAAAGGCCACGGCCTGACGCCGGAACAGCTGAAGGCAGAGCTGACGACCATCACGCTCGCCGACATGCAGCGCGTTACGCTCGAAGGCATCAAAGTCAAGCCGGTCAAAGGCATTGGCATCGGCGGCGCAGAACCGCCCGCCAATGGCAACCGTCCGGCGGGTCTCGACGCCGTCCCCTCCGCGGAGACGCGTCGTCCCAAAAACCAGTTCGGCATGTAAGCTGCCTGCTGATAACCAAGGAAAAGGGCGGTCCGTGCGGCCGCCCTTTTCTTATGCGTGCTTTCCTTTCGCGCGTCTATGCGTTATCACAAAAGGGAAAGGATACAGCGATGACCCGAAACCTGATGGAACTTGCGGAAAAGCTGCTGCCCGTGGCGCGTGCGGCGGGCGAAATTGAACTGAAATATTACCGCGAAGGCGCCGAGGTCATCGACAAGGCCGACGGCTCGCCGGTCACGCTGGCCGATCAGGAAGCGGAAAAGCTGATTGCCGGTGCGCTGCGCGAACTGGCACCCGATATCCCGATGGTGGGCGAGGAGTCTGTGGCCGATGGCCATATCCCCGATATTTCCGGCGGGCGGTTTTTTCTGGTCGATCCGCTGGATGGCACCAAGGAATTCATCACCGGCGGCGGTGATTTCACCGTCAACATCGCGCTGCTTGAAAACTTCGTGCCCGTCATGGGCGTGATTTACGCGCCCGTATCGGGGCTTTTGTACTACGGCGCCGGCGCGCAGGCCTTTGTGTCGGATAACGGCAAGCCCGCGAAACAAATCCGCGTGCGTCCCGCACCGCCCGAAGGCATCACGGTTGTGGCCAGCAAACGCCACGGCGATCCGGAACGCCTGAATGATTTCCTCAAAGACCGCAACGTGGCCGCGATGGTTAACCGCTCAAGCTCGCTTAAATTCTGCGTGATTGCGGCGGGGGAAGCGGATTTCTATCCGCGGCTTGGCCCGACATCCGAATGGGATACGGCGGCCGGTGATGCTATTTTGCGCGCGGCGGGCGGGCAGGTCACGCAGCTTTGCGGCGCGCCGCTGGTCTACGGCAAGGCGGACAAGCGTTTTCTCAATCCCGAATTCATGGCCTTCGCGCCGTAATTTATGCGGCGCTGGCGCAGGCGGCGATCAGCTGCTCAATCCGCTCCTTGAGCATGAAAAAAGCCGTATCGAAAGCCTCGACAATCTGGTCCGGGCTGCCTGCGGCCTGTGCGGGGTCGGGGGTCGACCAGTGCAGTTTTTCAGGTTTGTGCCCGCCCGTGCCTGGAAATACGGGGCAGCTTTCCGCCGCTGCGGCATCGCAGACCGTCACCACAATATCCAGCGGGTGCTGTGCAAAACAATCCCATGATTTGCTGGCGGGGCTTCCGGCCGGAATGCCGTGACGCTTCAATGTCGCGAGCGCGCCCGGATGCACATGGCCCACCGGTTTGCTGCCCGCGCTATGCGCGATGTAGCGGCCGCGGCCCAAGTGGTTGAGCAGGGCCTCCGCCATCACCGAGCGGCAGGAATTTCCCGTGCAAAGAAATAGTACGTTAATCGGGGCGCTCATGATGATATTCTCCTGTCTTAAAAAGTTTTCTTGAAACGCAGAGCAAGGCCGACCAGTGCGACGAGTACGGGTACTTCGACCAGCGGACCGATGACGGCGGCGAAAGCTACCGGCGAGGCAAGGCCGAAAGCAGCAATCGCGACGGCGATAGCGAGTTCGAAATTATTGCTGGCGGCGGTAAAGGCCACAGCTGTGGTGCGCGGGTAATCCGCCCCCGCCTTGCGGCCCATATAAAAACTCAGCGTGAACATGATGCCAAAGTAAAGCGCCAGCGGCAGCGCGATGCGCAGCGCATCCAGCGGTAGCTGCAAAACCATATGCCCCTTGAGTGTGAACATTGCGGCAATGGTAAACAGTAGCGCGGCCAGTGTCAGCGGCGCGATGCGCGGCAGGAAAACGGCGTCATACCAGACATCACCCTTACGGCGGCGCAGCCAGCGCCGCGTCAAATAGCCCGCGGCGAAGGGGATACCCAGATAAATAGCGACGCTTTGTGCGACGGTAGAAAACGGAATCTCTGCGCTGCTGGCGGCAATGCCCATCCATCCTGGCAGGACGGACAGAAAAAACCACGCATAGACGCTGAAAAACACCAGCTGGAAGAGACTGTTAAACGCAACAAGACCGGCAACGTATTCGTTGTCGCCTTCTGCCAACTGGTTCCAGACAATCACCATGGCAATACAGCGGGCAAGCCCGATAAGAATAACACCGGTCATGTAATCTGGGTAGTCACGCAGAAAGATAGCTGCCAGAGCAAACATCAAGACCGGCCCGATAACCCAGTTCTGCGCAAGCGAAAGTGCGAGTATCCGGCGATTGCGAAAAACCTCCGGCAATGCCTCATAGCGTACGCGCGCCAACGGCGGGTACATCATGATAATCAACCCAACCGCAATCGGAATACTGGTGCCGCTAACAGATAGATTTTCAATCAGCGCCGGTGCGGCGGGGATAAAATGGCCGCATAATACGCCCGCCGCCATCGCCATAAAAATCCATAGCGTCAGAAAGCGGTCAAGAACGGGCAGGCGGCGCGGACAGGCGCCGCTGTTGTCAGCCGTGACAGGATGTTGCATCGAATGTCTCTGGCGTTATTCAGCAGCAGCCGCTGCCGGATGTGCCGCAGCTGCTTTTGATGTGAACGAGGGCGGCGGGGGCGCAGCAGGCGCTTTCGGCCGCGGCGGCGGGTTTGTCACCGTACATCTGCGCATCTTCCATGGTGTGATAGGCTTCCCATGCCATGCCCGCGGGATCTTCTACCCATGATTTTTCGGATCTTGCGTAGCAGCAGGTCGTCTCCCCCTCGCTGTGCATCGACAGGTTCGCCGCCGAAAGCTGTGCGCGCAGCGCGTTCAGCTCCTCCGCGTTATCGACCTGAATACCCAGATGGTCAACGCCGCGTTTGCCGCTGCGTGTCGATACGGCGAAATTGACATGCGGATCGTCCAGCATCCACTTCGCGTAATCGGGTTTTGTTTTCACGGGTGTTGCCCCGAACAGGGCGCTGTAAAAGCGGATGGCGTTATCGATGTTATCGACACCAACGTGGATGTGCAGGCGTTTCATGCTTTTTCTCCTTGTGGCATAATGGGGGCGGGGGCGCAGCAGGCGGCGAGTTCGATGACCGCGCAGCCGCTTTGGGCGTCATCGCGCACCTGCGCCACATCGCTGCGGCAGCAGTTTTCCGCCATGAAGCGGATAAGTCCCGTAAAAAAAGCGAAATCGGCGCGATAAATAATCGAGCGCCCGCGGCGTTCCTGCTGTACCAGCCCGGCGCGCGCCAGATGCGACAAGTGGAACGACAGCGTATTGGCGGGCACGTTCAGCCGCTCGCCGAGTGTGCCGGCGGGGGCGCCGCTGCTGCCGTATTCGACCAGCAAACGGAAAATCTGCAGGCGTGTTTCCTGCGACAGGGCGGCAAAAGCCGAAAGGGCGTTTTCTGTGTTCATATTTCTATTATTCTAGAAATATTGAATTATATCAAGAGGTATTTTAACTGTAAAAAATAAGACATATAAAACAAATGGTTATATCTTTCGATTGACGACCGACCGACTGGTCGGTTAGCCTGCGTCATGACGATTCCACAGCCCGATTCCATTCCCGAAGCCCTTTCCACCCGCGACCGCCTGATTGCGACCGCGGCGGATATGCTGATGCAGCAAAGCTATGGCGCTGTCAGCGTCGATGATATTTGCAAGGCAGCGGATATTAAAAAGGGCACGTTCTATCATTACTTTCCCTCGAAAACCGACCTCGCGCTCGCGGCCTATGCGTGGAAGTGGTCGATGTTTGAATCGGTGCTCGACAAATGTTTCCAGCGCGATGTTACGCCGCTGGAGCGTCTGAACCGCTATGCCTCTGCGGCCTATACCTACCAGCGTTATAATTTCGAGGCGGAGGGCAAGCTCTGCGGCTGCCCGCATACCAGCGCCGCGCAGGAAATGGGCACGCAGGATGAACGCATCCGCGAAAAAATCAAAGAAATTTACGACCTGCATGCGGCCTATTTCGACGGCTGCCTTGCCGATATGGCAGAGCATGCGGGCCTCGCGCCCGAACAGCGGCGCGAACTGGCCGGCGAGATGCTGTCTTTCTCCAGCGGCGTCATGTGCCAGGCCAAGGTGATGAACGATCCCGAAGTCATCCGCCAGCAAATGCTGACGGGACTTTACCGTCTGGCGGGTGCCGCGCAAACCGCGCCGTCCGTCGAATTCGACAAAACAATCTGGATTAACGAAGCTTCTCAATGCGGAGTCAAATAATGCTTAAAAACGTAATCGTCTTCGTCACCGCCGGTGCGCTGGGTGCTTATATGATGATGACGGGCAAGCTGCCCCTGCCGGGCGGGCCCGAACAGTTGCAGAAACCCGCGGCCGCCGTGGCCGCCGCGCCCGAACAGCCGCAGGCGATGCCTGCCAGCGTTTCCGCCGCCCTCAGCCGCGACATTACGGAGTGGAGCGAATTTTCCGGACGCCTGCGCGCCATGGAAGATGTGCAGGTGCGCCCGCGCGTATCGGGCACCGTCGATGCCGTACATTTCAAGGAAGGCGATCTGGTCAAACGCGGCCAGACGCTGTTTACCATCGATACCCGCCCGTTCAAGGCTGCGTATGATCAGGCCGCGGCCGCGCTGAAAGGCGCCGAAGCGCGCGCCGAGCTGACACGCAGCGATTTCGCCCGTGCGGAAAAGCTGCTGGCCGAAAAAGCCGTATCGCAGCGTGAATTCGATGAAAAGAAAAATGCGTTCCTGGAGGCTGACGCCGCCGTTGCCGCCGCAAAGGCGACGCTGGATCTCTCCGCGCTGGATCTTGAATACGCCGAAGTGCGCGCGCCGATTGATGGCCGCGTCGGTCGCCCCGACATCACCGTCGGCAATACGGTGCAGGCAGGTTCGGCGGTTCTGACCACGCTGCAATCTGTCGATCCTGTATTCGCCGATTTCGATATGGATGAACGCACCTATCTGCGCGTTCTCAAAACTGTGCGCGCTGAAGGCAAGGGCAGCGAGATGCCCGTCATGATGGCGCTGGCCGACGAAACGGAATTTACACGCACGGGCCGCATCCGCTCTTTCGACAACCAGCTGAGCGGTGATTCCGGCACGCTGCGCGTACGCGCTGAATTTGACAACCCCGACGGACTTTTGACGCCGGGCCTGTTTGCCCGCATCCGTCTGGGCAGTGCCGAGAAAACGACCGCCGTGCTGGTCAATGATAAAGCCATCGGCACCGACCAGACCCGCCGCTATGTCTATGCGCTGGACGATAACGGTGTGGTCGGTTACCGCCCCGTCACGCTGGGCAAGCTGACTGATGATGGTCTGCGCGTGATTACGGACGGTCTGGGCGCGGGCGAGAAAATCGTGGTCAACGGCCTGATGCGTATCCACCCCGGCATGAAAGTCCAGCCCATCATGGTGCCGATGGATACCTTGAGCGCGCCGGAGCCCGCCGCTCCGCCCGCAGGTGCGGAGGGCGCAAATAATTCCGCGCAGCCCGCAGGTGCGGAGGGCGTAAATAATTCCGCGCAGCCCGCAGCTGAAGAAGGCAAAGCCCCCGCAGGCGAAGAGCCGTCTGCACAGCCGCAACAATAAATAAACGAAACGCCCACGCCGCCGGACAGTCGCGCCGGCTTTGAGGAAACGCCATGGATATCTCCAGATTTTTTATCGACAGGCCGATTTTTGCCGCCGTATTGTCGATTTTCATTTTCATCGCGGGCGCCATGGCGATACCGACGCTGCCGGTATCGGAATATCCGAACGTCGCGCCGCCGTCGGTTGTGGTGCGTGCGCAATATCCGGGTGCCAACCCGCGCACGATTGCCGAAACCGTCGCCACGCCCATCGAAGAACAGGTGAACGGCGTCGAGGGCATGCTTTATATGTCGTCGCAATCGACGGCCGACGGCCAGATGGCGATTACCGTGACGTTTAAAATCGGCACGGACCCCGACCTCGCCCAGCAGCTGGTGCAAAACCGCGTGCAGCAGGCTTTGCCGCGTCTGCCTGATATCGTGCGCCAGTTCGGCGTCACGACGGTCAAAAGCGCCTCCAACATCACGCTGGTCGTGCATATCACATCGCCCGATGGCCGCTATGATACCAACTATTTGCGCAACTTTGCCGTGCTGAACGTCAAGGACCGCATCGCCCGCCTGAACGGGATTGGCGAGGCGCAGGTCTTCGGCGGCGGTGACTATGCGATGCGTATCTGGCTCGATCCCGGCAAGCTGTCGGCGCTGGGCCTGACGGCGGGCGATGTCGTGGCGGCCGTGCGCGAACAAAACGCGCAGGTTGCCGCGGGCACCATCGGCGGCCAGCCGCGTCAGGACAAGGGCGCGTTCGAACTGCTGGTCAATGCCAAGGGCCGTTTGCAGACCGAAGAAGATTTTGCAGGCATCATCCTGAAAACGACCGAGAGCGGCGGTATTATCCGTCTGGGCGACGTCGCGCGCATGGAAATGGGGGCCAATACCTATGCCCTCGGCTCGCTGCTGGATAACAAACAGGCATCGGCTATCGCCGTGTTTCAGGCGCCGGAATCGAACGCGCTGCAGCTTGCCAACGATGTGCGCAAAACAATGGCGGAGCTGAAAGCCACCGTTTTCCCCGAAGGTATCGACTACACCATCGTTTATGACCCGACGCGTTTCGTGCAATCCAGTATCGACGCTGTCGTCACGACGCTGGTCGAGGCGGTCATTCTGGTCGTGATCGTGGTGATCGTGTTCCTGCAAACATGGCGCGCGTCCATCATTCCGTTGCTGGCCGTGCCGGTATCCGTCGTGGGCACGTTTGCGGTCATGAAACTGTTCGGGTTCTCCATCAATAACCTGACGCTGTTCGGTCTTGTTCTTTCCATCGGTATCGTCGTCGATGACGCCATCGTGGTCGTCGAGAACGTGGAGAGGAACATCGAAGAGGGGCTTGCCCCACGCGAAGCCGCCTACAAGGCGATGCAGGAAGTTTCGGGACCGATTATCGCGATTGCCCTGACGCTGGGCGCGATTTTCATCCCCGTCGCTTTCGTCAGCGGCCTGACAGGGCAGTTCTATAAACAGTTTGCCCTGACCATCGCGATTTCGATGTTTATTTCGGCTTTCAACTCCCTCACGCTCAGCCCTGCCATGGCGGCAAAGCTGTTGCATGCGCCGGATGCGGAGCCCGACCGTCTGCAAAAAATCATCGATGCGGGCTTTGGCTGGTTCTTCCGCGGCTTTAACCGCTTTTTCAAGGCGTCGTCGAAAAAATACGAGGCAACGACCGGCAGCATCGTGCGCCACAAGGTGGGCATGTTCGCGGTTTATCTGGCGCTTATCGCGGGTTCTGTCGTGCTGTTCAATATCACGCCGCGCGGATATGTACCGGCGCAGGATAAACAGTATCTGGTCGCCTTCGCGCAGTTGCCCTCCGGTGCCAGCCTGCAGCGGACCGAAGACGTCATCCGCCGTATGAGCGACATCGCCATGAAAACGCCGGGCGTGCAAAACGCCGTCGCGTTTCCGGGCCTGTCCATCAACGGCTTTGCCGCCAGCTCCAGCGCGGGCATTGTGTTCATGACGCTCGATCCGTTTGAAGAGCGCACCACGCCCGACCTTTACGGCCCCGTGATTGCCGAAAAACTGATGGGGCAGCTCGGCATGGCGATTGAGGATGCGTTCGTCGGCGTATTCCCGCCGCCCGCGGTCGATGGTCTGGGGACCATCGGTGGCTTCCGCCTGCAAATTCAGGACCGCGCGGATCTGGGTGACGAGGCGCTTTATGGTGCGCTGATGGCCGCGCAGATGAAGGCATGGCAAACGCCGGGGCTGGCGGGTGTTTTCTCCAGCTACCAGATCAACGTGCCGCAGCTCTTCGTTGATATCGACCGCGACCGTGCGAAACAGCTGGGCATCCCGCTCAATAATATATACGAAGCGCTGCAGGTCTATCTGGGGTCTTACTACATCAACGACTTCAACCGTTTTGGCCGCACCTATCAGGTGATTGCGCAGGCGGATGCGCCGTTCCGTATGGATGCGGCGGATATCGCGCAGCTCAAAACCCGCAACCTTGCGGGCGAGATGGTGCCGCTGGGCAGCGTGCTGAACGTCAAGCAGAGTTACGGCCCCGATTCCGCCTCGCGCTACAACCTGTTCCGCACGGCCGAGCTGAACGGCGGCCCTGCACCCGGTTTCTCATCGGGAGAGGCGGAGGCGGCCATCGTCAAAATCCTGCGCGAAGTCCTGCCCCCCGGCATGGATTTCGAGTGGACGGAGCTGAAGTATCAGGAAATTCTGGCGGGCAATACGGCGATTTATATTTTCCCGCTGTGCATTTTCCTGGTCTTCCTCGTCCTTGCCGCGCAGTACGAAAGCCTTGTGCTGCCGCTGGCCATCATCATGATCGCGCCTGCGGTCACGCTCAGCGCCGTATTCGGCGTCTGGTGGACAGGCGGGGACAACAACATCTTTACCCAGATCGGGATATTGGTGGTGCTGGGCCTTGCGTGCAAAAACGCCATTCTGATTGTCGAGTTCGCGCGCGAGCTGGAACTGGCGGGCGAAGAAACGGTCAAGGCGGCGATGACGGCCTGCCGCATGCGTCTGCGTCCCATTCTGATGACGTCTTTCGCGTTCATCATGGGCGTGGTGCCGCTGGTGCTGTCGACGGGTGCGGGCGCCGAAATGCGTCAGGCCATCGGCATTACCGTATTTTCGGGCATGATTGGCGTGACGTTCATGGGGCTGTTCCTGACGCCGCTGTTCTATGTATTCCTGCGTAAACTTTCCGGCCGCAAGCTGACCAGCTTGCATCCCGTGCCGGTTTTGAAGGTGCATTAAGATGAAAAAACTTCTCATCACGCTCGCGCTGACGACGGTACTGGGCGCGCCGCTGTCGGGTTGCAACCTTGCCCCCGATTTCAAATTGCCCGAAACGGCCAAGGCCGAACAGTTCCGCGAAGCCGAAGACCTGAAAGTCACCGGCAAGTGGAAAGTGGGCGAACCCGCCGCGCATATCGACCGCGGCGAATGGTGGAAGGTCTTCAAAGAGCCTGCCCTCGATAAACTGCAGGCCGAAGCCGCTGATGGAAACCTGACCGTGCAGGCGATGGAAGCGCGCGTGCGCCAGTCGCGCGCGGCAGCGGGGCAGGCGCGTGCCGCGTTCTTTCCGGATATTGACGGCAATGCCTCCGTCACGCGGCAGAAACCGAATGCGGTTGCCCGCGGTATGGCGCCCGGCAGCGAGCTGGCGATTGAAAACAGCCTGAAAACCGGATTGACGCTCAGCTACGAACTGGATTTGTTCGGCCGCGTGCGCAACCGCAACAAAGCGGCGAGAGCCGAAGCCCTGAATGCCGAGGCGATGCTGCAAAGCATGCGCCTTGCAATGCAGGCGGACGTGGCGGATTTGTATTTCCTGATCCGCGCGCTTGACCGCGAACGCGGCGTGTTGTCGGTATCGGTCGGCTTGCGCGAAGATGGTTTGAAAATCCTCAAAAAACGCCTTGATATCGGCACGATTACCGAGCTGGATATCGCCGAGGCGACGGTCGATCTTGAAAACACCCGCATGCAGTATCAGGACGTTATCCAGCAGCGCAAGGAGGCGGAACATGCCCTCGCGTTGCTGCTGGGCAAGGCGCCGGGCGAGTTTTCGCTGAAATCTTCCGAACTGCCGCGCCGCATTCCGGTTATTCCGGCGGGCGTACCGTCCAGCGTGCTGGAGCGCCGCCCGGACATCGCCGCCGCGCAATACAAACTGGCCGCTGAAAATGCGCGTATCGGTGTTGTGAAGGCATCGTTCTTCCCGACCCTGTCGTTGACGGGGAATGCGGGGGTTGAATCCAACGTCATGTCGAACCTGTTCCAGTGGTCGAGCCGCACCTGGGCCATCGGCCCCATGCTGACGCTGCCGATTTTTGCCGGCGGGGAGAATATCAAGGCGCTGGATCGTCAAAAAGCCGTCTACGAAGAAGCCGTGGCCGATTACCGCCAGAGCGTGCTGGTCGCCTTCCGCGATGTCGAAAACAGCCTGTCGCGTTTGAAAACCTTGTCGCGTCAGGCATCGTCGCAATCGGTGGCGGAGGCCGCCGCGAAACGCGCGTCTCAGCTGGCTGAAATGCGCTACGAAAACGGCGATGTCGGATATCTGGAGGCGATTACCGCCCGCCGCAGCGCGCTGGATGCGCAGCGCAGCGGTATTCAAATTCAAGGCGAACGCCTGCGGGAGACGGTGCGTCTGATCCGCGCCATCGGCGGCGGCTGGACGCCGGTAACGGTTCCGGCGCCTGCTGCGCCGGCCCCCAAAACCGACCCCAAGAAAAAAGACTGATATGCGCACAGAAGGTTTGAGCGATGCGGAGATCGAGCGCAAGCTCGCCGCACCCGGTGCGGGCGTGCCGTGGTATGTGCGGCTGGCGCTGCGTTATTACATCGGCCCGCGCGTGGCGGGACGCGCCGAATGGGCGCCGCAAACGCAGCGGTTTTTTGATACCAGCGCGGAGATTGTGAAAATCGCCGAAACGCTGGATAACGGCCAGCTGCAAAAACGCGTGCTGGTGCCGCGCCTGCGCGGTCTTGAAGACAGTTCGCGCTATTGGTCCGCCGCCATGACCATGGAACATCTGATGATTGTCGGCACGGGCATGCGCGATATCATCATCCGCCTGTCACAGGGGCAGGTGCCGCCCGGCCGCGCCGATACCGCGCGCGTCAAGCCGCAGGGCAAATTGCCCGCGCAAAGCGTGCTCGAAAATTATAAAGCCTTCACCTCGACCCTGATGCCGCAAATCGAAAATGCCGTGCCGCCCGAAAAGCGGGATGGCGCGCTGACCTATGACCATCCGTGGTTCGGGCCTTTCACGCTGCGGCAATGGCATTGGCTTTTGGCGGAACACAACGCCATTCACCTGCGCCAGATGCAGGAAATCGCCGCGCGGTTGTAATTTCTTGGCTGAAAAAAGCAGGGCTGCGTTATTCCATCAAACGCGCTGCCGCGCCTGCGGCCGTTGCGCCCGCGGGTACGGATTTCACAACCACGCTGCCGGCGGCGATTTTGGCGCCCGCGCCAATCTCGATATTCCCCAATATCGTCGCGCCTGCGCCGATTTGCGCGCCCTTGCGCACCTTGGGATGGCGGTCTTCGGGGGCGAAGGCACGGCCGCCCAGCGTGACGCCGTGCCAGAACAGCACGTCATCTTCGACCACCGCAGTCTCGCCAATCACAATGCCGGTTGCGTGGTCGAACATGATGCCGCAGCCGATGCGCGCTGCGGGGTGAATGTCGACGCCGAACAAATCCGACACGCGGTTTTGCACCAGAAGCGCCAGCGGCTGGCGGCCGTGATGCCACAGGTCATGCGCGAGGCGGTGACATTGCAGCGCGTGGAAACCTTTGAAAAACAAAAACGGGCGCAGCGGGTCATGCGCGGCGGGGTCATTTGCCAGCACGGTTTTCATGTCGCGCGCCATTTTATCGCCCAGCGCCGCATCGCGCAGCGCCAGCGCGGCATAGGCGTCGCGGAACACGGCGGCGGGGAAATGCGCGGTTTGCAATTTTTGCGACAGCAACCGGCCCGTGGCATCGCCCAGATGCGCGGCGGATAGAATCGTATCCTGAAGCCACGGCGCGAAGACGGCATCGTCGGCGGCGAGTTTTTCTGCTGCGCTGCGCAATGAAACCCAGAGCGTGCGGGCATCGGTGATGGAGAGAGGGGCTTGTTCCTGCTTCATGTTCAAGGTTTTAGCCAGTTATAAACGCCGAGTCACGCGCAATCTTGCGCGCGGATATTCGGGGAAACGCGCGGCGGCGAAAAAGTTTTACTTTGCGCATAATGCTTTATAAAATCAGCAAAATTTCAACATCAAGAGAACCCCATGACCAACCAGCCGCCCGCCATTCTGCAGCTCATCGGCAATACGCCGCTCGTCGAGATTACCCGCATCGATACCGGCCCCTGCCGCCTGTTCGCGAAACTGGAATCGCAAAACCCCGGCGGGTCGATCAAAGACCGCATTGCGCGCCAGATGATCGACGTCGCCGAAAAAGAAGGCAAGCTGAAACCCGGCGGCACGATTATTGAAGCCACCGCGGGCAATACCGGTCTTGGCCTTACGCTCATCGGCGCGCTCAAGGGGTATAAGGTTATTTTGGTCGTGCCCGACAAAATGTCGCGCGAAAAGATTTTCCACTGCAAGGCCATGGGCGCCGATGTGCGCGTGGCGCGCAGCGACGTTGTGCGCGGTCATCCGGAATATTATCAGGATGTGGCGGCGCGTATCGCCAAGGAAACCGGCGGTTTCTACGTCAACCAGTTCGCCAATCCCGCAAACGTCGCGGCGCATTTCGATTATACCGCGCCCGAAATTCTGACCCAGATGGAGGGCGATGTGGATGCCATCATCTGCGGCGTCGGGTCCGGCGGCACCCTGACGGGCATCGGCAATTACATGAAAAAACACAGCCCCAAAACCGAAATGATTTTGGCGGATCCCGCGGGCTCCATTCTCGCGCCGCTGGTGAACGAGGGCAGGAAGGTCGAACCCGGCTCATGGCTTGTCGAAGGCATCGGGGAGGATTTCATTCCCGATATTCTCGATATGTCGCTGACCAAAAAAGCCTATACGATCACCGACGAGGAAAGCCTGGCGACCGCGCGCGAACTGCTGCTCAAAGAAGGCATTCTGGCGGGCCCGTCGTCGGGGACACTCGCCGCCGCCGCGCTGAAATATTGCCGCGAGCAGAAAGAGCCCAAGCGCGTGGTCACGCTGATTTGCGACCGCGGCGACAAGTACCTGTCGAAAACCTTCAGCGATTTCTGGCTGTCCGAACAGGGCTTCACCCCGCGCAAGCCCACGGGCAGTATCGAAGACCTCGTCATGCGCCGCCACGACAGCGGCGATACGATTTTCGTGCGCGCGACCGACCCGCTGAAAACGGCGTATAAACGCATGCGCTTTGCCGATGTGTCGCAGCTGCCCGTGCTGGACGAAGCCGCGAAGCGTCTGGTCGGCGTGGTGGATGAAAAAACGCTGCTGAACCGCATGACCATGGGCGATAAAAATTCGTCCATGTCCGGTACGGTCGCCGATGTGATGCGCGAAGCCGCCCCCGTGCTGCCCAAGGATACGCCGATTGAAACCGCCGCGCCGCTGCTGCAGCAGGGCGGCGCCATCATGGTGGTGGACGAGGATAAATTCCTTGGCGTTGTTACGCGCGTCGATATGCTTAACCATCTTTATCTGAAAGGTCAGGTCGCCTGATGTCTTCCGCTTCTTCTTCCCGCAAAAACCGTTCTTTTTCCACGCGCTGCATCCACGGCGGGCAAATGCATGACCCGACAACGGGCGCGGTGAACGTGCCGATTTATGCGACATCGACCTATGCGCAATCCGCGCCGGGCGAACACAAAGGTTTCGTTTATGCGCGCGGTCATAACCCGACGCGCCATGCGTTCGAACGTGCCATGGCCGACCTTGAAGACGGCAGCGCGGCGTTTGCCTTTGGCTCTGGCCTTGCCGCGATGTGTGCGGTGCTGGATGTGCTGCCGGCAGGTGCGCATATGATTGCCTCCGACGATTTGTACGGCGGCAGCTTCCGCCTGTTTGAACGGGTGCGCAAGCAGACGACGGGGCTTGAAGTGTCCTACATCGACATGACGGATGCCGAGGCGGTGCGCGCGGCCATTCGCCCGAATACAAAAATGGTCTGGATCGAAACGCCGACCAATCCGATGCTGAAGCTGACCGACATTGCCGCCGTCGCCAAAATCGCGCGGGAAAAGGGGCTGATCAGCGTGGTCGATAATACTTTTGCCACGCCATGGAACCAGCGCCCCATCGCCATGGGGGTGGATATCGTGGTGCATAGCGCGACGAAATATATCGGCGGGCATTCCGACATCATCGGCGGCGTTGCGATTGTCGGCGACAATACCGAACTGGCCGACCGCATGAAATTCATCCAGAACGCGACGGGCGGCATTCTGGGCCCGTTTGACAGTTTCCTTGCCCTGCGCGGCGTCAAGACGCTGGATGTGCGCATGGAGCGCCACAGCCACTCCGCCATGAAAATCGCCGAATGGCTGAGCCATCATCCGAAGGTGGAAAAAGTCTGGTATCCGGGCCTGCAAAGCCACCCGCAGCATGAACTGGCCAAACGCCAGATGCGCGGCTTCGGCGGCATGGTGACGGCGGTTCTGAAGGGCGATCTTGATGCGTCGCGCCGCATGCTGTCCGCGTGCAAAATCTTCACGCTGGCCGAAAGCCTCGGCGGTGTCGAAAGCCTTATCGAACACCCCGCCATCATGACCCACGCATCGGTGCCGAAAGAACAGCGCGAAGCGCTGGGCATTTCCGACGGGCTTATCCGACTGTCGGTCGGCATCGAAAGCGTCGAAGACCTGATTGCGGACCTCGACGAAGCTTTGGCGAAGATTTAAAGCGGGCTTATATCCTAGGGGCCTTTGGGCGCGCGGCGGCGAATGTTGCTGGCGGGCTGCATGACGCCGATATCCTGCGCGGTTTGCGCGGGCGCGGGGCTTGCGGAGGGTGTTTTGATATTTTCCGGCACCTGCGCCCAGCTGTTGAACGCGCCCCAATTTGTATACATCACCTTGAACACCTCCGGCGCATGGGCGAGGGAGGTAAGGGCAGGGTTGTCATGACAGCGGAATTCTTTCCCGACCGACAAGGGCGCGCCCTCCAGCGTGACAAGGCGGTTATTCTCGCACCAGAAGCTGCCGCCGACAGTCGCCGGCGCGCCCAGAAGATGCGTGAGCAGGTTATCGCAGCAAACGAAATCGCCGCCGACAGATGCGGGCGCCCCTTGCAGGCTGCTGAGGCGGTTGGATTGACATTCGAAATCGCCGCCCACAGATGACGGCGCACCGTTGAGCGACATCAGGTTGTTATATTTGCACCAGAAGCCGCCGCCCACGGTTTGGGGCGCGCCGTACAAATCGCCCAGCTGGTTGTGGCTGCAGGAAAAATATCCGCCGACGGTTTTGGGGGCGCCCTGCAAATCTTTCAGTTGATTGTGGTCGCACGAAAAATTCCCGCCCACCGCGCGCGGCGCGCCTTTCAGCGACGTCAGGTTGTTGTTGTCGCAAATAAAATTTCCCTGCACCACGACAGCGCTGAGGTCGGGCAGCTGTGACAGATTTTTATTCCAGAGGTTGATATCCCCCGCGACGAAAATCGTGCCGTCGCTGCGTTTGGTATATTCAATCTGCCACGATTGCAGCGCCTGTTCGGCGTCGGAAAGCGGCGGCGGTGTCGGCGTGGTCTGCATAGCGAACTCGCGGGTAATGAACAGGGCTTTGAAAACAGGTCTTGTATTATGTTAACAATGCGCCGTAAAGTCAACCTTATTAGGTCCTGCGATAAAACATATATATTTCAATGTTTTGTTCCCTGCATCCGGCGCGCCGCAACGCAAGAAAGGGGCTTGCCGCCGCTGCCGCCATTCATGCTAAGGTACGCCTTCAGTTTTATTTTGATCAGGAAGGAGACGCGGCGCATGTCACGGCTGATTGCGGATATCGGGGCGACCAACGCGCGCTTTGCGATTGCGAATGATGCGGGTATCCATCACATCGATGTGCTGCCGTGCGAAGATTTCCCGACGCTGGCCGATGCCGCGCAGGCCTATCTGTCGCGCGTGGGCGGGGACAAACCGCAAACGGGCGCCTTCGCTGTCGCTATCCCCCTCAGCGGTGCGGATGATGTGTCCATGACCAACCATGGCTGGAGCTTTTCCATCTCCGGCACGCGCAAGGCGCTGGGGTTTGACAAGCTTGATGTCATCAATGATTTCACCGCGCTCGCTCTCGGTATTCCGCATCTCACGGAAAATGATTACTACAAGGTCGGCGGCGGCGAGAGCGTGAAGGGCGCGCCCGTGGGCATCATCGGCCCCGGCACAGGGCTTGGCGTCGGTGCGGTTGTTTTCGGCCGCGACGGTGCGCCCGTGCCCGTGACGACCGAGGGCGGCCATGTCACCATGCCCGCTTCGAGCGAGCGTGAATTCCGCCTGTTCGAATGGCTGAAACAAACCAAATATCATCATATATCGGCGGAGCGGGTGATTTCCGGCAAGGGGCTTGTGAATATCTATCACGGTATTTGCGGTATCGACGGCCTCAGCCTGCCCGAAAAAACGCCGGCGGAAATTACCGAAGCCGCCCTTGCGCGCAGCTGCCCGGTTTGCGTCGAAACGCTGGATCTGTTCTGCCATTTCCTTGGCGTTGCGGCGGGCAATCTGGCGCTGACCTATGGCGCGTTCGGCGGCATTTATATCGCGGGCGGTATCGTGCCGCGCCTTGGCAGTTACTTTGCGACCTCGCGTTTCATGCAAAGCTTCCTCGAAAAAGGCCGCTTCAAAGACTACCTCTCCCCCATCCCGGTGCGCGTGATTACCCACCCCTATCCTGGACTGGAGGGGCTGAAGTATCTGGATTAAGCGCACGCAAAAACAAAAAACCCGCCAATGACTGGCGGGGTTTTTGTTTTGGCGGCGCGTTTTTAGACGCGGCCGAAATACCCGCCGAAGGCAGGCAGGGTCAGTTTGCGGCCATCAAGCGTGCTGTGCATGCCGTGGCCGTCCATGGGTGTGGAGGCCATGGGCAGATCCAGCGTCGCGGGCGCATTGCCAAGGTTGAAGCAGCAAAGAACATCGCCGCTGTCATGGCTGCGCACGAAGCCGAGCGTGCCGTCGGGCGTATCGAAAAACTTGATACCGCCCGTGACCAGCGCACCATGCGCCTTGCGCCATTTCAGGAAACCGCGCACGAAATGCAGCGGCGAATGGCCGTCGGCTTCCTGCTGCGCGGCGGCCTTGGCCAGATGTTCGATCGGTACCGGCAGCCATGTCGTTGCGGCGTCGGAAAAGCCCGCATTGGCTTTTTGCCCGTCCCACGGGAAGGGGGTGCGGCAACCGTCGCGCCCTTTGTCTTCGGGCCAGAGGAAAATGCCGAAGGGGTCTTGCAGCAGTTCAAACGGGATATCCGCTTCGGTCAGGCCCAGCTCCTCCCCCTGATAAATAAACGACGTGCCGCGCAGCGTCGTGACAAGGGCGGCGAGGAGTTTGGATTGTTCGGGGTCGGGCTTGCCATCAACCGCCCAGCGCGTCGATGCGCGCACGACGTCGTGGTTGGCAAAGGCCCATGACGGCCAGCTGCTCTCGCCGGCGGCCAGATATTCCTCGACCGCGCCGCGCAGGGATTTGGTGTTGTAAACGCCGGGACCCAGCAGGGCGAAGTTATAGGCGGTATGCAGCTTGTCGGGGCCGTCGGTATAGGCGACGCTGGTTTTGATCTGGAAGTCGTCGCCGATTTCCGCCACCATGAAACGCGCTTCGTATTCATCCGTCAGTTTACGCAGGCGCTGGATGAAGGGAATCATTTCCGGCTGCGTTTTGTCGTACAGGTGGCGCTGCCAGTAATAGGGGTGGGTCTGGCGGCCGCTCGATTGCTTGCGGTCGAAACCTTCCAGCGGCGGGTTGTCGCGCAGCTGCGCATCGTGGATGCAGTGGTTCAGCGCATCGAGGCGGAAACCATCCACGCCGCGCTCCATCCAGAAACGGCAGACATCCAGAAGCGCATCCTGCACGGCGATGTTGCGCACGTTGAGGTCGGGCTGCTCTTTCAGGAACTGGTGATAGTAATACTGTCCGCGTTTGGTGTCGTATTGCCATGCGGAGCCGCCGAAAACCGACATCCAGTTATTGGGCGGGGTGCCGTCGTCCTTGGGGTCTGCCCAGACGTACCAGTCGGCTTTGTCGTTATCGCGGCTTTTGCGGCTTTCGACGAACCACGGATGTTTGTCGGATGTATGGCTCAAAACCACGTCGATAATCAGCTTCAGCCCGCGCTTGTGCATTTCGCGCAGCATCTCGTCGAAATCGTCCAGCGTGCCGAACATCGGATCGACGTTTTTGTAATCCGACACGTCATAACCGAAATCGACCATGGGAGAGGTGAAAAACGGCGACAGCCACACGGCGTCCACGCCGAGCGAGGCAATATAATCCAGCTTCGCCGTGATGCCCTTGATATCGCCGATGCCGTCCGCGTTGCTGTCGTTAAAGCTGCGCGGATAAATCTGGTATACCACCGCGCCGCGCCACCAATCGTTACGTCCTGACATCGACATCTCTTTTTCCCTCTTTGAAACGCGTTTGTTGTTTCTGAAACGCACTCTGCCCAAGCTTCGCGCGCATGGTGCGGCGCACCATCCTGTGCCGGATGTCCGTGCTGCCGCCTGAAAATCTTATAGGCATGAATGGCTTGCAGGTCAAAGGAACAAAAACCATCCCGAAAGACACGAAACGCTTGCCGCGGGGGTCATTTTTGGTACTATCTAACTATTCTACCACCTTTAGGGAAATAAAGTTGCCGGGCCATCGCATATATTACGTGCCGCCGCGCATGGTGGGTTCTATCGCCGACTGGTCGGGCAGAGACCGGACGGACGGCGCGTCGTGGCTTGTCGACCATGCCGCGGATATGGGCTTCAACGCCATCTGGTTCAGCCCGCTGGGCCAGCCGACAGCGGTTGAAAAAATATCCCACGGCCAAATGCGCAGCGGCAGCTATTACGCGCAGCGCGACCATTTCCGCCTTGGCGATGAATTTTCCGCAGGGCTCGGCAGCGACGAAGATCTGAAACACCTGCAACACTTCGCGCAAAAAGCGCGTGAAAAAGGCGTGCGTCTTTATGCCGATCTTGTCTGCAATCACGTCGCGGCCGACCATCCGCTGGTGCATGACGAAGACCGCGCGATTGCCGATATCCTGAAAAAAACCGGCGGCGAGGTTGAACATATCCGCGGCAGCAAAGGCAAACTCATCGGCCTTGCCTGGCGCGAGAACGGGGAAGAAAAAAGCTTCTACCTCAAATTCCGCCGCAAGGATGATTTCACCCTGCTCATCGGCGGCCCGGCGGAAGATCCGTGGTCGGACGTCGCGCATATCAACTATTCATCGCCGGAGGCGAAACGCTTTTTCATTTTCGGCGACGACAAGGAACAAGGCTATTTCAAAAAAGTCATCGACTGGTCGCTGAAGGCGGGGTTTAGCGATTTCCGCTGCGATGCCGCCTATCTGATACCGCCCGACTGCTGGCAGGCGCTGATCAACCACGCCCGTGCGCAAAAGCCGGATGCTGTTTTCATGGCCGAAACCCTGACCACCGATGTCGAAAAAGTCGAGCGCCTGCAAAAAGCCACGCTCACCGATGCCAGCGGCAAGGCGCGTCCGGCTTTTGATCTTGGCATGCTCGGCATCTACTGGTGGAATTTCCGCGACGACTGGCTGCCCAAGGCCGAAGTGCCGCGGGTGAATGCGATGGCGAAATTCGGCGGCGCGGGTTCACCCGACAACCACGATACCGAAAACACGATTGCCGGCAGCGCGCGCAAGGCGTTCAACAACGCGGCCGATGCCAACCGCCATATCGCCGAAGTTTCCGTGCGCGATTATGCGGTGTCGGTCATGACGGGCAATTCGTCCTATATGCAGATGGGCTATGAATACTGCAACGAAAAGCAGAACCATGTATTCAAGGGGCAGGTGACGCCGCAGGATTTTGCGAACCTGCAAAACACCCGCGGCGGCGGCGAGATGGATATCCGCGCACGTATCCGCGCCATCAATGCGCTGCATGAAAATATGGACATCAAAAACTGCCGCGTCGCTTTCCGCCATCACGGCACGGTGGGGGACGGGTCTATTTTGCGTCTCGCCCTCGATTACGTGGATGCGGATAGCGGGGCGGTGAAGGCCTCCGCCGTACTGCTCATGAACCGCAAACCCGAAAAAGGGCCGGTGCCGCTGCCTGCCGCCTATGCCGACGAACTGGCGCAGGCGGGGCTTTCGGCCGCGGAATCGAACGACTCCGGGGGGACTATCCGCGATGTGGCCATTTTCCATACGCCAATACCCCCTGTGATGGCCCCGCAGGCCGCCCCGCGCCGTGCTGCCGGTGGCCGCCACCCCCGCCCCTAAGCCCCAAAACGGCTGAATTTTGATATAACTAGCCATAATACCCCTTGTTTTTAGCCGCGGGTTATGGTTTAAAGTCCATGAGTTTCGTGCGTACTCTGCCTGTGCGAGCCTGCCGGCACTATGCGGTAGGCCATGTCGCCCCAAGCGGCTTGAAGCGATGAATTTCCCAAAGCGGAACAAGCGTCGCAGCGTTGAAAGAGTTTCGAGGCGTCCGGCATTGCTGCCGAAGTGAATTCGGGAGTCATTTCCGGACGGATACAAAACTCTTAAGGCCGTATCATGGTGATGCGGTTTATCAACGGTCTGCAACAAAGGAAATTTCTACATGGCAACCGGTATCGTAAAATGGTTCAACCCGACCAAAGGTTTTGGCTTCATCCAGCCCGAGCAAGGCGGCAGCGATGTGTTCGTTCACATCACCGCAGTCAAGAGCGCAGGCCTTGATACGCTGAACGAAGGTCAGCGCGTTTCTTATGAACTCGCGACCGAGCGCGGCAAAACCGCCGCCGCTAACCTGAAACTGGCTGACGCTGCGTAAATCACGCACGTCCGCGCCATTCAGGCACGGATACATACAGACCCCTGCCAGCCCGCTGGGCGGGCGGGGGTTTGTTTTTCCAGCTCGCGGGTTTCCCTGATGATGCCGGAAAAGGCAGCGGCGTTATGGCCGCAAACGGTAGCGGCGTTATGACCGCAAACGAAGCTCCCCATATATATCGACGGGTCGGGCGACGTAAAAAAAGAAGCGGTGCCAAGCCGCAATGAAGGGAACGCCATTTGCGTTCCGGCACAAGCGGCGGAATTTTTTTGCCGCGTATATACAGCGGCCACGCCGCCATCAGGAAAACCTACCATGAAAGACTTCTCTTCGCTGGGTCTGCCCCAGCAGCTTGCTGACTCCCTTGCCCGCATGAAATTCTCCACGCCCACGCCGATTCAGGCAAAGGCGATCCCCGTCGCGCTCAAGGGGCGCGATATCCTTGGCTCCGCCCAGACGGGCACGGGCAAAACCGGCGCTTTCGGCATTCCGCTGATCGAACGTCTGCTGACCACCGAAAAAACCACCGCGCTGGTCATGACCCCGACGCGCGAACTGGCGACGCAGGTGCAAAAGGCGCTGCTCGAAATGCTCGGCCATGGCAGCGGCATCAAATCCGCGCTGCTGATTGGCGGGGATTCGATGTACCGCCAGCTCAACCAGCTGAAGGGCCGTCCGCGTCTTATCGTCGGCACCCCGGGCCGTATCAACGACCATCTGGAGCGCCGCAGCGTCAATCTGCGCGATTGCGGTTTCCTTGTGCTTGATGAAACCGACCGTATGCTCGATATGGGCTTTGGCGTGCAGATCGACCGCATCCTGCGCCATATGCCGAAAGAACGCCAGACGCTGCTGTTCTCCGCAACGCTGCCGCCGTATATCATCGAAATCGCCAAAAAATACCTGCACATGCCCGAACGCATTGCGGTGGGCGATGTGCATAGCCCGATTGAAAACATCAAGCAGGAACTGGTCAAACTGAACCAGCCCGAAAAATACAAGGCACTGTCCGAACACCTGTCGCGCCGCGACGGTTCGGTCATCGTCTTTGTCAAAACCAAACACGGCGCCGACCGCATGGCGCAAAAACTGCAGCGCGACGGCCACAAAGCCGAAGCCATCCACGGCGATTTGAAACAAAGCAAACGCGACCGCGTGATTTCGGATTTCCGCGACAAGGAATACCGTATTCTGGTCGCCACCGACGTGGCGGCGCGCGGGCTGGATATCCCGCACATCGAACACGTCATCAACTATGACCTGCCGCAGGTGGCCGAAGACTACATCCACCGTATCGGCCGCACCGCGCGTGCGGGCAAGACCGGCGAAGCGGTAATTTTCGTCACCCCCGAAGACGGCGCCAAATGGCGCGAGATTTATCATCTGATGAATCCGTCCGATAAATCCGTCAAAAATTCGGAACGTGCCGATGAAAAACTGACCAAACGCAAACCGCAGGGTAAAAAACCTTTCGCGCGCAAGGGCGCTTCGCCTGCCGCGCGCGGCGGTGACAAACCCCGTTTTGATCGCAAGGAACGCCCGCGTTTTGACCGCGACGAGCGTGCGCGCCCCAGCCGTGACGAGCGCCCGCGTTCCGATCGCGATGATCGTTACGCCCGTCCCGCCCGCGAAAACCGCTTCGAACGCGGCCCGCGCGAAGACCGTTTCGAGCGTCCGGCACGCGAAGGCCGCGATGACCGCCGTGAACGTGGCGGGCGTTGGCAGGATGGCGAGCGCAAGCCCCGCAGCCCGCGCGGCGAGGGTGAATACCGCCCGCGCCGCGAAGACGGCGGTCCGCGTTCGGCCGGCAAGAAATTCGGCAGCAAGCCGTGGGATGGCGAAAAGCGCGGCGGCGACAAAGCCCGCAGCGGCGAGAGAAGCTGGGGCGACAAACCCCGCAAACGCAACGATGGCGCGTGGTCGGACAAACCGCCCCGCCGCCGTGATGACGAACGCGGCGATTCTTTTGGCGGCGGCGAGCGTTCTTTCTCCCGCCCCAAAGGCAAACCGGCCCCGCGCCGCGGCGCGGGCGGTGCGGCGGGCAAACCCCGTTCGGCCTCCGGCGATGCCCCGCGCGGCAAGAAACGCGCCTATCGCGCCTAAATCCTGTAAATAAAGAAAAACGGCGGATTTGACTTTTGTCATGTCCGCCGTTTTTCTGTTGTGGCCTAATAGAAGCATCAACACTTCTGGCAGGAGGCGCCACATGACCGCACATCACGACCTCGCGCACGAATTCCCCGAAATGAAGGGCGATATCCACGACATGAAAATGACGGATGCGCATTTCCGCCGCATGGCCGAGGAATATGAGAGCGTTTGCAAGGAATTGCACCGCGTACAGGATGGCGCGGGGGCGATGGATGACAGCCATGCCGAAACACTTAAAAAGCAGCGGCTGTCGTTGAAATATGATCTGTTTCTCATGCTGAGTCTGCACCGCGCGGCGCAAACCGCCGGTAAGCGCGCCTGCGGATAGTGTGTCAAATCCCGGCCCCCAAGGTCCGGCGAGCGAGCCCCCCCGCTACGGCAGGGGGCTTTTTCATGTCAGCCCCGCGCGAATTGGGGGTGAATTGACAAAAATCAAGTCCTCGCCCAAGCTGCTCTGGTAACACAGAAACGATTATGGCCCAAAATCGGATACAGCAGGGGAGATGCGCCAGCAATGGACAGCCAAAAAATAAAGTATAACGATGATATCGTTCGGCTTTTTACAATCGCCACGATGTTCTGGGGCATTGCCGGATTCGCCGTCGGGCTGCTGATTGCCATGCAGCTGGCCTGGCCGCAGCTGAATTTCGAACCGTTTCTGAGTTTCGGGCGTCTGCGCCCGCTGCATACATCGGCGGTGATTTTCGCCTTTGGCGGTAACGCGCTGCTGGGGACCAGCTATTTCGTCGTGCAGCGCACCTGTCAGGCCAGACTCTGGAGCGATGGTCTTTCGACCTTCACCTTCTGGGGATACCAGATTTTTATTCTGATTGCGGGGCTGGGCTATCTGGCCGGCGTCACCCAGGGCAAGGAATACGCGGAGCCGGAATGGTATGCCGATTTGTGGCTGACGGTTGTGTGGGTGGCCTATTTCATCAACTTCCTGATGACCATCACCAAACGTAAAGAGCCGCATATCTACGTCGCCAACTGGTTTTACATGTCCTTCATTGTGACCGTGGCGATTTTGCATCTGGTCAATAACGTCTCGCTGCCTGTCGGGCTGGATGTCAAAAGCTATTCCGCCTATGCGGGCGTGCAAAGCGCGATGATCCAGTGGTGGTACGGCCATAACGCCGTCGGGTTTTTCCTGACCGCGGGTTTCTTGGGCATGATGTACTATTTCGTACCGAAACAGGCGGGGCGTCCGGTTTATTCCTATCGCCTGTCCATCCTGCACTTCTGGTCGCTGATTTTCATTTATATCTGGGCGGGGCCGCACCATTTGCATTATACCGCGCTGCCCGACTGGGCGCAGACGCTGGGCATGACTTTCTCTGTCATGCTGTGGATGCCCAGCTGGGGCGGGATGATCAACGGCATGATGACGCTGTCGGGCGCGTGGCACAAACTGCGCGAAGACCCCGTGCTGCAATTCATGATTGTTGCGCTGTCGTTCTATGGCATGAGCACCTTCGAAGGCCCGCTGATGTCCATCAAAGCCGTCAATGCGCTCAGCCACTATACGGACTGGACCATCGGTCACGTCCATTCGGGGGCGCTCGGCTGGGTCGGTTTCATCACCTTCGGCGCGCTTTATTATCTGGTGCCTGTGCTGTGGAATAAAAAGGAAATGTATTCCAAAAAACTCATCAGCGTGCATCTGTGGGTCGCGTCTATCGGTATCGTTCTTTACATGGTGTCGATGTGGTTTGCGGGCATCCTGCAGGGGCTTGAGTGGCGCACCTATGACAGCATGGGTTTCCTGCAATACTCCTTTGTCGAAACGGTGTCGAACCTGCATATCTATTATATCGTCCGCGCGCTCGGTGGTTTGCTCTACCTCGGCGGGGCGCTGGTGATGGTCTATAACGTCGTTAAAACAATCAAGGAAGGGGCGCCCGCGCGCGCTGCCTTGCCGCAGGGGGCTGTCCATGCTGGATAAACACAAGAAGCTCGAAAAGAACTCCGTCCTGCTGCTGATCTTTACGGTGATTGCCGTATCCATCGGCGGGCTGGTCGAAATCGTGCCGCTGTTCCGTATGGATGTGACCATCGAAAAGGTCGAGGGGGTGCGGCCCTATACACCGCTCGAGCTGATGGGGCAGAACATCTATATCCGCGAAAACTGCAACTCATGCCACAGCCAGCAAATCCGTCCGCTGCGCGACGAGGTGGAACGCTACGGCCATTATTCGCTGGCGGCAGAAAGCATGTATGACCACCCGTTCCTCTGGGGCTCCAAGCGCACGGGGCCGGATCTGGCGCGCGTGGGCGGAAAATTCTCCGACGAATGGCATGCGGCGCATTTGAAAAACCCGCGCGATGTCGTGCCGGAATCGATTATGCCCAGCTATGCGTTTCTGGCGAACCGCGGCGTTAACCTGACCAAAATCGACAATCACCTGAAGGCGCTGCGCGCCGTCGGCGTGCCTTATACCGACGAGATGATTACCGAGGCCTATAATGACGCCATGGCGCAGGGCCGCGGTGACGCCGCCGCCGATGGCCTGCGTGCCCGTTACGGCGACAAGGTCAATGCCCGCGATTTCGACGGCCAGAGCGAGCATCTGACGGAAATGGACGCGCTTATCGCCTATCTGCAGGTGCTGGGCACCATGGCCGATTTGCGCAGCTATAACCCGGATATCGAGGAGATGAAAAAATGATCGACTTTCTTCTCACGCATGCGCCCACCATCGGGCTGGTCGGATTTTTTGTGGCTTTTGTGCTGATCGGGGTCATCACATACCGTCCGGCGAATAAAAAACGCATCGAATCCTACGGCAACATCCCCTTCAAGGAGCAGGAATAGTGTCTGGTCAGGAATACAGGGAAAAGGACGACGTCACTGGCGTCGAAACCACAGGGCATGAATGGGATGGCCTCAAGGAGTTGAACAACCCCGCGCCGCGCTGGTGGTTGTGGGTGTTCATCGTGACGGTCATCTGGTCGGTCTGGTACTGGGTGGTCTATCCCGCCTGGCCGGTCGCCGGTGGCGCGACCAAAGGCACGTGGGAGTGGACGCAGTATGGCGAGCTGAAAAAATCCCAGCAGGAAATTTACCAGCGCCGCGCGAAGTATCAGGAAAAATTCCATACCGCCAGCCTGCCGGAAATTCTGGCCGACAGCGAATTGTATGAATTCGCACGCGTCGGAGGCGCGGCCGCGTTCAAGGAAAACTGCGCGGCCTGTCACGGCACGGGCGCAGCGGGTGGCCGCGGCTATCCGAACCTCAATGACGACGACTGGCTGTGGGGCGGCAAGCTGGAGCAGATCCACCAGACCCTCAAAGCCGGTATCAATTCCGGCCATGACGATGCGCGCGGCACGCTGATGCCGTCCTTTGGCCGCGATGGCGTGCTGACCCGTGCGCAAATCGACGACGTCACGGAATACGTGCATGACCTGCATCTGGGCGACAAGGCGCCGCAAACGCCGGCCCATCTGCGCGGCAAGCAGATTTTCGCGGAAAACTGCGTCGCCTGCCATGGCGAGGCGGGCGAGGGCAGCCGCGATCTGGGCGCGCCGCGGCTGAATGACGAAATCTGGCTGTGGGGCGGGGATAAAAAATCCATCCATGCCACCATTACGCAGGCGCGTGTCGGCGTGATGCCCGCGTGGGAAGGCAGGCTGAGCCCCGATACGCTGAAGGCGCTGACGATTTACATCCATTCGCTGGGCGGCACGGAGCCCGATGTGCCGGAGACGCATGAGTGACGATATCGTATATTTCGAAAAGCAGAAAAAGATATACCCCCGCAGCGTGAAGGGGCGCTATCGCCGGCTCAAGTGGCTGGCGATGGCCGTTTTGCTGGCCATTTATTATCTGGTGCCGTGGATACGCTGGGACCGCGGGCCGCATGCGCCGTCGCAGGCAGTGCTGATCGACATGCCGTCGCGCCGCGCGTATTTTTTCAATATCGAACTGTGGCCGCAGGAAGTTTATTTTTTCGCAGGCCTGATGGTTTTGGGCGCGGTCGGGCTTTTTTTCGTGACCAGTCTTCTGGGGCGCGTCTGGTGCGGCTATGCCTGTCCGCAAACGGTCTGGACGGATTTGTTCGTGGCGGTGGAACGCTGGATTCAGGGCGACCGTAACGCGCAGATGAAGCTGGATAAATCGCCGCTGTCGTTTGAAAAAGTCTGGAAAAAAACACTGACGCATGCGCTCTGGCTTGTCATTGCCATGTGCACGGGCGGGGCATGGGTTTTTTATTTTGTCGATGCCCCGACGCTGTTTGACCAGATCGTGCATTTCGATGTGCCGTGGATGGCGGGCAGCTGGATTTTGGGCCTTACCGCTTCGACCTATGTCATGGCGGGCTTTGCGCGCGAACAGGTCTGCACCTATATGTGCCCCTATTCGCGTTTCCAGTCCGCGATGTTCGACAAGGATACGCTGATCATCGGCTATGACCGCGAACGCGGGGAGCCGCGCGGCAAACACAAGCAAGGCGACAGCTGGGAAGGCCGCGGGCATTGCATCGACTGTACGCAGTGCGTCATTGTCTGTCCGATGGGTATCGATATCCGCGACGGTTTGCAGATGGATTGCATCGCCTGCGGTCTTTGTGTCGATGCCTGCAACGACGTGATGGACAGAAAAGAACTGCCGCGCGGGCTTATTCGCTACGACACCCAGAAAAATTACGAAAAGCGCACACTGGCGCAAAAAACCGGCACGCCGCATGTGGATAGCATCCATATCTGGCGGCCGCGGACCTTTTATTATATCGCTGTCATGGCGGTCATCAGCGCCGTGATGCTGTTCGGCTTCCTGAACCGCAGCGTGATAGAGCTGAGCGTGATACACGACCGCAATCCGCTTTATGTGCGTCTGTCGAATGGCGATATCCGCAATACCTATACGCTGAAAGTCAGCAATAAAACCCATGAAGACCGCAGCTTCCGGCTCGACGTCACGGGCGTGGCGCCGCGTGAAGTGACGGTAGCCGGGCCGGGCGGGCTCAGCGTCGATAACCTTCAGGTGCTGGCCGACAGTGTGGGTACATTCCGCATCATGCTGGTCGTGCCGTCCGAAGATGCCGCACAGGCGGCGCGCCGCGATATCCGCCTGCATCTGCGCGGGGATGACGATAAACATTCGGCGGACATGGAAACCGTTTTCATTTCGCAGGGGGCCATGTGATGGCGAATGCATACCAAACCCAAAGCAGCGGCCCGCGCCCCTCGGATAAATGGATCCCGTGGTATATCGTACTGTTTTTTGTGTTTATCACCTGCGTGCTGTCGGTCTTTACCTGGGTGGCGGTCAGCACGCACACGGGCACGGTCACGGATGATGCCTATCAAAAAGGCCTTGCCTATAACGATACGATTCACAAGGCCGATGCGCAGGCGGCTTTCGGTTATGTGCCGATGCTGGCTCGCGCGGGGGATGATATCCGCTTTACCCTCGCCGATGCGGCGGGGCATCCGGTAGAGCTGTCGCAGGCCTCTCTCTGGCTGTTCCGCCCCGTCAATGCCCGCGATGATCTGCGTGCGGATATGCGCATGGAGGGCAGCGGCGCGGCGGTTTTTAGCGCGGACGGCCTTGCCGCCGGACTGTGGGAAGTGCGCGTGCGCGCCGAAACGCCGAAAGGTTCCTATCAATACAGCAAAAGAATGGTGTTCGAATGAACCCGCAGGCGCAGGCAGCAGCGGCGGTTGATTATATCCGCCACGTCGATACCGATGCGGATGGCCGCTGCCATCTGCGTCTGATTGTCGAGGGCATGCACTGCGCGGGCTGCGGTTTTAAAATCGAACGCGCCCTGAATGACGCGGATGTCGAAGCGCGGGTCAACGTGACCGAAAAGCGCCTGTCGCTTGTCTGGCGCGGCGACAAAGCGGCGGGCGGCGATATCCTTGCGAAGGCGGAGGCGCTCGGTTTCCGCTTTCTGCCCATCGAAAAACAGCAAAGCGAAGATGCGGCTCATCTGCGCTATCTGCTGCGCTGCATCGCTGTGTCGGGCTTTGCGGTGGGCAACCTGATGGTTTTTTCCCTCGCCCTGTGGTTTACGGGGACGGAGGCGATGGGCGCCAGCACGCGCGCCATGATGCACTGGTACTCTGCACTGATTACGCTGCCGACGGTGATTTATGCGGGCGGGCCGTTTTTCCGTTCCGCCTGGCGCGCCTTGTCGCATGGGCAGACGAATATGGACGTGCCGATTTCGGTTGCGGTCACGCTGGCCTCCGCCGTCAGCCTGCACGAAACCATCGCCGGCGCGGCGCATGTTTATTTTGATTCCGTGGCGATGCTGCTGTTTCTGCTGCTCATCGGGCGCTATCTGGATGCGCGCATGCGCGCGCGGGCGCGCGGCGCGGCGGCGGATCTTCTCAAGATGATGCAGGGCACGGCGCACGTGCTGGAGGGGGATATGCTGCGCCGTATCCCCGCCGAAGACCTCGCGCCCGGCATGGTCATGCAACTGGCGAAGGGCGAGCGGGCGCTGGCCGATGCCGCGGCGCTGGCCGACGGGGTCATGGATACCTCGGCGATTACCGGTGAAACCCTGCCGCAGCGTGTGGCTGCGGGTGATGTTGTCTCCGCCGGCATGGTCAATCTTGGCCAGACGCTGCAGCTGCGCGTCGAAAAGGCGCAAAAGGACAGCCTGATCGGCGATATCATCGCCCTGATGCAAAAGGCGGAGCAGGGCGGTGCGCGTTATGTGCAGGTGGCTGACCGTATTGCGCGCTGGTACACGCCCGTGGTGCATGCGCTGGCGCTGGTGACTTTTCTGGGCTGGTGGCTGGCGGGCGGGGCGGCGTGGCAGGGTGCGCTGCTGACAGCGGTGACGGTGCTGATTATCACCTGCCCCTGCGCGCTGGGTCTTGCGGTGCCGGTTGCGCAGGTGATGGCGGGCAGCTGGCTGTTCCGCCGCGGCATGCTGATTAAATCTGCCGATGCGCTGGAGCGGCTGGAGCAGGTGGATACCGTCATTTTCGACAAAACCGGCACGCTCACCACCGGTCAAATCGTGTTTGAAAACAGAAACGACGTTGATGATGACAGGTTGATGGCGGCGGCCGCGCTGGCCTGCGCCAGCCGTCACCCGCTGGCGCAGGCGCTGGCAGGGGCTGTTCCCGTACGCGCCGCCGAAGGCGCCGTGGAGCATGACGGGCTGGGCGTTGAGCAGAAAATGGCCGATGGCCGCTGGCGCCGTCTCGGCTCCGCCCGTTTTCTCGGGGTGGATGCGCGGATGGCGGATGATAAAATGGAGCTATGGTTTGGCGCCGAAGGCGAGGCGCCCGTGCGCCTGACTTTCAGCGACCTGCCGCATGCCGATGCGGCGGCGGTGGTGGCGCGTATCCGCCAGCAGTGCCGCGTTATTTTGCTTTCCGGCGACAGACCGGAGGTCGCGCAGGCGGTTGCCGAGAAACTGCACATCGATATCTGGCAGGGCGCGGTCGATCCGCGGCGCAAATATGAACGTGTGGAGGCGGAAGTCGCCGCAGGCCACCGCGTGCTGATGGTCGGCGACGGGCTTAACGATGCCGCCGCGCTCAGCCGTGCCACTGTGTCGATGTCGCCCTCGACGGCGCTGGATATCGCGCAGAATGCCGCCGATATCGTTTACCAGCGTCCGGGCATCGCATCCGTTGCCGATGCGCTGGATATGGCGCGCCGCACGCAGCGCATTGTGCGCCAGAGCTTCGGCCTCGCCATTGCCTATAACGTGATTGCCGTGCCGCTGGCGGTGGCGGGATTTGTAACGCCGCTGGTGGCGGCGATATCGATGTCGCTGTCGTCGCTGCTGGTGGTCGGTAATGCGCTGCGTCTGCGCGACGGGGGGCGGTGATGGATATTCTGGTCTGGCTCATCCCTCTGGCTTTGACAATGGGCGGCGCGTGGCTGGTCGTTTTCATGTGGGCCCTGCGCAGCGGACAGTTCGACGACCCCGAAGGGGCCGCCAGCCGTATTCTCGAAGACGATAGCGAAGAGGAGAAAACACCATGACGGCGATGGATGAACATCTGAAACAAAAAATCCTCGCCTATAACGCGCAGGTGCCGCGCTATACCAGCTATCCGACCGCGCCCCATTTCAGGGATATGGATGCGGCCGGATATCAGGGGTGGCTGCGCGCACTCGATAAAACGGCTGCGCCTGCGGTATCTGTTTATATCCATGTGCCGTTTTGCACGGAAATGTGCTGGTATTGCGGGTGCCACACGACGGCGACCAAACGTTATGCGCCGGTCGAGGATTACGTGACGCTGCTGCTGCGGGAAATGAAAATGGTCGCGGCGCAGCTGCCCGCGCGGCTTGCGGTGCGGCATGTGCATTTTGGCGGCGGGTCGCCCAGCATGCTGCAGCCCGGTGATTTTGCGCGCATCATGCAAACCCTGCGCGGTCTTTTTGATGTCGAGGATGCCGCCGAAATCGCCATCGAGGCCGACCCGCGCGGCATCACACATGACCGCGCCGAAGCCTATGCGGCGGCAGGCGTCAACCGCGCCAGTTTCGGTATTCAGGATTTTTCACCCGCCGTGCAGGCCGCCATCAACCGCGTGCAGACATATGATACGGTCGCACATGCCGCGGCGCGTTTGCGTGAATTCGGCATTGAGCGCCTTAATTTCGATCTGATGTACGGCCTGCCGCGCCAGACGCTGGATGATGCCGTGCGCTCTGCACAGATGTCGATGACGCTGGCACCGCAGCGCGTTGCCCTGTTCGGTTATGCGCATGTGCCGTGGATGAAAAAACATATGCGGCTGATACGTGACGAAGACCTGCCGGATGCCGCGCTGCGCCTCGACCAGTTCGCGGCGGCGGAGCGTGTGATGATGGATGCGGGTATGCAGGCGGTCGGGCTCGACCATTTCTGCGCGGCGGGGGATGATATGCTGGATGCCCGCGATATGCAGAAACTGGCGCGGAATTTTCAGGGCTATACGACCGATAGCGCGCCGGTCCTGCTGGGCTTTGGCGCTTCCAGCATCGGGCGGCTGCCTGAGGGGTTTGTGCAGAATGCCGTCCATATGACGGCCTATAGCGAGGCGGTGCTGGCGGGGCAGATTCCGGCGGCGCGCGGCTGCACGGTGAGTGCGGAAGATAAACTGCGCGGCGATATCATCAGTCATCTGATGTGCTACCTTGCCGCCGATATCGGTCATCTGCTGCGCCGTCATGGCCGCAGCGAAGCGGATTTCGACGATGTCATCGCCGGCCTTGCCGATATGCAGAACGAAGGCTTGGTCGATATTCAGGGCCGCAGGATTGCGGTAAAATTTTCCGCACGCCAGATGGTGCGCGTGGTGGCGGCGCGCTTTGACGCCTATTTTACCGGCGCAGCGGGCAAGCATGTGCAGGCCGCGTAATATAGCGCCCTGACCGAGGAGATAAAAAACCGCCCCCGCATCGCTGCAGGGGCGGTTTTCCATGGAACATCGGCGCGCCTAGAAGCGGTAGCCGACGCCTGCGCCGAAGACCCACGGGTCCAGATCCACATCCGCGCGGACCGCACCGCCGTTGACCTTGGCGTCTGTGTTGAGGAAGATTTTCTTCACGTCCATGTTCAGGCTCCAGTTATCGTCCAGTTTATAGTCAAAACCGGCCTGCAGGGCGTAGCCGAAACCGTTTTCGTATTTGATATCGGTCGCGGCGCCGCTGTCGGCGTTGTAGAAAATCGTATAGTTGACGCCCGCGCCGACATAGGGAATGAATGGCGTTTTGTTATTGAAACGGTACTGCGCCGTCAATGTCGGCGGCAGAACCCAGACGGAGCCGAGGTCAATATTGGGGCCTTTGTGCGCCATGTCGTGCTTGGTCGTGGCGAGAATAAGTTCCAGCGAGAAGTTGTCATTCACGAAATAGGTGATGTCGAGTTCGGGCATCACGGCGGCATCGGCGCTGACGCGGCCGCCCAGCGTGGTCGTGCTGTCTTCGTCGGGGGTGACGCTGATGGCGCGCAGGCGCAGCTGCCAGTCGTGGGGGTTAAATTCTGCATGGGCGGGCGCGGCGGCCAGAAAAGTGCCGCACAACAGCGCGGCGAGGGGCAGGAGACGGTGGTGCATGGTAGAATCCTTTCTGTTTTTGTGCCCACCATAGCGGCTGGTTACGTTCGTATCCTTGATATCCGTCAAAAATTTCGCTTGATAAAAGTCAAGAAACTGCGATGATTATTGCAAATATTGACCATTGATTGCTGAATGATGACGCATATTTCCGCCCAGAAAACGATGATCCAGACCTACCTGCGCGCGCAGCCGCTGTTCAAGTCGCTGCGCGACGATGTTTTGGCGGGGGTCGCCGAATACGCGACGCTGAAACATGAGAAAAAAGGCGAGGTTCTTTTTTCTGCCGATGCGCCGAATGAAAAAATCTATCTGGTGCTGTCGGGCTGGGTGAAGCTGTTCCGTGAAACGCTGGCGGGGGACGAAGCGGTGACAGATGTTCTCACCACCGGCGATTTTTTTGGCGAGTTTGGTCTCTCCGGCCATGATGCCATGCCGTATGGCGCGGAAATCGTGGAGGATGCGGAAATTATCGCCATCCCCCGTTTCCTGCTGGCCGAAGAAATCATGCGCAATAGCCTGTTTGGCATGGCCGTCGTCCAGAGCATGACACGCCACCGTATGCAGCGCGATATGGAGATTGAACACCGCACGGTGCAAAGCGCGCCGCAGCGTATCGGTTGTTTTTTGCTGAAATTCTGCCGCGACAGCCACGGGCCTGTGGTGCTGCACCTGCCGTATGACAAAACCGTGGTGGCGCACCGCCTCGGCATGCAGCCGGAAACATTTTCGCGCGCGCTCAGCAAATTGCGCGATGAAACGGGTATTCGCGTGCGCGGGGCGACAGTCGAAATCGACAATCTGCAAAAGCTGGTGGAATATACCTGCTCTGCCTGTTCGGCCAGTTTTCCTTGCGCCGATAAATAGGCGCTTTATTTCCTGATATTTTAAACCGGAATTTATTTCCGGCAGTCGCGGCACCAGCCGTGCAGTTCCAGCACCTGGCGTGCGGTTTCGAAACCGTGCGTGGCGGCATCTTGCGTCAGGCGGCGGCCGATGCCGTGGTCGGCGATTTCGTCGGTATGGCCGCATGAATCGCAGACCAGAAACACATGCTGGTGATCTTCCTGCGGATGGCGGCAGGCGCGAAACGCGTTCAGGCTTTCGATTTTGACCACGACGCCGATATCGCAAAGCGCCTCGAGCGCGCGGTAAACGCTGGCCGGTTTCACATCGCGCCCGTGGCGGAGCGACAGGTATTCCAACAGCGCATAGGCGGTAATCGGCGCGTCATGATCCAGCAGCGCGTCATAGGCCTCGGCCCGCGTGGATGTCCAGCGCTGTTTCAGCGCGCCGGCGCGCTTTTCGGCATAGGCCATCAGATGTTCTTTGGCGGGCGGGTGATGCGCGTGGCTCATGGGGTGTCCTTTGGCGGTTTAGCTGACGGCAGGCTCTTCGCCGCGGGCACGCACCAGCGCGGCGACGTCGTTGGCGGCGGCCTCCAGCGCGGGCACGTCGGTGCCGCGCAGGATGAGCAGCAGGCTTGGCGTCTGGCCATCGCGCGGGTAGCTGCCGATATCGACCGTTTCATATTTTTTCTGCACATCGCCAAGGGCGAAGGCGATATCGCCTTCTTTCTGGTTGCAAGCGACGGTACGCGACAGCACGGGCGCGCCGCCTTCGATCATCGTATCCACATGAAGCAGCATGGCCTGCATGATTTTCGGCACACCCGCCATGACGAACACGTTGCCGATTTTGAAACCGGGCGCGGCGCTGACGGGGTTATCGATCAACGTGGCGCCGTCGGGGATGCGCGCCATGCGCAGGCGCGCCTCGTTCAGCTCGACGCCGCGGCTGTCGTAATAGGCCTGCAGGATGGCGCGGGCGTCGGGGCGCACGTCGATATGCGCGCCAAAGGCGGCGGCGACGCAATCCGCCGTGATGTCGTCATGCGTGGGGCCGATGCCGCCCGTGGTGAACACATAGGTATAGGCCGCGCGCAGGGCATTGACCGCACCCACGATGGCGGCGGGAATATCGGGCACGACGCGCACTTCCATCACGCGGATGCCGCGCAGGTTCATGTGGCGGGCGATATAGGCGATATTGGCGTCCTGCGTGCTGCCCGCCAGAATTTCGTTGCCGATGACCAGAATGGCGGCGGTGGGGGATGGGGGCTGTGACATCGTGGTTATTCCTCGTCTTTTCCGGTGTTTGAGCGGCAAGATAGCAGTTTTGGCGGCTTTTCGCTTGTTTTTTGGCGGAATTGCCGCCATTTTACATGCTGAATAATGCCAGAAAAGAGAGATTGATTTGTCATATCAGGAAGAAGCCTTGGAAATTGAAACCGGTATCCCGCTGCACGATGCGGCGGCCTATGACGGCATGCGCAAGGCGGGGCGGTTTGCCGCGGAAGTTCTCGATTACATCACCGACTACGTGAAGCCCGATGTGACAACGGGCGAGCTCGACAGGCTGATCCATCAATACATCCTCGACCACGGAGCGATTTCCGCGACGGTCGGCTACAAGGGCTATCAGCATGCGTCGTGCATTTCCATCAACCATGTGGTCTGCCACGGTATTCCGGGCGACAAAAAACTCGTCGATGGCGATATCCTGAACATCGACGTCACGGTGATTATTGACGGTTGGTACGGCGATACCAGCCGCATGTATTACGCGGGCGAAAATGTGCCTGTAAAGGCACGCCTGCTGGTCGATGCGACCTACGAGGCAATGATGCGCGGCATTCAGGCCGTGAAGCCGGGCGCGACGCTGGGCGATGTCGGCCACGCTATCCAGTCCTATGCGGAGGCGCAGCGGTTTTCCGTCGTGCGCGATTTCTGCGGTCATGGGCTTGGCCGTGTGTTCCACGCGCCGCCGTCGGTCTTGCATTTCGGCCGCGCAGGCACGGGCACGGTTCTGGAGCCCGGCATGTTTTTCACCATCGAGCCGATGATCAATGCCGGCACATGGCAGACCAAAATCCTCGCCGACGGCTGGACGGCCGTGACCAAGGACCGCAGCCTTTCGGCGCAGTTCGAGCACAGTCTCGCCGTGACCGAAACGGGGTACGAGATTTTCACCCTCTCGCCCAAAGGCTATACGAAACCGCCCTATGGCTGAACGCAAACACCCCCCCGCCGGTGACGACAAGGAAACGCCGCATCACACCGGCCACCGCGACCGTTTGCGCGGACGTTTCATCAAATCGGGGGCGGGCGCGTTTGAAGATTACGAACTTCTGGAACTGGTTTTATTCTCCATCATCCCGCGCCGCGACGTAAAGCCGCTGGCGAAAAAACTGCTGGCCGATTTTGGCGGTCTTGCGGGTGTGCTGGGCGCGTCGCTGGCGGATTTGCAGGCGGTCAAGGGGCTTGGCGAAAACGCCGCCGTGTTCATCAAGGCCGTGCATGCGCTGACGCAGCGCGTGCTGGTGGCGGATGTGCAGCAAAAACCTGTGCTGAGTTCGTGGCAAAAGCTGATTGATTACTGCCATGTCGCCATGGCGCATGAAAAGCGCGAACATTTCCGCGTGCTGTTCCTGAACCGCAAAAACGAATTGATGGCCGACGAGGTGCAGCAGATCGGCACGGTCGACCATGCGCCGGTATATCCGCGCGAAATCGTGCGCCGCGCGCTGGAGATTGGCGCCACAGCGCTTATTCTGGTGCATAACCACCCCTCCGGCGACCCGACGCCGTCGGATAGCGACATAACGATGACCGAAGAAATCATCCGTGCCGCCCGTGCGCTGGATATTCTGGTGCATGATCATCTGATTATTTCCCGCAGCGGCCATGCCAGTTTGAAAGCCATGGGGCTTTTACATTTTTCGATTTGAGCGCCCAAGGATGCGCGGCTGTGCGGCGTCTGATAAGGGATGGATTTCTAGGGGCTTGTGCGATGGGCTAGGCAAAAAACTATAGTCATGCCTGCCCCCGCGCGGGCATCCGGATAGGGCCGAGTTCTTGGATATATGCGCCTGCGGCGCTGGCCAGCCCCCCGCGCAAGGCGGGGGTGACGGGCGAAGGTAGATGTGTATAATTTCTTTTTCAAAGGAAACTTTATGATGAAACGCCGTTTGCTTGCCGCTATCGCCACTGCCGCCTTTTTGTCCTTTGCGCCTGTGGCCGCCCATGCGCTCAGCTGTGCGCCGCCGCAGCATACAAAACATAGTGTCGATAACGCCGCCGCGATTTTCGAAGGCGTGGTCGTGGGTGACCGCCGCGAAGACGTGAATATCAAACCGGGCGATACGGTGGCGCTGGATAAAAATGTCAGCTACAGCTTTCTGGTCAGCCGCGCGTGGAAAGGCGTGACGGACGGAGAAACCGTTGTCGTGCGCCGCAATGTATATTGGGGCGACGGATTTCAGATGGGCGGTACCTATCTGGTCTTTGCCGAGCGGCGGGATACGGACGGCGTTCTGGTCGCGGGGCTCTGCGGCCTGACAGGCGGGCTTGAATATGCGGACGAAACCCGCAAATTTTTGGCGGAAACGCTGGGCGCGGCCACCGAAACGCCTGCGCCTGTCGTCACTCATGCGCCCCGCTGTGCGCCGATGCGTATGAGCCAGGAGCTTGTCGATTCTACTGCTGCGATTTTTGAAGGGGTAGTGACGGGGGCGCACCGTATTGATACTGACACCCCGCCGGGTACGAATAATACGATGGATAAAAAGGCTACTTTTACATTTTTGGTTAATAAAAGCTGGAAAGGCGTGATTGAAGGCAATGCTGTTGTTGTGCGCCGTAATATCTATTGGGGTGACGCCTTTCAGATGGGGAAAGCCTATGTAGTCTTTGCCGAAAACGTAGACGAAGACGGCGTGCTGGTTTCGGGGCTCTGTAGTCCGACGATGGAGGCGGAACAGGCGGATATGCTGCGTCTGATGCTGCAAGCGGTGCAGAACGGCACGGGTGAGGCGCAATCTCTTCCTCTGCGGGAATAGTCTGTTGATTTTTCAGTAAAAAAAATCTACCAAGGATAGGACGATATACGTCGTCCAACAGGCAGGACAAAAGGCAGGGCATATGCAGCAGGATGACCATTCACTGGTCAAAAGCGCGCAGGCGGGCGACCGCCGGGCCTTCGCCATGCTTGTGGAGAGGCATTACAAGTCGATGTTCAAAATCGCCTGGCAATGGTGCGGCAACCGCGAAGATGCCGAAGATATCGCGCAGGACAGCGCCATCAAAATCGCGCAGAACATCCGCAGTTTTTCTTTTGACGCCGCCTTCACCACATGGATGTACCGTATCGTCATCAACGCGGCGAAGGATTATTACAAGGCGAAAAACCGCCGCGGCAACCGCGAAATGCCGCTGTTCGAAGATATGGACTATGTATCCGCCGCGCCCGACCCCGAACGCCAGATGCAGGACAAGGATGTGCTGCGCATTATCCACGGCCTGCCCGACGCCTTGCGCGAAACGGTGGTGCTGGTCTGCTGGCAGGGGATGAGCCACAAGGAAGCAGGGCAGATCATGGACTGCCCCGAGGGCACGGTGTCGTGGCGCGTATCCGAAGCGCGCAAGAAAATCGCCGCCGAACTGGATTTGAAACACAAGGGGAAACGCCATGGATGACAGGAAGCTTGAAGAGCTGCTGTCGAACCTGACAGCACCCGAACCGTCAAAAGACGCGCAGAATCAGGCGCTTGAACGCGCGATGGCTGCTTTTGACGAAAAAATGTCAAAAACCGTCCAAGGAAACGAGGCGGCGAAACGTCCGATGGGTATCAGCAACGCACTGAACCTCATCGGGAGAAAACTCATGCAAAAACGTTTCGTCTTTTCGGGCACCACGGGTGCCGTCGCCACCTGCGCCCTTGTCGCGGTTCTGGGGATGCCGTTCTTTTATCATCAGGCGTCACGTGTGATGCAGGGCAGCATCACGGCGGATGACGCGGTGGATGTTTCGAGGCCGAGGCTTGCGCTTGAAGGCAGCTCGACTGCCTTTGTTTCGCGCACAGGTGCGGATAGCAAGGTGCGTATAGAGGGCACCAAGGGCGAGAAGTCTGCGAAATTAGGTGCAAGCTTCATTCCCGTGCCGATAGACGCGGCCTCTTCGAATGAAATCGGTGCTGTTCAAGCGCCCAAGCAGGTCGCGGAAGACCCCTTGGCTGCATGGCGTCAGGCGGCAAATCAGCATGCACAGATGGAAAGGGAAAATACCCAGCAGCGCAGCGCAGCCGACAAAAAAGACGCAGGCGCTGCCGCAGGGGCGGTGATGTCGGCGGAGCCTTCGGTCAGCAATATGGCCATGCCCGCGCCGATGGCCAAGGAAGAAGCCAAGAAAATGCGCGCCGCCGACAGCCTGATGATGGTGGAGCGTGCCGCGCCGGCCAGCGCGCCGGCCAAACCGTCGGGCGCGATGCCCGGTTTCGTCGCGCCGGTGCCAGCCGAAGCGGAAATGATGATCGCCCCCGCACAGCCGCCCGTCGATATGGACATCGTGCAGCATCAATATCAGGATGTCGGTCGCGACCAGTTCCGCGCGTTTGAGGAAAACAGCGTCAAGAACGTGACGGCAGAGCCTGTATCGACCTTCTCCATCGACGTCGATACATCGTCCTACAGTTTTGTGCGCCGTGCGCTGAATAACGGCACCTTGCCGCAGAAAAACGCCATCCGCATCGAAGAGATGATCAACTACTTCGATTACGACTATGCCGTGCCGGAGCAGGGCGGCCATCCGTTCCAGCCCACCGTCGCGGTCTATGACAGCCCGTGGCGCAGCGGCAACAAAATCATCCATGTCGGTATCAAGGGATATCAAATTCAGGAAAAACCCAAATCCAATCTGGTGTTTCTGATTGATACCTCCGGTTCGATGAACAGCAGTGATAAGCTGCCGCTTCTGGTCAATTCGTTCAAGATGCTGCTCGATACCCTTTCGCCCGACGATACCATCGGTATCGTGACCTATGCAGGGTCGAGCGGTGTGGCGCTGGAGCCGACCAAGGTCTCGGACAAGCATAAAATCATGGCCGCGCTTGACCGCCTGTCGTCGGGCGGCAGCACGGCGGGTGCCGAAGGCATCCGTCAGGCCTATCAGCTGGCCGAACAGAATTTCGTCAAGGACGGCAATAACCGCATCATTCTGGCGACGGATGGCGATTTCAACGTCGGCATCACCAATCAGGACGAACTGAAAGGCTTCGTCGAGCGCAAGCGCAAGGCGGGCGTGTTCCTCTCCATCCTCGGCTTCGGTCAGGGGAATTACAACGACAGCCTGATGCAAGCGCTGGCGCAGAACGGCAACGGCAACGCCGCCTATATCGATAACCTGAACGAGGCGCGCAAGGTTCTGGTCGATGAAGGTGCGTCGATGCTGTTCACCATCGCCAAGGACGTCAAATTGCAGGTGGAATTTAACCCGCAAACCGTGCAGGAATACCGTCTTGTCGGCTATGAAACCCGCGCGCTGAACCGCGAGGATTTCAACAACGACAAAGTCGATGCCGGTGATATCGGCGCGGGCCATACCGTGACGGCCATCTATGAAATCACGCCGGTCGGCGCGGTGCCTGTGGTCGATGATCTGCGCTATCAGAAACCGGCGCCGAAAGTTATCGAGGGCAAAACAGCAGAGCAGGCCGATGCCGAAAAGGCGCAGGCAGCCAGCAGCGATGAATATGCCTTCCTCAAAATCCGCTACAAAAAACCCGATAGCGACACCAGCGTGCTGATGACGCGCCCGATTACCAAGGCGGATGAAAAACCCTTCGCCGAGCTGAGCGACGATATCCGCTTTGCGAATGCGGTCGCGTCCTTCGCCCAGATGCTCAAGGGCAGCAAGTTCGTGGATGCGGACTATGATACCGTCATCGAGGTGGCGAATCAGGCCCGCGGCAAGGATGAATTCGGCTACCGCACGGAATTCGTGAACCTTGTGCGGCTTGCGAAAACCGCCGCCGGTTTGCCGCAACAACGATAAGTAGGGTATAATAGGAAAGCCGGGGGTTTCTCCCGGCTTTCCTGCTTTCAGAGGCCGCTTGTCGGTGTGGCGCAAAGCAGGTACGCCAGGTACGCGGCAGAACAAGGCACAGAACCGGACTTAGAACCAGACTTAGAGTCAGACAAGGGGGGTTGTCATGTCCACATTTTCTCAAAAATTCCGCGGTGCGCTCGATTTGTCGCTTTTGTTCGGGCGCGGTATCCGCCCGTTCGAAGCAGACGGCGAGGGCACGAAGCAGGCGGCGCTGCGTTCGCTGTGGATTCCGGCGTTTCTTTATCCGTTTACCATGTGGCTGTCGTATTACTATCCGCCCTACGGCATGCATGAAAGCGAATATGCCTATTCGCAAATTGCCATGACGGTAACGGGCGCTTATGTCATCGGCATCGCCGCGACGATGGCTTTCGGTCTGGTTTTTGCGCATGTGCTGGGCCAGCGCGCGCGGTTCTGGACGTATTTTCAGGCCAGCAACTGGGTATCGCTGCCGCTGTCGCTGCTGACGCTGCCGATTGCGCTGATGATGGTCTATGACATCATGCCGCGCGAAGAAATGGACAGGATCGTCGGTATCATCACGCTTTACACCGTGATTGTGACGGGCTGCGTGGCCTATCGTTCTTTCCGCTTGCCGTGGGAACTGGCGGGCGCGCTGGCCTGCTTTTCGCTGTTTGTGAACCAGCAGGCATGGAACGTGATGTTCTATATGCAGGACATTGATCTCGTCTGGTAACAACGCTTTGATAATAAAAAGGGGAAGCCTTTGCGGGCTTCCCCTTTTTTATGGCACGTGGTGTTTTATCTTGCTGGCGCCACAGGGTTAATCGCTTTGACGCCGCAGGTGTTATCGATTTGACGCCGCAGGCGTCTGGTTTTGCGGGCGGAAAGTGTTGCCGAATACAGCCGCCGCCGCGCTCAGCCCGTCGCCGCCGCCCATCACCACCGTCGCAGGCAGTTTGAGGTCGGTCAGGATTTGCGGCTTGTCCTTGAGCGCATCGAGGATCAGCTCGATTGCGCGCAGGCGGGCGACGACTTCTTCGCCCAGCACCTGCGCCTGCGCTTTCTGGCCTTCGGCGACTTGCGTCAGGTAGGTTTTTTCGGCCTCACCCTCGTATTCGCGGCGGACTTTGAACTGCTCCGCCACTTTCACGCCAATCTCGGCGGTCACAAGGTCTTTTTGCTGGTCGGCGGTGGCGCGTGATTTTTGCGAATTCACGCGCTCATCCTGCGCCAGTTTTTCCTCGCGGAAGGCTTTGGCCAGCTGCTGCGCCAGCTGTTCGCGGCGGCGCGAGACCAGAAGCTCCGGCGGGATGGCGGGGTCGTCGATTTTGACTTCGAGGATGGTGATGCCCGCCTTGTTGCCTTCTTCCTTGATCGCGGTTTCGAAGGCGGTTTCAAGATAGGGGCGGGAGTCCTGGAAATCGAGCGCGCGGGTCGGACGGACGCCGACAATCGGCTGGCCGCTGTCGTCCATGCGGATATGCCCCTGCGCATCCAGCAGCGGCGCGTTCAGCGTACCGCCGCCGATGTTGCGCACGATGGAGCGGATGGTGGGCGTGACGATGCGGTCTTCGACTTCCTTCAGGCTGCCCACCGATGCCGCGACCAGCGCCGCATCGTCCGGGTTGATTTGCACAAGGATGCGCAGCTCGACCGGAATTTCCCAGCCCTCGACGCGCACGAAAATCGCTTCGTCCGCCGCGCTCGGGTCGACGGGGATGGGCGTGCAGCTGCGGGTTTGTTCGAACTTGCCATCATCGCCGATGGTCAGGTCGATGCGGCAATCTTCATACCCGCCATGATACGACCAGCGCTGCGCGCGGGTGGGGATCTGCGTGACCTCGTAAATCTCGGGGTTGAAGAAATAGGCACCGGGCTCGAAAATCTCTTTCCACACGCCCTTGCAGCCGGAGGGGACGAGCACGGCCTTGAGGCGCCCCTGCTTGACTTCTTCGGCGCCGGATTTGCATTTGTGGTTCCAGCCTTCATCAAGGTTCGATTTGACCACGCCCACATGGCCGGTCGGAATTTCGGTCACGACTGTCGGCTGGTGGCCGGGGGTGTTTTCGCTGCGCATGCCATACTGGTCGTAAACGCGCGTGCGCCCCTGACGGTCGGTGATGCGCACATTGAACAGATAAAGGTTCAGACGGTGGATACCGGGCTTGAGGACGGTGGATTGAAGGCCTTTATAGCCGTTGATTTTATCTGACTCCAGAAACGTCGTGGCGTCGAAGATAGACGCATCGTCACTGGTTTTCGGCGCACCGAAGGCCAGCGAGGTGCCGGGCAGCGGCGGGGCGATGACAGCGTCTTCGGGCAGGCTGCGGCCATCCAGTGCCAGCACTTCGCCGAAATGGCCGGGCGGAATATCAACCACGGGCAGCACGCGCACTTCGCCCCAGATGCGGATGAACCATGTCAGATGCCAGCCGGGACCATAGATATAATCCTGCGGGCCGTTTTCGCCGTTGGTGGCGATGATCTGGCCCGCGCCCAGATTGCGCCCGCCGAATTTTTTGACCACATGGCCGGTTTCGTATTTATCGACGTAAAAAAGGCTGGTCGATAAAACGGCGGAAATGAACATCAGCCCGCCGATGCTGTAGATAATCGCGGAGGCCGTCGGATTCTTGCTCAGGCGTGCGATGCGCGACGATGTATCGGGGCTCAGCTGCAATTTGCGGAACCAGATCAAAAAGCCGAGGGAGGCGAGGATGGTGAGAATAACGGTCATGGCGGCGGGGCTCCGGTCAAAAGGGCAGCATGAAAAAAGCAGGCGTGCGGCAGAACACCGCCCTTGCAGAATATCAGCCGGGCTTTAAAAAGCCCTTAACCGGATTAGGGAAATCAGCCGCGCCGCGGTACGAAAATGACGCAGGTCATTTCCAGCACCGGCTCGCCATGCTGGTTAAACGTCGTGTTTTTGGTGCGCAGGATACCGCGTTTCGCATCGCCGCCCGATGCGCGCAGGCCGATGATTTCGCCGCGGTAGGTCAGGCGGTCGCCCGGCCGTACGGGGCGCAGCCATGTCAGGTTTTCGACGGTACGGCCGATCATGCCGCCTTTCATCTGCGGCATGGCGGCAACAATCATCGACATCGTCATCGATGCGGTATGCCAGCCGCTGGCGACCAGTTCGCCAAAGGCGCTGTCTTTGGCCTTTTCGGCATCCAGATGGAAAACCTGCGGGTCGAACCGGCCGGCGAAGGCAATGATATCTTCGGCGCGCACATCAATCGGGCCCGCTTCGAAAATCTGGCCGACCGACAGGTCTTCCATATAGGTGTATGTCTCTGTGTCCATGGCTTCAAAATAGGCTGCGGCGCTTTTTTGTCCAGATGAATAAAAATAGGCGAAAAAACACCGTGATTATGTCATGCCGATGCGTGTTTTCGTGGTGGTTTTGTGTTATAAAGTCAGCCTGTTATATCCATTCCCGACCGCGGAGACATCATGCCGTCCTACAAGGCCCCCCTCGATGACATGCGTTTTGTGCTGAACGATGTGCTGCGCGTCTCGACGCTGGCAAGCATTCCGGATTTTGCCGCGGTAGACGATGCGACCGTGGGCCAGTTTCTGAACGAAGTCGCCAAGCTCGCCGAAGACGTGCTGTTCCCCCTCAACGCCAGCGGCGACCGCGAAGGCTGCCATCACGACCGCGAGGCGCGCACGGTAACGACGCCCAAGGGGTTTAAAGAAGCCTATGCCCAGTTCTGCGCGGCGGGGCTGCCCGGTTTTGCCTGCGATCCGACTTATGGCGGGCTTGGCATGCCGGCCACCATCAACACGGCGCTGTCGGAAATGTTCTGCTCGGCCAATATGGCGTTCGGCATGTATCCGGGGCTCAGCCACGGCGCCTATAACGCGCTGCATGAATACGGCACAGCGGAGCAAAAACAAAAATACCTGCCCAAGCTGGTCAGCGGCGAGTGGACGGGCACCATGTGCCTGACGGAGCCGCAATGCGGCACAGACCTCGGCCTTGTCAAAACAAAGGCTGTCCCGCAAGCCGACGGCAGCTATAAAATCACCGGCACCAAGATTTTCATTTCGGCGGGCGAACATGACCTTGCCGAAAACATCATCCATCTGGTGCTGGCCAAAATCGATGCGCCGGATACGCCGGCGGGTATCAAGGGCATCAGCCTTTTCGTCGTGCCCAAATTCATCGACGGCAACCGCAACCCCGTTTATTGCGGCCGTATCGAAGAAAAAATGGGCATCCATGCCAACAGCACCTGCGAAATGAATTTCGAAGCCGCCACCGGCTGGCTGGTGGGCGAGGCGCATAAAGGCATGCGCGCGATGTTCGTGATGATGAACGAGGCGCGCCTCGGCGTCGGACTGCAAGGCCTCGGTCTTAGCGAAGTGGCGTATCAAAACGCCGTGACCTATGCGCAGGAACGCCGTCAGGGCCAGCCCATCGACCAGAAAGCGGGCAGCGCCGCCGCCGATGCGCCGGCCGTGCCGATTATCACGCACCCCGATATCCGCCGCGACCTTCTGACCATGCGCACGCAAATCGAAGGGGCGCGCATGCTGGCCTATTGGGCGGCGATGCAGCTGGACATCTCGCAAAAATCGACCGATGCGGCGGCGGCGAAAAAAGCCAAGGCGCTGCTGGATTTCCTGACCCCCGTCATCAAGGCGCACATGACCGACAACGCCGTCGATCACGCCAATGCGGCGATGCAGGTCTTTGGCGGTCACGGTTACATCCGCGAACACGGCATGGAACAATACGCGCGCGATGCCCGCATCACCCGCATTTACGAAGGCACGAACAGCATCCAGTCGCTCGACCTTATCGGGCGCAAGGTTTTGAAGGAAAATCTGCTGCCGTCCTACATGGCGGCGCTGGATGACGATGTGCGCGCCGCGCGCGCGGCGGGCGTGCCGTCCGATCTCGTTGCGGCGGTGACGCGCGGGGCAACCGTGCTCAAGCGCGCGACACGCGCCCTGCGTTTCCGCGTGATCCGCGAAACCATCAAGGCGAAAATCGGCCTTGGCGGCGATCCCGGCGCGGTTTTGCGCGATGCGGCGGGCGTATCGGTGGATTACCTGCGTCTGTGCAGTCTGGTCGTTTTGGGCCATATGTGGCTGAAAATGGCGGCGGTGGCCAAATTGCGCCTCGCGGAAAATGCGCCGGGCCGCGATTTTTATGAAACCAAACTGCAATCCGCGGCGTTTTATACAAGCCGCCTGATGCCGCAGACGCTCGCCCTTGCCGAAACCCTGCGGCGCGGGGCAGATGTGCTGATGGCCCCCGCGGCGGAAAGCTTCGCCCGTACCCAGACCAATATCGCGGAAACCACCCGTCCGCTGCCCGTGACCCCGTCCGAAACCGGAGAGAAAAAAGCATCATGAAAAAATTCGTCAAAAAACTCGCGGTCGTTGCCGTCGTTCTGGCCGTTGTTGTCGGCGGCGGGCTTTACGCGCTCGCCACGTTCGCGCCCATGGATTACATTCAGGAAAAAGCGCGCACGGCGGTGAAAGAACAAACCGGCCGCGACCTCGCCATGGGCGGGGCCAAAGTTATCATATGGCCGCATATCGGTGTGACGCTGAAAGACGTGTCGCTGTCAAACCCCGACTGGGCCAGCGACAAGAACATGGTGCGCGTGGGCGAGCTGGATGTGCATGTCGCGCTGCGCCCGCTGCTGCAAAAACGCCTCGAAGTCGTGCGCTTTGTGATGAACCAGCCGGAAATTAGTCTTGAAGTTTCTCCGCGCGGCGAACGCAGCTGGGATTTCAAACCCGCGAAGAAAAAAGAAAGCCAGAGCGCCGATAAAAAAGACGCTGCCGGTGGTTCGGCGGGCGATATGATGACGGCATTCCGTCTCGACAAGTTTGAAATCAACAAAGGCCGCCTGCTGCTGGACGACCGCGAGAAGGGCAGCAAAACCCTGCTTGAGAACGTAAATATCGCGGTGTCTTTTCCGGACATCGACAGCACCTTCCAGCTTGACGGTTCGATGGAATATCTGGGCAAGCGCGTGCAGCTGGTCATGAGCGTCGAAAAGCCCAAGGCGTTTATCGAGGGCAAGACTACCCCCGGCAGCTTCGTCATCAATACCGATGTCGTGAAGGCGAATGTTTCCGGTACTTTTGGCTCGTCCGGCACCTATGTCCGTGCGGATAACATGACGGCGGAGGTTTCTTCGTTGTCCGGCCTTGTGGCGTGGCTGACACAAAAGCCGGCCGAAAAACTGCCATTTGAAAAAATCAGCTTCAGCGCGCAGGCGGATGTGACGGGCCAAAGCCTGCAGCTGCGCGGCGCGAACCTCAAACTTGACGAGGTCGAAGCCAAGGGAACCGCGCGTCTGAATTACGGCGGCAAAAAACCGGAAGTTTATGCGCGTCTCGATATCAACAAAATAGACCTTGACCGTTTCATGGGCGATGCGAACGCGGCGGCGTCGGGCGGCGCTAAATCCGCGGCTGCCGAAGGTCAGACAGATTGGGACGCAACGCCCATCGATTTCAGCGGTCTGCGCGCTGTGGATGCCGATGTGATTTTGCAAACGCAGGGCTTTTCCCTGCGCGGAGTCGAGGTCGGGCCGAGCCGTCTGAAAGCGATGCTGCAAAACGGCGCGCTGGAGGCCTCGTCGTCCGATGCCACGCTGTTTGGCGGCACGTTCGGCGCGAATGTCATGCTGGCCGCTCCGGAAACCGGCGCCGTGCAGCAGTCTTTCAGCTTCAAGATGAAAGATGTGCAGGCGCAGCCGGTTTTGGAAAAATTCGCCGATTTCAAAAAACTGAGCGGTGCCGCGGATGCGAATGTCACCGTTGCTTCCAAAGGCAACAGCCAGAAAGAAATCGTGTCGAACCTTGCGGGTAACGGTTCGGTCACGTTTAAAAACGGTTCGCTGAGCGGCATCGACTTCGTGAACATCGCGCAGATGATCCAGCGCGGTTTGCAGGACGCCGGCGTGGGCGAAGGCAAGACGGAATTCGTCGACCTTGGCGGAACGTTCACGATTGCATCGGGCATTGTCACCAACAACGATTTCCGCATGCGCGGTCCGCTGGTGCAGGCGGGCGGCAGCGGCACGGTTGATTTGCCGCGCAAATACCTGAAGTACCGCGTGACCCCTGTGTTGACGGCGTCGTCGGGCGCTGAAAACGCCAAGGGGGTTGGCGTGCCGGTGGATATCGTCGGGCCCTTCAGCAACATCCGCGTGAGGCCTGATTTCAAAACCGTTATTCAAAACGCAGTCACCAACCCCGAAGCCATCAAGGAACAGGGCAAGGCGCTGGAAGAGAATTTCAAGAACATTAAAAAAGACATCAAGAAAGACCCGGGCGCAGCCATCCAGAATTTGCTGGGCGGTGGCGGATTGTTCGGCCAACCGGCGCCGCAACCTTCCCCGCAGCCCGCGCCGGCTGAAGGTGGCGCCGCGCCGTGATCCGCCGCAGCATCGACAGCCTTGGCGAATGGATATGGGGAGCGGGCGTCCACGGGCGCCCGCTTTTCGTGCGGGGGCCGCTGTTGGCGCTGCGTCTGGTGCTGGCGGTCGGGCGCGACCTGAAAGAAGGCTATCTGGGCCTGCGCGCGACCAGTCTTGTTTACACAACCCTGCTGTCTTTCGCGCCCGTGCTGGCGATCAGCTTTTCTGTTTTGAAGGGCATCGGCGCGCATAACCGCATCGAGCCGTTTTTGCAGGATTTTCTGGAACCGCTGGGCGCGCAGGGGCAGGACATCGCCGCGCGCATCGTCACCTTCGTGGATAATATTCAGGTCGGCGTTTTGGGCGCGGTCGGTATGGCGCTGCTGATTTACAGCGTGATTGCGCTGATGCATAAAATCGAAACCGCTTTCAACGATATCTGGCATGTCAGCGAAACGCGCAGTTTTGCGCAGCGCGTGCGCGATTATCTGGGTGTGCTTTTTATCGGCCCGCTTTTGCTGTTTTTATCGGTGGCGATGACAACGACGGTGCAGCATGCGGCAACCACGCGCAACTGGCTGCAGGACGGCCTGCATTTGCCGGTAGAGATCATCGATATGCTGTTCGGCGGATTGTTTCAGGTGGTGCCGTATGTTTTATTCGGCGTTGCCTTCACGGCGCTTTATATGTTCATGCCCAATACGCGCGTGCGTTTCGTGCCCGCGGTGACGGCGGGTTTTGTCACCGGCGTGCTGTGGAAGGTGCTGGGCCAGATGTTCGGCGTTTTCGTTGCGGGCTCGGCCAGCTATGCGGCGATTTATTCGGCTTTCGCGGCGCTGATTTTGTTCATGATCTGGATTTATGTCGGCTGGCTGGTGGTGCTGGTGGGGGCGGCGATGTGCTATTACATCCAGTATCCGTCCAACCAGCCGTTGTCGCGCAAGGACATGCAGCTGAGCCCGCATCTGCGCGAAAAAGTCGCCCTGCAAATCTGCGCCGTCATCGGCGAGGTGTTTTATACCGACCAGAAAGGCATCAGCCTGCCGCGTCTGGCCGCGCGCCTGCGCGTGCCGTCGGCGGTGATTGAAAGCATTCTGGCGGCCTTGACGGCGAGCGGTATTCTGGCCCTGACTGCCGGCCGCCGCCCCGAATACCTGCCGGGCCGCCCGTTCGATGAAACATCCGTGCAGCAGATGATGGAGGCGCTGCGCGCGCGTGACGCCTTCGATGCGCGCAGCCTGCGCCATATCCGTCCGATGGAGAATGTCGATGACGTTTTGAAACGCGGCGAAACGCTGCGCGCCGCCGCGCTTGGCAATATCACCCTTAAACAGCTGGCACAAGGAAACATACCCGCATGATCCCCCGTTTCACCCGCCCGGAAATGGCCGCCATCTGGACGCAGGAAAACAAATACCGCACCTGGCTGGAGGTCGAGATGATCGCCTGCGAGGCGCAGGAAAGCCTCGGCGTTATCCCCGCGGGCGTGACCGCAAAAATCCGCGCCAAGGCGAATTTCGATGCCGAACGCATCGATGCCATCGAGCGCGAGGTCAAGCACGATGTCATCGCCTTTCTGACCAACGTCGGTGAATATGTGGGCGAGGAGGCGCGGCATATCCACGTCGGGATGACGTCGTCGGATGTGCTGGATACGGCCTTCGCCATGCAGCTGAGACAGGCGTCGGATATTATTCTGGCGGGTATCGACCGCGTGCTGGCGGCGCTGCGCCGCCGTGCGCTTGAACACAAAAACACGCTCTGCGTCGGGCGCAGCCACGGTATTCACGGGGAGCCGACGACCTTCGGTCTGAAACTCGCCGGTCATTACACCGCTTTCGCCCGCGCCCGCCGCCGCATGGAAATGGCGCGCGATGAAATTTCCACCGTCGCGATTTCGGGCGCCGTCGGCACCTTCGCCACGGTTGATCCGCGCGTACAGGCTTTCGTGGCCAAAAAACTCGGTATGCGCGAAGAGCCTGTATCCACGCAGGTTATTCCGCGCGACCGTCACGCGATGTTCTTTTCGGTGCTGGGGGTGATTGCCAGCAGCATTGAAAACCTTGCAACCGAAATCCGCCATTTGCAGCGCACCGAAGTGCGCGAGGCGGAAGAATTTTTCAGTGCGGGGCAAAAGGGCTCCTCCGCCATGCCGCACAAACGAAACCCCGTGCTGACCGAAAACCTGACGGGGCTGGCGCGGTTGATGCGTGCCGCTGTCACGCCGGCGCTTGAAGATGTTACGCTGTGGCATGAACGCGATATTTCCCATTCTGCCGTAGAGCGGGTGATTGCCCCCGATGCGACCATTCTGGCCGATTTCGCGCTCAACCGCCTGGCGGGCGTTGTTGAAAACCTGCTGGTTTATCCCGACCGCATGAAGCGCAACATGGAAAGCCTCAAGGGGCTTGTGTTTTCGCAGGCGGCGCTGCTCGCCCTCGTCGATGGCGGGATGAGCCGCGAAGACGCCTATAAAACCGTGCAGGCGCAGGCCATGGCGGTCTGGGATAATCTGGACGGGCCGGATTTCAAAACCCGCTTGCTGGGTGATGCCGCCGTTGCAAAAATTCTCGGCGCCGAAGGTCTCGACAAGGTGTTCGACTACAGCCGCTATACCCGCCATGCGGGCGGCGTGATTGATGCGGCGCTGGGCGAAGACAGCCGCGCGGCGGCGTAACCCATGCTGGAGTGGCGCGAGACCGGTATCATTCTTTCCGTGCGCCCGCATGGTGAAAACGGCGCGGTGGTGTCGCTGCTGACGGAGCCTTATGGCCGCGCCATGGGCTATGTTTATGGCGCGACATCGACAAAAGCGCGCGGCGTTCTCGATATCGGCAATGTGGTCAATGCGCGCTGGCAGGCGAAGGCGTCAAGCCAGCTGGGCACCTTTACGCTGGAGCTGGAAAAAAGCCACGCCGCCGAAGTGATGCACGATGCGGAGCGTCTGACCGCGCTGCAGTCCGCCTGCGCCATTGCCGACCGCTGCCTGCCGGAGCGGGAAAAGCATCCCGCCGTTTATGCGGGGCTTGCCGCGCTGCTCGACAGCTTTTCGGGCGATTTATGGGGGCCCAGTTATATTTTCTGGGAGCTGGGGCTGCTGCGGGAACTGGGTTTCGGCATCGACCTTTCCAAATGCGTTTCGACGGGGGCTGTGGATAACTTGCGCTACGTCAGCCCCAAATCCGGCTGCGCCGTCAGCGCCGAAGCGGGCGAGCCTTACAAAGACCGCCTTTTGGCCCTGCCGCCCTTTTTGCGGGGGGAGGCAAGGTTCGAAGACGCCGACGTGCTGGATGGTTTGCGCCTGACGGGGCATTTCCTGCTGCACCGCGTATTTTCGCTGGCCAATACCAATGTGCCGGAAGCGCGGCTGCGGCTCGAGGCGCGCTTTTCCCGTAAAATCGGCGCGACCACGCCGGAGGGGCAAGCAACGGAGGCCTGAACAGGCGGCTTTACGGGTTGTTTTGCGTCAAAAATTGCGCTAAAAACGCCGCTATGGTTAAAAAATCGGGCAAAAAATCAGGCAGTGACAATAACGTCGTCGCGGTGGACATCCAGAACCGCGAACTCGGCGAGATTCTGAGCGAGAAATATCTTTCCTACGCGCTCTCGACCATCATGTCCCGCTCGCTGCCCGATGTGCGCGACGGGCTGAAGCCTGTGCACCGCCGCGTGCTGTATGCCATGTACCAGCTGAACCTGAAGCCCGAAACGCCGCCCAAGAAATCGGCGCGTATTGTGGGTGACGTCATCGGTAAATATCACCCGCATGGCGACAGTTCGATTTACGACGCCATGGTGCGTCTGGCGCAGGATTTCGCCGTGCGCTATCCGCTCGTCGACGGGCAGGGCAACTTCGGCAACATCGACGGCGATAACGCCGCCGCGATGCGTTATACCGAAGCGCGTTTGACCAAAGTCGCGCAGCTTCTGCTCGAAGACATCGATCAGGATACCGTCGATTTCCGCCCGACCTATGACGGCGAAACCGTCGAGCCGGTGGTGATGCCCGCGAATTTTCCCAACCTGCTCGCGAACGGCTCGTCCGGTATCGCGGTCGGCATGGCGACCAACATTCCGCCGCATAACGTGGCGGAGCTGTGCGATGCCCTCGACCATCTCATCGAAAACAAGGAATGCGAGGTCAAGGACCTCCTGAAATACGTCAAGGGGCCGGATTTCCCCACGGGCGGCATTCTGGCCGAAGACAAGGCAACCATCCGTCAGGCCTATGAAACCGGCCGTGGGTCGCTGCGCGTGCGCGCGGTCTGGCACAAGGAAGAGCTGAAAAAAGGCGACGGCTGGCAGATTGTCATCACCGAAATTCCCTATCAGGTTATCAAATCGCGCCTGATTGAAAAAATCGCCGAACTGATTGTGAACAAGAAGCTGCCGTTCCTCGACGATATCACCGATGAATCCGCCGAAGACGTGCGCATCGTGCTGACACCGAAGAACAAGACCATCGAGCCCGAGCTGCTGATGGCGCAGCTGTACAAGAATACGGACCTCGAAACGCGCTTCTCGCTCAATATGAACGTGCTTGACCGCGGCCTGACGCCGCGCGTGATGAACCTGAAAGAGGTTCTGCAGGCTTTCATCGATCACCGTCAGGACGTGCTGCTGCGCCGCTCGCGCCACCGGTTGACGCAAATCGACCATCGCCTCGAAGTTCTGGGCGGTTTGCTGGTCGCGTATCTGAATATCGACGAAGTCATCAAAATCATCCGCGAGGAAGACGATCCCAAAGCGGTGATGATGAAGCGCTTCAAGCTGAGCGATGTGCAGGTCGAGGCGATACTCAACATGCGCCTGCGCTCGCTGCGCAAGCTCGAAGAAATCGAAATCCGCCGCGAAGACAAAGAACTCCGCGCCGAAAAGGCGGAGCTGGAAAAGCTCATTGCCAGCCACAAGCTGCAAATGAAGGCCATCAGCGCGCAGGTCGCGCATATCCGCGACGCTTTCGCGCCCAATTCGCCGCTCGGCAAACGCCGCACGCAGGCGGGCAAGGCGCCGGTGGATATCGACGTGCCGGTCGAGGCCTTTATCGAGAAAGAACCCATCACCGTCATCTGCTCCGACAAGGGCTGGATCCGCGCGATGAAGGGGCATCTGGAGCAGGAAAAAATCGACGCCATCAGCTACAAGGACGGCGACGGTTTCAAATTCGCCATTCCGTGCGAAACCACCGACAAGCTGGTGGTTTTCGGCACCAACGGCAAATTCTATACGCTGGCTTGCGACAAGTTGCCCTCCGGCCGCGGGTTTGGCGAGCCGGTGCGTTTGATGATCGACCTGTCGAACGAAGCCGATATCGTCACCATCATGAAGCACGAGCCGGAGCGCAAGCTGCTGGTCGCTGCCGATGACGGCCGCGGTTTCGTGGTGCCGGAAAAAGAAATCCTGTCGCAGACCAAAAACGGCAAACAATGCCTGATGGTCAAGGGCGGGGTAGAGGCGCGTGTCTGCTTCCCCATCGAACCCAGTCACGACCAGGTGGCGGCGATCGGCCAGAACCGCAAGCTGCTGGTTTTCCCGCTCGATCAGGTGCCGGAAATGACCAAAGGCGTCGGCGTTATTCTGCAACGTCACAAAGACGGCGGGCTTTCGGATGCCAAAACGTTCCGTCTCAAAGACGGCCTGACGTGGTACAGCGCGGGCAAAGAACGCGTGGAGACGAACCTCAAAGCCTGGCGCGGTGAACGTGCGCAGGCGGGCGTTCTGCCGCCGAACGGCTTCCCGCGCGCCAACAAGTTCAACGGGAAATGACCTCCCCCTCCGCATCTTCCGTCCTCGACACATTCATCGCAGCGGTCGATGCCCTCAGCGATTATATCGGCCGCGCGGTGTCGTGGCTGACGCTTTTCATGGTGCTGGCGGCGGTGGCGACCGCGCTGCTGCGCTATGTGTTCAGCGTGGGTTTCGTCTGGATGCAGGAAAGTTATTTGTGGATGCACGGGGCGCTGATGATGCTCGGCGCGTCCTATGCCCTCAGGCATGATGCGCATGTGCGCGTGGATGTTTTTTATGGCCGTATGTCGCCGCGCCGCCGCGCCATGGTGGATATCGCCGGCGTACTGCTGTTCCTGCTGCCGATGGTGGGGCTGGTGTTCTGGGTCAGCCTGCCCTATGTGATCGAAAGCTGGCACAAGCGCGAAAGCTCGTTTCAGGCGGGCGGGCTGCCCGGCGTTTATTTGATGAAAACGCTCATTCCCGTTTTCTGCGTGCTGTTGGCGCTGCAGGGGCTCTCGATGCTCGCGCGCGCCGGCAAGGCGCTGAAGGGCGGCGCGGATGTTTGAGGCGATAGACCCCGTTCTGCTCGGCGAATGCCTGAGCGTTTTGATGTTCGCCTTTGTGTGCACGGCGCTAATGTTCGGCTTTCCGGTTGCCTTCACGCTCGGCGGTAGCGCGCTGATTTTTGCCGGTATCGGCATGGCCTTTGGCGTGTTCAAGGGCGCGCTGCTGGGCGCTTTATTCTCCCGCTATTTCGGCGTCATGATGAACGAGCTGCTGGTCGCGGTGCCGCTGTTTATTTTCATGGGCGTGGTTTTGGAAAAATCGCGCATTGCCGAAAATCTTTTGGAAACCATCGGGCTTTGCTTTGGCCGCCTGCGCGGCGGGCTGGCGCTCGCGGTGATATTTGTCGGCATGCTGCTGGCCGCTTCGACGGGGGTTGTCGGCGCGACGGTGGTGACGATGGGGCTTTTGAGCTTCCCTGCCATGATGAAAGCGGGCTATGACCAGAAACTCGCCTGCGGCACCATTTGCGCGGCGGGGACGCTGGGGCAGATTATTCCGCCCTCTATCGTCCTTATCCTGCTGGGCGATATTTTGCAGGGCGCCTATACGCAGGCGCAGATGGATATGGGCAACTGGGCGCCGGATTCGATGTCGGTGACCGACCTTTTCGCGGGGGCGCTGCTGCCGGGGCTGCTGCTGGTCGCGCTTTATATGATGTGGGTCGCCTTTATCGCCTGGCGGCACCCGCTGCGCGCACCGGCGCTGCAGGCACTGCCCGAAGGCGTATCGCTGGCGAAAAAAGTGGCGACCTCGCTGCTGGCGCCCGCGTTTTTGATTTTCGCCGTGCTGGGCGCCATTTTCAGCGGCATGGCCACGCCGACGGAGGCTGCGGCCTTCGGCGCCGCAGGGGCGCTTGTGCTGACCGCGCTGAACCGCAGCCTGACCAAAACCAATTTGCAAACGGCGATGCGCGAAACCACCAAAATCACGGCCATGGTTTTCATGATTTTGCTGGGGGCATCCGTGTTCTCGCTGGTCTTCCGCGGTCTTGGCGGGGAGGCGCTGGTGCGCGATGCGCTGCAATCCCTGCCGGGCGGAAAGTTCGGCGCGATGCTGATTGTCATGCTGGTCATGTTCGTGATGGGTTTTTTTCTCGACTTCATCGAAATCATTTTTATCGTGGTGCCGATCGTCGGGCCGGTCTTGCTGATGATGGGCATCGACCCCGTGTGGCTGGGCGTGATGATTGCCGTCAATCTGCAAACGAGTTTCCTGACGCCGCCTTTCGGCTTCGCGCTGTTTTATCTGCGCGGCGTGGTTCCGAAAGACGTGCCGACATCGGCGATTTACAAGGGGGCGATTCCCTTTATCGCGATTCAGTTGCTGGCGCTGGTTTTGCTGGCGATCTTTCCGGAACTGGCGACCGCGCTGCCGCAAAAAATCAAGTAATTACAAGGCATTTTGTAAAAAATCTGGACTCTGCCGCCCCTGTGGTTTAAAACTCGGACCTCTTTCGCAAGACCGTCTTTTCAGCTTTTTCCGGCCTGCGGAAGCCATGACCAAAACGGCGCGTATCATATTAACCGCCGACGATAAAACAGGGTGTGTATTTGCATGGAATTTCAGCAGACAGGTCTGCCGGATACGAAATTGTTTCGCGACGCGTTCGGCGCGGGCTGGACGAAATATCTCGACCGTTTTGAAAACGATGCGCAAACCGCATCCGCCCAATATCTGCGCGGCCCCGTGGCCATGGCGCGGCTGATTTGCGAACATGGCGGCGATTGCCGTCAGGTCGCGGCGGCGGCCTGTCTTGCCGGCCCTGCGGTTTTTTCCGCCCAGCCTGCCGATTGGCTCAATAACCGCCTTGTCGAATTTTCGCGCGATGTGACGGGCATGAAGCCGTCCTGCACGCGCGATTTCTGCGGCATTCTGCCGCGCCAGTCGGGCGATATGCGCCTGTTTTTTCAGGCCAGCGCGATTTTGATGATGGAACAGCTGGCAGACCCCGTCACCGGTCCGCGTTACGTACAGGCGGATGCGCAGCGCATTTATGCGGACGCGCTTGAAATTTACTCCGCCGCCCGCGGCACGCAGGATGTGTATAAGCTCGATACGCGTTTTGAAATCGCGGCGATGAAGGTGACGACCGTCCTCGAAAGCCGTCCTCATATCTGGACGCAATGCCGCAAGCCCGCATCGCTGCGTGCATCGGCGGGTATGCCGCTTTAAGCAAATATCAAAGCGCGCGCGCTTCCAGCATCGCCTTTTCGGCGATGTCGGTGTAATCCATCTGCTCTTTCTTGAATTTTTCGAGGCTGGCCAGCAGCTTCTGGCTCAGCGCATCGCCCGCGGCGATGTCGCCGATGACTTTTTGCGACAGGGTTTTAAGCTCTTTCAAAACCGCGGGCGGGAAGGGGCGCACATCCACCTTGAATTCGCCGCGCAGGCGCGCAAGGGCGCTGCCGCTGCGCGCGGCCATTTCGCTAGTCATGTTCAGCGTGGCGGCCTGGCAGGCGATGGTGACGATTTCCTGCAAATCGGCGGGCAGTTCGCCCCATGCCTTGAGGTTGATGAAGCAATCCAGAATGGCATTCGGTTCGTGCCAGCCGGGGTAGTAGTAATACTTCGCCGCCTTGTGAAAGCCGAAGGCGAGGTCGTTATACGGCCCGACCCATTCCAGCGCGTCAATCGCGCCCGATTGCAGGGAGGTCAATAGCTCCCCGCCCGGAATATTCACAACCGTGCCGCCCGCGGCGCGTACGATTTCGCCGCCAAGGCCGGGCATGCGCAGCTTGAGGCCTTTGTAATCGGCGATGCTGTTAATCTCGCGGTTATACCAGCCGCCCATCTGCGTGCCGCTGTTGCCGCCCGAAAAAAACTTGCAGCCCATGGTGGCATAGACTTCATCGCACAGGGCCTGTCCGCCGCCGTGATAAATCCACGCGTTTTGTTCCTGCGCAACCAGCCCGAAGGGGATGGATGAAATGAACTGCGCCGCAGGCGTTTTGCCTTTCCAGTAATAAGACGCGCCATGTCCCATTTCGACCGAGCCGTTGCCCACAGCGTCGATGGCGTCAAAAGCGGGGACGAGTTCGCCGGCGCCATAGACCTCCACCGTCAGGCGGCCATCGGATGCCTTGGTGATGAATTCGGCAATCTTCGCCGCACCCGTACCAAGGCCGGGAAAATTCTTTGGCCATGTCGTGGTCATGTTCCATTTGCGCAGGCCCTTGGCGATGGCAGGGGCTGGAAAGGCCGCAGCGGCGGCGCCCCCTGCAAAAGGAACGGCAAGGACGGCGGATTTGATGAAGTCGCGGCGTTTCAAGGGGAAGTCTCCTCGCGGTCAAATGGATGCGGTGCTGAAATCTGTCCACCCGTTTTCTAGCAAAATCTCGAGGGGCTGGAAACGGGCTTTGTAGGCCATCTTGCGCGATGCAGCAATCCAGTAGCCAAGGTAAAGATAATCTTTTCCCTGCGCCTGCACCCATGTCGCCAGCGTCACGATCATCCATGTGCCAAGGCTTTGCGCCGACAGCGCGGGATCAAAAAAACTGTAGACCGCCGAAACACCGTCCGGCATGTCGTCATAGAGCATCGCGCAAACAATTCGCCCCGTGCCGTCCGCCGCGGTCATCAGCCGCGCATGACCGGTATGCTCTTCTATCATCGCGCGGAGGTCGGACTCTGTCATGCCGGCCATGCCGCCGTCGGCATGACGGCTCAGCTGATAGCGGCTGAAAAGGTCATAGAGCGCGGGCGACGATAGTGCCGCGCCATGCGCGGCCGTCAGGTGCTTGTTTTTGCGCAGGATGCGCCGCTCCGCCGTATCCGGCGTGAAATCGCCGAGGCGCAGGCGCACGCTTTTGCAGGCTTTGCAGCTGGCGCAATGTGGGCGATACAGCATGTTCTGGCTGCGGCGAAAACCGCTTTGCAGCAACAGCGGCAGCGCCCTGGTCTGCGGCGGCGTTTCGAGAAAGGTCAGGATGCGCCGCTCGCGCAGGTTCGGCAGATAGGGGCAGGGCGTATCCGCTGTCAGGTAGAATTCCAGCGGTGCGTCCTGCGCATCCGGCGCGTCGGGCGGTGGGTTTGTCACGGGAAGTAAATGACGCCTTCTTCGCGGCGGCGGTTCGCGGGTTCATCTTTTTTCGGCGCGGCCTTGGTGGCGGGCGGTTTTTTATCCGCGCGCGGCGTGGCGGGGGCAATCGACTGTTTCAGCAGGATGATGCTGATGCGGCGGTTGCGCGCGTTTTCGGGGTCGTTGGGTACCAGCGGTTCGCGGTCGGCCTTGCCCTGCACGTTTTCGATGCGCACGGGGTCCAGCGGCGCGGCCAGCATCACGCGGCGGCTGGCATTGGCGCGGTCGGCCGACAGTTCCCAGTTGCCATAGCTGATATCGCGTCCGTAGGGTTTGGAGTCCGTATGGCCGCGGATGGAAAGCTTGTTGGGCAAATCGCGTACAACCTGCGCAATCAGGCGCAACAGTTTTTCCGCCTGCGGCAGCGGTTTGGCGGCGCCGATTTCGAACATCGGCTTGCCTTCTTGATCCACAATCTGGATACGCAGCCCCTCCGGCGTCATATCGATCAAAAGGTTTTGCGATAGTTCGCGCAGGTCGGGGACGGATTCAATCGCTTCGCGCAATTTGTCTTCGGTTTCCTTGAACGCCTTTTCGTCGCGCCGCTCCAGCTCCTGATCGATTTCCTTTTCGGTGATGCGCGCGGGGTCGACGCCGTCCTGTCCGTCTTCGCGGCCGACGCCTTCGGCGGGCTCGCGCTGCTGGGATACCGGCGTTTTGTCGTCGGTCATCGCGCCTTCTTCGGACATCGTCTGTCCGCCCATGACGCCGCCCGAACCGCTGGTCGATTCAGAAATGCGCGGATCTGCCGGCGCGAAGTAGGAGGAGATCATGTCCTTCTGCTCGTCCGTCGTGACGTTCAGCAGCCACAGCAGCAGGAAGAACGCCATCATGGCGGTCACGAAGTCGGCATAGGCAACTTTCCAGGCGCCGCCGTGGTGGCCGCCTTCGACTTTCTTGACCCGTTTGATAATAATAATGGGCCGTTTTTCGTCGTCCTTCGCCATGTCTCTTTCCCGGGGGCGCTGGAGGTGTTAAGCGGTGACGTTCTGTGTTGCTTCCTCGACTTCGATGAAGGTCGGCTGTACGTCATGCTGCAAAATCTTGCGGCCGAATTCGACGGCTACCTGCGGCGCGGCGCCTTGCAGGAAGGCGAGGATGCTGGTTTTCATGCAGATATAGTATTTCAGCTCGCCGTCGTTGCGCTCTTTCATCGCGCTCGCAATCGGCGCCAGAAAGCCGTAGGACAGCCACACGCCAAGGAACGTACCCACCAGCGCGCCGCCGATAAGTTTACCCAGAACTTCCGGCGGTTCGGAAATCGCGCCCATCGTTTTGATGACCCCCAGAACGGCGGCGACGATACCCAGCGCGGGCATACCGTCGGCCATGGTCTGGATGGCATGCGATGTATGGTTGCGGCCTTCGCGCTGCGTGTCGATTTCCTGATCCATCAGCGCCTCGATCTCGTGGGGTTTTTCCGCGCCGAGGGAGATGATGCGCAAATAGTCGCACAGGAACGTCACGGCGTGATGATCGGCGTGGAAGACAGGGAATTTTTTGAAAATCTCGCTCTCATGCGGGTTTTCGATGTGCTGTTCAAGCGCCAGCCAGCCTTTGCTGCGTGCAGTTTTGAAGACCAGATACAGCATGCTGAGCAGTTCGAGATATTCCTGCTTGCCGTATTTTTCTTTTTTGTAGATCGCCTTGACGTCGGCGAGCGAGGCCTTGATGGCGTGTTTGGAGTTGGCGGTGATGAACGCCATGCAGGCGGAGCCGAAGATGATCACCAGCTCGAACGGCTGGTTCAAAACCGAAATTTTGCCGCCCATCGCGGCATAACCGCCGATGGTGGCTACGACAACGCCAATATGACCGATTATCTTGATCATGCGGTCCTTGCATCCTGTCTTCGTTTTGCAACGCCTTCGCGGGGAGCCCGCGAAATCCGGAGAACATCCTGTTCCGGAATTCCAGTATGGAGCACAGATCCTTAATTTTCAATTAAGTATCAGGCTTTTAGGAAAATGCGTGTGATTAAATCAAGCATCAGGCGGGCGGTTTTGCCGTCGATGTCTTTGTGGGGGTTGTATTCAACGACCTCGAGGCCGCGGAAATCATGCAAATGCCCGACGCCGGAAAGGGCGGGCAGGGCTTCTGATGCCATAATGCCGATATCTTCGCGGGTTGCAACGCCGGGGGCATCTGCGGGCGAAAAACCGTCAAGGTCGATGCTAAGCCCGAAGCCCGCCGTGCCGCCGCGCACCCGCGCAAGGGCTTCGGCGAAAACGGCCTGAAAGCCGCGCTGCTGTACTTCTTCCAGATAATAAACGCGGATGCCATGACGCGCGACGAAGTCTTTTTCGGCAGGCTCGAAGCTGTGGGGGCCGATGATGCAGATATGCTGCGGCGACAGTTTCGGCCCGCGTCCGCAAATGGACGTCAGTGCGCCAAGCCCGTGGCCCGTCAGTGCCGCAATCGGCTGTCCATGCCACCAGCCGCCCCATTTGCCGGTCGATGATGTTTCGTAGGTATGCGCATCCAGATGCGCGTCAATCCAGATAAGGCCGAAGGTTTCACGCGCCTTGCGCGCCTGCACCACCGCAGGCCATGTGCCCATGGCGCAGGAATGATCGCCGCCGATGACCAGCGGAATATGATTTTTTTCCGACGCGGCGCCGACGCGGCGGGCGAGGCGTTTCAACCCCTCCGTCAGGATACCGAGAGTCTGGTCTTTGGTTGTCAGCTCGTCGTGCAGACCGAGATGCTTGAGGCCGAGCGGCGCGCGCCAGCCCGTCTGCACATTCTGTGCGCCCAGCCGTGCGATGAGCTGGTCATAGGGGAATTTCAGCGGCCCGTCTTCGCAGCCGTAATCACGGCCACCCCAGCCGCAGTCGTAGCCGATGATATCGACGGTGAGTTTGTTGTCTTGCTGCATAAGTTATGTAATTGGTTGTTGCAACGGATTTCAGCATGCCTTCGCCTTTTGAAAAAGTCAAAGCGCATCGGAAACAAAGGCTTTATGCGGCGCTGCGCCAATCGCGCGGCAATACGTCACATAATAAAATAAGGACGGAATATAAAAAATAGCCACATCCGCCCCAATCGTGCATACTTGCAACAGGTTGATTTGGCCGGACAATTCCGCAGCCGCGGACAGGGCAACAAAAGGCGGGCTTTTACATGCTGGCGCTTTGCTGGTTTTACTGTATTCCCTTTGCAAAATTTCTTTATTTTGCATCCGCCCCGATTTTGTTTGTTTTCGCGCTGTTCATGCATAAACGCGGCGTGTCGGTGGCGCGCGCGGGTCTGCGCAAATGGGCGCTGGCGCTGATTTTTGTCGCGCTGATTAAAATCTGCGTATTCGATGTGCGTGCGCTGGGCGATGACCTGCTCTGCACGGTGAGCGAACAGCTGAGCGAAGTCGGCTGCAACCGCCGGATTTTCCAGGCGCTGCAGGTTTTTGCGCTGATCGCTCTGGTGGCGTCAAGCTTTGTACTGTTTCAGGTCAACCGCATCTTTGCCGATGTCAAAACCCCGACAAGACTGAAGCCCGATGACGTGCATCTCGGGTTCTGGTCGAAGCTGGTGCTGTTCAGCGTATGCGTGATGGTTGTCTGGCAATGCGCGCCGTGGGTCGGATATCTCACCGTAGGCAAGGTGCCGGATATTTTCATGCGCGTGCCGTGGCAATGGTTTGCGATCGGCAATCTGTTGTTGCTGCTCTACGGTTTCTGGCGTGCCGAAAGCTGCAACTGGACCTACGAAGTCAAACACAAACAGCGCATGGCCCACCTGAACCAGACATGGAACCAGCGCGACACGCTGTGGATGTGCGTATTTATTTATCTTATCGCGCTGGCGCTGTCCTACGTCGCGCATGACGTGCTGACCCATGGCGGCACAAGGCCGATGGTCAACTGATTTTCTATACAGATGATGGACTGATTACTTCAGCAGCTTCGCCACATCGCAGGCGGCATAGGTGAAAATGCCGTCGCAGCCCGCGCGTTTGAAGGACATCATGGTTTCCATGACCGCCTTGTCGTAGTCGAGCCAGCCGTTTTGCGCCGCCGCTTTCAGCATCGCGTATTCGCCGCTGACGTGGTAGGCCAGCGTCGGCATTGAAAAGGTTTCTTTCACGCGCTGGATGATGTCGAGGTAGGGCAGGCCGGGCTTGACCATCACCATATCCGCACCCTCGTCGATGTCCATCGCAACCTCGCGCAGGGCTTCGTCGCTGTTGGCGGGGTCCATCTGATAGGTTTTCTTATCGCCTTTCAGGTAGCCGCCCGAATTCACCGCATCGCGGAAGGGGCCGTAGAAAGCCGAGGCGTATTTCGCCGCATAGGACATGATGCCCGTGTTCACAAAACCGTGCGCATCCAGCGTGTCGCGGATGGCGGCGATGCGGTGGTCCATCATGTCGGACGGGGCGACGATATCCACGCCGGCCTCTGCCTGCACCAAAGCCTGTTTGCACAGAACATCGACCGTGGCGTCGTTGACGACATAGCCGTGTTCATCCAGCAGGCCGTCATGGCCATGGCTGGTATAGGGGTCGAGCGCGACGTCGCAGATGATACCCACTTCCGGCACGGCTTTTTTGAGCGCGCGGATGGTGCGGCACATTAGATTGTCGGGGTTCCATGCTTCGGCGCCATCGGCGGTTTTTTTATCGCCCGCCACAACAGGGAACAGCGCAATCGCCGGGATGCCGAGCGTGGCGGCGGCTTCGACTTCTTTCAGCAGCACATCGATGGTGCGGCGGGTAACGCCGGGCATCGAGGGAATGTTTTCCTGATGGTTGTCGCCTTCGAGCACGAAAACCGGCCAGACCAGATCCGCCGCGGTCACGGTGTTTTCCGCGACCAGTTTGCGCGTCCACGGCGCCACGCGGTTGCGGCGCAGGCGCGTGCGCTTGTCGGGCGATGCGGCGGCCAGCGTATCGGCGGCGGGGGAGGAGCGGAGTTGGCGAAGTTGATTTGTCATAGCGTATCCCGAGGGTTTGAAGACGATGCGGCGGAAACGAAAAGCGCGGCCATGGTGGCTTGCTTGTTTATAGGTTTTCAACGCCTGCAAACTCCCTTATAAAGGGTGTTCCATGAAAAGAAACGGTTTTTTGAAAAATGACGCAAGAGCCTGAAATCCTTTTTGAAGTCCGCGGTGGCGTGGGCATCGCAACCCTGAACCGTCCGGCGGCGCTGAACGCGCTGACGCTGGGCATGATTCGCGCGCTGGATGCGCAGCTCATCGCCTATGCCAAAGACCCCGCCATCAAGGCGGTCATCATCACGGGCGCGGGCGAACGTGCTTTTTGCTCCGGCGGCGATGTGAAGGCCGTCGCGCTTGAAAGCAAGGCGATGAAAGAGGGTATGGCGGACGGCGCGCTCACGCGTGATTTCTTCCGCGAGGAGTATATTCTCAACCACCGCATCTTTACGTTTCCGAAGCCCTATATCTCGCTTGTAAACGGTATCGTCATGGGCGGCGGCAAGGGCGTATCGGCGCATGGTTCGCACCGCGTCGTGACCGAAAGCACGCTGTTTGCGATGCCGGAAACCAATATCGGTTTCTTCCCCGATGTCGGCGGCGGTTATTTCCTGCCGCGCTGCCCGGGGCAGACCGGCGCCTATCTGGCGCTGACCAGCAAACGCATCAAGGCGATTGATACCATCTATATCGGCTTTGGCACGCATTACGTGACGCCGCAGGGCATGAACGATTTGCGCGAAGAGCTGTGCAGTATGACATGGGACGACAGCGAAAGCGCGAAGGCGCAGGTCGATGCCGTGATTGAAAAATATACGGCCGAGCCTGCGGGCGAGTCCGAACTGGCGCCGCACCGCGAACAGATTGATACCTGTTTCGGGCATGAACGCGTCGAGGATATCATCGCCGCGCTGCAGGCCGACGGCAGCGAATGGGCAAACGAAACCCTGCAGGCGATGTATGCGATGTCGCCGACCAGCCTGAAAATCGCCCTGCGTCAAATCCGCATGGGGGCTAACATGCCCTTTGCACAGGTGATGACTATGGAATATCGCCTGTCGCAGGCCTTGATGAAACGCCCTGATTTCTACGAGGGCATCCGCGCCGCGCTGATCGACAAGGACCGCCAGCCCAAATGGCAGCCGCCGCGCATCAACGAAGTGTCGGATCAGGACATCGACGCCTGTTTCCAGAGCCTCGGAGAGCGCGATCTGGTGCTTTAAAGAGCTTTGCAGCGGGGATTGAATTGTCCTACAATACGGCAAGCATTGGATAGGGAGCCTTTCGGGTGCCTTCGGTTTATTACGATTCAATCACGCTCATCGAACGCCTGCACCGCCAGTTTCTGGACGTGCTGAAGGTGGAGCTTGAACGCGCCGGTATCTTCGATATCAACAACGTGCAAAGCATGATCCTCTACAACATCGGCACCGACGAGCTGACGGTGGGGGAATTGACCATGCGCGGTTTTTATCTCGGCTCCAACGTGTCGTATAACGTCAAGAAAATGGTCGAAAACGGCTATTTGCTGCAAGAACGTTCCATCCACGACAAACGCTCCGTGCGTGTGCGCCTCTCCGACAAGGGCCGCCGCCTGAACGAAGGCATGAGCCGCCTTTACCAGCGTCACGAAGAAAGCCTCTCTGCCGCGGGTCTGCCGGATGCGCGCCTCGATGCCATGAACAAAACCCTGCACGATCTCGAAGCCTTCTGGCTGGAGCAGATGGGTGCGGGCGGCCTCAGCCTGATGTCCTAAAGCGGCTTTTGCCGTGATTGCGGCAGCGCATATTTCCCGAACATGGTAATAATATTTCCCTTCTTTAGGGCATAGACTCCGTTTCTTTCCGGTGTTAACTTGCCATCATTCTAAAAATTTCGTTTTGACATTCGGGAGTGAAAAGAATGGCAACAGGTGGCTACGGCTATGGCCGTAAAAAAACCTTCAAGGAAAAACTTGGCGATATGAAAGGCAAGGCGATGAGCGCCTTCAAACGTGCGGCGGTGATTACGGTTGCCTCCACCACGCTCATCGGCGGCCCCGCTTATTACAACTACGGCACCCAGCAGGAAAGCGAAGTCAAAGTCCGCCAGGTCCTGCGCGATTTCAAAGAATGGGATCAGGACAAGGGCGAAGCCGTCTACGAAAACTCCCGCGTTGTCACCGACAAAGGCACCTTCCGCAACGAAGATGCGCTTTTGCACCTGAAATTCAACTCGAACCAGATGTATCAGGATTTCGAAGTCGGCAAGACCTACCGCATCAAGACCTACGGCCATCTGCCCTTCGGTCTGGTCGGCAGCCCGAACATCGTCTCCATGCGCGAAGTGCCGGAGGAAGAACTGGCCGAACGCGAACGCGCACGTCAGGAAGCGCTGAAAAAAGGCCAGCAACCGCAAGGTCAGCAGCAAGGCCAGCAACCGGCGCAGCCCAACGGCGCAACCCCCGCCCAGCCCGCCAAACCCGGCCAGATGGCCGGCACGGTGCTGAGCGGCGCGACGACCAAGGTTATCATCACCGCCGAAGGCTACGACGTCGAAATGACCGTCCCCGCCGAAGCTGTGGCGCATATCCGCGTCAACAAGGTTGCCGAAACGCAGCCTGTGCGCATTGTGCAGCCCCCGCGCGCGCCCGGCCAGTAACGCCGTTCGCACATCATAAAAAACGCCCGCAGGATTTGCGGGCGTTTTTTATTTTGGGTCTGCAGCCCTTACGCGTAAGCGGCGCGCGGCGGTGCGGTTTCAAGCGCGGGCCGCGGCGGCGGGTTGGTATAGCTGCCGAGTTTTTTGAGCGAGCGGTAGAGACGCAGCCCGTCCGATAGCGGTTTGCTGACGGCGTTGAAAATTTTCTCCAGAAATCCCGCCTTGCGCGTGACAAGGGCAGGGTCGGGCGTTTCCCCCGACAAAATCGCCAGATGCTTGCGGATATTTTTCACGGCGTGGTGGTGTTTTTTGGTATCGATTTCCAGCGTGATATTTTCCTGACTGCCCCACAGTCCGACGATATCGTTTTTCGACCGGATATGAATGACCTTGTCATTCGGCAGGGCGTTCGGCGCGATTTTTTCCAGATAGGCGCGTACTTCCTTGCTCGGCCCGGGGCTCGAGAAGGCGAAAACTTTTTTAACATCAATCACCCGCGCGACGGTGCGCGCCAGATAGCCGCCCAGCGAATGGCCGGTCAGGTTCATATCCTTGGTTTCGATGCCCGCCTTTTGCGCGGCAAGTTTGGTGAAGTCATAGGCATCCTTGAACTGCGACGGCAGGCCGCCCACGGCAATCATGAAATTGGTTTTGAGATCGTTGCCGTCAGATCCGCGAAAGGCGACGGTGTAATCGGTATGGCCCGTGGCGGGGTCGGTCTTGGCGTAAAGCGCGCCGAAAAACGCACGCTTGCCCGGCATCAACTCGTCAGAGGTGGCGACCACGCGCCAGCCATTCGGCGGCGGGACAGATGTATCGCGGAAGTAGGTGTAATCGCAGAGGGCGGCCTTTCCGGCGGCTTCGGCAATTTGTGTCTTGCTCACGATGACAGTCATGGCGGGCACTCCCGTCGGGTCAACTTTGAGTACGATAGTACCGCAGATTTATGAACGGGGTGTTAAGAATACATAAAAAGCCGTCTAATTTGACCATTGTCATTGATAACAAACAAAAAAATCCGGCAGAAAACTGCCGGATTTTTTGGACGCCTGTTTTAAAGGTACCGCCTTAGAACGCGGCGATTCCCGTGATGGCGCGGCCGAGGATGAGGGCATGGATGTCATGCGTGCCTTCGTAGGTGTTCACGGCCTCCAGATTCATCGCATGGCGGATGACGTGATATTCGTCGGCGATGCCGTTGCCGCCCAGCATGTCACGCGCCTGACGCGCGATATCCAGCGACTTGCCGCAGTTGTTGCGCTTCATCAGCGAAATCGCTTCGGGCGCGGCGCGGCCTTCGTCTTTCAGGCGGCCCAGACGCAGGCAGCCCTGCAGACCCAGCGTGATTTCGGTTTGCATGTCGGCGAGCTTTTTCTGGATCAGCTGGTTTGCCGCCAGCGGTTTGCCGAACAGCACGCGGTCGAGCGTATATTGACGCGCCTGATGCCAGCAGAATTCCGCCGCGCCCATCGCGCCCCACGAAATGCCGTAGCGCGCATTGTTGAGGCAAGAGAAGGGGCCGGTGAGGCCTTTGACTTCGGGGAATTTGTTTTCTTCGGGCACGAAAACATCGTCCATCACAATCTCGCCGGTGATTGAGGCGCGCAAGGAAAACTTGCCCTCGATTTTCGGGGCAGACAGGCCTTTCATGCCTTTTTCCAGCACGAAACCGCGGATATCGCCCGCATCGTCCTTGGCCCAGACAACGAAAACATCGGCGATGGGCGAATTGGTGATCCACATCTTCGCGCCTTTGAGGATGTAGCCGCCATCGACCTTTTTCGCGCGGGTTTTCATGCCGGCGGGGTCAGACCCTGCATCGGGTTCCGTCAGGCCAAAACAGCCGACGTATTCACCCGTCGCCAGTTTGGGCAGGAATTTCTGGCGCAGCGCTTCGGTGCCGAAGGCGTAAATCGGATACATGACCAGCGACGATTGCACCGACATCGCGGAGCGGTAGCCGCTGTCCACGCGTTCAACCTCGCGCGCAATCAGGCCGTAGGACACATAGTTCGTGCCCGCGCAGCCGTAACCTTCGATGGTGGAGCCGAGCAGGCCGAGCGCCCCCATCTCGTTCATGATTTCGCGGTGAAAAATTTCGTGGCGGTTCGCCTCCAGCACGCGGGGCATCAGCTTGTCCTGCGCGAAGTCGCGGGCCATGTCGCGCACCATACGCTCTTCCTCGCTCAGCTGGTCGTCGAGCAGCAGCGCGTCGTCCCATTTGAAGGAGGGTTTCAGCTTCGATTTGTCCATCGGCGCTTTTGTCGCGGCTTGAGCGTTCATGGCTTTGCTCCTATGATGTTTGCAGGGGTAAAATATGACAGAAAAGATGCAGGGCCGCGAGGTCATTTTTGAATTCAGGCAGGTCGGCCATATCATGCGCGTCAGCGCCATGGATACCGCCAGCCTGACCGAGATTTCCATTCAATGCCCGGTCACCGCGGGCGAAGCCGCTTTCAAGAAAAATGCCCTGATGCGGCTGGAATATGTGCTGCGCAAAAAGGGCCTTATTACCTGAACGGCGCCTATTGCGGCGCGGGATTGCGATAATTTTATTATAAAATTCCTGCGTTTGACGGCGGAAAGTTTTTGCCGTATGTAAAATTCATACACATTTTTAGTTACCGCGAGAGCGCATGACCGAGCCTGTACCGCCGACAGATTCCGCGCTGAACGACCGCCTGCTGGCCGCCGTGGCCGCGGGCAATATCGCGCAGGCGCGCAGCGCCCTCAAGGACGGCGCGGCGGTCGATGCGCGGGATTTTCAGGGCCGCACAGGTGCGCATATCGCGCTGTCCGGTAAAGATTACGGCGGATATCAGAATACGGGCCGCGAATTGCTGGCGCTTTTTCTCAACCGTGGTCTGCCTGTCGATGCGCCGGATGCCAAGGGGGCGTCGCCGCTGCATCTGGCGCTGCTGGATGACGGCTATACCACGTCCAAATACAAAATCGACGACCTCGTATCCTTCGGCGCGGATATCAACGCGCGGGATTTGCAGGGACGCACGCCGCTGCATTACGCGGCGGAGCGGGGGAATAAAAACGACGGGCTTAAAACCCTTCTGGCGCTGAAGCCGGACATCAACGCGCGCGACAACGACGGCGCCACGCCGCTGCATATGGCGGCGGCGCGCGGCGATGCGGATATCGTCAAGCATCTCATCGCGCACGGTGCGAATGCGTCTTACAAAACCAAGGACGGCCGCAGCATCTGGGATTATGCGGAGGCGAACGGCCACGAATATCTGGCGCAAAGCCTGCGGGCGGAGGCGGAAAAACAGCGCCGCGCCTGGGAAGCCTGGGACCGCCAGCAAAAGGCCGACCCGTGGCATCTGCTCGCGCCCGACCGCGTCGCGCATGTGCGTACGGAAAAGAAAATCGGCTACCGCATCACCGAGGAATTCAATTTCACCGCCCGCACCTATACCAAAATCGCGCATAACCTTTCGACCAGGGCCGAGGGCATGACTGTGGCCGGTTTTGACAGCTTTGGCGACAAATCGCATCTGGATCGCGCGCATGAAGAGCTTGTGCGTCTGGGCGGCACAGCGCCGCGCGAAAGCGTCCATGGGCCCGCGCTTGAAAAACCCCGCCGCGGCATGAAGCCGCCGGGCTGAATAATATCCATAATAATATAGTTTTTGTATATACCGCTGGCGGCGGCATACTACATCTGGTATAGACAGGGCAGCTTTATCCAGCCATAGGGGGGCTGCCATGAATACCGCCGTTTCCGCCGCCGAAGGTCTCTCCAGACAGGTCAAAAAAATCGGCCTTGCCGCCGACCATGCGGGCTTTGCGCTCAAACAGCGTCTGGCGGAATATGTGGCGGCGAAGGGGTATCAGGTTGTCGACCTCGGCCCGCATAGCGAAGACCGCGTCGATTATCCCGACTACGGCTACAAACTGGCGGAGGCGATTGCCACAGGCGATGTCGATGCGGGCATCGGCATTTGCGGCAGCGGCATCGGTATTTCGATTGCGCTCAACCGCTATACCGCCGTGCGCGCGGCGCTGTGTCATGATGTGACGACGGCGCAGCTGTCGCGCCAGCACAACAACGCGAACGTGCTGGTTCTGGGCGCGCGGCTGATTGGCCCCGATATCGCCACCGCCTGCGTGGATACATTTTTGAATACGGCATTTGAAGGCGGCCGCCATGCGGGCCGCGTCGAAAAACTCGGTCACAAAGGATGCAGCATCACATGACAAACGCACAGCGCAAAGAGGCAGCCATGAACAGTCTTGATTTCTTCACCGCCGATCTGGCATCGGCAGACCCCGAAGTTTTCGCGGGCATTTCAAACGAACTGAAACGCCAGCAGGAACAGATCGAGCTTATCGCGTCTGAAAACATCGTGTCGCGCGCGGTGCTGCAGGCGCAAGGCAGCGTGCTGACCAACAAATATGCCGAAGGCTATCCGGGCAAGCGTTACTACGGCGGCTGCGAATTCGTGGACGTGACGGAACAGCTGGCCATCGACCGTATCTGCAAGCTTTTCGGTGCAAAATTCGCCAACGTGCAGCCCCATTCGGGTGCGCAGGCCAACCAGGCCGTGATGCTGGCGCTGCTGCAGCCGGGCGATACGGTGCTCGGTCAGGCGTTGTCCGCGGGCGGCCACCTGACGCATGGCGCGAAGCCGAACCTGTCGGGCAAATGGTTCAATGCCGTGCAATACGGCGTGCGCGCCGACAACGGCCTGATTGACATGGACGAAGTCGAAAAACTGGCGCAGGAACATAAACCGAAAATTATCATCGCCGGCGCTTCCGCCTATCCGCGCGTCATCGATTTCGCGCGTTTCCGCGCGATTGCCGACAGCGTCGGTGCCTATCTGATGGTCGATATGGCGCATTATGCGGGTCTGGTTGCGGGCGGCGTTTATCCGTCCCCCATCGCGCATGCGCATGTCACGACATCGACCACGCATAAAACCCTGCGCGGCCCGCGCGGCGGGATTATCCTGACCAACGACGAAGAGATTATCAAAAAAATCAACTCCGCCGTTTTCCCCGGCCTGCAAGGCGGGCCGCTGGAACATGTCATCGCCGCCAAAGCCGTGGCGTTTGGCGAAGCGCTGCAACCGTCGTTCAGAACCTATGCCAAGCAGGTGCTGGATAACGCGCGCGTGCTGGCCGATACGCTCAAGGCGGGCGGTCTGGATATTGTCTCCGGCGGTACGGATTGCCATCTCATCCTCGTCGATTTGCGCCCGAAAAAACTGACGGGCCGTGCCGCCGAGCTGAGCCTCGAGCATGCGCGCATGACCTGCAACAAAAACGCCATTCCGTTCGACCCTGAAAAACCGATGGTGACGTCGGGCATTCGCGTGGGCACGCCCGCCGCGACCACCCGCGGTTTCGGCACCGCCGAATTCAAGCTGGTCGGTGAATACATGGTCGAGGTGCTGGACGGTCTGGCCGCCAACGGCGCCGAGGGCAACGGCAAGGTCGAAGCCGCCGTCGCCGCGCGCGTGGCGGAACTTTGCGCCAAATTCCCCATTTATCCCAACGAGTGATTTTTAAACACGAAGCGAGTAGACAGCGATGAAATGCCCGTTTTGCGCCAGCGAGGAAACGCAGGTCAAGGACTCCCGCCCGACGGAAGATAGCGCCGCTATCCGCCGCCGCCGCGAATGTCCCAAATGCGAAGCCCGCTTCACGACGTTCGAGCGGGTACAGCTGCGCGAACTGGTCGTTCTCAAGGCCGATGGCCGCCGCGAGGCGTTTGATCGCGAAAAGCTGCTGCGCTCCTTGCGGTTGTCGCTGCAAAAACGTCCGGTCGAAAGCGATGCCATCGAACGCGCCGCCAACGATATCGTGCGCCAGCTGGAACAATCCGGCGACAGCGACGTGCCGACCAAGGTGATTGGCGAAAAGGCGATGCAGGCGCTTTCGGGGCTTGATCCTATCGCGTATGTCCGCTATGCCTCGGTCTACAAAGACTTCCGCGAAGTGCGCGATTACAGCGACTTCCTCGCCGACCTCGAAAACGTATGCAAAAAAGCCGGAGCCGCCTGATGGCCGAAGAAGAAACAAAAAAACAGCCTTTCCGCGAGCTCAAGATCACCAAGGTCCCGCCGCGCGCGCCCGAACGCCCCGTTGCGGGCAAGAACAAAGGCTCGGCCAAGGCGCAAAAAACCGCCGCGCGTCTTGCCGCCGTGCAGGTTTTGTACCAGATGCGCATCAACAATCAGGACGCGCAATCGGCGGTGCAGGAATTCATCAGTCACCGCAACGGCTTTAATCTGGATGGCGATGTTTTCGTCCCTGCCGAAGAAACGCTTTTGCGCGATATCATCTCCGGCATCCAGACGCGCTGGAGCGATGTTGACGGTATCGTTTCCGCCGCCCTTGCCGCTGGCGGCAAGAACGAGGTGGAACCGCTTCTCGACGCGATCCTGCGCGCGGGCGCCTATGAACTGCTGGCGCATAGCGATGTCGATACCGGCATCATCATCCATGATTACCTGAACGTCACCAGCGGTTTTTACGACGGTACGGAGCCCAAGCTCGTCAACGCCATTCTGGATAAAGTCGCCAAGACGCTGCGCGGCTAATCAAGCTTTACGCTGCGCGGCTGATCAATCTTTACGCTGTGCGGCTAATCAATGCCTGCGCTCCGCGGGGATAGGCCACGCGCTTCGCGCGGCTCAGGCTTTTTCGTCAGGCTTTCTGAAACGCCAGTACACCAGCGCGATACCGCAGAGGATGCAGAACGCAAATGCGCCGCAGGCGGTGTATAAAACGCGGCTGTCCAGTTTCGGCGCGGCGGTCAGGTTGATGCGCAAAACCATATCCATCATGCCGACGATGAAAATGCCGCTGAAGGCGGCTGTCCACAAATAAAGTTCGCGCAGATAGCCGATGGTGGCCTTGCGCTGCGGTTCGGCCAGCCAGTAATCGCGGTGCGGGATGTTGATAAAACGTGCAGGCAGTTTATGCACCGCTGCCGCAAAAATCCCGAAAACCCCCAGCATCACGCCCAGCAGAAAAAAGTAGTAAAGCGCGAAGGCGTCCTTGCCCATCCAGCCGTTCGGCGTGCCGTCGAAATCAAACCGGATGGCGATTTTCGCAGGCAGTCGCGGTAAAAAATGATCCAGCTGCAAAAATGCGGCGATAAAACAGCCCAGACATATCAGAACAGCAAACAGGCGCATGGGCGGTGCTTTCGTTTTGGTTAAAGCCGTGCAAGTCCGGCGGCCAGATCGGCGCGCAGGTCCGCGGCGTCTTCAAGCCCGATATGCAGGCGCAGGGAAAAGCCCTCTTCGGTCCATTTCTCGGCCGTGCGGATGGGTTTGGGCTGTTCGGGGAACAGCAGGGATTCAAACCCGCCCCAGCTGAAGCCGAGGTTGAAAATCTCCATCCCGTCCAGCATGGCGGCGATTTTTTCGCGGTTTGTCTGGTGCAGGATAATGCCAAAGGTGCCCGAAGAGCCTTTGTAGTATTTTTTCCAGTTATCATGTCCGGGGCAGGATGGCAGGGCGGGGTGATGAACGCGTTTCACCTGCGGCTGCGCGGCCAGCCATGTCGCGATATCAAGCGCGTTTTTCTGGTGTTGCAGCATGCGCACATTCAGCGTGCGCAGACCGCGCAGACCCAGATAAAGCTCTTCCGATCCGCCGCACAGGCCCAGCATCAGCGCGGTGCGTTTGACCTGCGGCCATGACTCTTCGTTCGTGGAGACCACGCCCAGCATGCAGTCGGAATGGCCGGAGATATATTTGGTCGCAGTCATCATCGACACATCAATGCCGAAATCGATGGGGCGGAAAAACAGCGGCGTTGCCCAGCTGTTGTCGATAGCGGTTTTGATGCCGGCCTTTTTCGCGGCGGCAGTGATGGCGCCGATGTCCTGCACCTCGAAAGTCAGCGAACCGGGCGCTTCCATGAACACCAGTTTGGTATTCGGGCGGAAGAGTTTTTCGATATCCTTGCCAATCATCGGCGGGTAGTATTCTACATCGACGCCGAAGCGGCGCAGGATTTCCTCGCACGACTTGCGGCTGGGGCCGTAGCAGTTATCGGTCATGAGCACATGATCGCCCGCCTGCGTGAAAGCCATCAGCACCACAACGATGGCCGAAAGGCCGGAGCAGGTGGATACGCTGCGGTACGCGCCTTCGATAGAGGCGATGGCTTCTTCGAATGCCGCGCTGGACGGCGTGCCCGCGCGACCGTACGAATAGGGCACATTGGGCACCTTTTCGAAATCGGCATAGTTACGAAACACGATGGTCGACATGCGGTGCGGCGGCACGTTGACCGCGCCGTGATATTCATTGGGTTTGGACCCGGCATGCGTCAGCAAGGTTTCGAAGCTTTTTTTGGTCATGGCGTCAGACCCTGTTTTTTGGGAAGGTTGGCATCGCCGCCCCATTCGCTCCATGAACCGTCATAGACGGCGGCATCGGTGTGGCCGATTTCATGCAGCGCCAGCGCGACAACACAGGCGGTTACGCCGCTGCCGCAAGTGCAGGCGAGCGGGCGGGACAAATCGACGTTTCTGGCGGCGAAAATGGCGCGGATATCGTCTTTGCTGCGCAGAAGCCCGCTTTGCGCGTCAATCAGTTCGGCAAACGGCGCGCTGAGGGAGCCGGGCACGTGCCCGCTTTGCATGCCGGGGCGCGGTTCGGCCATATCGCCGCTATAACGGCGGCCATCGCGCGCATCCAGCAGCAGGAAATCCTTGCCCTCGATATTCGCCAGAATGTCTTCTTTCAGCTTCAGCAGTCCGGGGCGCAGCGTGGCGGTGAATTGTCCGGCGGGCGCATCGGGCAGGTCATCGGGCAGCGGCGTGACGGGCAGGCCGGCAGCCACCCATGCGGGCAGGCCGCCATTGAGGATGCGCACGTTGTCATGACCGAACAGGCGGAACATCCACCACGCGCGCGCGGCGGCCATATGCATGCCGCTGCGGTCGTAAACAACCACCGTATCGCCGTTTGAAATGCCCAGCGCGGATACTTTTTGCGCGAACAGGGCGGCATCCGGTACGGTATGTGCCAGCGGCGCGGCGGGGTCTGCGATATCGTCGATGTCAAAGGCGCGCGCATCGCCGATGCGTACCGGCAGCGGCGGCAGGCCATAACTGGCATCGAGAATTCTGGTCGTCGGCGCGGTGACGATTTTTTGCAATTCCGATGCGGAAATCAGCGCGGGTGTTGTCATTTCAGGCCGCCTTTGCCAGCCAGCGCTGGCGAATGTTGTTGTGATGCCGCGCAAACCAGTGCATCAGCACGGCAGCGGGTGCGTTCATAATCTCGCCGCGGTCGAGCATGGCGAAAACCTCGGATGCGGGCAGCAGGTGGGTTTTAATCTCTTCGCCTTCGTCTTCCAGTCCGTGGAAACCGCTTTCGGCGGCGGCGGAAATGCGGCCGATATAAAGATGGAATTCCTCGGCAAGGCAGCCGGCGCTGGTATAGCATTTGGCGACGAATTCAAGATCGCCAACCGCGGCGCCGGTTTCTTCGAGCGCTTCGCGGCGCGCGGCATCTTCGACGCTTTCGCCGTCATCCACGGCACCGGCGGCGACTTCGTATAAAAACGGGTTTTCGCAGCCCGCCATCATCGCGCCGAGGCGGAATTGCTGGTTCAGCAAAATACGGTCGCTTTCGGGGGCATACAGCAGCACGGCGGCGATTTTCTTGCAGAACATCACCTCGCGCGTCATCTCTGCCGCTTCGCCGTCATGGCGGAGGCTTTGCGGTACGCAGCTGATGGTTTCGAGGCGGTGATAGCCGTCGAATTCGACCTTGCGGTTTGTGATGCGCGCGGGGCGCGGCGATGTTTTACCTGTCATGTCCCTCTGCCTGTTTTTTTGCGGTGTATTTTATGGTTTTTGCAGCCCGAGAAGTGTAGCTTGGGGCGGTAGGTCATTCAAGCGGCGGCGCTAAATTTTTCCTATACATATCAAAATCTTGTGCGCCGTGTGCAGGGTTTCGCCATGCTGCGCCGTGTCATGGTGCAGAAGGGGGCTTCAAACGGCATAATCCTTGCAGTTTCCCGTGCGCAAAATTCAATCCGGCAGCAAGCCACAGCGGAGTTCGAGCGTGAAAAAGAAAAAATGGGTCGTGATCGCGGTTCTTTTGTGCGTCGCAGCAGGGGGCGGCTATTATTATACAAAATACCGCGCCGCACAGGAAAAGGCGGCCGCCATATCGACTGTCATGACGATTGAAACGGGCATGATCGAAGACCTTGTCACCGCGCAGGGCAAGCTGGAGCCGAAGGAATACGTCGACGTCGGTGTGCAGGTATCGGGCCAGCTGGAAAAAATCCACGTCGAGCTGGGCGACACCGTCAAGGCCGGCGATCTGATTGCCGAGATAGACCCCAAGATTTACGAGGCGCAGGTGCAATCCGGTCAGGCGCGCGTCAAGCAGCTGGGGGCGCAGCTGGCGCAGCAGCAGGCCGCGATTAAGCTGGCGCAGCAGCAGCACGCGCGCAGCGAACAGCTCATCAAGAACAATGCGATCAGTCAGGATACTTTCGATGGCACCGAAACCGCCCTGACCGTGGCACGCGCGCAGCTCGAGGCCTTGAGCGCACAGATGGAAGAGGCACAGTCCAGCCTTGACGAGAGCAAGGCGAACCTCGGCTATACCAAAATCTACGCCCCCATGGACGGCACGGTCGTTGTCAAGGATGTGCGCGAGGGACAGACACTCAATGCGTCCCAATCCGCGCCGACGGTGGTGCAGCTGGCGAACCTTGATGTCATGACCGTGCGCGCGCAGGTGGCGGAGGCGGATGTCATGCGCCTGAAGCCGGGGATGGAGGTCTATTTTACGACACTGGGATCGCAGGGCCGCCGCTGGCAGGGTGAAGTGCGCCAGATTCTGCCCTCGCCCGAGGTTATCAATGACGTCGTGCTTTATAACGTGCTGGTTGATGTCGATAACAAAGACCGCCAGCTGATGACAGGCATGAGCACGCAGATGTTCTTCGTGCTGGGCCGTGCGGAAAAAGTGCCCCTGCTGCCCGTCGCCGCACTCGGCAAACGCGTTGCGGCAGAGGACAATGACAAGGGACAGGCCTATGAGGTGCGTAAGGTAGATGCCGCCGGAAAAACCCGGACGGCTATTGTGCATATCGGTCTGATGAGCCGTACCATGGCCGAGGTGCGCGGCGGTCTTGCCGTCGGTGACAAGGTTGCGGCGGCGGCGGCGCTGCTGCCGGCGAACAGCAACAATGCGGGCGGCGGGCGCGGTATGCGCGGCGGCATGCCGCGGCTGTAAAGGGCAGGGATACCGGCATGACCGTGCTTATCGACATTCAAAACGTATCGCGCCATTACCAAAGCGGCGAGACAACGGTGCGTGCGCTGGATGGCGTATCGCTGCGCATCGGCGCGGGTGAATTCGTGGCGATTATGGGGCAATCGGGGTCGGGCAAATCGACGCTGATGAATATCCTCGGCTGCCTTGACCGCCCGACGGGCGGCAGCTATCACATCCATGGCACCGATGTCGCGGGGCTGGACAGCGACGCGCTCGCGGCCCTGCGCCGGCGCACATTCGGGTTCGTTTTTCAGCGCTATAACCTGCTTTCAACCGCAACGGCGGAGGAAAATGTTTCTATCCCCGGCCTCTACGAAGGTCTGCCGCGCGCCGCACGGCAAAAACGCGCGCAGATGCTTTTATCGCGGCTGGGGCTGGGTGACCGCGGCGACCACCGCCCGTCGCAACTGTCGGGCGGCCAGCAGCAGCGTGTGGCGATTGCCCGCGCGCTGATGAACGATCCGCCCGTCATTCTGGCGGACGAGCCCACCGGCGCCCTCGACAGCCGCAGCGGGGAGGAGGTGATGAATCTGCTCAAACAACTGCATGCCGACGGTCGCACGATTATTCTGATTACCCACGACGAAAAAGTCGCCGCGCATGCAGAGCGTACCGTGCGTATCCATGATGGCAAGATTATCGAGGATAACGGCGCCGCCCCGCAAAAAAACACGACCGCGCCGCGCGCGCAAGGCGGCAGCGCGGGGATTATGGCGGATGTCGCAGAATCTTTCGTCACAGCTATTCGTGCGCTTCGGGTCAATATGTTCAGAACCGCGCTGACGCTGCTGGGTATTATCATTGGCGTGGCGGCGGTGGTGACGATGATGGCGGTCGGTAACGGCAGCAAGCAAAAAGTCCTCGACCAGATCAGCGCCATGGGCACGAACGTGCTGTCTATCCGCCCCGGCATTGCGGGGTTTCGCGGCAGCGGCGATATTGCAACGCTGGTGCCGTCGGACGCCGATGCGATTGCCGCGCTTTCCAATATCGAAGCGGTGGTGCCGGAGCGCAGCGGGCGCGCAACCTTGCGTTTCGGCAATCTTGATTACGCAAGTTCGATTTCCGGTGTTGGCGTGGGCATGCCTGTCGTGCGCGACTGGCCTGTGGCGCGCGGCAGTTTTTTCAACGCGCGCGATGTCAATAACAACGCGACGGTTATCGTGCTTGGCAAAACGGTTGCCGATACGCTCTTCCCCTATGGCGAAGACCCCGTCGGGAAATATGTGCTGGTCAGCAATATTCCTTTTGAAGTGATCGGCGTTCTGTCGGTCAAGGGGGCGACCCCTTGGGGTTCGGATCAGGATGATGCCGCTTTTATCCCTTATACAACCGCCATCACCCGCATGTTCGGCCAGAATTACCTGAGCAATATCACGGTAAAGGTTACCGATCTTGCGGGCATTGACGCCACGCAGGCGGAAATTACCCAGCTGCTGATTACCCGCCACCGTACCGAAGATTTCATGATACGCAACACGGCCTCCATCATGGAAATGGCGACGCAAACGCAAAATACGCTGACGGTGCTATTGGGGGCTGTCGCGGCGATATCGCTGCTGGTCGGGGGTATCGGGGTTATGAATATCATGCTGGTCAGCGTGACCGAACGCACGCGCGAAATCGGTATCCGCATGGCCACAGGGGCGCGCATGCGCGATATCATGCTGCAATTCAATATCGAGGCGGCGGTCGTTTGTATCATCGGCGGACTTCTGGGGCTGGCGCTGGGTGTGCTGGCGGGGCTGGGGATTGCTCTTTTGGATGTGACGGTGGTCTTTTCGGCGCTTCCGGCGATACTGGCCTTTTCCTCGGCGGTGCTGACGGGTATTCTTTTCGGGTATTTGCCGGCGCGCAAGGCGGCGCGGCTTGACCCTGTGGTGGCACTGGCGTCTGAATAAACGGAATTGAGGGTTTCAATGAAAAAAGCAAAAACAACCATCTGTCAGCGCGCCGCTATCATGGGGCTTGCCCTGATACTGGGCGGATGCCAGCTGAGCCCCGATTACGCGGAGCCTCAAGTCGATCTGCCGCAAAGCTGGCGCGACGAAAGCGCCAAGCAAACCGCCGCGCAGGAAAAAATCGATGCGCAGTGGTGGAAAAAATTCAAAAGCGCCGAACTTGACCGGCTGATGCAGGATGCGCTTGAAAACAACATCGACCTGCGCGCCGCGCTGGCGCGTATCGATCAGGCGCGCGCCGCAGCCAAAATCGCGGGTGCGCCCCTGCTGCCCTCTGCCGATGCCTCTGCCGGCGCGGGCTGGAACCGCAACAACCCCGCGAGCGGAAAAACAACATCCGAAAACCGCGGCAGTCTGGGCGTTTCCGTCGGCTACGAAGTCGATTTGTTCGGGCGCAACCGTGCGGGGCTGAATGCGGCCGAAGCCAGCCTGCGCGGCAGTGTTTATGACCGCGATGCGCTGGAACTGGTTGTCAAATCCGACGTGGCGCAAGGATATTTCCTTTTGCTGAATTTGCGCGAACGCATGGATATCGCCAAAAACAACCTTGAAAACTCGCGCGAGGTTTTGCGCATTGTCGAGGCGCGCTATAACGCCGGTACCGCATCGGCGCTGGATGTGTCGCGCCAGAAAACGTCGATGGCATCGGCGGAGGCGTCGCTGACCGCGCTTGGCAATCAGGCACGCGCGGCGGAAAATGCGCTGTCCATTTTGCTGGGCCGTGCGCCGGTTGATTTGAAATTGAAAACACGCAGTCTTGCGGCGGTGTCGGTACCGAAAATTCCGCTCTCGCAGCCCTCCGCCGTCGTGGCGCAGCGGCCCGATATCCGCGCCGCCGAAGAAACCCTTGTCGCCGCCAATGCGGATATCGGCGCGGCGCGCGCGGCGTTCTTTCCGGTGTTGAATTTGGGGCTGGACACGACGGTCGCGCGCTCGCCGCTGTCGGATCCGGCATCGGTCGCACTGGCGCTGGCGGCGTCGGCGGCGGCGCCGATTTTCAAGGGCGGACAGTTGCAGGGCGGCGTTGACCGCGCCCGTGCCCGTCAGGCGGAACTGGCCGAAAATTACCGCAAGACCGTCATAACATCGATGCAGGAAGTCGAAAACGCGCTCTCGAGCGCCAAGGCGGCGCGCGAGCGAGAGGTGTCGCTCTCGACCGCAATGCAGGAAGCGCGCAAGGCCTATGCCCTGTCGCGTGATTTGTACGAAGCGGGTTCGGTGGATTACCAGACCATGCTGGATGCCGAGCGCACCTTGCTGAGCGCCGAGGATAATCACGCGAGCGTGCGGCTGGAGCTTTTGAACGCGGCGGTTGATCTTTACAAATCCCTTGGCGGCGGCTGGCAAACGGCGGCGGCGAAGCGTTAATCCTGCGTCCGAAGCGTGTCTTGCGCCTGCGCCGGAAATGCCCCACAATAAGGAATATCCACATCGGGTTTATTTCGGGCAGGGCAGCGCATGGATGACAAATTCCGCAAATTTTTCAATGTCGTGACCGAAGCGCAGCGCGCCGCGGCGGAATGGGGCGGCCTCAAGCTCGGCTGGTCGTTTATCGAGCCGCGCTTGCCCAAGGGCGATGGTCATCCGGTTTTGTTTTTTCCGGGGTTTCTGACCACAGACGGTTATACATCGGCCCTGCGCGAGCGGGTGGAGCAGGCGGGGTTCAAGGCCTATACATGGGAAGGCGGTTTCAACCTCGGTTTTGACGAGGAAACGGCGGCCCATGTCGCCGCACGTCTGCGCGAGGTTTTTGAAGAAAATGGCGGGCGCAAGGTGTCGCTGGTCGGCTATAGCCTCGGCGGTTTTTACGCGCGCGAACTGGCGCGGGAATTCCCCGAAATGGTGCGCGGTGTGATCACCCTGGGCACGCCGTTCGGCCGCATGGACGATACGTCGCAGGCATCGCCGCTGCCGATTGATAAACTCATCCGCTTTTTTACCAAAAACAGTGTGCATGATGGCCATGCCGATATCGGGGCGCGCTGCCTGACGCCGCCGCCCGTGCCGACAACATCGGTCTATTCCCGCGGCGATGGCGTTGCGGAATGGCAGGCGTCTTTGAACCCGCGCGCGAAGCAGACGGAAAATGTCGAAGTCTATGGCAGCCATCTGGGCATGACGGTGAACCCGCTGACGATAGCGGTGGTTATCGACAGGCTGGCGCAAAAAGAAGGCGCTTGGAAGAAATTCACGCCGCATGCGGATTTGTCTGCGGGCTATCCCGATGCGGCGGATGTCAAATTGCCCAAAAACCCCCGCTGGTCTTTTGCGGGACGCAAGGACGCGCATCTGTTCGGCGACCTTGCGCAGGCGCGCAAAAAAACCAAAACGGAAAAGCCCAAGCCCTGAGAGCGAAGGCTTTTAGCCCCGCATATTAAAGCGTCTTTTTGGGTGCCGATGCCGCGGGCGCGTTGGCGGCGACTTTGGGCGCCGGTTTTTGCTCTTGCGCAGGTTTGACTTCGGGGGCCGCGGGTTTTGGCGTGATGCCATAGCTGCGGTCCAGAAGCGGCGTCAGTTCCGGCGCGATCACGGCTTTCATCAGCTGCGTTTGCAGGCCGCTGGTGAATTTGTAATCGGCTGCTTCAGGCCCTTCGACATAGGCCGTCATGGCGCCATAAAAGCGATCGCCGATGGTATAGACCACGGTTGCCGTACGGCTCTTGACGTCGGACGAAATAACGCCGCCGCGGGCGGTCACGGTGTGCGAACGGTTGTCGCCGGTACCGGTTTTGGCGCCCAGCGGCAACACGGTGCCATCGCTCAGCTTCACGCTGCCAAAGGCGCGGCGGGCGGTGCCCAGTTCAACCACGTTCTGCATTTCGCGGCGCGCCAGTTTGGCGACCTCGGGGTGCATCACGCGTTTCGGCTCTGCTTTGCCTGCTTTGAAGTTCAGGGAATACGGGGTGTTTTCACCGAATTTGATATCGGTGAATTTTGTCGCGGGTATCAGCAAACCATCGTTCTGGATGATGCCGGCCAGTGTCGCCAGCGCCGCAGGCGTGTCGCCCGAGGAGCCGATGGCGGAGGCATAGGACGCCGTCATCTTGTCAAACGGGAAGCCTTTCGATTTCCATTCGGCATGGATATGCGTGAAGGCTTCGTTTTCCAGCATGGTGCGGATGCGGTTGTTCTGGCCCTGCATGCTGTTCGATTTGAACAGCCATTCATAGATTTCCTGACGCGTCTGGGCGGAAGACGTCACGGCCTGTGTCCATGTCGCATCCGGATTTTCCGCGCGGTGCGACGCCAGCCACAGCGCGAGCGGGTGCAGGCGCGTCAGATAGGCGCGGTCGTTCAGGTTGAACTTGCCGGGGGCGTGTTCTTCGTAATAACGGCTGAAATCCGCATCGGGCGCACAGGTGGCGCAATGTTTGCGGATATAGCTGCTCATCTCCTCCAGCGTACCGTTCGGATAGATGGAACGGTGAACGACGGCGAGTTGCAGCGGGCCTTTGACGCGCAGCTGTCCAGCCAGCACATCGGCGGCTTCTTCGGTCGATTTGCCGCGCTGTTGCTGCCAAGCCTTCCACAGGAAGGTTGTGCCCTCCTTGTCGGCGAAGCGTTCCAGATATTCGCGGCGCGTTTCGCTTTGGGCATCGGTATAGATATTCGGGTCGATGTCCATTTTCTGGTACAGCGTATAATTCACGACATCGCGCATGATGCGGATAAAGGCAAGGTTGTTGGATTTGTGCAGGGCTTCCTTGACGGTGAAAACCTGCCCGTTTTCCTTGCTTTCGAAGTTGCTGAAGGTATGCACGCCGCCGCCGGTGAAAAAACGCTCGCCCGGGCTGGCGCTGTAGGTGCGGTTGAGCGCGGCCTCCAGCGTGCCTTCGAGGGTTTTGTCGGTGGTTTCGGATTGCAGATGGTCGATAACAAAACGCGTCAGCCTGTCATCCGAATGGATAACCATGTTGCGGCGGGCTTCGGCGTCCATATCCTTGAACTTGCCGTGCAGGTCGGCGATGGCTTCGAGGTACGATACCATCGTGCGCAGCTTGGCAGTGGAGCCGAGTTCCAGTTTGGAATCTTCGTTCAGGTTGAACTGGCCGTCGAAATTGTCGGCCTGCACGCGCAGCACGTTGGTGCCGTCGGGCATGCGTTCATAGAGCGTGAAGGTATAGGTGATATTCGCGCCCTGTCCCGGCTTCAGCAGGCGGAAACCGGTCAGGCCGTATTGCTCCGCGACGGCAGGGTCGCTCAGGCTGCGCAGTTTTTGCGAAATCGCGCGGTCAACCTGCACGTCGAGCGTGGTGCGCGCGGTCATATCAAGGCGGTTCAGCTCGTAAAGGCTTTTCATCTCGAGCGCGCGCAGAAGATCGATTTGCAGTGCGGTCGCGGCTTTTTGCGGGTTGGGCGGCGGGGTGTGTTCGCTGCGCACAACCTGCGGGTCGGCATAGGTCACGCGGGTGGCCAAGGTTGCGGCCGCCAGACGTTCGCTGATGATGCCTTCTTTCGCCAGCAGTGGCAGATAGGCATCGACGCGCGCTTCCAGTTCGGCGCGCTGGCGCAGGAAATAGGCCGAAGGTTTTTTGACCGAGAGCGCAATGCTCAGCGTGGCGCGGTAGGCGGCCGCTTTTTCGGCCATTTCCGCATCGCTCATCTGCGCTTCGTCTTTGCGCAGCAGTTCGTTCACGCGCTGCGGGTCTTTGCCGAACCAGGCTTTCATACCGTCGGAAAAACCATGTACTTCGCCAAAGCCGGGCACGGCCGACAGCGGAATGGCGTTGATGTAGTCAAGCGCGATGCGCTGCGCCGCCGCGGAGTAGGAGCCATCCTGATACGCGCGCACAGATGCCGTCAGCATCTGGCGGAATTTTTCTTCCTTGCTGCCATTGGTCTCGCCGCCCGGGGAGTGGCGGAATTTTTCCGTCTGCGTCGCGAGGGTGGATGCGCCCGCGCCGCCTTTGCCGGTCAAATCCTGTTTGGCGGCATAGGCAAGACGTTCCCATTCAATGGCGGGGTTTTTGGTATTGACGTGGCTTTCCAGCAGCTCGCGGTTTTCGACGTAGGCGAGGCTCTTGATCAGCAGCGGCGGAATATCGTCGAACGTCGGATAAACAACGCGCGGGAAACGCGCATCATGCAGCGTGTTGCCTTGATCGTCGGTGATGCGCAAGCCGGCCTGCGCCTTTTCGTTATAAATCGGGAAGAGGCGGATGCCTGCGATGCTGCGTTCCTGCCATTGCGTTTCGCCTTGCAGGACGTATCCGCGCTCCGTCAGGTTTTCGCGGATTTGCAAAGTCTGCGCATAACCAAGGCGGATGTCATACGGGCCAGCAGCGGCGGGCGCGCTGTTCGGGCCGGTGGTTTTGGTTTCGGTGAAAGCGGAACCTTCGGCGGCGGCCGTGAAAATTTTCGACTGGATGAAGGAGGTGTTGACTTCAACCGCGACGCCCGTGGTCAAGACAGCGCCGGTGATGGCAACCGTATACATCCACTTGGGGACAGAGCTGTACCAGTGAAGCTTCTTGGGTGGTCGCTCGCTGCCTTTCGGCGCGCTGCTGTTATTCTTGGCATCGCCTGCGGGCGCTGCGGTGGCGTTGTTTTTGAGGTCGTCGCCACGACCGTTTTGACCTGTAGCCATGCTACAGCACTCCCTGCCCGAAGGCACATAGTGATGTTTATGTGAAATGGAGTATAGCAAAAGCTATACTATTCGCAATGGGGAAACAGATATGCCGATAACAATATTTAAGCAACTGATTTTTAAAGGTAATTTTATTTCAATCGGCGGCTTTCGCCGCGGCGAGAATCTGCTGCGCTGCCGCGACTCCGGTGGCAAAGCTTGCCTGCAGCAAGTATCCGCCCGTGGGCGCTTCCCAATCCAGCATCTCGCCGGCGGCATATACCTGCGGCAGGGCGCGCAGGCGAAAACCGTCAAGCGCGCTTGCGCGTATGCCGCCCGCGCTTGAAATCGCACGCTCCAGCGAAAAGGGCGCATGCACATGCAGCGGGACGGCCTTGATGCGCGCCGCAAGCGCCGCGGGCGCAAGCTGCGCAAGGTCTTGCCCGCCCGCTGCGTCTTCGCGCAGCAGCGTCGCGGCGAGAGGGGATAATCCCCCCGCGCTGCGCAACCATGTGCCGAGCGATTTCGCGCCGCGCGGCTGCGCCAGTTTCTGCGTAAGTTTCTCGAGGCTCAGGCCCGGCCGCAAATCCAGATGCAGCAGGGCATGGCCGTCCTTCTCTACGGCATCGCGCAGCGCGGCGGAGAGGGCATAGATGCCGCCGCCTTCGATGCCCGCGGCGGTCATCATCGCCTCGCTCTCCACGCGCTGGCCGTTAAAACTCAGCGCCAGCGGCTTGAGCGGTTGGCCGGCAAACTGCTGCCTGAAATAATCCGACCATGCGACGTGAAACCCGCAGTTGGCGGGGCGGAAGGGGGCGATGTCCACGCCGCGCGATTGCAGCCACGATATCCATGCGCCATCCGCGCCCAGCTTCGGCCACGACGCGCCGCCCAGCGCCAGCAGCACGGCATCTGCCGCAGGCGCGGCAAACGGCCCGCTGGCTGTGTCAAACAAAAGCGCGCCTGCGTCATCCCAGCCGCACCATGTGTGCCCGAAGCGGAATTCAACGCCCATCGCGGCCAGCCGTGCCTGCCATGCCCGCAGCAGGGGCGATGCTTTGAAGCTTTTGGGAAAGACGCGGCCGCTGCTGCCGACAAAAGTTTCCTCCCCCAGCGCCGCACACCACGCCCGCAGCATATCCGGCGTGAAGCCGCGAATGGCGGTTTCAACCATTGTGCGGCCTGCGCCGTAGCGGGCGAGAAAGCTATCGATATGTTCGCTATGGGTGATATTGAGCCCGCCACGCCCCGCCATCAGGAATTTGCGTGCGGGAACGGGCTTGCGCTCGAAGACCGTGACGGCGGCGCCCGCATGCGCCAGCGTTTCGGCGGCGATAAGTCCGGCGGGGCCGGCGCCGATGATGTGAACGCGCGGCGTGTGCATTACGGGGTGGTGTCCGGCATGTCGGGGGCGGTTTGTTCGGATTCGTCCGCCGGTGCGCCGGCGGGGGCGGGGATATCCATCATCTCCAGCGTTTGCTTGTCAGGCACGCCGGTATCCTTGAGACCGTAGCGTTTCTGGTAACGGCGCAGCGCCTCGTGCGTTGCATCGTTCATGATGCCGCCGCCATAGGCGCCATCCAGCAGGTTTTGTTCGATCAAAATGGCCTGCACCCTGCGCAGCATTTCATCATGCTGGCGGTCAAATACAACGACGGGGACGATGTCTTCGGTATTGCGCGTTCTTTGCGGCGGGGTAAAGCCCGTGACATTCAGTATAGATTTGCCGGCGCTGTAGATAATCGGCTCCGCCCGCATCGTCCAGTCCAGCAGAGCCGAACTGACAGGCGCACGGTGGATAGCCGTTTTAAGGAAGCCCTGATAGCTTTCGCTCTGCGCTGTCGTGCTGCCTGCAACATAGGGGAAGCCGGCGATGACCAGCACGATAACCGCCCACGCCGCGCCAAGCCGCAAAGGCGATGCGGGCGCGTGCGGATAAAAATGCCGCCACGTCAGGCGTGCCGCCGTAATCAGGCAGCGTGCAAGCGTCAGCACCACCAGAAACAGCGAAATGAACAGTGCGATGCTGGGGATATAGATGAAGCGCACGGCTTCCTTGCCCACGGTCTCGTTGCTCTCGCCGTTGGCGAATTTCTTGCCCTGCTGCTCCATTTCGCGGATGAAGGCGATCGCGCGGCGTTTGATATCGGGCGCGATGACGTTTTCGGTGAATTCCTCGCGCGTCATGCTGAGGCTGAAGCCGGGGTAATACATCTGCCCGAGTTCGTTGCGCAGCTGCTGCTGTACGGCGGGCAGGCGTACGAATTCGTCAAACGACAGGCCGGGTTTGATATTGCTGGGCATGCTGCGCGGATTGCCGCTGTCATCCGTGCGGGTACGTCCGAGCTTCCATTCAACCCCCGCCCGAGACAGCAGCGCCTTGGCAAGGGCGTCATCCAGCGTCTGCACATCGCGCACAGACCAGTCTTCGGGCAGCATGAAGCCGATGAGTCTTTTGTCGATACGCAGGGTTTTAACGATTTTATCGCGCACCAGTTTGCGCAGATGTTCGGACGCTTCGTAATCGTCGCGGTTGCGGATGGTGGCGGTAAAGCCGCTCTGCCGGTGCACCTTTTGCATGCAGAAGGGCATCAGGCGTGCCTGAAGACGCTCAATCCCTGCCGGATGGCAGGCAAAGGTTTCGCGTTTGGCGACTTCGCGCAGGCTGGCGCCGATCTGGTTATAACTTTCGATCTCTTCCGGCGTAATGCCGCTGCTTTCGCACCAGTAATCATAGGGTACGCGCATATCGACGGCATCGCGGATGGTGCGCTGGTATTGAAACGTGATACGTCCGCGGCAGGTTTCGTTCGGGCAGGCGACGAAGTTTTTATGCACGTCTATCAGGCGGGTATAAAGCGCGGAGGCATTGCGCGAAGCGAAAGCTTTGCATGTCGCGATGGAATCGCGCATTTTCAGCCAGCCGCGGTCGGTTTCTTCGCGCGCCATGCGCAGAATATCCTCGCGCAGGCTGATAAGATACGGCTCCGACAGGATTTCGGTATATTCCGATGATGCGTTTTGATAGGGCGCGTAAACCTCGTTTCGGAAACGCTCGCTTTCGGCAAGATATTCTGCATAGCGGGCATCGATATCCTGAATGTCGGTGCGCGACACCATCAGGCGCACGATATCGTCCTGCTTTTCGCGGATCATGTCCTTGGCTTCGTCGGGGAACTGCATGAACAGGCTGCCCATCAGAACCAGAAACGTACGCAGCGCCGGATCTTCATTTTTATCAAAGCGCAAATCGCGCAGGGCGATAATGCCGTGGCCGAAACCGCTGCGCATCACCTGCATATAGCGTGCATCCAGCCGCGTTTCCCATGTGGTCGGATGCACCATGAAGCGCTCGATCATGATTTTCTGGCCGAAAAACATAGCGGGCCATGTCATCATCACGACGCCGGCCAGCACGAAAACGCGGTGCAGCTGCATATAATGCGCAACCAGGACGCCGAAAATGCCGATAAGCGGCAAAATCACCCACATCATCGAGGCGTCGGGCGGCGGGAAATCGAGCGAAACATCGCCGCCGCTGCCCGTCAGCAACTGCGTAAAGCTGACGCCCGCCGGATCCAGCCCGCCACCATCCGCCGCCAGCGGAGACAGCAGGAACAGTAGCGGGCAGAGAAGGGCCAGCAAGCCGAAAACAATCTGGTCCGACAGCCGCGACATGCGGAAACGGTCGCGCGCGAAAAATCCGGCGACCAGCAACGACAGCCCCACGCCCGATACCGCGCGGCCCAAATATTCGACATCGCGCAGGTCGTCGGCGGTGGCGGTGATATCGCTGGCCGTATCCAAAAGCCGTGCGTTGAAAATGAACTCCGCCAGAATATACAGCAGGCTGCAGCACAGCAGCGTGATATCCAGACGCAATCCGGCGCGGCCGGATGCGGCGGTCTTGTCATCGCTGGATGGTGTGCGCTCAGTCACGGAAACCTCGAACGGCGGCGGGTGTTTGGCGCCCGCGCGGAATGTCTGGGGCGATAAAACATGCTTAATATTGAAATATAAAGAAAAAATATCAACATAGTCTTAATCCGCAGCAATCGATGGCTACGGCATATGTCGATATTTCAATGGCTTGCGCTTATTTAGGGGCGGGCGCGGCGTTATTCCGAAAACACGATGGCAACGCCACGCTTCTTGAAATAGGCCTGCATGACCTTGCGGCCCTGACGGTTGTTCTGGGCCAGGCGCGCCGGATTGACGGCGACTTCTTTCTGTCCGCCCGCGGCGAGGGATGATTTCAGATCCGCAATCAGCGTGTCGATGTCCTGATTGTCGTTGTGGAGCGAGGTATAGATATCCTCGAGAATCTCGGCAACGGGGCGTGCGGTCATGGCTCTGGCTCCTCGGCTCTGCGGGCTTTCGGTTTGAATACGCGGCTATACTATAAACGCGCGCCGCCGGAGTCAATCTTGACGCGCCAAGTGGGTTTGGCGCACCAGCCAGCTCGGCAAGCGTTTACGGTGCAGCGGCCGACAGGCGTTTCAGGGTTTTGGGCAAATCGCGCATGTTGTCGATGACCGTATGCGCGCCCGCATCCAGCAGCGCCTGTTTCAGCGCGGGTGCTTCGGCACGCTCGGCAAGGCCGGTAAAGCCGATACGCAGGCCGATGCCTGCGGATACAGCCGCCTTCATGCCGGTGACGCTGTCTTCGACGGCGGCGGCTTCGGCGGGGGAAATGCCGGTTTTCTGCGCGGCCAGCAGATAGATGGCCGGATCTTCCTTCAGCTTGCCCGCGACATCTTCGAAGGCGCTGAACAGGCGCGGCGCGGGGATGCGCTCATTATATCCATGTTTGTCCAGCAGCGGCTGGATGCGCAGGCGCGGGCTGTTGCTGACGATGGCCACGCCGAGTTTCATGTCGTCCTGCAATTCGGCCAGCGTTTCGCCGATGCCGGGCGCCAGATGCGCGTTCAGGATGGCCTGCCGCGTTTCGGGGCGCAGCTTGTTGATGCGCAGATCTTCGATGTCGATGGTCACTTGCGCATCCTTGGGCAGGCCTGCGTTGATGATATCCTGAAACTGCTTGCCGATCTGGCCGAAATCCTTGCCGCGCATTTCCAGCTGGTCGATGACGTCGGTCAGCGGCTTGCCGAAAGCTTCGTTGGCGTAATTCGTCAGCACGCGGCGGGTGACGGCGATGCTCACGGCTTCGGTATGGGCGATGGTGCCGTCCCAGTCGAAAAACACTTCTTTCAGTTTTGGCGTCGTCATGGGCTTTACGTCCTTATGCGTCGATAAAACGGGCGATGGCGGCGGTAACGGTATCGGGGGCTTCCATATGCGCGATATGGCCTGCACCGGCGATGCTGACAAACGTCGATTGCGGCAGATGACTGTGCATTTCCTGCTGCATCTCGGGCGGTATCAGCGTGTCTTCGGCGCCGCTGATGACCAGCGCGGGAATATCGATGTGCGGCAGAAAGTCGCGGCTGTCGGGGCGGTTCGCGCAGGCTTTCTGGTGGCGGGCGAAACCCGCGTAGCCGACGCGCATGGAGGTCTCGCGCAGGACCTCAATCAGCGCGGCGTCTTTCTGCGCGCGCGTGCCCAGAAAAACATGGTAATGCGTGGGGTCCTGACGCGCGGCGCGCCAGCCGTCTTCTCCGGCGGCGACGTCTATCATGCGCTGGCGTTTACGCTCCGGCGTATCCGCGCGGGCGGAGGTGCAGCAGAAGATAACTTTTTTGATGCGGTCTTTGGCTTTTTTAAGCGCATCCAGTGCGACATAGCCGCCCATGGACGTGCCGCACAGAATAATATCACCCTGCGCGGAGGCCAGCACACGGTCCGACATCGCGCCGATATCGTCAAGATCGACCAGATTGACCACGGCGGTTTTATGCGCCGCGGACAGGGCGTTTTTTTGCGCATCCCACGTGGCCTCGTCCGAAGACGCGCCGGGGATGAAAACGATGGTCGGCGCGGCGCTCATCAGGGCTTCATGCCTCCGTTTGCATTTTTACGCGCGGGGGCGGACGGGGCGGGCGTTTGTGCCTGCGGCTGGTTGTCCTGCACGATATGGCGCACCATGTCTTTCGCAGGGTCGGCAGGCACGCTGGCGCGCAGGGGCGCGGCGGCGGTTTCTGCGGTTTTGACCCAGTCGCAGACTTCGCTGATGCGCTTGGGCGTCACCAGCTCGGGATAATGCCCGACGCCTTCGTACATCATCAGCGACATATCGGGGCGCACGGCGAGCATTTTCTGCACGATATCGGGCGTCGCGGTATTCGATTTTTCGCCCGCCAGCAGCAGGATCGGCGTCGGAATTTTCTCGAAGGCGTCCCACTTGTCGTAGGGCTTCAGGTATTCGTCGGCATAGCCGTACATGGAATTGGGGTCATAAGCCCAGCCGAAGCCTTCGCGCGTGAAATGCGCAAAGCCGTGGTTGAAATCATGCACGATGAAATCCGGGTCAACCGGCGCGCCGTGACCGGCAAGGAAATTCGTCAGTTTTTTGACGGCATCGCCCACAGTGGGGGAAGCAGGGCGTTCGCGGTTGCGCCACGCGCGGCGCAGTTTCGGGCCGGCCGGCGTTTCGGGCGGCATGTCGCCGATGATGGTGCCCGCCCAGTTTTCATGCGCGAAGCCGTCTTCGACCATCGCGTAAATAACTTTGGTGCCATGCGAATGGCCGATCAGGTGGAATTTGTTCTCCGGCTGCACATGGTCGATCAGCGCGCGCACGATGGCGGCGTAGGTTTCCAGCGTGTAATCGCCGGGCATGCGCAGGTTGTCGCTGTGACCCTTGCCGGGGTAATCAAGGGCGATGATGTTGAAATTATCCATCGCGCCTTCGGCAAAAAAATCAAAACGGCGCGCGCTGTTGTAAATACCGCCAAGACAGATGATGGTCTCTGCCGTCTCCGGATTGTTTTTCGCTTTCCAGACATTGTAGGAAATTTGCAGCTGCTGCGTTTTGACAAGATTGGCATCGTCATGCAGGCCTTCGGGCAGATAGGCCTTCATGCGCTCCGCATGATGCGTGTAGGTGAATTCGCGGCGTTCGAACAGCGGCAGGAAACGCGCATCCAGTTCGCGCGCGCGCTGGGCCAGCGCCTGCTCTTCCGCGTTGAAATTCGCCTCCATCGCCGGGGAGATGTTGCCGAAAACCGAAATATCCCTGTGCTGTGCCATGCGTTTCACTCTCGCCCACATAATTCAAAGGTATAATGTTAGAGGAGCTTCTGTTTGCCAGAAAATTAACACACAGGCAACGATATGTCTAACATAATATGAAAAATAATAGGCATTTTTCGCAACTTTCTGAAAGGTTTGCGTGTTGCGCCGCACAAAATCGGCCGCTTTCGTGCCGCTGCTTTTCATTTATTGCGCGAGTATTGCGCGGGCCTTGCGGCGTCGAGGATTAAAACCCGATATCGGTGGCGGCTTTTTTAAGGATGCCGGCGCTGTGCTTCAGCGCGGCTTTTTCTTCCGCCGTCAACAGGGGGTAGAGCGTGCGCTCCACCCCGCCGCGTGCGACCACGCGCGGCAGCGACAGCGTTACATTCGCGACGCCTTCCGCATCCGGCGTCAGCATGCTGCAGGTGATGATGGCGTGCTGGTCGTCGACGATGGCTTCGGCAATCCGCGCCATACCGCCGCCGATGCCAAACCATGTCGCGCCCTTGCCGCCGATGATGCGGGCGGCGGCGTGGCGTACGCCGTCGTCAATCTGCGCGCGCACGTCTTCGGTCACGGGGGCGGAAAGCTGCACGGCGCAATCGCCCAGCGGCATATTGCCCACACTCACGCCCGACCAGTGAAGCACTTCTGAATCGCCATGTTCGCCCAGCACATAGGCATGTACCGAATGGCTGGAAACGCCCAGATGCCCCGCCAGCAGCGCGCGAAAACGCGCGGTATCAAGAACAGTGCCCGAACCGATAATCCGCGACGGCGGCAAACCGTGGCTGCGTGCGGCAATCGCCGTCACCATATGCGTCATGACATCGACAGGGTTGCTGGCGATCAGCAGCACGGCATCCGGCGCGGCATCCAATACGCGCGGCACGATATCGGCAAACACGTCGGCATTGCGGCGCAGGAGGTCGAGGCGCGTCTCGCCCGGTTTTTGCGCGGCGCCCGCTGCAATCATGACAATACCGGCCCCTGTGAGCCCTGCATAATCATCGCCGCCCGTCACGGGAACAGGTGCGGCAAAGGGGGTGGCGTGCAGGATGTCTTCCGCCTGCGCGCGCGCCAGCGCCGCGTTTTTGTCGAGAAGATAGATAGCGGAGCCGATGCCTTTCATCACGCAGGCATAGCCGCTGGCGGCGCCGACCTGTCCTGCACCGATAATGCCGATTTTCATGAAAAACCTCCCCGCGGAAAAAATAAAAACAATGCCTGCCTATCATAGGCAGGAGGCGGTATTGCTGCCAGCGCTTTCGGGCGGCGGGGAGGATATTAAGCGGACTAAAGCGGTCTTGGTGTGCGCGGCTTGATGATGCCGAGAGGTTTCATCAGCAGAACATCTCTGTGCGCGCATTCGGCGGGCATGCATTTGTCAGCATTAATGCCGATGTTCATGCGGCGTGACAGCCCGGGGTCTGCGTCAAGAAAAGTACGGATACTATCGCGCGTCCCGCAAAGAATCGCCGTGATGCCGCGCTGTTCGATGGCGGCCGGCAGCGCGCTGGCGATTTCGCGGCACGTCAGCTCGCCAATCAGCTGTGTATTGTCTAAAATGAGTGTGCCGTTTTCGGCAACGCTTCTTACGGCATTGGCGCCTTGGCCAACAAAATTCATGCTGCGCGAGGAAATCCAGGACACGGCATTGCTGATAAAGCCGTTATCGGTGAGGGCTTTGAGGTAGGCATTCATGATGCGTGCGCCGTTCACGCCTGTGTCGTCCTCGATGGCAACGCTCAGGCGCGGTAATCGCATACCTGCTGTGCGAAGGCTTAACGCCCGCTCGATGATATCGTCCAGTTGTTCGTGTCCGGTCATGCCGCCGCCTTCAGGGATATGCAGAAAACATTATCCCACGAAGACATTAAAATACCATTTACCCGCAAAAGGCACTCTATCCGCCTCGAGGGGACGGTCTGGTCAAATCTGCATTTTTGAAAAAGTGGCTGGGGTGCTAGGGATCGAACCTAGGAATGGCGGTACCAAAAACCGCTGCCTTACCGCTTGGCTACACCCCAACACGCGGGCGCAAAAAGCGCCTGTATCAGGCTTTTGGACGCGGATTGTGCGGGATATGCAGAATCCGGCGCGCCAAAGTGGAGACACTCTATAAAAAATTCCTGCGCCGTGCAAGATGTAACAAAAACAATCGTTTCAAATGCGGGGCGCTTCGCAAAATCGTTGTTTTTCAAATGTTTGTGGTTTTTTCTTTTCGCGGGCGGGCTCTGTGCGCGGGCGGGAGAATCTGATATGCTCCGCCTTGACCATAATAAAGACAGCCAACAGTGTTTCCAGCCCCCCTTTGCAGCGGGGCAGGGACGACAGGGAAACCCCAAGCCCATGCGCCAGCCTGACGACAAAAAACAGACGTCCCCCGCGTCCGATACGCCTGCGGCGGCATCGCCGCGCGAAGTGCTGTCGCATCAGGAAAAAGTCTATTTCGAAATGTTTCGCGCCATCGAACAGCTGGGCCGCAAGCTGGAAAAGGCGGAAGCGGAGCGCTACATGCTTTCGCGCCGTCTGGCCGATATCGAACAAAGCGCGGAGCGCGACGAGGAAACGGGCCGGCTGTATCTGCCCGCAAAAATAGAACAGCCTGCGCGGCTGCCGCTGTCCGAACCCATGCCGCGTGTGATGCAGGCCGCGATTGCCGCGAGCTTTGTCATCGCGCTTTGCGCGCTGGGCGCCGTCATCATGCAGGATATGCCGCAAAAACTCTCGCCGCAGCAACTGGCGGCGCTTGAAACGCTGTCCGCGCGCGCGCCGCAAACGGCGGAATGGCGCAAACCTGCGGAAGCTGCCGGACAAGATAAACCCGCAGTGACCGCCGCGGCGCCCGCACCGCTGCCCGCGCAGGCAGAGGCGGTTGAAACGGCGGCGGCGCCCGACGATGTGCCGCAGGAAACCACACCCGATGCGCTGGCGGCAGCAGCGAGCGATGAAGAAGCGCCAGAAGATTTCGCCGCGCATCTGGAAGACGCCCTTGCCGATCTGCCGGCGCAGACGCAGACCGCCGCAGCCGAAGAGGCCGCGCCCGCTGCGGCTGCCAAACCCGCCGAAGAAGATAAAGACGTCACCGTCATGACCGAAGGGGCGGAGCCGTCCTTCGCCGAAGTACGCGCCGAAGACAACACGGCCGAAGTTCTTGGCGAGCAGACAGAGCCAGCGCCAGCGGCCCTGGCCGCCGTGACGCCAGCCGCGGGTAACGCTGAGGCTTCCGTCCAGACATCCGCGCCCGCACAGGTGGCGCCGGTGGCGGCGGAAACAAAGCCGCAGATGACCGCCGCGCCCAAGCAGCAGGAAACGCTGCCGCTGATGCGCGACAGCCGTTTGCCGCCGCCCTTGCAGGCGCTGGAGGTACGTGCGTTCGAAGGTTATGCCGAGGCCCAGCACGATCTTGCCGCCGCTTATGCCGATGGCCGTCTGGCCAAACAGGATTACGCCCGTGCCCGCGCATGGTTCACACGCGCGGCCGCCGGCGGCGTTGCCAATGCGCATTACAATCTGGGCGTCATGGCGCAGCAGGGGCTGGGTACTGCGGTCAATATGCAGCAGGCGATGGCGCATTACGAAGACGCCGCGAAGCTTGGCCATGCGGAGGCGATGTATAACCTCGGCCTTTTGTATGCCGAAGGCCGCGCCGTGCCCAAAAGCGCATGGCGTGCCGTCACCTATTTCAAACGCGCGGCGAATGCAGGTCTTGTGCAGGCGGCCTATAACCTTGGCGTGATTTACGAGGGCGATGCGCTCGGCAAACCGGATCTGACGGCGGCCATCGAATGGTACGACGTTGCCGCAAGCGAGGGTAACCGCGACGCCGCGCTGGCCGTGCGCCGTCTCAAACGCCAGCAGGCTGTCAGCCGTTAAGCGCTGCGCGGTTTATTCCCTGAACAGCCCCGATGCCTTGACCCACCATGTGGGATATTCCTGCCGTATTTTATTGACGGCGGCGGCCGCTGCCGCAGGGTTGTCGTAGATGCCAAAACACGTCGCGCCGCTGCCCGACAGGCGGGCGATGTGGCAATTCGGGGTGCTTTCGATGGCTTGCAGGGCGCGGCGGATATCGGGGCTGACCTCGATCGCCGCATCGGTCAGGTCATTGCGGTAAAAACGCAAATCGGCAATCCATTCCTGCAGTGTTTTGCGCCGCCCGCCGAATTGGATGGGCGCGCTGTAGCGGCCGGAAAAACGCCGCGCGAAGCGGGCGAAAACTTCCGGCGTCGGTGTCGATACGGGCGGTGTGACCAGCACCAGATGCATGTCGGGCATTTCGGGCATGGCCATCATTTTCTCGCCGATGCCCTCCATCCACACGGGGCGGCGCACCAGACAGGCAGGCACGTCTGCGCCCAGCGTCGCGCCCAGACGGCGCAGGCGTTCTTTTTCTTCCGGCAGCGCCCAGAGTTTTGACAGGCCGCGCAACGTGGTGGCCGCATCGGACGACCCGCCGCCGATGCCCGAGGCCACGGGCAGGTTTTTTTGCAGGGTAATCATGCCTGTCGGCGTGATGCCGTATTCGCGGCCCAGTGCCTGTGCCGCTTTGTACACAAGATTGCCGCGCAAATCGCCGACGTCATCGGCGAAATATCCTTCGACATCAATAAACAGGCTGTCGTGGCGGGTGAACGTCAAATGATCGCCCGCTTCCGCAAATACGACGATACTTTGCAGCAGGTGATAACCATCGTCGCGGCGGCCCGTGACATGCAGGAACAGGTTGATTTTGGCGGGGGCATGGAGCGAAAACGTTTTCGCGCTCATGTTCGACAGTTCCATTTTTCTCATGTCGGGTCTTCCTCTGCCGCCGGGACTGCGACTGTGCAGCGCTGTTCGGTACATACGGCTTTTTGCGCGGCGCGGACCAGTGTATCGACATGGCAGGCGCGGCTGTGGCGTTTTGTGTCGTAATAATAATTGAGCTCTTTCAATCTGTCCTTGCGCACGGCGGCGATGCTGTCGCAGGGGCGGGCAAGAAGGCCGCAATCACTGTCCGCCGTGCAGGCGCTATAGACCGCCAGCGACAGGTCGGGCGCGTCATCCATCATCGGCGCGGGTTCATGGCTGAACACGATAACGGCGGAGAGCAGCAGTAAAAAAACAATCGGCAGGGCGATGCGCATGGCGGCACACAGAAAAACAAAAACGCATGACCGTGCGGCAAACCCCGCGCGGTCTTTGCGTTCTATATAGCGGAAAGCGGATATTAAAGCGAGGTGTCTTTCTGCACAACCACGGTTGCCGCAGGTTCAATACCGTTTTTCAGCTTGCTATCGACGGCGGCGCGGAAATCGGCGTCTTTGCTGAGTTCTTTTGCGCGCAGCCATTTGAAGCGGGCTTCGGTCCGGCGGCCGGCCTGCCAGTAGGCATCAGCCAGATGGTCGAGGATGGTTGAATCGTCCGGCACCAGCGCCACGGATTTTTCCAACCAGTGTACGGCCTGTTCCATATCGCCAAGGCGGTAATAGGCCCAGCCGTAGCTGTCGAGGATATACCCGTCATCGGGGCGCAGGGCGACGGCGCGGCGGATGAAATCCATCGCCTTTTGCAAATTCACGCCCTTGTCGACCCAGGTATAGCCGATGTAGTTCAGGATCATCGGATTGTCAGGCTGGAAGCTGAGGGCGAGCAGCAGGTCTTTTTCCGCACGGTCCCAGTTCTGCGCACGCTCCAGCGACATGCCACGGGCGTAAACAACCGCCCAGTGGGCTTCGGTCGGCTCGCCCACTTCGGCCAGTACTTCGTCATAAACGGCAACGGCCTGCGTGAAATCCTCGCGGCGGCGATACATGTCACCAAGAGCAATCAGCGCTTGCAGGCGCGATGCCGGATGCGACGCCAGTTCGCGCAGCATCCTGGTCGCGTTATCGGTCAGATCCGCGCTTTCATAAACCTCGGCGATGCGCAGGCGTGACAGCGTATGCAGCGGTGCGGCGGGGTTGATGGATTTATAGGCTTCGATGGCGGTTGCGTATTTTTCGCTGATGGTGGCGATATCGCCCAGCATCAGCTGCCCGAAAGCGGAAGAGGGGGAGAGCATCTGCACAAGACGGCTGTAGATCTGCGCACTGTCGTAAGACCGGCGTTCGAACAGCAGTGTGGCGAGATCGAAGATTGCCATGGCCGCGCCATCGGCGGCGGTGCGGATAATCGGCGTCCGGTGGCTGTCGAGCTTTTCAGGCGCATAGAGCGGGCCGAGACCGTCGTAAATACGCTGCGCGGTCGCGGTATCGCCATAGCGTTCGAAGAAATTCGCCAGCAGCAGCGCGCTATGCAGCGTCAGGCTGTCGTCAAGCACGGCGGTATAATGTTTGGCCGCGTTTTCCTTGTCGCCAGCGACGTCATACATCATCGCGGCATGCAGGTTATAGGTGGGGTCGGTTTCATCCGCATGGCTGCGCAGCATCGCGATGGCGGCGGGGATATCGCCCTTGCCCGCCAGCGCCCAGGCGCCCATCAGCGGCTTGGTATATTGCCCGAAACCGTCATCGGGCAGTTTCGCCAATGCATCTTTTGCCGCATCAAAATCCTTTTTCACCAGCGCATCGGCGGCGGTGAATATCAGCGCGAAGTCGAGTCCGGCCTGCTGTTCCAGCAGGATTTTATCGGCAAGCCGTTTGGCCGCGCCGAATTCACCCGCACCCAGCGACAGCAGAAAGGCGCGGTGCACCATATGTTCGTTATTTTCGTCAAAGCCGATGGCGGCATTCATGTAATGCTGCGCGGCGGTCCAGTCCTGCTGGCGCTGCGCAAAGCGGGCGGCCAGATAACTGCCGGAAAACGTCGCGCCGTCGGTCAGATCCGCCGGATCTGTCGGGCTCAGCGCGTAATGCGCCGTGTTGATTTCTGTGGTGTCGGTATCGCCGGCGGTGGCGGCAAAGGGCAGGCCCATCAGGGCCACAAGCGCGGCGGCGGTCAGGGATTTATTCAAAGTGCCAAAAACAGCTTTCATTTATTTGCGGCAATCCTGTGCGCATTTTTTTATTGTTGTCACCATCCCCATGGTGCCGCGCCGGTCTTTGTTCACATGCTTTTGGGCTACAGGTGCATATAAGGTCAAACGGGCGGGGCATTTCCCCTACGTAAAGCATCCCATAAACAGGTTAACAACCCGTGACCATTTGCCCGCTACGGCCGGTTTTTTTGCACTGAAACATCGTTGCGCTTTCACGCAAGAATGCTGCGCGCGAGGGGCGCGGGATTGAGAAATTTTCTTGTGTGCAGTGCACAAAAATGAGTTTTTTCTTGCGTGGCAGCATATTCGGGCGCAACATAACGCATCTTTTTGGAAAAACAGCGGGACGGACTCTATGACCAAGCGACTGATCCAGATGTTCAATGCCACCAACGAAATGCCGCGTCTGATGACTGACCTTGCGACATTTCGCATGGGCTGGAACGGCGTCAAGGACAGCCTGCCCAAGGGCGACGGCCATCCCGTGCTGGTGCTGCCCGGTTTTTTGACCGACGACAATTACACGGCCACCCTGCGGGGGGCCATCAAGGAACAGGGTTATGACGTCCATGCCTGGGAAGGCGGGATGAATACCGGTTTCGACGAACGCGCGGCCAAACACCTGCGCGAACAACTGCAAAAAATCTTCGAGGAAAGCGGCGGACAGAAAGTCACGTTGGTCGGCCATAGCCTTGGCGGCATTTTTGCGCGCGAGCTGGCGCGCGAATTCCCCGATATGGTGCGCGCGGTTGTTACGCTCGGCACGCCTGCGGGTATGGTGGGCAAGCCGGGGTCTTCCTCGCCGGCGCTGGAGCGTCTTTATGAGATGTTCAATCCGAAGTCCGAACATGAAAACCTCGATCTGCAAGTTCGCGGCGCGACGCCGCCGCCCGTCCCGACAACCGGGATTTACTCCAAGCTTGACGGCATCGTGTGGTGGGAAAGCTGCCTGAACCCCGCCGCACCCAAGACGGAAAATATCGAAGTGCGCTCCGGCCACCTGGGCATGATTGCCAATCTGCCGGCGGTCATCGCGCTGATGGACCGCCTTGCGCAAAAAGAAGGCGACTGGCGTCCGTTTGACGGCGCCAAATACGGTGCGAACAAATTCCCGCCCGTGCCGGCCAACGACGATCTGCCGAAAAACCCGCAGTGGAACGTCAAAAACGCGAAATCGAAGCCGCTGTTCGGCGGGCCGAAATAACGTCGCTTTTTTCTGGTTATTTTTGTACCAGCAATTGCTGCTGCACCAGCAGGGCCAGAAAACGGTCCAGCGCAAAGCCGCTGTCGATGCGCAGCGCGGCGCTGGCGGCCATGGCGAAATTCGGCGATGACATCAGGTTTTCAAGCAGCACATAGGCAGCCTCGCTGACGCTCCAGACGGCGGCGTTGCCGCCGCTGCTGTATATCACCGTGAAGCTGTCCTGCGCGCGCGGGTTTTGCGGCACGCTGCCGCTGGCAAGGCTTTGCCAGAGCGCGGGGACATCCCACTCGCTTCTGAGCAGTTCCACATGCGGCTGCAGGTAGATGTTCAGCTGCATCGGGTCGCGCGCGGCTTTCTCCAGCCCCGCGGTGTCCAGTGCGGGCAGGGGCGCTTCGGCAATCGCACCATGCGCCAGCTGTTCCATCCGCGCGACATCCGAAAGCCACGGCATTTTGCGCGCTATCCCCGCCCATGCGGGGTCTTTGCGCAGCAGCGCGGGAATATCACGGGCCGCATCGGCCGCCGCGGCCAGTTTTGCAAAATCCGCATCGCCCAGCGCACGGCGGGTGGCGGGGAAACGGGCTTCGGCGGGCAGGGCGACGGGTTTGTTTTTTTGCATGACGCATTCTGCGGCGCGGCGGGGCGCCAGCGCAAGCAAAACCGCGCTTTTTTCGCCATTATTTGCCGTAAAAGTGGCGATTCCCTGTGGCAGCATCGCGGTGCAGCATGTATGATACCGCCGTTTATCCAGACACATTTTTGACGACGCAAGGAGACATTTCCTCATGTCCGCTCAACCGCAAACCTCGGGCGCTTCAACCACGCAGGATATTCCCATGACCGACGGCCTGAAATGGCGCCCCGATGCGCAAACCATGCAGCACACGGCGCTGGCTGCCTTCATGAAACAGGCGGGCGTTTCGGGCGGGTATGAAAACATCTGGCAATGGTCGAATGCCAACAGCGAAGCCTTCTGGACGCAGGTCTGGGATTTCTGCGGGGTTATCGGCACGCGCGGCCAGACGGTGTTCAAGGCGGGCGCGAAGTTTCAGGATGGACGGTTCTTCCCCGACAGCAAAATCAATTTCGCCGAAAACCTGCTGCGCCGCCGCGATGATGCGCTGGGCATTGTGTTCCGCGGTGAAAACAAGGTCGAGCGCAAACTCAGCTTCCGCGACGTTTACGACGCCGTCAGCCGTCTGCGTCAGGCGCTTACCGCTGCGGGTGTTCAGGCGGGCGACCGCGTGGCGGGCTATATGCCCAACATGCCGGAAACCGTGATTGCCATGCTGGCCGCGACCAGTCTGGGCGCGATATGGTCTTCCGCCTCGCCGGATTTTGGCGTGCAGGGCGTGCTCGACCGCTTCGGGCAGATTGAACCCAAGGTACTGCTGTGCGTGGATGGCTATTACTACAACGGCAAGGAAATCGATTGCCGCGATAAAATCCGTGATGTGCTGCAAAAACTGCCGTCGGTTGCGAAAACCATTCTGGTGCCGTACCTCGGCAGCGATATTTCCGGCTTGCCGGTCACGACATACGATGAAGCCGTCGCGCCTTTTTCGGCGGGCGATATCGATTTCCCGCGTTTTGATTTCAATCATCCGCTGTATATCATGTTTTCGTCCGGCACCACGGGCGTGCCGAAATGCATCGTGCACGGCGCTGGCGGCACGCTTTTGCAGCACCTGAAAGAACACCGCCTGCATGCGGATGTAAAGCGCGACGACAAAGTGTTTTACTTCACCACTTGCGGCTGGATGATGTGGAACTGGCTGGTCTCCGCGCTGGCATCCGAAGCGACGCTGATGCTTTATGACGGCTCCCCGTTTTATCCCGATGGCTATACGCTGTTTGATTATGCGGGGGCTTACGGCTGCACGCTGTTCGGCACCTCCGCCAAATATATCGATGCGCTGCGCACGGGCGGTGTGAATGTCGCTGCGCGCGACAACCTCAAAACCGTGCGCCTGATGACATCGACCGGATCGCCGCTGTCGCATGAGGGTTTCGATTACGTCTATGACGCGATTTTCCCCAAAGCGCAGCTGGCGTCCATTTCCGGCGGTACCGATATCGTGTCGTGCTTTGTGCTGGGCAATCCGCTCTCGCCCGTTTACCGCGGCGAAATTCAGGGGCCGGGGCTGGGCATGGCGGTCGATGTGTTTGACGACAATGCGCAGCCGATGGCAAGCGGCAAGGGCGAGCTGGTTTGCAAGGCGCCATTCCCCTGCATGCCTGTCGGTTTCTGGAACGACCCCAGCGGCGAGAAATACGAAGGCGCCTATTTCACCCGTTTCCCCGGCATTTGGTGCCATGGCGACTGGTGCGAATGGACGGCGCATCGCGGATTGATTATCCATGGCCGTTCGGATGCGACGCTGAACCCGGGGGGCGTGCGTATCGGCACGGCGGAGATTTACCGCGTGGTCGAACAAATCCCCGGCATCCGCGAAAGCATTGTCGTCGGGCAGGATTGGGACGGCGATGTGCGCGTCGTTCTGTTCGTTGTTCTGAAAGACGGCGCGGCGCTGGACGAGGCTTTACAAACCCGCATCAAAAAAGCCGTGCGCGAACAGGCGTCACCGCGCCATGTGCCCGCGAAAATCATCGCGGTTGCGGATATTCCGCGCACCAAAAGCGGCAAAATCACCGAACTGGCCGTGCGGGATGTTATCCATGGCCGCGTTATCAAGAACGTCGAGGCGCTGGCGAACCCCGAAGCGCTCGACCTTTATAAAAACCTGAAAGAACTGACCACATGAACATGACCCGCGGATTTTTCGGCATCGGCGTCGAGGGAATATCGAAGCCGATGAACGTCGGCAATTTGCTGCGCTCGGCGCATTCTTTCGGCGCGAGTTTCTTTTTCACCGTCGATCCCGAGGTGGATGTGTTCGGCATGCGCGGCTCCGACACTTCGGATGCTTTCGGGCATCTGCCGTTTTATAATTTCGCATCTGTCGAAGATATGGTGCTGCCTGCCAATACGCAGATGGTGGCGGTGGAGCTGATCGAGGGAGCGGTCGATTTGCCAAGTTTCCGCCACCCCACGCGCGCGGTTTACGTGCTGGGCCGTGAAATGGGCAATGTGTCGGATAAAATGCTCGCGCGCTGCGACCATGCCATCAAAATCCCCATGAAATTCTGCGTCAACGTCGGCGTGGCCGGCGCGATTGTGATGTATGACCGGCTGATCAGCATGGGCCGTTTCGCGCCGCGCCCCGTCGCCGCCGGCGGCCCGCGCGAATTCAAACCGCAGGGCCTCAAAGACTCGCATATCGTCGTACCCTGATACCGCATGTTGTGCATGTGCAGCATCGGCGCGTCTGCGCCGGTGACCTGCCTGTTGTGCGCCGCCGCATGTCCGGCGCGTATTTTTTATTTCTAAAAAAAACCGCGCGCGTGAAACTTTCGGTTAAAAGCGTTTCGCGCGGGCGTTGTTGCAGTGCAAGTTTGTTGCAAAGCTATTGTCGATGTGCGAAAGCGAAACCAGTTCACTGTCACCGTCAACAAAAAAGCGTCGAGCGAAGGGAGTCCCCCAATGTCCGTTTTCAGCCACAAAGAATTCGACCAGCATGAACAGGTTTCTTTTTTCCAATGTCCCCAGACGGGCTTGCGCGCGATTATCGCCGTGCATAACACCCATCTCGGCCCTGCGCTCGGCGGTTGCCGCATGTGGGCTTACGACAACGACGAACAGGCGCTGAACGACGTCCTGCGCCTGTCGCGTGGCATGACGTATAAATCGGCGATTACCGGCCTGCCCCTCGGCGGCGGTAAATCGGTTATCATCGGCGACAGCCGCAAAATCAAAACCCCCGAACTGATGAAGGCGATGGGCCGTGCGGTCGATACCTTCGCTGGCCGCTATATCATTGCCGAAGACGTCGGCACGACGGTCGAGGATATGCGCAATATCCATGCCTCCACCGAACACGTCGTCGGTATTCCGATGGAAGACGGCGCGCATGGCGGCGGCGATCCGTCGCCCACCACGGCGCTGGGTGTTTACACGGGCCTCAAGGCTGCGGCGCGCCTGCGTCTGGGCAAAGACAGCCTGCAAGGCGTGAAAGTCGCCGTGCAAGGTCTTGGCAACGTCGGCTATAACCTCTGCAAACTGCTGGCTGCCGATGGCGCGGTTCTCAGCGTTACGGACGTTCAGGTCGAAAAACTCGACATGGCGAAAAAAGAATTCGGCGCGGCGGTTGTCGGCCTGAATGAAATCTATGACGTTGATGCCGATATCTTCGCACCCTGCGCGCTCGGCGCCATCCTGAACGATGACACGCTGCCGCGTCTGAAGGCGAAAGTTGTGGCGGGTGCCGCCAACAACCAGCTGGCCGAAGCGCGCCACGGCGATGTCCTGCGCGGCATGAACGTGCTCTATGCGCCGGACTACGTCATCAACGCAGGCGGTATCATCACCGTGTACTACGAATTCCTCGCCCGCAAGACCGGCAAGCCCTATGACCGCCAGCAGGTGCTGGACCATGTGGCGAAAATCGCCGATACGGTTGAACTGGTCAGCAAGCGCGCGCAGCAGGAAAACACTTCCACCGCGAAAGCGGCCGACTGCATCGCGGAACAGCGCTTCAAAGGTCAGAAAGCCTGCAAAGCGGCCTGAGCCGGAGATAAAAATAACACGTTGTAACATCAGGCGTGAAAACACCCGCCCCCTCAAACGGGCGGGTGTTTTATTTTGGCATTAAGGGTTTTGAAACAACCTGTGGTTGATAATAATAAAGTAACAACCATGGATTGTTTTGGTGACAGACGCAAAACCCTCAGCCCCGTCCGCGCCGGATGGCAAAAATACGGCTGCATCTGCGCCGGACATGCAGCTGCATGCGCAGAAACTCGAAGCGCTCGGCCAGCTGGCGGGCGGCATCGCGCATGATTTCAACAATATTCTGTCGATTATCGAGGGGCATACCGAACTCGCGCTCAAACAGCTTGAATCCGGCACGCTCAGCCCCGAACAGCTGGAGCGTATCCGCGCCGCCACCGCGCGCGGGGCGGGGCTGACGCGCCAGCTGCTGGCCTTCGGCCGCCAGAAAGTCGGCGTACTGGAGCGCATGGATATCTGCAAGGCGCTGTCGGGTATCCGGCTGTTGCTGCAACCGCTGTTCGGGGCGGCGGTGCGCGTCGATTTATCGCTGCCCGCACGTCCGCTGTGGGTTGAGGCGGGCGAAGACCACATGTCGCAAATCGTGCTGAACCTTGCGCTCAATGCGCGCGATGCACTGCCTGCGGGGGGTGATGTTTTGATTTCCTGCATGGTCTGCGGCGAAGGGGCGCTGCCCGATGCGCTGCGCGCGCGCGGCGGCGGGCAGGAATATATACGCCTCAGCGTCACCGATAACGGCTGCGGCATTTCACCGGCTGTGTTGCCGCATATCTTCGAGCCCTTTTATTCAACCAAAGAACGCGGCCGCGGCACCGGCATGGGGCTGGCGGTTGTCTATGGCATCGTCGAGCAGCTGGGCGGCGCGATTGATGTCAGGTCGCGAGCGGGCGAGGGGACGGCGGTGCATGTCTATCTGCCGCAGGCCGCGGCGGATGCCGCCGCGCCGACACTGGCCGCACGCTGGCGGCGCGAAGGCGGCGGATTGCGTGGGCGTACCGTCCTGCTGGCAGAGGACGAGCCGGAGCTGCAAAACATCCTCGCCCTGATGCTGGAGGGGTTCGAGATGAAAGTCCTGCGCGCGGGCAACGGTAACGAAGCCTTCGCGCTTCAGCGGGATTTCATGGGCGAGATTGATTTTCTGCTGACCGATGTGGTGATGCCGGAAATGGACGGCATCGCCTTGGCCGATATCTTTGCGCGGCGGCGTCCGCAAGCCAACGTGATTTACATGAGCGGTTATCCGTTTTTGGGGGCGGAGAAGGGTCTGCGCGTGCCTGATACGGCGGCCTTCATCAGCAAGCCTTTGCAGGAAGACAGTGTGCGGCAGGTATTGGAGCGCGCGCTGGAGCGCCGGCAGCTGCGCGAGCGGCAGGAGGCCACGTCCGCAGACGCGGATGCAGGGGATGAAAAGGATTCTGACCAATAAGCCCGTGCGGCGGGCATAAAACTGTTGCCTTATCGGCTGGCTTCCGCTTTTATATCAGGGGTTTAGTCTTTAAACACTCTGGCAGCAAAGCGGATACGTGGTCAAACTCAGGGAAACGGATGTACTCGTCATCGGCGGCGGCGTAAACGGCGCCGGTATTGCGCGTGACCTGGCGGGCCGCGGGCTGAGCGTGGTTTTGTGCGAAAAGGACGATCTGGCCTCCGCCACCTCCGCCGCCAGCACCAAGCTGATCCATGGCGGTCTGCGCTATCTGGAATATTACGAATTCGGTCTGGTGCGCGATGCCCTGAAGGAACGCGAAGTGCTGCTGCGCGCCGCGCCGCATATCATCTGGCCGCTGACGTTCGTGCTGCCGCACCATGCGAAGCTGCGTCCGTGGTGGCTTATCCGTCTTGGCTTGTTTCTTTATGATTACATCGGCGGGCGACGTACGCTGCCGAAATCCAAGGGGCTGGATCTGGCGGGGACGCGTTTCGGCCAGCCGCTCAAAAATACGTTCAAGCGCGGCTTCAGCTATTCCGACTGCTGGGTCGAAGATACGCGGCTGGTCGTGCTGGCGGCGCTGGATGCGGCGGAGCGCGGCGCGACGATTTTGACACGCACCGAATGCACCCATCTGGCCAAGCGCGACAAGCATGACGGCTGGACGGCGACATTCTATGACCACGTGACCGAAGAAACCTATAAAATCCATGCGCAAATGGTGGTGAACGCGGCCGGTCCATGGGTGACCAAGGCGCTGGATATCGTGGGCCACGGCGGCGATACGGTGCCGCAGAAATACAAAATCCGCTGGGTCAAGGGCAGCCATATCATTGTGCCCAAACTTTATCAGGGCGACCATGCCTATATCCTGCAAAACGGCGACGGGCGCATCGTTTTTGCTATTCCGTATGAAAAGAAATTCACCCTGATCGGCACCACCGACATCGAATATCACGGCGATATCGAAGAGGTGCGGATTTCGATGGAAGAAGTCGAATATCTCTGCGAAGCTGTCAGCAGCTGGCTGCGCAAACCTGTGAAGCCGGAAGACGTGCAGTGGACATACAGCGGCGTGCGCCCGCTGCTGGACGACGGCGCGTCCGATGCCAAGGCGGTCACGCGCGATTACATGCTGGATATCGAAGAATATAAAGGCGCGCCCATTCTGTCGATTTACGGCGGGAAGATCACGACGTTCCGCAAGCTGTCGGAAAAGGCGGGCGATCAGGTGGTCGAACGTCTCGGCCGCGGGCGCGGCGCGTGGACGGCGGATGCCGTGCTGCCGGGTGCGGAGGCATCGGGGCTGAATTTCGAAACCTTCGTCAAAACGCTGCGGCGCGAATTCAACTGGCTGCCGGAATCTCTGGCGCTGCGCCTTGCGCGGGCTTACGGATCGCGCGTGCGCACGATTTTGCGCGGCTGCAAGCGCATGGCGGACATGGGTGAGGATTTCGGCGATGGCATTTACGAAGCGGAAATCCGCTATCTGGTCGCCAATGAATGGGCGATGACAGCGGATGATATTTTCTGGCGTCGCTCCAAACTGGGCCTGCATGCGTCGGAGGAAACGCAAAAACGCGTTGCCAAATTCGTACGCAAACTGCTTGCCAAGCCCAAGGTAAAATAATCACCAACAGCGGAGTTCGCTTCATGACACGCTACATCATGGCCATCGATCAGGGCACCACCAGCACGCGCGCGATCCTGTTTGACGAAGCGGGCAAAATCCGCGGCATCAGCCAGAAAGAGCTGACGCTGTTCTACCCCGATAATGGCTGGGTCGAGCAAAACCCCGAAGATATCTGGGAAGATACGCTCTATGTTTGCCGCGCGGTCATGAACCAGCAAAGCGTGAATGCGATTGATGTCGCCGCCATCGGCATCACCAACCAGCGCGAAACCACGATTGTCTGGGACCGCGAAACCGGCGAGCCTCTCTATAACGCCATCGTCTGGCAAGACCGCCGCACGGCGGATATTTGCGACGCCCTGCGCGCGGGTGGGCATGAAAATACCTTCACGCAAAAAACCGGCCTGCTGCTGGATGCGTATTTTTCCGGCACCAAAGTGCAGTGGATTTTGGACAATGTCGAGGGCGCCCGCGCGAAGGCCGAAGCAGGCAAGCTGGCGTTCGGCACGATTGATTGTTTCCTGCTCTGGCGTTTGACGGGCGGGCGCGTGCATGCGACAGATGCGACGAACGCATCGCGCACGTTGATGTATAATATCGTCACCCAGGATTGGGATGATGAACTATTGGCGCTGTTGCGCGTGCCGCGCAGCATGCTGCCGGAGGTGCGCGACAACAGCGGCGATTTCGGCCGCACCGATATGCTGGGCGCACCGATTGCGATTGGCGGCATGGCGGGCGACCAGCAGGCGGCGCTGATCGGTCAGGCCTGCTTCAGCCCCGGCATGGTCAAAAGCACCTATGGCACAGGCTGTTTCGCGCTGATGAACATCGGCGGCGAATTCCGGCCGTCGAAAAACCGTTTGCTCACCACCATCGCCTACCGCCTGAACGGGCAGGTGTGCTACGCGCTTGAAGGTTCGATTTTCGTTGCGGGCGCGGCGATACAATGGCTGCGCGACGGTCTGGGCATTTTGAAATCGGCGGCGGAAACCGAAGCGATGGCGACGTCGGTCGAAAACAATGGCGGCGTTTACATGGTGCCGGCCTTCACCGGTCTTGGCGCGCCTTACTGGAATCCGCATGCGCGCGCGGCCATCACGGGACTGACGCGCGGGGCGAGCGCGGCGCATCTGGTGCGCGCGGGGCTGGAGGCGCAGGCCTACCAGACCGAAGATCTGATGCATGCGATGGCGGAGGATGCGGGCAAAAAACTCACCGAAATCCGCGTCGATGGCGGCATGGTCAAAAACAACTGGGTATGTCAGTTCATTGCCGATATCACGGCAACGCCTGTGCTGCGTCCGGCTATCATTGAAACCACGGCGCTGGGCGCGGCCTATCTGGCGGGGTTGCAGGCGGGCATTTTCAAGTCGGTTGATGATATCGCCGCGCGCTGGCAGCACGAACGTACGTTTGATGTCCAGATGGCCCCCGATGCCCGCAAGGGGCTTTATGCCGGCTGGCAAAAGGCCGTGAAGCAGGTTTTGGCAGGGGCCTGAGGGAAAGATGTCAATTTTTATTTGACATAATTTTTGACCCGGCTTAGGATTCACGCGCATTCATAAAAAAGCGAATCTTCCCCCGCTGGCGAAACGGCGGCCCGACAACGATGCGCGGGCAGGGGGCAAGCCAGAAACAAGGTGTGTCATGAAAAATGTGATTATCCATGCCGGTGCAACGTGGTCGACTGCCGCGCAAAGCTTCGCCGCACAAAAAGGCGTCTGGCAGCAAGCCCGCGCGCCGCTGGCGGAAACTGTCGCCGCTTTTCACGCGCAAACGCCCGAGGGGATTTTCGGCAAACTGGGGCATGCCTTTACCAAAGCGGTGAAGATTGCGCCGATGGAGCGTAAAATCCGCAAGCTCGACCACCTGCAGGCTTCTGAAGAACAAACGCTCCGTAAGGCGGCTACGCAGGTTTACCGCACGCTGGGCGAGGCGGCGCTCGAGGCATCACAGAATGCCGATGACAAGCGCACCTATGCCACGCTGGGCGATATCGAAAGCCAGCTGAATGACACCGCCTCTAAACTGCGCGCCGCCATCAAAGAAGCGGACGAGGCGAGCGATATGGAGCTGATGGACATGGCCGCCAATAACAAAGGAATCAGCCTGCTGTCGTATTTCGAAACCGACGAAGCCAAAGAGGCCATCCGCGCGGCGGGGGAGAGTATTCAGGCGCTCAACGGCAAACTGCGCGATGCGCAGAAGCAGGACGTGCAACTGGCCAAGGATCTGGGCTTCGGCAATACGCTTGATCTGTTTGTCGATATGGCGGGCGGGTTTATGGGCGCCTTTACCAGCTATCTGAACATGCAAAAACTCGATGAAGCCGTCGATAAAATGACGGGCATTCTGGATACCGTCGGCAAAATGCAGACGGAGGTCGGCACGGGCCTGCGCGCCATCCAGACCGCCGCGGTCAAGGCGCAGGCGGGGGCAGATGCGAATCTGGCGGGGCTGGTGCAGCAGATGGCACCCTATCTGCCCGAAGATACGGCCGGCGTGCTCCGCGGCGACAGGCCAGCCCTGCGTGTGAGCCCTTTCAACCGCTAATCAGGGCGCAAATCCAAAAAAAGACGGCCTGTTAAAAAACAGGCCGTTTTAATTTGGAGAAAATCACACACACCCGAGTTACCAGAGCAAAGCCTCAATCCGTTTGTCCGATACATCTGATGATTTCAATCTACCAGCAAATGGTAAACGTCTTCTTAACGGCGTGCGTTTTGTGTCGTTTTAGCTCTGGCCGTGGCAATATTTGTACTTCTTGCCCGAACCGCAGGGGCAGGGCGCGTTGCGCGGCGTGCGCGACCATGTTGACGGATCGTTCTGGTCAAACAGTGTCGCTTCGAAGGGCTTCGGCTCCGTATCCTGCACGGGCTGTTCGCCCCGCGACAGCACGGTATGTTGCGGCGCCTGCGGGCGCGGCATGTTCAGGTGCTGCGCCTGGTCTTCGGCCTGTTTGTCGGCGTGCAGTTCGACGAGGCAGATGGTGCTCGTCACCCGCTCGCGCAGGCGTACCAGCATCCCTTCGAACAGGGCGAAGGCTTCGTATTTGTATTCGTTGAGCGGGTCTTTCTGGCCGATCGCGCGCAGGTAAATACCCTGACGCAGATGTTCCAGATCCAGCAGGTGTTCTTTCCACGTCTGGTCGAGCAGCTGGAGCAGTGCCGCCTTTTCGAAACGCTTGACCGCCTCGGTCACGAAAATCGCTTTTTTCTCCGCGATGCGGCCATCGATATCCTTGCGGATGCGCTCTTCGACGATTTCGGCATCGATGCCTTCTTCCTTCACCCACTCCTCGACCGGCAGGGTGAGGCCGAGCAGGCGGTGCGCGTCGTTTTTCAGCAGCTGCACATCCCACTGTTCGGGGAAGGCGCCCTGCGGAATCGCGGCGGCAACCATGGCGGAGATCACCTCGCCGCGCATATCTTCGATGATATCGGACACGTCGTCGGAGGTCATAACCTCGCGGCGCTGGTCATAGATGACGCGGCGCTGGTCGTTCATCACGTTATCGAATTTCAGGACGTTTTTGCGGTATTCGAAATGCTGGGATTCGACTTTTTTCTGCGCGCGTTCGATGGCGGCGTTGATCCACGGGTGGATAATCGGCTGCCCGGGCTTCAGGCCCATGCGCTGCAGGAAGGTGTCCATTTTCTCGGACCCGAAAATACGCATCAGGTCGTCTTCGAGCGAGATGAAGAATTTCGATGCGCCCGGGTCGCCCTGACGGCCGGAGCGTCCGCGCAGCTGGTTGTCGATGCGGCGCGATTCATGGCGTTCGGAACCGATAACGTAAAGACCGCCCGCCTGTTTGACCTGTTCCATCGCTTCGGCGATTTCGGCGCGGATTTGCGCCTCCAGCCGTGCGCGCGTGACCTCGTCGGCATCGGCGGGGATTTCTTCGGCAAGACGCATTTCGACGTTACCGCCGAGTTTGATGTCGGTACCGCGGCCCGCCATGTTGGTGGCGATGGTGATGGCGCCCGGTTTGCCGGCCTGCGCGATGATATGCGCTTCCTGTTCGTGATAGCGGGCGTTCAGGACGTTGTGTTCGATTTTTTGCTTCTTCAGCAGCTTCGACAGCGTTTCCGATTTGTCGATTGACGTCGTGCCGACCAGCACGGGCTGGCCGCGTTCATGGCATTCCAGTACGAGGCGGATGATGGCGTCGTATTTTTCGGCAGCGGTGCGGTAAATCTCGTCATGCTGGTCGTGGCGGATGGCGGGCAGGTTGGTCGGCAGTTCGATGACGCGCAGGTTGTAAATCGCCTCGAACTCGTCTTTTTCCGTCATGGCGGTACCGGTCATGCCGGCGAGTTTCGGATACATGCGGAAATAGTTCTGGAAGGTGATGGAGGCCAGCACCTGGTTTTCGTGCTGGATTTTCACGCCTTCCTTGGCTTCAAGCGCCTGATGCAGGCCTTCGGAATAGCGGCGGCCTTCCATCATGCGTCCCGTGAATTCGTCGATGATGATGACGGAATCGTCTTTGACGATGTAATCGACGTCGCGTTTGTAGTTTTTATGCGCGCGCAGGGCCTGGTTGACGTGATGCACCAGCGTGATGTTGGCCGCATCATAAAGCCCGCCATCCCCCAGCAGGCCGTGCTCTTTCAAAAGCTCCTCGATATGGATGCTGCCGCGGTCGGTCAGCACAACGCTTTTGTGTTTTTCGTCTAGCTCGAAATCTTCGGGCGAGAGCAGGGGAATCATTTTATTGACGCTGCGGTACATATCCGCGCTGTCCTGCGCCTGACCGGAGATGATCAGCGGGGTGCGGGCCTCGTCGATCAGGATGCTGTCGACCTCGTCCACGATGGCGAAGTTGAACGGGCGCTGCACCATGTCTTCGATGCGGAACTTCATGTTGTCGCGCAGGTAGTCAAAGCCGAATTCGTTGTTGGTACCATAGGTGACATCGGAACCATAGGCGGCCTGACGTTCTTCGTCGCTGAGGTTCGCGACAATGACGCCGACCGAAAGACCCAGCGATTTGTAAATCGGCGACATCCATTCCGCGTCGCGCTGCGCGAGGTAGTCGTTGACCGTCACCACATGCACGCCCTTGCCTTCGAGCGCGTTCAGATAGACGGGCAGGGTCGCCACAAGGGTTTTACCTTCGCCCGTGCGCATTTCGGGGATGTAGCCTTCATGCAGCGCCATACCGCCCATCAGCTGCACGTCAAACGGACGCAGGCCAAGGCGGCGGCGTGCGGCTTCGCGCACGGTGGCGAAAGCTTCGGGCAAAATCTTGTCGAGCGTCTCGCCTGCTTCGAGGCGGGTGCGGAATTTCGCGGTTTGCGCGGCCAGTTCCGCATCGCTCATCTGCTGCATCGCGGGTTCGAGTGCGTTGATCTGGTCAACGCGGCGACGGTATTGTTTCAAAACGCGTTCGGAATGGGTGCCGAACATGGTACGCGCAAGAGCCGCAAACATCGATTTTCAGAGTCCTTTTTTTAGGCGGTTTTTTATGCGGTCACCCGCGCCGTGTGTTTTACGGCGGCGCCGGATATACCGGCACAAAGGGGGGATCGCTCACCATCAATTACATGCACATGACATATATAGGATATTGAGGGTAAGTCAACGCTTGGCGCCGCGAAAAGCTCCCGCGCAAAGGCAATAAAATTGACCGCAAAACACCTTGCCAACCGCAAAAAATGCGCCTTATATGGCCATCATTACCGCTTCCGCTTTTTCAGGAGAATATGGAATGTCCACGCGTTTTCGCCTTCCCGCCGTCCTTTCTGTCATCTTTGTGTCGGCGGCCCTGCTGCTTGCCGCACCGCTGCCTGCCGCCGCGCAGGAAGAGGGTGTTGCCGCTATCGTAAATGGCGACAAGATTCTGTCAAAAGACGTGGATAAGGCCATCGACATGCTCGGCCTCAAGGGCAAAGAAGCCGCGCAGGTCAAAGGCGAGGTTCTGAACCAGATTATCAACGAAAAGCTGATTGAAGATGCCATCCTCAAGGCGAACATCGAGCAGAACGCGGAGTACATCAAGCGTCTCGATATCCTCAAGCTGCAGCTGCAACGTCAGGTCTTCCTCGAAGAGCAGATCAAAGACCAGATCACCGATAAATACGTGAAGGCGGAATACGAAAAATTCGTCAAGCAGAACAAAGGCAAGTCTGAAATCCGCGCCCGCCACATTCTGGTGCCGAGCGAGCAGGAAGCCCAGCAGGTCATCAAGGAGCTGGATGGAGGCGCCGACTTTGTCGAGCTGGCCAAAAAACGCTCCTCCGACACCTCGTCGGTGCGCGGCGGCGACCTTGGCTATTTCATCAGCGAGGAAATGGTGCCCGAGTTCAGCAAAGAAGCTTTCGCCCTGAAAGCCGGCAGCTACAGCAAAAAGCCCGTCAAGACCCAGTTCGGCTGGCATGTCATCAAGGTTGAAGACAAGCGCGAACGCGCGGTGCCGAAGTTTGAACAGGTGGCGGAGCCGATCCGTCAAAAACTGGGTAATGATGCCGTACGTAAAATGGTCGAAGACCTGCGCAAAAAGGCGGATGTCAAAATCCTGACCAGCGATGCCGGTGCGAAAAAAGACGACAAAGCCACCAAGAAAAACTAAACCCATTCAGGCCGCCGGCTGCGGTTTCAGGCAGCCGGCGGTTTTTTGTTACTTTTCATGAAGATGGGGCGTGGATTGACGCCCGGCCCGCGAAGGGGTATTGAGGGATTATGAGTATTTCACGTCAGTTCAGCAAAGGCAGCCAGCGTCCGCGCGAGATTGTTCTCGATGTGGAAACCACGGGGCTGTTCACCCACGAAGGCCACCGTCTGGTCGAAATCGCCGCCGTTGAAATGGAAGGCCGCCGCCCGACGGGCCGCGAATTTTACGCACTGGTCAACCCCCAGCGCGACATTCCGGCGGAGGTCAGCAAAATCCACGGCATCACCAACGAACGCGTGGCGGACAAGCCGCCCTTCGCCGAGATCGCCGCCGAGCTTCGCCGTTTCATCGGCGACTCCCCTGTGGTTATCACCTGCCGCACCAAAGACGGCTATACCCTCGACATGGCTTTCCTGAACAAGGAACTGGCCGAGGCGGGACAGCGCCCCGTACCGGAGGAGCAGTGGCTCAACGTGCGCCGCTGGTCGGAAATGATGTTCGGGGAAAAGTCCGCGACCCTCGACAAGGTGCTCGACCGCTATGACATCAGCCGCAAGGAGCGCGACGACAACGGGCACAGCGCCATTCTGGATGCGCGCCTGCTGTCCGAAGCTTATCCGCGCCTGCTGAAAGATTACATGAGCTTTTCTGCGAACGGTGCGCAGCCGCAACCGGCGGCTCAGAAAAACGCTGCAAGCCCTTCATCTCCCAAATGAGTTGTCAGGACGCCATCGACAAACCCGCCCCGCCCAGGCCCGCGAAAATCGTGCATGTGGTGGCGGCTGCGCTGGTTGACCGCGATGGCCGCGTGCTGCTTGCCCAGCGGCCCGAAGGTAAAAAACTGGCTGGCCTGTGGGAATTTCCGGGCGGCAAAATCGAAGCGGGCGAAACCCCCGAAGCCGCGCTGGTGCGCGAACTGAAGGAAGAGCTGGGCATTGAAACGGCCGAGGGCTGCCTTGCCCCGCTGACGTTTGTGTCGCACCGCTATGATGATTTTTATCTGTTTATGCCGCTTTATGTGTGCCGTGTCTGGCGCGGCAGTGTGGTTGCGCATGAACATCAAAATATTGCATGGGTATATCCCAAAGACTTCAACCAATACCCGATGCCGCCGGCGGATATTCCGCTGATTCCTTATCTTCGCGATTTGCTTTAAGCATGTATACAAAAGCGATTGATTTAAAAGAATTCTATGAAAGCCTGCAAGGCCGCGTCGTGCAGCGCCTGCTGCGCCAGCATGTGCGGCGGTTCTGGGGGGATGTGAAGGGGCAGCGCGTGGTCGGCTATGGTTACGCGACGCCCTATCTGAAGCCCCTGATGGCGGAGGCGGAGCGCGTCGTCGCCCTGATGCCCGCGCAGCAAGGCGCCATCTACTGGCCGCCGGAGGAGCGGGGACTCGTTACCCTTTGTGACGAGGAAGAGCTGCCCATCGAAACCAATTCCATCGACCGCATGCTGGTCATCCACGGGGTGCAGAGCCCCGAAAGCCTTGATTCCATATTGCGCGAGGCGTGGCGCGTGCTGACAGGGCAGGGCAGCCTCTTGCTGGTCGTGCCCAACCGCGCGGGTGTCTGGGCGCGGTTCGACCATACGCCGTTTGGCCACGGGGTGCCCTACTCGATGGGGCAGATCCGCAGCGTGCTCAAAGATTATATGTTTATTCCCGAGCGGGCGGAGCGCGGGCTGTTCATGCCGCCCTCGGCCTCGCGCCTGATGCTCTCTGCCGCGCCGGTCTGGGAAAAACTGGGCAGCCGGTTTTTCAATGCCTTCGGCGGGGTGAATATCATCGAGGCGGGCAAGCAGCTCTATGCCGGCACCCCGCTGCCTGTCGGCGCGGCTGCCCGCGTGCGCCGCCGCATCGTCATGGGCGGCGCCCCCGCCCCGCGCAAGGCAGATACCGCCAAGCGCGATATCTGACGCACCGCTTCTGGCAATCTGTAAATCCGGCGGCTGGTCGAAAAACATGGAAAAAAGGGGGGTTGAACGGCCACGCCCCGCCGCGCAAAATGACACCAATTCCTTTTTCACCCGATTTCACCAGACACGGAGTTCCGCCATGACCGCCGCCGCACCGCTGCCCAAATCCGGCATTCTTGATATCAAACCCTATATCGGCGGCGAGGGGCGGCTGGATGCTGTGGTGCATCCCGTGCGTCTGGCATCCAACGAAAACGTGCTGGGTTGCAGCCCCATGGCGCGCGCGGCCTATCTGGCGGGCGCGGATGATTTGCACCGTTATCCCGACGGTGCGGCGGGCGATTTGCGGGCGGCTATCGGCCGCGCGTATGGCCTTAATCCTGACCAGATTGTTTGCGGCGCGGGATCGGACGAGCTGATAGCGCTTATTGTCCGCGCCTATGCCGGCCCCGGCGACGAGGTGATGTATAGCCAGTACGGTTTCCTGATGTATCCGATTTCCGCGAAATCGGCAGGGGCCACGCCCGTGGCTGTGCCCGAAAAAGACATGCGCACCGATGTCGATGCACTGCTGGCCGCCGTCACGCCCAAAACCAAAATCGTGCTGCTGGCCAACCCCAATAACCCGACCGGCAGTTACCTGACCAAGGCCGAAATGAAAAAACTGCGCGACGGCTTGCCCGCGGGCGTGCTGCTGGTGGTCGATGCTGCCTATGCCGAATTCGCGCAAGTCCCCGATTACGAAGACGGCCGCGCGCTGGTCGATGGCGGCAACAACACCGTGATGCTGCGCACGTTTTCGAAAATCTACGGTCTTGCCGCGCTGCGCCTCGGCTGGGGCTATTGCCCGCCGGATGTCGCGGGCGTTATCAACCGCGTGCGCGGCGCGTTCAACGTCAGCGCCCCTGCGCAGGCGGCGGGGATTGCGGCGCTCGAAGATAAAGCCTTCATCCAGAAAACCATCGACATGACGAACGCGGGCCGCACGCAACTGTCTGACGGGCTTTCCGCCCTCGGCTTCAAGGTTTGGCCGAGCGTGACGAATTTCATCCTTGTGCGTTTCGGCGAGCGGGCGGAGGATATCCGCCTCGGCCTCAAGCAGCAGGGTATTTTCATCCGCCAGATGGGCGCCTATAACCTGCCCGACCATCTGCGCATCACCGTGGGCACGCGCGATGACAACGCGCGGCTGCTCTCGGCGCTGCGCCAGATGATTTGATGTTGTGGTTTGCGGCCTGTGTCGCACAAAAAAACAGCCCCTGCACAGAGGGGCTGTTTTTTTTATGTGCTGTATATTTTTTTAACGCTTCGGCTGCATGTTCGGGATCAGCTGCTGGCCGCTGCGTTTTTTGTTCTGGATCTCGGCATAGGTGCGCTCGATGGCCAGAAAACGCTCGACCGATGTCGGGTGCGTGGTGCGCGTGCTGATGGATCGGGCGTTTTCCGCGCCCATGCGGCGCCAGAAATTGGCGACGTTGGCGGTGTTGTATCCCGCGCGTTCCATGAAATACATGCCGACGTAATCCGCTTCCTGTTCAAACGGGACTGAGTATTGCTGAAGCGCCATCTGTCCGCCCATTTGCGTTGCGGCGCCGCCCGTGCTGACGCCGGCGGCGGCCAGCAGGCTGTCAATCGCCAGCCCGCCCAGCGAACCGACGGTTGCGTTCTGGCGCATCTTGTTCACATGCAGCAGCGCGCTGTGGCCGAGTTCGTGGGCGATGACCATCGCCAGCTCGTTATCGTTTTCCGCGAAACGGACGATGCCGCGTGAAATCACGATTTTCTGGCCATCGGCATAGGCGTTGATGTCATTGCTGTTGCTGTCGAGGATGACAGGGTAATTGCAGCCTTCGACCGGTTGCATGACGGTCGCCTGCGCGCGGCCATTGCGTTCAAACACGATATCGACCGGACGCATGCCCGATTGTTTGACCAGCGTTTCGGCAATCTGCGCGGCCTGCGCATTGGCGGGCAGGTTCTGGCCGTTGATGGCGACGATCACGTCACCCGCGCGCAGGCCCGCACGCGCGGCGGGCGAATTGCGCACGACATCGCGCAGCGTCAGGCGCGGGCCAAGGCCATAGGCCTGACGCGCAATCGTTTGCGCATTACCTTTGAGGCCGTAGATATTCCACACCGTCGCGCCGACCGTGGGCGATACGCGGGGGCGGCAGAATTCGGCATTCGCCACCATCAGCGGATAGGCGAGGGCGAAAATGCGCCCGCTGTCGGCAACGTGGCGCTCGAACACAAGGCTTTGCTGTTTCAGCGTTTCCTGCTGGATTTCGGTGCGCGAACTTTGCGGCGGCGCGGTCACGGGGCCGGCGCAGGCGGCCAGCGTCAACAGCGCGCAGGCGGACAAAAACAGGCGAAAGGAAGTCGGGGATGTCGGCGTCATCGAAAAAAACTCCGCAGGGATAAAGATGCAGGTATTTTAGGCAAGACGCGGATGAATTGAAATACTCTCTATCCGGTGTTAAACATACCCGTGCTGCAAAAACCCTGCAGCCTTGTATAAAGTTCCACCATAAAATGCAGACAATCCGTTTTAAGGAAACGCCATGAGTGCCAAAATCGCCGCCATCCACCGCGCCAAAGGGGCGGAATTCCTTGCGCAGAACAAAACCAGCGACGGTGTCGTCGAAACCGCCAGCGGGTTGCAATATAAAATCATCGCGGCAGGCGATGATGTGAAGCCGACGGCGGCGGACATGGTCACGGTGCATTACCGCGGCACGACGATTGACGGCGCGGAGTTTGACAGCTCCCACGCGCGCGGCCGTCCGGCAACCTTCGCGCTTGAAAACGTGATTGCAGGCTGGACCGAAGGTTTGCAGCTCATCGGGCAGGGCGGCAAGGCGATGCTGTATATCCCCGCCGATCTCGCCTATGGCGACCGCAGCCCGACAACCTCCATCCGCCCCGGCTCGACGCTGATATTCGAAGTAGAGCTGCTGGCGGTTGACCGCGAATAAGGGCGGCGCGCAAACAGGCTTTGCGCGCATCATTTACGGCGGAGTTTTTGCAAAGGGGAATGGCGCGCCCGGCGGGATTCGAACCCACAACCTTTAGCTTCGGAGGCCAACACTCTATCCAGTTGAGCTACGGGCGCATTCAAAACGGGCGGGTCATGCAAATCGCCGCCATGCCGCCGCGGTTTTTAGTCTAGCACAGCGCTTATATAATAAAGAGCTGCCGCATCGGCGGTTTTCTTATCCGCGCTTTTGGCTGTGGCGTCAATCGGAATATCATGTGCGGCAGCGGGTTTTTATGGCTCAAGGCATTGGAATCAAAGGTTTTCACCGCAGCGGAGGCCACAGTTTGTCCTTGTTTTTACTGGATTATTTATCATAAATGGCAGAAAGCAGTTGACAGTGCGGGGGCTGGCCCCTATACACCTATGGCTTGAATATTCAGATTCTACTATCCGGAATGGAGACTTATTGTGAAACGTACCTATCAACCCAGCAAGCTGGTTCGCAAGCGCCGCCACGGTTTCCGTACGCGCATGGCAACCCGTAACGGCCAAAAAGTTCTGGCTGCACGCCGCGCCAAAGGCCGCAAGCGTCTGTCTGCCTAAACAGGGAACACCCCTGTCATGTGCGCGGGCGTGCCGACACTGAAAACGTCGCATGACTTTCGCCGCATCGCGCAGACGGGGCAAAAGTGGGTGACGCCCGCTTTTATCATGCAAATATCCAGAAACGACGGCACCGGCTTTCGGCTTGGCCTTACGGTCAGCCGCAAGGTCGGTCATGCCGTTGTGCGCAACCGCGCCAAACGCCGGCTGCGCGAAACGGTCAGGCTTTATCTTCAGCAAAACAATCCCGGTGATATCGACGTCGTGCTGATTGCCCGCACGGCGGCGGCCGATATCGATTTTGCCAAGCTGCAAAAGGATTTCCGCTGGGCGCTTAAATCCCTTGGCATCACGGCGGCGGCGGCGGTGGAGGCCGGCACGGCGGCGTCATGAGTATTGCCGCCAAAATCATGCTCGTCTTTATTCGCGTGTATCAATTCACGCTCTCGACGTTTATGGGAAAACAGTGCCGGTTTTATCCCAGCTGCTCTTATTATGCGGCGGATGCGATACGGCTGCACGGGGCGCTGCGCGGCGGCTGGCTGGGGCTGCGGCGGATTATGCGCTGCCATCCGTGGAATCCGGGCGGCTATGACCCGGTGCCCGAAACCCTGCCGGAAACTCTGCGGGCGGGCGGCAAGTTTTACTCTGAAAACTGCTGCAACTGTGATACACATGCGGCCCAAGCTTCATCCGGCGCCGATACCGCCGCCGCTTCGCCTATCCGGCAAAAACAACAAACCGAACAAGCAGAACAGGACAGCACGCCATGAAAAAATATGATCCGCATGAGGCAGACGACCGCGCCCGGCTGATGGTGGCCGTTGTGATTTCGCTCGGCATTTTCCTTGGCTTCTATTTTCTGGTCGAAAAGCCGAAAATGGAAGAGCGCCGCGCGGTTGCCGAAAAATCCCTGCGCATCGAAGCGGAGCGCAAGGCCGAGGTCACTCAGGCCGATAACGCAGAGCGCCCCCGCGCCGAAGTCATTGCCGAAAGCGGCGCGCGTATTGCCATTCGCGGCGCGCGTGTGTCGGGCAGCCTCGCGCTCAAGGGCGCGCGCCTTGACGATCTGAAACTTGAAGAGCATTTCAAGCAGCTTGATCATCAGGAACATGTCGAACTTCTGACGCCCGCGGCGGCGCAGGGTTCTTTTTACGTGGAACATGGCTGGCTGGCTGGCCGCAGCGGCGTGACCCTGCCTGGCGCCGATACCGTCTGGACGCTGGCCAAAGACAGCCCGCGCGAGATTGTGGGCGGCGGCAAAGCCGTTGTGCTCGAATGGGATAACGGCGCGGGTCTGACCTTCCGCCGCAGCATCCGCCTTGATGAAAACTTCCTGTTCACGGTCACGCAGACCGTGACCAATAAAACCGGCGAAACGCTGGATCTCAATGCCTATGAAATGGTCGCGCGTCGCGGCAAGCCGGTGGATTTCAGCGGCTTTTTCGTGCTGCACGAAGGCCCCGTCGGCTTTCTGGGCAAGGAAGGCATCGAGCCGCAGTACAAGAAACTCGAAAAAGGCGAGAAGATCGAATACGAAAACACCTCCGGCTGGCTGGGCATTACCGACAAATACTGGATGGTATCGCTGCTGCCGACGCCCGATACGCGTTTCAACGCCCGCATGATGGCGACGCCCGCAGGCGGCCGTTTCGTTTATCAGACCGATATCGTCGGTGAAACCAAACGCCTCGCCCCTGGCGAAGCGGCGGAAGTTACCAGCTATGTTTACGCCGGTGTGAAAGAACAGCCGCTGATCCGCAGCTACGAAAAGATTTATAACTTCAAAAATCTTGAATACGGCATCGACTTCGGCATGTGGCATCTTTTGACCAAGCCGCTGTTCCTGTTGTTCCATTACCTGTCGAACTGGACGGGCAGCGTGGCCATGGCCATTCTGCTGCTGACGGTCGTGGTGCGTACCTTCCTGTTCCCGCTGAACAACAAGGCGTTCCGCTCCATGGCGAAAATGCGTCTGGTCGCGCCGCGCATGAAGGAAATTCAGGAAGAATACAAAAACGACAAAGCCGGCATGCAGATGGCTTTCATGGAACTCTATAAAAAAGAGGACGTGAACCCCTTCAGCGGCTGCTGGCCGATGCTTTTGCAAATTCCGATCATGTTCTCGCTCTACAAGGTCATTCTGATTTCGGTCGAACTGCGCCATGCGCCGTTCTGGGGCTGGATCAAGGACATGTCCGCGCCCGATCCGACGAACATCTTCAACCTGTTCGGCCTCATCCCGTGGGATCCGCCGGCGCCGCTGTATTTCGGCGCATGGCCCATCCTGTTCCTGCTGACGATGATCCAGCTGAAACGCATCAGCCCGCCGATGACCGACCCGATGCAGGAAAAACTGCAGGCATGGTTCCCTTATGTCATCAGTGTGCTCTTGGCGCATTTCGCCGCAGGTCTGGTGATTTACTGGACATGGTCGAACGTGCTCAGCATCCTGCAGCAGTACTACATCCTCAAAACCGTGGGGCAGGAAGATACGTCCCTGCTGCGCGGCCACAGCGCCCGCAAGAAAAAGCGCGCGGCAACGCCGGCCGAGGGTGAAGAAAACGCCAAGGGCAAAAAGCACAGCAAGAAGGACAAGGCATGACGTCTGGGCATGAAGGCAGCGAAGACGGGTTCGTCCTCGACGCCGAAACCCTGAAAGCGGCGGAAAAAATTTTCCGCCGTGAATGCCGCTTCGTCGCGGGGGCGGACAATGCATCGCGCATTCCGCTGTCGCATGTGCCGGAGGTTGCCTTCGCCGGACGCTCCAACGTCGGCAAGTCGAGTCTCATCAACGCGCTGACGGGACGCAAAAGCCTCGCGCGTGCATCCAACACGCCGGGCCGCACGCAGCAGATCAACTTTTTCGATCTCGACGGCCAGCTGCAACTGGCCGACCTGCCGGGCTATGGCTATGCGAAGGCCACGCGCTCCAAAGTGCATGCGTGGAATACGATGGTCAGCCATTACCTGAAAACCCGCGCCAACCTGAAACGCCTGTTCGTGCTGATTGACGCGCGCCATGGCGTGCTGGCCGCGGATTACAAGGCGTTTGATATTATTGACGGCGCGGCGGTGCCCTATATCGCCGTCCTCACCAAGGCCGACAAGGTCAAGAAAAGCGAGCTGGAGGCGGTGAAGGCCAGCGTTGAAGACGTCATGCGCACGCGCAAGACATCTTTCCCGCGCGTTTATGTGACCAGCGCCGAAAAGGGCTTCGGCATCCCCGAACTGCGGGCTATCCTCCTGCAGGCCTGATTCCCCTGTGCCTGCCCACCCCTGCGCGGTATTTAAATACCTGACAGTTATGCCTTTTTCCGGAAGCGTTTGACGGACGGGGGCGGACTGCTAAACTTTTGCCATAATTTAAAAAATCATTGTTTTGATGGCAACAGACGGGGTATCCGCATGTTTTTAAACCGCGCCGCCTTGCAAAAGGTCTCCACCCATTTTATCGCGGCCATGGGGCTGGACCGTGTTTTTGACCGTTTTATCGAAAGCGAGGTCGAGCGGTTTTGCCGTGAAGCCCTGCGCAGCTATAAACGCGAAGTTCAGCACGAACGCGGACGGCTTTTGATGGCCAATCCGATGGATTACAAGGCCGTACGGGCCCTCGACCGCGAGCTGGAGGATATTTCCACCCGCCTGCACAAGCTGGAGGCGGCGCGCGGCAAACACTGAGCCGCAGGCCCGTCTTGCCGCATGGCGGCATAACCCCTTCATAAATAAGCGGCGCTTCCCGATTTACGGGAATGAAATTTTCTTGATCGCCGCTTCAATTTCCTGTTTTTAAGTGCTATATCATCAAAAACCGCGCGCCAGACTCAAAACTGCGAGTCCCGGCTGTGCGCGTTTACATTCCTTTCGCATGTCCCACAACGGAACAGGTATCATGACGACCCATCGACTGTTTTCTTTTTTCACCCGCCGCCTGCACGCGATTGCCGCCTGGGCCGCCATGCTGGTCTATAGCCTGCCGGCCGCCGCGGAAACGCCGGATGCGCCGGTGATCGGCGCGCCGAAAGAGTGGGGCCTCAGCTTCCAGCCGTCCGCATCGCCGGTGAAACATGACATGGTCTGGTTCCACAACCATCTGCTGCTGCCGGTCATCACCGTCATCACTGTTTTCGTGATGCTGCTGTTGCTGTTCGTGATGATCCGCTTCAACGCCAAAGCAAACCCCAAGCCGTCCAAGACCACGCACAACACGATGCTCGAAGTTGTCTGGACGCTGGTGCCGGTAATCATCCTTGTCATCATCGTCGTGCCGTCGATGAAGCTTCTTTATAAAGCGGACAAAACATCCGACGCCGAAATGACCCTGAACGTGAAGGGGTATCAGTGGTATTGGGGTTATCAGTATCCCGATCACGGCGATATCGAATTCTCTTCCAATCTGGTGCCGGAAAAAGATCTGAAACCCGGTCAGGTGCGTCTGCTGTCGACAGACAATCCGGTTGTGCTGCCGGTGGATACCAATATCCGCATCCTCGTCACCGCGAACGACGTCATCCACTCCTGGGCCATGCCGGCGCTGGGCGTGAAGATGGACGCCGTGCCCGGACGTACCAACGAAACCTGGACGCGCATTGAAAAAGAAGGCACGTATTTCGGCCAGTGCTCTGAAATCTGCGGCATCAACCATGGCTTCATGCCGATTGAAATCCGCGCGGTTTCCAAAGAAGCCTTCGCGAAATGGGTTGTCGCACAGGGTGGCAAGATGCCCGAAAAAACCGCCGAAGCCGAAGCCGGTACCGCTCAGGCCGCCGAAGTGAAGGCAGATGCCGCAACTTCTGAGGCCGAGACCGCAGGCGAAGGCGCCGCTGAAGCCGCCGCAGGCGAAGTGCAGCAGTAATCGTCACCAGTCAACACAAGTCAAGAATAAGAAGAATCCTCATACGGGAGAAATAAAATGGCAGGCTCCAAAGCAGCAGCACACGGACACGGCGACGCCCACGGGCACGACGATCATCACGATCACACGCCCGGGTTCTTTACCCGCTGGTTCTGCTCGACCAACCACAAGGACATCGGCACGCTGTACCTGATTTTCTCGGTCATCGCGGGCCTGATTGGCGGCGCGTTTTCCGTCATCATGCGTATGGAACTGCAAGACCCCGGCATGCAATACCTGGAAGACGGCCAGATGTGGAACGTGCTGATTACGGCGCACGGCCTGATCATGGTCTTTTTCGTGGTCATGCCCGCGCTGATCGGCGGTTTCGGCAACTGGTTCCTGCCGCTGATGATCGGCGCGCCCGATATGGCGTTCCCGCGTCTGAACAACATTTCGTTCTGGCTTCTGGTGCCGGCGTTCTTCCTGCTGCTCGGCTCCGCTTTCGTCGGTACGGGTGCGGGCACGGGCTGGACAATCTATCCGCCGCTGTCCGACAAAGTCGGCCATGACGGCATGTCGGTCGATATGGCGATTTTCGCGCTGCACCTTGCGGGCGCATCGTCCATTCTGGGCGCGGCCAACTTCATTACGACCATTTTCAACATGCGCGCCCCCGGCATGACGCTGCACAAAATGCCGCTGTTCGTCTGGGGTATGCTGGTCACGGCCTTCCTGCTGGTTCTGGCTGTGCCGGTTCTGGGCGGCGGCATCACCATGCTGCTGACCGACCGTAACTTTGGCACCAACTTCTTCCGTCCCGAAGGCGGCGGCGACCCGATCCTGTTCCAGCACCTGTTCTGGTTCTTCGGTCACCCTGAAGTGTACATCATGATTTTGCCGGCGTTTGGCATCATCAGCCATATCGTCTCGACCTTCTCCAAAAAGCCGATTTTCGGTTATCTGGGCATGGCCTACGCGATGGTGGCGATCGGCTTCGTCGGTTTCGTCGTCTGGGCGCACCATATGTATACGGTGGGCATGAGCGTCAACACCCGTGCGTACTTCACTGCGGCCACGCTGATCATCGCGGTGCCGACGGGGATTAAAATCTTCTCGTGGATTGCGACGATGTGGGGCGGTTCGATTTCTTTCAAAACCCCGATGCTGTGGGCGATCGGCTTCATCTTCCTGTTCACCCTTGGCGGTGTGACGGGCGTGGTGCTGGCGAACGCGGGCATGGATATCGCGCTGCACGATACCTATTACGTCGTGGCGCATTTCCACTACGTTCTGTCGCTGGGCGCGGTCTTCGCGATTTTTGCCGGCTGGTACTACTGGATCGGCAAAATGTCGGGCCGCCAGTATCCGGAATGGGCGGGCAAGCTGCATTTCTTCACGACCTTCATCGGCGTGAACATGATTTTCTTCCCGCAGCACTTCCTCGGCCTGCAAGGCATGCCGCGCCGTATCCCTGACTATGCGGATGCGATGCACGGCTGGAACATGATTTCGTCCTATGGCGCGTATCTGTCTTTCGGCTCGACGATTTTCTTTGTGTTCGTCGCGATCTATACGCTGGTTGCGGGCAAGAAAGTCCCTGCCAACTATTGGGGCGAAGGTGCGGATACGCTGGAATGGCATGTGTCTTCGCCGCCGCCGTTCCACCAGTTCGACATCCAGCCGGTGGTCAAGTAATGACCTCTCCGGCATCCCAAGACGCGCTTTTTCCTGCCGCCGGCGTCCTGCCGGCGGCGGACGCGCGTATTGGCGATTTCATCGCGCTGCTCAAGCCGCGGGTCATGACGCTGGTCGTGTTCTCCGGCATTGCGGGGCTGGTGCTGGCGCCGGGGCATATCGGTTTTGCACAGGGTGATTTGCATCCGTTCCTCGCGCTGGTGGCGGTGTTCTGCATCGCGGTCGGGGCAGGCGCGGCGGGTGCCATCAACATGTGGTACGAACGCGACATCGACGCCATAATGACGCGTACGCGCGGACGCCCCCTGCCGATGGGCAAGGTCGAACCGGCGGAGGCGCTGGCCTTCGGCGTTGTGCTGACGGTTTTGTCGGTCGGGCTGATGGGCGTGGCGCTCAACTGGGCGGCGGCGTTCTGGCTGGCTTTTGCGTCGTTTTTCTATGTCATTATCTATACCGTCTGGCTGAAACGCCGTACGCCGCAAAATATCGTGATTGGCGGCGCCGCAGGCGCTTTCCCGCCGATGATCGGCTGGGCTGCGGCGACGGGCGATGTCTCGCTGCTGTCGGTGGCGCTGTTTATGATTATTTTCCTGTGGACGCCGCCGCATTTCTGGGCGTTGGCGCTGTTCCGCAATGACGATTACAAGCGCGCGGGCGTGCCGATGATGCCGGTTGTCGCGGGTGAAAAATCCACGCGCCTGCAAATGCTGTTCTACACGCTGCTGCTGACGCCGTTTGTAGCAGCGCCGTATCTGATGGGCGCCTGCGGCATGGCCTATGCGGCGGGGGCAACGGTGCTGCACGGCATTTTCATCGCCGCCGCGCTGCGCGTATCGCGCGATACCGATTATAAAAGCGCCCGCGCGATGTTCGGCTATTCCATCGTCTATCTGTTCGCCCTGTTCGCCCTGATGATGGCGGACATGGCCGCGTAAGGAGAAACCCGATGCCCCGCAGCGACCTGCACGATAAAAAGAAGAAAAAGAATTACGCCGTATTTTTCGCCCTGATCGCGTTCATGGCGGTGATTTTTGTTGTCAGCATCATCAAGATGAAAATCGGGATGGGGGGCTGACGCATGTCCGACCTTCAGCGCAAGAACACCAAGGTTATGCTGGTCACGCTCGGCGTGGTTTTCGGCATGATCGGGTTGTCTTTCGCCTCCGTGCCGCTGTACCGCATGATTTGCCAGGTTACCGGCTGGGGCGGCACGACGCAAATGGTCGAGATGAATACCAGCGACAAGATTTATGACCGCGAGATTACCGTGCGCTTCAATACCGATGTCGCGCAGGGCATGCCGTGGGAGTTCAAGCCGGAACTGCGCAGCGTCGCCGTCAAGGTCGGACAGGACGGGCTGATTTCGTTTGTCGCCAAAAACCTTTCCGATACGCCTGTGACGGGCACGGCGGTTTACAACGTCACGCCGCTCAAGGTGGCCAAGTATTTTTACAAAACCCAGTGTTTTTGCTTCGGCGAACAGACGCTGGCGCCCGGGCAGGTGCAACACATGCCCGTGACGTTCTTTGTCGACCCTGCCATCCTGCAGGACCGCGACATGGACGATGTCAAAACCATCACGCTGTCCTACAGCTTCTTCCGCCACGGCACGCAGGAGCTGGAGAACGCGATCGAAAAATATTACAATGACCAGGGCAGCTAACAGCTGCCAAAACGAACACGGCGGCTGACGCTGTCGAATGACCGGAAGGAAATAAAAATGGCTGATACACCTGTCTATGACCTCAAAGGCGGCAAACCGCATCCGTTTCACCTGGTGAAACCGAGCATCTGGCCGCTCGCGGGCTCCTTTGCTGCGGGGCTGCTGGCGCTGGGCGCAGTCTTGTTCATGCACAAGGTCGAATTCTCCGGCTGGAACGTCGGTCTGAAAGGTGTGCTGCTCGGCTTCGCGGCGGTTCTGGCCGTGATGTGGTTCTGGTGGCGCGACGTTGTGAAAGAAGCAGTCGTCGAAAAAGCGCATAGCGACGAAACCAAAATCGGTTTCCGCTATGGCATGGCCCTGTTCATCGCCTCCGAGGTAATGTTCTTCGTGGCCTTCTTCTGGGCGTTTTTCTGGGGCGCGCTGATGCCGACGGAAGCGCTGGGTTTCCAGTGGCCGCCGAAATTCGTGACGCCCATTCCGGCCTTTGATCTGCCGTTCCTGATGACCATGATCCTGCTGCTGTCGGGCTGCACCGTTACCTGGGCGCACCATGCGATCCTTGAGGGTAAAAACGAAGAAGCCGCGCAGGCGCTCGGCATCACGGTTGGTCTTGGCGCCGTGTTCACGGGCTTTCAGATCTATGAATACGTGCATGCCAGCTTCCCGTTCAAGGAAAGCGTTTATTCCGCGGCCTTCTACATGGCGACGGGCTTCCACGGTTTCCACGTGCTGGTGGGGACGATCTTCCTTGCCGTTTGCTATTTCCGCACCAAGAAAGGCCATTTCACGCCCAAGAGCCACTTCGGTTTCGAAGCGGCTGCGTGGTACTGGCATTTCGTTGACGTGGTGTGGCTGTTCCTGTTCGTTGCTATCTACTGGTGGGGCAACGCCTAAGAATTGACGATACCTGATTAACATCGCCTGTTTCACGCCCCGCACCGCACTCTGTGCCCCGTGCGAAAAAGTGTGAAACAGGCGATGTGCTTTTGAAGCCCTTTTGCGGATGTAAGCCATGTCCCTTGCCGATGATATTTCGTTTTGCCTGAAACCCCGCTGCCCGCTGTGCCGCAAGGGCAGGCTTTACCGTCCGTGGACGGTCAGCGTTGTTGAAAAATGCGATATCTGCGATGCGCCGCTGGGTGCGCATGACATCGGAGATGGCGCGGCGGTATTCATCATGTTTATTCTGTGTTTTTCCATCGTGCCGATGGCGTGGGTGTTCGAACTGATGTTCTCCCCGCCGCTGTGGGTGCATGCGGTGCTATGGACGGTGGTGGGGCTGGGCGCGATTGCGGTGATGCTGCCGGCGACCAAGGCCTACATCATCATGCTCGAATGGCGTCACCTGAAAAAAGACAGGGAAGCGCGCGAGAAGAAAGACAGCTGACGTTATTTGCCGCGCCCGTCCGTCAGGCGGTGGGCGGTTTGGGTTTGCCGCCGTCTTTGGGCGCTGTTTTTGCGGCGTAGGACGGGTTTTGCAAAAACTTTTCCAGCGTTTTTTCCAGCAGGTTGATTTTCGCCTGCGCGCTGCAAATATTCTTGCAATGGCCCAGATGGCCGCTGTCGCCGCAGATTTTCAGCATGAAATAATCCTGCACGATGCTGGCTTGCTGTTCCATGTTGTAATCCAGCAGGTCTTTGCCGTGTTCCAGCTTGTAGTCATAGGCGGCGTTGTAGTTGAAACGGAATTTGATGCTCAGCTTCATCGCCTCGGCGATGGGGTTCAGGATGCCGTTCTGCTGCTGCCATACATGGGTCATTTCATGAATGAAATGGCCCTGCCAGTGGTCGGCCTCGCAGCTGTAATCGTTTTTGTAGCAGCCATACATATACAGATGCCCGTCGGGCGCCATCGCGGTGCCATAGGGCTGGAAGCCGATGAATTTGCCCTCCGTCACGCTGACGCGGCTATAGTCGATGGAAACGCCAAACACGCGGCGGGCCAGCGCGGTTTCGCCGGCGCTCAGCGGGCGCGGGGCGGTGGGGCGCGGGGCAGATTTGTGCGGTTTGGCGGACAAGGGCGGCTCCGTACATGTTTCGTAAAAAGGGGATGATTGAAAACCTACCCCCTTTTGACTAAGGTGTCCATACGGCGGAAATGACCCATGAAATTCCATAAAAAATTCAAAATCTATACAAGTTTCGTGCTGATGCTCGCGATACTCCTCGCGCTTGGTATCTGGCAGGTGCAGCGTCTGGCGTGGAAAGAGGATTTGCTCGCCCGCGTCGCGGCCCGCATGGCGGACGAACCCGCCGCGCTGCCTGCCGCCATCGACAAACCGGAGGATTGGGAATACCGCCGCGTCCGCGCCGAAGGGGTGTTCGATGCCGCGCATGTTTTCTGGCTGAAACCGCGTACCGACAATGGCAAGGTCGGCGCGCATATGTTTGTGCTGCTCCGGCGCGAAGCGGGGCAGCCGGTTTTCATCAACCGCGGGTTTGTGCCCGATGACGCGCGCGTCGATGTCACCGTACCCGCCGCGCCGCAAATACTGGACGGGATTGTCCAGATTCCCCATAAATCGACATTCACCCCCGACAACAGCCCCGCCAAAAATGACTGGTACTGGCCGGATACCGCCGCCATGGCCCGCGCCGCCGGATACGATGCCGCGCTGCCTGTGATTGTCACCCTGCCGCCGCACGCGGGGGGCTATCCCGCCGGCTTCGCCGCCACCGCGCAAATACGCAATAACCACCTGCAATATGCGTTGTTCTGGTTCGGCATGGCGGGTATTCTGATGCTTGTCTTCGCGCTCAGCCAGCGCGACAAATCCGCAAACCCCGCAAAAACGGAGTAAGCCGTATGAAAACCTACCAGCAGCTAGAAGATCGTTTCGGCCAGATCATGGCGCTCAAGCAAATCGACTCCCTGCTGGACTGGGACCGCTCCGTGCTGATGCCGGAGGCGGGGGTCGACCAGCGCGCGCGGCAGGTCGAGGTTCTGAACCTCAAAATCCACGAAATGCAAACCGACCCCAATGTCGGCGAATGGCTGGCGGCGGTGGATAAAAAAAATCTCTCTCCGTGGCAGGCGGCGAATGTGCGCGTGATGGAATGGCTCTATACGCACGCGACCGCCGTGCCGGCCGATCTGGTCGCGCGCAAAATGAATCAGGAAACCCGCACCGAGGTCATCTGGCGCAAGGCGCGGGCCGAAGATGATTTTTTGATTGTCGAAAAAGAACTCGCCGCGCTGCTCTCCATCGTGCGCGAACATGCGGCGGCCAAGGCGGAAAAACTGGGCACCTGCAAATATGGCGCCTTGATGGACAGCTACGCCCCGGGTATGAGCGTTGCCGACGTCGATGCGGCGTTTGACGATGTGGCCGCTTTTTTGCCGTCGTTCCTTGACGAAGTGCTGGCGGTGCAAAAAGAACCCCTGCCGCTCGGCGGGCCGTTCGATGTCGGCACGCAGCAAAAGCTTTGCCAGCAGGTCTGCAACCTCATCGGCTTCACGCCGGATTGGGGGCGTCTCGATGTGTCGCTGCATCCCTTCAGCAGCGGGATCGGCAACGATGTGCGTATCACCACGCGCTACAAGGAAGAAGACTTCACCGATGCCATGCAGGGCGTCGCGCATGAGGCGGGCCACGGTTTTTACGACCGCTACACCCCCGCCGAATGGCAACACCAGCCCGTCGGCGCCAGCCAGAACATGGGTATGGCCATTCATGAATCCCAATCGCTCAGCATCGACATGCAGCTGGGCCGCAGCCGCGAATACTGGCAATTCATGGCGCCGCATGTGCAAAAAGCCTTCGGCGGCAAAGGCGATGAACTGTCGGCGGAAAACCTCTATCGTCACGTCACGCGCGTCTCGCGCAGCTTCATTCGCGTCGAGGCGGACGAAGTGACCTATCCTGCCCATGTCATCATGCGCTACCGCCTTGAACGCGCGATGGTGGAGGGCAAGCTGGATGTAAAAGACCTGCCCGAGGCATGGATGGAAGGCTTCCGCAGCCTTATCGGCGTCGCGCCGCCGAGCAACCGCCTCGGCTGCTTGCAGGATATTCACTGGTATTTCGGTGCCTTCGGGTATTTCCCCGCCTATGCGCTGGGCGCTTTCATCGCCGCGCAGATGGTGGACAAGATGAAACAGGATATCCCCGATGTTTTCGCGCGCGTGGCGGCGGGCGATATCGGCAGCTTCACTGGCTGGCTGCGCGATAACGTGCAGGCCAAGGCCTGCCTGATGACGCCGCCCGAACTGGTGCGTGATGCGACGGGCAAGCCGTTTTCAACCTATTATTTCAAAAAACATGTGACCGAGCGTTACCTCGGCAGGACTTACGAGGGGAGTGAACCATGCCCGGCTACATCAGCACCCGGGGCGCAGCGCCGCGCCTGAATTTCGCCGATGCCGCGCTGACGGGTCTTGCCCGCGACGGCGGGCTTTATGTGCCCGATGCCTGCCCGCAAATATCGGCAGAAGAATTTCGCAACATGGCTAACCAGAATTATCTGGAAGTGGCGTGGCGCGTTATCGCCCCGTTTGTCGGTGAAGATATTTCCGCGCAGGACCTGATCGCGCTTTTGCAAAAATCCTACAAAGGCTTTGCGCATCCTGAAAAAACGCCGCTGCGCAAACTCGATGACGGTTTTTACGTGCAGGAGCTTTTTCACGGCCCGACGCTGGCGTTCAAGGATGTGGCGCTGCAATTTCTGGGGCAGGTTTTCGATTTTATCCTCAAGGCACGCGGACAAAAAGTCACCATCGTCGGCGCGACGTCCGGCGATACCGGTTCCGCCGCGATCGAGGCGTTTAAAAACAGCCCCTATGCGAATATCGTTATTCTGCACCCGAAAGGCCGCGTATCCGACGTGCAGCGCCGGCAGATGACCACGGTCGATGCACCGAACGTGCGCAATATCGCCATCGAGGGAAGTTTTGACGATTGTCAGGATATGGTGAAGGCGATGTTCGGCGATCTGGCCTTCCGTGATGCCATGCAGCTGTCGGCCATCAATTCCATCAACTGGGCGCGTATTCTGGCGCAGGTGGTTTACTACGTGTATGCGGGCGTGCGCGTGCAGGCCGAAACGGGCCGCGCGCCGGTGTTCACCGTGCCGACGGGAAATTTTGGCAACGTCTATGCGGGCTATGTGGCGAAATCGATGGGGCTGCCGGTCAGCCGCCTGATTGTCGCCACCAATGCGAATGATATCCTGCACCGTTTTTACACCACAGGCCGTATGGAGCGCCGCGGCGTCGTGCCGACCATCAGCCCCAGTATGGATATCCAGATTTCCAGCAACTTCGAGCGATTGCTGTTCGACCTCTATGGTCGCGACGGCACCGCGGTTGCCGCGACCATGAAACATTTCCGCGACAAGGGGCCGTTTGACCTGAGCCCCGATATCATGGCGCAGCTGTCGTCCGTATTCGCGAGCGGCCGCAAGGATGATGCAGAAACAACGGCGATTATCCGCGATATCTACCGCCGTTATGATTACGTGCTCGACCCGCATACGGCGGTCGGCATCGGCGTGGCGCAGGACTGGAAACGTGCCCGCCCCGATGACGTCATGGTCACGCTGGCCACGGCGCATCCCGCCAAATTTCCCGATGCGGTCAAGGCGGCCACCGATGTCGCGCCCGAACTGCCCGCGCATCTGGCCGGACTGATGACGCGTCCGGAGCGTTATGACGTATTGCCCGCTGATCTGTGCAAGGTGCAGGATTATATCCGCGCGGCATTTGGCGGGGCGGCATGATCAACCTTTATCCGCTCATCAAACCTTTTTTGATGTCGATGGAGCCGGAGCGGGCGCACCGCCTGACACTCCGTATTTTAAAAACAGGTCTGGCGCCGCGCTATCGCCATGATGATCCGGCGCTGCGCTGCGATATTCTGGGGCACAGTTTCCCCAATCCCCTCGGCCTTGCCGCAGGCTTTGACAAAGATGCCGAAGTGATTGCGCCCATGCTCGATATGGGCTTCGGTTTTGTGGAGGCGGGCACAGTGACGCCGCTGCCGCAGGACGGCAACCCCGCACCGCGCCTGTTCCGCGATATTCCGAACCGCTCCGTTATCAACCGCCTTGGCTTTCCGGGCAAGGGGATGGACGCTTTCGCCGCGCGTGTCAGCGATTTTCGCGTCGCGCAGGCCCAGGGCGGCGAAAACTATCTGCGCGGTCTTCTGGGCGTCAATATCGGCATCAACAAGGAAACCGCCTCCGCGTTCGAAGATTACAGCCGCGGCCTCTCCGTGCTCGCGACGATGGCGGATTATATCGTGGTGAATGTATCATCACCGAATACTCCGGGCCTGCGTGATTTGCAAAGCGAGAATATGCTTGATGCGCTGCTCGCGGGGTTGATGGCCGTTCTGGGCGCGCTGGATATTGCGCCCGTGGCGCGCCCTGCGCTTTTGTTGAAGGTCGCGCCCGATTTGACGCCCGACCAGCGCGCCGCCGTCGCGCAGCTGGCGCTGCGGCATCATATTCACGGCCTTGTGGTGTCAAATACCACGACGGCGCGGCCCGATGCGCTGGCGGACAATCTGAAAACCGAGGCGGGCGGGCTCAGCGGACGCTTGCTGAAAGACAAAGCCTGCGACGTGCTGGCTGATTTTTACCGCCTGACGCGTGGCGCTGTGACGCTGGTAGGCGTGGGCGGCATCGAAAACGCCGATGACGCATGGCGGCGTATCCGCGCGGGCGCGTCGCTGGTACAGGTCTATACGGGGCTGGTCTACGAAGGCCCTGCATTGGTGCCGCAGATATTGAAGGGATTGTCGTCGCGTGTGCGCGATGCGGGGCTGCGCCATATTTCCGAAGCTGTCGGTGCCGACGTCGATTTGGCAACCGATGCGGAGGCCGCGGCATGAGCGCCCCTGCAGACCGTGACGGCAGCGACGACCCGATGGCCCCCTTGCGCGGCGATGCACGCCGTCATGTGGATTGGCGCGAATATCTGACGTTTAAAAATATTCTGTTCGCCCTCGGCCTTGTAACGTTTCTGATTGTGCTTGGCAGCGTGGCGTCGCCGCGCGTGGCGTTTCTGGTGACGGCGATGCTGGCGCTGGCCGGATTTTTTGCCGTCGAAATGGCCGCCCGCCGCCGCTGGGAGCGGGATCTGGTCGAACAAATCCGCCGTATCCATACAGATTACGACCGCATCGTGCGCGAAGTCGCGCGTAACCGCAACGACCTTGCCGACATGCGCCGCACGCTGGCCGATGCCGGAGAAACCGCGCGCCGTTTCGGCCGCCAGCAGGAAATGCTGGGTGTCGCGCCCGCGGCAGGCGGCGGCATCGAACAGCGGATGATCAAAGCCATCGCCGAACAGCTGTCGCGCATGGATGCGCCCGCGCGTGCGGCGGCAGATGAACAGGCGGCGCCTTTGCCGGTGATCAGCGGCCTGACGGCGGAAAATGCCGCGCGTGTGCTGACGGATGAACAGGTCATGGCCTTCGTGCGCCATGCGGTGCAGCAGGACAGTATCGATATTTTCTTGCAGCCCATCGTCAACCTGCCGCAGCGCAAGTCGCGGTTCTTTGAAATGTTTTCGCGCATCCGCATCGAAAACGAGATTTATTTGCCGGCGGAGCGGTATCTGGCCGTCGCCATGCAGCATGAAATGGTGCCAGTGATTGACAATCTTCTTTTGCTGCGCGCGCTGCAGGCGATACGTGATGCGGGCAGCGGCGGGGCAGGGCGCGCATGGTTTTGCAATATCACCAGCCTGACGCTGAACGACCCGAAATTCATGGGCGACCTTGTGGAGTTTATCGCGCAGTACCGTGCGCTCGCCCCGCGTCTGGTGTTTGAGCTGGGCCAGCGCGACCTTGCGACCATGCGGGCGGAGGCTTTGCCGGTACTGGATGGCCTTTCGCGCCTGGGCTGCCGCTTTTCGATGGATCAGGTGCGCGAGCTGTCGTTCGATTTCGCGCATCTGGAGGCACGGCATATCCGTTTCATCAAAGTCGATGCGGCGCTGGTGATTGAAGGCATGCGCGAGATTGGCGGCGTCAAGCGCCTCAAACGCCTGAAGGCGGAACTGGATAGCCGCGGCATCGACATGATTGTTGAAAAAATTGAATCCGAAAAACAGCTCATCGAGCTTCTGGATCTCGATATCGATTACGGACAGGGCTATCTGTTCGGCAAGCCTGCGCGCGCGGAAGCGGCGCTGATGGAGGAATAAATATGTTGTCCGCACAAAACGGCAAGGCGATGCCGCGTTTCATCGAGGGGATCGGCGAGATTGCAGGCTTTTACGAGGGATATATTCTCGACCTTTGGGGCGTGGTGCATGACGGGGAGCAGGCTTTTCCGCATACCGTGCCGACGCTCAAGGAAATGAAACGCGCCAAGCGCCGCGTATGGCTGCTGTCGAATGCGCCGCGCCGCGCCTATACGGTTGCGGAAAAGCTGACATCCATGGGCGTCACGCCCGACCTTTATGCGGGCATCATGACCTCGGGCGAGGCGACATGGCAGGCCCTGCGCGAGCGTTATTTGCAGCAATGGGGCAAACGCTGCTTTCATATCGGCGGCGCGCGTGACCACAGCCTGTTCGAAGACATGGATGTCGATCTGGTCGCAACGCCGGAGGAGGCCGATTTCGTGCTGTGCAGCGGCATCGAGGATTTCAGCCATACCGCCGATATGTACCGCGACCGTCTGGCGGCCTGCGCCGACAAGCGCCTGCCGATGATTTGCGCCAACCCCGACCGTATCGTGCATGTGGGCGACCAGCTGGTCATCTGTGCAGGGACCCTTGCAGACATATATATACAGATGGACGGCGAGGTGACGTGGTTTGGCAAACCCTACCGTCAGGTTTACAGCCATTGCCTTGCCGCGATGCCGGGCATGCGCGTTCTGGGGATTGGCGATGCCATGCCGACGGATATCGCAGGGGCGACGGGGGCGGGAATCGACTCGGTTCTGGTAACAGCGGGCATCCACCGCGAGAGCTTTGACGGCATCCCCGCAAGGGGTACAGAGAATCGGTTGGACGAATTTTTCGCCGGCTTCCCGTATCGGCCGACCTATCTCGCGCGCGGGCTTATTTGGTAAGAAAGTCAAATTTTTCTTTGTTTTCATTGAATTAATCAATGGTTAAATTTAGATAAAATTTGATGAAAATTTTGCATAAATGTCAATAAATTTGACGATTTTAAGAAAAAGGCGTAAGATGATCTTATAAGCCTGAAGAAGGTGGTGTGGTATTTCTAGTCGGGGTAAAGCCATGAGCGACAAGCGTGTAAAAGGAACTTCTGTAGCAGCATTCCTGTTCATGCCGCAGTTTAGTCTGTGCTTTCAGCACTTCTCGCACATCGGGCCGGTATTCATGCGCACGCTCGCGCTGATGTTCGCGCAAGCCGGGCTTATCCCGCATAACCACCCCGCGACTCGCTACGGCATCGAAGGGATTAAAAAATATTCCTTCCCGCAACTGCTTGCCGAAGCCTGGTATAACCTCCGCGTTCAGCGCGCCACACCGATGCAGTGGGGGTTGTTCCTTTCCGTGATTATGATGATCGTCGTGACCCTGAGCGCGATTGTCACTTTCCTGCTGACCGTGACCCTTGGTCTGGGTACTGCGGCGCAAGCGCAGATTTTCTCCCACCCCGGCAACCCTTATAATAAAGGCGATGGCGTTACCGATATCGAAAACGCCCTTTCCGGCGGTTTCACCGGCGGTGTGAAAGGTGCGATGTTCGATACCCGTACGGCATATGATGCCACCACGGCGGCAGATCCGACGCGCGCCTCTGCCGACCTCGGCCTGATGGTGCTTGACAAGGTTCTGCGTCAATCGACGGTGGGTGAAGGTGGTTTGCTGCAAAACGCCCTGACCGGTCTGATGCAGGTTTACAACACCGGTATCATGGTCGTTGCGGCTGTGATGATTTTCTGGATGATCCTGTCTATCGTTGTCGATACGGCGAAAACCGGTATCGTCGGTGGCGGTCGCCATAACATGGTCTGGACGCCGATCCGCGTCGTTTTCGCGCTGGGTCTGATGATCCCGCTGGGCACCACGGGTTTCAGCTCGGGCCAGTTTGCCGTTATGAAACTGGCTGAATGGGGTTCCAACTTCGGTACCCGCGCGTGGAACACCTATGTCGGTGGCGTGCTTGACTCCAGCAGCCTGATCGCAGGCTTCCTGCCCTCGCAAGAGGTTGGTGGCGTGGTCTCGAGCCTTGCCCGTATGAAAGTCTGCCAGATTGCCTACAACACGGAATCCCGTGTTCAGGCAGGCGTGCCGACGCTCTTCCCGGGCCGCTACATCGTTCAGCGCCGTGGCCCCAATACCCAGATGTTCGGCAACACGGTATCTTTCACTTACGGTTCTGCTGCGGCCAACCTGTGCGGTAAAGTCGAATTCCGCGTACAGGATGGCTCGAACGAGAGCTATGCCTTCGTTGTCGCCAACTCCCAGCCGCAGCATGCGCTTGAAAACGCGGCTCTGCTGTTCCAACGCGAAATGAGCTCGGCGTTGTTCGGTACCGGTGACTACAGCGGCGGCTTGTTTGCCGAACCCGGCCCGATTATGACCCAGGCACATAACTTCGCCTGTGCTTTCGTTGGTCGCCATATGCGTCCCAACGGCGGTGGCCCGAACCCGGTTGAAGAACAGGCCGCAAGTCTGTCCAGCTGGCAAGGTGCGGGTTGCAGCGGCGGTATCAGCCAGTGCGGTGCCGGTGGTACCGAGAGCGGCTTCCCGGATCTGAGCTGCCACCAGAACATGGTCAACACCATTATGCAGCGTATCAACACGGCTTATTGCGGTGCGGCGGATTGCACGACCGCGACGACCGGTGGTGCGCTGACGCGGCTGGTTAACTACATCAACGACGATATGATGGAAGAGCTGACCGATAAAGGTTGGGCAGGTATGGGTCTGTTCCCGCACTATATCGGTATGATCAACGGCTTTGCCATGGCGGCGCGTGACCTGCCGGTGTCTGTCGTCCCGGGTACTCTGTGGGACGTCATCCCCGAACAGACCACGAATACCGAACAGCAGTCGCTGATCGAAAAGAGAACGCGTGAAATCACCGCACACTATCAACTGTGGTGGGATCAGCAGATGAACGACCCGACCGGTGGCTCTATGCGTCCGGCTGGTGAAGGCGCTGTTGGTGCGGCACGTTCCGTCAACACGGGCGGTACCGAGTTCACGGGTGAAGCCGGTGGCGAGTCCATCGCGTCTCTGGTGAAATCGGCAAACAGCTCCGGCGCGCTGATGGATGCCGTGGCTTCCCGCCTGATCCCCGGCGAGCAATCGTCCTTCCTCTTTGCCCTGCATGACCCGAACGGCAATACCTATCCGTTCGTCAAGCTGGTCGAAGCTGGCCGTACGATTATGGCCTGGTCTGCAACCATCTGGGGTCTGATGACCATCCTGCAGTCTCTCTCGACGATCTCTATCGCTGGTTTCACCATCGGTGAAGGTTTGGCGTCGAGCGGTCTGCTCCGTGGTGCGCAATCCCTGTCTGCCATGGCCATGCTGGCCGGTATGATGCTGGCCTATATGGTGCCCGTCCTGCCGCTGCTGCGCGTGACCTTCGCGGTGCTGACCTGGATCATCTCGGTCTTCGAAGCTGTCGCGATGGTTCCGATCGCCGCGCTGGCTCACCTGTCTTCTGAAGGTGAAGGCCTTGCCGGTGCTGCGAAGACCTGCTGGATCCTGTGGCTGAACGTACTGGTTCGTCCGGTGCTGGTCGTGGTTGGTTTCGTGGGTGCGATGCTTATCTTCAACACCTTCGTGGTCTACTTCCACGCCAACTTCCTGAACGGTGTGAGTGCGCTGCGTGCCGAAATGGGTACTTTGACCCGCCTGATCTCTCACGTGGCCTACACGGTCATCTATGTGGGTGCGATCTACACGGCTGCAAACTCTACCTTCAAGCTGATGGACCTGATCCCGAGTGCGATGATGCGCTGGCTGGGTGGTACGCCTGACCAAAGCTTCGACGACAACTCGGCGGCTGGTATGATGTACGCTGCGTCTAACGTCATGAGCCAGTTCGGCGGTGGCGCGATTGGCAAAGTCGGCCGCAAAGAAGGCAAGGGTGACGTCGAAAAGGCCTAAACCCTGACCGAACAAAAAACAAAGCCGCCGGGCGCAAGTCCGGCGGTTTTGTTTTTTGGGAATGTCCTGTGCCGCCCGGCCCTTCTCCGGCATTTTTTCACAAAGGCGCAGCCCTTGCACCCTGCGGGGGCAGGCGGTATAGTAAAAATCGTCCATGTCTCATCTAAGTTTTTGTATTTTCAGGGGATTTACATGTTCACACAGCCTGCACGCCAGATGCTCGCCGCCGCCGCGCTGGCGGGCGTGTTTTTATCGGTTTTCGGGGTGTCGCAAATGGCCGCGGCGCAAACATCATCCGCCCCGATGCATGCCATGGCCCTGCATGGCGCGCCGAAATACGGCCCCGATTTCACCCATTTCGAATATGTGAATCCGGATGCGCCCAAGGGCGGCGATATGCGCCTTGCATCCCTTGGCACGTTCGACACGCTTAATCCCTATACGCTGCGCGGCGAAGCGGCGCCGGGGCTTTCGCTGACATTCCAGTCCTTGCTCAACAATGCTGATGACGAAGCCTTCACGGAATACGGCCAGATTGCCGAGAGTATCGAAATGCCTGAAGATCGCAGCTCGGTCACTTTCAACCTGCGCACAGGCGCGAAGTTCCACGATGGCAAACCCCTGACCGCCGCGGATGTTGTGTGGACGTTCCAGACCCTGATGGAAAAGGGGCATCCTTTTTATCGCAGCTATTACAACAACGTCAAAGAAGCCAAGGCCGAAACGCCGCACCGCGTCACGTTTGTGTTCAATATGGCGGGTAACCGCGAATTGCCGCTGATCATGGGGCAGATGCCCGTGCTGCCCAAACATGCGTTTGAGGGAAAGGATTTTTCCGCCACCACGCTGACGCCGGTTGTCGGCAGCGGCCCTTATAAAATCAAAAGTGTCGATCCCGGACGCCGCATCGTTTATGAACGCGTAAAAGACTGGTGGGCAAAAGACCTGCCGGTCAACCGTGGCCAGTATAATTTTGATACGATTACCTTCGATGCCTTTCTGGATGAAACGGTGCAGTTTCAGGCGTTTTTCACCGGCGCTTATGATATCCGTCAGGAAACCAGTGCCAAGGCATGGAAGGTCGAATACGACGGCCAGCGCCCCGTGAAGCGCGGGCTGATCCGCAAAGAAGAAATCGTTCATAGCCTGCCTGCCGGCATGCAGGCTTTTGTGCTCAACACCCGCCGTGCGGCTTTTGCCGATGCGCAAACCCGCGCCGCGCTGAATTACGCCTTCGATTTTGAATGGTCGAACCGTCAGATGGCCTATGGTTCCTATACGCGCACGAACAGCTATTTTGCCAACTCCGAACTCGCCGCCAGCGGTTTGCCGCAAGGGCGCGAGCTGGAGATACTCGACGCTTACCGCGGCAAAATACCCGACGAAGTTTTCACGCAGGAATATAAAAACCCCGTAACATCGGGCAGCGGCAACGACATGCGCGCGCAGCTTGCCAAAGCGCGGGAGATGTTGGAAGCGGCGGGATGGAAAATGGGCAAGAACAAGCTTTTGGAAAAGGACGGCAAGGAATTCCGTTTCGAAATTCTTGTTAACCGCCCGATTTTCGAGCGCTGGGTAAACCCCTTCATCGGCAATCTTAAACGTTTGGGGATTGCGGCGACGCTGCGCGTTGTGGATACGGCGCAGTACCAGAAACGCATGGATGATTTCGATTTCGATGTGGCCATCGAAACCTTCGGCCAATCGCTGTCCCCGGGGAATGAACAGCTGGATTTCTGGGGTTCGGCAAAGGCCGACGTCAAAGGCAGCCGCAATCTGATGGGTATCAAAAACCCTGTCATTGATGACCTGATCCAGAAGCTGATTGCCGCTCCGGACCGTGAAGAATTGCTGGCTGTTACGCGCGCGCTTGACCGCGTGTTGCTGTGGAATCACTATGTCATTCCGCAGTGGCATAGCCGCTTTAACCGTGTCGCCTACTGGGATAAATTCGGCCATCCTGAAAAACCGGCCAAATACAATCTGGGTATCGTCAATACATGGTGGTACGATGCGCAAAAAGCCGCCGAACTGAAAAAACGCGAAGGCGATGCTGCCGGCGGTAAATAAACGAAAGAACGCGTAATACATGGCTGCCTATATCATCCGCCGTTTGCTTTTCATGGTGCCGACTTTGTTCGGCATCATTCTGCTCAATTTCCTGATTGTGCAAATCGCCCCCGGCGGGCCGGTTGAACAGGTGCTGGCGAAACTGCAGGGGATTGATGCCGGCGCGACCGAACGTTTTTCCGGCGGTGGCAGTGATACGTCATCGGCAACCCAGATGATGCAGCAGCAGATGACGGGCAGCGGCGCCAGCAGCGAAACCAGCAAGTATCGCGGTGCGCAGGGTCTCGACCCTGCTTTTATTGCAGAGCTTGAAAAACAATTCGGCTTTGACAAGCCGATGGGGGAGCGTTTCCTGCTGATGCTCGGCAATTACCTGAAATTCGATTTCGGGCAAAGCTATTTCCGCGACCGCCGCGTGGTGGATCTGGTACTGGAAAAAATGCCGGTATCTATCTCGCTCGGTCTGTGGACGACGTTGCTGATGTATATGATTTCCATTCCGCTCGGCATCCGCAAGGCTGTGCGCGACGGCTCCGCATTCGATATCTGGACCAGCGGCGTGATTATCGCGGGCTATGCCATTCCCGGCTTTTTGTTCGCCATTTTTCTGATTGTGTTTTTTGCCGGCGGGAAATATTTCGACTGGTTTCCGCTGCGCGGTCTGGTGTCGGACAACTGGGAAGAACTCAGCTGGCCGCGGCGTATTCTCGACTACCTGTGGCATATGACGCTGCCGGTGACGGCGATGGTCATCAGCGCCTTTGCGGGGTTGACGATTTTGACCAAAAACTCCTTTCTGGAGGAAATCAACAAACAATATGTGATTACCGCGCGCGCCAAGGGCCTGCCCGAAAAAACCGTGCTTTACGGACATGTGTTTCGCAACGCGATGCTGATTGTCATTGCGGGTTTCCCTGCGGCGCTGCTGTCGATATTCTTCGCCAACTCTCTGCTTATTGAAACGATCTTCTCGCTCGACGGCCTTGGTCTTCTCGGGTTCGAGGCGGTGATAAACCGCGATTATCCTGTCATGTTCGGGACGCTGTATATTTTCACGCTGATGGGTCTGTTTATCAAGCTCATCAGCGATCTGACCATGACGTGGGTTGATCCGCGCATCGACTTCGGCGCGCAGGGGGCACGGTAATGGCAAGTCGCTTTTCCCCCATGACCCAGCGCCGCCTGCAGCAGTTCCGCAATAATCGCCGCGGCTGGTATTCGCTGTGGGTTTTTCTGGCATTATTCGCGATTGCCGTTTCGGCCAATCTGGTGGCCAATGATAAACCGATTATCGTTAAATATGACGGGGCATTCTACGCGCCTGTTTTCAAATCCTATCCCGAAACGGCTTTTGGCGGAGAATTTGAAACAGAGGCGGACTACCGTGACACCTACGTGCAGGGCCTTATCAATGAAAAGGGATGGATGATCTGGCCGCCCATCCGTTACTCCTATCGCACCATCAATTATAATTTGCAGGTTCCCGCGCCATCGCCGCCCACGACCGAAAACTGGCTGGGTACGGATGATCAGGGCCGCGATGTTCTGGCGCGGCTGATTTACGGGTTTCGCATTTCGATTTTGTTCGGTCTCTGCCTGACGCTGCTCAGCAGCCTGATCGGCGTTATTGTCGGCGCGATGGAGGGGTATTTCGGCGGCTGGTTCGACCTTCTTTCCCAGCGCTTCATCGAAATATGGGGTGGCATGCCGGTGCTGTTCCTGCTGATTATCATGTCGAGCGTGATAACGCCCAGTTTCTTCACGCTGCTGGGCTTGATGCTGCTGTTTTCATGGATGACGTTGGTCGATGTGGTGCGTGCGGAATTCCTGAAGGCACGCAATCTTGATTATATCCGTGCCGCCAAGGCGCTGGGCGTGGCAACGCCTGTGATCATGTTCCGCCATGCGCTGCCCAATGCAATGGTGGCGACGCTCAGCATGATGCCGTTTGTTCTGACGGGCTCCATCACCGCGCTGACGGGGCTTGATTTTCTGGGCTTCGGCCTGCCGCCCGGCTCGCCGTCGCTGGGCGAGTTGCTGGCGCAGGGCAAAAATAATCTTCAGGCGCCCTGGTTGGGGATTACGGCCTTTCTCTCGCTGGCGGTGATGCTGAGTTTGCTGACTTTTGTTGGCGAGGCCGTGCGTGACGCCTTTGACCCGCGCAAGGTTTTTCAGGAGAAATAAATGAAACCGCTGCTTGATATCAAAAACCTCAGCGTCGATTTCGTGAATGGCCCACGCCGCACGCAGGCGGTAAAGAATCTCAGTTTCTCTATCCACAAGGGCGAAACGCTGGCGGTGGTCGGGGAATCCGGCTCCGGCAAATCGGTCAGTGCGCTGTCGATATTGCAATTACTGCCCTATCCGCTGGCGCAGCACCCTTCCGGCTCCATCATTTTTGACGGGCAGGAGCTGATGGGCGCGCCGGGCGATACGCTGCGCAGCATCCGCGGCAACCGCATTTCGATGATTTTTCAGGAACCGATGACGTCCCTGAATCCGCTGCATACGATTGAAAAACAAATCAGCGAAGTGCTGTTTCTGCATAAAAAAATGTCCGCTCCGCAGGCGCGCGCGCGCGTGGTAGAGCTTCTGCAGCTGGTCGGGCTGCAAAAACTAACCACGCGCCTTGGCGCTTATCCGCATGAATTGTCGGGCGGGCAGCGCCAGCGCGTGATGATTGCCATGGCGCTCGCGAACGAGCCTGATTTGCTGATTGCCGACGAGCCGACAACCGCCGTTGACGTCACCGTGCAGGCGCAGCTGCTGAAACTGCTCAAAGATTTGCAAAAGAAAATGGGTATGGCGATTTTGCTGATTACCCATGACCTGTCTGTCGTGCGCAAGGTTGCCGACCGTGTGGCCGTGATGTACCGCGGCGAGCTGGTGGAGCTGGCCGATACCAAGTCGTTGTTCGACGCGCCCCAGCATGACTATACCCGCATGCTGCTGGCGGCGCAGCCCAAAGGCCGCCCGCAGCCCGTTGACCACGAAGCGCATGCCATCGTGCAGGCGCAGGATTTAAAAGTCTGGTTCCCCGTTAAAAAGGGCGTATTTCAGCGTGTGGTTGACCATGTCAAAGCGGTCGATGGCGTTGATATCACGGTGCGCCGCGGCCATACGCTCGGCGTGGTCGGGGAATCCGGATCCGGCAAGACGACGCTGGGGCTTGCGATGCTGCGGTTGATCCGCAGCGAAGGGCCCGTGATGTTCAATGGTCGCATGATGTCCGAAATGTCTGGCGAGGAGCTGCGCGCGCTGCGCCGTGATATGCAGATTGTATTTCAGGACCCTTACGGTTCGCTCTCCCCGCGTATGTCAGTGGCACAGATTATCAGCGAGGGGCTTGAGGTTCATTTTGGTAACTTGTCCCGCAGCGAACGCGAAGACCGCGTGGTGCAGGCGCTGCGCGAGGTCGGGCTTGATCCCGATACGCGCAACCGATATCCGCATGAATTCTCCGGCGGCCAGCGCCAGCGTATCGCGATTGCCCGTGCGATGGTGCTGAACCCCAAATTCGTTATTCTGGATGAGCCGACCTCGGCGCTTGATATGTCGGTGCAGGCGCAGATTGTGGATTTGCTGCGCGGATTGCAGGAAAAGCATCATCTGGCCTATATGTTCATCAGCCATGACCTGCGCGTGGTGCGCGCGATGTCGCACGAGGTATTGGTCATGCGCGGCGGCAAAGTTGTCGAGCGCGGCGAAACCAGCCAGATTTTCGACAATCCCAAAGAAGAATACACCCGCGCCCTCATCGCGGCCGCGATGAATATCGACGTGGTCGAAGCGGCCTGATAGGCGCAGGGCAAACAAAAAAGGCGGGATATTGTGTCCCGCCTTTTTTGTTTGCGACGTCTTAGGCCGCCTGTTTTTGTAGGGCAGGCGGGTTTTTGAACGCATCCAGCAGCTTTTGCTTTTCCTGCTCTGCCTTCGCGACGTTGGCTTCCTTGACGTGGCCATAGCCGCGGATTTGTTCGGGCAGGCGGGCAAGGTCGACCATCGCGGCATAATTCGCGGCGTTCAACTGCGGCAGCAGCTCTTTGAGCATGTTTTTATATTCGGCAATCATGCGGCGTTCCATTTTACGCTCTGCCGTATAACCGAACACATCCAGCGGCGTGCCGCGCAGGGATTTGAATTTGGCGAGCATGCCAAAAGCCTTGAGCATCCACGGGCCGAATTCCATTTTTTTCAAATGGCCGGTTTCGCTGTCGCGGCGGGCCAGCAGCGGCGGGGCGAGGTTGAAGGTAAGCTTGATGTCGCCTTCAAAAGTGTTTTTGACCTGCGCGAGGAAGGCGCCGTCGGTATAAAGGCGCGCGACTTCGTATTCGTCCTTGTAGGCCATGAGCTTATAAAGATATTTCGCCACGGCTTCGGTCAGGTCGCCGGCCTTGCCATTCACACGGATATCGGCATCGCGGGCCATGGCCACGAATTTTTCGTACTTCGCGGCATAGGAGGCGCTTTGATAGGCCGTCAGCGATTGCGTCCGGCGGGCAATCAGCTCGTCCAGCGTTTGCGAGATTGTGCGGTGGGCGAGGGCGATGTCACCGGTTTTCTTGGGCAGGGCAACCTCGATAGTTTTTTCAAGGTTCCATGCCGCGCGGCGACCCCAGGTGAAGGCTTTCTGGTTCATCTTGACCGATGCGCCGTTGAGCTCAATCGCCTGCATGATGGCGGCTTCGGCCACGGGCACGCTGCCCATTTGGTAGGCAAAGCCGAGCATGAACATGTTTGTCGCAATCGAATTGCCCATCAGCGCCGTCGCAATCGCGGAGGCATCGAGCGTGCGCAGATTCTCCGCGCCCGTCAGGCCTTTCAGGCGTTCGATGATGGACTGCACCGGAATATCCCAGTTCGGGTTTTTGGTGAATTCACCCGTTTGCAGTTTTTCGGTGTTCAGGAAGACTTTGGTTGCGCCAAGGTCAGCACCGAGGGGGCGGATTTTCGAAAGACAATCGCCGTCGGATGTCACCAGCAGGTCGCAGCCGATGATGGCCGATGCGCCCGCCGTGCCGATGCGCACGGTATTGATATCGTCGGTTTTGCGCGCAATGCGGATATGGCTGGTGACCGCGCCGCCTTTTTGCGCAAGGCCGGTCTGGTCCATGGTCGTCACGCCCTTGCCGTCGATATGCGCAGCCATGGCGAGGATCGCGCCAATGGTCACAACGCCCGTGCCGCCGATACCGGTGACAAGAATCGCGGCAGGTTCGGACAGGTCGCCAAAATCAGGCTCCGGCATGTCCTTGAAAAACGCTTCGATGCTGTCATCGACCGATGCGGCGGACGGTTTTTTCAAATCGCCCCCCGTGATGGTCACAAAGCTGGGGCAGAACCCTTTGACGCAGGAATAGTCTTTGTTGCAGGTCGACTGGTCGATCTGGCGTTTGCGGCCGAATTCGGTTTCGACGGGCGCGATGGACACGCAGTTGGACTGCACGCCGCAATCGCCGCAGCCTTCGCAGACGCGTTCGTTGATAATCACGCGCTTGGCGGGATCTTCCATCAATCCGCGTTTGCGGCGGCGGCGCTTTTCGGCGGCGCAGGTCTGGTCGTAGATCAGGATGGTGCAGCCTTCGGTATCGCGTAGTTCTTTCTGGATTTTGTCCAGATCGCTGCGGTGGCTGACGGTAACGCCGTCGCGCAGGCGCACGGGGGCGTATTTTTCCGGCTGGTCGGTGACGATGCGGATTTTTTTCACGCCTTCGGCCGCGACCTGGTCGATAATCATGGGTACCGACAATTCGCCATCCACATGCTGGCCACCCGTCATAGCGACGGCGTCGTTGTAGAGGATTTTGTAGGTAATATTGATTTTCGCCGCCACCGATGCGCGGATGGCGAGAAGGCCGGAGTGGAAATAGGTGCCATCGCCGAGGTTGGCGAAGATATGTTTTTCGGTCGTGAACGGCGCCTGTCCGATCCACGGCGCGCCTTCACCGCCCATCTGCGTGAAGGGGCCGGTATATTCGGGACGAATCCATGTGGCCATATAATGGCAACCGATACCGGCGAGGGCGCGGCTGCCCTCCGGCACTTTGGTCGAAGTGTTATGAGGACAGCCGGAGCAGAAATACGGCACGCGCGCCACAGGGGCGGGCTTGCCGCGCACGGCGCTGTTGCGGTTATAAATGTCGAGACGCGCGGCAAAGGGCGCGATATCGGTGATGGTTCTGAGACGCGCGACGATGGCTTCGGCGATTTGCAGCACCGACAGCTCGTAATGCTCCGGCAGCAGCGGCGCACCGCGGTCGTCGGTTTTGCCCGTGACGCGCGGACGGCGGTCTGCAGGCATGTGATAGAGATGGCTGCGGATTTGCTCTTCCATCACGCCGCGCTTTTCTTCGACGACCAGAATTTCATCGACCTGTTCGGCCAGATGCTGGATGCCCTGCAAATCCATCGGCCAGACGAGGGCGACTTTGTAAACGGCAATCCCCAGTTCTTCCGCGCGCGCCTTGGTGATGCCAAGATCGTCGAGCGCCTGCATCGTATCCATCCAGCCCTTGCCGGTCGATACAATGGCGATGCGTTTTTTCGCCGGATTGATCGTATAGCGGTCAAGGCCGTTGGCGCGGGCATAGGCTGTGGCGGCGGGCAGCTTGAAATTGATCAGGCGCTTTTCCTGCTCCAGCGGCGGGTCATACCAGCGGATGTTCAGCCCGTCTTTGGGCAGTTCGATATCGCCCGGCGTATTGAACGTCAGTGCGAAGGGATCGGAGAATACCGACGCTGAACTATCTGCAAATTCGCTGATGATTTTAAAACCTGTCCAGCAGCCGGAGAAGCGGGACATCGCAATCCCGTGCAGGCCCAGGAACAAGCCGTCTTCGATACCTGCCGGATGCAGGACGGGCACGAGCGAGTGGATGAACGCATATTCCGACTGGTGCGGCAGGGTCGAAGATTTGCAGGCATGGTCGTCGCCGGCGAAAGCCAGCACGCCGCCATGCTTGGACGTGCCCGCAGCATTCGCATGTTTAATCACGTCGATGGAGCGGTCAACGCCCGGGCCCTTGCCGTACCACATGCCGACCACGCCGTCATGCGTCGCGCCCTTGCCCAGATGCAGCTGCTGGCTGCCCCAGACGGACGTCGCGCCGAGGTCTTCGTTGACGCCCGGATGGAATTTGATGTCGTGGCCGTCGGTGAATTTCTTGGCCTGCGCGAAGGCGATATCAAGCGCGCCGAGCGGCGAGCCGCGATAGCCCGAAACGAAGGTGCCGGTCTTCAGCCCCTTGGCCGCGTCCAGCTGATGCTGCATCATGGCCATACGCACAATCGCCTGCAGGCCGTTCAGGTAAATCCTGCCTGCGGTTTCGGTGTATTTGTCGTCCAGCGTGACAGCCTTTTGCATGGCGCGTGTCTCCCCTCGCGGCGATGGTGATGCTTGATTCTTGCAAACATGATTAAACTAGTGTCGCACAGGGGGGAGAGCAACTTAATTTCCCGCTTTTATTTGCGATAATTCATATTTTTTGCGCAAAATAGCATGGAAAATCAGTATGTTGCGCCGCAGCAGCTTTGCGTCTTGGGCGCGCGCCGTCCGATATTTCGTTTAATGCTTTGTTTTCACGTGGCGGCTGTGTTAACAATACCTCCGCCGGACGGAAAACAACCGTCGTCCGAGATTTAATTGGAAAGGGGTGATTACCATCGTACAGGTCATCGTACGCGATAATAACGTCGATCAGGCTCTGCGCGCGCTCAAGAAAAAGATGCAGCGCGAAGGTCTCTTCCGCGAGATGAAACTGCGCCGTCACTACGAAAAGCCTTCTGTAAAGAAAGCACGTGAGAAGTCGGAAGCAGTCCGCCGCTATCGCAAGCTGGAGCGCAAACGCAAGGAGCGCGACGGCGAATAAGATCATCAGGTTTCTGATGACCTCATTCCAAATAAAAAAGCCCCCGCGCGAGATGCCGGGGGTTTTTTCATGCCGATTAAACTCAATAAGCGTCATCAGCCTAAAGTATAGTTTTGTTTACAGTTCTCCGCTTTACAGGAAAAACCCGTTCATTTTCGATTTTGCTGCAGGCATCGAAGGCTTGTGGATGGGCGTAGTGGATTTTTTGAGGAAATCCGCAGCCTTGGCGTCAACCTTTTCGACCAGCGGCAGCAGCGTATGGGCCACATGCGCGTGGTAGTCGTTGAGCCATTTCAGCTCGTCATCGCTCATCAGCGCGGGTTCGATGAGATTGCGGTCAACAGGGGCGAGGGTAAGGGTTTTGAAGCCCAGCAGTTTCTTGCCGTTTTCATCCACATTGCCCGTATCAATCACCGTCACCAGCGTTTCGATACGGATGCCGTATTCGCCGGTTTTGTAAAAACCGGGTTCGTTCGAAATAATCATGCCCGGCTCCAGCGGCACGCTGGTCGCGCGCGGCGAAATGCCGCAGGGCCCTTCGTGCACCGACAGATAGCTGCCGACGCCGTGGCCGGTACCATGCGCGAAATCAAGCCCGACTTCCTTGAGGGCTGCGCGCGCCTTCACGTCCAGCTTGTCGCCTGTGGTGCCTTCGGGGAAGACAGACATGGCAACGGCGATGTGACCTTTGAGGACGCGGGTAAAGTTTTCTTTCATTTCCTGCGACGGGGTATCGACCGCGATAGTGCGGGTGATGTCGGTGGTGCCGTCCAGATATTGCGCGCCGCTATCGACCAGATACACGGGGCCTGACAGCAGCGGCTGGTTGGTTTCTTCGCTGGAGCGGTAATGCACAATCGCGCCGTTGCCGCCCGCTCCTGAAATGGTATCGAAGCTGAGGCCGCGGAAATTCTCGCCTTTGGCGCGAATATCCTGCAGCAGCTGCGTTGCGGAAAGCTCGTCATGTTTCGCGGCGGCACCCTGTTCGGACAGGGCGGACAGAAAACGCACCATGGCCACGCCATCGCGAATATGCGCGTTGATGGCGCCATCAATCTCGACGCTGTTTTTCTTGGCTTTCATCAGTTGCAGGGGGCTGCGCTCCACATGCGCTTCGGCGCCGCATGCCTTGATGAGGGCATCTACCTTGGCGGGGGCTGCGGCGGGGTCGATCCAGATTTTTTGTCCGGCCTGCGCCAGCGTTTCGATATGTTTGGCGAAATCCTTGAGCGGATGCAGGCGTACGTCTTTGCCTACCCAGCTGCGGGTGTCATCGGTGACTTTTTCCGCGTCGATAAACCAATCGACGCTGCCGTCTTTATGCGCCACGGCATAGGACAGCGCAAACGGCGTGCAGGGCACATCGCCGCCGCGGATGTTCAAAAGCCAGCAGATTTCTTCGGGCAGGGTAATCGCCAGCGCATCGGCGCCCTGCGCCGCCAGCACGGCGGAGAGTTCCTGACGCTTCACATCCGACGCCTTGCCTGCGTATTTCAGCGGGTGCGGCACCACAGGGGCCAGCGGCGCGGGGGGCTGCGCCGTCCATGCGGCGTCCAGCGGATTATCGTCCAGCAGCACCAGCGTGCCGCCTGCGCGCTCTACGGCTTCGCGGATTTTTTTGACATCGTTCGGGGTATGCACCCACGGGTCGATACCAAAACGCGCGCCTTTGGGCAGATTTTTTTCAATCCATTCCACCGGCGTCATGGTGGGGAAGGGACGCTGGTTTTCAGACAGGCTGCAAATCTCGAAATCTTTTTTATCGACCTGCGCCTGCGCTTGCAGAGTATAGCGGCCATCGGTAAAGAAGGCGGCTTTTTCGTTCAGCACGACGGCATAGCCGGCGGAGCCGGTGAAGCCGCTGATCCACGCCAGACGCTCCGCGCGGGCGGGGACGTATTCGCCCTGAAATTCATCGGCGCGGGGAATAAAAAAGCCATCGATGCCGCGTTTTGTCATCTCGGCGCGCAGGGCGGCAAGGCGGTCGGTGTCGTTGGCCGCATCGGTTTTCAGCTGCGCCTTGAGCGCGGCGAGCTGCGCGGCGGTTTCCGCATCGCCCCCGGTTTTGAAAAGTTTTGTCCAGCGGTCCGGCTCGCCCAGATCATCCGGCGCGGCATTGATGCCGCAGAGGATTTTTTTGATGGCCGCGATATCGCGGGTATCGCCCGCCGCGGACAAGAGTTTCGCCAAGTGCTCGTCGCCTTTGTAAGACATGCGCTTTACTCCAGACAAATCCAGGTGATTTCGTGCTTGTTATTATAAAGGTGGAACGCGGTCGAACCAGCGATTTCAAGGAAAGATTCTGTCGTTTTGAAATCGGTTTCGCCCTGAAATTTGATGGTGCAGACCATGTTTCTGACAAGGCCGGAGTCTTTCCATTCCCTGACCAGACGCAGCAGCCGTTCGGGGTAGCAGATAATATCCGAAAACAGCCAGTCGACCTGTCCGATATCGGCGGGTTTCAGCGCGAAGGCGCTTTGCTGCACGTATTTGATATTCGGCAGCGCCGCAATATTCGGGGCCAGTGGCGCCTTGTCGACGCTGATCACCTGCGCGCCGAGTTTTTGCAAAACCCATGTCCAGCCGCCGGGGCAGGCGCCAAGGTCAAGGCAGGTTTCGCCCGCCTGCGGCATCCGCGGCACACGCGTCAGTGCTTCCCAGAGTTTCAGGTAGGCGCGGTTTGGCGGTTCTTCCTTGTTTTCTTCGAAAATAAAAGCGCCATTGGGCACCGCGCTGGAACAATCCGATGCCGCCAGCATAAGATCATCTTGCAGCAGCGTCCAAGAGCCGAGCGGCGAGGTCGGCAGCGGTTTGCCAAACACCAGCAGTTTGCCCGATACATGCGGCAGTTTTTCGGTGATAAGCCGGCTGCGGCGGTGAAAATCGAAAGCATAGTTCGCCCAGCTGCGCTGGAGGGCGCGCAGTTTTTTGGCGGCATCGCCGATGGAATCGATTTCGATGAATTGCGGATTGCGCCAGATATTCTCCGCCCAGACCGCATGCGTCGCCGGACCGGCGGCAATCACCAGACGGTCATATACATCGCGGACGCGATCGCCCAGTTCGGCCACCAGATCGTCGGTGAAGCCGTCGGGGGCCAGATAGGCGGAAAAGGGGGCTGTGCTGTTTTGTGCGCTCATGTGCGCAGTTTAGCCATTTGCAGGCTTTTGCAAAGCGGATTTTGCCACCGGCTTTTTGCCCTGTGTGTCCGCGCCCAGCGTACCGGCAGGATCGTGATCGGCAATCACTTTGTTGCGCGCGCAGTGGCGGATGATTTCTTTCTGGAATTTCACCAGTGCATCGGCATCGCCTTTGAGGTCATAAATGTTTGAACGCACGGCCTGGCGAAAATCGCCTTCCTTGACTTTGCCGTTCACACCCTGAAACCGGATATCGAATTCGGACACGCACAGCTTCAGGCAGGGATTGCCATTCTGCTTGGTGACGATCCCCAAAAGATAATCAATCCCGCCGATACGCAAAAGCCCGCTGACAGGCACAGTCATCCCGCTTTGCGGCATCATCGAAAACACCTGTTCCGACGGTGTCCCGAACATGTCCAGCGATACATCGTTTCCTTGCTGGCGGATGTCGCGCAGGGCAAGGCTGATATCTTCAAGCGCTTGCGTCAGCCCCCAGTCCGACCACTGCTTTTCGTGCTTGTCGTGCTGGGTGTTGAATTCTTCGCGAATACTGTCGGGCGTCATGCGGCGCATGCGGGAAATCCGGTGTGGTTGATGTGGGACGTGCTTATCCTATGCGGGGCGGGCGTGAAAATCAATATGAAAAATATAAAGATTTTCAGGCGATTGGCGGGGCGGGCGGGCGGCTTTGCATGCCTTTCGCCTTGTGCTTTGGGCGGGGGCGGCGATAATACTTGCGGACAAAACCTATCAAAATTTTATGCAAATACAGGTGAGGCATGACTGCAGACACCGCGCGCGCCGCGCAAAAACAAACCCATGTGATCAACCCCGGCATTCTGCGCGAATACGATATCCGCGGCACAGTGGGCGATACGCTGCGCGATGAAGATTGCTATTTCATCGGCCGTGCCTTTGGCACCATGGTGAAACGCCGCGGCGGCAAGAAAGTGGTGGTCGGGTATGACGGGCGCGAAAGCTCGCCGTCTTTTTCCGCGAATGTCATGCGCGGTTTGACGGACTGCGGGCTTGATGTTGAAAACATCGGCCTTGGCCCGACGCCGATGGTCTATTTCGCCATGAAAACCCGCGGCATGGATGCGGCGGTGGTTGTGACGGGCTCCCATAGCCCGCTCAGCTATAACGGTATCAAGATGGCCTATCAATCCGGCCCGTTCTATGGGGCCATGGTGCAGGAAATTGGCAAGATTTCCGCGGCGGGGGATTTTGAATCCGGCGCAGGCCAGATGACTGAGGCCGATGTGCAGGATGCCTATGTGGATCGCATGCTCGCCGATTATCAGGGCGCGCGCGACCTTAGCATCGCATGGGATTGCGGCAATGGCGCCACGGGCGAAATTATCCGCCGCCTTGTCAAAAAAATGCCGGGAAAACATGTGCTGCTGTTCGATGATATCGACGGCACCTTTCCGAACCATCACCCCGACCCGACCGTGGCCAAAAACCTTGTCGATTTGCAAAAAGCCGTGCGCGACAACGGCTGCGATATCGGCATCGGTTTCGATGGTGACGGTGACCGCGTGGGCGCGGTGGATGCCGAGGGCAATATCCTTTGGGCCGATATCATCATGGCAGTTTACGCGGCGGAGGTTTTGAAAACCCATCCGGGCGCGCATATCATTGCCGATGTGAAATGCAGCCGCGTGCTGTTTGACGAAGTTGAACGCCTCGGCGGCAAGCCCGTGATGTGGAACACCGGGCACTCGCTTATCAAGGCGCGCGCGCTGGAGCTGAAATCCCCCCTGGCAGGGGAACTGGCGGGGCATATCTGCTTTGCCGACAAATATTACGGTTTTGATGACGGCCCTTATTGCGCCGTGCGCCTTTTGGATATCCTGAGCCGCAGCGGCAAGCCGCTGTCCGCGCTGGTGGCGCATTTGCCGAAAATGCAGAATACGCCCGAAGTGCGTTTTCATGTACCGGCGGAACGTAAATTCAAAATCGCGCCTGAAATCCTGTCGCGCCTGCGCGCCGAAAACGCCAAAGACCTGTCCATCAACGATATTGATGGAGTGCGCGTCACCACGCCGGACGGCTGGTGGCTGATGCGCGCGTCGAATACCGAAGACGTGCTGACCATCCGTGCCGAAGGCTTCAACGCCGAAGGGCTGGAGCGGCTGAAGGCGCAGCTGGTATCGCAACTGGCGCAAAGCGGCATCGCATCGCCATTTTGATACAGGCAGATATTAAACCTATAAGGGGAGAGGGGATAACATGAACGAAAATTTGACACTGCACCCGCGCGTGACGGAACTCATCGCCTCGCGCATTTGCCACGACCTTGTCAGCCCTGTCGGCGCTGTCAATAACGGCGTGGAGCTGATGCAGGAACTGGGCGAAGATGCCGGTGACGAGGCCGTGCAGCTGATTGCCTCTAGCGCGCAGCAGGCGTCTATCCGGCTCAAGGCGTTTCGCCTGTCCTACGGCGCGGCGGGCACCGATAAAAACGTCGGTTTCAAGGATATCCGCGATGCCTTTACCGACCTTATCGGGCAGGGCCGCATTCAGGCGGAATTCGAGCCTGACCTCGGCGTCAAATTTTCCATGCCGCCACGCGGTTTTTTCAAGGTGCTGCTGAACCTTCTGGTGCTGGCCGAAGAATGCAACCACGGGGAGGGTAAAATCTCCGTCTCCGCGCTTGAGGGGAATACGGGTATCCGCGTCCTCGTCACCGGCAATCACGCCGGTTTCCGCGAAGGGGCCGAAGCCGCGCTCAAAGGCGAGACGCCGGCGGAAGATCTTGATCCGCGTTCTGTGCATGCCTATGTCACGGGCCGTTTTGCCGATTATTTCGGAATCGGTCTTGGCTGGCAGGCGCAAAAAGAATTCGGGCGCATCGAATTTACGATTAAAGCGCAATAACAGCGCACCCTGCTGTATGACATATGGCGGGCGGTTTGCGGCGGTTTTCGCTGCGGCCGCCCGCTGCATTTGCATGCCTGTGTATGCCCGTGATTTCGGATAACCGAAACTTAATTCCTTCGCGTCATCATAAATAAAGGGCGCATCTCTGCGCCGCGCGGGGGAATATGCGCACCGACGATATTTTGCAGGATTTTGTAGCTGAAGCGGAAGAGCGGTTTTTGTCCATCGAAAACCAGCTGGTGACGCTGGAGCGTCATCCGCAAGATGCGCAGGCGCTGGCGGAATTGTTTCGTGCCGCGCACAGCTTGAAAGGAACATGCAGTTTTCTCGGCTTCCGCCGTCTGGCCGCCGTTGCGCATGCGGCCGAGGATTTGCTGATGGCCGCGCGCGAGCGGCGCGTTACCCTGATGCCTGTGCATATCGGCCTTGTGCTGGCGGCGCTGGATGTGATGCGTGATATCGTCAGCCGGATTGTCGGGGTGGGCGGCAGCGAAGACGCCAGTCCGGCGCCGCAGGAGGCCGAAATCACAGAGGCGCTACATGCAGCGGCGCACGGTGAGGATTTTACTGTGCCGCAAACGGCGCGGGCTATGCGCGGCGCGCCGCTGCAGGGGGGATTGCTGCGCGTGCAGGGCGATGTGTTTGACAACCTGCTGGCTTTGAGCGCGGAAATGGAGCTTGTGCGCGGCAAGATGCAGCGCCTGGGGCGCCAGCCCGCCGCGGTAGAAACCCATCTGGCGCAGCTGACCGCGCGGCTGCAATCCGAAGTGCTGCGCGCGCGGCTTCAGCCCGTGATGGAGGCATGGCGCAGCCTGCCCCGCCTTGTCCGCGATATGGCGGCGGAGGCGGGGATTTCCGCACGTCTTGAAACATCGGGCGGTGATACGCTGCTGGACAGGCAGGTGCTGGATTTGCTGCGCGACCCGCTGGCGCATCTGGTGCGAAATAGCCTGTCGCATGGCATCGAGCGGCCCGATATGCGCCGTGCGCGCGGCAAGCCTGATACGGGCGTGATTACGATTGCCGCCCGTGCGGCAGGCGGACAGGTGATATTGACAGTCAGCGATGACGGCGGCGGCCTTGATCTTGCCGCCATCGCCGCGCGCGCACAGGCACAGGGGCTGATACCGCCCGCGCGTCAGGGCGCGATGCCGCCGCAGGATATCGCCGATATGATTTTCAGGCGCGGATTTTCAACGGCGGCGCAGGTCAGCGATATGGCGGGCCGCGGCGTGGGGCTGGATGCCGTACGGACGCAGGTTGAAAATTTTGGCGGCAGTGTCACGGTAGAGGCTTCTGCCGCCGATGGCGGCGGTGCTGTTTTTACCATTCGCGTGCCGCTCACGCTTGCGATGATGCCTGTGGCGCTGGTGGCGGCGGCGGGGCAGCGCTTTGCCGTGCCGCGCGCGAATATTGCTGAAATATGCCTGTTACCGCCGCAGATGGATATGGCGGGCGGGCGGCCTGTTTTTTACTGGCGCGGGGTGCCGCTGCCGGTGCTGCCCCTGCCGCAGGTTCTGGCGGTAGAGGAGGGGGCAGCATCTTCCAAAAACAGATACGGCATTATTGTGCAGGCAGAGGGGATGTGCGCCGTGCTGGCGGCCGAAGAAATTCTTTCGATTGCCGAGGCCGTCATCAAACCCCTGCCGCCATTGATAGACAGTGCGGGGCTTTATCTGGGGCTTGTACTGCTGGATGATGGGTTTGCGGCGCTGGTGCCGGACGTGCGCCGTGTGTTGCTGCGGCGGCACGTGCCAGCCTTGCCGCCGCCATCGGCCACACCTGAAAAGCCGCACCCGCAGCGCGACATGATATTTTTCAGCGCGGCCCGCAAAACATTCGCGATGGATGCCGCGCGCGTGCGGCATATCTGCCGCGTGCAGCCCGATATGATCCGGCAATCACAGGATGGCGGGATTTATGCCTGCGTCGGTGCGGATGTTTACCCTGCGCGCCTGATGTCCGCGGATAGTCAGGCCGATATACGGCGTTTGATCGTGCTGCGTAGCGGCGAGGGAATATTATGCAGCCACGTCCATGACGTGAAGGCCGTTGATGAAGAGCTTTGCACAGCAGGTATTCGCATGGTGAAGGGGCAGGCAGTCGAGGTTATATCCGGCGCCAGCGATACGGCGCCGCAGGGGCGTATTTTGCTGGTCGATGACAGCCCTTTTTTCTGCAGCTTGCTGGCGCCGCTGCTGCGTGATGCCGGATATCACGTCGAAATTGCCGGTGATGCGGCGGCGGCGCTGGCTTTGCGCGATGGCGGTGCGGTATTTGATGTGATTATCAGCGATATCGAAATGCCCGCCATGGATGGGCTTGATTTTGCACGCCGCATCAGGGGCGGGGACAGCGCGTGGCGCCGAACGCCGCTGCTGGCGCTCTCCGCACATGCGACGCGGCAGGATGAACAGCGCGGGCGTGCTGCGGGATTTGATGATTTTATCACCAAGTTCGACCGCGGCGGCCTTTTGCAAAAAATATCCGCATTGCAGGAGGGGCGATGATGCAGGTCACGGACGATGCCTATCTTGTTTTTTGGGCGGGCGGGCAAAAATCCGCGCTGGCTGTCGATGCGGTGCGTGAAGTCGCGCGCTGTCTGCCCTTGACACCGGTGCCCGGTGTACCCCCAGGGATTGCGGGCGTGGTCAACCTGCGCGGCCATGTGCTGACGGCGCTGGATACCGCGCATTTACTGGGGCTGCGGCAACCGGCATCGGCGGCTGCGAATATCATTGTGACCTTCGACGGGAGGTTTTATAGTCTATTGGCGGATGCGATGGGCGATATGATGCGTTTGCCGCGCGAGAATATTCATCCCCTTGATTCTGCCGCGCCGCAGTGGCGGGGCGCTGCCGCCAAGATATGCCGAAGCCCGCAGGGAGAGGTCATGCCGCTTGTTGATATGCGCATTATTCTGCAAGGACTTTCCGCCTGCCCTGCGCGGATAACAGAGGGTGAGATACAACCACGATGAAAAAATGCCTGATTGTCGATGATAGCGCGGTGGTGCGCAAACTGGCGCGCATGATGGTGGAGGGGATCGGCCTTTCCTGCATTGAAGCCGCAGACGGGCAGCAGGCACTGGATATATGCCGCGCAGAGATGCCCATTCTTGTGCTGCTGGACTGGAATATGCCCGTTATGAACGGCATGGATTTCATGCGGGCGCTGCGGGCCTTGCCGGATGGCGGGCAGGTCAAAATCGTGTTCTGCACCACTGAAAACAACCTGCCCGCGATTGAAACGGCGCTGGCCGCCGGTGCGGATGAATATATCATGAAGCCTTTTGATGCAGACATCCTGCACAGCAAGTTTCGTCAGGTCGGGGTCATCTGACGCATGACGGCGGGGGTATCATCGCCGCCGCTGTTATACGAACACCGCGCGATTGCGCTGGCGGCATCGACGGGCGGGCCTATGGCGCTCGAACGCGTGCTGGCAGATTTCAGTACGGCGTGGATGTCGTCCGGCATGTCACCTGCCCATGCGCCGCCTTTTTTTATCACCCAGCATATGTCCGCACCCTTCAACGCGCTGCTGGCACAGCGGCTGCAAGACGTAAGCGGTATCGACAGTGCCGAGGCGTCGGCGGGCGAGGCAGTGTGCGCCGGGCGCATTTATGTCGCGCCGGATGGTGTGCATCTGGGGGTTACGGCGGGTGAAACGCAGGCGCATCCCCGTATTCGCCTTATGCAAACGCCGCCTGTGCATTTTTGCCGCCCCGCAGCAGACCCCATGCTACAAAGCCTTGCCGGCGTCTATGGCGCAAATCTGCTGGCTGTGATATTGACAGGTATGGGCAAAGACGGACTGACAGGCTGCCAGCATGTCACCGCCGCAGGCGGCCATGTGTGGATTCAAGACGCCCCCAGCAGTGTTGTCTGGGGTATGCCGGGTGCCGTGGCGGCGGCGGGGATTGATTGCCGTGTTCTGCCGCTGGGCGCGATCGGCGCTGCGCTCGCCGCATGGGCGTGCGCGGGGGTGGCGGCATGAACAGGGCAGCCTTTGATTATTTTGCCGATTTGCTGCGCCGTGAATCCGGCCTTCAAATGACGCCTGAAAAATATTACCTGCTGGAAACCCGCCTGCTGCACATCGTGCAGCAGCAGGGCGTTGCGGGAATTGAGGGGCTGGCTTCCATGCTGCGCCGTGATGAGGGAAACCGCGCCGTGCGTCAGGCGGTGGTGGAGGCGATGGCCACCCATGAAACCTCGTTCTTTCGCGATATCACGCCGTTTGACCGTCTGCGCGATACTTTTTTGCCGATGCTTGCCAAACGCCGCGCGGCGGAAAAATCGCTGCGCCTCTGGTCTGCCGCCTGCGCCAGCGGGCAGGAGGCCTATTCTCTGGCGATGCTGCTGCGCGAATATGGCGCGCCCTTCGCGGATTGGGATATCCGCATCACCGGCACCGATATTTCACATGATATCATCACGCGCGCGCAGGGCGGGGCCTATGTACAATTCGACGTGCAGCGTGGATTGCCCGCCCGATTGCTGATCAAATATTTCATGCAGGACGGTGAAACATGGCGCATCAAGGATGATATCCGCCGTATGGTGTCGTTCCGCCAGGCTAATTTACTGCAGCCGCCGCCGTTCCCCGACGGGGGCATTGATATTTTGTTTTGCCGCAATGTGCTGATGTATCTTGACGCCTCCTCGCGCGTGCGGGTTCTGCAGGGATTGCAGCGGGTCATGCATGCAGGGAGTGTCCTGTTCCTTGGCGCGGCGGAGAGCGCGGGTGGCCTTGGCGGTATGTTTTGCGGCCTTGCGGGTATGCCCGGCATTTATGTGCGCAGCGATTCAGATATCGACTTGCCGCGCACGCCGTAAGGCCAGCGTATAAAAAAACGGCGCCCCTGCAGGCGCCGTTTTTGTTTTTATATCTATTTGCCTCAGGCGTTGGCGGTTTCTTTTTCCGCGCCGCCGCTCGGATCGCGCAGCACATAGCCGCGGCCCCAGACGGTTTCAATACAGTTGCCGCCTTCGGGGGAGATTTTCTCGATTTTCTTGCGCAGCTTGCAGATGAAAACGTCGATAATCTTCACTTCCGGCTCGTCCATACCGCCATAAAGGTGGTTGAGGAACATTTCCTTGGTCAGCGTCGAGCCCTTGCGCAGGGACAAAAGTTCGATGATGCCGTATTCTTTCGACGTCAGGTGCAGCTGTTTGCCGTCGACTTCCACGGTGCGGGCATCGAGATTGACCATGACCGGCCCCGTTTTGATGATGCTTTGCGCATGACCTTTGCTGCGGCGGACAATCGCCTGAATACGGGCGAGGAGTTCGCGCTTGTCGAACGGCTTGGTCAGATAATCGTCTGCGCCGAAGCCGAGGCCTTTGAGTTTGCTGTCCAGCTCCGACAGGCCGGAGAGGATGAGAATGGGGGTTTCCACCTTCGCCGCGCGCAGACGCTTGAGGACTTCATAGCCGTCAAGGTCGGGCAGCATCAGATCGAGAATGATGATGTCGTATTCATACAGTTTGCCGATTTCAAGGCCGTCTTCGCCCATATCGGTCAGGTCGACAACATAGCCGTCGGATTTCAGCATCAGTTCGATGCTTTTGGCCGTGGACTGGTCGTCTTCGATAAGCAGTACCCGCATTGTGCATCCCCTTAATGATTCGTTATTGTTGTTAAACCACTCTTTAATCCCTACTCACATTATATCACGATTGTTAATAAAGGTTAAAAATAAGGGAAAAATCCGTTTAGAAACCATGAAAAATCGTCTTAACCTTTTGATAAGAAAGCAATAAAAGAAAAGCGATTTTATTGTCGAAATATGGGATAATTAAACAGGTTACAGGGGTTTCTTATGGCAGCAGAACATCGTTTCATCGACAACCTCGCGGGCAGTATCGACGAGCTGGCGTCTTACCAGCTTTTTGGCCGCGTCACGAAAATTCTGGGCATGCTGGTCGAAATCGGCGGCATCGAGCGCGAACTGTCCATCGGCGACCGCTGCATCCTGACGCCCAAGGGGGCAGAGCAAATTCCTTGCGAAGTTGTCGGCTTTCGCGAAGGCCACGCGCTGGTGATGCCCTTCAAGCCGCTTGACCGTGTCGGTCTTGGCTGCCGCGCCGAAGTCGCCGCGGCGCAGCCGGCGATTTATCCCAACGCCTCATGGCTCGGCCGCGTGATCAACGCGATGGGGGAGCCGATCGACGGCAAAGGGCCGCTGATGCAGGGCGACGAACATATGCTCCTGCGTAACAAACCGCCCGCCGCGCATGACCGCAAGCGCCTTGGCGAAAAACTCGATCTGGGCGTGCGTGCCATCAACAGTTTTCTTTCCACCTGCAGCGGCCAGCGTATGGGTATTTTCGCAGGCTCCGGTGTGGGTAAATCCGTTCTCATGTCCATGCTCGCGCGCTATACGGCGGCGGAGGTTAGCGTCATCGGCCTCATCGGCGAGCGCGGCCGCGAGGTGCAGGAATTCCTTGAAGACGATCTCGGCCCCGAAGGTCTCAAGAAAAGCGTTGTCATCGTATCTACCTCAGATGAATCGCCGCTGATGCGCCGTCAGGGGGCTTATACCACGCTGGCCGTGTCCGAATATTTCCGCGATCAGGGCAAACAGGTGCTGTGCCTGATGGACTCTGTCACGCGCTTTGCGATGGCGCAGCGCGAAATTGGCCTTTCCGCGGGCGAGCCGCCGACGAGCAAGGGCTATCCGCCGACCACGTTTTCCGAGCTTGCAAGACTTCTGGAACGTGCAGGGCCCGGCCCGCGCGGCGTCGGCGATATCACGGGATTTTTCTCGGTGCTTGTCGAAGGGGACGACCATAACGAGCCTATCGCCGATGCCGTGCGCGGGATTATCGACGGGCATATCGTGCTTGAACGCGGCATTGCCGACCGCGGACGTTATCCGGCGATCAATATTCTGCGCTCTGTCTCGCGCTCCATGCCGCGCTGTCTGACGGCGGATCAGGCAAAACTGGTGCAGCGCGGGCGCGAAATCATGTCGACCTATGAAGATATGGCGGAGCTGATCCGCCTTGGCGCGTATCGCCGCGGATCCGACCCCAAAGTCGATGAGGCGATAGAGCTTTATCCTGCGATTGAAAAATTCCTCGCGCAAAAGCCGCAGGAACGCACGGGGCTGGATGAAGGCTATGCGATGCTGTCGCAGGCGATGGGCCTTGGCAAGTAACCCCTAGGGACGGAGTAATCGGCAGATGGCTGACCTTGGCGTCCTGATACGTCTTCATAAACATGAACTGGATGAAAGACGCCGTGTTCTGGGCGATCTTTACAGTCAGATGGCCCTGCTGGAGCGGGAGCGCCGCGACCTTGAACGCGCCTTCGAGCAGGAAAAAGAAGCCGTCTCGCGCATGGATGACCAGATACCCTATACCTTTGCCGATTACGCCGATACCGTGCGTCGCCAGCGTGAGGACCTCGACCGGCGCGAACTGGCTATGGAGCGTGCGATTGAAGAGGCCAAGGAAGCGCTGATGGAAACCTTCGGCGAGTTGAAAAAATACGAAATGACGCAGGAAGAACGCGACAGGCTGGAAGCCGAAGAGCGCCTTTTCAAGGAAAACGCCGCGATGGATGCCATCGGGCTTGAAGCCTTCCGCCGCAAGAGAGAAGAATGAACATCATCGAGCAGTTCATCTGCGGCAAAAAAAACGATCCCGCCCTTTGCGAAGATATTATCGTCACCACGCCCGATTTTATGGCCGTTATCGATGGCGCGACCAGCAAGTCCTGCCCGCCGCTGGGCGGCATGACCAGCGGACGTTTTGCTGCGCAAACGGTGGCGGACGGTCTGCAAAATCTGCCTGCGGATATAGAAGGGCTTGCGGCCATGCGTCGGCTTTCGCATGTTTTACGCGAAGCGGTGACGCCCTACATGAACGTGGCAGCCGGGACAGAAATCCCGTCCTGCTGTCTGGCCGTATACAGCCGTGCGCGGCGGGAAATCTGGCGGGTGGGGGATATCGCCGTCATGCTTGATGGACAGCTGCGCCTGCTGCCCAAATCGATTGACGCGGTGACGGCAGATGCGCGCGCGGCGATGATCGAGGCGTTGCTGCGCAGCGGGGAAACTGTCGAAAGCCTGCTGCGGGATGATAAGGGCCGCGCCTTTATTTTCCCGCTGCTCGCCCGTCAGCATCTTTTTGCCAACCGTGCCGATGCAGGAGATTTTGGATTTGGCGTCATGAACGGCGCGGAAATTCCCGAAAAGTTTATCGATATTATTGATGCAAACGCTGTGCGCGAAATTGTATTGGCATCCGATGGATATCCGGTGCTGCATCCCGCGCTTGCGCAAAGCGAGGTGGTGCTGGCAAAGGTCCTGCGCGATGATCCCCTGCTGTTCAGGCTGCATAAATCGACCAAGGGAATGCAGGCGGGACAGATGTCGTTTGATGACCGAAGTTATTTGCGTTTTACGGCCTGATATCGGGCTTAGGCCTGCGTGCCGTCGGTACCGTCCGGCAAGGCGACCCATTGTTCGGCACGGGTCTGGAAACGCATGCTGCCGTCCATACCGGTTTGCTCCAGCCCTGAGGTGAATTTTTGCAAAAGTTCCTGCCGGATCGTGGCGGGCAGTTTTTCTTCGGATCTTAAAATCAGGTCAAAGCGCTTTTTCTGCACAAAACCGTCCAGCTGCATATCACCCATGCGCGACAAGTGCAGGTTGAGAATAAACCGGGTGGTTTTTTCGCGTGCGCCTTTGGCGTCGTCGCCTTCTGCGGCATCGTCCGGTGGCGGCTGGCGCAGGAAAAACTGTATCAGGTGGATATGCTGGTCTTGCTGCAAAAGCGGCATCGAAATCGCGCGCCATTCACCTGCGACAGCTGTTTTGGACAGGCTGGCCAGTTTGGCGAAATCCTGCGTCAGCTGTTCGGCCAGTTCGCGCCGTCCGCCGCCGCGCAGGGCGTTCAAGGTGTTTTCGCCCAGCCAGCTTTCGATATTGCCCATGCGCAGGGCGGCTAGAAAAAACAGCGTGGTCGGCGCCAGCCGTGCATTGGCGGCAGGCAGGGTTTGTGCAAGATTTTGCGCAGCGGCGGGGGATATGCCGGAGAGCATCTGCAGCGCTTCTTCAAGCGCATCCCAGCTGCCGCTGAACAGCGGATCGAACGGCCAGAGCGGGGGGGTGCTTCCCGATGTCTGCAGGCTACTCAGAATATCCTGCGCGCTGGCGGGGGCGATGGTCATGATGATGTGTGTGCCGACGGGCAGCGGCGCGCTCTGGCGCAGCACAAAATGCGCATCAGGCGTGCGGATAACCGGCGCGCCGGAAGCCGTCAGAGATTCAACAAGGGCTACCACGCTGCCGGCGGGGCGCGTATCGGGCGGTAATGTCTGGGGCGGCAGGATATCGTGAATGGTCATCTGCACCATATTCTGCGGCAGCGGCAGGTTCTGCCCGCCCTGAACCATCTGCGGTATTTTGCCAAGCGTCATCAGCGATGCCGTACCCGCGGGCATCAATCCCTCCAGCAGCGGCAGGATACCGGCCATGCCGCCGGCGGGCAGGGGTTGCGTCTGCGCAGCCACAGGCGGCAATGCGGGCCGCAGTGCCATCTGCGCCTGTAGCATCATATCGGCATCAGGCCCCTGCGGCGCGGGGGGCAGCAGCGCGCTGGCCTGCGCGGCGGGCAGCATCTGGCGCAGCGATGCCGCAACGTCGGGGCGCGCAATGAAATCGAGGAGCTGTGCCTGCATGGCTTCGGGCAGGCGTATCAGCGCGGTCATGACATCGCGTGTATTCAATACCTGCCAGATGACAGGCAGCGGTACGTCCGGCACCGGCGGCAGCAGCATGGCCATGCGCGAAACGCCTATCGCCGCGCGGACGGCTTCGATGATTTGCGCGGCTTGTTCCAGCGTCGGTTTTTGCACGGGCGGCGCATCGGCGGCAGGCTTGGTGCCGGAGGCTGTGCCAGCGCTTGTGCCAGCGCTTGTGGCGGGCGGGGGCGGTGTATCGTCGGGCAGGCGCAGTGCCAGCGCCTTGTCGCCGGGGCGCAGCGGCGGCGCCTCTGCCGCTGCGGGTCGCGCGGGTTCGGCCGCTTGCGGTGCGCGTCCGATATCCTGCGCGGCGCGCGCCTCCGCATTGCGGGCGCGGATTGCCGTGATATTCGCGCGCAGCGACATGCCCTGCATTTTAAGCTCGATAGAAACATCCGCACCCGGCGGCAGTGTCGCATTGCCCGTCTGGATAACGATATCGCCCTTGGACGTGGTGATGGTGGTTTCGCCGCGCTGCGCATTATGCCCTGTCACGCGGCCATCCAGCAGCAGCGTTTTGCCGCGCGCGCCGTCGGTGACCGAAAGCGGCGCCTGCGTGACCAGTGCGTTCTGAACAAACGGCTTGTCGCCGCCGCCCGTCACAGGGCTGCCAGCGGGTGGGGTGGATGGAAAGCGCGTTTCGCTCATGCCGTGCGCCCCTTGCGTGTTTGCTTAGGCGAGAATTTCCTGCGCGACCTTCGCGGCGATGCTTTCAAGGTCCTGCGCCGTTTCGGTATTGGGCGAGCGGGTCAGGAACAGCGTCTGCGCGCGGATGGCTTCGCGCACGCGCTTGTCCTGACGGATAAGCCCCATCAGCGGCGGCGTGAATTTCAGAAAATTCTGGCACGCCTTCGAGAGCGTGGCATAGGTTGCCTGACCGTCTTTTTCGCTGCCCGTCTGGTTGATGACGACGCGGATATTATCCGCATGCCCCGCCGCATGGCTGAGTTTTATAAAGGCATAGGCGTCGGTCAGCGATGTCGGCTCGTCGGTGGAAACAACAAAAGTCGTATCCGCGCTGGCCGACATATAGCGCACCGTGCGGTCGATGCCCGCGCCAAGGTCGATGATGATGGCATCATAGTCTTTGAGTATCATGCGCAGCTGCTCGACAATCTCCTGCAGACGCGGCAGCGGAAGGGAGGCGAGCGCGCCCTGGCCGGAGCGTCCGGCAATCACGTCAAACCCCCCATCGGCATGATGTTCGATAACGCGCGCCATGCCAAGGTTGCCCTCGATGACGTCGCTGAGGTCGCGTTTGGCCATAAGGCCGAGCTGCACGTCGACGTTGGCAAGGCCCAGATCGCCGTCAAACAGCAGTACTTTTTTACCCAGCTTGCTGAGCGCATGCGCAAGGCCGATGGAAAACCACGTTTTGCCAACACCGCCCTTGCCCGAGGCGACGGCGATAAGCCGCTGCGCGCGTCTGGGCTGGGTTTGCGCGGTCTGTGTATTTTGCGGGGTTTCGGTGATGGTTGTCATGGCATGGGTTCCTTATGCTTTGCGCTTTTGTGCCGCAGCGGGGGCGGCGGGCGCGGGCATCAGCAGTTCCGCAAGTTTAAGAGGGGTGAGCGTGATGGTGCCATGCGCCACCTGCGGCGTATGGCTGGCCGTGCCAAGGGCAAGGCCGGTTTTGGCGGCGGCGCTGAGAATGCCGCCCAGACGGCGCGCGAAATCCAGCCGCGTGGCAATCAGATGTTTCACGCCAAGAATATCGAAGGTCAGGGCCATTTCCGCGGCCTCTTCGGCATCCAGCCCTGCGGGCATGACCAGCGCGGCGCGCAGGTTTCCGGCGGCCAGCAGCTTGGCGAGGTATTTCATTTCCTGCGGGTCAAACGGGTTGAGCCCGCCGGTGTCGATAATGACTTCCTGCCCCGCTGCGTGACGCAGCAGTGCCTGCAGCGCCTGCGGATCTTCCGCCGTGCTGAGCGGCAGGTCGAGGATGTTCAGGAATGCCGAGAGCTGTTCTATCGCGCCCGCGCGGTTAATGTCGGTGGTGACGACCATGGGGCGACGTCCCTCCAGCACCGATTGCGCGGCGAGTTTGGCCGTCATCAGTGTTTTGCCTGCACCCGGCGGGCCGACCAGAATAAGCGGTGCGGGGTTTTTCTCCTCCGGCGGGGCGAAGTGGAACGTGCGGGCCAGCCCCTTGGCGAGGGCGCGGCGCGGATCGCCGCTGCCGTCCAGTGCGGCGGCGGAAATAATTTTCTCGCTGATGGCGCCGGGCACGCGGTGTTTGAGCAGAATATCGGTAATACGCTCGGTGATTTCGTCGGGGTCGAGCTTTTCTTCCGTATCCTGCGCGGGCGCGGCTTTGCGCACCGGCGGCGGGGTTTCGGCGGGAAGCCCCGCGTGCTTGTCGGGCGGGGGCGCGATTTGCTCCACGGCGGCGGTGATGCGTACCCAGCCGCTCGGCTCTTCGCGCGTCGAGACGATGATGGCATCGTCGCCGAGGGTCTCTTTGACCATCCGCAGCGCTTCCTGCATCGATTTCGCTTCAAAAGACTTTAAACGCATGGTGCTTCGTCAGTTTCCGTTCAGGTGTGGGCGGCGGGCGCGGCGGCTCAGCCGATTTGCGCCAGCGTCTTGATGCGGGCGCGGGGGTGAATTTCGTTTTGCGACATGATGATGGTCTGCGGGCGGAAGCGCTCGATGATGGAGCGCACATAGGGGCGGATGCCCGGGCTGGTCAGCAGCACCGGCGTTTCGCCGCGCATGGCCATTTCTTCGTAGGTCGCGCGCACGGACTGGATGAACTGCTGCAGGCGCGTCGGCGCCATGGCGAGCTGCTTTTCCTCGCCCTGGCCGACGAGGGATTCGGCGAAGGCCTGTTCCCAGTCGCCCGACAGCGTGACCAGCGGCAGGATACCCGCGTTGTTGCTATGCTGGTCGCAGAGCTGCCGTGCAAGGCGGGCGCGGACATGTTCGGTAATCATGGTGATGTTGCTGGTGAAACCCGTCGCCTCCGCCACGCCTTCGAGGATGGTGGGCAGATCGCGGATGGATACACGCTCCGAGACCAGATTTTGCAGGATACGCTGCAGGCCCGTAACGGTGATTTTGGACGGAATGACATCGGCAACCAGTTTCTGGTGCGTCTGCGGCAGTTCGTCCAGCAGTTTTTGCGTCTCCGAATACGACAGCAGGTCGGGCATATTGTCTTTGATGACCTCGGTGATATGGGTGGTCACCACCGTTGCAGGATCGACAACGGTATAGCCGCGGAAATGCGCTTCTTCGCGGTATTCGGGGTTCAACCACAGGGCGGGCAGGCCGAAGGTCGGCTCGCGCGTTTGTTCGCCCGGCAAATCCATGCCATCGCCTGACGGGTTCATGCACAAAAGCATATCGGGGCGGATTTCACCGCGGCCCGCTTCGATTTCCTTGATGCGCACCACATAGCTGTTGGCGGGCAGCTGCAAGTTATCCTGAATACGGACGGAGGGGAGGATGAAGCCCATATCCTCCGCCAGCTGGCGGCGCAGGCCTTTGATCTGTTCGGTCAGGCGGCCCTTTTCGGGGTTGTTGACCAGCGGCAGCAGGCCATAGCCCAGTTCAAGGCGGATGGTATCGATGGCAAGGGCTTTGGCAATCGGCTCTTCGGCCACCGGCGCTTTGGCGGCGATGGCTTTTTGCTCGGCCTGCTTAAGGACTTCCTCTTTCTGGCGGCCTTTGACGGTGCTCCAGGCCATATAACCTGTAATGCCTGCCATGACGGCGAAGGGGAAGAAGGGGATGCCCGGCAGCACGCCCAGCGCGAGCAAAAGGCCGGAGCTGACGCCCAGTGCCTGCGGATATTTGCTGAGCTGGTTGAAAACGGCTTTGTCGGCGGAGCCTTTGACGCCGGCTTTGGATACCAGCATACCGGCGGCGATAGACACAATCAGCGCGGGGATCTGGCTGACAAGGCCGTCACCGATGGTCAGGTGCGTATAGATATTGGCGGCTTCGCTGACCGACAGATTTTTCTGCGCGGTACCGATGATGATACCGGCAATCGCGTTGATGAAAACGATAAGCAGACCGGCGATGGCGTCGCCGCGCACGAATTTCGCCGCACCGTCCATAGCCCCGAAAAAGGTGCTTTCCTGTTCCAGCTCGCTCCGGCGGGTGCGCGCTTCGTCTTCGTTGATCAGGCCGGACGACAAATCGGCGTCAATCGCCATCTGTTTGCCGGGCATGGCATCCAAGCTGAAACGGGCGGCAACTTCGGCGATACGGCCCGCGCCCTTGGTCACGACCACGAAGTTCACGATGGTCAGGATGGCGAAAACGATGATACCGATAACGAAGTTATCCTGCATCACGAAACTGCCGAAAGCTTCAATGACATGGCCGGCAGCGTCGTGGCCTTCGTGCCCGTTGGCGAGAATGAGGCGCGTGGAGGCAAGGTTGAGCGCGAGGCGTATCATCGTCGCGACCAGCAGGATGGTCGGGAAGGCGCTGATCTCCAGCGGCTTTTCGATGAAAAGCACCGTCATCAAAATCAGCACCGAAAACGCAAAGGACAGTGCAAGACAGATATCGAGCAGGAAGGCGGGCATCGGCAGCACCAGCGCGACGATAATCGCCATGATGCCCAGCGCGAAGATGATATCGCTGCGCATTTTCATGCCGCCCATCCGTCCGCCGATTGCCGATACGCCTGAATCTGCCATGCTTTACACTCCGCTGCCCGGAATGGCGAGGCCCGCTTCGCTGTATTCTTTCAGCTTGTTGCGCAGCGTGCGGATGGAAATGCCCAGAATATTCGCCGCATGCGTGCGGTTGCCCAGACAATGTTCGAGTGTATTGATAATAAGGTCGCGCTCCACATCCGCCACGGTACGGCCGACAAGCGCGCTGCCGCTTTGGCCCACGGCTGTTTGCGCGGCAGGGACGTTTTGCGCCGCCTGCGCGGTGTTTATGTTTTGCGCTGACTGCGCAGTATTTAGATTTTGCGCCGCCTGCGCGGCGATGCTGGCTTTCTGACCGCTCAGCATGATGGCGGTCGCTTCGATCTCGTCTTCCATCGACACCAGAATGGCGCGGTGCATGGTATTTTCAAGTTCCCGCACGTTGCCCGGCCAGTGGTGCGCGCGCAGTTTTTCGGCGGCGGCATCGGAAATCTTTTTCGGCGCGATGCCGTTGTGCTCGCTGTATTTGTCGGCGAACATTTTCGCCAGCGGCAGGATGTCGCCCGGGCGTTCGTGCAGCGACGGCAATTCGATATTGACCACGTTCAGACGGAAATAAAGGTCTTCGCGGAACTGCCCCGCGCGCACGGCAGCCTCCATGTCGCGGTTCGATGTGGCAATCAGGCGGATATCGATTTTGACAGGGGCGGTGCCGCCGACGCGGTCGATGATACGCTCCTGTATCGCACGCAAAAGCTTGGCCTGCAGCGACGGGTGCATTTCGGTCACCTCGTCGAGGAGGAGGGTGCCGCCGTTGGCTTCTTCGAATTTGCCAATACGGCGGGCGATGGCGCCGGTGAAGGCGCCCTTTTCGTGGCCGAATAATTCGGATTCCAGCAGGTTTTCAGGAATAGCCGCGCAGTTGAGCGAGATAAAAGGCCCGCCCGCGCGTTTGCTTTTCTGGTGGATATAGCGCGACATGACTTCTTTGCCGGTGCCGCTTTCGCCCGTAATCAGCACGCTGGCGTCGGAGGGGGCGATGCGGTCTGCGATTTGCAGCACAGCTTTCATCGCAGGATCGCCCGCAATCATCGCGCTGCTCTCTTCGGTGACGGCCTGCAGCACGGCGGCAATCAGTTCGGCATCGGGGGGGAGGGGGATATATTCCTTCGCACCCGCCTTGATGGCCTTGACGGCGGCGGCGGTGTCATTGTCGATGCCGCAGGCCACGACGGGAATGACAAAACGCTCTGCCGACAGGTTCTCCATGAGTGTCGAGATGTTCTGCTTCACGTCGACCATCATCAAATCCGCCCCGCGCCCCGCGCGCAGGGCACCGAGCGCCTGCTCGATGTCCTCGCAATGCGCGACTTTGGCGCCACGGGCAATCGCAATTTTGCCGGCGGTGCTGATTTGTCCGTTCAGGCTGCCTACAATCATCAGGCGCATGGGTATCCAGTCTCCGTGCTAGGTCGGTATCTCGTATCGTGTGGCTATCCGTCGGCGCGCGTTTTAGCTGGACGAGCGGTCGGACTTCACGATTTCCGTCATGGTGACGCCAAGGCGGTCTTCGACCACGATAACCTCGCCGCGTGCAACCAGACGGTTGTTCACGTAGATGTCAATCGCTTCGCCGACTTTGCGGTCCAGCTCGACCACGGCGCCGCGGCCGAGTTTCAGCAGCTGGCTCACCTGCATCGACGATTTGCCGAGAACGGCGGAGATTTGCACAGGGATATCATAGATAGCGTCGATATCTTTTTTGCGGACTTCGGTCGCAAGCGCCTGTTCGACTTCTTCGAATTCGATGGTCTGGTTGGGATCGTTGGACATGTGGGTTCTCCCCTCGGTTTGAAATAAGGTTGTTTATTCGGTATCGGGTTCGATGGTTTTTTGCATCACGGCGATGGCTTTGGCGAATTCCATTTCGATTTGCGCGAAAAGACGTTCATAGAGACGCTCCGCGCCGCCATCGGCCCATTCCACGCGGCAATCCGACGGGCCCAGCCCGTCATCTGCGATAAGAATAAGCTTGCCGGCAAAGCCGCGTTCAAGCGCGATGCGGTCGATGCGCTCTTTGAGTGTTTCCAGATGCTGCGGCGGCAGCATGACGGCGATGCGCTGTTCGTCCTTGCGCACATCAAGGGCGGCGGTGATAACGCGTTCGATTTCTTCCAGCGAAAATCGGTCTGCCATTTGCGGCAGCAGCTTGTGGGTGACGCGCATCGCCAGCTTGGTCGCGGAAATCATGGTTTCCACCTCGCGGCGGTCTTCTGCGGCAATCAGGCGTTCCAGTTGCGCCATCAGCGCGTCCAGCAGTTTCTGCGTTTGCAGTTCCTGCGCGGCGCGCGCCTCGGCGGCGGCGTCCTGCTTGCCCTGCGCATAGGCTTGCGATTTCGCCAGCATCAGCTGTTCCTCGCTGTAGCTGACAGCGGGTTTTTCCGGCGCGGGGGCGGGCTTGTCGAAATCGTTTGTGTCGAACAAAAACTTTTTCATTTCGCCGTCGTTTTTAGTAGATGAGTTCATCTTCATCCTTGGAGGTTACGATGGTGATCTCGCCGCGGTCGGCCAGATCCTTCGCGGTATTGACGAGGGACTGCTGCGCCTCTTCGACTTCCTTGAGACGGACGGGGCCCATGGCGGCCATGTCTTCCTTCATAATCTTGCCCGCGCGTTCCGACATGTTCGAGAAGAACAGGTCTTTCATGGCGTCCGACGCGCCCTTGAGCGCGATGGGCAGCTTTTCCTTGTCCGCGGAGCGGATGAGGGTCTGGATCGCGCCCGGGTCGAGCTTGCCGAGGTCTTCGAAGGTGAACATCAGGCTGCGGATGCGTTCTGCCGCGTCTGGGTTGCGCTCTTCGAGGGAGGTCATGAACTTGCCTTCGACCGCGCGGTCGAGGTTGTTGAAAATCTCCGCCATGACTTCGTAGCTGTCGCGGCGGCTGGAGCGCGAGAGGTTCGGCATGAATTCCGTGCGCAGGGTTTTTTCAACGTCGTCGAGGACTTCTTTCTGCACGGCCTCCATGCGCAGCATGCGCATGACGACTTCCATGGCGAAGCCTTCGGGCAGGTGGGCCATGACTTTGGCCGCATGTTCCGGCGTGATTTTCGACAAAACCACGGCCACGGTCTGCGGGTATTCCTTTTGCAGGTAGTTGGCGAGGATGTCTTCGTTGACGTTGGAGAGCTTCTCCCACATCGTGCGGCCGGCGGGGCCGCGGATTTCTTCCATGATGTTCTGGACTTTATCGCGGCCCAGCACCTTGGATAGCAAACGCTCCGTACTGTCGAGCGTGCCGACGAGCGAGCTGGTCGAAGTAATGCTCTCGGCAAACTCGATGAACAAACGCTCGATAACGCTGGAGCTTACCTTGCCAAGATTTGACATGGTGTGCGAGAGGGTGAGGATTTCCTCCTCATCCAGTTGCTCGAAAATCTTGGCGGTATATTCTTCGCCCAAAGACAAAAGCAGGATGGAGGCCTTCTCCGTCCCGGTCAGTGTGCGGTAATCTTCGCGAACGCGCATCTCTTAATTCTCCTGTGACATCCACTGGCGGATGACGGAAACGGTTTCGTTCGGGTGGTTGGTGACAAGCTCGCTGATCTTCTGTACCGAAGATGCCTTGACCTTGCCCTCGACCGATGTCATGTCGATCATGCTGTCAAGCTCGCCGCCTGCGGCGCCCATCATGCCGGCACCGGCGGCGCCGGGCAGCATGCCTTGCGGGCCTGCCAGCTGCGGCTGCATGCCTTGCGCGGCGAGAAGCGGGGGCATATCGTCTGCCCCGCCGCCCTGGCTTGCGGCCGTCTTTGCGGCGGCGGCAAAATGCGAAATCAGCGGGCGGAACACCGCGAGAATGGCGAGGACCGCCACAAGGCTCAGCGCCAGCGTCTCGGCAAGCCCCAGCAGTTCGGCGCGCGGGAAGCCAAGGATGCTGTCATCCTTGATCGGGCCTTCAAAGAAATCGGTTTCGGCAAAGGGCATGTTGACGACTTCGACCGTATCGCCACGGCCAGCATCAAACCCGACGGCCGATTTGACGAGAGTTGCGATTTTATCCAGCTCTTCATCCGAACGGGGCACATAGGTTTTGGGTGCGGTCCAGTCGGCGGGGGCGCCTTCGGGCTTCACGGCCTTCGCGTCGGGCTCATAACGACCATCGACAACAACGGCAATCGACAGGCGTTTCACGTCGCCCGCGGCGCGCACAACGCTTTCAACCGTTTTGCTGATTTCGAAATTGGTGACTTCTTCGGTGCGGCTGCTTTTGTTGGCGGCCTGGCCGCTGCCTTGCTGGCCGGGCAGGCCGGGCAGGTTGGTTTCAACCGATACAGGCGCATTCGCCGCCGACGTCGAGTCCTGCGCTTCGTCGGTCACTGTCTGGGTGGAGCGGACGACCTGACCGTCGGGGTTGTAGGTTTCGGAATTGCGGCTGACGACGTCGAAGTTCAGATCCGCCGTTACGTTGGCGCGTACACGGCCAAAGCCGACGATGCGGCCCACCATATCCTCGATGGTGCGGGTGACGCGTTGTTCGTATTTCTGGCGCATGTCTTCGCTGCTGCGGGCGTTGGCGCTGCCGCTGTCGTCATCTTCGCCGCGGGCGAGCAGGTTACCGCTTTGGTCGATAATCGCGACGTGGCTGGATTTCAGCTGCGGTACGGCAGCCGCGACGAGGTGCTGGATGGCCTGAATTTGTTCATTGCCGAGGCTATCGTTGCCGCGCAGGTTGACGAAAACACTGGCGCTGGCGGGGCGGGTGTCGCGGCTGAACAATTCGCGCTGCGGCAGCACCAGATGCACGCGGGCGCTGCGGATTTGCGACAGGGTGCCGACCGTGCGCGACAGCTCACCTTCAAGCGCGCGCAGCTGGTTGATATTCTGGCGGAAGCTGGTTTCGCCAAAGGTTTGCTTCTGGTCGAAAAGTTCATAACCCATGGAGCCCTGACGGGGCAGGCCTTCCTGCGCCAGCAGCATGCGCGCGCGGCCCACATCTTTGTGCGGCACGGAAATTTGCGTACCGTCATCACTGAGGCGGTAGCTGACGCGGGTATTATCAAGCTTGGCAGCGATTTCAGTTGAGTCTGCGGTTGACAGCCCGCTGTAGAGCAGGGTCATGCTCGGCGTACCGCTGCGCGCCATGATGAAGATAAAAAACACCACCAGCCCGAACAGCGTCAGGGCCATGACGGCGAGACGGGCAGCGCCCATATTCTTCAGCGAGTCAAGAAACGAATCCACGTGCGGTCACCTTGCTTTGGCTGTTCAAAGAAGGGAATCCCGGCGTATAGAAAAAAGCTGATATCATAGAAACCCGAAACCCCACTTATTCACAGTAACGAATTTTCAGGAACTAGGCAAATTTTGCCTGCTTGCACACCTGCGCCTTCGCTACCTGCCTTCAGACATTCAATAATCATGCCTGTCCGGCCCCTTTCTTAATAATAAGCGGTCTGTATTGAAAATCCAATAACAAACCATTGTTTTTTAAATATATTTTATGTTTTTCGGGGTTTTAAAAGTAAATAATTAGTTAACAAAGAATTAAGATATCGTTAATAAAGTATTAAATAAGTATTAACGGTTCATTTTTATGAAGATGTTCAATAATCGCGTTGTATTTATTCGGTTTTTACTTGATTTTTGTGGACGACTCAAGTAGCATAGAAAGTGTAGGAGTGTAGGTTGCCTGTAGGGGGCAACCGCAAACGTGCGATAGGATCATAGAATATGATTGACGCTGTCGGCACATCAATGGTGCAGGGTGCATCGCTGAGGGTAACACCTCAAGCGACAAGCGCCTACGTTGCATCCGGCGGTGGTGCTCCGGCGTCGGTTGCGGATGTTCCGCGCTATGGTACCCGCCTTTACGTGCGTCTCGACAGCGGCGCAGAGCGTGCAATTCTTGAAGTGCGCTCCAGCGAAACGGGCGAAGTGGTGAAGCAGTATCCGAGCGAAGCGCAAATGCGCGCTTTCCAGCGGGCTGCGAAACTGGAAGCCAGCCAGCAACAACAGCAAGTGGCCGAACAGCGGGCCAGCGATGTCGCCCAGCGCGATGCCACGGTTCGCGCTGACCGTGCCGCAGCTTCCAGAACCGCCGATACGGCCGCGCCGGTGCAAAACACCGCGCCTGCCCAGCCCGCACCTGATCTGTATCAGGCCGCCGCCCCGCGTCAATCCGCGCCCGCAGCTCCTGCGCCGGACACGTCGTCCGGCTCCCCGGTTTCTTCGGGTGGTGACGCGCAAGGCCAGTCTATTTTGGTCTGACGGCGTGACACGCTACACGAAAAAAAGGCGCGCCATACAGCGCGCCTTTGGTTTTTCTAGGTCTCTCTTTCGGGAGCGTCTAAATCAAATCAGGTTATCCGTTGGCTTGTCGGCGGGCGGGGGCGTAGCGGCGCCTTCTGCCGGCTTTTCCGCGGCCTTCTGTTTCATCAGGCCGGCGGCGATATTGCGATTGATTTCGATCAGCACTTGCAGTTTTTCCGCCGTCGGCTCGGCAAGGATGTCGATCGAGCGCTTGAACACAAATACGCCAAGCGAGGCGATATTGTTTTTGATTTCCTGCGGCAGCGGGTGGTCGTCGTTCATCGTGTCGTTGACGAAAACGATCCAGAGCTTGCGGTTGTATTCAACCGGGTCGCCTATTTCTTCAAGGGGGACTTGCTCCCCGGCGGCGAGGCGTTTGGAAAGTTCTTCCAGCTGGCGCGCGGCCTTGAGCAGGATTTTACCTTCCAGCGAGCGCTGATCGCCCTTGGCGGCTGTATCGCTATAGGCGTCCGCGGCCTGTCCGTACGGGTTTTTATTTGGCATTGGACAACAACTCCGTTTCGTATTCGATAAGCTGGCGCGCTTCCTTGAGCGCTTTGTAATACTGGCCGTTCATGATGAAATCGTTGATTTTCATGAAATAGACAGCAGTGCTGGGCGCGGCCGACTGAATGGCGCGGATCTGGTCGAAATAGAGCTGGTGCAGCGTTTTCGGCTCTGTCGACAGATACATCAGCTGGATAGTGAAATAGATTCTTTTGCACGGCGAGGTCGCCTCCTGTTCGCGCATGATGTCTTTTTCACGCAGAATAGGGGCGCCGCCTTCGATGTGCAGACGCGTCCGGTTTTCGTCGTTCGTAATGAGCGCCGTGCCGATGATGATGCGTTCAGATGGTTTGAGGTCGATGATAAGGGCCATGAGATTCTCTCCGGTTCGAACACGGAATTCTTCCGCTATGTATGTTCTTATTATCCCACAAAACAATTAAAAAAGAAGCAAAAAAGAAAAAATCACGTAGCCTTGCGGCGCTGGTATCCGGGCCAAAAAAGAAACGGCGGGGAAAACCCCGCCGTTCTTTTCCGGTATCTGCGATGGATTAGAACAGTCGCAGAACGGCCTGTTGTGCCTGGGAAGCCAGAGACAGCGAGGTGACGCCAAGCTGTTGCTGGGTCTGAAGAGCCAGCAGTTTCGCGCCTTCTTCGTTGTTGTCGGCCAGTACCAGTTTGTCAGAGCCTTCTTTCAGGGTGTTGATCAGGTTCTGCGTGAAGTCCTGACGGGTCTGGATGATGTTCAGGTTCGTACCAAAGGAACGGGCCTGAGCACGTACTTCCGTCAGAGCGTCGCTGATCGCATCCAGAGAAGCCTGGATGTTTGCCGCCGAAGAGAAGTCAGCTGCGTTGATGGGAACAGTGAAGCCACCGCTCGAGAAATCCACGCCAGTAACCGACAGGGTAGAGGAAGCGTCTTCGTTGAAGGTCACTTCCAGCGTACCGCTGTCAAGCAGGTTGGTACCGCGATAGCCGGAGTCGCCGGCAACGCTGTCAAGCTGCGTGCGCAGTTCGTCGAAGCTGGCCTCGAGGGTTGCTTCGTCAACCGGCGCGCCGCCCGCTGCGTTTGCCTGGTCGAGCGCTTCCTGCGCAACGGCCTGCATCTGCTCGAGGTAGCTGGTGATAGCGGTGATACCTTCGTCGGCTGCTTTCAGAACCTGTACGGCCTGACCCATACCATCCAGAAGACGGGAGAGGTCGTTTGCGCGGTTGGTCAGAGATTGCGAAGCGAAGAAGGCGTTGGCGTTATCCAGTGCGCTGTTGACCTTTTTACCGGTCGCCAGGCGGAGCTGGGTGTTGTCCATAAGCTTCTGCGTACCTTGCAGAGAGAGAAGGTTGGTACGGAGTGCTGCTGTGAGGGTTACGTCAGCCATGATGCATATTCCTTTCCTAGGTTAATGCGATGCTATGTGAGTGGACCTTGGGATACTTCCCGCGATCATATTTCTATCTTCTCACGGGAATAGTTAAAGAATGGTTTACGTTTATTCTTTTTTGTCGGCCTCCATATCTTGTTGTTTTTCAGGCGTTTAAGTCTGGCGGGGGCCGGGGCTTCTGCCCCGGTGGCCGGGCCTTGGGTGGTCGGCGGGGGCTACTGCCCCCGCCGTTCAGGGCTTAGCGGATCTGCAGCAGTTCCGCCGTCATCTGGTCTGCGGTCGTAATGACCTTGGTATTGGCCGAGTAGGCGCGCTGGGTGACGATCATTTTCGAGAATTCGTCCGCCAGATCCACGTTCGAGCCTTCAAGCGCGCCGCCGTTGATCAGTCCGGCGCCGCCGCTGCCTGCGTTCAGCAGGTTGAACGTGCCCGAGGTATCGGATTCACGGTAGACGTTGCCATTCAGCTCCGACAGGCCGTTGACGTTGGGGAAAGTCGCCAGCGCGAGCTGGTAGACTTGACGGGACAGGCCGTTGCTGAACTGCGCGGTCACAATCCCGTCGCTGCCGATGCTCACGCCCGTCTTGAAGCCAAGGGGGGAGCCGTTCTGGCTGGTCGAGATGACCGTGTAGTCGCTGGATTGCTGGCGCAGGCCGGCAAGGTCAAGGTCGATGGCCAGCGGGTCGGCGCCCGGCGGCGTCCATCCAAGGGCGATATTGATTTGCCCGTTGACGTCTTGCGCCGCGTTCAGCGTACCGTTGGTATTGAAGTTAAGCGCACCGGTTTCAACCGTACCGCTGCTGGTGGTGAATTCAACCTGCCACCAGCCGTTGGCGTTCGGTGTCGCGACCGTGGCGGCGCCCGGCAGTGTCGCGGGGGCGGCCGTGGCGTTGAACGTGCCTGCGGCGATACCAAGGGTGCCGTTCGCCAGCGGCGTGCCTGCGCCGTCGGCAATGGTCAGGTTACCACCGGAGGTGTCTTCGATATTCAGGCGGCCGTTGGCATCCAGATAGGCGTTGACGTTGGCGATGGCGTTGAGGTCGGTCAGCAGTTTGTTGACGTTGCCATCCAGCGTGACGGTCGTGCCGTTGACATCGAACGTGTCGGTACCGGGGGAGAAGTTGGCAGATTGCGCGCCAAGGTCCACGGTGCCGATGGTGCTGCCATTGGTGGATTGCAGTTTTTTGAAGTTGATATTCACTTCCTGCGCGTTGCCGAGGCTGTCATAGACCGTGATGCTACGCGTGAAATCCGCGGTGGCGCTGCTGACGGGCTGGTTGGCGTTGAGGGCAGCGGCAAAAGATGCCGTCGTCGTGACTTCGCTGATACCGCCGCTGAAGGCGACATCCACGGGCACGAGGCTGTTGACGTTGCCGGCACTGCCGATGATCTGGCCGTTCTGGTCAAGCGGGAAGCCCTGCAGGATATAGCCGGATGTGTTTTGCAGCAGGCCGTTGACGTTTTCCTTGAAAGAACCCGCGCGGGTGAACAAAGGTTCGGTGCCGTTCGGGGTGCGCACGACGAACATGCCGTTGCCGGTGATGGCAAGGTCGGTCGCCGACTGGCTTTGCTGGATCGCGCCTTGCAGGCTGATGCGCTGGTTGGTATTCGCCTTGACCGCGCCGGGGCTGTACAGCGTCGTCATGTTTTCGGTAGTGACGAGGCTGGAGAAAGAGGCGTCATTGCGCTTGTAGCCGACGGTGCTGACGTTGGCGATGTTGTTTGAAATCATGCCGAGCGACTGGCTTTGCGCAGCAAGGCCGGAGCCGGCGGTGAACATAGAACCAAATACACTCATGTTAGTCTCCTTTATTGAACGTGTTCCGTTGTGTTTGTGTCTGCCGTTTGGTTTCACTTTTTGTGTTGATGTGAAATTTTTTCCGGCTGTTTGTCTCTCTAGTCCCTAAAAGTCCCTTTGCGTTTTTAACTTGCAATCACTGTGCCAGATGCGGCGTTATCCGTTCGCCGACAGCGCGATTTTGCGCACGCTGGTCAGCGGCACTTTCTTGCCGTCGATCACCATCATCAGCTCGCCGTTGTCTGCGGATTCAAGTCCGGTCACGTAACCGGGCACCGATGTTGTCACTGTCATTGACTGGTTTTCCGCATCAAGTGCAGTTACGGTCATGGTGTATTCACCTGCGGGGGCAGCGTTGCCGTCGTTGTCAAGGCCGCTCCAGGTGAAATCATGACGGCCGGCAGTTTTTTCGATGTCGGTCGAATAAACCACATCGCCTTCTGCGTTTTTGATGGTCAGCGTACCGCTGGATGCTGCCTGCGGCAGCACATACGATGTGCTGGTGCTGCTGCTGCCGTCGGTGATGAAGGTATTGCCGTCAACCTCGACATATTTGCCGATGAAGCTGACGCCAAGCGCCGTCATGTTCAGCGTTTGCATCGCAAGCAGGTTATCAAGGCTGCTGTTGGTTTTGATCTGCTGCTCAACCTGCGAGAACTGGACGAGCTGGTTGGTAAACTCGTTGGTGTCCATCGGCGACAGCGGGTCCTGGTTTTGCAGCTGGGTTGTCAGCAGCAGCAGGAAGTCGTCGAAATCCGCATTCAATTGCGAGGCCGAGTTGGATGTGGAGTTGGCAGTATTTGCCGTGCTGGCCGAGTTGTTGACTTGCATGATGAAGTCTCCTTTTAAACCATAATGTTGACGCCGCGCGGGCCGATATAGCCGCGGGCAGTATTGTCGGTGGCGTTGTCATTGCTTTCGGCGGCGCCGGTGATGCTGCCGCGGGTAAATCCGTCATTGCCGGTTTGCAGGCTGCGTTTTTCCTGACCGCCGTTTTGCTGGCGCAGATCGAAGCTCAGGGATTGTCCGTCGGTGTTCAGGCCCGATTGCTGAAGCACGCGCTCCAGATGTGCGGCGTCTTTTTGCAAAAGCGCCAGCGTCTCCGGACGCTCGACCGTCAGGTGCGCCTTCAGGCTGCCGTCGTGGTTGAATTTCAGTTCGATATCCATGCGGCCAAGGTCAGCAGGGTCGAGCTGCAGGGTGAACGTATCCACCTTGGCGGCGGCGTTGCGCTGGATCTGCACGGCAATCATTTCGCTGGTCTGGCTGGGCAGGGCCTGTGCCGGCGCGCCGGTATTCATGTATTGCGAGAAGCTGGTCTGGCCCGCCGCCGTCATGCCGCCAAAGGCAGCATCGCCGGACGCAAAGGCACCCTGACCAAAGCCGCGGCCGCCCAGACCGCCGCCCATGCTGTCAAATCCGCCTTCGGACATATTGATATTGCCGCTGGCGGGCGTCATGGCGGCCAGCAGGGTTTGCAGCGCGGTGTCGGTTTTTGCGGCGCCTTGCTGCGCTTGCTGGCCTGCGGCTGCGGCGGCAGGCTGCTGGGGCGCCTGCTGGGCCTGTTCATTGTTTTTCGCTTGCGTCTGCTTGGCGTTCAGCGGCGGCGCCTGCGTCATGTCGTCTGCGGGCAGTGCGGGCGCGGGGGCGGCTGCATCGCCTTGCGCGCTTTTGCGCGACTGCATCATATTCATCAGCAGGGTGTCGGCTTCCGCTTCAGCCGTATCGCTGTCTGCGGACGGCAGCAGGGCGCTGTCATCGGCGGCGGCGCCGGGCTCGATGCCGTTCAGCATGCCAGCCAGTGCCTGCATATCCATGCCTTCGGGCATCAGGGCGGTTTCGCCCGCAGCGGGCGCTACGGTTTCTGCGTTTTCCGTGTTTTGCAAAAGGCTCGCCAGCATGGCGGAAAGATCGCTGGTCAGACCGGCGGGGATATTCGCGTTTTCATCTGCGGCGGCGGCGGCATCACCGGCGGTGGGTGCGGCAGGAACAGGCGCATCACCGTTCAGCGCGGCGGCAATTTTTTCCGCCAGCGCCTTCAGGTTCTGCGGCATGTTTTGCAGGGCGGCGGTGTCCTGCGTTTGCCCCTCGGGCGAGAGCAGCAGACCGACGAAGTCCGACAACGTCGGCGCTTTTTGCCCGTTTGCAGACGGCGTGGGCGCTGTTTGCGGCCGCGTCGTTGTCAGGTTCAGCATGTTGTTCATATCGGTCACGAGGGTGTCCTCATATATTTATCCGCAGAAAGCGTTGCAGGAAGCGTGCCAGTTTTGCGAAGACCTGCAAAAAACCGCTGTCCGCCTTACGAAAGAAAAAGGTCGCTGCCGGGAAAGCAGCGACCTTGTGTGAAGAAGCCTCGAGTGCGGGAATTCGGGAAAATTCGGCGCGGAGAACTTCTTCGGAGGGACTGGTGGGAGACCAGTTGGGAAAGGGTTTGCGATTATGAGAAATAATCAGAGGCTTTTGTCGATGCTCAGCGACAGGCTGGAAGAGCGCGCGGCCTGCGCCTTGCCGCTGGCGGCATAGGCGTGGTGGCGTTCGTCCGTGACGCTCTGGCGCGCGACGTCGAGGATTTTATCCACCAGACGCTGCGTGCTTTTCTTGACGTTTTCGAGAACGGTCAGGTTTTCCTGCAAAAGGCGGGTGAAATCGGTGCGGGCCTTAACCAGCCTGTCGCGCAGCGTCGGCTCGACGCTCATCAGCGCGTTCGGCTGGGTGGACAGCAGCGTAATCATGTCGTGGTAACGCTTGGCCAGTTCGCGTTTATGGGCCTGCAGCGCATCGACGGTCTGGAAATCGTTTTTGCGCAGCGCTTCGGTTTCCTGTTTTAACAGGTGGCTGAAATCGTCCAGCACCGACAGCACGTTCATCACATCACCGCGCAGGGCATCGGCTTTGGCGGCGGGGGCGGTTTGCGGCTGGGTCGTTTTCATGCTTGTTCTCCTTGCAATTTTTGCTGGATATCGATCATGGCTTTCTGGATATGGTCGGCAAGGCCGATACCGTTGGGCGCGCGGGCAATGTTCTTGCCGTATTCCTGTATCATCATGCCGCGGTACATCTGCTCGCCATTGCCGCCGCCGAAGATGGGGTCAACTTCGACGCCCGAAAACATGTGGTTCATCATCTCGCTCAGGAACATCGCTTCGAATTCGACCGCGGCTTCGCGGATTTCATTGATGTTCTTGGGCAGTTTCGCTTCGGTCTGGCCGCTGTATTTGGCGGTGGCCATGGCGGTGTCGTAGCTGCTCGGGGGCATAATCGATGCGGTTGTCATTACATCACCTCGATATCGGCCTGCATCGCGCCGGATGCTTTGATGGCCTGCAGGATGGTGATGATGTCGCGCGGACCGACGCCGAGGGCATTCAGGTTGGTGACGAGTTCCTGCAGCGAGACGCCTTCGGGCAGGACTGCGAGTTTCTTGCCTTCGCCGTCGTCCTGGATCTGGATATCGGTGCGCGGCACGACCACGGTTTCGCCACCTTCGGAGAAGGGCTGCGGCTGCGATACCTGCGGCGTTTCGGTGATGCGGATGGTCAGGTTGCCCTGCGCCAGCGCAACGGTCGAGATACGGACGTCCTTGCCCATGACGATGACGCCGGAGCGCTCGTCGATGACAACGCGGGCGACTTGGTCGGGGGCGATGCGCAGCTGTTCGATATCCGTCAGCAGGTTGACCAGACCGGCGTTATAGCCCGGCGGTACCTTGACTTCGACCGACGCGGGGTTTTGCGCGACGGCTGCGTTGAATTTCAGGTGGCTGTTGATGGCGGCGGCGATACGACGCGCCGTCGTGAAATCGGGGTTGCGCAGTGCAAGGCGGGTGCTGGTTTGCGCTTCCATCGTATAGGGAATTTCACGCTCCACAATCGCGCCTGCCGAAATGCGACCTGCCGTCGGAATGTTTTGCGTGACGCTGCCCGCGTCACCCTTGGCGGAGAAGCCGGAGATAGACACGGGACCTTGCGCCACCGCATAAACCTGACCATCGGCAGACAGAAGCGGGGTTACCAGCAGCGTACCGCCTTGAAGGCTTTTGGAATCGCCGAGCGCCGAAATGCTGACATCGATGCGCGCACCCTGATTGGTGAAGGGGGGCAGCGTTGCCGTCACCATGACGGCGGCGATGTTTTTGGTGTTCAGCTTGTCGTCGCGGACGTTGACGCCGAGGCGATCCAGCATACCGATGATGCTCTGTTCGGTGAAAGGCGAGTTGTTGAGGCTGTCGCCCGTGCCGTTCAGACCGACCACAAGGCCGTAGCCGATGAGCATGTTGTCGCGCACGCCTTCGAAATCGACGATGTCCTTGATGCGCGTCATACCGCCCGATGTTTTTTGCGCGGCGGCGTCAGCGGTGAAAACCAAAGCGGAAAGCGCAGCCGCTGCGAGCAGCGTGCCGAAGCCTTTAGATGCTTTTTTCAAACCGGTTTGAAACTTTTTCATGTGTTTGTTTCCCGAAATCATTCCCAAGATAGTGCAAAGTCTTTTCCCGCATGCTTTCTTGCGAAAGTCGTGCCAGTCGTGAAGCGTGGGCTAGGTTTTTGAAATATATTGCGTTTTTGGGGTGCGGTGCGGGGTGGCGGCGCTGCGGGCAGGGCACTTGGCGCGGCGGCGGGCGGCAAATATTGCCGATTGGTTTCACATGCAAATACAGTTTATATTAAGTGTATGAAGATTGACGGCCCCAATAAAACCAGCGGCCCCAAAGGCACCAGCAAGACCGGCGGCGCAAAAAGCACCGGCAGCACAGCCTTCAGCGGACTGATAGACGATACAGACGAAACCGCGGGCACCAGCGGTGCAGCGGGCGCATCGTCGATTGCGCGTCTGGATGCGCTGCTGTCCGTGCAGGAAGCAGGGGATTCAACATCCGAAGAAGCGGCCAAGCGCGCGAAAAAACGCGGGCTGCAACTGCTGGACGAACTGGACCGCCTGCGCATGGGACTTCTGACGGGCGAGGTCACGCAGGCGCAGCTGGGCCAGCTGGAGCGTATGCTGCAAGGCCACCGCGACAAAGTCATCGACCCGATGCTCAACCGCGTGCTCGATGAAATCGACCTGCGCGTACAGGTCGAGCTGGCAAAATTCAGCCGCCGCTAGGATTTTCTTTCCATATCTTTAAAAAAATGTGCCGTTATAAGGCCTTGCGGAACATTGAGGCCGGAGCGGGCGTTGTTTCGCGCGGCGAGGCGGACTATAATAAGCGAGTCTCTCGTACAACGCGTTTATATACATATTCAAGGTTAAAGGATGCACCAGATGTCATCGCTGCCGGAAACGTCTTCCACAATCCTGCCGCCGGATTACAAACCGGGCGAAAAGGAAAAGTTCATGAACCCGGTCATGCTGGAATATTTCCGGCAGAAACTGCTGCGCTGGCGCGCGGAGCTTTTGGAAGAGTCGACCGAGACCATCAAGGAAATGCAGGAAGACAACCTGCAAAAACCCGACATCGCCGACCGCGCCTCCGCCGAGACCGACCATGCGCTGGAACTGCGTACGCGCGACCGTGAACGCAAGCTGATTTCTAAAATCAACGCTGCGCTCGAAAAAATCGAAGATGGCTCGTATGGCTATTGCGAAGAAACCGGCGAGCCGATTTCCATCGCCCGCCTTGAAGCGCGCCCGATTGCGACCCTGAGCCTCGAGGCGCAGGAGCGTCACGAGCGCAAAGAGCGCACGCAGCGCGACATGCGCGAATAAATCGCCGTGCCTGTCTGCCGCGGCAGTATGGCACGAAGCCTGCAATAAGAACCCCCGACCGCGCTGCGGCGGGGGTTTTTATTGGCCGGAACAGAAAAAACCAGAACGGAAAACAATAAGACGGAAAAACATATGGCTATTCACGATAATATCGCTGTTTTATTGCTGTTTTTCGTTGTCCATCTGCTCATCGGTTTCGCGCTGATGATGCGCACGGGGCGCAAGCTGTGGCTGTGGACGATCATGGAAAGCGCGGCGGGCGATATCGCGCGGCGGCTCAACCGCGGCGGTCGCAGCGATTCAGACCGCATCGTGCGCGGCGCTGTGGTTTTTATGGTCATGACGGGCATCGCGTATGGTTGCGGACGGCTGTGGGCTTTGATGTCTGCGGGCAACTGGGGCTGGGCGGCGGATTTCCTGTTGCTCTCCGGCGCCTTGAGCGCGATGACACCGATTGCGGTCATGCGCGGCGCGGCACGGCGTCTGGCCGAACACAAAGAAGACCGCGCCCGCGCCATCATCGCCGCGCATCTGCGCGAAGATGTGCGCAGTGCGGATGTGCATACGCTCACGCGCAAAGCCATCGAATACGGCATGGAGTCTCTGTGTCTGATGCTGGTCGGCCCGGCGCTGGCGTTTGTTGTTTTCGGCGCGCCCGGTGTTTTTGTTTATGTGACGGTGATGGCGCAGCACCGTGTTTACGGGCGCGGCGTGCCATCGCAGCAGCATTTCGGCGCAACGGTGCGCGCAGCGGAGCGTCTGGTCAACCTGGTGCCTGCGGCGGTCACGGCGGTCTTGATTGCCGCGGCCGCAGCCGTGGTCAGCCGCGGCAAGCCGGTCGTGGCGCTGTCCCTGCCGGTGCGTCAGGCGAAGGGGGATGACAGCTTTAACCGCGGGGTGGTCGTCTCGGCGGCGGCGGGCGGACTGGGGCTGACGCTGGGCGGTCCGCGGCGCTGGATGGACGGCGAAACCAGCCGCGGCGAGTGGATGGGCACGGGCAAAGATACCGCCCGCACCGATCCTGCCGCCCTTCAGCGGGCCGGAATGCTCGGTTTTGTGGCTTTTCTGATTTTTGTACTGGCGTTTTCGGCGGTATTTATGATGCGCGTCTGATTTACGTATTATTTGAGTTTTTGTAACTTAATAATAAATGCTGTTGATTTTTGATAACAAAACAGCCTTGCAGTGCAGCGGAGATTTACTTGTATTGCGCTTTAACACATTTTTAACTTTGACGCTTTTACAAAAAATGCTAGCCTGACTTCCGATCAAAATTGCTGAAAACCAACGTCAGAATTCTCTGCCAAAACTTCCGGCATGGGCAATTTCAAGGCTTTGGCCATGGCCGTCACGATCAGACGAGTCGCCGGAGAGGCATCCTCTTCTCCGTGCGGCATATAAATGTGTTAAAGGCTGGATGAAATGGATAAACGGGACCGGAGAAAGATTGAGAATATTCTGCGCGAACCCCTGACGCGGCATCGTTTGTCGCTGAACGGGAAAATCCGCGCGGCTCAAAATACCGATAACCCCAAACCCTTTACCTTTGACGACCTCAAGGATTTCGTTGCCGGCCTTGGCGTCGATACCGAAGATTTCCGCAAGGAAACCCTGAACGCCTTCGAAGCCGTGCAAACGGGACAGGCGCCCAAGACCCCCAAATTCGATACGCCGGAAACCCAGCTTCTCTGGGGCGCGGCGCTGTCTTATCTGTCGGTTAATCCCGACCAGATGAAATCGTGGGCGAAGCCGCCTGCTGAAAATACGCCGCTCACCCGCACCGAACTCTGGCAGCAGGTGACAGGAACGCGCCATGCGCATCAGGAACTGCTCTCGCACGCACACCACGTGCGCGAGGCGATGCGCGACAAGGATACGCGCTACAGCTGGGGCGCGCCGGGCACGGGTTTTTCTTTCGAGCGTGCCAAGAACCACATCAATATCGACTTCGTGCAGAGCATGATTGTCGGCTTCGAACACGCGCGCGCGGATGTGTACCGTGAAATCGGTCACTCGCTGCTGTCGGTCAGCTATCCAAAGCGCATGCAGGAAGTGTACAAGGAAATGCAGCCGCTGTTGCGCAAGGCGCGCGAGGCGCAGGGCAACGGCAAGGCAAAAGGCAAAAAAGGCCCGCAGCTGAAGCCGGAGGAGTACAAACAGCTCCTCATGCTCTCGACCGAGTGGGAATTGCGCCACAAAATGTTCGCGGCCGCCGAAGAAAACGTCGCCAACCGTTTTGTCGCCAACATGGGCAAACAGCTTTTGCAGGATTATGGCGTATCGGTAAACAATACCGCCGTCACGGGCCGGGGCGTCGGTCTGACCCGCCTGCCGAAAGACGGTATGTCGGATGAACTGCGCCGTTATCTGAACCTCTGCAATGCGGTGCAGCTGAGTTTTTATCAAAACAACGGCATGTTCGAAAACAGCGATGCGGGCTGGTTCAAGGTCGGCGTCAACCCCAACCTTGTGCGCAAGACGCAAACGCTGGCGCGCCGCCCTGCGGATAAAAAAGAAGACGACGACGGCATCGAGCATCCCGATTTCAAATTGCTGCGCGAACTGGCGGGCGGGCCCAAGGGGCTTGAAAACCTGCAGCCCAAGCAGCACGAGCGCCTTTATGGCTGGCAGAACTTGAAAGCGCGTATCGAAAGCGCCGATCTGTCGCGCAAGGCTGTGATTGATGAAATCATGAAGCTGTATGCGGAAGATCTCCTGCAGCGCATCCTCAAGCAGCAGAACGACCAGATCGACCAGCAGCTGAAAGACGCGCAGGACAAGCAAAAACAGCAAAATCAGGACAAAGATCAGGATCAAGACGGTCAAGACGGTCAGGATGGTCAGGACGGCCAAGAGGGGCAGGAAGGCCAGGAAGGTCAGGAGCAGGAAGGTCAAGGCCAAGGTCAGGGACAAGGCCAGGGTCAGGGTAAAGGCAAGCCGCAAAAAGGCCAGAAGAACAAGCAAGACCAGCAAAAGCAGAAACAAAAGCAGCAAAAAGACCGCGGCAAGCCGCAAGGCGAGCAGCAGGACCCCGATGACATGGACGGCGAAGACGCCGACGGTCAGGATCAGGACGGTCAGCAAGGTCAGCAGGGCCAAAAAGGCGACAAGCAGAAACAGAAACAAAAAGGCCAGAAGGGCGAAAAAGGCGAGAACGGCGAAGAGCAGGACGCCGAAGGTCAGGAAGGCGAAGGCCAAGAAGGCGAAGGTCAGGAACAGGACGGCCAGCAGCAGGATGGCGAAGGCCAGGACGGCCAACAGCAAGGCAAGCCTGAAAAAGGCGAAGGCCAGCTGGGTGCCGATGACGAAGACACCGTCCCCGTCGAAGGGGCGGGCGATATGCCTGCGCCCAAGGCGCCGACCGAAAACCCGACGGACGAGCTCGACCCCAACGGCAGCGATGCCAACGGCGACGGTAACGACGCCGACGGTGACGGCAATGATGCCGATGGCAACGACGCGGACGGCAGCGACGCCGATGGCGACGATGCGGATTCCGATGGCCAGACCGCGGACGAGATCCAAAAAGAAATCGACCGCATGGATCAGGAAGAACAGGACGCGCAGGACGGACAGGACGCCGACGGCGAAGACGGACAAGACGCCGACGGTGATGGTCAGGACGGCCAGAAAAGCAAAAGCAAAAGTAAGAGCAAAAGCAAAAGCCAGTCGAAGCCCAGCAAACAGGGCGGCGATGGCGATGGCAAGTCGCTGGAGGAACTCTCCAAGCAGGACTGGACGGATTACAACGCCCGCATCGGCGAACTGGCCGGCCCCATCACCCGCGTGCGCAAGCTGTTCAAGGATGTGCAGGACCGCCAGCTGCAGCGCAAATCGAAAATGTCGCGCTCGCTGGATATCCTGCCTGAAAATGGCGAGGTCAAAGACCGCTTCAATGCCGAAGCGCACCGGAACATGACCATCAAAAAAGTTACCGGCCAGCTTGAAGAAGAAGATCTGAAGCGTTTCCACAAGGACGAGACCAGCATGGTCCCGACCGAAATTGATATCGTCATCGCCATCGACGGTTCGGGCTCCATGGGTTCGGGCAGCGGCGGGGCGGTGCCCATCAACGCGGCGCTGCAAGCGGCCGCCATCATGTTCGAAGCCGCCGCCGGCAAAGACATGAAGATGAACGTCTATGTCACGATGTGGGGCGACAGCGATCCGCCCATCCTGATCAAACCCGGTGACGACCGTATCAAAATCGGTCAGGCCATGCAGGCCGCCCGCAAGGGCCTCAATTCGGGTACCAACTTCGCGCCCGCCGTGCAAAAAGTCGCCAAGACGATTGGCGAACAGCGGGGCAAGAGCGGAACCCTCAGCGGGTTCACGCACGTACTGGTCATCTCCGACGGCGATATGTTCGACCCCGAACCGTCGAAAGAGAAGATCTTCACTATGTTCGACCACTCCGACAAAATCACTTTCGATGCGGCGATTATCACCGCGGCGAAGGGGACGAACATGCAAAAAATGGCCGAAGGCATCAAAGGCCGGAAACCTTATCAGGACATGGGTATCGTCCTTGGTAACAATCCGGAAGAAGTGCCGATGGCGATCGTCGGGCTTTTGCTCGAGAAGGTCAGGAAAACCGGAAGCTTCCAGGCTATTCCTAACAGTCAAAAACGCAGAGCCATGAGACAAGCTCATAACAAGATGGATCGGAAACCATGACGAAAAATAACAAAGACCAGAAAACGACCGCCCCCAAAGCAGAAGGCAAAAAGCCGGAGGCGCCGTCCATCCTGAAAAAGAGCATCAAGGATCTGACCCTTGACGATTACGAACAGCTGGAAAAGCGCATCGGTACCTCGACGCGCCCGTTCCCGATGTGGGGCCCGCAGCGTATCGAAGAAAACGGCCGCAGCTCCATCCAGACGGTGCTGTCTTTCATCGCGGATGACAGCCAGCCGTTGAAGATTTATTCCGAACGTCCGTATGAAGAAGTCGTCGCGCTCGCGTATTGCGACATGCCGGTACCCAGCATGCTGCCGATTTTCAAGGATGGTATCGAACGCCGCGGCGACCCGCTGCAGCGCCAGAAAGACATTCTGGAAGGCAAACAGCCCCAGAACGAAAACTTCAACCGCACACAGATGATGATCGGCGACCCCGGTCACGGTAAGTCGTTCCTCGGCGCCCTGCAGGGACGTCTGCGCGGCAAGGGTTCGGTCGAGATTTTCGACTGCGGCGGCAAGAACATGAACGACCTTCTGTTCGAAATGGTGCTGGACTTCGGCGCCGCCGATGCGCTGCCCAAAGCCATCGACAAACGTCTGAAGGCAGGCTCGCTCGAAGATATGTCTGTCGGTCTTCTGGCCTCGCTGCCGGAAAAGGCGATTAGCAAGGATGACAACGGCGTTCTGAAGGCGATTGACTGGGCCTATCTGAAAACGGCCGGCAACGACGAAGTGCAGAAATCTTTCGATGTCCTGACCAAAGTCAGCAAAATCGAAGGTCTCGATAACGCCGGCGGCAACGCACTGGGCATGAACTCGCAGTACGGCGCGCTCATCCGTGCGTTCCTCGAAAACCGCGAAATCGTCCTCGACGAGTACAACAAATCGCGCGAAGGTTCGGACAATGCCCTGCAAACCGTCATCCAGTTCCTGATTGGCGAATTGCGTGAATGCACGGTCGACAACCCGCTCAAGAACAAAGACAACACCTCCGGCCCCAGCTCGTTCACGTTCAAGCGTGACGATATGGGTACGGGCTTCTTCGTCACCTTCACGGGTAACAAAACCGAAGACGGCTCCACCACGCGTTCGCTGAACAAGTCGGTTTATGACCGTCTGAAGCCCGATACGCTGCCCGATCCCGATGTCATCGACTGGCAGCACCGTATCTGCCAGATGATGGTGGGCATGCCGGTTTCGACCATCTACAGCGCGTTCCAGGAACAGGCAGATGCCGATCCGGCCGCTTTCGGCGAATGGCTGATGTGGCTGCGTGAAACCAAGGCGAAGGTCGAAGGCACGCCGATCCCCGAACTCCAGCAAACCCTGCTGGCGAACTGGCAGGATGTTGTATCCGCGTCCGAAAAGCTGGCGCTGTTCTATGACCGCTGGGCGACCCTGTCGGATGCCGAAAAAATCACGACCGCTGCCCCCGACCTCATCGAGGAAGTGGACGAGGAATACACCAAGAAGGAAGGCATGTCTTTCCGCCGTATCAAGCAGCACCTCGAAGAGGCGCAGCCGATCCGCGCGAAAATGCAGCCCGTCGATAGCCCCGTCAAAGTCGATTTCGGCGCCTGGAACAAGCCGCCGAAGCGTGCTGAAACGGTCGAGGAAAATCCGTCCCTCAACTACGGCACGCGCCTTGTTGAATACATCGAGCGTATGGTCTACGAAAAGTCCGGCTCTGTGGGCAAAAACAAGCTCTACAGCAAGCTGAACAAGGCGATGGAAGAGTTTGGCCTGCGCGACATCTCCCTCAAGGAAGGTGCCCGCAGCCGTCAGAAATCGGTCGAGGAAAGCCTGAACATCAGCGCCTTCGCCGACAAAGACCTGAACCGCCAGGCGCAAATCGCGCGCAAGGTGTTCTGCAACTTCATCCGCCAGATGGACCCGAGCATCGAAGCCGATGACGACTCCATCATCACGCCGAAAAAATTCCTCGATGCGCTGAAATACGTGCAGGAGAAAGAAACCGCGCCGACGAACGAATTGTTCGTCGCCAACCGCGACCCCGAACAGCTTTATGCCGGCCAGCCGCTGGCGGAAGCGATCATCAAAGACGCGGCGGTTTATGTGCGTGAGAAAAAACGCGTCGATTTCGATCTCGATGACCTTGTGCATCATGACGATTTCATCGCGTCGCTGGCGCTGCCGACGGTGGGCGAGAAAAACCTCGGCGCCGTGTGGGATCAGAACATCCGCCCGATGATGCGCGACAGCGCACCGGCGCAGGCGGATGGCGATCAGGCCGCAAACCAGAACAGCCCGCGCCGCAACGACGGTCTTTCCATCGCGGAAGGCACGTCCGAGCATGGCATCGCCACGACCAGCCTGCAGGTGCTTTATGCCGATGAAGACGGCGAGCGCGCTGTGACGCTGCATATCGTGCGTAACCAGCAGCGCGGCAAGACGCTGGTGGTCGGTGAAAAGGCGCCGTCCAAATTGCTCGCGGCGTTCCGCGAAGCGGGCGTGACGCACGTTGACCGCAACGATCCGTCGGCGCAGACCAAGGTCGAGGCCGCCATCGGCGACCTGACCCGCGGTATGCCCGAAGTGGTCAAGAAGCATCTGACCGATGCCTTCAAATACCGCAACAACGTCGATTCCGATTACCTGCGCGAACAGGCCGGCAAGCCGCTGGGCGATGCCGAAGCTGAAAAGGCTTATCTTGCCGAAGCGCGCAAGGAATATCTGGAAGGCAAACAGCTTGCCGAACTGATGGTCGCGCCGGAGGTCACCATGAACCTGCCGAAGTTCGTCCTCAAGAACAGCAAGCCGGGCCCGCGATAAGCGGGGCCAGCGATCAGGCCGGAAAAGCATATGGCACAGGAAACGTTGAAACAGGTGGGCGCCGCAGCGGCGCAGCAGAATGCGATGGAACGCGGTGCGCGTTTCCTTGCGCACGGCACCCGCCTGTTCACCGTTTCGTCCGGCTGGGAGAGCGAGATGATCCGCCAGGATAAAGGGGTATCGTCATGCGAGACGATGCTGGAGCTTGAAGCAGCGATGCGCGACGAAAACGTCCGCGTTATCTTCATTCCGGCAGACGCGCTGATGACGGACGCGGACATCGAAAAGATTTCGGAGCGCAACGGGGTTACCAAAACACTTTTTAAAGAGGTGAAGACATGAGCGGGGGACGTTACATCAAGCAGGCTATCATTGCCGCGCTGTGCGAACATCCGGATCAGGAAAAGTATAAAACGCGCGCGTTTTCGGGGGAAAACCTCGAAAAGGTGATGGAGGCGCTTGCCGAACAGCGTAACAAACTGACCAAGGAAGATTTCTTCACGCAGGACGATGAAGGTAAATACCTCATCGACACGCCCGGTTTCTGGCGCAATTTCGACAAGGTCCTCGCGATTGTGAACAAGGCTGGTGACAAGTTCACCATGGATGATTTCAAAAAGCCGCTGGGCCCGAACGAGGATTCGCGCAGCCTGCTCGACAGCGCGCGCCAGAACGGCGGGCTGGGCAAGATTTTCAGCGCTTCGGTCTGGCAAGGCCGTTTCGATGAAATGGAACGCCTGTGGTACTACGTGCCGATGCCGTCGCGCCGCGAACTGTTCCGCAACGACGGGCAGCTCGACCCCGTTCTCAAGCGCAATCTTTTGAACGCCGAAGGCCGCGAGATGCCCGAAGACCGCCTTGCCAAGGCAGGGCTGACGCCGAACGACGTGCGTCAGGCGTTTTCGCAAAACGGCAACTACGAAGATATTACCCGCCGCCTCGCCCAGAACGGCGACTGGCTGCGCAAGGAATATCTGCTGCTGCCGGATAATTCGGGCGACACCGTGTTCTATCATCAGGGCGCGTGGGACCGTTTCAACGATATCTCCAAACGCATGCAATCGCGGGGGGAGCAGTTTGAAACAGCCGATTTCATCCGTCAGATGGGCTATAGCGCCAACGTGCTGACCCGTGCCTATGAACGCGGCGGCTTGCAGCATGTCTTCGCGCCCCAGCATTGGGTTGACCGTCTGCCGGAAATGACCGAGCTGTGGTCGCGCGTGCTGCCGGGCTGGAAAACCGGCACCATGACGGTGCAGGCGTTTGACAAATCCTATGCCGAAGCGGAAAGCCTGACCTACGGCAAACTGGTGGATTACGAACGCTTTGAATCCAAACAGGCGCTGCTGCGTCCGCTGAACCCCGACGCTGTTCAAAGCGGCGCGGAAAAGCCTGTGCTGCCCATCGGCCTCAAGGCTTTCTGGGACAACATCGACACCGTGCAGCAGAAACTCGCGAATATGGGCGCGCGTCTGTCGCTGTCCGACCTTCGCCAGAAAAGCGGGGAGATGGAAGACACCTGCCTGATTACCGCCATCAAGTTCGGCCATTTCGAAGCCGTGCAGAGCATTGCGCGTAAAGCGGGCGAGAAAATCGGCGTGGATGATTTCCTGTCCAAAGACCGCCATGGCAATACGATGCTGAACATCCTTGCCGAACGCGGCGAGCTGCATCAGGTATTCCAGCCCGAAAACTGGGCAGGCCGCCTGAGCGAGATGAAAGCGCTCTGGACGAATGTTCGCGTGACCGACCGCAATCAGGTTGATTTCGAACAGGTCGAAGTCTCCGCGCAGCAGGCTACGCTGCGTCAGCAGGTCAGCGATGATTTCAACTTCAAACTCAAGCCGCGCAAGCCGGGTAAATAACCAGCTTTGCGTGATTGAAACACAAAACCCGTCCTGTGCTTCAGGGCGGGTTTTTGTTTGTGCCGGTCGCGGGGCTCAAACGGCGGGCGGTTTCGGCGGCGGGGCATTTGCGGCGCGTTTCGCGCTCAGGCAGATATGCGGCGGTACTTGCAGATCGGGCGCGTCATAGCGCAGCGGATTGCCATCAAGGTCCTGCACGCGGCCGCCGGCCCCTTCGACAATCGCATGGCCCGCCGCGACGTCCCAGAATTTCGTGCGCCCGCCGCGGTTGACGGGATAGACAATCGACATATCCGCTGCAGCCGAGGCGACATGGCAGGCGCGGCGCATGCCGCTGACGCCGCCCGTGCCGTCAAGCCGCGCGCTTTCGTCGAAAGCGGCGGAGAGATAGCCTTTGACCTTGGGCAAATCCGCACTGCTGGGGCTCACCAGCACATGCAGCTCGCCGCCCTTGGACGGGGCAGGCGGCGCGGCGGTGGCGAGCGCGATGCGCGTGCCATCTGGCAAAACTTCGGCGGCGGTTTGCGGGCCTGCGGCGGCGTAAAGTTTGTCGGCGGCGGGTTGATACACAACGCCCAATACGGGCTTGTGGTCAACGACCAGCGCAATCGCCACCACGAAGGCGCCCGTGCGCCCGGCAAATTCGCGTGTGCCGTCCAGCGGGTCAACCGTCCAGAACGTACCGCCGGAAATATCGGGAATGTTGCCCGCCTCGACCGCTTCTTCGGACACGATGGGAATGTCCGGTGTCAGCGCGGCGAGGCGCGCGAGCACGAGGGCCTCTGCCGCGTGGTCGGCGTCGGTGACGATGCTGCCGTCCTTTTTGGTATAGGTTTTTGTCGCAGGGGCATTGTAATGGCGCATGATTTCCGCACCGGCATCGCGGGCCAGCCGCTCGATATCCGGCAGCAGGGCGGCGGGGTCGGGAGTGGTAGTGATGGGCGGTACGGCTTTGGTCATGGCCTTATTGTATTTCCGTAAAGTTAACAATTCGTCAAGCGCGCGAAAAAGCGCTAAGGCTATAAAAATTCAATAAATTGCTGTTCAGATGAATACCATATATTGACGGCCACAGGCAGGAAATTTATGCTAGGCGCATCGTCGAACATCATACGAAGCGAAAGAGGCAGACCTCTATGAAATCAGCCTTGAAACCGGCTCTTGAAAATCTCGACAAGGCGCTCGCGCGTCTTGAAACCGCAGTTGATAAACGCCTGCAATCCGAACAGCGCGGCAAGAGCGAGCCGCAGCTCGATCTCAGCGTGCGCAACGAGCGTGAAGTCAACCGCAAGATTGCCGCCCGTCTCGACCAGACCATCAACCGTCTGGAAACCCTGCTGAGCGAAGAAGCATAAGGCGAAGGAAAATCTCTCATGGCCGAAGTCAATATTTCCATCAACGGGCGTATCCACGAAATCAGCTGCGACAACGGGCAGGAAGGCCGCGTTGTCGATCTCGCGTCTTACATCGACCAGCGTTTGCAGCAAATCGCGCGCAGCGGCGCGGCGTACAATGACGCGCACCTGATGGTGCTGACTGCGCTGGTGATTGCGGACGAGCTGTTCGAAACCCGCGAAAAACTTTCGGCGCTGTCGGCATCTTCGGCGGCAACTCCGGCACCTGCGGCAAAAGGCCGCAAAGGCGAAGCGGCAGAAGCGGCAGAGGCAGCAGCCTCCCCCGAAGAAGAAAAAGCCATGGCACAGCTGATTGAAAAACTGGCCAAGCGCATCGACGGCATTGCCGCCCGCGTGCAGGCCGCCTGATACCTGCCCGCCGTATAGCTGTGAAAAGTCAATAATTGCAGACTGATAGCCCTGCCTTCCTGCGCATTTGCACGCAAAGGCAAGGAAAACGTGACTTTTGGCGCGTTTGCCCCTACATTACGGTCGGAAGGTTGCTGCGGCGTGCGTGAGACAGCACTGTCCCAGAGGCCGATGATCTTTCGCTTGGGGGCTGTCCCTGACCGGGCCGTGGTTCGGTCATTATGGTTCCCACCTTGTTGTACAAGGGCCTAGCGGATATCCCCGTCCACGGCGCAGGTGGCGCCTTCCACATTTTTTCCAATCGATACGAACAGCCTGTTGCCCATGTCCAGCAAGAACGAGCTTCGACAAGCCGCTTTCCAACGTCGCCTGACCCTGGCGCCCGCCGCCTGTGCGGAAGCTTCCGCGCGTATGACCGCGCGCTTTCTGGACGAGATTCATCTGCCGCCCGCTGGTGCGGTCATTTCGGGTTATGTGCCCGTGAATAACGAGATAGATGTCTTCCCGCTGATGACGGCGCTGGTCGAGCGCGGTTACCGCTGTGCCGTGCCGCATAACGTGGAGCGCGAATACGTGCTGGAGTTCCTTGAATGGACGCCGCAGACAAAACTTTATACCGGTCTATACAACATCCCGCAGCCGGACCCGCGCGAGGCGGAGGCGCTGCTGCCCGATATGCTGATCGTGCCGATGGTGGCGTTTGATACGCAGTGCCACCGTATGGGCTATGGTTCGGGTTATTTCGACCGTACCTTTGCGCATTTGCGTCAGTTCCACACGTTTCAGGCGGTGGGCGTCGCGTATGAATCGCAAAAAGAAACCGAAGTGCCGACGGACAGGCACGATTACCGTCTCGACGCCGTCGTGACAGAGGCCGCTGTTTACCGTGCGCCCAAAGATGACAAGAAAGCATAAAGAATGAGAATACTTTTCCTGGGCGATATTGTGGGCCGCGATGCGCGTGATGCGGTGACATCGCAGCTGGCCGATATCCGCCGTGAATACAAAATCGATGCCGTGATCGTGAATGCCGAAAACGCGGCGCATGGTTTTGGCGTGACGGCGCAGATTTGCGACGACCTTTATAAAGCGGGCGTCGATTGCATCACCACCGGCAATCACGTCTGGGACCAGCGCGAAATTATGGCCTATATCGACAGCGCACCGCGTTTGTTGCGCCCCGTCAACTTCCCCGAAGGCACGCCGGGCCGCGGCGCCAGCATCATCGAAACGGCGCGCGGACATAAAATCCTTGTGGTGAATGCGATGGCGCGTTTGTTCATGGATGCGATGGACGACCCTTTCGCCGCGATGGATAAGCTGTGCAAGGCTTACCGTCTGGGCAAGGACGTGCAGGCGATTTTCCTCGATTTCCATGGCGAGGCGACGAGCGAGAAAATGGCCATGGGGCATTTCCTCGATGGCCGTGCATCGTTTGTGGTGGGCACCCACACGCATGTGCCGACTGCCGACACACGTATTCTGCCCAAGGGCACGGGATACCAGACCGACGCCGGTATGTGCGGCTGCTATGACAGCGTCATTGGTATGGATGCCAATATTTCGCTCAGCCGTTTTATCCGCAAAATTCCGGGCGAGAAAATGCGCCCCGCCGAAGGCCCGGTGACGCTGTGCGGCGTTTTGTTCGACGTCGATCCTGCGACCGGTCTTTGCACCCAGGCCGTACCCTTTCGCAAAGGCGGACAGCTTAGCGCCGCGCTGCCGCCTGCCGCATAAATTTTTTATTCAAGGAGAAAGCCATGACCGCATCCTCTCGTACTTCTTCTGCCAAAAGCCGTCTGACGGTCGTGGCCATGGCGGGCGCTGTCGCGCTGCTGCTGGGCGGTGTCCTGATGTCTTTTTCCGCGCAAAGCGAACAGACGCCAACGTTCTCGCCCGCGGGTATGCGCGTGGAGCCGCTGACCATCGTCAAGGAAAACGGTGGGCGTGAAACCTTCACTGTCGAAGTTGCCGAAACCATGCGTCAGCTGGAAAACGGACTGATGCACCGCACCGAGCTGGCGAAGGATGCGGGGATGCTGTTTTATTTCGGCGGCGGGGAGGGCGAGGTGTCTTTCTGGATGAAAAACACCTTGATCCCGCTGGATATGATTTTTATTCGTGGTGACGGCGTGATCGTCAACATCCATGAAAGCGCGGAGCCGCATTCGCTGAAAAGCGTGCCGTCGCGTTTTCCGGTCATGGCGGTTCTGGAGGTGAATGGCGGCGAAAGCCGTGCGCGCGGCATCCAGCCCGGTGATCGCGTCGAACACCACTATTTCCGCGCCCGTGCGGAAGACGGCACGGCGGAGGATAGCAAAGACGCCGCAGATAAAAACGCAGCGGATAAGAAATCCGGTGCGGATGCCGCGGAAAAGCCAAAGGCCGAACCCGCGCCGCTGGCATCGCCGCAGCTGGATATCGAGTCTCCGGAGCTGCTGGACCGCAGCCGCCAGCACGGGCTCGATGCTGACGTGCAGCAAAGATAATCCTGCGCGGGCGGGCGGGCTGGATAAGCCCTTTGCCGCCAAGGGGATACGGGCCTGTCTTGCAAGTCCATGAAATACCTTGATTTTGCCTGTGCCAAAGGCTATATAAAGCGTCAGTCACGAAAAAACGGAGTGTAGCGCAGTCCGGTAGCGCGCCTGTTTTGGGAGCAGGATGTCGGGGGTTCAAATCCCTCCACTCCGACCATTTTTTCGGGACGGAAAGAGCAAAATAGGTACGATCATGAAAGCCAGGATTTACAAGCCTGCAAAAAACACCATGCAGTCCGGCCGCGCGACAACCGCGGAATGGGTACTGGAATACGAACTCGAAACGCCGCGCCGCCCTGAACCTTTGATGGGCTGGACCTCTGCCGGTGATACGCTCAACCAAGTGCGTATGAAATTCTCCAGCAAGGAAGCCGCGATTGCGTTTGCCGAAGGCCACGGGATGGATTATTCCCTCGCGCCCGAAGCGCAGCGCCGCGTCACCCCGCGCAGCTATCTCGATAACTTCAAATACCGTCCGGTCGAAGAAGAGGCATAAAGCCTCTTACTTTGCCCGCGTTTAAAGCGCAGGCGGTTTGTGCGGCGGCGGCTTGGCCGTATCCGCCGGTGTGTTCCCTTGCGGTTTTGCAGGGGCCAGCGTGCTGGTGATTTCCGGCTTGCTTTCCAGCGTTTTGTGAATGGGACATTTGTTGGCGATTTCCAGCAGCCTTTGGCGCTGCGCATCGTCGAGCGGCCCCTCCAGCGTGATTTCACGCGTGATCACATCGCGTTTGATATTGTCGGCGCCGGTTTCCTTGTGGTGGGTCAGTTCGACCGTTACCCCTTCCAGCGGCCATTTTTTCTGGTTCGCGTACATGCGGATCGTCATCGACGTGCAGCTGCCCAGCGCGGCCAGCAGCATGTCATAGGGCGCAGGGCCCGCATCCAGCCCGCCGACGTCTTCCGGCTCGTCGGTGATGAACAGGTGGCTGCCTGTTTTGACTTCCTGCGTGAAGGTGCCGTCGCCGGTCTCGCGGACGGTGACTTTGGTCGGGTGCTGGGCCATCACAAACCTCGCTTTGAAAAGGAATACCCCGAGTCTACGCCCGCGGGCAGCCCGCGGCAAGGCTTGCGCGGCAGACCTGTCTTCGCGGGATAAAGAAAAAACAAAGACTTAGCGTAAATCGGGGACAAAAAACGTCATTTTCAGGGCATTTCCTGCTTGCCAAATCCGCCAAATTTGCTAAATAAAACTCCACCACGTGTTCCCTGGTAGCTCAGTGGTAGAGCAAGCGACTGTTAATCGCTTGGCCGCAAGTTCGAACCTTGCCCAGGGAGCCATCTTTTTTCCCCCGCCATTCACTGTTTTTAGCCAGCCTTTGTGCAGGCCAGGTCTATTTGCGGTCGCGTATCATGGTCACGGCGCGTTCTGCCGCGTCGTGAAAAGGCAGGAAGACCACATGCGCGCCCGCTTTGCGCAGCTGGCTGTCCTGCGCGGGGTCGTGGGTGGATACGGCGATTTTGCCGGCATACTTGGCTTCTTTCAGGCCGTTGAGCAACATCAGGCGCGGATCTTCGTGCGTGACGCCGGTGTCGTGCTGGGGCATAGCTGAAATAACCCACTGCGCCTGACCGAGCGGTAGCGAGGCGATGAATTCCGGATCGCAGGCATCGCCATACACCGCCGCATGTCCGTGCGTACGCCATTTGCGTACTTCATCGGGGTTGAAATCGACGCCAAGGATATGATGCCCCTGTGCGCGCAGATGATGCGCGATGGCATTGCCGTAGCGGCCAAGGCCGAACAGGATAATGTCATAGCTATGATCCGCTGCGGGGATATCCGCATGTTCCTGCGCGCTTGCTTCACGGTGGGGGTTTTTGCGCTCGAAAATACCCAGCAGCGATTCCATCCAGCGGTAAAGCGGGTGGGCATAGGTAATCATATAAACTGACAGCGCAATCGTGATAAGTCCGACGAGCGTCACCAGCCCCAGCGCATCCTTGTTGACGTGACCAAGCGCGACACCCATGGCGATAAAGATCAGCGAGAATTCACTGATTTGCGCAACGGTGAGGCCTGCCAGAAAGCTGGTGCGTTTGCGGTATCCCATGCCCCCCATGATCACCATTACAATCAGCGGGTTTCCGATGAGCACGAAAGCCGAAAAAATAATCGCCGGAAAAACCTGCGCGCCCAGAAGGCTGAGGTCAAGCTGCGTGCCGAGGGCGATGAAAAAAAACAGCAGCAGAAAATCACGTAAAGAGGACAGGCGCGAAATCAATGCTTCGCGGAACGGCGTCGAGGCCAGTGAAATACCGGCCAGCAGGCCGCCCAGCTCTTTGCTGAAGCCGAAATGATCGCCCAGCGCCGCGAGCAGTGCAGCCCAGCCGATGGAAAAAGTAATCAATAGTTCGGGCGAGCGTGCGATGCGGTTCATCAGCGGTGTTGCCGCAAAGCGCATGAAGGCGGCAACCAGCACCAGCATGCCGGTGCCGTAGGCAGAAACCTCCAGCACGCGCTGCAGCGGGGTTTGCGTATTTCCGTGCTCCGCGATGCCGAAGGCGGAGAGAACCATCATGGCAAGCACGACGACAATGTCCTGAACAATCAGAAAGCCGATTGCGATACGGCCGTGCAGTGAATCGACTTCTTTTTTATCTGAAAGAAGCTTGACGATGATGATCGTGCTCGAAAACGTCAGCGCCACGGCGACATATATAGATGTCATGTGACTGAGTCCCAGCATCAAGCCCAGAAAATATCCCACGACAGATGTAAAGACGACCTGCCCAAGCCCTGTGGCGAGAGACACAACCCCCATGGTGCGGATGAGTTTCAGGTCAAGCTTCAGCCCGACCAGAAAAAGCAAAACAGCGATGCCCAGCTGCGCCAGCAGTTCGATATGCGCCTGCGAGTGTACGATGTTAAGCCCCGACGGGCCGACCAGAATACCTGCCGCGATGAAATTGACGATCATCGGCTGGCGTAGCTTCAGGCCGATAAGGCCAATGGCGGATACGACCATCAACAGCGCGGTCAATTCGTAGAACAGGGATGTGTGCAGAAAGTCTAAACCTGGCATGTGCGCGCGCCCCGAATGTGTGGCGTGATTAGACTACATTCGGGCACGATTTGCCACAGCGTTAAAAAATATGAAAACTTTTACCAAGGGGCTGCAATATAAATAAAAAAGACCGTACTATCGGATATGCCCGATACCGTGTCCCTGAAACAAAAAACGCCGACAAGGCGTCAGCGTTTTTGAGAACTTTACAAAAGAAGAGTATGGAGGCACGGGCCGGAATCGAACCGGCATTCAAGGATTTGCAGTCCTCTGCATCGCCATTCTGCCACCGCGCCATATCGGGAGTTTTCTTTTAGCCGAAAAAGCGGGGCGTCTCAAGTGCCGCCACTGTTCAACCGTCATAAAAAAGTATAAATATGACGGTGTGCAGGGATGCGCAAAAAAGGCTTTCTTTTTTGACGCAAAATGCAATAATACAACCTGTGGCTGTAACGGCCCGCAACTTTTGGATGTGCCAGAGATGCAAAGTTTTGAAATCGCCCGCGAAAATATGATTTTTGGCCAGCTGCGCCCGAGCGGGATTACATCGCCCGCCCTGATTTCTGCCCTGCAGGCCGTCCCGCGCGAGCAATTTGTGCCCCGTCACCTGCAGCGCATCGCCTACATTGACGAAGATCTGGATATCGGTGGCGGCCGCGTGCTGGCCGAGCCGGTGGTGCTGGCCCGCCTGATTCAGGCGCTGGAAATTGACCATAACGATGTCGTGCTGGATATCGGCTGCGGCACGGGGTATTGCGCCGCGCTGCTGGCGCAGATGGCCGCGACGGTGGTGGCGATTGAACAGAATGCCGACATCGCGTCGGAGGCCGAGCGCCTGCTGCGGGATCTCGATATCTGCAACATTGTGGTTATCCAGCAAAAAGATTTGCGCGAGGGGTACGCGGCGCAGGCGCCGTATCAAAAAATCCTGATAAACGGATCGGTTGCCGAAGTGCCGGCGGAGATTTTGTCTCAACTGGCCGATGGCGGTCGTTTGGTCACAGTTCTTTCAAACAAGGGGCATATGGGCTCCGCCGTTCTTTATACCCGCAGTGGCGACGATTTTTCAAAGCGTGTGCTGTTCGATGCCGCCACGCCGACGCTGCCGGGGTTTGAATGCCGGAAATCATTTGAATTTTAAATGCGTTATTTTCGTTTCTTTGTCTTTTTTCTGAGCTTTTCCGTTTCTGTTTTTGCGGTCGCGGGCAGTGCAACAGCTCAGGAAGGCGGGGGAGCGGTAACGCCCTTTGATGCCGCGCTTGCGGAGGCTTATCTTCGCAATCCGGAGCTTGAAGCCGCGCGGGCGGAGCTGCGGAGTGTGGATGAAACCTACGCGCAGGCCATGTCGGGCTATCGCCCGCGCCTGACGGGGGAGGCTTCCTATACTTCCTCGTATTATGACGGCGACGTTTTCGACAATCATGCCGACCCCAAAAATCTGGCGCTCGAGCTGCGCCAGCCGCTGTATCGTGGCGGCACGACGCAGGCGAGCGTGAGGGCTTCCTCGAGCAGAATCAATGCCCAGCGTGCGGTTCTTCATTCAGTAGAGCAAAAAGTACTGCTTGATGCCGTGACCGCCTATATGGATGTGCGCCGCGACAGCGAGATTGTGCGCCTGAATTTGAATAACGAGAAGGTGTTGGAAATGCATCTTGAAGCATCGCGTCAACGTTTCAAGCTGGGCGATATCACCAAAACCGATGTCAGCCAGGCGGAATCCCGTCTGGCGAATGCCGTGGCCAGCCGCGTGCGCGCCGAGGGCAGCCTGCGCGCCAGCCGCGCGCGTTATGAACGCGCCGTCGGGCAGGAGCCGCAGGATTTACCGGCGCCTGTTTTCCGTCTGGACATTCCGCAAACGCTGGAGCAAGCCATCGCGCTGGCCGAAGAGCAGAACCCTGACATCCATTTCGCCGACTACAGCCATGACGCCGCCAGCGCCGATACCCGCGCCGTCACGGGGGAGCTGTTGCCGCAGGTGGACCTGACGGGCAGTCTGGGGCGTACCTATGACCCCGCGCAGCGGACGGATGACCATGTGAACACGACATCTGTCGGCGTTATCGCAAGTATTCCGCTTTATACGGGCGGTGCGGTTGATGCCCGTGTGCGCCAGTCCAAGCAAATCGAAGCCCAGCGCCGCATGGAACGTCTGCGCGCCGGACGCGGCGTGCGCCAGACGGTGATCGCCGCCTGGACGGAGCTGAGTGCGGCGGAGGCGGAGATGCAGGCCCGCAAGGCGCAGATTGACGCCGCCAAGCTGGCGCTCGACGGTGTGCGCATTGAAACGGATTACGGTTCGCGCACGACGCTCGACCTTCTGGATGCGGAACAGGAATATCTGGATGCGCAGGTCGCCCACGTGATTGCCGAGCGTAACCGGATTGTCGCGCTTTACAGCGTGCTGTCCGCCGTCGGGGAGTTGACCGCGGCGCGCCTCGGCCTTCAGGTGCCCATCTATAATCCCACGGCCCATTTCAAATCAGTGAAGAACCGCTGGATCGGGACGGGGATTGATCGGTAATTTATTATTTTCATAATAAATACAAGCCAATACCTCTGAGCGCTCAGATATTACGTCAATAATAATTTAACCATAATTGATTACCATAGCTTTGGGGTTATCTCGGGGCGTGGTGATGGATCTTCTCAAAACAGTGATGTCGCAGGATACGGAAGTACTTATTCCGCTCTTCATTCTGGCGATGGTGATATTGAACCAGCTGCTCAAGCTGGTGATGACGGTCATTCGCGTCGGCGCCATTCTGTCTCTGGTCACGGTCTTTCTGACGTGGCTGCCGCATTTGCGCTAAAGCAGGCTTACGGCGGCCGTGATGAAATCTGACTCGCTTTTCTGGTTCAAATATCTTAAAAACAGAATATTCAAGACTTTAGAACAAAACGGTCACACGGATGCCAGAAGCGAAAACAGAACAGGATCCTTCTATCGAGGAAATCCTGGAATCAATCCGCCAGATTATCAACGAAGACGGCGACGCCCCGGCAGATACGGGCGCAGCTGATCTGCGCCCGAAAAATGAACCCGTGCGTCCGGCCGGTATGCTCAATGCCCTCAGCGAGGATGCAGATAAATCTGACCTCACCCTCAAAGGCGAAGCGGAAGACGCGGACGCGGGCGGCGTGCTGGACCTGACCGACAAGGTCGAAAGCCTGAACGAAGCCGAGATCAACCTTGGCGAAGATTTGATGAACCCGAATTACGATCCCGATCCGCCCCCCGTGATTGACTTACAGGAAGCGACCGCCATGACCGCAGATGATGAAAGCCTGCTTTCCGACAGAACGGCCGAAGCCGCGACCGCGGAAATGGCCAAACTCCTCGCCGGCAATGTGGCCGTGGAGCGTGACGAGCCGGCGCGCGTGGGCCGCGTCACCCTCGAAGATATCGCGCGCGATCTGATGCGCCCGCTTATCAAAACCTGGCTGGATGAAAATCTGCCCCGCGTGATTGACCGCGTTGTCACGCGCGAGCTGGAAAAACTCGCCCGCCGCGCCCGCGACGAATAATCTATACCTGCTGTGACAATGAGCAAACGCCGCCGGTTTCCGGCCGCGTACGTATTCTTTTTTTGTGGGTTATTTTTTCTTTTTCGCCTTGGCAGCGGCAGCGCGTTTTGGGGCGCGGGTTTTGGGGGATTTATTTTTGGATGCCTGCGCCGTTTTTTGCGTCAGGATGGCGCGGCATATTTTATCCGCCCCATCGAGAATCTTTTGAAACGCTGCGGCCTGTTTTTTGAAATCGGCCTTGGTCACACCGCGCTTTTTCATCTGCATGAATTCCGGCAGCTTGGCGCGCAGGCCCGCGCTGGCCGCTTCGGGATTGAAGGGAAGGGCAGCCGAAAGTCGCAGGAACATCTGTACCGACAGCGTGGCCTCCATCGCCAGACGCAATTCTTCGGCGCTGGCAGCGGCGATTTTGCGCGCGCGGCGCAGCACTGCCAGCGCCTCTGCGATATCCGGCGTCAGGGCGGCGGGCAGATCGGCGGCATGGCGCAGCTGCAGGTATTGCACGGCAAAAAGCTGGTCCATCAATCCGCCGCTGCGGTATTTCAAATCCCATTTTCCGCCGCCGGAAAATTCGCGCTTCACGCGCGATTGCATGTCCAGAATATCTTTTTGCAGTTGCGCGGCATCGCGCGGGCGGCAGAGAATACCGGCAATATCCGCCGCGAGTTTGCGGCGCGATTTATCGCTGCCGTAAATGACGCGGTGGCGTATCAGCGACATATGTTCCCATGTCCAGGCATTTTTTTTCTGGTATTCGATAAAACCGTCGACAGATGCCGCCAGCGGCCCGTCGCCCCCCGCAGGGCGCAGGCGCGCGTCGACCTGATAAAGAATGCTTTCGGATGTCGGCGCGGTAATCGCGGTCATCAGCCGCTGCGTCAGGCGGATATAATAAAGACTGGGCGGCAGGGGTTTGGCGCCATCGCTGGCTTCGGCGCTGGCCGGAACATCATAGAGCGCGACGAGATCCAGATCGGAATCCGTAAACATCCGGCGCGCGGCAAAGCTGCCCATGGCCAGCAGGATATAATCGCCGCCTTTGATGCGCCCGTGTGCTTTTTCAAACTCTGCGCAAACGTGCGGCGTCAGCAGCCGCAGCGAAGCCTCCGCGATATCGCTCAGATACCGCGCGCAATCGGAAACCGGCGACAGGCGGCGCAGGATATGAATGCCCGCATGAAATCTTTTTTCCCGTGCCCAGCGCCGCGTGATATCCAGCACGTCCTGATAATCCCGCGCGGCGCCCAGCCGGTGCGCGAGTTCTTTTTCCAGCCAGTCCCCATCGGGCAGGCGGCCAAAGAAATCGCGGCTGATAACGCCGTCCAGCACCTGCGGGTGCGTGCCCAGCCAATCCGCCAGTGCCGGCGACGTGCCCATGATATCGGCGACAATCGGCAGCAGCTGTGGGTGATGCGCGAACATCGTGAAAATCGGAATACCGGAGGGCAGCTTTTCAAGAAAACGGTCAAAGCGCAAAAAAGCTTCATCCCCCTGCGCCGTCGCGGCAAGCGTGGCGAGCAGTTGCGGTGTCAACTCGGTCAGGATCTGCCGGGCCCTCTCGCTGCGCACGGCGCGGTAGCGTCCGTGATGCCAGCCGCGGATGGCGGCGGTGATTTTCTCTGGCGCGGCAAAGCCCATGCCGCGGAGCGTATCCAGCGTATCGGGGTCGTCATCAACGCCGGTGAATACCAGATTGCCATCTCCCTCGCCAAGGCTTTGCGATTCCACAAACAGCGCGGCATATCTTTTCTGAACGGCCCCCATATGGGCGGAGAGGGCGCGCACCAGCGCGGCGCTGTCTGCATATCCGGCGAAATCGGCCAGCACGGCGAAATCATCCGCCTGCATCGGCAGACTATGGGTTTGGCGGTCGTCCATCATTTGCAGGCGGTGTTCAATATGCCGCAGAAAAAGATAGGCGTCCGATAGTGTTTTTGCGTCATCGCCGCTGATATGTCCCGCCGCCGCGAGGGCCGCCAGCGCGCCCAGCGTTGTCGGCTGGCGCAGCGTGACGTCACGTCCGCCGAAAATCAGCTGCTGCGTTTGCGCATAAAATTCGATTTCACGAATGCCGCCATGTCCCAGCTTGACGTTAACGCCCAGATAGGGATTGTCCGCAGATTTGACCTTGCCGCGCTGCGCCGATTGCTTGGCGTTGATCTGGCGTTTGATGGAATGGATATCCTGTATGGCGGCAAAATCGAGGTTGCGGCGCCATATCCATGCGGTCATCAATCGCGTGAAATCATCGGCCAGACGGCTGTCGCCCGCAACGGTGCGCGATTTTGTCATCGCCGCGCGTTCCCAGTTCTGGCCGAGGCTGCCGTAGTAAATCTCCGCCGTGCCCATGGATACGGCCAGCGGCATCGCGCCGGGGTCGGGCCGCAGACGCAAATCGCAGCGGAAAACATAGCCGTCTGCCGTCGGCTGTTCCAGCATTTGCGCAAGGTCGCGTGTGAAGCGGATGAAAAAGTTCTGCGCGGCGTCTTTGTCCTTCATCGGGGTGCGCGCGGCGTCGAACAGCACCATCAAATCGATATCGCTGGAATAGTTCAGCTCCCGCGCGCCCCATTTGCCAAGGGCGATGACAATAACGCCGCAATCTTTTTGAGGCGTTTTCGGTTTCGTCAGGCGCAGCACACCTGAATCGTGCCCGCCGCGCAGTAAACAGTCGGCAGATTTCTGCACGGCGATATCCGCGAAATCCGACAGCGCGCGCATCACCCGCACGTCATCCCAGATACCGCGCAGGTCGCAAAGTCCGGTCAAAAGGGCGATTTTCTGTTTGGCGCGGCGCAGCGCGGCCATGACATCCTCCCGCGCGGCATCGGCGCAGGCGGCGTCCAGTTCTTGGTAAATGGCCTGCTCGGCCGTTTCGGGGGCGGCGGCCAGTAAATAGGGCCATTTTGCCGCGAGGCCGGAAAGATAGGGGCTGTGGCGCAAAAGTGACGCGGCTGTGGCATTTGCGCCGCCCGATTTATGCGCCGCGGCGGAACCTGCGGGCTTTGTGCGCGGTTTGCCCGTGCGGTGCGGGGCGGCAGGCGTTTTTCGCGGCTTTTTATGGGATGATTTGCCGGGCAAAGGGCTTACTCTCGCGGGTAAAAAAAGGCTATAATCGGCTGCCGGTGCGGCCCTGCCGTCTGGTAAATATCTATGTGTCATTCTATCTGCAAAAAGCCCGGGGATAAAGACAGCGCGTGAAAAAAGCCTTGCACTATTTCAACCGCGGGCTGGTCATGGGGCTCGAATTTTGCGCCTTCCTGATTGTGCTGGTGTTTTTGCTGTGGGGCGCGCTGTTGTGGCGGCTGTCGATGGGGCCGCTGGATGCATCTTTTCTGACGGAAAAGCTTGAAGCCTCCATGAACGCCCGCCAGCCGGGTTTTGTTTTCGATATCGGCGGCACCCAGCTGGTCTGGGGCGGGCACTTCGATTTGTTCCAGATCGAAATGAAAGACGTCACCGTGCACCGTCCCGACGGCGCCGATGTCGCCAGCATGCGCAAGATGGGCGTGCATTTGTCCAAACGGCATCTCGTCTTCGGCAGTCTGGTGCCTAAACTCATTCGCGTGTATGAACCGTCGCTGCATGTCGTGCGCTGGGAAGACGGGCATATCACCCTCAATGTCGATGAACAACCTGCCGAAACCTTCGGCCCGCCGCTGCCGCCGGAAATGATTGATGCCAATGCGCGCGCGCAGATTGAGCTTTTACGCGGCGTTCTCAGCGGCCTGACGGCGCATGGCAACCTTGGCCTTTTACTGGGCGGGCTTGAAGAAGTATCGGTGCGCGATGCGCGCCTTGTCTACGATGACCGTCAGCTCGGTCTGGTGCGCCAGTCGTCGGATACGGATATCACCATTGGCCGCACGCGCACGGGCGTTCTTGCCAAATTGGATATGGCCGTGGATATGACGGCCGACCGCCGTACCATCATCAAAGCGGAAGCCCGCTATCGCCGCGATAATGGCGAGACGGATATCACCGCGCTGTTGGGCGGGCTTGACCCCTCCGCGCTGGCGGCGGCGAGCGAAAAACTGGCCGCATGGCGCGGTGTGGCGATGAGTATGACGGGCAGTTTGTGGCTGCGTCTTGATAAGGATTTCAAACCGCTCCGCGCGCGTTTTATTGCCGGTGCGGAGAATGGCAGTTTCAGCGGCTTCGGGCTTTATGAAGAGTCGCCGCTGCCGGTGCGCAAACTCTACGCAAAAGGCATGCTGGATATCGCGGGCAGGGGGCTGCGTATTGACGCCCTCAATATCGATATGGACGGCCCGAAGGCGGCCACGCGCGCTCTTGTCGAATTCAAGGACGGCAAGTACGACGTTACCGTACAGGGTGAGCTTACGCAAACGCCGATGGATGATCTGGCGCGTTACTGGCCGTCGCATCTGACGCCGGATCCGCGCTGGTGGGTGACAACGCATCTGTCAAAAGGCGTTGCGACCAAGGCGACGATTGACGCGGCCTTCGCCATCAATCCCGCGCCTGCCGAAGGGGAAAAGCCGCTTGCCATGCACAAGCTGGGCGGCGTGATTGATTTTGAGGGCATCAAGGTCGATTATTTCCCGCCGCTGATGCCGGTTGAAAACGTGCGCGGACAGGCAACGTATAATACGGAGCGTTTTGACCTTGCGCTCACTGGCGGCACGCTCGGCGATATGAAGGTCAGTAAATCGACGATTGCCATCACCGACCTTGACCATCATGAACCGGACAAGAATATCGATATTGATATCAAGGTATCGCTGTCGGGCCCCGTCAAAACGGCGCTGGAAGTCCTCGATGCCAAGCCGCTCGGCTATCCCAAGATGCTGGGTATCAATGCGGCCGATGTCAAAGGGCAGGCGGATGTCGATGTGTCGTTCAAATTTCCCATTCACCGCAAGCTGCATATCTCCGAAGTGCAGGTGACGGCGGCGGCAAAACTGACGGATATGCTGCTCCCGCAAATGGTCTCCGGCATGGATGTGACGGGTGGGCCGATGGATTTGCGTGTCGACAATGGCGCGCTGCATGTGAGTGGTAGCGGACGTCTCGCAGACATGCCGATGACTTTCGACTGGACGAAAAATTTTGATCTTAAAAAGTCTTTCGACAGTTCTGTGACGGCAGAACTGACGCTGGATGATGCCGCGCGCCGCCGGTTTGGCGTGCCCGCAGCTGCGGGATTGATGGGCCCGTTGCCGTCAAAAGTCATCTACAAGCTGGAACATGATGCGCGCGCGACACTGGATTTGACGGCGGATCTGACGCCTGCATCGATGTCTGTCGAAGATATCGGCTATACCAAGGCGGCGGGTACCAAGGGCAGCGCCGCTATGCGCATTCACCTGTTGAAAGGCGCACCGGAGAAAATAGAAAATATATCCGTGGAAGCGGCAGGGCTGGTCCTGCGCGGGGATGCGGATATCCGCGGCGGTATTCTTAGAAAAGCGGCTTTCCCGACGGCGATGTGGGGGCAGACGCAGGCAGCCATTGATATCGAAAACAAAGATAGCGCCGGATATGTGGTGCGTATCACGGGCCGCCAGTTCGATGCCACGCGCTGGATGCAAAGCGACGGCACGCCTAATACCGATGCTGCCGCCGCTATCAAGGTGGCACCAATCCAGATATCGATGACGGTCGACCGCCTTGTCGTCGGCGAAGGCCGCATGCTGGATAAGGTTAAAATGTTCCTGCGGCGCAATGCGTGGCAGCGCATCGAACAACTGGAAATAGACGGCCTTATCGGTCCGGATGATATTTACCTCCGCTATATGCCGACGCCCCAGGGCCCGACGTTGCACTTCGAGGCCGCCAACGGCGGCGGCGCTATCGCGTTTTTCGGTATCAGCAAATCCATCCGCGGCGGCAAACTGGTCGTAAAGGGGGAGCCGACGCCGAACGGTGGCCTGCGCGACATGCGCGGCAGCGTGGTGTTGAGCGATTTCGTGCTGCGCGATGCGCCGGTGCTGGCGCTGCTGCTCAATTCGATGTCGCTGGTGGGGGTGCTGGATATTCTGAACGGCGAGGGTATTGCCTTCAAACGCGCGCGTGTCAATTTCAACTGGGTCGACCGCGGACAGCCCGCGCAGCATAAAAACGTGCGCCTGATCAAACTGCGCGATGGCCGCACATCGGGCGCGTCGCTGGGGCTCAATTTCGAAGGTGAAATCGATAACTGGGCGAATGTCCTCGATATGGATGGCACGATTATCCCGATTTCCGGCGTGAATAACGTGCTGAGCGGCATTCCGTTGGTCGGCGAAATCCTGACGGGCGGCGGCAGCGGTATTTTGGCCGCAACCTATAAAATCAAAGGCCCGAAAGACAAGCCGCAGGTATCGGTCAACCCGCTTTCCGTCCTCGCCCCCGGCATCCTGCGCAAGATTTTCTTCGAGAATTAAGTTTTTTGAAGCGTCACTCGACCACCACCAGCGCGTGTTTTTTCTTGCCGGCGGAGAGTTTGATATGCCCCTCCGCGCCGACGTCGGCGATGGTGACGATGCGCTGGTCGCTGTCGACTTTTTCGTCATTGATGCGCGCGCCGCCGCCGGCAATCAGACGGCGGGCTTCGCCGCCCGATGAAGCAAGGCCGGCATCCTTGAACAGCACATAAACGGGAATGCCATCCGTCAGCGATTTTTGTCCAACCTTAATCGTGGGCAGACCTTCTGCCGCGCCGCCTTCTTCGAAGGTTTTGCGGGCGGTTTCGGCGGCGTCTTCGGCGGCTTTCTGGCCGTGGCACATGCGGGTCGCTTCGAAGGCGAGGATTTTTTTCGCCTCGTTAATCTCGCCGCCGCGCAGCGATTCAAGGCGCGTGATTTCGTCCATCGGCAATTCGGTATAGATTTTCAGCATGCGGCCGACGTCGGAATCTTCGGTATTGCGCCAGTACTGGTAATAGTCATAGGCGCTGAACATATCGTCGTTGAGCCAGACGGCGCCGCTGGCGCTCTTGCCCATTTTTTTGCCGCTGGCGGTGGTCAGCAGCGGGCAGGTGAGACCAAAGGATTCCTTTTGCAGGATGCGGCGCACCAGATCAACGCCGCCAATGATATTGCCCCACTGGTCAGAGCCGCCGAACTGCACCGCGCAGCCATAGCGCTTGTAAAGTTCGAGGAAGTCATAGGCCTGCAGCAGCATATAGTTGAATTCAAGGAAGCTGAGGGATTGTTCACGCTCCAGCCGCAGGCGCACGCTGTCCATTGTCAGCATGCGGTTGATGCTGAAATGCGGGCCGTAATCGCGCAGGAATTCGATGTAGTTGATTTTCTCCAGCCATTCGGCGTTATTGACCATCAGGGCATCGGTTTTACCGTCGCCAAAATTGATGAATTTCTGAAATACCTTGCGGATACCGGCGATGTTGTTGTCGATATCGGCATCGGACAGCATCTTGCGGCTTTCATCCTTGCCCGTGGGGTCGCCAACCTTGGTCGTGCCGCCGCCCATGAGTACGATGGGGCGGTGGCCGCATTTCTGGAACCAGCGCATCATCATGATGGACAGCAGGCTACCTGCGTGCAGGCTGGTCGCCGTCGCGTCATATCCGGTGTAGCAAGTGACCGTGCCGCTTTCCAGCTGCTTGCGCAGGCCATCGATGTCGGTGCATTGGTGCAGGAACCCGCGTTCCTGCATGATGTGGAGAAAGTCGGCGGTCATGTAGAAATATTACCTCGTGTATTCGGGAATGACGTTCGGGACGAAATCAAGGATTTCGCGGGAGTTGATATCCATGGCAATCAGATCGACGCCAAGGCTGCCGAATTTCACGTTTGTTTTCGGCGGGGCGAGTTTGCGCGCCAGCCGGACGGGCAAATCCGACAGGGCGATATTTGCGGCAAGGCGGCTGCCGACAAGACTGCCGGGGCCCATATGCTCTTTCGCGCGGATGTCTTCGCGGATGCTTTGCTGCGCGGGCGGCAGTTTGAAGTAGCCGTAAACCGCTTCGCGGTCTTTTTGCGAAAAGCCGCGCGTGATTTCAACGGGGACGGCGGGTGCGGGCTGGCTGGTTTCGCCGGCCATGCGTGCATCAACCGTTTGCGCCTGTGCGGCGGGAGCCATGGTGACCAAAGCTGCGAGCAGATAAACGAAAAATCTCATAACAAATCCTCCTTCGCTGCCAAATGTTACAGTTGGGATGCGCGTACGACATCGTATACGATGTCGAGGATCAAATCGGTTTTGGTATCAATCAAAACGATGTCGCGTCCGACCAGCAGGCGTTTGGTGCCGGGCTTCGGCGGGTAAAGCTTGTTTTGCAAAGCGAGCGGCAATTCATTGCGGGCAAGGCCGGGGGGCAGCGTGCCATTTTTTTGCAACTGTTTTTGCAATCCCGGGGGCAGGCTGTCTTTTTTGGCAAGGCCGGGGGGCAGCCCTTCGCGGCCTTTGCTGCCCTTGCCGTGCTTGGTTTTTTTGTGGCCGTCTTTTTTATGTTTGGCCTTGGCTTCGGCGTCTTTCAGGTAAAACTCTTCAATCACGGCGCGTTCGGCTTCGCTGAAAACGCGTTCGATGACCCGCTGCGCGGCGCTGTCGCCCGACTGGGGCGGGGCGGCCATGGCGTAGAAAGAGGGGACAACGGACATAACTGTCAAAAACAGTATCGCAATCGGATTGTGCATGGCGGGAAACCTTTCATGTCCTTGAATTTGGGGGTATCATAAGCTATTTGCTGTATTGCGGCAATATGCCAAGAGGAGCCCGAAAAATGCAGATTTATCGCGTAGTTGGCCTGATGAGCGGCACGTCGCTCGATGGTATCGATGCCGCCTTGCTGTCCACGGACGGCGAGGGGTATATCCTGCGCGAAGGCTTCATTTCCGTTCCTTATGACGATGGTCTGCGCGCGCGCATCCGCGCGTGCCTGAACCTGCCGCCCGAACGCCGCAGCGAAGCCGCCGCCGTCGAGCGTGCCTTGACCGAGGCGCATGCCGCGGCGGTTCACCAACTGCTGGCGGCGCGGGGTGGTTCCCACGGGGTGGATCTTGTCGGATTTCACGGGCAGACCGTCTCGCATGATCCGGCGCGGGGCTATACCTGCCAGCTGGGCGACGGCGCGCATCTGGCGGCGCTGACGGGCCTGCGCGTGGTCAATGATTTCCGTACCCAGGACGTCAAGGCGGGCGGGCAGGGCGCGCCGCTGGCCCCCGTCTATCACCGTGCCTTGGCGGCGCAGCTGGATAAACCCTGCTGCTTTTTGAATATCGGCGGCGTGGCAAATGTGACCTATGTGGGGCAGGATGGCGCGCTGCTGGCTTTTGATACCGGCCCCGGCAATGCGCTGATTGATGACTGGATGCTGCAAAAAACAGCACAGAAATACGATAAAAACGGCGAAGCCGCCGCATCGGGCCGTGTCGATGAAACGGTTCTGGCGGGCTTGCTGGCGCATCCGTTTTTTAACGCGCCGCCGCCCAAATCGCTCGACCGGAATGATTTTGTATCGGCCAGCTGGCAGCATTTACCCGTCAATGACGGCGCGGCGACGCTCACGGCCTTTACGGTGCGCGCGATTGCCCGTGCGGCGGAATTTTTGCCGCAAAGGCCGCGGCGCTGGATTGTTTCCGGTGGCGGCAGGCTGAATGCGGAAATCATGCATGGGCTGCGTAGCTTGCTGGGTGTGCCTGTGAATCCTATCGAGGATATCGGGTTCGATGGCGATGCCATCGAGGCGGAGGCTTTTGGATACATGGCGGTGCGCAGCCTGCGCGGTCTGCCTATCAGTTTTCCGGGCACCACGGGCGCTCCGCGCGATATGACGGGCGGCACGGTGCATGAACCGCGCGGCAAAACGGCGGGCGTGGCATGAGTTTGATTGTTCAGGCAACGCCAGAGGCGATTGCACAGGCGGCGGAGCGTTTGCGCGCGGGCGGGCTTGTCGCGCTGCCGACGGAAACCGTCTACGGCCTGGGTGCGGATGCGACGAATGACCGCGCCGTTGCCGCGATATTCGAAGCGAAGGGGCGGCCGACATTCAACCCTGTCATCGTGCATGTCGCCACGCGCGCGCAGGCCGAAGAAATCGTCGATTTCGATATCCGCGCGCGGCTTCTGGCCGAATTATTCTGGCCGGGGCCGCTGACCATGATTTTACCGCGCAAGGAAGGCTCCGCCGTATCGCTGCTGTGCAGCGCGGGACTGCCGACGGTGGCGGTGCGCTGCCCGTCGCATCCGGTGGCGCGTCAGCTGATTACGGCGCTGGGGCGCCCGATTGCCGCGCCCAGCGCGAATGCCTCGGGTACGCTCAGCCCCACGACGCCGCAGCATGTGGCGCAAAGCCTGGGGGAGAAGGCGGGTATGATTTTGGCGGGCGGCAAAGCGGCGGTCGGGCTTGAATCAACCGTGGTCGATCTCAGCGGCGCTGTGCCTGTGATGCTGCGCCCCGGCGGCGTGACGCTGGACGAGCTGCAAATGCATCTGGGTGAGGTGCAGGTCGAACTTGAGCCTGTGAACGACAAGCCGAAATCACCGGGGCAGCTGCTGCGGCATTACGCCCCGCGCACGGCGCTGCGGCTGCATGCCGTGGATGTGCGGGAGGGGGAAGCGCTGCTGGCCTTCGGCTCCCTCAAATTCATGGGCATGCAGGGCGGCGGTTTTGCCAAGCAAAAGCTGCCCGATGGCTGGCTGATGAATTTGAGCGAAACGGGCGATTTGAACGAAGCGGCGGCGAATGTTTTTGCCATGCTGCACGCGCTCGATGAATGCGGCGCGACAACCATCGCGGTCATGAACATTCCTGACACTGGCCTTGGTCTTGCGATTAATGACAGATTGAAAAGGGCAGCGGGCGCGCAAGCGGCAAGCCCGCAAGAATAAAAGACTCGCGCAAGCGGCAAGTCCGCGAAAAAACGCTTAATAATCTTTACGTTTATAGGACTTCGGTGTTTCAACGCTGCCCTCATAAGGCAGCGCGGCGCCCGCAAGCTTCAGCGACGGCAAAAATCGTGATGCTTTCTCCGCCATTTCGCGGATAACGGGCAGGGCGGGTGCGGTGAAATTTTCCACGATTTCGTTGTAATCCAGATCGCCGGATTTGTTGGTGTCGTATCGGGCGAGCAAATCGGCGGCGATAGTTTTACCCTCGGCCGCGGCGCGGGTTTTGACAGTTTGAATGTCTTGGGCGTTCAGGTGCGGCTTCGCGCCCATTTCGGCGAATAACATCAGGCTTTCGGTTGCCGCGAGCATTTCTGTTTTATTCAGACGCTTATTGTTGTCGCTGTCGGCGAGTTTGAAGGCAACGCGCGCACAGTCACTGCTGTCGGTCACGGCGCAGGCGTCGCGCAGGCGGTCGACGAAACGCATCAGGCGCACCATGTTTTTCGGCACGACGGTGGGCGCTTCGGTGCAGGAGGTGTACTCGAGGCTCTGGTCATGGGGCAGTTTTTCCCACAAACGGGGCCAGTTACGGGTGCGTTTGGCGGGGGATTTTTCAAGCAGGCCGAGGGTCATGATACCGTCATTTTCGACCTGCACGGGGGCGGCGCTGCCGCCGAGGGAGAGAATCAAGTAATCTTCCGACTCCCGCTCCAGCCCTGCCGGATGCAGGGAAAGCCCCTCCGCCGACGATTTTAGGTAAAAATGACGGGTAAAAAGCAGGGCTTCGTCGTAAATCCCGCAATCGGGCAGGGCCCAGTTGCCCTGAATCTTGTCCGGCAGCGCGGCAAGCTCTTGAGCTTTCGCTATATTCCCGCTAAAACAAAGCGCAATAAGGAAATAAGTAAAAACGACTGACAGGCGCCGCATCATCCACCGAACCCGGTTGAAACAAGAAAAATTATGACAGAACAAAAGCACATCCGGAACTTCTCGATTATTGCCCATATCGACCATGGTAAGTCAACACTTGCCGACCGCCTGATTCAGACCTGCGGCGGGCTGACCGACCGCGAGATGAAAGACCAGATCCTCGACAACATGGAGCTGGAGCGCGAGCGCGGCATCACCATCAAGGCGCAGACCGTGCGCCTGAACTATACCGCCAAAGACGGCCTGACCTATCAGCTGAACCTGATGGACACGCCCGGCCACGTCGACTTCGCGTATGAGGTCAGCCGCTCCCTCGCCGCCTGCGAAGGCGCGCTTCTGGTCGTGGACGCCAGTCAGGGGGTAGAGGCGCAGACCCTCGCCAACGTTTATCAGGCGATTGATAACAATCTGGAGATTGTGCCTGTCATCAATAAAATCGACCTGCCTGCCGCCGACGTGGAGCGTGTGCGCACGCAAATCGAAGACGTCATCGGCATTGACGCGTCGGATGCGGTGCTGACATCCGCCAAAAGCGGTATCGGTATCGATAACCTGCTCGAAGCCATCGTCACGCGCCTGCCGGCGCCCAAGGGCAACTCCGATGCGCCGCTGAAGGCGCTGCTGGTGGACAGCTGGTATGACGCCTATCTGGGCGTGGTCATTCTGGTGCGCATCGTCGAGGGCACCGTGCGCGTCAAGGACAAGCTGCGTTTCATGAGCACCGGCGCCGCCTACGAAGCCGACCGCGTGGGTGTGTTTACGCCCAAGCACGTCATGACCGGCGAGCTGAAACCCGGTGAAATGGGCTTCATCACCTGCGGCATCAAAACCATTCACGAAACCAAAATCGGCGATACCATCACTTTTGACCGTAACCCCTGCGCGGAAAAGCTGCCGGGTTTCAAACCGTCGGTGCCGATGGTGTTCTGCTCGCTGTTCCCGCTGGATTCCAGCGATTTTGAAAAACTGCGCGATTCCCTTGGCAAACTGGCGCTTAATGACGCCAGCCTGCATTATGAAGCCGAAAGCTCCAACGCGCTTGGCATGGGCTTCCGCTGCGGCTTCCTCGGCCTTTTGCATCTGGAGATTATTCAGGAACGTCTGGACCGCGAATATAACCTCGACCTTATCCCCACCGCGCCGTCGGTTGTGTACAAGCTGGAACTGACCAACGGCGATCATATGGAGCTTTACAACCCCGCCGACATGCCCGACGTGGTGCGCATCGAAAAAATCGAAGAGCCCTGGATCAAGGCCACGATTTTCGTGCCCGACGAATATCTCGGCGGTATTTTGCAGCTCTGTCAGGAACGCCGCGGCGTGCAGGTGGAACTGACATGGGTGGGCAGCCGCGCTATGGCCGTTTACCGCCTGCCGCTCAACGAAGTCGTGTTCGATTTCTATGACCGCCTGAAATCCATCTCGCGCGGTTATGCCAGCATGGACTACGTGCTGGACGGCTTCGAAGAGGGCGACCTTGTACGTATGAATATTCTGGTCAACGGCGACCCGCTGGATGCGCTGGCCATGATTGTGCACCGCAGTCAGGCCGAACGCCGCGGCCGCCAGCTGTGTGAACGCCTCAAAGACCTTATCCCGCGCCAGCTGTTCAAGGTCGCCGTGCAGGCCTCCATCGGCGGCAAGATTATCGCGCGCGAAGATATCTCTGCCCTGCGCAAGGACGTGACGGCGAAATGCTACGGCGGCGACGTCAGCCGGAAGCGCAAGCTCCTCGACAAGCAAAAAGAGGGCAAAAAGAAAATGCGTCAGTACGGCAACGTCGAAATTCCGCAATCGGCTTTCATCGCCGCTTTGCGCATGAACGACGACAAGTAATCATTCCATCAATAACAAAAAGCCGCCCGTGCATATACGGGCGGCTTTTTTGTTGAATGTGTAAGACGTATGCTTTGAAACGGCCTGTCATTCCGGCGCAGGCCGGAATCCGGAAGATTTCCATTAAAATCGTGCGGCCGTACTGGACCGCCGGCTTTCGCCGGTGTGACAGCTGCTCTTTAAAACGGCGCCTCTGCCCCGTGCTGCACCAGAAAGCGGTAGGCAGCAGCGATGGATCGGGCGTCGTGCAGGGCGTTGTGTTCCTGTATGCCGTCCATCGGCGCGCCCAGCACGGCGGCCAGTTTGCCGGAATTAACGCCGGGGCGAATGCCGAAGCTGGCGCCTTTGTCCATGAACCACGGGCCGATATTGTGGCTGTCGAAATCGTCCTCGCCATCGGGCATGCCCGCCCAGCCGAGGTTTTCACGCATCACCCGCGCATCCCAGCCGTAGCAGGACGTCTGGTCGCCCTGCACAAAAGCGATGAAGGCGTGATAGGCATCGGGGAAGGGCACGCCTTCCTGCGCCACGTCGGCATTGGTGATGCCCGTGAGCTGCGTGAAGAAATCCGACAGCACGGGATTTTTGACGGGTTTGATCAGGATTTGAAACTCGTCCACTTCCTGCAAACGGTCAAGGTCGAAACGGATCGCCCCGATCTGCACCAGCTCGCGGTACTGGCCGGGCAGCGACCAGTCGGCCTGCATCGCGCCTTCCCATGTCGTGAATTCGGTATCGTAAAAAACGACCGTACGCGCCATGCCTGATTATGCCCCCGGTTTGAATTTGCGCACGAACTGCGCAATCTTGCCGCCGGCTTTGTGTTCGGCTTCGACCTTGGCTTTGTAGGCGTTCTGGTCGACAGGGCCGACGGCTTTTTCGATGAAGCCGAAGGTTTCCGCCCAGTCGCGGATATATTTCTGGATGGAACGGCCCGCACCGTGACCGGCGTCTTTTTCAACGCGCATGAGCGTCAGGTTGTCGGGCGATGATTTCGCCTGCAACGTCGCGGCCAGTTTGAACGAATGCCACGGCACCACGCGGTCGTCGTGGTCGGCGGTTTTGATCAGGTGTTTGGGATATTTCGCGCCCGGCTTCACGTTATGCAGCGGCGAGTAGCGGGCGGCATTGTTGAAATCGGCCTTGATATCCGGATCACCGTAATCCGACTTCCACGCCGCGCCATAGGTGGCCAGGTGGAAGCGGAACATGTCGGTCACCGCAACTTCGGTAATCACCGCGCCGAAGAGGTCGGGGCGTTGCAGCATGGTGGCGGAGGTCAGAAGCCCGCCGTTGCTGCCGCCATTGATGACAAGACGCTCTTTGGACGTATAGTTGTTTTTTTGCAGATGTTCCGCGCAGGCGATGAAATCGTCGAACACGTTTTGTTTGTTGGCAAGGCGTCCGCCGTTATACCAGTCTTCGCCATATTCGCCGCCACCGCGCAGGTTGGCCTGCACGTAAATGCCGCCGGATTTGACGAAGTGCATGATGGAGCTGTCATAGCCCGGCGTCAGCGGCACGTTGAACCCGCCATAACCGTAAAGAATGGTCGCCGCGCTGCCGTCCAGTTTGGTATCGGGGTGGCGGATGATGGTCATGGGCACCATCGTGCCGTCTTTGGATTTGGCATGCACGCGTTCGACCACGCAATCGCTGAGGTCGTATTTCGCGGGGCCCTTGCGCACGAAATCGAGGGTGTTTTTCTCGATGTCATAACGGTACACATCGCCCTGCGTCTGCCAGCCGGAAATCTTCATCATGAAGAAATCGTCTTCTTTCTGGATACGCGCATAACCCGCGGTCGATTGCAGCGGCAGCGGCATGTCGTGCAGGTGCTGGCCTTCGGGCGTGAAAACACGCACGGCGTCGGCGGTGTCGTGGGTGTAGAAACCAAACAGCTTGCCCTTGTGGATCATCGCGCTGTCGAGGATATCGACATCATGCTGCGGAATGACGGTCGCCCAGTTTTCGGGCGCGGGGTTATACGGGTCGAGCTTGACCAGCTTACCGCGCGGCGCATCGTGGTTGGTGACGGCAAGGATTTTGCCGTCGTCCAGCTCCGCAATCGGATTGACGGTATAGGTTTTCGGCGCGGTAATCTGGCGGAATTCCCCGTCGCTGCCAAAGGGGCGGAAGGAAACACCGCTGTTTTTATCGGTGCCGATGCTGTGCCACATCCAGTCGTATTTGGCGCTCGAAAGGCGCGACGGGCCGACGAAAGAGTCGGGCTCTGCGACCTGATACACGGTTTTATCACCAGCGGCGTCCTGACCGATGGTGTGATGCTTCACGATATTGCGGCGCGTGCCGTCGTGGGTGGGATAGGTGTACTGGAAACTGTCATGGCTGCCCTTGTCCCACAGGATGCTGGTAAAGCGGCAGTTGTCGATTTTGTCGCCGATATCGGCGCCGGTCGCAACGTCGAGGATATGCAGCGTCTGCGCATCGCTGCCCGCGGCCGAAACCAGATAGGCGACGCGTTTGCCGTCGGGGCTGGGCGTCCAGCCGGAAAGGGCGACGGTGCCGTCCTTGCTCAGGCTGTTCGGGTCGATGAGCGTGCGCCACGGGCCTTCTTCGCTGTCCGATACCTGCACCACGCTTTGCGCGGCGAGGGATTTGTGAAAGGTGCGGAAATACGTCTGGCCATAGCGGCTGGGCAGGCCGTGGCTGTCGTAATCTAGCGCATCGGTCATGAACTGCTCGGCGCGTTTCATGCCTTCTTCCTGGCCTTTGATATAGTCTTCGAAGCGGGCGCTCTGTTTGCCCACCCACGTCGCCGTTGCGGGCGCGTCGAGGTCTTCGAGCGGACGGAAGGGGTCAGATACCGGCACGCCATGTTTGATCTCGACTATATTATTGTCGACGGGCGGCTCGCCCGCGCGGAATTGTTCTTCCGGCGAGACGGTGAACTGCATGTTGGGCAGTCGCGGGGCGCGGTTGTCGTTATCGGCAACCTGCTCTTTTCCGAAGAATTTGTTGGCAAGATCGCGCAGCGAACGTCCGAAGGCCATAGCGGTCTCCTTGGTTAATTATGAAACTTTTGTTCGAAAACTGCAGAGAGTTTGCAAAATTATTGCGTAAAATGCAAATATTTTATAATTTACATAAAATTTAAAACGGGCAAATTAATTCAGCCACTTGGCCGCCGTGGATGACGTCCATGTATTTAAGCTGAAAAACTTAGCTGTTTTGCGCGTGGATATACCCGATAAGCCCGGCGGTTGAACTGTCGCGGTCGCCGGACGGGGGGGCGGTGCCGGCGATTTCGGGCTCGAGACCTTTGGCGAGAACCTTGCCCAGCTCCACACCCCATTGGTCGAAGCTGTTCACGCACCAGAGGATGCCTTGCGTAAACACCTTGTGTTCATACATCGCGAGCAACAGGCCGAGTGTATAGGGCGTCAGCGCATCCAGCATAAAGGTGGTGGAGGGGCGGTTGCCCGTGAAATGCCGGTGCGGCTCGGCAGTGTTCGGTTGTCCGGCCATCAGTGCGGCGCTTTGGGCAAGGCAGTTCGCCAGCAGCATGTTTTGCTGCGCGGGGCTGCCGTCTGTCGGCTTCACGCTGACGATGAAATCGACGGGCACGACATCGGGGCTTTGGTGCAGCCACTGGAAGAAACTGTGCTGCGCATCCGTGCCTGGCTCGCCGAAAATAATCGGCCCCGTGGCGACGGGGACGGGCTTGCCATCCTGCATCACGCGTTTGCCGTTGCTTTCCATGTCCAGCTGCTGCAAATAGGCGGGCAGGCGGCGCAGCGCGGCATGATACGGAATAACCGCCAGCGCCGGATAATTGTAGAAATTGCGGTGCCACAGGCCGATGAGGCCCAACAGCACGGGCAGGTTTTTCTCCAGCGGCGCGGATTTGAAATGCGCATCCATATCGCGCGCGCCCGAAAGCAAGTCGCCAAATTTATCCGCGCCGATCATCAACATGACCGACAGGCCAATCGACGACCAGAGGCTGTAGCGCCCGCCGACCCAATCCTGAAACGGGAACATGTTTTCGGGGGCAATCCCAAAGGCGGATACCGCGGCCGTATTGGTCGATGCGGCGACGAAATGGCGCGCGACGGCGGCGGCATCGCTTTTGTAATGCGACAGCAGCCATGAACGCGCGATGTGCGCGTTCTGCATCGTTTCCGCCGTGGTGAAGGTTTTCGAGGCGACGATAAACAGCGTGGTTTCTGGGTTAACCCGCGCCAGCGTTCCGGCGAGGTCCGATGCCTCGACGTTCGCAACGTAATGCGCGCGCAGGCGCGGGTGGTGAAAGGCGCCCAGCGCCTCGCAGGCCAGCTGCGGGCCAAGGCTGGAGCCGCCGATGCCGATATTGACGATATCTGTTATGGTCTGCCCGCCGTGACCTTTCCATTCGCCGCTGCGTACCTGTTCGCAGAAATCGGCCATGCGTTTCAGGGTGGCGTGAATCGCGGGCACCACGTTTTCACCCTCAACGCGGATATCGGCGTCAGGGGCGGCACGGAGTGCGGTATGCAGTACGGCACGGTTTTCGGTGGCGTTGATTTTCTCGCCCGACAGCATCGCATCGCGGCGTTTCTCAAAGCCGGCCGCGCGGGCGAGGGCGACCAGAAGGCCCAGCGTTTCTTCGGTGATATGGTTCTTGGAATAATCGGCCAGCATGCCGGGCAGGCGCAGCGAAAGCTTTTCAAACCGTTTGCTATCCTGCGCAAACAATTCGCGCAGCGACGTTGTCGCCAGTTTCTGGTGATGCGCTTTCAAAAGCGGCCATGGGCTCAGCTGGTTGATGTCGGTCATAAATCATCCTGTTAAAAAAATGGTGCCGTCGTGCGTGGGATACGAACGGCTTATTTCTTTTCCGGTTCCTTCATGCCCGGCGGACGGTCGAGCAAAATATCCGGTTTAATACCGTCGGGCTTACCGACCATCACCACGGTCAGGTCTTCTGCCTTCAAAAGGCGGCGGGCGACGCGTTTGATATCGTCCGCGGTGACTTTCATCAGCGCGTCATTGCGGCGGTTGATGTAATCGGCATCGAGCCCGTCGCGCTGCAGCCCGTTGAGCGTGGAGGAGATATCACCCGTCGATGTCAGCTCCAGCAGCAGCGAGCCGGTGAGATAGGCCTTGGCATCGGTGATTTCGACCTCGGTCGCGCCGTCTTCGGCCATGCGGCGCCATTCGTCCTTGAGGATGTCGACGGCTTCTTTGACTTTTTCATTACTGGCGGCGAAGCCTGCGGTCAAAAGCGCGGTCTGGCGCATGCTTTGCAGGCTGGAATAGATGCCGTAGGTCAGGCCGCGTTTTTCGCGGATCTCGCGCATCAGCCGCGCATCGAAACTGCCGCCGCCGAGGATGTAATTCATGATCACCGCCGCATGCCAGTCTTTATCGTCGCGGGCAATACCGGGTGCGCCGATATTCACCTGCGTTTGCGGAGTATTGAGCGGCAGCAGAATGGTCTTGCCTGCGTATTTGGGCAGGAAGAAACCGGGCTTTTCATTGTCCCCCTCAAGCGGCAAGGCGCCGAAGGACTTGTCGACAAGGCGTGCGGCTTCTTCCTTGGTGATGTCGCCCGCAATCGCGAGTTTCAATCCGCTGCGTACGAATTGCGATGTGGTGTAATCCAGCAGATCCTGCCGCGTGATGCTTGCCATCGACGCCAGATGTCCGGCGCCGGGCAGGCCATAGGCGTGCCCTTCGAAAACCATACCGTTAAAGCAGCGTGCCACCAGCCACGCCGGATCGCCGAGGTCGTGTTTGATTTGCGCCGTATTCGAATTTTTCATGCGCTCTATGGCATCGGCGTCAAAGCGCGGATACGCCAGCGCCAGTTGCAAAAGATCGAAGGCCAGTTCACGGTTTTCTTTCAGTGTGCGCAGCTGGCCGTAAAACGCATCGCGTCCGGCGGTGAAACCCAGCTGGATGGCGTTATCGGATAATTTAGCCTGAAATTCCTGACTTTTAATCGTACCCGCACCTTCGTCGAGCATGATAGAAACGAGACGTGCTACACCCGGCTTGCCTTCGGGGTCGTTGGCAAGCCCGCCCTCGAAGGAGAAATCCATCGAAATCACGGGCACGGTCTTGTCGCTGACGAGCCAGACATCGATGCCGGCCGGCGTTTTGAATGACTGTACGTCGAGAATTTTATGCGCGGCCAGTGCATCGGCGGGTTTGGTATCCTGCGGTTTTTCTGCCAAGGCGGGTGTTAACGCGAACAAACTGGCGCAAAGCGCTGCTGTCAATATCAGGGTGCGGGGGGTCATTGTTTGGCTCCCTGTGCGGCAGGTTTATCGGCGGCGGCGGGCGGCGGCGCTTTGGGCATCAGGATGCCGGTCACCGGATAGTCGTCGCTTTTGAACAATGTATTTGCCGCCTGACTGACGTCTTCAATCGACAGCTTTTCCAGCCGGTTGGTAATATTTTCGACGTAATCAATGCTGAAGCCGCTGGTGAGTACGCGGCCGAACAAAAGCGCAGGGCCTTGCAGGCTGTCGAGGTAATAGGTGAGGCTGGCGCGCTTGCGACCCTTGGCGGAGTTGAGTTCTTCGAGCGTGACGCCTTTTTCAAGCAGCTGGCCGATTTCCTGACCGACGGCGGCTTCAAGCTCGTTCAGCGAAACGCCGGGGGCGGGCGTGGCGTAAATCGTAAACATGGTTTCGTTCAGGCTGATGGGCTCATAGCTGGCGCTCGCGGATACGGCGAGTTTACGCTCTACCACCAGACGTTTGTACAGCCGTGACGTTGACGTGCCGCCAAGAATTTCCGACAACATGTCCAGTGCGTCATTGCCGCGCGGCGCGCGCCAGGTTTTCATGATCAGCGGCTGGCCGATACGCGCATCTTCCATCACCAGCCGCGGGGCGGCAACGATGGGGGCGGGGCGGGTGCGGTTACGCTCCGGTACGGTTTGCGCGGCGATGGGGCCGTAATATTTTTTGGCCAGCGGCTCCAGTTCCTTTGCAGTGATATCGCCGGATACGATCAGGATGGCGTTATTCGGCGCATACCATGCATCATATTGTTCGAAGGCATCGTCGCGCGTCAGCTCGCGCATTTCGTGGAGCCAGCCGATAACGGGCACGCTATAGGGGTGGTTGATGAACAGCGTGCTCATCATCTGTTCCTGAAACTTTGCCTGCGGCCGGCTGTCGACGCGCAGGCGGCGCTCTTCGATAATCACCTGACGTTCCGCTGCGACTTCTTCTTCGCGCAGGGTCAGGTTTTTCATGCGGTCGGATTCCATTTCCATCACCCGCTCCAGATGCATGCGCGGCACGTTCTGGTAGTAGGCGGTGAAATCGTGCGATGTGAAGGCGTTGTCGTTGCCGCCGAGTTTTTTGACAATGCGGGAAAATTGGCCATCCGGCACCTTCGGCGTGCCTTTGAACATCAGGTGTTCGAGGAAATGGGCGATGCCCGATTTGCCCGGCGTTTCATCCGCGCCGCCGAATTTGTACCATATCATATGCGTCACCACCGGCGCGCGGTGGTTGGGAATGACCACGACCTTGAGGCCGTTGTCGAGCGTGAAGCTCTCGGCATTGAAAATCTTCTCCGCCGCTGCGGGGGATACCGGCAACAGCACAGCGAGAACAAGAATAAAAACACACCCCAAAAGACGCATCAGCAACCTTTATTGTTGGACGTTATCGGTGCTAGACTGAAGATTATGACGCCCATTGTTTAACAGAGATTGAAGATGAAGAAAAGCACGCCACCCGCCGTCAATAACCATAAACAGGCCGCCGATAAAGCCGCGCTGGCCGCACAGGTGCTGAAGCAGCATCGCCGCAAAATCGATAAAATCGATGCGCAGCTGCTGAAGCTTCTCGGCGACAGGTTTGATGTGGTGCGCGATGTGGCCAAGGTCAAGATAAAGCACGATATTCCGGCGTTTCTGGGCGGGCGGGTGAATGAGGTGCGCAATAATGCGGTCAAGCTTGGCATTCTTTATGGAATTGACCCCGATTTCGTGCGTACGCTCTATACCATGCTGATTTACCAGTCCTGCGCGGAAGAAGAGGTGCTGAAGCATCAGGCGCAGCTCGAAAAAGCGGGTGCGGTAAAACCGGCGGATAAAAAAACCGCTGCCAAAAAAGCCCCCTCTAAAAAGGCTGCCCGCAAGTGAAAAGCACGCCGGAAATAACGCCGGCGGGCGACGGTTTGGCATCGCGCCTCGTCGCGTTCAATATTCTCAACGATATCTTTTTTCAGCGCCGCAGTCTGGATGAAGCCTATGCGCAGGCGGAGGACGCCTTTGCCGCGCTTGAAAGCCGTGACCGCGGCTTTGTGCGTCTTTTGGTGGCGACGGTTTTGAAACGCGCACCGCAGATGGATACCGCGCTTGCCGTGCTGCTGCATGAACCGCTGGAACATCTGAAGCCGCAGCAACTGCTGAACGTGCTGCGTCTGGGCGCGGCGCAAATCGCTTTTTTGCAAATGCCGCCGCATGCCGCCGTGAATACATCGGTCGAACTGGCGGCGCAAACCGGCATGGCGTGGCAAAAATCATTGGTGAATGCAGTCATGCGCCGCATCGCGCAGGATGGTTTGCCGCAGCTGGAGCCGCGCGATGCCGGACGCATCAACACACCCGACTGGCTGTGGCGTCAGTGGGCAGATGATTACGGTGTCGAAACCGCGCTGGATATCGCGGCCGCGAATTTGTCGGATGCGCCGGTTGATTTTACCGTCAAGGAAAATCCGGCGCTATGGGCCGAGCGTCTGGCGGCGACATTGCTGCCAACAGGGTCGCTGCGCTTGCCGTCGGCGGGTTTCGTGCCGGGGCTGGCGGGGTTTGATGACGGTGTGTGGTGGGTGCAAAACGCCGCCGCCGCGCTGCCTGTGAAATTTATCGCGGCGCATTTCGGCGGTGATCTGCGCGGCAAAAAAATTATTGATCTCTGCGCCGCGCCGGGCGGTAAAACCGCGCAGCTGGCGGCGCTGGGCGCGGAGGTGGTTGCGCTGGACCGCTCCGCCCCGCGACTGAAGCGTTTGCAGGAAAATATGGCGCGCCTTCATTTGTCTGCCGCTACTGTGGTGGCCGATGGCGCGGCATGGACGCCGCCCGCGCTGGCGGATGCCGTACTGCTCGATGCCCCGTGCAGCGCAACGGGCACGATCCGTCACCAGCCGGACGTGCTGCGTCTGAAAGATATCCGCGATCAGGACAAGCTGGCCGCGCTGCAAAAACGCCTGATGCTGAATGCGCTCAAAATGCTGAAGCCGGGCGGGGTGCTTTTGTATTGCACCTGCTCCGTACAAAAGGCGGAGAGCGAGGCGCAAACCGACTGGCTGCTTGCGCAGGGGGCGGGCGCGGTTTTATCGCCCATTCGCGTGGGCGAAGTATCAGGCATCAACGCGATGCTGACATCGCGCGGCGAGCTGCGCGCCTTGCCGCATCACTGGCGCGAATATGGCGGCATCGACGGTTTTTATGCCGCACGGTTTGTGAAGGCGCCGCGCTGATTCCATATTTCCCGACTTTTTTACCAGAGTCCGCATTTCCAAGTTGCCCGATTCGAATCGGGCTGGTATAAAAGTTTTATGAGTCAACGGGTTCGCATAGCTCCTTCCATCCTTTCCGCAGATTTCTCGAAGCTGGGCGCTGAGGTTCAGGCCATCGACGAGGCGGGGGCGGATTACATACATCTGGATGTTATGGACGGCCATTTCGTGCCCAACATCACCTTTGGCCCCGTTGTCGTTGAATCCCTGCGCAAAGTCACCAAAAAGCCTTTCGATGTGCATCTGATGATCGCGCCTGTCGATAACTACGTCGAAGGTTTCGCCAAGGCCGGCGCGGATATCATCACCTTTCATCCCGAAGCGGGCGCGCATCCGCACCGCACGATCCAGCTGATCAAGTCTTACGGTAAAAAAGCGGGCATCTCGCTCAACCCGCATACCCCGACATCCGTGCTGGATTACATCATCGACGACATTGACCTCATTCTGGTCATGACGGTCAATCCCGGCTTCGGGGGACAGAAATTCATACCGCTGCTCGACAAAATCGCTGACATCCGCGCGCGTATCGACGCGACGGGGCGTGACATCGATCTCGAAGTCGACGGTGGCGTCAATGCCGAAACCGCAAAGCAAGTAATTGCCGCAGGCGCAGACGTGCTTGTGGCGGGGACGGCCGTTTTCAAAGAAAAAGACTACAGGGAGGCCATCTCGCGGTTGCGCGGGTAAGTCTTCCGGGGGTAGACGGCAGAGATAGGGGAGTGTTCACCGAAGGGGTTCGGTGTTCATTGGGGTTGTTTGATGTTGCTGACAGAGCAGAGTCTCATCTATCGCGGAATCCGCCCGCTGCAAAAGCTGGGCGATATCGCCAAAATCAACGCGCTGTTGCCGCTGGCGGGGCTGGCGATGCCCCAGCGCGTGCCGGATCGTTTGCGAGTGGTGCCGCCCGACCCGTGGGCGGGGGATGCCGCGCGCGGCCGCGACATGATGGCGGGTATTTTCCGCTTCGCCGGCCAGACCTTCGAAAAAGAAGAAGTATCGTGGCGCCCCGCGGCAGCCAAGCCGGAATGGCTGGAAGAACTGCACGGGTTTGAATGGCTGCGCGATTTGCGCAGCGTTGGCGGCGACCGCGCCCGCCGCATGGCACGCGAAATGGTGCTCTACTGGCTGCGCCATAACGAAAAGCCGCAGCCCGGCCTGCCTGGCTGGGGCCCCGAAGTCACGGGCGTGCGTATCGCCGCCTGGATTTCGTTTCATGATTTCTTCTGCGCGAGCGCCGATGACGATTTCCGCCACGCGTGGTTTTCCAGTCTGGTAAAACAGTCGCGTTATCTGGCGCGGGTGCTGCCGGGGGCGCTCTACGGTATTCCGCTGATGCGCGCGCTGAAGGGGCTTGCCTACAGCGGTCTTGCGCTTGATGACGGCGAAGAGCGTCTGGAGCAGGCGTTCCACATGATCCTGCGCGAAATCAAGATGCAGATTTTGCCCGATGGCGGCCACGTATCGCGCAGCCCGCAGGCGACATTCGAATTCCTGCAATGTCTGGTTGATTTGCGCACGGCCGTCACGGCGGCGCGTCTGGATTTGCCAGCCGAACTGCAGCATGCCATCGACAAGCTGGCGCCGGCGGTCAAATTCTTCCGTCACAGCGACGGCGCATTCTGCCAGTTCAACGGCGGGCAGGAAGGCAATCCGAATATTTGCGATGCGACGCTGATGCATTCCGGCGCGCGCGGCAAGGCGATGAAAAGCCTGCCGCATTGCGGGTACGAAAAAATACAGCTCGGCCGCGCCAGTGTCATCATGGACGTCGGCCTTGGCGGCATGCCCAAATACAGCCAGCGCGCGCATGCAGGGCTTTTGGGGTTTGAATACGGCTTCGGCAAAGACCGCGTGATTGTGAATTGCGGCACCACGCCCGTCGCGGGCAAATGGCGTGATCTGCTGCGCAGCACGGCGGCGCACTCGACGCTGGTTGTCGATAACCGCAATGCCTGCACCTATGACGATAACGGCCAGCTGACGGCGCGCCCCGAAATGACCGCGCAGCGCAAAGAAGACGAACACACGGCGGCGATTATCGCGAGCCACAGCGGCTACATGCCGCGGTATGGTCTTGTGCATCACCGCCGCCTCACGCTGCTTGATGGCGGGGAGACGCTTTCCGGCGAAGACATTCTGGCGGGCAAGGCGGGGGCGCATTTCGCCATCCGTTTCCACCTGCACCCGTGCATTCAGGCGTCGCTGATACAGGACGGCGCCGAGGTTCTGCTGCGCGCGCGCAGCGGCATCGGCTGGCGCTTCGCGGCCGATAACGCCGTGCTGTCGATGGAAGACAGCGTTTACGCGGGCGAGGGGGATACGCCCCGCCGCGCCCTGCAAATCGTGCTGTCAGGCATCAGCGCCGCGCCGGATCTGCGTGTCGGCTGGCATCTGCGCCGCGAAAAAGTCTGATTTTCCAGCTGCTTATCTGTGCTGTCGGTTTTAACGCGCCTTTAAGGCTCTGTTTGTTATAATACGCCCATGACATTGAGCCATCACTTGCGCGATCTTTTTAATTTCCGGCGGGACCGCAGCGGATTTTTTCCGCTGGCGCCCGATGCTGCGCCGGTCATCTCGCCCGCCCGCGCGCTGGACGTTTTCGATGAACTGCGCGCGATGGACAACGTGTCGCATGCCTATACCGATGATGGCTGCGCCCCGCGCGCGCATTTGATGTGCCACAAACTGGCCGGAATGAAACTGCTGCCGGAGAAGGGCTGGGCATTCGAAACGCCCAAGCGCGACCTTGTTGTCGATTTTCCGCACGGACAGCAGATATGGTGGTTCCACGTGACGCCGGTGCTGCGCGTGGGCAGCGACAAAGGCGGGGCAGAGCCCATGGCTTTCGACACCGTTCTTTTCGATGGCCCTGCGACGATGGATGAATGGCGCCGCGTCATGAATGCAGAGCCGGAGCAAATTCATATCACCCCCGTCGGCAAAGCGCCCAAGGGCTATCACGGCGATTACAGACCCTATATCCGCACGGGTCTTGCGACCGATGCCGCCGCGCAGAAAAGAATGTTCGATTATCTGTCGCTGGAAAAAGAGCCCGATTTCATCGCGCCACAGGTCTTCCCGAGCAGCCTGCGCTGGCGTCTGACCGCTGCATCACCCGCAGCAGATACCCGAATACCGCGCAGCCCCTCCGGCAGAAGCGGCCCCGCCTAACAAAAGGACATCATGAGTATCATGGAATCCACTGGCGTTATCCGCCGCATTGTCGAGCGTGATGGCGTGTTCCGCGTATCCTTCCCCGAACATGCGGGATATTTCTATGTCGCGCAGGGCGATGATGCCGATACCATCACAGAACGTCTGCGTGCCGCCGCTGCCGCAGGGACGGCGATTACCTTCCGCTTTGATGCGCGCCTGCGCATTACTGAAATATTATAGGCTGCCGATGTCTGCTCAGATCCCATCCGGTGATACGCTGCAGGCGCTGATGGCGCTGTTTGAAACCCACGCACAGGTGAAAACGCCATCGTCACCGGATGCGCCGTTTCTGCACAGGCTGCTGCCCGGTGCGCAGAATATTTCGAATGTGCGCAACAGCTTTCGCGGCATTTATCGTCTTAACCGTTTCATGGATGACGTGCAGCTCAAGCTGGGCGTTTGTTTTGGCGTGAACGATGCGGAAAAAGAATGGACGCCGCAAAGTCTTGCCGCGCATATCGATCAAAAGAAATCGAACCGCGCCGCGCAAAAAACGCTGGCCGAAAAAAGGTTGAAACAGGCGCGGCAATATCTGATGGACGGGATGGTCAAATCGCTACTGTTCCTCACGCTGCCGCTGGGCATTTTTGTGTGGTATGCCGCGGAAAGCGGCGCGGCGCGCGCGGTGGGGTTTGCACTGGCGGCCTTGCCCTCGCTGGCTGTTTTGCGGTTCTGTTTTGGTGAAATCCGGCTTTATACCCGTCTGCTGGATATCCTTAAATCTTAATTATTTCATATGGTTGCACAGATTGCCCGGGCGCGCCGCAGCACGGGCGTTGCTTATTGTTATAATATTATGTATATTTTATAACCTAATAACCGGATACGCACATGCCCGCATCACCAACATTCACACAGGCCGCAGACAAAAAAGACGGCTATCGTTTCGATTTCCAACGCGAAGTCGCGGCCTTCTATGCCGCGCAACCGGCGGCTATCGACACGCTGTTTTATGAAGTGCATGCGGATGGTTTTGCGCTCATCGACGGCGGACGAGCGGATGCCTTGCCGCTGCGTGCGCGTTTCGCGGCGTCGGCGGCGAAGGTGACGACGGGCTCCTTGCGCGACGGCACCGCGCATATTGACCGCGATCTGGGCGATTTGCTTCATAACGTCAAACTGCTGCGCGATTGCCGCGCGGCGGGTGTCGCGCTCGACCGTCAGAACGATTTCGCGCATGTGATTATCGCGGGGGCGGATCTTTTGCGCAGCAACGTTGGCGGCCGCCGCTTTCAAATGCCGGGTTTTGACGGCACGCAAGATGCCGCGCTGTTTGCGCAAATGCGCGCCTTTACGCTCGACCATGAAATCGGCCATGTGAAATGCGCGCGCGGCAGTGATGGCGGTAATATGGGCGAAAGTATCGCCGATGCCTACGCCACGATACGCCAGATACAGCGTTTCGGCGTCGATGCGGCGGGGCTGCTGTCCGTACAGGTGCTGAAGCGTCAGGCTGCGCTGTTCCTGCTGCCCGAAGACAAGGCTATTCATTATACCGCACCCGTGATGCAGAAAATCATCGCCGATAGCGCACAGGTAGATTTTACAAAGCTGGATGCGGCGGAAACCTTGCGCCTTGCCAGCGAATACGGCCAGCGCCATGCGGCTTATGCGTCGCATCTGGTTTATGCCTGCAGTGCGAATGGGGCGTTGCCTGCGGAAGACCGCATATACGATTTCGCGCAAAAGGCGCTGTCTGATACGCTGCCGGCCGCGGCGAAAGGGCCTGCGCTTGCGGTTTTGCGCGGCTTCACCGAAGACCGGCTGCGGTTTCAGGATCAGACGGCGGCGCTGGATATCGCCGCGCCGAAATGGCAGGACATCGCGGCAAAGCTGCAAACCGCCGAAAAAGAACAGGCGCGGTTGCATGCTTTGTCTATTGAACCTGCGGCGCGGGCGGCGCAGAATGCCCCCGCATACAAGGCGGGATAGGATTCATTTATGGCTGAAAAATCAGGCAAAGGCGGCGGCAGCGGCCGTAAACCCGGCAGCGGGCCGCGCGGGCTTCAGAAAAAAGTGCACGTCAAGACGCGCGCGAAACGCACCATTTCCTCCGCCCGCTGGCTGGAGCGTCAGCTCAATGACCCTTATGTCGCGGCGGCGAAGAATGACGGCTATCACAGCCGCGCCGCCTACAAATTGCTGCAAATGCAGGAAGAGCTGGAAATTTTCACACAGGGCATGCGCGTCATCGACCTTGGCGCCGCGCCGGGCGGCTGGACGCAGGTGGTCTGCGACATCGTCAAACCGGGCGCCAGCGGCGGCAAGGTTGTCGCCATCGACTATCTTGAAATGAAGCCGGTATCCGAAGCCGTTTTCTTTCAGATGGATTTCACCGACGATGCCGCGCCGGATGTGCTGAAAAACGCCATCGGCGGCAAGGCGCATGTGGTCATGAGCGATATGGCGCCGCCGACCATCGGCCACAAGCAAACCGACCATTTACGTATTATGGCGCTCGCCGAGCTGGCCTATGCCTTCGCGCAGGAAGTCTTGCTGCCCGGCGGCACCTTTCTGGCCAAGGTTTTTCAGGGCGGGGCGGAGCGCGATTTACTTAACCAGATGAAAAAAGACTTCACCAAGGTCAAACACGTCAAACCCCCTGCCAGCCGCGCCGATTCATCGGAAATGTATGTTGTCGCCATGGGGTTCCGCGGATAAAATGCTGCCTTGGGCGTCCTTAAATATAGGGCGCGTTTACAGGGGTAGTCATAATGAAAAGAAATGCCGAAATCCGCGAAGCGCTGGGGTTTGATGATGTGCTTCTCGTTCCTGCCGAAACGATGGTCAAGCCCGAAGACGTTGTCACGCGCACGCGCCTGACGCGGGAAATCGAACTCTCTATCCCCGTCGTCGCCGCAGGCCTCGATTACGTGACCGAAAGCCGCATGGCGGTGGCGATCGCGCAGCTCGGCGGTATCGGCGTTATTCATGACAACATGCCGCTCGGCAAACAGGTGGAGGAAGTCCGCCGCGTGAAGCGCGCCGAAGGCAACGTCGTCGCCAGCCCCATCACTGTATCGCCTGAATCCAGTGTGGCAGAGGCGCTTGACCTCATGACCACCTATCGCATTTCCGGTCTCCCGGTGATTGAACAGCCTTCGCAGAAAGTCATCGGCATCATCACCAACCGCGACATCCGCTTTTTCGAAGACTACGCCAAACCGGTGACGGAGCTGATGAGCAAAAACGTCATCACCGTCAAACCTGGCGTTTCGCAAGAAGAAGCGCGCAAGCTGATGCACCAGCACCGTATTGAAAAGCTGGTCGTCGTCGACGAAGACGGCCGCTGCGCAGGTCTGATGACCGTCAAGGATATCGAAAAACTTTCCCGTTTCCCCAATGCCGCGCGTGACGTCTTTGGTCGCCTGCGCGTGGGGGCGGCGGTCAGCCTCGGCAAGGATGCGGTCGATCGCGCGAATGCCATGGCGGATGCCGGTCTGGATGTTGTTTTCATCGATGTGGCGCACGGCCACAGCCGCGACGCCTTCACGACCGTCAGCATGGTGCGCCAGCAGCGCAGCAGCAACGTGCAGGTCGTCGCTGGTAACGTGGCGACCGCCGATGCGGCGATGAGCCTGATTGATGCGGGTGCGGATGCTATCAAAATCGGTATCGGCGCCACGTCTTGCGCCGCGACGCGCCGTATGGCGGGCGTCGGCATGCCGCAGTTGACGGCGGTGATGAATGTGGCCGAACAGTGCGAACTGCGCGGCATTCCGGTGATTGTCGATGGCGGCATCCTTTCCGCCGCGCATATGGCCAAGGCGATTGCCGCCGGTGCCGAAAGCGTGATGATTTCCGATCTTTTTGCCGGTACCGACGAAGCGCCGGGTGAAATTGTTTATCAGGACACGCATGCCTATAAAGTCGTGAATCCGCTGGCCAAGGCGCAGCACCGCCCCATGGCGACGTCGCTGGTGCGCGACCCGTTCCGTCTGGATGAAGATCCGGTCGATACGTCCGTGCCGTACCGTGGCTCGGTCGCGCATATGGTCGGCCAGCTTGTGGGCGGGCTTAAAATGTCCATGGCATATACGGGCAGCCGCGATATCGCGGCCATGCGCGAAAATGTCGAGCTGGTGAAAGCGAAATAATATCTTGCAAGGATTGGTGACACGATGACGCCGGCGGCACGTATACAGGCGGTGATTGAACTTTTGGCCGAGGTCATCGAGACCCCGCGCCCTGCCGACACACTGGCCAGTCTTTATTTCCGCGCGCGCCGGTTTATCGGCTCCAAAGACCGCGCGGCGATCAACACGCGTTTTTACCGCGTCATGCGCGAATACATCCGACTTGGCTGGTGGGTCGGCAAGGCGGGGATGGAACCCACGGCGCGCAATATTGTCATCGCCGCGCTGCTGTTCGATGGCGAACATACGGCCGAAAGCCTGCCGATGATGTTTTCGGGCGAGCGTTTCGCGCCGGAGGAGCTGACCGACGCCGAATATAAAATGGCGCAGGCGCTGGAGGGGAAAAAACTGGATGACGCCAGCATGCCCCTGCGTGAGCGCAATGAATGTCCTGAATGGGCGTTTGATGCGCTTCAGCGTGCGCTGGGTGCGCGGTTCGAAGATGAAATGAAGGCGATGATGTCCGCCGCGCCGCTGGATTTGCGCGTGAACACCATCAAGGCCACGCGCGAGGAAATCCTCAAACAGCTGCAAAAAGAAGGCTTCGATGCCCATGCGGGGAAAATCTCGCCGCTGAGCATTCGCGTTTTCGGTCGTCCGCAGCTGTCGCAGCACGAGCTTTATCAAAACGGTTTTTTTGAAATTCAGGACGAAGGCTCGCAGATGGTTGCGCTGGTTGCCGATGCGCAGCCGGGCGAACAGGTCGCGGATTTCTGCGCGGGAGCGGGCGGCAAGACGCTGGCGCTTGGCGCCAGCATGCTCAACAAGGGCCGCATCGTTGCGATGGACGTGCTGGGCGGCAGGCTGGAGCGTGCGAAAGAACGTTTCCGCCGCGCGGGCCTGCATAACATCGAAACGCGCTCTCTTTCCAGCGAACGTGACAAATACGTCAAGCGGGCGGCGGGCAAGTTCGACCTCGTGCTGGTCGATGCCCCCTGCAGCGGTGTCGGCACATGGCGCCGCGACCCCGACAAGCGCTGGCGACAGCTGGGGCCGGGGTTGTCTGCGCTGGTGCCTTTGCAAAAAAGCATCCTTGATAGCGCACACCGTCTGGTGCGTCCGGGCGGGCGTCTGGTTTACGCGACCTGTTCGCTGCTCCCCGAAGAAAACGAACTGCAGGTCGCAGATTTCATCGCGGCGCATCCCGATTTCTCCGTGGAGCCTGTATCGAACAAGCTCAAGGTGGACGGTGTCGGCGATTTTCTGGCGATGACGCCGGGCCGTCATGATACCGACGGTTTCTTCGCTGCGGTCTTGCGCCGCAAAGAGGCTCCCATCGCATGACAACGGATGACGACAAACGTGCCCATGAAAATATGGCCGAAGCCGCCAAGCTGGCGGGCCATTTGCCGGGTCTTTTGTTGCAAGCCGAAAAAATCGCCCATACCGTGATGCGCGGCGTGCATGGCCGCCGCCGCGTCGGGCAGGGGGAAACCTTCTGGCAGTTCCGCGAATATCAGGCGGGCGATTCATCGCGCGATATCGACTGGCGCCAGACCGCGAAACGCGAAGATGTCTATATCCGCCAGCTGGAATGGGAAGCCTCGCAAAGTGTCTGGCTGTACCGCGATGCCAGCGCATCGATGCGCTACCGCTCCGCCGATAAATACCTGCAAAAAAAAGATTACGCCGAAATCCTGCTGCTCGCGCTCGCCATGCTGATTTTGGACGGCGGCGAACAGGTGGGGCTTCTGGGGACTACCCTTGCGCCGCAGGCGCATGCGGGCGCGGCGCAGCGTTTGCATGATTACCTGCCTGTGCAAAAAGAATTCGATGCGCCCGGACGCAATGTTGCCGCGCGGTCGCATCTGGTGATGTTCAGCGATTTTTATTTTCCGCTTGAACGGCTGCGCCAGTTCTGCGCGCCGATGGCGGAAAAAGAAGTCCGCGGACTTCTGGTGCAAATCGTCGATCCTGCCGAAGAAACTCTGCCGTTTACAGGGCGCGTCAAATTTCATGACATTGAAAACGCGGCTGCGGCATCCGTGACGGTGTCGCAGGTTGATGCGGTGCGCGCCGAATACCAGCAGCGTTTCGCGGCGCACCGCGCGGCGCTCTCGGATATGGCGCGCGGCTTTGGCTGGCGTTTGCTGACGGTATCGACGGCAGACAAGCCGGAAAAATTGCTGGCCGATATCTATGGCCTGCTGGCGGCGAAAGGGTAGGGCGGCATGCTCGCGGGTCTGACATTTCTGTTTCCGTGGCTTTTGGGCGGTTTGCTGCTTATCCCCGTTTTGTGGTGGCTTTTGCGCATCATGCCGCCGCGTCCGCGCACGGTGAATTTCCCCGCTTTTTTCCTGCTGCAGGATTTGAAGACGGATGTGAAAACGGCATCCAAAACGCCGTGGTGGCTGCTTTTGCTACGCTCGCTTATCGTGCTTTTGTTTGTGCTGGCGCTGTCCGAACCTGTGCTGCGCATGTCCGAAGGGCTGCCGGGCAAGGGTGGTTCCGTGCTGGTGGTTGTCGATAACGGCTATGCCGCGGCGGCGGGCTGGGGCGAGCGTATGGCGCGCCTGCGCGAATTTTTGCCGCAAATCGGGCGCGGCGATCGCAGCGTGATTTTCCTGCCGACCGCGCCGTCGCCGTCCGAAGGAAAGCTGCGGGTCTATGGCCCCATGGGGGCGGGCGAGGCGGAAAAATGGATGGAAACGCTGGAGCCCTATCCGTGGCTGGCCGATCATGCCGCCGCCGCGAAGCTGGTGACGGAAACACGCGCAGCGCAGGATGTATCGCATGCGTTGATGTTGAGCGACGGCACGATGTCCACTGCAGCGCAGGATACCGCCGCCCTTCTGGCTTCGCTGCAGCAAAGCGGCGGTCTGACAATTGTCAAAGACAACCGCGTAAATAATCCGCATATCCTGCGCCGCAAGCCGACGCATCCGTCCGAAATGTCGCTGTCGCTGGAGCGTCTCACAAAAACGCCGCTGGATGAACGCATGACGCTGACGGCTTACGGGGCCGATGGCAATGTGATTGACGAAACCGCTTTTGTGTTCCCGGGTGGTGCGCTCAAAACCGATATCAAATGGGATATGCTGGACGAAATCAAAAGCCGTATCGCCCGTGTGGGGCTGCGTCAATTGCCGATGGCCTCCGCCGTTTTTCTGACGGATTCACAATGGCAGCAGCATACCGCCGGTATTCTGGGCGATGCCGCCGCCAAGGAAAGCGCGAGCGTTCTTAACGAAGTCTATTATCTGCGCCGCGCGCTGGCGGCGACGGGAAAGCCCGTGATCGGTAACGTAGAGGAGCTGACCGGACAGCCGATGTCCGCCGTCATCTGGCCGGACAGTACCGCCCTGACGGCGGTCGAGCGTGTGCAGCTGCTTGACTGGGTGCGCGCGGGCGGTTTTCTGATACGCTTTGCGGGTCCCAATCTGGCGGGTAGCCCCGAAGATCCGCTGCTGCCGGTCGGCTTGCGCTATGGCCAGCGGGCGATGCAGGGCGCGCTGACGTGGGAAAAACCCGTCGGACTGGGCGCCATTCAGGAACATAGCCCGCTGCTCGGCCTTGATGTGCCCAAGGATGTGACTGTTACGCGGCAGGTACTGGCGACGCCGTCACCCGAAGTGTTTGAGCGTACATGGCTCACACTTTCTGACGGCACGCCGCTGATGACCGGCGGGCGCGTGGGCAGCGGTACGGTGGTGCTGGTGCATACGACGGCGGGGCCTGACTGGTCTGATTTCTGCTATTCCGGTTTGTATGTCGAGGCGCTGCAGCGTCTGGTTTCCCTCAGCGCGGGGGCGGCGGATTTCAGGGCCGAAAGCATTCTGTCGCCCATGATGCTGATGGATGCCTTCGGACGTCTGGAAACGCCCGACCCGCGCAGCATGGCCCGCCCGCTGGACCCGCGCCAGAAATTCGTGCCCTCGCCAGAAACGCCGCCCGGGATTTATGGCGTTGAAAAACAGTTCAAGGTTTTCAATCTGGGTAATGCGCTGCCGGACATGAAGCCGCTCGTGGATATTCCCTCCGGCGCTGACGAAACCAGCTATCAGCTGGCAGGGGAGCGTAGCCTGAAGCCTGACCTTTTGAAGCTGGCGCTGCTGCTGCTGCTGATAGATACCGTGGTCACGCTGTTCCTGCGCGGAGTGATTAACCTGCCGCCGCGTTTCGCGGGCACGGCGATGTTCGCCCTCTGCCTGCTGGCCTTCACGGCGCCCGCGCAGGCGCAGGATGTAGCGGAAGCCGATTTGATGCAGGGCATTTATCTGGCCTATGTCGAAACAGGGGACCAGGAAACCGACCGTATCAGCCACAGCGGCCTTGAAGGACTGCGCGCGGCAATCAATATGCGCACGAATATCAAGGTTTCGGGTGTGCGCGGGGTCGATCCGTCGCGCGATGATCTTTATTTCTATCCCTTTTTGTACTGGCCGATGGCCGAAAGCCAGTCAGCGCTGCCGGCCAGCGCTGCACGCAACCTGCAGAACTATATCGCGCAGGGCGGCATGATTGTGTTCGATACGCGCGACCAGCAATTCGCCGCTGATGACGGCCGCGGGCCGCAAGGGGCGACACTGGGACAGCGCCGTCTGCGCAAACTGACGGAAAACATCCAGATTTCCGAACTGGCGCCCGTTGAAAAGGGCCATATCATCGGCAAAAGTTTTTACCTGCTGAACAATTTCCCCGGCCTTTACGCAGGCGGCACCCTGTGGGCGGAGAAAGAACCCAGCCCCGATCACGACGGCGTGACGTCGGTATTTATCGGCGGTAATGACTGGGCGGCGGCCTGGTCGGATGCCCCGCAAGACCGCGCGCGTTTCGAGCGTACGGCGACAACCGGCGCGCGCCAGCGTGAAATCGCTATTCGCTTCGGCATCAATCTGGCGATGGTGGCGCTTGCGGGCAGCTACAAGGCGGATCAGGTGCATGTGCCCTATATTCTTGAAAGGATCAGCCGATGAAAACATCCTTTCAATGGTTTCCGTTTTTATCAGACGGGTATTACATCGCGCTGGCGGTGGTGGCGGTTGCGGTTATGGTGCTGGCGCTATGGCGGCGCATGCCGGATGCCGGATGGCGCGGGATTTTTGCACTGGCGCTGGTTTTCCTTTTGCTCAATCCTGTTCTTTCGAAGGAAGAGCGCACGGGATTGCCGGATAAGCTCGTCGTTGTCGTCGATGAAAGTCTCAGCCAGAAAATCGGCGGGCGCGACAAAATCGCCGAAGAGGCGTTGCAGCGCATCGTTAGCAAAGCCGACAGCATGCAGGGGCTGGAACCTGTCATTATCCGTGCGGGCAAAGACGCCCGCGGCTTGCGCGGTGATGGCACCTTCCTGTTTACGGGGCTGCGCGACAGCCTGATGAGCATTCCGCTGTCGCAAGTGGCGGGTACGGTGCTGATTACCGACGGGCAGGTGCATGACGTGCCGCAGAGCCTCGGCCCTTTGGAAAAGCTCGGGCCCGTGCATACAGTGCTGACGGGCAAGCGCGGAGAATTTGACCGCAAGGTCACCATCGTCATGGCGCCCAAATACGGCGTTCTGGATGAAACCATCCGCATTACCCTGCGCGTCGAGGAATTCGGCCGCGAAGAGGCGCGCGAAGCCCTGCCGCTGAACGTCATGCAGGACGGCAAGGTGGTGGAACAGGCCAGCGTCTACCCCGGCGAGCTGCGCGATTTCAATTTCAAAATCAAACACCCCGGCCAGAATATTTTTGAATTCGCCGTGCCTGCCGAAGAGGGGGAACTGACCCCCCACAACAACAGCGCCCCTGTGATTGTGAACGGTATCCGCGACCGCCTGCGCGTGCTGCTGGTATCCGATGCGCCGCATATGGGGGAGCGCGCATGGCGCAACCTTTTGAAATCCGATGCGGCAATCGATCTGGTGCATTTTACGATTTTGCGCTCCATGGCCTCGATCGATTCGACGCCGACCAATGAAATGTCGCTGATTGCCTTTCCGGTAGACGAGCTGTTTTCGCGCCGGATCAAGGATTTTGATTTGATTATCTTTGACCGCTACCAGCAATACGCATTTATTGCCCCGCATTATTTGAACAATATCGCCGCATTTATTCGTGAAGGTGGCGCGTTCTTGCTGGCGATGGGAACGCAGGATACGGACTCCGTTTTGTTCAACAGCGTCCTTGGCAAGGAAATGCCGGTCGAGGTAAATGGTCTCAGCACCAAGGAAATACTCAAAAATACCTTCCGTCCCGCCTTGACGTCCGAAGGAATGATGCATCCGATTACGGCGGATCTGAACCGTAAAAAAGATGCCGATAAATGGGGGCAGTGGCATACTTCGGTCAATATGATACCGGTGCGCGGACAGACGCTGATGAAAGGGCTCGACGGCCGCCCGCTGCTGGTCATCGACAAGGTTGGCGAGGGGCGCGTTGCGGTTCTCGGCAGTGACAACATCTGGCTGTGGTCGAAAGCGCAGCCCGGCACGCGCGGGCCCTATACCGAACTCTTGCGCAACCTCTCACACTGGCTGATGAAAGAGCCGGAGCTGGAAGAGGACTATATCAAGGCCGAAGCCGATGGCTATGTGATTACCATCAGCCAGCGCAATATCGCGGGCAACACGCCCAAACCCGTGCGCATGACCGCGCCGGATGGCAGCGAGAAAATTATCAAAACCGAAAACCGCATGGATGGCGGCTGGATGGTTGCGCGCGAAACCGTCGAACAAAGCGGCATTTATAAATTCACCAACGGGACGCGCGAGGCCTATGTGGTCGTCGGCGCATCGCAGGGCGTCGAATTTGACGATGTACACACCACAGAAACACTGCTGAAGCCCATCGCCGATGCATCGGGCGGGCAGGTGGTCTGGTTCAGCGATAACAACGACGTCAACCTGCATTTCCGCGCGCCGAATGACAGCGCGAAGGCGGGGGAATTGGGCTTGCGCCGCAATAATGCCTATACTGTCGACAGCGTGACGACGGCGGCTCTGCTGCCGAACGGCTGGATGCTGCTGATTCTGCTGCTGGGAATGGTCGCCGTATGGTGGCGCGAAGGTGGCAAAAGGTCATAAATATCAGTTAATTAGCAAGTGTACCCCAAAAGGTAATTGACTTGTGGGGTACAGGGGCTAAGATACACGAACAATGATTTTTACAATCCGGATGGTGCGAATATCATGAGTATGAAAGCGAAACTTGGTCAGACCCAGCAAAAGCCCTTCACGCCTGCTGCACCGGCTAAGTCGCCCTCTGCTCCGCGCCAGGAAGGCCCCGCAGCGCCGACCAAGTAATCCGCGCGCGCACTTCACTTCAGATACGTACTTCATACAGCCCTGTTTTTTACAAACAGGGCGTATGCGTCATTAAGGGTCGGGCAATAGCTGACCAGCCCGCCGTTGAACCCCACCATTTGCAAAACCGATGACGGCTGTCCCTTGGCGGCGGCAAAGACCATGCGCCCCTTGTTGCGGTGCGCCTGCTTCAGCAGGCTGACGAAAAGCCCCACGCCGTGACTGTCCAGAAACCCGACTTCGCGCATATCTACAATCAGATTGGCCGAATGTTCGGGCAGCTGCCGCTGCAAAATGGGGCGTATCTGCTGCACGGTCGAGGCATCGATGAACCCGTAAAACCGTATCAGCGTGTAATCCTGCGTGGGCTGGATTTCAAAAATGTTATGCGCATTCATCGGAACCTCCGTACATGGCGATGATGAGAGTGGCGTCGTCTGGCGTGTGCGTGGCGTTGTCGCGGCGTGCCTCGAATGCTTGCCACAGGACATCCTTGCAGGTCTCTGCATCCATCTGCCAGGGGCTTTGCAGGGATTGCAGCAGCGCGGCGGGCGGATAGGCTTCGCCATCCACGGCAAAGGCATCGAAAAATCCGTCTGTAGCGAAAATGACTTTATCGCCCGCGCCAAGGGCAAGTTGCTGCTGTGTGTATCCGATATCCGTATGCAGCCCGGGCAGCGGCCCGCCCGCCGCCAGCACATGCGGCCGTCCCGCGTGCGGCAACAGCAGCGGCGGCGGGTGGCCTGCGCTGGCGATTGAAATTGTCCCCCTCGCGCCAAGGTGAAAGCTTTGGCAGGTCAGCATGGTGCCATCCAGAAACTCATCGTCGGCAACAGCATCCGACAGCCGCCGCAGAAAATCGCAGGGCTGCAACGGCGCGCGCGATACCATGGCCATGCGAAACAGGCTGTGCAGATATCCGGCATAGGCATAGGTGAAAAACTTTGCCTCCGTGCCATGTCCCATGACATCGGCCAGAAAGACCGTCATGCCATCGCCGGTTTCGTGATGCAGGGTGAAATCGCCGCCGCCGGTGTCGGCCATGCGGTTTTGAAGGGCAATGCGCCAGGACCCCGCGGCGGGCGGCAGATGCGGGTGCAGATATTTCTGCACATCGCGGTGAAACCGGCTTTCGACCGCGCGCTGGATTTGATTTTGCCGCCCCAGAATACGCGCGGCCACGCGTTGCAAGGCCTGCGCTGTAGCGGGTTTCACGATATAATCGTCGATGCCCAGACGCAGCAAATTCATATCGTTGATGCTTTCGGCAGCGGCGCTCAGGAATACAAAAGGCACCAGATCGCCATCGGGCAGGGCGGATATTTTACGGCGCAGCGCCGCGCCGTTGATATCGGGCATGTGCAGGTCGGAGATAATCAAATCCGGCCTGCGCGTATGAAACAGCGCAATCGCCGATGCCGCATCCGGCAGCGGTACAACGTCATAGCTGCCAGATAGCATCCGGTGATGCGCTTTGAGGTCTGAGGGATCGTCATCGACCAGAAAAACAAGCGGCTTTTCATGCGGCGGGGCATGCGTGACCGCGGCGTCTGCGGCGGCGGTGTCTTCTATCACGAAATGGTTGCGTGCGTCGGGGCATTGCGCGGCGGATATGTAGAATACGCGGGTATGCTGCGCCAGAATGCAGCCAAGACCATAGCCGCTTTCGGCCATGCTCTGCATCGCCTGCAGGCGGGCCGGTGCGGTCTTGCAAAAGGCGTCAAATGACGCAAAAGGCGTGCTGTCATCTGCAACATCGAGCCTGAGACGCCCGGCGTCTGCGGATAGCAGAATTTCGACCTCACGTGCCTTGCGCGGCGGGTGCTTGACGAGGTTTGATATGATCTCGCAGAGCGACAGGCTATAACGCTCCGTCGTTTCCGCAGGGATGCCGGTATCCGCCATAAAACGCCCCATTTCCGCGCGTAAATCCGGCAGGTGTGCGTAACACGGATTGTCGACCCGCCGCCGCCATGTGGCTGCTTGTGGCGATAGGTTTTGCGGCGTGCGCCCTTCGGCATGCAGCGGTGCGGACATGGCAAGGTTCCCCCGAACAGTGATATGAACGGGAAAAAAGACGCAAACGCCGTGCCAGATTTATTTTTTGACCATATCGGTGATGGTAACGCCCGTCTCGCCGAAGCGCAGGCGATACATATAGTATGACTCCCCCACGCGCTGTATGTAGTTGCGGGTTTCGTATATCGGCAGCAGTTCGACCCAGTCAATGACGTCAATCTCGCCCTTCCGCGGATCGCCAAACGCTTCTAGCCACTGATCGACACGCCCCGGGCCTGCGTTATAGGCGGCCATGGCCATGGGATAAAATCCGTCAAACCGCCGCACCATATCCTGCAAATAGGTGGAGCCGAGCGTGACGTTATAACGCGGGTCACGCGTCAAACGCTCCAGCGAATAGCCAAGTCCCAGTTTGTGCGCGACGCTTTTGGCGGTTGCGGGCATCAGCTGCATCAACCCGCGCGCGCCTACGGGGCTTTGGGCGTTGGTGTTGAACATGCTCTCGCGGTACACAATCGCATGCACGAAAGATTTTTCGGGCACGGCCAGCGGCAGGCTCGGCAGCGCGGGGTATCCGGCCACGGGCAGGAAACGCGCGAGTTTTTGCTGGATATCCTTGTTGGCCTGCACGGTGTAGTAGGTGCGTCCCGTATCCTGTGCAAGTTTGGCGATCAGGTAATAATCGGCCTCGCTGGTGGCATCGGCCAGCAGGCGGGCGAGGAAGGTATCGATATAATCATGCAGCTCCGCCCGGTGGAGTAAACGCACCACGCGCACGCGCTCGTCCTGCTCGAAGCTTTGTTTTTTTTCAGGCGCGATAACGGGGTCTTGCAGATTGCCGGGCTTCGCGGCGCCGAACAGTGCGGCATGGCTCAGCTGCCCGTAATAGGTGGAAATATAAAGCGCGGATTTTTTGTGCCATTCTGTTGCCAGTGTTTTATCCCCGCTGGCGGCGGCCGCGCGCGCCGACCAATAGGCCGCGCGTGATTTGCTGATAGCGGCCTGCACCTTGTCGTAAAGGCCTGCGAAATGACCGTAGGCTTTGGCAGGTTCATTCAGGAAACGGAGCGACAGCCAGCCGATCAGCCATTCCGCTTGCGCATAGCCGCTGCCGGATGTGAGGCCATGGCGGCTGAAAATATCCCGCGCGGCTTTATAGTTGCGGCTTTCCATGGCGCGGCGGCCGATGATGTTCATCTCGCCCCACCACAATTCACCTTGTGCGGTGTTTCTGGGGCGGTGCGCCAGCATGTCCATCGCGCCGCTGTCCATGCCGCGTTTGCGGCGCCAGCGCATGCGTTCAAACGCGACACCTTCGCTGTCTTGCAGCGCAGGGGGCAGGGCGGCGACCAGTGTGCTGGCGTTTTTATCTCCGCGCGCGAGGGCAAGGCGCGCCGCACCCGCCGCCCGCGCGGCCGGTCCGGCGAAGGGCATCATGATATCGGCCTCCGCATAACGGCCTTCCCAGATAAGGGTATCCAGACGCTCCGCATGGTCGTGCGCCGTGAAATAACGTCCGTACATGCCGATCATGGACTGGGTTTCTTTGCGGCTGATTTGGGCGCTCTTCCAGAACGCCACCAGCGCGGGGCGGATTTTTGACTGCTGTCCGCGCGCGGCAAGGGCGCTGATATAGGCCTTGATGCCGTCATAGGTGCGCGGCGGGTTGGCGGCGAACCACAAAATCGCATCGTCGGCGCCGATGGTGCCTTGCATATTGGCTTCAATTTTTTCACGCAGCATATGCTGGCGCGGCCACGACGGGTTGTTGTGCATGAAAGCGACAAGGTCGGGCGCGTGCATCGGCACTTTGCTTTCTGTCGCGTAAAGCCAGACCAGCAGCTTGCGCACCAGCGGGTCCTGGCGCTGTGACAGCAGGTTGATGGTTTTTTGCAAATCGGCGTCGGTCATTTCCTCCGGCGCGGCTTGCGCATAAGCGGGGGCGGGGGCCGAGAGCGACAGAAACACCACAAATGCCAAAAAAACGCCAAAAAACGGCCTGAAAAGCGGCGTAAATCCGCCGTGCGGCTTGCTTGCGCGGCTTTCGGCGGCTAGATTGGAGGGCATTCGCCAGGGAGAAAAAGAATGGCCACGAAAAATAAAACCGTCAAAACCAAACATGCCTTTACCGGCTCCTACGTCGCGCTTGTCACCCCGTTTAAAAACGGCAAGGTGGATATGGATGCGTTTCAGAAGCTTGTCGAGTGGCACATTGCCAGCGGCACGCATGGTTTGGTTCCTTGTGGTACAACGGGTGAAACGCCGACGCTGTCGGAAAGCGAACACAAATCCCTGATTTCCGCCTGTATCGAGGCGGCCGCGGGCCGTGTGCCGGTGATTGCCGGTGCGGGCTCCAATGCGACCGAAAAGTCGGTGGATCTGGGACGCTATGCCGAAAAAGCAGGCGCTGACGGCATTCTAGTCGTAACGCCGTACTATAACAAGCCCACGCAAGAGGGCATGTACCAGCATTACAAAGCCGTGAACGACAAACAGGGCCTGCCGGTGATTTTGTATAACGTACCGGGCCGCACCGGCGTTGAAATTTCCGTCGACACTGTTGTGCGCCTGGCCGCGCTGAAACGCGTTGTCGGCATCAAGGACGCGTCGGTCGACCTGTCGCGCCCGCTGCAAATCCGCCGCGCGCTGGGCGATGGTTTTATCCAGCTGTCGGGTGAGGACGCCACTGTTGCCGCCTATCTGGCGCAGGGCGGCCATGGTTGCATTTCGGTTACCGCCAACGTCGCACCGAAGCTTTGCGCGGATCTGCATACCGCATGGCAGAAAAAAGACTGGAAAGCGTTTGAAAAACTGCGCGACCAGTTGCTGCCGCTGCATAAAACGCTGTTTGCGGAAACCAGTCCTTCGCCTGCGAAATACTGCCTGAACCGCATGGGTAAAATCGCACCCGATCTGCGCCTGCCCATGATACCGGTCAGCAAGGCGACCGAAAAACTGCTGGATGCAGCCATGACGGCGTCGGGCATCAAACTTAAAAAATAACGGTACGGGGCGATGGCCGGAAAGAATAAAAACAACGGCAAGTCCGACCCGAACAACAAAACCGTGGCGCAAAACCGCCGCGCGCGTTTCGATTATTTTATCGAAGATGTCATCGAGGCAGGGATTATGCTGACAGGGACGGAGGTTAAATCCCTCCGCTCCGGTCAGGCCAGCGTGAACGAAAGCTATGCCGGCGTTTCGGGCAGCGAAGTGTTTTTGATCAACGCCTATATCCCCGAATACAACAAGGCGCATGTGAAAATGCAGCACGAAGTGCGCCGCCCGCGCAAATTGCTGCTGCATAAAAACCAGCTCAACAAGCTCATCGGCGCGGTCAACCGCAAGGGCACGACGCTGATTCCGCTCTCGATTTATTTCAACAACCGCGGCATCGCCAAGGTGGAGCTGGGTATCGCCACGGGCAAGAAGCAGCATGACAAGCGCGAGACGGAAAAGAAACGCGACTGGCAGCGCGAAAAAGCACGCGTGATGCGCGAACGCGGCTAGACGTTTTTTGCGGCGGGCGAGAATGAAAAGCGGGCTATGGGCCCGCTTTTTTATTTCATCAATATCGTAAAAAACGCGCTGGCGGCGACAGGGGCGGCAGCGGCAGGCTTTGCGCGGGTGCAGCGGCGGGCGGCGCTGCGGCGGCGATTACAGGGGCTTCGTCCGCCTTTTGACGGCGCTGTTCGATGGCTTTGGTCATCGCGATGACGTGCTGCGCGAAATCAAATTGCATGCGCAGCCCCATGGACGGCGTCATCCAGAAATTATCGAGGGGGTTTTGCGCGCGGCCATGCTCTTGCGTCATGGGGCTTAGAACCTGATGCGCAGGTTGCTGATGCGCTGAACGTGGTCCTGCACCTCTGCTTTGCTGAGCGTGGGGCGTTCTTCGCGGCGTTTGGTGTCCGCAATGAATGCCATTACGCCTTCGGCTGTGGCTTTGCGCGCGCTGCGCACGGGAGTCCAGAGACTGTCGGCCTCGAACGGGGCGGCGTTTTTTTGCGCGCTGCGGTTTTCGCGGTCTTCATCGCTGCCGGAGATGTGGATACGCACGCCATGCACGCCACGTTCTATCAAAACAACATGGGACTCTGTGTAATAAGTCATGCTGGCACTGTCGCTGCCGTGCGCAGCGGCATATTTGTTGAAAAGGTCGAGGAGGGCCTTGTCGCTGTTCGAGCCGCGCATAGAGGGATACCTTTTAAGGTTGGCAGGGATTCAGGGTCATGGCGCCGCAGCGCGTGCATAGTTTTTCTTCGGATTGCGCTGCCAGCGCTTCGGCGCGGCGGCGTTTTTGTTCTTCGGCTTCGCGGGCCTGTCTTTGGGCTTCTTCGCGCGCGAAGGCCTCGCGCTGCGCCGCGCTGTTCAGCTGGCTGCTGATCGTGTCATACGCTTGCGCGCGTGTTTTGCCGTTATGCCAGAAACCGTCTGTACTCATGTCGCCTGCGTGAAGATATCTATGCCGGAATGTTTCCGTATTATGAGAATACGCGCGAGTTTGTCAAGCAAATCCCCTGCGCGGATTTTATCTAAAACATAAGTATTTCAGTGATTTGTATAAAATCAAAAATCAAAACGGATGGTACCCGTCCGCCCGTCGGCATGACGGTGATAGGAGATTTTGGATTTGAGGGCGATATTGTCACCGCGCTCTTTCATTTCGTCGACTTTGCTTTCCATGTCCCGCTGGGTGCGCAGGTGCTGTTTGAATAGCTCCGGCGTCATCACGTCCTCGCCTGTCTTTGCCGTCAACCACAGGGCATCACCCGCGCCAGCCATCACTTTGGGGGTCGGCTTGCGGTCAAGGGCGGCCAGGTGATTGAAAAACATCATCATCATGACAAGTCGTTTGAGCCTGTATGCACATTATGAAAGATGACGATATATACGCCGCCATCGCGCCAAGAACAAGGGGCAAGCGAACAGCCTGAAAACACAAAAGAAAAAAGGCCGGTCAGGGAAGGGACCGGCCTTTTCTCAGGGTGCAAGAAGAAGGAGGGAGTGAAGCGGGGGTTTCCGGGGTTATTCGGAAGCCTTCTCCTTGCGGGATTTGGACGTGGGGGCCGGCGCGTCGTCGTCGGAGAGGCTGGCTTCGGCTGCTTCGTCGTCGCTTTCGGGGCCCGCCAGCATGCTGCCGGTGACCAGACCTGCGTTTTCAAAAATCTTGCGTTCGATCTTGGCCATGGTCTCCGGGTTGTCCTTGAGGAACTTGCGGGCGTTTTCGCGGCCTTGACCGATGCGTTCGCCGTCATAGGCGAACCATGCGCCGGATTTTTCGATGATGCCCGCGTTGACGCCAAGGTCGAGAACCTCGCCCGTACGGGAAATGCCTTCGCCGTACATGATGTCAAATTCAACCTGACGGAAGGGAGGCGCCATTTTGTTTTTGACGACTTTCACGCGCGTCTGGTTACCGACGACGGTTTCCTTGTCCTTGAGCGCGCCGATGCGGCGGATATCGAGGCGTACCGAGGCGTAGAATTTGAGCGCGTTACCGCCCGTGGTGGTTTCGGGGTTGCCGAACATGACACCGATTTTCATACGGATCTGGTTGATGAAAATGACAACTGTGCGCGATTTGGAAATCGAACCGGTCAGTTTGCGCAGCGCCTGGCTCATCAGGCGGGCTTGCAGACCCATGTGGCTGTCGCCCATTTCGCCTTCAAGTTCGGCCTTCGGCACCAGCGCGGCGACGGAGTCGACGACCAGAACATCCAGCGCACCGGAGCGCACGAGCGTATCGGCGATTTCAAGCGCCTGTTCACCGGCATCGGGCTGCGCGATGAGCAGGTTTTCGATGTCGCAGCCGAGTTTGGCGGCGTAGGAGGGATCGAGCGCGTGTTCCGCGTCGATGATGGCGCACTGGCCACCGCTTTTTTGCGCCGCTGCGATTACCTGAAGGGCGAGGGTGGTTTTGCCCGAGCTTTCAGGACCGTAGATTTCAATGATACGTCCGCGGGGCAGGCCGCCGATACCAAGGGCCATATCAAGGCCGAGCGAGCCGGTGGAGATGGCTTCGACTTCCTGTTTGGAGTCGCTGCCGAGTTTCATGATGGAGCCCTTGCCAAAGGCACGTTCGATCTGGCTGAGCGCGGCATCCAGCGCTTTTTGTTTTTCGGCTGCGTTCATTTCTGTACCCTGACGGAGAGCGGTGACGGACATGTTGTGATTTCCCTTGTTGTGTCATGCGGAGGCATGAATTTCAATTCCGAATCTCTGTTCTCATTGTATCGTTTTTGTTCCCGTTGGCAAGAACAAAAGAGAACAATAAAAGAACATTTATTGAATATTCATAATATTTTTTCCAGAAATGCGCGGTTTAAATTGCCTAAAATCCGGATTCCGGTTAGCGTATATATACAAGCAATTCATCTTTTGAGCGTCGCCGAGGGGAGCCCATGGCCCAGTACAATTCACAGGAAGAGCCCGGAAAATTTGTATCGGCTTTTCATACGGCCAAGTCTTTTTTCAAAGCTTTCGGCTATCCCAACAAAGACGTTGCCTATAACGCTTTCAAAAACACCGCGCTTACGGCGGGTATCATTGCGGCGGTCTATTTTGTCGCGCCGCCGCTTGGCGTGGCCTTTACCTCGTTTCATGTGGCGCTGACGACCAATATTCTGCTGCCGGTCGCGGATATCTCGCTCGCAGTCGGGGCAGTGGGAGCCTATTTCGCCGGCAAGCACGGCTATCAGGCTTTCCGCCAGTTCAAATATATTGCCGACAGCGAACAATATGTTTCTATCCGCGAACAGGAAACCGAAAAATGGCACGCCAAGCGTGGTCACACCAATATCCTCAAACAGGCGGTTAAAGGCGTCACGCAGATGCTGAAATCTATCCCGAAAGAAGCACCGTTCGAGGGGATTAGCCGCGCGGATAAATTCAATCAGAAAGCGCAGCCCGCACAAAAAACGCAGGCACAGGCGCCCAATCCCGCGCCCCAGCAAAAACCGCCCCAGCAAAAGCCGCCCGCGGCTGGTGCCAAAGGTCCGCGCTAATAAAATCCATTCATAAATTTTTTTGACAGGAGATAACCATGCCTGCAAAGCAGCCTGCGCCGCAAAAGCCGAACAAGCTTTGGTACGGCTATGAGTATACCAAAGGTTTTTTCAAAGCCTGTTTCCAGTATCCGAATAAAGAAACCGCGAAAGAAGGGGGCAAGTATAGCGCCATCTCCCTCGGCACGCTTTATATCGGGCACATGATTGCCGCGCCGTTGATCGGTGCGGCGGCGGGGCCGTTTTTGTCGCTGGTGGTGTCTCTCGGCGCCTCTGTCGTGGGGATTCACTACGGCATCAAGGCGTTTCAGGAATTCCGCCATGTCGCGCAAAGCCCGAATGTACAGGGCGAGGTTTATCGCGCCGAAAACAGATGGCGCGAGAATAAAGCCAAGGGTGGCATTTTTAGCCGTCTGGGCGCAGCGTTGAAACAGGCCGCGACACCGAAGAAAAAAGAACCCGATACGCGTCCGCGCACGCAGGGGCCGATCAGCAAAGGCGTCGTTTTCGAAGGCCGTGACCATGCGCATGATTTCAACGATACGGCATCTGCGGCAGGCCCGAAAAATTCGCCGCCGCCTGCCAACACAAATACGCCGCCTGCGAGTCCCCGTAAAAAGAACAACGGCCCTCATCGTTAAGCTTCTGAAAGGTTAACGTGCAGGTCTTTGATAATGGTGAGTTTGCACTGTAATAAAATGTCGCGCGCGAACGACGTTGACATAATTTGATAACGGGCGTAAAGAATCGTTCCACTGTCAACCAGCGAAAGGAAGCTGCCATAGCCGCAGCTGAAAAGGTAAAACAGATGGAACGTCGTATCGACCTCTCCGCAGACTCCCACGCGAAAGACTACGAAAAAATTTACGGCATCATGACGCGCGCGAAAGCGTATGGCGCGACGGCCTTGCTTGCAGGGGCTGCGCTCATGTGCGTGGTCGAGCCGATCTTCCTCGGCTTTGTCGTTGTCCCTGTTCTCTTCGCGACGATTGCGCCGAACGGCCTGCGCGAACTTAAAAAAGAATTCAGCAAGGAAGGTTTCTTCCTGCGTGACGCTGCGCGCAGCATCGGCAGGGACGTGCGCGGTCTTGCCCGCTTTTTCGGCATCAAGTCGAAAGTGCAGCCATCCGCTTTGCCTGAAGCGCCTGCCGCCGAAGTCGAAGGTGCCGGCAGCCTGTCGGTAAAAACCAGCCGTCCGGATTTCCTGCGCGGAAACGAAGAGATGCCGGTTACCGGTGATATCGGCGTGGGTACGCCCGCGAATGCCAACGAACCTGCGCAGCAGCCGCGTAAGGCTTCGGGCCATTTCTAAAGAGGTTTGATGACGCAAAACGCCGCCGATCCCGACCCGACATCCCAAGCCCCGACGCCTGCGCCGGATAAAAGCGCACCGCCGCCGCTGTGGAAAAAGGTCGTGAAGGCGGCGCTTTACGTCAGTTCCGCCCTTGTCGCGCCGGTCGGTTTCCGTGCGGGCAGTTTGTGGCCGCGTTTTTCATGGGGCAAGGCGGCGATTTTCCTGGGCACACCGCTGCTGGCCATGCCGATGGCGGCCAATCTTTTCCCCACCGCCGAAGAGGTGCTGGCGCAAAAAGGATACCCCAGCGCGCTGGTGCAGGATTTATCACCTGACCGTCACAATATCCGCGTCCGTCCCGATAATATCTGGGGCGATCTGCACGCTTTTTTCTCGGCGCCGGTTCTCTCGACCCTGACGGGGCGTAATGCGACGTGGGAACATCTGAATAACGACAGCGTGCTGGGTAGCGCGAAGCGCGGCGGGTCATGGTCTCCGGATGTGATTTTTGTATCCGAAACCCGCGTGACGCGCAGCGTCGGCCGCGCGCCTGTGCCTGTGATATCGCGCGAAGACAAATGGCTGCATACGTTTTTGCATGAAGTGCGCCACGTCTCCGGCGCCAATAATGCGCTGACGTCCGAGCTTGGCCGCGAGGCGGATAGCGATTACGAATCCGCCGTCGCCATGGCGCAGCGGTTGAACCGTCCCGATATTCCGCAGGCTGTTCTCAGCTATAAAGGCGGGCTGTTCCCGCAATCCCATGACACGGCGCTGTATCTTGCCGCGCGGTTCGCCGGCGCCGCGGCGCCCGCGCCCGAAGATATGGCGGCGGCAAACCGCGATGCGCAGAAAGCCTATCTGGATTTGCAGCAGCAGGAGCCGATGCATTATTTCGGTGCGCTGGATTGCCACCTGCGCCGGATTGACTCCCCGCAGACTGTATCCTGCCATTTCACGGTGGACGGCAAGCCGCTATCGTCACTGGCGAACCAGCGTCTCAGCCTTTATTTCAACAGCTATCTGGACGAAATGCGCGCGCTGATGTCGGTGCCGTCCGCGGAAAAACCGGCGGTGGACAGCACGCTGCCATCCGCTCCCAAACCGCCGCGCCCCGCATCCTGACGGCAATTATCAGTTCGAACTGTCGATGACTTCCTTGACCTTGGTCGCCAGCTGCTTGAGCGTGAAGGGCTTGGGCAGGAACCATACGTCCGCGCCCAAGTGTTCCTTGAACTTGTCTTCGGCATAGCCCGAGATAAAGATGATTTTGATCTGCGGGTATTTTTCCTTCACCTGTTTGGCCAGCGTCGTGCCGTCCATTTCCGGCATCATGACGTCGGTCACCAGAATTTCGGGCACGATTTTGCTTTCTTCCAGCAGTTTCAGCGCAGCGGTGCCGCCGGGCGCATCCAACACCTGATAGCCCTTGTTCGACAGCGCGCGCGCGCTGAAGGTGCGCACGGCGTCTTCGTCCTCGACCAGCAGAATGCGCGCGGAACCGGTGAGGTCGTTCGCGGTCTGCTTTTCTTCGGCGACTTCGGCCTTTTGCGTGCCGGCGGTTTCGGTGAAGCGGGGCAGGTAGAAGGTAAAGGTCGTACCCTTGCCCAGCTGGCTGCTGACCGAGATAAACCCGCCCGTCTGGTGCACGATACCATGCACGGTCGCAAGGCCGAGGCCTGTACCCGCGCCGACATCCTTGGTTGAAAAGAACGGCTCGAAAATACGCGGCAGGATGTCGGGGGAAATGCCCGTGCCCGTATCTTCGACAGCGATGGTCACCCATTCACCGGGCGGCAGGATATCGTCGTTGGACAGGCGGATTTCCTGCTTGGTGGACAGGTTCTGGGTTTTGATTTTGACCTTGCCCCCCTGCGGCATCGCGTCGCGCGCGTTGACCACAAGGTTGATGAGGACCTGATCCATCTGCCCCTGATCGGCCTTGATAAGGCCGAGGTCGCTGCCATGCGTCAGCTCCAGTTCGATATTCGCGCCGATCAGGCGGCGCAGCAGGTGCGATAGCTCGCTCAGCACGTCGGTCATGTCCAGAACGCGCGGTTGCAGCGTTTGCTGGCGGGAGAAGGCGAGCAGCTGGCGCACAAGGTTCGCCGCGCGGTTCGCGTTTTGCTTGATCTGCATGATATCGGCAAAAGACGGGTCGCCCGGCTTGTGGCGCAGCAAGAGCAGGTCGCAGAACCCGATCATCGCCGTCAGCAGGTTGTTGAAGTCGTGCGCGATGCCGCCTGCCAGCTGGCCGATGGCCTGCATTTTTTGCGACTGGGTGAATTGTTTTTCGAGATTTTTTTGCTCGGTCAAATCGATGAAGTGCAAAACAAAGCTGTCACCGGATTTGAACTTACGCGCATAAACCTGCGCCACGATTTCAATCGAACCACGCAGCGGGATTTCGATAAAGGATTCCGTGCGGATGCCGCGCGACAGGTTTTTCAGCCACTCTTCGGCTTTCGCCTGCGCATCGACATCGACGAAATACAACAGCGGCTTGCCGTTCAGCGCATTGACCGGCAGTTTCATCATCGCCGCCAGCGTCTGGTTGCAATCGCTGATGATACCCGCCGCGTTCAGAAGGCAGATGCCGACGGGCGCTTCTTCGAACAGGCGTTCGAAACGGTCTTCGGATTCACGCAGCGCCTGCTGCATTTTTTGTTCCGTCGTCAGGTCATAGACGATGGAGCGGGAAATAACACCGCCATCTTCGCCGCGCGTGATGGAATGGGTGATGGCGGCCTTGAATACGCGGCCACCGGCGCCTTTCATCAAAAGCTCCCCGTGCTGGTGGTACCCGCCTTCTTCGAAACAATCAAACGGGCGGCCCTTGGCGGGCGGGGTGACGAGGAAGTCATGCAGCTTAAGTTTCCCGATAAGCGTTTTTTCGTCAGTGCCGAAGAGGCGCAGCAGCGTGTCGTTGGCAAAGCGGAATTTGCCGTCTTCGTCCACCGTGAAAAACCCCACAGGGGCGTTGTCGGTGAAGTCGCGCAGCTTTTCACGTTCTTCGCGGATAGCGGTTTCCATCTGGTGACGGTGGGTGATGTCATCGAAACGCCACTGCACATAGCCCGTCCAGCCGACGATGTGCTGGCAGGTTACCTGAAACCATGTCTGTTTGCCGCGGATGCGGGTATGGATTTCCGTTGTGGCGGAGCCTGCGGGCGCGGCCTTGGCCTGCAAATCCTGCATCATTTTTTCGATTTTGCCCGAATGTTCGAACAGGCGCGTGAAAGCATGGAGGTCGCGCGTGCCGAGGCCTTCGACCAGTTTATTGAACCGCTCGTTCGAATAGATGGTTTCGCCGTCGGGGCTGGTGATGATGCGCGCCTCGGCGCTTTTTTCCAGCACTTCGGTCAGAATCTGGCGGCTTTGGTCGACCTTGTTATAAAGGCGGCTCAACAGCACGATGCAGGCGCCGCCCAGCAGGCCATACAGATAAATGGCGAACATCGACATGTGAATGCCGCCGTAGGCCTGAATGTAGAAAATCAGCAGAATAACGAAGCCGTAAGCCGCGCTGGTGACAAACAGAAACAGGCTTTTCCAGCGGCGCTGTGCGGCTTCTTTCTGGCGCGACGGCGGCTCGGGCCGTTTTTCAAGGAAAAAGCCGCTATGTTCAGGTTGCGGGGCGGATGTCACGTGCGCGTATCTCCCATGAAGCAGGCATCGTTGGCGTGTTTGGCGATTTTATCATCCTGCGCGCGAAAATCCACGCTGTATCACGGCCACGCCGAGGGGGAGGGCTTTGTTTCTTACATAATGCGGCGGGGTAGCGCGGCGCGTAGTCAGACCTTGCGGCCTTTGAGGCGGAAGACGTAGGAAATCACCTCTGCCACCGCTTTATAGTGTTCGGGCGGTATCATCTGGCCGATCTCCATGCCATCGAACAGCGCGCGCGCCAGCGGCGGGTTTTCGACGATGGCGACCTTGTGCTCCTTGGCCAGTTCGCGGATACGTTGCGCGACCGCATCGGCGCCCTTGGCGACCAGCACGGGCGCGTCCATCTGTTTGGTGTCGTATTTCAGGGCAATGGCGTAGTGCGTCGGGTTGGTGATGACGACGTCGGCTTCGGGCACGGCCTGCATCATGCGCTGGCGCGCGCGCTGTTCGCGCAGTTGGCGCAGCTTGCCTTTGACGTGGGGGTCACCTTCGGTCTGTTTGAATTCTTCCTTGATTTCCTGCTTGCTCATCATCATTTTTTGCATGAAATCGTGACGCTGATAGAGGTAATCCAGAATAGCGACGATAAACAGCACCCCCAGCGCCGCCGACATCATGCGGATGAACAGCATGCGCAGGTCGTAAAGACTGTCGCTGATATCCTGCCCGATAAAATGCTCCACACCGCTGAAATAGGGGTAGAGCACCATCAGGCAGGCGCTGAAAATAATCACCAGCTTGATAATACCTTTCAGAAACTCGACGATGGAGCGCATGGAAAACAGGCGCTCGAAGCCTTTCATCGGCGATATTTTCGACAGGCTGGGCTTCATCGGCTCCGCCGTGAACAGGGGACCTATTTGCGCAAATCCGGCAATGAAGCCGGTGAAAACAAGCACCAGAAACGGCAGCGCCATAATCCCGCCGATATCGATAAACAGGTCGGCGGTCAGCGCGCGCAGGCCTTCGGCATCGGTGGGCAGGGTATGCACCAGCTCGAAAAACATTTTCAGCCGGTCGCGGATGGCATCCGCAATCCCCGGGCTGGCGATGCCGACAATCAGCGTCGCCACGAACAGCATCAGCCAGTTGTTGATTTCACGGCTTTGGATAACCTGTCCGCGTTTTCGCGCTTCTTCGAGTTTTCGGGCGGTAGGTTCTTCTGTCTTCTGACTCTTGTCGGTACTGTCGTCGCCTTCTGCCATGGCGCCCCCTTTACAGACCGAGCAGGCTGGAAATCGTGCCTGCGTAATTGTTGAGCCAGAAAATCATACCCGCCGACAGCACCATCGTCAGTACGATAAGGCTCATCAGGATTTGCACGGGCAGGGCGAGGAAGAAAATCTGTATCTGCGGCATCAAACGGCCCAGAAGACCGAATGTCGCGTTAATCAAAAGCCCGATGACGATAAACGGCAGCGCAATCTGGATACCCGCGGCAAAGGCGACCGAGACCGCGCGCGCCACGATGTCGGATACCGATGCCGTATCGGGAAACAACCCCTGCGCGGGGAAGGTGATGTAGCTGTCGGCCACGGCGGCCAGCAGGAAATGGTGCAGGTTGGTCACGAAAATCAGCGTCAGGCCAAGCATGGAGTACAAAGCGCCGATGAGCGAGCCCTGCGTCGCCGTCGCGGGGTTGAACACCATGGCGTTCGCAAAGCCCGCCTGCAGGGAAATCGTCGCGCCCGCCGTATCAAGGGCGGAGACGAGGATGCGCATGACCGTGCCGATGAAAATGCCGATGAAACCTTCGGACAGCAGCAGCAATATCAGCGCGGGCGTTGATGCGGGCATCGCGGGCAGGGTCGGTGCCAGTACGGGCGTCAGCACAAAACAGAACGACAGGGTGAACAGCAGCCGCACCTGCGGCGTCACGAAACTGTCACCAATACCGGGCATGACCATCATGGCCATACCGAAGCGCATGAAAATCAGCAGGAAAGCGAAAACATTTCCAACAACGATTTGCTGTAGCAGGGATTCCATATCCCGCGCCCTAGTTGATGCCGACGATCTTGTCGGCGATTTTTTCGGTAAAGGCGATCAGTGCCTGCGCCATCATCGGCAGCAGCAGGAAAATGGCAAAGAAAATGGTGATGATTTTGGGCACGAAAGCGAGGGTCATTTCCTGTATCTGCGTCAGGGCCTGAACAAGGGCGATGATAAGACCCGTGACCAGGCCGATAAGCATGACGGGCCCCGCAATCCGGATGGTCAGCAGGATTGCTTCGCGTGTGATGTCGATGATTTCAGCTTCGTTCATCGGGCCGGCCTTATATTGCTTGCCGCGCCCGTCCAAAATGACCTGAATCCGGTAAGGGCGGTCGTTAGATGGGCGTGCGCATAATTTCCTGATAAGCTTGCACCACTCTGTCCCTGACCGCAAGGACTGTGTTCAGTGCGACTTCGGCGTCGTTGACGGCCTGCAGCACTTCCGTCATGTCGGCTTTGCCGAGCAGCGAGGCCGCGGCGGTTTTTTCGCTGCGGTGCTGGGCGTCGATGGCGGCCTCGGCGGATTGCTTGAGCACTTCGCCAAACGAGGGCGCACCGGCGGGCAGGGCGTTGCCCTTGGCGATATCGCTGGCAGCGCTGCCGCCCTGCACCTGTTTGAGGGTGTTCAGGTAGGCACTGGCGGCGTCGTTAATATTTGCCATATCGGTACTCCTTTTGTCCGTCGGACTCTTTTATTATATCAGCCGCGCAGCAAATCGACCATGCGCATCAGCATCGCGCGCGACATTTCGATAACGCCAAGGTTGGCTTCGTAGGAACGCTGCGCCTCGCGCATATCCATCATTTCAACCAGCGTGTTGACGTTGGGGGTGCGGATGTAGCCCATTTCGTCGGCGGCCGGATGGTTGGGGGCGTATTTGATCAGGAAGTCGCTTTTGTCGGCTTCGACGCGGTCAACTTCGACGTTGCGTACGCCTTCGCTGCGGTCGAGTTCGTTTTTGAAGGTGACGACCTGACGGCGGTACGGGTCCTGACCGGGGGCGGAAGGGGTGGTGTCGGCGTTGGCAAGGTTCTCGGAAATGACCTTCATGCGCACGCCTTGCGCCTTCATGCCCTTTGCAGCCATCGCCATTGCTTTTACGAGATCCATTTTATCCTCCGTCCCTTAACCCAGATAGTTACTGCGACCTGATAGCTGTTTTCAGCATGTCGATGTTTTTTTGGTACAAATTGGTAATAAAGCGGTGATCGGTATAGGTTTCGTTCATTTTCAAAAGCTGCTCTTCGAGCACCACGGCGTTGCCGGCCGGGGCGATTTCATAGGGATTTTTTTCCTGCTTTTCCTGCGCTTTGTGGGCTGAACTTGAAGCGCCGCCTACATTCAGATGGCCTGCATTCGTAAGTGCAAGGCCGGACGTGGCGGAGGCCGCCGCGGGGGCGCCAATCCCGCTAAGGCCGCTGCCCAGTGAAGGTGCTGAAGTAGCTTTTCCAAGCATAGACTTGAAATCAATAGGGGTTACATCGTTCGGACGGTAGCCGGGGGTGTCGGCGTTGGCAATGTTCTGCGCAATGACTTTCTGGCGTTCTTCCAGCCAGCCCATCTTTTGCACCATCGCCTTCAGCAGAGTCAGATTTTGAGTAGTCATTTTTTGCCCCTTCGCACAGGTCCTGACAGTAGCTATGCAAGCGCCATGCCATAATGAACCGTCAGCCAAATCTCCCCAATCCGACTATAGCACAGGCAGAATCACCGGTAAGAAATTCTTTGATGCGGAATTCTTTGCCGCCCTGCTGCGGAAAGCCGTTAACCTTTTATTCATTTTTGCTAGACTGTGCGAAGCAGGCAGGGGGTGCGCCATGACCGACGACAGCAGAGAGGAAGAGACGCCGGAGAAAAGCCGCCGTGCCGCTGCCGTCGCGCTCAAGAAATATGGAATAGAAGAGGGGGCGCTGCCCAAGGTTGTCGCCGCGGGCTACGGCAAACTGGCGGAACAGATTGTCGAAATCGCTTTCCAGAATGGCGTCAAGGTGCGCGAGGACAAGGACCTCGCCCAGATGCTGGCCGCCATCGAAATCGACAGCGATATCCCAAGCGAGGTGCTGGTCGCCATTGCCGAAATTCTGGCCTATGTTTACAAAGCGAACGGAACGTATCAATCTAGCAAAAACCAGCACAAGGACGGCCCCGAAGATGACAACCGAACAGACGCCTGACACGCAAGACCTCTCGCAGCAGCTGAAGGCCGTTCTCGACTACGTCAAGGACTGCGACCGCCGCGTGCATCTGGGCGAGATCATGGATCTCGACGGTCTCGACGACAAAGTCATGGATATTTGCGACAAGGTCGCCGCGCTGTCGCAGGAAGAAGCGCAGGAATACGAAGACCAGATGGGCGTGCTCATCAAGGAACTTGAATCCCTCGCCAAATCCATGCAGGCGCAGCAAGTCAAAATCGACGGCGGAAAGAAATAATCCTGATGGACGCAGCGGCGGTTTCCGGCACTGAAATGTACCTGAAGGTGATTTTCGCCTTCACCTTCGTCATGGCGCTGATGTTCGCCTTTTCGTGGCTGATGAAAAAGCTCGGTCTGGCGACGCCGGGCATGATAGCGGGCACGAAGCGGCGTCTGAAGGTGGTGGAATATCTGCCGCTGGATACGCGCCGCCGTCTGGTGCTGGTGCGCCGCGATGACCGTGAACATCTGATTGTCATCGGCGGCAACGGCGGCGATGTGGTGGTGGAGCGCGATATCGCCGCGCCCGCCGAAAACGCCGCGGATATCGTCGAGATGTCATCACAAAAAATCCAGAAAAAGGATACGCAGCATGCCGGATAACAAAGGCCGTTTCTGGATGTACGCAGGTGTGGCGGCGCTGGCGGGCTTCGCCGCGCTTGTCCTGCCGCAGGATGCCTGGGCGCAAAGCCTGACCCTCAACCTCGGCGGCGATACCGCCGCAGCGGCAGGCGAGGGAGGCGGCTCCATCGCCACGCGCGTTGTGCAGATGGTTATGCTGCTCACGATCCTGTCGCTGGCGCCCGGTATCTTGATGATGATGACGTCGTTTACGCGCATTGTTGTCGTGCTGTCGTTCCTGCGCACGGCGATTGGTGCGCAGCAAACGCCGCCCAATACGGTCTTGGTGAGCCTTGCGATGTTCCTGACGCTGTTCATTATGACGCCGACGTTTCAGGCGGCCTATGATCAGGGCATCCGCCCGATGATGAACGAGGAAATCAGCGAAGTCGAAGGCATCGAAAAAGCCGCGCTGCCGTTCAAGGAGTTCATGCTCAAACATACCCGCGAAAAAGACTTGCAGCTTTTCATGGGGCTCAGCAAAACCGAAGAAGTCAAGGAGGCGATGGACACGCCCCTGCAGGTCGTCATTCCGTCTTTCATGATTTCTGAACTGCGCCGCGCGTTTGAAATCGGCTTTTTGCTGTTCCTGCCGTTTCTGGTCATCGATATGGTGGTCGCCTCCATCCTGATGTCGATGGGTATGATGATGCTGCCACCCGTGATGATCGCCCTGCCGTTCAAGATTATTTTCTTCGTGCTGGTTGACGGCTGGTATCTGATTGCGGGTTCGCTGGTGAAAAGCTACGGCGGGTAGTTATTCCCCCGCGGCGCGCCTCAGCGGCCAGAATTTTTTCAGCAGTAAATGCATCGGCAGGATAACCGCGCCGACCAGTACAAAAGGCTGCAAGGCGGAATAAACCGGCTGTGCAATCAGCTTGCCGATATCGCCGGGCGGGTAAATCATATTCGGGTTGTCTTCCTTGATGCCCCACAGATGGGTGGCGCCCAGCACGGCGAGGGCGAGGATGATTTGCGGCACAAGTGCGCGGCGGTCATATCCTTTGCGCAGCAGCATGTAGATGACCGAGCCGATCATCAGAAAATGGAACCATGATAGCAGCCGCAGCCACAAGGGCAGCGCCGCGTCGAACATATAATCCCCGACGCCCAGCCAGGTCTGGCCATACGCGCCGACAAAACCGGAAAAATAACTGAACATCCAGATGAATTCGAGCGGCAGGACGCCGATCGCCATCATGCTCGGAAACAGCGCATCATCGCGCCAGAGCGCATAGGCCATGCCGAAAAACGCAATGTCCGAAAACCACAGGAAATTGGCGGGGCCGTATTTGACCCAGTAAACCGCGATGACAATAAAAACAAAGGCGGTATAAAACAGCTTGAACCATAAGGGAACGGGCGGCAGGGGCATCGCGTCTGTCTCCTTGCAAGGCGGCGCGCGTCTACTCCGCCGCCTTGTCGCGCGTCAGGTTGCCGACAATCAGGCGCTGGACAGGTTTCAGCGCGCGGCCGGCGGCAAGCACGCCTTTGCGCAGCAATTTTGCGGCAGGGCGGTCGTCGGTGTAAAGCTGCACAATCGAATTGATGCCTTCGTACATCGGGCGGGTCTGGCGGCGGTGGGTGGTCGAGAATTCTTCCAGTACCGACATCTTGCCGATATCCAGCCCCGACAGCAGAGCGCGGCGCAAAACCTGAGACAACGCTTCCGCGCCGTAAAGGCCGAAGTTAAACCCGTGCGCGCTCACGGGGTGCATGCCGACGGCGGCATCCCCCAGCAGCGCGAAGCGGTCTTGTGCGAAATCTTCGGCATAAACGGCGACGAGGGGATAGCTGTGCATATCGCCGGTGACGCGGACCTGTCCGATACGGCCATCCGTCCAGCCGTAGATTTTTTCAGCCAGCTCCTCGCGGCCGAGGGCGAGAATTTTTTTGCCTTCTTCCGGCGGCAGGGTCAGCACCGCCGATGCCGTGCGCTCGCCCAGCGGGATGAGGGCGAGGGTCAATCCTTCCAGAAAACATTCGCTGGCGATATCGTCATGCGGTTTGCTGTGCGCGATTTTGACCACGATGCACAGGCGTTTGAAATCCAGCTTGCGGGTTTTCACGCCTGCCTTGTCGCGCAGGGTGGAAAAGCGGTTGTCCGCCGCCACAACCAGCGGGGCGGAGAGTGTCTTGCCGCCCTCCAGCGTGACCGTGGCCGCCTGCGCACCGAGGTCGAGGCCTGTGACCGTCGCATCGGTGATCAGCGTGATATTGTCGAAAACCGCCGCGGCGTTATAGGCTGCGCGGCGGATATGGTGGTTGGCGACAACAAAACCGATATTGCCCTTGCCGCTGCCGCCCGGTGAGAATTCCAGCGGCTCCGGCGTGCCGTGGTTGATGACCTGCGCCGCGCGTAAAATATGCATGGCGCCGTCGGGGATATGTTTCAGCATGCCGTTTTGCTTCATCAGGGCGCGGCTGCGGTGGGTGATGGCAACTTCGCGCCCGTCATCGGCGGGGTTTGCGATTTTATCCAGCGGCTGTTTTTCGATGATGCCGATGCGGCAGCCCACGGGCGCCATCATCGCGGCGAAGCTGAGCCCTGCGGGGCCGCCGCCGACAACCAGAATATCAAAATCACTTTTCTTTTTGTGTGCCATGTCGTTTTCCATGCCGTTTTCATGTCTGGCGCTTTTTATCTGGGGGTAATATAGGCCTCTCCACCCCGTGCCGCCAGTCCTGAATCCGGCCTGAAATATCCTTTTGTTTAACCAAAGAAAACCGCCGTCCGCGGCGGTGCGGACGGCGGTTTCCTTTGGGCGCTGGTTTATGCCGCGGCGGCGAAGTCTGCGGCCAGTCTGCGGCGTGCCTGCCGTGCGCGCAGGCGGCGGCGCAGGCACCACAGCAGCAGGCACGCCCCCGCCAGCATCAGCCACAGCGCCATCGCGAGCAGCATGTTGCCGACGCCCCCGTCTTTTTCGACATACCCCATCAGCAAGCTGAGAGGCATGAAGACGAGAGAGCAGAGCAGGCTCTGCGTGGAGAGCACCGTCGCGCGGCGGTCGGAGCTGACATGGCGGTTCACAACCTCGCTGACGCGGGGGGCGGCAAGGCCATAAAGGCACGTGCCCGCCAGCATCAGCATCGCCACGCCCGCCACGCCGCTGCCTGCGCCGAGCGCAAGGCTCGCCCCGACGCAGCAGCTGACACCCAGCGCCCAGACGCCGAGCAGGGCCTTCAGGTTCGACACGCGTCCGTCGAACACGTGGGCGAACTGGCTCGACATCCCGCCCAGCACGAAGCCTGCGGCCATCAACAGGCCGTAGACATTCTCGCCAAGCCCCATCGCCATGTAATAGGGCTGCTGCGACCACATGACGACCTTGGTGGCCGAGAACATCAGCGCGGCAAAAACCACGACCAGTCCCAGTTCCGCATGGCCGGCGAGGGTATAGCGCGCCGTCTCCAGCATATCCGCCAGCGGGTGTTTGACGGCGGCGCGGCGGTGACGTTCGGGCTCGTGCAGGCGCAGGGCGCAGACCGTCGCCATCGCCAGCGTCACCAGCGACAGCACCACAGGCAGCGCCGTATGCAGGGCATAAAGAAAACCGCCCGCAACGCTGGCCCCCGCGACGCTGTAAAGCCCGACGCCCATGCGGCGGCCTTCGTGGCGGCGGTATTCGTCCTCGCGCCCCTCCGACAGCAGGCTGTCGTAGAGCAGCGCCGTGTTGGTGCCGGAGATGAGGCTGATGCCCACCCCGATAACAACCTGCGAGGCCACAGCCATCCACAGCCCGTCTGCCATCAGCAAAAGCGCATAGCCCAGCATCTCCGCCAGCGTGCCGAGCAGCAGCACATATTTGCGCTTCCACACGTCGGACAGCCAGCCGCTGGGCATTTCCAGCAAAACCAGCGTCGCGGCGAAGGCGGCTTCGCCCAGCAAAAAGCCGTCGAAGCCCAGTCCCATGCGGTCGCGGTAATAGGGCACGACCACGGGGACGATAAAGCACATGTTCATGCACACGGCGTGCATTTGCAAAAGTCTGACGTTGCGTTCGGCGTGCATGGCGCGCCTCCTCCTGTTTTTGCAGTCGTGATGGTGGATCAACAGGCGGACAGCGAATGGCCAAACACGGATTCAGGGTGTCGGTTTTCTGCGTCTTTGTCAGGATATTCGGGGGATTGTCCTGTCAGCCTGCGGGCTGACAGTCTTGCAAGGACGATCAGCCGTTTCTGGCGGCGGTTGGGTTAAAGCAGATCTGCTTGCCCGCGCCCGCCACATATGCGCCGGATTCAATACCGGCACCGGTGGACGGTTGAAGACCTGTCCAGAGTGTCGGCATATTCACGGCAATGTTGTGTGCGGCGGTGCGCATGATCGTATCTCCTTACCCTTGATTGCATCACAGGGTTTGATTCTTGGCAAAGGATTTTTTGATGCGGCGCAACAAGTCGCTGCGGCGCAGGGGTTTTCGTGCGCTTTTAAAATTCTTCGCGCGTGACGCGGGCGAGGGTGACGACGAAAACTTTCGCCGCGCCCGCGCGCTTCAGCACCCGTGCGCATTCGTTCAGCGTGGCGCCGCTGGTGAAAACATCATCGACAATCATCACGCGTTTGCCAGCCAGCGCCGCCTGATGCCGCGGGGTGACGGCGAAGGCGCCGCGGACGTTTGTGTGGCGCTCTGTCCGGCTGAGGCCTTTTTGCGGCTGGGTAAAGCGTTTGCGCATCATGCCATCGGGCAGGCAGGGCAGGGCGGCGGCGCGTGCCAGCGTATCGGCCAGCAGGGCGGATTGGTTAAACCGCCGCCGCCACAGCCGTTTACGGTGCAGCGGCACGGGCATGACGATATCGGTCTCGCCGATCATGGCGGCTGCGGCGCGGCTGAGCCACGGGGCGAAGGTTTTGACCGCGTGCATTTTGTCGCCGTATTTGAAATCCAGCACCAGCTGGCGGCTGGCGTCGTTATATACCACGGCGGCGCGGGCCATGTCGAAATCGGGCGGGGTATCGATGCAGGCTGCGCAAAGGCTGCCGTCTTCGGCGCTGAAGCTGAAGGGCAGGCCGCAGCAGGCGCAGGCGGGGCTGCTGATAAACGCCAGCTCCGCCCAGAAACCTGCATCCAGCATGCCGGGTCTGTCCACGATTTTGCCGCTGCCCAGACAGCGCGGGGGCAGCAGGGTATCCAGCGCGGCCATGGCGGTGCGGCGCAAGCGGGCCAGCGCGGGTGAAAAGAGCGAAAACAAGGACATAAACCCGACGATACGCCAAAGCGGCTTGAAATCAATAAATAAAGTTTCTGAACGAAGCTATTGATTTTCCGTATTTATTATTGTAACATTTGTTCGCGCTGTGGCAAATCTGGAGGTTTGTCACATATATCCGCTATAATGGAAGTTGAATGACTTCCTCAGGGCAAGGCTGTGTCGAAGGTCGATAGAACAGACATTAAAGAGCAGATTGCGGCGAGCATCAAAAACTTCTCCCTTGCGGCGAAGGATGAAACCGCGCGCGAACGCCTTGTCATTGAAATGCCGGATTTTATCCAGCGCAAGGCCGCGCTGATTTCGGCGCACTTCCTGCTGCCGGCGGGCTCGCGCATTGTCGATATGGCCTGCGACACGGGGGAGGTGACCTATGCCCTCGCGCTCCTGAACCCGCGCACCGAAATCATTGGTATCGAGCGCGACCCCAAAGCCGTCGAATTCGCGCGCAAGAATTACCGCCTGCCGAACCTGTCGTTCCGCCAGACGGATATCGGCATCCCCGATCTCGACGATGAATCCGTCGATGGCATCATCAATTCGAACGTCCTGCACCGCGTTTATTCCCACTGGGGGTATAACGGGGACGAGGTATTCAATCTGCTTGAAAAGCAAATCCGCAAGCTGAAGGTCGGCGGCACGATGCTTATCCGCGACTACATGCTGCCGTCGGATGATGAATTCGTCCTGCTGGAGCTGCCGAACCTGCCCAGCCGCGGCATGGACCCGCGCAGCCTGTCCGATGCCGACCTGCTGGTGCAGTTTTCGCAAACCGCCCGCCCGATGGCGGAGGGCTGCGAAGGCTTCTTTATCGAAGAGCTGATGCCCCGCCGCGAAGGCACGCGCCTGTTCCGCCTGATGCACAAATGGGCGCTGGAATTCATCCACCGCAAAAACAGCCGCGAAAACTGGCAGCAGGAACTGAAGGAAGAATATACCTTCGCCACGCATCAGGATTTCCGCCGCGAATTTGCGCGCCTGGGCATGCGCATGGTCTTTTCCGCGCCCTATTGGAACCCGTGGGTGGTCAAGAACTGCTTCAAGGGCAGATTCCAGCTTTATACCGAAAACTATGTGCCGATGGGCAGCCCCGCGACGAATTACTTCATCGTGTCGCAAAAGGTTGCCGACAAGCAGAGCCTCGTGCTCGAAGAACGCCGTCCGTCGCAAAAACCCGTGGGCGATTTGCAAATCATGATTGTCCGCGACAAACAAAGCGGGCAGCTGCACGAACTGGTCAAACGCCCCGGCGAATATTGCGACATCGTGCCTTACCGCATTACGCCGGATAACCGCCTTGTCATTTACGTGCGCAGCGGATATCCGCGCCCGATTGTCAACGCGGTGCAGCGCGGGTCGCACAATATCGACGGAAAGAAATGGTCGGGGCACCTTATCGAGCCCATCACCATGGATACCGTCAATATGACGGACGACGTCGAAGAAAACCGCAAAATGATTTTCGACTACGTGAACACATACGGCAGCCTGCGCCCGAAAGCGGACGACAGCTGGTATGTCGGCGATACCTATTTCCCGTCGCCCGACCGTATTGACGAAGCCATCGAGCCTGTATTCGTCGAGGTGGAGAACCCGCAAAAAACCGCTTGGCCCATCCAGAAGGACAGCGAGGTCAACTTCACCGAGATCGGGACGATTACCGAACTGGATGCGACCGACATTCTGCTGGCCGCGCAGGTGGGGCTGCTGCCCGAACCGCGTCTGGAAATGCATGTGTTCGAATTGATGTCGCGCTACCAGATGCCGCTGCCGCGCTGGATTGGCGAAACCATGCCCATCCTGCCGGGCCAGCCGACCAAGGGCAAAGACCCCGAGGATATCCTTGAAGACGTGGAGCCCGCCGAATTCGAAGAAGAGAAAAAAGGCGCCATCACCCTCAAGCCTGTCAAATCCGTTTTCGTCGAGGAGGGCAAGGTCGGCCGCGGTACGCGCGGACTGTCGGCGCAGGATATCGAATTCATTCTGACCGAAGACGGGATCGAAAATATCGCCGTGGTTATTCCGCTGTCGCGCGATTGGGACAATAACCTGCTGGTGGCGCTGGAGCCGAAAATCCTGCCCGTGCCCAACCGCCTTGGCGGGGACGGCGCTATGCTGAATGCGCCCAGCTTCGTGCTGCCCAAGGACGTGCGCAGCGTCGAGGATGCCAAAGTTTTCATCGCCAACAAGTTCAAGGTACCTGTCGAACAGGTCGGCCAGCTGGGCGAAAGCTATTTCACCCATACGGGCGTGACGCCGCAGCGGGTCTATCCGTTCACCGTGTCGTCGCCGCCGGTGGTGGGTTCGGGGCCGAAGTGGCAATATACGCCGCTGAAACGCCTGTGGCGTGTCAGCCGCTTCTCCCGCTTCAGCGGCCCGCTTTTGAAAGCCATCGCGCGGTTGCACATGTCGATGGACGATAACCATGACATGCAGCTGAACCGCAGCCCCGTGAACCTGAAAAGCACCGGCTTTTCCCTCTCCACCGAAAAAGTGGCGGTGGAGGCGAAAAACGTCGGCTATTCCGCCGTGCCGTCACGCGTTCTGGGACAGCGCGGCGGGGCAGGCGGCGGCGCGGGCGCGGCGGCCAAACCGCAAGACCCGATGTGGTCGCCCGATACAGACCCCGCCATCATCGAACAGAACAAAGCCGCGCAGGCGCTGGTCGAAAGCATCGTCGCGCCGCGCGTGGGCCCGCGCCTGTCCGACAGTTACGCCATGGCCAAACGTACCTTGCGCGAAAGCACGGCCATCCAGATGAAAGAAACCTCCGCCGTGACCGAAATCGATAAAGATATCGAGCAGGTCGGGCGGCAGATCAAACAGCGCCTCGAGCTTTCCCCCATGGGCGACCCCACCGGCAAGGGGCGGCGCTGATACGCGTTTGATGCCATGAACAAACCCAACATGATTGACGTTTTCGACCGTGCGCTTTTGCGCTTGCGCCGCGACCGCGCGGCGATGCATATCGGCGATTACGATTTTCTGCTGCGCGATGTGGCGGATCGTTTGATGGAGAGGCTGGATCTTGTCCGCCGTCCGTTTCCCCGCATGCTCGACCTTGGCAGCCATCACGGGCCGCTGTCGGCGCTGCTTTCGGCGCGTGCGGGTACGCAGGATGTGTTTGCCGCCGATATGGCGCCGCGCTTTGCCGCTGCCGCGCCCGTGCCCGCCGTCGCCGCGGACGAGGATTTCCTGCCCTTCGCGCCCGACAGTTTCGATGCGATTGTCAGCAACCTGTCGCTGCACTGGGTCAATGATTTGCCGGGGGCGCTTGTGCAGATTATCCGTGCGCTGAAGCCCGACGGGCTTTTCATGGCGGCGGTGCTGGGCGGCGAAAGCCTGCGCGAACTGCGCGACAGCCTTATGACGGCGGAACTGGCCGTAACGGGCGGGGCAAGCCCGCGCGTATCCCCGTTTATCGACCTGCGCGACATGGGCGCGCTGATGCAGCGCGCGGGCTTTGCCCTGCCGGTGGTCGATAGCGATATCATCACGGTCGATTACAGCCACCCGCTGAAGCTGATGCAGGATTTGCGCGGCATGGGCGCCAGCAATGCCGTGCATGGGCGCCTGAAACTGCCGACGCGTAAACAGGTGATGCTCGAAGCTGCGCGGATATATCAGGAAAAATACGGCGATAGCCGCGGCCGCGTCAGCGCAACATTTCAGGTAATTTATACAATTGGCTGGCGCCCGCACGAAAGCCAGCAAAAACCCCTCAAGCCCGGCGCCGCCACCGTACGTCTTGCGGATATCCTTAAAGCGGAAGAGATGAAGACCGACGATATCGCGAAGCCTTAATTATACCGCGCGGCTCAGGCGGCGTCCTTCACCGCCACCATCAGATAATTCACATCAAGGTCGCTGTCGCTGAGTTTGAATTTCAGGCGCAGCGGGTCGTAGACGAGGCCGGTGATATCCGTGACCTCCAGCCCCATGTTCATCAGCGGGGCGGCGACTTCGGACGGCTTCAGAAATTTACGCCAGTCATGCGTACCTGCCGGCAGCCAGCGCAGCACATATTCCGCCATGCCAATCCCCAGCACGAATGATTTCGCCGTGCGGTTGAGGGTGGACAGCACCAGCATGCCCCCCGGTTTCACCAGCGATGCGCAGGATGTCAGGAACAGATCCACATCCGCCACATGCTCGACGACTTCCAGTGTGGTCACGATATCGAATTGCGCGCCGCTGTCCGCCAGCGCCTCCGCCGTTGTGACCTGATAATCGATGGACAGGCCGCTGGCTTCGGCATGGGCGCGGGCGGCGCGGATGTTTTCTTCGCCTGCATCCACACCGGTGACCGCCGCGCCCATACGGGCGAGGGGTTCGGCGACAATACCGCCGCCGCAGCCGATATCGGCGGCTGTCAGCCCCTGCAGCGCGCCCAGCTTTTCGGCATCCAGACCGAAATGCGCGCAGGCCATGCGGCGGATGTAATCGAGTCGCACGGGGTTCAGTTTATGCAGGGGCTTCATCGGCCCCGATTCATCCCACCATTTCGCGCCCAGCTGTTCGAACTGAACGAGGTCTTTTTCATCAACCGTGCGGCGCGATGAAAATTTTTTTGTGTTTTTTGCGTTCATAACAGCCTCGCGAGGGGGTCTCTATAGAACTGGTTTTAAAGTGTTTTTTGGAAAATGCAACCCTTCCTTAAGGGGGGTTAATCGAGGGTTAATGCCATAATTCATTTCCTTAACTTATTTTTCATAGACGAAACGTAGTCTTGCTTCTGGGGAAACTATGGAACTGCAAAGAAGGGGAATACGGGGATGGCACTGGGGTTCAATTCTGCCGCACATAAAAAGAACGAAGTCGTCGCAACGACCACCGAAATGCGCGCACAAATCGTCAAACGCATGGACAGCGCCTATCAGCGCCTCAGCGCAAACTTCAACCACACGGCCAGCCGCGAAGATACGCTGCTCGGCGGCATGGTGATCGGCTTTCTGGGCTGGATGGCCTTCGGTCACATGCTGCAGGCCGCTTTCGCCGGCAACGAAACCATGAGCAAATTCCTCGAAAACGCGAATGACCCGACGCTGTGCGCGGTTGTTGATGGCGCGACCGAGATGATCGACGAAAACAACAGCAAATTCCGCTACAGCAAATCCTCGATGTATCCGAAAGGCCGCCGTCAGGACGCTATCAAAGGCCAGCCGATGAACCGCAAATTCAATCTGGTTGCGGCAAACCAGAACTACCGCTTTCAGCTGGATGCCCGCAACGAAGTCGCCTATATGGCCGAAATGCTGGAAATGCTGGATAAAATGGAAAAAGACGGCGTGAGCGAACTGAGCGTCAACCCCGCCCAGCCGCTGTACGACACGCTGAAGCAAAACGTCGCGCTGGCCCGTCAGGACAAGGTTGTCACGCGCTTTTCCTCGCCGGTACGTAAATTCGCCTGATAAAGGGGCGCAGGACAGGGGTTTTATTACATTTGGCGTTTGCCTGCCGCGCGGCGGGGTGGCATGCTGTAGAGGCCCCGCAACCCCGCGGGCGCGGAGCGGACGATGAAAGAATTCAGCACCTCGCTTGTACGCGAAAAAATAGAATTTCTGGACGAAGCGGCGGACGGTATCGTCCCGACCGCGATTGTGCGCAGCAACCGTATTTTCCTGCGCCTGCCGTCGCCGGAAGAACCCGCGCAAGCCGATAAAATCGTAATCCGCACCCAGACCATGCCGACGGCGCTGCGTCTGGCGGGCAAGGTGATGTTCAGCTATTACCGCAACGGTCTTTTCAGCACACGGCACGAGCCTTATGACTGGGACGTACAGTGGGATGCCGTGCTGTCGGGCTATGACCGCGCCTTCATGCCCGATTTGTGGGCGTCGGTTTACGTCAACGGAAAATCCGCGTTTAAAACCATCAGCTCGCCGTTTGTGGATATCGTGGAGCAATGCGCGCTTTTGAGCCTCGACAACTACGACGCCGCCATCCATGTGACGGAAGAGGCGCTGCGCAAGATCGGCCGCTCCATGCGTATCAACCATTCATCGACGATTGCGGCGGTGATGTCCGACGGCGGCGCGGAGATGCGCTGCGGCATCATCCACCGCATGGACGGCCGCGATGCGACGTTCAATTTCATGGTATCCGGCGGGCAGAACGCGCACCGCGTGGTGCAGTCGCTCGGCACCGCCGCGGCGTTTCTGGAGGCGATTAATCTGCAGCGCGTCGTGCGCAGCATGCAGGAAAAAATCCGCGCCCGCGAAGCCGCCAAGGCCTCGCCCGAGGCGACGCGGCTGCGTGCCGCCACGGCCCGCATGACGGCGATTGACAAGGCGATTAATTCTTTCGAAGATGCATATAGCGTCAAATACAGGCCGGCCAAACCCGACTTTTTCGGCACCAGCCCGGGCTTTGGCAGTTTCTAGTCATTTATACTATTCGCAGGGACAAAAAGGGGATACGCGCCATGGATAAAAGCGGCATGGAAAAACTGGTGGCCATGATGGCCAGCGACACCGACAGCGATGCGGTCATGGGCCTGCGCGGTTTTCAGGCGTGGCTGCGCGAAGAAAACGTGTCCTTTGCGAAGGCGGTGATGTCGATTGTCGACAACCTGCCTGCGCTGCGCGCCCCGCTGAGCGCGGAGAGCCTGACGGGCGCGCCGCAGGAACGCGGCGCGGTTGCGGTATCGGGCATGCCGCAGTGCGTTGCGGTGATGCCGGGGATTATCATGATTATCCCGCCGGGGCAGACGGAGGGGGAAAAGATCACCCTGCCGGGTGCGGCGGCAGCGCAGACCAGAGAAATCGCGGATGGCGTCAAGGACGTGCTGGTCGCGGCGGTCATCAATAAAAGCCGCTTCAAGCTGAAGCTCGTCGATATCAAAGACCGCTTCGGCGAAGTTGTCGAAACCGTCTTGCAGGGCGAATATGACCGTGCGGGCATGCAGCCGGTGAAAGTCTGGACAAACGTCAAAGGCGAAACCGCCGCGCTGGCCACGGTTCTGCGCCGCGCCGTTTCTGCTGCGCTGCCAGATCTGGTCGCTTAAGTCTAAGAATTATAAGCATAAATTTTGTGACGCCCGTTTTTGCTTTACGCTCGGCAAAAACGGGCGTAATGCTGTTACATAATCATTTTCTGATGTTTGAAGGGAGGGGCCCATGGCAACCTCAGACAAGACACAGCCGCAGGCGAATGCCGCCGACAGCAAAATCGTCAACTTCGACGAATACCGCAAGCGTATCGATGATTTGCGCTGGACGCAGATGAACATCGGCGAAAAGCTTTTCGATGCTTTCGTCAATACGCCCTATAACATGTTCCTGTATGTGCGCCGCGGCCTGAGCGAAGGTGCGCGTATTATTTTCAAAGGCCCCGATGCCGTCGATAACGGCAAAGCCTATGTCGATCGTCTGGGGGGCGGGGTTTACCTTGACCGCGCTGCGGCCGAAAGCGACAACCGCTATGCGCTCTGTCACGGGCTTTCGAAAAAATTTCAGGAAAAGGCCGTGCGTCTCGCGCGTCAGGCTTTTGATGAATGCACCGATTTCAGCGTCCTGAAACGCACGGGGCAACTGGCCCCGCTGGCACCCTGACGATTAAAAAAGCTTCATCGCAATCGTCATTCCCTCTGCCGTCGGCAGCAGGATGCCATGGTATTTTTCCGGATCGGATAAACGCAGATTGAAATCGCGCATCGCCGCCAGCGCCGTATCGCGTACGCGCGGCGGGCGCTCGTGCATCCAGACGGCGCCGAACAACAGTGTATTGTCCCCGACAATCAACCCGCCCTTGCGCACATGCGCCTCCGCCCAGTCCAGATACTGTGCGTAGTTGAGTTTATCCGCATCGATAAACACCATATCAAACGGCCCCTCGGCGGACAGGGCGGGCAGGGTTTTCATCGCATCGCCTTCGATGATGGTGATGCGCGCCTCTGCTTTGGTGTTTTCTTTGGCCAGCGCCGCGCGCGCCGGATCTTTTTCGCATGTCCAGATGCGCCCGTCTGCGGGCAGGGCCGCGGCCATAGAGAGCGCGGAGTAGCCGCCCAGCGTGCCAATCTCCACAATCCTGCGTATGCCTGCGAGTTTTATCAGCATCTGCAAAAGCCGCGCTTCGTCGGCGTGGATGCTGATGCCGTCATGCGTGCCGGTCAGGCTGGCGCGCGCCTGTTTCTGTGCGGCGTTTTCATGGCCGAACAGGGCGCGGATGTAATCGTCGCGGCTATCAAAGCTGTCGTGTGTCATGACAGATGCTTCATCAGGAAGGTATGCGCGAAATAGCCAAGCACCAAAAGCGCAACCCCGCTGCCATAGAGCGCCCAGAAGCCGAGGTTCAGACGTTGCGCCAGCAGAAACGGCACAAAGAACAGCAAAGACAGCGGTACGGCGGTGACGATGCTTTTGGCAAAACGCACGCTGCTTTCGGTATCTTTGAATTCGCTGTAGGAAAAGGCGAGGGCGAGCAGGCTCATGAGTGGCAGGGCGATGATAAAACCTGCCAGCTCCGGCCGCTTGTTCGACAGCCACGATGCGAAGGCGATGATGCAGGCGGAAAGGATGATTTTGGCGGCAGGCCAGAGCATGATATATTCCCCGAATGTTTACGGCGATTGTGCCGCAGCAAACAGGGAGTTGCAAGCATGCGCGTGGTGGTGCTGACAGGGGCGGGCATATCGGCGGAATCGGGCATTCGCACCTTTCGCGGCGCAGATGGCCTGTGGGAAGGGCACCGCATCGAAGACGTCGCCTCGCCCGAAGGGTTCCTGCGCGACCCCGCGACAGTTTACCGTTTTTACAACGAACGCCGCCGCCAGCTGGTCAGCCCCGATATTGCACCCAATGCGGCGCATGTCGCGCTGGCGGATCTGGAGACTCATCTGGGAGATGATTTCCTGCTGGTCACGCAAAACATCGACGATCTGCACAAACGCGCGTGCAGCCGCCGCGTGCGGCCGATGCACGGGGAGCTGCGCAAGGCGCGCTGCGATGCCTGTCACGATGTGCCCGATTATGACGGCGATTTCGATCACCTGACCGTCTGCCCGTCCTGCGGGCGGGCGGGGCATTTGCGCCCGCATGTGGTGTGGTTCGGCGAAATGCCGCTGTATATGGAAGAAATCTACGAAGCGCTGATGAACTGCGATATCTTCGCCGCCATCGGTACCTCCGGCCATGTCTATCCGGCGGCGGGGTTTGTGGAGCTGGCGTCGCGCGCGGGCGCGGAGACGGTGGAAATCAATCTGGAGCGGTCCGCCGTACATTCGGCTTTTGACGACGCAATATACGGCCCCGCGACAACGGCGGTGCCGCAGTGGGTATCGGCGCTTAAATCACGATAAGTCCGGTATCGGGGTCGATGCTGCAATTATCCAGCCAGAACACATCGCCATAGGCTTTGGCGGGCAGGCGTGTCGCCACGGCCTGCGTGACATCGTTCATGACGGCCTGCGGCCACGGCGGATTGATAATCAGGATACCGCTGCCTGTCATGCGGAAATGTTCCTGCGGCGGTGTTTCAAGCCGGATTTCGCTGACCAGCGCATCGCGCACGCCGGATTTGACAAGCTCGCTCAGCATCTGGCGGTGGCCGCCCGTGGCCAGCATCGGATACCAGAGAAAAACGCAAAGCTGCGGCATTTTTTTGAGCGCGCGCAGGATGGCCTTGGGCACGTCTGCGTAATCCGTTTTCATTTCATAGCTAGGGTCGATGACGGCCAGCGCGCGGCGTTCGGTCGCGGGCAGGCTGTCGATAAGGGTTTTCAGCCCGTCACCCTGCACGGTTTGTACGCGCGGCTTCACGCCCGGCATCTCGCGCGCCATCGCCTGCTGCAAATGGCCGAATTCGCCGGGGTGGCGTTCGGTGGCAATCAGGCGGTCGGCGCCGCGCAGCATCTGGCGGCACAGCATCGCGGATCCGGGATAAACGGCAAGGTTGTCACCGTCGTTGAAAACGGCAACGGCGTCGAGATACGGACGCAGCGCCGGCGGTGCCTCCGCGCGCTGCGGCCAGAGGGCGGTGATGCCGTTGTCGAATTCGCGGTTTTTTTGCGCCTCCGCATCCTCAAGCGCGTAAAGCCCGCGCCCCGCATGGGTGTCGATGACGCATAACGGCGCGGGTTTGACGAGCAGCGATTTCAGCACCTGCGCAAGCAGGGCGTGTTTCTGCACATCGGCGAAATTGGCGGCGTGATATATGTGCTGGTACGAAAGCATGGCTGTTTATACCCCCGCGGCGACAAAAGAAAAAGCCCCGAAACGCGGGGCAGATAAAACGCCCCCAAGTCGGGGCAAGGAAAAAGCCCCCGAAACAGGTTCGGGGGCTTTTTTGATCCTGAAAGACCTTAGGCAGCTTTGAGGTTCACAGCCGTCATACGACCGGCGCGGTCGGGCGCCAGTTCGAATTCGATCTTTTGGCCTTCGTTCAGGCTTTGCATGCCGGATTTTTCGACAGCAGAGATATGAACGAATACATCGTTTCCACCTTCATCGGGAACGATGAAGCCGAAACCTTTTTTGTTGTTGAACCATTTTACGGTACCGCTAGGCATACCAGTCTCTCCTTGAGTCAAGTTGTCGTACAAGCAGCGGAAAGCTGCCGGGTGTCTAGCCGCTGTGTCAAAGCCGCATCGCAAGCGAGTGAAGTTGAGTACAGTCCAGCCTTAAAATAGGAGTAACGCATTTCATATCCCCCCGCAACTGCAAATCAGGGGGGTGCGGACGCTTTTTTACCGTCTAAATATTTGATTTATATGGTGAAATATTCTTTCCGCGTTATGTCAGGGCGATCAGCCATACCAAACCGGCCAGAATCAGCGCTACCAGCACCGCCGCGCTGCCCGCATCCTTGGCATGTTTGGCAAGCGGATGGCGTTCAGGCCCGAAGCGGTCGATTGCGGCTTCGACGGCGGAGTTCAAAAGTTCGGTGATCAGGACCAGCAGCACGCTTGCCACCATCAGCGCCAGCATCACGCGGTCCGGCGCGATAAAAAAGGCGAGGGGGATGAGAACGGCCGCCGCAATACATTCCTGCCGGAACGCCGCTTCGCGTATAAACGTCGATTTCAGCCCGTCGCGGGAATAGAAAAAAGCGCGCACGATGCGCGTGATGCCCGTCGGCTTTTGCGGAAACGAAGGCGGGGGTGTGTCGGTCATGCGTCTTGTTCCTGATGTTGCAGCGCGCGCTGTTCATAGGCCGTGTAAATATCGCGGATGGGCCCCGGCATGGTCAGCGCCATGCGCGCCGGCATATCCGCTACGATGCGCCCCTGATCAAGGAACAGGATGCGGTCGAACATCGGCAGCAGGTGCAGACGGTGCAGCGTCGCGATAATCGTCTTGTCCTTGAAATGCGTGAACAGGTTGCGGAAGATTTTTTCCTCGGTCATCAAATCGACGCTGCTGGTCGGCTCGTCCAGCAGCACGATATCCGATTGTTCCGCCGCGAAAATCCCGCGGGCGAGGGCAAGGCGCTGGCGCTGCCCGACGGACAGGTTGACGCCTTTTTCGCGGATGTCGGTATCCAGCCCCTGCGGCAGTTTGGCCAGCACCGGCATGAATTCGGCCAGCGACAGGGCGCGGTACACATCGGTATCCGGCACATCAAGGCCGAAGGTGACGTTGAAGCGCATGGTATTTTCAAAAACTTCGGGGTCCTGCGGTATCAGGGTCGTGACCTGTGCCAGCTGCGTGAATTCGCCCGGTTTGCCGTCGATGGTGACCTCTGCGCTATCGGGCGCGCGCAGGGCGCGCAGCAGCGTCAGCAGCGTCGATTTCCCCGCGCCCGATGTGCCGATGAGCGCGATGTTTTCCCCGCGGCGCAGGCTGAGGTTGACATCCTGCAGCGTCGAGGGGCGGCCGCCCGCCGCATCGCCGCGGTGCGTAAAGCGCAGATGGTCGAGGCGGATATGCTGCCAGCCCGTCGGCGGTGCGGGCAGGTCGTGGCCCGTCAGGCGCGCATGGTCGTCAAGGATGCCCTGCGTCGATCGCAAATCTGCCAGCGTTTGCAGCCATGTACTGTGAATGGACATCAGGCCGAAACCTTGCTGGCCGACGCGACTTTGGTACAGATAGACCGTCACCAGCGTCCCCGCCGCGATGGCCGCGCCGCTTTGCAGCTGAAACCAGATATAGCCCAGCAGGATGATGCCGAGCATGAACACGTTCAGCATCGTATAGATGAAATAGCGCCATTCGTTGATTTTCACTTCGCGCATGAAAGGCGGCATGGCGAGGTTCAGCTTGGACAGCAGCGTATCGCGCGAAAAGCTTTGCAGGCGCAAAACGATGATGCTGACCATGTTGCTGACGAAATCGAAAAACGTCGCGCTGGCGCCGTGCGAAACCTCGTTGGTATCGTGGATGGCTTCCGTCATGCGGCGGTTGAGTGCAATAATGCACAGCATCGCCAGAATAAAGCTGATCAGGCTGGCAATGCCAATCGCCGGGCTGAACCACATCAGCATCGCAATCGCCCCCGCCAGCGTCATGACGTTCTGGAAGCTGACGAAACTGTTCTGCACGAAGTTTTTCAGCGCCAGCGCCGCCGTGCGGATGCGGTTGATGGTGCTGCCCGAATGGTGGTCCTGATGCCAGCCCAGCGGCAATTCGGCCAGACGTTCGAACATGCGGGTGATGTAATTGACGTAGACGACCTGCCCGGCGCGGCGTTCCATCACGCGCGCGGGGCCGTGCAGCGTCCACATCAGGAAATGGCAAAGAATAATCAGCCCCAGATATTTCGCGCAATCTGCAAACAGGTGGGTGTCTGCTTTTTGCAGCGTGTTGACCAGCTGGCCCAGCAGATAGGGCGTTGCGAGTTCAAACCCGATCGCGAAAACATACATCAGGTGATAGGTGAGGATGATGCGCCGCTGCTCCCCCGCGTATTGCCAGCATTCGCGCCACAGGCGGACATAGGAAAAATTCCACCACTGGCGGGGCGGGGTGGCGGCAGGGGCGCTATCGGTGGCGGCGGCAGGGGTGGCTGTGGACATGGTCGAATCCCGTGAAAATGGCCTCCATCCTATCCGGAATCCGGAAAGCCGTGCATCAGGATTATTTTTAATGTCAGGGATGTTTTACGGGGAACTTTTTCCCGAATCTTTCGGGGCGGGGATTTTGCAGGTCGACAGCCCCAGCGCCGCATAAAGCCCGCAGCGGCCCATGACGCTATTGAGCAATAACCCGCCCGCCAGCATCATCAGCAGGATGGCCGGCCAGCCCGTTATAATGCCGCGCCACCACAAAAACGCAATAACACCAGCGGCCAGCGCGCGCAGGATGCGGTCGGCGGTACCAAGGTTACGGGGGATGGCGGCAGGGCTTTTCATGAGCTTAATATATAGACTGCCATCGCCGCGTGACAAGCGGGGGCAAAACTGGCACAGTGCCGCCAACAACAAAAACAAGACCGGAACACAAGGCCCAGCCCCGACCATGGCGTCCTCTCTTATTCTCAGCGTACAGGAAGGCAGTATCGCCTTTGGCGAGAAAACGATTTTCGACAACCTCTCCTTCAATATCCACGAAGGGGACAAAATCTGCCTTGTCGGCAAGAACGGCACGGGCAAATCGACGCTGATGAACATCATCACGGGTGAAAAAGACCTCGACAGCGGGGAGCGCTGGGTGCTGCAGGGTATCACCATCGGCTACCTGCAACAGGAAATCACCCCTGTACCGGGCCAGACGGTGTACGATTTCGTGTTCCAGCAGCTGAAAAAATCCGGGCAGGAGGAAGAAAACCTCTACAAGGTCGATATGGTCATCCAGCCGCTGGAGCTGAGACCCGAAGACCGCATGGACAGATTGTCGGGCGGGCAGCTGCGCCGCGCCGCTCTCGCGCGGGCGCTGGTGGAGGAGCCGGATATCCTGCTGCTCGACGAGCCGACCAACCACCTTGACCTCGATGTCATCGAATGGCTGGAAAAATACCTGAACATGTACCGCGGCGCGATTTTGTGCGTCAGCCACGACAAGACGTTTCTGAGCAATATTTCCGACAAGATTTTCTGGCTGGACCGCGGCAACATGCGCGTCTGTCCCAAAGGCTTCAGCCATTTCGATGAATGGTCGACCCTGCTTTTGGAGCAGGAGGAGCGCGAACTGAAAAACCGCGCCAAGCTGGTCGAACAGGAAGTCGAATGGGCCAGCCGCGGGGTGAAGGCGCGCCGCAAACGCAATATCCGCCGCCTGCAAATCATGCATGAAGAACGTGCGCGCCTGAAACGTGACCAGAGCGCGTTCCGCCGCATGATGTCCAAAGTCGATATCGGCGAGATGGAGAATGCCGAGCTGGGATCCCGCGTTGTCGCGGAATTTTTCAAGGCCGACAAAAAATTTGTGGATGAAGAGGGGCGGGAGATCCTGATCCTCGACAAATTCAACATGCGCATATCCAAGGGCGACCGCATCGGTATTCTGGGGCGCAACGGTTCGGGCAAGACGTCTTTTCTGAAACTGCTGACGGGCGAGGACAAGCCCGATATGGGCAAGGTCAAGCTCGCGCGGGATATCGAAGTATCCTATTTCGACCAGAAACGCCGCGACCTGCTGCCCGATGCCACCATCCAGCAGGTGCTGTGCCCGCAGGGCGGGGATTACCTGAAGGTCATGGGCAAGACGCGACATATCTGCGGCTACCTGAAGGATTTTCTGTTCGAACCTTCCATGGTTATGCAGCGCGTGGGCACGCTGTCGGGCGGGCAGAAAAACCGCCTGCTGCTCGCCAAGGTGCTGGCCGATCCCAAGCCGCTGTTGATTTTGGACGAACCGACGAACGATCTTGATATGGATACGCTCGACAGGCTTGAAGAAATTCTGTCGCATTATACGGGCACGCTGATTGTGGTCAGTCATGACCGCGATTTCCTCGACCAGACGGTCAGCAAGATTTTAGCCTTCGAAGGCAACGGCGTGGTCGAGGCCTGCATCGGCGGTTATAGCGATTATCTGGCCGTGCGCGACAAGCTGCGCGCCGACCGCCTGAAGCGCCGCGACGAAGACGACGAGGAGCGCGGTTTTATCCGCCGCGAAGAGAAACAGCCCAAAGCGGAAGCCGCGCCAAAAACGCAGGAAACCGCAAAACCGGCCGCGCCCAAAAAGCTCACGTATAAACTGCAATACGAACTCGACAATCTGCCCGCAAAAATCGCGGCGCTGGAGAGCGAGATTACAACGCTTGAATCCCTGCTCGACGACCCGACCCTGTTCGAGCGTGACCGCGGACAATTCGATACAGCCTCCAAACGTCTGGTGCTGGCGCGGGCCGATTTGGAAACCGCGGAAATGCGCTGGCTGGAGCTCGACGAGATGCGCGCGCAGCTGGGCGCCTGACGGGCTGTTTCGGGCCGCCGCGCCCGCCTGTGGAAAACTGAAAAACCCCCCGATTCTAGGGCAAATTCGACCCCGGCCCCTGTGGATAACTTTGCTAAAAAGCGTTTTTTGGGGTTTTTTGCACCGCTTTAGGACAAAAAAACCTCTAAAACCCCCGTTTTTCGGGGGTTTTATGCGGTTTCCTCTTGGCGGGCACTGGTGAATCTGTCATGAATCGTTGTGTCACCGCGCGAAGGGGATGAACTGAGGGGAAGCGCCGATTTTAAAGGCTTTTCCTCGCATGTCAGACGCCGGTCGTTCAACAATCTCATTATGAAGTGAGTTTTAAAATGGCTAAAGCAACCCAACCCACCGTTACCCTGAAAAACATTGCAGCCGACATCGCTGAAAAGCACGAGCTGACCAAAAAGCAAGTTAACGCGATCATGGATGACCTCGTCGTCGCGCTCGTTAAAAACCTGAAAAAAGGTAACCGCGTCCGCCTCGCTGGCCTCGGCATCCTGCAAGTTCGCAAGCGCGCTGCCCGCATGGGTCGCAACCCCGCAACCGGCGAAACCATCAAAATCCCGGCGAAAAAGAAAATCGCTTTCCGCGCCGCGAAAGAACTGAAAGAAGCTGTTGGCAAGTAATGCCTTGGCGTCTCTGCGATAGCGGACGCCAAAGACTTCAAGAAAAACCCGCTCTGGCAACAGAGCGGGTTTTTCTTTATACAAACATCATCCGCAAACAGCTTTGAAAAGGCCGCGTCATGAACAACTACGAACGCAAAGTCCGCGATTTCCATCTCGCGTTTGATATCGGTGTCGATATGCCCATCACGTCCGATCTTCTGGCCTTTCGCAAAAAGCTGATCGGCGAGGAAGTGGAAGAACTTTACGCCGAAATCGACAAGGCGTGCGTCGAAATCGCTGCGGGCGGCAGCATCACGCGCGAAACGCTGGCCGCGATGATGAAAGAACTGGCCGATGTGCAATATATCCTGAGCGGTATGGTGGTCACCTTCGGCATGCCTGCCGACCGCGTGTTCGAGCGCGTGCATCAAAGCAACATGTCCAAACTCGGCCATGACGGCAAACCCGTGCGCCGCGATGACGGCAAGGTGATGAAAGGGCCGAATTATCATCCGCCCAAACTCGACGACCTGATCGATGTCATTCCCGTTGGCGAAGATGGCGATGCGCGGGATGCGGCCTGAGTGCGGATGTGGCCTGAGTGCCGATATGAATTGACACAGCGCAGCAGACATTAGATTGCGCAAATCGGATATTTTATTGCCCTGAATAGGCGTTGACATAAAGAGGACGCGGCCTATGCTGGCCGCGTCTATCATTTTTGTGTCGGAAGGGCGGAGGAAGTCATGCAGCGGCTTTTCAAGGTATTTGTCATGGCCTGTTTCTTTGCGGGGGCGGTGATGCCGCCCGCGGCGCTGGCGCATGGCGGCGGTTGCCGCAAAAACTCCCCGCCCGGCCAGTGCTGCCACATGGAAACGCGCACCGGCATTGTGCATTGCCATTAATTTAGAAATATATTCAGGTATCGGTCATGAATAACAAACCCCTGCGTCAACGTCTCAAGGCTGCCTTTTCGGCAGCGGTTCTCGGTCTGACGGCCATGTCTGGTGCCGCTTATGCGCAAGAAGCCGCGCCAGCGCCCGATACCCAGCCGGATACGCTGCCCGATTTGTCCGGCGACACGCTGGATATTTCGAACCGCGCCGCCAAAGTCGACCGCCGCGGTCTCGAAGAGCGCACGGATGATTTCTTCGCCACGCGCTATAAAATTTCCGCGACGCGCGAAAGCATCTGGATTGGCACACCGCAGCGCTACAACGTCGACATGCTGTCGCTGCCCGATAACGACGTCATCCGCTTCACGCGCCAGTACATCGAAATGCGCCCGCTGCGCAAGGAATGGAACGGCAATGCCAGCGGCGTCGGCATCGGTTTTGATTACGATCTGGGCCGCCCGGGCGGCTATGACCTTGGCGGCGGCACGTGGCATTTCCGCGGCGGCAGTTTTGTCGGTTCCTTCGAAAGCCCCTATGTGAAGGGCGAGGGCCGCGCGCGCAACAATGATGTGTTCAATACTTTTGTCGAAGGTTCGCGCAGTGTGTCTTTTGGCAAAACCGAAGCGAATTTGATTGTGGGGACATCGTTCAATCACGCCGCCGGCCCGCATGTGGAGCGTGCGAACGATTTCCGCGTCTATCAGCAGCTGAACTTCCCCGCGCTGTTCGGCAGCCGCGGCGCCGATGCGAATGGCACCATCGGCCGCTATTCCGGCGCGATACAAACCTTTGTCGGTGACAACGGCAATTACGGCGGCAAGATCGGCGTTTATTACAACAACCTGAAATCCGAAGGCATGGGGTTCAGCTTCAGCATCGGGCCCGAAGTCCACTATGACCACAAAGAGGGCACATCCTTCCGCCTGCGCATCCGTGCAACGCCGCGGTTTTTCTAAACGGGCTGTTCGGGCAGGGGGGATTTCGGGACGGTTCAGGGGTCCAGCGGCAGCTTGACGTGCGGGCCCTGTCTGCGGCGTGTGAACAGCAGCGCCGGCATCAGCAAAAGCCCCGTGACCAGTCCACCTGCCGCACCGCCGAGCGTGCCGGCCTCCGCATGCTCCTCGGCGCCGTATTTCATCATCTCGCCGATTTCATGCGACATTTCCTCGTCGGACAAATCGTCACCGAAGATTGCACCAAAGGCGGATGAAAGCTGCGCTTCTTGCAGAAACTGCATGCCATCTGTGTAATTGCCGGTTTTGCCCGACACATCAAGCCCGACACGCGCCTGATAATCTTTGATAAGGGCCTTGTAGTTCTGTTCCGACAGGTTCTGCGCCATGCGCAGGTCGTTCACGAAAGATACGGCCTGATCTTCAAGCAGGCTGTCGAGCACGGCGGCTTCGTCGGGGTTCTGCGCCATCGCTTCGCCCAGCCGCGCGCCCAGCTGCTGCATGCTGTCGATGCGGGCGGTGAATTCATCCACGCGGGCGGCTTGCAGCAAATCGGGTTTTGCCTCAACCGGCAGCTGTCCTTTGCGGAAATCCTTTTCGGTCATCTGGCCGTCGGGCAGCGCGCTGGCCTGCGCGATGGTGAAGCTGCTCAGCTGGTTGTCGTTTTGCGCTTCGGCGATGTCATGGCCGATATAGGCGCCGCCCGCCGCGCTGAAGGCCAGCACGGCCGATGCGGCGATGACGCGCATTTTTTTGCGTGCGGCGGCAGATTTTTCGTTAAAAATTTTGCGAAAGGACATGGGCCAGCTCCTTGCCTGCCGCATCTGCGCGGCAGCGGGGGTAATTTTTTAAAAATGATAATGTGCCGCTTATAGGCGCGGGGCAGGGGGCTGTCAACCCGTGCGGCTGGTTCCGCAGCGCAGCAGATTAAAAGGCGAGGAATATCAGCACAAGCAAGCCGAAATCGCGGTTGGCGCGGAACATGGCAAGGCTGCTGGCGCTGTCATCCATCTGCCAGTGCCTGACCTGCCAGAGCGCATGCGCGGCAGGCAGCGCCCAGAGCGCGAGCGTATAGCCCATTCCGCCCGCATAAATCTTCGCCGCGCCAAACAGCAGAAGGGCGAGGGCGAAAAACAGGCCGACCCATCGTTTGCTTTGACTGCCGAACAGCCGCGCTGTGGATTTGATGCCCGCCAGCGCGTCGTCTTCCTTGTCCTGATGGGCATAGATGGTGTCATAGGCCAGCGTCCAGAAAATACCGCCGGCATAAAGCAGCAGCGGGGTCAGCGTCATGCCGCCCTCCAGCGCGCTCCAGCCCATCAGCGCGCCCCAGTTGAAGGTCAGGCCCAGAAACGCCTGCGGCCACCAGGTCACGCGTTTCATCAGCGGATAGGCCACGACCAGCCCCAGCGACAAAACGCCCAGCAGCACCGTCAGCCCGTTAAAGCGCAGCAGCACCAGCAGCCCGATGCCCAAAAGTGCGCCCAGAAACATCATCGCCTGTTTTATGGTGACTTCGCCCGCGGGCAGGGGCCGCACGCGCGTACGGGCGACGGCGGCATCGAGATCGCGGTCCCAAAGGTCGTTGATGACGCAGCCCGCCCCGCGCATGACCACCGCCCCCAGGGCGAACAAAAGGGCATAACGCCATTTTTGCAAATCCATGTCCATAATGCCGCCCGCCGCCAGCGCCAGCGCCCACCAACACGGCAGCAGCAAAAGCCACGTGCCGATCGGCCGGTCCAGACGGGCGAGCGCGATATACGGGTGCCAGCGTGCCGGGGTGCGGGTAAAGACGGGGTGGGTTTTGCGGATATCGGTTGTCATGCGGGGAGTGTATATTTGATGCGCATGGGGGGAAAGTGGTATCCTGAAGTATGGGGTCTGAAAATGCACATAGTCGCCTTCTGAGGCTTTTTGTTCCGCAGGCTCCGCCGGAGGCGGGCGGGCTTTGCGAGCTATCAGACCGTCAGGCGCATTACCTGCGCAACGTCATGCGGGCCGAAGCGGGCCAGCAGCTGCGGGTGTTTGACGGAACCAGCGGCGAATGGCTGGCAGAGATAAAAGAGCTTAGCAAGAAAAAGGCTTTGGTCTCTTTTGTTGAGAAAATACGCGAACAGGTAAACAGCCCCGATATTCACGTTCTGGCCTCGCCGGTCAAAAAAGAAGCTTTCGATTTTATGATTGAAAAAGCTTCTGAACTAGGCGTGAAGGCTTTTCAGCCAATCATTTGTAATAGAACGATTATTCAGCGCGTAAACGAGGACAGGCTGCAGGCGCAGGCCGTCGAGGCTGCCGAGCAGTGCGAGCGGCTGGATGTGATGCGCATTTTGCCCATCAAACCGCTTAAAGATATTTTGGAATCAATGCCTTTGGATAAAAAGCTTATTTTTTGCATTGAGCGCGCGCAGGCGCCGATGATCCTCCAGCGGTTGCAGGGCGGGGAGATCCGCCCGCCGCTGGCCGTTCTGATAGGGCCGGAGGGCGGTTTCAGCCCCGACGAGGTCGAGATGGTCTCCGCCCTCCAGCAGGCGATCCCTGTGTCTCTGGGGCCCCGCATTCTGCGTGCGGAGACGGCGCTGGTGTCCGCCCTGACCTGTGTGCAGGCGGTGGTCGGTGACTGGCCGACGAAATAATCCCATAACTCAAGAAATGTTATTTCCTTTCAAAGAAATTTTATTTCTTTGAAACATAATTACATTATCAAAAAGAATATTGACATAACCGAATAAATTCGCTATAAAGTCTTAAAGTCCCGCGAGATGTCGAATTTTTTGTTCTTAAACATAAAAAAGAATTTGGCAGTGCGGGATTTTCAAGTTAAAACGGCCTCTTTTTTAAAATCCAAAAAACTAAACAACTTAACGAAATATGGTGTGTAAATGTCCAGTGCCAGCCAAGTAGATAACAAACCCATCGAGAACAAGCGCGAGCTGGTCGAATGGTTTGAAAAAGGTTGTACGCCCGCGGACAAGCTGCTCATCGGCGTCGAGCATGAAAAGCCGCCGTTTTATCTGGATAACAACGCGCCGGTTCCCTTTCACGGTGAAAATGGCCGCAAGGGCGTCAGTGACTTTATCGCCAAAATGATCGCCGAGCGTGGCTGGTACCCCGGCGAGCCGGAGCGTGGCGTCACCATCGATCTCAAAAAGAACAACGCCGGCTGGACCTTCGAGCCGGGCCTGCAAATGGAAACCGGCGGCGCGCCGCTGCGCAACGTTCACCAGAACGCGAAAGAAACCGACGAAACCATCCGCGAAGCTGTCGAAGTGACCAAATCGCTGGGCTTTGGCGTTCTGGCGCAGGGTTACCATCCGACGCATTCGTCGAAAGACCTGCCGTTCATGCCCAAGACGCGCTACGAAGCGCTGGCCAACTGGTTCAAGGAAAAGAAATTCCCCAACGCGCAGGACGTGGCGTCCTGCACCTCGACCGTTCAGGTCAATATGGGCTATCAGTCCGAAGAAGACATGGTGAAGATGCTGCGCGTCAGCCTCTCGCTGCAGCCGGTGGCGGTAGCTCTGTTCGCCAACTCGCCTTTTGCCGATGGCAAGCCCACGGGTTATCAAAGCTATCGCAGCCACAAGCTGTATAAAAACATGGGTGGCCGCTACGGCTTCATGTTGCCCGTTGCCTTCGAAGAAGGCTTCGGTTTCGAAAAATTCGCGGATTACGCGATGCGCGACATGCCGATGCTCGGCCTTTACAAAGGCAACGTCTTCATGGACGCCAAGGGCGGCAAGTTCGAAGACTTCATGGAAGGCAAGCTCAACGTTTGCCCCGGCCAGCAGGCGACCATCAGCGATTGGCAGAACCACCTGAACACCATCTGGCCCGAAGTCCGCCTGCGCCGCTTCCTCGAAATGCGCGGTACCGACAACGGCCCGCAGGAAATGATCAAAGCGCTGCCCGCGTTCTGGGTGGGTCTGCTGTACGACAAACAATCCCTCGACCAGGCTTACAACATGGTCAAGGACTGGACGGAAAACGACCGCGAACTGCTGCGCGTCATGACGCCGCAAACGGGTCTGCAGACCAAGTTCCTCGGCACCACCGTGCAGGAAATCGCCAAAAACTGTCTGGCGCTGTCCGAAGCGGGGCTGAAACGCCGCAACGTGCGCAACGAACTGGGCCAGACCGAAGGCGTTTATCTGGAGCCGCTGCATGAAATCGCCGATACGGGCCGTAACTGGGCTATCCGTCTTGAAGAGCGTTTCAATACGGTCTGGAACGGCGACATCAGCAACCTGTTCAAGGAAATGTCCTACGAAAACAACCCGTCCGTCCTGCGCGCCCCTGCGCCGGTGGCGGCACAGAAAAAAATCTTCGTTCCTGGCTCCAAAAACGGCTAAGGGATACGGATATCAACAAAAACCCCCGCAATCGCTTGCGGGGGTTTTTGTTTTTGGGGCGGGGGCTATCAGGGTTTCTCGCCGCCCGGACAGTTGTTGCCGTGCTGCGACCAGTCGATGACTTTGCCGCCCTTCAGGTGAAAACTGCGTTCGCACGACAGGCGCACGCGGCGCGACGGGGCACCCGCGCAGGTGGAATAGCCGAAGTCACCCGGAAAACTGCCGACGCAGACCGTGCTGGTCAGGCTGTCATAGCGGTCGGAAAAATCTTCGTAGGCGATGATTTTGACGCCGTTATCGAGGGTATAGACTTTATCCGGCACGCCCCATGATTTGATGACGGCTTCTTCTTTCTGGCCGACGAAGCCGTTCATGCGCTCCGTATTGCGCACGGCACCTGTGCCCGCGCAGGCGGTCAGAAAAAGCGATAGCAGAAGGGTGCATAAAAAAGGCAAACGTGTCATGGCGGTTTCCTGATGGGGCTAAGTATCGCGGCTTCACTGCAAACGCTGGGCGCCGCAGCCGGGTTCATTCTGCCATGAATTTTTGCGCGGGCGTAGGGGGCGTCGGCAGGGTTATTCAGGCACCGGCTGTTCTGTCCCAATCTTTTGATTTTGAACGGTTTTCGGCGTCTCGCGCGCACCGCGGCACGGGGCCAGATAATCCCGCGCCGGATCATACAGCTTGGTTTCCAGCCCCATGATGCCCAGCAGGGTCGATGACAGGTTGGCGTTGTCGATTTTTGTTTCGGCGGCGATGCGGGCAAGACAGGCGGTGTTCATGCCCTCGCGCGTGCGCAGGCTGTCCGACATCCAGACGATGAAAGGCACATGGTGCTGTTCGGCGGGGGCGATGCTGCGCGGCATGCCGTGCAGATAAATCCCTTTTTCGCCCAGCGACTCCCCGTGGTCGGACATGAAAATCATGCTGCTGTCGGTTTGCGGCTGGCGTGTTTTGATAAGTTCGATGATTTCCGACAGCACATAGTCGCTGTAAACAATCGTGTTATCGTAGGTGTTGACCAGTGCCTGCCGTTCGCAATTCTGGATATCGTTCTGCGGGCAGTCGGGGGTGAACACGCGAAAGGCATCCGGATAACGCTGCCAGTAAGACGGGCCGTGACTACCCATCACATGCAGGGTGATGACGGTATCTTTTTCGATGGGCTTTTCGAGCATCTTGCCGAGCGTCTCGATAAACACGGCGTCATAGCAGCTGCCTTTGTGCGGGCATAGTTCTGTGTTTCCTGTGTATTCCTCGCGCAGGTTGCGGGTTTCGATTTTTTTGCATACGCCCTTGCAGCCGCTGTCGTTGTCAAGCCATGACATATACGCGCCGCTGCGCGCGATGGCATCGATCACATTATCCTGATGCGGTTCGATATCCGCATCATAGGCGTTTTCCGGTGTGAGTGAAAACATATAGGGTACCGAAATCGTGGTCGCCGTACCGTACGAGCGCACGTGGCGGAATGACGTGACGCCCAGCTTTTCGGTATAAGGATTGGTCGGGCGTTCATAGCCGTTGAGGCTGTAGTTCATGCCGCGCTGCGTTTCGCCCAGCACCATCACAATCAAACGGGGCGGACGTCCCGCGTCTTTACGCTTTATATCCTGCGCCAGTTCGCGGTAGGCGACAGGATCATCGAAATAGGTTTCATGTATATATTTATAGGCCTGCTTGTATGGATATACGGGATTGATGACCTTGCGCAGGGTTTTGTTATTGCGGCCGACGGCGGCGTAATCGTCAAAATGCGCGGCGGCGATGCCCGCGACCAGTGCCACCGATAAAACGGCCGAAAGCCCGCGTTGCCAGACAGCTTTTTTGATGGACAGTTTTTGCAAGGGGACAATCCATAGCAGCGCCAGCGGCAAGGCCGCCATCAGCGCCAGTTCAATAATGAATGTCGCGCTGAGATATGAACTGCTTTCGCCAATATCTGTTTGCACGACATTGGCGAACATATTGTCATCGAAAATGACGCCGTAGTGAAACATCGCATAGTTAAACAGCGCCGCGGTCAGGATAATAAAGGTCAGGACGGGTTTGATCAGCCTGCGCGCGGACAGGGGTAACAGCGCAAGGTTCAGCAGCGCCGTCAGCGCCAGCGGCACCGTCAGCAAAACAGGCAGCGAAATGCTGTCGCCCGCGGCATAAATCTCGGCAATCTTTTCCCAAAAACCGAGGTTTAGCGCGCTTGCGAGATAAAAAGCCGCCAGCAGGCAAAGCCACACGGGGCTCATATTCCATGAAATACGCATATCTGTCCTGAATCAGGTTGTTCCTGATTCAAAAGTATGTGCCGAAGCTGAAGCGAAACTGAAGGGGATAGCGAAAAAAAACAAGCCCGCATACAAATGTATGCAGGTCGGACGTTTATTCTTGAATAAGGGGAAGTGGTGCCCAAGGGCGGATTTGAACCACCGACACGCGGATTTTCAGTCCGCTGCTCTACCAACTGAGCTACTTGGGCATTGGAAAGTGGTTATAAGCAAAAACGCGCAGGCTGTCCAGCCCTTTTTAACCCTTTAAAAACAAAAGAATTTTTGACGCTGGCGGCTGCGGCCTTGCCGCGGTGCAGATTCACATATATCTTAAGAGTATAACAGGTTCGACCCCGTTTCGGGGCGGGCACCGTGAAAAGGACTTCGGGCGTCTCGCCCGCACAACAGGCGAAGTGGACTTGATCTTGGGACAAGTACCGGCATATCTCATCATCGGCAATGGCCGCGTTGCGCGGCATACCGCCTGTTATTTCGATTTCCTTGGCATTTCCTATACCCAGTGGCACCGCGGCATGACCGAAGAAGATCTGCGCGCAAAAGCCGCAGCGGCGAGCCATATTCTTGTTCTCATCCGCGACGATGCGATTGCGGATTTTGCGCTGTTTCATCTCTCCGGCTTTTCGGCGGTCAAAATACATTTCTCCGGCGCGCTGGTGGCGGCGGGCATATATGGCGTGCATCCGCTGATGACTTTCGGGCCGGAACTCTATACGCGGGATAAATACCAGAGCATCCCGTTCATCATCGAAGACGACGCGCTGGATTTTGCCGCGCTGCTGCCCGGTCTGCCCAATGCGCACGCGCGCATCAAAAAATCGGACAAAGCGAAATATCATGCGCTTTGCGCCATGGCGGGGAATTTTTCTTGCCTGCTGTGGCAAAAACTGATGGACAGCTTTGCGCAGGATTTCGGCCTGCCGCCCGAAGCCGCGCAGGCCTATCTGCGCCAGCAGACGGATAATTTGATATCTGATTATACATCCGCGCTGACAGGGCCGCTCGTGCGCGGCGACGGCGCGACGGTGCAAAAACATCTGGCCGCCCTGAAAGGCGACCCGTTCCACGACGTATATCAAAGCTTCATCGCCGCCTATGGCGCCAGCAAGGAGAAACGCACATGATGAATATTTTCGATTTCGCCAAAAAAAAACAGACCGGCGATAAAATCACCATGGTCACCTGTTATGATTACACCAGTGCGGTTTTGGTGAACCGCAGCGACATTGACTGCATCCTTGTCGGGGATAGCCTTGCGATGACCATGCACGGCTTCAGCTCCACCGTGCCGGCGACGGTGGATATGATGGCGATGCATACTGCTGCCGTCGCGCGCGGGGCGAAGGATAAATTCATCGTGGCCGATTTGCCGTTCCTGGCCTACCGCAAAGACCTTGGCGAGAATATCGCCGCCGTGCAGGCCGTGATGCAGGCGGGCGCTCATGCCGTGAAAATCGAAGGCGCGGCAGGCAATCAGGAACTTGTGCGTCACCTGACGGAATCCGGCGTGCCTGTGATGGGGCATATCGGCCTGACGCCGCAGTTCGTGCATTTGCTGGGCGGCTACCGCGTGCAGGGCAAAACCGAAGAAAGCGCCAACAGGCTGAAGCAGGAAGCGCTGGCCCTCGAAGACGCCGGCGCCTTTTCGCTGGTCATGGAATGTGTGCCGACCGTGCTGGCCGCGGAGATTACCAAGGCCCTGCGCATCGCCACCATCGGCATCGGCGCAGGGGCGGGGGTGGATGGGCAGGTTCTGGTGTTTCAGGATCTCCTCGGTCTCAATACCGATTTCCGCCCCAAATTCGTGAAAAATTTTCTGAACGGCGCCGATCTGGTGACAGGGGCGCTGAATGATTATAACCAAGCCGTGAAAACAGGAGCCTTCCCCGATGCCAACCATAGTTTCAACGCCGAGCGCGTGGCGCAGCCTGCGTAAATCACTTGCGGGGCGCAGCGTCGGTTTTGTGCCGACGATGGGCAACCTGCACGAAGGGCATATCGACCTCTGCCGCCGTGCGCGCGCGGAAAATGATATTGTGGTCGCCAGTATTTTTGTGAACCCGACGCAGTTCAATCAGGCGTCGGATTTCGAGAAATATGCCCGCACGCTGGCGGCGGATAAAGAACTGCTCGCGGCGGCGGGGGTGGATTACCTGTTCTATCCGGATGCGCAGGACATGTACGCCGATGGCTATACCATCAAAGTGTCGGAAGAAGATATCGCGCGCGAGCTGGAGGGCGCCTTCCGTCCCGGGCATTTCACGGGCATGCTGACGGTGGTCATGAAACTGTTGAACATCATCGGCGCCGACCGTGCCTATTTCGGCGAAAAAGATTTCCAGCAGTTGCTGCTGGTCAAAAAAATGGTATCGGCGCTGTTTATACCGGTCGAGATTATTGCCTGCCCGACCATACGGGCGCAAAACGGCCTTGCGCTTAGTTCCCGCAATGCGCGGCTGACGCCGGAACAGCTGGAAAAAGCGCCCTTGCTGGCCGAATTGCTGCAAAGCGGCATGCCGGATGCGGCGGTGATGAAAAAGCTTGAAGAAGCCGGATTTAAACCCGAATATGTCGAAACCCGCTGGGGCCGCCGTCTGGCGGCGGCCTGGCTGGGGGATGTGCGGTTGATTGACAACGTGCCCGCCCAAAGTGGCGACACCGCGCAAGAAACTGCCGGTCAACATAAAGAGGTTTGCGATGCTGCTGTGTCTGGATGTGGGTAATACGCATATTGTGGGCGGTCTGTTCGACGGCGAAAAACTGCTGTTCCGTTTCCGCTACTCGACACATCAAATCGGCACGGCGGACCAGTTCGGCCTTTTCCTCCGCGGCATTCTGGGTACCAACAATATCGCCTATGACCGTATCGCGGTGGTCGCGCTGTCGTCGGTGGTGCCGGGCTGCAACTACACCATCCGTCACGCCATCAGCCAGTATTTTCCGGCGGCGGAATATTTTATTCTGCAGGCCGGCGTCAAAACTGGCATCAACATCAAATACAAAAACCCCGGCGAAGTCGGCGCCGACCTGATTGCGGGCGCGATTGGCGGGGTTGAGGCCTTTCCTGAAAAGAATCTAATTATTATCGACCTCGGCACCGCGACCACCATGGCGGCGGTATCGCGCAAACGCGATTTTCTGGGTGGAGTCATCATGCCGGGCATGCGCCTTGCGATGGAAAGCCTGAAATCCAACACAGCGAAGCTGATGGAAGTCGATATCGAAGTGCCCGAAACCTATCTGGGTCAATCGACGCGCGAATGCATCCAGCGCGGGCTTTATTTCGGGCACCTCGGCGCGATGCGCGAAGTCATTTCCGGCTACCGCAAGGAGCTGTTCTCCGGCGAAGACGTCACCGTCATCGGCACGGGCGGTTTTTCGCAGCTGTTCCGCGAGGAAAAAGTTTTCGACATTATCCTGCCCGACCTTGTACTGCAAGGCGTGCGTCTGGCCTACGTCAATTCAAAGGCCGCGCTGGCGCGTCAGCAGGCGTAAGTTTTATTTTCAGGCTGTTTTTTCAGCGGCGCTGCGGGTTTCCTGAAACCGTGCGCGGTTTGCCTGTATTTGCGCGCCATTTTGCGACGCCCATGCCGACAGCGCATTCACCGTATCGCATAGCGACAGGCCGAGCGGCGTCAGGCTATATTCCACGCGCGGCGGCACTTCGGGATAGACAGCGCGCAGCACCAGTCCGGCTTCTTCAAACGCGCGCAGGTGCTTGGTCAGCTCCCGCTGCGTGATGGGCTCAAGGCGGCGCTGGATTTCGCGAAAACGCAGCAGCGTCTCCGGCGCATGGGCGAGGGTATAGAGAATTTTCACCGACCATTTGTTTGCGATCAGCCCGAGCGCCATGCTGGCGGGGCAGGCGCGCGGATCTTCGCCATGCGCTTCGGCGGGGGCGGTGATGGCGGGCTGTGCGGTTTTTTTCATGGAACGCCTCGTTTTTCTTCATTGGTATACAAATGTATACTATGTTTTAAATTACTGCCTACTATTCAAAATATACTATCGAACTATGATTATTCCATAGCCGCCGCAAAACTTTTTCTGCGGCGGGCACCCCAAACATATATTTACCGGAGCAAAACAATGAAAAAGAGCCTTTATGCCGCGCTGGCGGCTGTGATGTTGTCATCCGCGCCTGCGCTGGCGGCGGAAACCTTTTATTTCGACCCCACCCATACCAGCGTGACGTGGCATGCGGGGCATTTCGGATTTTCCACGCCCTCCGGCAAATTCGCCAGCGTGAATGGCAGCGTAACGCTCGACGAGCAAGCGCCCGCAAACAGCAGCGTCGAGGTCACGATTGATACCGCTGTCATGGTCACGGGCGTCGAAAAATTCGATGCGCATCTCAAAAGCGCTGATTTTTTCAACGTGGAAAAATTCCCCACCGCGACGTTCAAAAGCACCAAGGTCACGCTGACCGGCAAAGATACCGCAAAGGTCGAAGGCACGCTGACGCTGCTGGATGTCGCCAAACCTGTTGTGCTGGATGTACGCCTGAACAAAACCGGCGAGAATCCTTTCACGCAAAAAAAGCAGGTTGGTTTTACAGCAACGACGGTCATCAAACGCTCCGACTTCGGGATTGTCTATGCGCTGCCGAACGTGCCGGATGATGTGAAAATCGACATCGAAGCCGAAGCGGCTTTGAAATAAGGAGAAAATACCATGACGCACGGGCCGCAGACATTGCCGGGCTTTTTCCTGCCGCATGGCGGCGGCCCGTGCTTTTTCATGGACTGGAACCCGCCCGATACGTGGCGCGGCATGGAAACCTTTCTGCGCGGCGTGACGGCGGGATTGCCGCGTCCGCGCGCGGTGGTGGTGATTTCCGGGCACTGGCATGCGCCCGCCTTCACGGCGGGGGCGCATGCGGCGCCGCCGCTGATTTACGATTACTACGGCTTTCCGCCGCATACGTATGAATTAACGTATCCCGCGGCGGGCGCGCCTGCACTGGCGGCGGATATTCGCGATAGGCTGGTGCGCGCGGGATTGCCTGCGGCGGTCGATGACACCCGCGGCCTTGACCATGGCGTGTTTATCCCGTTCAAGCTGATCTATCCGGATGCCGATATTCCGCTGGTGCCGCTGTCGCTGCATGAGGGAATGGACGCTGCCCTGCACCTGAAAGCGGGGCAGGCGCTGGCGCCGCTGCGCGATGATAACGTGCTGATTGTCGGCAGCGGCATGAGTTTTCACAACCTGCGCCTGCTCATGACGGGCCGTGCGGATGTGCCGCAGGCATGGGCATTTGACGACTGGCTGACAAAGGCGGCAACCGCAGCGCCTGATATGCGCGCGGCGCAGCTGGCGCAGTGGGACGCGGCCCCCGGTGCGGCGCTGTCGCATCCCGAGGCGGAACATCTGCTGCCCCTGATGATGGCGGCCGGTGCCGCAGGGGATGATAAGGGCACACGCATTTATCACGAAAAAGTCATGAGCGCGCCGATATCGGCCTACCGCTTCGGATAAAAAAACAGCGCCGGCAGGGGCGCTGTTTTTTTATCCTATATCCAGCGGATTATTTTTTGGCTTCCACTTTGCGGGTTGCGGGCAGGGCGGCGAGAACGTCCTGTTCCTTGCCGCCGCAGGTGACATGGCCGAAGCCTCCCGCGCTTTTGCCGCCGTCGACGTCATAGACAATATTGTCGTTTTTATCGGCGCTGACGCCGGCGGGTACGAAATCAAGTTTCAGCGCGCTGCGCGTGCGCCACGCAATGTTGTGATCCGCGCAGGAGCTGTCGCCACTGACGCCAAGCCCGCCGACGATATTGCCCTTGTCGTCATAAAGGGCGAGGCCGCCGCCAAAAACATTCACGCCGCCAATACGCTCCCCCGTCATGGGGTCTTTGGCGGAGCCGTAATCCTTCGCCGGGCCTTCATAGGCTGCATCGGTGTCGACGGGGTTGCTTTCCTGCAGGCCGAACAGGCTGCCGCCCGGCTGCGTCGCGCTATAGAGGTTGGCGGTCGACAGCGCGAGGCCTTTGAGGCTGAAGGCGTTCGCCGTATTCGCTTTTTGCGCGGAAATCACGCGGCTGCCGGGCCATTGCGCATCGACGGTATCGCCGGTGAAGGCAACGGCGCAGACGCGGCCGCTGCGGTCAACAATCGTGCCCCACATATCAAGATTGAAGCCGCCGTTGTCGGCCTTGCGTGCTTCGGTCAGCGCCTGCTTCAATGCGGCGTGGTTCGGCAGTTTTGCGCAGTCATTGGCAAGGGCGGGGGATACGGAGAAGCCGAGCGCGAAGGCGCAGGCGACAAGAAGTTTTTTCATGGTGTTGCGGTCTTTCTTGGCTATGGATTTAAAACACCGGCAGTCCGGTCGTCCGACGAAGCGGTAATCCGGTTATCCGGCCAGAAAAGCCCCTCGGAAAAGGGCTATGCACATGAAAGTACCGCAGGCGCGCGGCTTTGCCTATAGCAAAAAACAGCGGCGCTCAGCTGCCTTTGTTCAAATAGACCTTGCGCTTTTCCGCCAGCGTGGCGGTGCGGCGTTTGCGCGTGACCTCGATGATGCCAAGGCGGGTGAAGCCATGCACTTCGGCCGCGGCATGGTCGCCCTGCAGCAGCCGCGTCATGGTATCGACAAGGCGGATGCGTTCGGATTTCTGGTTCATGCCGATGAAATCGATGAGGATTGCGCCGCTGAGATTGCGCAGGCGCATTTGCCGCACGGTTTCGGCGGCGGCTTCCTGATTCACGGCGGCAATGCCGGCGGCGCTGCCCTGATTGACGTCGATCATGATAACGGCATGTGTCGGCTCGATGATAATCGACCCGCCGCCGGCGAGGGGCACGATTTGCTCCTCCAGCATCTCGAGTTCGGAGTAGATATCGTTGATATCATAAAGCCGCTGGCCCGGCTTTTCGGGCCGGAACAGCCGCAGGCGCTTGGAATCGGCGAGCGGCGGTTCATGCCGCGCGGCCCATTGCATGACGATTTCAAGGCAGTGTTTATTGCCGGTATAAATATGTTCGAAAGCGGCGGCGCTGTAATCATTGAGCGCGCGCACGGCGGCATTCGGCCCCGCGCGGACAAGCCGCGGGCGCTCCCCGCTGGTTTCGGTGACGGCGAGGATCTGTTCCCACTCGGCACGCAGCAGGTCGGCTTCGGTCTGCATGTTCTCTTCGCTGGCGTGCTCGGCGCTCGGCTGTACCAGCCAGCCGCCTTTGCCTTTCAGCTTGGCCGTGAATTTCAGCACTTTTTCGTTTTCGATGTTTGCCGAAATCGTGACTTGCCGCGCAACAGGGCTATGTGTCAGGTACTGGCCCGACAGATAAACCAGCATGGTCAGCCGCGGCATCTTGTGCTGTTCGTGCAGGCTCATGCGTTTGGCTTCGGCCCTGACCTGCACCAGAATCATCTGCCCCGGTTTCAGCAAATCACCGATGCCGCTGCGGTCGGCGGCTTCGCCGCTTTCGGGCAGATAGACGTATTTCGCAGGCAAAAGCCCCGTGACGCCGCCACCCAGATCGACCAGCGCGGCATCGAGTTTTTTATCAATCTTCAGAACCTTGCCCTGATAAATTGACCCCCAGCAGGCATCCTGATCGAGCGCATCGACGTAAAGGTCGGTTAAAATGCCCCTGTGCAGTACGGCGGCGTGCAGGCGGCCGTCGATGTCGTCGATGTAAAGCTCAGCCGCGCTCATATCCCGCCCCTTTCAGCATCTGCATCGTTTCGGCAACGGGCAGGCCGACAATCGCGGTGTAAGATCCGCTGATAAACGGCACGAAAGCCGCGGCAAGACCCTGAATGGCATAGCCGCCAGCCTTGCCTTTCCACTCCATACTTCTGATATAGGTCTCTATATCGTCCGCGGAAAGGCGTTTGAATTTGACGATGGAAGTCACGGGCCGCGTGCGCTGCGTGCCATCGGGCGCGATGACCGATACAGCGGAAATCACGCGGTGGCGGCGGCCCGACAGGAGGGCGAGGCAGGCGCGCGCCTCCGCCTCCGTTTCCGCTTTGGGCAGGATGCGGCGGCCACAGGCAACCACGGTATCGGCGGAAAGAATAACAGCGCCCGCATGCGCGCCTTTCACCGCGGCGGCTTTTTCTGCCGCGATGCGCTGCGCATAGACGAGGGGCAATTCGCCCTTTTTCGGTGTTTCGTCGATGTCGGCGGGCGCGACCGCATCGGGCGTGATGTGCATCTGGCGCAAAAGGTCAAGACGGCGCGGAGAAGCCGAGGCCAGTATAAGCCGTGGCACAGGCCGTGGCAGGCTATCCGCTGTCATCGCGCGGCGCCTTATTTGTGGCGGAAGGTGATACGGCCTTTGGTCAGGTCGTAGGGAGTCATTTCAACGGTGACGCGGTCGCCTTCGAGGATGCGGATTTTGTTTTTGCGCATCTTGCCCGAGCTGTGGGCGAGAATGATATGGCCGTTGTCGAGTTTGACGCGGAACTTTGCATCGGGCAGGAGTTCCGTGACGGAGCCTTCGAAGCTCATCAAGTCTTCTTTTTCAGACATCTTTTTCCAGTTTTCGTTAAGTTAGAGCACTTCTGTGCCACGCATGTGTAGCACATACAAGAGGCTAAATAAACGCCGTGCGGTCGTTTTATCCAGAATCACGCGGTCTTCGAGCATTTCGGCCAGCAATTCAGCCCCTTCGTCGTGGATAGAGCGGCGGCCGGCGTCGATCGCCTCCAGCCGGTGCATCTGTCCGGCGCGGGCGGTTTTATAGAAATTGTCGCATAAAATCACATAGTCATGGATTTGCTTGCGCAAGCCGCCGAGCGGCAGGCTGATATCGTCCTGATGGGTGCTCATGACGCAGCGCACGCGCATATGCAGCCGCTGTTCCAGCGTCGAGAGGGCGAGGTGCAGGTGATAGGGCCCGGGCGCGGCATCGTTGCCCGCAAGGCGAAAGCTGTTGTCCACGAGCAAGTCGGAAATGGCGCGGTGGCGTTCCATCTCGATATCCGCCGAACGGGTCATCAGACTGCCGCTATCAAGGGCGACGTCGATGATTTTGCCCGCCTGCGCGGCGGTCTTGCCGGTGTGCGGGCTCACGCTCAGGCTGCCTCTTCCTTCAGGCGTTCCAGCTTGGCGCCGACGCCGGAGAGTTTTTCGACAATGTTTTCATACCCGCGGTCGAGGTGATAAATGCGGTGCACCGTCGTCGCGCCCTTGGCGACCAGCCCCGCCAGCACCAGCGAGACAGAGGCGCGCAAATCCGTCGCCATCACATCCGCGCCTTTGAGCAGCGGCACGCCGCGCACAAGCGCCGAGGAGCCATGCACGGTGATATTCGCGCCCATGCGGGTCAGTTCGGGGGCATGCATGAAACGGTTTTCGAAAATCGTTTCGGTGACCATGCCCGCGCCTTCGGCAATCGTCAGCATCGACATCAGCTGCGCCTGCAAATCGGTGGGGAAGCCCGGATAGGGTTCCGTCATCACGTCGATGCCGCGCAGGCGGTCGCGCACGCGCTTGACGGTGATGGTGTGGTCGGCTTCGTTTTCGACAAGGCTGACGCCCGCTTTGTGCAGCGGCTCCAGCAGGTAATGGATATGGCGGTTATCCGCATGTTTCAGCGTCAGCGTGCCGCCCGTCATGGCCGCGGCCATAATGAAGGTGCCAGCCTCGATGCGGTCGGCGACGACGGCGTGGGTGATGCCCTTGAGCGCGGGTACGCCGCGGATGGTGATTTTATCGGTGCCGAGGCCCTGAATATCCGCGCCCATGGAAATCAGGCACTCGCCGAGGTCGACGATTTCCGGCTCCCGTGCGGCGTTGAACAGCACCGTGGTGCCTTTGGCCAGCGTGGCGGCCATCAAGAGGTTTTCGGTCGCGCCGACGGATACTTTGGCGAAATGGATCTGTGCGCCTTTGAGGCCGCCTGCGGGTGCCTTGGCGTTGATATACCCGTCTTCGAGCGAGATTTCCGCCCCCATTTGCGCAAGCCCGTCGATATGCAGATCGACAGGGCGCGAACCGATGGCGCAGCCGCCGGGCAGGGATACTTTTGCCTCGCCATGGCGGGCGAGCAGGGGGCCGAGCACCAGAATGCTCGCGCGCATCTGGCTGACGAGTTCATAGGGCGCGACGCAGCTGGTGATATTCGCCGCATCCAGCGTCAGGCGCTTGGAGGTGCGGTCATAAGATGTTTTCACGCCCAGCTTGTTCAAAACCGCGCAGAGGGAGCCGACGTCCTTCAAATCCGGCACGCGGTCAAGCACCAGAGGCTCGCCTGTCAATATGGCCGCAGTCATCAAAGGCAGCGCCGCGTTTTTCGCGCCGCTGATGTCGATTTGGCCATTCAGTTCCTGGCCGCCGTATATACGAATTTTTTCCATGGGTGTTTTTCTCATAAAAGCGGCAGGTACTTCAAGCCTTGCAGCGCAGAAAAATTGTTTTTATGAATAATAAAAAGCCATCTTCAGCCGAAAACAGGCACTTAGGCCATCTTGCGCAGGCGTGCCATTTCGGCGGCGCTGTGCAATTTCACATGCTGCTGGAAGGCGGCGAGGGAGGGGAAGTGCACCGCCGCGCTGGTGCTATGCCCGCCGCCGCGAATGCCGAAGCATTTGCAGAGGTAGGCGGCAACCGCGCTCGCATCAGGGGTGCCGTCGGAGCGCAGGCTGATGGTGACCGAACCGTTCCCCTGCACGTGCCATGCGCCGCCAAGGCCGGCTTCGGTTTTTTCGCCCTGCTGCACCAGCCATGTGGAGATATAGCGCCCGAAGTTCTGCACATCCGCATTCACCATCGCTACCCATACGGGCGCGGCGCCATCGGCCAGTTGCAGCGGGGCGTACATGATGTTGTCGTCGAGCTTGCTGATGCGCGTATCCTGATCGTTGAGGATATTGCGGCCAAGCGCGACCATATCGGCAAATTCCAGATGCGACATCGCCATAAATGATTTGAAGGCGGTATCGATGGACGTGATGTTTTTTGAATCGATCAGCGCGGCGGCGGCGTAGTCGTTTTCCGTCTCCAGCAGGTTCTGGCCCAGATCCATCTTGGCGATCAGCCTGAAGAAAACCGGCGCGGGCGTATCGGGAAACAGATATTCCCACACCATGTTGGCGGCGGAGGGGTGTTTCGGCTCGATGCGCAGGAAAAGCTCCGGCACGTCGTCGCCCTCCGGCGCGGTGAAATTGTGCAGCGCATCCGCCGCGCTTTTGTGATGGTCGGCGACGATGACGCGCGTGGCGCGCGCGGGCGGTGTCAGCAGTTCGGTCAAAAACGCGCGCGTCGGCGCGACATCCACGAACACCACATCGATGGTCTGCGCTTTGTCCGGCGCGCGCAGGTGGCTGCGAATGGTGTTTTCGGCTTCTTCGATATTGTGATGGCCGTAGGGGATGTAATCGAGATGCACATCTGCGTCGCGGCCCCATTTGCAATCAACCGCCCAGGCCGAGGCGAGGCCGTCAATGCAATCCATGTGGTAAATGACCAGAAGATGTCGATTGTATTGATATTTCAAAGGTTTCACCGTTAAAAGCCTCCGGCGCGCGGGCGGCGGGGGCGGGCAATATTGCCCCAGATATTGCCTTGAGTCTGCGGACGCGGCAAGGGCGATAAGGGTTGACCCAGATATGTAAACATTTTATACCTGTAGGCTCCAAGAAAAAGGATATGCCGATGGTTCTGGGGCTCAGCCAGAAAGAACGCAATGCCGTATTGTGGACGGCCCTGAAAAACGGAAAGGAAGCCCCGATCCGCGAGGCGCTGTCGCGTGGCGGCGATGCGAATATGACGGCCCCCGAAACCAATGCGAATGTGCTGTCGTGGGCGGCGGAGCAATATTACGGCAGCGAAGCGCGCGAACGCTGCCGCCTGCTGCTGGAGGCGGGGGCCGACCCCAATCTGCCCTGCGGCACTGACGATAACACCCCGCTGCACTACGCCACCCGCCGTTCGCACCGCGATGTCGTGGCGATGATGCTGGAAAAAGGGGGCGATCCGCTTGCCAAAAACAAATACGGCCAGACGCCGCTTGCCAATACGGTTTCGCAGCGCGACTGGCAGAGTATGGAGGCGATGCTGAAAAGCGGCTGCCTCGACCGCCTGCCGCAGCCCGTCGCAGGGGACCGTGACAGCATGCAGATTTTCGCCTTGCTGCGCGACGTCATCGACCAGGGCGGTCATCCGCATTATTTCAAACCGCTTCTGGATAAAATCCCCGATATCAACGTCGGGCTTTCGGCGGGCTACGGGCTGGCACATTCGGCGGTGGCGAAATCCAACGTCGCCGCGCTGGATGCGCTGATGGCGCGGCCGGATTTCGATATCAATGCTGTTTTGCGCGGCGGGCGTACCTTGCTGCATATCGCGATTGGCAGCGAGAATTTCGACATGGCGCAATCGATGATTAACAAGGGCGCGCGCGTGGATATCGCTGATGAACGCGGACGCCTGCCGCTGGATATCGCCGCGCAGCACGGCTCTATCTCTCTCATGAATACCATCATGAAAAAAATGCGCGGTGCCGAAGAGGCGCTGGATAGCGCCATTTTAAACCGCGCGCTGCTGATGGCCGCCGAACACGGACAGGCCCGCGCGATGGAGGTTTTGATCAAGGCGGGCGCCGACAAAGACGCCGTGAATGACAAAGGCGAAACGCCGCTGGTGCTGGCAACCAAGGGGATGCACGTCGAAGCTGTCAAAATGCTGATTGTCAAACACAGCGTGGATACCCAGCATCCCGACACCGCAGGCATGATTGCCTATGACCATGCGCTGGAGCATAAGAAAAAAGGCAAGCCGGAGCTGGCCGATTATCTGATTTTGTTCCAGCCCGGCTATGAACCGCCGCCGCCGCCGCCGCCGCCGCCACCGCCCGTCGATCACAACCGCTACGCCAAGGCGAGCGATGTCAGCATCGATGTGAAGGAAAAAGGCCTCACCATGACCTTCAATTTCTGGACGCAGCAGGTGATTTTGCGCGACCCCGACATCAAGCAGGGGCCCAATATGACCGTGCTGAAATTCGAAGACATCCCGCGTCAGGAAGCCATCGCCGAGGCGCGCGAAATGCTGGAGCGTCTGGGCGGCAAACCGCCGGAATACGCAAGCGTCGGCGCGCAAAAGAAATCCAGCCTGCCCATGCCGGGCAAGCCGTCCTGAGTTTCATTCTTCGTTAAACGCGTGGTGCGCGCCGATTACATCTTCGGCAGCGTGACGCCTGATTGTTTCATGTATTTGCCAGCGCGGTCGGCGTAGGACACTTCGCAGGGCGTTGCACCCTGGAAGAACAGGAACTGCGCAATGCCTTCGTTCGCATAGACCTTGGCGGGCAGGGGCGTGGTGTTGGAAATTTCGAGCGTGACCTGACCTTCCCATTCCGGCTCCAGCGGCGTGACGTTTACGATAAGGCCGCAGCGCGCATAGGTGCTTTTGCCAAGGCAGACCACCAGCACATCGCGCGGGATTTTGAACGTTTCCACCGTGCGGCACAGCACGAAGGAATTCGGCGGAATGACGCAAACATCGGTTTTGCGCGTGACAAAGCTGTCGTTGCTGAAATTCTTCGGATCGACAATCGCGTTATCGACGTTGGTGAAAATCATAAACTCATCCGACAGGCGGCAGTCGTAGCCGTAGGACGACAGGCCATAGGAAATCACGCCTTCGCGCTTCAGGCGTTCTTCGAACGGCGTAATCATGCCGTGGTTGAGCGCTTGTTCGCGGATCCAGCTGTCGGGCATGATGGGCATGTTCAGTCTTCCTTTTCGCTTGTCTGGTTTGCATCGCCGCGGGTGTCCGGCTGCGTGGCGCGGGCGCGAGTTTGCTGCTTGCGCTTCATCAGGTTCGCGCGCAGCGCTTCGGCGCGTGCGGCGGCCTTTTTGTTCACGGGCTTGTTGTTGTCTTTGGTCATGCGCAGAAACTAGCGGCGGCGCGGGGGCGGGGTCAAGCGGGGAAATGCGCGCTGTTTCATCTCCGCCCTATAGGTGATTCAGGAGCATTATTCGTCCGATTCTGAGCATATATAGGGGTGATGTGTTTGATATACATGCGTTTTTCAGTCTGCGCTGGACGCGGTACAAAAGCACCGCTAGGCTAAAATTGTAAGCATGAAAAACATCACATCTTACATCGCTGAAATCCCCCACAACTCAACACAAGGAGATAGCATGAGCAATTGGCTCAAGCGTGTATTCGCACGCGTGACGGGACGTTCCACCGAAGAGACGGAACACAAAAAAGACCTCGGCCGCAGCTTTGAGGCGGCCAATACCAACCGCAAATCCACCGGCGGTGCTGCGGGCCGCAGCGTCGCCAAACGTCGCACGGTATCGTCGCCCGGATACGGCAGCACCAGCCGCCGCAGCACGTCTGACGATACCTACATCCATACCAGCCCTATCTGGTATTCGTCGGGTGATAGCGGATCTTCCGGCAGCTACGACAGCGGCGGTTCCTGCGACAGCGGGGGCGGCGGCGGTGATGGCGGAGGTGGCTGCGGCGGCGGAGATTAAGCGCCACGGCACTTTTTAAAACACGCAAACCAAAGACCAATCGGGAGCTGTTGAAAGGCAGGCTCCTTTTTTAATGGGCGTTTTTTAGGGCGGCGCGGGACGGCGGTGGCGTTAAGGGTCTGAAAAATATTGTGAAAATGGGGGCTTGGTGCGTGCGGAAACGATGCTTGTTTATTTTGGAAAAGTGGTGTAATTTGCGCCCCTATCCGGTCAGGCTGCGTATCTGCAGCCCCATCCGCAGCGATGCTGTTGTAGCTCAGTGGTAGAGCACTCCCTTGGTAAGGGAGAGGTCGTGAGTTCAATCCTCATCAACAGCACCATTTTTGCGGGCATCTTTTCTCAGCCATATATCTTTGATTTTCGGCGCGAAAGCCAGAACAGCCGCCAGCAGAGTGAAAAGACCGATGGCAATCATCATCTGTACGATGTCGTAATTGTTGTCGTCGCGCGCGACAAAAAAACCGGTCAGCATCCCCGACAGAAACAGCAGCCCGCGTACAACCCATCCCAGCATCTTGTCTCTCCCCTAATGCTCAGTTCATGCTGCTGTAGAAGGCTTCGATGACCGGTTCTACATGCTTGCCGAAGTCGATGATGCCGGGGAAACGCAGGTATTCATATACAAGTCCGCTCATGAAACAATGGCAGGCGCGCGCGACGATGTCGGGCGGGTGGCGGCTGGGCAAAAGGTTTTGCGCCTGCGCCTTGCGGAAAAATTCGACAAACAGCTGAAAGCTTTTCAGCTTCGATGTTTCCTGCTTCATCAGGAAATCTTTCATATCGCCGGAGTATTCGCATTTGAGAAGAAAAACCGTCAGTGTGCGTTTTTTCAATTCATCGGCGTGTATGCCTTGCATCAGGTCGAGGTGCAGGCGTTTCAGCTGCGCCACCGGATCTGCCTCGACATGGTCAAGGCGGGGGGCGAGGATATCCAGAAAAGATTGATGCAGCCGGTCATGCAGCGCATCGAAAATATCGCGCTTGTTTTTGAAGTGCCAGTAAACCGCCCCGCGCGTGACGCCCGCATGTTGGGCGATATCGTTCAGACTCGATGAGGACACGCCGTTTTCAAAAAAAACGTGAATGGCCGCGTCCAGAATCGTTTCGCGGGTTTCGCGCGCTTCTTCTTTTGTTTTCCGTGCCATAGCGGTCTCTCCGGTGTTCGTTTGGTCTTTTATCTTGAAAAGATACAAACATTCATGTATGTATATATAATAGACCTTTTAAAGAATAAGGCCAAGAAAAAACCGATACGCGGTGGCGAAAGCATCCAGCAGAGCTACATCGGTAAAAATGTATAAAAGAGGGCAGCAATATGGCGATGCGTACATGGGTTTCAGCGGCGGCAGTGGCGGCTTTGCTGTCCGGCGGTTATATGGCTTACGATCGCGGCCTTTTGCTGCGCACGGCGCCCGCGCAGGCGGAGGAGCCGCAGGGGCAGCAGCCGCCAGCGGCAGTGCCGGTAACGGTGGCTACCGTGGGGCAGGAAAAAATCGCCCTGCAATTACAGTTGCCCGGCCGTGTGTCGCCGTTCAAGGTCGCCGAAATCCGTCCGCAGGTCAGCGGCATCATCACCAAACGCCTGTTCGAAGAGGGCAGCGACGTCAAACAGGGCCAGCAGCTGTACCAGATTGACGAAGCCATTTACCGCGCGGCCTATGACCGCGCCAATGCCGATTTGCTGAAAGCGCAGGCGAACCTCAAGGCCGTGGAGGCCAAGGCCGCGCGCTACGCCGAGCTTGTAAAAATGAATGCGGTCAGCAAACAGGAATATGACGACGCCGACGCCGCGCGCGCGCAAGGCGCGGCAGATGTTGCGGTCGCGCGCGCTGCGCTGGCGACGGCTAAAATCGACCTTGATTACACCCGTGTGCTGTCACCAATTTCGGGCCGCATCGGCAAATCGATGTTTACCGAAGGGGCACTGGTTACCGCCAACCAGTCGGGCGCCATGGCGACCGTGCAGCAGATGGACCCTGTCTATGTTGATATCACGCAATCCAGTACGGAATTGATGAAACTGCGCCGCCAGCTGACCGCGAACGGCAAACCCGTCGAGGCACCCGTCGTGAAGCTGGTCATCGAAGGGGAAACCGAAGCCTATGGCCATGACGGCACGCTGCAGTTTTCCGACGTGACGGTCGACCAGACCACGGGCGCGGTGCAGCTGCGCGCGCTGTTCCCCAATCCTGAATCTCTGCTGCTGCCGGGTTTGTTCGTCCGTGCGGTTTTGTCGATAGAGCAGGGCGGCGCGGGCATCATGGTGCCGCAGCAGGCGGTATACCGCCGGCCCGACAGTTCGGCCTATGTCTGGCTGGTGGGGGCGGATGATACGGTTTCGCAGCAGTCTGTAACCCTTGACCGTGCGGTCGGTGATAAATGGCTGGTTGCCGCGGGGCTTGAAGACGGCGCGCGTGTCGTGATCGAAGGCGTGCAGAAAATCCGGCCCGGCGCCAAGGTCAATCCGGTTGCGGCCGGTGCCCCTGCCGCGCCTGCCGCAGAACAGGCTGCGCCAGATCATATGCCCGCGCCCGCCCAAGATAAACAGGAACCCCAAGCACAGCCCGCCGCAGCGAAGCAGGATTAACCTGACGCTTCGTCTTCGCGCCGTTTTCAGTCGGAAGTTTGCACATGTCCAGATTTTTTATCGACCATCCGGTTTTTGCCTGGGTTATCTCCATTGTGATTATGCTGGCGGGTGCGCTGTCTATCATGACGCTGCCGGTCGAACAGTATCCGCAAATCGCGCCGCCGTCGGTGACGATTTCGGCCAGCTACCCCGGTGCTTCTGCCGAAACGCTGGAAAACAGCGTCACGCAGGTGATTGAACAGCGTCTGACCGGTATCGACTTCCTGCGCTATTTCGCATCGACCAGCGATGGTTCGGGCAACGTGCAGATTACCCTGACGTTCGAGCCCGAAGCCAACCCCGATATCGCGCAGGTGCAGGTGCAGAACAAGCTCCAGTCCGCGCTGCCGCTGTTGCCGCAGGAAGTGCAGCAGCAGGGCGTGGTCGTGAACAAATCCACCTCCGGCTTTTTGATGGTGGCGGCGTTTTACTCCAAAACCGGCAAGACCGACCAGTTCGCGATTGGCGATTATCTCAACTCCCGCATCGTCGATCCGCTCAGCCGCGTCGCGGGTGTGGGCAGTCTGACGGTTTTCGGCCAGCCCTATGCCATGCGCGTCTGGCTTGACCCCAATAAAATGTACAGCTTCAACATGACAACGGCGGATGTCAGTGCGGCCATTCGTGCACAGAACGTCGATGTATCGGCGGGGCAGCTGGGCGGAAATCCGGCGGTCGAGGGGCAACGTCTGAATGCGACCATTATGGCGCAATCCAAACTGCGCAGCGCGGAGGAATTCGGCGAGATTTTGCTGCGTGTGAACACCGATGGCTCGCAGGTGCGCCTGAAAGACGTCGCGCGGCTGGAACTGGGCGTGCAGAACTATGATATCGTCGCGCGTTTCAACGGCCAGCCGGCGGCAGGGATGGGGGTAAGCCTCGCCACGGGCGCCAACGCGCTTGAAACCGCCGATAACGTGAAGGCGAAGATTGCCGAACTTAAAAAATTCCTGCCCGAAGATGTCGAGGTTTTCTACCCCTACGACACCACCCCCTTCGTCAAGCTGTCGATTGAAAGCGTGATCCATACGCTTATCGAAGCCGTCGTGCTGGTTTTTCTGGTCATGTACCTGTTCCTGCAAAGTTTCCGCGCGACGCTGATTCCGACGATTGCGGTGCCGATTGTTCTTTTGGGCACGTTCGGCGTTCTGGCGGCTTTCGGCTTTACCATCAATACCCTCACCATGTTTGCGATGGTGCTGGCGATCGGTCTTCTGGTTGACGACGCCATCGTTGTTGTCGAAAACGTCGAGCGCGTGATGGAGGAAGACGGCCTTTCCCCGCGCGAGGCCACGCGCAAATCGATGGGGCAGATTACGGGGGCGCTGGTCGGTATCGCGCTGGTGCTGTCGGCGGTTTTCGTGCCGATGGCGTTTTTTAGCGGTTCGACGGGCGCAATTTACCGCCAGTTTTCGCTGACCATCGTTTCGTCTATGGCGCTGTCGGTACTGGTGGCACTGGTGCTGACGCCCGCGCTGTGCGCAACGATACTGAAGCCGCATAAACACGGCCACAGTCTGGAGCGCAAAGGTTTCTTCGGCTGGTTCAACCGCATGTTCGACCGCAGCAAACGCGGATACCGTAAAAGCTCCGGCTATATGGCGCGGCGCCCTGTGCGCAGTTTGCTGGTCTATGCGTTGATTGTGGGGGGGCTTGTTTTTCTGTTCATGCGCGTGCCGACGTCTTTCCTGCCTGATGAAGATCAGGGCCTGATGTTCGTGCAAATCACCACGCCGCCCGGCGCGACGACCGAGCGGACGCTCGAAAGCGTGAAGCAGATGGAAAAATACTTCCTCGAAGACCAGAAAGATTCCGTGACCAGCGTATTCAGCGTTGTCGGGTTCAACTTCGCGGGCCGCGGCCAGAATTCGGCCATGGGCTTCGTGCGCCTGAAGGACTGGAGCGAGCGTACGCGTGAAGACCAGACGGTCTTTGCCCTGTCGGACAAGGCGATGGCGAACCTGTCCAAAATCAAGGACGCGATGGTATTTTCCTTCTTTCCGCCCGCCATTCGTGAATTGGGTAACGTCGCGGGCTTCAACCTGCAGCTGGTCGATCGGGCGGGTCTCGGTCACGAAGCGCTGATTGCGGCACGCAACCAGTTTCTGGGCGCGGCGAGCCAGAGCCCGCTTCTGGTCGGGACGCGCCCGAATGGGCTGGATGACGTACCGCAGTACAAAGTCGATATCGATCAGGAAAAAGCCAGCGCGCTTGGCATTTCTATTGGCGATATCAATACGACGCTGCAAACGGCGTGGGGGTCGTCGTATATCAACGACTTCCTGCACGAAGGGCGCATCAAACGCGTCTATATGCAGGGGGATGCGCCGTTCCGCATGCTGCCCGAAGATATCAGCATGTGGTATGTGCGCAATGGCAGCGGCCAGATGGTGCCGTTTTCAACCTTCGCGACCGCGCATTGGACGTACGGTTCACCCAAGCTGGAGCGTTATAACGGCGTATCCTCGCGCAACATCAACGGCTCGCCCGCGCCGGGCGTCAGTTCGGGCGCGGCGATGGCAGAGGTAGAGCGTATCGCCAAAACTCTGCCCGAGGGTATCGGTTATCAATGGACGGGTCTGTCCTACGAGGAGCTGAAGGCGGGTGCGCAAACCGGCATGCTGTATGCGATTTCGCTGCTGGTGGTGTTCCTGTGTCTGGCGGCCCTGTATGAAAGCTGGTCTATTCCGTTTTCGGTCATGCTGGTGGTGCCGCTGGGGATTGTCGGTGCGGTCGGCGCGACCTATGCCGCGGGGCTGACCAACGACGTTTATTTTCAGGTGGCGCTGCTGACGACCGTGGGGCTGACGGCCAAGAATGCCATTCTGATTGTCGAATTCGCCAAGGAGCTTTACGAAGACCACGGCAAGGATTTGTTCGAAGCCGCCATGACCGCCGCCGAAATGCGTTTGCGTCCGATTATCATGACCTCGATGGCGTTTATTCTGGGCGTGACGCCGCTGGCGATTTCCACTGGCGCGGGTTCGGCCAGCCGGAACGCGATTGGCATCGCCGTCATCGGGGGGATGGCATCGGCGACATTTATTGCTATTTTCTTCGTCCCGATGTTTTTTGTGCTGATTAAGCGTATATTCAGCAAAAAACCGGACGGCGGCACGGCAGAGGTTATAACGGATACAAAGGCGGAGAGCGGTCATCATGCATAAACAAATTCTTGGGGCGCTGATGCTGACCACCTTGCTGGGCGGCTGCAGCATGATACCGGATTACCTGCGGCCCGCATCGCCCGCGGCGGCGCAGTGGCCGGCGGGCGAGGCCTATCAGCAGGTCGCCGCCGAGAATACGGGGAAAACAGCAGCAGAAACCGGCTGGCAGGAATTTTTCCGCTCCGAAAACCTGCAGCGTCTGATTGGCGCGGCGCTTGAGAATAACCGCGACCTCCGCGTGGCGGCGCTGAATGTCGAAGCGGCGCGTGCCGCCTACCGTGTGCAGCGCGCCGATCTGGTGCCATCCGTGAACGCGGGCGCGGGCATGTCGCGTCAGGGCGTGCCGGAAAATGCCAGCAGCAGCGGCCGCGACACGGTATCGTCGCAATATACCGCGAATGTCGCGACCACGGCGTTTGAGCTGGACGTTTTCGGGCGCATCCGCAGCCTGAATGAAAAAGCCTTGCAGCAATATCTGTCCACGGAAGAGGCGCGCAAGTCGGTGCAAATCGCATTGGTCGCCGAAGTCGCCAATGCCTACCTGACATTGCTGGCCGATGAAAAGCTGCTGAAGCTGACCGAAGAAACGCTGGCCGCACAGCAGGAATCCTTCACGCTGATCCAGCGCAGTTTCGATGCGGGCATCGGCTCGCAGCTGGATGTGTCGCAGGCGCGCACATCGGTTGAAACGGCGCGCACCAATCTGGCGCAATATAAACGCCGTGTGGCGCAGGATAAAAACGCCCTCGCGCTTTTGGTCGGCGCGGCAGATGTGGCGGTTGATACGGCGAATGAAACGCTGGACGATACACTCATCATGGAAAGCCTGCCCGCCGGTTTGCCGTCGGATGTTCTGTTGAACCGTCCCGATATTTTACAGGCGGAATACACGCTCAAGGCCGCCAATGCCAATATCGGCGCGGCGCGCGCGGCGTTTTTCCCGCGGATCAGCCTGACGGGTTCTCTCGGTCTTGCCAGTTCCAGCCTGTCTGACCTGTTCAAGTCCGGCAGCGGCCTTGCCTGGAGCTTCGCGCCGCAGCTGACCGTGCCGATTTTTGAAGGCGGGGCGAACAAGGCCAATCTTGATCTGGCGAATGTGCAAAAGAATATCGCCGTCGCGTCGTACGAAAAATCCATCCAGACGGCTTTCCGCGAAGTGGCGGACGAACTGGCCGCGCGCGGCACCTATAGCGACCAGCTGCAAGCGCAATCGGCATTGGTGGCGGCAACGCAGAATGCCTATGACCTGTCGCAGCTGCGCTATAAACAGGGTGTGGATAGCTATTTGAATGTGCTGGATGCGCAGCGCTCGCTCTATAGCGCGCAGCAGGGTGAAATTCAGGTGCAGCAGCAGCGCCTGTCCAACCTTGTCAATCTCTACAAGGTTCTGGGCGGCGGGTTGAAATAACCGCCATCACGCAGGGGGTAGCTGTTTACTCCAGTATCGGCTCTTCGGGTGCGGCATCGGCGCCGGTGTCGATTTTCATCGGTTCGAGCGCGTAATTCCACGCGTTACCTTCCGCGACGATGCAGGCGGTCAGGTCAGGCTCGACGGTGATGGATGCCCATTCGCGGCGGGAATTGCTGACAAACCACATATGCACGGTACCGCTATTGTCGACAGCATCCGCCAGATAACCCAGGCGGCGCTGCCCGACGATAATCTTCAGCAGGCTTTCAAGGTTCTGGCAGGGCAGGGCACCTTGCACAGCGGCCGGTACTTTGCTGTCTTTCGCGGCTTTGGCAGCCATTTTTTTGGCTTGTTCGCGCAGGGCTTCTTCTTTGGCGGCGAGGGCGGAGGGGCTATCCTCCACCTGAATACGTCCGCCGGTCGAAAGTCCGCTGTCGCTGCTGATGATGCGCTTGCCGACGTTCAATCGGTGCGCTTTCATATAAGGATCGCCGTTTTTGCCGATTTCTTCCGCCTGCGCGGGGGCGAAGGCCGTATGCGGTAACGCCCCGCCGGTGCAGGCCAGCAACAGGCAAACGGCAAAGGCAAATGGCGTGCGCATCAGGTTTCCGTCCCGCCGACGGTCAGGCCGTCGATGCGCAGTGTCGGCTGGCCGACGCCGACCGGCACGCTCTGGCCGTCTTTGCCGCAGGTGCCGATGCCGTCGTCGAGTTTCATGTCGTTGCCGATCATCTTGACCTTAGTCAGCGCATCCGGCCCGTTGCCGATGAGCGTTGCGCCCTTGACCGGCGCGCCGATTTTGCCGTTTTCAATCAGATAGGCTTCCGATGCTTCGAACACGAATTTGCCGGAGGTGATATCCACCTGGCCGCCGCCGAAGTTCACGGCATAAATGCCTTTTTTGACGGAGGAGAGGATTTCATCGCGGCTGTGGTTGCCATTCAGCATCACGGTATTCGTCATGCGCGGCATCGGGTGATCGGCGTAGCTTTCGCGGCGGCCGTTGCCTGTGGATTTGACACCCATCAGGCGCGCGTTCATGCGGTCTTGCAGATAGCCGACAAGGATGCCGTCTTCGATCAGCACGTTGCGCTGCGAGGGGGTTCCTTCGTCGTCGATGGTGATAGAACCGCGGCGGTTCGGCAGCGTGCCGTCATCGACAACGGTGACGCCGCGCGCGGCGACCTGTTCACCGATAAGGCCGGAGAAGGCGGACGTCAGCTTGCGGTTGAAATCCCCCTCAAGCCCGTGGCCGATGGCTTCGTGCAGCAGAATGCCGGGCCAGCCCGCGCCCAGCACCAGCGTCATTTCGCCCGCAGGCGTGGGCACCGCATCCAGATTGACCAGTGCCTGACGGAAAGCTTCGTCGACCGCGCCTTTCCATGTGGCATCGTCAAAAATGCTGTCATAGCTGTAGCGGCCGCCCATGCCGTGATAGCCGTCTTCCATGCGGCCATTCGCATCTTCGACATAAACCGATACGTTCATACGCACCAGCGGACGCACATCGGCAGTTTTTTCGCCGCCCGCGCGCAAAATCTGCACGGCTTTCCACGATGCGGCCAGCTGTACCGATACCTGCTTCACGCGGCTGTCTTTCTGGCGGGCGTAGGCGTCGATGTCCTGCAGCAGTTTGACTTTTTTCTCGAACGGGATATGCAGCAGCGGGTTGTCGTCGCTGTAAAGCTGGTGGTTGGTTTTCTGCGGCGCCATATCCATTTTGCCGCCATACCCCTGTGCGACGCTGCGCACGGTTTCGCCCGCGCGCGCGATGGCTTTCTCGGTCATTTCGCTGGAATGCGCATAGCCGAAGGTTTCGCCCGCCACCGCACGCAGGCCAAAGCCCATGTCGGTATCATAGGTGCAGGTTTTCAGGCGGCCATCATCCCAGCTGAAAAATTCCGACTGTACGTATTCCAGATACAGCTCCCCGTCGTCCGCTTCGGTCAGGTTCTGTGTGACCAGACGTTCGACCGCGGTGGGGTCCATCTGGTTTTTGGCATAGAACAAATCGTCGGTGGTTTTGACGTGGGAGGGCATACGGCGGGTTCCTTTTGTGTCCAAGGCTTTAAAATAGCATCCGCCCCCGAAAAGGCGAGAATAAACCGGAAATCCATACCTGAAAGACGCAGGGAAAGCCGCCCGCCTGCCGTATCACCCCATAGAAGCGGCCCGCAGAGGCCCATACCTATATAAATAAATGTATTATTCGGGAGAAACTCACATGCTTTGGGAATTATTGGGATCCGATAAACGGGTGGAAGCGGCATTGGCCCTGCAAAAAGGCAAGGATTACGACATTTCACCCAAAGACCTGAAACCGCGCCCCGCCGACAATTTCCGCAGCGCAGCAGAGCCGCCGGCCGACATGACGGCTGTTTTGCGTTACCGCACGCCGCGTGCATAAGGGCTTTTGCCATCCGTGCTAATCGTCTAGAGTATTCCCCAGCGTTCAAAAAAAGGGAGACGCCGCATGGATCCAGACTACCGCGCCAAAGCGCTTGATCTGGTCGCCGCTGCCGCCAAGGGCAATGCGGATCTGGTGCGTGCCGCCATCGACGCCGGGGCGGATATCCATTTCGAACAAGACCTGCCCCTGCGCAGCGCCGCCTTTACCGGCCAGCTGGAGTGCATGAAAATCCTTGTCGCCGCAGGTGCGGATGTCGGGGCGCAGTTCCACGAGGCGCTGTATGTTGCCGCCAAGGCGGGCGATGCGGCGATGGTCGATTTCCTGCTGGATAACGGCGGGGACACCGATATCGTTATGAAATTCCACGATAAAAAGCTCGATACGGCCAGCCGCGACATGTTGCTGGGGCGGGGCTTGCGTGATTCTTTTGAAAAAGCCAAGCAACATCAGACGGTTATTGATGATATCGCTGATTCCGTCCACCGTCAGGGTCTGAAATTCACGCCGCGTCCACCGGCGCCGTAAGGCAAAATTTCATACAATTCAACGGCTTATTTGTGTACACTCGTTAATGGGGGTTGACTTTAACTTTCTATTAACATAATGTACGCGCAGATTGACGGCGCGCCGTTCCTGCAAGAAACGCAGGGCGAAAAAACCAAAAAGAATTTTTCGGCGGCCCCTATCGAAGCCAAGGAGAAATACGATGTTCTGGAGATGGTTTGTATCCGACCGCAAGGTACTGGAAGAACTTGCGCAATCCAGCGAAACCTATGACATTTGCCCCACAATCGTGCAGGCACCCGCCAACAGCGATGACGTTCCGGCGCCGGGCGCCAACGGCAAGCCGTCGTTGACGTTGTGGACGGACTATAAATATACGCAGGAAGAATCCGAGATCAAAATCGAGGAATACTGGGCCAGCGTCGCCGCCAACAAAGGCCGCTAGGCAATCCCATAAATAATAATGTGCAGATACAAAGATGCGGCATTGCCGCAGGCTTCGCTGTTCAGGCGCTTTGATGTTGCACCGTTCAGGCCCGGCCTTGCCGTTCAGGATTGAGTGACTTTGACCGTTGCTCTAGAATCCCCACAGATTAACTTCTGTGGGGATTCGCCTTTATGTCCGAGCTTGCCTCCCGCCTGTCCGCATCGTCCGCCGAGTTTCAGGCCAACCGCGATGCCATGCAAAAAATCGTCGATGATTACAAGGCGAAGCTGTCCGACATCCAGAAGGGCGGGGATGATACCGCGCGCGCCAAACATCTGGCACGCGGCAAGATGCTGCCGCGCGACCGCGTGCGCCATCTGATTGACCCGGGCTCTCCGTTTCTTGAATTTTCCGCCTTTGCCGCGCACGGGGTTTATGGCGACAACGTCCCCGCCGCGGGGATGATTACTGGCATTGGCCGCGTATCGGGACAGGAATGTGTCATCGTTGCCAACGATGCGACGGTGAAGGGCGGCACGTATTATCCGCTGACCGTCAAAAAACATTTGCGCGCGCAGGAAATCGCGCAGCAGAACAATCTGCCTTGCGTGTATCTGGTCGATAGCGGCGGTGCGTTTTTGCCGCTGCAAGACGAAGTCTTCCCCGACAAGGAACATTTCGGCCGCATTTTCTACAATCAGGCGAATATGTCCGCGATGGGTATTCCGCAAATCGCCGCTGTCATGGGCAGCTGCACGGCGGGCGGCGCCTATGTGCCCGCGATGTCCGATGAATCCATCATTGTTAAAAACCAGGGTACGATTTTTCTGGGCGGCCCGCCGCTGGTGAAGGCGGCAACGGGCGAAGAAGTTTCCGCCGAAGATCTGGGCGGCGCCGACGTGCATTGCCGCAAATCGGGCGTGACCGACCACTACGCGCAGAACGATGGCCATGCACTGTCTATTGTGCGCCGCATTGTGGGCAACCTCAACCGCACCAAAAACGTCGGCCTTGCCGTGCGCGGTGTGGTGGAGCCGAAATACGACGCCGCCGATATCTACGGTATTATCCCGCAGGACAGCCGCAAGCCGTTTGACGTGCGCGAGATTATCGCCCGCATCGTCGATGGCAGCGAATTTGACGAGTTCAAAAAACTCTATGGCGAAACGCTGGTTTGCGGTTTCGCGCATTTGTTCGGCTATCCCGTCGGCATTATCGCGAACAACGGTATTCTGTTTTCTGAAAGCGCGCTCAAGGGCGCGCATTTCGTCGAACTGTGCTGCCAGCGCGGCATCCCGCTTATTTTCCTGCAAAACATCACGGGCTTCATGGTCGGCCGCGCCTACGAAGCGGGCGGCATCGCCAAGGACGGCGCGAAGCTGGTGCATGCGGTTTCCTGTGCGCAGGTGCCGAAGCTGACCGTGCTGATTGGCGGGTCTTTCGGTGCGGGGAATTACGGCATGTGCGGGCGCGCGTTCAATCCGCGTTTCCTGTGGACGTGGCCGAACAGCCGTATCTCCGTCATGGGCGGGGAGCAGGCGGCGAGCGTCCTTGCGCAGGTCAAGAAAGACGCCATGGCCGCGAAAGGCCAGGTCTGGCCCGCCGCCGAAGAAGACGCGTTTAAAAAACCCATCCGCGAACAATACGAAACGCAGGGCCACCCGTATTACGCCAGCGCGCGCCTGTGGGATGACGGTATCATCGACCCCGCCGATACGCGCATGGTGCTGGGCCTGTCGCTGTCGGCGGCATTGAACGCCCCCATCGGCAAGCCGCAATTCGGCGTGTTCCGGATGTAATCTATGGCAAAAGCGCCGAAGTTTTTTATCATAGCGGAGTTTATCTATAACCTCGCTATCCCTGCGGCGCGCAGCCGCAAGATGGTATCGCTGGCCGACCCGTCCAAGATCCCCGCCGAACACCGCGCCGAATACATGTCGTATCAGAATGCTGTGTTCTGTTTTGCGGGTTCGTTCCTGCTGCTTTTGTTTCTGCCAACACTCATTTCGCTGGTCGCGGCGGCGGGGCTTGCGTTCTATGGCTATCGTCAGGTCGAAAAGATATATCCCTCGCTGTCTTATAATATTGCCAGCATCATGCCGACGGGTCTCGGCAGAGAGGCGATGATGGAACATCTCGCCAAAAAAATGGCCGAAGCGGAATTTCCAGACCGCGCTATCCCCGATGATAAAACCTTGCCTGAAGAAGCCGCATGGCAAACGCCGCGTGCGCAAAGCGGGGAGATTATTTCCGGCAGCGGGCCGTGGATGGTTTACGTGATTGACGATACAGGGGCGGAGCGCCGCCTGCCGCGTCGCTTCGAAGATGAGGGCGCCGCGCAGCGCCATGCCGATATCCAGCTTGCGACATCGCGCGGCAAGCTCCAGCACTCCGGCGTTGTCTACGCGCCGGAAAATTGAATGAAAGCCAGTCCTGACGCGGTTTTACGCCCCTGACACGGGCGCTAGCCAAAAATTAACTATTTTGCCATAAAATACGCCTATCGGAACAAGGGGAAGCCGTGAGCGACGACAGCCCGCATATAGCCCATAGGCGTTTTTTATCGACCGAGCGCGACCACATCGTGCAGGTGATGGAAAAACTCGCCAATGCCTTGCCGCTGCACGCGCTGGACGACCCGAAAGCCCCGCTGCTGGTCAGCGTGAAGGGGGCGCGCTGCATTGGCAAATCGCTTATTCCCGCCGTATTCCGCGAAACCTTGCTGGGCCCGTCGCCGCAGTTGGAGGGGCGCGCCGAATTTGACGAACGCTGGAAAGGCACCGTCAACGGCAAACCGTTCGAAGTCGGATTTGTGAATATCATCTGGCCGTTCATGGATATGTCAGACAGTTTGCAGGAGCGTTATCCCAAAGACAAAGTAAGACCCAGCAAGCAGGACGTTGCCGATGCCTATCTGTCGCAGCGCGAACATGGCGGGGTCACTTTCATCAGCTACGCGGAGCAGGCGGAGAAGCTGAAGCCCGGTCTTGTCATCGAAATGCTCTATGAAAGTCTGCCCAAGCATCTGCCCGAAGAAAAGCGTCTGTCGCAGAAGTTCTTCAAGGCAATGTGCGACAACAGCCTCTCGCCGTGGCTGCGGATTGTCAAAATGGAAGTGTCCGACCCGCGGCTGCTGCAATCCGAAGAATTCATGAAAACCTTTAACGCCTTGCGCGCGGTTTATAACAGCCCGCCGCGCGAAAACGTCACCCGCGCGGCCATTCCTGCGGTCAAACCGGCGGTCTGGGGCGTTTGACTTCCCCGCCTTTTTGCTGATTCCGTGAAATCAACTCCCTTGGACGCGGGGAAGGGATTTTTGTATAAAGGTATACATCCCACCACTCCCGCATCACACAGGCTAAATATGAGCGAACAAACAGTCCTTTACAGCGTCGCCGGCGGCATCGCCACGATCACGCTGAACCGTCCCGAACTGCACAATGCCTTCAACGAAATCGTCATCGGCGAGCTGACGCGCTTGTTTGAAAAAGCCGGTGAAGACAAATCCGTGCGCGTGGTCGTGCTGCGCGGGGAGGGGAAAAGTTTTTCCGCGGGCGGTGACCTCAACTGGATGCGCCGCATGGCGGATTATACCTATCAGCAGAACGTGAATGACGCCATGCGCCTCGGCACGTTGCTCAAGACCATCAACACGCTGCCCAAGCCGACGATTGCGCTAGTGCAGGGCAATGCCTTTGGCGGCGGCGTCGGCCTGACGGCCTGCTGCGATATCGCGATTGCCGAAGAGGGGGCGCAGTTCTGCCTGTCGGAAGTGCGCATCGGGCTTATTCCCAGCATCATCGCGCCTTATGTGATGGCGGCCATCGGCTCGCGTCAGGCGCGGCGTTATTTCCTGACGGCGGAGCGTTTTGATGCCAACGTCGCCGCGCGCATCGGGCTTGTGCATGATGTCTGCCCGAAAGGGGGGCTCGACGAGGCGCGCGACCGTATCGTTGCCGCCATCCTCGACGGTGCGCCGCTGGCGCAGAAACGCGGCAAGAATGTGATTTTGGGCATCGCCGGCCGCGCGATTGACGAGGAGATGATCAAATTCACGGTTGAACAAATCGCCGAAGCCCGCGCCTCCGACGAGGGCAAGGAAGGCTTGAGCGCGTTCCTGAACAAAACCGAACCCGCATGGCGCAAAAAAGGCTGATCTGCCGCCGCCCGTTATCTTGTTTTTTGACGAAAAGGAATTTGATACATGACCGATCTGACGCTCGAACAACCCCCGCAGCCCGAACAGCCGTCTCCGGCGGCGGTTCCCGCGACCGGCGGACGGGTGACGGTCAAGGCAAACCGTCTTGGTTATAGCGGACAAATCGGTGGTGTTTACCGCATCTGGCTTTTGAATATTTTCCTCTCCGTCATCACTCTCGGCATTTACAGTTTCTGGGGCAAGACGCGCATGCGCCGCTACCTTACGGGTTGTTTCCGTCTGGGCGGCGATACGTTTGAATATACAGGGACGGGCAAAGAGCTTTTTGTCGGCTTTGCCAAGGCATCGCCGATACTTATCGGTCTTTACGTCATCGCGCTATTGCTGCCGCCTGTGGCTGTTATTGCGGTTTATCTGCCGATCTTATACCTGATTCCGGTCGCGATTTTCATGTCGATGCGCTACCGCCTGAACCGCGTCACATGGCGCGGCATCCGTGCGCGCCTGACGGGCAGCCCGTTCCGCTTTGGCGGTTTCGCGCTGTGGCGTATGTTTTTGAATGTGGTGTCTTTCGGGATACTTATTCCGGCATCGGATATTGCGACCTATGGTTACATGGCCAACCGCGCGGGTATCGGGAATATGCGGGCGCGTTTCGAGGGGAAATCCTCCGCACTGGTCGCGACGCATGTGGTGACGTTGATTATTTCCGGGGTCATTGTGGTTGCCGCCATAGGGGCTGTATTCTTTGCCGGTGGTGCCGCCGCCATGAGCGGCGCAGGGCAGGAAGGCGCCGCCGCTGCGGCATCCGGCGTGGCTTTTATCGCCTTCTTGCTGGCCGGTGTGCTGATCATGCTCACCCGCAGTTTTTATCACGCGGCGCTGATGCGCGAGAAAATGCGCGGGCTGACGCTGGGCAGTATCCGCTTTAAATGCACGGCAACGGGTTTGGATGTGCTCAAACTACGCCTCGGGAATCTGCTGCTGGTGGTGTTCACGCTCGGTCTTGCCATGCCGGTGGTTATTCATCGCCGCATGAAATTCTCCGCGCAGCATCTGATTGTCGGCGGCGATCTTGATAGCGCCGAGCTGATGCAGGCCGCCCGCGAAAAAGGTGCCGTCGGCGAAGGGCTCGACGATCTGTTCGGTATCGATACCGATATCGGGCTTGGTTAATCGTCATGGCCTTGCAGGCGCGGTTTTTTGATGGTGTGCAGTCCCGTCCTTACACGGTGACGTTGGCGGTATCCGAAACCGCTATGCGCCTGACGCCCGACGACGGCAGGCCCGCCGTGGTCTGGGCATTCGCGGATATCGTCATTCTTGATAAATACGATACATCTCATCCGGCGCGGCTCAGTATGCGGCATAGCCCCGATGCGCGGCTTTTGATCGAAAGTGCTGCCGCGTGGAAGGCGATACATCCCTATTTGCAATCGGCGCAGGACCATAGCCCGCGTCTGGCAGCGTCATGGGGCACGCTGGCGCTTTATGCGGTGCTGGCGGTGCTGATTGTGGTGCTGGCGGTGCATTACGTACCGCGCTATTCGGCCAATCTGGCGGCGCTGGTGCCAAATAGCGCCGCGCGCGCTTTGGGCGAACGTGTCATTACGACGCATTTTGACAATCCTGTTTGCGTGGATGAAAAAGGCCGTGCGGCCTTCGCCAAAATGCTGGCGCGTATCGGCTCGGGTATTGAAAAGCCGCTGGAATATACACCTCTCGTTCTCAAAGACGATATGACGAATGCGGTTGCGGCGCCGGGTGATTATGTTGTGGTGCTGAAAGGTCTTATCCATGACGTCAAAAGCCCCGAGGAAATGGCAGGCGTTGTCGCGCATGAACTGGGGCATGTGTATTACAACCACCCCTTGCGCGGTATGATGCGTTACATGGGGCTTAGCTTTATGATGGGCATGATGGTGGGTGACAGCAGCGTGCTTGATGCTGCAGGTACCCTGAGCGCCCTCAGCTTCGGGCGCGAGGACGAGGCCGCTGCCGATGATTTTGCCGTCGCCGCGCTGACGCGCGCCGGCGTCGATAGCCGTAAATTTGCCGAATTTTTCGAACGCCACGGCGGCAAGGGCGCCGATGAAAAGGTCGGGAAACAAACAAAACAAGAAAAGCAGGAAGAGCCCGCAAAAACCCGGCCTCAGGGCGAACAAGGCGCTGAAAAGGTGCTGGAGTATTTCTCGTCTCACCCTGCGAGCAGCAGCCGCGCCGCAAAAATCCGTGCCGAAGGCCGCGCGGCGCCTGCGGGCAGCGCGCCCTTGCTGACGGCGCAGGAGTGGCGCAGTCTGCAAAACATATGCGACAAAACCGTGCCGCTGCAGCAGTGGCTCGACGAACAGGAAGGACGAACCCCGTGAGCAAGATTGCCGATTTCAAAACCTACCAGCAGGAAGCCATGAAAACCCGCATCTATCCGGCGGAGGATAATCTGGTTTACTCCGCCCTCGGCCTTGCGGGGGAGGCGGGGGAGCTGGCGAACAAGGTCAAGAAAATCATCCGCGGCGACCATAACCGCGATGAGCTGGTCGCGGGCATCAAGGGCGAGATGGGCGATGTGCTGTGGTATCTGGCCGCGCTGGCCGAAGACATCGGGGTTGATCTGGCCGATATCGCGCAGGAAAATATCGACAAAATCAGAAGCCGCCAGTCGCGCGGTGAAATCCGCGGCGCAGGCGATAATCGTTAAAAGGGCTGGATATTAAACGCCGGGGGCTTTGGGCTTGGCGGGCATGCCGTGCAGCAGGCCCTGTTTGCGCGTCTGTTCGTTCATGTCGAACAGTGCCATGCGCACGCTGTCCCAATAGGGGCCATTCAGCAATATCGGCTCTTTGCCGTTCATGATGACCTGTTCCATCAGGTAGGGCGCCATATATTTGTCGGCCACGCGGCCGGAGAAATAGCCAAGCTCGCCCGAAAGGATTTTCTCCGCAATCGGGCGCAGCGCCATTTCCGCGCCGCGGCGTTTGAATTCCGCTTCGTCAAAGGCTGTAAAGCTGCCGGCGATACCCTTCACGACATCTTCATGCGGCGAGGCTTCGGAGGCGATGCGCGAGGCAAGCACCACCGCGTCAGCCGCCTTGATGCCGGAGAGGTCGTTATGCTCCGCCAGTTCAGCCAGTTTATCGAGGCCGAAGCTGGTGAAATGCGATACCGATTTGCGCTCCAAAAGGTCTTTGGTGCGCTGCCACGACAGGGTTTCGATGTCTTCGAACGATCCGGCAAAGCGGCTGATATGGCGCAGGCCCGCGAATACATCCGCGCCGGTTTCGGCATAGATGATCTGGGTCAGCGAAAAGCGGTCGGAATAATAATACGCCCCCTGCACCAGCATGTGGCCGAGTTCATGATCCATGATGCCGACGATGTTTTTGATGTCTTCTTTGACGGGGTCGGCGAACATCTGCATATGCCTGGGGCCGTTATAGACCAGAATGGCAAGATTGCGGCTGCCATCGAAATGCGCGACGGATGTACCCATTTTTTCGTACGCAGTATAAAGCCCGCCGATGTAATCGGAGAGTTCGCGTTCATTTTTGAATCCCGCCTTCTCCAGCGAGATGTCCATATGGATCTGCGCCTCGGGGATATTCAAAATGGCGAAGTGGCCGGCAATTTCGGGAATTTCACGCACCGTTTCGCGCACATAGGCGTTGAATACGCCGGAGAGGGATTTTCTCTCGACGGCTTCTACAACCGTTTCATTCGCAAAATTGTCGGCAGGCGCAGTCATATATGTATGATTCCCCGTTTGAAACAATATTATACATAAACGATTAAGAATTGGCAAACAAGGGCTTTACCCGTATTTGCACCGGTTTGCACGGATGCACAGGTCAGGAAATCGACAGTTTCAGGGGTTTGGTCGCAGGGGCGGGCGTGCCGGAAGCGGGCTGTTGTCCGGCCAGCATGCTGTCGACATTGTCGCGCCACGCCGCAATCAGGCTTTGAATGCCAAAGGCGGCGGCGCGGGATTCGAATTTTTCGGTCATGTCCCTGCGCGTCTCGTCGTCGAGGCGAATGGCGACGCCGTTGATCTCGACACCCGCCGGATGCAGCAGGGGCCGGAAAACCGTAAGGCCGACCTGAAAGGCGAAGCGGTCTTCGCTCGCCAGTGCGGTTTCGGCGAATCGCATCAGTTTTTTCTGCGTGTCTTCGCCAATCGGAAACAATTCGCCCCGCCCGCGGAAGCGGCCATAGATATAGCGCGCGTTGTCGATGGTCTCGTCGTCGGGCGCCTGCGCCTCCGCATAGGATTCGGCCTGTTTTGCAAGGTTGCTTTCGGCAGGCGTTTTTCCCTGCAGGCTATCGGCGACAATCGCTTCGATACTCGTCGATGTCATATGCACCGGTACGCCCGATGCAACAAAACGGTAAGCCCGCGCCCAGCTGTTCACCAGCGGCAGCAGCACGTCATGCTTGTTTTCCTGCAAATGTACCAGCGTGGCAAAACCATCCGCGGCATTTTCGGGATAGGGTTTTCCCTTCGGCATCGGCCCGTGCGCATCCTTGACGACCAGATGGCCCAGTTCGTGATGAAAGGCATAAGACTGCGCCTGCGCACGCGGCACACTGAGCGCAAGGCTTTCGACGAAGGCGTCATCAGGTTTGTAAATCAGGTTGCGCAGTCCCAGCGGGCGTTCTTTTTGAAACGCGTAGGAACTGTCCTCCGTCTGCGCCTGTAAGGTACGGGCGCGGCGTTGAATCGCGTGGGCGGTCAAAAAGGCCGCCAGCTTGGCTTTCCAGCCGCCGAATTTCTGTTCCGGCTTTTCGGTGTTCACAAAAATGGTGTCGCGGCGCAGATGCGCGAATTGTTCGATGGCGCGCAGGCTGGCATCCGCGAAATCGAAAAATCGCGACGTGGCGGCGTCTGCCGGTTTTCCGGCCTGCGGAGTATCGGTGGTCATCGGCTTTCCGTTTGTTTCTTACGCCTAATGTTATACATAAACTGTTAAGAAAGCGAGAATGTCGCGCCGCCGCAGGGAATGGCCATAAAAAGCCGATAATATTCAGCGTCTTAAATATCCACACGGGCGTCTATGGCGTTGATATGCGGCGGGGCAGGCTTTATAGTCTTTGCGTGCTGACATCAAAAGGACCCGCCGCGTGACAATTAAAAAAATTCTTGTCGCCAACCGTGGAGAAATCGCCTGCCGCATCATGCGCACCTGCCGCGAGATGGGGATTGCCACCGTTGCCGTTTATTCCGAAGCGGACGCCGCCGCGCTGCATGCCGATATGGCGGACGAGGCGGTGCTGATTGGCCCGCCGCCTGCGCGCGAAAGCTATCTGGATATGGGCAAAATCATCGCCGCCGCCCAAAAGACGGGCGCCGATGCCATTCACCCCGGCTACGGCTTTTTGTCTGAAAACGAAGATTTCGCCGAAGCGGTCGCCAAGGCAGGACTGATTTTCATCGGCCCGCCCGTGCCTGCCATCCGCGCGATGGGCGGCAAATCCGAAGCGAAAGCCCTGATGGAAAAAGCGGGCGTGCCGTTGGTGCCCGGCTATCACGGCGACAAGCAGGATGAAAAGTTTCTGGCGGCGGAGGGCGATAAAATCGGCTATCCGCTGCTCATCAAGGCCTCCGCCGGTGGCGGGGGCAAGGGCATGCGCGTGGTTGAAAACGCGGGCCAGTTCAGCGAAGCCCTCGCGGGGGCGAAGCGCGAGGCGCTGGCCGCCTTCGGCGACGACCACGTGCTCATCGAAAAATATCTGACGCGTCCGCGCCACGTTGAAATTCAGGTTTTTGCCGACACTGCGGGCAATACGGTTTATTTGTTCGAACGTGACTGCTCCATCCAGCGGCGCCACCAGAAGGTGATTGAAGAAGCGCCCGCGCCCGGTCTTGCGCCCGATATCCGCGCCAAAATGGGCGCCGCCGCCGTGGCGGCCGCCAAGGCGATTGGCTATGTCGGGGCGGGGACGGTCGAATTCCTGCTCGATACCGACGGTTCATTCTATTTCATGGAAATGAATACGCGTTTGCAGGTTGAGCATCCGGTCACGGAAATGATTACGGGGCTCGACCTCGTCGCGCTGCAAATCAGCGTGGCGGAGGGGCAGGAGCTGCCGTTTGCGCAGCAAGACCTTGCCATCGATGGCCATGCTATCGAAGTGCGGCTTTACGCAGAAGACCCCGCCAATAACTTCCTGCCGGGGGCGGGGCAGATTCAATACCTGTCTTTCCCGCTGCAAAGCGATGCGGTGCGCGTGGATACCGGCGTGCGCGAAGCGCCCTTTGGCGATGGCGATGTGATTTCCATCCACTATGACCCGATGATTGCGAAAATCATCGTGCATGGCAAAGACAGGGCGGAGGCGATTGAACGTCTGTCCGCCGCGCTCGCGGAAACGCATGTCGCGGGGCCGAAAACCAATTTGAATTTCCTGCGCGCACTCGCGGCGCATCCGGCTTTTGCCGCCGCCGACCTTGATACGCGGTTTATCGAGCGGCATGGCGATACCCTGCTGCCCAAGCAGAAAAAGCCTGCGGAAAATGCGCTTCTGGCGCTATCGGCGCTGGGGGTTTTGAAGCTGCGCGATGACGACATGCCCGATGTACGTCTGATACAGGCCGACCCGACATCGCCGTGGCATGACCGCGGCGCATGGCGTATTGGCGGGGCGGATAGCGAAACCCTGCGTTTCAGCGATGCCGCGGGGGATTACGCCGTGACGGCCTTTTTCGATGATGGCGCCGATGCGCCCGTGCTGGTGATGCCGGACGGTGCGCGGCTTGAAACCCGTTTTGCGCCCGCGGCCGAAGACATGGGGTTTTACGCCCTGATAGACGGCGCCGAATACCATGCCGCCGTTTTGCGCGACGGCCGCAAGCTGGCGGTGCTGTCCGACAATCTGCATGCAGAAATGCTGTGGCACGACCCGCTGGCCGTCGATAGCGCCGAGGACGACCACGCAGGCCGTCTGACCGCGCCGATGCCCGGCAAGGTGGTCGCCGTGCGCGTGCAGCTGGGCGATGCCGTCAAAAAAGGCCAACCGCTGGTGATTGTCGAGGCAATGAAAATGGAACATACCATTGTCGCGCCCGTCGACGGCAAAGTATCCGCAATCAACGCCAATATTGGCGAACAGGTCGATGAAAAACGTGAACTGATAGCGCTGGAGTAATCTTGCATGGACATGGAAGGCATCGATATCATCATCAGGGCGCTGCGCGAAAAGCTGCCGATAGAGGCTATCGGTTTTGTGCTGGGCGCGGGGGTTCTGATTTTGTTTATCATGCTGGCGATTTTCCTGCGCCGCTATCAGCACATGGAGCCGCCGACCGAAGCCATCAACGCGCCCATCACGGACGATACGACTTTTGTGGGGCGTATGCGCGCGCGCGCGGCCAAAGCGGCGCTGCGTCCGGCCAAGATTTTGAAAGACAGAATGAAAACGCGCGAAAGCGCCATGGCCATGGGCTTTATCGTGGATGAGATTGAACGCGACCTGCCGTCCATGGAAAAAGACAAGGAAGCCGAAGCGAAGGCGGGGATTCTCGAGCGTATGCCCTGCGGCCGCTATTACTTCCCCGAACATATTACGGGCGGGGCCGAATGGAAACTGCTGCGCCGCCCCGCGCAGGCCACCCCTGCGCCGCTGCTGCTGACGCCTGGCTGGGTTTTGCAAATGGACAAGGGCGAGCTGACGCATCTGGCCGTCGGCGCCATCAATCATCTGATTGCTGATAAACATTGGCAAAAGCACGTTGTTGAAATCGAAGTAAAGCGCAATTCGATTCACTTTTTCTGGGACGAAGCTGGCGGCAAGGACATGCTGGACACGTTTAAAACGCTGGTTGAAAAGCTGAACCAGCGGGGGGTGTAAATGTATCCCGCGCAGGTACGTATTGTCGAAGTCGGGCCGCGCGACGGCCTGCAAAACGAATCCGCACAGCTCTCCGCCGATGTCAAAATCGTTTTCATCGACATGCTGTCGGATGCGGGCTTGCAAAGCATCGAGGCGGGCGCTTTCGTCTCCCCCAAATGGGTGCCGCAAATGGCCGACAGCGATAAAGTCTTTGCCGGTATCCATCGCAAATCAGGCGTTTCCTATCCCGCGCTGGTGCCGAATGAAAAGGGTATGGAGGCCGCAATCGCCGCAGGTGTGCGCGAAGTTGCGGTCTTCGCCGCTGCATCCGAAAGCTTTAGCCGCAAGAACATTAACTGCAGTATAGACGAGAGCCTTGCGCGCTTTGCACCGGTGATGGATATGGCGCGCGCTCATGATGTGCGCGTGCGCGGCTATGTCTCCTGCGTGCTTGGCTGTCCCTATGAAGGCGACATCGCGCCTGCCGCCGTGGTGCGCGTGGCGAAGGCGCTGCACGATATGGGCTGCTATGAAATTTCGCTCGGCGATACGATCGGCACGGGCACGCCCGTCAAAACGCGCAGCATGCTGCGTGCGGTCAAAGACGCGATTCCGCTGTCCGATATGGCTGTGCATTTCCATGACACTTACGGGCAGGCGCTCGCGAATATTCTGGTGGCGCTGGAAGAGCGCATATCGGTGATTGATTCTGCGGCAGGCGGCCTTGGTGGTTGCCCCTATGCAAAAGGGGCCAGCGGAAACGTCGCGACCGAAGATGTTCTCTATATGCTGAACGGCATGGGAATCGCGACGGGCGTCGATATCGCCAAAGTGGCCGAAGCGGGGCGCTTTATTGCCGCCGCTGTCGGCAAACCACTCGCGACACGAGTCGGATTGGCCTTGTTGTCTAAATAAGACACTGATTTAAAACAAAAAATTAAAGAACACGCGTTCGAATTGATTCCGGCGCCCCCGCGCCGAGCAGCGGCAGATTCTGTACCTCCCTGTCGGTTGTGGCGAACGCGGCCTCTAAAAAAGTTGTTTATTTTCAGTGGTTTATTTTTTCTCGAAAAAAGTTTTGACAAGAGGCAGGGGGCTACGTATAACCACGCTCACTGTCCGGCGCGACGACGACACAACGACGACGACGCGCTGGCCGACAGGGAAAAGAAGAAAAAACAAAAATCGTTTTTTTCCTGTTGACCTTCGAAACGAGTTTCGGTAGGTTCTTGGCTCTGACAGATTCTCCGACGGTTCGAAAAACTTCGGTTTTTACGACGGGGAATTTTTGCGGTGAAAATCGCAAGGTACTACAGCGGTGCAAGCCGCAGGGTTATTGAACATTGTTGATCGATGAGAAGAGATACGCAGGCAGCGGTTTGTGATCGCGTTCAGTGTTTTACAAACGACAAGCATCTGTGTATCTCACGCAAATAAGGTTGTGATGATATCGCAAGATATTCATTACATCCGACAGTGTATGAGCATAGCAAATGCAGGTCTCTACTAAATAGAGATCCTTTGAGTAATCGAAGGATTAAATTCAACTTAAGAGTTTGATCCTGGCTCAGAATGAACGCTGGCGGCAGGCCTAAAACATGCAAGTCGAACGCTCTAGCAATAGAGAGTGGCGCACGGGTGAGTAACACGTGGGAATATGCCTTTTGGTACGGAACAACGTCTGGAAACGGACGCTAATACCGTATGGTCCCTCCGGGGTAAAGATTTATCGCCAAAAGATTAGCCCGCGTCTGATTAGCTAGTTGGTGAGGTAATGGCTCACCAAGGCGACGATCAGTAGCTGGTCTGAGAGGACGATCAGCCACACTGGGACTGAGACACGGCCCAGACTCCTACGGGAGGCAGCAGTTAGGAATATTGGACAATGGGCGCAAGCCTGATCCAGCCATGCCGCGTGAGTGATGAAGGCCTTCGGGTTGTAAAGCTCTTTAGTCCACGAATATAATGACTGTAGTGGAAGAATAAGCCCCGGCTAACTTCGTGCCAGCAGCCGCGGTAATACGAAGGGGGCGAGCGTTATTCGGAATCACTGGGCGTAAAGCGTGCGTAGGCTGTTTTGTAAGTCAGAAGTGAAAGCCCAGGGCTTAACCCTGGAATTGCTTTTGAAACTACAAGACTCGAATTCGGGAGAGGATAGCGGAATTGTCAGTGTAGCAGTGAAATGCGTAGATATTGACAGGAACACCAGTGGCGCAAGCGGCTATCTGGACCGATATTGACGCTGAGGCACGAAAGCGTGGGGAGCAAACAGGATTAGATACCCTGGTAGTCCACGCCGTAAACGATGTGAGTTTGTCGCTGGGAAGCTTAGCTTTTCGGTGACGTAGTTAACGCGTTAAACTCACCGCCTGGGAAGTACGGCCGCAAGGTTAAAACTCAAAGGAATTGACGGGGACCCGCACAAGCGGTGGAGTATGTGGTTTAATTCGTCGCAACGCGAAGAACCTTACCAGGCCTTGACATCCCGATTAAGAGAGTCAGAGACGACTCTCGTCAGTTCGGCTGGATCGGTGACAGGTGCTGCATGGCTGTCGTCAGCTCGTGTCGTGAGATGTTGGGTTAAGTCCCGCAACGAGCGCAACCCCTTTTGTCAGTTGCCAACAGGTAATGCTGGGAACTCTGACGATACTGCCGGTGATAAGCCGGAGGAAGGCGGGGATGACGTCAAGTCCTCATGGCCCTTACGGCCTGGGCTACACACGTACTACAATGGTGGTGACAATGAGCAGCTAGGTAGCGATACCGTGCAAATCTCTAAAAGCCACCTCAGTTCAGATTGTTCTCTGCAACTCGAGAACATGAAGTTGGAATCGCTAGTAATCGTGGATCAGCATGCCACGGTGAATACGTTCCCGGGTCTTGTACACACCGCCCGTCAAGTGATGGGAATTGGTTCTACCCGAAGGCGGGGCGCTAACCGTAAGGAGGCAGCCGACCACGGTGGGATCAGTGACTGGCACTAAGTCGTAACAAGGTAGCCGTAGGGGAACCTGCGGCTGGATCACCTCCTTTCTAAGGAACACTTTATGTGATCTGGTTCGTGATAGAACCAAGCATTCCGCTGTCTTCGTATCTCTTCTCTTTATTCTGTACTGGGTCTTGTGACTTTTAAGGGCTTGTAGCTCAGTTGGTTAGAGCGCGCGCTTGATAAGCGTGAGGTCGAAAGTTCAAGTCTTTCCAGGCCCACCATTTAAAGTCTGACAGACAACGATATGGGGGTGTAGCTCAGCTGGGAGAGCGCCTGATTTGCATTCAGGAGGTCATCGGTTCGATCCCGTTCACCTCCACCACTTCAAAGTGGTGGACATAACGGAAACTACAGAATAAACAAGGAGAACAAAGGTTTTCTTTTATCTTCGGATAAAAGAACAATCGACGTCTCGTCGATCAGCGGCGCAAGCCGCAGGGTTATTGCACATCGTTAAGATTTACTGACACCGTAAAAAAGCCGCGGTTTTCTAACTTGGTTTATCCAAGTTTGGAAATCGCACTTAATTCAACTTTGCAATCGAGGAAAAAACAACACACGGGTGGATTTATTTCTACGCGTGTTTCGATTCAAGCGTTAGTTAAGGGCATCTCGAGAATGCCTTGGCTCTAAGAGGCGATGAAGGACGTGATACACTGCGATAAGCTATGGGGAGCTGTGATTAAGCTTTGATCCATAGATTTCCGAATGGGGAAACCCACCACATTGTGGTATCTGCAACTGAATACATAGGTTGTAGAAGCAAACCCGGGGAATTGAAACATCTCAGTACCCGGAGGAAAGGACATCAACCGAGACTCCGTTAGTAGTGGCGAGCGAACGCGGACCAGGCCAGTGGTCAGTATGTAAGAATTAGAATTGTCTGGAAAGGCAAGCCAAAGTGGGTGATAGCCCCGTATAAGTAGAAAGCATATTGATCCAAGAGTAAGGCGGGACACGTGAAATCCTGTCTGAACATGGGGGGACCATCCTCCAAGCCTAAGTACTCCTTAGAGACCGATAGTGAACAAGTACCGTGAGGGAAAGGTGAAAAGAACCCCGATGAGGGGAGTGAAATAGACCTGAAACGAGATGCCTACAAGCAGTTGGAGCCCCTTTATGGGGTGACAGCGTACCTTTTGTATAATGGGTCTGCGAGTTAGTCTTGCTAGCAAGCTTAAGCCGATAGGTGGAGGCGAAGGGAAACCAAGTCTGAATAGGGCGACAAGTTAGCAGGATTAGACCCGAAACCCGGTGATCTTACCATGGACAGGATGAAAGCAAGGTAACTCTTGCTGGAGGTCCGAACCCGTACCTGTTGAAAAAGGTTGGGATGATCTGTGGTAAGGGGTGAAAGGCCAATCAAACCGGGTAATAGCTGGTTCTCCGCGAAATCTATTTAGGTAGAGCCCTATGCCAATAACCTACGGGGGTAAAGCACTGGATAGACTAGGGGGACGCGAGTCCTACCAAATCTAACCAAACTCTGAATACCGTAGAGTTTTACCATAGGAGTCAGACGGCGGGTGATAAGGTCCGTCGTCGAGAGGGAAAGAGCCCAGACCGACAGCTAAGGTCCCTAAATCATGGCTAAGTGACACGAAGGATGTGAAAACTCCAAAACAACCAGGAGGTTGGCTTAGAAGCAGCCATCCTTTAAAGAAAGCGTAATAGCTCACTGGTCTAATTAAGAGTTCTCGCGCCAAAGATGTAACGGGGCTTAAGCCATGTACCGAAGCTTCGGGTGTCATACTTAACTGTATGACGCGGTAGCGGAGCGTTCTGTAAGCCTGTGAAGTTATCCCGTCAGGGGTGATGGAGGTATCAGAAGTGAGAATGCAGACATGAGTAGCGATAAACAGGGTGAGAGACCCTGTCGCCGAAAGCCCAAGGGTTCCTGCGCAAGGTTAATCCGCGCAGGGTGAGCCGGTATCCTAAGGCGAGGCCGAAAGGCGTAGTCGATGGAAATCACGTTAATATTCGTGAGCCTGCTGGGATGTGACGGAGGACGAAAGCTGTTCACACTTATTGGATTGTGTGGGCAGCCTGGTACTCCCGGGAAATAGCCCCAGCGTATAGTCCGTACCCCAAACCGACACAGGTGGGCTGGTAGAGTATACCAAGGCGCTTGAGAGAAGGATGTTGAAGGAACTCGGCAAATTACCTCCGTAACTTCGGGAAAAGGAGGCCTCTTTTTTGGGCAACCAAGAAAGAGGGGCACAGAAATGGTGGTGGCGACTGTTTATCAAAAACACAGGGCTCTGCTAAGTCGTAGAAGACGACGTATAGGGTCTGACGCCTGCCCGGTGCCGGAAGGTTAAAAGGAGGAGTGCAAGCTCTGAATTGAAGCCCCGGTAAACGGCGGCCGTAACTATAACGGTCCTAAGGTAGCGAAACTCCTTGTCGGGTAAGTTCCGACCTGCATGAATGGCGTAACGACTTCCACACTGTCTCCAACATCTCCTCAGCGAAATTGAATTCTCCGTGAAGATGCGGAGTGCCCGCGGCCAGACGGAAAGACCCTATGAACCTTTACTATAGCTTTGCAGTGGCATTAGAGGTGACATGTGTAGAATAGGTGGGAGACTTTGAAACCGGGACGCCAGTCTTGGTGGAGTCGCAATGTGAAATACCACCCTTGTTATCTCTGATGTCTAACCGGAACAGTTATCCTGTTTCGGGACCCTGCATGGTGGGTAGTTTGACTGGGGCGGTCGCCTCCTAAATTGTAACGGAGGCGCGCAATGGTCGGCTCAACCTGGTCGGAAATCAGGTTTAGAGTGTATTGGCATAAGCCGGCTTAACTGCAAGACTGACAAGTCGAGCAGATACGAAAGTAGGTCAAAGTGATCCGGTGGTTCCGAATGGAAGGGCCATCGCTCAACGAATAAAAGGTACTCTAGGGATAACAGGCTGATACCACCCAAGCGTCCACAGCGACGGTGGTGTTTGGCACCTCGATGTCGGCTCATCTCATCCTGGGGCTGGAGCAGGTCCCAAGGGTATGGCTGTTCGCCATTTAAAGAGGTACGTGAGCTGGGTTCAGAACGTCGTGAGACAGTTCGGTCCCTATCTACCGTGGGTGTTGGAATATTGAGAGGAGCGGACCCTAGTACGAGAGGACCGGGTTTGACGTACCTCTGGTAGACCAGTTGTCGTGCCAACGGCATAGCTGGGTAGCTACGTACGGACGAGATAAACGCTGAAAGCATCTAAGCGTGAAACTCACCTCAAAACAAGTATTCCCTGAGAGTCGTCGAAGACTACGACGTTGATAGGCCAGATGTGTAAGGACAGCGATGTCCTCAGCTTACTGGTACTAATAGCTCGATCGGCTTGAATCATTACCACGCGTAGTGATAAAGCCACTGTGTGTTGAACACACGATTATAAAGCTGCAATTAAGCTTTTTTCCGGTGTCAGTTGGAACTTTGAGTTTGGATGACTTGGTGGTCATAGAGAGGATGAAACACCCGATCCCATTCCGAACTCGGACGTGAAAAGCCTCATCGCCGATGGTACTTTGTCTTAAGACACGGGAGAGTAGGTCGCTGCCAGGTCTTCCAAACTCAAACTTCCAACGAGTAAATCGAATACGAAATCGCAAGCAAGAAGCCGGTCTTTACAGACCGGCTTTTTTGCGTTTGCACATATGCTTGCTTCTGTCTTGGCATTTGGACCTGTTATTACCTGAGCTGACCGCTGGGAAAGCCGATGCGCGGTGTGTTTACAAAGCCGCGGAGATTGAGGCCGTGAAAATTGCGGGATGGGGCCCTATCAGCCCCGCTTTATATCTTCGATAAAGGCCGTGAAGCCGTCCTGCGGCTCAAAGTGGAGTGCGGTAGGAATTTTATTCTGGGCATCCGTTTGTTGTGCAGGCTATATATTCCTGTAATTCGGCTACTCTTTTTTCCGTCATACGTGCCATGCAGCTTAAGTACATCATTTGCCAGCCTGATCCGCCGTCGATGCCTTGGGCTTGATAAATACAAGTTCTTTCTCGGAAAATAATCCAACCTTCCTGTGCAAAGCTTAGATGCTGCCGAGACTCTTTTGTTAAGCTCAAAAGCTTTGAGTCGTAAAGTTCTTGCATGAGGCGAGAAGAGTTTTCGTAACGCTCTTTAACGCATTCATTTAGCTCTATTTGATTTGAAGGTGACGCGCAATTTGTCTTTGCCTCTTCCGCATGTGTGGGGTTTGGTAATAGGATGTAAACAGTAGAAATTACAAGGAGTAATGCGCGCATTTATTACCCTTTAAACTTCTTCGGAATAGATTGCCAGACTTCGTAATAGTTTTCTTGTAGCCCCGTTTTCAGTGCGGCTTCGGTCGGGCGTAAAATGTATTTGCTTTCGAACATAAACGCCATGGTGCCGGAGAGGTAAACGGGCTTCAGCTCCGCGTTCTCCGCCTTGTCGACGACGTGTGCGTCCGGGCCGTGTGCCGACATCGAATTGTGCAGCGAACAGCCGCCGGGTGCAAAGCCGCCGGCTTCTTTGCCATCATAAACGCCTTTAATGAGGCCCATGAATTCGCTCATCAGATTGCGGTGGAAATAGGGCGGGCGGAATGTATGTTCTGCGACCATCCAGCGGTCGGGGAAGATTACAAAATCCACATTCGCAACGCCCGGCGTACCGCTCTGCGATGTCAGGACGGTAAAAATAGACGGATCGCAGTGATCGAAACTGACGGTATTGATCGCCTGAAACTTCGTCAGGTCATATTTATACGGTGCGTAATTGCCGTGCCACGCCACAACATCCAGCGGCGAGTGACTGATGGGGGATTGCCACAGTGCGCCATCGAATTTGGCGATGACAGTGAAATCGCCGGCGCGGTCTTCGAACGCGGCAACGGGATACAGAAAATCACGCGGATAGGCGAGGCCATTGGCGCCGATGGGGCCAAGATCGGGCAGCGCAAATGGCGCGCCGTAATTTTCACAGATATAGCCGCGCGCGCTGCCATCGGGCAGGTCGACCGCGAATTTCACGCCGCGCGGAATGACGCAGATTTCACCGGGCGCCACGTGCAGTTGCCCCATCTCGGTACGCATAAGCAGCGCACCGCTTTCGGGCACGAACAACATCTCGCCGTCGCCATTATAAAAAAAACGGTCGGTCATCGATTTGTTGGCGGCGTATCTGTGCGCTGCCATGCCGCTCCAGCTGGCGGTATCGCCGTTGCCGGCCATGGTGAGAATACCGTCGATGATGTCGGTGGGCGTCGCGGGCAAGGGTAGAGGGTCCCAGCGCAGCTGGCTCGGGTTTGCGGGTGCGAAGGGGGCGCTTTTGAACTGCGGCTGCGCATAGGGCGTATAAGGCTTGTGCTTGACCGACGGGTGAATGCGGTAAAACCAGGTGCGCAGGTTGTATGCGCGCGGCGCGGTGAAGGCAGAGCCGGAGATCTGCTCGGCATAAAGCCCATGCGCGGGCTTTTGCGGCGTGTTCTGGCCATCGGGGAGGGTGCCCGCACGTGCTTCCGTGGCGAATTCATTGCCGAAGCCGGAGTTATATTGCAAAGCCGTTGAATGCGCTGCGGTCATGTGTTGTCTCCCCTTGCCGGTGCGGCTGTAAGCCGCCCCCTTGATCTGAACCATATTTATTATAGAAGCGGCAAAAGGGGGGTAAAGACGTTAATTTCCTTTGGTTTTTCAATATTTTCGCTTTTTTGTCGTAAAGGGGTTGCTTTGGCAGGGGCAATCCGTTATGTTCTGCGGACTGAATTCGCCCGTCTGGGCCGGTTGCCGATGCCAAGGCAATTTGTAAGGTTATCGCGGGGTGGAGCAGCCCGGTAGCTCGTCAGGCTCATAACCTGAAGGCCGCAGGTTCAAATCCTGCCCCCGCAACCAATCTTCTAAGAATCAAGCCCTTGTTTATCGAGGGCTTTTTCTTTGGAAAAATGCCAAACTTTTCCCAGAAGAATCCCCGTGATACACTAAAAATAGCTAGCACGCAGTTAGCACGTTTAGCGCACGGAGGAACGCCCGCATGGAATCACATGAAATCCTCAACGGCAAAGCCCGCCTTTACCAAAGGCCGGACAGCGACCTCTGGTATGCCTCGATCTATTGCCTGAAATCTCCGCAGGTGTGGCGCAGGAATATCGCGCCTATCGTATGACGCAGCCCGAAGGTTGGAACGAGGAAGAAAAAGGGGCGTGGCAACCGCCCGCCCGCAATACCATTCATAATGAAATTGTCACCTTAAGCATGATCTTGAAAACCGCCCATCGTCATGGCTGGGTAGATCAGGTGCCTAGAAGGCTTGCCAGCCCATTACTACGGCCAGCCGGAGAACCCGCTCCCGCTCTCGGAGCGTCTGGAGCAGGTAGAAAGCTTTATCGCCCAGACAGGCGCAGACATTCGCCACGGCGGGAATAGCGCTTTTTATGCCCCGAGCAAAGACCTTGTGCAAATGCCGCCCTTTGAAGCCTTCAAGGACAAGGAAAGTTATTACGCAACCTTGCTGCATGAACTCACGCACTGGACGAACCACAAGAGCCGCCTTGATCGAAGCTTTAACGCTAAGCGCTTTGGCGATCATGGCTATGCACGGGAAGAACTGGTGGCCGAGCTTGGTGCGGCCTTTCTCTCGGCAGACCTTGGTATCACGCCGGAAGTCAGAGACGACCATGCGGCCTATCTCGGCGATTGGCTGAAAATCCTGCAGGAAGACAAACGCGCCATATTCAGCGCGGCGGCGCATGCGCAACGTGCCGCCGACTATCTACAGGGATTGCAGGAGAGAACGGAGGCGGCGGCATAAGCATAATGCCGCCTCAAACGGGCGAAGGCCGCTGCCGATAGAAACCGGCAGCGGCCTTCGCAACTCTCAAATAAAATAGCCCATTTGCTTACGCAGAGGAGCTATGGATTTAGCATTTGAGCCAAAGTATAATCTCTGAAAGATAACATTTGGAGCGCTCCCCTGAGATGAAAGAAGTAGACTGGCAGAAAGCTGCGGCGGAATTCGAATGGGACGGGTCTCTACGGGAAATTTATGTTCTCGGCGCGACTCTCCAGGACTGGAACAAAGTATTAGAATTTATTCGCCGACTTTCGCCAGCGGCTACATATTTTGAAGACAATGTTGTTGTTACCATGCCGCATAATGTGGAGCACATTCTTGAGAAGCGTAATCAAGGCATCGGAACCAGACTAGATTTTATGGTGAGTAGTTTTCTATTGCAGAGCCATTTCTATGTAGCGCCATCCGAATCTGACATCGATTTTATACTCGATCCGAGAGAGTTGAAAAATATGGATGGGCTGAAGCGATTGGTGGACTTTATGGAGCAGCTTATAATTTTAACAAAAAAGCGCGTTGTGCTTACCCACGAAGGTACTAAGGATTGTAGGATTATTGAGGGCTTCGCGGAAGCAGATCAAATATCTTGGATGACAAACACTTGGCTGGCGCAGGATAAAACCGAAAAATGACCCGCTTTAAAGAACTGCGACGAATTGAGGCAGCTATTGAGCATAAGAGCCTGTGTGAGCTGGAGTGGGCACTGGGGTATTGTGCTTCGAGACAAAAAATTGCCCCAAATAAGCGAGCGCAAGAAACTTGGGGGCGGCGGGCAGAACGCGTTAAGGCAGCGTTGGAAGCTGCTAAATCTGCATAAGCGAGTACTATTTACTGAGCTAGAATTTTCTGAACAGCTATTCCAAGAGCGCAGTTCTTACATCCTCTTCACTCCAATGCAATCTTTGAGGCTCGCCTTTTATGAGGGTGGCTTTTTTCTTAGTAATGGTTGTGCCGATTTTATAAGGTTTTAGTTCCGAGCCGATGATGTTTTCTGTGATGGCAGATTTCAACACGGTCAGTTTTACAAAGTCCCCATCTATTGCGGTAATTTGCGCCGTGACTTTTTGTTTCCCCCACGGACGGGGTTTCTTCCGGCGGCGAGGATGATTGGGAGGCCATATGGCCTCCGTCCATTCCACGACATCGGATTCTACAAATTCGCCTGATTGCGTCCATTTCATGCTCTATTTCCTTGCGTTAAAACGTATAGATGCTTTAGGTGGTGGCGTTATGAGTGTGATTTTCTGTGCCAGATTCACGGCGGGCTTATTATCATCCGGTGTTAATCCCGCACGGCGCAGGATTTCTTTGGCCTCCAGCACGCTTTGGCGCAGCGGTTTCTGGCTCTATCACGGGTTTTGTTCGAGTATTAAAGTTAGCGGCCTGTTCCGGTTATGGAGAACGGGGTGTCTCCTAAATGTTTGATTTTTAATTGTAAATAAAAACAGGCGGGGGCTTTTTGATGGGTGGGGCGCGTGTTATCCTCGTACGCGTGTCGTCGGGGAGAAAATGGCAAACCCAATTAAAGCCTTGCTGGGGTTTTCAGAGAAATATGTTTTAAATGAAACGTTGCCTTGGCTTTTGCTGCTGCTGGGAGCGACGTTGACATGCGTTACGCCGTTTCTTTTTTTAGCGTATGCGCCTTTGATGACGGATATGGAGATTGCCTCACCGGCTTTTCACTCCGCGCGTTTGAATAACTTTTTATTATATCTGCATGTTCTCTTGGCTATCTTGCCGCTGGTTCTGGGGCCGTGGTTGTTTAATACGGCATTGCGCAAAGACAGGCCGAATATCCACCGGTTTTTAGGGCAGATATATGTCGCGACCTGTCTTGTCAGTGCGGCGACCAGTTTTCCACTCGCATTGGCGCATCCGTCAGGCACGGTTCCGCGTATGGGATTTTCCTTTTTGGCCTTGGCCTGGTTTTTTTTTACACTGCTCGCCTACTGGCGGGCGCGGCAAAGAAACTACCCTTCGCATCGCGCGTGGATGTTTCGCAGCTACGCCTGCACATTTGCTTTTGTAAATGTGAAAATATACGGGTACGTTCTGGGTTACACGGATGATCTGCCGGACCCTCTGTTTGTGAAGGTTTTGCAAAGCTGTTTCAGCTGGATGTCCAATTTGCTGCTGGTGGAGGTTTATCTGGCTGCAACGACATATATGGGAGTCTATGCCGGCAGAAAGATATTTTTCAAGAACCTGCGTCCGTTGCCCGTCCGTGCGTTTTGCTTGATCGTGCTTTTCAGCCTGTCCGTGTGGGTATCGCACAAGTATTTTCCGGTCGAGCCTGAGAAACCTTATGTAGATGTGCGTAAACTGCCGCGTGGGGTCTATGGCCCGATGCCGCTCGCGAAGCCTGTGCCGCTACCTATACCGTTGCCTATGGGCGGACGGTGACGGGGGCACGTATGGCGGATATTCTACCTGTGAAAATTCTTAAAGCTGTATATCGTTTTCTGGAGAAATATATTCTCAACGAGCGGTTGTCTTGGCAGCTGCTGATGCTCATGGCGCTGCTGCTCAGCCTGATGCCGTTTTATTTTTTTATACGCATGCCGCTGTTTTCCTCGATGCCGGTTGCGGCGCCGGCTTTTCCGCAGCAGTTGTTGAACAATCAACTGCTGCTGCTACATATATTTACGGCCGTTCCTCCCTTGGTGTTGGGGCCGTTTCTTTTTCAAGCCAAGCTGCGCCGAGACAGGCCTGCCCTGCACAGGCGTCTCGGGAAAATCTATATTTTTTGTTGCCTTGTCAGTGCCGTGACAAGTTTTCCGCTGGCGCTTTCGCACCCGGCCGGTGTGGTGCCGCGTATGGGATTTGGCTGTCTGGCGGTGGCCTGGTTTGTTTTTACCTGGCTTGCCTACCGTTATGCCTTGCGCCGCGACTTTCCCTCGCATCGGCGGTGGATGTTCCGCAGTTATGCCTGCACCTTTGCTTTCGTGAATGTGAAAGTATATGTCATCGCCGAGAAAATGATGGGACTGGGGCTGCACCCGCTGACAATAAAAATCATGCAAAGTTGCGGCAGCTGGATGTTCAATCTGTTTGTAGCCGAATTCTATCTGGCGGCGACAACCTTTATGGGGGCCTATGCGGGACATCAGGCTTTTGTTAATAACTTGCGTAAAGTGCCGCTAAGGATATTCTGTTTTCTGTCGGTTTTTCTTTCTGCTTGCTGGATTTCGGCAACGTTTTTTCCTGTCGATACATCCGGTACGCGGTTTGATATACGAAATGTCGTCCCGGGTGAGGAAATATTAATGGTCGCGCCGATGCCGGCGCAGAAGTAGGTGGGTGTGATGCAGCGCAGACAAATATTTTCCCTTGTACTCTGGATTGCCGCCTTTGAAGCGGTATCCGCAGTCATAGGCTATGCGACACGGCCGGAGGTCGATGGATGGTATAAGGCGCTGGAGCGCCCATGGTTTACGCCGCCAAATATTCTTTTCCCCGTCGTGTGGACGATGCTTTATGCGCTTATCGCGTCAGCCGGTTTTTTCATCTGGCGGGCACGCCGCAGTGATAAAAACGGCATGAAACGTCTGTCGCTTTTTACGCTGTATATGGCGCTGAACTGGAGCTGGAGCTTCGTCTTTTTCACCGCAGGACAGCTTTTTGCAGGGCTTATGTGGATTATCGCCTTGAATATTGCGTCCATCGCCCTGATTGGATATTGCTGGCGTGATTTGCGCGTGGCGGCGGTTTTGCTGCTGCCGCCGCTGGCATGGACAAGCTTTGCGGCGCTGCTGAATGGCGCGTTCTGGTGGCTTAACAGAGGGGTTTGATCCTCGCCGTTAGATACATTTGATGCTTCGGCGATACCGATGGCGCCGCTTATAAACTATGCGGCGCCATCGGCATGCCATCCACTACAAAATGCGCGGGGCAATAAACGCGAAAAAGAAGCCCGTGGCATAAACCGCCAGTGCCGCCCCCCATATCCAGAGGCCTGCCATGCGCAGCCGCTTGCAGGCAAGGGCCTGCGCAGGGTCTGCCGGACAAGGGGCATGACGGTTTTTCCACTGCACAGCCCCCGCCAGCACCAGCATGACGCCGGCAATCGAAAACACGGCGACTTTGTGCGCCGAAAGCCAGACGAGCTGCGGGAAACTGCTGACAAGGCCGGCCAAGGCCGCCCCTGCGCCAAGGGTGACAAACAGTGCAGGGAGGGCGCAGCAGACAAGGGTGCCAAGGCTCGTCAGCAGACTGAGCCCGGGCACAAGCAGGTTTTGCTTTTTATCGATCTGCGGCTGCATCATGAATGCCCTGCCGTGCGTTTGATGCTGGATACATTGTATCCTGCGTCTGTCACCAGTTTGCGCAGCGCGCTGTCTTCGATATCCTTGCCGTCTTGCAGGCTGATGAGAATACGGCTTTCATCGAGGCTGACATCAATCCCTGCAATATCGCTGCGCTTCATAAAGATTTTTTCCAGTGTTCTGGCGCAGAAGTCGCAGACAAGGCCATTGACGCCGATTTCAATCAGCGTTCCGGTCTGGTTGATGTGACCAGCCTGTATTTTTTCCGGCAGATTCGCTGTGTGGTTTGCAAGGGCCGGACTGCAAAGGCAGACCAGAAGGGCGAGGGTGAGGATGCTCAAACGGGAATGATAGAATTTTGTCATGGTTATTCTCCTTAAAACCGGATTGTCCAGTTGAATGTCACATCGCCGCTGCTGCTGATGCCAGCTTCGGCGAGATGGTCGCCCTTGAAAAGGCGTAGCGTGGGGGTGAAGGTTATTTGTTCTTCAGCTTCGGGGGTATGGCTGACTTGCAGGATGATCCATGTGTGCAAATCACCGTAATCGCCGATATAGGGGGCGACGCCGATGCGTGCTTTCTGCATAAAGCTGTCATGGATATCGTCCGCCCATAAATAACGGTTTTCATAGGCGGTGTAGAACCTGCGGTTTTCCCAATCCGCTGCAATCCCGACATAAGCCGCCGGACGCCAGTCTGAATCATGCGGCGCTTTGTCGCTATAGGCGGCCCCCAGACCGGATTGCAGATAGAAATTGGCCTGACTGCCCGGATTGTTCCATCGTTTGAGCAGATTATTTGCTTGCAGCGAATGCACCTGAAATTTCTCATCCCGCCAATATTCGGCGTTATAGCCGAGAGAGAATGAGGGGGTGAACGTATAATTCAGGTGAAGCATATTCTGCTCGCCATCGTTCATGGTCATGAATGTCCAGCCGCCTGGATATGAAATAGGCCGTGCCTGTGCGGGCTGAGCAGCAGCCAGCACAATACATAGGGATATAATCCCTATGGTCATAGGTTTGGTTGTCATTGAAGACTCCTTCTTGTCATGGAAAACGCGCGCGGATTTTCCGCGCCGGTTTGCTAAAGAAGGGTCAGGCTTTTGGTGGCGGGGTGGGCAGTTCGGGGGTGAAGCCGTCCAGCCGTGAAATTGTAACCGCGGTACCGGATTGTGCTATGTCCGGGGTATGCAAAACGCTTTGTGCGGTCGGCAGCATGGGGGCGGTGTGGCAACTGCCAATACCGCATGCACAGCTATCGCCGCAGCAATCGGGCATGTTTTTCGCATCATGTTTGTCGTGTGATTGCTTTTGCACCGCAGGTTCGGCATGCATCGGGCAGGGTGGTTCTTGTGCTTTTGCCTCGGCTTCGGCAACCGTTGTCTGTTCTGATGCATGCGCGCATTTGTGCGCGCCAACGGGCGTAAGCCCTGTCAGCATGCAAAAGATAGCAAGAACGCCGATGGTTTTTCTTAAAAGCCTCATTTTTCTATACTAGCATGCAACCCTGTGGTGTGGCAAAAAATGCTGTGCACGAGTGGGCGGATAAACGGAATGCGAAAATATCTTGAATAAAAGCAGGAACTTAAACCGTGGTCGCGGTCGATATTTGCACAGCCGAGGGCGGACTGTATACTGTGCTGCCATCGATTTATAAGGAGAGTAAACATGCCCCCGTCCAGTCTGCTGCGTACCGTATCGCCTGTCGATGGCCGTATTTTTGTCGAACGTCCGCTGCAGGGGGCGGAAGATGTCAATGCCATGCTGGACAAGGCCAAAAAGGCGCAGCGCGAATGGCGCCACGTGCCCATGGCGGACAAGCAGAAAATCATGCTCAGGTTCATGGATGCACTGGCCGCCAAAGCGCCTGAGATCGGTACGGAACTGACATGGCAAATGGGACGCCCCGTGCGCTATTCGCCGTCAGAAATCACCGGCGCGATGTGCGAACGTATCCGCTACATGGTGGACCTCGCGCCCAAGGCGCTGGCCGATATCGTGCCGGAGGCGCGGGAAGGCTTCAAACGCTTCATCCGCCGCGAACCCGTGGGCGTGGTTGCGGTGATTGCGCCGTGGAATTATCCTTATCTGACATCGGTCAATACGATTGTGCCCGCACTGCTGGCGGGGAATGCGGTTGTGCTGAAACACTCCGCCCAGACGCCGCTGTGCGCCGACCGTTTTGCGGCTGCATTTAAAGAGGCTGGCCTGCCCGATGGTGTGTTCCAGTTCATCGATCTCAGCCATGAAGATGCGGAAAAGTTGATGGCCGATCCGCGCGTCGATTTTGTGAATTTCACCGGCGGTGTGCGCGCGGGCCATACCGTGCAGCGCGCCATCAGCGGTAAATTCATCGTCGCGGGGCTGGAACTGGGCGGCAAAGACCCCGCCTATGTCCGCCCCGATGCCGATCTGCACTATGCGGTCGAAAATCTTGTTGATGGTGCGTTTTTCAACTCCGGCCAATGCTGCTGCGGGATTGAACGCATTTATGTGCATGCCGATTTGTTCGATGATTTCGTCGAAGGGGCGGTGGAGCTGACCAAAAAATATGTGCTGGGCAATCCGCTGGATGCGGCGACAACTATCGGCCCGATGGTGCGCACGGCAGCGGCCGATTTCGTGCGCGCGCAAACGGCGGATGCCGTCGCGCAGGGCGCGAAGTCCTTGATTGACGAAAAGCTTTTCCCCGAAAGCCGCGCGGGCACGCCCTATCTGGCGCCGCAGGTGCTGGTGAATGTCACCCACAGCATGCGCGCGCAGCGCGAAGAAACCTTCGGCCCTACGGTCAATATCATGAAGGTATCCTCGGACGAAGAGGCGCTTGCGCTGATGAACGACAGCGATTTCGGCCTGACGGCGTCTATCTGGACAAAAGACATCGACGTTGCCGAGGATATCGGAAACAAGCTGGAAACCGGCACTGTTTTCATGAACCGCTGCGATTACGTTGACCCCGCGCTGCCGTGGACGGGCGTGAAAGATACGGGCCGCGGCGCATCGCTGTCGGTGCTGTGCTTCGAAAGCCTGACGCGCCCGAAGGGATTTCACTTGCGTCATAAAATCTAATCCGCGCCAAATCTAATCCGTGCGGTAGGATGGAAAATGTGCCGGCGCGGCCGCGGTGATGTCGAGCGGTGGCTGGTCTGCGTATAGCGGAATGACAATGCGGCGGGCATGCAGGTGCAGCAGCGGGAATTGCCCGCTGTCCGGCCTGCCTGCGTTATCGCCATAGAGCCAGTCGCCGACAATCGGGCAATCGATGGATTGCAAATGTACACGTATCTGGTGCGTGCGCCCCGTCTGCGGCGTCATTTCGAGTAGTGCGCGACCGTCTTGATAGGTTTCAAGAATTTTATATCCCGTCACGGCGGTTTGCCCTTCGGGGTCGTTGATGCCGCAGGGCTGCATGCTCCAGCCTTTGGGCAGTTTCACTTTGCGCAGCGGGGTGTCGATGATGCCTTCGGGTTTTTTTGGCGTGCGCGAGGCGACGGCCCAATAGGTTTTTTGTATCTGTCCCGATTCAAACAGCTTGCCCATGCGGCGCAATCCGCGGTCGTTGCGCCCCAGCACAAGACAGCCACTGGTATCGCGGTCCAGACGGTGGGCAAGGCGCGGCATTTCCTTGTACCCGAATTGCAGCAGGTGGAAATAATCCTCCAAACTCGGCCCGCCTTTGGGGCCGGCATGCACGGGGATATTCACGGGCTTGTCGATGACCATGACCAGCTGGTCGCGCAGCAGGATTCGCGACATCAGTTCGGCTTCGGTCATTTCATATACGGGTACATGGTCCATGCCCCTGTTTTAGCGGCTTTTCGGGCGCTTGGCGAAGGCTTTTATCATGTTGAAAATATTATGTATTGCGCTCGGGCGGTGGGTGCATTACAAAGACGCGGACAGAAATTTGGTAAAAAAGACATGCTGACCATCGAAGACGAAATCGAACGCCGCCGCACCTTCGCCATCATCGCGCACCCCGACGCGGGTAAAACGACATTGACGGAAAAACTGCTGCTGTTCGGCGGCGCCATCCAGATGGCGGGCGCGGTCAAGGCGCGCAAGGAAGCGCGCCACGCACGCTCCGACTGGATGAAGGTGGAACAGGAACGCGGGATTTCCGTCGTGTCGTCCGTCATGACCTTCGAATACGAAGGTATCAAATTCAACCTGCTGGATACGCCGGGCCACGAAGACTTTTCCGAAGATACCTACCGCACGCTGACGGCGGTCGACAGTGCCATCATGGTCATCGACGCCGCCAAGGGAATTGAAACCCAGACGCGCAAACTGTTCGAAGTCTGCCGCCTGCGCGATATGCCGATTACGACCTTCATCAACAAGCTCGACCGCGAAGGGCAGGACCCTTTCAACCTGCTGGATGAAATCGAACAAACGCTGGCGCTGGATGTATCGCCGGCCAGCTGGCCGATTGGCATGGGCCGCGAATTCCTCGGTTGTTATGACCTTATCAACGACCAGCTGATTTTGATGTCGCGCAGCAAGGGCGAGCGTCCGGATCAGGGCGAACAGTGCCAGGGTATCGATGACCCGAAACTCGACCAGCTGTTGCCCGATTATGCCGTCAAAAAGCTGCGCGAAGATATCGCCATGGTGCGCGGCCTTTGCAAGCCTATCGACCGCAAGGCCTATCTGGAAGGCACGATGACGCCGGTATTTTTCGGCTCCGCCGTGAATAATTTCGGTGTGCGCGAAATGCTGAACGGCCTGCGCACCCTCGCACCGCCGCCGCGCCCGCAGCCGACGGCAGAGCGTCTGATCGACCCGACCGAGAAAAAAGTCACCGGCTTCGTGTTCAAAATTCAGGCGAACATGGACCCCAAACACCGTGACCGCATTGCCTTCACGCGTCTCAGCTCCGGCCACTTCAAACGTGGCATGAAACTGCAACATATCCGCAGCGGCAAAGCGATTACGGTGCATAACCCGCTTATTTTCTTCGCGCAGGAACGCGACGTGGCCGAAGATGCCTTCGCGGGCGATATCATCGGTATTCCGAACCACGGCAACCTGCGCATCGGCGATACGCTGACGGAGGGGGAAACCCTCCACGTCACCGGCATCCCCAGCTTCGCCCCCGAACATTTGCAGCGCGTGCGTCTGGATGACCCGCTGCGCGCCAAGCATCTGGGCGAGGCCCTGCTGCAACTGGCCGAAGAGGGCGCGGCGCGTGTCTTCAAGCCGCGCATGGATTCCAGCTGGGTGGTCGGCGTTGTCGGCCCGCTGCAGTTCGATATTCTGGCCGACCGCATCCGCACCGAATACAATCTGCCGGTACGCTTCGAACAGGCGGCGCTGCATACCGCGCGTTGGCTGGAAAGCGACAAACGCGACAAGCTGGAACAGTTCATCGACCAGAACCTGCCCAATATCGCCGAAGACCACGACGGCCAGCCGGTGTTTCTGGCGCGAAATGCCTGGCACCTCGACAATTCGAACGAGAACTGGCCGGACATCCGATTCCTTGCCACCAAGGAACAGGCGGTTGCCTGAGCAGGGCGGGCATAAGTCCGGCTTATGCGCCCATAGGTTGCCAATATAAGTAAAATAATGATTTTTCAGGGGGTTATGGCCGCCCTCGGAATTGGGGTGCTATTGCACCTCAATTTGGGCGATTTTCTTTGTCTGCCCGCCGTATTTGGAGTATATATCCGGTACGATTTTTGTTGAAAAACAGGTACAAAATCCCATATCAAAGTGGACTGAAAAGGTTCCCTTTCGCCCGAAGGCGGACGGGCAGGAGAGGCAACATGATCAAGCTCGGTAAATTAACAGATTACGCCGTCGCCGTGATGGTACAGCTTTCGCGCGAGGGCAATGGCGCCGCGCGCAGTGCCCACCAGCTGGCGGAGCGCACCAGCATCCCAGAGCCGACGGTTGCCAAAGTCCTCAAAAAACTCGCCCGCAAAAAACTGGTTGAATCCGTACGCGGTGCCGCGGGTAGCTATCGCCTGTCTGCCGCGCCCGAAGACATGTCCGTCTGTGACGTTATCGAGGCGCTGGACGGCCCCATCGCCATCGTTTCCTGCGCGGGTGCAAACGACAGCTGCCGCGCGGAGCCGAAATGCCCCGCCAAGGGCAAATGGTCGCCCGTCAATCAGGCGATCCGCGCCGCGCTGCAGGCTGTGCGCCTGTCGGATATGGCGCGCACATCCGGCTGCGGCCATGCGGCGCTGACCCAAATCACAGAAAGCAGAACGCATGCCGATTTCAAATGAAACCCGCCAGACCGTCGCGGATCTTGACCGCAAGTACGAGGCCGGCTTCATCACCGACATCGAAACCGATCTTGCGCCCAAAGGTTTGAACGAAGACATCATCCGCCTGATTTCCTCCAAGAAGGGGGAGCCGGAATGGATGCTGGAGCAACGGCTCAAGGCCTATCGCCACTGGCTGACAATGCCGGAGCCGCAATGGGCCAAGCTGCGCATTCCCGATATCGACTATCAGGATGCCTATTACTACGCCGCGCCGAAAAACATCGACCGTCCGAAAAGCCTGGACGAGGTTGACCCGAAACTTCTTGAAACCTACAAGAAACTGGGTATCCCGCTGCGTGAACAGGAAATGCTGGCAGGCGTCGCAGTGGATGCGGTGTTCGACAGCGTGTCGGTCGTAACGACCTTCCGCGAAAAACTGCATAGCGCGGGCGTGATTTTCTGCTCGATTTCCGAAGCGGTGAAAGAATACCCCGAGCTTGTCAAAAAATACATGGGCAGCGTCGTGCCCTATACCGATAACAAACACGCCTGCCTGAACGCGGCAGTGTTTACCGACGGCACTTTTGTGTACATCCCCGAAGGCGTGCGCTGCCCGATGGAGCTGTCGACCTATTTCCGCATCAATGAAGCGAAAACCGGCCAGTTCGAACGCACGCTGATTGTGGCGGAGAAGGGATCTTACGTGTCCTATCTCGAAGGTTGCACGGCGCCCAAGCGCGACGAAAACCAGATGCACGCCGCCGTGGTCGAGCTGATTGCCATGGACGATGCGGAAATCAAATATTCGACCGTCCAGAACTGGTATCCCGGTGACGAGGAAGGCCGTGGCGGCATTTACAATTTCGTGACCAAGCGCGGCATCTGCAAGGGCAAGCGCTCCAAGATTTCGTGGACGCAGGTCGAAACCGGCTCCGCGATTACGTGGAAATATCCGTCCTGCATTTTGCTGGGCGATGACAGCGTGGGCGAATTCTATTCGGTCGCCATCACCAATAATTACCAGCAGGCCGATACCGGCACCAAGATGATCCACATCGGCAAGAACACCAAATCGCGCATCGTGTCCAAGGGGATTTCGGCGGGCAAGTCCGACAATACCTACCGCGGTCTTGTGCGCATTTCCGGCAAGGCGGAAAACGCGCGCAACTATACGCAATGCGACAGTCTGCTGATTGGCCATACCTGCGGCGCGCATACCGTGCCCTATATCGAAAACCGCAGCCCGAGCGCGACACTGGAACATGAAGCGACCACATCGAAGGTCAGCGAAGACCAGCTGTTTTACTGCCGTTCGCGCGGCATACCGGACGAAGAGGCGCTGACCCTCATCGTCAACGGTTTCTGCCGCGAAGTGCTGCAACATTTGCCGATGGAATTTGCGGTTGAAGCGCAAAAACTCGTCGCGATTTCTCTGGAAGGAAGTGTGGGATAATGCTCAAGATCGAAAACCTCCATGCCACGGTCGCAGGCCGTGAAGTGCTCAAGGGGCTGACGCTGGATATCCAGCCCGGCAAAGTGCATGCCATCATGGGCCCCAACGGTTCGGGCAAATCGACGCTGTCCTATGTGCTGGCCGGCCGCGACGGATACGAGATTACCGAAGGCTCCATCGAATTCATGGGGCAGGATATCGGCGAGATGGAACCCGAAGAGCGCGCCGCGCTGGGCCTGTTTCTGGCGTTCCAGTACCCTGTCGAAATTCCGGGCGTGACGACCACCACGTTTTTGAAAACCGCGCTGAATGCCATCCGCAAGGCGCGCGGGGAGAAGGAACTGGACCCTGCCAGCTTCCTCAAACTGCAAAAACAGAAACTGACCGAACTGGGCATGGATGCCGATATGCTGAAGCGCGGCGTCAACGTCGGCTTTTCGGGTGGGGAGAAAAAACGCAACGAAGTCCTGCAGCTGGCAATGTTGCAGCCCAAGCTTGCTATCCTCGATGAAACCGACAGCGGTCTTGATATCGATGCGCTGAAAGTCGTGGCGGATGGTGTGAACGCGCTGCGTGCGCCGGACCGTTCGTTCCTGATTATCACGCACTACCAGCGTCTGCTGGATTACATCAAGCCGGACGTGGTGCATGTGCTGGCGAAAGGTAAAATCCAGAAAACCGGCGGCCCCGAACTGGCGCTGGAGCTGGAGCAAAAAGGCTATGCCGATTTCTATGGCGAGGCGGCATAAACATGGCACAGGCAGCGGCACATAGTTTCAAGATGGATGCGGCCCCGCGCGAAGACGCGCTGCCGTGGCTGTCGCCCGCTGCGGCGCTGCGCGGTGATGGCGCGCCGGCATGGGTCGACGCGTTGCGCGAAACGGGCGCGGCCAGCTTTGCCGCAACCGGTCTGCCGACCCCCGCATGGGAAGGCTGGCAATACACCAACCTGCGCCCCTTGACGCCGGAGGCGTTCATATTTGATGCCGCGGGCGATGTGGCGGCGACGGATTTACCCGCACCGCTGCTGAAAGACAGCCACCGTATCGTGCTGGTCAACGGCCGCTTGCGCCCCGATCTTGGCACGGCGCTGCCCGATGGCGTCAAGCTGACCGCCCTGATGGATGTGCGCGAACCGGAAGAAGAGCTGGCCACCGTGGGCGAACTGGCGCAGGCGCCGCTACTGGCGCTCAACTGCGCCTACATGCGCGACGGTTTCGTGTTGGATATCGCCCCGCACCGCGACATTGCGCGTCCGATTGAAATTCTGTTTGTGGCGGCGGGCGATAGCCCTGCGGTTTACCCCCGCGTGCTGTACCGTTTTGGCGAAAACAGCGGCGCAACGCTGCTGGAGCGTCACGCGGGAGAGGGCGCGGCATTGACGAATCTTTATGCCGGTATCGTTCTCAAAGCCGCCGCGCGCGGCCGTTATTACCGTTTTATCGACGAAAACGATGCGGCCGTACATGTCAGCCGCACGGTGGTGCGTGGTCATAAATCCTCTGATTTCCAAGGGTTTAGCTCTGTCTCCGGGCTTGCGGCGGGGCGGCAGGAATTTGGATTGCAATTGCTGGATAGCGGGATTTCGAGTAGTATCGGCGGCGTATATATGCTCAAGGGTCGGCAAAGCCACGATTTCACTATTCTTGCAGATCATTTTGAAAAAGACGGAACGTCCGTCCAGCATTTCAAAGGAGTGATTGATGATCAAGCTCGTGCAATATTCCAAGGGAAAATACACGTACATCGTCCTGCACAAAAAACAGATGGCTACCAATCTCATCATGCGTTACTGCTTTCCGACCAAGCCGAAGCTAGCGCAAAGCCGGAACTAGAAATTTACGCCGACGACGTCAAATGCAGCCACGGCGCGACCGCCGGCATGCTGGATACCGACGCCCTGTTTTACCTGCAAAGCCGCGGCATTCCGGCAGCCGAGGCGAAGGCTTTGCTTGTTCACTCCTTCCTCAGTCAAACGCTTGAAAAAATCACCCGCGACGACGTGAGCGCGCTCTATGCCGCGCGTATTGCCGCCTGGCTGAACACGCCGGGAGAAGAGGCCGCCGCCTGATGAAACCCGCGCCCGACATCACCATCAGCGACATGACGCAAATGAAACCGACGCCGCGCCCCGTGGCGGCGCTGCGGTCGGATTTTCCTGCGCTGGCGCAAAAGGTGAACGGACGCCCCGTGGCCTATCTCGACAGCGCCGCCAGCGCGCAAAAACCGCAGGCCGTGATCGACGCGATGACCCGCGTCATGACCGACCATTACGCCAATGTGCACCGCGGCATTTATACCTTTGCCGCCAAAACCAGCACGGCCTATGAGGCGGCGCGCGAGAAAGTGGCCCGTTTCCTCAATGCGGCATCGGACAAGCAAATTGTTTTCACGCGCAACACGACCGAGGCAATCAACCTTGTCGCCGCGACATGGGGCGAGGCGTTTTTGCAGGCAGGCGATGAAATCATCCTGACCGAACTGGAGCATCACGCCAATATCGTGCCGTGGCACATGCTGCGCGAACGCAAGGGTGTGGTGATCAAGGTTGTGCCCATCCGTGCCGATGGCGCGCTGGACATGGATGCCTTCGCATCTTTGCTGTCGCCTAAAACAAAACTGCTGGCCGTGACGCATATGTCGAATGCGCTCGGTACCATCAATCCCGTTGCCGATATGATTGCCAAGGCGCATGAGTTTGGCGCGAAAGTCTTGGTTGACGGCTCTCAGGCCGTGGTGCATCTGAATGTGGATGTACAGGCGCTGGATGCGGATTTTTATGTGTTCACAGGTCATAAACTTTATGGCCCGTCGGGTATCGGCGTTCTCTATGGCAAGGCGGATATTCTGGCCGCGATGCCCCCCTATCAGGGCGGCGGAGAGATGATCGAGGATGTCAGCTTCGAGCGCGTCACCTACAAAGAGCCGCCCTACAGGTTCGAAGCAGGCACTCCGGCGATTGTCGAGGCGATCGGCCTTGGCGCCGCCATCGACTGGATAAACGGCATCGACAAGGATGCGGCGCTGGCGCATGAAGCCAAGCTGCTGGCCGCAGCCGAAGAAAAACTGCGTGCTATCGACGGTCTTCGTATTTTCTCGGCCGCGCCGGAGCGGGCGAGTATCCTCGCCTTCGATCTGGCGGGCGTACACCCGCACGATCTGGCCACGGTTTTCGACCAGATGGGGCTTTGCGTACGCGCGGGACACCATTGCGCACAGCCGCTGATGCGCAGGCTCGGCGTGACGGCCACGGTACGCGCGTCTTTCGCGCTTTATAATTCCATGGATGACGTCGAGCGTCTGGCCGAAGCCATCCTCAAAGCAAAAAGGTTGTTCGAATGATGCAGCACGTCGCAGACGAAGACATGCTCCGAAAAGCCATGGGCGATGACGAGATGGAACAGATGATGCAACCGCCGGATATCGAGGCTTCGCGCGAACACCCGCTGTGGCCAAAAATTCAGGCCGCGCTGCGCGAAGTCTATGACCCCGAAATTCCGGTCAATATTTACGAACTGGGCTTGATTTACAAAGTCGATATCGCGCCCGATACCAACAAGATTTATGTCGAGATGACCCTGACATCGCCGGCCTGCCCTGTGGCGGGTGAAATGCCCGGCATGGTCGAAAACGCCATTCGCACCGTGCAGGACGTGGGCGAGGTGATTGTCGATATTATCTGGGATCCGCCATGGGACCCGTCCAAAATGGCCGAAACCGCCAAACTGCAACTCAACATGTTTTGATGAATAACTGACAACATACCACCAAAGGAGAAAAACAATGCCCCAACTGATGACCCTGACCGAAAGCGCTGCGGCGCATATCAAAAGCCTGATGGCCAGTGCGCCCGAAGGCGAAAAATTCGAAGGCCTGCGCGTCGGCGTAACCGCTGCCGGCTGCTCCGGTCTCAGCTACAGCCTTGAATACGCGTCGCAGCCGAACCCGATGGATCTGCTGGTCGAAGACAAAGGCGTGAAGCTTTTCATCGATCCGCAGGCGCAGCTCTATATTGCTGGTATGGAAATGGACTACTTCGAGAACAAATTCGAAGCGGGTTTCATTTTCAACAACCCGAACGCCACCGGCCATTGCGGTTGCGGCAAGTCGTTCAAAGTCTGATCGGCTTTCGATGCTAAAAAAAGGCGCGGGGTGATACTCCGCGCCTTTTTGCTGCGCCGCATCCAAGCGGGCGCGGCGCCGGATTGACAGCGCCCTGCGGCGGGCGTACAACGGCAAAGTTCAAAAACAGGAGATAACCGTGAAAAAAGATTTTAACCACGCGGGCCGCTGGGCGGTCGTCACCGAAAATGCCTTTACGTCGGGTTGCCCCGAACGCGCCGCGCCGGAACTCGCGCGCCAGATCGAAGAGCGCATCCATAGCGAAGGCATGGCCGCACAGGCAAAAGTCATCGACATTCTGCCCCAGCAGGGTATGGTGATTGTCGCGTGCGATGATGAATTCGGCGTGCGCCTGAACGATCTGCCGGGCGCAAGCTATGCGGAAAAAGCAAAACCTGCCGCAAAAAAATTTGGCATCAAGCCGAACTGAGCGCGTCAGGATTTTATAAAAAACGCGGCCATCAGCGCCGCGTTTTTTTATGCGTATTGTCCGGCAACCCAGCCCGACGACCACGCCCACTGGAAATTATATCCGCCCAGCCAGCCCGTGACATCGACGACTTCGCCGATAAAATAAAGCCCGCTTTGCCGTGCGCTTTCCATGGTCTTGGAGGAAATCTCGCGTGTATTGACCCCGCCGCGGGTGACCTCGGCGGTGCGGTATCCTTCGCTGCCGGTCGGGGTGACCTGCCAGTCTTGCAAACGTCCGGCGGCGAGGGCGAGTTTCTTGTCCGACAAATCCGCCATCGGCGCATCAATCGCCATATCGGCGGCTATCCATTCCGCCACGCGGCGCGGCACGAAGGCCGCAAGCACATTGTGCAGCATCTGGCGTGGCTGTTCCTTACGCCGCGTTTTCAGGGTTTCCAGCAGGTTTTCTGTATCCGGCAGCAGGTTGACGGTAATTGCATCGCCCTCCTGCCAATAAGACGATATTTGCAAGATCGACGGCCCGCTGATCCCGCGGTGGGTGAACAGCATCCCCTCGCGGAAGGCGGTTTTGCCGTGGCTGATTTCACTGGGGTCTACCGCGATACCCGATAACGTTTTGGTTGCGGCCAAAAGCTCCGGCGAAAAGCGCAGCGGCACAAGGGCGGCGCGGGTAGGAATAATGCTGTGGCCGAATTGCTGTGCAATATCGTATCCAAAACTTGTCGCGCCGATTTTGGGTATCGATAGCCCGCCCGTGGCAATCACGACCGATGCGGCGGCGAGCGTGCCGCGGCTGGTTTCCATGCGAAAGCGGATGCCGTCATGTGTCAAGGCGGATACGGATGTTTCCATTGATAGCAAAACGCCTGCGCCATCCATGCAATCGAGCAAAAGGTCGATAATCTGCTGCGACGACCCATCGCAAAACAGTTGCCCCAGCGTCTTTTCATGAAAGGCGATGCCGTGCTTGCCGACCAGCTTGATGAAATCGTGCTGCGTATAGCGGCTGAGCGCCGATTTGCAAAAATGCGGATTGTCCGAAATAAACTGCGCGGGCGAACAGTGCAGATTGGTGAAATTGCAGCGCCCGCCGCCGGAAATACGGATTTTTTCACCGGGCGAGGGCATGTGGTCGACGACCAGCACGCTGCGGCCGCGCTTGCCCGCCTCGGCGGCGCACATCATGCCGGCGGCGCCGGCACCGACGACGATAACGTCATAGTCAAAGGACATGATGGTTTATTTTTTCCGCGGGGGCTTGAGTTTGAAGCGGTCGGGGTCGAAACCGTTCGAAATGCGGTCGAGGTCTTTTTCAACGGCTTTACGCTCGGCGTCTTCGGCGGCTTTGCGCTCGATCTCGCGCTGCATCGCGACTTCCTTCAGCGAGAGGCTGAGGGCGATTTTGTGGTACCGCTCCGCCATGAAATGGTTTTCGTCGGCGGCTTTTTTATCCGCATGTTTGGCGGCCGTGCGGCCAAGATTGTCTTTGGCCAGCACGTCTGCCCCCGCAGCGACGAGGATATCGACGTTGTCATCGTCACCTTCGATGGCGGCATGATGCAGCGGCGTCAGCCCTTTGATGTCCTTGAGGTTCAAATCGGCTTTGGCGGCGACCAGAACCTTGAGGGTGTCGGTATCAGAATTTTTGGCGGCATAGTGCAGGGCGGTCATTTTTTCCTGCGTCGAGGCGGCGTTGATATCGGCGCCCAGCTGCAAAAGAATTTTCACGGCATCGTCGGAGCGGTTATCCGCGGCAACCATCAGCGGTGTGCGCCCGTCGTTGTCGCGCGCGGACAAATCGGCGCCCGCATCGACCAGCGCCGTCAGATTTTCATGGTCGCTGCTTTCCAGCGCACGGAACAATTCGCGCGTCATGGTCTTGTTGAAAGCGGAACGGGGCGTTTTACGCGGTGCGGCCATAACATCTTTCCTGAGGCGATTAAGGTTTCGGGCCGCGCTTGTGGCCTTGCAGGCGGAAGCGCGAGGGATCCGGATTCAGTTTATCCAGCGTCGCCATATCCTGCGCGAATTGTTCGGGCGAATAGGCGGGCGGTTGTTCCTTGGCGGGCAGTTTGACGGGCCCGCCGTTATTCATCAACTGGAAAAGATAGGTGGAGGTGTCAATAAAACGGCGACCTTCGCCGGTCCAGTCTTCGCCGGCGCGCTGCTGGGCGATGGCGGCGGGGGTATGGCCGAAGGCATCGGTGCGCCGGTAATCGGCGCCGGCTTCGGCAAGGGCGGCGACAACCTCTTTCGCGCCCATGAAGGCGGCCAGTTGCAGGGCCGTCATCGACTGGCCGTCGGTTTCTTCCAGCTGGTCAGTGTATTCGAGGATCAGGCGCGTCATCTCGGCGTTTTGTTTATAGGCGGCCCAGTGCAGCGCCGTATAGGCGGCCTGCCCGCCGTGCAGGGACGTATCCGCGCCGGCTTCGAGCAGGAAGCGCGCGGCGTCCAGCTTGCCCTCAAGGATCGCCTTGTGCAGCAGTGTCTGGCCGTGTTCGTTGCGCATATCGACGTCCGCGCCATCCGTCATGAAAAAGCGCAGGTTCTTCAGGTCTTCATCCTGAACAGCCTGAAATACGTCCTTTGCGGCTTCCGGGTCCGAGTACTTGATAAACATGAGATTTCCTGTGTATCCACAGGGTAGAGGGGCGGGGGAGTTACGTCAACAGGAAAGGCCCGGTTTTGCAACCGGGCCTTTTGTGCCTCCTGAACGGAGAAAGTCTTTTGTGGCTTATGCCGCAGCGACAGCAGAGGGCTGCAGGGTAGCCGCGCGGCGTGCGGTCGGCTCAATCGCTTCACGGCCAGATTCAACGCGGGCAACGATAGCTGCACCGTATGCTTTAGCTTCGCTGGTTTTGTCGAAATCGAATTTGTTCAACGTCATGGCCGCACCTCGTTTAAAAGTGTTGTTCTTTTTGTTTGCGGGGGTCTCTAGCTTCTTTGGAGGAAATTAAATTGCCCTACAGCTTTAGAATGCGAAATAAACGGATGATTGTCAAACAACATAAGCCATAATGCCTGTGGATGAAGTTAATTTATTCTTAAATATGAAGGTATTATAAAAACTTATTCACAGGCTTTGCGCGCATAAAAAAACGCCCCCGGAGGGGCGCTTTTGTGAATGATTCTCATTCGAATCCGAGCGAATCGTTACGAATCGATGAGAGAAATCCTGTTTTTTTCCAGCAAATCCGCCGCTTTCGGGCGATCAGCCGTTGGCAGGTGCCTCATGTTTCGGGCCGCCGCGCTCCATGCTGGCATTTGCGGAGAGTTCAGCAATGCTCGCGCCGCCGATGCGGAAATTGATCTGTGCCTTGATTTCGCGTGCTTCAGCCAGAGCAGAGAAGCCTTCAATTGCTTTCAAAACCATGTGTCCCACCCTTTATTTGCGTTTTTCTTGCTTCAAGTACAGTTCTAATGACTCATCGTGACCCATTTTTCTTAACTCGTCAAGGAAATTGTATTCCATAAAGGTCGTGATGTTATTGAGCTCGAAGGCGACGGTGCACATGTACCACAGCTTGTCCTCATGCTTCGCCATGCTGACTTTCATGTGTTCTTCCAGCGGGGCTTGCAGATGCGGATTCTTGATGCCCGCGCTTTCCTGCTGCGCTTCGCGCAGGATACCCGCCAGCATCAGCACGAAACGGCTGGGAGAGACAGGATTGTTACGGTTGAAGCCGATGTAGGCAAGTTTCGGTTCGGGCAGATAGGTCGTGGGCTGCGGCGTCGACATGATGCGCAGCGCGATATTGTTGATGCGGACGAAATCGACCAGCTGCTGTCCATGTGCGCTGTGATTGAGGATGTCGAGCGCGGTCGAGATCATCACTTCGTCGGCCGGCAGCGGCTGGCCGGGTTTGAGAAGATCGTTCAGCTTCTGGGCTTCTTGTGTCATGACAGTCTGTCCTTCAATGCGCGCCGATAACAAGGGCCGGTGCGTGGCGTTGTCCGTTACGCTTCCAGCCAGCCTTGACTGTGGGGGCTGTAGGGGAAATAGATGCCGTTGAGCAGCAGGCTTTGATCCTGAAAGGACAGCTTGCCGTCGTTCTGCACAAGGATCGTCGATGAAATAAGGCCGCCGCCATAATACAGCGTGCCGCTGACGCGGAACAGATTGGCGGCTGCGTTTTGCGAGACCTGCACAGGCTTGAAGCCGGAATAAACGCTCTCGCGCTGTTCTTTGGTGAGGGCACTCAGAAACGGCAGTTTCTTGGGGTCCTTGATGAGGAACACGTCGCCTTCGCTACCTTGTACGTTGGCGAAGAAGAAGTCGAGGTAGTTCACGACGTTCATTTCGTTCAGACGCACGGGGTCTTTTTCGTTGACCGTGTAGATCGGGTTCGCGGTGCCGTCAAGCGTGATGAATTCGTTGCCGTCACTGAGATAGGTGAGGCTGAATGTCGGCATCGTCGCGTAGTTGATCAGACGATAGAGTTTATACTTGTTGTAAAACGGCAAAGAGCGCCACGAAACTTCGGTCGCTTCTTTGGAGAATACGACGGCGTCGCGCGTACCGCTCAGGCGGTTCAATACCTGATGCGCGTCGTCCCGATTCAATCTTGTCCAGAGTGGTTGCATGGTTCCCCTTTAACCGCGTTAAAGTATATCAATCTTGCGGGCAAAGAAATAGGGTTTCTTATAGGATTTTTGGAGTGACTTCAGGAACTTGACCGGACGCCTGTTTGTTCCCCGCGTCCCTTTTTACGGAACGCTAGTCGCCGCCGTCATCCACCACGGCGAGCGCCGCGCGGATGACATCGCATCCAGCAGCGGGTTTATAGGCCTCGCTGCTGAGGATTTGCCGCCAGCGCCGCGCACCGCCCATGCCTTGAAACAGACCAAGGATATGGCGGCTGATATCTTTGAGCGGGGTGCCGTTCTGTAAACTGCGTTCTACATAGGGCATCAACGCCTCGACAACCGCGCGGCGGCTGCGAATATTGCTTGTACCGAAAACCTCGCGCTCTACCTGCGCCAGAAAATAGGGGTTCTGGTAGGCTTCGCGCCCGATCATCACGCCGTCGAGATGCTGAAGCGCATCATGGATTTGCGCCGTGGTCTTGATGCCGCCATTGAGGATGATTTCCAGCTGCGGAAAATCTTTTTTCAGCTGATATGCCGTTTCCCATTTCAGCGGCGGAATGCTGCGGTTCTCCGCAGGACTCAGGCCGTTCAGCCACGCCTTGCGCGCGTGGATAATAAAGGTACGGCAGCCTTTTTCTGCAATCGGTCCGATGAAATCGAGCAGAAATTGATAGCTGTCCTGCTCGTCGATGCCGATGCGGGTTTTCACGGTGACGGGGATATCCACGGCCTGTTTCATCGCATCGATGCAATCGGCGACAAGCGCGGGGCTGGCCATCAGGCAGGCGCCGAATTGTCCGCGCTGGACACGGTCGCTTGGGCAGCCGCAGTTCAGGTTGATCTCATCATATCCATACTCTGCCGCGATTTTCGCGCAGGCGGCGAGGTCTTTCGGATCAGAGCCACCCAGCTGCAGCGCAATCGGATGTTCTTCGGGGCTGTATTCAAGCACGTGCAGTTTTTTGCCGTAGATAATCGCCCCCGTCGTAATCATAACGGTATACAAAAGCGCGTTCGGAGAAATCAGGCGCAGAAAATAGCGGTCATGACGGTCCGTCCAGCCCATCATCGGCGCCACCGATACCGTGCGGTCAACCGCATCGGGGCGGCAGGGCGGCAGACGAAGGGGCTGCGCGGGCGGGGCGCTATGGGCGGTTTGTGCGGTCATGGGGCGGTTTTTACATGATTATGGTTAAAAAGTCCAGAGGATGGCTGCTGCACAGCCGCAAAGCGGTGCCGCGGTGTGTTTAAATACCACCAACACACTGAAAAACAGTAATAATTTCAAGGTGCCTGTTGAAAAAAGGGGCGATGGGCGCCGCAGTCCCGCAGAAATCCACGGCTTTTTTCCGGTTTTGGCGAAAAAAGGTTTGAACAGGGGGGCTTTATGCTTATTCTCTCAGAACCATCCGATATCACGCGAAGTACAATGACAAGAACAAGAAAAACATCATTTTTTTACCTGCTGGCCCTTTTGCTGACCCTGTCCGTGGCCTTCTCTGCGGCGTTTTCTTTGAACGCGCGCGCGCAAACCGCGGGCGAGCCTGCCGAGGCGATTGCGACGGCTGACGGCGGCGCGGGGGCGGAAAGTTTGCCGGTGCCGCGCTTTGTGTCGCTGGCGACGGACGAAGTCAACCTGCGCACGGGGCCCGGCATGCGCTATCCGGTCAAACTGGTCGTGCGCAAAAGCGGTCTGCCCGTCGAAATCGTGCGCGAGTTCGATGTCTGGCGTCAGGTACGCGATATCGACGGCGATGATGGCTGGGTGCATAAAAGCATGCTCTCGGGCCGCCGCAGTGTGATTGTGAAGTCGCAGGTGCAGACGATTGTACGCAAGCCGGAAAACGGCGCGAAGCCTGTTGCGCGGCTGGAGCCGGGTGTCATCGCCCGCCTGCAAACCTGCAAGGGTGGCTGGTGTGAAATCAATGCCAGCAGCTATAGCGGCTGGATCAAAAAAGAAACCATCTGGGGCGTCTATCCCGATGAAGCGTTCAAGGAGTAATCTCTTTTGACCACAGCGGATACGCAGGAAAAGCTCAAGGAAGAAGCGAAGGCTATTCAGTCCAGGCTTGAAACCCTCATCAAGGAAGAGGATATCAAGCTGCGCATCGCGCGTACTATCTGCGTTTATGCGGGTATGATTACCGAAACGCTGCTGGAGTATGAAGAGCCCGATGTCGTGATGGAGCAGGCCTTCCACCGCATTGCCGATTTGCTGCGCGCGGAGCCTTCCGCCGAAGAAGATGACAAGGGGCTTATGCCGCTGGCCTATGATGTCGATCACGATACCGAACTGGGCCGTCATCTGGCGCGCGGCGTAGCGAAGAAACTGCCCAAGAGCCTCGACGATGTGCACGAAATCGCGATTGCGCTCATCATCAAGGATTTTCCGCAGTGGGAAGAAATGGGCTATGGCCGCGAAGAAACGCTGCGCCTGCTCATCGAAACCGTCATCATGGCGTTGACGTTCGAAATGGCGACGCAGGACTTCTGCGATTTGCTGATCGAGGAATTTATCGCCGACGGTCACAGCCCCGCCGAAGGCATCGTCGCGATTGCGGCGGCGGCAGGGTATTATATGACGGCGGCCGATATGTCGATGGCGCTGCCCGAAGATGCGGAACTGCAAATGACCAACGTCATGGTGCGTGAATCCTTGCGCCATGAAACGCCGGGCATTAAAAACTGGAAAACGCTGGCGGCGGCGAACGATGCCGAAAATCACGATATTCCAGAATACCTCGGCAAGCTGCGCCCGCAGATAGAAGAGTTTTTCGAGCTGATCGGGCTTGAAAACCCGCTGGGCCGCGCGGTTGCGGTAGCCAAGGCCGTGGGCCGGATGGTTGCCGTAATCACTGTCGAAGATGTTGGACAGATACACCCAAGTATTGCAAAATCCTTGGCGAAAACCGGCATGATTCTGGGCGCACGCCACAGAGACGAGGCTCCGGCATGATGCCGCGGGCACAGCAAGTCCGGTGAGATAAACCCGAGACCGGAGAGACGTTTTTCATGCAAAACACACAACGGCAAATCGCGGAAGACAAGATGACCCACCAGCAAAAATCCAGCTATACCTACGATGACCTGATTTCCTGCGGGAAAGGTACGCTGTTCGGCCCCGGTAATGCGAAACTTCCGCTGCCGCCGATGCTGATGTTTGACCGTATCACGCACGTTTCCCTCGAAGGCGGTGCGTTTGGCAAAGGTGAGCTGGTCGCTGAATTCGACATCAAGCCCGACCTGTGGTTCTTCCAGTGCCATTTCGAAGGCGATCCCGTTATGCCGGGCTGCCTTGGCCTTGACGCTGTCTGGCAGCTTTTGGGCTTTTACCTCGGCTGGACGGGCGCGCCCGGTTCGGGCCGTGCGCTCGGCGTCGGTGAAGTCAAATTCACCGGTCAGGTTCTGCCCGAAGCGAAAAAAGTTACCTACCGCCTCAACATCAAGCGCGTGATCAACCGCAAGCTGGTGCTTGGCATCGCCGACGGCATCGTCGAGGTTGACGGCAAGGTGATCTACGAAATGACCGACCTCAAAGTCGGCCTGTTCGAAAATCCGCGCTCGCTTTAATTATCTGCGCCCATCCGCGCCGAACCGATGCCGCAGGGTCTCCCCGCGGCATTGGTGTTAGAAGGGGCGGGTTTCGGGTATCCCTACCGCATAGAAAGAGGACTGTCATGAGTTTGAGAAGAGTTGTCGTCACCGGTCTTGGCATTGTTTCCTGCATTGGCAACGATCAGGATACCGTCACGCAATCGTTGAAAGACGGCAAATCCGGTATCGTCTTTTCACCCAAATATGCCGAAATGGGTTTTCGCAGCCACGTCGAAGGCCGCCCGAACATCAACCTCGAAGAAGCCATCGACCGCAAACTGCTGCGCTTCATGGGCGAAGGCGCCGCTTATAACTACATCGCCATGCAGCAGGCGGTGGCAGACTCCGGTCTTGAACACAAAGACGTCTCGAACGAACGCACGGGCCTCATCATGGGTTCGGGCGGTCCGTCGACCAAAAACCTTCTCGAAGCCTTCGACGTCAGCCGCGAAAAAGGGCCGAAGCGCATCGGGCCATATATGGTCACGCGCTGCATGTCTTCGACCAACTCCGCATGTCTGGCGACGCCGTTTGAAATCAAGGGCGTCAACTATTCCATCACGTCCGCCTGCGCGACGTCCGCGCATTGCATCGGCAACGGCGCGGAGCTGATCCAGTGGGGCAAGCAGGATATCGTTTTCGCCGGCGGCGGCGAGGAACTTGACTGGTCGCTGACCGTGCTGTTCGACGCCATGGGCGCGCTGTCGTCCAAATACAACGACAATCCGACCAAGGCATCGCGCGCCTATGACGCAAACCGTGACGGTTTCGTGATCGGCGGCGGCGGTGGCGTTCTGGTTCTCGAAGAATACGAACACGCCAAAGCGCGCGGCGCGAAGATTTACGCAGAGCTGACGGGCTACGGCGCGACGTCGGACGGCTATGACATGGTCGCCCCCTCGGGCGAGGGCGCGGTGCGCTGCATGAAGCAGACCATCGCCACCATGAAAGGCCCCATCGATTACATCAACACCCACGGTACCTCGACCCCCGTCGGTGACGGGCAGGAACTGAAGGCCATCAAGGAAGTCTTCGGCGATAAAATGCCGGCTTTCAGCTCCACCAAATCGCTGACGGGCCATTCCCTTGGTGCAACAGGGGTTCAGGAAGCGATTTACACGCTTCTGATGATGAAACACGGTTTCATCTGCGCCTCCGCCAACGTCGAGACGCCGGATCCGGAAGCCGAAGGCATGCCGCTGGTGCGTACCCGTCAGGACGGCGTGAACATCCAGCACGCGATTTCCAACAGCTTCGGCTTCGGCGGCACCAACTGCACGCTCGGCTTCTCCAAAATCAGCTGATTTAAAAAAGAAAGAACAAAAAAATGACAGGCAAACTGATGCAGGGTAAACGCGGGCTGATTATGGGGGTGGCGAACGACCACTCCATCGCCTGGGGCATTGCCAAAACCCTGCACGAACACGGCGCGGAAATGGCTTTCACCTATCAGGACGAGCCGTTTGGCAAACGCGTGCGTCCGCTCGCGGATAGCCTTGGCGCGAAACACGTCGTGCAATGCGACGCGTCGAGCGAGGAAAGCCTCGACAACCTCTTCGCCTACCTGAAAAAGGAATGGGGCAGCATTGATTTTGTGGTGCATGCCATCGCGTTTTCCGACAAGAACGAGCTGAAGGGCGCTTATGTCGATACCACCCTCGGCAACTTCCTGACCTCGATGCACGTGTCTTGCTATTCCTTTACCTCCGTCGCGCGCCGCGCGAAGGATATCATGCCGAACGGCGGCAGCATGGTCACGCTGACCTATCTGGGCTCCGAACGCGTCATGCCGAATTACAACGTCATGGGCGTGGCCAAGGCCGCGCTGGAAGCTTCTGTGCGCTATCTGGCCGCCGACCTCGGCCCGCAGGGCATCCGCGTGAATTCGATTTCCGCAGGCCCGATGCGGACGCTCGCGGGTGCTGTCATCGGCAATGCGCGCCATACGTTCAAATTCACCACGCAGGCCTCGCCGCTGCAGCGTCCCGTGACGCTGGAGGAGCTGGGCAATACCGGACTTTATTTCCTGTCCGACCTGTCGTCCGCCGTCACCGGTGAAAACCACTATGTCGATTGCGGTTTCAACATCATCGCCATGCCGCGCAAGGAAACGATCGACGAAATCGCCGGCGGCAACGGCGGGGAGTAAGTCTGATGCCCTATATCGTCACCGCACATGATTTTCCGAACGCGCTCGACAAGCGCATGGCGGCGCGTCAGGCGCATCTGGATGCCCTCGCGGGCATGAAGGCGGAGGGCAAGGTGCTTTATGCCGCCGCGCTGCTGAATGATAACGGCGATATGGCGGGCTCCATGCTGGTGGTCGATTTGCCGGATACGGCGGCGATTGACGCGTGGCTGGAAACCGAGCCCTATATCCTGCAAGGCGTCTGGGACAAATCCCGCATCAGCATCCAGCCCTGCCGTCCGGCGCCCTCCGCGCCGAAATAAGCGGGCCGCGAAGGAAAAAGAGACTTCGATAGCACAAACAAAAACCCCCGCAAAAACTTGCGGGGGTTTTTGTTTGCGCGTGCCGCGGATTATTTTTTGGCGGCGGCGTAGATTTCGGAGACTTTCGTCCAGTTGACGACCGTCCACCATGCTTTCAGGTAATCGGCGCGGCGGTTCTGATAGTTGAGGTAATAGGCATGTTCCCACACATCGTTGCCGAGGATGGGGGTGCCTTTGACTTCAGCCACGTCCATCAGCGGGTTGTCCTGATTGGGGGTGGAGGTCACGACGAGTTTGCCGTCCGCCGTCAGCACCAGCCAAGCCCAGCCGGAGCCGAAGCGGCCAACGCCTGCCTTTTCGAATTCTTCCTTGAATTTATCGACGGAGCCGAAGGTATCGGTCAGCGCCTTTTCCAGTTCTGCCGAAGGTTTGCCGGATTGCGCGGCGGGCGCCATCAGCTGCCAGAAGAACGTGTGGTTCCAGTGACCGCCGCCGTTGTTGCGCACGGCTGCATTGTATTTGGATACGTTCTTCACGATGTCTTCGAGCGATTTGCCGGCCAGTTCGGGCGTGGCTTCGATTTGTTTGTTGAGGTTATCGACATAGGCTTTGTGATGTTTGCCGTGGTGGGTTTCCATCGTTTTGGTGTCGATGACCGGCTCCAGCGCGTCATAGGCATAGGGCAGTGCGGGCAGATCGAAACCGCCGCCTGCTTTTTGTTCGGCGGCCAGCGCGGGCATGGCAACCATGCACATGAAAAGCGTTGCGAAAAGAACGGACGTCATTTGTTTCTCCTTATGTTTCCTCAAGAGGGGGCTTGTACGTGTTCAAGCATGAATGAATGTGGGCAGAGTATATCACCCTGCAAGGCTGTGCCATAGCACATAGCGCTGCACTGCGGGAAATCAACCCGTGAATCCGTAAACTAACGATGCAGGGATAATCAGGTTCCCGATTTCAGGTTGCAGACTTTGTTGCCGCCGCAATCCTGTTTGCCGCGCAAGGCTTCGCCGTAGGCTTCGAATATTTTGCGCGAACTGCCGTTCAGCTGGAAATCCCCCTCCGGATGCCATTGCACGCCGAGGATGAAACGCTTGCCCGGCACCGAGAAGGCTTCGATAAGCCCGTCATCGGATACGGCCTCCACATGCAGGCCGTTGCCGAGACGGTCGACCCCCTGCTGGTGCAGGGAATTGACCTCGAATTCGGACGGCAGGCCGATTTTTTCAAACAGGCCGCCTTTCTCGGTATGAACTTTATGGGCGGGGGTCTCATAAACAATTTTCAGATTATCGCTTTGCGGCTCGCGGTGGTCGCGCTTGCCGGGGACTTCCTGCACTTTCTGGTGCAGGCTGCCGCCGAGGGAGACGTTCATCTCCTGAAAACCGCGGCAGATGGCGATAAGGGGCAGGTCTTTTTCAACCGCGCGGCGGATCAGCGGCAGGGTCGTCGCATCGCGCGTCAGGTCGAGGAGTTTTTCATCAAACACACGCTCCGCCCCGTAATTGCTGGGGCAGACGTTGGAAGGCGAGCCGGTGAGCAGGATGCCATCGACGAAATCCGCGACCTTTTCGAAATCAAACGTGCCGTTGGTGACCGGCATGATGAGGGGGGAGCATCCGGCAACCTCCAGCAGCGCCTGCACATATGTATCGCGCACGAAATGGCAGGGCATACCGTTGTTGTAAATGATGTTGCTGGGGATAAGGACGACGGGTTTTTTCTGGCTCATGATCACACAGGTCGGGGATAAAGGATGTCCATACTTCAGTTTAACACATTTTAAACTGTTTTTTCATAGATGACGAAGAATTTTCGTACAGGTGTTACGGCTTCCCATGTCCCGCTGAAGCCTGCGGGGATTAAAAAGCTCGCGGGGGCGCGGAATTCCTCGGTTTTTCCGGCATCGTCGGTCAGGCGCACGGTGCCTTCGGTCAGGGTGCAGAATTCATCTTCGCTATAGGATACGCGCCATGTTCCGGCGCTGCATTCGTAGACGCCGGCGCAAAACTCGCCGCTCTTGCTCGTATAGCGGACATCAAAAGCGTGATCGGGCGTTCCGGATATCACCTTGCTGCTATCGACGGCGCTGCGCTCCGCATGTTTGAGGGGGGCGGGGGAGAAATGAACGATGCTCATACAGTCTGACCTTGCCGTCGTTGAACCGTGTATCAGCATAAATAAGGTCGATGACCTTGTCGAGAGCGCCCCGTATCGCGGCAGGCAACGGAGATGATTCGCGGCGGCGGCCGCTGTAAACGGCCTTGCGATATCGCCCCCGTGATGCCGCGAAGGACACGGACGAAGTCGGGTGTGCGCGAGGGTATCGGGTGCGGGCAGCGCGGCGGCGTGCATGGAAAATTCATCGCGGCGTATGGTGGGCGTGCGTGAAAAATTTCATCACAATTTTTTATGCGCCGCAGATATTTTTTTGCCGCAAAAAAACAAAACGCGCCATCGTGCGGCGCGTTTGAAACGGAAACATCAATATACGTTTTATATGCGTATTTATTGCGCTAAATGAAGAAGGGCGCCGTAGCCTGGCGCCCCTCTCAATGCAAGAAAAGTAAGTTCGTAGAACTTACTTCTTCTTAGCAACTTTTTTCTTAGCAACTTTTTTCTTAGCAGCAGGTTTTTTTGCTGCTTTTTTAGCAGCAGGTTTTTTTGCTGCTTTTTTAGCTGCCGGTTTTTTAGCAGCTGCTTTTTTCACGGTTTTCTTTTTCGTAGCCATTTGTTTTCTTCCCTATTTGAAGTTGACACATTAGTCGAATGAAGATTACTCCGTCACTCTCCTAATCATAATTATATTTTAGAACGTGATTCTCAGGATTGTCAAAACATAATTGACAAGACGGACACTGCGGGTGCGCAGAGTCCGTCTTGCTGTGTCATTTTGGTTGCAGCTTGCACGGCGCTGATGATGTGCGCGTGATGCGCCGGTATCAGGGCGCAACCGGTGCAGCAGGTTGGTTGTCAAAGTAGCGTGTTTTGACTTCTTCTGCTGCATGTCCATGTCTGACCATGCAGTCGGTGAAGGCTTTGTCATGCGCTTCCTGCGTCATATCTTCGGTGCTGGCAGCCAGTTCTGTCTCGCAGGTCTCTGCGTTTTGCATGAAACGCGCAACATCGGCGGAAACCGCTTCATTGCTGGTGTTTTCAGCTGTTGCAGGGGCTTCGGGCGCCGCGCTTTCCACCGCTTTTTCCATTCCGTTTTGCGCCTGCGCCAGATACGAAACGCTGATGAAGGCGATCAGTCCAAGAAGGATGGCGAGGCTCAGGTATTTTTTCATGGGAAGGCTCCGGATGAACAGGGTGGGGAGGAACGGGGAGATGGTATCGACATCGTTGTCAGAGTCGCGACGTCCAACAATTCTTGCGCCCCTTTGTTCCGCATGCAAGAGGGGTGATGCGTTTATTCGCATCTCATCAAGACCAAGACATGCAGATGTGCGGCGATGTGCGCGCTTCAGTCGTGCGTCACATGGTGATGCGATCTCACGCATGTGATGTTCCGCGCGAAGGGCATCAACGTTTGCGCGCGATGCCGCGCTTTTATATCTGCGCAGCGCCTGCGTGGTGTGCGAGCGCGGCGAGTTTGCGTTGTGATTTTCTGATGCGCGGCTGCGCCGCGTGTGCTTCGCATGCATATATAAAGTAAGGGGCCGGCGGGGGCGGGTGAAAAGCCTGTACGTTTTTTAAGTCACTGAAAATAAAAGAAAATTTTTATGGTTTTTGGGTAACCCTTTCAAAACAAAGCGCTATTTGTTTTGCACGTGCGGGGGGCGATGGCTATATATATGTAATTCATGTGCGAAGGATGTCGCCCGCGATTTAAATCCGCCGCCAAGGGCATAAATTTGTGAACAATCGTTTCTGCGCAAAGCAAAGATGAAGCCGCAGGTTTATTCTGCAGCGCTTTGAAATGGTTTAATTTTCCGGAAGAAAATGGTGATCCCGGTGGGATTTGAACCCACGACCCTCTGATTAAAAGTCAGATGCTCTACCGCTGAGCTACGGAATCACATATCGAAGGACTTGGACATTAAGGTTTTTCCAAGGTGTGGTCAAGGTAATAGATGAAAAACCTTCTTTTGTAAATTGCAAAGTGCGGGCGTGTTTCATTTATTATTAACGTGTTGATATTATGATAAATTGTCAAAAAGAGGGAAAGAATGTCAGAACATCTTCGTGAAAATTTCGATCTTCAGGCGCAGCAGCCGCAAAAACATTTTCATGTGCTGGTGCTGGGCGCAGGGGTGATGGGGCAGCGGCATATCGCCTCGATGCTGGAAGTTGCCGAAAAGGTACTGGCGCCCAAGGGCATCACGCTCGAGATTGCCGCCGTCGACAGGCGCGAGGATATACGCGCGGCTTTGCCGCCAGTGGTCAAGACATATGCCGATATGGATGCGGCGCTTGCGGCGCAAAAACCCGATATCGCGCTGATGGCGTTTAACGACGACCAGCACATCTCCGCTTTCCGTAAATTGTTTGATGCCTGCCCGGATTTAAAAGCCGTACTGACAGAAAAGCCGCTGACGGAACATCTGCGCGAAGCACGCGAGATAGAGCCGGAGCTGCGCAAAAGATATCTCAGCATGAATACAGTGGCGAATTTCAGTCCCGTCTTTGACCGCCTGCGCGAAGAGCTGCCGAAGCTGGAGGCGAAAGTGGGCGGGCTCAGGCCTTTCGGCTTCGAAGCCATCTGGGGCAAGAACCGCACGGCGGATACGCGCCCCTCTATCGGTGTGCCGAGCGAGTCGGTGCATGCCTTGTCGATCATCGCCGATATGTTTGGCCACGGGCGTTTGTCGATGGAAAGCGGGGATGGCAAGAAAGGATACCTCAGCGCCAAAGCCGCCGATGTGATTTACGAGATCGATTCGACCTTCCGTTCCGGTAAAACCGGTGTGCCGGTGTCGTTTCATGCCAGCTATGTTTTCGAAAGCCAGCACCGCAAGGTGACGGCCTATTATCATGCGGGCGATGGCGGCGTAGTGGCGGCGGAGCTGGATTTCGACGTCAAATACAACGGCCAGAACGCCGACAGGCTGCGCCTGCACCGCATTGACGCGGCATCGGGCAAGGTCACGACGCTGCTGGACGAATATCCCGATAAAATCGTCAATGGCGCGCCGCACGGGCTGCTGCGTGGCGACCGCATCACGGCCTTTATCAGTCTGAGCCTGACGGATTTTCTGACGCCACCGCAAAAACGCGACCCTGCGCTGGCCTCGCGCCTCAGCAATCTGGATGCCGCGCTGGAAGTGCAGGCGGAGGTCGAGCAGATCAACCCGCAAAACCGCCTGCTGCGCACCGTGCAGGTGGATGCCGATCCGCAGCAACTGGTCAGGCCGAAATACACATCGATTGCCGATGCGGGGGCGGATGACGTCAAGGCGCGTCTGGCCGCGCTGGAGGCATTGCAAAAACCCGCGCCGCCACGCCCCGCGTGGAAGCCGCCGCTGCGCAGCTAGGCCTGACCCGAGAGAGGGTTATCCGGCTTTTTTGAATTTCTTTTGCAGCGCCTTGTTCACGGACGGGGTGACGAAGTGGCCGATATCGCCGCCCAGACGCCCGATTTCCTTGACGAAGCGGGAGGATACGAACTGGAACTTGTCCTGCGACATCAGGAACACTGTTTCGATATCCTTGTTCAGATAGGCGTTCATGCCCGCCATCTGGAATTCATATTCGAAATCCGACACGGCGCGCAGGCCGCGTACGATAACGCGGGCGTCCACATCCTCGACGAATTGCATCAAAAGCTTGCTGAAGGGGACGACTTCCCACGACTTGCCGCGAATTTTCGGGTTATTGGCAAGGTCGGTTTCCATCATCTTCACACGCTCTTCGGTATTGAACAGCGGTCCCTTGCCCGGATTGTCGGCAACGGCGACGACCAGATGGTCGACAACCTTCAGCGCCCGCTCGATGATGTCCAGATGGCCAAGGGTCACGGGGTCGAACGTGCCCGGATAAACACCGGTCAGGCGTTGTTTCTGTTTGCCGGCAGCGGGTTGCTTCTTGGCGGCGGCTTTTTTTGTGGATGCTTTTTTCATGCGCGCTGTTACCATCTGTTTGTCTGCGGATGCGATGTCACGAGATTGAAACAGTTTAAGGTAAAGCGCAATGATAAAGACAAAAAACGGAGCAGGGCATCCCTTCGCCATCGGCGGCCACCGCGGGCTTGGCTGCACCGATCATGACTTTTACCAGCCCTTGCGCGATATCGCCGCGCTGCCTGTCGAAAATACGGCCGAAAGCGTCAAGGCGGCCTTTGCCGCAGGGGCGGATTATGTAGAAATCGACGCCGTGATGTCGGCCGATGGCGAAATCTTTACCCTGCACAACGTCGTGCCCGCCGACCATTTTTTCCGTGCGGCGCCTGCGGGGCATCTCAATACGCTGCCGTTTGCGGAAATACAAAAATTCAAAACGGGCCGTCATGCCAATGGCCGCATCGCGCCGCTGTCCGAAACGCTGGCCTTGATTGCAGCGGTATCACCCCAAACCCTGCCATGGGATGTGAATATCGAGATAAAGGGTGTGCAAGGATCCGGCCAGCCGCTGGAGGCGAATGATTTCATCAACCGCCTTGCCGCTGTGGTGCAGGCATCGCCCGTGCCGCCCGCGCGGGTACTGTTTTCATCCTTCGCGCTGCATAATATCATCGCCATGTCCCGCGCGCTGCCGCAGGCTCAATACGGCATGCTGTTCGGGGAGAAGCCGGAATCCAGCCCCATCTATGCCGATCGCCGCGAAGATTTCGCCTGCCGCTATCAGCCCTATCATCCGGCGGCGCTGGCGGCGGTGATGGCAGCATGGCAAGATAAAACGGCGCAAGGGGCGGCGCTGTCCTATGTGCATCCGGAATTCGCCACCTTGACGCCCGACAGCATCATGATGGCGCAGGCGCACGGGCTGGGTATCAATAGCTGGGCGCTATTCGAAGAAATGACGCCCGCCCGCAAAGCGGCCTATATGCGTATCCATGACATCTGCGAAGCCGAAGGTGTGCCCTTCACGGTTATTACCGATTATGTCGATGCCTTCAGATAGGGAGGGGGCTACTATGCACATAGAAACCGACCGCCTGCTGATAAAGCCGCTGCAGCCACGCTTTGTGCCTGAAATACAGGCCGCGAAAGAAGAGGTTTGGGGCGAGCTGCAAACATGGATGAGCTGGGCCTACGACGACCAGAAACCGCAAAGCGCGATGGAGGCCTTTGCCGCCAGCCTGAACCCCGCAAGGCCGTTTGATGTCGCTGCCTGCTTTGCACGTGATAACGGAAAATTCGCGGTAATGGGCGGCATCATGGATGACGGCGACGGTGTTTTCGCAACGGGCTATTGGTGCGCGCTATCCCAGCGCGGCAAGGGCTACGCGACCGAGGCGACGAATGCCGCCATCCGCTACGCCTTCGATGCGCTGGACGCAAAACGCGTGAACATCAATTACTACGAAGGCAACCACAACAGCCGCCGCGTGATAGAAAAGCTCGGTTTCACTTTCGTCGGTACCGACAAGGGCGGGCATCTGCGCTGTTCCGACGGCGTCCCCCTCGATGTTCACCGCTTCACCATGACAAACCCGTCAGTGTTGCCGCCGCTGGAATGGCGGCTGGTGGTGTGACGGTTGATGAAATGTAGGCAACAAAAAAGGCGCGGGAATTATTCCGCGCCTTTTTTGTTTTATGCAACGAAGGATTATTCGTTGCCTTCGGTATCGGGCCCTTCGCCGGCGTCGCGGATGACGGCGGCGGAGACGACCTGTTCGTCCGCTTCGATGCGGAAGAGGGTCACGCCCTGCGTCTGGCGGCCGACGAAACGGACGTCACCGACAGGCATGCGGATAATCTGGCCGCCGTTGGTGACAAGCATCACTTCGTCGCTGTCCTTGATGTTGTAGGAGCAGACGATTTCGCCGTTGCGTGCCGAGAGCTTCATGTTCCAGATGCCCGACCCGCCGCGGCCCGTGGTGCGGTATTCATAGGCGGACGTCCGCTTGCCAAACCCGCGCGAGGTAACAGCGAGCAGGAAATCTTCCTGCATGGCCAGTTCGTTGAAACGCTCGTCGGTGAGGACGACGTTGCCGGATGCGGATTCTTCTTCATCCCCCGCGCCGTCTTCGGCGTCTTCAACCTGATTGCGCAGTTGCGATGCGCGTTTCAGATAAGCCATGCGTTCATCGGCGGTCGCCTCGACGTGGCGCAGGATGGAGATGGAGACAACTTCGTCGCCTTCCATCAGCTTGATACCGCGCACGCCGGTCGATGAGCGTGATTTAAACAAGCGCAACGTTTCGTCGCTGATGGGGAAGCGGATGGCTTTGCCCTTGCGCGTTGAAATCAGCAGGTCGCTGTTCGGCGGGCAGGTGCGCACGTCGATCAGCTGTTCGTCGCCTTCGAGCTTCATGGCAATCAGGCCGTTGGCGCGAATGTTTTTGAAATCCTCGAGGCTGTTGCGGCGCACCGTGCCGTGGCTGGTCGCAAAAATCACATCGAGTTTATCCCAGCTGTCTTCGTCCTCCGGCAGCGGCATCACGACGGAGATTTTCTCGTCCTTCTCCAGCGGCAGCAGGTTCACGAAAGCCTTGCCGCGCGACTGGGGCGTGCCCAGCGGCAGGCGGTAGACTTTCATTTTATGCACGATACCCTTGGACGTGAAGAACAGGACGGGGGTATGCGTATTGGCGATGAACAGGTCGGTGACGAAATCTTCGTCCTTCGTCTGCATGCCGGTGCGGCCCTTGCCGCCGCGCTTTTGCGCGCGGTAGGTGGCCAGCGGCACGCGCTTGACGTAGCCGGTGTGGCTGACCGTCACGACCATGTCTTCTTTCTGGATAAGCGCTTCGAGATCGGTTTCGAATTCATCCGGAATAAGTTCGGTCTTGCGCGGGGTTGCGTATTTGTCGCGGATTTCGACCAGCTCGCTGCGCAGAACATCCATCAGCGCCTCGCGGCTGCCGAGGATGCGCAGGCATTCGGTGATATAGGCGCAGACTTCCTTCAGCTCGTCGCCGATTTTGTCACGCTCGAGCGCCGTCAGGCGGTGCAGACGCAAATCAAGAATGGCGCGGGCCTGCGTATCGGACATTTTATAGGTATTGTCCGCCGACATCGGATATTCAGGGTCGTCGATCAGCTTGATGAGCGGCGCGACGTCTTCGGCGGGCCATTGACGCGCCGTCAGTTTTTCGCGCGCGTCGTTCGGGTCGGACGCCGTGCGGATGATTTTGATGATCTCGTCGATATTCGCGACGGCAACGGCAAGGCCGGCCAAGATATGGGCACGGTCGCGGGCTTTGCCGAGTTCGAAAATCGTGCGCTTGGTGATGACTTCTTCGCGGAAGGCGATGAAGGCGGAGATGAACTCTTTCAGGTTCAGCATCTGCGGGCGGCCGTAGTTAAGCGCCAGCATGTTCGCGCCGAAGCTGGATTGCAGCGGCGTATGCTTGTAAAGCTGGTTCATCACCACATCGGCAATCGCATCGCGTTTCAGCTCGATGACGATGCGCACGCCGTCGCGGTCGGATTCATCACGCAGATCGCCGATGCCTTCGATAATCTTTTCGCGCACGCATTCGGCGATACGCTCCAGCAGGCGGGCTTTGTTCTGCTGATAGGGAACTTCGTGAACAATAATGGCTTCGCGGTCTTTGCGGATTTCCTCGACCGAGGTTTTCGCGCGCATGATGATGGAGCCGCGGCCCGTGTGCTGCATGCCCAGAATGCCGTTGCGGCCGAGGATTTGCGCGCCCGTCGGGAAGTCGGGGCCGGGGATGATTTCCGTCAGCTCGTCAATCGTGATATCCGGATTGTCGATATACGCGCAGCAGCCGTTGATGACTTCGCCCAGGTTGTGCGGCGGAATGTTCGTCGCCATACCCACAGCAATCCCGTTCGCGCCGTTGACCAGCAGGTTGGGGAAGCGCGCGGGCAGGACGGTCGGCTCCAGTGTTGATTCATCGTAGTTGGGCTGGAAGTCGACGGTTTCCTTGTCGATGTCTTCCAGCAGCGTTTCGGCGACTTTGTTCAGGCGCGCTTCGGTGTAACGCATCGCCGCCGCCGGGTCGCCGTCCATGGAGCCGAAGTTACCCTGACCGTCGACGAGCGTGAGGCGCATGGAGAAATCCTGCGCCATGCGAACCATCGCATCGTAAATCGCGCTGTCGCCGTGCGGGTGGTATTTACCCATGACGTCACCGACGATACGCGCGGATTTTTTATAGGGTTTGCTGCTGTCGTATCCACCTTCGCGCATGGCGTACAGAATGCGGCGATGCACGGGCTTCAGGCCGTCGCGCACATCGGGCAGGGCGCGGCTGACGATGACGCTCATCGCGTAATCGAGGTAGGATTTTTGCATTTCCTCTTCGATGGTGATGGGCGCAATGCCTTGCTTGGGGGCGGTGTTATCTGCGGTCACGGGGCTTCCCTTATATACAGTATATGCAGTGTGGCGATACCGCCCGCCGCGCAAAGGAGCCTTGCAAAAGGCCGCGCAGGAAGGGCGGTGCCGGTCGATATTTAAACCGTTATTTTTGTAGCATTTTAAGGACGTGATGTCACAGTTTTTTGGCTGTTTTATTGGTCATATTAATCGTGCCGTTATTTTGACATAACGATAGGCTGTGCGAGGGTGTCACAGGGGCAGGGGTGCGATTTGTTGCGATGCCGCAAGGAAAAACACGCCCTGTCGAGGCCGGAGTGTCTTGCTATCCGCCTGAAACTTGGGCATGTTCACCCCACTCACAGTCAAACGAGGCCGTCGGGGAGATTCTTTGCGTCAGCAAAACTCCGGCGGGAAACAACAACCAAAAAAACCAAACGAACAACGAGGAAGCAATCAATGACGTTGGATATCCAAACGATTATTCTGGGTTCCGGTCTTCTGGCTCTTCTCTACGGTATCTTCACCGGCTATCAGGTCTTGACTGCAAGCGCAGGCAACGCCCGTATGCAGGAAATTGCAGGTGCCGTACAGGAAGGTGCCAGCGCATACCTGAACCGCCAGTACACGACCATCGCCGCCGTCGGCGTCGTCGTCGCCATCATTCTGGGCATGACGCTCGGCCAGCAAGTCGGTATCGGCTTTGCCATCGGTGCCGTCCTGTCCGGTCTTGCCGGTTACATCGGCATGAACGTGTCGGTGCGTGCCAACGTCCGCACCGCGGATGCGGCGCAAAAGGGCATGAAAGAAGCACTCTCCATCGCCTTCAAATCGGGCGCCATCACCGGCATGCTGGTGGTTGGTCTCGGTCTGCTGGGCGTTGCGGGCTACTACTTCTTCCTGCTGTCCAAGGGCACGGAAACCCGCGCGGTGCTTGAAGCACTCGTCGCGCTCGGTTTCGGCGCCTCGCTGATTTCCATTTTCGCCCGTCTCGGCGGCGGCATCTTTACCAAAGGCGCGGACGTCGGTGCCGACCTTTGCGGTAAAGTCGAAGCCAACCTGCCCGAAGACGACCCGCGCAACCCCGCGGTTATCGCCGACAACGTCGGTGACAACGTCGGTGACTGTGCCGGTATGGCGGCTGACCTGTTCGAAACCTACGCGGTGACGGTCGTTGCGACCATGCTCATCGCGGCCAGCGTTTTCGTCGGTGACAGCGTGACCAAGATGATGGAACTGCCGCTGCTTATCGGCGGCGTGTGCATCATCGCGTCCATCGTCGGTACGTATTTCGTCCGCCTTGGCGATAGCCAGAACATCATGATGGCGCTCTACAAGGGCCTTATCGCGACGGGTGTTATCTCTATCGGTCTGATTTACTGGTCGATCAACTTCATTCTCGGCAGCCTGCAGGGCACCGTGGAGCTCGGCACGGGCGTGCAACTGACGGGTCAGGACCTGTTCTATTGCGCGCTGATCGGTCTGGCTGTTACGGCCGCGCTGGTCTGGATCACCGAATACTACACCTCGACCGCGTTCCGCCCTGTCCGTTCCATCGCGAAAGCGTCTGAAACGGGCCACGGTACGAACGTGATCCAGGGGCTTGCTGTCTCTCTCGAATCTACCGCTTTGCCGGTAATCGTGATTGCGGCCGGTATCTATGGTGCGTATGACTTCGCCGGTCTCTACGGTATCTCGCTCGCGGCAACCACCATGCTGGCTCTGGCTGGTATGATCGTCGCGCTCGACGCCTACGGCCCTGTCACCGACAACGCCGGCGGTATCGCCGAGATGTCGGAACTGCCGAAAAAAGTCCGTGTCGTCACCGACGCACTGGACGCTGTCGGCAACACGACCAAGGCTGTGACCAAAGGCTATGCAATCGGTTCCGCCGGCCTTGCCGCGCTGGTGCTGTTCGCTGCCTTTACCGAAGAGCTGAAGCACTACTTCCCCGACATGGCCGTTGAGTTCCCGCTGAATGCGCCGTTCGTTATTATCGGCCTGTTCATCGGCGGCATGCTGCCGTATCTCTTCGGCGGTATCTGCATGACGGCTGTTGGCCGCGCTGCAGGTTCCATCGTGGTTGAAGTGCGCCGCCAGCTGAAAGACATCCCGGGCATCCTCAAGGGCACGTCCAAGCCCGAGTATGGCCGCGCTGTCGACATGCTGACCAAAGCCGCGATCAAGGAAATGATCGTTCCCTCGCTGCTGCCGGTTCTCTCTCCCATCGTTCTGTTCTGGGTGGTGTGGAAAGTTGACGGCACGATGGAAGCCGGTTTCCAGGCCGTGGGCGCGATGCTCGTCGGTACGATCGTGACCGGTATTTTCGTAGCTATCTCCATGACCTCCGGTGGCGGTGCGTGGGATAACGCGAAGAAGTACATCGAAGAAGGCCACTACGGCGGCAAAGGTTCCGACGCGCACAAAGCGGCGGTAACCGGTGACACCGTCGGTGACCCCTACAAGGACACCGCAGGTCCCGCCATCAACCCGCTCATCAAGATTGCCAACATCGTGGCGATCCTGCTGGTAGCGGTCATGGCAAGCCTGAGCGCTGGCGGTTAATCCGTCCGCGCAGGTTTCTGCGACAACAAAAACCCCCTTCGGTAACGAAGGGGGTTTTTTGTATGTGCAATCAGAGACGGGGCAGGGCAGCCCCGCGCCTTGTATCTCGCGATTATTTCGGAATGCTCGCGCCCGGTTTGTTCTGGACGTTCTGGTTGAAACGGCCAAGGTTGCCGACGAACTGTTCGAAGGCGGTAAACTCGCGGCCTGCGGTGGGCGTGCGGCGGGATGTGTATTCGATATCGCGCGCCTGTGCGGGGTCGAGCATGGCAACTTCGGTCACCGCGCCCATATCGTCGAAATGGACTTTGACGACCTGACGCTGTTCAACCTCGGGGGCGAAGATGCCTTTTTGCGAAACGACTTCGCCGATGTAATACCACGTCTTGTCGTCAAACGGCGACACGGCGGAGGGCGGGCCCCAGATGCGCTGCACATCATCGCGCAGGGCATTTTCCGGCTGCAGTTCGGCGATTTTGCTTTGCGTCAGCAGGTTGCCGCGCGTGGCTACGCGCGGGGTGCAGGCGGCAAGGTCGCACACCAGCAGGGCCACACCGGCCAGCAAAAGGGTTTTTTGAAAGGGGGTCGTGGTCATTGACAGCCTCTGATAAACGCTTGGAGCCTGATTTTATACGCATTCATGTCCCAAGTAGCAAGATAATGGGGCGTGATAATAAGGAAATCCTTTGTTTTTGACCTGAAATGATGTAAAAACATGCGCTTTGAAAGTGTTATTGAAAACGGTTTCCCATGACAGCCCACGCCCCCCATCACAAGCCCGAATTTTCCCGCCTGATTGCCATCGAAGGTATCGCGCCGGATAAAATCCGCAAGGAAACCCTCAGCGCCACCGCCGAGGAAGAGGCCGCGCTCGCCGCGCGTTTCGGTCTGCGCAGCCTCAAGAAATTCTCGGCGGAGCTGTCTATCCGCCGCGTGCCGGGCGGCACCGCCGTGCGTATCGAGGGCAGTTTCCGCGCCGATCTCGTGCAGGCCTGCGTGGTATCGCTGCAGGACGTGCATGGCCATGTCGAGGGGCAGTTCGATACCTATTTCACCGAAGACGCCGAACAGGCGCGCGAAGAAATCTCCTTTACGCTGGATGACGACCTTGATGCCGCCGAAATGGTGCATAACGGTATGATCGACCTCGGCGAGGTGGTGGCGCAGTATCTGTCGCTGGAGATTGACCCGTATCCGCGCGCCCCTGGCGTCAGTCTGGCCGCCCAGTTGCAGGCGAACGGCCAGCCCAAAAAAGACAATCCTTTTCAGGCGCTTGCGGCGCTTAAAGACGATAAATCCCAAAAAGGCGAATAAAATCAGCGTCTGCCCGCTCGCCGCAGCGGCAGGGACTGCCTTTTTACTTGTAAAATCCGCGGAAAAGGGTATGAATCAGGCGGATTTTTCTTGCGCCTGCAGGGCTTTTTCGTTATGTAATGACCCCTGCGCCCGGGTGGCCTGTTGGTTGCCTGCGGATTTCGCGAGAAAAAGCGAAAGCACAAGAATTCGGAATTCACACGAGGAAAGAGTAACAAGCCATGGCTGTTCCCAAGAAGAAAACGTCCAAATCCCGCCGCAACATGCGCCGTTCGCACCATGCGCTGTCCGCACCGACGGCTGTTGAAGACAAAAAGACCGGCGAAATGGTTCGCCCGCACCACGTTTGCCTGAAAACGGGCACGTACAAAGGCCAGCAAGTCATCGATATCGACTAATCCCAGCGGCGGGTATCCGGCGTCATGCCGGCCCGCCACTTTGCCGCGCGCGGCGCACAGGCCGCGGTTTTCGCGGCGGCACGATATCAGAGGCCGGTTTTGCATCAGCAACAACATAACCTCGTTATCTCTCTGGATGGTATGGGGGGCGACCACGCCCCGCGTATCGTCATAGAGGGGGCGAACATTGCGCGTGGACAGTTTCCGTCCGCGCGCTTCATCGTTTTCGGTGACGAGGCGCAGATCCGCCCCATCGTTGCCGAATACCCGGGCCTGTCCGACGTTCTCGACATCCGCCATACGCCAGACCGCGTGACCGCCGACGACAAGCCGGGGCAGGTCTTGCGCACGGGCCGCAATTCCAGCATGCGCCTTGCGATTGATGCGGTGGCGAAGGGCGAAGCGCATTGCGTGGTGTCCGCCGGCAATACAGGCGCGCTGATGGCGATGGCAAAATTCAGCCTGAAAGTGATGGCGGGGATACACCGCCCCGCGATTGCCACGTTCCTGCCGACGCGCGTTGCGGGCAAAGGGACGGTGCTGCTGGACCTCGGCGCGAATGCCGAATGTGATGCGTATAATCTTTTGGAATTTGCGGTGCTTGGCGCGGTCTTTTCGCGCGAAACGTTCGGTATCGAACAGCCGCATATCGGTATTCTCAACATCGGTTCCGAAGCCATGAAGGGCAGCGAGCTTGTCAAGGAAAGCGCCGAGCTGCTGTCGCGCGCGAAACTGCCCGGCATTTATAAAGGCTTCGCCGAGGGCGATGATATCGGCACCGGCGCATTCGATGTGATTGTGACGGACGGCTTTACCGGCAACGTCACCTTGAAAACCATCGAAGGCACGGCGCGTCTTATCAAGCATATGGTGAAAGAAGCGCTGAAATCGTCGTGGCTGGTCAAGCTGGGGCTTTTGCTGGCGGCGCCCGGCTTGCTGCTGTGCTATCGTCCGATGAAGCATTTTTCCAAACGTATCGATCCGCGTTATTACAACGGCGCGAGCCTGCTGGGCCTCAAAGGTCTTTGCATCAAAAGCCATGGCGGTACCGACGGTATCGGTTTTGCGAATGCAATCGCCGTGGCCGCAGGGCTTGCGGCCAACCGCTTTAATGAAAAAGTTGAAGCAGAACTTCAGCGCCTCGGCGCCGATGCGCTGCGCCCCGCCGGAGAGGTCGAAGCACCTGCCCGTTTGGCGGGAGAGGAGGGATAATGCGCCGTTCCGTGATGCTGTCCTGCGGCTCGTACCTGCCGGAAAAATTTTTGACAAACAACGATCTCGCCAAGCTTGTTGATACCACGGATGAGTGGATCACGCAGCGCACCGGCATTCGCAAGCGCCATATGGCGGGCGAGGGGGAGAAGACCTCCGACATGGCGACGCGCGCCGCGGAAAAAGCGCTCAAGGCCGCAGGGCTCAAGGGCAGCGATATCGACGCGATTTTCCTTGCGACCACCACGCCCGACCAGACGTTTCCTGCTACCGCCGTGACGGTGCAGGACAACATCGGCATGGGCGACCGCGGCTTTGCGTTTGACATTCAGGCCGTTTGCTCCGGCTTCATCTATGCTTTATCAACCGCCGATAACTTCATCAAATCCGGACAGATTAACCGCGCGCTGGTGATTGGCGCGGAGCATTTCACGCGTCTTTTGGATTGGGACGACCGCACGACTTGCGTGCTGTTCGGCGACGGCGCGGGCGCTGTTGTTCTTCAGGCATCGGATGAAGGCAAGGGAGATAAAACCGACCGCGGCATCCTGACCACGCATCTGCATTCCGAAGGCGCGAAGCGCGATCTGCTTTATGTCGATGGCGGCCCGTCGAGCACGCGCAGCGTCGGCCATGTGCGCATGAACGGCAAAGAGGTTTTCCGCAATGCGGTGACCCGCATGAGCGAGGCGATTGTCGAGGCGATGGAAACGAGTGGCGTCAGTCCCAGCGAGGTCAACTGGCTGGTGCCGCATCAGGCGAACCGCCGCATCATCGACGCGACGGCGGAAAAACTGAATTTGTCGCCTGAAAAAGTCGTCGTGACGGTGCAAGACCACGGCAATACGTCGGCGGCATCGATTCCCCTCGCGCTCGCGACGGCGGTGGAAGATGGCCGAATCCAGCGCGGTGATCTGATTCTCATGGAAGCCATGGGCGGGGGCCTCACATGGGGCGCTGCGCTCGCGCGCTGGTGATTTTTTGCGACTCCGCCCAAACCCTTTATTGGGCGGGTTTTTGACCGGTTTATTTACTGTAACTGACAGCTTCAACTCTTTGTATTGACTAATGAAATGTGAATCATTACCGTGAGATTCACCAAGAGCGAGGTGCATTCCATGACCAATAACCAAACCATTACCCGCGCAGACCTGAGCCAGGCTGTTTACGAACAGGTTGGCCTGTCCCGCAACGAATCCGCCGAACTGGTGGAAACGGTGCTGGAAGAAGTTTGCAAGGCGCTGGAACGCGGGGAGATGGTGAAAATCTCTTCCTTCGGTACCTTCCAGGTACGCTCCAAGCGCCAGCGTATCGGCCGCAACCCCAAGACCGGGGAAGAAGTGCCGATCCTGCCGCGTCGCGTTTTGACCTTCCGCGCCAGCAACGTACTCAAAGAGCGCATCAATAACGTAGGCACCACCGACGCCGGCGCAGCCGAATAAGACGACCCTTAATACAATCATCGAAGCAACCGTATTTAAGGACTATCATTCATGAACTCACCCACCAATCCGAATGCCAAAACGGGCATGCAGACGGATGACGTCTCGCAAACGCAAGCCCAGCCTCAGGTTACCCAGAATATCCCCGGCCGCCGCCCGATGAAGGCGAAGGCTCCGGCGCAAAAATCCGCCGGCGCTTTCCGCACCATCAGCGAAGTCGCGGGGGAGCTGAACGTCGAACAGCATGTCCTGCGTTTCTGGGAAACCAAGTTCACGCAGATCAAGCCGCTCAAGCGCGGCGGCGGTCGCCGTTACTACCGTCCGGAAGACGTCGAACTGCTCAAAAACATCCATCATCTGCTCTACAGCGAAGGCTACACCATCAAGGGTGTGCAAAAGCTGCTGAGCGCGACCCGCGGCAACCTCAGCCCCCGCGTGCAGGATGGCCCCGATATGGCCGCCGCGGAAGAGGTTGAAACGCCGATCGCCCGCGCTGTCGAGAAAAACCGCGACGAGCTGCAATCGATGCTCGATGACCTCCGTGCTATGCGCAAGCTCATCGACTAAGCGATTTACGCCAAAAACAAAAAAACGCCGGACTTTATGTCCGGCGTTTTTGTTTTGCGGTGCGGGGGACGCTTCCCCCTTGTGTTGACGCTGGCCGGCCTGCGTGCTACATCGGGCGCATATCCCCGCATTTCTTTTTTGCATTTTTATTCGAAGGAGTAATCCGTCCATGTCCCGCCAACCCCGCAAACAGGAACCTGAATACGGCGCGCACTATAGCCCCGAGGTCAAAAACGTTATCCGCCTCTCTCTGGCCTTTGCCGAAGCGGTCGGGCGTCATCAGGCGGACAAATCCGATAACCTTGTCATCGCCCCTTATAACGCGATGGCTGCGATTTCGATGGCCGCCAAAGGTGCGGACGGCCAGACGCGCGAAGAACTGGCGCAGGCGCTTTACGGTGTGGACGGCAGCAAGCTGGACGCCGCCGCCGGTGATTACGCCGCGCTGAACGGCGAGATCCTGAAGGCCAACAAGGGGCAGGTGGAACTGACCACCGCCAACGGCATCTGGGTCAATCAGGACATCGTCAAGCTGCGCGATGATTTCGCAGACGACATGAAAAAAACCTTCGGCGCAGACATCAGCGGCGAAGATTTTTCGAACCCCAAGACGGTCGATAAAATCAACAAATGGGCAGGCGACAATACCAACGGCCTGATCCCCAAAGTGCTGGACGAATTGAAAGAAGACGATGCCGCCGTGCTGGCCTCTGCCCTTTATTTCAAAGGGCAGTGGACGCATAAATTCGACAAGGCGCAAACCGAAGATAAAAAATACGTTCAGGACGGCGGCGCTGTTGCCAAAACGCCGACCATGCAGCGTGCGTTCAGCGAAAGCGAAGGTCTCAGCTTTAATATCGGTGACGATTACGAAGCCGTGGCGCTGACCTATGGCGAGAAAAACCACAAGGAAGGCAAACGCCCGAGCATGCGTATCGTGCTGATCCGCCCGACGGATGAAAACGTCAGCGCGCGCGACTGGCTGGCGGCGCAGGCAAACGGCAAGGTGCCGGCATGGCTGGATGCGGCTGAATTCAGCCGCGGTCAGGGCTCTGTCGAATTGCCGCGTCTGGATATCAAACAGACTTTCGACCTTATTCCGGCCATGCAGGATATGGGCGTCAAGCAGGCTTTCAACAAACGCGGCGCCGATTTCACCAAGATGGCGGAGCGCGACGGCGAAAAACTGTTCATCGGCAAAATCAGCCACGACACCGTTTTCAAAACTGACGAGCAGGGCAGCGAAGCCGCCGCCGTTACGGTGGTGGGAATGGTGCGCGCAACCAGCATCCGCATGCCCGCGCCGCGTATGGACATCAAGCTCGACCGCTCCTTCGTTTTTGCCCTGCAGGACGTGGACAGCGGCGCGGTGCTTTTCGTTGGCGCTGTCAACAAGCCGAACGCCGACATGACGCCGCAAACCGCGCCCGCCAAGGCGCGCAAAAGCCCGAAACAGGGTCGCTAGGCGCTTTGATTAACCATTGAAAATCAATATGATAAAAAGCGCCGGGGGATGCCTCCGGCGCTTTTTATTTGTAGGGCGGAAAAGCTTTATTCGGGCTTTACATTCTTATGGAAGGGCTGTTATATTCCCCCGACCGAACAGAAACGGTAACGGACTGTAGCGCAGCCTGGTAGCGCACTTGCATGGGGTGCAAGGGGTCGGAGGTTCAAATCCTCTCAGTCCGACCATTTTTTTCAAATCTGTTTCCGGCAGTTCCCAAGAAAAACCAGTGAACAAACAGACGCGCAGCCGCGTGGTGTGTCGCGTGCTGTCTTACTCGGAGAGTTTTTCGACGGCGATTTTTTGTCTGCCCGCTTCGGCGTTTTTGATTTCCTTGATAATAAAATCACCGATGTTATCCGGCCCGATGAAATAGTGCAGGGTATGGCCGCGTTCGTTTTCGACGTGATAGTAGTTTCCGCCTTTAAAGAACAGTTGATAGGTCAGGCCGTAAAGATGAAGCCCCGGTATATCGCCAAGGGGTAAGGCCTTTTCCTCCTCGTCCTCTTCTTCGCTGTTCAATGCGATGGCGTATTCAATCGCGGGAACGTCTTGCGGTTCGCGCGCGCCCTGCAGGCCGTCGAGCAGGTTGATTTTGAAATAGGGGCCATCACAGGCGCCGAACTTGCCCAGCAGATACATGAAATCCAGCGGCAGCTGCGGCAGCTTCGCCGTCGCAAGCAAATCGTTAAAGCGTGCCAGATCCTCATTCCGGGCGGGCGGTGAAAATACGGTTTTTTCCTCGGCGTTTTGCAGGGCTTTGATTGCCAGATCGACTTTTTCGAAAACGTCCAAGGTTTTTTCTCCTTCACAGGGCGGATATCCCATTTTCTTCGGGCGGAGGGGCGCGTGTCAAGGCTGCGCGCGCGGCCTGCATTGTCAGCGGCTATGTGGCTGTGCTATTTTGACTGACATTGCGATGTTTTTTTATGCACAGGCTGGACATGTCAGGCGAAACAATCACCCAGATACAGGAAATCCTGATGCATCAGGAACAGCAAATCAGCGACCTCAGCAAGATGGTCGTTCAGCAGTGGGGCGAGATTGACCTCCTGAAAAAGCATATTCGCAAAATGCAAAACGAAATCGACGCCGTCACCGAAACCGCCGACCGCCTGTCCGGCGCCAGCGAAAAACCGCCGCATTATTGACGTCGTTGCCGTGCTGGCTTCCAGCACGGTCGTGGATGATCAGGTATTGCTTGTTGTTACGCGTTCTGCCGTCTTGCGGTGTCGAGGCGCGTGATGGTGTCGATGATGAAATCCGCGATGCTGTCATAGCTGCGGAACACATCGCGCGAGCTTTGATCCACGATGTGATATTTACCGTCCTTGTGCGTGATGACCACGCCGCCGGACATTTTGCCGACGACGAGGGTTTTTGGCTCGTCGTCATCGCTCCATTGATTGAACGCTTCGGATTCTTCAAGAATGCCGGGCTGCAATCCGCCGCCGGCCATTTCCATGCCGCCGGTGCTGAAAATCGTGAAGTAGGGGCCCATGATGCCGCAGGATTGCCGCAGCAGCGCTTCGAGGTCTTCGGGAATCTGCGGATAGCCGCGGTCATCCAGCAAGCTGTTGCACACCCTGAACACAAGGTCGTTCGCGCCGCTGCGGATATATGACTTTGCATCCGCATTCTGAAGCGCCGCGAGCGCGGCAGAGATTTTTGCGGTATCAGGCGCGGGCATCGTTTCGTTTTTCCTGCTTGTTTGCCGCTTTGGGGGCGGCGGATTTATTGTCGCCCGCGGGCGACAGGTGGGCATAAATACGATTGCTGATGTCGCGCAGGCTGTCAACGGCCTCTTTGGGCATATTGGCGTCGGTCATGGCTTTTTCAAGCGGCTTTAAATAGCCATCGCAATTATCGCGCGTGCGCTTGATATCGGCCGATTTGACGGTGCCGTTTTCAAGGCCATGTTCAAGCGAGGCCACCAGCGCCTGCCATAGTTTCAATGTATGTTTGAACGTAGGTTCAATCTGCGCTTCGTAGAATACGCGGGCCTGATCTTCGGGCGGGGCGATATTGTCGCGCATCAGGCGGTCGAGGTCGCGCGTGATGAGCAGCGAGGGGCCCAGCGCGAAATACGACGTTTCCGGCGGCGGCTGCATGCCGGCGCGGATATCCTCTTTTTGCAGCATCAGCAAACGGTTTTCATCCGTGGGCACGGCCATGCAAATGCGTTTGGTTTCCCCAACGGCGATATCGGAAAGGCCTTGCTGGTTGTTGATGCTGTTTTTGATCTGGGTATGCACATCGCGCATAATCAGGCACAGGTTCGATACATGGTTCACCAGATACATCGGCGCGCCGCCGTGTACGGGATCGACCGCTTTTTCGGTCGACATCCGGCCGCCGCCGCCGCGTTCGACCAGATGGTCGATATCGACGTTATAGCTGATGCCGTCTTTGTCGGTGGGGCCAAGGCCACGGCGCATGCAGTCGATGGCGTAATCGCAAAAGCCTGCCGCGCGCAGCTCTTTTTCCTGCGTCGCGGCGAGATGACGATAGAAAGCGGGTTCCGCTCTTTCCTGAAATTCCAGCCAGACGGCGTCGTTCTGTTCTTTGGATACGCGCGTGTAATCGGTGGTGATGATCTGCATACCGCGCGGCATCTCGGCCATACGTTCGATAACGGTGTTCAGCTTCGCCTGTTTTCCTTCCGCCAGTTTCTGCATAACATCGACAAAGCCCGGCTGTTCGAACAGGGCGGGGCTTTGCTGCGAAAGCCGTTGCTGCTGTGCATCGCTGAGCGCGGCAAAGGCCGTATCAAATTTCTCGCCCGACAGGCCTTTGCCTGCCCACAGTTCCCGCAAAATAACGGGCGGCTGTATGGCGGAGAGGGTTTGCAGAACCTCCGGCCGCGGGTTTGCATTGACGGGCGTTGCCGTTTTGGGCGACTGCAGAGAGGCCTGATATTCCGTCTGCATGCCGTCGGAGGGGGTGGTCGCGACACCGACAGCAAGCGCTGCCGCAACAGCAAGGCGGCGGCGCGCAGAGTTATTAAACGCATCTTTGGTACGTTCGGTCATGCGCCCAATTTACCGTAAGCGCGTTAATATTTCATTAATCCATGAAATAACCCTGATTTCAGGGGGCTAAGGCTTCTGCAGACGGGGCGGGCGGCGCGGCAATGCCGCCTGTGCCGTAATGCACGGCCAGCACGATGGCAATCGACACCGCAAGCCCGACCATCATTTTGAGGAAATCGCGCCCGACCAGCGGGAAGACGTTGCCAAGTTTGTAATTCGCGTGGGTGGTTGCAATCGCGAATTCACGCCCGCACAGCACACCGACAAAAACCCATGTGGTTGAAATCGGCACATTGTGCATTTCCTTAAAAATGAAAAGGATGGATGCGTAAACAATATCGATGATGGTAGCGGAGCGGATAAAGCGCGAACCCGTTTTCTCCACGATGATACGCTGGATTTTTCCGCCCTGCGTTTTGAATATATAGGCCAGCCAGCCGCACAGTGTGGCAATCGCGCCGATCAGCATCCACAGCGGCAGCTGCCGCGGCAGAAAAACCGCGATATTCGCCATGTCGTGCGCCAGCCATGTAAACCACAAAAGCCCCGTCGATACCCACTGCGCGATGCGCCAGTGCGTGCGGTGTTCTTTTTTGACGGTATTGAATTTCTCGTTGATAAAACGCGACAGCACCAGCCAGATGACATAGGCGCAAACGACCGCAATCCCATACCCGATAAAGCTTTTGAGCAGCATGTCCTGCAAGAGTACGGTGCTGGCAAAGGTCGATAGCACAAGAAAGGTGGTCGAGACAGGAATACCCACCCGCGTCAGCGCCAGCAGGGCGAGAGGCGCGGCGGCGTGATACCACTGGATTTGCACAGGCGCGATGCGCTGCAAACGGCCAAAGGAAATATCGCCGTCATAGGCCACCCAGCTATATGTCAGCGTCGCGGCCAGTAGCGAGGCCGTTGCCAGCCATAGCCAGTACCATTTCACGAGACGGCTTTGCGATGCGATAAAGGTGCCCAGCGTTTGCGCCGAGTCATTGCCGATAACGGCATAGGCGGCCAGCATAAAGCCAATCAAGGCGTAGAGGTTGTGAATGTCCATAAAGGCCGCTCCTCTGCGTCGTGGGTATAGCAGAGGCATAGCGCATTATGCTGCGCTGCACCAGAAAAATTTTCCGGATTATGAAATGACTATGCCGCAGCTTGCGGCTTTGCGATGAACAGCGAGAGATAAGGCGCGTAGAAATAGTTTTCGAGCGTATCCATCGCGGGCAGCTGCGCGGCGAGGGCATCGAGCGGTGCGGCGTCTTTGGTCAGCTCCAGCGCGCCGGCGTCAAGGCGCTGCAGGCGCAGGTTCAATATCATCGGGCGCGCGATGGCGAGGACGAGTTCCGCCGCCCTCAGCGGCAGCCAGAACAGATATTTGGCAATCACATTCGCGCTGCGTGCTGCATGAAACGGGAAATGCCCCAAAAAGCAATACATCGTCAGGAAATAGGTATCCTTGGTATAAAGCCGCTGCACGGCCTGTGCGGCGAGCGCTTCTTGCAGCGGGGGTGCCAGTTTCAATGCCCCCTCGGTGACAATAAGGGCGGAAACGCCGCCCACGCCTTGCGCAACGGCGGCCGTGACGGTTTGTGGCGGTATCACAGTATGATTGAAAACATAAAGCGCAGGCATTTTGATGCCGCGCGATATGCACATGTTTTCAACGGCGCGGTAGAACGTGTCGCTGCTGTGCAGCGTCAGGGGGCGGGCGCTGAAAATCACGCCGATATTCTTGATATCGCGGTAGATGAAATACAGCGTCATGCCACCGGCAAAGAAAAAGATTTTCAAAAAGAAGCGAAGCAGCTTCAGCTGCATTTTCGGGTCATGCATCATTTGCGGCAGCGAAAGTCCGCTGTCCGGCGCCTGTGATGCGGGCAGCGCCACCATTAAAAACAGGGTCAGGGCGAATACGGCCATCCCCGCGACAAAGAAAACGCAGAGCGCCCCCGATTTCAGCTGGTTGTTCCATTGCAGGCGGGCGATATTATCGGGCAGGGCGCGGGCGGCGGTCATGGGGCACCTTTATGGTGATGTTTATTTTTTACGGGTCATCGAACCTAGAAGACCGCGCAGGATTTGCTGGCCAATCTGCCGCCCGATGGTGGAGCTGACGGAACGCACGGTTGTTTTGACCATCGTATCGACAATCGTATCTTTGGGACGGCCCGGCTTTCCGGCGGGTTTTTCAGCCTTCGGCGCAGGTGTGCGCGGCGCAGACGGGGCCGGCGTTTGCGGTCTGCCCCAGGGGCTGGACTGCGGCGCTGTTGCGCTTTGGCTTTCCTGCGCCGCTTTTTTCTGTTGCAGGGTTTCATAGGCGGAAACGCGGTCAAGCGCCGTTTCGTACTTTCCGGCGACAAGGCTGGTCACCATCATCTGCTGGCGTTCATACGATTGCAGCGGGCCGAGGCGGCTGTCGGGCAGGCGCACTTTTACACGCTCGACCACCGTCGGCGCGCCTGCGGCATCCATGACCGATACCAGCGCTTCGCCGACACCCAGCGTACCGATGACGCTGTAGGTATCAAAAGCCGGATTGGGGCGCAGGGATTCCGCCGCAGCCTTGACCTTTTTCTGTTCCTGCGGCGTGAAGGCGCGCAGGGCATGCTGCACGCGGTTGCCCAGTTGCCCCTGTATATCTTCGGGAATATCGGCGGGATTTTGCGTGACGTAATAAACGCCGATGCCCTTCGATCGTATCAGACGCATGACCTGTCCGACTTTTTCCACCAGCGCTTTGGGGGCGGTGTCGAACATCAGATGCGCTTCGTCGAAAAACACCACCAGCTTGGGCACGGGAAGGTCGCCGGCTTCCGGCATCTGTTCAAACAGCTCCGACAGCAGCCACAGCAGAAAACAGCCGTAAAGCTTGGGCTTTTGCATCAATTCCGCCGCGTGCAGGACGCTGATATATCCTTTGCCATCGGGCGTGGTGCGCATCAGGTCTTGCAGTTCGATGGCCGGTTCGCCGAAAAATGTGTCTGCGCCTTCGTTTTCCAGGGACAGCAGGCTGCGCTGTATCGCCGCCACCGACGCCGTCGAGACAAGGCCATAGGTCGCGCTGATCTCTTTGGCATTATCGGCCAGATATTGCAGCATCGCGCGCAGGTCTTTGAAATCGATGAGCAGCAGGCCGCTGTCATCCGCAACCTTGAAGCACAGTTCCAGCACGCCGCGCTGCGCCTCGCTGAGGTCGAGCAGCTCGCCCATCAGCACGGGGCCGAATTCGGATACGGTGATGCGCACGGGGTGGCCGCTTTTGCCCGCCAGATCCCAGAACAGGCAGGGCGGGCTGACCAGTCCGGCGGCTTTCGGCAGCGCGATGCCCGAGAGGTCGCCTTTGACGTCGGTAACAAAAACGGGAATACCCGCGCGCGCCATGTTTTCGGCCAGCGTTTGCAGCGTGACGGTTTTGCCCGTACCCGTTGCGCCCGTGACAAGACCGTGGCGGTTGATGCGTTTGAGCACAAAGGCGGGCGCGGTAGTCCCCTCCAGGCCATCGGCGAAAACGAGGGTATCGGCGGGTTGGGACATGGCGGCACCTGCGGCAGATGTAAAAAAGACGATAAATCCGAGATTAAGCCGCCCCAGGGGTAACCGCAAGAACGGCGTTATTTCCGCGCCGCAGCATTGCCGTGAAATCAGCCGGATAGGGGGAAGGTATTTATATTTTCATAAAATATGATAAAATTGTAGGAATACGTCCATAACCCTTTGCAGTGCAGCAGAGGGCTGGATATACTTATCCACACAAGCATACGAAATCATCCTGCAGATATTTTTAACGTCTATTATTTGAAAGCGGCGGCCATTGGTAAACCCATTGCCCGAATTGAACCCCGAAACCGAGCAGCGGATTGAACGCATCCGCAGCTTTAACCGTATGTACATGCACCGCATCGGCGTACTGGCGGAAAAAATTTTCGGCAGTTCGTATTCTTTGGCCGAAGTGCGTGTGCTCAACGAACTCAGTTTCAGGAAATCCGTGACGGCCAGTATCCTGTGCCGTGACCTGCGTATGGATGGCGGGTATATCAGCCGTATCCTGCAGGGCTTCGAGCGGGAGGGGCTGATTACCAAAGAACGCTCCAAAAGCGATGGCCGCCAGCGCACCATCCGCCTGACCCGCAAGGGCCAGAAAGTCGGGGAAAGTATCTCGGCGGAAGCGAAGCGCAAGGTGCTGGACATGCTGGCGTCGGTCGCCTTTGAAGATCAGGCGCGGCTTGTCGATGCCATGAATACGATTGATGAAATCCTCAACGCGAATATCCACGCCGCCGTGCTGGAGGGGGACAAATGGACCCTGCGCCCGCACCGTCCGGGCGATATGGGGCTGATTATCCACTCCCATGCCGTGCAGTTCGCGCAGGATTACGGCTGGAACGAGGAATTCGAGGCATTGGTTGCCGAAAGAACCGCCGAATTCATCCGCAATTTCGATCCCGCGCGCGAACGCTGCTGGCTGGCTGAACATCAGGGGCGCATGGTAGGGTCGCTCTGTCTTGTGCGCGTCAAGGAAGACGTGGCGGAGCTGCGTCTGCCCTTCGTGGCGTCGGAAGCGCGCAATCTTGGCATCGGCAAGGCGATGCTGGCCGAGGCGCTGCGATTTGCCCGCCATGTCGGGTACAAAAAAATCACCATGTGGACCGAAAGTATCCACGAACACGCCCGCGACATTTTCGAAGACGCAGGCCTGCGCGTTATGCGCGAAATACAGCATCACCGCTTCGGCAAGGACCTGACCGGCCAGCACTGGGAAATGGAATTGTAATCCGTTTTTTTACCGCAAGGCTTAGCTCGCCTTGAACGCCGGCGGTTTTGCGGGCGGGCGGGCTGTGTCGGGCTTTGGGGTGGCGGCAGGCGGGGTCAGTTTGTCTTCCACCGGTTTGTATTGTTCCTGCAAATAGCCGACATTGATTTTGTCGATATCAAAACGCGGGTTGATGATCGCCCCGCCCGAAGCGGTGTTGAAAAACAGCGCCGCATTCAAAAACATATTCACGGCCAGTTGCATATCGGGGTCGTTTGCGGGCAGCCCCTGCTTTTTAAGGGCGGCGGCCATGTAAACGAAACGGTTACCCCGCGCCATATCTTCGGGGAAGGCATCGCTGTTCATCGTGTCTGCATCGGTCAGGACTTTGTGCAGGCGCTGCAATGCCGCCTCGTCGCGGTAGGCGTGATAGGGCGTCTGATACGGACGCAGCAGGGCCGCGCTGGTGGTGTGCGACGTACCCCCGCCCAGCACACTGGCCATGGTGCGGCTGTGGGTGATGATGGCGCGTACTTCTGACAGCAGTTCAGGTTTGTTGCCGCGCGCCGCCAGCACGTCAAATGCGTATCTGTCGGCATCGGATTCGTTCAGGGATGTCGCGGCGGTTTTGCTCTGGTCGCCGTGGCGCGCTTCGTGGAGCATGACGTATTCGAAAATCACGCGCTCCAGCTGCTCTGCGGAGTTTTTGAATTTGATATGTTCGGGGCTCACGCGGCCGAAATCGCTGATGAAATCGGCAAGGTTCACCGCCTTGGGCGGACGGATGAAAACTTCGCGCTCTTTATGCGGTGCGTCGTTCGACAGCGAATATGCATCCAGCGGGTGCGGCAGTATCAGGTCCATGCCGCCCTTGAACAGCAGGCTGTAGTAGATAACCGGGGTGGAGATGGTTTTGTTAAACGCCTTGCCGACAGGGCCACTATTTTGATCGGCGTCGATATCCTGCCAGGTGATTTTGACCGCCTGTCCGGCAAGGTGGAACGGGTAGAGCGGATTCCATCGGTCATAGACGCGGATGTTCTGCGCGTGGAAATGGCTCTTGAGGTCTGTGGCGTGGCCTTGTTCGTACATGAACTGGTTGAACGGCGTGCTGACGCTGTCGGGTTTGTAATGCGTGCCGGCGGAAATGGCGGCGGCGGCAACGCTGGTCAGCAGCAGGCGTTTGAAAAAGCGGCGGCGGCGCGCTTTGAACACGGCCTTCTGCACGCGCTTGTCGTTGTAAAGGGCGGCGGGCACGGGCGCGGGCTTGGCTTTGCGGCGGAAAATATCGCGCAGGCGTTCGGTGAACTTTTTCTTTTCCGGCTTGTCTTGCGTCGGCTCGCTCATGCTCTGGTTCCTGCGCTGGAAGGGATGAGTAATATGCTAGCGTAAACAAAAGGCAAAGTCAATTTACATAAATAAAATATTTATGTTATAAATCAGTGCCTTATGCTTATGACAGCTCCGCATAAATGGGGGTGTGGTCGGAAGCCTTCTCGGCGGCGCGGGGTTCGCGGTCGATGCGGCAGTCCTTCAGGCGGTCGGCGGCGCGCGGGCTCAGCAGCAAATGGTCGATGCGGATACCGTTGTTGCGCGGCCATGCGCCGGCCTGATAGTCCCAGAACGTATATTGTTCGCTGTCGTCGTTCATGACACGGAAGGCATCTGTATAGCCCAGATGCACAAGGCTGCGGAACTTGCGGCGGCTGTCGAGGCGGAATAGCGCGTCCTCCGCCCATGCGGCGGGGTCGTGGCAGTCGCGCGGTTCGGGGATGATATTGTAATCGCCGCCCAGTACCACGGCTATGTCCTGGGCCAGAAGCTCCCGCGCATGCGCAATCAGCCTGTCGAACCAGCGGAGTTTATACGGGTATTTTTCGCTATCGACCGGATTGCCGTTCGGCAGATAGATAGAGGCGACGCGCAGGCCGTTGATGCTGGCCTCGATATACCGCGCCTGTTCGTCGCTGTCATCGCCGGGCAGGCCGCGGCGGATATCGGTGATATCGTGGGGGGAGAGGATGGCAACGCCGTTCCACGATTTTTGTCCATGCACGGCGGCTTTGTATCCGGCGGCTTCAATCTCGGCCAGCGGGAATTTGTCGTCGGTGCATTTCAGCTCTTGCAGCAGCAAGGCATCGGGTTTGTGTTTCGTCAGCCAGTCCAGCACATGCGGCAGACGCATATTGATGGAATTGACGTTCCAGCTGGCGATTTTCATCTGTGCATCCTTAGAAAGTTTTGTAACTGTCGGTGCAGGTCAGCATATCGACCTTGCCGCGTTTGTCGTAGGTAACATAGACATCGACCGTCAACGTGGACAGGAATTCTTTGTCTTTAAAAGCGTAGCGTGTTTTGCCATCGCGCCGCGTTTTCTCCGCGCCGCCGCTTTTGACCAGAATTTGCTCCGCTTCCTTGCGCGTCATGCCCTTGCGGATGAGTAGCGGGAAATAGGCTTCGCAGCTTTGGGCGAAGCTGCGGTGCGTATTCGGGTTGTTCTGGCGGTAGGTTTTATAATCGGCCAGCGTGAAGCCATGGCGGTCATAGGCGGGATCGGCCGGATCGACCACGCGCGCGGCGCAGCCCGCCACAGCCAGCAGACAGGCGGCGGCAAGGACGGGCAGACAAATATTCTTAAAGCTTTGATTAAACATATAGATATCCTAGGGCGCACGGGCGCGGGGTCAAGCCCCCCTTTGAGGTGTTTATACGAAAACATCCGTCCCAAGGAAAGCCGCAGCCGCATCGTCAAACTCCCATAAACATGTATAATCAAGCCAAAGGAATGTCCCCGTGCGCCGTTTTTCGCTTGTTCACCGTTATCGCTGCCGTATGCATTTTTTCCCCATGCTGTTGCCATTGGTGGAAATCGTGCCGCTGCTGCTGGCGGGCGTCGGGGCGGTGGCTGCGGCGACGGGGTCGCTGTGGCACCGGCGCCGTCTGGTGGTTGTGGTGGCGGGTGTGTTGTCGCTGGTCAGTTTTGCAGGCGCGGGCGTCGCGGTTTACTTGCGCACGCCCGACAAGATTGTGCGCTACGACGGCACCAAGGAAATTTTACCCGACGCCTATCCGAAGCTGATGCGCTATGCGGAGGGCAAAGAAATGCCCGCGACCCCACCCATGGAAAACTTCGATGAAATATTTTCCGTACAGGTTAAAAACGCGCAGCTGGCAACCCCTGTGCTGTCGCAGGGTGTGCTGGTGACGGGCACCTATAAAAATACGGCCGAGGGATACGACGCCGCCACGGGCGAATGGCTGTGGACGCTGCCGCAGTCGGAGCCGATTTTTACCGTCGGCAAAGGGGATGCGCAGACGGTTTATATAGGCGAGGGGCTGCACCACACCCGCGCCGCGATGCTGACGGCGCTGCGTATGCCGCAAGCGCAGGTGATCTGGCAGCGCCAGTTCCTCGGCCATATTGAATCGCCGCCTGCCCGCAGCGCGGATGGCGAGCATATTTTTCTGCCCACGGGCGGGGGCGGTTTGTGGGCCGTAGCGGCGGCGGATGCCCGTGTTCTGTGGCATGCGCCCATCGGCCATACCGACGCAACGCCGCTGGTGACGGCGGGCCGTGTCTATGCCGCCGCGCAGCCGGACGAAGCCGTGCATCAAAGCTTTTTTTACGCGCTGGAGGCGCAAACGGGAAAGGTCGTCTGGCAAACGGCGGTGGAGGGGCAGCCGTGGGGCGCCCCCGTTATCAGCGCCGATGGGGCGCGGATTATCACCACCACAGGCCGCGGCCAGATCGGCGTGAAGCGTGACACCGATATGGGCATGGCCTATGCGCTTTCGCCCGACGATGGCCGCATTTTGTGGCAGCGCGCGCTGCCCAATATGGCGATTGACCCCGGCGATTATCTGCCCGCGCACGACCTGGCGCTGTTTACCTTGAAAACGGGTGAGCTGGTGGCGCTGGACGGCAAAACCGGCGATGTGAAATGGCAGGCGAAGGTCGGCACCGAGTTTATGGCGGGCGCAGTTTTTGTGGAGCGTACAGGCGGCAAAGTGCCGCTGGTCGCCGCGACGAGCGCCGACGGCGTTTTTACCATCCGCGATGCCTTGACCGGCAAGGAGCTGCGCCGGCGTCCGGTCTTGAGCGGCGGCAGTGCCGCGCCGGTGATTGATGGTGACCGCATTTTTGTTGTCGTGCCGTACCGCATTTACGCCTTCGGCGGACTGGGGAGCCTTTGAGATGATGCAGGATATTCTATGGCTGTCCTTCCCCGAAGAAAGCCTGTCGCAGCGTGATTTTTCCGGCGCTGCCCGTGCGCGGTTTGAAAGCATTTTTAGCGTTGCCGATGCTGCTTCGCCGTGGTGCAGGGCGCTGCGGCTGCTCGGCATGACGCCGCCGCCCGAAGATGTGCAGATGATCGGCTGGCATCAGGGGGCGCCGTATCTGAACGGCTCGGCGCTGGCAGTTATTCTCAGCGATGGCACGGCTGTCGCGCTGCCAGATGCCGCGCGTGGTTTCCGTTTCGTCACGCCGCATAAAATCCGCAGTATCCCGCGCGTGATGGCGACGCAGTGGCGCGTGACGCGTTTTGTGCAGGACAGGCTGCGCGATATCAAAAAGCCCGATGCCGACCCGCTGGTGGAAAGCCTTGCGCTTGGCCTTGCCGTGCAGGTCTTGCTCATGCGTCTGAATGCCGCCGTGGTGATGCGCATGCACGAATATCTTGCCGCGCCGGACAGGGCGCCCGCGCTGCATCGCCAGACCTTCCGCTGGCTGCAAGCCCTGCAAGTGCGCCGCACGGCCCTGTCGCCTGCGTGGCGTGAGATGTTTGCGGATACGCCCGCGCTTGCGCGCCGCCATGCTTTGCCGCCGTTTTTCTGGGCGCCGGAGGCAGACACAGCCCCCGTCATAGCGTCCGCCGCATCCGAAATAAAAAAAACCGATGCCGCCGATGCAGCCGTATTTCAGGGATTGATGGTGTCGGGCGCGCAGGCGGCGGGGCGCGGCCTTGTGGTCACCCGTCTGGAAGAGGCGCCGGACTACAAAGACAGGCCGGTTTTTATTTTCCGCCACGCCCGCCCCGAAACCACGGTTTATTTTGCGCAGGCTGCCGCTGTTTTATTCGCGCACGGCGGGGTATTGTCGCATGCCTGCGTGGTTGCGCGCGAAATGGGCGTGCCGTGCATCACAGGGCTGGGCGATGATTTTTACGGCCGCATGACGCAAACGGAAATACCGCCGCGACTGATGGTCGATGCGCAAAAAGGTGAAGTAAAAATAATCGACTGATTATTTCGTGCTGAACGATTTGCCGCAGCCGCAGCCCGCCGCCGCATTGGGGTTGCGGATTTTGAAGGCAGATTTCATCATGTCGCTGACGAAATCGATTTCCGCGCCGTTGATGAAGGGCAGGGAAATATCGTCGGTCACCAGAACAGCGCCGTTCTTTTCGAACGTCACGTCGTCTTCGTTGACCTCTTCGGTCACGTCCAGCTGGTATTGAAAACCCGAACAGCCGCCGCCCAGAACCGTGACACGCAGCATCAGGTTGTTGTTGCCGTCTTTTTCACGCAGCGCCAGCAGGCGCGCGGCCGCGCTGTCGGTCAGATGGACAATCATGCCGTTTGCACGGGCGGAGGGGATGGTGCCGCTCGAAGCTGTGGTTTGTGCCTGCGTCATGGTATGCCTTTCCGGATAACAGTGTTTTCAACGTCTTATAGAACATCAATATGGCCTAAAACGGACAAAAATCAACATAAATTATCCATAACAATTATGGGTATTTTCAAGGGGGCGATACTTAACAGATTACGCTTTTATTCGCAGGCGAAATATGCTTTAAAAGCCTTGTAAATCAATACTATTACGCATGCGGGGAGGGCCCGATGGCAACGCGCGCCAAAACAAAATCTGCGAAACCGGTAAAACCGGCCAAAGTCTCCGCGCCTGCACCTGTGAAAAGAGCCGAACCGCTGAGCGACATGCTCGCCGCCGACGGCCTTGCCGTTTTCGCCAGCCGTCCCGAACAAAGCCGCGGCCGCATGTACGCGGAGCCGCCGAGCAAAACCCGCGGCGATTTCGAACGTGACCGTGACCGCATCATCCATTCACAAGCGTTTCGCCGTCTGAAATTCAAAACGCAGGTTTTCGTGTATCACGAGGGGGACCATTTCCGCACCCGTCTGAGCCACAGCATCGAGGTGGCGCAGGTCGCGCGTTCGCTGTCGCGTTTGTTGAAATGCGATCAGGATTTGGCCGAGGTGGCGGCGCTGGCGCATGACGTCGGCCATACCCCCTTCGCGCATGTGGGCGAAGACGCGCTGGCGGAGTGCATGAAACCCTACGGCGGTTTCGACCATAACGACCAGACGCTGCGCGTGGTCACGAAACTTGAAAAGAAATATCCTGATTTTGACGGCCTGAACCTGACGTGGGAATCCCTCGAAGGTCTGGTCAAACACAACGGCCCCGTGATCAAGAAAGGGCAGAAGAAACCGCATTTCGAGGTTACGCTGGACGCGCTGCGCCACCAAATCGACCTCAAGCTTGATACCTATGCCTCGCTGGAGGCGCAAATCGCCGGTATCGCCGACGATATCGCCTATAACAGCCACGACCTTGACGACGGTTTGTCGGCGGGCATGTTTACGCTCAAAGACCTCGAACAGGTCGATTGGGTTGCGGCCATCATGCACGAAAAGCGCAAGACCTGGCCGAACATCGACAACTACCGCCTGACGCAGGAAACCATCCGCGATGTCATGGGCACCTATGTCATCGATGTTCTGGGCGAAACCAAAAAACGTCTTGCGGGGCTGAAGCCGAAATCCGCCGACGATATCCGCCATGCCAAAGAACAAACCGTAGCGATGTCCGATGACCTGCGTAAAAAAGACCGCCAGCTGCGCGATTTCCTGTGGGCGCATTTCTACCGCCACCATCAGGTCAGCCGCGTGCGCCGCAAGGTTTTCCAGTGCGTGCAGGATTTGTTCGCCGTGTTCATGGAACACCGCCGCTGCCTGCCGCCCGAATGGCAGGCGCAGATTGAAAACACGCCCAAGGGCTGGAAGGCAAAAGACTGGCACGCGCGCAGCGTCGCCGATTACATCGCCAGCATGACCGACCGTCTGGCGCTTTTGGAACACAAGGAACTTTTCGATACCTACCAGATGATGAGATAAGAAAAAGAAAATGAACATCTTTCAGGAATACAGAAACCATATCGTCGATATCCTCTCGCACATGTCGCAAACGGGCGACCTGCCGGCGGGGCTTGATCTGTCGCGCGTCACGGTGGAACCGCCGCGCGATGCCAGCCACGGCGACATGTCGACCAACGCGGCGATGGTGCTGTCGAAACCTGCGGGCAAAAACCCGCGCCAGCTGGGCGAAATCCTTGCCGAGAAAATCAAAACCCTCGACGGCGTGACCGAAGTCACCGTCGCGGGGCCGGGGTTTGTGAACTTCCGTCTGGATGCTGCCGCGTGGCTGGCGACGGTACGCAATGTGCTGTCGGCCGGTATCCATTTCGGCAACAGCGGCATGGGCCGCAACAAAAAAGTGAACATTGAATACGTCTCCGCCAATCCGACGGGGCCGCTGACGGTCGGCCATGCGCGCGGCGCGGTGGTAGGCGATGCGATGGCGTCGCTGCTGCAAAAAGCGGGCTTCGATGTCGTGCGCGAATATTACATCAACGATGCGGGCAATCAGGTGAATATCCTTGGCCGCTCCGTGTACCTGCGTTACCGCGAGGCGCTGGGCGAAAGCATCGGCGAGATCCCGCCGGGTTTTTATCCGGGCGAATACCTCAAAGACGTCGGCCAGATGCTGGCCAAACGCGATGGCGACAAATGGCTGGGCAAGGATGAAGCCGAATGGCATCCGGTCTGCAAAGCCGCCGCGCTTGAGATGATGATGGCCGAAATCAAGGCCGACCTTGCCGATATGGGCATCCATCATGACGTGTTTTCCTCCGAACAGGCGGTGATTGACGCAGGCGCGGTCGACAAGGCCTTCAAGGCGCTTGAAGATCAGGGGCTCATCTATACCGGCGTGCTGGAGCCGCCCAAGGGCAAGAAGCCCGATGACTGGGAAGAACGCCCGCAAACGCTGTTTAAAGCCACGCAATTCGGCGACGATACCGACCGCCCGCTGAAAAAATCCGACGGGTCGTGGACATATTTTGCCAACGACATCGCCTATCACTGGGATAAATACAACCGCGGCGCGAAGCATCTTATCGATATCCTCGGCGCCGATCATGGCGGCTACGTCAAGCGCATCCGCGCGGCGGTGAAGGCCGTATCGGGCGGCGAGGCGGATGTCGATGTGAAGCTTTGCCAGATTGTGCATACCTTTGATAACGGCGAGCCGGTGCGCATGTCCAAACGTGCAGGTACGTTTGTGACCCTGCGCGATATGCTCGATAAAGTCGGCAAGGATGTGATCCGTTTCATCATGCTGACGCGCAGCAGTGACCAGACGCTGGAGTTCGATTTCGCCAAAGTGGTCGAACAGTCCAAAGACAATCCGGTATTCTATGTGCAGTATGCGCATGCGCGCTGCTATTCGGTTTTGCGCAACGCCAAGGAAATGTTTCCTGACATGGCGTCCGATGCCATGTCGCTCGCGGATGCCAACGTCAGCCGGCTGGCGAGCGAGGACGAGTTGAAGCTCGTACGCCTCATGGCCGCATGGCCGCGCCATGTGGAGCAGGCGGCAGAGGCGGCGGAGCCGCACCGCATCACGTTTTATTTGCAGGAACTGGCGGCGGAATTCCATGCCTTCTGGAACAAGGGGCGCGAGGATAATTCCCTGCGCTTCCTGCATGAAAACGACAGGGGCCTCAGCCATGCGCGTCTGGCGCTGGTGCGGGCTGTTGCAACGGTTATCGCCTCGGGCCTGACCGTTATGGGCGTCACACCACTGGAGGAGTTGCACGGATAATGAGCGAAGAGCAAAAACCCCAAGACGAAAATCTCGGTTCTTTCTATGTCGGTCGCCGTCCGCCGCCGCCACCCGAACGCGTGCTGCCCAAGGGCGGTTTGAGCGTTCTGGCGCTGATCGCCTTCGCGGCCATCATCTGGTATGCCTATCCGACCAGCGAAGAAGCGCAGGAAGCCGCCGATGTGCCCGTGGTGCTGGCGGAAAAATCCGCATATAAATTTACGCCCGACGATCCGGGCGGCATGAAAGTGCCGCATCAGGACAGCACGGTGTTCGACCCGCTGGATAACAAAGACAAGCAGCGCGTGGAGCGTTTGCTGCCCGGCACCGAAGAACCCGTGAACAAAGACGAGGTCATCAAAACGGCAGAAGACAAACCCGCCGGTGCGAATACCAGCCTCAAAAAAGTCGGCATCGCCACTGAAAAAGTGATTGCGCCTGAAAAAGAGCCCGCCAAGGAAACGGCCAGCAAAGAAGCTTCCGTCAAAACCGAAGCGGACAAACCGGTTCAAAAACCCGCGGCGGTCAAAACGGCGGAAACGGCATCTGCTGCATCGGCACCGGCCGCCAAACCGACCGAACAGGCGGCTAAGCCTGTCGTGGCGGCGGGCGGGACGGTTTATATCCAGCTCGGTTCCTACCGCAATACCGAAGGGGCAGCGACGGACTGGAAAAAGCTTCAGCAAAAACATCCCGATTTGCTCAAGGGGCTCGATATGCGCACACAGCGCATTGACCTTGGCGCCAAGGGCGTATTCAACCGCCTGCAAGCCGGCAAAGTGAGCGAGGCGCGGGCAAAAGAAATCTGCGAGGTTCTCAAATCGTCCAATCCGGGCGGCTGCATGGTGGTGAGGTAATATCATGAATGCGTGGCAGGAACTTAAAGCGATTGTCGTCGATGCGACGGGCACCGAACTGACGGCGGACGAGCGTGCGCTCTTCGCCGCTGAAAAGCCGGCGGGATTTATTCTGTTCAAACGCAACTGCGTTTCCAAACAGCAGGTTTCCGACCTTGTCGCATCGGTACGCGAAGCGGTGGGCCGCGATGACTTGCCCGTGCTGATCGATCAGGAGGGCGGCACCGTTGCCCGCCTGCGTGCGCCTGAATTCCGCGAATATCCGGCCGCCAAGATTTTTGGCGAACTGGCGCAGGATGCGGCGGAGCAGGGGCTCGAAGCCACGCGGGTGAGCGCGTATCTGATGGCGCTTGATCTTGCCGATATGGGCATCACCGTCAACTGCGCGCCCGTGGTCGATGTCCCCGCGCCGGATTGCCATGAGTTTTTGTCGGCCAGCCGTACCTTCAGCGACAGTCCCGATATGGTCGGCCAGCTGGGCGAAGCGGTCTGCCGCGGCCTTCTGGCGGGGCAGGTGACGCCGGTTATCAAGCATATCCCCGGCCATGGCCGCGCCCGCGTGGACAGCCATTTCGGCCTGCCCGTGGTGGAGGTTCCGGCGGATATTCTCTCAAGAACGGACTTCAAGCCCTTCAAATATCTAGCTCAAACAAATATGAAAACGGCGCTTTGGGCCATGGCGGCGCATGTTGTATATTCTTCATTAGATTCTGATTCTGCCGCTACCGTTTCCGCGCGCGTCACCCGTGACGTGATCCGCGGGGAAATTGGTTTCGACGGGGTGCTGATCGCCGATGATATTTCCATGAAGGCGCTCGGCGGCACCATCGAAGATCGCGTGGCGCGGACGATGGGGGCGGGCATGGATTTGACCATGATTTGCAACGCCTCCTTCGACGACCGCGTCAAGGCGTTAAGCGCAACGCCCAAGGTGTCGGCACAAGCCGCGCAGCGGCTGGCAGAGGCGGAGCGGCAACGCACGTCGTTTACCGCTTCGGGGAATGACAACGGCGCACGCGAAGCGCTGCACGAAAAACTCGCAGCCCTGCTGCAACAAAGAAAGACCGGCTGACGGATATGAGCGAAGCGGAAGCATCAAAATTCGAAGACGACCTTTTGAACGAACGCAGTGAGGGCGAGCAGCTGATGCTCTATCTCGGCGATTTCGACGGGCCGATCGATATGCTTTTGACTCTGGCGCGCGACCAGAAGGTCGACCTTGCCAAAATCTCTATTCTCGCGCTGGCCAACCAATATATCGACTTCATCGAAAAGGCGCGCGCGCTGCGCCTTGAGCTTGCCGCCGATTATCTGGTCATGGCCGCGTGGCTGGCTTATCTGAAATCGCGCCTGCTGATCCCGCAGGAAGAAAAGAAACAGGCTGAACCCTCCGCGCAGGATCTGGCGGAGGCGCTGCAATTCCAGCTGCGCCGCCTCGAAGCGATGCGCAAGGTGGCGAACGACCTGTTCCACCTGCCGCGCCTTGGCTACAATGTTTTTGCACGCGGGGAGCCGGAAGGCCTCAAAACCGAATACGTGCCGCGCTATGAAATGACATTCTATGACCTGCTGCGCGCCTATGGCGATATCAAGCAGCGTCAGCAGAATGCGGTTTACAAGCTTAATCCGGTCAAGCTGTTCTCGCTCGAAGAAGCGATTGAACGCATGGAACACATGCTCGGCAAAATTCCGCAGGAATGGGTATCCCTGTTCATGTTCCTGCCGGGCGGGGTGAAGGAAAAAATCGTTAAACGCTCTGCCGTCGCTTCGACTTTTGGCGGCGCGCTTGAAATGGCGAAACGCGGGCTTCTTAAAATCCATCAGGAAAAGAATTACGGCCCCATCTATATCCGCCGCCCCGGTGAAAAAGACGATGCCGTGCCGCCGCCCGCCGCGCCCGAAGAGGAAAGCGGTATCAGCGCCGAAGACATCGCCTTCGCCGAAAACGACCTCGCCCAGCAGCAGGCAGAAGAAGAAGCGCGCGAAGCCGAACGTATCGCTGCCGAAAAAGCCTTGGCCGAAGCTGCCGCCGCGCCTGCCGCGCGTTACGTACCGTCTTCGGATAGCGAAGATGACGCAGAGGAAGATGATTTTGATATTCAGGCGCTGAATGACGAGGCACCGGAAGCGGAAGCAGCGCCTGCTGCCGAAGCCGCTGTCGAAGCTGAAACTGAAACCGCACTGCTGGATACGCAGGTTGAAGAAAACGCTGCAGCCGCTGTGCTTGTGGATGTACCCGATGCCGCTGTGCCCGCAGAAGAAACGCTGCATGCCGAAGCCGCGGCCGAGGTCGCAGAAACCGCCGCACCCCGCGTGCTGACCGAAGAAGAAGAATGGGAATTGCTGCTGGCCGAAGAAGCCGCGCAGGAAGAAGCAAAACGCAAAGCCGCCGAAGAGGCCGCCGCCGCGCAAGACGATAAACAAGAGGCATAAGACACATGGCCAAAGCAAAAAAGAAAAACGCACAGGAAACCGCGGACGTCATCGACACGATGACCGAAGAAATCGACGCGCAGGCTGATATCTCCGAAGATGCGGAAGCGGCTGCCGCGTTTGAAGAAGAAGCCTTCGCCGCCGAAGAAATGGCGGAAGAACAGGCCGATGAAGATATGGCCGAAGAAATGAGCGCGGAGGAAGATGAAACCTCCGAAGCTGAAGACGCTTCGGCGGATGCGCCGCAGGAAGAGGGCGACGAAGACCGCGAAATGCCGGCCATCACGCAGGACGACCTGCGCCTGGTCGAGGCGATTTTGTTCGCCGCGCCCCATGCATTGACCGTGCAGCAAATCGCTGAACGCTTTCCTGAAGATCGCGTGATGCTGATCCCCGATGTGCTGGAAATGCTCAAAGAACATTACGCCGCGCGCGGCGTGACGCTGGTGCAGCGCGAAAAACGCTGGGCCCTGCGCACTTCTGCCGATCTTGGCCATCATCTGCGTCTTGAAAAAGAACAGCCGAAGAAATTCACCCGCGCCGCGATGGAAACCATGGCGATTATCGCCTATCACCAGCCGGTGACGCGTGCGGAAATCGAAAATATCCGTGGCGTGGCGACCAGCCCCGGCGCGCTCGATGCGCTCATGGAAGCAGGCTGGATCAAGCCGGGCAAGCGCCGCGAAGTGCCGGGCCGTCCTGTGACGTGGCTGACCACGCAGGCGTTTCTGGATCACTTCGGCCTCGAAAAACTCGAAGACCTGCCGGGTATGGAAGAGCTGAAAGCCGCCGGCCTGCTCGACAAACGTCCCGCTATCGAGGCGATGCCGACCACCGGCGACCTTTTCGAAGAAGGCGCAGGCAAGGAAGACATCGACCCGAACGAAGTCACGGACGAAGACCTGCTCGGCAAGCCGGACGCCAACGACGAAGTGGCGTTCGACGAAGAAACCGCCGAAGGGGGGAATACGGAAAGCGATACCGTTTCCAGCGGCGGGGATGACGAAGAAGAGGACTTCGACGACGAGGAGTCTGACGACGACGATTTCGACGATGAAGACGACGAAGGCGAAGAGTCCGACGAGGATGATGACGAAGCCGACGATGGCGACGATGGCGACGATGGCGACGAAGATGGCGATCTCGGCGACAGCGATGATGAAGACGATGACGATGACTTCGGCGACGACGATGATGATGACGGCGACGAAGACGAAGACTTCGACGACGAAGATGACGAAGAGGATGACCGCTAATGGGACTCAGTATTTGGCATATTCTGGTTGTGGCGGTTTTGGTCATGGTCCTGTTCGGTCGCGGTAAAATTCCGCAGATCATGGGTGACCTCGGCAAGGGCCTGCGCAATTTCAAAGACGGCATCAGCGGCGAGGGCGAGAAAAAAGACAATCTGCCGCCGCCGGATAACAAGGGCGAGTAAGTCTCTTGTTCGGCATTTCGTGGTCAGAAATGCTGGTCATTCTGGCCGTGGCATTGGTTGTCATCGGCCCTAAGGATTTGCCGCGCCTGCTGTATTCGGCGGGTAAATTATTCAGAAACGTCAGGCGTTTCACCGACGATATTCAACGATCGATTGATGGCATCATGCGCGAAGAGGAGCTGGCGGATATCGTCCGCGAAGCCAATCTTGCGGGCGGTGACAATCTTCAGTTCGAGCTCGACAAACAGGTGCAGATAGAAGCGGCGCGCCGCGCGGGTGCGCAGCCGGACGGCCCCGATATTACGCCCGCCGCCAAACCCAAAGGCTCTACGCCTCAAGCTGATAAAAAGCCGGAGGATAACGATGCAACCGGCTGATAAAGAAGATCAAAAAACCATGCCGCTGGTGGCGCATCTGACGGAGCTGCGCCAGCGGCTGATCCGCGTGATGCTGGTTTTCGTGCTGCTCAGTTGCGCCTGCTTTTTTATTGCCGAAGATATTTACGGTTTTCTGGTGCGCCCGCTGGCCGAAGTGCTGGAGGGGGAAAACCGCCGCCTGATTTACACGGGGATGGGCGAGGCCTTCATTTCTTACATGAAAATCGCCTGCTTTGCCGGTGGATTTATTGCTTTTCCTTACCTTGCTGCGCAAATCTGGCTGTTTGTGGCGCCGGGGCTTTATAAAAACGAGCGCAAGGTTTTCCTGCCTTTTCTGGTGGCAACGCCCGTGCTGTTCATTGCAGGCGCGGCGTTTGTTTATTATCTGGTCATGCCTGCGGCGTGGCGGTTTTTTGCCGGATTTGAAAATCTCACACCGTCGCCGGGCGGTCTGCCTATACAGCTTGAAGCGCGCGTGAGCGAATATCTCGATTTCGTCATGGGGCTCATCTTTGCGTTCGGCTTTTGCTTTCAACTGCCTGTTTTGCTGACGCTTGTCGGCTATGCAGGATTTGTGTCTGCCGATACGCTGGCCGACAAACGCCGCTATGCGATTGTGATTATTTTTTCCATTGCCGCCGTTGTCACGCCGCCGGATGTGCTGAGCCAGTTCATGCTCGCGGTGCCGCTGTTGTTGCTGTATGAAATTTCCATCCTGCTGGTGCGCCGGGCGGAGAAGCGCAGACAAGCCGCCAATGCCGACGCCGCGCCCTCAAACACCTAATCAAATCTAGACCGCGCCGCAAAAACCGAATAATATAAACGCATTGGGTTTCGGGAGGTTCCGGCGATGCCGGCGCTTCCTTGCGGGGGAATTGCGGGCGGCTGCGCCCATCATCACAGAGAAAAAACATGTTCGACCTTAAGCACATTCGGGAAACGCCCGAGTTTTATGATTCCGGCTGGCAACGTCGCGGCCTTGCGCCCCAGACGCCCAAAATCATCGAAATGGATGAAAAACGCCGCGCCCTGCAAACCGAAATGCAGGACCTGCAGGCCAGCCGCAATGCGCTGTCCAAAGACATCGGCGCCATCAAATCCAAGGGCGGCGACGCCAGCGAGATCATGGCCAGGGTCGCGGAGATGAAAGAGCGTATCGCCCGCATCGAAGAAGACGAAAAGAAAATCGCGGAAGAACTTCAGGGTTTTCTGAGTGTTCTGCCGAATATTCCGGACGCCAGCGTACCCGATGGCAAGGATGAAAAAGACAACAAGGAAGCCCGCCGCCACGGCGAGCCGCCGCGCATCAACAGCGCCCGCGACCATACCGACATCGGCGAGGGGCTGGGCGGTATGGATTTCGAAACGGCCGCCAAAATGTCCGGCGCGCGTTTTGTGCTGCTGAAAAGCGGTGTGGCGCGGCTGGAGCGTGCGCTGGCGCAGTTCATGCTCGATACCCACACGCAGGAACATGGCTATACGGAACTGTCCGTGCCGCTGCTGGTGCGCGACGAAGCGCTTTATGGCACGGGGCAGCTGCCCAAATTTGCCGAAGATCTGTTCCGCACAAGCACAGGCCACTGGCTGATTCCAACGTCGGAGGTATCGCTGACCAACACGGTTCTCGATACCATTCTGGATGCCGCCGATTTGCCGTTGCGTTTGACGTCGCTGACGCCGTGTTTCCGCTCCGAAGCGGGGGCGGCGGGCAAGGACACCCGCGGCATGATCCGCCAGCACCAGTTTTATAAAGTCGAGCTGGTCAGCATCACCGCCGAAGACAAATCGATGGACGAGCTGGAGCGCATGACGAATTGCGCTGAAACCATTCTCAAAAAACTCGGCCTCGCCTTCCGCACCATGGCACTGTGCACCGGTGATATGGGCTTTTCGGCGAAAAAGACCTTTGACATCGAAGTGTGGCTGCCGGGGCAGAATACCTACCGCGAAATTTCCAGCTGCTCCAACTGCGGGGATTTTCAGGCGCGCCGCATGATGGCCCGCTACAAGGCCGACGGCGACAAACAGACGCGCTATGTGCATACGCTGAACGGTTCAGGCGTCGCGGTGGGCCGCTGCCTGATTGCCGTTCTTGAAAACTACCAGCAGGCCGACGGCAGCGTGATCATCCCCGATGCGCTGCTGCCGTATATGGGCGGCATCAAAAAGCTGGAGCCCGCGGGCGAAACAAAATCCGGAAAGGTGGCGTAAAGATTATGCTGCAATTCCCTGAAAAACTGTCCGAAGCGCGCATCCTCATTTCGAATGACGACAGCATCCATGCCGACGGCATCAAGGTCATGGAACAAATCGTCAGTTCCATCACGCCGCATGTCTGGGTGGTCGCGCCGGAAACGCAGATGTCGGCGGCGGGACACTCGCTCACCATTCACATGCCGCTGCGATTGAAAGAATACGACAAGCGTCATTATTCCGTTTCCGGCACGCCGACGGATTCCGTGCTGCTGGGCGTGCAGCAGGTGATGAAGGATTTTCGTCCGCATCTGGTGCTGACGGGCATCAACCACGGCCAGAACACGGCGGATGACGTGACCTATTCCGGCACCATCGCCGCCGCGATCGAGGCGACGCTGATGCATATCCCCGCCATCGCCTGCAGTCAGGATTACGACGAGCACGGCGGCAAGCCCGACTGGTCGATTGCGCGCGAATACCTGCCGCGTATTCTTGAAAAATTCGCGGGCAAAACGCTTGACCCCTATAGCCTTCTCAGCGTGAATTTTCCGCGCAAGGTGCAGGGCGTCATTCCGCAGATCCGCGCTGTACGCCAGGGGCACTACAGCATGGAGAAACAGGAAATGGACCGCCTGACCGACCCGCGCGGCCGCCCGTATTTCTGGATTGGCCCGCCGCCGCCGCGCGACGACCATGATGAAGGCAACGATATCGGCGCGCTCAAGGCCGGGCACGTCACCATCACGCCGTTTTCGCTCAATTTGACGCATCACGAAGCGCTCAAGGATTTGCAGGGGATGTTCGAGTGACCGTTATTGCGCGCAAAATCCGCCTGATTATGAAGCTGCGCAAATGCGGCATCACCGATACCGGCGTGCTGGCGGCGATTGAACGCATCCCGCGCGAAATTTTTATCCCCACCCAGTTCCACGATCAGGCTTACGAAGATACCGCGCTGCCCATCGGGCGCGGTCAGACCATCAGCCAGCCGCTGGTTGTTGCCAGCATGACGCAGGAACTCAGGCTGAATGACCGCCACAAGGTGCTGGAGATCGGCACCGGTTCAGGCTATCAGGCGGCTATTCTGGCCAAGCTCTGCCGCCGCGTGTACAGCATCGAACGTCACCGCCCGCTGCTGGCCACCGCAGAGGTGCGTATCAACGAACTGCGTATCCGCAATATCACCTGCAAGGCGGGTGACGGCATGAAGGGCTGGATTGAACAGGCACCGTTCGACCGTATCATCGTCACCGCCGCGGCGGGGGATGAGCCGCCGCCCGCGCTGCTGGCGCAAATGTCGGTGGGCGGTATCATGGTTATTCCCATGGGGCGCGACAAGGCCAGCCAGTTTATTTATCGCATCACCCGAACGTCCGAAGACCATTACGAAACCGAAAAGCTGATGCCAGTGCGCTTTGTGCCGCTGCTGCCGAACGTTGCGCGCGACGAGCCTGATCCGGTGGTCGATGACAGCGCGCAGGATTTCCTCTCCGGCGGCTTCGCCTTTCAGCCTGCATGAGGCCCGCGTGAAGCGCGGACGCACATCACAACGTATAAACCTGCTGATGGCAGGGACGGCTTTGTTGCTGCTGTCGGCCTGCGCCGCGCCGCAGGCTGCGCCCGTGCATAACCTTGGCACACGCGTCGATGGCGCGGCGGGCGCAGGGGTGGTAATGGTACGCGACGGCGATACCGTCTGGCGCATATCGGAACGCTATCGTCTGCCGCTCCGCGATATCATCGACATCAACGGCATGAAGCCGCCGTATCAACTGCAAACAGGCCAGCGTCTGCAGCTGCCGCCGCCGAACGAGCATAAGACCGGCGCAGGCGATACCGTCACGGGGATCGCGCGTATGTACGGCGTGCCGGTATCGCAAGTCGTGAGCGTGAATAAACTGTCGGCGCCGTATCAGCTGCGCGAAGGGCAGGTGCTGCGTATTCCGTCCACTGTGGCGCGCCCGCATGTCGTGGTGCAAGCGCGGCCCGTAGATGTGGCGCCGCTGCCGTCAGCCGCAGCGACAAGCGCCACACAGGCGCGTGCGCAGATAACATCAAGTGCGCAAAATGTTTCGGGTATATCATCCACGCCAGTTGTGAACGCACCGCCGCAGCCGTCAGCAGCGCCTGTGCGTGTGGCGTCTGCTGCGACATCCATGCCCGCCGCCGTCGCGAGCGGTACGCCAAGCAAGCAGGGGTTTATCTGGCCCGTGCGCGGCAAGGTTATTTCCAGCTATGGCCCGAAACCCGGGCACCTTCATAACGACGGCATCAACATCGCCGCGCCGCGCGGTGCGGTGGTGGCTGCTGCTGCTGATGGTACAGTGGCTTATGTCGGTAACGACCTCATGAGCTATGGCAATCTGGTGCTGATACGTCATGCCAACGGGCTGGTGACGGCCTATGCCCATCTGGACCGCGTGCAGGTGCGGCGCGGGGATATCGTGCGGCGCGGGCAGGGTATCGGCACGGTCGGGTCCACGGGGACGGTCGCAAATCCGCAGCTGCATTTCGAAGTCCGCCGCGGCATCGAAAGTCTCGATCCTGCGAAGTATCTGTCTCTCTGATAATATCCGCTCTATCGGCGCAATAAAAAAGCCGCAGTAAAAACTGCGGCTTTTTTATATCGAGTGATTTTGGGTGATTACATGTCACATTTTGGCACATGTTTCGGCACGCTGGCCGTTGAAGGTACAAATTCGTTTTGCGTATTCAGACTGTACTGTTCGCGGCCGCTGTCCAGTGCGCAAACATAGAAAGAAGCCTTGCCTTCATTCTGGCTCAGATAGGCTGGGCCGGAAAGCATAGAACCGTAAGCCGCTGTAAACTCTTTGGCATCTTTATCTTTTACGTAGACGCTAGTCAGGCAGCCAGATGGCGTGCAGTGCGCGGGAGATTCAACGGCGACAAAAACAAATTCTTTGCCACCTACAATGTAATGTGCGCTGCTGACTTCGGCAGGTTTATTGCCTTCGGCTTCCCTCGCGGTATTCTGCTCTTTGACCTCTTTGACGAAGTCGGCAAGGAAAGGATAACGCGCGCCCATTTTGTCGATGTCATGGACAACCAACTCGACCATCTTGGTAGTACCTTCGGCGATGGTGATGACCTCGAAGTTGTTTTCTTGCTGCTGCAATTCCGAGCGGACTTCGCCGACAAACACCGACTGCGTGACGGCAGGGGCTGCGGCGGCGGGTTGCTCCGCGCCTGCGGCAACGGGGCCGGACATCAACGTGGCGGGGATGAGCACGCTCAACGCCGCTTTGCGGGCGACACGCATGAAATCATTCCGAAACTTGCTGCTCAGCATAAGTATTACTCCGGTCAAGAGCACAAGAAGTATTCCCAAAGAATACATAATATTATCATCCCTTTAAGATAGAAGCAAGGTGACTTTTATAAAACCCTTAAACTTCAAATGATTGCGGCGCGGGAAGGTTCCCGCGCCGCATATCGGAGATTTACTGGTTAGCCGGCTGTTCGTTGACGAGGCCAGACTCCATTTGCTGGTTCAGCTGCAGGGCGGCACGGGCGGCGACCAGAGCGTTGATTTGCTCCTGTAGCTTGTAGATGTCCTGCAACTGCAGGGTGATGTAGGCGTTCACGATCGTCTGTTCCTGCACCAGCGCACCGATGTTGTTGGCGATACGGATGTAGTAATCGGGATCAAAGAAACGTTCCTGCGTCAGGGCCTGCATGATTTCGTTATAGCTCGGGAATTCCGCAATCTGGTCATCCGGAACGCCAGCCTTGCGGCGGATTTCCTGAATGATTTCGTTGATCGGGCGCGGCGGCGGCGGCGGTTCTACCGAGCCGCTCGGGCCCATGGTATAACCGGGGCCGCCCGGCGTACCAAAGCCCATGTCGTAGCCAGCCAGCGCTTTCAAGCGGAATTCTGCCGAGTGGTTGTTACCATCGCGCGGCACGCCATCAGGGCCGGGGTTGCAACCGCCCTGACGGTTTGGTTTCGAGTAGTTGGCGGCGGATACACCACCGGGGCATCCCATCCATGTGTCAACGCAACCCGCACCGACAAGGTGAGCTGCCGCGACAAGGCCGGAGGTGGTGATAACTGTACCGTTAGCCGTTGTCGTGCCAACCCGGGCTTTTGTACAAGCGTGGAGCTCATTGTTGTACTGAATGGCGTGATAGGCCTGAATCGAACCTGTCTGTGCTTCGCAACTCCGCAGGTAATCGTTCATGCTATTAATCGGTCGGCCACCGCAGTTGCCGGTCCAAGACCAGCTTTCGGCGCTGCCATTGGTCGTGGGGTGAATACAACCGACCGCGATCAGCGCCTGACGTCCCATCTGGTACATACCAAGGAAGTTACCGTTTCTGCGCTCACGGATGTTACAGACACCGCCCGCTTCATGGTAGCCCAGCTGTCGCAGGAACTCGGTGTAATCGCCACCACCTGCGGTCATTTCACCACCAACAGCGCCCGGCGGGGGCGGTGCGGGCATGGTGGCGCCCAGTTCACCCGTTTCAGGCAGCGCCATGCGGCGCGACATGATGGCCGTCACAACGTCCGTCGAAATCGTACGGATGGATTTCAGGTGTTCCTGCTTGAGGATCCATTCCTGAACTTCCGGCAGCTGCGTTAGTTGCGGATCCAGCTTGGGAACAATGTAGGGCTGGATCAGGTTGCGCAGCAGCGAGGTTGCGGCGATACGGTTCTTCTCTTCCTGGAAGTCGATGGTGTCTTTGAACAGGAAGGTTTCAACGTCGATGTCACCGTCCACGATTTCCCCGGCTGTCGTCGGGTTCGGGCAGGGGTTCGCGCCATCGTTCATCTGCGTGTTGAGGAAGTACTGGCAGAAGGTTTCAAAGCGCTTGTTGACGTCTTTGCTGATGGTTTCCTGCGGCGTACCGGAAGACGGCTGGTTGTTGACTTCCTTGGTTACTTCGTTTGTCAGCGCGGTGCGTGCGGCGTTGGAGACAGATTCACCGTGCGACATCGCGGCAGGCGGCGATGCAGCCGAACAGGTCTTCTCGTTCGGCATCAGGCTTGCCTTGGCTTCGGTTTCCGCTTGCTGCAGGTTACGGGCCTGACGGGTCACGTTGTGCGAGTCCATCATGGAGCCGAGCTGGCGGCTCTGGTCGATGGTGCTGGCGTGCCACTGGGCCGTCATGTTTTGCAAGGCGGGGCGGAACTGGTCGTTCCACCAGTTGCGGACGTATTCAACAACCTGCCAGCCGGCCTGGTGGTTGATCAGCTCGTCGCCGCCAACGCTTTCGTGGACGTTACCCCAGGTATTCAGCGTACCGGTCGAGTTTTCACGTGCCCAGGCGCAGGGGTCAACCGCAAAGCTACCCGTCAACGGTGCATCGGAGGCTTCGCAATTATCTTCCGGGCCCGGCGGCGGATCGTCACCGGTGAACGGCGGCGGCGCAGGCGGTGCCGGCGGCGGTGCTGGCGGTGCGGGCGGAGCCGGCGGCGGCGCCGGCGGAGCCGGCGGCGGGGTCGGCGGTACGGCCGTGACTGTCGGCGACGACAGGTTCAGGAAGTCGAGGCCAAGGTTGTCAATGCCGAGAGACGGCCAGATATCGTTCGCGCTCGATACCATCAGGTTCAGGATATCGAGGGCTTCGGGGTTGCCCAGAATGGCATTGCCCATCTGGGTGATGGCATCGGCAAGGTTGCCGTTACCCATGACGCTGACCAGCGTATCGCGCAGAATGTTCGCATTACCATCCAGCAGAATGTTGAAAACCGCCGTTGCGCCGGCGTTACCTTGCAAAAGCAGCTGCATGGTCTGAAGGCCGACTTCGCCCTGACCTGCGATAATCGAGTTAATAAGGTCGTTTGCCTGCGGAATGGGGATAAACCATCCCCAGCCATCATCATATGTCATGCTTTCGCCGCCAAGGGCGCCGAGCAGGGTGCTGAGAGAACCGGCGTTACCGCCGAGTGCCTGGTTGATGGTGGTCACGGCTGCGCCGCTGCCGCCAAGGTTGGTGCTGACAACGTTCAGGAAAGAGTAAACGTCCATCGAGCCGCCAAGCTCTGATTGAATGAGCGAAATGGCGGCTGCGTTGCCGCCGAGGGCATCGCGGAGCGTTTCGAGGCCTGAACTAAACTGGGCATGCGCGCTTCGTGGCGCCATGAACAGCGCGACGACCGCTATGGCCATAAGACATCTCAGGAAGCGCGCGGCGAGACCCGTTGATTCCTGAACGGGAGACTGATTCTCCCTCCAAAAACGCAAACACTGCATGAAAAACCCTCAGCCCATTCTTATCTTTAAATTATAGCATAGCCAAAATTAATTTGGGAATTATTTAAAATTTTAGCTATTTTGTTGCGTTGTCGCGAATAGATTTATAAGTGACTGATTTATATTGAAAATAATATCTTCAGCCGTCAGGGCGGGACCGTGCAGGCGGGCGGCGTCGGCGTGCAGCCAGACCCCGCAGAGGGCCGCCATGAAGGGCTTCATGCCCTGCGCCGCGAATCCTGCCACGAGTCCCGCCAGCACATCGCCCGCGCCCGCGGTCGCCAGAATCGGGCTGCCATTCGTGTTGATGGCGGCGGTGCCGTCGGGGGCGGCGATAACGGTGTCAAACCCCTTGAGAATGATGATCGCATTCGCGCGTTTCGCGGCGGCGCGCGCGCGCGCCAGCTTGCTGCCCTGAATGTCGCCGAACAGCCGGGCGAACTCGCCTTCGTGCGGGGTCAGGATATGGCGGGGGGCGAGTTGTTTGAACAGCGTATCGGCATCGTTTTTAAATACACTGAATATATCGCCATCCAGCACGGCGGTTTTTCCCGCCATCGACAGGGCAGACAGCGTTGCCGCGCGCAGGCGCTCCGCGTCCTCGCCGTTCTGTCCTCCGCCCGGGCCGATAAGCACGACATTCGCGCGCTCGTCACGCAGCAGGGTTTTGAAATCCTCCGCGCTGTCCCATGTATCGACCATAAGGCTCGCGCGGTACTGGCTGTATATCATGCGTGCATCGGCGCGGCAGGCAATGCTGACCACGCCGGCGCCGGACACCTGCGCCGCGTGCGCGGCAAGGCAGGCGGCGCCCGTACGCTGCGATCCGCCATAAACCGTCACATGTCCGCGGGTGTATTTATGCGCGTCAATCGAGGGGAAGGGGAAATCGGGCAGCCATAGCGCCGGATGATTTTCAAAAGTCGCTGTACCCATAGCAGCAATCAGTGCGTCATCAATCGGCAGGTTCGCCAGATGCAGACGTCCTATATACTCATGTGTCGCGGCGAGAACGTGGGCGATTTTCTTGCGGCAGAAAACAACAGTGATGGCGGCCTTCAGCGTGCCTTCGGCAATCGCGCCCGTTGTGGCATCTATGCCGGAGGGGATATCCGCTGCAATCACAGGCAAATTCTTTGCGCGGATTTTATCGAACAGGATCACGACTTCCGGCGGCAGCGCGCCATGAAACCCCGTGCCGAAAACGCAATCGACGACAAGGTCTGTCTGATGCACGGGCAGGTTTGAATTCAGGTTTTCAACCGCGCCTTCCCATACCGCAGCGGCTTCGGCAGCATCGCCTTTGAGGGCTGATTTTTTCACAAGACATGCTGTGCGCACAGACCAGCCGGGGCGCTTCGACAGCATCTGCGCGGCGACGAAGCCATCCGCGCCGTTATTGCCTGCGCCGCACAGAAACAGGACGCGGCAGGGTGATACGTTTTTTTCGATGATGCTTGCGAGCGCCGCGGCGGCAGATGAAATCAGCTGATGCGCGGGCGTACCCGCGGCAATGGCCGCAAGGTCCGCTTTTTTCATTTCGGCAGCAGTCAGGATTTCAAACATGCGCAAGTATTGCAGGTTATACCGGCAAGGAAAAGGGCACAGAGAAAAGGGGGAAAGTGGGGCGATCGACGGGGTTTGAACCCGCGACATCTTGGACCACAACCAAGCGCTCTACCGCTGAGCTACGACCGCCATAGGATGCCATATTCCTGAAACCTTGAGAAAGCGGGCTTCAGTCCGTTCGGCACCGCGCGGTTTTATCAGAAACCGCCGCTCAGGGTCAAGGTCATTACATAGTCATCTGTACATCATGATATATGACTGTAGAGCGGTTTGCCACAAAAACGTGCCTATTTTTTGTGCATTTGCGTGTTTTTTAGGCGCGGCCATATCCGGGTTTCTTAAAAATATTGTTTAAATACATATATTTAATGTGAATAAAAAACTGGCACGGGATGTGCAAACATATGCGCCGTTTTACAAACCGCACAGGATTCAGGCGCGATGAAAAAAATCGAGGCGATTATCAAGCCGTTCAAGCTCGACGAGGTGAAGGAAGCCCTTCACGAAGTCGGGGTACAGGGCATGACCGTGACGGAGGTGCGCGGCTTTGGCCGCCAGAAGGGCCACACGGAGCTGTACCGCGGCGCTGAATACGTGGTCGATTTCCTGCCGAAGGTGAAAATCGAAGTCGTGGTCGAAAACGGCCAGGTCGACGATGTCATCGAAGCTATCGAGAAGGCGGCGCAAACGGGCCGCATCGGCGATGGCAAGATTTTCGTTCTGCCCGTCGAAAACGTCATTCGCGTCCGCACGGGCGAGCGGGGCAAACAGGCCATCTAGGCCGACATATATTTTTTACACGAACTGCCTACCGGACTTTTTACACACACACACACAGACAAAAACCAAACGGCCAGAGGAGAACACACATGGCAAAATCGAATGCAAAACTGAAAGTGGCGAAAGCCCCTGCGAAGCCTGCAAAGGTGAAGCAGAACTTCGCGCCGCTGTTCAAGCTTATCAAAGAACACAGCATCGAATACGTATCCTTCCGCTTCACCGACCTGCGCGGCAAACTGCAGCACACGGCGCAGCATATCTCGACGGTTGACGAAGATCTGCTGACGGACGGCATCATGTTCGACGGCTCGTCCATCGCGGGCTGGAAAGCGATTAACGAATCCGACATGCTGCTCATCCCCGATGTTTCAACCGCTGTGCTGGACCCCTTCAGCGCGCAGCCGACGCTGGATGTTTTCTGCGACGTCTATGAACCGTCGACCGGTCTGCCGTATTCGCGTGACCCGCGTTCTATCGCGCGCGCGGCGGAACAGTATCTGAAAGCGACGGGCGTGGGCGATACCGCTTACTTCGGCCCCGAAGCAGAATTCTTCATCTTCGACGATGTGCGCATCAACGTGCAGATGAACAAGGTTTCTTACGAAATCGATAGCATGGAAGGCCCCTATAACTCCGGCACCGATTACGAACATGGCAACATGGGTCACCGTCCGGGCGTCAAAGGTGGCTATTTCCCCGTGCAGCCGATCGACAGTTCCAACGACATGCGCGGCGAAATGACCTCGGTTCTCGCACGTATGGGCGTGCCGATGGAAAAGCACCACCACGAAGTGGCGCCGTCGCAGGTGGAGCTGGGCCTCAAGTTCTCCACGCTGGTCAACAGCGCGGATAACATGCAGCTTTACAAATACGTCGTGCACAACGTCGCGCATGCCTATGGCAAAACTGCGACCTTCCTGCCGAAGCCGGTTTACGGCGACAACGGTTCGGGCATGCACGTGCACCAGTCCATCTGGAAAGCTGCCAAGCCGCTGTTCGCGGGTGCGGGCTATGCCGACCTGTCGGAAACCTGCCTCTACTACATCGGCGGTATCATCCGTCACGCCAAGGCGCTGAACGCCATCACCAACCCGACCACCAACAGCTACAAGCGTCTGGTGCCGGGCTATGAGGCGCCGGTTCTGCTCGCATACTCCGCGCGCAACCGCTCCGCGTCCTGCCGTATTCCCTTCGCGTCCAGCCCGAAGGCAAAACGCGTGGAGGTTCGCTTCCCCGATCCGGCCGCCAACCCGTATCTGGCTTTCGCCGCGATGCTGATGGCCGGTCTCGACGGTATCCAGAAAAAAATCCATCCCGGCGAGGCGATGGACAAAAACCTCTACGACCTGCCGCCGGAAGAGCTGTCGGAAATCCCGACCGTTTGCGGCAGCCTGCGCGAGGCGCTGGATGCCCTGCGTGACGACCATGACTTCCTGCTGAAAGGCGGCGTCTTCAGCAAGGACTTCATCGATAGCTATCTCGAACTGCGCTACGAAGAAGTGAAGGCATTCGAAACCATGCCGCACCCGATCGAATTCGCGATGTACTACTCCGTCTAATTGCGGGTGCCGCCAAGACAAAACCCCCTGCCGCAAGGCAGGGGGTTTTTGTTGTTCGGGATCTTTGTCAGTTGCGCGCGGGCTTTTGCGTTTTAACAGCACTTTCGCGGATACGTGTCAGGTCGCGGCGCAGAAGATCACAGTTTTGCAGTATCGTGTCGTTAGATGGTTTAACGCGTTCAAGGTCGCGCAGCATCATCTGTTCCATACCGGAGAGTTTACTGTCACCGGAAGGGCCTGTGTCGCTTGTCATCTATAAACCTGCATATTTGTTAACGGGAAGCACATTATGGCGCGCCTGACGCCAAAAAGCAAACGGCGCCCGCAGGCGCCGTTCAAGTGGTTGTGAATGTTCTGTTTTTCGCTCGTTAACGAATGGAGCGCACGATTTCTTCGAGTGTCTGCACGTTGCGCGCCCAGCCATAGAGTCGGTCTTGTTCGCGCATCGTCAGCAGGAATATGAAGACATACCACTCCTTGTCACCGAGTGCGACAAGGTGCAAATCCTGCTTGCTTTGGTTGCGGCGGCGGCTCTCGACGTTGTAAACCTCGTACCGGTTGAAAAGAAAACGTTCACTGGCGACAGATTTGCCGCTGCTGGCCATTTCGGAGACATCAAGGCTGAACTGCGTATCAAGCAGCTTTTTAAGTTCTTCGACTTCGTTCATCAGACTGGTGGCGCGGTGGCGGCGCACGGCCAGAATTTGTATAAAGCCGTCGATGCCGCCCATCGCGTTCTTGTTGTGCAGCTGAACGCTGAGCCTGTTCATGTCCTTGAAGTTCTGCGCGGCTGTTTCCCATGATTCCGGAAGGCTCATTTTCGCGGCGTCCATCATCATCAGCACGCGTTGCGGCTCGATGGGGCCGTCTTTGGGATAGGTCAGGCCAAAACTGTCAACGGTGCGCTTTTGCAGGAACTTCGCATATTCGCGCAGGCTTTGCGGTACCTGAACCCGCGCCATCATCATGATGTTGCCGCTCAGCTGTGCGGTGATGTAATTGAAAAAGCTTTCGCCACCATCCAGATTGACGAAAAAGATAGACGCGCGGCGCGGATTTTTCGGGTCTTGAATAACGTCGCCTTCGGGGGCGAAGCCGCTGGTCAGGATGTAGTTGCGCAGCCAGTTCGCGGCGGAGATTTCATGTTCCACATACGCGCCATGAACCGATGCGCGGATACGCTTGGTGCCGATCATCGGGCTTGAAAAACGGGCGATATCGCCGATGATGCGGCCGCTCAGCGTGGCTTTGTCATCCGGCAGCATGTCGGTTTGCCAGTCTTTGGGCAGGTTCATGGTGAAGTAAAGATCCGCCCGCTTGAACGGCATCACGGTATGCACGGTTGTCAGCTGTTCAAAGGTTGCTTCGTCGTGAATGGGATGCTGCGGCGGGCCCTTTTTTTCTTCGGCTTTTTTATCATCGCCGAACAGGCTGCCGATACCGGCAAGGCGTTCGCCTTTTTTGACGCCGAACATGTCACCCGCCATGACGCTGCCGGAAAACAGCCCGGCGAAAGCGAGGGCGGCGAGGGCGGAAAAAACGAAATGCTTCATATGCGGATCTTTCATGAAAGATATAGAAACAGATGCTCAGCTGTGTCCGGCGACGGGGGTTGGTTTGCGGTTTTCGTCGATGGCGACATAGGTGAATTTGCCTTCGGTAACTTTATGCGCTTTGTCGGCCAGACGGTGGCGCGCCCAGCTTTCGACATGCACGGTGATCGACGTGCGGCCCACACGCTCCACGCGGGCGTAGCAGCTGACCTCGTCACCGACGAAAACCGGATGCTTGAACACCATGCCATCGATGGCCACGGTGGCGATGCGGCTGCCTGCGCGCTGGTGCGCAACGACGCTGCCGGCCAAATCCATCTGCGACAAAAGCCAGCCGCCGAAGATATCGCCGTTCGCGTTGGTGTCCGCGGGCATGGCGATAGTGCGCAGGGCGGGCGCGGTGTCGTAGTCGGGTTTTTCGAAATTCATGTCAGCAGATTCCCCTATAACCTTGATTATAATATAGGCGGGCTCTTAACGGGATACAAGCGGCGGGCGGGAAAGGTTCCATCGGGCGGAGCGCTTGCCTTCGTTTCCTGAAATGCGTAAAGTGCGGCTTATGAACGAAACAGCTAAAAAGTCCAAGAAAATGGCCGCATCCACCGATACCGCCCGCAAGGGAGACTATTCCGCCGCCGACATCGAGGTGCTGGAGGGGCTGGAGCCCGTCCGCAAACGCCCCGGCATGTATATCGGCGGGACGGATGAACGCGCCATGCACCACCTGGTCAGCGAGATTCTGGATAACGCCATGGACGAGGCCGTGGCCGGTTATGCCAGCCGCATCGAAATCCTGCTGGAGCCGGGCAACAAAGTCACCATCAGCGACAACGGCCGCGGCATCCCCGTCGACAACCATCCCAAATATCCGGGCAAGTCGGCGCTGGAAGTCATTTTCACCACCCTGCACTCGGGCGGCAAATTCAGCGGCAAGGTTTATAACACCTCGGGCGGTCTGCACGGTGTGGGCTCGTCGGTCGTGAACGCGCTGTCGAGCGCGATGTCGGTCGAGGTTGCGCGCGACAAGGAACTGTTCCGTCAGGAATACAGCCGCGGCCATGTGCAGGGCAAACTTAAAAAACTCGGCGCAACCAAAGAGCGCGGCACCACCGTGACCTTCGTGCCGGACACTGAAATTTTCGGTAAAGACGCCGCCTTCAGCCCGAATACGATTTATCGCCTTGCGCGTTCCAAGGCGTATTTGTACCGCGGCGTGGAAATCCACTGGCGCTGCACGCCCGATCTTATCAAGGACGCGGCCAAAACCCCCGCCGAGGAAATTATCAAGTTTCCCAACGGCATTCTTGATTATCTGTATTCACTGACCGAAGGGCAGACGCCCGTCTCGCCGCGTCCGTTTTATTGCGCGGTTGATTTTCCGGAGGGGGAGGGTCGCTGCGAAGTTGCCATCCACTGGACGGAAGAAGAAGAAAACGGCTTCCTGAGTTCCTATTGCAATACCATCCCGACGCCCGAAGGCGGCTCGCACGTGCAGGGTTTGCGCTCCGCGCTGTCCAAGGGCCTGCGCAGCTATGCCGATATGATCAACAACAAAAAAGCGGGCGTTCTGACGCCGGACGATATTTTCGGTTCTGCCACCGTTTTGCTGTCGGTCTTTATCCGTGATCCGCAATTTCAGGGGCAAACCAAGGACAAGCTGACGTCTGTTCATGCAACACGTTTGATTGAAACGGCGGTCAAAGACCATTTCGAGCATTGGCTGACGGGTGACAATGCGGGCTCCAAAGTGCTTTTGGAATACCTGATTGAAATCGCCGAAGAACGCCGCCGCGCCAAAGACGTGCAGGAAATGAACCGCAAGTCGGCGACGCGCAAACTGCGTCTGCCGGGCAAACTTGCGGATTGCTCTAAGAAATCCTCCGAAGGTACTGAAATTTTTATCGTTGAAGGGGACTCCGCCGGCGGCTCCGCCAAGCAGGCACGCAGCCGCGAAACGCAGGCGATTTTGCCCCTGCGTGGCAAAGTGCTCAACGTCGCGAGTGCGACATCGGACAAAATCCGCCAGAACCAGGAAATTTCGGACCTTATCCAGGCCCTCGGCTGCGGTACCGGCAAGGATTTCAGCATCGACAAGCTGCGCTATGAACGCGTTATCATCATGACCGACGCGGACGTTGACGGCGCGCACATTGCCTCGCTGCTCATTACCCTGTTTTATCAGGAAATGCGCGGGCTGATCGAACACGGGGCGCTGTATCTGGCGTTGCCGCCGCTGTACCGCCTGACAGCGGGCGGGGAGAGCGTCTATGCCCGCGACGATGCCCATAAAGAAGAGCTCATGAAAACCGTTTTCAAGAGCAAAAAGAAGGTCGAAATCAGCCGCTTTAAAGGTCTGGGTGAAATGCCCGCCGCGCAGCTGAAAGAAACCACCATGGACATGAAAAAGCGCAATCTGCTGCGCGTGGTGCTGCCGGAGGCTGAAATCGGTCAGGCCACCAGCAAAAAGCCCGAAGGGCCGACCGCGCAGCTTATCGACCGTCTGATGGGTAAAAACCCCGAAGCGCGCTTTGAGTTCATTCAGGAAAATGCCCAATTTGTGCAGGATATCGATATCTAATCCGTGTCAGGGGTAGAAGGGCGGAAAACCGCCTCGCATACCCGTTTTCTGGCATGGAGATGTATATCGATGAAAAAGCCGCTGTTTTTGCTGGTCGTTCTCTGGACGCTGGTTTGTGCCTGCATGACTTTGTGGTCGGTGTCGCCTGCGTATAGTCACCCGCCGCAGCGCGGCGATGCCTATGTGACGGATACCGCCTATGCGCTGCCGCGCGGCGCTGACAACAGATATCACTATCAGGTGCCGCAGACGGGCAGGGGGTATGCATCGCCGCAGCCGCATCGTACCTATGCGCCCGTAGATACCGCGCCGCGGCGTCTTTGGGAAAACGACCAGTCCTACCAGCGCGAACTGAATATGCTCATCCGCGAAAGTGCCCTGCGCCAGCGCCAGTTGAAACAAAAGGCGGAGGCCGATATCAGCCGCCTCGAAGCGCAGCGGATTGAAACCATCAACCGCCATATGGCCTCGCTGGAGCGTCTGAACGATAGCCGCAACAGCCGCTATACGGATTATTCCACCCTTGCCAGCCGCCAGAACGCGCGCGATGCCGATTACCGCGCACGCCTGTCGCAAATCAAATCGACGCTGGAGCTGCAGCAACTGCGCGAGCAGAACGATCTGCAAAAACGCATCCTCGCGCTGGACGAGGGCTATGCCCGCAAAGAGCCCTATCGCAGCTGGCTGGAAGGGCGGCGCGGCGGCCGATAAAAGAGGGGGCAAAAAACGGCAAAAAGATTTTCAATCCCATTTTATCCTTGTTAATCAAATATTAAGGATTATGGCGGCTTTCACTTTTTCCGTAAAAAATATTGACAGCGGGGGCCATTCCCCGTATCCTGTTCGTAAGATCGTCAATCAGGTTTTAAACCGGAAATCGCGATGTGGCTGGCACCGCAGGGTGCCGATATAAAAACAGTTTTCAGGGTGGGTGCCATAATGGACAACAACAAACCGGAAAAAGGCGAAAAAGGCTATCTGGCGTCGGCTTTCAGCGCGGCTTCGATCCGCAAAGCTGTTTTGTCGGTCGTTGCCGGTGTTACCTTGGCCGTCGGCGCCGCAGGCTTCGCCAACGAAGCGCAGGCGCAGACCACCGTTCCCTACGGTCAGCAGGGCGTGACCGCCACCCAGCAGCAGCAAAAGCCTTGGGCAAACGAAGCTGCTTATCAGGAACGTATCCGCCTGCTCGCGCAGGAACAGCAAATCAAGATGGAACAGGCCGTGGCGCGCGCCCGTAAGGATATGGCGAGCATCAATGCCCAGCGCACCCAGCAGCTGGCCAGCTACAACTCCCGCGTTCGCAGCCTGAGCAGCAACAAAAGCGGTGCCGACAAGGTTCTGCGCATTGCCGAGGCAACCCAAAGATGGCAGGCGCAGCAGGAATCGCTGCGTGCGCGTGCGATGACCGTCGAAAGCCGTATCGAAAACCTGCGTATTGACCAGCAGGAAGCAATGTCGAGACTGGTCACGACGATGGACCGTCAGTACGCCAATCAGGAACCCTATAAATCGATGGTGAGTGGCCAGCGTGTTTCCACGACGCAGCCTGCGGCTTCACGCCCGGCGGCCGCCAGCCCCGAGGACAAGATGGACGAGGCCATGGAAAAGGCGCGCCGCGACGCCATGCAGAAACTGTACAAGCAGTATCTGGATGCCGAGGTGAAGGCGGGCCGTATTCCCGACAGCCCGGATGATTTCTTCCAGAAGCGTCAGGCCGAACAGCGTCAGCAGCAACAACAGCCTGCACCGCGCCGCTAAGTCAAAAGTTTACTTCGTAGCCAGAAAAGCCTCCCCTCAGACACGGGGGAGGCTTTTTCGCTATGTGGCAGTCGCCGCGACACGGCGTGCGGACTTAAATTCAAAAATATGGAAATTATACTTGACCCGCGCGGATGTATGGGGGTATGGTGCTTTATTCAATTTCATCAAAAACAAATAAGAATGGGAAAAGTCATGGAACCCAAAAAATCTTCTCATTTGGAAGCTTTTGCAAAAGCCGCCAAAAAAACTGTCCTGATTTCCGCACTCGCCCTTGGCACCGCGGGCTGCGTGACAACGGGCGTTTATCCGGGCGCCGGCCAGTATGGCAGCCCTGTACACGGGCAGGGCGTTTATAACACCTCGCCGCGCGGTTATCAGATTACCTACACGCCGCCGCGTGCGCCGTGGGCGAATGATCCGTCTTTCAACCGCGAAGTCAGCATGGAGCTGGCCGAAGCCAATATGCAGGTGCGCCTGCGCTATTCGAACTACCAAACGCGTATCGCCAACTGCAACGCCAGCTTTACGCGCGGCGTTGCCAACAACCAGCGCCAGATCGAACGTAACCGCCGCGACGGTACGTCGTGGATCGAGGCGATGGGGACGGGCGCGCGCATCAACCAGACCAACGCGACGTTTGAACAGTGCCGTATCAACGCACAAACGGCTTTCCAGCGCAGCTATATCAGCGAGCAGCAAAGCTTCAACCGTCAGGTCGAAACCCTCAACAGAAAATATGCCCGCCAATATGGCGTGAACTGGCGTTAAGCCGGAATCGTCCGCGGGCGGTGGAAAAGGGGGCTGCGGCCCCTTTTTTCGTGCGCGCGGGGCCGCTTTGGCGGGGCGGCAGCGGGTGTAGGTCCTGTTTTTTCCCTAAAAAGGGCTCTCTGGCGGCGGTGCAGCAGATTTAACCCTTGCGCCAAAGCGCCGTTTTTCTTATGTATGTCGGGCTATTCGCAAGGTGCGGGGACAGGTGTTTCCGTGCCGCAGCGGCGCTTTGCGGGCGTGGCGGAATTGGCAGACGCGCCGGATTTAGGTTCCGGTGTCGCAAGACGTGTGGGTTCAAGTCCCTCCGCCCGCACCATACGCGCGCTTCGCGCGGACAACAAAAGGCAGCCTTGCTGCGAGAGAGATAACGCGGCCCCGCCGCAAGACGAAACAACAGACTTTAAGACAACGTACCAGAAAGAAAGTATTCCAGATGCAAATCACCCAGACCAAACAGGAAGCCCTGCTGCGCGAATTCACCGTCACCATGACCGCGCAAGAGATTGACGAGAAAATCAACGAGCGCCTGATGGAACTGGGCAAGACGGTAAAAATGCCCGGCTTCCGCCCCGGCAAGATTCCGCTGCCGCTGCTGAAATCCAAATACGGCAAGTCGGTCATGGGCGAAGTGCTGGAAATCGCTGTCAACGACAGCACGCTGAAAGCCATCAACGAAAACAACCTGCGTCCCGCGATGCGCCCGAAAATCGAAGTGAAAACCTTCGACGAAGCCAAAGGCCTCGAATACACCATGGCGATCGAGATCCTGCCGGAAATCAAAGTTGCGGCGCTGGATGGCATCGCGCTTGAAAAGCTGGTCGCCAAGCCGTCTGACAAAGACATCAACGAAGCGCTGGAGCGCATCGCTGAAAGCAACAAAACCAGCGAAAAAGTCGAAGAGGCGCGCGCTGCCAAGAACGGCGACATCGTTGTTATCGATTTCGACGGCACGGTGGACGGCAAACCCTTCCCCGGCATGAAGGGCGATGACTTCCCGCTGGAACTCGGCTCCAAGAGCTTTATCGACACGTTCGAAGAACAGCTCGTCGGCGCGAAAGTCGGCGACAAGCGCACGGTCAACGTGACCTTCCCCAAAGACTACGGCCACGAAGCGCTGCAGGGTGTTTCCGCTGTATTCGAAGTCGCCGTGAAAGAACTGCGCGGTTCTGTTGTGCCGAAAATCGACGATGCTTTCGCGGCGCAACTGGGCATGGAAACCCTCGACAAGCTGAAAGAGGAAGTCTCCAAGCAGATGCAAAAAGAATACGATCAGGTATCGCGCATGACGCTGAAGCGCGCGCTGCTCGACGTTCTGGACGACAAGCATGATTTCGAAGTGCCCGCCGGCATGGTCGAAGCTGAATTCGAAGGCATCCTGCACCAGGTACAGGGCCCGCACGACCACCATGGCGAACACCATTCGCACGACAACGTCGGCACGCCCGAAGAGCGCGAGGAGTACAAGGAAATCGCCCTGCGCCGCGTGAAGCTGGGTCTGGTTCTGGCTGAAATCGGCCGCGCCAACAAAATCGAAGTCACGATGCCCGAACTGCAACAGGCCGTGATCAACGAAGCCCGCCGCTATCCCGGTCAGGAAAAGCAGGTTTTTGAATTCTACCAGAAGAATCCGCAGGCGCTGGAGTCGCTCAAGGCCCCCGTTTACGAAGAGAAAGTGGTCGACTTCATTCTGGGTCAGGTCAAGGTCGATTCTAAAGACGTCAGCGTCGATGAATTGACCAAGGCGGCAGAGCAGGAAGCTCCGAAAAAGACAAAAAAGGCGGCTAATAAGTAATTTTATTGCTTCTTAGCCCGCTTTTGGGTCAAAAAAAGACAAAAAGTAAAGAAAAAGTAAAAAAAACGTTTCCGTCGTTTCTGAAAACTGGGTTAGAATAACTCTATTCAAAAACGACTGCTCAATAACGTTGTGTAATCGACGTGTGTGCCTTCAATTAAGAAAAAACTGGCAAGCAAAGGAAACTGAAAGATGACCCAAGATTTTGACGCAAAAAGAGCGCGTATTGCGGATGAAGCAAACGACTACCTGCACAAAATGCTGCAGGCACAGTCCGAAGGTAAGCCGCTTGACGCTTATTTTGACGAAGCCGCTTCCAAGGCACTTTACAAAGTAACCGCCTCCATCGGTGGCGGTGTGACCAACGCCCCCCGTACGATCCCGTCCGTGACGGAAATCGAAGGCGGCCGCGAGCGCGGTTATGACCTTTACTCCCTGCTGCTGAAAAAGCGCATCATCCTGGTCGAAGGTCAGGTTGAAGACACGATGGCTTCCATCGTTTGCGCATCCCTGCTGTACCTGAACTCGGATCTCAGCGGCGAAGGCAAGAGCAAAGAGCCGATCACGATGTACGTGAACTCCCCCGGTGGTTCCGTTATCGCGGGTCTCGCCATCTATGACGTGATGCGTTCCATCGATGCGAAAATCACCACGATCGGTACGGGTTATCAGGCCTCCATGGGCTCGATCCTGCTGGTTGCCGGCGACGAGCGCAAGATGACCCGCAGCTCCAAATACATGATTCACCAGCCGCTGTCGGGCAACGGTCAATCGACCCAGCTGACCGACATCGAAATCGGCGCGGATTTCACCGACCGTCTGAAAGACGATCTGGTTGACATCTATGTCCGCCACACCGGCCTCAACCACAAATACTGGGAAACGGTTCTGAACCGTGACACCTGGCTGTCTGCGGAACAGGCAAAGAAAATGGGCATCGTGAACGAAATCATCGTCGGCACGAGCAAAGCCACCATTCACGAAGAATTCTCGGTCAAAGCCGGCCGTCAGGAAGCCCGTGAATCGTATGTTCCGAAAACTGCCGTTGAAATCGCTGCCATCATCAACTCGGACGTTCCGGTTGATAACGGTACCGGCATCACCAAAAAGCCCACGGCTTTCCGCCCTGAGCTGGTGACCGCACTGTCGCAGTTCGAAGAATACTGGACCCCGTCGCTGAAAGCCCTGAAACAGCAGCAAGCCGCTGCCGCTTCGGTTTCCAACGACGATGCTTCCGCCGCTGCACCCGCTGCCAAAAAGGCCGCGAAAGGCGCTGCGCCGAAGTAAGGACTAAAAAAAGCCTTAAATTCATCTTTCAGGCTTGCTATGATGGGGCGGTCAGTTTTGCTGACCGCCCCCTTTCTTTGGATCGGGGCAGGGGACAGCCACTCGAAACGCCCGGGCAAACACGGGCACTATATAACACAAGGGGTACACCATGACTTACACGCCGGAACATATGAGCACGCTGATCCCGATGGTCATCGAGCAGACCGCGCGCGGCGAGCGTTCTTACGACATCTTTTCGCGCCTTTTGAAAGAGCGCATCATCTTCCTCTCCGGCCCCGTGAACGACTATGTCTCGACGCTTATTTGCGCGCAGCTGCTGTTCCTTGAAGCGGAAAACCCGAAGAAAGACATCTATTTCTACATCAACTCCCCGGGCGGCGTTGTGACCTCGGGTCTTGCGATGTACGACACCATGCAATACATCAAGCCCGACGTGGCGACGCTGTGCATCGGTCAGGCTTGCTCGATGGGTTCGCTGCTGCTGGCGGCGGGTGCTGCGGGCAAACGCTACAGTCTGCCGAATTCGCGCGTGATGGTGCACCAGCCCTCCGGCGGTGCGCAAGGTCAGGCGACCGATATCGAAATTCAGGCACGCGAAATCCTGAGCCTGCGCAAGCGCCTGAACGAAATCTACGTCAAGCACACCGGCAAGAAAATCAGCCAGATCGAAGAAGCGCTGGAGCGTGACCGTTTCATGTCCGCCGAAGAAGCAAAAGACTTCGGTCTTATCGACCATATCGTCGAGCGCCAACCCTTCGACGGTGCCGACAAAAAAGCGGCCTGATATAAGGGCGCTTGGATGAACTGAACAAACAAAGCGGGAGGGTTTTTCAAACTCTCCCGCTTTTGCTTGAAACCCGGCGCCGCTGTGGCGCGTTACTATATCTGTATCTGGGGATAGAGGGAAAACCGGCTATGCGTATGTATCTGCTTTTGGCGGCATGTGTATTTTGGGGCGCGGCAGCGGTAATTGCGGCCGAACCCGTGGCCGCAGAGCCGGCACAGCCTGCCGCAGAAGCGCCTGCTGCGGGCAATCAGGCTTCGCCCGACGCGGCCGCCCTGCCGCTGCCACCCATGGACGAGCAAATGCTCAAAGCCAAGGCCGATTACGAGGCCGCGACCAAAAACCTGACGCCGGAGCAGCTGGCGGCTTTGGCCGCGCTTGAACAGGAATTTGCCGCCACCATCGATGCCGACATGAAAATCCTGTTCCGCTCCGCCGAAATGGAGCATTGCCTGAAGAATGACCGCTTTTTCAAAGTCGACCAGAACGTGCATGTGCCGAATTTCATGAAATGGCGCAAGTCCATAAAAGACGCGCAAACCAAGGAACAAACGGCCCACCGCATCAAGCGCCAGCAGTATGATTACGTCCCTTTGAAAGTGCTCAACGAGTACTACATATATCAGCAGAAGATGCTGGTGATGGCTGGCAAGTATATGGTGTATCAGCAGATGCAGAACGGCGATTATGCGGGCACCAATTGTGATGAACTGGCGGCGCGGCTGAAAAGCGGCGAGTGACGCGCCGTAACTTCGCCCAAAAACACGAAAAAATCCCAAAATTTGCCGCAAAACAGCCGAAATTTTGCAAAAAACGGCCGTTTTGCGCTTTTTGCTTGTTTTATTAATAAAAGGCTCTAAATCTAGGTTTATGGGGCGAGGGGCCGTGCGGAAAACAGGGTAAAAAAGCCAAAAAAACGCAAAAATCGACCGAAATCAGCCGGATTTTTACAAAAATAGCCAAACTGGGCGCTATTTGCGAAATGTAAAGGTTTGTCGGGCATGATATCGGTGAAGCCATGCGCCTCCTTGAATACATAATAAAAACGAAAACAGAACAGGAATATAATGCAACACGAAACGGTCACCATCGGCGAAAAACATCCGGTACTGCCGCTGCGCGATATTGTGGTTTTCCCCCACATGATCGTGCCGCTTTTCGTCGGACGGGACAAATCCGTGCGCGCGCTTGAAAGCGCGATGGCCGATAACAAAAAAGTGCTGCTGGTCACGCAAAAGTCCGCGCAGCAGGACGACCCGACGCCGGGTGATTTGTATGACATCGGCACGCTCGGCACTGTGCTGCAGCTTTTGAAGCTGCCCGATGGTACCGTGAAGGTGCTGGTCGAGGGCATCAAGCGCGTACAGATCATGTCCTACACCGACCGTTCGGAGTATTTCGAAGCCTATGCGTCGGAAGTCGAGGAGCGTCATATCGGCGGCGAAGCCATTGACGGCCTGATGCGTGCCTGCGTGTCGCAATTCGACCAGTATGTGAAGCTGAACCGCAAAATCCCGCCGGAAATCGTCTCGTCGATCGGGCAAATCGACAGTGCGGCGAAGCTGGCGGATACGATTGCCTCGCATCTGTCGCTGAAAATTCCTGACCGCCAGAAACTGCTCGAAAGCCTCAACACGGCCGAGCGTCTGGAGCAGATTTTCGCTTTCATGGAAGGCGAGATCAGCGTCATGGAAGTTGAAAAACGCATCCGTGGCCGCGTCAAGCGCCAGATGGAGAAAACGCAGCGCGAGTATTATCTGAACGAACAGATGAAAGCGATCCAGAAAGAGCTGAACGAGGGCGAAGACGGCCTCGACGAGCTGGCGGAGCTTGAAGAAAAAATCAAGAAAACCCGCATGAGCAAGGAAGCCAAGCACAAAGCGAATGCGGAGCTGAAAAAGCTGCGCCAGATGAGCCCGATGTCGGCGGAAGCGACGGTCGTGCGCAACTATCTGGACTGGATGCTCGGTGTGCCGTGGAGCAAGAAATCCAAAATCATCAAAGACCTTAAATTCGCCGAAGGCGTGCTGGAAAAAGACCACTACGGGCTTGAGAAGGTCAAGGAACGCATCCTTGAATATCTGGCCGTGCAGCACCGCGCGAACAAGGTGAAGGGGCCGATCATCTGCCTCGTCGGTCCGCCGGGCGTGGGTAAAACCTCGCTGGGTAAATCGATTGCCAAAGCGACGGGCCGCAACTTCGTGCGTATGTCGCTGGGCGGCGTGCGCGATGAATCGGAAATTCGCGGTCACCGCCGTACCTATATCGGCTCCATGCCCGGACGCATCATTCAGGGCATGAAAAAAGCCAAGACCTCGAACCCGCTGTTCCTGCTGGACGAGATTGACAAGCTGGCGCATGACTGGCGCGGCGATCCTGCGGCGGCGCTGCTGGAAGTTCTCGACCCTGAACAGAACAATACGTTCAACGACCATTACCTCGAGGTTGATTACGACCTGTCCGATGTAATGTTCGTGTGCACGGCGAATACGCTCGACCTGCCGCGTCCTTTGCTGGACCGCATGGAGATTATCCGCGTCTCCGGCTATACCGAGGACGAGAAGGTCGAAATCGCGCGCCGTCACCTGCAGGACAAAACGACAGAAGCCAACGGCCTCAAGAAGGGCGAGTTCAGCATCAACGACGCCGCACTGCGCCATCTCATCCGCTACTACACGCGTGAAGCCGGCGTGCGCAGTCTGGAGCGTGAACTCTCCAACCTCGCGCGCAAGGCGATCAAGGAAATCATGCTCGGCAAAAAAGACGAGATTTCCATCACGCCGAAAAACATCGAGAAGTACGCGGGCGTGCCGCGCTACCGCTACGGGCAGGCCGAAGAGCAGGACCGTATTGGTTGCGTGACCGGCCTTGCCTGGACGGAAGTCGGCGGCGATTTGCTGCAAATCGAATCCGTTACCTTCCCGGGCGGCAAGGGCAAAGTCAGCATGACCGGTAAACTCGGCGATGTGATGAAAGAGTCCATTCAGGTGGCCGAAATGCTCATCAAATCGCGCGCATCGCAACTGGGCATCAGCATGGCGACGCTGGATAACCTTGGCGTTCACGTTCACGTCCCCGAAGGCGCCACGCCCAAGGACGGCCCTTCGGCCGGTATCGCGATGGTGACGTCGATTGTGTCGTGCCTGACGGGCATTGCCGTGCGCAAGGATGTGGCCATGACGGGCGAGGTGGACTTGCTCGGTCAGGTGCTGCCGATTGGCGGGCTCAAGGAAAAGCTTCTGGCGGCGCTGCGCGGCGGCATCACCAAAGTGCTGATCCCCAAAGAGAACGTCAAAGACCTTGCGGAGATTCCGGACAACGTCAAAAAAGGCCTCGAGATTGTGCCGATGACGGTGATTACCGAAGTTCTTTCGCACGCCCTTGTCAGAATGCCGGAGCCGGTGGAGGAAAAACCCGCCGACCCTGCTGCTGCAAAAACCAGCGAAAACAAGGCAAAAGACGTTATTCATCACTAAACCCAATGAAACACACGGCGGCATTGCGCATAATACGCGCAGTGCCGCCGTGGCCGTTTAGGGTTGCAATCACGCGCATATCGTCGCAGGATAATCCCATCACGCAAGAGATACGGGGAACATCAGGGCATCAGCCCTGCCATGCCTTTTATCTGCCAACTTGCGGATATGTTGAAACAACAGATGAAGGGAGACTTCCCGTGAACAAGAACGAGCTCATCGACTACATCGCCGGCAAAAAAGGCGACCTGTCCAAAACCGCCATCGCGGAAATCCTCGATCTTGCCTTTGAAGGCATCGAAGGCGAACTGAAAAACGGCGGCGAAGTCCGCTTCGTTGGCTTCGGCACGTTTAAAGTCTCCCGCCGCGAGGCCTCCACGGGCCGCAACCCGCGCACGGGCGAAACCATCCAGATCGATGCCGCGAACCGCGTGAAATTCACGCCCGGCAAAGAGCTGAAAGAAGCCGTCAACGGCTAAGGCTTGAGGGCAGGAGCGGGGTTTTCCCCGTCTGCCAAGGCTCAGACAAAAAACCCGGCCCGCGTGTGCGGCCGGGTTTTTTGTATCCGCGGATATATAAGAACAGGTATCAGAGGCCCAGAGTGGACTTCAAAACCTTGAGAGCGTCCTGATCGACCTTCATGCAGTTCAGATTTGCACGCTTCGATTCCAGAATTTCGCGCTTCTGCTGTGTGATGATATCGGTGAATTCCCAGCTATTCTCGCCGAGCGGGCGCCAGACGGCCTGGGTCTTGCGGGTGTCAAAAGTATAGACCGTTGCGTTGTCTTGATCCGCGCACAGCATAATGCCGTGTTTGGTTTTGCCGTCGTTGAATTCCAGCGGCGCGCGGAACTCGGCATTTTGCAAGCCATAGACGGCAGCCGCGCCAGCAAAGGCGGCGGTGAGAGTGAGGGCGAGGGCGGTTTTGTTTTTCATCATGCACCTTGTTTTAAACAGAATAGGGGATATCCTACCGCGCCCTTTGTTTATGTCAAATTGTTTCCAGTGATTATCTAGTAATGTATTGTTTTTTAAGAATAAAATTCTTTTTATGCGCCAGGGTGCCGAAAAAAGCTCTAAAATCGCTGAAACAAAGCAGTTGACAGATTAGGGGCAATTTTATATCCGTATGGCCTGTCCGATTGCGGACGGGCGCTTAGCTCAGTTGGTAGAGCACCTCGTTTACACCGAGGGTGTCGGGGGTTCGAGTCCCTCAGCGCCCACCATCTTTTCCCAGACATCGCCATAAGAAAGAGGGGCACGAAGCCCCCGCTGAATTTATATAAGCGCGGCAGCGCCGCGCGTGGTTCGAGTCCCTCAGCGCCCACCATCTTTTCCCAGACATCGCCATAAGAAAGAGGGGCACGAAGCCCTTCAGATATATGCGCCTATTCAGAACGTGTCCGCAGGCTTTCCAGCTGGCGCACGGCGGCGTTGATTTTGAGATCCAGCATCTGTGTGCCGATTTTGCGCGACGCCAGCGATTTGTCGCCATTACCGCCGGCGGGCAGGCCGCTTTGGCTGTCATAGACGGTTTCGCTATCCCTGCGCACGCCTGCCGGATACACCACCAGCATTTCAGACGTATCGCGCATGGCCGCATGGCCGCCGATATCGCGGAATTTGTATCCTTGTTCCAGCAATTCACCGCGCTGGCTGTTGGCAGTGTAGTAACTGTCGAGGCTGGCGGCGTGCAGGCCTTTATCAGCCCATTTCTGCGTCAGGCTTTGCGCCGCGGCCAGCTGGCCTTGCTGGTTACCCTGACTATCGCCAATGAAAACAACATAACGGAAACCGTTGCGCAGGAAACTGTCGCCTGCGGCTTCGAGGAGTTTGGTGAAAATATCCTCCGGCACATGCAGCGTGCCGGGATAGGCAATATGCGGGTCTTCGGGCACATAGGCTATGACGGGGGCGATAAGCGCACGGCCTGCCGTGCGTGCAATTCGCTCGGCTGTGTAGCGCACCACATAATTATGCTTGCCTGTGACGATGTGGGGGCCGTTCTGCTCTGTCCCGCCAACGGGAATGATAACGGTGTCATAGCCATCCTGCTGGGCCTGCCAGATTTCTGTCCATGTCAGCTCTTCGGTATGCAGGCTGCGCGGCAGGCGCTGTTCTGTCATCGCATAGATGGACCACAAAAGCAGGCTGAAGAAAGCGAAAATGCCGACAATAATAAAAAAGTTACCGGCTTTTTTATCGCGGATGTCGCGAAACGACCAGACGAACGGCATCACGTAAATTTCCCATACCGAACGGAAGGGGTTTTTTTCTGACTTGCGGATGCCGAATTCGATTTTCTCGTACTGCTTGGGCACATATAGCGTGCCGAACATCCAGTCCCAGAACGAGAAAATCAGACCGAAATTCTTGTCCATATGTTTCTTGGCGGTGCTGTGGTGGATCTGGTGCTGCGCGGGACTGATGAAAACATACGACAGTTTTTGTCCCCAGCTGAACCAGATATGCGAATGCCGCAGGTTATAGCCGAGGATATAAAACAAAAAGACCACGATATTGATGCCAAAGACCGTGTATTCGCGCGGTGTTTCGCCCGAAAGGTAGAAAAACCCGCCTGTCGCAAGACTGATGAGCAGCGCAGCCAGAAGCGCGTTGAGCAGCAGATCGACCGGATGCATGCGGTGCAGCGTCACGGGGTTCAACACTTCGGCCGAATGGTGCACCTTGTGAAAATGCCAGAGGATAGGATTTTTATGCGTCAGGTAATGCGCCAGAAAAACGGCAAAATCACCCAGCAGCAAGGAAAGCGCGGTATAGCCGATTTTGGATGCGGCAGAGTCCAGTACCGGCGCATCCAGCGGGCCGAAGATACCGGTTGCCAGCTGATAGACCGAAATTGAAAAGACGTGATTGCTGATCAGGAACTGGGCGGCGAAAAAATAATAAACCACCGCATTCGTGATAAAGAAAACGTAATCCTGCTGCGCCGATTTATGCGTATAGGCTTCGCCGCCGAAAACAAACTTCCAGAACCCTTTGGACGTATCCGGTTTCTCAAGCGCGGTCGAGGAACGGAAGGCAAGATACGAAAGATACGCCATCAGCAGCGACGACAGCAGATAAACGATAAAAAGCCGTTCATGCGGCAGTATCAGTGAAAACCATTGCCGAAACGGTTCCTGATTTGCGAAATCCAGCCATGAAAGATCGTCGAACATCCCGCCAGCCGCTCCACCCTTATGCCTGCGCGTACTGTTATATTATATAGGGGCGCGGGGGCCGGCGTTAAGTCTATTCTGTTTATCGTCTCATAAACCCGCTATCGGCTATGAAAAAAACAGGGCAGGGCACGATGTTACCTTGTAACGGGGCGGCTGTTATAAGATAACGAAAACCCGATATAAATGCGTATTTTAAGCGGAAAGCGGGCTGAAACGTTTTGCCTGCAGTGCTCTTGCAGGGGTATGCTCGGAGTATGACAGCACATCATCATTCCCATAGCGGCCATGCGCATGACCACGCCCACAGCGGCTGCAGCCATGACCACGGTCATCACCATCACGGCCATGGCCATCATCATGGTCACGGTCATGGTCACGGGCACGGGCATCACCACCATGTGCCCAAGAATTTCGACCGCCGTTTTGCGATTGGCGCAGCGGTTAACATGCTGTTCGTGGTGCTGGAGCTGACATTCGGTTTTATCTCCAACTCCCTCGCGCTGGTGGCGGATGCGGTGCATAACTTTTCGGACGTGGTCGGGCTTTTGCTGGCCTGGGGCGGGGCGTGGCTGGCGCGGCTGCTGCCGACGGCGCGGCGCACATACGGCTTTCGCAGCGCCACCATTCTGGCGGCGCTAACCAACGCGGCGCTGCTGTTTGTGGTTGTTGGCGCGATTGTCATCGAAGCCTTTCACCGTTTCATGAAACCCGCAGAAATGGCCAGCATGACGGTCGTCTGGGTGGCGCTGGCGGGGATTATCATCAACGGCGGCACGGCGATGCTGTTCTGGCACGGCCAGAAAGACGACATCAATATCCGCGGCGCGTTTTTGCACATGGCGGCGGATGCCGCGGTGTCGCTGGGTGTTGTACTGGCAGCATTGGCGATTATGGCGACGGGCTGGTACTGGGTGGATCCGGTCATCAGTCTGGTGATTGCGGCTGTTATTCTCTGGAGTACATGGGGGCTGGCGCGTGAATCGCTGCATTTGTCACTGGCGGGGGTACCGCCACAGATTGACCACGAAGCCGTGCGCGCATGGCTGGCGCAGCTGCCGGGCGTGACCGAGGTGCATGATTTGCATATTTGGGCGCTCAGCACGACCGAAAATGCGCTGACGGTGCATCTGCTGCGGCCCGGCGCCCCAGCGGATGACGGGTTTTTGCAAATGATCGCGGAGGAGCTGCAAAAGCGGTTTCAGATTCACCATCCGACGATTCAGATTGAAATCGGCAACGCAAAAGAGGGCTGCAAACTGGCGCCCGCGGACGTGGTGTAAGCAGGGCTTTTTTGTTTATCCAATGAAATCATGTGGATAATCCCTTAAAACATCCGCGGAATAAATTCGTGTTATGTCGCTTTTATTCCGTTGACACGGCCAGCAAAAAACGTCATTAAATACGTCCTGACTGCAAGAGAATTGCGGGTGTAGCTCAGCTGGTTAGAGCGCATGCCTGTCACGCATGAGGCCGCGGGTTCAAGTCCCGTCACTCGCGCCATTCTCTTCCCCGACCGGGGGTTTCACACCGTCGTGACCGGTGTTCAAAATAATCCTGAAAAACCCTTTTTTTTCAAACATAAAAGAGCTAAAAGCTCTTTGACCCTGTCGTGGACAGGCGTAATATTGTTTCGCCAGTGATTCCCGCCCGCTGCGGACGGTTCATGTCATTGGCATTGATCCGTCTTTCCAAGGAAGCGCGCGACATGATTGCGACAAACATTCTCAGCGATTACTTGCCGATTGTCATCTTTCTCGGCATTGCTGCCGGCCTTGCCATTCTGATGGTGCTGGCCTCTTTTCTGGTCGCCCGTCAAAATCCCGACAGTGAAAAAGTATCGCCGTATGAATGCGGCTTCGAGCCCTTCGGCGATGCGCGCAGCAAGTTCGACGTGCGCTTTTATCTTGTCGCCATTCTTTTCATCATCTTCGATCTTGAAATCGCGTTCCTGTTTCCGTGGGCGATTACGCTGGGTGAAATCGGCGTATATGGTTTTTGGTCGATGATGATTTTCCTCGGCGTGCTGACTGTGGGCTTTATTTACGAGTGGCGCAAAGGCGCCCTCGACTGGGAGTAATCGCATGGACACCAAGATTAACTACGAGCAGAAAATCCCCCCGGGATCGGCGCAAAGCCCGGTGATACAGGCCGCCGCGGAAGAGCTGCAAACAAAGGGTTTCCTGGTCACGCAGGTCGACAAGCTGCTCGACTCTGCACGCGCGGGTTCGCTCTGGCCTATGACATTTGGTCTGGCCTGCTGCGCGGTCGAGATGATTCACAGCTACATGTCGCGCTATGACCTTGACCGTTTCGGCGTTATTCCGCGTCCGAGCCCGCGCCAGTCCGACGTGATGATTGTCGCCGGCACGCTGACCAACAAAATGGCGCCCGCGCTGCGCAAGGTCTATGACCAGATGGCCGAGCCGCGCTGGGTGATTTCCATGGGTTCCTGCGCCAACGGGGGCGGGTACTATCACTATTCCTATTCCGTCGTGCGCGGTTGCGACCGCGTTGTGCCGGTGGATATTTACGTGCCCGGCTGCCCGCCGACCGCGGAGGCCTTGGTCTATGGCATCCTGCAGCTCCAGAAAAAGATCCAGCGCGAAGGCTCGCGCCTTGTGAGGTAACCAGACATGTCCGTCGAAAACGTCGAAGCCCTTGGGGACTATATCGAGGCGGCGATGACGCCCGCCATCCTCAAAAAAGAAATGATCCGCGGCGAGCTGATTTTCACCGTGCGCCGCGAAAACCTGCGCCGTTTCCTGACATTTCTTGTCAACGACGCGAACTGCGATTTCCGCCAGCTGATGGATGTCTGCGGTGTGGATTACCCCGAACGCGACGAGCGTTTCGAGGTGGTCTATAACCTGCTGAGCCTCAAACACAACCACCGCATCCGCGTCAAAGTGACGACGGACGAGGAAACGCCCGTTGATTCCGTCTGCGGCATTTTCAGCGGCGCCAACTGGTTCGAGCGCGAAGTGTGGGACATGTACGGCATCCGCTTCAACGACCACCCCGACATGCGCCGCATCCTGACCGACTACGGTTTCGAAGGACACCCGCTGCGCAAGGATTTCCCGCTGACCGGCTTTGTCGAGGTTCGCTATGACGAAACGCAAAAACGCGTGGTCTATGAACCGGTGAAACTGGCGCAGGAATTCCGCAATTTCGATTTCACCAGCCCGTGGGAAGGCATGACAAGCATGCAGTTGCCGGGCGACGAAAAGGCCGTGAAACAAAAAGTCGGCGCGGACCTGAAACCGTTTGAGGAGAAAAATTCATGAGCGCAGAGGACATGGATATCGCCCCGCGCGAGAAGATTAAGCCCTATACCATCAACTTCGGCCCGCAGCACCCTGCGGCGCACGGGGTTTTGCGCCTGATCCTTGAAATGGACGGCGAGGTGGTGGAGCGTGCCGATCCCCATATCGGTCTTCTGCATCGCGGTACCGAAAAACTGATCGAATACAAAACCTATCTGCAGGCCGTGCCGTATTTCGACCGTCTGGATTACGTCGCGCCGATGAACCAGGAACATGCTTTCGCGCTGGGCGTTGAAAAGCTGCTGGGCATCACCGCGCCCGCGCGCGCGCAGCACATCCGCGTGCTGTTCGCCGAACTGGGCCGCGTTCTGAACCATATTTTGAACCTGACGACCTATGCGCTCGACGTCGGCGCGCTGACGCCGGCGCTCTGGGGTTTCGAAGAGCGCGAAATCGGTATGGAGTTTTACGAGCGCGTTTGCGGCGCGCGTCTGCATGCGAACTATTTCCGTCCGGGCGGGGTGCATCAGGACATGCCGGCAGGTCTTGCCGAAGACATGTACCAGTACGCTGATACCGTGCTTGAATTCATCAACGACATGGAAAGCCTGCTGACCGAAAACCGCATTTTCAAACAGCGCACCGTCGATATCGGTATCGTGTCGAAGCGCGAGGCGCTTGACTGGGGCTTCTCCGGCCCCATGTTGCGCGCATCGGGCGTGCCGTGGGATTTGCGCAAATCGCAGCCCTATGATTGCTATGCGGATATGGATTTCGACATTCCGACCGGCACCACGGGCGATTGCTACGCCCGCTATCTGGTGCGGGTCGAGGAAATGCGCCAGTCCTGCAAAATCATGAAACAGGCGATCGAGAAAATGCCCAAGGGCCCCGTGATGGTCGACGACCACAAAATCACGCCGCCCAAACGCGCAGACATGAAAAACTCGATGGAAGCGCTTATTCACCACTTCAAACTCTATACCGAAGGCTATCACGTGCCGGCGGGCGAAACCTATACGGCCGTCGAGGCGCCCAAGGGCGAATTCGGCGTTTATCTGGTGTCGGACGGCAGCAACAAGCCGTACCGCTGCCACATCCGCGCCCCGGGCTTCGCGCATTTGTCGGCCATGGATTTCATGTCGAAGGGCCACATGCTGGCCGACGCGGTGTCGGTCATCGGCTCGCTCGACATCGTTTTCGGCGAGATTGACAGGTAAGGAAACAGGAATAAAAACATGTCGCACGCATGTCACAAACATTTCGAACAGCCGAAAGAATTCAAGTTCTCCGCCGAGAACCTGAAGAAGATCGAGCAAGTCATCGCCAAATACCCCAAGGGCAGGCAGCAAAGCGCCATCATGCCGCTGCTCGACCTTGCGCAGCGCCAGCATGACAACTGGATACCCGAGGCCGCGATGGAAGAAATCGCCCGTATCCTCGACGTGCCGCGCATCAAGGTGTTCGAGGTTGCGACTTTCTACACCATGTATAACCTCGCGCCGCGCGGCAAACATCACCTGCAATTCTGCACCACGACGCCGTGCTGGCTGCGTGGCAGCGCCGAGGTTGTTTCGGCCTGCGAAAAACATCTGGGCATCAAACTGGGCGAAACGACCGAAGACGGCATGTTCACCATCACCGACGTCGAATGTCTCGGCGCTTGCGTGAATGCCCCCGTCGTGCAACGCAACGGCGATGAATATTACGAAGACCTGACGCCCGAAAACGTGATCAAGGTGCTGGACGACCTCAAGGCCGGCAAGACGCTGGAACACGGCTCCAAAGGCGGGCGCAACAAATCCATGAGCGCAGCGGGCACGACGACGCTGGTCGAACAGGCGGGCAAAGCCGGTGTGCCGGTTGCCGCCGATGCCGCGAAGGGGAAAAAATAATGTTGCAAGATAAAGACAGGATTTTCACCAACCTTTACGGCTGGCAGGGCGCCGACCTGAAATCCGCGCAGGCGCGTGGCGACTGGAGCGGCACCAAGGATCTGATGGCCAAAGGCCATGACTGGATTATCGAAGAAGTCAAAACGTCCGAACTGCGCGGCCGCGGCGGCGCGGGCTTCCCCACCGGCATGAAATGGTCTTTCATGCCCAAGGAAAGCAAGGATGGCCGCCCGAACTACCTCGTCATCAACGCCGACGAGTCCGAACCGGGCACCTGCAAGGACCGCGACATCATCCGGCATGAGCCGCACAAGATTGTGGAGGGGGCGCTGCTTGCCTCCTACGCCATGCGCGCGCATGCCTGCTATATCTACATCCGCGGCGAATTCTATATGGAAGCGATGGCGCTGCAAAAAGCCATCGACGAAGCCTATGACGCCGGTCTTATCGGTAAAAACGCCTGCGGCAGCGGCTGGGATTTTGACCTGTACCTGCACCGCGGGGCGGGGGCTTATATCTGCGGCGAAGAAACCGCGCTTCTGAACTCCCTCGAAGGCAAAAAAGGCATGCCGCGCAACAAGCCGCCGTTTCCGGCGGGCGCGGGTTTGTATGCCTGCCCGACGACGGTCAACAACATCGAAACCATTGCCGTTGTGCCGGAAATCCTGCGCCGTGGCGGCAGCTGGTTCGGCTCCATCGGGCCGGAAAAAAACCGCGGCACGAAAGTGTTTTGCATCTCCGGCCACGTCAACAATCCTTGCAACGTCGAAGAAGCTCTCGGCGTGCCGCTCAAGGAACTCATTGAAAAACACGCAGGCGGTGTGCGCGGCGGCTGGGATAACCTGCTGGCCGTCATCCCCGGCGGCTCTTCCACGCGTCTGTTGCCGCGCGATGTTTGCGACACGATCACCATGGATTTCGACGCCTTGCGCGCCGCGTGGTCGGGGCTTGGCACCGCGGGCGTGATTGTCATGGATAAATCGACCGACGTGGTTTATGCGATTGCGCGTCTGGCGCGTTTTTACTGGCACGAAAGCTGCGGCCAGTGCACGCCCTGCCGCGAAGGCACGGGCTGGATGTACCGCATCATGCAGCGCATGGTGAAGGGGGAGGCGAATATCGAGGAAATCGACATGCTCCTCGACATTGGCTCCGAAATCGAAGGTCATACCATCTGCGCGCACGGTGATGCTTCGGCATGGCCTATCCAGGGCCTCATCAAGCATTTCCGCCCCGAAATGGAAAAGCGCATCCTCGAATACCGCAAGCGTCTGGTGGCGTAAGGAGATATAGACAATGCCTAAACTCACAATCGACGGCATGGAAGTCACGGTAGAGCCGGGGACTTCGATCATTCAGGCGGCGGAGCAGCTGGGGGTTGAAATCCCGCGTTTCTGCTATCACGACAAACTGTCCGTGCCGGCCAATTGCCGCATGTGTCTGGTCGAGGTTGAAAAATCGCCCAAGCCTGTCGCCTCCTGCGCGATGCCCTGTGCCGATGGCATGAACGTTTTCACCAAATCGCCGCTGGCGCAAAAAGCGCGCAAGGGCGTGATGGAAATGCTGCTGGTCAACCACCCGCTGGATTGCCCGATTTGCGATCAGGGCGGCGAGTGCGATTTGCAAGACCAGGCCGTCGCCTACGGTTTCGACCGTTCGCGCTACCGCGAAGAAAAACGCGCGGTGAAAGACAAGGAACTTGGCCCGCTGGTCAAAACCGTCATGACGCGCTGCATCCACTGCACGCGCTGCGTGCGCTTCGGCGATGAAATCGCGGGCGTGAGCGATATGGGCGTTTTGAACCGCGGCGAACATTTGGAGATCGGTACCTATGTCGAACAGATGGTCGGATCGGAACTTTCGGGCAACCTTATCGACGTCTGCCCCGTGGGTGCCCTGACGTCGAAGCCCTATGCCTTCACGGCGCGCCCGTGGGAGCTGCGAAAGGTTGACAGCCTTGATGTGTTTGACGCCGTCGGTTCCAACATCCGCATCGATACCCGCGGCGGCGCTGTTATGCGTATCCAGCCGCGTCTGAACGAAGATGTGAACGAAGAGTGGATTTCCGACAAAGTGCGCTTTTCGTGGGACGGCCTCAAGCAAAGCCGCCTCGATACCCCCTATGTGCGTGTGGACGGTAAACTGAAACCCGCCAGCTGGGGCGAGGCGTTTGGCGCCATCGCCGACCGCATCGCAGGGCTGAGCGGCGAGAAAATGGCCGCGCTGGCCGGCGATACGGCGGATTGCGAAGCCATCGTCGCGCTCAAGGACCTCATGACCGCGCTGGGCTGCACCGCGTTTGAATGCCGCACGGATGGCGCGCAGTTCGACACGTCCACGCCCGCAGGCTGGCTGTTCAATACCACGATTGCAGGGCTGGAGCAGGCGGATGCGATTTTGCTCGTCGGCACCAACCCGCGTACCGAAGCCGCGCTGATTAACGCGCGCATTCGCAAAACGTGGCTGGCGAAACGCATCAAAATCGGCCTCATCGGCGCGCAGTGCGACCTCAACTACCCCGTGAAATATCTGGGGGCAGGGGCGGAGACGCTGGAAGAACTGGCCGCAGGCAAAGGCGCCTTCGCCGATGTGCTGAAGGGGGCGAAAAACCCTGTAATTATCCTCGGCATGGGTGCTTTGCGCCGTGCGGATGGCATGGCTATCCACGCGCTCGCCCGTAAAGTCGCCGCCACATATAATATGGTGCGCGAAGACTGGAACGGCTTCAACCTGCTGCACACGGCGGCCAGCCGCACGGGTGCGCTCATGCTTGGCTTCACCGGCGGCAATCTGGATAAAATGCTGTCCGCGCAGATGCTTTATCTGCTCGATGCCGATAACATTCCGGTTGAGAAAATCGGCAAAGACACTTTTGTTATCTATCAGGGTCACCATGGCGACAAGGCGGCGGCGCGTGCCGACGTTATTCTGCCGGGTGCCGCCTATACCGAGAAAAACGCCACCTACGTGAATACAGAGGGCCGCGTGCAAACCGCACGTCAGGCCGTATTCCCGCCGGGCGAGGCGCGCGAGGACTGGAAAATCATCCGCGCGCTGTCCGAAATGCTGGCGAAAACGCTGCCCTATGACGACATCGCGCAGGTGCGCGCGCGTCTGGCCGCGGTCAACCCCGCATTTACCGCATTGAACCAGCCGCTGAAGGCGGAATGGAAATCTTTCGGTACCGAAGGGAAGGCCGACAAGGCGCCCTTTGCCGTGGCGGTTGAAAACTTCTATCAAACCGACAGCGTCACGCGCGCATCGAAAACGATGGCCGCCTGCACCGCTGCCTTTGTCGCGAACGCAACGACTGCGAAAACGGGGACGTGATGCCTGAATATCTTCCGCAATTCCTGCTTGAATGGATGCCGTTTCTGGGCTCCGAATTCTTCGTCGCCTTTGTCTGGCCCGTTGTAACCATCGCGCTTTATATTCTGGCGCTGGTCGTGCCGCTGATTTTGGCCATGGCTTATCTGACCTATGCCGAGCGCAAAGTGCTGGCCGCGATGCAGCTGCGTCAGGGGCCGATGATGGTGGGTCCGTTTGGCCTGCTGCAGCCGCTGGCGGATGGTATCAAGCTGCTGGGCAAGGAAACGATTATCCCGCGCGGCGCGAACCGTTTTATTTTCGTCATGGCGCCGATGCTGACCTTCATGCTGGCGCTGGTCGCATGGGCAGTTATTCCGGTCAATGCGGGCTGGGTGCTGGCGGATATCAACGTCGGTATCCTGTATCTTTTCGCCGTGTCGTCGCTGGGCGTTTACGGCATTCTGATGGCGGGCTGGGCGTCGAACTCGCGCTATGCCTTCCTCGGCGGTTTGCGCAGCGCCGCGCAGATGGTGTCGTACGAGGTTTCCATCGGTCTTGTGCTCGTTACCGTTTTGCTGACCACCGGTTCGCTGAACCTGAGCGATATCGTCATGGCGGATCGTCCGTTCTGGGTCGATCTTCTGCTGTTCCCGATGTTTATCGTTTTCGTCATTTCGGCACTGGCCGAAACCAACCGCGCGCCGTTCGACCTGCCGGAAGGCGAGTCCGAACTGGTCGGCGGCTACAACGTCGAATATTCGTCCATGACCTTCGCCCTGTTCTTCCTGGGTGAATACATGAACATGATTTTGATGTCGGGCATGACGGCGGTGCTGTTTATGGGCGGCTGGCTGCCGCCGTTCGGCATCGAGGCGCTGGCGGCTGTTCCGGGCGTGATCTGGTTCGCGCTCAAGGTCTCCTTCGTGCTGTTTATTTTCCTGTGGGCGCGCGCGACGCTGCCGCGTTACCGCTATGACCAGCTGATGCGTCTGGGCTGGAAAGTTTTCCTGCCGCTGACGCTGTTCTGGGTGGTCGTGGTGGCCGGTGCCCTTTTGTACAACAATGCCTTGCCGGGGATGGAATAACCATGTCGTTTCTTGACCAAACCGCCCGCAGCTTCCTGATGACCGAGCTGGTGAAGGGTTTTGCCCTGACGCTGAAATATATGTTCAAGCCGAAGGTGACCATTAACTACCCCTTCGAAAAAGGCCCGATCAGCCCGCGTTTCCGCGGCGAACATGCGCTGCGCCGCTATCCGAACGGCGAAGAGCGCTGCATCGCCTGCAAACTGTGCGAAGCGATTTGCCCCGCGCAGGCCATCACCATCGAGGCAGAGCCGCGCGATGACGGCAGCCGCCGCACCACGCGCTATGACATCGACATGACCAAGTGCATTTACTGCGGCCTGTGTCAGGAAGCCTGCCCCGTCGATGCGATTGTTGAAGGCCCGAATTTCGAATTCGCGACTGAAACCCGCGAAGAGCTTTATTACAACAAACAAAAGCTGCTGGATAACGGCGACCGCTGGGAAGCGCAAATCGCCGCAAACCTCGAAGCCGACGCGCCGTACAGATAAGGACAACGGACATGATCGAAGCCATTTTCTTTTACGCCTTCGCCGCGGTGCTGCTGCTCAGCGCCGTGATGGTGATTTCGGCGCGCAACCCGGTGCATTCGGTGTTGTTCCTCATCCTCGCGTTTTTCAATGCGGCGGGGCTGTTCGTCATGCTGGGCGCCGAATTCATCGCGATGATTTTGGTCATCGTTTATGTCGGCGCGGTGGCCGTGCTGTTCCTGTTCGTGGTGATGATGCTGGACATCGATTTCAACGAACTGCGTCGCGGCATGAAACAGAACGCACCGATTGGCGCATTGATCGGCGGCATCCTGCTGGGTGAATTCGTCTGGATGTATCTGACGTGGCCCGAACTGGCGCCGGATATGGCTGAAAAAGTATCCCAGCCGATGCCGGATGCGCAGGCTGTGACGAATACCCATGCACTTGGCCGCATTCTTTATACGGAATACGTCTATCTGTTCCAGCTGGCAGGGCTTATCCTGCTGGTCGCCATGATTGGCGCGATTGTTCTGACCCTGCGCAGCCGTCCGGGCCTGCGCCGCCAGAATGTTTCCGCGCAGGTGAGCCGCAACCCCAAAGACGTGCTCAAAATCGAAAAAATCTCAACCGGTTCGGGAGTATCCTGATATGTGGGACATCGGCATTACGCATTTTCTGGTGCTTTCGGCCATGCTGTTTACGCTCGGCGTGTTCGGCATTTTCCTCAACCGCCGCAACGTCATCGTCATTTTGATGTCGATTGAGCTGATTTTGCTGTCGGTTACCGTGAACCTTGTCACGTTTTCCGCGCATCTGCAGGATCTGGCGGGACAGGTTTTCTCGATGTTCATTCTGACCGTGGCGGCGGCGGAGGCGGCAATCGGCCTTGCCATCCTCGTCGTTTTCTTCCGCAATAAATCGTCGATTGCGGTCGAAGATATCAGCACGCTCAAAGGTTAAACGATAAAAAGAACGCCCAAAGGGGTTAACGGACATGGAATATATCGCAGTTTTATCGCCGCTGGTCGGCGCGCTGGTTGCGGGGCTTTTCGGCAAGCAGATCGGCGATCGCGGCGCGCAGTTCATCACCTGCGCCCTGATGGTGGCCGCGTCGGTGGCCTCTGTCATGCTGCTGCGCGAGGTCAACTTCGGCGGCGCGCCGCGCACGGTGGAGCTGTTCACCTGGATTGCTTCGGGCGACCTTAACGTCAAATGGGCGCTGCGTTTCGACCAGCTGTCTGCGGTGATGGGCGTGGTTATCACGCTGGTATCGACGGCGGTGCATATCTATTCCGTCGGCTACATGCACCATGATCCGGCGCAGGGACGCTTTATGTCCTATCTGAGTCTGTTCACCTTCGCGATGCTGATGCTGGTGACGGCGGACAACTTCGTGCAGCTGTTCTTCGGCTGGGAAGGGGTGGGGCTGGCGTCTTATCTGCTCATCGGTTTCTGGAACCAGAAAGACAGCGCCAATGCGGCGGCGATTAAAGCCTTCGTCATGAACCGTATCGGCGACTTCGGCCTTGCGCTGGGGATTTTCGCCGTGTTCCTGACCTTTGGCACGCTGAATTTCGATGCTGTATTCGCCCAGATGGCCGATAAAGCCGACAGCTACAGCGAATTCCTTGGCTATCACGTTCATACCCTCAGCCTGATTGGCATTCTGCTGTTCATCGGTGCGATGGGTAAATCGGCGCAGCTGGGCCTGCATACGTGGCTGCCTGATGCGATGGAGGGCCCGACGCCCGTATCCGCGCTGATCCACGCCGCGACCATGGTGACGGCAGGGGTGTTCCTTGTCGCGCGCATGTCGCCGCTGTATGAATTCACGCCGGAAATCCGCGAATTTATCGCGGTTATTGGCGCCTGCACGGCGTTTGTTGCGGCGTCGATTGCGCTGACGCAGTTCGATATCAAGCGGGTAATCGCCTATTCGACCATGAGCCAGCTGGGCTATATGTTCTTCGCGCTTGGCGTATCGGCCTATAGTGCCGCGATGTTCCACCTGTTCACGCACGCGTTTTTCAAGGCGCTGTTGTTCCTTGGCGCGGGTTCGGTTATCCATGCGATGTCGGACGAACAGGATATGCGCAAGATGGGCGGCATCGCCAAGCATATCAAATTCACCTATGCGATGATGTGGATCGGTAACCTTGCGCTGGCCGGTGTGCCGGTATTCGCGGGTTATTATTCCAAGGATATGATTTTGGAATCCGCCTTCGCGGCGCATAGCCCTGTCGGTACCTTCGCCTTCTGGATGGGGATTGCCGCCGCGTTCATGACAGCGTTCTATTCCTGGCGTTTGCTGTTTATGACGTTCCACGGCAAACCGCGCGCGGATGAAAAGGTCATGGACCACGTCCATGAATCGCCGCTGATTATGACGCTGCCGCTGGCTTTTCTTGCCGTGGGCGCTGTTGCGGCCGGTATGGTTTTCGCGCCGTATTTCGTGGGCGAATTGCGCCACGATTTCTGGGGCTCGGCTATTCAGGTCATGGCAGAAAACGATACCGTCGAACATGCGCACCATGTGCCGCAGTGGGTGAAACTGCTGCCGGTCGGCATTGGCGCGGCGGGGATTCTGCTGGCGTTCGTATTCTATATGCGCGCGCTGCATTGGCCGGCGGCGGTGGCGGGTACGTTCAGCCGCCTGCATGCGTTTTTGTTCAATAAATGGTATTTCGACGAGCTTTACACCAAAATCGGCGTGAAGCCTTCGTTCTCCCTCGGCCGCTTTTTCTGGAAGAAGGGCGATGCCGCCACCATTGACGGGCTCGGCCCCGATGGCGTATCCGCCATGGTCGTCAAGGCCGCGGGCAAGGCGCGCGAACTTCAAAGCGGTTATATCTATCACTACGCCTTTGCCATGTTGATCGGGGTGGTGGCGGTTGTCTCCCTCTATATCTACAAGGTCTTCGGTTAAGGAAACGCCATCATGATTACTTTCCCCATCCTGTCGCTTGTGACGTTTCTGCCGCTGGTCGGCGTTTTGTTCCTGCTGTTTATCCGCGGGAACGAGGAAACGGTCGCGCGCAATGCACGGGCAACGGCGCTGCTGACGTCGATATTCACTTTTGCGCTGTCGCTTTACATGTATGCGCATTTCGACAAGTCGAGCGCGGCTTTCCAGTTCCTTGAACAATCGCCGTGGCTGCCGGGCCTCGATATCAATTACAAAATGGGTATCGACGGTATTTCGGTGTTTTTCGTCTTGCTCTCGACGTTCCTGACGCCGATTTGCATTCTGGCCAGCTGGGAATCCATCACGCACCGCGTGAAGGAATACATGATTGCCTTCCTGCTGCTCGAAACCATGATGCTGGGGATGTTCTGCGCGCTTGACCTCGTGCTGTTCTATATTTTCTTCGAGGGTGTCCTGATACCGATGTTTATTATCATCGGCGTCTGGGGCGGTAGCCGCCGCGTTTACGCGTCATTCAAATTCTTTCTCTACACGCTGCTCGGTTCGGTTTTGATGCTGGTTGCCATTCTGGCGCTGTACCGTACGTTCAATACCACCGATATCGTACTGCTGACCGAAGTCGGTGTGCCGGAGATGATGCAAAAATGGATCTGGCTGGCATTCCTCGCGTCCTTCGCGGTCAAGGTTCCGATGTGGCCGGTGCATACCTGGCTGCCCGATGCGCACGTGGAAGCGCCGACGGCAGGCTCCGTCATTCTGGCGGGGGTATTGCTGAAAATGGGCGGCTACGGCTTCCTGCGGTTGTCTTTGCCGATTTTGCCCGAAGCCTCCGCGTATTTCACGCCGCTGATTTTTACGCTGAGCGTGATTGCGGTTGTTTATACCTCGCTCGTCGCGCTGGTGCAGGAAGACATGAAAAAGCTCATCGCTTATTCATCCGTCGCGCACATGGGTTTTGTAACGCTGGGTATTTTCACGTTCAACCAGCAGGGTCTTGAAGGCGCGATGTTCCAGATGCTGTCGCACGGCGTCGTGTCGGCTGCGCTGTTCCTGTGCGTCGGCGTGGTTTATGACCGCCTGCATACGCGCGAAATCTCCCGTTATGGCGGACTTGTTAAAAACATGCCGCGTTATGCCGCTGTATTCATGCTCTTTACCATGGCTTCGGTCGGTTTGCCGGGAACCAGCGGTTTCGTCGGTGAATTCCTCGTCCTTATCGGCATGTGGCAGGCAAGCACGGTTTATACCTTCATCGCGGCAACCGGCGTTATTCTGGGGGCGGCCTATATGCTGTATCTCTATCGCCGTGTCGTTTTCGGCGAACTGACCAAGCCTGATGTGAAGGCGATGAAAGATATCAATCTGCGCGAAGTGTCGATTTTCGCGCCGCTGGTGGTGCTGGTGCTGTGGATGGGGGTTTATCCCTCCAGCGTTATCGCCCCGATGGCGCCGTCGCTGACGCGGGTTCTTGACCAATATCATGCGCGCGTCACCCATAAAACGGCTGCCGCGCCCGCCATTCAAAACACCGCCGTGCAAGAACAAGAAAAAGCCGGCGAGGGAGAAGCACAATGAGACCCTTCGAAGCCCCAGCGCTGACGCCGGCCTTTCCGGAGATTTTTCTGGCGATTGTGACGCTGTTCCTTCTCGTTCTGGGCGTTTCGCGCAAGAACGATGACAGCCAGACCATATCCAATCTCAGCCTGTTCGGTCTGATTGCGGTGACGGCGGTCATGTTCCGTTTCAGTCAGGAAACATTCAGCACCTTTAACGGTATGTATGTTACCGACGGCTTTGCCGTTTACATGAAAATCCTGATCCTGATCGGCTCCGCCGTGACGATTTTCATGTCGGCGCGCTATGCCGAACGCCAGCAGATATCGCGTTTTGAATATCCGGTGCTTATCCTGTTTTCGACGCTGGGTATGATGCTGATGACTTCGGCGAATGACCTGATTTCTCTTTATATGTCGCTGGAACTGCAAAGCTTGCCGCTTTATGTATTGGCGGCCATGCGCCGAGACAGCGTCAAATCGACGGAAGCGGGGCTGAAATACTTCGTTCTGGGCGCGCTGTCGTCAGGTATGCTGCTTTATGGATCGTCGCTGATTTACGGCTATACCGGCGCGACCAATTTCAACGATATCGCCGCCGCGCTGACCACGCATGAAGTTCTGCCAATCGGTGTTGTGACCGGGATGGTTCTTTTGCTGTCCGGTTTTGCCTTCAAAATCGCGGCGGTGCCGTTCCATATGTGGACGCCCGACGTTTATGAAGGTGCGCCGACATCGGTCACGGCGTTTTTCGCGATCGTGCCGAAAATGGCCTCGCTCGCCCTGATGGTGCGCGTTTTCATGGGCCCGTTCGAGCCGATGGTGGACGAGTGGCGTCAGGTTGTCGTGCTGCTGGCCGTGGCCTCGATGGCGCTGGGCAGTGTCGCGGCGATTGCGCAGCAGAATATCAAGCGCATGCTCGCCTATAGTTCTATCGGCCATATGGGCTATGCCCTTGGCGGTATTGCCGCCGCCAGCGAGGTGGGGATCAAGGCCGTTATCATCTATGCCACGATTTATATGCTGACCAGCATTGGCACCTTCGCCATTGTGATGATGATGAAACAAAAAGACCGTATGGTCGAAAATATCCGTGACCTGTCAGGTTTGGCGTCGCGCCAGCCGATGATTGCGCTCAGCATGGCGATCATGATGTTCTCCATGGCCGGTATTCCGCCGCTGGCCGGTTTCTTCAGCAAGCTGTTTATTTTCCAGGCGGCCATTGATGCGGGGCTTTATGGTCTTGTTATCATGGGTGTGCTGACATCGGTCATTTCGGCTTTCTATTACCTGCGTATCATCAAAATCATGTATTTCGATGCCGCGCCGGATGAAGGTATCGACCCTGCGACGGATGGTCGTTTGAACGCTGTTCTGGCGGTCTCGTCTGCGACGGTGGTGCTCTTTATCGCCATGCCTGCGCCGCTTCTGGGGGCGGCGGGCGCCGCGGCGGCCACGCTGTTCAGTCGATGACGCAGGCGCAGACGATATCTGCAGACATGCCCGCCATCACCGTGCTGGAAAGCACGGGCAGCACCAATGACGACGCCAAAACGCTGGCCCGTGCGGGCGCGGCAGAGGGGACAGTTGTCCATGCCCTGCGCCAGACGTCCGGCCGTGGACGTCTGGGCAATCACTGGATGTCCGAGCCCGGCAATCTATATATGAGCATGGTACTTCGTCCGCAGGTGAACGCGGCGGACAGCGGGCAGCTGTCGTTTCTGGCGGCGGTGGCGCTGGCGCAGACGGTGCAGGGTTTTTTGCCGCCGTCTGCCGATATCGCGCTTAAATGGCCGAATGATGTGCTGATTAATGGCCGAAAATCCGCCGGTATATTGCTGGAGGCGGAAAGCGCGGCGCAGGCCGCAGGGCCTGAATGGCTGGTGTTGGGCATGGGGCTTAACCTCGTGCATGCGCCCGATGGCGCCATCAGTCTGCGCGATGCAGGTGCGGAGACGGTAGATGTTGAGCATGCCCGCGACCTGCTGACGGGTAGCGTTCTGGCGCTGTATCGCCGCTGGCAGCGCGAGGGATTTTCCGTGATCCGCAGCGCGTGGCTGGAGCGTGCGGCGCATCTGGGAAAAACCATTCGTGTACGCCTGCCCGGCGAAGAGTTTATGGCCGTATTTGACGGCATTGATGCGCGCGGTGCGCTTGAGGTTACGATGGAGAACGGGACGCGGCGCGTCATCGCCTCCGGAGAGGTATTTGCAATATGAGTACAGAAAAAAACAGCACCGATAAAAAAGCCAAAACCATGCCCGCCGATTTCAAGATGAAACCCGATGCGGTTTATTTTGTCCCGTTGGGTGGCTGCGGATTTTTTGGCGCGAATATGGCGCTCTATGGCTGCAACGACAAATGGATCATGATCGATTGCGGCATGGGCTTTGCCGATGACACGATGCCGGGGGTGGATATTCTGCTGCCCGATCCGTCTTTTGCGACATCGCTGGGCGATCGTCTGCTCGGTATCGTTTTTACGCATGCGCACGAAGACCATATTGGCGCGATTGAACATCTTTGGCCGCGCCTTAAAAAGCCGCTTTATGCGACACCGTTCACCGCCGCGCGCATCCGTCAGGACTTGCTGGAGCAAAGCTGGGGCACGCAGGCGAAGCTTCACGAAGTCAATCCGAAAAAAACGCTGGAGCTGGGGCCGTTTTCCATCCGCTTCATCGACGTTGCCCATTCGATACCGGAGGCGCAGGCGCTGGCGATTACCGCCGCGGGCGTCGGCACTATTCTGCATACAGGCGACTGGAAAATCGATGCTGACCCCGTGGTGGGCAAGCTGACGGACGGACCCGCACTGCGCGCGCTGGGGGATAGCGGCGTGCTGGCGCTGGTGGGCGATTCCACGAACGCGATGGTGCCCGGACATTCGGGGTCGGAGCGTACGGTGCGTGAAAATCTGGCCGAGCTTTTCCGTGAGTTCTCGGGGGCGATTGTTATCAGCTGTTTTTCGACCAACGTCGCGCGTGTGCACAGCATTTACCACGCGGCGCAGAAATGCGGGCGTCAGGTTTGTCTGGTCGGACGCTCGCTCTGGGCGGTCGAGGATGCGGCGCGCGAAAGCGGCTATATGAATGGCCTGCCGCCGTTTCTGGACGGCGATATCGCGCGTCAGTTGCCGTCGGAAAAGCTGGTCTATGTCTGCACCGGATCGCAAGGGGAGCCGCGCGCGGCGCTGGCCCGTATATCCAACGACGACCATCCGGATGTCAGTCTTGCCCCCGGCGATGTGGTCATTTTTTCGTCGCGTACCATTCCCGGCAATGAACGCGCGATTGAACGGATTAAAAACCGTCTCTACGCTCTCGGCGTCGATATCGTGACAGAACGCGATGCGCCCGTGCATGTGTCCGGCCACCCTTACCGTGACGAGCTGAAGCAGATGTACGAATGGGTGCGTCCGCGCTTTGCCATTCCCGTGCATGGCGAGCGTATGCAGATGGAAAAACACGGCCTGCTGGCGCGCGAATGCGGTGTTGAAAACGCCATCGTGCCGGAAAACGGAAAAGTCATCGAAATTTCCGCCCGCGATGTGGCAGTGATTGGCGAGGTCAAGTCCGGCGTGCTGGCGATCGAAGGTAAACGGATTGTCGAAACCAACCACGAAGCCATTCTTGCGCGCAAGCGTATCATGTGGAACGGCAGTCTTGTGGTGACGGCGGTGGTCAGCAAGGCGGGCGACCTGATGGCGCCGGTGCAAATCACGGCCCTTGGCCTTCTGGATGAAAACAGCGAGCTGGATGCCGGTTATATCGACGACGTGATTGCCGAGGTCGGCGAGAAAGTGCGCAACCTGTCCAAGGATGACCGCCGCGACGACAATATCCTGTCCGAAGCTATCCGCGTGACGGCGCGCCGTTTCTTCGCCGAACGTTTCGACCGCAAACCGCAAACGCGTGTGCATCTGGTAAGGGTATGACGTCATGTCTTTGTTGTATGCGTTTTTTATCTATTTGCTGATCTGGTGGGTGATGCTCTTCACCATATTGCCGCTGGGCGTAGAGCGCCATGGCGAGGATGGCAAGGGATATGACAGGGGCGCACCCAAAGTGGCGAATATCCGCAAGAAGCTGATTTTGAATACCATTGTTTCGGCGGTCATTCTCGCCATCATCTGGATTTTGGTGGAGGTAGATGTTATCCGCTGGCGCGAATGGTTCGATACGGGGGCGAGGGGATGAGAATTCTTTTTATTCTTGCGGCTTTGTTTTTGGCGGCGCCAGCCTTGGCGCAGACAGTGGTGCTGGATGATGCGGCCTGCCGCGCCATCACCGCGCATGTGCCGGATAGCGGTGTTGAATATAAACCCGGCGTTGATGTGCATGGCAAGCCGGTGGTCGAGGCTGACCTGAAGGCGTCGCCCGTGAAGCTGCCCGAAACCATGCGCTTCACGATAACGGTCGATACCATGAAATACGCGGGCATCACCGTGCCCGATGGCGTCGAGGGCAAGGCCGCGATCGGCGAGGTCGAAATCGGCCCCGATGGTCGTATGCTTTTCAATGGCGCGCCGATGGAAGGCGAGGCGGAGGCCGCCCTGCGCGCCCTCTGCAAGGATAAAGCGCCTGAAAAACAAGGAAATAACGGTTCAAACGGCGGGCTTCTAAAACGCCCCGCCGATGCTTATAATCGCTAGGTTTCACATTTACCGCAAACGGACGAACATCATGGCTGAAGCAGCGCAAAAACAGAAAAATTCCAAAACCGCGATTACCCCCACGCGCGAAGAAAACTTCCCCGAATGGTATCAGCAGGTCATCAAGGCTGCCGACATGGCCGAAAACGCGCCCGTGCGCGGCTGCATGATCATCAAGCCGTATGGCTTTGCGATGTGGGAAAATGTGCAAAAGCATCTCGATGCCCTCATCAAGCAGGAAGATGTGCAGAATGCCTATTTCCCGCTGCTCATCCCCATGAGCTATATCGCCCGCGAGGCGGAACATATCGATGGCTTCGCCAAGGAATGCGCGGTCGTGACGCACCACCGCCTGTCGATTGACGAAAAAACCGGCCAGCTGGGCCCCGACAAGGATTCCATGCTGAGCGAGCCGATGATTATCCGCCCGACGTCGGAAACCATTATCGGCGAGTCCATGAAAAACTGGGTGCAGTCTTACCGCGACCTGCCGCTGAAGCTCAACCAGTGGTGCAACATCATGCGCTGGGAAATGCGCCCGCGTATTTTCCTGCGTACGGCCGAATTCCTGTGGCAGGAAGGGCATAACGCCTTTGCAACGGCGGAGGAAGCCGATGCCGATGCGCGCCGTATGCTGGATGTTTACAACAATATGTTCGAAAACTATCTGGCGATTGCGACGATTCCGGGTGCGAAAACGCCCGACGAGCGTTTCCCCGGCGCGATTGAAACCTATACGCTGGAAACCTTCATGCAGGACGGCAAGGCGCTGCAGGGTTGCACGTCGCATAACCTCGGCCAGACCTTTGCGCGTTCCTGCGATATCAAATACCTCGACAAGGACGGCACGCAAAAACTCGCCTGGACGACGTCGTGGGGTTTTACCACGCGTACCCTCGGCGCGGCCATCATGGTGCATGGTGACGATGACGGCATGATGATGCCGCCGATGCTGGCGCCGCATCAGGTCGCGATTTTGCCCTTTATCAACGACGAAGCCGACCGCGCCAAAATCCTCGAAGCTTGCGAAAACGTGAAACGCATGCTGCAAGCGGCGGGAGTCAGCGTGCGCGTGGATGCATCCGAAGCGCGCAGTTCCGACAAAATGTGGGCGGCGATTAAAAAAGGCGTGCCGGTACGCCTTGAAATCGGCGCGCGCGAACTGGCCGAAGGGCAAGTGGTCTTTACCCGCCGCGATCTGGGCAAGGATGGCAAGATGAAGGTCTCCATCGATGCCTGCGCAGGTGAAGTCGCCAAGGCGCTGACGCAGATGCAAAAAGACATGCTGGAGCGTTCGCGCGCCCGCCTGAAATCGCAAATCACCGATGTTGCTTCGCTCAAAGACGTGCGCGATTATTTTGCGGCTGATAAAACGGGCGGTCTGCGTCTTGATTATGCGCTGGTCAAAGGCTCCGAAGAATTCGCGGCGATTGCCAAGGAATTCGCCGTTACCACGCGCTGCCTGCCGTTTGCGGATGGCGGTGAAAAAGTCATCGTGGCGAAATCGTACTGATGCCCCTTGCGTTCCGCCAGATTGCCTGCGATACGCCCGCGCATGCCGCCATGTTGGCCCTGCGCGAGCGCATATTGCGCAAGCCCATAGGCCTCACGGTCACGGCGGAAGAAATCGCGCGCGACAAGGGGGATTATCTTCTGGGCGGGTTTGATGGCGATGACATCGTGTGCTGCCTGATTTTGCAAAAAAGCGATGATGGCTGGGTAAAAATGCGTCAGGTGGCTGTCGATAACACGCGGCAGGGGCAGGGGATTGGCGCGCAAATGCTGGCGGCGGCAAATGACGTGCTGCGCGGCTGGGGTGTGCGCAAGGTCTATTGCCATGCCCGCGAAACGGCGCGGAATTTTTACCTGCAAAACGGCTGGGCCGTTACCAGCGATACGTTTGATGAAAACGGCATTCCGCATTGCCGTATGGAATTTACTCTCGATAGGGCGCAATAGGGGTCATGTCTCTCGTATTCGAAAAAATGGTGGCAGGGCGCTATTTGCGCTCCAAACGCAAGGAAGGGTTTATTTCGGTCATCGCCGGATTTTCCTTTCTTGGTATCATGCTGGGCGTGGCGACGCTGATTATTGTCATGTCTGTTATGAACGGCTTTCGGGCGGAACTGATCGGCCGCATCCTCGGCCTCAACGGACATATGAACGTTTACAGCTACAGCGGGTCGATTGTGACCTATGAACCGCTGATGGCGCGTCTGCAAAAAATTCCCGGTATCGTCAGCGCGGCGCCGTCTATCGAAGGTCAGGCGCTGGCCAAAATCGGCGACAACGCCTTGGGTATCGTCGTGCGCGGCATGCGTCCCGAAGATTTCGCCGTGCGTCCTATCCTCTCCGGCGCTATCGTCGACAGGCTGGATGGCGATGAATATTTCGGCGGCGACAATATCGCCATCGGCAAGGGCCTTGCCGAGCGTTACCGCCTGCGCCCCGGTAGCCGGATTTTCATGGTATCGTCCAAAAGCCGCACCACCCCGTTTGGCAGCATGCCTATTCAGGCTGCGTTTGTGGTGGGCGCGGTTTTCGATGCGGGGATGTACGAATACAACAACAGCTTCGCCTATATGCCGATTGAAACCGCGCAGAAGTTTTTCAATATGGGCGATGGCGTCGCCTCGGTCGAGGTGATGACCAGTAACCCATCGCATATCCGCCAGATACGCGCGGCGGTTGAAAACGAGCTTCAGGGCGAATTTGCCGTGACGGACTGGCAGGACAGTAACGCGAGTTTTTATAACGCGCTGCAGGTCGAACGTAACGTGATGTTCCTGATTTTGACGCTGATTATTCTTGTCGCGGCGTTTAATATTATCTCCAGCCTCATCATGCTGGTGAAGGACAAGGGCCGCGATATCGCCATCCTGCGTACCATGGGCGCGACGCGCGGCATGGTGATCCGCATTTTCTTTTTCACAGGTGCAACCATCGGCGTCGTCGGGACGCTGGCGGGGGCGGTTTTGGGCATTGCCTTTGCCAGCAATATCGAAAGCATCCGCCGCTGGCTGGAGGGACTGACGAATACCAACCTGTTTTCGGACGAGATTTATTTCCTGTCCAAACTGCCTGCGCAGCTGAACGCCGGCGACGTGCTGGTGACGGTCGGTATGGCGCTGTTCCTGTCGTTTGCCGCAACGATATACCCCGCATGGCGCGCCGCGCGCCTTGACCCTGTGGAGGGCCTGCGCCGTGAATAATCCTTCCCAAAGCGTTCTAAAACTCGAAAATGTGGTGCGCAGCTTTACGCAGGGCGGCGAGACGCTGGAAATTTTGCGCGGCGTGAATGTTGATATCCGCCGCGGCGAAATCGTCGCGCTGCTCGGCCCCAGCGGTTCGGGCAAGACGACCATGCTGCAAATCGCTGGACTTCTGGAGCCGCCAACCAGCGGCAAGGTATTCGTGGGCGGCATCGCCGCGACCGATACGTCGGATGATGCGCGCACGGCGATGCGCCGCGACCAGATCGGTTTTGTGTATCAATTCCACCATCTGCTGCCGGATTTCACGGCGCTTGAAAACCTGCTTTTGCCGCAATATATCGCGGGCAAGGACAAAGCCGCCGCGCGCGAGCGGGCGCAGCATCTGCTGTCCCTTGTCGGGCTTGAAAAGCGTATGGGCCATTTCCCCTCCCAGCTGTCGGGCGGGGAGCAGCAGCGCGTGGCGATTGCGCGCGGTCTGGTTAACCATCCGGCGCTGCTGCTGGCGGATGAACCGACGGGCAACCTCGACCCTAAAACGGCTGAAGAAGTTTTTGCCGTGCTGGTCAATACCATCCGCACCGAAAACATCGGTGCGCTGGTGGTGACGCATAACCACGAACTGGCATCGCGGATGGACCGCGTGCTGGAGCTTAAGGACGGGCGGGTCTGAGTTTTTTGGCTGGCAGCTTGCCCTGTGTGCTGGCGGGGGCGGGACGGTTGAAAACCTGCGCGCTGTCGTATTCGGCAAGGGCATGATTGTCCGCTGCAATATCGATTAAGTACATTTGCAGTTTGACCAGCGCATCCGCATCTTGCGCGAAATCATAGATATTCGCGCCGGATTTGAATGACGAGGACCAGCTCATGCGGCTAGCCCCTTCGGCCGTGTTGAATTCGGATATCGCCAGTTTTTGCGCGGACTCGCCATTGATATCATGCGCGATTGCCCACAGGCGCACCGTAGACCCGATGCGCAGAAATCCATAGGTTGAAACCGCGGCTTCTTTCGCCTCCGTATTTGAAAAAATCATGTCATAGGCATCGGCGTATTGTCCGGTACGCACATCAATCGAAATATCAATGCCGGCATCCTGCATGGATTTGACGCTGTCGCCAAGCGCACGCAATATGTTACCGATACCGTGTATATCCATGAAGTCTTTTTGCTTCTCGGAAAGTTTCCTGAACGTATCGCCGATTTGTGCGGCAGTGAGTTTCTTATAGCCGGACATAGCGGGTTATTTCAGTCTGGGGTGGCGGGGTTTTTGCAGCGGCTCTGCCGTGCGGGCGGGAACGTCGAACTGTCGCAGCTCTTGCAGCGCACCTGTGGCCGCGGCGGTAATCAGTACGGTTTCGACGAATTCAATCTTGTCTTCTTCCTTGCCGAGGTCAAAGCGGCGGAACAGGCTTTCGCCGCCATTGTTCCAGAACGACTTGCTATCGAGATATGTCGGGTTGCCGCGCGGCTTGTTAACGTTTTCGGCGTAACAATCAATGACGTTATCGGGCAGCACGCGCACGAGAATACGGGCGTCATCGATGCTGAGCAGCGCATAATGCGCATGTGGCGGCTGTTCGCTGCCGCCTTCCTTGACAAGGCGCAGTTCGCGCAGCGTATCAAAACCTGCCTGTTCAAGTCCGATCTGGCGCAGGCCGGATTCCTGACACATCGTCACCAGCGCGTTCAGCGCGGCGAGTGTGGGGGCAAAAACCTGTTTTTCCTCCCGCGCTGCAGCCGCAAGGGTGCTGAACGTCTCGGCGATATTCTGGTGCGTGAGCGTTTTTAGCAGGCGCGGATCTTCGGGCGCAGCGTCGGGGGCGGCGTCTGCCGGCTCCTTGGCTGCTTTTTTTTCTGCCTTTTTGGGCGCGGGTTTGGGCTCGGCGGGGGCGGTGCCGAACCCCCAATCCTCTTCCTTGCCTGTCATATGCTTGCCCATCATGGCCGTTAACCCGCTGATTTTTTTGATGCGCCATATTAGCGGGGTGTCATTGTTATGTCAACAGCCGCTTTTCGGCATAAAATGATTGAAATTCAATGCCTTTGGTGTGAAAACAGGGGTATGTCCCAGCCCTACGCACCCTTTGTTCACCTGCGCGTCCATTCGGCCTATTCACTGGCCGAAGGGGCGATACGCATCAAAGACCTCGTGCCGCTGGTGCGCAAGCTGAACATGCCGGCGGTGGCGGTGACCGATACGGGCAACCTGTTCGGCGCGGTCGAATTTTCGCTGACGGCGGCCAAGGCGGGGGTGCAGCCGATTGTGGGCTGCCAGTTCTACATCGAAAAGCCCGAACAGGCGACGCAGAAAAACCGCAAATGCGAAATGCCCGACCAGCTGGTGCTGCTGGCGCAAAGCCATGCGGGATACCTGAACCTTGTGAAGCTGTCGAGCGAGGCGTTTCTGCACCCGCTGCCGCATACCGAAAAACCCGCGCTGACGTGGGAGGCGCTGGCGGCGCATAGTGCGGGACTTATCTGCCTGACGGGCGGCGCCAAGGGCAGCCTTGCGCGCATGATTGCCGAAAACCGCGCGGCGGAGGCTGAAAAACTGCTCAAACAGATGCAGGCGATGTTCGGCGACCGCCTGTATATCGAACTGGAACGCCACGGCACCGCTGACGAAGTGGCGGTTGAAGACGGCCTTCTTGATCTTGCCTATGCGCATAATGTGCCGATTGTCGCGACGAATAACTGTTATTTCGATGAACCGTCGATGTACGAAGCGCATGACGCGCTGCTGTGCATTGCCGAAAGCGCCTATGTGCAGGATGAAACCCGCCGCAAGGTCACGCCGGAGCATTATTTCAAATCCGCCGAACAAATGGCGGAGCTGTTCAAAGACCTGCCCGAAGCCATCGAAAACACCGTGCATATCGCACGCCGCTGCGCTTTCATGCTCAAGGAAGAAAAACCCTTCCTGCCGCGTTTCCCGACGCCGGAGGGGCAGAGCGAGGCCGATGCCCTGCGCAGCGTATCCGAAAAGGGGCTGACGTGGCGTCTGGAAAACTACGTTTTTAAACCTGATTGGGATGACGCCAAGCGCGAAGAAGTGCGCAAGGAATACTTCGACCGCCTGAATTATGAACTGGGCGTGATTATCGACATGGGTTTCCCCGGATACTTCCTGATCGTATCCGACTTTATCCAGTGGGCGAAAGACCACGACATTCCCGTCGGGCCGGGCCGCGGTTCGGGTGCGGGTTCCGTCGTTGCATGGGCCACCAAAATCACCGACTTGGACCCCATCGCCATGAAGCTGCTGTTCGAGCGCTTCCTGAACCCCGAACGCGTATCCATGCCCGACTTCGACGTGGATTTCTGTCAGGAACGCCGCGACGAGGTGATTACCTACGTCCGTAATAAATATGGCACCGACAGCGTGGCGCAGATTATCACCTTCGGTAAGCTGCAGGCACGCGCCGTGGTGCGCGATGTCGGCCGCGTTTTGCAAATGCCTTACGGGCAGGTCGATAAAATCGCCAAACTGGTGCCGCAAAATCCCGCCAACCCCATCAGCCTTGGCGAAGCGCTTGAATCGGAGCCGCTCCTGCGCGAAGCGCGCGACAGCGACGAACAGGTCGGCAAGCTTATCGATATCGCGCTGAAGCTGGAGGGGCTGTACCGCCATGCCTCCACCCATGCGGCGGGCGTGGTGATGGGCGACAAACCACTCGATCAGCTGGTGCCGGTCTACCGCGATCCCGGCGCCGATGCGCCCGCAACCCAGTTCAACATGAAAGACGTCGAGAAAATCGGCTTTGTGAAGTTCGACTTCCTTGGCCTCAAAACGCTCGACGTTATTCAGGAAGCCATCCGCCTTGTAAAACAAACCACAGGGCAGGAACTGGATCCGCTCAAGTTCCCGCTCGAAGACGCCGATACTTATAAACTGCTGGCACGGGGCGATTGTGCCGCGGTATTCCAGCTCGAGAGTGCGGGCATGCGTGATTTGTGCCGGCAGATGAACGTCAAGAACTTCGAAGAAGTGTCGGCTATCGTCGCCCTGTTCCGTCCGGGGCCGATGGAAAACATTCCCAAATACCTCGCCAACCTGAAAGGCAGCGAGGAAATTGACTACATGCACCCGCTTTTGAAGCCGGTGACCGAAGATACCTACGGCGTCATGATCTATCAGGAACAGGTCATGCAGGCGGCGCAGGTGCTGGCGGGCTATACGCTTGGCGGTGCCGACCTTTTGCGCCGCGCCATGGGTAAGAAAATCAAATCCGAAATGGATGCGCAGCGCGCCATTTTCGTCGATGGATGCAAAAAGCATAACAACATCGATGAATCGCTTGCGGGGTCTATCTTTGACCAGATTGAAAAATTCGCGGGCTATGGCTTTAACCGCGCGCACTCCGCCGCTTATGGTCTTATCGCGTTCCAGACGGCGTATCTGAAATGCCATTATCCGGTCGAATTCATGGCGGCAACCATGACGCAGGATATGGGCAACACCGACAAGCTGGCGATGCTGCGGCAGGAATTGCAGCGTATGCGCATTCCGCTTTTGCCGCCGGACATCAATAAATCCATCCCGCGTTTTTCTGTCGAATTCATGCCCGATGGCAGCAAGGCGATCCGCTACGCGCTCGCGGCGCTCAAGGGCGTTGGCGAAGATGCCATGAAACGCGTACTGGCGGAGCGTGAAGAAAACGGTCCTTTCAAGGATATTTACGATTTCGCGCGCCGTCTGGATACCAAGGTCATCAACAAGCGCCAGATGGAATCGCTGGCGGCGGCGGGCGCGTTTGACGCCATGATTGAAAACCGCGCCGTAGCGCTGGCGGGTGTGGAAACGCTGCTGCGTTATGCCGCGGCACATGCCGAAGAAAAAGCCAGCGGGCAGGTGAGCCTGTTTGGCGGCGGCGGTGCCGAAAGCCTGCCGGAGCCTGCGTTGCCGCAGGCCGATAAATGGGAACCGCTCGAAGGGCTGCGGCATGAATTCGAAGCGGTCGGGTTTTACCTGTCCGCCCATCCGCTCGACAACATGGCGACGCAGCTGGAGCGATTGCGCGTCGTGCCGTCCAGTCAGGTGCAGGCGGCGCTTAATGCCAGCCCGTCGAACCGCCTGCGCATGGCGGGCATCGTCGTGCGCAAGCAGGAACGCACATCCCAAAAAGGCAACCGCTTTGCCTTCGTGCAGGTATCCGACCCCTATGGCGTTTTCGAGATGATGGTTTTTTCCGAACTTCTCAACGCCGCGCGCGAACATCTGGAGGCGGGAACGCCCATCCTGCTCAGTGTCGATGTGGACCGCAAGAACGAGGATGAACTGCGCTATCTGGCCCAATCCATCGAACCGCTGACATCGGCGGTGCAAAGCGTGACGCGTCAGGTGATTGTCGAGCTGCAAAAACCCGAAGCCGTCACGCAGGTTAAGGCTACGCTTGATAATACCGGCGGCGGACGCGTAAAAGTGCAGGTGACGGCCGATGCCGGCAAAGGCCGTATCGCGACGATAGAACTGCCCGGCTATTACACCATTCACGAAGATACCCCGCGCCAGCTGCGCGCCATCCGCGGCGTGGGCGAGGTCAAGGAACTCTAGCGTCTTACCGGCGGAGGTTTTTCATGCCGCATCATTACCACCTCAAGGATTTGCCGTTCCAAAAACGCGGCGCCCCGATTGATGTTTTCGATTTGATGTCGAGCCCGCGCCTTGGCCAGCTGGCCGGATGCAAATGGCTGCAGGTCGATATCCGCCGCCTGGAGCCGGGAAAGTTTTCTTTTCCCTACCACGCGCACCGCGCGTCTGAAGAATTTTTTATGATTTTGTCAGGTCAGGCGACGCTGCGCAGCCCCGAAGGCTTCCGCACCGTGAACGCGCAGGAAATCGTGATTTTTCCCGCAGGCGCGGAGCATGCGCATCAGCTGTATAACCACGGCGATGAAGACTGCGTCTATCTGGATGTGCGCACGACCCCTGCGATAGACGTTGTGGATTATCCCGACACGGGCAAGGTAAATATCCTGCCGCAGATGGAAATTTACGACCAGAAACAGGGGCGCTGTGAATATTACAGCGGCGAGGAAAACGTCGCGAACCACTGGCCCGCCGATATTCTGAAACAGAAAAAATAGCGCCTAGCGGCGCCCCGGCACGCGGGAGCGTACAGCAGGCGAGGGCGGCAACACGATATCGCCGTCCAGTACGCTGGCGCGGCGCGCCATGTCTTCGCGCGCGGCGTTCTGGATATCTTCGAAACGGCTGTGATGCGCCGCTTGGGCGAAATCGCTGCCCAGTTTTTTTGACAGCCAGTTGTTGCCCGACGCCAGATCCGCTTCGTTTTCGATTTTGCCGCCGCGCGCGATTTGCGCCTTTTCAAGCGCGGCAAGGGCTTGCACGGCTTCGGCTGCCGTCAAATCATGCGCTTCGCCGCGCAAGATGGTGCAGCTGTCGATTTCATGTTTTTCGATGTCGCCCAGACCTGCGGCGGCTTTTTTCTGGTCATAGCTGCGGCGGTAAACCCAGAACACATGGTGCAGGCGGTTGTCGTCTTCGGGGTTTTCGCTATGCAGGGCATGGGTGCGGAACATCTGCCCGCGGTCCAGCAGGTGTTCGAGGTCGGATTTGGATTCAGGTGCAGCGGGCAGCGTCATCGCGGCCCCCCGTGCGGTGTTTGCTTGCGGCGCGGCTGCAGTTTTGGCGCGGCGCCGGAAATATCGTCAATCTGCGCAAAGTGCGATTCCAGCCGCAGCATCGGGTGGTTTTTATACGGCTCGGCACGGGTATAGTTATCGCTGCGGTGCAGACGAACGAAAGTCTTTTCGTGCTGTTCGTCGGCGGGGGACATTGTCTGCGCGCTTCGGGTTTCGATGCCTTGCAGGAATTCGATGGCTTCGCGCCAGCCGATTTTGCCTGTCACCGATTTGCTGAAGGAAGAGGACGCGCCGATTTCGTTTTGGTACACGAACCCCTCGCGTCCATCTGTATCCCCTGAATGAAAAGACCAGAACAGAAGGGTGCCCTCGGCCGCCGTATCGTCGTCACCGGCAAAACCGTCCGCCTGCGACAGCGCGGCAGGTTCTTTGCCGTCGTTGGCGGCAAAAAACGCGCGGGTGCGGTAGCTGGGCGTTTGAAATGACATCGGGGGCTCCTCGGGTCTGAATGGTAGCGGCAGGGTATTTTTATGTCAATAATCTTATGAAATTGGCAAAAAACAACCTTTTAGGGCGTCTTGCGAGCCCAAGCGGGGCCAGGGCGGGCAAAAAACCGCCCAAAAAGCCATGTTTTCCTTGCAAAAGCGGGGGTTTGGGGTTAAAACCGCCCACATCAAGCATACGAATGGTTCGTATGTAATTCGCATGCACGCGTGCGCGGTCTTGTCAAAAGGTCGCTTCGGTGTCCCTCAGGGGACTTCTTATCCGCGTGCAGAGGTATAACCGAGAAAGGACTATCCTCATGACGATGCCCACCTTTACCATGCGCCAACTCCTCGAAGCCGGCGTTCACTTCGGCCACCACACCCGCCGCTGGAACCCCAAGATGAAACCCTACATCTTCGGTGACCGCAACAATGTGCACATCATCAACCTCGAACTGACGGTTCCGATGCTGTACAACGCGCTGAAAAACCTGCGCGACATCGTTGCTGGCGGCGGCCGCGTTCTGTTCGTCGGCACCAAGCGCCAGGCGACCGAGAAAATTGCAGAAACCGCACAGCGCTGCGGCCAGTACTACGTCAACTACCGCTGGCTCGGCGGCATGCTGACGAACTGGAACACCATCTCCAACTCCATCAAGCGCCTGCGCGAAGTGGACGAGATGCTGAACAACCCCGAAGTCAAGCACGCGCTGACCAAGAAAGAACAGCTGAACCTCGCACGCGAGAAAGAGAAGCTGGAAAAAACCCTCGGCGGCATTAAAGACATGGGCGGTCTGCCCGATGCCATCGTCGTGATCGACGTGATGAAAGAGTCGAACGCCATCCTCGAAGCAAAACGCCTTGGCGTTCCTGTTTTCGGCGTTGTTGACACCAACTGCGATCCCGACGGCGTGGATTTCATGATCCCCGGCAACGACGACGCAACCCGCGCCATCAACCTGTATTGCGACCTGTTCGCTGAAACGGTTCTGGACGGCCTGCAGGCAGAAGTCACGAAGTCCGGCAAGGACGTCGGCGCTTCCGAAAACCCGGCTGCTGAAAACCTCGAAGAGGTTGAAGCCAAGGCTGCCGCTGCCGGCTAATCTGCCCCTTTACAGGGCTTAGGAACCATCCACTTCAATAGCCTCCCCCGGCTTTTACGGCCGGGGGATGGCGCACAACAGAGAGGGATATACAAAAATGACCGAAGTAACCGCATCGATGGTGAAAGAACTGCGCGAAAAATCCGGCGCAGGCATGCTGGATTGCAAAAAAGCGCTGGCTGAAAACAACGGCGATATCGACGCTGCCATGGACTTCCTGCGCAAGAAAGGCCTCGCCTCCGCTGCCAAGAAATCCAGCCGCGCCGCTGCCGAAGGTCTTGTCAGCGTTGCCGCAAACGGCAACACCGGCGTGATCATCGAGCTGAACGCCGAAACCGACTTCGTTGCCCGCAACGACCAGTTCCAGACGTTCCTGTCGCAGCTGACGGATGCCGCGCTGACCACCAAAACCGGTGATGTCGACGCGCTGAAAAAACTGCAAGTCGCCGGCAAAACGGCTGAAGAAGGCCTGACCGAGCTGATCGCCAACATCGGCGAGAACATGACCCTGCGCCGCGCGCAGCTGCTGAGCGTTCCGAACGGCGTGGTTTCCACCTACGTTCACAACGCGCTGCAACCCAACCGCGGCAAAATCGGCGTTCTGGTTGCTCTCGAATCCACGGGCGATGCAGACAAACTGGGCGCACTGGGCCGTCAGCTGGCGATGCATATCGCGGCGGCACGTCCGGAAGCCCTCGACGTCGAGAGTCTCAACCCCGAAACCGTTGCGCGCGAGCGCGCTGTGCATGCCGACAAGGCAAAGCAAAGCGGCAAGCCTGCCGATATCGTCGAAAAGATGGTCGAAGGCTCCATGCGCAAATACTACGAACAGGTCGTTCTTCTGAACCAGACCTACATCATTGATGGCGAGAACAAAATCTCTGCCGTCATTGAAAAAGCCGCCAAAGACATCGGCGCCCCCGTGAAGCTGACGCAGTACGTCCGCTTCGAACTGGGCGAAGGCGTTGAAAAAGCCGCTGACGACTTCGCAGCCGAAGTCGCCAAAATGGCCAACGGCTAAGACTTCCGCTTTGCCGCGTCATCCTGTCCCGCGCCATACCGGGGCGGGGTGACGCCGGCGGGGCGACCGAACTGACGATACAGACCGCGCGTATGGCCGATACCAGATAAGAAGACTTCTCTCTCCGCCGTTCAGGCGAGAGACTTCGGGTTCAGACACACAGGGGTTTCATCATGTCCGCACCGCGTTTCAAACGTGTTCTTCTCAAAATCTCCGGCGAAGCTTTGATGGGGGAAGGGGAATACGGCATTGAAACCGACATGGTCAACCGCATCGCCCGCGATATCAAAGAAGTAACCGACCTCGGCGTCGAGGTGTGCCTCGTCGTCGGCGGCGGTAATATTTTCCGCGGCGTGTCCGGCGCATCGGTCGGCATGGACCGTTCCACCGCTGATTACATGGGCATGCTGGCGACGGTCATCAACTCCCTCGCCCTGCAAAACGCGCTTGAAAAACTGGGCGTCAGCACCCGCGTACAATCCGCCATTCCGATGTCCAGCGTCTGCGAACCCTACATCCGCCGCAAGGCCGTGCGCCACATGGAAAAAGGCCGCGTAGTGATTTTCGCCGCCGGCACCGGCAACCCGTTTTTCACCACCGACACCGCCGCGGCGCTGCGCGCATCCGAAATGGGCTGCGACGCGCTGCTCAAGGGCACCAAGGTTGACGGCGTTTATACCGCCGACCCCATCAAAGTGCCGACCGCGAAGAAATTCGACAAGCTGACCTATCTGGAAGTGCTGTCGAACGATCTGGGCGTTATGGACGCCTCCGCGATTTCGCTCGCGCGTGAAAACAATATTCCCGTCATCGTTTTCTCCATCAAGCAACCGGGCGCTTTTGCCGAGCTGATGCAGGGACGTGGCGCATACACCATCGTAGCAAAAGAGGTTCAAAATGGATAACATCGACATGAACGATCTCGAACGCCGCATGCAGGGCGCGTTCGACTCTCTCGGCAAGGAATTTGCGGGCCTGCGAACCGGCCGCGCGTCCGTCAACCTGCTGGACCCTGTTGTGGTCGAAGTCTATGGCGCGAAAATGCCGATCAATCAGGTCGCTTCCGTTTCTGTTGCCGAACCGCGTCTGCTGACCGTACAGGTCTGGGATGCCAACAATACCAAGGCCGTTGAAAAAGCGATCGCCAACGCCGGCCTCGGCCTCAACCCGCAGCCTGCGGGCACGCTCATTCGCGTACCGCTGCCGGGCCTGACCGAAGAGCGCCGTGTGGAGCTGGTCAAGGTGGCCGCGAAATACGCAGAAGCGGGCCGCGTTGCCGTGCGCAACATCCGCCGCGAGGGCATGGACACCGTCAAGAAACTGCAAAAAGACGGCAAAATGTCCGAAGACGAGCTGAAAAAGAACGAAGAGCGCATCCAGAAAATGACCGACAACTGGGTCAAGAAAATCGACGACGCGCTCGCCCACAAAGAACAAGAAATCAAACAGGTATAAGCCGGAGAGGGCTTTCGCCATGTCCCAGCCGGACACCACCGCCGCATTGCCGCGTCACGTCGCCATCATCATGGACGGAAACGGACGCTGGGCGGCGGCGCGCGGGCTGAGCCGTATCGAAGGCCACAAGAAAGGTGCCGAAGCTGCGCAGCGCGCTGTCGAAGCGGCGCGCGAACTGGGCATCCGCTATATCACGCTGTTTGGCTTTTCATCCGAAAACTGGAACCGGCCGGTCGCGGAGGTTGAGGGGCTGATGGCGCTTTTGCGCTATTACCTCAAAAAAGAAACCGACGCGCTGCATAAATCCGGTGCGCGCCTGCGTGTCATCGGCGACCGCAGCCGCCTGCCCAAAGACATCGTCGAGATGATAGAACAGGCCGAAACCGTGACGCAGGCCAACGACGGCCTGACAGTTGTCATCGCGCTCAGCTATGGCGGGCGGCAGGATATCGTCTTTGCCGCGCGTGAAGCGGCCAAGGCCGTGGCTGCCGGAAAAATCGCGCCGGATGCCATCAACGAGGATATGTTCGCCAGCTATCTGATGACGGCGGACATTCCCGACCCCGATTTGATGATCCGCACCAGCGGTGAAAGCCGTATCAGCAATTTCCTGCTGTGGCAGCTGGCCTATGCGGAAATGTTTTTTACCAATACCCTCTGGCCCGATTTCAGCCGCGTCGATATGGAGGCTGCATTGACATGCTACGCCAGCCGCGAGCGACGCTATGGCGGCCTGCCAGACCGCAAAACCGGACAAAGCGCCTGAGGATTCTTCCCGGGCTTTACATGCAAGGATTAACAGCATGACCACCGAAAACACCGCCCCTGTAAATACCGCCGAAGCAAAACCGCCGGTCAACAGTTCGCTCAAGGAGCGTGCCAAGGGTGCGCTGATGTTCGCGCCGCCCGTGCTGTTCATCATCTGGTGGGGCGGGGCGCCGTTTGCCTGGATGATGGCAGCCGCAGCGGGTATCGGCGCCTATGAATGGTCGCGTATGGTGATGACGGGCAAGGACAAGGTGCCGGCGCATCTGGTCACGCTGGCAACATCGTGCACGGCGCTGGCGACGCTGGTGAGCTATATGGTCATGAACCCTGTCATGGCCCTGTGTTTCTTGCTCGCCCTGTCGGCGCTGGTATTTGCCTATAATTTTTCGCAAAGCGGGCCGAAGCCTGGGCTGCTGATTTTTGGCATGCTGTATGTCGGCTTTGCGCTGTCGATGATGATCTGGCTGCGTGACCAGAATACGGCGGCGGGGCTTTATCATTTCTGCACCCTGCTGTTCATTGTCTGGGCCAGCGATATCTGCGCCTATTTCACGGGCCGCACATTGGGCGGGCCGAAACTGGCGCCCGCCATCAGCCCAAAAAAAACATGGTCTGGCTTTTTCGGCAGCAGCGTGGGCGCGGGGCTTGTCGCCGCGGGCATGGCCATGCCGTGGACGCTGGCGCAGCTGGGGCTTGAAGGTGCGACGCTCGGCGGTATGGGGCCTGTTGGGTACTTCGTGCTGGGCTTCGTGCTGGCGATGGTCGGGCAGGCGGGTGACCTGTTCATTTCGATTTTCAAACGCCATTTCGGCGTCAAGGACACGGGCGCGCTTATCCCCGGTCATGGCGGCATTCTTGACCGTATCGATGCGCTGATTTTGGTGGCCATTCTGTTTGGCGCGCTGAAGGCGGCGCTGGGATGAACGGCGGCAAGGCCAGCCAGCCGTGCGAAGCCGTGGCGTCTGCGGGCAAGATGCGCCGCGTGACGGTGCTGGGCTCTACGGGGTCGATTGGCAAAAGCACGGTCGATTTGCTGGCGGGGCACCGTGACAGCTTTAGCGTCGAGGCCCTGACCGGCCACAGAAACGTGCAGCTGCTGGCCGCGCAGGCGCGGCAGCTGGGGGCGAAGCTGGCGGTCATTGGTGACGAAAACCTGTATGCCGAATTGAAACAAGCGCTTTCCGGCACGCCTATCGAGGCGGCTGCGGGCCCTCAAGCCGTCATAGATGCCGCCAGCCGTCCTGCGGACTGGGTCATGGCGGCGATTGTGGGGACGGCAGGACTGCGCCCGACACTGGCCGCGATTGCGCAGGGTACGACAGTCGCGCTGGCGAACAAGGAATCTATTGTTGCCGCCGGTCCCCTGATGCTGGCGGCTGTTAAATCGGCGGGCGCGACGCTGCTGCCGGTCGATAGTGAACATAATGCGATTTTTCAGGTGCTCGACCCTGCGCAGCGCGGCGGGGTGGCGCGGATTATTCTGACGGCATCGGGCGGGCCGTTCCTGCGCAAATCGCGCGCCGAACTCGCGGCGATGACGCCCGCCGAGGCCGTGCGCCATCCCAACTGGTCGATGGGGGCTAAAATATCCGTCGACAGCGCAACCATGATGAATAAATCTTTGGAAATCATCGAAGCGTCGTATCTTTTTGAGGTGCCGGATGAAAAAGTGGATGCGATTATCCACCCCCAATCTGTTGTTCACTCAATGGTTGAATATATCGACGGAAGTATTCTGGCACAAATGGGCGCGCCCGATATGCGCACCCCGATTGCCCATACACTCGGATGGCCCGCGCGCATCGAAACGACGGGGCAACGTCTCGACCTTTCGGGCATGTTGTCGATGCAGTTCGAGCCTGTTGATACGGCGCGCTTTCCGGCCGTGACGCTGGCGCGGCAGGCGGTACGGGCGGGCGTGGGGTATCCGGTGGTCCTGAACGCCGCCAACGAAGTGGCGGTCGAAGCGTTCCTGCAAGGGCGGCTGTCTTTCGATAAAATTGAAATTCTGTCCGAACAGGCCTTGCAAAGCGTTGATATAGGGCGCATATCAGGCCTAGACGATGTTATCGCCCTGGATTTGGCTGCGCGCGCTATTGCCGAAAAGAGCCTGCGGGCGCTACAATAGAATAATAATATTTCTGATTACGCGAGAGGGGCGGCCACTATGGATTTTTTGCTCGACATGTTGTCGGTGCCGGTAAAGTTCTTCAAGGAATACGGCGGGCCGTTTATTATTGTCCTCAGCGTTCTGGTCTTCGTGCATGAATGGGGACATTATATTGTCGCGCGTCTGTGCGGCGTAAAAGTCGTCAGCTTTTCCATCGGCTTCGGCAAGGAATTGTTCGGCTGGACGGACAAACAGGGCTGCCGCTGGAAATTCAGCCTCATCCCGCTTGGTGGTTATGTGCAGATGTTCGGTGATACCGACCCCGCCAGCGCCCAGCACGATGATACCGTCAAAAACGGCAGCGAACCGCCGCGCCCCATGACCGAAGAGGAACGCAAGGTCGCCTTTTTCGCCCAGCCCGTCGGCCGCCGCGCCGCGATTGTTGTGGCGGGGCCTGCCATCAACTACATCTTTGCCATCATCATCCTGACGGGTCTTTATGTGTTTCAGGGCCAGCCGTATATTCCGCCCGTTGCCGCCGGCGTTGCCGAAGGCTATCCGGCAGAAGCGGCAGGCATGAAGCCTGATGACATGATTGTCGCCATTAATGGTGATGCCGTTGGGAGCTTTAATGATGTGCGCAAGGCGCTGGCGCTCAACCTCGACCAGCCGATGAAGATGACCATCAAACATTCGACCGGCCCCGGCGAGTGGAACAGCGAGCCCAAAACAATCGAAATCCAGCCCCGTCTGGAATACGAAACCGACCGTTTCGGTTTCCGTCACGCAACCGGCCGTCTGGGGATTGTCAGCCCCAAGGGCGCCATGGAAATGCGCGAACATAATATCCTGACCGGCCTGTGGTCTGCGGCGGTGGAAACGGTGAATATCACCGGTGACTCGCTCAAGGCGCTGGGGCAAATGGTGCTGGGTATCCGCAGCACGGACGAGCTGGGCGGTATTCTGCGTATCGGCGCCTATGCCGGCGATTTCGCGCAGAAGGGGATTGTGGCCTTTATCACCTTCGCCGCGCTGCTCTCGGTCAACCTTGGTTTCATCAACCTGCTGCCGATTCCCATGCTCGATGGCGGGCATCTGCTGATGTATGCTATGGAAAAGATACGCGGCAAGCCCCTCAGCGAGATGGTTCAGGAATACATGCTGCGCGTCGGTTTGCTGTTTTTGCTCTTTATTATGGTTTTTGCGACGTGGAATGATCTTGTGCAATTGAAGCTGGTGGACTACGTTAAGAGCCTGATTTCCTAATAGAAAAAAAACAACAAACCTTAACGTACCTGTTACGTCACGAAGCGCACGACCGATCATGAACACATTTTGCTCCCCGACACCGAAGATGCCGGCGATCTGCCGCGCGATGGCATGCTTTGGCCTGTTGTTTTTTATCATGCTGGCCGCGCCCTCACTGGCGCAGGCACAGGGGGGCGATACCATACGGCAAATCAAAGTCGAAGGTACCCAGCGTATCGAACCCTCGACGGTGCTTTCCTATATTTCCATTCAGGCGGGTGACCGTTTTGATGGCGTCAAGCTGAACCGCGCACTGAAGGCGCTGTTCGCGACGGGTCTGTTTGCCGACGTGTCGCTGTATCAGGAAGGGCGCGATCTTGTCGTGGTCGTTGTCGAAAACCCGATTATCAACGAAATCGCCTTCGAAGGTAACGAGAAGATTAAAAAAGACGCGCTGATGGCAGAGGTGCAATTGCGCCCGCGTACTGTGCTCACGCGTACCAAAGTGCAGGCGGATGTATCGCGCCTGCAGGAGCTTTATCGTCTCAGCGGGCGCTTCTCCGCCAGCATCGAGCCGAAAATCATCAAGCTTGACCAGAACCGCGTCAACCTCGTGTTCGAAATCAGCGAAGGCCCGCAAACCCTGATTTCCCGCATTGTTTTTCTGGGCAACAAGCGTTTCGACGACGGCGATCTGCAGCGCGTGATCCGCAGCCGCGAAGACCGCTGGTGGCGCATCTGGTCCGGTGCCGACAAATACGACCCCGACCGCGTGGCCTTTGACCGCGAAACCCTGCGTAAATTCTATCTGGAACACGGCTATGCCGATTTTGTTGTCGAAAGCGCGATTGCCGAACTGTCGCCCGACCGCAAACATTTCTATGTCACCTTTACCCTGTCCGAAGGGGAACGCTACAAAGTCGGAAAAATCGACGTCAAGAGCAACCTCAAGGATCTCGACGGTGAAACCCTCCGCTCCGTGCTGACCTTCAAATCGGGCGAGTGGTACAAGGCAAGCGCGATTGAAAACAGCGTCAATAAACTCACCGATGAACTGGGCAACCGCCAGTATGCCTTCGTCGATGTTGTCCCGACGGTGGAACGCCGCCGCGATGCGCGCGAGATTGATATTTCCTTCACGATTAACGAGGGCAGCAAGGTCTTTGTTGAAAATATCAACATCAACGGTAACGTCCGGACGATGGACGAAGTTATCCGCCGCGAAATGCAGCTGGTCGAAGGCGACCCGTTCAACGCGGCACGTCTGAAGCGTTCCGAACAGAAACTACGCAACCTGACCTATTTCGAAAACGTGCAGGTGAAAACCGCGCGCGGCAGCACGCCGGATAAAACCAACATCGACATCAACGTCGCCGAAAAATCGACGGGCGAACTGTCGCTGGGCGGTGGCTATTCGACGTCGGACGGGGTACTGGGCGAATTCCGCATCCGCGAACGCAACTTCCTCGGCAAGGGGCAGGACCTGACGCTGGCGACCACACTGTCGACCCGCCGCTCGCAGTTTGATTTCAGCTTTACCGAACCTTATTTCCTGAACCGCGACCTCAGTTTTGGCGTGGATGCTTTCCACATCGTGCGCGACTATCAGGACTACAGCTCGTATGACAGCCGCCGCACGGGTGGTGGTTTGCGCCTTGGCTATCCGTTGTCTGAAAATCTGCGTCACGATCTAGGCTATCGTTACGACATCACCGAAATCGAAAACGTCGACCCGACGGCATCGTTGTTCATTAAACGTCAGGAAGGCCGCCGCAAGACCTCGGCCATCAACCACAAACTGACCTATGACACGACCGACAACCGTCTGGAGCCCACAGAAGGCATCGTCGCGCGTCTGGAAAACGAAGTGGCTGGTATCGGCGGTGATGCGCGCTACCTGCGCACACGCGTCGGGGCGACGGCTTACTATCCCGTCCGCGACAAGTGGGTGCTCAGCTTGTTGGCGGAAACCGGATATATCTTCGGCTTTGGCGGCGAAGACCTGCGCATCAACGAGCGTTTCTTCATCGGCGGCACCACGCTGCGCGGTTTCGAGGAATCCGGTATCGGCCCGCGCGATACGGCAACAGATGACGCGCTGGGCGGGAACTTTTTTGGCCGCGGCTCCGTTGAGCTGGAGTTCCCCTCCGGTCTGCCGGATGATCTGGGTGTTCGCCTGCGGACTTTCAGCGATTTCGGTCTGCTGAAAAAAGTTGACGAAAGCGGCCCCGGCATCGACCAGTCCGACCTGATACGCGTAACGGCAGGGGTGGGGATTTCCTGGCGCTCGCCGTTCGGCCCGGTCCGTATGGATTTTGCCGTTCCGGTCGTCAAGGAAGATTTCGACAAGGACGAGTTTTTCCGCTTCAGCTTCGGCACGCGTTTTTAACGGCGGCCGGACGGGCAAGATACACATAAAGAAGGTTTAACGACATGACACATCTCCGTACTTTCACTGCCGCTGCTGCTTTCGCTGTTCTTTTGATGGGGGCGGTGCCGTCTTATGCCTCTGCACCGGCGACGCCCGCCGCGGCTGCTGCGCCTGCGGGCAGCATTGTTTTTGGCATCATGGATCTGGATGGCGTCCTGCGTAAAAGCGCGGCTGGCGAAGACATCCTGAAAACGGTCAATGCCAAGCGCAAGGAATTCGAAGCGCAAATTTCAAAAGAAGAAGTCGCGCTGAAAAAGCAAAAAGACGACATCATCCAGAAACGCGACAAGATGACCGAAGCTGACTTCGAAAAGCAGCGCAAGGATTTTGAAAAGAAAGCCGCCGAAGGCTTCAAGCTGGTGCAAGAGCGCAAGCAAATGCTCGACTACGCATTCAACCAGTCCATGACCAAACTTCGTGAAGAAGCACTGAAGATTACCGCTGAAATCGCGCGCGGACGCAATCTGGATGTCGTGTTTTCCGATGATTCCGTCATTCTGGCAGAGCGTGGCTATGACATTTCCGAAGAAGTGCTGGCGCGTTTGAACAAAGACGTGAAAAAAATTCCGGTCAACTTCGCCTTGCCCAAAAAGAAATAAGCAGGGGGTGAGGGATGGCTGATCCTCGTTTTTTTCAAAAAGCAGGACCTTTCACGCTAGGTGAGCTTGCCCAGCTGACCGGTGCCGTGCTGTCTGACCCGACAGCGGCAGAAAAAAAGCTGATTGATGTCGCGCCGCTTCAGGAAGCGGGGGCGGAACATCTCTCGTTCCTCGATAACAAAAAATACGTGGCGTTTTTCAAGGCGACCAAGGCAGGGGCGTGTTTTGTGCGCCCCGAACTGGCCTCCGAAGCGCCTGCGGGCACCGTCTGCCTCACGCACAAAAACCCCTACAAAGCCTATGCCCTCGCGGCGCAGGCGTTTTATCCGCAGCCGAAGCCGGAAACTTTCCGCGCGCCCGGTGCCGTGATTGACCCGGCGGCGGTGATTGGCGCCGACTGTCATATCGGCCATGGCGCCGTGATTGGCAAAGGCGTCAAAATCGGCGACCGTAGCCGCATCGGCGCGCTGGCTGTCATCGAAGACAACGTCGAGATTGGCGAGGATTGTGATATCGGCGCGCGTGTTTATCTGACGCATGCGCTGGTCGGTAAAAAAGTCCGCGTGCATCCGGGGGCCGTAATCGGCCGCCCCGGTTTCGGTTTTGCTATCGACCCGACAGGCTATGTGGCCGTGCCGCAGCTGGGCCGCGTGGTGATTGGCGATGACGTCGAAATCGGCGCCAATACGACCATCGACCGCGGGGCGGGGCCCGATACTGTTATCGGCCACGGCACACGTATCGATAACCTTGTGCAGATCGGCCACAACGTGCAAATCGGCAAATTCTGCGTGATTGTTTCGCAGACGGGCATTTCCGGCTCTACCCAGCTTGGCGACTATGTCATGACGGGCGGGCAGTCGGGTTTTGCCGGACATCTTAAAATCGGCGCCGGTGCCAAAATCGCCGCGCAATCGGGCATTATGCGGGATATCCCGCCGGGTGGCGAAGTCATGGGCTCCCCCGCCGTGCCCATCCGCCAATTCATGCGCCAGACCGCCATCTGGACGCGCATCAGTCTCAAGAAAGGAAATGACGAAACATGACGACGACTGCCCCGGCAAGGACGGCTGCACCGCTGCTGGATACCCGCCGCATCATGGAAATGCTGCCGCATCGCTTCCCGATGCTGCTCATCGACCGCGTACTCGAGGTTGACCCGAACGAACGCGCCGTCGCCCTGAAAAACGTGACCATCAACGAAGATTTTTTCAACGGCCATTTCCCCGGCGCGCCGGTGATGCCGGGCGTGTTGATTATCGAAGCCATGGCCCAGACGGCCGCCGCGCTGGTCGTGCATTCGGTCGGCAAGGAGCTTGAGGGCAAGCTGGTCTATTTCATGGCCATCGACGAAGCGAAATTCCGCAAGCCCGTCACGCCCGGTGACCAGCTCCTCATCCACGTGCAGCGTGTACAAAACCGCCGCAACGTCTGGAAGTTCAAAGGCGAAGCCAGAGTAGACGGCGAGCTTTGCGCCGAGGCTCTTGTAACCGCCATGATTATGGATGGGAAATAAGGCTTTTCAGGCCAAAAACCCGCATTTTGTTGGGGTTTTTGTCACAGACTGTCACACAGCGTGATTTGGCTATGAAATTCCGTTTTGCTATCAATACCTTATCGTAAACCGCTGCGCGTACGGAGAGTATATTCATGGCACAGGCCGTTATTCACAAAACCGCCATCATCGAAGACGGCGCCATCATCGGCGACGATTGCAAAATCGGTCCTTATTGCGTGGTGGGCCCGAATGTCAAACTCGGCCGCGGCGTCGAGCTGAAAGCGCATGTCGTTGTCGATGGCTACACCACGATTGGCGATGAAACGATTGTATGGCCTTTTGCCTCCCTCGGCTCCGCGCCGCAGGATTTGAAATTCAAAGGCGAAAAATCCGAACTCATTATCGGCGCACGCTGCAAAATCCGCGAACACGTGACCATGAACCCCGGCACCGAAGGCGACAAGATGAAAACCGTCGTCGGTGACAACTGCCTGTTCATGACGGCATCGCATGTGGCGCATGACTGCGTTGTCGGCAATAACGTTATTCTTGCCAACAACGCAACGCTGGCCGGTCACGTCGAAGTGGGCGATTTCGCCATCATCGGCGGCCTCGCCGCTGTTCATCAATTCGTGCGCATCGGCCCCTTCGCCATGATTGGCGGCATGTCGGGCGTTGAATACGATGTCATTCCCTACGGCCTTGTGAAGGGGGAGCGCGCGCATCTGGCAGGCCTGAATTACGTCGGCCTTGAACGCCGCGGCTTCACCAAGGATCAGGTGCAGGTGCTGATGAAGGCCTTCCGCCAGCTGTTCGATAATAACGGTACGCTGGCCGAACGCATCAATACCGTCGCCAATGATTTCGGCGGCGAACAGGCCGTCATGCGCATGATCGAATTCATTCGCGCGAAAGAAGGCCGCTCGGTTCTTCAGCCCAAATCCGCTGCCAACGGTTAAACCATGTCGCGCCTCGGTATTATAGCGGGGAGCGGCGGGCTCCCCCGCAGGCTCATCGAGGCATGTCGCAGGGACGGGCGCGATTTCTTCGTGCTGGGGTTCCGCGGCCAGACCGAAGATGGCCTGATGTCCGGCGTGCCGCACGGCTGGACAAAACTCGGTGCGACGAATGACGCGATTGAACTTCTCAAGAAAAATAATGTCGATACGCTGGTGATGGCGGGCGCTATCCGCCGCCCGTCGCTGCGCGAAATGCGTCCCGATTTGCGTACGCTCAAGGTTTTTGCGCGTCTGGGCGCGGCGGCTTTTGGCGATGACGCGCTGCTGCGCGCGGTCGTGGACGAGCTGGAAAAAGAAGGCTTCCGGATTGTGGGCGCGCATGACATCGAACCTGCGCTGATTACCGCGGCCGGTGTGCTCGGCCGTATCCAGCCCGGGGAGCAGAATTGCATCGACCGCGATTTCGGCATCAAGGTCACGAAAACTCTCGGCGCGCTTGACGTCGGGCAAGCGGCGGTGGTGCAGCAGGGGATTGTGATTGGCATCGAAGCCGTGGAGGGGACGGATAATCTTCTCGCGCGGTGCCGCAAGCATCGCCGTCAGGGTATCGGCGGCGTTCTGGTCAAATCATGCAAACCGCAGCAGGACCGCCGTATTGATCTGCCCGCCATTGGTCTGCGCACCGTGCGCCGCGCCTATGAAGCGGGCCTCTCCGGCATTGCGGTCGAGGCGGGGGCTTCTATCCTTCTTGACCGTGACGAAGTGATTGCCGCGGCGGACAGCCTTGGCCTGTTTATCGAAGGATTTACCGCATGACGGATATTCTCGGCATGATTGACGAAGATGCGCCGAAAACCGCAGTCAAAGAACCGCTGCGCATTTTTCTGGTCGCGGGCGAGGCGTCGGGCGATCTTCTGGGCGCGAACCTGATGCGCGCCATCAAATCCGAACGGCCCGATGTGCGTTTTTTTGGCGTCGGCGGCAAAAACATGCAGGCACAGGGCATGGAAAGCCTGTTTCCGATGGAAGAGCTTTCCGTCATGGGACTGGCCGAAGTTCTGCCGCGTTTGTTTAAAATCATGTCGCGCATCCGCCAGACCCGCAAAGCTGTTCTGGACATCAAGCCGCATGCGCTGGTCACCATCGACAGCCCTGATTTTTGTTTCCGTGTCGTCAAACAAGTCAAGGCGCGCAGCCGCGATATTCCCTGCATTCATTACGTCGCCCCTAGCGTCTGGGCGTGGCGTCCCAAGCGTGCGGAAAAGGTGGCGAAATTCCTCGATCACATCCTCACGCTTTTGCCGTTCGAACCGCCGTATTTCACGCGTCACGGTCTGGATGCGACGTTTGTCGGCCATCCGGTGGTTGAAAAAATCGACAGCCGCGGCGATGCTAACCGTTTCCGCGATAAATACGGCCTGAAGGCTAACCAACCTGTGTTCTGCATGCTGCCCGGCAGCCGCATGAGCGAGCTGAGCCGTCTTCTCGACAAGTTCAGCGAAACAGCCGACATCGTGCTGCGCCACCGCCATCAGGCCGTGATTGTTATCCCGACGCTGGCGCATCTGAAGCCGCATATCGAAAAGTTTTTCGTAGGAAAAGGCATCAACCCCATCGTTGTCACCGATGATCAGGATAAATACGACAGCTTTTCGGCAGGGACGGCGGCGCTTGCCGCTTCGGGTACTGTCACGCTGGAACTCGCCTTGGCCGATACACCGCACATTATCGCCTATAAGCTTAATCCGATGTCGGCGTGGGTGGCAAAACATCTGGTTAAAACGCCTTACGTCAACCTTATCAACATTCTGCTCCGCCGCCCTGTGGTGCCGGAGCTGCTGCTGGAGGAGTGCGAGCCGCAACCCATGTCGCGCGCACTTCTGCGCCTGATGGATGACCGCGATGCACGCAGCCAGCAGCTGATGGATTTCCGCGAGGCGTTGATTAAAATCGGTCTTGGCGATCCCAAGCCTCCCAGCCTCCGCGCGGCCGAAGCGGTCATTGAGGTTGTCGAAAAAAGCCAGTTAAGAAAAGGGGCTGCCGTCCCATGATGAAGCGTATCGTCGCCGGATTGTTCGTATTGATGCTGGTGGCGCTGGCGCTTTTGCTGGTGGTGCCGAACTTTATCGACTGGAACAAGCACAAAGATACGCTGGCTGTTCATGCCGCTGCCTATTTGCAGCGCGACGTTAAAATCGGCGGCGATATTGTGCTGCGCCTGCTGCCCAATCCGCAGATGTCGGTGACGGACGTTACTGTGTCTTCTATCGAGGGCGCGAAGTCTCCCTATTTGTTGAAGCTGAAACAGCTGGAGGCAAAAGTCCGCTTCAAGCCCTTGTTGGAAGGGCATATCGAGATTGAAAAAATCCATCTGGTCGAACCCGAGCTGGTGCTGGAAGTGCTCGCCGACGGACGCGCCAGCTGGCAGGGCTTGATGCAGGGCGATGCGGCCCGCAAGCCGTTTGTTTTCGGCAGTCAGGGCGATGCGATTACGCTGGAGGATGTCACGCTGAAGGGCGGACGTATCCGTTATGTGCAGGCGTCATCCGGCGTCGATATGGCGCTTGAACATCTGAACCTGTCGGTGGCGGCGCCCAGCTTGCGCGGGCCTTACAAGATTGTCGGCGATATGCGTTTCCGAGATGTACCGGTGAACGTCGAGGCGACGAGCGGTCTTGCTGCGGATCAAGGCATGCCGCTGTCGGTGCTGTTCCAGCCGCTCGAAAAACTGCCCCAGCTATCGCTGAAGGGCGCGATAGGCAAAAACGCCGAAGGTGCGTTTTATGAAGGTGATATCGTCATGGAACAGGGCGCGCCCGCCAGCCTGTTCACGCAGGAATTCCTGACCGCGCCTGTTTGGCTGCAGCAGGATATGACCGTAAATGCAAAACTGTCGATGCGCCCCGGAGAATTGACGCTGAGCGATATCGAAGGCCGTAGCGGCAAGAACGGCAAGCTGTCGGGTACGGTATCCCTGAGCCGTCCGCCCATGGAAATCCCCCAGCTGTCCGTCGATATGAAACTGGAACATCTGCCGATAGGCGGCAAGCAGGACGCAGAGCCCGCGCTGCCCAGCGGGATGCGCGCGAAAATAGCGCTGACGGCGCAGGATGCGCTCTGGCGCGGCCAGCGAATCCCCGAAATAAAACTGTCGGCGCAAAGCGAGGCCGATTTCTGGCAGGTTAAATCGCTGAAGGCGCGCCTTGCCGGAAAAACGCAATTTGATGCCGAAGGCACTGTTCGCCCGCAGCAGCAAACGCAGAGTTTCAAGGTCAGTTTTTCCACCGCCGATATGGCCGGTTTTGCAAAAACCTATGCGGCGATTTTGCCGCCGGCCGCGGCGGCTCTCTTGCCGAATATTCCCGTTCAGGACGTAAAACTGGATGGCAATCTGGATATCCGTCCTGACCGTGTCAGTTTGTATAATTTCAATGCGTCTTCGGGGGGTGACGGCAAAGCGGGCGGCGTAGTCAATTTTGCGAACAAGGAGATGGAGGCGCGCCTCAACCTCTCCGGCCTGTCATGGGGCGAGATGGCGGCGGAGCAGCGCGCGGCCTTGATGACCGCCCTGTTCGCCGCTGGTAACGATATTGATATCACGGCGGGGGCGCAGCGTTTTGCCGAAACCGATTTTAACAATATCGTTCTGAAAGCCGCCGCTGCCGCGGGCGATATCCGGATTGAAAAATTCTCCGGCAGCTATGGCGCGGATAATACGTTTGCGCTGTCAGGCAATTTTTCGTCCTGGCCGCCGGAGGCTGCCGATACGGCGGCGCTCGATTTCTCGCTCAAGACCGGCGATGCGGCAGGGGCGGGCAAGCTTGCGGGGTTTGTGTGGCCGATGCCGCTCAATACCGCCGCGCCGATGGATGTACAGGGCAGCTGGCGCCGCAGCGGCGGGCAGAATACCTATAGCCTTGCGGGCGGTTTCCGCGGCGGTACGGTGGATATCAAAAAGCCCGTGGCCGATGGCCCGCGCAAGCTGGTGCTGTCGATGCCCGACAGTCAGGGGCTTCTTGCGCTGATGGGGATGGATATTGACCGTCTGGTCAGCCCCGCGGGCGCAGCCGTGCTGTCTGCGGATGTGACGGGTGATGATAATGCCTATGTGCTGGACGGACTGCGCCTGAGCGTCAAAGACGCCGTCACCAGCGGCCGCGCCGAGAAGAATGACAAAGGCATCACCGCCGATTTGCGCAGCAGCACGGCGCAATTCGACCGCTGGCTCGCGGCGGATATCCGCCAGAGCGTACCGCTGACGCTTAAATTGCGGGCGGATAAGGCCGAGGTGCGCGGGATTGCCCTGCAAACGCTGGATACTGATATGACGGTCACGTCGTCGAAAATCGATATCCGCGCCCTCAAGGCCGGAGTTTGGGGCGGCACGGCGCAGGCGCTCGGCGCGTTGACGCGCGATGAAAACCGCCAATGGACGGCGAAGCTGGACGGCGATATCAAATCTTTCCGTCCCCTGCAAATCCCGCACGGCATCGTCGGCGTGACGGCGGACGAGGGGGATATGACCTTTGACATCACCGCAAATGCACAGGATAAAGCCGCCTTCGGCGATATCGCTGGTGTGTTCGCGCTCAGCCTGCCGCGCCTTGATGTGCAGGGGTTCGACCCTGCCGCGCTGGCTGCCTACCTCGATACACTGAAAGGCGCGCCGCAAGATCTGGCAACCACGGCGCATAAAACCCTGCGCAGCGGGGCCGCCAGCTATAGCGATGTGAATATCGATTTCACGCGCGAAGGAAACATCGTGACACTGAAAAGCCTGTCACTGAATAACGCCGACAGCAGCGTGAAGGTCGACGGTACGCTCGATACGGCGGCGGCAAAATACGATATCAAGGCCTTCCTGACGCTCAAGGCGCTGCGCGATCTCGACCCGCTGGAAATCACCCGCGCGGGCGATGTGACATCGGCGCCGGATTTACGATTTGATGCGAAACCGCTGACGGCTTTCGCGCAGGCGCGTATGCCTGTGGTGGTCGAACCTGCCGAAGCATTGCCTGCCGTCGAAACCGCACCGATGGGCGAAGATGCCGAAATGCTGCCGCCCGGTTATTTGTCGGTACCGCCCGAAGGTGTGCCGCCGCCGCCCGATGAAACGGGTGAAGAGGATTTGACGCGCGAGATATTGCCGGTCGAGGAAGAAAGTCTCTCCCCGCCGCCTGCCGATATAGTCGCGCCCGAGACAGAACCCGCATCGCCGCCGCAGCCCGCGCCCGCAGATGATGCGGCAACCGGTGCGCCAACGCCGGATACGGCGCCAGCGGATAACCCGATTGGCGGTATTCTCGACAGGCTGGGGCAATAAGCGCGCGCTTTATGCGCGTTTTTGCTTGTAATGTTCGAGGATGAAAACGCGCAGGGCACTCGACAGGTTGTCGGGGTGGTCGGAGTCAATTCCGGCGATCAGCCCGTTGATGGAAACGCCTTTTTCTTCGGCAATTTCCTTGAGGCTGTCCCAGAAAGCTTGCTCCAGCGTGATGCTGGTGCGGTGTCCGGCGACGGTGATGGAATGTTTTTGTGATAAACGATGGGGCATCGAAGTTCCTTTCTGATCGGCGGGAGCGCAGGATGATGCAGGCCCTGTTTCTCCCATGCGGTGCCATTGTACCGCATATGTATTAAAAAATGTAGTCACTTTGTGATGAAAAGTATCTCCCATAAAAAAGCGCCGCCTTGCGGGCGGCGCTTTTTGCGTAATCCGGCGTCGTCGAATTAATCGCGCGGGCCAATCATGGTTTCCGGCTTCACGGCCTTGTCGAATTCCTCGGCAGAGAGAAGCTTGAGTTCAATCGCCGCGTCTTTCAGCGTGCCGCCCGTTTTATGGGCGTGCTTGGCGATTTTGGCCGCGTTGTCGTAACCGATGACGGGGTTCAGCGACGTGACCAGCATCAGGCTTTCGTTGAGCAGTTTGTTGATCCGCTCGCGGTTCGGCTCGATGCCGACGACGCAGTTGTCGGTGAAGCTGCGCGCCGCATCCGCCAGCAGGCGGATGGATTGCAGCAGGTTGTAGATCATCACGGGCTTGAACACGTTCAGTTCGAAATGGCCGTTCGAACCGGCGATGGAAACCGTGGTGTGGTTGCCCATGATTTGCGCGCAGACCATGGTCAGCGCTTCGGACTGCGTCGGGTTGACCTTGCCCGGCATGATGGAGGAGCCGGGTTCGTTCTCCGGCAGGCTGATTTCGCCGATGCCGCAGCGCGGGCCGGAGCCGAGCAAACGCACGTCATTGGCGATTTTCATCAGTGAGCAGGCGATGGTATTCAGCGCGCCCGAAGATTCCACAATCGCATCATGCGCCGCCATGGCTTCGAATTTGTTTTCCGCCGTGGTGAAGGGGATATCGGTGATTTGCGATACTTTTTGCGCGAACAGTTCGGCGAAGCCTTTTTTGCAGTTCAGGCCCGTGCCGACGGCGGTGCCGCCCTGCGCCAGCTGCGACAGGCGGGGCAGGCCGGCCTTTACGCGCTCGATGCCGTATTTGACCTGCATGGCATAGCCGGAGAATTCCTGCCCCAGTGTGACGGGCGTGGCGTCCTGCAAATGCGTGCGGCCGATTTTGATGATGTCCTTGAAGGCCTGCGCCTTGGCATCCAGTGCGGCATGCAGGTGTTCGAGCGCGGGGATGAGTTCATGATGGATTTGCTCCACCGCCGCGATATGCATCACGGTCGGGAAGGTATCGTTGGACGACTGGCCGTAGTTGACGTGGTCGTTCGGATGCACGGGTTTTTTGGAGCCGATTTCACCGCCCAGAATTTCAATCGCGCGGTTGGAAACAACCTCGTTGATGTTCATGTTGGTCTGCGTACCCGAACCGGTCTGCCAGACGACAAGGGGGAAGTGGTCGTTCAGCGTGCCATCCATGACTTCTTCGGCTGCCTGCACGATGGCGGCGCCGATTTTCTTGTCGAGGGCGCCTAGTTCCATATTCGCAAGGGCGGCCGCCTTTTTCTGTACGCCCAGCGCGCGCACGAGCGGCAGTGGCATGCGCTCGGTGCCGATTTTGAAGTTTTCAAAGGAACGCTGCGTTTGCGCGCCCCAGTATTTGTCGGCGGGGACTTCCACTTCGCCCATGGAGTCGGTTTCGACGCGGATTTTCACATCGTCTGATTGCTGGGCTGCGCTTTGTGAGGTCATGTTGTTTTTCTCCTTATTATCGTTTTTGTTCATGAAGCGGTGTATCAGGCGGCGGGACGGAGGCCGTCCATTTTGCACCAGAATTGGTACATGCCGCCGAAAGTATCGGGATTTTTTTCTTCGAAGCTGTGCCAGTTTTCCATCGTTTCGGGCGCGGTCCCGAACATCTGGCGGTATTGTGCGCGTGTCTGGCCATCGACGCTGAACTCTATCAACGACAGGCCAAGGTTTTTCATGATGCCGCCGATTTGCGGCAGCGTCATGCGGTGTTCCTGTTCGTGAAACAGAAGGTCGCGCAGGCAGGACAGCTGGTAGTAGTCACTCGAACGCGTCACCATGCTCCAGTAAAGATCGTGGGGCAGTATTTGTGCGGCGTCGCGGCGGAAGCGTTTCATTTCGCTGGCGGAGGAGCCGATGCCTTTCTCTTTGATAATCCGCTGTATGGCGGCGAATTCACGCCGCGCGCTTTCGCTGTATAGCGCGATGCGCATCAGGCCGCCGGGCTTCAGGCAACGTGCGAGGTTTTTCCATCCGGCAGCAGGGTCTTCCATATGGTGCAAAACGCCATGACAGGAAATCGCATCGAAATAGGCATCCGGAAAATCAAGGTGCAGAATGTCGCCATGGCGAAAACGCACATTCTGAAGCCCGAATTCGGACGTTTTCATCGCCGCATAGGCAAGGCTTGCGGTGCTGAGGTCGATGGCTTCGATATCGGCATCCGGATAGCTGACGGCGGCACTGGCGGCTTCCTGCCCTGTGCCGCAGCCCGCGACAAGAATTTTCGCTTTTGCGATTTTGCGCAGCAGGTCTGCCGGCGCCTCACGGGATGATAGCGGTTTGTGTTTCCAGCGGGGGTAGGGAAAGTCTTCGTACTGGCCGCGTACGCGTATAGACACGCCATTATCAAAGCCGCTCATGGATTGCAGTGCCGATTTTGCCTGTGCCAGCCTGTCGTGATCGCGGATATCTTCTGCGACAATTCTGCCAAGGTCAGGGTGCTGTTCGAATGCGGCACGCACGGCCCCTGCATTCGCCAGCGCATGCAGAGGGGCATAGCAGGCGTATACGGCAAGCGATTCAGTCTGCGCCGTGAGGTCTTTTGCCGTCTCGATATCGCGGCGGAGTTTTTCGACGGCTTCTTCTTCGGCCGGTGTGGTATCCAGAATAAAATCACTGCCAAAACTATAAACGGCGAGTGCCCCTGCAATCGCTATCCGCGCCGTTTCATCAACGCCGCCGCTGCCCAGTAGCGTCAGCAAGCGCGCGCGCAGTGCCGTCAAAAACATTTCAAAACCAAGGCGCGGAATTTGCAAGTTCCTCAGCCCTTCGAGGAAAAACAAAGAATTCAGCGCCGAGAGGTCTTTTTGCCCGTCGAATTTCGCTTTGTTGAAAACGATATATTTTTTGTCCTGCGGCATATACAGGCCGGATATTTTTTTTATCAGTGATGGCTTTTCTTCCGCGCTGCTGCTGATGGTGACCTCATAAAACTTGCTGTAGTTTTCATCCTGCGAGAAAATCGACAGCCATAGGTATCGTAGCGGCGATAGCATAAGCCCCGGCGTTGCAAAACACTCCAGCACCGCGCTGCGCACGGCGCCATCGAGCACCGCATCGCCTGTGCGCGGGAAATCTTTGAACCGTATGGCACAGGTAACGAAATTATCCTTGTAATGTTTTTCCTGCGGCGCCATCGCCATGGCAATCGCGACGTGCGCAAGGCAGCGGGGTTCGTTCATCTGATAGCAGGCATCGGCCAGCGTCATATGGGCGGTATGGAACAGCGGGTCCATCTCCAGTGCCTCGACGCAATAGGGGATGCCTGCGGCGGGGCCGGATTTGCGAATGGCCAGTTTACCCATTTGCACCAGCGCATCCGGTGTTTTCTGCAGGGAGAGGGCGCGGGCAAGCAATGGCTCGGCCTCGCTATTTTTTCCAAGGCGCAGGGCTTCGCGCGCCGCATCCACAAGCGCCTGCTGCGCCGGATCGGCGGCGGGGGCTGCTTTTACGCTTGCCACGGTTTCAGCCGTTGCCGGCTGGTCGGGGGACATGGTTTCTACCCTCTGGAAATAGTCAAAAAACTGCCGCTCAATCTAGCAAAATGCCTTCACAAATCAATGGTCTTACCGCTATATTATGTATCTCAAAAATCAAATAAAAACGGCCACCGGCAGAGGACATAATACAGATGCTTGAAAAAACCTTTGAAAGCAAGGACGTCGAAAAGAAACACTACGAAAGCTGGGAAAAATCCGGCGTTTTCGCGGCCGATGTGAAAAGCAACAAGCAGCCGTATTGCATCCCCATGCCGCCGCCGAACGTCACGGGCAGCCTGCACATGGGACATGCCCTGACCATGACGCTGCAAGACATTCTGACCCGTTTCGAGCGCATGCAGGGCCGCGACGTTCTGTGGCAGCCGGGCACCGACCATGCAGGTATCGCCACGCAGATGGTGGTTGAACGTCTTTTGAACAAAGAAGGCAAAAGCCGCCACGATCTGGGGCGTGAAAATTTCCTGAAACGTGTGTGGGAGTGGAAAGAAGAATCCGGCTCCACCATCACGCGCCAGCTGCGCCGTCTGGGCGCGACGCCCGACTGGGGCCGCGAAAGATTTACGATGGACGAGGGGCTGAACAAAGCCGTCAACAAAGTCTTCGTCCAGCTTTACAAGGAAAAACTGATTTACAAGGACAAGCGCCTTGTGAACTGGGACCCCAAGATGCACACCGCCCTGTCCGACCTTGAAGTCGAACAGGTCGAAATCAAGGGGAATATGCACTACTTCCGCTATCCGGTCGAAGGGCAGGTGGAGCGTTTTATTACCATCGCCACCACGCGTCCCGAAACCATGCTGGGCGACACGGCCATTGCGGTGCATCCGGATGATGAACGCTACAAAGATCTCGTCGGCAAATTCGCTGCGCTGCCGCTGACCGACCGCCTTATTCCGATTATCGCCGATGAATACGCCGACCCGACCAAGGGTACGGGTGCGGTGAAAATCACCCCCGCGCATGACTTCAACGACTTCGAGGTCGGCAAGCGCCACAATCTGCCGATGATTTCGATTTTCGACCGCGACGCCAAAGTCAATGAAAACGCGCCGGAGGCCTTCCGCGGTCTCGACCGTTTCGAGGCGCGCAAAAAGGTTCTGGCGGAGCTGGAAGCGCTCGAACTCATCGAGAAAATAGAACCCTGCGTACATGCCGTACCGCATGACGAAAAATCCAAATCGGTTATCCTGGAGCCGTTCCTGACCGAACAATGGTATTGCGATGCCGTCACCCTCGCGCAGCCCGCCATCAAGGCTGTCGAGGAAGGGCGTACCGAGTTTGTGCCCAAAAACTGGGAAAACACCTATTACCAATGGATGCGCAACATCCAGCCGTGGTGCATTTCGCGCCAGCTGTGGTGGGGGCATCAAATTCCGGCATGGTATGACGATAACGGCAATGTATTCGTCGCCGAAACCGAAGAGGAAGCGCAGGCGCAGGCCGGTGCGGGCGTGAAGCTGACGCGCGACGAAGACGTACTGGATACCTGGTTCTCCTCCGCGCTCTGGCCGTTCTCCACGCTGGGCTGGCCGCAAAACACCGAAGAGGTGAAGCGTTATTATCCGGCCGAAACGCTGATTACGGGTTTTGACATCATCTTCTTCTGGGTTGCCCGTATGATGATGATGGGCATCCATTTCATGGGGGATGTGCCGTTCCGCAAGGTCTATATCCACGCGCTGGTGCGCGATGAAAAAGGCCAGAAGATGTCCAAGACCAAGGGCAACGTCATCGACCCGCTGGACATCATCGACGAATATGGCGCGGATGCGCTGCGCTTTACGCTGACGGCGCTGGCGGCGCAGGGGCGCGATGTGAAACTTGGCGCGGCGCGCGTCGAGGGGTATCGCAACTTCGCCACCAAGCTTTGGAACGCGTCGCGTTTTTGCGAAATGAACGGCTGCGCCCTCAAGCTGGATTATAACCCCAAGGCGGCGAAACATACGCTGAACCGCTGGATTTTGTCCGAACTGGCGGTGGTGAGCGAAAGCGTGGCGGCGAGCCTCAAGGCCTACCGCTACAACGACGCCGCCATGGCGCTGTACCATTTCACATGGGGCACGTTCTGCGACTGGTATATCGAATTTACCAAGCCGCTTTTGAACGGCGCCGACGAAGCCGTGAAGCAGGAAACCAAGGATACGACGGGCTGGGTGCTCGACCAGCTGCTCACGCTGCTCAATCCCATCATGCCCTATATCACCGAAGAGCTGCACGCCCACCTGATGAACAAGGGCGAGCTGGGTAAGGACGACTGGCTGCAGTCGCGCCCGTGGCCTGTGTTCGATGCCAGCATTATCGACAAATCCGCGCAGGCGGAGGTCAACTGGGTGGTGCGTCTTATCACCGAAATCCGCTCCGTCCGCGCCGATATGAACGTGCCGGCGGCGGCGCAAATCGCCATGCTGCTCAAAGGCGCCAATGCCGAGAGCAAGGCGCGCCTTGAAAAATACGCCGATATCATCAAACGTCTGGCCCGCCTGTCGAAGGCGGAGGCGAGCGAAGCGGAAGCGCCCAAAGGCTCCCTGCAAATGGTGATTGACGAGGCGACGATTGTGCTGCCCATCGCCGACGTGGTGGATCTGGCGCAGGAAAAAGCGCGTTTGCAAAAAGCCATCGAGAAAGAGCAGCAGCAAATCGAGAAAATCGACAAAATGCTGAACAATCAGGGCTTCCTTGCCAAGGCCCCCGAAGAAGTGGTGGCGGAGCAGAAAGAGCTGAAATCCGCCGCTGAAAACACCATCGCCAAGCTCACGCAGGCGCTCAAGCAGATAGAGGCGGCGTAAGATGAAACCGGGGATTTTCCGCAGACTTATCAACCTCTGGCCGCCATTTTTGGGGGCGGGTATCAAGGTCAAGGAAATCTCCGGCGACTACACCGACTTCAAGGTCGAGATGAAGCTGACGCGTTTCAACCGCAATTACGTGGGCACGCAGTTCGGCGGGTCGATTTACGCCATGACCGACCCGTTTTATATGCTGATTTTGATGAAAAACCTCGGCAATGATTACATTGTCTGGGACAAGGCGGCAGATATCCGCTTCAAATTGCCGGGCAAGGGCAAGCTGACCGCGCATTTCAATATCAGCAAGGAACGCATCGCCGAGATTAAAAAGCAGGCCGACGAGAATTATAAAATCGAACCGCGCTTTACCGTCCATGTAAAAGACGAAAAGGGCAACGTGGTTGCCGAGGTGGACAAGGTTCTCTACGTGCGCCGCAAAGACCACAAAAAAACGCCGCCGCAAACCCCGCCACATCCTTGAATAAAAACCGAGAGAGGATAGCCGATGATAGAAATCAAGGCCCCCGGCGCCTATGACGTCTACCTCAACAAGCCGTCGGTGTTTCTGGCGGGTAGTATCGAAATGGGCGTGGCGGAGGATTGGCAGGCCAAGGTTTCGGCGGCGCTGTCTGTCATGGATGTGCTGGTTTTGAACCCGCGCCGCGACAACTGGGACAGCGGCTGGGCGCAAACCATCGACAACCCGCCGTTTCGCGAGCAGGTGGAGTGGGAACTTTCCGCCCTTGATGCCGCAGACGTGATTTTGATGTATTTCGACCCCGCCACCAAATCGCCAATTACGCTTTTGGAGCTGGGCATTCATGCTGCCGCCAATCCCGAAAAGCTGGTCGTCTGCTGCCCGCAGGGGTTCTGGCGCAAGGGCAATGTCGATATCGTTTGCAATAAATACGGCGTACGCCAGACGGAAACACTGGAGGGGCTTATCCAGCAAACCGTGCATCGTCTGCATGGCGCTGCGGCCTGATATAATTCAAAAAGGAAAACACAATGATTGGTAAAATTATCGGGGCGCTGGTCGTTCTGGGCATCGTTGGATATTTCATGGTGTCCCTCGGCAGTAAAGCCAAGGAAGCGCCGAAAAGCGCCGCGGTGAGCAAACTGCAAAATGAAATCCAGCAGCAGCGTCAGGCACTGGAGAATATCGAAGGCGGTCTGGTGGTGACACCTCCGCAAACCGAAGTACCTGCTGCATCCGGCGAAGAAGACGCCGGCACCGAAGAATAAATACGCCCAGCAATGAGCCCCGGCCACGAGTCGGGGAGTGTGGCCGGGGCATTGCTGCTGAGGGATACCGCAAGAGCGGTATCAGTGTGGGCATATATCCTTATACGGGTGGGTTCCGCATCCGGATCACGCCTTTTTCAGCTCAGCTGGCAGCTTTTTTGCTGCTTTTTTGCTCGATGAGCTTGCTGCTGTCCGCGGATTGGATTTCAATCTTGCGCGGCTTCATCTCTTCGGGAATTTCGCGTACCAGAGAGATGGTCAGCAGACCGTTTTCCAGTGCGGCACTTTCCACTTTGATATGGTCGGCCAGCTGGAAGCGGCGTTCAAATGCCCGCGCCGCAATACCACGGTGCAGATAAGTAACGCCTTTCTGGTCTTCGCGGTCATGCGCGCGGCCTTGCACCAGCAGCTGGTTTTCCTTGGACGTGATGTCGATTTCATTTTGGGTGAAACCGGCCACGGCCATGGTGATGCGGTACTGGTCGTCGCTGACTTTGACGATGTTATAGGGCGGATAGGCGCTTTCCTGATCGTTCAGCATCCCGGTCTCCAGCATACGCGAGAGACGGTCAAAGCCGACGGTGGAGCGGAAAAGGGGGGAAAAGTCGAACGTCGTCATGTTGATATCCTCCTTGAGCAATATCAGGTTACATGTTCAGGCAGTCATCCCGCTTTGCGGGCATGCTGCGGGAAGGTTTTGTATCGAAGCCCCACCATGGGCACTTCTGCCTTCCTTATTGAATCATATATCGCGAAATTTTTTACCGTCAAGACCCGCGCAAAAATCCAGAAAATTCAAAAACAAAACGCGCAGCAAAAAACCGCCCGGCAATATGCGGGGCGGTTTTTGCGAAGCCGTGAGTCGCGAAATTATTTCGCGGCTTTTTTCTCTTCCTTGTTGTCGCCATCGAGAGAGGCGAGGCCGAGACCGGCGTATTTGTTGCTGAATTTTGCCAGACGGCCTTTTTCCAGCACTTTCGCCGCGCCGCCCGTCCATGCCGGATGGTTCAGCGGGTCGATGTCGAGGCGCATAACGTCGCCGGGTTTGCCCCAGCAGCTGCGCGTCGTGTATTCGGTGCCGTCGGTCATGACGACTTTGATTTCATGGTAATCGGGATGGATATCGGCCTTCATGGCGGTAGCTCCTTAAAATCTTTATCAGGCTGGCTTTTTACAGAGATTTTTCTTATTGTGCAAGCAGTTTATTGACTTTGGCGCGCCAGAGCCCATTCTCAGGCGCGCAAAGCAGGGCAAACGGCATATTTTTACATAATATATATGCCTGCCGCCCGTCAAAACCCGAATAAAATCAAAATGCGAAGGGCGCGCAAGCAGCTGATACGATGGCACAGGACGGCACCACAGATACGGCACCCCGCCGGATGATACAAAAGCCTATCGGCCTGCTCTGGCCGCTGCTGGTGCCTTATAAACGCCAGCTGGCGGGGGGAATCGGGGCCTTGATGCTGGCCTCCGGCATGATGCTGGCCATGGGCTGGGGGCTCAAGAATATCGTCGATCACGGCTTTGCCGACCGGACGGGGGATTTCCTCGACCGCGCGCTTCTGGTGCTTTTGGCGGTGATCCTGCTGATGGCGGCGGCGACCTATACCCGCGTCCGTCTTATCAATCAGGTGGCGGAGCGCATCACTACCGATTTGCGCCAGCGCATCTACGCGCATCTCCTGTCTCTCGACCCTGCGTATTTCGAGCGTGAAAAGACGGGCGATCAGGTTTCCCGCATCAATGCCGATACCACGGTTTTGCAGCTGGTCGTCACGAGCAACCTGCCGTCGGCCTTCCGTCATTTCCTGATGTTGATTGGCGGTATTGCGATGCTTTGCGTTGTCAGCCCGTCGATGACGGGGATTGTCATGCTGGCGGTGCCGCTGGTGGTGGGACCGATGATTTATTTCGGCCGCCGCGTGCGCGCCAAATCGCGCGATACGCAATCGCGTGTGGGGGATATCGGCGCCTATACGCATGAAACCCTGATGGGGATGCAGACCATCCAGTCCTTTGGCTACGAAGGCGAGGCCGCGCGCCGTTTCGATGCGCTGGCCGAAGATACCTATAACACCGCCAGCAAATATATCCGCGCCCGCGCCTTTCTGGTTGCGTTTGTGATTTTCATCGTGCTTGGCGCCATTGGTCTCGTGCTGTGGTCGGGCGGACATAAGGTGCTGGCCGGTCAAATGTCGGCGGGCGAGCTGTCGGCCTTTTTGTTCTACGCCGCCATGGTTGCCGGCGCCTTGATGGCCGTGAGCGAGGCCATGAGCGATTTCAACCGCGCCAGCGGCGCTGCCGACCGTATCATCCAGCTGCTGGCCTCGGAACCTGCGGTGCAGCCCGCAGCGCAGGCGATGGCGCTGCCGGAAAATGTCGCTGGGTATGTGACGTTCGATAACGTGACCTTCAGCTATCCCACGCGGCCGGAGCGTCTGGCGCTTGATCGCGTATCTTTCACGGTCAGTGCGGGCGAAGTGATTGCGCTGGTCGGGCCGAGCGGCGCGGGCAAATCGACCATCTTCCAGCTGCTCCAGCGGTTTTACGACCCGCAGCAGGGTTCGATTTCGATTGATGGTGTGGATGTCCGCGACCTTGACCCGCGCCATGTGCGCGCGGCGCTCGGGGTGGTATCGCAAGACCCTGCGGTCTTTTCGATGTCGGTTGCCGAAAACATCCGCATCGGCAAACCGGACGCATCCGATGCCGAGGTCATGCATGCCGCCCAGATGGCGCAGGCGCACGGTTTTATCGCGGAACTGCCGCAGGGCTATGACACCATGGTCGGGGAGCGCGGCAATCGCCTTTCCGGCGGCCAGCGCCAGCGTATCGCGATTGCGCGCGCGCTTTTGAAAAATCCGGCGATATTGCTGCTCGACGAGGCGACATCCGCGCTTGATTCATCCAACGAACAGGCTGTGCATCTGGCGCTGCGCGAACTCATGAAGGGCCGCACAACATTCGTGATTGCACACCGTCTGTCCACCGTGCAGGATGCCGACCGTATTTTCGTTCTCGACCAGGGGCGTATCGTCGCGGCGGGCACGCATCATCATTTGTTCGGTCAGGACAGGCTCTATACACACCTTGCCGGACTGCAGGATTTGCGCGCGGCGGGCTAATCGTCCTTGTCATTCCGGCGGATAATTTCTGATGATAAAGCTCTGTTTTATTAACGGTTTTAGAAAAGTATGAAGATGTCAAATTATTTTGCAAAAATGCGTTCTAATACTCTACTGAAGCGTCTAAGTCTACTGACGCTTCTATTGGTTTATCCGTTTACAATAACATTGATTGCATATCTCTTGACGGACAATCTCAACTTTAGGATTAAGATTCCATATCTAATCCTCATTTTTTGTGTGCCTATTATTTTGTTGGCGTATTTTCGCAGGATTAAAATTCGTACTAAAGAAATATTGATTTATCTCATTAGCGGCTCTGCGTATTGTGCCTTTTCTTTTTGGATATTTATGGTTTTTGGATTGTATTTGTTTTGTCGATTTAGTCCGCCGTGCGTTTTGCCATAGGGTTTGCGCAAGATACGATGCCATGACTGAAAACCGGCTTTCGCCGGTGTGATGGGTTGTCGTGTGCGTGGGGTTTTATCGTGCGAAGACGAGATCGACGCGCTCCAGCGGCTTGCGGTCGGTTTCAAGGCCGAGGGCGCGGACATCGACGCGCGTCGGCTCCACGCCGTTATCCATCAGGAATGAACGCACGGCGAGCGCGCGCGACAGCGAAATGCGGCGGGCGCTGGTCTTGCTGCCGTCTTCACCTGCGGCGTAAGCATGCACGGCAAGGCGGCGGGCTTTGCTTTCCTGCAAAAGCGGAATGATGTTGACCAGTTTTTGCTGCGTTTCCGGCGTAAGGTCGCTGGAGGTGCCTGCAAATTCAAGCGTCAGGTCGGCCATTGTCGGCACGCCGATATCCTTGGGCTGCGGCGCGGGCGGCGCAAGGGCCACGCGCGCGGGCACGGCTTCGATATTGCGGCTGGCGTTTTCAAGTTCTGCCGCCGTCAGGGGCGGGCGGATATTCTCAACAGGTTTGGGCGCGGGGCGCGTGGCCAGCAGGGCCTCGGCTTCGTCTGCGGTCAGCGGCATCAGGCTTTCGCGTTTGGCGGCGGGTTCGCTCGCTTCGCTTTTCGCTGCGGGGGCGGCAACCGTTTGGGGCGCTTCCTCCGGGGTATCCAGCGTTGTGGTCACAGGCTGGCGGCGCGGCAGTGTGCCTACGGCAGGGCCTGCTGTATCGACCACGACCAGTGACGGCCTTTGCGCTTGTGGTGCGGCAGGCGGCTGCATATTCGCCGCCGGTGCTTCCGCTGTTTCCGCGGCAGCAGGCGCGCGGTGATAGGAAGCTTGGGAATCCAGCTTCATTTCAGGCGCTACCGCCGTTTCAGGCAGTGCGGCCATATCGTTATCACTGAGCACGGTTTGCGGAAGCTCTTCGGTATACGGCTTGCGTACGGGCAGATCCGTCATCGCGGCTTGCGGCGCGGGGCTGTGTTCTGCAGGCGCGGTGAGTTCCTGTGCGGCCTTGCTGTCAACAGCGGGGGAAGCTTCAGCAGCAGGGGAAGCTTCAGCAGCAGGGGCAGATATATCTGTAGCGGGCGCTGTGAGCGGTGCCGCTTGACGGAGGGGGGCTGCCTGTTCGTCAGCGCGCAGGCCTTCGGGCAGGACGGGGCGTTCAAACCGCTGGATATCTGCCGCCGGACGCGCCGCAGGGGGATAAGACATGCGGCCTGCGGACGGCGGGGCAGACGGTGCCGCAGATTTTACCGCAGACGCGGCAACCGGTGCGGCGCTATTATCTGCAGCGTTTGCAGATGCAGGCGCCTCAACAATCGGTTCCGGCGCGGCGTTGGTTGTGACGGAAGCCCGCGCAGGTTTGCGCAAGGGGTGCATAGCGGCGGCGGGCATCGGCTCCAGAATAGGCGCCATCAGCTTCGCAGGGGGCATATCGGCGGGCGCGGGTGCCGCTGCAGCTTTCGCCGAAGGGGCTACAGGTGCGGGAGAAGGCTCGGCCGCGGGCGCTGCGGTCAGCTGCGGTTCAATCTGGCGTTGAGGCGGTGTTGCCGCCGCGGCAGGGGCTGCGGCAGGTGTTACAGGGGCAGCCGCGCGCAGGGCGGGCGGCGGTGCGACGGGTTCGCTGAACAGCGGTTTGACAACGCGGCGCGGCTGGATGCCGGCGGCGGGAGCCGCTGCAGGCATCGGCGCTTGTGCGGCGGTTGCCATGGGTGTTTCTTCGGCGGCGGGTTCATCGCTGGCGGGTGCAGCGGCCGCTACAGGGGCAGCGGGGGGCGCTGGCGGTAGTGGCTGGCGCAGTACAACCGGCGGCGCATGGCCATCGGCATCCTGTTGCGGCGGCGCCGTTGGTGCGAGCGCGCCACCCGACAAGGCGCCCAGGTCGATTTCGACGTTCGGCTTTTCGGATTTATAATAGTGATACTGCGCGCGCGCCGGCACGGCGGCGGAGGTTGCAAGTGCCGCAGCGGCAACGCTGACAAGAAGATAGTGCTTCACGCGGGCCATGCTTCACCCTTCGGTTACGACGCCTTGACGTCTGCTTTGGCGGCAGGGGTTTTTACGCGCTGCGCGAGGTCTTTGTGCAGGGCGCTGTTGGCGGCAACAAGGCTGCCGCCGGTGTTGAAATTCTTGCCCAGCTTGGCATCCGTCGCCTGACCGCGTGCTTCGCGCACCAGAACGATACCTGCGGCAACGTCCCACAGACCGCCGCTGATATGCGATTTGCAAAACGCATCCAGACGGCCCGCCGCGACATAGGCGAGGTCAAGGCAGGTGCTGCCCATGTTGCGGATGACGGTGCCGGATTTTACCAGCACGCCGAGGCCTTCGATGCTGTCATAGGCGGCATGATGCAGGGCAATCGCCGCTTCGGACAGCGAATTGCGGCCCGAAACCTGAATGCGGCGGTTATTGAGATAGGCGCCAAGGCCTTTTTCCGCCCAGAACAGTTCATCCTTCACGGGGTCGTAAATCACGCCCGCGACGATGTCGCCATCTTTTTCCAGCGCGATGGATACGCACCAGTGCGGAATGCCGTGCAGGAAGTTCATGGTGCCGTCGAGCGGGTCGACAATCCAGCGGCAGGACGGATCTTCGCCTTTCACTTCGCCGCTTTCTTCCATCAAAAACCCGTATTTGGGGCGGGCCTTGGTCAGGACTTCGCGGATGATTTTTTCCGCTTTGTGGTCAGCGGTGGAAACGAAGTTGCCGGGGCCCTTGCGGGATACCTGCAGCTGTTCAACCTCGCCGAAGTCACGCACCAGCAAGCGGCCCGCTTTTTCAGCGGCCTCGACCATGACGTTCATATGTGCGGAGCGGCGGGCAACGGCCATCTCGGTATCCTTCGGGTTGGTGTGTTAGTCGTTACGGCTGAACAGGCTGCCGAACAGCGGTTTAACGTTTTGCGGGCGCTGGGGGACGGATGTCATCATCACGGCCTCCGGCGGCGCGGCCACGGCACGTTTCCATGTTTCGGCCTCGGCGGCGGAAACGTGGAAACAATCCTGCACGTCGTGCTTCATCGGACGGCTTAGTCTTTTGCGCGTTCGACGTAGGAAGAATCTTCGGTGCGCACAACGATGCGCGTGCCGGATTCAATGTGCGGCGGTACCATCACGCGCGCGCCGTTTTCCAGCACAGCGGGTTTGTACGAAGAAGACGCCGTCTGGCCTTTGACCACGGGGTCGGCTTCGACGATTTGCATGATGACGGTTTCGGGCAGGGTCATCGACAGCGGGCGGCCTTCGTGCATTTGCACTTCAACCATCATGCCGTCCTGCAGGAACTGCGCGGGTTCGCCGATGAGGTCCTTGTTCACGACGATCTGTTCATAGTTTTCGTTGTTCATGAACGTGTATTCGCCGTCATTGGCATAGAGGAACTGGAATTCCATGCTTTCGACGCGCGCACGCTCCACCATATCCTGCGTGGCGAAGCGGATGTCGGTTTTGGTGCCCGACATGATGTCGCGCATGACAACCTGGGCAACGGATGCGCCTTTGCCCGGTGTGCGGATTTCGTTGCTCATCACGACCCAGAGCTTGTCGTTGTATTCCACCACCATGCCTTTGCGGAGGGTGTTTGCTGCGACTTTCATGTATTCACCTTGGAATTGTATATTGTCATATTTTTGAATGCGGACGCGGCCTAGGGCTTCTTGCCCAGCCGAGAGACGATTGCTTTACCTAAATTTTTTAAGGCAATTTGTAAATCGTTTTCTTGAATATCCCCCACCAGCGCATCAATCTTTTGCTGTTCCTGCATGGTCAGCGGGCGGGTCAGGGGTGCCTTCACCTTTTTATTATCCATAACGCCGGAGTGCTGGACGATTTTGATATCCTTGATGGCGCTGTAGCCGAAAAACACATTCAGACGCTCGGCCAGCAGGTCTTTCTGGTAGCTCAGCTCCAGCGCGAAGGCGGGCTGTACGGCCAGCACCAGCGTCGCCTTGGGCGGGGTCTTGTCGCCTTTATCCCCGTCCTTTTTTTTGCTGGCGGGGCGGCTGTATTTCAGCTCCATGGGGGTGGTCTGGGCGGCAATGTCCGGCCCCGCAATATGTTCCCATTCCGCCAGCATCTTGCCGAACAGCATGTTTTTCTTCCCAAAGGCGTCTTTGGTCAGGGCGGGGACAAGGTCCGCGACAGGGCGTGGCCGGTTGGGTGTTGTCATGGATACCGAGTATGTCTATTTAAAGACGCATGTCCAGAAGCAAAAAGACCGATACAGGGGCCCTGCAGGCCGCTTTGCTGGGGTGGTTTGACCGCCACCGCCGCGTGATGCCATGGCGCGCGGCCAAGGGCAAACGCCCGAACCCCTATCATGTCTGGCTGTCGGAAATCATGCTCCAGCAAACGACGGTGGTGACCGTCGGGCCATATTTTAACAAGTTCATCGGTTTGTGGCCGACGGTGGATGATTTGGCGGCAGCGCAGCTGGATGACGTGCTGACGGCATGGGCGGGGCTTGGCTATTACGCCCGTGCCCGTAACCTGCATAAATGCGCGCAGGCGGTGGTTACCCGGCATAGTGGCAGATTTCCGGCGGATGAGCAGGCCCTGCTGGATTTGCCCGGCATTGGCCCCTATACCGCGGCGGCAATCGCGTCTATCGCTTTTGACCGGCCTGCCGTCGCCGTTGACGGCAACGTGGAGCGGGTGGTCAGCCGTTTTTTAGATATCGAGGAGCCGTTGCCGCTGTCAAAACCCGCCATCCGCGCGGGGGCGGCCATGCTGGCGGCGGACAATCCGCGCCCCGGCGATTTTACACAGGCTTTTATGGAGCTGGGGGCGACCGTCTGCACCCCGCGCAAGCCGAAATGCGGCCTGTGCCCGTGGCAGAACGATTGCAAGGCCAGAAAGGCCGGCCATGCCGAAGACCTGCCGCGCAAGCTGCCCAAAAAAGCCAAACCCGCCAAATTCGGCAAAGTGTACTGGATCACCAATGCCAAAGGGCAGGTTATGATACAGAAGCGCACAGAGAAGGGGCTTTACGAGGGGCTTTACCAGCTGCCTACCACAGAATGGATTGAAGACAAGCAGGCAGCCGGGGGGCTGCAGCTGGATTTTATGCCCGCCAAGGGGCCGCGCGCGCTGGGGGCTTCGGTAAAGCACAGTTTTACGCATTTCGATCTCAGTCTTGAAATATGGCAATGCAGCGTCAAGACCATCAAGCTCCCCAAGGGCGGGATATGGGTTCATCCTGCGGCGCTGGCGGACTATGCCTTGCCGACCCTGATGCAAAAAGCGGTCCGGCTGGCTATTTCCGCGGCTTGATGACAGCCACAGGCAAGGCTGGTATAATTAGTGGGTAGGCTTTTTAGCGCTTTCGTCCGCAACCGGACGCAAGCAGGGGGAAATCATGCTGTCGATCCGTTTTGCCAAATGCTCGTTGATGGGCGCTTTCTTCGCGATGATGCTGGCGCTGCCTGTTTCCGCATCGCCGCCCGAGGCGATGGAAGGTCGCGGTGAGTCTTTTGCGGCACCGACGTTTCGTGAACTGGCGCTGACCAGTATGATGCTCGAGGCTTTCGACAATACCAAAAACGAAACCATCGACGAATACGCCAAGTTGATGTACTGCCCCCTGTATCAGGAAAATTATAAATCTGACTTTGCCTGGAACAACGTGCGTCAGGAACTCGGACGCAAATTGCAGGGCAAGCGTGAATATTTTCGTACGCACTATGAAATGACCGGCGTTGTCTATCTGGGCCGTTACAGTTTCGAAACCCAGGATTTTCCGTTCGTGAAAGATACCGCTCTCGTCAACGTCGGGTCGCTGACGCTGCTGAGCATGGGGAACCGTTCATCTGCGGATGTGCGACGTCTTTGCGGTGAACCCGAACCGACGACCTTTTTCCCGGGTACCTATTTATTCATGTTGCAGCAGCCGCTGACGATTGACCGTTTGAAAATGTCGCTGAACGACGCGGAAAAGCTTCTGAAGCGTATGGAATTGATGAATAACAAAGACCGCGCGCTTTATATCCGTTTCCGTGTGCGGTTGCTGGGGTCTGGCAATATTATATCGCGCGGCGCGCTCAATCAGCTGCTGATGCGCGGTGAACTGGTTTCGGTGGATTTGTTCTATGACCGCGAAATGACCAAGCATTTTGCCGTTATTTCCCTGAAATAGGCAACAGGGTGCCCTTCGCCGAGGATACCCGCGTTTTTCCCCTGCCGCAGCGCGAGATATATGCGCTGTTGATGGATGTGGAAAACTTCCCCTCTTATGTGCCCTATATCCGTGCGGCCCGTTTTGTTTCGCGCAACGGGGCGGTGAGTATCGCTGAAATCGATGTCGGGGTTACGGGGCTACATTTCCGCTACCGCTGCGAAATCACGGAAACTCCGTGCGATAAAATATCCATCCGCGAATTGTCTGGCCCGTTTGAACATTTGCGCTGCGAGATGCTTTTCACCGCGCTGGATGAGTCGCATACCCGTGTGACCTACCGTTTTTCATCGCGTTTCCGTTCGCGTTTGATGAATGCCGTGGCGGACCCGGTATTCAGTGTGCAGCTGAAATCAACCCTGCGGGAGCTGGAAAAGTTTATCCGCCGCCGGAAAAGGCGCTGAACTAAAAAGTTTTGATGTTCAGGGCTGGATTTTCTTGAGCGGATGCGTAGCGGGCAGGCTGGCGATTTTGCGCTCAAGACGTGCCTTGATATCCTGCCATTCATCGCCGTTGAGGCGTACGTTGCGCCCATTATAAGTTGCGCTGCCGTTATGCAGCGGCGCATGCAGGGCGCGTGCACCCATATAAAACACATCCGAATTCGTATCGGCGTTGAGGGTAATTGCGGCGATGCGGCGGAACGTCTCCGCCGTCAGCTTTTTATCACGCGCCGCACGAAACGCGCGGGCGAGGGATTGCAGACGCTCTTCGCCCGGCGTGTTGAGACGCGCATATTCCTTGGCGATTTTTTTGGTTTGTTCGGGTGTGAGCGAAACAAACCCGGCGCTGTCGCGGTCTATCAGGATTTTATCAACCGTGAAGGTCGTCAGGTGCGATGTCTTGCCGGCCATGATAAACTGCACCGCGCGTTTCCACGCTGCATAGCCGATATCCGTCTGCTGTCCATCAAAGCGCTGGACATGGCGGATGACGGCGTAGGCATCCGCCGTATTTTCCGCCAGCGTGCCGTGCGTTTCGGGTGACAGTACGTGGCCCGTTTCGTGATCGAAGGTGCCGATATCGTCGATCGCCTTGTTGGCAGGGTCATAGAGCGGATGTTTGTCGCTATGAAACACGACGCTGTGAAGATGTTTTTTACCGCCAAGGTCGATGGTGTCGGAAAAAGATGTTTTCAGGCGCTTGGCTGTGCGCACCGTATCCTGCAACTCGTCCGCGGCGTCGTCGTCTTCTTCAAGTGCGGCAAGAACGCGCGGCATGGCTATGTAATCGTCATTTGCCGCATCGACGAAAATAGTGTTCTTGGCAATTTCGGGGTGGTCTTTCACGGCTTTGCGCGCCGCCGCGCGAAAATCGAAACGCACATTCGGCAAATCTTTGTCTGACTTGGACTGCGGGGCGCGTTTCATGCGCGTAACTTTCTTGCTAAAACCTTCGTGGTTTTGAATTGTTACACGCAAATTTTGCATTTTAAAGCTTAGAAACTTTCGAAAGTGCCTTTTTAGTCCCGAAAAAGTCTGGCGAAACGGCTTGAAAATTATTATGGTATTGGATGTTCAATAAGGAGTTCGAAATATGACGCTCATCGCGATTGGCGGAGCAGAAGACAAAGAAGGCAGCATGACCGTGCATCGCCGCGTGCTGGCCGAAAGCCGCGGCGCGGAATCTCGCGTGTGCGTGATTACCTCGGCAACCGCAGAGCCTGAAGCCGCGAAAAAGCGCTACGAAGACGTCTATGCCAAGCTGGGTGTCGCCGATTGTACCGTGCTGCATATCGACAGCCGCGCCATGGCGAACGACGATGCTGTTGCGGCTGTTTTGCAAAACGCCGATGTCGTTTTTTTCAGCGGCGGCGACCAGATGCGTCTGACGCAGGCGATGGCCGGCACGCGGGCTTTTGATATCGTGGCAAACAAATACGCGGCTGGCACCCTCGTCATCGCGGGCACGAGTGCGGGCGCGGCGGCGGCATCGGCGCTGATGATTTGCGGCGGCGACCCCGATAAGGCCATGCAAAAAGGCGAAGTGCAGATGACGGCGGGTTTCGGGCTTTTGCAGGGCGCCGTGATTGACACGCATTTCAGCGAAAGAAACCGGCTGCCGCGGCTTTTCAATGCTGTCGCCAGCCACCCCGCGACGTTGGGCATCGGCGTTGACGAAGATACGGCCGCCGTGCTGCGCAAGGACGGTGTCATGGATATCGTCGGCAGCGGCACGGTAACCTTTGTCGATGGCCGACAGCTGCACCGTTGCAACATGGCGGATGTCGAACGTGGCGAAGTTTTCGAGGCCGAGGGCTTTCACGTGACGCGGCTGTCTGCAGGCGGGCGCTATGACCTTAAATCACGCAAACCGTCATGACGGTCGATCATGATGTGGTTTTCGTTTATGTAACGGCGCCGTCTTTCGATGTTGCCGAGAAAATCACCACCATCGCGGTCGATGAAAAACTGGCAGCCTGCGGCAATATCCTGCCGGGGATGACATCTATATATAAATGGCAGGGCAAAACCGAACAGGCGCAGGAAATCGTGCTGATATTGAAAACGCGCGCCGCACTGTTTGAAAAGCTCTCCGCGCGCATCGTGGCGATGCATCCCTACGCGGTGCCGTGCATTGTGGCCCTGCCTGTATCCGCAGGGTTGCCATCCTATCTGTCGTGGATAAAAGCTGAAACCACCGCCTGAAGGCGCGATTGTTATTGCGCCATTTCAAACAGGATGCCGCAATCCTGCATGCCTGATCGCGCTGCGTAATGCGGGTTTTCTTCGTCTCCGCCATAGCAGCTGCTGCTCAATCCATAGCCGCGCACGCGGCCCAGATGCGGATATCCGTCATCAATTTTATTGTCGATAATCCGTGCCATGTGTACCGGCATGACTTGCTGGGCAGCGGTGGCGTATTGCGCGGTGCCGCCCAGATGCGGAGAGTTCACAATCATGAAAACAAGTCCGATCGGGCCGAGAGGCTCGGGGTTTGATGCGTCCTGTGTCCGCAGATCGCCGGGCAGGGGTTGCCCGTTGACAAATCCGACAATAAACCCGCCGCCAATCGGCGATGCGGGGTGCGTATGCGTCCATGCAATGCGTTCGCTACCGCTGCGGATAGCCGCATTGTTGACGCCGCCGATCATATCGCTGAGCGTCAGATGCGCCCAAAAAAGAACAGTTTCATCCTGCGCCGATGTGGCGGGCAGGTTGACGGTCAATCCGGCCTGCGGCGCCCAGTCGTCGCCCCATGCAGGCGTGCCGATAATCGAATTATTGGCATCATCGACGAAAGGGTTGCAGTTATCGTTGCAATGGGGAAGGCGTTGGCCGGCGTTGCGCATATCGCCGGGCAGGGCACCGAAAGCATCGCGAAAATTGATGACAGCTGTTTGATAGGACTGCATCTGGGTGATGGTGGCTGTGGCGCGGGCGCTTTTGATCATTTCCTGCCCTTTGACGATGGCGCCGACAAGGATGCCGATGACAGTCATGACAATAGCCAGTTCGACCAGCGTAAAGCCAGCTGCCGTACATTCCACGGCACGCGATGGCAGCGTTTTTCGAATAAAGTTTTGCACCGACCCTCTTCGATTTTGTGAACGAAGCACAGAATGAGTTAGTTTTATACCATAGCCTGATGGAACTGCCCAAGAGTTAGTTGATGAAATCAACTAACGGGCGGAAGGTTTCCGGAACGTCCCTATTTCTGAATGCGGAAGACGAGGCCGCAGTCATACGAAGTGACAGACTCATTATATTGAAGCACGCTTGACGAGGTGAAGCAGCTGTTCATCAGGCCGTAGGCATAAACACTACCCGAAGCCGGATATCCGTCGTCCATTTTTCTGTCGATTTTTGCGGCTTGTCCCGGGGTCATCGGTTGAACGCCTTCGGTGCTCAGTTCTTCTATGCCGCCTGTCGTGGGTACGTGCAGCATGGCAATCACGATACCGCTCGGCCCGACGACCGAAGAGCCACCGCCAGCCGCGCCACCACCAGCACCAGCACCACCGCCGCCGCCGCCGCCGCCACCGCCGTTGCCGCCGCCAAGTCCGCAGCCTGCACCCTGACCCGGGCCATTGCCTTGGCCGGGGCATCCGGGGCCTGCAAATCCGCCGCTTCCGTTACCACCGCCGTTATTACCGCCACCATTGCCGTTATTAGCGCCGCCATTGCCGTTACCGCCGGCGTTGCCATTCCCTCCGGCATTACCGCCAGCATTGTTACCTGCGTTGCCGTTATTGCCGCCACTCGCGCTGCCGCCGGAGCTGTTACCATTTCCGCCCGCATTGCCGCCACTACCGGCACTGCCGCCACTACCGGCGCTGCCGCCACTACCAGCACTGCCGCCGGAGCTGTTACCATTTCCGCCCGCATTGCCGCTTGAATTATTTCCGTTACCCCCTGCGTTACCGTTCCCATTCCCATTACCATTACCATTGCCGGCGGCCAAAGCCGGGCTGAAAATACTGGCATAAAGGTTGGCTGCGATAATCTCCGCTGTTCGCGGGGCTTGGTTCAGGCTCGACAGGGGAAGATATTTTTCAAGCGCTGCCAGTTGCGTGCTGCGCGGTGTATAAAAAGAGGCAAGCGTAAATCCGCCGTTTGCTGTCCCGACAACAAATCCGCCCCTGAATTTGGATACGGGGTGTGTTTCACCCCAGGCAGGGTTTTGCCCTTTCAGGGCACTGTCGGTGATGCCGCTGATCATGTCAGCTTTGAGCAGGTGCAGCCAGAACAGCGTTGTCTCGTCACTTTCCGCTGCTGCGGGCAGGGGCATCGGCGAAGATGTTTGTGTTTCCCATCCTGCAAGCCAGTTGGCGGTGCCGACAACACTGTTGCCGGCGGTCGGCGGATAAGGATTGCAATTATCGTCACAGCCGGGGATGCGGCGTGATGCGTTGGGCATATCGCCGGGCAGCGCATCGTATTTGTCGCGGAAGGTCACAAGGGCCGACTCATAGGCGTTGACTTGTGCAACTGTCGACGATACCCGCGCAGTGACGATTAATTCTTGCCCTTTAAGGATGCCGCCGATCAGAAGGCCGATAATGGTAAGGCTGATGGCAAGCTCGACGAGGGTGAAGCCGCGGGGGTGGGGAAATGGGGTGCGCATGGCTTTGTACTTCTAGGTGTTTCTCTTTAATATCAGTATGCAATAAACAGCTTAATCCAATCTTAAGGTCTTTAGCTTCAGGGTGTTGTATGTTTGTTTCGCCTGTGCAATGTGGCGTGCAGAACGCGGGCGAGTCAGTCTTTATATTACAATGATTTAAAAAGAGGTATTTAAATACCGTTATCTAAATTATTGATTTTAATATATTTTGTAAAAAATTCTGTTTTTCTGTTGACGGCGGAGAATCTATGCTCCATAACACACCGAAAAGCAAACAGGCGTGGCCCGTGCCATGCCCGCATACATCAGGAAACAAGAGATGAAAACCTATTCGGCAAAACCCTCGGAAGTTGAAAAGAAATGGCTTCTGATCGACGCGGAAGGCGTCACGCTGGGTCGTCTGGCGAGCATTATTGCAATGCGCCTGCGCGGCAAGCACAAACCCATGTACACCGCCCACATCGATTGCGGCGATAACGTCATCGTCGTCAACGCGGAAAAAGTCCGCATAACGGGTAAAAAAGAGAAATTCGATGTGTTCTACTGGCACACCGGTTTCCCCGGCGGTATCAAAGGCCGCACCAAAGGCGAAATCCTCGCTGGTAAATTCCCGGGCCGCGTCATCGAAAACGCTGTTCGCCGTATGATGCCGAAAGACAGCCCGCTGGCGCGTCAGCAAATGACGAACCTGCGCATTTTCGCGGGTCCGACGCATACGCATGAAGCGCAAAAGCCTGAAGTGCTTGATGTCGCTTCCATGAACCCGAAGAACAAACGCTAATCGCGAAGGTATTGAAGCATGACCACCAAGAAAAACCTCTCTGATCTTAAAGACGCTGTTGCCGATAAAGCAACCGGCGTTGAAACGGCTGCGGCTGAACGCAAGCCCGTGCTCGATGCCAAAGGCCGTTCCTACGGTACCGGCCGCCGCAAAGACGCAGTAGCCCGCGTATGGGTTGCCCGCGGCAGCGGCAAAGTCACGGTGAACGGCAAGGACATCGCGCATTACTTCGCGCGCGGTACCCAGCGCCTCATCATCAGCCAGGCATTTGAAATCTCCGGTCGCGTTGGCCAGTTTGACGTTGTTTGCTTCGTTGCAGGCGGCGGTCTTTCCGGTCAGGCGGGTGCTGTACGTCACGGCATCTCCCGCGCGCTCGTCAACTTCGAACCCGGCCTGCGCGCTCCGCTGAAAAAAGCGGGCTTCCTGACGCGCGACAGCCGTGTTGTCGAACGTAAAAAATACGGTAAGCACAAAGCACGCCGCTCCACGCAGTGGGTCAAGCGTTAATCTTTCGCTTATCGCTACAAAAAACACCCGGCTTTCAACAGCCGGGTGTTTTTTTATATACTGTCAAAAAGATGACGCGCGGGGACCTCGATGCATCTGACCATCAGCAAGGGATTTTTTCAAAAAGACTTTCTTATCGCGCGCGACGGCGTCGCGCTGGCGGGGCTGGGCATTACGGGGATGACGGCGTCGCTGCGGCCGTCGGACGGTGGTGGCGCACATCATCAGTACGTGATTGAAACACGCGCGGAGGGCAGCCATCTGGCGCTTATCTGGCGCAGGGATGGGCAGGATATGGGCCTGCTCGAGCCAATGACCGCAGGAACGGTGGTAGACGGCATCGCCATGACTGGCGGGCTGCGCTATGGTCTGGAGCCGATGGAGAACAAGTCATTCTCCCTGCGTTGCGACGGGCGCCCTGTGGGGACGCTGGTGCGCACGGGGAACTGGTTCAGCCGCGGCTATGCCATGGAAACAGGACAGGATATCCCCGTGGAGGCTGCGGGCATGCTGGTTTTTATGGCACTGGCCTATCCGGCTCTGCGCCTGTTTGCGTATGTAGGAAGCCGATAAGCGCGCCGCGGGCTTGCGGATAGCGGCGGCTTCTTGGCAGCCGTTTTTTAGCAGCAGCACTCGCCGTCGTCGTGTTTATGCGTGCCATCGGTTTCGACCGGCTGGCCGAGGAGGGTGGCGGCAAGTTTTTCGAAAGACTGGGTCTTTTCCTTGTAGCGGAAAATCTGGCCGGATTTCAGGTCGAAATACCAGCCGTGAATTTGCAATTCGCCCGCGCGTACCTTGGCCGCGACCCAGGGGAACGTCATGACGTTGTTCAGCGATACAAGAATGACCGCCTGTTCCAGCGCGCGCTGCTTGATAGGTTCGCTGGCATCGCCCAGTTCAGCCTCCACGGCGTCGCGGGCGGGGGTCGCGATATCCATCCACTGCGCAAGGAATTCGTATTCCTGTTCTGTCGTGTCGCGGTGGGCCAGTGCCTGAATACCGCCGCACATGCTGTGGCCCAGAATAACGATATGTTTCACCTTCAGCGTTTTGACGGCGAATTCAATCGCCGCACTGGTGCCGTGGTGGTTGGTGTCGTGGCGGTAGGGCGGGACGATGGCGGCCACGTTGCGCACCACAAACATCTCACCGGGCTGGCTGCCGGTAATGATGGCGGGGTCGGTGCGGGAATCCGAACAGGCGATGACCAGCGTTTCGGGCGATTGGCCGCGGCGCACCAGATCCTCGTAGATATTGCTGTCGGACTGGAAGTAGTTTTTATAAAAGTCCTTGTAGCCTTGTACGAATTTTCTGAAAGGCATGTTTTTTCCCTCCGATGTGGCCGGACGGGTTATATAATACTCCCGTCTTGCCCCGTAAAGAAAAACATTCAAGGTTCCCTCCCATGCTTCATGCCTATAAAGACATCCTGCCCCGTCTGGGCCCCAAGGTTTGGCTGGCCCCCGGCGTACATGTGATTGGCGATGTGGATATCGGGGCGCAGGCCAATATCTGGTATAACTGCGTCATCCGTGGCGATGTAAATGACATAAAAATTGGCGCGCGGACAAATATTCAGGACGGTACGGTCATTCACGTATCTTCGACCTTGCAGGGGACCTACATCGGTGCCGACGTCACGGTCGGGCATATGGCGCTGCTGCACGCCTGCACGGTGGAGGACGCGGCCTTTATCGGTATGAAGGCCTGCGTGATGGACGGGGCTTATGTCGAATCCGGCGCGATGGTGGCCGCAGGGGCGCTGGTGACCCCTGGCAAGCGTGTGCCCTCAGGGCAGCTTTGGGCCGGCTCGCCGGCGCGTTTTATGCGCGAGCTGACGGCGGAGGAAAAGGCCTATATCCCGTATTCCGCCAAACATTATGTTGAACTGGCCGCCCGATATCTGTAACGTGACGCCATGAACAAAGCCGCCATCGATTATTTCAATGACCGTGCCGAAGAACTGGCGCGGCAGTATAACGCGCTTGACCGCGCCAAGGTGCATGCCGACCTGCTGGCTTTGCTGCCGGAGGGGCGCGCGCTCAAGGTGCTGGACGTGGGGGCGGGGTCTGGCGCGGATGCCGCCATGTTCGCGGATCGCGGGCATGAGGTCATGGCCTGCGAACCGGCGGATGCGTTGCGAAAAACTGGCGAAGAAGCATTTAAAAGCAAAAATATAAAATGGAATGCTGAAGTATTGCCTGATATGGGTGCGGAGACATCGGCGGCGGCGCCGTTTGATGTGGTGACCAGTGTGGGTGTTCTTCAGTATGTTTCTGAAGAAAATCGTGCAACATCTTTATCTAAAATGTTTTCTTTGGCAGCGAAGGGCGGGTTTGTCGAGGTGCAATATCCGACGCCGGCATCGCGCGAACATCAATTTACCATTAAACATAATGAAATAGAAAGGGCTGTTGAAGCGTTTAATCAGGCTGCCGCGCCAAGCGATGGAATAGATATCGTTATGGACCGTCTGGTGCCGGATTTTTCGGGCCGCAAGGCGCTCGATGGCAGTGACCTGTCTTTCCGCACGGTGATTTTGAAGCGCCGTCCCTGAGCCTTTTCCCCGCGGCGGCATCGCGGAAAAATTTTTATTTTTCATGTAAAAAGACCATCAATCCTGTTGCCCAAACCGGCGGTTTCAGCCACACTGTTTCCGGCAGCTATCAAGCTGATTCACAAAACAAATATCCGCACACTCTTGCGTGATTTTTTACTGGGGTTTCTTTCTCATGCGTTTTGGCCGTATTGTTCTTCCGGTTGTGGCTTTGATGTTCCTTGCAGGCTGTGCATCGCGCAGCGACGGCAAGGTCGACGCATGGGAGTGGATGAACGGCCGCCCGTCTAATACGGAAAAAACATTTGGCACGATGCCCACGGGTTATACCGGCCACAACAAAAACCGTCCGGTGCTGAAACCCGTATTCCAGGAACCCGCCTGGAACCAGATCGACAACTACCAGATGCCCGAAGGTGAGGGTGAAGTCGCCGCCGCCGATCCGGTCAGCGTCTATCCGGTGGATGGCGCATCCGACGCGTCGCTGATGTCGATGGATGATTACGGCCAGCTGGTACAGCAGATTTACTTCTTGCACGGCTCGTCCAGCCTGACGGCGGGCGAAAAGAAAACGCTGAACTCCCTCGCGCAGGGTATCAGCCAGAATGCAACGGCGTCTGTCGCCGTGACGGTTGTCGGCCACGCCAGCAAGCGTGTGGATGGCGTCACCGACCCGCTGCGCCGCAAGATGATCAATTTTGAAATGGCGCAAAAACGCGCCAATGCCGTAACGCAGGAGCTGAACCGCGCCGGCCTTAACCCCGCATGGGTACAGGCCGTGTCGAAAGGCGACGAGGAGCCGAACCCGGCCCCCGGCACGCGTTCGCAAGAGGCTGCCGACCGCCGTGTCGATGTATACGTGAACGGCGCGCAGTACTAAAGCAGCAGGGGGCCTTTGGCCCCCTTTGCGCAAACAGGTTTTAAAAAACGGCGCCCGCGTCCGGATATGTCCGGCGGTACGGGCAGGGTGTAGATAAAACAGAAAGAGGCTGTGGATGGCCACGCCACTCCGTATCGGCATTGCAGGTCTTGGCAACGTAGGGGCCAGCGTATTTCGTCTGTTGAAGGCGAATTCGGATATTCTTTCCGCCCGCACGGGGCGCGATATTATTGTGACCGCCGTTTCCGCGCGCGATAAAAATCGCAACCGCGGTCTCGATCTCTCCGGCGTCAACTGGCATGACGATGCACGCACGATGGCAAACGACGCCAACGTCGATGTGGTCGTCGAGCTGATGGGCGGCGCGGAGGGGGCGGCGTTTGATCTGGTCACCGGCGCGCTCAAGGCGGGCAAAAACGTCGTGACCGCAAACAAGGCCCTGCTGGCCAGCCGCGGCGGCGAAGTGCTGGCGCATTTATCGGGCAGCGCAGGCACCATCGCCTTCGAAGCTGCCGTCGCAGGCGGTATTCCCGTCATCAAGGGCTTGCGCGAAGGTCTGGCCGCCAACCGTATTCACGCGATTTACGGTATTCTGAATGGCACCTGCAATTTTATCCTGTCGACCATGACGGAAACCGGCCGCGATTTCGACGACGTGCTGGCCGAGGCGCAGCAGCGCGGCTATGCCGAGGCGGACCCGTCTTTCGACGTCGATGGCGTCGATGCGGGGCACAAGCTTTCTATCCTGTCCGGCCTTGCTTTCGGCTGCGTGCCGGATGTGAAGAATATCGAACTCAAAGGCATCCGCGGCGTCAGCGCGCTTGATATCGCTTTCGCGGCGGAACTGGGCTACCGCATCAAACTGCTGGGCATCGCGCGCAAAACCGCGCGCGGCATTGAACAGTCGGTAGAGCCGTGTCTGGTGCCGCAGGCCAGCCCGATTGCGGCGGTCGGCGGGCCGCTCAATGCGGTTTATGTCGATGGCGATTTCGTGGGCAAGGTATTGCTGATGGGCGCGGGCGCGGGCGGCGATGCGACGGCCAGCGCCGTTGTAGCCGATATCGTGGATATCGCGCGCGGCCAGACATTGCCGCTGATGGGCGTTGCGAATGACAAAGTCGACGCGCTTGAACCCGCCGATATCCGCGCGCGTGAAGGATCTTTCTATCTGCGCTTCAAGGTGCTGGATGTGCCGGGCGTGGTTGCCGATATCTCCGCCATTTTGCGCGACGACAAAGTCTCGCTGGAATCCGTTTTGCAGCGCGGCCGCGACCCCGGCCAGCCGGTGCAACTGATCATGACAACGCATGAAACGCGCGAAGCCGATATGCGCCATGCGGTTGAAAAAATCTCGGCATTGAAATCGGTAATGGAAACCCCGCACATGATGCGGATTGAAGAATTCAAAGGTTAAAGGAATTAAAAACATGACCTCCGCCTTGTTGAAATCCGGCACCGGTTTTGAAGGAGATTTTTCCATGAACGCGCATACGCGCCCCGAAGAACGTCTGACGATGGACCGCAACCTGGCGATGGAGCTGGTACGCGTGACCGAAGCCGCCGCGCTGTCCGCTTCGCTGCTGATGGGGCGCGGTGATGAAAAAGCCGCCGATCAGGCCGCGGTCGATGCGATGCGCAACGCGCTCAACGCCCTGCACATCGACGGCACAGTGGTGATCGGCGAGGGGGAACGCGACGAAGCCCCGATGCTGTATATCGGCGAGAAAGTCGGCGCGGGCGATGGCCCGGCGCTTGATATCGCGCTCGACCCGCTGGAAGGGACGACGATTACCGCCAAGGGCGGCCCGAACGCCCTCGCGGTTGTGGCAATGGCGGAAAAGGGCGGTTTTCTGAATGCGCCCGACGTTTACATGGATAAAATCGCCGTCGGCGGCGGTCTGCCGGATGATGTGGTCGATCTGGATGCCACGCCCGCAGAAAACCTGCGCGCACTTGCCGCAGCGAAAGGGGTAGAAGTTTCCGACCTCGTCGCCTGCATCCTTGACCGTCCGCGTCATGCCGAACTGATTGCCCGCGTGCGCGAAGCTGGCGCGCGCATCATGCTGATTTCCGACGGTGACGTCTCCGGCGTGATTGCCACGGCGGAGCCGGGCAGCGGCGTCGATATTTACATGGGCAGCGGCGGCGCACCCGAAGGCGTGCTGGCAGCAGCCGCGCTGCGCTGCGTCGGCGGTTTTATGCAGGGCCGTTTGCTGTTCCGCAACGACGATGAAAAAGCCCGCGCCGCACGCTGGGGCGTTCAGGACCTCACGCGTAAATACGGCATGACCGATCTTGCCAAGGGTGATGTCATGTTCGCGGCCACCGGTGTCACCGATGGTGCCATGCTGAAAGGCGTGCGCCGTTTTGCGGGCGGTGCGCATACGCATTCGGTTGTCATGCGCTCCAAAACCGGCACGCTGCGCCGTATCGAGGCTACGCATAACTTCACACGCAAAAGCGGATATAAATAAACATGAATACGCCCATCCAGCATAACGCCGCGCAAAACGTGCCGCAAACGGCGGAGAATGAACTCTCCGCCGTGCTGGATGTCGCGCGTTCGGTGCTGGACAAAAAATGGGTTTTCACGCCGACAGATGAACGTCTGGCCGTGGCCATGGCGCAGGCGCATGGCCTGCCGCTGATTGTCACGCGGCTGCTGGCGGCGCGCGGGATTGGCATGGATGGCGTTTCGGGATTCATGAACCCGACCCTGCGCGAACAGATGCCAGACCCGTACGTGCTGCGCGACATGGAACGCGCGGCAAACCGTATTGCCGATGCGATTGAAAAAGGCCAGCGCGTCGCCGTCTTCGGTGACTATGACGTCGATGGCGCGACATCGAGTGCGCTTTTGAAACGGTTTTTCACCGCGCTCGGCCTGCCGCTGGATATTTATATTCCCGACCGCATCAAGGAAGGCTACGGCCCCAATGCCGCCGCGCTGCAAAGCCTGCGTGACAAGGGGGCGGATCTGCTGATTACCGTCGATTGCGGCATCACCGCCTATGACGCGATTGCGGCGGGCAAGGCGGCGGGGCTGGATATTGTCATCCTCGACCATCACCGCGCGGAACCTGCGCTGCCCGATGCCGATGCCGTCGTGAACCCGAACCGTATCGATGACGATAGCGGCCTTGGCCACATGGCCGCCGTGGGCGTCACGTTTCTTGCGGTGGTGGCGATCAATCGTGTTTTGCGCCAACGCGGATTTTATCAGGCCAACCGCGCGGAGCCGCATATCCTCAAATGGCTGGATATCGTCGCGCTTGGCACGGTATGTGACGTGGTGCCGCTGACAGGTATCAACCGCGCCTTTGTATCGCAAGGTTTGAAAGTCATGGCGATGCGCCAGAATCCGGGGCTTGTCGCGCTGGGCGATATCGCGGGCGTCGCGCAGGAAATCGGCGCGTTTCATGCGGGTTTTGTTTATGGACCGCGCGTCAACGCGGGCGGGCGCGTCGGTGAATCCGGCCTTGGCTGGCGTTTGCTTTCCACCGACGATACGCTGGAGGCGCGAATGCTCGCCAGCAAGCTGCACGATTACAACAGCGAGCGTAAAGCCATCGAAGACGGCGTTCTCGCCGAAGCGCTCGATATGGTTGAAAACCGCGGCGCGAATGATGACAACGTCATCATGGTTGCGGGCGAGGGATGGCACCCCGGCGTGATCGGCATTGTCGCTGCACGCCTGAAAGAGAAATATAACCGTCCGGCCTGCGTTATTGCTTTTGACGACAATGGCATTGGCAAAGCCTCCGGCCGCTCCGCGGGCAGCATCGACCTTGGTGCGGCGATTATCGCGGCCAAGCAAAAAGAAATCCTGATTGCCGGCGGCGGCCATAAAATGGCGGCGGGCTTTACGGTGGCGCAATCGCGCCTGCAGGAACTTCAGGATTTTGTGAACGCGCATATCGCCGCGCAGATGAACGGCGCGCCTGTGCAACCGGAGCTGCGCGTGGACCATGTTTTGTCCGTGCCGGCGCTGACGCTGGAAATGGCCGAAAAAATCGCCAGCCTCGGCCCCTATGGCGCGGGCCATGCGGAGCCGCGGTTTGTGCTTTCCGCCGTCAAAATCATCAAGCCGACCGTGGTCGGTGAAAAACACGTCAGCTGTTTTATTCAGGATACCGCTGGCGGCGGCAGCGTGAAGGCGATTGCCTTCCGCGCGATGGATACGGCGCTGGGCGAGGCCTTGCTTAAATCCGGCGGCGCGCCACTGCATCTGGCGGGGCATGTCACGATCAATACATGGCAGGGCCGCCAGAGCGTCAACTTCCAGATTGTGGACGCCGCGCGCGTTTACGGCTAAGCCCCCTTGCGCGGCTTGGGTTGATTCTGACCAGTCACCTTCGGTCTTCCGGCTATTGCCGCGATATCCCGGGCGCAGCGATTGCGGAGTAAAAATCTAATAAAAATAGACATTTAGATGCAGATGAAAATTCCTGCACGGGTGCGAAAATACCGCTTGATTTTCCGGCTCATGGCGGGTAAAAACACTTCACCTCGAAAGACATTGCGTCCCCTTCGTCTAGAGGCCTAGGACACGTCCCTTTCACGGATGTAACAGGGGTTCGAATCCCCTAGGGGACGCCACTTCGAGAAAACAGCCCGCCGCAAGGCGGGTTTTTTATTGTCTGATATTTTTTGCCCGTCTTCGCGTTATACTGGAATAAGGCAGGTGACGTATGAGCGACCAAAATCCCCAAAATCAAGACAGCGGACAAGACGGCGGATATATGTCCGCACCCGAAGCAGCGGCCTATGAACGGCGTGCCAAGGCGATAGGCATTGGCATTTTTCTGGTGGTTCTTTTCGGCGGCGCTATTTTGTTCGATATGGGGGCGGATTCATGGTCGCCCAAACAGCGGGAGTCGATGTTTGTACCGCGGGGGCCCTCATCAGGGGCGGATAAGCCCGTGCACGGCCAAACAGCGGGAGCGGCGGGAGGGCGCGCCGATGCCTTGTTGCTGGCGCAGCCGCGCAATGCCTATGACCTGCCTGCTACAGATGAATCGCCTGAGGGGTGGCTGCGCGTGACGACCGGCGAGGTCAAGGCTTTCGCGCCGCGCCGTGACCGCATGAATGACGGCAGCACGCGTAAAAACCTTTATGCCCGCACCGAATATTTCATGCCCGATAAACGGGCGGACTGCTATTTCCATCAATATATGGGGCTGGAGCCTGTCTATACCATCGGTCAGCGCGTGCGCATTCAATACGACCCCACGGCGGATGATCCGTGCGGAACATCGCGTATCGTCAAATAAAAAACAAAATGTGAAAAAGCCCGGTGTTTCCACCGGGCTTTTTGCTTTGGAGGCGCTGAGCCGCAGATGAGGGCGGCTTCGCCGGGGAGTGGTCAGGGCCATGAGTTTGGGGTTTGGCGCTGACCGAAGCGGTGTTTATTCCTGCATCTGTGATCTGATTTCCTGACGCAGCACGTCGATGGGCCAGACTTTGCCTTTGTTTTCGAAATGCCAGAACGTCCAGCCATTGCAGGAGGGCAGGCCTTGCAGCGCCGCGCCGACCTTGTGGATGGAGCCTTTGTGGTCGCCCGTATGGTTGCGGGCAACAAGGTTGCCATCCGCGCGGACGCGGGCGGAGAAACGGCGGGTGTGGTCGAACAGCACGGTGCCGGGTTCCAGCAGGCCTTGTTCGATGACGGTGCCGAAGGGCACGCGCGGCTCTGCGCGTTTTTCGATGGGCTTCAGCATCTCGTCATCGCCGGTCTTGATGGATTTGATGCGTTCCTGCGCATGGGCGATGTATTCGCTTTCGCGCTCGATGCCGATGAAATCGCGGCCCAGTTTCTTGGCTACCGCGCCTGTGGTGCCGGTGCCGAAGAAGGGGTCGAGGATAACGTCGCCCGTATTGGTCGAAGACATAATCACACGGTGCAGCAGCGCTTCGGGCTTTTGCGTCGGGTGGGCTTTCTGGCCGTCGCCTTTTTTCAGGCGCTCGGCGCCGGTGCAAAGGGGGATGGTCCAGTCGCTGCGCATTTGCAGGTCTTCGTTCAGCGCTTTCATGGCGTCGTAGTTAAAGCGGTATTTGGCGCTTTCCGATTTCGATGCCCAGATGAGGGTTTCATGCGCGTTGGTAAAACGGCGACCGCGGAAGTTGGGCATCGGGTTGGTCTTGCGCCAGACGATGTCGTTCAAAATCCAGAAACCGAGGTCTTGCAGCATCGCACCGAGACGGAAGATGTTATGATAACTGCCGATGACCCAGATGGCGCCGTCGTCTTTCAGCAGGCGCTTCGCTTCGAGCAGCCATGCGCGGCAAAAACGGTCGTATTCGCCGAAGCTGGAAAACTTGTCCCAATCATCCTCGACACCGGCAACCTTGCTGTTGTCGGGGCGGGTGAGGTCGCCGCCGAGTTGCAGGTTATACGGCGGATCCGCGAAAATCAGGTCGATGGAACGCGCGGGCAGGGATTTCATCATCTCGATGCAATCGCCTTGCAGGATTTTATTCCGCGGCAGGTCTGATTTTGCTTTTTTATCAGCGGTTTTTGTCGTGGTTTTCATCATAATTCTAAACTCCCTTGTCTAGAATCATGATTCAAAGCGGACTCGCCGTCAACAAAAATCTTTAAAAAAGAATCAAATGAATCAGCTAATTACAGAAGTATCTTTAAGTATGAGGTGAGAAATAGGGGCGAAGCTGCGACGGTGATGCGGCGTAATCCCATGAATTTCAAGGGCTTTCAGATGGGCGGCGGTGCCGTATCCGGCATTGCGTGCCCAGCCGTAGGCGGGGAACTCGGCGTCGAGTTTTTTCATCAGCTCGTCGCGGTAATGCTTCGCGACGATGGAGGCTGCGGCGATTGACAGGCTGCGCGCATCGCCCTTGACGATGGTTTGGGTGTGGCAGGGCATCTTCGGCGCCTTGTTGCCGTCGATGAGCGCGCAGGCGGCGGGCTGCGGCAGGCCCGCGTAGGCTTTTTGCATGGCCTTTAGCGAGGCCTGAAGGATGTTGATGCTGTCGATATCCTCGACGCTGCAAAGGGCGATGGAAACCTGTCCGGCATCGTGGATGCGCGCATACAGGTCGGCGCGTCTCGCGGCGGTCAGTTTTTTGCTGTCGTTAATGATTTCCCATAGCTTGGCGTGACGCGCGTCGCGCGCCAGCACCACGGCGGCGGCAACCACGGGGCCAGCCAGCGGGCCGCGCCCGACCTCGTCAATGCCGCAAACCTGCGCCGTGGCGCCTGCGGTGCGGATAAAGGCGTCTTCGAAACTGAAATCAGGCCGGTCGGCGGCTTTAAGCGCCGTGTCCGGCATGCGGTTTCTTTTGATGCTTTACGATGAATTTGCTGAACGGATACCACGACCAGAACTGCTTGGCGACGGCAAGGCCGTGACGTTTCAGAAGGCCTACGAGGCCTTTTCTGGACAGGTAAACGAAGTTGATGGGCGGGAAGACCACCGGCCAGACGGTGAATTTGCCGGGCAGATTCCAGTGGTTGCCATCGGGTTCTTCTATGTAAATAATTCCGCCCGGTTTCAAAAGCTTGGCCATGGCGGCGGCCAGTTCATCCGGATGCGTTTGCAGCGAAAAAGCCTCCAGCGCATAGATGAAATCATATTCACCGGCGTGGGTTTCGGCGAATTCCTTGGCGCTGGTATTTTCGAAAAGTTCTTCGCCGTAGCGGCTGCGCGCGAATTCGACGAAAAATTCATGCTCGTCGATGCCATAGGCCTGCATGCCCAGCTGCTTTGCGGCGATGACCGTGTAGCCATTCTGGCTGCAGATATCGAGAAATTTTTTGCCAGACGGGTTCGGCATCACGCGCTGAATGATTTTCTTGCGCAGTTCGATATCGCGGTCCGGATTGGGTGTATGGGTGATTTGCGGTTCGATCTCGCCGAAATACTGTTCACGCTTTTCGTCGGTCATCCATGGCCTGACCATCGCGCTACCGCAGGCGCGGCAGGCTTCCAGCGTATAATCGTTCTTTTCGCCCAGAAAAAGGGGGACAAAGTCCTTGTGACAGATGGGGCATTTGTCCTTATGTGTTTCGGTCATCGAGAACCCTTCAGCTCAGGCTTTTTGAAACGATTTCATAGACGTCGTTGGAAATATCCTTCTCCGCCAGTATGCGCTTAAGTTCGTTTTCCATCAAGCCCTTGCGTGCGCTGTCATAACGCCGCCAGTTGCGCAGGGGGCCGACCAGCCGCGCCGCCGTCGAGGGGTTGATGCCGTTGACCTTGATGACCGTATCGGCCAGAAGGCGATAACCCGCGCCATCCTTGCGGTGGAACCACTTCTGGTTGCCGATGGCGAAGCTGCCCATCAGGGCGCGCAGGCGGTTGGGGTTTTTATAGGTAAAGTCCGGATGCGCGGTCAGTCGGCTGACGTCTTCGACTGTCGCATCGCGGTCGGCGATGGCCTGCAAGCTGAACCATTTGTCCAGCACCAGCGGTTCATGCTTCCACGCGGCATAGAAATCGGCGAAGGCGGCTTCGCGCTCCGGCGTTTGCGTATCGGCCAGAACGGACAGCGCGGCAACTTTATCGGTCATATTGGTCGCCGCTTTGTACTGCGCGGCGGCCAGTTTGACGGCAGCCGCTTCGTCTGCTGCCTGAATGAACCGCAGCGCGGCGGTTTTGAGGCGGCGTTTGCCGACCGACAGCGGGTCGGGGCTATAGGGGCCGGTGTCGTTGTTGGCGGTATAAAGCGCGGTCAGCTCGGCCATATACGCGCGGCCGATTTCCTGCGCGACGAACTGGCGGGCCGCGTAAAGTCCGTCGACATCGACCACATCCATCAGCTGCGACAGATAGGTTTCCGACGGCAACACCAGTGCCTTGGCCAGCAGGGCACGGTCGGCCTTGGTGTCTTTAATCAGCGCGCCGAAGGCATCAAGGCAGGCCTTGGGCATCTTCTTTTCACCGCCTGCCGCCATCGACAGAATAAGACGCTGCAAATAGGTCTGGCCGGAATCCCAGCGGTTGAAACCGTCGCTGTCATGCGCCATCAGGAACAAAAGATCGGCATCGCTGAGGTCGGTTTTCAGCTTCACCGGCGCCGAAAAACCGCGCAGCAGGGACGGCACGGGTTTTTCGCCGATACCGTCGAAAACAAATGTCTGCTCTCTTTCAACCAGATGCAGCACCCGCGTGCCGCCCTCCAGCATATCCTTGCCGTTCGCGCCCAGAAGCCCGACGGCAACCGGAATGTGCATCGGCTTTTTATCTTTCTGGCCGGGGGTATCCGGCGTGTCCTGACGGATGGTCAGGTGGAATTTCTTGCCCGCATCGTCGTAATGGCTGGTGACGGTCAGCGTGGGCGTGCCGGCCTGCGAATACCACAGTTTGAACTGTTTCAGATCAACGCCGGATGCGTCCTGCATGCACTGCACGAAATCGTCGCAGGTAACGGCCTGGCCGTCGTGACGCGCGAAATACAAATCCGTGCCCTTGCGGTATTTTTCCGCGCCCAGCAGGGTGTGGATCATGCGGATGACCTCCGCGCCTTTTTCGTACACGGTAGGGGTGTAGAAATTGTTGATCTCGATATAGTTATCGGGACGGATGGGATGTGCCATCGGGCTGGCATCTTCGGGGAACTGGAAGTTGCGCAGTTGCTCCACGTCGTCAATGCGCTGCACGGCGGCGCTGTTCATATCGGCGGAAAAACACTGGTCGCGGAAAACCGTCAGGCCTTCCTTCAGGCTCAGCTGGAACCAGTCGCGGCAGGTGATGCGGTTGCCCGTCCAGTTGTGGAAATATTCATGCGCGACGACGCCTTCGATGGCCAGATAATCCGCATCCGTCGCGGTTTCCGGCTTGGCGAGCACGAGTTTGGAGTTGAAGATATTCAGGCTCTTGTTTTCCATCGCGCCGAAGTTGAAATCGTTGACGGCGACGATGTTGAAAATATTCAGGTCGTATTCGCGGCCGTATTTTTCCTCGTCCCATTTCATGGAATCTTTAAGCGCCTTCATGGCATGGTCGCATTTGTCTTCGTTGCCGTGGTTGACGTAGATATACAGGTCAACCTTGCGCCCGCTCATGGTCGTAAAGGTATCGTGGATATGCGCAAGGTTGCCCGCGACCAGCGCGAAAAGATAGCTCGGCTTGATAAACGGATCTTCCCATACGGCATAATGGCGTCCGCCGCCCAGATCGCCTTTGTCGATGCAGTTGCCATTGCCAAGCAGTACGGGGCAGGCGGTTTTGTCAGCCTCGATGCGCGTGGTGAAGGTGGTCATCACATCGCTGCGATCGAGGTAATAGGTGATTTTGCGGAAACCTTCCGGCTCGCACTGGGTGCAGTAATTGCCGCCGGAGAAATAAAGCCCTTCGAGGGCGGTGTTTTCTTCCGGCTTGATATCGCAGGCGACTTCCAGCGTGAATTTTTCCGGCACGTCATGCACGGTCAGGCTGGTATCATCGACGCTATAGCGGTTGCCTGCCAGCGTTTCGCCATCCAGCGCGACGGATTTGAGCGCGAGTTCCTGCCCATCCAGCACCAGCGCGGTTGCCGCCGGATTTTCGCGTTTGAAAACCGTTTTTGCGGTCACCGTGGTGACGCCCGCGCGGATGTCGAAGGTGAGGTGGATATGCTCGATGCTGAAATCCGGCTTTTTGTAATCTTTGAGATATTTGGTCTGCGGGGCGTTTTCGGTTCTCAGCATCGCGTGTGTTCCTTATATCCGGCGTTGGCGGAAGCGAAATTATAAAGCATCAAAAGTAAAAAATCATATATCCTTGCGAAGCAGGGCAAAGCAGGGCTTGTGATATGAATAATGAAGATGATATTTTTTCCGTAAAAGAGGCGCGGGAGGATTTGACCGATACCGGCAATCCATCGCGCCGCCGCGCTGTGGGCGGGCTGGCGCTGCTTTGTATTACCGGCGGTGTGGCATATGCGGCGTGGCGCTTTACGGCGGGCGATATGCAGATGACGCTGTTGATGGTCGGCGCGGCGCTGGTGACGGGGGCGTCGCTTTTGTTCCGTGCAACGATGATGAAAGACAAATCTGCCAAACGCGCATCGCCGCTGCGGATTGTGCTGAATATCATCGTTGCAGCCGCAATACTGGCCGGATGTTTTTATTTCTATGCGCGGGGGATAGATAACCTGCTTGCGCCGTAAGGTGTTCCGGCGGGGTTATTCTTCTTCGAACACGGTATCGGCAGGGGCGATGTAGCCGTCATGGGCGGGGCCTTCTGCGGCCTTGGCTTCTTTTTCACGGCCTTTGCGCACGTGATCCCACACCAGCGCCAGCACCTCTTCGGTGCCCTGATGCGTGGCGGCGGACATGGTATAAACTTTTTTGCGCGTGGCTTTGGCCAGAATTTGCCGCTGGTCTTCGGCCAGTTCGGGGCCGATGGCGTCGCATTTATTCAAAACGATGACTTCAGGCTTTTTGGCAAGGCCCTGACCGTAGGCTTTCAGCTCGCCGCGAATGGTTTTATAGGCGCCGACGATATCGTCCTGCGTCGCGTCGATCACGTGCAGCAGCACCTTCGTGCGCTCCACGTGGCCAAGGAAGCGTGTGCCAAGCCCGTGGCCTTCGTGCGCGCCTTCGATAAGGCCCGGAATATCGGCAATCACAAATTCCTGATCATGGCTGCGTACAACGCCAAGGTTCGGCACAAGCGTGGTGAAGGGATAATCGGCGATTTTCGGGCGTGCGCGTGATGTGACCGACAAAAAGGTGGATTTGCCCGCATTGGGCAGGCCGACGATGCCGGCATCGGCAATCAGCTTCAGGCGCAGCCAGATGGCGCGTTCCTGCCCGGGCCAGCCGGGGCTGAATTTACGCGGGGCGCGGTTGGTGGCGGTTTTGTAATGCGCATTGCCGAAACCGCCGTCGCCGCCACGCAGAAACAGGATTTTTTCGCCGGGGGTGACAAGGTCAAGCAGGACGGTTTCCTTGTCTTCGTCCAGAATGACCGTGCCGACGGGGACGCGGATGACAAGGTCTTTGCCGTCGCTGCCGCTCATGTTGCTGCCCTTGCCGTGTTCGCCGTGCTGGGCGCGGAAATGCTGGGTATAGCGGAAATCGATGAGGGTATTCAGGTTGGCTACCACCTCGAACCATATATGGCCGCCGCGCCCGCCGTTACCGCCGTCGGGGCCGCCCATATCAATATACTTTTCGCGGCGGAAGGCCACGCAACCGGGGCCGCCTTTGCCGCTTTCAAGATATATTTTTGCTTCGTCGAGGAATTTCATCCGTTAAAACCTAACAAAAAGCCGGGGAAGGTTTTTCCCCGGCTTTTATGAATGCGCTGTGACGCCGGAATTAGGCAGCGTCTTCCGTATCGATCGGAACGATCGACACGTAACGGCGACCTTTCAGGCCGCTGTGGAATTTTACCAGGCCGTCGCGTTTTGCGAACAGGGTGTGATCGCGGCCCATGCCGACGAATTTACCCGCATGGAATTCGGTGCCGCGCTGACGGACGAGGATGTTGCCAGCAAGGACGAGTTGATCGCCGTAGCGTTTTACGCCAAGTCGCTGCGAGGCTGAGTCGCGACCGTTTCTCGAACTACCACCGGCTTTCTTCTGAGCCATGACGTATTACTCCTTAAAGTGTATCTCGTATCGAGTTGTTGTTAACCTTTGATGTCCGTGATTTTCAGCACGGTGATGTGCTGACGGTGGCCGTTTTTACGGCGATAGTTCTGACGACGTTTCTTTTTGAAAACGATGATCTTGTCGCCTTTTTTCTGGTTCAGGACGTCAGCTTTGACGCTTGCGCCTGCAACAGTGGGGGCGCCGATCTTGGCTTTGCCTTCGCTGCCAACCAGCAGGACTTCGTCCAGCGTGACGGATGCGCCGACTTCAGCGTCGAGCAGCTCGACTTCGATAATATCGTCTTTCTGGACGCGGTATTGTTTACCACCGGTTTTGATGACTGCGTACATAGCTATAACCGTTTCATTTCAAGTGTTTGTTGTAAATTCGTGCGAATGGCAAAGGCACGCATGCGCGCCCGGATTCCATCCGAGATGTCGCAATATACCCGTAAAACCTACTATGTCAAGCAATTTACAAGCACATCTTTCAAGATTTTTGAAAGGCGGGGGCACGGCCCCGTGCAACAGCTTTTTAACCGGTTTCCACGATACTGTGAAGCGGTTATACTGCCGCAAGGGGAGTTTTATACGGGATGGGCAAAATCCTGAATAGTCTGGTGATATCGGCCGCGCCGGGGACGCAGGCGGCGCTCGAATCTATTATGCAAAATAATATCGAGGGTTATACACCGCACTTTACCACCGTCGGCTTCGACGGGCTGGGGGTGCCCGATCCCGCGCCTGATCTTGTCTTTATAAATAATGTACCGCCGCTGGCCATCGACACGCTGGAGCAGATCACGGGTCTGTTTGCCGGTCATACGCAGGTTCTGCTCGACGATGACCACGACGAGGACAGCCGCCGCGCCTTTATGAAGGCGGGGGTCGACGAGGTGATGAGCCTTGCCGAATTGCAATCCCCCGTGGGGCGGCATCTTCTCGAAAAACTCCTCGCGCTCAAAGACCTCGCGGATGCCGAGGCGCTGATCGAGCAAAGCGAGGAGCGTTTCCGCGGCATCATCGAGCATGCGCACGATATGATTATCCTGCTCGATGCCGACGGGACGGTGCTTTATACCAGTCCTGCCTTCGGGCGGCAGATGGGCTTTGATGCGTGGGAAGTCCTCGGCCAGACCATTTTCGATTTCGTGCATGACAGCGACCGCTATATCATGCGCCAGAATTTCAACCGCCTGCTGGCGGAGCCGAACGCCGCCGGCATGTCGCTGGAATTCCAGATGCGCAACAAGGCGGGCAGCTGGCGCAATCTGGAGGCTATCGGCTCCAACCTGTTATCGAATGTGACCGTGCAGGCGGTGGTGTTCAACTTCCGCGATGTGACGGAGCAAAAGCAGGCGGAGATGGAGCTGGAGAAATACCGCCGCCATCTGGAAGAACTGATCGAGAAGCGCACGCGCGAAGCCGAAGCCGCCAACCAGCGCGCCGATACCGTGCTGGCCGCCAGCCCGGACACGCTGATAGCCATTGATAGCAAGGGCTGCATCAGTTTCATGAGCCAGCACTATTTCCTGCGCTATCCCAAAAGCGCGCCCAAGCTACACGGCATGCATATCCTCGACGCCTTTGACCTGATGGCGGACGAAGTGCATTTGTCCAAAGACGACCCCCGTTATATCCAGATGCGGGAGTGGTGGAAAAACCCGCAGGGCACGCGCGAATTCCGCCTTGCCAGTGGCCAGTGGGTGCGCCTGCAGGCGCGCCGCATGGCCAGCACGGGGGAGATCGTTGTTTCCACCACCGATATCTCCGAATACAAACGCCAGCAGGCCTTGCTGGCCGCGCAGTCGGCGGAATTGGCCGCCGCGCTTGAAAAAGAAAAAGACATCGTCGAGCAGCAAAGAACCTTTATCTCGATGGTCAGTCACGAATTCCGCACGCCGCTGACGATTATCGACGGCAACGCGCAAATTATCCTCAGCCGCGGTACGACTTTGCCGCGCGAAATGCTGGAGCGTCGGGCGGTCACCATCCGCTCGGCGGTGGAGCGCTTGATACGGCTTATCGAAACGCTGCTGTCCGCGCATATGATTGAATCGGGCAAGCTGACGGTGGAGATAGAAGATTGCAATCTGGCGCAGGTCATCGAAGAAGCCTGCACCGACCAGCAGGATATTTCGCCGTCGCACCAGATTAAATTGTCCATGCGCGATTTGCCGCCCGTGATGCGTCTGGATGGCAAGGTCATCCGCCAGATGATGGCGAACCTGCTGTCGAACGCGGTCAAATATTCGCCGCAGAGCCCGGTTGTCGAAGTCATGGCTTTTGCCGAGGGGTCGCATGTGGTCATCGAGGTCACGGACTACGGTGTCGGTATTCCCGAGGATGAACAACCGCGGATTTTCGGCAAATACTTCCGCGCCTCGACATCCGGCGGAATTCCGGGCTCCGGGCTTGGTTTAAGTCTTGTGAAGCAATTCGTGGAACTGCATAATGGCTCCATCTCCTTGCGCAGCAAGGTCGGCGTCGGTACGGCGTTGACCGTCACGCTGCCGCGCGAAGGCGTGGTCGATCCGAAGGCGGTTTCCGCCAGCCATGCCGCCGCACCGCAGGGAGAGCAGGGGCTGCAACAATAGAACAATAAAAAGACAGACTTTCGGCGGGGGACGATTTTTTGGGGCTGTTAATCTTGTATTAACCATATTTATGGTAAAAAGATGACGCCGCAAAAAAGGGGGTACGTAATATGTGGGCAATGCAAAAAATGCAGAGGGAGTTTGCGATGACCAAGATACTGCTGATCGAAGACGAGGCGCCGGTGCGCGAAATGCTGCTCGACGAGCTGAGCGTGCAGGGCTACGAAGTCATCGAGGCGGCCAACGGCGAGGAAGGCCTGCAAAAGTTTCTGGAGAACGAGCCGGATCTCGTACTCTGCGACCGGGCGATGGCGGGTATGTCGGGTTATGACGTGCTGTCACGTATCCGCGGCGCGCACCCTCAATATGACGAAGTCCCGTTCGTTTTCCTGACCGCGCTGACCGACCCGCGCGACAAGGCTGCGGTCGAACATCTGCGCCCTGCGGCGTATATCGAGAAGCCGGTCGATTTCAATCGCCTGACCGAACAGATCAAAACGCTGCTGACCCTCAAGCGTGCAGGCTGAGGCGAGGCAACAAACAAACCGAAAAACAAAAACCCCCGGACTCTGTGCCGGGGGTTTTCGGATTTTTGGGTAACCAAGTGGGGTTTTGGGGTTTCAGGGGAGTTTAGCTGCCTGCTCGGTTACCCTGGCGAACCAGAGGTTCGGCCAATTCAAATCTGTAATTCTGTGTAGTGATTCAAAAATTACATAATTTGAATCGATTCGGCAAGCAGAATCTTTACCCTTTTTTAATTTTTTACTTTAAATCAAAAGCCTGAAGTTTTTGATTTTATTGTATTGATTTATTTAATCTTTTTAACGGCGGCCAAAACCTCTTCGGCGTGACCTTTGGCTTTTACGCTGCGCCAGATCTCGCGAATAACGCCCTTGTCGTCGGCCAGAAAGGTGGCTCTTTCGATGCCCATATACTTCTTGCCGTACATCGACTTTTCGACCCAAGTGCCGAAAGCCTCACACATTTCTCCGCTTTCATCGCTGATGAGCGTGAAGGGCAGTTCATACTTGCCCGCGAATTTTTCGTGGGATTTGATGCTGTCTTTCGACACGCCATAAACTTTGGCGTTCATCTTCTTGAACTTGGGCAGGTTGTCGCGAAATTCGCAGGCTTCGGTCGTGCAACCGGGCGTGTCGTCCTTGGGGTAGAAATAGATGACGACGTTGCTGCCTTTCAGGTCTTTGTTGCTGATGGGGCCTTCTGCAGTCTCTGCCTTGAAGGCGGGCAGTTTGTCGCCGATATCGAGTGTCATGTCCGTATCCTCCGCGATCGTGTTTGATGCGGCATTATATAGGCGGCATCTGCCGCGCGGCAATATCAGGGCTGGCCGACGAAGCCGAGAAGTTTTTCGTGGGTTTCGATCAGGCGCTGGGCTTCTTTCGGGGCGGGCGGTTCCGCGATGCGCAGCAGGTAGCGGATACCGAAGCTGTCGAGCGCCGCGATGGTTTGCTCCAGCGTTTCACCGTCTTTGGTGGCTTCGGAGATTGAATAGACATAACTTCTGACGCCGCGGCTTTCGGTTGTAACGATGGTTTTCGCTTGCGCGGGGTCGGCTTCAAACCAGCCGCGTTTGAGCGTCACGCCGATCCAGAAATCCATTTTCAATTTCTGGCGCAGTGCCTGCGCCGCGGCCAGCAGGCGCCCTGTATCCGGCGTATCGGTTTGCCAGTCGAGAACGACCTCGACAATTTTGTTGTTCTTGCGTTTCCAGCGGTTGATTTCCTGCTCGATGGCTTCGCCAAAGCTGGCCATAGCCGAGGGCAGGTCGCTGAAGCTGATGACAAGGTTCACCTCGCGCTGCGGCAGGGTGATGGGTTCGATGTCGTTATTTTCGAGGGCGTAGGTGCCATCGGTCTGTTTGTGCAGGGTGCCGATTTTCATGAACAGCGGACTGGTGTCGCGTGGCAGTCGGGCGAAATCGCCGGCGTCGTCCACATAATGGTAACGCAGCGCTGTTTTCGGCTCCGCCTCCGGATTGTTCAGTTTGTGCATATCCCAAAGCGCGCCCGATACGACAAGCAGCAGCACGGCCACGAAAATGACGGCATAGGGTTTTTTGTGGCGGCGATGCATGGGCGATGAACTCCGGTTTTATTCTCCGAGTTCGAAGCGTATCAGGGCGGCAAGGCCGATGTCCAGCGTGCCGGGGGCGATGGGCGTCGGTGCGGCGGCGGCGCTATCCATCGCCATGGCGCGCATCATCGGCATCGGGGCGGGGCCGCCGTGCATGGGTTGTTCGCTGATGGAAATGATTTTACGCAATTTCAGGTTGGCGGCCTTGGCGTAGATATCGGCGCGTTTGCTGGCATTGGCGACGGCGGCGGCGCGGGCTTTGTCCAGATGCGCTTCGCGGTCACTCACGTCAAAGGTCGGGCCATTGATCTGGTTGACGCCGGCGGCAACGGTTGCATCCAGCGTCTTGCCAAGGCTGGCAAGGTCGCGCACGGTGATGTTGACGGTATTGACGGCCTGATAGCCTGTCAGTTTCGGCTCCCCGTCGCCGCTACTGCTGCGGCTGTAATCATACTGCGCATTCAGCTGGATGCCGGATGTTTGCAGGTCTTTGTCCTTGATGCCGGCCTTGCGCAGGCTGTCGAAGACGGCGTTCATGCGCTTGGCGTTTTCCTGCATGGCTTCGGCCGCGGTTTTTGCCGTGGTCATGACGCCCGCATTGATATATGCCAGTTCCGGTGCGGCGGAGATTTTTTCCTGCACCGTGATTTCCAAAACCTGCGGCGGCATCGGCAGCGGGCGTTCCTGCGCCTGCGCCGCGAAGGGCAGCAGAAGGGCGCAAGCGAAAGTGCCTGCCATCAAGGTTTTTTGAACGGCGTTGAACATGGCGGGAAACTCCTGATTTTTTTAAAGCCTGGTTACTGGTTCGCACGGTCGACGATATAGCCGACGCCTGCGCCGACAACCGTCCCGACAGCAGCGCCGCAGCTGATGCAGCCGCCCGTGGCGGCCGTAATGCCAAGGCCAGCGGCGGCGCCCACGGCAGCGCCGGAAACCACGCGCTGCTGGGTATGCGTCATATTCGTGCAGGCGCCGAGCGATATCAGGCAAACAGCGGCGAGCGTCACGCGCAGCGGCGCGGATGAAAAGGTCATAGCGGGCATGGTTTTTCCCCTTCTTGTTGTTATCAGCCAAATACTCCCTGTCCCGATAATGAATCAGCCGCGCCGCGCATGCAAGGGTTTTGCGAATCGCAAAACGCATAAAAAAGCGCGGGTAGAAAAAATATGATTCTTTTCAGAGTCTTCGGTGTATTACAGGCGCGCCTTTTTATGGGCGGCGCGCACCATGTCATGGAAATAAACCACGCCGTTTTCATGCCGCGGCGACAATTCGCCGGTATCGTAGATACCCGCGCGCAGGTTCTTTTGCACGATTTCGCAAAGTTCGATGTCTTCGCGCGTGACTTCAAGACTGACGTCGATGGTGCGGCGGTTTTCCGGCTCTTTGTCCGGCGAGATATCTGTGAAGAGATAGCAATATCTCAGCTCCGTCGTTTCCGGCCCCGTCGGAATGACCAGTTCAAGGTTCATGCCGTTTTTGTATATATTGAGGGCGCAGTTCGGCCATACCCAAACCCAGAGGCCGTTGTTCACGGCGTCTTCCGCCCGTTCCGCCCGCAGGCCCGTTTCATGCCGCGCAATGCGGTTTTCGGGAATAACGCGGTAGGTAGAAAAATCGATATCGCGGTTCAGGCCGGGATGGATGGCGGGGATATGATACCCCTCCATATAATTCTCGATATAGGTTTTCCAGTTACAGGCGAGGGGATGCGTCGCCATGTCATAAAATTTGTATGCCGACAAATCGACGCTGCGGATAGCGGCGGGCAAATCGCCAAGGCTCGCCTCGAAATCCGGCGGGTTTTCGGCCATGCAGATAAACACCAGCGGGCCCAGCTGGCGCAGGTGGATGGGGAATAGCGACGTGCGGTCGCACAGCGCCTTTTCATCGCCGCCGAAATTGGGCGCTTTTTTCAGGCAGCCTTCGCTGTCGTAAACCCAGCCGTGATAGATGCAGCGCAGGGCTTCGGCTTTGCCATGTCCCTCGCGCAGCACCATGGAGGCGCGGTGGCGGCAGACGTTGTGAAACGCGCGCAGCTGGCCGTCCTTGCCGCGGATGGCCATGACAGGGCGCCCCGCGATGGTATAGGCGACATAACTGCCCGGTTCCTGCAGCAGCGCGTCATGGCAGAAGATCAGCCATTCGCTGAAAAAGATTTTATCGTTCTCCGCCTCGTACATCTGCGCGTCGTGGTACCAACGCGCGGGGATGGTTTCGGCATTGCGTTCAGCATCGGCGATGGGGGATTGCTTGCTATGCGCGGGGCCGGTCATGGGGTTATCCTCTGTGCTTGTGGCGGGGCAGGGTATCAACGTGGCGGATATCGCCGATTTCTTCGGGCCATTCGATATCGAGTCGGATGTCGGAACTGCCGCCGGTGCGCGTGATGTCAACGCCGTCTTCATGACGCTGGAAGCGCAGCGAGATGTCGCCATCGCCGATGCGCAGACCGTTGATTTCCAGTTCGGTCAGCCACGCGGGCAGCTGCGGACGGTGCAGGGTGACGGTCTTGGCCGCGCCGTCAATACGCAGGCCCAGCATGGATTGCAGCAGCAGCGATTGTGATGCGCTGGCCCATGCCTGCGGGTTGCAGGCAACCGGATAGGGGGCGGGCGGCGTGCCCGCAGCGTCGCGCGGCAAACCGCCAAACAATTCGGGCAGGCGCATTTGCGGGAAATGCCGCGCGGCATCGAACAGCGCGCCCATCAGTTTGGCGGCGCGGTCTTCGAAGCCATATTTAGCAAGCCCTGCGGCGCATATCGCCGTGTCATGCGTCCAGACCGTGCCGTTGTGATAGCCCTGCGGGTTTTTGACAGGCTCGTATCTTTTTTCGCCGCTGCCCAGTGTACGGATGCCGTAGCCGCTGAACATATCGTCCGCCATCAGCATATCGGCGACGCGCGTTGCGCGTTCCTCCGGCACAATTCCGCAAAACAGCAAATGACCGGCGTTCGATGCACGCACGCGGCATGGTTTTTTGCTGCCGTCGAGGGCGAGGGCGTAGATGCCCATGTCTTCCTGCCAGAAGGTATCGTTGAACTGCTGTTTCAGCTGCTCTGCCTGCCGCATCAGGGGTTCCGCTCTATCCGGCATGCCGAGCGCGCGGGCGATGCGCGATGCAGCGCGGCGGGCGGCATAGACATAGCCTTGCACTTCGCAAAGAGCGATGCTGCCTTCGGCCAGTTTTCCGTCTTCGTGCGAAATCGCATCCACGGAATCTTTCCAGCCCTGATTGCCAAGCCCGCTATCCGCGCCGCGCAGGTATTCGACGAAACCGTCGCCGTCGATATCGCCGTGCATGTCTATCCATGCCAGCGCTTTTTCAATATGGGGCCACAGTCCGGCGATAAAATCTGTATCGCCCGTGCGCTCCAGATACGCGCCCGCCAGAAACACGAACAGCGGCGTGGCATCCGCCGTGCCGTAATAGGGGGTATGCGGGATTTCCTTGCAGGCAGCCATTTCGCCCTGACGTATTTCATGCAGGATTTTACCGGGTGCGCTGTCGTGAAAGGCGCTGGTTTCCGTCGCCTGATGCGCGGCCAGGAATTGCAAAACCCCACGCGCGATATCTGGATCCTGCCAGAGCATTTGAAACGCCGTGATAATGCCGTCGCGTCCAAAAGGTGTGCTGTACCAGGGAATACCCGCATAAGGGTAAAGCCCGTGCGGCGTTTCCGATGTCAGAAGTGCGATGTCTACGGCGTTCTGCTGCGTCCAGTCATCGAAAACGGGATTGGACGATTGAATATCCGCCTGCCGGTTGAGGTGCGACTGGATATGCGCGAGGGCTTCGGATTTTTGCGCTTCAAACACATGCGGGTCAATCGGCACCGGAATATGGCTGGCGCATATATATAGACTACGCGTGGCGCCCGCCGGAATATCCAGCGTGAATTCGGTCAGCACGCCGTTTTGCGCGGGAGCCTCCGAAAACGACAGGCAGCAGCTGCGCGGACGGCCATCAAGGCCCGTATAATCAAACCGCAGGCCGCTATCGGTCATCTGCGGCGCGCCGCGTGTGCCGCTTGCGGGGCGTTTGGCGCCGCGCAGTTCAAACAGGTCTTTGAAATCGGCGTCATAAATATACCCGATGCGCAGGGTGATATCTTCGCCACTGTGATTGATGACGGAGATTTCTTCGTAAAGTGCATCCTGCCACAGAAAAATGCCGCGCCAGATTTCCGGCTGCGTATCGTTTTCGCCGCGTTGGAATTTCGCCTCGAATACCGTGTTAAAAGGGCAGATGTAGCTGTCAACCAGCGCGGGTGCCTTGCCGTCGATGCGCAGTTCGCTGCGGGCGAGCAGGCGCGTATCGCGGCATATCAGCCCGTCGGCGATGTCATGGTCAATTTCGTTGCGGCCTTGCATATCGCCATGTTCGTCAAGAATGGCGAAGCTGTCGTTGTGTTTCAGGACGAACATTAAAACCCGTATCTGTTGTGTCGGAATGATTTAACCATAGGGGCAAAGGGCGGCTGTTTCCATGTTGAATTTCAGAAACATGTGCTGCGACGCCGCAAAAAAGCCGATGATTGTGATGTGTCTTTGCCCGCTTCGTGGTATTATTAAGAAAAAATAAGCCTTTACGGCCTATAATCTGTAAAGCAAAAGGTTTGATTTTGAACAAACGTAGAAAAATCAAGCGTTTGTCCGGCACAGGCGGAGACGTCTGATGGCCGGCGCGCAGGCATGGCAGCAGGTGCTGGAGGGCGATTCCATTGATCGCTTCTTCGCCCATTTCGTGCTGGACGATACCCAGCGCGGTAAAATCCTGCGCGATTATCCGTCGGCTGATCTGTCGCATTTGCCGTCGACGAAGGCCGATGTTCTCAAAGACCTCAATGATATCTGGCAGCGTCACGGTTTTTTGACGCCCGCCGAAACGCAGGCCGCGCTGATTGAAAAATATCTGCCGGGTGCCGATGAACGTTTGACCCGCTTTATCCGCGACACCGAACTATCGCGCAACAAACCCGAAGCGGTGACCGGATATCTGAGCAAGGAACACGCCTATCTGGCCACGGCACTTGCGCATTTGTATGCACAGCAGACCGGCATGCCGATGACCATGGTTGAAGTCGATTTTTCCAACATGGGCGGCACCAACGATTATTTCCGTCAAAAACTGGCAAGCGAGAAATCCGTTCTGCCCCTCGATATCCCGCAGCGCGAAGCGGAGGTGCTGACCGACCTTGCCGTGCGCGTACTGTCGGCGGGGATGACGGCGGATATCGCCGCCCTGTATCCCGATGCCCGCATCGTGCCCATCCGCACGGGCGGGGATGAACTGCGGATTTTGATTACCGGCGTTTCCGAACCGGCGGAACAGCTTCGTCTATCCGATGTCTTGCATGCGAATATCGAAAAGCGCGTGGCGGCCATGGGGCTGCAGGATCATCCGCACCTCAAAGCGCCCGAAGATCCGCGCCGTGCGGGTTTTGGCGCGGCGCTCGCCGTGCAGGATATGCACAAGATTTTCAATCCGGGTACGCTTATACAGGAACTGGATGCCCGGATTACCGAGATGAAAAACCAGCTCGGCATGATGCGCCTCGGCATGATTGACCGCGAAGCTGTCGCGGCGGAGGCAGAGGGCAAGCTGCGTTTCGGGCTTTTGCGCATGCCGCTCGGCCTGTCGGCGGATGATGTGATCGACCTCGAAATCGCCAAGGCGCAGAAGAGCGCGGAAAAAGCGGCGCATGCGCTGCGCGATATGAACCCCGAATATAATCCAGAATTGCCGCAGGGCGTGGATGGTTTCAAAAACTATGCGGCGCAAACGATGGCGCAGCTGGGCCGCCTTGCCATGGCGGTGGCGGTCTTGCCGCAAATTCTGGATACCGACAAACTGGGCGGCCCGTTCAGGCCCATGGGCATCCGCCCGTCCGACAGTCTGGAGCGCCGCTATGTCGCGCGCGCGCTTGAACATTTCGAGCAAGAGGGGATTGCCCTGTCGCCTGCGGCGCTGCACTTCCTGAAACTCAGCGTGCGCGGACTTGCGCCCGAAGATCCCTCCGCTCAGGTGATGATGCCTGTCGGCATGGTGCGCATGATTGATAACGCCGCCGCCGATGCGCAGGATTTCCGCGCGCAGGTGACCGTACATCATTCTGATATTGACGCCGCGCTGCGCACTGCGGGTCTTAAAAGCATGCAGCAGGTGATGCCGCAGGCGATGGCGGTTTCCGTGCATAACCTTGCGGGGCTCAACAGCGCCCTTGGTCATCATAACGCCGACATCGTACTGCGCCATATCGCGCACGAAGTGATTGGCGGTGCCATCCATGCGGCGGGTGTGCCGCGTCAGGCGCGTTCCAGCTTTGCGATTGCGCATCACGGCGGGGGTAATTTCTCCGTCCTGCTTCCGGCAGGGGGCACGGACGGGCAGGGCCGCAGCTGGTTCGCCTCGCAGGCGCTGATCCACAAGGCGCGCAGCGAAATCAAGGAACGCATCGGGCAGCTGAACAAATCCCCGATTGCCAAATTCCTGTCGCAAAACGGCGGATATGTCGATCAGGACGTGTATCTGTATCTGGAAGAAAAAAATCTGAATACTTTTGCCGATATCCGTGACCCGAAAGAGCGGACGTATGTTTTTGGCGATGATATCGTCAAGGGCCGCGTCAACGGTATTCATGCTATCGTCGTCGGCGCGGCCGTCAGCTATGACCCGCAGATGCCGGGCACGGGCGGCGGCGTTTTCATCGGCAACCTGCGTACGCGCGCCGATGCGATGATGGAACAGTACCGCGGCGCCGTGCTGCACCAGCTTTACAAACAAGGCGCGCTTGATGGCGATCATACGCCGGTGCGTCCGTTTCAGGCCGCGTTCAACAGCTATGCCATCGGTAACCCTGCGGGCGCGGCGTTTATTCTGGGCGGTGCGGATGCGAAAAAATACGTGCAGCCGCAGGACACCGCCGCCGCCGATGACCGCCGGCAGGATAAGCCCAAAGGGCCGGGGGGACGCGCATGACATCAGCCGGAAGCAAACAACTGCCCGAAGAAATCGTCGAATTCATGGCGAAGATCGGCCCGCGCAGCCTCACCGACGAAGAAGCGCGCGCGCTGAACCTGCTGCGCCTGAAACATGGGTTGCCGGCGGCCAGCGCGGCGGGCGTCGCGGCGGCGATATTGGCGGATAAGGACAAAGGCTGAAAAGCTGAAAGCGATACACAAAAAAGCCCCCTGTAAAAAACAGGGGGCTTTTTGTTATGCGAAGGCCGCCGCGATTAGCGCGGTTTGGGCGCGCGCACCGTCTTTTTCTGTGCCGTCATGGCGGGCGCGGCGGGCTTTTGCAGGGTTTTGACCTTCTCCAGATCCTCTTTGGATCCGAAGGCCATAATCGGGCCCATCAATGCCCCGCGCAGTTCATCTTCTCTCATGGGCAGCGTGTAGTTTCTGTATTGAGGATCAACGGACATACCCCAGCGGCGCTGAAAAAGCGCGCCGTTCTTGACGGTAATGATTTTGCCGAAGTGGCCATGCAGGTACGCCGGTTCGAAACTGCGCGCGATAGCGAACGCCGGACTCGGTTTTGCGAGTTGGCTTTCGCCCATGTGTTCGATTTTAAGCTGGTTATCTTTGAGCGTAGCGACGAAAGAGCCGCTCTCGCCGAAGGCTTTGTCGTAGATTTTTTTTGCTTCTTTGAAAATGGCGATAATTTTTTTCTCGTAGCGTGCGTCCTCGCGCGCTTTGGCGTCTGCGGCCTTTTTCTCGGCGCGTTCTTTTTGGGCTTGTTTGCGGGCGCGGGCGAGATCTTCTGCCGTACGCACTTCGCGGCGCTTGATTTCATAGTCTGCCGCAGAAGAAAATGCAGTCTTCAGTTCTTGCGTTACGGGACGCTTGGAAGTGGCCATTCTTTTATACCTCGGTGTTGAAAACGGGAATGACACCATTAGTAATATCGCAAATGGACTATGTCAATACAGGCTAAGGTACTGATTTAAATTGGTATATCAAATTACTTGGCGCTGCCCCGGGATGAAAAGGCTGTAGGTTTTTCATCCCGGGGGACGCTGCAGGGTTATTCAGCGGGCGGCGTGTAGGGTAGGGCTGACATATGCGCGATCAGCCGCAGTTTGTTGTCTGCGTCTTTTTTGAAAACGAGGGTTTTGTCGACTTTTACATCGCTGCCCTTGCTGTCCGTCACCCATACATTGGCCATTGAAAGGGCGATATCGTTTTCAACGATGGTACCGGCAATCTTGTAGCGGCAGGCCGTCCAGCCGCGCAGGGCGAAGCCGATATCCTGTGCATATTTCGGATTGCCGCCGACGAAGTAAGACAGGGCGCCTTCATGGTCGAGGCGGAAAGTCTGATCCCCATGCGCCAATGTGGGTTTGAAAAGGATTTTTCCATCCTGAAAAAGATAATTATCGGCGAGCATTTTTTCGGCCGCCGCGCGGTAATCCGCCCCGTTTTTGTGGGCATCTGCAATAGCCATCAGGCCATCGCACCACTGACGGTAGGCGGTATCAATTTGTTTTTCGCTGATCGGCGCCTCGGCCGTTTTCACAGATTTGGCAGCGGCGGGCAGTGTTGCCGCCATGCCGATGGCGCAGACGGAAACGGCAAGAAAGTAAAAAGTTTTTTTCATCAGGCATCTCCTTTTCAATCCGTTTGGAATGGCAAAGAAGATGATATGCATGCGCCGTTTGCGCAAGCGTTGCCGCGCATGTATGAATTATATTCATCAATTCAGATTATTGATGATTAATTTTCATGATATGACAGATTTTCGAGCGACAGGGCGATGTGCTGTGCAAACATGCGTGCGGCTTCGGACAGATTGTCTTTTTTCATCAGTGCGATTTCTGAGTGCATCAGCGTGGGCAGTCTGTGCATGCCGCGCAACGATGCCAATCCTTCCGGTATCATCGTTGATGGCAAAACCGTCATGCCCAATCCGGCGCGCACGGCCGCGATGGTGCCGGCAAGGCTGGGGCTTGTGTAAATAATGTTCCACGGCCGGCGCACGCGGTCGAGTGCGGCAAGCGCGCGCGCCCTGTAAATGCACGGCTGCGGCGAGAGGACAAGCTGTACGGTATCCTTCGGTTTGTATCCGTCCTGCGCCGCCCAGACCAGCGGTTCGCGCCATACGCGGGTGCCGCCTTTGACCTTTTCGGGGTCGCGCTTGACCAGAATGATATCGAATTTGCCCTTTTTAAAGCCGTTGAGCAGGTTCAATGTCAGGTCGCACTCGACGTTCAGCTGCACCTGCGGATGGTGCAGGGCAAAGGTCGATAATATTTTAGGCAGGTAATGCGTGGCGAAATCTTCGGGTGTACCCAGCGTGATATTGCCGGCGATATCCGGCTCGTTCAAACGGCTGAAGGCTTCCCATTGCAGTTCAATCATCCGCCGTGCATAGCCGAGGAACAGTTCGCCCTGTTCCGTCAGGCAGACGTTACGGTTGCTGCGCTCGAACAGCGCGCAACCGACCGACTCCTCCAGTTTTTTAATCTGCAGGCTGACCGCCGACTGCGTGCGGCCGACAATATCGGCAGCCTGGCTGAAGCTGCCGGTTTCGGCGACGGCGATAAAACTTTTGAGCAGCAAGCTATCCATGTGAAATGGCATCGGGCACCTGTCATGAGATAATTTTATGATGTTGATTAATTATATTAATTTTTCCAATTTCTGAAAAGGGGGTAATACTGACGGGAAAGGACAAAAAATGAATATTTTCGATCTTTTTCTGCAGAACATCCTGACCGCGCCGATTCTGTTCTTCGCCCTCGGTGTCGTGGCGGGAGTGATAAAATCCGACCTCAGCGTGCCTGAAAGCATCAGCCGCTATCTGTCTTTATATCTGATGATGGCGATCGGGTTCAAAGGCGGCGCGGCGCTGGCCAGCCACGGCGGAATTGATGCCACCATGCTCTGCACGGCGGCCGCCGGTGTGCTGTTCGGCTTTGCGCAGCCCTTGCTCGGGTATGTGATACTTAAACAAACGACGACTATCGACCGCGCCACGGCCGCCGCTGTTGCCGCGCATTACGGTTCCATCAGCATGGTCACTTTTGTCACCGCCGTGTCTTTTCTTAATTTGAACGAGATAGCCTACGCCGGATATATCGTCGCCATTCTGGCGCTGATGGAGGCGCCCGCGATTGTTTCCGGCCTGCTGCTGGCGCGTGGCGCGCAGATCAGGTGCGATGCGGCGCAAAGACGCAAACTCATCGCCGATGTGCTGACAAACGGGGCGATTGTCTTGCTTATCGGTTCTTTTTTGATTGGCTGGGTGACCGGTGACAAGGGCGCAAAATCCCTCGACGCCTTCCTCATCGCGCCGTTTCAGGGCGTGCTGTGCCTGTTTTTGCTGGATATGGGGCTCTTGGTGGCGCGAAGCCTTCCGCAGGTCAGGGGGTTTTCGCTGTCTTTGGCGGCGTTTGCGTTTTATATGCCCGTGCTGTCTGCGGTTTTCGGCGTTGGTATGGCGTATCTGATGGGGCTTGATACAGGCACAGGGTTTTTGTTTACCGTGCTGTGTGCCAGCGCGTCTTATATCGCAGTGCCCGCCGCAATGCGTATTGCGCTGCCCGAAGCGCAGCCGGCGGTTTACCTGCCGATGTCCCTCGCGCTCACGTTTCCTTTTAATATCACTTTCGGCATACCGCTTTACTACAAAGCCGTATCGGCTTTGCTCGGATGAATAATCAGGTCATACGATAAAGTGCTATGCTTATTTTGGGACGTGCGTATTCTTTTTCACAGCATCTGCGTTTTTTGCCGGAGCTTCCGGCTGTGGGATATTTGTAGCCCCGCGTGCGGCGGTTTTATTAAACAGCTGTTTGATTTTTTGCGCGCGATACGAAAGACCATGAGCGAGTTTTTTCTGTATCTGGTTTGCGTATGCGATGGCTTTTTGCGGCGTGCCTTGCGCCGTTTTTTGCTGGGCGGGGAAAGCTTTTTTCCAGATCGCTTTTACGCCGGATTCAGCGGTGTAAAATGAAAGTCCTGTGCTGAGGCCTGTAACAAAGCCAACCCCCAGTTTTGCAACGCTTTGCATGTAGGGAGATGAAATAACACCCGCGAGCGTGGAGCTGATTTCAGAGCCAAGCGCGGGAATGCCGTGAAACATCAGGCCGCCTCCCACCATAAAAATCGCCACCGTTCCGGCAACCGAGATGCCATTCATCACGCGTGGCTTCGCATCGAGTATGAGTTTACCGGCGGCACGTTTGATGTCTCCGGCTTTTGTCGTATCGGATGAATTGGCCAGCCAGCCGCCCAGATCTTCCATTTTAATAATGCCTGTAATCACCGTGTAGGCGGCGGCGGTTGCGCCGACGGCAACGCCTGACATAATGGCGGCCTGCATCGTAAAGGGCATCGTTGCGACAAGCGCCAGTGTGATGGCAACAATTTCCGCAGACAAAACCATATCTGTACGCAGGGCTTCGCGGACTTTGCGGGCGCGGGTATCTGCTGTCGGGACGGTATCCTCTTCGCGCCGGATATGTGCCTCTGTTTCTCCTTTCAGCGTTTTGCGCAGTTTTTGAATGCCTGCGCGGCTGAAGTAAACACCGCCCGCCGCGACAAGGGGCAGCACCGCCCACGGGGCAAAAAAATTCAAGGCTAGCGCGCCGGGTACCAATAGCGCCTTGTTTTTCAGAGAGCCCTTGGCGATATCCAGAATGAGGCCCGTATCATGTTTGAAATAGACGCTGCTATTCTTTGGCTTTGCCGGAGATTGATCTATGGGTTTCGCAATAGTGACGGTTTTTTCCGCAGTGACTTTGACCATCGTTGCGATTTCATCAATAAGGAGCACCAGTGCGCTGCCGCCGGCCATTTTTTATAGACTCCAAGGGGGGATTTTCGTGAGAAGTTTATCTGGCTTAACACGAAATCGGGGCGGCGAAGATTAAAAATTTGTAACCTAAGTATTTTGTATAAAAATCAGCCTTGTCAGCTTCCCGGTGTGTTTTGGGGCATGCCCTTTATGTCGAGGGAGAACATAAGAAAAAATCATGGAACAATTTATTCAATTAATTTTATTTATAGTTATGCCTTTTGAATTGAAATGTCAGGCCAAATAACATTAAACTTTAAATATGAGTAGCGGGCCGGGCCCCTCTGGCGATGGTGTAAAATCTGTCGTGATGTCGGACCGCATCGGGAATACGTTTCCGGTGTAGGTAGACATTCAGTTCTGACACCGGAAACCTCCTGAATGAAATGTTGGCTCAACTAAAAGGAGGATAGCCATGTCGATTGAGTATTTCAGATCACTGCTCTACAAATCTTCTCGTATACAGCAAGAGATAGAGAAAGAGCATCAGCGTCCCTGGCCAGACTGGACGCGGTTGCGGAAGCTGAAAAAGCTTCGGCTGTCGATTAAAGACCGTATGGAATGGCTGTTCAACGGTAACAGGATCGGAAAGCTCAAGCCTGTAAGGGTTAAAACCCACTAATTAACTTTCGTATCAAGCAAAAGCGCAGGGGCAGGGACATGATCGTCTCGGCCCCTGCTGCTATCTGTGCATCCCAAAATGCCGATAGGGTTTATGCTGCGGGTAATTTGGAAGATAGTGGGGTAATAATATGAAAAAATATTGCTTTTAAGTGCTCGAATCATATAGATTATTTTTGACGCAAGACCCCTTACTGCGTGTTATTCAACCACAGAAAGGAGCCATGCTATGGTTCTCAAATCCGCCTTTGCTGCTGCCATCACCGCCGGAGCCCTGTTCTACGGCATCCAGGAAACAAAAGAACAAGTTTTTTACGATTGCAAAGGCGCGTTCGGCCAAGCTGCCGTTGTTAATCCCAGCCGTTATTCTTCGCCCGATGTTCACATCAAGCTGAAAACGCCAGATGGACAGATAAAACGCTACGATTACGTTCATGCCCCCGAGTTTAATGGCATGGCGACGGAAGCGGCAAATCTCTGCCGTACAGGCCAACCTTCGGACAAGCTGCGTCTTAGAAGGTAAGGCGCCGGCTTCATTGCCCGAATAAAAATAAAGCCTCTGCGCAAGCAGGGGCTTTATTTTTTCAAGATGTTTCGGCCATGCGTATCAGAGCCGGAAACCCGAATAAACAAAAATTCTAAGAGATTTTTAGTGGCGGAAGGGGTGGGATTCGAACCCACGGTAGCCTTACGACTACGCCGGTTTTCAAGACCGGAGCTTTCAACCACTCAGCCACCCTTCCACGGACGCCCTATACGGTGATGGGGCACTTTAGCAGGGCGGGGGGCTATTTTCAATCACGGATGATTATGGTTGTTTTGTGGCGTCTTTCAGGGCTTCGAGCATCAGATATGCGACTTCTTCGGAAGAGGCCGGATTTTGTCCGGTGATAAGGTTGCCATCGCGTACGGCATGGGCGTCGAAATCTTTGCCGGCAACAAAAGTGGCCCCGAGTTCGCGCAGGCGGTTTTCCAGCAGGAAGGGTACTTTGGCGGCAAGGCCGACGGCTTGTTCCTCGCTATTGGTAAAGCCGGTGACGCGCTTGCCTTTGACAATCGGCTGGCCGTCTGCGCCTGTGGCGGCGACAAGCCCGGCAGGTCCGTGGCAGACGGCGGCGACGACTTTATTTTGTTGATAAGCCTGACTGATAATTGCCGCCAGTTCTTTGCTGACGGGCAGATCGAACATGGTGCCATGCCCGCCCGGCAGGAAAACGGCGTCGTATTTCGAAAGGTCTATGTTTGCGACAGACGGCGTGTTTTTGATTTTTTCCATCGCGGACGCGTCGTTTTGAAAACGGTTGACGCTGGCGGGGTTTTTGGTGGTGTCATCGCTCAGGCTGCGCGGATCGATGGGGATGCTGCCGCCACCGATGGAGGCGATATCAATCTGCACGCCTTGCTCCGAGAGGACATAATACGGCGTGGTCAGTTCTTCCATCCAAAGGCCTGTCGGCTCGCCGGAGGGGCCCATGACAGCGTGTGATGTCAGAATGAACAAAACGGCAAGAGATTTCATAATTCAAACCCTCCGGATAAATGCAATGCGCTATCAATAAGATATCGCAACGGGCGCAAAAATCACGCCCGAAAATCTTTCCTAAAAATCTGTTATTCCTTTCAAATGCTTGCTATACCTGAGGCATGTTCACAGGGGAGTTTTTGCAGGTGGTTTCGGTATCTGTATGCAGGCATATATTGTGCGCGGTTGCGGTGATGGCGGGCCTTTTGGCTGCGGCGTTGCCTGCGCAGGCTGCAGACAAGCCCTTCGCCAGCTGGATGAAGGAATTCAAGGCCGAAGCGCGCCAAAAAGGCATCGACCAGAATATCCTGCAGCAGGCCATGCCCGACAGCATGAAACCGCTTGATAGAGTCATCGAGCTTGACCGAAAGCAACCCGAAGGCACCACCAGCTTCGACGATTATCTGGCGCGTATCGTCAATACGGCGCGCGTGGAAAAAGGCGTCACGCGTCTTTTGAATTATCGCACGCTGCTGGGCCGCGTCAGTGATGCCTATGGCGTTGAAAAGGAAGTTATCGTCGCCCTGTGGGGCGTGGAGACGAATTACGGCGATTACACCGGCGGGTTTGATATCGTGAATGCGCTGGCGACGCTGGCCTATGACGGCCGCCGCAGCGATTATTTCCGCGGCGAGCTGTTGCAGGCACTGCGCATCTTGCAAGAAGGCCATGTGCGCGCGGGCGTCATGAAGGGCTCCTGGGCCGGTGCGATGGGGCAGGTACAATTCATGCCGACGAGCTTTTTCAAATTCGCCGAAGATTTCAACGGTGACGGCCGCCGTGATATCTGGAATACGCAGGCGGATGTTTTCGCCTCCGCCGCTAATTATCTGGCGAAAAGCGGCTGGCGCAAAGGACAGCCTTGGGGGCGCAAGGTTCTGCTGCCCGATAATATCGACCGCAATCTGCTGGGCGTGAATAACACCTATAGCCTGCAATACTGGCATGATCGCGGCGTGCGCCTGCCGGATGGCAAGGCTGTGCCGTTCGAAGGCTACGCGCAGGCGTCGATTGTGCAGCCGAGCGGCCCCGGCACGTCCGCCTATCTCGTCTATGATAATTTCAAGGTTATCCTGAAATGGAACCGTTCATCTTACTTCGCGACATCTGTCCTGACGCTGGCCGACCGCCTGCATGACGGTGTGAAGGTGCAAAGCGCCATCACCAACCGCAGCGGCGGTTGATGGACGTGGAATGACATCGCCGAAACAAAATGCCTGAAACAAAAAATGAAAGCCGCCAAAGCATGACCGTTCTTTCTTCTTCACGTTTTTATCGCCTTGCCTTTCTGCCCGTGATGCTGGCGGGGATCGTTTCCCTTTCGGCCTGTTCGGAAGTTCAGCTGGCGTCGCATCTGTTTAAAAAGGCGACATGGTCCGGATCGCAGGAAGCGGCGGGGACTTACAAGGTCGGCAATCCTTATACGGTATCGGGTGTGCGCTATCATCCGCGCGAAGATTTCCGCCTTGTCGAAACTGGCATTGCATCGTGGTACGGCCCCAGCTTTCACGGCAAGCGCACCGCCAATGGCGAGATTTACAACCAGCACGACCTGACCGCCGCGCACCGCACGCTGCAAATGCCGTCGATTGTGCGCGTGACCAACCTTGAAAACGGGCGCTCGGTCGTGGTGCGCATCAATGACCGTGGCCCGTTCAAACGCGGGCGCGTGATTGACGTGTCCAAACGCGCGGCGGAATTGCTCGGCTTTATCGGTACCGGCACGGCACGCGTGCGTGTTGAAGTCCTCGAAAAAGAAAGCCGCCAGATTGCCGAAGCCGCCAAGCGCGGTATGGATACGTCGCGTATGAATATGCAGCAGATTGCCGCGGCTTCCGCGCCGGCCGCATCCGTGACGCCGGTATCGACGCGTGTTGCGGCGGCGCCCGTGTCGTCGTCGCGCGGCGATAACTATGCGACCTTGCGCAACGATGCCGAATTCCTGCCCGAAAGCCTGCAAACGCCGACGATTACGGTCGAGGAACTCACGGCACCCGGCGCCCGCAGCGCGCGCAGTATAACGGCAGCCCCTGCGCCGCAGCCGCAAAAAGCAGCGCCTGTGCCCAAAAACGCAGCCGATGAAACTTTCATGAACAATTTGAAAATGGAAGAATCCAAAACCGCAGGCTCGGCACCGCTTGCCAGCGGCCAGCTGAAAAACGGCCACTTCATGCCCGACCCTGTGGTCACGCAGGAAGCTGTGCGTCCGACCGGCATTTTCGTTCAGGCGGGTTCATTCTCCGTGCAGGATAACGCCGAGCGTCTGGGCAAAAAGCTGGAAAGCCTCGGCCCTGTGCAGGTCACGCCGGTGTCGGTCAGCGGCAAACAGTTCTGGCGCGTGCGCGTCGGGCCGATTGCCACGGTTGACGAAGCCGACCGTGTGCTGGATGCCGTGATCCGTGCGGGTGCCGACGGCGCGCGCATGATGAAAAATTGACAATAACAAACAACCGCCGTTCAAGGCGTGAAACAACGAGGGACTGATAAGCAATGAATACTCTACCGCGTACCGTGGCCCTGCTGGCCGCTGCTTTTGTTTTTCTGACGGTGGCAACCGCGCCGGCTTTTGCGCAGATCGAGACGAAAGCCAAGCAGGCGATTATCGTCGATGTCGATACCGGCGTTGTGCTTTTGGAGAAAAACGCGACCGAAACCATGCCGACATCGTCGATGAGCAAGGTCATGACGACCTATATGGTTTTCGAGGAATTGAAAAAAGGCCGCATCAAGCTGGATGACCAGATACTCGTCAGTGAAAAAGCCTGGAGCATGCAGGGCTCTAAAATGTTCATCAAGGTCGGCGACCGCGTGAAGGTCGAAGACCTCATCCGCGGCATCGTCATCCAGTCCGGCAATGACGCCACCATCGCCGTCGCCGAAGGCCTTGCGGGCACCGAAGAAGCCTTCGCCGAGGCCATGACCGCGCGCGCCAAACAGCTCGGCATGATGAACAGTAACTTCAAAAACGCCAGCGGCTGGCCCGACCCCGACCATTATTCCACGGCGCAGGATCTGGCCATTCTGGCGAACCGCATCATCAAGGATTTTCCGGACTACTATCATTACTTCGCGGAAAAGGAATACACCTATAACAAAATCCGCCAGCAGAACCGCGACCCGCTTTTGGGCAAGGTGGCCGGTGCGGATGGCCTTAAAACGGGACATACCGAAGCGGCGGGCTATGGCCTTATCGGCTCGGCTATCCGCGACGGTCACCGCGTGATCATGGTGGTGAACGGCCTTGAAAGCACCAAAGAGCGTGAAGAGGAGAGCATCCGTCTTCTCGAATGGGCGTTCCGCACCTTTGACCGCAAGGTATTGGTCAAGGCGGGCGAAACGATTGACCGTGCCAGCGTCTGGCTGGGCAAATCTGCCGATGTGCCGCTGGTTGTCAATGATGACGTGCGTATCGTCCTGCCGCGTTCGCGCGCGGGCGAAGTGCGCATGTCGGTATCCTATGAATCTCCGCTTCCGGCGCCGGTTAAAAAAGGCACCGAGGTGGGCAAGCTGAAAATCGAAATCCCGCAGCAGGCACCGATCGAGGTTTCGCTTTATACGGGCGCCGATGTGCCGCGTCTCGGGTTCTTTGGCCGCGCCAAAAACCGCGCGCGTTATCTGCTGTTCGGTCAGTCGGAATAACGGGGGCAATCGCGGGCATGACGGCGAAAGGCGTATTCATCACCCTTGAAGGCGGCGACGGCACGGGCAAGTCGACGCAGATACGTCTGCTGGCGGCAGCGCTGGCGGCGGCGGGGATTGATGCCGTGACCACGCGCGAGCCGGGCGGCACGCCGCAGGCCGAACGTATCCGCAATCTGCTTTTGCAGCGCGATAGTGGAAATTTTGACCCGCTGACCGAGGCGATGCTGATGTTCTCCGCCCGCCGCGAACATCTGGTCAATAAAATCTGGCCATCGATGGAGGCGGGACAGTGGGTGATATCCGACCGCTTCGCAGATTCAACGCGTGCGTTTCAGGGCTATGGCATGGGACTGGATGCCGCGCTGATCGAAAAACTTTATACCCTTGTCGCGGGTGATTTTCAGCCCGACCTGACCCTGATTTTCGACATCGAACCCGAAGCAGGGCTTGCGCGTTCCATGAAACATATGAGCCAGACGGCGAATGTGACGGAATCGACCGAAGATCGCTACGAGCGCATGGGGCTGGCCTTCCATACCCGTCTGCGCGAAGGGTTCTTGTCGATTGCCAGGCAAAACCCGCAGCGCTGCGTTGTCATCGACGCCGCGCAGGATATTCAAACCGTGCATCGCTGTGTGCTGGATATTGTCACACAGCGTTTCGGTCTGACACTGGCGGAGGCCAAACATGGTTAGCCTGTTCGCCGATGAAGAAGAAAATCTTGATGCCGATATGGATGCCGCCGGTGCGCTGGCCGACGAAGCCGCAGGCCCTGCGGATGCCGAAGACCTGACGCCGCGCAGCAACCCCGATTGTATCGGGCATGAACAGGTTGAAAAATCCATTCTTGCCGATTTCAATGCGGGCCGCATGCCGCATGCGATTATTCTGGCGGGGCCGCCCGGTATCGGCAAGGCGACGCTGGCCTATCGTCTGGCGCGTTTTTTACTGTCGCAAGGGGCGGAGAGTGCGGGCGGTGGATTGTTCGGCGATGCCGCGCCGCCGGAAAATCTATACGTCGCGCCTGAACATCCGGTTTTTCGCCGCGTGTTGTCGGGCGGTCATGCAGATTTGCTGACGGTCGAGCGTGAATTCGACGAAAAACGCGGCCGTCTAAAAAATGATATTTCGGTTGAAACCGTGCGCCGCATTCACCCGTTTTTGCGCAAGACAGCGGCGGAGGGCGGCTGGCGCGTTGTCATCGTCGACAGCGCCGAGTATTTGAACCAGAGCAGCCAGAACGCGCTGTTGAAAATCCTCGAAGAGCCGCCGAAAAAAACCGTGCTGATTTTGACCACGGCGCAGCCGGGCGGTTTTCTGCCGACCATCCGCTCGCGCTGCCGCATGATACCTGTCGCGCCGCTGGGCGATATGCAGATGTCGCAACTGCTTGACCGCATGGCGCCGGGATTGGCGAGCGCGCAAAAAGCAATGCTTGTCAAATTGGCCGAGGGCAGCATAGGCCGCGCGCTGCAATTCCATGCCGATGACGGGATTGCGCTCTATCAGGATTTGCTCAAGGCGGCATCGACGCTGCCGGATCTCGACATGCTGCTGGTGCACGACCTTGCCGAAAAATTCGGCAAATTCGGGGCGGAGCGTTCGTTCGACACCGCCTGCGATGTCATGACGGGCTGGTGCGCGCGTCTGGCGCGGCTGCAGGCGCGGGGGCAGCCGATACTCGACGTTTTGCCCGGCGATGCCGAGGTTTTTCAACGGCTTGCGGCGCTATATCCCCCGCAGCATTTCATTGAAACATGGGAAAAACTCTCGCGTTTCTTCGCGCAGGTGGATTCTTATAACCTTGACAAGCGGCAGGCCATAATCGCATCTTTCCAGATGCTTCAAAATCCGAACCATCCCGGGCTGACGCTCTAGCGTTTTGTCCGGCAACAAGAAACGAACAAACCGGCGCCGCAGGCGCGAAAGAGGGCAGGCATGAGCAAACAGCCTTTCTACATCACCACGGCGATTTCATACGTGAACGCGCCGCCGCATCTGGGCCACGCCTATGAAGTCATCGGCGCGGACGTGATGGCGCGCTTCAAGCGTCTCGACGGTTTTGACGTCTATTTCCTCACCGGCACGGACGAGCATGGACAAAAAGTCCAGAAAATGGCCGAGAGCAAAGGCAAATCGCCGCAGCAATTCGCCGATGACATTGCCGCCACGTTCATCGACCAGACGAAATACCTGAATATCTCGAACGACCAGTTCATCCGCACCACGCAGGACGACCATAAAAAAGCGTCGCAATACGCATGGCGTAAAATGCTGGAGCGCGGCGATATCTATCTGAATAAATACGCCGGCTGGTATTCCGTGCGCGACGAAGCCTATTACGGCGAAGACGAGCTGACCACGCGCGAAGACGGTAAAAAAATCTGTACCGCGACAGGTACCGAGGTCGAGTGGATCGAGGAAGAAAGCTATTTCTTCAAACTCTCCGCGTATGAGCAAAAACTCCTCGATCTCTACGAAAGCCAGCCGGATTTCATCCAGCCCGCTTTCCGCCGCAACGAAGTCGTCAGTTTCGTCAAACAGGGTTTGAAAGATCTGTCGATTTCGCGCACCAGTTTTAACTGGGGCATTCCGGTGCCGGGCGATGAAAAACACGTTATGTATGTCTGGATTGACGCGCTTTTGAACTACATCTCCGCGCTGGGCTATCCGGAAGACAAAAACGGGCTGTTTAAAAAATACTGGCCCGCGGATGTGCATCTTATCGGCAAGGATATCGTGCGTTTCCATGCGATTTACTGGCCGGCGATTTTGATGTCACTGGATATTCCGTTGCCCAAGCGTGTCTTTGGCCACGGTTTCCTGCTGACGGGCGGCAACAAGATGTCGAAATCCCTCGGCAATGTCATCTCGCCGCAAAATCTTGTCGAAAAATTCGGCGCCGATGCCAGCCGCTATGCGCTGATGCGCGAAGTGACGTTCGGTCAGGATGGCGATATTTCCTGGCCGCTGATGACGGCCCGCATCAATGCGGAACTTGCGAATAACATGGGCAACCTTGTTCAGCGTACGCTGTCGCAAATCAATAAAAACTGCGAAGCCAAAGTGCCGCAGCCGGGCATCCTCGAAGATGTCGACCATGCGCTTTTGAACCATGCGGGTCAGGAAATGCTGGTCGCCGTGCGTGGAGAGTTTGAAAAACTGCAATTCAGCCGCGCGCTTGAAGAAATCGTACGCGTTGCCAATGCCGCCAATGCCTATATTGACGAACAGGCGCCGTGGACGCTCAAGAAAACAGATCCTGCGCGCATGCAGACGGTTTTGTACGTGCTGGCGGAAACTATTCGTAACCTTGGCCTGATTTTGCAGCCTTTCGTGCCCGTGGCGGCGAACCGTATCCTTGATCAGGTCGCGGTTGCGGCATCGGCGCGTGATTTTGCGCATATCGGCTCCCAGCATGCGCTGCAGCCGGGCACCGAATTGCCCAAGCCCGAAGGCGTCTTCCCCCGCATCGTGGAGGAAGAACCCGCCGCGCAGGAAAAGACCGCCTGATGCTGGTCGATAGCCATTGCCATCTGGATTACCCGGATTTCGCGGAGGAAGGCGTCGCCGAAATTGTCAGCCGTGCCCGCAGCGCGGGCGTGCGCCAGATGCTGACAATTTGCACGCAGATCGCCCATTTTGACCGCATTCGCGCGGTGGCCGATGCGTTCCCCTATATCCATTGCACTGTCGGTACGCACCCGCATCATGCGGCGGAGGAAGCGGAGGTCAAGCTTTCCGCTGCCGATATCGTCGCGTTGACAAAGCTGCCCAAAGTGGCCGGTATCGGCGAGACGGGGCTGGATTATTATTACGACCACGCGCCGCGCGATGTGCAGCAGCGTGTTTTCGAAAACCATATCGCCGCCGGCATCGAAACCGATTTGCCGCTGGTCATCCATACCCGCGATGCCGAAGAAGATACCATGCGTATCCTGCGCAGCGCGGGGCAGGGCAAATCGCGCGGTGTCATGCACTGTTTCAGCGGCACGCAGTGGCTGGCCGAACAGGCGCTTGATATCGGCTTTTACATTTCGTTTTCGGGCATCATCACGTTCAAAAAATCCGAAGATTTGCGCGAAGTCGTCAAGCGTACGCCGCTTGACCGGATTTTGGTCGAAACCGATAGCCCGTATCTGGCGCCCGTGCCGAACCGCGGCAAGCGTAACGAACCCGCTTTCGTCGTGCATACAGCGCGGCTTGTCGCGGAGTTGAAAGGCGTAAGCTATGAAGACGTCGTGCGCCAGACGGGCGAGAATTTCCTGCGGCTTTTTGACCGCGCACAAGTGGCCGAAAACTGACGGCCTTGTTTGAAACCGGCAAACCAGAAGGATAACAAAAATGAAGTTTACGGTTTTGGGATGTGGATCTTCCCTTGGTACGCCTGCAGCGGGCGGTTTTTGGGGCACGTGTGACCCCGGCGAACCGAAAAACCACCGCAACCGCGCATCGCTTCTGGCGCAGACGGAAAAAACAAGCATCCTTATCGATGCGACCTATGACCTCAGGCACCAGCTAAACAATGTCGGTATCAAGAAAATAGATGCCGCGCTCATCAGTCATGCCCATTCCGACCATGTGAACGGCATCGACGATTTGCGCGTGCACGCCTATCACAACAACCAGATGATGCCGATTTACAGCAACAAGGAAACGCTGGACGAAATCGACCGCCGCTGGCCGTATTTGTTCAATACCAGCAGCAACGGTATTTACGTGCAATCGTTCAGCCGCCATGAGATCGGTAATTACGACAGTTTCCGTATCGGTGATATCGATATTGAAACCTTCGAGCAGGACCATACCACCTGCCTATCGCTGGGGTTCCGTTTTGGCGATTTCGCCTATTGCGTAGACGTCGCCGAAATGCCGGAAAAATCGCTGAAGGCGCTGCGCGGCATTGAAACATGGGTGGTTGATGCCAGCAGCTATCACAAAGAGAGCGTTATGACCCACGCGAATTTGCGGCGTGTGAAGGAATGGGCGGCGATTTTGAAGCCGAAGATGACCTATATCACTGTCCTGACGACGCATATGGATTATAAAACCCTGTGCGACGAGCTGCCGCCGGATATCCGTCCTGCCTATGACGGTCTTGAAATCGATATGAAGGGCAACCAGCGTTAATCACCCCTTCAGCAAACAAAAACGGCGGCACGGAAATTCTCCGGCCGCCGATTTTGTTTGTCGTGTCTATCAGCCCTGCTTGCGCGCGGGAGCGGCTTTGCGGGCGTTGTCGTTGGTGGGTTTTTTCTCCACCGTATCCAGCGCCTTGCCAATGATTTCCTTGATGCCGATATCCAGCGTCGGCACGGCCATGATACGTTCCATCTGCGCAATCATCAGCGCCTGACGGTCTGCGTCGTAACGCTTGAACTGCGTGAAGCGTTTGGCAAGGTTGGTCGCCGTTTTCGCATTCACATCGTTGAGTTCGATGATGGTATCCGCGAGGAACTTATACCCGCTGCCATCCTTGTCGTGGAAAGCGGACGGATTGCCGGACGTGAAGCCGCCAATCAGCGCGTAAACCTTGTTGGGGTTGGTCGCGTCGTATGCTTCGTGTTTCATCAACTCGCGCACGCGATCCAGCGCGCCGTCGGCCGGGCGGCCCGCCTGCAGCGACAGCCATTTGTCGACAAGGTTGTTGTTGTCCTTGTAGCTGTCATAGAAATCCTGCAGCAGCTTGTCCGCGAGCGGCAAAGCGTTTTTGTCGGTCATGCGGGTCATCACGCCCAGCGCGGCCAGTTTTTCGGTCATGTTTTTGGAATGACCGTATTGCAAGACGGCGTCCAGCGCGGCATCCGGCGTTTCCAGTTTGCCGATGAAGCCAAGGGCGGTGTTGTGCAGCTCACGGCGGCCGACCTGTGTCGGTACGACGTTATAGGTCTCGCCCGCGGGTGCGGCGGTGGCGGTGTAGATATTCTTGAATTCCTCCGCATAGGTTTTGGCCAGCGTGGTTTTCATGAAATCAATCGCTTCGGAAACCGCATCGGGGTCGAGGGTTTTGAGGTCCTGAATGATGATGTTATAGGGCGGCAGGCCGAGCGTGCGCGCGTTGAACGCCAGATCGCCCGTCAGCGCGTTTTTGACGTTTTCGCCATAAGCGTCGATGAAGCCTTGCTCCAGCGTCAGCGGCAGGTCGTTTTCGGCCTGTTTGATGAGCTTGTGCAGGGTTTTGACCATCAGGCGTTCGGTTGCTTCGTATTTGTTGAAACCGTCGCTGTCATGCGCCATGCGGAAGACGAGTTCATCGTCTGTCGGCTGGGTCGTGACTTTTACGGGGGCGGAAAAACCGCGCAGGATAGACGGCACCACAGGCCCGTCGATGTTTTTGAATTCGAACGTCTGGCTGGCGTCGGTCAGGTGCAGCACGCGCGTGGTCGGCGCCTCGCTGCCCGCAGCGTCGCCGGCGAGGGTGAGGGGCACGTCCTTGCCGCTCTGGCCGATCAGGCCGACGGCGATGGGCATATGCAGCGGCACTTTCGCGGGCTGGTCTGCCGTGGGCGGCGTGTTTTGCGTCAGCGTCAGGCGGTAGGTTTTGCTGGCCGCATCATAATCGCCCGTGTAGCTGATTTCCGGCGTGCCGGACTGGTTGTACCACTGGCGGAACTGCGTGAGGTCGATGCCAGATACTTCCTGCATCACGTCCACGAAATCATCGCAGGTGACGGCCTGACCGTCGAAGCGGCGGAAATATTCGTCGGTCGCCGCGCGCCATGTGGTTTCGCCCATCATGGTGTGCAGCATGCCCAGCACGTGGGAGCCTTTTTCGTAGATGGTGCCGGTATAGATGTTGTCGAATTCCTCCACGCGGTCGGGGCGGATGGGGTGCGACGTCGGGCCGGCATCTTCCATGAACTGGGCGGAGCGCAGGCCGACAGCATCGTCGATACGCTTGATTTCCTTGGAGTGCATGTCTTCGGTGAACTGGCGGTCACGCAGGACGGTGAAACCTTCTTTCAGTGTCAGTTCGAACCAGTCGCGCACGGTGACGCGGTCGCCGGAATAGTTGTGGAAATATTCGTGGCCGATGACGGCTTCGATATCAATCAGCTCGTCGTCGGTGGAAACTTCGGCGCTGCCGACAAGGTATTTCACGTTGAAAACGTTCAGGCCCTTGTTTTCCATCGCGCCCGCGTTGAATTTATCAACGGCGACGATGTGGAAGCAATCAAGGTCGTATTCACGGCCATAACGGTCTTCGTCCCATTTCATCGAACGCTTCAGCGATTCCATGGCCCAGGTAATTTTGTCTTCGTAGCCGTCCTGCACGTAAATGCGCAGGTCGACTTTTTTGCCGTTCATGGTGGTGAAGGTATCTTCGAGCACATGCATATCGCCCGCGACAACCGCGAACAGATAGCTCGGCTTCGGCCACGGGTCTTTCCAGTTGATGCTGTGCGTGCCGTCGCCGTTGTCGGTGGTTTTGGAAGGCTCGCCGTTGCCATTCGACAGCAGCACGGGGAATTTCTGTTTATCGCCCGTCAGCGTCACGTCATAGGTCGCGAGATTGTCGGGACGGTCGAGGAAATAGGTAATGCGGCGGAAGCCCTGCGCCTCGCACTGCGAACACAGGATATCGCCGGCCATGTAAATACCGGACAGCGTGGTGTTTTCCGCCGGATTGATTTCGGTGACGATTTCGACGTCGAACGCCTGCGCGGGCGGGTTTTTGAGGATCAGGTTTTTATCCGTCACCACAAATTCGCTGCGGTCCATATCGCGCGCCACGCCGTTTTCGATGATCTTGAGGGATTTGAGCTTGAGACCTTCGCCATCCAGCACCAGCGCGCCGCCGGCATTGGGCAGGTCGGGGTTGCGCGTGACATGGATACGGCTGGTGACCACGGTCTGGGTTTCATCCAGCGCAATGTCGAGCTTCACCGCGGGAATTTTGTATTCCGTCGGGCGGTAATCGTCGCGGTAGAGCGGGTTGCGGGCGGGATCAAACAAAAAATCTTTTTTCTCGGCCATGGGTGTGCAGGCTCCGGTCATTAGCGTGAATGAGAATGAATATCAGGCAGTGTAATTTGCCAGAAAATTTCAGTCAACCAAGCATTGCCGTAACATTATTGCTTTTTGGGCGGAAAGTCGGGGTTTTATCCGGCGCGCTGATAGATAATCCTGTTTTCTTCAAATCTTTCAACGACATTGCCGCGGCGGACTTCATAGACCAAATGCGCCATGGTTTCGCCCAAAGCAAAGAAAACATCGCCGGATTTCAGCTGCCGGTGGGCAAACAGGCCCTGCATGGCGGCATAGCCCGTTTGCGGGCCTCTGGAGAGGACGTCGGACAGTTTGTCGAGCCTGTGGCGGTGATGCGCCAGAATGTCGTCTATGCGTTCGTGCAGCCCGCGGAACGGGATGCCGTGGGACGGCAGCACCAGCACGTCGTCGGGTACCTCGGTGCGGATGGTTTTGAGTGTTTCCATATACAAATCGACAGGGTCATGGCCCGGCGGGTTGCCGGGGAAATAGCTGATGTTCGGGGTGATGAACGGCAGCACCATGTCTCCGGCAATCAGGATTTTATCTTCGGCGTTATACAGGCTCGCATGTTCGGGGCTGTGGCCATAGCCGCCGATGATTTTCCAAGCGCGGCCGCCCAGTGCGACTGTCTGGCCGGGATGCACGGGTTCGGTATGCGGCGGCGGCGGATGGATGACGCTGCGATATCCCATGCGGCGGTTGAGCAGTTTTTCCAGCACGTCTTCGTCGACGCCCGCGTGGTTATAGTAGGGACGGTAGAGCTGTTCCAGACGTTCGACATTGTCGGGGTCGGTCAGCGATTGCACCATGCGCCATTCGCCCGGCGTCATTTGCACGCTGGCGCCGGTCTTGCTGTGCAGCCATCCCGCCAGTCCGAAATGGTCTGGATGGAAATGGGTGAAGAACAGATTTTCGACGGCGCCCTTTGCCAAAACGCCTTGGGCAAAAATAGCATCCCATTGCGCGATCGTCGGGCCGTCGTTAAAACCGCTGTCGATGATGCTCCAGCCGCCTTCGCCGTTATCCAGCAGCCAGACGTTGACGTGATCCAGTGCAAAGGGCAGCGAAAACCGCGCCCAGTAAAGGCCGTCGATAATTTTTGTGGTTTCGCCGGCGGCGGGCTGCGTGAAAATCGGCGGGTATTCTTTTTTGACGGGTTTCAAGGGGTCGGCTCGCTTTGTTCGGGCGCGGCGGACGGCGCCGCATTTTGGCGTAGTTTGTGGTTCATCTGACGCTGGAACCATGAATCGCGCACGGCGGCCTGCATACGGGCGCGCGCTTCCTGCCATTCGTCATCTGTCACATATTCCGGAGTGAATGTGAAATCCGGCGGCGGCATCAGGATGGTACGTTTGGTGCCGGGCATGTCGGGGTTGTCAACCTCGATATGCTGCGTGGCGGGGTCGTTCAGCTGCGCGGTTTTGCCGACAATACCGCCCGCGCACAGCTCGGCATTCGGGGCGCGGCTGCCCATGGCGCTTTCCGCCTTGCTGACGGTCAGGAACAGGCGGTAAATATCTTCGGGCGCGAGATAATCAAACGCGTTATCCAGCAGTTCATAGCGCGGCTTGACCAGCGGTCCGCGGATATCGCGTACCGATGTATCCTTGCAGCGCAAGGCATCCGTTGCCATCAGTAAATCAAACGTCAGCAGACTGGCAAAGGATGTGCGCACCATATCCTTGTATTCGTTTTCGATACCGGCGATTTTGAACGCCTGCGAGGCCATAAACGTCAGGTCGCTGTAGAGCAGATAGTAATATCCGTTCAGCTTTTGCAAATCCTGCTGTCCGACGGAATGGTCGCGCGCCCAGTCCATCGCCACGGCCAGCAGGCGCGGTTTTTCACGCACGCGTTTGTTGATATAGGCCGTTACGATTGCCGCGGTTTCGCGGGTCGCCAGAACCTCCAGCTCGTCATAGAAAGCCTTGTCTTCCGCCGCATCGGCACTGGCGGGGGCGGCTTGCGGCGCGGCTGTTCCGGCGGGGGCCAGCAGCGCGGGCAGCATATCGGGGCGGGCGTAATAAACGGCGGCAACCGCCAGCGCGGCCAGTCCGGCCAGAGCGCAAAAAATGACAAGGGGGCGGCGCATGGCGTTTTCTATAACACTCCTTCAGGCGGTTTCCATCATCTTAGCGGCTTTTTTACTTTTTTATAGCCTTATTCATCGCCTATTATATGCGTTGCTGCGCGTGGCCGCTTTTGAGGATGCGGGCGGCGGCAGCGATGCAAAGGGGGATGCGTGACTTTCACACTCGATCACCGTCTGGCAGACAGTTCGTTCCATGTCGAAGACTGGGCGCTGTGCCGCGTATGCCTCAAAAACGATAAAAACTGGCCGTGGCTCTATCTGGTGCCGATGCGCGAGGGCGTGCGTGAATTCTGCGACCTGTCGCCGGATGACCAGTCGTTGCTGATGGCTGAAATCGCCCGTGCGCAGAACGCGCTCAAGGCGCTTTATGCGCCTGATAAAATCAATACCGCCGCGCTCGGCAATATGGTGCCGCAGCTGCATATCCACATTTTCGCCCGCTACAAGACGGACGCCGCATGGCCCAAACCCGTCTGGGCGTTTGATATACCGGAAGTGCCGTACGACGCCGCGGCCCGCGATGCCGAAATCGCGCGGCTGCGCGCCCATTTCGCAGGCACGCATGAACAACAGGCAGAGACAAAAGGGGATAAGACCGCATGTCAACGATGACGTTTTGCCAAGGCCTTTACGAACTCATGGACAGCTACGACGGGTTCATCATGGACCAGTGGGGCGTCCTGCATAACGGCGTTCAGGCTTACGAGGGCGTGATTGACAGCCTCAATCATCTCAAACAGCGCAAAAAACAGGTCGTTATCCTCTCGAACTCTGCCAAACGTTCCGACGACAATATCGAACGCCTCAAAAAACTCGGCATCAAGCCGTCGATGTATAAAGCCGTTGTGACGGCGGGTGAGGTCGCCTGGCAGGGGCTGCGCGCGCAGAAAGAAACCCCGTTCAAGGATCTCGGCAAGAAATGCTATTTGATTTCCCGCGCCGATGACCGCGGGCTGCTCGAAGGGCTCGACATCGAAATTACGTCGGATATTGACGAAGCCTCTTTCATCCTCATCACCAGCTTCGATCCGAACGGCACGAAGCTTGAAGACCTCGACCCCGTTTTCAAAAAGGCCGTCGTGCGCCGTCTGCCCGCCATTTGCGCGAACCCGGATATGATTACCGTCTACGGCCATGAACGTGCCGTCGGCCCCGGTGCGGTCGCCAAACGCTATCACGACCTCGGCGGCATGGCGCATCTGATCGGCAAGCCGCATAAAACCATTTTCCGCTACGCGCAGGGCCTGTTCGAAGGTGTCATTCCGTCGCGCGTGCTTGTCGTTGGTGACTCTTTGCAGCATGACATCGCGGGAGCGATTGCCGTGGATATGGACACGGCCTTTATCACCTCCGGCATTCACGGCAGCGCGTTTCCGGCGGGCATTTCCCCCGACCAGCGCCGCAAGTCGATGGAACATCTGGCGCAAATCTACGGCGGCATCCGCCCGAACTGGGTGCTTGACAGCCTCATCTGGCAAACCCCCGAAGCCGCCCTGCGCGAACGCGAACGCGCGCGGATGAAGGAATAATCTTTTTTAATCTGACATATCTGACATAAAGGAAAGGCGCGAAAACATTTTCGCGCCTTTCTGTTTTTCTATCACTCGTGCGGCCCGGGTTTAGTCGATGGTGGGTGCGGGTCGTCGATGACGTCGTCGGGGTCTGACGCGTATTCGGTACACAGCACGGCATAGGCTGCCTTGATATCGGGCATGGCGCGTTCGACGGCGGCTTCGCCTTCTTCAATCAGCTCCTCGGCGCGATCGAATTCCATCAATCCGATATGGCCGATACGCGGCACGATAAGCACGTCCGGCGGATCGCCCGCAAGGCGGGAGCGGGCAAGACGGTCCTGCACGATGTTGAGCGACGATACCATGACGCCGAAAATGCTCGGCCCCGAATTTTCGCGGCGGAACACGCGTTGAATAAGGCCTTTTTTCTTTTGCTCTTCGAGGTTCTGCGGCCCTTCGAAATTGAGAAGGTCAAAGCCCGCCACCGTCGGGATGGTGTCGCCGGGGCGTTTGCTTTTGCCGATGATATCGCCGCCGACGTTGACGGCAATCGTCATGCGCGCGCCATTGGCGGAGCAGGCCGAAACCGGCACGGGGTTGACGAGCGCGCCGTCAATCAGCCAGCGGTTGTTCATGAACACGGGCGGAAAAATGCCGGGCAGGGAGAAGGAGGCGCGCATTACATCGACCAGACGCCCCTTGCGCAGCCAGACCTCGTGACCTGTCACAAGGTCGGCGGTGATGGCGATGAAGGGGTGCGGCAATTCTTCGACGCGTACTTCGCCGAAATTATCGAGCATGAGTTTCATAAGGCGCTCGCCACCGATCAGGCCGCTGGCCTTGACGCGGAAATCGAGATACGACAGTACCTTGAATTTCGTCAGCGAATAGGCCCATTCCTCGACCGCATCAAGCCGGTGTGCCAGATAGGCGCCGCCAATCAGCGCGCCCATGGAAGAGCCGGAGATAACCGTGGGTTCGATGCCGTGGCGTTTCAGCGCGCGGATGACGCCGAGGTGGGCAAAGCCGCGGGCAAGGCCGCTGCCCAGCGCAAGGCCGATGCGCGGCGGCGCGGACATGTGGACTTTGTTCGCCTCCGACTGGGTTTTCAGCCCGGGGCTGGCCGGGGGAATGTCGGGGCCTTTTTTATCTTTGTCTTTGCCGAACATCACTGTCGCCTCGTTTTTGTTATTATTATGTTTATTCTTGATTATGTTTATCTTTGACCGGGTGGGGATTAGAGACTAAACTCCCTCCCCTGACTGTAGTATAACACGGCTTGAGAAATCATTAACACCTGTCCATCGGGAAACCTCTTCTTGGCGACTTCTACTGTTTCCACCCCCACCCATACGGCCAGCTGGCCTTTGATGCGGCGCATCCTGCGTCAATATGTGCGGCCCTATGTGGGCACGCTGGCTGTGGCTGTTGTTCTGATGATGGTTTCGGCGGCGATGACGGGCGCCATGGCCAAGTTGATGGAACCCATCATCGACAAGATTTTTACCGAACAGCGCCGCGACATGCTGTTTCCGGTGGCGGGGTTGGTACTGCTGGTTTTCGTGGTGCGCGGCATTGCGACCTACGGCCATACGGTCATGATGAACCGCATGGCGCAGCGCTGCATCGCGGACATGCAGCGCGATATGTTCGCCCATTTGGTCTATGCAGACCTGGCGTTTTTCCACGGCCAGCAAAGCGGGATGCTTCTGTCGCGGTTCGTATCGGACGTCAACCATATCCGCGCCGCGCTGAACCAGAGCCTGACGGGGCTTGGTAAAAACGTGTTTACTTTGCTGTTCCTGCTCGGCGTCATGGTCTATCAGGACTGGAAAATGACGTTGGTGTCGATTTTTGCCTTTCCGGCAGCGGCGTATTTTGTCGCGCGCCTCGGTAAAAAACTGCGCAAGGTGTCAACCACAACGCAGGAAGAAACGGGCCAGCTGACCAGCATGCTCGGGCAGGCGTTTCAGGGTAGCAAACATGTCAAATCCTACGGCATGGAAGAATTCGAAAAAAACCGTATCAATCATGTCATCCAGCGTATCCTTGCGCTGATGAACCGTACCTACCGCGTATCGGCCACGGCGACGCCGATTTCGGAATCCCTGAGCGGTCTTGCGATTGTCAGCATCATCGTTTACGGCGGCATGCAGGTGATGGCGGGGCAGAGCACAACGGGGCAGCTCTTTTCGTTCATCGCCGCGTTCCTGCTGGCGTATGAACCGATGAAACGACTGGCGCAGCTCAACAACGTCATGCAAATGGGGCTGGCGTCGGCTGACCGGATGTTCCAGCTGCTCGACAGCCCGCCCGCGATTGTCGATAAACCCGATGCGGCGGAACTGAAAGTCGCGCAGCCGACCATGGTTTTCGACGATGTGCGTTTCACCTATGCCGACGGGACGGAGGCGCTGAAAGGCGTCAGCTTCAGTGTGCCGGCAGGCAAAACGGCGGCGCTGGTCGGGGCGTCGGGGTCGGGCAAATCGACCATTCTCAATCTTATTCCGCGTTTTTATGACGTCACGGGCGGCGCTATCCGCATCGATGGCACCGATATACGCGATGTAACACTGAAAAGCCTGCGCAAGAACATGGCGCTGGTCAGCCAGGAAGTCGCCATTTTCAACGATACCGTGCGCGACAACATTGCCTATGGCACCGAGGGCGCGAGTGAAGACGATATCATCGCCGCCGCCAAAAGCGCCGCCGCGCATGATTTCATTATGGAGCTGCCGCAGGGCTACGATACGGTGGTCGGCGAAAACGGTGTGAAGCTCTCGGGCGGTCAGCGCCAGCGCCTGTCGATTGCGCGCGCGATGCTGCGTAATGCGCCGCTGCTGCTGCTGGACGAGGCGACATCCGCGCTCGACACCACGTCGGAGCGTCTGGTGCAGTCCGCCCTCGACCGTCTGCAACAAGGCCGCACGACGGTCGTGGTCGCGCACCGCCTGTCGACCATTATGGATGCGGATATTATTTACGTCCTCAGCGAAGGGCGCATTGTCGAAAGCGGTCGTCACGAAGAACTGCTGGCGGCGGGCGGGGCCTATAGCCGCCTTTACGGCAGCCTGATACGGGAGAGCGCGTAACATGGTCGTATTTCTGGCGCGTCTGGCTTTTCAACTGCTGGCGGTTTATGTGCTGGTGCTGGTGCTGGTTTACTTCTGCCAGCGCAGCCTGCAATATTTCCCTGACAAGAACCATCCTGGTGATCCGCGCGCAAGTGCCGCGCCGTCGATGCGTGAAGTTGAACTGAAAACCGAAGATGGCCTGACCCTGATCGCATGGTTCGCACCGCCGGAAAAACGGGATGGGAAAATCGTGGTCATGTATCACGGAAATGCGGGCCATATGGGATACCGCGCGGTGAAGGCGCAGCATTTCATTGAAAAGGGCGTCGGCGTTTTGCTGGTTGAATACCGCGGGTTCGGCGGCAATCCGGGCAAACCGAGCGAACAGGGCTTTTACAAGGACGGCCGCGCGGCGCTGCGGTTTCTTGACCAGAAAGAATACACAACAAGTCAGATTGTTCTTTACGGCGAAAGTATCGGCAGCGGCGTTGCCACGCAAATGGCCTATGAAATCCAGCCGCGTTACCTCATCCTCGAAGCGCCGTTTTCAAGCGCGGTTGATGTAGCGAAAAGAAAATACTTCTTCCTGCCTGTCGATATCCTGATGAAAGACCGCTATGACAATATCGACAAAATCGCCGATATCAAAACCAATCTGCTGATCGTGCATGGTGACGAAGATGGGGTGATACCCATAGAGCTGGCGCAGCGCCTGTATGAAAAAGCCAGCCATCCCAAAGAATTCATCACCATCAACGGCGGCCATCATAACGACCTTTATGATTATCATGCGGGGCATGTGATCACCGAATGGCTGGACAAGCAAATCGCCGCCGAAGAGCCCGTCGTCAAGCCAGAAGAATGACTTTTCATCCAAATGCCCGATTTACCGATGGTATCCGCCGCGCCGCTGCCGATGTGGCATCGCGGGCGGTGCATGTGCATTTGAACGAAGAGCGTATTGCTGATTTTACTCTGGGACTGCTGGAAACCCGCCGCGCGCAGATGACACCGCTGGATACGCAAACACTCGGCGGTGGCACAACACCGGAGCAAAAAACCGCTTATGCGCTGGCGCTTGATGCGATTAATTTCGGTTCGGGCTATTTCGAACTGGCGCGGCAAAGTGGCGCGGCGCTTGAATATGCCGATCTGGCGCTGCATCTGCGCCGTGCTTTTGATGGTGACGGTTTCGATGCCCCTGCGGCGTGGGCGGCAGCAACGCCCGCGCGCTGCCATGATATTTTTCGCATACCTGTAGGCCTGCATCCGCAGCTGGATGAATTGATGGCTTTATTCGCGCGGCATCTGCAGGAGGCGGGTCAGCGTATTCTTACCGATTATGTCGGAAAAACTCTGCATTTGCTGGAGGCGGCGGAGCACTCGGCAGAAAAACTCGCATCGCTGGTGGGGGCATGGCAGGGATTTGCCGATGTCGCCGATTATCACGGCACGACTGTGCCCCTATACAAACGTGCGCAGATTTTTGCGGCGGATGTCTGGCTGTCGCTGGGCGGCGCGGGGCTTGCGGATTTTACCGACATGCACCGCCTGACCATATTTGCCGACAATATGGTGCCGCATGTACTGCGGCATGCGGGCGTTTTGACTTACGATTCAGCCCTTGCGGCGCGGATTGATGGGAATGAAGACATTCCGGCGGGCAGTGATGCGGAAATAGAACTCCGCGCTGTCGCCATTCATGCGGTCGAGCGTATGCGCGATGCGGCGCATGCGGCGGGCTATCGTGATATTACGGCGGTCAATCTTGACCATATCCTGTGGAACCGCGGGTATGAGCCGGATTTGATGGCGCGGCCGCGGCACCGTACCCTGACGGTTTTTTACTGAGCTTGATCTTTTTTGCGGCGGGCAAGCAAAACGCCTGCCAGCGCGCCGATGACGATACCGGCTTCGTCCGCGTATCCCGTAAAGAAAAATTTGCGGTCAAGATAGGCAAACAGGAAATAAAAAAGCACGCTGCCCGCAATAGCATAGCGCACCGACTTTGACCTGACAAAACGGATGCCGTTGAAAATAGATGCGTTGAATATATTCGCAAGCAGCTGCCAGCCGCCAATCGTACCGGCGATGATAGCTGCGGGCATGAATACCCATTGCAAGAAAGACAGCGAGAAAAAAGACGTCGTGACCAGATGGTCGCCGCCATAGGCAAGAGCCGCAGCACCCAGCCATTTGGCGATACGCGGCCACGGGTAGCGGAAATTGATGTCGATATCAATGTACCCGCCGGAGCCGCCGCTGCCCGTGGTCTGCGGGCTGCGCCCGAATTTCGCAAGGTTGTCGGCGGCATGTTCCGTTGCATTCTTGGGCGGACCCGCAGCATCGCCATAAATGCTGCGGTTTCTGAAATCATTCCAGAAATTATTGTTATCGCTCATGCGGACGTCCTTTCGGTGTGCCGCCGCGCGGCGTATTATTTCCGTTTATCGATCGGCACGTAGTTGCGTTCGGTCGGGCCGGTATAAAGCTGGCGCGGGCGGCCGATACGCTGCGTGGGCTCTTCGATCATTTCTTTCCACTGCGCAATCCAGCCGACGGTACGGGCCATGGCGAACAGTACGGTGAACATCGACGTCGGGAAGCCCATCGCCTTGAGGATGATACCCGAATAGAAGTCGACGTTCGGATACAGTTTTTTCTCGATGAAGTATTCGTCCTGCAGGGCGATTTTCTCAAGCTCCATCGCGATATCCAGCAGCGGGTCCTTGATGTTCAGCTCGCCCAGAACTTCGTGACAGGTTTCGCGCATGATTTTCGCGCGCGGGTCGAAGTTTTTGTAAACGCGGTGGCCAAAGCCCATCAGGCGGAAGCTGTCGTTTTTGTCTTTCGCGCGTTTGATGCATTCGGGGATACGGTCAACGGTGCCGATTTCCTCCAGCATCTTGAGAACCGCTTCGTTCGCGCCGCCATGTGCCGGGCCCCAGAGCGAAGCAATACCGGAAGCGATACAGGCAAACGGGTTCGCGCGCGAAGAGCCTGCCAGACGCACGGTGGAAGTCGAGGCGTTTTGTTCGTGATCCGCATGCAGAATAAGAATGCGGTCCATCGCACGTGCGAGGATGGGGTTGATTTTGTAAGGCTCGCTCGGCACTGCAAAAGTCATATAGAGGAAGTTTTCCGCATAGCTGAGGTCGTTGCGCGGATACATGAACGGCTGGCCGATGGAATATTTATACGCCATGGCCGCAATCGTCGGCATCTTGGCAATCAGGCGGAAGGCTGCGATTTCGCGCTGGCGCGCATCATCAATATTCAGGGAGTCATGATAGAACGCCGAGAGCGCGCCGATGGTGCCGACCATCACCGCCATCGGGTGGCTATCGCGGCGGAAGCCGCGGAAAAAGAACTGCATCTGTTCGTGCACCATGGTGTGGTTGGTGACGATGTTGACGAATTCTTCTTTTTGGGTGGCGTTCGGCAGCTCGCCGTTCAGCAGCAGGTAGCAGACTTCGAGGAAATCGCTTTTCTCCGCCAGTTCCGCAATCGAATAACCGCGGTGCAGCAGGATACCCTGATCGCCGTCGATGTAGGTCAGGCCGCTTTCGCAGGCCGCCGTCGAGGTGAAACCCGGATCATAGGTGAACATGCCGGTTTCCGCGTAGAGTTTGCGGATATCAATCACGCGCGGGCCCGTGCTGCCGTCGAGTACCGGAAATTCGTATTGCTTGCCGGTTTCGTTATCGGTCAGGGTAACGGTTTTCTTGGATTGCGGCGCAGGGGCGGCGGTGTTTGTCATGATGTCGGGATTCCTGAGAAAATAAGAAGAACGTCGAGAGCCGAGGATAAATCTCTTTGTTTAATAATAGTTTAAGTCGAAACGATTTCAAATCTTCCTTTGCCGCGCTGCGCAAAAATTTTTATTCAGCTGTTTCTGTTAATCTGGTAGTATTTTGTTAACATAAATATCATAATATATGAACGACATCAGGGATTGAGGGGTTACATGTCCGTAAAGCATAAAGCCGAGTACGAATTTTATCCCGCCGAAAGCAAACACGATGGCGATTGCCACCGTTATTCCGGCGTGGATCACAACGGCCTCAGCGACAAGGGGCTTGATTCCGTCTCGCTCAACCAGAACCCCTATCAAAAAGACAAATTCACAGCGACGTTCGTATTTGATACCCCCGCCGACAAGCGCGATCAGCGTATCGAGGCCGTTCTCGGCCTGCTGTCGGTCAACGCAGGGGTCGAGGCGAAGGCAAACAGCCACGGCAATGCGTCGGGCTTCAGCGTATCGGTCGAAGATGTTTCGCAAAAAGATTTGATGAAACTGGCCGTCGCCCTGACGCACGACGCCCCCAAAGGGCCGCGCGGCGATTCATTCCATGGCGCGGTGCTGGGCACCGAGGTTGCCGGACAGATTATCGCGGGCGAGCTGGACCGTTTGAAAATGACGCCGGTCGAGGCGGGGCTTGTTTCCATCACTACCGTCGGCATGTCCAAGGAAAGCGCCTTCCTGCAAGGATTTGCAAAACCCGCTGTTTATGTCGATGTGGGGTTTGAGGGTTATCCGACATCGCCCGTTGCCTCTATCCGCGAAAACGGACAGTTCAGCGAGTTGAAAGGCGCGAGCGCCCTTGAAGTCAAAAGCGAGATTGAACTGCGCAGCGGCCAGGGGCCGCGCGTGATGCAGGCGATGAAAGATGCGGGGCTTGCCGCCACGCGTTCGCAGGACGGGCAATATCTGATTGTTTCCGCGCCGGTTGACAGCGTGACGGGCGCGCTCAAAAACGCCGGACTGGTGGCGCCTGCCATTCATGATGCCGTGAAATCGGCGGCGGATGCGGCGCATCCGGGGCAACAAAAAATCAACGCCGATATCGCGGCGGACGGAGCGGAGCGCCTGCGCAAGTTGGCAGACCGCGCCCCTGTGGCGAAAGCCCCCGCGCTGTAAGCGGCCAGAGATAGCGAAGTAAGAAAAAAGGCTGCACCGTTAAAGTGCAGCCTTTTTTATGGGCTATGATACCGCGGGTGCTTACGCAGCGCCCGGCGGTTTCGGTGCCGCGGCGGCGACGGGGCGCTGGCGGGCGCTGACGTCGTCATCGTTGGCAATCGCGCCGGATTTCAGCGTCTGCGGGAAAGCATCAACATCCACCACAGCGCGGCGCAGGATATCGGTGCGTTTCAGCAGTTCTGCTTCTTCGGCTGTAATCACCTTGGCGGTGACAGCGGCGTCAAGCATGGCTGCGCGCGGCAGTTCTTTTTGCAGCGTGCCTGCTTTTTGTGCTTTGTAGAGTTTTTTCTCCAAAGGTTCGCTCTCGACGACCGATTTGAAGGCGGCTTCCAGACGGCCGAGCGGTTCGTTTTCGCCGGTCGGTTTGAAGATGCCGGAGGTCAGACGCTCGCGGATTTCACCCGGGTTGCGGATGGTGTCCGCCGCCATCTTGTCCAGTTTGTCGCTGGGGGCCGAGGTCAGGAATTTATCCATGAACGGCACGGCCATGCGCGGGAAGATGACCGGCTGCAGCAGTTTGCCAACCACTTTGTTCGGGTGGTTTTTCAATGCCTGATCCAGCGCCTTTTCGGCGTTGTTCAGGGCATGCTGGCAAGCCCAGTGAACCAGCGGCAGGTCTTCTTTTTTCTGGCCGTTCTTCTCGTAGTACCACAGCACCGTCGAGGCAAGGTACAGGTTGCTGTACACATCGCCAAGGCGGGCAGATACGCGCTCGCGGAATTTCAAACCGCCGCCGAGGGTGCCAAGGGTGGCTTCGGCCGCAAGGTTGAACGACGCGCTGAGACGGTTGATCTGGTTGTAGTATTTTTTGGTCTGTTTTTCGACGCCCTTCGGCTTTTTGCTGAAAGCGCCGCCGGTGATGCCGTAGACAAAAGCCTTGGCGAAGCTGCGTACACCATTGCCCACATGCGCGGCCATGGTTTTGAGCAGTTTGCCGAGGGCTTTGTTCGGGTTCGGCTCTTCCGCCGCCTGAAGCTCTTTCAGGACATAGGGGTGCGCACGCACCGCGCCCTGACCAAAAATAATCAGGTTGCGGGTCATGATGTTCGCGCCTTCGACCGTGATGGCGATGGGAATGCCTTTGTAGAGGTCGGCGAAGGTGTTTTTCGGCCCGTTCGATACCGCCTTGCCGCCGTGGATGTCCATGGCGTCGTTGACGATGGTGCGCATCGCCTCGGTCAGGTGGTATTTCAGGATGGCCGAGGGAATGGCCGGACGTTCGCCCGTATCGACCATTTGCAGGGTCGCTTCGCGCGCGGCGTTCATCATATAGGTCAGGCCTGCCATTTTACCCAGCGGCTCTTCGATACCTTCGAAATTCGAAATCGCGGTATTGAACTGCTTGCGGGTGCGGGCATAGGCGCCGCTGGCGAAGCTGGACAGCTGCGCCCCTGCGGTGGACAGTGCCGGCAGCGACAGCGAGCGGCCGACAGCCAGACTTTCCATCAGCATTTTCCAGCCCTGACCCGCACGCTCCGGCCCGCCGATGATGTTGTCGAGCGGGATGAAAACGTCTTTACCTTTGTTCGGGCCGTTGTGGAACGGCAGATCCATCGGGCGGTGGCGGTCGCCGATCTCAACGCCCGGCGTGTTGCTGGGGATGAGGGCGCAGGTGATGCCGATGTCTTTTTTATCTTTGCCAAGCAGGTTGTCGGGATCTTCCAGTTTGAAGGCAAGGCCGAGCAGCGTGGAAACGGGGCCAAGCGTGATGTAGCGCTTTTCCCAGTTCAGCTTGATGCCCAGTTCGCCTTTTTCGTTTTTGCAAACGACGCCGCGCGCCGTCATGCTGCCCGCGTCGGAACCGGCATCCGGCTCCGTCAGGGCGAAGCAGGGGACTTCGCGGCCATCGGCCAGACGCGGCAGGTAATATTCCTGCTGCTCTTTCGTACCGTAGGCGTGGATAAGCTCTGCTGGGCCGAGGGAGTTCGGCACCATCACCGTCACTGCGGCGGCGATGCTGCGGCTGGCGATTTTAATGACCACAGCCGAATGCGCGGCGGAGGAGAAACCATGCCCGCCATGCTCTTTCGGGATTTCGAGGCCCATGAAGCCTTCTTTTTTAATGAAATCCCAGACTTCCTTGGGCAGGTCGCCGTCCTGGCTGACTTTATAGTTGTCAATCATCGCGCAAAGTTTTTCGACGGGGCCGTCGAGGAAAGCCTGCTCTTCGGCGGTCAGCTGCGGTTTGGGCAGTTTGAACAGCACGTCCCAGTCGGGCGTGCCTTTCATCAGTTCGCCATCCCAGCCCACGGTGCCGGATTCAAGCGCTTCCTTTTCGGTCTGCGACAATGACGGCAGAATGCTTTTGAAAGCATCGACGATTTTTTTGCTAAGCGGTGCCATGAAGACGGTCCTTCCTTGTTGACAAAAACACGTTAAATCTTGTTACACACCGTGTTGTCTCAGAAAGACTCTATCAACCGCGATGCCGCTTGGGCGGCTTGTTATTTTTTGTGCTGGCTGTGTCTTGATATGTTAAGATTTATAGGACATTCAAGGGGCGAGGCCAATAGGGAAAATTATTAGACATAAACCGCACTGAAATGCTGCGGAGTGTCAAATTTATCGCCAAATAAATACGTCTTTTACGTCTCGTTTTTAGTCTGTGCGGTAATGGCGTCGTTCTGTTGACACTTTTCAACCGCGCGGCGCGGGTGGGTTTTGCGGTTTTGCTGGCTGTGGCTTGTCCGCCGCAGCGGCTTCTGGTGCAGGATTTTTCGCGTTTGTGAAACGTGCGGCAAGCGGGGTATTGGGCAGCGATGAAGCCGTGTCGTTTTGCGGGGGCTGAATTGTCGACCCTGCGTTCCTGCTGCTGTTATTATCATCATTGTCAGACGGCTGTCCCCAATCAAGGCTGACATTCACGCGGCCCAGCGTGCCGACGAAAACCGACAGGCTGACAGCCCATGCCAGCGCGCGGCCCATACCTTGGCCCGTTTCGCGCAGCGTCTGTCTGGCGTCGAAAGCGGCGAGGGATTCTTTGCGCTCCTCCGGCGATTTCATTGCGAAGCGTACGGTTTTGGCCGCAACATAAATCCCTGTCATGACACCCGCCGCCGCAATAGGTCCTGCGAAAAGCCCAATGGCTGCACCCGCAATACCGCCCGTCATGCCGCCGACGACAGCGCCGATCACTGGACTGCCCAGCGACGCCGCATAAAGGGTGACGGCGCTGACTTGCAGCGCTGTCTTGAGGGCTTTTTTGCCGAAATCGCGGATGTTCATGGCTTCAAGGTCTTTCTGAAAATATCAGGCAACGTCCGACAACCGCGCCAGCGTTTCTTCCTTGCCGAGGATTTCCGCGACGTGGAAGATGGACGGGCTGTTGGTCGTGCCGGTGATGGCGGCGCGCAGCGGCATGGCGACTTTGCCAAGCTTCAGGCCTTTTTGCGTGCCGTATTCTTTGAGCGCGGCCTCGATTTTCTCGGCTTTGAAATCATCGAGGGATACCAGCGTCTGTTTCATTTCACCCAGCATGCCGCGCGTGTCGGCGTCCAGCACCTTGGCGGCGTCTTCGGTCAGCGGCAACGGGCGCGGGCGTACGAAAAACAATCCGGCGTCGGCCAATTCGATAAGCGTGCTGGCGCGTTCTTTCAGCGCACGCAGGCCGGATTTGAAACGGGCAATACCCGCGGCGTCCGGCTTCGCGCCGAGTTTTTCCTCGATATACGGCATGGTCAGCGACATCAGGCGGTCTTCGTCGGCCTGACGCATGTAATGCGCATTCACATGCGCCAGTTTGGTGAAATCCATGCGCGAGGGAGATTTGCCGATACCGTCCAGCGTGAACAGTTTGACGGCTTCTTCGGTATCCACAATTTCGGTATCGCCATGACCCCAGCCAAGGCGCAGCAGGTAATTGCGCATCGCTTCGGGCAGGTAGCCTTTGTTCGCGTATTCATGCAGGCCGACAGCGCCGTGGCGTTTGGACAGCTTCGCGCCGTCTTCGCCCAAAATCATCGGGATATGGGCGAATTGCGGCACATCCCAGCCCATGGCGTCGTAAATCATGCGCTGGCGGAAGGTGTTTGTCAGGTGGTCGTCGCCGCGGATGACATGGGTGATGCCCATGTCGTGGTCATCGACAACCACGGACAGCATATAAGTCGGCGTGCCGTCGCCGCGGAGCAAAATCATATCGTCGAGCTGCGTATAGGGCACGCGCACATCTCCCTGCACGGCGTCCTTGACCAGCATTTCATCATTCGCGCGGTTCGGCGCCTTGATGCGCACGGCGGGTTTGACGCCGGCGGGGGCGTCTTTGGGGTCGCGGTCGCGCCAGCGGCCGTCATAGCGGGGCGACAGGCCTTTGGCGAGTTGCTCCTCGCGCATTTTTTCGAGCTCTTCGGGCGTGCAATAGCAGTAATAGGCTTTGCCTTCGGCCAGCAGCTGGTGCGCGATTTCGGCATGGCGGTTCATGCGCGCGAACTGGAAGATAGGCTCCCCATCCCAATCCAGACCCAGCCAGCGCATGCCGTCGAGAATGGCTTCCACCGCCGCCTCGGTCGAGCGGGCGCGGTCGGTATCCTCGATACGCAGCAAAAACTGGCCGCCCATGTGCTTGGCGAAAAGCCAGTTGAACAGCGCGGTGCGGCCGCCGCCAATATGCAGGTATCCGGTCGGGGACGGCGCGAAACGGGTGATGATTTTGGACATGATTAAGTCTCTGAAACCTTGGAATTTGGGGGCTGTTTTTTGTGGCAATTTAACGTATCGTTTCCCGCTATGGCAAGATATTTAGGCGCATTTTGGCAGGAGATGCAAAACCAGCGGGAACGCTGGATTTTCTGGCTGCCTGTGCCTATGGCCCTTGGGATTGCGGCATATTTCGCCCTGCACGGGGAGCCGCCGCTGCTGCTCGGCAGTCTGGTTGCCTTGTTTATGCTGCCGCTCTTGCGGGCATTTTACCGGAATCAGGCGGTTTTTATTCCCTTTCTGGCGCTACTGCTGGCGGTGGGCGGTTTTGCGGCGGCGCAGTGGCGCACGCATAATGTCGCAGCGCCTGTGATTGAAAAGCGCAGCTATACCATCACCCTGCGCGGCAAGGTGGTGGAGGTGCAGCCGCAGCCCAAAAACTTCCGTATCGTGCTGGAGGATTTTACAGTTGTGAAAGGCACGCTGTTTCAGGACAGTCTGCCCGCGCGCGTGCGCATCCGGCTTAAAAACAACGACCCCGCCGTGCCGCAGGCGGGCGATGTGGTGGAGGTACGTGCATCGCTGCTGCCGCTCTCGGCGCCCGTCATGCCGGGGGCGTTCGATTTTCAGCGCCATGCGTTTTTTCAGGGGCTGGGCGGTACGGGATATGCCCTCGGCAATCTTGAGGTTGTGACGCCGCGGCAGGGCGGTGAATTTTTCTTTGAAAAACTGCGCCGGCATATCCGCGAAAAAATCTTCGCGGCCATTGAAGACCGCGACCGTGCCGCCATGATTACCGCCTTTATGATTGGCGAGGACAGGGGAATATCCGAACAAGACTGGCAGGTGGCGCGGGATTCCGGCATCGCGCATCTGATTGCGATTTCGGGATCGCATTTCGTGTTGATTGCGGGGTTTCCGTTTTTTTTCGTGCGCGCGCTTCTGGCGGCCATTCCCTATACGGCGCTGCGCTGGCCGATTAAAAAAATCGCGGCGGCGGTTGCCATGGCTGTATCCGTTTTTTATATGCTGCTGATCGGATCGCCCATTCCGGCGCAGCGCGCGGTCATCATGACCTGCGTGGTGATGACGGCGATTATGATAGACCGCGACCCGTTCACGTTGCGGCTGGCGGCATTTGCGGCGCTGCTTTTGTTTGTTCTGGCGCCGGAAAGCCTGATGGGGCCGAGCTTCCAGATGTCTTTTGCCGCCGTCGTCGCCCTGATTGCTTTTTATGAAAGCACCGCGCCGTGGTGGAAAAAACATTTCCGCGATGCGGATTGGTCGGTGCGATATGGGCTTTATCTGCTGGGCTGTTTTTCAACCTCGCTGGTGGCCAGTGCGGCGACGGCGCCTTTCGCGCTGTATCATTTCGGGCGCGTCCCGTTTATCGGCGGGCTGGCGGCAAACATGGTGGCGGTGCCGGTATCATCGTTTGTGACCTTTCCGGTCGGGCTTTTGTCATGTTTGCTGATGCCCTTCGGGCTGGAAAAATATCCGCTGTTGCTGACCGAAAAAAGCATCGACGTTTTCATGTATGTCGCCGAACTGGTTGCGGGATGGGAATATGCGGGCTGGCAGGGCGGCAGTTTTGATGCGCTTTGGCTGGGGCTTTTTACCATCGGCGGCATCTGGGTCTGCGCGTGGCGCGGCTGGATACGCTGGGCGGGACTGGCGCCGATGGCCGTTGCCGCCCTGATGGCCGCCCTGACGCCGCGGGCGGATATTCTGGTGGCCGCCAGCGGGGATCTTTTCGCCCTGCGTGCGCCGGATGGCACAATATGGTTTTCGACGTTGTCCAAGGAAAAATTCGTGCGCGAGCAGTGGCTGGTGCGCGAAGGGCGTTTCGGGCTTTCCCGTGCCCGGGACGCATCGCCACGCGTCTGGCCGGAACGCCAGTTGCCGGGCGGTGCGGGGGATTTTCTGTCCTGCGATGATGCCGCCTGCCGCGCCAATCTGAAGGGGCATATCATATCGTTTATCCGCAAACCCGAAGCGGCCGCCGAAGAATGCGCTTCGGCAGAGGTGATGATTTCAAAATCGGCTATCAAATTACCGCCCGCTTGCAAGCGCAAGGTTGCGGTCATCGACCGCTGGACATTGCGCAGCGATGGCGCGCATGCGATTTACCTGACAGCGGGCAAGCCGCCCGATATCCGCAGCGTCAAGGATGAACGCGGCCAGCGCCCGTGGACGGCGGGCGCGAAGCCGAAAGATAAAAAAGATTAAAAGGAAAAACCCGTCAGGCGGCGCGCTGCTGGCTATCCGCTGTTTTGTTTTGCAGTTTGGTCTTGATGACCTGCGCCTGTTTCAGCATTTCATGCGTGGCTTCGCAGCAGGGCATTTTGACATGCCATTGCTTGTGAGCTTCGTCGGCGCTCAGGCCTTTTTCAAGCGCCTTGCGCGCCTGATATTTTTGCCAGATTTTTTCGTGGAAATAAAAACCGCCGATTTGCGCCAGCGGCTCCAGCATGGCGACCCCAAGGCCGATATGTATATCGCCGCTGACCGTCCAGCCGACCAGAAAGGCGACAGCAATATGAAGAACCCCGTAAGTAGCCGTTTTTGCAAGAAGCATGATTATTCTTTCCTTTGATTACGGAAAGATATATCGCATCGCGGCATAAAGTAAAGTGTTACTTTATAACTTTTTGAAAAAAACGGATTTTCGCTGCCGCGCAGGCTGCGGACGGGGTTAATACGTCCGCAAAAGGCTGCGCAGACGCCCCTGAATCCGAACGCGGTGGGGCGGCAGACGGATGGGTTGATAGGCGTCGTTTTCCGGCATCAGAACGACCGAGCCGACCTCGCGGCGCAGACGTTTCAGGGTGACTTCTTCTTCGTCCACCAGCGCCACCACAATGTCGCCGTCATTGGCGCGGTCGCATTCTTCGATAATCACGATATCGCCGTCCATGATGCCGGCCTTGCTCATGGAATCCCCCTCGATGGTGAGGGCGTAGCAGGGCGTATTGCCCATCATGTGGAACGGCACGCCGATCATGTCGGTTTCATGGCGCAGTGCCTCGATAGGGCTGCCGGCGGCGATTTTGCCGTAGAGCGGCACCTCGGCCATATCGCTGTTCGCGGCGGGCATGGCAGGCATAGACTGCTTGAAATTCGGCTTCACGCCGGCCTTGGGGTTTTTAATGGCGGCGACGGTCGCAGGGCTTGATACCGAGCGTACGCCGGAGGCGGGGACATTCAGCTTGCCTGCCGCGTTTTCCGGCAGTTTTTTGACTTCGAGTGCGCGCGCCTTGTTCGGCAAACGCTCCAGAAACCCGCGTTCGACCAGCGCGTTGATCAGGCGGTGAATGCCCGATTTGGATTTGAGATCCAGACCTTCTTTCATTTCCTCGAACGACGGCGACAGTCCCGTGCGGGACGTGTAGTCGTGAATGAACATCAAAAGATCGCGTTGTTTCTGGGTCAGCATGCTCTTTGCGCTCCTTAAGCGGGGTATTCTTATTTTGTTCTACCTTTATTCCTCTTTCGTGTCAAGCGGGTTTAAACAAGTCTTTCCCAGACCGTGCAAAACCGTCATGATGGCCGCGAAGAACTGGGGTTAGATACGGGGTTTCGACGTGCGTTTTTTGAATGGACTATTCGCAGGCCTGATGCTGGCGGCGGTCATGCTGGCTGCGCCGCAGGCGCGCGCGTTTGATGGCGAGACAAACACCGATTTGCTGGCCGCGTTCAAACAGGATGATATCTATTGGAAAGACACCGCGCCTGCGGACCATGAAACCACCTGCCGCGAAGCGGCGGATGCGGCGGGCGCGATCGACAGCGGCGTGCAGACCGTCATGGCAACGCCGCCCGATGCGTCCGGCCCCTTCGGTCCCGGCATGATGGCGCCGCAGCGCAAAGTGTTCATTTCGATTGTGATTGATGATGTGGGTATCGACCATAAACGGTCGGCCCGTGCGATTGATTTGCCTGCGGGCGTCACGCTGGCATTTTTGCCCTATGCCAACAATGTCGCCGCGCAGGCGGCGCTCGCACAGCAAAAGGGGCATGAGCTGATGGTGCATCTGCCCATGGAGCCGTCGCGCATGACCGCCAATCCGGGGCCTGATTTTCTGGGCGTCGGCCATTCGGCGGAGGAGCTGGAAAAACGCATCGCGCGTAATCTGGATGCCTTTAGCGGTTATAAAGGCGTTAACAACCACATGGGCAGCGCGTTCACAAAACACGCGCCCGGCCTTGCGGTTTTGATGCGGGATTTGAAAAAGCGCGGCGTTTATTTTCTTGATTCAAAAACCGCGCCCGACAGCGTGGCCGAAGATATGGCGATGTCTAAAGGCATCCCGACCACGCACCGCGATGTGTTCCTCGACCATTACGAAAGCACAGATCAGGTCATGGCTGCGCTTGAAAAAACCGAACGCATCGCGCGCATCGGCGGTTATGCGGTGGCGATTGGTCATCCGAAAGATGTGACGCTGGATGCGCTGCAAAGCTGGCTGCCGACGCTGGCGGCAAAAAATATCGAACTGATACCCCTCAGCGAGATGATCAAAAAACGCCACGCCGCTGCAAAGGCCTATAGCGCCGCAGCGCCTGCGCCCGCTGCCGTTGTTCCGGCGGGGCTGAACGAATAATCAATTAAATGGGCTTTTAAGCCGCGCTGGCCTTCGCGATCGCGATGAAATCGTCGGCGACAAGGCTGGCGCCGCCGACCAGTACGCCATCGACATGCGGCAGGTGCAGGATTTCGCGGGCATTCGCGGCCTTGACCGAACCGCCATACAGCAGTTTCACCTGTGCGCCGCCGGCGGTGATTTTGTCGCTGACTTTCGCACGGATATGCGCGTGCATCTGGCGAATATCATCGGCTGATGCCGTTTTGCCCGTGCCAATCGCCCAGACGGGTTCATAGGCAATCGCGGTATTTTCAGATGTCGCGGACAGCGGAATGGATTCCGCCAGCTGCGCGGCGACGACGCTGTCGGCCTGTCCTGCCGTGCGCTCCGCATCCGTTTCACCGACGCAGATAATGGCGACAAGCCCTGCGGCATGGGCGGCGGCCGCTTTGGCGGCGATGAGGGCGCTGCTTTCCGCGTGGTACTGCCTGCGCTCCGAATGGCCGACGATGACGTGGGTGCAGCCGAGGTCTTTGAGCATCGCGGCGGAAATATTGCCCGTATAGGCGCCAGCGCTTTCGGTATGGCAATCCTGTCCGCCGTGGCGCACGGCGCAGCCCGCCAGAACCTCGGCAACAGTGCCGATCATGGTGGCAGGTGGACATAATACCATTTCAAAGGGACTATCCTTGATGGCGGCGATGGCGCTGCCCAGTTGCTCCGCGCGGGCTTTGCTATCGGCCAGAAGACCGTTCATCTTCCAGTTACCCACAATCAGCTTGGTGGCGGACATCGGCGGCTCCTTTGATTTTTTTGAATAATTGTCTGTTTGGTGTCTTGACATCTTGGCGAAAAAGCTGTGGATTATCAAGGAATTTTACAGGAGAACCCGCGTATGTTGCGTGCAATGCGAACCGGCAGACAGTCGGTCCTTATCAAAGGCTTTTTTCTTTTCCTGCTGGCGCTGGCCGGCGGCGGCCTTGTGCTGATGGATGTGCAGGGTGTTTTCAATCGTGGCGTGCCCAAGGCGACGCTGGCAACGATTGACGGCGAAAAGCTGACCACGACCGAATTCGACCGTATGGTGCAAAGCGCGATTTCGCAGCAGCGCATTTCGCAGGCGGATGCCTACGCAAGCGGCCTGCCGCAAAAAATGCTGGATCAGGAAATCAACGCGCGCATTTTCAGCCGCGCCGCGCGTGATGCCGGTCTGGTAGTCGATAACCGCACCGCCGCGCAGTTCGTGCATAGCGCCTTTATCCAACCGCTGCTGTCGCAGGGCGTGAGCGAGCAGGATGCGCTGCAATACCTGCTGCGCAGCTCCGGCCTCAGCGAGGCGCAACTGCTCGCCAGCGTGCGCAGCCAGATTGCAGCCGAAAATCTTCTGAAGGCTGTATCCTATGGTGCCTATGCGCCCAAGCGCCTTGTCGATGACGCGCTGAAATTCCGCTATGAAGCGCGCCGCGCGGAATACTTCACGCTGACGCTCAAGGAAATCGGCACGGTGGCGGAACCGTCCGACGAAGACCTGCAAAAACATTACGAAGCGACCAAGGGCCGCTACATGCAGCCCGAACTGCGCGCCCTCAGCGCCGTTGTGCTGGATGGCCCGTCGCTGGGCGTCAATCCGGAAGTGACGGACGAAGAGCTGCAGGCCTGGTTCGAAGAACACAAACGCGATTATTCGACGCCGGAAGAGCGCCAGATCGAACAGCTGGTCGTTGAAGACGAAGCCACCGCAAACAAAATCCGCGAAGCGGCGATGGCGGCGGGCAATGACCTGAAAAAAGGCGTTGCCGCGCTGAAAGACGTCACGGCGAATGTTGTTGGCGGCACCTACAGCGAAGATGACATCGCCGAAGAACTCGCCGCTGCTGCGTTCAAAGACACCGCGCCGGGCGCGATTTCCCAGCCTGTCAAAAGCGATTTCGGCTGGCACGTTGTGCGTGTTGTAAAAGTCACCAAGCCGGGCACGTCGAAAAAATTCGAAGACCTGCGTGCCGAGATTGCCAAACGCGTGAAGGCGGAAAAAGGCGCGGATGCGCTTTATGAAGTCATCAACCGCATCGACGACGCCCTGGCCGGTCACGAAATGACGCTGGAACAGCTGGCGCAGGAATACAAGCTGAAGCCGATTGCCATCGAGGCTGTCGACGCCAGCGGTTTTACAGCCGCAGGCCGCAAGGCCGATCTGGATGCGCTTCCCAAGGCGGAGAAGGTGATCGAAGCGGCCTTCGCGCTCAAGGAAGAAGGAGCGGTCAGCTCCCTCATCGAGGCGGATGACGGTTCTTTTGTTGTCGTTTCCGTCAGCAAGCTGACGCCGGCCGAGGCGAAGCCTTTCGCCGAGGTGCGCCGCGAGGTTGTGCAAAACTGGAAAGACGTGCGCAAAAACGCCTTGCTGGATGAAAAAGCCGCGCAGGTCATGGAACGCCTCAACATGGGCGAGAATTTTGATGCCGTGGCGAAATCTTTTGGCAAGTCGCTCACCCGCAGCGATTTCCTGCGCCGTGACAGCGATGCCGCCAAGGCGCCGCTGGGCCGCGGGATGATACCGGCCCTGTTCTCGATCGAAAAAACGGGGCAGGCGACCACCGTGCGCGGCGAGGATACGCTGTCGTTCATGCGCGTGGCCGAACGCCGCACCGAAACGCCCAAGGAAAGTGCCGAGGGCGAGGCCAAGCTTCTGCAGCAGGGCCTCAGCCGTGCGCTGCAGGGCGATCTTATCGAACAGTACCGCAAGGGCCTGATGGCGAAGTACAAGGTCAAGGTGAATAACGATATCCTCGAGTCCACCTACGACCCTGCGAAAACCGAATAAACCCGCCCTGCCGCCGCGTGCGTTTTTGCAAGCCCTTTCAGGCTGTTGAAAGCGTTCAAAAACCGCTGGCTTTTTGGCGGGAAGGGATTTAAAACCATGTCTGGAAACGCGACTTGCGTTTTCATAACTATTGAACCGGAGTTTTGTCGTCCATGCAAGAAGTTCTGCTGGTCATTCACCTGATTGTCGCGATTGGCATTATCGCCGTTGTGCTGCTGCAACCGTCGGAAAGCGGCGGTTTCATGGGCAACTCGGGTTCGATGTCGAACCTGATGGCACCGCGCCGCACGGCCGATGCGCTGACGCGCACGACGACCATTCTGGCGGGTCTGTTTTTCTGCACCAGTTTGCTTCTGGCCATTACCGCCAGCAGCAGCCCGAAGACCGAAGGCATTCTCGAGATGGGCGCGAAAAAACCTGCCCCTATCGAAAAGAGCGAAAAGACCGAAGCCGCACCGGCAGACGTAAAGCCGGAAGAAAAGGCCGCGGCACCCGACACGCCGGAAACCGCGCCCGCACCGAAAGCGCCCATCGGACAGTAAAAGCATCGAACAGGGGGAGAATTGATGCCACGCTATATCTTCATCACGGGCGGGGTCGTCTCCTCCCTTGGAAAAGGTTTGGCCTCTGCTGCGCTGGGGGCTGTGCTTCAGGCGCGCGGGTTCAAGGTGCGTTTGCGCAAACTCGATCCTTACCTCAACGTCGATCCGGGCACTATGAGCCCCTATGAACATGGCGAATGCTATGTCACCGATGACGGCGCGGAAACCGACCTTGACCTTGGCCATTACGAACGCTTCACCGGCGTTGCCGCGCGCAAGACCGACAACGTCACCACCGGTAAAATCTACTGGAACGTGCTGACAAAAGAACGCCGCGGCGATTACCTCGGCGGAACCGTGCAGGTCATTCCGCATATCACCAACGAGATCAAAGATTTCATCCAGAGCGATAACGGCGATGCCGATTTCGTGCTGTGCGAGGTGGGCGGCACCGTGGGCGATATCGAAAGCCTGCCGTTTCTCGAAGCCATCCGCCAGTTCGGTAACGAAGTCGGGCTCAGGAATGCGCTGTTCATCCACGTCACGCTGATGCCGTATATCAAGACGGCGGGCGAGCTGAAAACCAAACCGACCCAGCACTCGGTGAAGGAACTGCTGTCGGTTGGTATCCAGCCGTCGATTTTGCTCATCCGCGCCGACCGCGAAATCCCCAAGGAAGAGCGCCGCAAAATCGCGCTGTTCTGCAACATCCTGCCGGAGCGTGTTATCCCCGCGCTTGACGTCCCCAGCATCTATCAGGTGCCTGTCAGCTATCACGGCGAAGGATTGGACGAGCAGGTGCTGAAATACTTCGGCCTTGATGCACCCGCGCCGGACCTGTCGAAATGGATGGAGATTTTGCACAAAATCCAGCATCCCGAAGGCGAGGTCACGATTGGCGTTGTCGGCAAATATACCTCGCTGCTCGACAGCTATAAATCGTTGTCGGAGGCGCTGACGCATGGCGGCTTCGCCAATAACGTCAAAGTCAATCTGTCGTGGCTGAACGCAGAAGTCTTTGAAAAAGACGACAACCTGCACCTGCTTGAAAACGTGCATGGCATTCTGGTGCCCGGCGGTTTTGGCGAGCGCGGGACGGAAGGGAAAATCCGCGCTGTACAATTCGCGCGCGAACGTAAAATTCCCTATTTCGGTATTTGCCTCGGCATGCAGATGGCGGTCATCGAAACCGCGCGCAATCTGGCGGGGCTGAACGATGCCGGCTCCACCGAATTCGGCAAATGCGGCAATCCTGTCGTCGGTTTGATGACCGAATGGATGAAAGAAGGCGAAGTCGAACGCCGCAACGAAGCGGGCAACATGGGCGGCACCATGCGTCTTGGTGCTTACAAGGCCAAGCTGGCAGCGGGTTCGCGCGTCGCGGAGATTTATGGCGCGACAGAAATTTCCGAACGCCACCGCCACCGCTACGAAGTCAACACGACCTACAAACAGCAGCTGGAAGGCGCGGGGCTGGTTTTCTCCGGCATGTCGCCGGATGGCAAGCTGCCGGAAATCGTGGAGATCAAAGATCATCCGTGGTTTGTCGGCGTGCAGTTCCACCCCGAACTGAAATCCAAACCGTTTGAACCGCATCCGCTGTTCACGTCCTTCGTCAAGGCGGCGGTTGAAAAATCGCGTCTGGTCTGATGCTGCGGCGGCTTTTGTTCGCGTGGGTGTTCTGTGCGCTGCTGGCGGCCGCGCCTATGGCTGCCCGCGCAGAGGGGTTTGACGCCGCGCGTCTTGTCTCCGCGGCGGAAGAACAAACCGCCTATACCAAAAGCTACGACCCCGCTTACCGCCGCATACCATACCCGAATGGCGATGTGCCGCGCGAAACCGGCGTTTGTTCCGATGTGGTGATCCGCGCCTACCGCGCGCTCGGCATTGATTTGCAGCAGCGGGTTCATGAGGATATGAAACGGCATTTCGGATTGTATCCGAAAACATGGGGGCTCAGCCGCCCCGATCCCAACATCGACCACCGCCGCGTGCCGAACCTGCAAGTCTTTTTCACGCGGCATGGCCAAAGCCTGCCTGTGACAGAGCGTTCTTCGGATTATCTGCCCGGCGATATCGTGACATGGAATCTGGCCGCGCCACAAAAAATGATTCCGCATATCGGAATCATCAGCGCGCAGCGCACGGCGGACGGGACAAGGCCGCTTGTCGTGCACAACATCGGTGCCGGCACGAAGGTCGAAGATATTTTATTCAGCTACAAAATCACCGGACATTACAGATACGCGCCGTAATATGCGTTCAGGTGCTTTTAGGCGGCGAGGGTGGCGTTAAGTTTTTTTTTAAGCCGCTCGATGCCTTCCTCGATCATTTTCTTGGCTTCGTTGACATCGCCCCAGCCGTGGACTTTCACCCATTTGCCCGGCTCCAGTTCTTTGTAACGCTCGAAGAAATGTTCGATACGCTTGCGTTTGGATTCCGGAATGTCGGTATAGTTTTTGATATCTTCGAATTCGGGGTCGAGTTTGCTGATCGGCACGGCGATGATTTTCTCGTCGCCGCCGGCTTCGTCTTCCATTTTCAGGACGCCCACGGGGCGCACGGCCACGACCGCGCCAGGCACAACCGGAATAGCGCCGATAATCAGCACATCCACCGGATCGCCGTCTTCGGACAGGGTATGGGGGATAAAGCCGTAGTTGCCCGGGTATTGCATCGCGACATGCAGGAAACGGTCAACCATGGGGGCACCGCTTTCCTTGTCGATTTCGTATTTGACCGGTGCGCCGCCCACGGGGTTTTCAACGATGACGTTCACTTCGTGGGGCGGGTTTTTACCGATGGAGATTTTATCGACAAACATGGGATTCCTGCTCAGAGCGTTGTTTTCGGGAATCCTATCATATATTGCAGTGCAATAAAACAGGCGGCAAAGGCTTTAGGGCCCGCCGCCTGTCATTTTTTCAGAAATTCCGCGGTTTTCAGGCGCGTTTTTTCTTTTTGCCGCCTTCGACGCTGCGGAGGGCAGGCTTTTTACGGCTGAGGCCCTTGACGCTGTCGCGGCCGGCGAAGCAGCCGGATGGGCCCAGTTGTTCTTCGATGCGGATCAGCTGGTTGTACTTGGCAATACGGTCGGAACGCGACAGGGAGCCCGTCTTGATCTGGCCCGCGTTGGTGGCGACGGCGAGGTCGGCAATGGTGCTGTCCTCTGTCTCGCCCGAGCGGTGGGAGAACACAACGCCGAAACCAGCCTTCTGCGCGGTTTGCACCGCGTTCAGGGTTTCGGTCAGGGTGCCGATCTGGTTCACCTTGATGAGGATGGCGTTCGCGGCGTTTTGCTCAATGCCCTGCTTCAGACGCGCGGCATTGGTCACGAACAGGTCGTCACCGACCAGCTGCACCTTGTCGCCCAGACGTGCCGTCAGCTCCGTCCAGCCCGCCCAGTCGTCTTCGGCCATGCCGTCTTCGATGGACACGATGGGGAATTTGCCAACCAATTTTTCGTAGAAGGAAATCATCTGTTCGCTATCGAATGTTTTTCCTTCTCCTTCAAGATGATATTTGCCTTTCTTGAAGAATTCGGTTGCCGCAACGTCCAGCGCGAGAACGATATCGCTGCCAGCTTTGTAGCCTGCGGCGGCGATGGCCTTCATAATGTATTCAAGACCTTGTTCCGTGCTTTTAAAGTTGGGTGCGAAGCCGCCTTCGTCACCGACGGCGGTATTGAAACCGGATTCTGAGAGAAGTTTCTTAAGGCTATGAAATACTTCAGAACCCATGCGGATACTTTCGGCGCTGCTTTCGGCCGCGACGGGCATAATCATGAATTCCTGAAAGTCGATGGAATTATCGGCATGGGCGCCGCCGTTGATGATGTTCATCATCGGTGTCGGCAGCAGGTGGGCGAAAGTACCACCGACATAGCGATAGAGCGGCATATCCAGTTCCGATGCCGCCGCATGCGCGGTGGCGAGGCTGACCCCCAGAATGGCATTGGCGCCCAGACGTGCCTTGTTCGGCGTGCCGTCAAGGTCGATGAGCAGTTCGTCAATCAGCGTCTGCTCTGTCGCGTCGATACCGGCGATGGCTTCAAAAATTTCCGTATTGACGGCGTCAACCGCCTTTTGCACGCCCTTGCCGTGATAGCGCTTTTTGTCGCCATCGCGTTTTTCGACGGCTTCGTGCGCGCCGGTCGATGCGCCCGACGGAACGGCAGCGCGGCCGACGATGCCGCTTTCCAGTACAACGTCCACTTCCACAGTGGGGTTGCCGCGGCTGTCCAGAATTTCGCGGCCGACGATATCGACAATGGCAGTCATAGGATGATCTCCCTTGGGGTTTGCGAATAATCTCGCGCCGAGAATAGCGGTTTTTGCCTGTGGCTGCAAAGGCATTCGCGCGGCGGGTCTGTACGGGGCGGGGCATGAAAAGAGGGGCTGCATCGCGCCGCCGCTGTGCTATGGTGATGCGAAGCGGGAGGCGTTTGATTATGGTATTGTTCAGCCGTTTTACAGTGTTTTTGTTCTGCGCGCTTGTATGGGCTGCGCCTGCCGGTGCCTTTGAAACCGAAGCGCAGGAGCCGAGCCAGATTGCCGCGCTTGAAGCTTCCGGTCAGGCATTTCTGCCGATTGCCAAAGATTTCGGCTGCCCCGTTTTCACATGGGCGGGATTTACCGACCCGCAGTTCCGTACCGCGCAGCTGGAATATACGCCCGAGGGGCACGACGTCAAAAACTGGACGCGTTTGCAAACCACCACGGTTTACGGCCTGACAGGCCGCGCCGATGCGGATACGAAAATCATGACGGGCCTTGCGCAGCTTCTTGTCGGTAACTACAAAAAAACGGCCGAGGTCATCGACCTTCAATATTTCGAAAACGGCATCGGGGAGCCTGCGTTTTATATCGAATATAAAATCGGCGAGGGAGATGCGCGCGAACATAACGCGGGCGTTTTCATGCGCACGTCCGACAAGGCGGCGGCTTTCATGCAAATTCAGGCCCGCAAGGGCGAGTTGCCGCGCGAGGATACCTATATATTGCTGGGCTATCTGGGGATGGCGCCTGCGCATGGTACGGTCAAGAAGCCGGATGCTAAGACAGCAAAGGGTACGACTGTCTTTCTGCCGCGCCGCAAGCCGCAAATAACGCCGCCTGCCATGAGTCTGGATGATTTACCCGCCATTCCGCCCCTGCCGTCGATGCCGACGCTGCCTTCGGGTCTTGGCGCGCCTTGAATTAAGGCGCGGGCGGTTTTTGCTGCGGCGCTGCCGCCGGTTTCTCGGCGGGCGATTTTTTACGCAACGGTTTTAGGATACCCTCAAAAGCGGCTTTGAGCTTGCCTGCCTTCAGGCGTGATGGCGCTGCGCTGCTGCTGCCCGCATCATCCATGCTGCGCGCGGGCGGGGATTGATGTCCGTTATTATCGCGCGCGCGGGTGAGCAGTGCGTGGAGTGATTTCACAGGCTCGACAAATAATGCCTTGGCAGCGGAGATGCCGACGATGGCAAGGCCGAGCGGTACGGCGGCGCCTTCGCTTTTGAGCGCCTTGATGGTGGATTTAAGTCCGACATATCCGACATAGCCCATGACCGCGGCACCCGTGAGGGCGAGGGGGATGCCAAGGCCGCCTGCAACCGCGCCAACCGCGCCCATGCCAAGAATACCGCCGAGCGTGCCGCCGCCATATCCGACAGCGCCTGTCACCGCGCCGATGGCAGCGCAGGCGTAAACGCCGACGTTGAAGATTTTGCTGCGGGTCATGTCCATATTCGTATCGCCCATATCAAAATCTCCTGCGGATGCCGGGGGATAATCAGGCCGCTTTTTGTGCGCGGCTGTAAGCTTCGGGTTTGATGAGACGGTCGATGGCGACAAGCTGCGTCAGAATACCTTCGAGATCCGACAGCTTCACCATGTTGGGACCGTCCGACGGTGCCTTGTCGGGGTCTTGATGCGTTTCCATGAAAATCGCGGCGCAGCCGATGGCCAGCGCGGCGCGTGCCAGCGGCGGCACCATGCGGCGGTCGCCGCCCGATGCGGTGCCCGCGCCACCCGGTTGCTGCACCGAATGCGTCGCGTCGAAAACGACAGGCAGGCCGGTTTCGGCCATGATGGGCAGGGCGCGCATATCGTTGACCAGTGTGTTATAGCCAAAGGTCACGCCGCGTTCGCACAGCATCACGTTCGGGTTGCCGCTTTCGATGATTTTCGCGGCGACGTTTTTCATGTCCCATGGTGCAAGGAACTGGCCTTTCTTGACGTTGATCGGCTTGCCGGTTTTGGCGGCGGCGATCAGAAGGTCGGTCTGGCGGCACAGAAATGCGGGGATTTGCAGCACATCCACCGACGGCGCGACAATCGCGCATTGTTCGGCGGTGTGAATATCGGTGATGACGGGCAGGTTCATTTTGCTGCGCAGTTCTTCGAAAACCGGCAGGCCTTTTTCAAGCCCGATGCCGCGCTGGCCTTTCAGCGAGGTGCGGTTCGCCTTGTCGAACGAAGATTTATAGACCAGCGGAATGCCCAGCTTGCCCGTGATTTCCTTGATGGCGCCGCACATGTCGAAAGCGTGGTCGCGGCTTTCCATCTGGCAGGGGCCGGCGATCAGCACGAAGGGCAGGTCGTTGCCCATTTTCAGGTTGCCGATAGAAATATGGTGCTGTGCGGTGGCGGCGGTCATGCGCAAAAAAGCCTTTCAATAAAGGAAAAATCCGTCTTTGCCCTGAATGTAAAGCGCGCGGCGTCCCTGTCAATATGTATTTTCAGGTGGTGCGGCAGGGCGAGGGCTGATAAATCATTGAATCAAAGCCTTTTTAGTTGACGTTATGACTCGTCTGTGATTCCATGGGAAGTATGAGAACGCCTTACAAACAGCCCCAAAAACCGAAATCGATTTCCCGCAGTCTGGTCACCATCCTCAGCTTCGGCCTGTTTCTGTATTTCGGCTACCATCTGGTGCATGGCGACCGCGGCTATTTCGCGCGCAAGGGGCTGGACATCAAACTGGCGTCGGCAGAGCAGAAACTCGCCCAGAAAAAAGAAGACCGCGAGGAACTGGAAAACCGTGTGCGCCTGATGCGTCCGGAAAGTCTTGACCTCGACCTTCTGGATGAACGCGTGCGTGTGGTTCTCGGCTATATGAAGGCCGAAGAGCGCGTGGTTGTGCATAGCCGCCTGAAATAATCCGGATATTATTTTATGTGAAATACAAAACGCCCTAATTGCGTCTGCCGTGCTTGCAAAGCGGCGGCCAAAAGATTAATTAAGGGGGTCTATTTTCAACCGCATAAAGAGGCTCCCCCGTGGCAAGCACACCTACATCCGGCAAGGCTAAACTGGAGACGGTCAAATCGCCGTCCAACATCGCATCGCCGGAACAGATGCTCGAATATTTCAAGGATATGCTCCTTATCCGCCGTTTCGAAGAAAAGGCCGGCCAGCTCTATGGCATGGGTCTTATCGGTGGCTTCTGTCACCTGTATATCGGGCAGGAAGCTGTCGTCGTCGGTATGCAGTCCGCGCTTCAGCCGCAGGACACCGTCATCACCGCGTACCGTGACCACGGCCACATGCTGGCCTGCGGTATGTCCGCCAACGGCGTCATGGCCGAACTGACGGGCCGCAAGGGCGGGTATTCGCGCGGCAAGGGCGGCTCCATGCACATGTTCAGCCGCGAAAAGGGTTTTTACGGCGGCCATGGTATCGTCGGCGCGACGGGTCCGCTGGGCGCGGGGCTGGCTTTTGCGCATAAATACAAAGGCGACAACGGTATCTGCACCGCTTATTACGGCGATGGCGCGGCCAACCAGGGTCAGATTTACGAAGCCTATAACATGGCGTCGCTGTGGAAACTGCCGGTGATTTTCGTCATCGAAAACAACAAATACGGCATGGGCACCAGCCAGACGCGCCACGCGGCCGGCGTTCTTTACAAACGCGGCGAAGGTTATGACATTCCGGGCGAAAAAATCGACGGCATGGACGTGCTGACGGTACGCGCCGCCGCGCTGAAGGCGGTTGAATACGTCCGCAGCGGCAACGGCCCCTATATCCTTGAATTCGATACCTACCGCTACCGCGGCCACTCGATGTCGGATCCGGGCAAATACCGCTCGAAAGAAGAAGTCGAGATGATGAAAGAAAATCACGACCCCATCGAACAAATCCGCAAAGCCATTCTGGCCACCGGCAAGTTCGGCGAGGATGATTTCAAAAAAATCGAAAAAGACGTGAAGGCGGTAGTCAATGAATCCGCCGAATTCGCGCAGCAAAGCCCGGAGCCGGATCCGTCCGAGCTGTGGACCGACATTCTGGTGGAGGGTTAATCCATGTCCATTCAAATCCTGATGCCCGCACTGTCCCCGACCATGACCGAAGGCAAGCTTGCCAAGTGGGTCAAGAAAGAGGGAGATAAAATCAAGGCCGGCGACGTGATTGCCGAAATTGAAACCGACAAGGCGACGATGGAAGTCGAAGCCGTCGATGAAGGCGTGATTGGCAAAATCCTCGTGGCCGAAGGCACCGAAGGCGTGGCCGTCAATACGCCGATTGCCGTGCTGCTCGAAGATGGCGAAAACGCGGCGGATGTTGCGGCAGCCGCATCGGCCGCGCCGGCGCCGAAGGCCGCGCATGAAGATGCGCCCTTCGTCAATCCGTCCTGCCTGCCGACGCAGACGCCTGCGCAGCCTGCCGCCGCCGCGCCTGCTGCGGAAAAGGAATGGACGGGCCCGACCGTCAGCGTCACCGTACGCGAAGCGCTGCGCGACGCCATGGCCGAGGAAATGCGCCGCGATGGCGATGTTTTCGTCATGGGCGAAGAAGTCGCCGAATATCAGGGTGCGTATAAAGTCACTCAAGGTCTTTTGCAGGAATTCGGCGACAAGCGCGTGATTGACACGCCGATTACCGAATACGGTTTTGCCGGTATCGCTGTCGGTGCTGCTTTCGCAGGCCTGAAGCCCGTCACTGAATTCATGACCTGGAACTTCGCCATGCAGGCGATTGACCACATCATCAACTCCGCCGCCAAGACGCTGTATATGGCGGGCGGGCAGCTGGGTTGCCCCATCGTGTTCCGCGGGCCGAACGGTGCTGCGTCGCGCGTGGCCGCGCAGCACTCGCAGTGCTTCGCATCGTGGTATGCGCATTGCCCGGGTCTGAAAGTGATTGCGCCGTGGTCGTCTGCGGATGCGAAGGGCTTGCTCAAGGCCGCGATCCGCGACCCGAACCCGGTCGTATTCCTTGAAAACGAAATCATGTACGGACAGTCTTTCGACGTTCCGGCTGACCCCGATTTCATCCTGCCCATCGGCAAGGCGAAAATCGAACGCGCCGGTACCGACGTCACCATCACGGCTTTCAGCCGCATGGTCGGCGTTGCGCTGCAGGCGGCCGAAAAGCTGGCCCAGCAAGGCATCAGCGCGGAGGTCATCAACCTGCGCACGCTGCGCCCACTGGATACCGCGACGATTGTCGAGTCCGTCAAGAAAACCAACCGCCTGATCTCGGTTGAAGAGGGCTGGCCCTATGCGGGCATGGGCTCCGAAATGGCGGCGCTGATGATGGAGCAATGCTTCGATTATCTCGACGCCCCCGTGGTGCGCGTGCATGGCGCGGATGTGCCGATGCCCTATGCCGCGAACCTCGAAAAGCTCGCGCTGCCGCAGGAAGAACACATCATCGACGCCGCGAAAAAGGTGACCTATGCCGCATAATGTGCTGATGCCCGCCCTGTCGCCGACCATGACCGAAGGCAAGCTTGCCAAATGGGTCAAAAAAGAAGGCGATAAAATCAAGGCCGGTGACGTGATTGCCGAAATTGAAACCGACAAGGCGACGATGGAAGTCGAAGCCGTCGACGAAGGCGTCCTTGCCAAAATCGTTGTGCCCGCAGGCACCGAGGGCGTGAAGGTCAACAGCCTCATCGCCATGCTGCTCGAAGAAGGCGAAGACGCATCGGCCCTTGCCAAGGCATCCGCTGCGCCGGCATCTGCGCCCAAAACCGTAACGCCTGCCAACCAGCCCGCCGCCGAAGCGGCGAAGGCAGCACCGGCAATGGCCGTGGCGAGCCCTGCACAGGCCAAAGCATCGGGCCGCGTCTTCGCAAGCCCGCTGGCCAAACGCATCGCCAAGGAAAAAGGCATCGACCTTTCGGCCATCAAGGGCTCCGGCCCGCATGGCCGTATCGTCAAGGCCGACCTTGATAAAGCGCCTGCAGGCGCGGCAGCGCCGAAGGCTGCGGCGGCTGGCGGCAGCTTTACGCCCGCTACGTCTTCGGTTAATGCGCAGGCGCTCGCGGATGCTTACGGCATTCCCTATACGCTGACGCCCAATTCCGGCGTGCGCAAGGTGATTGCCCGCCGCCTGTCTGAATCTAAACAGACCGTGCCGCATTTCTATCTGACGGTCGATTGCGAACTGGATGCGCTGCTGTCCTTGCGCAAACAGCTGAATGACAGCATGGACGGTCTCAAAATCTCGGTGAACGATTTCATTATCAAGGCGACCGCCGTCGCGCTGCAAAAATTCCCCGCAGCCAACGTCTCGTGGACGGATGATAATATCGTGCAGTACACGCGCGCGGACGTATCCGTCGCCGTGGCGACGCCGAACGGTCTGATTACGCCGATTATCGTCGATGCCGCGAGCAAGAGCCTCAAGGTCATTTCGTCCGAAATGAAAGACCTCGGCGCACGCGCGAAAGAGGGCAAGCTGAAGCCGCAGGAATTCCAGGGCGGCACGATTTCCGTGTCCAACCTCGGCATGTTCGGCATCAGCCAGTTTTCCGCCATCATCAACCCGCCGCAGGCTGCAATTCTGGCCGTCGGCGCGGGCGAGGAGCGGGTGATCGCCAAAGGTGGCCAGATGAAAATCGCCAACGTCATGACCGTGACGGCGTCTTTCGACCACCGCGCGATTGACGGTGCCGTCGGCGCTGAATACCTGCAGGTTTTCAAAAAACTGATCGAAAACCCGATGGGTCTGCTGCTGTAATTTTTCAAAACCGGCGCGTGCTGCCGGTATCGTGAAGGTGTGAACATGGCTGATCAAAATTTTGACGTTGTCGTCGTCGGCGGCGGCCCGGGCGGTTATGTGGCGGCTATTCGCGCGGCGCAGCTCGGCTTCAATACCGCGATTGTGGAGCGTGAACATCTGGGCGGCATTTGTCTCAACTGGGGCTGCATTCCGACCAAGGCTCTGTTGCGCAGCGCTGAAATCAACAGCCTGATTAAACATGCCGACCAGTACGGTTTTAAAATCGACAGCTATAGCTTCGATTTCAAAAAAATCATCGAACGGTCGCGTAAAGTCGCCGCGCAGCTGTCGGGCGGCATCAAGCACCTGATGAAAAAAAACAAGGTCACCGTTTTCGACGGTCACGGCAAACTGCTGGGCAAAGGGCGTCTTGACGTCTCCAAAGACGGCAAGAATGTTGCCACGATTGCCGCGAAACATATCGTGCTGGCCACCGGTGCGCGCGCGCGCGTCCTGCCGGGGCTGGAGCCGGACGGTAAACTGGTCTGGACCTACAAAGAAGCCATGAACCCCGACGCAATGCCGAAATCGGTCTTGGTTGTCGGCTCCGGCGCTATCGGTATTGAATTCGCCAGTTTCTATCGCCAGCTCGGCGCAGAGGTGACGGTGGTTGAGGTCATGGACCGTGTGATGCCGGTCGAAGATGCCGAAATTTCCGCGATTGCCCGCAAGCAGTTCGAAAAACAGGGCATGAAAATCATGACGGGCGCGAAGGTCGTCAAACTCGACCGCGGCGCGAACGATGTGACAGTGCATGTCGAAGCAAACGGCAAGACCGAACAGATTAAGGTCGAGCGCGTGATTTCCGCTGTCGGCATCGTCGCCAACACAGAAAACATCGGCATTGAAAATACCAAAATCAAACTCGACCGCGGTCACATCGTGGTCAATGAATGGCTGCAAACGGACGAGCCGGGCGTTTACGCCATCGGCGATTGCGTGCCCGGCCCGTGGCTGGCGCACAAGGCAAGCCACGAAGGCGTGATTTGCATCGAGAAAATCAAGGGCCTGCCCGACGTGCATCCGATGAAGCGCGAAAATATTCCGGGTTGCACCTATTGCACGCCGCAGGTGGCATCCGTCGGTTTGACCGAGGCGAAGGCCAAGGAAAAAGGCTATGACGTCAAAGTCGGCCGCTTCCCCTTTATCGGCAACGGCAAAGCCGTAGCGCTGGGCGAGACGGACGGCATGATCAAAACCGTATTCGATGCAAAAACGGGTGAGCTGCTGGGCGCGCATATGGTCGGCCCTGAAGTCACCGAAATGATTCAGGGCTATGTCGTCGGCAAAACCATGGAAACGACCGAGCTTGACCTGATGCACACGATTTTCCCCCATCCCACAATCAGCGAAGCGATGCACGAATCCGTGCTCGATGCGTATGGAAAGGCTTTGCACATATAATGACAAACGAAACCGAAAAATCCTGCTGCGGCGGCAAGCCGTCCTGCGACGCCAAGCCTGCCGAGGTTAAAAACGCCGGTGGTTGCTGCGATACAAAATCCTCTTGTGACACCAAGGGTGGTTGCGGCACGAAAAAATGCCTTTGCGGCAAAACATCGTGCTGCTGCCGTGCGATGTGCCGCATTTTGGCAATCGTTTTGATTGCCGGTCTGGCATGGTTCGGCTGGCAGGCGCATACCAAAACGACGGCTGTATGCCTGACGCTGGCCGCGGGCGATAAAGTGCCCGCCATTCCGGCGCCCGAAGCGTCGATGCAAAGCGAGGTAAACGATTTGCAGGAAAAAGTCGTCGAAACCGCGCAGGAACAAAAAAGCATTGAAGGCCAGTATATCGCCCACCTGCAATCGACGCTGGCCGCCGTCAAGAATGCCGCGGGGTGCCCTTAAGGTATCATGAATCGTTTTTCAGCGATTATCTGGGATTGCGACGGCGTACTGATTGACAGCGAAGTGATTGCCTGCGGTGTGATGCTCGATCATTTCGCCGCACTTGGCTATAACATGACGCTGGAAAATTTTATCATCCGCTTCATGGGCAAAAATTTCCGCCGCATCTGCGCCGAAATTGCCGAAGAAACCGGCATTGATATCCGCGCCGGTTTCGACGAAGACGCCTATAAAGCTGAACAGTATGCCGCGTTTGAAAAGCAGCTGAAGGCGACGCCGGGCGTGCGCGAATTTTTGCAAACCTGCAAAGCGCCCGTCGCCGTCGCATCGGGCAGCGAATTGCCGCGGCTGCATCTGACGCTGGATGTGACGGGGCTGCGCGGCTTTTTCGGCTCCCACATTTACAGCGCCGATATGGTGCGCAACGGCAAGCCTGCGCCGGATATTTTCCTGCATGCCGCAAAGCAGCTGCGGGCGGAACCGGCAAGCTGCCTTGTCATCGAAGACGGCATCCACGGCATCCACGGCGCGAAAGCGGCGGGGATGGAGGTGTGGGCCTATCTGGGCGGCAGTCATATGACCGCAAAGGCGCGCGAGGCCGTGCTGGCGGCCAAGCCCGACCGCGCCTTTACCACGATGCGCGAACTGGCGATTGCTTTTCACCAGCGGCAGGAACAGCCTGTCACGGCAAAAGCATCTTGATTATGTGAATAAACGAAACTTTAGGGGCAAAATCATGTTGCCCTTTTTACAGAGAGTCCTAGATTAGCCCCTGAAAAGGACGAATTGAACGCCATGGAACAAGATACGCCGCAGGCCGACAACGCCGCCGAAAAGAAAAAATCCGAACACCGGCACCCCGAAAAGCGCAACCGGCCCGATACGCCCGTGCTGCGCAAGCCGGAATGGATCCGCGTCAAGGCGCCGACATCGCCCGAATATCACGAAACCACCAAACTGATGCGCAACCTGAAACTCGCCACCGTGTGCGAGGAGGCGGCCTGCCCGAACATCGGCGAGTGCTGGAAACAGAAACACGCCACCTTCATGATTTTGGGTGCGACTTGCACGCGCGCCTGTTCGTTTTGCAACGTCGCCACGGGTATTCCCGACAAGCTGGACCCGTTTGAAGCCGCGCGTGTGGCCATCGGCGTTCAAAAACTCGGCCTCAAACACGTTGTTGTCACATCTGTCGACCGCGATGACCTTGAAGACGGCGGCGCGCAGCAATTCGTTAAAACCATCAATGAAATTCACCGCCTGTCGCCCGGCACGACCGTCGAAATCCTGACACCGGATTTCAAGGATAAAGAAGGCGCGATCGAGGCGATTGTCGCCGCGCGTCCCGATGTGTTCAACCACAACCTTGAAACCGTGCCGCGTTTGTACCCGACCATCCGTCCGGGGTCGCGTTATTTCACGTCGTTGGAGCTTTTGAACCGCGTCAAGAAAATCGACCCGACGATTTTCACCAAATCCGGCATCATGGTCGGCCTTGGCGAGACGAAAACCGAAATTATGCAGGTCATGGACGATCTGCGTGCCGCGGATGTCGATTTCCTGACCATCGGCCAGTATTTGCAGCCGACGACCAAGCACGCCGCCGTCGAGAAATTCGTAACGCCGGAAGAATTCAAGTCGCTGGAAACCATCGCCCGCGCCAAAGGGTTTTTGATGGTGTCGGCATCGCCGCTGACGCGTTCGTCCTATCATGCCGATGCGGATTTCGAAAAACTGAAAGCCGCGCGCGAAGCCAAGCTGGCGCAGGGGAAATAACCGCGCCGTCATGCCGTCGCATCAGGAAAAACGCATTTTGCCCTATTCGGCCGAACAGCTGTTCGACCTGGTCATGGATATCGAAAAATATCCCCAGTTTTTGCCGTGGTGCATCGGCGCGCGCGTGAACAGCCGCAGTAAAAACGAAGTCACCGCCGATGTTATCATCGGCTATAAAATGTTCCGCGAAAGATTTACCTCCCGCGTGCATTACATCCGCCCGCACGCCATCGAGGTCGAATACCTCAAAGGGCCTATGCGTCATTTGCAAAACAAATGGGTCTTCACCCCCATGCGCGCGGGGCAGTGCGAAGTCGACTTTTATGTGGATTTTTCGCTGGAATCGAAACTGTTCGAAAAGCTGGTCGACCAGTTTTTCCACAAGGCGCTGGTCAAAATGATCAATGCCTTCGAAACCCGCGCCGTGCAGCTTTATGGCGGCAGTCTTCAGTAAAAGCCCGCCGGTTTAAACGGCGGCGATTTCCTGCTTCAGCAACTCCAGAGCTTTTTCAACCGTGGCCATACGCACCGCGCTGCGGTCGCCGCTGAACAGGTTTTTCACCGATTGGCTATGCCCGTTCACGCGGTTGCCGATGCCGATATAGACAAGTCCGACCGGTTTATCGGGCGTTGCGCCGCCCGGGCCGGCAATGCCGGTTGCCGAAACTGCGATATCGGCGGAGGAGCCTGCCAGCGCGCCGCGTATCATTTGGCGCGCAATGTCGCCGCTGACCGCGCCTGATTTCAGCAGCGTGTCGCGGTCAACGCCCAGCTGCGCGACTTTGGCGTCGTAGGAATAGCTGGTGAAGCCGCAATCGACGACATCGGAGGAACCCGCGATTTCCGTCAGCGCTGCGCCGATAAGTCCGCCCGTGCAGGATTCAGCCGTGACAATGCGCAGTTTCTTGGCGCGCGCGGCGGCAAGAACCTCGGTGGCGAGCGTTGAGATATGAGGGGGAAAAAAAGGCATGAAGCAGACTTTCTGCGCCTGCGGGCGCGGGGTATTTGCAAATGATAACGGATGCTGCAAACGTCGGTTAGAACATGTTGAGGTTGACGGCACAGGCCGCAACGCCGATGGCGGCATATATACCGGCCACGACATCATCCATCATCACGTCAAAACCGTTGCCTGCGCGTTTGTCGAAAAACGATGCGGGCCATGGTTTATAAATGTCGAAAAGCCGGAACAGCAAAAAGGCGACGATCCAAAGATCGATATGCAGGGCGGCGGGGATGGCGGCAATCCACATGCCGACAACTTCGTCGACAACGATGGTCTGATCGTCTTTTTCACCGGATTTCCGGCCATAGTAATTCGCGGCCATGGTGCCAAGCGCCAGCAGCAGCAGCGCCGCCAGCGCCAGCCCCACAATCCCCGACACATAGGCAATACCGTAGCCGAAAGGAATAGCCGCCAGCGTGCCCAGCGTACCCGGCGCGGGGCGCAGGCGCCCGACGCCAAACCATGTAGCAATCATTACATGCGGATTTCCCATGACGGTGTTTTCAGGCAGCGGGCGCAGCCCGAAATTCTTTTTCGCAGCGGGCTGGTCTTGGTCGTTCGCGGCTTTTGCGTTCATATCGCTGTCCTTGTCGCGTGAAGGGTTTCGGAAGAATAGTTTGTAGATTGTAAATCGATGCCAAACGGCAGGCGCACCGTCACCACGGCTTCGGCGGCGATGCCTTCGCCGCGTCCGGTAAAGCCGAGGCCTTCGGTCGTCGTCGCCTTGACGCTGACGCGGTTGACGGGCAGGTGCAAAAGCGCGGCAATACGCGCGCGCATCGCATCGCGGTGCGGGCCGATTTTCGGCGTTTCGCAAATCACTGTCAGATCGACATGCGTGATCACGCCGCCCTGCGCAGCCAGAAGCGCGGCGGCATGTTGCAGGAACATCCCGCTGTCGGCGCCTTTCCAGCGGGAGTCTTTGGGGTTGAAGTGCATGCCGATGTCGCCATCACAAATCGTGCCAAGCAGCGCATCGGTAATCGCATGCAGCCCGACATCGGCATCGGAATGCCCCTCGAGCGCTTTGTCGTGCGGAATGACGATGCCGCCGATGACCAGTTTGTGCAAATCATGCTGTGGCGGCACAAGGCGGTGTACGTCATATCCCTTGCCGGTGCGAATATCCATGCGCGCCGCGGAGAGGATGGATTCCGCGAGCGAAATATCCTCCGGCCATGTGATTTTGATGTTGTCGCGCTGGCCTTGGGTGAAGTGCGGGTTTTCTCCGGCACGCTCCAGCAGTGCCGCATCATCCGTCAGGTTTTCGGATTCAAAACGGCGGTGCAGCGACAGGATGCTGTCAAAGCTAAAGCCTTGCGGCGTTTGCACGGTATAAAGCCCGTCGCGGCTTTGGGTGCTGACGGCACCGCTGCTGTCGCGCTTTTTGATAGTATCGGTGACGGGTAGTGCCGGAATGGCCGCCTTGTGGCCAGATTGCAGTGCCGTGCAAACGGATTGTATCAACGCGGCACTCACGCACGGGCGCGCCGCATCGTGAATAAGCACAAACGCCGGTTTTTGCGCAAGCGTCGCCAGCGCTTCAAGCCCGCAGCGCACGGATTGCTGGCGCGTTTCGCCGCCATCGACAATCAAAATCCGCGCAGGATCAATGCCCGCGACTGCGGCGTTGCAGAGCGCGCGGTGTTCCGGTTGAATAACGATGCAAATCGTCGAAATATCCGGACGGGCAAAAAACATATCGACCGACCAGCGCAGTACGGGCCGGCCCAGCAGGGCTGCGTATTGCTTGGGGGTGGAGGTGTCGCCAAAGCGCGTGCCGCTGCCGGCGGCAACAATCAGGGCGGCGATGGCGTGATTATTATTCATAATATCTAAAACACCTCAAGACGACGTCGAAGCGCTGAATTTCAGGCTCTTTTGCACTTTAGGGGCTGGTTTTACAGGGGTCAACGCTTGTTATTTGCCTAAAAATAGTGCAGAAACATATCCGTGCATAAAAAATAGGCGGCTCCTAATAAAAAGCCGCGCAGGTGACCAAAGTGTCCGGTGTGAAAACGCAAAATAAAGCAAAAAACAATCCCGCGGCCGCCCCGCAGGCGTTGGCGATGCTGGATGCCTTGCCCGATGCCGTATTGGCGTTGCAAGGCGGTGTGATTGTCTATGCCAATCATGCGGCGATGGATTTTACGCGCCTCGGTGCGAAGGGGCTGACAGGCCAGCCGCTCGCGGCTGTCTTCGGCGCGGCGCATCCGGCCTGCACGGCCGCTGCGGCAGCGGCGAAGGGGGCGCAGAATGTCATTTTGCGCGACCTCGACATTTGCCACCACACCGTTGCCCGGCTGTCGGTTTCCGTGATTCCTGCGGGGGATGATACGGCGGTTTTGCTGTCATGGCCGGTCGAAAGACTCTCTCTCGGCAGCGAATGGCTGACGCAGCAGCGTACGGTGATGAAGCCGGCGCGTGAACTGGCGCGGATGCTGGCGCATGAAATCAAAAACCCGCTGGCGGGTATTCGCGGTGCGGCGCAGCTTTTGCAGCGCTCGGCGCAGGACGAGGATGATCGCGCACTGGCGCAGCTGATTGATGCGGAAACCCAGCGTATTTTGCGTTTGCTGGGCAAGGTTGCGCAGCTCGACGATATCGTCACGCCCGAGAATTTTTCAGCTGTCAACCTGCACGGTGTGACCGACCATGTGATGGATTGCGCACGGGCGGGCTTTGCCGCCGATGTGGATTTGCGCGGGGAATATGACCCGTCGCTCCCTGATATCGACGGGTATGTTGATGCGCTGGTGCAGGCGCTGCTGAATCTTGTCAAAAACGCGGCGGAGGCGGGGGCGAAAAATATCGTTCTGCGAACCCGCTATGACCTGTCGCCGCAATACCACCCCGAAACGGGGCGGCGCCTGCCGATTGTCCTGTCGATTGAAGACGACGGGCCGGGTATGAGCGCGGAGACTGCATCGCGCCTGTTCGAACCCTGCTATACCACCAAGCCGGAGGGCGAGGGGCTGGGGCTTGTCGTCGTGTCGCGCATTATCGACAGCCATGGCGGTATGATTGATGTCAGCCGCGCAGGCGATAAGACCATATTCAAGATATGCTTCCCGCTGCCTCCGCGCCGCAAGGAGAAAACCGCATGACCAAAGCCGTTGGCAAAACCATTCTTGTTGCGGATGATGACCTTTCGGTGCGCACTGTGCTGACGCAGGCATTGAAGCGCGAGGGTTATGAAGTCCTTGCCGCCGACAATGGCGCGACATTGTATCAATGGGTGCTGGAAGGCCGCGGCGATCTGGTGATTACCGATGTGATGATGCCGGGTGAAAACGGGCTGGACCTTATTCCTAAAATCCACCGCCGCGCGCCGGATATGCGCGTGATTGTTATCAGTGCGCAAAACGCACTGACGACGGCGGTATCGGCGTCCGAAAAAGGTGCGCTTGAATATCTGGCCAAACCGTTTGATATCGACGAGCTGTTGTCCGTCGTCAAAAACGCGCTGCGCCGCCGCCCTGTGCGCGAACAGAATAATGCCGATGACGCAGACGATACGGCCAACGTCACAGCTGCGCTTGATAAATCTTTTGTGATCGGCCAGTCGCGCGCGATGCAGGATATTTACCGGACCATTGCCCGCCTGCGCAGTGCCGATCTGACGGTGCTGATGACAGGCGAGTCCGGTACGGGCAAGGAAGTGATCGCCCGTGCGTTTCACCAGTTCAGCCGTTTCAAGGATGGCCCCTTTGTGGCCGTCAATATGGCCGCCATTCCGCGCGAATTGATTGAAAGCGAGCTGTTCGGCCACGAAAAGGGCGCCTTTACCGGCGCAACGCAGCGCCATATCGGCAAGTTCGAACAGGCCGAGGGCGGCACGCTGTTTCTGGATGAAATCGGCGATATGCCGATTGAGGCGCAAACCCGCCTGCTGCGCGTGCTGCAGGAGGGGGAATTTACCCCCGTTGGCGCGCGTCGCCACGTCAAGGCCCGCGCCCGCGTGATTGCCGCCACACATCAGGATTTGCGCGCGCGTGTGCGCGACGGACGTTTCCGCGAGGACCTTTATTACCGCCTGAACGTGGTGCCGCTGCATGTGCCCCCCTTGCGCGAAAGGGCCGAGGATATTCCGGCGCTGGTGCAGCATTTCCTGCGCCAGTCAAAAGCGCTCAAGGTGGTTGAACCTGCGGCCATGGCGGTTATGCAGGCGCATGGCTGGCCCGGAAATGTGCGCGAGCTTGAAAACGCCGTGCGCCGCCTTGCCGCGCTGCATACCGAGGATGTGATAGATGCCGATGCGGTGCGCATGGCTCTGCAGGCATCGTCGATGTCCGTGATGACAGACGGCGTGGCATTGTCCGCGCGGAGTGATATATCGTCGACGATTGCCGATATCCTTGCCGCCGATGCGTCGCTGATGACGGGGACGGATGTTTATGACCGCATCATCCGTCTTGTCGAAAAACCGTTGATTGCCCGCATGCTGGCGATGACCGGCGGTAACCAGATTAAAGCGGCGGAGCTGCTGGGGCTGAACCGCAATACCCTGCGCAAAAAAATCCGTGAGCTGGATATCGATGTGAAAAAAGGAGGGCGCAGCTGATGTCCGCCAGTATGTTTTCGCCGGATACGTTCCTGTACCGTTTGTCGCAGCGGCTCTCCACGCTGACTTTGTCGCGCCATGTGGCTGTTTTTCTGACCGTAGCGGCGATTGCATCCTGCGTCGCGACTTATCTGGTTCTGACCCGCCGCAGTGCGGATATCAATACGGTTTACTGGTTGTTGAACCTTGACCTTGTGCTGCTGTTGCTGCTGGGCACTGTTATCGCGCGGCAAGTGGTGAAACTTTGGAGCGAGAAAAAGCGCGGCGTTGCCGGTTCGCGGTTGCATATCCGGCTGGTGCTGGCGTTCAGCCTGATGGCGGCGGCGCCTGCTATTCTGATGGCTGTTTTTTCGTCTATCTTTCTTTATTTCGGGGTACAGGCGTGGTTCAACGACCGTGTCAGCACAGCGGTAAACGAGTCGCTTGCAGTGGCGCAGGCATATTTGAATGAACATCGCGAAGTCATGCGCGCCGACGTCATGGCCATGGCCTACGACTTGAACCGCGATGTACGCTTTCTGGATGAAAATCCGCAGGCTTTCGCGCAGCTGGTTCAAACGCAGGCGACCATCCGCAACCTGCCCGAAGCCATTATTTTCCGCAACAACGGCGACGTGCTGGCCAGATCGCGCATGGCCCTGCTGCTGGAAATGGAGCAGGTGCCCAAGGAAATGATGCAGCAAGCCGACAACGGTGAAGTTGTGCTGGCAACCGGCGACAGCCGCGATCGTATTCGCGCGCTGGTCAAGCTTGACCGCTTTTTCGATGCATATCTGTATGTCGGGCGTCTGGTGGATGGTAACGTGTTACAGCACATGGCGACCGCCGAGCGTGCCGTCAAGGAATACACGACCCTCGATGGCCGTAAATCCCGCGTGCAAATCGCGATGACGGCGATGTTCGCGGCGATTTCCCTGCTGCTTTTGCTGGCGGCGGTATGGTTTGGTCTTGTGTTTTCAGAGCAGCTGGTCACCCCTATCCGTGCCCTGATTACGGCCGCGGAAAAGGTCCGCGCCGGCGATTTGGCGGCGCGCGTATCCGATGTCGGTGCAGCGCCCAGCGAACAGGACGATGAAATCGTGGTTCTGGGGCGTGCGTTCAACCGTATGACCAGCCAGCTGCAAAGTCAGCAAAAGGAATTGTTGGCCGCCAACCGTATGTTGGACGATCGCCGCCGCTTTACCGAGGCGGTGCTGGCCAGCGCGTCGTCGGGGATTATCGGTCTTGACCGGTCAGGGCTGATCACGCTTGCGAATTTCAGGGCGGGCGAATTGCTGATGGGCGTCGCCAACGACGATGACGGTATCCTGCATGGACGCCGTCTTGCCGATTTCATTCCCGAAGCCGAAGATGTTTTTGCCCGTGCCCGCGCCGGCGGTAACGATAAACCGGTGCAAAGCCAGCTGGAGTATGCCGCAGCCAACGGGCCGCGCCGCACTGTTTTGCTGCGCATCACGGCAGAGCAGGGGGGCGATGGTGCGGTGGCGACGCTGGACGATATTTCCGCACTGGTGTCTGCCCAGCGCAATGCGGCGTGGGCTGACGTCGCGCGGCGTATCGCGCATGAAATTAAAAACCCGCTGACACCGATACAGCTTTCGGCGGAGCGTTTGCGCCGCAAATACCTGCCGCAAATCAAGGAAGACCCCGAAACCTTTGCCAAATGTACGGATACGATTATCCGGCAGGTGGCGGATATCGGTCATATGGTGGGCGAATTTTCGGCCTATGCCCGCATGCCGGTTTCGGTCAAAAAGCCCGAAAACGTGGCGGACATTTGCCGCGACGCGTTGGTACTGCAGCAGCAGGCCTATCCGGATATCCACTTCACGTTCGAAGCGGCGGAAACCGAACTGCCCGCAAACTGCGACCGTTCGCAACTGACGCAGGTTTTGAATAACCTTCTGATAAACGCCGTCGATTCCGTGCAGGAGCGTTGCCAGCAGACCCCCAAGCCGGCGGGGCAGGTGATGCTCGATGTGGCAGCCAAGGGCGAAAACGTTATTATCACCGTGCGCGACAACGGCATGGGCCTGCCCGAAAAGGTGCGCACCCAGCTTCTGGAGCCTTATGTGACGACGAAAAAGAAGGGCTCGGGCCTCGGGCTTGCGATTGTTAAAAAAATTATGGAAGATCACGATGGCAGCATCGAGATTGAAGACTATATCGACGAAGGCGTTAAATCCGGCGCAAAAGCTGTTATAGTCTTCCCAAGGGATGTTTCAGCAGGGGATAAAGCATAACCATGCAACCAAATAACATATCCGATATTCTGATTGTCGACGATCAGGCCGATATCCGCTCTCTCATTCAGGGGATTCTGGAGGATGAGGGCTATGAAACCCGCAGCGCGGCAGACTCGCAAAGCGCGGAAAAAATGATTGCCGAAAAGGCGCCGGATCTTGTCATCCTCGACATCTGGCTGGAAAACAGCGAACTGGATGGCATGCAGCTCCTCAAAAAGCTGAGCAAGAGCCACCCTGATACCTCTGTCATCATGATCAGCGGCCACGGCAATATCGAAACCGCCGTCTCCGCGATCCAGATGGGGGCTTATGATTTCATCGAAAAGCCTTTCCAGACCGACAAGCTTCTGGTGCTGACCCAGCGCGGGCTGGAAGCGGCGCGTCTGAAGCGTGAAAATCAGGAATTGAAGCTCAAGGCGCTTGGCAGCGTGTCCGAACTGCATGGTACGTCGCAGGCTGTGCACCAGCTGCGCCAGAATATCGAGCGCGTGTCCCCGACCAACAGCCGTATTCTGATTACCGGCGAGGCGGGCACGGGCAAAGACGTTGCCGCGCGCATGATACATCGCTATTCGAAGCGCGCGGATAAAAGCTATATCGCGCTCAACTGCGCCATTCTGTCGCCCGAGCGTATCGAGACCGAACTTTTCGGTACCGAAGGCGTGCAGGGCCGTAAGGCGGGCGTCTTGGAAATGGCCAATGGCGGCACGTTGCTGCTGGACGAAGTCGCCGATATGCCGCTTGAAACGCAGGCAAAAATTGTACGCGTTTTGCAAGACCAGCATTTCACGCGCATCGGCGGCAGCGAAAAAATAGAAGTCGATATCCGCATTGTGGCCACGACCAATCAGGATTTGCAGGAACGCATGATGGCGGGCAAGTTCCGTCAGGATTTGTTCTACCGCCTGAATGTGGTGCCTATTCACATGCCGTCCTTGCGCGAACGTCTGGAAGATATTCCGGTACTCGCGCGGTTTTTCATGGATTTGTCCGCCCGTACAGCAAATGTGCAGCCGCGTTTCTTTTCCGATGACGCGATGGCGCTGATGCAGGCCTACGACTGGCCGGGTAACGTGCGCCAGCTGCGCAATGCCATCGAATGGCTGCTGATTATGGCGCCGGCTCAGCCGGGCCAGCCGATCACCGCGGATATGTTGCCGCCGGAGCTGAAACAGCAGGCCGTCGACATGATACGCGGCCGCGATGGTGTGGAGCTGATGTCGAAGCCGCTGCGTGAAGCGCGTGAGATTTTCGAGCGCGAATATCTGCTGTCGCAGGTCAACCGCTTTGGCGGGAATATTTCGAAAACCGCAGGGTTTATCGGCATGGAGCGCTCGGCGCTGCACCGTAAACTCAAATCGCTGGGCATCCAGACCAATGACAAGGATGCCGACAAGGATTTGCGCGGCGATGACGAAAAAGAACGCGCGGAAGCCTGAAGAAAAAAAGAAGAATAAGAAGGAAGGCGGGGGAATATGAAGGTCGTGATTTGTGGCGCAGGGCAGGTGGGCACAGCCATTGCCGAATACCTGTCCGACGAGGGCAACAACGTCACCATTATCGACAGCGACGCGGACCGTATCGCCGAAGTGAACGAGGCACTGGATGTGACGGGCCATGTCGGCCATGCGTCCCAGCCCGATGTGCTGGAGCGGGCCGGCGCAGCCGATGCCGAAATGCTGATTGCCGCGACGCATTCGGATGAAGTGAATATGGTAGCCTGCCAGGTCGCGCATTCGCTTTTCAATGTGCCGATGAAAATCGCCCGCGTGCGTAACCAGTCATATCTGAACCCTGCATGGGCCAATCTGTTCAGCCGCGATCATTTGCCGATTGACGTGATTATCTCGCCGGAAGTCGAGGTTGCACGCGCGATTGCCAACCGCATCCGCGTACCCGGTGCCTATAACATTATTCCGATGGCGGAGGGATTGGCGCAGGTGGTGAGTGTGATTTGCAAATCGGATTGTCCGCTGCTGAATACGCCGCTGAAGCATCTGACGTCGCTGTTTCCGGAGTTGTCGATTGTCATTCTCGCGATTATTCGCGGCGATACCAAAATCATTCCGGGTGCGGATGACGAGCTGCTGGTCGGGGACGAAGTCTATTTCGTATCGTCCACAGACCACTTGTACCGCGCGATGGGCGCTTTCGGATATAACGATCCGCAAACCCGCCGCGTGCTGGTGGTCGGTGCGGGTAAAATCGGCACCCGCCTTGTCGAGGATATCCAGTCCAGCATGCGCGATATTTCCGTGCGCCTGATCGAGGCTGATTATGATACCGCTCAGCGCGTATCGGAAAAACTGTCCGGCGTCACCGTCGTGCATGGTGATGGCCTGAACCGCGAAATTCTGGAAGAAGCCAGCATCGGCACCACCGAAGCCGTGATTGCCGTCATGAACCACGACGAGAGCAACATTCTGGTTTCCATGCTCGCCAAACAGCATGGCTGCGAGCGGGCGATTACGCTGATCAACAGCCTTTCCTTCAGCTCCCTCGCGACCAGTGTCGGCATCGATGCGGTGGTGAATCCGCGCGCGATTACGGTATCGACGATTTTGCAGCATGTGCGCCGCGGGCGTATCAAGGCGGCGCATTCCCTGCGCGACGGCTTTGCGGAAATTCTCGAGGTCGAAGCGCTTGAAACCTCCGCCATCGTCAATACGCCGATTAGCGAAATCAAACGCCCGCGCGATATGATTTTCGGCCTGATCCTGCGTGAAGAACGCATCATCGTGCCGCGCCCCGATACGGTCATCAAACCGGATGACCGCGTTATTATTCTTGCCTCCCACGATCAGGTGCGCAAAGTCGAACAGATGTTCGCGGTGCGCCCCGAATATTTCTAAGGATACCCCCACATGCCACGTATTGCTTACGTCAATGGCCGTTATGTGCCGCACGGCGCCGCGCAGATTCATATCGAAGACCGCGGTTTCCAGTTCGCCGATGGCATTTACGAAGTCGTCGCGCTGATTGAGGGGGAACTGCGCGACGAAGTCGGACACCTTGACCGGCTGGAGCGTTCACTCGCCGAAATCGACGTCGCCATGCCGATGCCGCGCCGCGTGCTGCAAATCGCCATGCGCGAAATGGTGCGCCGCAACCGTATCAAAAACGGCGCGCTGTATATTCAGGTCAGCCGCGGCATTGCGGCGCGTGATTTCAAATTCCCGTCGCCGGCGGTGCGCCCGACGCTGGTCATGACGCTGCGTCATATGTCGTTTGACATTCCGGCGCGGAAAGCGGCGGCAAAGCCGGTGATTACTGTGCCGGATATCCGCTGGAAACGCCGCGATATCAAATCGACGGCGCTGCTGGGGCAGGTACTGGCCAAACAGATAGCCGTGCGCGAAGGCGCTGCCGAGGCGTGGATGGTCGATGACAACGGCTATATTACCGAAGGCGCGTCGAGCAATGCGTGGATTGTGGATGCAAAAAACCGCCTGATAACGCGGCCTACGGCGCATAATTCGATCTTGAAAGGCGTTACCCGCAGCGCGCTGCAGGTGCTTTGCAAGCAGGAAGGTATTGAGCTGGTCGAGCGTGCCTTTACGCCCAAGGAAGCCTATAAGGCGCGTGAAGCCTTTACATCTTCTGCAACGGCGCTGATTATGCCTGTCAGCAGTATCGATGGCCACAAAATCGGCAATGGTAAAATCGGGCCGATTACCGACAAGCTCTATGACCTCTACATGGAATACGCCATGAACCCGTCGCGCAAGGAACAGAAATGGAATCCGCGTTGATGTCGCCGATTATTTCAACAGAGGTGCCAAAGCCGCGCGCCGTATTGTTCGACTGGGATGATACGGTCGTCAATAACTGGCATATCGGCGTGGATGCGATTAACACAACGCTGGTGCATATGGGCATGGAACCTTGGAGCGAGGCGGAAATCCGTCGGCGTTCCGGCCAGTCTGCCCGCGATGCTTTTATTATCCTTTTCGGTGAAGAACGCTGGCAGGAAGCCGACCGCGTTTATTACCAAACCTTCCTGAAGCTTTGCCGCGAGCGTGGCGTGCAGCTGGTGGACGGCATCGGTGATGTGCTGGCGGCGCTGGCGCGTGCGGGTGTGTACATGGGGGTTGTCAGCAACAAGCGCGGCGATCTTTTGCGCGAAGATGTTGCGCGCGCGGGCTTTACGGGATATTTCGGCGCGATTGTCGGGGCGGGGGATGCCGCAGCCGACAAGCCCGACCCGGCACCCGTTGCGCTGGCACTGAACGGCAGCGGCATTGCGCCTGCGCGTGATGTCTGGTTTGTCGGCGACAGCCATACCGATATGATATGCGCGCACCGCACCGGCTGCAGCGGTATTCTCATCGAAACCAAGCCGCCGCCGGAAGATCTGTTGATCAAGAATTTGCCTGCCCGCCGTTTTGCAACTCACAGCATGTTTATGGAATTTATCGGAGAATATTTCCGTTAGTTCATGGCCAAAGCGGCTGCATACCCCTTGTGGTTCGGCGGTTTCGGCTTTAAAAATAAATATGGTCAAGAGGGGTATAAAGGGCTCAAGGCCTTTTAAAACACACAAATTTTTGTGAAGGATAAAAATAAGATGTCCGAGAAAAGCCAGAACTTGCAGGACAAATTCCTCAATAAAATCCGCAAGGAAAAAATGTCCGTCACCGTGTTTCTGGTGAACGGGGTGAAGTTGCAGGGCATCATTACCTGGTTTGACAATTTTTCCATGCTGCTGCGCCGTGACTCTCACTCGCAGCTCATCTACAAACACGCGATTTCGACCATCATGCCGGCATCGCCCGTGCGCCTGAACGACGAAGACGGCACGGACGGTAACGACGGCAGCGACGCGTAAGACAAAACGCCTTTCGCAGGCGGAAACCAGAAAAGCAAATGACTGAAAAAATCATCGTACTGCATCCCGATCTGCCGCTGTCTGCGCGTGCGGAAGATGGCGGGCAGCGCACGCATCTGCGTGCGTCGCACGTCGCGCTCGAAGAAGCCATCGGCCTTGCCCGCGCTATCGACCTTGACGTGGTTCACGCCGAAGTCGTGGTCGTCAAACAGATAAAACCCGCAACCCTGATTGGCGGCGGCGTGGTCGAGCGCATCGCGCAGATGGCAAAAGAAAAAGAAGTCGGCCTTGTTTACGTCGATGCCACCGTCACGCCCGTGCAGCAGCGCAACCTTGAAAAAGAGCTGAACTGCAAAGTCATTGACCGCACCGGTCTTATTCTCGAAATTTTCGGCGCCCGCGCACGCACCAAGGAAGGGCGTTTGCAGGTTGAACTGGCGGCGCTGTCGTATCAACGCTCCCGCCTTGTGAAGGCCTGGAGCCACCTTGAACGCCAGCGCGGCGGCCTTGGCAAAACCGGCGGCCCCGGCGAGACGCAAAAGGAACTCGATCGCCGTATTCTGGATGAAAAAATCAAGCGCCTGAACGTAGATCTTGAAACCGTCAAGAAAAACCGCCGTCTGCAGCGTGAATCGCGCAAGAAAGAGCCGTATCCGATTGTCGCGCTGGTGGGCTATACCAACGCAGGCAAATCGACGCTGTTTAACCGGATGACGGGGGCGGAGGTTTTTGCCAAAGACCTTCTGTTCGCGACGCTGGATACCACCATGCGCGGTATTGAGCTGCCGTCGGGCAAAAAAGCCATTCTGTCCGATACGGTCGGCTTTATTTCCGACCTGCCGACGCATCTGGTCGCCGCCTTCCGCGCGACGCTTGAAGAAGTGCAGGAAGCAGCTGTCATTTTGCACATCCGCGATATTTCGCAGGAAAATACCGAAGCCGAGAAAGAGGATGTGATTAAAATTCTCAAAGATCTCGGTATCGCCGAAGACGACCCGCGCGTCATCGAGGTCATGAATAAAATCGATAACCTGTCCGCCGATGACCGCAGCTACGCGGTTAAACGCGCACAGGCGCAGAATAGCCTTGCCGCCGTATCGGCCTTGACGGGCGAGGGGATGGCGCGACTGCTCTCGCTGATTGATGCGCGTCTGGGTAAAGACCGCCTGACGCTGCATGCCGATATCCCGCTGACAGACGGCAAGGCCATGGCGTGGCTTTATGCGCGCGGCGAAGTGACGGATCGTCTGGATGGCGAGGAATTCGCCGCCGTTTCAGTGCGTCTCGACCCTGAAGATGTTGCCCGTTTTACCGATAAATTCGGCTATGAATTTCGTGCGTCGCCCAAGCCGCGCAAGGTGAAAAAACCGGCTGCGCCCAAAGTGAAAAAAATGGCACAAAAGAAAAAGACAGTCACGAAAAAGCAGACACCGAAAAAGAAAGGCAGTGCGGCATGATGGATATCGACGTTCAGAAAGTCGCGGATATCCTGCGCGATGTTGCGGCGACGGAGGTTATGCCCCGTTTCAAAAATCTTGCCGACGGCGACGTGCGCGAAAAAAATCCCGGCGATTTCGTCACGATTGCCGATGAAGCTTCGGAAAAAGCGCTCAGCGCGGCACTGACGGCCTATCTGCCCGGTTCCATCGTTGTGGGCGAAGAGGCTGTATCGAAAGACGAAACCGTGCTGGAGCGTTTCAAATCCGGCAGCCCCGTCTGGGTTATCGACCCGATTGACGGTACGTATAATTTCGCGCATGGCCGCAGCCATTTCGGTATCCTGCTGGCGCTGGTGCAAAACGGCGTGACGCAGTACGGCTGGGTTTACGATGCGCCGCAAGAACGCATGGCGATTGCCATCAAAGGCAAAGGCGCGACCATCAACGGCAAGCCCGCGCATGTGCGCACGTCCGCAGGGACTCCGGCAGAAATGACGGGCATGGGCGGCGGCGGTCAGGCGTGGCATTTTGAATCCATCAATGGCCATATCAAAGGGCTTATTAACGTGCGCAGCTCGCTGCACGATTTTTTGAATTTTGCAGCTGGTGACGCGGATTTCGTGGTGCATATCAATAAAGTCACCCCGTGGGATCACGCCGCAACCGTATTGCTGGCCGAAGAAGCGGGGGGGTATGTCCGTCTTGCGCATGAAGATATTCCGTTTGCGCCGGATATGCTGCGCCCGTGCATGCTGCTGGCCGCGCCGGATAAGGCCCGCTGGAAAATGCTCGAAGAAATTCTTTATCCGCGTTTGATGAAAGCAGCCTGAAGCCTTATTCAGGGGTTCGGCGGCTGGCGGGGCTTGTTGTCTTTTGGCGCGGGCGGTTTCGCATGCGCATCGGTATTTTTCTTGCCGCGCGTAAAAATGTTTTTAAGACCGCGTTTCTGCGCAAGGCTTGGGCCTGCATGACGCATGTTTTCGATACCCGGCACCCATTTCATACCCGATGTAGAGCCGCCGTCCGCGACGTGTTTTTTCAGCATATATTTGTAGCACTGCGCATAGACAATCTGCGGCAGGGCTATCCAGCTGACAATCGCGGCAGCGCCGCCCGCAGCAATCCCGCCACCCCAAATCGCACCAACGAGGGCAGAGGCACCTGATAAAGCAGCAGCGCCTGCGCCAATCGCTGCAGCAACCGGCGTGGCCACAGCTGCGCCCAGCACAATCATCCCGCCGATCATGCCAATCGCGCCAGTGAGGGACGGGTCATATTTTTGGGCGAGGCGTTCTATCAGCTTCATGATTTTGCCTTATCTTGCATTAGCATTATGCGCGAGGCGCCTATATGTCTCGACAATACTCTTTGCGATATGAAAATAAAATTCTTTATTTTTTCGCAGCTTTTTCAACAGCTTTGGCATCGTTCCAGCCCGCCAGACGGTCTTCGCGCGGGGCAGATTGAATGTCGGCATGGCCTTTTTGCTTCAGGAATTGTTCCATGTGGCGGAAGCGTTTTTCAAACCGGCTGTTGGTGATACGCAGCGCGTCTTCGGCATCGAAGCCGTGATAGCGCGCGAAATCGACCATCATGAACATCAAATCGCCGAATTCGGCCATGACGCGTTCCATGTCGGGTTTATCGGCGTGAATTTCCTGTTTGAGTTCGCCGACTTCTTCGGAAATTTTATCCAGCAGCATATCGACGTTCGGCCATTCCCAGCCAGCCTTGGCCGCGCGGCCTTTCAGCTTGGCGGAGCGTACCAGCGCGGGCAGGCCTGTCGCGATTTCATCAAGGATGCTGGCATCTTTTTTGATGCCTTTGCGTGCGCGTTCTTCGGCTTTGATTTCTTCCCAGCGGCGGTCGATTTCCTCGGGCGTGGTCAGGGTGTTCGGCTCGTCGCCAAGGATGGTCGGATAGCGGCGCTCCAGTTTATCGACAATCGCTTGCGCAACGTCGTCAAAGGTGAAGCTGCCGCGTTCGCGGGCGATTTCGGCATGGAAAGCGATTTGCAGCAGCACATCGCCCAGCTCGTCGCGCAGCGGCCCGTCATGCTGGCCCTGATCGATCATATCGGCGGTTTCATAGGACTCTTCGACAAGATACGGCACCAGCGATTGATGGGTTTGCTCCTTGGTCCACGGGCAGCCTTCAGGATGGGTGCGCAGGTAGGCCATGATATCGAGCAGCCGGTCAATCGGACGCTCTGCGGTGGTGACCTGACGCTTGGCCTGTGGCTGGGTGGTTTTTGTCGTGGACATATCGGTTCTCCTGATGATGCGGGGTTTGTAGCACGCAGGGCCTTGTTTGGCGAATCCGTTGATTTACCGCTGGATGCAGCGCAAAGTGGGACTGCAGAACGGGCCGTTTTCTGTGCCTGCTTTGCCACCTGATGATGTGATAATGTATATTATGGAAATTAATGGGTATACCCAGTTCAGGGCATCCAGCCGTAACAAATAGTATATGCGCTATCAGGCTATTCGCAACGTCAAACGCTCTGCGGCGGAACCGCGTCATTATAGCCCGGCAATGCATCCCATATGCGGTTTGATGGCAGCCCGATGAGGTTTGCCACGCGCGCGGCGTCTTGGCGTGCCGTGCGGCTGTCGGCATAGGTCATCACGTATACGCGCCCGGCATCGCGCAGCACGAAATTGATCTGATAGTTTCTATGCTTGCTGCCGCGGTGCACGACCATCTGGATGGCATGGATATCGCTGAAATACGTCCGTTCATCCTTGACGACCATGCAGCGTTCGCTCTGGTCAAAAAACACCGGACGGCGCAGCCCGATAAAAAGCCCGAGGCCAATAAAGAAAAACACCAGTCCGAACAATGCCGGATAGATAATATCCTGATTCAGGTCTTTTCCATCGTGGATAGCCGACGCCACAAGCGCTACGGCCGTGCCGCCGCCGAGTACCATGAACATGCCGGTCAGGAAATATAGACTCTTGGTCGGTTTATAGCGCAGGCCGTATCCGATGTCATCGAACAGTCTGTGAGTGTTAAAATTACTGCTGCCTTTGCCGAAGGATTCCCACTGCGTTTTAAGCGCGATATCGTCGTTGAATTCCGACGGGTCACGCGTTTTATTCAGGGACTGAATCTTGTCGACGAATTTTTTGATGAAGTCCATGGCGGCGCGCTCTCGAAAGCTGCGCCATCACGGCGCGAAGCGTTATGTCAGGTGCAGTTCCATGAAAATGGTATCATAATTTCCGCCTTCGACGGAATAAACCTGACGCCCCGTTTCTGAAAAACCGAGTCTGCGGTAAAGGCCGATGGCGGCGCTCTGCGTCGCGGTGACATGCAATTCAAGGATCTCATATCCAAGTTCACGCGCATCATCGATGAGAGTCAGCGCGATATGCTTGCCGTATCCTTTGCCGTGCTGGTGCGGATGCACATGCAGGTTGCACAGCTCGGCGCGGTTGTTTTCTTTTTGCTTGATGCCGCCAAACCCCAAAAGCGTGCGGTCATCGTCGGCAAACAGGCCGAGCATCGTGCCGTTGTTGTTTTGATAGCCACTGGCGCGTGTATAGATATCACCGTGGAATTCCGGATTCTGCACGAAACCATCCGCATTCTTTTGCAGCGAATAACGGTACAGCGCGCGCAGCTGGTCGGCGTCAGTTTCCGTGACGGGGCGCAGAATGACGTTGTTTTCCGTTTTCATGGGTATCAACCCCCTTCTCTGCGGCTGCCGGCTTGTTATCGTCGTTCACGGCGGCGTAATTCACGAGAGTCTGCTTGAAAATGTGACGCAGGTTGACAAGGTCGGCAATCGCCGCGCGTTCATCGACCTGATGCATGCCGCCCTTGGCCAGATAATCATCCGGCTTATGGTGCTTGCAGGCAATGCCGCCGCGCTCCGGCAGGCCCAGTTCGATGATTTCCGCATTGGGGAAATAATTCGACACAAAACGGCCATCGGTGGTGCCGCCGCTACCGTCCAGTTTGGCGGGCGTGCCCAGCACGGTCTTCACGGCATCCTGCGCGGACTTGGCAAGCCCCGCGGGTTCGCTGTAATACGGCTGAGATGCCGTGTCTTTGTTGGCAACGACGGTGATGTTTTTCAGCTTGTCGGCATCGGGATGCGCCTTGGCCCATTCGGGCGGATTGGCAAGCGCGTCTTTGATCCACGCCTCAAGGCTGTCCGGCGTTTGCGACGGCGTGAAGCGGATGTTCCACAGCGCCTCCGCCTTGCCCGGAATAACCGCGCTGGCACCAAAATCGCCGGATTTCAGCGCGACGGTTTCGAAATTGGTATTGGGAAAATTTTCGTTGCCGTCTTTCCATTCTTTGGATGACAAGATGGATACCGCCAGCGCCAGCGCGCGGTTGGGGTTTTCGAAAAGTTCCTGATAGGCGGCATGCCCCTGCACGCCCGCGACGTTGAACGTGCCCACAAGACTGCCGCGGCGGCCGATTTTGATATGGGAGCCGAGATCATCCTGCGAGCTGGGTTCGCCTACGATAAAAGCGTCGGGCGCCTGCCCCTCTTTTTTCAGCCACTCCAGCACTTTGCGCGTGCCGTTTACAGCGGCCCATTCTTCGTCGGTGGTCAAAATCATGCTCACGCGTACAGGGCCTTGCGATGACAGTTCTTTCATCGACTCTTCAACGGCGGTGATGAAGGCGGCGACGCTGCCTTTCATATCCGTCACGCCGCGGCCATAAAGATAACCGTCTTTAATCTCGCCATCGAAAGGCTTCGTCGTCCAGCGTGCTTCGTCACCCACGGGAACGACATCCAGATGGCCGATATAGCAAATATGCTTGGGCGGCTGGCCGTTGTCGTTACTGTTCTTGTCCGTGCCGAATGTCCATTCCAGATAAACGTTTTCGACGGGGTAATCCCATTTATGGTGGCCGCCACTGTATTCGCTGCGCTCTACGCGCGCGCCCGATTTGGCGGCGTATTCGGCAATCGCATCGATGCTGCGGGCGGAAGCCGGCTTGTCAGCCGGATTCACGGCGGTGATGCTGGGGATTTTGACCAGTTCACGCGCCAGTTTGACCGTTGCGTCGCCCGCAGCGTCGATGTCGTGGTGATGATGGTGGCTGTGCTTATGCGGCACGTGCGCTCTCCATCCATGCGGTGGCGCGTTCGAAATAGCGGCTGGTGTTGATGCGGCGGGCATCTACCTGCGTTTTGGCGATTTCACGGAAAGACGCGACAGACGGCAGCTCGGCCGCTTTATACAGATATTGATACGGCCCTTCGGCATCGCGCACCAGCAGGGCGCAGTCGCGGTTTTGCAGGTTGGCGTAAACCTGTTCGCGGCCCTGCAGCAGGCTTGCGCAGATGACCAGTTCGTTTTCGCCGGGCACGTATTGCAGCGCATCCATGCGCTCGACGCTGACCTGATCTTTCAGGCCGATTTTACGGCTGAGCTGCTCTGCCAAGGCGCAGGCTTCTTCGTCGAAATCGACGCAGATGACTTTGGATTGCGGGCAGTGACGCGCCAGCAGGAAAGCCGTGAGCGGCAAAGCCCCTGCCCCCAGAAAGCTGATGCGGTCAAACTTGCGGGTTTTGAACAGATCCAGTTCCGCCTGACAAAGCTCGGTATACTCGGGGAAGTACCAGAATTCGGCAAGGTCGCACACAGGGCGGCTGATAAGATGCTTGGCCCAGAATTTTTCCATCTCGCACTCGGCAATGCCGCAGAGTACGGGCAGGTTTTCACGCTCGACCGCCAGTTCGGGCGCATCCAGCAAAAACTTCGCCAGCTCCGGCGACTGGCAGCGCGTCAGCGTGCGCACCAGATGCGTCAGCGAATCCGTCACGCGGTGGTTCATCGGCGACAGATTTTTTTCGGTGCGCAGCAGCTGGTAGCTGGCGCGGATGGCGCTGATGGCTTCTTGCTTGAGCATGTTTGTCGGCATTGTGTGACCTGCTTTCCCTCGTGTTTCCGCTGGGGTATGTTTTTTATAATTCGTTTTTTCTGTGAATGCAAATCATTCTCATTTGCAGCGAATATACACCCGCCCATAACTTTGTCAAATCACAAAATAACTATTATTTATCAAATATATAGGATTGCACGGGTACGGATTGCCCCTTGCCTGCCGCGGCCGGCTGCGGTAACTAGGAAGGCAGAAATTTTTATAAAACAGGGGGATACGACATGCAAAAACGCGCACTGGGTGATTCCGGTTTGATGGTGGCGCCGCTGTGTTTTGGCGGAAATGTTTTTGGCTGGACGATTGATGCCGCGCAGTCCTTCCCCCTGCTTGATGCCTTTGTCGATCGCGGATTCAATTTCGTGGATACCGCCGATGTCTATTCAACATGGGGCGGCCCCAACAACAAGGGCGGCGAGTCCGAAACCATCATCGGTGCGTGGTTCAAACAATCCGGCAAGCGGGACAAGGTGGTGCTGGCGACCAAAGTCGGCCATGAAATGACGCCGGAGAAAAAGGGTCTTTCCGCTGCGCATATCCTGCGCTCCGTCGATGAAAGCCTTGCGCGCCTGCAAACCGATTACATCGATCTGTATCAATCGCACAAAGATGATTTATCCGTCGCGCCGGATGAAACGTTGCGGGCATATCAAAAGTTGATTGAGCAAGGAAAAGTCCGCGCGATTGGCGCGTCGAATTTCACGGCGGAGCGCCTCGCCCTCTCTCTGCAAACGGCGAAAGATGCGGGGCTGCCGCGCTATTGCAGTTTGCAGCCCGAATATAACCTCTATGACCGCGCGGGGTTCGAGGCGGCATTGATGCCGCTTTGTGTCAAAGAAAACATCGGGGTCATCAGCTATTACTCCCTCGCCCGCGGATTCCTTAGCGGCAAATACCGCAGCGAAGCGGATGTCGGCAAATCCGTGCGCGGCGCGCGCGTGGCCGAAGTCTATTTCAATCCGCGCGGCTTCCGCATACTGGACGCGCTCGACAGCGTTGCCGCCGCGCATAACAGCAACCCTGCCCGCATCGCCCTTGCATGGCTGATGCAGCGCCCCGCCATCACCGCCCCCATCGCCAGCGCAACCACGATTGCGCAGCTGGAAGATTTGATGGCGGCGGCGGATGTGAAATTGACAGCCGATGATGTGAAGCTGCTGGATGCGGCGAGCGTATAAATGAGAAATATTTTTGCTGCTCTTGCTGTTGTCGCGCTTTTTACACTGGCCGGATGCGCGGTTGGTGAAAACAGGGAATTCTGGGGCGCGGCAAGCGAGGTTGGTGACGACGTTGCAAAAATTCTGATAGAAAATAGTATCTGCGAGAGCGCACTTAAGAAATGTGCCGGACATGTCTATGCCATAGACCCGTTTACGGGCGGGTTTGAATTTTCTGTTTACGGCGTGACGGATGCTGCGGTTTTGAAAGAAATTCAAAACACGCTTAAAAACAAATTCGACCAGACGCCAGAGATGAAGCGCATGGTGGTTTCATTTTACAAAGGTGAAACGACAGATACCGGCCGCTTCATTCGCAGGAAGAGCCTTATATCCCGCGAAAAATTCCGGCGATAAAGGCGGTGCCTGCATACCCGAAGCCGCGTTAAGCGCGCGGGATGGCAGGCTTAAAGATTGTGTATTTTGAACATACCTTTGCGCTCGTTTTCAACAATCTCCATGCTTTCAAACAGTCGCCGGACATGTTTTTTAGAAAAATCTGCGGCATCATTGTTTAAAAAAGCCTGTGTTGCTACATAAACCGCGATTTCAGCTTGCGCACGCAACGCGCGGATAAGGATAGCGTTTAACCGCAGGCTTGTTTTTTGCGTGGGGCCTGGGCTTCTGTAGTTTTGAAAACGGCGTTTCAGGCTTTGGCTTTCGCCTATATAAATAGATTGCGTATCTTTATGACGTATATGAAATTTATAAAGCCCCGCCTCGTCACTGACATTAACGTTAAAGACCAGCGGATATTTTTGGTCTTCATGCAAGCGCAGCTGTCCGGCCGTTATCCATACGCAACGTGCGGCACATTCTAAAGAATGCTCTTTCGCCCAAGACGGAATAACGACGGTCTTTACGTCTTTTTTTGTATTCGTATTCTGAACGATATGGGCGCTGTCAATTTTAGAGGTGCGTAAAAAAGTTACATTTCTGGCGACAAGGTTGAGATTTGACGTTTCCCATCCGGTTTCCAGCCAAGCCATGCAATGCCTGCCGCTAGATGAAGCGTTGTTTGCCCACCATGCAGGGTGTTGATAGGCGCTTTTAGGAAGCCGCTCCCCTAAAATATTCTCGATTTCCTGAAAGCTGGCAAGCCAGCTGTTTTCCGTTTTCTGCGATAAGAAATGTTTGAGGGCGTTATAGCGGCTCATGCTCTTAAATCAAATTTGGAAAGAAAAAATGGTCGGAGTGCGGGGATTCGAACCCCGGGCCTCTTGCTCCCGAAGCAAGCACTCTACCAGGCTGAGCTACACTCCGACGCGCGGGAACAAGTATATAGAGGCAGTTATGTCGCATATTTCCCCGTGCGGCGCAAGGGGTATTTGCGGGAATTTTGCGGGGTTAGTAATCCCGTTCTACTGCAAAATCAATGAGTTCGGCCAAATCGCGGCGGATGCCGTTGCCCGGCAGGTTTTCAAGGCATTTGCGCCCTTTGGCCGCAAAATCCCGTGCCTGCGCGAGGGAGAGTTCCAGCCCCTTGTGCTTTTTAATCAGCCCCTGCGCTTCGGCCAGATCGCCGTCTTTCTGGTCGAGGTCGCACATTGTACGCTGCCAGAATTGTTTTTCCGCCGCGCTGGCTTTGGCCATGGCTTTGAGCACCGGCAGAGTCATTTTGCCTTCTTTGAAATCATCGCCGATGGATTTGCCAAGGCGTTCTTCGGAGGCGGCGTAATCCAGTACGTCATCCGAAATTTGGAACGCAAGGCCAAGATACATGCCGTAGTCGCGCAGCGCCGTGCATTCACCCGCCGGACGGTCGGCCACGATGGCGCCAACCTCGCAGGCGGCGGCGAAAAGTTCGGCCGTTTTGGCGCCGATGACTTTGAGATAATCAGCTTCGGTGGTGTCGATGTTATTGGCGGTGGAGAGTTGCAGCACCTCCCCCTCCGCAATCACGGCGGAGGCATTGGAGAGGATGCGCAAAACTTCGAGAGAGCCGTCTTCGACCATCAGCTGGAACGAACGGCTGAACAGGAAATCGCCGACCAGCACGGCGGCTTCGTTGCCGAAAACGGCATTGGCCGAGGCCTTGCCGCGGCGCTGGTCGCTTTCGTCGACCACATCGTCATGCAGCAGCGTGGCGGTATGGATGAATTCGACGCAGGCGGCGAGTTTATACTGGCGCGTGCCTTTGTAGTCGAACAGCGCGGCGGAGGCCAGCGTCAGCAGCGGGCGGATACGTTTGCCGCCCCCCGCAATCAAATGCCCGGCCAGCTGCGGAATGAGCGGAATGTCGGATTGCATGCGGTCGAGGATCAGCGCGTTCACTGCGGCCATATCCGGCTTCAGCGCGTCGGACAGGCGCTGCAGCGGGTTTGCGGTTGTCGCGGCGGCGGCGGGCGTATTATCATGTGCGGTATGCGCAGGCGTCATGTCCGTCTTCCGGCATGGTTGAAACTGCACTCTTATAACAAAATTTCGCGCCGGATATCAGTGAATTTTTCAGGGCGCGTCCGGGCAGCAGGCGGGCGGATGATCGAAATCTACAGCACCAGCGACATCGGGGAGATTGCCTTCGTCAAATCCCTTTTACAGAGTGCCAGTATGGAATACGTGGTGTTTGACGAACATACCTCCGGCTTGTTCGGCGGTTTTGCGGATTGCCGTATTATGCTACTCGACGATGATGATTACGAAGCCGCCTATGACCTGCTGTTCGATGCAGGCCTAACCCCCAGTGAAGCGGAGTATGGCGCATGACACAGACCCCGGACGCAAAACAGGATATGCCGGTGATTGAAACCACGCTGCTGCGCGGGCGCGTGAAGCTGCTGCAGCCCAAAAGCGGGTTTCATGCCTCGCTCGACACCGTGTTCCTCGCCGCCGCGGTGCCGGTCAAGGAACGCTGGCAGGTGCTGGATATGGGCTGCGGCGTCGGATCCGCTGGTTTGTGTGTTGCATTAAGAAATAAAAATATCCATTTGACAGGATTGGATATTCAGCGTGATTTGGTGGATTTGGCGCTCCAAAACAGCATCCTCAACGACGTCGCGGGCCGTTGCCGTTTTTTTCAAGGCTCGCTCCTGACGGAAAAAACCATTGAAAACAACCATTTCAACTCCGTTCTTATGAATCCGCCTTATCAAGAGGGCGGCACGCATACCCCCTCGCCCAGCACCATCAAGGCTTTTGCGCATGGCGAAGATGCTTCAGGCGCTACTTTAGAAAATTGGTCTAAATATGCGCATTCAAAATTAAAAAACGGCGGGTATCTGACCGTTATCCACCGCGCGGACCGTCTGGACGATGTGTTGATGGCGCTGGGCAAGAAACGCTGGTTTGGCAGTTTCGTGGTCTATCCGCTCTATCCCCATGCCGGCGAAGATGCCCGCCGCGTCATCGTACAGGCGCGCAAGGAACGCTACGCTGCGCTCAAACTCAAATCCGGCATGGTCATCCACCAGAAAAACGGCCAATACACGCCGGAGGCCGAGGCCGTGCTGAGCGACGGCGCAACCATCGCAATGGACTAAAAAAACAAGAGCCGCCCATCACAGGCGGCTCTCGCTTGACCGTTACTTTTTCTGAGGGGGGAGTTTTTTTTGAACATCGTTCCCTTGTTTATTGTTATGTGAATCTGTGATGGATATATTTACCCTTTCGAGCGTGACCGTCACGGTGTCCTCATTTGTCTTTCCTTGCGGAATGTAGGTTAGAGCGACCTTGCTTCCAACTGTGCCCCTCAGCATATCCAAAAGTTCGTCCGGATTGATGTCTTCAACAGGGTACTCGTCTATCTTTACAATGGTGTCAAACGGCTTTAGTCCGGCTCGATGTGCAGGCTTATCCGGGATGACATCCAGCACGCGGACGACTTTATGTTGCTCGTCGTATTTGTAGGCCATGCCTATACCGCCAAAAGGTTTTGCTTCCGGGTCAAACTTGACCGTTGCACCATCGATGATGCTTTTCACGGGAAGGTTGCTTTCGCCGTGTAATTTTTTAGCGATTAACATATTTTTATAGTAAGACAGGTAGCGGTTGTCGCACTTGTCCTGCACCTTCGTGAGAAGGCCGGTTGAAATGTCAACTCTCTTACCTTTGAGGGAAGTTTCGTCGAAAGCTCTCCATGTCACAAAATCCGGATTTCTATCCGTTTCCTGCCATTTCAGGCATCCGTCCAGAATAACCTGATCCAACCCTTTGTCGCCTATAACCGTTAAGATATTACTGTCAAGCTGTGTCAGCCCAGGCATTTTAATGTGCACCGTATTCGGCTTTTTATTTTCAAGGTTGAAGTTTTCAAAACTAACAAGAAAGACACCGTCAACGAGAACATCCCCTCCTATTTGGGGCTTGTCCAGTGTTGTTTCGCTGCCCTGACCGACAAATGTCATCCATCTGATGCCGGCGTCCAGAATTTCGTGCACGATGTTTTCTTTGCTGCGCTGCCATTCGCTGGAATAGAAATGGGAAAACGGCAAGGGCTGCGACGCCTCTCTTGCTGCATTCTCGTCGAACAGGGGGAGCAAATAGCTGCGTACTGTGGCAAGATCTTCTGACGTTTCTTGAAGTTTTGCCTTGGCTTCTGCCACTTCGCCACGTAGTTTTTCAATCTGTTCGCGATTTTCAATTGCGCTTTTTTCAATGGCGTCGGTAAGTTTTTGGTATTGTTCCTGACTGCCAAGGGCGGCGTTTTTCTGTACTTCAACTAAAATTTTGTGGTTTTCTTGCTCGGTTTCCAGGTGCGTGCGGAGGCTTTGAAGCTCGATGGCGGCAAAAACAGCAAAGGCTGTCAGGCACACGGCAAAAGCCGCTGATAAAATACGCAAAGAAAAGCTCATTGTGCTTCAAATCCTTTTTAAGAAAATCGCGTCGACAAATTTAAAATTAAATAAAGCCTCAGGCCTGCCCAAGGCTTTATTGTATCGGATTTTAAGGAAGGCGTTTTAAAAACTGGTTTTCGGTGCGGAAACCTGCGGCGCCTGGGGGCGCTGTTTGAAATCGGGTTCCTTGAAATTCTGGATAGATACCGATGCCGCCACGCCGCCCAGAATATCCAAAAGCGGACTGGTGGGTTTGGCTTCAACCGCGACATGCTGGCCTTTGAAAACATCGGCCACGGGGTCGCCGGGTTTCATTTTGTTGGTGTTTTGATGCATCAGGGGCTGGAAACCGTCGACCTTGAATCCGCTATTGGCAAGGCCCGCCATGAGCGAGCTGCCTTCGCGTGCAACGATTTCGCCGCTGCCGCCAGTGACTTCCATAATATTTTTACCCGGTGATACGCTCATCCCACTCCCCTATGGTTTTTTTATCTCTGTGCTTCTTCGTGATATCTTTTTTATATTTTAAGGCGGCTCACGCGCTATGGCGGTAAGCGACATTGGTCAGATGCTTGGGCGGATTGGTGGTATCCATAACCTCCATCAGCCCGATTTCGCTGGTCTGTTTCAGTTTCTGGCAGGCATGGGCGCTGAGCCCCTGTTCGGAGTAAATCAGCGTATCTTCCATCAGCAGATCGATCGTATTCGCGCCCACGCGGAAATGGATGGGGCTGTCCTTGGGCAGTTGCCCGTTCAGCACCATGACCACGTTTCCGGTCGCCCCGAAGATAATCATGCTTTCAGAAATCATGCCGGTCATCCCGTTTGCATCAAACAAGCCTGTTTTGGCCTAATGTGATTTTATGCAAAAAAGATGAACGGAAGGTTAACCGGCGGTTTTTTTCGCCCCGCCACCCCCGCGTCAGGCCACAGTGATACGAAACTGGCGTTTGTCGGCGGTCGGGTCGTTGGGAACAAACGGACGGCTATAGATGGCTTCGATTTCGATTGTCTGGCCGCTTTGCTGGCCGGCTTGATAGACCAGCTCTTCAATCGCCTGCCCGCCAGTGACAAATTCGCCCGGTTCTTTCTGACGCTTGAATTCCTGTGAAATCAGGCTGGCAGCGCCGGCTTTCAGGCGGATATCCCACAAATACCCCGTCGTGGCGTCGGCTTCCAGCTCGATGCGGAAACGCTCGCCTTTTTCAACGGTCGCGGTATTGAAAGCCTTGGTCAGGGTTTTCATGGGGATGCCTCAAAGTTCTGAAAAACGGAATAAGCCCATCCTAAAGCAAAAATCCCCCCTGCCAAGCCTTTTTTCATCTGCCGCAGGGGGCTTGGAAAGATGCAGCGCAGCATGGTAGGTTATAGCCCCATGTTAACGGCGAAAAAACAAATGTCAGACAATAAAAAACCGCTCAGCTTTCAAGAACTCATCCTCACCCTGCACCAGTTCTGGTCGGATCAGGGGTGCCTCATCCTCCAGCCCTATGACATGGAGGTCGGCGCGGGTACCTTCCACCCCGCAACCACGCTGCGCGCGCTGGGTAAACAGCCGTGGAATGCGGCCTATGTGCAGCCGTCGCGCCGCCCCACGGATGGCCGTTATGGCGAGAACCCGAACCGTCTGCAACATTATTACCAGTATCAGGTGATCATGAAGCCGTCGCCGGAGAATATTCAGGAGCTGTATCTGGAGAGCCTGAAGAAAATCGGCATCGATTCAAAATATCACGACATCCGTTTCGTCGAAGACGACTGGGAAAGCCCGACGCTGGGCGCGTGGGGCCTCGGCTGGGAAGTCTGGTGCGATGGCATGGAAGTCACGCAGTTCACCTATTTCCAACAGGTCGGCGGCATTGAATGTAACCCCGTTTCCGCCGAAATCACCTACGGCCTTGAACGTCTTGCGATGTATATCCAGAACGTGAACAACGTCTATGACCTCGACTTCAACGGCCGCGGCGTCAAATACGGCGATGTATTTTTACGCGCCGAACAGGAATATACCGCCCACAACTTCGAATTCGCGAATACCGATATGCTGCTGCGCCATTTCGAAGATGCGGAGAAAGAATGCCTCTCGCTGCTTTCCGCCCAGTCCGACCATCCGTCGCTGAAAGGCCGCAAGGGTCTTGCCCTGCCCGCCTATGACCAGTGCCTGAAGGCCAGCCATCTGTTCAACCTGCTGGATGCCCGCGGCGTGATTTCCGTGGTCGAGCGTCAGGCATATATCGGCCGCGTGCGCGCGCTTGCCAAAGCGTGCTGCGAGGCATGGGTCGGCGAAGCCGCCACCGAAGCACAAAAGCAGGAGGCTGCATAATCATGGCCGAATTTTTGCTGGAACTTTTTTCCGAAGAAATCCCTGCCCGCATGCAAGCAAAAGGTGCGGACGACCTGCGTGATTTGATTGTCAAAGGGCTTGAGGAAAAAGGCCTGGGCTTCACCAAAGCCGAAGCCCATTCGACCCCGCGCCGCATCACGGTCGTGGTCGATGGCCTGCCCATGGAAAACAACCCGCCGCCGATTGATAAAAAAGGCCCGCGCGTCGACGCCGCGCAGCAGGCGCTGGACGGTTTCCTGAAGTCCATCGGCCAGAGCGATTTCAGCAAATGCGTACAGGAAGAAAGCCCCAAGGGCACCTTCTGGTATTACCGCGAAGCCGTCAAAGGCCAACCGACCGCACAGGTTTTGAGCGCGATTGTCGAAGCGGTTTTCGAAAAATTCGTCTGGCCGAAATCCATGCGCTGGAAATCCGGTCAAAAAGCATGGGTGCGTCCGTTGCGCAGCATCGTGGCGCTGTTTGATGGCGCCGTTGTGCCTCTGTCTTTCGCGCTTGGCGGCGGTGAAGCCGCCGTCGCGTCCGGCAAGCAGTCGCAAGGCCACCGATTCCTCTCGTCCGGCGCGTTCGAGGTGAAAAACTTCGCCGACTACAACGAAAAACTGAAAGCCGCGCATGTGATTTTGTCACGCGCGGACCGCAAGGCGTATATTTCGGCCGAAGCGCAAAAGCTCGCCGCCAAAGAAGGCCTCAAGGTCAATGAAAACGACGGCCTGATGGAAGAAATCGTCGGGCTGGTCGAATGGCCGGTGCCGTTGGTCGGCACGTTTGAAAAAGAATTCCTCGAAGTGCCGCAGGAAGTTCTCATTTCCACCATGCGCGGCGATCAGAAATATATCGCGCTTCTGGACAGCAACGGCAAACTGGCCAACAAATTCGTGGTCATCGCCAATACGATTACCGAAGACGGCGGCAAGAATGTTGTCGCGGGGAATGAAAAAGTCCTGCGCGCCCGCCTGTCCGATGCCAAATTCTTCTGGGATCAGGACCGCAAGCAAAAACTCGAAAGCCGCGTCGCGGCGCTCGGCCAAATCACGTTCCACCAGAAACTCGGCACGGTCAAAGACAAAGTCGCCCGCCTTGAAAAACTGGCGGCACATGTCGCCAAGCACATCGGCGCCGACGACAAACAAGCGGCACGCGCCGCCCTGCTCGCCAAGGCGGATTTGACATCCGGCGTCGTGTTCCAGTTCCCCGAAGTGCAAGGCATCATGGGGCGTTACTACGCGCTGCATGACAAGGAAACGCCCGCCGTCGCGCAGGCGATTGCCGACCATTACAAACCTGTGGGTGCGAATGACAGCTGCCCCACCGAACCCATCAGTATCTGCACCGCGCTTGCGGACAAGCTGGATACGCTGGCGGGATTCTTTGCGATTGATGAAAAACCGACGGGGTCCAAAGACCCCTTCGCGCTTCGCCGTGCGGCGCTGGGCATCATCCGCATCGTGCTGGAAAACAACTTGCGCCTGCCCCTCGTCCCGCTGTTCGAAGCGGCCTATAACGGTTATGCCGTATCGGGCCTGCGTCCCCTCAAGGATGTCACCTCCGATCTCGTGCAGTTCTTTACCGAACGCCTGAAGGTCGCGCTCAAAGACCAGGGCATCCGCCATGACCTTATCGATGCTGTTCTTGCCGCCGATGTGCGCAAGGATGATATCGCGCTGGTCGTGAAGCTGGTGCATGCGCTGCGTGATTTCGTCGGCACCGATAATGGCGCGAACCTGCTGGCCGCTTACAAACGCGGCGCAAATATCCTGCGTATCGAGGAAAAGAAAGATGGCAAGTCTTTCGATGCCGCGGCACTGAATGACGCGCTTTTGAAAGAACAGCCGGAAAAAGACCTCGCCGCCGCGCTGGCGCCGGTTGCCGCCAAGGTCAAAGACCTGTTTGCCCGCGAAGATTACACGGGCTGCATGGCTGCGCTGTCCGAACTGCGCGCGCCCGTCGATGCGTTTTTTGACAAAATCATGGTCAATGCGCCCGAAGCCGATATTCGCGCGAACCGTCTGAGTTTGCTCTCGCGTCTGCGGGATACCATGAACACCATTGCCGATTTTTCGAAAACAGAGGGGTAACGCCGATATGACCGCCAACGCACAACTGAAACCGGAACCAAATCAGATGCAAAAATGGGTTTATAGTTTTGGGAAAACATTGTGCGAAGGTGATGCGGGTCAGAAAAACCTGCTCGGCGGCAAGGGCGCGAATTTGGCGGAGATGAGCCGCCTCGGCCTGCCCGTGCCCCCCGGCTTTATTCTGTCGACTGAAGTTTGCACCTGTTTTTACCAAAACGGCAGCAGCTATCCCGCCGACCTCGAAGCGCAGGTTGATGCGGCGCTCGCGCGGCTTGAATCCGAAATCGGCGGCAAATTCGGCGCGGGCGAGCGTCCGCTCCTGCTTGCCGTGCGCTCCGGCGCGCGCGTATCGATGCCGGGTATGATGGATACCATTCTCAACCTCGGCCTGAACGACCAGACGGTCGCCGCGCTTGCCAAGGCCAGCAACAACCCCCGCTTCGCGTGGGATTGCTACCGCCGCCTGATACAAATGTATAGTGACGTCGTTCTCGGCGTGGATCACCACCAGTTCGAAGACGTGCTGGATACCTTCAAACGCCGCAACAAGCTGAAACTCGATACCGACATCGATGCCGACGGCTGGATGGACATCGTCGATGAATACAAAACGATTGTCCAAGACGCTATCGGTAAGCCCTTCCCGCAGGATGCGCGCGAACAGCTCTGGGGCGCGATTGGCGCCGTATTCAAATCATGGATGACGCCGCGCGCCGTGACCTACCGTAAAATCAACAGCATCCCCGAAGAATGGGGCACAGCTGTTAACGTACAGGCCGTTGTTTTCGGCAACATGGGCGATGATTGCGGTACGGGCGTCGCTTTCACCCGCGACCCGTCGACGGGCGAAAATGTTTTTTACGGCGAATATCTGGTGAATGCGCAGGGTGAAGACGTGGTTGCGGGTATCCGCACTCCCCAGCCGATGAGCGAGCTGAAAACCGCCATGCCCGAAGTCTTTGCCGAGCTGAACGCCATCCGCCTGCAGCTGGAAAAACACTACAAGGATATGCAGGACATTGAATTCACCATTCAGAACCGCAAGCTTTATATGCTGCAAACCCGCGGCGGCAAACGCACGGCGGCGGCGGCGCTGCGTATCGCCGTTGAAATGGTCGAAGAAGGCCTGATCACCAAAGAACAAGCCGTGCAGCGCATCGCGCCGCATTCGCTCGACCAGCTGTTGCACCCCACCATCGACCCCAAAGCTGCGAAAACCGTGCTGACGCGCGGCTTGCCCGCCTCCCCCGGCGCGGCGGTGGGCGAGGTTGTGTTCGATGCCGACGAAGCGGAAACACGCGCCAAGGCAGGACATAAAATCATTCTCTGCCGCACCGAAACCAGCCCCGAAGACATTCACGGCATGCATGCGGCGCAGGGCATTCTCACCTCGCGCGGTGGCATGACCAGCCACGCGGCCGTTGTTGCCCGCGGCATGGGCAAGCCCTGCGTTGCCGGTGCCGGCGATGTGCGGATTGACCACAAAGCGCGCACCATGACGATTGGCGATAAAACCTTCCGCGAAGGCGACATGCTGACGCTGGACGGTGCGACGGGCGAAGTCATGCAGGGTGCGATTGCCATGCGCCAGCCAGCATTGACCGGGCATTTCGAAACGCTGATGGCATGGGCAGATGATATGCGCCGCCTGAACATCCGCGCGAATGCCGAAACGCCGCTGGATGCCGAAACCGCGCGTAAATTCGGCGCGCAAGGCATCGGCCTTTGCCGCACTGAACACATGTTTTTCGACCCCGCGCGTATTTTGCACGTGCGCCAGATGATTTTGGCGGAAACGTCGCAGGAGCGTAAAGAGGCACTGGCGAAAATTGAACCGCACCAGCGCAAGGATTTTATCGACCTTTTCAAAATCATGCAGGGCCTGCCGGTGACTATCCGCCTGCTCGACCCGCCGCTGCATGAATTCCTGCCTCAGCAAGCCGATGAAATCGCCGAACTGGCCGCATCGCTGAACATCAGCGCGGAGCGTGTGGAACAGCGTATCCACCGCCTGCACGAAACCAACCCCATGCTGGGCCTGCGCGGGTCGCGTCTGGGGATTGTATATCCTGAAATCTATGAAATGCAGGTGAAGGCGATTTTCGAAGCCGCCGCTGCCGTCAAGGCTGAAACGGGCAAAGCCGTCATGCCCGAAATCATGGTGCCGTTGATTGCGACGAAGGCCGAGATGGATTTGCTTTCGGCCATGGTTGCACGTGTGGCGACCGCCTGCGGCTTAAAGCGTGACGAATATCTGGTCGGCACCATGATCGAGCTTCCGCGCGCGGTACTGGCGGCGGGCAGTATTGCCGAAACCGCTGAATTTTTCAGCTTCGGCACCAATGACCTCACGCAGACCACGTTTGGCATCAGCCGCGACGATGCAGGGTCTTTCCTGCCGGTTTACCAGCAAACGGGTTTGCTGCCCGCCGATCCCTTCGCCTCTATCGATACCGAAGGCGTGGGCGAACTTGTGAAAATCGCGGCAGAGCGTGGCCGCAAGGCGCGCGCGGGTCTGAAGCTTGGTATCTGCGGCGAACATGGCGGCGATCCGGCATCGATTGCGTTTTTTGAAACGGTCGGGCTGGATTACGTTTCCTGCTCCCCCTACCGCGTGCCGATTGCACGTCTGGCAGCGGCGCAGGCGGCCATCAAGAAATAAAAACGGATTTTAATCTAAATCCTATCAGGCGGTGGGCGGCAGATGGCGGCTCGCCGCCTGTGCTTTTGCGGCGTTTTCCTGATTGGTACGCATGATTTTGATAAAACTCTGGCGGCTGCGCACCAGCATGCTGAGCGTGCGGGAGCGGAATTCACGCAGATAAAGCACCACAACGACTGTCGTGCAGGCCACAATAAACAGCACAGGCGAGATAAACCATGCCAGCAGCGACAGCGCGAAATAATAAGACCGCAGGCCATAATTGAATTCATGCGCGGCGCGGTCGGATACGCGGGCGACTTGCTGGCAGAATTGTTCTTCGTCAATCGTCAGATCGCGGTCTTTCGGTACCTGCGGCGCGGCGCCGATCATGATGGAACAAAACGTATGCTGGCGCAGCGCCCAGGTGAAGCGGAAAAACGCGTAAATAAAAATCACCACCAGCGCCAGCAGCTTGAACTGGATTTGCTCCAGCGTTGTTTCGGTCACGAAGGCATGACCTTCCAGCAGTTTCAATACGCTGTCGGATGAATAAAGCACCGTCACCGCGCCCGCCAGTACGAAAATATTCGTAGTCGCCATGAAATTGACCATCTGCATCAGATTGCCCAGCAGCGCCAGATCGGCGATGCGGTTTTCATGCTTTAGCAGGCTTTTCATCCAGTCGATGCGGTAGCTATAAATCAGCGCGGCAAGGCAGGCTTTGTTTTCGGCGGCGCGCTTGGCATAGAACGTGTAGCCGACCCAGCAGGTCAGAAACCACATAAAAGCCGCCCAGTTGAGAATGTCAGAGAAAATCATGCCAAAAACCGCCGCAAGGATGATGACGCGCATTATTTGTAATATGGACAACGGCCGATTGTCCACAAAAATATGTTGCGGCGCACAATATCGCTTGTTTTACAGGGATTCTCAGGTAATCGGCGGCAAGCCGATGGCTTTGCGCGCTTCGTTTTCGAATTTCTTGAGTTTATCAAGGCCCGGTTCGATTTCCGTCATCACAAACGTCACGCGCTTGGCCGGACTGCCGACGGTGTTATCGGGAAATTCGTATGACCAGTTGCGTATCTTGACCAAAAGACCGCAGAGAACGGCGCCCATGCCATCATGGTTTTCTTCGACCTGACGGCGCAGCTGGTCGAAAGATTCCTTGTTGATGTCACTCCAGAACATATGAAACGCCTTGTTGAAGCGACTCATGCGTTCGCGCACCGAGTTCGTCAGCTTATAAACGATATCTTCGGTATTGCGGCAGGCATTGACCATGCGCGGCGATGCTTTGACATCACGGCTTTGCTGCAATTCACCAATCCATTGCATGAAACGTTCAATTTCGTCGCCAAGGCTTTCGAAACTGTGGCGGTAATACGCAACAGACAGGAAAACATCACTGTACGACGCAAGGAAGCGCGGAATTTCTTCGAGTGGAATGCCTGTTTTTTCCGACATGATGCGCAGGTTGTCGCGCACGCGCGCAATATCCGGGTCGTTGAGCAGCAGGTTGATGTCCTCATGCCCCTGCGCCTGTTCGTAGCCGAAAATACGGTCAACCAGCGGCCGTGTGAAGGCCATCATATATTGATGCAGCGTAAGTTTCATTTCGTCGGTGAGGTCGAGTTTTTTCTCGTCCTCCACTTCGACGCCGATGCGCTTCAGGCTGCCGCGCAGGGAATAAACATCATAACTGTTAAGCGCCGCAAGGGCGCGGATAATCGCGCGGTCGCGCGTACTGTTGGTAATATTCTCCGCAATGTCGTCGGGCCGCATTTGCAAACTGCCCGCCACGGGATCGTTCATCAATTCGACCGTGGTTTCCATGCGCGTGTTTTTGATGAGGCGTGCATTGCGCAGCGCCGTACTCGACAAGGGAATCATCGACAAGGATAGTTTGTCGAGAGAATCCTGCTCTTTGCCCTTGTTAAAAATATAGTTATCCCGTGAAGCGCCGGCCATGCCCCCATACCCCGCTTTGATCCATGGAAACATTATAAGATGGTTATGGTTAATTTTTAGATACTGGTGTTCAAGATACTGAATTTTCAAGGTAAGCGGGTAGCGTGACATCGACGGGTTTATTGCCTGCCGACGTCAGGTTTTCAAGGGAATCAAGCCGCACAAGGGCCAGCGCCTGCTCCGTTTCGCGGGGGTTGGACTGGCGGACTTCACCAACCACGCGCCCGCCATTGAACAGCATGTCGCCTTCGGTGATGTCACGGCCCTCGACAATCAACAGTCGTTTTTTCGCAAGGCCCTTGTAGTGCATGCGCGCGGTGACTTCCTGCCCGATATAGCATCCTTTGTCCCACGCAATCGCCCCCAGAAGATCGAGGTTCATATCGGCTGCGAAATCTTTTTGCGGTTGAATGGCCGGCGTATCGGGAATGCCATGGCGCGTGCAAAGATCGATGTAATCGTCATGCGTGCCCTGCTGTATGCCCGCCGTCGGCGGCACATCGGCCGTATAAAGCCTGCAACCGAGCGCGCTATGGCGCGGGTCGCGCAAACCTTGCGATGGATGCGCGTAGACTTTCACGGCCCCTTCATCCAGCGGCCGTATATCAACCTTCGCGCGCAGTTTGAATATCGCAAGGCGGGACAGGAAATCATCCGCACGCATGTTGAAAATATCGACGATGAATCCTTCCTGCGCGGGCTGACGGCTGACAAAAAAATCATGCAGGAACTGCCCCTGCGGTGTCAGCAGAAGGCTGTAAATCATATTATTATCCGTGAGGGTACGGATATCCGCCGTCATGACGTTCTGCAGAAAATCCATAGCATCTGGCCCGCTGACGCTGATAAGGCGGCGGTCATGCAGGCGGGCGCAATGTTTGAGGTCAGGCGGCTGATTTGGATTCTGCATATGCTTTCAAGGCTCTGTCACGGGATTGAATCAAATCGACGACGGGCGCCGGATAATCTTTCGCCGCGGCGCGCAGCATCGGCGGCGCTTCCCACGGTGTATGTATCAAACTGTCGGGCATATCGCGCAGTTCCGGCACGTATTTGCGGATATAAGCGCCATCTGCATCGAATTTCTTGCTTTGCAGGACGGGGTTGAATACGCGGAAATACGGCGCGGCATCGGCGCCGCATCCGGCAATCCATTGCCAGCCTGCGGCGTTATTGCCAAGGTCGGCATCGACCAGCGTATCCCAAAACCAGTCTTCGCCGTCGCGCCAGTGCAACAGCAGGTTTTTCACAAGAAAGGACCCCACAATCATGCGCACACGGTTGTGCATCCAGCCGGTCTGCCATAACTGGCGCATGCCGGCATCGACAATCGGATATCCGGTCTGGCCACGTTTCCATTTTTCAAGCAACGCGTCATCGCGCACCCAAGGGAAGTTTGCAAATTGCTTGTTCCACGGTTGGTCGGGGAAATCGGGCGCGTGATACAGCAGATGATAGGAAAATTCACGCCATATCAGCTGGCGCAAATAGGCCTGCGCCTGCACATCGAAATTCTTTTCGCGCGGGTTGTCGGCAATCCTGCGGCTGACGGCATGCCATATCTGGTGCGGGCTGATTTCACCGAAGTGCAGATGCGGCGATAATTTGGACACGCCCTCTATCGCGGGGAAGTCGCGTTCCGATTTATAAATCCCGACGCCCTGTTTTAAAAACGCGTTGAACCGTGTTTGCGCCCCCTGCTCTCCCGGTGTCCATTCTTCGGCCATGCCGCCGTACCATTTGATACGGGGCATCAACCGCAGACCGTCGATGCCAAGGCCTTTTGCCATCGGCGCGGCGCTATGACGCAGAACGGGTTTGGCGCTGTCAAGCGCGGGGCGGATGGCGCCGCTTTGCTCAAGGCAGGCTTTTGAAAACGGGGTGAAGACTTTATAGCTGCCGCCTGTTTTGTTGACGATGCTCCAGGGCTCGAACATCAGATAGGCGCTGAAGCTTTGCGCATCGATGCCGCGGGTTTTCAGGGATTCCTTGATGGCCTTGTCGCGGTCCATCGCCCAAGGTTCATAGCAGCGGTTCCAGTAAATGCCGCGCGCGCCTGTCTCGGCGATAATCTTGTCAAGCTCCCGTCCGGCAGGACCCGAGAGGCAGACCAGAGGATGAAAGCCTGCTTTTTGCAGCTGCGCATCGAGTGCCAGCAGGCTTTGATGCAGCCACCAGCGCGAGGCAGCGCCACGTTTCCAGTGCTGCGGGCTTTGGTCATCGAGGATATAAACAGGCAAAACCGGATGCCCGCTGCTGGCCGCCGCCGACAATGCAGGGTTGTCCGACAGGCGTAAATCGCTACGGAACCAGAAAATAACGGGGGATTTTTGCGCGGCGCTAGCAGACATGATTGGCGATGACCTCCAGCAGATAACGAATGTCTTCCGCGTCATGATATGGGCCGAAACCGAAGCGCAGGCAATCCCCACGGCGATCGGTTATCACATTATTCCGGCGCAGACATTCGCAAATATCGGCGGCATCCGCCGTGCGGAACGTCAGAAAATTACCGCGTCGCCGTTCATGCACGGGCACCAGCAGGTTTTCAGGCCGGAGCGCCGGATGCCCGAGCGACGGCAAGCCGGATACAAACTGCCCCTGCAAATGATGCGCATGGGTATGGATATCGTGAATAGTGACCTTTTTTTGTTCAAGCCACGCCATCACGGCGCGCAGGCGGTACAGGCCGGAAACATCGGCTGTCGCACCGGCAAAGCGGCTGGCGTCACTGCCATAGGGAACCGTATTCTGCGCCGCATCTGGCAGCGTGCCAAAACCTGCGAACCATCCTGTATTGCGCGGACGTTTGCCAAAGCCCGGCGGGCAATGCATGAAACACGCCCCCTCGCCCGACATCGCATATTTATAACCGCCACCGATATAAAATGCGCGATTGTGGATGCGCGATAAATCTGTGGGTATCGCCATTAAGCCGTGATAGCCGTCGATGACGATGAAAGCATCATCGTTTTTGACAGCGCCAATGATCTCTTCCAGCGGCGCGGCCTGAAACCCGCTGTTGAAAAAAACCTGACTGAAAAAAATCATATCGGCATCGCTGGTGGCGGCAGCCTCGCAGAACCTGCTGTGGAAGGTCGCGAACGGCTCCGTCTGGATGCGTGTGACGGTAACGAGGTTTTCTTCCTCCAGCCGTTTAATCTGGCGGTCAAAGCTGTAAAACTCGCTATCGGTCGTCAAAATACGCACGGGCCTGTCCGCCGCAAAGCATGACAGCAGCCGCAGCACGAATTCATGTGTGTTTTGCGCAAAAACCAGCGTATCCGGCGACGGCAGGTGCAAAAGCCGTGCAAGGCCGCGGCGTACATCCGGCATCAGGCTGCCGAAGACGTGATCCCATTTACTGTCGGCATGCAGGGCCGCGTCTGTCCATGCTTGCATGTGGGCATCAAGGGTAACGTCCGGCCAGTAATGATGGCTGTGCGCCGCCATGTGCAGGCGGCCCGGCACGGCGTTTAGAAAACGGCTGAAATCCTGTTTGATATCAGGCCGCATCGCCTTTCTTCCCCCAATAACGGAAATGCATGTTGTCTTCGACCTGTTTAGGCAGCTTTGGCAAGCGCGAACGCGGAATAAGGAACGTCGAGAGCGCAAAGAGGTCGCGGAAAATGCGGTGTTTTGCAGCGGTGGTCACAAGATAGTCATGCCCTGTCGATCCGCCGCTGCCCATTTTGGCGCCCAGCATGCGCTGCGCCATCAGCGCATGGCGGTAACGCCATAGCGCCATCAGTTCATCAAGATCCATCAGGTCACTGAGGATTTTGAACGGCGCCTGCAATGCGGGCTGGTCGCGGTAGAGATTGATGAAAAGCGCGGCCTGCAAAGCCTTTTGCGACAATCGCCATTGCATGTCGGCACTGGTAGCGGGCGCAAAAAGCTTGTCGAATTGCGCGGCCATGCCTTCCAGTTTGCCCAGTTCCATTTTCTTTGCCTGGGCAGGCATTTTGCGGTTGGCTTCGACAGCGGCGCGGTCCTGCGCAATCATGTCCATCACCGCCTTGCGATAGGCCGCCCAGAAGTTGAAAGATCCCGTTTCCACAAACGGCGTGCGCGCCAGCCATTTGTCCAGCTGGTCAAGAAGCGACGGCGATGCGGCCACGCCGTGCAAATGCTTGCGGTCGCCCTCCGGGAGATAATTTTCGTATGATTTGCCATCATAACCGATGCGGTCGTCGTTGCGCAGGCCGAGGCGGATTTCAAGCTCGCGGAATTGCAGGCTTTGAAAACCCGATGCCGAGCGGAAGACGTGGCGGAAGTCCAGAAAATCCAGCGGCGTCATGGTTTCCATGATATCCAGCTGGCTGACCAGAATCTTCATTGTCGAAACAATGCGCCCGAGGCTGGCGGAAACCGTGCGCAAATCTTCGTCCGGTACGGTTTTGCCGTTCATGATTTTCTGCACGCGGTCGAGCTCGAACAGGATCAGCTTGAACCACAGTTCATACGTCTGATGCACAACAACGAACATCATTTCGTCATGCGCGGCGCTGATGGGTTTTTGCGCATCCAGCAAAACCGGCAGTTGCAGATAGGTTTTATAATCGATATCGCGCGATGTGCCTTTTTTCTGGCGGGCAGCGGTTTTTTTCTTCGCCATAACCGTTACATCCCGCCAATCAGAATACCGGCCGCCAATACCAGCGATCCGCCGAAAATAATCTGCACCATCGCCGAATGGAACGGCGTATCCATATATTTCCAGCGTACCCACGAAATGGCGACCAGTTCGAGAATGACGATGATGGCGGCAATCCATGTCGCCGTCCAGAAATCGTGTATCAAATACGGCAGCGTGTGGCCAAGGCCGCCCACCGTTGTCATGCCGCCGCAGGCGATGCCGCGTATCCACGGGCTGCCGCGGCCGGTGATTTCGCCGTCGTCGGACATCGCCTCGGTCAGGCCCATGCTGATACCGCCGCCGATGGACGCCGCAAGGCCGACCAGAAATGTTTCATGCGTGGATTGCGTGGCGAAAGCCGCCGCAAAAATCGGCGCCAGCGTCGAGACGGAACCATCAATCAGTCCCGACAGCCCCGGCTGCACGATTTGCAGCAACAGAACGCGGCGCGATGTTTCGTCTTCTTCGCTTTTGACATCTTCGGGAACGGTTTTGGCTTCGATATCGACAGCCTTGGCCTGATGGCCTTTTTCAATCAGCGCGAGATCGCCCAGCAGCTTGCGCACTTCAACGTCTCGCGCCTGCTCCGCCGCTTTGGCATAGAAATTTCCGGCTTCGAGTTCCATGATTTCCGCCTGACGGCGTACTTTGTCGATGCGCAAATCCTTCATCAGCCAGATGGGGCTACGCTTTAAAAATCCGCGCACGTCCTGACGGGTGATATAGGGCATCTGCTGGCCGAAGCGGCGTTTGTAGAGATCGAGGAGCATATTTTTATGTTCCTGCTCTTCCGCCGCCATTTCTTCGAACATCTGCGCGGTTGCCGGATAATCGGCGCGCAGGCGCATGGCGAAGGTCATGTAAATGCGGGAGTCTTCTTCTTCGCTCGACACGGCAAGGGCGATGACTTCTTCTTCAGTCAGTTCGGCAAGCGTTTTCAATCCGGTATCTCCCTGTGCTTGAACGGATATGGAACGGGTATAATGTAAAGGTTTACAGCCACATATCAACCGCCGCCGCATATACTATGCGTGAGATATGACAAAAGACACTCTTGACCATATCTAATGTTATTGTATAACAGTTAAGCCCCCGTAACGGGGTGTGATTTCGTCAAAGGTTTCCCATGTCTCAGGCATTGCAACAGCACCGCAGCAGCGCGTTTGACGTACCGCCCGATGCGGTGATGTCCGCGCTGGCCGATTTTGTGAATGCAGAAATGCCGCAGCATCGGGGCTTCCGCTTCAAGGCGCTCGCGCCATCGCTGTCTTTGCTGGAGGCGCCGACATATGCTGTCGAGCTTTACGACGAAGAAAACATTCTTGCCGTCACATACAAATTCAATTTTTTCCGCGACCGGACGCCACGTGGTGTGCTGTGGCGCTTTTTTCCGCTGGTCATCCAGTGGGAAGGCAATTCCATCCGCCGCAAACCCGGCATGGACACGGCCATCATCGAACATTGCCTTGGCGCGCTGCGCCGGTTCTTTGCGGATGATATGTCCTCCGGCGATGCGCGTTTTGTCATGGCATCAGGATACCTGACCACCCAGCGCCAAGGCCGCGCGTTTTTCGAACGTATGGGATGGCGGCTGCATATTCTCGATAAAAAAGACGGCAGCTACCCCGCCCTTCACGCCCTGCCCGATGACTTGCAATCCATCGCCCGCCGCATCGACGATATCAGCATGCCCTTCCGCACCGAAGATATCGAGGCGAATACGCTTTGCTTTGCTGTTTGTGAAAACTGAAGACAAAAGTTTTTTACAAACGGCTAAAAGAAAAACAACATTCCGGCTTCTGATTTTGTGACAATCTTGCGGCGGGATGAGCCACTAGCCACTCCAGCAAGTTTCTTGCGAAGAGAGAAACCTACCTAACCAGTCGATTATTAAATGGATTTTTTCATGTCTCAGTCTACTGAGTAAGAAACTGTGTAAGTTTTCAAGAGGTTTCTCTATCGCAAAATTATCTCTGATAATAAATCAGTCTTTAAGTCCATTTGTCAGTTCCTTTACACGGGCAGCTCCGTATTCTCCCACATCATTAACTTCATCAGGAACCTCATGCCATCCATGGACAAAATTTTCGTATTCATAGGCTGCTTGCGCCTTAGCATCATCGATACTCATATGCCAAGTATCGTTTAAACAATCACCGTTCTCCTCAAAACGATAAAGATAGACTCCTTTCCCGTTGGGATCATCGCCAGTACAGTCGATTATCAAGAATTTGGGGGGTGCCATTTCTGTCTGCGAGGCAAAACTACCTTTCACAAGGTAATGTTTCACCTTTGAGGGAGAAGGAGCGCCGGTAAGAAAAGAGAAAAGGCGTAAAGACATGAGTTAATCAGCTGTCCTTGGGTTAATCTCGGAAGCCACGCATTAAGCAAGGCTTTGAAAACTCTACCATCATAATTCGTCAACCCGAAATGTGGTATAATCAATATCTTGATTAGAAAAGGTTGCTACAACATACCTTCAAAAACTGTGTTAGAAGTGTGCTGGTTTTTCTGGGAAGGTTTGAAATACTGGCGCATTGCTTTCAAAAGCCGAAAGCGCAGTATTTGCAGGCAAAACGTGACTTTTAAAATGGTGCCCCCGGTCGGACTCGAACCGACACACCTCACGGTACTCGATTTTGAGTCGAGCGCGTCTACCAATTCCACCACAGGGGCGTGCAGGAATGCAGGCGTAATATAATAACGGCTTGGCGGCGGCTCAAGTGAAATCTCCGGCGGCGTGGCGGCGGTTATCGAACCCTTGTATATGGCCGTGTCCGTTTGTGGACGTTTTTATTTGATATTTCAGATATTTGGGTGGTCATTTATTGACATAATTTTACAGGCATGCGAGACTATAATCGTTCAATCACAACAGGTTCTCCGCCGCATGACCGTTGAGACACCGCAGTCCCCCGCTTCGACATCCGGCCCGATGGTGATGGTTTATATCGGTGACGATGACCCGACGCGCGGCGACAGTCACGGGTTCAAGGGGATTGGCCTGCGCATGGCGCAGAAACTTGGCGGGCGTTTTCATTACCTTGAAGACAAACATCTGACGCAGATGTATCCGGGTATGCCCGACCCGCGCAACGCGCTTGATCTTTACATGAAACAACACGGCAAGCCGGATATCCTGCTGAGCCGCGCGGCCTATTACGGCGGCATGATGACGCGCATCTCGCCGCTGATGATGGTCAGGGATATCAACGAAGGGTTGTCGTCCGACCTTTTGGGCGATATCAGTCTTGTGTCGCATCACCTGACGCCGGAAATATTCGACGAGCACGGAAAAAAATTCCGCGACCATTACAAGGATATCAAATCCCCCATCGTCGCGGTGATGATGGTGAATATTCAGGATGTCGAAAGCTTTGCCCAGCGCATGATTTCAAAATGCGCGCAGCATGATGAACTGACCGTTTTCATTTGCACCAGCCGCCGCACCTATCAGGATAATTACATCCAGCTGAAAGGACGCATGGAGGAACTGGCGCGCGAAAAAGGCCTCGGCGAGCGTCTGAAAATCGACGGATACAATTTCCATGAACATCTGGGCAAGGAAAACGTTTTCAATCCCTACATCGGCCTTATCAAAGAAGCCGACCATATCGTTGTCGGCGGAGATTCACTCTCGATGGTGTCCGAACCTTTGGCCGCCGGCAAACGCGTGATGGTATTTGAACCTGCCCACGGCTACAGCAGCCTCAAAGAAAAAGGCATGGTCATACATTTCAACGATTGCGCTGCTGATAAACGATTTGAAACGCCATCGTTCAAACCCGTCAACGTAACCGAAGACATCGCGAACAAGCTGGTCGACCAATTCAATAAAGTCGCCAGAAAATACGCCGGCCCTATCGGCTGGGCGAAGCGCAAGTTCGACAACCTCAAAAGAGCCCTCGACCTTTAAAAAACGGATTTTGCCGGGCGGTAATATGCCATATTGCCGATTGCGCCAAACGGCCTGCCGTGGTACATCTGCGGCATCATGATGAAATATATTCGCCAATTATACGACTGGACGCTGCGTATTGCCGCACACCGCCATGCAACCTGGGGGCTGGCGGGCGTGTCTTTTGTCGAAAGCTCGTTCTTCCCCATTCCCCCCGATGTCATCCTGATACCGATGTGCGTCGCCAACCGCAAAAAAGCGTTTTTCTACGCCGCGATCTGCACCATCAGCTCGGTCATCGGCGGGCTTTTCGGTTATGCCATCGGCTATTTCCTGTTTGAAACAGTGGGCGAAGCCATCCTGAAATTTTACGGCATGACCGAACGCTTCGCCGAACTGCAAAAAATGGGGCATGAAGATTTCGGCTGGCTGATTTTCGCCAAGGGGCTGACCCCCTTCCCTTATAAAATCATGACCATCACAGCGGGGCTCATACAAATGAGCATTCCGGTGTTTATCATCTCTTCTATTTTCGCACGCGCCATCCGCTTTTTTCTGGTGGCGGCCCTGCTGTGGAAATTCGGCGCGCCGATACAGGAATTTATCGAAAAACGCCTCGGGCTGATGACATTTTTGTTCCTTGTGCTCTTGATTGGCGGATTTATCGCCGTAAAATATATCATATGAACCGTTTGCTCGACATTCTGGCTGATCGCCGCAATCTGGCGCTGCTGCTCGCGGCGACGGGAGCTGGTATTCTGGCTGTTGTCTATACGGCGCAATACGGCTTTGGCTGCGAACCTTGCATTCTCTGCCGCTATCAGCGTGGCCCTTATTACGCGCTGCTGATCCTCGGCCTGTTTGCCGCAGGGACAGTGCGCAGCCAGCCCAAACTGGGCCTTGGTTTTCTGATGCTGTGTTTTGCCGCGATTTTGACGGGGCTGGGTATTTCCGGCTATCACGTCGGCGTGGAGCAGCAATGGTGGATGGGCCCCAAAGCCTGCGGCGGCGCACTGCCCGTGACGGATGATATCGAAGTGCTGCGCCAATACCTGCTCAACCGCCCTGTGGTCGATTGCAGCGTGCCGATGTGCAAGGTCGGCCTGTCGATGACGGGGTGGAATTTCCTGTTGTCGCTGGGGCTGGCCGGATTTACAGGTCTTCTGCTGATGCGCGGCCGCAAGCGCGGCTAACGCGACAATCCATTCAAAAAACTGAAACGATGTTTACGGGCTTTCAAGCTCCGTATCCCAATACAGGTAGTCATTCCAGCTTCTGTGCAGGAAATGCGGCGGAAAGGCGCGCCCGTTGACCTGCAATTCGCCGGTTGTCGGCTGTACGGGCTTGCGCAGCGGGTGCATGCCGCATTCGGCGGGCATCAGGTTCCCTTTCAAAAGGTTACAGTCCTGACAGGCCGTGCAGATGTTTTCCCACGTCGTTGTGCCGCCGCGGGATTTCGGGATGACATGGTCAAAGGTCAATTCGTGGGTTTTGAACTTTTCGCCGCAATATTGGCATGTCCACAAATCGCGCAAAAACACGTTGAAGCGGGTGAAGGCGGGCCGCGGCTTGGGCTGCACATATTCACGCAGCGCGATCACGCTGGGCACCTTCATCTGGAAACTGGGTGATCGGATGACTTCGTCGTATTCCGAAACAATATCCACGCGGTCAAGGAACACGGCTTTCACCGCTTCCTGCCAAGACCATAATGAAAGAGGAAAATAGCTCAGAGGACGATAATCGGCATTCAGTACCAAAGTCGGACAGCTGTCCAAATGGTTATGCACGGTAGGGGTTCCCTATGTTCGGTCCGTCCCGCCTCCACTCTGCCCCGAACCATTTCGGTCAGAGGACGGTGACGAATCTTCACCCATAGGCTCATTATATCACGAATTTATCCACAGGCTGGGGCGCCGGGACTTAAATCGCTGTTTTTACAGATGATTTGATGTTTTAGATGAGGTTACGCGGCGGCGTTATTCTCTGCTTTTTCAAAGCATTCTTTCACGAAGTCAAGGCCGCGTGTGAGGCCGAAGCCGTCAATTCCATGCCCAAGACCGGGGCGCAGGACAGTTTCCACATCATAGCCAGCCGCGCTAAACCCGCGCTCAATTGCCTCCAGACTCGCAGGGGGAACAACCTCGTCACGGTCGCCGTGGATAGCCAGAACGGGGATTTTAACCATCTCGGGCCGCTTCAGCGCCTCGGCCTCGATGAGCATGCCGGAATAGCCGATAACCCCTGCGCAGGGCTTCTGGCGGCGCGGCATGGTATACATCGCCATCATGGCCCCTTGGGAGAACCCCGCCACCAGCAGGTGGCTCTCCGCTACGCCCCATTTGGCCAGCTGGGCATCCAAAAAGGCATTCAGGGCGGGCATGGCCTTTTCGGCCTGTTTTTCACGCTCGAAGGCGTCGGGATCGATAGCGCGAATGGAAAACCACTGATATCCCTGCGACCAGATTTCGCAAACCTCCGGCGCGTTCGGGGATACAAAAGCCGTATCCGGCAGATAAGGCGCCCATTCCTGCCCGATAGAAATCAGGTCATCCCCGTTGGAGCCGTAACCATGCAGGAAAACCACCAGATTTTTGGCGGGGCCGGATTTGGGGGCGATGAACGGACCGTCGATCGTTTTGGTCATAAGATATCTCCTGCTGCTCTTTTCACGGGGCGTTGCAGAGCCTATATTACTTTCACATTATTGCAATAAAGGAAAACCGCGATGTCCCCCCTGTCGATTATTTTTGTTGTTCTGGCCGGAATGGCCTTTCTGGGGGTTGTCGGTTCCCTGTTTTGGGGTATGGTGGTGATGACCCGCGGCCGCGAACAAGACCACAAAACCAGCAACCGCATGATGCAATTCCGCCTGATGTGCCAGGGATTGGCCTTGCTGTTTTTGTTTCTTGCCTATGCCGCGAAATGACAAAATAACAAAAGCTGAAGCAAAGCCATAAACGGTTTTCACCCACGCCGCGCATGAAGATACTTTTTATTTCCGCCACGAACCTTGGCGATGCCATCCTGACCACGGGCGCGCTTGACCATTTGCTGCGCCTGCATCCGGATGCCGAGGTGACCGTGGCCTGCGGCCCGCTGGTCACCGGCATTTTCTCGGCCATTCCGAATGTGGTTAATGTGATTTCAATGAAAAAGGAACGCTTCGGCGGGCATTGGCGCCTGCTGGCGCGCGCGGTCACGCTGCATAAGTGGGATATCGTCGTCGATATGCGCAACAGCCCCCTGTCGCGCGTGCTGCATACCAAAAAGCGTTATATCTGGAGCCGCCAGAGCAAAAGCATGCACAAGGTCGAACAGGTCGCGCGCGTGGTCAAGGCGTCACCGCCGCCCTCTCCGCGTTTTTGGTTTGATGAGGCCTCGCTCGCCAAAGCGGCCAGCCTGATACCGGAGGGGATTCCGGTGCTGGCGATCGCCCCTGCCGCGCGCTGGCCCGGTAAAACATGGCCCGGTGAAAACTTCGCCGAGCTTTCCCTGAAACTGACCGCGCCCGAAGGGCCGCTGCCCGGTGCCCGTATCGCCGTTTTTGCAGCACCGGGGGAAGAGACGGTAGCGCGCCCCGTACTCAACGCCTTGCCGGAAGATCGCCGCATCGATGTGATTGCAAAGACAACCCCGCTGGAGGCAGGCGCCTGCATCGCACGCTGTGTGTTTTATGTGGGTAATGATTCCGGATTAACACATGCAGCTGCAGCAGCGGGAACCCCTACTCTGGGATTATTTGGGCTTGGCTATCCTGTGCTTTATCGTCCATGGGGGCCAAAAGCAGCATTCGTGTCGACCCCTGAAACTGCGGAAGAGTTACTGGAAAGTATTCCCGATAAAGATACCAGCAAGGTGCGCGACAGCCTGATGCGCAGCCTGACAGTAGATGCCGCCTACGCCGCCGCGCTAAAACTTATCGAAAAAACGCGCAAATAAACCGGCTCCCTGCGCCTGTGCCAAAGACAAAAAAACCGCCACGACAAACGTCATGGCGGTTTTTGTATTCTTGATGCAGAAGTTACTTGTTGAGGCTGGAGTAGTTGTTTTTGACAGCTTCGACTTTTTCTTCCTGCTTCTGGGCAGCAGCATCGCCGCTTACGCCCCAGACACGCAATTCCTGCGTCTCTTTGTAAGTTTTGTGAGCCTGACGCGCGGTGTCGTAGCGCATGAAGCGTACACGCTCCCAGCCGCGAACGCGCATGCAGCTTTCGAAATCATGGTAATCGGTATGGGACACCTTGTGGTTGCCCAGACGCGTCGGCGTGTCATAGAACGCGAGATCGCCCGAGGCCTTCAGCGCACGGTGATATTCGCTGTGCGTATCGGGCGGTGTGGTTTCGCGCAGTGCGCCGAGTTCAACGAGCTCATCCACTTCACGGACGCAGCCCGCGATATCCTGATCCAGTTGCTGCTGCGCCTTCGGCCCTGTCATCCAGAGTGCGGAATTATCTTCCACGCGCTGCCAATATGCCTGCGCAACCGGCGTCTGCACGGCGCAAGCGGAAAGAGCCAGAAGCCCGCCGGCCAGCGCCAGCATTTTGAAACCTTTGGTCATGAGAACAGAAATCCCCCTCGGCAAATGTTCATTCTCTTTTAGTACGTTAATCATTTCCCGCGCCCAAAACAATAGGGATATGTCAGGGTACGGTTTTTGGCGCGGTTTCCCGCCACCAGCTTTCCAGAACTACCCCGTAAACAGGGGTTATTTCGGGTCTTTTGACCTCTGTATATCGGGCAATCAAATCCGCGCCGGGATAAAACAGGGGAATCATGTAATAGCCGTGCATCAGCACACGGTCGAGCGCCCGCGCCCGCGTCACCAGCTGCGCACGTTCGCGCGTGCGGGCGATGCTGTCGGCCAGCGCATCGACGACGCCATCGCGCACGCCCGCGTAATTGCGGCTGCCCTCCTGCGCGGCGGCGGCGCTGCCCCAGTAATTTGTTTGCTCGTTTCCGGGGGAAAGCGTATTGATCCAGCGATAAACCACCATATCGTAATCGAATTTATTGAGACGTTCGGTGAATTGCGCGCTATCCACGGTGCGGACCTTGACGTCGATACCGATACGGCGCAGCGTGCGCGCGAATTCGAGGGTGATTTTCTCGTCCCCCTTCAGTCCGCCCAGAATTTCGAAAGTCATCGGACGGCCTTCGCTATCGACCAGTTTCTGGTCTTTGTATATCCAGCCCGCATCGCGCAAAAGCGTCAAGGCACGGCGCTGGCGATCGCGCATATGGCCACTGGGGGATTTATAGGCATCGCCAAAAACGCGCGGATTGAGTTTGTCTTTGAAGGTATCAAGAACCGCAAGTTCCTCGCCCACAGGTTTGTCGCGCGCGGCCAGTTCTGAATTCGCATAGATGCTTTCGATACGGTGCATCTTGCCGGCATAAAGCGTTGTATTCAGCCATTCATGGTTGAACATCTGATCAAGCGCTTCGCGCACACGGATATCGGCAAAAATCTTGCGGCGGGTGTTGAAGACCATCGCGCGCAAAAGTTCGGGTCTGCCGTGCGCGATTTCTTCCTTGATAGCCCGTCCATCTTCGAGCGCGCGGAAATCATAGGCGCTGTTCCATTTGGCCATATCGTATTCCTGCCGCATGTCATACTCACCCGCCTTGAACGATTGCAGGGAGATATCATCATCGCGGAAATACGAATAAACGATGCTGTCAAAATTATAGAGCCCGCGATTCACCGCCAGATCCTTCGCCCAGTAATCCTTTACCCGTTCGTATACGATACGGCGGCCGGGATCGACACTGGCAATTTTATAGGGCCCGCTGCCAAGCGGCGGGGTCAGGGTCGTTTTGGTGAAATCATTCTTTTCCCAATAATGTTTGGGCAGCACGTTCATCAGCGACAAAATCATGACGGTTTCGGGGTCATACCCGGGACCGAAATCAAAGCGGATGGTACGCTCGTCGATAATGGTCACCTTGCTGACAAGGCCGTAAACGCGGCGGCGCACCGGATGGCCGTTTTTTAGGAACGTTTCATAGCTGAATTTGACATCCGCTGCGGTCATCGGCGTGCCATCGTGGAAACGGGCTTGGGGGCGCAGCCTGTATATCACCCAGGAGCGGTCTTCGGGTGTTTCCACACTTTCGGCAACAAGGCCGTAGAGGGTAAACGGCTCGTCCCAGACACGCTGCATCAACTGGTCGCCCGTCATCGACAAGCCATCTGCCGCCGTTCCCTTCGCGGGGTTATGCGGATTGAGAGTATCGAAGCTGCCGGTTTTCGACAGCCGCAGTACCCCGCCCTTCGGCGCCTCCGGATTGACATAGCCGAGATGGGTGAAATCGGGCGGGTATTTCGGCTGCCCATGCATGGCGAGGGCATGACGCAGATGCCCCGCCTTTGCCGCCAGCGCAAGTTCCGGCACAAAAGCACGCGCCCCCGCCGCCACAAAAAGCACGGCGGACAGCAGACAAGCCGCCATCAGCATCACAAGGCTTTTACGCAAGGCACGGTGCATCGGCGAAGGCCTTCTGTTTTTATCCGGCCTTGCGCATTTTGACCAGCGCGGCGAGGTCGCTTTGCGGTCTTGCGCCGACATGCGAAATCACCTCCGCCGCTGCGAGGGAGCCGAGATAACCGCACTCCCCAAGCGGGAAGCCGCGCGCATGGCCGAACAGGAAACCGGCGGCATACATATCACCGGCGCCCGTCGTATCGACAACCTTGGCGACCGGCGCGGCGGGAACGATAATAGGTTCGCCCGTTTTGCTGACAATCACGGAGCCTTTTTCGGAACGCGTCAGGGCCGCCAGTTCGCAATGCTGTTTGACATCCCAGACCGCACGGTCGAAATCTTCGGTTTTGTAAAGCGACATAATCTCGCTTTCATTTGCGAACAGGATATCGACGTGATGTTCGACAAGATCAAGGAATTCGTCGCGGTGACGCTCCACACAGAAAGCATCGGACAGCGACAGCGCGACTTTCTTGCCTGCGGCATGCGCGATTTCGGCGGCGCGGCGGAAAGTTTGCTTGGCGCGCGGCCGGTCAAACAGATACCCCTCCAGATAGGTGACGCCGGCATTGGCAATCATCGCTTCGTCCAGATCACTGGGGGCAATCCAGACGCAGGCGCCCAGATAGGTGCACATGGTACGCTGCGCGTCGGGCGTAATCAGGATAAGGCAGCGCGCGGTCGACGGGCCGTCTTCCAGCGGCGCGGTGGTGAATTGCACCCCGCTTGCGCAAATGTCGTGGCGGAAGACGTTGCCCAGCTGGTCGTTGGAAACCTTGCCGATATACCCCGCGCGGCCGCCCATGGCGGCAAAGGCGGCGATGGTATTTGCGGCAGACCCGCCGGACATTTCCATGCCCGGGCCCATTTTTTTGTAAAGGGCTTCGGCCTGTTCTTCCTCGATCAGGGTCATGGCGCCTTTGTTCAGGCGTTCGGATTGCAAAAACGCATCGTCGGTTTTGGACAGAACGTCAACAATCGCGTTGCCGATGCCGACGATATCCACAGGCTCTTTACTCATGACGAAAATCCTTGTAGTTTTGAAAAGAAAATCAGGGGGTTATCATGGCACAATCGCAGCGCGGAAACCAGACGAAAGTCAAAAAAAAGAAAGCCGCAAAACCCAAGGCCGCCCGTGCGAAAAAAACCTCAGGCGGACGTCAAAAACCGTCCGAGGAAATGCGCCCTCTGCTCCTGCGTGCCGCGATGGATATCGCTGGACGCGACGGATGGGAGGCGGCGACGCATGCTGCCATCGCCGCTGAAGCGCGGTGTAGCGTCGATGACGTCAGTTTCTTTTTCGAAGACATCTGGGACATTCTGTTCGAGATGCTCGACGGTATCGAAGACCGTACGCAAAACGAGGTCGGCGATTACCTGACCGGCAACTGGCGCGACAATCTTTTGGAAATCCTGATGACGCGCTTTGACTTTGCGCAGGATTACAGGGATGCGCTCAAGGCGTTGCCGAGATTTGCCGCCCGCCACCCGCTGCACGGCAAACGTTTTGCCTACCGCATTTATGAAACGATGAAGCGGATGCTGTATCTCTGCCGTCTTGAGGAAGAGCGCATCACGCCGGTTGCGATTGGCGCGTTCAGCCTGCTTTATCTCTCGCTGGTCGAAAAATGGGCCAAGGATGAAAGTCCCGATCTCGCCCCGACCATGGCAGCCGTTGACAAACGGCTGGGCTGGTTCGAACAGGCGCTCGGTTATATTGATTACACGGCACCCGCCTGCCACGCGGCACATAAAGCCAAGGGCAAGGTCAAAAAAGCCAAGCAAAAAATCAAAGAGGCAATCTGACGACCACGCGCAAACCGCCGCGGTTGCTGTCTTCAAGGAAAATATCGCCGCCATGCCCGTGAATGATGTCACGCGCAATCGACAGACCGAGACCTATGCCGCCGGTTTTCTTGTTTCTTGATTTTTCCAGCCGGAAGAACGGACGAAAAACATCTTCGCGCATGTTTTCGGGAATGCCCGGGCCGTCATCATCAATCGAGATTTCAAGCGCGCCGGATTGTTCATAGGCATTCAGCCAGACATGTTTGCCGTATTTGCAGGCATTGCCGATGATATTCGCCAGCGCCCGTTCGGTCGCGACGGGGCGCACGCGTATCATCAGTTTTTCCGCCATCTGGGCCTGAATATCTTCCCCCTGCCGCTGCGCCCGCCCGATAATACGGTCGAGAATAGTACGAAGATCAGTCATTTCCGGCGCCTCGCTGCTCTCGCCCTTGGCAAAATCCAGATAGGCTTCGAGCATCTTTTCCATCTCGTCGATATCCTGACGCAGATGCGCGGCGGTTTCGTCGTCCTTGGCCATCGCCAGTTGCAATTTCATACGCGTCAGGGGTGTGCGCAGGTCATGCGATACACCGGCCAGCATGGCGGTACGCTGTTCCAGCTGCCGCTTGAGGCGGTCGCGCATTTGCAGAAACGCGCGTGAAGCCTGCCGCACTTCGCGGGCGCCCACCGGTTTGAAATCCGGCACATCCTGCCCTTTGCCAAGTTTTTCCGCGGCAATCGCCAGACGGCGTATCGGGCGTATCTGGTTGCGCATGAAAATAATCGCGATACCGAATAGCACCACCGAACTGCCGATGAGCCAGAGAATAAAAATATAAGTGGTCGAGCTGTTCAGCCGGCGTTCTGGACATAAAAATACCAGCATGCGTTTTTCGTCCAGCTGCACCACAATTTTGAAACGGCGGCTATTCTCGTCATAGTCCCGCACCATGAACGGTTGTGTCAGGCGTCGGTCAAGCGCGACATCCAGCTTGCTGCCGATACTGAACCAGTAAAATTTTTCGAAAGGCGACACGGTTTCCTGCAGCATCGCGGGATCGAAGCGTTCCAACATGACGTGGATATCAAGGCTTTTAGCCGCCTCGGCAATGATTTTTTCTTTCTCGATATCACCTTTTGCTTCGTTCATCTGCGTCGTCAGCATGCTGACTTCGCCCGCCAGTGCATAGATCAGCCGTCCGCTCATGGATTCCCAGTGACGGTCAAAGAAAATGAACGACACAATCATCTGCATCAGCAAAATGGGCGTCGCGATGATCATCAGCGAACGGCCAAACAACGTATTCGGCAGCAGTTTCTGTTTCAGCGTGGATGCGATGCGCGATGCCATATTGCGATACCCTAAACGCTGTCGCCGTCCGGACGCAGGACGTATCCCTTGCCGCGGACGGTCTGGATGTATTTGGGCAGGCGCGGATCTTCCTCCACTTTTTTACGCAGGCGCGTGACTTGCACGTCGATGGTGCGTTCACTGGCGTTCATATTGCACATTTCGGCCAACTCTTCGCGCCCGATGACTTCGCCCGTGCGGCTGGCCAGTGCGCGCATCAGGGTATGTTCGACGGATGTCAAGGGTACGCGCTCGGCGGCGGCATCATCCACCAGCTCGCCGCGTTCGATATCCAGACGCCAGCGGCCAAAACGCAGCGGAAGGCCTTCGGCTTTCTTTGGCGCTGCCGCCGCGCTGCGGCGCAAGATGGCGTTGATGCGCAGCAAAAGCTCGCGCGGCTCGAACGGTTTGGGCAGGTAATCATCGGCGCCCGCTTCGAACCCGTTGATGCGCTGTTCGGTTTCGCCCAGCGCCGTCAGTAGCAGCACGGGCGTGACAAAGCCTTCGGCTTTAAGCCCGCGCGTGAGCGCCATGCCATCTTCGCCCGGCATCATCACGTCCATGACCAGCAAATCATACGCCAGATATTTCAGCACTTCGCGCGCATGCGCGGCATCGGTGGCGGTACTGACCAGAAATCCGTTCTCGCTCAAAAACCGCGACAGCAGTTCGCGCAGGCGTTCGTCATCATCCACGACCAGAATATGCGGCTTCTGGTCGGGTGGCATGTCGCTGGCGTTATTTTGCTGTTGAATAGACATAAAACATGTTTAAGGGTTGTGAGCCGTCGGCAATCAGGATAGTATGATTACGTTCATTTTCACACCGTAAACAGCAGGAAAACCGGCAGATGGCACTTATTCCCTATGACGATCGCGACGGATATATCTGGATGAACGGCAAACTGGTGCCGTGGCGCGATTGCAAGGTGCATTTCATGACCCATTCGCTGCATTACGCAGGTGCGGTTTTCGAAGGCGTGCGCTGCTATGGCGGGAAAATTTTTAAAATCAACGAACACAGCCAGCGCCTGATTGATGGCTGCAAGATTATGGATATATCCTTCGATTACACCGTCGAACAGGTCAATCAGGCCTGCATCGAGGCGGTGCGCGCCAACAACATCACCGACGGCTATCTGCGCCCCCTCGTCTGGCGCGGTGCGGAGCAAATCGGCGTTGGCGCCCCCGAAGCCAAAACCAATTTTGCTGTCGCGGCATGGGACTGGCCGCAGTACTACAAAGGCGACCTTCTCGAAAAAGGCATCAAGGTCTGCACCTCCAAATGGCGCCGCCCTGCCCCCGATACCGCGCCCGTACATGCGAAGGCCAGCGGGCTTTATATGATTTGCACCATCTCCAAACACGCCGCCGAAAAACAGGGCTGCAACGACGCGCTGATGCTGGACTACCGCGGCCATGTGGCCGAATTGACATCGGCCAACCTGTTCATGGTTAAAGACGGCGCACTGCATACGCCGACGCCCGATTGCTTCCTGAACGGCATCACGCGCCAGACGGTCATCGAACTGGCGCATCAGCTGGGTATTCCCATGCATGTGCGCACCATCATGCCGGACGAAATCAAAACGGCAGATGAATTCTTCGCGACCGGCACCGCCGCCGAAATCACCCCTATCGGCCAGATTGACGATACGGTTTACAAAGTCGGCCCCGTCACCCGCAAAATCCGCGAAGCCTACAGCGCATTGGTACGCGGCGGCGCGGTGGAAAAAGTGGCCTGAATAAAAGCAGCGCCGTTTATTTCAAGCTTTGATCTGACGCCACATCTTTAGCTTATCCGTAAACGTCATGCCCGCATGCGCGGGGCTGGTCGAAGGGAGCTGCGTGATTGTCAGCCGCGCTGAAATGTCCGGCGGCAATTCAGGCATTACGCGGCGTTTGAATTCCTGCGCGGCTTTGCCGCCGTTCAGGAATATATGGCGGATATTTTGATAGCGTACCAGAAAGGCGGCGAAGTCATTGACCTCGATACTCGCGCTGTCAATCGCAGAATCGAGGCTCCCTTCCCGCTCGCAATATTTCAGCACATCCCAGAGCGCGAGGCGGTTTTGGGTGATGATACCCAATCGTTGCGCGTAATCATCGACAGGCATATCAAACAGGGCTGATAAAATCTTCCAGAACGCATTTTGCGGATGCGCGTAATATTGCCCCGCCGCCAGCGACGCCACCCCCGGCATGGAACCGAGAATAAGCGCCGCCGGATCTTCCGCCATCACGAGCGGAAAACTGCGGCAGGACACTGTCACGGCACTGTCAGGGGCGCGGCGGTTTTTGTCCGGGGACCGGGGCATTGAAAAAGTCCTTCGCGGCAGCGTCGATACGCTGGGCTGTATCGGCGAACAGCTTGTCAAGCTGCGGGGCGCCCGATGAAACCATGCCGCCATCCAGCATTGATTTCAAAGTCCCCATATCGCTGGCCACGCGCATGAACTGGGCATAGGGCACATATTGCGTGCGGCGGGTTTCTTCGATTTGCTCCGCATTCACAATCAGGAAGGTCATGGCCAGCTGGGCGGCTTCGGGCGATTTTGTCGCGGCCAAGGCAGGGTTTTGATTGTTCTTCATCAGCAGATATAAATCTTTCGTCTCCGGCGTGACGCTGTCGAGCCCGCGGTGTTCGTTCATCATGCCGCGCGGCATCGGCAGCAGAATGGCTGCGGTCAGAACCTCCGGCTTAATATTCGGCACGTTTTTATCGAGGACGTTCAGCAAGCACTGCGCAAAGCTGGGCTGCGCACCGCCGTGTCTGTCGGACATGGCTTCTTCGAAGGCCACGCGGCGCAACATATCTTCTGCGCCGGCAACACCTGCGAATTTGCGGCGGAGGCTATCGCCTAAATCTTTGTAATTAAAAGACATAAAATAAATCCTTTCCTGCGGAGATGCCGGATTATCTCCGCAGGAAAAGGTTATGTCAATATAGATTTATCAGGCGGCTTTGCGGCTTTCGAGCGGCTGCACGGCACGCTGCGGCACGCCGTTATAAACCGACAGCGGGCGCATCAGCTTGTTGTTTTCCAGCTGCTCCATGATATGCGCCGTCCAGCCGGTGATGCGGCTCATGACGAAAATCGGCGTGAAGACCGGAATGTCAAAACCCATCAGGTAATACGCGGGGCCAACGGGGTAATCGAGGTTGGGATGGATGTTCTTTTTCTCGACCATCGTTTTTTCGAGGATTTTTTCAATCTCGACCCATTTCTGCCCGTCCTTGATGGCGGCCATTTCGTGGAAATATTTGGTCATATACGGCACGCGGCTGTCGCCGTTTTTATAAACGCGGTGGCCGAAACCCATGACCAGTTTTTTCTTTTCGGACAGCGCTTCGTCAATCCATGCCTGCGCGTTTTCGGGCGTGCCGATATCAAGCAGCATATGCATCACCGCCTCGTTCGCGCCGCCGTGCAGCGGCCCTTTGAGCGAGCCGATAGCCGCCGTCACCGCCGAATAGATATCCGACAGCGACGACGTGACCGTGCGCGCGGTGAAGGTCGACGCGTTGAAGCCATGTTCCGCATAGAAGGTCAGCGAGGCATCAAAGCAGCGCACGACTTTTTCATCCGGCACTTCGCCGAAATACATGAAAAAGAAGTTCTGCGCCATGGTGAGTTCCTTGCGCGGCGCAATCGGCTCCTTGCCGCTGCGCAGACGGAAATCAGCGGCGATAATCGTCGGAATTTTCGCGAGCATGCGAATGGATTTTTTGAGATTGCCTGCGGGGCTGGCATCTTCCCATTCCGGATCTTCAACGCCGAGGAAGCTGATGGCCGTGCGCAGCGTATCCATGGGGTGCGCGTCTTTGCGGAACTGTTTCAGCACGGTCAGCATCTTGTCGGAAATATCGCGCTCGCTGCGTTCCTGCTGTTCGAATTTTTTCAGCTGCTCGGCCGTCGGCAGCTCGCCGTGCCAGAGCAGATAGGCGACTTCCTCGAAACGGCAATGTTCGGCCAGTTCCTGCACGGGATAGCCAAAATAGGTCAGCGTGTTGGTATCGTCGAAGACTTTGGAGATGCGCGAGGTATCGGAATAAATACCGGCGAGGCCTTTGGCGATAACGGGTGCGGAGGTTTCCTGAGACATTTTTTATCCTTCCTGATCCTGATCCGGCTTTGCGGCCACCGCATCGGTGAGCGGCGCAAAGCATGTTTTTGGCTGTGCTGATAATGAATTACGCCCTCTTCCCGCCGCTGGCAAGGGTAAAAACATCATTTAAAATCATATGGTTAAATTTTAATACTCTGTTCATGGGCGCTGCGGTATAATAGGAATATTCGAAAGGATATTTCCGCCATGGAACTCGCCGCCATCGCCGCACAGCAAGCCATGTTTCAGCAAACCATCAGCCTTCAGATGGTGAAGCAAAACGCGCAAGCACAACAGAACGTGGCCGAAATGGTCGCCGCCGCCGTCGATGCGGCCCGCGGGAACAATCTCAATATTACGGTTTAGGCCCTAGACGCTTTTTTTTTGCGGTGTATCCGTGCCCAGCAGTTTGGCACGCTCGGCAACCTGACCTTCGTAATCAATCAGCGACTGAAAACTTTCACGTGTTTGCAACTGCCCGCTATTGGCGAGGTCGCGCTGCGTGCCTTTGTCGTGGATTTCCTTGTACATCTTCGCCGCTGTTTCGCGCTGGCCGCGGTAAACGGACAGCGGATTGAGAACGATGTCGATATTCCCGCCGCTTTCCTGCGCCAGCTCCGCCGGGGTTTTCAGCGCGACTTTGCCAAACTCAGTCATATTCGCAAGCACAGGCTTGCCGCCCGCCGCGCGCTTGACATCGGCATAGGTTGCGCTGTCGGGAAAAGCTTCGGCGAAAATGATATCCGCGCCGGCATGCGCATAGGCCGCGATACGCTCCAGCGTTTTTTCCATCCCCTCGACGGCCAGTGCATCGGTGCGGGCCATGAGAACGAAGGCGCTGTCTTTTTTGGCGGCAACCGCGCGCGCAACGCGGTCGGTGGCAGCGTCTTTGCTGACGACATGTTTGCCGGGCAAATGGCCGCAGGCTTTGAGGTCTTCCTGATCTTCCAGATGCACGGCGGCAACGCCCATGCCCTCCAGCGTGCGGATGGTTTCGGCGACATCGTCAAATCCGGTATCGATATCGACCAGCAGCGGCAAGGTCGTGCCGCTGTCCATGATACGCTGCACGCTTTCGGCCACATGGCGCAGTTCAAGGCGGCCGATGTCCGCCCATCCGCGCGATGCCGCCATCTGGCTGCCCGAAAGATAAATGGCGTTAAACCCCGCGCGTTCCGCCTCGAGCGCATCGCTGCCGTCAGCCACGCCGACAATATGCAGCGGCGCGCCCGCCTTGAGCGCCGCCTGCATGGCGTCGCGGAATTTTTGTCCTGCGGATGTTTTTGTCATTATGCGCATTTCTCCGCTTTGCAGGCGCCGGCGCTGCAGCTGCGCAGCGCGTTGTAAACACCGGTGGTTTTCAGCTCTTCCAGCTTGGCCATATCGACCTCGGGCGTCATCTCGCCCAGCTTGGATGCATCCAGCGTTTCGAGCTTGTCAACGGCAGCAAGGAAGGCCGCGCGTGCCTTGTCGCTCAGCAGATGCTTGGTCAGGCTTTCGAGTTTTTTGATGTACTGCGGACGCTTCCACGGGGTGGAGCCCAGCGGGTGCGCGTTGGCGCAGGCTTTTTCATCGGATACTTTGGTGCCGTCTTTGAGCGTCACAATCATCTTGCCGCCGAAAGATTGTTCTTTCGGGTCGGTGCTGTGATAGCGGCGTTCCCATTCCGCAACCTGCACGGTCTGGATTTTGAGCATCGCGGCGCGCAGTTCTTCTTTTTCCTCCGGCTTGATGTCATAGACATCTTCGTCCCAGCGGGCGAGCTGGATGGAACGCGCGATCGCAAACATGATGGAATGGTCGAGCGTGCCGCGCGGGCTGTCCGGATCGACTTTTTGCGGGTCATGCGCGCCCGTGCCGATGACGTGGTCGGTATGGTGGCTGGTTTCCAGCAGGATGCCGTCAATCTGCGACCAATCAACCGTTTTGCCGTCGGCTTTTTTCGGCAGCTTGGCAACCATTTCAAGCGCCATATCGATAATCGCCTGACCTTGGTATTCGAAAGCGTGTTCTTTCGGATAGGTCATCATGATGTTGCGCAGCTTGTCGCCCGGCTCCGCCAGTTCGACTTTGTATTCGGCATCGGGGTTGTTCTTGCCGTCAAGGAAGCGGCGGATGATGCTGTCCTCGCCCTCGTACACCGGGTTCGGGCCTTTGAGTCCGTGCATGGCGGCGTTCAGTGCATCGATGGAAATCTCCGCGCTGAAACCGGGCACGAATTCTTTTTGCGCGCCGATATCGCCCTTGCGCGACTGGCGCGACGAAATGGCGTTATGCACGGCGAAATTCACCGTGTGGTAAATCTGTTCGACCGGCAGGCGCAGCATCGCGCCAAGACCCGCCGCAGAGGCTGCGGCAATATGTGTCATGTGGTCGACTTTGTGTTTGTGCAGGCAGATGCCCGTGCCGTTACCGGTACCGACCAACGCCACATGCACTTCGTAGGCAACGGCGATACCGCGGATAAGGTCTTTGCCCCCGATGCCCAGCTGCTGCGCCACGGCCAGAATGGGGGAAATGTTGTCGTCGGGGTGCGAATATTCAGCCGCCAGATAGGTATCGTCCTGATCGCGGAAGCGTACCGCGACGGCGTTGACGAAAGCCGCTTCGCGCGGGCCGAACAGGCGCGTTTTAGGCAGGCCGTAGATGGTGGCGCGACCGATACCTTCGGAAGCCATGGCCTTGTCGCGCGCAACCGTGACCGCATGTTCGTTCACAGCGGCGATGGCAATGGCGGCGTTGTCGATGATGCGGTTTTTGACCATGTCCACAACGTCGGCATCGAGGTCTTCATCCTTGGTCGCAGCGGCCAGCGCGGCGATTTTCCAGGCCAGCTGGTCTTGCTTTTTCAGCAGGGCTTTTTCAGGATGGAACTTGACGGTATGGATTTTCATGGGGCGCGCTCCTGTCGCAAAAATGGGATGCGCAAAGATAACAAAAAAACCCGCCGCGGCCTATATCCAACCGCGCCCGGCGTTAACATAAACGGATGTTTTCGGCTTAAAATTTCTTGCGTTGCCGCGGCTGCTTTTGTTGCGTCGCAGCAGTATTTTCGGGCGGCGTCATCGTCCCTTCGCGTGCTTGCATCAGGATGGAAATCATCATGGCCTTGTTCTGGTAGACCGTGGTTTCCTCCGCCGTCAGCTCGCGCCGCATTTCCTGCTTCACGGCGTCGGATGCGGTGATCTGATGCGGGTGCAGATTGGTGCTGTAGAGCAAATTGTTCTGCCGGTCCACGACGACCATGCGGCGGGCTATATTTTCGCTCTCCAGTGTCTCCACTGTTTCGACAAGGGCCGCGGGGGCATGGTCCTGCTCTTCGCGGTTGACCCAACGCGGGATAACGTCCTGCCCCTGCTTCGCGGCGGCGAAATTCTCCTCGAAACGCAGATGCACGGATTGCCGCGCCACAATCGACGGCACGGCCACGACCACGGCACTGATGTCATAGCCATTCGCACGGAAGGGGGCGAGAACAAGCTTTGTCACCTCCTGCCCCATCGCGGCATCGTCGAGAATAACATTCAGCTTACGCTGCGCCACTTCCTCGCCCAGCCAGCCGATAAGGCTTTCCACCGCCTTGTCGATACGCGCGGCGGCATTCACGTTGTCTTTTTGCACATGCTGGGCGTAGCGCGGATGGTACACGCGCAAATCATCAAAATTGATATGAACGGAATCCTGCAGCTCCGGCTTGCGCGCTTTGGCGGCGGCGGCGAAGGTGCTTTTGCCCGCGCCCGGCAGGCCGGTGATATAAAGCAGCGACGGGGTTTCCTGCGCGGCTTTACCGTCCAGATAATCGCGCGTCATCGCACGGCAGGCCGCGGCAAATTCAGCCGCGCTCAACAGATCGGGCTGCGCATCCGCATTGATGTCGTTGAAAGCGGGCGAAAGCGTTTTGTCGTTACCGTTCACCGGCCCGCCGCCCGCACCGTTGGAAGCCCCGTTTGTTGCCATGCACAAACCCTCCGGTTCCCCAGAGCCCTATTATAGCGGTTATATGAACAATACGTCAAATAGTCGGCGTGCGGTGCAGCAATTACACGTTGAAGCGGAACAGCATAATGTCGCCGTCTTTCACGACGTATTCTTTACCTTCGGAGCGCATTTTGCCGGCTTCCTTGGCGGCGGTTTCACCGCCGAGGCTGACGAAATCGTTGAAGTCGATGGTTTCGGCGCGGATGAATCCGCGTTCGAAATCGGTGTGGATGACGCCAGCGGCTTGCGGCGCCTTGGAGAGCTTGCGCACCGTCCACGCGCGCGCCTCTTTCGGGCCGACGGTGAAGAAGGTGATAAGGCCAAGCAGCTGATAGCCCGCGCGGATAACGCGGTTCAGTCCCGGCTCCTCAAGGCCCATGGTGGCGAGGAATTCCATTTTCTCTTCATCGCTGCCCAGCTGGGCGATTTCCGCCTCGATGGCGGCGCAGATGATGACATGGCCCGCGCCTTCGGCTTTCGCCATTTCAGCGACGCGCGCGGTATGTTTGTTGCCCTTTTCAACGTCGCTTTCAAGGACGTTGCAGATGTAAAGAACAGGCTTCGACGTCAGCAGCTGAAGCCCCTGAAATGCGCGTTCCTGATCTTCGTTGTCGCGTTTGACGATGCGCGCGGGGCGGCCTTCGCGCAGCTCCACGAGGCAGCGGTCGATAACTTCGACCTGCAGGGCAGAGTCCTTGTCGCCGCCCTTGGCTTTTTTGCGCAGGGCATCGACGCGTTTTTCAAGGCTTTCCATGTCGGCAATCATCAGTTCGGTATCGATGATTTCCTTGTCGCGGATGGGGTCGACGCCGCCTTCGACGTGGGTGACGTTTTCATCTTCGAAGCAGCGCAGGACATGCAGCACGGCGTCGGTTTCACGGATGTTGGCCAGAAACTGGTTGCCCAGCCCCTCGCCCTTCGATGCGCCGCGCACGAGACCCGCGATATCCACGAATTCCAGCTGCGTCGGCACGATATTTTGCGATTTGCCGATTTTGGCGATGGTATCAAGACGTGCGTCGGGTACGGCCACGCGTCCGACGTTCGGCTCGATGGTGCAGAAGGGATAATTCGCCGCCTGTGCCGCCGCCGTTGCGGTCAGCGCGTTGAACAGCGTGGATTTGCCGACGTTGGGAAGGCCGACGATACCGCAGTTGAAACCCATATTTTTATTCCTTCTGTGCTTTCTTTTTGTCCTGAGCGTCGTCAGGTTTTGTTTTGTCGTCTTTTGTCTTGTTTTCGCGCGGCGGCTGCAAAACCTGCGCCACCTTGCTCATATACCCGTCCATATCGCCCGCGGCAAGGCGCGGCGCATGATCGGCCAGCGCATCCAGCAGCGGTGCAAGCCATGCCTCGTCCGCCTTGGCGAAATCCCCCAGCACATAATTGCTGACAAGATTTTTATCGCCCGGATGGCCGATGCCAAGACGCACGCGCCAGTAGTCCTGTCCCAGATGGCTGTCGATGGACTTGATGCCGTTATGTCCGCCGCTGCCACCGGCTTTTTTGATGCGCAGCTTGCCCGGCTGCAAATCCAGTTCGTCGTAAAATACGACGATATTTTCGGGGGCGATTTTATAAAATGCCGCCGCCGCCTGCACCGATTGGCCCGACAGGTTCATGAAGGTTTGCGGCTTGAGGAGAATAATCTTTTCCCCCTCCAGCGTGCCGGCCGATATCTCGCCCTGAAACTTTTTGGACCAGTCGGAAAAATTATGGCGACGGACGAAAACGTCCATCGCCATAAATCCGATATTGTGGCGGTTATGCTGGTATTTCGGGCCGGGATTGCCTAATCCGACAAACAGCCACATGCCAGCTTACCACCCCTGAACGGAGGTTACTTCTTCGCCGGAGCGGCAGCTGCGGGTGCAGCAGCAGCAGGCGCAGCCGCAGCAGCGGCAGGTTCCGCTTCAGCCTTCATGGCGGTCGGCGCCACGAGGGTGATAACGGTGAAGTTGCCATCGAGCGTCGGCTTGACGCCTTTCGGCAGGTTCAGGTTTTCGACATGCAGAGAACCGCCGACATCAAGACCGGTCAGGTCAGCCACGAATTCTTCGGGGATGTCGGTTGCCTTGCAGTAAACTTCGAGTTCGTGGTGAACGAGGTTGAGCACGCCGCCTTTGATCAGGCCGGGGCAGGCTTTTTCGTTCATCACGCGCACAGGCACGTTGATGCGGATGATCGTTTTATCGGATACGCGCAGGAAATCCGCATGTTCCGGACGATCGTTCACGGGGTGCAGCTGAACGTCGCGCGGCAGAACCAGCAGGGTTTTGCCATCGACCGTCAGGTCGCACAGGTGCGTGAAGAATTTCTTGTTGGACAGTTCCTTGACCAGAACGCGCTCTTCGAGAGAGATGAGCATCGGTTCTTTGTTGTCGCCGTAAACAACGGCGGGAACTTTACCTTCGCGACGTACTGCACGGGCGGCCCCCTTACCGGCCTTCGCGCGTGCTTCTGCCGCAAGCGTCGTTTTGTTTTGTGCCATGATATCTTATCCTTTTGTTTCAGTTTGGTTTTAGACGTTCCCGCATAGCCTCCAGGGGTGCTGCCTGCGCGAACGGCGTATATAAAGCCAACCACACTGAAAAATCAAGGGAATTATGAATTCCGCCACCTGCCGCGCCGCAGCGGCGGCCACGCTTCAAAAATACGCTTTAATTTCAATAATGTATACATCTTTACAGGGGAGCTAAAATATGGGACTGAAGAAACATATCCCCCACGCGCCCATACGGGAGGCTGCACATGAAAAAGCTTTTTAACTGGCTGGCACAAAAATCAACCGCGCAGCCGACGCTCGGCTATGTGCTGGGCAGGCCGTTTCTGGGCCCATCCGATGTCAACCGCGCCATATACAACACCGCCAACCTCAAAAACGGCGGACGGATTGTCGAGCGCGGGATTTTTCTCGCGGGCATCTTCGGCGCTGCGGCGGCGATACCTGCCGCCACGCCTGCTCTCGCCACGGCCTTCCTTGCGGGCGGCGCCTTGATTGCAGGCAAAACCGTGGGCGTGCTGGCCGGAAAAGTGGCTGATTTCCTGATCGAGGATATCAACAGCCGCGTCATCCCCCGCCGCGAAGCCGCCCGGGCGCAGAAACAACAACCGAAACCTTGAGCTTTAAAAAATCAGGCGCTGACCGGAACGGTATCGAATAGCGAGGAGACGGAACGCTCTTCGCTGATACGCAGGATGGCTTCGCCAAACAGCGGCGCCACCGTCAGGTATTTGATTTTCGCGCAGGCCCGGATTTTATCGGTTGCGCGGATGCTGTCGGTGACCAGCATTTCGACCATGGGGGATTTTTCAATCCGCTCGACCGCACTGCCGGAGAAAACACCGTGCGACGCAACCGCCCGCACCGATGCCGCGCCGTGTTCCATCAGGGCGGCGGCCGCGTTGCAGATAGTACCTGCGGAATCCACCATGTCATCAATCAAGATACAATCGCGGCCCGCGACTTCACCGATGACATGCATGACTTCGGAGATACCGGCGCGTTCGCGGCGTTTGTCGATGATGGCAAGGCCCGCATCGTCCAGACGTTTGGCGAAAGCACGCGCGCGCACCACACCGCCGACGTCGGGCGATACGATGGTCAGGTTATCGACCTTGCAGGCCTTTTGAATATAAGGCACGAAAACCGGCGTCCCGGCGAACAGGTTGTCGACGGGAATGTCGAAAAAGCCCTGAATTTGTCCGGCGTGCAAATCCATGGTCAGCACGCGGTCGGCACCGGCGGTGGTAATGAGGTTCGCGACCAGCTTGGCCGAAATCGGCGAGCGCGCGGTGGTTTTGCGGTCCTGACGCGCGTATCCGAAATACGGCATGACGGCGGTGATGCGGCGCGCGGAGCCACGCTTGAGCGCATCAATCATAATCAGCAGTTCCATCAGATGGTCATTCGCGGGATACGATGTCGGCTGGATGACAAACACATCTTCGCCGCGCACGTTGTCGAGAATTTCGAGGAAGATTTCCTGATCCGCGAAGCGCTTCACGTTGGCTTCGGTCAGCGGGATGCCCAGATAGGCGGAAATCGCCTCGGCGAGCGGCTGGTTGCTGGTGCAGGAAATAAGCTTCATGGCATTCCGTCCTGTTCGTCGCGATGTGAGCAAAAACCGCGTCGATACTACTGTTTCCAAAGCCAAATTCATAGGCTTCGCTATCAAAAAACTTGCAAATTGACATAAGGGCAGCGGGTTGATAGGCTTCTGACATGTCCGAAAATTATGTAAGCCTTTCCAAGGAATTCAACCAGACCGCACAAGCGATTGGCGCGGGCGAAGGTAATTGGCAAATGGCTGTCGCCAAATTCACCCTGCTGATGCGCCATAAAGCGCAAACGCCGGAGCAAAAGCAGGAGCTCTGCGCCACGATGCTTGATGCGGCCATCAGCCGCCTTGAGAAAGTTGTCGAGAAAATTCCGCAGATGGATAATTTCACCGCATCGACGCTGGAGGCGCTGTATGGCGTGTTCCGTCCGCTGGCGGATCCGGAAAACCTGCCCCATATGCCCAAAGACGCATCGCAGCGTCTGGCCGATGTCACGCTGGATCTGGTGCGTGCAGTGGAAACATATCAGAAAACGCAAAACGTTCTGCTCGAGGTTTATAACAACGTCCGCAAATACTACACCGAGTTTTCATTCTTCATGCTGGAAACCGCACAGGCCGTCAAAACCGCAGAAGAAGAACGCAGCGCCCGCGCCGAAACCCAAAGCGACCTGACGCTCGGCAAACCACCGACCATCAAACCGCGCCATCCCGGCGGCAAAACCCCTTAAGTTCTTTATATCAGCGGATAACGATCGCCGATATCTGGCGGCCGTAATCCTTTTCACCGCGCAGGCAGCTGCGGCGGTAACTGTAGAATGCCGTTTCATTGGGCAGCGTGTCTTGCTGCGTATCGAAAATCGTCTCGATACCGGCAAGGCGGATGCGGTGCTTGGCATAGGACGGCAGATCGAAAATCAGATGCCCCTCTTTCGCTGCGGGCTTGAAAAATGTCTCGTTTGCGCTGTCTTGTTCGATGAAAGGTTTTTTGAAATCCATGCTGACTTCATAAGACACAGGGCCGATGCAGGGGCCGATGGCCGCGACGATATCGCCGCGCGTGGCGCCCAGTTTTTCCATCGCCTCGATGGTCGCCTCGATAACGCCGCCGATGGCGCCTTTCCATCCGGCATGCGCGGCGCCGATAATTTTTTTGCCGCGCGCAGCCAGAAGTACAGGCGCGCAATCCGCCGTCAAAACGCCAAGGGCGATGCCTTTGCGGTCGGTCACCAGCGCATCGGCTTGCGGGGCGGTGTCATGCGTCCACGGTTCGGCAATCGTGACCACGCGCGCGCTATGCACCTGCTTGAGCGTGAGCAGATTTTCCGGCGCAACGCCAAGAGTTTCAGCAACCTTGGCGCGGTTCATGGCGATATGTTCGGGATTATCGCCAGATGAAAACGCACAGTTAAGGCCGCTGAAAAGCCCGCCGCTGGCGCCGCCCAAACGGGTAAAAAAACCATGGCGCAGGTATTTGATATCCTCAAGACCTGTGGTCAGAAAACGCATCCCCTATTCCCCCTTTGCAAATCCGGCGGGCGCCAGCGCGGCGCCTTTTTTTTGCCAGCATATCACCTTGAACAAATCGCCCATCGCCGACGGCGCGGTCAGCCGGTGCACATCCAGCGGTATTTGCGCCTGCTGCTGCGGCGTCGCGCGCGCGGCGAGCTGCTGTGCGCGCATGTGAATGCCGAGCGTGCCCAGAAACGCCCCTTGCGTCACCACAGGCCATACCGCAGCCCCCGCCGCAGCTGCGGCCGCGCCGAGAGCATCGAAATCGACATGCGCGGTAATGTCCCGCGTGCCCGGCGCCGACAGAACATCGGCATATTCATGGCGGCTCACCGCCTGAAGCGTATCGCCAAACCCGCTTTGGGCATGACCGTAATCAATCGCAAGGCATGCCCCGCCGCTTTGCGCCACATGCGCGCCCAGCGTGGCGGCGATATGACAGCTTTGTTCGCTGTATTCAAAAACGCTGCCGTCCGGCGCGGTCTGTTGCAACGCCTTTGGTATCCAGGCCTCCGCATCGGCGCACGGGCGGGTGGTAAAGCGCAGCGCTGCCTCTGCCTCATCCCAAATCACATAACGCTCATGCCATGCCCCTTGGCGGCGGATGAATTGCCGCACCGGCAGCGCATCGAAAAATTCGTTGGATATAATCAGGCTGAAGGTATCTTTGGGGAGCGACGCGGCATCGTCATGCCACTGCGCCTGTCTATCGCCAAGCGCCTGCGCCTGCAGCGCGCGCAGCTGCGGACTGGTTTCAACCAGATGCACAGACAGCGCCGCATCAAAATCCGGCCAGTTGCGCGCCGTCCGCAGGATATCCGCCATCAGCGTCCCGCGCCCCGGCCCCAGTTCGGCCAGCATGATGCGCGCAGGCCGTCCGGCCTGCATCCACAGGTCGGCGCACCAAAGACCGATCATTTCCCCGAACAGCTGGCTGATATCGGGCGAGGTAATAAAATCGCCCTCTTTGCCAAAAGGCCGCGCATGCGCGTAATAAGCGGAAACCGCACGCTGCATATATTCTGCAACGCTGATACCGCCCTTTTCGCGGATATACGCCAACAGATCTTGCGTCTGTTTTGAAAGCTCAGGGTTTTTGCTGGCCGCTGGTGGTGGCTGCATCTTTTTTGCGTGCGTACTGGATGATAAGGAAACCAAGGATAATCATCGGCAGGCACAGGAACTGGCCCATCGAGAAGTATTGCAGGAACAGACCCAGCTGCGGGTCAGGCTCGCGCACGAATTCGACCAGAAAGCGCGACGTGCCATAACCGACCAGCAACGTGCCGAACAGGACGCCATGCATACGGCGGATTTTTGCTTGACGCGCCATATAGAACAGAATGAAAAACAGTACGATACCTTCAAGAAACGCTTCGTACAGCTGGCTTGGGTGGCGCGGCAGCCCGCCGCCCGCCGGAAAATTCATCGCCCATGGCACGGTGGTGATACGGCCAAAAAGCTCGCCATTGATGAAATTGGCGATGCGACCGAAGAACAACCCGATAGGTACCACAGTGGCCACGATGTCGCCCATCGCCAGCGGATTGATTTTGTGATAGCGGCAAAAACTGACAATCACGATCACGACACCAATCAAACCGCCGTGGAAAGACATACCGCCTTCCCATACTTTGAAAATACTGAGAGGGTGCGCGACGTATTCACCAAAATTGTAAAACAGAACATAACCGATGCGGCCGCCCAGAATGACCCCCAGCACCAACCACGAGAGAATGTTATCGATGTCTTCGCGGTTCGGGCGGCGGTCGCGGTCAAGTTCGGCCAGCCAGCCGCCATAAACCCAGCCCCCCATAAATCCGGCCAGATAGGCCAGCGCATACCAGCGGATCAGCAAAGGGCCAAAACCGAATATAGGGCCGATACTGATGGCCACGGGATCTATTTCAGGGAAAGGCAGGCCAGTCATGATAATTTACTTACTTTCGGTGGCTTCTTTTTGAATTTTCAGCTATTTTATAGCCCTGACATCCCGGCAAAGCCATGTTTTTTTATTGCAAATTCCGCTCCGGACGTGTTACGACAGGGGCCTCAAGAGGTGGATTATGAGAAACGCGCGCGAAAAGCTCAAGCAAGGCCTGGATATGGATGGCCTGAAATTCCTCGACGACATGGCCCGCATGGCCACCGGCGCGCTGGGTTCTTTCAGCGAAGTGCGCCACCAGATCAAAGCGATGGTCAAGCAGCGCGTGGATCAAATTCTTGCTGAAACCGACCTTGTGACCCGCGCCGAATTCGACCGCGTGGAGGCACTGGCCACCCGCGCCCGCGCAAAGGTAGAAGAACTCGAAGCGCGCCTCGACGCGATTGAGGGCAAAAAGAAACCTGCGGCCAAGGCGAAACCCGCCAAGAAAGCCGCCGCCAAAAAGACCACGACCCAGAAGAAAGCAAAGAAATGATCGGCTCCCCGTTTGAACTTGCGCATGATGACAACAACCCGCTCGATATGGTCGAGGAGCTGTCGCGTTCCAAAGGCTGGAACTTCACCCGCACGGATGAAGATTTCCTTGTCATGACCCTGCCCGGCCAGCACGGCCCGCTGGAACTGTGGCTGGAATGGCAGGATGAATTCTCCGCGCTGCTGCTGTCTTGCTCCATGCCTGTCGAAATTTCCGACGAACATTACGAAATGGCCTGCCGCACCATTGAACAGATTAACGAAAACATCTGGCTCGGCCACTTTGACCTGTCGAACAAAGGCACCTTCCCCACTTTCCGTCACACGCTGCTTTTGCGCATGATCCCCTCGGGCATCGCCATCGACACCATTCATGATGTGGTCGATATCGCCATGGCGGAATGCAACCGTTTCTACACCACCTTCCAGCTGGTGCAGTCCGGTGACGTCCGCCTGCAAGACAACCTCAGCGCCGCCGTGTTTGATACGGTCGGCGAAGCCTAAGCTTCCGCGCCATGAATTTGCTTCTGGTCGGTTGCGGCAAAATGGGTCAGGCGCTACTGACGCGCTGGCTTGAACGCCGCCTGTGCCAGCAGATTTACGTCATCGAGCCCGCCGCCATCGAGGCCGACGTGCCGCATGTGCAGCTGCTGGGCGATATACCCCCGACATACAAACCCGACGTCGTGGTTTTTGCGGTCAAACCGCAAGTCCTGCCCGATATGGCCGGGCAATATAAAAGATTTGCCGATCAGGGCGCGCTGTTCATTTCGATTGCGGCGGGCAAACCCGTTTCATTTTTCGAACAGCATCTGGGCAGCAACGCCGCCGTGGTGCGCGCCATGCCCAATACACCCGCCGCGATTGGTGAAGGCATGACCGTCGCCTGCGCGAATGCCGCCGTCAGCGATACGCAGAAAAAACAGGCGCAGGATTTGCTGTCTGCTGTCGGCGATTTCGTCTGGGTGCCGGATGAAAAACTGCTCGACCCTGTCACGGCTTTGTCGGGCAGCGGCCCTGCTTATGTGTTTTTGCTCATCGAAGCCATGACCGCCGCCGGCGAAAAACTCGGCCTTGACCCCGCTATGGCGGCGCGTCTGGCGCGCCAGACTGTCATCGGCAGCGCCGCGCTCGCCAAAGACAGCGCGGCCATTCCCGCCGCCAAGCTGCGCGAAAACGTGACCAGTCCCGGCGGCACCACCGCCGCCGCCCTCAGTGTGCTGATGCGCGCAGAGAACGGGATGCAGGCTTTGTTCGACGAAGCCCTCGCCGCCGCCAGTAAACGGGCGGAAGAACTCTCCAAATAACTATCTGATATATCAGACATTTACCTGAAACCCGCATTTTCCGGCGCGGGTTTTACCCGCCCGTGCTATAATATTCTGGAATATAAAGCGGAGGCCGCATGATCCCCGGAACCAGATTGCGTGATGCGTTTAAAAAAGTGGCCATCCCCGCCATTGCCGTAACCGTCGCATTGACCGGCAACGTGGTCTATAACGCCGCCACCCGTCAGGAATTGCAGGGCGTCACCGTCAACCAGACGGAAAGCAGCTTCATGAGAAAAGGCGAAGGCTTCGGCTTCACCAAAACAGTTTATAAAACCGATCAGGGCGATTTCAAAAACACGTGGTCGCCGGTGCAGGGAAAATTCAGCAGTTCGGAAATCGAAAGCCAGCTGAAGGTTGGCGGAACATACGACCTGACAGTAACAGGCGTGCGCATCGCGGCCCTTGGCATGTATCCGAACGTCATCAGCGCAAAACCTTCTGCACCCAAACCGCCCGGTAAATAAACACCGCGATTATTTTTTACGGTTCACGCCAAGGCCGCTTTCCTTGGCCAGATGGCTGCGTTTTTCCGCGTAGTTCGGCGCGACCATAGGATAATCCGCCGGCAGGTTCCATTTTTCGCGGTATTGCTCCGGCGTCATGTCATAGGCGGATTTCAGATAACGCTTGAGCATCTTGAGCTTTTTGCCGTCTTCGAGGCAGACGATATAATCCGGCATCACCGATTTTTTGATAGGCACGGCAGGCTGCTGCGTCATCGCACCGCCCGCGGGCGCGGCGTGGCTTTCATGTTCAATCGAGGCAAGGGTTTTATGCACCTGACGTATCAATGTTTGCAAATCATGCACGTCGTGACGCGATACATAGGCCGCCACAATCGTTGCGGTATGCGCCATGATATCGGTCTTGGGGTGTTTGACGTCGGTCATGCCTACTGCCCTTCGATGTGGCGGTTTTGATGTGCTGAAATCGTAACATCCGCCGGACGCAAATAAAAGGGTGCCGGACGGTATGGCGATGGCCCGTCTTTGGCGTAAACGGCGGCAGCTTTTTGCGCCAGATGGCGGGCGTCTGCGGGCGGGCTGATGACCTGCGCCTGCGGCATAAATGGCGCCAATTTCTGGGCCGCATCGCCTGAAATCGCGATATCACCCTCATATCCGGCAAAGCGCTGCGCGAAGATTTCAGGCGCTTCGTTCACGGGGGCGTTGTTGCCCGCTTGAAAATACAATTCTTCGCGCCAGGCTTCGATGGCCACGATATTCAGGGCATTTTCGATATTTTCAGAAAACAGATCAAAGCTGCTCAGGCCGACAATCGGCTTTTTCGCCGCCATGGCCAGCGCGCGCATCGCGGCAATGCCGATGCGGATGCCCGTAAAGCTGCCCGGGCCTGTGGCCACCGCCATCAGATCGATACCGTCATAGCCGATGCCTGCCGCTGCGAGGGCTTTTTGCACATGCCCCAGCAGCAAGCCGCCTTGATCGCGCGTTTCGGCGGTATCAAAAAAATATAGCACATCATCGCCATCGCATAGCGCGACCGAAAGAATGGTATTCGCGGTATTGACGGCAAGACATTTCATGTCAGATGACCTTGGCAATCTGCTCGAAGCCGAAGCGCGGGCTGCGGGCGAAAGTTTTACTGTGGTCGCCATAGCCGATGTTGCAAATGAAGTTCACCTTGAAACGTCCATCGGGGAAAAATTCCTTGTTCACGCCCCCGGCATCGAAGCCCGACATCGGCCCGCAATCCAGACCGAGTGCACGTGCGGCGACAATAAAATATCCCGCCTGCAGGCTGCTGTTGCGGAACGCGGTCTGGGCAATCAGGTCATCGTTGCCCTCGAACCACGATTTCGCATCCGTGTGCGGAAACAAAAACGGCAGATGTTCATGAAAGCGCATATCCATCGCCAGGATGGCGACCACGGGCGCGGTCATGGTTTTATCGATGTTTGATTCCATCAAAAATGGCTTCAGGCGCGCCTTTGCCTCCGGCGATTGCAAAAAAAGCAGGCGCAGCGGGCAGCTGTTGGCGCTGGTCGGGCCGAATTTCATTAACTCATGGATTTGATGGAGCAATTCGGCGGAAACCGGCCTGTCTTGCCATGCGTTGGCGGTGCGGGCGGCGCGAAAAATCGTATCCAAAGCCTGGTCTGTTAATACGGCAGATGTCATGTTAAGATACGCTCCCGTTAACGGCGATTAGATGAAAAGATGCTGACTATTCAAAAACATACTTACGGCCATTTGTACAGGGGCCTTTTGTATAAAAGTTTGTGCGCGGCCTTTGCGCTGGGGATGACTTTTGGCGCCCCTGCGTCTGCACATGCCGCCAGCATCAGCGCCGACCGCGCGAGTGCAGTTATTTTTGTCTACCAGCGCGTAGGCGAAGAAGCGATGCCCCAAAGCAGCATTTCCGTCGAACAATTCCGCGAACATATCCGCGAGCTGAAAACCGACGGTTATACCGTGCTGCCGCTGAAAACGATTATCAAGGCGCTCAAATCCGGCGAACAGCTGCCGCAGCGCGCGATTGCGATTACGCTGGAGGGCGGCTGGAAATCGACCCTGCAAAATGCCGTCCCGCTGCTGCAGGAAGCCAACCTGCCCTACACTGTTTTTTATGCCAGCGATATGGCCGATAACAACGCCCCCAGCCATATGAGCTGGCGCGACATGAAGGCCCTGCGCAAGAACAAGCTTGCCGATCTTGGCATCCTGCCCGCCAGCTACAGCCACATGGCGCAGCAGACGCCCGAAAAGAATGCCGAGGCCATCAACCGCGCTGTCAGCCGCTACCGCGCCGAATTCGGTGAAGATCCTTTGTTCTTTGCATACCCTTATGGTGAATATTCATCCGATGTGCGCAAGCAGGTCGAGGGATATAAATTCGAAGCCGCCTTTTCCCAGCAATCCGGCGTTGCCTATGCCGGATCTGACTTCAACGCCGTGCCGCGCTTTATCATGACGGCGGCCTTTGGCGATCTGGACCGTTTCATGCTGACGGCAAATGCCCTGCCCCTGCCTGTGACCGATGTCATGCCGGACAACATGATTGTCAGCGAAAATCCGCCGCCTATCGGCTTTACCGTATCGCCGGAGCTGACGGACCTTGGCAAGCTGTCCTGTTTCGTTTCCGGTATCGGCAAGGCGGAACTGGTCAAACCGGGCGGCAACCGCGTTGAAATCCGCCTCGACCGCATGCTGGAAGAACGCCGCACGCGTATCAACTGCACCATGCCAGACGACACCATCATCCCCGGCCAGCCGCAAAGCTGGCGCTGGTTTGGCATGCAGCTGGTTCTGGCAGATTATACCGACGAAGAAAGTGTCGAAACCGGCGATAGGCCGGAGTAATCCTTCCGCACAAAAAAAGCGCCCCATTTGCGGGGCGCTTTTTTTATGGCGGATGCCGTTAAGGCCTTATCAGGCTTTTTCGGCAGCGGCCTCTGTTTCTTCATCGCCGCTCGAAACCGTTTCGGGACGGACATTCAGGTACAGCAAAACCGGCGCCGCGACATAAATCGACGACAGCGTACCAATAACGATGCCGAGGATCATGGCGTAGATGAAGCCCTGAATAGCCGTGCCACCCAGAACCGCCAGCACACACATGACCGCAAAGGTGGTCGAGCTGGTGATAAGCGTACGGCCCAGCGTTTCGTTGATGGCGATGTTGATGACATCCGCCAGAGGCATTTTGCGGTATTTGCGCAGCTTTTCGCGGATACGGTCAAACACAATGACTGTATCATTCACCGAATAACCCGCAACCAGCAGGATAGCCGCAACGGTCGCAAGGTCGAATTCGATACCGGTGATGATAAAAAACAGCAGCGTTAGAATAACGTCATGCGCCAGCGAGGCGATACTGGCCACGCCGAACTGCCATTCATAACGCATCCAGATGTAAAGCATGATACCAATCATCGAATACACGAAGGCTTTGACGCCGGTCATGATGAGTTCCTGCCCCACCTGCGGACCGACGTATTCGGTGCGGCGAAACTCGACTTTCTCGCCCAGCGCCGATGCAACTTCGGCATAAATCTCTTTTTGCGTGGCGGTATCGGCTTCTTTGCCGGGGATTTTAATCATCAGCGTATTTTCGCCGAATTCCTGAATGGAGGGTTTGCCCGCCTTGAGTTCGCCCAGCTTGCCGCGGACGTCTTCGACTTTCATACCTTCCGGTACGGATACTTCCATGAGTACGCCGCCGGTGAAATCGATGCCGTAGTTCAGGCCGCGCGTGAACAGCAAAAAGAAAGTCGCGACAATCAGGGCAACGCCAATAAACATGCCAATTTTATGGTGCCCCATAAAATTGATCTTGGTGTCATCCTTGATGAAACGGAGACGAAAGGCCATTTTCTGTATTCCCTTGGCTATCGTTAAAGTTCAAGTTTCGTCGGGCGCATTTGGCGCAGCCAGCCGATGATAATCAGACGCGTAATCATGATGGCGGAGAACATCGAGGTCACGATACCGATGCTCATCGATACCGCGAAGCCCTTGACGGGACCGGTACCGAAGGAGAACAGGATCAGCGCCACAATCAGCGTCGTCAGGTTCGAATCCACAATCGTGGACATGGCCTGTTTATATCCCGCGTCGATGGACGACAGAATAGAGCGGCCATTGCGCAATTCTTCGCGCACGCGTTCGTAAATCAGCACGTTGGCGTCAACCGCCATGCCGATGGTCAGCACGATACCCGCGATACCCGGCAAGGTCAGCGTCGCCTGGAACAGCGACAACAGCGCGAAAATAAAGATGACGTTGAACGTCAGCGCGATATTCGCAAACATGCCGAGAATGCCGTAGAAAGACACCATCATCACGCAAACAACCGCAAAGGCGACAATCGTCGCTTTCTTGCCGGATTCGACAGAGTCAGAACCCAGCGTCGGGCCGACGCTGCGCTCTTCGATGACTTTCAATTCGGCCGGCAGCGCGCCGGAGCGCAGCAGCAGCGCAAGTTCTGCCGTTTCCTGAGAGGTGAAAGAGCCGGTGATGATGCCGTCACCGCCGCAAATCGCGCTTTGAATAACGGGCGCGCTGATGATGGTACCGTCAAGAACAATCGCAAAAGGCTTGCCGATGTTATCGCGCGTCACGTCGCAGAAACGCTTCGCGCCGATGCTGTCGAATTTGAACGACACCGCAGGGCGCTGGTTCTGGTCGAATGTCGCCTGCGCATTCACCAGCATTTCGCCGCTGATGATAATACGTTTGCGCACGACCATCGTCGCGCCGGGGGAATCTTTCATCGGCAGACGCATGGACAGCGGGCCCGGGCGGCTGGTCGGCGTCGCTTCGGGGTCCGGCAGGTGGAAAGTCATTTTGGCCGTTTCACGCAGGCGCGATTTGATTTCGTCGGGGTTTTCGACGCCCGGCATTTGCAGCACGATGCGGTCAGACCCCTGACGCTGGATAATCGGCTCCTTGGTACCGGTTTCATCCACGCGGCGGCGGATGATTTCAATCGACTGGCCGATAATTTGCGCCTTGAGAGCGTTGATGCCCGCTTCGGTCATGTTCGCGCTCAGCGTGCCGTCGGGTGCAATCTGGATATCCAGCCCCTCGGCAAGGTTGCTGGCGATTTTGTATGCCGCCGCGCGGTCTTTATCGAGGTCGCGCAGACGGAACGAAATGCCGTTCTTGCGTGCCGTCAAATCGACATAGCCGATTTTTTCAGCGGCCAGTTCCTTGCGCGCGGCATCGACCATGCCCTCCATACGTTCGGCAATCACGGCATCGGTATCCGCCTCCAGCAGCAGGTGCGAACCGCCCTGCAGGTCAAGACCCAGACTGACCGTCTTTTGCGGCATCCATTCCGGCAGACGCGACTGCATCCATTCCTGCTGTTGCGGCGACAGCACGTTCGGCATGGCATAGGCAATCCCCAGCACGCACAGCAAAACGGTCAGGACAATTTTCCACTTTTCAACGTAGAGCATATTCAGTCTGTTCCTTATGGAAGGGATGCGCGGCCGGCGCGCGCCATCGCAAATCTGCCGGCACGCGGAAGGTTACTTGGCGGCGTCTTTTCCGGCATCTTGCTTGGCAGCGGCGGCTTCTTTGACCAGCATCAGGCTATGGCGCAGGGCCGTTACCTCGATACCGTTGCCGAGGTCGAGCAGCACGTCCTCCTCGCCAACCAGTTTTTTAACCGTGGCATGCAGGCCGCCGCCGGTCACGACCTTGTCGCCCTTGGTCAGGTTATTGACCATACGGCGATGTTCGATAATGCGTTTGTTTTGCGGGCGGATGACAAAGAAATAAAACACGATGAAAATCAGCACCAGCGGCGCCATGGAGACGAGCAGGCTCGGCTGTGACGCCGCTGCGTCTGCGGATTCAGCTGCCGTCTGGGCGAATGCGGGCGATATGAACATGTTGCTTTACTCCTTGGAACTCTTAAGATGTTTTGGCTGTTGTTTTTATACCTGCGCATATATTGCTGATTGAATGCAGAAAAACAATAGAAAACAATACAAAAGCATATGTGCCGCCCGTTAACCCGCCTCGCTGCCCGATGGACCTCATGAGCGCTTCTTTCAAAAAAACCGGCCTGAAGGTTCTCGCCGCCGTGGTGGCGGTTTTCGCCATTTTAATCATTGCGCTATGGGTCAAGTTTCAATTTATTTCTGAAAAAGCGCTGCATATCGCAGGCTATACGGATGCCAGTATCGGCACAGCCCGTTTCACCCCTGCGGGCAGCTTTTTTGAAGATATAAAACTGACGGTGGGCGGCACGCCTGTCACCGTCGCACGTGTAGAAGCATACGCCACGCTAGGCGATGCACTGGACGGCCGATTGACCAAGGTTGTCATCGACGATGCCATGATCGCCATCACGGCGAAAGATGATACGGAAAAAGACGGTGGACAGACGCAGGATATTGTTCTGGCCCTGCCCACCCCGCTTGACTTGCCTGTGCGTGAAATTGTTTTTCGTAATATAAGAACATTCATCCCCTTTGCCGAAGGGGCGCCGGCTGTTTTTTCAGGCTCCCTGCTCGACCGCGGCGCGGAATACCAGCTCAGCGGCGATTACCAGATAACGGGTGACAGCCTGCGCGCGCAAGGCCAGCTTTCCATCAAGGCCGTCAAGGCGACGAGCGCGATCTCCGCACAGGTTGATATCGGCGATGCACATCTGGATTTGCCCGCCTCGCATCTGGCCCTGCGGCGCGGCGCGGGCTGGATAACACTGGAAGCGCCGCCCGATGCCCTCGCAGGGAAAGCATGGCCGGTTATCAATGCGCAGCTGTCCGCAGGCTCTCTCAAAGCCTATGCCCTGCCCCTGCAAGGCCTGACCCTCACCGCCGCCATTAAACCGGAGAAAAGCGAAATCCTGCTGCAAGGCCAAGGCATGGATGACTCCGGCGAGATACTTGCCGAACTGCGCCTTGACCGCAGAGACAGCGCAAAAGACAGCCTGAAGCTTTTGCTGGATACCAAGCTCAAAAACCTCGATGCCCTCGGCGTCAAGGACCTCAAGGGCCGCGGACAGGCGAAACTGGATATCACCGCGCAAAAACCGCGCGCGGACGGCTGGCTCAGCTGGCACGACGTCGGCGGCGGACTTGAACTTGCCGCGCAAAAACTCTCCCTGCCCGGCCTGATGCGCGATGTGGAGGCGGCGGCAAGCCTTGTTCTCTCCCGCAACCTCGCCGATAGCACGACAGTGCTGCGTGCGGATGCGAAGCCGATTACGCTCAAGGGTATCATCCTGCCCATCGATGCCGAAAAACCCGTTTCGCTGAACCTGCCCGCCAATACCAAAACACCCGCCACCGTAAGCTGGAAAGCCCCCACAAAGCAGCTGGAAATCGGCTTTCAAGGTCTGGATATCAGCACGCCGCTGGTGGGCGCCAAAAACTTCTCCCTCGCGCTTGTGGCGGGATTTGCCGGGGATTATCCAGCCTTGAGCGGTACGCTCAGCGCGGCAGAACTGTCGCATGCCGCCAAACCGCCCGCCTTTGTTCCCGTGCGCCTGAACGGCGTGATACGTGCCGACAGCGGCAAGGCAAACATCAGTCTGTTCAACCTCGACCTGACCGAAAAAAACGGCCTGTTGACCGTGCATATCAATGGCCAGCATGATTTTGCGCAGAACAAAGGCCTGATTGACCTTGCCATGCCGCAAACCACGATGCGCACGGGGGTATATAGCCTGAAGGATATCTTCCCCCTCTCCGCCGCTTATGTGCAGGACGTAACCGGAACGCTCGGCATGAGCGCTGCGTTCACATGGCAAAAAAGCAAAAACGGCTGGACAACCGCGTCATCCGGCGAAGTCTTCATGCGAGAGCTGACCGGAAACGTGAATGGCAACGTCATCACCAATGTCAGCGGCGTCATCAAACTCGACAGCCTGAAGCCGCTGGTCATGACACACCAGAAACTTGCCGTTGGCAGTGTCAACGTCGGCCTGCCGCTGAGCGCGGGACTGATCGAGGCGAGCCTCGATGCCAAAAACACCTTCACCCTGCATGCCGCAGAATGGATGCTGGCATCGGGCAAAATCGTCTCGTCCCCCTTCTCGGTCAGTCTGGACGACCTGACGGCGGAAAATATCACCCTGAGCGCAACGGGGCTGCAACTGGCAGAGCTTTTCAAAATCGCGCCCATGGACGGGTTGACGGCAGAGGGCGTTGTGGATGGAACGCTGCCGCTGCGCATACGCGCGGGCGAAATATCGATTGAAAATGGCGTATTGGAATCAAAGGGTTCGGGAAATATTCATTATAGCCCGCAGGATATGCCCGCCTTCCTCCGTGACAGTTCTCAGAAGCAGATGGTTGATCTGCAGGTCGCGCTGCGCGCCTTCGAGTTCGAGACGTTAAAACTCACCCTCGATGGCACGCTGGGCAAGAACCAGAAGATCGGCATTTCTGTCAAAGGCAAAAACCCGGAGTTTTACAACGGCTATCCCGTCAGCCTGAATTTAAATGTGGAAGGGCCCTTGGAAAATATCCTAAAATACTCGCCGGGCAGCAGCCAGATACCTGACAATATCCGCAAACAACTGGAAGAATACGAGAACAACAATGCCAAAAAATGAATTCAACCGTGTTGCCCTCATGCCGATGATTTTCGGCATCGGGATGGTTCTGGCGCTCGGCGCCTGCTCGCCCACCGTCAAGGTCGAGGCGCCGGACAAACCCATCGAAATCAACATGAACATCAAAATCGAACAGGAAGTCCGCGTGAAGGTCGAAAAAGACCTTGAAGACATGTTCGCGGAAGATCCCGAATTGTTCGGTATCAAGAAGTAATCCCCTCTCTGCGTTAAAGGATAAATACGTATGAAAAACACGATTGCTAAAATCCTCGGCTTTGCCACCATGATGGTTGTCGCCATGCCGCTGGCTTTCGCCCAGATGAGCGTCGAGAGCGCCAAGACACAGGGCCTCGTCGGCGAGCGTCAGGATGGTCTTTTGGGTGTTGTCGCAAGCCCGACGCCCGAACTGCGCCAGCTTGTCGAAACCACCAATGCCGAACGCCTTGAAAAATACAAAGGCATCGCGCAAAAACGCGGTACTGATCTCAAAAGCGTGCAGGCATTTGCCGGTAAAAAGCTGATCGACAGCGCATCGCCCGGCGAGTACATCCAAAACGCAAGTGGCGGCTGGCAGAAAAAATAATCCTTACTTTCTTTAACCAAGAAAAGCATACCCCCAAATGACGCGCCTGCATGCAGACCTTCTTTTGCTTGTTGCCGCGCTGATTTGGGGGTTCGCTTTTGTGGCGCAAAAAGACGCGCTTTTGTATATCGGCCCCCTGACATTCGTTGCGGGCCGTTTTCTTTTGTCTTTTCTGGTCGTGCTGCCGCTGGCCCTGCGCGAACGCCGCAACGCCGCACGCGATAAAATCGAAGACCGCAAAATGGCGCCGCTGCTGGCTGCGCTTTGTGCCGTATTCTCAGGCGGGGTTATTTTGCAGCAAACCGGTCTTCTTACGACATCTGTCACCAATGCGGGGTTTCTGACGGGGCTTTATGTCGTTTTCGTACCCGTCATTTGCTTCGCGCTGTTCAAACAAAAAATCCCCGCGGTGATTATTCCTGCGGCGCTGCTCTGCGTCATGGGCACTTATCTGCTGTCCGGCGGCGGGTATGCTTTTGGCTGGGGCGATATACAGATTTTAATCTGCGCCGTATTTTTCGCCTTGCACGTGGTTTTGGTCGGGCGGATTATGGCGCGCGCCAAAAGCCCGCTGCAGATTTCATGCCTGCAATATGGCGCGGTGGCGTTGATTGCGCTATGCGGCGTGGCCGTTTTCGAAATACCCACCGTGGACGGCCTGCGCGAAGCGCTACCGTCGCTGCTTTATGCGGGCATTGCGTCGGGCGGCATCGCCTATACGCTGCAAATGGTTGCGCAGCAATACGCGCCGCCGTCGGATACCGCGGTCATCCTCAGTTCTGAATCCGTTTTTGCCGCTGTGGGCGGCTATCTGATTTTGAGCGAGCGGATTTCAATGACCGGCATCGCAGGCTGCGGCCTGATTATCTGCGCCATTCTGCTGGTCGAGCTTGCGCCGCATATCCGGCGCAAAAAGCTTATCCCGCAATCATGAATTCCTTGCGGTAGCCCTGCATATACAACAGTGCCGTCAGGTCTGTATGGCGCACCTGATGCGGCGTTGCGGCCTGCACGGCAGGCTTGCCGAAATATCCGACGCCTGCCCCCGCCGCCTGGAGCATCGGGATATCATTGGCGCCATCGCCCACCGCCATGGTGCGCGCAGGCGTGAGGCCGAGCTTTTCTGTTTCTTCAAGCAGCGTGCGGCGCTTGGTGTCCTTATCGACGATGGGCAGCAGCACATTGCCCGTCAGCCTGTCGTTTTCGATTTCAAGACGGTTGCCGATGTTGCGGTAAAAACCCAGCACACCCGCGACATGCCGCGTAAAAATATCGAACCCGCCCGAAATCAGCACGCATTTGGCGCCATAGCGGCCCATGGTTTTGACAAGCGTGGCCGCCCCCTTGGAATAACGCATCCCCTCCAGCGTTTCGAACAGGGCGGATACAGGCAAACCTTTCAAAAGACCGACTCGCAGCCGCAGGGCCTCGGCAAAATCCAGCTCCCCCCGCATGGCCTGCGCGGTGATGGGGGCGATTTTATCCTTGAGGTTCAGATGGGCCGCCAGATCGTCCAGCGTCTCCCCCTCCACCATCGTCGCGTCCATATCGGCCAGCAGCAGCCCCTTGCGGCGGTCATCGTCGAGGGGTTGAACAAAAATATCAAACGGGCCTGCGTTTTGTAATTTTTGGCGCAGACGGGCGGTCAGTTCGGCACTATTCCCACTCACCATGATATCAAGCGCGCGGCCGGAGGCCAGCCAGTCGGTGCGCAAACGCTCCACGCCGAGGGTTTTGATATCGCCGGCGAAGCGGTTTTCGTCCGCACTCTTCAGGCCGCCATCGGTGGCTGCAACGATTGTAACAACTGTTTCTGTGGCCATTTTCCTGAAATCCGTTGACGTGACTGATAGGCCGGAGAATAATAACCGCGGCTGCATCAGCCGGAGCATAAATCTCCGCCACAGCCAAAACAACCACAAACAGTATATTTTAACCTCGTCCCCAGAGAGTGTGCCATGACGCTGCAACGCCCCGCGACCAAGCCCGCCAATCCGAATTTTTCTTCCGGCCCCTGCGCCAAACGTCCGGGCTGGTCTGTCTCCGCACTCTCCGGCGTACTGGCGGGCCGCTCGCACCGCGCCGCCCCCGGCGTCAAAAAACTGGCCGAGGTGATCGAAAAATCCAAAGCCATCCTTGGCATGCCCGCCGACTGGAAACTGGCCATCGTTCCCGCATCCGATACCGGCGCGATGGAAATGGCCATGTGGTCGCTGCTGGGCGCGCGCGGCGTAGATGCGCTGGGCTGGGAAGTTTTCGGCAAGACGTGGATTACCGACATCACCAAACAACTGAAACTCTCAGATGTGCGCACCTTCGAAGCGCCGTTCGGCGAGATTGTCGACCTGTCGAAGGTCGATAGCGACCGCGACGTGGTTTTCACGTGGAACGGTACCACGTCGGGCGTAAAAGTCCCGAACGCGGACTGGATCAAACCCGACCGCAAGGGGCTGATGATTTGCGATGCGACCTCCGCCGTTTTCGCCATGGATATGCCGTGGGACAAGCTGGATGTGGTCACGTGGTCGTGGCAAAAGGTACTGGGCGGCGAAGCCGCGCACGGCATGCTGGCGCTGTCGCCCCGCGCGATTGAACGTCTGGAAAGCTACACCCCCGCATGGCCGATGCCCAAGCTGTTCCGCCTGACCAAAGGTGGCAAGCTGATTGACGAGCCGTTCGAAGGCAAGACCATCAACACCCCCTCCATGCTGGCGGTCGAAGACTGCCTTGATGCGCTTGTCTGGGCTGAAAAACTGGGTGGCCTGCCCGCGCTCTTGAAACGCACGCAGGCAAACCTTGCCGCTGTTGAAAAATGGATTGAAAAAACCGAATGGGCGGAATTCCTGCCGAGTTCTCCGGCGATCCGCTCCAACACATCCATCTGCTTCAAGGTTGTTGACCCGTGGCTGACCAGCCTTGACAACGATGCGCAGGCGAAAATCATCAAGTCCGTGGAAAAAATGCTCGACAAAGAAGGCATCGCCTACGAAGTCGCCAACCACCGTGACGCACCCGCTTCGTTCCGTCTTTGGGGCGGCGCGACAGTTGAAACCGCCGATATCGAAGCCGTGCTGCCGTGGATTGACTGGGCGTATCGCGCGGTCAAAGCCGAACAAACGGCAAAAGCGGCCTAAATCGGGCCTGAGCCTTCACGAAGAAAAACGCGGCGTGCCTGATATCAGGGCGCCGCGTTTCTTTTTTTGATTTGCGCAGGCTTGAGAATATCGACGTCGCGCAGGACGGTCATGGTTTTGGCAGCCTCCGCCAGTTCGGCGGCGATGTGCGGCGGCAAAACAGGCTTCATGCTGCTTTCATTGAAGGCCACATTCATGAAACTGGGGTGTTTTTTATCGAGACTGCTCAGGCTCAGGATCAGGTCTGTCCCGCTGCCGTCGGCACGTTCCTGATGTCTCGATTTATCCACCTGCCACAGACCGTTTCTGAAGGGGGCAAAACCGTCTGCAGCGTCTTCTTCAATGCGCAGCTGCGACCCCGGATGCGGAAAGACCGCCTGCGGCTGAACCCCCGCATCAGCGGGCGGAAAAACCCGCATGCTGACCGGATTGAACGCCACCGTCACAAAACGCAGGCTATCCCAGTGGTCTATGCTTTTGAGCTTGAGGTAAGGCCGCGGCGCGGCGTCTTGGGCGCGCTGTTCCTCGCGCACGCCGATGATCTCCCATGTCTCGTGGTCATCCACCCAGCCGGGCGATAATTCCAGACCGCCTTTAACATGGATTGTGCAGCCCGCTTCAGGCTTGAGGGGGTTTGGGCCGTTTGGATGGCTCATGAAAACTCCGTCACAACTACATTGGGTATCCTTATACCTCATTTACATAAATTAAACAACAAAAATCTTTGCCCGAAGCGCCCCGAAACCTGCTTTGCCGTTTTATGGACTCGGCTACTGTGTCTATACTGCTTTGCAACAATAACAATGCCAGTTGCCCAACGAGGAGTGTGCCGCCATGACCGCCAACAAACCCAAAGTCCTTATCAGCGATAAAATGAGCCCGCAGGCCGAAGCGATTTTCAAAAGCCGCGGCGTCGATGTCATCGTCAAAACCGAGCTGAAACCCGAAGAACTCGCCGCTGCGCTGAACGATGTCGATGGCCTTGCCATTCGCTCCTCCACCAAGGTCACGGCAGATATCCTGAAGAACGCGAAGAATCTGAAAGTCATCGGCCGCGCCGGTATCGGCGTGGATAACGTCGATGTCCCCGCCGCGACGGCAACGGGTGTTGTGGTCATGAACACGCCCTTTGGCAACTCCATCACCACGGCGGAACATACCGTCGCAATGCTGATGTCGCTGGCGCGTCAAATTCCGCAGGCCAATGCCTCCACCCATGCGGGCAAATGGGAAAAATCCAAATTCATGGGGCAGGAATTGTTCGGCAAGACGCTGGGCGTTATCGGCTGCGGCAACATTGGCGCCATCGTGGCCGACCGCGCGCTGGGCCTGAAAATGAAAGTGATTGCTTTCGACCCCTTCCTCTCCGCCGAACGCGCGGTTGAACTGGGCGTTGAAAAGGTTGAACTGGAAGACGTGCTGACCCGCGCCGATTTCATCACCCTGCACACCCCGATGACCGACAGCACCCGCGGTATCATCAACAAGGCCGCGATTGCGAAAATGAAAAAAGGCGTACGCCTCATCAACTGCGCACGCGGCGGCCTGATTGTCGAGGCGGATCTGAAAGAAGCCCTCGACAGCGGCCATGTCGCCGGTGCGGCGCTTGACGTGTTCGAAGAAGAACCGGCAAAAGCCAACCCGCTGTTCGGCCATGAAAACGTCATCTGCACCCCGCACCTTGGCGCATCGACCGTAGAGGCGCAGGAAAACGTCGCCCTGCAAGTCGCCGAGCAAATGGCGGATTTTCTGCTGCAAGGCGCCGTGGCGAATGCGGTCAACATGCCCTCCGTTTCCGCCGAAGACGCGCCGAAGCTGAAGCCTTACATGAAACTCGCCGAACAGCTCGGCAGTTTTGCAGGACAGCTGGCCGAAGCGGACACGCAGGAAATCCAGATTGAATACGAAGGCCTCGTCGCCGGTCTCAACACCCGCCCGCTGACGGCGCTGGTGCTGGCAGGCTTCCTGAAGCCGTCGATGGAGGGCGTGAACATCGTATCCGCCCCCGCCCGCGCCAAAGAACGCGGCATGACGGTTGCCGAAACCAAACGCGAAAAGAGCAAGGACTTCCTGACGCTGGTACGCGTCACCGTCACCGGAAAATCGGGCAGCCACAGCGTGGCCGGCACGATTTTCGGCGGCGAGCAGCCGCGCCTTGTCGCCGTGGACAACGTGCCGATCGAAGCGCAGCTGGACGGCGAAATGCTGTTCATCCAGAACCTCGACAAACCGGGCCTGATTGGCGCGGTGGGGACGCTGCTGGGCAATGCGAACGTCAACATCGCCGACTTCAACCTCGGCCGTATTCCGGGCAAGAGCAAGGCGATTTCCCTGATTTCGGTCGACAGCGCCGTGGATGCCAAAATCCTTGACGCCATCGACGCGCTCGAGCAAGTCGAAGTCGTCAAAATCCTGCGTTTCTAAATCAAGGCACGGAAAGAAGCCCGATATCATGACCATGACAGCACTCTTCGGGCTTCTTTCCGTGGCCGCCATGCTGGCGGCGCGCCTGACGTATTTCACCAGCATCTGGCGCGGCAAAACCCGCCCGCATGCTTTTTCATGGTTTATCTGGGGCGTGATTTCCTCCATCGGCTTTGCCGCGCAGTTTGCCGAAGGCGCCGGTGCGGGGTCATGGGCGCGCGGGTTTGGCGCGGCGACCTGTTTCCTGCTTGTGGGGATCAGCCTGTTTCACGGAGAGCGCAATATCACCCGCGCCGACTGGATGACGCTGCTTGTGGCGCTGCTGGCCATCCCGCTGTGGGTTTTCACCAAAACACCGGTATGGTCGGTCGTGCTGGTTTGTTTGATCGATACGGTCGGGTATTTGCCCACGGTGCGCAAATCATGGACGAAGCCGCAGTCTGAATCGGCGCTCAGCTATAGCATCGGCTCGCTCGGCGCGTTTCTGACGTTGCTGGCGATTGAAAATTATACGGTATCGACCTGGCTTTATCCGGCGGTGCTGGTCATCAGCAACGGCGCTATGGCCCTGTTTTTGCTGGGACGCCGCGCCCGTCTGGCCGTACCCGCGCCCGCCGCCTGAAACTTGAACACGGCATGCAAAAGCGTGTTTATTTTTTAATAAACGGCGTTATTCTGTCGGCATGACAAACAAATCAACATTTATCATAATTTTTCTAAGCCTGATTTTGTGCCTGCTGCCTGTGCATGCCGCGCAGAGCCTGAAGCCGCCGCCGGGCATGGCACCGCAGCCCCAAAGCGTGGTCGAGATTCAGGTGTTCAAAAGCGAACGGCGCATGGAACTGCTCGACAAATATGGCAACGTCGTGCGCAGCTATCGCATCGCGCTGGGTAAAAACCCGCTTGGCCACAAGCAGTACGAAGGCGACGGCCGCACCCCCGAAGGCACCTATCTCATCAATGCCCGCAATCCCAACAGCGATTTTTATTTGTCGCTGCGCATTTCCTATCCCAGCGCCAAAGACCGCGCGGATGCCAAAAAGCGCGGCCATAAACCGGGCGGCGATATTTTTATTCACGGCATGCCGAACGGCAAAGGCTGGATGTGGTGGAAATATAACACCAAATCCGACTGGACGAACGGCTGCATCGCCGTGTCCGATAAAGACATCAAAGAGATGTGGGAACTGATTGCGGATAAAACCCCGATTACTATCCGCCCCTGACGCAGCTTGTAAACACAAGGAACGAGTATTCATGACGCCGCCCCTGACGCGCTTTGCCATCCTGCTCGTCTTATCCGTCGCGGCATCGCCTGCGTTTGCAAATGAATGTCCGCCCGCAACGCCCGTCAGCGTCAAAGTCACTTTTGAACATATACAAACGCCGGTCGAAAAAAATGTCACATCGCGCCAGCTGACCGATGAAATGCGCACCGCCGACATTCAGGCCGGTGGCGATAGCAATATTTTCGCAACCGAAGCGCAATGGATGGTTGGCGGGCTGAACCGAAGCAATATCAAAACATCCTACCAAATGCCTTACCTGCGGCGCGACAACGCCTCCGCAGGTACGTCCTGTTTTATGCCGCAGGAATTCAATTATAACATTACCTACGAAAACACGATTTTCATCGCCGAAGATTTCAAGCTGATGGGCTGCCGCTACAGCGCAACCATGGCGCATGAAAAACGCCACGAAAAAACCGATCTGAAACTGCTCGAAGAGTACGCGGCAGACGCGCAAAAAACGCTGGAAGCCGCCGTTGCCGGACTGCGCCCGATAGGCCCCGTCCCCACCGGCGATCTGGAGGCCGAATATACCAAAGTCATGGAATCCCTGACGGAAAAACTGCGCCCCGGGTATACCCGCATGCTGCAAATTCGCCGCCAAAAGCAAGCCGACATCGATTCCTACGAAAATTACATGCGCGATACGGCCCTGTGCCCCGAACAGTTCCCGCGCTTTGACGAAGAAGCCGGAGAATAAACAATGACAAAAACCGTTCATATCATCGGCGGCGGCATGGCCGGCTCCGAAGCGGCATGGCAAATCGCCGAAGCGGGCGTCAAGGTTGTACTGCATGAAATGCGCCCCGTGCGCAAAACCGATGCCCACCAGACGGAGAATTTCGCGGAGCTGGTCTGTTCCAACTCCTTCCGCTCCGACGATTTCGAACATAACGCCGTCGGACTTTTGCACGAAGAAATGCGCCGCGCGGGTTCTGTCATCATGTCGGCGGGTGACAAGCACAAAGTCCCCGCAGGTTCCGCCCTTGCGGTTGACCGCGACGCCTTTTCCGCTGAAGTCACCGGACGGCTGAGCGCACATCCGAATATCACCATCGAGCGCGGCGAGATTGCCGGATTGCCGCCCGCGGAGTGGGATAACGTCATCATCGCGACAGGTCCTCTGACCTCTCCCGCGCTGACGGAAGCCATCGGCAAGCTGACCAACGAAGACCATCTGGCCTTTTTTGATGCGATTGCGCCGATTATTTTCACAGAAAGCATCAATTTCGACATCGCATGGTACCAGTCCCGCTACGACAAGCCGGGCCCCGGCGGGACGGGCAAGGATTACATCAACTGCCCGATGGAGAAAAAAGAGTATTACGATTTTATCGAAGCCCTGCTAGCGGCCGAAAAAACCGAATTCAAGGAATGGGAAAAGAACACCCCCTATTTCGAAGGCTGCCTGCCCATCGAAGTCATGGCAGAGCGCGGCGCCGATACCTTACGCTGGGGGCCGATGAAAGCCGTGGGCCTGACCAATCCGCGCGCAACCGAATTCCCGCGCCCGTGGGCGGTGGTGCAGCTGCGGCAGGATAATGCGCTCGGCACGCTTTACAACATGGTCGGGTTCCAGACCAAATTGAAATACGGCGAACAGCAGCGCATCTTCCGCATGATACCGGGCCTGGAAAACGCCGAATTCGCCCGCCTTGGCGGCATCCATCGCAATACATTTATCAATAGCCCCAAGCTGCTGGATGCTTCGCTCAGATTGAAATCGATGCCGCGCCTGCGTTTTGCAGGCCAGATTACCGGCTGCGAGGGGTATGTTGAAAGCGCCGCCGTCGGTTTGATGGCGGGGCGTTTTGCCGCGGCGCAGGCGCTCGGCCTGCCGCCGCAGATACCGCCGCCCACGACGGCGATGGGGGCACTGCTGAACCACATCACCACCGGCGCGAATGCCGAAACCTTCCAGCCGATGAACGTGAACTTTGGCCTGTTCCCGCCCGTGGACGAAGCGGCGCTGCTGCAAGCCGGCAAAAAGAAAGTCGACAGCAAAGATCGCAAAAAGGCCATGAGCCAGCGTGCGCTGGACGACCTCGAATCGTGGCTGGTTTCGCAAGTAAAAACAGGCGCTTAAAATATTTTTAGCAAAAAAACAGGCTGCGCAGTGCTAAAATATAAAAGTTAGCGCTGCTACCCTAAAGGCCTATTCATGCTCACGTTTTTATATGCCCTTGTTACCTTCAGCCTGCTGGCTGTGGTCGCCTTCAATGAATACTATCAGCGCAAGATGAAGGTATCGCCCATGCCAACGCCGCAATCGACGCGCAAGGCGATGCTGGGCTGTATCCACCAGACATCACCCAAGGTGATTGCCGAGCTGGGCTCCGGCTGGGGCGGTATCGCCCTTGCTGCGGCGAAGAAGTTTCCGGAGGCGAAAGTTATCGGCTTCGAGGGATCACTGATCCCGCTGCTGTTTTCAAAATTGCGTCTGCTGCTGCATCCTGAAATCAAGAACGTGCAATTCGAAAAAAAGAATTTTTTTGAAAAAGATCTGCACGATGTGGATGTCGTTCTGTGTTACCTGTCCAATCCGCACATGGCGCAGCTGGAACCGAAACTGGACCGTGAATTGAAATGCGGCGCGGAAATTATCAGCTCGACATTTTACATGCCGCACTGGCGCGTACGCGAAAAAACAACCGTTGGCGGCATGTACGATACGGATATTTTCATCTACGAAAAAACCACAACGCCCCTGCCCGCAGATCTTGCGCCTGCGGCGCTCAAACACGCGCGCTAGACGAACAGCAAACGCAATTCACGCAGCAGCGGCGGCATGCCCATGGCGGGCGCAAATACATCCCCCCCGGCACGGCGGATTTGTTTTTGATACATCCTCGATAACTTGTTCATGCGCCGCAAAGGCTTGGGCGCTGTGCGCGCAACACCCGCAGCCTTGCGTTCGGCCAGCGCCAGAACAGCCATGACAACCGGCGATATTTTTGTGGCCGCACTGCCGTCATAAAGGTCGTAGACGGATATTTCCTGCTTGTGCAGCATATCTTCGGGGAGATAACAGCGGCGCTGGCGCAGATGCGCAGGCAACGCGCGCAGCAGCCCCGTGAGGCCATAGGCGGCAGCCACGTTATCAATATCGGACTCATTCGCGGTTTGTCCGGCAATTTTCATGGACAGCCGCAGAAGCGGCGCATTGGTATAAACGGCATATTTCACCATCCCGTCGAGATTGGACGGCAGACGGTCTTCAAGGTCGAATTCACGCGCGTACATCAGGCTATCGAAATCTTCACGCGGCAGATTGTATTGGGCAATCGCCGCGCACAGCGGCTCCAGCACCTGATGTTTCAAAACCGCACCCCGTTCATAATATCCGGCCAGCGCATCGCGCCACCATTGAAGGCGGATAAGGCCGAGCTGGGTTTCGGTCACAACCTCGCGCGTTTTGGCGATTTCATGGTGAAAGGCATAGAGTGCGAACAATCCCTCGCGCACAGGCGCGGGTTCGTAGAGGCTCAAAAGAAAACGGTCCGGATCGTGTTTCCGGACCATTTCTCCGCAATAAGACAAAGATGTCATCGCGATTTGTATTAATCGTTCATATGGAAGTCTTTGCCAAGGAACACTTTGTTCTTGGTGCTGACCGTACCGGGCTTCACGCGCGGCAGATGGAGTTTTTCATCCATCAGGAAGTTGCGGTAGTAGCCCGTGGCGAACGGATGATAGCGGTCATCGAACTGCACAGAGTCGAGAATACTCATGAACAGGCCCGCCCAGCGGTTATAGGATTCACTACGCGAGGAACAGGTGCCGACATAACGCTTGCCGCCGTAGATGCTGGAAATCATCACGCCGTGCATTTTAATCAGGTTGCCCTGTTCGTCCTTGTTGTTGAACGCGACCTGAATGGCCGTTGCGTCGCCCTTGTCACCCAGGCTGGCGGGAGAGAAGAAAGCGGTGATTTCAGCATCCAGCAGCTGGCCGGTTTCTTTTTCCCAATAATCCTGCGCGAGGGTATTGGCAACCGCTTCGTCGGTCAGTTTCTTGGGGTAAATCTTCAGGCGGCCGTCATCGCGCACTTGCAGGCTGCAGGTCGGCAGTTCTTCGGCCAGCGGGCCGGCGATGCGGATACGGGTATAGGGATGATCTTCCGTTTGCATGCTCCAGCTGTCGGGAAAAGAGATCGTGTAGCCGTGCGGAACGTCTTTCCAGACGAACGTATCGGCTTTCGCCGCGGGGCTGAAACCGACGACCAAAGCAGCTGCGACGATGGCGGCGCGGAAAATGTGACGCATTCTAAAACTCCTCTACTGTCCAAACTGCTGGACGTCTCCGATTGTGTCCTGTTTTTTGCGTTTTGGGAATAGGTCTTTCACCATTTGCGGCGTTAAAATGCCGGTCACGTACAAAATCGAACCATAGACCCCCATGCCGCTGGCGACCAGCAGGGCAACGCCCGAGAGGCGCCACGCCTCGCCCCTATCCATAAACCACGGCATAATCCACTGTTCTTCGGCCCAGATACCGGCCCCCATCGCCAGCGACGCCGCAAGGATAATCAGACTTTTCTTTACAGAACGTTTGGCAAAGGGTGCCATGTTTCTTTTACGCAATCCGCGCAGCAAAAGCCCGAAGTTGACCCATGCCGCAAGCCCGGTCGCCAGCGCAATCCCCACATGCTGGAAATACTGCAAAAGACCAATCGCCAGCAGCGTATTCATGATGGCGCAAACGACCGCATATTTGACGGGCGTCGCCGTATCGCCATGCGCGAAAAAGACCGTGCTGAACACACGGCTGATGATGAAGGCCGGCAGACCCAGCGTATAGGCAATCAGCACATACCCCGCCTGCACGCCGTCATTTTCGGCAAAGGCGCCGCGCACGAACAGCACATCGACAATCGTATCGCCCACAGCCAGATAAGCCACGGTTGCAGGCAGCGCCAGCATCATGCTGATCTCGATACCCTTGTTGAACAGACGGGCGGCGTTGTCGTGTTCTTCGGCCTTCAGCGCGCGCGACAGCATCGGCAGCAGCGCCGTGCCGATGGCAATTCCGATCACGCTGAGCGGCAGCTGGTAAAGCCTGTCCGCATAATACAAATACGAAATCGCGCCCACAGGCAGCAGCGACGCCAGCACCATGTCGACAAACAGGTTGATTTGCGCAATCCCCGCGCCGAAAACCCCCGGCCCCATCTTGCGGAATAGTTCGCGGATATGCGGCGTCAGGCGCGGCCTGCGCCATTTGAGGATAATTCCCAAACGGCGCGTCGCCCAGAACAGCCAGAGCAGCTGCAATATGCCCGCCAGCACAACCCCCCACGACAGCGCATGTCCGACCGTCCCCGTAAAGGGCTTGAAGCAGAACATCGCGAAAATCAGCGCAAGGTTGAACAGCATCGGCGCAGCGGCAAAGGGCCCGAAACGGTCGAACGAATTCATGACCCCGCCCAACAGCGCCGTCAGCGACATCAGAAGAATATACGGGAAGGTCACGCGCGACATTTCAAGCGCCAGATCATATCGCTCCGGCGTGCTGCCAAAACCGGGGGCGACGACATACAGCACCCACGGCATACACAGCAGCATCAGGATGGTAAAGGGCACCAGCACGGCCAGCATGACGGCCTGCGCTTCTTCGGCAAATCTGACGGCTTCGCGTTTACCCTCCGGCCCGTCGGCCAGCATGCCGGAAAACATCGGCACGAAGGATACGCTGAACGCCCCCTCCGCCGTGATGCGGCGGAAAAAATTCGGCAGTTTGAGCGCGACGAAAAACGCATCCGCCACCGGCCCCGCGCCCAGCATGGCCGCCGTCAGGATATCGCGCACGAAACCCAGAATACGGCTGCCCAGCGTCAGCCCGCCTACGGTTGCTACAGATTTGAAGAAAGACACGCGACGCCCCTTTGTGCCTGTGGGGGTTATATTTACTTGCTGCCAGACTAGACCGAACCGCGCGGTTTGTCACCTTCTGCGGCAGAGGTTATTTTCGATAAATATACCACCCTTGCTTCGGGGCGGCCTGCGGGCTTATAGTGCACAAAAAAGGGCGGCAGCATGGCCAAAAAATCCACATCTTCGGACAAAAACAAAGAATCCCGCTGGTTCGGCTATGACCAAGTCGACCCCGCCGAAAAAACGCGCCGCGTGATTGGCGTTTTTGACTCGGTTGCCGACCGCTATGACCTGATGAACGATATCATGTCGGCTGGCATCCACCGCCTTTGGAAAAACCGTTTTGTGCGCATGATGCGTCCGGCGGCGGATAAAAAACTTCTCGATGTTGCGGGCGGTACGGGCGATATCGCTTTCCGCTACCGCGAAAAAGCCGGCAAGGATGCCGAGATTACCGTCAGTGACCTGAATGCCGAAATGCTGCGCGTCGGCCAGAAACGCGCCATCGACCGCGGTTACGTGAAGGGCTTTACATGGGTCGAGGCGAATGCCGAACGCCTGCCGTTTGATGACAACAGCTTCGATCTTTATTCGATTTCCTTTGGCCTTCGCAACGTCACGCATATCGACGATGCGCTCAGCGAGGCCTACCGCGTGCTGCGTCCGGGCGGGCAGTTCTTCTGCCTTGAATTCAGTCAGGTCAGCGACCCGCTGTTGCGCAAGATTTACGACCGCTATTCCTTCAGCCTTATCCCCGCCATGGGCGAAATCGTGGCCAAGGACCGCGCCAGCTATCAATATTTGGCCGAAAGCATCCGCCAGTTCCCGACCCGCGTGCAGCTGAAACGCCGTCTGGAAACCGCCGGATTCGAACAAGTGAAGGCCATCGCCCTCACCGGCGGCGTGGCCGCCATCCATATCGGCAATAAACTGTAAGCAAAATCAAAGCCTTATATACAGCCCCTGCAACGCTATAGTTTTATTGACTTATGGCAATAGCAATATTATAACAATGTAGCACTTCAGGGGTTTTTACAGTCTATGGATTTCGACGTTTTCAAAGCCAAACTGCATCAGGTGCTGGACTTCTTCAAACCGGAAGTTCAGGCCACAACACGCGTCAAGCTCGACCTTGCCGCGGGCAGCGCCGCGCTTTTGATTATCGACGTGCAAAAAGAATTTGCCGACCCCGCGCAAGGCCGCGGCAATACCGAAACCAGAAACGTCACCAAGCGTATTAACAGCCTTATCCCCGCCTTTCGCGCCGCAGGCATGCCGGCCTATGTGGTTTATTTTTCCGACTACGAAAAAAACCCGCAGGATATCGATTTTTACATGTTCCGCCCGCATCCGCAGGACAAGCTGATTGCAAAAGACGAAGACAGCGCCTTCAAAGGCAGCAACATCAAAAAAATTCTCAAGCATGACAAACGCAAGACGCTGCTGGCTTGCGGCTTCAACCTCAACGCCTGCGTTTTCAAAACAGTGATGGATGCGCGCGACAACGGGTTCGAGGTAGTTTTGCTGCGCGACCTGACGGGCAACGATAACGATAACGACCGCACAAAAACCGACGAGCAAATCGAGAAAATGAAAAAACGCGGCGTGAAGTTCGTGAACTCGATCGACCTGCTCGAAGACATCAGCGATTTCAAAAAAGACCGCCCCCTGCCGGCCGCCCGTCAGCTCCCGCCGCCAAAACCAACGGGCCCGCGCAAATAAAAACACCTGTTTTTACGGGCTTTCCTGCGTTTCCCCGCCTGAATGAATCTGCTATAAAAGGATGATTCTGTTATTCACCCTTTTTACGCGGAGATTTCATCCATGTCTCAGGCCACGCTCGTCTCTCTTCAACTGCTGCCCCATGCGAAGGGCCTGAACCTGCCGCAATACGCAACCGCCTTGTCTGCGGGCGTTGATCTTGAAGCTGCTGTCGATGCTCCCATGACGCTGAAACCGGGCGAGCGCGCACTGGTGCCGACCGGACTTGCCATGGCATTGCCCGCCGGGTTTGAGGCGCAAATCCGCCCCCGCTCCGGCCTTGCTTTCAAAAACGGTGTGACGGTTCTCAACAGCCCCGGCACGATTGACGCCGATTACCGCGGTGAAGTGAAAGTCCTTCTTATCAACCACGGCCAGCAGGATTTTGTGATCGAACGCGGCATGCGCATCGCGCAGATGGTCATCGCCCCCTTCACGCAAGTCAGCTGGGGCGTTGTCGATACGCTCGACGAAACCGCGCGCGGTGCGGGCGGCTTTGGCTCCACCGGCGTTGAACAGGCCGTGAAGAAAGCGGTTTAACCGCCATGCGCATTTACGACCACATCTGGCAAACCGTGGGCGGCACGCCGCTGGTACGCATGCCGCGGCTTTCTGCCGAATACGGCGCGAAGGCCGATATCGTTTTAAAGCTGGAATTCTTCAATCCGCTGTCGAGCGTCAAAGACCGGCTCGCCCTCGCGTTGATTGAAGCCGCCGAACAAGACGGTAAAATCGGCAAGGATACGCTGATTGTGGAGCCGACATCCGGCAATACCGGCATCGGCCTTGCCTTTATCTGCGCGGCCAAAGGTTACCGCCTGCAGCTGGTCATGCCCGAAAGCATGTCGTATGAACGCCGCAAGATGCTGCGCCTGATGGGGGCGGAACTGGTGCTCACCCCCGCCGAACAGGGCATGAAGGGCGCTGTCGCCAAGGCGCAGGAAATCGTCAATACCAATCCGAATGCCTTCATGCCCCAGCAATTCGACAACCCCGCCAACGCCGATATCCACCGCCGCACCACGGCAGAGGAAATCTGGCGCGATACCGACGGCAAGGCCGATGTACTGGTCGCGGGCGTCGGCACCGGCGGCACACTCACGGGCGTATCGCAGGCGCTCAAGGCACGCAAACCGGGTTTTAAAACCATCGCCATCGAGCCTGCGGACAGCCCCGTATTGTCGGGCGGTCAGCCGGGGGCGCATAAAATTCAGGGTATCGGCGCGGGGTTTATTCCCGCCGTTCTGGATACCACGCAAATCGATGACATCATCACCGTCACCAACGATGACGCCTATGCTATGATGCGCAAGGTCGCCAAGACCGAGGGGATCCCCGTCGGCGTTTCATCCGGCGCCGCTATCCACGCCGCGTTGACACTTGCGCAGCGTGACGATATGGCGGGAAAAATGATTGTCACCATCGTACCCAGCATGGCGGAGCGGTATCTCTCCCTCCCGCCTTTCAAGGACCTTGAAGGATAACACCTTCATCGAAAATCAAAGACGGGGCATCTGATGAAAAAAACATCTCTCTCTGCGCTACTGTGTGTTTTTCTTCTTGCCGGCTGCCTGTCGGCGGAGCGGGAAAATAATTTGCGCTATGTCGACGAAACCTACGGCAAAGTCATTTATCAGGAATACACCGACGACAAAGACGCGTGGCGGATTTTCGACAGGCCCGATCTGCAAAAAATGGGCGTAAGCCTCAGCCTTAACAAAAGTATCGAGCTTGGCAAAAAATTCGGCACCAACTGGCCCGGCAAAGATGATTTCCGGATCGCCGCCGAAGGGTTTTTCAAACAAAAAAACCGAAACTGCCAGATTACGGCAGACAAAACCCTGTCGCCAACAGGCTATGAATTCAGCTACGCATGCAAATAATGACCGATACAAAAATAAAAAAGGCCGCTATCACAGCGGCCTTTTTTATTGAGAAGCAAAAGAACAGTTTACTGTCCCGGCGCTTTCGGCGTTTGCTGTACGCTGGGCGTGGCAGCAGGTGCGGCTTTGGGGGCTGCATCGGCAGCTTGTGCATTCGGCTTCACGCTTTGCGCAAAATCGTTTCTTGACGTTGCGGCGGGGTCGAACGAAGACGGCGCTTCGGCTTGCTGCGCGGCGCGCGGGGCTTCGGCGGCGGCTTTGTTGCCGCGGCTGTTCCACCAGCTGCGCAGGCTGTTCAAATCCTTGGTTGCGTGAACGGACAGGTCAGCCCAGAATTCTTTCACATCGTTTTTGACGCGATCCAGAAATTCGGCGCGGTCCTTGCGCACGGCCACAGTGACAGCGGCAGCCGCCACAAGCGGTACCGTGACAAACGGCGCCGCCGTCAGCAGAAAAGCCCCCGTGGCAAAAGCGCCCGTGGCAGCCAGATAGGCGGTGGTTTTATTGATTTTGGGTTCGCCAGACATGATTATTCCCCTCTTTGATGTTGTTGTTTAATCAAAATGACTTAACGGATGATGTTGAGATAGGCGCCATTTTAGCGGCGCATTATGTCATGTCAAGAAAGATAAAAGCGGTTGTTTCCAAACGGAAAAACACCTAAAAAAGCATTATGAAACCACAAGCCGCCCCCATGACCGACGCATCCGACGAGGATGGCCAGAGCGCGAGCATATCCGCCGCGCAACTGACGCCGATGATGGCGCAGTATATGGACGTCAAACAGCAATATCCGGATTGCCTTGTGTTCTACCGCATGGGCGATTTTTACGAACTGTTTTTCGATGATGCGGTCAAGGCCAGCGCGGCGCTGGATATCACGCTCACCAAACGCGGCAGCAAGGGCGAAGACGTGCCGATGTGCGGCGTGCCGTGGCACAGCCACGAAGCCTATCTGGCCCGCCTCATCCGCATGGGCTTCAAGGTTGCGATCTGCGAACAGGTCGAAACCCCCGAAGAAGCCAAACAGCGCGGCGGGTACAAGGCGCTGGTGCGCCGCGATGTGACGCGCGTGGTGACGCAAGGGACGCTCACCGAAGACACGCTGCTGGAAAGCGGCAGCAATAACTACCTCTCCGCGCTTGCAGATGTCGCGGGCGCAATCGGTTTTGCATGGCTGGATTTGTCCACCGGCGATTTCACGCTGCAGCCCGTCGCCGCCAAAGACCTTGGCGCGACGCTGGGCCGCGTTTCCCCCGGGGAGATTTTGCTGCCCGAAAAAATGCTCCAAAACACGCAGCTGTTCGAAACGCTGGGCGATTTCAAACAAATCCTGACCGTCCAGCCCAACAGCCGTTTTGACAGCGAAAACGCGCGCAAGCGGCTGGAAACACATTTCGGCGTTGCGACGCTGGAAAGCTTTGGCGGATTTTCGCGCGCCGAAATCGCCGCCGCGGGCGCGCTGCTGGATTACGTAGAGCTGACCCAAAAAGGCAAAGTGCCGCGCCTGTCGGCACCGCGCCAGCTGGCACTCGGCTCCGTCATGGAAATCGACGCCGCGACGCGCCGCAACCTTGAGCTGACCCATACAATGTCGGGCGAACGCAGCGGCAGCCTGCTGTCGGTCATGGATATGACCGTAACGGGCGCGGGCGCACGTTTGCTCGCGCGGCATATCGCCATGCCGCTCACAAACCCGCAGCAGATTGATGACCGTCTGGATGCCGTCGCGGCCTTCGCCGATAACAGCACGCTGCGCAGCGAAACGCGCGAATTCCTGCGTGGCTGCGCGGATATCGAACGCGCCCTCGCCCGCCTGAGCCTTGAGCGCGGCGGGCCGCGCGATCTTGCCGCCATCGCGGGCACGCTGGCCGCCACGGTCAAATTGCACCGGCTGATTTCTGCCTCTGTTGATGACATTCATAAACTTCCCGCCCTGCTTGCTCAGGCCTTGGCCGCGCTGGCGAAATGGGGATCGCACCACCCGCTGGTGAACCAGCTGGAGCGCGCCCTCGCCGCCGACCTGCCGATGCTGACGCGCGATGGCGGGTTTATCGCCGGCGGCTATTCGCCCAAACTGGACGAGCTCAAAATGCTGCGCGATAACAGCCGCCAGCATATCGCAAAACTGCAGGGCGATTACATCCGCAAGACGGGCGTGAACACCCTCAAAATCAAACACAACAACGTCATCGGTTATTACATCGAGGTTACGTCGAACAATGCCGATAAACTTTTCGGCATGACGGATACCTTCATCCACCGCCAGACCATGGCGAGCGCCGCACGGTTTACGACGGTGGAGCTGTCGGAACTGGAAAGCAAAATTTCCGAAGCCGCCGCAAAATCGCTGGCGCTGGAGCTGGAGATTTTCAAACAGCTGGCGGACGAAGTCCTCGCGCTTGGCGAAACCATCGCCGCGACGGCGGAGGCGATTGCCGCGATTGACGTGGCGAGCGCCCTGGCCGAACTGGCCGTGCGCAACCATTATTGCCGCCCGCGTATTGATAGCACACTGGCATTCGACATTCAGGGTGGCCGCCACCCTGTGGTCGAACACGCGCTGAAAAAACAGCACAATCAGGAATTCATCGCCAATAACTGCCGTTTGGCGGACGAAGCGCGGCTGTGGCTGCTGACCGGCCCCAACATGGCGGGTAAATCGACATTTCTGCGCCAGAACGCGCTGATTGCGCTGATGGCGCAGATGGGGTCTTACGTCCCCGCCGCCTCCGCCCATATCGGCACGGTGGACAGGCTGTTCAGCCGCGTTGGCGCAGCCGACGACCTTGCGCGCGGGCGTTCGACATTCATGGTAGAAATGGTCGAAACCGCGACGATTTTGCATCAGGCCACGGCACGTTCGCTGGTTATTCTGGATGAAATCGGGCGCGGCACGGCAACCTATGACGGTCTTTCGATTGCCTGGGCGTGCCTTGAACATCTGCACGACGTCAATACCTGCCGCGCGCTGTTCGCGACACATTATCACGAACTGACATCGCTGACAGAACGCCTGAAGCATCTGGCCTGCCACACCATGCGCGTACGGGAATGGCAGGACAATATTGTGTTCCTGCACGAAGTCGCGCCGGGCACGGCCGACCGTTCCTATGGCGTGCATGTCGCCAAACTAGCCGGATTGCCGCCCGCCGTGATTGCACGCGCAGAACAGGTGCTGGGCATCCTTGAAAACGCGAAAAACCCGATGGACGCCAGCAAGACCATGAGCGACCTGCCGCTGTTCAGCGCCGCGCCCAAGGAACCCGCGAAGGCGAAAACGTCGGCGGTCGAAGACGCGCTCAAAGCCCTCGACCCCGACAGCATGAGCCCGCGCGACGCGCTGGATGCGCTTTATGCCTTGAAATCGAAGCTCAATTCCATAACTTGACCCCTCTGCCGGGTTTTGCTATCCATGAGCCTTCAACCCACTCGCGGAAAGCCCAGAGATGACCAGCGCAAAAACTTTATTGCAGCTCAACACCTACGACATCGACAACCTGCGCCATCTGGCGGAGAGCGCACGGATGAGCCAGTCGGAGGCCTTCCATACCGCCATGGCATTCTGCGACCATGCCGTCAATTACATGCGCCGCGGCTACAGCGTCTCCGCGCTGTATCAGGATTCATATGCGCGCTATACGACGAACAGCTTTTCGCCGTCCGCCGTCGCACACAACATCAACAGCCGCCGCCGCGATGTCGAAATTCATGAAACGCCGCTGCCGCTGTTTCGCACCACGGCGGATCGTCTCGAAAACATCAAAAACTTTTTGAAAACGGACTCAGATACGCTGGCCGTTGCCTTCGCGCTTGAATACGCGCGCACCGCGCATGACCGCACACATGCGTGCAATAAAGGCAAAAAAGCGACCATCTTTTTCAGCCTGACGAATGCGCCGGGCGACCGCGGTTATTTGCTGGGTAAAAATCACCCGTATAACGCCAATCTTGGCAACAGTTTCCGCCGCGCCACCCGCGGCCTGAAACAGCAGATGGCCGCCGCCAATCCCTTTCGCAAAAAGCCGGCCTTGCCCGCGCTGCCAGCCCCTGCGGCAGCGGCGCCCGCAACCCCCGCGCCAGAGCCGCAGCAGCAGATACAGGAAATCCGCCTTCTGCAATCCCCCACCGTCAACAAACGCGTGCAGGACGGCGCACCGCAACCGCCCAAAAACGGCGGCGGTTTTTCGCTCTAATCATTTGTTATCCGCTTAAGGTTTACGCTGGGGCGGACGGCGGATATTCGCCGGCTTCAAAACCGAAATATCTCGCTGCAGGATATGCGCAAGCCGTCCGGGCTTGGCATCGCTTTTGACCGGATGCATGGTTTCCGCATTGAACGCGCGGCGCAGATAGGTGGATGTCTGGCCTTCCTTGCGCGCCAGCGACAATTCGACTTTGGTATGCGGCTCCCCCTTCAGCGGGTCTTTGCCGACTTCATAAGCCTCGATTTTCCAGACGCCGTTATATTTCTTCATATCCGCGCGGGTTTCGCGCCAGAAAATCTCCGCCCCCACGCGGATGAAATCAGGCGCGCGGCCATGCACTTCGCGCACACGCTCCGGCGTATACTCGACGATATCGCCCGATTTGGTCTGGATGACCAGAATTTCTTCGGACAGAGGATGGCGGTCTTTGCGCGCCAGACAGAAATCACGGATGGTATGTTCCTGCCCGTCCACCTCGATGATGGCGCCGCGATAGATGAAAGATGGAATTTCTTCGGGTTTCATGGCCGTCTGCCCCCGCCGCTTTTACGGCGCACATCGCCCACGGGTTTGCCTACGCGGGTATCGCGCGACAGGATATGCGGCGGCGTATTGCTTTTGACCGTCATGGTTTTCGGATCATACAGCGTTTTAAAGGTCATCGCACTGCCGCGTGACAAGACCATTTCGATGCGGGCATCTTCGGGGTTGTCATTCGCATAGCGCGCGGCAGCCACGCGCCAGATACCTGAAATGGCCCCGCTGCGGCGGATCGTGACATCGTCCCCCTTCGCGATAAACGGCTGTTTTTCACGCGGGGCCACGGGATGACACTCAGGGACGGAAACGGTCGTTGGCGGCGCTGCGGCGCGGTGACATCCCGCTTTGCGGCGGCATATAACGGTCGTCGTTCGCCGGCGGCTTGTCCCCGCCCATCTGCGGCGGCACGGGTTTGACCGGTGAATGATACGGCGCGTATTCCTTTTCAATCGCCGTGTAATAAAGCTTGAGGGAGCGGATCTGCGTATCCGTCACATCCTGCCACTTCGCGCGGCCGGATCCGCGTTCCTGCTCTATCTGCTCCAGCTCCTTGCGGGCTTTGGCCAGCGTCATATAAGGGGCGCTGAGATCGGGGTTGAGCACGCGCGACGCGATATGACGGCGCATCAGTTCCTGCTTTTCCGCGCTCAGGGCTTCGGGGTCGGCCTCGAATACGATGCGCCCCGCGAATTTCGCAAAACGGCGGATATGCGGTTCGGTTTTCAGTTCTTCCTCGAAGCGCTGCGGGAAATCGACGACCAGCTTCGCGGCATCCGCCCAGCTTGCCGTATTGTTGAATTCCTTCAGCCACTGGTTGACCTTGATACGCACGGGGGCCGACATGTCGACATCCATCAGCGTTTCCGGCAAATGCGGCGCCACGGGCTTGGCCCCCGCATCGCGCACCTTCGCGGCGGCTTCGGATATACGTTTGGCGAAATCGCTGTCGGCTTTGATCATATCGGCGCGTTGTTCGGCCAGTTTATCGTCAAACTTCGCGGGGATCACGCGGTCGGACATTTCCATCGGCATCAGGATAGGCTGACCATCCTTCGGCGCGTGGCGGAACGGATGGTATTTCGCGTTTTGCGGCTTCAGACATTCGGCCAGTTCATCGACCGTCATCTTCATGTATTTCGACGGATCGGACGACAGGTCGAACATGATTTCGGTCGCATCGCCGTCGCGCGTGGCGATGTTGGTGACAACGGCAGAGCGCACTTTGCCATAGGCCATGAACGAATGGGTGAAAATCTTGTTTTTGGCCATGAAATCGTCAACGCCGGAAACGGTCGCCAGATTGGTCATTTGCTCCCATATCTGGGGGGCTGCCTTGCGGATGACCTTGGCAACGCCGATGGTCGCCTTGATGTCGTTCATGGCGTCATGCGCATCGTGATTGCCCAGCGATACGCCGTTTTGCTGCGCGACGTTGAGCAGCGACAGGCTGGCCGTGCCGTAATCATTAAGGGTATCGAGTTTCAGCGCCTCCGGCATATGGATGGCGATCGCCTTGACCAGCACCATAATGTCAGAACGCCCGTTGGTTTCACCCGTCGCGGGGGATTTCAGCGTGGTCAGGCCGGGGTCGAGCAGGTTCTGGTGCAGGTTCTGGGCCAGCAGCGGCTCGTCATACCCGAGCGTGTTGTAGCCGGAGAAAATCACCGGCATGTACTGCGAGCGGATCCACTCATCCACTTCCTGCATCATTTCATAGTGGGAATTTTTGCTTTTCTTGAGGTCTTCCGGCGTGAAGCCCGTGGTCAGCAAGGCCCCCGGTGACGGCACCACCCACGGCGAGCGGCGACATTCGATTTTCTTGCTGGACAGGATGTTCAGGTTATCGTCCGTGAACACAAGGGCGATCTGCAGGATTTGGCTGAAATCCTTGTCGAGACCCGAGGTTTCGGTATCGTAAAATATGAACACGTGGCCGGCTCCTTCGCTTGCGAGTGGTCGTGCGTTTCACAATTTTCTTTTTTGTTGGTGGAATATTGAATATCATCTTTTGTAATCAAACGCATCAAAAAAGATGGTTTAAGGAAATATTATTACCGTATTAACAAACGGTCGCACTGTCAGGCACGGGAACTTATGGCGCTACTTGGTAAAAAAACGGCATCCTCTGCGCCAAACGACAGAAAAAAATCCGCTTTTGATAAAAAATTAAAAGAGTTAATCCGCTTTTTTCAAGCGGAATACGAGATTATCAGCGACCCGCTGCGCGCACCGCGCGATACATCAGAAAAAACTTTCGCTTTTCCGCTTAAGTATTCTGATTTAACAGATAAATATATCAAAAAAATTGCCGATGCCTGCGCCGGATTGCATCCCACCGGCAAGCCGCCAGCGATTGTCGCCACCGGCGGTTATGGCCGCGGCGAGCTGGCGCCTTTTTCCGACATCGACGTGCTGATCCTGACCGCGGACACGATTGATGCCGCCACAAAAAAATGGATTCAGAATCTGCATGCCGCCTGCTGGCAGGCTGGCATCCGCCTCAGCTACAGCGTCCGCAGCCTTGATGAATGTGCGGGTGCGCTGCGCGGTGATTTGCATTTTATGACCAGCCTTCTGGAGCGGCGGTTTATCTGGGGCGATAAAAAACTCTATCGCCATCTCGATAAAGTTTATGACCAGTATCTGCGCGAAGCCGGCACCGGCCCCCTCATCGCCGCGAAACTGGCCGAACGTGACGCCCGTCACCGCAAACAGGGCGACAGCCGCGCCCTGCTCCAGCCCAATATCAAGGAGGGCAAGGGCGGGCTGCGCGATTTGCAAAACCTGTTCTGGCTGGCCACCCTGTCCGATAACGCGCCCAGATTGCAGGACATGGTGCGTAAAAAACTGCTGAGCGCCGCCGAAGCCCGCAGCCTTGGCCGCGCGCATGAATTTTTCTGGCGTGTGCGCTGCCAGTTGCACATGCTGGCCGAACGCGCAGACGACCGCCTGTCGTTCGAAGTGCAGCCGCATATCGCCCTTCGCATGGGCTATGACAATCCCGCCCCGAACCTCAGGGCCGAAGCCTTCATGCGTGATTATTTCCGCATGGCCAATGAAACCGGATATCTGACCCGCATTCTTTGCACCGTACTGGAGGCGCGCGCCAGCAGCGGCGGGGCCACCGCAGGGTCGCGCAAACTCGCGCTGAGCGAAAATATCGAAGGCTTCGCCGTGGCGCAAAACCGCCTGCTGCCGCAAACGCCGGATAGTTTTGACAAGACGCCGTCGGATATCGTGCGGATTTTCCGCGTCAGCCAGACCAGCGGCTTCGACATTCACCCCGATGCCCTGCGTCAGATACGCGCGCGCATCGACCAGTCGCCCAAACGGCTGCAAGACGATAAAGACGCATTGGCTATTCTGCGCGATATCATTCTTGACCGAAAAAAATCGGCGCAAACCCTGCGGCGGTTGAACGAAGCGGGCCTGATGACCGCGCTGATCCCCGACTTCGCGAATATTTTCGCGCATATGCAGTATGACATGTACCATTTTTTTACGGCGGACGAACACACCATCAACGCCATCGACATGCTGCATAAAATCGAAAACGGAGAGCTTCAGGCGGAAGCGCCTGTATCGACCATCCTGTTCGGTCAAATCCATTCGCGCCGCGCGCTTTATATGGCGATGCTGTTTCATGACATGGCCAAGGGCACGGGCGGCGAACACGCCATCAAGGGCGCCGCCATCGCACGCCGCATGTGTCCGAAATTCGGGCTCGATGCCGCGGAAACCGAAACGGCCGCATGGCTTGTCGAATATCATTTGCTGATGACCATGACCGCGTTCAAGCGCGACCTGTCCGACCCCAAAACCGTCGCGGATTTTGCCGCCGCCGTGCAATCGCCGGAGCGTCTGAAACTGCTGACCATCATGACCGCCGCCGATGTTCTGGCCGTCGGGCCCGGCCGCTGGAACAACTGGAAAGCGGGCCTGCTGCGCGATCTTTATGCACGCACGCAGCACATCCTCAGCGGGACGCCCGATTTGTTCGACGATGCGCAGGCCACGCTGGTCAAACAAAAAGCCGTACGCCGCCTGATTGGCGACAAGACAACCGCGCTGCGTTATCTGACAGACCGCGCCCCCGCCGATTTCTGGCACAGTTTCGCGCCCGAAACGCTGGCAGGGTTTATTAGCGCCCTCGACAAAAACGCCGGCATGAAGGAACAGGCCACCGTCGTGCGCGTGCTGCCCGCCCCCGCGCAGGATTTCACTGAAGTCTTCGTATTCACGCCCGACCGCACGGGGCTTTTCGCCACGCTGGCAGGCGCGATGTCCGCCGCAGGCGCGTCGATTGCCTCCGCGCGTATTTTCACGCTGCCAGACGGCATGGCGCTCGACGTGTTTCAGGTGCAGGATTTGCAAGGCCATGCCTACGACAATCCGGCTTTTATGCAGCGCACGGTCAAGGCCGCGCTCGCAGGGACACTGGATATCGAGGCGGAAATCGCCCAGCACCGTAAAAACCAGCCCCGCCGCAGCGAGAATTTCCGCGTCGCGCCGCAGGTCATCCTCGACAACAACGCCAGCAACAGCCACACCGTCATCGAGGTGACCGGCAAAGACCGCCCCGGTTTTTTGTATGCCGTCACGTCAGGTCTGACCGAACTCGGCCTGCAAATCAGCGCGGCCAAGGTTACAACCTTTGGCAGTCGCGCGATGGACGTGTTTTATGTCAAAGACAGCTACGGCCTGAAAATCATCCACCCCCAAAAACTGGGCGGAATTGAACGCCTACTCAAGAATATACTTGAAAAAACGGCATAATCGGCCCCATACTCTTGTAGTTAAAGAAAAAAAGCGGAGAACGGGTGTGCCTCTCAGCGCGGTCGACACGAAACAATCCACAGGCTGGTCACCAGACAGCTGGCGCGGCAAAAAAGCCGAACAGATGCCGACCTATGACGACCTCGCCGCGCTCGAAAAAGTCGAACATACCCTTGCCAATTATCCGCCGCTGGTTTTCGCGGGTGAAGCACGCCGTTTGAAAAACCAGCTGGCCCGCGTCGCCGCCGGTGAAGCCTTTGTGCTGCAAGGTGGCGATTGCGCCGAAAGTTTTGCCGAATTCCATCCGAAAAACATCCGCGATACCTTCCGCGTGATTTTGCAAATGGCGATTGTCATGACCTTCGCCGCGGGTATGCCTGTTGTAAAAATCGGCCGCCTTGCCGGACAGTTCGCCAAACCGCGCAGCGCGCCCAGCGAAACGCGCGACGGCGTGACGCTGCCCAGCTACAAGGGCGATATCATCAACGGCCCCGAATTCACACCCGAAGCGCGCCGCCATGACCCGCAGCGCATCGTACAGGCCTATAACCAGTCTGCCGCCACGCTGAACCTTGTGCGCGCCTTCGCCTCGGGCGGTTATGCCGATTTGCACCGCGTGCATAAATGGACGCTGGATTTCATCAAAGGTCACCCGCTGGAAAGCCGTTATCAGGATCTGGCCTCGCGCCTGGACCAGACGCTGGCCTTCATGGCCGCGGCGGGCATCACCGTCGATAATTCGCCGCAAATCCGCGAAGTGGATTTTTACACCTCGCACGAAGCGCTGCTGCTGCCCTATGAACAGGCCATGACCCGCACCGATTCAACCACGGGCGAATATTACGCCGTTTCCGGTCATATGCTGTGGATTGGCGACCGCACGCGCCAGCCCGACGGCGCGCATGTCGAATTCCTTCGCGGCGTGAAAAACCCCATCGCTTTCAAATGCGGCCCCAGCCTGCCGGTGGATGACATGCTGAAGCTGATTGACATCCTCAATCCTGACAACGAACCCGGTCGCCTGACGCTCATCAGCCGCATGGGCCATGACAAAGTCGCGGCGCATTTGCCCGCGCTCATCCGCGCCGTCAAGCGCGAGGGTAAAAACGTCGTCTGGTCCTGCGACCCGATGCACGGCAACACGCATACATCGACCACGGGCTATAAAACCCGCGCCTTCGACAGCGTGTATAGCGAGGTTGAACAGTTCTTCCAGATTCACCGTGCCGAGGGTTCGCACCCCGGCGGCGTGCATTTCGAACTGACCGGCCAGGACGTCACCGAATGCACGGGGGGCGCCTACAAAATCACCGATGAAAATCTTGGCGACCGCTACCATACGCATTGCGACCCGCGTCTGAACGCATCGCAATCGCTGGAACTCGCCTTCATGATTGCCGACGAGCTGCAAAAGCACGTCAACAGTACCAAAAGCTGAATACGGACTTGATAAAAACAACAAGGATGCAACGGGGGAAGCAGCCGGATGTTTGAAGAACAAGGAAACGAAGGGTACGAAAATATCGTCAAGGCGCAGGCTTTGTTCCGGCGCCTGATGGAATGCGAACCGGGCGGCGAGTTCAAGAAAATCTTCGCCGACGCCATCCAGCAGCATACGCTGGACGAATTCTATCCCGTTGTCGTGCGCGCCGAACTCAGCGCCGCTTTGATGCTCTGCCATATCGCCGCCGCGCAGGTGCCGGGTTTCCTGTTCAGGAATTACCTCAACGAATGCTGCGGTCTGCGCCCCGCGCAGCTGATCAACCTGCCGCTGCGCGACGTTGCGGATATCAGCGAAATGAAAATAGAAGACGTGGAGCCTATCGCCCGCGCTTTTGGCTATGTGGTCAAGGACGGCATTCTTGCCGACCATCCCGACGCGCACCGCAAGGATGACAAGGACACCGTGGTCAGCCTTGACGGCAAGCGTGGCGTGCGTCACGCGGGTTAATCCCATGATGGACGACAAGCCGCAAAACCCCGCTGACGATAACGGCTGGTTCCGTCATTTCCGCATGACAAAATACCTGCCCGCCATCACAAATAAATTCGATGCGGCCATGGCCGAACACGCGTCAGATGCCGCCGCGACCAAAGCGGTCATGACGGGCTATGCCGCTGCCGCACTGGATATCCTGCTGCATACAGGCGCGCAGCCCAAACATATCGCGGCGGAGCTCGGTGAAACATTCCGTCTGACGCCGCAACATTTTTTGCTGCTGAATGTCGACGACTTCGCCCGCCTTAGCGGCCGCGGGCGTCTGACGCTTGGCGAAACACTGGCCGATGCCGGATTTCTGATTGACCAGGGCATCGTCGCAGGCTTTCGCCAACCCGGAGACGGCCGCCGTCCACCGCGCCCGCCCGCACCCTAGAAATATCCTTTTTTCGCCCGTTTTATGGGCTTTTCACGGCAAAACTGCGGTTTTTGCCCCCTTGGGTTTTCAGGGGGGCTGGTGTAAGATGGGCGCCTTGAAACCATAAGGATTACGATACCATGACCGTCGCCGTCAGATTTGCCCCCAGCCCCACCGGAACGCTCCATGTCGGCAGCGTGCGCACCGCGCTTATCGTCTGGCTTTGCGCCCGCAAGAACAAGGGCAATTTCATGCTGCGCATCGACGATACCGACCTCGTGCGCTCCAAAGAAGAAAACGTCGATGACATCATGGCGGGTCTTAAATGGCTCGGCCTGACGTGGGACAGCTTCGCGCGCCAGCGTGACCGCGGCGCCGATTACGACCGCGCCATCCAGAAACTCAAGGACAACGGCCGCCTCTATCCCTGCTATGAAACCGAAGATGAACTCGGCCTCAAGCGCAAAGCGCTTTTGTCGCAGGGCAAGCCGCCGATTTACGACCGCGCCGCGCTGGAGCTGACCGACGCGCAGAAAAAACAATTCGAAGCCGAAGGCCGCCGTCCGCACTGGCGCTTCAAGCTGGAACACAAACCCATCATCTGGCAGGATCTTGTGCGCGGTCACGTCGAATTCCACGGCAAGGATATGACCGACCCCGTGCTGATCCGCGAAGATGGCCGCCCGCTGTATCACATCTGCTCGGTCATCGATGACATCGATTTCGGCATCACGCATATTGTGCGCGGCGAAGACCATGTCAGCAATACCGCCAGCCACGTACAAATGTTCGAAGCGCTGGGCGCAACGCCGCCGCAATTCGCGCACGTTACGCTGCTGGGCGATATGGAAGGCAAAAAACTGTCGAAACGCAAAGGCTCTTTCAGCGTTTCCTCGCTGCGCGACGAAGTCGGCATCGAACCGCTGGCGCTTATCAGCCTGATGTCGCGCATCGGCACCTCCGACCCCATCGAGCCGCTGAGCAGCATTCAGGACGCCATCGACAGTTTCGATTTCGCCAAATTCTCGCGCAACCTGCCGAAATTCGACGAAGAAGAACTGTATCGCCTGAACGCGAAAATCCTGCACAAAATGGAATTCGCACAGGTTAAAGACCGCCTTGCCGCACTCGGCATGGGCGATGTGGACGAAGCATTCTGGCTGGCTGTGCGCCCGAACCTCGAACTTCTGGCCGACATCAAGGACTGGTGGCAAGTCGCCAAAGGCCCCGTCACGCCGGTTATCGAAGATGCCGAATTCGCCAAAATCGCCGCCGAGCTGCTGCCCGAAGGCCCGTGGGACAACAAAACATGGGAACAATGGGTCGGCGCTATCAAGGCCAAAACCGACCGCAAGGGCAAGGCACTGTTCATGCCGCTGCGCCTGTCGATTACCGGACAGGAACACGGCCCCGAACTGGGCGTGCTGCTGCCCCTGATCGGCCGCCAGCGCGTGCTGGAGCGGCTCAAGTCGGCGGCATAAAAGCCCCGCATATGGCCGGAACCGATACATCGCAACCTCTCGTCCCCGCCGATATGCCGCTGGCGCCCGTGGTTATTCTGGTGCGCCCGCAGCTGGGTGAAAACATCGGCATGTGCGCGCGCGCGATGTTGAACTGCGGCGTCACGGAACTGCGTATCGTCAAGCCGCGCGACGGCTGGCCCAACGAAGACGCCATCGCCGCCGCATCGGGCGCGATTGATGTTCTGAACGGCGCGAAGCTTTACGAGACGACGGCCGAGGCTGTGGCAGATCTTGAATACGTGCTGGCCACCACGGCACGCATGCGCGATATGGTCAAACCGGTTTTGAAAGCCGAAGAAGCCGCGCGTGACATCCACCACCGCCATCACGGCCGCACGGCGGCGAATTGTGGAATTCTTTTCGGCCCCGAACGCTCCGGCCTTGAAAACGAAGACGTGGCCGTGGCGAGCGCGATTTTGAATATCCCGCTCAATCCCGGTTTTTCATCGCTTAATCTGGCGCAGGCGGTTTTGCTGGTCTGCTACAGCTGGCTTTGCTGCGATAACCGCTTTCCGCCCGCCGCCGCACCCGCGCCCGAAGACGGCGAGAACGAAGCGCCCGCCACCCGCGGCGAAATTGAACACCTGCTGCAATACCTTGAGGCCGACCTCGACGAGCGCGGCTTTTTCAGGAGCGCGCCGCAAAAACCGACCCTGCTACGCAATATCCGCAACTTCTTTTTCCGCGCCACCCCGACGGTGCAGGAAGTCCGCACCCTGCACGGCATTCTGGTCGCCCTACGCGGTAAACCCCGCGGCCAGCCTTAAGAACCAGGCCGAAAAGCCTTATTTTTATCCATAAAATCCATCATTTACGATATGTTAAGTGCCTACTGATAGGATTCAGATAGGATAAACAGGTATTTTTGGTTGGATATGTTCGAAAAGCGTCTCAGAGCGGCCTTTACACTGGTGACCGGCATCTTGCTGGGCAGCGCAGGTACGGCGCTTTATAACGATGCGCAAAAAGACCAAACCGCCCGTGCCGATACCCCGAAAGTCGAAAGCGTCGATCGGCATATCCTCAGCCTCGGTACCGTCGATGCCTATACCAGCGACAACCTGCCCGTGCAGGCGCGCATTTCGATTGTCGGACTGACGCCCGCCGGATTGCAGGATGAAACCACGGTACGCAGCGCGGTCATCCATACATTGAAACAGCATATCGCGCAAAAGCCTGCCAAAGATATGGGCGTCGACCAGCGTCTGGACGAAATCCGCAGCTCTTTCATGGCGCAGCAAGACCGCAGCCAGCTGTCGCATGTGACGATTGAACTGCCCCAGCGCAATCTGGATGAATTGGCCGCCAGCCTGATGGACGCCGTACGCCATACGGCAACAGGCCAGTTGGCACGCGATGCCGATGTGCGCCTGACGGTCGAGGCCACGTTCGACCCGCGCAATGTGGAGCGTTATTACGCCCGCAAGGATAAACAGGCACAGGCCGCCAAACCGTCGCCGGGCCATGGCGCCCCGTAAGCAAAACAATTCGCGCAGCAAAAAACCGCCCCGTTGCCAGGGCGGTTTTTTGTTCGTCCATCCCGCAGGAATTAGCGGGAGTAGAATTCGACGATGAGGTTCGGTTCCATGTGAACAGGATACGGAACTTCTTCGAGTTTCGGGCCGCGCACAAATTTGCCGGTGAAGGCTTTGTGATCGACTTCGAGATAAGACGGGATTTCGCGGTCAGCCGCTTCGATCGCGCCCATCACCAGCGCCATCGTGCGGGATTTTTCGCGCACTTCGATGATATCGCCGTCTTTGAGGGAGTAAGAAGCGATCGTCACGCGCTTTCCGTTCACTTTAACGTGACCGTGGCTGACGAACTGGCGTGCCGCGAACATGGTGGGCACGAATTTCATGCGGTAGATAACCGCATCCAGACGACGCTCCAGCAGCTCGACAAGGTTGTGACCGGAGTCACCTTTGCGGCGGCGGGCTTCTTCGTAGTAGCGGTAGAATTGACGCTCGCCGATGTTTGCGTAGTAGCCGCGCAGTTTTTGTTTTGCGAGCAGCTGGATCGCGTAGTCAGTCGGCTTTTTCTTGTTCTGGCCGTGTTGGCCGGGACCGTATTCGCGCTTGTTGAAGGGCGATTTTGCACGGCCCCACAGGTTGACGCCAAGGCGGCGGTCGATTTTATGTTTGGCTTGTGGGCGTTTTGCCATTGTATTTCCTCACTTTTACTAAATTGTCCCGGTAGTTCGGCCCGCTGTTGCGGCGACGGGGAGAGGATATAAATCCGGCCCTCTTTCCCGGGAATGTGGGCACTATAAGGATTTGGGCGGGATTGTCAACAGCATTATTATGGATTTATTGGTGTTTTTTCAGGGGTTTGCGCCCCCTCCTTCACAAAAAACACCCCGCGCCGCCGCTTAATGCCGCGTTTGGGCTGCCTGCGCCGCCATTTGCCGGATAGCCGCGGCATGGCCGCTTTCCGCCGCGCGTTCCAGCCACGCGCGGGCTGCTGTCATATCGGGCGTCGTGCCGCGGCCCAAATAATACCGCAGGGCAAGTTCGTATTGGCCGGCAGGGTCGCCCGCCTCCGCCCGCCGTTTGAGGGCGGTCAGGTAATAATCATCGGCGCGCTGGCGGCATTCCTGCCGCGCGGCATCGTCGGCGGGTATGGTAACGGTGATGCCGTATTCCTGTTCCAGCTCCTGCGCCTCTGCCGCCGTCAAATCGGCATCCATCGACAGGGCGGAGCATATCACCTTGCGCCCCGCGTCTTTATCGGCCGCAACGCCGTCGCCATGATACAGCGCCTGCCCGTAATAACGCAGCGCCAACGTGTCGCCGAAATAATAGGCCGCTTTGTAGAAATACTCGGCCGCCTTATGCGGCGCGTCGTAGCGGTAGTAAAGTCCAAGCTCGCGGCACGCGCCCGCGGCGCCCGCAACAGCGGCTTTCTGCAGCCACGACAGCCCCTCTTCGCGGTTGACGGTCAAAAAACGCTCCCCCGCATTCGGGCCCATAAAACCGCTCAGATAGGCGCGGCCGATATTTTCCATGGCGGCGGCATGCTCCTGCTCCGCGGCTTTGAGCATCCAGCCAAAAGCCGCCGCACCGCTTGGCGTCAACACCTGTCCCTTGCAATACCCCGTCATATGGCCAAGCGCGAGTTCGTATTGCGCATCGGCATCACCCGCGTCGGCGGCTTCGAAAAGCGCATCAAAATCGCAGTAGATTTTCATGACGCCGCCATCCGGCGCAGCGGCAGGCGCAAATGCTGTAAAATCATATCCGTCCGCGCGGCAACCGGCACCACGGGTACGCTGACGGGAGTATAGCCAAGCGCCGCGTAATCCGCGCGCAGCATGCCGTCAATTTTCTGTGCGACAGCTTCGTCTTCGGCACGCACGCCGTCTTTGACCAGCGGCAAACGGTCGAAAATAAATACGGCCTCATACCGATACATGCGGCACGCCGTGAAGGCCGCATCCGGTTTCATGCCCGCCAGACGGAAATAGGCGATGCTATCAGGCATGCCGCGATCCATGAAAACCTGCTGGGCGGGGTCAAGCGCCGCCTCCCGCGCGCGTTTGATACGCAGGATATCCTGCTGCAACTGCTGGCCGCCATCGCGGCGCACGTCATCGAGCGATAATCCCTGACGCAAGGCCAGCTCGATAAGTTCACGCGCGACTTCATCCTGCACGGCGTAGCCGCGCGCGCGCAAATCGTCAATCACCGAGGTCTTGCCCGACGACGGCGCGCCTGTAATCACCACCCAGTGCGTTTTCTTTTCAAAATCAGTCATTTTTCCCTACAAACCGTGATTATGCCATGCCGCCAGACATGCGTAAAGTCGCGCAGCGCGCAAAAGAAAACCGGACGGGATATCCCCCGTCCGGCTCGATTTCAGGAAAGTCCGGTGTTAATCGTTGCGGCGCGGACCGTCACCACGGCGCGGCGGCGCATCGCGGCCGTCGCGGCGGTCTTCGCGTCTGTCAAAACGGTCTTCTTTACGGTCGCGTCCGTCTTCACGGCGGTCGTATTTATCTTCGCGTTTGTCGTAGCGGTCTTCCTTGCGGTCGTAACGGTCTTCGACTTTATCGCGCTTGCCGCCGTCATGCTTGTCATCCCAACGATCTTCGCGGCGGTCTTTGCGATCTTCAGCGCGGTCGCGATGATCTTCATAACGGTCGCGGTGGTCTTCGTGGCGGTCACGGACATCTTCGCGGCGGTCGCGCATGTCTTCGCGATGTTCCTTGATGCGTTCATGCCGCTCTTCGACACGTTCGCGGTTGTCTTCGCGCCGCTCCTGCATCTTTTCGCGGTGTTCCTGAATACGCTCGCGCATTTCTTCCTGATGTTCGCGCCACGCCTCCGGCGGCTTGCCCGAGGGCGGCAGCGGACGCCCCTCCGGCTGGGCATGAGCGCCAGTAGCGGAAAAGAGCATCAGGGCACCAGCGGCGACAGACAGAAAATGATACTTGTTCATAAAGTTTCCCCTTGGGTTTTGTATCCTGTTTTTCAGCTTTTCAAGGCGTTGGCGGCTATTTTTGCAGCCATCCGGCCTTGTTGTTACGTCTATGACACGGGCGGCGGCGGCAAACCCTGCGCTGTTTTTTAGCGCCCACCCCCCGTTATCACGACGGCAGCACAGCCTACGGCAAATAGCGCAAACAGAACGGCAAGGGCCCATCTGTCGCTGGTGGTGGCGGCGGCATATTGTTCGGCCTTGACCAGCGACGATGTGCGCGTGATTTGCATCAAGGCACCGATAATGAATATATAGGCCAGAACATATATCTTGTCCGTCAGCAGCAGATAATCGACATCGGGCAGACCGTTGGCCGTCGTCAGCTGCAAGGCAACCAGAGTCAAAAGGGCCGTAATCGCGACACCCAGACGCCCCTCGACGTAGAGCGGATGCACAAAGAACACCAGACCCGCACAAAAAATCACCAGACCAATCGGCATGAAAATTTTGACCGCCGTCGTTGCCGCTGGCCGCACCACCGGCACCACAAACGACGCCCGCGCATAGGGATATAGTTTATCCTGCGTCAAATCCCCGAAATCCGTGGGGTAAGGAAAGGCGCGAATTTCAAGCCGCGGCTGTTCCAGTTCAAATCCCGGCAGGCTGATTTCGGGATTGATGCTGATAGCGCCGCCCTTGGCGCTACGGTCGGCGACATACACAACATTTCGCGTATCATCGACGCTGTCCTCCATCGACGCGACGAGGAACTGGCGGTCGAACGGATAATCCGCCAGCGGAAATTTGGAACTGAATTTCCCCTGCTGGCGTATCACCATATGAAGCGTGCCGTCGGGCATTTTTTGCGGGGCATCATATACGGGCGTGCGCACATGATCGGCAGGGTCGAAGGCGTTCATAAATTCCGCCGTTTCCCACGGTTTCAGGGACGGATCTTTCCAGCGGAACCAGACATACATATCAAGACGATAGCTATGGCTGCGCATATCGACTTCGAGGATATCGTTGATATGTGCGCCAACCACAACGCGTTCGGGCTTTTCGTATTTGACGGGCGGCGGGATATCATCGGATGTCACGGCAACCGGCGGCACGGCAGGCATTTTGTTTTGCGCATCCGCCCCCGCCAGCGGCCAGACCAACACAAAAAAAGCCAGAAATATCCAGATATGTTTCATTGTACCACCGATTGAATAAAGGCGTCGACCGCGCGCGTATAATCGCTATCCTTGCCAAGTTCCGCTGTCACGCCGCCATGCCCGAGTTCCACGGGATAGACATGCGCATATTTTTTCATCTGTTCCAGCTTGCGCACCAGAACTTCTGCCTGCGCGCAGGGTTTATCCTTGCGGGTGCTGGAACAGACCATCATAAGCGGCACGGCGCTGTCACTGGCCTGCCGCGTCAGGGACGTTTTTTGCCACAGTTCTTCGTCGCTACCGAAGGCTTTGTCGTAGAATTTCGCATGTGGCAGCTTCATCAGCGATACGACATCAATCGCGCCGCTATCCAGCATCACCGTACCGCGCCATGGCTTTGCCCCTGCAGCAAAAGCCATCGCCGGATTGACAGCCAGCAGGCCGACCAGATGCGCCCCCGCCGAATGTCCCATCGTCACGATACGCTGCGCATCCATGCCCCACTCCGCTGCATGTTGCTGCACATAGGCCAGTGCTGCGGCAACATCCATCGCCTGCATATAGGGGGCGATACCGTCCGGCACCATGCGGTAATTGACGGAGACGACGGCATAGCCCTTCGGCATCCAATAGGCGGCTTTGTTGCCGACGACACCCTTGTTGGCTTTGTCGCCTGTTATCCATGCGCCGCCATGCACCATGAAAATGACAGGCGCCTGCGCCGCATCCGGCGGCAGATAGACGTCTATTTTTTGTTTTTCGTGTTGGCCATAGGCAACATCGCGCAGCACCCGCGCCCCGTCTGGCAAACCGGCAGGTTCGTCATGACCAGCCGTCCGCCCTGCCAGCATCTCACGCAGCTTGCCGCCGCGCGCTTCGCCGGCGCCGCCATCCTGACGCTCCGCCCGGCGGGCTTCCAGACGTTCACGCAGACTTTCCGCGCCCGCCCCTTGGGGCGCCGCAAGCAAGCACAGCGCAAAAGCCAGAACAACAGAAAACAAAATTCGCGGGAACATCATGACATCCTTCCTTGCCAGTATAGAAGTGATACCGGAAGACGGGCAAGCAGCCTGCGCGCGCAAAAAATAAAGATAACACCGGTTATTTGCGGTAAAGCGAGGAGAGCCGCGCCCATAACCCCTGCGCATCCGCCGTTTCGACCAGAATGGTTTTCTGGCGGCTGGTATCACCGGCAAGCAGGCTGAAAGCGGATTTCGGAAGCCCCCATTCACCCGCCAGAAAATCGATAAGCGCGCGGTTGGCTTTGCCATCTTCGGGCACGGCATTCACCGATATTTTCAAAAGCCGTCCGGCATCCGCCCCGCCCGCTTCATCGGCAAAGCCCTGCACACCGGTTTTTCGCGCACTGGGCGTCAGGCGGATACGGACTGTCACACCTTTGCTGTGAATTTGGAACGGCATCAGGGTGTTTTCGGTGCGCTCGCGGGCGGTTTTGGCGGCGGCGTATCATGCGCAATGACCGTTCCGTTGCCAAGGTTGATGGATTTGACAAATCCGTCCGGATGCAGCGTGACGGTGGGTATCGCATCGAAAAACGCGCCGTAATATGTTTTCGCAACGGCAGGGACAATCGGCCGTGTGCTTTCTTTGCCGGTTTGCCAATCGGATGCTACGGCGATATTCATGCCGTATCCATCGGCCAGCTCCGGCGTGGTGCCGGTACCTTTAACAAAAATCTGGAACTGCGCCAGAAAGACGGTTTCACCGGTTGCGGCGCGCGCGCCATAGGCGGCATTCGCGCCCTTGATCGGCGGCACAGTAAAATCCGCGCCATCCTGCGTTTTCCATTCAACGTCGACCAGTTTTGACGTCTGCTGTTCAAACGGTGCGGGGCCATAGGCTTCGTCGATATAATCGGCCAGCTTGCCCGCTTTCAAATCTGCCACGAAACGCGCGCTCAGGCCTTCGGCGCCGAGGTCATAGATGTCAAAAAGCTCTTTGGCATTCGCGGCCTGTTCGCCCAGCGTTGCGCCTTTAACCATGATCATCACAGCGGTTTTATCGCCGCTGCCGGGGATGACTTCTTCTTTGGATCCGGAATGGTCGCCGGGGTTTTGAAAACGCATCTCGCCGCCCGATACGTTGCTGACAATCAGGCGCACATCGGGACGGCGCGGCGTTTGCGGCAACGTCAGGCCATGCGTATCGAGCATCGCCTTGACCTGCGACCAGATATAATCCCCTTCGACAACTTTGTCCTGCCATGACTGGCCAGGGCCGAACCCGCGCGTGGGCTGCCCTTTTTGTCCGCTGCTGTTGAAATCTTTATCGATAGACATGAAAACCAGATAAAAACCGTGAAGCCCTTATTATACCAGTCTTTTTGATTTTATGTTAAAAATATAAGGGCGCCGATAATTATCACGAAGCCTTTGATTTATCACGCAACATCAGCCCGATCATCACACCGCAGGCACCGAAAAATCCGGCGGCAAACACGCCCTGCCAAAAATGCCCGGCCGTCATCATCCACAGGCCCAGCACGACGAAAATCGCCGATACAATCACAAAGAAAATCAGCGTACCGCGGTTATGCGATTTGGCGGAATTGCGCCGCGCTTCCGCGACTGTCATTTTTTCGCTGGATACATCCAGCCCCGACGTCCAGCGTTTGAGCATCACCACATACCAAACGAAATACAGCGGCAGGAAAACAAGGTTCGCCTTGAGACCGAAAATCGCCTGATTAAGGATAATCACCGGCAAAACGACCATATACATCCATTTGATGTTCTGACGCAGTTTTTGGTAATGCGCCGCATCGCGGGTCACATACCCCTTACCCATCACGCCCCAAGGATAAAAAACCTGACGCCCTTCGGCATCGGTTTTGAACGCGGCATCGGTGAGACCGTCGAAATATCCCATATGAGAATATCCTTGAACAATTTGGAAACATGCTCGGCAGAGCATCATATTCAAAATTTATGCTGTCGGTCCCGCAGTGACTTGAACCCGCAGGGCTTGCCTGCCAATTCTTATGCCTTCGGGGGCTTCAAGTTCCGTATCCGAAGTCTTGTTTGTTATGTTGGTGGGCCCGGAGGGACTTGAACCCCCGACCAGACCGTTATGAGCGGCCCGCTCTAACCAACTGAGCTACAGGCCCCACCACCCCGCGGCCGGCGCCGGAGGGGCGCGCGGCGGTGCGGGGGTAATCGATGTTTAGGTATCGAGGAAGCTGCGCAGCTGGCGCGAACGCGACGGATGCTTGAGCTTGCGCAGCGCCTTCGCCTCGATCTGGCGAATACGTTCACGCGTGACCGAGAACTGCTGGCCGACTTCTTCCAGCGTGTGGTCGGTGTTCATGCCGATACCGAAACGCATGCGCAGCACGCGCTCTTCGCGCGGGGTCAGCGTCGCCAGCACGCGCGTCGTGGTTTCGCGCAGGTTGGCGTGGATTGCCGCCTCGACGGGGAGGATGACGTTTTTATCCTCGATGAAATCGCCGAGCTGGCTATCTTCCTCGTCACCCACGGGGGTTTCGAGCGAGACCGGCTCCTTGGAGATTTTCATGACCTTGCGCACTTTATCGAGCGGCATACCGAGACGTTCGGACAATTCTTCCGGCGTCGGCTCGCGCCCGATTTCGTGCATCATCTGGCGGCTGGTGCGCACCAGTTTGTTGATCGTTTCGATCATATGCACGGGAATACGGATGGTGCGGGCCTGGTCGGCGATGGAACGCGTAATCGCCTGACGGATCCACCACGTCGCATAGGTCGAGAATTTATAGCCACGGCGGTATTCGAATTTATCCACCGCCTTCATCAGGCCGATGTTGCCTTCCTGAATAAGGTCGAGGAATTGCAGACCGCGGTTGGTATATTTTTTGGCGATGGAAATCACCAGGCGCAGGTTCGCCTCGACCATTTCCTTTTTCGCCTTGCCAGCTTCGCGTTCGCCCTTCTGGATAGTATGGACGATGCGTTTGAATTCTTTCAGCGGCAGGCCGGAGGTTGCGGCGATTTTTTCAATCTCCGCACGCACGTTGGCCACGTCGTCTTTATGTTTTTCAGCGAACTTCGCCCAGCCCTTGGCTTTCAGCTTGGCGACGTTGGCAACCCAGCGCGGGTTGGAATCGCTTTGCGGCCATTCTTCAAGGAAGCTTTCGCGCGGCACACCGCAATCGACCGCCATGCGCATCACCTGACCTTCGAGGCCGATGACTTTGCGGTTCATATTGTAGAGCTGCTCGATCAGCTGTTCGGAGCGGTAGATGTTCAGGCGCACCGACTGCATCAGATCGACGAGTTCGGATTTGCACTTGCGGTAGTTGTCGGCAAGGCGCTTGGGCACCTCTTTGCTCTTTTCCAGCTCGAGGCGGCGCTCTTCCTGCACTTTGGCGAGTTTTTTATACGCCTTGGTGATCATCTTGAAGGTTTCGATGATCTGGGGCTTTAGCTCCTCCTCCATCGCGGCGAGGGAGAGGCTGCTTTCATCCTCGGTATCGTCTTCGGCGGGCTTTTGTTCCGGCTCGTCGTCGATAAGAACATCATCGGAAGCGGCAGCTTTGGCAGCGGCCTTGGCGCGCGCTTTTTTGCGGGCCTCTTCTTCCTTGGCGCGTTCTTTTTCTTTCTTTTCCAGCTTGTCGGCAACGGCCTGCTGGATGGCTTTGGCGCGGGCGCTTGCGGCATCGTCGCCGGATGCGGCGGGGTCAGCGGGCGCGTCGTTGTCGCCATAGGTCGCTTCGAGGTCGATGATGTCACGCAGCAACATCTCGCCGTTTTCCAGCGCCTTGTGCCACGTCATAATCGCCTGAATGGTCAGCGGGCTTTCGCAAATGCCGCCGATCATCATTTCACGGCCGGCCTCGATACGCTTGGCGATGGCGATTTCGCCCTCGCGGCTCAGCAGTTCGACCGAACCCATTTCGCGCAGGTACATGCGCACAGGGTCGTCGGTGCGGCCAAGGTCGGTTTCGGCCAGATTGCCGCCGTCGCCTTCTTCCTCGTCTTCACCCTCTTTGGGCTCCGCGGTTTCTTCTTCGGCGTCGGCCTCGTCTTCGATCAGGTTGATGCCGATATCGGACAGCATCGCCATGGTTTCGTCGATCTGGTCGGACGTATATTCACCGGCGGGCAGCATCTTGTTCAGCTCGTCATAGGTGACGTAGCCGCGCTCTTTGCCCTTCGCAATCAGCTTCTTGACGACTTTGGCCAGCGCGCCGCCCTGTAGGGGAGATTCCTCCGCCTCTTCGACAACGGTTTCGGTTTCCTGATCTTCGTTTACTTTCGCGACCATGCGCGCATCCACTCCTCAAGTCTAAATCTCAAAAATCTAAACGCGGCACCGACCCCTTCGGTGTCGCGTGATGCATCAGCGGTCTTATCCCTCAGACCTTTTGCCAGCGGGATTTCTCCCGCCCGCGGGCATAGGCGTCCCGCCACCCTTCGCGCACGATATCCAGCGGCTGCCCGGGTTTGGCGAAGCCCGCATGAACATACAGGGAAGAATCGAAGATTGCATCAAGTATCTTGCCATGCCCTTGCACAATAAGATGTTGTTTAACCGCCTGATGGTCAAGGTATATTTCACCTTCCAGCGCATCGGACAAAAACAGCACCAGCGCATGGCGCAGGCCGTCATATCCCTCGTTGGGGATTTCGAGCATCCCGACCTCTTCCGAAAACTCCTCGTAAAGTTCAGGGTAATTGATTAGCGCAGCCAGCAGCACCTTCTCCCGCAACAGGCGCGAGGTGCGTATCGGCTTGGCCGGCATGTTCAGCGGGCGGTACGGCGTATGGACGCCGGGCATCTGTTTTTTGAACATCCCGCCCTTGGCATAGCCGCCGTTATTGCCGCCTTTTTTATTTAAGTTATTACTTAAGAAAACTTCATTAATTTTTTGATTTATTTCATGAATAAAGAATTCTTGCACCGTCATATTGGCAATGGCGCGGGCGCGTTTTTCAAGCGCACTACGGAAACCCGCCTTCGTCTCCGGCTGGGTGAAATTACGGCCTTTGCTTTCTTCAGACCACATCATATCGAAAATACCGATCGCGTTATCCAGCACCCGCTGCATGGCGGCGGCGCCGTCGTCTTTGATAAGGCTGTCGGGGTCGTGCTGCTCCGGCAGGAAAGCAAATTTTACAGAATAGTCAGGCTTCAGAATGGGCAGCACCCGCTCCAGCGCCCGCGCGGCGGCCCGTTGGCCGGCGTTATCGCCGTCAAAACACAGCACCGGGGCGCGGTTTTCTTCGGGCATGACCCGCCACAACTCTTCAATCTGGGTTTCGGTCAGGGCTGTGCCCAGCGGCGCCACAGCGCCGTTGAACCCGCCCTGCACCATGGCGATGACGTCCATATACCCCTCGACCACCACCACGGTCACACCATCGCCGATCGATTTGCGCGCGCGCGACAGGCCATAGAGCATGCGGCCTTTATGGAAGATTTCCGTCTCCGGCGAGTTGATATATTTGGGCGCGGATTTATCCGGCGGGCCGCCATGGCTTTCCGGCAGCACACGGCCGCCGAAGGCGACCACCCGCCCCTGCAGGTCCTGCACAGGAAACATCACACGGCCGCGAAAGAAAGGATAGACCTCTCCCTTGGTGCGCTGGGATTCCCTGAACAGTCCGGCTTCCAGCATGGCTTCAAGGCTATAGCCGGCTTTTTGCAGGCTTTGCTTGAGAATAATATCTTCGCCGGGCGCGAAGCCGAGGCGAAAGGATTTGATGGTTTCAAGGCTCAGGCCGCGGGTAATCAGGTATTCCAAAATCTTTTTGTTCTGCGGCGCGTGCAGCTGCGCCTCGTACCACTTGGCGGCATGTTCCATCAGATCATAGAGCGACATCTGGCGCTGGAATTTCTTTTGCTCCGCCACTGTCGGCTTGGGCACCTGCATGCCCGCGAGCCCCGCCAGATGTTCGATGGCATCCATAAACGTCATATTGTCATGGTTCATGACAAACCCGACAACGTCGCCATGCGCCCCGCAGCCGAAGCAGTGATAAAACCCCTTCTGGTCATTCACGGTAAAGGACGGCGTTTTTTCGCCATGAAACGGACAGCAGGCCTTGTATTCCCTGCCGGCGCGCGTCAGCTTCACGCGCTTGCCGACAACGTCGGACAACGGCACGCGGGCGCGGATTTCATCAACAAAGGCCTTGGGCAGTGACATAGGCACTATTTACAGGGTTTTGCGCGGCGGCTTCAATAACAAAAGCCGCGTATTTATTTACCAGAAACGCACATCAAACGGATCAACCGGTTTCGGGCGGCGCGATGGCGGGATAAGCTCCAGCGGCGGCTCCACCCGCAAGATATCGGTCGAGAACTGCCGCAGGATATCCAGCATTGCAGGCTCCGTCGCCTTGAGCGTGAGCTGCGCCCCGCCCGCTTCGCTTGCCGCCACCTTGATATCGCTGACCAGCCTGTCGCCCGTACCGCGCAGCTGCGGCCAGCGGCGGATAGCAGCGCCCAAGGCCTCCGCCCGCGCCTCCGGCGTCCCTTCGCCGCGGCCTGTCAGCGTGATGGTGAAATCAAGCTTTTTGGTATCGTCGCGGTTGATATCGGATTTCTGATTAAAACAGTCTTTCATGACATTAAGGCCCTTTAATAATACGCTGCTTGACCTGTGCGGGTTTCATGACCGGCATATCGGTTTGCAGCGTGGTCGATTTTTTGCGAAATTCTTCTTCTGCCAAGGAGATATATCTTTTGATCTCGCGTATCAGATGAGGGTTTCCGCTTTCCTCCGCCATTTTCAGCGGCGTGATGCTGGCATCATATTTATGCGGCTTTGTCGGGTCGGCATTCGCGTACCAGAGCAGTTCGACCAGATCCGTCCGCCCCATCTGGCAGGCATGCAGCAGCGCGGTCGCGCCGTGGCGGTTATAGGTGTCGATGTCCACTTTGCTGGTTTTTAGCCAGTTATCGAGCTTGTGCGGATTGCCGTCTTTAACGATTTCAATAATGTTAAACACATTCGTTGCGCGCGTTACCTCATAGAGAACCGTATCCGCGTTCTCGTCGCCAGTGCGGCTATGTATATAGGCAAGGTCTGCGGCCATCTGGTCGCTGATGTCCTTTTTCTGGCTGTCATGGTAGCTGGCGCATAGCGGGTCTGCCCCCGCCGCCAGCAGCAGCTTGACCACCGGCAGCGGTGCGGCGATATCAATCGCCACGCGCAGCGGGCTTTTGCCGCCAACGCCGGATAGATTCACATCAGCCCCTGCCTTCAGCAGCAATTCAACCATCGCCGCATCGCTGCGCGATACCGCCAGCGTCAGGGCCGTATCATCATCTTCATCCCCCGTATTCACCGGCACACCCTGCGCCAGAAGACCGGATACCGTTTTGACGCAGCCTGTCGAGACGGCGGCCAGCAGTTGCATCTGCTGGCTGGTCGTGATTTCGGCGCGCGCAGGCGCGATGTTGCACAAATCGGTCGGCATCGGGCGAAGCCTTGTCCTGTTATTCAGTCATAGGGATATGTCACAGACTAAGACGCGCCTGCGGCAGTGTCAATATTTATGAAAACACTGAAAAGACGGGATTTAGGCCTTCGCCGTCAGGCGGTCTTTAACCAATGCGCTGACTTTCGAAAAATCGACCTGTCCGGTGTATTTCGATTTCATGTCGGCAATGACTTTGCCCATATCCTTGATACCCGCAGCACCGACAGCCTCAATCGCGGTATCGATCGCGGCTTTGACTTCGTCTTCGGTCAGCTGCGTCGGCAGAAAGGTTTCGATAACACGAATTTCCGATGCTTCGCGTGCCGCAAGGTCTTCGCGTTTGCCTTGCTGGTACATTTTTATGGATTCATGGCGCTGCTTGATCATCGATTGCAGCATGGCGAGGATTTCATCTTCGCCGATACCATCCCAGTTACCCTTGCCGCGTGCGGCGATATCGCGGTCTTTCATCGCGGCAATGATTAACCGTAATGTCGACGTTGCGATTTCATCCTTCGCATGGAGGGCCTGTTTGAGCTGTTCCTGAAATCGCGTCCTGAGCATGTGTTTCCTGCTTTTCGTCTGGCTAATCTGTTGGTTTGTATGCTATGCCAAGCAGTATCGAATTACAACACACCAAACATCAGGGAAATCATGTTGTCAAAACAGCACTCCCCGAACTTGAATGCGGCCCTGCTTCTGGCAGATGGCAGCATTTTCAGGGGGAAAGGCATCGGCGCGCCCGGCATCACCGGCGGCGAGGTCTGCTTCAATACCTCCATGAGCGGTTATCAGGAAATCATGACCGACCCCTCCTACGCGGGGCAGATGATTACCTTCACCTTCCCGCATATCGGCAACGTCGGCGCCAACCGCGACGATCTTGAAGCCGAAGCGCCCTTCGCCCGTGGCATTATCCTGCGCACGGATATCACCGCGCCTTCAAACCACAGGGCCGAAGAAGATTTCAACGCATGGCTCGCGCGCGGCAACCTGACGGGCATCTGCGACATCGATACGCGTGCGCTGACCCGCCACCTGCGCGACAAGGGTGCGCAAAACGGTGTCATCGCCTTCACGCCTGACAAAACACCCGATATCGATAAAATGCGCGAATACCTGAAAGCGCTGCCCGACATGAACGGGCAAGACATCGCGCGCACGGTTTCCTGCACCAATATGTATGAATGGCACGAAAAACCCGCCAGCACGCAGGCACCGCATGTCGTGGTTGTTGATTACGGCGTCAAGCGTAACATCCTGCGCAGCCTTGCGCGTCAAGGCATGCGACTGACGGTTGTTCCTTGTTCGACTACCTTTGACGCCATCATGGCGCTGAAGCCGGACGGTGTTTTCCTGTCGAATGGCCCGGGCGATCCGGCAGCGACAGGTGTTTATGCCGTACCAGTCATCCAGTCACTGCTGCAAACGGGCATGCCGCTGTTCGGTATTTGTCTCGGGCATCAGCTGCTCGCGCGCGCGATTGGCGGCGAAACCCGCAAGCTGCCGTTCGGCCACCGCGGCGGCAACCACCCTGTCAAAGACCTTGAAACCGGCAAGGTGGAAATCACCAGCCAGAACCACGGTTTCCACGTCGTCCCCGAAAGCCTGCCCGACACGGCGGAGGTCACGCACCAAAGCCTGTTCGACGGCACCAACGAAGGCCTGCGCCTGAAAGGCCGCCCTGTATTTTCGGTGCAATACCACCCCGAAGCATCCCCCGGCCCGCACGACAGCCACTATCTGTTCGAACGTTTCGCCGCCAGCCTGCACAATCAGGCACAAAAACAGGCCGCCTGATATGTCCGAAACCGCCGCAGCAGCAAAGGAACAACATCCCGAACCTGCAGCGGGCAAAAGCGTTTTTTCGGCACTTGTTCTCGGCGTGTTCAGCCTGACGCTTTTCCTTTCGGCCGCGCTCATGTTTGCCATCCAGCCGATGACCGGCAAGATGCTGCTGCCTCTGGTGGGCGGCACACCGTCGGGCTGGATTGTCGCGATGGCGTTTTTCCAAATCATGTTGCTGGGCGGGTATTTACTCGCACACGCGCTCTCCAGATTGTCGCCCCAGTTGCACGCGCTGTTTTATTTATCTGCGCTGGCTTTCGGGTTTTCTTTTTTACCTGTCGATATCGGCAGTCATGCCGCCAGCCTGCCCGCCAGCCCCGGTGCGATTGATATTTTCAAAATCCTTTGCGCCAGCCTGTCGGTACCGTTTATCGCCATTTCGGCGACATCATCGACGATACAGCGGCTGTTTACATCCACCAGCCACCCCTCGGCGCATGATCCCTACTTCCTTTATATCGCCAGCAACGTCGGCAGTCTGGCCGGACTTTTGCTCTATCCCGCTGTCTTCGAGCCTGCGCTCACCATCAGCACGCAGGCCGGTTACGCGACACAGGCCTATATGGGGCTGCTGGGTATTGGCGGACTGTGTCTTGCCCTTTCGCTCTGTCTCATCCGCCGCGAAAAACAAACGGCCGCAGCCGCAGCGTCTTCAGCTACCGCGCCGCTGCGCCTGATGTCGCGTGAATGCCTGCAATGGGCTGCGCTTTCGTTTATCCCCTCCAGCCTGCTTTTGGGTGTTACAATATATATCACGACCGACATCATGTCGGTGCCCATGATGTGGGTTATCCCCCTCGGGATTTATCTTATTACCTTCATGATTGCCTTTTCCAAAGCAGCATGGGTGCCGCGCAACCTGCTGAAAGACATGTTGCCTGCCGCGTCGTTTGTCGCGGTACTGGCGATTTCAGTGATGCAGATGCCGTGGATGAGCGATTGGGCAGGCATTCTTTTTTATCTCACCATTTTCACCGTCGTAACACTGGCATGCCATATCGAACTGGCCAATCGCCGTCCGCTGGAAGGACGCAGCAAAGATTTAACGGCCTATTACCTGATGATGTCCATCGGCGGTGCGACGGGCGGTGTTTTGAATGCCTTTATCATACCGCTGGTGGCTGACAGGCTGGTGGAATTCCCGCTGGTGATGGCGGCAGCGCTTTTGCTACATCCGAAATTCTCGCTGCAGCGTCCGCTTGGCAAAGTGGCGGCTGGCGCATTGCTGCTTGCGGTGCTCACGCTGCCGGTCACGCCCCCGCAGATTGATATAACGCCAAAGCATGTTTTTGAGATCGTTTTCTTCACGATTGCCATGATTTTGCTCAACGCGCTGGTATTCCGGCAGGTACGCAGACATATCAATTCTGAAAGCTTGATCGCCGCGACAGCGATGCTTCTGTTTGTCGGGCAATTCATCCAGACACGCGAAAATCTGGTTTATATCGACCGCAGTTTTTACGGCACGATACGGGTATTTGACAGCCCCAGCGTTACGGCGAGCAATATCCGCTATCAGCTGCGCATGTTGCATCATGGCACCACGGTGCACGGGGTGCAGGTCTTGTCGCCCGACATCCTGCGAACCGAGCCGACGGCTTATTACACCAAACCCGGCCCGCTCGGCGATGTTTTCGAGGTTTTCAAGCCCGCGAAAATCGGCGCGATCGGCCTCGGCGCGGGCGTCCTCAGCTGTCATACCGCGCCCGGTCGCCACTTCACCTTTTTTGAAATCGACCCGTCGATGGTGAAGGTCGCACAGGAAAAATTCTATTACCTCAAAGAATGCGCCAACGACAACCCGCCCAATATCATCATCGGTGACGGACGTCTGGAAATCGCCAAGCAACCAGTCGGCGCGTTCGACCTGATTATCGTCGATGCGTTTTCGTCGGATTCAATCCCCGTCCACCTGATGACGCTGGAGGCGATGGTCGAATACATCAACCATACCAGCCTGAACGGCGTTGTCGCGTTTCATTTGTCCAATCGCTATTTCATGCTGGAAGACCGCCTGGTGGCCATCGCCAACCAACTGGGTCTAGAGCACAGCTTCCGCTTTGACTATAAATTCAAACGCGACAGCAACCTGCTGTTCCGCTACCCCAGCAAATGGCTGGTGATTTCGCGCGGCAATCTGGACGGTTTGAAAACGTATAATAAAGAATGGCAAAAAATAAAAGCCAGCGAGGGCAAGCTGTGGACGGATGATTACTCCGACCTTCTCAGCGCCATTTACCAATTATCGCCCCTTGCTGTAAAAATCAAAAAGACCGAGCAGGAGAAGAAATGACCGCACAAACCGCAGCACAGCCGTCCGGCTTCCGTCAGCAGGCAGCCCTGATTGTTTTCAGCCTGACCCTGTTCCTCTCGGCGTCGCTGATGTTCGCTATTCAGCCCATGACCGGTAAAATGCTGCTGCCCATCGTCGGCGGCACCCCCGCGGGCTGGATTGTGGCCATGGCGTTTTTCCAAATCATGCTACTGGTCGGCTATCTGGCCGCGCATCTTCTAGCGAAGCTGCCGGCACGGCTGCATGCGATGACTTATATCGGGCTTCTTTGCATCGGACTTGTTTCGATGCCCATCATACTAGCGCCCTATGCGCAAAAGCTTAACGTGACCCCCGATGCAGGCGGCATTTTTATTATCCTGACCTTTGCCCTCGCCCTGCCTTTCGTGGCGGTATCGGCGACATCATCAACGATACAGCGCCTGTTTACCACCACAGGCCATAAATCCGCGCATGACCCCTATTTCCTTTACGTTGCCAGCAACATCGGCAGTTTTTCCGGCCTGCTGCTTTATCCGCTGGTGTTCGAGCCGAGCCTCGCGCTATCTGAACAAACGCGTTATGTGACGTGGTTTTATTGCGGCCTGATTGCGCTGGCGGCTATATGTCTTGCGCTTTCCGGCAAAGAAACAAAAGCGGAGCCACAGAACGCCGCTGCCCCGGCCGTACCGGTCACCGGCGCGCAGTATATGCAATGGATGCTACTGGCCTTCGTCCCGTCGAGCCTGTTGCTGGGCGTCACGTTCTATATCACCACCGATATCATGTCGGTGCCGATGATGTGGGTACTGCCACTGGCGCTTTACTTGCTTACCTTTGTGATCGCTTTCAGCCGCAAAAGCATTATTCCGCTCTGGCTGGTGCAAGCCCTTCACCCTTGGGCCGTGATTGCCGTTATTCTGTTTGCCAGCATCTACAAACTGAAATGGCTGGCCAGCTGGAATGGTGTATTTTTCTATCTGGGTATATTTTTCATCGTGGCGCTGAGCTGCCATCTGCGTCTGGCCGCACTCCGCCCGCTGGATGAAAACCGCAAACACCTGACCGGTTTTTACCTGATGATGTCCGTCGGCGGCGCGCTGGGCGGCATTTTCAACGCCTTCATCGTGCCCGCTTTTGCCGTACGCATGATGGAGTTGCCTCTTATTCTTGTCTTTTCACTGCTGCTGCATCCGGCCATCCAGAAAAAAGGGCTGGCTGCGGGGTTGATTTGCCTGATCTGCCTGATCTCAGCCCTGACGATGGGGCAAACACTACCGCAGTTCCTTGTGCCCAAAGATGCACTGGCGAACCTGACAATCATTGTTTTGATGTTGATCACGGCGATTGCGTTTATCGCGCAGCGTTTTGTCGATGTTTTCAAAATGCCCACGCTGCTTGGCCTGACAGCGCTTCTGTTCCTGCTTTCGCAGTTCATGACCGACGCTGCCGATATCCAGCACAGCAGCCGTAACTTCTATGGCACCATCCGCGTATTCGAACGCATGATTACCATCGACAATCCGCTGGCCAGCAACAAGGAACAAATGGAAAGCAAGGACTACAAAGTCCGCTTTATCGTGCATGGCACCACCACCCACGGCCTGCAAATTCTGGAGCCGCCCGAATACCGTAATACCCCGACGCTTTATTTCTCTCCGCGCGGACCGCTTGGCGATGCGTTCGAGATGAAAAAACCGAAACAGGTTGCCGTTATAGGCCTGGGCGCCGGTGTCATCAACTGCTATAACGCGCCGGATCGCCATTTCACCTTTATCGAAATCGACCCCGACATGGTGACGACGGCAGAAAACTATTTCACCTTCCTCAGCGATTGCAAATCGGCCGCCCCGCCCAAAATTATCGTGGGCGATGGCAGGCTGGAGCTTGCCCGCATGGAAGACCGCAATCTCGACATGATTATCGTCGATGCTTTTTCTTCTGACTCTATTCCGACGCACCTGCTGACCAAGGAAGCGATTGACGAATATATGAAGAAGCTGAAGCCCGACGGCATTCTGGTTCTGCACCTGTCCAACCGGTTTTTCTACCTCGAAAGCCTGTTCGCCGCTTATGCGGATGCTTTTGGTCTGCAAAATCGTTTCAGTTTCTTCCCTTACGATGACCGTCCTTTCACGACGCCCAGCCGCTGGATGGTATTGGCCGGAAAAGAGGCCGACCTCTCCAAGTTGACCAAAGAAAAACATTGGCAGGAACTTGACGGTAAAAATACAACCTACTGGACGGATGACTACACCAACATCATGAGCGTCATTCACCTGACCCCGCCCGAAAGCCACACCTATCGCATCAAAGGTCAAAAACAATGACGACCACAACCGCATCCTCCCCGAAAAACAACGGCAACGTCGCGCTGTATCTTTTCAGCGGCACGTTATTTATTTCTGCGGCGCTGATGTTCGCTGTCCAGCCGATGGTGGGCAAAATGCTGCTGCCGCTTATCGGCGGCACGCCGGCGGGCTGGATTGTCGCAATGGCGTTCTTCCAGATCATGCTGCTGGTCGGCTATTTTCTGGCCCATGCGCTGTCGATGGCAACGCCGCGGCGGCACGGGATGCTGTATATTCTGGCGCTTCTCGCGGGGACTTTTTTTCTGCCGCTGCACCTCTCGGACGGACTGGACGAGAAACTGCCAATTTCCATCGAAATCCTGCGCCTGCTGACATTGACGGTCGCGGTGCCGTTTATTGCACTCTCGGCCACGTCATCGACCATCCAGCGTTTGTTTACCGAAACGGGGCACCCTTCGGCGAATGACCCCTACTTCCTTTATGCGGCCAGCAACCTTGGCAGTTTCGCGGGGCTTTTCGCTTATCCCATTCTCGCCGAACCGCAGCTGGGGCTGTCTGCCCAGACACAGGTATGGCAAGGCGCTTTCATGCTGCTCATCATACTGGCCACCAGTTGCCTGCTGATTGCGCGCGGCCATGTGCGCAATCATAGCGCCGCGGAAGCCAAACCCTCCGCCGAAGACAACAGCAAGGTATCGAACACGCAGCGCCTGCGCTGGATTTTGCTGGCGTTTATTCCCTCCAGCCTGCTGTCGGGCGTCACGACACATATCTCGACGGATATTTTTTCCGCCCCGATGATATGGGTACTGCCGCTGGGCGCTTATCTGCTGACATTCGTTATCGCGTTCAGCCGAAAGCCGTTTGTTTCTTTCGACACCATCAACCAGCTGCATCCGCTGGTGGTGCCACTGGTCATCGGCCTGCTGTCAAGCAACAACCTGCTGATGCGCCTCTCGTGGCCGGCGATGCTGTTCCACGTATTCGCCTTCAGCGTGGTTGCCCTGCTGTGCCACATGCTACTGGCGCAAAGCCGCCCCGAAAACAGCCGTAAACATCTGACAGAATTCTACCTGATGATGTCCATCGGCGGGGCGCTTGGCGGTATTCTGAATGCCTTTATCATTCCCTATACGCTTGACAGCCTGATTGAATATCCGCTTCTCATGATCCTGTCGCTGTTCGTCAATCCGGCCTTCAAAAAGCCGCTGACGCGCTACGGCCGTACGCTGATCCTCATCAGCATCGGCCTTGTCGGCGGGTATTATATATTTATCAAAACGATTGCTCCCGCCATCTATTCGACGGCGGTCGGCATCATCACGCCGCAAATCGTCATGGTCGATATTGCCATGGCGGTTATGTTCATCATCATGTCGGCAAACGTGCGCAGCGCCATTGCCGGCTGCGTGGCCATGCTGATTTTGACGGAAATCATCCTGCCCAAAAACCAGCTACTGACCGAACGTAACTTTTTTGGCGTCATTACAATTTTCGAACGCCCGATGCAGATCGAGGGGCAGAAATACACCGCCCGTTTCATGTATCACGGCACAACGACGCACGGCACCCAGATCATGGAAAAGCCGTATAACAAGACACCGACCACGTATTTCACCGAAATCGGCCCCCTTGGCAATACGTTCATGCTGTACCAGCCCAAAAGGGTTGCCGTCATCGGCCTTGGGGTCGGCACCATCAATTGCTATTCGACGCCGGACACGGAAATGACGTTTATCGAAATCGATCAGGGCGTTGTCGATGTCGCAAAAAGCCATTTCACCTTCCTTGACGATTGCACGGGCAAACGCCCGCCGCGCATCATTGTCGGCGATGGCCGCATCGAACTAGAAAAGCTTGATGAAAAATTCGACATGATTATCATCGACGCATTTTCGTCGGACACCATACCCATCCACCTGCTAACGACGGATGCTATCCGGAGCTACCTCGGAAAGCTGGATGACAACGGCATGCTGGTCATGAATATTTCGAACCGGTATTTCAACCTTGCCCCCATTCTGGCGAAAAACGCGGCGGAGGTCGGAATTTATTCCCGCACCCGCCTGCATACGTTCGAAGAAGTCGAGGGAAACGAGGAGTTCAACCGCCGTTATCCCTTCGCCTCTTCCAGCTTCTGGATGGCGATGTCCAAGAACCGCGACACGCTGATGCCGCTGCGCGATATGCAGTGGGTCGAACTGGCCGCCGACAAATCGCTGCGCGCGTGGACGGATGATTACACCAACCCCATGCGCATGCTGATACATCTGTATCCGGTCAAAATGCGCGCCGCCGAAGAAGCAGAACAAACACAATAACCGTCACAACCACGGACAAGTAAAAGAGGACACGCACATGCCAAAACGTACCGATATAAAAAGCATCGCGCTCATCGGCGCCGGGCCCATCGTTATCGGACAGGCATGCGAGTTTGACTATTCCGGCACGCAGGCCTGCAAGGCGCTGCGCGACGAGGGATATCGCGTCATCCTCATCAACTCCAACCCCGCGACCATCATGACGGATCCGGAACTCGCCGATGCAACGTACATCGAACCGATTACGCCGGAAATTGTCGCCAAAATCCTCGAAAAAGAACGCCCCGATGCGCTGCTGCCCACCATGGGCGGACAGACGGCGCTGAATACCGCGCTGGCGCTGGCCAAGAACGGCACGCTGGAGCGTCTGGGCATCGAGCTGATTGGCGCCAACCAGCGCGCGATTGAACTGGCCGAAGACCGCCAGCTGTTCAAGGAAACCATGGCCAAGCTGGGCCTTGAGTGCCCCAAAAGCCGCACCGTCAGCACCTTTGGCGAAGCGATGGATAGCCTTGATTTCGTCGGCCTGCCTGCCATCATCCGTCCGTCTTTTACGCTGGGCGGTACCGGCGGCGGCATTGCCTATAACCGCGATGAATATGTGGATATCGTACGCTCCGGCCTTGCGGCATCGCCCGTGAAGCAAATTCTTATCGAAGAATCCGTGCTGGGCTGGAAAGAATATGAAATGGAGGTCGTGCGCGACAAAGCCGACAACTGCATCATCATCTGCTCCATCGAAAATATCGACCCGATGGGCATCCATACCGGCGACAGCGTCACCGTCGCCCCGGCCCTGACGCTGACAGATAAAGAATATCAGGTCATGCGCAACGCCTCGCTGGCAGTGCTGCGCGGTATCGGTATTGAAACGGGCGGATCGAACGTGCAATTCGCGGTCAACCCCGCCGATGGCCGTCTGGTCGTCATTGAAATGAACCCGCGCGTCAGTCGCTCCTCCGCCCTTGCATCCAAGGCGACAGGTTTTCCGATCGCCAAGGTCGCGGCCAAGCTGGCCGTCGGCTACACGCTCGACGAGCTGACAAACGACATCACCAAAACGACCCCTGCGTCGTTCGAGCCGACGATTGATTACGTCGTCACCAAAATGCCGCGTTTCAGTTTTGAAAAATTCCGCGGCACGGAAGAGCGCCTCTCGACATCCATGAAATCTGTCGGCGAGGTTATGTCGATGGGCCGCACGTTCGAAGAGTCTTTGCAAAAAGCTTTCTGTTCCATGGAAACCGGCCTTGTCGGGCTGAAGGAAATGAACCTGGCGCCCGCGGGTGAGGAATTCCACCCACAGCACGTGCTGGCCGCCCTGTCGCAGCCGCGCCCCGACCGCCTGCTGGTCATCGCGCAGGCCTATCGCCACGGATTTTCCACCGAAGAAATCCACGACCATTGCAAATTCGACCCGTGGTTTTTGGAAAAAATCAAAAAACTGGTCACCGAAGAAGAACGCATCCGCAAGGAAGGCCTACCCAAAACCCAAGCTGAATGGATTGCCGTCAAACAGCTCGGCTTTTCCGACGCGCGGCTTGCCCAGCTGATGGGCAAGAAAACCGCCGATGTCACCAAAGCGCGGCATAAAGCGGACGCGCTGCCCGTTTTCAAACGCGTGGATAGCTGCGCGGGCGAATTTCCGTCGGATACGTCCTATATGTATTCGACATACGAAACCGACCGTGCGCTCAGCGATGAATGCGCGCCGTCGAACCGCAAAAAAGCCATCATCATCGGCTCCGGCCCCAACCGCATCGGTCAGGGCATCGAATTTGATTATTGCTGCGTCCATGCCTCCTTCGCCCTGCGCGAAAAAGGCATCGAAAGCATCATGATCAACTGCAACCCTGAAACTGTATCGACGGATTACGATACCTCCGACCGTTTGTATTTCGAGCCGATTACCGCCGAAAAAGTGCTGGATATTATCGATGCCGAAAAGAAAAACGGCGAAGTGCTGGGTGTTATCGTGCAGCTGGGCGGACAAACGCCGCTGAAACTCTGCCGTGACCTTGAACAGGCGGGCGTCAAAATTCTCGGCACCAGCCCCGATGCCATCGACCTTGCCGAAGACCGCGAGCGTTTTTCAAAACTGCTGCACAAGGCAAAACTGAAACAGCCCGCCAACGGCCTTGCCCGCAGCGCGGCCGAGGCGGAAAAAATTGCCCACGACATCGGCTATCCCATCGTGATCCGTCCGTCTTACGTGCTGGGCGGGCGCGGCATGGAAATCGTGCATGATACCGCGTCCCTGCGACGTTATATCAATACCGCCGTCGAGGTTTCCGGCGATGCACCTGTGCTGATCGACAAATACCTGCAAAACTGCATCGAAGTGGATGTCGATGCGCTGAGCGATGGCAAGGAAGTCTTCATCGCCGGCGTGATGGAACATATCGAAGAAGCGGGCATCCATTCTGGCGACAGCACATGTTCCCTGCCGCCGCATTCGCTGCGTCAGGAAATTGTGATTGATTTGATGGACCAGAGCATCACGCTTGCCAAGGCGCTGGGCGTTGTTGGCCTGATGAACGTGCAATTCGCCGTGCAGCAAAGCCGCGACCCCGCCAATCTGGATGCCTATGAAATCTATGTCATCGAAGTGAACCCGCGTGCGTCGCGCACCGTACCGTTTGTGGCCAAAGCGACCGGCATGGGCATCATCAAGGCCGCCACGCGCCTGATGACGGGCGATAAAATCGCGGCACTGAAAGCCGAAGGCATCATCCACCACCGCAAATTCGACCACGTATCGGTGAAGGCGCCTGTCTTCCCCTTCGACCGTTTTCCCAAGGTGGATTCGGTGCTTGGGCCAGAAATGCGCTCGACCGGCGAAGTCATGGGCATCGACCGCGATTTCCGCCGCGCATTTGCCAAGGCGCGCATCGGCGCGGGCGCCAAATTGCCCCTGTCGGGCACGGTTTTTATCTCGGTTCGCAACAGCGACAAGAACGTGATTATCCCGCTCGCGGCTAAACTGGCTGATATGGGTTTTCATATTGTTGCCACCAGCGGGACGGCAAAACACCTTGTAGAGGCCGGAATCCGCGCCCGCAAAGTCAATAAAGTCCATGAAGGTCAACCACATATCATTGATGCCATGATCAACGGCGACATCGCGCTGATGCTGAACACCACCGATGGCCCGCAGGCCGTGGCCGACGACTTTAACTTGCGCCGCGCGGCGTTACAGAATAAGATTCCCTACTATACGACGATTTCCGGTGCGAAGGCGGCTGTGGATGCCATAGCCGCCCTGCGTCAATCGGGGCCGTTTGACGTCAAATCGCTGCAGGATTATCTGGCGGCGGCCTGACGGAACAACCAGACACAGAGTTTCAAAGAACAACACAATGAATACGCGCACTGTCTTCCCGCTGTTTTCCTGACACCGCATGCCGCCGCGCTTGCGGCAGGATGCCTACAGGAAAAAAGCAGGAAAAGACAGTTCGATATTTTTGCGCATGCAAAAAACCATGCGCCGACGAAGTACAAGGATGACAAAGATATGACGACCAAGCTCCCCATCACCGCCGAAGGTTATGCCCGCCTTGAAGAGGAAATCAAACACCTCAAGTCCGTGGAGCGTCCTGCCGTCATTGAGGCGATTGCCGAAGCGCGTTCGCACGGCGACCTGTCTGAAAACGCCGAATACGCCGCCGCGCGCGAACGCCAGAGCTTTATCGAAGGCCGCATCGCCGACCTCGAAGACCGCCTGTCGCGCGCCGATGTCATCGACCCCAGCAAGTTCAACGACAAGGTCGTGCGTTTCGGCGCATGGGTGAAAGTCGTGGACGAGGAAACCGATCAGGAACAGGCCTTCCAGATTGTCGGCGAATACGAAGCCGATATCGAAAAAAGCCTGCTCGCCCTCACCGCCCCGCTGCCGCGCGCGCTGATTGGCAAACAGGTCGGCGACAGCGTCGAAGTCCACACCCCCAAAGGCCCCCGCGCCTACGAAGTGCTGGAAGTCAAATACGCCTGACAGCAAGGGAAAACTTACGGTATGTCCTGCATGGACGCTCTCGTATGATTTTTATTAAATCCTTGCGCCTGCAAATCATGGTGCTTGTTTTACTTGTGCCACCGACAATTGTGGCTTGTCCAATTGTCGCAGGTATTCTCTTACAGCAGCCAGAAAACGGTTTTCGCGAAACGCTACGCCTGCTTTTTCTATCCGACGGCACCGTTGACCTGCCAATACTTGCCGGACTCAGCGTGCTCGGTCTGCTTTTGCAGTCTTTCTACTGGCAGGCGGCCTGTTTTCTATGGCGGACAAACCGCAGGCAATATCCGCTTTTTATATTGGCCGCCGTCACAAACGTATTCCTGTGCGGCACGCTCAGGGCTTTTATCGCCGATGCTGGTATAGCCGCGCATATGGTTGTACTGGCCACTATTCCCGTGGCGGCCTTCATCGCGGTTTTTCATTTGTATCTTTTGAAAAAATATCACGGCTATGCATCGCTTGACTAAGCACGCATCGCTTGCCCTTAAAATCATGGCTTTCTTAGTGTCGCGACTTCGTCTCGCAATGCTTCTATCTCAGCTTTTACTTCAAGCAGAATCTGCATTTCCTCGGTATGATCGCGGTGGGCGAGCGTGTCGCCGGCTTCGTCGTGCAGAATATTCATCGCATCGACGATAATACCAATAAACAGGTTCAACACCGCAAAAGACGTCACCACGATAAAGATCACAAAAAACGCCCATGACGACGGATAGTATTCAAGGGTTACCTCGGCAATTTCATGCCAGCCTTCCAGTGTCATGATCTGGAACAAGGTAAACATTGAATCGCCGATGGAACCGTAAAGCGCCTGCATGCGCGCATCATCCACCGCGCCGAAAACCTGGGTGGTCATGACGGCCGATACATAAAAAATGACCAGCAAAACAGACATAACCGATGTCATGCCGGGTATCGCCGTCAACAGCGCCGACACCACACGACGCAGGCTGGGGACGGTTGAAATCAGCCGCATGACACGCAGCACGCGCAGCGTCCGCAGCACCGCGAACGGTCCGCTCGCCGGAAACAGCGATATGGCGACAACCGCGAAGTCGAAAAGATTCCAGCCGCTTTTGAAAAACCGGCTGCCGAGGGCGAAAACCTTCAATACCAATTCGGCAACGAAAATGCCCAGAATGACATGATCAAATGCGCGTATCAGCGTCCCGTGCGCCGCCATGATGTTGTCACTGGTTTCAAGCCCCAGCGTCACCGCGTTCGCCAGAATGACAGCGGTAATCGCGTTCACAAAGGATTTTGACGTCACCATCGCTTCGATGCGTGAGCGGCATGACTGAAGGCTCATATCCTGATTCCGTATCCGGCGCGGCGGCGACGATTATTCGACGTCGACGGGCACACCCGGCTTGTGCTTGGCAACGCGGATGCCGAGCGCGGATTTGATGTGGCTGACGTTCGGCGCGGTTGTCAGGTGCGAGGTCAGGAATTTCTGATACGCATCCCAGTCTTCCGCGACGATTTTGAGGATGTAATCCGCTTCGCCCGATACCAGATAGCACTCGCGCACCAGCGGCCAGCCGCGCACGAGGTCTTCGAATTTCTTGAGGTCGGTTTCCGCCTGATTGGACAGGCCCACCTGCGCGAAAACCGTCACACCGAAGCCCAGCGAATTGGGGTCGATGTCGGCGTGATAGCCCTTGATAACCCCCGCTTCTTCCAGTGCGCGCACACGGCGCAGGCATGGCGGCGCGGAAATGCCCGCGCGCTCGGCCAACTCGACGTTGGTCATGCGGCCGTTTTCTTGCAGATCATGAAGGATTTTGCGGTCAATGCGGTCCAGTTTTACTTTTGGCATGGGGGTATACCTGACAGGGTTAGAATCAAACTCTACAATGTAATAATATTATCATATTTTTGTTTCAAGAGAAATAATTCGACCCATAAACTTTAAAAATATTGCCGAGGGGGATTTGTCAAAACGGTGCAAACCGTTATACTTAATCCTGATTTCACGTTTAAATTCAGGAGCTTGAATTGTCAGAACGCACCCCGACATGCTGGGTCGTTACCGAAGGCATCGCCGGCACGGAAAACCAGTGCATCGGCGTGGCCGAGGCGATGGGTATAACGCCCGTTATCAAGCGCGTCAAGCTCCGCTTCCCGTGGAAACAGCTCAGCCCGTGGCTACGGCTGGGGCACCAATACGCCCTCGCCGCCGGCAGCGACAGTATCGCCGCACCGTGGCCCGATATTGCGCTGGTCAGCGGCCGCAAGGCCGTGGGCATCGGCCTCGACATCAAACGCCAAAGCGGCGGCAAAACCCTTCTGGTGCAGATACAGGACCCGAAACTGCCCGCCCGCCTTTTCGACATTGTGATTGCCCCGCAGCATGATGATATCCGCGGCGATAATGTTGTGGTGACCACGGCGGGGCTGCATCGCGTGACGCCGCAAAAACTGGCGGCAGCGCGCGACACATGGGGCTGCAAGCTGGCCGCCCTGCCCGCGCCGCGCGTGGCCGTGATGATAGGCGGCAATAGCCGCGCCCACCGCATGACGCCCGCCGCCGCCGAAAAACTGGCCGCAGGTCTGCAAAAACTCGCCGCATCGGGGGCCGGGCTGATGGTGACGGCGTCGCGCCGCACGGGAGAGGACAATGCCGCCCTGCTGCGCGCAAAATTGACCGCAAAGAATGTTTTTTTCTGGGACGGACAGGGCGAAAACCCCTATTTTGGCTTTCTGGCGCTGGCAGATTATATCATAGTGACCGAAGACAGCGTGTCCATGGCGTCGGAGGCGATTTCGACGGGCAAGCCCGTGCATATCGCGGCGCTCGAAGGCGGTGCGCGCAGGCTGGATAATTTCCACCGCCTGCTGCGCGAACAGGGATATACCCGCCCCTTTGACGGTACGCTCGATAACTGGCGCTATGACCCGCCGCGCGACACCGAAAAAGTCGCTGCCGCGATTGCGCAAAAAATGAATATCAACCTGAATCCGGATTTGGATTTGAACGACAAGACACAGATGAACAAGGAAGGAAAATAAACAATGTCCAAGACCCACCGCACCAAGGTGCTGATCATCGGATCCGGCCCCGCAGGCTACACTGCGGCGATTTACACCGCGCGCGCGAACCTGAAGCCCCTGCTGGTTGCCGGCATGCAGCCCGGCGGGCAGATGACCATTACCAGCGACGTTGAAAACTTCCCCGGCTTCGCCGCCCCCATTCAGGGCCCGTGGCTGATGGAGCAAATGAAGGAACAGGCCGAACACGTCGGCACCGAAATGATCAGCGACATCATCACCAGCGTCGATTTGAACAGCAACCCGAAAAAAGCCATCGGCGACAGCGGCGATGTGTATCTGGCCGACAGCGTCATCATCGCGACGGGCGCACAGGCCAAATGGCTCGGCCTGCCGTCCGAAGAACAATATAAAGGCAAAGGCGTTTCCGCCTGCGCGACCTGCGACGGGTTTTTCTACCGCGGCAAGGAAGTCATCGTCGTCGGCGGCGGAAATTCTGCGGTCGAAGAAGCGCTGTTCCTCACCAACTTCGCGACCAAAGTCACCGTCGTGCATCGCCGCGACAGCTTCCGCGCTGAAAAAATCATGCAGGACCGCCTGTTCAACCACCCGAAAATCAATGTGGTATGGGATAGCGCGCTTGAGGAAGTCACGGGCGACAACATGGGCGTGACCGGCGCCAAAATCAAAAACCTGAAAACCGGACAGGTCACCGACATGAAGGTCGACGGCGTTTTCGTCGCCATCGGCCACAAACCCGCCACCGATTTGTTCAAAGGTCAGGTCACGATTGACGCCGACGGCTATATCGTCACCAAACCTGACAGCACCGAAACCAATATTCCGGGCGTTTTCGCTGCGGGCGACGTGAAAGATAAAATCTTCCGTCAGGCCGTGACCGCCGCCGGTATGGGCTGCATGGCCGCGCTCGAAGCCGACCGCTACCTCGCCCACCTCACGGCAACGCCGTCGGTGAACCACAACAACACCAACGACGACACCACCAACGCCACCCCGCCCAAGAAAACCGTCAACGGCAACAAACCGCCGGAGGTTTGAGAGTTAATATTTAAGTATAAACTTCGGAGAGCTAGAGAAAGCATATTCACCTAACCAATTAAGTTAGGTTTAATGGTCTATACAAAAACAAGTTTGGAAAAAGAAATGTTTACTAGGCATATTAAGGAAGTATTGGTAGAGCTATCTAGCACAAGCGATAAGCTAGAAGAAATTATTGCAGCCCCCAATACACGACAAGCCGCAAAAAACCAAATTCAAGATATTGCAAAGGTCAAGCAGACGATTGCTAAACTCGAAGATGTTAATTTTGAAACAGCTCCGCTCACTGAAAACTTACGAAACGAGCTTGTGAGTAGCATCAAAGATTTGACAACCCGCCTAAGCAAGTCAATCACAACCGGACGAAATTTCAGCATAATCCAACAAAATTGGGCCAACATAACCCCCGCATTAGAAAATTTTTATCAGAAAGCAAACACGGTTGTTAAAATAGCAGAAGACGATACTCTTTCTTCACAAAAAGAAAAACGCCTCCAATCAATAGAACAAAATCTTGAAGAACAAAAAAATAAAAGCACACAGGTTCAAAACAAGGTCTCATCAATTCTATCAACCCTGAATGAGCTTAAAAAACTTCAAGAAGAACAAGAAAAGAAAACGATAGAAATAGTTCAATCAGGGCTATCGCAAGCAAAAGACAATATTGTAATAGATAAAACTATTACCAAATCAGCGGGAAAACAAATACGGCTACTGAGCAAAAAAGAACGCTATACGGCATGCCGTTGGGTAGCCGCAGGCTGTATTTGTATATTCATCGCTCTAGTCCATGCAGGGTGTTGTATGAAACTACACCCGGCTGATTTCATTATCGAAGCTCGCTTTAGAAACGACTTCAACGAAAACATTCAAATCGCCCTTCTTTTCAAAGAAGCTTTCAAAAGCATTTTTATCGTGAGCGTTCTTTCATCCCTATCATTTATGTGTTTCAAACAATACAAATTGCACAGAAGAAACCATGTTCTTTACGAACATAAATACTTTGCAATGAACGCCTTTAATGCATTTATGAGCAATACGATACTTAGCGATACACGGAATATTATCGTCGATAAAGCAATGGATTCAATTTTTAAGAATCCGGACTTTTTAGACCAGCCCTCAAATGACGCACACGAGAGGTCTGGTGACATTATCCAGACAATAAAGACGGCATTACCTTCCTCTGAAAACAAATAACAAAAAACCGCCCCTCGTAACAGGGGCGGTTTTTTTGTGTGCTTGTAAATAGAGGGTATCTATTTCGCTTACGCGGCGGCTTCTTGCGAAGACAGGGCGCGGTAGAGGTAGTCGCCCACGTATTTCGACATCAGCTCCGTTTCGCCGGGGTTGTTGAAGAAGTGGCCGGCACCGGGGATGACGCGGTAATCCACGCCGTTCGGGCCGCGCTGTTCTTTCAGCTTGTCGACGAGTTTGTTGACGGACTCGACATTCACGACCTGATCCGTGTCGCCTTGAACGATAAGACCTTCGTTCGGGCACGGGGCGAGGAAGTTGAAGTCATAGATGTTTGCAGGCGGGGAAATCGACACATAGCCGTCGATTTCGGGGCGGCGCATCAGCAGTTGCATGCCAATCCACGCACCGAAGGAGAAACCGCCAACCCAAACGGACGATGCGCCGGGGTTCACGCTTTGCAGCCAGTCGAGTGCGGATGCCGCATCGGCCAGTTCGCCTTCGCCGTGAGAGAATTCACCCTGCGAACGCCCGACACCGCGGAAGTTGAAACGCAGCGTCGAAAAGCCGCGATCCGCGAAGGACTGGAACAGGGTATAGGAAATTTTGTTATTCATCGTCCCGCCGCGCTGCGGATTGGGATGAAGAATGAGCGCGATGGGCGACCCGGGGATCTTGCTGTGCTTGTAGCGGCCTTCGAGACGTCCGGCCGGGCCGGTGATCATGACTTCTGGCATATTGAGATTTAGCCTCCTGCTGCCTTACGGTTGAATATTTCTTGTTTTGCTTTACAACCTCTATCGAAGACGAAACTATACATAATGAAAAAATGATAGCAAGAAAAATCTTGAATTCGTCATATATATCAATTATTTATATTTCGTTGTTCACAGATTTTTCGACTCGACTGAACGGTATTTAGAACACAAATGAGCATAAGCGGACTCACCTATCTGGATCACAACGCGACGACGCCGATGAAGCCCGCCGTGGTTGAAAAAATGCAGGAAATGCTGGTGTTTCCGGGCAATGCCTCCGCTATTCACAAGGCCGGACGCGAAGCACGGCGCAGAATCGAACAGGCGCGCGGCGAAATTGCTGCGGCGCTGCATATTGGAACGCGTGATGTGATTGTATTCACAGGCGGCGCGACGGAGGCGAATAACCTCGCCCTGCTCGGTGCGGGGATGGAGCGCGTGATTGTCTCCGACATCGAACACCCCTCCGTCCTTGGCGTGCGCGGCGATGCGGAAGTGCTGCCCGTACTGCCCAGCGGCATCGTGGATGTCGCGGCGCTTGATAAAATGCTGGAAGGCAATACGCGCCAGACTCTGATTTCCGTGATGCACGTCAACAACGAAACCGGCGTCATCCAACCCATGGCCGACATCGTCGCCATCGCCCGCAAACGCGGCGCGCTGGTGCATACCGACGCCGTGCAGGCTTTTGGCAAAATCCCGCTGGATGTGCAAAAGCTGGGCGCGGATTTCGTCACCCTCTCCGCCCACAAAATGGGCGGGCCGCAGGGCGTGGGCTGCCTTGTCATTTGCAACTGCAACCCCGTCTCCCCCATGGTGCGCGGCGGCAATCAGGAAAAAAATATCCGCAGCGGCACGGAAAACCTGCCCGGCATCGTCGCCTTCGGCCATGCCGCGACCTTGATTGATGTGGACGGGTTTCAGAAACTCGCCGTCTGGCGGGATAAAATCGAAGCCAGCCTTGCGGCTGCTGCGCCCGAACTGGTTTTCTTCGGCAAAGACATGCCGCGTATCGCCAATACCACCATGTTCGCCCTGCCCGGCGCGCCGTCGGAAACGCAGCTCATCTCGCTCGACCTTGCGGGGATTTGCGTCAGCAATGGCTCCGCCTGCTCCAGCGGCACGGTCAAGGCCTCGCATGTTCTCAAAGCCATGGGGGCGGACGACGCAGCCGCCGGCGCGTCCCTGCGGGTCAGCCTCGGCTGGAACACCACGGAAAAAGATGTCGATTTCTTTATCGAACAATGGCTGAAAATGTATAGCCGCGTTCAGCAGCGCACAGGGGCAAAACATGGGTAAAGGGGCGGTTCTTTTGATGGCCGCTTTTCTGCTGTGCCTGCTGCCGCGCGCGGGTTTTGCCGAAACGGTTGCGACCATTCAAACCGATAGTGTCACAGAGCGTGATATCTACGGCGGGCTTGGCGGCGGCACGGGGCCGATTGGCGCGGTCACCGAATTTATCGCGCCGGAAAATCCTGTGCCGTTTCTCGCCCTGGGCGGGCGGCACGCTGCATTGTTTACGTCGGGATATGTTTATATCGTTGAGGAAGCCGGAAATATGATGGTCTGCGGCGCGAAAAGCGAACCGCTCAGCTGCCTGCCTTGCGCGGAATGCGCGGCGATAAAAAATAAACTCATGGCGCTGGACGTATCGAAAACCGCCGCCGTTTATAAAAAGCTGCGTGCAGAATATACCTATAGCGCCAAAATCGGCGCCGCCGCAAATGGCTACGAATTCCACAAACCCGCCGCCAGCGGACAATCGACGCCCTATATTCGCGCGCAGATGACCGCGCAAAACGCCGCGCAGGCCGCAGAGCGTTTTTCCGGCAAGGCTTTTTTGTTCAGGGCAGAGGCGGAAAAAGACTACAGCTTGTGCCCCTCTCCCCGCTATGATATCTCTGCCTGCCTTGCCTGCACGGATTGTGCGGACAAGGAGGCACTTTTTGATACAAAACCCAACGATGCAACCCCGCACTAAACAGGATATGCCATGCCCAAAATGACCTTCATCGAAAAAGACGGCACCGAGCGCACGGTCGATGCGCCGAACGGCCTTTCGCTCATGGAAATTTCGCACAAGCACGGGATTGATATCGAAGGGGCCTGCGGCGGCTGCCTTGCCTGCGCGACCTGCCACGTCGTCGTCGACCCAGCATGGTTTGACAAACTGGACGAGAAAAAAGAGGAAGAGGAAGACATGCTTGACCTCGCCTTTGACCTCAAAAAAACCTCGCGCCTTGGCTGCCAGATTTTGATGAGCGACGATCTGGACGGCATCACCGTCGCCCTGCCCGGCGCGAAAGCACCATGGGATAAATAAGAGGCGAAAGCGCCTTAAAGAGGAAGATATTAACCAACAACAAAAAAATTTAAGAAAGAAAAATCATGAAAAACACTTTTCTTGCTTTTATTATTTTTATGATTTGCACATCTCCTGCCTATGCTGAGTTCAAAAGCTTTAAATTAGAAACCGAACAAATGGAGCAATTAATAAAATGTTCTAACCCAAAAATTTCAACTATTGCAGACTTTCCTGATTTATGGAGCTGTGTCTCGCCTGGAGCAGAAGTTGTCAAAGTCTTTATAAATGCCAAGCAAGACAATAGAGACGTCGAAAATATAAAAGTAATGTGGAACGATTGGACGAAAGATACTGGTTATGGAGTACACACTGATAAACATATAGCAGAAATGTGGCTAACAGCCATTGCAGAAAAGTACGCACCTCAACAAGTAGATGAAGTGCTATCTGCATACAAAGGAACCAGCAAAAAAATCATAGAAAATAGTAGATTTATACTAACATATTCCTATTACTCGGGCCCCGCGATAGATGAAAGATTGTTTGTAATAACGGCCGTCGACTAAACTTTGAGCTTCACGCCTTTGTGGCGGTTTCTGAGTTTGTCCAGCACATCGCCGAACTTCGGTGAATCCAGCAGGCGTTTGTCGGCGACTTCAATCTCGACATAGCGTATCCACTCGTTTTCACGGTCTTTGCTGTTCGCCGTTCTGAATTTTCCAGCCAGCGGGCTTTCATGCGCGCGCGCCCTTGCGCCGTCGGGGTTCGGCACGCCCTGCTTTTCCATCCAGATTTCCATGCCCGCATTACGGTTGATGCCGAGCGTGTAATCGTTATGCACAAAAGCAATCCCGCCATGCTGGCGCACGGCCATAAAAGCCTCGCGCACATGATGGATATAGGGAGAGGCGAATTCTTCGTGGCTGTAACCGCTTTGCCATGCGGCATCGATATAGGCGAATTCGACCTGTTGTCCGCGCACCTGCCCGCGCCAGAATTCGTCATATCCCGGCCTGCCTGTCACCTGCGACAGTGCGGTGCTGCCCAGAAAATATTCGCGCATCGCATCGGGGATGATTTTCTTGCCGCTGCCAATGCTGCCGCGCACGGAAATCACTAGCGGATCATGTTTGTCGGCCATGATATCCGGCGACAGCCCCGCAGATAACAGCCGCGCCATGAAAAATATTTCCTGACGGCTGTTGGTAATAAAGGCGATTTTTTGCCTGTCACGCGAAAGCGGCATCTGTTCCCCTTTTTTATTTGGGCGCAGGCGGCTTTTTGCCGGTATTGCTGTTGGAATGGTGAATAACGAATTTGTGGCGCAGACCTTGATGATAACCGTCGATGATTTCTTCGGGTGTGCAGCCGGGTTCGAACTCCACCGATACATGCGGCAGGTGGATGATCAGCGGCTGGTTCGACTCTTCCATCATGCGGGCGAAGTTTTTGGCAGCGGTGCGGATATTGAATGCGCCTTCGGGCGTGAACTCGATCACATGATCGTCACCGTGATGTCCGCCGTCGTTGTCTTTGCGCCCTGCCATGGTTGCTCCGGTTTTATCTGGCGGAAACGAAGCATGGTTTCCGCACCCCGATTATACCAAAGCACACTTGAACAAACGGTTAAAAATCAAAAAATCTTTTATTATCAAAGCCCCGATACGGGTTTTGGCGTGACTTTAGGCGCGGGCGCAAAGATATCGCGCACCATCGCCTGCACATCGTCATAAATTTTGCAGCCCGTTGATTGCATATCCGCTTCGCTGACACGGCGAAGGTCGTCGCGTATCCACACAAAATCCACCCCCGCCGCACGGGCGGATTTGTAATCGCGCATGGAATCGCCGACGGCCAAGACATCACGCGGCGCAAATCCGTATTCTTGCATCATCTCCACAATCATCGCGGGCGATGGTTTGGCGCGCGGGTCTTCGGCCTGCCCGGGGATACTCCAGGCCAGATAGAATTTTTCAACGGCCGCCGCATCGCCCAGCAGGCGGTTCATATGCGCATGAATGGCCGCGACGTCATCTGCGTTCACGAGCCCCTTGCCGATACAGTTTTGCTGGGTAAACACAAACGGCAAAATCCCCTGCGCGCGCAGCGCCGCCAGCGCGGGCCTGACCGCCGGAAATAGGTCAAGCTCATGGGGTGCCAGTACATAGCCGTCCGTCGCATCGCCCGCCGTCTGCCCCGCGCGCAAAATCTGCGTGGTGCGGTTCAGCGTGGCATCGCGGTCGAAAATGACGGCCTTGTAAATGCTCACTCCGGCTGCTCCGTCATCTGGGCGGCCAGATGGTCGAGAATATCCTGATATCCCTCGACGATATCCTCCAGCGTCGCGCCCTGCTCGACTTCCATGGTGAACATCGGGAAATGGATGTCGCAATCCATGCCGTATTCTTCCATCATCCCAATCACGGTATCGGCGATATCTTCGATGGCGGCGTCGTCTTCGGGGGTGAATTCCAGCACATGCGCGCCTTCTTCGCCGTCTGCGGCCATATCATCGTCAAAATCATCCGGCGTTTCGGTGGGCGCTACCATAGGCGGTTCCTTGTCAAAAATGATGAATTTCAATCATCTAACCACAGCCGCCACCTCTGTGCCAGCCGGATTTACGAGCCTTTAAAATATGAAAAATACTTGATTTTGAACGCCCGCCCCGTATATATTGCGCGGCAGAGGAAAAAGCAGGCGATAAACCTGCCCGGATTTGACAAAGACCCAAAAGATACGCGCCCGCATGCGATGCATGCAAAACGAAAAACGGCACGCAAGACGGTAAAACAGCAAGATGAACTCACTCGGCTTTGATAAAGACCCAAAAGATACGCGCGTCGTCGTCGCCATGTCGGGCGGCGTCGATAGTTCTGTCGCGGCTTCGCTGCTGCACGAACAGGGGTATCAGGTCGTAGGCATCACCCTGCAGCTTTACGACCACGGCGAAGCCTTGGCCAAAAAAGGCGCGTGCTGCGCAGGCCAAGACATTTACGACGCCAAACGCGTTGCTGAAAAAATGGGCTTCGAGCATTACGTGCTGAATTACCAAAGCCGTTTTCAGGACAACGTCATCGAGGATTTCGTCGAAAGCTATCTGCGCGGCGAAACGCCCATCCCTTGCGTGAAGTGCAACCAGAACGTCAAATTCAAGGATTTGCTCGAAACCGCGCGCGACCTTGGCGCCGACTGCATGGCGACGGGACATTATATCCAGCGTATGCTGGGGGCGGATGGACGCGCCGAGTTGCACCGCGCCATCGACGCCGGCAAGGATCAAAGCTATTTCCTGTTTGCCACCACGCAAGAACAGCTGGATTTCCTGCGCTTCCCCCTTGGCGGCTGGAGCAAGGACATCACCCGCCAGCATGCGGAGCGTTTCGGGCTTATCGTTGCAGACAAACCGGACAGTCAGGATATCTGCTTCGTGCCCAACGGGTCTTATGCCCGCGTGGTTGAAAAATTCCGTCCGGGCGCAATGAAACCCGGTGACATCGTGCATATCGATGGCCGCGTGCTGGGCGAACACAACGGTATCATCAATTACACCATCGGCCAGCGCCGCGGGCTTGGCATCGGTGGCGGGCATACCGAAAACAACGCGCCACTGTTCGTCGTCGGCCTGCGCCCCGATAAAAATCAGGTATTGGTCGGCCCCTACGAAGCATTGGGCCGCGATACCGTGTTCCTGAAAGAATGCAACTGGCTGGCCGATATCCCGCCCGAAGGGCTGGATGCGGAAGTCAAGCTGCGCTCCGCCCAGATGCCGATACCCGCGACAGTATTCGCAGATCACGTGACACTCAAAACCCCAGCCTTTGGCGTCGCGGCCGGACAGGCCTGCGTTGCCTATATCGGCAACCGCGTGATTGGCGGCGGCTGGATTACGGGCGCGGAAAACCGCTCGCTCTCCGTCGCGGCCTGATACCACGCATACCCCCGCACTTGAATATCTTTCCTGCGCTTCTCCGCTGCGCGCGCCATCGTTTTTTGGACACACCCAATGCAAACACATTCCCGCCAGTTTTATATTTTCGTGCTGCTGCTGGGCAGTCTGACGGCTTTCGGACCGCTGTCGATTGACATGTACCTGCCCGCCTTTCCGGCGATGGCTGAATCGCTGGGCGTTCCGCAGGGGCGCATCGAATTTTCGCTAGCCTCCTTTTTTATCGGCATGTCGTTCGGCCAGCTGGTATACGGGCCGCTGACGGACAGATACGGACGTAAAAAACCGCTTTATGTCGGGCTTTGCATTTACATTCTTGCCTCTGTCGCCTGCGCGCTGGCGCCCAGTGCGGACAGCCTGATTTTCTTCCGCCTGCTGCAGGCGCTCGGCGCCTGTGCGGGCACGGTTGTGTCGCGTGCGATGGTGCGCGATTTGTTCGACCACCGCGAGTCGGCGCAGGTCTTTTCCCTGCTGATGCTGGTGATGGGCGTGGCGCCCATCCTTGCGCCGCTTTTGGGGGGCTACGTGTTGCTGCATTTCGGCTGGCGCGCGATTTTCTGGTTACTTGCAGGCGTCAGCGCGGTCATTTTTCTTTTTGTCGGCCGCTATCTGCCCGAAACGCGCAGCCCCGATGAAACCGTGCGTTTCAGTCGCAGCTTCCACACCTATATGGATATCCTCAAACACCGCGGTTTTGTCGGCTACACAATGACAGCGGGTTTTATGCAGGCCGCGCTGTTTGCCTATATCACCGGATCATCCTTCGTGTTCATCGAATACTACGGCATCGCGCCGGAGCATTTCGGCTGGATTTTCGGCTCCAACGCCTTCGGCCTGATTATGGCCGCGCAGGTGAATGCGTGGCTTTTGCGCCGCGGCATGCACCCCGATACCATCATGCAGCGGGCGCTCTATACGCTGGCAGCCTTTGGCGTTTTGCTGGCCATCGCCGCCTTTGCCCATGCGCCGCTGTTTGTGCTGCTGCCGCCGCTGTTCGGTTTCCTGACCATGGCGGGGATGATATTCCCCAATGCGGGTGCAGGTTCGCTCGAACACCAGAAACACCGTGCGGGCGCCGCGTCGGCGCTGGCGGGCATGCTGCAATTCTGCCTCTCCGCCATCTCGGCGGGGCTGGTCAGCCTCTTGCACGCCGAAACCCCGCGCCCCATGGCCGCAGTGGTCGCCATCTGCGGGCTTATCGCCTGCGGCATATTCATCTACATGAAAAAATACCGCCCGCCCGCCGCCATGACCCCAGCCGAAACCATGCCGGACTCCTGAAAAACAACCCCAAAGCCGGAAATAAAATCAAAGATTTAGCCAATTTGAACGGCAGACTTGACAGCCGCAGGCTTTATTGGCATATAGACGGACACTTTCCCTGTGGCGGGGTAGCTCAGTGGTAGAGCAGAGGAATCATAATCCTTTGGTCGGGGGTTCAAATCCCTCCCTCGCTACCAATACTTCATCAAAAAAGCCGGACAATACTGTCCGGCTTTTTGTTTTTTAAACCGCAGAATTCAAACCGTGATATCCAGCGAGGATTGCTGGGGTGGCGTTGACGGACTGCCGGAGGTATCGGCAACGGGCGCTACGCTCTCGCCGCCGGCGGCAGGCGTTTCGCTGCCCGCGGTCTCCGGCGCGGTGGTTGCCGCTGCGGGTACGCCCGAGGTGAAATTGGAAATTGCCTGAGATATCTCTCCAAGTCGGCGATCCGACTGGTAATAGTTCAAATCAAAAAATTTTCCGGCGACACGCAGCGGGCCTTTTTGCGCGAGCAACAGCTTTTTGAGGTCTTTGGTCATCAACTCGACACGGTTGATAAAATCCTGGTCTTGCGCGGCGTCATAACCACCGCTGGCCGCGGCAGCTTCGCTGGAGATTTCAACAGTATCCCCGCCCTCGCCGTTACCGCTCGACACAGCCGTCGTCGTACCGCCGCGTCCGGCGATATAATCATTCACCGCGGTTTGCAGTTCCTTGACAATCTGGTTGATGGCGCTGACGATTTTACGCGGATTGCTTTTGGCGTCGATATTCTGTTTCAGCGCGCGGGTGGCGTCCGTCAAAAACAGGGTTTTGCGATCAGCCGAAGCGATTTTTTTCTGTTCATCGCTCAGCGTGGTATCCGCCGCGATTTTGTTCTGCGCGACGGTTTCGTTATACCGTTTGGATTTGAACATGCTCAGCTTGAAGGCGTCATTGCCAAAAAGAGAGCCCACGTTTTGAAACAGCAAATCCGTTTTGCCCGCTATCTTATATTTATAAGTAGAGGCAAACTTTAAAGTCGCTGAACTCAATTTAGGCGTGGTGGCCATTCTGGTGCACCTTCTGCTGACAGGCTACTGCCCTATATTTTAGTTTATCCGGCTTTTCGTTAATTTTTCATTAAGAAATGCCGGGCTTATGTTTTATGGGCGTATTCTTCGAGCTGTTTTTCGAGTTTTTGCGCGATTTCGACGGGTGAGCCCGTGCGTACCGCCAAAATCCGGTACATCATCGGCACAACGAAAATCGTGAGCAGGATAGACAGGCAAAGCCCCCCGATAATCACGACGCCGATCACAAAACGGCTTTCCGCCCCCGCGCCGCTGGCCATGATGAGCGGCACCGCACCCATGATGGTGGTGGCCGTGGTCATGATAATCGGGCGCAGACGTTTGGCGGCGGCCTCGAGGATGGCATCGCGGAACGCAACCCCCTCGTCACGCAGCTGGTTGATGAACTCCACAATCAGGATACCGTTCTTGGCGGACAAGCCCACAAGAATAATAAGACCGATCTGGCTATAGATATTCAGCGTCTCCCCCGTCGCCCACAGGCTGAGTAATGCCCCCGTAACCGCCATGGGTACGGTCAGCATGATGATGAAGGGGTGCACAAAGCTTTCGAACTGCCCCGCCAGCGCCAGATAAACCACCAGCAACGCAAGCGCGAAGACTATATATATAGAGCTGCCGGATTCACGCAGGTCGAGGGATTCCCCTTTATAGTCATAGCTGGCGCCGGGCGGCAAATCTTCGCGCACCACGTTTTCAAGATAATCGAGCGCATCGTCGAGCGAATACCCCTCCGCCAATCCCGCCTGCAGCGTAATCGCCCGCACGCGGTTATAGCGGTTGAGGGTGGTTGCGTCGGCAAATTCGTTCAGCGTCACAAAACTCGATAGCGGCACCAGCTCACCCGTGCGGCTGGAGCGCACAAACGTATTGGTGATATCCAGCGGGCTGCTTTTGCCCACCTTCTCGCTTTCAAGGATGACATCGTATTCGCGGCCGCGTTCGATAAACGTGGTCACGCGGCGCGAGCCCATCATGGTTTCCAGCGTCCGCCCGATGACCGAAACCGGCACGCCCAGATCCGCCGCCTGATCGCGGTCGATGCTGATGCTGATTTGCGGCTTGGTCTCGTAATAATCGTGGTCAATCTCGATAAGTCCGGGGTTTTGCCGCGCACGCTCCAAAAGGATATCGCGCCATTCCAGCAAATCCTCGTAGCTGGGACCGCCCAGTACGAATTGCACGGGCTTTTGCGCCCCGCCGCCAAAAGCACGGCGCACCGTCGAGGTCACACGCACACCGGGAATATCTTCGGTCAGACGCCGCGCTTCGTCCATATAGAACCAGATGGGCTTGCGCTGGCTCCAGTCCGACATCACAAAAGTCCCGCGCGCATCATTGAATGACGATGTGGAACCGAAGCTGCCGGGCGCGCGCATCAGCATGCGCTGCACCGCGCCTTCCTCGACGAAGGGCATTAGGCGTTTTTCAAATTCGCCCAGATGTTCCATGATGTAGTTATAGGATGCCCCCTCCGGCCCGCGGATAAGGATATTGAAAGCGCCACGGTCTTCGCGCGGCGCGAATTCGGATGGTATCTGGTTGAACAGCCAGCCCGCCCCCGCGAACACGGCAAACATCGCCAGAATACCGGCGAAGCTGTGATCCAGAACCTTATCAAGTACGCGCAGGTATCCGTTTTTCAGTTTTTCAAAACTATTGTCCACAAAACGGTTGAAGCGCCCCGGATTGTCTTCGTGCCGCAGCAGTTTGGAGCAGAGCATCGGCGTGAGCGTCAGCGCCACGAAAGCCGACAGCACGATGGCGGCCGCCATGGCGACGGCAAATTCCGAAAACAGCCGCCCGACATCCCCCTCCAGCAGGGTAATCGGCAGAAAAACCGCCACCAGCACAACCGTGGTTGCGATGACGGCAAAACCGACCTGACGCGTACCGCGGAAGGCAGCGACCAGTTTAGGCTCCCCCATTTCCACGCGGCGGTAGGCGTTTTCAACCACGATAATCGCATCATCGACCACCAGACCAATCGCCAGAATAAGCGCCAGCAGGGTCAAAAGGTTGATGGTAAAGCCCATCGCATAAAGGATGATACAGCTGCCAATCAGCGACGCCGGCACCGCCAGAAACGGGATAAGCGTGACGCGCATGGAGCCAAGGAAGGCGTACATGATGATGCCCACCAGAATAACCGTGATGCCAAGGGTCAGATATACTTCGTGCACGGCGGCTTCGATGAATACGCTGCTGTCATAGCTTTGCGCGAGACGCATGTTGGACGGCAGGCCCTGATTGACAATCGCCATTTCCTTTTTGGCCACGCGCGCCACGTCCAGCGTATTGGCCTTGGACTGTTTGATGATGCCGATACCCACCATCGGCACACCGTTGCCGCGCAGGGTGCCGCGCTCTTCCTCCGCTGCGACCTCGACACGCGCCACATCGCCAAGGCGCACCAGATACCCGCCCGCATCCGATGTACCGCGCGACAGCACCAGCTGGCGGAAATCATCCGCTGTCGCATAGCCGCGCTGCACGCGCAGGGTAAAGTCGTTTTTCTCGGATTCAATACTTCCGGCGGGAAGCTCCACGTTTTCGGTGCGCAGCGCGGTTTCGATATCTTCCACCGTCAGGCCGCGCGCGGCTAGTTTCACGCGGTCAATCCAGATGCGCATCGAAATATCCCGCGCGCCGCCGATTTGCACCCGCGCCACGCCGTCCAGCGCGGAAAAACGGTCTTCGAGATAACGGCGGGCATAGTCGGTGAGCTCGATGATGCTCATCCCCTCGCCCTGCAGGTTCATCCACATGATGACATCGTCATCGGAATCCGCCTTCTGGATATCCGGCGGGTCAGCTTCTTCGGGCAGGTCATCCAGTACGCCCGACACGCGGTCGCGGATATCGTTGGCGGCGGCGTCAATATCGCGGTTGACGTCGAATTGCACCGTGATGCGCGAAGAACCGTCGCGGCTTTGGGATGTGATATTGCGCACCCCTTCGATACCGGCGATGCGCTTTTCGATGACTTCGGTGATGCGTGTTTCGACGACGTTGGCCGCCGCCCCGGCGTAATTTGTATCAATCGACACCACGGGCGGGTCAATCGCCGGATATTCGCGCAGCGGCAGACGGTCAAAACACAAAAGCCCGAAGGCGACCAGCAGCATGCTCAGCACGCTGGCAAAAACCGGACGGCGGACGGAAATGTCTGAAATCACCATCCGTCAGGGCTCCTTCGTCTCGGTAGCGGGCGGTATTGGCGCTTCAGCTTCCGGCTCCGGCGCCCTATCGGCATCCGCGCCCCATTCCGGCACACCGGGCATCACACGGGCGACATCAACAGGCTGGCCGGGACGTACGCGGTTGAGCCCGCGCACAACCACGCGTTCACCCGCATCGACACCTTTGACGATTTCAACACGGCCCGGCAGGCGCGCGCCGACCGTGACCTGACGCTCTTCGATTTTGTTGTCAGGCTCGGACACCACCAGCAGGTAATGGTTTTTCTGGCGCTGCAAAATGCTTTCTTCGGGCAGAATAATGCCGGTTCTTTCGTTTTTAATCAGACGCACGCGCAGCAAAAGGCCCGGCTTCAGCTGGCTGTCGGGGTTTGGCAATACCGCACGCACAAGCACGGATCGCGTCACGGGATCAATACGTGTATTCAGGCTTTCGATCTTGCCGCGGAAAACGCGGCCTGCGAGCGCATCGGATTCCGCCTCTATCGCCACGCCCGGTTTCAGCGACGGCAGATAGGCCGACGGCACGGTGAAATCGAGTTTGATGCTGCTGATATCGTCCAGCGTCGTAATCACCTGCCCCGGCTGCACCAGTGCGCCCACACTGATCATACGAACGCCGACCACCCCGTCGAAAGGCGCGACGATGGTGCGGTAGGCGATGCGCGCCTCTATTTCCTCTACCTCGCGTTTGGTGATTTCAAGACTGGTCAGGCGCTGGTCGTAGTCCTGACGCGGCACGGCCTTGTCGCGCAGCAAGCCTTCGAGACGGGCCAGCTCGCGGTTTTCCTGTTCCAGCCGCGCGCGCGATGCCGCCAGCTGCGCCAGCAGCTCGCGCTGTTCCAGAACGGCAATCACATCGCCCTTGCTGACCTGCTGGCCATCCGCGAAACGGATTTCGCGCAGAAGGTCGGAAACATTCGCGGTAATATTCACGGATTCAGTCGCGTTTGCGGTGCCCAGCGCCTCGACACTGTCATAGACGCGGCCTTCTTTGGCCAGCGTGACATAGACGGGCGTGAGTGCGGCGGGTTTTTCGGCCGGCTTCTCGGCGCGCAGGTGCGATGTACCGTAATACCCCGCCACCGACAGCGCCGCCACAACGACCAGAGAAACCAGAATTCGTTTTTTCATAGACTGAATGTATCCTGTTTTTCAGGCAAGGAGCCCTGCCCGTATCTATTTGAAATGCAAAAATCGCGCCGGTTTGCCCGCGTTCGCATCAGGCGCTCGTTGCTATATGGATGCAGATTGCAAAAAATCAAAGGCTTTCAGACAGAAAAGCTTTTGCTTCGGCGATCGTTGCGGCAATCGACTGGTTAATTTCTATTGCCATATCATGGAAGATTTGCTGTTCCGTCTCGAAACTGCCCCCTGCGACCTGCGAGGATTGCGATCTGGTCTGGGCAATCAGGTTGTTTTCGTCGCTCAATACTGCTGAAAATCTGTCCAGCGCCGCGGGCAAGTCTTTGACAGCCGCCGCATCAATCCAGCCCTGACGGCGCATGTAAACCATCACAGGCAAAAACGCGCTGACGGCGGCCTTGATGTCATTCGCACGTGCGGAAGCTTCCAGCCGCGCGATGATGTCTTCGGGTTTTTGTTCCGAAAAAATGCCAAGCACGCTGTCGCGCCGCACAACGGGGGCGAGATACTTCGAAAACCCGGACGCGGGCCCCATCGGCGCCGCATAAGACGATAAATCATCAATAAACAGTTTCGTATGCTCCGCCATTTCGGCACGGTCTTCGGGCGTGACAACATGCGGCGCGGCACTGTCGCTGGATGACGTCAGACGCAGCAAATAATATGCGCGCGCATGCCAAAGCCCTGCCGCGACGGCATTTTTGCAAATATCGGCCACGGCAACAGGGCCGTAATCATCGCCCACATCACGTTCGGACAACACCTGCAAAAGACGCAACCAGCCATCATCGCGGCCATCCTGCGCGGCCTGTTTGTAAAACCTGACGGCGAGTTCCACATCGCCCCGCTCCATGGCGCGGTCGCCCATCAGCAGCTGATCGCTGCGCATACGCTCCGCCGGACGGTCACCGATGGTCACTTCGTCGAAATAGTCGATTGCGGCGTTCACCTTGTCGGAAAAAATATCGTAATCGAGCAAATCCTCGTCATCGGGGGCGAAGATAATCAGAAAGCTTTGCAAAGTTGCGACGGCATCTGCATACAAAATCGTATCCTGCTTGCACGCCTGCGCATATTCTTCGAGGAATTCGGTGAACATCTGCCACGCACGCACAGCCGGCTGGATATGCCGTCCGGCCATAAGGGCCTCGGCAGCGAAAAAATACATCAGCGGGTATTTATGCGCCTCCTGCGTCAGCAGATGGCCCGACAGCGCATCGGCAATAGCCGCTTCCGATCCGGCCTTCAGGGACAGCGCGACAATCGCCTCGGCCCGTAGCTTGATGTCTTCTTCGGAATATGTCATGCGGCAGCCTCCCAGCTGCGCGCAGTATGCCATATTTCAACATAGGCGGCGATATTCAAATCGCGGCGCAAATTTTTTATTGAAATGGCTCACTTGAACTTTATCTTTTATCTTCCGGCTTGATATGCGAAATTATGCCGGACAAAGATCAATCACATCTTAGGGAAATAAAAACCGCATGGCCGCTGTACACGACCTACCGCTTATTTCGACTTTGGCGACAGGTCTGAGCCTTGCGTTCGTATTTGGCCTGACAGCTGCAAAGCTGCGCATCCCGCCGATTGTCGGCTATCTGCTGGCCGGTATTGTCATTGGCCCCTACACCCCCGGTTTTGTCGGAAACATTAAAATCGCCGAAGAGCTATCAGAGATAGGTATCGTGCTTCTGATGTTCGGCGTCGGGTTGCATTTTTCGACCAAAGACCTGATGGAGGTGAAAAAAATCGCCCTGCCCGGGGCGGTCGTGCAGATGGGCGCCGCCATTTTGATGGGCGCCGGACTTGCCTATTACGCCTGGGACTGGCCGCTGCATAGCGGCATTATGTTCGGCCTTGCGCTGTCGGTTGCCAGTACGGTCGTTCTGCTGCGCGCGCTTGAAGAGCACAATCTTTTGCAATCCATGAACGGACGCATCGCCATCGGCTGGCTGATTGTCGAAGACCTTGCGATGGTTCTGGCGCTGGTTCTGGTACCCGCGCTGGCTGCTACCCTGTCGCCGTCCGAAACCGCCGATGCGGCAGGCGGCGGTATTCTATTTTCGCTGCTGGCTGCGCTGGGCAAAGTCGCACTATTCATCGGCGTCATGGTTTTTGGCGGCAAGCGTCTGCTGCCGTGGCTGCTGGGGGTGGTTGCGCAAACCCGCTCGCGCGAGCTGTTTACGCTGGCGGTTTTCGTCGCCGCGCTGGGCGTCGCTTTTGCCGCTGCCAAGCTGTTTGACATCTCCCTCGCCCTTGGCGCGTTTTTCGCGGGCATGATGATCCGTGAATCCGACCTCAACCACGAAGCCGCCGACCGCGCCCTGCCGTTTCAGGACGCCTTTGCCGTCGTCTTTTTCGTCGCCGTCGGCATGCTGTTCGATCCTAAAATCCTGATGACGCAGCCGGTCGATGTGGTCCTGACCACCTTGATTATCATGGTCGGCAAATCGCTCGCGGCGTTTCTGATTGTTATTTTGTTTAAATATCCGATGAAAACGGGTCTGCTGGTTTCGGCAAGCCTTGCGCAGATCGGTGAATTTTCGTTCATTCTGGTCGGACTTGGCCTTTTTTATGGCCTGCTGCCCGAAAGCGGCCGCGACCTTGTGCTGGCAGGGGCGCTGGTATCCATCGCCCTCAACCCGCTGGCCTTCCGCTTCTCGCGCTTTCTTTACGAATATTCGGGCCGCAGCGCGCGCCTGTCGTCGATTTTCAATATCAGTCCCGAAGCCGATCTCTCGCAACTATCACGCAATGAAAAGGTCACGCTGAAGGAAACCGTTATTCTGGTCGGCTATGGCAAAGTCGGCGTTCATATCAGCCAGAATGTGCAGGAAGCGCATATCGATTTGGTCATCATCGACAGCAACCGCGAAAAGGTCGATGCCCTGCGCGAACGCGGCATGCATGCGATTGCGGGCGACGCCACCTTCCCCGAAACCCTGCAGGAAGCCGCGATTTCAAAGGCTGTCGCGCTGGCCGTGGCCATCCCCGACCCCTTCGCCGCCCGCCGGATCGTCGAGGAAGCGAAGCTGCTGAACCCCAACCTGCGTATCCTTGTGCGCGCGCACAACGACGAGGAAATGGATTATTTCTACGAGCAGAACGTCGACCTCGCCCTGACCGGCCCGCGCGAAATCGGCCGCCGGATGGTGGAATACCTCAACGATATGCGCAAAACAAAACCTGTCGCCAAGCCGCACCACTAGGCGCGGCACCGGCGTCAGTTGGGACGGAGCGCAATCTTGACCACAGCGGCAAGATCCTTCATCTCGTACTTGTCAAAAAGCGCCGCGTTATCCTGCGTGGCCAGCGCGGCGGGCAGCAAACCCGCCAGTTTCTCGTCAGCATGTCCCGCACGGCGGGCAGCGCGCACAAAAAGATCAACATTCTTGTGCTCGTCAAAGGCCATCCATGCGCCGCCTCGACGCTCGAGCTCCTCGCTTGTGGCCGTCGTCATCGCCTGCAATTCGGCAAGCGCGATATCCATTTGTTTACGCTGCGCGTCTTTTTCCTGCTCCGTCGCGCGGACAGGGCCCAGTGCATTTTTGGTCAAGTCACGTTTGATGGCTTCTTGAAAAACGATCGACAGCTCAACGGTATCCAAAAATACCTTGCCGTCTTTGGGCTCGATTGAATTGAACATCAACAGGGGCTCCTTGCCGGGTAAAGAATGGCAAAAAGCTACCCCCGTTAAGGTTTTATGTCAAGAGACTGCCCCCGATAATCCGAACCAGCACCTTCAGGCCTCTTCCTCCTCCATATCCCTGAAAATGTGATTTTTGAGATCGTCTTTCAGGTCATCCAGGCACAGCGCCGCCAGCGCCAGATGATGTTCGTTGTCGGCCACGTGAACCCAGTCCACATGGTCGTCCTCGGTAATCGTCAGGATGATGGCGGACTTCACCTTGTCCTTCTGCGCGCGCTTGGCCAGCTCGCGCAGCAGCTTGGGTATGCCGCCTTCGCCTTCGTGATGCGTTCTGCCCAGCACATCGCCGTCCTTGAAATTGACGGTGATGACCGAGACCTTGTTTTCCGACACACCCTTGGTGATGTCGGAAGACGGTGCCACGATGTCTGTCATGTCGGTCATAGCCGTAACCCCCCGAAACGTTAAGAAACTACAGACTCACGAGAATATATAACTCGTTGATCTAATTATATTTTATCGAAAATATATTCATAATCCGTTAACAAAAACGGGCAGATTTAAACATTTTGTTAACTGCTTGAAAACAAGACGATCTTGTATTTCACATATATCATAAATGCACCAATCGGTCGTATTTTTGCAACAAATTGACCATAACGGGAGAGTCTGCTACGAATAAACCTTCTCGACATGACACTTTCGCGCGGCACTTATATACCGCAGAGGCTTAACGCAACCCCTTCAGGAAACGGACGGATGGCCGACAGACACGACCCGATGCCCTCCTCTCCGTCCGGCGGTGGCGAGGCGCCGCGCAAGACGCTGGAGCCCCTGTTCGGCAGCCATTGCGCCAGCCAGACCTATGGGCTCAAGGCCTATGCGCGCGGCAGCTACCACATCCGTCTGGATGCCTATCTGGATGACCCGATCAAAAAAACATGGACCGTCCAAAAAACGACCACGGTGACAGAACCGGCGGGCGGCGGCATCCTGTTTGGCAACAGCCGGGAAAAAACGCGGACACAGGTTCAAAAAATCAAAACCCGCGCCAGCTTCAACGACGCGCTGGACGAACTGATCCGTTTTGAAAAAATGTGTCAGAGCCGCGGCGAGGATTATATCCCCCAGAAACCCGACGCCGAGGGCATGGGTTTTACCCACTACCGCGCCTTTGCCGAACGCGAAGGCTATGTTTTTGACGCCAAAGGCCAGCCGCATGCACGTCCGCACCGCAGCGTGCTGCCCGCATCCGAAAACGGTTTTGTACAGGCCGATATCGACCGCGCCGACAGCCGCCTGAAGCGCCCCGAAAACGAATTCGATAACAACGGCCCCGCCAGCAAAGCTCCGCAGACGCATTTCCTGTTCGACCAGTTCACCCGCGCCGCGCATGTGCACAGCATGGATGACAAGCTGGCGGAACTACGGGTGCTGGATATCCTCGACCGTTTCGCGCAGCAGGTACACCGCGCCCACGACAACATGCAAACCTATTGCGAGAAATATCACGAACTGGGACAAGGCGGCCTGATTGATAACGCCCTCGACGCCCTGCGGCTGGCGGGTGCGGCCGTACGGCAGCTGAAAGCCTATGGCGTAGAGACGGAGAAGTTTGAATCCTTCGTCCTGCAATGCAAAATCACATGCTATGTGCTGCATGCCGAAGGTCTTTATGACCTGATGAACCGCGGACAGGGCGATTTCGCGCAGAACGAAACCCTGTTCCGCCAGCGCGTGGACAAGGCCGTCGAAACCTATCGCCGGATTGACGATTCAGAACACGGCATCAATATCCTGCGCGATATGATCGTCCAGACGCCCCGCCCCGCAGTCCCGGGCGCCATCACGGCGTTTTTGCAGGAATACGACGCCCAGCGCGCCGCATGGCAAAAAGCCTATAACGCGGGGCGCAATAACGACCCCAAAAACAACTAAAGCTGACTTCGGTTTGATATTTACGCGCGGGCGGAGATTTTCTCCGCGCCGGAAACCACAGGCGCGCGCAGCCCCAGCATGTGGCAAATCGCCAGCGTCAGGTCGGCGCGGTTCAGCGTATAGAAATGGAAATCCCGCACGCCGTTTTCGTACAGCACGCGGCATTGTTCCGCCGCCACCGTCGCCGCGACAAGCTGGCGGGTTTTGGGCTGGTCGTCGAGCCCTTCGAACAATGTCGGCATCCATGCGGGTATTTTCGCGCCACAGGCCTTGGCAAAGGACAGCGTCCTGTCCACGTTGGTAATCGGCAAAATGCCTGGCACGACGGGCACGGCAATGCCCATCGCGGCCACGCGGTCGCGGTAGCGCAGGAAATCTTCCGGCTCCATAAAAAACTGGGTCATGATACGGTTCGCGCCGGCATCGACTTTGCGGCGCAGGTTTTCAAGGTCGGTCTCGGCGCTTTGCGCTTCGGGGTGGGTCTCGGGATAACCCGCAACGCTGATATCAAAATCGCCAATGCGGCGCAGCCCCGCGACAAGGTCGGCGGCATAGGCATAACCGCCGTCATGCGGCACATATTTCTGCTGCCCGCCCGGCATGTCGCCGCGCAGCGCCACGATATGGCGAATACCTGCATCCAGATAGGCGCGCGCAATACTATCGATTTCCGCGCGCGTCGCGCCGACGCAGGTCAGATGCGCGGCGGCAGTCAGGCCGGTCTGCGCCTGAATGCGCGTAACGATATCATGCGTGCGTGCGCGCGTAGTGCCGCCCGCGCCATAGGTAACCGACACAAAGCTCGGGCCGAGCGGCGCCAGCAACTCCAGCGACGCCCAAAGCGTTTTTTCCATCTCTTCCGTCTTGGGCGGGAAAAATTCGAAACTGACGCGCAAATCGCAATCTGTGGGCGAAATAAACGGCAGCGACATCTGGCCGCGCGGCATGCTGGTCATACGGGTTCCTTAAAAGGTTTCTTTGGTTTACGTCATGAAATCAAAACCGTTGCCATATTAGATTTTGCAGCATGGAAAACCAAGCCCAAAAATGATGCAAAGCACCATGTTTTTCAGAAAGACCGGCCTGCCGAACGGCTTGAATTTAGCGGCAAAAGCATCAATACTCACACTCGTTCAATGACATTCACGCTGACTTTGCAGGAAGGACATCGCCATGGCCGATTTGTTTGAAAACCCGATGGGCACCGACGGTTTTGAGTTTGTGGAATACTGCCACAAGAACCCGCAGGAACTGGTCGATCTGTTCACCAGCCTCGGCTTCAAAAAAACCGGCACGCACAAATCCAAAAAAGTCTCGCTGTGGCAACAGGGCGATATCAACTTCATCCTGAACGAAGAGCCGGAGGCGATGGCCTTCGCCGCAGACCGCAACGGCGGCGCTGCCCGCGCGATGGGCTTCCGCGTCAAGGACGCGCAAAAAGCCTATGCCCGCGCGCTGGAAAAAGGCGCCATCGCCTATGAAGGCAAAATCGGCGCCGGCGAGCTGAAAATCCCCGCCGTTGTCGGCATCGGCGGTTCGGTGCTGTACTTCGTCGATGTTTACGGCGACAAAGGTTCCATCTACCAGACCGATTTCAACATTCACGACACCGCGCCGAACCCGGGCGTCGGTCTCACCTACCTCGATCACCTGACGCATAACGTCAACCGCGGCAACATGGACAAATGGGCGAATTTTTATACCGATTTGTTCAACTTCCGCGAAATCCGCTATTTCGACATCGAAGGCAAGCTGACGGGCCTGAAATCCAAAGCCATGACCAGCCCCTGCGGCAAGATCCGCATTCCGATCAACGAGTCCTCCGACGATAAATCGCAGATCGAGGAATTTCTGAAGCGTTATAACGGCGAAGGCATCCAGCATATCGCCTTCGGCACCGACGATATCTATGCGACGGTCGAACAGCTGAATGGTCGCGGCATCCAGTTTCAGGAAACCAAAGACACCTACTACGCCCGCGTGGATGAACGCGTGCCCGGTCACGGTGAAGACCTCAAGCGTATGCAGTCGCTGAACATCCTTGTGGACGGCGCGCCGACCAAAGGTCAGGGCCTGCTGCTGCAAATCTTCACCAAAGACGCCATCGGCCCGATTTTCTATGAAATCATCCAGCGTAAAGGCAACGAAGGTTTCGGCGAAGGCAACTTCAAGGCGCTGTTCCAGTCGCTGGAAGATGACCAGGTCCGCCGCGGCGTTCTGAAGGCATAAGCAGGACTGGCACACCCATGAAACTCGCTTCCTACAAACACGGCCGCGACGGGCGGCTGATGGTGGTCAACAATGACCTGACCAAAGCCACCTCGGCGGAGAAAATCGCCCCGACGCTGCAATACGCGCTGGAGCACTGGCCGGATTGCCACCTGCCGCTGGAACAGCTGGCCAAAGACCTTGATGGCGGCAAAGCGGCACCGCAGCCCTTCGACCCGAAACAATGCGCATCGCCCCTGCCGCGCGCCTATCAATGGGCAGACGGCAGCGCCTATGTGAACCATGTCGAGCTGGTACGCAAAGCGCGCGGCGCGGAAATGCCGCCGAGTTTCTGGACCGACCCGCTGATGTACCAAGGCGGCTCCGACAGTTTCCTCGGCCCCATGGACGATATCGTTTTCGCGCAGGATGACTGGGGCATCGATTTCGAAGGCGAAGTCGCCGTCATCACCGACGACGTTCCCATGGGCACGACGGTCGAAGATGCGGGCAGCCATATCAAACTGGTCATGCTGGTCAACGACGTCACCCTGCGTTATATCGCTCAGCCGGAACTGACCAAAGGCTTCGGTTTTTTTCAATCCAAACCCTCAAGCGCGTTTTCGCCCGTGGCGGTATCGCCGCAAACACTGGGCAGCGCATGGAAAGATAACAAACTGCACCTGCCGCTTGTCAGCTATTGGAACGGCGAGAAATTCGGCGAACCCAACGCGGGCATCGACATGGTATTCGATTTCGCGCAACTGATCGCCCATGCGGCCAAAACCCGACCGCTGTGCGCGGGGACGATTATCGGCTCCGGCACCGTTTCCAACGTCGACCGCAGCAAGGGACATTCGTGCATTGTTGAAAAACGCATGCTGGAGAAAGTCGAACACGGGGAATTCAAAACCCCCTTCATGAAATTCGGCGACAGCGTGAAAATCGAAATGCTGGATGCCCAAGGCAAATCCATTTTCGGCGCGATTGAACAAAAGGTATCGCAATACCAATACGTATCGCTGACCGACCGCCGCGCCTCCCGCCGCAGCGGACACGCGGTTTAAAAACCGGCACTCAGGCCTTTGGCCCGTTACGGTTCAAGGTCGGCGTGGTTTTCGGTTTTTCGGGCATGTAGGCGTCGGGTTTACCGCCATGCGCACGTAGAGCGGCGGCGGCTTGCTCCAGCAGCGGGCTGCCTTCTATCTCGTCAAAGGTTCTGACGCTGCTGCTTTCGGCATGGGTGTTGGTATTGGCGGCGATGCGCGTATGCAGCTTTGCGCTGAAATTGAACACATCCGTGAAGCGGTAGCCAATCGCCGGTTTTTCCGACACATGGGCGACTTCATCCGCGCCGGTCAGGTGCCAGCCTTCGGCCAATGCGGCTTCTGCTGTTTTTTCTTCGTTGATGCCCATTTTTTGCCACAGATATTCGGCAATGCGCGGGTATTCCTTGGCGGCGATATCGGCGGGCGTATTCATGTGTTTATCGCGCGCGGCAATATCCGCGCCCTGTTCCAGCAGGAAGGCAATCATATCCATCTTGCCCGCATGCGCGGCGCCATGCAGCGGCGTCAATCCGTTTTCATCGGCGGCGTTGATATGCGCCCCCGCCTCCAGCAGCAAACGCGCGGCATCGCCGTTGCCTTTGTTCGCCGCCATGCGAAGCGGCGTATAGCCGAACGGCCCGCGGCCATCGACAGGCGCGCCACGCTCCAGCAGCAGCGGCAGCGCGGCGTTGAAATTGTTGTTCACCGCATGATACACCCATCCCCAATATCCCTTGGCGTCAATCGCACCGCCGGCATCGAGCGCTTCTTTAAGCTTGGTGATATTTTTGGCGTCAATCGCCTTGTAGACGCGGCGGTCGAGCCTTTCCTGTTTATTGTCCCAGAACATACCCATCAGGCGTTCCTCCCGCTTGGATGCATGGTTAGACCTGCGGGCTTTTTACCCGTCAGGGATGCCGCCGCCGCAATCTTGTCGGCATCGCCGCCAAGGCGCACATAGGCATCAGCGGCCTGCTGCAAAAGCGCACTTCCCTGCATTTCATCGAAAAGCCGCATCGACTGGCTTTCATGGTCGGTTGACAGATTGCGCGCGATGCGGTTGTAAACGCCCGCGCCGAAATTGAAAATCTCGGTAATGCGGTAGCCGATCAGCGGTTTTTCATCAATCCGCGCAACTTCGTCTGCCGCTGTCAGGTGCCAGCCTTCCGTCGCCGCCGCTGGTTCTGCCGGGGCTTTTTGCCCGCCCCCCTGCTGCGCACGCAGAAAATCCGCCAGCCGCGGATGGTCTTTGTCGGCAAGGTCGGCAGCGGTATTCATGCGGCTATCGAGCATATCCAGGCGCGCGCCATGGCGCAGCAGCAGCTTCACGACATCGCCGCGTCCGGCAGCGGCGGCCAGATGCAGCGCCGTTTTGCTGTCATCGCTCTGCGCGGCGTTGACGTCGGCGCCTTTTTCGATCAGAAGCTCGGCTATTCTGTAGGAACCGTCGCGCGCAGCCTCCATCAGGGCAGTATGATCGTCATAGCGGCGTTTTTTATCTACCTGCGCGCCGCGCTCCAGCAATATCTGCACGGCTTCGGTAAACCCGCCGTGAACGGCGGCATAGAGCGGCGTCCAATGCGCGCTGTTGGATTTGGGCGTTGATTCAATATCGGCACCGGCATCAAGCGCTTCGCGCAGCTTGTCGATATTGTGGTCATCAATCGCGCTGAACAAACGCTTGGTCAGGGTTTTTGCGCTCGGGGGGCCAAACAAACTCATGTACTGCCCCCCATCGTCAAACCGCGGGGCGCGGCGGCTTTCACCGACAGGCGCGCCTGCATGTCCGCCTCGACCGTGCCGCCGCGTGACAGCAACGCATCCATCGCTTCGCGCAGCGGCGAGACGTCAAAAAATTCGTCAAAGCCGCGCTGGCTCTGGCTTTCGGCGCCGGTTTTGAGGTTGGCGGCGATATGGGTGTAATGTCCGGCATGGAAATTGAAAATTTCCGTCACGCGGTAGCCGATGGCGGGCTTGTCGCTGATACGCGCGATTTCCTGCGGCGCGGTTTTGTGCCAGCCCTCGCGCGGCTGCGAGGTTTCGGCGGCAGCGGGCGCACCGATTTCACCGCGCAAGAGCGACGCGACACCCGGATAATTTTCCTTGGCCGCGATATCGGCGGCGGTATTCATGCGGCTGTCGCGCAGGCTGGTATCCGCCCCCTGCGACAGCAGTAACTGGATGACTTTGCCGCGGCCCCAATAAGCCGCATGATGCAGCGCCGTGCGCCCGTCGTTGCTTTGTGCGTCAAGATTTGCACCGCGTTCACACAGCAGTTTTGCCAGCGCCACATCGTCATGCGATGCCGCGGCCATCAGGGCCGAATAATCGTTATCGGTTTTTCCGTTGGGATCTGCCCCGCGATCCAGCAGCAAAAGCACAATATCGTTGTGACGGCTGGACGCATGATAGGCGATGGCGCTGTATCTGTATTCGTTGCGCGCGTTCGGGTCCGCCCCCGCATCAAGCGCGGCGGTGACTTTGCGGATGTCATCCTTGAACAGCGCCTTGTCGAGACGCTTCTGGCGTGCTGCCGCTTTTTCTTCAGGGGTTTTGATCCAGCCCATGACGCCCGCTGCTTGAAGATTGTCAGAAATATGAGAAATCAAAATTTAGACATAACCCTCCCTGCTGTCAATCGACGACAGCGTGATGGGTTTGTAAAAATATGATATTATGGAATTGTGCAGTGCGGACGGCCTTGCCCCGCGCCGCCGCAGCCCGATACAATCCCAACCATCGGTTTTATCAGGATATTCAGTGGATCGTCGCGATGATGAAGCTCTATAGCTATTACAGGTCGTCCTGCGCCTACCGCGCCCGGCTGGCGCTGCATTTCAAAGGCATCCCTTTTGAATACATCCCCGTGCATCTGGTGCGCGACGGCGGCGAACAGCACAAACCCGAATACAAAGCGCTCAATCCGCAGGCACTGGTGCCGACGCTGATCGACGGCGATTTCATCCTGACGCAATCCATGGCGATCATGGAGTATCTGGAGGAGAAATTCCCCGCCCCCGCGCTGCTGCCGCAAGATACCGCGCAGCGCGCCTATGTGCGCCAGATTTCGCTGGTGAACGTCGCGGATATCCACCCCATCAATAACCTCAAGGTACTCAATCACCTCACGGGCGATTTCGGCGTGACGCAGGCACAAAAACTGGACTGGTATCAGAAATGGATACGTCAGGGTTTCGACGCGCTTGAAGTCCTCATCAGCCGCAGCCCTTTTTACAAAGGCAGTTTCGTCTGCGGCGATGCGCCGACCATGGCCGATATGTGCCTTGTGCCGCAAATTTACAACGCGCGCCGCTATGAAATGGATGTTTCGGCATGGCCCGTCATCAGCGCGGTCGATGCGGCCTGCGCGGAATTGCCGGCTTTCGTCGCTTCCTGCCCCGAAAACCAGCCCGACACGCCGGATGACCAGCGCCCGAATTTCATGAAAGGAAAAGCGTCATGACCAACAACATCCCCGAAGACCGCGGCCTTGCATCCGCCAAGCACTACAACCCGGGCGAAGGATGGACGCGCGGGAACCTCGATTTTTTCATCGTGCCGCAGCATGAATACACGGCCGAGGAACATGACGTCTGGCGCATCCTGTTCAAACGCCAGCAGGATATCCTCAAAGGCCGCGCCATCGACCTTTTCATGGATTCCATGTCGACACTGGGCATCAACGCCGAACGCGTGCCGTCATTTGACGAAGTAAACGCGATTTTGATGAAACGCACCGGCTGGCAGGTCGTCCCCGTCGAAGGGCTTATCCCCGACGAGCCGTTTTTCGAACTTCTCGCTAACCGCCGCTTTCCGGCGGGGAATTTTATCCGCACGCGCGACAGCCTCGATTACATTCAGGAACCCGACGTGTTCCACGATGTTTTCGGGCATGTGCCGCTGCTGGCCGACCCGACCTTCGCGAAATATATGGAAGAATACGGCAAGGGCGGATTGAAAGCGGCCGGCATGGGCATGACGCATAAAATCGCGCGGCTTTACTGGTACACGGTCGAATTTGGCCTGATACAGCAAAAAGAAGGCCTGCGCATTTACGGCGCGGGCATTCTGTCGTCACCGACGGAATCCGTTTTCGCGCTCGAAAGCGACTCCCCGCACCGCATCGGTTTTGACGTCAAACGCATGCTGCAAACGCATTACCAGATTGACGATTTTCAGGATAACTATTTTGTTATCGACAGCGTGGAGCAGCTGTTCAACGATACCTACGCCGATTTCACGCCGATTTATGCGGAGCTGAAAGACAAGCCGGAATACAAGGCAGGCACGCTGCTCGATACCGACAAGGTCATTCACAAAGGCACGGGCACCTATGCGATAGAGGCGGAAAAGAAACGCGCCGCCCGCCGCGCCGCGGCCAAGTAACGCCGCACCCGAAATCAAAACAAAAAACCGCGGCAGAAATATCCTGCCGCGGTTTTTTTAAACCTGTTTGTTTCAGATACCCTTGGGCGGTTTTTTGCGCTCTTCCTCGATGACCGAGGGATCGACGTTGCGTCTGGCCGCTTCTTCGGCAAGGCTGGCCTTGTCATTCGCGGCACGCCACATGTATTCAGGTGACGTTTCAGTCACCAACGGCATATCCATATCGGCAATCTTCCACCATTCGCGCAGAATTTCACGGTCCAGCTGGCGCGGCGCCCATCCGGCATATCCGCGCAGCACAATATACCATGCGGGCGGCGGGTTCAGCTTGCGCAGCTCTTCGGCGCGCGGCCCTTCGACATAGTAAAGGCCGGTGTCACCGACAGGCACGCCACCTTCGAAATTGGCGATGCCTTTATAGAGAGCGGAAATCTTCTCCGGCTCCACGGGACCACCGAAAAAATAGCCGGGGTTTTTCGCATCGGGTTTGTTGATAACAACACCGTAGGCGCCGGAGCTGTTATGCTTGACCATAAACACAACGCTTTGCTCAAAAATACTGCCCGGTGCGCCGTTGTGCACCAAAAGCTTGTGATGCGCGCTGTCGGATTCGCGGAAATACGTTCCAACAGCAAACAACAACAGCGCGAGAAAAATAAGCAAATATCCGTCTCGGCGGCTTTTGTGTGCTTTGAGTGCTTTTTGTTCGGGCGTCAGTTCTGGCTTTTTATTTTCTGTGGTCATTACGGCGCGAATTTATCCCGGAAAGATTTGATGCCGTGTTTTTCATTCGGCACTTTGGGATCACCGTAATCGCTACCCGCCAGATTTTCAAGCGCGGGGCGCAAGTTTTTCATGATGGCGCAGCGGCTGAAATCCAGCTCATATTCCTGCCCGGTCGTGCGGTCGGTAATTTTGGGATTTTTTTCTGTATCCAGCAGCGTTTTCGCAATGCCCGGCATATGTTCTACCGACAGCTGGAACCATTCGACAGGCAAACCCGCATCATCGGGCGAAATCGAATAACCGACAGCATCCTGCAAATCCTTGGGGATATCGAACGGCACCGCGCCGTGCTTGAGGAACGCGTTTTTGGAGCGCTGGTTGCCAATCACGATTTCAATCGCGAAGCGGTCTTCGGGCGGCTCCATCATATAGGCCTGCATGACCTGTGCGCTCAAAAGCGTTTTGAAAAGGCCGAGGCCTTCCTGCGTGATGCGCACTGAGCCAAGCTCCGTCCATTTATGCACCTCATCGCCCTGCTCGTTCTTCACGACGACTGGATAGGAAATCGCGGAAGCGACAATCTTGCCGTCCTCGTCCTCGATCAGCGTCACCGCGCCCGAAGCGATACGCTCGCGCCAGACATCCGGCTCGCGCTTGGCGACGAATTCGTGTTCATTATTGGAATAAAAATCAAATACAGCCTTTTCATCGGCTGGTTCGGCATAGCGGACAAAGAGCTTCTTGGCCATGGGCAGACCCTTGCTTGAAAAAATGAACCACCCTTTAGTGCCGTTTGCGAATATGATACCAGTAATACTCAAAAAGGACATAAAAATGTCGTCTGGCAATGTTAAATCTCTGGAAAAGGAAGCTTTTTTAAGAAAGCTGGCCGCGCTGGCCGCGTCGAAAAGCGTCAGCGACAGCGATTTTGCAGATTCTGTCTATACAGCCCTGACCCGCTTCGGGCTCGACGAAACGGCCTTTCGCGCGGGGTTCGGCCTGTCCAAAGGCGCCGTCGACCGCTGGACGACCCTCAAAAACCTGCCCCAGCCGAGCGTCCGGCCCCATGTGCTCAGCTGGATTGCCGCGCAATTAACGGATAAATCCGAATAGCGCCTTGACATATTATGTCAAGATTGGCTATCTTGACCTCTCCAAATCATTTTTGAAAAACCGCGCATAAAGGGCCGCCACGATGACGCCTGAAGAAGAGAATTACATCAAGCTGCTGAAGTCGCATGACTGGTATTACGATTACAGCGACGACCACAGCGTCTGGCGCCGCGGCTCGGAAGCTTATGGCCGCTTGCGCAGCATGCAAAAAAACCTCGACCCCACAGGCGCGATCTGGAACGAACACGCCCCGAACGATTTCAAGATGAAACACCCGGAGCCCGCGAATATCAATTTGCTGCCGCCGATGAACATCAAAAAACGCGGCCCGCAAGGCCCGACATAACCAAGACCTGAGGAACACGCATGCTGGGTAAATACAAACTCAAAGAAATGTGGGACGGCTATATCCCGCCCGCCCCCAAAAAGACGGAGCCGAAACCCGCAGCCCCCGCAAAAGAAAACAGCGGCGACGAGCACAGCATCGCCGTACTGCAACCCGCAGCCATCAAAAAGCGCGTCCGCAGTGACGGGGGCCCCGCACGCGGATGAGCCCTGTTGCAGCACATATCCAGAATGGACTGGCGCTGCTGAAAGAAATCAACAGCGGCACGCCGGATATGGCTGAAATCAAACGCCTGATCGACGCCGGCGCCGATCTTGAACAAACCGCCGGCGATATTCAACAGCGCACACCGCTGCTGGCAGCCTGCGCCACCAGCCACTGTGAAGATGCGGTGCGTTTGCTGTTGCAGGCAGGCGCGAATACCGAAGCGCGCAACCAGAACGGCGCCACTGCCCTGATGATGGCCGTGCTGACAAAAAATATGGATATGGTGTCCCTGCTGGTCGCGCACAAAGCGCATCTGGATGATACCGGCTTCAAAGGCATGACGCCGCTGATGTGGGCGGCCAATCTGGGCGCACGTGATATCGCGGTATTTCTGGTGAAGGCCGGCGCGCGCACGGATATCAAAAGCCGCAATGGCAAGACCGCCGCCGATTACGCCGAAGACAACGGCAAACCGCACATCGCCCGCGAGATACGTGAACTCTGCACACAGCGCCGCGCCGCCAAAGCCGCCTTCGATGCGGCGATATCTTCGGGCATGCCGCTGGAAAAAGACGTCACCCCGCTGCATTTACCCGCACTGAAACGGCGAACCAAAGGCGCCAGCCTGAATCGCTGATTTTTTATCGGCCGTCATAATACTGATAATCATTTTCAACAAGCTGAGCATAAGCCGTTGAAATGATGCCATATTTTTTGTAATTTAATTACTATAATATACTCAAACTTGACATTATATTAGATATTTGCTAGGGTTTTGGCTAATTTAAATACAGTTCAGGTTGCTTAATATCTGATTTCAGAGGGTTTTGACAATGAGCCAACAAGGGTCCCGCTTCAACCAGGCCGTACAAGGACAGCGCGCCGAAGCCGCCGCATCTGTGCAGGTGCAGCAAACAACGCCGCAACCGGAAACACGCAGCGCGCCATCTTACACACCGGAGCAAAAAGCCCTCGGCATGTCGCTGCTGCTCGAAATCGCGCAGAACACACCCGATACCCGCAAAATCACCGACCTCATCGCCCGCGGCGCGGGACTGGATATGAGGAACGCGCAGGATTGTACCCCGCTGCTGATCGCCGCGCGGCGCGGACACGAATATATTGCCGACATGCTTATACAGGCCGGCGCCGATGTGAACGCCAAAGACAGCGAAGGCAACACGCCGCTCATCCTCGCCACCATTTCCGGCAACGTCAAAACGGTGCGCAACCTGACCGACAAAAACGCGGCGATGGACCATCTGAATAGCCTCGACCGCTCCGCGCTGATGTGGGCCGCGGCGCTCGGCCGCCGTGAAATCGCGCAAATTCTTATCCGCCGCGGCGCAGATCTTGAACAGCATAACCGCGCCGGACAAACGGCGTATGACATCGCGCGCGTGCATGAAAACTACAGCCTTGCGGAAATCCTCAAGGCCGGCGTGCAGCTGCAAAAAGACGCCGCCAAGGCACAACCCGCCACGCCGCCGCGTGCCGCAAGTTACAAAGATTTGCTGGGTAAAGTCTAAAACCGCATCAGCATAGAAGACTCTGCCGCGCAGCCCCTGACAACATCAGGGGCTGTCCGGTTTTTTACCGAAGGGTTTTCTGAATTTCGGCTTGTCGAGGCCGTTTTGCTTATCGTCCTGCATCTGGCCGACCTGTTGTTCCAGTTTAGCGAGTTTAGCGCGCAGGGCTTCAATCTCCGCCTTCGCTGCGGGCGAGAATTCATCTTTCAGGCTCGCCTCCGGCGCGGGGCCTTGCTGCTGCGGTGCCTGTTTGAGCTGCTGCATCTGCGCCTCGAAACGCGCCTGCTGCATGTCCTGTATGCGCGATTTGACGGTTTTTAGTTCTTTACCCACTTCACGCGCGCGGCGGGCGTACATGACGTATTCACCCGCGCTCCATGCCGCGAAAGCCGTGCCAAGCCCGCCGGTAATCGTCCAGTCCGCCGCAATCGCCAGCGCGCCAATCGCGCCCCAGAAACCGACATCGCCGATTTCGCCGCGCGCTTTGCCCGTCAGCGTGTCATAGCGGTCTTGCAGACGGCGGCGCTCTTTTTCAAGCATCGCCAAAGGATCGGCATCCTTTTTCTTGGAGCTGCCATTGGTATTGTCTTCTGCATTGTTTTTCGGGCTATTCGTCATGCTGTCGTGCCTGAATGTTTGTATGGGAACAGGCGCGTTATAGCAAAATTACATAACGCGAACAAGCCCCCTACCCAAGCCTTGAACATGGCGGCTTATTTCAGGGCGGAAAAAACCTTTTGGGTCAATTCGCTGACGGCTTTTTCCGGGTGCTTGCGCAGGGCCGCTTCTTCCTGCGCCATGTAATAGAAAATACCGTCCATCGCCTTATCCGCCGCGTAATCCGAAAGATTGGCTTTGACATCCGGCATCATCGGCAGCGCTGTGCGCGCATGCGTCAGCATCAGGTCGTAAATTTGCATGGCGCCGGCATCTTCCAAGGCTTCTGACACAATCGGAAGAATAGCGGCTTTCATCTTGCCCCCTGCCTGCTGGCGCAGATAGGCCGTGGCGGCATCATCGGGGCCGGTCAAAACGGCTTTCGCATCGGCGAAGCTCATCGCCTTGACGGCCTCCAGTAGGATTTGCTGCGTCTTGGGCGCGGCAAGTTCGGCGGCACGGTTAAGGCGTCCCTCCAGATCGGCGGTCAGCGTGCCCATACCGACGGATTTCAGCACCTTGTCAACCGGCTGCAATGTTTGCGGCAGCGGAATGCGAATATTTTTGTCGCGGCTGAACGCCCCTTCGTGGCCGAGTTTTTCAACCACAACCTGGCTGGCCCGTATAAGGGATTCACGCAGAGCCTCCTGCACATCGCTCTGGCTCAGCGCGGCAACGGCCTTGTTTCTTTTGGGCCCCCCGCTGAAAAGACCTTCCCAGAAGCTGCCCGCCTGCGCCTGCGGCACAGCCGCCGCGCACAACATCATGACCGCACATAAAGCCAGAAACAGACTACGCATGTTCATTCACCTTTTCACGAAAAACAGGGGCACAGCCTGTGCGCCCCTGTTTTGTGTTCATACTCTCTTCGCGTCCTGCTGGCTATCAGGATTTCTGTGCCAGCCAGGTTTCCGCCAGACGCACCCAATAAGCGGCGCCTACCGGCAGAACTTCGTCGTTGAAATCATAGTGCGGGCTATGCAGACCCGGATCGTTGTCCGTTCTGCCCTGACCGAGGATGATATACGCCCCCTTGCAGGCTTCGAGGAAATAGGCGAAATCTTCGCCGCCCATCATGGGGGTGAAGGGGAATACTTTTTCGGCACCCACGACTTCCTTCGCAACCTCGCGCGCGAAATCGGTTTCGGCCGCCGTGTTGATGCAGGACGGATAGCCCTTGTGCCAGTTGATATCCACCTGCGCGCCGTATGCATCGGCAACGGTCTTCACGACATGACGGAATTTTTCTTCCATCAGCTGGCGCAGCTCAGGCTTCAGCGTGCGCACGGTACCGCCGATTTCCGCCGTTTCCGGCAGGACGTTATGCGCGCTGGTGCCTGCGTGGAATTTGCACACGCTGACGACAACGCTGTCGGCGGGCGCGGTGACGCGGCTGACGAGATGCTGCAACGCGGAGACGATTTGCGATGCACAGACAATCACGTCAATCGTGGTATGCGGGAACGCGGCATGGCCGCCCTTGCCCGTGATTTTCACATCGAAGCTGTCGGTCGATGCCGATACGGCGCCTTCGCAGATCGCCATAGTGCCCGCGGGCAGCCACGGCCAGTTGTGCATGCCGAACACGGCCTCGCAGGGGAATTTTTTGAAGAACCCCTCCTGCACCATGACATCGCCGCCGCCGCCGCCCTCTTCGGCGGGCTGGAAGATCGCATAGACGTTGCCGTCAAAATCGCGCGTTTCCGCCAGATGCTTGCAGGCCGCCAGCAGCATGCTGGTATGGCCGTCATGGCCGCAGGCATGCATCTTGCCGGGCGTTTTGGAGCTGTGGGGCAGATTGGTTTCTTCGAAAATATTCAGCGCATCCATATCGGCGCGCAGACCAATGCCGCGGCTGGAGCTGCCCTTTTTACCGCGAATAACACCGACCACCGCGGTTTTCGCCATGCCGCGATGCACTTCGACGCCCCAGCTTTCAAGAAGGCCGGCGACGTAATCCGCCGTTTTCACTTCCTCAAACGCGGTTTCGGGGTTCTGGTGCAGGTGGCGGCGCCAGGTGGTGAACTCCTTGTTCTGCTCTTTCAGCTTGCCGAGTACGGTCATGATGCGTGTATCCCCTGTGTTGAAAGCCGTTTGGTGTGATTAGCGGAAAAATTTCTTGAGCCATTTGTCGCGTGACTGCTGCACGCCCTTTTTCATGTCCGGCGTATCGGGCGAGCCGAAATCACGCTTGGCGAGGTGCCTGATTTCTTCTTCGAACATATTAAAGAAGGTGGACTTGCTGAAATCAAGCTGGATCTTCTCCCCCGTTTTGCGGTTTTCCAAAACAGGGTTCTCGAGCGTCTTGACCATCCATGCCGCCATCACCGGCAGCGCTTCGGTACCCATATGGAACCAGTTGACCGTGCCGACGCTGGTACCGGGGGGAACCATCTTTTCCTTGCTGCCGACCAGATGCGGCGATACCGCCTGTTCGTCGAGACGGCGCCAGCCGAGCTTGCCGGCCATTTTCTGCACAGGGTCGGTAAACATTTGCGCGACGAAGCGGTCTTCCGGCGGTTCCACCAGAAAAGCCCGTAGCACCTGCATGGTAATCATGGCATCAAAAAGACCGGGATAGCCGTTGAGTGCGATGCGCGTCGTACCGACTTCCTGCCATTTCACATGTTCGACGCCGCTGCTATCTTTTTCCTTATGCGGGTAAGTAATGCTGGCCGCGACGATGGTGCCTTTTTCATCTTCAATAATCACAACCGCGCCGTCGTCAATCAGCCCCTTCATCAGGTCTTTTTCACGTTGCAGCACGTTTTTGTGCGAATTGATGTCGTAGAAATCGAAAACTTTTTGTTCGTCTTCGGTTTTCGAAAACCGCACGAAATATTTTTTAGGCGCATCGCCCGCCGCGTTTGCAGGCGGCTGCGCGGGGGGAAGATTGTCGTTGCTCATTTGCGTGTCCTTCAAGTGCTGAAAACGAAGTCGTTTTTACAGGTTCGAGACACACACGCTATTCGCACTGGTTGCGTTTCTTGTCGAATACGCACTCGCCCCGGCAATTCGGGATTGTTTTTATGATGCCTTGCGATAAAGCATTTTACCCAAATGCCGGGACGAAGACCAGAGGGGCTCTGTTTTTACGTATTGCAGCAGGTTTTAACCGGCGCAGTCCCCGCTGCCGCCTTGTTCCACGGCGCGCGGGCCAGCAAAAGCGCCATACCGCACCACTCCGTGACGCCCGCGACAATCAGACCCGCCCCGCAAAAGGCCGGCAGGATGTAAAACCACGGGCTGACAAACGTCCCCAAGGCGGTACCCAGCAGAACGGTCGAACCGACCGCAATCCGCACCTGCCGTTCAAGGGATATAACCTCCCCCGTTTTGACCGGCACGCCGCAGGCTTCGCAGTTCAGAATACCGCCGTCGATAACATGCACGTTGTCAAACCCCGCCGTGCGGAAAGCTGCCGCCGCCTTGGCCGCGCGCGCACCGGCGCGGCAGAGAATATAAAGCGGTTTGCTGCCATCAAGCTTATGTTCGGCAACAAACGCCGCAGCATCCAGCGTATCAAGCGGTACATGCACGTGCGGCGCGCGCAGGCAGGCCGCACGGTGCTCGATATCCGTACGGACGTCGAGGATGAGACAACTGCCGTTCTTGACTGCCTCGGCGGGCGCGATTTTTTGAATGTCGGACATGATATTTCTCCTTTGTTTGCGGTGATATCAGGCAACCTGTTCTTTGCCGGCGGCGAACTGGTCGTAGGCGCGCAACGCATCCGCCGCATACATCAGCGACGGGCCGCCGCCCATGTAAACCGCCATGCCCAGTACCTCGGCCACTTCCTGCCGCGTCGCGCCCAGTTCGTGCAGCGCCTTGGCATGAAAGCCGATGCAACCGTCGCAGCGCGTGGAAACGCCAATCGCCAGGGCGATGTATTCTTTTGTTTTCTTGTCGAGCGCGCCGTCTTTGGTCGCCGCCCCTGCCATATCGTAGAAACCTTTGAGCGTGTCGGGGATGGCCGGTTTCAGCTGACGGATATATTCGACAATATCGCCGGTCACGTTATGATAGTTCTTGGACATGGGAGCCTCCTTGGGGTTAGATGCGCACCGGATGATGCGATTTCATTTGCGTATATTCTAATATTAGAATATACTAAAATTAAAGTCAACAAGAAAGCGACAGCCTTGAACAGCAAGAGCAAAACAGTGCAGGACATGAAACAAAACGCCGAGGAAGCGTCAGGTTTTCTCAAGAATCTGGCGAATCCCAGCCGGTTGATGATCCTTTGCCTGCTCACGCAGGGTGAAATGTGCGTGACGGATATCCTCGCCCATCTGGATATCAGCCAGACCGCCCTGTCGCAGCATCTGGCCCGCCTGCGTGCGGAGGGAATCGTCGACTTCCGCCGCGAACACCGCACGCTTTACTATTTCATCAAAAACGAAAACGTCGCCGCGATTATATCGGCCCTCTATGACATCTACTGCGCCCCGCCGAAGGCCAGAAAATAACAATAAAATCAGCACGTTTTATATATACTGCGCCCTTGCCCGCTTGCCATAAAATAGCATGGGGTATTATTTGCGGTATTTGTTGACATTTCAGGGCGCTATGCGTAATTTCCCGTTGCCTTAAATGCGCGACGTATCAAGATTTAATGGGTGTTTTTCCGATGAACGACAAGTCCGGTGAACTGGCCCGAAAAATCCGCGAAGCACAGGAAAGGCAGCGCCAGATGGCGGCCGGCGGTAACGACGGCAGCGGCGAGCCCGGCAAGGACGAAAAAGGCAAAGCCCTTCGTGCGGGAACGGATCTGGTCGCGGCGCTGGCCGTGGGCATCTTCCTGGGATACTGGGTCGACCGCTGGCTGGACACCAAACCATGGGGCGTGATTTTCTTCGTCTTCGTCGGTTTTGCCGCAGGATTTTTGAATATCTACCGGTCGCAGACCGGACAGGACTACAAGGTCGGCTTCAAGCCTGGCGCGCCGGACAGCAAAACCGGCCGTTCGCAGGGCGAAAACGACAAAACGGAATAACAGAGGAAAAACGCGCGTGGCCAATCCGCTTCAGCAGTTTGTCATTAAGCCCCTCATCCCGCTCAACATCGGCGGTTATGATGTTTCCTTCACGCAGTCTTCGCTGTGGATGGGTCTGGCTGTTCTCTCCGCCACGCTCCTCATGACGCTCAGCATGCGCAGCAAATCGGTTGTGCCGAACCGCTGGCAGAACGTCACCGAAATGATTTACGAATTCGTTGCCGGCATGGTGCACGAAGCCCTCGGCCATGAAGGGCGCAAATATTTTGCCTTCGTCTTTTCCGTGTTCATGATTGTCCTGATGGGCAACATGCTCGGCATGATCCCCTACTCCTTCACCTTCACAAGCCATATCGTCGTAACCGGTACGCTGGCACTCATGGTCTTCCTGACCGCCACGCTGGTTGGCATCTTCCGCCATGGTTTGCACTTCTTTACGTTGTTCCTGCCTGCGGGCCTGCCTATCTTTCTGGCACCGCTGATTATCCTGATCGAAATCGTGTCGTATCTTTCGCGTCCGATCAGCCTTTCCGTCCGTCTTTTCGCCAACATGGTTGCCGGCCACACGATGATGAAAGTCTTCGCGGGTTTTTCGGTCATGATGGCGGCAAGCTCCGGCCTTGGCATGGCGGGCGCGGTTCTGCCGCTGCTCATCAACACGGCGCTGGTCGGCCTCGAAATACTTATCGCCTTCATTCAGGCGTATGTTTTCGCGGTACTGACCTGCATGTATCTCAAAGACGCGATTGAACTGCACTAAACCAACCCACTCGTTTCAGTAACCACAACCACCAACGCACAGAAAAAAGAAGGAAAAACCACAATGGAACTCGAATCTGCAAAAATGATCGGCGCTGCTCTCGCTGTTCTGCCGCTCTTCGGCGTCGGCCTCGGCCTCGGCATGCTGTTCTCCAGCATCATCAACGCGATCGGCCGCAACCCCTCCGTTGCTCCGACGGTTAAAGGCGCTGGCCTGCTGTACTTCGCGCTGATCGAAGCAACCGGTCTGTTCGCACTGCTGATCGCCCTGATCGTTCTGCTGGGCTAATCGCATACCAAGAGGAAAAAAGTCATGGCAACACGCCGACCGTTCACATCCCTGCCCCTTGCCACGCTGGCCCTGACCATCTTGTTGATGGCAGGCGCGCCCGCGGCACCGTCCTGGGCGGAGGAACGCACGGTCGGCGTGTCCGTTGACAACGCCGTAACCGCCGAGGGCGCCGAAGAGGCTTCCGAAGCGGCAAAGGCGGCTCCTCACCATGACACAACAACGTCGCATACCGAAAACGCGCTGCCGCTTGAGGCTGCGACGGAAGAGGCTTTCGACGTTGATACCGCGGCAGCCGCCGCGGACGGACATGAGGGCGAGAAGAAAAAATCCGGCCTTCCGCAGCTGGATCCCTCGACCTACCCCAGCCAGATTTTCTGGCTGCTGGTTTCTTTCGTATTGCTCTATACGCTGATGTCCCGTGTGGCGCTGCCGCGCGTGACAGAGGTTTTGGACATGCGCCAGACCCAGCGTGACAACAACCTGAACCGCGCCGAACACCTGCAGGAAGACGCCGCGAAAATCCGCCAGACGCTGGATGCCGCCATGGCCGCCGCACAGGCGGAGGCGCAAGCGACCCTGAGCGCACGCGAACAGGAAAACGCCAAAAAGCTGAACGCGGAAAACGCACGTTTCATGGAACACGCGCGCAACCGCATCGCCAGCGCGGAGCAGAACATCGCCAAGGCGAAAGAAGAAGCCCTTCTGTCGCTGGCCGATATTTCCGCCGAAGTCGCGGCGGATATCGTGCAGAAAGTCTCCGGCTCTGCCGCCAATAAAAACGACGCCAAAAAAGTCGTCATGAAACTGATGCAGGAAGGGTAAGCATATGGCTGCCGAACACTCCGGTCTTTTGGCCGACAGCAATTTCTGGGTTCTGCTTTCCACCATCGCCTTCGCCGCGATTGTCTGGAAAAAAGGCCGCCAGCCGATTGTCGAGATGCTGGATGCCCGCACCGCGCGTATCCGTGCCGAACTGGAAGAAGCCGAGCGTCTGCGCGAAGAAGCGCAGGATCTGCTGTCCGAGACGCAAAAAAAACACCGCGACGCCCTGCAAACCGCGCAAAAAATCATCGATAACGCCAAGAAAAACGCACAAGCTCTCGAACAGGACGCACAAAAACGTCTTGAAGAAAGCCTGAAGCGCCGCGAAGAGCAGCTGCTGGAGCGTATTCAGCGTGCCGAAGCCGCCGCCGTGCAGGAACTCCGCAATCAGGCTGCCGATATCGCGACCCGTGCCGCCGAAGTCATGCTGGAAGAAGCCCTGTCCAAACGCGGCGGAAAATTGGTGGACGAAGCGATCGACGATATCCCCGCCCGTCTGCGCGCATAAAAACAGTAACGATTATCTACCTGCCGAAGGCGCCCGCATTGCGGGCGCTTTTGCTTTCATGGATATGGCGGGCGGTTCGGCTGACGGGCCTGTCATTAACGGCTTTGCCTGCCCAAAGCCCATATCGCCGGATTTGATCAGCGTCTGCGCGGCTTCAAGTGCGGATTTCCGTGCAGGATTATCGCGGTCGAAAAACTTGCTTTGATAGGATACATGTTCTGCCGCAATCAACGCCGCTTCACGTTTGGTAAAACTGTTATGCCGGTAATGCAAATCATCGAGCGGACGGTGCCCCGGCGTATCCAGATAATTCACACCGCCCGACATCGCGCCAAGCTTTTTGATATCGCCCACCGTCAGATGCCGCATGGGCGCGCGAAGGTTTTCCCGATGCAGGCTTGCCTCAATCCTGTGCATGGTCAAACCTTGCGACGTATAAATCTGGGTCAGCTTATCGCCGAGCGCCGCTTTGGCATCGAACCAGCTGTCATAGGCGGCGCGTTTCGCGGCGCCATTGGCGAGCGCAGCGGGGTCACGCTTGACCGCCGTCTCGTATGATTTTGCAATACTGGTCGGCCATGTCCTGCCGCGGTTGATTTCGCGCCACGCATCTGAATGTCCCGCCTGATGCAGCTTGTAGGAAATATCGACAGAAGTGGCGGAGGCATCGGCCTCGATCGCGCGGTTATACCAGAGGTTTTCAACCGGAGAGACCTGCTTGGACGATCCGAGATATAGAACATCGTTCATAGCCTGCTGCAAATGCCGCAGTTCATGTGCCAGATGCGCCACCAGCCGCCCATGGTTCGAATAAGCCGGTACAATGATGTGCATCGGCAAAGCGCGCAGCTGCCCGTTTTCAGACGCCGTAAGGTTCGAAAAGAAAGCTGCGTTTTTATAAAGAAGATCGCCCTCCATACGCACAGGAATATTCGCCGCTTTCAGCAAGCCGACAAGTTCTCGCCCCTCGGGCACTTGCGACAAAGTATTAAGGGCGCGGTTGATGCGCAGGTTTTCCACCAGCGGTATCGCCGTCACCAGTGTCAGGGGGTTGGCCATCGCCATCGTGGCCTGACTAAGCTGTACGTTGACGTCTCGCAGCTCGCTCTTCGCCCATGATAGATAGGACTTCAAGGCATCGCGAAACGGCTTGGCCGGCGGCTCCGCCTGCGGCTCGGCCAGTTGCCGGAGAGTTTCGCCGAGATATCGTGACTGGCCGGAGCTGGTATCTTTCAGCTCGGGCGATATATTTTGCGGTGCATCCGGTGACGAAAGTGTCATGTGTTACGCACAAAAATAATGTGGCCTGATATCGACATACCAGACCACATTATATCATAAAACAGTACCCCGCAGGAGGTGCAGATGCTAACTATCTGTTTTTAATCAAAAACCTCCCGCATCAAAACCACCGCCGCCACCGAAGTCGGAAACCGAAATCGAAACGTCGGGCACGGAGATATCCGGCACCGAAATGTCGGGAACCGATATATCCGGCACACTGACATTGACATCCGGCACGTTCACATCGACAGAACCGACCGCGCCGTCAATCGCCGCACTGTTAAAGCTGTCGCCAATCGCGCTGCCGGTATCAGGTACCGATACGTCGGGCACATGCGGCGCGTGGGAAATATCGCTCATCATGATAACCGCCATGAAAAACACAGGGTCCATGCCGCCCGGCGCACTGGCCGCCGCCGAAGACACCTGCGGGGACGGCGCCGCGCTGAACTTGTAGTCGCGCACGGCGCTGCTGGTCTGGCGCATCTGCGCGCTTTGCGCCTTCACGCTGGCCTGCATCCCGCCAAAGCTGGTTTTGATGCCGTTGAGGTCGATGCTGATGCGCGTGCTGCCCGAACTGCTGGCCGCGCGGCGCAGCTTGGACATATGTTTATCCAGCTTGCCGCCCGCCTGCTGTACGGTCTGGCGGGTTTTCAGCGCGCCGTCATGGATTTTGCGCAGATTTTCCAGCTTGGCGCGCTGTTCGGTCACAAATACCGGAAACTTCGCGCCCATTTTTTTTGCCGCACGGTTGAAAAACGCCATATCGTCAAACGCCGCCATGACTTCTTTTTTCAATCTTTCGCGCAGTGTATGTTCGCTATGGGCGCCATCCGCCGCTTCGCGCATATTTTTAAGGATGGGCTGGAGGCGGTTTGCCTCGGCGCTCATCTCCTCCAGGCGCGCCTTTTTCTGCGCCTGCTGCGCGGTATCGTCGGCCAGCGACTGCTGCACGGCGGGAATGGTTTCCCCTCCCTCTGCAAAGCTTTTTATCAGCGCGCGGCCGCCGCGGTAATGGCTGTCGAACATCCACGACCAGACATGCGAGAATCCTTTTTTGGAGGAGAAATAACCGATACCTTCCGCATCCAGCTTCGGCTTGCCTGTATACGCGGCCTGCGCGTTAAAACCATCGACGGGCCGCAGCGTTTTTTCCTGCCGGCTGATCGCGCTTGCCAGCGAAAGGCTTTCCGCGCCCAGCGCGCTGCTTTCGCGCGAAAGGGCATCCAGTTTTTGCTTGAGCGTTTTTTCTTCGCCATGCGCCGTAACAAGGCCGTTCAGGCGGATTTCCGACGCGCGCGCCGCCGCCATATTATTGTGATATTCCTGTTCGAAATCGCGTTTGCCGGTGGTCAGGCCGGACAGCGTTCTCAAAGCCTCGCTGTCCATCGGACGCAGCAGCGAGGTTACGAATTTATCAAGCGCGCGGGTATAAAGCCCGTCCACCGCCTCCATATCCGATTTGGTTTTGCTGATCGTCTCGTCGATGTCGCGGATGACTTTGGCGTTTTCGCCAAGGATGCTTTCAAACGTGTTTTTCACATCGCGGACGCTGTGTCTCTCGGTCATTCAGGGGCCTTCCCTTTCCATTCTCTGCTTCTGTTTTTGATACATGCACATCCTAGCTTTTCGGCGCAAATCCGTCAATTTTATGTCAATTTTTTGCGAATTTTCAAAGGATTAGCGAAAACGGTACATAAACACCGCAACCGCAAATTTGCAAATTGCCCCATGCAAAGCCGCCCCGAAACGGGTAAATTGAACGGACAAAAATCAAAAAAACCGGAGACCCGCGCGATGCCCCAAGCCGCCACATCCCTGCCGCCGTCCACCAGCAGCGACGCATCCGTCCTGCCCGCCCTGCCGCTGAACGATGCGTATCATATGGATGAAAACAAATCGGTGGAAGAACACCTCGCGCTGCTCTCTTTCGACGAAGCGGCCACGCTGCGTATCAAAGGCAAAGCACGCCAGCTGATACAAAACGTGCGCGACAACCGCCGCCGCTTTGGCGGGCTTGACCGTTTTTTGAATGAATTCGGCCTGACCACCCGCGAAGGTATCGCCCTGATGTGCCTTGCCGAAGCCCTTTTGCGTATCCCCGACAGCGAAACCGCCGACAAGATGATCCGCGATAAAATCGGCGGCGCGGAATGGGACAAGCATATCGGCAAGGCCGACAGCCTGTTCGTCAATGCCTCCACCTGGGCGCTGATGCTGACGGGCAAGGTGATTGCGGATGTGGAGGAGGAAAAATCCCTCTCCGTCTCCGCAATCGCGGGAAAAATCGTATCGCGCGTGGGTGAACCCGTGGTGCGTCAGGCCATGCTGCACGCCATGAAAATCATGGGTCAGCAATTCGTCATGGGCCGCAGCATCGGTGAAGCGCTTTTGCGCGCCGAAGAAGCCGAAAAGACCGGCTATCGCCATTCCTATGACATGCTGGGCGAAGGCGCGCGCACCGCAGCGGACGCGCAGCGTTATTTCGAGGCCTACGACAATGCCATCCATTCCATTGGCAAGGCGGCCATGGGCCGCGGCTGCATCGAGGCGCCGGGCATTTCCGTCAAGCTTTCCGCCCTGCATCCGCGCTATGAATACGCCAAGCGCCATATTTGCGTGCCGGATCTGAGCGCGAAGCTGCTCAAGCTCGCGCAGAAATGCGCGCAGTATAATATCGGTCTTACCGTCGATGCCGAAGAAGCCCACCGCCTTGAAATATCGCTGGAGATTATCGCGAATGTGTTCCGCGACCCGTCGCTGAAAGGCTGGAACGGTTTCGGCCTTGCCGTGCAGGCGTATCAGAAACGATGCACGCGCGTGCTCGATATCCTCGCCGCACTGTGCGAGGAAACCGGCCAGCGCATGATGGTACGCCTCGTCAAGGGCGCGTATTGGGACAGCGAAATCAAATATGCGCAGGTGAACGGCCTGCCCGGATATCCGGTTTTCACACGCAAAAACGCGACCGATGTGTCGTATCTGGCCAATGCCGCGAAAATGCTGGCGCGCCGCGATGTGTTTTATCCGATGTTCGCCACGCATAACGCCTATACCGTCGCCGCCATCATGGAAATGGCCGGCGCCGACCAGAGCGGTTTTGAATTCCAGCGTCTGCACGGCATGGGCGAACCGCTGTATCACCAGATTACAGGCCGCGGCGACGGCAAATATCCCTGCCGCATCTACGCGCCCGTCGGCAGCCATCAGGACCTGCTGCCCTATCTGGTGCGCCGCCTGCTGGAAAACGGGGCGAATACCAACTTCGTCAACCGCCTGCAAAACGACGCAGTGCCGATTGATGAAATGCTGCAAGACCCTGTCGAATACATGAAGGCGCTGCAAAGCAAGCCGCACCCGAAAATCCCGCAGCCCGCCGACCTTTATGGAGACAGCCGCAAAAATTCGCGCGGCATCGAATTCGCCAACGGCGCTGTCAGCGACAGACTGCTGGCCGATATTCATGCGCAGGCGCAAAAAACATGGACAGCCGCGCCCGTTATCGGCGGCGAGATGCGCAAAGGCAGCACACAGGATGTCTTCGACCCCACCAGCACCGCCCGCCGCGTTGGCAGCGTGGTGTTTGCTAGCAAGGAAGATTGCGGCCTTGCGCTGCATACCGCGCAGGAAAACTTCGCGGCATGGAATGCCACCCCCGCCACAGACCGCGCCGCCGCCTTGTTCCGTATGGCGGATTTGATGGAAGACAATATGGCAGAGCTGATGGCGCTTTGCGTGCGCGAGGCAGGTAAAACCCTGCCCGATGCGATTGCCGAAGTGCGCGAAGCCGTCGATTTCTGCCGCTATTACGCCGCCGAAGGCCGCGCGCACTTCGCCGCGCCGCACATCCTGCCGGGCCCGACGGGTGAGAGCAACGCGCTGCAGCTGGAGGGCCGTGGCGTGTTCCTGTGCATCAGCCCGTGGAACTTCCCGCTGGCGATTTTCATCGGTCAGGTTGCCGCCGCGCTGATGGCCGGCAATACCGTTATTGCCAAACCGGCGGAGCAAACATCGCTGATTGCGCATTATGCCGTCGAATTGATGTACAAGGCGGGGGTGCCCAAGGGCGCGCTCAGCTTCCTTCCCGCCACGGGCGAAGTGACCGGGCAATATCTGGTCAGCGACCCGCGTATTGCGGGTGTCGCCTTCACAGGTTCGACCGAGGTTGCGCAAATCATCAACCGCAGCCTCGCCGCGCGCGATGGCGCGATTGTGCCGCTGATTGCCGAAACCGGCGGACAGAACGCGATGATTGCGGATTCAACCGCCCTGCCCGAACAAATCGTCGATGATGTTATCACCAGCGCCTTCCGCTCCGCGGGGCAGCGCTGTTCGGCGCTGCGCGTTTTGTTTGTACAGGACGGCATTGCCGATAAAGTCATCGAGATGCTGGCCGGCGCCTGCAAGGAACTGAGCCTTGGCGACCCGCTTGAACTGGCAACAGATATCGGCCCCGTGATAGACAAGGCCGCGCTTGAAATGCTCGACGTGCATGCGACGCGCATGGCAACCGTCGGCAAGAAAGTCGCCGAAGTCACCCTGCCCGCCCATGCGCCCAAGGGATATTTCTTCGCACCGCGCGCGTTTGAAATTCCCGATATGTCGGTGCTGAAGCGTGAAGTTTTCGGTCCCGTTCTGCATATCATCCGCTTCAAGGGCGACGATATCGACAGCGTGATCCAGCAAATCAACGCGACAGGATACGGCCTGACCTTTGGCGTGCATACGCGTATCGACCATACGATGCAAAGCCTGTGCCGCCGCGTGCGCGCGGGCAACTGCTACGTGAACCGCTCCATGATCGGCGCGGTGGTCGGCGTGCAGCCCTTCGGCGGGCAAGGTATCTCCGGCACCGGCCCCAAAGCGGGCGGGCCGCATTACCTGCCCCGCTTCGCGACCGAGCGTACCATCACCATCAACACGACGGCATCGGGCGGCAATACGACGCTGGTATCGCTGAGCGAGGAATAAGACTTGCGCACGGCACCATCGCTTTACACCAGCAACTTGTGGTCGGGGCGCACGGTCGGGCTTTTGGGCGGGTCGTTCAATCCCGCACACGAAGGACACCGCCACATCAGTCTGATGGCGCTGAAACATCTGGGGCTGGATGCGGTCTGGTGGATGGTGAGCCCACAGAACCCGCTGAAATCCACACGCGACATGGCGCCCCTGCCCGAGAGGGTGGAGAGCGCGCGGCGCGCAAGCCGCCACCCGCAAATCGTGGTCACGGATATCGAACAGTATCTCAATACCCGCTACACGGCCGACACTCTGGCGAAATTGCGCCAGATTTTTCCGCGCACGCGTTTCGTCTGGCTGATGGGCACCGACAACCTGCGGCAGGTGCACCGCTGGCAGGACTGGCAGGATATTTTCGAGACGACGGCGGTTTGCGTGCTCGACCGCCCGCCGCGCGGCAACAGCCTGAAATCCTGCCCCGCGATGGAGCGTTACCGCCACCGCCTGATACCCGAAAGCGCGGCCCCCACCCTGAAATTCCGCGAACTTCCGGCATGGACGGTCCTGCATATTCCGCTCAATCACCTCTCCGCCACGGCCATCCGCGCGGCGCGCAAAGCCAAATAGCCCTGAAAACGCCCGTTTTTCAGCGCCTTTTACGGTTGTTGCCCCGCCCGCCCGAAGGCGGTATAATAGAAAAAGGATCAACAAGTCCGGATTGACGCTTTTGCACAGGTTTATATCCCCTTCACCCGATGATTGGACGCAAGACGCAGAAACCGCGCTTGCGTTTTTTGTTGCTTAACACCAAGGAGGCGACCATCGCTACCCCACCCAAAAAGCCCGCCAAGAAAGCCACCAAAAAAGCAGCCGTGAAAAAGCCGGCGCTCAAGGCCGTAAAAACGCCGCCTGCGAAAAAACCCGCGAAGGCCGCGACGGACAACCGCGCGAAGGCGATGCACCAGATGATCGTGAAGGCGCTGGATCAGGACAAGGGCGACAATATCGTGTCCATCGACCTTGCCGGTAAAAGCTCGATTGCCGATTACATGGTGATTGTCACCGGTACATCCACCCGCCACGTCATCGGTATGGCGCAAAAACTGAAAGAACGCCTGAGCAAGGAAGGCCACAGCGCGCGGCTGGAAGGCACCGACAGCGGCGACTGGGTTATCGTGGATGCGGGCGATGTGATTGTGCATCTGTTCCGCGCGGAAGTGCGCACTTTCTATAACCTTGAAAAGCTCTGGTCGGCGGACTTCTCTTCGACAGACTATACGCTTTACAAATCGGTTTAATAAAAAACAAAAACCGGCTGAATAAATAATGAAAATTAAAATCATCGCCGTGGGCCGGCTCAAGGCCTCGCCCCTGCGCGAGCTGTGCGATGAATACATCAAGCGCCTCGGCTGGCCGGTCAAAATCGAAGAAATCGACAGCCCCAAAGCGGCGACATCCGCCATTGAGGCACCGCTGATTTTAAAGCACATTCCGGAAAACGCTTTTGTGGTCGCCCTTGATGAACGCGGCCAAAGCTTTTCAAGCCCCGAGTTCGCCGAAAAACTGTCCCGCTGGCGCGATCAGGCGCCGGGCAACGAGATTATCCTGCTTATCGGCGGCGCCGATGGTTTCGATAAAACAGTGCGCGACAAAGCCAAAATTTTATTGTCTTTCGGCAAACAAACATGGCCTCACATGCTGGTTCGGGTTATGCTGTTAGAGCAGATTTACCGTGCCCAGCAAATCCTTGCGGGGCATCCGTATCACAGGGCCTGAAGGTCGACACCAGATGCCGCGCTTGACCGCCGCACATATCCGATTGATGGCATTTTTGCTGCTGGCTTTATGCGCCGGCACGTCCCTGCCCGCCGCCGCACAGCAGGCTGACCAGAAAAAGAAAATAGAAGCCGCCATCGAAGAAAAACAGGCCGCGCAAAATGCGCTGAGCCGCAAATCGCGCGAGCTGGAGCTGGAAACAACTTCCCTGCAAAAAAAACTGATTGATATGTCAAAAGGCCTGCGGAAACTTGAAGAAGACCTCGCAGACAGCAAGGCCCGTGCCACGGAACTGCAAAAACAAAAGTCCCTCCTGCAAGATAAGCTCTTTTCCGAACAGGAAACGGTCGGCGGGCTGGTGACAGCCGCGCAGCGTTTCAACCGTACTTCCACCCCGACGATGATGACGCAGTCAGACCCGCTGGAAGCCGCGCGCGCCGCACGCCTGATGAAAACGCTCATCCCGCTTTTGCACGAAAAATCATCGGCCTTGCGCGCGGAAATTGCCGCACTGGATAAAATCGAAAACGATATTATCGCGCAGCGTGCCGCCCAGCAAAAGGCGCTGAAGAATATCAATGAAGACGAAGAAAAACTGAATAAACTTCTTGAAGAGCGCCGCAGCGCCCTCAAACAAACCGAGGCGGAACGCGAGATGAACAACGCCGAGGTTGCCCGTCTGACCCGCGAGGCGAAAAACCTCGAAGAGCTCGTCGAGCAAGTCGAAAAGCCCCGCGCCAAACCCGCACGCGAAGCCCAGAAAGCCGCCAGCCAGGGACGCATGGCCGGAACGCCCAATACCGCGGAGGATTTGCGTGCGCCGGTGGGTACCGCCAGTTCGCCCGTGCCCGGCACTATCCGCACGGCCTTTGGCGATATCGATGATTTGGGCGCAACCAGCAAGGGCATTACTTACGAAGCCCGCGGCAACGCGCGCGTTGTCACGCCGCTGGCAGGTGTTGTGCGTTTCGCCGGCCCGTTCCACAAATACAAGCACATCTTGATTGTGGAACATGCCGGGGGGTATCATAGTTTGATTGCAGGGCTGGGCCGCGTCGACACCGTCGTGGGCGCCCGCGTCGCTGCCGGCGAGCCTGTCGGCAGTGTTGACCGTACCGATGCCGAACATCATCCCGTTTACTACGAACTCCGCCGCAATGGCACCCCCGTCAATCCCCAGAAAATTCTGGTCGCACAACGCAAACAGGACAAGAGTTGAACCATGACTTCGACAAGAAAAAAACTGACTGCCGCCGCCAGCGCCCTCGCCATCGCCGTCTTTCTGACGACGTCCTATTCGGTCGTTTTCGCAGGCAGCGGCCAGCCGCGCGCCGCGGGGAAATCGGTCCCGGCCAGCACTTACCGCGCGCTTGACCTGTTCGGCGAAGTGTTCGAGCGCGTGCGCGCCGATTACGTCGACCCCGTCGAAGACCGTAAGCTGCTGGAATACGCGCTGGTGGGCATGCTGTCGAACCTCGACCCCCATTCAACCTATATGACCGAAGAAGAAACCAAGGCCATGTCGGTGCAGAACCGCGGCGAATTCGGCGGCCTTGGCATTGAAGTCACCATGGAAAACGGCGTTGTCAAAGTCGTATCCCCGATTGACGAAACCCCCGCGGCACGCGCTGGCGTTCAATCCGGCGACCTGATCGTCGAAATCGACGGCCAGCAGGTCATGGGCATGTCGCTGAACGAAGCCGTCGATAAAATGCGCGGCCGCGTAGGCACCAACATCGTCCTGACCATTGTACGCGCCGGCGCGTCGGAGCCGATGCGTTTGACGCTGACGCGTGATGTGATCCAGATCAAATCCGTACGCTCCCGCGTCGAAGGCGGCAATGTGGGTTACATCCGCATGTCGGCCTTTAACGGCCAGACTTTCTCCGGCCTGCAAAAAGCGTTCGAGGATATCAACAAAGAAGCCGGAAACAAAATCATCGGCTATGTGCTCGACCTGCGCAACAACCCGGGCGGTCTGCTGGATCAGGCGATTGCGGTTTCCGACGCTTTCCTTGAAAAAGGCGAAATCGTTTCCACCCGCGGCCGCAAAGCCGAAGACACCCGCCGCGATAACGCAACCCCCGGCGACCTCGCCCGCGGCCTGCCGGTTGTCGTGCTGGTCAACGGTGGTTCCGCTTCGGCGTCTGAAATCGTCGCCGGTGCGCTGCAGGACCACAAACGCGGTATCGTCATGGGTACGCAAACCTTTGGCAAAGGTTCGGTGCAGACGCTGCTCGAAGTGCCCGGTGGCGGCTCCATCAAACTGACGACAGCGCGTTACTACACCCCGTCGGGTAAATCCATTCAGGGCCTTGGCATCACACCGGACATCACGGTAGAACGCGCCAAGATCGTGGAAGAGAAAAACGCATTTGGCGAAGTGCATGAAGCGGACCTGAAAGGCTCGCTCAAAAACCCCAACGCGCCTGAAAAAGCGCCCGAACCGACGCTGCAACCCGACGGCAAAAAGCCCGAAGATGACGCCGCGAACAAGGACGCCCCCAAACCCGCCGGCAAGGATGACAAGGCCGCCGATGCGCAAAAGAATGACGACTATCAGCTCATTCGCGCCATTGACGTGCTGCAGGGGATTTCGCTGTACCGCGGTACAGCCGCGCCCGGGCAGCCGGCAACTCCGTCCAACCCCTGACCGGATGAATGACTGAATAAAAACAGATGAACGAAGATTATCCAGCAAACGACAAAAACGGCAAGGCGGGCTCTTTCTGGGCCCGCCTGTCGCCGCTTTATAAAAAGCGTTTGCTACAGGGAATTTTCGCTTATGTTTTTTTGCTGTTCGTTGTGGGCGGATGGTTATGGCTTCATGCGCAGGAAACCCGTGATGCGTGGAATGCGCGTATCCCGCAGGCGATTATCGCCTTGCCGCAGAAAGGCGAAGACACTGCAGCTGTTGGCGTTGAAACGCCTGAAGACAACGGCACTGACGCCACCGGCGGCATCACCCTGCCCGCCGGGAAAACGGCCAGAATTGCCCTGATATTATCGGATGCCGGCCTTTCGGAATCCGCCACCTTGCACGCGATGCAAAAGCTGCCTGCGGCTGTCGGTTTCGCTTTTTCGCCTTACGCGCCGCGCCTGCAGCCCCTGATGCAACAGGTACAAGACAGCGGACGCCAGACCCTTCTGCTGCTGCCGATGGAACCGCTGAGCTATCCGAAAGACGATCCGGGCCCGCGCGCGCTGCTGCTGCGTAAAAGCGACGCCGAGAACATCGCCGTGCTGCAATCGTTACTGGCGCTCGGTAAGCCGGACGCCGTCATGAATTTCATGGGGTCGCGTTTTTTGGGCGATCAGGCGAATATGCTGAACGTCATGGAACAGCTTAAACGCCGCAGCCTGCCCTTCATTGAAAATCCTGCCATGGCGGGCCTGCGTTCGGCCGCGTCTTATGCCCATGAAACCGGCGTCGGATATCTTTCGGCGGACCTGCAAATCGATAGCAAACCGGTGCCCAAAGACATCCGCCAACAACTTTATGAACTTGAAAAAGCTGCCGAAGCAAAAGGCTTCGCCCTTGGCATTGCCACCCCCTATCCGGCGACCATCAACGTTGTCAGCGAATGGGCCGAAGGGCTGGAGAAGCGCGGCTTCACACTGGCAGCCCCGTTGGACGTGCTTAAAACAGCTGCTGAAACACCAAGGACACCCTGACATGACCGTTTTGATTGAGCGCGACGATAACCTTTATCGTCCCTGCGTTGGTATCACCCTGTTCAACCGTGAAGGGCTTGTATTCGTCGGCGAACGTCTCGACGGCCCCGGTGCATGGCAGATGCCGCAGGGCGGCATTGACGAAGGTGAGGAAATCGACATCGCCGCCTTCCGCGAAATGGAAGAAGAAATCGGCACGCGAAATGCCCGCATCCTCGGCATGATTGACGAATGGATTTACTACGATATTCCGCCGCGCACCGCACAAAGACTCTGGAACAACCGGTATCGCGGGCAGCGCCAGAAATGGGTGGCGCTGGAATTTACCGGTACGGATGCAGATATACGTCTGGATGCTTTTACGCATCCTGAATTCGGACAATGGAAATGGGTGCCGCTGACGACACTGCTGGATTACGTTGTGCCGTTCAAACGTGATGTATACAGCCGTGTCATGCAGGAATTCGCCCCCTTCGCCCGCAATCTGAGCAAGTGAGAGGCCACCATGCCGCTTATTCCCGTCGGCGACGATAATCACCACCGCGACAAACATTGGTTCAACTGGATTTTCATTCTCGCCGGACTTGGCGTCATGGGTTACGCGGTCTTTAAAGACCGCAATTTCACCATGACCGTGCTCGAGCCCTATATGCTGGCGCCGGGTGATACCGTTGCACTGACAGACAAGACCGACCTGCAAAGGCTGGGCAGCAGTGTTTTCATCCATCAAAACCCGTTTTTGCTGGGGCTTTACGTGTATATGCTCTGGATGCTGGGCGATAACGTCGAATATATCATGGGGCATCTGCGTTATCTGGTGTTTTTCATCCTGACGGCCACCGGCGCGCTGTTCGCACAGATGCATTGGGGGCAAACCGGCGATGCCCTGCCCGTCATTGGTTTTGGCGGCGCAGCTTTTGCCGTGATGGGCGCCTATCTCGCCTGCTTTCCGAATATCAAAGTCGATATGATTTACTGGTTTCAGGAAACCACCATGAGCGTCAAATGGCTGCCCGCCATTTATCTGATCATCGATGCTGGACTGGGACTATGGTGGAGCCTTGATCGCATACCCGGATTTTTTGACATCCTGTCGGTGGAATATCTGCGTATCTCGGCCATTCACTTCGGCGCGTTTTGGGTGGGATATATTCTCTATTTCATTTTCCGCGACCGCAGCGTCATCATTGATCTGCCGCTGCATAAACGCTCAGTGGAGCGGACCGGAGAAGGCCACGAATGGGACCGCCTTTAATTTTTACTATTCAATAAACGCCAATAAAAAAGCCCGCTTCATGCGGGCTTTTTTATTTTATGCACATTGCCGTGATTATTTGTTCAGCGGCGACCATGCCGGGTCGGAACCGTCCTGCGGCAGCGGCAGACGCTGTTCGTTATAGCCCGTCAGGTCGATGGTGTAGATTTGGGCGCTGCGGCCCGTGCGGCGTACGCCCGTCGGGCTTTCCTTGAAGTAGGACAGCACGCGTCCGTTCGGCGACCAGGTCGGGCCTTCGACGTGGAAGGCCTGCGTAATCAGACGCTCGCCGCTGCCATCGGGACGGATCACGCCGATATAGAACTGGCCTTTCAGCATTTTGGTGAAGGCGATCAAATCACCGCGCGGCGACCATACGGGGTTGGCGTAGCGGCCATCACCGAAGGTAATACGCTTCGCGCCACTGCCATCGGCGTTCATGACGTAAATCTGCTGCGTCCCGCCACGGTCGGATTCAAATGCAATCTGGCGTCCGTCGGGCGCGAAGCTGGGGCTGGTGTTAATCGAGCTGTCATTCGTCAGCTGACGCACTGCGCGTGAACCCAGATCCAGCGTATAGATATCGCTGTTACCGTTTTTGGACAGCGACATAATGACGCGGCGGCCATCGGGCGAGAAACGCGGCGCGAAGGTCATACCAGGGAAATCGCCCAGCACTTCCTGCTTGCCGGTATCGATGTTGTAGACATAGACGCGCGGCTTGTTGTTGTAATACGCCATGTAGGTGATTTTCTGTTCCGTCGGCGAGAAGCGCGGCGTCAGCACCAGCGCACGGCCATCGGTGAGATAGCGATGGTTCGCACCGTCCTGATCCATGATGGCCAGACGTTTTTCACGCGCATTCGCGGGACCGGATTCCGAAATGTAAACGATACGGCTGTCGAAATAACCGTCTTCACCGGTGATGCGTTTGTAAATCGCATCGGAAATAATGTGGGCGATGCGGCGCCAGTTTTCAGGCGTCGTCATATAGGCGGTGCCGACCATTTGCTGTTCGGAGAAGACATCCCACAGGCGGAATTCGACGCGGGTTTTACCCTCTGCCGTTTTGCTGAGAACACCCGTCACCAGCGCCTGCGCGTTGATGGCGCGCCAGTCGCCGAAGCGCGGCCCCGCCTGCGCGGCGATGGAGTCCTGAATGAAAGAACGCTGATCGAGGGTGCGGAACAGGCCGGAGCGGTTGAGGTTCGCCGCAATCACCTGCGTCATCTTCGCGCCCATTTCGTTGTCAGCAGCGTTGCTGCCCTTGAAATCGGGGATGGCGATGGGCATCGGCGTGACGTTACCTTTCGTCACGTCAATGCGCAGATCGGCCTGCGCCGGCACAGCCGCCGCCATGATGCCGAGCATCATCGCCGCCGCCAGGAAAATACCATAAAATTTACGCATCATAGACCTCTGTTGATAGGTGTTCGTTAGATTTAGAACATTTCACGCGGATTAAAGTTCACGACTGTCGTCTTCCAGACATCATATTTATCAGGCGGCAAGGCAAAAGGCGAGCAAGAAGGATTACGCACAGCCCGAAGCGCACTGTCCGCCGCCGCCCGGAAAAAGCCATCACGGTTATAGCGGGCCGTATCCACCACCCGTGCATCCCGCAGGGTACGGTCGGGGTTGATGACCATATATATCTCGACGTTCAGGTCTTCGGCGTCCTTCGCGCCGGCGGGGAAGTTCCAGCATCCTTCCAGCTGGCGGCGCAGCGCGTCCTCCTCGCTCATGGTCATTTTCTGGCCCAGCGGCGCCTTGGCGCCGGAATCCGGCGTTGCGGTTTTAAGCCCCATATCCGGCTGGGTCGCATCGCTGGCGGGTGCAGGTTTTGAATCGGCAAGGTTTTTCAGCAGCGAATTGAAATCGCTGGCGTCATCCTTTTTCGGCTCTTTTTTCTCGTCTTTCTTGGGCGGCGGTTTTTTGTCCGCTTTGGCGAGCGGGTCTACCTCCGGCTTCGCGTCTTTCTTTTCGTCTTTTTTGGGTTTGGGGTCGGGCTTTTTGGGCGTGGGCGGCGTCGGTTCCTTCGCCGTGTTTTTCGGCGCGGGCGGCGGTGGCGGCTCGTCCTTTTTCTCTTCTTTTTTCTCCGGCGTCGGCGTGGCGACCTTTGTGGTTTCGGTCACCTTGCCCAGCTCCACAAACTCGACCATCACGGGCGCGGGGATTTCAAAATCCTTCTTCAGCCATGGCAGGCTGACCATCGTGACAATCACTGCCGCGATGTGAAAACCTGCTGATATGCCAAGAGAAGAAAGGCGCATGCGCCAGTTTCCAATCCAAAAGTTATTTCTTACCCGATGTCGGGTCGGTCACCAGTGCGATTTTGGTGAAGCCAAGACTGCTGACCAGCCCCATCACCTGCATCACCTTGCCGTAGTCGAGCGCCTGATCCGCGCGGATATAGATGCGGCGTTCAGTGGTTTCCGCCGCGATCGATTGCAGCATCACCGTCAAACGGTCAACCGTGACCTTGGTTTCCCCCACGAACATCGTACCCTGACGGTCCAGCGTGATTTCCAGCGGCGCGTTATCCTGCTGGCCGATAGCCTGCGCATCCGCCTTGGGCAAATCGATTTGCACACCCGCCGTCAGCAGCGGCGCCGTCACCATGAAGATGACCAGCAGCACGAGCATGACGTCGACGAAAGGCGTGACGTTGATTTCCGCCATCACCCCGTGCGCGCGGCGGCGGCGTCCGCCGCTATTGCCGAGCTTGGCGCCCATCAGCTTTTGCCCTGCTGTTCGAAATGACGTCCGAGGATGGCGCTGAATTCGGTCGAGAATGCTTCCATACGGTCATGATAACGATTGAGGTCGGTCGAGAATTTGTTATACGCCACAACCGCCGGAATAGCCGCGACAAGGCCGATAGCGGTGGCGAACAGCGCCTCCGCAATACCGGGTGCGACGACGGCAAGGCTGGTGTTTTGCGAACCGGCAATAGCGGCGAAGCTGTTCATGATACCCCAGACCGTACCGAACAGACCGACGAAGGGCGCGGTAGAACCAACGGTGGCAAGGAAAGTCATGTAGCGCTCCAGCTTGCTCACCTCGCGGCCGATGGCGCTGGCCATCGCGCGGTCGATACGCTGCTGCAACCCTGCGCGCAAATCGCCGTCGATATGCACGGCGGCTTCGGCGGAGAGTTTCCATTCGTTCATGCCCGCGCAGAAAATCTGCGCCATGGGGTCGCCGGGTTTGTTCTGGATTCTTTTATAGAGTTTATCCAGCACCTCGCCCGACCAGAAAGCGGCTTCGAATTTAGTCGCCTTGATGTTGATGGATTTGAAGGTGATCCACTTGTCGAAAATAATCGCCCAGCTCCAGATCGACGATCCGGCCAAAATCAGCATCACCGTTTTAACGATGATGTCGGCCTGCAAAAACAGTCCCATAACGGACAAATCGTGATGCACGGTGCCCGCAAGCTGCGTGGTCTGTACGGCGATGGTCGGATCCATAATTCTCTCTTAAACCTCTGATTTAAATAAGTCCCGGACGGCTTGCGGTAATCTAACAGCTTTCAGCGCGTTATCAATACACACGAGCGTGACTTTTATTTCACATATCAAATCAGACCCCCTGTAGATATCCTGCTGCATGTCCATACTCGCGCCCCCAAGGCGGCTGATAGAGGTTTTGACGACCAAAAGGTCATCCAGCTTGGCGGGGCTGCGGAAATTTATGTTCATGGCAACAACGGCGAAGGCGATGCCTTGTTCCTTAAATAATTGGGCATGTTCAAAACCGGCATCGCGCAGCATTTCGGTACGCCCCCGCTCCGCAAAGCGGATATAGCTGGCGTGGTACACAATGCCGCCGGCATCGGTATCTTCGTAATAAACGCGGACGGGGAGTGCGTGGATTTTGGTCATGTTTTTCTTCTTTTTTGATAATTTTCGACGATTTTACCCCATTTCACCCCCCTGTCGAGCGAATTGCAAACCCGCAGCGCAAAGCCCATACTGACCTCCAGACAACAAGGGTTTCGCATGCTCCCCCACCTTCTCCTGCTTTTGCTGTTCGTTCTGACGATTGCGCATCTGGTCACGCTGAAAATCTGCAGCGTGCGGCTGGATCACCGCACCGCGCCCGTTTTTGTCAGTGTCTGGGTATTGGCGGGTCTCGCCGCCACCGCGCCGGTTTTTGCGGATTTGTGGCGGGACGGGTTTGTTTTTTTGCAGCAGCATCCGCTGATGCTGGCACTGGCGGTGGGCAAAGGCGTTTTGCTCTATGTGCTTTTGGTCGTCAGCCAGCAGCTGATGCAAATCAGCCTTTCTTCGCGGCACTATGTCACGCCGCTGGCGGTGGGGATTCTATCGGTCACCAACGCGCTTCTGGGCGAACAGCTGGCGCCGGGGCAATGGGCATCGGCACTGGGGCTTTGCGCCCTCGCCGCCGCGTTTTTTTTCAAGGGGCATTTGTCGGACCTGAACCGCACCTCGCGTATTCATTACGCCCTGCTGGTGGGGCTTTCGGTACTGCTCGGCTCGCTTGATCATGCCCTGCTCTCGCGCGGGATGAACTGGTGCACGCTGCTGGGCGTGTCGCATGTCGTGCTGCTGCTGCTGTCGGTGGTTCTTTTGCGGGGGCAGATGGCGGTTTGGAAAAGCGCCCTTTTCGCCGCACCCGCGATATTGGCAGGCCTGACCTATGCCGCCACGGAACTGGTCAAATTCTACCAGCAGGTCAGTATCAACCCCGTCACCGCCGTGGTCACGGTGCAGGCCTCGACCAAACCTTTCATCATGCTGCTGGCCGCATGGGTATGGAAAGAACGCACCGCGCGCGAACAGCTGGTATGGGGCGTGATGGCGCTGCTGGTGATGCTGCCGCTGTTTTTATAAGGCTGAATTGCCTTTCATTTCTAAGTATTTTTTCTGGATAAAGCCCAACGGTAAGTTTTATCACTTTCGCTGATAATCTTTTTTGAATCCATTTGGGAGTATAGAAATCAAGGTAAAAATTTATCCCGCACGTTTTGCTCTCGAAGGGTGTCGTCGAGACGGCGTGCTTTGATATTGTGCCATGCGGTTTCTTGCTTCCCGACAATCAGGCGTGTTCGATAGGCAAGAGGGATGAAAATATATGATGAGGGTTGGTCAGGGCGGGCACACCCCTCATAAAGCCCAGAGAACATCCAGCTAAATGCAGGCAATCTCCCCTGATTATCCGGATGCATACCGAGTTGAAAGTCTCGGATAATTCCAAACGAAACACTAGGATAGAAGAACTTTCTGACTTCTTCGCAATAATCCGGATTGGCTTTTAAGATAACAGCCGCAAGAGCTTGTACTTCCATCCTGTCCGTGGGGACGCTACCTTGCAGATAAAAATTAATACTCGTCAGTCTGAACCGCAGCATCTGACCTGCCTGTGTTGTGATCTCGTCCATGAGCTCTTGCGGCACCAGCGGAAAGCCGGGCTTGCCGTCGATGATAACTGTGCGCGGACTTTTGGGGTTGAATACTTCGTACTCCACGTTGTCGCCAAACCCCTCATCGCTGGGCAACGTAAAATCCAGCTTCTCCCATTCATCGATCCTGATTCTTTCTGCCTCCATCGCCTGCTGAAAATTCTCGTGCAGCGTCACAATCTGCGTACTTCGCAGAAGCTGTTCTCGCGCCGTAGGCGGCATTTCTCCTCGAGCAGGAGCCTCCACCTGAAAAAATAAAATAGCTATAGCCAATAGCACCGCAGAGATACGAAAGATAAAACGCTTTTGATGAAATAGCCGAACTTCTTGTTTCATGAAACCTCTGACAAAAGCTTTATATGCAGAGAGCACTATGTAAAAAACTATAAATCCCCATCCACCGGCAAATCCATTTGCAGAGCCATTTGTCTGTCTTTGACATTGGCCGGCGGCGTGAGGCCGAGGTGTTTGTATCCCGCATCCGAAATCATGCGGCCGCGCGGTGTGCGGATGATGAAACCACATTGCATCAGATAAGGCTCGACCACTTCTTCGAGTACGTCGCGCTGTTCGGAGAGAGCAGCGGCGATGGTTTCCACCCCCGCAGGGCCGCCCGCGTAGTTTTCGGCGATGCAGGACATATAGCGTCTATCCATGCTATCGAGGCCCTTGGCGTCCACCTCCAGCCGCAGCAGCGCGGCATCGGCGATTTTGGCATCGACCGTTTTGACATCCGCGACCAGCGCGAAATCGCGCACGCGGCGCGTCAGGCGTCCGGCGATACGCGGCGTACCGCGGCTGCGGCGGGCGATTTCGAATGCGCCTTCGTCGGTAATATCCATACCGTGGATTTTCGCGCCGCGCATGACAATGCCCGCCAGTTCTTCGGCGTTGTAAAATTCAAGCCGCAGCGGAATACCAAATCGTTCGCGCAAAGGACGCGTAATCAAACCGCTGCGCGTGGTTGCCGCGACCAGCGTAAAGGGCGGCAGGTCGATGCGTACACTGCGCGCGGCCGGCCCCTCCCCGATAATCAGATCGAGCTGGCGGTCTTCCATGGCCGGATAAAGAATTTCTTCGACCGCCGCATTCAGGCGGTGGATTTCATCGATGAACAAGACATCGTTCGGCTGCAAATTCGTCAAAATCGCGGCCAAATCGCCCGCACGCGAAATCACGGGGCCGGAGGTGGCGCGGAAACCGACGCCAAGTTCCTTGGATACAATCTGCGCCAGCGTGGTCTTGCCAAGACCGGGCGGGCCGAACAGCAGCACATGGTCCAGCGCCTCGCCGCGCTTTTTGGCGGCATCGATAAAAATGCGCAGGTTTTCACGCGCCTTTTTCTGGCCGATGAATTCTTCGAGCGACAGCGGGCGGATAGACGTCTCCCCCGCATCCATATCGGCGTTATATTCACCCGTCACGGCGCGCTGTGCGTTTTGTTCTGCGGTCATGCGCTCAGCTCCTTCAGGCTTTCGCGGATCAGATCGCCAAGGGCTATCGCCTCGCCTTTATCGCGGATGACGTTGGCGACGGCACCAAAGGCCTCCGCACGGCCATAACCGAGATTGATCAGCGCCGAGACGGCATCGTTGCTGACAGTTTGCGGCACCTCGACCACGGCGGCAGAGGCCTTCGCCCCTGTAGCCGCCTGTGCCTTGCCCGCTTTTTGCTGCGCGGCTGTGCCGAGGGCCATTTTACCTGCTTTTTCCTTCAGCTCCGTCACGATACGCAGCGCGAGTTTATCGCCCACGCCATCCGCGCGGCGCAGCGCCGCTTTATCTTGCGAAGCGATGACCAGCGGCAACTGTTCGACCTGCACGCTGCCAAGGATACCTTGCGCGACTTTCGCGCCGACACCCTGCACGGTGCAAAGAATTTGAAACCAGTCTTTTTCCGCCGCATCGGCAAAACCGTAGAGCGTGATCTGGTCTTCGCGCACAATCGTTTCAATCAGCAGCGACACCGGCGTGCCGCGCGCGCTGCCGATACGCGACAAAGTGCGGCTGGAGGCATAGACCAGATACCCGACGCCGTTCACATCGATAATCACGTAATTCAGTCCAACGCTGTCGATGACGCCTGTCAGTTTTGCAATCATCGCACGCCCCCCGACATGATGCCGCCGAGTTTTTCGCGCGTCGCGCCGTGGTGTGCATGGCAAATGGCGACAGCCAGCGCATCGGCAGCGTCATGGCTGGCCTCGACCCCCGGCAGCAGCACGCGGATCATCGCCTGCACCTGTTCTTTTTCCGCATGGCCTGCGCCGACCACGGATTTTTTGACCAGATTGGCCGGATATTCCGCCACGCGCAGCCCCGCCTTGGCCGGCGCCATCATGGCGACGCCGCGGGCAAGGCCGAGTTTCAGCGCGGATGCGGGGTTTTTGTTCACGAATGTTTCCTCGATGGCGGCATGGGTCGGCTGCCACAGGGTGATCATTTTCATCAGTTCTTCGAAAATATGCGTCAGGCGGTCGGCTGTATCGGATTTGGCATTCGTCTGGATGACGCCATGGGAAATATGCGTCAGGCGGTTGCCCGTCACATCGACCACGCCCCAGCCGGTGCGCTGCAGCCCCGGATCGATGCCGAAAATCCTCACGTTGCCTCCCGCTTGGCCAGTTTTTTTGCCGGACGTCCGTCAGGACGCCATCAGTTTCTCCATGATATCATCTGCGATGTCGAAATTGGCGAAAACGTTTTGCACATCGTCGCTATCTTCGAGGGTTTCGATCATATCGAACAGGTCTTTCGCCTGTTCATGCGTCAGCGACACCGTATTTGACGGTTTCCAGATAATACCGCTGGATTGCGGCGCGCCAAATTTTTTCTCGAGCGCTTCTTTCACCGTGATGAAATCTTCGGGCAGGGTCGCAATCTCGTGCGTCTCGCCATCGCTCTCCACATTTTCGGCGCCGGCTTCGACGGCAGCTTCGAACATCTGGTCATTGCCCGCGACAGCAGCCGGATAAACGATGGAGCCGATTTTGGAGAACATAAAGCTCACCGAGTTCGTCTCCCCCATCGCGCCGCCATTTTTGGAAAAGGCGGAGCGGACTTCCGCCGCGGTGCGGTTGCGGTTGTCGGTCAGTGCCTCCACAATCACGGCAACGCCGCCCGGGCCGTAGCCTTCGTAGCGGACTTCGTCATAGTTATTGGCATCCCCGCTGTTGGGGTTGGCGGATTCAATCGCCCGTTTGATGCGGTCGTTGGGCATATTTGCAGCCCTGGCAGCCAGAATGGCGGCACGCAATCTGGGGTTGCCCTCAGGGATGGGCTGGCCCATTTTGGCGGCGACGGTGATTTCACGGCCCAATTTGTTGAAAAGCTTGGCGCGTTTTTTGTCCTGCGCGCCCTTACGGTGCATAATATTTTTAAACTGCGAATGGCCGGCCATGGTTTTAGTCCCGCGGGTTTAGCGTTCTTTAAGGGCTTATCGTTAAGATAAGGATAGTCTCCTTTTGTTCTAGCATGCCGCTGAGGGGCAGAAAAGCGCGATTTTGCTTGAAAACTAACGACTTCGGCATTAGATGAATAATGTGCCATACCGCACGTATATATACATAAAGTAATCATGGCCTATCAATTTAAAAACATGACTGTGCTGCTGGTGGAAAGCACCCGCGCCATGGCCGACCTGACAAAATCCATCCTCATGACATTTGGGGTGACAGATATCCATACCGCCTTCACCGCGCAGGAAGGCTATGAGAAGTTCTGCACGCTGGAGCCGGACCTTGTCATCATCGACTGGCTGCAGGAACCGGACTCGGGCCTTGATCTCACGCGCCGCATCCGCAGTTCGGGCGACAGCCCCAACCCCTTCACGCCCATCATCCTGATGACGGGTTATAGCCAGAAAAAACGCGTCCTGCTGGCGCGGGATTCCGGCATTACGGAATTTTTGGTGAAACCCTTCACTGCGCGCGCGCTGTACCAGCGCATCGAACAGATCATCGAAATGCCCCGCTACTTTGTGGTCAGCGATAAATATTTCGGCCCCGACCGCCGTCGCAAACGGGATTCAAACTACAAAGGCCCCGACCGCCGCGGCGACAACCAGCCGGAACCGTTCAGCTCGCCCGAACGTATCAAGGCCACCCTTTCCGCTGCTGAAAAGGCGCGTGAAATTCTGCGTAAACATACGCAGGAAACCGGCGCATCATCGTAAACTGTCATCCGAAGTAAAAAGAATAACCCCATCATGTCACAAGAACTTTTTCCGCAGCAGCAAAAAATTCGCCGCGCCGAACTCATCAGCCCGCCCAACCGCCTGAAAGAAAAAGTCGGCAGCGGCGGCATTGATGAAGCCGTTTTGATGAAAGCGCAGGAACTGCTTGAAAAAAATACCATAAACTTCGAACCTATCGCGAATATGCTGCTCGACCTGCTGGTCGAGGCGATCGCGGATGCCAAGGCAGGCACCACCAAAGGCGAAGAAGCCATCGAAGCCATGATCTACCCCGCCATGCAGATGAAGGCGCAGGGCAGCATGTTTCACTACCCGCTTATCAGTGATATCAGTCATATATTGGTGAATTTTCTCGAAACGGTTGAAGATATGGACCGCGACGTTCTGGACATCGTCGTTGCGCATAAAATGTCTATCAAAGCCGTTCTTGCCAGCCACCTGAAGGGCGACGGCGGCAAAACCGGCAAGGAATTGCGCGAAGCCCTGATGGAAGCCTGCGGCCGTTACTACCGCAACAAAAATAACTAAATCAAAAAGATAATGTGAATATTTAATCTGATTTTTAAAACAAAAAATCAGATGTTACTGTCCCGTAGCTGCCGCAACCAAATGCTGGCGCTGGCGCAGCGCATCGGAAATCGTCTCGGCGCCGGTTTCAAACGTCACCACAACCATCTCCGCCCCGTCGGACATAAAGGCCAGCACGGCGGCGGCCTGATTGGTTTCATCTATACAGGCAACTTCGGCCGTCACCATGGTCAACCCGGATGCCGCAACAGGTTCAGACTGTTTCTTGGCAAAATCACCTGCGCAGCGTCCTTCAAGTGCAGAAATATATTGTGCCACCGCCTGCGCATCTGCGGGCCATGGCTGGACAGCCACCAGACTGTTGCCACTCGTCCATCGCCATACGGAAATACCGTTCGCCGTTTCAGGCGCCGCGCCGTCGTGCGCCATCCAGCGAAGCACGCGGGACGCCATCGACGGGATAGCTGCCGCTTGCGGCGCAATGGCGGCGACCTGTGTCATGGCTTCGGGGTCGGGCGACATGACGGCATCCTGTGTGGCCTGCGCCGCCGGATTGCCAGCTGCAGGCTGTATCGCCTGCGGCGGCGTCGCGGGGGTGGGAAAACGCACGGATACAGCCTCGGCGGCTGCGCTGGGCGTGCGGGTTGACGGCGCCAGCGTTTCCTGTACCGCCGCCATACTGGCCGCCTCGTCGCGCAGACGTTCATTTTCAATTTTCAGCATGCGCTGCTGACGCTCCAGCTCCGCCAGTGCGGCAAGCTCTGCCTCCGCTGCCGCGATATCGCCCGCTTTCAGACGCGACGTGACCGCCTGATTTTCCAGCTGCAGACGGCGGTTTTCTTCGCGCAGGCGCTGTATTTCGTCGGACAGGCTGCTGCTGACGGCCTGTTCGCTGAGTTTCATGTCGCTGTTACGCGCCAGTTCGTCCGCCACGGCTTTTGCCTCGGCGGCTTTGGCTTCGGCCTGCGCGGGCGTCGGCAGTTTCGCCTGCGTATATGCCTGCCCCTGCCCGTGCGCCGACGTGCAGCGCGTGAGTTCGTCCAGGGCCGCGGCGGCGCCCTTCAGGGAAAAGCTGAGCTGCTGGTTGTTGAAATCCGCTTCCAGCATATCCTTGCTGCGCATCATGTCAAAAAAATCGCGGTCATCCCCCATTTGGGAAATCAGGACTTCGGTCGTGGCGGCGATGGCGACCATCGTGCGGTGGATGGGGCCGACGTAAAAGGTCACATAGTATTGCGAACCCGCCGTCAGGGATTTTTTGCCGAAATCAATCGCCAGCGAACGCGCGCCCTTGGTATCGCTGGCCACGACCAGCGAATGGCCATTCGCATAGCGCGTTTTCATGGAGCAAAAAGACTGCCCGTTTGACGATTTGATATTGATGGGGCCCACCACCCACTCGCCCGGTTCGCTGTGCAATACCTGCGCGGAAACCGGCAACGCGGCGCATAATACGCCCACGGCCAGCAGCGCGGCAGATATCACATGGCGGAACATCATTCTATCCCCTCGCCTTTCAGCGGCGCTCTAGCGGTTATTGAACGACCACGGTTTCGAATTCATCGGACGTTTGCGGGGCCAGCGGGATGGCGGATACCGGCGGCTCCGGCGACATCACGCTGCGGCGGGTATCTTCCTTGGGCATCGCCGCACGTACAGGCGCGGCAGGCGCCGCGGGCAGCGGCGACAAACCGGCAGACGACGACAGCGTGTAGAAAATATTATCGCCCAGCGATTTTACCTGCGCCGCATCGGACGGATTGCCCGAATGCAAAATCGCGGCAAAGCTTGCGCCCGATTGCACAAACAGCATCGAGGTTTCATAGGCATTGCCCGGCATGCTGCAAGACAGCGTACCGTTTGCTACGGTGCCTGCGGGCGTCTGTTCAGCCGCGCCGAGTTTGACCGTCAGGTTCTGCGGGCAATCGTCGCGGTAGCGGCCGATATAATCCTGCGCCAAGCGATCAAATGACTGACCGGCAGCGGGCATTTGTTCGTAAAGCCCGCTCAGGCGGCCCAGCGTCCACTGGCGCGAAGCTTCGCCGCCCGATTGCTGCATGGGCTGGAATACCGCACCGCGCACGCCGGATTGCTCCAGCAGGGTTTCAAGACTGACCGCGCGGCCCGTTTGCGCGGGCGCCGCTGTGCCGCGCAGCGCAGGTTGCTCGACGGCGGGCGCCTGCGGACGTGCCGCAGGTTGCAACGCAGGGACGACAGGTGTTTTTACAGCAGGCTGCGGCACCGCCGCTTTCGGCGCGGGTGCACCCTGCGGGCGATGGTGTTTCATGATGCCCTCAAGGAAGGCTTCGGCACGGTTGCCGCCCGACGTCAAATCGGAAGCGCCCGCTGCCGGTTCAAGACGCGACAGGCTGCGCGCATTCGCCGCAGGCAACGGCGGCACGGCAGGTACAACGGCTATGTCGCGCTTTTCCAGCGGGGGCAATACCGCTGCCGGTTGCGCGGACGGTTTCGCCATCACAGCGCGCGGGGCAGATGCAGGCTGCTGCGCGGCCATAGCCTTTTGCAGGGTGGCTTCGGCCTGCTGCTGCGCGGCGCGTTTTTGTTCTGCAGCTTGTTTTTGTTCAAGCGCGAGCTTCTGTTCAAGCGCCGCTTTTTCTTCGCGCAGCGCGCGGATTTCAGCCTCCGCTTTCAGACGGGCCGCATCACGCTCCTGCGCCAGAACCGCTGTGCGCTCGGCTTGCAAACGGCGTTCTTCTTCGAGTTTGGCGATACGCTCCGCTTCAGCTTTGCGCTCTACCTCCAGCTTCGCCACGCGCTCGGCTTCAGCCTTGCGTTCCGCTTCCAGCTTCGCGACACGGTCAGCTTCAGCTTTGCGCTCTGCCTCCAGCTTCGCGACACGCTCGGCTTCAGCTTTGCGCTCTGCCTCCAGCTTCGCGACACGCTCGGCTTCAGCTTTGCGCTCTGCCTCCAGCTTCGCGACACGCTCGGCTTCAGCTTTGCGTTCCGCTTCCAGCTTCGCGACACGCTCGGCTTCAGCTTTGCGCTCTACCTCCAGCTTCGCGACACGCTCGGCTTCAGCTTTACGCTCCGCTTCCAGTTTCGCGACACGCTCAGCTTCAGCCTTGCGTTCCGCTTCCAGCTTCGCCACACGCTCGGCTTCAGCTTTGCGTTCAACTTCTGCTTTTGCGATACGCTCAGCTTCCAAGGCGCGGGCGGCTTCGAGCTTTGCGAGGCGATCGGCTTCGGCCTTGCGCTCGGCCTCCAGCTTGGCAGCCAGTTCGGCATCGGCTTTACGCGCAGCTTCCAGTCTTTCGGCACGCGCGGTTTCCGCGGCACGCTCCGCTTCAAGCTTTGCGGCGCGTTCCGCTTCTGCTCTGCGCTCTGCTTCCAGATTGGCGATGCGAATGGCTTCGGCTTTACGTTCTTCTTCCAGCTTCGCCAGACGCGCGGTCTCTGCCTGACGTTCGGCTTCAAGGGCAGCCAGACGCTGCGCCTCTGCTTCACGCGCGGCGACTTCGGCTTTCAGGCGGGATTCGAGTTGCGCCTTCTCTTCGGCAAGTTTCGGGTCGGGCTTCGCCGCTACCTCGACGGGCACTTCGACCGTCACAGGCGGCTTGGCTTTTTCAGCGGCCAGCGCCAGTTCAAGCTCTTTCGCCTGACGGATCTGGGCGGCCAGCTGCGCTTCGAGTTCGTTCGCGCGGCGCAGGGCATCTTCGGCCTTCGCGCGCTCCGCTTGCTGCAACTTCAGGCTTTCCGCCAGATCCTTGTTGGCGGTTTCCGCATCGGCGAGCTGCTGGCGCAGAGAAGCGCGCGCTTCTTCCGCCGCACCCAGTTTTTCTTCGAGCGCGCGGATTTTTGTATCCCCCTCGCGCTTGGCCGTTTCAAGTGCAGGCACAACCGTGCGGCTTTCGCTCAGCGCTGTTTCCAGTTGGCCGCGCAGAACATTCCGCTCCCCCTCCAGCGTTGCAAGGCGGGCGTTGAAATCCTGTTCGGTTTTGCTCAGCGCTTCGGCCAGCTTGCGCGTTTCTTCTTCGCGCGCAGCCATCAGCTTGTTCATTTCGGCCTGTTTCTGCGCCAGAGCTTCGGCTTGTTGTTTGGCGGCAAGCACATCGGCAACCTGCTTCGGCTCGGCCGCCTTCTCGGCGGGTACGGCAGCCGCAGCGGGCGCTGCGGCAGCGCGGTCGGCAACGGCCTTTTCAAGTGCGGCGATTTGTTTTTGCAAACCTTCGGCCTGCATCAGCATCGCTTCCTGACGGCGTTCGGATTCCTGAACCTGCTGCTGGGCGTTTTGTGTGGTGGTGCTGGCCAGTGTGGCGATTTCCTGCTCTTTGCGTGCCATATCGCGCTCCAGCCGTGCAGACTGGATTTTTTCCATCTCGCGCGCGCTCATGCCGACATTTTCGGCAAATACCGCATGACCGGTCACAGCCATGGAGGCGAGCAGTTTACGTTCGGGCGGTGCACCTGCTTCGGCGGTATCGGCATTATCAAGCGCCGCAGCCTCGACAGCGCCGGCAGGCGCTGCGACGGCATCGGGCGCCGCTTCGGCCGCGGCGATCACCGTTTCCGCTTTGGGCGCTGCCGGTTTGGGCAGCGGCAGGGTTACGGCAGCGGTTTGGTCAGATTTTTTTTTGCTGACCGCGGCGGTTTTCGCAGCGGATTTTTCATCGTTCCAGACGATGTCATTTTCGGAGTACTGCCGCATGCTGGCGGCAGCGTTGGCCGCTTCCTGCTCGGCCGGTTTTGCTTTCAGCTTCTGGAAGAAGTTTTTAAAGGGCGCCAGCGGCGATGCGGCGACTTTCGGCGGTTCTGCCTGCGGCGGGGTTATCTTGCCGGACTGGGCGGCAGCTTCGGCCATTTCGGCCGGCGGCAAATCTACCTGTTCTTGGGGGCCGGCGAGTACAGTGGCGCAGGTAACAAGCTCTTTGTAGTTTTTGCCGAATTTGCTGATCGCAAAGCGCACGTCAATCGCCGAGGTCGTCACGCGCAGCGTGTCGCTGCGGCTGAAAGTGTCATAGAGCGCATCGTCTTCGCCGATTTGCAAAACCAGCGAGCGCGCGGTCGTCGCCTCCCCGCTGAAGGTGCGCGGGGCGAGATTTTCCAGCGTCAGGGTGACTTCGTATTTTTTGCCGGGTTTGAAAAGGTCATCGAAGAATTCGATACCGAGAGAGCCGAAACCCTCAACGCTGCGGGCGAAAGCGAGGGTGCTGGCCTGATCGAATTTGCCGACCATCGCGCAGTAAGGTGCGCCGCTGCTGTCGACGGTGCCGACTTTCCACTGCTCTTTCGGCTTGAGAACGCCGAGCATCTGAACGGCGGGCTGCGTTGCCTCAACGGCCGTGGCCAGAGCCATCAGGGCCGCAAGGGAAACACTCGTCAGGGCGAAAAAGCGTGAACGGCGCATGGGAAATCCTTGTCGATGGGGACGTGCAAAAAATTGTTGTTATTTAGGTGTGTCATCATAAGGATTTTTGCGTGTTTTGCCAGCAGTTTTTCGGAAAAGAGTGGTCATATTTCAGCGACATACCGCCGCCGCGCCGGTTCTTGACAACAGGAAATTTTGCTAATATTATGAAAAAATTCAATTTTTAAACCCCTAGGCGGCTGTTGTGGCTTTCGGACAGGCAAACGGTATTTCTGCAGCTTTTGATCAAACCGCCGGCGGTACGCCGGAGGAGCGCAAGGCGCTTTTCAAAGCCATCCGCGCCGGAAACACCGCCGAGGTGACAGAAACCCTCGCCCGCCACCCGGGCGCAGCGCTGTGGCTTGAGCCGTTCAAAGCCGACGACAAGCCCTTTGCCGCCGACGACACCACCTTGATGGCCGCTGCACAGGTGCGGCGCAGCGACATGGTTAAACTGCTGCTCCAGCACGGGGCCGAAGCGCTGATCGACCGCCAGAACAGCCGCGGCTACACCGCCCTGATGTATGCGGCATGGCAAAATGCCGAAGAAGCGGCCGAGGCCTTGCTCTGGCACGGGGCCGATACCACCCGCACCTGCGAACAGGGGCATGATGCGCCGGTTCTGGCACGCATTCGTGGCCACGACACGCTGGCCAAAATGATTGAAAAGCACCGCGACAAGACAGAAGGCCCCGCGGCCTGCCTGAACGGCACGGCGAAGGATGTACCGCTGATATCCCTGCCCGCCATCCGCCGCCGCACCCCCTGAACCCCGCGGCCTAGGCTATTTCCTTTCCTGCCGGAATGTCGTAATCATCTGGTATGAAAACACCTGCAAAAATCGCCGTATCCGCCGCCCTGCTGGGGCTTGTCGCCTTTTACATCGCCGCCCCCTATCTGGCGATGGAGAGGCTTTACAAAGGCGTCATGCAAATGGATGCCAAGGTCATCGAAACCCATGTCGATTTTCCGATGCTGCGTGAATCGCTGAAGGAACAGGCCAACGTCTATCTTGCCGCGCGCGTGCCCAAGGGGCAGGATGGCCGCACGGGGATTTTCGGCGCGGCCAGCCTTGTCATGCTGCCCAAAATCGTCGAAGCGGTTGTGGATGCCTATGTCACGCCGACAGGCATGCGTCAGGCGCTTGACCGTGCCATCATCAAAATCGACGGACAGGATATCCACGACAAAGAGCCCCGCCCCTTGTCGCGCAAGGATATCGATCATGCGTTTTTTGAAAACCCCGATACTTTCCGCATCGAAGCGAAGGGGATGGTGTTTGTGATGCGCCTGCGCGACTGGCGATGGAAACTGACCGAAGCGCGCCTGCCGCCCGAAGTCTTCGCGCGCCGCAAAGCGGATACGCAGCCGCCTGCGGAAAATCCCGCGCCCGTGACGCCCTGATATATCCGGCGCCCTGATATATTTTTTGAAGGCTGTATCCGTTAAACCGGACGCACGACCATGCTGCGGATTTTATCGGTATTCAGCGGCTGATGCTGGCCGTCTTTTTCAAGGCTGAAGCCATTGCCACGCCAGATACCGTCTGCCACCTGCGCATAAACACGCATCGACAGTGCCGCTGCCTGCTTGTCGGACGACAGTTTGAACGTGCGGCGGATATCCGACAGCTTGCGCAGGTCTTCGTCCGCCAGCGTAAGGCCGATATCGCCCGTCAGATAGGCAATACGTTCCTTGCCACGCGCGGTTTTGACGGCCGTGGCTTTATCAAGGAACAGGTCAGGCCCCGTCCATGCGCTGCCTTCGTACACCGCAGCGCCCTTGGCGATATCGCCCGTGACACCGTGCAAAAAGCTGATGGCTTCTTTCAGCACCGTCTTCACGCGGCGGTTCGGACGCGCAGCGGCGCGCACGTTGAATTTTTCTGCAAGCGACAGGGCACGGCCGTAGTCTTCTTTGGGAAGTTTTGCGTTATGCGCGATGGCCATGGGATATCTCCTGCAAAAAATGATATTTAAAATCAGTCAAGGTCTTCGTAGGCGACTTTGGGCCCCGCGCCATCCTTGCCGGCGTTGAGCTTGTAGGCCAGAGACGCTTCGAGAAACGCATCGAGATCGCCGTCCAGCACGCCCTGCGTGTCCGAGGTTTCATGCCCCGTGCGCAGGTCTTTGACCATCTGGTACGGGTGCAAAACATAAGAGCGTATCTGGTGGCCAAAACCGATGTCGGTTTTTTCATCTTCGCGCTGCTGTCTTTCGGCATCGCGCATCATCTGTTCGCGCTCGTAGAGTTTCGCTTTCAGCATTTTCATCGCCTGGTCGCGGTTTTTGTGCTGGGAGCGTTCATTCTGGCACGCAACCACAATCCCCGTCGGGATGTGCGTCAGGCGCACGGCGGAGTCCGTTTTGTTAACGTGCTGGCCGCCCGCGCCGCCGGAGCGGTAGGTATCCACGCGCAGATCTTTGGGGTCGATCGTAATATCGATATCGTCATCGACAACCGGCGTTACAGAGACGGAGCAAAAGCTGGTATGGCGGCGCGCGTTTGAATCGTAGGGCGAGATACGCACCAGACGATGCACGCCCGATTCAGATTTCAGCCAGCCGTAGGCATTGGGGCCGGAAATTTCCAGCGTCGCGGATTTGATACCCGCAACGTCGGCATCCTGTTTGTCGAGCAGCGCGAGTTTATAGTCATGCTGTTCCGCCCAGCGCATATACATGCGGAAGATAATCCCCGCCCAGTCGGCCGCTTCGGTACCGCCCGCGCCGGCGTTGATTTGCAGATAGGCATCGCTGCCGTCCATTTCGCCGGACAGCAGGCTTTCCAGTTCGCGGCGCGCGACATCGGCTTTGATGGCATAGAGGGATTGCTCCGCCTCGCTCACCAATGCGGCATCGCCTTCCATCTCGGCAAGTTCGATCATGCCCAGTTGGTCGGTCAGGTTGTTTTCGATGGCGCGGACACCATCGATTTGACCTTCGAGACGGGTGCGTTCCTTGAGGATTTTTTGCGCGCGTTCCTGATTATCCCAAAGCTTGGGATCCTCGGCGAGCGCATTCAGTTCGGCAAGACGGTGGACGGCACGGTCCCAGTCAAAGATGCCTCCTCAGCAGATCGAGGGAGGCTTTGATATCCTCCACCGCTGCTAAGACTTCGCTTTTCATGACAAAACTCCGTTATCCGGTGGCTGCGCTGCGATTAGGCGGCCAGCTGCTGCTGTTCTTCAACCGGGCCGCTCTGGATATGTGCTGCCATGTTCTGGATGAAGGAAGACAGGTCTGCACCCTCGCCCGTCATCAGGATGCCATCGACGTGTTCTGCCGCGCCGCTCCAGACGGCACCGGCTGCGACGAGGATCTGGTGCGAACGCTCGGGGCCCGCGACGGTGAAGCCTTTGGCGAGTTCGATTTTGGCCAGCAGTTCGACCGCATCGCCCATGAATACCATAGGTTTGCCCGCGGTAATGAAGCTGGAAATGATACGCTCCGCATGCGGGTTCGAACCCAGTTTCTGCACGCTGCGCGCGCCGGCCGGCACGACAAGCGCATCAAAATCGGACCCCAGCGTCTGGCCGATTTGCTGATCTACGGGGAAATACAGGCCCCAGCCGTTGCTTTGGCTGTTCCAGCTGTTCACGAGGCCACTTTCCGTGCCGACGGTTTTGACGGTCGCACCGGTTTTCAGCATATCGCGCTGAACGGTGGACATAACGGCTTCATCAACGCCGTTGGAAACGAGTACCAGAACCTTGCGACCGGAAAGCTGGATATCCATGTAGATTACTCCCTTGTTATTATTGCTTATTTTTCGACAAAGCGGGATAGCGGCATAAAAGCGCGGCTTTTCAGATGGTTGGCAACATAATGTGCGAGACCTGACAGAGTCAAGATTTTTCTTAACGCGGGACACTTTGACCGAAGGCCATATGCGCAAAAATTGACATAATAACAAAGGCATGCTACGATGCTTTATTATTCGTTCAACCACGCCACAGGCCACCCGATGACGCAGGACGCAGACGAACAGCACGCCGCGCTATTCCGCGCTGTCCGTATGGATGACGCCGCGGCGCTGCAGAAAATCCTCGAAGAGTCGCCGGACGCCGCAAGCTGGCATGAAAAGCCCGCAGACAAGCTGACGCCCCTGCACGTCGCCGCCCATCATGGCAGCACGCAGGCCATCCGGATTTTATACAAACACAACGCCGAACTGGACGCGCAGGACAAGGACGGCTGGACGCCGCTGATGTATGCCGCGGCCTTTGGCGTGCATCAGGCCGTCGTCACGCTCATCGAATGTGGCGCCAATCCGCATATCGAAGACAACAACGGCGATACCCCGCTGACCAAAGCCGTCAAACGTTTCCGCAGCGACCTGACGCCGATTGATTATTCATCGCTGACGGCGCTGGTGACGGCGGGTGTGGACCCTGCCCGCAAGGCCTCCGGTGGTGACAGTGCCTTCAGCCTTGCCAAATCGTTCAACAGCAACAGTGCCGTAATGGCCCTGATACACGCGGACCGCCTGCGTATCGACCACGCCGATCTGGCTGCAGGCAAAGAGCCCGCCATCCGGGTTATGACCCCGCCGACCATCAAAAAAAGAAACAGGCCGGGGCATAATACCGCCGGCCTGTCTTGATCATCCACCTGCGTCAAAGCCCGGGTTTGGGCATGGCTTTGAGCAAGGCGATGCGTTCTTCCGGCGTCAGGCTTTCCGCCATATCCACCACCATTTTCTGTCCGTGCAGCTGCAGGGCATCGACGGATTTGTAAAGTTCGTCAAACGCCTTCTGAAGCGCTGCCTTGTCGTAGTCTTTTTGCTCCAGCACCTGACGCACGGCCAGACGTTTCGCGCGGATATCGCCCAGCATCTCGCGCACCTGCGGCAGCTCTTTTTTCAGCTCCGCCTTGACCTTGTCGCGCGTTTCGGGCGGCAGGGCGCGGAAGTTCTTTGCAGCTTCCGACAAACGCTCCATACGCTGCGCGGCGGGCGGCGTGCCATAGCGGCCCATCAAAAGCCCGCCCATAAAAATATTTGCCGCCAGCGACAGAAAAAGCGCGCCGTAAATCCAGAAAGATTTTTTGCAAACAGTATCTGTCATGACCATTCCTCCCATCCGATATCACCGTCAATCATTGAAAAAATCACCGCGATGTCTTCATCGCCCTGCGGCGCGGCATGCTGGGATTGCCCCAGATGCAGCCCCAAAAGTCCCACCAGTGCGAAAACCGTGCAGGCGAAGGCGAGCCCCGTGCGCATATCCGGCAGCAGCGATGCCGCCCAGGCCTGCCAGGCGCGCGGCGCGGCGGCGGGCACGGATTGTCGTTGCGGCATATGGGTTGCCACCTGCACAATCCGCGCATGCAGATCATCCGGCACGTCTTCGCGCAGCAGGCTGAATTGCCGCATCAGCGCGTCTTCTTTTTGTGTGTCATTATTACGGTTCATCATTTCCCCCGTTTCTCACTCTTTCTCTTCCAGCGCTTCCAGCATCGGCTTCAACGCGCGGCGGGCCCTGACCAGTAGCCCTTCCAGTGCCTTGATATGCACCCCCATCACGGCGGCGGCTTCGGCATTGGTCATTTCCTCAAGGTAGCAAAGCGTGACCGCCATCCGCTGGCGCTCCGGCAAACTGCGGAGCATGGCGCGCAGACGCTTTTTCTTTTCGGCCTCTGCATATCCCTGCTCCGTATTCGCCGTCATATCTTCTATATCGACGGATATCTCTCCACCCTGCGGCTGGCGGGATTTTTTACGCAAAAAATCGTAACAGCAATTCACCACGATCCGGTGCATCCACGTCGTGACGGCAGATTCGCCCGCCCGCCATGTCGGGGCGTACATCCAGACACGCATCATGGCGTCCTGCGCGGCATCCTGCGCATCGGCTTGATTATAAAGCATGCCATAGGCGACGTTATAAGCCCGCTTCAGGTGGCGGCGCACCAGCATATCAAACGCTGTGGCATCGCCCGAAGCCACAGCCGCCATCAGCGCCTCGTCGGCGGCTGTGGCGGCTGGGTTTTCCTGCAATGCGTCGGGCTGGCCTGTCACGGCGCGATATCAACGGTTGAATTGATAGGTGACGCTGCCATCACGCGTATTGCCGCGCACGCCGGTATGGCTGCGCGTCACGGTATTCGTATCGGCGTCATGCGAGGTGGTGGTCGCATTGCTGTAGGTTTTCCCGCCGTCCGTGGTGACGCTTTTGGTCTTTTCGATACCGCTGTCGGTTTTGCTGACGGTGGCGTCATAGCTGCCGGTCTTGCCGCCAGACGTCGTATAGCTGCCGCTACGCTGGCCGTCGCCTGCCGTGCCGGTATAGGTGGCCGATTTGCCGTTCTGGCCCTCGACAGTGTTGCTATAGGTGCCGGTTTCTTTGTCGTAGCTGCGGCTGGAATTATATCCGTATGACTTGCCGCTGTTCGTGGTCACGTTTTTTTGCGCATCGACACCTTCGCCCTTGGTATAGGACTTCTGGGTATTCACCACGCCGCCACGGCCGTTGCCGGTCTGGATGTCTTTCTGGCGGCTGCGGCCTTCACCGCGCTCGACGTTGCGGGTGGTATCGACGGTTGCCGAACGCCCGCTACTGCCCGTGAAGCTGCCGCTGCGGCTGCGCTCGCGCGCGTCGGCATCCGCCGCACCCGCTGTGCAAAACAGAACCAGCGCGATAACAGCACAAACGGCAGTAGAGAAAAAACGGAACGACAGGCAGGAAGGCTTAAAAACGGACGGCATGCGGCGATCTCCCGGATAAATATTGTTTCAAAGCCCCTTTCGGACTTGCTTGGAGATGATACCAGTGAAGCGTTAAAAACCCTGCGCGCCCGTCTTTATAATTTTATGTAAATAAAATCAGGCAGATAGCCGCACAGCGCTCAATCGAAGGCAAAAAAGTTTGGAGCGGGCGACGGGATTCGAACCCGCGACATTCAGCTTGGGAAGCTGACGCTCTACCAGCTGAGCTACACCCGCGATTGGTAGGACAGGCCTTTTATGGCGCTTTTCGGGGTTTTTGGCAAGGGCTTATATTTTATGAAAAAATTCTTTTCTTGCCCGTATCCACAAAACATCTTTACAACCTACGGCTTGAAAAGATAAGAAAGATTGTCCTGCCTTCTGCTGCCTTGGTCAAATTCATCCTTTTGAAAATAAACAAAAGTGGCGCGGCGGGAAACCTTTCAGAATATTTTCAAGTCATGCTCTCAGTCTCAAGGAGTTATTAGTAATGAAGTTGGTCAAACGAGTCCTCTGCCTCATGGGCGTGCTGGTGATTGCCGCCTGCTCCGGCGTTGGCAGCAACTCCACCGTGGATGCGCTGAACAAAGCGCAAGCCGTCGGTTCCCCCTTCACCAAAACGCTGGCTGCGGAATACCGCGACTATGCGAACATGAAGCAAAACCAATTCATGGATCACGCTGACGCGCTGCACTTCGCACGCAAAGGCCTCGCCTCTGCAAGCGGCGTTGTTGTGATGCCCGAAACCCTGGACGACTGGGATCTGAGCGACAAGAACATCGTCGACCTGACCCAAGCCCGCGCCGACCTCGTCGACGCGCTTGAAAACGGCGGCCGCGAGCTGGCTTCCGACAAAGCAGGCGTTGCACAGGCGAAATTCGACTGCTGGGTAGAACAGCAGGAAGAAAGCTGGAGCAAAGACGTTCCCTGCAAATCCCAATTCCATGACGCGCTGAAAGCGCTGCAGGATGTTGTTGGCAAGAAGCCTGTTGAAGAGGCTTTCCCTGCCCCCGTGACCGAAATGCCGAAAGGCGAGCCGGTTGCCGTCGAACAGGCGATGTTCATCGTCTTCTTCGATTGGGACAAGCACGACATCACCGCCAGCGCCAATGACGTTCTGGACGCTGTTGCACAGGAAATCCGCAGCCGCAAAGACATCAACGGTATCGTTGTTGTTGGCCACACGGATACCTCCGGCGGCGTTGCCTATAACAAAAAACTGTCCCTGCGCCGTGCCGAAGCCGTTAAAAACGGTCTCGTTGCCCGTGGCGTGGATGCAGCCAAACTGCGCGTCGAAGGCCGCGGTAAAACCGACCTGCTCGTCCAGACGGCAGATGGTGTCCGCGAACCGGCAAACCGCCGCGCTCAAATCACGCTCGAGTAATCCTCGCGCGCTGCATCGAGAGACGCAGACTTGAAAGAAGACCGGCCAGCAAACTGGCCGGTTTTCTTTTTGGCGCCTATCGGATATGATGCCTTTGTCTTACTTACAGGTCGGTCATGTATTCCAGCACCACGCATAACGTCACCGTTTCGGTCAACCCCGTCTATCTGGACGGAGAGTCGTCGCCGGACAAAAACCTTTTCGTCTGGGCCTATACGGTCAGGATAGAAAACAAAGGCACCGAAGCGCTGCAACTGCGCACGCGCCACTGGAAGATCACAGACGCGCTTGGCCGCGTGCAGGAAGTGCGTGGCCCCGGCGTTGTCGGCGAACAGCCCGTGCTCAACCCCGGCGAAAGCTTTGAATATACCAGCGGTACGCCGCTGCCAACCCCCAGCGGTATCATGATGGGCAGCTACGCCATGGAAATGCCTGATGGCCGCATGGTCGATATCGATATTCCGGCCTTTTCGCTGGATGCGCCGGGCGCACCGCGGCAAATCAATTAACAAGGACGGGATGAACGCGACATGAGCTTCAAACCGGTTTTTTACGTGATAGGCATCCTGCTGCTGATTTTATCGGCCGCAATGCTGCTGCCGGTTTTCATCGACCTTGCGCATGACAGCGGCGACTGGCGGGTCTTTGCCAGCGCGCAACTGATTACCGCTTTTGTCGGCTTTGCCCTGATTTTCTCGAACCGAGAGGAAAACTTCTCCCTCAACCTGCGCCAGACGTTCGTCCTGTCGTCGACAAGCTGGGTTTTCATGACGGCCTTTGCCGCGCTGCCGTTTTGCTTTGCGGAAATAAAGCTTCCTTTTACCCATGCGTTTTTCGAAGCGATGTCCGGCCTGACCACCACCGGCGCCACCGTCATCACCGGCCTTGATACCCTGCCCAAAGGCATCCTGCTGTGGCGCGCGATGCTGCAATGGCTGGGGGGGATCGGATTCCTTGTGGTCGCGCTGGCCGTTCTGCCGCTGCTGCAGGTATCGGGGATGCAGATCTTCAAAACCCAATCTTTCGGCATGGAAAAAGTCCTGCCCAGCGCCCAGCAGATGGCTGTGTATATTTTGATGGTCTATGCCCTGCTGACACTCGCCTGCGCAATTTTGCTGTTTGCCGCGGACATGTCGCTGTTCGATGCGTTTTGCCACGCCATGACATCGGTCGCGACGGGCGGTTTCGCGAATTACGACGCGTCCATCGGCCATTTCAAAAGTGCAACCATCGACTGGATCGTGATCGTGTTCATGTGGCTGGGCGCCCTGCCCTTCGTACTGTATGTGCGCATGCTGAAGGGTAACGGCCGCGCGGTCATCGACGATGTACAGGTCCGCGCCTTTTTTACCATCCTGCTGTCGATGTCGTTGCTGATTGCGCTGTTCCTGCTGTCGACCGGACAAATGCCGTTTTTCGACGCGATACGCAATTCGGTTTTCATGTTGACCACCCTGATGACGACCACAGGTTTCGCCAGCGGAGATTACAGTAAATGGGGCCCGCTGGCCGAAGGCGTCGCCTTCGTCGCCATGTATCTGGGCGCCTGTTCGGGTTCGACCGCCGGCGGTATCAAAACCTTCCGTCTGCAAATCCTTTTTGCCATGGTGCAGCAGCAGGTACGCAGGCTGATTGTGCCGCATGGCGTGTTTCAGGTGCATTACAATAAAAAAGTCGTCGATAACGATGTCCTGACTTCAGTTGCCGTGTTTTTCTTTGTGCATATCCTGACGTGGATGGGCGTGACCATCCTGCTGCATCTGACGGGGCTTGATTTCACAACATCCGTCTCTGGCGCGATATCGGCGGTCAGCAACGTCGGCCCTGGGCTGGGCAATCTTATCGGGCCTGCGGGCACGTTTACCTCGCTCGATAAAGACGCCCTGTGGATTTTGTCTTTTGCCATGCTGCTGGGACGAATGGAGTTCCTGACCCTTTTCGTGCTGCTCGCACCGCGTTTCTGGCGGGATTGATACGGGCATAAAAAACAAAAACCCCCGGCGCGCCATTCAGGCCGCCGGGGGTTTTGCGTTTTTTCAATCTTACGAATAACTTACGGCTGGCCGAAAGTACCGCCAACCGTTGTCAGGATGCCTTGCGACAAATCATCGACCAGCGCCTGCACGATATCATGATACGCCTTTTCGCGCTGGGCGAGCGTCGCGCCGCCCGTCAGCGTGCGTTGGCGGGTTGCCACCACGCTGGCACGGCCGGTCACAATATCCGGCGCCGCTTCATCGGCAAGCTCGAAGCGGAGCGCCACGCGGGCGTCGAATTGCTCGTCCGGCTCCGTCGGCAGCAAGCCGAGGACGCCTTCTTTCGGCGGCAGCGTGGAGCGGCGGACGGAAGCATCCTCCACAATCACCCGCATCACGTTCTGGCCGCCCACAGGAATCACCTGACGGCTGGCCAGTGTTTGCGCGGCCATCGACGGCGTCACCTTGAACAGGTGGTCAACGTTCGGTGCGCCCATGGGGGCACGGTAGGCATCCTGAATATCCAGACGCGCGGCATTGACGCGGACGGCAGGCGACTTGCCGTAGGCGATATCGGGCCATTCATTCGTGACATTGGACGTCAGGCAGCCCGAAAGCATCAGGACCGCCGCAAAACCAGCGGCAAGGCCCAGAAAACGGCGGCGGGCGACAAAGGAATTCATCATGTGTTTTTCTCCTGATAGACATCATCGAGTTCATTGCTGTTGAAAAGATATTCTTCGCTGCAAAACTCGCATTTAATCGATACATGCCCTTCTTTTTGGCAAATATCCTCCAGCTCCGCCCGCGGGATGGTGCGCAGGATATCCTCCACGCGCTGGCGCGAACAACGGCATTTGAAACGCAGGTGCGTGGGCGAATAAATACGCACGCCATCTTCGTTAAAAAGCCTGTATAGAACGTCCGCCGAATGCAGCGCAGGCGACAGGATTTCGCCGTCCGAACAGGTATCCAGCAGCATCACCGCGCGTGCCCAGTCGTCGAGGCTCACTTCGGCAGAAACTTTACGGCCCGCGTCGTCTTCGGGCATTTGTTGAATCATAATCGCGCCCGCGCGCCACTGTCCGTCCTGCGGATGCACAGCCAGCTTGAAGGAGGTTTTAATCTGTTCCGACTGCGTCAGGTAATGCTGCACGGCCTCGACGATGCTTTCGCCCTTCAGCTCGACAATGCCCTGATAACGGTTTTCGACCTGTCCCTGATCGACGGTGAACGCGATATACCCCTTGCCCAGAAGATAGTAATATCCGTTTTCGGTATCTTTCTTGCGCTTGGCCAGTTTCTTCACGGCCTGTTCGTCAAAACTGGCGTAGGCGCGGACTTCGCCCATATGGGTGACGTCGGCCACCAGCATGCGGATAGGTCCGTCACCTTTGATTTGCAGGGTAAAGACCCCCTCGTATTTCAGCATCGCGGCGAGCAGCAGGCACAGCGCCGTCACCTCGCTCAAAAGGCCGGAGACCGGCGGCGGGTAGTCGTGCTGCGTCATAATGCGCGCCAGAACATCGCCCATACGGACCATGCGCCCGCGCACGTTGGTTTTTTCCAGGCGGAAGGGCTGGATGACGTTATCGTCCACCAGTCCCGATTGTTCCGTGCCGTCTTTTTTGATACGAATAGCCATAGCGTCCTATCCTAGCATAGATGGTCGAAAATGGACAAAAAGCCAGCCAAAGACCAGAAAAAAAAGCGCACCCCGCGCAAAATTACCCCGCGTTATTTGGAAAATGCGGCGCTTTACTATTTGCAGCGCTATGCCAGCTCCGCCGGAAACCTGCGGCGGGTGCTGACGCGCAAGGTAGACCGTTCCTGCCAGTTCCACGGCATGCCAGCCGATGAATTCTACCCTGTTATCGACGCCCTGGTGGCGCGCTACGAAAAAAGCGGACTTTTGAATGATACCCTCTATGCCGAGGGACGCACGGCCAGCCTGCGGCGGCAGGGCAAGTCGCGGCAGGCGATTGCCGCCAATCTCAAGGTCAAGGGGCTGGCGCCCGATATTATTCAGCAGGCACTGGAAAGCGTGGATGGCGACCGCGCCGATACCGCCCTGCCCGCCGAACTGGCCGCCGCGCTGAAACTGGCGCGCAAACGTAAAATCGGGCGATTCAATCCGAAACCGGAAAGCGACCCGCTGCTGCGCCGTAAACAGCAAATGCGCGAAATGGGCATCATGGCCCGAGGCGGCTTCAGCTATGACATCGCGCGTCAGGCGCTCGACTTCAATGCCGACGACGTCGATGGCGGCTTCGACGAAATTACTTGATGACTTTCAGGTGGGTGCCTTCGGCGGCTTCGTTATGCGGCTTTTTGGTCAGCACACGCGACGAGGGAAAAATCACGCGCGCCGTGGTGCCGCGCCCCTTCTCGCTGATCAGCTTGAAGCGCCCGCCGTGAAGCGTCACGAGTGAATCCACAATCGTCAGGCCAAGCCCCGTGCCTGCTTTCATGCCGCTGAAAGTCGTATCGACCTTGCCGAACGGTTGCATGGCTTTTTTGATTTCGTCTTCGGTCATGCCGATACCGGTATCCGTCACATCGATTACCAGCTCGCCCGTCGTATCCTCGATTTTTGCGGTGACATCGACTTTGCCACCTTCAGGCGTGAATTTGATGGCGTTGCCGATCAGGTTCAGCATGATCTGCTTCACACCCAGCTCTTCGGCCACCAGTTCGGGCAGGTCGTCAGGGATATGCATGTTCACTTCGACGCCCGCCTGTTCGATACGGGTGGACATGATAATCATGCAAGACTTAAGCGCCTTGGGCAGGCGGAAGGTTGTGACCGCCAGTTCACGGTTACCCGTTTCGATTTTGGATACTTCCAGAATTTCGCTGATAACCTTCAGCAGGTAATTGCCGCTGTCGTAGATATCCTGCGCGTATTCTTTATAGACAGGCACACCGAGCGGACCCATGACTTCGTCTTTGATAATCTCCGAAAAACCGATAACGGCATTGAGCGGTGTGCGCAGCTCGTGGCTCATATTGGCAAGGAACTCCATCCGCGTGCGGCTGGAAATTTCCGCCTGCAATCTTGCCTCGCGCATGGTGTTTTCGGCCTGTTTGCGCTCGGTGACATCCCAGATGCTACCTTCGAAATACTCGACGCTGCCGCGCTCGTTTCTAACCACGCGGGCGTTTTCCATGATCCAGACGCGCTTGCCGTCCTTGCGTTTGACTTCGGTTTCAATGCCGGACACGCGGCCTTCGAACAGCAGTTTATCGACAAAAGCCTTGCGGTCTTCGGGGCGCACATATACTTGCGTGCCGATATCCTTGACGGCAACCATCAGATCCTCGGCGGATTTGTAGCCAAGGATTTCCGCAAGCGCGGGGTTGGCGCTGATAAACCTCCCCTCTGGCGATATCTGATAAATACCGCTGATGGAGTTTTCGAACATGCCGCGGAAACGCTGTTCCGCATCGCGCATCGCCTGTTCGGCGCGGCGGCGTTTTTCGATATCGGTGATGGTACCGACGACGCGAATGCTCTTGTCCTCGGCCATGCGGAGCATACTGAAGGCGATTTCGACAGGCTTGAACGCATCATTGCCCGGATTGATACGGGTTTCGATGCGGTAGGCCTGACGCTCCCCGCGCACCAATTCCTCGAACATTTCCTTTTGCGGCATCTGGTCTTGCGGCTCCAGCATCAGGAACAGCGACTGGCCGAGGGTTTCCTGAACATCCAGATGGGTAATCCGCTTCCATGTTTCATTCAGAAAGACCAGCTTGCCTGTTTCATCTGTTTCAAAAATAACGTCGGATACGGAGTTGATGACCGCGCGGTATTCGCGCTCGCTCTTGCGCAGGGCATGGAACAGCTGGTCACGTTCGGAAATTCGGCTTTGCAGTTCGCTATGCGCGCCTTTCAGCGTGCGCGACATTTCGGCAAGTTTTTGTTCCTGCCGCTGGCGTTTTTCGGCATAGGCCGCCCAGACCAGCGTCAGCGCAATCACAATCATGCCCGCCGCCCACGGCGACGAGCTCAGCACCTTCGCCACGCGCGAGGGGCGGACATCCAGATAAACATCCCAGAATTTGCCGCCCATTTGCAGGGTATCGCTGACGCGTTCGGTGCTGAAACCGGCCAGACGCCCGCTCTCGTCCTGCATGCGGCGGTCGAACAGCACGTGCCCGCTGTCGCGGTCGCGCATCACGATACGGGCCAGATCATCGGCATAGGCCCTGAGGCTCGGTGCAAAAATCTTGTCCGGCGTCGTCATCGCCATAAAAATGCCGGTGCCGCCGGATGCCGTACGCAGCTTGAGCACCAGCGCAAGCGGGCTTTCACCCGCCCCCATCCGCTGCGTAAAGGCCGGCCACGGCGCCTTGTACAAATAGCCGATCTGGCCATATTCTAGATCGCGCATGTGTCCCATCAATTCCCTGTATCCGGGCCAGCCGAGCTGCGCACGGTACATCTGGTAGCGGGTTTTATTCTGGATGTCTTCCTGATACCAGACGTCGCTGTCGGTCGTCCACAGAATGGCATCGAGCGGCGCGCCGTCCGTCAACAGATGCTGCACGCTTTGCGCGATGCGCTCGTCGTCCTGACGGCCCTGCTCAAGCGTGGCGTAAAAATGGCCGAGAGTGCTGACCATTTTCTCGCTGCGGCGGACAGAGTCTTCGCCGATGCGCACGATGTCGCGGCTGATGCGGCGCAATTCCTGCGCCTTCATATCGCCGATGGTGAAATGCAGAATAACGAAAACAACCGCCGCCAGAACAAGGCCGTTGATCAGCACAAAAGAACGCGCCATGCCCGCCCGCATGCCGCCTGTTGATGACGGTACATCGTCATCCTGTAGCTTTTGCTTCTTTGCGCCCGACTGCAAAGTGGAAATCCCCTGTTGTGCGAGCCCCCCACAGGCCCTTGCCGATTTATCCTCCAATCGGCGGCTTTTGTCACCAGATGATAACAAAAAGGAGGCGAAGAAGAGTGCCTAACCCCATGATTAAACATTATGATTAATCTTTTATTAAAATTGCCTCAAATTATCGAAAAATCTTTGATACCGGCAAATAAGCAATAATATTACATCGTTTTTTGTACACATAATACGATTTTAGGGGCTGACTCCTTCCGTAAATTTCAATACACTCGTTCCTGTTCTCGCCATATAGCAGCCTGAACAGGGTGTGTGTTTAACTGTTGAAATCACTGCCGTATTCCCGCGCGGGATACGGCCTTGTCACGGGTGCCTTGCACGATGGAAAACAAAAAACGCATTTTTACGGTTCTGTGCATTGATGGCGGCGGCGTGCGCGGGGTAATCCCTGCCCGCGTACTGCAGGAAATCGAAGAGCGTACGGGCAAACCGATTTCGGAAATGTTCGACCTTGTCGGCGGGCCCTCGACCGGCGCGATTATCGCGGCAGGCCTGACCGTGCCCGACCCGCAGGAACCCGGTAAACCGAAATATTCTGCGCTTGAAATCAAGAATTTCTATTTCCAGCACACCCCGAAAATTTTCCCCGACCTGAAATTCAAAGGTCTGCGTAAAATTTCCAGCGGCGTCATGTATGACCCCAAACCGCTCGAAGACGCGCTCGAAAACAGCTTCGGCGATGCCAAGATGAAGGACTCGCTGACGCATCTGATGATCCCCGCGACGGATATCAAGAATTTCCGTCCGGTCTGGATCAACAACTTCAAAGGCCAGAAAGACGCCTCGCCCGAAGGCTGGTCGTCCATGCCCATGAAAGATGCCGTGCGCGCCAGCACCACCGCCCCCACTTATTTTCCGGCAAAATACTACAAAACCGTGCCGAACGAGGATATGCCCAACGTCACCCACCGCCATGCGCTGATCGACGGCGGGTTTTTCGCGGGCAACATGATGCGCCGCATGCTGACGCAGGCCAAAAAACTGGCGCCGCCCGATGCGGAAATCGTGATGGTGCATGTCGGCACCGGCAACGTCGACCACAGCCTGTCGCCGGAGGAATTTAACAAACTCGGCCCTATCGGCCTTGTCAGCAAATCCAGCGGCAACCTGCTCATCTCCCTCGCCACCAGCATCAATGCCGAAGATATCGCGGACGATGTGCGTGACGAGCTGGGCGACCGCATGCTCAGCTTTGACGGTTTCATCAACCGCGAAGCCGACCCGCAAGACCCGACGCCGACGATGGATGATTCAAGCGCGGAAAACCTCAAGGCGCTTGAACGCTTCGCCGAAAAAATCATCAAGGATAACAGCGCGGATATCGACCGCCTGTGCACCATGCTGAAACGCCGCAGCTACGCGGAAGAGCTTCATCAGGACAGCAAAGTCGCGCTGCAGGCACTGTCGGAAAAACTGGCGGAGCCGAAAACCGTCAAATCCCTCGCCAAACTGTATAAAAAGATCCTGAGCTTCGCGAGCGGCATCGACGACGGCAGCAAGCCCGAACCGGGCGATGCGGAGCTGAAAGCCCTCGCCCGCCGCCTGACCGAGACGCACAAAAGCGATCTCGACCGTATTTATAACGTGATTCAAGACAGGCTCGAAAACCAGAGCAAGATTTTGAACAGCATCAAGGAAGCCGGCGACGACCTGACCAAATTCGTCAAAAAAATCACCGGTATCGACCAGAAGCCGGAAAACGACAACCAGAACCCGGACAGCAAAGACGCGCCGGACAGCGGCGACAAACCGCCCACCGCCAGCTACGACGCCCCCGCCCGCCGCCAGCGCGGCGGCCCGTTCTGGCCCGGCAGATAATTCAGACGCTCATAAAAAAAGCCCCCGATGTTTCGGGGGCTTTTTTTGTTTTTTGTCAGGGCATCACACCGTGCGGTTAATGATGATGTCCGATGTGATTTTGCCGTTGGGGATGATGACTTTGTATCCCTCGTCGGTTTTCAGGGTTGTCGTGAAAATATCGATGGTGGTGACAAGGCCGGCCTTACCTGCTGCTTCGATACGGTCGCCGATTTTAAACGGGCGCAGGCCGATGATCATGACACCGGAGGCCAGATTGCTGAGCGAGCCTTGCAGCGCCAGACCGATTGCCAGACCCGCCGCGCCAATCACCGCCGCCAGCGACATGGTTTGAATACCCAGCTGCCCCAGTGCAGCGATAATTACAAAAGCTACACCCAGCGCATAGGCAATGTTGCCGGTGAAGGCCACCAGCGTTTCATCGACCTTGCTCGCGGTCATCAGGCGTTTCAGCATATGCACAGCGCCTTTGACGCACAGGCGCCCGATAACGAAAATCGCCAGCGCCCCCAAAATTTCCAGACCATAGAGGCTGACGGTTTCTGTCACTTTGTTCATATCAATATTGAGGTTCATTTTTCTCTCCTTCTATTTGAATGTTATCATGCATAACAAAACACAAGGCGCGAAGCATGCCGCCCCGCGCCTTGTGATATCTTGCAAATCAGGTTATCAACCCGCCGCCTTTTTCGCCGCAGCGCCCGACAGTTCTGCGCAGGCTTTCTGGATACGCTCGCAGGCTTTGGTCAGCGTCGGGATATCGAGGGCGTAGGACACACGGAAGCACGGCGAGAGACCGAATTCAGCCCCCTGCACGATGACCACGTTGTGTTTTTCCAGCAGATAGGTTGCGAAATCGGTATCCGTCGCAATCGTTTTGCCTTCGGGCGTGGTTTTGCCAATGACGCCGTCGCAGGATGCGAAAACGTAGAACGCGCCTTCGGGGGCCGTGCAGCTGAGGCCATCGGCCTTGTTCAGCATGGATACCACGAGGTCGCGGCGTTCCTGAAACTTGGCGCGCCAGTCTTTGAGGAAGGCCTGATCGCCCGTCAGCGCCGCCGCGGCCGCCGCCTGACTGATGGAGCTGGGGTTCGACGTGCTTTGCCCCTGCACCTTGCTCATGGCCTTGATAATCTCGATGGGGCCCGCGGCATAGCCGATGCGCCAGCCGGTCATGGCATAGGCTTTGGAGACGCCGTTCACCGTCAGCGTGCGCTCGAACAGTTCCGGCACCACTTCGGCAATCGTGGAGAATTTAAAGCCGTCATAGACCAGATGTTCGTAAATATCATCCGACAGGATATAGACATGCGGATGTTTTTTGAGAACCTCGCCCAGTGCCTTCAGCTCGGCCGTGGTATAGGCCGCGCCCGTGGGGTTGCTGGGGGAGTTCAAAATCACCCATTTGGTTTTCGGCGTGATGGCGGCGGCCAGTTTCTCCGGCGACATCTTGAAATTTTCGGCGGGCGTGGTTTGCACAATCACCGGCGTGCCTTCGGCCAGCATCACCATATCGGGATAGGACAACCAGAACGGCGCGGCGATGACGACTTCGTCGCCCGGGTTCAGCGTCGCCATGAAGGCGTTATACAGCACTTGCTTGCCGCCCGTGCCGACGATGACTTGATCTGCCGTATAGGTCAGATTGTTTTCGCGTTTGAACTTTTCGACGATGGCCTTGCGCAGCTCCGGCGTGCCGGGCACGGGGGTGTATTTGGTTTTGCCCGCGTCCATCGCCTTTTTGGCGGCGTCCTTGATAAAATCCGGCGTGTCGAAATCCGGCTCGCCCACGGAAAGTCCGATAACGTCCTTACCTTCGGCCTTCAGCTCCTGCGCCTTCGCGGCCAGCGCCAGCGTGGCGGACGGCTTGATTTTATCGAGACGTGTGGCGATGAGTTTGCTCATAACAGATATTCCCTCTTTGTTTTTTATTAAGCGTGCAGTTCGATTTTGTTTTTGGCGAACCAGTCGCGGATACCACTCAGCGACGGATGCGTCAGGTTATTGTTCAGGTTGCGCCAGCAATACGGAATGAAATCCAGATATTCCTTGCGCCCCTGCCCGTGGCCCAGACGCGCGAAAAGGCCGAGGCATTTGACCGCCTGCGCCGTGCCGATGGTCGCATATTCGCCTTCGAACAGCACGCGGTCGGTAATGCCGGTTTTTTCGATGAAACGGTCGCGCATGGCGGATTCAAGCCCTTGCGGCAAATCAATGCGCACATCCTGCAAAAGGAACACGAGGTCGAACGCGGGCGATCCCATCATGTTGCCGCGCGCATCGGTCATATCCTGAAAATCGATGAGGCCGAGGGATTTGATACCGCCGCGCTCCGGCATGTAATAGAGGTTCTGCGCGCCGTAATCGCCGTGCAGCAGCACATCGTCGAAATGATGCGCCGATGTAATCGCGCTGCGGAACAGGCCGAGGAAGTCTTCACGCTCCCCCGCCGTCGCTTCGCGCCCCAGCACATGGGGCATGTAATGCAGCAAAAACTGCTCCACGCGGAACAGCCAATATTCATCGGAATAGGCAACAGATTCCGCCAGCGCGACGGCAGGGTCTGCCTTCATTTTATGCACCAGCACATCGACGGCAAGGCCGTAGAGTTTATCGATGCTTTCTTTTTTGCCGTTAATCAGTTCGAAATAACGCTCGTCGCCGAAATCTTCCATCAGCACAAGACCCAGCGTATGGTCGCAGGCGTAAACCTCCGGCACCGTGAGGCCGATGGCCGTGAGCTTCTTTTGCATGATGTCGAAAACGGTGGTGTCTTCGAGCGGCGGGCGCGCATCCATCAGCACAGCCGTCTTGCCATCCTTCGCCACGCGGAAAAAGCGGCGCACCGACGCATCCATGCGCAGCGCCTGCAGCGGCGCCCCGGCAAACGGCGTGCCATCGACAAACCCGCGCATTTGCTGCGTGCGGGCATCTTCGGTCGCGGGCTGTTTTTGTGGCTGCATTTTCTTCTCTCTTGGTGGTGTTAAAAAACGCATCAAATTATCATTTTTGCAGTCGGTTTGACAGCCGTAACCGCGCCCCGCCCTGCCGCATCAGACTTGACCCCCACCTCCGTTTCACATAAAATAGAAATTGGGGAGAGTTGGGCGCAATCGTCCAAACTGTAGGGAAATGCCAAATCATTTCAAAGGCCTGTCTTTGCCGCTGCAAAAGGTCATCGACCTTGGCGAAATAGACCGCTGGCTGCGCGGCGTGGCTGAACTGGTCCCCCAGCGCAGCGACTCCGGCAGCGAACGCGCCGCCGAAGACACGCACGGAATCACCGTCAGTTTTCATGATTTCAACAGCCATTGCCTGCATTTCGGCAACAGCCATCTGATTACCTGCGCGGATATCGAACGCATGGTGGGCTTCCGCCAGTTGCTGGCGGCGTCATCACAAAAAAATATTCGTCTGGATATCTGCGACCATGGCGGCGGACATCTGGAGGTGAGCTTCTCGCCCGAAGAGCCCTTTCGCGCCAGCCGCATTTTCGGCGCCAGCTACAGCAACGTGCTGCCGGTGATTTTCAACCGCGGGCAATCGTCGATGCGCGCGACGTAGCGTGCCCGCATGCGGATTTAATCTTTTTTGTTTTTATCCTTGTTCACCCTGCGCCCCTGCGCCAGCTGGTGAATGGCATCGACATGGCTTTGCGATGCCTTGCCGGGCTTGCTGAGCGCGGCGCGCGGTGCAGCCTCGCCAAAGCCGAAACCGCCGGCATCGCTGCGCCCGCCTTTGAGGCTTTCGAGTACGGCAGCGCCGAACTCGCCCGTTTGCGCAGGCTCGACCTGCACTTTTTTACCGCCCGATGCCCCGCGCGGCGTGCCCGCGTGGTTGACGGCATGGGTGACGATGCTTTGCAAATGCGGCGCGACAAGACCGATAAGCAAGGTCTGGTCTTTTTCCAACCACGACAGCAGCAGGCGCTGCGCCTTCAGGTGATTGCCGTCTGATTTTTCAAGCGCGTCGCGCACGCGGGACAAGGCGTATTCCAGACTCATGGCAACTCTCCCTTTCAATCCTGATGCTTCAGCATGGCACAGGCGGCGTTTTAAATCAAACCCGCCATTTCATTGAGGATTTTATGCGTGCCGCGCACACGGGTGTTCAAATCGTCCCAGCTGCGCATAAATACCAGTTTCTGGTCGTCGGGACGGATTTTAGCGGTGCCCGTCTGTTTCTGGATATACCCCACCAGCTTTTGCAGGTCGATTTTGCTGGATGGATGCAGCGCCAGCACGGCGCCCTTCGGCCCCGCCTCGATACGCTCGACGCCGGCACGGCGGCACAGCTGTTTGATTTCCATCAAATCCAGCAGGTTTTCGACATCCTGCGGGAGCGGGCCGAAACGGTCAATCAGCTCGGCTGCGAAGGCTTCGATTTCCTCGCGGCTCGACAACTGCGCGGCGCGGCGGTAAATCGACAGGCGCAGGTTCAGATCGGTAATATACCCCTCCGGTATCAGCACCGGCATGCCCAGATTGATTTGCGGCGACCAGTGATCTTCGAAAGCTTCTTCCGCCGTCAGTTTCGCACCGCTGCGGGCAGCGGCGACGGCTTCTTCCAGCATCTGCTGATAGAGCTCGACCCCGATTTCCTTGATATGGCCCGATTGCTCCTCGCCCAGCAAATTGCCCGCACCGCGGATATCCAGATCATGACTGGCCAGCTGGAACCCTGCGCCCAGCGTATCAAGCTGTTCAATCGCCTGCAGTCTTTGCTCCGCCGCTTTGGTGAGTTTCTTGCCCGGCTCGAACGTCAGATAGGCATAGGCGCGCTGTTTGGAGCGGCCAATGCGTCCGCGCATCTGGTACAGCTGCGCAAGACCGAACATTTCCGCGCGGTGGATGACCATGGTATTCGCATTCGGAATATCAAGACCGGATTCGACAATGCTGGTCGACAAAAGCACGTCATAGGCGCCTTCGTAAAACGCCGTCATTTTTTCTTCCAGCTCTTCGGTCGGCAACTGGCCATGCGCAACCAGCAGTTTCAATTCCGGCACCAGATCCTTGAGGGCGTCCTCGAGGTCCTTGAGGTCGGAAATGCGCGGACATACATAAAAAGACTGCCCGCCGCGGTAATGTTCGCGCATCAGCGCATCGCGGATGACCACAGGGTCATAGGGCAGCACGAAGGTTTTTACCGCCAGACGGTCAATCGGCGCGGTGGTAATCAGGCTGAGCTCGCGCACGCCCGTCAGCGCCATTTGCAGCGTGCGTGGAATGGGCGTCGCCGTCAGCGTCAGGACATGCACGTTTTCCTTGAGCGATTTCAGGCGCTCTTTTTGCTTCACACCGAATTTTTGCTCTTCGTCGACCACCATCAGGGCCAGATTGTTGAATTTGACTTTTTCCGACAAAAGCGCGTGCGTGCCGACAATAATATTGATGGCGCCGGTTTCGACCTCCGCCCTCACCTGCTCCGCCGAGCGTCCGGAAACGAAACGCGACAGCAGCCCGACCTTGATCGGGAAACCTGCAAAACGTTTCGAAAAACCCTGATAATGCTGGCGCGCCAAAAGCGTAGTCGGCGCGATGACCGCCACCTGAAAACCCGCCAGCGCCACGGCGGCGGCGGCGCGCAGCGCAACCTCTGTTTTGCCGAAGCCGACGTCGCCGCAGACAAGCCTGTCCATCGCCTGATCGCGGTCGAGGTCTTCGAGCACGTCCTCGATGGCTTTTTGCTGGTCTTCGGTTTCGGGATACGGGAAACCGGCCGCGAATTTTTCGTAGCCGCCGCCTTCGATATGTATCGGTTCGGTATGGCGCAGCACGCGCTGGGCCGCGATTTTCAAAAGCTCGTCCGCCAGCGCCAGCAAGTCGCGCTTGACCCGCGCACGCCGCGCCTGCCATGCGCTACCGCCTAGTTTATCCAGTATGGCGCCCGCTTCGGACGCGCCATAGCGCGACAGCACATCCAGATGCTCCACCGGCACGAACAGGCGGTCGCCGCCCGCGTACAAAAGCTTCAGGCAGTCGTGCGGAATGCCGTCAACAACCACGGTTTCGAGTTTTTCAAACTGGCCGATACCGTGTTCTTCATGAACGACATAATCGCCTTCGTGCAGCTGGCTGATCTCGAAAACGAAGGCATCGCTTTTCTTTTTCTTGCGCGTCACGCGGGCCAGACGGTCGCCGAGCAAATCCTGCTCGGTCAGGACGCTCAGTCCCTTGCATTCAAACCCCTTGCCAAGGCCCAGCACGGCCATGCCGACTTCACGCACGGGTTTATAATGTCCGGTCGCCACCGCCTGCGGCGCGGCGTCTTTAAGGCCTGTCATGCCGTGCTGCTGCAAAATCAGCTTCAGGCGTTCTTTTGAGCCTTCGCTGTAGGCGGCAATAATCACCTGCCGCTGCGCGCGCAGCAGGGATTCCAGATGGGTTTTAATCTCGTCATACAGTCCCGCGCCGTTTTGCGCACGCACATCGGCGAAATCGCGCCCCTTGCGCCCGCCCGCATCGGCCTGCCCCGGCGTCGGGGCAAAAGGCACAAGGTCATGCACCACATGCGCCGCCAGACGTTTATGCCATTCGGCATTCGGCAGGTATAACTGTTCAATCGGTACGGGACGGTAAACCAGCCCCTGATTTTTGGCATCCTTGCCTTTGGCTTTTTCATCGGCCTGCATAATCGACAGGCGCGCCTGATAAAGATCATCCACCTGCTGCAAACGGCTATCGCGCGCCTGTTCGGCCTGATAATCGACCATGACGGCGGCATCGGGCACGTAATCGAACAGGGTATCCAGCCGTGAATAGAAAAACGGCAGCCAATGTTCCATGCCCGCATGTTTGCGCCCCGCGCTGGCGGATTCATAAAGCGCGTCTTCCTCACGCACGGCACCGAAGGTTTCGCGGTAACGGCTGCGGAACAGCTGGATAGCGTCATCGTTCAGCAGCACTTCGGATACGGGATAAAGATCAAGCCCCGCGCGGTCTTCGGTCGTACGCTGGCTGAGCGCGTCAAAGGCGCGGATATGTTCGACATCATCACCGAAGCAATCCAGGCGCAGCGGTTCAGGCGCACCGGAGGGGAAAATATCAATCAGCCCGCCGCGCAGGGCAAACTCGCCCGCCTCGCGCACGGTTTCGGTGCGGTGGTAACCGTTGGCGGCGAGAAAACCGAGCAGTTTTTTCTGATCCAGCGTCCCGCCCTTGCGCACCGAAAAACTGGCACCCGATAAAACATCGCGCGGCGGCACGCGCTGCATGGCGGCCGCAACCGTCGTCAAGACAACACAGGGCGTACCCACCGGCAAAGACAACAGCCGCGTCAGCGTTTGCAGGCGCTGCCCCATCACCTCGGAAGTTGGCGAGACGCGGTCATACGGCAGACAATCCCAGGCAGGAAAACGCAGCACCTCGACATCGGGCGCAAAGAAATGCAGGGCTTCGTAGATTTCTTCGAAACGGTTGTCATCGGCGGCGATGTGCACGACCGTGCCGCGCTGCGCGCGCGCCTGCGCGGCCAGAAAAACAGAATCGTATCCCTCCGGCACGCCAAACAGGGGGGTCCGTTCAGGGATGGTTTTTCTGGTTCTGGGGCTGTCGTTTTGCATGCCGCCCTCTTTTATAACGAGGGCATGATGTAGCATTACTGCGGGTAAAAAGCCAATAAAAGCTGGACAACACGGTTGTCTTCGGCGGGCGGTACAGGCTCGGCCCGGCTGACCCAGTTATAGATGTCAGGGTCGCTGTTGCTGAGGAAACGGTCATAGAGCGCGAGCCCTTCGGCATCCATCCCCTCCAGATGCGCGTCGGCAAAGCGGCCGAGCAGCAAATCCATCTCCCGCGTGCCGCGGTGCCAGCTGCGAAATCCCAGCTTTTTCCGGATTATGGATATATTGTCCTTTTCATGCGCTTCGGGCATACTGGGCCTGCTTTTCTTTTACAAAGGGACACCCACCATATGTCTGTTTCAAATTTCATCAAGCAAAATTTCGCCCTGACACTTGGCATTGCGCTGCCGGTTCTGCTGGTGGGCGGCTTCATGCTGCTCGCCGCGGTGCCCAAAAAACTCGGCCCGCCGCCGCAGTATGCCGTGTTGTTTTCGGTGCAGAAATACGAACAGACGGCCAGCCCCTACAATGTGGATTACATCGTCAAGGGCGACAAGGTTTATGCCCGCCTGACAGAACGCCTCAACGACTACAGCAACTACAAGCACGAATTGTTCCGCTATGACGCCAAGACAGAACAGCTGCAGAAAATCGAACCCGATTTGCCCGCCGATATCGGGGATCAGAAAAAAATCGATGTGCTGCTGAAAGAGTTCGACAATATCACCATCAGCACCGCCAGCAAATCGCCCGATGGCTTTACGCTGGAAAACGGCGGGTATCGTTCCCGCGGACTGGCCGGCGAGATTTTCGGCGGCGGCCGTGGCCGTTATGACAGCCGCCTGCGCCACGAAAAAGGCTATGCCTATAAAATCCCCGAATATGCGGGCACGCCTTTTTACGCCAATCTTGAATTTATCGGCTGGGTGAAGCCATGAGCGGAAATATGGGTACACGTCAGGACGCTTTGCAGGAAATTCTCACCCTCGCCCGCCTGAACGGGCTGAGCGCCGAGGACATCGTACGCGCGATGAGCAATAAAAAAGAAGCCGCCGTGCAGGAAACCGGCGGCATCATCTCGCGGCTGTTCGGTTATATCGGCGGCATCCTGGTATTTGCCGGCATCTGCATTTTCATCGGCCAGCTGTGGGACGATTTCGGCAGTGCCGCGCGCATTGCCGTCACGCTCGGCACCGGTTTTGCCGTGTTCCTGTTTGCACTGGCGGCCATCGACCATGAAAAATACGACCGCGCCGCGACGCCGCTGTTTCTGATTGCCGCCCTGTTCCAGCCTTCGGGCATTTTCGTGATGCTGGACGAATTTTCGACCGGCGGCAAACCGGAACATGGCATCCTGTTCATGTCGGGCGTCATGCTGCTGCAACAGGCGCTGACATTCTGGCAGAAAAAACGCACGGTGCTGGCCTTCACATCGATCTTCTTCGGCGGCATGTTCTTTGCGACCCTCATGGATATCTGTGACATTGATGATGAGGTGATTTCGCTGTGCCTCGGCGCATCGGTCATGTTCATCGCCTGGGCGCTGAGCCAGTCGGCACACCGCGCCATTTCGGCCTTCTGGTATTTCATCGGCTCCGCAATGCTGCTGGTCGGCTTTGGGGATATCGTCGAAGGTACGCCGGCAGAACCCCTGTTCCTTGGCCTCAGCGCGTTTCTGATTTACCTCAGCACGCGCGCGCGCAGCCGCACACTGCTGCTGGTGGGGACGCTGGCGATGCTCTGCTATATCGGATATTTCACAGGCAAGCATTTCGGCGACAGCCTCGGCTGGCCGATTATCCTTATCCTGTGCGGCGTGGCGTTTTTCGGGCTTGGCGCGCTGGCGCTGCGCATTAACGCCAAATACATCCGGGAAAAACCGGCGGCGTGAGCACGCGGCCCCATATCCTTGACGGCCTGTTCCAGTCGGTGAAATCCATCACCGGCGTCGGGCCGCGGCTGAGCAAGCTGCTGGAAAAGCTGGTCGGCCCCTGCGTGGTGCATTTGCTGTGGCATCTGCCCGTCGATGTCATCGACAGACTCTACAGCCCCGAGCTGCGCGAGGCCAAAGGCGGCACTGTCGCCACCTTGCATGTCACAGTGTCGGAGCATATCGAGCCCAAACGCCGCGGCCTGCCCTACCGCGTCAAATGCACCGACGGTACGGGCGCTATCGACATCACGTTTTTCAATGCGCGGGGCGATTATTTGCAAAACCAGCTGCCCGTGGGGGCGCAGCGGATTATCAGCGGCAAGCTGGAGTTCTATAACGGCTATCTGCAAATGCCGCACCCCGATTTCATCGTGGCGCCGATTGACCGCAGCCAGATACCGGACATCGAACCGATTTACCCCATGACGGCGGGTATCACGCATAAACTGATATACAAGTTTATCCGTGGTGCGCTTTTGCGCGCGCCGGAACTGGACGAATGGCTCGACCCCGCACACCAGAAACGCGAACACTGGCCCTCATGGCATGACGCCATCACCGATGTGCATACGCCGAAAGACGAACAGGGCCTCTCGCCGCATCATCCCGCGCGTATGCGCCTTGCCTATGATGAAATGCTGGCCAATCAATTAACCTTGTCGCTGCTGCGCCTGAGGCAGAAAAAACAAAAAGGCCGCGCGATTGCCGGTGACGATGCGCTATTTGCCCGCGCCCTTGCAAGCCTGCCGTTCCAGCTGACCGGCGCGCAGACCGCCGCCGTCGCCGATATCCGCAAGGATCTGCAAAGCCCGGACCGCATGCACCGCCTGCTGCAGGGCGATGTCGGCAGCGGCAAAACCGCCGTGGGGTTCCTCAGCATGGTGCATGCCGCGGGCAGCGGCTGCCAGTCTGCGCTCATGGCGCCGACGGAAATTCTGGCACGCCAGCATGAACATAAACTCAAACCGCTGGCGGAGAAAATCGGCCTCAAGGTCGTCACGCTCACCGGCCGCGACAAAGGCAAAGCGCGCGCAGAAATCCTGTCGCACATCGCGGATGGCAGCGCCCATATCGTCATCGGCACCCATGCGCTGTTTCAGGATGATGTTATTTTTCACGATCTGGGTTTCGTGATTATCGACGAACAGCACCGCTTTGGCGTGCACCAGCGTTTGCAGCTGTCCTCCAAGGGTTCGCACACCGATGTGCTGGTCATGACGGCGACCCCTATTCCGCGCACGCTGACCCTGACCGTTTACGGTGATATGGATGTCAGCCGTCTGAACGAAAAACCCGCCGGCCGCCAGCCCATCGACACGCGGCTGGTATCTAACGAACGTATCGAGGAAGTCATCGACGGCATCGGCCGCAAAATTGCCACCGGCGAGCGCGTATATTGGGTGTGCCCCCTGGTGGAGGAGTCGGAAAAACTCGACCTCGCCGCGGCGGAGGAACGCTTCCGGCATATCCAGCAGCATTTCGGCGACCGCGCAGGGCTTTTGCATGGCCGCATGAAGCCCGCCGACAAAGACGCCGTCATGGAAAAATTCGCCCATGGCGCGCTTGATGTACTGGTATCGACCACCGTTATCGAGGTTGGCGTCGATGTCCCCGAAGCGACCGTGATGATTATCGAACATGCGGAGCGTTTCGGTCTTGCCCAGCTGCACCAGTTGCGCGGGCGCATTGGCCGCGGCAGCGGCAAATCGACCTGCCTGCTGCTTTACAGCGCCAAATCCAGCGAAGTCGCCAGACAGCGCCTCGCCACCATCCGCGACAGCGAAGACGGCTTTTATATCTCGGAGCAGGATTTGAAACTGCGCGGCGCCGGCGAAATGCTGGGCACGCGCCAAAGCGGCCTGCCCGCCTTCCGCCTGACCTCGCCCGAACATCATGGCGATCTGATTGCGACGGCGCATGACGATGCACGCCTGATATTGGAACGCGACCCCGACCTGCTATCCGAACGGGGCAAAGCGCTACGCACCCTGCTTTACCTGTTCGAGCGGGATACGGCGATTAAATATCTGCGTTCAGGATAGAAAAACCGGCACCAGCCGCTAACAACAATTTAGCGCGAGCGCATGGAATACTGGTTGACGGATTGCAGCAAGACCCCTTCGACAATGTCAGGGCCGATAACACGGTCGGTCACGGACGTCAGACGTGTTTTGAGATCTTCCACATTGACGATATTGCCCTTCATCATCGCGCGGCCACTGCCGAGCGCGCCGTAAAGTTCGCGCAGATAAGCGTCCATCAGACGCGGCTTGAACATGTTGACGGTGTCGCGTTTGCCTGCGGCACATTCCAGCGAAATCGACAGGCTGACATGCTGCACTATGCCCTTGTCATTAATCACGGGAACCGAAATCGGGTTGAGGTCGACATATTCGACGGTTGCCGTGGCCCCCTTGTCATCATGCGCGCTGTCTTCCGCTTTCGCCAGACCGGCGGGCAGCAGCAGGAACGCGCACAGCATCATCGACAAGAAATGTTTCACGGCATCCTCCCGCTTCCAACATTCCTATTGTTGCATCAATAGGTTAACGGCGGGTAAAGGTACCGTTCAAGTATTATTTAGGTCGTGACAAATCAGGCCTTTGCGCGGATTTTCTCAAGATATTCGCGCAGGTCTTTTTTGATTTCAGGCGCCATCACATACAGGGCGATGACGTTCGGAATCGCCATGGCAAAGAACAGCGCATCGGTCAGGTCGATCAAATGCGTCAGATTCGCTGCCGCCCCAACGACAACAAACAGGCAATAAAAGACCTTAAAGACCATGACTTTTGCCGGACTGCGCCCCGCGATATACGTGAAGCCTTTTTCGCCCAGATAGTACCAGGCAATCATGGTCGAATAGGCAAACAGGAACACCGTCAGGCCGAGCCAGTAAATCGTCCAGCCGCCGACCGTTTCAAAAGCGCGCGCCGTGAGCGCGATGCCTTCAATCCCCTTGCCGCCCTCGTACACGCCGGTAACGGCAATCACCAGCGCGGTCATGGTGCAAATAATGACGGTATCAATGAACGGGTTCAGCATCGAAATCACGCCTTGCGCGATATGGGAGTCCGACTTGACCGCCGAATGGGTAATCGGAGCGGATCCGATACCGGCCTCGTTCGAGAAAACGGCACGGCGGATACCCGCCACCATCGCGCCGACGATACCGCCGACAGCCGCATCAGGCGCGAAGGCGCCGCGCACGATATCGGCAATCGCCGACGGAATGGCCTGATAATTGCCCAGAATGACAATCAGGCAAATCACGACATACAAAATCGCCATGGTGGGGAAAATCTTTTCCGATACGCGGGCGATGCTTTTGATACCGCCGATGATCGCGACACCGACCAGAATGGCCAGCACGATACCGAACATCCAGCCCTTGTCCGCGAAATAGCTGCCCTCGCCCGCGATACGCAGGAACATCTGGTAGGTCTGGTTGGACTGGAACATGTTACCGCCGCCGACCGCGCCGCCGATGCAGCACAGCGCGAAAATAAACGCGAGCATCTTGCCAAGACGCGGCAATCCGCGGTCACCGAAGCCGCGGGAAATGTAATACATCGGGCCGCCCGACACTTCGCCGTCTTCGGCGATATGGCGGTATTTGACGCCCAGCGCACATTCAAGGAATTTGGTATTCATCCCGAGGAAACCCATCAGGATCATCCATACCGTTGCACCAGGGCCGCCCATCGACACCGCAACAGCCACGCCCGCGATATTCCCGAGCCCCACAGTTGCCGACAAACTGGTCGAGAGTGCCTGCCAGTTGGAAATTTGCCCCTGACGGTCGGCGGACTGGTATTTGCCGCCCAACAGCTGACAGGAAAGGCGGAACAGGCGGAAATTCGCAAAATTAAAATAAAAAGAACTGAACACACCAATCGACAGCAGCCAGAGGATAATCATCGGCACATCCTGCCCCATAATATTCACGGGATAGAACATGAAGCCGATGGCTTTATCGGCAACGGGCTGCACGGCCTTGTCGATTTTCTGGTCGATGGTCAAAGGCGCAGGCGGCGCTTCTTCGGGGTAAGCGCCAGCATAAGCCGGCACAGACAAAGACAGCACCAGAGCCATAACCATCAAAATACGCATGTACATGTAAAATCCCCCGAAAACGGCGGCAAAAGATTGGAATAAAAGCGGAATGTTCGAAGTATAGACAAGCAAAAAGAGGATGGGAAGCCCCTATCTCTATGTTATTATTCAGGAGTTTTTGAACAGGGGCATCCGGATGTTGAAAATCGACAAAGCCAATAAACAGCAACTTTACCAGCTGATTGCCGGTATTTCGGCCGTCGCGCTTATTCTCATCGGCTGCCTGATTATCCTGACGCCATTTTTTCCGGCGATCTTGCTGGCAACCATTCTGTCGCTATCGGCATGGCCCGCTTTTATGTGGCTGAACCACAAGCTGGGCAACCGCACGGCGCAGGCTGCGTTTCTGATGACCATCGCCCTCGCCCTTTGTTTTATCGTGCCCTTGGTAATCATCGGCACCAGCAGCGCGGAGAATTTCGGCAAGATTTCGGAGATTGTGCAAAAATCCCTCCAGCAGGATATCTCCAAACTGGCGGATGATATTGTCAAAATCCCCTATGTCGGCGAAACGATGGCCGGATACTGGCGCGAGGCAACGGCGGATAAAGAAAGTCTGCAGGCCGTCGCCAAAGAATACAGCAGCCATATGACCAAGGGGCTTATCGCCCTTGGTGGCAGCATCGCGCGCGGGCTTATCGACCTTACGATCGGGGTGATGATCGCCTATTTCTTTTTCCTGCACGGTGCACGCGTATCGGTACGTGTCAGCAACCTTATCCACCGCTTTGGCGGCCCCTACGGACAGCGCCTTCTGGATATCAGTAAAAATACGCTGATCGGCGTCGTCTACGGTATGCTGGGAACGGCGCTGGCACAAGGGATGCTCGCCGCGCTCGGTTTCTGGATGGCGGATGTGCCCGGCGCCTCCTTTCTGGGTCTGATGACATTCTTTTTGTCATTCATTCCGAATGGCCCGCCGTTTATATGGGCGCCTGTCGCGCTGTGGCTTTACAGCGAAGGCGAAGTGTGGCGCGCGGTATTCGTAGGTCTCTGGGGCTTGCTGGCTATCAGCACCATCGACAACGTGCTCAGGCCGTTTTTCATCAGCCTGCGCGGCGACCTCCCCTTCGTTCTTGTTCTGATGGGGGTTATTGGCGGCATTCTGGCTTTTGGCTTCATCGGCATTTTCATCGGCCCGACGCTGCTCGCCCTCGCCTATGCCCTTGTCATGGACTGGAGCCGCACACGCGAAGACAGCGAAGCGCAAGACGGCAAAAAACCCAAACCCGCAAAAACCAAAACACCCGCCAAAAACAAAACGGCGGAGTAAAGGGAGACAAGCACCGTGCCACTATTATCTATTGTCTGGGCAACAGTCGTTTTACTCAGCGTTCTGATTTATATGGCCTGCAGTTTTTACAATAAAGACCTGAGAAAATATCATCTACATTTCGCCGCAGGTACATTCATTATTTGCGCAGTACTTGCCGGTTTCATCGAATTTACACTGCGCAGCCGCGGCATATTGATGCTAGTTAACTTCTACGAAATAAGAGCCCCAAGCTTTTCTGAAAGCGCTCTTTTTTACGCCAAACATATTGCATTATATGGCGGCGCCTATGCGCTGCTACTGAAAATAAAAAAGAGAGCTTTAAAAATAACTTTTCAAATCTTCGCCACCTTCATTTTTTCTTATTTTTACTTAATATCATGCTCGATGGCCATCCGTGGCTACCACGTTGAGTTTCGTCAGCCAATCTGCCTATGCAATGGTCATGGAGACGTATGCAACACCTCCGTAAACTACGGCCTCGTACATCCCGAATACTTTATTTTCTGGCCGAGCATCTTCAGAGAGTTTGCACCACCTTATCAGTGCGGATAAATTTGCATACACTCAACAGAAAAACAAAAACGGCGGAGTAACAACTCCGCCGTTTGATGTATTCAAGAACCTACGCGATTAGCGCTGGGCGACTTTGCTGCAGCTCGGGCGCGTGGTCGGGCTGTTGGGCCAGGGCTGCGATGCCCACTGGCGCAGTTTCGCCTGATCCATTTTCAGCGCGCTGTCGATGCGCGAGCCGAAATGCTGGCAAAAGCTGGCCGTCGACATTTTAATCGCATGCTGCGAAATCTGGTTGGCCAGCTGGGTGCGCAGGCTGTGGAACTGTTTTTCCGGCGCGGGCGAACCGGTTGCACGGAAGTAGTCAATCATGTCGGTTTCATAGGCCGAAATGAGCGCTTTGTTTTTGTTCGTGAAAGCCTGATATTTCTGGTACATCCCCGCGCCCATCGGCATTTTCATGCAGGTCAGGGAAATGACCATCAGTTCGCTGTGGATGCGCAGCCCCTGCTCGGCCTCGAACTGGCGTTCGTTATAGCACTGGGCCGAAGCCTGTGCCGTGGTCGCCAGAAGCGCGATAGCCGCGAGCATTGCCGTCAATTTTTTCATCGGAAGTTCTTCCTGCTAAACATAAAAATACCTGAAACGAAGAGTATTCTGTACAGGAGGGGACGATTCTTGGCAAGCGTTACGCCAAATACCGCCCCTGTAGCGGTACGGCCGCGATTTTAAACGGGCGTTAAAACCTCAGCCTTTTCAAAGTACATACGCAGGTTGTCAACCACCAGCTGGGCCATGGCGGCGCGGGTTTCGTGGGTCGCGCTGCCCTGATGGGGCTGAAGGACGACATTATCAAGGCGGCACAGGCTGCTCGGCACGTCCGGCTCGTTCTCGAACACATCAAGACCGGCGCCGGCAATCAGCCCGCTTTGCAGGGCATCAATGAGCGCCTGCTCGTCTATAATTTTACCACGGGCAATATTAACAACTACCCCCTCGCGCCCGAGCGCCTTCAAAACGGGCATATCGACCAGATGATGCGTTTCGGGGGTATAGGCGCAGCAGATCATCAAAATCTGGCAGGCCTCGGCCAGTGTCCTGACGTCGGGATAAAACGGCCAGTCCACCCCCGCCTTTTTCTGGCGGCCCGTATAAGCGATATCGACACCAAAAGCCGCTGCGCGCTGCGCCACCGCCTGCCCGATGCGCCCAAGCCCGACAATCCCCATGCGCCGCCCGCGCAAGGCCCGCCCGAGCGGCATCGCGCCCTTTTTGGCCCATTGACCGCTGCGCACGTAAATATCCCCCTCGACGATCCGGCGGAACACGGCCAGCGTCAGGGCCATCCCCATATCGGCGGTGTCGTCGGTCAGCACGTCGGGGGTATTCGTGACCACAATGCCCCTCTGCCGCGCCGCAGCAATATCGATGCTGTCATAGCCCACGCCAAAATGGCTGATGATTTCAAGATTGGGCAGCGCGTGAATAAGCTTGGCGCTGACCTTGCCAAAAGCGGTGCTGACAATCGCCGTCACATCGTCTTTGACACCGCCCAGCGCCTTCTCCGGATCGCTTTCCTGCCAAAGCCTTGTCACGGCATAATTTTCTTCCAAAACCTGCATCTGCGCAGCGGGAATGGGGCCCATCATCAGGATTTTTTGGCGCATGATAAATTTCCCCATGTTATGTATAGTTTTTGCTGGACTCTTTGGCGCAATATATGGTTAATAGTGGGCACCACTCGATACAGAAAATAACACGAGATTGCATCTCAGGGAATGCGATGACCAAAAAGCTCTATATCAAAACCTGGGGCTGTCAGATGAACGTCTATGACAGCAAAAAGATGGCCGATATTCTGGCCTCCCTCGGCTATCGCCCCGTCGAAGAGCCCGACGACGCCGACCTGATGATCCTCAACACCTGCCACATCCGCGAAAAAGCGACCGAGAAGGTCTTTTCAGACCTCGGCCGTCTGCGCAACCACAAAGAAGCCAAAGAAGAAAAAGGCGAAAAGGCGCTCATCGCCGTCGCAGGCTGCGTCGCGCAGGCCGAAGGCGACGTCATTATCGACCGCGCCAAATATGTCGATATGGTTTTCGGCCCGCAAGTCTATCACAAGCTGCCCGAAATGATTTTGGAAGCAACCGGTGGCAAGCGCGTGGTGAATACCGATTTCCCGCCTGAATCCAAATTCGACGAACTTCCGGCCGATGCAGAAGCGCAAGGCCCCTCCGCTTTCGTTTCCATTCAGGAAGGCTGCGACAAATTCTGCACCTTCTGCGTGGTGCCCTATACCCGCGGCGCGGAATATTCGCGCGGCGTGCAGCAGATTATCGACGAGGTTAAACGTCAGGCCGATACGGGCACGAAAGATATCATGCTGCTCGGCCAGAACGTCAACGCCTATCACGGCGCAGGCGCGGATGGCAGCACATGGAATCTCGCACGGTTAATCGCCGCCGTCGCCGACGTGCCGGGCGTGGAGCGTATCCGCTACATGACATCCCACCCGCGCGACATGGACGACGAACTGATTGCCGCGCACGGCGACATTCCGGCGCTGATGCCGTTTTTGCATTTGCCGGTGCAGTCGGGCTCCGACCGTATTCTGGAGCTGATGAACCGCAAGCATACCGCCGCGTTCTATCTGGATATCATCGAACGCTTGCGCGCCAAGCGTCCGGACATGGCGTTCAGCTCTGATTTCATCGTCGGCTTCCCCGGCGAAACCGATGAAGACCACGAAGCCACCATGGATCTGGTGCGCAAGGTCGGCTACGCGTCGTGCTATTCGTTCAAATACAGCCCCCGCCCCGGCACCCCCGGCGCCGTCATGGCGGGCGTGGTACCGGAACCTGTCAAAGACCAGCGCCTCTATGCGCTGCAGGAATTGCTCCAGCAGCAGCAGCGCGATTACAACAACAGCTTCATCGGCACCGTGCAGCCCGTGTTGTTCGACCGCCGCGGCAACAAGGGCGACGGCCAGCTCCTCGGCAAGACGCCCTACATGCAGTCCGTCTATGTCGACGGCGCACCCGAAAGACTCTTTGGCCAGACCGTGAATGTACGCATTGAAAAAGCGTTCCAGAACGGCATGTCCGGCACCATCGAAACGACTGAAACGACGCTCACACCCAACAAGAAAGCACAAGCCGCATGAGCAACACTTTTCAACTCAAACTGAATCAGGAAGACAGATCCACCCACTTCGCCTATATCCTGCTTCAGCGCAAGCCGGACCTCGGCAAGGAATTCGAAAAAGCATTCGATGTCAAATTCGGCATCAACCAAGGAGGCGTGCTTACGTTCAACACGTCGCCGGAAAATGAACAGAACGTACGCAGCGGTTTTAGCAAACTTCTTACTAAATTCGTCAATAACAACACACACCTCACCAAGGAGGACATCCAGATGGCATCCGCACACACCCGCAACGGCCAGCAATCCCGCCAGCAGCCCCGTAACGAAAGCCGCGGCGGTTATCGCGGCGGCGGTAATGACAACCTGCGCGGCAACTTCGGCGATTCCGCCGGTGCTGGTTTTGAAAACCGCCCTGCATACAAATTCTCCCCGAAAACCGAAGGTCAGGCCGCGCTGAAAGGCCTTATCGAAACCAACGACATCACCTTCGGCCTTGGCCCTGCGGGTACGGGTAAAACCCACGTAGCCGTCGCGGTTGCCGTGGAAATGCTGAACAAAAAACAGGTCGAGAAAATCCTGCTCGCCCGCCCCGCACAGGAAGCCGGCGAAAAGCTCGGCTATCTGCCCGGCGACCAGAAGCAGAAACTCGACCCCTACATGCGTCCCCTGTACGATGAAATGACCAAGGTCATGGGCAAGGAAAAACTCGACCGCCTGATGAGCTCGGGCGTTATCGAGATCGTTCCCGTCGGTCTGATGCGCGGCCGCACGTTCGAGAACGCTTTCATCATTCTCGACGAAGCGCAGAACGCGACCAAAGAACAGACCGAAATGGCGCTGACCCGTTTCGGTAACGGCTCCAAAATGGTTCTGACGGGTGACCCCGCGCAGACCGACATCAACAAGGACTCCGGCCTGAAATGGGCGGCGGACGCGCTGAAAGGCACGGACGGCATCGGCCAGCATCAGTTCTCGAACAAAGACATCATCCGCCACCCGGTGGTGGAGCGTGTCGTGAGCGCGCTTGAAAAGGTGAAGGCCGCTGCCGCGGCTGCTGCACCGCAAGAGCCGCAGCAACTGGACAAGCCGAAAGCGCCGGCTGCAGCCGCTCAACGCCCGAAAAACTGATAATAATCAGAGAAGTTAATAATTCTTCAACTTTTCGTGCTAAAGTGGGGTTAGGGTCTTCCTAACCCCACTTTTCTTTTGCGGCAGAAATCGGAGCAAGCACTTGAGCAAACAAACCGTCCGGCGCATCGGACTTCAATTCGACGACAACGAACTTGTCCCCTTCCTTTTTGGCGAACACGACAGCCACCTGAACCAGATAGAAGAAGAACTGGATGTCGAAATCACCGCACGCGGCAACGAACTTGTCGTGACCGGCAGCAAGCCGAACCTGCGCGCCGCGCAATCCGTTTTCGACGTGTTGTGGGAACGCCTGACCAAAGGCATGGAAGTCGGCACGGAAGAAGTCACCTCCGCCATCGCCGTCGCCCGCAGCCCCATGGACCCCGCCACGCGCGACACCGCCATGGCCGCGCTGAAGGAAAGCCACGTCAAGGTCAAGGCGCGCAACAAAAACATCACCGCCCGCAGCGCCAAACAGGCCGAATATCTGGACGCCATCCGCAAACATCATCTGGTCTTCGGTCTTGGCCCCGCGGGGACGGGTAAAACCTTCCTGGCCGTCGCGCAGGCCGTGACCATGATGCAGGCGGGCGAGATTGACCGTCTGATCCTCTGCCGCCCTGCGGTCGAGGCGGGCGAGCGCCTTGGCTTTCTGCCCGGCACGATGCAGGAAAAAATCGACCCCTATCTGCGCCCTATTTACGACGCGCTGCACGACATGTTGCCGCCGGAGCAAATCGCCCGCCGCCTTGCCGATGGCACGATTGAAATCGCCCCGCTGGCGTTCATGCGTGGCCGCACCCTTTCGAGCGCCGTGGTCATTCTTGACGAGGCACAGAACACAACACCTGCCCAGATGAAAATGGCCCTGACGCGTATCGGCGAAGGCAGCCGCATGATTATCACCGGCGACCTGTCGCAGACCGACCTGCCCGCCGGACAAAAATCCGGCCTGCATGACGCCATCGACGTTTTGCGCGATGTGAAAGACGTTGCGATGATCCGCTTCGCCGAGGGTGACGTCGTGCGTAGCCGCCTTGTCAAAAGCATTGTCGAAGCCTACGACAAACGCGACAAGGAACACCCGCAAAACAGCAACAGCCCCGACAGGAAACGCCCATGACCCCGCGCAAACCCGCCCGTGCGAAAACGGCGCGCGCGAAACCCGTGCGCGCAAGCGCCATCACCGTGCAGCTCGACGCACCGTCGCCGAAATGGAAACGCGCTTTCTATGCCATGAACAGCCGCATTGAACGCGCCGCCGCCGCGGCGTTTGACGGCGCGAAAAAACCCGCCGCCTTCGCCCGCCGCCGTTTTGAAATTTCCGTCACCCTGACGGATGATGCGAACGTGAAGGTGCTGAACCGCGAGTTTCGGGGAATCGACAAGCCGACGAACGTGCTGTCCTTCCCGCAAATCGACCTCGGAAGCTTCAAAAAATCGTCTTTGGACGTTTTTCCCAAAAATATGCCTATTCCGCTCGGCGATGTGGTGCTGGGGTTCCAGACGATTGTGCGCGAAACCCGCGAACAGAAAAAAACCATGGAAAATCATACCGTTCATCTGGTCGTCCATGGCGTTTTACATCTTTTGGGTTATGATCACATGCGGCCAAAGGACGCAAAAATTATGGAAAAATTAGAATGTGACATTTTGCGCGCGTTAGGCTATCCTGACCCGTACAAAGACATGGACCTTTTGACCCAAGATGACAAACCAAACAAACGCGCTAAGAAAAATGAACGCAAATAGTCGCCCGATGGAAGACTCTTTGAAAAAGACGGATACGGAATCCGACGAACCCCCGATAGGCAGCGGGCAGGCCGAAGCCGTCCCTGCCCCGCAGCAGAATACCAAAGACGGCGAAGGCCGTATTCTGGGCTGGGTCAAAAATCTTCTGCCCGTCCGCCAGCACAACAGCGATGACACCCTCCGCGATGCGATCGAAGAGCTGATCGAAGAAGAAGACAGCGCCCCGCAGTCGTCGGTCGCCGCGCATGAACGCATGCTGATTTCCAATATCCTGCAGCTGCGCGACCTGCCGGTGGTTGATGTCATGGTGCCGCGCGCCGATATCGTGGCCATCAACGTCAGCGCAGCCAAAGAAGATCTCTACGCGCTTTTGCAGCAAAAACCGCACAGCCGTATTCCGGTTTACAAAGACGACCTCGACAACATCGTCGGCGTCATGCACATGAAAGATCTGGTATCCGCCATGGTGCAGGGCCGCGATTTCGAAATCCGCGACATCATGCGCGATGTGCTGGTCGTATCGCCCGCGATGCGCGTGATGGATCTGCTGTTGCAAATGCGCCAGTCCAGGGTGCATATCGCCTTCGTGGTTGATGAATTCGGCGGCATCGACGGCCTCATCACCATCAACGACCTGATTTCCGCGATTGTCGGCGAGGTCGAAGATGAACTCGACGTGGATATCGCCCCGCAAATGATCGAACGCCCCGACGGCTCGGCGATTGTCGATGCGCGCATGCCCCTCACCGATTTCGAGGCAAAATACGGCAAGCTGTTCACCGAAGACGAGGAACACGAGGAAAACGATACCCTCGGCGGCCTTGTGTCCTATATCGCCGGACGCGTGCCTGCGCGCGGGGAGCTGATCAAACATACAAGCGGCCTCGAATTCGAAGTCATCGACGCAGACCCCCGCCGTATCATGCGCCTGCGCGTGCGCAACCTGCCCAAAAAGCAGCCGGCGGCCGAATAACGGCCCTCTCCGCTCTGGTTTTTAGCTCCGATGTGCGCTAGATTTTGCGCATGAAACAGGCATGCCAGACACTCAGCGGATTTAAAAAATACCTCGCGCTTTTCGCACTCGGGGCGCTTGCGGTTTTGTCGTTGCCGCCGCTGGGCGTTTTTCCGGTTTTATTGATATCCATCCCCGCCTTTATCTGGATATCCGAAACGGCGCCGACGACATTCAAAAGTTTCCTCGGCGGCTGGGCCTTTGGCGCGGGGTATTTCATTTTCGGGCTTTACTGGGTCAGCGCCGCGCTGTTTGTCGATATCAAGGCATGGGGCTGGGTCATGCCCTTTTCGCTCATCGTCGGCCCGACAGTGCTGGGGCTTTACTATGGCCTTATTCCGCTGGCGGCGCATCGCTGGCGTCATAGGGGCGCGGCGCATGCCCTTGTTTTCATCACGGCATGGGCCGTCATTGAATATGCGCGCGGCCATTTGCTAACAGGCTTTCCGTGGAATTTGGCGGGGCAGGCATGGGAATATGCCCTGCCGGTTTTGCAAACCGTGTCGCTGGGGGGCATATATACGCTGACATTGCTGACGGTATTCTGGGCGGCGGCGCCGGTATTTTACCGCACATCGCCCAAGGTTTTCGCCGCAGCGGTTTTCAGCTTCGCGCTGCTGCTAGGCTTTGGCACGCTGCGCATGGTGCAAACGCCCACGGCGCAAAACGGCGCCTATGAGCTGCGCATTGTGCAGGCGAATATTCCGCAGACCATGAAATGGGACCCCGATGAAGACTGGCGCAATCTGGAGCGTCACGCCGAATTGTCGGCATCTCAAGAGCGCGAAAAAAACCCGCCGCCCCGCATCGTCATCTGGCCCGAAAGCGCGTCGCGCCACGACTTCGGCCACTTCCCTGAAATCGGCGGCTACATCGGCCAGCGTATGCCGCGCAACAGCATCGGCGTCATTGGCAATATCCGCGTGACGCTGGATAAAACCCAAACGCCCGTTGCGTATCACAACAGCCTGACAGCCCTCGGCCGCAAGGGTGAGGTGCTCGCGACCTACGACAAGCATCATCTTGTCCCCTTCGGTGAATATTTGCCATTTCGCAAGTATGTGACGTTCGAACCGCTGGCCCTCGCCCTCTCCGGCATCGGCGATTTCACGCCGGGCGCTGGGCCGCGCACGCTGGCGGCGGAGGGCTTTCCCCCCTTCAGCCCGCTGATTTGCTACGAAGCGATTTTCCCCGCCGCCACCGTTGATAAAACAAATCGCCCCGCATGGCTGGTCAATGTCACCAACGATGGCTGGTACGGCATGAGCGCCGGCCCCTTCCAGCATCTGGCCATCAGCCGTATCCGCGCGATAGAGGAAGGTCTGCCCATGGCGCGCGCGGCGAATACAGGCATATCTGCCGTCATCGACCCCGTTGGCCGCACGGTGGCGCGTCTGGGTCTGGGCGACAAGGGACAGCTCGACAGCATCCTGCCCGCGCCGCTGCCGCCGACGCTTTATGCACGTTTTGGCGATAACATCTTCTTTGCCCTGCTGCTGGTCTTCGCCGCCGCAGGCGTCATCACAGCGCGAAAGAAACCCGCATGATAAACCGCATCAAGGAGTGCCTCTCCGCCCTTGCCGGCTGGCGCCGCTATGCGGTGTCTTTTGCGGCGGGCGCGGCAATGGTGGCCGCCATGCCGCCCTACGGATTTTTTCCGGTGCTGTTTGTTTCCATCCCCGTCCTGTTCTGGCTGGTCGCATCGTCGCAAACGGCGCTGCGTGCCTTTATGGCAGGCTGGGTTTTCGGCTGCGGATATTTTATCGTCGGGCTTTACTGGCTTGGCATCGCGTTCAAGGCGTTTTTCAGCCATGCGATGTGGCTGCTGCCGGTCTCTGTCGTGGGCATCCCTGTTTATATCGCCCTTTACTACGGCGCGGCCGCGCTGCTGGCATGGCCGTTCCGCCGCGCGGCGACGCATTACGCCTTTGTGTTTGGCTTCACCCTGTTCTGGGCGGAATATCTGCGCGGACATTTCATCACCAATTTTCCGTGGAACCATATCGGCTATGCGTGGCATCACATTCTGCCGGTTTTGCAATCCACGGCATGGTTCGGCATTTATGGCCTGACGCTGCTGAGTATCCTCTGGGCTGCAACGCCCGTGATGTCGCGCCGCGCGGCGGCATGGGTGATGGCGAGTTTCTTTTTTATCCTCGGCTTCGGCATTCTCCATTTGCAAACCAACCCGACCGACAGAACGCCGCATCTGGTGCGCATCGTGCAGCCGAATATCACACAGGCGGAGAAAGAAGACATCCGCAACAAGGATGATATTTTCAACCGTCACCTGAAGCTGAGTGCCACCCAGACGCCCCATGACGACAAAATACTTTTCGTCGTATGGCCGGAAACCGCGATAGATATTTTCACACCCGACGACCGCAAAAACGCCGACCGCATCGCCCTGTCGCTGCCGGAGCAGGCCTTCGGCCTTATCGGCGTCAACCGCATGGTGCCCTCCCCCGTGCGCGGGGTGCGCAACAGCCTGATTGTGCTGCACCCGCGCAGCCAGCGGCCCGTCGCGCAGCACGATAAATTCATCCTCGCCCCTTGGGGGGAATACGTGCCTTACGCGCATATTCTTGAAAAAACGCCGTTCGGAAAATACGTGGCGTCGGTGCAGTCGCTGGTGCCCGGGCCGGGCCCGTCGACCCTGCGTCTTGGCGAACACCTGCCGTCGTTCAGTCCCATCATCTGCTTCGAATCTACCTTCGCCGGACGCATGAAAGACATCACGCGCGGCAAGCCGGATTTTTTGCTGTTCATCACCAACGATGCGTGGTCGATGGGCTCGCCCGGTCCCGCGCAGCATTTTGGTTTCGCCCGCGTGCGCGCGATTGAAGAAGGCATGCCCATCGTGCGCGCCGCCAACAGCGGCATTTCCGCGATCATCGACCCGCAGGGCCGCGTGCTTGAAAACCTCGGCCTCGACCGCGCAGGCATCATTGATGCACCGCTGCCGAATCCGGCGCAAAAGCTGACGCCCTATGCCATTACGGGCGATGCGCTGCTGCTGATTTTTGCCGGCGGGCTGAGCATCTCGCTTTTGCTGCTGAGCTATTTTTTCCAGCCGATCCGCCGTCCAAAGGCTTGATAACCCCCGCGAAACCCTCTCGCGCGTTATGTGCAATACAGGGTTGAATACAAGCGTATGTTGACAATGGGGGGTTGCATCCTTTTATAATCTGAATATAGCCATTTTTTAAGCAAAGGTCGCACAATGCCCCGCACCCGTATGGATGATGAAGGTCCCCACCCTGTCGATATCCATGTCGGCGCGAAGGTCAAATCCCGCCGCCTGATGCTCGGTCTCAGTCAGGAAGAACTGGCCAAGGCGATTGGCCTGACCTTCCAGCAAGTCCAGAAATACGAACGCGGCAGCAACCGCATCAGCGTCAGCCGCCTGACCGATATCAGCCGCGCGCTCAAAGTCCCCGTGGATTTCTTTCTCGAAGGTTGCGCCAGCGCGCTGATGGGCGGCACTGGCGCTGCACGCAAACCCGCCATGAAAGGCGTTTCGGATACGCCGCAGGCGATGCTGGAGCCCGACCCCATGACCAAGCGCGATGTGCTGGAGCTGGTGCGCGCGTATGAACAAATCTCCACCCCGCAGCTTAAAAAACAGCTGCTGGAAATGGCAAAAGCCATGGCCAAGGCCGGAGAGTAAATTTTCAGTATTTTTGAGTTTATCAGGGCGCTGATGTCAAATAACCGCCCGTATTGACGATACTCGCGGTGTTCATCCGTGCAACTTCAGCAGCTTCGGCGGCGCTCAAAATTCGGCTGTACACACGCACATCGTCGACAAGACCATCATAATAGATGCCACGGCCAGCACGGATTTCACCAACGTAAAAATTGCCATTGTTCCATGTGCCCGAAAAACTCGGACTGCCCGGGTTGTTATAGGTTATCCGCAAACTACCATCGACATAAATGTTGCTTTGGCCGCTACGCTGTGCACTGAGGGCAATCTGGCTCCACTCCCCGTTGCCGATACCCGCACCAGATGTAACGACCCCAACGTTAGACTGGTTGAATGTCCGTGCAACGACTTCGCCACTGCGTACCGTCATCCAAAGAGGGTAAGCCGATGCCCCCTGCGCAGCACCATCGGATACGACCGTATAGCCGTAAGTGGCGTAATCTCCGGCCGGGCCGCTTGTGATATCGGGCGCGACGGATGCCAGCACCGTATACTGACTAAAGACTCCGGCAATGCCTGTCGCACGAACATACTGCGGACCACCGCTGAGCGATAAGGCCTCTCCGTGAAGACCGGCAGTCAGCGCGCCTGCCGTAACGCCCCCCGTCAATGTTCCGTTATAACCGTTACCGGAGCGGTCATAGGCTGTTGTGCCCGCTGTCCATTCACTATCGAACGTCCAGTGCAGGATAAGCCCATCGTTTATCGGCGCGCCGTAATAAATTTGCGGTTTGAATCCAGCTGCCGGCGCCTGCTGATAAAGTCCGCCGGTCTGCCCCCACCAGTTTCCGCGGGCCATCAATGTGCCGCCATCGATATCTACGGCTATATCTTCAAGCCCGTTGCCATAGAGACTGTTGCGGCCGTCAGAACGCCCGCCACCGCCAAGGTCGACATTAACGCTGCCTGCCGCGCTGTCGTCATAGAGAATAATACCATGCTGCGTGTTGTCCGCGGTGCGCGATGCCGCGACACTGCCCGACAGGCTGGCGTTTTGCTGCGCGTAAAAACGCAACCCGTTTCTGTTATTATCCGCAACCACATTCTCCAGGGTCACATCTATATGACCGCCTGCGCCTCCCGCCGCGGCATATAAGCCATCTTGCGCATTGTTTGTTAACGTAACGTTGCGAATAGAAAGCGCGCCCAGATCGGCACCGCCAGATGCATATGCGTAAATACCATGTCCAGATGCGCCGTTAACTGTAATACCCGCAATACTCGCATCGAGCCCTGCGACGGTGACACCATGCCCCGTCAGATTGGTCAGCACCGGCGCCGATGTCGCATGGATGATCACGCGACCGGAGAAATTCGCACCGTCTGCTGTCGTGAAGCGGCCTGAATCATAAATGAAGTTGGTGCCAGAACCTATCAAGGACTGATAATTCTGCGACAGCACGATACCGCTTTGCATGCCGCCGCTGGTGCCGTCGCCACGATGCACGTAAATAATATCCCCTTCGCGGCTGGCTGCGCCACTTGCCGCCGCCAGCGTATTGAACGGCATTTCGACAGACCCATCGCCCCCCGCCGCCGATGTGTTATCGACGTGAAAAATACGCTGGCTCATATTGTCATAGGCATTCAGAACTGGATTACCGACAACCGGTGCCTTGGCTACACGGGCAGCGGTAATCACGTCAATATCGCGCTCGGGACTTTCGTCCATGCGGCTACGGATACCTAGCGTTTTTGCGGAAGATTTTGAACCGAAAGGAAAGCGCAGCGTCGCCTCTACAAAACCCTGTGTACCGCGCAGGTTGTCGGCCTCGAAGCGCGCGCCCAGCTGAAGATCGCTCGTCACATCCGCTACTGCACGCAAGCGTATGCCTCGCAGGGTTTCGGCATCATCCCCGCTGAATACAAAACCGCCCGCAGCGACACGAAAAGAATCCATAGCCCCCTGCAGCGGCTTCACGGGCAGCGCGAGTTCAACATCAAACCCATGCAGCGGCTTTTCAACCAGAAGACCTGCTGTGTCATAGTAAATCCCCGTATCGGCCAGATAAGGCTCGGTCGATGCGCCAAGGGCGTAGCGCTCTTTCTGATTTGCAGGCACGTAGGCATTGAGACGGATATCCAAATCATCTGTCAGATATTCGACACCAGCAGCGCCTTGATAAAAAACAGACCCGCGCGAGGTACGGCGGCGGTCCATCCAGCCATGCAAACCAAAAACACTGTCGCTTCCCGGTGACAAGGCCCTGTAGCCGATACCCGCATTCCATTCGCGGTTATCACCATCGTCGCCCATCAGCCGAAAGTCGCCATAAATCAGACGGCCACTGTCCTGCGCCAGCGGCACCCATGCTTCGGTCATCAGGATAGAACGCGCTGTACCGTGTCGCCAGTTGGTTTCCACGCGCGGCTTGAAGGTCGCCTGTCCCGTCTCTGCTACCGAAGATATACTCAGACACCCCACAAGAAAAAAAACCGCCACAGGCACAAGCCTGCGGGCTGTCTTTTTGAGGATGTTTGCTGACATGATAAAAAACCTGAAACGCACTAAAAAAGTACGGTATTTAAAATACTTAGTTAAATATTAGGCGCATATCCCCGTATACGTCAACGTCGAACCAATAGACCCATTCAGATTACGTTAAATATAAATACCACTTAAAGTCGATGCTTTGAAATCTTATTTCGCCCATCCCCCCTCTTTTTTCCCGCAGCAGGATTTAACGATTGAAGGGCGCGGAAAGCGTGACGTATAAAAAGAACCAGAACCACAACACCGAACAGGAAACAAACCATGGCTGACCAGAAATACATCTTCACCAGTGAATCCGTTGGCGAGGGCCACCCCGATAAAGTCTGCGACCGCGTATCCGATGCGATTGTCGATGCGTACCTGAACGCAGATCCCTATGCCCGCGTTGCTGCTGAATGTCTGGCAACCACCGGTTTCCTGTGCATCGCAGGCGAAACCCGCGGCCCGGCGTCCATCACGCCCGATATCATCGAAACCATCGCGCGTCACGCGGTGCGCGATATCGGCTACAAACAGGAAGAATTCCACTGGGAAAAAATCAAGGTCGATGTGCGCCTGCATGCGCAATCCGCCGACATCGCGCAAGGCGTTGATGCCGCGGGCGACAAGGACGAAGGCGCCGGCGACCAGGGCATCATGTTCGGCTACGCCTGCCGCGAAACCGACCAGCTGATGCCCGCTGCCATCCACTATTCCCATGCGATCCTGAAATCGCTGGCCGAAGCCCGCCACAGCGGCGCGCTTTACAAACTCGGGCCCGATGCAAAAAGCCAGGTCAGCCTTGAATACATCAACGGCAAACCCGTGCGCGCAACGTCTGTTGTCGTCTCCACGCAGCATGACGCCAGCCTGACGACCGAAGAAGTCCGCGAAATGGTGCGCCCGCACGTCACCAACATCCTGCCCGAAGGCTGGATGTGCGATGAAAGCCAGTTCTACGTCAACCCGACGGGTCGTTTCGTTATCGGCGGCCCCGATGGCGACTGCGGCCTGACCGGACGCAAAATCATCGTCGATACCTATGGCGGCGCAGCCCCGCATGGCGGCGGCGCTTTCTCCGGCAAGGATCCGACGAAGGTTGACCGCTCGGCCGCCTATGCCGCGCGCCATGCCGCGAAAAACATCGTGGCCGCAGGCCTTGCCGACCGCTGCACCATCCAGCTGTCCTATGCCATCGGCGTGTCGCACCCGATTTCGATTTTCGTGAACACGCATGGCACGGGCCGCTATGACGACGCGGCGCTGTCCCTCGCCCTGCAGGCCGTGGCGGATTTCCGTCCGCGCGCCATCCGCGAGCGCCTGAACCTCAACAAGCCCATCTATGCCCGCACCGCAGCCTATGGCCACTTCGGCCGCGCGGCAGAGGCGGACGGCGGCTTCACGTGGGAAAAGCTCGACCTCGTCGAGGCGCTGAAAAACGAAATCGGCTCCAAAAAATACAAAGATGCGGAGCTGAGCGATAACGTCCGCGTGGCCGATTTCAAACGCTAAGCCCGCCGGATACGCCGCTATCATGACCGAGGCCACCGCGCCCGCCCAGAAACGCCAGTTCTACGGACGGCGCAAAGGCAAGAAACTGCGCACGCAGCAGCAGGATGCTTTCGACAGCATCCTGCCTGCCGCGACAATTGCACTGCCCGCAGGCGATGCGCCGGTGGACCCCGCGTCTTTTTTCCACGCGCCCGTCAAACAGGTCTGGATGGAAATCGGCTTCGGCCATGGCGAACACCTCGCATGGCATGCCAGAAACAATCCCGATGTCGGCTTTATCGGTTGCGAGCCTTTCATCAACGGCATCGCCGCCCTGTGCCTGCACATGCGCGAACATGGCCTTGATAACATCCGCATCTGGCCGGATGATGCGCGTTTGTTGCTGTCGCGTCTGCCCGCGCAGTCGCTGGACAGGCTGTTCATCATCAATGCCGACCCGTGGCCCAAAAAGCGCCACCACAAACGCCGGTTTATCCAGACCGAGATGCTGGACAGGCTGCACGCGCTGTTGAAACCCGGTGCCGAATTCCGTATGGCCACCGACCACCCCGACCTGGCCGAATGGCTGGTCGAAAAAACCTGTTATCACCCCGGCTTTGAATGGCAGGCCAGCTGCGCCGCCGACTGGCAAACCCGCCCCGCCGACTTGCCGGAAACAAAGTTTCAAAACAAAGGCCTGAAGGCAGGCCGCCCGACGGTTTTTTTGAATTTTATTCGCAAATAATTGACATAATTTACAGTTTTCGGGTATAAATATATCAAGGATTTAAACCTGAGAGAGCGCCATGGAACCCCTGACCATCCACACCATGACAGACAAAGACATCCCCGCCGCGGCAAAGGTGCTGGCGGCGGCATTTAATTCGTCTGCGTTTCATACGGAACAGGAACTCGCCACCGGCGGCTACAAGGGCGACCTGCGCAAAGCTTTCGTCGCGACCAACGCGCAAGGCACGGTCGTCGGCGTATCCATTTGCGAAAACAACGGCGATACGCTGTCGGTTGAAATGCTGGCCGTCGCCGCCGACCAGCGCAAACAGGGCATCGGCGCCCAGCTGATGCGCCATACCGAAGATTTCATGCGTGACAACTGGCTGCGCGGTCAAACGGCCACAATCGCCATCGAAGACCTGACGAAACGCGGCAACGGCGGCTCGCGCTACTACGAAAACATGGGCTATCAGCGCACAGGCAAGACCGGCTCCACCGGCGCGCCCGTGCTGTATAAAACGCTGTCGCGCTAAATCTGCCCGCTTGCCGGGTCTTGGCGCCCCAGCCCGAAAACAGCCGCACGGCTTATTCTATCAAAGCATTGAAAATAAATAATAATCAGCCCTTCAGGGATGGGCGCGACTTGACGTTTCGAGCGGCATGTCGTAATATTCTATTTATGTAAATTTAACCGCGAGGCCGCCATGTCCCTGACAAACACCCAGCCCGTATCCGAAAAATTTAACCAGAAAATTCAGCGTGATGCGGTAGCAGCAGAGTATTTTGCGTCAGAGGCTTTTGTCAAAATACTCAAAGAGGCTGTGCAAGAAGTCATCATCAAGCGCGGCGAGAGCCATGTTTACATCACCCCGCAATTCACGGGCATGCGTCTCCAGAAACAAGATTTTCCCTATATAAAACAAAGCTTTGATGCCGTGAAAGAAAAATATCCGGATCTTGACCATATCCGCATCAATAGTTCCGGCGATGTTTGTATGGATACACAAAAACCCAGTATCTTGACCGGTATAGGCCGCGCCCTGCGGCAGGAAATGCCTGTTTACGCGCCGCTGCACAAACTCTGGTAAAGCACCGCCTGATATCCAAATGTTATATATTTTAAATGCTGTTTTGCGAAAAACCCCTTGCGAAAGCGGGCTTTCAGGCATATAACACTGCTAAATCCCAAGTATAACAAAAAGGGTGGGCTCGAAAGAGCCCGCCCTTTTGCTTAGGGGAAACAAGAACACGACGAAGACGACATGGAACACGGCACACTGATTAAAAAAATCGAACGCACCATCGCCCCCACGGCGCAAAGCATGGGGTATGACATCGTGCGCGTTTTGATGATCGGTGCCGGATCCACCCGCCCGACGCTGCAGATTATGGCGGAGCGTCCCGACGGCACGATGCTGATCGATGATTGCTCGCGCCTCAGTCAGGCGGTATCCGCGCTGCTCGACGTCGAGAATTTGATTGAAGAGGCGTATAACCTCGAAGTCAGCTCCCCCGGTATCGACCGCCCGCTGACGCGCCTGAAAGATTTCAGCCGCTATGCGGATTTCGAAGCGCGCATTGAAATGCATGTGGCCATCGACGGCCAGCGCAAGTTCAAGGGTGTCCTGCGCGGCGTTGATGGCGAAACCATTCTTCTCGAAGAAGAAAGCGGCGAGATTGCCCGCCTGCCCTTCGCCGACCTCGACAAGGCAAAACTGGTGCTGACGGATGAACTGATCCGCGCCGCGATGAAGGCGGAAAAAGATTCCAAGAAAAAGCGCCTCGATGCGGGCGAAGAGCTGGACGAAAGCTTCGACCTTGAAGAAGACGACAGCGACGAAGGCGACGAAGTTCCGGCCAAAAAGCCCAAACACAAAACGCCGGACCCGAAACGCAACCCGAAAAACAAACTGAAAAACAAAAAGAAAACCGGTAGCAAATAATACGCCGCCACCCCGATAAAAACCGAGAGTAACAGGACAAAAAACAGGAACACGACGATGCAAGAACTCCTTCAAGTAGCCGATGCAGTTGCCCGCGAAAAAAACATCGATAAAGATGTGGTCATTCAGGCAATGGAAGAAGCCATTCAAAAAGCAGGCCGTTCCAAATACGGCTACGACCACGATATCCGCGCCGTCATCGACCGCAAGTCGGGTGATATTTCCCTGTTCCGCTACCGCGAAGTTGTCGAAGCATTCGACCCTGAAAATCCGGAATCCGAAGCAAAAAGCATCCTCCTGAAGGACGCGAAGAAAATCCAGAAAGACATCGAACTGGGCGGCTTCATCATCGACAAGCTGCCGCCGCTCGATTTCGGCCGCATCGCCGCGCAGACCGCGAAACAGGTTATCTTCCAGAAAGTACGTGACGCCGAGCGCGAGCGTATGTTCGAAGAATATCAGGACCGCATGGGCGAAATCGTCTCCGGCGTCGTCAAGCGCGTGGAGTACGGCAACGTTACCATCGACCTCGGCCGTGGCGAAGGCTACATGCGCCGTCAGGACGCCCTGCCGCGCGAACACTTCAAAACCGGCGACCGCGTCCGCGCCTACATCTTCGATGTACGCCGCGAACAGCGCGGCCCGCAGATTTTCCTCAGCCGCACGCACCCCGACTTCCTCGCCAAACTGTTCAAGCAGGAAGTACCGGAAATCTATGACGGCGTGATCGAGATCAAAGCCGTCGCCCGCGACCCCGGCTCCCGCGCGAAAATCGCGGTCATTTCCCGCGACAGCTCCATCGACCCCGTTGGCGCCTGCGTTGGTATGCGCGGTTCGCGCGTGCAGGCCGTTGTTGGCGAACTGCAGGGCGAAAAAATCGACATCATTCCCTGGACGCAGGACGTCGCGACCTTCGTGGTCAATGCCCTTGCTCCGGCGGAAGTCACCAAAGTCGTTCTCGACGAGGACAGCAACCGTCTTGACGTTGTCGTGCCCGACGACCAGCTGAGCCTGGCCATCGGCCGCCGTGGCCAGAACGTGCGCCTCGCCACCCAGCTGTCCGGCTGGAACATCGACATCATGACCGAAGCCGAGGAAAGCGAACGCCGCCAGACGGAATTCAAAACCCGCTCCTCGCTGTTCATGGAAGCGCTCGACGTGGATGAAGTTATCGCACACCTGCTGGTGGTCGAGGGCTTCACGTCTATCGAAGACATCGTCGAAACCTCCATCGACGAGCTGGCGCGTATCGAAGGCTTCGACGGCGACGTCGCTGCCGAACTGAACAACCGTGCCGCCAACTTCCTTGCCGCGAAGAAAATCGAATTCGAAAAAACGGCCAAGGAACTGGGCATCAGCAGCGAGCTGACCGGCGTTGCCGGCCTGACGCAGGACATGATCCTCGCGCTCGGCAAAAACGGCGTCAAAACGCTGGACGATCTGGGCGACCTCGCCGGCGACGAGCTGCGCGACATCGTCGGTCAGGACACCCTGACCGAAAGCCAGGCCAACAATATCATCATGACGGCACGCGCCGGCTGGTTCACCGAAGAGGAACAAGCCGCTGCAGAAGCCGCCAACGGGTAACCCGACCATGTAACCCGGTGAACACGAACACTTCGACATCCATCAGGAAGGCAATACAAGACAATGGCTGAACAAGACAAAAAAGAGCCCAAGAAAGAGCAACCCAAGGAATCCGGCAAGCTGACGCTGGGCGCCGGCAAGGGTACGCTCAGCCTGAAGGCCCCGGTTTCGACGGGCGCGCCGCGCCAGAACGTCGCAGTCGGCCGGTCGGCCAAGCCGGTTGCCGTCGAGGTGAAAAAACGCCGCGGCCGCGAAGCCGAACAGGCCCGCCAGCAGGACGATCAACAGGATCTGCACCTGACGGATGCGGAACGCGAAGCACGCACCCGCGCTCTACAACAGGCCCAGCACGCGCCGAAAGACAACACGCCCGCGACGCAATACCAGACGCAGGTTGTGGTCAAATCCAAACCCGTTGAAGAAGAAGCGCCGAAAGCGGAAGAACCCGCCGCCCCCGCCGCTCCTGCAAAATCGCCTGCAGAACAGGCGCGCGAACAGGAACTGGCCAAGCTGCGCAAAATCAACGAACAGGAAGAACAGGACCGCCGCAAACGCGATGCGGATGCGCGCAAGTCCGCGTCTTCCAATACCGCCTCCGCGCGTCCGAGCGTGACATCGCCCGCCGATGCGCAGGCCGCTGAAAGCCGTGGCGCAGGCCGCGGCAAATTCGACGGCCATGGCCGCGGCGACGACCGCGGCGGCGCCCCCTCGATTGCCGAGGAAATCAACCGCAAACGCGGCGCCCTGTCGCGCTATGGCCAGGAACGCCGCCGCTCGACCGCCAAAATGACAGTCTCGCAGGTACTGAACGACGGCTTCGAAGACCGCGATTCCAAGAGCCCGTCCCTCGCCGCACAGCGCCGCGCCCGCGAACGCATGAAAATGAAAATGCAGCAGCAGCAGCAGTCGCAGTCCAAACAATACCGCGAAGTCATCATCCCCGAAGTCATCACGGTTTCCGAACTGGCCAACCGTATGACCGAACGCGTGGGTGACGTCGTGAAAAAACTGATGGGCATGGGCATCATGGCGACCGCCACCCAGACCATCGACGCCGACACCGCCGAGCTGATCGTGCATGAATTCGGTCACTCGCTGAAACGCGTTTCGGAATCCGACGTCGAATCCGACATTCTGGGCGATGAAGACAGCGATGCGGAACTGATCCACCGTCCGCCGGTCGTGACCATTATGGGTCACGTCGACCATGGTAAAACCTCGCTGCTCGACGCGATCCGTCAGGCCGACGTCGCCGCGCATGAATCGGGCGGGATTACCCAGCACATCGGCGCGTACCAGATTACGACGAACACCAACAAGAAAATCACCTTCATCGATACGCCCGGCCACGCCGCTTTTACTGAAATGCGCGCGCGCGGTGCCGACGTGACCGACATCGTGGTTCTGGTCGTTGCCGCCGACGACAGCGTCATGCCGCAAACGGTCGAGGCCATCAGCCACGCCAAAGCCGCCGGCAAACCGATGATCGTCGCCATCAACAAATGCGACCTGCCCACCGCCAACCCGCAAAAAGTCCGCACCGAACTTCTGCAATACGAAGTCGTGACCGAAGACATGGGCGGCGATACGCAGTTCGTTGAAGTGTCCGCGAAAACCAAAAAAGGCCTCGATGCGCTTGAAGAATCCATCCTGCTGCAGGCAGAGGTTCTCAACCTGCGCGCCAACCCGCACCGCACCGGCATCGGCGCGGTCATCGAATCGCGCATGGAACAGGGCAAAGGTTCCGTCGCCACGGTTCTGGTGCAAAAAGGTACGCTCAAACAAGGTGACGTATTCGTAACCGGCACCGAATGGGGCCGCGTCCGCGCGCTTTATAACGACCGCGGCCAGCACGTGAAAACCGCGCAGCCCGGCCAGCCCATCGAAGTCCTCGGCCTCAACGGCACGCCGGATGCCGGCGACGATTTCGTCGTCGTATCCGACGAAGCCAAAGCCCGCGAAATTTCGGAATTCCGCCTGCGCCGCAAACGTGCGCTGCATGCCGCGAAATCCAAAGGCCGCGCGATCGACCAGATGATTCAGGACATCCAGTCCGGCTCTGCGAAGTCCCTGCCCGTCATTATCAAAGGTGACGTGCATGGCTCTATCGAAGCTATCGCCGGCGCCCTGAACAAGCTGACCGAGGAAAACAACGAAGTCAAAGTAAGCGTCATGCACTCCGGCGTCGGTGCCATCACCGAATCCGACATCACGCTCGCAAATGCTTCGGGCGCCCTTATCATCGGCTTTAACGTCCGCGCCAACCCGCAGGCACGCGACCTTGCGAAGCGTGACGGCATCGAAATCCGCTACTACTCCATCATCTACGAAGTCATTGATGAAGTGAAAGCGCTGCTGTCGGGCCTGCTGTCGCCGGAGCTGAAAGAAAAGTTCATCGGCTATGCGGAAATCCGTCAGGTCTTCAACATCAGCAAATACGGCAAAATCGCCGGTTGCTTCGTCACCGAAGGTCTGGTCAAGCGTGGCGCCAAAGTCCGCTTGCTGCGCGACAACGTGGTGATCCACGAAGGCACGCTCAAAACCCTGCGCCGCTTCAAGGATGAAGTCAAAGAAGTGCAGAAGGGCTATGAATGCGGTATGGCCTTCGACAACTACGAAGACATCAAGGAAGGCGACGTTATCGAGGCATTCGAGATCGAATCCTCCGCCCGTACGCTGGAGGGCGGCGCCGCGTAAGCCCGCCGAAACCATCCGACGATGAGAAGCCGTTCCAAATCAGGTAAAAACGCCGGTGCGCAACCGCCGGGCCAGCGTCAGCTGCGCGTGGGCGAACGTATCCGTCATATCCTGTCGGATATCATGCGCCGCGGCGGCCTGCGTGACCCCGATCTGCAAAACACGGGCATGATTACCGTGACGGCAGTCGATATCGGCCCCGACCTGCAGCATGCCGCGGTTTTCGTGATGCCGCTGGGCGGTGAAAAAGCCGATACGATCGTGGAGGCACTCAACCGCGCTTCCGGCTATTTCCGCAGCGAGATGGCGCGCGAGCTTGACCTGCGCTACACGCCCAAGCTGTCGTTCAAAATCGACCGCAGCTTTGACGAAGCCGCACACATCGACAAACTCCTCGGCCGCTACGAAATTCGCAAGGACGTCGATAAAGAAGACGACGATAACGACGGCGATTTGGACAGCGAAAACAACGCCTGACCGATCGCTGCCCTGCCCTTAAAAGAAAAACAAAAAATGGCCCGTAATAAAAAAGGCGTCCCCGTGCACGGGTGGCTGAACCTCGACAAACCGCTTGGCTTGACCTCGACGCAGGCGATTGGCCGCGTGCGCCGCCTGACCAATGCGCAAAAACTCGGCCATGCCGGCACGCTCGACCCGCTGGCGACCGGTATCCTGCCGATTGCGCTGGGCGAAGCGACCAAGACCATCCCCTACGCGCAGGATGCCGACAAGGTATACCGCTTCACCGTCCAGTGGGGCGCCGCCACCAATACCGACGACAAGGAAGGCGAGGTTATCGCGACGTCCGACAAACGCCCCGCACGGGCGGATATCGAGGCGCTGCTGCCCCGCTTTACCGGCGACATCCTGCAAACCCCGCCGCAGTTTTCGGCCATCAAACTGGACGGAGAGCGTGCCTATGACCTCGCCCGCGCCGGACAGGCCGTGGATATCAAACCCCGCCCGGTCACGGTCTATAGCCTGCATATCGTCGAAAGCACTGAAAACGAAGCCGTTTTCGAGATGGAATGCAGCAAGGGCACCTATGTCCGCGCCGTGGCGCGGGATATGGGCCAGATTTTGGGCTGCTATGGGCATGTCACGGCCCTGCGCCGCCTTGCTGTGGGCGGTTTTACTGAAGAAAACGCGATTTCGCTGGACGTATTCGAGAAAATGGTGCAATCTGCGCCCGCTGATCAGGTTCTGCTGCCTGTGGAGACCGTGCTGGACGACATCCCGGCTCTGGCCATGACAGATGCGGAGATCAGCCGGATAAGACAGGGCCAAACGCTCAAGTTCATGTCCCGTCCCGACTACAACCGCCTTGTGGCGGCTGGCGTTGACGACGCGACCGATCTGGTGCTGGCCGTGGCGGGCAACAAACCCCTCGCTATCCTTGAAAAACAGGGTATCGAACTTCATCCGATTAAAGTGTTCAACCTCTGATTATGGAGTACCCGATGTCGATTGCAAAAAACCAAAAAGCTGAAATCATCAAAAAATACGCGACCAACGCAAAAGATACGGGCTCGCCCGAAGTTCAGGTCGCCCTGCTCACCACGCGCATCAACGCGCTGACCGAGCACATGAAACAACACAAACACGACATGGGCAGCCGCCGCGGTCTGCTGCTGCTGGTTTCCCAGCGCCGCCGCCAGCTGAACTACCTGAAGAACGTTGACGTGAAGCGCTACGAAGCGCTGATCGAAAGCCTCGGCCTGCGCCGCTGATTTTTCAGGTCAGAAGATTGGAAAAACCCGCTGTTATCGCAGCGGGTTTTTCTTTTATTGAGATATTTACCGCTTCAGGCACAATAACGGCCAAGGAGAAGCCCATGCCCAAACCCGATGCCGTTATTTTTGACTGGGACGACACCATCGTCGATACGTGGCACGTGGTGCGCAGCGCCATCAACGCCACCCTCGCCCATTTCGGCCACGCCCCGTGGAGCGAAGACGAGGCCCGCAAACGCATCGGCCCGCCCGCCCGCGTCCTGTTCAGCGGATTGTTCGGCGAGGATAAATGGCAGGAAGCCGATAAAATTTACATCGCCGCCTATCAGGCGAATATATCGGAACATATCCGCGTGCATGACGGCGCGCGCGATACGCTGGCGGCACTCGCCGCGGCAGGCGTGCCGATGGCCGTGGTCAGCACCAAACGCGGCCCGCTGCTGCGCGCGGAAGCCGCACAGCTGGGGCTGGATGGATTTTTCACCCGCATGGTCGGCGCAGGCGATGCACCGGCGGATAAACCGAACGCTGCCGCAGTTCAGTTTGCGCTTGAACCATTAAATATAACCCCCTCTAAATCAGTGTTATTCATCGGCGACAGCGTCACCGATATGGTGAGTGCGGAGAATGCAGACTGCATCGGCATTCTCATCGAAACCAAACCGCCGGCCGAAGACGCCCTTGCGCTGCATCCGCCAAAGCATCGCGTTAAAAACCACACAGAACTTTCTGATTTACTGAAAAATTTTATACAAACGAAGCCTGCACATACCCGCACACCGCCTACCCCCTGACGGCACGCGAATATACTTGATGCACTTTCGACCGCAGAAGCCTGGAATTACTGCATAATGCGGATATTGTTTTTCTCGACCGACTGCGGACGCAGCGCCAGCACGACATGGATGCTTTCGGGATAGGCGCAGCTTTCGCAATCCTGACGGTCAGCGAAAATCTGCGCCGCTTCGCGCGGCGCCACGGTCGGCTTGACGGATGTATGTCCCGCCATATGCGGCCCCTTGAAACAGGATACCGCCATATCATCCGGCGCGCGGCGCACCGTGACGCGGCTGTTCGCTGCCGCCGTATAAGTCGTGCCGCCCGATTGCAGGAAACAATGCGCCCCTGTCACACCCGGTGTCATAACACTGATCTGCTGATAGTGGCGCGCGCTATCGTCTGCCGTCTTGGGCGAAGACGTGCAGCCCTGTAAAAGGGATACCGCCATCAATGCTATGAAAAAACGTCCTATCATACCGCCTTGTCCTGTTTGCGGGCCTGGATGCGGTTGAAAACCAGCACCCCCGCCACCATGGTTGCCGAAACCAACAGGCAAATCAGGATAATGTTCCGGATGACCTTATTGTCATCGCCATCCGCGTTCAGTGACAGCAGCAAATCGGCATAGACCTGCGCCGTTTGCTTCACAAGGTCGAGGTCGGACAAAAGTTCGTAATTGCTGTGATAGCTGTAAATCAATATCAGCCGTCCGCGCACGTTCACGGCCATCATGGCGACAGCGGCGGGATAATCTTTCTTCCCCTGTACCGTCTCAATCGCCAGACGCGAGAGGTTGAGGAAACCGATATAGTTCTCCCCCTCGGCAAAGACGCCCTGATTGCTGCTCTGGCCGACATCCATTTTCATATCGGTATTGTAGGTCGAGCCGATATATTTCGTCGCCTCGCGCATCACGTCGCCGACTTCGCCCAGCTCCTGCGGCTGGATGTTTTTCATCTCTTCGCGGAACGACGCTTTCACTTTTTCAAAATCGGCGCCGCCATCCAGAAACATCGCCTGTTTCATAGTCTGCACGATAACATAGCGGCGGAAGCCCTCGCCGGAGCCTTCCGCCATGCGGGCCATATCGGCGTCGGAAATATAAAAGGCGAGCATGCGGTTGTCCGGCAATACGAATTTCGACATCAGCTGGTCGAATTCGGCGCTGCGGCCCAGCACTTCGTCGTATCCCGGCAATGCGGGCAGCACGATATTGCGTCCCGCGACAAATTCATGACGTACGGGCTCTGCCTCCGCCGCCTGCGCGGGAAGGTTTGACAACAACACCGCCGCAAAAAGCAGCAGCGCGCAAAGCCCCGTGCGCAAAGTACCTGCGTCAGCCGCCGTTTTTCGGCGGGCGCACGGCAGAGGGCGCCGGATTGTTCTGGTTGGCTGCATCGTTTTCCTTCGGGTTATCTAGCTGGAAAAACCGCGTCAGTTTTCCGTCTTCGTATTCATAGACGGTCGGCGTTGCATTGGGAATGCGTTTCTTGTTCGGATTGGTGCCGCCGTCGGCCGGAATATGCTCGGTACCGAGTACAAAGTCAAATGCGCGCACAATACCCGCATGGCAGACGACCAGCACGTTTTCGCCACGCTCCAGCTTCGGCAAAACCTCGTTTTCGAAAAAGCGTCCGACACGCTCGACTACTTGCTTCTGGCTTTCCCCGCCCGGTACGGGCCTGTCATAGGCGCGTTTGAAAGCGAGGATTTCAGGATCATGGCGATAGCTGCGGCCCGTGAAATCGCCGGTGTGGGATTCGATAATATCCGCATCCTGCACGATATGCCATGCGCCATCGGGCTTTTTCAGGTGTTCGTTGGTTGTGGTTTGCGACAGCGCCAGCGCGGCGGTATTGAACGCGCGCGACAGGGTGGAGCTATAGGCATGGTCGAAGCGCAGCCCTTCGATCAGGCGGCCGGCCTCGCGCGCCTGCTCTTCGCCCAGCGCCGTCAGCGGTACGTCGGTTTGCCCCGTCATCAGGTGGTTTTTGTTATAGTCCGTCTGGCCGTGACGGAAGATGACGAGGGTGCCTTTTTTCATTCTGTTTTCTTTCTTTTTCTATGACGTTTTCAAATTTCAAAATTACTTACGCTGCATTGGCATCCTTGACGTCGAGCAAGCTGCGCCCGCCCATCGCTGCCGGCTGCTGGATGCCGAGGATATTCAGCATCGTCGGCGCGACATCGGCCAGCACGCCGCCGCTGCGCAGCGCCAGATTGCCGCGGTAGCCGAACAAAATACACGGCACGGGGTTGGTCGTATGCGCCGTATGCGGCTGGCCGGTTTTTTCGTCGAACATTTGCTCCGCATTGCCATGGTCGGCGATGACAATCAGCACACCGCCGAGTTTTTCAACCCCCTCGGCGACGCGGCCAAGGCAGGTATCGACCGCCTCCACCGCCTTGATGGCGGCGGGCAGACTGCCTGTATGGCCGACCATATCCGGATTGGCGAAATTCAAAATCACCACATCCTGCTGCGGCAGTTTTTCCAGCAATTTTTCGGTCAGTTCGTAGGCCGACATTTCGGGCTGCAAATCATACGTGGCGACCTTGGGCGATGCGACCAGCAGGCGGTCTTCGCCGTCAAAAGGCTGTTCGCGTCCGCCGTTAAAAAAGAAAGTCACGTGGGGGTATTTCTCGGTTTCCGCCGCGCGCAGCTGCGTGAGCCCTGCCCGCGCCACAACCTCGCCAAAAATATCGTCCATGGATTGCGGCGCAAACAGCACCTTCACGTAGGGCGCGAAGTAATCGGCATAGACGGTCATGGTTGCCGTGTTTTTAACGGGCACGTATGCACCGCGGTCGAACTTGTCGAAATCGGTAAACAGCAGTGCCTGCAAAATCTCGCGGATGCGGTCGGAACGGAAATTGGTGCTGAGGATTCCGTCTTCCGCTTTCATACCCGCATAGCCGCCGATCACGGCGGGCTTAATAAATTCGTCGGTATTACCGGCTGCATATCCGGCCTGAATGGCGGAAAGTGCATCGGTGGCGGCAAGGCCCTTTCCGTGCGCGACGGCATCGAAGGCTTGCGATACCCTCTCCCACCGGTTGTCGCGGTCCATGGCATAAAAACGCCCCGATACAGTGGCGATGGTCGCCGATGCCGGTATGTCGCGGATGAATTTTTCAACATAGCCCGCCGCGCTGTTGGGCGGCGTGTCGCGGCCATCGGTGAAAATATGCACGAAGGTTTTGATGCCGTTATCGGCCAGAATTTTTGCCAGCGCGGCGATGTGATCCTGATGCGCATGCACACCGCCGTCGGAGACCAGCCCCATCAGATGCGCGGCACCGCCAGATTTTTTGAGCGTCGCCATGAAATCGACCAGCGCGGGATTTTGCGCAAGGCTGCCGTCCTGCGCCGCCAGCGTGATGCGCGGCAGGTCCTGCATGACAATGCGGCCCGCGCCGATATTTGTATGCCCGACTTCGGAATTGCCGAATTGCCCCTCCGGCAGGCCAACGGCCAGACCGTCGGTACGCAGCGTGGTATGCGGGCAGGTTTGCCACAGGCGGTCATAGTTGGGCGTGCGGCCCTGCACAATGGCGTTATATTCCGCCTTGTCGCTGAGGCCCCAGCCGTCGAGAATACACAGAACCAGCGGTTTTTTTGGCATCGGTTACCCCCTCTTGCGGCCCTGATTTTAATTATTTTTGCAGGCTTTTGATAGCCTATGGCTTTGACATATCGTTTTCAACCTGAAAAGCATCTCAATTTGCCAGAATACTGGATAAATTCTTGACTTTGGCCCGCGCAGGTGGCATGTATCACTGTGAAAAATAAGGTGAAAAAGTAAGCGTTCCGCCGCCCCTTATTGTTTGTGATTTGACCGAGGCGGAACTTTGTAAAAAGGAAAAGTGACTAATGTTTAATGTTACGCGTAAAGAAATCGATTGGGCCGGCAAAAAGCTGGTTCTCGAAACCGGTAAAGTTGCCCGTCAAGCTGACGGCGCCGTCATGGCGACCTATGGCGAGACGACGGTTCTCGCAACCGCCGTTGCCGCAAAATCGGCAAAACCCGGTCAGGATTTCTTCCCCCTCACCGTTCACTATCAGGAAAAATTCTTCGCTGCCGGTAAAATCCCCGGCGGCTTTTTCAAACGCGAAGGCCGCCCGACGGAAAAAGAAGTTCTCGTCTCGCGCCTCATCGACCGCCCCATCCGCCCGCTGTTCCCCAAAGGTTTCCTGAACGAAACGCAGGTACTGGCGACGGTTCTTTCGATCGACCTGCAAAACGACTCTGACATCGTTGCGCTGGTGGCATCGTCTGCCGCGCTGACGATTTCCGGCATTCCCTTCATGGGCCCCATCGGCGCCGCGCGCGTCGGTTACATCGACGGCCAGCTGGTGCTGAACCCGACGACCGAAGAGATGAAGAACAGCAAGCTCGACCTCGTCGTCGCCGGTACGCAAGAAGGCGTGCTGATGGTTGAATCCGAAGCGCAAGAGCTGCCGGAAGACCTGATGCTCGAAGCGGTCATGTTCGGCTGGAAAGGCTTCCAGCCGCTCATCAACGCCATCATCGATTTCGCTGAACAATGCGCGAAAGAGCCGTGGGAACTGGCGAAACCCGCCTACGACCACGACGCGATCAAAAAGCAGATCATCGACCTCGTCGGCGCGGATTTCAAAGCCGCCTATGCAACGCAGCTGAAACAGGAACGCGTCGCGAAACTGGACGCCGCCCGCAAAAAAGCCGTTGAAACCCTCGTCACCGGCGAAGAAGGCAGCCCTGTTACCGAACAGCTGGTCAAAAACATCTGCAAGGAAGCCGAAGCAGACATCGTCCGCGGCGGCATCCTGGATACCGGCCTGCGCATCGATGGCCGCGATACCAAGAAAATCCGCAGCATCGTCGCCGAAGTCGGCACCCTGCCCCGCGTACACGGCTCCGCGCTGTTTACGCGCGGTGAAACGCAGGCGCTGGTCGTGGCCACGCTGGGCACCGGCGATGACGAGCAGATCATCGACAGCCTCGAAGGCGAATACAAAGAAACCTTCATGCTGCACTACAACTTCCCGCCGTATTCCGTCGGTGAAACGGGTCGCATGGGCAGCCCCGGCCGCCGCGAAGTCGGCCACGGCAAGCTGGCATGGCGCGCCGTACACCCGATGCTGCCGGCGAAAGAGCAGTTCCCCTACACCCTGCGTCTGGTATCGGAGATTACCGAGTCTAACGGCTCCTCCTCGATGGCAACGGTGTGCGGTTCCTCCCTCGCGCTGATGGATGCGGGCGTTCCGCTGAAAAAGCCGGTCGCGGGTATCGCGATGGGCCTTATCAAGGAAGGCAGCAAATTCGCCGTACTGTCCGACATTCTGGGTGACGAAGACCACCTGGGCGACATGGACTTCAAAGTAGCCGGTACGTCCGAAGGCGTAACCGCGCTGCAGATGGACATCAAGATTACTTCGATTACCGAAGAAATCATGAAAATCGCCCTCAACCAGGCGCATGACGGCCGCCAGCACATCCTTGGCGAAATGGCCAAGGCGCTGACCGGCGCACGCGAACAGCTGTCGTCCAACGCACCGCAAATCGTGACGATTAAAATTCCGAAAGACAAAATCCGCGAAGTCATCGGCTCCGGCGGTTCTGTCATCCGCGAAATCGTTGCGCAAACCGGCGCGAAAATCGACATCGAAGACGACGGCACCGTTCAGGTTGCTGCCGTTAACGCAGATTCGATCAAAAAAGCCATCGACTGGATCAAAGGCATCACGGCTGAACCGGAAATCGGCGCGGTTTACGACGGTACCGTCGTGAAAATCGTCGAATTCGGCGCTTTCGTGAACATCATGCCGAAAACCGACGGCCTTGTGCATATCTCCGAACTCGCCCACCGCCGCGTCAAGACGGTCGACGAAGTTCTGAAAGAAGGCGACAAGGTAAAAGTCAAATGCATCGGTCTCGATGAACGCGGCAAAATCAAGCTGTCGATCAAGGCCCTGCAAGAGGCTCCCGAGAAGAAAGAAGCTGTCTAATCTTGATTGATTGACAACGGCAAAAGCGCGGGTGAATATCCACCCGCGCTTTTTGTTTCAGCCTAACGCCACACAAGGATACAACGCATGTCATCCCTGCTCATCCCCAAGGTTATCGGTCACCGCGGCGCGGCGGCTTACGCGCCTGAAAACACGCTGTCATCCATCCATGCCGCCGCAGACCTCGGCATTGAATGGGTAGAGCTGGACGTGAAGCTGACGCGTGACGGCACGGCTGTGGTTTTCCACGATGAAAGCCTGCTGCGCTGCGCGGGCGTCGATGCGCTGGTCCGCGATATGGACTGGAAGGACCTGCAGGAGCTGGATGCCGGTTCATGGTATGGCGACAGTTTTATTGGCGAAAAAATCCCGTCGCTCGAAGATGCGCTGAATGTCATTCTTGACCGCGGACTTGGCCTCAATCTTGAAATCAAACCCTGCGCAGGCCGTGAAAAAGAAACGGCTGAAATCGCGCTCGACATCGCATCGCGCATCTGGGGCGAAGACGGCCCGCAGCCGCTGATTTCCAGCTTCCAGCACGTCAGCCTTGAAACGGCCATGGATATGATACCCGAATGGCCGCGCGCGCTGCTGCTCGACGAACATGATGAAAACTGGCGCCAGATTGCAGAATATCTGGATATCGCCACGCTCAATATCAATGGTAACACCGCAACGCGCGAAGAGGTCGAGGATTATATCGAGCTGCAAAAGCCCATCCTCGCCTATACCATCAACGACCCGGAACTGGCGCGCGAACTTATGCGCTGGGGGGTCGATGGCGTGTTTGCGGATAACCCGGACGTGATACGCGAGGCGATTGAGACCCAGCATTAAAGCTGGGCACGGGATCCTGCCCGTCATTCAGCAGACGACACATATCCGGCTGACGGCGAAGACCGTTCGGCCAGATGCTTTCCTCAACGCGCTTGAATGACTCGCGCGCGGCTTGCATGAAATTTTCCTGCGGGCTGACCCCGAAAACATGGATCAGGCGGTTATAGGCGAAGGCCAGTGCGCTGGCGTCGGTGTCTTTTAATTCCGTCTCTTTGCGTGCTGCGGCGGCGACGCGCGCGAGGCTTTGTTCCTGCGCGGCGAAATCAAGTGCCTCGCGTCCCATCACGGCGGCGCTGTGCTGTTCACGGCGATGCAGATGCTGCATCATTAAAGACAGATTTTCATGATCCTGCGCGCGTATCATCACGGCCCTCTTGCATTTGTTATTTTTAAATATGCAAAAGATTGCCACAGGCAAAAAGAACCCGTCAAGCCCGCCGCTACATCATCGCGGTGCTTAAATACCTAATACGTCGTTTTTTCAGGGATAATCGCAGCTGTCGGATGTCACGCTGATGAAGGAGCGTTCGCCCGCCGCCACCGTGAAGCGATATTCCTTGTTGCCAATGACCAGCGAATGCTGCACGGGCAACAGGCCTTCTTTCACCGTGCGTTTGCCGCCGATTTCGATGAATACGATTTTCACAGGCTTGCCGGGGTCGTACCACGCTTCGGGCATGCCGTTTGTATTCGTGGCAGCCTCCCCCTCGCCCGTTACCGTCACCACACCGTTGCCAAAGCTGACCGTGCCGTGCGGGCCGTTATAGACGGGTGTTTTGACCACAAAACGTTTGACCGCAGGATCGCTGCAGTTTTTGGGCGGGCGCGCGGCTTCGATAACGAATGCCAGACGCTCCGGCTTGATGCCCGCACCCAGCTGTTTGCGCACGAGATCGGTGAGGTTTTTAAACTCGCCCTGCGGCACTTCCTGCTGGTATTTGGCTTCGAGCTGCTGATAGCGCACTTGCGTTGATTGCACTTCGGAGCGCAGGGTCGTAATCATCCCCTCGAGCCCCGCGCGCTGCTTTTCGAGCTCGCGCGCTTTTTCCTTGAAGGCCTGCTGGCTGGTGCGCTCCGTTTCAGCGCCCCACCAGAAAGATGTACCCGCCAGCGCAAGCAGAAACACGACAATCATCATGGCTTTGCGGCGGGCTTTTTGCTGCTGGCGGCGATGACGGCCGATACCACCGCTTCCGTACATGTTAAACGTCATGACTGGTCTCCTGTCTATTCAGGCGGCGGTTGATCATTCTTCGTCCTCCGCGCCCTGCAGCTTGATTTTCGGGCTGCTGACTTCGCCGATGTTTTTGAAGCCGATGCGCGCCATCAGCACGGTGCCGTTTTCACCCGACGCCTCGTTGATGAGGTTACGCGACCCTTGCAAAGAGAAGGTAAAACACTCGTCTTCATAAGTGATACCGGCGGAGGCCTTGCGAAGGCCCGGCTCCTCGCCAAGGTCAGTCAGGGTATAGGCATTGACCGACCAGAATTCGGTCAGGTGATAAACGCCTTCCAGCTGTAATTGTTCCCGCGATTCAGTAAAACCGGTACCCGCAATTCCGTCGAAATAGATATAGCCGACATTCAGCCCGAAACGATCATTGCCGCCATTTGCCAGCAGTTCATGACGGCGCATCGTCAAATGACGGTTGTCGAGCTGGAAGCGGTAATCCGCACGCAGATAACGCGACAGGCCCAGGTTGATCTGCCCGACGATGTCGGATGAATTGTCTTCAAGGCCCGAGCCTTGCGGGAAGATATCGTCATCATCAAAGCGGTAACTCTGGCCGATAAACACCTTGGCATAGCGGCCATTGTCACCATAAACGCCCGTGCGCAGGCCATAGTTCATGCGCGCGCCGTCTTCCTGCCCGTCAATCCCCGGAAAGCGGTTATAGGCGAACAGATTGCTGGTATCGAGCTGGATGTCGATGCTGTCTTCGTTTGCAATACCATCGTCGTTTTCATCGACCTGCGGGCTGATACTGGCGCCGATGATGGGCTCGATCACGACCTGTGATTTTTCAAACCGCTTGACCAGCGGATAGCTGGCCGTTACGCCCGCAACCGCCATGGCGCGGCCGCGGTTTGACTCCGGATCTAGCCCGGGATTGAGAACAGCCGCGTCGCGGTCCTGCAGCGCGTAAAAATCGCCGCGCGCGGACAAATCCGTTTGCATCACAAGTCCGACCGGCAAAACATCGCGGCGCTGCCAGCCAATATCGGCGGAGGCACGCTGCATGCTCTGCCCGTTATCGTCGCGGTGCAGCGCCAGCGCAGATACGCCCGCCGTCCAGCGTCCGCCGAGAGAGCTTGACGGCTCCCCGTACATGCGGTGTTCGGCCATAGGCAGAATATCCGGCTGATCGGGGCGCACACCAAGGCGCACGTCCTGAAAGTTCATCGCACTCACGCGCGTATAATTGCGGCCTGCGAAACGCTCTGCATAGATTTCGTTCTCCAGAACGTTTTCGTTGGAAATATCATAAAGACGCAGATAGCCTTTGTCCGATGCACGCTCGATATTCAAACCTGCGCGCCATTTCTCGTTGATGTCGTAAAGGCCGCTGGCGAAAATATGGCCGCGCTTGCGGTCCCCTTCAAGACGTCCATCTTCTTCACGGCGGTCGGATACGACGCCGCTGCCGTCGATTTGCAGCTTGCCGGCTTCAAAACGCTGCCGCCACTGCCCCATCATCAAAACGCCCGCGCGGGTTGTCGGGCGCACACGCACGGTGGCATCCATATCGGGCGCGATATCGCCGAAGTAATAACCGCCTTCGACAAAGGTACCGACGTCATTGCTCCAGCCGTAATCGGGACGGAGGAAACCGCTTTTACGTTCCACCGACGGATCGGCGTGCGAAAAAATCGGCGCGAAAGCCAGCGGCACGCCGAGGATTTCAAGGCGCGCGTTTTTGTATTTGATGCTGTGGTTTTCCTGATCGTGTTCGACCTTTTCGGCTTTAATCTGCCAGACAGGATTAGGCTTCTCTTCGCAAACTTTACAAGGCGTGTAGCTGCCCTCTGTCATCGTAGTGCGGCGGCCATCTTCGCGGCGCGCTTCGACAGCGGTGAAGCGCGAGCCATCCGCCAGCATCGAGAGCAAACCCTGCACATAGCCCTGTTTCAAATCACCCGATAGCTCGACGTATTCCGCCGTATGCACATCGCCCGTTTCATCAAGCAGCGCGACATTGCCGATTGCCGAGACAACATCGGTCGAGAGGTTATAAACGATTTTATCGGCACGCAGAATTTTCCCGCCCTGCACCATCTCGACATTGCCGGTTGCGGTGACGGTCTGGCCGGTTTCGTCGTGCGTCAGTTCCTTGGCGGCGATATTGACGGGCTGGTCATCGTTGAAATCCAGCGGACGCGCGAAGGCGGCGCCGGATACGCCCATCAACGCCGTGCCCGACAGCAAGAGCGCAAAGACCAGCGCCAGCGCCCGCCCCGATGCGCGCGCGCGCTGCTTTTTTTTATGTGCTTGTAAAACTGTCACCCAGCTTGAATCCCGCAAAGAAATGCGCCAACGAATGTTTTACGATTATTGAGAAAAATCAGATACATGTCAACGCTCGCGCCATGCCTTTCTGACAAAAGGCACAACTTCGCGCAAAACCGCGGCGGGGTTTATTTTTTTTGCAAAAAAGAAGGGATATCGTTACCGAAGCTACCGTTGTTCACATCGACCTCGTCATCGAGGTCTTGGGGCGCGCGGCGGTGACGGTGGTTCTGCTTCTGGTCACGGTTCTGGTGACGGGCCTTTTGCTGAACGGACGGCGCCGGTGCGGGCGCTTCGGTCGGCGTGGCGCCTGCGACTTCCAGAATATCGATTTTCTTGCCAATCAGCTTGTGGATATTGCCGAGGGCTTTTTCATCGCTGGGCAGCACCATGGTAAAGGCGCGGCCCTTGGCCCCTGCACGGCCCGTACGGCCGATACGGTGCACGTAATCTTCGGAATTGAACGGTACGTCCCAGTTGAACACATGCGACATACCCTGAATATCCAGACCGCGGGCGGCAACGTCGCTGCACACCAGCACCTGCACTTCGGCGGCTTTGAATTTGTTCAGCGCGGCGGTGCGTTCATCCTGTTCCATATCGCCATGCAAGGCGGCGCAGGAAATATGACGCGATTTGATAAAACGGCACACTTCGTCGATGTCGCGTTTGCGGTTGCAGAACACGAAAGCGTTTTTCACGTCTTCCTGTTCGTAAATCTTCATGAAGGTCGCGGTTTTCGCGCGCGGATGCGTTACGTTGACCAGATACTGCTCGACGTTGACCGATGTCGACGATGGCGGCGATACCGTGATTGTTTTGGGGTTACTAAGGTATTTATCCGCCAGCTTTTTAATCGGCCCCGGCATGGTCGCAGAGAAAAACAGCGTCTGGCGCATCGGCGGCAATAGCGACACGATTTTTTCAAGGTCCGGAATGAAGCCCATATCCATCATGCGGTCGGCTTCGTCGATCACCAGAATTTTGATATCGGCGAGCAGTATCTTGCCGCGCTCGAACAGGTCAAGCAAACGGCCGGGCGTTGCAATCAAAACGTCCACGCCCCGCTCCAGATTGCGCACCTGTTCGTCCATCGACGTACCGCCGACGATCAGCGCCATGCTGAGCTGCGAGTGGTATTTGCCGTACTTGACGAAGTTCTCGGAAATCTGTGCCGCCAGTTCGCGCGTGGGGCTGAGGATGAGAGAGCGCGGCATGCGCGCCTTCGCGCGGCCACCGGCCAGCGCGTCAATCATCGGAATGGTGAATGCGGCGGTCTTGCCTGTGCCTGTCTGCGCAAGACCCAGCACGTCGCGGCACATTTGAATGGCGGGGATGGCTTGCGCCTGAATGGGAGTCGGCTCTTTGTAGCCGATTTCTTCCACGGCTTTCAGGATGCCTTCGCTCAGTCCGAGATCTTTAAATTCCATAATATTACGGTTTTATCTTTATTGTGCGGGTTTCTAATGCCTATCGCTCATTGCTCATACGCTGTTTTCAATGTAATTTAAAGCATAATTTCATATTTATGAGGACGAGGTATCCCATGGCGAAAGCCCGCCCGCACATGACCGCAGCAGATACGGCTGCGCCGGTCAGCAACCTGCCTGTCAAACTGCCCGCCCCCGCCAATAAAGGCGCAGGGCATGCCCGCAATCCCGGTTTTGATCTCAATCTGGAATGGCTGGAAGGGGTTGAAGTCAACTTCAGCGCCGTGGAGCGCCGTACCGCCACCCTACTTGGCCGCCGCACGGTCAAAAAGCAGTGGCAGGCCGCCTGGCTGCTCAAGGCCCTCACCTGCATCGATCTCACGACCCTGAACGGCGACGACACGCCGGGCCGCGTCAAACGCTTGTGCGCCAAGGCCAAAAAGCCCCTGCGCGACGATATCGCCGAAGCCCTCGGCGTCGCCGACCGCCACCTGACGACGGGCGCGGTTTGCGTGTATCACGAAATGGTTGAAACCGCCGTGCGCGAGCTTGAAGGCTCCGGCATTCCCGTCGCCGCCGTATCCGCAGGTTTCCCGCATGGCATGTCGCCGCTGAAACAGCGCCTGGCGGAAATTCGCGCCTCCGTCGCGGCGGGCGCAAAGGAAATCGACATCGTCATCACCCGCGGCCATGTGCTGACGGGCAACTGGCAGGCGCTTTACGATGAAGTCAAACAAATGCGCGAAGCCTGCGGCGATGCGCGTCTCAAATCCATTCTCGCCACGGGCGAGCTGGCCACGTTGCGCAACGTCGCCAAGGCGTCGCTGGTGGCCATGATGGCGGGGTCTGATTTTATCAAGACATCGACCGGCAAGGAAAACGTGAATGCGAACCTCAACGTCTCGCTCATCATGATCCGCATGATCCGCGAATTTGAAGAGCAGACCGGATACAAAATCGCCTACAAACCCGCCGGCGGCATTTCCACCGCCAAGGACATCATGAATTACCAGTTCCTGATGAAAGAAGAGCTTGGCAACGCATGGCTGGAGCCCGACCTGTTCCGCGTCGGCGCCTCGTCCCTGCTCGGCGATATCGAACGCCAGCTGGAACACTACGTCACCGGCCGCTATTCCGCCAACAACCGCCACCCGATGGGTTAAGGAGCTATACACATGTCCGCAAAAGTTGCAGAAATTTTCGACAGCATGGAATACGGCCCCGCGCCCGAAACCGAAAAGACCGCCCTTGAATGGCTGGCGCAGAAAGACAACACCATCGGCCATTTCATCAATGGCAAATGGGCTGTGCCGTCTAAATCCAAATGGTTCGACACCGTCAACCCCGCGACCGGCGACAAGCTGGCGAAAATCGCCTGCGGTACAAAGGCCGACGTGGATGCCGCCGTGAAAGCTGCCAAAACAGCGCTGAAAAAATGGCAGGCGATGGACGGTCATGGCCGCGCCAAATGCCTCTATGCCCTCGCCCGCCTGATCCAGAAAAATTCGCGCCTGCTGGCAGTTTTGGAAACGCTGGACAACGGCAAACCCATTCGCGAAACCCGCGACATCGACGTCAACCTTGCCGCGCGTCATTTCTATCACCACGCGGGCTGGGCGCAGATTCTCGATACCGAATTTCCGGGCTATACCGCGCATGGCGTGGTCGGTCAGGTTATTCCGTGGAATTTCCCATTCCTCATGCTGGCGTGGAAAATCGCGCCGGCGCTGGCGGCGGGCAATACCGTTGTTTTAAAGCCGGCGGAATTTACCCCGCTGACGGCTGCGCTGTTTGCCGACCTGTGCCTTGAGGCAGGCATTCCAGCGGGCGTGATTAATATCGTGCAGGGTGATGGCTCCACGGGTGCGGAAATCACCAAGCATCCGGACATCGCCAAAATCGCCTTCACCGGTTCGACCGACGTGGGCCGTATCATCCGCCAGTCGACCGCAGGCAGCGCGAAGGCGCTGACGCTGGAGTTGGGCGGCAAATCGCCGACCATCGTTTTTGAAAACGCCGACCTCGACAGCGCGGTCGAAGGCGTGGTCGATGGCATCTGGCTCAATCAGGGCGAAGTATGCTGCGCCGGTTCCCGCCTGCTGCTGCAGGAAGGCATCGCCGATAAAATGATTAAAAAGCTGAAACGCCGCATGGCGCAGCTGCGCGTCGGCTCGCCGCTTGACAAGGCCATCGACATGGGCGCGCTTGCCAGTGACGAACAGCTGCAGAAAATCACCCGCCTTGTGGAGCAGGGCGTGAAGGAAGGCGCGGAGCTGGTTCAACCCGGCAAAGACGCCTGCCCGACCAAAGGCTGTTTCTATCCGCCGACCATGCTGCTGAACGTGCAGACGTCGTCGACGGTGGCGGAGGTTGAAATTTTCGGCCCCGTTGTGACCGTCATGACCTTCCGTACGCCCGAAGAGGCCGTGCAGCTGGCAAACAACACCCGCTACGGCCTCGCCGCGAGCATCTGGAGCGAGAATATCAACCTCGCGCTCGATATCGCGCCGAAGATCAAGGCGGGCGTGGTCTGGATTAACTCCACCAACATGTTCGATGCCGCCTGCGGCTTCGGCGGCTACCGCGAATCCGGCTTCGGCCGCGAGGGCGGCCGCGAGGGCATGTATGCCTATCTGAAACCCGCCTTCATCGAAGATCTGCCGTCCTACAAGGATAGCAAGTCCGGCCTTTCCGCCGCGAAGCACCTCCCCGCTATCGAAGGGCTCGATGCTATTGACCGCACGGCGAAGCTGTATATCGGCGGCAAGCAGGCACGTCCCGACGGGGCCTATAGCCTGTCGATTTTGAACGCCAAGGGCAAGCTGGCCGGACAGGTCGGCGAAGGCAACCGCAAGGATATCCGCAATGCCGTCGAAGCCGCCAAAAAGGCCGAAGGCTGGGGCAAGGCCGCGCATCACCTGCGCGCGCAAATCCTGTACTACATCGCCGAAAACCTGTCGGCGCGCGCGGACGAATTCAAAAAACGCCTTATCGACCTGACGGGCGTGACGCCCGCGCAGGCGCAAAAGGAAGTCGATGAAAGCATCCGCCGCCTGTTCACCTACGGCGCATGGGCCGACAAATACGATGGCGACGTGCACTACCCGCCCGCCCGTTTCGTCGCCGTGGCGATGAAAGAACCCGTGGGCACACTGGGTATCGTCTGTCCGGATGAAAACCCGCTGCTCGGCTTCGTATCGCTGTTCGCCCCCGCGATGGCGATGGGTTGCCGCAGCGTCATCGTGCCATCCGAGAAATACCCGCTGCTGGCGACCGACCTGTATCAGATTTTCGATACGTCCGACGTACCCGCCGGCGCCATCAACATCGTCACGGGCCACCGTGCGGAGCTGACCAAAACGCTGGCCGAGCACGACGATGTCGATGCCATCTGGTATTTCGGTTCCGACACCACCGGCAGCGCGCTGGTGGAAAAATCTTCGGTCGGCAACCTGAAGCGCACCTGGGTCAACAACGGCAAACGCCGCGACTGGTTCGACCGCGCACAGGCCGAGGGCGAGGAATTCCTTCGCTACGCGACCGAGATTAAAAACGTCTGGGTTCCCTATGGCGAAGGTGAAGGCGGCGGCAAGGCCTACTAAGCCCCGCCCTTCTCCGCACCAACAAAAAACCCGCCGTATTCCGGCGGGCTTTTTGTATTTTTGTAAAAGCAGAAGGAATTATTTGCCCAACTTGGGGCTTTTCGGTTTCTTGCCGCCCTGTGCCGACGTGTTCTGGTTTTCGGCTTGCTGCGCGGGCTGCACCGCGACATCTTCTGCTGCCGCAGGCTTTTGCGGCGGATACTGCGCGATGATTTTTTCAGCCGGCAGCTGCGCGCCCTGCGGGTCCGCGCCCTTGGTGATGATATTCGCAATCGGTTTTGCTTCGGCTTCGCTCAAGCCGAAACGGTATTCCGCGAAATCGGCGCAAACCTTGCCCACCGCGCCGACAAAAGCCAGTTTCTGCGGCGACAGGTCAAGCCCTGCGCCGAATTGCTCTTCGTACAGACGGGCCCCCGCACGCAGCAAACCGACAAGGATGCTGGCATCCGCGATATGCTGTGCCAGACGCATCTGGTCGCTGGTTTCAAAGCGCGTCGGGTCGGCGATGACGTATTCCATGACATTGCGCAGGGTTTTTTCTTTCTGCGTCTGGGTATGTTCCTCGCCCGCCAGATAATCCGGCAATTTTTGCAGTTTGGCGGCCATCACCGACAATTCTTCGGCAAAAACCGGCCATGCTTTTTCTTTCGCAAGGTCTTCGACGTCGATGGTTTTGACGGGGCGGCCATTGACGATATAGTCATAGACCGCTTCCCAGCTGTCCAGCGTCGGTTTTTTGGCGGCTTCGTTGTGAAAGACCTTGTCGAGGCTTTCGCGCGACATGAAAACTTCACGGGCAATCGGCTCCGCGGTATCGACGGTGAAATTTTCGCCGTCGCCATCGAAATGCTGGCCGAAGTTATTGGCGAATTTGCGGTAGGTCGAACGCGATTGCGGCAGCGCGATGAATTCTTTTTCGCGGCAGCTTTCTTCGAAACGCTGCATGTACTGGATAACCTCGGTCGGGTCATCGGCAATCTGGCGGCGGCTGGTTTCGTAATACTGGTCACCGTGTTTCAGGTCGCGCGACACCAGAACCATGCGCCAGTAGTTATCATCCGGGCTGTCCTTCACGGCGGCCAGATAATAACGGCGGTTACGGTAATCGGAATCGGCATATTCCTGCGACATCACCCAGGTGGTGCTGTCTTCGGGTTCGTTTTCGTATTGGGGCGGCACAAGGCGCGGCTTGGATAGCCACTCTTGCGGCTTGCCGCTCACCCATTCAAAAAAACGTCTCAGCATATCCGACTGCCCCTTTCAGGAAATCAGGGGTTCTTCGGGCCCTGCGACTTCTTGTTGGCATTCGCGGGCTGCTGGGAACGCAACTGGCCTTCGTTATACGCATCGGTAACGGGCGGCTTCACTTCGGCAGGCATCACTTTAACCTGCGTCGCACCCGCGCGGCGCTGCTGCACTTTTTCCATGATTTTGCCGCGCGACGTGTAATAGCGCGTCAGGAAACCGGGCACCCAGCCGGGGATTTGTTCTTTGTTCGGGCTGACGACCCAGGCCTTCAGCTTGTCCATCTGTTCTTGCGAACCACCAAGGTCATAGAACTTGCGCTGCGCCTGTTCGACCGAACGCACGATGTCGGTGATGACATTGCCATCGGTATTTGACGGCGACAGTACATCGCTCATCAGCTTGCCGCGGTTTTTCGATGCGTGGACAAGGTTGAAATACAGTTCCATCTCGGCGGAGAATTTCTGGAACGGCTCGACATAAACGCCGAGTTCCTGCGCTTTTTCCAGCTGTTCGTTCATCTCGGGGATAATTGAAGCCAGCGCTTTCTTGGCGGCCGTGTCTTCTTTGACAACCGGCAGCAGGTTGCGCGCCTGTTCGAGGATTTTCTTTTTGTCCGCGGGGCTGAGGCCTTCGATACGGTCAAAGCCATCATCACGGCCCGCCGCGACCTGCGCCGCCAGATAGGCCGCGCCGACCTGTACGGCGAACTGGTCCATGACGATCAGGACCTTACCGATATTGAGCAGCTGGTCGAGCGATGCGTTTTTATCCGCATGGCTGCTGAAGATATCCGACAGAATGCCGCCTTCGATTTTCGCTTTTACCTGCGGCACATCACGTGCGCCATCGACAGCGAGGATGGAGTTGTTGACTTCGCTGCGTTCGAACGTGCCGTCGGTGAAAATCTTGCCTTCGATACGGCGGTACGGCTCGTTGTTCTGGTTGAAGGCAATACCTTCGATATTGGCAACGCCTTTGTAGTGTTCGAGGTCGTGGTAATGCGCCTTGATTTCCGGATATTGATCTGCGGGATATTTATCGTCGAAATCTTCAATCGCGCGCATGCTGAGGTTGCTGGCGACGAAATCGGCGCGGGCCAGATGGCTGACCGCTTCGGCGAAGCTGACATCGCGCGGCTTGCCGTTGGTGTCTTTGACATGGACTTCGGAAACGAATTTGCCGTCCGCCTGATCAAGCGCAAAAATCATGTAGTGCATGACGCGCCATTTGTCTTCGGTCGGGTCAACGCGCAGCGCTGCCCAGAATTCAACGTGGTTTTCGACAAGGTTCAGGTTTTGGTAGGCATCGGTGCGCATAGAGTCGAAGAATTGCGCTTTGGCGGGCAAAGCAGCGCGCACGCCGTCATTCCACGTTTCCGCTTCTTTTTCGCGCGCGGGTGCCGGTGCTTTTTCTTCTTTTTTGCCCGTGAACCAATTCATCGTCACACCTCTTTATATCTTTTGGCCGTTCTTTATCACTTATTCATAAAACGTGCCGGAGCAGAAAGAAAGGCTGGCGGCCGCTGATGCGACGCGCCAGCCTTGTCTTTATTACTTCGGACCGCGCGGAGAGCGACGGCGCGGGGTTGCCGGCTTGTCGGCAGCAGCGGGCGTTGCAACGCTGTCGCTGTTGTCGTTCGCTTCGGCGCCGTTGTTGGCGGCGTCTTCGCGTTCTTTGCGGGCTTTTTCTGCGTTTTCTTCTGCAACGCGGACCGCTTCGATCTGGCGGGCTTTGTTGCTGCTTTCCGCCGCTTCGATAAGCTTGTCGGTCGCGCCACGCAGGGCTTTCGACGTTGCTTCGATTTGTACGCGGCGTTTTTCGCGGTTTTCCGCTTCGCTTTCGAGCAGGCGCTCAAGACGCTGCGCTGCTTCGATAAGTTTCTGCGGGTCAATCGTACCGCGGGCTTTGGAGTTCTGGGTCAGTTCGTGCGCCTGTTCGATCATATGCTGGGTCTGATCGTGCATGCGGTCGCCCATCTCGTCGGCTTTCTTGATGGTCTGCGCGACTTTGAGGGAGGAACCGGCGATACCGGCGGCGACGAGCATCGCTTTCCACTCGTTCTGGCCGTTGCGCAGGATGTCCTGGATTTTCTTGCGCTGGTCTTCCATCGTTTCAATCATCTGCATCAGCTGTTGGGCAGCGATGACGGACTGCGCGCGGGAGCCTTCGAGAACCATGATGCGATCTTCGAAATCTTCGCGGCGTTTGATGACTTCTTTCATGAAGATTTCATCTTCAGGATCGCCCGACTCTTCGAATACTTCGCGTGCTTCGGGGATATAGTCTTCGTCATAGCGGCGCAGGACTTCTTTGGCCGCACCCAGATAGACCGAGATTTCGCGGGTGGCTTCGGTACGCGCTTTACCGAGTTTCTCGGCTTCGCGGGTCACTTCGATAATGCCTTTTTCGGTGTTTTCGATGTTCTTGACCATTTTCAGCAGGTCTTCGAGCATCTGCGGCAGCGCTTCCTGCATTTCCTTGACGACTTTTTCGTCTTCGGTGCGTTTTGCTTTCGCGCCGGAAACGCTGTCCCACATGCTGCGCATGAATTTGCCCACGCCCTTCACGCCCGTGCCGGCCGCGCCAGCCATGCCCTGCAGGGCCTTGCGGGTCGCTTCGCCGAAGGTGTCAAGGTTCATGTCCTTGATGCCGTTTTCGAGCTTGTCGAAAGCGGACGCCATCACGTTGACCTCGTTGTTGAACTTGGTCTGGACGCGGATCATTTCGTTCGCGACTTTGCCGAGCTTGTCGAGCGGCGCGTTACCGTAGCTGATGACAGCTTCGAAGCTGTTGGGAGCCTTGTCGATGGGGTCCATGATGCGCAGCATCTCTTTGCGCAGATCTTCTTCGGCCTCGTGGAAATAAATCACGCCGCCGCGCGCACGCTTCATACGCTGGCTGTCTTTGTTCTCGCCGCCTTCTTCCGCATTGCGGTTAAAATCTGCTTCGGCGCTGTGTTGTTTATTCATCATCTGGAAAGGCTCCTCGGTGAATCTGTGCGTACACCAACGATGGGGGTTTATGTGACTGGTTATTTTTCTTAATCGCGACAAAATTACAAAAGCGATGACATAATGTCAAGCGCTCATCTCAATAATTTTTTAACGATTACGGTGACACATTATCCAATATTGCCGACGTTTGCAAACGTCATTATTCTTTTTATTTTCAGTACGTTAACAATCTTATCCTCAGGAATCGCCCCGGCAGGGCCGCGCATGTAGTGAAAAGTCTGGCCAATTCGCAGAGCAATAAAATTACTCTGCTTATCCCTCCCGCGGCAGACCCTGCGTTTTCAGATTCTCCCGCCCTCTCCGTCTTACGGTTTGGGCACGTGATAGGCGAAAATATCCTCGTGCGACCATCCGGCCAGGTCGGCGCGCACCACGGCGGGCAGCGCCTTGAACAGACCGTCCGCGATATGCATGCGGCCTTCGTGCGCCAGCAGCTCGTCCAGCTTTTCCTGAATGGCGTGCAGGTAGATGACATCGTTGCAGGCGTAATCCAGCTGGGCATGCGTGAGTTCGGGGGCACCCCAGTTGGTGCATTGCTGTTCCTTGGATATCTTCACGCCGAGCACATGTTTGGCCACGTCTTCAAGGTCATGCGCCTGCGTATACGTCCGCGCGATACGCGAGGCGATTTTCAGGCAATACACGTTTTCAAGAATGACATCGAGGTAATAGCCGATCCACCGCATGTCGCCGCGCGCGAAGTAAAACAGTTTTTTCTTCGATGCGTCGGACAACAGCTTTTTCACGTTCGGGCAGTCGTAGTTGTCTTTGTCGAACTGCACCATATGCGTTTTGCCGCCGTCGCTGCCGTCATAGATTTGCAGAAGGCACAGGCGGTCGCGCCAGACGTTCAGCCCCATGAACTCGCTGTCAATCGCCAGCGTGTCGCCGAAGGTCAGCCCGTCGGGCAGGTCGTTTTTATAAAGCACATAGCGTGGTTCGGACATAATGGTTCCCGGTCTGTATCGTTAGAGTTTGTAGTTCGGTTTGAAGGCCGGTTTTTGCGCCGGCTGGTTGTTTTCGTTGGCGCGCTTGTCGGCCATCGCGTTCACGCGGGCGATGTCGTCGAGGTAATAGTTTTCGAGACGGCTGTAATGACGTCCGCCGACGTCTTTCAACACCTCTTCGGTCACATTGCGCAGGCCATCGAAATTGTTTTCACGCAAACCGTCCAGCGTTGCGGGCAGCGCGTTTGGCATGCGGTCGTTGAAAAAATGCATGGCCGCCGTCCCCATAGCGGGCGTTACGCCATCGTTGGCCGCCTGCGCCGATTTCAGCGTCAGCAAAGTCGCCGACAGGTTCAAAAGCTGCGCCAGTTCACCGCGGCGCGCACTGGGTTCAAGCGCTTCGCAGTAATGTTCGAGGGCGAATTTGAAATAGGTTTTGCCAATCGCCTTCGCCTCATCCGCCGGCACGTTGTCTTTGACGGGGAACAGGATATCGGGGCCTTTTTCAGGCGCGTCTTTCATTTTTTCGCGGCCGCGGGCGATCAGTTCTTCCAGCAAAATTTCCGCCTTCAGGCTTTGCCCCTCGCGCACCAGCGGAGAGAAGGCTTCGGTCAGCTTCGTCCCCTCGCCGGGGAAATACTGGTCATAGCTGCGATAGGCCTGATTGAAACGCGGCCAGAACTGCTGCAGGTGCAGGCCGAAATCGGCGACATGAATCATCGCCATCGCGCCGAGAAACTGTTTTTCCTCGGCAGAGCCCGCGGCGCGGATATCCTTCAGGAAGGTTTCCATCATCGAAATTTCCGCCAGCCATTTATCCTTGCTGAGCGGCAGCGGGCCGTCGGCCAGAAATTCCTTGGCTTTTTGCTGCACGATGGGGCCGATGCCCAGCGTGTCTTTCAGCACATAGCCCTCGTCGAGCATCACGTTGATGAAGGCCACCGATTTGTTTTCGCGCACGACCTGATCATGGTAATGCAGCGCCGCGAAATCGAGGATGTTGGTGTCGATCATCATGGTGCGGGGTTTTTCCTCGCCCAGTTTGGTGCCGACTTCTTCCATGGTGAAGATTTGCGTGGCTGCCTTGAAGCCGCCGTTTTCAAGGTCGCGGTAGATAATGACCATATCGACGTCCGAAGACGCAATCGGCTGGTATCCCCCGTTTTTCATCGCGCGGCCGAAAGACCCCGCCATGATGACCAGATCCGCATTGGGGTGATGCTTCTCGAGCCACGGCTTGAGAACTTTTTCGACGACATCGTGTGCCTGCTGCATACGCGCCTCTCCTTGATAGATATAGGGTGTGTGGCGCGACCCTAGCAACTATGCGGATTCGGGTAAAGCGCGGGGCAGTGCAGCATCGGGCGAATTCGGGCAAAACCGGAAAGAATGTATGTCTATTATAACATTACGAAAAAATACTCTCCCTTGACCGCCGCCATACCTCATGTATATTCACATAATCATTAAAAGGTGCCCTTTGCCCAAACCGACCGCGACAGACAAAAAATCTCCCCCAACCGCTCAGCGGCGCCTGTGGATACGCGGCGCGGTGGCGGCAGCTTTTACGGCGGCGGCGACCGGCGGCGGTCTGGCGGTCTGGCAGGCCACCGAACCGGACTCTCCTTATAAACATCCGCGCGCAAAAGAGGCCTATCATATCCCCGACCGCGCCTGTACGGCGGCGCTGACGTCGGACGCCCCCCTGCCCGCCGCGCCGCGCGGCCAAGGCCAGCCGGTCATGATTGTCCCCGGGTTTATGGGCGGCGAGATGACCATGCGCAGCCTCAGCGCCAAACTGTCGGCCCATGGCTATACCACCTATGGCTGGGGTCAGGGCGTCAATACCGGCATCAGCGAAGAAGTCGCGCTTGGCATGGCGACACAGCTGAACGAGATTGCACAAAAACATCCGGGGCAGAAAATCGCCCTTGTCGGTTTCAGCCTTGGCGGCGTTTACGCGCGCGAACTGGCACGGCAATTCCCCGATAAAGTATCGCAAGTGATTACGCTGGGCGCACCGTTTGCACTGACCGATAAAAAGGGCGACCTTGACCCCATCATGCGCCGCACATTCAATACCTTCACCCTGCCGCTCAGCGACGAAGAAGAGGCAAAAGCCGATACACGCAAGGCCCTGCCCGTGCCCACGACATCCATCTTCGGCCTGCAAGACCGCATCGTAAATTGGCGCGCCAGCCTGAATTACCGTTCCGGCAACACGGAGAACATACCGGTAGATGCGGGGCATCTGTCCATCACCCGCCATGACCGCACGGCGGAGATTATCCTGCACCGCCTTGCGCAGCCGGCAGATAACTGGCAACCGCTGGCGCCGAAACTTTGCGCGCAATCCCCTCTCCGCTGATCACGCGCCGTTCCGTTCAAGATTTTGATTTGCGCACCGCCCGCGCAATCGGATACGCGATGCAACCGACCAGCAGCATCGGACCACCGATGATCGACAGCAGTTTGCCGATTTCCGACCGTTCGCGCAGATTTTCCGTGAGCTCTTCCGGGATATCGGTTTCATCCGGCGTAGCCTCGTCAGGCGCATCGCCGCGCGACTGGATATTGTCAACCAGTTCACGCTCACGCGCGGCAAGGTCGTTTTGTTCCTGACGGATATATTCCGCCGCATCCTTGTCGCCGTCGGCAATCGCTTCGCGCAAATCTTCCTGCAGGCGGGCATGTTCCTGACCGATATCTTCGAATTCCGCGCGGTCTTCATCCGTCAGCCCGCCGCGGCTGGCGGCCGTCCACACACCCGCAATATCGGTGATTGCCGGCAGAACCGCGCCGCGCATGCCGCGCATCACATCGACATAGAAATATGCGGCGCCCAGCATCAGGAAAAACCCGCAGAACATCAAAAAAAGCGCCGCCATTTCGGCAATCGCCGCAAGGCTGCCGCCGGTTGGGGAATTGTTTTGTGGCATCTGGGTCATATCCGGCTCCGCTGCTATTTCCAAAGCATAGCCAAAAGAACCACCCCCTGCAAAAAAAGAAAAGGCCGGAGGATATCCGGCCTTTCTTGTACGAAGCGAAGACGTTGCTTAACCGCAACCGCAGCCGCCGGTGGAGCAGCTGCCTTCTTCTTTTTTCTCGGCTTTGGCAGCTTCTGCTGCAGCCTGCTGCTTTTTGGCAGCTTCGGTTGCACAGCAGCCGCTGTCGTCTTTCTGGGTATTTTCTTGGCTGGTCATGAGTTCCTCCTTCGTCTTTTGTGTGGCACGAATGAAAACATCATCAGAAAACTGATGATAATAGTCATCTATGCCGCAAGCCGCAAAAGTCAACGGCCGCAGCCGTCATAAAAACCCGTTTGGAAACAACCGGATATATCAGATCTGCGGTGGCTTCGGCGGCAACGGGTTATTCCGGAAAGGTTTCAGCGACGCGCGGATAACATCGAGGTCTTCGCTGCCCACCGCGCAAATCGTATCGGCGCCGCCGTAGTAAACATACAAACGGCCTTTGTCGATGACCGCGCCGCAGGGGAAGACCACGTTGTTCACATCGCCCGAAATCTCGTAATCCGCTTCGGGGTGCAGCGACGGCGCCTCGCTCTTGGCGAGAATTTTTTTCGGGTCGTTCTTGTCCAGCAGCATCAGGCTGATCGTCCATTTGAAATCATCCGAAATGCTGGAATAGACCAGCAAAAGACCTTCGGGAATATCAATCGGCGGCGCGCCCGGTTCAATGCCGTGCGCTTCGTAGCCGTTATTTTGCGGGCCGAGCAGCTGGTCTTTTTCAATGTCGTATTGCGCCCACATTTTTTGCCATGCGGCGGGGTTGGTGAAATCTTCGGGCGCGGGGGACATCATGGTGCGCTCGACGCCCGCTTCGTCTTTCCACATGAAATGCACCTTGCCGCCGCTTTCGAACAGCACCCCCGCTTTGCAGCGGCGGTCGGGCCCGATAACACCGTGTTTTTCAAATGTGCGGAAATCCTTGGTGCTGGCCAGCGCGATGCGGATGCCTTCGTCGGCGTCAGGCTGCGACAGGCCTTTGGCAATCGAGGTGTAAAGGATGTAATAGGTATCGCCGATTTTGGTGATACGCGGATCTTCAAGACCGAATTTGTCAAACGGCTGGTCGGGTTTCAGCGCGGCGGCATCGACGAGTTTGAAATCCTTGTCCGGCGCGGCGCCTTCCCACAGGCTCAGATGCGATGTGTATTTGTCGTCAAACTGGTTGATGGCGCCGATTTTCTGATACCCCTTGGGCACCGAGCGCACCAGCATCACGAAATGCCCGTCGGCATATTTGGTTGCGCCGGGGTTAAAGGTTGCGCCCAAATCGCCCTCGGGGCGTACGACTATGCCATGCCTTTTCATCACCGCCTGATGCCTTTCGCTTCGGTAGATTGATACAAGTGTTGTGAATCTGAGAATACGGGCAGCATAATGACATCACCGGCGCAGGGCAACCGCCGCGTATAGAAAATTTGCAGCCGCAGCGCACAAAAATCAGGGACAGTTCAAAACGACGTTGGTATGGCCATGGGTGGTTTTAATGACATTGGCGATGCAGTCTTTGTCCTTGCCATCCTTGCCTTTGATGGTGATTTCGTATTGCCCTGCGGGCAGGTCATAGACTGCCTTGGGCAGCGTCACGTCACGCATTTGCAGGCCAAACTCGCGGTTGATGCTTTCAATCGCTTCGGCTTTTTTCTGTTCGGGGGTTTTGGGTGTTTCCCCCATGCGCTCGCAGCCTGCGGTCAAAAGGGCGAAGGGCAACAGTGCCGTCAAAAAGGCTTTGCGCATGTGTTCTCTCCTGCTGAATGAATATGCGGTACTATAACACCGCTTTTTAATTTATGTCAATTTAAAAATTCCCACGCATCTTGTCGCGGCGCATCATCAAACCACTTATAATGTCAGTATGAAACTTATCGCGCACAATCTGGTTCACCGCCGCATCCTGCTGATTATTTCAGGCGGGATTGCCGCATATAAAAGCCTCGACCTCATCCGCCGCCTGCGCGAACGCGGGGCGGAGGTGCGCTGCATCCTGACATCAGGTGGTGCGCAGTTCATCACCCCGCTCTCTGTCGGCGCACTGTCGGAGAGCAAAGTTTATACCGACCTGTTTTCCCTGACTGACGAACAGGAAATGGGGCATATCCGTCTGGCGCGCGATTGCGACCTTGTCCTCGTCGCCCCTGCCAGCGCGAATATCATGGCGCGCGCGGCGCAAGGTATGGCGGATGATCTTGCCTCCACCGTTTTGCTGGCGACGGATAAACCCGTCATGATGTGTCCCGCCATGAACCCCGCGATGTGGGATAACGCCGCCACGCAGGAAAACATCGCCACGCTAAAGCGGCGCGGAATTCATTTCGTGGCCCCCGCCGTCGGCGATATGGCCTGCGGCGAACATGGCGCGGGCCGCCTGCCCGACGTGCCGGAAATTGTCGCCGCCGTATCCGAATTTTTCGCCATTAATGGCCCGCTGCGTGGCCGCCGCGCGATTGTCACCAGCGGCCCGACGCATGAAAGCATCGACCCTGTCCGTTTTATCGGCAATATTTCATCCGGCCGTCAGGGACATGCGATTGCCGCGGCGCTCGCGGGTGCGGGCGCCGATGTAACACTGATATCCGGCCCTGTGCAGGAAACCCCGCCCGCGGGTCTGCAGGTCGTGCGCGTCACAACCGCCCAGCAAATGCTGGAGGCAACACTGAAAGCCCTGCCCGCCGATATCGCCGTTTTCGCCGCTGCCGTCGCCGATTACCGCCCCGCAGAAACATCCGCGCAGAAAATCAAAAAATCCGGCGATGAAGGACTGTCGCTGACGCTGGTGCAAAACCCCGATATCCTGCGCACCGTCGCCACAGGCAATCACCGCCCCGCGCTTGTGGTCGGTTTTGCTGCGGAAACAGACGCAGGTATTGATGACGCCAGAAAAAAACTGGCACGCAAGGGGTGCGACTGGCTGGTGCTGAACGATGTGGCGGGCGGCAAGGTTTTCGGTCAGGACGACAATACGGTGACCGTGCTGAAAAAAACCGCGGCAGATATCACAGCCGACAGCTGGCCCACCATGACCAAGCAGGATGTCGCGCGGCATCTCGTCGCCGATATTGCGCAGGTTTTGAAATAAACAGTTCCGGCGACGTCTAGCGCGGCCAGCCTTTTTCACCGTCGATGTAGACGCGGAACCATAGCTCCAGCATCAATAGCGCAAAGCCCTGGCGCATTTCGATCATATCGCCCTCGCGGACGCGGTTCATGATATTGCGCACGACATCGGGATTCAGCAACCCACGGCGGCGCACGGCCTGTTCGGACAGGCACGTTTCCATCAAATCGCGCATCAGGCGGGTCGACATGAAACGCTGCATGGGCAGACCCGCGTGGCGGCGGGAAATTTCCGGCACACCCGGCATGTTTTTTTCGACATAGTTGCGTATCATCACCTTGCCTTTACCGCCCTGATATTTCAGGTGGTCGGGCGCGGAGAGGATAAATTCGACCAGCGGGTGGTCCATATACGGCATGCGCAGCGATGTCGACGTCAATCCCGCAATTTTGTCAGCGCGCAGCAAAGTACTATCCTGCAACACATAATCTTTTTGCAGCGCCAGCAGCGATGATACCGGCGTCGGCCATGCCAGCGCGGATTCGCGGCGACTGTCCATGAAGCTTTCCATCAGCGGCGACATCGTGGGGGTATACAGATCCGCCTTGTCACGCGCCGTAAAAATCGACGTCATCAGCGTATAGCGCCGCGTCAGGCTGCTGCGTTTATTGCCAATTTCCTTGAACAAAGACAAAATACGTTCGCGGCATTTGTCACCGACGCGCCCGTTGCAATCAAACTGGCTGTCCATCCACGACTGGGGCAGCATGCGCACGCCCATGCGGTAAAGACCCGCAAACATCGGCGGCATGCGGCTCATGCGCAGGAACGCTTCCTGCTGCAAAAGCCCGCACATCATATCGTCCGCGCCCACGCCGCGGATAAGGCCATCGGCCCCCTGCCCGGCATGCTGCGAGAGCATAAAAGAAGAAACCATCGAGGCATCGGCCACAGGTTCATCAAGCGCCCAGACGATTTCCGGTAGTTTTTCCATGTCGGGGGGCGTGCAGATGATTTCGTGATGGCGCGTGCCCAGACGTCGCGCGATATCACGCGCGGGAGCCAGCGCTTCATCGTCGCCGTCATAACCGACGGCAAATGTATCAAGCCCGCGCGGCGGCGCGTCCTTCATCAGGCAAGCGGCGATGGCCGTATCTTCGAGAGAACCGGAAAGCGAAATTGCCGGCTTGTTAAAACCCGCGGCGGACTGACGCACCGAATCTTCGAGCAGCTCGTCAAAACGCGCCTGAAAATCCGCATCGGTTTTCAGAGCGCCGTCGGGGCGCATATAGGTTTCCCACTGCCAATACGGCTCGACCATCACATGCAGGCCGGGGTTCCAGATCAGACGGTGACCGGCGGGCAGCTTGTGCACGCCCTTGAAAAAGGTACCCGGCCCCGGACTGAAGCCGAAGGTCAGATAGGCGTCGATCGCGCGCAATTCGGGCACGGCTTTGACGCCGGGGTGTTCCAGCAGCGCCTTGATTTCGGAGGCGAAAACAAAATCACCCGACTGGGTGGTGGTATAATAAAGCGGCTCCTGCCCCATGCGGTCGCGGGTGATGAACACGAAATCCTTCAGCGTATCATGCACCGCGAAAACGAACCGCCCGCGCAAATGGGCGGCCAGATTAAGACCGTAAGCTTCATAAAGATGCAGCACAAGCTCCGCTGTGCCATCGCTACGGAAATGGATGCCCTTGCGTTCAAGGTCGGCACGCAAGGCCGGATAATTCGAAATTTCACCGGAAAAAAGAACAACAATACTGTCGTCGTGGCTATAGGCTGGCTGAGCGGCGCTTTCGGTGGCGCTGCCGCGCATCCCCATAAAAATGGGATTCGCGTGATAAAACGCCTCGCCGCCGCGGCCGCGGTGCGCCAGCTTGCGCACCATGCCCTGAATCACTTCCGGCGCCTGTGCCTGGCCGAAATAACCCGCTATGCCTGCCATTATATTCCCTGTATCCCCGATATCGTGGCGTTTCGTCGCGCAAGCATCCTACACTATAACAGGTCAGCCGCCAACCTCCCGCATACGATCGCCTTCACCCGTGGTTTCGGACGGCGCGGGTGTCATTTTGACCAGCGTAATCTGGTTGCGCTGTTTTTTCAGCACGTCAAAGCGGAAACCATGAAAGGTAAACGACTGCCCGACACTGGGAATACGCTGGCTTTCATACAGCAAAAGCCCCGCGACGGTCGAATAATCCTCGTCCGGAATATGCCAGTCGCGGTCACGGTTCAGGTCACGCAGCGTCACCTTGCCATCGACAATATAGCTGCCGTCCGGCTGCGGGCGCACACCGGCGACGGCAATATCATGTTCGTCGTCAATCTGGCCGACGATTTCTTCCAGAATATCCTCGAGCGTGATAACCCCCATCAGCGCGCCATATTCATCGACCATAATCGCAAAATGCTCGCGGCGGCGGCGGAACGCCTGCAGCTGTTCGAACAGCGTGGCGGATTCCGGAATAAACCACGGCTCCATCATCGCGCGCGACAGGTCGAGCTTCGACACATCCCCGCCGCAATGGCGCAATTCCTGCAGCATCAGCTTGGAGTGTATCACCCCGATGATATTATCCGGGCTTTCGCGCCAGACCGGCAAACGCGTGAAGGAACTATGCATCACCTCGTCGACAATGCGGTCAATCGGCTGGTCGGCGTTGATCATGCGCACATTTTTACGATGCACCATGATTTTTTCGACATTGACGTCGGCAAGATCGAGAATCGATTTCAGCATGGCGCGGGTTTCCTGCCCATCGCCGTCACCCCCCTGCTGTTCGCTCGCAGCCAGAAGGTCAATCGCACCGCGTAATTCTTCCTGCTGCGCCTCGTTTTGGTCAGGCGCTTCGTGGCTGACGCGGCACAAACGAAACAGCGCATTGACGATATGCGAGATCGTTCGCGTCACCGGCGACAGTATGAATGTCAAAACCGATACCAGCGGCGCCACCGCCAGCGATACGCGGTCGGGGTGCAGCAGCGCATAGGTTTTGGGCATGATTTCAGAGAAAATCAGCACCAGCAGCGTCACGCCCAAGGTTGCGTAAATCACACCCGTTTCGCCAAACAGCTTGATCAGCACCGATGTCGCCAGCGCGGAGGCAGAAATATTGACAAGGTTATTCCCCAGCAGCAGCCCGCCGATCAAACGATCTTTCTGCTCGCGCAGTTTATTCACCATGGCGGCGCGGCGGCTACCGTCGATTTCAAGCCTGTGCATGCGCGCGCGGGATGCCGCGGTCAATGCCGTTTCCGATCCGGAAAAGAAAGCCGACAGTACCAGCAGAACCATAAAAAGTATCAGTTCAGTCAGAAATTCGCCCGTCATGTTGTCAGCTCGCTATCTGTTGAAGGAAGTCCAGAAGTTCCGTTTCGTCCGTATCGCGGGATACAAAAGCACCGCCGATACCGCGCAGCAGTATCAGCGTGATGCGTCCGCTGTCGTTTTTTTTGTCACCGCGCATGGCGGCAAGAATATCCGCCGGTGCCGCCGCGAACGGCGGGCGCGTCATCATCCCCGCCGCCTGTAAATGCCTCTCGATACGCGCAGGCACATCCGCTGCGCAAAGCCCGCGCCGCGCGGAAAATGCCGCCGCCCACAGGCAGCCGATAGCCACCGCTTCACCATGCAGCAGACGCCCGTCATAGCCGCCGATTTTTTCCAGCGCATGGCCGAAGGTATGCCCGAGATTCAAAAGCGCGCGGATGTCTTTTTCCTCGCGTTCATCCTCGGCCACGATATCGGCCTTGGATTTGCAGCTGATAGCGATGGCTTCGCGCTGCACGGCTGCGTCGCCCGCCAGAAGCGCGGCAGCGTTTTCCTCCAGCCAGTCAAAAAACGCGGCATTATTGATAAGCGCGTATTTAAAAATTTCCGCATAGCCCGCACGCATCTCGCGCGGCGGCAGCGATACCAGCACATCGGTATCAATCAGCACCGCACGCGGCTGGCAAAACGCACCCACAAGGTTTTTGCCAAGCGGCAGGTTAATTCCCGTCTTGCCGCCGACGGAACTATCGACCTGCGCCAGCAGCGTGGTCGGGATTTGCACAAAATCAATCCCGCGCATTAAAACCGCGGCGGCAAAACCTGTTATATCCCCAATAACGCCGCCCCCCAGCGCCACCAGCGCGGATTTGCGATCCATCCCCTGCGCCAGCGCGGCAGAAAGAATATGCTCCAGCTGCGCGAAATTCTTGCTGCCCTCGCCCGCCGGCAATACCACGGGCGGGACGACGTCAAATCCCGCCGCCTCAAGTCTTTTGATAAGCTGCGGCAGATACGGCAGCGCGGCCACATTGTCATCTGTGACGATACAGATTTTTTTCGCGCGCAAAACGCCGCGCAGCACAGCCCCCGCCGCGGCCAAGACGCCACTGCCTATATATATATTATAGTCACGCCCCGCGCCGAGGGTGACGGTCACGGTTTCCGTGCCCTGCGGCATCACCATGGTTTTCTCGCCCTGTGGGCTCATGCGGTTTCTCCGTGATTATCGGTGCTGTCCGTCTTGCGCACAGAGGTGCCGCGCGGCATATCTTCGGCAGGCAATTTCCCTTGCTGCGCGAGTTCGCGCCGGATACGGCGCGCCATGGTCTGCGGCGATTGTTTATCTGTCATCAGCGTAATGTCGGCCTCGGCATAAACGGGATAGCGCACATCCATCAGTTCGCGCAGTTTTTGCGCGCGGTCGACACCCTGCAGCAGCGGACGATGCGCCGTGCGGCGCGTGCGCGCGACCAGCGTTTCCAGATCGGCTTTGAGCCAGACCGATACGCCGTGTTTTTTAATCGCCGCGCGCACGGCAGGCTGAATGAACGCGCCCCCGCCCGAGGCCAGCACAATCGGCGGGCCTTCGAGCAGGCGCTCGATGACGCGGAGCTCGCCTTTTCGGAATTCCGCCTCGCCGAATTCTGCAAAAATATCGGGAATGGGCATGCCTGCCGATTTTTCGATTTCATGGTCGGCATCCACAAACGGCAAGCCCATCAGGCGCGCCAATTCACGGCCGACGCGGCTTTTGCCCGCGCCCATCAAACCCACAAGTACGATAATCGGTAAGGTTTTTGGCATTTTTTCCCGTTATTCCAGTGCTTTAATCTGCCTGTTTCCGCCGCCGAAATCAAGCAAAGCCCCGTTTTTATACACTTATGAAAAAATATATTGACTTATGGTATGCGCCGGCGTAAAACATTATCCAGCTTTATGGTATTTACCTTGGTCGGGTGCTTACACTCGTTTTGAGAATAAACGGGCGGCAGCACGAAAAGGAAAAACCAGAGCCAAAAACCGCCAAATATGTTGAAAACACAAATACGTTTGAGGCATATTCAAGACAACAACAACGCGCGGAAAAGAAAAAGAAGGCACACATGTCAAAACTCCTGACCTCCCTTGTTTTTCTTGCGTTTGTTTTTGCAGCTGGCGGCTTTGCGGTTCTGGCAGTCTGGGATGTTCCCGTGGCCCAGACAACCGTGGAAAAGACGCTGGACAGCAGCACGTTCCTGAACCGGAACATCTGATCTCCGCATTTTCCAGGTTTCCTAGACATATCGCCGCTGGCGAATCATTCTGGTAAGAGATGATTCCCCGCTGCGCCGAGGGGATGCCATTCGCCTAAGGTACTCAAAAACAGTCGTTTTCGGGTACGGAGGGCGGACAGAGGCCTTATACGGGATATGACGGAAAATCGTGAAAATTTCATGACTTTAGGCAACTTCTTGATTTTTGACCTTAAGTTCATGCAATACTAAAAATAAATTTTCACATATTCCCTCTTGCAATTCCCTCGGGGATACGGCTTTATGTCTTAAAGTTCACTTGTTACGGAGGTGTACAACTCAAAATAAGCCAATAAATCAAAGGCAATTGAGTTGTGCTCAGAAACTTTACAAAGGAGAAACACACAATGGCTCGTCCAGGTCGTCCCAGAATGCCTAAAGCCCCCCTGCCCGGGAGCGTCGAGGGCTTTCTTGATATGCTCATCGCTGAACGCGGTGCTGCTTTGAACACCCGCCACGCCTACGAACGTGACCTCGCGGATGTCTGCGCCTTTCTGAAAAAAGGTGGCAAAGACATCGACAGCGCGACCACGAACGATCTCAAAGAATATCTGAACGAACTCAGCGATCGCGAAAATGCGAAAAGCAAGGGTGGCGGCAAAACGGCCGTTCGTACCATTGCCCGCCGCATCTCTGCGCTGCGCCAGTTCTTCGGCTTCCTGGTTTCCGAAGGCAAACGTCCGGAAGATCCGACGTCGACCATCGAAAGCCCGAAGCAAACCCGTACTCTTCCCAAAATTTTGAGCGAAGATGAAGTCACCGTACTCATCAACACCGCTCAGAAGCAAGGCGGCCCGGAAAGCATCCGCCTTGTTGCCCTGCTCGAGATTCTCTATGCGACGGGCCTGCGCGTTTCCGAACTCGTTGGTCTGCCCCTCACCGCCATCGGCCCCGACAGCCGTTACCTGACTGTCGAAGGCAAAGGTGGCCGTGAACGCATGGCGCCCCTCTCCGAGCCGGCTCAGAAAGCGATGCGCGCATACATGGAAATTCGCACGAAATTCCTGATGCCGGATCGCGCCGAATCGCAAAGCAAGTGGCTGTTCCCGTCGCGTACGTCGGAATCCGGCCACCTGACCCGCCAGCGTTTCGCCCAGCTGCTGAAAGAGCTGTCCCGCAATGCCGGTATTGATCCGGAGCGCGTCAGCCCGCACGTTCTGCGCCATGCCTTCGCAACCCACCTGCTCAAGCACGGTGCGGATCTGCGTTCGGTGCAGAAAATGCTTGGCCATGCAGACATCGCAACGACCCAAATCTACACGCAGGTCGTCGGTGATCAGGCCAAAGAAGCTGCTGAGAAGCATCCGCTCGCTCAGAAAGCGAACGGCTAACCACTCCATTTGCATACCGCTGCCTGTTCCGGGGTATGTATGTGAATAAAATTGAAGAAGGACGCTTTCCCACCCGAAAGCGTCCTTTTTCTATTATCATGACAGGCGCGACAGAAAGTGAACCTAGGAGCACGCGATGACCGAGAGAGATGCGCCCCCTGTTATCCAGATCCGCCCCGATACGTTTGGCGGCAAGCCCGTTATCCGCAGCACACGGCTGAAGGTGGAAACTGTCCTTTTGTATCTGGCGCAGAGCCTGTCGGTTGAACAAACGCTGGCCGAATACCCATCACTCACGCCCGAAGACATCCGCGCCTGTCTTTCTTATGCGGTGGATGTCCTGCATAAAAACTAACAATAAAACCGCCTCGACAATATGGCAAAAGAAAACCTACCCTCTCCAGCTTTCTTGAACCTTGGACATATTTCGCTATACTGCGGCCTTCTTGGCGTCTGACGGGCGCTGCCTGACACAAACGGAAAGCATTCATGGTCTATCATCTGGAATTCGAAAAACCGATCGTCGAGCTGGAAGCGAAAATCGCCGAACTGGGCCAGCTGCCCAACAGCGGCGACATGCAGGAAGAAATCACCCGCATGCGCGAAAAATCCGAACGCATCCTCATCCAGACCTATTCCAAACTGGCGCCCGACCAGAAAGTGCAAGTGGCCCGCCACCCGAGCCGTCCGCACTTCCTCGATTACGCCAAGCGCCTGATTCAGGATTTCACGCCGCTGGCCGGTGACCGCTATTTCGGCGAAGACGCCGCGCTGCTGGGCGGCCTTGGCCGTTTCCGCGGGCAGAGCGTTGTTGTCATGGGGCAGGAAAAAGGCCACGACACCCAAAGCCGTATCCATCACAATTTCGGCATGACCAAGCCCGAAGGCTACCGCAAGGCGCAGCGCCTGATGGCCATGGCCAGCCAGTTCAAACTGCCGATTATCACGCTGGTTGATACCGCAGGCGCCTTCCCCGGCATCGAAGCGGAAGAACGCGGCCAGTCCGAAGCCATCGCGAAATCGATTGAATCCTGCCTGCGCGCCGAAGTCCCCGTCGTCTCGACGATTATCGGCGAAGGCGGTTCGGGCGGCGCGATTGCGATTGCCACCGCCGACCGCGTGATGATGCTGGAACATTCCATCTATTCCGTCATTTCGCCCGAAGGCTGCGCGTCTATTCTCTGGCGTTCCGCCGAATTCGCGAAAGACGCCGCGCGCGCGCTGAAGCTGACCGCGCAGGACCTCAAACAACTCGGCATCATTGATACCATTATCGAAGAGCCGATGGGCGGCGCCCACCGCGAGCCGGAGCGCACCATCGACGTTGTCGGTGATTATATCGAACGTGCCCTCGCCGAATTGAAACCGCTGGATGCGGCAACCCTCAAAACCCGCCGCCGCCAGAAATTCCTCGAAATGGGGCATACGGTTTAAAAAAGAAAACCGGACATCATAAAAACCCGCGCGCTTTCGCAAAAGGCCGCGGGTTTTTTATTTCGAATTTTGTGGGGACGATGACTGGGCCGGTTTGACCGCCGTTTCTGGCCGCGGCTTTTCATGCAGGCGGTCCAGCACATCGCGGATGGGCGAGCCGAGGCGGTAAACCGCCGGCTGGGTATGAATGGCCCAATCCAGAATACGCGCCATCACAGGCGCCTGCGCGACGGCATTATCGCGGTATTTCTCGTAAGTCGCGCCCGCGTAAGGGTTCGGCATGAAACGCGGCACGAAAACAATACCCGCGATAAAAACACCGACCATGGCGGCCTGCACCGGCAGACGCATGTATGTCGGCAACCAGCGGCGGCGCATCAGGGCGCCCAGCCCCGCGCGCACCATGATATTCCACCAGCGCAGCAAGGTTAAAATCACCACCATCAATGAAATGATAAGCGCAACCGCGGGAATATATACCGCGCGGGCGTAGTCTTTGCCCTTTTCCGCCAGCGGCTGTCCGTTGGCGTATTGCTGCTTCTCCGCCTCGATATCACCCAGCATATTGTCGAGAATTTGCCGATAGCGCGGCAAAATCATTTTTTTGAAAAACACATCCGGCGACATCACCAGATCTTCAATCGGCGGCAGGGGCGGCATTTTAGCGGCTTCAAAAAACTGCGGAATGGACAGACCGGGCGGCATGCCGGCGGGTGCTTTCTTTTTCCATTTCCGGTTGATTTCCTGACGGATGAGCGTTTCAACCGTCTGGCGGAAAGATTCAGGTTCATAAAACCAGTTGACCGGCAGGGTCAGTCCCGATTCCGGCATTTTGGTCGAAATATAATCCTGCACCTTTTCACGCAGCTTCACTTGCGTCGGATAGGCCGCCACGAATTCTGCCCGCGTTTTAATATCCGGTGTATAGCCGCCGGAGCGTTCGGCAAACTGGCGTTCAGCATCCGATGCGACGTCGGCGACAATCGTGCGCTCTTTACCGCGCACCAGCGGCGGGCAGTTGCGCGTTGCGCAGTATTCACGCAAGCGGTCTTTATAAGGCGCGATGCGCTGTATCATATTAAGGCCGCTGGCGCTGATCTGCTGCTCGTATTCGCGCACGCCTTGTTTGTATCGCCGCCAGCCGAGGTCGATTTCCCTTTCGACTTCCTCGACCGCACGGCGGCTTTCGATGGAGACCACCTCTTGCGCCATCGCGCGGTCATATTCTTCGGATGCGCGTTTGTAGGGAATATAGTACTGGTCAATCATTTGCTGCTGGATTTTGCTGCGCTCCTCGGCGACCTTGGCGAGGTAACGGTCATATTGTTCGCGCGGTGAAAACCACATACCGCGCGATGCCACGCTTTGCACCATGCGGTCTTTGTTTTCTTCCATATCTGCACGGATACCGTCGGGGCTTAGCATCCACATACTGCCGAGGATAATCCGCGCCGACTTGACGTTATCCAGCTCGTTTTCCGCATCACAAAGCGCAAGTTCTTCGAGGTTGATGGTGCAGTTTTCAAGAATGGAGCGCAGCATCAGCACATAACGCGCATTGACGCGCTGCTCCCATGTCGTGCGTTCGATGAGCGCCTGCTCAATCAGCAGTTTCTGGCCCAGAAAAACCGCCGGCCAGACAATCAAAAACAGGCTGACCACATTTACAAAAACATTCCGCCCCCGCCCGATGGCCGAACCATAAGCCACGCCCAGCGCGGGCGCCATGGACAGCATGATATCCTTGCTGCTGGGGTCGATGGGAATGCTGGCAGGTCCTGCGATGGCCGCCGAGAAAATCATCATCATCGGCAAAAGCGCCACAAGGCCGATCATGTAGTAAAGCCAGCGCAGCCGCCCCGCCGTGACATGAAACGACGACGACGCAAAAAGCCCCAGCACCAGCAAAAAACATCCGCCCGCCGAAACGGCACGCCCGAAGACCTGCAGATCTTCCATTTTCACAGGATCGGACCGCACACTGCCCGCAATATCCAGCAGCGACATATTGAATTCTATTTCCGCAACCAGATAGCCCATACTGAGCAAAAACAGCAAAGCCGAGGCACGGAAACCTTTTTTTATAAAACTCCGCAGTGCAGAGGGCTTCCTGATGGCCTGTGATGCGCCCTTGTGGGGGCGTTCTGTGTCTTGAATATGCGCGGCCGCCGGCGTGACATCTTCGGCGGGGTCTTCGGCTGCATGAGCAGATGACGACAAGACAGACACATCGCTATCTTCGTCCACAGGATCGGCAAATCCTGCCGCAGGCGGCGCCGCATCCCCCGCCGCCGCGGCAGGTGCGTTTTGTTCAGGGCGCGGCACGTCCGGCTGTTCGGGCGGGGTGTCTTTCATTCCCCCAGTTTAGCACGGGAAGAAACCCTGCCGCTAATGCGTTTTTATGCGCGCGCCCTTATGGATTTCCAGCGTTCAGGCTGTAATTTTATGGGGAATCTGCAGGGCATCACCACCGCGCGCGGATTTGATTTGACGCTGCACGGATGTCACCTGCTGGCTGGTGCGCGCCGCCGTGCGGTAGTATTCCATCAAAAACACGCGCAGTGCCGCCGTGAAGGATGCGCCCGGTTCTTTGAGGTCATGCACAGCGCCGCAAAGGTCGTGGATGCTGCACCCTTCCAGCTGCGCAACCTCGCGCAGGGCATGCCACATTTCAGGCTCCAGCCGCACGCTGGTGCGGCGTTGGTGGATACGTACGTTTTTGCTGATCAAGGCGCCCTGCTGCGCGGCTTTGCGCGCGGCTTGTACGGGAAGGCTTTCCTGCTGGTTGGCGGTATAAATTTGCTGATATGCCTCGGTCATGAATGTCTCCTTTTGGTATGAAAAGATGGGCAGTAAGATTTGGTGTCAAAAATAAGTTCTGGTTTTATATGGTTTATCTATAGCCGTCTTGTCGCCGCGTTTGCGAAAAAAGCGCCCGCGGCGCCCGCCCCTCTCAGGATGGGTCTGTGTACTCTAGGATGCAGGGCATCCAATTACAACTATAAATTGAATTGATTAAAATTTTACAACAATTAGATGTACTGCACTGCGGCAGCGGCGCCTTGGCTTGCAGTTGTCTGCGGGTATCTGAAAAATAACACCGCATGACAAAGACTTCCCCGCGCCCCCTGTCATTCATCGGTATGCGGACTATTTTGGGTCAACATATCGCCGCCGCGTGCTTTGCGGCAGCGATTCCGTCAAAGCGGCGGGAATCGGGCGCTGTCACAAAAATTACCCTTGTATTTTCAATGGCAAAACCGGTTTTCTCGCTGCCCCTGCCTTGTATTCGCGCTGAAGGACGTTCATAATTTTAAGATGTGGGATTTCAAGGGAAAATCGTTTCTGCATGGCCTTCGGGACCATCAAGAAAAAATGCCGACGCCGCGCAAGGGCTGCGACGTGCCGGGCTGCCCGCATACGGGCGATTACAAGGCCCCCAAATCCCGCTATGACCTGCGCGATTATTACTGGTTCTGCCTGGACCATGTGCGCGATTACAACGCGAACTGGGATTTTTTCAAGGGCATGAGCCCCGGTGAAATCGAATACCACATGCACAAAACCGTGGTCTGGGACCGCCCCACGTGGCGCATGACCGAGGCCGGACTGGCCGAAGACCGCGCGCGTGAAAAAATCTATGCCCATTTCAGCCGCGGGGAAAGCGTCTTCGGCGATTTTTCCATGCACGGCGACGGCGAAGACGGCCCGCAAGCCGATGCCCGCATCGATGTCGGCGCCATTCCCCACCCGACGGTCGAGGCGCTGGGCGTCATGGGGCTTGCCCCGCCTGTGGGCTGGGAAGAGGTAAAATCCCGTTACAAATCGCTGGCCAAGAAGTATCATCCGGATACGAACAAGGATACGGGCGCCGAAGAGCAGCTCAAAAAAATCAACATGGCCTATACCATCCTCAAACTCTCCTACCAGACCTACAGCCAACTGGACGAAAGATAAAAAATGACTGCCTCCGCACAGAAAAAACTCCCCGATATCATGGTTTCGGTCCGTCAGGTTTTCGGCATCGATTCAGATTTGCAGGTGCCCGCGTTTTCAAACCGCGACGACAAGGTGCCGGAAATCGACGATGCCTATATTTTCGACAAGAAAACGACCCTCGCCATTCTTGCGGGCTTTACGCACAACAAACGCGTGATGGTGCAGGGTTATCACGGCACGGGTAAATCGACGCATATCGAACAGGTCGCGGCACGGCTCAACTGGCCCTGCGTGCGCGTCAACCTTGACAGCCACGTCAGCCGCATCGACCTTATCGGCAAGGACGTCATCGCGCTCAAGGACGGCAAGCAGGTCACGGAATTCAAAGAAGGCATCCTGCCCTGGGCGCTGCGCAATCCTGTCGCCCTTGTATTCGACGAATACGATGCGGGCCGCCCCGATGTGATGTTCGTGATTCAGCGCGTGCTGGAATCGTCGGGCAAGCTGACTTTGCTCGACCAGAACGAGGTGCTGCACCCCCACCCCGCGTTTCGCATTTTTGCGACGGCCAATACCATCGGCCTTGGCGACACCACTGGTCTTTACCACGGCACGCAGCAGATCAACCAGGGCCAGATGGACCGCTGGAACATCGTCGCCGCGCTCAATTATCTGCCGCCGGAGCAGGAAACAGATATCGTTCTGGCCCGCGTGCCCGCGTATAAAACCGACGAAGGTAAAAAAACCGTCGCCGCCATGGTGCGTATGGCCGGCCTGACGCGCAAAGGCTTCATGGCGGGCGACCTGTCGACCGTCATGTCGCCGCGCACCGTCATCAACTGGGCGGAAAACGCGCAAATTGTCGAAGACCTCGATTTCGCCTTTACCCTCACCTTCCTCAATAAATGCGACGAGCTGGAACGCGCCATCGTATCGGAATACTACCAGCGCTGTTTCGACCGCGCGCTCGTGGCGACCGGCGGAGCGGCATGAGGCTTATCCAGCTCAATCTCTGGTACGGGCGTTTGATTATGAACGCCGTGCGGTTCATGCAAAAAGCGCCGCCCGATATCCTGTGCCTGCAAGAGGTCATGAGCAACCCAGACTGCGAGGAATTCAATTTCAACAACCTTGAAAAGCTGAAGCGCGACCTCGGCTATGACTACCACTTTTTCTCGCCGACACTCGATTTCGCCACAGGCGACAGCACAACATTTTTCGGGAATGCGATATTAAGCCGCAAACCGATAGAAGAGGTTAAAACCGTTTTTACTTACGGCGAATACCTCAGTCATTTTTCATTGAAACGTCCTGACGATATGCCGCGTAATTTCCAACATGCCGTCATCGCCGGCGCAAATATCATCAACCATCACGGTTTCTGGTTCGATGGCGATAAAATCGGCAACGCCGAAACCGAACGCCAGATGGGCATGGTTTCCGACTATATCGCGGGCCTCTCCGGCCCTGTTATCTTTACGGGCGATTTGAATTTATGGCCGGAGGCTGTATCGCTGCGGTATTTCAAAAACGCGATGCGCGATCTTGTCGCCGAATACGGTTTCACCACCACGCGGAATTTCACGTCGTTCAAACCTGTCGAGATTTGCGATTATATTTTCGTCAACGAACACGTTACCGTGAACGGATTCAAGGTGCATGACGACGTGGTATCCGACCACGCGATGCTGGAGCTGGATTACGCATGACCGACCAGCACGACCCGACCGAGAATTTCAAAAGCGCAACGCAATCGACCGCCCGCGCGCTGTCGGGCCGTGACGATCTGGATGTCAGCTTCAGCGGGCACATCGCGGAGATGGGCGATGGCAGCATCCGCCTGCCCGCCCTGCCCAAAGATATGTCCGAAGACGACACACGTTTCGTGCGCGGCCTTGCCGACAGTTTTGCGCTGCGCCTGCGCTATCACGATTCCGCGCTGCATGGCCGCCTGCTGCCCGCCGATCCTCAGGCGAAGGCGGTGTATGAGGCGCTCGAAGATGCGCGCATCGAGGCCGTCGGCACCGCCGATTACCCCGGCGCCGCCGCAAATATCGAAACCACGCTGAAGCGCGAAGCCAAACGTCTTCGCCTGCATCTGGTTAAGGGCATGGAAGACGCCCCGCTGGCAGAGGCGCTGCGGTATCTGGCGCGCGAGGCCTTCACCCGCCGCCCCGTGCCCGCCGAAGCCGCCAAGACCGCCAAAATCTGGAAGCAATGGATACGCGACCATTTGGGCGAAGACGGGCTGGAATCCCTGCACCGCGTGATGCACGATCAGGAACAATTCGCCCGCCTTGCCCAGCAGATGATTTCGCGCATGGACATGGAACCCGCGCCCGCCGAACCGCCGCGCAACCCCGAGGATGGCGACAGCGACAACGATGAAGATGCCAAAGGCGCCGATACCCCCAACGACGATGGCAGCCCCAAAACCCCGCCGCCCGTCGGCAGCGCGGAGGAAAGCGACAACGGCGACAGCGCCGAACAGCAAATGGACGCGCAGGCCGGCAGCGAGCTGGAGGAAATGGACGATCAGAGCGCCACGTCCGAAGACGACGAGCCACGCCGCAATGACCCGCGCCGCGATGATTACGAAACCCTGCACGGCGATTACAAAGTTTACTGCACCGCGTTCGACGAGGTTGTGCAGGCCAAAGACCTTTGCGATGCCGAGGAACTTCAGAAACTGCGCAAAATGCTCGACAAGCAGCTCACGCAGCTGCAGGGCGTCATCACGCGGCTTGCGAACCGCCTGCAGCGCAAGCTGATGGCGCAGCAAACCCGCGCCTGGCAGTTCGACCTTGAAGAAGGCTTGCTCGACAGCGCCCGCCTGTCGCGCGTGGTGACAAACCCGCTCATGCCCATCAGCTATAAACAGGAAAGCGAAACCGATTTCCGCGACACCGTGGTGACGCTGCTGATTGACAATTCCGGATCCATGCGCGGTCGCCCCATCACGATTGCGGCGATGTCCACGGATATTCTGGCCCGCACGCTGGAGAGATGCGGCGTGAAAGTCGAAATCCTCGGCTTCACCACCCGCGCGTGGAAAGGCGGCGCCTCGCGCGAGCGCTGGCTGGCCGACGGCAAACCGTCATCGCCGGGGCGTCTGAATGACCTGCGCCATATCGTCTATAAGGGCGCCGACAATCCATGGCGGCATTGCCGCGCGAACCTCGGCCTCATGCTGCGCGAGGGATTGCTCAAGGAAAACATCGATGGCGAGGCGCTGCTCTGGGCCTATGAACGCCTGATGTACCGACCCGAACAGCGCAAAATTTTGATGGTGATTTCAGACGGCGCGCCGGTGGACGATTCTACCCTTTCGGCCAATCAGGGCAATTACCTTGAAGAACACCTGCGCCGCGTGATCCATTACATCGAAAACAAATCACCCGTGCAACTGCTGGCAATCGGCATCGGCCACGACGTCACGCGCTATTACGAACGCGCCGTCACCCTCGTCGACGCCGAAGAACTGGGCGGCGCCATCACCGAAAAACTGGCCGAGCTTTTCGATGAAAAACAACCCGCCCGAAAGAAAAAGCGCGGGTAAAACCGCCTGATTTTCCTGTTTATTCCCCCCTCCGCCTGCGCTAAAATCGCGCGGAAACGAGAGGGTGCCGAGAATGTCCGAACAACACAAAGTCTATAAACCCAAAGCCATCAGCGGCTTTCCCGAATGGTTGCCGGAGTACCGCGCCGTGGAACAGCAATGGCTGGATAAAATCCGCGCCGTGTTCGAAAGCTACGGGTTTTGCAACATCGAAACCCCCTCGGTCGAGGAAATAGACGCGCTTTCCGCCAAGGCCGGCGAAACGGAAAAAGAGATTTATACCCTGACCCGCCTGCAAGCCGACGATGGCGAGAGCAAAGAAGCCCGCCTTGCCCTGCACTTCGACCTGACGGTGCCGATGGCGCGTTATGTGGCGCAGCATTTCGGGCAGCTGGTTTTTCCGTTCAAACGATACCAGATGCAAAAATCATGGCGCGGGGAGCGTCCGCAAAAAGGCCGCTACCGCGAATTCTATCAATGCGATATCGACGTCGTGAATATCGACGAATTGCCGCTGCATTTCGACGCCGAATTGCCCGCCGTACTGTTCGAAGCCTATCAGGCGCTTGGCATTCCGCCGGTCGAGCTGCACATCAGCAACCGCAAAATTCTGGTGGGCTATTTGCAGGGTCTTGGCATTGCCGATACGGCGCCGGTCACGCGCGCGCTCGACAAGCTCGATAAAATCGGCGTTGAGGGCGTGTCAAAAGTACTGGCCGAAGAAGGCATCGCGGCGGACATCGCGCAAAAAGCCCTCGCCTTTGTCCAGATCAAAACCCCCGACAGCAGCTTTGCAGGTAAAGTCCGCGCGCTGGGCGTGCAGAACGAATTGATGGAACAAGGCATTGCCGAACTGCAATTCGTCACCGACAATCTGAAACACCTGCACGGCGGCGGCATGGTCGCCAACCTCGGCATCATCCGCGGGCTTGATTATTACACCGGTACCGTTCTGGAAGCGCGCTTCAAAGACAGCGCGGAGCATTGGCCGAAAGGTACCCCCGCCCTCGCCATCGGCGGCGGCGGACGGTATGACGATCTGGCGGGCTCTTTCATCAACCAGAAACTGCCGGGCGTCGGGCTGTCGATCGGCCTGACGCGCCTGTTCGGGCTTTTGATGGATCAGGGTAAAATCACCGCGCTGGGCAAATCGCCCGCCGATGTGCTGGTTGTGCTGCCCGACGAAGCGCGCCGCGCCGAAGCCGCCGCGACCGCCCGCACCCTGCGCAGCCGCGGATTTAAGGTCGAAATGTACCACCGCGACGCCAAAATCAAAAACCAGATGGCCTATGCGGAGAAAAAGGGAATCGCCCATGTCTGGTTCCCCCCCTTCAAGGACGGCCAGCCGCACGAAGTCAAGAATATGACAAGCGGGGAGCAGAAACAGGCCGATGCCGCCAGCTGGACGCCCTGACATCGCGCGGGGGTTTCCCGTCCGGCGCGGAGCATGCTAAAATAGTTCTATAGCAGGCGTTACCTCCGGCCGCACCGGATAAACGACCTATGGGGAACAAGATGCTTTTCGCAAAAACGATTAAAACCGCCACTGTTGCCGCCGCGCTGTCGCTGCTGCTGAGCGCCATGCCCGCGCGCGCCGAATACACCTACATTCACAACGACGGGGAATACACCATCACCCTGCCCGACGCGCCGAGCGGCGAGACGATCTGGTATGACTATCAGGGTAAAATCCCCTTTATCGACGAGCGTCCGCGATACGGCTCGCTCGGCGAGATTGCGACGCTGCGCCGCACTGACGCCAATACGGGCGACAGTTTTAACATCGATATCACCTTTGTGCGTTCGGGCCGCGACTACCTGCTGAGCCAGACGGAAGAAACCGTGCGCACGCTCTTGGAAAAAGAGTACGAGAACCAGACGCTGGAGCGTAAAAACATCAGCTTTTCCGCAGGTACCGGCACGTTGAAATGGGGCACGCTGACGGGCTTTTCCGTTGACCGCAACAACAACCTGATGTTCCACGCCTGCCATATTTTGACAGGCAAGGAGACGACGACGATGGTCAAAATCGCCTTCAACGCCGAAAACGAAAAATTCGGCGATACCTATCAGAAAATCAAAAATTCCATCAAGTTTGTGGGCACGAAGTAAAGGCCTTCACCCGCTCCACCATCGAAAAGAATCCGTTGCGGCGGTTGGGGCTCAGGTGCTGGTCCATGCCGAGGCGACGGAATGTCGCATCGACGTCGATATGCGCGATTTCCGCCGCCGTGCGCCCCTCGAAAATCACCCGCAGCACGGCAATCAATCCGCGCACGATTTGCGCATCGCTGTCGGCAAGAAACGTCAGACGACCCTGCCCGTCCCAGCCCAGAATCATCCAGACCTGGCTCATGCAGCCCTTGACCTTGCTTTGCTCGGTTTTCAGGGCGTCATCCATCGGCGGCAGCGACGCGCCGAGATCGATCAGATAGGCGTAGCGGTCTTCCCAATCTTCCAGAAAGCCGAAGTTATCCACAAGTTCGTCTATATTCATATTCACGGCCCATCCTTGCTGGAATCTGCTGGCAACAAAATAATCGTAATCGCAGGTAAAAGCTATAGTTGGCAACGGGCTTAAGCTGTTCTATTCTTAAGCTTAAGACACAAGCTGGCGACCCTAGACAAGCCGGCGATAACGAAGGGAAAAGATAATGAGCAAGACCGCTTCCGGGGACTCCAAAAACACGCTGTACTGCTCTTTCTGCGGAAAGAGCCAGCATGAGGTCAGAAAGCTGATCGCGGGCCCCAACGTATTCATTTGCAATGAATGCGTAGAGCTTTGCATGGATATTATCCAGGAAGAGGACAAAACCCAGCTCGTCAAATCCGGCAAGGGCATCCCCACGCCGAAAGAAATCAAGAAAGTGCTGGACGATTACGCCATCGGTCAGGACCGCGCGAAGCGTGTTCTGTCGGTTGCTGTCCACAACCACTACAAACGTATCGACGAAGGCCTGATGAAGGGCAGCGACATTGAACTGTCGAAGTCGAACATCCTGCTCATCGGCCCGACCGGTTCGGGTAAGACGCTGCTGGCGCAAACGCTGGCACGCATCATCGACGTCCCCTTCACCATGACGGACGCGACCACCCTGACCGAAGCCGGCTATGTCGGTGAAGACGTCGAGAACATCGTTCTGAAACTGCTGCAGGCGTGCGACTACAACATCGAACGCGCGCAGCGCGGCATCGTCTACATCGACGAAGTGGACAAAATCAGCCGCAAATCCGACAACCCCTCCATCACCCGCGACGTATCGGGCGAAGGCGTTCAGCAGGCCCTGCTGAAACTGATGGAAGGCACGATGGCCAGCGTTCCGCCGCAAGGTGGCCGCAAGCATCCGCAGCAGGAATTCCTGCAAGTCGACACCACGAACATTCTGTTCATCTGCGGTGGCGCGTTTGCGGGTCTGGATAAAATCATTGCCAACCGCGGCCGCAAGACGTCCATCGGCTTCGGCGCGGAAGTACGCGGGCCGGATGAACGCCGCCCTGGCGAGATCCTGCGCGAAGTGCAGACGGAAGACCTGCTGAAATTCGGCCTGATCCCCGAATTCGTCGGCCGCCTGCCCGTTCTGGCGACGCTGGACGATCTGGATGAAAACACACTGGTGTCCATCCTGACCGAACCGAAAAACGCTCTGACCAAGCAATACGCCCGCCTGTTCGATATCGAAGGCGTGAAGCTGACCTTCCAGAAGGACGCCCTGCACGAGGTTGCCAAACGCGCCATCGAACGCAACACGGGTGCCCGCGGTCTGCGTTCCATCATCGAAGCTACGCTGATGGACACCATGTTCGAGCTGCCGGGCATGGAAGGCGCCGAAGAAGTTGTCGTCACAGCCGACAACATTGTCAACGGCACCCAGCCGACGATTGTTTTCTCCGACAAGAAGAAAACCAAAGACAAGGAAAGCAAGAAGAAGAAAGATGATGGCGACGAAGACGCCGCCGCCGCTTCCTAAATCTTGAAGGCCTCAAAAAAACACCCCGCTGCGGCGGGGTGTTTTTTTATTCTGTATTATTTGCTGTTCAGAGGTCCTGTTCGAAAACCACAATCACAGGCAGGTCGGCTTCGACGCGCACCTCGCCGGAGGCCACATTCGACACGCCCCGCCCCGACAGCGCCGGCAGCCGCATGCGGTGCGCCGGATATTCGCAGGCGCCGCTGATGCTGACAACCGCATCTGCCAGCGTAAACAGGGAAAAAAGACCGTCATGGCGAAAACTGAGCGCGCCTGCCGCAAAAACCCGTTGCACGGGCGCGCCGCTGTTATCGTAAAAAACAGCCTGTTCAAAACGCGGGCGGGTTTTCATGCCCGCAACAACCGCGCCTATATTCGCCAGCGCATGCCCCGAACGTCCGCCCCAGAAACCGGAGAGATGCAAACGCGACCATGCGCCGCCGTGCAGGAATTCCAGCGCGAATTCTATATCTGTTTTATCCTGCGTCGGCTTCAGATGCGCCTCCACACCCGGCGGGGGAAAACCTGAATCGCCATCACCCAGCCAGATTTGCGGCGCGGATGCCGCCTGCCCGCCGCCGTCTATCGCAATCTGCGGCATATGACGATCCAGCAAATGTTGCGGCAGCGGCGTACGCGCTATGGGGCCAATCAGCCACACATCGCCCGCATCCTGCCACGCCTGCGCCGGCATTATTTTTTTCCCTTTGCGGCGATGGCGGCGGCAATCGTTTCAATGCAGGCCCAGAGCGCTTCGCCCAGCGCCTCGTCCGCACCTTCGTCCTGAAAAATACGCTCCTGCGCAATCTCCGCCGCATTGAGCGCACCGCGGTAAGTCACCACGCGCCCCTCCCCGCCGTAATCGGCGGTATAGTCTTCGGTCGCCTGCGTACAAAGCGCGGCGTGGCTGTAATGCGGCAGCAAAGATTCAACCACCTTGATACGCCCCATCGCCGCCGCAGCCATCAGGGGCGTCCAGCCGCTTTTGTTCGGGGTATCCAGTTTCATACCGGCCGCGGCGGCGCGGGCAAAGGCCTCGGCCATTTCGTCATCATGCAGCCATTTCGCCATATATTGCGCGAGTGTCGAGCCATGCGCGCCGGAGCGGTCATTGAGCCCCTTCGGCCCCTTGCCCGCCAGCGCCTGTTCGAGCCAGTGCAGCGTCATGATACGGCCACAAACCGGCCCGTTTGCCGCAGCGATATTGAACGGCGTTTCGCCGTTGCTGTCCAGCGCATGAATGTCGGCGCCGGAGGCAAGCAGTTCACGCACGCGCGCGGCGGCGGCATCGGTATTTCCGCGCAGTTCTTCCAGCACGGCGTTATGCAGGGCGAAACGGTCGATATTTTCTGTCATGCCAATCCCTCGCGCAAATCATCCAGCACCTGCAGTGATGCCGTGACGCGCAAATCATACGATGGTTCACCGACAATCATGATGGCGCCGGAGCGGTGGCCGCGCACGTCGCCGCCCGCCGCAATCCCCGCGCCCAGCGCGGCAAACAGCCGCTTGCGCAGCGGTGATTGCATATCGGCCATAAACGCCTTTTCCATCGCTGCCAGCGTCTTGTCGCCCGACAGCATATTGCCTGCCAGCGCATGATGCGATTTGGCGCTATGACCGGCCCAGTGCAAACACTGCGCGCCCGTCATCACGCCGATATCCCCGTCCATTGGCACGGCGATAATCTGGCGCATGTCGATTTTACGGTCTTCGGCCATCAGCGTGTCGATGATATGCGGACCGCCCATGCCGGATTGCAGCAAAGACAGCGCCCGCGCGCCGACAGCGCGGTCGCCCTTTGCCTGTACGGAAACGACGCCGAAGCGTTCATCCGCATAAATGCTGCCGCCCGCGCAATCGTCGGACCCGCTGGCGATGGCAACGCCAATCTGCCGGGTATACGGATTGCGCGCGATGAGCGTCAGCGTCATGCGCCTGCACCTTATACGTTGAGGAGCAGGTTTTCACGCTCCCACGACGAAATCACGGCGTTATAGGCCTTGAATTCCGTTTCCTTGATCGCGATGAGGGCGCGGCAGAAACGCTCGCCCAGCAGTTCCTGCAGCTGTTTGCATGCCTTGAACTTCTTGAGCGCGTCGAACTGGTGCGTCGGCAGGCTGTGGCCTTTTTTGTAGGCGCTGCCTTTGATCTGCTCCGTCGGCTCGATGCCTTCGATAAGTCCCAGCAGACCGCAAGCCAACGTTGCCGAAATCGACAGATACGGGTTGCCATCGGCACCCGGCAGGCGGTTTTCAACACGGCGGCCTTCGGGTTTCGAAATCGGCACGCGCAGACCCGCCGTGCGGTTGTCGAGCCCCCATTCGACGTTGATGGGGCTATCGGTTTCCTTGTGGCCGAAGCGACGATACGAATTCACGTTCGGCGCGAACAGCGGCAGGGAACTCGGCAGATAACGCTGCAGGCCGCCGATGTAATGGCGGAACAGCTGCGTATCCGTGCCGTCTTCGTTCGAGAAGATATTCGCGCCGGTTTTCAGGTCAACCACGCTCTGGTGAATGTGCATGGCGCTACCGGGTTCGGTCTGCATGGGCTGGGCCATGAAGGTCGCGTAAACACCATGACGCAGGGCAACTTCACGCGCCGTGCGTTTGAACAGGAAGGCCTGATCCGCCAACTCCACCGGGTCGCCGTGGTTGAAGTTAACCTCCAGCTGCGCCGCGCCCGCTTCGTGGCTCAGCGTGTCGATGTCGACGTTCTGCTCTTCGCAGTAATCATAGATGTCTTCGAAAATCGGGTCGAATTCGTTGACCGCGTCGATACCGTAAGCCTGACGGCCGCTTTCCTGACGGCCGCTGCGGCCCACGGGCGGTTGCAGCGGAATATCGGGGTCGGTGTTGACGGCGACGAGGTAGAATTCCAGCTCCGGCGCCACAACCGGGCTCCAGCCGCGGTCGTTGTATTCCTTGATGATACGCTTGAGCAGCTGGCGCGATGACAGCGGCACCGCCGTATCGTCACCGTTGAACGCGTCGCAGATAATCTGCGCCGTCGGCTCCTGATACCACGGCACAAGGCGGATGGTATCTTCGTCGGGCTTCATGTACACATCGCCCAGCGACGCGCTGATCAGCTCGCCATCGGGATAATCACCGGTAACGGTCTGGATGAAGATGGATTCAGGAATGGGCATGCCCCGCTCCCGCAGGATGCGCAGCAGTTTTTCTGCGGGCAGGATTTTGCCGCGCGCGATGCCCGACATATCCGGTATCAGGCATTCCACTTCCGTTATTTCGTGTTCTCGGATAAACTGCTCCAGCTTGTCCATGACAAACCCCTTGATATGATGATTTTTTTGACCTCCCGCGTTCAGGAAGCCTTTGCCAAAAGATGCCCAGGAAATATGAAAACGTAAAGGAGTACCAAGACCCCTGGTATGCTTTGACAGCCAACCGGCTGCTTGTGACTCTAGGCGGGCTACAGGGCGAGGTCAACTGCGATGTGTGTGTGATAGGTGCCGGTTTTACGGGACTTTCTGCCGCGCTCGAGCTTTCCCAGAAAGGGTATAGCGTTATTCTTCTGGAAAAAGACTCCGTCAGCGGCCTCGCCTCCGGCCGCAACGGCGGTCATATCCAGCGCGGCTTCAGCCAGTCGCCCGGCTGGCTGATCCAGCAATACGGTCTCGAGACCGCGAAGTTCCTGTGCAATGTGTCGCTGGAGGGGCTGGCCCTGCTTCTGCACCGGATTGCCGAGCACGATATCAAATGCGATCTGAAATTCGGCCACCTGACCGCAGCCATGAAACCGAAGCACGAAGCAGAGCTGAAAGCGGATATCCGCGACTGGCAGCGCCTTGGCCATAAAGACATCGACTGGTGGGACGAAAAGACGGTGCAGGACACGGTCCTGACCGGCAGTTACACCGGCGGGCTTTTCGACGCCAAGGGCGGTCACTTCCATCCGCTCAATTACGCCCTCGGCATCGCGCAGGCTTTTCAGCGCCATGGCGGAAAGATTTACGAAAACACCACGGCCACCGAGATTATTCCCGGTGCCGGTGTCCAGCGCGTGCTGACGGCGACCGGCGGCAGCGTTTCGGCCAAGTTCGTGGTGCTGGCCGGCGTGACAGGCATGAAGGGCCTCGCACCGCTGCGCAAGGCCTCTATCACCGCGACCGCGCATGTGATTGCGACGGAACCACTCAGCGATGTCCGCCGACAGCAGATCATGACACGCGACCTTGCGGTCATCGATGCGCGCTTCATCATGGATTACTACAGATTTTCAAGCGATAACCGGCTTTTGTTCGGCGGCAACTGCAACTACAGCGGCCGCGAATATGCCGGCGAAGACATGCGCCTGCGGGAGCGGATGACCACCCTCTTCCCGCTTTTGAAAATGACCCGCATCGACCATTGCTGGCGCGGGCCGCTGGATTTGACCATGAACCGCATGCCGCATCTGGGACGGCTCTCGCCCCATATTTATTTTGCGCACGGCTTTGGTGGACAGGGCGTGATTTTGACCAACATCTTGGGTAAGATTATGGCCGAGGCCGTCGCCGGCACCGCCGAGAGATTTGACGTTTTCGCCAAAATGCGCCACAACACCTTCCCGGGCGGCGATATGCTCAGGCGCCCGCTGTTCGTGGCGGCCATGACATGGTTCCGTCTGCGCGACCTGCTCTGACTTTAGATAAAAATAACGATACAAGAACAAGAAAAACCGAGGATATCATGACTTACGTTGTCACCGACGTCTGCATCAAATGCAAATACACCGACTGCGTCGAGGTCTGCCCCGTGGATTGCTTTTACGAGGGGGAAAACATGCTGGTCATCAATCCCGATGAATGTATCGACTGCGGCGTTTGCGTGCCGGAGTGCCCGATTGACGCGATCGTTGCCGATATTGACGACCGCGCGGAAAAATTCCTCGAACTCAACCGCGAATATTCAACGGGCGCATGGCCGGTACTGACCCGCAAAAAAGCCGCCCTGCCCGAAGCGGAGGAATTCAAAAACGTTGCCGATAAAATGAAGTATTTCAGCGCGGAAGCTGGCGAAGGCGATTAAACATCACAGACAAAAAATTTACCCATCCTGTTAAAAACGCCCGTCAAATATTTGATTTAAAATCTAACCCTTGGGGTCGCGCTTTTTGACCTTGGCCGTGGGCGGCAGACGCACGCTGCGGTCCTGTTCGCGTTCCGCCGCCGTACGCTTGCGCACATTCACCGCAGGCAGGACTTCAATTTCCCCCACACTCTCCAGCTGCTTTTCAAGGCTATCCCGCGTCGGCCTTTTCGGCGGGACATAACCGGCGGGATGACCAAGCGGCAACGTGGATGGCTGGGGCACGGATGGCGACGGCTGCGGCTTACCCGCATTCACATCCGCCCCATGCCCGAGAAGAAGCTTCACGATCTCCAGATTGTTGGTATCGACGCTATGCTTGAGCAGGCCGATGGCACCGGCCCCGACGGCCGTTTTATTAAAATGCTTGGACAGTGCCCCCATAGATCGCGACTCCGGAAGGGTGATTTATGTAATTTTAGCATAATTCATAATATTTAGGGAAATCACCCGCGGAACCAAAGCCGCGAAATGGCTGTTTTTGGGCTATAAACATACGGAATTAACCCAAATTTAAGAATTTTCTTGAAATTTTATGGCATTTCAGATATGGTCTTTCTTGAATGGCATATTTGTAGCCGCTGGGCAGAAAGCCCAACAAGCACTTGATGATACAGAATTTTCTGTGAACAGACGTTTTAATTGTGAGGCACAATGGCAAAGACATCCAAAGCGAAGGCAAAACCGGCTAAAAAACCCGTCGCCGCAAAATCTGCGGCCAAGACGGTGAAGAAGCCTGCCGCTTCCGCCGCCAAACCCGCTGCCAAAGCCAAACCGGCGCCGAAAAAGGCAGCACCGGTAGCCAAGAAACCCGCGCCGCAAAAAGCCGCCGCGCCGAAAGCCGCCCCGAAAAAGGCAGCCCCCGTCGCCGCGAAGCCCGCAGCCGCACCGAAAAAACCCGCCGCTCCCGCACCGGCCCCGAAAGCCGTAAAGCCGGTTGAAGCCGCAAAACCTGTAAAAGCCGCCGAAGCCCCGAAGGCCGCCCCTGTGGCTGCGCCCGCGCCGGTTGCAAAAAAACCTGCCGCCCCCGCACCCGTTCCCGAAGTTGCGAAGAAACCCGAAAAGCTGGATTTCTCCGCCGGTGACTTCGTGGTCTATCCGGCGCATGGCGTTGGCTTCGTTGAAGGCGTCGAGACGCAAACGATTGCCGGCATGGAAATCACGCTTTACACCATTTGTTTCGAAAAAGACCGCATGCGCCTGAAATTGCCTGTATCCAAGGTAAAAGCTTCGGGCCTGCGCAAGCTGTCGTCGAAAGATCGCCTCAAGGACGCGCTTGCCACGCTGCAAGGCCGTTCGCAAACCCGCCGCATCATGTGGAGCCGCCGCGCGCAGGAGTATGAAGCAAAAATCAACTCCGGCGACCCCGTCTCCATCGCGGAAGTTCTGCGCGACCTGAAACGCGAAGGCGACCAGTCGGAGCAGTCCTACAGCGAACGTCAGATCTATCAGGCCGCGCTCGAGCGTCTTGCGCGCGAAGTGGCCGCGATCGAAAAAATCGACGAGAAAAAAGCCGCCGAGAAACTCGAGGCCGTTCTCTCCAACGTCGCTTGACGCTGACGGATAAAACAGACAAAAAGGCGGCTGCCACCCAGCCGCCTTTTTTATTTGCCAAGGATACCCTCCTATGCCCGACATCAAAGTTTACGGAATCAAAAACTGCGACAGCATGAAAAAGACCTTTGTCTGGCTGGACAAAAACGGCATCGCCTATGATTTTCATGATTACAAAAAATCCGGCGCCGACGAGGCGACGCTGAAGGCCGCCATCAAGGCGCACGGCTGGGAAAACGTTATCAACCGCAAAGGCACCACATGGCGCGCGCTGGACGAAAAAACCCGCGCGGGCATGACCGAGAAATCGGCCCTCGCCGCCGCCATGGACAACCCCTCGCTGGTCAAACGCCCCCTGATTACCGCGGGCAAGGATATCCTGCTTGGATATGACGAAGCCGTCTTCAAGGCGCGACTGACGTAAGCTTCCCGCCCCTCTGCCCCTGCTTTCCCTATTGGAATACCCCTGCCTTGGGGGTAAGATGCGCCTATACGTTAAACCCGTCCCGCAGGGACGCCGGATAAGCCCCGATAAGGGCATGGTACCGTCCGCAGAGGACAACAGAAGCGCATGTCGTTCAAAACCTCTTTCAGCAATCTGGGCCACCCGCGCAGGATTTGGACGGTATCGGCTATTCGCGGACAGCTGGTGCCGCTGGCCGCCATTCACAATCATATCTATACGCACTGCCGTCCGGGTGACCGCGTTTTGTATACCGGCAATTATTTCGGCGGCGACAATGCCGCGCCAGGCGAAACGCTGGACGAGCTTTTGTATTTCCGCCGCAGCCTGCTGGCGCAGCCCGGCATGATGCCCGAAGATTTCGTTTACCTGCGCGGCGTGCAGGAAGAACTCTGGAGCAAGCTTCTGCAAATACACTTCGCCCCCAGCGCGCGCAATGTCGTGGAGTGGATCGCCGGACACCATCCGGAAATGGACAGCATTCTATCGACTTACGGTTCGTCGTTGAAAGACGCGGCGCGCATCGCGCGCGAAGGCATTGTGCCGCTGACGAAATGGACGATTTACCTGCGTGAAAAAATGCGCGCGCGCGCAGGCCATGAAAAGTTTTTCACGCTGCTGCGCCGTGCCGCCTTCACGGAACACCATGGCGAAGATGCGCGCAGTAATGACAACAATATCCTGTTCGTGCATGCGGGACTTGATCCATCGCTTCCGCTGACGTCACAGGGCGACCGCTTCTGGTGGGCGGCACGCAGCTTCGGCGCGATGCAAAAACCGTATCACCCGTTCCGCACCGTCATCCGCGGCGCAGACCCTGATGACGGGGGTGTGCAGGTCGGCGAGATTGCGGTCAGCCTCGACGGCGGCTGCGGCCGCGGCGGACAGCTTGTATGCGCGCAGATGTCACCGCGCGGCGATGTGCTGTCGCTGCAAGCGGCTTGATAGAATTCATAGATTTTATTTATCTATATATAAATTTTGATAAATATGCACACATGGAACATTTTCGCGTCCGGCGCGTTCGCCATGATGTAAACCCGTGTAAAAGCGGCATAAACGGCGGATGCGTTGAAATTATGTCCAACCTATATTACAATTAGGTAATAGACTAAAAATCCGACATCCAAAACCTCCGCCGCGTCGTATAATTGATATACGCCCAATGACACTGTTCTGACCTGTACCCTGTAGGCGAAAAGGAAACCGGACATCATGGCCTATCACGACGACCCGACAACACAGCAAGCCAACCTGCGCTACATCCGCGCGGCAATGGACGAACCTTTGCTTGAAAAAGAGCATGAGCTCGCCCTCGCCCGCCGCTGGAAAGAACAGCGCGATGAAAAGGCGCTGCACGAACTCGTGCGTTCCTACACGCGCCTTGTTGTGGCGATTGCATCCAAATTCAAAAACTACGGCCTGCCGATCGGCGACCTTATCCAGGAAGGCAACATCGGCCTGATGGAAGCCGCCGCGCGTTTCGAGCCGGATCTGGAGAACCGTTTTTCCACCTACGCAACGTGGTGGGTCAAGGCGCAGATTCAGGACTATGTCCTGCGCAACTGGTCTATCGTGCGTACCGGCACGACGGCCAGCCAGAAATCGCTGTTTTTCAACCTGCGCCGCCTGCGCGCGAAAATCGACGGCCAGTCCGCCCGTGATTATCTCGACAGCGATGCGGTTGCGCATATCGCCAAGGAACTCGGCGTGCAGCCCAAAGAAGTCCTCGAGATGGAAGCCCGCATGAACGGCGGCGACCAGTCGCTCAACAATACCGTCGGCGAAAGCGGCGATGACGAGTGGCAGGATTTTCTGGCCGATCAGGCGCCCAACCCCGAAGACGTGGTCATCGGCATGCGCGACAACGCCACCCGGTCGCAATGGCTGGGCGAGGCGCTGGGCGAACTCTCCCCGCGCGAGCGCACGATTATCGAAGAGCGCCGCATGAACGATGACGTCGTAACCCTTGAAGACCTCGGCAAACAGCTCGGTATCAGCAAGGAACGCGTGCGCCAGCTGGAACAGCGCGCCATGGACAAGCTGAAAGCATCCCTGATGGTCAAAGTCCGCGATGCCGGCATTTCCCATACAAGCCTTTTTACGGAAGCCTGAATTCAGGACAGACGGCAAGCGCCGTCTTTCGTCAGAAGCCTTGGCTGCGGGAATTGACAAAAATTCGGGGGCGTTCTTATAATCGTGATTATGCGTATCTTGTCACATTTTCGGGCTCCCATTTTTGCAGCTGTGTTCGGCGCACTGATGGTATGCGGTCTTGCGGCTGTTCAGGCGGAAGACAAAAACGTCAATACCTACAAAAAATCGCCGCCGGTGCAAACTACGCCGTTTGACCTTGAACTGGTCGATGTCGGCGTTGTTAAAGAAATCGTCAAATCAGACACCATACGTCTGGAAAGCGGCAAGACATATAAAATCGACAATATCCGCGTACCTATCCAGCTCGACGGTCAGGCGCTGGATTTTCTGCGCGGGAATGTTTTGGGTAAAAAGGTCGGCTTTTATATTGTTGGCAAAGATCCTTCCGCGCGTGCAGACCGCTTCGGCCATATTCTGGCCCATGTGGTGACGCAAGAGGGCGAATGGCTGCAGGCGCTGATGGTCTCGCGCGGCCTTGCCTGGGCAACCGGCAGCGAAACCAGCCGCGATCTGGTGATACCGCTTTTCAAATACGAAGACCTCGCCCGCTCCCAAAAGCTTGGTCTTTGGAATTATCCTGAATTCGAAGTCAAAAATAACGAAACCATCATGGGTAACACCCGTAATTCGTTTCAGGTTTATGAGGGCAAAATCCGCTCTGTCAGAAAACAGGACAATTACGCCTTTTATAACTTCGGTAAAGATCCGAAAACAGACTTCACGATTTTCATCAACACCAAAAAAGTCCCCCCCTATCTGCTGAGCGGTGGCCGCCGCGGCCATACACCTCCGCAGTTCGAAGGTCTGCGCGTACGCATTCGCGGATGGGTTGAGGAAAACAACGGCCCCACCATCGAACTGACCTATCAGGAGCAGCTGGAATTCATCGACCCTCTGTCCGAGCAAATATTCTACGCACCGGTCGGCGAGTTGAACTAAGCGGTCGATTCCGAAGGCCTATTTTGAGAAAAAGCAGGCTTTACACAGCCTGCTTTTTTCTTGCGCCGCGTAAACGGCTGGGTCATGATACAGGCGTTTTTAAGCATAACCCTATGGCGAGAGTGACTATGAAAAGTTTTCTAACCCTTGACGATCTGTCGGCCAAAGGCCGTACCGTTTTATTGCGCGCCGATCTGAACGTACCGATGCAGGACGGCCGCGTCACAGACGATACGCGCCTCGCCCGCCTGGTGCCGGGCCTCAAGGAGCTGAGTGACAAAGGCGCCCGCGTGGTTGTCATGTCCCACTTCGGCCGTCCGCGCGGCAAGGATGCGTCGATGACCCTCGCCCCCGTCGCGCAAGCCCTCTCCGGCCTTTACGGCAAGAACATTCCCTTCGTCAACGACTGCGTCGGACTGCCGGTTGAACAGGCCGTCGCCGCGATGAAAGACGGCGATGTGATGATGCTCGAAAACCTGCGGTATTATCCGGAAGAAGAAAAAGACGACGCTGCTTTCGCCGCCGAACTGGCGCGCCTTGGCGATGTTTACGTCAACGACGCCTTTTCCTGTGCGCACCGTGCGCATGCCAGCACCCACCGCATCGCCACCCTGCTGCCCGCCTATGCGGGACGGTTGATGGAGGCGGAATTGACCGCGCTTGAAAAAGCCCTCGAAAAGCCGGAAAAGCCGGTGATTGCGATTGTCGGCGGCGCCAAGATTTCAACCAAACTGGATCTGCTCAACAACCTCGTGCGCAAAATCGATATTCTTGTGCTGGGTGGCGGCATGGCCAATACGTTTCTGGCCGCGCAGGGCTATCCGATGGGTAAATCGCTGTGCGAACGCGACATGCGCGAACAGGCAACGGTCATCATGCAAACCGCGCAAGGCGCCGGATGCAAGATTGTGCTGCCCTGCGACGCGATTGTCGCCAAGGAATTCCGCGCGAATGCCGACATCGAAATCCGCAGCAGCGATGCCGTGCGCGAAGATGAAATGATGCTGGATATCGGCCCCGACAGCGTCGCCTTTATTGAATCCGAACTGGAAAAAGCGCGCACTGTGCTGTGGAACGGCCCTGTGGGCGCTTTTGAAACCCAGCCGTTTGAAAAAGCGACCGTACAGCTGGCCCATAAAGTCGCCGAACTGACACAGGCAGGCAAGCTGGTCAGCGTGGCTGGCGGCGGCGATACCGTAGCAGCCCTCGCCAAGGCAGGCGTTGAAGAGAAAATGACCTATGTGTCGACAGCTGGCGGCGCCTTCCTTGAATGGCTGGAGGGTAAAACCCTGCCCGGCGTTAAAATCCTGATGGAACGCGCGAAGCAGGCCTCCGCCGCATAAACAGAAACACGATCATCAAATCAAAAACCGGCAGCTTTTCAGGCTGCCGGTTTTTGATTACATGACTTCGCGCTTATCAGCGGCTGCCGAATTTCGGTTTATCCAACCGCGCAGGGGCTGCGGACTGCGGCTTTTCAAGTGCGTCCACGCGGTCAGCGACCTGTTCAACCTGCCCGACGACACCTTCGACTTTTTCGCTCAAGGCCTTGAATTCACCGCGCAGCGCCTCCGGCGCGGGCAGAGGCGGTGCGCCGTTTGCGGGGATTTGCTCAATGACCAGACGCGCAGGTTCCTGCCGCGGCAAAAGCCCCATCGGCACCAGTTCGATGCGCGCGAGGACCTGTTCTGTTTTGCTGCCTTTTTCGTCGATGAAGCTGCGCTTGAATTCGAACGATGACAGTTCGCCTTTTTCTTCTTCTTTCCAGGCGTAGGATTTGTAAACACGCAGGCGCTGCAAAACCGGCGCGACATCGGCGATATGCTGGTTGATGGCCTGCTGCAATTTTTCCGGCAACGTGCCGAGATGCTGCATCTTTTCGGTTTTTTTGTTGATGTATTCCTGCATCGCCTTGATGCGCGTCAGATCGCGCGGCGCGCCGACGAGTTTAAAGCCATTGAGCGTGTATTCATTCTCGCGCACGCGTGACGGGTCACCACCGAGCGCCCCCATCATCACACCCGCATAAACCGGCACCAGAAAAACAATCGACGCAGGCCCTGTCACGATTCCCGCACCCAGAAGACCGGCCGCAAGCGCGCTACCGCCAAGGGCCGTGCCGGCCCCTATCGCTTTGGATTTATGCTGGCGCTGAATATGGCGCAGGGCTTGGTTTATTCTCTCGAACATGCTGAACCTCGGCTGTTGTGTCTCCAGCCGCATCATAAACCGGTTTATAGTTATGTCAATAAAAAGAAGCTTTATCAAGACATTGATTTATAAAGATATTATTTTCCACCCCGCCCGCAAACGCAGCGACACCCTTCCCGTTTTGCGGGAAGGGCGACGCCACCTGTATGTGTGTCGTTGAGGGACTAGATGATATCGGGGTTCGCGAGCCAGGTCTTCATGATGCGCTGGACGTCGAAATCCCGAATGGCGTCAAAATTCTTGAGCGCCATCGCCAGTTCGCGCTGATCCACAATCTTGTCGCCGGTGCGGATGCCGCGGCTGAGAAGGAAGATCGATGCGAATTCCGATTTCATCATGCCGATGTGGCGGCATGCGACGACAAAAGGTTTGCCGCCGTCTTTTTGAATCATTTTCACCACGTGGTCGGGCATCAGGCCGAGACGCTCCGCAAACAGGGCGAGGAAAAATCCCACCTGACCGCGGCGCAGAGTTTTAATCATCAGATCGGCCGAGATATCCTTGCGCTCTTCAAAACGTCTGGCGATGGAAATCATATCCGGCGTCGCTTCGCGCATCCCTTTCGCTTCGTTGCTGAGTTCGTGGATCAGCTCTTCGAGGGATTGTTCCAGCACTTGCGGCGGAATGAGGAATTTCTCCGCGATTTCCTTGCGCAGCGCCTGCGACACAATCATGTAAAGGTCGATAGCGATGTCGGTATCCACCTCAGGACGGCGCAGCAGCGGTGCCTGCAGCTCTTCCGAACGCAGCGCGGCCTTGGCCAGCTTGCGCATCGACGCTTTTTGCAGATGAACGCGCTGGTTGTCGACAAGGTTCAGCATGGTCTGCACATCACCCGTTTCGATCAGGCGGTCGGTCACCAGCGGGCTCAGGCGGTCGCGCTGTGCAATCACGCGCGAGTGTTCTTCGCCTTTGGAAGAAATGATATAGACGAGGTCGACATCATTCAGCAGCGGGCTGTGCATCAGCACCTTGCGCGCCACCGCGATGTGATCGTTGGCGAGGTAAACCATCACCTCGGGCGGAATATTGGTTTGTACCGACAAACGTTCGGCGAGCGCTTCGCGCAGGTCAACCTCGGCCTGACGGATAAGATTGAGCAGAATTTCACTGGCGAGACTTTGTTCGGTTTCATTCAGCTGGCGGTCGTCAAAGAATTGCGACACGGCCTTGGCGAGGCGCTGGCGTCCAGCATCTGAAGTATCCTGCGCGCATGCGAGCAGCTCTTTCGGATCCAAGATATTCACTCCCCTGAACATATCTCTAGATGGAAATTCCATCCGTTGATTCCTTTTTTTGCTTTTTGGCTTTGGGCCACGTGCCGCGTGCTTCCTCCTCAGCGCCGCAAAAAACTCTTGATCACCTATTTAAAATTTTACGCAAATTACGTTAAAGAATTCTGAAGAAAAGATGAAAGCTGAATTTTCAATGCGTTACAGCAGGTACCAGACGTACAGAAGCACGTTCAAAAACTAATTTCGCGCCGCAACAGATTCTCAGGTGGAGCATAATTCGCCGGGTTTCGGGGGATTAACACCCCGTTAATAAATACCGTGCTAGAATAAAAGTCGGAGTGCTCTATTCATTCCTTTGTTATGTGCGTTAGCGAAGGAGCTACATAAATGGTCAACACGGTCGGCCCCTCAGGCGGATATCAATCCTACGCCTACCAGCAGCAGATCAACCCCGTGCAGGAACCGCGCGGTGGTGACAACCGCGTTGAGAGACGCGAAGCCCCTGCCGCCGATACGCAGCGCGGAGACCAGCGCAGTCTGGCCTCGCGTAACGAAGATACGGCGCCCCGCTCCCGCGCCAATGACGATACCCAAACGCGCGATAACCGCGATACAGGCACACGCGGTCAAACGCTGGACGTGACGGTATAGCGCGACTGACATGACTTTTTCCGGACTTAAGGCTGCTTTTTCTTTTTCGCCTTCACTCGCCCCCGCCCTTGTGCGGGGGCTTTGTTTTTGGGAAACGCTCCTGCAGGGATAGGTTCTGATGCCGACGACCGATACCCGCCCACTGCGCGCTGTTATTCTTTACTCCGCCGGTCATGCGGGCAGCGCCATCGTGCTGAATATACTGGACGAAGCGCCGGATATCGAGATTGTGGGCATCGTGCGCGCACCGCCGCTGAAAAGCAAAAGCCTGCGCGATGATATGCGCCGCATCGGCTGGCGTTTCAGCTGGCTGCTGCTGTGGCAGCGCATTGTACAAATGCTGATATTCGGGGCGGCGATTGCGCTCAGGCCGTGGCTGTGGAAAAAAACGCTGCTGCCCGGCTGGTATCTGGCGCAGGCGCGGCATATTCCCGTTCGCAACTGCCGCAACGTCAACCACAGCACCGTTGAAGCGTTCATCAAAGACAAGCAGCCGGATATCATCATTTCGGCCTTTTTCAACCGCATTTTGAAGCCGAATATCATTTGCATCCCGCGGCTGGGGGTTTTGAACATCCACCCCGGATGGCTGCCCGATTACAAAGGCGTGATGAATTATTTCTGGGCGCTGAAAAACAACGAAACGCAGGCCGGTGTCACCCTGCACTGGATCAACGAAGGCATTGATACGGGCGATATCGTGTCGAGGCGGAAGTTTATTATTCACGCCGACAGCACGCAACATCAGGTGCTGGTCAAGGCGGCCGTCATCGGCGGCAGGCTGGCAGCCTCGGCGGCCAGAAAACTCGCGCGCGGCGAACCGCTGCCCGCCCTGCCGCAAACGCAGGAAGACCATCACGCCTATTACAGCATGCCCGATGAAAAAGATTTTGATACCTATTTCAGAACCCGCCGCTTTTTTCGCATTCGCGATGTGCTGGCCGCCGCACTGCGGCGCTGGCGCCGCAAAGCTTTATAAATAGTTCTGGCGCTGCAAGGTCTCTTAAATATCCGCGGCCGGAATAACCGTTACTGGAACGCAACCTCGGTAAAGCTGCGCAGCTTGCGGCTGTGCAGACGGCCTGCGCCCATGGCGCGGATTTTTTCCATGGTGGCAATACCGATTTTCAAATGCTGGTCGACACGTTCGCGGTAGAACCTGTCGGCCATGCCGGGCAGCTTCAGCTGGCCGTGCAGCGGTTTGTCCGATACGCAAAGAAGCGTGCCGTAAGGCACACGGAAACGGAAACCGTTGGTGGCAATCGTCGCGGATTCCATATCGAGCGCGACGGCGCGGCACTGGCTCAGGCGCAGCACGGGTACGCTCTGTTCCCACAGTTCCCAGTTACGGTCGCTGACAGTGGCGACGGTGCCCGTGCGCATGATTTTCTTGAGGTCGTAATCCTTGAGCCCCGAGATCTGCGATACGGATTTTTCCAGCGCGACCTGCACTTCCGACAAAGCCGGAATGGGCACCCACAGCGGTACGGCATCGTCCAGCACCTTGTCATCGCGCATATAGGCATGGGCAAGCACGTAATCGCCCAGCTTCTGCGAATTGCGCAGCCCCGCACAGTGCCCCAGCATCAGCCAGGTATGCGAACGCAGAACGGCGACGTGGTCGGTAATGGTCTTCGCATTCGACGGGCCGACGCCGATATTGATGAGGGTAATCCCCGTGCCATCCGCGCGTTTCAGGTGATAGGCCGGCATTTGCGGCAGGCGCGGCGGCTTCTGCCCCGTGCCGGCGGGCACTTCGGGCAGGTTGGCGTTATGCGTGACGACGTTACCGGGTTCGACGAAGGCGACGTATTCAAGGCGTTTTTCGTCAATCGCCTCGCCATCCTGCGCACGCGCCATCATGGCATGCGCATCGCGCACGAATTCGTCAACGTAGAATTGATAGTTGGTGAACAGAACGAATTTCTGGAAGTGTTCCGCCGACGTGCCCGTGTAATGCTTCAGGCGCTGCAGGCTGAGATCCATGCGCGGGGCGGTAAACAGCGCGAGGGGCGCGGGTTCCCCCTCCTTCACCACATGGGTACCGTCGGGAATGGTATCGTCCATATTGGCAAGGTCGGGCTGGTCGAAAATCTGCGGCAGGCGCGCGATCTGATCCACCGTCAAATCGGCCTCCAGATGGAACTGGTCACCGAGCGCGAAGTGCAGCGGGATCGGCGTTTCGCTGACACCGACTTCCAGTTCGGCTTCGGGATGGTTTTTGAGCAGCAGCGTGAACTGGTCCATGTAATAGGCATGGTACAGGTCAGGGCGCGTCAGCGTCGTGCGGTACGTACCCGGACGCGACAGAAAACCATACGACAGGCGGTTATCGACACTCGGCCCGCGCATGGTGGTGATTTCGATATAGGGGTAATGCGCGCGCACACGGTCTTCGTCAATGTGGCCTTTTGAAAACTGTTCAAAGGCATGACGCAGATAGGCGACATTGTGGTTATAGATTTCGCGCACCCAGTTCAGCGCCTTGGCGGGGTCGTTGAAGCTGCGCGTGGTCATCAGACCGTCACGGATGGGGGATGGCGACTTGTTTCCGATCAGCACGAGAAAGAACCTCTTGAGTTGGTGTGTGGCCCGGCGCAGGGGCATCCGGCATCGCGCAAAATAAACTGCGCGCGTCAGGCGGATGCAGCGTCAAGACCGACGATGGCACGGGCGTAATCGGCTGCGGTAAAGGGTCGCAGGTCGTCTATGCCCTCCCCTATACCTATAGCATGAACCGGCATCTGAAATCTCTCGGCAAGTGAAACAAGCACGCCGCCCTTGGCGGTTCCGTCGAGTTTTGTGACGATAAGTCCGGTTATGGCAACCATTTCCTTGAAAAGTTCCAGCTGGCTATGCGCGTTCTGGCCGACGGTGGCGTCCAGCACCAGCAAAATGGCGTGCGGCGCCGCGTCATTCTTTTTGCGGATGACACGCACGATTTTGGACAGCTCCTCCATCAGGTTCGCCTTGTTTTGCAGGCGTCCTGCTGTGTCGATCATCAGGATATCCGCGCCCTCGGCCTCGGCACGGTCGAGCGCTTCGTAGGCCAGCGCGGCAGCATCCGCCCCCTCGTCCTTGGTCACGACGGGGCAGCCGATGCGCTGCCCCCACACTTTCAACTGCGCCACCGCCGCCGCGCGGAACGTATCGCCCGCCGCCAGCATGACCTTCTTGCCCTCGCGCGTGAATTGCTGGCCGAGCTTGCCGATGGTCGTCGTCTTGCCCGTGCCGTTGACGCCCACCATCAAAATCACAAACGGTTTTGCATCAACGGTAAACAGCGGCTTTTCAACCGGCGCGAGGATTTTTTCGATTTCATCCGCCAGCGCGGCGCGAATTTCATCGCCGGTGACTTCCTTGTCGAAACGGTTTTTGGCAATCGCCGCCGTCAGCTTCGCCGCTGTCGCGGGGCCGAGGTCGGCAGTAATCAAAAGTTCTTCCAGTTCATCCAGCGCGTTTTGGTCAAGCTTGCGCTTGGTGAAAATGCCCGTGATGCCCTCGGTCAGCTTGCCCGACGACAGGCTCAGCCCCGATTTCAAACGCGCGAACCAGCCCTGTTTGGTTTCCGGCTTGTCCATCAGCGGCGCGGGCGTTTGTTCGGGCGCGGCGGGTACGTCAATCTGCGTCGTTTTTTCCGATGTTTGTTCCTGTATTTCTGCCGTAATATGCGGCTCGATGACTTCTGCAGTTACCTCTGCGGCGGGCTCTTCCGTCACGCCTTGCGGCGCGTGCTTTGCCCCTTCTTCTGCAGGGGTAACATCTGCTGCATTATCCGCAGCCTGTTCAGATACGGCTTCGTTTGCCTGTTCTTCTTTTTTCTTTTTGCTGAAAAACCAGATCACAGCACTTTCCCTTTCAGAAGACCGCCTTCAACCCCCTGCAGCTGTACGCGCACCAGCGCGCCGGCAGGGGTATCGCGGTCCAGCGCGACTTCGCTGAAATATGGCGTGCGGGCGCGGTTGTTTTTCTCGGCCAGCACCATCAGTTCGCGCCCGACAATCGATTGCATATGTTTTTCCACCTGCTGCGCGCCCAGATCGCGCAGGCGTTTGGCGCGTTCCTTGCGGATGCCGCCATCGACCTGCGGCATGCGCGCGGCGGGCGTGCCGGGGCGCGGCGAATACGGGAAAACGTGCAGAAACGTCAAATCACATTCGCGCACGGCATTAAAAGTGTTTTCGAACATCTCGTCCGTTTCGGTCGGAAAGCCTGCAATAATATCCGCACCGAAAACGATATCGGGGCGCAAGGCACGCGCCTTTTCGCAAACGGCGATCAGGTCGGGGCGCAGGTGGCGGCGCTTCATACGCTTGAGCACCATGTCATCACCCGCCTGCATCGACAGGTGCAAATGCGGCATGAAACGTTCTTCCTCGCCGATCAACTGCCACAAATCATCGTCGATTTCGACAGGGTCAAGGGACGACAGGCGCAGGCGTTTCAGTTCCGGCACCAGCGCCAGCATGCGGCGTATCATTTGGCCCAACCGAGGCTGCCCCGGCAAATCGGGGCCGTAAGACGTGATATCTACGCCCGTCAAAACGACTTCGTGATAGCCATGTTCGACAAGGCGGCGCACCTGATCGACAATCTCGCCCATCGGCACGCTGCGGGAATTGCCGCGGCCATAGGGAATGATGCAGAACGTGCAGCGGTGGTCGCAGCCGTTTTGCACCTGCACGAAGGCGCGCGCGTGGGATTCAAATCCCGAAATCATGTGGCGCGCCGTTTCCTTGACCGACATGATGTCGTTGACAACCACGCGTTCGGTCGAGGGCTGCAGCCAGCTTTCTTCTTTCAGCTTCAGGTCATTGCCCATGACCTGATTGACTTCGGGCATATCGGAAAAGCTTTTCGGGTTTACCTGCGCGGCGCAGCCCGTGACAATGATTTTCGCATCCGGATTTTCGCGGCGGGCGCGGCGGATGGCCTGACGGGCCTGGCGCTCCGCCTCCGACGTGACGGCGCAGGTATTGATGATGATGGCATCGCTCAGTCCCGCCTTCGCGGCATGCGCTTTCATCACTTCGGATTCATAAATGTTCAGGCGGCAGCCAAAGGTCACCACACGCGGGCCGTCTGTCCCCTGCTGCGCCAGCTGGGTTTCGGCATCCGGCAGCTCCAGCACTTCTTCGCGGTGCTCGCTCGGGCGGGTGATGATTTTAATCTCGTCCATATTTAAAACGCTTTTCTTTCCATGCCTGCTTTTCAGGTTTCTGCGCGTGCAGCACCGCTGCGGCGCAAGGCGGCGCGGGTAAACAAAATACCCGCCGCGATAATCACAGCCGCCCCGGCAATCGTCCACAGGCCGGGCTGTTCCTGCCAGATGACATAGCCCAAGAGGGCGCTCCAGACAATATTACTGTACTGGAATGGCGTCACCATCGACGCCGGCGCGTGGCGGAAGGCCGAATACATACAAATCAGCGCCATGATATCCGCCCCCGCGCACAGCAAAAACAGCGGCATATCCGCCAGCGCCACGGGCCGCCACAGTCCGTTTGCGGCCACCAAAACCCCCGACACCGTCGCCGCGCCCAGATAGAAATAAAGAATAAAGGCCGCGGTATGGATCTGGCCGCTCAGGTGCCGCACCAGAACCTGACTGACCGCCAGCGCGCCCGTGCCCGCCAATGTGACCATCAGCGGCAGGTTGGCCTGCATATCCATCCCCGGCTGCAAGACCAGCAAAATACCGCCAAATCCGGTAATCGCCAGCGCGATTTGCCACGGGGTCAAACGTTCCCCCAGAAAGAAAAACGACAGCAGCGCCACCGCCAGCGGCGCCGCCGCAACGACAGAGCTGATCTGCGCCAGCTCCCCATGGCCGAAACCGTAAAAAAGTGAAAAGCAGGCGCAAATCGCCGCCGCCACATAGGCCCCCAGCATCGGTCGCACCCGCACCGCCCAGCGCAAACGCCCCGTTGCCGCCAGCCACAGAAACACGCTGGTAAAGCCGAACAGGCAATCCGTCATAACAATCTGTAAAGTATGGTAGCCGGAGAGTGTCAAAGCCTTGACGACCGCATTCATCACAGACAGCGACAAGGCCGAGCCGAGCATGAGCACAATCCCCCGCCCGTGACGGGGGACATCGGGCAGCAGTCCCGCGGTCATAGACCGAAACCGGCGGAAATGGTTCCGCTGAAAACTTCCGCAACCTCGCCGGTCATCAGAACGTGGTCATCGCTCTCGCGCCATTCGATATCCAGAATCCCCCCCTCCAGCGTGACGCGGACTTTGCGTCCGGTCAGGCCGCGGCGGGCGGCGGCCACGGCCACGGCACAGGCGCCGGTACCGCAGGCACGGGTGATGCCCACGCCCCGCTCCCACACGCGCATGGTCACGGCAACGGGGCTGTCGATACGCACAATTTCCACATTCGTTTTTTGCGGAAACAGCGGATGGGTTTCAATCATGGGGCCAAGCTTCTCCAGCGGCACGTCTTCCAGCTGCTGGACAAAAAACACCGCATGGGGGTTGCCCACGTTCACAGCCACGGGGGATTTCAAAAGCCCTTCGCTCAAGGACAAAGAAAGCGTATCTTGTTCGTGACTTAGCGGAATATCCTGCCAACCCAGACGAACTTTGCCCATGTCGACGCAGACGCGTCCGGCCCCCGCGCGAACAGCCTTCAGCTGTCCGGCGACGGTTTCAATCACAACCTCGCTGCGGCCGGTTTCGCGCATCAAGATATCAGCTACGCAGCGCGTGACATTGCCACAGGCCCCGACTTCGCCGCCGTCATTGTTAAAAATTCTCATAAAAACATTGGCTTGGGCGGATTTCGGCGGATCGATAATGACCATCTGGTCAAAACCGATGCCCGTATGGCGGTCACCGAGTCTGCGGATGGCATCTGTGGATAAGTAAAGGGGCGCCCCCTCGCGACCATCAAAAATCGCGAAATCATTCCCCAGACCGTGCATTTTCAAGAATGTTTTTGTCATGACAAGGATATAGCCCGTTTTTGGTTTTACCACAAGATTTTAAGCTTTTTACCTCAACTAAAATATTGAATTTCTGCCAAAAAATTGCACATAACACTTGAAGTCATGTTGCATTTTCACAAATTCAAAGCTTATAATCACCGCAGATTCTTACATCTTTGAAAACATTAAAAATGCGTCGGCACAACCGATGCGCAGCATAAGGGAAATCTCATGCGTAGCGAAGCGAACGGGAACTCCACCTCTTACAAAAACGCTCAGGCCAAAAACATGCAGGGCAAAGCCGCCATCATCGCGGTTGTCGCTTTGCTGGCGATTGCCGCCGCAGTGTTTTTCCTGATGAAGCCACCCGCAGCGCCCGCGCCTGCCGAACAGGCCGCCATCACGCAGCAAGCGGCGCCCGCCGCAGAAACGCAAAGCGCACCCGCAGGCGATACCGAAACCGCGGCGAGCATCGACCCCGCCGTGATTGAACAGCACAACGAAGAAACCGCCGCGGCCGAAGTCGCCGCCGAAGCTGCCGCAACCGAAGAGCGCCTTGCTGCTGAAACGGAAACTCCCGCCAACGTCGTACCCGCCGAAGAAGCGCCCGCCGCGACCGAAGATGCCGAAGAGGTCGAAAGCCTTCTGAGCGCACCCAAGGCGCTGACGGTCAACATCCTGCGCGCGACCGAAGACCGCGTCATCGGCAACGAGAATGCGCCCATCACGATTATCGAATACGCATCGCTGACGTGCCCTCATTGCGCTAAATTTCATAACACGCTGCTGCCGCAAGTGAAGCGCGAACTGGTCGAGACGGGCCGCGCCCGCCTCATCTTCCGCGACTTCCCCATCGACGGCACCGCGCTCAAGGCCGCGATGATGGCCCGCTGCGCGCCGAACGATAAATACTTCGACCTGATCGAAGTACTGTTCCGCAACCAGGACAAATGGACCAAGAGCGACAACCCGACCAAAGCCCTCGCCCAGTATGGCAACCTTGCCGGCATGGATGACGATTTCATCGCTGCCTGCATGACTAACAAGGAACTGGAAGACGCGCTGGTCAAGCGTCAGCTGGATGCGCGCAAGCTGTACCGCATCAACTCGACCCCGACGTTTGTTTTCAACACCCGCAAGCTGGAAAACGTACGCCAGCTGGTCGGCCCTGAAACCATCGGCGAGTTCAACGACACCGTCAACCGACTGCTGGCAGCGGGGAATTAACAATGGTTCAGTTCAACCGCCTCCGCCTCACCGGCTTTAAATCCTTCGTTGATCATACCGAGCTGGAAATCGGCGCGGGCCTGACGGGTATCGTCGGCCCCAACGGCTGCGGCAAATCCAACCTGACCGAAGCCCTGCGCTGGGTCATGGGTGAAAACTCGCCCAAGCGCATGCGCTCCTCCGGTATGGATGACGTGATTTTCAACGGTACCGACAACCGCCCGCCGCGCAACACGGCGGAGGTCTGCCTGCTGCTCGACAACAGCGACCGCCTTGCGCCTGCCGAGCTGAACGATGCGGACGAACTCGAAGTCTCGCGCAAAATCGAACGCTCCGTCGGCTCGACCTACAAAGTCAACGGCAAGAACGTGCGCATGCGCGACGTGCAGCTGCTGTTTGCGGACAGCTCCATCGGTTCGCACTCCCCCGCGCTGGTATCGCAGGGCCGCGTTGCCGACATGATTAACGCCAAGCCGACCCAGCGCCGCATGGTTCTGGAAGAAGCCGCCGGCATTTCCGGCCTGCACGCCCGCCGCCACGAGGCGGAGTTGAAACTGCGCGCCGCCGAAACCAACCTGCTGCGCGTCGAAGACGTTCTGGGCGCGATGAACACGCAGCTCGACGGCCTCAAGAAACAGGCCCGTCAGGCCTCGCGCTACCGCAACCTGTCCGGTCATATCCAGACCGCCGAAGGCTCGCTGCTGTTCCTGAAATTCCAGGGCAGCCAGATTGCCGTGACGAATGCACTGGCATCCTTCGAACAAGCCGAAAACATCGTGCGCGAAAAAACGCTGGAGGTCACGACGCTGACCGCCCAGCAGACCGATGCCGCCGCCAACCTGCCCGAACTGCGTCAGGCAGAAGCAGAGGCCGCCGCCGCGCTCCAGCATCTGAAACTCGCCTACGGCACGCTCGAAAACGAAGCGCGTCTTGTCGAGGAAGAACGCGTGAAATCGCAAAACCTGCTGACGCAATACACGCGCGACATCGGCCATGAAACCGCGCAGAAAACCGAAGCCGGCGAAACCATCGCCCGCCTCGGCGAAGAGCGCGCCGCGCTGGAAGACGAAGCCGCACGTCAGGGCGAACTGGAAGAAGAAGCCCGCATCCTGCGCGACGATCTGCAAAACACCGTCGAGAAAAGCGAAGCCGAGCTGACCCTGCTGACCGAAGAAACCGCCACGCAGGAAGCCGCACGCGGCGCGGCCGAACGCCAGATCGCCGATCTGGAACGCCGCCTTGCGCAATTGCAATCGCGCAAGACCGACCTTGAAGCGCAGCACACGCGCCTTCTTGAAAACACGCCCGCGAAGGCGGAGCTGGATACCCTTGGCAGCGAGATTACCGCCGCCGAAGAATCCTATGCCGCCGCCACTGCCGCGCTTGATACCGCCGAAGCCGACCGCGCCGGCGCCGACCAGCGTGCACAGGAAACCGCCGACGCGCTGCAAACCGTGCAGCGCAGCTTCGCGCAGCTGACGGCAGAGGCAGACGCCCTGCGCCGTATCCTGCGCAACCCGCAGGAAGGCTATCAGCCGGTCATCGACCTTTTGAATGTCGATGCGGGCCTTGAAAAAGCCCTCGCCGTTGCGCTGGGTGACGACCTGCAGGCCGCGCTTGACGGCAATGCGCCGATTTTCTGGCGCGAGCTGCCGGAATATACCGACGCCGCCTCCCTGCCCGGCAATGCCCGCCCGCTGTCGATCTCCGTTCAGGGGCCGAAGGCGCTGGCGCGCATCCTGTCGCAAATCGGTATAGTCGAAACCACGGCAGAAGCCGAAGCGCTGATGCCGCAGCTGAAACCCGGCCAGTGCCTCGTCACCCGTGACGGCGGCGCCTGGCGCTGGGACGGCCTTGTCGTCTCGCCCGACGCCGAAAACGCCGCGGCTATCCGCCTTGAACAGAAAAACCGCCTTGCCGACCTCGAAGCGGAAATCGACGCGCTGCAAGCCCGTCTCGATGCCGCACGCAGCGAAGCCGAAGCCGCCAAGCAAAACCGTACCACGGCCATTGATGCCGTCGGCGCGGCACGCAGCGCAAACCGTCAGGCCGAAGAACACCTGAACGGGCTGCGCCGCCGCCACACCTCGCTCAGCAACCAGCTGACCGAAGTCACGGCGAAGCTGTCGAGCCTCACCACCTCCATCGAAGCCGCCACGCAGGATATTGAATCCGCCGAAGCCTCGCTGGCCGAAGCGCGCGGCACGCTGGCCGCCCTGCCCGAAACGACCGAAAGCCGCGAACGCATCGCCGCGCTGAAGGCCACGGTTTCGCAGCAGCGCCAGCAACTGGCCGAACAGCAGGCCGTTTACGCCGACATCCGCCGCGCGGGCGAAAACCGCGCGCGCCGTCTGGCGCAAATCGCCAGCGATGTCGATGGCTGGAACGCGCGTCTGGAGCGTATTGCGGAGCGTCTGCTTGATCTCGAACAGCGCATCGCGCAAACGACGGCCGTGCTGGAAGACCTCTCCGGCCGCCCGGCACGTATTCAGGCCGAACAGCAGGCACTGCTGACGCAAATCACCGATGCGGAAGAACGCCGTCAGGCTGCCGCCGACGTGCTGGTGTCGACCGAGAACAACGCCAACGAGCTGCAGCGCACGCTGCGCGCCGCCGAAAGCGCCCTGTCCGATGCCCGCGAAGCCCGCGCCATGGCGCAGGCGAATGTGAGCAACACCCAGCACAGCCAGTCCGGCATCGAAGCGACCATCTTCGAAAAATTCAGCTGCACGCCCGAAGAACTGGTGGCGAAGCTGGAGCTGAACGTCGAAGAACTGGGCGATGTTGACAGCTGGCAGTCCAAGCTGGAGCGTTTGCTGCGCGAACGTGACAACATGGGCCCCGTCAACCTGCGCGCCGAAGTCGAAGCGCAGGAAATCACCGACCAGATGAGCACCATGGAAACCGAACGCGCCGATCTCGTCGCCGCGATCGACAAGCTGCGCGAAGGCATCAACAAGCTGAACAAGGAAGCGCGCGAGCGTTTGCTGGCGGCTTTCGATACCGTCAACAGCCACTTCCAGAAACTGTTCACCCGCCTGTTTGGCGGTGGTTCGGCTTACCTGAAACTGGTCGAAGCGGACGATATCCTCGACTCCGGTCTTGAAATCTACGCCCAGCCGCCGGGTAAAAAACTGACCGTTCTCTCGCTGCTGTCGGGCGGTGAACAGACGCTGACGTCTATCGCCCTCATCTTCGGCATGTTCCTCACCAACCCCGCACCCATCTGCGTGCTGGACGAGGTTGACGCGCCGCTCGATGAAAGCAACGTTGACCGTTATTGCACCCTGCTCGAAGACCTGTCGAAAGAAACCAAGACCCGCTTTATCGTCATCACCCACCACCGTATGACGATGGCGCGCATGGACCGTCTCTATGGCGTGACCATGAGCGAGCGCGGCGTGTCGCAGCTGGTTTCCGTTGACCTGAAACAGCACGAGCTGGATCTCGAAAGCCTGGCGGCTTAATCGCTGCTTCTGCTTTGACACACAAAAAAGCCCGCCATATCCGGCGGGCTTTTTTATTGCAGATTATGATGTTCAGGCTTTAGGCGCGGCAAGCTTGTCCTTGTTCTCACGGCGCGGATTTGCGGAGCTTCCGGCAGCAATAATCACCCCGCCCAGCATCAACGACGATCCGAACAAAACAGAAAGTACACCCATTTTTGCGCGGGCATCGTTCTGTTTAACAGCGGCATAGGCTTTGGTTTCATCCGCCGTACAGGGTTGATTGCGTGCCAGCTTGTCTTCGCAGGACCTGATGGTCGCCTCTTGGGCATCGTTCAATAGCACCGTGACCTTCAATCCCTCATTGCGCGGCATTTCCGTTTGGTGATGCATCGCGTCGTAAACCGAATGACCACCCATCCCAATCAGAGACGCCGCAACAAGGTTAAATGCCCAGCCAATACCGTTATAATTCATAACACACCTTCAAATGTTTTTAATTATGACCAATATAAACGGGTAATGACTTGCCGTCAATCATGCCAAGCCATTGATATACAAAGAATTAACTAAATATTTTCAAAATATGGTAAAATGCATTGTGAGTTTTTGAATGGGGAGCCATGGGATTTCTCGGGCGCATATTCGGCCAAACCGCGCGGAAAAACTATTTTCCGCCCCCGCCCGCTGATGGCCCGCCGCAGCCGGAGGGATACTGGACGCTGGTCGTCGATGAAAACGGCGATCGTGTCACCAACCGCCCGCCCGCCGCGACGGATTTCATCGCCCGCCGCCCGATGGAATATATCGATGGCGGCACCGAACCCGCCTTTCAAAAAAATCCGCGCCTGAGCGAAACGCAAAACGCGCAGGCGATGCTGGATTACGAAGTGCGCAGCCACAAAAACCGCGAGCATTTGCAAAAAGCCGTTTTCCTGCTGTCGCAAACCGATGACGGCGTCCGGCTGTTGCAAAAAGCGAAAGAGCTTAATTTCAAACTGGTTTTCGACAGCGATGCCTGCGCCGAGGCGAATGCCGTCGGGCTTTGCGACTATGCCAATAAAAAAATCCCGCTGGCCGAAGGGCGTAGTGCGGCAGAAGTCGCCTTGACGCTCAAACACGAACTCCAGCACATGGAAGACATCAACAAAGGCCTCGCCTACGATCTCAGCGACACACCGCGCAACGCCATTCTGGTCGGCCGCGCGCTCGAAGGAAACGCCCGCGTATCCGAAGCCGTCGCGGCGGCAGAAGCGATGATGGGATCCCCCCACGGCCCTGCGCGGCAATTCCGCACGGCGGCGCTTTTCAACGTGATGTGGCAAAAAATTCCCGAAATAGCGCGCGAAGCCGATGCCGCGATGAACCACGCCGCAGAGGGCAAATGGACGCAGTTCGCAGCCAAAGTCCTGCCCGCCTATTTCCGCGAAAAACCGACACTCGCCTATTACGACGACAATTATTTCAGATATATCGACAAATACGTGCCGGATGTCAGCGCCTCGGTCAAAGGCGCCAAGGAAGGCGATTACCACAGCCGCAGCACGCACCAGAAACGCGTTGACCAAACGCGTGCGAATGCCAATACGCTTTTCACGCAAGACCGCTGGACGCCGGATAAAATCGCAGCCCTGATGACCATCCGCGGCCTGCCTTATATGCAGGATATCGGCAAAAAGGGGTTTTCGCTCGCCAGCGACGCCGCCGTCGCGCTGACGGAAAAAGCCCCCGCACTGTTTGAAAAGCTGAAAAAGAACATCGAAACCGTATTGCCCCAAAGCGGCAAGGCGGCGCTGCTTGACCTGCCCGCCGCGCCCCCCGAAAAACCTGCGGCACCGCAGGCGAACCCTTACGCGCGATACGCCTCAAAACTTCAGCCCGAAGAGAGGTTCAACATCATCCAGCTACCCGACCGCGTGGATGGCAGCCGGCTGTCGGATGGCATGCGATCCAACGAAAACACCACGCGCCTGTTCGCCGATATCATGAAAAAAGTCGGCACGGGCGGCACGGAAACCGACCGCATCAATTACACCGTCGGGCAATATCTGTATCAAAACCGCGGCATAGCAAATGTGCGCGGACTTGTCGGCAATTTGCTGGATGCAGGGTTGATCGCGCCCCTCGGCGCCTTCCCCGAAGAATATACCTTCGACCTTTGCAAGCGTGTGATGCTGAGCGTGCGCGAAAATAACGGCCGCGCCGCCGACGTCAGCCCGCAAGAGCTGAAGCTCATCGACCACTGGCAGCAGATGAAAAACAAAGGCCTCGACCCGATGTGGATTGATGGTGCCAACAAACAGGCATCATGGGTCGCCAACGGCGGCAAAGAAGACGTCTATGCCCGCATGCTGCTGGATGCGCTAAAGCCCGCCGCCGCCAATACCCAGACGGCGCATACACAACAGGCGCCGACAGGCCAGCGTTAACAGCCTGTTTTACAAGGAAAATTTTTATAAACACCCCCGCCCGTTTTGCGCTATCCTGACCACAGAGTCGCCGGCCCGTTTTGATGCGCCCGCGACGGGAGAAAGCGCCATGAAAAACAACCGCCCCGCAAAACATATTCTTTTCGCCTGCCTGCTGCTGACGGTTTGCAGTCTTGGCTGGCGCGCCGCCTTCAGCGCCAGCAATTACGGCGCGCTGCCGGTCTGCGAAATCCGCGGTACCGTGTCGGATGTCAAAACGGTGAAGCCTGCGCGCGTGCCCTCCCCGCTGGTCGAAAGCGAAACCCATATTTCGGTTCAGATCGAAGACCGCAAGGCCCGCTATGGCCAGAATATGCCCTGCAACAGCCTGACGCTGAGCAAGGAAACGCGCACCTATAAACTATGCAGCCAGAACGCGCTGACCCCCGGCGATAAAATCGGCGGCACCGAAGCATCGGCAACCGGCCCCGCATCGCCTGTCGGCTGCCTGTTCGACCTCGTCGTGCTGTCGCATAAAAACTGATACATAAAAATAATGAAATCCGGCACGCGCTGGCGTAGGATGCGCGGCGGAGGATATTGCCATGAATACATTCGTCGTCGCCGCTCTTTATAAATTCGCCCCGCTGCAAAATATCGAACAGATGCAGTCCGATTTGCGCAAAGCCTGCGAAGAAAACGGCATTTGCGGCACGCTGCTTCTGGCGCACGAAGGCATCAATGGCACCATCGCCGGCAGCCGCAGCGGTATCGACGCTATCTTGCATCATATCCGCCGCTATCCGGGTTTGCAGGACCTTGAACACAAAGAGTCCTTTGCCAGCGAACAGCCGTTTTACCGCATGAAGGTAAGGCTTAAAAAAGAGATCGTCACCATCGGCCTGCCCGACGTCGACCCTAATGAAATTGTCGGCACCTACGTATCGCCGCAGGAATGGAACGACGTCATTTCCGACCCCGATACGGTGGTGATTGATACGCGCAACGACTATGAAATCAAAATCGGCACCTTCAAAAACGCGGTGAACCCGATGACGGAAAGTTTCCGCGCATTTCCGGACTATGTGCAAAAAAACCTCGACCCCGCCAAAAACAAAAAAGTGGCGATGTTCTGCACGGGCGGCATCCGCTGCGAAAAAGCATCCGCCTACATGAAAAAAATGGGCTTCGAAGAGGTTTATCACCTCAAAGGCGGCATCCTGAAATATCTGGAAGAAATGCCCGAAGACAAAAGCCTGTGGCAGGGCGAATGCTTTGTGTTCGACCAACGCGTCGCCGTGAAACATTCTTTGGCCGAGGGGAGTTATATCCTCTGCCCGTCATGCAGGCACCCTGTAGGGCCGGAGGATATCAAAAGCGAAAAATACATCGAAGGCATCGCCTGCCCGCATTGCCACGATAGCCTGAGCGAGGAGCGCAAGGCACGTTCCGCCGAGCGCCAGAAACAAATCGCTCTCGCCGAAGCACGCGGCGAAAAGCATATCGGCGCGGCTTATACACCCGAAGGCGACGAGGAATAATCAGCCGATAATACCGGCGCGGATCACCAGCAAAGAACCCGCCGCGACAAAAAACCACAGCAGCACGCCCAGCAGCAAAGGCCGCCAGCCGACGGATTTCAGCGCCGCCAGCGTGACCGTGCTGCCGATCAGAAACAGCGTCAGGCACATGCCGCGCTTCGCCGCGAATTGCACGGAATCCGCAGCCCCCGACAGCGCGGGGATAAACGTAAACGCCGCCGATACGGCAATGAAGCCGAGGATGAACCAAGGAATTTTACGCTTGGGTTTTTCTTCGCCCGCTATCTGCGGCTGCGGCCAGAAAAAACCGATCGCCAGCGCCAACGGAAAAATCCATAGCGCCCGCGCCATTTTCAGCACAACCGCATAATCAAGCGCATCGCCGCCATAGGCCGACGCCGCACCGACGACAGAACTGGTATCATGTATCGCCAGCGCCGCCCAAAGACCGAATTGATGCGGCGTCAGGCCAAGCGCATGGCCGATAGGCGGAAAAATCATCAGCGCCGCGGCATTCAAAACAAATACAACGGAAAAGGCCATCGCCACCGCTTCCTGCCGCGCGCGCACCACTGGCGCCGTTGCGGCAATGGCGCTGCCACCGCAAATAGCGGTGCCGACGCTGACCAGCAGCGCGGTATCGCGCTCGGTACGCAGCAGCTTCGCCAGCAATAGCCCCATCCCCAGCGCTGCGGCAATGCCGACCACCGTATAGCCAAGGCCCGCCGCGCCCGCAGCCAGCACCTGCGTCAAATTCATGCCCGCGCCTAGCGCCGCCACAGAAAACGTCAGCAGGTAGTGCGCAGCCTTCATGGATTGTTGCTGCAGGGGGTTGCCCATCGTCACCGCCAGCAAAATTCCGCCCGCGAGCGCCAGTTGCACCGGCACCACAGGCAAAAGGCATAACGCGCCGAGAACTATCAGCAGCAGCGGGAATATGCGGGTGTTCAACGTCATCATGCCGTAGGGGTGCCGTCTTGTTTGCCCTGCGGCGGGGTTATTTTCACGACCTGCGGCTTCGCGCCGCCGGTGCCACAGCCGCTGCCCTGTTCGCAGGCGCGGCAGCGGTCGCGCTGCGAGGTCAGTTTTTCACGGAAATTTTCAGTATCGCCGTATTCGATAAAATCCAGATAACGGCTATGGGCATCCTTGATTTTTTTCGCATGCTTGATGGGGCACCAGAATTGTTCGGTGCGCGCCGCAACCTCGCGGGTATAGGAAATCACCCCGTTGCCGTATTCACAGTAAATGCAGTTCAGTTTTTCAATCCAGTTCAGGTATTCCAGATATTTTCTGTCCATCACCACATATTCGCTGCGTTTGACCAGCGGAATGCGATAAACGCGGAAACAGATTTGCTGATAGACCGTCACAAAAAGATCCATCAGCGAAAACGGAATGATAAGGCTGTAAATCACCGGCGCCGTAACCACGTATCCGATTTTTGAATCGCGCAGGAATTTGGAAACTTTCATGCGCAGCGCACGGTGACGCAGGACGACCTCCTGTTCGAACACCACACGTTTTTGTTCGATTTTATAGCGGAATTCGTCGCGCTTGCGGTCGATTTCGCGCTCGATCTCGTCCTGCAACGTCTCGATGCGTTCTTTCAATCCGGCGATGATTTTTTCCATGGCGGAGCCCGTCCTCTTGCCTCTTGTGCATACCCCGCCTACCTTATACGAAAGCAAAGGAGTTTCCGATGGAAAAAGCGGCATTTGGCGCAGGTTGTTTTTGGGGGGTGGAAGCGGCTTTCCGCCAGCTTGAGGGCGTGACCGCCACCGCCGCCGGATACATGGGCGGGCATACCGACAGCCCGACATACAAAGACGTTTGTACAGACACGACAGGCCATGCCGAAGTGGTGCTGGTCGAGTTTGACCCCGCCGTCATCAGCTATGACGCCCTGCTCGACGTTTTTTGGCGTTGCCACAACCCGACGCAGCTGAACCGTCAGGGCCCCGATGTCGGCACGCAATACCGCAGCGCCATTTTCACCTATTCTGCTGCGCAGCAGCAGGCCGCCGCGCAAAGCCGCGACAAGCTTGCCGCTTCCGGAAAATATAAACAACCGATTGTGACGGAAATCACCCCTGCCGCAACTTTCTTCAAGGCCGAAGACTACCATCAGCAATATTTGGAAAAGCGCGGCCTCGCCTCCTGTCATTTGCCGGGTTAAGGCTTTGGTTGCCTGACTTTTTGGATTGCGATGTGCTAGAGTCTGCCCCTATCTGCAAAGGAGACTCAAGCCACATGACCGCAAACAAAAACATGCTCAAACATCTAGCCGATGAAACCGCCGCGCTGCATACGCAGGGGCTGTACAAGTCGGAGCGCGTCATCGTCTCCCCCCAGCAGGCGGATATCACCGTTCACCGCGCGCAGAATGACGACAAGCAGGTCATCAATCTTTGCGCCAATAACTACCTAGGCCTTGCCAATCATCCCGATTTGATCGCCGCTGCGCATAAGGCGCTCGATACCCACGGCCTCGGCCTTGCGTCTGTGCGATTTATCTGCGGCACGCAGGATTTGCACAAACAGCTGGAGCGCAGCGTCAGCGAATACCTGAAAACCGAAGACACCATTCTTTATACGTCGTGCTTCGATGCCAACGGCGGCCTTTTCGAAACGCTGCTGGGCGAGCAGGATGCAGTGATCAGCGACGAGCTGAACCACGCCAGCATCATCGATGGCATCCGCCTGTGCAAGGCCTCGCGCTACCGTTACAAAAACAACGATATGGCCGACCTTGAGGCGAAGCTGAAAGAATCCGCCGGCGCGCGTTACCGTTTGATCGTCACGGACGGCGTATTTTCGATGGACGGCATCATCGCCAACCTGCCCGCTATATGTGACCTTGCCGAAAAATACGATGCGATGGTAATGGTCGATGACAGCCACGCTGTCGGCTTCACCGGCCCCACGGGCGCCGGCACGCCGGAGCATTGGGGCGTGCAGGACCGCGTGCATATCATCACCGGCACCTTTGGCAAGGCGCTGGGCGGTGCCTCGGGCGGCTATACGTCGGGCAAAAAAGAAATCATCGAATGGCTGCGCCAGCGCAGCCGTCCCTATCTGTTTTCGAACACGCTGGCACCATCGATTGCCGCGGCATCCATCGCGGCGATCGAGCTGATTAAAAAAACGCCGGAGCGTTTGCAAAAACTGCGCGACAACGCGAAATATTTCCGCGAGAAAATGACCGCCCTCGGCTTCGACCTTGTCCCCGGCGAACACCCGATCATCCCCGTGATGATTTACGATGCCGTTCTGGCCAAAAAACTGGCGGATAAATTGCTGGAGGAAGGGCTTTACGTCATCGCCTTCTCCTACCCCGTGGTGCCGCAAGGCAAGGCGCGCATCCGCACCCAGATGTCGGCGGCGCATGACAAGGCGCACCTCGACCGCGCCATCGCCGCGTTTGAAAAAATCGGCCGTGAATTGGGAGTTATTAAATAATCATGACAAAAACCATGCGCGCCCTTTCCAAACAAGAAGCCAAAGAAGGCATCTGGATGATCGAAGCGCCGGTGCCGCAAATCGGCCCCGACGATGTGCTCATCAAAATCCGCAAAACCGCGATTTGCGGCACCGATCTGCATATTTACAAATGGGATCCGTGGGCGCAGAAAACCGTTCCCGTGCCCATGATTACCGGCCACGAATACGTGGGCGAAATCGCGGAAATTGGCAGCAACGTCACCGGTCTTTCGGTCGGCCAGCGCGTGTCGGGCGAAGGGCACCTGCCCTGCCACAAATGCCGCAACTGCCGCGGCGGCAAGATGCACCTGTGCATCAAAACGATTGGCGTCGGCGTCAACCGTCAGGGCTGCTTCGCGGAGTATTTCGCGCTGCCCGCATTTAACGTCTTTCCCATCAACGATGAACGGATTTCAGACGACGTTGCGTCCTTCTTCGACCCGCTGGGCAATGCGGTACACACGGCGCTGTCGTTTGACCTGGTCGGCGAAGACGTGCTGATTACGGGCGCAGGCCCCATCGGCGTCATGGCCGTGGCCATCGCCAAACATGCGGGCGCGCGGCATATCGTGATTACCGATGTCAATGATTACCGCCTCGGCCTTGCCGCGAAAATGGGCGCGACCCGCGCCGTGAACGTCGCCAAAGATTCGCTGCGCGATGTCATGAAACAACTCGGCATGACCGAGGGGTTTGACGTCGGCCTTGAAATGTCAGGCAATGCCCATGCCTTCCGCCAGATGACGGAAACCATGCGCCACGGCGGCAAAATCGCCATCCTCGGCATTCCGCCCGCGGATACGGCGATTGACTGGAACCATGTGATTTTCAAGGGCCTGACGCTCAAAGGCATCTATGGCCGCGAGATGTTTGAAACCTGGTACAAAATGAAATCCGTGGTGCAATCGGGCCTGGATGTGTCGGGTGTTATCACCCACGTCATGCCCGCTGCCGATTATCAAAAAGCCTTCGATGCCATGCTGGAAGGCAACACGGGCAAGGTCATTCTGGACTGGACGGTATAGGGCCAGCGAAAACGGCTAGCGTTTGACGCCGGAAATCGCCACGGTGATTTTCGGGCAGGACATGCTGGTGCAATTCGCCTCCCCCTCATACGCCATAAAGCCAACGCCTTCGACGGCTTTTTCGGCAGTGAAGGTAATCTCGGCAGGCTTGCCAGAAACCTTGTTGAAGGTTTTGAAGCGCACGTTGCTATAGCCCATATCCTCAATACGCTGCTGCGCGACGGGCAGCACGAATTGCGGATCGTTATCCTGCATCTTGGTCACGGCCTGATTGAACATGACGCTTGCCCCGCCCGCGGCCAGCGCGAGCGTGCTCACGAACAGCCAAGCCCCCACACCATCCCCTTTTTTCGCGGGTGCCGGATTGCGGGGTTCGGTCTTGCTGTCGTCGATTTGGGGAGCGTTTTGCATGGCACACCTGCGTTATGAATTTTTTGCTGCAAAACACAATAACGATACAACGTGGTTATGTCAATAAAAACAGCGTAATGTATTGAGAAACAAGCCGATTTGGCGCATATTATACCCGTTTCCCATCGATGGTTTACCTACCAAGGAGAGAGCGTATGACCGCCCGCAAAAAAGCCGCCGCATCCAACGTGCAAACGATTTCCATGGCGGATACCGCCGCCCACCTGCTGAAAAAAATGGGCGTGCCCGCACGCGAATTTTCGGCGGGCAATCTGAAAGTGTTCACGCCCATCGACGGCTCGCTGCTCGGCATCGTCAAAATGGACACGCCCGCGCAGACCGAGGCGAAAATCGCCCGCGCGCATGACGCCTTCCTCGGCTGGCGCACTGTGCCCGCCCCGCAGCGCGGCGAGCTGATCCGCATTTTCGGCGAAGTGCTGCGCGAGAACAAAGACGACCTCGGCAAACTGGTGACGCTGGAGTGCGGCAAGATCCTCACCGAAGGTCTCGGCGAAGTGCAGGAGATGATCGATATTTGCGATTTCGCCGTCGGCCTGTCGCGCCAGCTCTATGGCCTGACCATCGCGTCCGAACGTCCGATGCACAAGATGCAGGAAAACTGGCACCCTGCGGGCGTGGTCGGCGTCATCTCTGCCTTCAACTTCCCTGTCGCGGTCTGGTGCTGGAACTTCGCCCTCGCCGTTGTGTGCGGCGACAGCGTGGTCTGGAAACCGTCCGAAAAAACGCCGCTGACCGCCATGGCGTGTCAGGCCCTGTTCCTCGAAGCGGCCCGCCGTTTCGGCAAGGCGCCTGCGGGCCTGTCCGAACTGGTCATCGGCGAGCGTAAAATCGGCGAGAAAATGGTCGATGACAAACGCATTCCCATTATCTCCGCAACCGGCTCCACGCGCATGGGCCGCGAGGTTGCGCCGCGCGTCGCCGCACGCTTTGGCAAATGCATCCTCGAGCTTGGCGGCAACAACGCGATGATTTTGACGCCGTCCGCCATGCAGGACCTCGCCCTGATGGCGACCGTGTTCGGCGCGGTGGGCACGGCAGGCCAGCGCTGCACTAGCCAGCGCCGCCTGATTGTGCACAAAGATATCGCCGCGGGTTTCGTCGCGCGCGTGAAAAAGGCTTATAAATCGATTTCCGACAGCAAAATCGGCAGCCCGCTGGATGCCGCGACCCTGCTGGGCCCGCTGATTGACAAACAGGCGTTTGACAACATGCAGGCCGCGCTGAAAAAAGCGAAAGCCGCCGGCGGCAAAGTCACGGGCGGCGAGCGTGTGCTGGCCAAGGAATATCCGAATGCCTATTACGTCACCCCCGCCCTTGTCGAGATGCCGAAACACCACGAGGTGATGAAGCACGAAACCTTCGCGCCCATCATGTACGTCGTGAAATACAGCAAAATCGAAGAAGCCATCGCCATGCAAAACGATGTGCCGCAGGGCCTGTCGTCGTGCATTTTCACGACGGATGTGCGCGAGGCGGAGCTGTTTACCTCCGCCGCGGGTTCGGATTGCGGGATTGCCAACGTCAACCTCGGCACCTCGGGCGCTGAAATCGGCGGCGCATTTGGCGGTGAAAAGGAAACCGGCGGCGGCCGCGAAAGCGGTTCGGACAGCTGGAAGGCCTATATGCGCCGCTCCACCAATACCATCAACTACGGCACGGCGCTGCCGCTGGCGCAGGGCGTGAAGTTCGACGTTTAACCGTCAACGCCACAGGCACAAAAAAACAACCCCCGAAACCTGCGAAGGTTCGGGGGTTGTTTTTAAGCTAAAACGCTTAAGCGGCGATTTGCAGGTTCGCTGCAGCCGATTTGCCGCGCTCGGTCACGATGTCAAAAGAAACTTTTTGACCTTCGTTCAGCGTGCGCATGCCGGCAGCTTCAACAGCGCTGATGTGAACGAACACATCATTGCTACCGTTTTCCGGCTGAATAAAGCCGAAGCCTTTTTGCGGGTTGAACCATTTTACGATGCCTTGAGCCATGAGGGCCTCCTTGTAGCAAGAAACGCACATTTGTGCATGTTCCCGAGCAACCTTTGCACGGAAGCATATTCGAAATAGCGATGTCTTGAGGAATACCCGGCGGGCAATAACAAAAGCCAGAACTTAAACTCGAATGCATTCACCGTAACAGGTTACGGGGGGATAGCAAGCGATATTATGCCCCTTACCTTCAGGCTGCTGATATTGCACGTCAATATCGATGATTATTTAAAAAAACGCCTGCCTGCCCCACGGTCAAACCAGACCTGACAGCCGCGCCATGCCCCGTCACATCCTGCGGCTACGCATATCCTGCTGGCGGAAATCTTCGGCTGCCGACTGGATGTCAAACGGGGTGATCATCATCAGGTCGTCGCGCGTGGGATTTTCCATGCGCACGACACGGCTTGCCACACGCTCCAGCGCTTCTTCGAACAGGTTGTGGACGAAACGCCCATTGCCGAAATGTTTGGCGTAAAAAGACGGCGCGGCTTGCATGATATTCGACAGCACGGCTTCGCACCCTTCGCCCAGCACGTATTGCTTTTTCACGGCCAGCTGCTTGAAGATATCGACCAGCTCGGGCGCTGAAAAATTGTCAAAATGCACAATCTCGCGGAAGCGGGACTTCAGCCCGGGATTGAACGAAAGAAAATCCTGCATCTGCTCCGGATACCCGGCGGCAATGACCATAAATTTCCCCGCATGCGCCTCCATCTGCTGGAGCAGCGTGGTGATGCCGTTCATAGCGGCGCTGTGCTGGGTGCCGTTCTTGCCGACGCTGGTCAGCATGTTATAGGCTTCGTCGATAAAAAGAATACCGCCCATGGCCTGCTTGACACAGGCTTCGACGCGCGGTGTGGCTTCCCCCACATAGCTGCCGATGAGGTCATAGTCCGACACTTCGACCACATGCCCTTTGGGCAGCACGCCCGCGCCGTGCAATATCGCGCCGAGAATACGCGCCACCGTCGTTTTGCCCGTACCCGGATTGCCCGTGAACACAAGATGAAGATTGGCCGCCTGCGTGGGAAGCCCCTGCTTTTCGCGCAGCCTGTCGAATAAATGGCGGTCGATAAGGGCGCGGACCTGCGCCTTCACGCTTTCAAGCCCGACCATCCCCGCCAGCTGCTCTTCCGCTTCATCGACGGTCATCACGGGCGCATCCTGCGCCATGGGCATCGACACGTTTGCGCCCGCAGTCGCCGCCTGTACGCCCGCAACAGGCGCAGGCGCGGAAGAAAACGCAAGCCCTCCGCTGACCGATGACGGCAACGGCGGTACCGAGGTGACGGACAAGCTGCCCGGATTTTTTTTCAAATAATCGCCAAGGCCCGGCACGTCGTCCATATCGACATATGACCTGCCGCCATCGTCCTTTTTAAGCGTCAAGCCCTTGTCAAAAATGTGTATGCCATAGATGCGGCGCTTCAGCAGCAGATCGCGCGCACTCTCCCGCGTGGACGCCGCATGGCGCAGGTACGACAGGCCGGTTTCGATATCCTGTACGCACCCCTCGCCCAAAAGCATCATCAGCCCGCAGCCTTCCACCGCGTAATCCAGCCCCTCGTCCGCCGCCTGACGCATGAGTTCGAAGGGCTGGCCAAGTTCGCTCTGCTGGCGCTCGACCATCAGCGTTTCCGCGAGGAAAGCACGCGCGTAGGAAACCGCGCGGGTCTTCAGCGGGTATTTCGCAGGACCGTTGCGGATAGCCTTTTCGTAGAGCGGGATTTTGCGCAGCGGCATTTTAGGCAAACCATGATCACCGAATGAATAATAAAAAGCGAGGTCCATGAGCGCGTCGGGATAATCCTGCTCCGCCGCGCGCTGCATCCATACCATGTGTTCGGAGATATTCTGATCGCAGCCGTCACCTTTCAAAAGCGCGCGCGCCAGTGCATACATCGCCTCCACATCCCCCGTCTGTGCGCGGCGCCGCAGCGATACAACATCTGGTGTCATTTAAATCCCCTTTGGCTGAAATTTCCTGAAAGGCACAGGCGCGGAAACGGGAAAAAAGAAAGCGCCCCTACGAAAAATGGCAGAGACGCTTTCTATGAAAGCACAGAAGGATTTAAGAAAAGATTAAGCTTTATGCCGGCTTCGGCGGCTTGCCCCCGCCTGCTTTCGGTGCGTATTGCGCGCGCAAATCGTCGCGGTGTTCGGCCAGCCAGTAGCCGGCAATGATGGTTTTCATGTCGTTGTTGACGCCGGTTTTCACCTCATGGATGAAATCCTTGGCGGAAACCATGCGCGTTTTGATATTTTCCTTTTCATTGTCGTTGCCGAAAATGCCGCTGCCCGCCGATGTATCCACGATGCCGACAACGATGGAGATTTTCTCCGACGTACCGCCTGCGCTGACGTAGGCGTCCTGAATTTGCCGCGCGTCTTTAAGCGTCAGGCCTGTTTCCTCTGTCGTTTCGCGGATCGCGGCCTCGACTGCGGTTTCGCCCTTGGCGATGCCGCCTGCGGGCAAGGTATCTGTATAGGGATACTCCCCCGCCGCCAGAATGCCGGGGCGCATTTCATTCACCAGCACGATTTCGTCGCGCTTGGGGTCATAGGCAAGAATGGCCACCGCATGCCCCCGCTCCATCACCAGACGTTCGTAGGTTTCTTTGCCGCCTTCGTGGCGGTCGGCCTCGATCTCGTAGCGGTTGATTTTCAAAAAGCCGTTGAATTCGTTGCGCACGCTTTTCACGCGGGCTTCGAGCTTTTTGCCGTCTTGGGTCGGGTCGGACATCGGGTGATTCTCCATGTTTATACTCTGAATGAGTATTTTTTATACTCTTAGAGAGTATAAGTCAACCCCCTGTTTACCGCTTTTCGCAGAAGCTGCTTTTTTAAGGCTTCGGCTGGCGCACAGGGGCGGCTTGGGCAGGGTTGTCATTCTGCGCGGCATCAGCGGCGTGGCCGCTGCGGATGCTGTCACGGTTCTTGGCCAGCCAGAACGCGCAGACAAGGCTTTTCATGTCCTTGAGCGCGCCGCTTTCGGCCCGCTGGATGAATTCATCAGACGACAGGATAACGGTCTTGATATCCTCGCCCTCCGACGCATGGCCATGCACGCCGCCGGCTTTCGCCATGTCGACGGTGCCGAAAACCAGCGCCAGACGCTCCGACGTACCGCCGGAGCTGACATAGGCGCCCGCATGTATCAACCGCGGGTTTTTCAGCTCCAGCCCCGTTTCTTCGAGCATTTCGCGCTTGGCCGCGGTGATTTCATCTTCGCCCTTGTCGATCATGCCTGCGGGCAAGGAATCATTGAACGGATAATCCCCCGCCGCCAGCAGGCCCGGGCGCATTTCATTGACCAGCAGCACTTCATCGCGCGCGGGGTCATAGCCCAGAATAGCCACCGCATGCCCGCGTTCGAATATCAAACGCTTGACGGTCATGCTGCCGCCATCATGGGTGTCATGTTCGATGGTCAGTTCGTCCATTTTGAAAAAACCGTCGAACACGCGCTGCTTTTGCACGATGCGCGCCTGCGGGCGATTGTTTGTCGAACCGGACGGATTGTCTTGGGGCTTGTCTGTCATGATATTCCTTTGAAACGGGATGGTATTTTTTACCATATCGCATCCCGCCCGTCCAGAAAAAACCCGCCAGACAGCGGGTTTTTTCTTTATATATCAATGTTTTGAGCATTACCCCCGATATGGCGGGGCTAAACCCTTATTGATGAATACCTTTTGCAAACAGGTCGATGACCAGTTTGGCCGGCTCCTTACCCTTAGCGGGCAGGATCTGCTGTTCCTTGACGGTTGCGGGGGCAATCAGGTCAACCAGCAGCTGGCCGTCTTTGTACTCCCAGCCCGACACCAGCGCGCCGCCATCGGCTTTGAAGCTGTTTTGTTTGGCTTTCCAGTTCAGGCGCGGCAGTTCGACCGCAAGGCGTTTGCCGCCGTTTTCAATGCGCGAGCGGCCTTCGGGCACAGCCGTCATATCCAGCACGATACGGGTTTTATCCAGATGGTCGCCAATGCGCACGCCGTTGATATCGCCGATGGGTTTCGATGCCTCTTTCAGCAGCGCTTCGGTCTGCGCCTTGGTCAGACGGTAGCTGATGTTCAAATCCGCATTGGATTTTTCAAGGTTGGTGACGCGCTGTTCCATGTTGGGGGCGAAGACATCCACATCATCGCGCAGCGTCTGCACAGCGTCTTCCAGGCGCTTGAAACGTGCATCCGTGCCGCGCACGGGCGTATCGAACAGGCGCGTCAGGCGCATGCCCTCGGCGGGTGCCATTTTTTCTTCGGCGCTGAGGGCGCCCTGCGCCGTCTCGGCGGGGTCATCCTTGGTGAAGGTGCAAGCCCCGAGAGACAGGGACAAAACAAATGCCGAAACGGCCAAAAGGGGGAAACGGTAAGCCTGAGAGCGCATCTCAATCACCTCGCTGCGTGAAAAAAGCGGAGAATCTGTTATTTTGTATTCTAGAACAATCCTAAGGTACTGATAAACAGCAAAGAAACAGAGGGGTGACATAAAATTATTTGACGAAATCCCGAATCTCTGTAAAAGTAGTAGCATGACACAGCAAGTTGGACACATTTTTGACAAGAAGGAATACATCGCCCTGCCCGGTGCGAAGGTAAACGCATTGTCTCTCCGACGACCGATCCGCTGACAGCGGACGGAGCCTTCCTCGTGTGAAAACGGGCAAAACTCCATAAAGACTTACTTAAGGCCGCCGCCCTAGGGGCAGCATGACTTTTACTTATCTTTATCTGGAGTTTACCAAGATGTCTTCGCAGCAATCCGGTTCCAAAGAAATCCTCACCCAAGACGGTATCGTTGATATCGCCGTGTCCATGCTCAACGGCAAATACGCCGATGGCAAAGAAAAGAAAATCGGCATCGAAGTCGAGATGCCCTTTGTGAATAAAAAAGACCTGCAGCCCATCGGCTTCAGCGGTCCCAAGAGCATCAGCGCGATTTTCAACTTCCTGTCCAAAAAGGGCAACTGGCACGCGCTTGAAGTTGAAAACAACAAAGTCACCGCGCTTGAAAACGAAACCGGCAACATCACGCTGGAGCCGGGCGGACAAATCGAATTCTCGAGCGCCGCGCGCAAAACGCTGGGCGAGCTTGAACAGGATATCGGCAAATATTTCACCGACGCGAAAGCGGCATCGGAAAAAATCGGTCTTGATGTCCTGCCCTACGGCTTCCACCCGCACCTGTCCATCGACGATTGCCCTTATGTATCCGAACGGTCGCGTTTCAAAGCGCTGAAGCCCGTGTTCGAAGCTGAAGGCGGCTATTCGGCCTGGGGCCAGAGCTGCAGCGTGCAGGTCACCCTCGACAGCCCGTCGAAAGACGATGCGTTTGACGCCTTCAAGCTCGGCCTGCTCATCCAGCCGGTCGCGGCGGCGATTTTCGCCAACTCCCCCTTCTCCATGGGTAAAGACAGCGATCATGCATCGTGGCGGAGACATAAACTGCAGGAACTCGACAGCCCGCTCTACAAAGTGCCGGATGCGCTGTTCGAACCCGGCTACGGCCTGAAAGACTGGGCGGCGCATACGCTGTCCGTCCCCATGAGCTTTATCGTGCGCAACGATGCCTACATCGCCGTGGCACCCAACAGCTTCTATGAAATGATCGGCAAACCGCTGCCGGAACTGGCGCACCTGCCCGCGGAAGAACAGTATCTGACCAAAAAAGACCTGCTCGACCACATGACGGGTATCAAGCCGGAAATGCTGCTGAAGCCGAACCTGCTGCTGGAATTCCGCGCGGCCGACCTTGGCCCCACGCCGGCACACTGGATGGCGGTGGGCGCTTTCTGGACGGGCCTGTTCTACGACAAGGACGCGTTCAAAGCCGCGCAGGAATACGTTGCGGAATGGACGAAGGACGAGCGCATCGGCCTGCGTGACGGCGTTGCCAAAGACGGCCTTGCCACCAAAGTCGGCAACAAAACCGTGCAGCAAATCGCCCTCGACCTCATCGAGATTTCCAAACAGGGTCTCGCCAAGGTTGAACCGGAGGCTATCCAATATCTGAAAGTCATCGAAACGCAGGTTGCGCAGGGCATTACGTCCGCCGCCAAAGCGGTTCAGGTTTTCGAAAAGAACGACGGCGACATGAAGGCGACGCTGAAAGAAACCTTCCTGTTCAACCCGCAAACAGAGAAACAGGAAAAATCCTCCCCGTCCAAAAAAGACGGTCAGGGCTTCCACGCGGGTCCGTAATATATCGCCATTCCAACACACGCCGCCCCGCATTCATCCGGGGCGGCGTTTTTTTAGGGTAGCTTTCATATGTCACAGCTTAAAAAACTCGTTTTCAAAGGCGCCGCCGATGGCCCCGTGTTTCTTGTCACCGGCGCCGTGCATGGCAACGAAAAATGCGGCACCGCCGCCATCGGTCGCCTGATCATGGAGATCGAGGCCGGTCTCGTCACCCTCAGCCACGGCACCCTTGTCTGCGTGCCCATCTGCAACCCGCGCGCCTATGGCCTGCACCAGCGGCAGCTGGAGGCAAACCTCAACCGCGTGATGATCCGCCACAGCGCGCTTACGCTCTATGAACACCATCTGGCCAATGAACTAGCCGATATCATCGACAGCTGCGATGTCATGCTGGATTTGCATTCGTATTCGTCTGGCGTGCGGCCTTTTCTGTTTCTGGATACCGACACGCCCGCGCACCGCGCCTATGCCCAGGCGCTGGGCATTCCATACTGGATTACGGGCTGGGACGATCTTTATGCGGATGCGCAGGACCTGAATGCCGGCGACACCATGACCTACGCCAAGGGCGCAGGCAAACTGGGTATTCTGGTTGAATGCGGACAGCACGAAGACCCTGCCGCTATTCTGCACGGTTATCACGCGCTGCGGCGCGCGCTGGCGCATGTCGGCCTCACTGCCGCCTACGACAATGCCGCGCAGACGCCGCCGCAAATCAACCGCATGACCCATATCGTGACCAAAGACAAGGCGGGCAGCTTCACGCGCGCGTGGCAACACCTCGACCCCGTTTCAAAAGGCGATGCGGTCATTCAATACGACGACGGCAGCGTGCTTGCCGCCCCGCACGATGGCGTGGTTATCATGCCCGCACCCAAAGCCGACCCCGGCACCGAATGGATTTATTTCGGCCGGACGGATAGCTAAAAACCCCTTCGCACAAACGCAAAAACCCCCGCCATCACTGGCGGGGGTTTTCGTTTATGGGTTGTTAGTCGTTGGCGACCAGCGCGGGCTTTTCCGCTTTTTCCGCCGTCTCTTCCCCGTCCATCGGTTCGGGGATAAGCTCTAGCGCCTGCATATCGTAGAGCGCCTTGTAGCGGGAATGCGGATTGGCCATCAATGCCGCATGGTTGCCCTGCTCGATAATCCGGCCCTGATCGAAAACCAGAATCCGGTCGGCTTTCTGGATGGTCGACAGGCGGTGCGCGATGGTAATCGTCGTGCGCCCCTCCGTCAGCCGCTCCAGGGCCTGCTGGATGTAATGCTCCGAAATCGAATCCAGACTGGATGTGGCCTCGTCCAGGATCAAAATCGGCGCATCGGCCAGTATCGCGCGGGCGATGGCGACGCGTTGACGCTCCCCGCCCGACAGCTTCACCCCGCGTTCACCCACCAGCGTGTCATACCCCTTGGGCAGGGACATGATGAAATCGTGGGCGAAGGCCTTTTTGGCTGCTGCCTCGATTTCCGCCTGTGTCGCGCCGCGGTTGCCGTAGGAAATGTTTTCCGACAGCGAGCGGTGAAACAGGATGGGATCCTGCGGTACCAGCGATATCGACCGGCGCAGACTTTCCAGCGTCACCTGCGAGATGTCCTGCCCGTCAATCCGGATGACACCTTCGGTCACGTTATAGAGACGCTGTATCAGCTTGACGAAGGTCGACTTGCCACTGCCGGACGGGCCGACAAGGGCGAGTTTTTCGCCGGATCTGATATCAACCGACATACCGCTATAGATATTCTTGCCCGTGTTCGGGTATTTGAACCCGACATTGTCGAACGAGATAATATCCGGACGGTGACCGTGCCGTACCGTCAGCGGCTTGGCTGTCGCCACGTCGGTCACGTCGTCTTCGCGCAGCCAGAAGCCGATGATATCCTCCATATCGCTGATGGCGCGCTGCAGGTGGGAAATATGCATCCCGATATCGCGCAGATAGCCGCCGATGATAAAGAAGGTCGTGATGACCAGCACGATGTCACCGGGCGTCGCCTGCCCGCTTTTGCCCAGCACGATGGTCGTGGCAATCATGCTGACCATCATGAAAAGACGCATGACCGAGCGTACACCGTCCGCCCCCACACCCGTTTGCCAGGCATGCAGCGACTTGTCGCGCCAGAATTTCACGGTATCGCGGAAATTCTGGTCTTCGCGCGCCTCCGCGCCGAAGGCCTTGACCGTCGGGTTGCCCGTGATGATATCGGCAAGGTTCGCGCCGACCTTGGTATCGAATTCCGCCGACGCGCGGAAACGCGGCGCCAGAATTTTGACCGACATCCAGATACTGACCGCGCAATAGGCCAAAATCATCAACGAGGCGGCAATCCCCACCGTGGGCAGCGATACCGTCAGCATGACGGTGACACCGATCATGATGGTGATGGCTGGCAAAAGCCCCATCAGGATGGTATCTTCGAAACTATCGAAGGCCCACATCCCGCGGGTGATTTTACGCACCGTACCGCCGGCGAAAGTATTGGCATGCCAATCCGCGCTGAAACGCTGCACCTTTTGCAGGCCGTCCGTCACGATGGATTGCAGGTTATCGACCGCAAACTGGTTCCAAAGGAACAGCGACAGCAGACGCAACCCCTGATGCAGCAGCGCCAGCAGCGCAAAGGCACCAAAGGCCCACCACGCGGCCTCCATCGCGGCGGCGCCGTCGGTTTTGATTCTGGTCATGGCATCGACGATGCGGCCGGTAAAAACCGGCACCACCGCATCCATCAACACCGAAGCCAGCATGAGAACAGCAGCCCCCACGCCCAGCTTCATGCGCGGACGCCAGTAATGCAGGGCAAAACGCACGACATCGCGCGCCTTGACGTTGCTTTCTTTTTTATCTTCTTCCTGTTCACTCATGTTTTGCTCTGCCCATACGCCAAAACGGCGCAGGCAGTCCTCTTGCTAGGGCTTTCGATGTCCAGACCACGCACAATCGTTAGAATGGGCGCGCATCAGTGCAGTCTTGATGGTGGAAGTATCTGAAGTGCCGGAAAGGGCCGTATTGCCAGATAAATCGCCGCCTGAACGCTTTTCATTTCAGGCTTCGGCGGTTTTGGCTTAGATCAGCCGCAGAGGCCCGGAAATGACGCTGTAAATGAATTCTTGAGTACCATGGTTCATTTCCTCCTCTTGGTTAGGGTTGTGACAATAGTGGTTATGATGACACAGAAGAGTGTCACAGGGAAGATACAAAAATGGATATGTGCTTGAGCGGCGGCGTCAGGCGACGCCGGTTTCCCAAATTATCATTTTAGATAAAGGACTTTCGCAGCAAATACGCTCGATGATATCTCCGGTGATGAAGGCGCTTTGTGGCAAAAAAATCACGGCGATATCCGGCGCCCCCATCGCCGCACGGAAAGTTTCAGGCGAATCCGCCGTATGCACATCTACCGACTGGCGGATCAAATCCGCCTGCCAGCTGCCCACGGGCAAGCGCGCCAGACGGCTGAAATGCTGCCGCCCCTTTTGCGCGCCTTCCGCCGCTTCCTGAAAAGCGAGGGTCTCCAGAATGTCTTTGGCCTGCTGGGCATTGACCGGCATGCGGTTATCCTCCCTCTTGGGACATTAACGGGGCTTGATGATGTTGGTATAGACCTTGGGCGGCGCGTGGTCGCTGTGGATGATCTGCCCCAGCGTGCTGCCCTTTTTCACCTTCATCTGGCCATCCTCGCTCTTGACGTCGCGCAGTTCGCACACCGCCGAGAAGGCTTTTATCAACCCCTCGATCAGATTCTGCGTCTGGCCGTTCTTGAGTTCGTCCGTATCGCCGCGGACTTTTGCGCCCGTGGATACGAATTCGTTGATGGCGCCAATCGCCGCATCATCGCCGCGCACGACGTATTGCACGCCATTTTTGGTGAGGGCCGATTTCAGCTGTGGTGACACATCTTCGGTACCGATGACAATCATCTGGTTGCGGCGCTTGTCTTCGAGCACGTACATATACGATTTTTGCTCTTTGGTATCGCCCACTGCCAGCACCGTCAGGTCGAAGCCCATGCGGGAGCGGCCCTGAATGCTGTTATACGCTTCGATATCGTCTTCGGCCTTGGGGTGTTCGCTTTCGTCGATGCACTCCAGAAGCTCGTCAGGCCAGATACGCGCGCGGTTATGCTCGGCATAGGCCGGCACGGCCAGCGCCGCCAGCACGCTGCGGTAATCGACCAGCTTGTCGCTGCCGCCCGGCTCGACACGGCTGTCATCCATGTCATAGCTCGGCACCGCTTCGCCTTTCAGCAGGGGCGCGCCGTTGACGGCATTGAGGTCGTCGTTCGGCAGGACCAGTGTTTTCGCACCGCTATCCGCCGCCGATTTCATGCCATTGATGGCACGCCCGAGGTTTTCGAGCGGAATGACAAATTCATCCTGCTTCTGGATGTTGCCGTAAACGCCGCGCAGGTTCGCCATGAGAACGCCGCGGATTTCCAAAAGCTCGTCCGTACCGCCGAGATCTTTCAGGCTGTCGTATTTCAGCAGATCGGCAATCGGCTTTTTATCGCCGCTCAGCTTGGCCTCCTTGTAATCGGGCGGGAAAATACCGTTCTGCTCGCACAGCGCAATCAGCGTTGCGCCTGTCACAGGCATACCGACGGTATCGTTGACGATGCTTTCCTGCACCTTGCGCGCAAGGTTGGCGCCGAAGCGGTACCAGCCGGGGGCCGGCTCGCTGATGGCGTCGCGGTTCAGGTCCTTGAAGGCCGCAGAAACGCTCAGCGACAGCGTCGCGGTTTTGGCGGGGCGCACTTCGGGCATCGCCTGCACCGCATGGTTATAATCGTCGATGACGGTACGGAAGGTCACACGCACCTTGCGCGCGCCCGCCGTGATTTCATCGGCCATGCTGGCGTATTTTTTATCTGCCAGCAGTTCGGATTCCGGATCGGCCAGTTTGGCGCGGTCGGACAGGTAATCCGCATACTGGTTGATGGCCTGCACGGTTTCCTGGAAGTTTTGCAGGAAATAGATTTCATGCGGCGGAATGGATTTTTGCTCTGTCGAGGTCAAGCCCAGCTTGCGGATCTGCACCAGCCAGTCGGCGAATTCCGCCGGTTTGGCCTTGGCGTGATCTTCGAACAGGTTGTAAAGGGTGACCAGCGGCAGCCCCGTCCATACCTGCGAAATACGGTGTTTCCAGTCGCGCAGCTCCGGCTCGCCGATGCGGTGGGGCTTCAGGCGGTCTTCCATGGAGAACGACAGTTCCTGCGTCGTGTCGCCATCGACGGTATCGTTACCGGCAATACCGATATGCCAGCCGACCTTCACATCATCACGCGTGATGGTCAGGGTTTTCGGGCTTTCGCCATCGCCGTTTTCGGCCATTTCGTTGTGAATAGTCACATAATCGCGCTGGCCGTTGGCGAATTCGAGGAAGGTCTGGAATTTATCCAGCGTCCCGCGTTTGGACTTGTTGAATTCGTCGAGGAACAGCGGACGGCCCGTGCGCACGGATTCAAACACTTCGCCCGGTACGGTTTTGATACCAAAGGCGTTGTTCTGCACATCGATGCCTTCGCGGGCGTAGATGGCTTCCATGATTTTTTGCGCGCGGATAATCGCATCACCGCGGTCTTCGACGGCGGAGGTTTTACCGCCCTCGTCCGTCGCCGTGCGGCGCTGGCCGATGGCATCCCAGTTGATGCGGTTCTGGCCGTCCTTGGAAATGACGGAATCCGGGAACGCGGCTTTCAGATCGTCCAGCGTCTGCTGGCTGACCTTGCCCTGCGCGACGCGCTGGTCGAACTGTTCTTTCACGCCCTTGCCGTAGTCGATGACGGTGCGGAAGAACAGCTCGCGCATGTTCATGCCGCCGCAGTCGACCATAATGGGCCCTTCGGGGTGGGTCAGGTTGCCGACCATGCGGAAGATATGAGACTTACCCGACGAGGCGTCGCCGAAAATCGTCATGATGCGGTTTTTGCTTTCGGGGCGCGTCTTGGCCAGAAGATCGCGCAGCATCAGCATCATCGACGGCGTCGGCATCTGGCGGTAAAGAATACCGTTCACGCGCTCCATCGACTGTTCGGAATAAACGGACATGGAGCCCGCTTCTTCGATGACCTGCACCACGTGTTCCATGCGGCCATTCGCGCCCTTGCGCACTTCGGCCATGGGATACGGCAACCCGGGGAAGCCCACGGGAATGCGCAGTTCTTTCATCTGGTCCGATGACAGCTCGGAAATTTTCCGGCTGCTGAGAGAGACTTTTTGTTCGTTGTCGCTGGCCATCTCTGTCTCCTGTTTTCTTTTTATCCGTTCAATCTGTTTATTCTGTTCTAACCGTTTATGCCGCGCCTAGCTGGTCAGGTCGCGGTGAAGTTTTTTAAGTTCGCGGCGCTTGACCGTATCCGCTTCGGAACGCACCTTGAAGCTGCGCACGCGCTTCAGCATCAGATGCGCCAGATCTAGCGGGATACGCTGCGGGTCGTTGCCGTGCATGATGCCGACAATGCGGCTGCCCGTGCGGTCGATCACGCCTTTGAATACTTTTTCCATTTCCGTCGCGCCTTCACTGCGGTTGTTCAGCACCGCAACGTCGATGGAAATGTTTTTGCCCTTGCGGCTGACGGTTTCGAGGGCTTTGGTCGCCTCCGCCTTGTCGAAAATATCACCGTCTGAAAAAACCAGCATGTGGGAGGTGCCGCTGACCGTACCGTTTTTATTGCGGTGTTCGGCCATGCTTTCGATGGTTTTGACAATGCCGGGCGCAAGGTCGGTGCCGCTGCGCGTACCGTTGCGCAGGGTTTCCAGCTTCGCGCCCACTTCGCGCGGCTTGCTTTCGGGTGTTGCGACGACCAGCGGCACGGCATCGCCCCACATGACGATATAGGCATCAATACCCGCTTTGCGGCAGGCCATGTAACCGATGGCCGCGCTTTGCAGCGCCGCCTCCATCGCCGTCACGCCATTGGCGAGCCTGACCGTCGGCATGGAACCGGAACCGTCGATCATGAACACGACTTCGATGGTGCTTTCGGTGCTATGGGCGACGTCTTCTTCGAATTTCTTGAAATCGTCAGGCGTCAGGCGCTGGCCCGTCGCCTTGCGGAATTTGGTTTCCAGCATTTTATCGCGGTTCAGACGCGACAGCACGTCGCCGTCTTCGGCCATGAAATCGAGGTTTTTGGACTGGCGCATAATCTGGCGGCGCTGTTCGGCGCGGATGTTTTTATACGCCTGCGCCGTGCGGTTAACGACAGGCGCAAGTTCAATCATACGGCGGTTGAAATCGCTCCAGTCGCCCTTGGCCAGCGATGCCAGATCGACGCCGCGGTTTTGTCCGCCCTGCGAAGACAAATCGCCGGGCTTGGACTTCGGCATATCTTTCGCCGCTTCCTTCATCGCCTGTTTTTGTTCTTCGGACATGTTTTCGTCGATGACATCCTTGTTTTTCATGTCGCCGACTTTTTTCGGATTTTTTGGCTCCTGCGGTTCTTCGTCACGGTCCCAACCGGGGCCGCCGCGGCCTTGCGCATCCTTGCCGTCGGGGCCTTTATCGTCCCCGGCGTCGTCATTGTCCTGACCTTTGCCGTTCTTGGCATCGTTTTTGTTGTCGAGGTCTTCTTTTTCCTTCGGCGTTTTCGCCATGCCGCCAATCTGGTCTTTCAGATCGTCGTCGAGATCCTGCGGTGTATCGTCTTCGGCATCGCCGCCGCCAGCGCCTTTTTGCGGGTCGTTCTGGTCATTCTCATCGCCGCCGCCGGCTTCGTTGTCATCGCCGGCGTCACCGCCCGCGGAGGTATTGCCGCTGTCATCGTCATCGCCCGCATTGGGCACGCCGCCGCTTTGCGGCGCATCGGGGAAACCGTTTTGCTTGCCGTCCTGCTTCTGGCCTTTGCCGCCGCCTTGCGAAGAAGACGATTGCTGCTGCCCCTTCTGGCCTTGCTGGCTTTGCCCCTCTTGACCTTGACCTTCTTGACCTTGGCCTTCCTGACCTTGTTGCTGACCTTGGCCCTGCTGGTTCTGACCGCTTTGCTGCCCTTGTTGACCCTGTTGGCCTTGCTGGCCATTCTGGGGCTGGCCGTTCTGGTTCTGGCTGTTCTGGGGCTGGTTTTTCTGGTTCAGGCGGTTTTCGACCTGCCGCTCGAACTCTTTCATCATCACATCGGCATAGGGCTTGATATAGATATCCCAGATTTTGCCCATGATCTCGCCGCGTTTGGCCGCCATATCGGCCACAATCGCGCGGTAGCTGTCTTCGACGTTATCATGCGGCGGACGCGGCACCAAACGGTCTGCGGGCTGCGGCTGCAGCGTGCGCACACTGTCACCGATGCCCGCCGACAGGTCGCACAAATATTGAAATGCATCGCGCCCGTTGGCGTCGGGCACTTTGGACATATCGACTGTTTTGCGCAGGTCGTCGGGGAAAACGCGGAAGCGTTCCCAGTTTTGATCCTTGTCGGTGAAAAGCCCGTTCTTTTCGTATCCCGCCAGCAGCGATGCGCGGGTCACCATGTTGTACATGCGGTGCGCCAGCTCGAAAGAGACATCGCCTTTTTTGATTTTATCGATATCTTTTTGTTCCAGCGGATTGGTGACCAGCTGGATCAGTTCTTTCGTACGTTTTTCGCGTTCACCCTCGGCGACGCGTTTCATGATTTTGTCGATAATCGAACCATCGCCGCCATCGGGCGCCTGGTCGGTTTTGACCTTGACCAGCTGCTTGATGTCATCGCCGCGCAGGATTTCGCCATAGCCGCGCAAAACCATCGCCACGTGATTGAGCGAATAGCCTATATCCTGCGGCAGGCGGTGTTTCATATCGATGGCGAACTGGTCGACGCAGATATCCTCCATCGAGTTCCAGGCCTGATGCCACAAATTCCATTCGGCAACTTCCAGCGCCAGCTGCTTTTGTTCTTTTTTGGTTTTTTTGGGCTTGGCGGTTTTGTCGCTATTGACCGTACTGGGGTCAACCAATGCCTCGACCTTCTTGTAAAGCTCCTGCATGCGCGGCGGATAGCTGCCGTCGCTCAGTTCGCTATGGCCGATTTCATGCAAATGCACGGCGCGCACATGCTCGAAGCCGGTCAGCAGCATGTAATAAAGGTCAAGGTTGATATGGTTTTTGATGGGGTCGTGATAGAACCACGAACCGGGCGGCCCCCAGTCGAAGGTCACATCATCGTTTTGCATCGACGCCGACAAGACCTTGGCGACACCGATGGCTTCGTTATGCACACCGATGGAACCTTCGAGCTGTTTCCAGAGGGGGCTGCGCTCGACCGGTTCTTTGCCCGCATCCATCATACGCGCCAGCGTCGCCGCCCACAGCAGCTGTTTGGCGGGGCTGTTCAGTTCGATATCCAGATCATTATCGACGGCGCGGTTTTCAACCGCCTTGGCCGCCACGGCGACCTGCGCGGAGATGTTTTCGATGGCCGACAGGCGCGCGACGAAATCGTCGAATTGTTCCTGTGTAAATTTCTTTTGCTGGGTGGCGTTTTTAAGCTCGATGCGCAGCGGAGTCAGGGGCATGGCCGCGATGCGGTCCATCTCCTCCCCGCGACTGCCGAAAAGGCTGTCTGCTGCTTTTTTAAAACTATCGAGCATCTGTATGTGGCCGCATTCTTTCCCTTAATGACTACAGTCAAACGCGAGGCCGGAGCTATGTCCGGACACTCACATTATTTTCTATAATAATTAAATTACAGTTAATTTCCAGAGATTTCGATTTACGATTCATAACACATTGATTTCCCTAAAATAAAGACAAATTAAGTGGCGTATTTGCCGGCCCCGAAAATTCCTGAAAATATTAGAGAATTTTAAAATATTTTCGGTGTATTGTTATTTTATTACGCCTTTTCTGGCGCTGTTTGCCCCGTCCGGGGCGGCACTTTCGGGGGTTCGTGCATGTTCCAAAAAGACTTCTTCAAGCTGACCGGCCTTTACACACTCGGCGTCATCGGCATTTTCTATGCGTGCTGGATGATCCTGCAATGGGTGCTGCCGGAGGCGCGGCTGGATCTGGTGCAAACCCTCTCCACCGCCTTCGGTATCAACCTGCCGAACGATATGGACCTGAGCGCGGCAGAGCAGGAAGGCCGCATGTTCTCGGTCGTGCTGGTCATCGCGGCGCTGTCCATCGGGCTTATCCTTTTGAACGTGTTTTTCAGCGCGGTCATCACGGCCCGTTTTATCCGGCCCAAAGTCAAGCTGCTGACCTCCTCCCGCGGAGTTCTCAGCACCACGTGGAATCCGGCGACCCCCTACATGCTGGTGCGCATGTCGAACTTTTACGGCGCCGACCTTGTGGATGTGAACATCAACGTGGTTCTGACGGTCGAGGAAGTGCGCCAGAGCGGCGCCAGCACCGACCAGTTCATGTGCTACCTGCCCGTGCAGGATTTCACGCCCCAGCGCATTCTGGTCATGGAACAGCGCACCCCCTGGAGCCTTGCCGTACCGGCCGATATCCTGCTGGGCAATTCGCTGACCAAGAATTACCACTTCAAGCCGGGCAAGCCGATTGTGGCGTCTTTTTCCGCCGGCAAGAAAATCCTGTCGGTCAAGCGTACGCTGCAAATCCTTATTCAGGGCACGGATGCGCGTTCCTACTCCCACTTCGTGATCCACCGCCGCATCCCCATCGACGAACAGGACGGCAGCAAATACACTCTGCACCTGCACAAGGGGTCATTCAAATCCCTGCCCCTGCGCATCGAGGATGAAAACGATCTGGAACAGGTCACCGATTAGCTCAAACCGGCTGCGGGCTGGGACGAACAGCCGATTGCCTTTTGAATGCAAAAACCGGCTCGCTTGCGCGGCCGGTTTTTTTTGTGTCGGTAGCTGCCGCAGATTTCGTTAGAACGAAATGAACAGGCCGCCGTTGACCGAAATATTGGTGCCGGTGATATAGCCCGCGCGGTCATCCGCCAGCACGCCGACGACATAGGCGATCTCTTCGGGCTGCGCCATGCGGCCCATGGGGATTTGCGCCACGATCTGGTCGGAAATGTCCTGCGGGATGGCCTTGGTCATCGCGGTTTCGACATAGCCGGGGGATACGGAATTCACCGTCACGCCCTTGCGCGCGGTTTCCTGCGCCAGCGCCATGGTAAAGCCATGCACGCCCGCCTTGGCCGCGGAATAGTTGGTCTGGCCGAACTGGCCCTTCTTGCCGTTGACCGAGGAGATATTCACCACGCGGCCGAAACCCGCATCGGTCATGCCGTCGATGAACTGTTTGGTCACGTTGAACAGGCTGTTGAGGTCGACGTTCAGAACAGCGTTCCAGTCCGCTTCGGTCATTTTCTTCAGCGTCTTGTCGCGCGTGATGCCCGCGCAGTTGACCAGTACCTGTACCGTGCCGTGTTTTTCGCGGATGGTGGCCGCCATCTGTTCGCAAGACGCGAAGGACGCCACGTCGCCGGAGATGATGTTGATATCCACCCCTGCCGCCTGCCATTCGGCCAGACGTTTTTTCGCGTTGTCTTCTTCGGCAGGATGGTAGCCTGCAAGCACGCGGTAGCCTTTTTGTGCAAGTTCGGCGCAAATCGCGGAACCGATGCCGCCGACGCCGCCCGTTACCAGAGCCAGTTTTTTGGTCATTTTTTATACCCCGGAAGAAGTTGATGTTGATGTATTCGAAGCCGGTTACATGACGCCGCAGTCAGAATACGCGGAAGCGCGTGGCGGCATGAGGCAGTCCGTGATGGTACAAAATCTGAACTTCAGCGGCGGCCAAGTCAAGAGCGGCGGCGGGGAAGTCCAAAATGCCGGGGCGCGCAGAAGTATCAAAAGCCCCTGAAAAGCAGAAAACGGGGGCATTCCGCCCATGGGCAAAAATGCACCCCGTTTCCGGTGTCGGTCTTAAGCGGCTGCTTTTTTGTCCGCTTTTTTCGCAAGGTCGTTACCGGCGGTTTTCAGCGCGGTTTCGAACAGCTGGTTATAGGTCTTGCCAGCGTCTGCGAGGATGTCCGCGTAGCTACGGCTGGCGTCGGTCAGTTTTTTGCTGACTTCTTGCGCCCATTCCGTTTGCAGCGTCGTGAAGGCTTTGACGTCTTTGGTCTGGGCGAGTTCTTCGGCGGTTGCCGTTGCGGACTCAACCAGTGCGGTCGTCAGTTCAACTTGCTCTTTCAGCAGTTTTTCGCTGAGTTTCAGGTTGGCTTCGCCAAGCTTTTTCCAGCTTTCCAGCGTTTGCTGGCTGAACTTGGAGAGGTTCTCGAGGATTTCGTTTTGCATGTGTCATCTCCTTTGTAGAGAGTGGCTGAGGTAGTGCGAGTAATGGTTAAAAGAATCAGCTGTTGCACCGCAACATTGCTGCAATGCACCATATAGCGTTTTGGCCCCACTTGTCAAGAGGGGCCAAAACGGCAAATATCCAGCTAATTGAAGTATATAGATAATTACTGACGCTTTTTCTTCATCTCGGCATCGCCTTCGGCCGCCTCTTCCGGCTTGCCGCCCGTGCGCATGCCGGTGGTGGCGAGGTCAAAGAAACGCTGCTGCATGCCCTTCCAGAAATCCAGATTGCGCTCGGTCATATCCTGCATGACGCGGGACATGGGGTTGTCCATCATACCGGCCATATAGCGTTTCTGGTGTTCGGTGAAGATCTGGAGGTTTTTCTCGAGAAACTCGCCAAACAGGTTCTTGGCGGCATCGTCATAGAAGCCGATGAATTTGGTCAGCATCTCGGTCGTGAAAATGGGGCTTTCGCCGTTTTCCTGTTCGATGATGATTTGGATCAGGATGGAACGGGTAATGTCCTCGCCGCTTTCGGCATCCACGACCTTGAAGTCCTGCCCCTCGCGGATGAGCTGATAAACAGCCGCCAGCGTGATATAAGAGCTCTTCTCGGTGTCATAGAGACGACGGTTCGGGTATTTCTTGATAATCCGCATTTCCTGTTACCTTGTTGCTAGACCTTGTTTGAGGGGTTAATCCATGAAGTGGCCGCCGTTGGTGGCAATGTTGGCGCCGGTGATGAAACCGGAGCCCTCATCCGCCAGAAACGCCACCACATGGGCGACGTCTTCCGGCTTGCCAAAACGGCCGACGGGGATTTGCGACATGATGCCCATGCGGATATTCTCCGGCACGCCTTGGATCATGTCGGTATCGATGTAGCCCGGGGATACCGTATTCACGGTAATGCCCTTTTTGGCGACTTCCTGCGCCAGTGCCTTGGTAAAGCCGTGCATACCGGCCTTGGCGGCAGAATAATTGGCCTGACCGAACTGGCCTTTCTGGCCATTGATGGAGGAGATATTGACGATGCGGCCAAACCCCGCCTCCAGCATGTAATCCAGCACCGGACGGGTGACGTTGAACACGCTGTCGAGGTTGTTGCTGATGACTTCGCGCCACTGGTCATGGCTCATTTTACGCAGCGTGGTGTCGCGCGTGATGCCCGCGCTGTTCACCAGTACCGTGATGGGGCCGAGGTCGGCCACGACGGCTTTGACCACGCGCTGGCTGTCTTCGAAATCGGAGACGTCGCACTTGTAGATGTGAAAGGTATAGCCCTCTTTCGCCATTTCGGCTTTCCAGGCTTTGGCCTTTTCTTCGTTGCGGTAGGTCGTCGCGACGACATGGCCGGCGCGCGCCAGACGCTTGCAGATTTCGCTGCCGATACCGCCCGTACCGCCCGTCACCAGACAGACGCGGGGCACAGCCTGTGCGGCCGGGGGAATGTTGGACTCGTTGTTTTGCTGCACGTTCTGGGCCTTCGATAGAGCGGTCATGTCTGCGGTCTCCTCTGAAAAGTGATTGATGACAATAAAAAGTACACGCCGTAACACCGCGAGAGAGCTGCCGGAGAAAATACCCATCCGGTCCCTGCCCGCTTTGCGCCTGCGCCCCGTTTCCGGGCCGAGCATAAAGCAAGTACCTATCGCCACTTTTCGAGGCTTTCAGACTGGTCATAAAGTAACCGCAGCGCAGCAATGGCGCAAGCCTTATCTTGCAAAAAAAGGGCGTCTTTCCTATACTCTCGACGCAGCGCAGCATTTTTATGTTGCATCGCACAAAAACGTGCTATACTGAGAAGTATCCAATATTCATTCAATGTTTTCCAAGGTGGTCAATATGGCATCCGAACAAACAGCCCACAACCAAGACTGGTTCAAGGCGCAGCAGCAATACTGGGATACGTGGTTTCAAGGTCAGCGCCAGTTTTTCGACGCGCAGGCCGTGCCCGGTCTCTCCGCGCAGTGGGAAAGCTTTTTCCGCGAATGGCAAAACCTAACAACCGGTTCGGCCACCCCCGCCGCCGACAGCTACCGCGCGTTTTTCACGCAGGCGGGCAAAGGCTTCCTCGACCTTCTTGAAAAATTCTATCAGCCGGGCGCGCCTTATGCCCCCGACGAAACGCTGAAAACATGGATGGACCAGCTGCAAAAATTCTACGGCAGCCTGCTGCAGCAAAACGCGCAGCCCTTCGACGTCGCCGCGCAGTTCAAGACCTTCGCCGACAGCTTTTCGGGCGGTATGCCGAATTTCTTCGGCGACATGTTCAAACCGCAAGGCACACAGCCGCACAAGGCCGCGTCCTTCATGTATGACCCCTTCGGTTTTTACGCATCCCTGCCCGGCATCGGCTATACCCGCGAAAAGCAGGACAGCCTGAACCACCTCTATCACCTGTGGGTGGAATACGAAGGCCAGATGCGCCGCTACAACATCGAAATGACCAAGGTGGCCATCGAAGCGCTGCAAAAATTCCAGCAATACATCGCCACCCCGCCCGAAGGCGCGAAGCCGCTTGAATCCCTGCGCGACATCTACGTGAAGTTCGTCGACGTTTCCGAAGACGTCTTCGCCAAATTCGCGATGTCCAGCGAATACACACGCCTTTACGGCGACGTGGTCAACGCGCTGACGGCCTTTAAAAAGAAACAGAACGACGTCGTCGATGAAACCATGGAGCAGTTCAACCTGCCCAACCGCGCCGAAGTGGACAGCCTGCACAAACGCGTGCATGAACTGCGCCGCGAAAACCAGGCCCTGAAAAAAGACATCGCCGACATCAAGGCGGCGCTGGGCCTGAAAAAAGCAGCCCCGAAAGCCGCTGCGCAACCGGCTGCCGTCAAGGCCGCTGTCAAAACCGCACCCAAAGCAAAACCCGCCGCGAAAAAAGCGGCCGCCAAAAAGGCAGGTAAAAAATGATTTCCGGTATCCAGCTGAAGCCCGAACAAATCCTGACCGAAGTCAGCAACTTCAACCGCAAGCTGAGCGAAGGCATCAAAAACCTGCAAAAGGTTGGCGACCTGCCCACGGGCGTCACCCCGCGCGAAGCCGTCTATACCGAAGACAAGCTGACCCTGTACCACTACAAAAGCCCCACGGGTGACAAAGCGTCGCTGAAAACGCCGCTTTTGATTTCCTATGCGCTGGTCAACCGCCCGTATATGACGGATTTGCAGGAAAACCGCTCCATGATCCGCGGCCTTCTGGCGCAGGGCGTGGATGTGTATCTGATCGATTGGGGCTATCCCGACCGCTCCGACCGTTTCCTGACGCTGGACGATTACATCAACGGCTACATCGACCGCTGCGTCGATGTCATCCGCGAGCGTCATAACGTGGACAAAATCAACTTGCTCGGCATTTGTCAGGGCGGCGCGTTTTCTATCTGCTACACGGCGCTGCATCAGGATAAAATCAGCAACCTCATCACCATGGTCACGCCGGTCGATTTCCAGACCGAAGACAACATGCTGGCCCACTGGATCCGCGACATCGACGTTGACCAGCTGGTTGACAGCATGGGCAATATTCCGGGCGACCTGATGAACTGGACGTTCCTGAACCTGAAGCCCTATCGCCTGCTGGCGCAGAAATACATCGACATGGTCGATATTCTCGACAACCCGCAGCAGGTCTGCAACTTCATGTACATGGAAAAATGGATTTTCGACAGCCCCGATCAGGCTGGCGAAGCTTACCGCGAATTCGTGAAGCAGTTTTATCAGGAAAACAAACTGCTGAAAAACGAAGTCAAGGTCGGCGCGGATACCGTGAACCTGAAAAACATCACCTGCCCCGTTTTGAACATCTATGCCAATGACGACCACCTCGTCCCCCCCTCCGCATCCAAGCCGCTGGGCAAGGCCGTAGGCACCAAGGACTATACCGAGCTGTCGTTCAAAGGCGGCCATATCGGCATTTACGTTTCTGGCTCCGCGCAGGCGCTGGTACCGCCGTCGATTGGAAAATGGCTGGCTGAACGCAAGTAATATTCACAGCATCCGCAAAGGAGACTGATATGAAACGTCATCTGTTCATGGCCATGCTGGCGGTTGCCGGACTGTCCACGGCCGCGCTGGCCGACCAGCACAACCATGTGCATAGCCAGCATCAGGAAAAACCCGCAGCCGGCGATGCGCAGGACGCGGTCGATGTCTATGCCGAGGCCATGGAAAAAATGCATCAGGATATGGCCATCAACCCCACGGGCGATGCCGATATCGATTTCGCCCGCGGCATGATTCCGCATCATCAGGGCGCCATCGACATGGCGAAAATCGTGCTGGAAAAAGGCAAAGACGCGGAAATCCGCAAACTGGCCGAAGACATCATCGCCGCGCAGGAAAAGGAAATCGCCTTCCTCAAATCCTGGCTGGATAAAAACGCCAAGCAAGGTGAATAAATCAACCGCGCACAAAAAAAGCCCCCGACATTTGCGGGGGCTTTTTTTGTGCGGGCTCTGATTACCAGTTGATATAGGCGTTTTCGACCGCGCTGCAGCAGGCGCGCGGGTCGCACCCCTCCCCGTTCGGATATCCGCATTTTTTCTCGACCTTGCTTTCATGCGTGAACGTGCCCGTCGGGCCGGTCACGGATACCACGATATTATCGGGAATTTTTGACAGCATCAGCGCATGGAAACTATGGGCGTCCGCCGGCAGGGCGCAGCCGCTTTCACCGATTTGCACAGCCTTGTCGTTACAGGTAATGGCAGGCACGCCGCAGGTCGGCAGCGGCAGCTGGCCTTCGCAGCTATAGACATTTTCGTCAGCAATGATTTTGAAATTGTAATAGCCTTGCGGCCACTGGTTGGCGTTCAGTTGCAAGGTATAGCCCTCCATGCACCACATCTGCGTGCAGGCGCGCGGCACCGGCGCGGCCTGCCCCAGCGGAGCGATGGTGCGTTCGACCGGACGCGGCGGCTTGGCCGTTTCGCTGGCGTCCTGCGCCATCGCCTGCGGCGTACCCGACAAAAATATCCAAAGGGCGCAAAGCGCCATAACGATCCGGATTATCCGCATGATAAAAAGCCTCCGTGGTCTGTGAATGAACCCAGCATAGTCCCAAAACACTGGTTTTGGCTGTTTTTTTGTCTTTTGCGCGGTGGATTCATGTTTCTTTAATGTTATGACAATAAAATCAGCTTAAGTTCAAATCCGAAAGAGGCCGCCGCATGTCCGAGCCGCAGCAAGACAAACAAGCCGTCAAACAAACGCGCGATATCCTGAATGCGCGGCTGGGCGAAATGATCACCGGGCTTCTGGGCGACGACAGCCTCGAAAAAAAATACGCCGCCGGCCCGGTTGCGGACGCCGCAGGCGCCAGCGCCGAAAAGGCAGGCATCGTCAGCGCGGATACCAAAACCGCCCTACTGATTGCACAGGCAGCAGAGCGCACGCTGCGTGCCGCTGAAAAAGTGACTTTTTTTCACATCCACCGCGACCAGATCGTCGAAGACGTCAAACAGGAAGTCAAAGATAAACAGGCCGAGCATGCCGAAACTTTCAGGGCGCGCAGCGAAGAACATCAGAAAATTAAAAATCCGCCGAATTTTTTCCAGCGTGTTTTCGGACTGCACGCCGCGCCTGTGCAAATCCCCAAGGAAGAGCGCTTCGCGTTCGAAAATGGCCAGCGACAGATTGCAAATGAAGCCTATGCCAGACGCGAAACCGCGCTGGGATATGTTTCACCCAAAGCGGATACATTCAAATACGTGGGCGCCGAAGGCGATGCCCCCGCGCTGAAATCGGCGCAGGCAACCATGCTGGCCGCGCAAATGTATCTGAATAACGAAATTGAAAGCCGCCTTTATAAAAGCGATTTCCCCCTCGACTACGGCGTCAGCGAAGTCGGCGAAAGCTATACGCAAGGATTGAAACAAAAGGCCGCTGCAGATTTTAAAATTGCCGCTGCCCTTCTCGACAAAGAAGGCCACGGCCCCGCCGCCGTGAAACTAAACGCGGTTGCGAACAGCATCGCCGTGACAGTGCCCGACGCCCCCGGCCCCGACGTGCTGGTCAAAACACTCTACAAACAGGAAGAAGCAAACGTCGATTTTTCAAACCAGCAAATGAGCATGTGGACCATGGCGACATTTGGCCATCGCGCCGGTTTTGAAAAAGAAAACTGCGACAGGCTGATGAAGCTTATCAATCCGCAATCCGGCGGGCTGGACGCTGCCCCCGCCCCAACGATAAAGGCGGGGAATACCCCCGCCTTCAACGCGTCGAAACCTGCGTAAAAACTGCCGGTTATTTGGTGCCGAAAATACGGTCGCCCGCATCGCCGATGCCCGGCAGGATATAGCCGTGATCGTTAAGCTGGCGGTCGATGGCGGCGGTATAGACCGTGACATCGGGGTGCGCCTCGTGGAAGGTTTTCAGCCCCTCCGGCGCCGCAATCAGGCACATGAATTTGATATCGGTCGCATCGCAATCCTTGATGCGCTCGACAGCGGCCACGGCGCTGTGGCCGGTCGCCAGCATCGGGTCGACGACAATCACCTGACGGTTCGCCAGATCTTCGGGCATCTTCATGTAATATTCGACGGGTATCAGCGTTTCGGGGTCGCGGTAAAGGCCGATATGCCCCACCCGCGCCGACGGCACCAGCTGCAGCAGGCCATCCAGAAAGCCCGTGCCCGCGCGCAAAATCGGCACGATGCACATTTTTTTACCCGCGAGCATCTTGCCGGTCATTTTTTCCAGCGGGGTTTCAATCTCGACATCTTCCAGCGGCAAATCGCGCAGCACTTCGTAGCCCATGATAATGGACACTTCGCGGATAAGGTTGCGGAAATCCTGCGTCGCCGTGTTTTTATCGCGCATGATCGTCAGCTTGTGCTGGATGAGCGGATGGTCGATCAGCTGCACGTTGGGGAATTCTTTGGTCATGGTCATACCTTTCGTTTATTCAGTTCGGCACATCCGGCCATTCGCGCGCCTGTCATCCAAGCACAGGCCAGTCAATAAGCTCGGAAAACGCTTTATGCATCGCGGGCGCAGCGGCCAGAAACAGGCCGTTGTCGATACCGGCGGGCTTTCCCTCCGGCGTTGTGACGACGAGGCCCTGTTCGCGCGCGTATAAAAAACCTGCGGCAATATCCCACGGCTTGGCGCCGCCCGCGTGGAACATAACATCAAACCGCCCCGCCGCCAGATAGCAAAGATCAAGCGCGCCTGCACCTTCGATACGCACCGCCGCGCAATGTTTTTCCGCTGCGGCGACGACCTTTGAAAACTGCGCGAATTGCGCGGCGTCGCGGCGGGCATGGCCGGGGTCCACGTCTATGAGGGCGTTTTTCAAATCTTTCCGCGCCATACGTTTCAGGGGCTGACCGTTCAGGAACACCCCGCCGCCCCTGTAGGCATGGAACATTTCATCGAGCAGCGGACTATAGGTCACGCCCGCGACAATTTCGCCGTCACGCTCCAGCGCGATGGTCACGCACCAGTGCGGCAGGCCATGCACAAAATTGTTGGTACCGTCGAGGGGGTCGATAATCCAGCGGAAACGCGCATCGTTGCCGCGGCGGTCCGTGCCCTCCTCGCCCAGAAAGCCCCAGTCGGGACGCGCGGCGGACAGGATACCGACAACGGTTTCCTCCGCCTTGCGGTCGGCGCGCGATACGAAATCGCCTGGGCCTTTTTCGTCGATGACAAGGGTATCCAGCGCGGCAAAATCCACCCTGAGACCGGCGGCGGCACTGCGCGCCGCGCCCGTCATCAGGCCGATATCGAAAGCAGGGTCGAAATCGTTATTCTTCAAGACCGCGGCCTTTGACATCCTTCAGTTCTTCCTGCGCTTTCACGCCCGTCTTTTCGGCGAAGTAGCCAGCGGCTTTTTTCGCTTCCATCTCTACCGACGCATCGGCAGGGATGAGATACGGCGGAATCTCGATACGCTCGCCCACTTCGATGCCCTGCGATTTGAGCGCGTTGTATTTCATATCGCTCATGGAAGCAAAACGGTCGATTTTGGTGATGCCGAGCCAGTGGAAAATATCCGGCATCAGCTGCTGGAAGCGCATATCCTGTACGCCCGCCACGCATTCGGTGCGTTCGAAATATTTGTCGGCGCGGTCGCCGCCTTCCTGACGCTTGCGCGCGTTGTAGACGAGGAACTTGGTCACTTCACCCAGCGCGCGGCCTTCCTTGCGGTTATAGACAATCAGGCCGTTGCCGCCCTGCTGCGCCTGTTCGATGCAAATTTCGATACCATGGCACAGATACGGACGGCAGGTGCAGATGTCGGATCCGAAAACGTCCGACCCGTTGCATTCGTCATGCAGGCGGCAGGCCAGTTTCACATTCGGATTACCAATCGTGGACACATCGCCGAAGAAATACAGCGTATGCCCGCCGATGGGCGGCAGGAATACCTTCAAATCGCTGCGGGTAATCAGTTCGGGGAACATACCGCCCGAATATTCGAACAGCGCGCGGCGCAGATCCGTTTCTTCGATTTCAAAACGCTTGGCGATGCCGGGCAGATACCACACGGGGTCAATCGCGGCCTTGGTGACTTTGACGTCGCCGTTGGCTTTCAGGATATCGCCATCGGGCTTCAGGCGGCCGGCGGCAATCGCGTCCTTGATTTCGGGCATGTTGATATGCGCCTTGGTCACCGCAATCGTCGGACGCACGTCGAGGCCTTTTTTGCGGTAATCGTCAAACGCATCGCCCACCATGTGGCCCCACGGGTCAAGGCTCACGATTTTCTCGGGGTCCGCCCACTGCGGATGCGGGCCGATTTTTTCGGCGGGCGCGGTGTTGGTCAAATCCGGCACGTGCAGCGGGTCGAGCACGCCAATCGCCACCGCCATCGCGCGGTAAACCGAATATGCGCCCGAATAGGCGCCGATAACGTTGGATGCCGCGTGGTCGGCCATGCTGGCAATCAAGGGCCCGCGCTCTTCCAGCGTCTGGGCGCCCCAGTTGACCTTCGGCACCTTGCCGTCTTTGGGCGGGTGCGACGTCAGGATGATATGCGATGACGAATTCGGGCGGTTCTTTTTCATGGTCGTGCAGTCTTTCCGTAGGCTTGGTGGCCGCGATATTGCGGCGCACAATAAATCCCTGAAAATTCAGGGATTGAGTCTGCCCCAGAACCCGCCCAAGCGCAAGCGATGCGCCGTATACGGCTGCAAATTTATGGCAATTTTCAGGACTTCGCGATGCGCAATCCGGCGGGTTTCGGCACCGTGACATCGTGCAGGCGGATGGCCGCGCGTTTAAAGCCCAGCCAGACCATCACCTGCATCAGCGGATGTGCGACCAGATTGTGAAAAGCCCACGCGTTTTTGGCCCAGCGCAAACGGCGGCCTTCAAGCGCGGCGGGGTGCAGCAGCATCACCGCCTCGAAGGCATCGAAATCATGCGCTGCCAGCACCTGCCCGTCCTTGAGGGTGATATCCACCTGCCCCGTCATGTCGATGCGGGATATGTCCACGCGCGCGACAGCGGCGATGGGCACAATCGTATCGCCCGCCTTGATAAAATCACGTTTGGTCATTCGGCCACCTGTTTCAAAAACGGCGTGGGATCGCGCAGCGTTGCGGGTTTTTTATCGGGCGACGGCCATTCGGGCGCTTCACGCGCGCCGTGCGCGTGCAGTTCCAGATGCAGCATCGCCATGGGGCGGCCTTTGTCTTTTTTCAGCACGGTCACGACATGGCCGACCGTATCGCCCGCCGCCAGCCAATCGCCGGTTTTGCAGGTCGGCGCGATTTCGCCATAGACCACAACACCGCTCTCCCCTTCGATCAGAACGGCATCGGTGTTTTCCCACCAGTCAGACCCCGCCTGCGCCCCCGTGAAGGGGATGAGGGCGACAACCCTGCCCGCTTCCACCGCCTGCACTTTTGTGCCTGCGGGACAATAAAGGTCGATGCCTTCATGCACATGGTTTTTACGTTCTACGCCATAGGCGCCCGGATGCGGGGCCAGCGGCAATGCCGTCGTATCCAACGGCAAGCTGCGAAAAGATTCGCTGTCACCCGACAGCACAAGCCGCAGCGGCAGCGGGTTTTGCCATACCGGCGTATTGTCAGCCATCGACATGCCCGCCCGTTTTATCATCAAGGTCGAAATTGCGTTCAATCAGGTCAATCACCCGCGCGGCCGGCACATCGCTGCGATACACAATATTCGGCCCGTGCTGGTCGAGCATGACGGCCCAGATACCGTCTTCGATTTCGCGCAGGCCATCTGACGTATTCTTGCCACATTCATGGCTGCCACATTCAAACGGGCGCTGGTCGCGGAGCGGGATTTTATCCGGCGCATCCGGCTTCAGCGGGCAATGGAAATGCACGATGTTATCAAGCGCGGGGTGCTCTTCGAAAATAATCCGCTGGCTTTGCCCGCCCACCGACGGTTTGCCGCCATAGGCGATGACTTTATCGCGCCCCTTGGGTTCGATCAGCACCATGCCGTTTTCTTTCAGCTGGTTGAAATTTGACCAGCGGCGGGAGGTGATGATTTTACCATCCGGCCCGCGCACCGCGAAATGCCCCGCCGTGACAGCGCCGCGCGTTTTGGTCTGCACGGGTTTGTAGGCACCGCGCTTGATGCAATGGTCGACCACCGCGCGCAGGTTGTCACTGATAAGGTCTGATTTCCACTCCACCCCTGCCGAGCCTTCAACCACTGTCGAGCGCGTGAACGTCGCGCGCGATCGCATGAGCGCCATTTCAACCAGCCCTTCAAGCGCTTCTACCCGTTCGGTGGTGACGTGATAGCGGGCTTCTTCGGGACAGATGACCATGTTCATGCGCGTCACCACGTCATTGACCAGCACAAGGTTGATATGCGCGCCTTTCATAAGCTTCAGGCCTGCGAGGTACATTTCATCCTCGCTCGCCCCTGTTGTGGTTTTGAAAGCGACGAGGAATATATCCTTGCGGTCCTTGCGGATGCCGGAGACGATTTTATCCGCCGGTGTCAGTGTCATCGTGGTTTCACCCGCGGCGGTTTTCATGCGCTGCGCCTTGCGCCCCGGCGCGACATCGTCGATGCTGCCGTTGAAATCGCAAATGGCGGGGTTCCAGAAAACGATTTTGGTATGGGGGTTGGCGACAATCTCCTGTGCCAGACGCGCCATGTCGTCGTTGGTTTCGTAAGGCGACGCGCTGTCTGCCATGCGCGTCAGCGTCAGGCGCGTGCTGTGGCCAAGGCGTGTGCAAATCCCCGCAATCTCCCGCGCGGTTGAGCCATAGGCAGGTGCCGCCAGCGCCAGATGGTTGCGTACATGCACAATCGTACCGCCGCCGACCACATGAATGGATGCGCGCGCATCGGCCACGGGCGGCTGCACCTTGCCTGCGCCGAGTTTTTCAAGGCGGTCGACTTCCCCCGCCAGACGGGCGGTGATGGGGCGCTGGCCGTTTTCCAGCTTTTTGTAGGTATCGCGTTTAAGGTTCAGCTGCGCCGCCGCCTCATCGCGCGACCAGCCCATGCGGTTGCGCCACGCCCGCAGTGCGGAGGCTTCCATGGCGGATTTTTCGGCATCCTGCGGATGATGGGCGTCGGTCATGACGGCTCTCCTGTTTTTGATATCGGGTATTTTTTACCCCTATAGGGGTATTTAATACCCGATATCTGGAGATTCGCAAGCGTTTATTTACGGTGTGTATTATGAAATCTATTTCACCACATAGCTGATGTCGGGCGATGTAAAAACTTCACGCCCGTTTTCGCTGACCACCGCGCGCAGTTTATGCCTGCCCCGCTGCAGCATCCACAAATGCGAAGGCTTGTCCTCCGGCGCGCCGAGGCTCTCGCCGTTCACAAACCACTCCACCCTCTGCCCTTCACGCAGGCCCGACAGGCGGAAGGTAAATTCCTGCATATCCATCGGCACGCGCGGATCGATAGCCATATGCAGCCCCTCGGTCGGCTGCAAAACGCCATAGCGGACATCTGCCGTAGACGCGGCGCTTTCCTCTGCCACCGCCGCACCCGGCATGAACCATTCGCTGCGCATGTAACAGCGCGCGGCATCGCGGCTATCCTCGATGCACACATCGCGCTGCACCAGCTGCGGACTGATTTTGAGCTTCTCCGTCACACGCCCGCGGTTCAGCTCGTTAAACACGCTGCGCAGCGCCAGCGCCGGGCCCGTGCCGCCGGTCACGCCATCCGTCGGGCGGTGGTCGAGGTTCCCCATCCAGATACCCGCCACATATCTGTCGTTATACCCGACGGCCCAGGCATCGCGGTAATCGGTCGACGTGCCGGTTTTTACCGCCGTTTGCAGCGGAAAATTGAGTACGCTGCTGGTGCCGAATTCCATCTGCCGCGCATGCGGGTCGGACAGAATATTGCCAATCAGCGTTGCGGCCGCTTCGCTGTAAATACGCGCCCCGCCGCGCGGCGACGGGTCATCCATCAAAAGATGCAGCGGGTTTTGCACCCCGCCCGCCGCCAGCGCGGCATAGCCGGAGACCAGCTCCAGAAGCGTTACTTCGCCATTACCGAGGGCAAGGCCGTCGTCATAGACCTCCGCCCCGCGCGCAAGGCTGCCGAAGCCAAGGCGGTGCAAAATGTGCAAATAATTTTTGACGCCGACATGGCGAATGGTTTTGACGGCGGGGATGTTCAGCGAATTGCCGAGCGCTTCGCGCAAGGTGATGCGCCCGTAAAACGTATTGCTGTAATTGCGAAAACGGTGCAGCCCCGCCCCCACCGCCCCCGAATAGGGGCTGTCGTCGATGATGGTGCTGGCCGTCCATCCCGCATCCAGTGCGGCGGCATATAAAAACGGTTTCAGCGCCGATCCCGGCTGGCGCGGAACGGTCACGGTGTCTATCTGCCCGCCCGGTGTTTTTTCATCACCCGCGCCCGCGACAACCCAGGCCAGAATTTCACCCGTGCGGTGATCGGCCACCAGCGCCGCCGCGTTATACAGGTTTTTGGATTTCAGCGCCCGCACGCGGTCATCGAGGATTTTTTGCACCCGCGATTGCAGCCCAGCATCCAGCGTGCTCTGCAGTTCAACAGCGCCGCCCGCCGCGTGATATGTGCGCAGATACGATACCATATGCGCGGCATCGACCGGCAGCGCGGGTTTCTGAAGCGTGAAGCCCTGCGACGATACATGCGCCAGCGTTTTGTCATCCAGACTGCCCTGCGCCGCCAGCGCCGATGCAAGGCGCAGAATGGCCCCGTCTATGCGCGCCGCATCTTTGTAAAGATCATACCCGCTTGGCGCACGCACCAGCACGGCCAGCGCCAGCGTTTCCTTGGCGCTCAAGGTATCTATATCACGGTTGAAATAATAACGCCCCGCCTGCGCCACCCCGCGCCGGCCCGACGCATAGGGCACCTGATTGAGATAAAATTCCAGTATCTGCGGCTTGGTCGCGAGATGCTCCAGCTGTATGGCCTCTATCCCCTCAATCCATTTAGACCACAAACTGCGCGGGCGCGGATGCAACTGGCGTACGACCTGTTCGGTGATGGTGCTGGCGCCGCGCACCGTGCCGCGCGCACGGATATTTTGCGCAAGCGCGCCCGCCCGCGCCTGCCAGTCAACACCCCCATGCCCGTAAAACCGTTTGTCTTCGGATTGCAAAAACGCCTGCACCAGCAAATCGGGCATTGCATGCAGGGGGCGGATGTCTGCTGTATTCCAGCGGGTATGATAACTGGCCGTCAGCGGCTGGCCGCTGCGGTCGGTCACGCGCGGCTGCGCTGTATCGCGCGCGGCCATGCGCCAGCTCTGGGCGACATCGCGCAGCGACAGCATCGTGGCCACGCCCAGCACCAGCACACAGCCCAGCGGCAGGGCCAGCGCCAGACGCCATAAAATTTTACGGCGCGGCGACATCCAGCTGACCCATCACCCCTTTGCCGAAAACATCGGGGTCATACATTTCTTCGGCATGCACGGGCATATGGGCGAAGCTGCCCTCCGCAATCGCCTGCGCGGTATAGCTCAGGTGATAATTGCCCGCGGGCAGATAATCCGAATAGAACACGGCGCGGTCATGGCGCAGCTCCTTGTGATAAAAGCTCCACCGCTCGGCGCCATAGCCTTTCCAGTCGCTGAACTGGAACCACCACGAACCACCATCCATTTCCATCTCTGCCTTGTCGGCATCGACGGCGGAGGCGGTAGCAAGATCGCGGTTGACGGTTTCAAGACCGCCCGGCAGCGGGTCATCCACCACCACAAAATTGCGCGCGGCTGGCAGCGACAGGTAAATATCCGCCCGCACCACGTCCCCGCGTTTCACACTGTCCTGCGGTTTCAGCAAATGCCATTTGCCATCACGCTCGACGCTGTATTCACGGCGTACTTCGATACCGGCATTGGCGGGTTTGCTGAAATCGGATTTCGGCGCATAGTGCAGGCGCGCGGCATAATAAAGCCGCCCGCTGCCCGTGCGTTCGATATCCAGCGTGGTTTTGCGGCCCGCATCATCCGGCTCCATACGGCGGCCGAGCGTGACCGGTTCATCGCGCAGGTCGGTAAACGACGTTTCCCCGAAAGCCTTGCCGTCGAATTTGGCCACCACCTCCATCGCCACCTTGTCGCTTTCATAAACGCGGCTATAGGACGTGAGGGCGTTCATGCAGAACATGTTTTCCTGCGTGTTTTGCCAATAATCGCGGCCTTTGCGTGTCTGGGTAATCGTACGCACCATTTTAAACGGCGCATCGCCGACCAGCTTGCGCCCGTCTTCGCGCCCCGCATAAACCGTGAAGGCGTCCAGAATGGCGCAATTATCGCGCATCGGCGTGGCAAGGATGCGGCTGTAACTGTCATCCAGTTCTTCGGTAAACATGAATTTACCGCCGGTCTGGTTGGCATGCGACAGGATATCTTTTGCTGCTTCCTCCGCCAGTGCGCCGCCTTCCTTGAAGCTGAGGGCCGCGCGCAGGTAATGCGCCTTGCCAAACAGGCTCATGCCCTTCACATGCGGGCGATAACGCTGCAGGTCGTCCATCGTCACCTTGCCTTCGTGCGCGGACAGCGCCGCCAGCGCCACGGCACGCACGGTCGAGCGCATACCTTCGGTATAAAACCCGGGCGCCGTGTCGTTGCGCAGCAGGTTTTGCAGATAGGCATGCAATTTTTTCTCGACCGCTTCGGGCACTTTGTATCCGGATGCCTTCAGCCAGTTGAACGCCAGCGCGGTATAGGCACTGAGATACGGGCTGACATATTCATCCCGCGCGAGGAAGAAACTCATCCCACCGTTGGGCGCCTGAAACGCCGCCGCATTATCGAGCGTTTTTTGCGGCAACTGGTCGCTGCCTTCCCATTTGAAGCCTTCGGGAATATAAGACTTCAGGTTTTGGAAATGCGCGGCCATCACCCCTTTGGTCAGGATTTGCTCCCAGCACAGATAGGGGTAATCGCGCATGTATTTGAACGCGCCCTCGACGGCGGAAATCACGCTTGGCGCCAGAACGACGCTGACGCCGCCGACATCGGTATAGATGCCTTCGGGCACCGCGATGCTTTCGCTCACCTTCGCATCCGTCGTCGTGCCGTAATTGGCGGCGGTTTCCATCGAACGCATTTTACCGACGGGTACGCGGTGTACCATGCCATCACCGTCCACGGCATCATGCGCCTTGACCGTGAAAACCAGATCGCCGCGTACCAGCGCCGCCTGCTCGGGCAGCGCGGTTGTCGTCACAGGCATGTAAACGGTGGTGCGTTTATAAGGCTCCAGCGTCACCTGCTGCGTCGTTTTGGCAGGGGATTTTGCGGTATCGACCGGCCCCTCCACAGCTATGTCCACATCAATCGTGCGCGGCTTGTCCGTGCGGTTCATGACGCTGAATCCGGCCTTGAAGCTGTCACGCTCCGTCATCTGATTGGGCATCACGGGTCGCACTTCGGTCGGGCGGTTGACTTTGAACGTCCCCTGCCCCAGCCCCAGACGGTCTGTCGGCGTCACCGCCATCGCCAGCACGCGCCAGCCCGTCAGGTTATCGGGCAGTTCGAACGTGAAGCTGGCATTGCCGTTGCTGTCGGCATTCAGCGCCGGATTCCAATAGGCGACGAATTTGAACAAATCGCGCATGGCAAAATCCGCGCCGCCATCACCGCCGGGATTGGCGCCTTTTTTCTCGAACTTCTGGCGGCCAATCAGGCGCGTCAGGAGGTTGTAGTTTTTAAGGTCAAGACCTTCCAGCGTGTAAAAGCCGCCATAGGGGTCATAGGCCTTCGCACCCGCCGCAATCAGGTCGAACACCGCCTCGTCCAGCACGGCGACGGCAAATTCGACAGGCTCGCGCCCCTGCGGCTGTTTGGGCACGCCGTTCAGCGTCACGGTCACTTTGTCGCGCGGGCGATAGACTTCGCCATCCGTTTTGACGCTGACCTTCATTTGCTTGTACGGGTCATTGACCGGCACAGTCACATACCCCATGCGGAACGACGGCTTGCCCAGATCGACACCGCCTTCTATCGGCGCCTCCGCCGCGCGCGGCGAGGTCACGACAACCGACAGATAAAAACCGGGCAGATAATCCGGCTTCACGGGGATTTCGATGACGGGGGTGCTGCCCTCCAGCTTCATCGTGAAGCTGTCGATAACGCCGTAGCGCTCGACGGTTACCAAAGCCTCCGCCCCCGGCCACGGATTTTTGACCAGATAGCGCGCGGTATCGCCGACGTTATATTCGGCTTTTTCCGGCACGATGGGCAGCAGCACATCGCTTTCGTTGTGCCACATCACAAAATCACGCCCCGCCACCCACAAATATTGCGTGCTGCTGTGGCTGCGTTTTTGCGTATCTTCGATAGATGCCGTCGCGCGGTAATATCCGGCGCTGTCGGGGGTAAAGCTGCAGGCCTCCGCCCCTTTGCCGGACGTGCCCTTGCACGCGCCGGCGGCTTCCCATTCGGTCGAATATTCGGTCAGGTAGGCATTGCCGGCGCCTTTGACCTTCGCGGCCTTGGTGACCTGTTTTTCAAAACCGACGTTGACAGGAAGACCTTCGACAATCTGGCCGCGTTCATCGACGGTGATGAATTCGACCTTGGCCTCTTCCTTGGCGTTATATACCCACTTGGTACCGCGGATACCCACGAAACGGTCGCGGCCCACAAAATCGGCCTGCGCCTGCGATGCGATATATTTTCCGCGTTCATCCTGCACGGCGGTTTCGACCGTCAGGCGGCCATAGACCACGTCTTTGATATCCAGCGCGAAGCGGGTTTCAAGATCGCCCTGCGCATTCAGCGGGGCGGTCGCCTGATGCACCTGACGCGCATATTCATCTTCGGCGCTGGCAAACAGGAACCCTGCCGTTGCCGGATTTTTCGGGTTCAGGCTGCGGGGCGTCAAGGTCGCCGTCACGCGCGCATTGGCATCGGTATAAGGCCCGCCGGAGTGCAGACGCGCGGCGCTTTGCACCTCGACCTCTTGTCCATCCGCGAACAGATCGCCATTCAGGTTCGTGGTGACACGGAACGGCGCAGGCGTAAAATCGCTCACAAGCACACGCAGCGGCGTCCATGTATAATTCGACTGCTGTTCGTATTCGCTGAGGTTTTTCTGCTCCGGCAGGAAATCGCCGCTGAGGCGGAACTGATACCAGCCCACAGGCGCGTTTTCCGCAACGGAGAATTTTCCATCGAAGGCGCCGAAGCTGTTCAGGCGGACATCATCGATGGTCGACACCACGTTATCCATCGGGTCAACGATTTCGAGCTTATACCCCGTGCGCGGCGCAGGCGTCAGCGTGCGGTCGTTTTCGTTACGGACATAGATTTTATATTCAATCGTATCGCCCGCGCGGTAAATCCCCTGCGCGGTTGCGCCCCAGGCGCGGATATGTCCGAATTTACGGCGGTTTGCGGCATAGATGCTTTCGTTCGACGCGCGCCACGTATCGATGCCGAATTCCCATGCGGCGGGCAGCAAGGCCATATCCTCGCCCTTGTCCACGCGCACGAAGATGCGCGGCGTTTCATCACCATACCCGCGTGTGAGATCGAGCATCGGGTCGATACTGTCCGTTCCCGCCAGACGCGCAAGACCGTTCGTGCCCGTGCGTGCCACGGACAGCGTGATGTCGCCGGGTTTCCACGCCAGCGCCGAAACCGCATCGCGGTAGAACGTCACCTGCGCCCCCTCGACCGGCGCGCCCGTCGCCATATCCGTCACCCAGACGAGCGACGAGAAATGGCCGATTTTCGCATGCACTTGCCACGGCGTCACCTGCGCGAACAATTTGCGCTCATAGGGGGATTTCTGCGGCACATCCGGCTCGGTTGCCAGATAGCCAAACAGCGCACCGCTTTTGCCGCCCAGCGCTTCGCGCACGCCCATGGGCACGGCGAATTGCAGATTGCGTACATCGGGCAGCGCGGCTTCGAGTTTCTGGCCATCTTTAATACCCGCCGCCGTCACACTGCGGTAATTGAAAACCGTTTTTTGCAGATTGTTGACGTAGAGCGGCACTTCGCTGTCCGTCTGGCTTTCCAGCACGGCGGTATTGTGTATCAGCTCGAAATTCGGGCGGCGGTTGTCTGTCGCAAAGCTCAGGGTGAACCCTGCGTCCAGCTTGCGGCTGAATTCATCCTCGAATGCCGTTGCGGGCGTTTGCTTGCCAAACAGGCCGCGCAGCCACGCCATCAACCGTGCGAAGAAACCGCGTTTTTCTTCTTTAAGCTCGATGGTATATTCCTGCATGGCCTTGAGCCCTTGCGGCAGGAAAATGTCGTACGTATTGCCTTTTTCATGGGCGCGGCCCAGACGGGAATATTCCTCCGACAAATCACCCCAGATATCATCTGCCGCCGCCGCACTGCCGAGCGCGGGGGTGAAGGTCAAATGCTTTTTGACCTGCGATCGCATGACCGGCACCGAAAACCGCAGCGCGACAGGCGCCATCGGGTTGCAGCGGGCCGTGGCTTTCTGGCCCGGCGCGACAGTGATTTCATTGTCGTCATTGTCCGTGCAGCGCAGCCCGACCACGCTGAAAGACGGGAATGTATCGAATACCGTAACCTCGCGCTCGGCCACGGACGGCGTATTGCCCTCCGCCGAGACAAGGCCGGCGCCGACGCGGAACGTCACGCGGGTATCAAGCGGCAATTCCTTCGCAGGCTCGCCCATCAGCACGCGGTGATAGGTCTTGCCGTCTTTTTCAACCGGGTCATGTCCATGTTCAGGCACGCTCAGTTTGATTTTGGTTTTCTTGCCATTCACATCGAAAAACAGCGCCTGCTCGGCCGATGCCAGCGTCACGGGCTGGTTGAACGTCAGACGGATTTGCGGCGTGCCGGGCGAACGCCATGTTTGAAACCAGCTGTGGCGCACATCGGCGCGCTGGGTGATGAAGCGGTGTTCATAGGGCGCGGCAATCGTCGCGCCATCTTCGGCGGTGATGCCGGGGCGCACGGTGATTTTGTAGTCGGTCGATTGTTTCATCGCCGTCTGTTCGCCCAGATTGCACGACAGCGAGGTTGTGTTCAGCCAGCGCCATTCACAGTTCAGCGCGGGCGTGATGGTAACGGGGATTTCATCTGCCGTGCGCTCCATACGGCCGATCGGCACCACGGCGCGGTTGAAGGTGATGACGATCTGGCGTCCGGCGGGCACATCCTCCCCCTCCGGCGTGATGCGGGTGATTTCAAGCGGTGCGGCATCGACATTTTGCGCGGGCGCGGGCAGCGCGGCGAAAAGCGTGAGCATAACAACAGCAACGACGGCAGAGAATTTCCGCATGGTGGCACCCCGAGCTTGAAATCATTTGTGTGTGAGTCTGGCAAATCATAATGAAAAAGCCGTAAAGATGCGAGATATCCCTGCACTACCACCGCATAAATCGGTGGCGGGAATATGTGCATTTTTCGTGGCGTTTTTAGTCATAAGCGTTTAAAAATATATCCACAGGATGACAGCCGAAAACGAGGACGCCGATGAACCCGCACAGCCACGCACAGCAGCAAAACCCGCAGGACGAAGAAACCGGCATCGCCGCGCGCCGCGCGCCGCCCGTTGTCGATGCGGAGGTTATCGGCGAGGAAGACGCGGATATGGCGGCATCCTCCCCCGCGGCAGACCCGTCAGGCCGCCCCGCCAGCACCCATCCGGAGGGGTTTATGGCCAAACTGCAACCGCTTCTGGATACGGCGCACCGTGCCTTCACGGAGCATCCAGCCGCCGCGGGCGAGACATATTGGCAGCACCTGTGGTTCACCATCAGCATGGGGGCGCGCCTGATGATGGCGGGCTTTGTGATTGTGCTGCATGGCATCCTGCCCTTCACCCTGACCTACACGGGCAGCAACATGCTGAAAAAATGCAATAAAATATTGTCCGAACGTGCCGTGAAAGCGCAAATGCCCTGTGAATCGGCCATGCCGTTCGGGGATAATATTTAAGCGCACGTTCTTCGCACATCCTTCGTTTACGGCGCATACAATATACATGCGCGGTACATAAGCACGCCTGTCGCTTGCAAGCGTTTGAAAAGCGGAATCGACGCTTGACAGAATAGGCTCCCCATGGTCTTTTGACCCAACTTCTTTTTAATTTTTTATGAAAATCTAATTGAGTGAGACAGGCCGTGCCTGCCCCGCCCGCAAAGCCAAAGGAGCACGCCATGAGCGAACCCCAAAAGAACCCCGACGACATCAAACCGATTGCCGCCAACAGCAACCAGCCGCTCAGCCCCATCGACGGGACGACGGCTGATGCCGAAGAAACCGCAGCAGAAGCCCCGAAGAAAAAATACGGCTGGGGTAAAAAAGCGCTCAGCATCACCTTCAACATCGCGGCCGGTGCCGCCGCAGCGGCAGCCGCCAAATCTATCGTCGCCGTTCCCATGGCGATGATGTCGGCCCCTGCTATCGCGACGCTGCTGGTTTCCTCCGTCGCTGTGGGTGCGGCGATGACGGTCATGTGCCACGCGGGACAAACCTACAGCGCCAAGAAAAAAGGCGTCGAAGGCCCCAAATTCTGGACCAAACAAAACCGCAACGTGTTTTTGAAATCCAGCGGCTTCGCCCTTCTCGGCGGTGCACTGTTTATGGGTTTTGGCGAAGTCATGGATAAATTCTTCGGCCCGTCGCCCGATACCGCGGCCCCCGCGCCCGTTGAAGTGAAGCCGGAGCCTGCCGTTACCGTCGCGCCGGAACCTGCGCCCGAACAAGTCATCGCTGCCCCCGTGGCTGTCCCCTGCCCGACGCCGATGGAATCTTTCGGCGCGCTCATCAACGGCCACACGGTATCGGAGCGCGTGACCGACGCCATCGCCCGCGCCGGATCCGACAATGCCCGCATCGCGGCGCAGGGGGCAAAAGACCTCGCGTTCTTTGCGTTCAACGGTTTCGACGGCGTGCCCAAAGATGCGACCGTGGCCGCTGGCCTGTTCCAGCAGGCGGCGGAGGCCGGAAACGTGCAGGCGAAAATCGACCTTCTCTATATGCAGTTCCACGGCCTTGGCGGCGTGACGGCGAACCCGTCCGCGGCCCTGTCCGCCATGAACGATATCGGTACCCCGCGCGCCGAGATGTTCGTCCAGCAATGGGGCGGCGCCGATAAAATCACCGAACGCGTGGCATTCGATGCGAAGGCCATCCTCTCCGGCGTCAAACTCTGCCCGGCGCCGTAAGCATGCCGGACAAACAAAAAGCCGGCCCTTTGCGGGGCCGGCTTTTTTGTTGCCTGATGACGGCGGATTAGAGAATTTTCCCCTCGAACGGGTTTTTGCCCGCGGCATCTTCGACTTCGATAACCCAGACGTCGGGGTCGCGGGCGATGGCGCGTTTGATGTAATCGTCGGCGCGGCGTTCATCGATGGGCCCGTCGTCGAGCACATGCATCCAGCCCATGGTACCGTCCATGTCGCGCGTCTGGTTGAGAAGGATGCACCCCAGCGTGCGCATCCCCTCGCGCATCACGATTTTGACCATGACGGTGCCCGCGGCATAGGCGCCTTTATGCACCACGTAAACCGGAACAGCTGCGGATATGCAGCGGCGCACATGGGCATCTACCCAAAGCCCTGTCGGCAGGCGGTCGTCTTCGCCCGGTGCGGTCATGATGATTATTTCTTGCGTCTGTGGCCGAACATCTCGAAGGTATGGTCAACCATCTGATAGCCGAGATCGGCGGCGATTTTGTTGATCAGCGCGACCAGCTCCTCGCTCTGGAATTCCACGACCTGCCCCGTTTCGGTATCGACGAGGTGATAATGATGGCCGTGGTCAACCTCAAAGCGGGCGGAGCTGTCTTTGAAATCATGCTTCAGCACCAGCCCCAGTTCATTCAAAAGGCCGAGCGTGCGGTACACCGTCGCGATGCTGATGGAGCTGTCCACCTGACGCGCGCGCTCGCACAGCGTCTCCACCGAGGGGTGATCTTCGGACTCTTCCAGCACTTTCAAAATCACCTTGCGCTGGTCGGTGATTTTGAGGCCGGCTTCGGTACATTTTTGCAATAACATAGACATGCTTATTTTATAACCGAAACAGTCCGGTTTTGCCATAGCCGTTTTAGGGAATTTTCCCTTTTATTCAAGCAGGATAGCCTTTTACGGGAAGCACACGCGATGCCGGAAACGACATGGTGACGGTTGTGCCCAGCCCCTCGCGCGATTGCAGCGAGATATAGCCGTCATGCAGCTCGACCATCGCCTTGGCGAGCGGCAGGCCCAGCCCCGTGCCCTGCCCCTTGTAGCTGCGCGGGTCGTTAACCTGCCCGAAGGGCTCCATCACATAGCGCAGCTTGTCTTCGGGGATGCCTGCGCCCTGATCGGTGATTTCGATGACAAGGCTGTTATCGTTGCTGATACGCGCCGATACCTGCACATCCGTGCCGGGCGGGGAGAATTTGACAGCGTTCGACACCAGATTGATCAAAATCTGGCGCAGCAGGCGCTGGTCGGCCTTCATCGCGGGCAAACCTTCCGGAATATCGGTATGCAGGTTGACCTGCGCGGCCTGCGCGCGGGGCTGCATGATACGGCCGACGCTGCGCATGACATCATCGACCGCAACCTCGGTTTCCAGCAGGTTGACCTTGCCCGCCTCGATTTTCGACATATCCAGCACGTCGTTGATGATATCGAGCAGATGGCGCGCGCTGAAATGGATATCGCCGATATACTCCTCGTATTTCGGATTGGCGATGGCGCCGAAGGTTTCGTTCTTGATCATCTCGGAAAAGCCGATGATGGCGTTCAGCGGGTTGCGCAGCTCGTGGCTCATATTCGCAAGGAATGACGATTTCGCGCGGTTGGCCGTATCGGCGTCTTCCTTGGCGCGGCGCAGTTTGCGCATCATGTTCTTGCGTTCCGTGACGTCGCGGATGGTTGACACCATAAACCGCCGTTTTTGCGACAATTCCATGAGGGCTGTCGTCACCAGCACATCGGCCACCGTGCCGTCTTTTTTAAGAATACGCACTTCGCGCGTGCCATGACGGCCCTTTTGCATGAAAGCGGCATAAAGCTTGCGCGAAATCGACTGGTCGTTATCGGGGATCAGGCGGGTGAAATCCTCGCCCAGCAAGTCTTCGCGCGTCCATTCGTAATCGGCCAGAAACGTATCGTTCACACGCACAATGCGTCCGTGATGATCTGTCACGATAATGCCAAGACCGCTGGCGTCAAACAGCGAGGTCAGCAGCATGATCGCATCGTCACGTTCGCGCTGCAGCTGCGCGCTGTCGAGCGTATCGGGACGCGCCATGACGTCGATATAACGCACCCTGCCCTCGGCATCGATGACGGGGTTGAAAATAAAGGCCTGCATCTTCAGCCCCGATGCGGTGCGCGGCAAGGCGTTGAACGTCACAGCGCGGCGCACCTTCAGGCACGACAGGAAAGATTGTTCAATCTGGTCGGCAACGGTGCTGGAAAACAAATCGCGCGCGCTGCGGCCTAGCATGTCTTCGCGCTGCATTTCAAAATACTGCGCGGCAAGGCTGTTCACCTCGGCGAAGACGAAGCGGCCGTCCGGCTCTACCGACATCACCATGCGCGCGACCGGCGACAGCAGGAAGAACTGCCGGAAGTCGACGTCAGGCACGAATCCTGCGGAGCTGTTATGTGGTTCGGAAATGGTCATGAAACGCCGGGCTGCAGAGGAAGACACGAAACACCTACCTTTTTGGTAGCACGTAAATAACAAAAAACTGGTTAACAAAACCTTTCCGCCGCGGCCGGAAAATCATGTTTTTCCTAGAAAAAGCAGATACTTAAACATACGTATAAAAATTAAACTGCCTTATCGCACCGTATATTGACATAATCTGTTTGACAGGGGTACATAAATACCATATAAAGATGATGCGAATAGTTCGCAAAAGCACTCACTTGAACACAAGGAGCGACACACATGAACTCTTTCGACCGACAGTTCCAACAACGCCTGGAACTCATCTTCAAAAAGGCGGAAATCGACCAGCGCGTCGAAGCGGAGCGCAAAGCCGCCCGCGAAGCGCAAAACCAGAACGACAGCAGCAAGCCATGCAATAAAAAAGACGCGCCGAAACCGCGCTAATCTTTTTGATACGCATGCGTCCCGCCCTTGGCGGGCCTGCCAATAAAAAGACCGCTGCCATCCCCCCTCCCACCACCAGATGGCCGGCCGATACAAAAAAGACGCTTAACCGCCCAACGGCTATAAATCGTGCGGGCGGTTTTGTTTTGTGCGGATTGTCAGGATTAGGTGGCGGGCCGTCTACACGCCGTCTTTGCTGCGGTCACGGGCAAATTGCGCCAGCGCCGACATTTCGCGGTATTCGGAAATACGGTTGCCGCCGCCGCGTTTGGATTCCATCAGCGCCTGCTTGGCATAGCCGACGCAGACATCGGGCTTTTCCCGCTGGATGGCTTCGGCGATACCGAAAGAGGCCGTGACTTTCAGCTTCTCCCCCGTTTGCATGAACACGGGGTTGTTTTCAATTTCCCCGCGCAAACGGTCCATGACCGAGCAGGCATCCATGAACTCGACGTGTTTCAGCACAAGGATATATTCCCCCTTGCCCAGATAATACGCATCATCGAAAGAGCGCACCGTGCGCGCGACAACCTGCGCGACGGATGCATAAATCAAATCCATGCCGCGGCGGTCGTATTTCTTGGAAAGCTCTTCGAGGTTATCAATCTCGATATTCGCGATGCTGAAAGACGTGCCCTTGCGGTCGAAACGGTCTTGTTCGCGCTTGATGTCGTTGCGCATGCCGGCAATGGTGCGCAGTCCCGTCACGGGGTCAACCGCCGTCGAAGAGTCGGCGAGGTCCTGCTGCAAACGGCGAATGTGATTGATGAAGTTATCGCACTGGTTTTCAACACCGTCGTAGAGCGCCAGCGTCGGCGCCGCGCCACCAGCGCAATGGTCGAGCATCAGACGCGCGGCCTTGCACATTTCATCATGCGCATGCACCAGACGTTCGACAACTGCGCGGTCAACCGTGCCGCGATCCGCTTCGCGGCGGCACCAGATGAGCATGGCTGACGGGGCATTGGCATCCGCTGGCCGCGTTTGCGAGCCGGGGAAGAAACATTGACGGATGACTTCGTTACGCCAATCGAGAATAGTCTCGATCTCCGAGACAATCATATCGGTCGAAATCACCTGGGCGTATGAAACAGCCACGATAAACCCCTTGAAACCCGCAAAAATATTATAGAAAAAGAGTGGGTCTCTTCTTCCTTTAAAATAATCTTACTTTATTAAAATATCGTAAGCGCGGAGTTTGCACAACGTCTTCGGGCAGGCAAAGCGGTTTCCCGCAGGCCAAGGCCGGGGGGATTTTACACCACCCACTCTTTTTGCGCGGCATCCAGACGGTCGGCGGCAATCGCGGCACGCACTTCGCGCATCAGACGGTTCATGGTTGCCACATTATGGATTGAAAGCAGCGTCATGCCGAGCGACTCGCCCGTGCGGAACAGGTGGTGGATATACCCGCGGCTGTGATGGCGGCAGCAATAACATTCGCAGGAGGAATCGACGGGGTCCTGATCCTTCATGTATTGGGCGTTGCGCAGGTTCATGCGCTCTTTGGGCGCGCCTTTGACCAGCGCCCAGCCGTGGCGGGCGATACGCGTCGGCGACACACAATCGAATGTATCCATGCCTGCGCGCACGTTGGTGAAAATATCGATGAAGCTGCCGATACCCAGCAGATGCACAGGGCGATCGGGATGGATATGCGCACTGCACATCGCGACGACTTCGTACATCTGTTCCTTGTGACTGCCGAGCGAACCGCCCACCGCCGTCGCAAAGAAATCGCGGTCGCGTGTCCATTCGCATGAAATGCGGCGCAGGTCTTCGTACACGCCGCCCTGCACGATGCCGTACATGCGCTGTTTGCCGTCGTCCTTGCGTTTCCATTCCGCCAGCGACCGGTCGCCCCAGCGCATGCTCATTTCCATCGACTTCGCAGTGTATTCGCGGTCAACGTGGAACGGCGTACATTCATCCAGCTGCACAATCAAATCCGCACCGAGTTTACGCTGGATATCGATAGAGCCTTCGGGCGTCAGGAAAAACTTTTTGCCATCCAGATAGGACTGGAACGCTGCCCCCTCTTCCGAGATTTGCAAAATGGTTTTCTTGCGGTGGCGCTGTCCGCGGCCTTTGATTTCATCGGCAACGGAGCCATATCCCAGCGAGAAAATCTGGAATCCGCCGCTGTCCGTAAACATCGGGCCGTCCCAGCCCATAAACTTATGCAGACCGCCCATTTCGGCAATCAGATCCGGCCCGGGCGAAAGCATCAGGTGGTATGTATTCGACAGGATGATATCGGTGCGCGCATCGCGCATCTGCTGCGGCGACAGCCCCTTCACCGATGCCTTGGTACCGCAGAAAATAAAATTCGGCGTTTCGATCGTGCCATGCGGCGTCGTCAGACGGCCAAGGCGCGCGTAGGATTTCGGGTCACGGTGGATGATGTCGAAGGCGAAGGTCATGATGCGCAAAGTCCAGCGGAAGGAATACAAAAACCGGCAATAAAAAAGGCGGGAGATATCGCTCCCGCCCTTTTTAAATCTTCAGCCCAATCAGGCGGCTTTCGCAGCGGCCTTTTTGGTCAGGTTGCGGCGCGGCTTCGGCTCGGGCTTCGGCAGTTCGCCGACTTTCGCCACGATAGCCTTGCGCACTTTGCGCAGCTCGGCCGGCAGTTTGGTCGGCGCGGTGCCGAGCAGGTAAGCGTCGATGCCGCCTTTGTGCTCTACCGTGCGGATGCCGTGCGTCGTCGTTTTAACTTTGACGTTACGTGCCAGCGCAACGCTGTAGAAAGAAGCGTCCTGCAGGTTGGGCAGGAAGCGGCGCTTGGTTTTGTTGTTCGCGTGGGACACGTTGTTGCCGACCATCGGCCCTTTGCCCGTAATTTCGCAACGTCTGGTCATGGTATTTATCCTTGTTTCTCTTTATATATGCCCAGGCCAAATGGCCGCGCGGGCGGGAATCCTTTAGACGCAGCAAGATATGTTAAGCACGGCCCCGCCGTCAAGGCTTTTAAGCCCCGTTTTAGCGGGAAATCGCCCCTATCTTATTTTCATAATATTATTTCTTATCCTTTTTTGACCTTTGGTTCGGGAAAAGCTATAAAAAACCATCCCATCACCCACAGGAGCCGCGCGAACCGCCATGACCGCCCCCATTTCCTTTGTCGACAAAAAGACCGCCAAAAGCACGCCCATCACCCCGCTGAGCGCCGAGGGATTCGCCGACTGGCTGAAACAGCAGGACGACAAAACCCGCAACTGGGTCACGGCCAGCCATTTCAAGGCCGCCGACGGCGCGCTGTTGTTCCTGCCCGATGACAAGGGCGGCATCGCCCGCGTGCTGTACGGCGTCGGCAAGGACGACAGCCTTTATACCTACGCCGACCTGCCGGCCAAGCTGCCGAAGAATACGGCGGGTTATTACATCGACAAAAAAATGACGGATGCGCGCGCGACGCAGGTTGCGCTCGGCTGGGCGCTGGGGTCGTACCAGTTCACCGATTACAAGCCGTCCAAAAAACGCGACTTTGCCGCCCTCGTCTGGCCGCAAAACGCCGACCGCAAAGCCGTGAAGGCGACGGCGGAGGCCACCTTCCTTGTGCGCGATCTGGTGAACATTCCCGCCAATGACCTCGGCCCCGAAGAACTGGCGGAGGCGAGCAAGAAAGTCGCCAAGGCGTTCAACAAGGCGAGCGTCAAGGTCATCGTCGGCGACCAGTTGCTGAAACAAAACTATCCCGCCATCCACGAAGTCGGCAAAGGCAGCCCGCGCGAGCCGCGCCTGATCGACATCCGCTGGGGTAATGAAAAACACCCGCTGATTACCCTTATCGGCAAGGGTGTCGTGTTCGATACCGGCGGCCTCGACATCAAACCGTCGAGCGCGATGGGCCTGATGAAAAAAGACATGGGCGGTGCCGCGCATGTGCTGGGCCTTGCGCAGATGATTATGTCGGAGAACCTGCCCGTACGTTTGCGCGTGCTGATTCCGGCGGTTGAAAACTCGGTCGACGGCAACAGCTTCCGCCCCGGCGACGTTATCAAAACGCGCAAGGGCATCAGCGTTGAAATTGACAATACCGACGCCGAAGGCCGCCTAGTGCTTTGCGATGCGATTGCCGAAGCCTGCCGCGAAAAGCCCGACCTCATCATCGACTTCGCCACGCTGACGGGCGCGGCGCGCGTGGCGCTCGGCCCCGATTTGCCCGCGATGTTTTCCAACAACGACGATATCGCAAATGCGCTGTTGAAATCCGCCGAAAAAGTGCAGGACCCGCTGTGGCGTCTGCCGCTGTGGCAGGCCTATGCCAGCATGCTGGGCAGCAGCGTCGCCGATGTAAAAAACTCCGGCGGCAGCTTCGCCGGCGCCATCACCGCCGCGCTGTACCTTGAAAAATTCGTCGACAAGGACGTGCCGTGGGTGCATATCGACACCTACGCCTGGAACCCGGGCAACAAACCGGGCCGTCCCGAAGGCGGCGAAGCGCTCGGCATGCGTGCGAGCTATGACCTCATCAAGGAAAAATTCGGCAACGCCAAACCCGCCGCGAAAAAGCCAAAAGGCCCTGCACGATGACGGGCGCGCGCTGGAAGGTCACCGCCCCCGCCATTCCCGTGCGGGAGCAGCCGGACAACGAAGCCCTGCGCGGCAAGCTGGAATCGCAACTGCTGTTCGGCGAGATTTTTATCGCCGAAGAAGAAACAGCGGAGTGGCTGAAAGGTCACTGCGAACATGACGGTTATGCCGGATACGTCGAAAAGAAAAACCTAACGCAGGAATTCGCCGAGGCGACGCATATCGTGACCGCCCAGCGTAGCGATGTCTACCGTGATGACAGCATCAAATCGCCCATTCGCATGACGCTCGGCTTCGGGGCGCAGGTGACGGTGAAAGAGATGGGCGAGAAATTCGCCACCCTCGACGACGGCACGCATATCTATGCCGCGCATTTGTCGAGCCTGTCATCGCGCGAGGATTTCGTCGCGGCGGCAGAAAAACTGGCCGAAACGCCTTACGTCTGGGGCGGCCGCGGTGGTCTGGGTATTGACTGTTCGGGACTGGTGCAAATCGCCCTTGCCCGCGCCGGTATCAAGGCGCCGCGCGATACCGAAGATCAGGAAAAAACTGTCGGCACCGACGCCGCCGACAAACCGCGCCAGCGCGGGGACATCGTTTATTTTCCGGGGCACGTCGGCATCATGGTCGATGATAAAAACATCCTGCACGCCAACGCCACCCACATGAAAACCTGCGTCGAGCCGCTGGACGTTGTGACCAAGCGCAGTGACGGCATCGTGACAGCGGTGCGTCGGATTTAAGAAACGCACAGCACGTCATAAAAAAATACCGGCTTTTATACAGCCGGTATTTTTTTATCGTTTTCTCTTTTTGGCCGCAGCCTTACGCTGCCGCATCCTTTTTGCCGCTTTTGGCTTTTTCAGGCGCGGTCGCAATAATCAGCCCTGTTTTATCGGACGTGACCGTGATGCTGCCGCCGTCGCTGACCTTGCCTTCGATAATCAGGTTGGCCAGCGGGTTTTGCAGGTCTTTTTGTATCACACGCTTCAGCGGACGGGCGCCATAGGCAGGGTCGTAGCCTTCTTCGGCCAGCCAGTTGCGCGCCTTGTCGTCGAGCGTCAGGGCGATGTGGCGGTCGGCCAGCATTTTTTGCAGACCCATGACCTGAATATCCACGATATCCACCATCACGTCGCGGCTGAGGCGGCGGAACAGCAGAATATCATCGATACGGTTCAGGAATTCGGGGCGGAAGGCACCGCGTACCACATCCATCACCTTGCTGCGCACTTTTTCGACATCTTCGCCGTCTTTTTGGGCGACCAGATGCTCCGCACCAAGGTTCGAGGTCATGATCAGAACCGTGTTGGAGAAATCCACCACGCGGCCCTGACTGTCGGTCAGGCGGCCATCATCGAAGACTTGCAGCAGGATGTTGAACACATCCGGATGCGCCTTTTCCACTTCGTCGAACAGCACCACCTGATACGGACGGCGGCGGACGGCTTCGGTCAGCGCCCCGCCCTCTTCATAACCGACATAACCCGGAGGGGCGCCGACCATGCGGGCGACGGCGTGTTTTTCCATGTATTCGGACATGTCGATACGCAGCATCGCGCTTTCGTCGTCGAACAGGAATTCGGCCAGCGCTTTGGCAAGCTCCGTCTTGCCCACCCCCGTGGGGCCGAGAAACAGGAAGGTGCCAATCGGCTGGTTGCGGCGCTGCAGCCCCGCGCGTGCGCGGCGCACGGCATTCGCAACAGCAGCAACGGCTTCGGTCTGGCCAATGACGCGTTTTTGCAAATGCGCCTCCATCTGCATCAGGCGGTCGCGTTCGCCCTGCAGCATTTTATCGACCGGAATCCCCGTCCAGCGGCTGACCACGGCGGCAATGTCTTCGTCGCGCACTTCTTCGTTGATCATCGCATTGTCGGCGGCGGTAGCCGCTTCGGCCAGCGTTTCCTCCAGCTTCGGAATAACGCTGTAGGTCAGCTCGCCCGCGCGGGTCCAGTTGCCGTCACGGTGCGCCTGTTCAAGTTCGATGCGCGCCTTTTCCAACTCCTCCTGCACTTTCTGGCCGGAGGCGAGCTTTTCTTTTTCCGACTGCCATTTCGACGTGATTTCGGCGGATTGTTTTTCCAAATCCGTCAGTTCTTCTTCAAGCTTTACAAGTCGGTCACGCGTGGCTTGATCGTCTTTTTCTTTTTTCAACGCCTCGCGTTCGATTTTCAGCTGCACGATACGGCGGTCCAGCTCGTCCAGCTCTTCGGGTTTGCTGTCGACTTCCATGCGCAGGCGCGACGAGGCTTCGTCAATCAGGTCAATCGCCTTGTCGGGCAGGAAACGGTCGGCGATATAGCGGTTCGACAGCGTCGCCGCCGCCACAATCGCGCTGTCGGTAATACGCACGCCGTGATGCAGTTCGTATTTTTCCTTGAGCCCGCGCAGAATGGAAATCGTATCCTCGACCGTCGGCTCCTTGACGAACACGGGCTGGAAACGACGCTCCAGCGCGGCATCTTTTTCGATGTGCTTGCGGTATTCATCGAGCGTGGTCGCGCCGATCATATGCAGCTCCCCGCGCGCCAGCGCCGGTTTCAGCATATTGCCCGCATCCATCGCGCCATCAGCCTTGCCTGCGCCCACCAGCGTGTGAAGTTCATCCAGAAACAGAATGATGTCGCCGTCGGCCGCACGTACTTCTTCAAGCACTGCCTTCAGGCGTTCTTCGAATTCGCCGCGGAATTTCGCACCCGCAATCATGGAGCCGAGGTCGAGCGACATCAGCTTTTTATCTTTCAGGCTTTCCGGCACATCGCCATTGACGATGCGCAGGGCAAGACCTTCGATAATCGCGGTTTTACCGACGCCGGGCTCCCCGATCAGCACGGGGTTGTTCTTCGTGCGGCGCGAGAGGACTTGAATGGTGCGGCGGATTTCTTCGTCGCGGCCGATAACGGGGTCGAGCTTGCCCGCGCGCGCCGCTTCGGTCAAATCGCGCGCATATTTATTGAGCGCATCGAACTGGTCTTCGGCGGAGGCACTATCCGCCGTGCGGCCCTTGCGCATCTGGTTGATGGCGGCATTCAGTTTTTGCGCATCAACGCCGTTTTCTTTCAAAAGCTTCGCCGCTTCGCTTTGCGGGACGAGCGTAATCCCCTGTAGCAGACGCTCCAGCGTTACGAATTTATCGCCGGATTTTTGCGCAGCCTGCTGCGCCTGATCGAATAGACGCGCCAGATTGGGCGACATGTGAAGCCCGCCCGCGCCGCTGCCCGATACGGCAGGCATGCCGGCGATGCCTTCGTTCAAAACCTTCATCAGGTTTTCAGGTTTGCCGCCCGCGGCGCGCACAAGGTTGCGCACCACGCCGCTGTCATCGTCGAGCATGCATTTCAGCAGGTGTTCCGGCTGAAGCTGTTGGTGATTGTTTCTGAGCGCCAAGGTTTGCGCGGCCTGCACGACCGATTTGGCGCGTTCGGTGAATTTTTCGAAGTCCATCTTGCGGCACTCCTTATATGTGGCAAAGGCCCTTTATAGGCACCTTTGTTTATTATACGCCGCCGCCTGCCGAATGGACTTAAAAAATGTCAAAAAAACAAAGGGGCGTTTTCCAAAAACGCCCCTTTGGGTGTAAATTCAGGCTGTAGGCCGCGAAATCAGACCGCTTCGGTCTCTTTCACACGGGCGTTCATACGGCGGCTGCGTACGGGCTCCGCCGCGACTTCCGGCGCGCCCAGAACCTCGATACCGTCATCCCCCGCGGGGGCGTTCAGGTTGCCGTTGATCTCGCCATCTGCCGGTGCGGCCACGCTGCGGCGCCCCACCAGAAACCCCTGATCGAGGTCGTCAAGCGCGACATCGGGCTGTTCACCCGTGCCGGACATGTCGGCTTCCATCTCATCTTGCGCAGGGCCGCGGTGGTTATTGTGATGCGGCTGCTGGAACTGCGCCTGATGGCGGTTGTACTCTTCGGTCATTTCATTGAGCATGCGCTGATAGTGTTCGGCGTGCTGCAGATAGCTTTCAGCCAGAACACGGTCGCCCGCGCCCTGCGCATCGCGCGCCAGTGTCATGTATTTTTCAGCGATTTGCATGGCATTGCCGCGGATGCGGACATCGGGGCCATTGCTGTCAAAAGTTTGTACGCGCGGATTGACGCGGCGCTGGTGACCGCCGCCATTGTTGTGGTGATGGTGGTTGTTCTGACCGCCGCCGTTGCCATTATTATTACGGCCGCGAAAACGTCTTCCGTTTTGATTATGTCTCATGTAACCCACTTCGCTTTGATACGCTGCCCCGCTCTCCCCTTGTTCCCGGCCATTTGGCACACGGGAACCCCCTTTTCGTGACATTCTGCACCGCGGGACGCTTTTTTCCGCAGAACGCACAAGTTCATGTTACTCAAGCCCGATTCGCTTGAAAAGGCATTTTTTATCAAAATGTTGATTTAATGCGATTTTCCGGCTATTCCGCCAGCCGGGCGACAATCACGCGATCTCGCCCCGCCAAATCCTGCCGCGTTTCTAGCACAGTCTGGCCGTGGGCGGCAAGCAGCTCTTTGACCGCAGCGGCCTGCGTATAGCCTATCTCGTAGAGCGCAAGCCCGCCCGCCCGCAACCACCGCGGCGCCAGCTTTGCCAGCGACCGGTAGGCATCCAGCCCGTCCTGCCCCGCGAACAGCGCCTCGGGCGGGTCGTAGTGTATCACTTCGGGGGAAAGGCTCTCGCGCTCCGTCTCCGCGATGTAGGGCGGATTGCTGATCAGCACATCGCAGCGCCCTTTGGGTTTGTAGTCTTCCCATGACATCGCCTGAAAGGCGACGCGCTTTTGCAGACCCAGCAAACGCTCGTTGGCGACCGCCGTGCGTATGGCGCCCGGATTGATATCGATGCCGATGCCCACCGATTGCGGCCACTCCTGCAGCAGCGAGAGCAGCAGGCAACCGCTGCCCGTTCCCAGATCCAGTACCCGCAGCTTCTGCGTGCGCCCCTCGGGCGCCCAGTGCAGGGCAGCCTCGATGAGGGTTTCGGAATCAGGTCTTGGATCAAGGGTATGTTTGGTAATTTTAAAGTCAGACTTCCAAAACCCGCGCATGCCGACGATGCGGGAAACGGGTTCATGCCTCAAACGCCGCTCGAGCGCTTTTCTGAGCGCAGCCTCTTCGTTTTTTTCCAATACTTTAGAATAATTTAAAATCAATTCTTCGTGCGATATTTCAAGAAGCCCCTGCACCAGCAGCCGCGCATCGAGTTCGGGCGTATCCATCCCCGCCTGTTCAAGCGCTACTTTAAATTCGCGCACGATATCTGCGTAACAAATACCCGTTTGCTCGAAAGATATTTCAGCATCGGAAGCGTTCATCACCACGACATCTCCGTCAGCTTGGCCGCCTGGTCTTCGGATATCAGCGGGTCGATAATTTCATCCAGGCACTCGCCCGTGATGACGCGGTCAAGCTTGTAGAGCGTCAGGTTGATACGGTGGTCAGTCACGCGCCCCTGCGGGAAGTTATAGGTGCGGATACGCTCCGACCTATCACCGGAGCCGACCTGTTCGCGCCGGTTGGCCGCGCGGGCGTCGTCCAGTTTCTGGCGTTCCATTTCATAAAGCCTGGCGCGCAGAATTTTCATCGCGCGGTCTTTATTCTTGTGCTGGGATTTTTCATCCTGCTGCACGACCACGATGCCGGATGGAATATGGGTAATACGTACGGCGGATTCCGTTTTGTTCACGTGCTGACCGCCCGCCCCGCCGGAGCGCATGACGTCAATACGCAGGTCGCTGTCCTTGATGTCGACATCCACCTCTTCCGCTTCGGGCAGCACCGCCACGGTGGCGGCGGAGGTATGGATGCGGCCACTGGCCTCCGTCGCCGGTACGCGCTGAACGCGGTGGACGCCGGATTCATACTTCATGCGGGCAAAAACCCCGTGGCCGGATACCGCCACCACGGCCTGTTTGATACCGCCGAGGTCGCTTTCGGCCAGCTCCATCACCTCGAAACGCCAGTTATGGTCGGCGGCATAGCGGCGGTACATGTCCAGAAGGTCAAAAGCGAACAGCGCCGCCTCGTCCCCGCCAGTACCGGCGCGGATCTCCAGAATGGCGCTTTTGTCGTCGGCGGCATCCTTGGGCAGCAGGGCAATCTGGATTTGTTTTTCCAAAAGCGGCAGGTCGTCCTTGAGGCGGAAATACTCCTCCTCCGCCATCGCGCGCATGTCCTTGTCGGCGCTGGCGTCTTTCATGAGACCTTCAAGATCGGCAAATTCGGCCTGCGCCTTTTTATACTGGCGGATCGTCGTGGCCAGCGGTGTCAGCTCCGCATACTCGCGCGACAGTTTGGTAAACACATCCGATGCCAGCGTGCCGGACGCCAGCAGCGCTTCCACCTCGTGAAAGCGGCTCAGCACCTGATCAAGCTTGCGATGCAGCGACATGGGGTTCCTTTACGCGGCGCTGCCTTGTTGCTGTTCGGCGATTTTCTTTTCGATTTCGGCGGCTTTTTCCTCGACCAGATGCACCAGATGATCGACGATATTTTCGTCTTTCAAACGGTGCGCAGGCTGGCCTTTGATATAGACCTGATGCGTGCCGCGTCCGCCGCCGGTAAAGCCGATATCGGTCATCAGCGCCTCGCCGGGGCCGTTCACAATGCAGCCGATCACGGACACCGTCATCGGCGTGGTGATATGCGCCAGACGCTCTTCGAGCACCTTCACCGTTTCAATCACATCGAATTGCTGGCGCGAACAGGACGGGCAGGAAATGACGTTGACGCCGCGGTGACGCAGACCCATGGATTTGAGGATATCAAAACCGACCTTGATTTCCTCGACCGGGTCCGCCGTCAGCGACACGCGGATGGTATCGCCGATACCCGCCCACAAAAGACTTCCGATACCAATCGACGATTTAATCGTGCCGGTGCGCAAGCCCCCCGCCTCGGTCACGCCGATGTGCAGCGGATAATCGCAGGCATCCGCCAGTTGCTGGTAGGCAGCCACCGCCAGAAAGACATCCGACGCCTTGCAGGAAATCTTGAAATTGAAAAAGTCGTGGTCTTCGAGGATTTTGATATGGCGCAGCGCCGATTGCACCATCGCTTCGGGGCATGGCTCGCCGAATTGCTCCAGCAATTCACGCTCCAGCGAGCCTGCATTGACACCAATGCGGATAGAGCAGTTATGGTCTTTCGCCGCCTGCACCACTTCGCGCACGCGCTCGTCCGATCCGATATTGCCCGGATTGATGCGCAGGCAGGCCGCGCCGGCTTTCGCCGCCTCGATCGCGCGTTTGTAGTGGAAATGGATATCCGCCACGATGGGCACGGATACCTGCGCGATGATATCTTTCAGCGCCGCCGTCGATGCTTCGTCAGGGCATGACACGCGGACGATATCGGCGCCTGCCTTTTCCAGCGCATGGATTTGCGCGACCGTCGCCTTCACATCGGGCGTCGGCGTATTCGTCATGGACTGTACGGTAATCGGCGCATCACCGCCCACGGGCACCTTGCCGACAAAAATCTGACGGGATTTACGGCGGTAAATCTGCCGGTAGGCCCTGACTTCTCCTGACATCACACACTCTCCTGCCGCGGATGCGCAACCTTAGTCACGCACGCGGATTTTTGTTTTTTTCAGCTCGTCCGCATTCAGCGGTACGCCGCGCAAAATCTCGCCGGAGCGGCCAAGGCTTTGCACCTTCGCACCATCGACGATAATGTCCAGCCCGCCCGCATTGGACGTGACCAGCGTCATGCCTTTCTGGTCGGGCACAAAAAACCGTTCGCCCGCAGACAAGACTTTTTTGAAAACGACTTTGCCATCGCCATCGCTGACCTGAATCCAGCTTTTCTGGTTGGCTTCCAGCACAATCCGGCCTTTGCCGCGCTGTTTGATATTAATCTGCGGCTGTGCCGGCTGCTGGATTTCCTGTTCGCGCAGGGCGGCGGGCGCACGCGTCGGCTTCACAACCATTTCCGCAGCAGGTTCGGGCGCTGCCGCAACCTGCGTCGGCGCCGGTTTGTCGGCGGCAGCGGGCGCAGCGGCGGCCGTTTCTTCGGCTGCAGGCTTTGCGGTTTCTGTAACGGCATGCTCGGCAGCGGGCGCGGCGGTTTTTGCCGCAGGTTCCGCCGGGGTAATCATACCGGTGGCATAGCCCGTCAGCGGCTGGCTGTCGGCCAGCGTCGGCTGGCCGGATGCCGTCCCCACCACGGGGGCGGGCGGAATGTTATCGGCCACCTCGACGCCCTCGTCATCGGACGACAGCAGCGACCACGCCAGAAACAGCACCACAATACAAAACGCCGCCGCACCGATCAGCACAGGGCCCGGCAGCTTGTCTTCGGAAATCGGATCGGTGAACTGCAGCGCGGTTTTGGCGCCGGGTTCGCCCGCGTGTTCTTCCTTGAAGGTCGCGACAACCGCTTTTGCATCCAGCTTCAGAAACTGGGCATAGCTGCGCACGAAGCCCACGGCATAGGTCATGCCGGGCAGCTGGTCGATGCGGTCGTCCTCTATCGCCTGCAACTGCGCGACGCGCACGTTGATGGCAGACGACACATCATCCAGCGACAATTTCATACGCTCGCGCGCGCTGCGCAGCGTCTTGCCGACCGTATGCACCGCGGCATCGTCATCCGCGGGCAAGGTCTGCACGGCGGTACCGAGCGCAGGGCCGCCTTCCGGCTTGCCGCTGCGGCGCGATTTTTTCTTTTTGGCGGTCTGCTGTTGATCGTCGGTCATCGAAATTCCTTAATTAACAGAAATAATCTGGATGTCATGGTCGCGGGCAAAAGACAGCAGCCTTTCGCGCAGGGAATGTTCGCGCGAGGCCATGAGATGTTCAAGATAAGGCACCAGACGCCGCGTATCAAGCGTGGGGATCATGGTCTTGACCGCCTCCACCGATTGGGCGGGCACGGACAGCGTGCCAAAGCCAAGGGCGATCAGCACCATGGCCTCCAGCGGATGCCCCGCCATCTCGCCGCAAACGCTGACGGGCACATTGGCCGCGCGGCACTGGTCGGCAATGGTTTTCAAAACACGCAGCATCGCGGGCGATAGCGGGTCATAGCGTCCGCGGATGGCATGGTTGCTGCGGTCGGCTGCATACAAATACTGCATCAGATCGTTGGTGCCGACAGCGATGAAATCCGCCGTTTTCAAAATCTGGTCGAGCTGGAACAGCAGCGCGGGCACTTCGAGCATCACGCCGAGGGAGATTTTCTCCGGCACCGCGATGCCGTTTTCGCGGGCGCGTTCCTTTTCCATCTCCAGCAGTTCGCGCGCGCGGTCGAATTCGGCGGCTTCGGTCACGAAAGGCAACAGGATATGCAGCGCACGCCCTTTGGATCCGCGAATAAACGCGCGGAACTGCGTGCGCAGCACCGCAGGCCGGTCCATACCGATGCGCACCGCGCGCCAGCCGAGCGCGGGGTTTTCCTCGTCCGGCGCCTTGAAGTACGGCAGCGGTTTGTCGCCACCGATATCCAGCGTGCGGAACACCACAGGCTTGCCGTCCATTTTATCCATGATGCGGCCATAAAGTTCCGCCTGCGTCACCACCAGCGGATATTTCTGCCACGCCATGAAAGAGAGTTCCGTGCGGAAAAGCCCGATGCCCTCCGCGCCTAGCGTCACCGCGGCATCGATTTCGCTCATGAGCCCCGCATTCATCATCACGCCCACACGGATACCGTCGCGCGTGACGGTTTGCTGCGGCATGTGGCGGCGATAATGCGCGCCGCGCGCGCGGCGGGTTTCGATACTCTTGGCGTAAAGTTCCTGCAGGTATTCGGACGGGTTGACGTAGACGGTGCCCTGATCGCCATCGACAATCGCGGCATCGCCCGCATTCAGTAAGCTCAGCACATCGCGGCACTGGCCGACAACGGGAATGCCCATCGCGCGCGCGACAATCGCGACGTGGTTCGAATAGCTGCCTTTTTCAAGGATAACCCCTTTGAGCCGCGCAGGGTCGTAATCCAGCAGCGCGGCAGGGCCGAGCGCACGCGCCGCCAGCACAAAGCTTTCCGGCAAAATGTCTTTTGCCGCCGCATCCGCATCATCGGCACGGCCCAGACGTGACAGGTGGCCCATCAAACGGTTGCTGAGGTCTTCGATATCCGCCATACGGTCGCGGATATAGGCGTCGGTCACCTTCATCATGCGCACGCGGGTTTCGTTTTGCACGCGCATCACGGCGGCTTCGGCGGAAAGACCTTTGTCAATCGCGGCCTCGATTTTAGACACCCAGCCGCGGTCGCGCGCGAACATCTGGTAGGCTTCGAGAATATCGCGGCTTTCGCTGCCTGTCGGCACGGCGCTGCGGTTGAGCATGCGGTCGAGGGCATCGTTCATGCTGGAAAGCGCATCGCTCAGCCGCGCCTTTTCCACGCGCGCATCGTCGGCGACGACGTGCTGCAAGCCATGTGCGGCGTCATAGAGCACCACAGTGCCCATGGCAAGGCCGCGCGCCAGCGACACACCTTCGATGACCGTCGGACGCCCGCCACCGGCAGTGCCGGAATTAAGCTCCTGCCGCGTGATGATGCCGCCCGTAACGATGAGTTCAGCGACCAGCATCGAGGCGGTTTCAAGAATATCGATGACTTCGGGCCCGTAGCTGCGCGGCAGTTTGTTTTGAATGACCAGCACGCCGCGCACATGGCCCGCGCGCAAAACCGGCACCCCGCAGAAACCGCGGAAATCGGCGCCGCCCGTTTCGGGGCGCAGCGAAAATTGCGGATGGGTGGTCATATCGGCCAGCACCAGCGGCACGGCGGATGCGGCGATATCGCCGATGAACCCCTCGCCCACGCGGAGTTTGGATTGATGCACGACATCGTGAGGCAGGCCAACGGTGGAGAAGAGCTCGATCACCTCCCCCGCCCGCTGGATGAAGCAGGAACAGACATCCGCCCGCAATTCGCGCGCAACCAGCCCGACGATACGGTCAAGGCGCTGCGGCGCGGGCAGGTCTTCGGCCACTGCATCGCGCAGGCGCAGCATCATCTGGCGCGGCGACGACAGCGCCATTTGCGCATCGACAAAAGCGGACTCGGTTTCTTCCCGCGTACGCGGGGATGAGGAAGGACCCGGCGTCCAGCTATGCGGGTCCGCCGCGGCCATTACGACGCACGGCCCTCGCTATCGAGGCCATAGGCGGTATGCAGGGAGCGCACGGCCAGTTCGGTATATTCTTCGGAAATCAGCACGCTGACCTTGATTTCAGAGGTGGTGATGACCTGAATGTTGATGCCTTTTTCCGCCAGCGTCTTGAACATTTTCGACGCGACACCCGCATAGCTGCGCATGCCGATACCGATGATGGAAATTTTGGCGACGTCGGCACTGGATTCAAACTGCGCGCCGTCGAGGTCTTTCATCGACACTTTCAGCACTTCCAGCGTCTTGGGCAGATCCGCACGCGGCACGGTGAAGGTCAGGTCGGTGCGTGCGGCGTCGGGCGATACGTTCTGGACAATCATGTCCACGTTGACGGCCGCATCGGCCAGCGGGCCGAAAAGCTTGGCGGCAACGCCCGGCACGTCGGGCAGATTGCGCAGGGTAACCTTTGCTTCATCCCGGCTGTGCGTGACGCCGCTGACAACTTCCTGTTCCACGATATTCTCCTCATCTTCTACCAGTGTGCCGGGCAAATCGCTGCCCAGGGCCGTTTCAAAACTCGACAGTACCTGTACCGGTACTTTTTCTTTCATCGCCAGTTCGACCGAGCGGGTTTGCAAAACCTTCGCCCCGACGCTGGCCATTTCCAGCATTTCCTCGTAGGAAATGCGGTTGATTTTGCGCGCATGGTTCACGATGCGCGGGTCGGCGGTGTAAACGCCGTCAACATCGGTGTAGATATCGCAGCGTTCCGCCTTCAGCGCCGCCGCCACTGCCACCGCCGAGGTATCCGAACCGCCGCGGCCCAGCGTTGAAATGCGGCCATCGGGCGCAAGGCCCTGAAAGCCCGCGATCACCGCAACCTCGCCGCGGTCGAGGGATTCACGCAGCAATCCCGTCTCCACGCTTTTGATGCGCGCCTTGGCATGCACCTCGTTGGTCATGATCGGCACCTGCCAGCCCTGCCACGAACGCGCGGGCACGCCGCGTTTTTGCAGCGCCAGCGCCAGAAGGCCGGACGTCACCTGCTCCCCCGATGACACGATCGCGTCGTATTCGCGCGGGTCGTAGATTTCGGAGATATCGTTGCAGTACTTCACCAGCTGGTTGGTCACGCCGGACATGGCAGAGACGACGACCGCCACCTTGTGGCCGCGGCCGATTTCGGCAGCAACCTTGTTGGCGACGTTCTCGATAGCCGGAACTGTGGCGACCGATGTGCCGCCGAATTTCAAAACGAGTATGCCCATGGACTTTCAAAGCCTCTTTTTATGCTGCCGAACGGCTTGCAGGCGCAGGCGGCGGAATGCCCCCTGAGACCCTTTTGCGCCGTGCGGCTTGTATTCCGACCAGAATAGCCCGAACGGACCATGATTCCGAAGAGTCTTTTTGCTGATTTCATTAAATATTTCCGTGTTTTTACAGCGTTTCGGATGCTATTCAGGAGAGGTTGTCGCAAAACCGCAGAAAAGGATATGGAATATGGGAAATATTACCGTCATCGGCTCGCAGTGGGGCGACGAAGGCAAGGGCAAGATTGTCGACTGGCTGGCGGCCGAGGCCGACATCGTCGTGCGCTATCAGGGCGGGCACAACGCCGGTCATACCCTTGTGGTGGGTGAAAAGGTTTACAAGCTGCACCTGCTGCCTTCGGGCGTGGTGCGCGGCAAGCTGTCGGTCATCGGCAACGGCGTGGTCGTCGACCCCTCCGCCCTGCTCGAGGAAATCGAGCGCCTGAAATCGCAGGGCATCCATATCACCCCCGATAATCTGATTATTTCCGAACACGCGCCGATTATCCTGCCGCTGCACAGCGCCCTTGATAAGGCGTTCGAAGAAGCGCGCGGCAAAAGCAAAATCGGCACCACGGGCCGCGGCATCGGCCCCGCCTACGAAGACCAGACAGGCCGCCGCGGCATGCGTATGTGCGATCTGGCGCATCCCGAAAGTCTGCCGGAAAAACTGGATAAACAGATTTTCTATCACAACGCGCTCCTGCGCGGGCTGGGCGCGCCGGAATTGAACGCGGCGGAGTTTGTGACCTATCTGCAGGGCATCGCGCAAAAACTGCTGCCCTATATCCGCCCGAGCTGGAAAGTGCTGGATGACGCCCGCCAGAGCGGCAAAACCATCCTGTTCGAAGGCGCACAGGGCGTGATGCTGGACGTTGACCACGGCACCTATCCTTTCGTCACATCGTCGAACACCTCGGCGGCGCAGGCGGCGCTGGGCACCGGCGTCGGCCCCGACCAGCTGGGCTTTGTGCTGGGTATCACCAAGGCTTATACCACGCGCGTCGGCTCCGGCCCCTTCCCGACCGAACTGTTCGATGACACCGGCGAAACGCTGGGTCGCATCGGCCATGAATTCGGCACCACCACGGGGCGCAAGCGCCGCTGCGGGTGGTTTGACGCGGTTCAGGTGCGTCAGGCGGTGAAAGTCGCGGGTATTCAGGGCATCGCGCTCATGAAACTCGATGTCATGGACACGCTGGCCGAAATTAAAATCTGCACAGGCTACAAAGCGGGCGGCAAGCATTACGACTACATCCCCGCATCGCAGGATTTGCAGGCGCTGCTGGAGCCTGTGTATGAAACCATGCCCGGCTGGCAGACGTCGCTCAAAGGCGTGCGCAAGCTCGAAGACCTGCCCGCCAATGCCCGCGCCTACATCAAGCGCATCGAAGAGCTGATCGGCGTGCCCGCGGCGGTGATTTCCACCAGCCCCGAGCGCGAAGACACCATCCGCATCATCGACATGTTCAAAAGCGGCCTGAAAGTCAGCACGGCGAAGGTGGCTTAAACCCCTATCCCGCGCAAAAAAACCCCGCAAAGTTCCAACACTTTGCGGGGGTTTTGTTTGTGTTCATGCCGCGGCGATCAGGGCGCAGGCATGCCGAACTGGTTCATGATATAGCCGATGACCAGCACCTGCGGCACGGTCAGCAGCGGCAGGAACAGCGCGATTTTCCATGATTTGGTGGCTTCGCGCAGCACCATGATTTCGGTGTAATCCGTCGCGACGCCCGCCATCAGAAACGTAAAGCTGTTGCCCACCGCGCCCGCGCGCATCATCAGATCGCCCGCAATCGGCGCGGCGCCTTCGGAGCAAACTTCGATAATCGTCGCCGCGACCAAGGTTGCGGCAAGGCCGATCATGGTGGGGCCAAACCACTGCGCGAAAACATCGGTGGATACGCCCGCGCGCAAAGCCGCCGCGATAATCACACCAACGAACAGCCAGCGCACAATCATCTTGGAATCTTTCACGCCGATCACCAGCGTGTCCCAGAAAAAGCGCGGCGTCCATTTGACTTCCGACAAGCCTTTTTTAGCTGCGGGCCAGAATTGAAAACCGCTGGAAATCGGGCGGTGGTTGGGGTTTGGCGGCAACACGCCGCGCGCCACCAGATGGTCGAACAGAATGCCGGTCACAATACCTATCGCCATCGACAGCACAATAAACGCCGCCGTCCATTTCAGGCCAATCAGCGCAATCAAAACCAGCGTCAGCGAAAAGGAATTCCACGGGCTGGCAATCAAAAACGCCATGACCTGCCCCACCGTCGCGCCGCGCTCATAGAATTTGGCGCCGACCATCAGAATGCCGTGGCTGCACAAATCCAGAAGCACGCCGGCGAAGGCCGCGCGGAAAATCCCCTGCACCCCGCGGCCGGAGCCGAGGGCCGCCATCACAAAATCGCGCGGCACGCGGCTGAGGAAACCCATGGCCAGAATACCCGCCACGACGCCAATCCACATCACGTTCATCAGTTCGAACACCGCCGCCGAAAAGCGCTGCGCCACACCCAGCACACCGGGGGAGCCGCCATGCGCCGCATGCGGGTCTGCGCCCAGCGCGAAAAAGGCCAGATACCCCGTCGCCACAAGCAAAAGCCCGCCCCAAAACAGCCAATCCGCGCGGGGTTTTCCGGTTTCATCCGTGTCACAGCAGGAAGGTGTGGTTTTCACCTGCGGCGCGCAGCACGAAGCCCCTGTTTTTACAGGAGTTTTTATTTGCACCGCCGCCGGTTTGGCCGCACAGCAGCCAGCGGTATCGACAGCGGGATTTTCGGGTTGACCAGTTTTCATAAATTTGATAATGTGGCGCCCATTGTTGCTAAAAGTGAGACTGGACACTACCTCTTTCCTTTAGGGTAATATAGCCCCAGACAGACGGGATGCCAGAAAAATGCACCTCGGGACGCAGCAAAAACGAAAAATGAAACAGTTTCTTTGCAAATCGCTGATGAGCCTGTCCTTTGCTGCCGCGCTGGCGCTGCAGGGCACGGCTGCCTATGCGGGCTACGAAAAGGCCAGCCTGCGCTATGACGTCGAGGCGCCCAAGAAACTCGGCCTCAATTACGATGTTTACGCAGGCGGATTCAAGGCGCTGGCCGCGACGCTGGACATGGACCTCGACCCCAAAGCCTATGACATGTCGCTGACGGCGAAAACGCAGGGCACGATCGGCTCCCTCTTCCCGTGGGAAGGGACGTATGCAACCTCCGGCGTTGCCAAAAACGGCACCCCGGTGCCGACGCTGCATACCGCGCGCAGCAGCTGGAAAAAAGAAGAAAAAGTCACTGAAATGCAATACGCGCCCAACGGCAACCTTCTCAAAACCACCACGCACGAAGACAACGAAACCAAAGTCAAAAAAGATTTCGACCCCAAGCTGACGACCGATGCCGTGGATATGCTGACGGGCGCCTTGCAAATGCTGCAACATTCCGGCCAGACGTCGAAGTGCGAAGGCAGTTTCCCCGTGTTCGACGGCAAACGCCGCTTTAACATCACCTTGCATGATGACGGCACTGAAAAGCTTTCCAAAAACAAATACTCCGCCTTCGACGGCGAAGCACTGCGCTGCACGCTGAAAGTGGAACCCGTCGCAGGTTTCAAGAAAAAAGACACCCAGCGCGGCTGGATGGCCGTGCAGGGCCATACCGAAGCGCGCAAAAAACTGCCGACCCTCTGGCTGGCGCAGCTCGAAGAAAAAGGCCCGATGGTGCCCGTGCGCATGGAAATCGCCAGTGCCTATGGCTCGGTCGTCGCCCATCTGACGGGCCTTCAGAACAAGTAAGTCCGGAAATAGTTCCGCCCCTTTTTCTGCTTTATTTTGCCCGAAAATTCGGGTTTTAAGCCTGTGGCGGCTATTGTAATCTCCTGCAACAAACTGTGAATTGAAGCGCGATTCCGCCTCTGGTCTATTCGGGGGCACTGAAGGAGTTTTTTCGATGACCAAGAAAATCGCCTGTATCATTCTGGCCGCCGGCAAAGGCACGCGCATGAAATCGGCGCTGCCCAAACCGCTGCATCCCGTCGCGGGTGCGCCGATGGTGCAGCATGTGATTGCCGCCGCCGAAGGGCTGAACCCCGACCGCATCGTTGTTGTCGTCGGCCCCGATATGCCGGAGATGGTCGAGGCCGTGCGCCCGCACCAGACCGCCGTACAGGCGACGCAAAACGGCACCGGCGGCGCAGCGCTTGCGGCTGCCGGCGCGCTCAAGGATTTCGATGGCGATGTGCTGGTCGTTTTCGGCGACAGCCCCCTCATCACCACTGCATCGCTGCAGCGTATGATTGATATCCGCCGTCAATTCCCCGCGGTGGGCCTCACCTTTTCCGGCATGCGCCCCAAAGATGCAGGCCGTTATGGCCGCATGGTGCTGGACGATGACGGCACGCTCAAAAAAATCGTCGAATTCAAGGATGCCAGCGCCGAAGAAAAAGCCATCACGCTATGCAACGGCGGCATCGTCGCCGCCGACGGCACGAAGCTGTTCGGCTGGCTGGCGCAAATCGGCAACGACAATGCGCAGGGCGAATATTACCTGACCGACCTGCCGCCGATTGCCCGCAAGGATAACCGCCAGACGCTGGTCGTTGAAATTGACGAAGCCGAACTCGCCGGTGCCAATACCCGCGTCGAGCTTGCCGCGCTTGAACACGCGATGCAGCAACGCCTGCGCGAAAAACACATGCTGAACGGTGCGACGCTGACGCATCCGGACAGCGTCTTTTTCTGCGCCGATACCGTCATCGGGCAGGACGTTGTGATTGGCCCCAACGTGGTTTTCGGCCCGCATGTGCGCATTGCCGACAATGTCGAAATCCTTCCCTTCTGCCATATCGAAGGCGCGGAAGTCGCCGACGGCGCGATCATCGGCCCCTTCGCCCGCCTGCGCCCCGGCTCGCGCATTGGCGAGGATGCGAAGGTCGGCAACTTCGTCGAAACCAAAAACACACGCCTTGGCAAAGGGGCGAAGGCCAACCATCTGACCTATCTGGGCGATGCGGATATCGGCGACAAAACCAATATCGGCGCGGGTGTCATCACCTGCAATTATGACGGTTTCCTGAAATATAAAACCAGCGTCGGCAGCGAAGCCTTCATCGGCTCCAACACCGCACTGGTCGCGCCGGTCAACATCGGCACGGGCGCGATTATCGGTGCGGGCAGTACGATTACCAAGGATGTGGCGGACAATGCGCTCGGCATCACCCGCGCCCCGCAAATCAACAAAGACGGCTGGGCCCCCGAATTCCGCCAGAAGAAAATGAAAGAAAAGGCGAAGAAAGGGTGAAACTAGCTGGCTTTTTGCAAAAACTTGGGAATTGGCCTCTAAGGATCGCGCCGCTTGTTCTCTCCACGCTCTATGCCTTTTATCGGTATACAGCTGATATCTCGGACGAACAACTGGCCTTTTCAGGCGGAATTCATCTAACACTCGCGGAACTATTGATTTTAAGCGGTGTTTTTTACCTAGCTTTTTGTACGGTAAAAGACGCCATCAACGGTAAACGGAGACAAGCTGCTATACAGGCCCTCTTGTGCCTCCTTACGTGGCTTTGTTTCGCAACAACGAAAAACATCCCCCTTTGACGGGAAAGGACAAAAAATCATGTGTGGTATCGTAGGCATTATCAGCAAGGACAAAGACGTCGCGCCGCTTCTGGTCGAGGGGCTGAAGCGTCTTGAATACCGCGGCTATGACAGCGCGGGCGTCGCCACGCTGCAAGGCGGCAAGCTGGAACGCCGCCGCGCCGAAGGCAAGCTGATCAATCTGGCCGAAAAACTGGAAAAGCAGCCCCTTGGCGGCAGCATCGGCATCGGTCATACCCGTTGGGCGACACATGGCGGCGCGGTCGAGAAAAACGCCCACCCCCATATCACCGACAGCGTGGCCGTGGTGCATAACGGCATTATCGAGAATTATCAGGAGCTCAAGGAAGAGCTGGAAAAATCCCAGTTCCGTTTTGAATCCGACACCGACACCGAAGTGATCGCGCATCTGGTGACCTATTACATCCGCCAGGGCATGACGCCGCAAAACGCGGTCGATGCCTCGCTGAAACGTCTGCGCGGTGCGTTTTCGCTGGCGATGATTTTTACGGGCCACGAAGACCTGATGATCGGCGCGCGTTTCGGCACGCCGCTGGCCGTCGGTTTTGGCAAGGGGGAGATGTTCCTCGCCTCCGACTCCTACGCGCTTGCACCGCTGACGGATAAAATCTGCTTCCTTGAAGACGGCGACCGTATCGAAGTGCGCCGCGAAGGCGCCACCATCCGTGACATGAACGGCGACAAGGTGGAGCGTGAAATCCGCGTCACCGCGCAATCGGGCGCGCTGATGGGCAAGGGCAAATACCGCCATTTCATGCTGAAGGAAATCCACGAACAGCCTGCCGTCATCGGCGAGACGCTGAACACCTTCATCAACCCCGCCACCGGCCACATCACCCTGCCCGGCGATGTGCTGAACATCGCCAAGGCGCCGCGCGTCACCATTTCGGCCTGCGGCACCGCGTTTTATGCGGGCATGGTCGCCAAATACTGGCTGGAGCAAATCGCGCGCCTGCCGGTCGAGGCTGATATCGCCTCTGAATTCCGCTACCGCGAAGCGCCGATGCCCGAAGGCGGCGCAGCCCTGTTCATTTCGCAATCCGGCGAAACGCTGGATACACTGGAGGCGCTGCGCTATTGCAAACGTCAGGGGCAGCAGATTATTTCCGTGCTCAACACCATCGAAAGCACCATCGAGCGTGAAAGCAACCACGTGCTGCGCACGCTGGCCGGCCCTGAAATCGGCGTCGCGTCGACCAAAGCGTTTACCACGCAGCTGACCACCCTCGCCTGTCTGACCGTTGCGCTGGCACGCGCCCGCGGCGCCATCAGTGCGGAGCGTGAAAAACAGCTGACCGACGCCCTGCGCGAAGTGCCTGCACGCGTGGCTGAAATCCTTGGCCATGACGAAAAAATCCAGTCCATGGCCAAACAGATTTCCGAAGCGCGCGACGTGCTGTACCTCGGCCGCGGCACGGCATACCCCATCGCCCTCGAAGGCGCGCTGAAGCTGAAGGAAATTTCGTATATCCACGCCGAAGGCTACGCATCGGGCGAGATGAAACACGGCCCCATCGCGCTCATTGACGAGGAAGTGCCCGTTATCGTCGTCGCCCCGCATGACAGCCTGTTCGAAAAATCGGCATCGAATGCACAGGAAGTCGTTGCACGCGGCGGCAAGGTTTTACTGATTTCCGACAAGCACGGTATCGCCAAACTCAAAGACACCGCGACGTGGACGATTGAAATCCCCGAAGTCGATCCGTTTGTGGCGCCCATCCTCTACACCATTCCGGTGCAGCTGCTGGCCTATCACACCGCGATGGTCAAGGGCACGGACGTCGACCAGCCGCGCAACCTTGCGAAAAGCGTGACGGTGGAGTGATGCTGCCACCGGTCATCGAAACGGCGCGGCTTGTGCTGCGTCCGGTCGAACTGTCGGATGCGCCCGCGCATAACGCATGCATGAAGGATTGGGAAATTGTCCGCAATTTCGCCAAATCCTTCCCGCATCCTTATGCCGATGACGGGTCGGAAAAATTCATCAACCACATCCGCGCGCAGGACAAAATCGTTTATTGGGCTATTGCGCTCAAATCCGCGCCGGATGTGATGATCGGCTCCATTGAACTCCGCCCGCAGATTGACAAAAGCCAGCGCGCTTTCTGGCTTTCACGCGACCACCACAACAACGGCTACGTGACCGAAGCGGCGGCCGCGGTGAATGATTACTGGTTCGATGTGCTGGGCAAGCCCACGCTGCACATGGAAAACGCGCTTGGCAATATCGCCTCTCGCCGCATCAAGGAAAAAACAGGCGCCGTATTTCTCGGGACTCGAAAATCGGAACACGTCGACCCCGCGCTCGATATGACCGAAGAATGGCTGCTGAAAAAAGAAGACTGGCACGCCTTCCGCGCCCGCGCGCCCCGATAGCCCCAAGCGATAGCCTTATATTTCAAGCACTTGCGAAATCCGCGCTGTGCCCTGTATGCAACAGGACCGCCGGAAATACCCCTCCCTTGCCGCCGCCGTATTGCATCTGCCCGTCCGCAAGGCCTATAACGCCCGAAGATTGAAAATACCGCGCCCGCAAGGGCCGAACGGGAGGAAACAACGTCATGTTCCTGACGGAAAACAGATATCCAGTGCATCGTTTCTGGTGGATGTGGGCGCCGCTCATCCTGCTGGTCGCTGTCGCCATCATCAATCCGTTTTTGGGCAAGGAACACGGCAGTCCGTGGATGTACGCGGAAAATGGCATCCTCGAAACCCTGCAATGGCTGATTGCGCTGGGCGCGGCGGGGCTTGGCCTCGCCTGCCTGCGCTATTGCAAAGGGCGTCCGTGGCTGGCGCTGTGGGTCGCGCTTGGTATGCTCGGAAGTCTTTATATCGGGCTTGAGGAAATCAGCTACGGCCAGCATATCTTCAAATGGGAAACGCCCGAACATTGGCAGGCCATCAATGATCAGGGCGAAACCAACCTGCATAACACTTCGGCATGGTTCGATCAGAAACCGCGCGCTTTACTTCTGGTCGGGGTGATTGTTGGCGGGTTAATTTTTCCGCTTGTCAGACGTTATCGTCCAAAAGCTCTGCCCGAACGCTTTCATGTTCTTTATCCACCTGATGCGCTGTTCTGGACGGCACTGTGCGCTGCGCTTGCCCATGCGGCAAAATGGTCAAAAAAACTGGGTATGGTAGATATTTACAACCGCGCAAGCGAGATGAACGAAGTCTTTATTTACTACTTCGTTTTTCTGTATTTGCTGTTCATGCTGATGTCGTTGCGCGCGGCGAAGAAGGGCGCGGCGTAAGGCTTATTCCAGCAGGCCTTCTTTTTGCAGCAAGGCCTGCAGTTCCCCATTCGCATACATTTCGCGCACGATATCGCAGCCGCCGATGAATTCACCCTTGATATAAAGCTGCGGCAACGTCGGCCAGTTCGTGAATTCCTTGATACCCTGACGCAGCGCGGGGTCTGCCAGCACATCGATATCCTTGAACGGCAGGCCGAGACTTTCCAGCACCTGCACCACCGCCGCGGAAAACCCGCACTGCGGAAAAACCGCCGTACCCTTCATGTAAAGCACGATGTCGTTGCTGCCGATGTCATGGCGGATGCGCTCGAACACCGCTTCGTTCTGGTTAAAAATCATCTTGTCCCCATCCCCTGTATTACCCTGCCCGCGTCGTCAGTTGTACGGCATGCAGACCACCGTCCACGATATGCCCCGACAGGGCCGCATAAACCCTGCGATGCTGTTCGATACGGCTCATCCCCGCGAAATCGCGGCAGATGACCGTCAGCGCGAAATGCGCACCGTCGCCGCGCGTGTCTTCGGCGGTAACCTCGGCCTCCGGCAGGTGCCGGCGGACAAGCTCCACCAGATGTTCGGCTTTCAGCGTCATACGCCGGACGTCCTTTGCGCAATATACGAACAGATATGCCTTATAAAATTACCCCAAAACCGGCCCAGCGACAAATCAATCCTGCCAAAACCCCTGCGGGGATGCTTTTTATTCAGGACAAAATCGGTTATGAATGAAGGTGTCGCGTTTTTAATTTATGTCAAGTTCAGGCGCACTATGGTTTTCAAACCGCTGACCATCGGCATTTCGACCTCCGCCCTTTTCGACCTGCGCGAAGAGCATGCGACCTATGTCGAGGGCGGTATCGACGCCTACCGCCGCCTGCAATTCGAACGCCGCCGCGATCCGATGAAACCGGGCACCGCTTTCAACGTCATCGAAAAACTGCTGTCCATCAACACCCCGGGTGAGCGCCCGCGGGTCGAGGTGGCGCTGATTTCCCGCAACAACATCGAAACCGGCATCCGCGCACGCTATTCGCTGGATTATCACCGGCTGGATATCGCGCGCATCGCGCTGACGGGCGGCAAGAATGTGGAATCCTCGCTGCTGCGCGCCTATGGCATCGATCTGTTTTTGTCGCGCCATGCAGACGACGTGCAGCGCGCGGTCGATGGCGACATCGCCGCCTCCATCCTGCACGACCCGCCGACGGAGCCGCAGGCCAAACCCGGCAAAGTGCATTTCGCGTTTGACGGCGATCAGGTTTTGTTCGGCGGCGAGTCCGAAACGATTTTCCAGCGCGAAGGCCTGCTGGGTTTCATGAAATACGAAACCGAAATGGCCGAAACGCCCATGCCCGAAGGCCCCTTCGCCAAGGTACTCTTCGTTATCGAGGCGCTGAAGGCAACCTTCCCCAAAGACAGCTGCCCGATTGAAACATCGCTGGTCACCATGCGCAGCGGTCAGGCGCAAATCCGCCCGATGAATACCCTGATTGAATGGGGGCAAATCGTGGATGGTGCCTATATGATTGGCAGGTCCAACCAGCAAGGGCCGAAATATCAGAAAGTCGATGTACTGGCCGCCATCGGCGCCGACCTGTTTTTCGACGACCAGACGTATCATACCGAACCCGCATCCCGCGTGGTGCCGTCGGGCTATGTGCCGCAGAAATCTTGCCATAAGGCCGCCTAGGATTCTGCGGCGCATACGCTGCCGTTTACGCCCCGCGCGAAAGCCTGTATGATGCGCTACTAAACAATCAGGCTTAAGAAACATGACCCCCGCGGACAGCGACTTTACATTACAGCCGATGACGCAGGCGGAACTGAACGAAATCATCCGCAAGCATCATATGTTCCGCACCGCCAAACCGGGCGGGGCGCGGGCTGTGGTACGTGACCGTGACCTCAGCGGGCTGAATTTTACCGGACAAGACCTGTCGCAATCCGATTTCACCGGCTGCATCATGTACGGCGCCACGCTGTCCAATGCATCGTTTGAAAGCGCGACGCTGTTCGGCTGCGACCTGCGCAGCGCCAATATGCGCGGCACACGTCTGGTGCGCGCCGATTTGCGCGGCGCGGATGTAGACGGTGCGGATTTGCACAAGGCCGACCTAACCGGCGCAGACCTGCGCGAGGGGAAAACCATCGTCAAACGCAAGGTCAAGCGCGAGGAAGACCAGTATTCAAAAGCCGCCGAAGCGGGCGTCGTACAATTCACCGCCAGCGACATGACGGAGGCCGTGCTGCAAGGCGCCACCGCCATCAATGCCGATTTCACCGATGCGCGCATGGAAAACAGCGACCTCGGCAGCGCCAACCTGAAGGGCGCGGTTCTGCGCGGCGCAGATTTGACAGGTAGCAGCCTGAAAGACGCCGACCTGCGCGATGCCGATTTTTCCTACGCCACCATGACCGGCGCGGATATGAAGGGCGCGGAAAAAGCGGGCAGTACCTTCACCCTCACCCTGACCGCCGAAACCGTGGGCAAGGATATCGAAGAGTTCGAGCTGACCCTCGATGAAATGGTGCTGAAGCATATCGAATGGGTAGCCACCGCAGGGCGCAATGGCGTACAGCTGGTGCTCAGCAACGTCGATATGCGCAAGGCAGGCACGCTGTCGGCGCAGCGTCTGACCGCCATCAAGGCGCATAACGCCACTTTCGCCGAAATGGACCTACGCGGCATTGAAATGCAGGCGGCAGGGCTGGACGGGTCGGATTTCAGGAAATGCCGCCTTGGCAACAGCGATCTGCGCGGCAGCCGCTTTACGGGCTGCCTGATGAACCGTGCCGATTTCCGTCTGGCCAACCTGAACCCGCTGACCATCCGCCCCCGCGATGGCGAAGCGGAATACCAGCTGCCCTGCCGTTTCGACAGCGCGTCGATGCGATATACGAATTTTTCGGGTGCGCGGCTGATGGACGCCAGTTTTATACGCGCCGACCTGACAGGGGCGCAGTTCATCGACTGCGACCTGCGCAAGGCGGATTTCACAGGCGCCAAGCTGACCGGCGCGCGGTTTGAAAACGCCATTCTGGATGGCAGCGTTTTTGACGAGGGCAAAGGCCCCGTCCGTCCGGCGCGCGAAGACTAATTCTCCAATTTATGGATAATAAATACCCGCGCGCCAGACTTTCTGCGCCGCGCCGCTTGGGGTATAAATACCTATGTCCATACGCCACCTGCCAGATACGCTGATTAACCAGATCGCCGCCGGCGAAGTGATCGAGCGCCCCGCCGCCGCCGTCAAGGAGCTGGTGGAAAACGCCATTGACGCCGGCGCCGCGCGCATCGAAGTCGTCATCCGCGATGGCGGCGCCAGCCTGATTGCCGTCACCGACGACGGTATCGGCATGACGGCAGACGAGCTGGCCATCGCTGTCGACCGCCATGCGACATCCAAACTGCCCGATGATGACCTTGTGCATATCCAGTCGCTCGGCTTTCGCGGCGAGGCTTTGCCGTCCATCGGCGCGGTCAGCCGCCTGAGTATCACCAGCCGCCCGCGCAGCCAGCCGGATGCCGGCGCCGCGATGATTTTGGTCGATGCGGGACGCAAACATTCCGTCGCCCCCGCCGCGTTGTCGCAGGGTACGAAAATCGAAGTGCGCGATTTGTTTTATGCGACGCCCGCGCGCCTGAAATTCCTGAAATCGCCGCGCACGGAAATGCAGGGCGTGCGCGACGTGCTGGAACATCTGGCGATGGCCTATCCCGATATCCATTTCCGCCTTGTTAGCGACGAGCGCGAAGTGATGGACCTGCCCGCCGCCAAAGGCGATTTGTTTTCCCGCCGCCTGGACCGCCTGCGGCAAATCATGGGCCGCGATTTCGCCGAAAACGCCCTGCGTATCCATGCGGAGCGCGGAGATATCAAACTGAGCGGCTATGCCAGCCTGCCCACGCTCAACCGCGGCACGGCGCAATACCAGCATTTCTTTGTCAATGGCCGCCCCGTGCGCGATAAGCAGATTATCGGCGCCGTGCGCGGCGCCTATGCCGATTTCCTCGCCTATGGCCGCCACCCGATGCTCTGCCTGTTTCTGGACGTACCGCCCGAACAGGTCGACGTCAACGTACACCCCGCCAAATCCGAAGTGCGTTTTCAGGATGGCGCGATTGTACGCGGGTTGATTGTCGGCGGGTTGAAACACGCGCTTGCGGATGCGGGACATCTGGCCTCGACGACGGTGGCGCAGGAAACGCTGCAATCCTTCAGCACGCATCCCGCACCGCCAGCCGCCCCCGCAGGCGGCGATACGCTGTGGGATGGCGAATACCGCCAGCAAAGCGCCGGATACAAACACCTCAAAGGTCTTGAAGGCGCCCCCTATACCGGCGCGGTTTTCGCCGCACGCACGCCGGAGCTGCCGGACATGCCCGCCGCCCCCTCGGCGCGGTTGCATGTCGTGGCGCCCCCGTCCCCCGAAACGCTGGAACACCCGCTGGGCGCGGCCTGCGCGCAGATACACGAAAACTACATCGTTGCGCAAACCCGCAGCGGCCTTGTGCTGGTCGATCAACATGCCGCGCATGAACGGATTGTATATGAGAAAATCAAAGCCGCGCTTGAATCCGGCGGCATCGCGCGGCAGGTCTTGCTGCTGCCCGAAGTCGTCGAGCTGGATGCCCGCGCCGCCGAAGCCCTGCTGGAGCGCAAGGACGAGCTGGCCGAGCTTGGCCTTGTCATCGACAGTTTCGGCGGCAATGCGGTGGCCGTGCAGGAAGTCCCCGCGCTTTTGGGTAAGGCCGACGTGCAAAAACTCGTGCGCGATCTTGCCGACGATATCGCAGGGTACGGTACGGCGGAGCCTTTGCGCGAAAAACTGTACGAAGTATGCTCGACCATGGCCTGCCATGGCTCCGTACGTTCCGGCCGCCGCCTGACGGCAGATGAAATGAACGCGCTTCTGCGCCAGATGGAACAGACACCGCATGCCGGCCAGTGCAACCATGGCCGCCCGACCTATGTCGAGCTGAAACTCGGCGATATCGAAAAACTATTTGGAAGAAAATGACATGAACACGCCCGACACGCAAACGCCCGCCGCCTTCGATGCGAAGGAAATGAAAAAAATCACGCAATTTATCTATTTTGTTTTGATTGCAGGCATGGCGGCGCAATTCATGCTGATTACCATCGCGCCCGGCAGCGTCGCCGTTCTTTGTGCCATCGTCTATGCCTATATCAAGCGCAAGGAACTGAAAGACACCTGGCTTGAAAGTCATTACCGCTGGATGACGCGCAGCTTCTGGATTGGCGGTGCCGTATATCTGCCTGTCGCCACGATCGCCCTGTCGATTTTTCAGGGGCTTTTTGTGGATTTGCAGCCGATGTACGCCGCCATGTACGAAGGCGAAAAAGACGTCATGGTCCTGATGAAGCTGGTCTATGACAGCAACGACCGCATGATGTTCCTCTCTACGATCGCCGTGCTGGCCGTTTTCGCCCTGTGGTGGTGCCTGCGCTGCGGCATCGGCCTTTATCACCTGCGCAAGGAAGAAGCCGTACCGGACGTCACGCGCTGGTTGTAGTTTCGGCGGCTTTCATCAAAAACAGGAATTTTTCGACGGCGGTCAATTCGCCTTCGATACGCTGCAGGCGTTTGCGGGCGATTTCGTCCTCGCCCCATTTTTCCAGCTGGAACACCTCGTCCACCGTCGCGGCATCATAGGCCTGCGCGGCGCCGATGCGCCCCGCCGCCATGCACAGCGCAATCACGGCAGAACCTGTCACCCCCGTCACCACCTGCGCCGCCGTAAAACGCGGCGCATCCAGACCCGCGACGATATCCGCAATCTTTTTGAGGGACTCTTCGGGCTGCTGCACATATTGAATACCTTTGACGGGCTGCAAAACCACGCCATATTCATCTTGCAGCCAACCCAGAAGCGGATGCCACAACTGCTCCTGCCGCGCGACCAGTTCGGCGGGATTGGCGGCCAGATAGCAGACCAGATCGGATGACGCGTATTTGACCAGCTCCGCATTCATATCCGGACGCTCGTGGCTGTCTGATTTGTCAATCATGGTGCACACCAGCTGCGTCAGGGGCATGCTGGCAGCGACAATCTCACCCTCCTGCCCAGCCCATTCCGCCGCCATTGCCGCAGCCAGCGCGGACGACGGTACAATCACCGGATGCCGCAGCGGCGTGCGCAGCGTCTGCCCGTCAAGACGAACGGTAAACCCGCCGGGGGCCGTGCCGGCCTCCGCTTGTTTGTAAAAGCGTTTCATTACTCGATATCCTCGAACGGATCGCTTTTCGCGTTATCGGGGAAGCCGAAATATTTCATGGTTTTTTTCATCTCCGGCCCCACGGGTGCGGTGATGTCGATTTTCTTGCCCGTCACGGGGTGGCGGAAAATCAGGCGGCGGGCGTGCAGGTGCAGCGCCTCCGGCAAATCGGGGTTTTCAGCCAGCAGCGTCTGCGCGGGATCGTATTTGAAATCCCCCAGCAGCGGGCAGCCCATTTCCGCCGCATGCACACGGATCTGGTGCATACGTCCCGTGCGCGGCCAGAACGCGACCAGCGCCACGTCGCGGCCCGCGTTTTCCAGCACCGTATAGAACGTCAGCGCCATTTTGCCGTCTTCGTCATCGACGGCGCGCACGCGCTCCTCCCCGCCCTCTTTGACTTTGGCGAGGGAGCTTTTGATTTTGCCCTGATACATCTCCGGCGTTGGCGACGTAATCGCCCAGTAATATTTGCGCAGTTCGCGGCCTTTGAACATATCGCCCAGCACGCGCGCGATTTTCGGGTTTTTCGCCAACAGCATCACCCCCGTGGTGTCTTTGTCCAGGCGGTGCACCAGATGCGGCTTATGACCGTTTTTATCGGCCATGCCTGCCATCATGTCATCGACGTTCTTGCCGACTTTCGACCCGCCCTGCGACGCCAGACCTGCGGGTTTGTTAATCGCAATGATATGCGCATCTTCATAAAGCACGATAGATTTCAAAAACGCGGCGTCTTTTTCCGATACCTGCTTTTTCTTTTTGACCGGTGCATCTTCGAACAGCAGCTGCGGCGGCAGGCGCACGGTCTGCCCCTCGGCCAGACGCGCATCGCCTTTGGCGCGTTTGCCGTCGATGCGCAGCTGCCCGGTGCGCAGGATTTTCTGCGTATCGCCGAAGCTGAGATGCGGGAATTTCTTTTTCAGCCAGCGGTCAAGACGCTGGCCGTCGTCGTTTTCACCCACAACGATGATATTATTATTCTGTTCAGACATCAGCCGATAACCCCGCGCATGATATAAACGCCGCCGAACACGCCCGCGACGCAAAAAATAACCGACGCCAGCGCATAAAGCGCTGCCGCCACAATATGGCCGGTTTCGGCCAGTTTCAGAACTTCGACCGAAAAGGCCGAAAAGGTGGTAAAGCCGCCCAGCATGCCCGTGGTCAGGAACGCGCGCATTTCCGCCGATACCTGACCTTTGAGCGCGAAATATTCAATCAGCGCACCGATGATAAAGCACCCCAGCACATTGACTGCAAAGGTTGCATAGGCAACAGAAGGGCCAAAAAAGCGGGTTTCACCGACAATAAACAAATGCCGCAGCACGGCCCCGATGCCGCCGCCCGCGAAAATGGCGAGTGTCATGTTCATGCGCCCCCCTTGTCACGGCGGAGTTTATCCCAGTATTCGATACGTTTTTTCAGCTCGCGTTCGAACCCGCGTTCGACGGGCGCGTAAAAACGCTGGCGCGGCATGGCGTCGGGGAAATAATTCTGCCCCGAAAACCCCTCCGCCGTATCATGGTCGTAATTATAATCGCGGCCATAGCCGATGTCTTTCATCAGCCTCGTCGGCGCATTCAGAATATGCGCGGGCGGCATCAGCGATCCTGTTTCCGCCGCCGCCGATTTCGCAGCCTTGTACGCGACATAGGCCGCGTTGGATTTGGGCGCTGTCGCCAGATAGACCAGCGCCTGCGCGAGGGCAAGTTCCCCCTCCGGACTGCCAAGGCGCTCGTAGGTATCCCACGCGCCCAGCGTTACCTGCATGGCCTGCGGGTCGGCAAGGCCGATATCCTCGACCGCCATACGCACCATGCGCCGCGCGATGTAACGCGGGTCTTCGCCTCCCGCCAGCATGCGGCAAAACCAGTACAGCGCCGCATCGGCATCGGACCCGCGCACGGATTTATGCAGCGCGCTGATCAGATTGTAATGGCTGTCATCCGCCTTGTCGTAGAGCGGTGCGCGTTTTTGCACCAGTTTGGTCAGCGCCTCGACATCGAGCGCGCCTTTTTTCTGCACCTGAAAAACCTGTTCGGCCAGACCCAGCAGATAACGCCCGTCGCCATCGGCCATATTGACCAGCGCGGCGCGCGCCTCCGGCATCAGGGGCAGCGGGCGGTTCATTTGCTGTTCCGCCCTGTGCAGCAGGGTTTCGAGGGCTTGCGTCTCCAGACGTTTCAGCACCAGCACCTGACAGCGCGACAAAAGCGCGGCGTTGAGTTCAAACGACGGGTTTTCGGTGGTCGCACCGACGAGGACGATGGTGCCATCCTCGACATGCGGCAAAAACGCGTCCTGCTGGGATTTGTTGAAACGGTGGATTTCATCCACGAACAACAGCGTGCCACGCCCCATGCGGCGGCGGTGCTGCGCGCTTTCGAATACCTTGCGCAAATCGGCAACGCCGGTAAAAATCGCGGAAATCGCTTCGAAATGCAAATCGGTATGCTGCGCCAAAAGCCGCGCCAGCGTCGTTTTGCCGCAACCGGGCGGGCCCCAGAAAATAATCGACGACATGCGCCCCGCATCAATCATGCGCCGCAGCGGCGCGTCGGCGTCATGCAGCAGATGGTCCTGCCCCACCACATCATCCACGCTTTGCGGGCGCAGAAGATCGGCCAGCGGGCGCGGTGCGGCCTTGCCTGCATTTTCTGCCGCGTTATCGGGCGGTATGTCGAAAAGACCGCTCAAAGCGTAATCATCAGGTTCATCACCTGTGCCCCGCGCCGCAGTTGTACCTGCCAGCGGCGAATGTTTTTGGAGGCGCCGAGCGCGGCCTTCAGCTCGGCCATCGAGCGGATATCCGCACCGTTCAGCATCTGGATGATATCGCCCGTGCGCATCCCCAGACGCGCCGCCGGCGTGCCTGCCGCCACGTCAATCACGGCAACGCCTTCGCTGTCGTCGGGCAGGTCGATTTCATCGGCCAGCGCGGGGGAGAGATTGCCCAGCGTCGCACCGGACAGCGGGCTGTTGTCGCTGACCGTCATGGCCTGACGCGGCGGGATTTCGGGTGCGGCCTCCGCTTTCATTTTCACGTCAAACGATTTGCCGCCGCGCGAAACCATCAGATGGATATCCCCGCCCACCGGCACCGTTGCAAGACGGAACTTGAGCGCTTCGGGATCCTGAATATCATGGCCGTTGATGGAAAGAACAACATCGCCCACGCGGATACCCGCCTTCGCGCCAGGTCCCTTGGGATTGACGCGGTTGATCAGCGCGCCGCGCGCACGGTTAAGCCCGAGCGAAGCCATCATATCCGACGTCACCGGCTGGCCCGAAAGGCCCGTCCACGGGCGCACCAGTTTGCCGCCGCGGCGCGACGCGTCGATCACCGTGCGCACCATATTGGCCGGAACCGCAAAGCCGATACCGACGGAGCCGCCATCGCGCGTGAAAATCATGGTGTTGATACCGATAAGACGGCCCTGCATATCCACCAGCGCGCCGCCTGAATTGCCGGGGTTGATCGCCGCATCGGTCTGGATGAAATAGCGGTAGTCCATGTAGCCGCCCATGCCCGTGCGCGCGGTGGCCGATACAATACCGCTGGTCACCGTTTGCCCGACCCCGAAGGGGTTGCCGATGGCTAGCACCAGATCACCCACTTCTACCGCGTCACTATCGGCCAGCGGCAGCGCGGCGAGTTTTTCGCCTTTCGGGTCGATGCGCAAAATCGCCAAATCGGTTTTTTCGTCGACGAGGACTTTTTCGGCATCAAACTCCCGCCCGTCTTGCAAGACGACGGTGATTTCAGTCGCGCCCTTGATGACGTGTGTATTGGTCGCAATCTGCCCCGCCGGATCGACAATCACGCCGGAGCCGAGGGCGTTCTGGATACGCTCGCGCACCGGCCCGCCCATATCCTGTCCAAAGCCCTGACCGAAAAACTGTCCGAAGAACGGGTCATTGAACAGCGGGCTGATAACGCGCATGCGTTCGCGCACGACGCGCTTGGCGTAGATGTTGACGACGGCGGGCGCGCTTTTTTTGACCAGCGGCGCGAAGCTCATCTGGATATCGGCGCGCGTCTGGGGCACGTCCTGCGCGCGTGCGGGAGACGCGGCAAAAAGCACCAGCAGCAGACCGGCGCACAGCAAAAGCCCTGCGACTGTTTTTTTGATGGCGGTTGTTTTTTTCATGTTCGTCATTCCCATCCATACGCGGTTTCTTCAAGCGGCTTGCCGCCGATGTCGAGCATTTTGCGCCCGAGCGCCCGACCGCCCATATGCCGGTAAAAACCGGCGGCGGGATTGTCGGACAGCACCCAAAGATACAGGCCGTTTATACCACAGGCGGCAAGGCTTTGTCGTGCCGTCTCGAACAGCTGGCGGCCGAGGCCCGTTCCATGCGCGGCCTTGAGCAGATAGAGGGCGTAAACCTCCCCTGCATAGCCCTCGAACACCTCCCGCGCGGGGCCGCAGCTGACAAAGCCGCAGGCCTCCGCACCGTGCGCGCCGCCGGAAAGGGCTAGAAAGGCCGCTGAGGGGCTTTGGAGGGCTTCCAGCTGCCGATGCCAGCGCCGGGCGCGTTCCCCCTCGTCCAGCCCCTCCAGATGGCTTTGCGGCACGATACCCTGATAGCTTTCGCGCCAGCTTTGGACATGCACGCGGGCGATGGCCGGGGCATCGGGCACGGCGGCCTGCCGGATATGAAAACGCGCCCCGCTTTTGTCTGGAATATCCGTCATCGAAAACTCCTTTCCGCCCCCCATGGCCCGCCGTGCAAAGACCCGTCTGCAAAGAAATATGCGCAAGGAAAAAGGGCGGGTATGAAACCCGCCCTTTTTATAGACCTTGAAAAGCCTGTCCGGAAGAATTAACCGGCAACAGCCTTTTTCTTTCTGGTTTTGGAGGTTTTCACCGGTTCGCCCGCTTCGTGTGCCGCTTTCATGTTGTCGGCAACGGCTTGCTGGCCGCTGTCTTTGCCTTTGGCGGCGCGGTCGCGGTCAACCAGCTCGATGATCGCGCGGGGCGCGTTGTCGCCATAGCGGAAGCCCGCTTTCAGAACGCGGGTGTAACCACCGTTGCGGTCTGCGTAACGCTTGCCGAGCACGTCGAACAGTTTTTTGACTTGCGTTTCGTCGCGCAGGCGGGACATCGCCAGACGACGGTTGGCAAGGCCACCTTTTTTGCCGAGGGTGATCAGGCGGTCAACGAAACCGCGCAGTTCTTTTGCCTTCGGCAGGGTGGTGACGATCTGCTCGTGCTTGATGAGAGCCGCAGCCATGTTTGCAAACATCGCACGACGGTGTTGAGTTGTGACGCCGAGTTTACGGCCGGAATTACCATGACGCATGGTTACGTCTCCTTCTTTACGTTACGCTTCACGCATGAAGCGGATTGTGAAAGCGTGACCCTGTACAAGTGACAGCAGTAACGCCGCGGGGACTTTCCCCACCCGCCCCGTTATCAGGGCAGGTTTAGTTCCTTCAAAGTCTCGCTCAGAACGGCTCTTCGAGCTTGCGGGCGAGGTCTTCGATATTTTCGGGCGGCCAGCCTTCGACTTTCATGCCGAGGTGCAGACCCATGTTCGTCAGAACTTCTTTAATCTCGTTCAGCGACTTGCGGCCGAAGTTGGGCGTGCGCAGCATGTCCGCTTCGGTTTTCTGAACCAGATCGCCGATGTAGACGATGTTGTCGTTTTTGAGGCAGTTCGCAGAGCGGACAGACAGTTCCAGCTCTTCGACTTTGCGCAGCAGATGACGGCTGAACGGCAGTTCGTCTTTGCTTTCTTCTTTGGCAACCGCGGTCGGTTCCTGGAAGTTGACGAAAGCTTGCAGCTGGTCTTGCAGGATGCGTGCCGCATAGGCGACAGCATCTTCAGGACGCACGGTGCCGTTGGTTTCGAGATCCAGCGACAGCTTGTCGTAGTCGGTGATCTGGCCGACGCGGGTATCTTCGACTTTGTAGGATACTTTGCGCACGGGCGAGAAGATGCTGTCCACCGGAATGATGCCGATGGGGGCGTCTTCGTGGCGGTTTTGCGCAGCAGGGCGATAGCCTTTGCCGGTGGAAACCGTCAGCTCCATGCCGAGTTTTACTTTGTCGCCCAACGTGCAGATAACGAGGTCGGGGTTGACGATTTCGACGTCAGCCGTTTGCTCGATCATGCCGGCGGTGACTTCGCACGGACCTTCCGCGTTCAGGCGCAGTTTCTTGCTGCCTTCGGCGTGCATGCGGATGGACAGGCCCTTGATGTTGAGGACGATGTCCGTGACGTCTTCGCGGACGCCGGGAATGGAAGAGAATTCGTGCAGAACGCCGTCGATGCGGATCGCGGTCACGGCCGCGCCTTGCAGCGAAGACAGCAGAACGCGGCGCAGCGCGTTGCCGAGCGTCAGGCCGTAGCCACGCTCCAGCGGTTCGACAACGATGGTGCCGAAGCGGCTGGGATCTTTGTTGGTGCTGACATCAACGCGGTTCGGTTTAATCAGCTCTTGCCAGTTTTTCTGTATCAAGATACGCCTCTTTTTGCCTGAATGTGTGAAACAAGAAGTCCGTCGTAATCAATCCGTCGAAAGCCAGGGCCATCGAAAGCACGGGCGCGCGCCCCCGGGAAAAGGCGCGCAAGCCCAGTGCGGTATCTTATACCCGGCGACGTTTACGCGGACGGCAGCCGTTGTGCGGAACCGGCGTGATGTCCTGGATGGACGAAATGCCGAAACCGACGGACTGCAGCGCACGCAGTGCGGACTCGCGGCCCGAACCGGGGCCTTTCACCAGCACTTCGAGGGTCTTCATGCCGTGTTCCTTGGCTTTCTTGCCGGCATCTTCCGCCGTGACCTGCGCCGCGTAGGGCGTGGCTTTGCGGGAGCCTTTGAAGCCGAGGTGGCCTGCAGACGACCAGGAAATGGTGTTGCCCTGCGCGTCGGAGATCGTCACGATGGTGTTGTTGAACGTGGAGTTCACGTGTGCAACACCGGCCGAGATGTTCTTGCGCTCTTTTTTGCGCGTTCTGGCGGCTTTGTCGTTTTGTTGTGCTTTTGCCATTATTCTTATCCTTCAGGGCGCTAATTATTTCTTGGTGGCGATTTTCTTGCCAGCGATGGTCTTGCGCGGACCTTTGCGCGTACGCGCATTGGTACGGGTGCGCTGACCACGTACGGGCAAGCCCTTACGGTGGCGCAGACCGCGGTAGCAACCGAGGTCCATCAGACGTTTGATGGTCATGGCAACGTCGCGGCGCAGTTCACCTTCGACTTTGTAGCTTGCCTTGATCTCGTCACGGATGCGGTTCAGCTGATCTTCGGTAAGGGCGTTCACGCGCGTATGCCACGCAACGTTCGCCGCCTCGAGAATCTTGTTGGCGCTGGTGCGGCCAATGCCATGGATATAGGTCAGCGCAATGCCGACGACTTTTTCTGTAGGTATATTGACACCTTCGATACGTGCCACGCTTTGTCTCCCGGGTTAGATATATAAAATAGACTCTGCCCCACAAAGGGCAAAGCTCGCGCATTATAGGGGGCACAAAACAAACGTCAACACGATATTTACCCTATTTCCGGTAAAAATGACGTTTTTTGGACTCCCTGCCCTTTTTAGGGGCAAAATCAGCCCATTTTCGGGGGCTGAGGTTTGTCACAACCCTTGTTCGGGCACAAAACGGCCTCGATCTGGGCGGTAACGGCGGCCATATCGGCCATGCCATCGACGGTTTTGAGCATCCCGAGTCTCTCGTAGAACGGGAGAATCGGGGCCGTCTGGCTGTGGTAGGTTTCAAGGCGGCTACGCACCGTTTCGGCGTTGTCGTCGGAACGGCGGGTAAAGCTATCCTCGGCGCCGCACGAATCGCACGAAGCGGGGTCGTGGGGCGGCTTGAACTTGTCGTGGTACCCTTCCCCGCATTTGCCGCAGGTGAAGCGTCCGGAGATACGCTCGACGAGTTTTTCGTCGTCGACTTCCATCTGCACAACGGCATCCAGCTTGATGCCTTTTTCCTTGAGCATTTTTTCAAGCGCTTCGGCCTGCGCGACGCTGCGCGGGAATCCATCAAGGATAAAACCGTTTTTGCAATCCGGCTGGTCGAGTCGTTCGGAAATCATGCGGATGGTAATTTCATCCGGCACCAGTTTGCCGGCATCGAGAATCTGGCGGATTTCGCCGCCGAGCGGATCGTTCGGATCTTTGACACGTGCGCGGAACAAATCGCCGGTGGAAATCGCCACCACGTTATGCTTCTCGGTAAGGAGGCGCGCCTGCGTGCCTTTGCCCGCTCCTGGCGGCCCGATGAGAATCATGCGCAGCGGCTGTGTCATTATTTCCGGCTCCCTCTGAGTTTCGATTTCTTGATAAGCCCTTCGTACTGATGCGCGATCAGATGCGAGTGGATTTGCGCCACCGTATCCATCGGCACCGTCACGGCGATGAGAAGGCTCGTCCCGCCCAGCGCAAACGGCAGACCGTATTGCGAAATCAGAATCTCCGGCAGCAGGCACACGAAGGTCAGATAGGCCGCACCGATGACGGTGATACGGGTCAGGATTTTATCCAGATATTCCGCCGTCGCCGCACCGGGGCGAATGCCCGGAATGAAGCCGTTCGACTTGCGCAGGTTGTCTGCCGTTTCGTCGGGGTTGAACACAATCGCGGTGTAGAAGAACGCGAAGAAGACGATAAGGCCGCCGTAAAGCGCCATATAGGCCGGCTGGCCGTGCGCCAGATAGCGCGATACCGTATCGATCCACTCGACGCCCGAACCGCTGATACCCGTGAACTGCACAATCGACAGCGGCATCAGCAGCAGCGACGACGCGAAGATCGCGGGGATGACGCCGGCGGTGTTGAGCTTGAGCGGCATGTGGCTGGTCTCCCCGCCCGACATGCGGTTGCCACCGACCATGCGTTTGGGATATTGCACCACGACGCGGCGCTGCGCGCGCTCCATGAACACAATGAAGGTCAGCACGACTGCCACCATCACGGCAATCAGAATGATACCGATGGCCGTCATGTCACCCGTACGGCCCAGTTCCAGCACTTTCGCCACCGCTTTGGGAATACCCGCAACGATACCGCAGAAGATGATGAGTGAAATACCGTTGCCGACACCGCGCTGCGAAATCTGTTCGCCCAGCCACATCAGGAACACCGTACCGCCGACCACCGTGATGATGGTGGTGACGCGGAAGAACATGCCCGGATTGATAACCGCAGAACCGCCCGTCGAGCTGGCAAGATTTTCAAGACCGACCGCAAGGCCATAAGCCTGAATGGCCGCCAGAATAACCGTGCCGTAGCGCGTGTACTGGTTGAGGCGTTTGCGTCCCGCCTCGCCCTCTTTTTTCATCGCTTCCATCGCGGGATTCATCGAGGTCATGATCTGCATGATGATCGATGCCGAGATGTAGGGCATGATGTTGAGCGCAAGAATACTCATACGTTCAAGCGCGCCGCCCGAAAACATGTTGAACATGTCGAGCACGCCGCCGGATTTGGAGCTGAAAATATCCGTCCACGCCGAAGGATCGATACCCGGCAGCGGGATGTGCGTGCCGACGCGATAAATCAGCAGCGCGATAAGCATGAACCACAGGCGCTGCTTCAGCTCCTGCGCTTTCGAAAACGCACCGAAGTTAAGATTGGACGTGAATTGCTCGACGGCGGAGGCCATGTTTTTGTTTTTCCCTCTGAGACCTTGGCCAAACCGCTGAAAACCGAAAGGCCGGCGGGGCAAAACCATGCCGCGCGGGGCATCCGGAGGGGCATTGCGCCCGTGGGATGGCAAGGATGTAAACCGAGTAAATTTATGCCCTTCAAAGGCAAAGGGGTCAAGACATTATGCAGGAATGCAGCGTTGTCTTGACCCCTTTTGATTATGTGTATTACCGATAGTGTCCAGGGTGAACCATACCGGTTTTGCCGCAGGCTTATTTCTTGCCCGTTTTGGCAGCAGCAGCCTGACGGCGCTGCTCTTTCTTGGGCAGCTTGCCTTTCAGCAGCTTGTTTTCTTTCGCGGGCAGCAGCTCGACTTTGCCGCCGGCTTTTTCAACAGCCGCCACAGCAGCAGCCGACGCGCGGCTGGCCACGATGGTGACCTTGGTTTTCAGCTCGCCTTTGCCCAGCAGGTTCAGGCCATCCTGTTCTTTGCTCAGGATACCGGCTTCGATCAGCGTGTTGAGGTCTACCGGCTTGGCGGCAGAGAGCTTCTTGCTGTCGATACCTTTCTGGATGCAGGACAGGTTGACGATGGCATAGGTCTTGGCGTTGACGTTTTTGAAGCCACGCTTCGGCATGCGGCGGATCAGGGGCATTTGACCGCCCTCGAAGCCTTTGATCGCAACGCCGGTACGGGCTTTTTGACCTTTGACACCACGGCCGGAGGTCTTGCCTTTACCCGAACCGATACCACGGCCGAGCAATTTCGTGCGCTTGCGTGCGCCAGCGTTGTCTCGGAGTTGATTGAGTTTCATTGTCTTGTTCCTTATCTTTCTCGAGACGCTCAGGCGGCTTCTTCAACCTTGACCAGATGCTTCACGGCGTTAATCATGCCGCGCACTTCCGGCGTGTCCTGCAGCAGCTTGCTGCGGTTCAGCTTGTTGAGGCCGAGACCTTTCAGGGTTGCGAGCTGCGCCTGAATACGGCCGGCACCGCTTGCAATCTGGGTCACTTTCAGCATTTTACCGCCAGCGGCTTTCGCTGCTTTTTTCGGTGCTGCTTTTTTCGCAGCGGGCTTTTTAGCTTCAGACATCTGCTTGCTCCTTCACGTCACCCTTGCGGCCGAGAACTTCGTTCACGCGGCGGCCACGGCGGGCAGCCACCATGCGGGGGCTTTCCATTTTCTGGAAGGCCGTCAGTGCAGCCTTCACCATGTTGTAGGGGTTCGAGGAGCCGAGCGATTTCGCAACAACGTCCTGAATGCCCAGAACTTCGAATACAGCGCGCAGCGGACCGCCGGCGATGATACCCGTACCGGGAACGGCGCTACGCAGACGGATGCTGCCGCCGCCGAAGCGTGCTTCGACGTCATGGTGCAGCGTACGGCCTTCGCGCAGCGGAACGCGGATCATGCTGCGTTTCGCCTGTTCGGTTGCCTTGCGGATTGCTTCGGGAACTTCACGTGCCTTGCCCGAACCTGCGCCGATGCGGCCACGGCCGTCACCGACCACGACGAGAGCAGCGAAAGCCATACGGCGGCCGCCCTTGACGGTTTTAGCAACACGGTTGATCGCGACGAGACGCTCGACGACTTCTGCGCCTGCCTCTGCATCTTTTTCGCGCGGCTCTCTTTGACCTTTAGGAGCTTTTTCAGCTTTTGCCATTGTCTATATCCTTTTCTAAATCAGAACGAGAGGCCGGCTGCGCGGGCAGCTTCTGCCAGAGCTTTGACGCGACCGTGGTAAGCGTAGCTGCCGCGGTCGAAAGCAACGGCTTCTACGCCTGCTTTTTTCGCGCGTTCGGCAACCAGCTTGCCCACAGCTTCAGCTGCGGATTTGTCTGCCGTCTTTTTCAGCGATTTGCGCAGATCGGTATCTACCGTCGATGCTGCGGCAATGGTCACGCCTTTGGCGTCATCGATGATCTGCGCATAGATATGCTGACCCGTGCGATGAACCGACAGACGCGGACGCTGGTTTTTCTCGGAGGCCTTCTTGATGACCTTGCGAACGCGCCACGAGCGGCGTTGCTTGGAGGTCGGTTTTTGAATGACGATAGCCATGTTATCCTCGATTACTTCTTCTTGCCTTCTTTACGGAGGATGCGGCGTCCTTCGTAGTTGATACCTTTGCCTTTGTACGGCTCCGGACGCTTCATCAGGTACAGCTCCGCAGCAACCTGACCGACTTTTTGTTTGTCGATACCGAAAATTTCGATTTCGGTCGGCTTCGGCACTTTCATTTCGATGCCCGTGGGCACTTTGTAGCGCACTTCATGGCTGTAGCCGATCTGCAGAACCAGATCTTTGCCCTGCAGCGCGGCACGGAAACCGACACCTTCGATAACCAAACGCTTGGAATAGCCTTCGGTGACGCCTTTCAGCATGCCCTTGATGAGCGAGCTGGTGGTGCCCCACATGTTGCGGGCGTGGCGGCTTTCGGTTGCTTTTTGCAGGATGACTTTGCCGTCTTTGACTTCAGCGGAAATCTCGTTGCTGATGTCGAGGGTCAGTTCACCCTTCTTGCCCTTGACGGACAGCTTCCGGCCCGCAAGCTTGACTTCGACGCCTGCCGGTACGGGAATGGGGTGTTTTGCAATACGTGACATTTTACATCTACCTTATCTTTAGAATACGCGGCACAGAACTTCGCCACCGACGTTCGCTTCGCGCGCCTCGCGGTCGGACAGTACGCCGCGCGGGGTGGAGAGGATGGAAATGCCGAGGCCGTTGTAAACACGCGGCACGTCTTTAATCTGCGAGTAAACGCGGCGGCCGGGTTTGGACACGCGCTTGATTTCGCGGATGACGGGCTGACCTTCGGAGTATTTCAGCTCGATGTTCAGCTCCGATTTGCCGCCGTCTTTTTGCATGACGGCGTAGTCACGGATGTAACCTTCGCGCTTGAGAACTTCCAGCAGGCTGACGCGCAGCTTGGAAGCAGGGCTGTGAACCGACGTCAGGCGTGCGGCCTGGCCGTTGCGGATACGGGTGAGCAAATCGCCGATGGGATCGCTAATAAACATGTGTGCTTCTCCTTACCAGCTCGATTTCGTCACGCCGGGGATCATACCCTGCGAGGCCAGTTCGCGCAGCATCAGGCGCGAAATGCCGAATTTACGATAGTTGCCGCGCGCACGGCCGGTGAGCGCACAGCGGTTACGGATACGCGTGGGGTGCGAGTTGCGCGGCAGTTTCGCCATTTTCAGACGTGCAGCGAAACGCTCATCGGCAGGACGGCTTTCGTCGTCAGCGATGGCTTTCAGGCGGGCCCATTTGCCGGCGTATTTCTTCACCAGCTTTTTGCGCGTGTTGTTTTTGTTCACAGAACTCAGTTTTGCCATTGTTCTAAATCCTTCTTAGCGTTTGCGGAACGGCATTTTGAAGCCGTCCAGCAGGGCTTTCGCCTCTTCATCGGTTTTCGCGGTCGTGCAGATGATAATGTCCATACCGCGGATGGTATCAACTTTGTCGAAGTTGATTTCCGGGAAGATAATCTGCTCTTTAATGCCGAACGCGTAGTTCCCGTTGCCATCAAAGCTGCGATCGGAAATGCCGCGGAAGTCGCGAATACGGGGCATAGCGATCGTCACCAGACGGTCGAGGAATTCATACATGCGCTGGCCGCGCAGCGTGACTTTGCAACCGATGGGCAGGTCTTCGCGCAGCTTGAAGCCGGCGATCGACTTGCGGGAACGCGTTACTTGCGGCTTTTGGCCGGAAATGACGGTCATGTCTGCGATGGCGCCCTGGATTTTTTTGCTATCCTGTGCGTTTTCGCCAACACCCATGTTGATCACGATTTTTTCCAGACGCGGGATCTGGAGAGCGTTTTCATAGCCGAATTTCTTCTGCAGTTCCGGCTTGATCTGGTCGAGATATACTTTTTTGAGACGGGCTGTCATCTTCTGCTCCTTAATCAATCACTTCGCCGGAGCGACGGGCAACGCGCACCTTGCTGTCACCAACCATCTTGTAGCCGACGCGGGTCGCCTTGCTCGTTTTCGGATCGACGAGAGCAACGTTGGAAACGTGGATCGGCGCTTCGACTTTGTCGAGACCGCCCGCATTTGCCGAGGTGGGCTTGCGATGTTTGGTTTGTACGTTTACACCCTGCACGATGACTTTGTTGTCAGCGGGCAGAACTTTCTTGATTTCACCGGTTTTGCCTTTGTCTTTGCCGGTCAGAACGACGACTTTGTCGCCTTTTTTGACTTTGAGTTTCGTCATGACTTAGAGGACCTCCGGCGCCAGCGAAATGATTTTCATGAAGTTTTTGCCGCGCAGCTCACGGGTGACGGGGCCAAAAATACGCGTGCCGATCGGCTCGCCCGCTGCGTTGATGAGAACGGCAGCGTTGCGGTCGAAGCGGATGACGGTGCCGTCTTCGCGTTTCAGGGCTTTGGAGGTGCGGACGATGACGGCCTTGTGAACCGTCCCTTTTTTGACGCGGCCACGGGGAATCGCGTCTTTTACGGATACGACGATGATGTCGCCGATGCCGGCGGTACGGCGTTTGGAGCCGCCCAGTACCTTAATGCATTGAACCCGGCGGGCGCCGCTGTTGTCAGCGACGTCGAGGGTGGTTTCCATCTGAATCATTATCTTGACCTTTCCTATTTCAACAGGGGGGTTTCAAGGACCACCCTGTTATTCTTCTTTCTTGGACTTTTTGACGGAGGAACGTTTCTGATCCGCATCGTCAACAGTTTTCATCTGGCTTTCGCCCATCGCCTTACCGCCGACGACGCGCCAGGTTTTCGATTTGGAAATCGGACGGCATTCCTCGATGGAAACGAGGTCGCCGACTTTCCAAGCGTTCTGTTCGTCGTGGGCAGCGTATTTCGCGCTACGACGGACGATTTTGCCGTACAGCGGGTCGCGCACTTTGCGCTCGACCAGAACCGTCACGGTTTTATCGCATTTGTTGCTGACAACTTTACCTTCAAGCACGCGACGCGGCATCTTGATTACTCCTTAGTTTCTTTTTTCTTGGCAGCTTTTGCCGGTGCTTTTGCCGCTTTTTTGGCAGCGGGTTTCGCAGCCGGGGTTTTACCCTGCTGCGCTTCGGCGATCAGCGTCTTGATACGCGCGATGTCGCGGCGTACCAGACGGACGCGGCCGGTGTTTTCCAGCTGGCCGGTGGCCTTTTGGAAACGGAAGTTGAACTGCTCCTTGCGGAGGTCCAGAAGCTCCTGTTTCAGCTCGTCGGCCGATTTTGCTCTCAGATCTGCGATTTTCATTTTCTTAATACCTTAACTCTCTTAGTCGCGCGCGACGAATCTGGTCTTGATGGGCAGTTTCGCGGCGGCCAATTCGAACGCCTCTTCTGCCAGTTCACGGGGTACCCCGTCAAGCTCAAACATGATTTTTCCAGGTTTTACGCGGGCTACATAGTATTCCGGGGAACCTTTACCACCACCAAAGCGGGCGCCCAGGGGTTTCGTAGAGACCGGAACGTCCGGGAAAATACGGATCCACAAACGGCCTTGACGCTTGATATGACGGGTAATTGTACGGCGGGCCGCCTCGATCTGGCGGGCCGTAATACGCTCGGGCGAGGTCGCTTTCAGGCCGAAGCTGCCGTAGGCCAGATAGTGACCGGACGACGCAACACCGTGAATGCGTCCTTTGAACGCCTTGCGGAATTTCATCTTCTTTGGAGCCAACATGGTCGTGTTCCTTTTTCTTCTTCTTATCCCCTACCCGGTCATTAACCGCGGGCAGGTTGTTGATCTTGCATGCGCTTGTCGCGCGCCATCGGGTCGTGGCCCAGGATTTCGCCTTTGAAAATCCAGACTTTTACGCCGATGATGCCGTAGGTCGTCAGGGCGCGGGAGGTCGCGTAGTCCACATCCGCACGCAGGGTGTGCAGAGGAACGCGACCTTCGCGGTACCATTCGGTACGGGCGATTTCAGCACCCGCCAAACGGCCAGCGCAGGTAACACGGATACCGCCGGCGCCGAGGCGCAGAGCGGACTGAACAGCGCGCTTCATCGCACGGCGGAAGGAAACGCGGCGTTCCAGCTGCTGGGCGATACCGTCAGCGACCAGCTGGGCATCCAGCTCGGGCTTGCGGATTTCGACAATGTTCAGGGTGACTTCGCCGCCCGTGAACTTCGACAGGTCTTTGCGCAGTTTTTCGATATCGGAGCCTTTTTTGCCGATGATCACACCCGGACGTGCCGTGTGGATGGTCACGTTGGTCTTGCTGGCCGCGCGTTCGATAATCACGCGCGCAACACCCGCCTGCTTCAGTTTGTCCATGACAAACTCGCGCAGTTTGATGTCTTGCAGCAGTTTCGCCGCGTAGTCCTTGCCCGCATACCAGCGGCTGTCCCACGTGCGGTTGATACCAAGTCTCAGACCAATCGGGTTAACCTTCTGACCCATGTTTTTCTCCTGCGCCTTTCTTATTCAGCGGTGGTGTTTTCGCCAGCGGCAGCTTTTGCTTTCGCGGCGGGTTTTTTGGCGGCTTTCGCACCACCGGATTTTTTCGCGGGCTTGTCACCAGCTTCGGCCTTGGCTGCTTTTTTAGCGGCTTTGGCTTTTTTCTTGGTTTCGCCTTCTTCGCGTTCTTCAACAATGATCGTGATGTTGCTGAACGGCTTCTGGACAGCGGCGCTGCGGCCACGGCCGCGGGCGTGGAAACGGCCCATGGTCATGGTACGGCCAACCGTCGCTTCTTTCACAAACAGACGGTCAACGTCCAGGTTGTGGTTGTTTTCGGCGTTGGCGATAGCCGCTTCGAGCACTTTCTTGACATCGACGGCCATACGGCGGCGCGCGAATTCAAGATCGATCAGCGCGCGCTGGGCACTTTTACCGCGGATGAGCTGCGCAAGCAAGTTCAACTTGCGTTCGCTGCCTTTGATATAGCGCGCTTTGGCAATGGCTTCATTGTCCTTGCGCTGAGACTTTTTACCTACTTTAGACATCTCTCAATTATCCTTTTTTCGCGGTCTTGTCAGCACCGGCTGCCGTGTGCGCGGAGAACGTGCGGGTCGGGGCGAATTCACCCAGCTTATGACCTACCATGTTATCCGTCACGAGGACCGGGATGAATTTCTGGCCGTTGTAAACACCGAACGTCAGCCCGATGAACTGCGGCAGAATGGTGGAACGGCGCGACCAGGTTTTGATAACCTCGTTACGGGTCGACGCACGGGCTTTTTCTGCTTTCTTCAGCAGGTAGCCATCAATAAAAGGACCTTTCCGTACGGAACGTGCCACTGTCTTTCTCCTTCTGTCTTACTTCGCCAGACGTTTGTTTTTACGACGGCGCAGAATGTATTTATCCGTTGCCTTGTTCTTGCGGGTTTTCGCGCCCTTGGTCGGTTTACCCCACGGGGTGACCGGGTTACGGCCGCCGGAGGATTTACCTTCACCACCACCATGCGGGTGGTCGATCGGGTTCATCACGACGCCGCGGTTGACCGGCTTCCAGCCCATCCAACGCTTACGGCCGGCTTTGCCGATAACCGTGTTGGAATGGTCTGCGTTCGAAACGGAACCGACGGTTGCCATGCACTCGCCGCGGACAACGCGCAGCTCGCCCGACCCCAGTTTAATCTGGGTCATACCGCTGTCACGGCCGACGATCTGGACGAAAGCACCTGCAGAGCGTGCCAGCTGGCCGCCTTTGCCGGGATGCAGTTCAACGTTGTGAACCAGCGTACCGACGGGGATGTTTTTGATCGGCATCGCGTTGCCGGGCAGAATGTCCGCGCGCTCGCCGGAGACAACTTTGTCCCCTGCTGCAAGGCGCTGGGGCGCCAGAATGTAGGCCATCTCGCCGTCCGTGTATTTCACGAGCGCAATCCAGGCCGTACGGTTCGGGTCGTATTCCAGACGCTCGACCACCGCTTCGACGTCGAACTTGCGACGTTTGAAGTCGATCAGGCGATAGCGCTGCTTGTGACCGCCGCCACGGTGCCACATGGTCTTGCGACCTTTGTGGTTACGGCCGGCTTTGTTGTTGTTGTGGTCCTTGTCGAGAAGGGTCTTCTCGGGTTTGCCTTTCCACAGCTCGCTGCGGTCTACACGCACCATTTGGCGCATGCCGGGCGATGTCGGACGGTACTTTTTGAGTGCCATTTTAATCTTCCTCAATTTTGGGGGACAACATCAATTCGCTGTCCCGGTCCTTATTATTCTTATCCGTTGTTATCAGGCGCCGGTCGCGACGTCGATCTGCTGGCCTTCGGCCAGGGTCACGATGGCTTTTTTGCTGTCGCTGCGGAATGCCTTGCGGCCTTTGAACACCTTGGTTTTGCCGAGCTGGGTGCTGGTGTTGACTTTCGTCACTTTCACCTTGAACACAGCCTCGACCGCATCCTTGATGGTCGCTTTGTCAGCGCACAGGGGAACGCGGAAGGTGATCTGGTTGTACTGCGAGTTCATCGTCGCCTTTTCGGTGATGACCGGCGTGCGGATCATCTCGTAAAGCTGCTCGGTGAGCTTCGGATCTTGTTTTTTCGCTGCTTTGGTCATTTCAGGCGAGCCTCCAGTTGAGCAACCGCTTCTTTCGTCAGGACGAGAGTGTCACGGCGCAGAATGTCGTAAACGTTGATGCCTTTCTGGGGCAGAACGTCGATGAGCGGGATGTTGCGCACAGCGCGGAAGAAGTTCTGGTCCAGCGTTTCATCAATGATGAGCGCGGAGGTCAGGCCGAGCGTGGTCAGAGCCTTCACCATATCTTTCGTTTTGTGGCTGGAAGATTTCGCCGCATCGATAACGATGAGCTTGCCTTCTTTTTGCTTTGCCGACAGGGCAACTTTCAGCGCCAGCTTGCGGACGGCTTTCGGCATGTCATGCGCGTGGTCGCGGACAACGGGGCCGAAAATCACCGCACCGGTGCGGTGCTGGGCGTTGCGCAGCGAACCGGCGCGGGCATGGCCCGTACCTTTTTGCTTGAACGGCTTTTTGCCGGTGCCGCTGATTTCGCTGACACCTTTGGTTTTGTGGTTGCCGGAGCGGCGTTTTGCCAGCTGCCAGTTGACCATGCGGTGCAGGACGTCGGCGCGGGGTTCCAGGCCGAAGATTGCATCGCTGAGTTCAATGTCACCAGCTTGCTTGTTTTCGAGTGTTTTAACGGCGACTTTCATCGTTCCATTCCTTCCCTATTCTCTTATGCCTGTGCTTCGGCGGCTTCAGCCGGCGCTTCGGCAGCAGCAGGTGCCTTGCCTTTGAGGCCGGCGGGCTGCGGTGCTTCTTTCGGCAGGGGCTTCTTGACGGCGTCTTTAATCGTCAGCCAGGCGCCTTTGTGGCCCGGTACTGCGCCTTCAACAACGATCAGGCCTTGTTCGGGGTGAACTTCCACCACGCGCAGGTTCTGGATCGTACGCTGAACGTTACCCATGTGACCCGCCATTTTCTTGTTTTTGAAAACGCGGCCGGGAGACTGGCGCTGACCGGTCGAACCGGGGGAACGGTGGGAAACCGACACACCGTGCGTTGCGCGCAGGCCGCCGAAGTTCCAGCGTTTCATAACACCCTGATAACCTTTACCGAGCGTGATACCGGTGATATCGACGAACTGGCCGGGGATGAAGTGGCTGACGCACAGCTCGGCGCCGACTTCGAGTACGGCATCTTCGCTCACGCGGAATTCAGCGACTTTCGCTTTGGGCTCTACTTTCGCTTTCGCGAAGTGGCCACGCTCGCCTTGGGAGACGTTTTTCGCCTTTTTCTCGCCCGCACCCAGCTGAACAGACGTATAGCCGTTCTTTTCCTGGGTTTGTACGGCGACGACTTGGCATTGGTCCATCTTCAGCACGGTCACGGGAACGTGTTTGCCTTCCGCATCGAATACGCGGGACATGCCGAGCTTTTGTGCAATCAAACCGGTACGCATTTTTTTGGTCCTTACTTTCTTAACTTTCAAGCCGCGCGCTGCCAGATCATTTCCCGTCAGCGCGGATTATTCCTTTTTAGAGCTTGATTTCGACGTCAACGCCGGCCGCGAGATCGAGCTTCATCAGCGCGTCGATGGTCTGCGGGGTCGGGTTTACGATGTCCAGCAGACGCTTGTGCGTCCGCATTTCAAACTGTTCGCGGGATTTCTTATCCACGTGCGGCGAGCGCAGAACCGTGAATTTTTCAATTCGCGTCGGCAGCGGAATCGGGCCGCGCACTTCTGCGCCTGTTCTTTTCGCCGTGTTTACGATTTCCTTCGTCGACTGATCGAGGACTCGGTGGTCGTATGCACGAAGTCTAACCCGGATGTTTTGCGCTTCCATTGTATCCTACCTTTTATTCTCTTTTTTCTCCGTGCCTGCCCCGCCGCTTGCGGCGGCGGGGCGACAGCGGAAATTTAGTCGTTACTCAACGATTTTCGCAACGACGCCGGCACCGACGGTACGGCCACCTTCGCGAATTGCGAAGCGCAGACCTTCGTCCATGGCGATCGGAGCGATCAGTTCAACGTCCATCGTGACGTTGTCGCCAGGCATAACCATCTCGACACCTTCCGGCAGGTGAACGATGCCGGTAACGTCCGTCGTACGGAAGTAGAACTGGGGACGATAGTTGGTGAAGAACGGCGTGTGACGGCCACCTTCGTCTTTGGTGAGAACGTAAGCTTCTGCTTTGAACTTCGTGTGCGGCTTGATGGAGCCGGGAGCAGCCAGAACTTGGCCACGCTCGACTTCTTCACGCTTCGTACCACGCAGCAGCGCACCGATGTTGTCGCCAGCCTCACCCTGATCGAGGAGTTTGCGGAACATTTCAACGCCGGTGATGGTCGTTTTGGTCGTCGGACGCAGGCCAACGATTTCAACTTCTTCACCAACTTTGATGATGCCTTGCTCAACACGGCCCGTGCAAACCGTACCACGGCCGGAGATCGAGAACACGTCCTCAACCGGCATCAGGAACGGCTTGTCTTTCGGACGTGCCGGGGTCGGGATGTAGCTGTCAACAGCTTCCATCAGCTTCATGATAGCGTCTTTGCCCAGTTCGGGAGACTTGCCTTCGAGGGCGCACAGAGCGGAACCTTTTACGAAGGGGATGTCATCGCCAGGGAAGTTGTACTTGCTGAGCAGTTCGCGGACTTCCATTTCAACGAGGTCCAGCAGTTCAGCATCGTCAACCATGTCGCACTTGTTGAGGAACACGACCAGCGAGGGAACGCCAACCTGGCGTGCCAGCAGGATGTGCTCGCGCGTTTGCGGCATCGGGCCGTCGGCAGCGGAAACGACGAGGATAGCGCCGTCCATCTGTGCAGCACCCGTGATCATGTTCTTCACGTAGTCTGCGTGGCCGGGGCAGTCGACGTGTGCGTAGTGGCGGTTGTCGGTCTCGTACTCAACGTGAGCGGTCGAGATCGTAATACCACGTTCACGCTCTTCCGGCGCGCCGTCGATCTGGTCGTAAGCTTTGAATTCAGCTTTGCCCTGCTCGGACAGAACTTTGGTGATTGCCGCGGTGAGCGAGGTTTTGCCATGGTCAACGTGACCGATGGTGCCGATGTTCACGTGCGGTTTGTTACGTTCAAACTTGCCTTTAGCCATCTTGTCATTCCTTCCTTGGATTTAAGCGAGTTATTTATTTAGTCTTTTTTCAGTTTCAATTCAGTTAACGGCAATGCCGTTTAGTCACTCAACGGCTTACGCCATTTTGGCTTTCACTTCGTCTGCGATCGCCTGCGGTACCTGCTCGTAGTGATGGAATTCCATCGAATACTGGGCACGGCCCTGGCTCATCGAGCGCAGCGTGTTGATGTAGCCGAACATGTTGGCCAGCGGAACCATCGCGGTGATAACGCGCGCGTTACCACGGCTGTCCATACTGCCCACCTGACCGCGGCGGCTGTTCAGGTCGCCGATGACGTCGCCCATGTAGTCTTCGGGGGTGACGACTTCGACTTTCATCACCGGTTCCAGCAGGACGGGTTTTGCTTTCGGCAGACCTTCGCGGAACGCTGCACGGGCAGCGATCTCGAACGCCAGCGCGGAAGAGTCCACGTCATGGTAGGCACCGTCGAACAGGGTCGCTTTGAAGTCGATGCAGGGGAAGCCGGCGATAACGCCGTTTTCTTTTGCACTCTCCAGGCCCTTTTCAACGCCGGGGATGTATTCTTTGGGAACCGAACCGCCGGTGATGTCGGTTTCGAAAATGAAACCGCTGCCGACTTCGCCGGGCTCAAAGCGGATGAGTACGCGGGCGAACTGACCCGAACCACCCGACTGTTTCTTGTGCGTGTAGTCGATTTCAGCCGTTTTGGTGATGGTTTCGCGGTATGCAACCTGCGGCGCACCGACGTTGGCTTCGACTTTGAATTCGCGCTTCATACGATCGACGATGATGTCGAGGTGAAGTTCACCCATGCCGCGCAGAATGGTCTGACCGGATTCCTGGTCGGAGTTGACGCGCAGGGACGGATCTTCCGCCACCAGACGTGCCAGCGCCATACCCATTTTCTCCTGGTCCGCTTTCGATTTCGGCTCGACAGCGATGGAGATAACCGGCTCGGGGAAGGTCATGCGTTCCAGAACCACCTGTTTGTCGGGATCGCACAGCGTGTCACCCGTGGTGGTGTCTTTCATGCCAACCAGCGCAACTATGTCGCCGGCAGATGCCGATTTGATCTCTTCGCGGTTGTTCGCATGCATCAGAAGCATACGGCCGATGCGCTCTTTTTTGTCTTTAACGGAGTTAATGACATAGGAGCCGCTTTCGAGCGTACCGGAGTAGATACGAACGAAGGTCAGCGAACCGACGAAGGGGTCGTTCATGATTTTGAATGCGAGACCGGCGAAGGGCTCGGCAGGGTCTGCCTTGCGCTCGACAACCGTTTCTGCATCACCCGGCAGCGTGCCTTCGTTGACAGGCATGTCAAGCGGCGACGGCAGGTAATCGATAACCGCGTCCAGCATGGTCTGAACGCCTTTGTTCTTGAAGGAAGAGCCGCACAGAACGGGTACGAATTTGTAAGCGATCGTACCTTTGCGGATGCACTTCTTCAAAAGCTCGATCGAGGGCTCTTCGCCACCCAGATAAGCTTCCATAGCAGCGTCGTCCATCTCGACAGCGAGTTCTACCAGCTTGGTGCGGTATTCTTTCGCTTTCTCGACGAGGTCAGCCGGGATTTCTTCTTCAGCGTAAGCAGCGCCGAGGTCATCACCCTTCCAGATGATGGCTTTCATTTTCAAAAGGTCGACGAGGCCGACGAAGTCAGCTTCGGAACCGATCGGCAGCTGGATCGGCATCGGAACCGCGCCAAGGCGGTCAACGATCATGTCAACGGTGCGGTAGAAGTTCGCGCCGGTGCGGTCCATTTTGTTGACGTAGCAGATACGGGGAACGCCGTATTTGTCAGCCTGACGCCAGACGGTTTCAGACTGCGGCTCAACGCCGGCAACGGAGTCGAATACGGTGACGGCACCATCGAGGACGCGCAGCGAGCGTTCAACTTCAATCGTGAAGTCAACGTGGCCGGGGGTGTCGATGATGTTGATGCGGTGGTCTTGCCAGAAGCAGGTCGTCGCAGCAGAGGTAATGGTGATACCACGCTCCTGCTCCTGCTCCATCCAGTCCATGGTCGCGGCGCCTTCATGCACTTCACCGATTTTGTGCGATTTGCCGGTGTAGTACAGAATACGTTCGGTCGTGGTCGTTTTGCCGGCATCAATGTGCGCCATGATGCCAATGTTACGATAACGCTCGAGCGGATATTTCTTGACGTCAGCCATAATGAATAATTCCCCTTAAACCTATTACCAGCGGAAGTGCGCGAAGGCCTTGTTTGCTTCGGCCATTTTGTGCGTATCTTCGCGTTTTTTGACGGCAGCGCCACGCTCGTTGTGCGCATCCATCAGCTCGGACGCCAGCTTGGCATCCATGGTCTTGTCGTTGCGGTTGGACGCAGCGTCTTTCAGCCAGCGCATCGCCATCGCCATTGCGCGGTTCGGGCGAACTTCGACCGGAACCTGATAGGTCGCACCACCGACGCGGCGGGATTTGACTTCTACCGACGGCTTTACCTTGTCGAGAACTTCAAGGAAGAACGCAACGGGATCCGTTTTCGTTTTGGCAGCGATGATATCGAACGCGCCGTAGACGATGTTTTCAGCAACGGATTTTTTGCCGGATTCCATGATGCAGTTCATGAATTTCGCAACAACGACGTTGTTGAACTTCGGATCTGGCAGAACTTCGCGTTTTTTAGCCGAGTGACGACGAGACATGTCTTATAAACCTCTTTTAAACTTATTTCGGACGCTTCGCGCCATAGCGGGAGCGAGCCTGTTTACGTTTATCAACGCCCTGGGTATCCAGTGCGCCGCGGATGATTTTGTAGCGAACACCCGGCAAGTCTTTCACACGGCCGCCACGCACCAGAACAACAGAGTGTTCCTGCAGGTTGTGACCGATACCGGGGATGTAGCAGGTTGCTTCACGGCCGTTGACCATGCGAACACGGGCGACTTTACGCAGCGCGGAGTTCGGCTTTTTCGGCGTCGTGGTGTATACGCGCGTGCACACGCCGCGTTTTTGCGGGTTACCCTGCAAATCGGCGTTTTTCTTTTTCGCGACCTGCAGTTTGCGGCCTTTGCGGACGAGTTGGTTATACGTTGGCATTGATAGCCCTTCTCTGTTGCAACAAAGTTAAATCTTCGATGTCTGGAGGATGAGAAGGAAACAACCTGCGGTTCGCAAAAGCGAATACACGACAGGATACTGATCATCGATCAGTCTAACTTTCACTTTTCCCGTGAAAGACGGTTAAAAAACCGGACTGCGTCTAGACCAAAATGTCTACTACCAGCCCATCCTTAGAGCGTGCGGAATATATCATGCGCTTCCCAAGGGTCAAACATTATTTGAGGGGCAGGCGGCGGTTTTTTATGTTTTTTGAAGATTGCCCCCGCTTTCGCATTAAACAGAATATCGGAATTTTGTTAAGTTTCATAATTTAAGATATTTTTATAATATTATTATCCACATGGGGTACACGCCTCCCCGTCCCCCGCCGGAATACCGGACAGGCCGTCCCCGATTCTTCTCTCGATTCTCGCCACTTGCGGAAAGGACTTGCCGCAGGGGCAGAATCCCCCCATATTCACTTCCGGAAGACTGGCGGGCATATCTATCGCCAATCCGGCCAGGGCCGAGAGGCAGCAACCGTAACGAATTCTGATATGGGTCGTTCAGTCTTCCACCTTCTCCCACCCACATTTCCTTGCTTGCGCCGCAACAAAACAGTTGACGGTCGTTATGACATATGGTCATATTATTTCGTTCTTCGGAATCGCGGGATTTGATGGATAGCTTGCTGCCGCGTCACCAACAGCTAAAGCGCCGCAGGGCAAACCGCTGCGGAAACCATGAAACCGCCAGCTGAAAGAGACATAAGATGCCCCACCCCGTAGACATTCAAAATACCCCGCACCAAGCACGCACTGCGCGTGCGACGGCTCACAATGTCTCGCGCTTCGCCGCTTTTTCTTTTTCGCGCTTCGCCGCGATGCGAATGTGACCCTGCCCACATTCCGCTGACACTTTCTCCACATTCATAAATATATGCACGCCAGATAATGGCGCGCTCACATTATCCCGCACAGGCGGGCAAGGCAGGACACCATGACCGACGTTCGTAACGACGATTTCACCCTTATCAACACCCCCGCAGACGTTATTCCCCTTTACCGCGGCAACGGACAAAAAGAACACGAACAATATATCGGCTTCGAAACCGAAATTTTCGTCTACCGCCACGACAAGACGGGCGCGCCCGTCGGCGCGTCGTCGCGCGAATGTGCGCAGCTGGTGACGCTGCTGAAAGCGCGCGGCGAAGAGCCGCAGCTGGAAATGGCCAGCGCCGTTGAATACGCCAGTCCCGCCTATCCGGTGACGGAAGCGGCGAAACTCAACCGCGAAATCGCCCGCGCATGGCAGTCCTATCAGGACGGCATCCGCGAAGCGGGGTTCAAAACCAACGACGCCGCCCTCGCCCCCTTCGTCACACTCGACAGCGCCAAGGAAAATCTGGTCGACCGCGACCGCGCGCGCGGCCTTGTGAAGGGCATGGATCTGTTCAAGGCGCCGGAATTTTTGAAAGTCACGCTGCTCTGTACCAGCACACAGGTGAGCCTCAGCTACGCCGACCCCGAAGATCTGCGCCATACGCTGGCGACGGGCTATGCCCTGACCGGCGCGATTTTCGGCGTCTTCGCCAATTACCCCGCCTATATCGAGGGCAAGGACGAACGCCTGACGGTAAACCCCCGCGCGGCTTTCTATGACGCCTTCGGCAAGGACGGCGGTATCCCGCAAAGCCTGCTGCAATCGACCAGCGGCGAGGATTTCATCCGCCGCCATGCGGAGCAGGTTTTCAAAACCGAGATGCTGTTTTACTACGACCAGAAACAAAATCTGGTCTGGCCGGAAAAACCGGTGAAGTTCGAAGAGCTGAAGGCTCTCGGCCTCAACACCCGCTCCAACTACGACCTTGCCGAAACCTTTGTCTATACCGACTACAAGGTTTGCAATATCCGCAACAGCGAAGGCAAACCCATCGGGAAACGCGTGGAGGTACGCGGGTTTGACGCGGGCGAACTGGGGGCGCTGGCCGCCGTGCCCTTCTGCCACGCCCTGCTGCGCGACCCTGCGGGCCGCGGCGCCGTGCAGGGGCTGCTGGCCGATTACGGGTTGCTGCCCGACCAGGACGGCTGGCAGGAACGTCTTCTCGCCGCCCGCCGCAGCGCCGCGCATCACGGCGGCAAATATCTGGATGTGCCCTTTGGTACCCGCCCCGACGGCAGCGCCGGCAACCTCAAGGATTTCGCCCGCGACCTCGGCAGTATCCTGAAAGCCTATGTGGCGCGGAATCCTGAACTGGCGGGCGCCCTCGCCCCTGTGATCGAGATTTGCGAAACGGGCAAACCGCTCGCGCAAATCAAATCCGAACAGACGCGGGATTACGCGCATGCGCTCGCACAGCTGGGGCAGGACAGCACCACCGCCGCGATTGCGAATGACGACAAGCCGCAGACCGCAAACCCCTCGGCACGTCAGGCCTTCAAACCGTAAAGCCGGAAAATACACGCCCCGAACTGGATACCGGCGACGGCCGGTGTCCGGCGGCGCGACTTTTGCCCGCCCGCGCAGACCTTCCGCACAAGCCCCGAAAATTATTGCGGCGCATATTCCCGCGCGGCAGCGGTCGTATCCGTCACGGTCTTGAGGATGCTGTCGACCGATTGATAAAACAGGTCAAAAGCGAACCAGCCGACAATAATAATTGCCGGCGCGCAAATGGCGTTCGCTATCCATGTCAGGCGAAGCATACCCTGTTTGGTTTGCGGCAGCTTGCCTGCTTTCTTGCGGCGGAAATACAAAAGCTTGGTCGTCAGGTGTATCGCCATGCCGAAAACAGGGCCCAGAAAAAAGACGCCCAGCATCATGGCGCAAAACCCCGTGATGCTCAGAAATTCACGCGTGCCGCTGAGCAGGAAAAAGACGGCGCAGAGCACAATCCAGTCCCTCTCGCCAAAGGCGAGCGAACGGATCAAATTCCACTGCAAATAACCGCGCTCCGCGATGTCGGCATGAATTTTCTTTTTGCGCAGCCAACCCATAGATGTCCTTTTTGTTGATATCCGACCGTAGCAATCATGGCCGCAGCGGTCAACCGCAGCCCCCTGCCCTGAACAACCGCAAACAAAAACCCCGCGGCCTTGCGGCGCGCGGGGCTTTGTTTGTCAGGTGTCAGAGCCTATCAGCTGGCAACGCGGCCTTTGGCTTTCTGGCTGTCCGCACCCGGCTCGAGATGTTCGACATTGTCGTTTTCGAGCGGCAGGTTGGAGGCATTCGCCGCCAGTGCAGCCTGGTCGCGTTCGGTTGCGATGCGCTTCAGTTTGTGAACGAAAGCACCCGTACCCGCCGGGATCAGACGGCCGACGATGACGTTTTCCTTGAGGCCGATCAGCTTGTCGACTTTGCCGTTGATGGCGGCTTCGGTCAGCACGCGGGTCGTTTCCTGGAAGGAAGCGGCCGAGATGAAGGAACGCGTTTGCAGGGACGCTTTGGTGATACCCTGCAGAACCGGCGCGCCCTTGGCCGGACGTTTGTCCGTACCGTCAAGGCGGTTGTTCATTTCATCCATTTCCTCGCGGTCGACCAGCTCGCCCGACAGCAGCGTCGTGTCGCCGGCATCGGTGATTTCAACTTTTTGCAGCATCTGGCGGATAATCACCTCGATGTGCTTGTCGTTGATTTTCACACCCTGCAGACGATAGACGTCCTGTACCTCGTTGATAAGGTAGTCGGCCAGCGCCTCGACACCCAGAACAGACAGGATGTCGTGCGGAACCATCGCGCCTTCGAGCAGCGCATCGCCCTTGCGGACGTAGTCGCCTTCGTTGACGGCAACGTGCTTGCCTTTCGGGATCAGGTACTCTTTCGGCTCGCCTTTGCCATCCGTCGGCTTCACGATGATACGGCGCTTGGACTTGTAGTCCTTGCCGTATTCGATCTGACCGTCGATTTCCGCGATGATCGCGAAATCTTTCGGACGGCGCGCTTCGAACAGTTCCGCCACGCGGGGCAGACCACCCGTAATGTCGCGCGTTTTCGACGATTCCTTCGGAATGCGGGCGATAATGTCACCGGCTTTCACTTCGGCACCGTTTTCAAGGCTCAAAATCGCGCCCACGGGCATGTAGTAGTTCGCCTCGAGGCCGTTCGGCAGCTTGATGACCTTGCCTTTTTCATCCGTCAGCGTGATACGCGGCTTCAGCGATGCGCCTTTCGGCTGCTGGCGCCAGTCGATCACGACCTTGGAGGAGATACCGGTCGCTTCGTCCATTTCGTCGCGGATAGACATACCTTCCACCAGATCGCCGTAGACGGCGAGACCGTCTTTTTCGGTGATGATCGGGTTGGTATAGGGATCCCATTCCGCGAGCTTCTGGCCTTTCTTGACCTTGTCGCCATCGGCAACGAGCAGTTTCGCACCGTATTGCAGACGGTGGTTCGCACGCTCGCGGCCCTGCTTGTCGAGCAGGACGACCTCGGTGTTGCGGCCCATGACGATGTTGACGCCTTCGGAGTTGGTGACAACGTTCTTGTTACGGATTTCAACCGTCGCTTCGAACGCCGCTTCCGCCGAGGTCTGCGCCGCACCACGCTGTGCCGCACCACCGATGTGGAACGTACGCATGGTCAGCTGGGTACCCGGCTCGCCAATCGACTGGGCGGCCATAACGCCGATCGCCTCGCCGATGTTGACCGAGGTACCACGCGCCAGATCGCGGCCGTAGCATTTCGCGCAGATGCCGTTGTCCTTGCTTTCGCAGGTCAGGACAGAACGCACGAGGATAGAGTCGATACCGGCGGTTTCGATTTTCTCGGCGCCGACTTCGTCGATGATCTGGCCAGCAGGCACAATCACATCGCCGGTCAGCGGGTCGAGAACTTCTTTCGCCGCGGTACGGCCCAGAATACGCTCGGACAGGGACACGATCACATCGCCGCCTTCGATCACGGGCATAACGGTGAAACCGTTTTCGGTGCCGCAATCTTCTTCGGTGATGATGGCGTCCTGCGCGACGTCAACCAGACGGCGGGTCAGGTAGCCCGAGTTCGCCGTCTTCAGCGCCGTATCCGCAAGACCTTTACGCGCACCGTGGGTCGAGTTGAAGTACTCAAGAACCGTCAGACCTTCCTTGAAGTTGGAAATAATCGGGGTCTCGATAATCTCGCCCGACGGCTTGGCCATCAGACCGCGCATACCCGCCAGCTGGCGGATCTGCTGGGTCGAACCACGCGCACCGGAATGTGCCATCATGTAAACCGAGTTGATGTAGCCGAGGTTGCCCGGCTTGGAAATCACATCCATCATCTCCTTGGTCACGTCGTCCGTGCAGGAAGACCAGATGTCCACCACCTTGTTGTATTTCTCGCCCTTGGTGATGAGACCGTCCTGATACTGCTGTTCGAACTCTTTCACGCGCGCGCTGGCTTCGCCGATCAGCTTGTGTTTCGCATCGGGGATGATCATGTCATCTTTACCGAAGGAAATACCGGCGCGGCAAGCGTGGGTGAAGCCGAGAGCCATCATGCGGTCGCAGAAAATGACGGTTTCTTTCTGGCCGCAGTGGCGATAGACCACGTCGATCAGGTTGGACACGTCTTTTTTGGTCAGAACGCGGTTGATGACTTCGAACGGAACGTCCGGATGTTTCGGCAGAACCTGCGCCATGATCATACGGCCCGGGGTCGTGTCGACAACGCGGGTGACCGGCGTGTTGTTCTTGTCCACCGTGTTGAAACGCGCTTTCACTTTCGAGTGCAGATGCACCGATTTGTTGAACAGCGCCATTTCGATCTCGGCGAGGTCTTTGAAGACCGTGCCTTCGCCCGGCATGCCGTCCGCCGCAAGCGACAGATAGTAAAGGCCGAGGACGATATCCTGCGACGGAACGATAATCGGTTTGCCGTCCGCGGGGCGCAGGATGTTGTTGGTGGACATCATCAGGACGCGCGCTTCCAGCTGCGATTCAATCGACAGCGGGACGTGCACGGCCATCTGGTCACCGTCGAAGTCCGCGTTGAACGCCGTGCAGACCAGCGGGTGCAGCTGGATAGCTTTACCTTCGATCAGCGTGGGTTCGAACGCCTGAATGCCAAGGCGGTGCAGCGTGGGCGCGCGGTTGAGCAGAACGGGGTGCTCGCGGATAACCTCTTCGAGGATATCCCACACTTCCGGACGTTCTTTTTCGACCATGCGCTTGGCAGCCTTGACCGTCGAGGCCAGACCGTAGAGCGACAGTTTGTTGTAGATAAACGGCTTGAACAGCTCGAGCGCCATTTTCTTCGGCAGACCGCACTGGTGCAGTTTCAGTTCAGGGCCCACAACGATAACCGAACGGCCGGAGTAGTCGACGCGTTTGCCGAGCAGGTTCTGACGGAAACGGCCCTGCTTGCCTTTCAGCATGTCGGCGAGCGACTTCAGCGGGCGCTTGTTGGCGCCGGTGATGACGCGGCCGCGACGGCCGTTGTCGAACAGCGCATCGACAGCTTCCTGCAGCATGCGTTTTTCGTTGCGCACGATAATGTCGGGCGCACGCAGTTCGATCAGGCGGCGCAGACGGTTGTTACGGTTGATGACGCGGCGGTAGAGATCGTTCAGATCCGACGTCGCGAAACGGCCACCGTCCAGCGGGACGAGCGGACGCAGTTCCGGCGGAATAACCGGTACGATGTCGAGGATCATCCACTCCGGACGCGTGCCGGAAACGAGGAAAGCGTCAATCAGCTTGAGGCGTTTGACGATTTTCTTCTTCTTCGCGTCGGACGAACCGGCGCCCAGAAGCTCTTCTTCCAGTTTCGCTTTTTCCGCTTCAAGGTTGATGGCGGAGAGAAGCTCTTTCAGGGCTTCCGCGCCGATGCCGGCCTTGAAGGCGTCTTCGCCGAATTTGTCCTGTGCATCCGCATATTCCTCTTCGGTCAGCAGTTGCAGCGGCTTCAGCGTCGTCATGCCCGCGTCGATGACGATGAAGCTCTCGAAATACAGTACTTTTTCGAGGTCTTTCAGCGCCATGTCCATCATCAGGCCGATGCGGCAGGGCAGCGACTTGAGGAACCAGATGTGGGCGACAGGCGCCGCCAGCTGGATGTGGCCCATGCGGTCGCGGCGCACCTTGGAGAGCGTGACTTCAACGCCGCACTTCTCGCAGATGATGCCTTTGTACTTCATGCGCTTGTATTTACCGCAAAGGCATTCGTAATCCTTCACAGGGCCGAAGATACGCGCGCAGAACAGGCCGTCTTTTTCCGGCTTGAACGTGCGGTAGTTGATGGTTTCCGGTTTTTTGATTTCACCGTAAGACCAGGACAGGATCTGCTCCGGGCTTGCGATGGAAATGCGGATCTGGTCGAAGCCTTGCGTGCCGCTGACCTGACCGAAAAGATTCATGACTTCATTCATGTGTATTCTCCAATTCTCTATTCAATCAGTGGCTCAGTTGCCGCTTTGCTTCAGGTCGACGTTCAGGCCCAGGGAACGGAGTTCCTTGATCAGAACGTTGAAGGACTCGGGGATACCGATTTCGAAGGTATCGTCGCCGCGAACGATGGATTCGTAAGCCTTGGTACGGCCTGCGACGTCGTCCGACTTGACAGTGAGCATTTCCTGCAGCGTGTAGGCAGCACCGTAAGCCTGCAGCGCCCAGACTTCCATCTCCCCGAAACGCTGGCCGCCGAACTGGGCTTTACCGCCGAGGGGCTGCTGCGTGACCAGAGAGTACGGACCGATGGAGCGTGCGTGGATCTTGTCGTCGACAAGGTGGTGCAGCTTCAGGATGTACTTGTAGCCGACAGTGACCGGACGCTCGAAATAGTCGCCGGTACGGCCGTCGATCAGGCGAACCTGACCGGAGCTGTTGAGGCCGGCTGCTTCGAGCAGTGCGTTGATGTCGCTTTCGACGGCGCCGTCGAATACGGGGGTTGCCATCGGCACGCCGCGCTTGATGTTCGCGCACATTTCGATGAGCTCGCCCTGCTTCAGCGTCGCGACGTCTTCTTTATACGTCTTTTCGCCGTAGACCGTTTTCAGCTTGGCGTGCAGGTCTTTTTCGAGTTTTTCACGCTCGCCTGCCGGGCTGCGGTGCCACTGGTCGACCAGCTCGCCGATCTGCTTGCCAAGGCGGGCGGAAGCCCAGCCGAGGTGCGTCTCGAGGATCTGACCGACGTTCATGCGCGACGGAACGCCGAGCGGGTTCAGAACGATATCCACGGTCGTGCCGTCTTCGAGGAAGGGCATGTTTTCAAGCGGCATGATTTTCGAAACCACACCCTTGTTACCGTGGCGACCGGCCATTTTGTCACCGGGCTGCAGCTTGCGCTTGACGGCGATGAAGACCTTGACGGTTTTCATGACGCCCGGCAGCAGTTCATCACCGCGCTGCAGTTTTTCGACTTTGTTTTCGAAACGCTGGTTGAGGTCTTCAATCGCGCGGTCGAAGGTCTGGCCCATGCTTTCGATATCGGACATGGTTTTTTCGTCATCGACAACGATGTCGCGCCATTCGGCCTTGCGCACGCCGTTCAGCAGTTCAGCCGTGAGCTTGTCGCCTTTTTTCAGGCCTTCGACAGGCTTCACAACCGTTTTGCCGACCAGCACTTCTTTCACGCGGCTGTAGAAACCACGTTCGTAAATGCGGCGTTCGTCGTCGCGGTCTTTCGCCAGACGTTCGATTTCAGCGCGTTCGATCGACAGCGCACGCTGGTCTTTGTCCACGCCGCGGCGGGAGAAGACGCGCACGTCAACGATGGTACCGTTGATGCCCGGGGGCACGCGCAGCGAGGTGTCTTTCACATCCGACGCTTTTTCGCCGAAGATGGCGCGCAGGAGTTTTTCCTCCGGCGTCATCGGGCTTTCGCCTTTCGGGGTGACTTTACCAACGAGGATGTCGCCGGCTTTCACTTCGGCGCCGATGTAAACGATACCGGCTTCGTCGAGGTGTTTCAGGCCTTCTTCACCGACGTTCGGAATGTCGCGGGTGATTTCTTCCTGACCCAGCTCCGTGTCACGCGCCATGACTTCGAATTCATCGATGTGGATGGACGTGAACACGTCATCCGACGCGATGCGTTCGGAAATCAGGATGGAGTCTTCGAAGTTGTAGCCGTTCCAGGGCATGAACGCGACCAGCACGTTGCGGCCAAGCGCGAGCTCGCCCAGTTCCGTCGACGGACCGTCGCCGATGATGTCGCCGGCCTCGATACGGTCGCCGACTTTCACCAGCGGACGCTGCGTGATGCAGGTCGACTGGTTGGAGCGGGAGAACTTTTTCAGCTTGTAGATGTCAACCGTCGACTTGGTGCTGTCTTTTTCTTCCGTCGCGTGGATAACGATACGGTCAGCATCGACCTGGTCAACGATACCGGAGCGGACAGCCGTGATGGCAGCGCCGGAGTCACGCGCCACAGCGCCTTCCATACCGGTGCCGACCAGCGGTGCGTCGCTGCGCAGCAGCGGCACGGCCTGACGTTGCATGTTCGAACCCATGAGCGCGCGGTTCGCGTCGTCGTTCTCGAGGAACGGGATGAGCGCGGCGGCCACGGAAACGATCTGCTTGGGCGAAACGTCGATGAGGTCAATCTGGTCTTTCGGCGACAGGATGTAATCGCCACCCTTGCGGCACGAAACCAGATCGCTCACGAACTGGCCTTTTTCATCCAGTTCTGCGTTTGCCTGGGCAATCGTGTATTTACCCTCTTCCATCGCCGACATGTAGATCACTTCGTCGGTGACTTTGCCGTTCACGATCTTGCGGTACGGAGATTCGATGAAGCCGTACTGGTTGATACGCGCGTAGGTGGAGAGCGAGTTGATCAGACCGATGTTCGGGCCTTCCGGCGTTTCAATCGGGCAGATACGGCCGTAGTGCGTCGGGTGAACGTCGCGGACTTCGAAGCCTGCGCGTTCGCGCGTCAGGCCGCCTGGGCCCAGCGCCGACATACGGCGTTTGTGCGTGATTTCGCTGAGCGGGTTGGTCTGGTCCATGAACTGCGACAGCTGCGAGGAGCCGAAGAATTCGCGGACAGCCGCGGCAGCGGGTTTCGCGTTGATAAGGTCATGCGGCATGGCGGTGTCGATGTCGACGGACGACATGCGTTCGCGGATCGCACGTTCCATACGCATCAGACCCACGCGGCACTGGTTTTCCATCAGCTCGCCCACCGAACGGACGCGGCGGTTGCCGAGGTGGTCGATGTCGTCCACTTCCCCGCGGCCGTCTTTCAGGTCAACAAGGATGTTGAGGATTTTGATGATGTCTTCCTTGCGCAGGACGCGAACCTGATCGTCGGTCTGGAAATCCAGACGCGCGTTCATTTTCACACGGCCAACGGGCGACAGGTCATAGCGTTCGAAATCGAAGAACAGACCGCGGAACAGCGCATCGGCGGATTCCAGCGTCGGCGGTTCGCCGGGGCGCATGACGCGGTAGATGTCGACGAGCGCATCTTCGCGGTTGCGGCACTTGTCGGCAGCCATGGTGTTGCGGATGTAGGCACCGACGTTGATGTGGTCGATCGCCAGAACCTCGAGGGTTTTGAGGCCGAGTTTTTCAACTTTATCGAGGCTCTTGTTATCGATTTCATCGCCGGCTTCGAATGCGATTTCGCCGGTTTTGTCATCCATCACGTTGCGCGCGATGTAGGCGCCGACCAGCTCTTCCGGCTGGACGAGGATTTCTTTCAGACCCTCTTCTTCCAGTTTGCGGGCCTGACGCGCGGTGATTTTGGTGCCGGCGGCGACTTTGACTTTGCCGCCTTTGGCGTCAACGAGGTCGTACTTCAGCTTCACGCCACGGAAACGCTCGCCCACGAAAGCCGTTTTCCAGCCTTCTTTGGTTTTTTCGTAGGAAATGATGTCGTAGAAGCTGTGCAGGATTTCTTCTTTCGACACGCCCTGGATTTTGGTCACGTCAACCGGTTTGCCCGCTTTATGCTGGCGTTCGCGGTATTTCGCGGACTCGTCGCTGTCAAGCGCGAGCAGGAACGTCGTCACCGGCAGTTTGCGGCGGCGGTCGATACGGACATAGAGAATGTCTTTCGCATCGAATTCGAAATCGAGCCAGGAACCGCGGTACGGAATGACGCGCGCCGCGAACAGGTATTTGCCCGAAGAGTGCGATTTGCCGCCGTCGTGGTCGAAGAACACGCCGGGGGAGCGGTGCATTTGCGAAACGATCACGCGCTCGGTACCGTTGACAACGAAGGTACCGTTGTCGGTCATGAGCGGCATGTCGACCATGTACACATCCTGCTCCTTGATGTCGCGGATGGTGCGCAGGCCGGAATCTTCATCGATGTCGAAGGTCGACAGACGCAGCGTGACGCGCAGCGGCGCGGCGTAGGTCATGGAACGCTGCTGGCATTCCTCGACGTCGTATTTCGGCTCTTCCAGTTCATACTTCACGAAGTCGATTTCGGCGCGGCCGGAGAAATCCTTGATCGGGAATACGCTGGAGAAAACCTCTTGAAGGCCTTCCATCAGGCGGTTTTCCGCGCGCACGTCGCGCTGCAGGAATTTTTCGTAGGAATTGCGCTGAACTTCAATCAGGTTCGGCATTTCGCAAACTTCGGGAATCTTGCCGAAGCTGCGGCGGATGCGTTTGCGGCCGGTGAAGCTCTTGCTGTCAGTGAGGGAACGGATGGATTTTTTTGCGCTCATTGTGTGTGTGCCCGTATTTTCTTGTACGTTGCTCAGCGAAACCGGAGGGAACCTCCGAAACCCGAAGCGGATACCAATTCAACCGAATAACCGCTTCGTTAAATTTTTAGTCTGTAGTCCGATATCTTCAGCAAAACAAAAGGGCGATGTGATCGCGGTATTTTACGCGGCCGTGGCCGCAGGGCTTTTGCTTTGCTCAAGATAGCAGAAGGGGCGGCAGGAAAAATTCCCTGCCGCCACGCTTCATGCAGCTTGTGCGCGTGAAGAAATCACGATCAGTGATTACTTCAGCTCGACTTTCGCGCCGACTTCTTCGAGCTTCTTCTTCAGCTCGTCAGCTTCGGCTTTGGTCGCACCTTGCTTCAGGGGCTTCGGCGCGCCTTCAACGAGGTCTTTCGCTTCTTTCAGGCCCAGGCCCGTGATTTCGCGAACGATCTTGATGACTTCGATCTTCTTGTCGCCAGCAGCAGCCAGGACAACGTCGAATTCGGTTTTCGCTTCAGCAGCAGGAGCCGCGCCGCCAACAGCAGCAACAGCTACGGGAGCAGCAGCGGAAACGCCCCACTTCTCTTCCAGCATTTTGGACAGCTCAGCAGCTTCCAGAACGGTGAGTTTCGAGAGGTCTTCTACGAGTTTAGCCAAATCAGCCATTTTTAGTTCTCCTTAAAGGGTTTTGTATCTTAAGTACCGTTTGTGTTTAGGGTATCCGAAGCGACTGTTTATCAGCCTTTGTCGGCATACGCCTTGAGGACACGGGCCAGCTGCGAAGCAGGCGCTTGCGACAGCGTTGCAAGGCGGGTTGCGGGCGTTTGGAAGAGCGCCAGCAGCGTTGCACGCATTTCATCAAGCGACGGCAGTTTCGACAGCGCATCCACACCCGCAAAGTCGAGGACTTTGTCACCGAGCGCGCCGCCAACAATGATCAGCTTGTCATTGGTTTTGGCAAACGTCGCGGCGATTTTGGCGGCTGCAACCGGATCTTTCGAGGTTGCAAGGCCAACCGGGCCTTTCAGCATGGGGCCGATACCTTCAAAGCGCGTACCTTTCAAAGCCCGCAAAACGAGGCGGTTTTTGGATACTTTGAAACTGACGCCCGCATTGCGCATTTGGACGCGCAGTTCAGATGCCTGTGCCGCCGTCAGACCCGCATTCTGGGTGATGACGATGGATTCGACGCCTGTCAGCGATTCCTGCAGCTGGGCAACAGTTTCTGCTTTTTGTGTACGATCCACGGAGTTCTCCGTCTGTTAGTTATGGCGAGCTTGTCCGGTGAGGGAGCAAACACAGCCGGGATTGCACGAAGAATGCCGCATAGTGCCAAGTTCAAGTGCGCGCGGCATTCCGCTGGTAGTTCCGTCCCGAAGCTCAAGCCCTAACATTCTCTGTTAAATTCTTGTCGACTTCGTCTGTACAGGCCCGGTTACATCTTGCGATGGTTTCCGATTTACCCCCTTGCAGGGACCGGTAGTCTCGGACGGTAGTTCGCCCCGTCCCGCCCGTTTGCACGGACAGGACGGGGTATCTCTTAGGCGGCTTTGGTCAGGCTGGAGAGATCCAGTTTCAGACCGGGGCCCATCGTCGAGCTCAGCGCCGCTTTCTTCAGGTAGTTACCTTTGGAAGAAGCAGGCTTCGCTTTCACAACCGCATCCATCAGGGCGCGGATGTTTTCAACGATTTGTTTCGCATCAAAGCTGGCCTTGCCCACGCCGACGTGAACGATGCCCTCTTTCTGCGCGCGGTATTCAACGGAGCCGCCCTTCGCTGCTTTCACAGCGGCGGTGACGTCCATCGTAACCGTGCCCAGTTTCGGGTTCGGCATCAGGCCTTTGGGACCGAGGATCTGGCCGAGCTTACCGACAACGCCCATCATGTCCGGCGTCGCGATGACGCGTTCGAAAGGCATGTCGCCTTTCTGGATCATAGCAGCGAGGTCTTCGTCACCGACGACATCCGCACCGGCTTTTTTCGCTTCTTCGGCTTTGGGGCCTTTTGCGAAAACAGCAACGCGGATGGTTTTGCCCGTACCGTGCGGCAGCACGACCATGCCGCGGACGTTCTGGTCCGACTGCTTGGTATCGATGCCGAGGTTGACGGCCAGTTCAATGGTTTCATCGAATTTCGCGGTCGCGTTCTTTTTCAGGAACGCAACGGCATCTTCCAGCGACCAGACTTTGGTCGGGTCGAGCTGCTCGCGCACGGCGCGCAGGCGTTTCGGGAGTTTCGATTTCTGAGCGGTTTTGGTTTCTTTTTTAGCCATGATATCAGCCCTCCACCACTTCGATGCCCATGGAGCGCGCGGTACCGGCGATGGATTTCATCGCGGTTTCGACGGACGCTGCGTTCATGTCTTTCAGTTTCGCCGTCGCGATTTCACGAACCTGTGCGGTCGTTACTTTGCCAACCGGCGCGTCTTTACCCGTGGTGCCCGAACCTTTTTCAAGTTTCGCAGCCTTGACGAGGTAGTAGCTCGCCGGCGGGGTTTTCATGACGAAGGTGAAAGAACGGTCAGAGTAAACCGTGATCACGCAGGGAATCGGCATGCCGGGTTCCATGCCCTGAGTCTGGGCGTTAAAACCTTTGCAGAATTCCATGATGTTGACGCCAGCCTGGCCAAGAGCCGGACCAATCGGCGGAGAGGGGTTGGCTTTACCAGCCGGAACGACCAGCTTGATATAGCCTTGGATTTTTTTTGCCATTGTATATATCCTTTAGGTTTCAAAGGGTTGTGGTGCGGCTGCCCGTGGACTTTACAAGCGTGGCCTCCCACAGATCGTACCGACGAAACCCATTTCGGGCTTTCATCGGCGCGCCAATATACCGCCGAATCCCTGAATTGCAAGAAAAAAAGCTTTTTTTATCGAAAAAAGCCGCGGTTCCGTGCCCCCACCGCCCCTGCACCGCCGCGAATGGCCGGAAACGGCGGCTCGTTAGCCAAGCGCGCACGAAAGATACTCGCCTTATGAAAAGCGCGCCTTCTGCGACATCAGGCGCTGGCGTCGTCTTCGGCGTCGTCGGTGATTTTGACAGCACGGACTTTGTCGATACGGCGGCCGTCCATTTTCTCGACATGCAGCGCATAGCCGCACCACGGCATGCTATCGCCCTGCTGCGGGAAACGGCCCAGTTCATGCAGCACCAACCCCGCGATGGTGGCGAAGCGCCCGTCGGGTTCGTAATCCACGTTCAGGCGCGTGCGCACGTCGTAAATCGACGTCATGCCGTCAATCAGATAGCTGCCATCTTCCTGCGGCGCCATCAGCTGTTCGTCGGGCGCATCCATATCGGGGAATTCGCCCGCGATGGCTTCGAGCAGATCGACGTGCGTGACCACGCCCTCGACGCTGCCGAATTCGTCAATCACGACGGCGATTTCGACGGGCTGCTTGCGGAAGATTTCGAGAAGCTCCAGCACCGACGTGCGTTTTTGCACCAACAGCGGTTCGTGCAGGATTTTCGATGTCAGCGCATGGTTGTCGGTGTTCAGGCAGGCGACCAGAAAATCGTCGCGGCGCAGGATACCCATGACGTTGTCCATCTCGCCGTCCGCGACCAGAATGTGCGAGCGGTTCATGGCCTTGACCTCGGCAAAGATTTCTTCGGTCGTGTCCTGAATGTCGATGTATTCAAGATCGATGCGCGGGGTCATGATGGTATGCACGGGCCGCGCCGACAGGTTTAAAACGCCGCGCAGCAAGTCTTTTTCCGCATCGGACAATACGCTGGTCTTGCCGGCTTCCTGCAAAAGCACGCCGGCTTCCTGCATGTCGCCGGGGCCACTTTCCGCAGGCTTCGCCCCCAGAAGGCGCAGGATGGCATCCGCCGTGCGGGCCTTGACGTTGGTGTCTTCCTTGACGCGTTTTTTCAAGCGCGCCTGCGCGAACTGGTTGATCGCCTCGATACCGACGGAGAAGCCGATCGCCGCATACAGATACCCTTTGGGGATTGTCGCGCCGAGACCTTCGGCCACCAGCGCAAAGCCGACCATCAGCAGGAAGCCCAGACACAGCATCACCACCGTCGGGTGTGCGTTCACGAAATTCGACAGCGGGCGCGCCGTCAAAATCATGATGACCATCGCAATCGCCACGGCCAGCACCATCATCGACAGGTGGTCGGTCATGCCAACCGCCGTAATCACGCTGTCGAGCGAGAACACGGCATCCAGCACCAGAATTTGCGCAATCACCATCCAGAATTTGGCTTTATAGCGGCTGTCGCCTTCTTTGTGGCCCCTGCCCTCCAGCCGGCCGTGGATTTCCATCGTGGCCTTGAACAGCAGGAACAAACCGCCGCCCAGCAAAATAAGGTCGCGCCCCGAAAACGGATGTTCGCCGACATGGAATATGGGGGCGGTCAGCTTGACCATCCACGAAATGGCCATCAGCAGCAGCACGCGCATGACCAGCGCAAGCGCAAGACCCAGCGTGCGGGCCTTGTCGCGCTGACGGGCGGGGAGTTTGTCCGCGAGAATGGCGATGAAAACAAGGTTGTCGATGCCAAGGACAAGCTCGAGAAGAACGAGCGTCAGAAAGCCTGCCCAGGCCGTAGGTTCAAGAACCCATGCGAAATCTAACATTTCATGCGGCTTTCATTTAGGTGAAAGCCTTATCGCCTTCCGTTTTGTTAAACTTTTTCGACCTGGCTGAAATCCAGCTCCACAGGGGTGGAGCGGCCGAAGATAGAGACAAGAACTTTAAGACGGGACTTGCCTTCATCCACTTCCTCAACCGTACCGTTGAAGGAATTGAAGGGGCCGTCGCAAACTTTGACCTGCTCGCCGATGTCGTAGGACACGGACGGACGTGGACGTTCCGCGCCATCGGTCATTTGCTTGATGAGGCGCTGCGCCTCGGTCTCGGAAATCGGCTGCGGCTTGGTGCCGGCAGCGCCGAGGAAGCCCGTGACCTTGGGCGTGTTTTTAACGAGGTGCCAGGCTTCGTCGTTCATGTCCATTTTGACAAGAACGTAGCCGGGGAAGAATTTACGCTCGGCATTGACTTTCTGGCCGCGGCGCATCTCGACGACTTCTTCGGTCGGGACCATCACTTCCTCGATGGATTCAGCAAGGCCGCGTTTTTGCGCGGTTTCGAGGATGGAGGCGGCGACTTTCTTTTCGAAGCCGGAGTAGACATGCAGAACGTACCAGCGCTTTGCCATGATGTGCGATATCCTTTAATTAAATCCCAGTGCGTTATTCGTGTAGCGTTATCTTCGGGCCTTGCAGGCGCCTATCAACGGCCGAAGCCGAGGATGAATTCAACCGCGGAGGAAATCATCCAGTCCGCGAACATCAGCAGCAGCGAGAAGGCAACCACCATCAAAAACACAACGAAGGTCGTGGTCGTCGTTTCCTTGCGCGAAGGCCAGGTGACTTTCTGGGCTTCCTGTTTGACTTCGCGCCCGAACTGAACGAGGTTTTTCGCCATGTTTCCGATACATCCTGTCTGCTCGCGCGGCATGCCGCGCCCCCCGCCTGTGCGGGGCTTGTTGCTGTCGTCCGGCGCGGCGGAAGGATGGCAGGAGCGGAGGGACTCGAACCCACAACACCCGGTTTTGGAGACCGGTACTCTACCAATTGAGCTACGCTCCTAGAGCCTGTCCTTCATGCGCCGTTTTCCTCCCGCGACCCCTCGTTTCCGGAGGCCGGATTTGCGAGTTTTAATCATGCGGGGAGAATAACGATGGCAGATATATAATCCCGCCCGGAATTTTTTGCAAAGGGAAAATACGCCCCATAAATAAAAAAACGCCGCCAAAAACGGCCGCAAATGCCGCCCATGTACTCCTGCCCCGCCCCGCGCCGCGCCCGCGCGCCGGCCCGATGCAGGCGGCAAACCGGAGTCGCCCGCCGCGCAGGCCTTGCGCCGCAAAAAATCATTTAAACTAAATCATTGAAATACATAAATTTATCTTGATTTTTTATATGTTTATGAAAAATTAAGATAGAATTAATCATTCAATTTTAGGGAGTTTCAGAAATGACCTCGTTTAAAGCCTTCGTTGCCGCCGGAACCTTCGCCGCCGCCGCGCTCTCCCCCGCCTTCGCGCAGGCGACAGACCCCTGCATCGCGATCACCACGCTGGATACACAACAACAAAAACATCAGGGGAACCAGCAGGCGATTATCAATACCACCCAGATAAAACGGATTGTGGATTTCAGATCTGAAACCGTTTCATTCCAAACAACGGTGACCGCTGGCAATTTTGACGGCGGCTCCTCGGCTGCCCTGCAGACCAAATCTTTCAGTGAACTGACGGCGAGCGGATACAAAGCGATCATGAAACAAAAACCCGCCGCCTGCCAGCTGTAAACATCATGCCCCGCACCCTTCATCTTGCCTTTGCCGCCACAGCCGCCGCCGCGCTTTTGAGCGGCTGCGACATGCGCAATTATGACATCGGCCCCACCGCCGAGCGTGACGAGCTCAAAGGCAGCGTGCGCCACGAACAGGTTTTCACCGGCGGGCCCGAGCAGCCGCACACCACCCTCTCCGCCCGTTTCCTGCAAGCGGGAAGATCCTACCGCGCACAAGGGGCCCTGACCATCGAAGGAGACATTCCGGAAAAAGTCAGCATCACCGTCACCCACGGGGAGCTGACCGTCAACGGCGACGTCGGCAAGGATGTTTATCTGGGCGCCCACGTCCCGCTGGTCACCCATACCAAAAGCTGGCGCGGGCCGGGCTATTGCTACCGCTTCTCCGGCGGCTTCGGCTACAGCGCCTTTTGCAGCCACTCCAAAACCGTGGTCGATGGTTTGAAATACGACGACCCCGACCCCGCCATCCGCGTCACAGGACAGGCGGATGAAAGCGCAAGATTTTCCTCCGCCGGCGCGATCGAAGTGCGCGGCCGCAGTATCCAAAACCGGAAATATCCGGTATATATTGCAAAATAACAAATACTTAAATACAATGTTTCATGTGAAACATTTGATGTTATGACGCACAGGAATTCTTATGCGCCGATTTAAGTATTGCTCTCTTGCGATTATTTTTTCGATTTTTTTAGCGCCCGCAGCGCCGGCCAGCGCCGAAGCGCCCCGTGACCGCGACAGCGTCTGGCGCATCGTCAAAAGCGCTAAAACTTTCGGCCCGCGCGGCTACGGTTATACTTTAAAGTCGCTGGACAAACTTTCGAAAAAGCTGACAGCTTCGGATGCCCCCGCCCTCATCGCCCTGCTGAAAGACTATGACGCCGCGCTCGGGGCCAGCTTCGGCCTTGCGGCACTGTGCGGGGATGGTCTGGCCGCCCTGAAGCCTGCCATCGAGAATGATCCCGACCTGCCGCTCGACCGTGCGCGGGATGTTTTGACCACCCTGCCGCAGGCACAGGCCTGCACCGCCGAAGACCGCGCCGAAGCCGCCGCGATGGACCCGCTGATTGACGCCGCGTTTGAAAAGAGGATGGCCCGCGCCATCGCCGCGCAAAAAGCCGCGCAGGAAGAACTGGAGCAGCATAACCTTCGCCAGATGAAACAGCTGGACCCGAATTTGCGTAAAACCCTGACACCCGAAGAGCGCCAGCAAATCCTTGACGAGAACACCCGCGCCCTCGGCCTCGACGGGGCGCGCACGCCCGAGCAGGAAATCCTTTACCAGAAAATGAAGCAGACCCTTATGGCGCCCTAGCCGCCTCCCTCATCGCCTTCAGCATCCCGTCCGCGGCTTACGGCTGCGGCGCGGGGCGGCGGCGGAAGGTTTTGGGGGATTTCATCAGCACCACATCCTTTTCGGCAATCGCCCCGTATAGCGGCGGCAAAGGCGGCGGCGGTGGTGGTGGTGGCGGTTCGGGCACTTCGACGCCGTGCTGGTACCATTTCTTTTCACCCTTGCGGATGACCGCCGGCCCGTCGTCGCGGTGCGGCAGGCCGTCCAGGTACCACGACTCTCCGCCGTCGGCATGTTCGATGGCGGGACCGTCTTTACGGTGCAGCTTGCCGCGCAGTACCCACTGGCGCATGCCATCGGCCTTGATGGCCGCGGGGCCGTCTTCGCGGTGCAATTCGCCGTTTTCATACCAGTAAAGGCTGCCGTCCGCCGTTTCCATGGCGGGGCCGCCGATGCGGTGCAATTTCCCGTGTTCAAACCATTCGCTGTTGCCATGCCCCGTGCGGGCGGGTGCGCCGTCGCGGTGCAAAAGACCGTCCTGATACCAGGCCTCGCGCCCGTCTTTGTAGACCACGGCAGGGCCGTCATCGCGGTGCAGCTTGCCGTTTTTATACCACTCCAGACGCTCGCCATCGCCGACAATCACGGCGGGGCCATCGGTGCGGTGCCATTCGCCCTTGGCGTTGCGCCATTCCTGCCCGCCATCGGCGCGCGGCTCCATGGTGACCACATCGGCAGGCGCAGGCTGCGCCGCGCCGGTAAAAGGGACGGTCAGGCCGCCGCCGCTGGGCATGTTGGCATTTGGAGATACCACCGGTATATTTCCCGCAATTGAAACATCCGGCTCTTTTTTCTTATACGCATGGCCCGCGCCAAAACGCACAGCCGGTTGCGGGGTGGAAACCGATGAGCCAAAACATGCCCCGCAAATTTGCATATAAAAACTGCGTTCCAGTATAGCAGATTGACGCCGCCTGCAAAGAACAGCGTAAATTCATATGTATTTTGAAATGCTTAAACCCTAAAAACGTCTTTTACGGCGCGGCAGGCTTGCGGGACTGGGCGCTGCGGTACAGTTTTGCTCCCTGCGCCGATTTCGCATCCGCCTGCACGCGGGCCGAGGGGGCGATTTTAAAAATCCGGTCGCGGATTTTATTGATGGCTTCGGGGCTGCCGTCTTTGACCTCGATTTCAATCTCGGCGAATTTCTGGCTTTCGCCCGTTTCGGGCAGCGATATCTCACCGACGTCAAAGGCCAGTTCGACCTCGCCCCACTCCTTGCCCTTGCCGGCCTCGACGTTGAAAAAGCGGCGCTCGATGGCGGCGGTAAAAATATGCTTCAGGCTTTTGGTCTGGAAGGGCTGCACTTTCGCCGCCGCCTCCGCATCGCTGACACGCGACAGGTCGGCCTGCGGCCCCTCGACAAGGTCTTTGCACTCTTTGCGGTAGAGCGCATCGGCGACGCGCGCCGCATCGGGCGGCAGGTCGAATTTGACGGTTTGTTCGTGGCTGCCGAGTTTGCCCTTCTTGCCCGGTTTATACTGCACGCGCACGGAAATGCCCGCATCGTGCATCTCCAGCGCGGGCGTATCGAAATAGGCGCGCGGCAGGTATTTGTGGGAGATGTCGGATTTATCAACCTCGGCGGCGAATGCCTTGAAAACCCGCTCGAGGTCTTCGGTGGACAGGGAAATCTTGAGCTCTTGCTCTACCTCGGATTTATGCGGTTTGGTCATGGCATCGTCCTTCCCTTGGTCTGTCCGGCGCGGCTGTTTTTCAGGGCGACGGCGGGCGGTTGATACGCGGGCGCACGTTCATCGGCGGCAGGATGGGAATATCCTGCGGCTCCGGCGGCGGTGCGGGCGGATTGTAGACGCGCCCCATCAGCACAACAGACTGCGCGGCGATATGGTCGGGCAGCTTGCCCGTGTAAAACTTGGCAACGCCGCGGTGATAATTCGGGCGGTCGGCATTGGGTTTGCTGTCGTCGGTTTCAATCGAATAGGCCGTGACCTCGGCCAGATATTCCGGCGGCACCTGCGCCAGCACGTCTTTGACACTCGGCATGAAATAAGACGGAATGATCGACCGGTGGATGGTCGTCACGGTGGCGACCAGCTTGAGCCCCTGGGCTTTATCCAGCACATGGCTTTCCGTTACATCCGCGCCCTTGTCGGGGGCGGTGCGGTCCAGATGCGGGGATGAAATGAAATGCAGTTCGCCATCGCTGGCCTTGCGCACCTGTTTGATACGGAACGCGCGGGCGAGAATTTCGCCATCATCCAGCGCGGGAATATCCCAAGGTTCCTTGCTTTTGGCCATGCGCGCGGCGCTATCCTGTCAAAAGGGTCAAAGGGGCGTTATTCAGATACGGTAAAAGGATACCACATCTTACCCCGTAAGACCTTTATGTCAAGCAATAATCCTGCTCTTTTACCCGTCCAAGGGCGCTTTCGGTTGACAAATTTTCGCCCCGCCCCTATGAATATGGCAAGTTTTTCAATCAGTGGAGCCCCCTATGCGTAAACAAATCGCATCCCTGACTGCCGCCTTTTCGCTGGCTGTCGCCGGCCTCGTCGCGCCCGCCGCACAGGCACAGACCGTGCCCGTCAATCCGACGTCGACGGTGAACAGCCCCTACTACGCCGACAACTACGTCAGCCAGCGCGACATCAATGACGTCGCCTTCGCCCTTGGCGTACGCGAAGCCTATCCGATGGCAGGCCGCGGTTTCAGCTCCGGCATCATCAACCGCACGGGCCAGCATGTCGGGCTTGAATTCACCCTGAACGGCAACGGCACTGCAACGGTCATCCGCGCGTTCAATCTGGACGATCCGTCGGCTTATCGCCAATTCACGCTCGCCAAAGGCGATGCAGCACGTACCGAAAGCACGCTGGCCGCCCGCTTCAACCGCCCCGCGCAGAACGTCTATGTGCAGCCGCAATACCGCCCGAACGCCGTTGATGTCATCGCAGGCGTTGGCCTTCTCTACATCCTGCACGAAGCGGTCACCAACGATAACCATCGCCACCACCGCCATTACACGCCGCCGCGCAACCATCACCGTCCCCTGCCGCCGCCGCCGCGTCACCGCGATCATCACCGCCACCGCTAAGCGGCCGCGCTTCAAACAAAAACCCCCGCCAGCGCAAGCTGCGGGGGTTTTTTGATGTGTGTTTTGTAGCGGGTTATTTTTGCGCTGCCGCGACCTGCGACCAGTCGACAATGCCGCGGCCGTCCTTGTTTTCACTGCTGCGGGCAATCAGCAGGCTCAGGTTGATTTTCTGTTTCTGCTCGTCGCCATTTTCGGTGCTGTGATACAGCGTCATCGGCAAAATAACGTGCCAGGCATAGGCACCATCGACAAGCCCCTGCTGCACAATCACGCCCTTGCTTGCAGGCGCGGCGATAAGGGCGCGTTTTTGCGCGACCACGATATCCAGAAACTGCGTATTGACCATGCCGGTCGTGAATTTTTGCCAGCCGTCGCGCGTGAAGTATTTCGCAATCACCGGCATGCGCGCCTGATAATCGCGGTGGCCGAAGGTCAGACTGGCCACCGCCGCCTCGGTCGCCCAGGCGGTGATTTCATCATCGGTCATGTCGGGCTTGCCCAGCAGGCTCTGGCTTTCGACAGGCGCGGCCGGTACGGCGGGCATGCGGTTTTCCTGCGCAAAGGCATCTGCCGGCAGAACCGCCAGCAGGCCACAGAACATCACCATTAAAACCCCGCGCAGATGCATGGCCTCAAGCCCCCTGCTGCGGCTGGCGGCGGTTTGCGCGCGCGGCCAGCGCCTGCGGCGCGGCTTCGGGCGCGGCTTGGTCACCACGCACAGCGGCCACCAGCTGCGCCACGGTTTTGCCGCCGCCGATATCAAACGCCATCAGCGTTTTGCTATCCATGTCGAAACGGCTGAGGAAGGCGATGCGCAGACGATCGTTATCAACGCCCGCGAAACTGTCCAGCAGCGCGCGGCGTGCCGTGTCGTCGTAGGTCATGCGGTGGTATTGCGCGGCGGTTTTCATCAGCGTGCCGATATCGTCCATGCTGTCGGGCGCGCGCGTTTCCAACACGCCGTGGCGGCGCAGGTTGGGCATGGTCAGCTGCAGGCTGAGCGCATTGTCGAGGATTTGCACGGTCAGTTTCCCCTCGGCCAGGAAATCGCCGACGGTCATGGTCTTGCCGAAAACCTCGCGCGCGGGGCGGAAGCCTTCGGGCGCGTTCGCATCGGGCACAAACGGCACACGCAGCGTCAGCAGACGGTCAACGATATGCGTGACCAGCGCGTCGTTATCGCGGCACGACAGCGCGTCGAACACGGGCGTCATCTGCTCCGGCGCGACGCTGGCATAGGTTTCATGCAGGCGTTTCTGGCGGTCGCTGCGCGTGGCGAAGCTTTCGGCCACATCGGTCAAAAGCAGCGCGCGGTAGATTTCGTGGAATTTATCGCCCATCGGGTCGACGTTGACCTGAAGCCCGCAGCAGGATTTCATGGTGTCGATCAGCGGCTGGGCTTTTTTGCCGTACTGTTCAAAACAATAGGCGTAATAGGCATGAAAGCGCGAACGCGGCATGTCATCGGCCTGCAGGAACGCGGGCTTGTGCCCTGCCCCTTCGACGTGAAGGTCGAGGAAGGCGCTGGCGTTATCCAGCAGGCGGCGCAGTGCGCGGTTGCAGCTCTCGAGTTCTGCCACATTGTCGCAGGGCTTGGTCGACAGTTCGACCTGTCCGCCCGGCTCGAGCGAGATATCGCCGATGCCCGGCAGGTTGAGCCCGACGATGCGGCCCTTTTCCTGCAGCAGCTCCGCGCCTTTGTGCGCCAGCGCGATGTTTTCAAGCAGCATTTCGATCTGGTCGAAACTCGGCGGGCGGCCTTCGGGGGTGGTCACGAAAAGTTCAAGCTCCGTGCCCGTCTTGCCGCCTTGCGCGGTCATGACTTTGGTCAGCAGATGCGCTTCGATTTCGGCGCGGTTTTGAAAAACTTGGTCGGGGTTTTGGGCGTGGAATACGCGGGACATGATATGGCTCCGGCTTTGAATGCAATGACTGTAGTGCGTGGGACAACCGGCATAGCGCGGGCGGGCCGGAAACCGCCGTCAAAAGGTTAATGGCTTAACGCCACCAACCCGGAGCTGCCCAAGCCAGTGTCATGGTGGCCATCAGGGCCAGATATATCGCTGCGTTTGCAATCATGCCCACGGGTATAGCCGAGCCCCCGTGCGCCGTCAAGCAGGATTTTATGGAAGATAGCATTTTGACCGCCCAGCTGTTTGCCAGCCTTCATCGCTATAGAAATCCTGCGGGCTTATTTAACCGCTGTGCGGATCGTGCGGTTTTTGCGCCGTAATCGCGGGACGGGCGGCATGTTCCGGCTCCGGCCCGAACACGCGCTTGCCGACAGCCACCGCAAAGCGGAAAGCCTTTGCCAGCAGGCTGCTGCCCTTGCCGAGGGTGCGTTTCAGCCCCTCCGCCGCGACCTGCGCGGGCGGTGCATAGCGGTCGAGATTGGCTTCGAGACCGCTGCTGAGCGCACCGCCGTCTTTCAGCTTGCCGACGTATTCCTTCAGTCGTCCGGCGTATTCCTTGACTTCCTTCGCGGCTTCTTCGTCCTCAACAGGGCGGCGGCCGCGCTGGCGGGCGAGCATATCGATCTCGCGGTTGTTGATGGCCTTCAGGCAGGCGATGGCCACGGTGGCCTGCACGCGCGTATTGCTGTCGGGCGCGGTTTTCTTGATGCCCTCCAGAACGGTCGAGAGGTTTTTGTATTCGCGGCGTGTCCAGACGGTTTCGCGCGGCGGGGCAAATTCGGCCTGCGCAAAACGGCTGCTCGATGGCTCCGCACCCAGAATGATTTTTTCGACATTGCCGAAGGTGAAAGCTTCCGGCGCGACGCCGCCTGCCGTCTTTTTCGGCTCGCTGATCGGCGTGCCCGGCGCGGCCAGCGTGATATGCGCGATCTCTTGGGCACGTTTCGCTTTGTACGCGTCCGATACCGCCTGCAGTGTTTTCAGCCACGGCTTGGTTTCAGGGTCGAGCGGTTGTTGCCCGTTCACAATCGCTTCGGTCGCCAGCAGCGTTGTCAGCAGCACGCGCACATCGGGCGCGACGTTGCGCCCGCCCGCGGCTTTCGCCTCTTCGCTTTTGCCGCTGAGCGTTTCGGTTTCGCGCAGCACAGATGTCGAATGGCCGAGCATTTTTTCGTGGTGTTGCAACGCGCCGGATTTGTCGCCCGCTTCAAATGCGCGCAGCGCCTGATCCATTTCGATGACCATGAGGCCGAGACGGTTTTTGACACCGCCCGTGGTCGGCAAGGTCTGGGTTTCGACAAAAATCTGGTCGAGCCCTTTATACAGCTGGTATTCACCCGCTTCGATACCGCCCGCGCCGGACTCGTCTGCCGCTGAAGTCATGTGTTCACACCCTTATATTTATTTATTCTTATTGTTTTTATCGCTGCCAGACCCGCGGCACCACGCCGATAGCACGCGTAAGCCTTTGAAGCCCGTCAATTTATTCTGACGGTTAGATTGTAACATGGTCGTTATGGATACTCAAGAAACACTAAAAATATGTAATATTTTCATCGGCTTAAAAAACCACCCGCGCGCAGTTCTGGACAATCCCCGCCCCGCAAGCTATCTTGCCCCTTATACGGCGCGGGTGGAGCTCGATGGTTGAGTTCTAGCCTTCCAAGCTAGCTGTGCGGGTTCGATTCCCGTCACCCGCTCCAAATCTTTTTCTCTGCCGCATATTTTTGCCGCCTACGTCTGAACATATATGCCTTGTGATTGCCGCTCATGACTTTGAATAGGAATTGATAGCAAAAGGGCTGCCGTGTGCCGATCCATGACGCACTGACCAGGTTTTCACTTTCTGCCCGTTTTATCGCGCCGCTGCGTGTGTTTATGCACCGCGCCGGTATGGGTGCCGCTGTATTCTGTCTCTGTCTGTCGATGGCCGCGACGGCCGAGGCCTCCAGTTGCCGCCCGTCGGATTTCAAAACTTTTTCCCTGTCAGGCGATGCGGCCAAGCCGCTGCGCCGCAAATTCGAAGACTGGGTGTCGCGCACGACCCGCGAAAGGGAAACCACCCAAACATCCAGCCATCCCAAAATCGCCGCCTGGCGCGGGGCGCTGGCCGGTGCGCGCCTGTCGCCGCGCCCCTACAGCGGGTTTGACAACATCAACCGCATCACCAATAAAACCGTCGATTACAAAAGCGATTACACCACGCACCATATGTCGGATTACTGGGCAACCCCCGTCGAGACGCTTATCGGGGGCGGCGATTGCGAAGACATCGCGCTTCTGAAAGCCGTTGCGCTGTATCACAAAGGCTGGCCGCGCGATAAAATGTTTCTGCTGCTGGGCTATACGCGTTACCGCGGCAAACGCATCGCGCATGCGGTGCTGCTGGTCGATAACGGCGGCGAATATCTGGTGATGGATAATCTTGTCGACAGGCTCATCCCCTTCTCCGAAGCCATGCTGCAGCCGCTGTATATGCTGAACGAAAAGCAAACCCGGCTGTTTTATTTGCCGGGTTCTGCATCTGATCCGCGCAGCTTCACCCCCTCTTCGGGGCGCAACTGATATCTTTGATTTAGAAACGTGCCGTGAGCGAGCCGAACAGGCGCAGGTCCTTGTCGCCTTCGGTTTCCACGGTACGCGTCAGCGGCATCGCGGCTTCGAAGGTACCGGCCAGATTGTCGTTGACGTTCACGCGCAGGCCCAGACCGGCCGAAGCGATGGAACGCTGGCGGTCTTTGACAATCGTGTTGTCCGTATCCCAGACCTTGCCGATGTCGTAAAAGCCATAGACCTGGCTGAAATTCACCGGTGCCTTGACGGGGTTGTTGAGGCGCAGCTCCACGCGGCCGGCGATGCCGTCCTCGCCCGTGATTTCGGAGTTGTTATAGGCGCTGCCATAGTTGATGCCGCCCACACCGAATTCTTCCGACGCCAGCAGTTTGTTGGCCGATTTCTGCCCCTGAACGGAACCGAACAGCTCGACCATATTCGTTACACGCTGGATGCGCGAAATTTCCATGGTCGCCTTGAAGAATTCAGGCTCGCCGCGCGCGCGCGTCGGGTTCAGGCTGTCTTTTTCCTTCATGTTGAGGATATCAAGCCCCTTGCTCAGCTCCGCATTCACGGTGTTGAGGCCGAGGAAGCCGTCGGCAAACTGGTACGTCCCCGCCAGACGTAGTACGCGCAGACGGTCTTCGGTTTTGCCAAGGCCGAGGTTATCGTCACGTTCGGTATCGATATAGTTGAAGCGCAGCGTGGCATAGAGGTTTTGCTGGCGGCTGCGGATGAAGGGGTGCATGACCTCGATATTCGCGGCACGTGCGAGGCCTTCGATATCGAACGGCGTCAGGGTATAGCCGGGCTCCGTCGAGGTAATGCTGTAGCCCACGCTGACGCGCGTGCCTTCATGATTGATCGGCTGCGACCAGGCGATGGAGCCGAAATCCAGCTCGCGGTCGGGCCAGCCATCGGGCGCGGTCACAAACTGGAAGCTGAGCCCTTCGTAGAGGCCGAACATGTTGTTCAGACGGCCGCCGGCGTTCAGCTGCAGCGGGCCGAGGTAACGGCTGCCGCGGTTATCAATCTGGAAGAACGCGTCATAGGGCTTGCGTTCGACAAAAATCGTGACATCGGACGCACCGACAACATTCGGCGACGGCGAGAGAACCGCGCGTGCCGACATGCCCGGCAGATCGTTGATGAGAAGAATATAACGCTCCAGCGTTTTGGAGTTCAGCGGCTTGCTGGCGTTGATTTTTTTTGCATAGCCTTGCAGGAACGCGGTATCGACGCCCATCCCGCCTTCGACGGAGACTTTGTCAACAAAACCCTCGACCACGCGCATGCGCACCTTGCCGCCGTCAATCGTTTGCGGCGGGATGACGACCTGCGTCAGGCGTTTGCGGCGGGATGACGACCTGCGTCAGGATGTATCCTTCGTTGCGGTATTTCGCCGTCAGCTGCGCGGCGATGTCATAGACATCGGCCAGCGTGATCTTGGTGTTCAGCTTGTCCTGATAAACGGCGGAGAGTGCGGCTTCGTCGTAAACCGACGCGCCTTCGATCTCGATGGCCTTCAGCGTCATCGTGACTTTATCGGCCCCTGCCGGCGCTTGCGCGGCGCTGCCTTGCGCGCTGATGTTGCCTTTGAAATCGGACATGCCCGGCGCCTGCTGCGGCGCGATCTGGCCCATGGCGCGCGACGGTTCGGCGGTGCTGGGCACCTGCGCGGCGGCAAACTGCGGCGACAGAACAGACAGGAATGCGATGGTGGCCGTATAGGCACAAAGACGACGGATCATGAAATTCTTCCCAATAAGCGGTCAAATGCTGAGTAACACTATAATTTTACTAACGAAAAATCCAGCGGCGTTGAAGGGATGCAGGCAAAGAAAACCCCCGGCTGCGTGATTTTGCACACAGTCCGGGGGGATTTCTTTTGGGTTATGTTAACCGCCGCAAGCTGCGCGGTCTGCCAGAATGCTGCTGGCGTCTTCGCCGAGGTCAAGGCTGACGGCGCCGCCGCTACCGATGTTGTTCCAGCATGCGGCGCTGGTCACGGCAGGCGCGGTGGTTTCACCGCCTGCGGCCGGCTCCATATTCGCCAGTTCCTCGGCCGTATTGCCACCGGCTGCCGGGGCGATATTGGCGAGGTCCTGCACGTTGAAGAACGGACGCGGCATCGTCGTATCACCAAAACCCGTACGCGGCAGGCCCGTCACCAGTACCGCAGCGCGACCGCTGCGATAGCTGTTACCGGGGAAGCGGCGCAGGATCTGGTTATCATCCAGCTCTGCAAATCCGGCGAAAATCAGACCCAGCGAATTGTCATCGTTGTAGTCGTTGATTTTCGACTGGATAGCCAGCAGCTGCGCGGGTGTCATCAGACCGCCCGGAACGCCGTCATAGGTCGCAAGCGTACCGTCGATAATCGTCGGCGTGCCCGGCTCGAAGAAGGCGCCGTTGCGCAGGTCGATGTAGTAATCGGTCTGGCCCTGGAATACCGTCGTGCCGATGGTATCGCCCACCAGACGCAGACCCGTATAGCCGACGGACGGATAATACGGTCCGTCAAAGACCATCGCGGTGCTGCCGCCCTGGAACAGATTGGTCTGATGCGTAAGGTCGATGATACCGCTCTTCGCATACATGCCAATCGTGTTGTTCAGGAAGCTGTTGCCACGGATATCGAGATAACCGTTGTTCAGCGCCGTTGCATCCAGACCGACCGCGTTGTTGGCAACCGTGTTGCCCGCGATCAGCACCAGCGTGCTGCCCGAAGCCGGATCCGTGACGCCACCGCCGTTTTCATTGGTGCCAATGCGGATGCCCGCGTTACCAGCGCCCATGCCGTCGATGTCGTTAAGAACAACCGCCACCAGCATCGAATTCGCAACTTCGATACCATCATCGCCGAAATTGCGGATATTGTTGCCGGCCAGCGCCGTCATCAGGCTGTAATCGACGCGGATACCATCGTTGGCGACATCTTGAATGTCGTTACCGACAGCGGCCACACCGGCCGTGTAGAACAGGCGCATACCGTCGTAGAACTGGCTGATGTTGTTGCCCGCGATGAAGGAGAACGCGCTGTTGGTCAGCTCGATACCTGCCCCGCCGCCGTTTTCGATGTCGTTGCCGACAATCGCCGAGAAGGCCGTCAGGTTGAGGTCGATACCGTTCTGCGCGATGTTACGCACCGCGTTGCCGATGATACCGGTGAACACGCTTTCCTCGACGGCGATACCGTTACCCAGCGCGCCGTTGACGGCATTCGCCGCAATCAACGTGCCGATACCACGGCTGACTTCGATACCGTTATCGCCGGAGGCAATGACGCCGTTACCGGCAACTACCGTACCGATGACGTTTTCGAGGTCGATACCGTCATCACCCGAACCGGCAACACCGTTGCCGATAACGCCCGTCAGGGCGGCATTGCGGATGTTGATACCATCGTTACCGCTCAGCGCCACACCGTTCAGGGTGACCAGCGTGCCGACAGCGTTTTCGATTTCGATACCGTTATCGCCGGAGGCAATGACGCCGTTACCGGCAACTACCGTACCGATGACGTTTTCGAGGTCGATACCGTCATCACCCGAACCGGCAACACCGTTGCCGATAACGCCCGTCAGGGCGGCATTGCGGATGTTGATACCATCGTTACCGCTCAGCGCCACACCGTTCAGGGTGACCAGCGTGCCGACAGCGTTTTCGATTTCGATACCATTGTCGCCGGATGCAATCACGCCATTGCCCGCCACCACAGCACCAACCGTATTTTCAAGGTCGATACCATCGTCACCAGACAGCAGCACCAGGTTACCGGAAACGACAGCCCCAAGCGCATTCTGCACGTTGATGCCGTCTTCGGCGTTCAGCGCAACGTTGTTGTCCTGAATGCTCACGCCCAGCAGATTGATCGCCTGAATACCGTTCTGACCGGAAAGGCCGACGTTATTGCCGGAAATGTTATAGCCCAGCGTATTCGAAACGCGGATACCGTTTTGCGCCGACAGCAGAACGTTGTTATTCGTCACGCTACCCGTTGCCGCATCCACGCGAATGCCGTTATGGCCGGAGCCGACAACCGTATTGCCGTCAATGCCCACATCCAGACTATTCGTCACATTCACACCGTTTTCAGCCACCAGACCAATCAGGTTGCCTGCAACATCTACGTCCGCGGACAGGTCGACAGAAACACCATCACCGGCGTTCAGACCGACATTGTTATTGACGACATCAACCACCGCCGATTTTTCAACAGCGATACCATCGTCACCCGTCAGCAGAACCGTGTTGCCGTCTACCGATACGCCCAGACCTTCGGACAGGTTAATGCCACGGCCCGTGGTGCCGCCAACAATGTTGTTGGTGACCGCGATGCCTGCGACGCGGCTGAGGTCGATGCCGTTGGCACCGGTCAGGCCGACGTTGTTGCTGTCGATGTTGACCAGTGCGCTGTCTTGCGCAGCGATGCCATGGCCTGCCGTGCCGAGGACCGTGTTACCGGAGACCTCTGCCAGCGCGACTTCGTCAAGGCTGATGCCATCATCGCCGGACAGGCCGACGTTGTTGTTGGTGATTGCAACCAGTGCCGACTTCTCGGCAGCGATACCATCGTCACCCGTCAGCAGAACCGTGTTGCCGTCTACCGACACAGCCAGACCTTCGGACAGGTTAATGCCGCGGCCCGTGGTGCCGCCAACAATGTTGTTGGTGACCGCGATGCCTGCGACGCGGCTGAGGTCGATGCCATTCGCACCGGTCAGGCCGACGTTGTTGCTGTCGATGTTGACCAGTGCGCTGTCTTGCGCAGCAATGCCATGGCCTGCCGTGCCGAGGACCGTGTTACCGGAGACCTCTGCCAGCGCGACTTCGTCAAGGCTGATGCCATCATCGCCGGACAGGCCGACGTTGTTGTTGGTGACCTCGATGAGTGCCGACTTCTCGGCAGCGATACCATCGTCACCCGTCAGCAGAACCGTGTTGCCGTCTACCGACACGCCCAGACCTTCGGACAGGTTGATGCCGCGGCCCGTGGTGCCGCCAACGAGGTTGTTGGTGACCGCGATGCCTGCGACGCGGCTGAGGTCGATGCCGTTGGCACCGGTCAGGCCGACGTTGTTGCTTTCGACCGTGAAGGCCGCCGTATCGCTGAGCGCGATACCATGACCCGTGGTGCCGAGAACCGTGTTATCCGCAACGGCGCCGAGAGTGCTGCCCGCAACATTGATGCCATCGGCGCCCGTAAGGCCAACCGTGTTGTTTGCGATGCCAATAGCGGTGCTGCCAGCTGCGGCGATACCGTGACCGGTCGTACCGGCAACAATGTTATCGGCCACACCCACGAGGGTGCTGGTCTGTACATCAATACCGTTTGCGCCCGTCAGGCCGATATCGTTGCCGGAAACGCCGACGACCGTGCTGTTCGCAACGGCAACGCCATGCGCCGTGGTGCCCAGAACAAGGTTGTTGGTAACCGTCGAGGCTTCAACATCGTCAAGACTGACCCCGTTTGCACCCGCAAGCGCGATATCATTGCTGTCAATCGACAGGTTTTTGCTGCGCGCAGCAGCGATAGCGTCACCCGTGGTAGCCAGCAGCGTATTGCCCTGAACCAGCGCGCCATCGACGGTGTCGAGCTCGATGCCGTCATCGCCGGTCGCGCCGACAGTGTTGTTGAGAACACTCAGCCCGCCCATATTGGACAGATTGATACCGTCGCCCGTCGTCAGGGCGATGGTGTTGCCCCAAACGCCCAGACCCATGCCGCCGCTGGCGAGGATACCCGCGTTGCCGGTCAGGCCGATGTTGTTGCTGAGAATATAGGTCGTCAGTGCGTCCATCACCTCGATGCCGTTATCGGTGGTGCCGAGGACGGTATTGCCGCTGACCGTGCCGTTTTTGGTCAGGTTCAGCTGGATACCGTCGTCGCCCGTTGCGCCGACGATGTTGCCATCGACCGTGAAGTCGTCGGTGGTTGTAACGGAAATACCGTCACGCACCGTCAGGCCAACCGTGTTGCCGCTGACCGTCACATTATTACCGCCGGAAACTTCGATACCATCGCGGCCCGTGCCGAGAACGGTGTTGCCATCGACAAGGAAATCATAACCATCGACCAGTTCGATACCGCTGCCCGCAACCAGCGTCACGGTATTGCCCGTGATGCTGCCCGAGCTGGGGTCGACGAAAATACCGCTGCCGCCGCTGGCGGAAACGTTGTTACCGGATACGGCAACATCCGTCGTATCAATCACGCGGATACCGTTGCGCAGGTTTGCCTGCGTGGTGTTGTTCGTGACACGCACATCGTCGGAGTTCGAGAGGGAAATACCATCCTGCACGGTACCGTTGACGGTGTTCTGTTCGATATCGCTATCGGATGCCGACTTGACGACGATGCCATCCAGCAGCGCGCCATTGATAGTGTTGCCGAACAGCGTGGAGCCGAGGGTGCCATTGACGAAAATACCGGCCTCCAGCGCGCCATCGACGCTGTTGCCCGAGATATTTGCGTAGTTGCTGTTCACAAGGCTGATACCCTTGTTCGCGCCAAGGATCGTGTTGCCGAGCAGCTGGATATTGCTGCCGCCCGAAACATCAATACCCGTCAGCGACAGGGTCAGGCTGTTATTCTCAATCGTGCTGTTCGATACGTTTTGCAGACGGATACCGCTGAGCGCACCGCCTGTAATGGTGTTGTCCGCAATATCGAGACCCGATACGTTCTGCGCAGAAATTGCATAGAGCTTGGCGTTAAGAGGCGCCGCCGCATCCAGCGCGACAATTTCGAAACCTTTGAACGCGACGCCATTCGCAGCAATCGTAACGATGCTGTCGGAAACCGGCAGCAGCGCGCCGACGATTTTCGCGCCGTCCGCACCCTGAATAGCAACGGTTTTACCAACCGTCAGGTTTTCGCCGTAGCTGCCCGCAGCGACGTAAATCTGCGCCGTACCATCGTTTTTCGCCAGATAAATAGCCTGCTGGATGCTGCCGTTCGGGCTCAGAACGTTCACGACGGATGCCGTGGCGTTGAGGCCGCTTTGACCCAGCGCGGTATTCAGAATGCCGCCGTTGATTTTGGCATCAAGGTTGATGGTATTGGCCGCAATGCTAAGCGCGCCCGTCCCCATGTTGATGTTACGCAGAATGTCGAGGATGCTGGCCTGCAGCGAAAGGCTACCCGCATTGCCAAGCCCCGCGCCGCCGAACTTGAGTTCACCCGCAAGGGTGAGCCGGTTTTGCGCGTTGATATCGATGGCACCACCGTTACCTGTAGCCAGCGTGCCGCTGCGGCGAACATCGATAATCGCGCTTGATGCGATATTGACGTCAGTTGCATCAATCTCGACGGTGCCGGCATTTCCGGTGGAAAGGCTCTGGTCACGCTTTGCTTCCAGAGTACCCGTTACGTTCACTTTGCCCGTGCTGCTGCTGCCGAGAACGATTTTGCCGTTTTTGTTGCTGACGAAGTTCGCCTGCACCACGCCCGACATGTTCACGACGCTGTCGACCACATTTTTGGCTGCGCCTGCCGTCATGATGACCGTACCGCCGTTAGCGCGGATGGTGCCGCTGTTTTCAACAAGCGATGTGTCCAGCTGTTCAGCCGCCAGCGTGATAAGGCCGTCCCCCGTCAGGTCGACCGTCACCGTCTTGCCGGAAGCCAGAACAACTTTGCCCAGCTGCGCGGTCATTAGCGTACCTGCGTTCTGCACCGTGGGCGCGACGAAGGCCAGAAGGCCGCCGCTCTTGACGCTGACGTTGTTGCTGAGGTTTTCGATTTTCGCGCCAGCCACTGCATCCAGATTGGAAAGGACGAACGGACGGCCCGCCATGAATTCAGCCATGCTGGCTGCATCCATCTGCCCCGTGGAGGCCAGCAGGCTGCCGACGTCGACTTTTGCCGTCGCACCGAAGAACACGCCGTTCGGATCGAGGATCACAATCTTGCCGTTGCTTTTCAGCGAGCCGTAGATTTTCGACGGGTCGCCGGATGCGTTGGTAATGCGGTTGACCGCGACGGCGGAGGCATTGACCTGTTTGAATTCGGTCGTCGCGCTCTGGCCGATATTGAAGGTGCGCCAGTCAATCACGGCCTTGCCCGTTGACTGGTTGATGGTGAGGTAATTCGTGCCGTAACCCGTGGCCGTGGCCGTACCGCTGGTGGCGATGTTGCTGCCCGCGCCCGGTGCGCCGCCCGGCAGTGTCGGCGTTTCGTTTGCCCCGACCGCAAAAGCCGAAGAAGAAATCGCGACCATCCCCGCGAGTGTCATCGCGCTTGTCGCCATCAGACGTTTGGCGAGAACCTTGGTGTTCAGAATTCTTGCGATGGTGACGACGGGGGAATTTTTCTGGGCCATATTGCGCACTACCTTTTTAAAAAACTGCCAATAGATATCAGCGGGATAGAATTTTGATTGCGGCTTCCGCCAACCGGAATCACTGCGTTGTTGAAACGCGGAAATCTGGCTTTTGGAAGTGCATGGGTTTTGCCATAAGTTCCGAAATTCAGCAAGTTTAATCTTTATTAACTTTTGAAAGCGCCGGTTTGAAAAATCTGGAAAAAATCGCCCTCTAATTTTTTCATAATACTATCAAGCACATAGAAAAGCCCCCACTTAGCGCTTTGCTTTTCCGGCCCGCGCAACGGATAATCAAAAGACGGTCCCATCCTGCCGGACGCCCACCCCAAACGGACACATATTATCCATGACCGATACGCCGCCCAATAAGCCCCCCCGCCGCGATGGATTCGACGATGCCTCGCCCTACGACAAGCCGTCGCTGGATGCACGCGCGCAAAAGGCTTACGAGCGCAAGGTGCTGAATATCGGCCTCGTGGTCATCATGCTGGTGGTGGCGGGTCTCGGGATTGCGGCGCATCAGTTTTTCCGCGGCCTTGATAAAATGATCGAAAAAGTGTCGGAGGCCGATATCGGCCTGCCGGAGACGCCGTTCTCTCCGCCGCCCGCCCCGGCGCCGCGCAAGCCGACAAACATTACCGTACCCGGCATGACCGTGCCGCATGCCGATGAACGCGTGCGCCGCGTGGTTGGCCGCGTGACCGCGCTGGTCAGCACAGGCGGCACCGACAACCCCGATGTCATGCGCCTGCTGCCGCTGTATGCACGCGTGGAGTATTTCATGCCCGAAGCGCAGGCCAACTGCTTTTTCCACCAGAAAATCGAGCCGGACAGTTTCCGTGCCGGTGACAGCGTCACGGTTGAATACCGCACCGACGCACCCGATATGTGCGGCACGTCCAAACTGCTGACCGATATGCCCGAATAATTTATACCGCCGGTGCGCGCAGGCGGTAGAGCACATGCGGCCGCAGCGCATGGCCCTGCGGCAGGTTCGGATGTTCGAAATCATCCGCCGCATCATGCGTCATGCCCAGTTTTTCCATCACCCGGCGCGACGGCGCGTTGTGCGGCACGGTGAAGGCGACGATTTCAGAAAAGCCGAATATATCAAATCCGACGCGCAGCGCCACGCGCGCCGCTTCGGGCGCATAGCCCCTGCCCCAGACATCCGGTATAAACCGCCAGCCGATTTCAATCACCGGCGATGCCGCTGCGCGTACAAACGGCGCATCGAAAGTCACGCAGGCAAGGCCCGTCATGCCGACAAGCCTGCCGCTTTCGCGGTCTTCGACGGCCCAGAAACCGAAACCATGGGTATCGAAATGCGTTTCGATACGCTGCATAAACGCCGCGCTGTCGTCGCGTGTCAGCACGCTGCGGAAATAGCGCATGACCGCGGCATCGGCATTCATGGCGGCAAAGGCGTCAAGGTCATCACCGCGCCAGCGCCGCAGACGCAGGCGTTCGCCCGCCAGTACATCCGGCAGAACATCCGGGAGTACGCCCGTCGTCATGCGCCGGCTATTTCTTGCCGGGGGTCGGTTTGGTGCCGCCCAGCAGGAAAGGATGGCTGATGAGTTTTTTGACCTTGGGCAGTTTGGGCGGCTTGGCCTTGGCGGCTTCGGCCTTGAGCGTTTCGCCCTTGGCCTCGGCGGCCTTGATTTCGGCGGCCCTGCGCTCTTCTTCCTGCTTCAGTTCGGCGGCGTGTTTGTCCGCGGCCATTTTCATGGCGAAGCTGGCCTCGCGCTCCTGCTTTTTCTGCTCCATCGCATCTTCGCGGTCTTCGGCGCGGTCTTCCAGCGCGTCCTCCACGACATCCTCGAGGGCATCCAGATGCGCATCCAGCCGCGCGGATTTGCGGCGTTTATTCACGGCACGCGGCTGCAAGGCGGCTTCGGGGCGGTTTTTCAGGAACCATTCCTTCTGCCGCTCCCACTCTTCCTTGGTGAAGCCCCAGATGCCTTCGGGCGTGTCGCGGTTGCGGAAGGTCGCATCCATGCTCATGAACCGGCGGCGCAGCGCGTCGAGATCCTGCGGCGCGGCGGCATGGGCGAAGGCCTTCTTGAACACGACATCGCTGAAGCCCAGCTGGCTGAACGCATGTTCGTTGACGGCATGCAGCGCCTGTTCCATCAGCTCGGGCGTGCGGAACTGCGGGTCCAGCCAGATGTTTTCGCTGCCCTGCGCGGAATCGCGGCGCAGGTGGGCGACGCCGATGATTTTATCGGGCGCATCCTTGTGCTGGATCTTCCAGATCCATTCGTCCTTCGGCTCCGGCTGCAGGATGACGCGGCGGAAAACCTCGCGCGCGACATCCACCGCCGCCTTCAACGACAGGCCGGGGTGCGACAGGTATTTGACGATTTCCCAATCCGGCAGGTATTTCTGGATCAGATCCACGTCTTCGACACGCATCGGGCGCATCCACAGCTTTTCGGTCTCCAGCTCGTTCAGCTTGACGACTTCGATGCGGAACCAGCTGCGCTTGCCGACTTTCAACACGTCGTTGGTTTTGAAAATCAGCTCGGCATCGGGGTCGGTATGCTTGATACCGTTGATATCGACCCCGCCCTGTTTGATCAGGCGGCGGCTGTCGCTTTTGCTTTTATCGGGCCGCGCCTGCGCGACGATATCCAAAAGCTCATGCCGCGGCTGCACAATCGACAGCGTCGGGATATCGTCGGGCACCAGCCCCTTCGATACCGTTTTTTCAAACCAGTCGCGTTCGGCCACCGCCGCCTCGTGCCCGTGGTAGCGGCCGACGATGGCGTAGGCGAGCTTGATTTTGCTTTCGCGCGGACTGTGCTTGATCTGGTCGGCCATGCGGTCGATTTCTTCGAGCGGCACGTCGGTGTAGACGCGGAAGTATTCTTCGATCAGCGCGTCGGGAATGCTCATCACCCGCCCGAACTTGTCGCGCGGACTGTGGGCAAGGCCGATGTAATTGCCGAGGCTTTTCGACTGTTTATGCTTGTTGTCGATACCCTGCGTGATTTTGGTCGTGATGATGGTTTGCGGCTTTTTGTCGAATTTTTCCTGAAAAAACCGGCCCATCATTTCATTGAACAGCTGGTCGGTGCCGATAATCGTTACATCGGAATCGACCATCACGGAGTCGTACCCCTGCAGCACGGGGTAGAGGATTTCGTGCATGTAAATCTCGCGCCCGCTGTCGATGCGCAGCTGGAACATGTCGCGCGAAATCAGCCGCGCATGGGTCACCATCGACGTCAGGGTCAGGAACTCGTCCATGCCCATCTTGTCGTACCATTCCGAATTGCGGCGGATTTCGATAAGTTCGGGGTCGTCAAACCGCAGCACCATCTTGGCCTGCTGGATGAACTCTTCGGCGTTGCGGTCAATCTCGGCGCGCGGAATGACCGGGCGCGTATCCAGCCGCCCGTCGGGGTCGCCGATGCGCGTGGTGAAATCGCCGATCAGAAACACGACCTTGTGGCCAAGCGATTGCAGGTAGCGCATCAGCCACAGGTTGACGGCATGGCCGATATGCAGCGTCGGCGCGGTGACATCGACGCCGTATTTGATACGCAGTTTTTTGCCCGAACGCAATTTGGCGCGGAATTCATCCTTGGAAAAGAACTGTTCCGACGTGCGGTCGAAATGCGCGAGGATATGGTCGATACGGTTATTGCTCATGGCTTGCCTGCCTGCCCCTGCCTTGACAGGGGGTATTATAGTTTAAATTTGCGGATATGAAGATGCCCGGCAAACGGGCGTGCGTGTGCGTCAATTCCCTTGGGGGGAATAGGAATAATAAACGGCAGGATTGTGAACGCGCTTTTTCATCATGAAATAAAATTAGCACAAATGATCCCCGATGGCAAATATTTTTGCATAACGCCCCTTGACCCTGCCAGAGCCGCCCCCTAGACTTCGCCACATTCAGGAAAACCCTATCTTTTTGACGAGGCCCCTCATGGCGAAACTCTGGCAACGCACCCGCAGCGCGGACGGCACATCGCAGCTGCATGACGTCAGCCTGACCGATCTGCGCATCACGCGGCCGAGCGTGATTTACCTGAGCGGCTTTCTGACCACCGACGGCCAGCCGGGCTTTATCGCGGGCGGGCTCAAACGCCTTGAAGAAATGATGGGCCATCGCCCCGCGCCGCACGATGCGCAGGACGTCGATCTTTACGCGTGGTCGCATACCAGCCTTGGCAACCTGTTCAACATGGCGGCGTATAACATGCAGCCGCAATCCCGCGCCTCCGCCGCCGCGCACAGCCTTGCGCAGGGGGTTATCATGCCGCTGGTCGCGCGCGATTTTAAAATCGACGGGGATGGCAATCTGTCCGGCACGCCCCTGCCGGTGGAGGAAGCCAAGCGCAACCTGCGCAACATCACCCTCTTCGGCTACAGCGCCGGCACCATCACCGCGCAGGAATGCTACAACGCCAGTTTGCAGATGATGCAGAAACTCGGCTACAAAACCGAAACCGCGCGCGACGTGCTGCACGAAGTCGCGCTGGTTTCCGCCGGCAACGTGTCGCGCCCGTCGAAAGAAAAAGACCGTTTCACCACGGTATATCTGGTCGCCAGCAACGATAAAATCATTCTGGCCAAAAACCGCATCTGGACGCCGCTGAAAACCATGTTCGCGCGTTTTGCCCGCAACCTGAATATCAAAAAACTCTCGGCGACCAGTGCCTTTATCTCCGCCGCCGTGTCCAAACAGAAATGGGAATGGCGCGAAGCCAAGGGCAAGACGTGGCAGGAACGCATCCGCCCGCTTATTCCTTCGTGGACGTTTATCAAAAGCTATCACGAACTGCCGCATTACATCACGCATGACGAAAACCTCAGCCAGTTCGCGAAAATCGTGAATTTTAGCCTGACCAACGCGATTGCGCGCGCGCCCATTTATGCGGGCGGCGACGGCAAACGCCTCGACCCGCTCGACCTCATCCAGCCGCCCGAAGGCTTCCCCGCCCCCGCAGCCGCCGCCTATAACACCAAAATCGACAAGGCGATGGTGGCGAAAGGTGTGAGGATTTGATTTAGCCCGCCACGGGCGCAGAAAGCGCATGCGCCTTCGGCCACAACCGCCACACGGGCGAAGGCCCGCGAGCCGGATATAGAAACTATTTATTTAAAAAATCAAGGGATAAAGCCATGCGTGTTTTATTTATTCTGGGCATATTTTGCATGTCATCCGTCGTTGCATCCTGTGCACCGTTCATCCAGCGTGACCCCACCGCCCCGAACTTCGCCGAAACGCAATTCGTTCTCGAAGACTACGCCCACTCCACTGATTTCCGCAAAATAATGAAAACCCTTTTTCCCGTCGGCACACCCAAAGAAAAAATCGATTATGTGCTGGTGGAGAGGAATAAAACCATAACTCAAGAATATCCTTCTTACGAATTGGCACCCAATAGAAAACTCTCTGCAGGCGAAAAAGCATACAGATACGATAAGCTAAACAAAGGGCTTATCATCAACTGCAAATTTATAATTATTGCTGTTTATGATAGCACAAACCGCCTTTCAAAAGAGATTAATGGCTATTACGGTTGCAAGGCCTAATTCTATCTGGACATCGACCCGAGCCGGTGTGACACATAGATTTACTTACATCCCCGCAAAAAACCCGCGCAGAATATCTAGTACGGCCTGCGGGTCGTCCTGTTTGTTGATATGGGGTTTGAGATCGCTGCCGCCGGGCAGGTCTTGCAGATACCAGGCCAGATGTTTGCGGGCGATTTGTACGCCCTGTTTCTGGCCGTAATAGACCAGCATATCGGCATAATGTTTTTCGATGACCGCCAGAAGTTCCCGCGGCGAGGGGGCGGCGGGGGCCGCTTCACCGCGCAAATGCGCGGCGGTATCGCGCAGCATCCACGGGCGGCCGTAACAGCCGCGGCCAATCATCACGCCATCGGCGCCAGAAATCTGCATCGCGCGCGCGGCGTCTGCGGGCGTCAGGATATCACCGTTGACGAGCAATGGCAGGGCAATCGCCTCGCGTACCTTGCGCACCGCGTGCCAGTCGGCGCTGCCGTTATACAGCTGGCAGCGCGTGCGGCCATGCACCGTTACCATTTTCACGCCCGATTGTTCGGCGCGGCGGGCGAGGCTCGGCGCGTTCAAGCTGTTTTCATCCCAGCCCAAACGCATTTTGACCGTGACCGGCACATCCACCGCCGCGACCACGGCATCGATGATGCGCACGGCGAGGTCTTCGTCCCGCATCAGGGCGGAGCCCGCATAGCTGTTCACGATTTTTTTGACCGGACAGCCGAAATTGATGTCGATGATGGCCGCCCCGCGCCCGACGTTGATGCGCGCGGCTTCGGCCATCACGTCAGGCTCGCAGCCGGCCAGCTGCACGGCCATGGGAAATTCCTGCCCGTAGTCCAAATCCACCTTGACGTTGCTGCGCCATTCTTCGATGACGCTGCGGCTGGCAATCATTTCCGAAAACACCAGCCCTGCGCCAAAAGATTTCACCGCGCGGCGGAACGGCAAATCGCTCACCCCCGACATGGGGGCGAGGAAAACGGGTTCGGAAACCGTGATAGGGCCGATATGAACGGGCATCTAGGGCGTACCGTCAAATGCGCTGGAGCGCCGGAAAAGCGCGGTTTTTCGAGAACCGGCGCGCAGCGCAGCGGCGCTGCGTGAGCACCGGAAGCGCAGAAATGCCGCGATTTTACAAGCTCCAGTTAGCATTTGACGGCACGCCCTAAAAAACTTCGGAAAAATTAAATCAGGCGGCCATCCTGCCAGTAATCGCCGTATTTGAACGGCAGCAAATCGACGCCGCGGACTTTGTAGAGATTATCCGTGCCCGGGTCGCGCATGATCACGAAACCGGCGGGGGAAAAATCGGTAATAATCTCGCGGCAGCGTCCGCAGGGCGGGATGACTTTCGGCTCCCCCTCCGGCGGATAATAAACGGCGACCACGGTTTCGATGGTACGGTCGATGCGGCGGTTGGCTTCGGCAATCGCCTGCGGCTCGGCACACATCGACAGGCTGCCGACATCGGCCGTCATGTTGAGCGCGGTCACAATCTCGCCATCGTCAAGGCGCAGCGCGGCGCAGACCAGCGCGGGGGCCTTGCGGTTTTCAATCTGGATAACGGGTTTTTTGATGGCGGCGGCGGCGGCGGCAATCAGGTCGTGGTCGAGGTTGGTCAGTTCAATCTTGTTCATGCTTTGGGGTCCTTCCCTGCGGCAGACCAACATACAACGGATTTTGGAAATTGGCAAATCAGCCGCAAAATCGGCCTTTTTGCCCCTGCCAGCCCCCGTTTGGCCCCCCGCCGGCCGTTTTCAGGCCGCGCGCAGGCTTTCGGCTTCGACCAGCTGTTCGCGCGTGACCCAGAACACCTCGCCCGTGCTGTTTTCGGTATCCATCCAGTTGAAATCGATATCCGGATACTGCTCGATAAGGGCGGCGGCGCTGTAGCCCAGCTCCAGAACCATGATGCCGCCTTCGTTCAGATAATCCGGCGCCTCGCGCAGGATACGGTTCACAAGATCAAGCCCGTCGTCCCCCGCGGCCAGCGCCATGCGCGGCTCGTGCAGGTATTCGGGGGGCATGTCGGTCATATCTTCCGCATCCACATAGGGCGGGTTGGTGATGATAAGGTCGTATTTTTTGCCCTTCAGCGGGCCGAACAGGTCGCCCTGATAAAGCGCGATGCGGTCTTTGTGCAGGCAATCATCGACGTTGATTTGCGCAACCGCCAGCGCTTCGGGCGACAGATCGACCGCATCGATGGCCGCTTCGGGAAAAGTATGCGCCGCCAGAATGGCCAGGCAGCCCGACCCCGTGCACAGGTCAAGCACCGAGGTGATTTCATACGGGTCGGTGATAATCGACAAGTCATCCGCCGATACAATCTGCGTATTCAAAAGCTCCGCAATATAAGACCGCGGCACAATCACGCGTTCATCCACATAAAACGGCACCCCCGCCAGCCATGCGCGTTTCAGGATATACGGCAGGGGCTTGCGCGTTTGAATACGCTCGTGAATAAAACCGACAAGACGCAGGCGTTCCTCCGGCAGCAGGGCGGCGTCGAGATACGGCTCCAGCTGGTCGATGGGCAGGTCAAGGCCCTGCAGCACCAGATAGGCCGCTTCGTCATGCGGCGTAAACGTGCCATGACCGAAAAACAAATCCGCGCGCGTGAACTGCGTAATCGCATAGCGCATGACGTCGCGCAGGGTTTTCAGATGTTCGGCGGCGTGTTCGGCCTTGGGCAGGGATACGGTTTCTGCGGTCATGTTCTCTCGCCTTTCGCGGCTTGTTCGTTTCTATGCGGTTTCGGTTATATCACAGGTCGGCGCGTTTGTCTTTGGGCGCGGTAATCAGGCGGGCGCCGCGCGCGTGGGTCAGGTAAGACCACAGCCAGTCGATGGCCACCACCACACGGTTGCGGAAACCGACCAGCGGCATGATATGTATCACCCCCCACATCCACCACGCAATAAACCCGCCAAAGCCAAAGCCGCGGATCAGCGCAATCGCCTTGCCGCGGCCAATCGTCGCCATGGTGCCGTCGTCGCGGTATTTAAACGGCGGCGGCGCCTGCTTGCCGTCGATACGGGCGCGGATGACACGGGCGACATAGCTGCCGGCCTGCTGTGCGGCGGGCGCAAGGCCCGGTACGGCGCGCCCCGCGCTGTCCGTCAGCGCGGCGGTATCGCCGACCACGAAAACATTATCCCGCGCGGGCATATCTCCCTGTGCGGGCAGGCTGTAATCCGGCGCGACCTTGACGCGTCCGGCGCGGTCCATCGCCGCCCCCAGCCATGTCGCCGCGGCGGAGGCCTGCACGCCCGCCGCCCAGACAATCGTGCGGCAGGGAATATTCTCGCCGTCAATGACCACATGGTCTGCGGCGCAGTGGCCGACGACTTTGCCCGTCGCAACCTCCACGCCGATTTTTTCAAGATCACGGCGCGCGCGGTTTGACAGTTTTTCGGGGAAGGCGGCCAGCACGCGCGGCCCCGCTTCCGCCAGAATAATCCGCGCCGATGCGGGGTCGATATTCCTGAATTCGCCTTTGAGCGTATGGCGCGCCAGCTCGGCTATCGCGCCGGCCATTTCAACGCCTGTCGGCCCCGCCCCCACGACCACAAATGTCATCAGCGCGCGGCGCTGCGTTTCATCGTCGCAGTTTTCGGCCTGTTCGAACGCACCCAGCACGCGGCGGCGGATATGCGTGGCGTCGTCGATGGTTTTCAGCCCCGGCGCGGCATCCGCCCATTCGTCATGCCCGAAATAGGCATGGGTTGCGCCCGTCGCCACGACCAGATAGTCATAGGACATTTCGCCCGCATGGCCGCGCACGATTTTACGGGCGGTATCAATACCCGTAACTTCCCCCAGCGCGACCGTGCAGTTTTTCTGCCGCCGCACGATGGCGCGGACAGGCTGCGCGATTTGCGCGGGCGACAGTGCCGCCGTTGCGACCTGATACAAAAGCGGCTGGAAAAGGTGGTAATTGTGACGATCGATCAGCACCACATCGACAGGCGCATGACGCAGCCCCTTGACCACGGCAAGCCCCGCAAACCCCGCCCCAACCACCACAACCCGCGGGCGGGCGGGCGGCGCCGCTTGCGGCTGTGCGTCTTGTTCGGTTCTTGCTGCTGTCATCATCCCCCCGCTTTCACATCCACCCTTTTGCGTGCGGACAGGGCGATGATACGGCGAAAGTCCTTAAAAATCAAAGCCCGTGCATGCGCGCGTATACAGACTTAACCTTTTGAAAACCTTTATGATTTATGCTGGAAAGGATTGTTTTTCATGTCCAGGCGCTTTGTCTGCCATCCCTCGTATCCGGTTTTCATCACATGCGTGCTGTTTTTATCCGTCTGTTTGCTGTTTTTTTGTGCCTGATGCTGCCCGCGCTGGCGCTGATATCCGCCGCACCGCGCGATGCGGATGCCAGAGAACTCGAATATCAGAACAAGCCGTGGAAAGGCGATTTCGACGGCATGCAGACGCGGCAGATGGTACGCGTGCTGGTGCCCTATAGCCGCACGCTGTTTTACCACGACCGCGGCAACGAACGCGGTGTGACCGCCACCATGGTGCGCGAATTTGAAAAGCACCTGAACCGCAAATACGGCGGCAAAGGCAAAATCCCCATCACCGTCGCGATTATTCCGACCACGCGCGAAAAGCTGCTGGACGATCTACGCAAAGGCCTTGGCGATATCGCGGCAGGGAATATCACCATCATGCAGGACCGCGCGCGCGATGTGGATTTTTCCTATCCGGTCGGCAAGCCGTTTGATGAAGTGCTGCTGTCATCGCCGAACGCCCCCGCCGTCAAAACCCGCGACGATCTGGCGGGCAAAACGGTGCATGCGCGCCCCGTCACCAGCTATTTCAAACATCTGGAAGAATGGAACCGCGATTTCAAAAAACGCGGCCTGAAACCGATGGCGCTGGCCAGGCTGCCCGGCGACATCGCGGACGAAGACGTGCTGGAAATGGTGAATGCGGGGCTGATTGATTTTGCCATCAGCGACAGCTGGGTCGCCGAGGTCTGGCGCAACCCGCTGCCCAAAATGCATATCCACAAAGACATTACACTTGCCACCGGTATGCAGGTTGGCTGGGCCGTGCGCAAGAAAAGCCCCCTGCTGCTTGGCGAAGTGAATGATTTTATCAAGAACAAGGTCAACAAACAGGGGCTTGCCATCATCGCGGTGCGGCAGGCGAAACTGCGCGCGACGCCGCTGAAAAACAACCGCGGCGGCAGCGAAGCGAAACGCTTTGGCGAGACGATCGAGATTTTTAAAAAATACGGCAATAAATACGGCTTCGATCACCTGATGCTGTCGGCACAGGGGTATCAGGAATCGCGCCTTGACCAGTCGGCCCGCAGCCCCGTCGGCGCGGTGGGTATCATGCAGGTCATGCCCGCAACGGGCCGCGACATGAACGTCGGGGATATCCACAAGGCCGAGCCGAATATCCACGCCGGCACCAAATACATGGATTTTATTCTGGCGAATTTTTTCAAGGATGCGGATCTGGATTCGAAAAACCGCACCCTCTTCGCCTTCGCCAGTTATAACGCCGGCCCCAGCCGTATCAAAAAACTGCGCGCCGAGGCCGCCGCCAAGGGCTACGATCCCGATATCTGGTTCGACAACGTGGAGCGTATCGTCGCCCTGCGCGTCGGGCAGGAACCGGTAACATACGTGCGCAATATCTATAAATATTATGTCGCCTACAAACTGGCGCAGGAAACCGCCGAAACCCAGCGCCAAAGCGCCCAGGCCCTTTTCAACCGATAGCACTGGCGCGGTACGGAATAGGTTGTCCTTGACGGAACCCGCCCTATATTCCATCGTTAGTACTGCATATCCCGCCCCAGCTCTTTCCCGAGGACATGACACACATGAAAAACGCCCTTTTTGCCGCCGCCTTTGCCATGGTTTCCCTGACCGCCGCCAGCGCCTTTGCGCAGGACATGAAAATGACCCCGTGGAAAGACATGCCCGCCGGCGTGTACAGCGTCGATAAATACCACGCCAGCCTAACGTGGAAAGTCATGCATGCGGGGCTGTCGAATTACACCGCGCGTTTCAAATCGTTTGACGCCGATATCACGTTCGACCCCGCCGATATCACCAAAAGCAAAGTCAGCGCGAAAATCGACCCCGCATCGCTGGAAACCGATTTCGTGCCGACCGCCGAAAAGGATTTCAACAAAAACCTGATCACGCAGGAACAATGGTTCAACGCCGGCAAGTTTCCGGAGATTATGTTCAACTCCACCAAAATCGAAGTCACAGGCGACAACACCGGTAAAATCCACGGCGACCTGACATTGCTCGGCGTGACGAAGCCTGTTGTGCTGGACGCCACGTTCAATGGCGCCTATGCGGTGCAGCCCTTCAGCCAGAAAGCCGCGATGGGCTTTTCCGCCACCACCAGCATCAGCCGCAGTGATTTCGGCATGTCCACCTATGTCCCGATGATTGGCGACAAAGTGGATATCATCATCGAAGCCGAATTCGCCAAAAAAGACTAATCGTACACATCAGGAAACATCATGACCGACGCCGCCGCCCAAAGATACAATACAGTTGCCGTGCTTTTGCACTGGATTATGGCGGCGGCGTTTTTCCTGATGCTCGCCAGCGGCCTTGCGATGGAAGAGCTTGACCTGCCCAAAAGCCTCAAGTTCAGCATGATCCAGTGGCACAAATCGCTGGGCGTTCTTTTGCTGGTCGCCTTCGTGCTGCGCCTTGGCTGGCGCTTGACCCACAAGGCGCCCGCCCTGCCCGCCTCTATCAAAGGGCTGGAAGCCACACTGGCGAAGGCCGGACATATCGCGCTTTATGTTTTCATGCTGGCCGTGCCGCTGACGGGCTGGGCGATGGTATCGTCGAGCGTTTACGGATTGCCCACTATCGTTTTCGGCCTGTTCGAATGGCCGCACATTCCCAAAATCGCGGGCAATGAATTCGTGAACGGTATCGCCAAAGAAGCGCACGAAATTCTGGCCTGGGTTTTCATTTTCGTGATTGGCGGGCATATCGCCGCCGTGGTGAAACACACCGTCATCGACCGCGAAAACCTGCTGCCGCGCATCTGGTTTTCCTGCGCGGGCTGCAAAAAATCAAAACCGGAGTAAACCCCATGCGCAAAGGCCGCCTGAACAAGCAGACAGTGGATGACATCGCCGATAAAATCATCCGCACGATGTCATCGCCCGCCGTGCAAAAACGTCTGCTGGTGTTCGGCATTGCCAAGAAAATCGCCTTCGCCGCTTTTTTTGCCTTTTCGCTTTACGCATCGCCCGCCGGCGCCGCCGAATACAGCGTCGATACCAAGGCCAGCAAAATCACCTTCAGCGGTACCCATGCCGATAATCCCTTCAGCGGCAGCTTTGGCGAATGGACGGCACTGGTGACGTTTGATCCCGCCGATCTGGGGGCCAGCAAGATTGTCGCCACCTTCAATACCGCCAGCGCCAAAACCGGCAACAGCATGTATGACGGCACGCTGCCGCAAGCTGACTGGTTCGATGTGAAAACCCACCCGCAGGCCACGTTCACGACCACGGCCATCACAGCAAAACCCGACGGCAGCGGCTATAGCGCCGCGGGCGATTTGACCATCCGCGGCATCACCAAACCGGTGCAATTCGACTTCACGCTCAGCGACCTTGCGCAATCGCCCGTAACGGCGAAAGGCAGCTTCACGCTCAACCGTCTTGATTTCGATATCGGCAAAAAATCCGACGCCCCCGCCGAATGGGTCGGACGCGACATTACCGTGAGCATCGATATCACCGCCACGCCCAAACCCTGAGCACGGCCCGCACGCTTTATTTTTTCGCGCGCCAGCAATCCGCTACGTGGTCGTCAACCATGCCTGTGGCCTGCATATAGGCATACATGATGGTGCTGCCGACGAAATTCATGCCGCGTTTTTTAAGGTCTTTGGACAGCGCGTCGGACTCCGGCGTTTTCGCGGGGATATCCTTGAGCGTCTTGCGGTGGCCCTTGATGGTCTTGCCGCCCACAAACCGCCAGACATAGGCATCGAAACTGCCGAATTCCTTTTGAATGGCCAGAAACGCCTGCGCATTGCGGCGGGCGGAGAAAATTTTCAGGCGGTTACGCACAATACCTTCGTCCTGCATCAGTTTTTCAAGTGCCGCATCGGTCATACGCGCGACCTTGGCGGGGTCAAACCCCTTGAACGCGCGGCGGTAGGCATCACGCTTTTTCAAAATGGTTTCCCAGCTCAGCCCCGCCTGCGCCCCTTCGAGAATCAGCATCTCGAAATGCCGGATATCGTCATGCACGGGCACGCCCCATTCGGTATCGTGATATTCTTCGTAAAACGGCTTGCCCGTACCAACCCAGCCGCAGCGGATTTTTTGTTTTGCCATGTGCGCGAACCCCTTTTAAACTGACCGGCATCAGCTGAACGCCGGATATGACCGCACCACAGCATAGCGCAGAAGAGGACGCCATGGCATCCACCCCGAAAAATAAAAATATGCTCTGGATTGCGGCCTGCGCGCTGGCGGTGATGGCGGCGCTTTACTGGCAAAGCCTGCAGACAGACCCCGTCGACCGCGCGCCCGTCAACGATGCGCCGCATCTGCAAACAACCGTGGTTGCCGATAACCTTGAATTTCCGTGGTCGGTGGCATTCCTGCCCGGCGGGCAAGATTTTCTGGTCACCGAACGCGGCGGCAAACTGCTGCATATCGCCGCGGACGGCAAGACCCGCAAGGAAATCGCGGGCCTGCCCGATATTTACGCCGCGGGCCAAGGCGGCCTGTTCGACGTCGTCCTCTCCCCCGACTTCGCCCGCGACTCGACCCTCTTTTTTGCCTATGCGGGCGGCGATGAAAATGCCAACAGCACCGAACTTGCCCGTGCGCGTCTCGATCTTGCCGCGGCGCAGCTGTCCGATGTGAAAACCATTTTTGTTTCCCTGCCGAAAGTCAAAAGCAACCAGCATTTTGGCGGGCGCATTTTGTTTTTGCCCGACGGCACCTTGCTGCTGACGCTGGGGGACCGCTACAGCATGCGCGACCACGCCCAGAATTTGACGGATGATTTAGGCACGACGGTACGCCTGACGCGCGACGGCGGCATCCCCAAAGACAACCCCTTCGCCGCCACAGCTGGCGCAAAGCCGGAGATTTTCACCTACGGCCACCGCAACGTGCAGGGCGCGGCGCTGTATCCCGGCACAAACGCCATCTGGATTCACGAACACGGCCCGCGCGGCGGGGATGAGATCAATATCCTGAGGCCGGGCGCGAATTACGGCTGGCCCGTTGTGACCTATGGCCGCGAATACAGCGGCGCCACCATCACCGATGTGCGCCACAAGGACGGTATGCAAGACCCGCTTGTTCACTGGACCCCTTCGATCGCGCCAAGCGGTATGGCGTTTTATACCGGCGATAAAATGCCGCAGTGGAAAGGCGACCTGTTCGTCGGCGCGCTGGCCGGACAACACTTGCGGCGGCTGGACATCGAAGGGGGCCATATCATCAAGCAGGAAAAACTGCTGACAACCCTCGAAAGCCGTATCCGCGATGTGCGGCAAGGCCCGGACGGGTATTTGTATCTGCTGACCGATGCGCCGGACGGCCAATTACTGCGCTACGGCCCGAAACACTGATATTTTATAAAAGCCGAGGGCTTCTTTCACCCGCGCCGCTGTGCTAGAGTGGCGCATGGTTTTTCACGCAAGCGATCACAATTCCCCCTCCCCGCATGCTGCGGCGGCGCTGCGCATTTTGCAAAAGACCTACGGGTTTGACGCTTTTCGCGGCGCGCAGGCGGATATCATCCAGCATGTCGCGGGTGGTGGGGATGCCTTCGTCCTCATGCCGACGGGCGGCGGCAAATCGCTGTGCTATCAAATCCCCGCCCTGCTGCGCGACGGCGTGGGGATTGTTATCTCCCCCCTGATTGCCCTGATGCAAAATCAGGTGGACGCGCTGCAGCAGCTGGGCATCCGCGCCGCCGCCATCAATTCCAACGTTGACGGCAACGTGATTGCCAGCACCAAGGATGCGATGCTGCGCGGGCTTATCGACCTTGTCTATGTCGCGCCGGAGCGTTTATTGATGGATGACTTCCTCGCCCTGCTGGACGAGGCGCCGATTTCGCTTTTCGCCATCGACGAGGCGCATTGCGTCTCGCAATGGGGGCATGATTTCCGTCCGCATTATAAACAGCTGTCGGTACTGGCGGAGCGCTACCCCTACGCCCCGCGCATCGCGCTGACCGCCACCGCCGACGCCCCGACGCGCCGCGACATCGTGGAGTGCCTGAAGCTGCAGGAAGGCCGCAGTTTTATTGCCGGCTTTGACCGACCGAACATCCATTACACCATTTTGCCCAAGGAAAGCGGCCGCACGCAGATTTTGAATTTCATCCGCCAGAACCATGCGGAGGATAGCGGCATCGTCTATTGCCTGTCGCGCAAACTGACCGAAGAAACCGCGGAATGGCTGTCCGGCGAAGGCTTCACCGCGCTGCCCTATCACGCGGGACTTGCGGCAGAGGTGCGCAGCGCGCATCTGGCGCGGTTTTTGAAAGAAGAAAAAATCATTATGGTCGCCACCATCGCTTTCGGCATGGGGATCGACAAACCCGATGTCCGCTTTGTCGCCCATATGACCATCCCCAAAAATATCGAAGCCTATTATCAGGAAACCGGACGCGCGGGCCGCGACGGCCTGCCATCGAACGCTTTGATGGTTTACGGCGCGCAGGACGCCGTGATGCAGCGCCAGTTCATCGAGGATTCCGACGCGCCGGATGCGCAAAAACGCATCGAACACCAGAAACTGAATGCCCTTCTGGGCCTGTGCGAAACGGCAGGATGCCGCCGTCAGGTGCTGTTGGAGTATTTTGGTGACAGCTGCGCACCTTGCGGCAACTGCGACACCTGCCAGTCGCCGCCCGAAACATTCGACGGTACGCTGGTTGCGCAAAAGGCCTTGTCTGCCGCCTACCGCACGGGCCAGCGATATGGCGCGGGATATCTGATCGATGTCCTGACCGGCCAGACCGACGAGCGCATCATGCGCAACGGCCACGACCAGACCAGCACCTTCGGCATCGGCAAGGACATAACCAAAACCGAATGGCAATCGGTGTTCCGCCAGCTGATTGCGCGCAACCTGCTGCAGGTCGACAGCGAACACGGCGGGCTCAGCATGACCGCGCAGGGGCAGGCTTTCCTGCGTCAAAAGCAAACGGTTTTACTGCGCAAGGCCACGCGCCGCGCCGCCCTGTCGGGCAAAGCATCGCGCAGCGGCAGTGATGCAGGATTGCTGCCGCCGGAAGATCAGGCGCTGCTCGCGGCGCTCAAAACGGCGCGCATGGAGATTGCCCGCGCGCAGGGCGTGCCGCCCTATGTCATTTTTCATGACAAATCGCTGATGGATATGGCCCTGCTGAAGCCCGACAACATGATGCGCATGGCGCTGGTGCACGGGATTGGCGAACAAAAATTGAAAAAATACGGGCCGGCGTTTCTGGCGGTTATCGCGAAGTTTTTATAATCCGCACGTTCGTTACCACCAGTGCTTTTGCCGCGGCATCGGCCCGTGCGCCAGATAATCGCGCAGCAGTTTTTTATACCGCGCCAATGACGATTTGATTTTGTTGTGGCGGATATCAATCAGATACTGCTCCGCTTTCCAGACGTTACGCTTGCTCGCGCGCCAGTCGGCGCCGGTATCGTCTAGATTCGCCACCTGATAGCCGATAATCTTGCCCGATTTATCGACATAGGGATCGTAATAGCTCAGTGCCAGATCGCGCAGGCTGCGGTATTTGGGCGGGCGGCCATGCAGCCCTTCGTCGCGCGAACGCGCCACCGCGCCCCAGCGGCCTTTTTGTTTGAAAACATATATGACATGGTCGAGGCCGTCCTTGCTCTCGAGGCTCATGACCAGCGGCGGGTAGCCGTGATGCTCCAGTATCGCCGCGGCGGCAAAGGCCGCCTCGTAGCAATGCAGCAGCCCGCGGCGCAGCGCCGATTCCGCCGAAGACAGCGTCTCCCCGCCCTTTTCGCGGTTATAGGGCAGCGTGCGCAGGTATTTTTGCACCTGCTTCGGCGTTTTCAGTTTTTTTGCCAGTTTTTCTGCAATGGTTGGTTTGGTCATGCGGGCGCGGCCTGTTTGCGTTTTGCCCATCATACACCAAACCCCGCCGCGCAGCCAGAAAAGCCGCGGGTGGCCCCAAGATAAGCCTTGCTATTCGCCGCCAGCTACAGAAAATGGGGGCAGGATTATTCAACAGGACGGGCCGACATGAGCAAGACCAACCGCAAACAAATGGACGAACTGAAAGCCCTGCGCGAAAAGCTGAACAAAGCCGACCGCAAAAAGGATTATTACACGGTGGTCGAAGCCTGCCTTGAGATTATCGCCCTTGATAAGCGCACAAAGAACCTCAACATCATCGCCCCCCTTTACCACAAGGACCTTGGCGAGGCGTATCTGAAGCTGCTGGAGTATGAAAAGGCGGTCGAGTGCCTGAACACCGCGCGCGAAGGATTGATTCAGTACCGCGCCACGCAAAAACTGAAATACCCCGAAGACTGGCTGGCCGAGATTTACGCCATCGAAAAGCTGATCCACAGAATTGAAAAAACGCATCTGAAATGAAAATATCTCCACATGAAAATATGGGTTGATGCCGACGCCTGTCCCAAGGTGATTAAAGAAATTTTATTCCGCGTTGCGGAGCGCACGCAAATCACCGTCGCCTTCGTGACCAACCAGTACCTGCATCTGCCGCCGTCGCCCTTCATTACCTTCACGCAAGTGCCGCCGGGCCCCGATGTCGCCGATGACGAAATCGCCTCACGCTGCAGCGCCGAAGACATCGTCGTTACCGCCGATATCCCGCTGGCTGCGCGCATTGTTGAAAAAGGCGGCCATGCGCTTGACCCGCGCGGCAAACTTTACGACCGCGACAACATCAAACAAATCCTCTCCATGCGCGATTTCATGGATTCTCTGCGCGGCAGCGGCATCGAAACCGGCGGCCCCGGCGGCATCGGCCAGCACGAACGCAACCTATTCGCCAATAACCTTGACCGCCTTATCACCGCGTATCAAAAACGCTCATAAATAATAGAAATACCTACAAAAGCCCCAGCGCGCGCAATTCCTGCCGCAGATGTTCGGGCAGCTCTTCGTGCCCGCTGCCCGCGGCCATATCGGGCGGGGCGTCTTCGGCATTCAGATAACGCCAGCCCTGAAACGCGCGGCGCGGCTGGCTGCGCACGGGGATCAGCTCGGCATCATGCACGATGGCGCAGTGATTGACGCCGTTGACATCGATATCGCGAAAATCCAGAAGCTTTTGCCGCGCAATCACAAACCCCTTGACCACCCAGTATATCGATCCGCCCGCCAGCAGTTCATCGGCGCGCTTGGGCGTATGACGCGTGACGTGCCACAGTTCCGGCTTGCGGCGCGCGCGGCGCAGGTCTGCCAGACATTGCTGCTGCCATTCCGCCAGATCGGCAAAACTTTCGGTGCCGACGGAAAGCTTGATGAGATGTACAACCATAAACCACCTTTTTGAGCCGCCCTGCTCAAGGAAAGGGCAAGGGCAAATGATGCCCCGTATGATTTCGTCTATAAAAGCCCTTTTTTCAAGCGTTTATTCATAAAAAAACCTGACCTGTATATAAAAGCTGGTCTGGCGGCTGCGAATCCGCGAAAATAAACCATTCTGCATCAATCTATTTCTACAAGGGACTGATATATGAAGGTCGATATTACGCTCGAAGAAAAATTAATCCTGAGGGTTTGCGGATACCTCCAGTCGAAATTAGCCAATCGCAATTTTGTTATACTGGCAATGTCTCTACTTGTAACGGTCGGCGTAACGCTTGCCATCGCCGACTTTTTAAACAAACAAAATTTTTTCGATGGGGCGCCTTCCATCATCCGGCAATCCCCCCATTTTGTTGTCGGTTGTTTGGTTTTTTTGGGCGCTTTCAAATTCCTGAATACGATTTTGCGTGTTCCTTTGTTTGACGCCGACGGCGCGCTGCTACGTCCGCATGAAGTGAGCATCGACAGCAAGGGGCTTCACAGGAAAAGTAGCCTCGAGACAACTTTCACAGACTGGCGCGGCATCAAAAAAATAGAAAAATTCGGCGATACCTTGCTGTTCTACACCGATAATCTGGCGGCGTACATCGTGCCCGAGAATGCCTTCGCTTCGCAGAAAGATGCGGATCTTTTTTTCTCGCAAGCGCTGAATTACTGGCACGCCGCGCAGGAAACCGCCAACCCGCCGCAGACACCCTGGGGCCACCCCGCACCCCACACACCTGCCCCGAACACACCGGAAGAACACGCCACGACCGCAGCCGATAGCCAAGAGAAGGCCTGATATGTCCCCACGCCCCCTGAACTGGTATCAGAACTGGTACGTCCAGAATATGATATGCGGATTTAAAACCGCTTTTTTTATCGGCTCTGCAAAAGGCTTTTCCACTTCATGGCATGCTGTCGCGGCGGCAATGGCAAGCTTTTTCGGCATCCAGCTTTTAATGGAAATTGCCGCCGGCGGCGCAAGCGGAAATCTGAATTATTACTGGTACCATTACCTCAGTATCCTTTTTATTCTGGTACTCGGCCTATCCTACCTGATCGGAAGCCTTGCGTGCCGCGGCGGCCGAGTGCTGGATTTTATGACAGCCTTTTTATACAGCTTCTTTTTCGTATTTATCATTTTTGCCACCCCGAATATCTTGGCGGATGCATGGTTTGCAAAAACAGGCCTTTACAGCCTGATGCAAAGAATTATTCCGGTATGGAGTTTTCTGATCGGGATCCGTATCGCGTGTTTTTTTATACCCAAAGAAAAACTCACACCGATTTTCTTTACCGGGCTCCTGTTTGCCGCAGTCACTTATACCCTGCACTACAATATCTACATGGGCAGTTTTTTTTATACCGAGAATGAGGAAGAGGATGCCAGCAGCTCCTCTTTCGAAACCCTGACCAGCGAAGAGATTTTCGAGTTGCAGCCTTCGCTGCGTGAAGCGGAAATCGGGAAAATTGCCGCCTCCAGACGAGGGCAGACGGATATCTACGCCATCGCTCTCGCCCTTTATCCTTATCAGGATGTTTTTATGCGCGACGTTAACTATGCCGCCGCGCAGATAAAAGAGAAACTGCGCATAGAACATCCCCTCAAGCTCATCAATCACGCGCTGACGGTTAAATATACACCGCTGGCATCGCAGTCCAACTTGCGTTTTTATCTGAAGACGCTTGCAAAAGAACGACTGCAACCCGAAGAAGATATTGCCCTGCTGTTTCTGACCAGCCACGGTGACAAGCAGCGCGGTTTGTCGGTAGGGCTCGACTATAATATCAGCCTGATGGAGTTTTCCCCCGAAGATCTGAAGAAAACCCTTGCGGACAGCGGGATTAAAAACCGCATCATCATCATTTCTGCCTGCCACAGCGGCGCATTCATTCCCGTCCTGCAGGATGAAAACACCATCATCATTACCGCCGCGCACAAGGACAAGACGTCTTTCGGCTGTTCTAACGACGCACCGATGACCTTTTTTACCGAAGCGTTTTTCAAAGATGGACTGTCGCAAACCACGGATATAGAAAAGGCCTTCGAGATTGCCAAGGCGAGCGTGCTGGCGCGCGAGAAAGCGGAAAAAATAAAAATACACTCCGATCCGCAAATTTTTATCGGCGCGAAAATCAAAGAAGCACTAAAAAAATATAAACCCGTAAAGCTGGTTGCAGATTAGCCGCCCCCCAACCACGAGCGCACTGCAAAGGCGGTCGCTACCTATGCGGTGGGCAGACGCAGCTTGAAACAGGCCCCGCGCGCCGCAGGAACATACTCGATACTGCCACCATGCGCCGTCAACAGCGCACGGGCAATCACAAGACCAAGCCCCGTACCGCCGCTCTCGCGGCGCGTTGTAAAAAACGGCGTAAAAATATTTTGTATATTGCCTTCCGATATGCCAGGCCCATCGTCGGCGATGACAATGTCAAGATCTGTGCCCGTTGTGGCGCAACGCAGCGTCACGCAAGACGCACCATGTTGCAGGCTGTTGTCGACAAGATTAGCGATCGCCGCCTCCATAACATCTGCTCCGATATGAAGAGAGACTTGTGGCACCTCGCCATCGATCCGTAACCTTCCTGCGTATCTCTCGGCAAGGGATCCCATAACAGATACCGCAGATGTTCTCTCGCTACCGGCGCGCATCATATCTGCCCGCGCAAGTTCCAAAAGACGATTGATAAGCTTTTTCAGCCTCTCGATATCTTTGGCCATATTGCCGATAAAACGCTGGCGCTGTTCGGGCGTCATATCGGCGCGATGATCCTGCATCAACTCGACGGCGCCCTGCATGGCCGTCAAGGGTGTTTTAATCTCATGCGCCAGCAACATCGCGAAGGAACGGATATAATCCGATCTCTGCTCTATTTTTGCCGACATTTCCTCGAAGCTACGGCTGAGCACGGCAAGCTCTTGTATAGGCGGCACCGGAATATTTGCATCGGATTTATCACCGGCCGCCAGCGCCAGCGCACGACGGCTAAGTACACGCAGCGGGCGCCCAATCGCATAGCTGAGCAGGAGAGCGACAAGCGCTGTCGCCCCAAGCACAAAAGCACCGCCCAGAAAGACTTTTTCTTTTTCGTCATATAGAGCCTTGAGAATATTGCGCGGCGAGCGGGAAATATAAACCGCGCCAACCACACGCCCCGCGTCTATGACAGGCACCGCGACAAACACCCGCGTATCCGTCCCGCGGCTGATGGAGGTCACAGGCGGACGCGGATTCTTCGATACACGCGCGCGCAGCATACTTTTATACTCCCCCCGCAGCGCGGCGGACACTTCCGGCAATTCGCCGAAAGAAAGCCCGATATCGCCGGTGCCCGCTACGACCACGCCCTGAGGATTCAGAACGCGCACACCCGATAAAAGGTGCAGTTTGGCCTTTTCAAGCGCGGGGTTGAGCTTTTCGCCCGCTACCCGCTCGAAGGCCTGCGGCGGGTGCGCCGGTACAGTCGCATCCGGCCTGCGCGGCAGAATATCCTCCGACCACAAATCCAAGCTTGGCAAAAGCGGATCGTATTTTTCATCCTTGTCTGTACGCACCGCGGAAACGGGATTGCCGTAGCCGGACGGAAGCTCGCCGCCCTGTCGCAGGGCCTCTGCATAGAAAGCCGATACAAGGGCAGCCTGCGATAGCAACTCGCCTTCTGTCTGACGCACCAATTCGTTTTCATACACGCGGAAAAAATAGCCGCCGCTGATCTGGATCAAAAGAATGATCAGCAAAATAGCTGTAAAAACCGTCGACAGACGAAACGTTTTTTTCACGACCCACATGCGCCCATTTTATAGCCGATGCCATGCGCGGTTGAAATCACATCGTCTACCCCTGCCGCCGCGAATTTGCCGCGAATACGGCGAATATGGCTGTCAATCGTACGATCACTAACGGTCATGTGCACGCCATAAGCGCCATCCATGAGCTCGTCACGTGTAAAAACTTTATGCGGACTGCGGAAGAGCGCCATCAGCAACATAAACTCTGTCGCCGTCAGCGGAATAAGCGTCTCGCCTGCCCGTGCCGTATAGCTGGCCACATCAAGCGAAATTCTGCCATGAACCTGCGTAAGCTGTGCGGGTGCCGCGGCTACTGAAAAACGCTTTAGTATTACGTTGATACGCGCAACCAGTTCCCGCGGGCTGAAGGGTTTGGTCATGTAATCATCACCGCCGATTTCGAGGCCGATGATTTTATCAATCTCCTCGTCACGGGACGACAGAAACAGCACGGGCACATCGCCAGCGCGGCGCAAGCGGCGGCAGACCTCCAGCCCGTCCATTTCGGGCATGGAAATATCAAGAACGACCAAATCGGGCTTTGTTTGCTCAAAAACCTTCAGCGCAGCAGCACCATCTACAGCCTCAAGGGCGCGCATGCCGGATTTTTCGAGAGTGAACACAATCACTTCGCGAATATGCGCGTCATCGTCAACAACAAGAATCTGTTTGGCCATGTTTGTAAACCTTTATGGCATATTATTGGCAATTCTACGGATGGTCAATCCGGCTGCCTTACCTCGTCGCGCAGGCGCGCGCGTTGCCATGTCCATGAACGCCAGTTGCCTTCCTGCTGCAAAACCAGCTTATGCGTTAACGCTTTAATTTCTTGGTCTATAACCGTTGCGTAGGGTGGATTTTGCTGAAGAAGCTTTTGCAAGCCAGGTATCGCATCCGGCCCGATATGCCTCAAATAACCAATATCGACGCGCGGGACACCCTCCGCTGCATGCGTCAATCCGCGGTTCACATTGTAATCAGCAATAAACCGGCCAAAGTTTACAAAGCTGCATATATAAAGAACCGTCACCAATACCAAAGCATTGACATTCGTCAGCCAGCGGTTGTCCTTGCGCAAATATATACGTGCGATTATCAACGCCATGCCGATAATAATCAATCCGATCCAGACAAGTGCGGCCGTCCGCAAATAAGTAAGCTTATAAGCATCTATATAAGCCACAAGTCGCGCCATCGCCGAAAAAGCCAAAAACACGTTTTGTGCAATCCATACATAGACCCCCGCACGGGCATAAATATCATTACGTCCCGCCCGCGCATCACCGAAGGCGACCAACACATAGACCGCTGCAATCAGCGTGGTCGCGATCAGCGGATAAGCGCCGGCCCGGGCGTAATGTGCATATGACACCCCATCGGGCAGGGTACCGCGACCCCACAGGAAAGCGATATCGAGGCCGTTCTGCACAGCAAACATCAAATTGAAAACTAGCAGGGATATTTTCAGGGAATTTTCGCTCAGCCACATATCTATATTTTCATGCGTCCGCGTAAGGGCACGCGCGCCGCCGGCCCGCGAAAGCGCGAAGCGTGGACGCAGCAGCCCCCATATCAACACCCCGAAGTAAACCCAGAACAAAAGCCGCGAGAAAGACCAAAGTGCCGAGATATCAAATTGCCGAAAATATGACGCGATAACAGGGTTTGCCAGGCTAAACAAATAAGAAAACATGACCGCCAAACAGACCGGTAGTACGGTGTAGCGCACAAAACCCGACGCCATTATTTTTTTGGATTTTCGCAATTTTGCGAACAGTTTCCAGTCAAAGCGCCACTGCAAGAAAAGCCTGCCCAGAAGACACCAGATATCCAACGCCCATATCCTCACGTCATCGAGAACCGCTCGTTTCCCCGATACCAGCAGCACCGCGAGCAAAAAAATAAACATTAATATCGACAGGATATTTGGCCTGTCAAAAATATTGATTGCCAGTATCAACGCCGCCAACGCCAACAGGCGCCCCAGCCCTGTTGCAATGAGATTTATATTCGCGAGAACGATGCATCCAAGGACAAGCCCAGCATAAAGCCCGAGCGTCCAACCGACAGGCTGATCGTAGAATAGCGCATCGGCTGCCACGACCATAAATAGGCATAGCGCGCTCTTCGCGCCGATCCTTTGAAAAATACGCCTAGCAGCCATGTCTTCCTCCTGCCCAGAAGAATTGTTTCGCGCATTAACATGCGGGGAGAAAATAATCGTCTTTGCACCGCTCACCTCATTCCTTTCAGAATAGGGGTGAAATGTGCCGCCTTGATGGCAGGGATAAGGCCATTTGTGCAAATTTTGTGCAGATAGCGGGAATTGCCGCATAAGCCCTGCGGATATCACATCGATATCAGGGCGTAGAAAACACCACGGCTTCGGCATTTTCGGCATGCCAGCAGGCATGAATACCGCCATCGGTGCGCAGTTCAAGCGCCAGCCAGTTGCGCGCGCGCAAGTAGCGGCGTTTGCGCTGGGCATTCATGTGTTCCATGCGGATATCGATATTGCGGTCGATATCCTGCACCCCCTTGCTCAGCCATTCGCAGCACCAGACGACAAACGGGCTGGCCGGCTTATGCGCGATGCCGGAGGCGATGAACTGGTGGATAACCCGCGCCCCGCGGCGGATGGTAGAGCGCGCGCCAAGGTGGATTTCACCCGACAGCGACGTCACCTGCATATCCGTCCTGTCGGCGGTATCCAGCAGCGCATACAAAAGTCGCAGCCATTCCACGCGGTGCGCGGGAATGCGCCACTGGTCGTGGATATCGTCGGCGAATTGCTTGGGGTTTATTTTTTGCGGCAGCAGCCGGGCGATAAAAGACGGAAACCCTGTCAATATCGGATCCAGCAAAGAGAAATGCGATGTCGCCAGCGGCACGCTGGAGACGAAAACCAGATGTTTTCTATCCCCCGACAGTCCGCCCAGTGCCTGTTCAAGCCAGCGCCATCCGGCAGCGCCCATCACCTGCTTGCGCGTTCTTTCGCTGCGAAGGTCAGGCACGACAATCGCCGCAGGCCCCAGCGTTATCGCCATTCCCGCCGTTTGCGCATCGGCGGGCGCCGCCATGCCACGCTGGAACAGGAAAAAAGCTTCGCGCGCGGCGCGGAAGATGCCTTGATACACGGGGCTTTGCTGATGTTTAAAAGCCCAGCTGCCCCAGCCGTCAAAAATATCGTGATCGTCCCATATCATCACCGATGGCACACGGGCCATCACGCTGCGCACATGCGGCTGCGCCCAGTGGTTCATGTAATAGGCGAAATAATAATCACGGATTTGGGCATATACATCGCCGGGCAGCGGCGCCTTGTACTGCTGGCGCTTGGGCAGGGTTTTATAGGCCGCGAGAAAAGGAATATCGCGCCAGACGCTGTCAGCATAAAGCTGGTCGCCGCCCTGCACCAAGAGATGGAATTTTTCCTCGCAGTGGGTATCTTCCAGATGTTCCCACAGCGCGTTGCGGCCGGGCAGCGGCTTTTTAAACGCGCTTTCCGTTTCCGCACCGTTGCAGGATACATAGGCGATACGCAGCGAATCCCCCGCCCCCGGTACAGAAAATTCATAGCCGGTGCCATTGATGTCATAGTGATGACTTGCCGTAGCGGCGGATTTTTCGACATCGAAATCGAAAACCCAGAAACGGCCTTGCGCCGTATCTGCGACGACTGTGCCCGCAACAGGCTGGCCATCCAGCGTACAGACGACTTCGCGCGCGCTGTAAAACAGCACGCGATAGCCAGCGCGCCCGGCCATATCGCCGCGCGCATATAAAACCGGCCCGAATTCTCTGGCAAAAACCTGCTGCGTTTCCATGCGCAAATACATAGCATCCTGCACGGAAATGCAAAGGACATTCTGACAAACCGGAGAAAAAATAAAATATGTAAAGAGGCAATACCGAACAGGCCGCGCTTTTTTTCACAAATCTTGCTAGAGTGCCGCTATCCCGCTTACCCTCAAGACCGGACACCATGAAAGTCCTGATTATCGAAGACGACGCGAAAGTCGCCGACTACATCAAAAACGGCCTTGCCGAAAACGGCCATGCCGCCGATGTCGCAGGCAATGGCAAGGACGGCCTGTTTCTGGCCACCACCGAAAAATATGACGTGATGATTGTCGACCGCATGCTGCCGGAACTGGACGGGCTGACCATCATCAAAACCCTGCGCGGCGCGGATAACGCGACGCCCGCCCTCATCCTCTCCGCACTGGGCGAGGTGGATGACCGCGTGAAGGGCCTGCGTTCGGGCGGTGATGATTATCTTGTGAAGCCCTTCGCCTTTTCCGAACTGCTGGCACGCATCGAGGTATTATACCGGCGCGGCACCCAGAGCGCCGTTACCGAAACCCGCCTGAGCGCGCGCGGCATCGAGCTGGATCTTTTGTCGCGCAAGGTTTTTCGCGATGGCAAGGCGCTGAACGATATCCAGCCACGCGAATTCCGGCTACTGGAATACCTGCTGCGCCACAAGGGGCAGGTTGTGACGCGCACCATGCTGCTTGAAAACGTCTGGGATTATCATTTCGACCCGCAGACCAACGTCATCGACGTGCATATCAGCCGCCTGCGTGGCAAGGTCGACCGCAACGCCGACAACCCCATCATCAAAACGGTGCGCGGTGCAGGCTATATCATCGAAGAATGACATGACCGGCGCGCGCAAATATACCAGCAGCTCCAGCTTCAAAATGGCTTTGCTGTTCGGCATTTTGCTGGGCCTTGGCGTGATTGTACTGGGCTATTTCGGTTATTACTTCGCGCGCGGCCATTTCATTCACGGCACGCAGGATACGGTCGATACCGAAATCCGCTATCTGGCGCGGATGGATGACGCGGCGCTGCGCGCAGCCCTGCAATCCCCCGCCGCGGGACGCCTTTACCTGCTGCAGGGCGCGGATGGCGCACCGATTGCCGGCAATATCCGCGCCTGGCCCGCCGCGCAGGCCAAACTCGGCGACAGCGGTTTGATGCTGGTCACCGCGGGCGGCAAACGCTATGCGGCGAAAATGCAGCCGCTTCAAGATGGCCGCACGCTCTATGCCGGCGTCGATGTGACCAAGGTTATTCATGATTATAATTTCATGCTGGGCCTTTGCCTGCTGAGTATTATCCTGATGATGATCGTTATTACGGTCAGCTTTTTCATCAGCACATTTGTCGTCAGCCGCACCAACCGCATTGCCGCCACCGCCAAGACCATCATGGATACAGGCAATCTGTCGCAGCGCGTGGCGATTGATTCGAAATGGGATGATCTCAGCTACCTCTCCGGCGTTCTGAATGCGTTTCTGGCGCGTACCGAAACGCTGGTCGAAGGGGTGCAGCGCGTATCGGACAATATCGCCCATGACCTGCGCACCCCGCTGACGCGCCTGCGCAACAACCTCGAAACCCTGCGCCGCATCGACAGCCGCGCCGCCGACGAGCTGATTGCCGAGGCCGACCATATCCTCGCCACCTTCAACGCGCTTTTGCGCATTGCCCGCATCGAAACCGCCCGCAAGAAAACGCAGTTCACCGATATAGACCTTGCGCCGCTGCTGCGCGATGTGGCCGACCTGTATGAACCGATTGCGGAGAGTAAAAACATCACCCTTGCGCTTGATCTGGCCGATGCCCGCCTGACGGGGGACCGCGACCTGCTGTTTCAGGCTTTTGCCAACCTGCTCGACAACGCCATCAAATTCAGCCCCGCAGATGCCTGCATCACCCTGACGCTCGCCACGGCGGAGGGGCATATCCATGCCGCCGTGCGCGATGAAGGCCCCGGCATTCCCGACCACGAAAAAGAAAAAGTCTTCACCCGCTTTTTCCGCGGCGACCAGAGCCGCCATACCCCCGGCAGCGGCCTCGGCCTCAGCCTTGTCGCCGCCGTCGCAGATTTGCATGACGCGCGCATCGTTCTTGAAAACGCCGCGCCGGGTTTGCGTGTAAAATTAATATTTTAGCAACATTACAATTATTTAATGAGCCAGTGAGCCGCGCGCCATTTAAAAGAGAATAAAATTATAAAGATGGAACGCATGAAAATCGCAATTATCGGCACCGGCATCTCCGGCCTTGGCGCAGCATGGCTGCTGAACCAGAAACACGACATCACGGTGTTTGAAAAAAACGCCTATGTCGGCGGGCATAGCCGCACCATCGATGTCAGCGCCAACGGCACGGCGCGCCCTGTCGATACAGGGTTTATCGTTTTCAACCACCGCAACTATCCGCTGCTGACCGGCTTTTTCAAGCATCTCGGCGTGGCGACGCAAAAAAGCGATATGTCTTTCGGCGCCAGCGTCGGCAACGGCTTTCTTGAATACGGCAGCAAGGGCATGTTCGCGCAAAAACGCAACCTGCTGCGCCCGCAATTCTGGGGCATGGTTGCCGATATTCTGCGTTTCAACCGCACCGCCGAACAATATGCCGACAGCGATATCACCCTTGGCGACTTGCTGGATAAAATGCGCATGGGCGAATGGTTCCGGCTTTATTATCTGCAGGCGATGGGCGCGGCGATCTGGAGCTGTCCTGTCGAAACCATCCTTGCCTTTCCCGCCGCGACCTTCATCCGGTTTTTCAAAAACCACGGCCTGCTGACGGTCAACGACCATCCGCAGTGGTACACCGTCAGCGGCGGCAGCCGCGAATATGTGCGCAAAATGACGGCGCCTTTTGCCGATAAAATCCGCCTGAACTGCGGCGCCGCCGCTGTCGTTCGCACCCAGAACCATGTCGAGATTACAGACACCCGCGGCGAGACGCATATATTCGACCATGCCGTCATCGCCTGCCACGCCGACGAGGCGCTGTCACTGCTGAAAAACCCGACGGCAGATGAAAAATCTGTTCTGGGCGCGTTCGGTTATCAGAATAATGACATCGTGGTTCACTCCGACACCAGTTTCATGCCCAAACACCGCGGCGCATGGGCGAGCTGGATTTACCTATCCGAAAACATGCAGGACAAACGAAACGCGCTTTCGCTGACCTATTGGATGAATAACCTGCAAGGCCTCGCGCCCGATGTGCCCGTGCTGGTCACGCTCAACCCGCACCGCGCGCCGGATGCGTCGATGGTATTCGACCGCCATACGTTCAAACATCCGGTTTTCACGCTGGAGGCGATCCGCGCCCAATCGCGCGTGGCCGATATACAAAATAAAGACCGCCTGTCTTTCTGCGGCGCATGGCAACGCTATGGCTTTCACGAAGACGGGCTGATGAGCGCGGTTGCCGTTTGCGAAAATCTGGGATGCAAAGCACCATGGATATGACGCCGCAAATCATGTTCGGGCAGGTGATGCACAAACGCCTCTTCCCGAAGGTGAACGGCTTCACCTACGGCATTTATTACCTCTGCCTGCCTTTGTCGAAAATCCGCGATATTCCGTCCTCGTGGCGTTTCGGCATTGACCGCCCCGCCCTGTCGTCGTTTTTGACGCGCGACCACGGCGCACGCGACGGTGGCGACCTTGGCGTCTGGGCGCGCGGGCTTTTGAAGCAGGCGCAGGTCGATACCGCGGACGGCGAGATTATGCTGCTAACCATGCCGCGCACGCTGGGGCATGTGTTCAACCCCGTCAGTTTCTGGCTGTGCCATGACAGCGCAGGTCATCTGCGCGCCGTGATTTGCGAAGTGAATAATACCTTCGGTGAAACCCACAGCTATATTTGCAAACCCCCAGCAGGCGGCGTTATCGAGAATGACACATGGATGGAGGCGGAAAAGGTTTTTCACGTCTCCCCCTTCCTCAAACGCGAAGGGCGTTACCGTTTCCGTTTCGCCCTTCAGGGCCAGCAGGTCGGCATCTGGATAGATTTTTACGATGCTGAAAGCAAAAAGCAGCTGCTGACAGCCTTGAGCGGCCGGCTCTGCCCCCTCACGGCGTCCAGCCAGCGCCGCGCCTTCTGGCGGCATCCGCTGGTCGCGCTGGTCGCGGTCATGCGGATTCACTGGCACGCCGTCAAATTGGTGGCCAAGGGTATCAAATACATCCCGAAGCCCCTGCAAAAGCCGGAGAAAACCAGCGTGACCACCAACCTTACAGATTTGTAATGTTTTATTCATGCCCGATTTAGGGGCACAGCTTTAATGTCGCGGCATCATCAAGAGGTAAAAACATGATTTCATCCACGGCAACAGACAGCTTCCTGCGCAATCTCGACCGCCTTGAATGCGGTCATATCACCATCGAAACCCCGGACGGAAAAACGCGGGTATTCGAAGGCACCGCCCCCGGCCCTGCCGCCGTTTTGTCGCTGCGCGACTGGCGCGTCATCGGCAATCTGGCCGTGCATGGCGATATCGGTTTTGCCGAAGATTACCGCGAAGGCCTGTGGGATACGCGCAACCTGCAGGATTTGCTTTCCCTCGCCCTTGCCAATGAAAAGGCGATTGACGCGTTTATTTTTGGCAGCATGCCCGCGCGTGTTCTGGCGCGGCTGTCGAACCTGCTGCGCATCAATACCCTGCGCGGCAGCAAACGCAATATCAGCGCGCATTACGACCTCGGTAATGATTTTTACCGCCTGTGGCTCGACCCGACGATGACGTATTCTTCGGCCATTTTCAAAAATGGCGAACAGGATTTGCGTCAAGCGCAACTGGCGAAATATGACCGCCTGATCGACGGCACGCACAGCACCAGCGGCAAAGTGCTGGAAATCGGCTGCGGCTGGGGCGGTTTTGCAGCGCGCGCGCTTGAACGCGGCGATTATGCCGTCAAGGGCATCACCCTGTCGGCCCGTCAGAAAGAATATGCAGATGCGCACCTGAACGGCCGTGCCGATATCGCCCTTGAAGACTACCGCCACCAGCAAGGCACCTATGACAGCATCGTGTCGATTGAAATGTTCGAAGCCGTCGGCGAACAATACTGGCCCGCCTATTTCGAAAAAATCGCGCAGCTGCTGAAAAAAGGCGGCCATGCGATGATCCAGACCATCACCATCGCCGACAGCCGTTTCGCCCGTTACCGCGAAAGCGGCGATTTCATCCGCAAATTTATTTTCCCGGGCGGCATGCTGCCGAGCCCGTCGCGTTTTGCCGCCGCGGCAAACGCCGCGGGCCTGCGCGTCACCGACCGTTTCGATTTCGGTCAGGACTACGCCCGCACGCTGGAAATGTGGCTGGAGAATTTCGACAAAGCCAAGCCGCAGGTGCTTGCACAGGGCTATGACGAAAAATTCATCCGCATGTGGCGGTTTTATCTGGCGGCCTGCATCGCAGGCTTCCGCACCGGCCGCACCGACGTCATGCAGGTGGGGCTTGCCCATGCGTAAAACAATCGCCGCCCTTGCCGTGATGCTGACGCTGTGCGCATCGCCCGCGCGGGCGGATGATTCCTGCGCCGCCACCTATATCCGCAGCGCGCAAATGGTGGGCAAGGGCCCCTTCACCTTTGCGTTCTGGCATGTCTATGACGCAGCGCTTTATGCACCCGAAGGCCGTTATGCCGCCGATGCGCCGCATGCGCTGAAACTCGTTTACCGCCAGAACATCAAGGGCCGCAAAATCGTCGACAGTTCGATCGACGAAATGCGCAAGAATGGCGCCAAAGACGATAAAAAACTGGCCGCGTGGGGGCGTCAGATGGCCGCGATATTCCCCGACATCGCCCCCGGCGACAGCCTGACCGGCGTTTACACCGGAAGCGGCACCGTGTTTTGTCAGGAAGGCCGCAAAATAGGCCATATCGACGGGCACGACTTCGCGCGCCACTTTTTCGGCATCTGGCTGTCCGATAAAACCAGCGCGCCCGACCTGCGCCGCAAACTGCTGGGGGGCACATGACCGCGCTGCGGCTTTCAGGCAAAATCTCTTATGGTCTTCTGGCCTTTCCGCTGGCCTTTGCCGGATTGCCTCTTTACATCCATGCGCCCGATTTTTACGCCGTCGAATACGGCGCCAGCCTCGCGTTTCTGGGCGGCGCTTTGTTTGTGATACGCCTGTTCGATGCGCTGGTCGATCCCTTCATCGGGCGCATGTCGGACAAATTCCACCATCAGCGCGGGTTGATCATGGCGGCGGCAGGCGCGGTTTTTGCAGCCGCCTTTGCGGCCCTGTATAACCCGCCGCCGTCGGTTGAAATTTTCTGGTTCGTGTGCAGCGCGTTTCTGGCAACGCTGTCGTTCAGCGTGCTGCTCATCAACCTCAATGCCGTCGGCGCGCTGGCGGCGGGTGATGCGGCGGGGAAAACCTCTCTCAGCGCGTGGCGAGAGGGGTTCGGCCTTGCAGGGCTTTTAACCGCAATGATTTTGCCCGCCCTTCTTGGCGATATGCCCCGCTATGCACTTGCCGGCGCCTTTTGCGCCCTGCTGGCCAGTGCGGTTTTTTTCGTCTGGTATCGCAGCCTATCCCTGCGCGCGCCTGCGGGCAGCGCGGCCCAGCTGCCGTTTCGCAGCCTGATGACGCCGGATTTCCGCCGGTTTTTTGCGGTCTATGGCATCAGCATGCTTGCCTCCTCTCTGCCGGCCGTATTGTTTTTGTTTTACGTGCGCGACTGGCTGGGGGCGGAGGATAAGGCAGGGCTGTTCCTGATGATCTATTTCGCCGCGGCGATTATATCCGTCCCCCTGTGGCAAAAGGCCGTGAAGCATTTCAGCCCCGAGCGTGTATGGATGTGCGGCATGGGCCTCTCCGCCGCTTTTCTGTGCGCCGCCGCCTTCATCGGGCCGGGCGATGTGCAGATTTATGCGGCCATCTGCCTTCTGACAGGCATCGGTTTCGGGGCGGAGATTTTTCTGCCGCCCGCCCTGCTGTCCCGCCGCATTGCGGGTGCAGGCATGGATGCCCATACATCGTCGTATTTCGGTATTTATGCGTTTTTCATGAAAATGTCGCTGGCGGCGGCAACGGCGCTGGCCTTCATTACACTGGATATCGCCGGCTTCAAACCTGCCGCAGACTCCCCCGATTGCGGGCATGCCGCGCTGGTTGTGCTGTATGCGATGATACCGGCCGCCATCAAGCTTTTCGCCATCTTTGTTCTTGTCAAAACGGAAAAAAACCATGAAACATCTTCTCATCACCTGCATACTGGGGGCCACCATGCTGCTTAGCGCCTGTTCATCCATCAAAGTCGACGACTACAAAGACACCACGCCGCCCGTGTCGCTGTCGGCGTTTTTCAACGGCCCCGTCAAAGGCTGGGGTATCCTGCAGGACCGCAAGGGCAAGGTCACGCGCCGTTTCGATATCGATATGCACGGCGAATGGAAAGGCGATACCGGCGTTCTGCGCGAACAATTTACCTTCTACGACGGTGAAAAACAGGAACGCGTCTGGAACATCAAAAAAATGCCCGACGGCACCTATCAGGGTACGGCCGGCGATATTCTGGGCACCGCCAAGGGCAAAGCCAGCGGCAGCGCCGTGCAGTGGAAATATGAAATGGATCTGCCGGTCGGCAATACGACCTATCGCATCACCTTCGACGACTGGATGTTCCAGATGAACGGCGATGTGCTGGTCAACCGCTCGTATCTCAAAAAATTCGGGTTCACCGTTGCCGAACTGACGATTTTCATGCAAAAGCAGAAATAAAATCACATGTCATATAGCGGCAAAAATTACTGGATCATCGGCGCCTCCAGCGGTATCGGGGCGGCGCTGGCGCATGAACTGGCGCGGCGCGGCGCACGGCTTTGCCTGTCCGCACGGCGCGCCGATGCGCTGCAATCCGTGCTGGCCACGCTTGGCCAGATCCATACCGCGCTGCCGCTGGACGTGACCAAGGTCGATGACGTCGCCAAGGCAGCCGCATCGCTGCAGGGTACATTTGGGCGCATAGACGGTGTTATACTGCTCTCCGCCATCTATACGCCCGCGGCGATCGAAAAAATCGACCTTGCCGCCGCGCGCGATATTATCGATGTGAATCTGATGGGCACGCTGAACTGTCTGCATGTCGTGCTGCCGATACTGCACAGCCAAAAAGGCGGGCAAATCGCCCTTTGCGGCAGCGTCGCGGGATACAGGGGGCTGCCGAACGCCCAGCCCTATGGCGCGACCAAGGCCGCCATCATCAACCTTGCCGAAAGCCTGAAGCTGGAAACCACCGGAACCGGCATCGATGTGCGCGTGATCAACCCCGGTTTTGTGCGCACGCCAATGACGGATAAAAACAGCTTCGACATGCCCATGATTATCAGCCCCGAACAGGCCGCACGCAGCCTGGCCGACCAGCTGGCGGGCAGCGGCTTTGAAATCCACTTCCCCAAAAAATTCACCTGGGCCATGAAAATCCTGCGCCTGTTGCCCGATGCGCTTTATTTCCCGATCGTCCGCAGGATGACATGACCGTTCTGCGGCTTATTCTCGGCGATCAGCTGTCGCGGAATATTTCCTCCCTTTCGGATATCGACAAGGAAAAGGATATCATTCTCCTCTGCGAGGTATGGGAAGAAGCCACCTACGTCAAACATCACAAAAAGAAAATCGCTTTTTTATTCGCCGCCATGCGCCATTTCGCGGCGGAGCTGTCGGCGGAAGGTTTCCGCGTGCACTACACCCGCCTTGACGATCCGGACAACGCCGGCAGTTTCGCGGGCGAGGTCGCGCGCATCGCCGCGCGCTACCGCGCGACGTCTATCGCCGTGACGTTTCCGGGGGAATACCGCGTTTTGCAGTCGATGCAGGCATGGGAAAAATCCCTCGGCATCCCTGTCGATATTCGCGGCGATGACCGCTTTCTTTGCACGCCGGATGAATTCAAGACATGGGCGGCAGGGCGTAAAAGCCTGCGCATGGAATTTTTCTACCGCGAGATGCGCCAGCGCTACAATATCCTGATGGAGGGCGGCAAACCCGCGGGCGGGCAGTGGAATTACGACGCCGAAAACCGCAAACCGCCCGAAGATAGCGGGATGTTCCGCTCAACGCCGCTGTTTTTCAAACCGGACGAGATAACGCAGGACTGCCTGCAGCTGGTGGCCACGCGTTTTGCGCATCACTTCGGCGATCTGGAGCCGTTCCATTTCGCCGTTACGCGCGCACAGGCGCACGAGGTTCTCGCCCACTTCATCCGCGAACGCCTGCCGCTGTTCGGCGATTATCAGGACGCGATGCAGCAGGGCAACCCGTGGATGTATCATTCATTCCTGAGCGCCTATATCAACTGCGGGCTTCTGGATGTACGCGAGGTGGTGGCCGCCGCCGAAGACGCCTACCGCGCGGGCAAGGTACCGCTCAACGCGGCCGAAGGCTTCATCCGCCAGATTATCGGCTGGCGCGAATATGTGCGCGGCATCTACTGGATGGAAATGCCGGATTATGCGGAGAAAAACGCGCTCGGCGCGACGCGTAAACTGCCGTGGTTTTACTGGTCTGGCGATACGCGCATGAACTGCCTGAAACAATGCGTCAGCGAAACGCGCGAAAACGCCTATGCGCACCATATCCAGCGGCTGATGGTACTGGGCAATTTCGCGCTGCTGGCCGGCATCGACCCCAAGGACGTCAACGAATGGTTTCTGGTCGTCTATGCCGATGCCTATGAATGGGTGGAAATGCCCAACGTATCGGGCATGATTTTATTCGCCGACGGCGGATATCTAGCCAGCAAGCCCTACGCGGCCAGCGGCGCCTATATCAACAAAATGTCTGATTACTGCCGCGGCTGCGCCTATAGCCCCGACAAAAAACAAGGGCCGGACGCCTGCCCGTTCAATTATCTTTACTGGGATTTCCTGCTGCGTAACCAGAGCAAGCTCAAGGGCAATCCGCGCCTCTCGATGCCCTACAGCACGCTTGGCAAAATGGACGCCGCGCGCAAAGAACAAATTACCGCCGATGCAAAAGCGTTTCTGGACGGACTAGAATAGTTTTCATTCCCCTGCCCTGCACAACCCCACGCACACAGCACGCCCCACAAAATCCAAAAACACAAAAGCCCCCGTAAGGGGGCTTGGGAGAAAAGTGGTGGTGGAGGTAGGATTTGAACCTACGAACTCATAAGAGGGCAGATTTACAGTCTGCTGCCATTGACCGCTCGGCCACTCCACCACACGGGGACAGCTATTATCATGAAAACACAATAAATTGCTGTTTTTATTAAATTTCGCGTTGACAGTTACGGGAATTAAGGTAAATTGCCGGAAACGTCTAACGAAAGATTGAAGCTTTATGTCACAAAAAGAAAAGAAATTCCAGCCCAAATCTAAAAATTTTGCAGGCCGCAGCGGCGGCGGCAAATTTGGCTCCCGCGATGGCGGGAAGGCTGGGGGCAAGAGCTTTGGCAAACCGGGCCGCAGCTTTGGCGGCAAAGACAAAAAATTTGGCAATAAATTTGAAGGGGATAGAGACGAGCGCCGTCCCCGCCGCGAAGGCGGCGATTTCAAACCGCGCCGTCCGCGCGAAGACGGTGAATTCCGTCCGCGCCGCCCGCGTGAAGATGGCGAGTTCCGCCCCAAGCGCGATTTCGGCGACCGCAAGCCGCGCCGTGATGACGGCGATTTCAAACCCCGCCGTCCGCGTGACGATGGTGATTTCAAACCGCGCCGCCCGCGCGAAGACGGCGAGTTCCGTCCCAAGCGTGATTTCGGCGACCGCAAACCGCGCCGCGATGATGGCGATTTCAAACCGCGCCGTCCGCGTGACGATGGTGATTTCAAACCGCGCCGCCCGCGTGAAGACGGCGAGTTCCGTCCCAAGCGTGATTTCGGCGACCGCAAGCCGCGCCGTGATGATGGCGACTTCAAGCCCCGCCGTCCGCGCGAAGATGGTGATTTCAAACCGCGCCGCAGCTTTGACGACCGCGGGCCGAGCGCCAAACGCTATGGCGAAAAGCCCTCCGCACGCAAATCCGCGCCGCGCACACGCGATACCTATGAACAGCGCGTCCCCGTCGAGGCTTCGGATGATACGCGCCGCAAGCTGAAATCGGAACGTGCCTCCTACGGCGCGCCCTCGCCCGCATATTTCTATGGCCACCATGCGGTGCGTGCGGCGATTCAAAACCCGCAGCGTCATATCCAGCGTCTGCTGGTGACCGAAAGCGGGTTCGCGCAGATTCAGGAAGCATACGACGCCGCCCTCGCCGCCGGTATCCGCCGGCCGGAGCCGACGTTTGTCGAAAAAGAAGACATCGACCGCCTGCTGCCGCGCGACGCCGTGCATCAGGATGTCATGGCCGACGTCAAGCCGCTGGAAGACGTTTTCCTGCAGGATATCCTGAACGGTCTTGCCGACAATTCGACCATCATCGTTCTCGATCAGGTCACCGACCCGCATAACGTGGGCGCGATCCTGCGCACGGCTGCCGCCTTTGGCGCGACCGCCGTTGTGGTACAAAAGCTGCATGCCCCCGATATCACGGGCACGCTGGCCAAAACGGCCTCCGGCGCGGTTGAACATGTGCCGCTGGTGCGCGAAGTAAACCTGAGCCGTGCGCTTGAACAACTGCGCGACGCGGGCTTTACCTGCATCGGCCTTGACGAGCGCGGCAAAACCACCATCGCCGAGGCTGCCCCGCGTGGCCGCGTCGCGCTGGTGATGGGCGCCGAAGGGGATGGCCTGCGCCGTCTGGTTGCCGAAAATTGCGACACGCTGGCCAAACTGCCGACCAGCGGGCCGATCGCCAGCCTGAACGTATCGAACGCCGCCGCTGTGGCGCTGTACGAAGTCATTCGCGCGGCCGAATAATCGGGGCAATTTCACCCCCCGCCTAAACGGCTACCACTGGCATCGATAGAGAATAAAAAAACAAAAAGCGCCGCCCTGAAAACACGGGGCGGCGTTTTTTGGTGATGCGAATCATCGCTATGAATGCCGCCTGCGAACCGCCGCATCACGCGCAGCCGATATCGCAAAAAAAATTTATAGCACCGCCGCGCCGCAGCCACACAAAGGCGCCGCGCGCGGTGCATAAGCGCCCCCATGCGCCTGCTAAAATAACGCCACCAATATCAGTAAATTTCCGGACGTACCCGAACGTACAAAGACGTACATCGGACGCGTACGCGGTATAGATAAAAGTTTATCTATCGCCAATTACATCAAATACATTTGAAATTGTTGGTTTAATTAAAAAAATCTTCAGCCCCGTTTGATAGCATTTAAGTGTAGTCATTTTTCGGGTTGTTTTTACATGCACCAACACATTACGCCGCATCACACCCACCCGAAAGACCCGCTGCTGCGTTCCCTCGTCGGTAGCGTAGCCGTCGGCATGCCCAGTCTGTTCATGGTTGTCTGGTTGCTCCGGAATTCCCCCATTCTTGAACAACCTGCGTTGATAGCCCTGATCATTCTGGGCATGGCTGCGGCTAATTTTATTGCCGTCGTCCAGCTGGAAAAACGCCGGACGGAGCTTGGACGCCTGACCTTGCACGCGCTGGTGCTGACAGTGGGCGTTGTGCTGCTTTATATTGTGGCGGATGCGCTCAACCGCTTTGCGATCGATTTCGGATACCGCTGGCTTTACCCGCCGGTGCTGGCGGTCATCGGGGTGATTTATCTGGCGCTGTTCCGTGAACGGCACTTCTGGATCAAAAGCCTGCTGGCCGTGAACGGCATCACGCTGGCGGCGCTGTGGTGTCTGGGCGTATCGGAAAAACTGGCTTTGCCGTTTTAAGCGAAAAATCAGATTTGCGGATCAAAGGCGCTGGCCTGCGTGCGCACGAAACGCGCGGCACGTTCTTCGGCATCCAGCTTTATCATCTCGCCCAGCGATACCGGCACGGCATCGGGCGGGGTGAAGCGCGGGGCGCCGGTTTCGTCGTTGGGCACGCGGATATACCATGCGCCCATCATGTTCATCATATCCAGCGGATCGCTGCCGCGGCAGGGACTGTTCGAGCCGAAACAGAACGTAACATTGTCACGGATTTGACCAACCTGCTGCGCGGCGGTGGCGCCCGGCGTTTCGACATTGCGGTCGCGCACGAAGGCGCCGCTGTAGCTGCCCGCGGGCAGTTCTTTCATCGGCATGTCGCCGCAGCCGAAAAGATTTTCAAGTTTCATGCGCCGCACGGCGCGCGTCATCAGCCCTGCGTAATCGGCCAGAAAAAAGGCATCGGGCGATCCTGCGGGCGGCGCTGCGAAAATGGCCTGCAACTCGCCGTCGGATCCCGTCTGGCGGTCGCTTTCCCAATGCGCGGGGACATTTTTTTCCTGCGCGGGGGAAAAATAAAAACTGCGTACCGATAAATGGCGCAGGCCTTCGGCCATGCTGCACATCGCCTCGCTCGCGCCGTAGCGCTTGCACAGCTCTTTTTTCATTTTTTCGAATTCGCGTTTGGCGGCAACAGCCGTCTCCACACGGTCAAGCGACAGGCCCTCGGCACGGAAATAGGTATAGGGCAGCGGCTTGGCTGCGCTTTCCGGCGGCTGTGGCTTGGACATATCGGACACGAGAGGCGAATCTCCGGCAAAACGAGGAATTGGGTGACATAATACCCGCGCGAGGCCGTTTGTCAATTTAGCGCCAAACCCCCGCAAATTGCTGGACATCCGCGCCCCGCACGGGCATTTTCAAAGACATGATTAGCACATATGCCCTGACAAAGCCGGTATCCAGCATGACCGCAGAAGACCGCAAGAACGAGCTTTTTCTCATCGACGGTTCGGGATTCATTTTCCGTGCCTATCACGCGCTGCCCCCGCTGAACAGGCCCGACGGCACACCCGTCAATGCCGTGCTGGGCTTTACCAATATGCTGGTGAAGCTGATTTCAGAAATGCATGTGCCCAACATTGCCGTGGTCTTCGACGCCAAGCGCAAAAATTTCCGCAACGATATTTACGCCGAGTATAAAGCCAACCGCAGCGAGACGCCGGAAGACCTTATTCCGCAATTTCCCCTCATCCGCGAGGCGACGGAGGCCTTCTCCATCCCCGGCATCGAGATGGAAGGATACGAAGCCGACGACCTGATTGCCACCTATGCGCGTCTGGCACGCGAAAAGGGCTGGCCGGTCACGATTGTATCTTCCGACAAAGATCTCATGCAACTGGTGCGCGAAGGCGTACGCATGATGGACCCCATGAAAAATAAATTCATGGGCGAAGCCGATGTCATCGAGAAATTCGGCGTCACGCCCGATAAGGTCGTGGACGTGCAGGCGCTGGCGGGCGACAGCGTGGACAACGTGCCGGGCGTGCCGGGTATCGGCATCAAAACCGCGGCGCAGCTGATTACCGAATACGGCGATCTGGATACGCTTTTGGCGCGCGCGCATGAAATCAAACAACCCAAACGCCGCGAAGCGCTGGTTGAAAATGCCGACAAGGCGCGCATTTCGCGCCAGCTGGTCGCACTGGATGCGCATGTCGCGCCGCCCATTCCGGTCGAAGACCTCAAAATCACCCACCCCGACCGTGAAAAGCTTTTCGCCTTCCTGCGCGAACAGGGATTCCGCAGCACGCTCACCCGCATGGAAAAGCAATTCGGCAGCAGCGATACCTCTGCGGCTGAAACCACGCCAGCGCCGACGCCCGCTGCCCCTGCACAAACCGCTTCGGATGCCGTGGCCGCCCTGCCCGCCGCCATCGCCGCCCATTATGAACTGGTGCAGGACGAAGCCGCGCTGCAACGCTGGATCGACCGCGCCATCGAAATCGGCGTGATTGCCATCGACACCGAAACCACCAGCCTGACCCCCGCCATGGCGGATCTGGTCGGCATTTCGATGTCCACCGCCGAAGGAAACGGATGTTACATCCCCCTCGGCCACCGCGAGGCGACGGGATATTCCGAAAGCTTCGATTTCACAATGACGGAAAAAAAATCCGACACGCCGCCGCTGGTGCAAATCCCGCTGAAACGCGCGATGGAGATGCTGAAGCCGATGCTGGAAGACCCGAGCGTGCTCAAGGTCGGCCATAACATCAAATACGACCTGCAAATGTTTCTGGCCCATGGCGTGCGCGTATCGCCGGTGGATGACACGATGCTGATGTCCTATATCCTTGATGGTTCCCGCCACGGGCACGGCATGGATGAACTGGCCAAGACGTTTTTGAACCATGACACCATTGCCTACAAAGACGTCACGGGCAGCGGTAAAAATCAGGTCACCTTCGACCTCGTCCCCCTCGACAAGGCACGCGATTATGCGGCGGAGGATGCCGATATCACCCTGCGCCTTTATAATATTTTCAAGCCGCGCATCGTGCCGGAGCATATGACCACCGTTTATGAAACGCTGGAGCGCGCGCTGGCCCCCGTGATTGCCGACATGGAATTCGCAGGAATTCGCGTCGATCCCGCTTTCCTGCGCCGGATGTCCAACGACTTCGCCAAGAAAATCGACGCGCTTGAGCGCACTATCCACGAAATGGCGGGGCAGGCTTTCAATATCGCCTCGCCCAAGCAGCTGGGCGATGTGCTGTTCGGCGCCATGGGGCTGCAGGGCGGACGTAAAACCAAAACCGGCGGCTATTCGACCGGCGCCGACGTGCTGGAGGAGCTTTCGGGACAGCATCCGATTGTCGATGCCATTCTGGAGTGGCGCGGGCTTTCGAAACTCAAATCCACCTATGCCGACGCGCTGCCCGAAGCCATCAACCCGCGCACGGGGCGCGTGCACACGTCGTTCTCGCTCGCGGGCACCAACACGGGGCGTTTGTCGTCGTCCGACCCGAACCTGCAAAACATTCCCATCCGCACCGAAGACGGCCGCAAAATCCGCGAAGCCTTCATCCCCGCAGACGGACATTTGCTGTTGTCGGTCGATTATTCGCAGATTGAACTACGCCTTGCCGCGGAAATGGCGGATATCAAGGCGCTCAAACAGGCATTCCACGATGGCATCGACGTACACGCCGCGACGGCCAGCCAGGTTTTCGGCGTGCCGCTTGACCAAATGACGCCGGATATCCGCCGCAATGCCAAGGCCATCAACTTCGGCATTATATACGGCATCAGCGGCTTTGGCCTTGCCAAGCAGCTGGGCATCGGCAATGCGGAGGCGGCGGAGTATATCAAAAAATACCTCGCCCGCTTCCCCGAGCTAAAAACCTTCATGGACGGCGCCAAGGAATTCGCGCGCCAGCATGGCTATGTCGAAACGCTGTATGGCCGTAAATGTTTCGTGCGCGGCATCAACGACAAAAACCCCGCCATGCGCAGCTTTGCAGAACGTCAGGCCATCAACGCCCCGCTGCAAGGCACCGCCGCCGATATCATGAAGCGCGCGATGATTGCCCTTGCCCCCGCCCTCGCGCAGGCAGGGCTTGGCGCGAAAATGCTGTTGCAGGTGCATGACGAATTGTTGTTCGAAGTCCCCGAAGCCGAAAAAGAAGCGACCGAAAAACTGGTCAAGCAGGTGATGGAAGCCGCCGGCCCCGGCATCAGCCTGCCGCTGGTAGTCGAAGCCGGCTGGGGCCAGAACTGGGCGGAGGCGCATTAACATGATTGGCGTATTCGACAGCGGATTTGGCGGGTTGACCATTCACAGAGCGTTGATTGACGCGCTGCCCGATCACGACTTCGTTTATTTCGGGGATAACATCAACAGCCCCTATGGCACGCGCGAACCGCTGGATGTGCTGAACCTGACGTGCAACGGCATGCAACGCTTGATTGACGAGGGCTGCACGGTGATGATTGCCGCCTGCAATACCGCCGCCGCCGTATCCATGCGGTGGATACAGCAGCAATGGCTGCCCGCGCTTTATCTCAAGGACGGCGTGAAGCGCAACGCGCTCAGCATCGTTGTGCCGACCATCGAAGCCGCGACCGGCCTTGACTGGTACGAAGAAAAACGTCTGCACGACGGCATGCCGCAGGGCGCCGTTGTCGCGGTTTTTGCCACGGCCCGCACGGTTGCGACCAAAACATATCCGTTTGAAATCCGTAAACGCCGCCCCGACATCAATGTGGTGCAGCAGCCCTGTCCCGCCCTTGCGGGCGCGATCGAAGCAGGCGCGCCCAAGGACAAACTACGCGCGCTGGTCGGCGAATATGTATCCGCCCTGATGACGCAGCTGGCGGGCCGTGCGCCCGAAAGCGTTATTCTAGGCTGTACCCATTACCCGCTGGTGGCCGATCTTTTTGCGGAATGCCTGCCGGACGGCATGCCGATTATCCACCAGCCCGAAACCACCGCGGCCGCACTGGTGCCCTATTTGCAGCGCCACCCCGAATACAAGGTGGGCATGAACGGCAAGCGTAAATTCCTCTCGACAGGCTATTCGCCGGATGCGCTGGGATTGATTGAAAAATTCTGGGGTGCGCCGATTGAATTTGACCGCGCATAAAGCGGCACAGCGGTACGCCTCAATCGTTCATCCGGAACAGAAAACGAAAAACGTTCAAAAAACTGTTTAAAAGACCGGCAATCGCCAGCTTCAATTCGAAAGATGTCAGGCGCGCATATAAACGGTCAAATTTTTCATGCCATGTATAGGTATATCCCAGTTCGCGCCGGGCGCGCCGGATGATTTTACGCACATCCCGCCCGCCTTCGCCCGCCGCGCATCTGCCGGTATCAAGCGCCCGCACGACGGCGCCGCGTGCAAGCGCGTTGTGACTTTGCATCACACGCAAAATCACGGCCTGACAAAGTTTCATATCGTCGATTTTCTCGCCGAAACAGTCGCTGAGCTTTTGCAAATCCCGCGGCGTGATGCTGCGCCCTTTATAGAGGATTTTGAGTTTCATGCGGCCCTGCGCTGTTTCAAATCTATATCAATTATAGCAAACGCCTGCAAAAAAGGAATCGAAACAGCGCCGCACGACCCTTCAAAAAAAGCTATAAAACATTGAATAAAAACAGATGCGGGCGATTAACCCGATTTTAACGGAACTGGATTATTCTCGGCTCCGTTCTATTTCTACATACACAGCGACATATCGCAACGCCACCATTATCAGGAAAGGCACTGTTATGATTTATATCGATATTCAAAACCGCAAAATTCCCGCCCTTGGCTACGGCACGTGGCAACTCAAAGACGACGTTTGCGTCGAGGGCGTTATGAAGGCGCTTGATATCGGCTATCGCCATATCGACACCGCGCAAATCTACGAAAACGAAGCCGAAGTGGGCAACGCCATCGAAAAAAGCGGCGTCAAACGCGGCGATATTTTCCTGACCACCAAAGTCTGGATGAGCAACCTTGAACACAAGCTTTTCCGTCCCTCGGTCGAGGAAAGCCTGCGCAAGCTGAAAACCGACTATGTCGATCTGCTGCTCATTCATTGGCCGGTAACGCAGGTGCCGTTCTCCGCGCAAATGAAATCGCTTCGCGAAGTGCACGAAGCCGGCCTCGCCCGTATGATCGGCGTTTCCAATTTCACCGTTGCGCAAATGCGCGAAGTGCGCGAAGAACTGGGCGTACCTGTTGTCAACAATCAGGTCGAATATCACCCGTTCCTGTCGCAAAAACCCGTGCTGGATTACGTGCGTGCGCATGACATGTTCCTGACTGCCTATTCGCCGCTGGCGCGCGGCAGGGTGCGCAACGACCAGACCTTGCAGGATATCGGCGAAAAGCATGGCAAAACGCCGGGGCAGGTCGCCCTGCGCTGGCTGGTGCAGCAAGAACGCGTCGCCGCTATTCCGAAAGCCGCGAGCGAGGAAAACCTGCGTGGCAATTTCGATATTTTCAACTTCACGCTGGATGCCGATGAAATGCAGCGCATCAACCTGCTGACGCAGAACGCCAAGCGTCTCATCAATCCCGACTGGGCGCCGCGCTGGGATCAGGCGGCCGCGTAAGCAGTTCGTATTTGGTACTAACCTCGTTGAGACTTGAAGGGGGAGCGCCGCTTGCGGCCTCCCCCTCTTCTTTATCTTTTATCCCGCCAGCAAAACGGCCGCCGCCACGGCCAGCGCTACGGCCAGCCACTGCAGACGGTTGAGTTTTTCCTTGAGAAAAATCCGCGCGAGCAAAATCACCACCACCGGATAGAGCGCCGTCAGCGTCACAATCGTCGCCACGGGGCCATTTTTAAGCGCGAAGAAATACATCAAAAACGCGCAAACGGTGATGCCGCTCATGAAGGCCGCCATCGGCACGGTGCGGCTATGCCACATCAATTTCCCGCGCAGGTATATCAGCACGGGGATGGAAACCAGCAGATTGCCCAGCGCCTCGTAAAAAATCACGCTGTGCGGCGGCATGGATTGCAGCGCCAGTTTGGGCAGAAACGACCAGAACCCCCAGGCCAGCAAAGCGCCCAGCGCCAGCCACAGCCAGCGCGGCATGCCGGCCGGCGCGGCGGCGGGCGGTTGTTGAATGGCGATGCCCTCGGGCGGGATATCTTCAGGCAGGCTGCTTGTCACGGGCCACCACCAGCAAAACGATTGACGCAATCCCCAGCACGATGCCCGCGCCCTGACGTAGCGAAATCGGCTCGGACAAAAACACATAGGCCAGCAGCGTCGCCACCAGCGGATACAGCGATGAAATCATCGACACAAAGGTCAGCGGCCCGTCGCGCAGCGCAATCAAAAACATCAGCTGCCCGACCGACCCCGCCGCCCCCACGCCCAGCGCCAGCACGACCCCCTTGGCATCGAAATCCAGCCCGCCGTAAAACAGCTGCACCACGCAGGAACTCAGCAAAAAGAATATCGATCCATAGACCAGCAAATGCAGCGGCGGCAGGCCGCGCAGGGCGATTTTGTTCAAAAACCCCGTCAGGCCCCAAATAAAGAGCGCCAGCAGGGACGGCAGCAGCCAGACCTCAATAACCATAAAATACCCGGACATGGACTCGGACGGTACGAAATTGTCCGCCACAGGACTGATTTACAACGAAAAATAAACCCGCGCCAGCCCCTTTGCTTTCCCCCCAAACGGCTGTATAAATTATGACGAAATTTAGTGTCTTCTGGATTTTCCAAAGGATTCCCGTTTATGTCCGATGCCGCCACCAAAACCGCACCGAAGCGTTTTCTGGTCTCGTGGGACCAGTTCCACCGCGATTGCAAAGCGCTCGCGTGGCGTCTGGTTGAAAAGCGCGACGACTGGCGCGGTATCATCGCCATCACGCGCGGCGGCCTTATCCCCGCCGGTATCGTGGCGCGCGAACTGGAAATCAAAACCATCGAAACCATCGGCGTATCGAGCTACGACGATCAGGTGCAGCGCGAAGTGCATATCCTCAAAGACATCAACAAGGACCTCGTCGGCAACGGCGAGGGCTGGCTGGTGATTGACGACCTCGTCGACAGCGGCAACACGGCCAAGCTTTTGCGCCAGATGCTGCCGAATGCGCATATCGCGACGGTTTACGCCAAACCCGCGGGCGAACCGCTGGTGGAAACCTATGTCACGTGGGTCAGTCAGGATACCTGGATCTACTTCCCGTGGGATGTGGATATCCAGCCGACCGACCCCATCGCCGCGACACGCAAACAAAACTAGGCCGATATGGATTTTGCGGCCAAAAGCCGCTAGACTACGCAGAAATTAACAAGACCAAGAAAAACAAAAGGCACCAAGCCATGAACATGGAATTCAACAAACTCTTCGCAGCCCTTCTCGTTGCCGGTATCGTCGCGATGCTGGCAGGTTTTGTCTCGACGATGACCTATCATCCGAAAGCGCTGAAAGAAAACGCCTTCCCGATCGAAGTCGCCGAAGCCGCCGCCTCCGGCACGGGCGCCGCCGCCGCACCCGCAGGGCCGGAGCCGATTGAAGACCTCATGGCCGCCGCCGATATCGCGCATGGCGAGAAACTCGCGAAAGTCTGCGCGGCATGCCACACGTTTGATGCGGGCGGCCCCGCCCGCGTCGGCCCCAACCTGCACGGTATTGTCGGCAGCAAACATGCGCATATGGCGGGCTTCGCCTATTCCGACGCCATGAAGGCGAAATCGGGCGAGACCTGGACCCGCGAAGCGCTCAACGAGTTCCTGTGGAACCCGAAAAAAGCCATCGCCGGCACCAAAATGGTTTACGCGGGCATGAAAAAACCCGAAGACCGCGCGGCAATCGTCAAATACCTCGAAAGCCTGAAATAATCATCTCCTCCCGCGCCCCGCGGGCATTCAAGATGCGGAGCGCGCGCGATGCGGGATTTCAAGAAAAGCCTGAGAGAGATATTCAACCGCCCCTCGCCCCGCGAGCGGGCGGCTTTTCTTGACGCCATCAGCACAGGCGATGCCGCGCGCGCCGAAGATTTCATGCGGCGGTTTCCCGGCATTGGCAACGCGCGCAGCGAGGGCGCCAACGGCGCCTACCCGCTGCATACAGCCGCGGCAATCGGACATTTCGCTATTCTGCGCCTGCTTGTCGCCGCAGGCGCCGATGTCAACGTGCGTGATGCATCAGGCGAGACGCCGCTGCACCGCGCCGCGGCAGGCGGGCATGAGAGCTGCCTTATTCATCTCTGCAAACGCGGCGCGGAAATAGATGCGGCGGCAAAAGACGCCTCTACCCCGCTCGCGCATGCCGCGCAAAACGGCAAAGCCGGCGCGGTGCGCCTGCTGCTCGATTACGGCGCCGATGCGGATATGCAGGCCGACCGGCACCTGACCGTCTATACCCCGCTGCAGCGCGCCGCGCGCAACGACGATGCGGCCACCGTCAAAACCCTTCTGGAGCATGCCGAGGTTTTCAAGCGCGGCACTTATAACCGTTTTTACTTCGCCCGCGCGCTCAGTGCCGCACGCCCCGCCGCGCGAAGCGCGATGAAGGAATGGGCGGATAAAAACCGCCGCCCCGATTAAAGCCGCACATCCGCCATATCAGCCGCAAAACTGGCGTTTATGTTCCTGCTTCAGGCGCAGCAGCAGCAAACGCGTATGTTCCCCTTCGCGAATTTGCAGTTTCCCCTCGATATCCCCTGCGGGGCTGCGGTGCAGCCAGATATCCCCCTGCACCTCGCGGCAGGCCGCGGCATCGGCGGCGCTGCAAACATAAATCCGGCCGCTGCCCTGCTGCATTTTTCCATCCAGCGTATATTGACGCGGGGTGTCGCCGATATCTGCCGGGCTAATATAAATCTGGGCACGCACACCCGTCCCCTCCAGCGTGAGGGCCGCCGCAGCGCCATCCCATGGCGCGCAGGTATTCGTCAAAACGCCCGTCACCGCGCTCGATGTGCGCAGCGCCAATCCCGCATTATATCCCGCAGCAGAGAGTTCTTTTTCAACCGCTGTAATATTTTCATCCATGCGGCGCGCGTATTCATCTTCGAGCAGAACCGAGCCCTCTGGATACGACGTCCCCATGTAAAGCCAGCGCTGCCCCGCTTCGAAGCGGTGATGACACGATGTCTGCCCCATTTCGAATTCGACCGTCTCCTGCCCTGCCGGTACGCCCTTCAGCGCCTGCTGCACGCGCAGGATAACCAGACCGTTTTCAATGGTTTCGATGTTGCCAATCGCCACAACAGGCGCGGCGGCAATATTCTCCGCCAGTGTTTTAGGCAAAAACTTGCACGCCTGCGCTGTGCCGGCGGTCAGAAAAACAGCCGCAGCCAGCGCCGCGGCAGCGAAGGAACGGGAAAAACAGGTCATGTGAAAGCTCCTTGTTGGATGGTGCTGTGCGCATTCTATACGGACGCCGGCGGGATTGTCGCGCTCATCCGCGAACGGCATCCCGCCAACCCTTACGAACAGGCGCTTGCGGATATGACGCCGCCACATCGACTTTACTTGGCGCTCTGCCGCATATTTTTTACGCCCTGCACGGCCACCCCATGGGGCGGCCACAGCAGGGGCTTGAAAAACAAGGTAAAATTGGACTTTTCGGAATCGGTCAAACCTGCTAGAGTGCCCCGCACATCAACCAGACACCGATCATATTGCGGAGAGGTGGCAGAGCGGTTGAATGCGCCAGTCTCGAAAACTGGAATAGTCGCAAGGCTATCGGGGGTTCGAATCCCCCCCTCTCCGCCATTAACCCTAAGCGGTTGTTTTTAATTGAGCAAATAGCGTTTTAAGTCCGCATTTAGCGGGCTTTTTCGCACCATGGCTTTTTGCCAAACCTCCGAGAATGCCTGCAAATAAAGGAGTTCTGCGTCTTTTCTCAGATGCGCTGATTTCCAGTTCGACGGAAATTCCACGATTCAATCGTGAGAAAAATTTCGATACCCAACAGATGCTCATGTAAGCAGGCGGTGATAAAAAAAGGCCTCATTAGTGGTGTGTATATTAAAAACACCTTAGATCTGAAAATTCACGATCATTACTTACCTTGATTTCAGTTTATTACGCGCCAGCATTCCCAACTATGCTGTGAGGAAACAATCCGCATGAAAAACTAATGTTTATCCGAGATAATGATTTCAGGCGGCTTTTCGATCCAATTCCTGACGCGGGCCAAAAAATTCAAAATGCACCTGTGCAGGTGGCAATCCCCAAGTTAGCAGTTGATGATAAATCTCGACCATGAAAGGCTTGGGGCCGCAGAAGTAATAATCAGCGTCTCTATCCGGTACAAACGATTCAATGAGACTCGCGTTCACAAGACCCGTAACATCGCCCGCCGCGCGGGTGATGCCCGTAGGGGGCGCTTCGCTGTAACAGTGGCTGACAGTCAGGTTGGGGTGTTGAGCGGCCATTTCGTCCAATGTCTTTCTAAATGCCTGAACCCCCTCATGTAAGCTCGCATGGATACAGACGATCTTCCTGTCAGGCATCGTTTCAAGTGCAGACTGAAGGATACTTATAATTGGGGTGATACCAACGCCCGCCGCGAGCAAGACCAAAGGCCGGCTATGCTTTGCCTCAACATCAAGGAAGAATTCTCCACAAGGCGGCGCAATAGAAAGGTTGTCACCCACTTGGATGGCTTCATGCAGAAAATTGGAGACATAGCCTTTTGGCGTATCGGCTTTTGGACCTGTTTCCCGCTTAACACTGATGCGAAAATAATCACGTCCAGGCTTGTCTGACAGACTGTAGTTGCGCATTGTCGTGTGTCCGCAAGGGCTTGGAACCTGCACGGTGATATATTGGCCGGGCTTGAACGTAGGGAGAGCATCGCCGGCCGCTGGCTTCAAATAAAACGAAGTGATGATATCGCTTTCTTTCTCCTTGCGGAGCACCTTGAAGGGTTTGAAGCCTTCCCATCCGCCCGGGACAGATACTTGCTCTTTATAAATCTGGGCTTCGCGTCCAATGAGAATACCGGATAACAGGCCGTAGGCCTCACCCCAAGCGTTGATAACCTCATCTGTCGCGCCTTCACCCAAGACCTCGCGGATAGACGCCAGAAGATTTTCACCGACTATTGGATAATGCTCTGGCTTGATTTGAAGGGAAGCGTGTTTCTGGGCAATCAGCTCTACCGCGCCGCCCAATACATCCAGATTATCGATATTTGCCGCGTAAGCGCAAATAGCTCCTGCCAGCGCCTTTTGCTGTGATCCGGAGGTTTGGTTTGCCGGGTTAAAGAAGGGGGCAACTTCCGGATTATGGGCGAACATGCGTTTGTAAAAATGACGTGTTAGCGTTTCACCGTGCTCTTGCAAAATAGGGGCCGTGGACTTCACGATTTGAACTGTTTTTTCGCTCAGCATGGGTGATTCTCCTAAATATGTATCCAATGCACATATTATAAGATATGATATTCAAGTCAATCGAATTAAGAGGGTGTTGATTCACGTATGCAGCTCACAATTTTCACAGACTATGGCCTGCGGAGCCTCATGTATATGGCGGCCCACCCTGACCGTCTTTGCAGCGTAAAGGAGATATCCGAGCATTACGCGATCTCGCGTAATCATCTGGTCAAGATCGTTCATCGGCTTTCCCAGCTCGGCTATATCATCAGCAGTAAAGGCAAGGGCGGGGGTATAAAGCTCAATGGCGATCCGAAAAAGCTTCGCTTGGGCGATCTGGTGCGGAGCCTTGAGCCGCATATGAACATGGTTGAATGCTTCAGTGCGGATAGGAACACATGCCGAATTGCTGCCTCTTGCCAGCTTAAACACTATCTGCACGATGCAACCTTGGCGTTCGTGGATACGCTGAACAAACAGACACTGGCAGATTGTGTGGCCAACAAAGGGCTATTTAAACTCGCGCGTAAACAGGGTCTTTAAAAATACCCAAGCCATTTATAGGGAATCAAGTGATGTTCGTTAAAGATATTCTGGATTCCGCACGAGAAAAACTTGTAACGATTGTGGACAGCGCGCAACTAATTGATGCCGCGAAACTCTTAACTTCAGGGACTGATCTTGTCGTGGTCTGCGATAGCGCGGGCATTCTACAGGGCATCATTACCAAAACAGACGTTGTAAGGCAGATGAGCGTCTGCCAGGGCTCCAGTTGCATGTGTGCAGCATCGCTGGTGATGAGAAACGATGTTGTCCTGTGCCGCGCAGAAGACCTGTTGCAAGATGTGTCCCAATTAATGAAATCGCGGCATCTAAAGAATATTCCCGTGGTTGATGCAGAAAACCGGCCTATTGGCGTGGTAACGGCGCGGGCTGTTCTACGTGTCTTGTTAAGCGATGCCGAGTTTGAGGAAGCGCAACTGATTGGGTACGTGAAGGGAGTAGGTTATCGATGATAAACCGTATCTGGCCTTTTGCGATGGTGCTGTCATGACGAATGCGCCCCTGCCCTACAGATCCACGCCAATTTTCGATGAAAATACTTTGCCCGCCGGTCTGCGCAAAGAACATCGCACCAAAGCCGGTGTATGGGCGGTTATTAGGCTGTTAGAAGGGCGGCTCCGCTATCGGACCCTCGATCCAGATAGTGAAACGGTCCTCGACCCTGAGCGCTCCGGTCTTATCCTCCCCGAGCAGGCCCATTTCGTGGAACCGTTGGGTGCAGTACGGTTACAGATCGATTTTTATGATCGACACCCTGGTGAGCGTTAGTTTAAGGAACCTGCGGCTGGTATCCCCTTTTGGGAGGATGAGGGTGGCACCCCAGCTGAGTCAGTTGGTTCCAGTATCAATCCAGAGGAAAGGCACCGCTGATCCATTGCAACAATCCAGTTTCTGGCATTTTAAAACTGCTCGCATTCCCATTTTTACGGAGCACCAGTTAGGACGGCTTTATCCCGGACTACACGCTTCTCAGGAGATAGGTATTAAGTCGCAGCTAACTATTCTCATTGTGAAAAAGAGAGCAACAATCAAATCAAAACATCTATTTTTTGATTATATTCAAGTATATACGTGAGCGAAAACTGTCAGAAAAGGACAAGAAAACTAGAAGACGTATCGCGATTTCGAATCTCGCGCTCTCCGCCATTCTCCATTTCCGGACATATCATCACAACATCTCTTCAGGACGCGTCATGCACGGTTTTCCGCTTGATTTGAACATCGACAGCATCAACGGCGCCGTGCTGCATCTCGGGCTTGGGCAGCATAGTGTGCAGCTGGGTTTTGACGACAGCGGCGTTATGATTTGCGTCGAAGGACTTTTGAAAGTGAAAGAACACGGCCGCGTGATTGCGGAGTGGACGCAGGACAAAAAATGGTCGTCACTGGCTTTTCAAAAAATTCTGGATGCCACGGTTATCCGCTACAAAATCATCAACGCGCGATTGCTTGAAATAGAGCTTGAAGACGGGCTGACTTTGCAAATCCATGACGACAGCGAAACTTACGAAACCGTGCAGATTTATTTCGAAGACGCCGCGCGTCAAATGATTGTTGTTTAAGCTCCGTGCCGCCCGTCACTGGCGCGGTTTATATTGCGGCAATGTCCAGCCCCGCGCAATCGCGCCCGCGCGAATGCCAAATACAGTGACCGCCCCAATCACGGTCGATACAGGCACAGGCATGCCTGCGCCATCAAGAATAACAAAAACTATCGTACCGATGATAACAGCGGTCATATAAATCTCCCGCCGCATGATGACGGAAGGCTCCCCCGCCACCACATCGCGCAGGATACCGCCCGCCGTGCCTGTCAGCATGCCCATGACCACCGCCACAATCGGCGCACCGCTGACGCCGAGCCCCTTATACGCGCCGAAAACACCATAGGCCGCAAGCGCCAGCGCATCCAGCCAGAGCAAAAGACGATAGCGCGATTCCAATCTATGCGCCGTGAAATACACAACCACCGCCGCCAGCGCGCAGATGAGGATATAATACGGCTGCTGCACCCAGAACACCGGCACATCCAGTATCAAATCGCGCAGCGTGCCGCCGCCGATGCCCGTGATCGTGCCCAGAAACATAAAGCCCACAATATCCAGCTGCTTGCGCGAGGCGGAAAGCGCCCCCGTCGCGGAAAAAAGCGCGATACCGGCAAAATCAAGAAGCATCGGGATGGTCATGGGATTTTAAATCTCTCCGGTATGGCGGATAGCGCGGCATCAACTATCGCGATCATACACGGCGCCAGAACAACAATAAAGCCGCCTGCGTGGCAATGCCCTCACCCGAGCCGATACGGGGCTGGGAAAATAACGCTTTATTTTCAAGAAAATAAAGGCGCCCCGCCCATAAAAAAGACATCGTACCCTTCGCCGCCGGAACATGTTAAAACTGCGCCCAGCAAAAGGATAAGAGATGAGTAAAGCCTTCGTCACCGAAAACGACAGCGCCGCCGAAGACGACGAGCGCGACGACCAGCCCGACGTGCTGCCTGCCAGCGTCAAAAATTACATGACGCCGACCGGTCACGCCGCGATGCAGGAAGAACTGCGCCAGCTGGTCACCGACGAGCGTCCGAAAATTGTTGAAATTGTGTCATGGGCGGCCGGCAATGGCGACCGTAGCGAAAACGGCGATTACCTCTATGGCAAAAAACGTTTGCGCGAAATCGATCGCCGCATCCGCTATCTGATGAAACGGCTGGAAAATGCCGAAGTGGTCGACCCGAAAAAACAGCAGGCGCTGACCCGCGTGTTTTTTGGTGCCACCGTCAGCTATGCGCGCATCAGCGACGATAGCGAGCATACCGTGACCATCGTGGGCGTTGACGAAGCCGAAGCCGAAGGCGGAAAAATCAGCTGGCTGTCACCGCTGGCCAAATCATTGATGAAAGCGCAGGTCGGCGACACCGTCACCTGCCGCACCCCTGCAGGGGCCGAACAGCTGGAAATCATCGATATCCGCTACATCGTCCCCGAATGATTTCAGCCTCCGATTAACAGACTTCATCTTGTGCGAGCCCGTCATTATTTTTCCATACGGTCGATCACATAGCCCGCGCCCGCGCCGACGCCCGCGCCAATCGCAGCGCCGCAGCTGACGCAGCCGCCGGTCATCGCCGTGCCCACGGTACCGACGCCTGCACCGATGGCGGCGCCCGACAGTGTGCGCTGCTGCGTGCGGCTCATATCACTGCACGCGCCCAGCGTCAGCAGGCATGCGATGGCCGCTGCGGGAATAACAACGGGAATCATACGGGATGTTTTTTTATCATGGCGAGTCATCGGCGGCCTCCTTTTTTAAAATCAAACCTGCAATACCAACGCGCAAAAACGCTTTTTGTTCAAATAAAAACCCCGCGCTGTCAAAGCGCGGGGTTTTTCATTACCGCGGCATCAGCGGTTGAAAAGTACCTGTTTCTGGTTTTTCTGGTTGATGGCTTCGTCATAGGCGCCGCGCCATTCGTTCAGCTCAATAAAGCGGCTGCGGTTGATATCCACAAGCAGGAAACCCTTGCCCATGAAGTCATGGGGCGATATCCCCTCGCCGACCAAATCAAAACGGCTCAGCAGCGTTTTTTCCATGAAGGTTTCATGCGCCCGCTCGACTTTATCTGCCAGCCCGTCGTTATCAAAATCGTATTGAACCACGGTTTCTTTTTCCATGGGCACGACGCTCATGACGTTACGCTTTTCATACTCGACGTTATCGATAAGCCCGTTACCATCACCGTCAAACAACTTGAACAGCATTTCACCGACTTCGCGCGTCGAGAGAATACCATCGCCGTTGGCGTCAAAATCCATCAAATTGACAAGGCGCGTGCCGGTGGGCGGCAAAATCTGGCGGGTTGTTGTAATCGTCTCTACGCGCTGTTTGACGACCGTACCTTCAGGGCTTGGCGCAGCCTCTTCGGCATGCGCCTGCGCCGCGCAGGACGCCACGATGGCGATCGCGGCTATGGCCGAGAACAACGATTTTTTGACGTTTTTTTTCTTACGGATCATGTGATTGCTCCTTTTCGTCGTGGTTTGAATATCCCCTTCGGCAAGACCAACGCACAAGGCCTTGAAAAGTGCCATGACGCATACCACATCTATTTTATCACTAAAAAATAACCACTTATTTAAAAGCATTTTTGAACAGCGCGTCCATCGGCCCTGCATACAAAAACCAGAAGATAAAAAGACGGAACCCGATAGAAAAACACGCGTAAGCGAAACGCAGCTGCACGTAAAAATGTTGTATGCAGCCCTTATTCGGTCAGGAGACGTGCGGGCGAACTCTGACACGCGCGCATGTTTCCGGGAAGGCGCCCTGAGTTTCGTCGTGGCGCCTTCCTTTTATTCTCGGCAGGTGTGATTTATTCGGAGGCCTTCGCGTCGCCCGTGAACATATAACCCACACCACGAACGGTTTTAATCAGTTCTGGATTTTTAGGATCATCCTGCAGCTTTTTGCGGATACGCGCGATCTGGATATCGATCGCGCGGTCATATGTATCGAAATCACCGCCGCGCGTCAGCTCAAACAGCTGCTCACGGCTGAGAACGCGGTTGGGCGCGCTGACCAAGGCTTCGAGCAAGCGGAATTCGCCGCTGGTCAAATCCGCCGCTTTGCCGTCTGCATCGAACAGTTGATATTGACGGCGGTCCAAAACCCAGCCGCCAAAAAGAATACGCGGCGCCTTGGCAAGGCCACTGGCGGCGGTTTTATCGTTCGCCGGCGTTTCGGTAGCCGCAGTACGTCGCAGTACCGCTTTGATACGCGCAGACAGTTCGCGCATTTCAAACGGCTTGGTCAGGTAATCGTCAGCGCCCATTTCAAGGCCGACGATGCGGTCGGCGGTTTCGTCCTTGCCGCTGACCACGATAACGGCGGCGCTGCTTTTGCTGCGGATCTGCGTCAGCAGCGTCAGCCCGTCGTTGTCGGGCAAAATCAGGTCGAGAAGGATAATATCCGGAGAGGCCGTTTCCAGCTTGGAGAGCATCTCCGCCCCGCTCTGCGCGGAGAGAATCTGGTAGCCCTCGGCTTCCAGATAATGGCGCATGACCACCTGCAAATCGGCGTCATCATCGACGGTCAGAACGGTACCTTTATGCAGCACGGCCGCCTCTTACGTAAATACAAACCCCTGAAATATAGGGATATTTTTCCAGATTACGCCCTTTGTTACAAAAACGAAACAAAAAATTTCACATCCGTTACACAGCTGCCAAACAGCCGCTACAGACGGGGCATAGGCTTGAAGATGTAAGGCAACATCAAAGGAGCTTTTACATGTTCAAACACGAAGCACTGGTACACGAAATGCCCAACCTGCGCAAGTTCGCTCTGCGGTTGACGCGCAACGTGCACGAGGCAGAGGACCTTGTCCAATCCACGCTGCTGCGCGCGATTGAAAAACAGGATCTTTTCGAAGAGAACACGAACCTGTTCAGCTGGACGTCGAAAATCATGTTCAATCTTTTCGTCACCGGCTATCGCCGTAAAAAGAAATTCGAAAGCCAGTACGACCCCGAACCGCATATCATGGCGTCTTCCATGGAAGCGCCGCAGGAAACGACGGTCGATCTGGGCCTTGTCCGCCAGGCCATGCAACGCCTGAGCAAGGAACACCGCGAAATGCTGATCCTCGTGTGCATCAAAGGCATGCGTTATGAGGAAGTGTCCGAGTTCCTGCAAATCCCTGTCGGCACCGTCCGCTCCCGCCTGTCGCGCGCCCGCTCTGCGCTTCAGCAGCTGATGGACCATCCCTTCGCCGACGAGGGTACGATGCCGCCGCAACCTGCGCTGGGCCGTATCCAGCACACCCGCGCCGCCATCATGAATGCAGCCTAAGGGTTTTCATCACCTGAACTTTTGACTGAACTATCCACTCTCTCCACATACCATCCCTCAGCGCAGCGCCCGGCATCCCCCGCCGGGCGCTGCTTTATGTGGGATCTGGTGATGGAGAATAAAATCAGGCGACGCGTTTTTTAGCGTCGAGGTATTCGGCGATTTTTGCCTTGAGGTCGATCTCGACAATCGGTTTGGGCAGGTAGGAATCCATGCCCGCTTCGATGCATTTTTCCTTGTCCCCCACCAGCGCGTGGGCAGTCATGCCGATGATAGGCGTGCGCGGCAAGGATTTTTCCTGCTCCATGCGGCGGATTTGCGCGGTCGCGGTAAAGCCGTCCATTTCCGGCATCTGCACGTCCATCAAAATCACGTCGTAGGCGCGCTGTTTCCACATGTTGAGCGCCTCGAGCCCCGTGCGCGCCACATCATACGGGCAGCCGATATTGTCGAGCAGATAGCTGAGCAGCACCACGTTGCCCTCGTAATCCTCGACCAGCAGGATGCGCTTTTGCGCCTTCACGCCCTGTTCACGGATGGTTTCGGTGAGACTATGGCTCAGCGTCTGGTCGCTGTCGGCTTCGGCGATTTCCTCTTCCTGACGCACCGGCAGCATAAGGGTGAAGGTCGAACCTTTGCCAAGCGCGCTCTCCACCGTGATATTCCCGCCCATCAAACGGGCAAGACGCTGCGAAATCGGCAGGCCAAGGCCGGTACCGCCATATTTGCGCGACACCGATGAATCTGCCTGCTTGAAGCGCTCGAAAATCATATCGAAATGTTTTGAATCGATGCCGATGCCGGTATCGCGCACATCGATACGCAGATACGGTTCGCCATTTTTCAGCGTGCGGGTCGCAGTGATTTCAACGCTGCCCTTGTCGGTGAACTTGACGGCATTGCCGACAAGGTTGATGAGCACCTGACGCAGCCGCGCGCGGTCGCCAAGGATGCGCTGGCGGCGCACATCGTCATAGTCAAAGCGGAAATCAATGCCTTTTTCATGCGCCTTGACCGATACGATGCTGATGACCTGTTCGAACAGGTTTTGCAGGCTGAAAGGGCTTTCTTCCAGCTCCAGCTCTCCGCTTTCGATTTTGGAGAAGTCAAGAATATCGCTGACCAGTTCCTTCAGCGACTGCGTGCTGGAATTGAGGGTACGCACCAGCTGCTGCTGCTTGGGGTCAAGGTTGCCCTGATACTTTTCAAAAATCTCGGCGATGCCGCTGATGGCTGTCAGGGGGGTGCGGATTTCGTGGCTCATATGCGCGAGGAAATCGGTCTTGGCGCGGCTGGCTTTCTCGGCCGTTTCTTTGGCCTTTTGCAGTTTTTCTTCATAGGCCTTGATATGGCTGATGTCGGTATGCGCGCCGACCATGCGGTACGGGCGGCCCTTGTCGTCATAAAGCGCCTTGCCGCGCGCGTTGATCCAGACCCAGCGGCCGGATTTGTGACGCATACGGAAGATAATCAGGTAATCGGGCAGCTCGCCGCTCAGATAGCGCTCCAGATGGCTCAGCACCCGCTCGCGGTCTTCGGGGTGCAGGATATCGCGGAAGGCCTGCATGGTCTGGGGGAACCTGTCTCTTTCATGCCCCAGCATCGCCCAGAACTGCGTCGAGTAGTAAGCGGTTTCCTTGTCGAGCGTCCATTCGAAAATACCGTCGTTGGACCCTTCGATGGCGAGACGGAACATTTCCTCCGCGCCACGGCTTTCGGTTTCGCCTTGCTGCGGCGGGTGCGGCTGGCGCGACAAATAAACAACACCGACCAGAAACACCAGCGCAATGCCCGCCGCGCCCGCCGCCACCGACATGCGGTAGAAACGGCGCTGCTGTTCCAGCGTTTCGCTGCGGCGCTTCAGCGTCAGCTGTTCATCTGCGATGATTTCTCCGCTCACACGCGCAAGGTTTTCGCGCGGCGCCTCGATGGTATCCATCGCTGGCATCGGGCGGGGCGGCGGCGGTGGCGGGAAATTATAAACAGGCTGGGTTTCTTGTTTGGGCTTGTCGGCCGCGGCGTTTTTCGGCTCGGGCTTTGGGGCCTCTTTTGCAGGCTCCGCTTTCTTGTCGCTGGCGGGCGTTTCGCTGCGGGCGGCCTGCGCGCGCTCCGCGCGCGATACCAGCGCCATTTCATCCAGACGTTCGGTCAGCAGCAGGAAATGATGCTGCAATTCGTTCAGTCGGCTGACCTGCGCGGTATTCTGGCGCATCATCGCGTTCAGATCGGCAATGCGGTTGCTGACCTGTCCTTTGTTGAAATCATAGGCGGCATTGAAACGCTCCTCGCCGCTCAGGACATAAGCCTGCTGCTGCGCGGTCATGCGCTCGACCAGCACGGCCAGTTCCTGATTGCGCACGATAATCTGGTGGCTTTGCTCGATGCCTTCCATCCCGCGGTTGATGGATTGCGTCCCCTTGTAGAAAAACGCCCACAGCAGCGCCAAGGCCCCCGCCAGCAGCAGGGAGAAAATAATCGGCGCGCTATATTGCCTGAAAAAAGTCACGTTACCGTCCGCACGTAAAAAGCATTATCTGATTCCGGGCTATTTTAACGATTTTGGGCGCGGGTTTGACACAAAAAACCCGCGCCCGCTTTTCAGGACTTGTCATAGTTTTTCTATGCAGGCTATACCGGCGGTACCTTGCCCCTGAGTGCGTGCATAATCATCGCCACAGCAAACAGCAGCAGGAATACAAAGACCAGAATACGGGCAATGTCCACCGACAGGGCGGCAATCCCGCCAAAGCCCAGAAGACCGGCAATCACAGCCAGAATAAGGAATCCAAGGGCGGCTCTTAACATCTCGCACCTCCTTTTTAGGTTATCGGTCATAGAGCCAACGGGCGGCGGGGGCGAAAGTTCAGCGGAACTTTGTGCGTTATCATGGCGTTAGACAAGGGAAGGCTTGGAAAAACCCAGCAATTACAATAACAAGGCCGCATGATGCGAGAAGCAAGGATTACAGCGCAGGATATCGAAGCCCTGGTCGACGGCCAGCTCGACCCCGATAACGCCGCCCGTATCCGCGCCGCCATGGGCCGCCAGCCCCATCTGCACCGCCATTACCAGCGTCTGGTGACCCAGAAACAGCTCTTGCGCCGCTGGTGGGCGACCCTGCCCCATATCGACAATCGCTTCTGATGTCGATTAACATAAGATTAAACCTTTTTCGCTAGGATATGGCTATCCTTGTGCATACAGGATTGGGCCCTAGGCATTTTTTAAACGGCTGTTTTGTACCCGTTTTTGCTTTTGGCCATCCGGTATGCCACTGTTGGTACAGACGTAAACCGTATTTGTTTTTATTTTAGACGCGGGGCGGCCCTTATGAATTACAAGGATCTCATTACAAAATCCGCCGCCAGCATCGCCGCACAGGATGACGGCTTTTTCAAAAACACTTTCCGCCGCGATGATCTGATCAACAGCGCGATTGATACCGTGCGTAAATTCGATGACGATATGCAGCGCCTGAAACAGGATGCGGGTGTGCTGTTCGCTTCTGTATCGACCGCAGGCGGTGATGATAACGGCGCCAAAATGGCCGCGCTTTTCGACAAGTGGCGCGACAACCCGCCCAGCACGGCCGCGATTATTTGCGCCGCTGCAGAGCATTTCGACATTCCCGCCGACAACCGCCAGCTGAAAGCCGCCGTCATGGCGGGCCTCGCCGCTGAAGTCGACAACGACAACCCCTATCACAGCAACCACCATTTCCGCGAAGTCACCGCCAGTATCGCGCGGCTTTGCAATACCAATAACGAACTCGCCGCCAGCGGCAAACCCGGCACCGTGATGCTGGAGGCGGATGATCTGGCGAAATGCCTGCTCGCCGCCGCGGGGCACGACCTGATGCACGACGGCAAAACCAATTCGCTGACCGGCCCCGACAGCCATCAGCAATACCGTCTGGAAAACAAGGCGATTGGCGCGATTGAACCTTTCATGCAACTGGCCGGCATGAATACGCGCGATCAGGAAGATGTGCGCGTGATGATCCGCATCACCGATATCAGCGCGCCGCAAGGCGGCAAAAGCCCGCATAGCCTTCTGAAGACCGCTGCGCAGGGCAATGCCGCCGCCCTGCCCGCGGAACTCGCCGATATGGCGCGCAGCCCCGCGCTGCTGGCGATGTGCACGCTGATGAGCGATGCCGACCTTGGCCCGTCGACCGGAACCGATTTTAACTACAGCCGCAAAATGACCACACTGCTAAGCAAGGAAAACCCCGCGCTTGCCGATAGCAACAAAACGCTGGCAGGTTTTCTGCAATTTGTCGTGGGCGGTGAATTGACATCGGACGCAGGCAAGGCCGCGTCGCAAAAGGCACTGAGCGGTATCATGCAAGAAGCGCAAAAGCCCGACGGCACATCCCCCGCGCCCGCAGCGCCCGCGCAAAAACAAACCGCCAAAGCCGCCGCGCCCTGAATTCCCGCTGAATTTCCACGCAGGCACTGACCCGTAACATTTTGCGGCGCAGCATAATGCCTTGCGCTGTTGACGCTTCAGCCCCATCAAGTCTGGTCACGGCCGCGCCGCTGTGTTAGCGTTTATCGTAGCATCAAACATACGACCGCAACGCAGGGACGCAAACGATGACAGGCCACCACGCCCCCATCGAAAAAGGCCACGCACATAAACTCGGCGCGCAAGATGACGGCCGCGGCGTGAATTTTGCTGTCCATTCGCGCCACGCAGAAAAAATAGACATCTGCCTGTTCAGCGACGACGGCCTGACCGAAACCGCGCGTTTCACCCTGCCCGCGCGCACGGGCGATGTGCATCATGGATATATTCCGGGCCTGAAATCCGGACAGGTTTACGGCCTGCGCGCGCACGGCCCCGATGACCCGCAAAACGGTCATCGTTTCAATCCGCAAAAATTGCTGCTCGACCCCTATGCCGAAGAACTCGTCGGCGCCGTCCGGTGGGATGCCGCCATGACCGACCCCGCGCAGGACAGCGCGCCATCGATGATCAAGGCACGCGTGCCCGCCGCGCTGCCCGCCCCCGCCACGTCCAAACCAAACGTGCCCAAAAGCAAAACCGTGATCATGGAAATGCATCCGAAGGGCATGACGGCTCTCGACCAAAGCCTGCCGCCCGAACTGCGCGGCACCTACGCGGGCCTCGCCGCGCCGGAAACCATTGCCTATCTCAAGAAAATGAATGTTACTACCGTCGAGCTGCTGCCCGTCGCCGCCAAACTGGCGGACGAGCGGCTGGAAAAACTGGGGCTCGAAAACTACTGGGGCTATGACACCATCGCCCCTTTCGCACCCGAAGCGTCCTATGCGCAGGACAAGCAAAATCCGCGCGGCGAATTCCGCGCCATGGTCGATGCCCTGCACCGCGCGGGTATCGAGGTTGTGCTGGATGTCGTTTTCAACCACACCGCCGAAGGGCCTGCCCATGCGCCGATGCTATCGCTGCGCGGGCTGGATAACGCCAGCTATTATAAACTGCAGCCCGCGGATAAATCGAAATACATCGATGAAACCGGCTGCGGCAACACGCTTGACCTTGCCGATGCGGGCGCGCGGCGTATGGTCATCGACTGTCTGCGCCACTGGGTGGAAACCTATGGCATTGATGGTTTCCGCTTCGACCTCGCCCCCGTGCTGGGGCGCGACCCTTATGCGTTTGATGCGCAAGCGCGCTTTTTCAAGGAAATCGCCGCCGACCCCGTTCTATCAAAAATAAAACTGATAGCGGAGCCGTGGGATATCGGCGCGGGCGGCTATCAGCTCGGCCAGTTCCCTGCGGGCTGGCAGGAATGGAACGATAAATTCCGCGACGATGTGCGCAAATTCTGGCGCGGCGATGACGGCGCCGCAGGGGCGCTCGCGACGCGCCTTGCCGCTTCCGCGCCCGAATTCGACAAGGCGGGACGCCAGCCGCAAGATACTATCAACATGATCAGCTGCCATGACGGCTTTCCGCTGCAGGACGTTGTCAGCTACAACACCAAACACAATCAGGCGAATGGCGAGCATAACCGCGACGGCAACGATAACAACAACAGCTTCAATCACGGGCACGAAGGCCCCACGGAGGATGCCGCCATTCGCGCCGCGCGGGAAAAAACCAAACGCAATATGCTCTCGACGCTGTTTCTGGCGCAGGGCACGCCCATGATATTGGCCGGCGACGAGCACGGTAACAGCCAGCACGGCAACAACAACGCCTATTGTCAGGACAACCGCACCGGATGGGTGGAAAAAGACCGCATCGATGCCGACGGTAAAGATTTACAGGATTTCACCCAAAAGCTCGCGGCCCTACGTGCAGCGCACCCTGCGCTCAGCGCGTCCGAATTCCTGCATGGACGCACCGGCAACGATGGGCGCAAGGACGTAACGTGGCTGAATGCCGCAGGCAAGGAAATGCAAAACCATGAATGGCACAGCGCCCAAACGCTCGCCATGCTGCTGGACGAGGATAAAATCGACACCCCCGCCGCCACAGACCAAGGCCGCCGCCTGATGGCCGTTTTCAACCGCAGCGCGGCGCCGGTCGATATGCCGCTGCCCGCGGCAACAGCGGGCGGCAGCTGGCAGCGCGTGCTGGACACCGACGCCCCGAAAGATGCCTCGCAAGACCATAGCGATGGCGCGAAAGTGCGCATCGCCCCCCGCTCCGTCGCGGTTTTTGTGCGCAGGCACTGAAGCTGCGGCAAACAAATAATCAGTAATCTTTTTTCCAGTTGATGCCGACACTGTTGTCGTTATCGCTGCCGACGCGGGTTTCGAGCTGCAGGTTGGGCTTGAGCTCGATTTGCAGCTTGACGCCGCTGCCCTGCGTATTCACCCCCTGGTCGACCGACATATACACGCCGTCGGACAGGTATTTCCCAACCGATACGCTGGTCGCGCCCGTTTTATCGTCACGGTTGAGGCTGAACATATCTATGCCCGCTTTTTTACGCAGCTGGCTGATAGGGTCCATGCCGCCGCCCAGCTTGCCGGACATGACGCCGATAATCTGCGCGATACGCACCATTTCCATGGGCGACAGCTCGGTCACCGACTTGTCGAAAAAGACGCGCGACAGAATCTCATCCTGCGGCAGCGCGGGGTTCGATGTCAGCGTCACATCGGGCGCCATGGCCGTGCCGCTGACGGCAACGCTGGCTGTGACCTGCTTGCCCTTGATGCTGCCCTTGATATCCAGATCCGGATTGGTGACATTGCCCGCACTGAAATCAATGAGACCGCTTTCGAATGTCAGCAGCGCATCGAAAAATTCATAGCGTCCGCGCACAAGTTTCAGCTGCCCGTCGATCTGCGGGTCCGCCGCTTCGCCGCGCACATGCGCCTTGGCCGACCATTCGGAATCAAGCCCCTGTCCGCGCACAAAAACCGCGCGCGGCGCGGCGGCGCGGATATCCAGATGAATACGGTATGCGGCCTGCGGCAAACTGACCTGACGTTTCGCGCGGCGCAGATGGGGCGGGACATTCACTTCGACGATATTCAGCATGCTGGCCGCGCTGCCACTGCCGAAACCGGCCAGATAGATTTCCGCCTTATCGATATTGATATCGCCATCAAGGGCCATAAAGGCCGCATCGCCCTTGCCGGTCAGTTTTCCGCTCGCCTGCACCTGCGCGTTTTGCAACCCCAGCACCTGCGCCTTATCAAGCGCAATATCAAAACTGAACGATGGCTGCGCCGGATTTCTGAGCGAAACGACCGCGCCACCGCTGAGCGCGCCACGCCCCGCCGTGCGCGCGGAAAGACCACTGATGCGGATATCGGAGCGCGTCGCCGCTATATCAGCCCTGAGCGCCGTCAGCTTGACACCTGCCGCCAGATTTTCATACGACGCATCGCGCACCGTGCCGCTGCCATCCACCACCGGCTGCTGGAGGGAGCCGGAAATCCGTGCCTCCAGCTTCGCGCTGCCGGTGAGGCGGTGGTCATCCAACCCCAGCAGCAACGTCATGCTGCGCAAATCAAGCGCGGTATCAAACCTGCCCGATATAGCCCCATGCACCGGCAAGACGGGCGGCGAGAGTTGCAGCGGCACGGTCAGGTTACCCGTCACGCCGACTTTTTTGGGGCCTTTCAGGTCCGCCTCGATGGTCATCGTCTGGTTATTTTTGAGTAGCAGCAGAAAATGACCTGACAGTTCACGGCCAAGCCTCAGCTGCGCGGTGCCGCGCCAATCCCTGTAAGGCCCTTTGCCCTGCAGGGAGAAATCGATATCGTATCCGGACGGCAATCCCAAAAGACGTGTGACCATACCGCCAGCCGCATCGCGCAGTGCGGCATCGGCAATCAGGTTATCGTCGTCGTCCGCGCGCAAACGCAGATGCATATGCGTGGTTTCCGATGCTTGCCGCCCCGCCGCCGCACCTAAAAGGATATCAATATTATTTTCAGCCAGTCGTGGCGAGAGGGTGATGCTGCTCGCGAGGCTGAAAAACTGTTCCTGCCCGTAGACAGGCGCGCCGACATGGATTTCGCGGATGTTGAACGTCTTGAGCTCCGCAGCCAGTTCAGGCAAAGCCGCAGGCGCTTTTTTTGCGGGTGCTGTGTCTTCCACCGGCATCTCCGGCAGGCGCGCCAGATAGACGCTGTCGATATCCAGACGTCCGATAACCGGACGCATCAGAACATATGTTTTGGGCTGAATACCCATATCAAGGTCAGCAAGAGTGAGAAACACGCCCTTGCTGTCGGCCACTTTCAGGGATGGGATGACCAGCCGCGTCAGGGAAACCGCGCCGAAGCGGATATCGACCTTCATCTCCGCGCTCGACGCCGCGCGCGACACCGTCTGCGACAACCACACAAGGCCGCTTTCGGTCTTGAGATACTGCACAAACCCGTAAAGCCCCAACAGCAATACCGCCAACACTGTCAATCCCCATGCCATCCAATGGCGCACAAGGATAACAACACCGCTCATGCAAGATATTATTCCGCGCAGCACTTTGCGCGGCGCGGAAGGCTTGGGTTCTTCCGCAGACTTGTGGATTTTATCTTTATCCGGATTCATCAAAACGCCTGCCCGAGGCTGAAATAAACCTGAAACGCATCATCTTTGTCGCGGCCGTTGATGGGCACGGCGATATCCGCGCGCAACGGGCCGACGGCGGTGTAATACCGCATGCCAATACCCGCCGCCCACAGGAAACGCTCGTCACCCTTGACATCGAAATCTTCGGTCACGCGACCACCTTCGACAAAAGGCACGATGCCGATGGTATCGGTCACGCGGAACCGGACTTCACTGCCCACTTCAACCTGAAAGCGTCCACCCGTCGGGTCGTCATTCGCATCCAGCGGGCTGATAAGCTGATAGCCATAGCCGCGCACCGATCCGCCGCCACCTGAATAAAGGCGTTTGTCGGCCGGCACGCCCGCCGCGCCTTCGCCGAAAATCGCCCCCAGTTTGACGCGGTTGGCAAAAACGATTTTTTCTTCGTTGATCGGCAAATAATGACTGGCGGTGATATCACCAATCACGAATGTTTCCTGCGACTGGTTAATCGTCATATAGGGCGTCACATTCGCCGCCGCGCGCACCCCGCGCACAGGGTCCAGCGTATCGTTGGTCGTGTCATAGGTCGCGCCCATGGGCAGGGAGAGCAGCCAGAAATCACGCTCGCTCTTGCCTTTTTCCTTCACCTGACTGAATTCAAGGCCGCCGCCCGCACTCACCGAAAACGCATCTGTAAAGGCATGCGACAACGACAGCGCGGCGTTATAGGATGTTTTATCATAGGCATCGAGGAATTCTTGGCGATACCCTGTATTCGCCTTCAGCGTACGTTTGATGGTTCCGCCAAAATCCGGCTTGGTGAAAGCAGCGCCAATGCCGTATCTATCCAGCCCCGCATCCGCTTCGGCGCGGATTTTCTCCCCGCCGCCCCACAGGTTGCGGTGTTCCCAAAATACCTTGCCCTCGATGCTGCGGCTGGTCGAATAGGAAACCCCCGCGCCGATGGTGCGCGGCTTGCGTTCACTGACCTGAATGGTCGAGGGCACTGTCTTGGCCCCGTCCTTGGCGGCCAACGTGATATCGACCGTTGAAAACAATCCGGTGCCCAGCATTTTTTTGCGGGTATCGACAACGCGGTCTAGGTTGAAAACATCCCCCGCCTGCCAGCCGACGCGGCGGCGGATAAAAGATTCATGTACGGCATCATATCCATCGATATCCGTCGGGCCAAAAACGGCTTTCTGCCCGCTTTTCAACGTCAGCGTAACATCCGCCGTTTGCGTGGCATGGTCTACCAGCACCTTGCGTTCGGACACCTCTGGTAGCGGATAGCCGCTACGCTTCAGCGCATCCAGAATATCGCGTTCACGGTCAAGGATGACCGCAGGCGTCGCCGCCTGGTCTTTAATCTTGCGCAGAATGCGGCGGGTATTGATCCCCTCGGGCGCCGTCACTTGACGGCCCGCCCTGTCGTGCCAGACCACATCATAAGAGGCAATCGTGAAAGCAGGGCCGGTATCGACATCGAGAGTTACGGTATACGGCTCCGTATCACCTTCGATTTTATAACGGATATCGGCGCCGTAATACCCCTGCCCGATCATCGTATCGCGCAGGCGTGTAACGTCATCCGCCGCCCGCCGCGCCAGACCGTCACGCGACAGCGGCTTGTTTTTCTGAAACTGGAAAAGATAGGAATTGAGCTCGAGCTCTTTCACGATGTCTTTTTTGATATCGCCCGCGATGACGGGTTTGTAGTCAACCTCTGCCCGCACTGTTGCCGCGGCCGTCAACAACCCCGCACACAGCAAAAGGGCCAGCGCGCGCGCGCCCGCCTTTTTTCCCCTGCCCGACAACGGCTGTTCAAGAGGCCTTTTTTTCATGCCGGTAACCTATCACAAGACGCCGCGTATTTCCGCAAAAAACAGACCGCAAAACCCTTTGAATTTTAATCATTTAATGACTATTTTGGTTTCATGTAAATATGGGAGCCGCCGCATGGCCTGGATATATCTGGTTTTCGCAGGATTGTTTGAAATTGCCTGGGCCGTCGGGCTGAAATACAGCGAGAGCTTTACACGCCCCATTCCCACCGTGGTGACGATTGTATGCCTGATCATCAGTATGGTTCTGCTCGGCCTTGCCGTGCGTACGTTGCCGATTGGCACCGCCTATGCCATCTGGACAGGTATCGGCGCAGCGGGCGCGGTGGCGGCGGGAATTTTTCTGTTTCATGAACCCGCGACATTGATGCGTATTGTTTTCGCCGCGCTGATTGTTGTCGGTATTATCGGCCTTAAACTTTCCACGCCGACTGCATAGCAACGTATGCCGCGCTGGCGCGGCGCTTGCCTGACAACCCTTGGTTGCATATAATAAAAGATGCAGCGAAGGAAATCCCATGTCCGATATTTCCGCCTATCTGCCCGCCCTCTGCGCCGTTTTGATTGTGCTGGTTGCCGCGCTTCTCTGGCGCACAAGAAAACTCGGCATACTGCTCAGCCGTCAGGCGGCGGAGCTGCGTGCGGCGCGCAAGCACGAATCTCTCGGCACGCTGGCAGGCGGTATTGCGCATGATTTTAACAATATTCTCGGCTCTATTCTCGGCTTCGGCGTTTTACTCGAAGAAGATCTGATTACCGCACCCGAACAGCAGGATATGGCGCGCCAAATCACTACGGCGGCACGCCGCGGCCAGAATATTGTCGCACAGCTCATGCGTTATAGCCGCCGCGGCCATCCGGATACCGCCGCCGCAGGCATGCCCGTATCGCTGCACCACATCGCGGAAGAAAGCATGGCACTGCTGCGCCCCTGCCTGCGCCGATCGGTACGCCTGAGCTACCGCAGCGATATCAAAGACGGCGAAGATACAATTACCGCCGATGCCACGCAGGTCGGGCAGGCACTGGTTAATCTGTGCCTGAATGCCGACCATGCGATTGGTGTACGCGCCGGACACATTCGCGTCAACATCGACCACATAGTTTTCAGCGTTCCTTGCGGCGACGAAAGCGGTATTGTCATTTCAGGCGGTGAAACGGCGGGCGATACCGTGACAGTCATCAACGGGTATATACGGGCGGGAGAATACCTGCGCCTGCGGGTCGAGGATGATGGCGAAGGCATGACACGCGATATTGCGCAGCGGATTTTCGAGCCGTTTTTCACAACCCGCGATGTTGGCACCGGCACCGGCCTTGGCCTCGCCGCGCTTCAGGGGCTGATGCAAGAAGCCGGCGGCGGGATTATTGTCACCACCACGCGGTTCAAGGGATCTCGTTTTGAGCTATTGTTTCCGGCCATGGCACAAAGCGCATGAAACAAAAATCATCCCATATCGGCGATACAAAGATTGACCAAATTGCGTATCGCGGCGGGTTCGAACGGTTTCGCAATCACAAAGTTCGCGCCACAGTCCTGCGCCAGTTTCAGGGGGTTGAAATCATAAAGCCGCGCGCCGCCCGACATCGCAATAATGCGCAAACCCGGATGATTCTTACGCAGATGCAGGATTGTTTCGATACCTTCCTGATCCGGCATGATGATATCCATCAACACCACATCGTATCCGCCTTCGCGTGCATTGATACGCTGCACCGCTTCACGTCCATTCGAAGCCTCATCGACAAGATATCCAGCACGCGCAAGAATATGCCGCAAAGAAAGCCGCATTTGCGCATCGTCATCCGCAATAAGGATTATTTTTTGTTCATCCGTCATCTTCTAATTGTAACGCGCAATCATTACCCGCCCGTAAAAAAAGAAAGAAAAGCATGCCGCTGCGTTTTTTAATCACCGACGACAGCGCCACCAACCGCAAGCTTTTTACAATGGTTGCTGAACGCATGGGTCATCATGCCGACGCCGCAGCCAGCGGCCGCGAAGCTATCGATTTTTTTGCCGCACATGCTTATGATATCGGATTTTTCGACCTCACCATGCCGCAGATGGATGGCTTTGCGCTGGCGCGCCATATCCAGCAGCATAATCCGCGGCGCATACCCCTTTATGCTGTCACCGGTTTCGTGGATACGGATATCGAAATACGCGCACTTGGCGCAGGATACCGGCGCTGTTTTCAAAAACCACTCGACCGCGACAAGATTTTACAAGCCATCGAAGAATCAGGCCTTGCTGTGGAAGGGCAACCTCCCCCCGCGCAGGATATGGCCGACATCCCCCTGCGGCTGCTATCCGTTTATGCCGAAGAATTACGCGCCCGCGCTGCCGCCTGTCAGCGCTACTGGCTGGCCCGCGATACAGCCGCCCTGCGCCGCGAAGCTCATACGCTGCGCGCACTGGCCGATATGCTGAAAACCGCTGATGTGGCAACGGCCGCCGCGCGGGTGGAACATATTCATATCACGCCTGACGCCCCCTCCGTTGTTGCTACGTCGCGCATAGGGGATGAAAAAGATTTCCGCGCGCTTTATGCAGCCTGCCTGCAGGCCGCCGCGTTAATCGAGCGCACCGCGGCGCGGCATCGCCCTTGATGCGCCAGCCTCTTTGCGCCACTTGCCGATTTTCCGGTGCAGGGTTGACGGATTAACCCCGAGCTTGCGCGCGGCGGCGCAAATATTGCCGCCGCAATCCGCAATCGTTTTTTCGATATGCCTCCGTTCAACCTCTTTGAGCGAAGGGCCGCGCGCCGCAGGCACGCTTTGCGCATGCGGTGCAATATCTGATGTCGGCAGTGATAAAGACCTCGTCACAGCAGCGGTCGAAAAATGCGGCAACATATCCGCCGTCAAAACTTCGCCGTCATTCATGACGATAGCGCGCCGCAGGACGTTTTGCAGCTCGCGGACATTGCCCGGCCAATGCCATACCCGCAGCATTTCGGCGGCATCGGCGCTGATGCAGGTAAATCTCTTTTTTTCCTCCGCCGCCATGCGCGACAGCAGGCTTTCGGCAATCAGCAGGATATCATCCCCCCGCTCGCGCAGCGGCGGCAGGTGCAGCGAGATGACATTTAAACGGTAATATAAATCCTCGCGCAGCGCCCCTTGCGCGACGGCGGCCAGCGGTTCGCGGTTGGTGGCGCAGACGAAGCGCACATCGACCGAAGTCTCGCGCGGCGCGCCCAATCCGCGGAAACTGCCGCTTTGGGTGAAGCGCAGCAATTTGGATTGCATTTCCGGCTGCATTTCCGGCAGTTCGTCCAGAAACAACGTCCCTTCATGCGCGCGCTCCGCCGCCCCCGTGTAGCGGGATATCGCCCCCGTAAAAGCCCCGCGGGCATGCCCGAAAATCTCGCTCTCGATCAGACTGCCCGGCACCGCAGCGCAGTTGAGAGCTTCAAACGGTTTATGGCGCCGCGGCCCCATGGTATGGATGGCACGCGCTGCCAATTCTTTGCCTGTGCCGCTTTCGCCCGTGATAAAAACTGGCGCGCGGCTTTGCGCCGCGTTTTCGATGACGCGATAAACAATCTGCATCGCCGGCGATGCACCAATAAAATCGCAAAATCTGTCGCGTTCCATCGCGCGGTAATCGCTCACAATCCGGCGCAGCGCCTGCTGCTCCAGAATATGCCGCAAGGTTAAATTCAAACGCTCCGCCGTCACGGGTTTGGACAAATAATCCTGCGCACCTGCGCGGATCGCCGCGACGGCCGTATCAATCGAACGCTCCGCCGTCAGCACCACAACGGGCGTCGATATCCCCTGCCGCCGCATCGCGGCAATCACTTCAACCCCTTCGCCGTCGGGCAGATGTATATCCAAAAGCACGCAATCGAAATGGGCTTCCCCGAGCCGCGCATCCGCCGCCGCGACGCTGCCCGCCATTTCCGCAGTATGACCGGCACGCGACAGATAATCGGCATATGTCGCGGCCAATGCCGGGCTATCCTCCACAATCAATATTCTGCCGATAGGCATATTCATGGTGACCTCGTTCGCTTTATACAATTTTAGATTGTATTGCAAAAGCCCTAACAAAGTCTTGCAAAGCGCACAGGCGCAGGCTGTGCAGTCTTGCAAAATGCGTGGAGTCATTTGTATGCAGCGCTGAAAAATCTCGATTTCAACGCTGGCACAGCCTGTGCAAAACAATCTTCATTCACGCTGCACCAAAGGGGTTCGCCATGCACACAGATCAGAATTTTTACAGCGTCTGCATCCATACCAAGGCCGGAGATGAAATCTTTACCGTTCGCGCCGTATCCGATTACGCCGCCGCGCGCATCGTGCGCGAATTAACCGGCCATATGGCCGCCAGCGAACATGACGTGATGCGCATTTTTTCAGACGGCGCTTCAGCGCCGGACATACAACAGGCATCCGGCTTGCGCGCAGCGCTGCGGAACCCACCCTTCCCTCCGGTCGCAGCCTGCGCGTTTGCGGAGCGCGCAGCGCGCGCCTGAAGCGGCGTGAGGGGCGATGCCGTCTGCCTCCCCCCCGGGCAGACCTGCATCGCCCTTCGCGGCCCGCCGATATTGTTTTCCCTACCGGCATACCAAAGTATGCTTTTGATAAATAACGATAAATTAAGCCGACGTTAAACTTTAAGTTGTAATATGAAAAAATATACAACCGTCAGAAAGAGGCCGCCATGTCCACAGACGCATCCTTTCCCGCCCCTCCCGTCGCGGCCACGAATAATGCGCCGAGCGCCGATACCGCCCTGCTGGCCGACGCGCCCGTACAAACGCATAAGCTGGATGCGGATCTTTACATGACCGGCGACCTTGACGGCATCACTGAAAGCCTGTTCGGTTCAGGGAACCTCAACTATTTGCTGCTGCAAGCGCGTCAAACAGATGCTGCGGGTAGCGGCAACGGGTTTGACGGTATGGATGCCGCACTGGCAGACCCCTATGCGCCATCGTGGCTGCTGGCCGCAGCCAAAAATATTGCTGCCGGACTTCAGCCTGCCGGCATGGATGGGGCGATGCTCGGCACCAATGCCGGAGACGGTTTGAACAGCGGCCCTGTTTCTGCCTTTGCCGGAAACGATGCGGCCCGCGCGCTCAGCGGCGATGGCATTGACGGCAACATTCTCGCCAATATCGCCCGCCTGATGGATGCGCCGCCCCAAGGCAGCACTGTTAATGACCGTGATGATAATACCGATGACGACGATGATAATGGCGGCAACGATGACGATGATAACGGCGGCGGCGACAACGGCGGCGGCGATAATGGCGGTGGTGATAATGGCGGCGGCGACAATAACGGTGGCGGCGATAACGGTGGCGGTGATAATGGCGGTAATAACGGCGGAAACAATGGCGGTGATATCGACATTCTTGGCGATAACAACATCGGCCTGCCTGTTATCGACATCAATCTGGATCCACTGGAAAATATCGTTGGGGATATCGACCTTGGCATTGGCATCGGGTTCGATCCGGATGACGGGTTGAGCATCGATCTCGACACAGTTCTTCTGGATATCCCCGTTCTGGACGGGGTCATCAACATTGATATCCCCCTCCTGAACCCCGTGATTGGCGAAGTTCTCACGGTTGCGGACCCTGTCGTGGATATTGTCACAGGAATCGCGCAACCGCTGCTTGACGGCGTTTCAACGACGGTCGAGAGCATTATCGGCAGCCTGCTGGGTGCCCCGCCGCCGATGAGCGGAGATTACGACCTGCAGGTGCACACCGATTTGGGGATTCCGGATCTGGATGTGAACCTTGACGTCCTTGAAAACATTATCGGCGATATCGATATCGCTCTCGGGCTGGATGCTGTGGGCGGCGACGGTATTGGTATTACCCTTGATGGCCTTGCCGCTGATTTACCCGTGATTACCCTTGATACGCAAATCAATGCCCCCGTCATCATGCCCGTGGTGAACGGTGCGCTGGCGCCAGTGTCGGATATGCTGTCTAATCTGACCTCCCCGGAAACCCTGTCGGGCATTTTCGACAATCCGGCTGAAGCTGCCGAAGATATCATCGGCGGCGTCGCCGGCAGCCTGCAAGATATCGTGATGGGCACAACCGAAGGAATTGTATCATCCCTTGAAGACACTCTTGGCAGCATCGGCCAGAGCGATCATTCGGCCGACGATAGCGACCTTACTGTCCAGAACGATATCGGCCTGCCGCAAATTGATATCAATCTGGACACCGTCGAAAATATTGCAGGTGACATCGACCTTGGCCTTGGTCTCCAGCAGGGTGATAACGGCCTGACCCTCGGGCTCGATACCACACTGGCAGGCATACAGCTTCTGGATGACGTGAGCATAACCGTAGATATTCCGCTGGTAACACCCATTACCGGTGATGTGATTGATATCGCGCAAGGCCTGCTTGGCGAGGCCGCCAGCGACGAAGGTACCGCAAACGGTGCCATGGCGCTGCTGGATAGCACGATTCAGGGGACGGAGGATTTGCTCAGCACCCTTCTGGGGAGTGGCCCGCAGGGCGGCGGCGACGCCACATGGCCGCAGCTGGATGCCGGATCGCTTTTGGGCAGCGAGGGGCTGGGCGGGCTTGTCAGCGGCGTCACCGATGGCGCGCTACATCTACCCGAACCTGTCGGCAATATCGTTGAAGGTCTCGGCCTGCTGCCATCGGGCAGTGATCACGGCGGCGGCCTGCTCTCCGGTCTTTTTAACGGCCACGGCGGAGGATTGTTCGGATGACATCCCCCAAAGCCGCCGCAAGGCGACAGCTGCACAATCCCCCCGGCATGACGCCGCCGGAGATTGCGCATGAAGAGAGGTTTTATCTTCTTCTGCGCACGATTGCCCTCAATCTGCTCTCGCTTGCCCTACCCATCATGACATTGCAGGTTTACGACCGCATCCTTCCCAATCCGGAATCCGGCACTTTGCCGCTGTTGCTGACGGGGGTAATTTTTGCCGTCGCCTGCGAAACCGGATTGCGTCTGGCCCGCGCGTGGATGATGGGCTGGCGCGGCGCGGTCTATGAACAAGCGATATCAACCGCCGCGATGCGCCGCCTGCTCTCTGCCGATGCCGCGCGTAGCCGCAGCACAGGGATTGGGGAATTCCTGCACCGCATGGCCGCCATCGGCAGGCTGAAGGATTTCGAAAACGGTTATATCGCTGTCACGATTGCGGAATTGGCCTTTATTCCCGTTTTTCTGGGCGTCATTTTCTACATTGCCCCACCGCTCACGCTGGTGCCGCTGCTATTGCTCGGCGTTTTTATCGGCGTTTCTTTATTGCAGGGGCGCAAGCTACAGGCCGCCCTCGCGCGCCGCGACGCCGAAGATGACGAGCGGTATGAATATCTTGTCGAATGCCTGAAGGGAATTCATACCGTCAAGGCTTTCGCGCTCGAAAACCTTCTCTCGCGCCGTTATGAATATTTGCAGGAGAAATCCGGCCTTGGCAGTTTTTTTGCCGCCGAGGCATCGACACGCGCCTTTAACTTCGGCACCATGATTTCCCACCTGATGATGGTGGCCGTGATGACGGCGGGCGCTGTCGCCGTTATCGGCGGCGGCATCACCACAGGCGCATTGATTGCGACACTGCAACTGTCAGGCCGCCTGATGCAACCGGCGCAGCGCGGGCTTGCCCTGTGGTCGCGGTATCAGGAATATATTCTTGCCCGCGCCAAGGTCGAACAGATTTTCACACTGCCGGTGGTACGCCGCAGCCCGGCACCACAATTACCGATGCCCGCTGGATATCTGAGCGTCCGCGGGCTCGGTTTTCGTCATATTCTCGAAGATATTGATATCACGCTGGGCCCCGGAGAGACCATTGCCATCAGCGGCGCGCCCGGCAGCGGCAAAACGACATTGCTGGAAATCCTCTCCGGCCTGTATCCTCCTGACAGGGGGGAGGTCATCATCGATAATGTCGATGCGCGACGCTATCCGCCTGAACATCTGCCCGACCATATCGGTTATCTGGCGGCGGAGGGGATTATTTTTCACGGTACCATCCGCGAAAACCTCACGCGGTTCGGGCTTGTGCCGGAAAAGGCTGCATTCTCGCTCGCGCGGGAGCTTTTAATTGACCGTGACGTCGCGCTGCTGCCAAACGGCTATGATACCGTTCTGCAACCGCAAGGGGGCGACGATGTACCGCCTGGCCTGCGCCAGCGTATTGCCATCGCCCGCGTGCTGGCATCGCACCCCAAAATCATTTTATTCGACGAAGCTGACCGCGCTCTTGACCGCGATGGATATCACATGGTTTTCCGCCTGCTGGCACGCATCGCGCCCCAGGCTGCGATTGTGCTGGTTTCCGAAGATGCGAATATGACCGGCCTTGCCGCACGGCGCTACAAACTGGAAAACGGCCGTCTTTATGACGCAACCGGACATTCGGCAACCCCGCAGCACCAGAAAGCCCTGCCATGACAGCCCAGCCTGCCCGCAAAAACAGCGCCCTGACATCGCCCGATGCCGTAAAAGTATCGATCGATATCCTCATGGATCTTTTGTCAAAACCCGCATGGCGTACCGGCGATGGCCGCAGTCCGTGGCTGGCCTGCCTTGCCGCGCTGGTGCTGGCACTGGATCCTGCCTGCAAAGCGCGGCGGCTTCTCGATTCCATGACAGCGGTGCATGGCAATGACCTGACAGGGCTGCGCGGCACCATGGCGCAGCTCGGTTATTATTCGGATACACTGCAAGTGGCGATGAATGAGATTGATCCGCGCCTTCTTCCCTGCCTGTTTATTCCGGACGGCAAGGAAGATGCGCCCTATGTGATTTTTTCGCAAAAAGACGGCGAATTCAGCATCTACGACAGCGCCCGCCACGATATACGCGCCCTGCCGCGGCGTCATGCTGACGCCGCACAGAACGGCACCGCCTGCTTTTTTACCCCCTATGACCCGCATGTGCAAAATACATCACGTTTTATGCGCGCCGCCGTCAAACGCGGATGGTTCAGCGCGCTGGTGAGCAGGTTTTCGGTTTCTTTCTGGCAGATATTGGTGACATGCCTTGCACTCAATATCTTCGCGCTGGCACCGCCTGTTTTTATTATGATGGTGTATGACCGCGTGATTTCCCCTTATGATCTTTCTTCGCTGGCCATGCTGACGGCAGGGGTTTCCATGGCACTAGTCGCGGAATGGGCACTGCGGGATATCCGCTCCGAGGGACTGGCATGGATGACGGCACGCCTCGACAATCTGGTTGGCAGCCGCATTTTCGCGCATCTTATCGGCTTGCCGCCTGCATTGATTGAACGTGCATCAGTCGCGGCGCAGGTTGCGCGTATCCGCACGTTTGAATCGGTACGCGATTTTTTCAGCAGCGCGGTTTTTCTGTCCTTTCTTGAAATTCCTTTCGTGATGATCGCCGCAGGCGTCATGTGGGCGATTGCAGGGCCACTGGTTCTGGTGCCGCTTTGCATGATTGCCGCATATGCCGCGCTGTTTTTCACCATGCAAACGCGCATACGCCGCGTGATGCGGCTGGCCGCCAAGGCGACATCGGCGCGTCAGCAGTTTATTATCGAAAGCTATGAACGTTTGCGCAGCATCCGCGTCAACGGTCTTGGCAAGGCGTGGGAAGACAAATTTTCCACCCTGACGGGGCGCGATGCCGTGCTTGCCTTCAGACTTTCTTATCTGGGAACCGTTGCAGAAACGCTCGCCCATGCCTTGACCGTTTTTTCAGCTGTACTGACGATCGGCTTTGGCGTCGGACTTATCTGGAGCGGCAGCATCACCACCGGTGCACTTGTCGCCTCGATGATTCTGGTCTGGAGGATTTTGCTGCCGTTTTACAGTCTTTGCACCATGATTCCGCGCCTCGAACAACTGCGCAGCAGTATCGAACAGGTCGATAGCCTGATGGATTTGGAAACCGAAGCCGATCTCGCGCAAACGGCGGCAAGCCTGAATACGCTGCGTGGCCATATTGTGATTAATAACGTTACACTGCGCTACGAAAACGCGGCGCTGCCTGCGATAGAATCCCTGTCGCTGGATCTGCCCCCCGGCCGCATGGCCGCCGTCACCGGGCGCAATGGCAGCGGTAAATCAAGCCTGCTCAAGCTCGTCAAAGGTTTATATCGCCCCGAAAGCGGCGCTGTGCGGATTGACGGATACGACATCCGCCAGATGGACGCAGCCGAGCTGCGGCGGCAAATTGCATATGTTCCGCAAAGGCCGGATTTCTTTCCGGGCACGCTGCGTGAAAATATCGCCATCGGTAATCCGTTTGCGAGCGAAACTGATATTGAAAACGCTCTGTTGCTCGCCGATGCATGGGAAGATTGCCGCCATACCCTCGACAAGACCATGGCCGAAATCCGCATGACGCCGTCGCTGGCTGCGCGTCTGTCGCTGGCGCGCGCCTATTTGCAAAATGCCGCCGTCGTGCTGATAGACGAAATGCCCAACACGCTGATGAACGGCACGGCGGGTGAAAATCTGCGCACCTATATCCGCCAGTCGCATGGCAAACGCACGATTATCGCCGTTGCGTATCGCGGCGATCTTCTGGCGCTATCTGACGTGATTATTCATCTGCGCCGCGGCGCCAAAGCTGCCGCCGGCAACCGCGAAGATATGCTTCGCCATTTAAGGGAGGCCGCATAATGACCGACGAAAAACGCCAAAAGCAACTGCGATTGCTGTCGCAATCCATCCGCCTCAAGGAAACGGCAAGTCCGCGCATTGTGCGCGCGACCATGGCCGTGGTCAGCTTTGCCTTTCTGGGTTTTATTTCATGGGCCGCCTTCGCGAATATTCACGAGATTGCCCGCACGCCGGGAGAAATCGTGCCGAGCGGCTTTCAACAGGCCGTGCAGCACCTTGAAGGCGGGATTGTACGCGAAATTCTTGTGCAGGAAGGCGACAGCGTCGACAAAGGCCAGATTCTGCTGCGGCTGGATGGTGCGGGTATCGAAAAAGACCTTCGCCGCGCCGAAGAACAAACCCTCGCCTTGAGCCTGCAGGAAGAGCGTCTGCGCGCTTTCCTCGAAAACCGCGCCCCTGTCTTCCCGGCCGAAGCGCGCGCAAGTCGGGATATGATGCGCGATCAGGAGGCTTTTTTCGCCAGCATGCAGGCCGCACGTGAAAAAGAGCGCGGCGTTATCCTCCAGCAGATCGACCAGAAAAAACAGGCCATCGGCGCCCTGCGTGCGGAACTGACCACCGCGCAGCAAAATTTCGGCATCGTATCCGACCTATACGCCAAACGGCAGGAAATGAACCGTCAGGGCGTGATGCCCGAAGCGCGCGTGATGGAAACCCAGCAGCAGCATAACCACCTGCGCGGACAAATCGCGAGCCTGCAAAGCCAGATTGCCGCCGCGAATGCCACGATCCGTGAATATCAGGACAGGCTGGCCTCGCTGGATGCCGGCACCGCGGACGATGTGAACCAGCGGCTGGACGGTATCCTTTCGGCGCAGGCGCAAAACCGCGAGCTGATTGCCAAATTGCAGGAACGCGTCGCGCGGCTTGACGTGCGCGCGCCTGTGCGCGGCACTGTCAAAGGCCTTGCCGTCAACACCATCGGCAACGTCGTGCAGCCGGGGCAAACCCTGATGGAAATCTTGCCCGCCGATGCGCCGCTGGTGGTATCGCTGAAAATACCGCCCCGTTATATCGGACATATCCACGCGGGGCAGGACGTACAAATTAAATGCAGCAGCTTTGATTTTTCCCGCTACGGCGCCATACCGGGCACGCTGGAATTTATTTCGGCCGCCAGCTTTGCCGGCGAGGGCGGCGAGCGGTATTTCCAAGGCCGCGTCCGCCTTGCCCGCAGCCACGTCGGGGAAGATACGCGCAATACCGTTGTACCGGGCATGACGGTGATGGCCGATATCATCACGGGGGAAAAAACCGTTCTGGAATACCTGTTGAAGCCGGTACGTAATGCCATGTCGACAGCATTTACGGAGAGATAAAGCCAACCAGAGGGGGATATACCATGCATACGCCTGCCCAAACGACACTGCCGCAAAGCCCGCCCGCCACGATCCACAGCGCCACAACAGCCGCGGAGAGTATAAAAAGCGGATTTGCCCTGATGGATACCTGCAAATTCAGGATACGCACCGTGGCGGAGGCAGCGGCGCTGGCGCGTTTTGCCGCTGGTATGTTCCGCGACCCGCAGCGCATCGCGCCGGGGCTCGAAGCTTTGATGCTGAACGCCATCGAACATGGCTGCCTGGGCATCGGCCATGACCTGAAAAGCAAGCTCTTGGCCGATGGTACATGGCTGGCGGAAGTTGAACGCCGCCAGAGTCTGCCCGACAACCGTCAGAAAAGCGCAGAAGTCGTCATTGCGCGGCGGCCTGAAGGCATTTTTATCGTGATTACCGACCCCGGGCCAGGGTTTGACTGGAAAGCCTGGACAAGCATCGAGCCCGCAAGAGCCAGAGACAGCCACGGGCGCGGTATCGCCCGCGCCCGTGCCGTCAGTTTTGACAATCTGGCCTATAACGCCGCGGGCAATCAGGTCGCCCTGCATGTGCGCGACGTCCTGCCCGATAAATGGTAGCGCGCGGGCGTTAGTTGACCACGTGCACCAGCTGGCCGATGCGCTGGCTGACCAGCACAAGCATTTCCAGCTCCACCTTCGGCTCGGCGCGCAAGTCGTCGACAATCTGGCCGATTTTGGCCACCATCTCGGCATGTTTGCCGAACCATTGGTCGATCAGCTTGGCATCGACGCGGGTTTTGCGGCTGACGCCGGAGAAAATAGCCGCCGTAATCGCCGCCTGATGGATAAAGAAATCATCCATCAAGCCGCCCATGACGCGCGCCTGCCATGCGTTGGCGGGCACAATGTTTGACGCCTGCTGGCGCAGCCAGTCAAGGCCCAGACGGTCGCCCACCATGAAATACGCAGGCGCGATCTCCGCGACATCGTCATCGGATTTGCGGCTGATATTCACGATATCGCTGGCCGAAGACAGCAGTTTCATAACCGCAATGTCGCCCGCAATCGCGGCGGGAACGCCCCATTCCGCCAGTTTGCGGCTGGTTTGCTCCAGCGTTGCACGCACCGTATCGGGCACCAGCTGACGCACGGATTTGCGCAGAACCTCGATACCGGGGGCGAAGGCTTCGACCTCACCCTCGACATCCAGATTGTCGCCGCCATAGCGCAGGAACCACGTCACCGCGCGTTTGACCACACTGAAAACTTCCTTGAGCGCGGAGATTTGCACCTGTGACGGCACGCGGTTGTCGAGCGCCTCGATTTTCTGCCAGATATCATCAAGCCCATAAGCTTCCTGCACGATGAGGAAGGCCTTGATGACCTCCTCCTCGCGCTCGCCGGTTTTGGCCACGCGCGAGGCAACGAAGGTTGCGCCCATGCGGTTGACCAGCGTATTGACGATTTGCGTCGCAATAATCTCGCGGCGCAGCTTGTGCGCGCGGATTTCGTCTTCGTATTTCTGCAGCGCCTTGGGGAAGTAGCTGAACAGATGTTTTTCCATCGCCGGCGCATCAGGGATATCGCTGTCGAGAATACGCTTGTAGAGAACGATTTTGATATTCGATGTCAAAATCGCCAGTTCGGGACGCGTCAGACCCTGACCGTCGCGCGCCATGCGGACAAAGGTTTCATCGTCCGGCAGACCTTCGAGCGCACGTTTAATCAGCCCCGCCTTTTCCAAATCGCGGATCAGTTCGGCATGCAGGTTGATGTGTTCAACCGCCAGCGTTTCCTGAAGGCTCAGGGATTGCGTCTGCTGATAGTTGTCACGCAGCACCAGCGCAGCCACGTCGTCCGTCATGGCTGCGAGAAGCTTGTTACGCGCCTCCAGCGACATTTTGCGGCGCGTGGTGACGTCACTGAGCAGGATTTTGATGTTAACTTCATGGTCGGAGCAATCAACACCCGCCGAGTTGTCGATAAAGTCGGTGTTGATGCGGCCGCCGCAACGTGCGTATTCCACACGGGCCAGCTGCGTGACGCCGAGGTTCGCGCCCTCGCCAATCACCTTCGCGCGCATATCACGGGCGTCGACCCGCACGGCATCGTTGCCTTTGTCATCGGCGTCGGCATGGCTTTGGCGCGACGACTTGACGTAGGTGCCGATACCGCCGAACCACATCAGTTCGACATCCGCTTTCAAAATGGCGGACATCAGCTCGTCCGGCGACAAGGTATCGCGGTCAAGACCCAGCAGTTTTTTGACCTGCGCCGATACTTTCACCGATTTGGCGGAGCGTTCGTAAATCGCGCCACCCGCAGACAGCAGCGATTTATCGTAAGCATCCCAGCCGCCCCGCGCCTTGAACAGGCGCAGGCGTTCGGCAAAGGTTTTTTCAGGGTTCGGTTCCGGATCACAGAAGATATGCACGTGGTTAAAGGCGAATTGCAGCTTGATCTGCTTCGACAGCAGCATCGCGTTGCCGAAAACGTCCCCGCCCATATCGCCCACACCCGCAACGGTGAAGGGCTCTTTCTGTATATCCTTGCCCATTTCGCGGAAGTGACGCTTGACGGATTCCCAGCCGCCGCGCGCGGTGATGCCCATCTTCTTGTGGTCGTAACCGGCAGAGCCGCCGGAGGCGAAAGCATCGCCGAGCCAGAACCCGTGCGCCAGCGACAAACCGTTGGCGATGTCTGAGAACGTGGCCGTGCCCTTGTCCGCCGCAACAACCAGATACGGGTCGATGCCATCATGGCAGATGACGTCTTTGGGACGGACAATTTTGCCCTTCACGTTGTTGTCAGTGATATCGAGCAGAGATTGCACAAACAGTTTATAGCATTCGATGCCTTCCTGCTGATACGCCTCGCGGCCGCCGGTCTGCGGCGGCTGTTTAACCACGAAACCGCCCTTTGCGCCAACAGGCACGATGACGGTGTTTTTAACGGTCTGCGATTTCAGAAGGCCAAGAATTTCCGTGCGGAAATCGTCGTGACGATCCGACCAGCGGATACCGCCGCGGGCGATTTCGCCGCCGCGCAGATGCACGGCCTCGACACGTGCCGAATACACGAAAATTTCGACATGCGGGCGCGGCAGCGGCAACCCATCGACATTTTTGCTATCCAGCTTGAAGGCGATGCAGGGTTTGTGTTCGCCATCTTCCCCTGTCTGGTAGAAGTTGGTGCGCAGGGTATTTTCGATGAGCATCTTGAAGCCGCGCAAAATGCGGTCATGGTCCAGCTTTTGGACATCCTGCAGCATATCGAGGATTTTTTCGCCCGCCGCCGCCGCGTTCAGCGACTTCGCGCCTTTGGGGTCGTGCATCGCGCGGAAGAAATCGACCAGCGCGCGCGCAATCGCGGGGTAGCTGCTGAGCACCTGCTCAACGTACACACGGCTGTAGGGGAAACGCGCCTGACGCATGTAACCGCTGTAGCCGCGCAGAATCATGGTTTCGCGCCAGCCGAGGTTCGCGCGCAGCGCCAGATGGTTCAGCCCGTCGTTTTCCGCCTGCCCGTGCCAGACGTGCAGGAAGGTGCTTTCGACGTTCTCCTTGACGGCGTCGAGGTCGATATCCTCCGCCCCCGTCAATTTGAAATCGTGAATCCAGATCGCGCCGTCATAACCATAGGGGCGCACTTCGTAGGGCATTTCCGATATCGCCTGCAAACCCATATTGCCCAGCACCGGCATAATGTCGGACAGCGGCACAGGGGTTGCGCGGTGATAGACTTTCAAATGCATCTCGCCCGCCGCCATGCCTTGCAGGCGGTAGAAATCGACGCGGATATCCTCGCCGGTTTTGACCATCTGCTCCAGATGGCGGATGTCATGCACGGCGTTGCCGATATGAATGGATTCATGATAGGCGGTCGTGAAGGCGCGGCCGAAGGTAAACGACAGCTCCGCCCCCTTCGCGCGGCCATAGGCGGCGACAAGAACCTGTTTCAGGCGCTCATCCCACTCGCGGCCCAGTTCGATGAGCTGCGCTTCGATATAGCCCTGGTCATACCCGGCGTCCGCGCCGTCTTCGAGAAGAACGGTGAACAGCAAACGCGCGAGCGGGCTGTCATCCAGCGTGGTGAAATAGTTGACCACACGGCCACGGTAGCCGTGTTCGAGAATGCGCGCCGCCTGCAGACGGAAACGCGTGTTGTAACGATCGCGCGGCACATACAGCAGGCACGACATATATTGCTTCATCGGGTCCATATGCGTGAATAGCGCAATGCGCTGCTTGGCCTGCAAACGCAGAATACCGAGAGCGAGGCGGTCCACATCTTCGGACGAGGCCTGAAACAGCTCGTCACGCGGCATTTTTTCAAGGATATGCTCCAGCGCCTTGGCGTCGTGGGAGCCCTTGATAAAACCGGCGCGGTTGATGGTTTCCATGACTTTCTGGCGCACAATCGGCACTTCGTTGGTGCGGCAGGAATAGGTGCTCGACGTAAACAGGCCGACGAACAGATGCATGCCCTGCAGGCTGCCGTCCTTGCCGAGGATTTTGATACCGACGGCATCCAGCGGCACGCGGCGATGCACGGCGGCATATTGTTCGATGAGCTTGCTGACCATCACGGGCCAGCGCGCTTCGGCCAGCAGGGCCATTTTGGCGCCGCTGATATCTTCGCCAAAACCCAGTTTATGGCCGTTTTTGAGAACACCGAGATCGGAACCCTGCACCACGGCAAGGCTCGCGCCTTCTTTACGCGACGTAAAGCGGTATTCGCGGTAGCCGAGGAAGGTGAAGTTGTTGCCCTTGATGTAATTCAGGAACTCTTCGGCCTCTTTCACATCGGTGGCGTTGTGGCCCTTGCCGTAGACGTCGGGGGCGGCGAGAATTTCGTCGATGCGCGCCAGCATCTTGCGCCAATCGCCCGTCGCGCTGCGTACATCCTGCAGCGTGTGGCTCAGCGCCTGCGCAAGCTTTTCGCAAGCATCCGACGACAGCGTTTGTTCCAGATGGATATGCACATGGGATTCAGTGACATACCCGCTGGCAAGCGCTTTGCCCGACTGGATATCGGTCAGCTGACCGGCTTTGTCGCGGCTGGCGTTCAAAATCGGGTGCAGCAGCAGATCGACGTTCATGCCCTGATACGTCAGTTCAGACGTCAAAGAGTCGATGATGAAGGGCATATCGTCGTTGACGACCTGAATAACCGTGCAGGGTACATGCCAGCCGTCACGTTTCAGGTCGGGGTTGAATACGCGCAGTTTATGCGCACCCACTTTGCGGGTCTGCGCCCATTCCTGCATGGAGGCGGCGATTTGCGAAAGCTCCGGCGCGGAAAAACCGGCGATATCCTCCGCCGGCACATGGCGGAAGAACATATCCGCGAAATGCGCGCTGCCGCGGGCGGGCTTGCGCACAGGCGTTTTGCCGGCTGCCGCGCGCGAGGGTTTGGAGCTGTTTTTTTTCTGAGCCTTTGCCATGATCGACTTTCTTTTTTTCAAACAGGAAATGATGTTGTGCGGTGCGCGGATAACGCCTGAAGCGCATGGGCGCATCATAGCCTAAAATTGCCACAGGCGGCAAAAAAGCGGTGCAACAAAAGCGTGTTAGAAAAAGGCTTTTTCTTATCCCCGCCCGCAACAAAATACCCGCCGCGTTTTCCAAACAAAAACGCCTGCGGAGAAAGCCCCGCAGGCGTTTTTAAAGTTCTGTAAAAGACGCAGTTAAGCGGCTTTTTTGCTCAGCGTGTCTTCGCCTTTGGTCCAGTTGCACTGGCACAGCTCGTCCGTCTGCAGCGCATCGAGGGTACGCATGACTTCGTCAACGTTGCGGCCGACTTTGAGGTCGTTCACGGATACGAAACGGATCACGCCGTTCGGATCGACGATGAAGGTCGCGCGGTTGCAAACGCCAGCTTCTTCGTTAAGGATGCCCAGCGCCATCGACAGTTCGCGCTTGATGTCGGAGAGCATCGGGAAGGGCAGATCGTTCAGATCTTTGTGGTTCTGGCGCCAGGCGAGATGCACATAGTCGCTGTCGGTGCTGAGGCCGAGAACCTGCGTGTCACGGTCTGCGAAATCGCGGTTCATTTTGCCAAAAGCGGCGATTTCGGTCGGGCAGACAAAGGTGAAATCCTTGGGCCATGCGAACAGAACCAGCCATTTGCCTTTGTAGGTGTCGTTGTTGATCGTCTCGAACGCGGTTTTGGGGTCGGAAGAAACAACGCCGGTCAGGTTGAAAGACGGGAATTTCTGGCCAATCGTAAGCATGTGTAGGAACCCTTTCTGATGAGGATGTTATTGTTGCGTCTGTGCACAAACGGGCGCGCGGCAGGTATTTTCGGCGCGGCGGCTGTGCAGGATGAGGCCAAAATGCCCCCGCCCCCTTGATTCGTCAAGGGAAGCGCGGAATTTTGATTTAAAATTATGCAAAAAATCCAGCGTGCGCAACTTTAGTTCTGCCACAGCAAAACAGCGGCAAAAGAACAGCCGCAAACGGCACAGACATCAGCAGAAAATCAGTTCGGCGCGACGTTCACGCCGTATTCGCGGGCGATTTTATAAAGCCCCCCGCTTGTCCCCGTACCCAGCGCACGGAATTTCCAGCTGGCGCCTTCACGCTCCAGCTCGCCGAAAATAATTGCATTGTCGGACGAGGCGTCTTCGGTCAGATCGAAATGCGCCAGTTCCTGCCCCGTGGCCTTGTTGATGATGCGGATATAGGCATCCTTGACCAGACCAAAGGTCTGCTGGCGTTCTTCGGCGTTGTGGATCGTGACGGCAAAAGCGACTTTTTCAACGTCAAATCCCATGTTGTCGAGATCAAGCTCGATCGCTTCGTCATCGCCTTCGGCATCGCCTTTGGTGTTATCGCCCGTGTGCTTGACGACGCCGCCATCGGTATCAAGGTTGTTGTAGAAAATGAAATCCGTATCGCGGCGTACGCGGCCGTCGCGGTTCAGCAAAAAGCAGGATGCGTCAATATCGACAGGGAACCCCTGCTCTTCGGCCGGGGCGCTCCAGCCCACGCCGACAATGACATGTTTCAGCGTCGGGTCGAGGGATTCAAGATTGACTTCCTGCCCTTTGGTCATCATCGAAATCTGGCCGAAGGACTGGCGCAAATCCGGCTTGGGCGCTTCCGGCGCGGCTTCGGGCGCAGGGGCCTGCGGGGCGAAAGGATCGGGCGGGAATTGGTCTGCGCCGTTAGACATCTGCTGGTTTCCTGTCTCGGTATGTTAAGGTCAACGCCCTTGTCCGGCCTGCGCCCTGCGCAAGACGGCCAAAAGCTTCTGCATATCCGGCGGCTCGTCCGCCCGCAGCGAGATTTTATTTTCGCCGATTGGGTGGATAAATTCAAGCTGCGCGGCATGAAGGGCCTGACGCGCGAATTCCTGCAGGGCCGCTGCGGCCTGCGCCGGTATTTTCATCTGTTTCGCATATTTCGCCGGCGCCGTTTTGCCGTAAAGCGGGTCGCCCACCAGCGGATGCCCGATATGCGACATATGCACGCGGATCTGGTGCGTACGGCCTGTTTTCAGGCGGCATTCGATCAACGAGGCCCAAACCCCGTAAGTTTCCAAAACTCGGTAATCGGTAATCGCTTCCTTGCCGCCGCCGTCCAGCACCGCCATTTTCTTGCGGTTGGTTTTATGGCGGCCGATCTGGGTTTCGACCCTGCCCTGCACAGGCGATGGCACGCCCCAGACAACCGCGTGATACACACGTGTCAGGGCACGGGTCGACAGTTGCGCGGACAGCCCCTGATGCGCCGCATCGTTCTTCGCCACCACCATCAATCCCGATGTTTCCTTGTCCAGACGATGCACAATGCCGGGACGTTTGACCCCGCCGATACCCGACAAGGCATCGCCGCAATGCGCGAGCAGCGCATTCACAAGGGTACCGTCGTGGTTTCCGGCAGCCGGATGCACCACCAGATCGGGCGGCTTGTTGATAACAATCAGATCGCTGTCTTCATAGGCGATATCCAGCGGGATATCCTGCGCCGCGGGGGCAGCCTCCTCGGGCGGGGGCACGTCGATATCATAAACCTCGCCTGCCTTGACTTTACGGGAACTGCCGTCGACCACAGCGCCATCGCAGCGCACCTGACCGGATTCTATCAACGCCTGAAGCCGCGCACGCGACAAGCCGCCCGCCTGCGACGCCAGAACTTTGTCGAGGCGCTGCCCCGCCTCCGCATCGGATACTTTGACCGTTATGGTTTCCATGCTATCAATATAAACACTTTGCCAAACAAGCGCCAGAGCGCGCCCCAGAAGAGGTCAACCGTATCATGAGCCTGCTGAACAACCATAAATTCCTGCAAAACGCCATTATGGTGATGTCGGTGCTTATCTTGGCCGGACTGGCCATCCTTGTGCATGGCATCGTCAAAAAATCCGGCAGCAGTGGCGGCGGCGCCGTTGTTTCCGCACCCAGCGTCGATGCGCCCGAAGGCACGCTGTCTGTCCAGCTGCCCGCCCGCAGCCGGGTCAACCACATGACGTCCTACAACGGCGGCATCGCGCTGTATGTGAGCGCGGCAAGCGGGAATTTTGTTTATTTCATCAATTCGCAAACTGGCAAAATTGACGGCGCGCTGAAACTTGAAGTCGCGCCGAGCTACAAACTGCCCGCAACGCAGCCACGCAAATAAATCAAATAAACAAGCCTGAATGGCTTATTCACCGCGTGTTTCGGCAGCTTCCGCAGGCTGCGGAACCTTCTGCTCCGCCGCGCCTGCGCCTGCCAGTGCGGCTTCGATTTTGCTGAAAATATCGCCCTTATCCCACTCGCGCGGGCCATCGAACTGTTCGATGACCACGCCGTCACGGCCGATCAGAAAACTCGCGGGGACACCGGCATATTGCCATTTCAGCGGGATCTGGCGGTCGGTATCGATATAGAGCTTCATCTGCTCCACACGGCGTTCTTCCAAAAATGCGGCGACGTCGGACACCGGCTTGCGATCGAGGGAAATCGCGACCACATGCAGCCCCTTGTCACGCAGCTTGGCCTGCAGCGTATCGAGCGCCGGAAGCTCCGCCACGCAGGGCGGACACCACGTCGCCCAGAGGTTGACGAGCAACACCTCCCCCTTGAAATCGGCCAGACGTACGTCCTTGCCTTCGGCGTCGTGGAAGACGACGTCGGGCAGGGTTTTTCCGGCCTGCGAGGGGCGCGGCGGCGGGGTCATCGAGGGGGCCGCTTCTGCCATTTCCATATTTTTCGGTGTTTCCGAAGTTTCCGGCGATGGGGGCTGAATATTAACGAGAATAGTGTAAGATAATCCGATGGCTATCAGCATAGCCGTGACCATCAAAATAACGCGCTGCCGTGGTTTGAGCATTCGATTCCTCCCTCTTGGAATTCATGGGCCGTATCGGGCGGCTCTGACGCGGCGGAGTATAATAGAGAGTGATATGAGATTAACAGTTTTTTCCATCGGCGCGGCGCTGGCCCTCGCGCTTTTGCCCGCGGGCTGCGGCATCAAGCCCAAATTCGTCGAACCGCCCCCCGCCGAAAAAGCGGATGGCACCCTGCAAACACAGGAAGAGGCGCGCAAGGCCGATAAATTCCCGCGCACCTATCCCGATCCCGCTTTTGACCCCGCCCCCAAACCCGAACCGGAAAGACTGATACGCTGATGCTGACCACGCAATACAAAAACAAAAAACTGCACATGGAAGACGTGGCGCTTGAAACGCTGGCGGAAAAATACGGCACGCCGCTTTACTGCTATTCCGCGGCGCAGATTACGCAGAATTACAACGCCTATCGCGACGCCTTCCTGAAAGTCTCCGCGCCTGAAAATTTCACCATCTGCTACGCCACCAAGGCGAACAGCAATCTAGCCGTGCTGCGGTTGCTCGGCAGTCTTGGCGCGGGGGCGGATATCGTCTCCGGCGGTGAAATGGCGCGTGCGCTGGCAGCGGGCATTCCCGCATCGAAAATCGTTTTCTCCGGCGTTGGCAAATCCGAAGAAGAGCTCCGCGCCGCCATCACCAAAGGAATCTTCCAGATCAACGTGGAGTCAGAGGAAGAACTTATCCAGCTCTCCGCGCTTGCCACGAAGATGAAAAAGAGAGTGCCCGTCTCCATCCGCGTCAATCCGGATGTGGATGCGAAAACCCATGCCAAAATCACCACCGGCAAAAAAGAAAATAAATTCGGAATCGACATCGACCGCGCCCCCGCACTTTATAAAAAGGCCCTGAAAATGCAGGGTATCGACGCGCTCGGCGTGGCGGTGCATATCGGGTCGCAGCTGACCTCGCTGGCGCCTTTCAAACGCGCCTATGAACGCGTGGCCGAACTGGTCGTCAAACTGCGCAAGCAGGGCAACGATATCCGCCGCGTCGATCTGGGCGGCGGCATCGGTATTACCTACAAGGACGAAACCCCGCCCGACCTCACCTTCTATGCCCTGATGGTGCGCGATATCATCATGCCGCTCAACGTGCATGTGGCGATGGAGCCCGGACGCTCCATCGTCGGCAATGCGGGCGTATTGCTAAGCCGCGTGCGCGGCGTCAAAAAAGGCGCATCGAAGAAATTTCTGATCCTCGATGCCGCCATGAACGATCTGATGCGCCCCGCGCTTTATGACGCCTATCACGCCATCTGGCCCGCGCGTCAGGCCGCGGCCAAGGACGTCTACGACGTCGTCGGCCCCGTGTGCGAAACCGGCGATACCTTCCACATCGGTGAAAAACTGCCGACGCTGAAGGCCGGCGATGTTATCGCGCTGATGACCAGCGGCGCCTATGGCGCTGTCATGTCGTCGAATTACAACACCCGCCCGCTGGCGCCCGAAGTTTTGGTGAGCGGCAAGAAATCGGCCCTCATCCGACGTCCGCAAACGGTTGAAGACCTTATCAAGCACGACCAGATACCGGAGTGGCTGGGCTGATGGATTTCCTCGGGCGCGCATTGTACTGGTGGACGCTGGGCTGGAGCTTTGTATCGCTCTGGCTGGAGCGTCTCTGGGCGCGCTTCTGGGGGCTTTGCACGGTTGTCATGTTTTTCATGGCGCTGTCGCTGAGCGGTCTTCTTTTCAAATTTGGCAAAACCGCGCATTTTTCTCTGCTCGTCCTTTTTGCCGTGCTGGCATTTGCCGCCGCATTTTATACGGGCCGCCGTTTCATCATGCCCCGCCGCTGGCAGGTCGAACGCCGTATCGAACATGAAAGCGGCCTTAAACACCGCCCGCTGCAAATGCTGCACGACAAGCCGGAGGAAGGCACCAGCCCCGCCGCCGCCAAGCTGTGGTACAAACAGCAGGCGCAAAGCCGCGCCAGCTGGACGCGTCTGCGCGTCTGGCGCCCGCGCCCGCGTGTCGGGCGGCAGGATAAGTATAATCTGCGCTTCGCCGCGATGCTGTGTCTTGTGCTGGCGCTTGTGATGTCGCGCGGACATATCGCCGACCGCCTGAGCGCCGCGCTGACACCGCCTGCGATTTTTAAAACCACCGTTGCCGTTGTGTCGATGGACGTCTGGCTGGAGCCACCCGAATACACCAGCGCCGCCCCCGTCTTTCTGGCGACCGCCCAAACCGGCCGCAATACCGCCGCCAATGCCAGCGTACCCGAAGGCAGCGTATTGAAAATCCGGGTCGGCGGCGTCAAACGCGCGCCACGGCTTTTCTACGGCGAGGCGCAAATCGCCACCTTTACGCAAGCCGGCCCCGGCAACTTCACCGCCGAAGCCGTCCTGCGCAAAAGCGGGCGGCTGGACATCCGCCGCGGCTGGTGGCAAAGCGGGCTGGGCATCTGGGATATCGACGTGATTGCGGATCAGGGGCCGGAGGTAAAAATCCTCGACGCAGGACCGGCGGAGCGTGCCGCGCTTAAAATCAGCTACAGCGCGCGCGATGATTACAGCATCCGCAGCCTGCGCGCGGTCATCGAACCTTCGCCCGATATCCCCGCACAACGCTGGCACGAAACCATCGAATTCGACATTCCCTTCAGCGGGCAGAAAAGCCGCGACGGCGAACAGCACATCGAAAACCTTGCCCAGCATCCGATGGCCGGGCAGCCCGTGATGCTGCGGCTGATTGCCACCGACGACCACGGCAACGTTTCCGAAAGCAATATCGAGAAACTGGCCCTGCCCGAACGCGACTTCAAAAATCCCGTTGCGGTGATTTTGAACCGCGAGCGCAAACGCCTCATCCGCTATGACGATCCGCTGACCATGACCATCACGCGGCATGTCCTGACCAACATCGCCAACCGCCCCGCGCTCATCAAGGAAGACCTGCGGGTCTTCCTCGGCCTCGTCGTTGCCATCAAGCGTTTGAGCTATGCGCCGACGCCCCATACGGCAGAGACCGTGCGCGACATGCTTTGGTATATGGCGCTGCGCATCGAAGACGGCGGGCTGGCGCTGGCGCGCGAGGAATTGCGTCAGGCGCTGCAAAAGCTCAATCAGGCACTGAACGACAAAAACATATCCGAAGAGCGCCTGCAGGAGCTGACCGAAGAGGTCAACAAGAAAACCCAGCAGTACATGCAGGAACTGGCCAAGGAAATGCGCCAGCGCATGGAACAGGGTGACGGACAGCAGAACCAGCCGCAAATCTCGCCCGAACTGGCGCAGAAGCTGATGGAAAAAATGGATATGTCCGACATGGAAAAAATGATGCAGCAGATGCAGCACGGCGATACGCGCGAGCAGATGCAGGCCATGACGGAAATGATGCAAAAAATGCTTGATGCCACCGATCCTAAAAACGCCATGAGCGAGAAGGATCAAAAAGCGCTGGAGCAGATGCAAAAAATGGAAGACCTTATCCAGAAGCAGGAAAAGCTGATGGATGAAACCGGTAAAATGCAGCCCAAGCAGGAAAGCGGCGAACAGGAAGGCACGCAGGGCGAGATTCGCAAGGAACTGGGCGGCGTCATGCGCGAGATGGGCGAGAGCATGCCCGAAGTGCCGGAACATTTCGGCAATGCCGATCAGGAAATGAAACAATCACAGCAACAGCTCGGCCGCGATGCGCCCGAACGCTCCCTGCCCCACCAGAAAGAAGCGCTGGACCAGCTGAAACAGGGACAAAACCAGGCTATGCAGCAAATGGCCGACCGCATGAAACAGCAGATGATGATGAGCGGCGGACAAGGCGGCGGCAACGGAAACAATTTCGGCCAGGGCTATGACCCGCTGGGCCGCAAGGACGGCCGCGGCAACCCCGACCAGCGCGTCAAAATTCCCGACGAAAAAGAACGCCGCCGCGTACAGCAGATTATTCAGGAACTGCGCAGCCGTTCCAACGACTGGGAACGCCCGCGGCAGGAACGGGAATATATCGACCGCCTGCTCGACCCCTACAGCAATTAAAAACGGAAATAAACCACTACGCGCTTACGCCGCCAGCGCGGAGGTAATGCGCTTGGTGATTTCCTCCAGCGTGAAGGGCTTGCTGATCACCTCATGCGCGAGGCAATCGAGGTTATGCGCGCGCTGGCGCTGGTTGGCATAACCCGACATCATCAGAATACGCGTGCGCGGATAATCCTTGCTGACCTTGAGCGCGAGGGCGATGCCGTCGAGATCCGGCATAACAATGTCCGTCAGCAGCAGGTCATAGGAACGTTTTTCCAGTGCCGCCAGCGCCGCGTTGCCATCGGGCACGGCGGTCACGGCAAAGCCCGCGTAATTCAGCGCGCGCTCCACGAACTGGCGCACGGAGGGCTCGTCGTCGGCCACCAAAATCCAGCGGGGATTATCCTGTTCGTCTGCGGCTGTGGTTGTCATGAAAAACCTCTAACAATAATCGTATGGCGCGTTCAGCTGCCCAGTACTTTGACTTCAACTGTCTGGCCGCCCGCGGGAATATCCTTGAAGTTCAATTCTAGCGGTACCGTCTCCCCCGGCGCAAGCGTCGCGGGGCGGGAATAAATCGACCAGTCTTTCAAAAAGACGCCGTCGGCACCGCGCAGGGTTACGCGGAAAGACGGATAGGGCAGCGCGTCCTTGCTGACATTCCCCACCTTGCCGCTCATGGTCAGGGTATCCCCCGCCGTCTGCGCCAGCAGACCGGAAAGCGACAGCCCTTCGCCCGGTGCGCGCAAATGAACGCCCACAGCCTCGTAAAGCCGTGTCATGGACGGCGCATGCGCCGTGATAGGTCCTTTGAACAGCAAAACGGCACTGACGGTCACGAAGAACAGCAGCGCAAATACCGCGGCGCCAAAGGCATTCGGTCCCAGCCCAGCCGGATGATAATCATAGGCAGGCATGGCGGTATCGGCATCCAGCGGGGCCACAGCGCGCGAAGCGCCATCGTCCATCTGCTCGATCAGCACATCGCTGAAACTGGCGTCTGCGGCGGTGGCTTCCTGCGGGTCCGGCGTCAGGCCGGGCACAGTTACCTGCTGTTCAAACCACGTATTGCCGCAGGACGTGCAGCGCACGACACGGCCACCCAGCGCCAGATGTTTTTCATCCAGCCGCCATACCGTTTGGCATTTATCGCAGGTCAGAAACATATTTTGAGCCGCCCGCCGACGCGTCCGCTTTTTCGATAATCCTGAAATGTGTCCACAAATAAAAGTGGCACAACATATTGAATAAGGATAGCATGCAAATCATTAATTTTGCATTTTTTGTTTTACCGGAATCCCGCCTGCGGGAGAGCGGTCGGACAAGACCGGTACGAACCAAACGTCGATGACGAACCATACGCATATGCGGGGGATAGAGGCTTCATGTCGCTGGTGACATTCTCCAACGTCGGTCTGCGCTACAGCACGGGGCCTGAGATTTTGCACGATCTCAGCTTCAGCCTGCAAAAAGGCTCGTTCCATTTTCTGACCGGCCCCAGCGGTGCGGGAAAAACATCGCTGCTCAAACTTTTGTATCTGGGCAAGCGGCCGACACGCGGACTTATCAACATGTTCGGCAAAGACGTCACCGCCATGCCGCGCGACCAGCTGCCCGCCATGCGCCGCCAGATCGGCACCGTGTTTCAGGATTTCCGTCTGCTCAACCATCTCTCTGCCTTCGATAACGTCGCCTTGCCCATGCGCATCGCCGGCGTCGGCGAAGACCACACGCGCCGCAACGTGACCGAGCTTTTGAAATGGGTCGGCCTTGGCGACAAGATGGAAGCCAAGCCGCCGACATTATCAGGCGGCGAACAGCAGCGCGTGGCCATTGCCCGCGCCGTCATCGCCCGCCCCAAACTGCTGGTGGCGGATGAACCGACGGGCAACATCGACCCCGAAATCGGTATCAAGATTCTGTACCTGTTCGAAGAGCTCAACAAGCACGGCACCACCATCATCATCGCCACCCACGACGACGACATCATCCGCCGTTTCGGCCATCCGCAGATGCGGCTCGAAAACGGTACGCTGATCATGCCGCCGCAAAGCCAGAAGGCTGCCTGACATGGCCACGAAAGTCTTCCAGAAATACCGTTATGATATCGCCCTTGAATCCGGTGCGGGTGCGCATCTGGTCGCATGGGTCACGGGGCTGATGGTGTTTTTTATGACCCTCGCCTTCGCCGTCAATATCGGCCTTGCCAGCGTCACGCAAAAATGGGTGTCGGGCCTTTCCGACAGCATCACGGTCGAGCTGCGCGCCCCCGCCCCCGAAAAAGACGGCGACAAACAGGACAGCGGCGCGCGCAAATCGCTGGACGAGAAAATCAAGGCGCTGGTCGCGCTGGGCGGCAAGCATAACGCCGTCAGCGCCGCCCGCGCACTGGAAGATGCCGAGGTACGTAAGCTGATCGAACCGTGGCTGGGCAGCGCCATGCCCGCCGATCTGCCCCTGCCGGTTCTTATCGACATGAAAATCACGCCCGATGCCGATCTCGCCGCACTGAAAAAAGACATCCTGAAAATCGCGCCGACGGCAACTGTCGATACGCATGACGATACGCTGCAGGATGTCAGCACCCTGGTCAACACCGCGCGCATTTTTGTGATGATGCTGTCGGGTGTGATCATGCTGCTGGCGGTTGTTGCCATCTCGGGTATCGTGCGCGCCAAACTGGCGATACACCACCCCGAAGTCGAAACCCTGCATATGATCGGTGCGCATGATGAATATATCGCCCGCCAGTTCCGTCACCATACGCTGAAAGGCACCCTGAAAGGCGCCATCGTCGGCGTGGGCGCGATGCTGGGGACGCTTTATGTTGTCGGGCGCACGACCCGCAGCATCGACAGCGCCATTTTGCCGGACATTTCCCTTTCCTCCGCCGAATGGGGCATGCTGGTTGCCGCTCCGGTCATTATCGGCACCATGATTGCGCATTTCACCGCACAGACCACCGTACTGGGCGCCCTGCGCCGCATGGACTGATGACACCCCGCCGCATGCCGCATTTGCCCAAAATGACACGGCCCGCGCAGGCCGCGCTGGTCGCCGTGCTGCTGGCGGGACTTTGGCTGGCGGGGCTTTACAGCTTCACGCGCAGTATTTTCGACGATACCCAGATGGCCCTGCGCGAAAACCTGCGCAGCGGCACCGGCCCCCTGCCCGAAAAGGATATGCTGGATGCGGTTGTGGTGCTGACCGGCGGCAGCAACCGCTTGCAGACGGGGTTCGACCTGCTGTCGCAATCGCGCGGTAAAAAACTTTTCATCTCCGGCGTCTATCAGGGCGTCGAGGTACGTGAACTTCTGAGCCAGTGGAAAAGCCAGCGCAACAAAAGCGATATCGACTGCTGCGTCATTCTGGGGTTTGAGGCCGACGATACCGCCGGCAACGCCGATGAAACAGCCGCATGGATGAAGGCTGAGGGATACCGCTCTTTCTACCTTGTCACCGCGCATTACCACATGAAACGTGCCCTGCTGGAAATGCGGCGCGCGGCGCCGGATTTGAAAATCCGCCCGTGGCCCGTGGTGCCCGAAGGGCTCGATATCAACAACTGGTGGCGCAGCAGCCAAACGCGCAGCCTTATCATCCGCGAATATTCAAAATATCTGGCCGCACTGGTCATTACTTCGGCGCGAAGGGCGCTTTGACATGGACAAAATACGTTCGGTTTTTTTCAATCTGCTTTATATCTTCGGCTCGCTGTTCTGGAGCATCGCGCTGCTATGGACTTTCGTGCTGCCGCCACGCCGCTGCACGGCGATGATTTCGCGTATCTACGGCGGATATATAACGTTGATCGAAAAATACGTCATGAACCTGCGGCTGGAGCTGCGGGGCCTCGAAAACCTGCCCACGGACACGCCCTATATCATCGCCGCCAAGCATCAATCGGCCTATGAAACGCTGAAACTGCCGTTTATGGCGCGGTTTGATTTTCCGGTGATTGTGCTGAAAAAAGAACTGACTCGCCTGCCTGTCTGGGGACTTTATCCCAAACGCATGGGACTTATCGCGATTGACCGCAGCGCAGGGATGGAATCCATGCGGGCCATGATTGCGGGCTGCCGCGCCGCCATGAAAGACGGCCGCAATGTCATCATCTTTCCGCAAGGCACGCGCGTCGCCCCCGGCGCGATTGAAGACTATAAACCCGGCCTTGCGAAAATCTATAAAGACCTTCAGGTGCCGATTGTACCCATGGCGCTGAACACGGGCGTTTTCTGGGCGCGCAATGCGTTTTTCAAAAAATCCGGCACTATCGTTTTCGAATTCCTGCCGCCCATTCCGGCAGGCGAGCCGCCGCTGCAAGCGATGAAAACGCTGGAGGAGCGCCTTGAAGCCGCCAGCGACAAGCTCGTGCAGGAAGCCGGCGGCCCCGCCCTTGGCACCGTTGCCCCGCGGCGTAAAAAGTAAGCGCATCGCCGGGCAGCAAAAACAAAAACCCCGCCAGAGATATGGCGGGGTTTTTGTTTTTATCCTGTGCGGATGATTACCAGTGACGGACGCGTCCCGTATCGACGTGGACGAAATCACTGCGCGGATAGAACCCGACGCCGCCCGATTTCAAATCCATCGCCGCCTTGCGCAGCACGTTCAAACGCGTGCCCGGCAGACGGATATCCACGGCCTGGCCTGTCATATGCAGGCTGTTGCGCGCAACGCCTTCGCTGTTGCGGCGCAGGCGCGCATTGGTCGCCGGCGAGCGGTAGCCCGACAGCACGTGATAGGAGTTCTTCACGCCCAGACGGTTGTTCATGACGTAAAGAATATCCATCAGGCGCGGGTCGATGGGGAACTGTTCGTTCACGCGGTGGTCACGCATCAGTTTTTTGATATCGACGAAGGCGGAAGGAATATAACGGCCGTTGTACCAGTACTCGCCCGTGAATTTCTCGCCCGTATAGGGGTTTTGCAAATAGATGAGGCGTGCGGTACGCGGCGCGGCGGCTTCGGCCAGCGCAGGTGTCCAGAAACCCAGCGCAGCGGCGGCAAAAAGCCCTGCTTTCAGAAACCCGCGGCGGTCGGAATCGTATTCATCCGCCGCAAGGGCGTTCTTCTCAATTAGGTCTTGCATGGTAACTACCCCATGTTTGTTGCGATTATTATTTTTCTTATTTTTACCCCACCTATAAGAATATCAAAAAAGGGGGGTTTTCAAGAATAAAAATCGCACTTGCGACATAATCCTGAAATGATGATACAAAGAGATTCAATAGTTTGCATCTTTGATGCGCGGCACATATGCACCACGCCGATCACCCGCAAAACGCAAAAAAAATACGTTCGTATGTCAGCGAAGCGGCGATGGGCCCGGCAGGCGTTTGTCGAGTCTTTGCTGCGGCGACAGGTCGGCCAGCTTTGCGGTGATATCACGCATATTGGCCTGCAGATCGGCCACGGTACGCTCCAGCACGCGCACTTGCGCCGCCAGCCCCGCAATCGACGGCGCGGCCTGCGCATCGGGGTTCAAAACCGTTCGCGCCTGCTCCAGCGTTTCTGCGGCCTTTTGATGGCCTAGCGTGCTTTCGGTGATCAGCGCCACATCGACATCGGCACCATGGGCCTGCGCAAGATGCAAACAGAATTCGACCTGCCCTGCCCCCGCCGCATGGCGCAGCAAATATTCGTTGTCGGTATGGATATCGATGTCGATATGTTTTTTCATGACATCAAAACCATCGATATATCCATGCTCGGCGGCTTTTTTGAGAAAGACCTCGGGCGCGGTTACTTTATCTATGCCCCGCGCCAGCAGGTAATCCAGCACACGGGCTTTGTCTTCTGCGGGCAGCGCGCTTTCGCATAGAGACATAAAGCAATGATCTTCCGCGCGGCCCGTATTCATTTCGATTTTCTCGGCAAGGAACACATCCACCAGATCCTGCCGTCCGCTTTTGAGCGCGACAGAGAAAAAAGTACGGCGCAGTGAATCGCGCGAACCTTCTTTGAAATTCCATTTCTGCCAGTCTTCATCCGTAACATCACGGACAAGCAGCTGCATCATCGGCGCCGACATATCGCTGAAATTGGCATAGCGGATAACGGTGCTGGCAAAGCTCACGCTCTTGCCGACAAGCTTCGCCATCTGCACGGTATCGCCGGAAACAAGCGCCTCCTGCATCAGCGTCTCGTTTGCTTTGAACATGTTTCTGAGTTTTTTCATCTCGCAACTCCCTGTACCGCAAAGACCGCTATGGCGGTTTTGGGCTACCGGGAGAAGCTACGTGCGGATTACGGTTATGTCAATACAGGGCGCTCAGGGCGCAGGCGGCTTTAATCCGCTGTTTTTATTCGTTTTTTCCAAAGACGGCGCGCCCCGCGGTTCTTTCGGGGTCAGGAAATGCGTGAGATGCGCCAGCAATTTGACCGCTTCGGGCGAGATATCATGTCCCTGCCCCGGCAAAACGGCGCAATCCACGCGAAAGCCCTGCGCATCAAGCTGCGCGCGCGTTTTCTGCGCCATCGGATAGCCGGAATAATCCTGATGCTCCCGCTCCCCCGCCAGCAGCCCGACGGGTGGTTTTGATACCGGCTGTGTCAATCTGTCAAGCGCACCGCCCGACAGGCAATAGACACCCGCCACTTCGGATGCACGCAGCAGGGCGCTATAAAAAGCCATCGTACCGCCTTGCGAAAATCCGGCGATGATCAGGCGGTCTTCGCTGATGCCTTCGCGGCGCAGGACATCGTCGATATATTTCTGCGCATCCAGCGCCGCCTGATGCGCACGCGGCGCGACAACATCACAATCGGGATTATCAAGCACATCGCTGACATCGAACCAGCTGTGATAGCGCCTGCCGTCCTGATCCTGCCCGAGCAGGATAGAACCATCCGGGCAATAGATGCGCGCAGTTTGCAAATGCGGCGCCAGAAGTCCGCCGACATGCTGCGCCATGCTCTCGCCGCTGGAGCCATAGCCGTGAAAAAAGATAATGACCTGCTGCGGCGGCTGGCCATTTGGCGGGTCAACGATACGCTCGCTATACATTCCAAAGCCTTAAAAAAGACATGAATGGTTTAAAATTCGTCAGTGGTACGCATGTTGGAGGAATCCGCTTTGTCGCGGTCGCTCATCTGCTTGGCTTCCTGAATGGCGCGGCGGAATTCAATCGGCGCCTCGATGGACGGCAACAGAACCTCGCCCACGCCCATCCCGCGGATGAGCACGCGGCCATAGCCGAAAATACGCCCGAGCACCCCCTGACGGACAGAGACACCCTCGATACGGTCAACGTTGAGTTCGCCGACGTGGCGGGCGATGAGGCCTTTTTTATAGACCAGACGTTCAGACGTGACCGCGATTTCAGTCGTCGCCTTCACAATCATCATATGCGCAAAGAAATAAAGACCGAGGAGGAAACTACCAAGAATGCTGAAACGCATCAGCGCATTCAGCCCCCAGAGGATTTTAAGATAGCCGCCTTTTTCCTGCACGACCATATTCCACGCCTGCTCGTAGATTTCGGGCGGCATGTCGGCCATGAAGCGGGCGCGGATAATTTCGTTGATCGTCCACCAGACGCCGATGTAGCCAATCAAAACGCCGGCGAAAAGACCGAACAGGATCCAGAACACCGCGCCGAGGGTATACATCCAGTGAAAACGGGCGCCCATCAGAATTTCTTCTTTAGGGCCGAGAGATTGCTGAACATACAACATACGACGCGAAGCCCCTCCGGCGGGCGGATGATACCATTCACTCTTATGTCATAGAATAATGAATGGCGGGTTAATCGCCAAGGCAAATACCCAGCAAACGGGCCGTATGCACCAGCGGGCCGTTCACATCGACAGCCTGATAGCTGGCAATCGCCTCTTCGATCGGCACGTCAATCACACGGCGGTTGGACCACGCCACCATTCTGTCAAATTTCCCCTGCTCCACAAGGTCAACGGCATGTACGCCAAAGGCCGCGGCCAGAACACGGTCGGACGGAATGGGCGAGGAGCCGCGCTGCACGTGCCCCAGCACCGTGACGCGGGTTTCGCAGCCTGTTTTGGCCGCCAGTTTTTCGCCCAGATAATGACCGATACCGCCGTAGCGTTTCTCGCCGCCATGGTGTTCGACCTTCAGCGCCTCGCCTTCCGCCGTTTTGGCGGCTTCGGACACGACGACGAGGGCGAAGTTGCGGCCTTCGTCTTCACGCACGCGTTTGATTTTATCGGCGATTTTATCAAGGCTATAGGCAATTTCGGGGATGAGGATGACATCCGCACCACCGGCGATACCTGTCGACAGCGCAATGTTGCCCGCATCGCGGCCCATAACTTCCAAAATCATCACGCGGTCATGGCTGGCCGCGGTTGGCTGTAAACGGTCCAGCGCTTCGGTCGCGACATACAGCGCGGTTTCGAAGCCGACGGAGCTTTCGGTATTACCCACATCGTTGTCGATGGTTTTGGGAATGCAGACGAGGTTGAATCTTTTGCCGTTATCCGACAGCTTGCGCAAAATCGCCATGCTGCCATCGCCGCCAATACCGATGAGCGCTTCGACGCCCAGTTCTTTCAGGCCCGCGACGATTTCGTCGGAGCGGTCTTTCAGCGTGCCATCCGGCATCGGAAACTGGAAGGGGTTGCCTTTGTTTGTCGTCCCCAGAATGGTGCCGCCAAGACGCATGACGGTCGTGTCGAACATTTGCTTGGTCAGCGTCTTGTAGCGCATCGGGCGGTCGATAAGGCCGGCTGTGCCGTCCTCGATACCGATGACTTCCCAGCCCTTTTCGGTCGCGGCATGCACCACGGCGCGGATGGTGGCATTGAGACCGGCGCAGTCACCGCCGCTGGTCAGGATGCCGATGCGTTTTTTTGTAGTCATAACTTTCTCCCTCTTGCATGCCGCGAATGTGAAAGCCCGCCAGCGTGCCGGAGGGTCTTGCCGTGGGTAAAATTGCCCCTCTGCGGCGGGAAATGCAACACACAAATAAAGGACTTAAAAAATCAGGCGTTTCCTGATAAAATGCCTCACTGAAATCAAGCGCCCCGCCACGGGACGCCACGAAGGGACTCAAGGCTGCCATGTTGCCGGAAGATCAAGAAGAACTCGAGCGTATGCTCGAACAGCTGAAAACAGAGCACCGCGACCTCGACGTCGTTATCCAGCAGCTGTCCGAAAGCGTTCCGGTCGACTTCCTGCGCCTGCAGCGTCTGAAAAAGCGCAAGCTGTTCCTGAAAGATTCGATTTTGAAAATCGAAAGCATGATGCTGCCGGACATCATCGCCTGATTATTCTGTAAAATATAAATCTTTAAACCAACGGTGGCTGCGTATCGAAAATGTCGCGCACCAGCGGCACGGTCACTTTGCGTTTCTCCGCCAGCGCCTTGCGGTCGATCTCGTCCACGATGTCGCGCATGGCGGCAAACGACCGCTCCAGCCGCGGCAGCAGGAACTGCACCACCTCTTGCGGTACGAAAATCTGCCTGTCGGAAAATAGTTTGGTCAGCACCACCGCCATCAGTTCATCATCGGGCGAGCCGACAGCCACCGCAGGCGCGGCCAGAAGACGCGATTCAAGATCGCGCAGCACGAACCGCCAGCCGCGCGGCGGCGTTTCGGCGGCGGCAAGGATATGACCCCCGCGTTCTTTCTGGATGTTATAGAGATGCAGCAGCGCCTCTTCGCGCGCGGCATCGCCGACCAGCTTGTCGATGCCGTCAATCACCACCGCACGCGGCAGGCTGTCGATGGCAGCGGCATCATAGGTGGCTGCGCCCGTTTCGTTTTGCCAGACTTTCAGCAAATGCGTCTTGCCGCAGGCGCGCGGGCCATAGATGAACAGCAGCGGCGCCGGCCAGTCCGGATATTTGTCCAGCCACGCCACGGCGTCCTGATTGCACGATGACACCCAGAAATCATCGCGCGCAAAAGCCGTGCGATGGCCAAGATCAAAGGGCAGCTGCTGCGGTTTTATTTTTTCGCCGGTCATATCTGTTCGTCAGCTCTTCACGGCGATCTTGCGACGCGGCGGCGTACCGTCGTGGTAATAGCCGCTCTGCAGATACTGCGCAAGGGCGAAGCGGATGAGCACCGCCACAACCGCCGCGACAGGCACAGCGATCATCACACCGGTAAAACCGAGCAGCGCACCGCCCGCCATCAGCGCGAACAAAATCCACAGCGCATGCAGGCCGATTTTATCCCCGACAAGCTTGGGCGTCAGCACGTTGCCTTCGATCAGCTGGCCCGCGCCGAAAATCGCCGCAATAATTGCCAGCTGCTGCACATCGCCGTCAAACTGGAACCAGCCGACCAGCATCCCCGTCACAAAACCGACCAGCGTGCCGACATAAGGAATAAACGACAGAAGCCCCGCGGCAAAGCCGATGAAAAAGCCGAAATTCAGACCGGCAAATGACAGCGCCACGGCATAGATAAGCCCCAGCACGACGCAGACCATCGCCTGACCGCGCACAAAACCGGACAGCGCCGCGTCCATCTGGCGCACAAGCCCGCGTATCGTTTCGGCATGACGTCGCGGCAGCCAGCTGTCCACCTTGTCCACCATCACCGGCCAGTCACGCAACATATAAAACGACACCACGGGCGCAATCAGGATAATCGAAAAAATATCGAACAGCGCCACGCCGCCGTCCCAGATTTTTTTCAGCGCGCCCGATGCCCACGACAGCGCAGCCCCCGCCATGCCGCCCGCTTGCTGCTGGATTTTTTCAGGCGGCGTCGCCAGCACCTGCGTTTGCAGCTTTTCAATCCACGGCGCGCTGAGGGCACGCAGTTTTTCGACATAGGCCGGTACAGCCTCGACAAAGGCAACGAACTGCCCCTGCAACACAGGGAAAGCCAGCATCACGCCCAGCACAAATAAGGCGACAAAGGACAGCAGCACCACCGACGTCGCCGCCGCGCGGCCCATGCCGGTTTTCTCAAGCCGCGTTGTTACAGGGTCGAGGAAATAGGCCACCGCCATACCAATCACAAACGGCAACAAAACGCCCTTCAGCATCCAGACAATGACGCCGAAAACCACAAGCGCCACGGCCCAGAACCAGACGTGCCGCTGCAAGGTCGTGATGGAGGCCACATCTTCGTGTTTGGATTTCGCGTCGGTGGTCATGGATGAAGGACTCCTGAACGGGCGGAAAGGATGGGAAAATCAGGGATAGAGGCGCAAATCATAGACAGGTGTGCCATAGGCCGTCGTTACTTCGCGCGACGGGCTCATGGCAATCCCCTGCGCGGCGAGGGCGCTTTGCAAAACAGGTACGCTGCCGTCGTAACGCATCACGAAACGCGCACTGTTGCGCGAAAGCGAGCGGATATCAATCCGCACCGGCGGCGACATGCTCGAAAAACGTCGCTGGACATTCATCCATGTATTGAAATCGCTGAAGCTGAGCATCGCCTCCACTTCCTGTCCGCCAGATGCCGCAGGGGCCTGCGCTTGCGGGCTGTAGGGCGTGGTGATTAATGACGGCCTGTTCTGCACTGCGGGCGCCTGCGCGGGATTGACCACGCTGCGGCTGATGTTTTCGATAGCCGCCCCGTCCGACGGCGCCGGACGCTGCAGATAGCCGAGCACGTCATACATCGCCTGCTGCCACGCAGCCGCGTCGGATTTTTCACCGACATAAGGCGTCAGGGAACTGCGGCGGCTCAGTTTGCCGTTTTCGTAGAAATAGATATCAATGCTCATCTGCGGGCCGGATTTGTTGGCTACAGCCAGCACCACCTGCGCAACGCCGTAATTCTGGCGCAGCTTTTCGACCGTCGCATAATTGCCCGACCACACGGCATCGACCGACCCCGCCGAAACGTCGGCAATATCACCAAGCGGGATGGCAATGCGGTTGAGCATCTGTGCGTTCAGTCCCGCGCCCTGCCCCGGCATGCGCTGCCAGACATCGCGCCACGGGTTGGGGTCTTCCCACAAAACCGTCTTGCCAGCCATGTTTTCGTAATACGGCAAAAGTAAAACCGGCACATTTACGCGCGGAGCCGCTGCGGCCTGTGCGGGCGCAGGGGCGGCAGCGCCCGCAGAGGCGGACGTCTGGGCCGCAGGCGGCGTGGTCGCGCCTGCCGCCATTTCATCTTCACCGCCGATGACTACCGTACCCTCGCCAGCCGTCACGGTCTGGTCGCCGGGGACCTGACGCCATGTCGGCGTCACCGCAGGGCTGGATACCTCGCGCACATCGCGCGGAACATTTATGTAATTACGCACCTGATCACGGAAGCGAACCGTAAAGCTGGCGACATAGCGGGTGGAGGACAGCTGCTCCCCCTTGATTTCAAAATCCTGCACCATGGTCGCAATCGTGCGGTCATCCGGCATACGGAAACTCGCATAGGCGGCAGGCGTCATATATTTCTGTGCCAGCCGCTTGAAGGCTTCGCGGCGCGCTTCGGCCATGGCCTGTTCACGCGCCTGCACGGCGTTATCGGCGGTGCGGTCTATCATGACATCGCTGACGATGAGGTTGGCATCCTCGCGCTGCACGCCGCCCGGCGTTGGCAAGGGCGTCAGCTGCGCGGGGGCCCCTTTGATCAAACGCTCCTGCGCCAGAGATGCGCCAGACAAAACAAGCAAAATCAAAAGACTGCCTGCAAAAGTGAAAGTTTTTTGTGAAAAACGGGCCAACATGGAACATCCGGGGCAAAAATGGGCGGGAAAAGCACAGCCCTCACCTTACCCGCGGCACAAGAAAAAATCCAGATATTACATAGGCTAAAAACCGAAAATATCATCCGTTCATATAACTGCGTTATTGCCCGCCCGCATCAGGGCCGCTATGCTGGATGCAGATAAACCTTTGTTTGAATATCAAGAAGATATTAACGATTTCATGCAAGGATATATCATGCATCTTGTTCTGCCGTGTTCATCGCATGGCGCAGGGGCTTGCTAAAAACTTCAAGGGGTTGTTCTTCGCAGCTCCCTCCTCACTTCACGGGGAGCATCTTTCACAGTCTCATCCAATACGGGGGATCTTTTGGGTGGACGATATCTAGAGCAAGGACGCGCGGCCTACATGCGCGTTTTCAAAGCGGCCTGCCTTGCGGCAATGGCCGCGCTTGTCGTTTGCTCCCTGCATATCGGCAGCGCCCTTGCGCAGAAAAACGGGCAGACGGCCCCCGTTGCTGTCGCCGTCAACGCAGCGCCTGCTCCCGCCGTACCCGTTACCCCCGCACCGATTCCGGCGGCGATGAAGCCGCTGTTCCTCTCCAGCAGCGCCCCCACCTATGACGTCGCCCCGCATGTCCAGATTTTCGAGGGGCCGCGCGAACAGGTTTCACTGACGCAGATCATCCCCCAGTTCAAAACCGGTCAGGGCCAGCGGCCGGAGCAAAGCCCTATACGCATCGGGCAGTCCAGCTCCGCCTATTGGCTGGTGTTCAGCGTCTATAACCGGAGCCAGAACAAAAGCCTTTGGATGCTGGATTTCGGAAACCGCCTGAGCGGTAGCACCGGCGCGCTGGACCGCATCGCGGTTTACAGCGACCTCAGCCCCGACCAGCCGCTGATGCGCGACGGCCGCCTGAGCGAAAACAAACTTCAGGCCACCGGACAAAAACGCAACGCCATCCCCCTCAGCTTCGAGCCCGGACAGGGCCGCATTATCGGCATCTATATCGAACCCACACGCGGCCTGCCGCTCAGCATCGATATCCGCATGACCGAGCAAACGGAATTCGTGGGCGTCCACGACAAGCGGGAGATGGAAGAAAACATTCTTCTTGTCGCCGCGATGCTGGTCTTCGGGCTTTATATGATTTTCTGGGGCAACTACCGCCGGCAAATTCCGCTGCTGCTGGGCGGATATGTACTGGCCTACTATATCATCTTTGCCGCAACCGATAGCATCGCCCCCATCGGCAACAGCAGTGAAATAGAATATATCGACCTTATCTACGCGCTGGCGGCGCTGTTTTCGCTGGCGCTCGCGCGGCACGTGCTTGTCGCTGGCGAAAAGCGCGGCGGGAACAAAGGCGTCATCATCCTTTCCGTCAAGGGCGGGATTGTTTTGCTTATGCTGGCCGCTGTGGCGATCGGCCGCGGCTTTGCGCTGACCGATATCCTGCTGCTGCGGGTGATGCCGGTTGCGGTGACGGGAATTATTATTTTCCTCGGCGTTGTGACTTTCATGCGCACGGAGCGTCCGCAGGCGCTTGTCTTCACGCTCAGCTGGGTTGTGCTGATGGCGGGCTATGCCCTGAATGAATTCAGCGGCTTTGGCGCGGATGTACCGGGCGGGGCCAATGCTTTCTGGCTTTGCTTCACGCTGCATCTGGCGCTGCTGTCGCTCTCGTCCCTGCGGTTCCTGATTTTGTCGGAAACCATCGTCCGGCGCGAACGCGAAGAAATCCGCCGCCGCCGCGAAGAAGAAAACGAAATCCGCAAAACCAAGGAACTGGCCGACCAGACCCGCCTGCTCGGCGTCATGCAGCGTGAGAAAGAGCTGATGGCCGACCTGCGCAACCGCGAGGCGGAGCGCATCCAAGCCCTGCGCCATGCCAAGGAAGTCGCCGATAACGCCAACAAGGCCAAGTCGGATTTTCTGGCGGTCATGAGCCACGAAATCCGCACCCCCATGACCGGTATCATGGGGATGATACGTCTTTTGCTGGATACCTCGCTCAACAAGCAGCAGGAAGAATACGCCCGTACCATCCAGTATTCAGGCGATGCACTGCTGACCTTGCTGAACGACATCCTTGACCTCTCCAAGGTCGAGGAAGGCAAGATGACCATCGAAAGCATCGATTTCGACCTGCCCAAACTGGTCGAATCTGTTGCCATGCTGATGTCCGGCCGTGCGGAGGAAAAAAACATCGGCATCAAGGTCGAAATCGACCCCGAAATGCCGCAGCTGCTTAAAGGCGACCCGACGCGCCTGCGCCAGATCTTCCTCAACCTTGTCGGTAACGCCATCAAATTCACCGACACCGGCCACGTCACCCTCGCCGTCAAGCTCTATGACCGCGAAGCGCAAAAGCCGCGCGTCTATTTTGCCGTATCCGACACCGGTATCGGTATTTCCGCCGATGCGCAGAAAAAACTGTTCACGCCCTACACGCAGGCGGATTCCAGTATTTCGCGCAACTTCGGCGGCACCGGTCTCGGCCTTGCGATTTGCAAACGTCTGGTCGAAGCCATGGGCGGTATGATTCAGGTCGCCAGCCAGCCCGGTCGCGGCACAACCTTCTATTTCATCCTTTCGCTCGATCTGGGCAAGAGCGAGGCGCATCATCCGCATGTATCCGCCGTGCCGCGCGCTGCCGCGCCGATGTCCATTCTTGTTGTCGATGACAATATCGTGAACCAGCGCGTTATCGCGGGCCTGCTTGAAAAAGACGGGCACAATATCGTTACCGTCAGCGGCGCGGAAGGTGCCTATGCGCAACTGAAGGACCACCGCTTCGATGTTATCCTGATGGACATGGAAATGCCGGATATCGACGGCGTTTCGGCGACCGAGACTATCCGCCGTCTTGCCGACCCGCTCAAGGCGAATATTCCGATTATCGCGATGACAGGGAATACCCGCGCCGAAGACGTGGCACGTTGCCGCGAAGCGGGCATGAACGACTTTGTCGGCAAGCCCATCAACCCCGATGAACTACGCGCCAAAATCGCGCCCTTCGCGCCCAAAAACGCCAATCACCGCGCCGAAATCACCTCCCCGCCGCCCGCCGCGGCGTCAAAACCTGCGGTTAACACTGCCGCTACAGAAAGCGCCGCCACCCGCGACGACACCGCCCTTGTCGAAGCCGCCGCGGCCAAAGGCGAGATCACCCCGCCCGCGATTGACAATTACGACCCCAATGAAGCTTTCCCCGACCCCGATACCGCCCCGCCTGCAGCCCCGCAGGTCGCGACGCCACCGATTGACGGCTATGACCCCAACGAGGCTTTCCCCGATCCGGACGCCGCACCGCCCGCAGCCGCGCAGCGTAGCGCACCGCCGATTGACGGTTACGATCCGAATGAAGCCTTTCCCGATCCCGACGCCACAGTGCCCGCGCGCGCTCCCGCCGATGACCCGCCAGCAGCGCCTATTGCCGCCGGCGCGCCCGTCATGCCCGATGGCCCGCGACTGTTCGACCCCGAGATGCTGGGCAGCTTGAAGTCCAGCCTCGGCAAAGCGCAAATGGACGAGATGATGCAAGGGCTTTACGATAAAACCGAAGAGCTGATTGCCGATGCCGAAAAAGCCGCCGCCGAAGGCGACATCGCGGCCCTTGCCGCGCGCGGACATGACATCAAAGGCATGACATCAAACTTCGGCATGACCGCCATCAGCGATATCGCTGGCAGGCTGGAGCGCCAGGCCAAGGAAAAATTCCCGCTGGAAACCCTCGCAGACATCGTTACCAAGCTACGCCCCGTCTACAAAGACACGCGCGCACAGCTCGACGCTTTCATGCAGTAATCACTATTTACGGCTTTGCCTGCGGCACGCTGCGAAACAGCGATGCCGGCGCCGACGATGGCGCGCAGGACGGGATAAAATTCAGCACATCGCGAAAATTGCGCACAATCGCATCGGCGCCCGCCATACGCATGGATTTTTCTTTTTCCATCGCCGCCGCTCCCTGCCCGAAGCGCGGATCGAGATAGGCAATCACAAAAGCCCCGGCGCTGCGGCCTGCGACAATACCGGGCTCCGTATCCTCGATAACAATCGTGTTGGTGGTGGAGGAGCCGTTCGCCTGCATCGCCAGCAGGAAAATCGCGGGGTCGGGCTTTTTGCGTCCATCGACCATATCCGGCCCGTAGATGCGACTGCCGAAATGATCCAGAAGCCCCTCTTTTTCAAGGCCGAGACGCGAACGTGCCGTGGGGTTGCTGGAGCCGATACTGAGAATATCCCCCGCCGCCGACAGGGCATTCAGAACCTCCGGCACGCCGGGCACCACGGGCAATCGGGCGCGGTAATAAATCTGCTGTTTGCGGTCTTCATGCAGCAGCGTGAGTTCGGTCAGCTCCGCAGGCGTAAAACACATGCCCGCCGCATGCGCGATGCCGGAGAATTTATCTTCGCAGCCGAGCCCCGCAAACTGGCGGAACACGTCATCGGCCGCCATCGCGCAGCCGCGGTCTGCGGCAAGCTCGGCGGTAATTCGCGACACCTCGAACTCGGTATCGAAAATGGTGCCGTCGAGGTCAAAAATAATATGACGCTGCAAAAACTGCATGCGGTCGATCCGTGATAAAAATGGCTTTCACCCATTGTACCACGCAGCGGTCGATAGCGGCGGCGTTATCTGGCAAACACCTGAAAGCCATGGGTTTAATCACGCGTACAAAAAAACCCGCCGGCAAGCTGCGCGGCGGGTTTTTGTGCGGTTTGTACCGATCGGGATTAGCCGACGATTTCGGTCTCGCTGAAGAAGAACGCGATTTCTTTTTTCGCGTTTTCGAGGCTGTCGGAGCCATGCACCGAGTTCGCTTCGATGGATTCAGCGAATTCTTTGCGGATGGTGCCAGCTTCGGCGTTCGCGGGGTTGGTTGCGCCCATGACTTTGCGGTTCATGGCAACGGCATCGTCACCTTCCAGAACCTGAACGACCACGGGGCCGGAAATCATGAAGCTGACCAGCTCGCCGTAGAACGGGCGCTCTTTGTGGACTTCATAGAATTTACCAGCCTGTGCTTCGGTCAGGTGCAGGCGCTTTTGCGCGACAATCCGCAGGCCCTGTTCTTCGAATTTCGCGTTGATTTTACCGGTCAGGTTGCGGCGCGTCGCATCCGGTTTAATGATGGACAGTGTGCGTTCCTTGGCCATGTTTTTCCCTCTTGTTTGCTGACGGGACAGCCGTGCCGCCCCTTTGGATGTTCTGATCCGGATGGCGATGCCGTCCGGTGCGCTTTCTATACGGGCTTTTTACAGATAAATCAAGCCCGTGCAACAGCCTTGGTTTTCAGCGCCTTAGCCATGCCCCGCGCCAAAAGAAAAGGCGCCGCGGTGATTCACCTGCGGCGCCTTGTTCGTGTTTATCCGGCGTCGGGGCAGGCTTTAACCTGCCAGCGCCGCCTCGATCGCCGCAACGGCATCGTTGGCCAGCTTGCCGTCAGGTCCGCCAGCCTGCGCCATATCGGGACGCCCGCCGCCGCCTTTGCCGCCCAGCTTCTCGGCACCTTTTTTGACAAGGTCAACCGCGTTGACGCGGCCCGTCAGGTCGGACGTGACCGCAACGACCAGCGATGCCTTGCCATCTTCGCCCGAGACCGATACCAGCGCGACAACGCCGGAGCCAAGCTTGGCCTTGAGATCATCTGCCATCGGCTTCAATTCGTTCGCCGGCACGTCTTCGAGCACGCGGGCGGAGAATTTGACGCCGTTGATGGTTTTGGTTTCCGGCGCGGCGCCTGCGCTGCCGCCTGTCGCCAGTTTGCGGCGCAGATCGGCCAGTTCTTTTTCGAGTTTCTTTTTCTCGCCGACCAGCGCTTCGACCCGCGCGACCGTTTCAGCGGGCGAAGATTTCAGAAGGGCCGCGATATCCTGCACACGCGCTTCCTGCTCGGCCAGATATTTCAGCGCGCCCTCGCCCGTCACGGCTTCGACGCGGCGGATGCCGGCGGCCAGCGCGCTTTCGGATACGATGCGGAACAGGCCGATGTCCCCCGTACGGCGCACGTGCGTGCCGCCGCAAAGTTCGATGGAATAGGCGCTGCGCGCCCCTTCGGGGTCCGTACCGCCGAGGGAAACCACGCGCACTTCGTCGTCGTATTTCTCGCCGAACATCGCCATGGCGCCCAGCGCGCGCGCATCATCGATGGGCATCAGGCGCGTGGACACTTCGCTGTTCATGCGGATGCGTTCGTTGACTTCTTTTTCAATCGTCGCCCGCAGGTCATCCTCAATCGGCGTCGGCTGGCTGATGTCGAAACGCAGACGGTTATCATCAACCAGCGATCCTTTTTGCACGACATGCTTGCCGATATGGCGGTGCAGTGCGGCATGCAGCAGGTGCGTCGCCGAGTGGTTGGCGCGGATAGCGCTGCGGCGCTTGTTGCAGATTTTCATCTCGACCGCATCGCCGACTTTAATGTCGCCTTTTTTTACGGTCGCGATATGCACGAACAGGCTGCCCAGTTTTTTCTGGCAGTCGCCGACGACGGCTTCGCCGCCGTTTGCCGTTTTAATCCAGCCGTGGTCACCGACCTGACCGCCCGATTCCGCATAGAACGGGGTCTGGTTGACGATAATCATGACCTCGTCACCCGCTTTGGCGGCACTGATTTCCTCGCCTTTGCTGTTCACCAGCGCCAGCACCTGCCCTTCGGCTTCTTCCTGCTGATAGCCGAGGAATTCGGTTGCACCGACTTTGTCTTTGAGACCGAACCAGACGGTTTCCGTCGCCGCCTCGCCCGAACCTGCCCAGGATTTGCGCGCGGTTTCGCGCTGCTTTTCCATGGCGGATTCAAAGCCCGCAACATCGACTTCGCGTTTCTGTTCGCGCTTCAGCACGTCCTGCGTGAGGTCGAGCGGGAAGCCGAAAGTATCATAAAGCTTGAACGCCACATCCCCCGGCAGCGGCTGGCCATCGCCCAGCTTCGCCGTTTCGGCGGCCAGCAGCGACAGGCCATGGTCGAGGGTTTTCTTGAAACGGGTTTCCTCGAGCTTCAGCGTTTCGGCAATCAGCGCGCCCGCTTCATTCAGCTCCGGATAGACCGCGCCCATTTTGGACTGCAGCGTCGGCAGCAGGCGGTACATCAACGGCTCCGTCGCACCCAGCAGGTGGGCATGACGCATGCCGCGGCGCATGATACGGCGCAGGACATATCCGCGGCCTTCGTTCGACGGCATGACGCCTTCGGCAATCAGGAACGACGCCGCGCGCAGGTGGTCGGCGATCACGCGGTGCGACACGCTCTTCGGCCCGTCGGGGTCGGTATTGGTCAAATCCGCCGCCGCTTCGATAATCGAGCGCAGCAAATCGACGCTGTAGTTGTCATGGCTGCCTTGCAAAATGGCCGTCATGCGCTCAAGCCCCATACCCGTGTCAATCGACTGTTTGGGCATGGTGATGCGCGAGCCGTCGGGCAGGCTTTCGAACTGCATGAAAACGTTGTTCCAGAATTCGATATAGCGGTCGCCGTCTTCGTCCGCGCTGCCCGGGGGGCCGCCCGCGACCTTGTCGCCGTGGTCATAGAAGATTTCGGAGCAAGGACCGCACGGACCGGTGTCGCCCATCATCCAGAAATTCGCCATGGTCGGGATGCGGATAATGCGGTCATCGGAAAAACCGGCAATCGATTTCCACAGCTTCGCCGCCTCTTCGTCTTCGGAATAAACGGTGACCAGCAGGCGGTCTTTGGGCATGTCGAATTCTTTAGTAATCAGGTTCCACGCGAAGGTAATCGCCTGTTCCTTGAAATAATCGCCAAAGGAAAAGTTGCCGAGCATTTCGAAGAACGTATGGTGACGCGCCGTGAAGCCGACGTTGTCGAGGTCGTTGTGCTTGCCGCCCGCGCGCACGCATTTCTGCGCCGTGGTCGCGCGGTTATAGGGGCGGGTTTCAACGCCGGTGAAAACGTTCTTGAACTGCACCATGCCCGAGTTGGTGAACATCAGGGTCGGGTCGTTGCGCGGCACCAGCGGGCTCGACGCCACCGCCTCGTGTCCGTTCTTTTTGAAGAACTCGATGAATGTTCTGCGGACGTCGTTTGCGCTGGTCATGTCAAAAGCCTCTTTGCCGTGTGCCTGCCCCTGCGGGCGTTTTTGGTGAATATATTCAGATATCCGGAAGCCGCCAGACGGCGGTTTTATCCGGCGAAACATAATACTGGATGGGAAAGAGGAGCGCTAGGGGGTTGGCGCGGCAGAAAAGCCCCTATTGGGCGCGGAAAAGGCCGGATTCAGCCAATCCGCGGCCAGCTTTAGCGTCCTGATCGTTATAAAGCGGCCAGCTGCCCTCGACGACGTCGTCGAGAGAGGTCGTGCGCTGGCGGAATTTGATGCGGTAAATCCAGTAATTGGCCAGCACGCGTTCGACGAAAATGCGGGTTTCAGCAGCAGGTATCGATTCGATAAACAGCAGCGGATCGTCTTCGTAGCGCACGCTCTGCTGCCAGCGGCCCAGCTTGCCCGGGCCCGCGTTATAGGCGACCGCCAGCTTGAAAAGGTTATTGTCGACAACCGGATTCTCCAGAAGCTCCGCCAGATATTTCTGGCCAAGGTCGATATTGACCTGCGGGTCGCGCAGGCGGCCGTCTTCGATTTTTTCACCATACTTGCGCGCGACATGTTTGGCGGTCGATGGCATCAGCTGCATCAAACCTTGCGCGCCCGAAGATTTATTGGTGACAGCAGGATCAAATTTCGATTCCTGCCGCACGAAGGCATAGACCAGCGCCTTGTCGACGTGGAATCCCCGTTCGGGCGTCCACGGTGTGTCGGGATAGAGGGCGGAGTCGTAAAGCTCCCCCTCCGCATCGCGGAACGCACTGCCCATGCGCATCGCCAGATGGGGCATGCCTTTTTCGGTGGCGAGGGAAATCATCGCTTCTTGCAAAATCAAATCACGACCCGGATTGATCTGGCGCATCTCAAGCTCGGCCAGATCTTCCCTGCCCGCATCGACAAGCGCAAGGGCGCGGCGTCCCGCCGGCACCGCCGACAGCACCTTGACGTGACGGTCGGTGAGCGAGGGCACATCCCAGTTGAATTTCACCTGCTCCATGCCGAGCGCCTTGAGCGAGATAATACCGTAAAACGTGCGCGGATAATCGGCGCTGCGGCGTAGCCAGTAGCCGACTTTCTGCGGCTGGTGGCTGCGCAGGTACGAACGCGCCGCCCAGTAGGAACCTGAAGAGCTCATCCACGCCGAAGAACGCGGCGAATTGGCTGTAAGCTCGAAAAACCCTGCTGCTTCTTCATATTTGCCAAGGCGCCATGCGGACAGGCCGGCGATCCAGCCGGCATGCGGCGCCTCGACAGATGAACGGCGCGCGGCAGCCGCCGCGAGTTCATAGGCGTCGCGCGTCTTGCCGTTGAAGAAATAGGAAGCGGCAATTTCCGCGCGCAGGCTGTCGTATTCTTCGGATGAAAACAGGCGGCGCGCTTCTTCGGTTTCCAGCTGGCGTAGCGCGGTGGTGGGCGCGTCTGACAGGTTGCGGCGAATAACGGCAATGATGTCCTTGGCGCGGCCGCTATGTTTGCGCGGGGTCAGATGCGGCTGTGCCAGCTGACCGACATCGTAATCCTGCTGCCCCATCACGCCGCGACCGTAACGCGGCTGCGCAAGCGATGCCGCGCCGGAAGGCTGGCGTTTGCGCGCAAGATCATAGATTTTTTGCGCACCCGGATGATCGCCATAGCGGCGCATCCATTCGGCCAGTTCATCATAGCGGGCGCTGTAAGACGGGTGCATGAAACGCTGGTACAGTACATGGCCCATCAGACGGCCGTCATCCAGCTTGGCGATTTCCGCATCGGCGCGGGTGAAATCGCCGGTATCCTGAAAGGCAAAAATATGCCCATAGCGCGCGGCATCATGGTCATTGAGACGCTTGCCCGCGGCGATATGGCCGAAAACGCGGCTGAAAATAGAGGGACGCTGCGCAGGCACCACAGCGAGCGCGGCGGCGGAGGCCGCAGCGGCAGGCACGCTGGCAACAGACGGCATCACCGACGCCGGTTTGCGGCGCGGGTACAGGATGGCATCGTCTTTCGCCAATATATCGTCTATCGGATCACGTGCCTGTATCTGGCGGGCCGGTTGTTCCGGCTTGCGCACCGGCAGCGGCACCGAAGTCGCCGCAAGCGCCGTTCCGATACAGGAAATCAAGGCTGCCAGGGCCAGGATTCCACGGATCTGCTTTTGCATCGTGGTCGTTGTCAAAACACACGCCTCTGTTGTTCAAAGGTAGGTGAGTCGTAGCGCGAAACCGGGCACTTGGCAAACTTTTACAGCATTATTGAAAATTAAAATGACAAAACAAGCGCTTAAAGAAGGGCTGTTTTATATATTATGTAAACACAAATCCCCTCTCCCGCCAGAATCAAGACGGGAGAGGCCTGCATATATATGTAGGCAGTTTACGCGTCGAGCAGCGCGATACCCTGTTCGATCAGGATATTCACCCGTGCCGACCAGCCGGTACCGGAGAGCTTTTCGATGCCCAGAATATCCAGCGCCGCCGGCTGGCCCTTGCGGCGGTCGAACTGGACGACCAGACCCGATACGTGGCGGGCGATTTTCTTGACGTCGTCGACCTCCCACTCGGCGGGGGCTTTCAGGGGTGCGGTAGCCGAAGCTGTGGCGGTTCTGGACATGGGTTTTCTCCTCCCGTTTGCGGCCAGCCGCGCAGGCGCGCGCGATTGGCATTGATGATCTTTAGAAAACAGTCTGGTTACGTGGGCCCTGATCGGCGCTCAGGGGGCGCTTGGTGCGGCGGCTGTCAGATTAATGACAAATTCGACGCACGTTGGTCTGTCGCTGGGACACGGTATGAAGTCGCACAGAACAGGGCGCGAGGGCCACAGAACCGCACACAAGGCGGGTGACCACAGGGAGGATATGAAGATGTACGGTATGTACGGTTTTCATGTGTCGCGCTTTCTCTTCCATCAATGCTATGGCTGATTGCCAAACCTGTCAAACAAGCAGTAGGCAGAGAGAGCGAAAAAAGTCAGGAAATAACGCCGAGCGCGCGCAATTTGTTTTTTAATGACAACAAATCCGCCCATGCGAGGGATTTTTGCTGCGGCGAGCGCAAAAGATACGCCGGATGAAACATTGCCAGCGCGGGAATCGGCTGCGCCAGCGCGGGCAGCGACAATTCCGTCCATTTGCCGCGCAGCCGCGTGATGCCCTGCGCCGTTTCCAGCAGGGCCTTGGCCGATACGCCGCCGACAAACACCACCACAGCAGGGTTGATGATTTCGATGTGGCGTTTGATGAACGGCAGGCTGAGCGCGATCTCCGCCTCGTCCGGCGCGCGGTTGCCCGGCGGGCGCCAGTTAATGACGTTGCTGATATAGGCGTTTTCTTCGCGGCTGAGCCCGATGCTGCCGAGCATACGGTCGAGCAGCTGGCCGCTGACACCGACGAAGGGACGGCCGAGCCTGTCCTCATCCGCGCCGGGGGCTTCGCCCACGAACATCACCCGCGCCTGCGGATTGCCATCGGAGAAAACCATCTGCGTCGCCGTCCGTTTGATGGCGAGGCCTTTGAAGCTGTCAATCGCCGCGCGCAATTCATCCAGCGTATTGGCGGCGGCGGCCAGTGTGCGGGCTTCCTCCATCGCCTCTATCGCGCCGGTAATGCCGGGGCCCGTCAGTGGCGCGGCGGCGGAAGCCGGCCCTGCCGTCTGCGCAGCGGCCGATACCCCCGCCCCTGTACCTGCGGGCGCGGCGGCGGGCATGGAAAAAATCTTTTCCGGAATCTGCGTGCGGTCCAGCGCCTCGTCGCCCATGACTTCATCGACGCCGCAATCCACATAGAATTGCAGCACCTGAAGAGGCGAAAGGTTTGAGATGGAAAGGTTTTCTTCCATTGGGCGCGGATATACCTATAATGTTGTCCATTCCTTATACCAAAGCGCGACAATAATATAAAGGGAACGCCATGTCCGATATCTCCAGCCCCGAAACCGCCCCCCCTGCACGCGATGTCATGGCTTATGACGTTGTCATCGTCGGCGCGGGCCCGTCGGGCCTCAGCTGCGCCATCCGGCTGAAGCAGCTGAAACCGGAGCTGTCGGTTTGCATCCTTGAAAAAGGCTCGGAGGTCGGGGCGCATCTGCTCTCCGGCGCGGTGCTGGAGCCGAGGGCGCTCGGCGAGCTGATCCCCGACTGGAAAGATAAGGGCGCGCCGCTGACCACGCCCGCGGGCGAAGACCGTTTTCTGTTCCTGACGGAAAAACGCGCCTTCCGCCTGCCGACGCCGCCGCAAATGCACAACAAGGGAAATTATATCATCAGCCTTGGCGTTTTCGCGCGCTGGCTGGCCGAACAGGCGCAGGCGCTGGGCGTGGAGATTTATCCGGGCTTCGCCGCCGCCGAAGTGCTTTACGATGAAAACGGCGCCGTCAAAGGCGTCGCCACCGGCGACATGGGCGTGGGCAAAAACGGCGAGCGTACCGCCGCCTATCAACCCGGCATGGAGCTGCACGCGCAGCAAACCGTATTTGCCGAAGGCTGCCGCGGTTCTCTCACCAAAACGCTGTTCGACAAATTCAACCTGCGCAAGGATTGCGATGCGCAAACCTATGGCATCGGCATCAAAGAGCTGTGGGAAATTCCCGCCGACAAACACAAGGCAGGCCTGATCATCCACACCGCCGGCTGGCCCATGGACAGCCAGACCTATGGCGGGTCTTGGATGTATCATCTGGAGGGGAACACCGTTTCCATCGGCTATGTCATCGGGCTGGATTACCAAAACCCGCACATGTCGCCGTTTCAGGAATTCCAGCGCTTCAAACTGCATCCGGCGATCCGCCGGTATCTTGAAGGCGGCAAGCGCATTGCCTATGGCGCGCGCGCCATCAGCGAAGGCGGATTGCAATCCTTGCCGAAGCTGACCTTTCCGGGTGGGCTTCTGGTCGGCGATACGGCAGGCTTTCTGAACGTTCCCAAAATCAAAGGCAACCACACCGCGATGAAATCCGGCATGCTGGCGGCGGAGGCGATAGCCACAACATTCAATACCGGCAGCGCGCAGGGCGCGGAGTGTTCGGGTTATGCCGATTTGTTCAAACAAAGCTGGCTGCACGAAGAGCTTTACCGCGTGCGCAATATCCGCCCGAGTTTTCACAAGGGCTTCCTGCTCGGCTTCCTGTATTCGGCCATCGATACCGTGCTGCTGCGCGGCCGCGCGCCATGGACGTTTAAAAACCATGCCGACCACACGCAGCTGAAAAAAGCCAAGGACGCGCCGAAAATCGATTACCCCAAGCCGGATGGCGTTTTGACGTTTGACCGCCTGTCGTCGGTTTTCCTGTCGAACACCAACCACGAAGAAGACCAGCCCTGCCATTTGCAGCTGAAAGACGCCAGCGTGCCCGTGCGCGTCAATCTTGCCGAATACGATGCGCCGGAACAGCGGTATTGCCCCGCGGGCGTGTATGAAATCGTGCGCAACGAGCAGAACGAACCGCGCCTGCACATCAACGCGCAGAACTGCGTGCATTGCAAAACCTGCGACATCAAAGACCCGACCCAGAACATCAACTGGGTCACCCCGCAGGGCGGCGGCGGGCCAAACTACACCAGCATGTAAACGCGGCCCCCGCCGAAAGCCGCGCCCCTGCGTAAAGGGTGTGCGGATATGTATGCTTCGGTCAAATAATTTAAATATGTAAAATAATAAACGGAATCAGCCCCTTAAGCCCTTGGCTGCGCTCGATTTTTCTGCTGCGCCGCCGCAAAATGCGAAAAAATGGCGGTTTTATTGGAATTTTCGCAAAAACCCGCTTTTTTGTGAAAATGAGAACCAGTTGCAAAACCCTGTTTTTGAAACTTTCGGAATAAATATTGCATCGCAATAATCGAAAATTATAAAAATTTTCACTTTTTTTTAAGTTTCGTGCATTTTTTGCTTGAACAGAGAATCGGATTTTTTTATAAAAGTCTTACACACCCTCTATTACCGCCGTTTGTCCGGAGAGCCCTTAAAAGTTCTCCGGACTTTTTTTGCTCTCTATCCCTGTTGTATCTCTGGCATCTTCGCAGGCAGCAGATTTTTTGCCGGCCGCCCTGTTTTTCCGCCGATGCCGTGATAAAACAGTCGCATCATGACCGTCACCCTGCCCCTTGCCGCCGCTTTGATGTCCGCCGTTTTCGTCACGTCGGTGCTGTCGGGTATTCTGGGTATGGCGGGCGGAATGATTTTGATGGGCCTGCTGGTCTGGCTGCTGCCCGTGCAGCAGGCGATGATCCTGCACGCGATTGCGCAGTTCTTTGCGAATGGCAGCCGCGCCTTCATCCACCGCAAACATATCTACCGCCCGTCCCTGCCGCTTTATTTCGCGGGGATGTTCACGATGTTTTTCGTGCTGGCCTTCATCGCCTTCGTGCCGCCGAAATCGCTGATTTATTTCCTGCTCGGCCTCGGGCCGTTTATTTCGTATCTGCTGCCCAAATCGCTGAAACTGGATTTCACGCAGCCCAAACAGGCCTATGGCTGCGGCCTGATTATCGCGACGCTGCAGCTGACGGGCGGCGTATCGGGCGGGATGCTGGATATGTTTTTCCAGACGCGCAAATTGACACGCCACGAAACCGTCGCGACCAAAGCATTTACGCAAGCGGTGTCGCATGTTTTGAAATTCGTCTATTTCGGATTTGTGGTCAGCGATTTCAGCTCATCCGCGGGGCATCTGCCGCTGTGGCTGTGCCTTGGCGTGATACCCATGGCGCTGATGGGATCGGCGGCGTCGAAATTCTTTCTCGAGCGTATCAGCGATGCGCATTTCTACCGCGCGACGCAAATCGTGCTGTTCACCATCGGCGCGGTGTACCTGACGCGCGCGGTGATGCTGGTTATCGCCTGACCGTGCGGGCGGAGTTTACGGCGTCAGGCCCAGCGGCACGTTCCAGCCGAACACAACAATCAGAATGATATAGACCAGATGCGTGAGGTTATGCGCTTCCTGATCAAGACCGAAGGCCCACCAGTATTGGTAGTTTTTATACGTCCAGCCGTTTTTAAGCGTCACGGCCGCTTTCGTGCGGTCGATCGCGGCATGCACAAAGAAATCGACAAAGCCCAGCCACCACAGTTTGGGCGCGAAAATGACCACCAGCATAAACGTGAAGGCCGCGTGCACCCCCGCATGCACCGCAAGGGCCTTCGTGCCCTCGCGCGTCAGCGCGGCTTCACGCGCGAGCGCCTGCCAGCCCGTTTGCATGAAAAAATCGCAAATGACCTGTTTGGCGCGGAACGATACATAAAGCACCAGAATATGCAGCAGCACCATGCGAAAAATCCTTCTGCCGTAATGCCTGTTTGAATGGGTATATTTCTTTAGACCATAAAACGCCGGCCATCACAAAGAAAAACCCCGCCACAAACGGGCGGGGTTTTCCGGCTAAAGAACCTCAAAGCGCGCATTTACGCGGCTTTTTTGATCTCGTCGATCATGCCCTTCGGCACTTCGATCACGAATTCGTCTTCGGCAACGCGGCCTTCAACGGCTTTCAGCGCGCTGTCGGAGAGTTTTTTGCCGATGATGACATAGGTGCCTTCTTCGGTTTCAAGAACCGCGGGGCAGCAGTTGCTGGTGTGGCAAACGAAGTTCGCGGGGGTGATGTCTTTCATTTTCATGACATGTGTCCTTATACGTTGGGCAGCCCCTGTATGGGCCGCTGGTGTGAAGTGATGACATTAAATGTTATAAAGTAACAGATACTGACGGTCAAGAGGCTGATATTTTTAACATAATGAGCAGCGCTTCCGCCCCCTTACCGACGATATTCCGGTATGACGGCGACACACAAAGGCTGAAGCGATAAACGAAAAATGGCGTGCCCGGAGGGATTTGAACCCCCGACCTGATGCTTAGAAGGCACCTGCTCTATCCAGCTGAGCTACGGGCACATACGGTTAAACTAGCCGATTTTATCAAAGGGTGCAAACCACCGCTAATCCGCGCAGTCAAATGTGCAAGGGCACAGCACAAGAGCGTGGCCTTTTTTGTAAAGCGGAGAAAAGCCGCGATATTGCAAGCTCCGGCCCGCCTTTGCGGCGACGCCTTAAAACTCCAGCACCAGCCCGTCATACGCCAGCTCCACATGCGGGGGCAGGAGTTTGGAGACGGTATCGTAATCGACCGTGTAGTCGAGGTGCGTGAGATAGGTTTTTTTGGGTTTGTATTTTTCAACCCAGGCGAGGCATTTTTCCAAATGTCCATGGGAATTATCGGTCGGCTCGACGCAGTTGCAATCGACCATCCATGTATCAAGGCCGTAGAGATGCTGTTCGCTGTCTTCGGGGAAGGCATTCACATCCGTCGAATAGGCGAAATTGCCAAGGCGCATGCCCACCGACTGGATACGGCCATGCTGCTGCCAGAACGTCTGCATTTTGAGCGTACCGATTTGCAGCTGCTGCGGCGGTATCATTTCAACCCAGTACGGGCGCGCAGTGCCGGTGTATTCGACGTTGATGGCGGGGTCGAACATATACCACCAGACGCGTTCGATGTCCTTGCGCGTGAATCTGTTGGCGTACATCGGCAAATGTTTGCCGTTCCGGTGCACCATGAAAATCGGCAGATGGAACATGCCGGCGATGTGATCGGCGTGCGGGTGGGTAAAGAAAACCGCATCGGGATTGGTGATGTTGTGGCGCGCGGCCTGTTCCTTGAAATCAGGGCCCATATCGACCAGCAGCTGCGTCGTGCCGTCTTCGATCAGAATGGACGGCGTGGTGCGGCGGTTTTTCGGGTTTTTGGGGTCGCATTTGCCCCAGCCGCCGCCCGCATAAGGAACGCCATAGGCAGAGCCGCTGCCCAGTACAGTGATTTTCATGTCAGATTACCTTGCGTATGAGTATCTCAGCGATGGATGCCGAGGTTTCTTTTGACCTTTGCCACCAGACCTTCGCCGCCTTTGCCGTTGTTATTGGCGGGGGCGTTTTTGTCGGCGTTGCGGTTTTTGTTGAAACCGTTTTTAAGGCAGGATTTGGTTGCGCGGATTTCTTTTTCGAAATAGGCAACGGCGTCCTTGTGCTTCTCGTAGCGGTCGGGGAAAGCCTGACGGAAAACCGTCGCCGCGTAATCGAGGGTATCGAGAAGCTTTTGCGAAGTCATCGGCTGGTGGAACAGTTTTTCCAGCTTGGCCGCCGCCTTCACCATTTCCTTGTCGCCGTTTTCCTTGGCGAACTTGACGACTTCGTCACCCAGATACACGGGCGAATAGCCGGTCGATTTGTAGCCCGTCAGCAGCTGCATGAATTCGATTGCCGAGGTGACCACGCCATGGTTGTCGACCACGGTACGCGAGATCTGGCCGCGTTTGATATGCTTGTTGGTGACGTAGAGGTTGATGAGCATTTCCTGCATCAGCAGTTCCATGCGGTCGCCCATGCTGTCGCCGGAGGTATGACGGTGAACGAAGTCTTTGGCAACCTGCGGCAGTTCGATGGCTTTCTGGCCGTAGGTATCGATCCATTTGTAATCCGGATCGGCGGCGAACATACGCGGTTTGATAGTGGTGGGCTTGGCGGGCGGAACGCCCTTCATGGCCATGTAGAGGTCGAATTGATAGGTTTTTTTGTCGTGGGCGTCGCTTTCGGCGATGAACATGAAACCGATGCCGCCGTAATTTTCGACCAGACGGTCGTGGCACCCGACGATGATGCGGCCTTTGGAGGCGAGGAATTCGTTAACGGCGTCGTATACTTCGTTGATTTTTTCGGGCTGGATAACAGCAAACAGGTCAATGTCGGAGTGGGTATCGGCGTGGCCGCGGCCAATGGAGCCTCTGAGATAGGCTTCTTCAAGCAGACCGCGATCCTTGAGGAGGTCGAAACAGCCCTGAAGCAGTTCCGCCTGCGGGAGCGAGGTCTGCTCCGTCTTTCGGAGATGCTCCCTCAGTTCCACGTCAGCCGCGCCGTCGCTTTTGTCCGCTTTTGCTGCCGCGGTACCCCAGGCACATTTCAAACGCATCGCCACCCTCATCCGTTTGCAATTATGTGAATAACTTAGGTGGCTCTATTTTATATATTGGGGTACATAAACTGTCAACGATTCGACGTAATATGTTTTATAATTTTACGGCGATGCGCCCAAAACTATGATAAAACCCTTTGACTACAACATTTTAACCAACACCCCCTTTTTCTGAACCGGAGTTCACCGTGACCATCGTGATCAAAGTCGGCACCCAGGCGATTCTGGCCGAAAACGGCGCGCCGATGGAAAAGACCCTGCAGACCCTGACGGGCCAGATTGCGGCCCTGATGGCGGCGGGGCAGCAGGCGTTGCTGGTCAGCTCCGGCGCGGTCGGTTCGGGCCGGCATGTGGCGCGGCAGATGCTGGGCCGCGACTACGGCAAGACCACGGGGGAAAAACAGCTGCTGGCCGCCCTCGGCCAGCATGAACTGATGCGTACCTATGCCCGGCTTTTCGCGCCGCACGGCATTGCGGTTGCGCAGCTGCTGCTGACCAAGCAGGACTTTCATACCCGCCAGCATTACCTCAACATCGCCCGCCTGCTGCGTGAAGTCACGTCGCAAAAAAATATCCTGCCCATCATCAACGAAAACGACAGCGTATCGATCGAAGAGCTGATGTTCACCGACAACGATGAGCTGTCGGGCCTTATCGCCGCGCAAACGAATGCGGATAAACTGATTATCCTGACCAGTGTCGATGGCGTATACGACGGGCATCCTGACGATCCCGCCTCCAAAAAAATCGATGTCATCGACCCGCGCAAGGACGCATGGCCCGAAGCCAAGGCCGGTAAAACCGCGCAAGGCCGCGGCGGCATGGCGACCAAACTGGGCACCGCCCGCCGTATGTCTGAACTCGGTATCACCACGCATATCGCCAGTTTGAAAACCGACAACGTGATTACCCGTATCGCGGCCGGCGAAAAACTGGGTACCACTATTTTGCCGCGCGCGCGCAAATCCAGCCTGAAAAAATGGATGGCCTTCAGCGCCAGCGGCAAGGGCGGGCAAATCACCGTGAATGCGAAACTGGAAAGCCTGCTGCGCGCGGGCGAACGTGCCATGAGCCTTTTGCCCGTGGGCATCGAAAAAATATCCGGTGATTTCAAAAAGGGCGATCTCATCGATATCATCGCGCCGTCGGGGGATAAAATCGGCATCGGCATCGCGCGCTATGGCGCCGACCGCCTGCGCGAATACATCGGGCAAAAAGGCAAGCCCGAAATCGTGCATTACGACCATCTTCATATCCGCGCAGGAGGCTGAACATGCAAGACGTCCTGAACGCCCTTGAAAAAACCCGCGCGGCAAGCCGCACACTGGCCACGATGACGCCGGATACAAGCGCGGCGGTGCTGCGCGCCCTTGCGGATAACATCGATGCGGAGACCAGCCAGATTCTGGCGGCAAACGCCCAAGACCTCGCCGCGATGCCCAAGGATGATCCGCGGTATGACCGCCTGCTGCTGGATGAAAAACGTCTGAAGGCGATTGCCGACGACGTACGCAAAGTCGCAGCCCTGCCCGCGCCCGCTGGCGTGACGCTGGAGCAAAAAACACTGCCGAACGGCATCAGCCTTGAAAAGCGCAGCGTGCCGCTGGGCGTTGTCGGGGTGATTTACGAATCCCGCCCGAATGTCACGGTGGATGTTTTCGCCCTTTGTTTCCGCGCTGGCAACGCGGTTGCGCTGAAAGGCGGCAAGGAAGCCGACCATAGCAACCGCGCCTTTGTGGATGTCATTCACAAAACGCTGGATGCCGCCGGGCTTTCGCGCGATATCGTCTATCTGCTGCCCCCGCTGCGCGACGCGACGACCACACTTTTGAATGCCGTGGGGCTGGTCGATATCTGCATCCCGCGCGGCAGTCAGGCGCTCATCGATCATGTGCGCCAAAATGCGCGCATCCCCGTCATCGAAACGGGCGCGGGCATTGTGCATACGTATATCCACGCAAGCGCCGATACAGCGAAGGCCGCGGCGATTGTGCATAACGCCAAAACCCGCCGCGTCAGCGTCTGCAACGCGCTCGATACGCTGCTGGTCGAGCGTGCACGGCTCGGGGATGTGTCTCAAATCTGCGCCCCCCTCGCCGCACAGAATGTCGAGATTTTCGCGGATACCGAAGCCTTCGCCGCGCTGTCAGGCCATTATCCCGGCGCGCTTTTGAAACCCGCCGCGCCGGAAGATTTCGGACGCGAATTCCTGTCTTACAAAATGTCCGTGAAAACCGTGGGCGGCATTGACGAAGCGCTCGCCCATATCGCCGCTCATTCATCGCGGCATAGCGAGGCGATTGTTGCAGAAGACGCCGCCGCCATGGATACCTTTTTGAACGCCGTCGATGCGGCGGCGGTTTATGCCAATGCCTCCACCGCCTTCACCGACGGCGGACAATTCGGCATGGGCGCGGAAATCGGCATCAGCACGCAAAAGCTGCACGCGCGCGGCCCGATGGGGTTGGAGGCACTGACCAGTTACAAATGGGTTGTGCGCGGCGACGGCCACACGCGCAGCTGATAGTGTCAGTCCGTACATAATACATCCGCTTTTTACGCTTATGTAATCGCACAATGGCGCGAGAACGATTGATTCAAAACTATTTTGCGCGCCGCCGCAAATTTCCTCTGGCGAAAAAAATTTAAACCCACATAATCCGCTTACCTTACTTCCTGATCCTTCCCGATTCTGGAGCCCCATAAAATGTGCGGTGTCATCGGCGTTATCGATCCTCAGTCCGGCGTGACTCGAGGAGCGGCTGCCGCTGCGGCTTTCGATACGTTCCGCGGCCTGCTGGCGTTGCAGCACCGCGGGCAGGATGCCGCGGGTATTCTCAGCTATGACGCGCAGACGCGGATGTTTGTCTGCGAAAAAGATCTGGGCCTTGTCACCAACGTTTTTGACCAACAGAAAATAGAAAAACTGACCGGCTGTATGGCCATCGGCCATACGCGCTATGCCACCATGGGCGGCGACGGCAAACGCGATATCCAGCCCATGGTGACGGGCGCCCCCTTCGGCCTTGGCATGGCGCATAACGGCAATATCCTCAATTACACCGACCTTGCGGAGGAGCTTTCCTCCGCCTACAGCCGCCAGCTGCTGACGGCGAACGACCTTGAGGTCATGATCCATTATTTCGCCGATTTCCTGATGAACGGCAAAACGGTCGCCGATGCGGATACGTTTTCTTTTGACAATATCCGCGCCGCCACCACGAAAATGTTCGGCGTGCTGACGGGCGGTTATGCCGTGCTGGCGCTGCTGGCCGGTCAGGGCATGGTCGCCTTCCGCGACCCCAAAGGCATCCGCCCGCTGGTACTGGGCATGCGCGAAACCGCTGACGGGCGGCAGGCATGGTGCGTCGCGTCCGAAAGCATCGCCGTCAATTATCTGGGCTATGCCTATCAGCGCGATGTTGCGCCGGGTGAAGTCATTTTCATCGACATGAATGGCCAGCTGCATAGCGCGCTGGCGACGCAGGACAAACAAAAAGCGCCCTGCATGTTCGAATGGGTATATTTTTCCGGTGCCGAAAGCACCATCGACCATCAACCCGTATATGGCGCGCGCCTGCGTCTGGGCGAGCGTCTGGCTGCACGCACCCGCGCCGCGATTGAGGCACATGAAATATCCCCCGATGTGGTCATGCCGGTACCCGATACCAGCCGCCCCGCTGCCATCGCCGCCGCCGAAGCGCTCGACCTGCCCTACCGCGAGGGGCTTATCAAAAACCGCTACGTCGCGCGCAGTTTTATTCTGAGCGGGCAGGACAAGCGCGAATGGGCGGTCGAGCTGAAACTCAGCCCCGTACCCGGCGAAATTGAAGGCAAGAATATCCTGCTCATCGACGACAGCATCGTGCGCGGCACGACGTCGAAACGCATCATCAGCCTGCTGCGCAAATACGGCGCGAAGGAAATCACACTGGCCATCACCTGCCCGCCGCACCGTCACGCCTGTTTCTATGGTATCGACTTCCCCGATCCTGCCGACCTCGTCGCGCATGGCAAAACGGTGGAGCAAATCGCCGATACACTTGGCGTTAACAAAGTCATTTATCTGGATGAACAGGATTTGCGAGATGCCATTGGCCTGACGCAGCTTTGCATGGCCTGCATTACCGGCAAATACCCAACCGCCATCAAAAACGCCGAAGAATTCTCCGAAGCGCGAAAGCGTTTGCGGGCGGCGGGATAACACCACACAGCAAAGAGGAGCTTGACATGAAAATTCTGGTTGTTTTTGGCAGCACATCCGACGCGAATATCTCCTCCCCCCTTGCAGAACGTCTGTCGGCACATGCAGATGTCGAAAATGTCGTCCTTTCCGCCCACCGCGACCTCGAAGCGCTCCGCCGTAAAATCCTGACATGGCAGGGCGATTTGATCGTCGCAGGCGCTGGCCTTGCCGCCGCCCTGCCGGGTGTCGTCGCCGCCATGAGCCCCCTGCCCGTCATCGGCATGCCTGTCGGCTCGCAGTTCGGCGGCATTGACGCCTTCGCCTCCGTCGCGCAAATGCCGCCGGGCGTCCCCGTGATGACCGCGGGGCCGGATAACATTGACGCCATCATCAGCTTCGCCGCCGGGATGAAAAATCCTGTGCCCGCGCAGATGCACATCGTTGCGCCGAACACGGACGTTCTGAACAGCCCCGAACTCGCCGCGGAAATCGCGAAAGTCAAAGACACCGACATCACCACCGGCCTCGCGCCGGATGCTGCGCGGTTTAACATCTTCCTCGCCGCCAGCAGCGCCGATGTGAAGCCGCAATCTTTCGGCCTGCATGTCCCCTTTGTCACCAAAGCCGACATCGGCGCCCCCGCAAAATATCTGGAACTGCTGGCCATGGCGAAACAGGGCGGGCTGTGGGTGGGCGCCAATAACCTGCGCAACGCTGCCGCTGCAATGAAACGCCTTTCGGCGACTAAGGCCGCCGCCTTGCCGCCGATGATTTATGAAGGCTCCGTCAAAAACGTGCGCGGCACTGCGGGCAAATCGCCCTATGTATTCGAATTTTCCGACCGCTATTCGATTTTCGACTGGGGCCAGATGCCCGACCATCTGGACGGCAAAGGCGCCGCGCTGGCATGGATGGCGGATTTCTTTTTCCGTTATCTGGGCGATGTGAAAAACTGGCAATCGTGGCAAGCGCCCGAAAAGCTGGCGCACCTGCCGCAACTAAACGCTTTGCGCGCGGACGGCGCGGCGCATCATGCGCTCGGCCTTCTGGCGGGCATGAACCGCTGCATGGCGGTGGATCCCGTCGAAGTCCTCCGCCCCGACAGCAAAAACGCGATGGGCAAACTGGTATGGAATTACAGCGCCTATGCCGCAAAGCCGGAAAATACACTGGTGCCGCTCGAAGTCATTTTCCGCTTCGGTGTGCCGGAGGGCAGCTCGCTTTTGCAGCGCACGGGCGATGCGGCCTATTGCAAGGATATCGGCCTTGATGCCGCGCCCAAGGCCGGCGATGTTTTCGCCCTGCCGGTGATTGAATTTTCGACCAAGCTCGAAACTTCCGACCGCTATCTGCCCTATGCGGAGGCGCGCGAGATTGCCGGTCTTGACGCCGCTGAATTCGATACCCTTCGCAGGCTCACGCAGCTTTACGCCCTGCGCCTGCGCGATGTTTTCGCGGGCATCGGTGTGCAGCTTTGGGACGGCAAGCTCGAATTCGCCTTCGGCCTCAAGGGCGCCGACGGCTTGCGCGGGTTCAAACTGGTCGACTCTATCGGCCCTGACGAGCTTCGCCTGACGCTGGATGGCGTGCATCTGTCGAAAGAAGCCCTGCGCAGCGTTTACCGCGGCGCCCACTGGTACGCCCAAATCGACATCGCCAAAAAACTGGCGGCATCGCGCGGTGACAAAGACTGGAAACGTATCTGCACGGATGAACTGGGCACACACCCCGCGCCCCTCAACGCCGATGTCAAAAAGCAGGCCGAGATGATATACGGCGGCATTGCCCGCGCACTCTCGGCACGCTATGACGGCGGCACAGCCTTCGTGCAGGCCTGGGACCTTGCCGATGTCGTGGCCGGTTTCAAAACCATCAAAAAGGTGGCGGCATGACGGGGGAAAAGCTGCGTATTCTGCTTCTCGGCTCCGGCGGGCGCGAACATGCGCAGGCGTGGAAAATTGCGCAATCGCCGCTTCTGGGCGAACTCGCCGTGATGCCGGGCAGCGACGGTATTGCGCTGCTGCCGCGCACCCGCTGCATCGCGGGCAATCCGGCGGACAAGGAAGCGGTGCTGAAATATGCTGCCGCCTTCAAGCCCGACCTTATCCTTATCGGGCCGGAGGGGCCCTTGGCCGCCGGCGTATCCGATGCGCTCCGCGATGCAGGATATAAAGTCGCCGCCCCGTCGCAGGCGGCGGCGAAGCTGGAAAGCTCCAAGATTTTTGCCAAATCCTTCATGATGGGGCACGGCATCCCCACCGCCGATTTCGCGATTGCCGTATCGCCCGAAGATGCCGAAGTGAAAATATCACAGTGGGATGTCGAAGGCCGCGGCATCGTCGTCAAGGCCGACGGCCTTGCCGCGGGCAAGGGCGTTGTTGTCACGCACGATATTGGCGAGGCGCTTGAAACCGCGCATGCGTTTATGTCCGACCCGACCTGCAGCGTCAAATCCGACATGCTGCTGCTGGAGGAAAAACTGACAGGCCGCGAAGTATCCGCCTTTGCGCTGTGCGACGGTACCGATTTTGTCATGATGGGCTATGCCTGCGACTACAAACGCGTCAATGACGGCAACGAAGGGCCAAATACAGGCGGCATGGGCGGCTATGCGCCGCAGGACTGGCCATCGGAAAGCGCACGCGCCTTTATTGAAAAATATATCTTCCGCAATGTGCTGGAAGGAATGGCCGCCGCAGGCACGCCCTATACTGGGTTTCTGTTTGCGGGGCTGATGATTGACGGCGCGGATATCAAGGTGATCGAATTCAACACCCGCTTCGGCGACCCCGAAGCGCAAATCCTGCTGCCGATGATCGACGACGATATCGTGCCCCTGTTGCTGGCCGCAGCGGAGGGACGGCTTTTCGCCATGAACCCGCCGCGCATGAAATCCGGCAGCGCCGTTCATGTCGTCATGACATCCGAAGGCTATCCCGAAACATTCGGCACCGGCATGCGCCTTGGCGAAACCATCGCCCTGCCCGATGATCTGCTGGCAGGCGGGGCGAATGATAACGCCCTCCTGTTCATCGCCGGCGCGGCCAAAAAAGACGGCGCATGGCAAAACACAGGCGGCCGCGTGCTGGGCGTGACCGCGACAGCGGATACGCTGGCCGAAGCGCGTGACAAAGCCTACGAAGCCATTCGCCGCATCCATTTCAACGGCGCCCACTGGAGGTCGGATATTGGCCACTGACCGTCCGCAAAAACCGAATGCCCTGCGCGCCGCGGTTTTTGCCTCCGGCGATGGTACCAATGCGGAAAATATTATCACCACCTGCGCTGCTCTGCCCGATATTGATATTGCACTTGTCATCACGAATAACCCGCATGCGGGCGTTATTGCCCGCGCGGCGCGGCTGGGTGTACCCTGCGCCGCCATTGAGCGCACAAAAAACCAGCCCGTGCGTGCAGCGAAAGCCGCACAAGAAGCGGAGATATTAAAAACGCTTGAGGGTGCGAGCATAGACTGGCTGTTTCTGGCCGGTTTTATGCAGCTGCTGAGCGCCGATTTCATTTCCCGTTTCCATGACCCGATGCGCGGCATCAACCGGATTGTAAACATCCACCCCTCGCTACTGCCCGAATTTGCAGGCAAAGACAGCTATGAACGCGCCTTCGCAGCCGCAAAACCGCGGCATGGCGTCACCCTGCATTACGTGGATGACGGCATGGATACGGGGCCGGTTATTGCGCAGGCGCCGTATATGCGCAGCGCCAATATGACATTTGAGAGTTTTTGCGCGGCAGGCCGCGCGCTTGAATACAAACTATATTCCGAATTTTTGAAAAACCTTGCGCATGAACACGCGCAGCAGCGGGGAGAGAAAACATGGGCACAGGCATGAAAACCGCACAGCGTATCGAGATCAGCGAACGCATGGCCGGCGCCGCCCCTGCCGCCCGCTGCCGTCAGGCGCAGGAATTTTTCGGCATCCGGCTTGCCGGAATTGATGAAATTAAAGTTTATAAAATATCCGCTGCCGCGCCGCTGCCCGCGCAAGTCATAGAAGAGGTTTTCGCCGACCCTGTTTTGCAAAAACTGCACACAGGCCACAGCACCCCCGCACAAAAACCCGCCTTTGCCGTTGAAATTTCTTTTCGCCCCGGCGTGACAGACAATGCCGCGCGCGCCGCGGAAATGGCGCTGAAACAAACCGGATATGACGCCCGCGTTGCCAGCAGCAGCCTTTATTTTCTCTATGGCGCATTAACACAGGGCGATTGCGAAAAACTGGCGCAGGATATGCTGGCCAATCCGCTCATTCAAAAGATTGACGTTATGGCTTATGACGTTTTTATACAGCAGCCGCGTTTCGACAATGTACAGCTGCCCACCGTACAGCTGGGCGCGCCCGATAGACTTTTTGATATCATCAGCCTTGATATCAGCGATGACGCGCTTGAAGCCCTGAGCACCGCGCGCTGCCTTGCCCTCACCCTGTCCGAGATGACGCATATCCGCGATTTTTATGCGCAGGATAAAATCCGCATGGCCCGCAGTACGGCAGGCCTGCCCGCGCAGCCGACGGATGTGGAGATCGAAATACTGGCCCAAAGCTGGAGCGAGCATTGCAAACATAAAATCTTCGCTGCCGATATCGAATACACAGGGCCAGACGGGGCGGCGCGCACGATATCGAGCCTTTATAAAACATTCATCAAACGCGCCACCGAAGATATACGCAAGGAACGCGGTCTTGACTGGCTGGTATCGGTTTTCAGCGACAATGCGGGCATTGTGCGTTTTGACGATAACATCGACCTTTGCATCAAGGTGGAAACACACAACAGCCCCTCCGCCCTCGACCCTTATGGCGGGGCTTTGACGGGTATTCTTGGCGTGAACCGCGACATTCTGGGCGCGGGGCTGGGCGCAAAACCGATTGCCAATATGGATGTTTTTTGCTTCGCCCCGCCCCATATGCCCGAAAAAGGCCGCGAACAGGACATGCCGCAAGGCCCCAAATCGCCGCGCCAGATTCTCGAAGGCGTACACAAGGGCGTAGAGGATGGCGGCAACAAAAGCGGCATCCCCACCGTCAACGGCGCTTTTTTCTTTGATGCGGATTATGCGGGCAAGCCGCTGGTTTTTGTCGGCACCGTCGGCGTCATGCCGCACACACTGCCCGATGGGCGCGCGGCAGCGGAAAAACATATTCATGATGGCGATGTGATTGTCATGACCGGCGGCGCGATTGGCGCGGATGGCATTCATGGCGCGACCTTCAGCTCCCTCGCGCTTGATGAAAACGCGCCCGCAACAGCTGTGCAAATCGGCGACCCGCTGACCCAGAAAATCATGACCGATTTCCTGCTCGAAGCGCGAGACCTTGGGCTTTACCGCGCCATTACCGATAACGGGGCGGGCGGACTCTCCTCCAGCGTGGGTGAAATGGCGCAAATGTCGGGCGGCGCGACGCTGGATTTGGCGCGATGCCCCGTCAAATACCCCGGCCTTGCCCCGTGGGAGTTGATGATCAGCGAAAGTCAGGAGCGCATGACCCTTGCCGTTCCGCCGGAAAAGCTGGCGGCGCTGCTCTCCCTCGCCGCGCGGCGCGGCGTGAGCGCGACAGCCATTGGCCACTTTACGGCCAGCGGCGATTTGCATGTTGCCTATGATGGTCAAACCGTCGCCTGTCTGCCGCTGGATTTTATTCATGACAGCCTGCCGCCGCTGAAACTCTCCGCCGTATGGAACGGCCCGCGACCGCGCAGCGCCTGGCGCGGCGGCATGCGTGACGATACCCGTGCCGCACGGCCCGATATGGGTACCGCCCTGCTGCATTTGCTGCAAAGCCCGAATATCACATCCAAAGAAAAATGGGTACGCGCCTATGACCATGAAGTGCAGGCGGCAACGCATGTCAAACCCTTCGCCGGCACGGAAGAAGATGGGCCCAATAATGCGGGCGCGCTCTGGCTTTATCCGCACGGCGGCGCGCGGGAGCATACCGCTGTTGTCGGCTGCGGTATGGCGCCGCGCCTGTCGCCGCATGACCCGTACCTGATGGCGCAATATGCCGCCGATGAAGCCGTGCGCAATGTGATCTGTGCGGGCGGCGATCCGGATATGCTATGCCTTTTGGATAATTTCTGCTGGCCCGACCCCGTCAAAAGCGCCAAGAACCCCGATGGCGATTACAAAATGGGCCAGCTGGTGCGCAGCTGCGAAGGGCTTTACGACATCTGCCGCGCTTATGGCGCACCGCTGGTGAGCGGCAAGGACAGCATGAAAAACGATTTCCGCGGGCTGGATAAATCCGGCCGCCCCATCACCATTAGCGTTCTGCCGACATTGATGGTGACCGCCCTGGCGCGCGGGCGCACAGGCATTGCCTGCGGCAGCGATTTCAAATTGCCCGGCGATGTGATTTATGTGCTGGGCGATACCGAAGCCTCTTTCTGCGCATCCGAATATGCGGCGCATTTCAAGGTGGACGATGACGTCCCGCTGCCGCTAGATACCGCACGCAGCATGGCATTTTATCGCCGCATCCACGCGGCGCTGCTGGATAAACAGCTGCAAAGCCTGCATGATATCTCGGACGGCGGGGCGCTTTGCGCGATTGCCGAAAGCATGATTGGCGGCCGACTCGGCGCCGCGCTTGACGCCATGGATGAAGCCGCTGCCTTTGGCGAAGCGCCTGCCCGATTTATCGCCAGCGTTTCACCCGCACAAACCCATACGTTCGAAGCGCATATGGCAGGCCTGCCCTGCCGCCGCATCGGTGTCGTCAGCGATGACGGAATGCTTCGCTGCGGCGCGCTGCGGCTTGCGCTCGGTGATATCACCACCGCTTGGAAAGCTGGATTTTAAAGTGAAGGGATATCAAGATGGGCTTGCATAAACCTCTTTTTCTGGTTCTCAGCGGCGATGGCATTAACTGCGAGCGTGAAACCGCCAGTGCTTTTGTGCATGCCGGCGGCGATGCGCGGATTTTGCACATCAACGATCTGCTGGCCGCGCCCGAAAAACTGGCCGCCTATGACGGCATGGCCATACCGGGCGGGTTTTCGTTTGGCGACGAACTGGGCAGCGGGCAAATTATGGCGCTTAAAATCCGTCATAAACTGGGGGATGCTTTTGCGCGGTTTGTGGAAAAGCAAAAGCCTGTTATCGGCATTTGCAACGGGTTTCAGGTTCTGGTGAAGTTGGGTCTGCTGCCGCTTCCGGATGCGCAAAAGAGGCTCTGCGCCCTTGCGCCGAACGCACATGGCGGATTTGTTGACCGATGGGTGACGTTATTGCCGCAATCTGGCAGCCGCTGCATCTGGACAGCGGGCATCGAAAACGCCATCCGTCTGCCCGCGCGCCACGGCGAAGGCCGCATCGTGTTTGCCGAGGGGCAGGCCGAAGAACTGCACCGCAAATTGCAGCAAAACGGCCAAATTCCTTTTTGCTATGAAACGGACATCAACGGGTCTTACGCACGCATCGCCGCGCTTTGCGACCCGACGGGCTATGTGCTGGGGCTGATGCCGCACCCAGAAGCTTTTATGCATGCAGAATGCGCGCCGAACCGCCAGACGCAGCAGCCCGGCGACGGTTTTATTCTTTTCGACAACATCATCCGCCATTTGCAAGGACAGGAGAAACACTTTGAAAAACGCATCGCCTAAAATCACCCGCGCCCTGATCAGCGTCAGCGACAAATCGGGGCTGGATACGCTTGCCGCCGCACTGGTGCGCCACGGGGTTGACATCATTTCATCGGGCGGTACGCTGAAATATCTGGCAGAACGCGGCATTGCCGCCACGCCAATTGAACAGGTTACCGGCAACCCCGAATGTTTCGGCGGGCGCATGAAAACATTGAGCTTTCCTGTCGCCAGCGCGATTTTGTACCGCCGCGGCCATGACACAGACAGGCAGGAAGCCTCAGCGCTTGGCATCCGCGCCATCGACCTTGTGGTTTGCAATCTCTATCCTTTCGAAGCGGTCGCCAAAACAAACCCCGCCGAAGATGTTCTGATTGAAAATATCGATATCGGCGGCCCGACGCTTATCCGCGCGGCGGCGAAAAACCATGCCGATGTCACCGTCATCACCTGCCCGTCGCAATATGCGGATTTGATAGCCGATATGGAGGCGCAGGCGGGCGCGACATCGTTCACCCTGCGCCAGCGCATGGCGCTGGCCGCGTTCCGCCATACCGCGCGCTATGACGGCATGATTGCGGCAAAACTGGAAGATCTGTGGCAGGCCGAAGGCCGCACGATTGTCATTACCCCCGAAAGCGGCACGGCCCTGCGCTACGGCGAAAACCCGCATCAATCGTCGCATGTGCATGCCGACCCGTTTCATCCAGGTATTGCAGGCGCAATCCCGCTGCAAGGGAAGGAACTGTCTTATAACAACCTCTTGGATGCCGATGCCGCCTGGCGCAGCTGCGGCGATGCCGCGCTGGTGGCGCCCGCCGCGCTGCCGTCTGTGGTATCCATCATCAAACACCTGAGCCCCTGCGGCGTTGCGGCGGCGGCCACCCCGCTGAAAGCGCTTGAGCTGGCATGGGCCGGCGACCCCGTCAGCAGTTTTGGGGGAATTATCGCCTTTAACAAACCCGTGGATGCAGATATCGCGGCATGGCTGCAAGACCGTTTTGTCGAAGTCATCGTCGCCCCCGCCTATAGCGCCGAAGCGCTGGCCGTATTTGCGAAAAAGCCGAACCTGCGCCTGCTTTGCGTGCCCGTTTATGATGGCAGTTATAAACAGCCGATGGTGCGCTCCATTTCCGGCGGCTATGTCGTGCAGCAGGAAGATACCGGCGCGGATGCGGATTTCAAACCCGCCACCGCCAACCCCTTCCCCGCTGAAAAATCGGCACTGGCGCGTTTTGGCGTCATGGCCTGCAAACACCTCAAAAGCAATGCCATCGGTCTTTTTGCCGAAACGGCGGAGGGGATGAGCATGATTGGCGCGGGCATGGGCAATCCCAACCGCCTTGTCAGCATGAAACAGGCCGTCGAAAAAGCGCATGAAAACGGCCATACCGATTTGCAGCAGACCGTGCTGGTTTCCGACGCCTTCTTTCCCTTCGCCGACAATATCGGCATCGCGGCAGCGGCGGGCGTGCGCTACATCGTGCAGCCGGGCGGCAGTGTGAAAGACAAAGACGTCATTCAGGCCTGCGAAGAACAGGATATCGCCATGGCCTTCACCGGCCGCCGCCACTTCCGCCATTAAGGAGAAGACCATGCAAGCCCCAGCTCAAGCCCAGACCAGTTACCGCGACGCGGGCGTGGATGTGGAGCGTGGCGACGCTTTTGTCGAGCGCATCAAATCCAAAGTCGCCCGCACCTATAACGACCGCGTCATGTCGGGCGTCGGCGGGTTTGCGGCGCTCTACCGCGCCGGCGGCGGCAAACTGCTGGCGGCGGGCACCGACGGCGTCGGCACCAAGGTCAAAATCGCGCAGCATCTGGGCATGCACGGCACCATCGGCATCGACCTTGTCGCGATGTGCGTGAATGACGTGATATGCACGGGCGCGGTGCCGCTGTTCTTCCTCGACTACCTCGCGACGGGGAAGCTGGATGTGGATACGGGCGAAAAAATCCTCGACGGCATTATCGAAGGGTGTCAACAATCCGAATGCGCGCTCATCGGCGGGGAGACCGCGGAAATGCCGGGCATGTACCAGAACGGCGAATATGATCTGGCCGGATTTTGCGTCGGCGAGGTGATGGAGCAGGACCTCATCGATGGCAGCCGCATCGCGGAGGGGGATACGCTGATTGCCCTGCCGTCATCCGGTTTCCACTCCAACGGCTATTCACTGGTGCGCAAACTGGTGGGGGAGCGCGAGACAGACCTTTTGCACGCCTGCCTGACACCGACGCGCATTTACTGGAATGCCATCAAAAACCTGCGCGATGCCGTGCATGGCCTCGCGCATATCACGGGGGGCGGTTTTGCCAATATCCCGCGCATGAACGGCGGGTTTGATTACGTGATAGATACCCTGCCCGCGCTTGACCACCTGCCGCCGGTCTTCGGCGAGATTGCCCGCCGCAGCCAGCTGCCACGCGCCGCGCTTTACCAGACCTTCAACATGGGTATCGGTATGGTTCTGGCGACGCGCCAGCCCGATGCGGTATCAAGCCGCCTGAGCGCCGCGGGCGAGCGATTCTGGCGCATCGGGCATGTCACGCACGGGCATGGCCGCGTTATTGTCAGCGGAAAAGACGGATTTACGCTGGATTAAGCGGATAAAGCTTTACCCCCCGCCCGCGTTATGTCATAAGCAGCAGCATTATGCTGAGCGTATCGAACCTGACATACCGCGTGGGCGGCCGGACTATTCTCGAAAACTGCAACGTCAATATCATGGACGGCTGGAAAGTCGGCGTGGTCGGCGCGAATGGCGCCGGAAAATCCACCCTTTTCAAGCTGATTGCCGGCGACCTGCACCCGGATAACGGAAATATCAGCCTGAACGAACGCCAGACCTTTGGCATGGTACGTCAGGATATTCCCGTCACCGATACGCCGATTATCGATATCGTCATCCATGCGCACGAAGAATTGTCGGCGCTGCTGAAGGCCGCCGATACCGAAACCGACCCCTATAAAATCGGCGACATCCATATGCGGCTGGCGGAGCTGGACGCCTATAGCGCGACATCGCGCGCGGCAATTTTGCTGACGGGCCTTGGTTTCCGCGATGACCAGCTGCAATCCCCCTTCGGCGCGCTCAGCGGCGGCTGGCGCATGCGCGTCGCGCTGGCGGCGGCTCTGTTCGTGCAGCCTGACGTTTTGCTGCTGGACGAACCGACGAACCACCTCGACCTCGAAGCCATCATGTGGCTGGAAGAATATCTGGCGAATTATCCGCATACGCTGCTGGTTATTTCGCACGACCGCGAACTTCTGAATATCTGTGCCGACCATATCGTGCATGTCGAAGATCAGAAAATCACGCTTTACACCGGCAATTACGATACGTTCGAGCGTGAGCGCGCCGAACGCCTCGCCCACCAGCAGGCGCAATTCGAAAAACAGCAGGCGCAGCGCGCCCATATGCAGGCCTTCGTCGACCGTTTCCGCGCCAAGGCCAGCAAGGCGCGTCAGGCGCAAAGCCGTATCAAGGCACTTGAAAAAATGGATCTGGTCGATGCCGTCATCGCCAGCCGCACCCTGCGCTTTTCTTTCCCGCAGCCGGAAGAGCTTTCCTCTCCCCTTATCGCCATGCGCGGGGTGGATGTCGGCTATACGGCGGGCAACCCGATTTTGCGCCGCGTCAGCCACAACATCGACATGGATGACCGCATCGCGCTGATGGGGGCGAACGGCAACGGTAAATCGACCCTGATCAAGCTCATCGCCGGAAAACTGGGCGCGATGGAAGGCGACGTCGTGCGGTCGGGCAAGCTGCGCATCGGCTATTTCTCGCAGCACCAGACAGAAGAGCTGGACGTCAGCTCGACGCCCTATCTTGAAATGTACCGGCTGATGGAAAAAAAGACGGGCAACGTCAAGGAATCGGTCGTGCGCGCCAAGCTGGGGCAGTTCCATTTTTCCAAAGACCTTGCGGATAACAAAATCTCCTCTCTCAGCGGCGGGGAAAAGGCGCGGCTGCTATTCGCGCTGATGAGCTATGACGCGCCGCATATCCTCCTGCTCGACGAGCCGACCAACCACCTCGACATCGAAGCGCGTCAGGCGCTTATCGATGCGCTCAACGGCTATGACGGCGCCGTTATCATCGTCAGCCACGACCCCGGTATGGTGGAGCGTGTCGCCGACCGTCTGTGGCTGGTGCATGATGGCGAGGTGAAAAACTTCGATGGCGATCTGGCTGATTACCGCCGCTTTGTGATCCAGCAGCGCCGCGAACGCCGCAGCAAGGAACGCGCGGGCCGCCAGAAAGAAGAGGCTGCCGCAGCCACAACCGCAACAACCCCCGCGCCGGCATCGGCGCCTGCCGCAAATATTAATGTTTCGGCCCTGCGCAAACGTATCGAAAAAGCCGAAAAAGAAATCGAAAAAATGACCGCAGGCAAAGAAAAACTGGAAGCCGACATGGCCAGCCCCGGATTTTTCAGCGACAACGCCCGCGCCGCCGCCGCACAAAAAGAGCATGCGGCGGTCTGCGAGAAACTCGCAGCCGCCGAAGCCCTGTGGCTGGAGGATCAGGCCCTGCTGGAACAACATTCACAGCGCAAGGCCTGAGTGTAAGGCCACAAACCTTTTCTATGTGCGAACTAGAGACCGGGGCCTTCTTTGCGGCGACGTCCCGCGACGGCAATCCCCGTCAGCAGTACGCCCGTCACGCCAAGAATTCCACCGCAGGTGTAGCCGTATACGCTGGAGAATTTGTACATTTCCTCCGCACGCTGTTTGCCGACGCGGGCGCTGCGGAATTCATCCGACAGTTCGCGCGCATCGTCGCTTTGTTCGCGGCGGTTATAGAGATACATATTGAGCGTTGAATCTTCCGGCGCCGCAACACCCGTTGCCGCGCGGTAGAGGGAATCCCCTTTTTGATAGACCTGCTCGTAGCGCGCTTTCGCATCCTCGAGCGGTTTTTCGTAGAAAGACGTTGTGAAGGGGCGCGCAGACAGCGCGAAGGTCAGGCAAAGTCCCGCCATGACAAAATCGAAGTTGCGAATAACCTTGTAGCCCAGTTTGGACAGTACCGTATCGGTATCGTTTTTCATGTCGGTCCCTCCCGCTTGTGTGTGACATTTCAGGGGTCAGGGATAGACTATTGATTCGCCGCGCTTATGTCAATAAAAAAGCGGTATAATAATACCGTAATTTTATTACCCGCCGGCCCGCTCCAGCAATGCGCCGAGGGTCTGGATTTCCGTCGCATAGGCGCTGCCCGGCCGCCAGACAAGCCCGACCGCCCGCGCATAACGTTCATTGCGGAAGGGAACATAGACAATACCGTCATTCTTCCGCCGCGCCATTTCGGGCAGCAGCGTCACGCCGGAATGGGCCGCCACCATATGGCGCAGGGTTTCAAGACTGGTCGCACGGAAAGACTGGCCGTAAACGGGGCTGGCAGGACTGCGCAGTTTTTCGCATATCCCCAGCATCTGGTCTTTCAGGCAATGCCCGTCGTCGAGCAAAAGCCAGTCCGCCTGTTCCAGATCGCCCGGCTCCACCGCATCAAACGCCGCAAAGGGATGCCCCGTCGGCACGGCCAGATAAAACGGCTCGCTGAACAGCTTGCGGGTTTTCAACCCCTCCCCGCGCACAGGCAGGCTGACGATGGCGACATCCAGCTTGCCTTCGTGCAGCAAGGCCATCAGACGGTCGGTTTTTTCTTCGTGGATTTGCCAGTTGATGCCCCGCGCACGGGCCTTTTTGCCCACCTGCGCAAAAAATTCCGGCAGATAATAGGGCGCAATGGTCGGAATGACGCCAAGGTTGATAATCTTCGCCTGCTTGCCCTCGCGGTGCAGTTTGGCGTATTTGCGGATCTCCCCGACATTGTCCAGAATCGCGCGCGCATGCGAGAGGATGTATTCAGCCTCCGGCGTCGGCGTCACCTCGCGCGTGGTGCGGTCAAACAGGCGCAACCCCAAATGCTCTTCGAGTTTTCGTATTTGCGTGCTGAGCGCGGGCTGGCTGACGTGGCAGGCCTCGGCGGCAAGGCCGAAATGGCGCTTTTCCGCAACCGCCAGCAGGTATTCAAGATCGCGCAGGTTCATGGTTATGTCTCATAAACATACTTTATTAGTTTGATAGGATATTTATACTTTCATTTATAGCTGTGGGCGACTACCCTTTCAACACCTATTCATCGTTTTTTAATCAAACCGCTTTACAAACGGGGCTGTTCAACGCCGCCAGATTTTTTAAACCGCGCGGGCCGCAAAGCCTCCACCCACAACATCCAACCGGAGAATGACATGAGCAAGACCAACACCGCCGCAAAATGCCCCTTCATGCATGGCGCGATTACCGTCGCGGGCAAATCGAATACCGACTGGTGGCCGAACGCGCTGAACTTTGACATTCTGCACCAGCACGACGCGAAGACCAACCCGATGGGCGAAGGTTTCAATTACCGCGAAGAAGTCAAAAAGCTTGATGTCGCTGCCCTTAAAAAAGACCTGCACGCGCTGATGACCAACAGTCAGGAATGGTGGCCGGCAGACTGGGGCCATTACGGCGGCCTGATGATCCGCATGGCATGGCATGCCGCGGGCTCCTACCGCACGGCAGATGGCCGCGGCGGTGGCGGCACGGGCAACCAGCGTTTCGCGCCGCTGAACTCGTGGCCGGATAACGCGAACCTCGACAAAGCGCGCCGCCTGCTCTGGCCGATCAAACAAAAATACGGCAACCGCCTGAGCTGGGCTGACCTGATGATCCTGGCAGGCAACATCGCTTATGAATCGATGGGGCTGAAAACTTTCGGCTTCGGCTTTGGCCGCGCCGATATCTGGCACCCCGAAAAAGACGTTTACTGGGGTTCGGAAAAAGAATGGCTGGCGCCCAGCGACCACCGCTATGAAAGCGTCGAAAACCCCGCCACGATGGAAAACCCGCTGGCGGCCGTGCAGATGGGCCTTATCTACGTCAACCCCGAAGGCGTCAACGGCAAACCCGACCCGCTGAAAACGGCGGCGCAAATCCGCGAAACCTTCGCCCGCATGGCCATGAACGACGAAGAAACCGTGGCGCTGACCGCGGGCGGCCATACGGTTGGCAAAACGCATGGTAACGGCGATGCAAGCCTGCTCGGCCCCTCGCCCGAAGGCGCGGACATCACCGAACAGGGCCTTGGCTGGAACAACCACACCAAGCGCAGCGTCGGCCGCGACACCGTCACCAGCGGTATCGAAGGCGCATGGACCACGCACCCGACCAAATGGGACAACGGTTATTTCGACATGCTGCTGAACCACGAGTGGGAGCTGAAAAAGAGCCCCGCCGGCGCATGGCAGTGGGAACCCGTGAACATCAAGGAAGAAGACAAGCCGGTTGACGTCGAAGATCCGTCCATCCGCCACAACCCCATCATGACGGATGCGGATATGGCGATGAAAATGGACCCGGAATACCGCAAGATTACCGAGCGTTTCCACAAAGACCACGCCTATTTCTCCGAAGTCTTCGCGCGCGCGTGGTTCAAACTGACCCACCGAGACATGGGCCCGAAGGTTCGCTACATCGGCCCCGATGTGCCCAAAGAAGACCTGATCTGGCAAGACCCCATCCCTGCGGGCAACAAGAACTATGACGTTGCCGCCGTGTGTGCCCTCATCGCCAAAAGCGGCCTGAGCATCAGCGACATGGTCACGACGGCATGGGACAGCGCCCGTACTTTCCGCGGTTCCGACATGCGCGGCGGCGCGAATGGCGCGCGCATCCGCCTTGCCCCGCAAAAAGACTGGGAAGGGAACGAGCCTGCACGCCTTGCCAAAGTGCTGACAGCTTACGAGCCGATTGCCAAACAAACCGGCGCCAGCCTTGCGGATGTTATCGTGCTTGCCGGCAATTACGGCGTTGAACAGGCCGCGAAAGCAGCCGGCTTTGATATCACCGTGCCCTTTGCACCCGGCCGCGGCGATGCAACGGCGGAGCAAACCGATGCGGAATCCTTTGCCGTGCTGGAGCCCGTGCATGACGGTTTCCGCAACTGGCTGAAAAAAGACTATGCCGTCAGCCCGGAGGAAATGCTGCTCGACCGTGCCCAGCTGATGGGGCTGACCGCGCATGAAATGACCGCCCTTGTCGGTGGCATGCGCATGATCGGCACCAACCACGGCGGCACCAAGCATGGCGTTTTCACGGCGAAAGAAGGTGCGCTCAGCACCGATTTCTTTACCGTGCTGACGGACATGAACTATACGTGGAAACCCGCCGGGAATAACCTCTACGAAATCCGCGACCGTAAAACCGGCGCGGTCAAGTGGACGGCCACGCGCGTTGACCTCGTGTTCGGCTCGAACTCTATCCTGCGCGCCTATGCCGAAGTCTATGCACAGAACGACAACAAGGAAAAGTTCGTGAAAGACTTCGTCGCGGCATGGACAAAAGTGATGAATGCAGACCGCTTCGACCTTGCGGCATAACCAAGCCTCCGCACACAGTAAAAAACGCGCCCCGTAAAGGGCGCGTTTTTTATATTCCAGATCTGCCGTATATTATTTCACAATCAGCACATCGGCCTTCGCGTTGTGAATCATATCGCGTGCGACGCTGCCGACGATACCGGTCAGCAGATCCGATTTGCCATGCGTCCCTACGATGACCAGATCGGCGCGGGTCTTTCGCACTTCGGCATGCAGCGCGGCAGACGAATGCGCATTGTGCATCACGACATCCATGCGCGCGAAGGCTTTTGCGGCCTTGGCTTTGCCCAGCTTGCGGCCGAGGGCGGCGAGAATTTTTTCCATCCCCTCCTTGCGCTGGTCGAGGGTGAAATCTTCCAGATCGCGGTCCTTGACCAGACCGCTGAACGGCAGCGAATAGGCATGCACCACATGCACCTTCGCGGACGGAAACATCGTCAGCGCCGCATGCAGGGCCTTGAGCGCGTGGCTGGAAAAATCCATACCGACCACAATCGTTTTATAATCGCCCTTCACGGGGTTTTTAACGATAAGCACAGGCTTTTCGCAGAAACGCAGCAGCTTTTCCGCCGTCGATTTGATGAAAAGATCGCGCAGGCTGTCTTTCTTATGCGCGCCCGTCACAATCAGGTCGGATTTCAGCTTCTTCGCCTGTTCCAGAATCGTCTGCGCGGGGGAACCTGCGGCAACCACAACACCGTCGTCTTTCTTGGCTGCTTTGCCGTCTGCCTTTTTGCTGACGGTTTTGCGCACACGGCCCGCCTGCGCCTTCAGCGTTTTTTCGGCGTTGTCGAGCAGTTCGTCCTGCACCTGCGGCGACAGGTCGCGGTCAAGCACGTGCAGTACATGCAAACCGGTTTTAAACTGCCGCGACATCTGCACCGCGCGGTCGAACGCACGGTCGGAACGGCTGGAAAGGTCGCTGGCCATAAGAATATTGCGCATGATATGCCTCCTGCTGGTTGTCCGCGCAGATTGCATCCCTGCGGGCATTTGAATAAAATCATCCGGATTATATCCCATGCGGCGCAGGCCGCAACCTTTGGATAAACCGGACGAAAGCGGTACGTCAAAAGCCGCCCTTTATATGAGCCGATTACGCACCAAACGGTTCAAATAGTAAACAGAACATGTAGTCTTTTTTGCTATCTAATATATTTTGCGGAAGTAGTTTATTGCAGTGAGGCCTGTTTGGTATTGACCGCAATACTGGCGTAAGAAAAGTGGCCACGTGTAAAGTTAATATCAAAAGGGAAATTATAAAAATTAAGTTGCCTCTAATATTTATTAGTCTTGAGGCTCTATATAACACATATACAATAGAGCAGTATAATGCCCACATTAAAACAGCACCGCTCCATAGCCTGTTCCATTCGTATACAAAGTGCTCGATGATGAGGCTAAATAATAAAATCGTTATCCCCGTTGCCACAACAATGTGGTTTTCGTTAACAGGGATTTTAACTTTACGAATTAATTGGTACGTAATTGCGGACAATGCCACAATTAAAGAAAAAACTGGAAGCCTGATAAGCACTTCGGAATACAAAACTAACCTCTTAAGATGTATGTATACATAATTACCGATTATCCTGAAGCTTCTTTAAATACCCATAATATGAGCAAGAATATAGATTTAAATATAATTTAAGCTCACTGTAGTCTTATTCTTCTAAAATCGTGAGCGCCTGTTGAATTTCTCGAGCATTGGCTCCGGTTGCGCTAGAAATTTCGACTTTAATCTTGTCCGCGCGAGACGTACACGTAAACCTCCCCATGGCGATTTTTGATGCCGCGCTTCTTGTTCGGTTTCAGGAAACGAGAGGGAACGCGACGCACGGTCGGGATGAACATGGGCACAATATACGGCGAATCTTCAAATTAAAGAAATGGACATAAAACATGGCATGGATGACGGCAGGCGAGATTCTGGGCGGTATCGGGCTTTTCTTTCTCGCCCTGTCGCTGCTGACGCAGGGGCTCAAAATGGCAAGCCAGTCTGCCGTGCAGCAAATGCTGGCGCGTTTTGGCCGCACGCCACTGCGTGGCGTGTTTTTCGGTATGGCCGCAACAGCGGTTCTGCAATCTTCGTCGGTGACGATTGCGCTGATTATCGGCCTTGTCAATGCTTCGGCCCTGTCGTTCGCGCATGCGGTATGGATGATTCTGGGCAGCAATATCGGCACCACCACCACGGGCTGGATGGTCAGCCTGACGGGCGTTGATATCAACCTGAAAGCCTATGCCCTGCCCTTCGTCGGCATCGGGATGATGATGCAATCGCTGCTGCGCCGCGCCGCCTGGAAATCGCTGGGACTTGTGCTGACGGGCTTCGGCCTATTCTTTATCGGTATCGACACACTCAAGGATTCCTTCGCCGTTTTCGGTGACAGCATGAAAGATTCGCTGCACGCGGGCGATGGCGGGCATTTATCACTGCTGGGTTTCGTAATCAGCGGCATTCTCATCACGCTGGTCACGCAATCATCGACGGCAAGCACCGTTCTGGTTCTGACCGCAGCCGCGGCGGGTATTACAGATTTTTCCAGCGGCGCCGCGCTTTTAATCGGCGCGAATATCGGCACAACATCGACGGCGCTGCTGGTCGCGCTGAGCGGTTCTGCCGATGCGCGCCGCGCGGCGATGCTGCATTTCGGGTTTAACATCGGCACGGGTATCGTGATTTTCGCTTTGCTGCCGTGGATAGTGCACTTCCTGCAAGATGCCATCGCAGCGCTTGGCCTGGGGGGCAATCCACTCGTGACAGGGCTTGCGGCTTTTCATACGTTTTATAGCGTCTTTGGCTGCATTATTTTCTGGCCCTTTATGCCTGCGATTATTCGTTTTCTTGAAACGCGCATGTTCATCGGCGCCGTTGCGCAAAGCGAAGAAACGGCTGCCTGCCTTGATAAATCCGCGCTGGGCGTGCCGGCCCTCGCGCTCAGCAACCTGCTGCGGGAACTGGAATCTTTCAAAACCCGCGCCTGCACGCAGGCTGCCGCCCTGTTCACAGGCCAACCCCTTCCGGATACGCAAGACACCACAGTGCGTCAAATCACCGATTACGCTGCGGAAATTGCCAAAACCGAAACACCGGCGGATGTTGCCCATACGCTGCAAAACGCGCTGCGTGTCGGGCGCTATCTATCGGAAGTGCAGCGCCTGAGCGCCCCCGCCGCGCGGATTTATAAAAAAATCCAGTCCCTGCCCCCGTCGCACGAATCCCATGCGCTGCTAAATGCGTATATGATGGAGTGCCACAATCTGCTGCAGCGCGTGGCATCGGGTACGCCGATGCGCAAAAGCACACTGGCGCGTTTTTCCCGCCGCTATAACCTGACCAAAGAAGAACTGCTGGAAGATGCCGTACGCAGCAAGATGCCGATTGCCGAGGCATCGGCGCTGCTGGATGACCTGAGCCTCACGCGCAGACTGGTCGAACAGGCGGTGAAAGCGCAGCGATGGCTTGGCGTTGCGACGCGCCGCAGCCTGCCTGCGGCGGACAGCGCGCCCGCTCAGGCTGCCGCAGCCAGCGCGTAATCGGCGATATATTCCGCAGCCCCTGCGGCGTCCTCCGGCGACGTCAAGTCGCCAAACGACAGGCGCAGGGTTTGCGATGCGCGCAGGGCATCCTGCCCCATCGCAGCCAGAACCGCAGATGTTTTCCCCGCGCCGCTGCGGCATGCCGAGCCTGACGAAAGGCTCATCCGCCCCGCCAGATCCGCTATCATATCCGCCGCATCAATGCCGCCGATATGGAGGCTCAGGATATGCGGCAGCTGGCGGTGGTCTGTATCTGCGCTATTGATTTCGAAACGAACACCGCGCGCGCGCAAGATATTTAAAACAGAAGTGCGGCAGGCGCAGGCATTATCATATCTTTGCGTAAGCCGCGCCTGCGCCAGACGGCAGGCCGCGCCGAAGCCTGCGGCCAGCGCCAGCGGCACCGTTCCCGCGCGCAGCGGCTGCCCCCCGCTACCGCGCCACAGCGGCGCCAGCGCCAAGGGCGGCGCAGGCCGCACATAAAGCGCGCCAATCCCCTGCGGGCCGTATATTTTGTGGGCGGAGAGTGTCAGCATATCCACGCCCCAGGCGGCGGCATCGACGGGTATTCTTCCCGCGGCCTGCACCGCGTCGGTATGAAAAACAGCGCCCGCCGCATGTGCGCGCGCCGCCAGCGCAGGAATATCCTGCAAAACACCGGTTTCGTGCCCGGCAGCCTGCACAGAAACCAGAAGACTGCGCGAAGACAGCAGCGCCTCCAGCGCCGCCACCGTCACCTGTCCCGACGAAGTGACAGGTATCATTTTGATATCAAACCCCATCGCCTGCAGCTGCGGCACCAGCGCAAGAATACTGTCATGTTCTGCCACGCCAATAAGAATATCCCGCCTGTCACCGCCCGTATGTGCTGCAGAAAATCCCAGCAGAGCGAGCGCATTGGCCTCCGTCGCGCCGGATGTGAAAGTGATGCCCTCCGCCGTACCGCCAACAAGCGCAGCAACAGATGCCCGTGCGGTGCGTACAACCTCCGCTGCACGCCGGCCTTCTATACCCTGCGCTGCGGGATTGCCGAAATTTTCCGCCCAGAAAGGCCTCATGGCCGCGGTGACGTCATCCGCACAGGGCGTTGTCGCGGCATGGTCAAGATAAACAGCCGTCATTTTCATGCGTCCGGAGTGCCCGAACGCGTCAAGCCCAGCGACAGCAGCTGCGCCGCCACCGCAATCGCGATTTCACGCGGGTGTTTTCCGGTGACGCCGCCCACGCCAATCGGACAGACCAGACGCGCAAGATGGTCTGGCGAAATACCATCGACAGTCAGGCGTTTTTCAAATCGCGCCCGCTTGGTGGCGGAACCGATAAGTCCCAGATAGGCAAATTGACCGCGCTGCATAACCGCGCGCACGATGTCGTAATCGATATCATGATTGTGCGTCATCACCAGTACATAGGTGTTGCTATCAACGTTATCGACCTCAGCAAGCGGCGCGGACGTCAGCCGGCGCTGGCAATGCACGGGAAGCTGGGCGGGAAATTCCGCCGCACGGCTGTCAATCCAGACGATATCAACCGGCAAGGCGGAAAGCACCGCGACGACTTCGCGCCCGACATGTCCCGCGCCAAACAGATAAAGTTTTTTGCCCGTAGGAATAAAACTTTCCAGCAGCACACTGACCGCACCGCCACAGCATTGCGCCAGTTTGGGGCCGAGCGGATAATCCTTCACCGCCGCCGTTGATATTGCCGCAGCCAGCAGTTGCCGCGCCTCGGCCATCGCTTCAAATTCCAGATTACCGCCGCCGATGGTGCCGAACTGCGCATCCGCCGTTACCACCATTTTCGTGCCCGCTTCGCGCGGGGTGGAGCCTTTGGCCTCCATCACCGTCACCAGCACGCAAGGAACGCGGCGCGCGGAAAGATCGGCCAGTGTCGCAAGCCAGCTGAAATCCTGCAGCATCAGAATCTCCCTCCCGCATCGCCAAGGGCGCGCAGCACCGTCTCCGGCGTTGCGGGGGCCGAAAGCGCAGGCCTATCGACGCCCGCGCGCGCCACGGCATCGCGTAGCGCCAGAAAGGCGGAAATGCCCAGCATCAGCGGCGGTTCGCCCACGGCTTTGGATTTATAGACCGTATCTTCCATGTTTTCGCCATCATAGAGCGTCACGCGGAAATCCACCGGCATGTCGCGTGCAGTCGGGATTTTATAGGTGCTGGGCGCATGGGTTTTCAAAATACCTTTGGCATCCCACCACAGTTCTTCCGACGTCAACCAGCCCGCGCCCTGCACATAGCCGCCCTCTATCTGGCCGCGGTCAATGGCAGGGTTCAGCGAACGCCCGACGTCATGCAAAATATCCGCGCGCAGAATTTTATATTCGCCCGTCAGCGTATCGACCACAACCTCGCTGACCGCCGCGCCATAGGCGAAATAGAAAAACGGCCGCCCCTTCGCCGCCGCACGGTCCCAGAAAATTTTAGGCGTTTTATAAAACCCCGTGGCGGAAAGTGAAATACGGTTCATATAGGCCAGATTGACCAGTTCCTTGAACGGCCACGCCTTGCCGCCCGCCCGCACCATGCCGCCTGCGAAAACGACATCCTGCGGGGCGCAATCGCCCGCCTGCTGCGCGGCGAATTCGCACAGGCGGCCGCGAATGGTTTGCGCCGCGGCCTCCGCCGCCTTGCCGTTCAGATCGGTGCCGCTGGAGGCCGCCGTCGCCGACGTATTTGGCACTTTCGACGTATTGGTTGCAGTGATCCGCACATGCCCCAGCGGCAGACCGAACACATCGGCCACGATTTGCGAAACCTTGGTATGCAGCCCCTGCCCCATTTCGGTGCCGCCATGGTTTAGCTGCACGCTGCCATCTTTGTATACATGCACCAAAGCCCCCGCCTGATTGAGCATGGTCAGGGTAAAGCTGATACCGAATTTGACCGGCGTCATGGCGATGCCGCGCTTGAGTACCGGATTTTCCGCGTTGAATTTTTGAATTTCCGATATGCGCGATGAATAGCCGGACGATTGTTCCAGCTTGTGGAAAATATCGGCGATGATGCAATCCTCGACCGTCATGCCGTAATGCGTGACACTGCGGTCTGTGAGCGCGCCTTTCGGGTCATAAAAATTCACCCGCCGCACTTTGTCTGCGGACAGACCCAGATGACGCGCGATATCGTCAACCACATATTCAATCGCCAGAATCCCCTGCGGCCCGCCGAAACCGCGGAAGGCGGTATTGGAAACCTTGTGCGTGAAGCAGCGGTAACTCGTCACCGTCGCATGTGGCAGGAAATAGCAGTTGTCGGCATGGAACATCGCGCGGTCGGCGATGGCATTCGACAAATCCGGCGACATGCCGCAATCAACCAGCTGCAGCATATCCAGCGCATGGATACGCCCTTCCGCATCGAAGCCCACATCATATTTGATATGAAACCCATGGCGTTTGCCCGTCATCACCATATCATCGTCGCGGTCGAGGCGCAGCTTGACCGCGCGCCCCGTTTGGCGCGCCAGCAGCGCGGCGACACAGGCAATCAGCGAGGCCTGACTTTCCTTGCCCCCGAAGCCGCCGCCCATGCGGCGCACCTCCACCGTCACGGCATGATCGGGAATGGCGAGGACCTTGGCAATCAGATGCTGTACTTCGCTCGGGTGCTGGGTCGATGACCAGCAGTGCATTTCGCCGTTTTCATGCGGCGTGGCAAGGGCGATTTGCCCCTCCAGATAAAAATGGTCTTGCCCGCCAATATCCAGCGTGCCGGATATTTTATGCGGCGCGGCAGCCAGCGCGGCGGCGCTATCGCCCGTTTTCATGACATAGGGTTCGCCCACGAATTTTTGCTGTCGCAGCGCTTCATGCACATCGAGGATGGCGGGCAGAATTTCATATTCGACCTTCGCCAGATGCGCGGCGCGGCGGGCGATATCCATGCTTTCGGCCGCCACAGCCAGAACCGACTGCCCCGCATAAAGAACTTCGTCTGCGGCAAAAACCGGATCGCCCGCAAAAACCGGCGCGACATCGTTGACACCCGGCACATCCTGCGCCGTCATCACCGCATGCACACCCGCGATATGGCAGGCAGATGTATCAATGGACAGGATTTTTGCATGCGCATGCGGGCTTTGCAGGATATAGGCATGTAAACATCCCGCTGGTGCGGCGATATCATCTGTATAAACCGCTTCGCCTGATACATGCAAAGGCGCGCTGTCATGCGTTTTGGGCTGGCCCGTGACGGGCTGTTTATCCGCTTTACCCTGCATGGCGGTACACCCCTGTTTTCACCTGCGGCATCGTGGTTTCGATGAAAAAACGTTTCAGCAGGTTTTTGGCGACATTCTGGCGGTAAAGTGCGCTTGCGCGCATATCGCTGAGGGGGGAAAAATCCGCATCCATCGCCGCAACCGCCGCGATGACAGCGTCGCGCGTCCACGGCTGGCCGACCAGTGCCGTCTCCGCCGCTGCCGCGCGTTTGGGCGTTGCCGCCATGCCACCATAGCAAAGGCGCGCCGCGCGTATGATGCCGCCATCTATATCCAGCGCGAAGCCCGCGCAGACGGCAGAAATATCCTGGTCAAAACGTTTGGAAACTTTATAGGTTGCAAACAGCGTATTATCGGCACGCTTGGGCACGATAATCCTTTCAAGGAATTCGCCGGGCAGACGGTCCTGCTTTTTGTAAGCCAGAAAATATTTTTCAAGCGGCATGCGGCGCGTACCCGCTGCAGAGCGCAGCACAATTTCCGCCTGCAGCGCGATAAGCGGCGGCGGGCCATCACCGATGGGCGAGCCGTTGGCGATATTCCCGCCGATCGTACCCGCATTGCGGATATGGACGGAGCCGATGCGGCGCAGCAGGTCTTCCATGCCCGCCCCCTGCCGCGCCAGTGCCGCGAAGCCTTCGCTATAGGTTACCGCCGCCCCGATTTCGAGACCTTCTTCCGTCTCTGTCACATCGCGGAGACCGGCAATATTGCCCGTATAGACAATCACCGGCAAATCCATGTGGAATTTGGTCACCCAGAGCCCCACATCCGTACCGCCCGACAGCATATAGGCATTTGGATATTGCGCCAGAATATCGGCCAGCTCCGCCGCGGTTACGGGCGCGAAGAATTTGCCCGCCGCCGTTTCGTAAAAAAACATTTTGCTGCGCGTTATCGCACGCAGCCCTGCCGTATCTGCGGGAATATCCACGCGCGGCATGTCCTTTGCCCGCCGCGCCGCATCCAGAATGGGGCGGTAGCCCGTGCAGCGGCAGAGGTTGCCCGAAATCGCATCATGAATGGCGGTATCGTCAGCTTTGGGGTTGTTCTGCAATTCATTGGTCAGGGCCATGACAAAACCGGGCGTACAAAACCCGCATTGCGAGGCATGGCAATCCACCATCGCCTGCTGCACCGGATGCAGCGCACCACCCGCGATATCACGTAAATGCTCGACGGTGACAATCTGGCGGCCGTCCAGCGATGGCAACAGGGCGATGCAGGCATTGATGCTGCGGTAATGCGCGCTGCCGTCTTTTTCCAGACGCGCGACCATGACGGTGCAGGCGCCGCAATCGCCCTCCGCGCAGCCTTCTTTGGTGCCGCAGAGCCGCGCAGGTCCACGCAGGTATTGCAGCAGGGTCATCGTGGGCGCAAGGCCGGAGACTTCGCAAAGCCTGCCGTTCAGAATGAAGCGGATATGGTCGGTCACGCGCTGCCTTTCAGATAAAAACACGCTGAAATACTAGCCTTTTACCCGCCGCATGTCCATGCAGGGCGAAAATATGTCAATAGCGGTTTTAGTGTTCCGCCGTCCGCGCGGGTGCTAACATGCCTGTAGCTTTTATTTGATTGTTTTATCAGCCGGAGACACCCCATGACCGATATCGTCCAATTCATCCGCGACCTGCCCAAAGTCGAACTGCACCTGCATATCGAAGGCAGTCTGGAGCCCGAACTGATGTTCGCGCTGGCGCAGCGCAACAAAATCGATATCCCCTTCAAATCGGTCGAAGAGGTCCGCGCTGCCTATGATTTCGGCAATCTGCAGGATTTTCTGGATATCTATTATCAAGGCATGAACGTGCTGCGTACCGAACAGGATTTCTACGACCTGACATGGGCCTACCTGACGCGCGTGGCGGGGGAAAACGTGCAGCATGTCGAAATCTTTTTCGACCCGCAGGGCCATACCAGCCGCGGCGTCGCCTTTGAAACTGTGCTGGACGGGATTACCCGCGCACTCGACGACGGCAAGAAAAAGCTGAATGTCACGTCAAAGCTCATCATGTGTTTCCTGCGCCACCTGAGCGAGGAAGACGCGCTGCAGACCCTCGCGCAGGCGCTGCCTTACAAAGATAAAATTCTCGGCGTCGGGCTCGACAGTTCCGAAGTCGGCCATCCGCCGTCGAAATTCGCGCGCGTATTTGAAAAAGCCCGCGCCGAAGGCTTCCTTCTCGTTGCCCATGCGGGCGAGGAAGGACCGCCGGAATACGTCTGGGAAGCGCTCGACCAGCTCAAAATCGACCGTATCGACCATGGCAACCGTTCGCTCGAAGATGGCAAACTGAGCGAGCGCATCGCCGCCGAAGGCATGGCACTGACGGTCTGCCCGCTGAGCAACCTCAAGCTCTGCGTGGTCAAGGACATGCAAAAACATCCGCTGAAAAAAATGCTCGATCTGGGCATCAAGGCGACGGTGAATTCGGACGACCCTGCCTATTTCGGCGGATACATGAACGATAACTATATTGCCGTGGCAACCGCCCTCGGCCTCAGCAAGCAGGATATTCTCACGCTTGCGCGCAACAGCATCGAGGCAACATTTCTGGACGATGCAGGCAAAAAGCGCCTGCATGACAATCTGGAAGCTTACGCGCTGAAATCAGCCTAAGAGGCGTTATGCCGAGGGGGCGGCCGACGGCGCGCGCTGCGCCTGTTCAAACCGCGCCAGTTTTTCGGCCATTTGCGTGCGGATGCTATCAATCGTCGCAGGCGCGGGATTCCAGCCGAGCGCAAAGCCCGCTGTTTTTTTATGCGCCAGATAGGCTTCATCGCGGCCCGCAGCCGGATGGGCGATGCCGAAGCAGATATCCGCGGCCGTCATGCCATGCGATATGCCGCGCAGAGCCTTTGTGACGGCCTCCGGCGTTTGCGCGGCCGTACGCAGCGGCGTTGCATCCGGATTATCCGTGACGATACGGTCAAGCACACGCGCTTCGGCGCGGGCTTTGTCTTGCGGCGTCACATGCCCCTGCAGCATTCCTGCCGCGAGAGCATTGAGATACCCGTCCATCTCGCGCGGGGTCAGGCTGCCCGGCAGTTTATAATTTTGAGCAACGCCGTTAAACCCCTGCGCCGCCAGCTTTTGCGCGGCGGGTTCGAAATCAGGATCAGGCACACGGATTTTTGCAGGCATGCCGTCATCACCATATATCATCGCGGTCGCGACAGGTTTGCGCCGTACATGTTCGATGCCGACATCGGGCAATGTGCGAAACCCGTAGACCGTATCGGCAATATGCTGCACCAGCGTATCCGGCGAAGCCCCGCGCGGCCTGCTGTCGGCAAAAGCAGGCGCGAGCGTCGCAACAGCGGCCGCAGGCGTGATATCCGGCTGCCCGTCAAACGTCCAGCCCTGCCCGTCCGCCCGTGCAAAACGTACCGACATAACCTCGACGCGGGATGTGTTGTTCACAAAAACTTCGTGGCTTGTCTCGAGCGTGGCGAGCGCGCCGTCGCCGCGCCGGATAGCCATGCCTTTTTCAAGGTGTATATCCGCCGCAGGCACGGCCAGCGTCAGCAGCACGGGCCGCGCCCCGTCAAAACGCGGCGACAGATCATGATGCCCCATCGACACCAGCGCCTGATGGACGCCAAAACCAAATTCGCCGCCATGCGCCGCATTCTGGGCTGCGTAATCCATCGCCAGCGCCGCATCGGGCGTGGCGAACAGTGTATTGCCGCCATTGCTCTCGTCGCTGCGGCTTTGGATACGGCTGCCTTTGCGCATCACATCCTGCACCATCGCATCATCCACCACGCGTTCCGGCAGATGATCGGCCATCACGCTGCGCACGCTCTCAAGCGCCAGTTGCGCAGGCGCCAAAAAACCGCCGCGCAAAATGGCGGCCACATGCCCTTCGGATGTGCCGTGATATAGCAAAACGCGCTCAGGCGCCGTTTGGCGGCTTGGCTCTTTTTCCATGCCTATAGTCTAGCAATCAAATGTTAACATAAGATTGAGCCACCAAAGACAGGTATGCCATTGAAACAAAAGAAAAAGCCGCCTCGTCCGGGGCGGCTTTTTCTTTTAAACAGCGTTTATTACTGCTTCGGTCCCTGCGGGCCGGCTTTGCGTTCGGCTTTGGGGGTGGCGTTGTCGTTTTGCGGCAACAGGCCCTCGCGGCGGAACAGTGCATTCGGATCGGGTTCGCGGCCCTTGGCATCCTTGAAGATATCCATGGGGTCGCGTGTGCCGCCCTGCGCATAGATGGTGTCGCGCAGGCGATCGCCCGTGGCGCGGTCGTAGAGGCCTTTTTGTTCGAACTCTTCGAACATGTCAGCCTCCAGCACTTCCGCCCATTTATAGCTGTAATACCCCGCCGAATAACCGCCGGAGAAAATATGCCCGAAGCTGGTCGACATCGGCCCTGCAGAACGCGGGAACAGCCAGGTTTCGGCAATCAGCTTGTCTTCAAGGTCCTCGACGCTCTTGATCGCTGTCGGATCGCCTGCGTGCCATGCCATATCCAGCTTTCCAAGGAAGGTCTGGCGCAGCCCGACATACCCCGCATCGAAATTGTCCATGTCGTTGGCTTTTTTGATAAGGTCTTCGGGCAGCAGATCGCCGTTCTTGTAGTGGCGGGCGAAGGTGTCGAGCACTTCTTTCTGCTTGGCCCAGGTTTTCCTGCAGCTGCGACGGCAGCTCCACGAAATCCCACTTCACGTTGGTGCCCGTAAGCGACGTGTAATCACCGCGCGCCAGAAGCGCATGCAGGCCGTGGCCGAATTCATGGAATACCGTGCGCACTTCGTCAAGCGAGAGCAGCGTCGGGTGTTCCTTGGTCGGCTTCTGGAAGTTGCACACGTTGGTGACTATGGCAAACTGGTTTTCGCCATCTTCGATACCGCGGTTGCGGAAGGTGTTCATCCATGCGCCACCGCTTTTTGCGCCGGGGCGGGCGTAATAATCACCGTAGAACAGGCCGATCATCTCGCCGGTTTTTTTGTCGGTTACTTCATAAACCTTCACGTCTTCGTGATAGACGGGATATTTACCCTTCACCTCGGTCATGTCGATATTGAACAGCTTCTCCGCATGTTTGCGCATACCTTCGAGAACTTTTTCAAGATCGAAATACGGGCGCAGCGATTCCATCGACAGGTTAAACGTCTCTTCCTTCAGCTTGCGGCCATAGTATGCCATATCCCACGGTTTGAAGTCGGTGATGCCGTCGGTTTTCTGGGCGTAATCCTTGACCTTTTGCAGATATTCCTCGGCTGCGGGGCGGTAGACTTTTTCGTTTTTGGAAAGGAAGTCCTGCACCGCCTGCGGCGTCTTGGCCATGCGGTTATCGAGCACGTATGCCGCGTGGCTGTCAAAACCCATGATACCCGCCGCCTCATGGCGCAGCTTGGCGATTTCCATGGCATTGGCGGTGTTGTCGTAGGCGTCTTTATAGGCGACATTGCCGAGCGCGCGGGAAATCTCCTCGCGCAGCGCACGGTTCTCGCAATAAGCCATGATATCCAGCGGCGGCGGCGAGAGCTTGATAACAAACTTGCCCGGCATGCCCGCGGCTTCGGCCGCTTCGCGGTAGGCCGCCTTGGCGCGTTCGGGAACGCCTGCAAGGTCAGCCTCGTCGTCGATGACTTTTTGGTAAGCCGCGACGGATTTGAGGCTGTTGTTTTTGTATTCGGTGCGCAGCTCGGTCATTCTTTCGCTGATTTCACGCAGGCGGGCTTTTTGCGTTTCATCCAGAAGCGCGCCGGAGCGTACGAAGCCTTTATAGGTTTCTTCGAGCAGCATGCGCTGTTCGGCCGAAAGCTTCAGGCTGTCGCGCTGGTCATAGACATCTTTGACGCGCTTGAACAAATCGGCATCCATCATGATGTCGTTGCCATGTTTGGTCGCGGCGACTTTGAGCGGGGTTTCGATGGCACGGATTTCATCGCTGCTGTTGGCAGCGGAGATATTGCCAAAAACCGTCATCACGCGGCTGAGCGTACGGCCCGCGAATTCCAGCGCTTCGATGGTATTTTCGAAAGTCGCGGGGGATTTGTTGTTTTTGATCGCGTCGATGTCGCGCTTGGCTTCTTCGATGCCGATTTTCTGCGCGGGCAGGAAATGCTCCACCTTCACGCTGTCGAGCGGCGGCGCGCCGTACGGCAGTTTCGACGGTTCAAGAAGCGGGTTGGTGTCCGGCGTTTTCGACATGACAGGAGGCCCTTTCAGCGATGTTGTTATTTATGTAATCAATTATAGGTCGCGCGCCCGCGCTAAACAAGGAGATTGCGGCCAGAATACGCCCGCAGGTCTTAATTTTCCGTTGCGTTTTACGGAATGATGAAAGCTTGTTTCCGCTCGCGGAACAGTCCACAATGATGCCGCGCACAAACAGGCCCGCGCGCCCCTTCTCGCAAGCCTCTCGCCCGCACGGATACCGCCATGGAGACGTACCAGATTGTCAAAACCCTGCACATCCTCGGCGCTGCCGTCCTGTTCGGCACGGGCATCGGGATTGCGTTTTTTATGTACGCGTCGCATTTCGCCAAAAACCTGCACGAAAAATATTTCGCCGCGCGCATGACGGTGCTGGCGGATTTTATTTTCACTACGCCCGCCGTCATCCTGCAGCCGCTGAGCGGGCTGTGGCTGGTGTTCAACGGCGGCTATGGCCCGCATGACCTCTGGCTCAGTATGACTTACGGGCTTTATGCGCTGGCGGGGCTATGCTGGCTGCCGGTGGTGTGGATACAGTGGCAACTGCGCGGCATGCTGAAAACCGCCATCGACATGCAAAGCGACCTGCCCGCACGCTATCACCGCCTGTTCCGTATCTGGTTCGTGTTGGGCTGGCCCGCCTTTATCGCGCTGGTCGTTATCTTCGCGCTGATGGTCGCAAAGCCGGTTTAGCATGACACAGACAAACGATCCCGTTTTTAAAAAGATCTTTGGCACCGATTGGGAAAACCTGCCGCCGGTATTCCGCCGCCATTATGCCTGCCGCGCGGGCAGCGCGGACCGCGCCGCCTGCGAGGGGGTGATGGAGGTGCGCACCTCGTGGCTGGGCAGGTTGCTGGCCCCGCTGTTTTTCCTGACGGGTACGCTGGTGCCCTATGCGGGCAAGGATATCCGTGCGACGGTACGTTTTGAAAGCATCGATAAAAACGGCCACAGCGGTATCGTTTTCAACCGCGTGTTTTATTTTCCGGACCGCAAACCATATCGTTTCCGCTCCGTCATGCTGCCGTCCGGCGGCAATGAAATGACGGAACATACCCGCCTTGGCATCGGCTGGCGCGCGGCCTTTGTATGGACGGGCGAGAAAATCGATATGCAGCACCGCGGTTACAGCCTGACGGTTTTCGGCAAAACGCTGCCCTTTCCCGGCGAATTTTTTCTGGGCCGCGGACAGGCCAGCGAAACCGCCCTCGACAACGACCGCTTTGCGATGACCATGGACATTGTACACCCTCTGTGGGGACGCGTCTTCGGCTATAGCGGTATCTTTAGAATGACGGAGGATATTTCCGCATGACCACGCGAAAACGGATTCTCATCCTCGGCGGCTACGGCAATTTCGGCAGCTATATCACGCGCGCCCTGTCCAGCAACGCGGCGCTTGAAATCCTTGTCGCCGGACGCGACGTCACCAAGGCCGCCGCGCTGGCCGACAGCCTGAAGCACGCCGCCGCCGATATCAAACCCTGCCTGCTGGATATCCATCACGATTTTCCAGCAGCGTTGGCCGCCTTGTCGCCGCACATTGTTATCCATACCTGCGGCCCTTTTCAGGGACAGGGCTATGACGTGGCGCGGGCCTGTATCGCACTCGGCTGCGATTATATCGACCTTGCCGACGGGCGTGACTATGTTGCGGGCATTGACAAGCTTGATGGCGCCGCGAAAGCGCAGGGCAGCCGCATCATCAGCGGCGCCAGTTCGGTCCCCGCGATGACGGCGGCGGTGATTGACGCATACCTGCCGCAATTTGGCAGTTTCACGCATCTGGATTACGGCATCAGCACCGCGCAAAAAACCACACCGGGGATTGGCACCGTCGCCTCGCTGCTCAGTTATGCGGGCAAGCCGTTCAATACCTTGGCAGACGGTAAAGCCGCCACAGTCTACGGATGGCAGGGATTGCAGCGCCGCCGCTTTCCGCAGCTCGGCACGCGCTTGATGGCGCGCTGCGATGTGCCGGATCTGGAGATTTTTCCCAAACGCTATCCCGGCCTGCGCGATATCGTTTTTCTGGCGGGGGTGGAGCTTTGGGTGCAGCAAATTACCCTCTGGCTCCTGAGCGGTCTGGTGCGGCTGCGCCTGCTGTCCTCGCTGGCGGTGCTGGCGAAGGGGTTGGTGAAATTAAATCCACTGTTCAATATTTTCGGCAGTGACCGCAGCGGTTTTTATTTGCGTATGCAGGGCAGCGATAGCGAGGGCCGCCCCCTTGAAAAAACCTTCTACCTGATTGCCCGCCAGGGGCACGGGCCGAACCTGCCGACACTGCCCGCGATCATCATGGCGCGACGTCTGGCCGCAGAACGCGGCAGCATCCCCGCCGGCGCAATGCCCTGCGTCGGTTTGATGCAGCTGGATGAATACGTGGCCGCCATCGGCGATCTGGATATCGAGGTCATTCGGCCGGATGAAGCATGATTTATCATAACTAAAACCATCCCGCCGTGCGGATGGCTTGCCGCGCGTATCTGCCATTGAAGCGGGCGGCTGAACGTAATATCATCTCGCCATGTCTGACCGTCTTGTTATTCAATCTGTTACGAAGTTTTTTGGCAGCGCGCACAACCCTGTGCGTGCCGTCGATGACCTGTCGCTGAACGTGCGGGAGAATGAATTCTTCACACTGCTCGGCCCCTCCGGCTGTGGCAAGACCACGCTGCTGCGCCTGATTGCGGGTCTCGAAAAATGCGATGAAGGCAAAATTCTGCTCAACGGCGTCGATATTGCCGAACTGCCCGCGAACAAGCGCCCTGTCAACACGGTATTCCAAAGCTACGCGCTGTTCCCGCATATGACGGTTGCCGACAACATCGGCTTTGGCATGCGTATGCAGGGCAAAGACGCCAAGGACATCGAAAAAGCCACCGGCGAAGCGCTTGAACTGATGCGCATGCAAGGCTTTGGCGCGCGTTATCCCTCCGAACTGTCCGGCGGGCAGCAGCAGCGCGTCGCGCTTGCCCGTGCGCTGGTCAACCGTCCGAAAATTCTGCTGCTCGACGAATCCCTTTCCGCGCTTGACTACAAACTGCGGAAGGATATGCAGATCGAACTAAAGCGCCTGCAGCGCGAAACCGAAATTACTTTTATCTTCGTCACCCATGATCAGGAAGAAGCGCTGTCGATGTCCGACCGCATCGCCGTCATGGAACGCGGCCGCATCGGCCAGCTGGGCACGCCGCAGGAAATCTATCACCGACCCGTATCGCGCTATGTCGCAGATTTCATCGGTATTTGCAATTTTGTCGCCGCGCCCAGCCTCGGCCTCAGCGAAAGCGGCCACATCGGCTTCCGCCCCGAAGATGCCACGCTGCTCATCCGCGCCAACCAGCAGCCGGAAACAGCGGGGCCTATTATCCACGGGCGGCTCGATGCTCTCGCCTATCACGGCGCGGTCACCTACTATCAAATCACCCTCGACAGCGGCGAAACCGTCACCGTCGCCGACCACGAAAAACTTCCCGTCAACGTTGACGACCGCGTGCGTGTCGCGCTTTTGCCCGATATGCTGATCCGGTGCGCGTCGTGATGCGACTGTCGTCCGGCACCAGACTTCTGCTGCCGTTTCTTGCGGTCATGACTGTATTCTTTATGGCGCCGCTGTGCATTGCGGTGGCTTATTCTTTCATGGCGCCCGATCCGATGGGCGGGGTCAAGCCCGCTTTCTCGCTTGCCGGATACCAGCGTTTTTTCTACTCCGCCGATATTGACGGCAACCTGCAATGGGATACCCGCTATCTGGAGATTATTTACAGCTCCACCCGCCTTGCGGTCGCCGCGACACTGGCATGCCTGCTGCTGGGTTTTCCGATGGCATGGTTCATGGCCACGCGCCCCGCGCGCCAGCGCGATATGTGGATGATTTTGATCACCATACCGTTCTGGACCAACCTGCTGATCCGCACCTATGCGTGGATACTCATCCTGCGCGGCAACGGGCTTGTGAACCGCGGCCTGATGGAAAGCGGTATCATCGATACGCCACTGGATCTTCTCTACAACCCCTATGCGGTCGGCATGGGGCTTGTTTACAGTTACTTGCCATTCATGATTTTGCCGATTTATTCCAGCCTCGAGCGCATGGACTGGCGCCTTGTCGAAGCCGCGCAGGATCTTTACGCCACGCGTTTGCGTATTTTGTGGCATGTGGTGCTGCCCGCCTGCGTTCCCGGCATTCTTGGCGGGATTATTCTGGTTTTTATTCCCACCGTCGGCTCGTTCCTTGCCGCAGACCTGCTGGGCGGCGGACGCCACATGATGCTGGGCAACCTGATTGAAAACCAGTTCGGTATGGCGCGCAACTGGCCCTTCGGCGCGGCAATCTCTGTACTGCTGATTGCCTTTGTGATGATCGGCCTGATGCTCATCGCCCGCCGTGGACAAGGCCTGAAAGGGGTGGTCGGATGAACAGCAACCCCAAAAACATGCCTGGTTTCGGTCTTTTGACATGGCTTGGCATCGCGTTCCTGTATCTGCCGATTTTTGCGGTTATCGCTTTTTCATTCAATAGCGGCCGCCTGATTACCGTATGGGAAGGCTTCAGCCTTGACTGGTATCCGCGCGCGCTGATGAATTCCGATCTGCAGCGCGCCGCCATGAATTCGCTGATTGTGGCCGTCGGCGCGACGTTTATCGGCACCGTCATCGCACTCGCGGCGGCGCTTGCCCTGCATGGCGAAGGTGTGCCGCGTCCGCTCAAAAACGCGTCCTATACCATGATGGCTCTGCCGCTGCTGGTGCCGGAAATCGTCATCGCCGTGACCACCATGGCATTTTTCGCCGCGATCAACCTGCGCCTCGGCCTCATCAACGTACTGATTGCGCATATCGTTTTCTGCATCCCCTTCGCCTATGCCCCGATACGCGCGCGCATTGCAACCATACCGAAAAGCATGTCCGAAGCCGCCAAAGACCTTTATGCCGACGAATGGCAGGCCTTCCGGCATGTGACGCTGCCCCTGCTGATGCCGGGGATTTTTTCCGGCGCACTGCTGGCCTTTATCACGTCGCTGGATGATTTCATCATCACGCTGATGGTCGCCCCGCCGGGTTCAAACACCCTGCCTGTGGAGATTTACAGCAAGGTCAAGCGCGGCATCACGCCGGAAATCAATGCGGCCGCCTCGATGTTGCTGGCATTCTCCATTTTTATCGTACTTCTGTCCTATATCATCAACCGCAAGAAAGTGATTTAACCATGAAAGTTAAACCATCGGCTCTTATCGCCCTTATACTCGTCATCGGCCTTGTCGCCGGCGGGCTATTCTTCGCATCGAAAAATAGCGGCCCCAAACTTTATGTCTATATCTGGGACACTTACGCCGACAGCGAATTGTTTAAAAAATTCGAACAAGAAACCGGCATCAAGGTCATCACCGAAATCTATTCCAGCAACGACGCACTGATGGCGAAACTGAAATCCGGCGCGCGCTATGATATCGTTGCCCCCTCGGGCAACTATGTCCCGCTGATGCTGGAACAAAAGCTGCTGCAACAGCTGCCGGAAAACATCTCGGCCATCGGCGCAAACCTGACCGACAACATCAAGGAACCTGTTTATGACCCCGGCTATAAATACGCCATGCCGCTGTTCTACGGCACGACGGGCATTGCCGTAAACACCAAGCTGGTTAAGGAAGACATCACCAGCTGGTCGCAGTTTTTTGACCGCCCGACGGACGAAACGCCCAGCCTTGGCGTTCTGGATGATACATCGACGGTCATGGCCCTCGCCTCCATCGCGATCGGCCGCAAAAATTGTGACGGCAGCGAAGAAACGCTGAAGATGCTGCAAGACCTTCTGGTCGGCCAGCGCCCGCAAGTAAAAGTCTACGGATCGACCGGCTATTTCGAGCGTATGGCGGCAGGCGAAGTCGCTATGCAGATGGCCTGGAGCGGCGACGTTTACACTGCCCGTCAGGAAAATCCGGATCTCAAATACGTCTATCCGGTCGAAGGGGTTGAACTGTGGATGGACAGCCTTGCTATCCCGTCCAACGCGCAGAATGCCGAAGCCGCCGCGAAGTTTATTACCTTTGTGATGGACCCGCAGAACCAGGCGAAATACTCTGAATTCTCTGGCCAGATCCCGACGCACAAAGATACCGCGACGTATCTGTCGGGCGACATCCAGAACGCGCCTGAGTTCAATATCCCCGCCGATGCGCATACCTATGTGTCTTTCGCCTGCCCGGCGGAAGTCGTTCAGGCTTATGGCCGCATCTGGGAAAACCTGCTGCGTAACTAAGTTTTATACCTGATACCAAAAACGGGTGGCAGGAGGCCATGGAACTCAGGTTCCGGACGCTTCCTGCCACTCGTCTGTTTCGGGATCGCGCTTGCCGGCCTCATCACACAGCACCAGCGCGCGGGTGACCAGAAACGGCCCGACCGTTTCCAAAATCGCCACCATGGCAAAGGTCACCGTCGCAATAACGCTGCCCGCTTCGGGCGCCAGCTTCATGGTCGTAGAGACAAGCCCGATCGCCATACCCGCCATCGGCATCAGCATCATGCTGGTCGCGGCGGAGGCTTTGTTATCCACACCGCTCAAACGGCCCGCCAGATAAACCCCCGCCGTTTTACCCAGACCACGGCACAGCACCAGAATGACCGGCACGATGCCCAGCGCCCAAAGATTGGCAAGGTCGATTTTCGCCCCGGCCATCACGAACAGAACGATGAAAAACAAATCCCCGCCCTCGCCCAAGCCCACCTGCGAGATTTTATGTTTCGACGTTTCAAACCAGCGCACGGCAATTCCCATCACCAGCGGCGAGAAAAGAGCGGACATATTGAGAGAGACACAAATCCCCAGAGTCAGCATGACGCTGCCGATGACAATCGCGAAGCGGAAATGGTCATCACCCGCGCGCAGGCGACGCGCAACCTGTACGGCCAGCCACGCGACCGCAATCCCGACCGCTACCGCCCCCAGCAGGCGATATAAAGGAAATCCTAAAATCATCGACCAGTCACCGGCGGCAGCGCCAATTCCAAACGGCAGCGACAGCGTGAACAGCACGAAAGCAAAGAGATTATTTATCGCCACCAGCGATTTGGCGCGGTAGGACACAGGCCCCTTGGCGCGCATTTCCTCGGACACATGCACCAGCACGGCGGGGGATGAAGAAACCGAAATCGCCGCAATCATCGCGGCCACAATCGTGTTAAGCCCCAAAAGAACACCCGCCGCGAAAACAGCCGCGTAGCCAATCGCCGTCTCCGCCAGCGACAGCGACAGCAAACGGCGGGAGCGCAACATCGCATAGGGATGCAGCATGGTGCCAAGCTTGTACATGATAAGCCCCAGCGCGATATCAATCAGCACCGACGATTGCGCCAACATTGGTTTGGAAATCAGCTGTAAACCATTCGGGCCGATGATAAGTCCGAGCAGCATGAAGGCCGTAATCGTCGGCATCCAGTGCAGGCGGTTTGCCCATATACCGCCCGCCACGCCAAACAGCAGCGCAACGCCGAAAACCAAAAGCGGATTGACCGCGGTTTCAAGCTGTAAAAATGCCAGCAATTCCATTCGAATTTTCCTGCCTGTCGATGATTGTCGAAATGACTACATACGCCCTTTTATACCGAATCTGCGGCAGGGCGAAGATGATTGATATGCCAAATGAGGTTCGATATAATCTATTACATAAAAAACACAAGCTCCCTGCATACAACACCCTGCTTTTTCAAAGCGAAAGGACGCCGATGCGCTGCTGGATTTTTTTTCACGCTGACCCCCATTCCGATTATCCGGGCGCCTATGCGGTCAGACAATTCATGGAAACCGCCGCGCGCATGGATATCGAGCTTGCGGTGCTGAAGCCGCAAAATTTCGACCTTGTCGTCGACAAGGACAGCAACTGGTCCGCGGTATACGAAGGCAAGCCGCTTGAAAAACCGGATTTCATCATTTCCCGTACCGGCTCGGATACCAGTTATTTCATGCTCGCCGTGCTGCGCCACATGGAACATCAGGGCATCCGTATCGTCAACGCCCCGCCCGGTATGGAAGCCGCCGCGGATAAAATGCTCACGCAGCAAATCCTTGCCGCCAAAAATCTGCCGGTGCCGAAAACTATTCTGGCGAAATTTCCGGTCGATGTCGATTTTGTGGAGCGCGAAATCGGCTTTCCCGTCGTGGTGAAACCTCTGCGCGGCAACCGTGGCAGCGGCGTGATGCTGTGCGAAACGCGCGAGCGTTTCAACGACCTTGCCAGCCTGATCGACATGGCGGCAAACGGGTCCGAATTCATTTTTCAGGAATATATCCGCGCCAGCCACGGCCGCGATGCGCGGCTTATCGTCTGCTTTGGCGAGATTATTGCCGCTGTCGAACGGCGCAGCGAGGGCGGGCTTTTCAAATCAAATGCCGAACAAGGCATGACCCTGACCCCGTTCGACCCGCCGCGCGACATGCAAAAACTGGCCATCGATACCGCAGGCGCCCTGCAACTGGATATCGCGGGCATCGATCTTTTGTTTGACGAAACCGGATACCGGATACTGGAAGCCAACAGCGCCCCGTCCTTCAAAGAAGTCGAGGCCGCCTGCAATATCAACATCCCCGAAGCTGTGTTCCGTGCGCTTGAAAAACAAAACCCGCATTCGCTCAATTCATTCCTGAGCAATTACGGGTTTTTGTATCGCGGGCTTTGATACGGCTTACATATCCAGCACGGGCGCCAGCCAGCGTTCGGCTTCCTTGATATCGATACCGCGGCGGCGCGCGTAATCTTCCAGCTGGTCGCGCCCAATCTGGTGGATGCTGAGATAATAACTGTCCGGATGCGAAAAATAAAATCCGCTGACAGATGACGCCGGCCACATCGCCAGACTTTCCGTGAGGCGAATACCCGTATTCTTTTCGGCATCCAGCATGCGCCAGAGCGCCAGTTTCTGCGTATGATCCGGATTTGCCGGATACCCCGGCGCGGGGCGTATCCCCTGATACCCCTCCGCAATCAGACCGTCGATATCCAGCGCTTCATCGGGCGCATAGCCCCAGAATTCACGGCGCACGCGTTCGTGCAGGTATTCGGCGAAAGCCTCGGCAAAACGGTCCGCCACAGCCTTGGCCATCATGCTGCCGTATGAATCATGCGCGGCCTCGTATTCGGCAACAATTTGCTCCAGCCCGTCGCCCGCCGTCACGGCAAAACAGCCGATATAATCCGAAATGCCGGATGATTGCGGGGCGATGAAATCGGCAAGACTATAGTTCGGCTTGCCCCCTTCGCGCACCAGCTGCTGGCGCAGGCCGATGATACGGTCTTTCTCGGCATCGCGCGTATCATTGGCATAAACAATAATATCTTCATCAACCGAGGCAGCAGGAAAAATACCCACCACGCCGCGCGGCCGGATACGTCCGTCGGACTTGAATTTTTCAATCATGTCCTGCGCGTCTTTGTAGAGCTTCTTGGCCTCTTCGCCGATATTCGTGTCTTCGAATATGCGGGGATATTTCATCATCAATCCCCATGTATAGAAAAACGGCGACCAGTCGATATACGGGCGCAAATCGTCAAAGGTCACATCATCCAGCACATGAAGCCCCGGTTTGACCGGTTTCGGCGGGGTATAGGCCGTGAAATCGGGACGGAAAGCATTAGCCCGCGCCTCGGTAAACGGTATCAGCTTTTTATTCGGTCCGCGCGATGCAAAACGCTCGCGCGTTTCGGCGTACTTGCGGTTAATGCCCGCCATATATTCAGGCTTTTGCGTATCGCTTAGAAGCGCGCTGACAACCCCGACCGCGCGCGAGGCATCTGCGACATATACAACGCCATGTTCGTAATTCGGCGCGATTTTAACGGCGGTATGCACTTCGGACGTCGTCGCCCCGCCAATCAGCAGCGGCACTGTAAAGCCCAGGCGCTTCATTTCAGATGCGACATGAGTCATCTCCTCAAGCGAGGGGGTAATCAAACCGGAAAGACCGATGATATCCACGTTTTCATCACGCGCGACCTGAAGGATTTTTTCACACGGCACCATGACGCCGAGGTCGATGATTTCATAGCCATTGCACTGAAACACAATACCCACGATATTTTTACCGATATCGTGGACATCACCCTTGACGGTTGCGAGCAGGATTTTCCCCGCACTTTTCGCCTTTGCATCCTTTTCCTGTTCCATATAGGGCAGCAAATAGGCGACAGCTTTTTTCATCACGCGGGCGGATTTCACAACCTGCGGCAGGAACATTTTACCCGCGCCGAACAAGTCGCCCACAACGTTCATACCCGCCATCAGCGGGCCCTCGATAACATCCAGCGCACGGGAGGATGCCTGCCGCGCGGCTTCGGTGTCTTCGGTAATAAATTCGTCAATTCCCTTGACGAGCGCATGTTCCAGCCGCTTTTCGACCGGCAGGCCGCGCCAGGCGTCGTCCACCTTCTCCGCCGTTTTGCCATCGCTGCGGTATTTCTCCGCCAGTTTTAACAAATCCTCGGTCGCGCCTGCACGGCGGTTCAGAATGACATCTTCGACGACGTCGCGCAGTTCACGAGGAATGTCTTCGTAAATCGCCAGTTGCCCCGCATTCACAATCCCCATATCCATACCGGCGCGAATAGCGTGATACAGAAAAACGGCATGAATGGCTTCGCGCACTTCGTTATTGCCACGCAGCGCGAAAGAAACGTTGGACACACCGCCCGATACCAGCGCATGCGGCAAGGTTTGCTTGATGATCCGCGTCGCTTCGATAAAATTAAGTCCGTAGGGGTCATGCTCTTCGATGCCTGTCGCAACCGCAAAGATGTTGGGGTCAAAAATGATATCTTCGGCAGGAAAGCCGATTTTTTCGGTCAGCAGCTTATAGGCGCGGGTGCAAATATCGACTTTACGCGCAATCGTATCGGCCTGTCCCTGTTCATCAAAAGCCATCACCACCACGGCCGCGCCATAACGCTGCGCCAGTGTAGCGTGACGGATAAAATCTTCTTCGCCTTCTTTGAGACTGATGGAATTGATCACGCATTTACCCTGCGCGCACTTCAATCCCGCCTCGATCACCTCCCATTTCGACGAATCGATCATGACGGGGACGCGCGCAATATCAGGCTCGGACGCAATCAGATTCATGAAAAGCCGCATCGCTTCGACGGAATCGATGAGCCCCTCGTCCATGTTCACGTCAATCATCTGCGCGCCGTTTTCAACCTGTTCGCGGGCAACGGCAAGGGCGGCCTCGAACTGGCCGTCCTTGATGAGCTTGCGGAATTTGGCGGAACCCGTAACGTTGGTACGCTCCCCCACGTTCACGAACAGCGTGTCATCGTCAATCGTAAAGGCTTCCAGACCCGCAAGACGGCAGGCCGGTTTTGCTTTGGGTACGGGGCGCGGCGGCAGGCCTTTCACCGCCTGCGCAAACACGCGGATATGCGCGGGCGTCGTGCCGCAGCAGCCGCCGATGATATTCAGAAAGCTGCGCTCCACCCATTCACGCATTTCGGCAATCATCTGTTCGGGTGTTTCATCGTAACCGCCAAACGCATTGGGCAGCCCTGCGTTGGGATAGGCGCAAACATGCGTATCCGCGATATGCGCAAGCGTTTCGATATAGGGCCGCAGATCTTTGGGGCCCAGCGCACAGTTAAGACCGATCGCCAGCGGCCGCGCATGACGCAGGGAATGCCAGAAGGCTTCCGTCGTCTGCCCCGACAGCGTACGACCCGAAGCATCCGTGATGGTGCCCGAGATAATCAGCGGCAGGCGCTCGCCCTTTTCCTCGCAGAATTTTTCAATCGCAAAAATCGCCGCCTTGGCGTTCAGCGTATCGAAAATCGTTTCGACCATCAAAATATGCGCGCCGCCCGCCACAAGGCCGCAGACGGACTCGTAATAGGCCTCGACCAGTTGATCGAACGACACGTTACGCGCACCGGGGTTAGAAACGTCGGGAGATATCGACGCGGTACGGTTCGTCGGCCCGATACTTCCCGCGACAAAACGCGGCTTGTCCGGCGTCGATGCAGCGTCCGCCACGCGGCGGGCCAAGGCTGCGGCTTCGCGGTTCAGTTCGAACGCCAGATCTTCCATGCCGTAATCGGCCAGCGAAATACGATTGGCATTGAAAGTGTTCGTTTGAATGATATCGGCGCCAGCATCCAGATATGCCTTGTGGATTTCTTCAATCACCTGCGGGCGGGTCAAACACAGAAGATCGTTATTCCCCTTGAGGTCGCGCGGCCATTCCGCAAAGCGCGCGCCGCGGTAATCGGCTTCGCCTAATTTATAGCACTGGATCATGGTACCCATCGCGCCATCCAGCACAAGGATGCGTTCGGCCAAGGCACGGTCCAGAAGCGAATAACGATGGGGAATGGTCATGGCGGCTTTCCTGTTGGCGATACCCTTTAAAAGCGCTACGTTTGTATCATGAGACCGCGTGTTTTGACAGCCTAATCAGGGAAAAAACCATGCCCTTCACCGCCAGCGACGACGAAAAATTCATGCGCCGCGCCTATCTACAGGCCCATAAAGGCTATAGCGAGGGCGGATGCCCCATCGGGGCCGTACTGGTCGATAGCACCACGGGCGATGTATTGGGCGAGGGTCATAACATGCTAGTGCAGGAAGAAAACCCTATCCTGCATGGCGAAATGACGGCCCTACGCGCGGCGGGCCGCATGAAAAACCGCCATCACACGGTGCTTTATACAACGCTCCAGCCCTGTTTCATGTGTGCGGGCACCATTGCCCAATTCGGCATTCCGCGCGTGGTTATCGGCGATACGGCCAATGCCGGCAGCAATGAAACCGTGATTTTCCTGCAAAACCGCGGTATAGAGGTCACCGTGCTTGACCCCGCCCACAGCGCCGCCGCCGCTGATTGCGTCAAACTGGCGGCACGCTTTCGCAGAGAAAAGCCCGACCTGTGGCTGGAAGATTGGGGTGGCGGGCCCAATAGCGCAACCGGCACAAACGACAGCACGGAAAAAAGCCCAGCCCTGCCAATATGTTAAGATACGCTCCGGCGTTATTAACGCGATACACACGCAGCATCTGCTATAATGGATATTCCAGACATTACGGTTTCACCAAGGGGGAGGATACCGCTTGTTTGATTTGGATGTGAGCCAACTCAAAGCACTCGTCGTTGACGACCATATGGTCATCCGCCGCTTGATAGAAAACTTTCTGCGCGAAAACGGGTTTCAGCACATCGACCTTGCCGCGGATTGCGCCGAAGTTGAAAACAAACTGGAATTTCACAAATACGATATCATCTTTTTCGACTGGAACCTGCCCGGGAAATCCGGCTATGCGCAACTGCAGGAACTGCGCGAAAGCAGGCATCACGACGATACAGCGCTTGTCATGATTACCGCCGAGAGCGAGGAGCGGCATGTCGTGGAAGCGCTGAAGGCCGGTGCCACAGCTTATATTGTTAAACCGGTCGCGCGCGAAACATTCGATAAAAACCTGCAAAAAATCATCAGCTGGCTGGCACGCGTGCGTAACCTGCACGGCCTGCAAAAGCAGGAGGCCCCCGTATAAAACATGCCCCTGCACCAGAGCGCGCAAGTCAAAACAGATATCGAAAACCTGGTCGGCAGAACGATGCGCGACACGTTCGAGGGGATGTTTGGCTGGCGGCTTCAACCCTGCGCGCAGGGAAACCGCCCTATCCCTGCGCCCGTACACAGCCTTGCGCAATTGCGCGAGGCCGAAGCGCCCGTCGAAGTCAGCGTGAGGCTGGATTTCGATCCGCAGCTGCTGTCGCTGGCGGGCGCGCATATCTACCCCGATGATATGCGCAACAGCCCTGATATGTTCACCGATATGGCCGCCGAGATCGCGAATATCCTCGCAGGACGCCTGAAAACATACCTCAACAGGCAGGGGCTTGCGCTGATGCTGGCATCCACGGCAGCGGTGACGCACGTGCCGCAAACCACCAGCCCTGTGCTTGTGGATACGGCTTTCGAATATGACGATGGCCGGACCCCCCGCCCGCTGGGAATCGTGGTGCGGATTGATATGCAGGAAACCGTATCGGCCGCTTGAAATTCATTTAAAATCAAAGCATTGATATACAAAACTTTTCTTTCTTGCCGCCGTTATTGCCGCTGCTAATATGTGAAAAATTGTTTTTCACATAAAAGAAGCATCATGCCCTCATTTCCCAAACCCGCCACAGCCGCCCCATTGCTGACCACCGCCATCGAACAGGGCCTGTCGATCGGGCAGCTAGAGAAGCTACTGAGAAAAGGGGCCGACGCACAGAAACCCGATCCGCAGGGACGCCTGCCGATGGATGTGGCGCTGGATCGCAACAGATGGGATATCGCCGACTTGCTGCTGGCCTATGGCGCAAAGCCGCCCGCGTATGAAGGCGACCCGAACGGCCCGCCGCAACTGAACTACAGCGATGCCGCGACCGAGCGTGAAACGGCACTGATTTACATGATCAAACATGCCATGGGTTTCCGCAGCGTCTATACGCTTCTGGCGAACGGTGCGGACGTCAATCTTAAAAACCAGGACAATGAAAGCCCGCTTGGCGCCATCGTCGCACGCGGATGGCCCTATGCCGCGGTCGAGCTTGCCAAACGCGGCGCCTGGATATCCCCCGAAGCCCCCGATGTCAACGAAGTGCTGGATAAAAAAACCGGCGCAACACGGCTGATCTGCACCATTCTGCAAGGCAAAGACGGATACGCCGTGCAGAAAATGCTGGAAGAAGGGGCAGACCCCAACAAGACCGATGCCTGCGGTCTTTCGCCCCTCGCGGCGGCGAAGGCGCTGAAGTGGGATTATGTGATCGAACAGCTGCTGGCCTATGGCGCGAAACCGGAAAGCGCCACACTGCCCAGCCCTGATATTTATATCGGCAAGGATAAAGACCTGCCGCTGCTGGTTTATGCCGCCAGCTATCAAGGGTCGCATGCAAATTATATCCATAGCCTGCTTGAACACGGCGCCAATACAGAACTTGCCGATAAAGAAGGCCGCACCGCAGCCCATTGGGCCGCGATATTCAACAATGTCTGGCTGCTCGAAAAGCTGGAAGCGAAAGGGGCAGACCTGCTGCGCCCTTATCAGGAAAACAATCTGCGTCCGCTGCATTTCGCCGGCATGAACGGCGCTTTTGCCGCCGCAGAAATGCTGCTGGAAATATCGCCGCCGGAACACATCAATGAAAAAATCGGCCCCAGTCAAGAAACCGTCTTGCATCTGGCGTCTTACCGCAAGGGCGCGGTTGAAACCGTACGTCTGCTACTGGATATGGGGGCTGATGTAAACGCCGTGGACAACCGCGGCAGAACGCCGCTGAGCCGCGCAATCGATGGCCGCGATGCGGAGATTGTCCGCCTGCTGATCCGCCGCGGCGCCGATGTCGCCAAGATGCCGCAGGAAAAAGAGAGCAATCCGGCTTTGTTCAGCCTTGTTAATTCACACAGCGATAGTAACCTCGCAATTGCCGAAGCACTTATTCACGGCGGCGCTGACGTCAATTCAAAAGCGCTGCGCAGCCTTAACGGGCCGCAAATCGGCGACTCTCTTCTCTACTTTGCCATCCGCTATTCTGCGCTGGCATTGTCAGATATGCTGCTGAAAGCGGGCGCCGATCCTCACAGCACCAGCGCCACGGGCGAAAGCGCCGCACATCACTGCCTGAACCTGCGCCGTGAGAATGAGTTAAAACTGCTGCTCGCCCATGGTTTTGATCCAGAAAAAAAATTCAGCTTCAGCAAAAAGTGGTCCGGCAGCGAGGGGACCAGAATAGAAACGCATGACAGCTCCGCTCTCGAGTGCGCGCGCGAACTGACCGCAAAATTCGGCGAGAATACCGAATACGGCCGGATGCTGAAAATGATAGAAACCCATATCGCCGCAAAACCCGCGCCCGCTAAACGGGCACGAACCGGCCACCAGACACGATAAAGCGGGAAGATACACATACAAATCAGATAACCATTTGACTTAAATGGATAAAACGCAGGCACTGCGCCCGCCTATCGACGACCGCAGAGCGCGCGTGCTAGAATAAGCTTGTAACAGTGACATCTGACAGCAGGTTTTTTTACCCGCCGAAACCGGATGCGAGGACAGTGATATGAGGAACGCGATGAAGAACTTTTCTGCAGGTATTTCCGACGCGCTCAGCCTTTTGATTGTCGAAGATGAATTCGTCGATATCGAAATGACCCGCAAAAAGCTTTCGCGCTGCGCCCCGCGTGCAACGCTGGATGTTGCCAAGACGACAGCACAAGCCATCGAAAAAATGCGCAGCAAGCGTTATCACTGCGTCCTGCTGGATCTCAACCTGCCCGACTCTGTCGGCCCGAGCTCGATCAACGATATCCGCAAGATGGATAAAAGCACGCCTATCATCGTGCTGACCGGCTTCGCCTCCCCCATTACGGTCGAAGAGGCTATCAAAGCCGGCGCGCAAAAAGTCCTCTCCAAAAGCGACCTTAATGATATCGTGCTTGGCGAAGCGCTGGCTGTTGCCTGCCGCTGACAAAGACCTATATACATTCTGCTTTTAGCTGTTTTCCTGATGCAAGGTCACGGCGCGAAACCAGAACCCCTCTATTGCCGCCATCAGACGCAGAACTCCGGAAAAATCATTCGCCTTGGTTACAAAAGCATTGGCATGGTTTTCGTAGCTGCGGACGATATCACGCTCCGCATTCGACCCAGACAGCATAATCACCGGAATCGTGCGCAGATCGGGGGTGGACTTTATCTCGACCAAAACCTCATGCCCGTTTTTGCGCGGCATGTTGATATCGAGCAGGATAATATCCGGCCGCGGCACCGCGGCATATTCCCCCTGCCGCATCAGAAATTCCATGACCGCCTGCCCGTCCGGCACAATATAGAGATTGGTTTTGCAGGTCATACGGTTAACGGCTTCCTGCACAAAAAAAGCATCTGTCCGTTCATCTTCGGCAATAAGAATGGTAAACGGCTCACGGTTAGCCTTTGGCTGCATGGCCCCCTCCCTCAAAAAGACTGCGCGTCTCTACATAGTCGGGCAGTGTAAACACGAAACGGCTGCCGCCTTCGTATTCTTTATCCAGATAAATCTGTCCACCGTGATAGCGGATAATCCGCTGGCAGATAGCAAGCCCGATGCCTTGACCCGCATAGGGGCTTTCGTCCCCATGCAGACGCTGAAACAGCAGAAATACCTTGTCTGCAAATCGCGGATCAATACCGATACCGTTATCGGTGATGCTGATCTGCCAGACATTACCCGCCTTTTCAGCGTCAATACGGATACGCGGCACTGTTTTATCTTTTCTGTATTTGATGGCGTTTTCCAGCAGGTTCTGGAACACCCGCAAAAGCTCCGCCTCCACCCCGCGCACCGTGGGCAGACGTCCGCTTTCTATTTCCGCCTGCGTTTCGGCGGTTTGCGCGGTCAGGTTCATTTTTGCCGCCTCAAGAACTTTTTCAAGATCAATATCCTTGAAATCACTCGTATTGCTGCCGATACGCGCGTAATCCAGAAGGCTTTCAATCATGCCGCGCATCTTGACGCTGCTGTCGGTGATAATGCGCAGAAAACGCTTTCCTTCGTCGTCAAATTTATCGCCGTAGGTTTCCTGCAAAAATTCCGCGCACATGCCCATATGCCGCACCGGCGCCTTGAGGTCATGCGACACGACATAAGCAAATTCTTCAAGCGCTGTATTGGAACGCAAAAGCTCCGAGCGCGCGCGTTTTTCTTCGGTAATCACCTCGGTGAACATGATGATGCCGCCGACATAGCCATCGCTGTCCCGCCAGGGGTGCAGGGCCCAGCGCACCCATTCCGTATGGCCATCGGCACGCACCCATGCATCTTCATCGCGCGACAGTATTTCCCCGCGCATGCAGCGCTGGTGGTGATCAAGCCATTCCGGCATATCGAGTATCTCCGGAAATACATCATAATGCGACCGGCCAATGATGTCTTTTTCCTTGAGGCCGTAATCTTTCAGCCAGCGGTCGCTGGTCATGATATAGCGCATCTGTCTGTCAAACATCGCCACAGCCGAAGGCGTATGACGTACCAGCATGCGCATGCGGCCTTCGCTGGCAATAATTTCATGGGCCTTGCGCTCGACCTCCTGCTGTACAAGTTCGGCACGGCGCGACATGACAATCAGGAACATGGCCAGTAGCGATGTAAAGGTCATGCCCCCGAAAAGAACGACAAGCGGGCCGTTGCTGTGAAGACGTTTTTCAAGCAGCGGTGTGCTTTGCCAGACCACCGTCCACTGCTGCTGTTTCACCTCCAGTGCCTTGCGCGACACAAACAGCGGCTTTTGCGGCTGCGGCGCGGCTGTGTCTCGGCTGCTGAAAATAAGATATTTGGGGTCTATTGTGTCGCCGTCATAGACGTCGAGATATATCTCCTCTTCCTGCATAGGATTATCGAGAAGATCTTTCATAAAATTTCGTGCAATAAATGGTGCGTAGATCCATCCCCTGAATGCGGCACGGCGCTGTTCCTCGGTATCGAGAACGGCACCGCGCTCATATAGCGGATGTAACAGCAAAAATCCCGGTGTTTTTTCCTGATCCTGCACCAAATAGACACGGCGGGTAATGGCCGCGCGGCCGCTATCACGGGCGAGTACGGCAGCTTCGTATCTGTTTTTTTCAAACGCGATATTCAACCCCACAGCTTCTTTGTTATGCGCCTGCGGCTCGACAAAGGATATCACGAAAAATTCGTCTGCATTTTTATCCGGTTTAATATCAAAATCGGCGGCGCCGGCGGCGCGCTCCTGCTCGATAAATTTATTGATGTTTTTTTTCGGAACCGCAGCAATGAAGCCGATGCCGTTCATGCCGGGATAGTTCTTGTCTATATTGATCCATTCGACGTAGCGCCGCCATTCGTCGCGCGATACGCTTTCGGATCCCGCAAAAAAGCCCGCACCGCCCAAAAGACTTTTTTCATAGGAGTCGACACGATAAAGCAGGGATTTTTCAAGCTCCTGCGAGAGACTGATAAAAGACCCCTTGCTCTTGTCGTAGATATTCCCGACCATCCCTCGCCAGGCGGTGAAAGTGATCACGACGGATATAAATAACGCCAGAATAGCTGTAAAGGGCAACGAGTGCAGAATTTTCTGCGTCTTGGATCCCTCTGGCCAGACGGAACTTGCAATAATAAGCGTAATCGGCATAAAAGCGAGCACGCCAAAACTGTCACCCATCCACCATGTCAGCCAGCTGTAGAGCGCGTGATGTTCATTTTGCACGCCCACCGCATATAGTGCGGTATTCGCGATAGTTGCCGAAACTAGGCAGCTGATAGGCGCGGAAATCAACAAAAACCCGAGTGCATCACGTGGCTGTTCGATAACCAGGGGAAAGCGGAAAAAGCGCGACAATAAAAATCTGCCAAAGCACGCCTGCAATACCGCGCCCGCCGCAATAAAAACAATGGCCAGCGTTTTCATCGACAGCAGCGTATCAATATCGCCAAATATGCCGCCGATACCTGCATTAAGAGCGAATGAACCAAAAAATACGCCCGGCCACAATCTGTAGCCATAGAGCAGCAGCATCCCGAGTGCGATACCCGATGGCGGCCATATCGCTGTTGCATAGCTGGGTGCGGACGATACCATTAGCCCCAGCTTTCCCGTCAACGCGTAAAGCACGAACAGCAAAAAATTGAGAAGCAGAATACGCCCTGCGTGAATCTGCCGGATTTTGATATCCTGCGTATCGGCAAAAGTTTTCGCCTGCGGCATGACGCCGTCCTCCCCCGTCCGGAGCGACCTCCGGGCCAAATGCACAGCAGCCTGTGCTTTTACAATCTAGCACCCGAAAGTTAAGGAATAACAAAGCGGTCGGGCATCTTTTGACATTCGAACAAAAAGCGTATATAAAAAGAACATAACGTGAATATTTACAAGATTCGTTCACGTTTCAGCCACCGACCGGAGTTTTCACCTTGCCCTCTTCGTCCGCCTCTACTTCGGCATCCGCCAGCGCCCCGCAAAGCGGGCTCAGGTGGCTATATGTCGATTTCAACAGCTACTTCGCAAGCGTCGAGCAGCAGCTGCGCCCCGAGCTGCGCGGCAAGGCGATTATTGTCACCCCCCTGATGAGCGATTCCACCTGCGCCATCGCGGCAAGCTATGAAGCCAAAGCTTTCGGCATCAAAACAGGCACACCGGTTTACGAAGCAAAAAAAATGTGTCCGGGCCTGATTTGCGTGAGCGGAAACCATGAAACCTATGTCGAGTTCCACCACCGGTTGATTGATGAAATCGAACGGCACATCCCCGTCACCGATGTTTGCTCGATTGATGAAATGGCCTGCCGCCTGATGGACAATGAAACCGATCCTGCTTTCCTGCGCGATCTGGCCGCCCGCATCAAAAAAGGTATCGCAGAAAACATCGGCCCGTATGTCCGGTGTTCTATCGGGATTGCCCCTAACCGCTATCTGGCGAAGGTGGCAACCGACCTGCAAAAGCCCGACGGCCTCACTTTTCTTATGCCGCAGGATATTCCGTCGCGGCTGCTCGCGCTCACCCTGCGCGACCTGCCCGGTATCGGCCCGAATATGGAGCGTCGGCTGCGCGAACACGGCCTGCATGAGATTTCGCAGCTCTACAGCTTTTCTCCCAAGCATCTGCGCGCGCTCTGGGGCAGTATCTGGGGAGAAAAAATGTGGTATCTTTTGCGCGGCATCGAACTGCCCGAAGAAAAGCACGAACGCCGCAGTATCGGCCATAGTCACGTCCTCGCACCTGAACTCCGCCCGCCCGCGCAGGCACGCCTGGTAGCACGGCGACTGATGCTCAAAACCGCCAGCCGCTTGCGGCGCATGAAATATCTGGCGCGGCGGCTCAGTTTGTCGGTACGCATCGAAAACGGCCCGCGCCTCGCCGCAGAGGCGGAATGCACGCCGCCCGCGCGCGATAGTTTTACCTTTCTTGAAATACTCGATCGTCTGTGGGAAACGCTGGCGCGCGATATCGGACGCAGGCGCATCAAAAAAGTATCTATTACCCTTTCCGGCCTGAACGAAGAAGACGCTGGCCCGCAGCAAGGAGACCTGTTTTCAGGCGCGGCAGCACCGGCGCAGGAAGCCACCGTTCACGCACGCCGCGAAAAATTCGACAAAATGTCGTCTGCGATTGATACCCTCAACCGGAAATTCGGCCGCGATACCGTATCCCTTGGCATGACACCGCAGCAACGGCAAAACAAGGATACCGGCACCAAAATCGCCTTTACCCGCATTCCCGATATCGAAGAATTCGTGGAATAATCTCCTCCGCCCGCGCCTTTGGCGGCAATGCTGCGCTGCACATATGCGATCGCGCTGCTATTATCCGGCTTTAGGCAGGCATATTAATGATTTATTTCATTTTTATGCCGCATAATGAAGGTACAAGACCACCGCTGCGGCATGACAGATGCCCGACGGATTTTTTGCAACCGCGCCATCAGGCAGGAGACATGTACCCACAACGCCGCCGTGCCCGCGCCCTCGCTATCGCCGCCAAAGAAACAGGCGTGAGCGCTGTATGGGCGAAATGGGGCTTTAGCCTTGTTGTGCTTGCGATGCTTCTGGCGCTCTCCGGCTGTGCAGGCGCTTTGCCGGGCGGTTCTGACAGCATCAACAAATCCTATTACGATTCCAACGCCGATCTTGAATCATGGGTCAACAGCCTTGAAGTCGGGATGAGCCGCGAAGAAACCTTCGCGCGCCTCGGACGCGTGGAAAAAGATTTCCGGCGTCTTGCGCGCAACGAAATCGTCGGGGTTCTTTTTGGCGGTGAAGACGCAGGTATCCCCGTGCATTTCTATACCGATGAAAACATCCTGTCGTACCTCGACTCTCTTGAGGGTTACCGTATCGAATACAAAACCGTGAAACGCAGACACGGGTTTACATCGGTTATTCGCGTCCAGACAGATGCCAAGGGGTTTGATTACCGCCTGAACCTGATTTTCAAAGATGGCAAACTATATCAAAAACCGTTCCTGACCGGCGGACAGGTCAATACGACCTCGTCCAAAACGATTTTCGACTACATGACGCCGGGACTGATCATCGGGGTGGCAAAAGACTCTGACTAACTGGCCTGAAGCCGTCAGGCATCACCTGAGAAAATAAAACTATGGCTTAGGGGGCGTGCGCGGACGAGGTTTGTTTTCGGGCGCGCGAATAACTGGCGCATTGTCATTTCCGGCAGGGCGCAGGAAGCGCATCACAAAATCAGGTAAATCGGCAAAATCGCGCATGATATCCCGCACACCTGCGCGGATCATTTCATCGCGCTTGCGCTCATCCTTGGCAAACCCCGCAAAATCCAGCCCCTGACTGCGTGCCGCCGCCGCATCCGCCGCGCTGTCACCGATAACCACCACGACTGCATTCTCACCAGCGTCACGGCGGAAAGCAGCGACGATATCCGCGAGCTGCGCCGATTTCAAATCCGCCGTTTTGACGCCGGCATCACGGATATTGTCCTTGCCACGAATAAAACGCGCGTCGAAATATTCCTGCAGAGCGTGATATTCAAGCTGCGCAGACAGCGCATCTTCGCGCGTACCCGTATAGATACCGAGCGTCACGCCCATCAGACGCAGGGTTTCAATCGCTTCGCGCACATTCGGAAACAGATGTTCTTGCCAGTCAGGACGCTGCAGCAAGGCATCGCAGCTGCTGTTGCAATCTTGCATAAAGTTCTTGCGCGCATCGTCGGGCATTTCACCCAGAAACTGGCGGATAATATCGGGAAGGGATTTGTTGCCCAGCGTTTCAAGAATATCCGCTTCGGGGGGCGGAACATGGCCGTGCGCCGCACAAACATCGGCGAAGGCGCGCACGTAGCGCGGCGCGGCATCGGTCAGTGTCGATACCAGATCAAAAACCACCAGCGCCTTGGGTGCCTGTGCCGTCATATCCGTTCAAGCCCTTGTTTATGGGATGCCGATGATATGAAGCTTGCGAAGGCTTTGTCAACCGACGGAAAAACGTCTATATTTCAACAGCTTTAACCTTGGTGACCGTTCCATGCCCCGATCTTTTACCGCAATGCCCCCTCTCGCCGTGAGCCTGACCCGCGCCGGACGCCGCGAAAGCACACACCGTATTCACGCCGTTTTGATGAACGGAGAAGGCAATACGCTGGCCGCCTACGGGGATAGCGAACGGATCACCTATCCGCGCTCCGCACTCAAACCCTTGCAAAGCATCGCACTGGTCGAAAGCGGCGCCGCCGCGGCACTCGGCGTCAGCGATGCGGAAATCGCCCTCGCCTGCGCCTCGCACAGCGGCGAAGAGCTGCATACCGCCGCGGTACAGGCCTGGCTAGCACGTCTGGGCCTCGATGAAACGGCACTGGGCTGCGGCGCGCATGCCCCCTACATCGACAACTGCCGCCCCGCCAGCCTGCTGGCGAATAACTGTTCGGGCAAGCATACGGGGATGCTGACACTGGCACGCCACATGAAGGCGACGGACGGTGATTATCTGGATACAGAACATCCCGTGCAAAAAACCATTTTATCTACCGTCAGCGACATGTGCGGCCATGCGCTTTGCAGCAGTGATTGCGGTATTGACGGCTGTTCCGCCCCCAATCCGGCCATGCCGCTATCGGCACTCGCGCGCGGCTTTGCGACATTCATGCGTCCCGCGCACGCCAGTTTTCACCGCGGCACGGCGTGCCGCCAGATCTATCAGGCGATGGTCGAACATCCGGTGCATGTCGGTGGCAGCAAAAACAGGCTGGATACGGTTTTGATGCAGGCGGCAGGCGGAAATATCCTGTCCAAAACAGGGGCCGAAGGCTGCTATATCGCCGTGATACCGGCGAAAGATACTGTCATCGCCCTCAAGGCCGAAGATGGTGCCACACGCGCGGCGCAGGCTGCGCTATACGCACTGCTGTCGCAGCATAATCTCGCCGACGAAAACACCTTGGCGGCGATACGTCCGCTATGCCTGCCCGTACTGCGCAACTGGCGCGGCACTGCCGTTGGCGAAACGGTGATTGATACGGCGGAGAGTTGATATTATTCGCCGTCTGCAGGCGTAATCGGTACGCCATCGAACAGGAAAGCGGAAATACGGTCGTAAACCTTGCGCTGGGTTTCGGTCATCTGTTCGCTGCGGTTATAACGCGCGACAACAACAAGCCTGTAAAGTGCCATCAGCGATGACAGCGAGACATTGATATCGTTGTCGCGGATGTATTTGAAAACATCGATGAAATCTTCCAGCTTGTTGATGGTCACCGGAATTTCTTCAAAACCGATCACTTCATCGCCATCAATCGATTTGTTTTTCGCAAATTCGATTTTACCCGGACGGGTAAGCCCGACGAATTCCGGCTTGCCGCAGCGGTCAACCCAGCGGAAAAACCCTGTAATCAAGGTATTGTCCTTGATTTCACCCACATGGTCGGGGAAGCCGGTTTCTTCGGCAACTTCGCGCGCCATACCTGCGGCCAGCAATTCGCGCAGATCTTCGGGATATTTGGCCCGCTGCATGTCGCCGTAATCGAGAGAGCCCGAACCGCCAAGACTGACCGTGCGCGAACCAATCGCCTTGGTCGAGCCTTGAAACAGCATCGCGACGCGGCGGTTTTCGGTGATAAGCACGGACGTGATGCCGATATGGCCGGATACTTTTTCATGAAAATCGGCGGTGAAACGCACGGATTCCTGACCGTTGATGGTTTCCTTGTATACGGGGAAATAGGTCGTCAGGTCGGTATATACTTCTTTCTGTCCGTCGATATTGTTGCGGAAGATACGGCTGCGGAAGGCCTCCAGCGTCAGAAGCGCATCGAAATAATAGGATTTTCGCAACGCCACCGGCCAGCCCGACAGCAGCCCGTCGGCAGAACCCTGCAACGCGAGCTTGACGCCGTTGGTGGTGTGCTGCAGCTTGTCCGCCACGCGGATAGCGATATAGCGTATCTGGTGGCGGGAGCGGATATAGCGGCGCTCCTGCACGTCTTCGCGGTAAACGATTTTATTCTTGAGCATGAACGTATCGTCAAACGACGGGCTGACCAGCGGGCTTTCGCGGCTCATGCCTACAATCGCCATCGGATAGTGAAAGCCCAGCATTTCCTCGACCACGGGCGGATAAACGCCGGACATCAGAAAACTAAGTTCTTCATAGGCGATATGCGTGCTGGTCTGCACGGTATAGCGCACACCGCCGTAAGACGGACGGTAATCGCGCGGCAATATCGACAGTTCGGTGCCCAGCTGGATCATGATAATGGCCGCCTCGATAGACATCGCGACGAAATCCATCCAGTCATCAAGGTCGTAAATCGAATACCCCAAAAGCACAAAGGCGAGGACCGTGATAATCAGATCCTTGCGGTAGTCGCTGTCCCAGCGGAACAGAAAGCGCATCAGATCAAGGCGGCCCTTGACGTTTCTGTATGCGTTCAGATATTTGACCGGCACCTGCATGCCTGCCCCTTTTCCTTTTTACAAATCGACGCTCTCGCCCATGGACGGGATATGCGCATCCCAGCCAAAACGCTCTGCGATATGTCCCTGCATGGCTTGGGCCGCTTCCGGCTCGCCATGCGTAATAAACACGCGGCGCGGCTGCGCGTTGAAATTACCCAGCCACGTCAGGATTTCATTATAGTCGGCATGTGCGGACATATTGTCGAGCTTGACGATTTGCGCCCTCACCGGCCACATCTGGCCATGGATGGAGATTTCTTTTTCCCCGCGCGCCAGCCTGTCGCCGCGCGTTCCCTCGGCTTGAAAACCAGCCAGCAAAACGGTATTGCGCGCATCGCCAATATAATATTTCAGATGGTGCAACACGCGGCCGCCCGTCGCCATGCCACTGGCTGAAATAATAATTTTCGGCATGCCGTTATGGCGGCTGTTGATTTCTTTCGACTCTTCGGTCGTTTGGGTATAGCGCGTCATCTCGTCAATCGCGTTGCAGACATCGGGGGACAGGCGGTGGTCCGCCGGATGCCGCCCCATCAGCGCCGTCGCCCGAATAGCCATGGGGCTATCGACAAAAATCGGAATATCCGCAATCCGGCCCTGTTTTTTCAGCAGATAGAGGTGATACAGCAGCGCCTGCGTACGCCCGACAGCAAAGGACGGTATCACCACCGTACCGCCGCGTGCCGCTGTATCGCGCACGATGCGGAAAATATCTTCCGTCGGGTCATCGGTATTGTGCAGACGGTCGCCATAGGTCGATTCAATCAGCAAATAATCGGCCTGCTGGATTTTTGCGGGCGGCTTCATGACGGGATTGTTCAAACGGCCAATGTCTCCACCGAACAAAATAGACGTCATGCCATCGTCAATACGAATAAATGCCGCGCCCAGAATATGCCCTGCTCGGTACATGGTAAAGCCCAGCAGGCTGTCTTTCAGCGCATAGCGTTTGCCGAATTCGACAGGGCGGAAATGCTCCAGCGCCACTTCGGCATCTTCCTGCGTATACAGCGGCAGCGCCGGATGGTGGCGCGAATAGCCATGACGGTTGGCGCTTTCGGCGTCTTCTTCCTGCAAATGGCCGCTATCGGGCAGCAGGATATTGCAAAGGTCCTGCGTGGCGGCGGTGCAGTAAACGGGCCCGCGGAACCCTTCCTTGACCAGACGCGGAATATAACCGCTATGGTCGATATGCGCATGCGTTAGCAAAACGGCATCAATTTCGGCAGGGTCGAACGTCGGCGGCGTCCAGTTACGCTCGCGCAGCTCCTTGCGCCCCTGAAACAATCCGGCATCCACCAGAATTTTCCGGTTGTCGTCTTCCAGTAGATAACGCGAGCCTGTCACCGTCCCAACGGCACCGAGGAATGTCAGTTTCATATGGTATTTCCCTGCAAGTGAGTATCGGCAGGCGCCTTTACAGCGCCGGTTTCCGCCCAGCGTTCAACAACAACAGAGGCAACAAGGTCGCCCGTCACATTAATGACCGTGCGGCACATATCCAGAATGCGATCAACGCTGAGAATAATCCCGATCGCTTCGGCAGGGATACCCAGATTGGCGAGAATGACCGACAAAATCACAAGCCCCACGCCCGGCGTGCCCGGCGTGCCAATCGCGGCCGCAACCACCGTAACCGCCAGCAAAAGCGTTTGCCCGAAGCTGAGATCAATCCCCAAAAGCCCCGTCAGGAACAACGCCACGATGATTTGATAAATCGCGGTGCCGTCCATATTGATGGTCGTGCCCAGCGGCACTACCAGACGCGCGACGGCAGGGCGGACGCCCATTTTCGCCTCCGCCGTTGCCAGCGTGACCGGCATGGTCGCGGCAGAGCTGGAGGAGGAAAACGCCAGCATCAACGCATCGCGCGCCGCGGCCAGAAAGGCCACAGGCGAACGGCGGGCCACGAAAAAGACGATCAGCATATACATCGCCATAATCGCCAGAAGTCCCAGCAAAACCGTTGCGATATACCAAGACAGCATGACCAGCGTATCCATCCCCGTTTCCACGGTCAGACGGAACAGAAAAGCAAACACCGCCATGGGGGCCAGCCACAGCGCCCAGAACACGATCTTCATGCACACGGCCTGTGCGCCGATGCAGAATGAAATCACCGGCTGCGCGTCGCGGCGCGGCAAGGATGCGAGCGCAAGCCCCGCCAGCAGCGCGGCAATCACGATTTGCAGCATTTGCTGTTCCAGCACGGCAGCCACCGGATTGACGGGGATAATATCCACAATCATCTGCGGAATTGTTTTGCCGTCAGCATAGCCGCCGGCGGCCTTTTTAAGGGCTTCTTCGGCGCTGCCGATCTGGGATGACACCCAGCTTTCCGGCACATGCGAGGCGGGCTTCATGACGGCAGAAATGCCTACCCCCATCATGACCGCAATAAACGTTGTGATAACAAAATATATCGTCACGCGCGTGCCCGCGGTGCGCAGGAATGAAAGCCCCCCGCTTTCGGTAATCGCAAGCAGAATGGAGCAGAACACCAGCGGCATCACCACCATGGTAATCAGCGCCAGAAACAGCCGTGCCGGTAGCATCACCCAATCCACAACCGGCTTCAGGATATCCGCGGGGATAGCAAAAAGTCCCTGCGGGCCCAGCAGAATACCCGCCACAATGCCGCCGCAAAGCGCGACCAGCATCATAGCCCAAAGCGGCAGTGCGCGCCGCGACGTTTGATTGGTAAGAATGTCCCCGTCCATTGGTACAGCTTAGCGGAAATCGGATGGCGGCGAAACCCCGCCCCCTCGGTTTCAGACGTCAACCGGCGTTTTATCGAGCCTTAATTTCGCATAAGGCAGCAGACAGGCCACACCCGCCGCCGCCGCCAGATGCTTGAGGCTATGACCACTGACATGCCCGCCCAGCCAGTCGAAAACCTGGTCGTCGTAATGTTCAAGCCCCTTGGCGGCGATATACCACCCGAGACACCACATCAAATAACGCGTGCCCCCCGCCGCGGACGGAAACATGGAAAGGATCATGAGGATAAGCACAATGGGCAAAAACTGTATCAGCGCATAGGGACGCAAATCACCCGCCCCGATACTTTCGGTGTAGTCCCAGTACCAGACGCTGCCAATCCCCGCGATAAGCAAAAAGGGAAACAGTGCATAACCGGCACAGCGCGACACATGTTCGGCAATCACCAGCGCAAACAGCGACATGAAGGCAATGGTCATCGGCAAACGATCCCAGACCAGCGTCTGGTTATTGGGCATCCAGTGGTAATAGCCGGAGCCAAAACCCACCAGAAATACGCCAAAAAAGAATATATGCCACAACGCGCAAGCCTTGGCATCGCCACCGCGGTATTTTCGCATCATGATCATGCCCCACAGGCCGACGATGCAAAATGGAATATTGCTGAGAACATCCCCCGCATTGGGCACCGGCGGCACCGGACGTTTATCGGCAAAGTCGTGATAGGATAAATCCTGCGCGAGCGGCGGGAAAAAGAATATCGCCGCGATCATCACGCCGGCAGCCAGAACCAGAATACGTTTTTTCCACTTCACGGACATGTGCATCTACGCGCGCTCTTTGTTCACGGGATTACTCGGTACTTTTTAGTCTACCCCGCCGCAGTGTCCGCAGGCAATCCGCTGTAAGAGCATAAACGCGGGCTTGTCCTCTCCGTCCGCAGCTTTTAAACTATAGCTTATTCCGGAGGATTAACCATGTCCGCATCTTTTCCGCTGCCCGTTTTTGAAATGCTGGAAGGCCTCGCCTGCATCCGCTTTGATCCACCGGCGGATATTTCGCTAAAGGGCACGGTTGTTGCCGTCCATGGCCTGACGCGGCAAAAGCGCGATTTTGATTATCTGGGTCGCGCGCTGGCGGTGAGGGGCTGGCGTTTCTACGCCTTCGACGCCCCCGGCCGCGGCGAGAGCCTGCGCCTGCCCCCCGAAGAATATCATTTGACCCGGTATGCGGAAATTTTCGCAGCTATGCTCAAAAAGCATTTCGCCGCACCCGTGCACTGGATTGGCACGTCGATGGGCGGGCTGATTGCCCTTGAAATGCTGGCACAGGACATGGCGCCAAGTTTCGCATCACTGACGCTGGTCGATATCACCCACAAACCGAACCCCGCCGCCTGCGCACGCATCGCCGACTATGTCGTCGAAAACCTGCCTGTGTTGCCCTCCGTGGATATGCTCATCGATATCCTGAAGGTCAATTTACCGCTGGGCCCCGTCGCCGATGATGTCTGGCGGCATTACGCCGAACACCAACTGCGCAAAACGGATGCCGGATATGTTTTTCATTTCGACCCGACAATCGCGCGGCTGGCAGCCCCCGCCCTGCGCGCCGGCATTGACATTACATCCGGCGCGGAAAAAATTGCATGTCCGGTGGCGCTTGTAGCTGGCGGAAAATCAGACCTCTGCACCGCTGCAGAAATTGCCGATCTTCAGCGCATCCGTCCCGACCTTGCCCTGCATATATGCCCCGAAGCCGGCCACGTCCCTGCCCTTGCCGATGCAGAAACGCAGGCGTTTATAGAAAATTTTATGGCAAAAGAGCAGGTCCGGTCGTAAAATCAGACGGGAGAGTCGTTTTTATAACTGAAGCGACATACGGCAAAGCAAGAGGCTTTCAGGTAATTGGTGCAGGCGGAGGGACTTGAACCCTCACGAGATTGCTCCCCACGGATTTTAAGTCCGTTGCGTATACCATTCCGCCACGCCTGCTTGTGTGCACAGGCTAGAGCCTCGGGCGGGCGGCGTCAAGTTTCGGGATGGGGCGCGGCGGGCGGCGCGGCGTCCTTTTCCGCGGCGGCCATTTTCTTTTTCAGCTGTATGGCGTCATTCATCCCGCTGATCCAGCAGGCAGGGCAGCCTTTGAAAAAATAAAGTGCGCCGCCCATCAAGGCCACGAAGCCGAGCGGACTATGCGTAAACACCAAAAACGACGCCATCAGCAGGCTGAAACCCGCAACCCCGCGCCACAGGGTTAATCTGACCGGACAGGACGCCATGACGAACCTCCTTTAATGGTTTATATTTTCATTTTAGCATTTTCTAATATGAGTGGCAAATCCTTATAAAACAATATAATTCAAATATTTATTTGATATCCCCTTTTACGGAGGGGCGCTCTATATTATCACGTGCCCCAAAAAAGCCGGATTCACCGATGGACGAGACGGATTCACAAACACCCGCGCCCGATAGCACCGCCCCCGGCCCCGCCGGCGTCGCGGTTATCGAGGCCTGCGTAAAAACCCTGCCGGGCAGCCCGGGGGTTTACCGCATGATGAATGCGGCGGGCGATGTGCTGTATGTCGGCAAGGCCAAGAACCTCAAAAAACGCGTGACGGCCTATACACAGCCGCAAAAACAATCCATCCGCATCCAGCGCATGATTGCGGCGACGTCCAGCATGGAATTCACCACCACGCATACAGAAGCGGAGGCCCTGCTTCTCGAAGCGAACCTGATTAAAAAGCTGAAGCCCCGCTACAACATTCTGCTGCGCGACGATAAGTCCTTCCCCTATATCCTTATCACGGGGGATCACGACTTCCCGCAGGTGACCAAGCACCGCGGCGCGCGCGATCGCAAAGGGGAATATTTCGGCCCCTTCGCTTCGGGTTTTGCGGTCAATGAAACGCTGGCCGTGCTGCACAAGGCGTTTTTGCTGCGCAACTGTTCGGACCATATTTTCGCGCTGCGCACGCGGCCCTGCCTGCAATACCAAATCAAACGCTGCACGGCCCCCTGCGTCGCCAAAGTCACCCACAGGCAATACGCCGAGCAGGTCGATATGGCGCGCCAGTTTCTTGAAGGGCGCAGCCGCGCGATACAGGAAGATTTCGCCGCAAAAATGCAAGCCGCAAGCGAGCGGCTGGATTACGAAGAAGCCGCCGCCTACCGCGACCGCATCCGCGCCCTGACGCAAATACAGGCCGAGCAAACGGTGAATGTCGAAGGCATCGACAGCGCCGATGTTTTCGCCATTCACCGCGATGCGGGCGCCTCTTGCGTACAGGTATTCTTTTTCCGCGCGGGGCAGAATTTCGGCAACCGCGCGTATTTCCCGCGGCACGAGAAAGACCAGACAACGGCGGAGATTCTGTCGGCTTTCATCGCGCAGTTCTATACCAATAAGCCCGTGCCGCGTGAAATCATCGTGACCGACGACGTCGAAGCGCAGGAGGTGCTGGAACAGGCCCTGCGCGACAAGGCGGGATACAAAGTCGGTATCGTCAAACCCCAGCGCGGCGATCGTAAACTGCTGACTGACATGGCGCTCAAAAACGCGCGCGAGGCGCTTGCACGCCGCATGGCCGATGCCGCCACGCAAGAGGCGCTGTTTGAAAAACTGGCCGAAGTTTTCGGCCTTGAAAGCCCGCCGGAGCGTATCGAAATTTACGACAACAGCCATATCGCGGGCAGCCATACGCTGGGCGCCATGGTGGTGGCGACGCCCGAGGGGCTTCAGAAAAACGCGTACCGCAAATTCAACGCCAAGGGCGACATCACGGGTGGCGACGACTACGCGATGATGCGCGAAATGCTGACGCGGCGTTTCCAGTCCCTGCTGAAGGCGGAGGGCGAAGTCGAAACGCCGGTCTGGCCCGATTTGCTGTTGATTGACGGCGGACAGGGACAGCTCAGCGCCACGATCGAAACACTGGCGGAGCTGGGCATCGACGGTTTGGCGGTTGTCGCGATTGCCAAAGGGCCCGATCGCAACGCCGGACGTGAAAAATTTTTCATGCCGGGGCGCGATGTTTTCAGCCTCGCCCCGGATGACCCTGTGCTTTATTTCCTGCAGCGGCTGCGCGACGAGGCGCACCGATTCGCCATAACATCCCACCGTGCGCGGCGCAGCAAAGCGATTGGCGCCACCCCGCTCGACAGCGTGCCCGGAATTGGTGCACGGCGGAAAAAAGCCCTGCTTTTACACTTTGGTTCTGCAAAAGCGGTTGCCGAAGCGGGGGTGGCTGATTTACAAAAGGTAGCAGGCATCAGCAAAGCGGTGGCAGAGCGGATTTACGCTTTTTTCCACGATACAGATTCCTGACTTAAGGGGAAAAGAACATGTCCAAACCCAGCATCGCGTTTAACATCCCGAATATGCTGTCTTATTACCGCATTCTGGTCATTCCGGCCATGTTTGCCCTGTTCTACCTTGAAAAGGGCGCGCCGGACTGGGCGGCCTTCGCGGCCTGGAGCAACGTGTTTCTGTTTATGCTGGCCGGCCTGTCGGATTTTCTTGATGGTAAAATCGCGCGCGCCACGGGCCAGACCACGCTGCTCGGCAAGTTCCTCGATTCATCGACTGACAAAATGCTGATTGGCGCGACGCTGATGGCGCTGGTGGCCTTCGACCGCCTCGACGGCATCTGGATCATCCCCGCCGTTGTTATCTTCCTGCGCGAAATTCTGATTGCGGGCGTGCGCGAATTCATGGCGCTTTACAACGTGATTGTGCCGATTTCGAAAATGGGCAAATGGAAAATGACCATCCAGATGTTCTTTATCGGCTTCCTGCTGGCGGGACCTTATGGCGAAATGCTGATCCCCTATGCCTATGAAATCGGCAAGGCGGGTTTCCTGTTCGCGATGGTTATCACGGTCACCTCCGGCTACGATTATATGCGCCAGGCATGGAAGACCATTCAGGAAATCGACGGCAAGCAAAAACAATCGACCGCCACCAACATGTAAGCGGATAACGCCGCTACAGCGACTTGCGCCGCGCTTCACGCCATATCAAAAACAATCCCGCGCCGATAATCACGGCCGCGCCGATCAACGTGCGCTGGTCGGGCACTTCGTCAAACAGATAATAGCCCAAAAGCGCGCCCCAGAAGATTTGCGTGTAGTGATAGGGCGCAACCGTCGCGGCGGACGGCGCCGTCTGGAAGCCAAAGGCGATGCACATCACCCCGATCGCGCCCAGAACCCCCATCATCAGAAAAACGCCAAGGTCGTACAGCGACGGCGTGATGTAATGAAACGGCAAAAACGGCAGGCAAGCAAGAATGCTGAAGACAGAGCCGCTGCATATAATCATGGTGCGGCTTTCATGCGGCCCCAGATGCCGCATGACAATCATGGAACAGGAATAGAAAAACGCGCCGCAGAGCACCAGTATCGCCCAGAGGTCGAACATCCCGCCGCCTGGACGGAAGATGTAAACAATGACGGCGAAACAGAACAGAATGACGGCGATTTTTTCCTTCTCCAACTTTTCACGCAGGAAAAACGCCGACAAAATCGCCACCCAGAAGGGCGATGTGAACACCAGTGTATAAAACGTGGTCAGCTGGATATGCGGCAGCGACAGCGTATTGATGATCCCGACAACCACCGACATCGCCGCGCGCAGAAACACCCATTTCGGCTGTTTGATGACAAAGGCGCTGCGCCCCTGCGTGACCGCGCCATAGACGCACATAAAACTGATAATAACGATGCAGTTGAAAATGATGATCTGGGAAAAATGGAATTTTCCTGCCAGCACCTTGACGGCGGCATCGCCGATATTGAAATAGCCATAAGCGACGCAGGTCGCCAGTATGGCAATAAGGGTTTGCTTACGACGGTCGGGCGTTCCTGCGACGGGGAGATCCGGGGCTGACATCTTTTTTGTTCTTTTTCTTGTCTTTTATTGTTTTATTTTTCACACGCTCTTTATTCTGCTTGCCGCCGGTCGCTGCCGCGCCGGCTTTGGGCTGCGTTTTGGGCAGCGCGCCGACCTCTTGCAGGTTTTCGGGGCCGAAACTCAGCGGCAGCAGTTCTGCCATGGTATGCACCGCGCCCAGACGGCCGTCTCTCCACAGCGAATAAATCTGCACATCCGGCGCGCAAAATTCGCGCAGGCGCTGGCGGCAATCGCCGCAGGGCGTGCACAGATATTCCATCGACGGGCCCGCGACCACCACGGCGCGGATACCACGCTCGCCCGCCGTCACCATGGCGGATATGGCCGACGCCTCCGCACATACGCCTTTGTAATGGGCAATTTCAACATTCGCGCCCGCATAAACCTTGCCGCTGTCCGACACAATCGCAACGCCGACGGGGTGGTTGGAATAAGGGCAATAGGCGCGGTCACGCGCCGCCATGGCCTGTTTGGCCAGAATTTTTATCTGCATATCCACACCCGTTTTCCCGGCGGTTTTCATGCCGCCACCCGCCGCCGCACAATCTCGCCGGCTTGCGCTGCGGCGGACGATACCGTCATCACGCTGCGCAGTTTTTGCGCCATGCGTTCGAACGAAACCTCGTCACGGGCATGCAAGGTGGCCAGCGGCCGCGCCCCCTTGCCGACTTCCTCGCCCAGCGCGGCGATATTGGTAAGCCCCACGCTATGATCGACGCTATCGGTCGGCTTGCTGCGCCCGCCCCCCAGCTCGACAATTCCGATGCCGACGCCGCGCGTATCAATCGCGGTGACGCGCCCGGACTGATCCGGATAGACATCGCGCACAATCGCCGCCGGTTTCAGAAATTTCTCCGGCGCGTCGATAAAGCCCGCAGGTCCGCCCAGCGTTTGCACCATGCGTTCAAACTGCGCGGCGGCTTTTCCGTTCCGAAGAACGTCGGCGATTTTTTCGCGCGCCTCGGCGGTATCTTTGGCCAGCTTGCCCAGCACCAAAAGCTCCGCCGTCAGGGCCGCGGTGACTTCGTAGAGGCGGGCATCGACATCGATGTTTTTGAGGAAATCGACCGCTTCTTTCACTTCGACGGCATTGCCCGCCGTGCGGCCGAGCACCTGATTCATATCCGTCAGCAACCCAACCGTGGGCATACCCGCGCCGTTGGCGACCGACACAATACTTTCGGCTAGCGCCTGCGCATCGCCGTAATCCTGCATGAACGCGCCGCTGCCGAATTTGACGTCCATGACAAGGCCGTCCAGCCCCGCCGCCAGTTTTTTGGACAAAATAGATGCCGTGATGAGATCCAGTGATTCCACCGTGCCCGTCACATCGCGGATAGCATAGATAATGCGGTCTGCGGGCGCGAGATCGGGCGTCGCGCCAATGATGGCGCAGCCGGCTTCGCGTACGGTTTTTTTGAAAAGCGCGATATCCGGCTGCGATATATAACCGGGGATCGCGTCCATTTTATCGAGCGTGCCGCCCGTATGCCCAAGCCCGCGGCCCGACAGCATCGGCACAAAAGCACCGCAAGCGGCCAGAATGGGGGCCAGCATCAGGCTCACCTTGTCACCGACACCGCCTGTTGAATGTTTATCCAGAACAGGGCCCGGCAGGTTTTCGCCCCGCCATGACATAACCGTACCCGAGCGCGCCATGGCAGAGGTCAGCGCGACGCGTTCCGGCATGTCCATTTTTTTAAGAAGTACCGCCATGCAAAACGCGGCGACCTGCCCCTCGCTGACGCGCCCATGGGTTACGCCCTCGATAAATTCGCGAATTTCGCTTTCGGCCAGCGTCTGGCCGTCTCTTTTTTTGCGAATAATTTCCTGCGGCAGCATGGTTGCCCTCTCCCGACATTTTTCGCGCGCGAAAGGCACGGTTTTGGTTGCAATTTTTGGGTATTCGACCAATATCATTATCCATGATTTCAGGCGCCTTTAACAACATCGAAAATAAAACCCGCTGGATACGAGAATTCTTCAAGCTCGAATCCGCCGGCGGTATTGTGCTGTTCATCGCCGCCGCCCTCGCGATGATTATGGCTAATAGCCCCCTCGCCAGTTTTTATGACCACCTGCTGCACAGCAAGCTCGGCATTGTTTTCGGCGAATTCGAATTTTCAAAAAACCTGCTGCACTGGATCAACGACGGCCTGATGGCTATTTTCTTTTTTCTGGTCGGGCTTGAAATCAAGCGCGAGCTTCTGGGCGGCCAGCTGTCGTCAAAAGAAAGTGCGATGCTGCCCGCGCTCGCCGCCGTCGGCGGCATGGCCGCACCGGCGCTGGTCTATTACCTCGTCAACCACAACCATCCGCATTTGTTGCATGGCTGGGCTATTCCGGCGGCGACGGATATCGCCTTTGCGCTGGGCGTGCTGTCGTTGCTGGGCAAACGCGTCCCCGTCACGCTGAAGGTTCTGCTGACGGCGATTGCCGTCATCGACGATCTGGGCGCTGTGATCATCATCGCGTTCTTTTATACCGATGGATTGTCCATGACCGCGCTGGGTGCGGCAAGTTTCTTTACCCTGATGCTGTTCGTCATGAACCGCGCAGGGGTACGGCGCACGGCAGCCTATGTGATTATCGGCTTTTTGCTATGGCTGGCGGTACTGAAATCCGGCGTGCATGCCACGCTGGCGGGCGTGATTACCGCGCTGTTTATCCCCTACGGCACACAAGGCAACGGCAAAAAAGAAAGCCGCAACCTGATTGCCGATCTTGAACATGCCCTGCACCCGTGGGTCGCCTTCATGATTATGCCGGTTTTCGCCTTCGCCAATGCCGGCGTCTCGCTGGCCGGTGTCACGCCCGCAGCGCTTTTCAACCCGCTGCCGCTGGGTATCATGCTGGGCCTCGTCATCGGCAAGCAGACGGGCATTTTCTTCACCATCCTCGCCGCGGTCAAAAGCGGGTTTTGCCCGATGCCCAAAAACACCAACTGGTACCAGATTTATGCCCTGAGCGCTCTTTGCGGTATCGGCTTTACGATGAGTCTTTTCATCGGCACGCTGGCCTTCAACGGGCCTGAATATGCCGCGCCGGTGCGCATGGGTGTTCTGGGCGGCTCGATCATCTCTGCGATTTTCGGCTATTTGCTGATCCGCCTCACTTGCAAAAACAAAACTTAAACATCCGATAGAGGGATATCATGACGCAAAACGCACCTGTTACCGTTGCTTATGGCGATGGCATCGGCCCCGAAATCATGGCCGCCACGCTGGACATCCTTGAAAAAGCAGGTGCCAAACTCGCCATCGAAACCATCGAAATCGGCGAAAAAGTTTACAAACGCGGTGTGGCATCGGGGATTGAAGACAGCGCGTGGGAATCCCTCTCGCGCACCAAATGCTTCCTCAAGGCGCCCATCACGACGCCGCAGGGCGGCGGCTTCAAAAGCCTTAACGTCACGGTGCGTAAATCCATGGCGCTGTTTGCCAACATCCGCCCCTGCGTATCCTATCACCCGTTTGTGCGCACAACGCAGCCGACGATGGATATGGTGATCGTGCGCGAGAACGAGGAAGATCTCTACGCCGGCATCGAACACCGCCAGACCGATAACGTCATGCAGTGCCTGAAGCTGATTTCGGAGACGGGGTCGGAGCGTATCGTGCGTTATGCCTTCGAATACGCGCGCGCGCATGGCCGCAAGAAAGTCACCTGCATTTCCAAAGACAACATCATGAAAATGACGGATGGCCTGTTCCACCGCGTTTTCGACCGCGTCGGGGCGGAGTATCCCGAACTTGAAAAGAACCACATGATTGTGGATATCGGCGCGGCCAAAATCGCCGCCGCACCGCATATTTTCGATGTCGTCGTCACCGAAAACCTCTATGGCGATATCATTTCGGATATCGCGGCGGAAGTTTCCGGCTCGGTCGGGCTTTGCGGCTCGTCCAACATCGGCCAGCACGGCGCGATGTTCGAGGCCATCCACGGCTCCGCCCCCGATATCGCAGGTCAGGGCATCGCCAACCCTTCGGGCCTGCTGCATGCGGCGGTTTTGATGTTGCATCATCTGGGCCAAGGCGCCGTTGCGGATAAAATTCACAACGCCTGGCTGAAAACCATCGAAGACGGTATTCACACGGGTGATGTGTTCAGCCCGCAGTTCAGCAAACGCCGCGCCAATACCAAGGAATTTGCCGAAGCCGTCATCGAACGCCTTGGCGAGCAGCCCGCGCATTTCAAACCCGCCACAACGGCAGAATCAAAACAGCCCGCCATCCGCATGCCTGTTATCAGCCTGCCGAAGGCTGCTGCCAAAACCCTGCACGGCGTCGATGTTTTCATGCACTGGCGCGACGCACGCCCCGTAGATGCACTGGCGACGGAGATGAAAGCGCTCAGCAACAGCCTGAAGCTGGCCAGCATTGACAGCCGCGGCCTGCTGGTCTGGCCCGACAGCGCCGCCAAAGCCGAAAACGGCGATCATTGGCGCTGCCGCTTTGTCGCCGCCAACGATGGCGATACAGTGACGCATGCGCAAATAGCCCAGCTGCTCCACGCGCTGGCGGAGGCAGGGCTTGATTTCATCAAAACCGAAAACCTGTATTATTTCGACGGGCAGCGCGGCTTTACCGTAGCTCAGGGACAGTAAGCTCGTTCTGGCGGCAGCAGGCGGCGACCGTATTGCCCAAAAGGCAGGCGATGGTCATCGGCCCGACGCCGCCCGGCACGGGAGTGATATATCCCGCAACCTCGCGCACCGAGGCGAAATCGACGTCGCCGACAATGCGGCTGCCCTCTGCACTTTGTTCGCGGCTGATACCGACATCGAGCACCACGGCGCCCGGCTTCACCCAATCCGCCTTGACCAGTTGCGGCTTGCCCACGGCAACGACCAGAATATCGGCCTGACGCGTCACATGCGACAGCTGCGGCGTTCTGGAATGGGCAATCGTCACGGTGCAGTTTTCACGCAAAAGCAACTGCGCCATCGGCTTGCCGACAAGATTGGACCGCCCCACCACCACCGCATGCAGCCCCGACATATTGGGCATGATACTGCGCAGCAGCGTCAGGCAACCCAGCGGCGTGCACGGCACCAACCCCGGCAGGCCGGAGGCCAGCCGCCCCACGTTTTCAATATGCAGACCGTCCACGTCCTTCGCAGGGTCAATCGCGCGCAGGATGGTGGCGGTATCAATTTGTTTGGGCAGCGGCATCTGCACCAGAATACCGTGTACCTTTTTATCCTTGTTGAGCTTGCGCAGCATCTCCAGCAGCGCATCCTGCGATGTATTCTTGGGCAGGCGGTGAACGTAGCTGCGCATGCCCGCCGCGACGGCAAGCTTTTCCTTGCTCGCGACGTAAATCTGGCTGGCCGGGTCATCCCCGACCAATACGACGGCCAGACCCGGCATGATTTTATGGTCGGCGACCAGTACCTCGACATGATGCGCGATAGACTGGCGCAACCGGCGGGCGGTTTTCTTGCCGTCAATGATGATGCCGCGTTCTGCCGTTGTTTTATGCTCGCTCATCGCCATTGTCCCCGCCCCTGCTTTCGGATGTTATTGCGAAACAATCAGGGCCAGCCGCGTCAGGCCCTCCATCATCAGCCAGATGGCGAAAATGATCACCATCGGCGTGAAATCAAATCCGCCCATCGGCGGCACGACCTTGCGAACCACGCGCACGACAGGCACCGTCGCATAGTTCAGCAGCATGCAAAACTTGTAGACATATTTGTTGCGCGTATTGGCGATGTTGAGCGCGACCAGCCAGCTCATGATAACCGTCGCGGTTACAATCCAGAAATAGACCATGAGGGCATACATGAGAATTTGGATCAAAATAAGCATCGGCAACATCCTTTGCCACAGGCTATACCCTGCGCCGCCGCACCGCAAGAAAAGATGCAGCCTTTCAGCCGATAAGTCCTTATTTTAAGGCCGGATTTCCTTGTCTTTACGCCGGATTTAACAGATGATTAACCCTGTTGGGGCAAAATAGCACCAAGGCCGTCTTTCTCACCCCGCAGAGCTTTTCACGCTTCCGCAAGACACCGTCCCACCGAGGAGCAGATCCGTGCGCAATTCGTTTAGAAATATTTTTCTGGTTTTTGGCTTTTGTTCGCTGGCCTCTGCCGCGCAGGCAGAGTCTTTGACACTGACCTTTGATAAAAATCTGCAAATGACGCAGCTGGTCGCCAGCGCCACGCCCGCCGCCGGCGCGCAGAGCGCGGAGCAAATCATTACCCTTTACCCGAACGCCTATAGCAGCCGCACGGGACAGACGGAAAATATTTACGACTACGACAAGAAAACCTTTACCGTCGTCAATCACGCGGCCAAAACCTATACACTCTATCCGCTGCATAGTGTTGCACTGTTCCGCTCGCGTGACCGCACCAGCCGGCTGGGCATGAAAATCACCATGTATCAGCAAAAAACCGGCAGCGCCACGCCACCCATCAGCGTTTTGACCGAAGATATCGATATCGATATGATGCTGGCCGCCAACACCAACAACAAGACGGCTGAAAAAATCAAAATCAAGAAAGAAGCCGGAAAAATCGTATTTAGCGACGATAAATCTGCCGTCATCGCCACCGCGGAAACGGGCGTGCCCGACAGCCTGCCGCAGGCGCTGCGCAAAACCTATGCGCATTTCATCGTTTATGAATTCACGATGCACCCCGCTATCAAAAAAACACTGGGCGCAGAAACCGGCGCTTTGAAAAAGCTGACATTCACAAACCGTGATATGTTCCGCAATCTGGCGGCGGTTTATACGTGGTCGCAAAAATCCAGCCAACAGGGAACAGAAAATGCCCCCGTCATTCCCGAAAACTACAAGCGCATCTACCATCTGGATCCGGAACTTGACGCCGCGTTCAAAGCTTCGTTGACGCCTTATGTTTTCGACAGTGAGGGATTGCAAAAAGAAGTCTCCGATCTTGTTGACAAGCGCCAGTATCTGCTGGCCTTCCTGAAAGCGCAGGCCGTCATGCTCTCGATGACACCGGCTGAAATCAAGCAGCATCAGGAAGCCTTCAACACCGCAAACAAAGCGGCGCAGAATTTCAGGAAAGCGGCTTATCTGGCGGTTGTGCAAACACCGGATGACGCGGCGGAGCTGAAGCAATACACCGATGTTCTGGAAGCCGCCAAATCCGAAGCCGGCGACATGACATGGGTCATTGATTATTTTATCGACAAACATACCCGCGCCATCCTCGCCACAAAAACCAACCCGAGCAAATCGGATCTGGAGCAATTGGCTGCCCTGCAAGCGCGCTATCTGATGACGCTGAAGCGTGTGCCGCATAACATCGCCGTATATCAGGCGACGGGCGATACCCATTACAGCCGCCTGGAGGTGCCAACGGCAATGCTGTACTGGTCGCATGTCGCCGCCCTGACGCCGCAATCGCAAACAGCCCATAAGCTGGAGCAAATGAAGGCTGATGCCGAGAAAGACTTTCCGGAATATTTCTAAATCTGCCCGCGAAAGCCCGCTTGCCACGCCCGAAGCCTGTCCGGCATTGATTTCATGACGCGTCTGGTACAGCATAGGCCTGCATTTTTAAATCAAACGCAGGAGGACGCGCTTTGTCTGACACTTCTACCCTCTCGGCTGAAAATACCGCCTATCTTCAACTTAAAAACGGCCGCGTGGTCATCGAACTGCGCCCCGATCTGGCGCCCAAACATGTCGCGCGTATCAAACAGTTGATGAAAGACGGTTTTTACAACGGCCTTAAATTCCACCGCGTCATCCCGGGCTTTATGGCCCAGACCGGCTGCCCGCAGGGGACCGGCTATGGCGGTTCGGGCATGAAACTGCCGGCGGAATTCAGCGATGCGCCGTTTGTGCGCGGTACCCTTGGGATGGCGCGCGCCATGGACCCCAACAGCGGCGACAGCCAGTTTTTCATCACCTTTGGCGATACCCCGCATCTGGACGGCCAGTACACCGTCTGGGGGCAGGTTGTCGAAGGTATGGAACTTGTGGACGGCATCGCCGTTGGTGAGCCGCCTGCCAATCCTGACAAAATCCTGTCTTTCAGCTTGGCCGAATAAGGCCGCGCGGCAACGCATAACCCCTTAACGAGGAATATCATGAAAAATCAAATTCTTGGACTTTTTTCCGCCCTGCTGATGGTCTTTGCCATGACCACAAACGCGCAGGCGCAGGATCTCGAAAACACGCTTTACATGGATCTGGCAACCGGCCGCGTAGTGATTGAACTGCGCCCCGATCTGGCCCCCCAGCATGTCGCCCGCGTGAAAGAACTGACCCGTCAGGGCTTTTATAACGGTCTTAAATTCCACCGCGTGATCGAAGGCTTCATGGCCCAGACCGGCGACCCCAAAGGTGACGGTACGGGCGGTTCGGGCAAGAACCTGCCGGCTGAATTCTCGTCCGAGAAATTCGTGCGTGGCACCCTCGGCGCTGCGCGCACCAACGACCCCAACAGCGCGGACAGCCAGTTCTTCATTACCTTCGGCGATACCCCGCACCTGAACGGCCAATACACCGTCTGGGGCAAGGTTGTATCGGGTATGGAACTGGTCGATGGCATCGCCCGCGGCGAGCCGCCGATGAACCCCGACAAAATCGTCAAAATGACGGTCGCTGCGGACGAAACGTCCAAGGCACCTGTTGAAAACGCCGCGCAGTAATCGTCTGCCACAGCGTTTTTAACGGGGTATTCCCCGCTTTGCCAAACCCCCTCGGGATGCTATGTTATGTGGCTCTTGAGGGGGTTTTTCTGTGCGCGCCGCAGCATGCATGCGCCGCCCCTGCGAACCGAATACAGAGGACAATATGAAAATTCTTGTGCCCGTAAAACGCGTGATCGACTATAACGTCAAAATCCGCGTCAAAAGCGATCAGAGCGGCGTCGAGCTTGCCAACGTCAAAATGTCGATGAACCCCTTTTGCGAAATCGCGGTCGAAGAGGCCGTGCGCCTGAAAGAAAAAGGCATCGCCACCGAAATTGTGGCCGTATCCGTCGGCCCCGCACAGGCGCAGGAAACCCTGCGCACCGCCCTTGCCATGGGCGCGGACAAAGCCATTCTGGTGCAGACTGACGCCGCGCCGGAACCGCTGGCGATTGCCAAAATGCTGCAAAAACTGGTTGCGCAGGAAGCGCCGCAGCTGGTCATCCTCGGCAAGCAATCGATTGACGGCGACAACAACCAGACGGGGCAGATGCTCTCCGCGCTGCTCGGCTGGGGACAGGCGACCTTTGCCTCCAAAGTCGAAAAGGATGGCGAGACGCTGAAGGTCACGCGCGAAATCGACGGCGGCCTTGAAACCCTTGCGGTCAAGCTGCCTGCGGTTGTCACCACCGACCTGCGTTTGAACGAGCCGCGCTATGCGTCGCTGCCGAACATCATGAAAGCGAAGCAAAAGCCGCTCTCGACCACAACCCCCGCCGACCTTGGCGTCGATATCACGCCGCGCGTGAACGTTCTCAAGGTATCCGAACCGCCCGTGCGCAAAGCCGGCATCAAAGTCAAAGACGTCGCGGAACTCGTCGACAAACTGAAAAACGAAGCAAAGGTGATCTGACATGCCCAGCGTTCTTCTTATTGCCGAACATGACAACAGCAGCCTGAAACCCGCAACGCTGAACGCGGTCACCGCCGCCAAAAAGCTGGGCGACGTGGATATTCTGGTTGCCGGACAAAACTGTGGCGGCGCCGCGGCAGCAGCTGCCAAAATCGGCGGTATCCGCAAGGTACTGTCGGCGGATGATGCCGCCTATGCACACCAGCTGGCCGAAAACACCGCCGCACTGGTGGTAAAGGCCGCTGCGGGATATGACTATATCCTCGCCCCTGCGACGACGACGGGCAAGAACATGATGCCGCGCGTCGGTGCGCTTTTGGATGTGCAGCCGATTTCCGACATCAGCGGTATCGAGGGGCCGGATACTTTCGTGCGTCCCATCTATGCCGGTAACGCGTTTGCGACTGTCAAATCGTCCGACAAGGTCAAGGTCATGACGGTGCGCACCACGGCATTCGACGCGGCCCCCGCCGATGGCGGCAGTGCCGCGGTTGAAACCGTCGCGCCTGCGGGCGATAGCGGCACCACATCGTTTGCCGGACAGGAACTGACCAAATCCGAACGCCCCGAACTGACCGCCGCGCGCATCGTCGTATCCGGCGGGCGCGGCATGGGCAATGGCGAGAATTTCAAACTCATCGAAGCCGTCGCCGATAAACTCGGCGCCGCCGTCGGTGCGTCGCGCGCGGCGGTGGATGCGGGTTTCGTGCCCAACGATTATCAGGTTGGCCAGACGGGCAAAGTCGTCGCGCCGGATTTGTATATCGCTGTCGGCATATCAGGCGCGATCCAGCATCTTGCCGGTATGAAAGATTCCAAGGTCATCGCCGCTATCAATAAAGATGGCGAGGCGCCTATCTTCCAGATCGCCGATTACGGGCTGGTACAAGACCTGTTTACCGCCCTGCCGGAACTTGAAAAAGCGCTGTAACAAAGCGCGCCGACCATACAAAAAAGCCCCCGTTCAAACGGGGGCTTTTTTGTTGCACGGTCGCGGCGTGATTAACGCTCGCGCAGGGCGGTTTGCGATGCCTTGATAAAGGGCTTGAGCAAATACTGCATCACGGTCTTATGGCCGGTAATCACATCAACCGTTGCCTGCATACCGGATTTGATATCGTATTCCTTGCTGCCTTTGCGCAGTTTTTCGGCATTGGTTTCAACGCGCACGCGATAGAAACTCTCGCCTTTTTCGGTCGTGAAGCTGTCCGCACCGACCTCGGTCACTTTACCTTCCATAGAACCATAGACGGAGAAGTCATACGATGACAGCCGCACAACCGCTTTCTGTCCGACGTTGATGAAGGCGATGTCGGAAGGTTTGATGCGCGCCTCGACAACCAGCAGGTCGTCGACAGGGACGATTTCCATGATAGGTTCGCCCGCGCGCGCCACACCACCGACGGTGGATATTTTGATATCCTTCACGATGCCGTCCATCGGTGCGCGGATTTCGCTGCGCTCGGTACGGTCTTTATGCGCGGCCATGGTTTCGCGCACGGTGTTCATTTCGATGGTTTTTTCGGCCAGTTCGCGCTGCGCGGTCGCGCGGAAACCGCTCTTGAGCTCGTTGATGCGCTCGTCCGCTTCCTTCACCGCCGCCTGCGAACGCGGCAGGGCCAGACGCAGCCCGTTCAGCTCCGCACGCTGCTGGGCAATCTGGCGGTCGAGCTGCAGAAGTTCCATCTTGTTCGCCGCGCCGCGCTCAACCATCGGGGCGACCATCTGGCGTTCTTCCTGCGCAAGGCCAAGGACGCTCGAAATATCCGCGATACGGCGCTGAAGTTCGGTGACTTCCTGCTGGCGCTGTTCGCGCTGCTGCTCAAGGACCGCCATCTGGCCTTTGCGCTGTTTCAGGTTGGCGTCGTAGGTATCGCGTTCCGCCTTGACGGAGTCGAGGACAAGCTTTGTCACTTCGTCGGGAAATTCGAGGGGTTTGTCATCCGCCTCCGCCTGCAAACGCGTGACGGTCGCCAGAAGGCCGTAGTATTTCTGCTGGCTGGCCGAAAGGTCGGATTTGAACTGTTCGTTGCGCAGATGCAGGATGACCTGCCCTTTTTCGACGCGGTCACCCGTTTTAACGGGGAAGGATTCGATGATACCGCCCTCAAGGCTCTGGATGACCTGAATTTCCGACGACGGAATGACCTTGCCTTCGCCGCGCGAAACTTCTTCGAGCGTGGCCAGATTGGCCCAGAGAATGAAAAGCCCCAGAAGCCCCGCGATAAAATAGAGCAGGATATGGTCACGCCACGCAATGCCGTCAGCGGGCGAAAAATCATCGTCATATTTGCGCGTCAGATCGAATTTGCGCAAATCGAATTCATCGTATTCGGCCGCACGGTTTTCGTTGGTTTTTTTGGCGGGCTTGGCGTTTTTATTTTCAGTCATTCGGCGCCCCCTGCGTGCCTTGCGCTTTGTACGCGCCCGACTGCAACTTGGCGATGACTTCGTCGCGCGGGCCGGCGGCAATGATACGGCCGCGGTCCATCAAAATCAGCTTGTCTACCAGACCCAGAACGGCGCTTTTATGCGTGACCAGCAAAATGGTTTTGCCTTTGATAAGTTCTTTGAGGTGCATATAGAGCCTGCGCTCGGAGCCCGGGTCAATCGACGCCGTCGGTTCATCCAGCAGCAAAATCGGCGGGTTGTACAAAAGCGCGCGGGCAATCGCAATCGCCTGACGCTGGCCGCCGGAAAGGTTATCCCCCCGCTCGCCCACCTGCGTATCGAGCCCCGCTTCGGAATCACGCAGGAAGTTCATGACCCCTGCCATCTCCGCCGCGCGCAGCACCGCGGCATCCGGCACGGATTCATGCCCCAGCGTGATGTTTTCACGTACGGAGCCGAAAAACAGATACGGTGTTTGCTGCACAACGCCGATATTCCGGCGCAGGTCGGCGGGGTCAATCTGGCGCACATCGACGCCGTCTATTTGCACCGAACCGTTTTCGGGCTGATAGAGATTGAGAATAAGGCGCTCGATCGTCGTCTTGCCCGAACCGACCGCACCGATGATACCCACATGTTCGCCGGGCAATACAGCGAAGTTGATGCCATTCAGCGCCGCGGTTTTTTGCTGCGGATAGCGGAACACTACATCGCGGAAATCGATTTTGCCTTTCATCACAGGCATCGAAATAAACGTCTGGCCCGCGGGGCGTTCGACCGGCGATGCCATCAGTTCATTCAGGCGCACCAGCGATTCCTTGGATTGGCTGAACTTGGTCAGGATCGCCGCGACGGAGGCCAGCGGCGCCATTGCACGGCCCGACAAAATGACAGAGGCGACAAGCGCACCCATGGTCATCTGCCCGTCTGCAATCAGATACGCCCCAAAAACAACCATGAAAACCGAGCACAGCCCCGCTGCGGTACCGGCTACGTTGAGACCGAAAGAAGAAATCGCGCGCGCCTTGACGTGCGTGCGGGATGTCATCTCGTTCAGCTCTTCCCATTTGCGCTGCATATGACCTTCGGCCGCCTGCGCCTTGATGGTTTCAAGACCGCTGAGGGTTTCAAAAATCAGAGAGCTTTTAAAAGCCCCTTCGCGCATCGATTCCTTGACGACTTTATCGAGAGGTTTTTGCAGCATGATGCCGACAGCCAGCACCAGCGGCACCAGAATGGCCGGCACCACCGCCACCGGCCCCGCAATCAGCCAGATCAGGATGATGAACAGGATGATGAACGGAAAATCGATGACCGCGATGATGGTGGCGGATGTAAAGAAATCGCGCAGGGTTTCGAATTCCTTGAGGTTCGCGGCATGCACGCCAACACTTGGCGGACGGGCGGCCATTTTCATGGCCAGCATCTGCTCGAAAATGCGCGCGGCAATCAGGTTATCTGCCTTGCGCCCCGCCGTGTCGACGAAATGCGCGCGCAGGGTTTTAAGCAGAAAATCGAACACATAGGCAATCGTCACACCCGCCGCCAGAACCCACAGCGTCGGAAAGGCGCTGTTGGGAATGACACGGTCATAGACGTTCATGGTGAACAGCGGGCTCGCGATTGCCAGCAGGTTGATGACCACCGCCGCCAGCATGACTTCGTAGTAAATCTTTTTATGACGCCAGATCGCGCCCCAGAACCAGTCGCGACCGCTTTCGATTTCGGCGGGGCCGGCGCGGCTATCCAGATGCGCGCGCGGGCGCACGAAAAATGCGTAACTGCCATAGCGCATCTGCAGCTCGCTGAAAGAAATCTCGGTCGTGACATCCGGCGTTTCGGGGAAGACCAGCAACACGCCTTTTTTACCGCGGCCCGTCATGATGCAGGCGTGGTTGTTTTTAAGAACGACAATACAGGGCAAGCTCGGGCTGACAATCAGATCCTTGAGCGGACGGCGCACCATGCGCGCCGTCATGCCGATGCGGTCTGCCGCACGGACGAAAGCGGCGGGCGTCGCCATTTCTTCGCCATGCACAGGCAGGCCGGCTGACAGTGCCGCTGCCGTCGTGCGGCGGCCATAGGTGCCCGCCAGCATCGCCAGACATTCCAGCAGCGGATCATCAAGGGACAGGCGTTCCGCCTCCAGCGGCCAGTTGCTGCCCTCGCCATCCGCTGGCGCGGCGGCATCGGGCTTCGCCCCTTGCGTGGCATTAGCAAAAGCGCCACCGGCGGCGGCAGGGTTCGCCCCTGCTTGCGCCGCCGGTTGGTCGTTGGATGTCATATTTTTTTGATCGTCGGAAACCAAGACGCGCCCGCTTCCCCGCGACAGGCGCGGCTGATTACTTCATATCGACTTTGGCTTCGCGCGGTTTTTGCACGCCCAACGTGTTCAGCAGCTGGCCTTCGAGGGCAAGCACACGGAACACGGCGAACATTTCCGTGTAAAGCGCGTTAACGTGGCTGGAGCGCGACACGAAGAGTTCGTTCTGGGAGTCCAGAACGTCCAGCAGCGTGCGGCGGTCGAGGCTGAACTGGTCGAGGTAAACGCTGACGACTTTTTCGTTGGCGTTGGCCTGTTCCAGGAATTGCTGCGCACGCTCGGCCGAGGCAATCATGCCAGCCCAGGTGTCACGGACGTTCTTTTCAACGCCACGCGCGGCTTCGGCACGACGTTCTTTGGAAACGGCGTGACGGTACATGAATTCACGCTGGCGCGCCTGATCGGCACCGCCGCGATAGAGGTTCCAGCGCATGACAGCCAGCAGCGACTGGCGGTTTTCGCTGCCATCGATACCATCGAGGTCGTTACCGACGGAGGCATTCGCCTGCAGCTCGACCTTCGGATAGAGCGTGGAGCCGGAGCCTTCGAATTCGGCCTCGGCAACTTTGATATCGGATTCGAAAATCGCGAGCGTCGGGCTGTTGGTCACAGCGCGGCGTACAGCGTCTTCAACCGATTCCGGCAGTTTGTCGCGCGGGATATCGGGGAAGGCCATGCTGCCCGGCGTATCGCCGACTTTCTGGATGAACAGGGCCTCTGCTTCGCGCAGGGACTGTTCGGTCGACGTTGCGGTCGCACGCGCCTGTGCCTGACGGGCCAGCGCCTGCGATACGTCACCTTCGGTTACCGTGCCGGCAGCGGCGCCAGTGCGGATGGTTTCGAGAATTTTGATGTGATCTTCGACGTTCGCGCGCGCAATCGCGAGCAGGTCGCGCTGGCGCAGAACTTCAAGGTAAGCCTCGACAATATCCAGGCCGACGAATTCGGCAACTTCGCCGACGCGGTTCGCGGTGGATTCAACGCGCGCTTTCTGGCGCTTGATTTCGCTGTTGACGCCATTGCCGTCGAACAGAAGCTGGGTCAGCGTCAGCGACGCGCGGTTGCGCCACAGGCTTTCATCTTCGATCGTCGGGGTATCGGTACGCTCGTAGCCCGTTTCGCCGAGGAAGTCGACGGACGGCATCCACTGCGCTTTGGCTTGAGACAATTCTTCGCGTGTTGCGAGGCTGTCGTTTGCGACGACACCGTAGAACGGATTGGTCAGGATACCCTTGGTCACTGCATCTTGCAGGGTCAGGTTGTTATCTTCACCGGATGCGAAAGCGCTGGTCACCAGGGATACGCTGAGCATCGATACCGCGCAGAACAATGCGAATTTGTTTTTCATTTCGAGCCTTTATTTTTCCGTCTTTAGAATTCTTTGGATATGCCAGATTTTCATAGCAATGGGGCTGCGGGATTGAAAACCGCAGCCCCATGCTTACAACATTATATTAGCCTAGGCAATCAAATTGCCGTTGGTTGTGAGGGCGTTGAGATCAACAGAAACGCCTTCCAGAATAGCAATCGTCTGGAAATTGCCGCTGCCGGTCGCATCGACCTTGACGATGGTATTGCCGCCGGACTGGCTGATATTGACATAATCAGACAGGCTGTCCGTCAGCGGGTCAAAGCCCGTGAGGATGTTGCTGATATCCAGAACATCACCCTGCGCAAGGCTGAAGTCCTTGATGGTATCAACGCCATGTTCGGCCGAGGTGAACAGGAACGTATCCGCACCCGTACCGCCCCACAGAACGTCGTTGCCCGAACCACCCCAGAGGATGTCGTTACCGGCACCGCCGTCAAGGGTATCTGCACCCTCCTGACCGATCAGCACGTCATTGCCGTTACCGCCGGAGAGCGTATCCGCCCCGCCTGCGCGGCCGCTGCCGCTGCCCACAGACTCACGACCCAGCGACAGATAGTTGTCGCGGATGTATTCCATGGTATCGGTGCGCGTCCAGCCCGGATCAACCGTGCTGAGACCCGCTTCCAGCTTCGCGAAGACTTCCCAGCCTGCGCCCGGCGCCGTGCCAAGGCCATGGGCCGTCGCAAGGTCATCCGTGTAAAGCGCATCACCGAAGATCATATCGTTGCCATCGCCACCGACCAGATGGTCGCTACCGACACCTTCGAGCTGGTTCAGCGGGCTTGCGCCAGACAGAGCCGCGTTCAGATCATCCGGGTTCTTGACGTTGATGGCATCGCCGTTCGAAGCGATTTCATCAATGTTGGAGATTTTGCTGCCGATATCGATACCGACGCCAATCACTGTGCTGAGCGACTTCAACGAGTTGATTTCGCTGGTGCCGTCCGTGCCGCGGATCTGGTTCATCGATTCCGTTTCGGTGCCGGTGCGGATGACGTTGCCGTCCATATAACGGTTCGGTTCGCCATCGGATACGAAGTAGGTATAGCTTTCAGCGCCGGCAATCGGGGCCGAGCTCTTGAGCCATGCAATCGCATCCTGCATCGGGTCTTCGTAGTTGGTGTAGCCGCCGGCGTTGCTCATGTTATAGAGGAACGAGATGGCCTGGCTGACGCCCGCGGGGGTCGAGACATCGAAGGTCGCACCCGGATGCGCGTAGCTTTCGAACGGAATGATGTGAACTTTCACATCACCGCCCTGATACGCGTGCAGGTCGCCCAGCAGGTTTTCAACAGCTTTGATGAGCTTGTAGTATTTGCTGCTGGTGCTGGTACGGCTGCCCATGGAACCGCTGATATCGAGGATAAGGACAACGTTGTAGTCCTTGTCGACCGGCGTGGATTTGCCGCCACCGACGTCACCGACGAGGATGTCGCCGGCTTTGCCGCCGGTGATGACGCCGCTGCCATCGCCAACTTCGTACGGCGTGGTCGAGGTGCCTTTGTCATCCACGTTTTCGCCGACGATAAGAACAGGGTCGTAGCCTTTCAGCTGCAACAGAGCCGTGCTGGTATCGCCGTCACCGTCTTTCAGCGTGTAGCGGAATTCATCCGTCGCGCCTTCGGTTTCGCGGTTGAGTTTGTATTCATACGAACCGTCGGAGTAGATCTTGAGCTTGCCGTAGTTGCCCTCGATCTCCGCAAAGCCGCCCGCAGGAACGTTAATCGTGGTCGTGCCGTAGCTGATTTTGACGATGGTATTGGTATCGTCCTGGCTCAGCTGGTCGGCCGCGCCCGTACCACCGTTTTCACCGGTGATAACGTTGCCCGACGTGCCGCCCTGCGTGACGTCGTAGGTATTGACGTCGTTGTTCGCTTTCGGACCGTCATCGTAGACTTTGATCACGATGTTCGTCGTCGCCGTGTCGCCGTCGCTGTCGGTCGCAAGCACGCCGAAGTTCAGGTTGATGACGTCGTTATGGTTCGCGGTGTCTTTGTGATCCAGCGTGCCGATGAGACGGAAAACATAGTTGCCGTCGTTCTGCAGCGTCAGGGTAAAGACCTGCTTGCCGTTCGCATAGCCGGTGATGACGTTGCCGACCTGCTGCGTGGTCACTTCGTGACCTTCAGACGTCAGCTTGGTGCCCGCAACCGAACCGTTAGCCGTGAAGCCGCCCGTCAGTTTGATCGTGCCCGGCGCATCGTCATAGAAGTTGACGTTGATTTTACCGCTGGTCGAGACGTTGCCGCTCGGCAGGTTGGTTTCGTCGACTTCTTTGGTGTCCGGCGTCGCAATCGTGGGCACGGCATCCGGCGTCAGTTTGACTTTCACCGTCGTCGTCGTCGTCGCCGTGTTGTCTGCCAGCGTTTGTTCGCTGTTACCCGGCGTGCTGAGCGTGACCTGTTCTTTCGACGTCGACACAATCGTCAGCGTGAAATCAAGGCTGCCGCCTTTGACGGTGTTGATTTTCAGACCGTTCAGTTGGTCCGTCGTCAGCGACCAGTCGCCGTTCGCCAGTTTGGTACCGGCAGACAGGCTGTAGTTGGACGGTACGCCCTTGATGATGACGCTGTCGATTTTCTCGCTGCCGTCGGTGTCTTTGACGGAGGTTGCGATGTTGAGTGCCACCTGCTTGCCCTCTTCCGCCGTACCGGCAGATGCGGACAGGTTCGGTGCATCGGCGACCGCATCCACGTAAACATTCGTGGTCGCGTTCGATTCAGCCGTGGAGCCGTTGGTCTGGGTCGCGGTGACTTTAACCGAAAGACCCGTCAGGTCACGGTCGCTGTCAGCCGGCGGTTTCAGCGTCGGGCCACCGTTGAAGGACGCGCCCGGCGCCAGCGTGATCGACCAGGTTTTGGTCGCCGCGTCGTAGGTGCCGCCGTTGAGGTTGGTGATGGTCCAGCCCGCCGCCGTATCAATACCCGTGACGGTGATTTTCAGCGTTTCCGTCGGGTGGTTCGGCGAGGTTTCGATTTTCAGCGCAACGCCCGAAGAGTCTTCTTTCGTCCAGACGTCGGTGACTTTCAGGTTCGGCGCATCCGCGAGCGGATCCAGCTTCACCTTGACCGTCGTCGTGGTCGTGGCGGTGTTGTCGGTGAAATCGTTTTCGGCATTGGCCGGATTGCCCGCCGCGACCTGCTCCTTGGAGGTCGAAACGACCGTCAGGGTGAAGTCGAGGCTGCCGCCCTTGACCGTGTTGATTTTGAGGCCAGAGAGCTGGTCAGACGTCAGCAACCAGTCGCCGTTCGCCAGTTTGGTACCGGCAGACAGGCTGTAGTTGGACGGTACGCCCTTGATGACCACGCTGTCGATTTTCTCGCTGCCATCGTTGTCTTTGACGGAGGTGGCGATGTTGAGCGCAATCTGTGCGCCTTCGTTGCCGCCGCTCGCAGACGCGGACAGGTTCGGCGCGTCAGCGACTGCATCCACGTAAACATTCGTGGTTGCGTTCGCGGATGCCGTCGAGCCGTTGGTCTGGGTCGCGGTCACGTTGACACTGATGCCCGTCAGGTCGGCATCGCTGTCAGCCGGCGGTTTCAGCGTCGGGCCACCGTTGAAGGATGCGCCCGGCGCCAGCGTGATCGACCATGTTTTGGTCGCCGCATCGTAGGTGCCGCCGTTGAGGTTGGTGATCGTCCAGCTCGGCTCGATACCCGTGACCTTGATGGTCAGGGTTTCGCTCGGGCTGTTGGGCGAGGTTTCGATTTTCAGCGCAACGCCCGAAGAGTCTTCTTTCGTCCAGACGTCGGTGACTTTCAGGTTCGGCGTATCCGCGAGCGGGTCCAGCGTCACCTTGATGGTCTTGGTTGCCGTTGCCGTATTGTCGGTGAAATCATTTTCAGCATTGGCCGGATTGCCCGCCGCGACTTGTTCTTTCGCGGTGGAGGTCACGGTCAGCGTGAAGTTCAGCGAACCGCCCGGCGTGGTGATGATTTTGAGACCCGTCAGCTGGTCGGACGTCAGTTTCCACGTACCGTCCGGCTGTTTGGTACCGGCAGACAGGCTGTAGCCCGCGGGGACGCCGCTGATGACCACGCTGTCGATTTTCTCGCTGCCGTCGGTATCTTTGACGGACGTTTGGATGTTCAGCGCAATCGCGTCGCCTTCGTTACCATTTGCGGCACTGGTCGTCAGGTTCGGCGCATCGGCAACCGCATCCACGAAAATATTCGCGTCTTTGGTCACAGAGGCCGTATCCGCGCCGTCCGCAGACGTTGCGGTGACTTTGAGGCCGGTCATATCGAGATCGCTGTCAGCCGGCGCCTTGAACGTCGGGCCGCCGGAGAAGTTCTGGCCGGGCGCCAGCGTGATCGACCACGTCTTGGTCGCGGCGTTATAAGTACCGCCCGCAAGGTTGGTGATCGTCCAGCTGGGGTCAATGTTTTCGATTTTCACCGTCAGCGTTTCGCTGGGGTCGGTCAGCTTCGCATCGATTTTCAGCTGCGCACCCGCCGCATCTTCCTTCACCCAGACATCTTTGACATCCAGCGTCGGCGCATCGGCCACGCCTTTGATGGTGACGGTCAGGGTCGCCGTGCTCGTCGCCGTGTTATCGGCCAGCGTTTGCTCGTTGTTGCCCGGGGTTGCCAGCGTGACCTGTTCTTTTGCCGTCGAAACGACTTCAAGCGTCAGGGAACCGGACCAGTTGGCAGGCGGGTTCAGCTTCAGGCCGGACAGTTGACCTTCGGTCAGCTTCCAGCTGCCATCCGGCTGCTTGGTGCCAGCAGACAGGGTGAAGCCATCGGGAACGCCCTTGATGATGACGCTATCGATTTTTTCGCTGCCGTCGGCATCTTTGACGGACGTCTGGATGTCGAGCGCGATTTGCGTGTCTTCGTTACCCGATGCGTTATCCGCCGTCAGGTTCGGTTTGTCCGCAACAGCGTCCACGAAGATATTCGCGTTCGCCGATACGCTTTCGGACTGGCCCTGGCTGTTGGTCGACGTCGCAGTGACTTTGAGACCGCTCATGTCGAGGTCGCTGTCAGCGGGCGGTTTGAACGTCGGGCCACCGGAGAAGTTCTGGCCGGGTGCCAGCGTAATCGACCACGTTTTCGTGGCGGCGTCATAGGTGCCGCCCGCGAGGTTCGTAATCGTCCACGTCGGGTCGATGTTTTCGATTTTCACCGTCAGCGTTTCCGTCGTATCGCTGAGGCTGGCGTCGATTTTCAGTTGCGCGCCTGCGCTGTCTTCCTTGATGTAAACGTCTTTGACGCTCAAGCTCGGCAGGTCGGCTTTCGGCGTGACGGAAACCTCGAGGGTTTTGGTCACGGTCGCTTCGTTGTCGCCGAAGTTTTGTTCATTGTTGCCATCGCCCAAGGTGACGCCTTCCTTCGCGGTCGAAGAAACCGTGAGGGTGAAATCACCGTTCCAGTTCGCGGGTGCAATGACTTTGAGGCCGGTCAACTGGTCTTTGCTCAGCAGCCACGTGCCATCCGGCTGCTTGGTGCCGGCAGACAGGCTAAGACCATCCGGCACACCGGAAATCACAACCTTGGTGATGGATTCAGAGCCGTCGCTCTCGCCCGTTGCCGTGACGATGCTCAGGTTAATCGCCTGACCTTCGACAACGGTCGTATTGGCAACCGTCAGTGTCGGCGTATCGATAACCGCATCCACAAATACGCTGGTATTTGCCGTGTTAGACGCGCTGTCAACAGCGACACCGCCAACCATTTCAGACGCCGTCGCGGTGACGACAAGACCCGTGAGGTCAACGTCACTGTTTGCGGGTGCCTTCACGATCGGGCCGCCGGAGAAGCTGGTCACGCCAGCAGGCAACGTCAAAGTCCACGTACCCGTCGCGCTGTCATAGGTACCGCCGGAAACGGAGGTATCGACATCCCAGCCAGGCTGGAAACCCTTCACGGTGATGGTCAGCTGTTCGGAACCGTCAGTATCGACAAGGCTCGCGGTGATTTTCAGCGTCAGCTCATCGTTTGTTTGTTTGGTGCCGTCGATGTAGGTCGCATCTTCCTTGATGTAAAGCGCTTCGACCGAAAGGTTCGGCGTATCGGCAACCGGCTTCACCGTGACGGTGATGGTCGTGGTGGCGTTGGCTTCGTTGTCGGAGAAATCCTGCTCGTTGTTGCCATCGCCGGGGGTCACGCCCTCTTGGGACGTCGAGACAATCGTCAGGTTGAAAGAACCGGAGAAGTGCAAACCCGGGGTAATGGTGAGACCGGGCAGGTCAGACGTATCAAGCAGCCAGTCGCCGCTCGGCAGTTTGGTGCCTGCGGAAAGGGTCGCATCGGCAGGAACACCCTGAATAACCACAGACTTAATCGTTTCCGAACCGTCGGTATCCGATACGGATGTGGAAATGTTCAGCGGAATAGCGGTATCTTCATCGCCATTCGCATTGCCTGCGGTCAGGTTCGGCACGTCGGCCACAGCATCCACGAAAATGTTCGCGGTGGTGGTAACCGTCACCGTCTGGCCCGTCACGACGTTGGTCACGGTCGAGGTGATGGTGAGGCCTGTCAGGTCTTCGTCGCTGTCTTTCGGCGGGAAGAACGTCGGCGTGCTGCCAAAGCTTTGGCCCGGGTTCAGCGTAATCGTCCATGTGCCCGTCGCAGAGTCATATGTACCGCCGGAAGTCGACATGTCGACTTTCCAGCTGTTATCGATACCGCTGATGGTGATGGTGATTTGTTCGTTGCCGTTGTTCGGCGTTGCGGTAACGGCAATCGTGGTGCCGCCGACCGCGTCTTCTTTCACATACGCATCCTGAACGCTCAGGTTCGGATTGACATCGGGGCCGAGCGTCGGGTCAGGCCTGCGGTCGGGCGCTTCGTATTGCAGCGCAGTCGGATTGATTTCGCCGATTTTATCGAGAGAGTTGAACTGCGTGTACTGGAAATTCGACTGGAAGCCGAAACCGTTACGCGCACCGCCCGAACCACCTTCGCCGGCGGCGGCTTCGATGTTGTTCAGTTGTGCGGCAGAAGCAAGGATGTCGCCGAAATCGCTGGCCGGCAGCTCCGCGCCGTCTTTCAGGGTGATTTCAACACCGCTGCTTTTCATCGTGCCGTAGTTGGGGATGACGATCTCGCCACCGTTTTCAAACGTAATGACCAGCTGGCCACCGTTGTCCTTGACGGATTTGGGTTCATTCAGGGCGAAGCCGAAGGTGTAATCAGCGCCTTCTTCAAGCTTGACGACCAGCGTCTCGCCCGGTTTCGGCATGTTGATGGTTTTGGCATCCGACAGCGTTTCTTCGGCAGGCGCAGGCTGGGCGACGGCAGGGGATTCCATCGCTTGCAGTGCAGCCATATCGATTTTTTCGCCGTTGGGGAGGCTCAGCGTCGGGGCTGGAGACATCGAGGCGATGTCCGAGAAATTCTTGATAACAAGTGTCGCGCCATTCGACAGCTTGATGTTCATCGCCCCACCCGCACCGAGCATGATGCCCTGAACCGTCGCATCACCCGCCGCAATCGCCAGATTCTGGCCTGCGCTGAGCGTAATTTCCTGCGTCTGGTTGGATTCGAGGGAGATGGTTTGTACGTTAGTTGCCGCCGTCGTGTTGTTGGTCGCCATGTTTTTCCCCTTTGGCTTCAGTCAGATACGTGAGATCACCCTTATATTTTTGATTCCATATAAGGGTAGCCCAAATTAGTAACAAAATTACTAACAATTATGTCTAAAAATTTATACTCTCGACACACCGTCTTGTCAATTATTATGTCAATGTTTGTGACTATATATATTTGGGCGCCCTCTTCCTAATTCAGCGCCATCAAAAAAGCCAGAAAAATCACAAAATACGCGCGCGCGGCGGCATTTGGCGTCCTTTTGACCCGAATTTTCTATAATTATAAAACCATGAATGATTCCAATGACATATTACTTTACTTTCAAGCCGCTTCGGCGCATCATACAAAGGGGATTTAGCTAAGGGGTATTATCCAAGATGAAATACGCGCTTATGGCCTGCGGGTTTGCTACCCTGCTCGCCTTTACCGGCACAGCCGCTTTCGCCGACGGTGTGGAGCAAATGAGCCGCCTTCTCAAGGCTGGCGATTCCACCACAAACACGGCTCCGGCGCAAAAGGCCGCCACGCCGAAAGGCGATCCGCTGGCCATCCGGCTGACGCCCGACCGCACCAAAATTTTGCGCCTGCGCGAAAATGCCGCCAGCGTGATCGTGGCCAATCCGGCCCATGCCTCTGTCACGCTCGACTCCCCGCGCCTGCTTATTCTGATGCCGCGCCAGCCGGGCACCACGTCGTTTACGGTCTTGAACGCCGCAGGCAAGGTTCTGCTGGAGCGCAACATCATCGTCAGCGGCGCGCAGCCTCAATACGTCCGTGTACGCCGCGTCTGCGGCAGCGATAGCGGCAGCAGCGGCTGCCAGTCGTCGAATTATTACTACTGTCCCGATGGCTGTTTCGAGGTGACCCCGGTCACTGACGAGGGCTCCGGTAACATTCCTGAAGTGCAGGGATCCGGCGGTGGCGCCGCTCTGGCGGCAGAGGCTGCCGCTGCAAATGGCGAACAGCCCATGATCGTCGAGGAAATGGAAGGCCCGATGCCTGAAAGCGACCTCAACCCCGATGAAGAACCCGAAATCATGGAGGGACAGGAATAATGTCCAGAACGTCCCGCGCCCCTCTCTTCACGACGCTCTCCGCTGCGGCCCTGTTGCTGGCGGCCTGCGCATCGCCCAGCGACCATGATGTCGGCGATCCGGTCGATAGTATGCTCGGCCAGAAAGCCGCGACTGAACGCCGCCTTGCAACCTCGGCCGCCGATGCGATGGCAACCGGCAAAACGGCAGAGGCGCTCGTCTCCTACGAAAAACTCTACCAGCGCGATAGCCGCAACCCGGATGTTGCCATCAACTACGCGCAGCTGCTGCGCCGCAGCGGCAAGGCAGATCAGGCTGTCAAAATTCTCGCCCCTTACGCAAAGGGCGAGCGCAAGGATTCAAGCCGCACGCCGCGCGCGATGCTGAAAAACGAATATGCCGCGGCGCTGATTGAAACCGGCAAGTTCGCCGACGCCTATACGATGCTGGAAAGCGTCCTGAGCGACAGCAAGCTTGCGGATTTTCACCCCGACGCCAGCCATCTGGCCGGCGTGGCGCTGGACGCACAGGGCAAACACAAAGATGCGGAGAGAATGTTCCGCCAGGCGCTGGACGGCTGGAAGGGCGACCCGACATCTGTCATGAACAATCTCGGCCTCAATCTGGCCAGCCAGGGCTTGTTTGACGAAGCGCTCACCACCCTGCGCCGCGCGCAGATCATGGCGCCCGCCAAGACGGAAATCGCCCGCAACGTACAGATCGTGACCGAACTGCGCGATGCTGTCGTGCCCAAAGCACCCGTCAGCCTCAAAAAGTAATACAGATAAAAAACCAAAAAGCCGCCAGCCCTTGAAAGGCTGGCGGCTTTTTTGATGTGCCGCTTATTTCGGGGAGCCGAGAAACGCCGGCCCCAGAATGACAATAAAAAGCGCGGGCAGGAAAAACAAAATCATCGGCACGGTCAGTTTGGGCGGCAGGGCTGCGGCTTTTTGTTCGGCAGCCGCCATCCGCATTTCGCGCGATTCATCTGCCAGTACGCGAATAGCCTTGGATACAGAGGTACCATACTGTTCCGCCTGCAACATCGCCGTTGCGAAAGATCGCGCCGCGCCGGAGCCGACGCGCATCGCAAATCCCTGAAACGCCGCCTTGCGGTCATTGAGCATGCCCAGCTCGGCGCTCAGAATACCCATTTCTTCTGCGAGAGCTTCCGAATGGTCGGCAACGGTGTCCGCGATGCGGTTGATTGCTGCTTCGATACCGATACCGCCCTGCACGCAGATCAGCATCATATCAAGCGCATCCGGAAAACTAAGCCCGATTTCTTCCTGTCTTTTATCCGCCGTGTTCTTGACAAGAATACGCGGCAAGAAAAAGCCGAATAGCGCGAGGGAGAACAAAATCATCAACACCAGACTGTTTTTGATTTCCCTGTCGCTGACCGACAGAAAAAACATGCCGATGCCCATGAAAACCAGCGGCAGTACCATACGCGATACCAGATAGACGATTGGCGCGTTCGGACTGCGCATGCCCGCCTGTTGCAACTGGTTACGCGCGGCAAGACTGGTTTCCCCCGCGAGACGCTGCAGACGGTAGAAAATCGCCATCGACTGGGTTGGCGAAATTTCCTGCTTTTTATCCTTCTTGCCCACTTGTTCGCGCGCCTGATCAAACAGGGCGCGGCGCTTTTTCTCGATGACGTCTTTATATCTCTCGCGCTTTTCGGTGCGGTTGAGCAACGGCAACGCGAAAGCAACGAAAGAAACCGCCGCCGCCAGCGCGCTTAAAATCACAATGACGATGTTTGAATCAATAGATAATACGTCTTCCATCGCCCTACACCCTGAAGTTGATCATTTGCCGCATAATCAGAATGCCGCAGCACATCCAGAAAATCGCACCCGACAGCAAAAGCTTGCCTTTGGGCAGCGTGAACAAAAGACTGATATAGGGCTCGTTGACCAGATAAAGGCCGAACGACACCAATATCGGCAACGCCGCGATAATCGCGGCGGAGGCTTTGGCTTCCGAGGACAGCGCCTTGATTTTCCGCTTAAGACGGAAGCGCGCGCGAATAACGGCGGAGAGGTTCGACAGCACCTCGCTGAGGGAGGATCCGGTCTCGCTCTGGATTTGCAGCGCGGTTGCAAACATATGCACTTCCGGCAGGGGGATGCGCCGCGCCATTTGCAGCGCCGCCTCGCCCAGCGGCACGCCCACTTTCTGGTTTTCGTAGATGCGCATCATTTCATCGCGCACGGGTCCTTCAAATTCGCGCGACACCATCGATACCGCCTCGCTGATCGGCATACCGGCCTGCAAAAGACGGACCGAGGCATCCAGTGCATCGGCAAAGCTTTCTAGGAATTTTTTCTGCCGGCGCGCCGCTTTCCATTTCAAAAACAGCTTGGGCACGCCCGCAAAGGCGGTGAAGGTCACGAAAAAAACCGCAATCGATGGCCAGCTGGTAAGCTTCAGAAGCCCGAATACCAACAGCGCAAAACCCGCTGCGCACATCCAGTATCTGGACATCGGAGCATCGAAACCCGCCTGCATCATCAAATCGCGCAGGCTGGTTTTATCTTTGTCTTTTTTCTTGTTTTCTTCCTGTCCGGCGGCTTTCAGCTTGCGCGCGATATTGTCGGCGCGCTGTTTGGCCATTTTGTCCTTGTCATCCGACGACGACAGACTGGCGTCGCGGGCGATAACCGCCATATATCGGCTGCGTTTTTTTTGCTGGGCACTGATGGCTACCGAGGCCACGACCGCCAGCGTCAAAATCAGCACAACGATGAATATGGTGATACCAAGCATCTCTTAAGCATACGCCTCCGACATCACGTCGAGAAGCTTCTTTTCAAGACCGAACATCCGCGCGCGCTCGTAAAGAATAGGACGCAGGCCGCTTGATTTCTGCTTGCCGATGATGCGGCCGTATTCGTCTTCGCCTTCGAAATCGAAACGGAAAAGGTCCTGCATGGTGACAACCTCGCCTTCCATGCCGGTAATTTCGGTCACGTGCGTGACCTTACGTGAACCGTCGCGCAGGCGCTGCACCTGAATAATTACGTTCACAGCGGAGGCAATCTGTTCGCGCACCGCCTGCGTCGGCAAATTAAGGCCGCCCATAGCGATCATGTTTTCCATGCGCGACAGGGCTTCACGCGGGTTGTTGGCGTGCACCGTACCCATCGACCCGTCGTGACCGGTATTCATCGCCTGCAAAAGGTCGAAGGCTTCGGGGCCGCGCACCTCCCCCACGATAATACGGTCGGGGCGCATACGCAGGCAGTTTTTGACAAGATCGCGCATCGTCACCTCGCCCACACCTTCAAGGTTCGGCGGGCGGGTTTCAAGACGCACGACGTGCGGCTGTTGCAGCTGAAGTTCGCAGGCGTCTTCGCAGGTAATGATGCGTTCGCCCTGGTTGATATAGCGCGTCAGGCAGTTCAGCATCGTCGTCTTACCCGAACCCGTACCGCCCGATACCAGCACGTTTGCGCGGCAGTTGCCGACGATTTTAATCATCTCGGCGCAATTAGGGGTCATCGCCTTGAATTCGACAAGCTTGTCGAGCGTCAGCTTTTCCTTGGCGAATTTACGAATGGTCATCGTGCATCCATCGACCGCCAGTGGCGGGATGATGACGTTGACGCGCGATCCGTCCGGCAAACGCGCATCGCATATCGGCGATGATTCATCGACGCGGCGGCCAATCACGCCCACGATACGCTGGCAGATGGTCAGCAGATGCTGGTTATCGCGGAATTCGATATTGGCACGCTGGATTTTCCCCTTCAACTCGATATAAATCGTTTTCGGGCCATTGATCATGATATCGGCGATGCCGTCCATCTCGAGAAGCTCCTCGAGAGGGCCGAAACCGAGCATATCGTCCGCTGCTTCCTTGGCGATTTGTGACAGCTCCGCCGGCGTGACATCCAGACCGCGGAACTGGCCGATTTCCTGAACCGCCGACAAAATTTCCGCGCGGGCCGCTTCCGCGTCCATACGCGCGAGGGATTTGAGGTCGATACCATCGCGCAAATCCGTCCAGATACGCTTACGCGCACGCTCAAGGCGCGGGTTTGCGGCCGTCGGCGCGGCAGGCGCGGCCTCCGGCTTTGCTGTATCGGCTTTTTTCGCAGGTGCGGTAGCAGCAGCAGGCGCGGGCGTTTCTGCGGGTTTTGCAGCGGGGGCCGGCGCAGGCGTTTCTGCACTGGCAGCGGCAGGCGCTTGCGGCGCCGGCGTTGCAGGCGGCTGAGGTGGTGGCGGCGGCGCGGAGCCGGATCGTTTACCGAACATGAGCGCCCCCCTTATTTCTTCGTTTTGCCAAGCGCACGCAGCAGGCTGAACCCGCCGCTCTTGCCATCATCTGCGGCGCTTTGCGCACCGGAGGCATGCGATGCAACGGCCAGCAGGGATTTCATGATGTCCTGCGCGGCCTTGTTCTCGCCAGCGGGGCGACCGGTTGTTTCGCCATGCATAAAGATTTTAGGCGCGAAGGGGATTTTGACCACCGGCTGCATATCCATCAGTTTCTGGATATCCCCTGCGGGAACCTCTTCGGCACCCGGCATGCCCATGCCGTTGAGCACAAGCTCCACGTTCTGCAAACCGTTGCGGGCGTGTTTGATTTCATTCATCAGTGTGCGGCAATTCCGCAGTGCCGCGATATGCGGCGTCGATACCACAACCACATGTGCGGCGCGGGTAATCAGCCGCTTTTGCACCGACGGCGTTGCCGACGACAAATCCGCCACGACAACCGGATAGGTTTTCATGACGCGTTCCATCATCCCCTCGACGCTGTCGGCATCGGGACCGTCGACCAGCATCGGATCGCCGCCCGATATCAGCAGCGAGAGATTATCTGTCGATTTTTGAATAATACGTTTGAGATCGTCATCCGAACCGGTAAGCCCGATACGCACCGCATCGGCAAATGTCGCGGGTGGTTCGATGCCAAAGGCGATACCCGCGGTGCCCGCGCTGCCCGCCGCATCCACCAGCAGGGTTTTTTGTTTCAGGTTCTCGGCGATATCCCATGCCAGCGCCTGCGCGACAACGGTTGCACCCACGCCGCCCTTGCTGCCCGTGACGGCGACCAGACGACTACCGCTAAGGCCGCGTTTGTCGACAATGGTGCGCGCAATCATGCCGACCATATCAGCCTCGGCAACCGGACGCACCAGATAGTCGCGCACCCCCATCCCCACAAGACTGCGATACAGATGGACATCGTTGGTCGGGCCAATAATGACGGCGTCTGTACCCTCGGCGCAGACTTCGGCCAGTGCACCCAGCTGGCTTGTGAAGGCCTCGCTGATGTCGTCGGTTTCGATGATAATCAGCTCGGGCGAGGCGGCGTGGCGATAACGCTCCACTGCAGCCTCCATACCGCCGCGCACAACTTCTATGCCGACACGGGCAAAGCGCCAGTCGCCGGATATTTTTTGCGCTGTCGTCGCCGTGCCGTCATCAAGCGCGAACACATCCACGCGCGCAGACGGCAACAGAATAGCGGTAATATCTTCACTCATCCCTGCTCACTCTCCGGGCTTAATCGCCAAGGCCGCTGGCACTGGTGGTTTCAAGCGGGGGCATTTTCTCGCCCGACATATAACGCTCGGCCACGGCGCCCTGACGGCGGCTGTCACCCGGTTCGCTTCCATCGCGGCCCTGAAGGTCTTCGGGGTTTACGATCATCTTGCTCATGGCCGTACGGGTTTCGCAGCCGATGCGGTACTTTTGCAGATCTTCCAGCGTGTCGCCCCCCTGATAGCCGGTCAGGCGTTGCCCGCAGGCCACCGGCGGCAAAGCCGCCAGTACATTATAGCTGATGACCGCACGCTCCAGCGCGGCGGCGTCGGTCATGGCGACGTATTCGACTTTTGCACCTGCCGCACCGTTCTTGGCGAAGGCGGATTGCCATTCCTTGCCCACGCGGCGGGCCTGCGTTTCATGCAGCGGATCGCCGCTTTTGTAGGGCATCAGAATGTGTATATCGCCACGGCCATTGTCGCGGAAATCGGCGGCGATACGTTTCGCCAGCGCTTTGTCCGGCGACTGCGCACTGACGGCCAGCGCGCGCGTTTCCTCGCTCAGACGCATCTGGCCGGTTTCCAGCTGCGAGGGCACGCTGACATCGCAGGCCGACAGCGACAGCGACAGCAGCGCGGCGCAAAGCATTTTGGCAAGACGGGCGGACATGATGCTCATCTTAATCTCCCTAATCTACAATATAGCCGTAAGCGCCGTCGTTGCCTACCTTGGCGGGGACGCGGTTGCCATAAACGGTATGCAAATTGTTCATAAACCGCTGCGAGAGGGCACGATCCGCCGCCGGTACCGGCCTTGCCGCCTGTGCCGGCGCCGATACAGGAGTTACGCGCATTTCGCTATCCAGCTTCGGCACCACGGGCGGCGCAACGGCAGGCATGGTTGTCGGGGGGGCCGCCAGCCTTGCTTCGCGCTGCGCGGGCGGGGCCATGACGGCATCCGCTTCCGCATAGGGCTTCACGATATAGGGCGTGACCAGAATAACCAGTTCGCTTTCGTTGCGGGCGAAAGATTTGGATTTGAAAAGCTCGCCCAGTACCGGCACGTTTTTCGCGCCCGGCATGCCGTTGATGGAATCGAGCGTGTCAGACTTGATAAGCCCCGCAATCATGAGCGTGCCGCCGCTGCCCATCTGCACCGTCGTTTCGGCGCGGCGCACCGTCAGGCCCGGCACGGTGATGCCGACCAGCGTGATGCCGTCTTCGGTCGATTTCGCGGATACTTCCGTCGACAGTTGCAGCGCGATGCGTTCATTCGACATGACCGTCGGCGTGAAGTTAAGGGCTACACCGAATTGCTTGAATTCAAGCGTCACGTTGCCATCCTGGTCGCGTCCGACCGGCACGGGGAATTCCCCCCCCGCAAGGAAGCCCGCGGTTTCACCGGAAATCGCGGTCAGGTTCGGTTCGGCCAGCGTATTAACCAGACCGTCACGTTCCATCGCCGCAAGATCAAAATTGAACGGCCCGAAGCCGCCCGTCGGGTTCATAATTAAAGAGCCCGTCGCAAACGGCGCCGTCACCAGACCCGCGCCGAGGGAACTGATGCCGCCATTCGCCGCGCCTTTGCTGAAATCGAACTGGGTGTCGATGCCGTATTCGCGCAGCACCGCACGTTTGGCTTCAAGCACTTTCACGCGCAGCATCACCTGCTGTTCGCCACGCACCGTCATCAAATCGACAATCGGGCGGTCGGACGCCGCGGAAAAGCGCGAGGCGAGGTCCCGCACCTGATTGGCGGTTGCAGGTGTCGAAACCTCGCCGCGCAGGACGATATCCTGACGGATGGTGCCGACCTGAATGTTTTCATTCGGAAACAGGTCGCGCACCGCATCGCGCAGGGTTTTTTCGTCAACGCGCACGCGTACGGAAATATCGGCCAGCTGGTTGCCTTCGTTGTCAAAGGCCAGAATGTTGGTATCGCCGATTTGCTTGCCGACGATATAAAGACGGTTGGAGCGCAAGGTGCCGACATCCGCCACAGACGGATTGGCGACCAGAACATCCGCGACCGGCGTTTCAAGCTCGATCGTATCGGCCTTGCCCATGGTCAGGGTCACGGTGCGGGTCATTTTCGCCGCCCCCTCCGCCACAGCCGACAGACCGAGGCAGAGCGCGAGGCCCAGCGGTATCAGCAGCGTTTTATACGAGAAGCTTTTCATGGCTATTCTCCTGCGCCTTCGGGATCCATACGCACAGGCACGTTGATGACCTGCGCGCCGTTATACATACGGATGGATCCGCCGGCATTTTTGGTTTTTTTGTTCAGTTCGTTGATTTTCTTGACGACGGCACTGGTGGTGGCGTCGGTGGTGAAGGGAACGGCGACCGATTTCGGCTCATCTTTTTCACCCATGCGGCGCAGCGCAAGCGTCAGGTTGCCCATGCGGTCGGCAAGCGCCAGAATTTGCGCGCCCTCTTGCGTAACTTCCAGCGTCACGGTTTTACCAACTTTCGCAGGACGGTCTTCGTCCTTGGCATTTTGGTCGACCGCCAGAACCTTGACGTTGCTGAGAATGGTCTGGCTGGCGAAACGGCGGATAAGCTGGTCGGATACCTTCTCGTCGATATCGGGAAGGTTGGGCGTGTAGGACAAAATCACATCCACGTGATCACCGGGGGCAAGAAAGCCGCCCACCATGGTATTTGCCTTGACCGGCACCGACAGCGCACGCATGCCCGGCGTGATACGCGCGGAAAGGTAGTTGTTGCCCTCTTTCGCATCCGGCACCAGTGCCTGGCGCGTCACCGGTTCGCCCGATTCAATCGTACGGCGCACGGGTGATTTGAAAACGTCGAGCGCCTTGAAATCGGCATTCTCCGGTGTTTTGCGCACAACGCCCTTGAACGCGCCCGTTTCCGGCCAGATCTGCCAGCGCACGTCCGTTTCCTTCAGCGTTTCGCCCAGCACGATCTGTTTGTTGGCCACAAGGACTTCGATGGTCTTGGGCGCGGATGCCGCATCCTTCGATTTCGGCCCCAGTTTGGCCTGCACGATAATCGCCGCCGTTATGGCCACGATGAGGGCGCCGCCCATGATGAGTAAAACGCTTTTATTCATGTCAAAACTCCCTGGAAGCACGCAGCTTCCTATTCCCCGCTTCTATTCTTGCGGAACGCCCGATTTCTGTCCAGAAAAAACTGAATATTTTTAATGAATTATTTTGATTACTTCATCTATTTGATGAAATATGAATCCATTATGTAACATCGCACCCCAGGCGCCGGCGGTTATGGCAATCCCGTAGGGCACGGCATTGCCGCCCGACTGCACGGTTGCAATCCATCCTCCCGCGCGCGGATTTTTAAACGGCTTTCTTTTTTTGATGACAAGCGAGGCCACACCGATCACACCGCCCATGATGGCCATATACATCACATAGGCCATCAGACCCGGCAACCCCACCCACAGCGCCAGCGCCGCACCCATTTTCGCATCCCCCGCGCCCAGCATGCGCAGCGCAAACATGATGTAGGTGATGACCAGAAAAACCGCACCCGCCGCAAACGGATGCCACCATACGCCGAAAGACTGCGGCGACAGCGCATAGGCAACCACAAAGGCCGCCAGCACAGCCATGACATGGGTATTCGGTATGCGCAGCCGACTCACATCGCTGACACAGCTCATCAGCGTAACCACCAGCACCAGACATGTGAGCAGCGCGACAACCATAACCGCAACTATAAATGAAAAGGGAAAAATGAACACCCTGCCGACGTGGCAGCAGACCTGTTTCAGGTCGTATCGTCGCGGCTGGTGATATACGCCAGGATATCATCGGTCATCACCGCCAGCTGTTCGCCCATCGTAAAGACGATAGCGACGATGGCAATGCTTATGCCCGCGGCAATCAGCGTATATTCAATCGCTGTTGCTGCACGGGTTTGTTTTAAAAACCCGGACGGAGAATTGAATATAGTCCGCTTGGCTTTTCGCACGCATATCCTCCTCTCATAAAAAACCCCCGCCACAAGACGGGCGGGGGTTTTTTGACGACTTATGCCATCGGTTACGGCGTACCGCCGCCACCTGCGCTTGCGCCGCGTTCTTCGAGCTGGTCAGACATGCCCGAGAACATCGCCGCGAGCTGGTCACCGAAGGTGAACACGATCGCAGAAATAGCGACAGCAATACCGGCGGCAATCAGACCGTATTCAATCGCCGTTGCGCCCTCTTCGGAACGCAGGAAAGCTTCTTTTTTTGCCCAGAGTTTCAACAGCATTTTTCCCTCCATGGAAAGTTTGTTTGATTGTGAACCCAAACCCTATATCTCTATCCTATGCCCGTATGCCTTAAGATTCGGTGAATCTGGTGCCTTTGGATGGTTAATTTTACCGAAGCACAAAGATTTTTTATGGCCACGTGCACATCTTCAAGTAAATCAAACGCCGCTAAAAAGTAAATCAAATTCTAAAGTCATGCAGGGATGACTTTGAATGCGTTTTTATCTTTTCATCGTCAAGATAAAGACTTGCGATTACTTCACGATATGCAGCTGGCTCAGCTGGTTCGCAATATTCTCGAAAGCCGTGATGAGGTCCTGGTTGCTTGGCGCATCGAAATATTTGCTTTCATCACTCGCACATTGACGGAACAGCGTGCGGGTCGAATTGCTGATGCCCGACTGGAAGGTAATCGTATAAATCGTGACACCCGCCGCTTTTGCATTCGAACATACCGTCATCATCTTGTTGTTCAGCTGCGTCGCCGTGACGCTCGAATTCGCGCCGTAGGCCGAATAGGTGCTGAGCGGTTCGTTGTTACCGTCGGTCATCAGGATAATTGTTTTGCTCCAGTCGGGATCGCCGTATTCAGAACCCTCCGTAAACGGCGCCGTCGGCGACAGCACCCGCCAGCCCCAAACCAAACCGACGTTAATATACGTGTTGCCGTTCGCCGTCAGGTTGTTAATGGATGTTTGCAGGGTGCTCTGGCTGTTGGTCAAGGGGACGATACGGCTCATGGTGCAGCCGTTATTGGGGTTGTTGTTGCTGTATGTACGGCAGGTGCCATTGCTGTTGTATTGGCTGCAAATACGCGGATAACGGTACATACCCCATTTCGGCGTCTCGTCATCATTCGTATCGCGCGGGGAACTACGCTCCAGAATACAGCCGCGCCAGTTGGTTGTCGTGCCCGTCGTGCCGCTGTCATAAACGATCGAGGATGCCGTTTTATAGGCGTCCGTACTGGGCCAGTTTACAAAATCGTTCCCTGCCGCACCAACGTTCACAGACATACTGAAAGGCACGATACCGATTCTAAGATATTCTTCATCCGAAATGCGGCTGAACATGATGTTCAGAAAGTTCGTCGACGCCGTTCTCAGCGCCGTGATGTTATTCCCCGCCATCGAACCCGTCACGTCAAGTACAAGCGCGACCTCCACCCCGGCCAGTTCACGCTTGACGATGGTTTCTTGCGAAACATCGACGTAATCCTGCCCCAGAATACGCATGAAAGTCGTCGGCACCCGCGCGCTGGCCGCAACGCGCACGGTACCGTCGCCGAACGTTACCTCGATGTCATAGGTCTCGCCGAGACGGTCTTCCTGATAGTTCGCTTCAATAAAGCGGTAAACCTGCGCTTCGATATCGCTCAGCGAACCTGTCGTGCTGCCCGCCGCCAGCGCGGCCTTGTCAACCGCATTACCGAGACGCGTTTTGATGTTATAGGCCTGCGCAAGGTCAACCGCGATACCCGCGGCGGCGATGAACATCGGCATCGACATCGCGAAAATAATCGCCGTTGCCGCTGTATGGTCGACAACAAAATGGCGCAGCATGTTTCTGGCTTTCAATATCCACGATCTGCCCGTCATGGTTTATTCCCTTTCCACAAACAAGCCCTTGCGCCCCCGCACATAGGCTTCTTCACTCATTCTTATATCACCTGTAATAAAGTCGCTAAAAAACGGGCGGAAGGTGTATTGCACCGTGACGGCAACGACGCCTTCGTTCTGCAATCCCAGTCCCGCACTGCGTTCCAGCACATCATCGTTTTCTTCCATGTTGACCGTTTCGCGCCAGCGCACCGTCGGCACCAGCGTCGAGCCGACATACTGTATCCCCGCAATATCGACACCATAGGTTGATGTATCCAGCGGGTTGAGCGCGAGCCGCCCTGCCACAATCGCATCGTCAATCTGCGCATCGTTGGTGGTACGGTCACGCGCCAGCAGGTCGCCGACAATCTGGCTTGCGTTGGTGACTTTCAGGTTGGCAATCAGGGCGCCGCCGATATCAATCATCCCGCACAGGATCATGATCATCACCGGAAAAAGAAATCCGGCCTCGATCGCGGCAACGCCGTCATCTCCGCCGATATAGGCGGCAGCCATCTTGCGGGAGAAAAAGCGGCGCAGCATCATACTTCACTCCTCCCCGAAATTGTAAGGCTCGGCTTTAATCACCGACATTGATGCATGCATCATCCAGCTGCGGCCCAGATCGCGCGTAATCAGGCTGCCGATAAACGGTGTCAAAAATTCATATTTATAAAACGTACGCACCATAATGACGTCGTTCGAGTTACCGGTAGAAAATGGCGAGGGGATAAGGTTGCCCTCTTCATCGAATTCCGGTTCGTAATTTTCCGCGCCGGCGAAGGTATTGTCATCCAGACGTATGACTTCATACTGGATACGGTCGCAGGGAATCATCGTTTTGACGTGATCACAAAGCGCCGTCCGGAACGTATCTTCCGGATCGTCCGACATTTGCGCTTGCCCCGTGCGCAACAGCCGCGACGCCGCCGCAGAACCGCCTTCGAGAACAGAACCGCTTGCGAAGAACATCGATACTTCGACAATACCAACCAGCAGCATGAAAAAAGGAATCGCTATCAGCGCGAACTCAACCGCCGCCGCGCCGTCTTCCTTGCGTCGCCATGAATGGAAGTGTCTCAACATACTCACGCCCCTGAAACAGCCCCGCCCGTTTTATACCGCCAGCCGCGCATGCGGATGGGCGGGCTTCTTCGGCTGTCCCTTTTTCAATTCTAAACCCGCCGTATTTAAAGAGGCGTTAACGCGCATAAAAAACCCCATGTAAATCAATCGAATACCGGTTTTCAGGGGTCTTTTTTGACTGGTGCCTGCACATCGGCAGCAATTTGAGGCCCCCATTTGCGCAGCAATTCCTGCTGGCGCTGGTCGATATCGACCAGCCGCTTTTGGCCGCGTTTGACCAGAACGCCGGATACCAGGCCCGGCACCTGCAGATAAATCACCCAGCCAAAAGCCGCCGCGGCATAAGCGAGCAAAAGCGTTTGCGGCTGCAAAAGAAGGGCGACCGCATGTTCGATACGCCCGCCCATACTCCAAAGATCGAGCCAGGCGGGCACAGTGCCTGCCAGATTCAATGCCCCGACGGTCATCCCCGCCGTCTTGTCGGGCTTGTTGTCGACGAGCGCCGCCACAAAAGCAGGCAGCATGCAGCCGCAGAAAAGCACCGTGGTCGGGAAATAGACCACCGCCAGAACCATCAGGCAGAAAATCGCCACCCGCAGCGAGAAGGGCATTTTTTTTGGCTGGGCTTTTTTTGCTGTTGGCATGCTAGCTCCAGAAATAATAATAGAAAATGGTCAGAATGACAGAGGCCACACCAACCACCGACGATAGCAGCAGCGCCACCTGACGTCCCGACGCCAGACCAAAGGTCGCACGGCGCGACAGCTGCTGTTCCAGCGCCGCACGCTCGCGCATCAAAAAGGCAAATTCGCGCCGCGCCTGCGCAAAGCGTATCTGGTCATCCTGCACCACGGCAGGGGCATCCACCAGCTCCAGCAGTGCCGACAAATTTCCGCCTTGCCCCGCCGCAGCCAGACGCTGCGCGATAACCTGACGGAGATCACGGTCAAAGAAACGCTCGACGGCTGGTGTCATCTGCGCCGCCAGCGCGCGCGCCAGCGCAGGCACCGGCGCAACACGGAAGCGTTTTTGTATCGCCGCCAGCGCCCGCAGTACGCCGATAATCTGATATCCGCGGTCATGCGAGATGATATGACCGAGGTAGGGATCTATCATTTTCGGCTCGCGCACTGAAATAAACGCAATCATGTGGCGGTCGAGCACAGGCTCCAGCCGCTGCCCGCGCTGCGCCAGACGTTCCAGTGCCATCAGCAAATGTCCGGGGCCGAGCACGTAAAAATCCTTGAGCATCGGACTCAGGCACACGATTTCCTTGTTGAGCAGATAGACCAGACGTTCGATGCCATATCCCGGCATTTTCTGCGCAAGAAAGTTCCGGCATTTTTCGAACAACGTCACCATGCCCGCCGATTCTGGGATTTCTTCGTAACGCTGGTTGATCCAGCCGTTGAAAAGCTGCAGGGAAATCAACTCCGCATAATATTGCACGTCTTCGCCGCGGGCCATCGCATCGGCCAGCGCCGTGCCGAAGCCCTGCGGAAACAGCGACAAATCGCGGTAGCGCACCGGCGCGTAAGGATCCAGCGCCTGCGCCAGCTCCGCGACCACCCGCTCGCGCATCGCGCCGTCTTCTTTCTTCCAGAAAGTTTCAAGCCGCATCTCGAGATCGCGGTCCTCGAAGTTACGCTTGAGCCACAGATCAAGGCTGTCTTTTTCAATCAGCGCCAGCGTATCGGCAGGGTGCGACGCCAGATCCATCGCCAATGTGCGCAATTCCCAATATTTGCGGTCGCGAAAAACAAAGGGGCGGCGTGCCCTCATCACGTTATGCGGCTGCTTGGCGCTGAGGCGGCGGCCTTCCAGCCAGCGCTGCGCATCCTCGAGGCCCCAGCGGGCGCTTTCGTCGTCATGCAAAACGCCGCGTAAAAACTCGCTTATGTATGCGGGCAGACGTTCGCCGTCTATCAGCGCGCCGTAGCTGCCTTTGTCGATTTTTTCGCGGATGACTTCATCGTCTGTCTTGCCCGCCAGCGGATTACCACCGCGCAAAACCATCGCGACGCAAACACCCAGTGCGTAGAGGTCATTCTTGGCGCTGCCGTGACCGCGCCCCCCCGGCTGCGCCATCGCGCGTTCAATCGTTTCGTATATCGCGCCCAGACGGAAAAACGGGGCGCTGGTCAGACATTCGCCGACAATCACCATCTCCGCCCCTTCGGCGCCGGCGACGAACAGATTGTCGCCGCTGATGGCGCCATGCACCAAATCGGCAGCCTGCAATTCCGCCAGCACCGTTACCACGGGCTGTATCAATGCGGCGATAATGCGCTCGTCGCTGATGCGTACGGTGCGCGCTGTCCCTTCGGGCAACAACTTGCGCGCGGGCGGCAGATCGAAAACAAAGGTATAGACCTGTTTGCCTTCACCCGGCCATTCGATGATACCCGCCGAAACCAGTTTCAGCAGATGCGGCGCTTTGATGTTCTGATAGCTGCCGATGGCGGAGATACGCGGGCCGCGGCTGCGACCCGCCGTCAGGGCCATGAGGGGTTTGCCGGTTTTAATATCACGCGCTTCGAAGGCGCGGGTCTCGAAACTGGCATAGGCATTGAGGGGTTTGGCAGGAAAAATCTCAACATCGCTGCCCAGCAGCACACGCCCATCGCCCGCCGGCGCGGTCACGGCGTAATGGTCATCTTCGGCCATAACCAGGCCGCCGCCGCCGGATGGCTCGGTATAATCCCTGAAAACCCTGAATATTTTATCGCGCAGGCGCATGCAGTATCCCTGAAACCCGCTTTCAGTCTAGCGGCTTCAGGTAAACGATGCATGAAAAAAGCGAAGAATGATAAACCTTACGGAAATTATACATTTCCGAGGGCGATCAACTTCAGCTCCAGATAGTCTTCGATACCGTATTTGGAGCCTTCATGTCCGATGCCCGACTGCTTCCAGCCGCCAAACGGCGCCTGCGGGGCGACGATGGACACACTGTTGACGCCGACCATGCCGTATTCCAGCGCCTCCGCCACGCGCCACGCGCGGCTGATGTTGGCGGTATAGAAATAAGCAGCAAGCCCGTATTCGGTATCGTTCGCCATGCGCACGACATCTTCATCGGTTTTGAATTTGAAAACCGGCGCCAGCGGACCGAAGGTTTCTTCGCGGAAACACGCCATGTCGGGCGTCGCACCGGCAACCACGGTCGGCTCGAAAAAGCTGTGGCCAAGACTATGGCGCTTGCCGCCGGTCGTGACCTTTCCGCCCTTGGCGGCGGCATCTTTCAGGTGCTGTTCGACCTTCTCGACGCCTTTCTGGTTGATCATGGGGCCGAGCTCTACGCCGTCATCGAAACCACTGCCGACTTTCATCGCGGCAACGGCTTTGGTGAATTTGTCGACGAAGACGTCGTAAATGCCTTCCTGTACGAAAATGCGGTTCGCGCAGACACAGGTCTGGCCGCTGTTGCGGAATTTGGATGCAATCGCGCCTGTGACGGCCGCATCGACATCGGCATCGTCAAACACGATAAACGGTGCATTGCCGCCCAGCTCCAGCGAGATTTTTTTGACCGTTCCCGCTGCCTGCGCCATCAAAATCTTGCCCACGGCGGTCGAGCCGGTGAAGCCGATTTTGCGCACCGTGGTGTTTTCGGTCATTTCCTTGCCAATCGGCGGCGCATCGCCCAGCACGATATTGAATACGCCCGCAGGAATGCCCGCGCGCTCCGCCAGCACCGCCAGCGCCAGCGCGGAAAACGGCGTCAGTTCGGACGGTTTAATCACAACCGTACAGCCCGCCGCCAGCGCAGGGCCGGATTTGCGTGTAATCATGGACGAGGGGAAATTCCACGGCGTCACCATCGCCGATACGCCGACGGGTTGTTTGAGGGTCATCAGACGATGATTGCCGTTATGCGTCGGAATAATATCGCCATAGACGCGGCGGCATTCTTCGGCCATCCACTCCACATACCCGATACCGCTCTGGATTTCCGCTTTGGCCTGCGCCAGCGGCTTGCCCTGCTCGGCCGTCAGGATGCGGCAGAGGTCATCCAGGTTTTCGGTCTGCAAATCCGCCCAGCGGCGCAGAATTTTGGCGCGGTCCGCGGCCAGCATGCTGCGCCATGTGACGAAGGCCTTGTCGGCGGCGGCAATCGCGCGGCGGGTTTCGTCGGCGCCCATATTCGGCACGGCGCCCAGCACTTCGCCGGTCGCGGGGTTGGTAACCTCGATTGTCTTGCCGCTGTCGGCGGATACCCATTTGCCGTCGATATAGGCCTGATCGCGCCAGAGCGTGGGGTCTTTGAGCTTCAGCGCGGCGGCGACGGCTTCGGGTTTACGCAGGGCCTGTGACATGGCAAATCTCCTTGGAAAAATCGGTATCAATAATATGGCGGGTTTCGCGCGGCGCGGCAACCCCCGCCCCTTTATGCGCCAAGCGCTTGTCGCAGCAGGGAAATTCGGATATTTTGAACATCCGTCATTCAAGGAGAACACATTCATGACCACGCCCGCTTTCCCGCCCGGCACCGAATGGTACAAGGTCGAAATCAACGACCTGCGCGTCGACAACATGAAAGTCGGCATCGCCGATTGGGAACGTCACCCCGATAAAACACAGCCCATTCTGGTCGATGTCGCGCTATACCGCGCCGTGGGCGTGCTGAATGCGCAAAGCATCGATGATTGCATCAACTACGTGCATGTGATCAGCCACGTGACCGAGAAATGGCCCAAGCGCCCGCACACCGACCTTCTGGAGACGCTGCTCGAAGAACTCGTCGCCGTCTGTTTCGAAGATGCGCGCGTCGATGCCTGCCGCGTGAAAATCCGCAAGCCGCACGTCTTCAACGGCTATGCCGTGCCCAGCGTCGAATTTTTCCGCATGCGCCCGAAATAAGCGCAGCGGATAAACGCAACAAAAAAGCCGCCATTTGACTGGCGGCTTTTTTGTTGATGCGCAGATGCGGATTTATGCGGCCTGCGCCAGTGCGGCCAGTTTGGCGCGCACGATATCGATGGTTTTCTGGATGTGGGATGCCTTGGCGTGGTCGTCTTTGGCAAAGCCCATATCGTCTTCGAGATTTTTGAGTTTTTCTTCGAGCGACGCACGGTCGAGGTCGTTGAGGTTGACCGCTTCTTCCGCCAGAACCGAGCAAAGCTCCCCCGTCACATCGACGAAACCGCCGGAGACGAAAATGCGCTTCACCTCGCCCGACGGCGACGTGACGGAAACCACGCCGGGACGCAGCGACGAGAGCATCGGCGCATGGTCAGCCAGCACGCCGAATTCACCTTCGCCGCCCGGCACGATGACCATGCTGGCTTCTTCGGAGGCGAGAATACGCTCCGGCGAGACCAGTTCGAACTGGAAGGTTTTATCGGTCAGCTTGTCGGCCATATCCGTGTCCTAACGTCTGGTTGCGGGTTACGCAGCGGCTTTTGCCAGTTTCTTGGCTTTTTCGACCGCTTCCTCGATGGTGCCCACCATGTAGAAGGCAGCTTCGGGCAGGTGGTCGTAATCGCCGTTGACGATGCCTTTGAAGCCCTTGATGGTATCTTCGAGCGTGACGAACACGCCGGGGGTACCCGTGAAAACTTCGGCAACGTGGAAAGGCTGAGACAGGAAACGCTGGATTTTACGCGCGCGGGCAACGGTGAGTTTGTCTTCTTCAGACAGCTCGTCCATACCCAGAATGGCGATGATGTCCTGCAGCGCCTTGTAGCTTTGCAGCGTTTTCTGAACCGCACGGGCAACGTTGTAGTGCTCTTCGCCGATGATGCGGGGGTCAAGAATACGCGACGTGGAGTCAAGCGGGTCAACCGCGGGGAAGATGGCCATTTCGGCGATCTGGCGCGACAGAACCGTCGTTGCGTCAAGGTGGGAGAAGGACGTTGCCGGCGCGGGGTCGGTCAGGTCGTCCGCGGGAACGTAAATGGCCTGAACCGAGGTGATCGAGCCTTTGTTCGTCGAGGTAATGCGCTCCTGCAGGGAGCCCATGTCGGTCGACAGCGTCGGCTGATAACCCACGGCAGAAGGAATACGGCCCAGAAGCGCGGACACTTCGGCACCGGCCTGCGTGAAGCGGAAGATGTTGTCGACGAAGAACAGAACGTCCTGACCTTCCTGATCACGGAAGTATTCGGCAACCGTCAGACCCGACAGCGCCACGCGGGCACGCGCGCCCGGCGGTTCGTTCATCTGGCCGTACACGAGCGCCACTTTGGAGCCTTCGCCGTCCAGCTTGATAACGCCGGAGTCGATCATTTCATGATAAAGGTCGTTACCTTCGCGCGTACGCTCGCCCACGCCTGCGAATACCGAAACACCACCGTGTTTCATTGCGACGTTGTTGATGAGCTCCATAATCGTAACGGTTTTGCCAACGCCTGCACCGCCGAAGAGGCCGATTTTACCGCCTTTTGCATAGGGGGCCAGCAAGTCAACGACTTTGATACCCGTAACGAGGATCTGGGTTTCCGTCGACTGTTCGGTGAATTCCGGCGCGCTGCGGTGGATGGGGTAGTGTTCTTTCGCGTTGATGGGGCCGCGCTCGTCAATCGGCTCGCCCACCACGTTCATGATGCGGCCAAGCGCCGCGGGACCAACGGGAACCGAAATCGGCTTGCCGAGGTCGGCCACAGCCGCGCCGCGTACCAGACCTTCGGTCGAGTCCATGGCGATGGTGCGCACGGTGTTTTCACCAAGGTGCTGCGCGACCTCCAGAACCAGCGTCTTGCCGTCGTTGTCAACGGTCAGCGCGTTCAGGATGGGGGGCAGCTTGCCTTCGAACTGCACGTCGACGACGGCACCGGTGATCTGGACGATTTTACCGGGAGCGCCTGCATTCTGTGCGGCCAGTTTTACCATGGGGTTTGTCTCCTTCTATTCCTAAAATCTTTTGTGTCTTGTTGCGGTACTGCGCGCTTATACGGCTTCGGCACCCGAAATGATCTCGATGAGCTCTTTCGTGATGTAAGCCTGACGCGCGCGGTTGTATTTCAGCGTCAGTTTGGAAATCATATCGCCGGCGTTGCGTGTGGCGTTGTCCATTGCCGTCATACGCGCGGCCTGTTCGCCTGCGGCGCTATCCAGCAGCGCGCGGAAAACCTGTACGGACAGGTTGCGCGGCAGCAGGTCGGCAAGGATGCCTTCCTCGCTCGGCTCGAATTCATAAAGCGCCTTGGCGGTATCATCCGCGGGAGCTTTGTCTTCGGCTTTTTCTTCGGTCTGTTCGACCGACAGGGGGATGAGCTGATAGGCGCTCGGCACCTGACGGATAACGGATTTGAACTGGTTGTATACCAGCGTGCAGACGTCGAACTGGCCCTGCTCCAGCGCATCCAGGATGTAATCCGACACCAGCGCCGCATCGGCGAAGGAAAGATGCTTGCGGCCAAGGTTTTCGAAGGTCTTGACGATTTTATCGCCATGGTCGCGCTTGAGCGCGGCAGCGCCCTTGCGGCCGACGCAAACCAGTTTCACGGTTTTGCCGGAGGTCACCAGTTCGCGGATTTTCAGACGCGCGAGACGGATGATCGAGCCGTTGAAGCCGCCGCACAGGCCGCGGTCGGACGTGATAACGACGAGCAGCTGCACATCGTCCTTGCCCGTGCCAGCCATCAGAACCGGCGCGCTGCTGCCCATATCGAGATTGGCCACCAGACGGCCCAGCATGCCCGACATGCGCGAGGCATAGGGCTGGCTAGCTTCGGCCTGCTGCTGGGCGCGGCGCAGCTTGGAGGCTGCGACCATTTTCATGGCCGACGTGATCTTGCGCGTGGATTTCACGCTCGCGATCCGGTTTCTGAAGTCCTTCAAACTGGGCATTGCTGTCTACAACCTTGTATCCGTGTTGAGCGTTCTATCAGGCGGCCTTTTTGGAGCCGACGAAGGAGCCGGAGAATTCCTCGAGGAATTTCTGCAGCGCGACTTTCGTCTCGTCGCTGATTTTCTGCTCGTCGCGGATGGATTTCAGAATGGCCGGCGCCTGCGCACGGATAGCGCTGAGCATTTGCGCCTCGTACTTGTTGACGTCGGAAACCGGCAGCGCATCAAGATAACCGTTCACGCCGGAGAAAATCGACACGACCTGCTCTTCGAAGGGCAGCGGGCTGAACTGCGGCTGTTTCAGAAGCTCGGTCAGACGCTGGCCACGCGCCAGAAGTTTCTGGGTCGAGGCGTCGAGGTCGGAGGCGAACTGTGCGAAGGCTTCCATCTCGCGGAACTGGGCGAGGTCGAGCTTGATCGTACCGGCAACCTGTTTCATCGCCTTGGTCTGCGCGGCGGAACCGACGCGCGAAACCGACAGACCGACCGAAATCGCCGGACGGACGCCTTTGTAGAACAGGCCGGTTTCAAGGAAGATCTGGCCGTCGGTGATCGAGATCACGTTGGTCGGAATGTAGGCGGAAACGTCACCGGCCTGCGTTTCAATGACCGGCAGAGCGGTCAGAGAGCCCGCGCCCATCGCATCGCTGAGTTTCGCAGCGCGCTCCAAGAGGCGGGAGTGCAGGTAGAATACGTCGCCGGGGTAAGCTTCGCGGCCCGGCGGGCGGCGCAGCAGCAGCGACATCTGGCGGTAAGCAACGGCCTGTTTGGACAGGTCATCGTAAATGATGAGCGCGTGCATGCCGTTGTCACGGAAGTATTCGCCCATCGTGCAGCCCGTGTAGGGCGCGAGGTATTGCAGCGGCGCGGGTTCGGACGCGGTCGCGGCAACAACGATGGAATATTCCATCGCGCCGTTTTCTTCGAGCGTCTTGACGAGCTGGGCAACCGTGGAGCGTTTCTGGCCGACAGCGACGTAGACGCAGTAGAGCTTTTTGCTCTCGTCGGTGCCTTTGTTGATTTCTTTCTGGTTGAGGATGGTGTCAACCGCAATCGCCGTTTTACCGGTCTGGCGGTCGCCGATGATCAGTTCGCGCTGGCCGCGGCCGATCGGCACGAGCGCGTCGAGCGCCTTGATGCCCGTCTGCATCGGTTCATGTACCGATTTACGCGCGATAATGCCGGGCGCTTTCACGTCCACGCGGCGGGTTTCTTTCGCCTTCAGCGGGCCTTTGCCGTCGATGGGGTTGCCCAGCGCGTCGATAACGCGGCCCAGCAGTTCCTTGCCGACGGGGACGGACACGATTTCGCCGGTCTGGCGGACGGTGTCGCCTTCTTTAATGTCGCGGTCGTCGCCGAAAATAACCACACCGACGTTGTCGGTTTCGAGGTTCAGCGCCATACCTTTAATGCCGTTCGAGAATTCGACCATCTCGCCGGCCTTGACGTTGTCGAGACCGTAAACGCGGGCAACGCCGTCACCGACGGACACGACCTGACCGACTTCGGCAACGTCTGCCTCGGCGCCGAATTTTTCAATCTGGCTTTTCAGGATGGAGGAAATTTCAGCTGCGCGGATTTCCATGATTACGCTACCTCTTTCATTTTCTTTTGATCGGATGTGTTGTTGCTGCTTTTGAGCGCGCGGTGCAGGCGCTCGAGCTTGGTCTTGACGGAACTGTCGATAAGGCGGGAGCCGACGCGGATCACAAGGCCGCCCATGATGGCCGGGTCGACAGACAATTTGACTTTGACGTCAACGCCGAGCGCTTTTTTGAGGTTCGCCGCGATGCGGTCGATCTGCCCCTGATCCAGCGCCTGCGCGGCGGTGACATCGGCGGTCATTTCGCCTTTGTGCGCGGCAATCATGTCCTGCACGGCATCAATCACCAGCGCGAGCACGCCAAGGCGGCGTTTCAGCGCCAGCGTACCCAGCAGCTGCGTGGTGGCAGGCGCCAGCTTCAGATGCGCGGCAAGCGCGCGCAAAGCCTCTGCCTGCGCTTCGCGGCGCAGCGTCGGGTTATGCATGAAGGAAAGAACCTCGCCGCCTGCATCCAGCAGCGCGCCAAGGGTTTGCATGTCGCGGCCGATAACATCGAGCTGCGACTGTTCTTTCGCCAGCTCGAAAAAGGCGGTGGCGTAGCGTTTTGCGGTGTCCTGGTTTCCTGTGCGGGAAGCCACTGTCAACCCCTTTCAAAAAATCACGTTTTTCCGCGTGCGCGGTACTTATCTACGTCTTCGTGCGGGGATTTAACATGACTCGCCCGCGCGATGCAACTGAATCCCGCGCCATTCCTTAAAAAATGCGGCGAAAACGGCCACCCCGCCCAAGGCCTTGAAACCGCCGCCGAAAAAACCCCAAAACAAAACCGCCCCTGCGCACGGCAAGGGCGGTTTTGTTTTTCGTAATATCAGGATTTACTTCAGATGCGTTGCCGACTTCTGAACAAGCGTTTCGGCGGTAGAATCACTGCCAAAAATTTCCAGAAGCTCGTCGTTGTCGGACATCAGGTAAATATAGCCCGAATGATCCATCAGGTAGTTCTCTGCATCTTCGCCATCGGCCTTGGCCGCATAAACCTTGTAGATGCTCTTGATATGCTCCACCTGCTCGTCGGTGCCGGTCAGACCGACCACGCGGCTGTCGTAGTCCGCCAGATATTCTTTCAGGCGGGCGGGCGTGTCGCGCTTGGGGTCGGTGGTAACAAAAATCGGCTGCAGCTTGTCTGCATCCGCGCCCAGTTCTTTGAGCGCTGCGCCGATTTTATCCAGCGCTGCCGGGCAGATATCGGGGCAATGGGTGAAGCCGAAGAACACCAGCTTTTTCTTGCCGGGCCACGATTTTTCGGTGACGGCATTGCCGTTGTGATCGGTCATGGTGAAAGAGCCGCCCACGCTGGAGCCCGCAACTTTCTGGCCTTCCGGCGCGGCAGCCGCGGCTTCTGCGGCAGCTTCCGCAGCAGGCGCAGCCGTTTCTGCGGGTGCGGCATCCGCGGCAGCGGTTTCAGCGCCTTCGGCCGCGTCGGCGGCTTTATCAGCTTTGTCATCGCCATAAAGCGCATCCAGCGGGTCGGGCATATCGGGGGCGCCTTCAACGACCGAGCTTTCGCGCGGACGCTCGCCCACGGGGGCGGGTTTGATATCCAGCGCCTGCTGCTGCTGTTCGGTCAGCTGCACAGGCACGGGTGCGTTCTCGCGGGACTGGAACCAGGCCAGCGCCGCGCCCATCGCAAACGCGATCAGCGCCAGTACGGTGAATTTAAGGATGCTTTTCATATCGCTATCTCCGGCAAGGGGTGAAATCAGGTTCAGATATAAGCGCGCGGGGCTGTGTAAATCAAGCACTGCCTTGTTCAATCAAACAAGCTGCTGGCATAAATGCACGGCCGCACGGTTAGTTCCCCGCCTCTTCTCCCGCTTCGGCGGCGAAACGGGCCAGATAGTCCCGCATATAATCCGCACGGCGCGCGCCTTCGGCACGGCCGGCAGCGGTTTGCAGGGTTTCCGCGGTTTTCAACAGCTTAACAAAAAAATGGTCGATGGTTTGCGCCTTGTCATCCGGTGCGCGCCGCGCGGCAAGGATATCGCCATCCTGATAAAACGGCCGCGAGAGCAGCGCCCCCACGGTAAAGCAGCGCGCAATGCCAATAGCACCAAGCCCATCGAGGCGGTCGGCATCCTGCACGATTTTCGCCTCGGCCGTTTCTGGCGCAATCCCTGCGCTGTAGCTGTGGGCGGCAATCGCGTGATGGATGGCATCCAACAGCGCAGCGTCATAGCCCATATCGCGCAGCATCACAATCGCGGCATCGGCGGAAAGCCGCGAGGCCTCGGCGCGGCGCGGGTCATTCTTGGCGATGATCACGCAGTCGTGAAACCATGCGGCGGGTTCGACCACGCGGATATCCGCGCCCTCCGCCGCCGCCAGTTTACGCGCCATGCGCACGACGCGGCGGATATGCAGAATGTCATGCGACGGATCCGACGCGGGATAGAGCGTGATTGCTTTTTGTTCAAAGCGTCCCTGCCATTCCGTGAGAGAGAGACCCGCTACTGCCGCCGCATGATGCATGGTATTTACCTTGTTTGAGAATCTGCGCTGCATGCTAGCCCAGAAAAGCCGCAAAAGAAACAGGCGCCCCTGCGGACGCCTGTTTGCAAAAAGAAATAAAAGCTTATCAGTCTTTCGCCTTGGGCGGCATGATGCAGGCGACGGGGCGCATCACGCGGGAGGTTTCGGTTTGCAACGTCACCTCGTAGCAGGTGGTGGAGGTAATATATTTGCCGCCCGACTTGCCGGAGATGACTTTTTTATATTGTCCGGTGGTTTCGTCGTAGAAAACATCCTTGGGCAGCGGCGGACCTTGACGCTTTTCGGCCTCCTTGCGGGCGGCGCGGGCGGCGCGATATTCCTCGCGGGTTTGCGGGCGCTTTTCTTCGGCCTTTTGCGCAGGCGCCGCGCCGGAACCATCACCACTGCCGAGCATGTTGGCAATCCCCGAATAAACGGGAGAATGCTGCTGATCCGTCGTCGTGGTCTGCGCGGCAGCAGGCAGAGCCAGAAAAACCGTCATCACAACGGCAAGGGATGCGGAAAACAAAGGCGCACGCATGGGATTAAACTCCTTGAAAACAGATATTTCCATTATACCACGAACGCCGGCACCCCGTCCCTGTTCCCGCCCGAAAATATTTTATTTTGCAGGCAAAACAGGCCGCTAGACGCCCCCTAGAGCAGGCGGGCGCCGTTTTCGACCTTGCCGTCGGCGAAAACCAGCACGGTTTTCCCCTCCGTATCGTCAACGCCGGTTGTCAAAACTTCGGACATCAGCGGGCCGATTTGTTTGGGCGGAAAATTGACCACGCAGAGCACCTGCCGGCCGACCAGTTCTTCGGGCGTATAGCGCGCGGTGATTTGCGAGGATGATTTGCGCACGCCAATCTCCGGCCCGAAATCGATTTTGAGTTTATAGGCGGGCTTGCGCGCTTCGGCAAAGACCTCCGCCTCGACAATCGTGCCGAAGTGAAGGCCGACCTTCATGAAATCCTGCCAGGTGATCGTTTCCATGTTTTATTCCTGTTTTTATTCTTTGGCATCGCCCCAGATGGCGTCCAGCTTGCGGTCGCGGCCGCAGCCGATGCGGTAGCTTTTATACGAAAACGCGTTCTTTTTGTAGTATTCCTGATGATATTCTTCGGCCGCGTAAAACGGCATCATCGGGCGGATGAACGTGGCGACTTTCTTGCCCAGTTTTTTTTCGGCCGCGGCCAGCGATGCTTCGGCGGCTTCTTTTTGCGCATCGCCGTCATAGAAAATCCCCGCCGCATACTGGCTGCCCTTGTCGCAGAACTGGCCTTCGGCATCGAAGGGGTCGACATTGCTCCAGAAAATTTTGAGCAGCGTGTCATAGCTGACCCGCGCAGGATCAAACACCACCTCGACGACTTCGATATGTCCGGTTGTGCCGGTCGATACCTGTTTGTACGTCGCGGTTTCCGCGCTGCCGCCCATGTAGCCGGACGTGACATTGATGACGCCCGCTTGAGAGTCAAATTCGGATTCCATGCACCAGAAACAGCCGCCCGCAAAAACCGCGCGCGCGGTTTGCGGCGCGGGCTCTATCCTGTCCGCCTGCACCGCGGCGGGCGCCGCCAGACAGAACGCCAGAAACCCCAAAGCCTGTAAAATACGCTGCATATGCACACCCCCTTTTTATTAGTTGCCGGTTTTTAATATAGGGCATGACCTGCCTTTCGTCCTGCCCCTTGCGCAGGGCCTGACCTTTCAAGGGGATAGCCATAATATTGACAGGGCGTGCAATCCGGCATAGCGTGGCGATGTCACCTTACATTCGGAGTTTTCGATTATGCCCTTTTTCTCGCAAGGCGCGCCCGCCGCGACGGATGATGTTATCCAAGGCGAAAAATACAAACTGGCCGGTATCAGCGTGCATCAGAAAGGCACGCTCGTGCAGGTCTTCGCCAAATTCGCGCGTATCAATGACAGCCTTGCCGATATCGTGGCCACGCCCGCGCGTCCCGCGCCCAAGGAAGGCGCCGCGCCCGATTTCCTCCAGCCCCTGCCGCGCGGCATGATGATGCCGAGCCTCTCCGCCGATGACATCACCACCGCCATCGTCGGCCGCAAGGACCTCGCCCACGGCCCCGCCGAATGCTGCGGCGAAAGCCTGATGGACACCGACGGCGTCATCAAAGATCTCGGCCCGCAAAAACTCGCGCAGGTACTCGTCAAAATGGGCGAAGTCCGCAAACACGTGCTGGAGCAAGGACAGATGACCTTCGTGCCTGTGCTGAAGCATGTGCCGAAGGGGTAGGGCTCTGCAAAAAATCTCTTTGACCTCAATCAACTGAAACTGCTTAATTTTTCTAACTAGATTGAAATGAAAAAAATCGTACTCACAATTGATAACTCATTTCAAATGATGCCTCCAATTATTGGGGCACTAAAAAACATAAACTCACCTTATCACTCAAAGAAAAATCTTCCACACCCTGAAATTCTGATTTCTTCAAAATGGAAAGAGCTTGTTAAGCGCATAGATACTTTTCTGAACACCTATGATACATACGACAAGCTTGTGAGAACAAAATTTCCCCGCTACCCTCATAGCCTTCCAAAAAACAGCTTCCCAAATCTTGAAGATGTCCTGAACTCATACAAAAATATTCTTTATGACAGTACGGAACTTCTGGAGAAACTATACACCGACTTGAAAGCGTGTCTGCTTACTGAAGAAGAGATATCAAAATGGAGCAATCCTCCCAAAAAATGGCGGGACCATCCAAGCATTGTTTGCAACAGATTAAAACACAATCACAACTTATTGGTGCCTGTAGAAGGCTATTATCAGTTCGGGATTGTCCGAGGCTATGGAGTTTGTCACTACGTTAATGATTGTATTATACACAACGAGAACATTCACCCCGATAAAATTCCTTTTTCCTTCGGAACTGATCTACGGCGTATTTTGGCTCACATATATCTAGCCGCAGATTGGTGCACTACTCAAATCAAGATGACTATACCAAACTCAAACGCTTCTTTTCAAATTTCTCCGCCAAGACCAGAGGATGAAGCATTTCTTCAAAGTGTCTCATCTTTTATGCCACTTACTTTTCATCATAGCAACCGCAGTACCAATATGCCGATCTTCAAATATGAGAACCAGAGGCTAACTATTTGCAATACAGGTGGCTCTATAATACCCACAGGTTCAGGAGTGATAAGCACGATTATCAACGGAGATGGGCGAACAAGAACATTCTCTTTTTTTTAGTATCTGTCCTCGCCTACCAACACTAAAAAAGACAAGAATGGCGTCCCCGATAGGATTCGAACCTACGACCTAGCGTTTAGGAAACAACGTGTACCATATCTATCTATTTGATATTAAGATAAAATATTTTATTTCTCCTTAAAGTGTGTAAGGAAGTGTGTAAATTTTGAGTGATTCGGGAGGACTGGCCTCCCCGACTGGATTCGAACCAGTGGCCTGCAGTTTAGGAAACTGCTGCTCTATCCAGCTGAGCTACGAGGAGAACATCGCCTATCGTAGCCTATACTACTGTCTGGACAATAATTTACAAAGAAAATGAGACGCCCGGAAGTGGGCGTCAGTGGTAGATACGAAATTCACGAGCAATCCATCGGGATTTGAACCTGCGGCCTTCAGGTTATGAGCGCAGCCTAGAGCTTCTTAACTATCTGATATTTCAACACGAAATACCTTTCCATACTTATACGTGCAAGTAACCGTGTAAGTCAAGCTTTCAGGTTTTGGGTAAGTAAAAACCTGAAGGTCGTAGATTTTGGGGCGTGAAAGCACAAAACCTGAAGGCCGTAGATTGCGTTATACGTCCCGCAAAAAACACCCGCCTAAATAAATATTTCGGAAATACTTTTTACACCCAAAGCATCGCTTATTGTCTCGTCAATTTTATCGGCGGTAGATGGGGCAGATTGCACGTCCGCATCAACCCTAAAAAGGCACGCTAACAAGTGACACCGTAAAAGCGTACGCGCCTTAGCCCTGTCATAGCACTCTTTGTTATCAGCCACAGACAATACGTCTAGATGGTCTAAATATTTTTCTGTTGCCTTTAGCCAATTTGCGCCATACATCGCAAAGCCAGACGAAGGCACAACATCCATCATTAGAGAACTAAAATTTAGCGCAAAATCTTTAAAAAAACCCGAATATCATCTTGTTGCCCTGACAGCTTAACCTCTTTGAGAGCAGCATGAACATCAGATAAGGCCATTTTTCTAAGCATTGGTCGTTGTTTTTTTTGCAAAAGATGGCATAGGAACAGAACCCTTCGATAAAAACGTGGTTAAAAAATTCCCACCCCACTGGGATGTCAATTAAGGCCACAGACCTATGATCTGCCTCGAAACGAAAAGTCATTTTCCCTCATTGATAATAGACAATTCTTCTTCGCCTATAAAACCAATTGTTGGGGTGAGGCCGTAAGCGTCAAAGCCTTTAACTTCAATTCCATTCTTTTTAGCGTATTGGATTAGGCCTTTTTGAATATCACTAAAAATAAAAACAAAGAAGAAAATTAATTCGTGCAGTTGTTCTGTTTCCAGATGGATACGGTCACCTACGCGGTAAGTTTCCCTTTTCGTTTCACCAAGCCAAGTTATAGTGATTTGAGCATACTCACCCCCACTGAATGGCTTACGGACTTTATAATAGGGCACTTTTTTACCGCCATGACGTTTGTGAAGATGGTAGGAATTTTTCGGCCATTGAATTTCAACAACCCCCCTTTTGGAATCACAAAATTTACGTTGAACTACCCCGTCAAAATGAGCAAAGATGTTTCGCGCTTTATACAGGCTGGTTATTGATTGGCGATGAGGCTCAGCTAGTCTAATTTTTGCTTCTCTCCCAAGTAGCCGTAGCCTGTCTCTCAGGTCACTCTTTTCAAACTTGTCTACCTCTTCCCGGATGCTCTGGACTTGAGCCAATCGAATAGGATTCGAGGCATATTTGTTAATAAGGCAGAACTCATACACCTGTAGAAGATAATAATGCAGAAATTCACACAGTTCCCGCATTACTTGATTACTAACCCATGCATTCATAGCGGCATTTAGGGATTGGAGGGGTTCGCCTGTTAATTCTTCATAATCGTAGAAGGCTACACGAATCCGTTCACTTACAGGCGGAGAAGGCTTAAAGTTAGCGGTACTATTAACCGTTGCTGCCGTATCTATGAAGTAAGAAAGCCGAGCAAGCCTACCACTAGAAGCATGGTAAATCGCTTCGATATTATGAGCGGCAGCCCTTTTATCCAAATCGTATTCGATGACCGCATCACCTCTGATGTTTTTAGGAGTACTACTTTCTAACCACTCTAAAATATCAATTAAATAAATGTCTCTTACCATCGCTCAATAGCCTTTATGTATTGGGATATGCCGTAGAAGTCTATAATTCATCCCTCTCTGCTCCTGTTTCTTCAAGATCCTCGACAACCGTGGTAAGCAGAATATCTTCCACCGCATGAGGAGCAGCTACAACTTCCACGTTCTTGAGTCTCTTCTCCACCGCTCTAGTACGTGTGCCAGCCTCTTCGACGGTTTTCTGAGCCGTTTGAAGTTGCTTCCTGAGCTTGTCCAAAACATCCCCATATTTCCTGAACTCCGCCTTTGCTTCGCCAAGAACCTGCCATACTTCGCTGGATCTTTTTTCAATAGCCAAGGTTTTGAAGCCCATTTGTAGACTATTCAATAAAGCGGCTAATGTTGTCGGCCCCGTAATCACAACCCTGAACTTCCCCTGAATGTCATTGACTAACCCCGTCATTCTTATGGCTTCAGCAAACAACCCCTCAGTAGGAAGGTACATGATAGCGAAGTCAGTGGAATGCGGTGGATGAATATATTTATCGCTAATAATTTTCGCCTGAGATTTGATGGCTCTTTGCAGCGCAGCTTCAGCAACAGAAATTTCCTCGGCAATGCCGCGTTCTTGGGCCGCAAGAAGCCTTTCATAATCTTCATGGGGGAATTTTGAGTCTATAGGTAGGTAAACAGGCGTACCATCCTCTTTCCCCGGAAGACGTATTGCAAATTCTACGACCTCGCCAGAGCTCGGCCTGATCTTCACGTTTGTCTCAAACTGGTCTCTCGTCAGCATGTCTTCTAAGAGCATAGCAAGCTGCACCTCACCCCAGGCACCTCTTGTCTTAACATTTGTCAGGACGCGCTTCAGGTCTCCGACCCCTGTTGCAAGAGATTGCATTTCCCCAAGCCCTTTATGCACAAGCTCAAGCCTGTCACTGACAATCTGAAAGGATTCCCCAATTCTCTTTTGAAGGGTTTCTTGTAATTTTTCGTCAACAGTGAGTCGCATTTGCTCCAATTTGGCTTCATTGTCCTTCCGCAGCTGGTCAAGGTTTTTATTCAAGGTTTCCCTCATTGCGTCTTGCTTTGTACTATTAACCTCTGTGAGTTCCTGAATAGTCTTCGTCACACCAAGCAGCCCGCGCTCTTGCGCGTCTCGTGCCTCTTTCTGTTTTGTTTCTATAGATTCTTTCAGAGCGTTTTGTTTCGAATTATTGGTTTCGATAAGCTCTTTTAGAGTACCTGTAACGCTCAGAAGCGCTTGCTCCTGATTCTCTCGCGCTTCTTTCTGCGCTACCTGCATTTTCTCGGCATGGTCTTTGATAATATTGTGCGTTTTTTCGATTTGCTTTGACTGCGCTTCGCTAAACGAGTCCGTTGATCTCTTTAAGGTCTGCTCAAGCTGCTCTCTACCCTCTATTGTTTCTTTTCTAAAGGCAGAAATCTGATTGGCCTGTTCTTGGGTAAAAGAAGAAAATTTTGTATCCATCTTTTCAGACAGGCTGGTTAACCTCCCCTCAATCAGGGCATTCTGGCTTCCCAAAGTTGAACGTATCTCCTCACGAAGGGCCCTTGCCTCCTCACGGGACGAGGAATCGATCTGCTTTAGCAAAGTTTCAACACTCGCCAGATGCACAGATATATCTGAGTTTTTTCCCTGCCGCGCAGCACGAAAAGCAAGCACTGAAGCAAACGTTGAAAACAGACCTAGGATCAGAATTCCAAAAAGAATATACGGGGTTGCGGCTGCCATTTCACGCCCTCTCTCCAAGTACAGTTAGAAACGATATATTCCCTTATTTTATTAGCGAATACTTCTTCTTCCAATCCTCGTCACTCATCAGCATGGAGAGCGTAACGGACTTTTTCACCCCATCCGTAACATCCACCTCGCCGGATTTCATCAAGCTGGCGTGATATTGCGAAAGCAGGTCGAAAAGCCTGCCTTTGTATTCCGTGTCGTCGTTTCCTTTAAGCTGCAATCCCTTAGTTTCGAGAACCAGAAGTTTTGATTTGTTCACAAAGACTACAAAGTCGGGATATACCTTGTTCCGTTGCCAGCCTTGCAGGGCGTAGTCCTGCTTGGCAACCATCCTGTGCCAGCAATCAATTGTGTTGTCCTCGGATAGGTACAGGGCAAATTCTTTTTCAAGTCCGTTGAAATCTTTCTCGAAGACAAATTCGAAGAGGCTGTTTTCCACGGGCGTATTGTCACGCTTCACCAGCTTACGCTCGCTCTTTTTTGCCAGCGCGGTTATTTCCTGCAAAATCTCGAAATTCAGCTTCTCGGTGCCGCTGGTCATGAGGCGGAAAGTAATGTCGCCGTCTTTCAGCTTCTGCCGGAAAAGGTTTTCGGACATAGCATGTACAGTTTTCTTCAGCTCTCGCTTCATGCTCTCGATAAGGTAAAGTCTGCCCGCATATATCTGATCGTCGTCAAAACCTCTCTTCTTAAGAGTGGAGACAGTATGAAGAAGAATACGGCTGGCCTGCCAAGGATTGGGGATAACGTCGAGTAACTGCCGCGTCAGAAAAGAAAAATCAATCCTGCGTTCAAAAACAGCTTCTTCCTTTACCGTTGTGGCCGTGAGGTCGAATGCCCCTTGTGCATCCTTGCCATCTTTGGCCTTCACATCAATGCGTGTTGTCACGATTTCAGGCAGGTCTTTGTTATCCAGGAACAGGCCAACATCATAGACGATGCTTTCCCAATCAATAGTGGCCAGAATATCCCGCTCGTAAGAGATTTCACGCCATGATTTTCCCTCCCTGTACAAAACCTGAGGAAGAAAGATTTTCATGCCCTTGAACTTCTTGCGGCGGTGGACGGTCACGCTGACAGGTAAATCCACATCGTCGTCTTGTGTTTGCGCGTCCGCCGCCCTGACAAACTCGCCGAGCCCCGTCATGCCTTCCTCTTCTAATCCTTTACGAACTTTCTCTACGGCTTCATCCACTTTTTGGTCGAAAGTGAAAACATAGCATTCGTTCAATGCGGGGATTGAGGTTGAAAGTGTTTCCGGCTGACGCAGAATGCGGCCTATCATCTGTGTGAGAGCCGTCTGAGCCGTCGTCTTGTCAAGTAAAGCGAGGATGTAAGCGAAGGGGCAATCCCACCCTTCCTGCAAAGCCTCTTTTGTAATGATGTAACGCACTGGGCAAAGTGCATCCAGCAGGTCCTCGTTGCCGATCTCGTCTCTTTCGGATGTCTTAATCCTAATCTGCTCTTCCTTGATGGAAAGCCTGTTCATCAAAAAATCCTTGGCATCAAGCGCATGGATTTTCTTGCCATCCCGCTTGTCCTTGCCCGTGCGTTCCACGCGCACAACCATGATGGGCCGTATATATCGCCCGTCAGTCTCCTGAAGTTTTCCGGCTTTCTTTTCAAGCTCCTGAAGCTTGTTGTGGGCGCGGGTCAGAGTATCCTGCCAGTCTGTTTTCGCAGCATTGCTGATATTGATGGGCAGTTTAATCATCTGCTCGTTCTTCAGGTCAACACCGGACACATCCACCAGCACGTTGCTGACAAGGTGTTTGGCATTCGGGGTGGCTGTCAATTCAAGAATGAACGATGGATTGAACCCGCTCAGACTTTCTCGCGTCTTGTCGGAGTAGGCTTTATGTCCTTCATCAATGACGATGATAGGGCGTTTCATCTTTAGGACGTTTTCAAGGCTGTGCTTGATAACCGTGGAAGCGCCAACGCTATCCAAGGCTATGTCCACGCCCAAAGTATATTTCAGGTCTTTGTACTCATCCATCAAGGCACGATTGGCGGTATAATCATCCACTTCCGGGAAGAAACTGGAATATTTCCCCGCATCCCGAAAAATCTTGAAGAAGTCGTTCGTCGTACGTGCCGCCGCAAGGCGTACCAGCATGACGCAAAGGTAATTCTCTGTATCCTGCTGCGTGAAAGAGTCATCCTTTTCCAACATTTTGACGCGCCCGCCTGAAGCGCGCTCCAAAATCTGGCGGTATGGGTGCATACGGTTAGAAAGCGCCTTCCAAGTTTGGCGATAAATCTGCACGGAAGGTACTACCCACAGGACAAGCCCTGTCTGCCTGCGGAAAAGGTCGGTCTGGATACGTCCGATGCCTTCCGCCCCGAGCAGGGTTTTCCCACCGCCCGTAGGCACCTTGAAACAAACGTGCGGCACAGGTCGATCAAGCGCATCATGCCGCACCACCCATTCCGGTACGATCAGGCCGTGACCGCTCTTAAACCTCGGCAGGGTGCCTCTCGCCTTAAGCGCGTTCCATGTGTTCTTGGCGTAGTCGTTCAAACCTGCTGAAATGTCTATTCCGGCGTCTGTGAGGGCTTTCACCGCTTTTTCAGACTTATCTTTCTCCGCTCGCATGACGGATAGAAAATCATCGAAGCGCTCAAGAACTTTGCGCTGATATTCCTTCAACTCCATTACTTTTCTCCGCCGTCTTTTTTATCGTCTTTTTTCTTACGGGACTTTTTAGGAGGAGGAAGTTTTTGAATGGTCTTATCGAAGTCGCTGACCATTTTAGCATCCTGAATCTTGCGATATTTATCAAATTCACGCTGTGCATGGTCTTTCGCTGCTTCCGCCGAAACCGTGCCGGCATTGCGAAGAATGTCCTTATCGTTCAACTCAAGGAAGCCGTGTAGCTTGTCAATCCACGCCTGCATGGTCATGGGCTTACGGCTCTTGGCCTGTTCCTCGGCGAAAGAAAGATACTGGTCTACGATACGGTTGAGAGAGCCTATTTCATCTTCCGTCAGGTAGTTCTTTGCGATTATCGCATCCGAACGTTTAGGCGTTTTATCCTTGAAAACGGTCATGCCAGAATATGGCTTGTTGCCGTCCGCACGTTGCACAATCATCTCTGCCGCCGTCATTCCGTGTATGGCATAATGAAATTTGTTCTGCACGGTTGCGAAGAAATTCTGCGTCAGAGGGTGCTTGGCATCATAGTCGATGCTAGTGGCGTATATGTCGGTGATCTTCTGGTAGAACCGCCGTTCAGATACGCGGATAGCTCGGACACGCTCGACGAGTTCATCAAAGTAATCGTCCGCTGGGCCGTTCTCCAGCCTCTCGTCATCCATGACGAAGCCCTTGACGATGTACTCCTTCAAGCGCTCCGTAGCCCATCGGCGGAATTGCACACCCCGGTGAGAGCGGACGCGATAACCTATGGCCAGTATCATATCGAGGTTGTAAAATGCGATTTCCCTTGAAACCTCGCGCTTTCCCTCGATTTGAACTATTAGGAAATTCCGAAGAGTTGACTCTGTGGATAACTCCCCGTCCTCATAGATATTCTTGATATGCTCGTTAATCGTAGGGATAGCTTTATCATATAATTCAGCAATTTGCGCTTGATTCAGCCATACCGTACCGTCCTGCAAAAGCGTCTGGACGCGGGTTTCGCCATCTTCGGTCTGATACAGGATGATCTCTGAACGGTTCTCCACAAGCTTAATCCCCCACGACTCGATGGATGGCATAGGGAAGCTGGCAGAAAATAATCCCCATGTCCGTCAGCTCCTTCTGCCCCATGAATTTCTGCGTGGCGAAGACAAGAGATTTCTTTTTACTGTCCTTGCGCGATTTCGTAATACGCTCAGCCAGCGGCATGTTAAGCGCGGATTCGTTTGAGCGAAGGTATTTCTCATCCGGCTGGTAAAGCAGGTGAACGCGGTAATGGTCAGTCTCGCCAATAAAGAAGTCTGTTCCCTGTTTGACCTTATCAAGCGTCTGCCCGGTCGCGGTGTAGAAAGCGTAACGCGCAAGTTCTTCATATGAGGGCAGATTATTGCCCTTGAGAAGGTTCTCGATATTTATTTCATTCCCCAAATCACAGTAAGTAAATGAGCCTGTTAGCGGAAGCCTCAGATATTGCTCTGAAGCCTCCTTTACTCCTTCAATATTTAATTTTATTCTCTTGGCTGTTTTCTCTTCAGCATAATCTTCGCATTCCACAAGAATAAATTTAATCTCTTTCTGCTCTTTTTGATTTATAGACAGAACCGCATGGCCGGTTGTTCCTGATCCAGCGAAAGAGTCTAGAACTGTATCACCGCTTTCCGCACCAGATATCTTTACAAGGTACTCAATTAGTTGAATTGGCTTCGGGTATTGGAACTCGAGACCAATGCTCTCAAGATCCGCACGCATTTTCTCTGTGGTTCCCATATTTTGCAAGACGCTGACGATGTTTTTTGCAGCATCCCGCTCCCTATGGTAGTAAACAACTCCATTTTCAGATAAGAAAAATGAAATTTTGTCGCCGTTTTTTTCTTTTATCGGCTTACATTTATTGTCTATAAACGCTTTGAGTTTATTGGCGTTTGCCCATCCAGAAAAAACACGACAAGGTGAGGAAAGCTTACCATTCTTTGCCGCCATGTCGTCAAGCCGGATAGGGTAATCCACAGCATACTTCTTGGTTATATCTCTCGATATGTATCCTAAAGATTCAATTTCAGAAAAAAAGCTTTTAAGCACAGCTGTTTTTTTAAGCATGAGAGAGGCAGTCTTGCATGGGAAACCCGCTGGAAGCTCTATTATGCTCGCTGGATTTTTAGGGCCGTTTTTTGTGATTGAATTCTCTGCATACCCTTTCCAAAGGTTGCTCTCTTTCCTAGTATTAGGATCAACTACGTTTGCAAGGCTGGCTTCCTGAGGGTTCTTGCAATAACTAAGAATATATTCATGGTTGGTTTTAACTTCATACTGGTTATCACTATGGCCAAACGAATGCCAAACAAATTCCGATATAAAATTATCTTCACCAAAGATTTCAGTCATGATTGACTTCAAGCTATGATGTTCATTCTCATCTATACTTATAAAAATGAACCCATCATCCGCTAAAAGCTCCTTGAGCAGCTGAAGTCTAGGCCACATCATGCAAAGCCATTTGTCGTGGCGTTCAAGGTCTTCTTTGTCGACAGGATTAGCCGACTTCTTTAGCCACTCTTTGATAAGGGCAGCATTGACGTTATCGTTATAGCACCATCCCTCGTTCCCGGTGTTATACGGTGGGTCGATGTAGATGCATTTAACCTTCCCCGCATATTTTGGCAGAAGGGCTTTCAGAGCGTGCAGGTTATCGCCGTGGATAATCAGGTTATCGTCCAGATTAGGCGCCTGCCCCTTCACGGGTAGGGACTTCTTGACGTCAATATCCAGCTGTCGGAAAGGAACCGTCAGGTGATGCGCATAAACAAACTGTTTTCCCTTAAAGTCCAATGTGGGCATGGCAAAGTCCTGACACTCGGCGTGAATCGATGAATATTGCTGAATTGTCAATAATATAGATGGTTTGGAACAAAGGGTAAACTGCCTATATTATTGACATAATACGGTCATCGTTTTTGAGCATGATTTAGAGTCGCCTCATTCTCGCCATCTCTGTCTGGACGATCTGCTGGGATAGAGGAAAAAATGAAAACCTTTCATATAATGGGGATAATAAAGAATGCAAAACCTCTACGAGGTTGTCTTCAATTTCATTCGTCCTAGCCGTTGTCCGTAATTCCGCCTCGTTATCTGCACAAGTGTAATGCAATGAAAAATGTCTTCCGCGCTCAACACTATCAAGCCGCCGCCCTGCGAGCCCAGAGTACCGGACGATAAAGTTAATCTCTATGTTATCTTCACTGTATTGCCGCGCCATCCGCGCTGCATACAACATGATTTCCCCGATACGCCAGATAGGCATGGTAATATCGCAGATGGTGGCAGGAGGAAATCTATCCTGAATGCCATCTTCCTCATATCCGCGCATCAGGAAAAACAGGCCTGAAGGATTTGCTCTCCAAAAGTCACAGTGCGCTGCGTCAATATTCAAGCGCTCTACACCCGGCACTCCAAGCCAAGCCTCTATATTGCCATCCACTGGCCGGGGAGTGAATTCGGGCCTTGTTAGACTTACGAAAGGCCCCCATCCTGTGTAACGCGTACGAGATGATTCAGACAATCTCTCTCTTAGTTGGTTCAGGTTCGCAGCAACGGGGACATCGGAGAATGAGAATCCGACTTCATAATGTCCATGCGGCATTCGTGCAGGGCTATCAGCAGGAAGGTCTGCGGCCAAGTGCAGCCACCGTGCCTTTGCTTGCTCCATGAATAAAGTTAGCGCTTCTGTTGCGGTTTCGACAGTGGCGGGGATGGGATGGTGTCCCATGACGATCATTCTGATTGCGTCCAACATGTCCTCTCTGCGGGCTCGCACACACCTCTCCAACAGATTCCTCCACTCCTCGGTCGTGTGGGGCTCTTCGCTTCGAGGGCCAGGTTTGCGGATATAACACCGTTGTGAATGAATAGTGTTATCCTCACAGCCCCGTACACTCATCACAGGAACATGATGCCCGCCCGGAACAACTACAAAGGCGTGTTCATGCGTTGTCTCCGGGTGAACAGCAAATATCAGTTCCGAATGGAACTGAGGGTCACAGAACCTGTAAATGGCTGCATTAATGTCATCTTGATTGTAACGTGGAATTGCTTCGGGTCTAGCCTGTGAAGCTAGAGCTCCATCCGTTCCACCTTCCCTCATACCGAGAACAATTATCCCGCCGCCTTCGTTTGCAAGAGCGATAGCCGCCTTCGCTAAAATCGCTTTGCCCACGTTCCCGTTGGACAAATCTAGCCAGCTTTTGTACTCGACCGTCAGGTTTTCTGACGGCATTGTTAGTAGAGCTATGAGTTCGTTTTGGGTTGGCATAATTTAATTACCACGCTTCGAAAATTCTTCTATCCACTCAAGAATTCTGTCAAGGTCATTTTCCAAAGCCTCCGCAGTAGGTAGTTCTACCGCGATTTCTTCTGACTGAGAGTGCTCGAAACAGGAATATCTCGTCATTAGATCATCAAGCAGAGCGCAGTCTTCTGGTTTAATTTTAGCCAACCGCGGTATCTGCATCGATTGTACGGAGCGCTTAAATCTGGTCACGACCCCACTCAAAAGCTCTGTTTCAAGAGTTTTTTCAAGTAAAATACGGTAACTACTACAAACGGCTCGCATCTTTTCTTCAAACTCAGCAACACTGCCCTCCGATTCAAGTTTCTTTAGCTTGGGCAACTGATTGTTCTTAATCATATTAAAGCCTGACTTTGGCTTCGTTTGGCGCACATCAATCTCAGAAGTAACACCCGCACTCTTGTTAAATCGTGTCAACGTGACAACGGATATATCCACGGAAGACTGCTGGGGCGCCCCCTTCATCTTTGCCGCTGCATCTTCTAGTAGGGCCACCAAAGAGAGACGGTGCGTAAAGACGATAACTTGTCTATCTTGAGCCAGTGCGACCAGACGTGCAGCTACCCTCTCTTCGAACTCCTGATCGAGGGAAGAGATCGGGTCATCAAACACGAAGGGCATCTTTCGTTCTGAACCCGTCATATCTGCTAGGAATGCGGACAGGGCAACGGCTCTAGTCTCGCCTTCACTGAGCACTTTCAGTACAGGATAAGGCCTTTTAATCCCCTCCAAAGAGAGCTTGAAGTTGATTTTGCCTTTCCCTCCCGGCTCGGAAACCGTGCTGATAGGGATTCTTTTCCCTCCCAGTGCCTTGAGCTCGGCTTTGAATCTTTCCTTGTACCCGTCAGCTAGTTCCTGTTCCGCGACTTCCGCCCTTTTCATGCTCAGGGCCTTGGTATTGCAAAGCTTTCCCGCAGCTTCAAGGTATTGAATTTTTTGCAAGCGTTCACATTCTTTTTCTACCTCAGCTTTATGCTGGTGCAGCCATTCCCTGCCTTTCAATTCAAGTAGACGCTCGACCAGCTTGGCACGCTTAGAATCGTCCTGAAGGTCTTTAAGGTTTTTTTCTTCTTGAGCCAGACTGCTATAGATGGTCAAGAGAGCGCCTTGAATGAAAACAGGCTCTTTTTCCTCCCCTACGGGCACAAGAGCCAGCGCACCCCACGATATTTCTTTAAACTCTTGAATATTAACGCTGGCTTTGATCACGGATAAAGCATGCAGCAGTTCCTCATAAATTGTCTCTGCCTCCTTGGTATCTACCTTTAGGGACTCCATTTTGAGCAGCCAGTCTTCCTTAGACGGCAGCGTGGGCAGCGCCTTTACCATCTCAGACAATCCGTCTTCTGCTTTCTGCGCGTCCGTTTCCAAAGAACTTTTTATGAATTTTTCAAAGTTACCCAGTCTCTCTTTTGCGGCAGCATCAAGATCGCTATGGCACAAGACGCACTTGGCTCCATCGTCAAGTGCAGGGAATTCTTTCTTGGGGTATGCCAGCTCTTCCGAGTATGCCTTGGCATGTTGCCAAAGCATTTTCCATGTTTCCTGACCTATCCCATCAAAAGAAGAGGAGGAAAAAACTTTTTCGGCATCTTGACTCGCCGCATGCCTCTTGGCATGTGCGTCCCGCCGCGCCTCCATTACAACAGAGGCATGCGTCTGACAGAATGCCGCCTGTAATACATCGAGCTCTTTTTTGATCACATCCAGTCGCTTCTTTTCCAAGGCAATCTCTGCCAACCTCTTTTGAGGGTCAGTTTGCGTAAGGCTACTTTCCAGTGATATGCGCTCCGCTTCGTCAACTTCGGAAAAGCTGCAAGCGGCTTCAATTGCTTCAACCGATGTAGAACAGGAAAGGCGCTGCAAAAACATATTTGCAGGAGAACCTGCAAGATTGTCAGGCATATCAGGCAGCGCTTTATACAAAGCTTCCTTGCGGCTGGAAAGCTCTTGACTTACCTGATCAGAGATAGTGATGAGTTCGGAGAGAAATTTCATCTTCCGGGGTTCGTAAGTAGCCTCATTCTTTGGCTGAAAGTAAGATTTTGCCGTGTCAGTATCGAAAACATGGACATGCCTAAGTTCGCTGACGGAGCCATTCTTTGCAGACCATGACAGCGCATTGGCCACACCGGAAATCGCTATATCCGCAGAAGGATCAGGCGAAGTTTCAGAAAAAACGTCCGGAAGAAGATCATCTTCTTTTGCTCGGGAACCGCAGATGTGTTTCAACATGCGGGCAAAGCCCGATTTTCCGGAGCCGTTCTGCCCGTAAACAACGGTCATTCCTGCGTGATTAAAGACCAACGAAGCGTCTGCTTTGAGCGCGTTTACCCCCTGAACTTTGTTTATTTTCTCTATCCTGAGAGTATCAGTCGCCGTTACCGGAGAAAAATATCCCCTTGGAACTGTTTCAAAGAGGGCTTCGGTTTTCTGAATTTGCGCCACGCAAAGATCAGCCAAGGCCACCATTTCTGGCTGCGTCGGTAATTGATGACTTTTTAAAAGTCTCGCGGCAGCAGTCTGAAGCCAAGGATGGCGTTGTGAAAGCCACAATTCAAATGTTTCACTGTTTTCTATTGGATTTATGGGCGCTGTTTCAGTCTGCATTTCTAGCCTCTCGCCTTTACTACAAAAAACTAAGGTTCTTACTTATGCTTGGCATCAATTTAGGATCAATAATCAAAGTGGCATTATACAAAACACCGACTTAATCAAAAGCAAAAACATGGTAAGTTCTTGTGCAAATTACGAATTCTCTTACTTTATACAACTGTCTATCCGGCAATTCCTCCGTCATGGCTGACAACCCACAAGAGGCCGTACCGCATATCATGTGGTCGCAGCACCCCTGATACGGGAGCAATCCAGCGGTACGGAGAGGCTACAGGCATGAACTTTTTTTGGGGGGCTGTACACTTGGGCTCTGGGTTTCCGAAGGGGCAGGAACGCCCCTTGGGTCATAGGGGTTTCGGGGAGGCAGCAGGAACGTTCCTCCCTGAACGGGCGGATTGAACAGGCCGTAACGGTTCATGGCCGGAAAGCCAGATGAGGCCATGCCGCATATCGGCGGTCATGGCCTCTGCCACGAAAGCAACCCCAGCGGCGGATATGCCCCAAGCATAGCCACCGCGTTGTGCGGTGCGGAAGTGGCTCGGGGTGATAAACCTCATGCGGGCGAGCATGAGGCTTTGAGGGCGGCTCTGCCCCCTGCTTTTCTCTTTCGGGGAGGGATGCAACGGGAGGGGTAAACAGGCGGCGGTCACGCCGCGGCATTACCCTTCCCTTGCCAAGGTAGGCCTCTAGGACAGATGACGAATCGCGTAGCGAGGCGATGGCTGTCATACGGGGCACACCTTGCCCATCAGCCGCGATGCGGCTCTTCCGCAGGAAATTTTTCTGATTTGAAAAACGTACAAGACTCAATCGGTTGGCGCAAGCCTCTCCGAGATTGCTTCATTTATGAACGGGGCGTTAATTTTTGACTGATAGCCTGAACAGATAACAAACCACGCACAAGCACAAAGGGACGCGCAGATTATTCGCGCATGGGGGAGTGTTACGTGGAGACAGACAAGCCGAAGTATGCCGTGCCGTACTCGTTCCGGATGACCGCCGAGGAATACCAAAGGCTGTGCGCGGCGGCAGGCTCACGGACGATCAGTGATTATATCCGTCGTCAATTATTGGGTAACAATGTTGCCCCGCGTGCATCCCGCCGCCGTCCGGTCGAAGGGGATGAACTGCTCAGCATCATGCTGGCAGAACTGGGACGGTCACGGCTTTCCTCCAATCTCAACCAGCTGGCGCGGGCGGTGAACAGCGGCTCCCTGCCCGTCTCTCCTGAAACCGAAAAAGCCATCTTAGAGGCCTGCGCCGAGATCAAGGCTATGAGTAATAATCTTACAAAAGCGCTCGGGGTCGATTCATGATCTTCTCTGCCAGTCAACGAGCGGGAGCGATGGAACTGGCGGCGCACCTGCTGAACGGCGAAGAGAATGACCATGTGACGCTGCATGAAATTCGGGGATTTCTGGCCGATACGCTGGAGGGGGCATTTCGTGAGATTGAGGCCATTAGCCGGGGTACAAGGTGTCAGAAGTTTCTGTTTTCCCTGTCCCTGAACCCGCCGGACTATGCCGATGTGCCAATTGAGGATTTTGAGGCCGCAATCGAGGAAATCGAGCGCAAGCTGGGGCTACTCGACCAGCCCCGCGTCATCGTGTTCCATGAGAAAAACGGACGCCGGCATTGCCATGTGGTCTGGTCGCGGCTCATGTATTCCGCACACGCAAAGCGGATGATCGCCATTCGGATGAGCCACTTCAAACACAAGCTCATGGAAATCTCGCGTTTTCAGTTTTTGAAGCACGGCTGGAAACTGCCCGAGGGCATGAAACGTGCTGCCGACCGCAGCCCTTGGCATTTAAGCCGTGAAGAACACCGTCAGGCCGTGCGCCTGTCCGAAGACCCCCGCGCCCTTAAAGCCCTGTTCAAGGGCGCATGGGAACAATCCGATACCCTCCAGACCTTTGCCGCCGCGCTGCAAGAGCGCGGCATGCTGCTGGCGCGGGGCGACAGGCGCGGGTTTGTGGCCTTGGACATGGCGGGCGGGATTTACTCCCTCACGCGGTGGATAGATATTGGTACGCGAGAGCTGAAGGCGCGGCTTGGAAAGCCGGAAACCCTGCCGACGGTCGAACAGGCCAAGGCCTTTATGGCCGAGCGTATGGGCGAAAATCTACAGCGATATATCGCTGAATCCAGACAACGCGCCAAAGCCGTCCGCCAGCCGCTCGTTGAAGAAATCCGCGCTATGGCGCTGGCGCAGCGTGCCGAGCGGGCGCGGCTCATAGAAAACCAGCAAAAGCGCTGGGTCGAAGAAACCAAACGCCGCACGGCGCGATTGCCGATAGGCATGAAATGGCTGTGGCAAAAGGCCTCCGGCCAATATCAGAAAATCCGTGCCCAGAACGAAGCGGAAACCAAGGCCTGTTTGGAGCGGGATAGGAAAGAACTACACGCGCTGGTACGCGAGCATCTTCTTGAACGGCAGGAACTGCAAAAAACGGTCAAGGCATATAAAGAGGAACACACGCGCGAAGCCCTCCGTATTCGGCAAGAAGTTGCAAAATACGTTTCCACGGCAACCGCGCCGCCGCAAACCGTTAAGCCTGTTGAAACTGTGCAAATTGCGGCGCAAATGGCAGAGATTGAAACCAAAATCGCCGTTCTGTCCGGCAGCATCACGATGTTGCAATCCGCTCTTGAAAGCGCCCTCATATCCGATGATATGCGGGCAGCTATTCGACGGATGATAGAGCGCACCCTTGAAACACTGCATATCAAGGCCGCCGAAGAAAAGGAATACCAAGAAAAACGGCATGAAAAAGAAGTCGTCGAGAAGCAAGCCCAGCTTAACCAATATATCCGTCAATATGCGGAACTACAGGTCAAGCAAGAGGAAGAAAAACGCAAAATAGAAGCAAACAGGCAATTTTACACCGTTGTCCTGCATATGAACTATGCGCTCAACGGCCTCCCCCGCTGGCAGGTTAGCGTCATGTCACCGCCACCTGAAAAGCGGCTCGATGAAACCGCCTACGTTGCCCGTATCCAGCAGCTCAAAAACCGCGAACTACTACATACCATCACGGCAACAGAACGGCCAAAACCCGTGATAGAGCCGGAAACCGCCGTGCCCAACCTGCGTCAAAGCGTGCTGGAAGCCAAAGAAATCCTGCGCCGTGCAGGGCTTCAACCGGGCGACGATAACAGCCCCACGGCAGCACCAGTACGTATCCGCATGACGGATGCGCCCGTGCTCAATTGTAACTTAAAATCTGGACTCTAAATTGGGAATTGAGCAAAAACCAGCAAGACTCTACTCCAAGTCGGGCTAGTTATTGGGAGCAAGTCACTCAGTCGCCCGCCGAAAAAAATAAAACGAGAGCCGCGTTAGGCTTTAAGTCGTGGGATCTTGTCACGGCAGCCTACTAGGCTTAAAATGCTGTTAGGGCAGGGCTGACGTTAGTGAGTTAAGTTGAAAATCCCGTTCAAAGTATCTTTTTATCGTGGGCGCGTCTTTTTATATTCGGCAATGCTATGCACGTGATTGGAATGACTGTTCGAACAGTGCAAATAGAAGTAATTTCCTCGATTAGTTCTTGAAGGATTTTTTTCTCGAAATGGATTCGCCAATCTTCTTCGCTTATCATCGTTGCATTTTCATACCATTCTTTTGTGCCATTTGATCGCTCTATCGCGGGCTCACCATCCCTATGCCATTGACCTCTGTAGGACCAGGCTTTAGATCCATCAGCAGTATAAATCACGGGGCCGTCTTATCGATGCAACACCCCCTTCTCAAACCACGGGTATGAGCCATCTTTACATTCGGTGGCGGGCCCCTCATTACGATGAAGATCACCGGCAAGAAACCACCATTTAGAGCCATCTATGTGTTCAACTGGTTGTCCGTTCTTCGTTAGGATATTTGCCCTTGAGAACTACAGCTTTCAGTCTTTTGAACTGGGCTGATGATGTGTCAAATAAACCCATCTTACTTTTCACCCTAGCTAAGAAACTTTTTGCTCAACGGATTTCACCATATATATTACCAGACTACAAGCCCCCGACCCGCTCGCCTATCACAGCCATGCGAACATTGGTCAACCCCACCTTAATTTGGAGTCTTGTCTTTAAGTTGCAATTCTGTGGCTGCGAACTTCCCCCATTTAACGGCCAAAGACATCTCTGAAAAAGTTAACATATTATGCACTTGACGTATTTATATTAGCTATATTAAGATAGTAAGTAATTACTACTTTAGTGAGGAAGAGATGGAAACAAACGTTAAACTTCCAGCGAGCGAGCGAAAGAGCGTGACAATCGAGGCCGTTCTTACGCTTGCGGGACAGCAAAACCCTAGCGAAATAACCACCGCAGCCATTGCAAAACACATGGGAGTCACGCAAGGGGCTTTGTTTCGGCACTTTGCCACTAAAGAGGCCCTCTGGCAGGCGGTCATGGAATGGGTTTCCACGCGGCTCCTTGGTCGCCTTGACCGCGCCGCCCAGAATTTCACGTCTCCGTTGGCGGCGATGGAGGCAATGTTCATGAGCCATATTGAATTTGTTGCCGAACATCCCGGCGTGCCCCGCATGATGTTCGGGGAACTTCAACGATCAGGATCCACGCCCGCCAAACGCATGGCGCATACGCTCATCAAAAATTACCGGAGCCGTCTGCAATCCCTCATTGAAAAAGGGAAGCTTTGCGGCGAGTTGTCCCCTTCTCTTGATACCGAAGCCGCCGCAATTATGTTTGTTGGCATGGTGCAGGGGCTCGTCATGCAATCGTTTCTTGCTGAAGACGTCAAGCATATGCGCAATGCGGGGGCTTCCCTATTTGCCATTTATCAGCGTGGTATCGCAGCGACATCATGAAGAAACTTTCCCCCGTGGCCCGAAGGAAAATCGCCATAGTTCTCGTGCTGCTTCCGCTGCTGGCGACTTTTATTTACGTGGGAGCCCGATCAGGACCGCTCGCATCCATCCCGGTGACCTTGGCAAAAGTTGAAATGCGGGGAATCGCACCCTCCTTATTCGGGGTTGGCACCGTAGAAGCTCGTTATACCCACAAAATCGGCCCAACTGTAACTGGACGCATAAAAAGTTTGACCGTTCATATTGGCGATATTGTGCAACCGCGGCAGCTGCTTGGGGAGATGGATTCAATCGATCTTGAAAGTCGCGTCGCCTCCCAATCCGCAGGCATAAACAGCGCTGAAGCGGCGTTGCGTCAGGCTGAAGCGGTGTTCAATTACGCGAAGGATGAGGCTGAAAGAGCCGAGAAATTGTTTCCAGTTGGTGCCGTCAGCAAATCGTTTCTTGACGCCAAACGTAAAGAGCGCCGGGTGACCGAAGCGACTTTACATACGGCACAGGAAGATTTGTCCCGTGCTAAATCTGACCACGATGCTGTCTTAAAACAGCTCGATAACGCGCGCCTTATATCACCGATTGGTGGTATGATCGTATCACGTAATGAGGAAATGGGAACGACGGTTGTCGCAGGGCAAACAGTTCTGGAGATTATTGATCCTAAAACCATTTGGATTAATGCAAGATTCGACCAAATCAGCTCTTCCGGATTAAGCGGGGGGCTTCCCGCCCAAATCGCCCTGCGTTCACGCAGCGGCGCTCCCTTGAAAGGGCACGTCTTGTATGTGGAGCCAAAAGCGGATTCCGTTACCGAGGAAACGCTTGCCAAGGTAATTTTTGACTCTCTTCCTGAACCTCTGCCTCCTTTGGGCGAACTGGCAGAAGTCACGATTTTCCTGCCGCAACTTCCTGGTTCCCCAGCCATTCCAAACGCGGCTATCCAGCGCATGAACGGAAAAACAGGAGTGTGGAAAATAAGAGATGCAAAGCCGGTTTTTGTTCCGGTGACTTTGGGCGCTGCGGATCTGGAAGGCTATGTTCAGGTAAGGGAAGGACTGTATGGCGGAGAACAGATCGTCGTATACAGCGAAAAAGCTTTGTCAGCGAATAGCCGTATTCATGTAGTTGACGCAATTCGGGGAGCCGCGCGATGATCAGTCTTGCGGGGCGGGACATTCTTCATGCCTGGGGCAAGTTTGTTTTCACCGGCTTTGGTCTTGGCCTGCTGATTGGCGTTACGCTTGTGATGGCGGGTGTTTATCGCGGCATGGTGGATGATGGCAAGGCGTTGCTTGATAACAGCCGCGCAGATATTTGGGTGGTGCAAAAAAATACGCTGGGACCTTATGCGGAATCATCCAGCGTTAACGACGATATTTATCGATCTATCATGCTGATGCCGGGCGTCCAACAGGCTGTCAATGTAACCTATTTGACCATGCAGGTGCGAAAAGGCGAAAAGGATGTGCGGGCTATGGTCGTTGGAATCATGCCCAGTACTGTGCCGACTTCTCCGGGATGGCCCGCCTATCTGGTGTCAGGTCGTCAAATCACGCGTAGCCATTACGAAGCCGTGGCCGATGTAGCAACCGGATTCCAATTGGGAGACCAGATCGCAATCCGCCGCAACCGCTATCATGTGGTGGGATTAACACGTCGTATGGTTTCATCGAGCGGTGATCCCATGATCTTCATTCCCCTTAAGGATGCGCAGGAAGCCCAGTATCTGAAAGATAATGACGCGATCTGGCAGGGACGTCGCCGCACGGCGGAAAATCCTGCGTTCAATCAGCCGGGCGTCCCCAATCTTCTGGACGCTATCCTTGCTTCGCAAAATACGAATAACTACGTGAATGCCGTGCTGATCAGGCTGAACCCCGGACATGCGCCTGAAGAAGTCGCAAAAAACATCGCACGATGGAAAAGGTTTACGGTATACACGCGGGTACAGATGGAAGCCATACTGATTGGCAAGCTCATTGCGACCTCTGCCAAGCAGATCGCTATGTTTCTCGTCATTCTAGCGGTGGTAAGCGCCGCAATTGTGGCCTTCATCATTTATACGCTCACGATGGACAAGATTCGCGAGATTGCAGTACTTAAATTGATCGGTACGCGCAACCGGACAATTGCCTGGATGATTTTGCAGCAAGCTCTAGCGCTCGGCGTCATCGGATTCGTCGTTGGCAAGATTGCAGCGACATTCGCGGCTCCCGCCTTTCCCAAATACGTGCTTCTGATACCCAAAGATTCCATCGTAGGCTTTTTCATCGTAATGGCGATTTGTGCGTTAGCCAGCATTGTTGCCATACGCATCGCCCTCAAGGTTGATCCGGCGGAGGCAATCGGAGGATAAATGACGGGCAAAGGAATTCGTATCGAAGGATTAAAGAAGCGCTACGGTGAAGGCGATACGGCTGTTTATGCTCTAAAGGGCGTCGATATGCACGTGGCGGCGGGCGAGGTTGTGGGATTGATCGGCCCTTCCGGCTCCGGAAAAACAACATTGCTCAAGTGTCTGGGTGCTGTTATTGACCCAACGGAAGGGCGCATGGTTTTGGGCGATGAAATCATCTTTGATAATGGCTGGCGGGTCGATGATCTGCGTGCCCTGCGTCGTGACAAAATCGGGTTCGTTTTTCAAGCGCCGTATCTTATTCCTTTTCTTGATGTCACCGACAACGTTGCTCTTTTGCCCATGCTGGCAGGCGTTACCAATGAAGAAGCCCGTAAAAAAGCCTTGGACTTGCTGACCTCTCTGGATGTTCATCATCGCGCCAGCGCCATGCCGTCACAGCTTTCCGGCGGTGAGCAACAGCGTGTGGCTATTGCGCGCGGCCTGATAAACCACCCCCCCATTATCCTGGCAGATGAACCTACCGCGCCGCTCGACTCCGAGCGCGCCTTGGCGGTTATGCGCATTCTCAATAACATGGCGCAAGAGTTTGAGACGGCGATTATCATTGTGACCCATGACGAGAAGATTATCCCCACCTTCAAGCGTATCTACCATATCCGCGATGGGATCACCCATGAAGAAGCGGGTGAAGGAAGATCGCTTGAGTAACCCAAAAGGAAACTGTCCATGAATCGTATATTATTTAAAACATTAACCATTCTGACAACGGTTTTTTATATCAACGCGTCATGAGCTGAAGACCCCCACGCAACCCATCAAAAGAATGAAATGCAGCCTTCTATAGGCATTCAGCTTAATCAAGGCAAGCTTTGGACCACTGACGCTTCCCTGCGGCAGGGCATGGAGCGAGTCCGCGAGGCTGCTTTTCTTGCAGAGAAATCGTCGGTGAATGGTACGTTAGAAGAAGCGCAGGCAGCCGCTCTGGCCGCCAGCACAGATAGCGCTCTCGCATTTATGTTTGAACATTGCAAGCTTGAATCTGAGGCAGACGCAAACTTGCATATATTGCTCGAACGACTGATGCATGCAACTGCGATGCTGAAAAAAGATACGCACACTACGGAAGGACTAGCGCAGATACTGGATGTGCTGGAATCCTACCCGCTATACTTTAACCATCCGGAATGGAGTACCGTCATTCAAAAGTTCCCCATAGCAGAGCCTGCGGCCGAATAAACCATGGCCAACCCCCATTTTGGATTCCACCAACAATAGGTAGTATTTCCCCCAAAAATAGGGCCTATTCAGTGAGAAAGAGAGCCCGACTAGAACACTGGAAAATTGTTATATCCATGTTGTGCCATATCTGGAGGGGTTCTGCAGCTTCGCAAGAAAAATATGTGTTGAAGAGTGCAATAACCTTGTAAGTATTTGCTGCATATTAGTATCTGTCATTACATGTTTTTCAGATAATCATTCAGGCTCAAAAATAAAAGAGGCTTAGTCACATGAACTAAGCCTCTGAAATTATTGCTTGCGGGGGCCGGATTTGACCCTGCGGCCTTCAGATTATACAGGCGTAGATTTGTCCATTACTCCAGACAACATAACGCAACACCACTAGACCTTTTACAGGTGCTCATGCGCACCTGTAAATCAGCCGTGTACCGGCAATCTCGGTTTCAGAATAATCGAAGCCAAGATCGCAGGCGATGGCGTCGTAATCCAGATAGTTCTGGACGCTGGTAGGGATTTCACCAAACAGGCCTTCGTCTACGAATTGCTCGGCCAGTTCTTTCAGGCTGTCGAGTTCGTAAAGGTCGATGTCGAAGTCATCCGGATCACCGGATTGTAGGTCGAAACTGTAACCACACTCGCCGACTGCGATAATAACTTTCTGCTTTTGGGTAATATCCCATTCTTCGCAAGCCTCCAGAAACGCGCCGAAGTTGGCTTGGTTGACATCCAGAGCTCTAAAAAGCGCTGCGTCGATGCTCTCACCGTCGATAAACTGGAGCTCGTATTCCTCGACCTGGCAGCCTGCGCTGTTGCGGTTCTTTTCTGCGTTTTCGTTATAGTCTTCCACGCTGTCAAAATAAAAGCCGTTGGCGGTGATGTCGTAGGGCTGTGCGAATAATGTTGTCATGATCTGGTCTCCTTGATTTGCAAAACCCTTTCGGGCGATGCCTCCCGACCGCCAGCAGCGGGTGCAGCGTCAATAAGAAAATTGGGGGAGACCTTCCGCAGGCTTCGCCTGCAATCAGGATGGGGGAACCGATTTTCTTATTGATGCGGGACGCGCCCGCGTATGGCAGGGGGCTGAATATTGCACGAAGGAGATTGCAAACATTTCAAAGGAGGTGATCTCGTGACAAAAGCCGCACTTTTCTGCTAGGGAGCATTGCTAGAGGGGCTTAGAATAAGCAGCATTATTTAGAGTAATGCATTTTTAAAGAGCACACATGGACGCAACTACCCCGCAAGAAAACAAGAGTACATATCCTGGCGATCTGGCACGACCAGAAGACATCCAGCTTTTAGCGGATGAGTACAGAAAAGCAGCACAGGTGCTATTACCGCTTGGAAAAAAGGGGAATGCGGCGCAGCCTTTCTTATATGTTTGACTTATCATGCTTGAATGATACATGAAAATCATAATCCGCGCCTCTGATGCTCATGGAGCAGGCGCAGACCGGCATCGAAGGTGCCTCCTCTGCCTTATGGGAGTGCCGTATAGCTCTTTTCCATCTCCTTTTCTGATCCACCGGACCGGAGATGGCGGCTTGAAGCTACCTTTCGCACCTGACGGAAAAAGGAAGAAATCTGCCTTATTGCGCAGCCTCTTCGGCGTTGGGCTGTTTGTCGGTTTTTTTTGATCTGCGCACATTGATCACCGATGCATCCAGCGTCGTGGCGATATGCGCGGCGTAGAATTTCTCGATCATCTCGACCGAGGTGCGGCAGTTCTTGGCAATCTGGTATATATCCGCCCCTTCGAGAAGCCGGAAGCAAATATAGGTGTGCCGCAGGCTGTAGGCCGTCCGCCTACTTCCTTCGCGGTCGAATTTCAGATCGTTTTCAGCGAGTATGGCATTGAATTGTTTTTTGTGATCGGCAGGGAAAACAAGATCAGTCGGCTGCGGCTTACGCCATCTGTGTTTCTCCTGCGGGCTCGCGCCATCGGAATTGTCATCTGCGCTGCGGTCTCCCGCTGCAAGGCGCAGCCTGTCACGAAGCCGCTCAAATGGCCGCACGGCATTGGCCATGCTCTTGCAATAACCGACGCCGCGCTTCCCCCGCACAGAAATCAAAAGAATTGTTTCTTCTGTCGCTTCGTCTTCCACGATCTCCACATCCCGAAACTCCAAATTATTGACCTCATCAGGGCGCAAGCCCGTATTCGCCATGAACAGGATATAATCGTGAAGCTGTTCGCAGGCCCACTGCCTGCCATTACCTTTGTTTTTACGTACGCGTGCGCGTGACGCCTCGTACAGGGTTTTATATTCCTCCGGCGCAAACCACGCGCGGTGCGATATTTTTTCAACTTTCCGGTAGGGCGGCGAAAAGTCCGGTAAGTACTCCAGCCAGCCCTGCCTGATAGCGGTTTTAATGACCTGCCGGAGAGTGACGATCTCATGAAGCATTGTGCTTTTTGTTGGAGACTTGCTGCGCTGTTTCATCCAGCGCAGCATTTCGCCGAAAACGCCAAGTTCTCGATCCACGACACTAGCGGTGATAACCGAGTCCTTGCCGATCTCATTCATGCGGTGTTTTCTATACTGGTCGAGGGTATCGGACGTGATGGTGGAGGTGATGGTATCCCCAAAGAACGCAACTATGTGCTTCTTTACGGTTTCCAGCCGTATTTCCGCTTCGCGGTCTGTCCGGTGGTTGCTACGAAAGCCATATTCTTTTTCAAACTGACGAAAGGCTTGTTTAAAAGGTTTTTGAAGGGGCTTATTCTTCGGATCCAATCTGAAAATCCGGTATTCCTGAACCAAGCCAGGCGTGACTTCCGACAGACCCTTGTCACCAAAGAAGGGTAAGAGATGAAGGAAAAGGCGACGTTGATGTCCTTCTATATAATCGGGATGGCGCAAACCTTCGGTGACGACCTCGTATTCCCGCAGGAATTGCTCGGCGGCCTGCTTGAATGTTTTTTCAGCTTTCAGTTCACCACGGTTGTTTTTTCCGCGAAGGTCCAAATACCAGTCCTCGGCAAAATCCTTCGCCTGCGCCAAACCTTCCTGCTTGGTACTGATACGCCGGTTTTTACCGGCAAGGTAGGTTGAACATTGCCAATAGCGGCTTCTGCCTCGCTTATATACGTGGACTTTGCCGCCTAAGATCGCATGATCTGCCATTTATGCCTCGAAACGTATCAGTGTGTAAAAATGTGTAACATGTGTGCAATGATAAAATACAGGATAAATTATAACAATAAAATTTTCAATACATTGATATTAAACATTTATTTAGGAATAATGAGAGGAAAAAATCATAAGACCTAGCGTTTAGGAAACGCTTGCTCTATCCGGCTGAGCTACGGGGACGCAGTGGCGGATGGCCGGAGTATAGGGAAAAGCCCTCTGCCGTTCAACCGCGCCGCCCGCTGCCGCGCCGCAGCACGCGGGATTTCGCGCAAGGTCTTGTTTTTATGTGAAGATACGCCACGCCAATCACGATTGCCAAGACGCGCGCGCGCTTATATAACTGAAACCCACTCCATGACCACGTCACACAACAGGGATCCTTGCATGAAACGCACGCTCCTTCTTATCGGCTTTTTGGGCCTCGCCGCTGTCGGCGCCGCCGCTTTTTTTCTGACGCGCGGCGATAGCTCGCCTGTCCCCGTCACCGCCGCCGCGGATACGCGCACGCCGGACGAGCTTTTGCTGGCCGCGCGCGCGGCGTTTCTGGGCGACGGTACCGCGCAAAGCGACAGCGAAGGCGCGCAGCTGGTGCTGAAGGCCGCTGCCGCGGGCAACGAACAGGCCATCGGTTATGCAGGCACGCTCTACATGGGCGGCATCGGCGTTGACCACAGCGTCAGCAAGGCGCGCGAATGGCTGTCGAAATCCAGCGACGAAGAAGCGCGCGCACTGGCCGAAGCGCTGATGACCTTCGAAGCCGTGCTGGCGACCATGCCGGAAAACGAAGCGAAACTGCAAGAAGCGATGGACGCAGAAAACGCGCATGAAAGCATCCGCGCATCGTTCATCGCGGCACTGGAGCGTGACAAACTCGCCGCCGCCGAAACTGCCGCAGGCGATGTATCCGCCGCCGCGCCGGAAGGCGCCGCGGTTGAAAGCGATAACGCGGTCATCATACCCGCGCCCGATACCGGCGCGGATGTTGATAACGGCGAAGACAGCAGCGACAGCAGCGCGGCAGACAGCACTGCAGACGCCCCCGCTTCTGATAGCGAAGTCGAAACCACACCCGCCGGCGAATAACCCCCTCACACATACACGCATACGGAGCTTCACATGGATATCAAAGGTCTCGCAGCCATCGTCACCGGCGGCGGTTCGGGCATGGGCGCGGAAGTCGCCCGCCATCTGGCCAGAGCAGGCGCGAAAGTCGCCGTGCTGGACATCAACAAGGCGAATGTAGAAGCCGTCGCGAAGGAAATTGGCGGTCTTGGCATCGAATGCGATGTGACGAGCGATGAAAGCGCCAAAGCGGCCTTCGCCGCCGCGCGCGCCGCGCATGGCCCGGTGCGTGTTTTGATGAATTGCGCGGGCATCGCCCCCGGCGCGCGCGTGGTCGGCAAGGACGGCCCGCATGACCTCGGCTTTTTCGCCAAAGTGATTGGCGTGAACCTGATTGGCTCTTTCAACATGCTGCGCCTCGCGGCGGCGGAAATGTCCACGCTGGATACGCTGAATGACACGGGGGAGCGCGGGGTGATTATCAACACCGCCTCCGTCGCGGCGTACGAGGGGCAAATCGGCCAGGCCGCCTATTCGGCGTCCAAAGGCGGCGTTGTCGGCATGACCCTGCCCGCCGCGCGCGAACTGGCGCGTTTCGGCGTGCGCGTTGTGACCATTGCCCCCGGGCTTATCGGCACGCCGATGCTGCTCGGCATGCCGCAGGAGGTGCAGGACAGCCTGATTGCCACCACGCTGTTCCCCAAACGCCTCGGCCTGCCCGAAGAATTCGCCAAACTGGCGCTGCATGTCATCGACAATGCCATGATCAACGGCGAAACCATCCGCCTTGACGGCGCTGTGCGACTGGCGCCGAAATAATGTTCATGCGCGGGCGGATAGCATATCTGCTGGCGGCGGCCGTGCTGGCTGCAGGGCTTTTGCTGCCCGCCGGACCTGCGCCCGCGCAAATGAACATCTTTGACAAGCCTGCGTGGGAAAAAGATCTGCGCCGCATCATGTGGCGCCACCGCAGCTGCGCCGCGCTGAAATCCTACATCTGGGAAGTGGGTGATGCGGAAAAAATCATCACCCGCGATTACAGCCTGTTCGGTACCCCGCCATCGGCAACGGATTTTGCGCCCCTGCACGATGTTTCGGCGTTTGTGTTTGCCGCCTATGTTGCAGAGCGTATGGAGGGCAAGCTGAGCGACGATCACATCTCCGCCCTTACCCTGCGATCGGGGTATAACGCGCCGCTGTCACAAAGCTGTAATATCTCCACCTCCGTGGGCAGCTGCTTTGGCAATATGGGCGGGGAGAAAAGCCGCACCGGCACCCCCGGTGAATTTTACTATGGCCCCGGCCATATGCAGAAACTGGCGATGACGCTGGATCTCGGCCCCTACCGCGATGGCGATATGCGCGACGAATACGGCGGGGAGATGGGCGCACCGGCGGTTCATTTTTACTTCAACACCCTGCGCGTGTTCGACGGCCTGCAGATGAAGCCCGATAACCTGTCGAAATTCCTGCGCGACGTGCTGGCAGGCCATTTGCGCATCCGCGATCTTCTGGGCAGCCACTCCGTCTGCCTCGATCCACAAAACTGCGCGGAAACCAAAGTGCTCTACGCGCCCGCCCCGCGCACCCGCGATTACAGCCTGGGCCACTGGGTCGAGAAAAACCCCGAAACCGGCGCTGTCGAAGCCTATAGCATGAACGGCAAGACCGGTATTTACGTGTGGATTTCCGCCGATAAAAAATACTACGGCTACGTTATCCCGCTTGATGACGGCATCAACCGCAGCAGTGCCGGCATCGGCTGCGGACGCGCGATGTATAGAACCGTGGTGCGCGCCACGCAGGCCCGCGGCACGGCGCCGTAAACTTCTCAGGCTTTGGATTTTTTGCGCACCGGCTTCGGCGCGGGCGCGATGCTGTCCATAAATGTCGCCAGCACAAGGTCTTTTTCCGTCACCCCGCCCGCATCATGCGTGGTCAGCGTCACATCGACGCGGTTATAGACGTTGAACCATTCGGGATGGTGGTTCATCTGCTCCGCTTTCAGCGCGGTGCGCGTCATGAACGCGAAGGCCGCGCTGAAATCATCGAACAAAAACGATTTATGTATAGCCTTGCGCCCCTTGGCACGCTGCCATTTCTTATTTTTTGCCAGAAACGATTCGATAGCTTGACTCTCTGTCGCTTTTTTCATTGTCCGATTCTCTCCGATTCGATATAGTGAAACCAGTTTAGCGATTTTCGGGGTCAAGTCAGTTGGAAACCAAAGCGATTTTCGTGGGATTCACTGTGCCGCCATCTCTTGAAGACATTCAGGAGATTGCTGAATCCATTATCGACGAACTGCCGGAAGGTATCGACAAGTACATCCGCAAGCTGAAGATCATCGTGGAAGATTTCCCCGACGCCTTCGTCGAGCAGGAACTGGAACTTGAAACGCCTTTCGACCTGCTCGGTTGCTACCAGAGCGCGGGGCCGGCCGCTATCGGCCACCTCGCTTCGGGCGGCAAACGTCAGGACAGCCTGTATCTTTACCGCCGTCCCATCCTCGACCAGTGGGCGGACAGCGGAGAGGATCTGACGCGGCTTATCAACCGCGTGATCCTGCACGAGATCGGGCACCACTTCGGCTTCACCGCCGAAGATATCGAGATGTACGAGGAGGACATGTTCGGGGCGACGGCCCTGCACAGCGACGCCGGTTAGGGGTTTCTTGGCGTCTGGTTGCTCCTTTTATACAGGGAGGGCCGCCTGCGCGACATTCGCGCGGCGGCCCTTTTTGCTATGTTTTTCAGGCTTTTTCGAAGCAAATCGCCATATCGTTTCGCGCCGCCGCCCGTTTTCGCAATAAATGGTGCGCCGCAGCGCTTGACAAAAAACACCTTCCAGCGCGATAATAAAAACATAGCGCCGATTTGAAGCCGACAGCTTGCGGGCGCTTTATAAATGCAGCTAAAGCGTTGGCGGACAAGTCCGCCGCGTGTGCTATACGTCGGCGATTTTTTTATGCCCGAGGAGGCTTAAATATGTCCGCACTTTCCTACGCGCCCGCAGGCGCCACGCTCCGCGCCCGTCCCTTGCAATCCAACGCACCCACAAAACGCACGGCCCCGTTTGCGCCTGTGCCGTCCGGCTATGCGCCCGACCGTGGCGCCGTGCTGCGTGCCGCCGAAGCGGGCGACGTGCGCCAGTTGCGCCGCCTGATTGAAAACGGCGCCGATATCAACGCAGCCGACGCGCAAGGCTGGACACCGCTGATGCGCGCCGCCAAAAACCACCACCTGAAGGCCGTGGCCGAATTGATTACCGCCGGCGCCCACCTGCAGGCAGAAACCCGCAACGGCTGGAACGCGCTGTCGATCGCCGTCAAAGCCGGATCGCCGCAGATTATTGCGCTTCTGGCCTCCGCTGGCGGCAAGGCAACGAATACCTGATACCCGTCACCTTTTACGACACACATTCTCTCGGGCAGGGCTTCCCTGCCCTTCTTTTTGCCTGCCCGCAGGCACGAAAGGACATGCCGATGCCGACAATACCCACCCCCACAATCATAGATCGCGCTGAATACCGCAAAAGACTGCGCGCATTTCTTGCAAAACATGAACCCGTCACCGGACAGCTGTCCTGCTGGTATTACGTACACAGACATAAATTCGACGAGTCATTAAAAAATAGCGGTATCACGGTTACAGACACGCGGCCGGATGAAAAATAAAAAAAACCGCCCTTTCTCATGGGCGGCTTTTTTATCAAAACCATGGCCGCTATCAGCCGGCCAGCAGGCCTTTTTCAATCGCGCGGCTGAGACGGCGCACGAATTCACCGGGATTTTTGAGAGGCTCTCCCTCGATAATCCGCGCCTGATCCAGCAGCAGCAGCGTGGTGTCGCGCAGAAGCTCTTTCGACGCCTCTGCATCGTTGGCCGCCAGCAGTTGCATTTTGGCGATGACCGGATGCTTGACGTTGATTTCAAGGATATGCTGGTGCATGCCCTCGTAGCCCTGATTTTTCTTGAGAAGCCGCTGCATGTTGATATCCACATCGCTTTCCGGCGCGACAAGGCAGACGGGGCTGTCAACCAGACGCTCGGACAGCTTCACGTCCTTCACCTCCAGCGACAAAATTTCCTTCATGCGGGCAATCAGGTTGTCGGTCGCGTTTTTGTCTTCGGGCTTGTCGCCTGCGTTATCATCGCCGTTCAGCGGTTTTATTTTTGAAAGTTCCGCATCGCCGCGCGTGACCGATTTGAATTTCTTTTGCTTGAAATCGTTTTGCATCGGCAGCCAGAATTCGTCGATGGCGTCGGTCATAAACAGAACCTCGACCCCGCGCGCGCGGAAAGCTTCGAGCTGCGGGCTGTTCTTCGCCGCCTCGACCGAGGGGGCGGAGAGGTAATAGATGTGATCCTGCCCCTCGACCATACGCGACACATATTCGTCGAGCGAGGTCAGCCCATCGCCGTGCGTAGAGTAAAAACGCGCGACGCGGCACAGCTGTTCGCGGTGGTTGTGGGCATCGTAAAGGCCCTCCTTGACCACGGGGCCGAACAGCGCCCAGAAATTTTCAAACGATTTGATATCGTCTTTGGCTTTCTGTTCCAGCTCCGACAGGATTTTTTTGGTAATCGCGCTGCTCATTTTCGCAATCACCGGATTGGCCTGCAGCATTTCGCGGCTGATGTTCAGCGGCAAATCCTCGCTGTCGACCACGCCCTTCACGAAGCGCAGGAACGGCGGGATGAGCCCCTCGACACCTTCGGTAATAAACACACGCTTCACATACAGCTTCACGCCATGGTGACGGCGCGGGTCGTAGAGGTCAAACGGCTTCATGCTGGGGATCATCAGCAGGTTGCTGTATTCGATCGCCCCTTCGGCGCGCCAGTGGATGGTCATCCACGGTTCATCCATTTGCAAAGCGCCCGATACGCTGCGGTAGAATTCTTTGTACTGCTCCGCCGTCACTTCCGACTTCGGGCGTACCCAAAGCGCGGAGGCCGCATTGACCATCACCCCCTTGTCGCCGGGACCGAGCAGGATGGGAAACGCGATATGGTCGGAGTATTTTTTGATGACGTGTTTCAGGCGGTCTTCAATCAGGAATTCCGACGCCTCGTCCTTGATGTGCAGCACGATCTCGGTACCGCGCGTGTCTTTCAGCGCTTCGTCAACCGTATAGCTGCCGCGGCCGTCGGATACCCAGACCCAGGCTTTGGCATCGCCCGCGCGGCGGCTGGTGACCTCGACGCGGTCCGCGACCATAAAGGCCGAATAGAAACCGACACCAAACTGGCCGATGAGGTTCACGTCTTTTTTCGCACCCTCGCCCAAATTCTGGACAAGTTCGCGCGTGCCGGAATGCGCGATGGTACCGAGGTTTTTGATCAGCGCGTCTTTGTCCATGCCGATGCCGTTATCGGCGATCGTCAGCGTGCGCGCATCGGTATCGAACCAGATACGGATTTTAAAATCGCTGTCGCCGGCCAGCAGGTCGGGCTTCGCAATCGCTTCGTAACGCAGGCGGTCACAGGCGTCTGAAGCGTTGGATACCAGCTCGCGCAGGAAAATCTCTTTTTCCGTGTAAAGGGCATTGGCCACGATATCGAGCAGGCGGCTGACTTCCGTCTGGAATTCCATTTTCTCGGACATGTGTCTTTACTCCTTTGAAAGGCTCATGTGGGGGATGCCGCCCGCGGGGGCGGAATCCGCATATAACTGAATGCCGTTAAAAATAATGGTTATCGCGGCGTCTTTCAAGGCCGCGCAGGGCTGTCAAAACGCACTGTTTTCATGCGTTTCAAGGGTTCAGGCGGGTCACATCCCAGCCATCACCCGCGCGGGTGAATACAAAACGGTCATGCAGCCGCCCCTCGCCCTGCTGCCAGAATTCAATCGCGCGCGGCACCAGCACATAGCCCGACCAGTGGGGCGGACAGGGGATATCCTGCCCGCCGAATTTGGCGCGCATTTCTTCAACCCGCGCCTCCAGCGCGGCGCGGCTTTCGAGCGGCTGCGACTGGCGGCTGGCCCAGGCCCCCAGACGGCTGAGCGGGTGGCGCGTGCGGAAATAGGCCTCTGTCTCCGCTTGCGGTAATTGTTCAACCGTGCCCTCGATGCGCACCTGACGCAGCAGGGATTTCCAGTGAAAGCACATCGCAGCCTTAGCCTGCGCGGCCAGTTCGCGGCCCTTGCGGCTTTCGGCGTTGGTGAAAAAACGAAATCCGCGCGCATCGGCCTGTTTGCACAAAACCATGCGCACCGACGGCATGCCGTCCGCCCCCACGGTCGCCAGCGCGACAGCTTCGGGGTCGTTCAGCTCCTTGGCTGCCGCCTCGGCAAGCCAGTTCTGGAAAAAAGAAAAGGGGTCTTGGCCGCGCAGGATTTCCATTTTTTCACCGTGTTATAGAAGGCGTGCGGCAAATATTTCGATATTTATTCGATATTGCCGTGAACAAAACTTGTGCTAGAACGTTATATAAAGTGTCAGGGGTGCAAAAACAATTCCCTGTAAGAATTCAGGAAGAAAGGCGACATCACAATGAAAAAAGGTTTTATGGCATTGGTTCTTTCCTGCTCGCTCGCGCTTGGCGCCTGCGCACAGGATGGCTCTCAGCAGCCTTGGGGTATGGGTACGAAACAAACCATCGGCACGGCCGGCGGTGCGGTTCTGGGCGGCCTCGCGGGCTCCGCAATCGGCGGCGGCAGCGGCCAGCTCTGGGCAACCGGTGCGGGCGCGCTCATCGGCGCTTTCGTGGGCAGCTCGATTGGCAAATCGCTTGACCGTGCGGACATGGAATATCACAACCGCGCCGTCAATCAGGCCTACAGCGCGCCTTTGAACCAGACCATCAACTGGAGCAACCCTGAAAGCGGCCACAGCGGTTCCGTCACCCCCGTGCGTGATGGCGTCAATTCCGCGACCGGCGCTGTTTGCCGCCAGTACCGCCAGACCATCGTTGTTGATGGCCAGGCAGAAACCGCTTACGGCACCGCCTGCAAAAACAGCGACGGCACCTGGTCGCTGGCGAACTAATCGGTATCGTGGGCTTCAACCCGATACAAAAAAGGCCCTCCATACGGAGGGCCTTTTTATTTGTCTTTATATAGCAGCTATCAGAAACCGCAGTCCGTGCTGATGGCTTTATACGCATCGCCCGTGCCTTTGAGGCTATAGGTATCCGTCGTCAGCGTGCCGCGGCGCGATGTGCCCTTGATCACCATGCGGCTGCCTTTTTGCACGGCTTCGGCAATCGCATCGTCGGTCGCCTGATCGGGCGCCCAGGCCATTTCGACTTCTTCGGCCTTGTTCGACAGATTGGTGGCCAGTGCATAGGTCTTGCCGTCGATAATAACGGAAACCGGCGTGCCTTCTTTCAGCGGATAGCCCATGGAAACGCTGATCACGTTTTTGGTTTTATCCGCTGCCCAGTGGGTGACAAAAACCGCAATCTTGCCACGGTTGACGCCCTTGACGCTGGCTTCGGTTTTCTTGGGTTCGCTGGTCATGAAGCAGGCCTTGCCGCCCGTGCCGGCATCGACAAAGCTATGCGCTTTCCAATCGCCGAAAACGCCGAGGGTGGCCGTATCCGCCGCCGCGAAAGCCGCGCCCGCCGAAAGCAGGAGGCTGAAAGCGAGAGTGATGACTGCTGTGTGTTTCATGCGCCAGTACCTTTTAAAATATTGAGCCTTATGAGTAACTTAGCTTTTGAGTCATCCAAAGCCAAGCAAAAACCGTAAAAAGGGCAAATATACGGGATAACATGTAAAATGACGGCCTTCTGCCCTGCCCTTGCCCCCCGCATGCCGGAAAGCCTTGCTTTCCGGCCCTTGGCGCGCCTAAAACTGCTTATGGCGCAGTCCACGCAACATGAAACGGCCAAACCGCAGGCCGCCGCACATCCACAAACGCCCCCGCACGATGCGTTGCTGGCTGCGGTCGGCGCGCGTCAGGACCGCGATGCGTTTCGCACGCTGTTCGAATACTACGCGCCGCGCCTTAAATCCTATTTGCTGAAAAACGGCGCGAACGATGCGCTGGCCGAAGAAATCGTGCAAAACACTTTCGTCACCATCTGGGAAAAAGCCGCACAGTACGACCCGAAAAAAGCGGCCGCCAGCACATGGATTTTCACCATCGCGCGTAACCGCCGCATCGATGCGCTGCGCCGCGAAAAATATGTCGAAATCGACAGCGACAATCCCGCACTTGAACGCGCCGCGACCGAGGCGCCTGACGACGCCTATGCCGATACCGCGACAGTCGAAAAGCTGCATGCCGCCATCGATGCCCTGCCCGAAGAACAGGCGAAGCTGCTGCGCATGGCGTTTTTCGAAGATAAAACCCATCAGGCCATTTCCGACGAAACCCGCATTCCGCTGGGCACCGTCAAATCGCGCCTGCGCCTTGCGCTTGAAAAACTGCGCGGCGGGCTTTATACGCGCAAAAAAGCGGAGGAAGGCAAATGATCGACCACTCGCTCGTCGAATTGATGTTGATGCATTACGCCGCCGGACATCTGCGCCCGACGGAGGCGTTGCTGGTTGCCTGCCATGTCGCGCTGAACCCGCTGGCACGGCGCAAGCTTGAGTCTTTCGAAGCCATCGGCGCAAAAATGATTTGCGAATGCCCCGAAGAAGAAACCGCGCCGGTATCGCAGGACTGTTTCGACAAAGTCCTCTCCCGCATCGAAGCGCCCGCCGCGCCCGCGCCCGCGCATACGCCCATGCAGCGCGACGCCGCCATTCCGCCTGCCGTCATGAAACTGCTGTGCGGCAACTGCACAGAGCGCAGCATCCGCTGGCAAAAACTACCGAACGGCGTCGAAGCCGTATCGCTGCATGTGCCCGCCGGCAGCCCCTGCCGCCACCGCCTGCGCCTGCTGCGCCTGTCGCCGCATCAGGAAACACCCGCGCATAGTCACGCGGGCCGCGAAATCACGCTGGTGCTGCAGGGAGGCTTCAGCGACCACAGCGGTGATTACCGCGCCGGTGACCTCATCGTGATTGATGACCCCGCGTTCGCCCATGCCCCAAAGGCCGGTCCGCAGGGCTGCCTGTGCCTGACGCTGACCGACGCCCCGCTGCGTTTCCGGCAGGCCAGCATCCGGATTTTCAATTTTTTCTGGCGTTTCTGAGCCTGAAAACCCCGCAAAACCGGCGCTTTAGGGCGATTTCCTGATTTGCGCTTGACTTTACGGAACGAAAAGGTATGTTCAGCCACTCGCATGGCTATCGCGCCTTTAGAGCGATTCACGGCCGCTGAGGCTATTGTGCGATTATGGAATTTAAACTCGACGACAAGATATAAACCCTAAGGACGACGACGATGGCAAAAAAAGGTCCCCGCGCGACAATCAAACTGGTCAGCCCCGATGGCGATCACGTTTATTTCAGCGAGAAAAACTCCCGCAACACGACGGATAAACTGAAACTGAAAAAGTTCAATCCGAAGAAGCGCGTGCATGAAGTTTATACCGAAGGCAAGATGAAGTAATCTTCGTCTGCCTCGCGCAAGCAAAAGGGCGGCCGCTTTCCAGCGCCGCCCTTTTTGCTGCCCGCTTTATGCCGCAGGCATGGCATCTTACCCATAGGGCTAGATAATCTTCTTGATCGTATCGCCGCTGACTTTTTCGTCAGCCGGCGGCGCGGCACCATCAGCAACGGGCGGTGCGGGGGGGCGTTCGGGCAGCTGCACATGGCCGTGGCCCATGAAATAGACGCGGTTGCGGCCGCCCTCTTTCGCGCGGTACAGCTCGTCATCCGCCAGTTTCAGCACATCTTCAACTTTCAGGTTCTGCGAACCCGTAATCATGGCGGCGCCGATGCTCACGCTGACATCAATGGGACCGTGCGGACCGGAGACTTCGAACTTGGTGTTGCAAATCCCCTTGCGCAGACGCTCGGCCACCTGAAAGGCCATATCCTGACTGATATCGGGCAGCACGACCACGAATTCCTCACCGCCCAGACGCGCGACAAGGTCGAAGCTACGCAGGCGCTGCGACACGCGTTCGGCAAATACCTTGAGCACGTCATCACCGACCTGGTGACCGTAGGTGTCGTTGATTTTCTTGAAATGGTCGATGTCCATCATCAGGCAGCACAGCGACTTGTTGCTCTCTTTGTTTTTATTGAGCAGCTTTTCGAGGTGCACCATCAGATAGCGGCGGTTGAACAGCCCCGTCAGGCTGTCGGTCAGCGCCAGCGAGAGGCTTTGTTCGTAGTTGGAGCGCAGGCGATCCTGATAGCGCTTGCGGCGGATTTGCGTGCGCACGCGCGCCAGAAGTTCGTTGCGGTCAACGGGGCGCAGAATGTAATCATGCGCGCCGATTTCAAGACCCTGCGCGATACGTTTCATGTCTGCCTCTTCGGCCACCATCAAAATCGGCACCGCGCGCGTGCGCTCGTTCGAGCGCAGATGCGAACACAGGCGCAGGCCATCTTCGTTTTGCAGGTTCAGGCTGACGGTAATGATATCGAAATCGTTATGCTGCGCCATATCCATGGCCTGATCGCCGCTGCGCACCGCGACGATTTCATCATCGTCGCGTTTCAGCGTTTCGATGAATTTTTCGCTCTCGAAGCTTTTATCCTCGATAATCAGCACGCGCGCCTTTTCCGACGGCTCTGCCAGAAACGTGCCCTTGTTGCCGACAAAACCGAACTGGTTTGCGGTATTTTCGCGGATACGCCATTCATCGACCGTCATTTTCAGACGCACGAGCGAGCGCACACGCGCCATCAGCGCGATATCATTGACGGGTTTGGACAAGAAATCGTCAGCACCGGATTCAAGGCCGCGCACGCGGTCGGTCGCGTCCGTCAGCGCCGTCACCATGACCACAGGGATATGCGCGGTCGCGGGGCTGCTTTTCAAACGCTGGCAGGTTTCGAAACCGTCCATGCCCGGCATCATGACGTCGAGCAGGATGATGTCAGGGCTTTCCTTTTCCGCTTTCTGGATCGCTTCGGCGCCGCTGCTGGCGGTGATGACGTCGAAATATTCGCCGCTCAGCTTCGCTTCGAGCAGTTTGACGTTCGGCAGAATGTCGTCGACGACCAGTACGCGTGCTGTCATAGAATAGAACCCCGGCCTTTTGGATGCGGCAATTGAAGGCAACTGTGCGGAAGGTGGCCCTTCCCTATCAACCCTAAAGCAAAATGTTAAAGGAAGAATTACCCGTTTTAAAGCCTTATTTTCAAAAGGTTATTTGATTATTTTTCGAGATGCTTTTGCACGACCTGCATGAAATCGACGATCGAGATCGGCTTGCTGACATAATCTTCACAGCCGCCCTGACGGATTTTCTCCTCATCCCCCTTCATGGCGAAGGCGGTGACGGCAATCACCGGGATGCGGCGCAGTTCGTGGTCGCTTTTGAGCCACTGGGTGACTTCCAGCCCCGATACCTCCGGCAGCTGGATATCCATGATAATCAAATCAGGCTTTTGCGCGCGTGCGATATCCAGCACCTGTCCGCCATCTTTGGTTTTGATGGTGTCATAGCCATGTGCGCCCAGAAGATCTTCGAACAGTTTCATATTCAGTTCGTTGTCTTCGACAATCAGCACTTTCTTTTTCATAGACATCTCCCCTTGATGCCGGGCGCGCCTTATAAAACAGGGGCATGGGCGCAGCCTTCCCCCACTTTATACGCGGGGAAAGCTTAACAATCCGTTAAGATTCGTTAGCAAATTTTAAACGGCCGTCAGGGGCAGGCTTTCGCCGCCAGCGGTTCGACGGCGGTCAGGATCTGTTCGATCTTGAACGTTTTATAATCGACCAGCACATGGCTGACGACGCCGTTGTCATGCAGCACCAGATCCATTTCATAGGTCGGGGACATGTTTTCGTCATCCGTGGTCGGGAATACCGCCATGCGCACCAGCCATGCGTCGGCGGTCAGCAGGGATTTGTCGATCTTGTAACCATCCGCCGGTTTTTTGGCGATGCGGCTGATGACATCTTCGGGCGTCAGCTTGCGCGTGACAATCGCGTTCACTTCGACAGGGCCTTCCTTATCGGTCCCGTCGAACAGGATGGAGTGATATGTACGTTTGCCTTCGCGCGCCGTGCGAATAATTTCCTGCGTGTGAAAGCTCGGCAGCACATAGCCCTTCGGCAATTCGAAATAAAGATCTTGCGGACGCGTGAATTCAGCAGTTGCCGCAGTATCTGCGTCGCGCGTGACAGAACCGCGCAGCTGTTCGGTCAGCGTACCGTTTTCCTGCCGGTCGGAGCTGAAATTAAACTGGCTCTGGTCTTTCGCTTCCCACGATACATAGTGCGTTGTATTCACTGTCGCGGGACGCTCGGGGAAGTAATATTCCAGCGTGAAGCGGTGGTCGGTCGTCCACGCATCGCAAACGTCATCCTGTTCATAGAGCATATTGCCGCGAATATCCGTGATGCCCGCGCCGGAGCTGACGGAAACCAGCTTGATATCATAGAGCGCCTTGTGCGGCGCATAACTGGCCGCGGGCGCGGGAATGGCCTTGGCCGGTGCGGCGGCGCTGCTGCCGGCATGGGCGAACTGTGCCGCCGTCAGGCATAGTCCGGCCGCCATCACGATAGTCGCCGCACACAGGCCCGCTTTATTTGAAAATCGGTACATACCCCAAATCCCCTTTCACCACTGCCGCCGCGGGCGGATACCGCCTGCTTTTACCAATGTAACGCATGACAGGGCAAAAACAACCGCGCCCGCACTGGCAGATTTTACCCTGCGGCAAAGCCCGCCCGAGACAAACACGCCCCCGCGCCCAAGCAAGCCCCCAAGCAAGTCATTGATTTCAAAAGGAACAACCGGCGCAGTCCGATAACCATAAATCTGGCACAGATTTGGCATATACCCTTGGCGTAGGGAACTCCATCCAAGGGAAAACATCATGACTGCACCCGTTGCCGAAACCGCTCTCGCCGAAACCTCTGTGCTGCCTGCCTTCCTGTCCCCCAACACCCCCGCCTTCGAACAAACGGCAACCCATCGCCTTCACAGCACCACCGCCGCCCTGCTGAGCGATGCGCAAGGCCGTCTGGATGCCGCGGAAAAAATGATCGCCGCACAGGAAAAACGCATCCGCGAGCTGGAAGCCCTCGCCAGCACCGACGGCCTGACGGGGCTGATGAACCGCCGCGGCTTTGAAACCTTTTTCACGCAGGAACGCGCCCGCCAGCGCCGCCATGGCAAGGACAGCGCGGGTTGCCTGCTGCTTATCGACCTTGATCTGTTCAAGCACATCAACGATACCTACGGCCATGATGCTGGCGATGCCTGCCTGAAAGAAGTCGCGGAGATTTTGTCGCGCAACCTGCGCCTGCTCGATGGTATCGCGCGTTTTGGCGGCGACGAATTCGCCGTGCTGCTGACGGATACCGACAGTGAGAAAGCGGCGGGCCGCATCGCCCTGCTGCGCGCGGAGCTGAACCGCATCGAAGTCGAATACCGCGGCACGGTGCTGCGTTTCGGCGCCAGCGTCGGCCTCTCCTCTGTCGATACGCAAACCCCGTTCAGCGAACTTTATCGCAGCGCCGATGGCGCGCTTTATGCCGACAAGCAAAAACGCCGCAGCGGCAAGGCCGCCTAAGCTTACCTACGGAATTTACCACGCATTACCCCCCAGAACCTTCACGCCATGACGAAGAATCCGTCATGGCGTTTTCTTTTTTAAGAATGGGGAAAAATCGCGTCACTACAGTGCGGGCGGTTTGGCCGCAGGCTGCGCGGGCGCTGCATTTTGCGCCGCCAGATAAGCATCGCAAGCCTCGCGCACCCGCGCGAGGGTGTCGGCATAATCGCCCTTGTGCAGAACACCGATGCCGCCCGCCTTGATCCAGGCGTCGATGTTTTTCTGGCGGTCATCGACAAGAATATGGTTGGGGCGCGCCAGCAATTCCTTGTCTTGCGCGCGGCAGATAATCAAATCCAGCAGCCCCCAGTGGCCCCATTGTTTTTCAACCCATGCGGCCTTGCCGTGAAAACAGGCGGTGCGCGGCGTCGGCGCGGTCAGCATGCGCACCTTGCCGAATTCCTTCATGTCTTCGTAGAACTTTTTCATACCGTCAAAGGCGGGCATGGATACCCACCAGCCGAAATCCAGTTCATCCCATTTCGGCTGGCCTTTGGCGTCGAATTTGCCGTTGTCGCGCGCATGTTTGTCGAAATCGGACAAGACGCCATCCATATCCAGAAAAATCTCGAAAGGCTTTTGCGCTTCCTGTGCGGCTTTGAAATCCTTGCGGCTCATGGCATGTCCTTATTTTCCGGCGGTTTGCGGCTTCGGCGCGGGGGCGGAAGCTTTGGGCAGCTTTGCCTGCGCCTGTTCGATCACGGTTTTATTTTTAACCTCGTCAAAACTGCGCACAACCGCGCTGTCCAGCCCCGTTTCAAAATTGTGGGTAATCAGCGTCGCTTCGCGGGTTTTGAAATTGAAAACCTCCGTCAAACGGTAGCCCGGCTTGCGCAGGATACTGACATGCGCAACCGTTTCATCATCCACCACTTGCCATGCAGGTGTTTGCGCATCAATATGCGCCTGAATGATATCACGCACGGCAAAGTTTTCACGCGCGGCGGCGACATCCAGCACGCTGCGCCCGTCTGCGTCGTTCAGATACGTGCGCGCGCCCAGCGCCAATAGCTGGCGCACACGTTTTTCATCGTTATTGCGCGCCGCGTAAAAAAGCGCTGTCCAGCTGCCGCCCTCGCCGCCTGCATCGGGCTTCGCGCCTGCCGCCAGCAGCATATCGGCCTGCGCATCGTTTCTGGCCGCAACCGCATAGGTGAAAAGGCTGAGGCCCGTTTCGGTGCGCGCCCCGGCATGGCCGCCGGCATCCAGCAGCAGGCGCAGGATATCCGGATTGCCTTTTTTGACAGCCGTGACCATCGGCGTTGTTTCGCGGTATCCCATTTTCAGGTTCGGCTTCGCCCCCAGCGCCAGCAGCGCGGCGACCATATCGGGTTTGCCGGCATTGATCGCCTCGACCAGCGGCGCTTCCTCGCCCCAGCTGCGATGATGATTGACGTTGCCGCCTTCGGCGGCGGCTTTTTGTACCCGCGCGATGTCGCCCGCCTTCACGGCTGCCATCACCCGCGCATCCAGCGTTTCCTGCGCCGTCAAAAACACACGCAGCGATGTGAAAAACTGCCCCAGCGCCACGCCCAGACGGCGGGTGTTTTCGCGCAGGCTGTAGGATGGCGGCTCGGTGCTCATGCAAAAAATCCTTATGAATCGCTTGTGGGAATATGCCGCCACTCTAAAAACAGGACGTCATTATGTCAATGCAAAATACGGAAAAATAAGCCTGATTTTAATATTAAAAATCAGATATTTAGATGGTCGCGCAGTTTCCACCACAAATAAACCATCTGCGCGCCGTAGCGCCCCGCCTTGCCGCCCGTAAAGGACAGGCGAAAATCGTCAAAGGCATGATAGCCCTGATCACCCGCGGCAATCGCGGCAGCCATAATCTCGCCGCCCGCCGTCGTCGGGCAAAGGCCGTGGCCGCCATAACCCGTATTGTACCAAAGCCCGTCTTCGAGCATGCCGATCATCGGCATTTTATGCGCCGCATAGCTCAGCAGACCCGACCACGCGAAAGCCGGTTTGATAAGTCCTTTGAGCTGCGGATAAACCTTCAGCATATCGCCCGTCATCGCCTCGGCAATGTTGTCGGGATGCGCGAACAGACCCACGCGCCCGCCCCACAGCAGACGGCCTTCGGGCAGGCGGCGGTAATAGTCGCTGCAAAAACGGCTGTCGTAAATCGCGTATTTGGTATTCAGCGATGCGGCATAGGCATCTTCGCTGATCGGCTCGGTCACCATGATATAGGTTTGCACAGGGATTGCCGCGAATTGCAAACGCTTGTCGACCTGATCGCCGTATACGGATGTCGACAGCACCACATGTTTCGCGCGCACAGTGCCCGCAGCGGTTTTGACCAGCCACGCCGCGCCGTCTTTTGTCAGCGACGTTACCGCGCTTTGTTCGTAAATGCGCCCGCCCAGTTTGTCGGCCGCGAAAGCAAGGCCGCGCAGCAGTTTCAGCGGGTTCAGCTGGAAATCATGCGGCGAGAAAATACCGTCGTGATAACGGCTGGTGCGGCACAGCTCGCGCACTTCCTCGCGGCTGCGGAATTCGAAACCGAGGTCGAAATTTTCATTGGCGGAGCGGATGGCATCGACCACCTGCCCCGGATGGTCATGCCATGATACCGTCAAAACGCCATCGACCACAGGGCCGCAATCAATATCATATTTGGCAATACGCTCGCGGATAAGGCCGCGCGCGTTTTTAGTGAGGGTCACAAGGCGCTTGGCTTTGTCCTTGCCGTATTTGCCAAGCAAACTACCCTCGCCCGCGGCATAGCCTTTGGCAACGAAACCGGCGTTGCGGCCCGATGCGCCCCAGCCGATGCGCGAGGCTTCGAGCAGTACGGCATCCACGCCGCGTTCGCGCAGACCCAGCAGCGTATTCACGCCCGCCAGACCGCCGCCGACGATGCAAACCTCCGCTTCTTGCGCGCCCTCAAGCGCGGGCCACGTGCGGTCTTCCGTCAGCGTGCTGGCGTAGTAATTGCCGTCATAACCGGCAATACGGTTATTGCCGGGGGCTTGCGCTGCGGCTTTCATCTCAGCCTGCCGCCTTAACGGGCTCTGCCTTTTTCGGCAGTTCCAGCTTGATATGCACATCGCGGAGCTGATGCGGTTCGGCCTCGCTCGGCGCGCCCATCAGCAGATCTTCCGCCTGCTGGTTCATCGGGAAGGCGATGACCTCGCGCACGTTCGGCTCGTCGGCAAGGAACATGACCATGCGGTCAATACCGAAAGCACAGCCGCCATGCGGCGGGGCGCCGAATTTGAAGGCATTGTACATGCCGCCGAATTTTGCCTGCACCGCGCCCTTGGGATAACCCGCGATTTCAAACGCGCGCTCCATCGCTTCGGGGACGTGGTTGCGGATGCCGCCCGATGCCAGCTCGATACCGTTCAGCACGCAGTCGTACTGCACGGCCTTGATCTTGAGCGGATCTTGGGTATTGAGCGCCTCAAGCCCGCCGGCAGGCATCGAGAACGGGTTGTGGGAGAAGTCGATATTGCCCGTCTTGTCGTTGATTTCGAACATGGGGAAATCGACAATCCAGCAGAAAATGAATTTGGATTTATCGATGATATCCATGTCTTCGGCGATTTTGGTGCGCGCCTTGCCTGCAAGCGGCGCAGCCTTGGCAACCTGATCGCACACAAAGAACACGGCATCGCCGTTTTCAGCGCCCGTAAGTTTCTTGAGCGCGTCCTGCGCGGCGGCGGGAATGAACTTGGCAATCGGGCCCTTGCCTTCGGCACCTTCGAACACGACATAGCCAAGGCCGACAGCCCCCTCGCCTTTCGCCCAGTCGTTGAGCTTGTCGAAGAAGCTGCGCGGGCGGTCGCCGACTTTCGGCGCGCGGATAGCACGCACAACGCCGCCTGCCGCAATCACGCCTTTGAAGGCCTTGAATTCGACATCTTCGCGCGCGAAGACTTCGGTGACATCCGTAATCACCAGCGGGTTCCTGAGGTCGGGTTTGTCGTTGCCGTATTTCAGCATCGATTCATCAAACGGGATACGCACAAACGGCGCGGGCGATACGTCGAATTTCTTGCCGGTGAAGGAGGAAAACTCCTCGAACATGCCGCCAATCACGTTTTCCATGACGGCGAAAATATCATCCTGCGTCACGAAGGACATTTCCATGTCGAGCTGATAGAACTCGCCCGCCGTGCGGTCGGCACGCGCGTCTTCGTCGCGGAAGCACGGCGCAATCTGGAAGTAGCGGTCAAAGCCCGACATCATCAGCAGCTGTTTGAACTGCTGCGGCGCTTGCGGCAGGGCGTAGAATTTTCCCGGATGCAGACGCGACGGCACGAGGAAGTCGCGCGCGCCTTCCGGCGAAGACGCCGTCAAAATCGGCGTCTGGAATTCGCGGAAGCCTTGCTCCAGCATGCGGCGGCGGAGCGACGACACCACATCGCTGCGCAGGACGATGTTTTTGTGCAAAACGTCGCGGCGCAGGTCGAGGAAGCGGTAGCGCAGGCGCACGTCTTCGCCGTAAGGCTCGTCAGAATTCACCTGCAGCGGCAGCATGTCGTTGACAGGGGCGGAGAGCAGGGTGAAGTCTTTCACCTTCACTTCAATCTCGCCCGTCGGCAGATGTTTGTTAACCGTTTCGGGCGTACGCGCCAGAACCTCGCCCGTGATGCAAATCACGTTTTCAAGGCGCAGCTTTTCAATTTCGGCAAAAACCGCATTGTCGGTATTGATGACGCACTGGGTCAGGCCGTAATGGTCGCGCAGGTCGATGAACAGCAGGCCGCCGTGGTCGCGTTTGCGGTGAATCCAGCCGGAAATTTTGACCGTCTGGCCCTTGTCGGCAAGGCGAAGCTGACCACAAGTATGGGTGCGATAGGCGTGCATGATGTCCTCTAGATATAGAAAAGTTTTGGCAGCCGCGCCCCACGGGATAAGCGGCAACCTTGCAGGATTCAGGTTTTAACAGAAACGCGGCGGGAAAACAAATGATGCAGAGGTGAATTATTTTGCATAAACAAAAGGTGTGCGCCTAATACCAAATCAAAACAACATGTAAAAGAGAGGCGAGCCACAGCATCAAAAAGAAAATTATCCCAAAGAAAAGCAGTCCCGCATTCTGAAAACTCCACCTAAACCGTAACTTTCCTTTTAACCATTGGCTGATAAAAAGCACGATCCAAGCAAAAGACGCTGCCGTCATAAACAAAAACAGAAGAGTCCAAAGTAGCGATCTTGGAACATTGTCGGAAAAAACCGCATACGCTCCGCCAGCAATTGTTAAAATTATAATAGCTGAAAAGATTTTTTCCGTTGTGTTGTAGCCAAACCAATAGCCAAGCTTCACCGCCAAAGGTGAGCACTCGGGCAAGGCCCGACCCGTAAGGTCGCGCGCAAATATAGATGGGTTATTGCCCTGTTTCTCGTTAAGAGCGCGTTTGTATAAAGCCAGAGCAACGACTTCCACAGGTACGCCCAACTGATATAACCTATGCAAAAAATAGGTTTTTCTTCCGTTTTTTGATATGTGCAGTTCTTGTACAAAAGAAGGCCTGAAATCAAATCCGCATATCATGTATTGATCAAACTTGGAACGCATGGCTTTCAATGCAGATTCTTGCTGGCGCTCCATATCCTCATATAGCTTGATAAGCTCCCCACTCAGAACTTCATCAGACATCGTTATCATCCACCTGTCCACTTCACTCCGCGTAAGTCCTGCCAATAACAAGGCGTGGCATTTTGAGTGAAAACGACAAAGGCGCGCCGCCAGCCACCACAAAAAACCAAAAACAACCGAAGCGACCATAGAGACTCTAATAACTGGGTTCGAAAACGGAGTAGAATCCGGATACCCCGTTGCCACGGTTAACAGCACAAACGCCGCCAAACCAACACAAAATACAAAACCTGTGGTAGAAAGTTTTTGCCAGCGCAACAAAGCCTTACCTGCGTTGTGAATTGTCTCTTCTTGTTCCGTACCTTGATGCGGCATGTATTTATATCCCTACCCACTAAATATTCTATGCGGCGTCTAGTAAAAGATTAACTCTGGATTTATTACTTTTTATAATCCTGTAATGTGGAACGAAAATCTTCCGAAGAGTTCGACAAACCATGCGCCGCGCCGAATGGAAGTGCATACTTGTCAATCCCGACACCAAACCACGAACGGGAAATAACCAAATCAATAACGCCTGTTTCGTCCAACTGCGCGGCATCCGAAGCCTTGATGCACATCCGGGCTTCACGACTGTACCGTTTGTCAGTCTCCATCTTCACACGCAGGCATTTTTGACCGAAACGATATCTCGGAGGATATTTGTCTTCTCTATATTCATATGCCCCGCGCTCAGGATGGGCAAAAAAGTCATGCAGCATATATCCTCCGCCGACGTAAATACAAAAAAACCAGCTGAAACAGCTGACCATGACCAGCCAAGGCACTGAGCCTCTATCGGGCTTGAACCGACCATGTCCACGTCGCCATTTGGAATACAGCCAAAGACCGCAAGGCAGCCCGGATGCCACCCCCAAAGCGAAGGCAGGCACAAACCACGCTCTGGAAACAAGGAAGTCCCCCGATACAGCTGTCAGAGCCGCATACAGAAAAACAATCCATGTGAGCGCCAAAAGCCTTTCCGTTAATGTTTTACCCAGATTTCGCTCCGCCCAGCTGTTATAAGGATAATCTGAAGGCAGCGCCTCGCCCGTATCCACATGGCGGGTAAAAATTTTGGGATTATTGGCATCAGACGATTGATAAAGCTTGGCGTAAAACTCATCTGCAGCCTGCTCGGCTGTTTTGCCGGAGAGATGCCATAGCGCTGCTGGCGGCACCTCTTTTTTATCTGCGGCTGATACTTCGCGCACGAAATCAGGCTGAAGTCCGTATTTATCCACCAGAATCCGTTCATAATCAGCGCGCAGCGCATCGACTTCCGCATAATGTGCGGCATAGTATGTCCGTACATCCGGCTGTGCGAAGGGGCTATGCTTGGCAACTTCCGTCTTTGCGTTCGGCGGTTTTTCATCTGTTGCCGCCTGCTCCGGCTTCTGACGCGCCGTCAATACAAGCGTCAGAAGCGCACTGGCCGAGGGCAACAGCAGTAAGAACATGCGCAAGTCCCCCCTGCTGCCGATGGCAATACCGATCAGCAGCAAGACCGCAAGATTGACCGTCCACAAAAAACCGCGAAAAAGCGTATAGAGGATACTGAAAGGCACCTCCGGCGTTGCCCGCCAGCGCAAGCAGACAATGATGTTGCCTGCCGCCACTACGGCAACCAAAATACAAATGTTCTGCGTCCAGACGCTTTCGATGACGCCCGGGGTGCTGCGTTCACTCCGCATCGCAAACAGCGACAGCAACAAAAGGGGCAGGTTGCCCAGTGTCACCAGCGTACGGAGGGTGATTTTTAATATGCGCTCTGTCATGCCCCTTCCCGCACCCCCCACAAATACCCTATGGTAAAGCTGTCCGTTTTGGATTATTTTGAGTTCTGCATGACGCTTATCACAACCACAAAAGATCTCAAGGCGCTCGCGGCGCGGCTCAAAAAATCGGCCTTTGTAACGGTCGATACCGAGTTTATCCGCGAAAAAACCTATTGGCCGCACCTGTGCCTGATTCAGGTCTGCGGCGATGATGAGGAGCCTTATGCCATCGACCCGCTGGCCGAGGGCATCGACCTCGCCCCGTTTTACGAGGTGATGCAGGACAAAAAAGTCCAGAAAGTCTTCCACGCCTGCCGTCAGGATCTTGAAATTTTCTTCAACGAGACCGGCAAGCTGCCCACCCCCGTTTTCGACACCCAGATCGCCGCTATGGTCTGCGGCTTTGGCGAACAGGTGAGCTACGAGGTGCTGGTCAATACCCTTGCCAAAAAACAAATCGACAAGTCCAGCCGCTTCACCGACTGGTCGGCGCGCCCGCTGACGTCCAAGCAACTGAAATACGCGCTGGCCGACGTCACGCATCTGCGTAAAATTTACGTCAAGCTGACCGAGAAGCTGGAAAAAATGGGCCGCACGTCCTGGATCAAGGACGAGATGAAGGGCCTGATGGACAAAGGCCTTTACCTGACCAAGCCCGAAGACGCGTGGGAGCGCATCCGCATTCCCAACCACAAACCGCGCACGCTGTGCATTTTGCGTGAAATCGCCGCATGGCGCGAAACACTGGCGCAGCAGCACGACGTGCCGCGCGGGCGCATCCTGAAGGACGAGGCACTGGCCGAAATCGCGACCCACCCGCCGACCAGCAGCGATGCGCTGAATAAAATGCGCAACGTGCATCAGGGATTTGGCAACAGCGAGCGCGGCAAAAGCCTGCTGGAAGCCGTCAAGCGCGGCATGGAAGCCGATGTCGACAACTGCCCGAAATGGGAACCGCGCCCCGCCTTCCCGCCCGGCATTGCGCCGACCATCGACCTTTTGCGTGTTTTGTTGAAACTGAAATGCGAGAATGAACAGGTCGCGGCAAAACTGCTCTGCACCGCGGCCGATCTTGAAATGATTGCCGCCTATGGCAAGGAATCGAAAGTGCCCGCCATGTCCGGCTGGCGTTTCAAGATTTTCGGCAAGGAAGCACTTGCCCTGCGTGACGGCAAGGTCGCTATCGCGGTTGAAAACAGCCGTTTGAAACTCGTCAAAACAGCCTGATATTTTCTATTTCTTTGAATTAACGGCGCAGCGCCAGCGTGCACCACGACTCTTTGGTGCCGCCGCCATAAGGTTTGGCAAGCCCCTTGGCAATCATATGCTGCGCGGCATTGACGCCGTTTTCGGTCGTGACATCGGCCAGCAGACGGCCGCCGTATTTCTCATACTTCACGTTATGCAGCATGACGGTTTTCCCCTCCAGCAGGCGGCGCATTTCGGCGCTGGCATCTTCGGCACGCGCGGCTTCGCTGTCGCATTTCGCGCGACCGCCTTTTTCAGGGGTGTCAATCTCGCCGATGCGAATATCAATTAACACGCGCGTACCGGGGAAAATATCGACTTCGGTTTGCACGGTATCGCCATCACCCGTTTTTATGACGCGCGCCGGTACAGGTCCCGCGACCACATCCTGACGGGGGCGGATGGCGGGCGTCGTCGCCGCAGGCTGCACGGCATCGGCAATGCCGCTGGGCGCGAGGCTTTGCAGCGTGACTTTTTGTCCGGTGCGCGGCGCGGCGCCGTTATAACCGCCGACATCCGCCGTATACTGGCAGGGCGCGACAACGCCGCGCGGGCAGACGCTGACGGTATTGAACTGCGCAACCCAGACATGGGTGCGCACATGCAGCATTCTGGTTTGGGAATCCACGTAGACAACATCGCCCGTAAAGCTGCGGCCCGCACCCGACGACACCGGGGGGGCGGCGACAGGGGGCACCGTCACAACGGCAGCGACAGGCTGCGCGGCGGTATCTGCCGCGTTGTCCTGCAGCAGCGTGCCGATCCCCACGATGGAGCCCGCCGTCACCCCCGCCGCCAGACTGAACAGCGCGGCATGTTTGCGGATGGCGGCTGTGTTGAAAATCTGTCGGGTCATGATGTCGGCATCTCCGTTTCGGGATATTTGGATGCGCGAGTGTAATGCAGGGGCTTTATTTATGTCAATATGGGGCGCCCCGACCATGATAACGGCCAGAAAACCATACAAACTGTAAAAAATGACGCCCTCAGCGCGGCGCAGGGCCATGTTTGCCTCCTTGGCCCATTATAAACAATTTTAAGTTGTATATAAGTATAAATTCTCTTACTGGTTGTTTTTCAAGCATACATTCGTATGCGGATCCAGATTGTTAGAGAATATGCCGTAAGGCTTAGTTATCGCTGCGCGCGCGGGGATGCGCGTTTTTATAGATTTCCATCAGCTGCGCGTTGTCGTAGTCGGTATAACGCTGCGTCGTCGTCACCGACGCATGGCCCAGCAATTCCTGAATGACGCGCAGGTTCACGCCGCCCGCCAGAATATGCGTCGCGAAGCTATGGCGCAGCGCGTGCGGCGTCAGCGTTTCGGGCAAGCCCAGCGCACGGCGCAAATCGCGCAGGCGTTTTTGCGCCACACCCTGATGCATGCGCTTGCCGCGTTCGCCCAGAAACAGCGGCGTGTCTTTTTCCCACGCCACAGGCGCGCCCGCGACATAGGTTTCGATGGTTTTTTCAACAATGGGCAGCACAGGCACCAAGCGCTCCTTGCGGCCTTTACCCATGACGCGCACTTCGCCGCTGTGCGGGCGCGTCCCGTAATTCAGCTGCAGCGCCTCGTCAATACGAAGCCCGCAACCATACAGCAGCATAAACAGCGCGCAATCGCGCAGCCCCACCCATTCGGCATCTTCGGGCGCCAGCATGCCGGCATTTTCAACCAGCGTCATTGCCTGTGCGGGCGGAATGGCGCGGGGCAGCTTTTTGGGCAGTTTCGGCGTGCGGATACGCCCGAGCGCCGCATTGTGCAAATGCCCGTTTTTGTCCATCCATTTCATGAAATTGCGCAGCGATGCAAGGCCGCGCGCGCGCGTGGCGGCCCCCGCCCCCTCGCCCGTGCGTTTCGCAAGCCAGCTGCGGAAATCACGAATGGAGGCTTCGCCCAAATCATGCAGCGACGGCGGACGCGCCAGATGCGCGGTCAAAAAATCGCAAAATTCATGGATGTCGGATAAATACGCGCGCAGCGTATGGCGCGAAAAACGCTTTTCATGCGTCAGGTACATCACCCAAAGGCCGAAAACCTGCTGCAGGTCCGGCGCGGCGGAAAGCGGTGTATCTGTCAGTCCCGAATGTCCAGCCATAGACGGAAACAACGCTCCACGACCTGCGCGAGGAAACCCACCTGGTCAATCGCCATGTCCTGATGGAACGCTTCCGGATCGCGCGAACCGAAAGCCATGATACCCGCCGGCGTATTGGTGCTGATTTCAAGGCGCAACAGCGCATGGCTTTTGACCAGCCCCGCGCCCGGGCCGAAGATTTCTTCGGTACCGGAAATATTCCCCTGCAATAGCGCATCGCCCTTGCCGAGGTATTTTTCAACCGTGCCGCGCGTCGCAAAACGGATGCCGGACTGATTGACGAAGGGGATTTCCTTCGATGTCGATTCAATCACCAGATTGACGGTATCAACGTCGAGCAGAACGGGGAAGTCCTGCGTCATCACGGCGATGAATTCCTCGAAACTTTCCGCCTCCAGCAGCACCAGCACGGCGGTCTGGATACGCGAATAATTCGACATGTTGGCGCGCGCGGTTTCGATAAGCTCCCGCTGCACGCGCTGGGCATTGCTTTTATCGGCTTTGAGACGGTTCAGAAGCGCGGTCTGGAAATTGACCACGCCCTTGCCGCCGCCTTCGACCGGCGCATCCATATCTTCCAGCACATCGGGGTGACGGATAAAAAAATCCTTTTGCCCGCGCAGGAATGAAATCACATCGTCTTCGGTCATATCGCCGGCCGTCATATTCTTCGCCATCATGGCTCCCGTATATCCTTTTAAGCTTAGGCGGCGTCGAGGATGCTCTGGCCCGTTTTCGCCCAGTCGGATACGAACGTGGCAAGGCCTTTTTCGGTCAGCGGGTGGCTGTAGAGCTGGCGGATGACCGCGGGAGGAATGGTCGCCACATGCGCGCCCATTTTCGCAGATTCGACCAGATGCACGGGGTTGCGCACCGATGCGACCAGCACTTCGGTTTCAATCGCCGGATACTGGTTATAAATCTCGACAATTTCAGAAATCAGATTGAGGCCGTCCTGTCCGATGTCATCGAGGCGGCCGACGAAGGGCGACACGAAGGTTGCGCCCGCCTTGGCGGCCAGAATGGCCTGCGCGGCGGAAAAGCACAGCGTGACGTTGACCATGGTGCCATCGTCGGAAAGCACTTTGCACACTTTCAGGCCATCGGGCGTCAGCGGCACTTTGACCGCGACGTTTTTGGCGATTTTGGCAAGGCGCTGGCCTTCTTTCAGCATCGTTGCGTAATCCGTCGCGGCAACTTCGGCGCTGACGGGGCCATCAACCACGCTGCAGATTTCTTCGATGAGGGCGATGAAGTTTTTCGCGCCCGATTTGGCGACCAGCGAGGGATTGGTGGTCACGCCATCCAAAAGCCCCGTCGAGGCTAAGTCTTTGATTTCGGCAATGTCAGCGGTATCGACGAAGAATTTCATGGCGGCGTCCCTTTCTTTTGAACCGGCTTTAGTGTATCTGATGGGTATGTCCCAATCCAGTTTTTTATCGCCGGAAAACCTGCCCGCGCAAGGGGTGGAAACGGGGCGGCGGGTGCAGGTATTGGTGCCCGGGCCGCTGGGCCGCGCCTATGATTATGTGCTGCCGGAGGGAATGGATGCCGCGGCGGGTGATTATGTAAGCGTCCCCTTCGGCAAACGCGATACCGCCGCCGTCGTCTGGGCTGCCCATGGCGGCGATGACAGCATCGACCCCGCCAAATTGAAAGCCGTGCGCGACGTCTACAGCGCATGCCCGCCGATGCCGCAGGTGCACCGGCAATTCATCGAACGTGTCGCGCGTTATACCATGAACGACATGGGCAGTGTTTTGAAAATGTCGCTGAGCGCGCCCGATGCGCTGACGCCACCCAAAGCCGCCCCCGCGCTGACACTGGGCGATATATCGGATACAAAGACGCGCAAGCACAGCGCGCATCGCCAGAAAATCATCGAATTTTTGTCGGATGGCGTGCCGCGCCGCGCATCCGAAATCGCCGCGGCCGCGGGCTGCACGCCCGCCGTTGTGCGAGCGATGGTGGCGACAGGCATTCTGAAGCCTGCGTCCATCGCCGCCCCCGTGCCCTGCCGCATGGTGGATTTGACCGCCAGCGCCCTTGCCTTTACGGATGCACAAAGCGCCGCGGCAGAGGCGCTGCAAAATATCGTCGCCGCGCAGAAATTTTCCACGGTTCTTCTGGATGGTGTCACGGGTTCGGGCAAGACGGAGGTTTATTTCGAAGCCGTCGCCTCCGCCCTTGCGCAAGGCAAGCAGGCGCTGATTTTGCTGCCGGAAATTTCCCTCTCTGCCCAGTTCATGGAACGCTTCACGCGCCGCTTTGGCGTCGCGCCTGCCATCTGGCACTCCGAAGTGCCGGCGGCGCAGCGGCGGCTGGTCTGGCAGGGCGCGGCGGATGGCCGCACGCGGGTCGTTATCGGCGCACGCTCCGCGCTGTTTTTACCCTTCGCCGACCTTGGCGTCATCGTGGTCGACGAAGAACACGACGCGTCTTACAAACAAGAAGAAGGCGTGATGTACCACGCCCGCGACATGGCGGTCTTGCGCGCGCGCATGGGAGATATCGCCTGCGTGCTGGTTTCCGCAACGCCGTCTTTGGAAACCATGACGAATGTGCAGGCGGGAAAATACGCCTATCTGCATCTGCCGTCGCGCTTTGGCGGCGCGACGCTGCCCGCGATGCAGGTGGTCGACTTGCGCCGTGATGCGCCGCCGCGCCAGAAATTCATTTCGCCGCCACTGGTCGATGCCCTGCGCACCACGCTCGCGGCAGGGGAGCAGTCGCTGCTGTTTCTGAACCGCCGCGGCTATGCGCCGCTGACGCTTTGCCGCACCTGCGGGCACCGTTTCCAGTGCCCGTCCTGCACCGCATGGCTGGTCGAACACCGCCGTCACGGGCGTCTGCAGTGCCATCACTGCGGATTTAGTCAAAAAATGCCGAACATCTGCCCGTCGTGTAATGACGAGGGCAGCTTTGCCGCCTGCGGCCCCGGCGTCGAGCGCATTCAGGAAGAAGTGCAGGAACTGCTGCCCGAAGCCCGCACACTGGTGCTGGCCAGCGATATCACCGGCAGCGCCAATATGATCCGCAGCGCCGTCACCCAGATTGAAAAAGGCGAAGTCGATATCATCATCGGCACGCAGATTGTCGCCAAGGGGCATCACTTCCCCGAACTGACGCTGGTCGGCGTGGTCGATGCCGACCTTGGCCTTTCCGGTGGCGATTTGCGCGCGGGCGAGCGTACATTCCAGCTTTTGCAGCAGGTATCGGGCCGCGCGGGACGCGGTGACAAACCGGGCCGCGTGTTTTTGCAAACCTATATGCCGGAGCAAAACGTGATCCGCGCCCTTGCCGCCGGTGACCGCGATGCCTTTCTGGCCGCCGAAGGGCGGGAACGCGAACGTGCGGGCATGCCGCCTTACGGCAAGCTGGCCGCACTCATTTTGCAATCCACGGACGAGATGAAACTCGACCAGTTTTGCCGCACCCTTGCACAGCGCGCCCCCAGATATGACGATATCCGCGTGCTGGGCCCCGCCCCCGCGCCTATGGCGTTTTTGCGCGGCAAGCACCGGCGCAGATTCCTTATCCGCAGCGGGCGCGATATCAGCATGCAGAATTATCTGTCGGAATGGCTGTCGGGTATCAAAACCGGATCGAACATCCAGCTGAAAATCGACATCGACCCGCAAAGCTTTTTCTAAAAGCAGCGCCTATCATGGCGGCCTGCGCCGATGTGACGTTTTCTTGAAACTGCGCTACAAAATGTGCCAGCGTTAGAACTGCGGCACAAAATGTGCCGCGAGGCGCGTGTTTTCGGGCGCGATCAAAGCCCAGTCTTCAGCGTCGGTTTCAAACACCGCGAGGGTGGCGGGCGCGAAACCTTCGAAAACAGAAGCGCTATCCCCTGCCAGTTGCAGGGCCAGCTCCATCGTACCCGGGTTATGGGCGACCAGCAGCAAACGGTCGAGCTTCCCTGTCACCGCCTGCACATGCCCCAGCAGCGCATCGGCAGGCGCCAGATACAGGCTGCGGTCAAAACGGCTGGTAATCGGGTTTTTGCGGTCGCCGAACAGCTCTTCGGCCACCAGACGTGCGGTCGATATCGTGCGCAGGGCGTCGGAAGCCAGAATGAATTCGGGCACCATATCCCGCGCCTTCATAAAACGGCCGACTTCGCGCCCCTCCGCCCGTCCGCGGGGGGACAGAACGCGGGCATGGTCGCCGTCTTGCAGGCTGCTGCCCGCTTCGGCTTCGGCATGTCGCAAAAGATAGAGCGTTTTCATTTGACCTTGTTCGGCGTTATTCCCTATAGAAGGTGAGAGTAGCGCACCTGAGGAGTATTGTCATGCCGGAAGCCACCCAGACGAGAGATTATGTCGCCGTTCTCGATATCGGCTCCAACGCCGTGCGGCTGGTGGTTTTTGACGGCATGAACCGCGTGCCCGTGAAAATCCATAATGAACGCGACCTTTGCGCCCTTGGCGCGGATCTGGGCAAGACAGGCCGCCTCAACCCCGACGGCGTTGAAAAGGCGATGCAAAGCCTTGGCCGTTTCGCCGCGCTGATTGCCGCGATGAAAATCAAGCATGTCATGGCCGTTGCGACCGCCGCCCTGCGCGATGCTGCTGACGGCCCCGATTTCATTGCCGCAGTGCAAAAAAAATTCGGCCTGCAAATCCGTGTGATTGACGGCGAGGAAGAAGCCCGCCTCTCCGCCATCGGCGTCATGATGAACGGCCTTGGCGAGCGCGGCATCATCGGCGATTTCGGTGGCGGCTCGATGGAGCTGATACAGGTCAACCAGAATGTGGTCGAGCACAAGCAAAGCTTCCCTGTCGGCTCGCTGCGGCTGCATGCCGCAGGTGACCGCACGGCGCAGCGCAAGCTGATCGACGAACACCTGTCGAAAGCCGATTTCATCACCAATGGCGCGGGCGGCGATTTTTATGTGCTGGGCGGGTCATGGCGCGCCATGGCCAAGCTGCATATCCGCATGACGAACCACCCGCTGAAGGTGATGGACCAGTACAGCTTTTCGGGTGAACGCGCGCTTGAATTCGCGCGCACGCTGGCCGAACAAAGCCCGGAGGATCTGGAGAAGGTCAGCGGCATGTCCAAAAAACGCGCGGCGGATATCGGCGCATCTGCGCTGGCGATGGCCGCCGTGCTGGAAAAAATGCAGCCCGCGCGCGTGATTTTTTCGGCAACCGGCCTGCGCGAAGGGGCGATTTACGACGCCCTGCCGCCCGCCCTGCAACAGCAGGATGCGCTGACCGCCAGCTGCCGCAAGGTCGCGATGAAAATCAGCCGTTTCAACGACGTCAAATCCTTCACCCTGATGTCGGAATGGATGGCTCCGCTGTTTGCCATGCAGCAGGACAGCTTTACCGAACTGCTGGAGTCCGCCTGCCTGCTCAGCGATACGGGCTGGTTCGAACACGAAGATTATCAGGCCGTGCATGCGTTTGAACGCATCCTGCTGCTGCCGCTGTATGGCGTCGACCATACGGGCCGCGCGTTTCTGGCGCTGGCGAACTACGTGCGCTATGGCGGCACCGGCGAAGACGAAGTCGCCGCGGCGGCCCGCCATATCCTCACGCGCGGCAGCGTGACGCTGGCGATTACGGCAGGGCTTGGCATGCGTGTGGCTTATTTGCTGACAGGCGGCGCCTTGAACCTTCTGAAAGACACGACGCTGGCCGTCACCGAAGATCAGGTCATCCTGCGCCTCAGCGGCAAAGCCGCGGGGCTTGAATCAACACTGATTGACGAGGCGATGAAAGACCTTGCCGAAATGCTGGGCCGCGCCTGCCGCGTGGTTGCCGACGCCTAAACCCGCCCGATATCAGGGCGCGGGCGGCGGCGGTGCGTTTTTGCGCGCGCGCGGCTTGAGGGTGAATTCCTCCGACCGCTCCAGCAGCTGGCGCTGTTCTTCTTCGGCGACCAGATGCGCGAAATCGTCATCGTTCATCGCGCCCGCACGGCGGTCGGCAGCAGGCAGTTTTTGCCATGCCGCGCGCAAATCGTCAAAACGGCCATTCCAGCGCGATGTATCAAATACTTTTTTAAGCTGCCCGCGGGCGCTCGCCAGCTGCGCCAGGCTGCGGCCTTCGCGGTCCTTGAGGCCATAGACGTCATCCATGGTCAAACCGCCGCCGTATTTCTCGATCAAATCCAGCGCACGGTCGAATTCATTGACCTTGAGCGCGCGGAAAATCCCCGCCTCGCCGGTATCGCGGCCGTCTTTTTCGCGCCAGACGGTGCGCAGTGCCTCGGGCGCGTCACGGCCCATCATATCGAGGGTCTGACGGAAATATTCGCGGCGCTCCGCCATCACCGTCGCCAGATATTCGACGACCTGTTCGTGTTTGTCGGCGCGGGCGAGTGACAGCGCGCTGCCATGCATGGCGAAAACGTCTGCGCCCGCCGTCACCAGCGCCTGCACCACCGGAAGGTTGCCCGCGAAGGCCGCCTTGCGCAGCGCCTGATCATCTTCGGCATGCACATCGGCGCCATAGGAAACCAGCAGATTGACCATATCAAGGCTGCCGCGGTTGGCGGCATCGATAATCGCCTCGCCTTCGCCCGCATTCGCATCGGCACCGGCGCCGAGCAGAAGCGACGCCACGTCTTTATGGCCCGATTTAACAGCGGTGCGCAGCGCGGCGTTATCAATCGCCGTCACATCGGCGCCGGCATGCAGCAGCACCGATACCATGTTCGTATGCCCCATCCCCGCCGCAAGGCGCAGGCCTTTGCTGTGCGATGCCGACGGATCGGCGCCGTCTTTGAGCGCGGCTTTGAGTTTATCAAGGCTGCCTTCGGATACGGCCAGCATGATGCGGTCATCGAGCTGGATTTTCAGCCGTGCCGACCATTCTTCTTCGGGGGAATTGAACGCCATGGGGTTTTCCTTTCCGGCTTTTTCCTTAGGCCGCGATATCGAGGTCGACGACCACCGGCACATGATCGCTCGGCTGCGTCCAGCCGCGCACCTCGCGCAGCACCTGCTGTTTTTTAAGCATCCCGCCCAAGGGCTTGGTTACCCAGACGTGGTCAAGGCGGCGGCCTTTGTCGGCGGCATCCCAATCGGCCGCGCGGTAGCTCCACCATGAATAAAGCTTTTTATCGTCGGGCACGAAACGGCGCACCGCATCCGTCCAGCCAAGACCGCCGAAAAAGCGGGTGAATTTTTCACGTTCGATGGGCGTATGCGACACCACATTCTGCATTTTCTTGCTGTCCCAGACATCGTTTTCCAGCGGGGCGATGTTGAAATCACCGACGGCAATCATCGGCGTCTTGGCGCTGCGCTCGGCGCCGAACCAGTCCGTCAGTTCATCCACGAAATCCAGTTTATGCTGGAATTTATCGTTGATGGTGACATCGGGTTCGTACCCGCCGGCGGGGATGTAAATGTTATGCAGCTCGAAGGTTTTGCCGGGCGCTTTGACCTTGGCCGAGATATGGCGCATGTCGTTTTTGCCGCAGCGTTTGTAGATTTCTTTTTCCGCGAGCGGGTATTTCGAGAAAATACAAACCCCGTTATACCCCTTCATGCCCGCAAAATGATAATGCGCAAAGCCCTTGGCCGTCAGCGCATCGACGGGGAAAAATTCGTCGGGCGTTTTGGTTTCCTGAAGACAGAACACATCCGGCTTCACCTTGCCAAGGACCTCATCCAAGAGCGGCAGGCGCAAACGAACCGAATTGATATTCCACGTCATCAGGCGCATCAGGTTATGTCCCCGGCGGTTTCGGTTGCTTTTTTACGGCGGCGGCGCGGTCCAGCCCTTCCAGCGTTTCGCGGGATTTTTGCGCAGCGTCGATGAACAGGACGTCAAGGGCCGGATCCTGCCCGCGCACGTCTTCGAAACGCGCTTCAAGACTGCGCAGAATGTCCCAGCGTTTTTGATGGAATCCGTCGATTTTCTGGCGGCCGATCATCTGGTCGGTCATGGTCGACAGACCTTCGACCAGAAAAATGCGGTCGGCGTCGCGTTTCATTGCGGCATCTGTGGCATTCGCAGGGTCGGCAAGCGTGCGCACCAGGTCAACGGCGCGGTCGCCGAAGGTATGGCGCATCAGGGTGTCCAGCTCCGCCTCCGCCATCAGCGCGCCCTTGGCAGGGCCGAGCAGCGCGACCGTCACGGATTCCGGCGTCACATCGGGGCACTGCGTCAGCAGGTTTTTCGCCGCCGTCACCGGCTGGTCTTTCATGAAATTCGCGATGCGTTCCGGCCCGAACATGGTCATATGCGTATCGAGCCAGCGGTTGCACATTTTCGCTGCCAGTTCCCACGTATCGTTCGCGGGCAGACCGCTTTGTTTGTAGTCGAACGGCATCACAAATCCCCTGTTTAAAAAATCAGAACGGCAGACCCATGCCCGGCGGCAGGCCCATATCGCGCATCAGTTTTTCGGTTTCGTCGGCCATGGTTTTTTCAGCCTTCAGGCGCGCATCGTTGATGGCGGCGACGATAAGATCTTCGAGAACGTCCGCTTCTTCCGCCTTGATGAGCGAGGGCGAAATCTTGATGGAGCGCAATTCGAACTTGCCCGTCACCTTGCAGGTCACAAGTCCGCCGCCCGAAGCGCCGTCCAGCTCCATGGCCTGCACGCGCTGCTGCATGGCTTCCATTTGCTGTTTGAATTTCTGCGCCTTTTGCATCATCTGCATCATGTTTGCCATAGGTATCACGCCCCCTTTTGCGCGGTGGTTGTTTATTTAAAATGCCGGATGCCTGAAGCTATCGCCGCCACGGGACGAAGTCAACCGCCGCCCGCGCCGCATGCGGCGGCGCAGCAGTTTCTAAGCCCTTGTTTTATTTGAAACGTGCTTAGTTTTCGGGGTTTTTGATATCAACGATTTTGGCGCCCGGAAACACACGCAGGACTTCGGCGACAATCGGGCTGCTTTCAATCTCGTTGCGCAGGTTTTGCTGCGCGGCCTGTTTGCGGCTGGCGATGGTGGGAGCCCCCTCTTCGCGCGACAGGCTGACGACCCAGCGCTGGCCCGTCCACTCGGTCAGTTTTTGCGCCATCTGCCCGACAAGGGCGCGCGGCGCGTTTTCCTCGACGCGCACTTCCAGATGTCCCTGTTCGAACTTCACGGCATGGACATAGGTTTCAATCGCGTTTTGCAGCAGTACTTCGCGGCGCTGGCCAAACAGCTCCGCCACATCTTCGAAACTGGCGAGCATGGCCTGCGCCTGCATGGCCGGCTGTGGCTCGGCCGGAATACGCGCGGCGGAAACGGCATTGCCGCCACTCATGGCTGTACCGCGCGGACTGCCGCCACCCATGCCGCCACCGCCCAGCTGCCCCGCGATGCCCGCACTGCCGCCATCGCGCACCTGTTTGATAAGGTCGCCCGGCGTCGGCAATTCGGCGGCGAACAGCAAACGGATCAACACCATTTCCAGCGCCTGCTGCGGGCTGAAAGCCTGCTGCACCTCGGAAATGCCCTTGCCCAGCATCTGCCATGTGCGCGTCAAAACAGGGACGGACAGCGCCTTTGCCAGCGCCGCGCCGCGCACGCGCTCGGCCTCCGGCAGGGCTTGGTCGCGGGCCATTTCGGGGCTGACCTTGACCTTGGTCAGGTAATGCGTCAGCTCCAGCAAATCCTGCAACACCATCAGCGGATCTGCGCCACCTTTGTAGAGGGCGTCGAGATACCCCATGGCCTCGCCGCTTTGGCCTTTTTGCAGGGCTTCGAACAAATCGAACGTGACGCTGCGGTCGACAAGACCGAGCATGCTGCGCACCTGCTCTTCGGTCACCTTGCCCTGTTCGCGCGAAATCGCCTGATCCAGAAGGCTGAGGCCGTCGCGGGCGGAACCGTCGGCGGCGCGGGCGATAAGCGCAACGGCGGTTTGCTCCGCCTCCACGTTTTCCTTCGCCGTGATTTCCATGAAATATTTTTCCAGCACATCCGCACCGATACGGCGCAGGTCAAAACGCTGGCAACGCGACAGCACCGTCACCGGCACTTTGCGGATTTCGGTGGTGGCGAAAACGAATTTGACATGCTCTGGCGGCTCTTCCAGCGTTTTCAGCAGCGCGTTGAACGCCGCCTTCGACAGCATGTGAACCTCGTCGATGATAAAGACTTTATAGCGTCCGCTGACGGGGGCATATTGTACGCTGTCGATAATCTCGCGGATATCATCAACGCCGGTGCGCGACGCCGCGTCCATTTCCAGCACATCGACGTGGCGGTCTTCGGCAATCGATCGGCATTGTTCGCACTGGCCGCAGGGGGTGATCGTCGGGCCTTTTTCACAGTTGAGCGCGCGGGCGATGATACGCGCCGTCGTCGTCTTGCCCACCCCGCGCACGCCCGTCAGCATGAAAGCATGCGCAATGCGGCCCGTTTCAATCGCATTCGTGAGGGTACGCACCAGCGCATCCTGCCCCTTCAGTTCGGAAAAATTCTGCGGACGGTATTTGCGCGCCAGCACGCGGTATTCGGCGGGTTTGGGACTGGTATTCGTCTCGCCTTGGGAGCTTTTGGCCACGGGGCATCCTTTTCAGTCTTGGGAATCCGGATGGTGAATCTGCTGCCGACAGAATAGCGCATCCCTACCCGCAGCTAAACCCTGACGGCGCAATCTTATGAAAATATTTTGCGTTATTTCGCTTCGACCAGCACGTCAAACCCGCCAAAGGTCATGCGGTTCGCGTCAAACGGCATTTTCGTATGGTCAAGGCCGGTGATGCGCGGGTCTTTCATGACCTTGGCGTTCACCTTGTCGCGGTGGGCGCGCGATTTGTAGACAATCCACGCGAAGATCACCGTCTCCGACGGCTTGAGGTTCGTCAGCTTGCCAAACGGCACACCGAAGGGGGATTTGATATCCTCGGCCACGCATTCCATGTATTGCAGCGCGCCGTGTTCGCGCCAGACTTTGCCTGCCGTCTGCGCCAGCTTGCGGTATTCGGCAATTTTTTTCTTCGGCACCGGTATCACAAATCCATCGACGTATTTCGGCATGTCGCGCGGTCTCCTTTTTATCACATACCCAGCTTTTCACGCATGCCATAGTACCATGCGCCCAGAATGGTCAGCGGCACGCGGAAGGCACGCCCGCCCGGGAACGGATAGTTTTTCATTTTCGCCCAGACATCGAAACGTCCGGCCTGATTGCCAATCGCCTCGGATACCAGACGTCCCAGCAGATGCGTGGTCGTCACGCCATGACCGCTGTCGCCCTGAATGAAATAGATTTTATTCGTCAGGCGGCCGATGTGCGGCATGCGGGTCAGGGTCAGCGCGAAATTACCGCTCCAGGCGAAATCGACTTTCTTGCCCGCGAGCATGGGGAAGGTTTTCAGCACGTTCGGCCACAGACGTTTTTCGATGTCCGCCGGTTCATGCCCCGTATAGACCACGCCGCCGCCGAACAAAAGCCGGTGGTCGGCGGTGATGCGGTAATAATCGAGCAGATAATTGCAATCCTCGACGCAATAGCCTGCGGGCATCATCTGGCGCGTCATCTCTTCGCCCAGCACTTCGGTGGTGATGATCTGGCTGCTGACCGACATGATACGGCGCGACAGTTCGGGCACCGCATCGCCCAGATAGGCATTGCCGCAAATCACGACGTAATGCGCCGTCACCTGCCCCTTGTCTGTTTTGACAACAGGCTTGAAGCTTTCCTTGTCGACCGACACCACGCGGGATTGTTCGAAAATTCTGCCGCCGAGGCTTTCAATCGCCGCCGCCTGACCCAGCGCGAGGTTCATCGGGTGGATATGCCCGCCCCATTTATCCAGCATGCCGCCAACGTAGATATCGGCGCTGCTGACCTCGCGCATGCGGGATTTATCGTACATTTCAAGCGCGGTATGGCCGAAGCGTTCCCACGTTTTCTTGCCGTGTTCGAGGCCTTTCATCTGCTTGTCGGTGAAAGCGGCGAAAAAGCCGCCGTCTTTCAGGTCGCATTTGATATCGTATTTCGCAATGCGCTCGCGGATGATATTGCCGCCCTCGAAGCTCATGCCCACGACGGCATTGGCCGTATCCTCGCCGTAGCGGGATTTGATGGTGTCGTAATCACGGCTGTAGCCGTTGACGATTTGCCCGCCGTTGCGGCCCGATGCGCCATAGGCGACCTTGGCCGCTTCCAGCACAAATACTTTCAAGCCTTTTTCGGCCAGATGCAGCGCCGTCGACAGCCCCGCAAACCCCGCGCCGACAACCACGATATCGCATTCATGCGCCCCTTCGAGCGGCGGGCGTTCCGGCGACGGGTTGGCGCTGGCGGCGTAGTAGGAACCGGTATGGCGAACGTCCGCCCCCGCGTTTGCGGCGGCGGCTTTCATGTGTGCTTGGGTCATTTTACAAATCCCTCAGATAGGCGTCGTATTCAATGCTGGTAACGTGGCGCTCCAGCTCGTCCTTCTCGCTCCATTTGCAGGCGAAATAGACTTTATGATAGGCCTCGCCGAAATAATGCTTCACGAAGCCCGATTGCTCGAAAATCTCGAGCGCATCTTCCCATACGTCCGGCAGATGGCGCGCGTTGCTTTCGTAAACGCTGCCCGTCAGCGGCTCGCCCGGCTCCATATGTCCCTGAATACCGTGGAAAGCGCCCGCCAGCATCGCGGCAATCGCCAGATACGGGTTGGCATCGGCGCCCGGCACGCGGTGTTCGATACGCGTTGCGGCAATCTCGCTTTCCGGCACGCGCAGGGCGGCGGTGCGGTTATCATAGCCCCAGGCAATACGCGTCGGCGCGTGCGAGCCCGGCATGAAGCGGCGGTACGAGTTAAAGTTCGGCGCGAAAACCGCAGCGGATTCCGTCATGGTCGACAACAGCCCGCCCATGGCGTAGCGCAAGGCGTCGGAGCCCTGATAATCGCTGCCCGCGAAGATATTATTGCCGTCTTTGTCCAGAATGCTGAAATGCACATGCATGCCGTTGCCGGAGCGGTCGCCGTAAGGCTTCGCCATGAATGTCGCATCAAGACCGTTTTTGCGCGCGCAGCCTTTAATGACGCGTTTCAGCATGGTCGCGTGGTCGGCGGCCAGCAGCGCATCGGGCACGTGATAGAGGTTGATTTCGTATTGGCCGGGCCCGTTCTCCGAAATCGTGGTATCGGCGGGAATGCCCTGCATGACGCAGGCGCGGTTGATGTCGGAAAGGACGGTGCTGAACTCCTCCACCTCGCCAAGGCCGAACATTTGCGAGGCCTGTACGCGCTGGCCGGTGCGCGGCGACAGCGGCGGCTGGGGGAAGCCGCGCTCGTCGCGCTTGCTGTCCATCAGATAGAATTCAAGCTCTACCGCAACGACGGGCGTCAGTCCTTCGCGCTTGAAAAAGCCCAGGACGCGTTTCAGCACCTGACGCGGATCGGCGAAGAAGGCTTTGCCGTCGGCATCCTGCATGGTCATCATCAGCTGCGCGGTCGGCACCGACATCCACGGCGTGCGGCACAGCGTGCCCGGCACGGGGCGGCAGACGCCGTCGTTATCACCGGTTTGGGTGACAAGGCCCGCCTCCAGCACATCATGGCCCCAGATATCCACCGCAAACGAAGAGCGCGGCATGCGAATACCGCTTTTGAACGCGGACAGCGCCTTGGTCATCGGAATACGCTTGCCGCGCAGAACGCCGTTGACGTCGACCATGAAAGCTTCGAGCATTTCAATATCCGGGTTCGCATCGAAGAAGGCATCCGCCGACAGGCCGTCGGCTGTATCGGTCAAAACGGGAGTGTGCGGGGCGTCGCTCATGCTGATTCCTCAAAATCGTTACGGGGCCTACAGAGTGACACGGCGGGAGGGGGTGGCGTCAACCCCCAGACAGAAGATTAAAAAATATTTGAAAAATAACAACATTTTCAGCCCCGCCGCCTTCAAAAATCCCGCTGCAGCCAAGACTTGCAAAAACCCGCGATTTCCCTTATTGTCCGCGCAGCTTGTTTTCACGCCTTTCGCGTGACGGGCCGTTGTAGCTCAGGGGTAGAGCAACGCATTCGTAATGCGTGGGTCGTAGGTTCAATTCCTATCAACGGCACCATTTTCCAGCTTACCCTACATAAAAACGCCGCTAACTGTTGATTGTCTCTACCGAGGTTTTCGGTCATGCTTGATATGACCTTAAACAAAAGGGGGTGTTTCGCATGCTGGAGATGACCAAAGTTGTAAAAAGCTTTCCCTCCGCACGCATTGCCGCCGCGGCTGCGGGCGGCGTGGATGTCGAGGCATCGCTGATTGCGCAGCTGGGCCACGGTGCGGGAAACCATCTGTTTTTCAGCATCGCCCAGCGGCAAGCGGCCCATAGCGATTTTATCGACGAGCTGGACGAGCCCTCCGCCAAAATAGGCAATACCAATTTCGCCAAAGGCGATGCGACCGCCCTATATTCCTTTACTGTCGGGCCCAAGGGGCACCCGTTTCATAGGCACGCGGGGCATCGGATTTTTACGGCTATCTCGGGCAGCGGCGGCGCGCAGCTGCGGTTTTCGACTGCGACCACCGCACAAATCGAACAAAATCCGCATAGTTTTGTCGAGCAGATGCAGTTTATCAATATCCCGCCCGACTGTCTGTTCACCGTACGTTTCGGCGGGGAAACATGGCACCAGTTCTATCCGCTGAAACCGGGGAGCCCGCACCCCGTTTTCTTTGCCCTGTCGTGCCACACGAACGAACTCGGCGGCAATATTTCTGACGCCCTGCGGGAAAAAATTATTGCCAACGCCGCGGATATCCCGTCACTGACCGAGCTTCTGCCCGCCGCAGCCGCGCGGCTTTTGGACAATCCCGATATCATCGGCAAAATTCCTGTCACGACGCTATCCCTTGATGCGCCTGCGGGAACACCGCACCGCGCCGCTTGCGATATCACGCGCGGGACACTGGGCACCCTGCGCGGCCGCTGGGCGGCATGGAAAAGCGCTAGCGGGTATCAGTCGAGAAGAGAAAAGGTGGATTTTTTACACAGCCCGCCCGCGGCATCCCTTTTGCGCGAACAGCTGAACGGTAAAACCGTACACCACGAAGACACCTTCATCCTGCGCATTCAAAGCACCGCACTGCGCGGCGAAAACGCACAAACCATTCTGGAGAAAGTTCTGGAAGGTTTTCTAAACAACCGGCCGCGCGGGGTTTCACGCCTGATGAAACTGCGCAACACACTGGTGAAGCCCCTCGGCCTGCGCACGTCTCCGCTGGGCTGTCCGGTCTCGACTCTGCTCGCCAAGGATAGCGAAGCCTATTTCGCCGGAAAATATCCAGTTATAGCGCAGTCTGTTTCCGCAGACGGACGCGAAGCACAGGTCATTCTGGGCGCCGATGACAAGCACCTCTCTTTCCGCTCCTGCATCGGCGTATGTATTGGCAATGACGGCAGCATAGACGTTTCACTCGGCGATCGCATTCACTGCAAAAACATGTTCGGTCATTTCTATATGTCGATCGTCAATCCCGTCCACCGCGCATACATCGCCCCGACAATGCTGCGCATGGCGGTGCAGCATACCCTCACTTCATCGAATGCCTAGCGTCATGCTGAAACTGCCGGACAAATGCCTCCTACCGCAACAGCTCTACAGGGCAAGTAGTTGAACTCAAGAGTTTAATCCCATCAGCAATATATCTTCTAATCTCACAGCTTTAGAGAGCACAAAGAAAATTGCGGAAGACGCTCTGACGGGTAAAAAAGACGGAGCCTTACGCCAACCATTTGATTGATATAGAACCTATCAACTATACCAAGGCTGGCGAGCTGCAACGACAGCCAAAAAAGCGGCAGATGTGGCTCGTGCGGCACGTGCGCTCAGCATGGCGTCAAATGATCCTAACGAAAAAGCTGCTGCAAATACTTCTTCTACTGTCCAGGAGAAAACTTGCCCGGGGGGAGACCCGAATGACCCGGATGATGATGAGCCCAAAGTTCAAGATTTACAAAAGGTCTCTGACAGGGATGCGAACAGAGTAGCTAAAGAGCAAGGATATAAAGATGCCCACGATGCAAAGGCGGGTCGTGGAGAAAGCAGAGTTAATATTTATAGAGATAAATCAACTGGAAAATACTATCTTTGGGATGGTAAAGCCACATCGGCACGTGACCCTTTATAAAAAAGACAACAAATGCAAAGAAGAGCTCATTTCACATTTACAGACTTCGAAGAGCATATTGATCTGTCTTTCCTAGATGATCAGAAAGTCTCTACATGGATGTATTTTAAAGGCCAGCTACGTTCAAATGGTAAAACAATTCAACCCTACCATAGTATAGATATATTCCTAAATCAGGAGTTACCCGATGACTATAATGAGCGGATACTGAGTTTGATATCAGCAGTCGGTGGGGCAGACGTTGTTAGAAGTTTAGTTTTAAACTACCGCGCCAGGATTTCCGCGATTGCTCTGGGAATCCCGACGAAATCAGGGGACGCTGTTGAGGATGGTTACATCTCACGCGAAACAATGCAGTTACTGTGCGACCTTGGGATAGAGTTGCATTTTTATTACACATAGCCTTTAGCAACTGTGAGAAAATAATGTATTCGTGGTTAAAAATCTTAGAAGTAAATCGCCTAAAAGGCGAAAAACAGGAAGAAGATTTTACGGTTTCTGATTGGCGCTCTCTCAGTATTCGTTTTATTGCAGAAGTAGAACTAATCTCACAAAATGGAGAAAAAAAGTTTATTGCTGTAGACGCTTTTCCTTTTTTCTTCGAACTTTTAAAGGCAAGTCTAAACGTTCCCCTTTACAAACCCTTTTCAATCTATATCGGTGAAGGCTGGGCGATTGATGGGGCCCCCACAAGAGGAGGCTATAATTTACAAATTATTTTCGAAATCCTAGAGAGGAAAAATTCCCTAGCATCTAAAACACTCTCCATCTATGAAACTTCACTGTTCACCTCGCTCAAACTCTCAGAGCTAGCTACTGCCTTAGAAGCCATTGGCGTTAATCCAGAGAATTATTTTTCTCGCTTTCCTCCGGAAGATTATCGCCCATAACAGTCTATTGCCCCCACCCCCGTTTTAGTCCATGCTGGAAGCTCCCGAAGAAAAGGAGTTTCGCATGACGGCACCGGTTCAGAGCTTGACGCGCGCGCTGATGTTTGCCGCGCAAAAACATACCGACCAGCGGCGCAAGGGCGCGCGGGCGGAGCCTTACGCCAACCATTTGATTGATGTGGTCGATACCTGAACGGCGCGCCGCTGGCGCAGGTCAATGTCGGCAGCCCCGAAGCCGTAACCTATCTGCACCCCGACCACCTCGGCACGCCGAAATTCGGCACGAATGCGGGCGGGACGCAGGTCTGGGCATGGGCGCCGGATGCCTTCGGTAACGGCAGCCCCAGCGGCGCCGCCACCGTCAACCTGCGCATGCCGGGACAGTTCTATGACGCGGAATCCAGCCTGTTCTATAACTGGAACCGCTACTACAACCCCGCCACAGGCCGCTATATCTCTTCCGACCCCATCGGGCTGGAGGGTGGGATTAATACGTTCCTCTATGCGGCGGCTAGTCCGGTGATGATGATTGACCCGGAAGGGCTTGACGCAGGCACTCTGGCTTTAGAGCTCTGCGCAAGAAACCCAGTTGCCTGCTCAACTGCGGGAAGGACTTTAGCTGCTTCCGCCGCACCTGTCGCAGCCTTCTGTACAACAACGCCGGTTGGTTGGGTTACTTGTGGCGTAGGCGCTCTCGCCGCTGCAGGAGCAATATGCTACGCAACCATAGCAAACGATGACCATTCTGTAGAAATTTGCAAGGAAGGGTGTGATTCTGGCCTCGATGCAGGCGTCCAGCTTTGCAAGATGTTGAAATCTACTCAGGAACGGGCTAAATGCTACGCTGCAAATCAAGAAATCTATTCGCAGTGCTTAAGAGGTTGCGCACAATGACAACATCCGATGATAAAGATATTTTTCCCGTGTTAATGGAGAGACAGGTTAAATTTCAACCCTCTTCTGGAGAGGAGCTAGTCAATATTGTTATTCAGATAGGATATCCAAAATGGACTGAGCCAAATATTGAAGCCTCCTGCCCTGTGGCTTTTCGTGGAGGTATTGGCCGCGTAAGAGATATTCGCGGCGCCGACCCTATAAATGCAATGAAGTTAGCAATTTCCTTCGTCGAATTATATATGCAACGCGACAAAGATGAAGGGAAATTTTTCTGGAATGACGGCGAAGAATATCTCGAAGGCTGACTAGGAAATTTATACTCATTGCCCCCACCCCCATTTTAGTCCATGCTGGAAACTCCCGAAGAAAAGGAGTTTCGCATGACGGCACCGGTTCAGAGCTTGACGCGCGCGCTGATGTTTGCGGCGCAGAAGCATACCGACCAGCGGCGCAAGGGCGCGCGGGCGGAGCCTTACGTCAACCATTTGATTGATGTGGTCGATACCTGAACGGCGCGGCGCTGGCGCAGGTCAATGTCGGCAGCCCCGAAGCCGTAACCTATCTGCACCCCGACCACCTCGGCACGCCGAAATTCGGCACCAATGCGGGCGGGACGCAGGTCTGGGCATGGGCGCCGGATGCCTTCGGTAACGGCAGCCCCAGCGGCGCCGCGACCGTCAACCTGCGCATGCCGGGGCAGTTCTATGACGCGGAATCCAGCCTGTTCTATAACTGGAACCGCTACTACAACCCCGCCACAGGCCGCTACATCAGCTCCGACCCCATCGGGCTCGAGGGTGGTATCAATACGTTCCTCTATGCGGCGGCTAGTCCGGTGATGATGATTGATCCGACTGGTGAACTTGTTATAGCTCTTGCCCCCTTGATGGGTAGCCTATCCCTTCCCTCTGCTGCTAGCATAGCTTCTGCTGGTGTATTTTTGGCAGATGCTTTTGCTACTGCAACAGCTGGATTTATATTGATGAACAAGTGGGTTGATTCACAAGAGGCAAAATCCGAATACGAAGCCTATAAAACTCGCGCAAGCCAAATACCCCCTCCCGACCTCGACGAATGTGCTAAACTCAGATGGTTGCTAGAACGAGAAGAAGATGTTGTCAAGGCCATGAAAGCTTGGGATGCTAAATGGTCACCAGGAAGACATGTCGCCGCTATCACACAAAGACAGTAAGGGATTGAAAATTTAAAAGAAAAAATTAAGCAGCAATGTGGGGATTGCAATTAATGAACCAGTCTGAAAAAGAGTATTTAGCTAAAAGCTTTAGCGATCTAATAAATTATGAATCTGAAAATGCCTTGGCGCCGATTGATCCCATAGCGTATAGAACGCCTGAAGGTGACTCATGTCTACATTTGGCCGCAATCCGCGGAGACTTAACAGCGGTTCAAATTCTTCTCTCCGCAGGGTTAGATGTTAATATGAAAGGCGACCTTGGCAACACTCCATTACACTATGCAACCATGGCCAAAAATTCAGATATTATCGAACTACTCATCACTCACGGTGCAAAAACAGACCTTATAAACGAACTGGGCGACAACGCATCGGGAATCTAACCACCTGCCCCCCCTACCAAACACATCATTGCCCCCACCCCCATTTTAGTCCATGCTGGAAACTCCCGAAGAAAAGGAGTTTTGCATGACGGCGCCGGTTCAGAGCTTGACGCGCGCGCTGATGTTTGCGGCGCAGAAGCATACCGACCAGCGGCGCAAGGGCGCGCGGGCGGAGCCTTACGCCAACCATTTGATTGATGTGGTCGATACCTGAACGGCGCGCCGCTGGCGCAGGTCAATGCGGGCAGCCCCGAAACTGTGACCTATCTGCACCCCGACCACCTCGGCACGCCGAAATTCGGCACGAATGCGGGCGGGACGCAGGTCTGGGCATGGGCGCCGGATGCCTTCGGTAACGGCAGCCCCAGCGGCGCCGCCACCGTCAACCTGCGCATGCCGGG